>Ga0213882_10000001_pt1 | contig 2357837 bp, 2073 predicted proteins | sample BarmaccoBMER_R09_FD_160106 | JGI IMG/M metagenome (GOLD analysis project Ga0213882, IMG submission 160106) | Barbacenia macrantha exposed rock microbial communities from rupestrian grasslands, the National Park of Serra do Cipo, Brazil - ER_R09 ...
GACCGCTCACCGTCTCATGCGACTTGAATCAGTGGCTGACGCTCTGCGGCTTCAACTCGCTCTACGCACAGAACCTGTACCATCTGCTCATTCGTCAGCGTTGCAGTTCAAAGTTGAAGTCAGACCTTTCGGCCACAGCGCGAGGGCCGTCAGGTACGGCGGTCTGCTGATTGCTGACCAGGAGAAGTAGGGCTCTTGATAGTTGGCGGCGAAGTAGAGAAGAAGCTGCCCGTCCGGCGAGAGATCGCACCGTCGCTCGTAGATTCGCCCTTTGAGCCATTGACCTTGCTCGAATTGATCGTTGGCCGTGTTCCAGCCCAATAGAAAGACTCGTTTTGAGGGCCCGCGCCGGAATACGACCGCCCGAGCCGTTGACCGCGCGAGGAGCGCGTAGATGCGGACGTCGTGACTCATTCTGCGATGATCCCGTCCGCCCAGCTCTGGTGTGAAGCCGCAGTGGGCTGGCAGTGCGGCCCGCCGGCCGCGCCCGGCGCGAGCGTGCGTGTAGCCGCGCGCAGAACCCGCACGCCTACGATTTCCGTAGTAGCGCGATCTGCGCGGCGTGATACGTGTTGTGGTGCATGACGCCGTGCAGCATCCACTGGATCGAGTACGGCTTGCCGCGGACCATGCGCAGCAGGCCGTCGTCGCCGAGCTCGCGGACCGTGCGCAGGAGCGACGCGTGACGCCACTCGAGCTGCGAGACGAGGTCAGCGAAGCGCGCGTTCGTGGCGTCGGGGAAGTCGAGCTCGGGCGTGATCTCGAATTCCTCGCCGTGCATGCGGCGGTCGGCGATCTCGATCCACGCGCTGAGGTGCGCGAGGAGCTCGGCGATGCTGCGGGCGGCGGGGAGGGGATGCGCGTGTGCGCGCGCGTCGTCGATGCCGTCGAGCAGACGGCGCAGCGGCGAGCCGTGCCACGGTTGCCCATCGAAGTTTTCCTGCAGTGCGGCCAGCATTCTCTCGACGGTCATGCGGCGAATCCTATATTTTTCCGGCGATGAAATCCCTCGCCGCCGCAACGTTCCTCTTCGCCACGCTCGCCCTCGCCGCCGCGACCGCCGGTTCCGTCTCGCCCGATCACTTCCTCGCCATCGTCGGAGACTGGTCCGTCGCGAACGATGCCGGCGCGAAGGTCCTGCAAGTCGACGGCCGGCAGTGGATCAAAGGCCAGCCGTCCGCGGGCCTGGCCGCGAAGGCGCGCACGATCTACGGCGCGCAGCACGAGGAGTTCATCGACAGCGTGAAGGCGTACGCGTATTACCCGTACAGCGTCGCCAAAGACATCCCCGACTTCCGCAACGGCGACATCTCGATGCGCTTCCGCCTCCTCGGCGGACAGCTCGATCAATGCGCGGGCATCCTCTTCAACCTCAAGCCGAACGGCGACTACCTCACCGTCCGCTTCAACGGCAAGGAAGACAACCTCGTGCTCTGGACCTTCAAGAGCGGCAAGCGCAGCTTCGTGAAGAAGGGAAGCGAGAACGTGCACCTCGCGATGGGCGGGTGGCACCGCATGAAGATCGCCGTCGACGGCACGTCGCTCAAGGGCTATCTCGACGACAAGCTGCTGCTCGAGTACACGCTCGCCGAGCCGGTCTCCGGGAAAGTGGGGACGTGGTCGAAGACCGACAGCGTCAGCCAGTTCGCCGACTACGTCCTGCACCCCGCGCCGCCAGCAGCACGCTGAGCGGCCAGAGCGCGTAGAACACGACCGCCGCTCCGCGCGCGTGCTTCGCCAGCGGATAGCCGGGATACGACGGCTCGCCGCGCGGCGGCATCGGCACGCGCGCGAGTCCGTAGATCGTTTCGAGCACGATGTCGGGCGTGGTGGAACGGCTGACGGCATCCCTTCCGGCGAGGTGGTATTCGATCGTGCCGTACCGCGGATCGTTGTCGAAGAGTCCCGAGCGGCCGGCGTATGGATAGCGCACCGTGACGCGCATCGCGCGCCGGAGCTTGACCAGCACCTCGCGCTCGAAGTCGTTCATGCGCGGATCTTCCGCCGCGAGCCGCAGCGTGATCGCGAGCGGCGCGTCGATGCGCTCCAGCGCGCGCACGTCGGCGTCCGCGAACGAGTTGCGGCGGTCTTCCGCGAGATCGGCGCTCGCGTGCAGGCGCGAGGCGAGCGCGCAGAGCGCGAGCGTCATCGCCAGCGTGGCGAGCGTTTGCGCGATGGCGTGACGCGGCGGCTTGGCGGGATGCAGCCAGATCGCCGTCAGCACGAGCAGCGCGAGCGTGAGCAGCAGCAGCACGGCCACGACGTCCGCGCGCAGCAGGCCGCGCTCGAACGTGCGCAGCGCGGACGCGGGCGTGTACGAGGCGAGCGTCTCGATCCATCCGCCGCGGCCCGTCGCGAGAAAGTCGAGCGCCCACGTGCCGATCGTGAACGCGAGCACGACCACCGCCGCATTCGCCGCGCCGGGCATCGCCGCCGCCGCGGCCATCGCCAGACTCATGGTCAGCAGGAAACGCAGCGTGTAGCCCATCAGTAGATTCAACGTCTCGCCCGCGTCGAGATGTCCGCCGTAGCTCGTCCACAGCACCAGCGCGACGCCGAACGCGACGAGCGCGAGCAGCCACGCGATGACGAGCGCGACGAGCTTCGAGGCGAGCTGCGCGCGCAGCGACACGGGCCACTGCAGCACGAGCTTGAGCGCCTGCGACGACTTCTCCGCCGCGACGAGGCGGATGGCCACGAACGGGAAGAGCAGCATGATGGCGAGGTCGTACGCGCCGAGGGTGGGGGAGAGGATACCGTCGAGCGGGGAGAGACCTTGCGCGAGCGCGGGCGCGCCGCCGTCGATGCCGCTCGCTTCCGCGTACAGCTCGACCGCGCTGATGAAGCTCTGTCCCGCGATCAGCCCGGTGAAGAGCAGCAGCAGCCAGAACGCGCGCGAGGCGAAGAGCTCCGCGAGGTCTTTGCGCAGCACGACGCGCAGCTCACGTGAGCGCAAGAAAGACCTCCTCGATGTCCGCGCCCGGCAGACACGCGACGTCGCGCAGCTCGGCGAGCGTCCCCTCCGCGACGGCGCGTCCGTCGTGCAGCAGGAGCAGGCGGTCGCAGATGCGCGCGGCGTCGGCGAGCTGGTGAATCGAGAGCACGAGCGTGCGACCGCGATCGACCGTCGCGCGCAGCAGCTCCATCACCGCGCGCGTCTGCCGCAAATCGAGCCCGTCGAACGGCTCGTCGAGAAAGAGCATCGGCTGCGGCGTCACCAGCCCGAGGGCGATATTCAGCCGCTTGACTTCGCCTTTCGACAGCGAGCGCACGAACTGCGTCTGCAGGCGCGCGAGGTCGAGCTGCGCGACGAGCGCGTCGTCGACGTTGACGCCGTAAACATCCGCGGTGACCTCGAGCGTCCAGCGCACGGTCTGATCGGGCCACGGGCGGATCGCGTCGGGAACGTAGAAGAGCTGCCGCGGCCCCGCGCCGTCGATGAGGCCGAAGCTGACCGGCTGCAGGCCGGCGATGCATTCGAAGAGCGTGGTCTTGCCCGCGCCGTTCGGACCGATGACGCCGAGGATTTCGTGCGGGAGGACGTGGAACGCGACGCGATCGAGGATCGTGCGGCGGCCGCGCACCGCGGTGACGCCGCGCGCGGAGAGGAGCGGGTCGGTCACGGGGCGACTTCGCGCACGATCGAGACGATCAGCCAGCGGTCGCCCTGATGCACGAGCTGGAACGACTGCACGCCGCGCGCGTACGGCGCGTCATCCGTCGACGCGTGCCGCGACTCGAACGTGCTCAGCACCTGCGCGACGTTCCCCGCGCGCTGCACCTGCGTCGCGACCGGATGCTCGAACAGCGCATTCTGCTCGTAGTACGGTTTCCACTTCGTCACGAACTCCTCGGGCGTCACGACGTCGCGGCCGTCCGGCTTCACGGCGATGATGTGCGCGCCCGGCGCGAAGAGATCCTGATAACGATCCCAGTCGCGGCGTCCCGCCGGCCCGGACATGACGTTGTACGTGGCGAGGACGGTCGACGTGATATCGAGATCGGCCGATGGTGCCGCGGGCGTCGCGGCCGGCGTCGACGCGCAGGCGAGCGAGAGGGCGACGAGTGCGAGGGCCACGACTGCGAGGACGAAAGGGCGCTGCATGATGCGCGGCAGTATAGCGAGCGATCAGCGCGAGACCGAAGGCGCGTAATCGCCGAGGAGCCGGCGGTTCCACCACGCGCCGGTGCGCGCGCGTTCGGCCGGAGTCGTGAACCAGTATTGCCAGACCACCGCGCGCACGGAACGCGGCGGCGCGGACGCGAACGGATTGCCGGCGAAGAGCGTGAGGACGTCGGCGTCATTCGCGAGCAGCCGCTGTTCGACGGCGACGACCCACGGATTCTCGGAGAACGAGCCGAGCGACGCGAACCAGAGGTTCCAGTCGAAGCGCGGCTGATACGGCGCGAAGAGGCCCGGCGCGCGCCGCGGGTCCTGCGGCTTGTCGCGGAAGGGATACGCGATCCACGTCTTGCCATCGCGCGTGCCTTGAAACTCGACCTCGTAGCGCGCGCGGGTCATCACGGCGAAGAGGCCGTAGTTGTTGATGACGCGCGATGGTTCGACGAGCCGCGCGGGCGCGGAGCCGGGGCTGAGGAACATGAGGATCGACAGCGCGACGCCGAGCGGCAATGCGACGACCTGCACGTGCCGCACGCGCGGCGTCGCGGGTTCCGTCGGAGCGACGCGGTCTTCGAGGAGCAGGATGCCGAGCGCGAGGACGAGGTAGTTGAGGAAGGCGTAGTTCGCGGTGAGGATGATGCCGAGCTGCAGCGGCGTCGTGATCGCGAAGGCCACGAGTCGCGCGCGCCGGGAGGGGACGAACAGCAGCCAGACGACGAAGAGCTCGATGAGCAGCGTCGCGGCGGCGGACGCGGCGTGAAACGCGTGCGGCCACTGCTGCACGTACCAGCCGAGCCACGTCGGCAGCGGCCCGTTCTCGTAGTACTTGTCCATCGCGGTGAGGTTGCGCCACTGCTCCTCGCCGCTGAGGATCTTCACGAGTCCCGACTCGAAGTAGATGCGGAACCACTCCCATTGCAGGAGAAAGACGGCCGCGCGCGTCGGCGGATCGTGCGCGCCGAGCCCAGGACGCAGGCCGCGAGGCGCGAGGAAGAGCGAGAACGCCGCGGCCTCGAGCAGCATCCCGTCCGACTGATAGGCGGAGAAGTCCTGCGCCGCTGCGACGAACGAGAGAAAGCAGATGCCGGCAACGGCGATTGCGAGCCGCGGCCAGAGATCGAAAACGAGCGCGAGCGAGGCCGCGAGTCCGGCGACGACGATCGCGGTGAGCATCCCGCGGCTGGCGCTGAACCACAGCAGCGACGGCACGAGCCAGTACGCTTTCGCGCCGACGGCCTGCTTCGCGTAGACGAGGTACTCGCCCGCGGGGAGGATGCCGTTCGGACCGATGAGGCCGTGGATCTGAAACCAGAGGGCGTAGAACGCGGAGAAGAAGACGAGGCCGAGGGCGCGAAGCCAGAGCCAGCGCGCGCGGAGATACGGCGCGGGCGCCGCGAACCAGCGCTGCGCCAGCGGCGGCGGCTGATTCGTGAACTCCGAGAACATCAATGCATGCGTGTCGTCCATGCGGCGCCCGCCTCACGCATGTCTTGCGTGAAGCACGCCCGCGCGACGCTTACCGCGACTGGTCGTACGGCCGCTCGTGCGGGAGGAGGCTGCGGCCGACGTACAGCATCGTCGCGAAGCGGCGCAGGAGCGGCTCGCCGTGATGTTCGCCTTCCGCGAAGTCGCCGCGCGTGGCCCAGTCTTCCATCGAGCGAAGGAACGCCGACGTGACCTTCGTCTCCCAATGATCCTGCTGGACGCAGTCCCAGTAGCGCCCGCCGCACCGTTCCTCGCTCTCGCAGTCCTCGCGCAGCGCGGTGAGGAAGCGGTTGAAGGACGGTTCGTCGGTCACCTGTTCGAGCAGCTCGCGCAATGCCATCGCCATGGCGCGATTGTAAACGGCGCCGCTCGCCTGCGCGGCGGCGCCGTTCCCGTGATTCGCGATTACGGACAGCCGTTGCGCACCGGATCGGCTTCGAGTTCGAAGACCTTCGAGCCGGAGAGGCCGCTGACGCGTAGGGTGTTGAACGCGCGCGGCAGCGACGGCGAGGCGGTCGAGCCGCTGGCGACCCAGTTCGGCAGGATGGCCGTACCGGTCGTGGCGGTGTACTGCGTCTCGAACCAGTTGTACTGCACGGACGTCGCGCTCGTCGGCGGCGTCCACGTCGAGACGATGCCGTTGCCCGCGCAGCCGCCGCTGCCGGTGCTCGTGCCGGCGACGGCCACGCCGCCTTCCTTGCCGAGGCGGCCGCGGATGACATCCCAGACTCCGACGAGCTCTTCGCCCGGCTCGTAGAACGAGAAGCCGCCGACGTCATGCTTGCGGAGGACGACGAGGATCTTGTGCTGCAGCGCCTGCGCGTCGATCTGCACGCCGTTGTATGGCGAGGTGAAGGTCTGCTCGTCGCTGGTGCTGCGCCCGAGGCCCGTGGCGTTCGGTTCGGACGATCCCTCATCCTCGGTGTCGGTGTTACCGGCGTACCACGGTAGCGCGACCATGATCTTCTTGTGATCGACGACCTGGCCGTCGGCGAAGGTGAGCGCGGTCTCCATGGCGCTGTCGTTCACGAGCTCGCCGATGTCGAGGTCGTTGTACATCATGATCTTGATGTAGTCGGCCGCGCCGGAGGCGGTGAGGGCCTTGTAGTCGTAGAGCAGCGCGTTGCGCGCGTCGGTGTCGCCGGCGAGGCTGCGGCGGCGGTAGACGCAGACGGAGACGATCTTGTTCGGCAGCCGCGACTTGATGCGGCGCACGAGCGAGGTGAAGTTGTCGCGCCACTTCGGGATGTCGGTGTCGGAGACGCCGGTGAGGCCGCCCTCGTAGTCGAGGTCGATGCCGGCCCAGCCGTTGTTGTTGACCATCGCGGCGATCTTGTCGGCGTGATCGTTCATGTCGGCTTCGCTGCGGAAGATGAAGCCGAGGTACTGCGAGTCGGTGTAGGGGTTGGTCTGGTCGTTGTGGTTCTTGACGGTGGGGACGAGCGCCGCGCCGGAGAGCGTGGGCACGTCCTGCGACTCGTGGACGTCGGTGAGATCCACGACCTGGCCGTTCGCGCCGGTGTGCGTGGTGAAGTAGACCCACATCGGGTTCACTTCATGGGCGACGCCCTGGTTGTTGGTGTTGAAGTCGGACACGCTGTTCGGGTTGTCCCAGTAGATGCGCAGCCACATGGTGATGCGGTAGTCGTTGGCGCGCGCGGCCGTGGCCGAAAACAGCAGCGCGAGCGCAAGTGCGAGGCGTTTCATGGAACGGGTCTCCTTCGATTGTCGTGCAGTGGTGCAGCACCGTCCGAAAGAGCGGAAGTTATGCCAAATAACTATTAATATGGCGTTGCGTTGTACCATCCGTCCGGCATGGCTGAAGAACGGATGGTCGCGGTTCCGGTGACGCGCATCGCGGAGACGCGCGACGCCTCCGAGGACGTGGTCGTGATCGAGGAGCCGCTGGAGATCTCCGCCGCGTGGACGCTCGACGGCGAGCTCCGCGAGAAGACGATCTCGGTGACGATGCGCACGCGCGGCGACGACTACGATCTCGCCGCCGGCTTTCTCTTCACGGAAGGCCTGATCGCCTCCGGCGACGCGATCGAGAGCATCCGCCACTGGGGCTCACCGAACCGCGTGCGCGTCGCGCTCACCCCCTCCACGCGCATCGATACGTCGAAACTCGAACGCCACTTCTACACGACGTCGAGCTGCGGCGTCTGCGGGAAGACCTCCATCGATGCGATCCGCGTCGCCCACGCGCCGCTCCCCGACCGACCTCCCGCCCCCACCTCCATCATCCGCGTGCTGCCGCGCATCCTCCGCGAAGCCCAACTCGCATTCCCCGCCACCGGCGGCGTGCACGGCGCCGGCCTCGTCGATCACCGCGGCGAGCTCCTGCGCGTCCGCGAGGACATCGGACGCCACAACGCCGTCGACAAACTCATCGGCGCCTACATCCGCGAACAGCACTTACCCCCGCCGAACACGATCCTGATCTCGAGCAGCCGCGCCAGCTTCGAGCTGGTGCAAAAAGCGGTCGTCGCCCAAATCTCCACCATCGCCTTCGTCGGCGCCCCATCCTCCCTCGCCATCGACCTAGCGCAACAAATGAACGTAACCCTCCTCGCCTTCGTCCGCGACGGCCGCTTCAACGTGTACTCCGGCAGGGTTTCGTAGGGATACCGACCGGGAGCGCCTCCGGCGGGCCGGCGCGGCCGGCGGCGCTGAGGGCCTAGCCAGTACGCACGTGCGGCTGCCGTCAACACGATCAGCGCGACCGCACGTGCGTCTAGGCTAGGCCCTCAGCGCCGCCGGCCGCGCCGGCCCGCCGGAGGCGCTCCTCGTCGTATCCCTACGGGACCCCTGCAGGAGCGACACGCCGATGCGTGGACTGTTCGAAGGCGTAGGCGAGGCGGAGGAGCGTGGGCTCGCTGCAGGCGAGGGCGGTGAAGCTGATGCCGAAGGGGACGGGATTGGCGTGGAACGATTCGGGGAAGGCGGGGGTGGGGGTGTTGGGGACGGTGGCGAAGGGGACGATCACGGTGGGGTAGCCGGGGCGGGCGGCGATGGATGCGCCGAACGAGCCGGGAAAGAGGACGGCGTCGAGGTGTTGGGCGTTCATGACCTCGTCGAGGCCGTGCGTCGCGGCGAGGCGGAGATCGTTGGCGCGGTCGGACTCGTAGCGGGTGCGGAAGAGCTCGAGGTCCATGGCGTCGGAGATATCGAGAAGCGATTGACCGTACTTGATCGCGCCGAGCTTCTGGTGGGCGGTGTTCCACTCGCGCAAAGCGGTCAACGTCTTGACCGGTGCCTTGTCGCCGAGGGAGGCGAGCCAGTGATTGAAGTCGCGCTCAATGCCGTAGGCGAGATCGATGGAGCACTTGCGCTCCTTCACCTCTTCCATCGATGAGCAGACGCCCCAGAGCAGATAGTTGTTCTTCGGATCCTTGTCGGTGATGGATGGGATGTCGGCGGGATCGACGACGATCGCGCCTTGTTCTTTGAGGATGGCGATCGCGTCAGACATCACTTTTGCCTGGTCGGCATTGAGGCCGCCGCGCGGCTTCTCTTCGCCGGGGAGTGTGAGCTTCTCGTAGTAGAAGGCGCGGGGGATGCCGATGCGTGCGCCGCGGAGGCCGTCGCGTTTGAGGAACGGCGTGTAGTCGTGGTTGGGCGGCGGGGTGCAGCGCGTGGTGGCGGGATCGTTCGGATCGGGATCGCCTTCGAGGATGCCGAGGAGGATCGCGGCGTCGGTGACCGACTTCGCCATGGGGCCGGGGGTGTCCTGATCGGCGGTGATGGGGATGACGCCGTAGCGCGAGATGCGGCCGACGGTCGGTTTCACGGCGGCGAGCATGTTCGCGTTGGACGGGCTGAGGATCGAGCCGGAGGTCTCGGTGCCGACGTTCGCGGCCCAGAAATTCGCGGCGGTGCCGGCGCCGGAGCTCGAGCCGCCGGTGTTGAGCGCGGGGCGGCCGTCGGCGGTCGCTTCGCGCGGATCGCGGCGCGGATCGTACGGATTGAAGCCGAAGCCGTTCAGCGCGTTGTAGTTGTTCGGCATGGACGGATTGCCGGCCACCCAGTTCGCGAGCTCGGTGAGCTGCGTCTTCGCGAGGATGATCGCGCCGGCGTCGCGGAGGTGTTTCGTCAGCGTGGCCTCGTACGGCGGGATCATGCCTTCAAACGCGAGCGCGCCGCCGGTCGTCGGCAGGTTCGTCGTGTGGATGTTGTCCTTGAGCGCGATCGGGATGCCGTGCAGCGGACCGCGGACGTGGCCGGCTTTGCGCTCGCGGTCGAGCGCGTCCGCTTCCTCGAGCGCATGCGGATTGACGGTGATCGCCGCGTGCAGCTTGTCCTCGTACGTGGCGATGCGGGTGAGGTACTGCAGCACGAGCTCGTGCGACGTCGTGCGGCCCGTGCGCAGCGCTTCCTGCATCTCGGGGATCGACGCCTCGACGACGGTGAACGGTTTCGCTGATGGTTTCGCGGCGGCGAGCGAGGGGAGTGCGGCGAGGCAGAGGACGACCGGCAGCATCCGCTTCATGCGCCGATTGTAAGTTCGTGGGCGATCAGACCGCGACGATCGTGCGGCGCGGGTGCTTCTCGGTGATGCGCACCTTCAGCGCGGAGTCGGCGACCTGCGTGTAGATCTCGGTCGTGGAGATGCTGCGGTGGCCGAGGAGGCGCTGGACGTAGCGGATGTCGACGCCTTCCTCGAGGAGGTAGGTGGCGACGGAGTGGCGGAACATGTGCGGCGTGATGCGGTCGCGCACGTCGGCGCGTTCGCCGTGGATGCGCACGAGGCGGCGGATCATCTGCGGCGAGGCCGCGGCGCCGCGCGAGTTGACGAGAAACGTCTCGGCCGCCGCGCAGCGGTCGCGCGCGGTGCGGTAGTCGCGCAGCAGCGACTTGATGTCGTCGGGGATGAACACGCGCCGCTGGCGGTTGCCCTTGCCGACGATGGTGATCGTGCCGTCGTCGAGATCGACGGCACGGTCCTGCAGCGACGCGAGCTCGCTGACGCGCATGCCGGTGGCGAAGAGGAGCTCGGTGGCGACGTACGCGGTGAGATCGCTGAAGGCCGTACGCGGTGATTCGTGGCGCAGCAGGCGCCGCAGATCGGCGCGGGCGATGACGCGCGGGAGGCGTTTCGGCATGCGGATGCGGATGCGCGTGCCGCGGAACGGGTCGTCGATCGCGGCGTCTTCCTCGAGCCAGTGAAAGAGCGAGCGGAGCGTGGCGAGGTGGCGCTTGACGGACGACTCCTTGAGCGCGCGCACGTCGAAGAGATGGCGGACGTAGTCGTGGAGCACGTTGCGGTCGCAGGCCGCGACGGTGGCGCGGCGGCCGAGGAATTGGGAGAAGCGGGCCAGGTCGAGCTCGTACGCGCGCACGGTGTGCGGCGAGAGCTTGCGGATCGATGCGCAGTGTCGAACGAAAGCGGACGCCGCGTCGCGGAACAGCATGGAGGGCGGACGTTACTCCGAGGACGCTGCCGCGCGCGACCGGAAATCCTGACGTAAGGCGCGGATCGCGGTGAAGACGAACGGGCGCACGTTAGAATCCGCCAGCCTCATGACGACCTACGACAGCTCCTCGATCGAAGTCCTCACCGGACTCGAGCCGGTGCGCAAGCGCCCCGGCATGTACACCCTCACCGAACGTCCCAACCACCTCGCGCAGGAGGTGATCGACAACTCCGCGGACGAGGCCATCGCCGGCTTCGCCGACGAGATCGTGGTCACGCTGCACGACGACGGCTCGCTCTCCGTGCAGGACAACGGCCGCGGCATGCCGGTCGACAAGCACGCCAAGGAAGGCGTCTCCGGCGTCGAAGTCATCCTGACGCGCCTGCACGCCGGCGCGAAGTTCTCGGACAAGAGCTACCGCTACTCCGGCGGCCTGCACGGCGTCGGCGTCTCCGTCGTCAACGCGCTCTCGAAGAAGCTGCAGGTGTGGGTGCGGCGCGACGGCAACGAGTACACGATGCACTTCGCCGACGGCAAGAAGAAGGCGGACCTCAAGATCGTCGGCCAGGTCGGTAAGCGCAACACGGGAACGACCGTGCGCTTCTGGCCGGACGAGACGTTCTTCGACTCGCCGAAGTTCAGCGTGCCGCGGCTCAAGCACGTGATGCGCGCGAAGGCGGTGCTCTCGCCGAAGCTGCGCATGCGGTTCCTGAGCGAGCTCGATCCGGCCGAGAACGAGGAGTGGTACTTCGAAGACGGGCTCACCGACTATCTCCTCTCCGAGCTCGCGGGCAACGCGTTGCTGCCGGAGTCGCCGTACACGGGGCATTTCAAGGGTCACGATCACGAGGTCGACTGGGCGGTGGTGTGGCTGCCGGAAGACGGCGACGTCGTCGGCGAGAGCTACGTCAACCTCATTCCCACCGCGCAGGGCGGCACGCACGTGAACGGCTTTCGCACGGGACTCACGGAGGCGATCCGCGAGTTCTGCGAGTTCCGCAACCTTCTGCCGCGCGGCGTGAAGCTCGCGCCGGAAGACGTGTGGGCGCGCGTCAGCTACATCCTCAGCGTGCGCATGACGAACCCGCAGTTCACGGGGCAGACGAAGGACCGCCTGTCGTCGCGCGAGGCGTCGGCGTTCGTCTCCGGCGTCACGCAGGACGCGTTCTCGATCTGGCTGAACAACAACATCGCCGACGCGGAGAAGATCGCCAACGTCGCCATCGCGCAGGCGATGATCCGCTTGAAGCAAGGCAAGAAGGTCGAGCGGAAGAAGCTGACGTCCGGCCCCGCGCTGCCCGGCAAGCTCGCCGACTGCACGGCGCAGGACCTCAGCCGCACGGAGCTCTTCCTCGTCGAAGGCGACTCCGCGGGCGGCTCCGCGAAGCAGGCGCGCGACCGCGAGTACCAGGCCATCATGCCGCTGCGCGGCAAGATCCTGAACACGTGGGAAGTCGATTCGAACGAGGTCCTTTCTTCACAGGAAGTCCACGACATCGCCGTGGCGCTCGGCGTCGATCCCGGCTCCGACAAGCTCGACGGCCTGCGCTACGGCAAGATCTGCATCCTCGCCGATGCCGACTCCGACGGCGCGCACATCGCCACGCTCCTCTGCGCGCTGTTCGTGAAGCACTTCCGCAAGCTGGTCGAGGAAGGGCACGTGCATGTGGCCATGCCGCCGCTCTACCGCATCGACGTTGGTAAACATGTTTACTACGCCCTCGACGACGCGGAGCGGGAGGGCATCCTGGCGCGCATCGAGGCCGAGGGGATTCGCGGGAAGGTGAACATCCAGCGCTTCAAGGGACTGGGCGAGATGAATCCCTCGCAGCTGCGCGAGACGACGATGGACCCGAACACGCGCCGTCTGGTGAAGCTCACGCTCGCGGAAGCCGAGCCGGCGCTGGCGACGATCGACATGCTCCTCGCGAAGAACCGCGCCTCGGACCGCAAGCAGTGGCTGACGGAAGAGGGGAACCGGGCGGAGATCCTGGAGTAGCGTCAGTCACGGCGAATCGCGCGTTCGAGACACACGCGCGCCGCGATGTGCTGCAATACGCGGATGCTCGCGCTGCTCGCCGCCTTCGCACTCGCCGCCGCTGCTGCCGTTCCGCCGCCGCCGACGCCCGCCGCGGCGCGGCTCGACGCGCTCTTCGACGCCCCCGGGACGCCGTATCTCAACGGCGCCGTGCTCGCGGGGGAGAATGGCCGGGTCGTGTACGCGCGCGCCTTCGGCTTCGCCGACCGGGCCATGCGCGCGCCGAACACCGTCGACGCGCGCTTCCAGACGGCGTCGCTGTCGAAAGTCTTCACCTCGACCGCGATCTTGCAACTCGCCGATGCGAAGCGGCTGCGGCTCGACGATCCGGTGGTCGCGCACCTGCGCGCGTTTCCGTTTCCGGCGATCACCATCCGGCATCTGTTGTCGCATACGTCGGGGCTGCCGGACCTCGAGCTGTACGAGCCGCTCGTCGCGCGCGAGCCCGATCGCGTGATTGCCAACGCCGACGTGCTGCCGGCGCTCGCCGAGTGGAAGCAGGGGCTCGCGTTTACGCCGGGCTCGCAGTTCCGCTACTGCAACACGAACTACGTCGTTCTCGCGCTGATCGTCGAGCAGGCCAGCGGCATGCCGTTCGCCCGCTATCTCGAGCGCCGCGTGTTCGCGCCCGCGGGGATGCGCGACACGTACGTGCGCACGCGGGACACGCCGCCCGATCCACGCGTCGTGAAGAACCACGTCCTGCCGGCGGTGTACGACACGCTGCCGGTCGACGTGACGACGGTGCACCTGAAAGATCCCGTGACGATGCGGCACATCCGCTACGAGACGTACAACCTCGGCGCGACGCTCGGCGATCAGAACGTCATCACCACGCTGCCCGATCTCTTCCGCTTCGCCGAGGCGCTGCAGCAAGGGAAGGTGTTGCGGCCGGCGACGCTCGCGGAAGCGACGACCGCGGTGCGCTTCACCGACGGCACGATCCGCAACGAGCCGTACGATCCCTACAACACGCGTTGTTCCTACGGCCTCGGCTGGGACGTCTGCGATGACGCGGAGCGCGGGAAGCTCATCGGCCATTCGGGCTACAACCGCGGCATCGCCACCATGCTCTACATCGACCGCGCGAAGCGGCAGACCGTCGTCGCCTTCGACAACGAGGACGGCGAGGACTTCGATCCGAAGTTCGCCTCGATCGTCAACGTGTTGACCGGTCGACCGCCGCTCGACGTCGACCGCCGCGTCTCGCTGACGCGCGAGTACGGGCGCCTGCTGCTCGAACGCGGTGCGAACGTCGCGCTGATCCGCTACAACGAGATGCGCGCGGACACGGCGCACTTCACCGGAACCCAGCGCGGCCTGAACCGCCTCGGCTACGACCTTCTGCACAACGGCTACACCGCCGAGTCGCTCGAGCCGTTCCGCATCAACGTCGTGCTGCACCCCGACGATGCGAACGTGTACGACAGCTACGCCGAGGCGCTCGCCGCGAACGGGAGGAACGAGGACGCGATCGCGATGTACGAGAAGGCGCTGCAACTCGATCCGTCGCGCGAATCGGCGAAGAAGGCGCTGGCGCGATTGCGCGGGACCCGGTGATCCGCGCGCCGATCAGCGATGCGCGTGGCGCGCGCCGGAGACGAGAGTGCCCTCCGAGAACTGCTCGATCGAGACGACGTCACTGTCGCAGCGGATCGTGGCGATCGTCGACGGCGTCGCGGTTGCCATGAAACCGGGGTCCGCGAACGGTTGCAGATCGACGAGTCCGTAGCGCGCCTTGAACGCTTCCTCGTCCGCGCCGTCGCGGAGCGTGAACCACCAGCCGGGAAGCGCCAGCTGGCCGGCCAGCCACAGCGGCGCGGGATCGGCGCACTGCGGTGTGACGACGGTCGCCAGCGTGTCGGTGCCGGTGCCGATGACGAACGACGGGTCGCCATTCTCGTTCTGGATGATCGAGCCGTACGTGTATACGGGGACACCGTTGTGCGACGCGAAGTGCACGGTCGCGCCGTCGAACGGCTCGACGCCAAATTCCGGGAAGACGCTGAACTGATGGACGTTCCGCGGCTCGACGTCGACGTCGATGGTCTTTCGCGCGACGCCGTCCGCATCGTAGAGCGTCGCGGTGAACGATGCGGTGACGAAGAACGGATTGGCGATGCCGGCGTTCGCGCGGCGCTCGGCCGAGCCGATGAGGCCCGCGACGTCGCTGCTCATCGGCAGCGAGACCGTCGGCACGCCCTGCACGACCTGACCGAACTGCGCGTGCTCGCCCTGCGCGTTGTAGATCCACGCGCTGGCGAGGAGGCGCACGGGTTCGGAGGGGAACTGCGAGATCGGGGCGATCGAGTGGACTTCGACGGGACCCATGGCGTTGTCGAGTTGGAAGCGCTCGCGCGCGAAGTCCTTGATGACGAGGGTCCCGTGCGCGTTGATGGTCACGTTGAACGAGCGGCCGCCGGGCGTGCCGTCGAAGAAGAGCACCATCACGTGCGCCGAGCTGTCCTCGACGTTCGTGATGTTGAGGTCCGTCTGCCAGAACGTGCCGTTCTGTCCCGGCACGCGGCCCGCGACCGGGATGAAGAGGTCCGTCCCGGAGAAGTCCGCCGCGTGCATCGACGCGGCGGCGAGCAGCGGAAGGAGCAGCACGAGCAGGCGGCGCATGGCGATATGGTACTACACCATATTTACGCGATGCGGGCGACGACGATGGTGATGTCGTCGTGCAGCTCGCGCTCGCCGCGGAATGCCGCGACGTCGCGGAGGATCGCATCGCGGAGCTCTTCCGCGCGCGCGGCGCCGTGTTCCGCGACGACGCGCTCCAACCGTTCGAAGCCGTACGTGTCGCCGCGCGCGTTCGTGGTCTCGTAGATGCCGTCGCTGTGCAGGACGAAGACGTCGCCGCTGGCGAAGGTGAGCTGCCGCTGCGGAATCGCGACGGGCAGCTTCACGCCGAGCGGGGGCGCGTAGAGGTCGATCGTCTCGACGGAGCCGTCCACGCGGCGCAGGACGATCGGCGGATGTCCGGCGCTCGCGACGGTCGCGGTGCGCGTCGCACGATCGAGCAGCACGACCGCGACGGTGACGAGCATGCGCCTGCGGCTGGTCTGCGCGACGAGGTCGTGCAGCCGCTGGAGCACGAGCGCGGGATCGGTGAGCGCCTCGCGCAGGAGCGTGAAGCCGCTGCGCACGGCCGAGAGCACGAGTCCCGCGGCCATGCCGTGGCCGGCGACGTCGCCGCAGACGAGCGCGATGCGGTCGCCGTCGATGAAGTAGTCGTAGTAGTCGCCGCCGACTTCGGTGGCCGGCACGGACATGCTGCTGAGGTCGACCCAGTCGAGCCGCGGCGCGTGCTCGGGGAGCATGCTCAATTGCAGCTCGCGCGCGTAACGCAGCTCGTCGCGCATGCGGATCTGCTCGCGCGCCTGCGAGCGGCGCTCGGTGAACTCGGCCAGCACCTGGCGGCGCAGGCGATACGAGGTGAAGAGCTCGATGGCCATGGCGATCACATTGATCGAGGCGATGGCGATGTAGAAGCCGACGCCCTCGTGCTTCTCCATCGGCAGGAGGAACAGCGTGATCACCGACGTCGCGGCGAGGATCGCGTGCAGCAGCACGATCTCCGCGACGATCATGCGGAAGCCCATCATCATCAGCGGCACGGTGACGATCCACCCGGTGTAGTCGTTGCTGTGCCGCGTGAAGGCGAGCGAGAGCACGAACTGCAGCGTGACGTACGTGATCACGGCCGCGCTGACGTGGTTGCGAATCCAGCGTCCCGGCCCCCACACGCCCGCTCCGCCTTTCTCGAGCCGATGCGCGTCGCGGAGAAACAGCAGGGCGATCGCGACGAGGGTGAAGTTCGCGGAAGCGATCACGAGATCGAACGGTGTGCGCGTGCTGGCCACCATCTCCATGACGGCGACGGCGCCGTAGAACAGCAGCAGCACGAAGAGCCAGACCACGTTGCGCTGCCCGAAGCGGCGGCGCACGACCTGCTCGTCGGACGCGCGCGCGACTTCATCGAGCGACCACGGAAGCTCCATGCGCGCGATGGTAGTGCGGCAGTCGCTTTCGCGGAAGGAGATGCGCTACTTTATGCGCCGCATTCATGGCCACCAGGAAACCGCGCAATTCGCAACTGACCTTCACGCCGCCGCCTCCCACCCTTCCCGACATCGAACAGCTTCCGGTCGGCGACTTCGCGCGCAAGGCGTACCTCGACTATTCGATGTACGTCATCCTCGACCGCGCGCTGCCGCATCTCGCCGACGGCTTGAAGCCGGTCCAGCGCCGCATCGTCTACGCGATGTCGGAGCTCGGTCTCGGGCCGAACGCGAAGCCGAAAAAGTCGGCGCGCACCGTCGGCGACGTGATCGGCAAGTTCCACCCGCACGGCGACTCGGCCTGCTACGAGGCGATGGTGCTGATGGCGCAGCCGTTCTCCATGCGCTATCCATTGGTCGAGGGACAGGGCAACTGGGGCTCGCCCGACGATCCGAAGAGCTTCGCGGCGATGCGCTACACGGAAGCGAAGCTCGCGAAGTTCGCGCAGTCGCTGCTCTCCGAGCTCGAACAGGGCACGGTCGAGTGGGGACAGAACTTCGACGGCACGCTGAAAGAGCCGAAGCTGCTGCCGTCGCGGTTGCCGCACGTGCTGCTCAACGGCGCGTCCGGCATCGCCGTCGGCATGGCCACCGACATCCCGTCGCACAACCTGCGCGAGGTGGTGAACGCGTGCGTGGAGCTGCTCGACAATCCCGACGCGACGCTCGCGCAGCTGACGAAACACGTGAAAGGTCCCGACTTCCCGACCGCCGCGGAGATCATCACGCCGCCCGCCGAGATTCGCGAGATGTACAAGACCGGCAACGGCTCGATCCGCCAGCGCGCGAAGTGGGACATCGAGGACGGCGAGCTCGTCATCCACGCGCTGCCGTTCCAGGTCTCCGGCGCGAAGGTCCAGCAGCAGATCGCGCAGCAGATGCAAGCCAAGAAGCTGCCGATGGTCGAGGACGTGCGCGACGAGTCGGACCAGGAGTCGCCGACGCGCCTCGTGATCGTGCCGCGCTCGAACCGCGTCGATCTCGACGAGCTGATGACGCACCTCTTTGCGACCACGGACCTCGAGCGCTCGTACCGCGTGAACATGAACATGATCGCGCTCGACGGGAGGCCGCGCCTCTTCAACCTGCGCGATCTGCTCGCGGAATGGCTGGAGTTCCGCATCGAGACGGTGCGGCGCCGCCTGCAGCATCGCTACGATCAGGTCAACGCGCGCCTGCACCTCCTCGACGGCCTCATGGTCGCGTACCTCAACGTCGACGAGGTGATCCGCATCATCCGCACCGAGGACGAGCCGAAGCCGGTGCTGATGAAGCGCTTCTCGCTGACGGAGATTCAGACCGAGTACATCCTCGAGCTGCGCCTGCGCTACCTCAATCGCCTCGAAGAGATGGAGATCCGCGGGGAGCAGAAGAAACTGCAGGACGAACGCTCCGACCTCGAGAAAGTCCTCGGCTCGAAAGCACGTCTCCGCAAGCAGGTCCGCGATGAGCTGCTCCGCGATGCCGAGGAGTTCGGCGATCGTCGCCGCTCACCGATCGTCGAGCGCGAGGCGGCGAAGGCGCTCGATGCGACGGCGCTGATCCCCTCCGAGCCGGTGACGGTCGTGCTCTCGGAACGCGGCTGGGTCCGCGCCGGCAAGGGACACGATCTCGATCCGACCGCGCTGCAGTACAAGTCGGGCGATGCGTTCCTCTACGCCGCGAAAGGGCGCAGCAATCAGCTCGCGGTCTTCATCGACTCGACCGGCCGCACGTACTCGCTGCCCGCACACGAGCTGCCGTCCGCGAAAGGCCACGGCGAGCCGCTCACGTCTTCCCTCGCGCCGCCCGCCGGCGCGACGTTCGTCGCCGTGATGATGGGCGAGCCCGACGACCTCTGGCTCCTCGCCACCGACGACGGCTACGGCTTCATCACCCGCCTCGAGGACATGATGACGCGCCTCAAAGCGGGCAAGGCGGTCGTGAACGTCGGCAAGGGCGCGACGGTGCTGCGCCCGCAACGCGTCACGAGCTACGAGACGGACCGCATCGCCGCGGCATCCTCCGAAGGAAAGCTGCTGCTCTTCGAAGCCGCCGAGCTCCCCCCGCTCGCCCGCGGCAAAGGCGTGCAAACGATCAAACTGCACCGCACTCCCATCGCACCGGAGAAGGTCGTCGGCGTCGCCGTCGTCCCCCAGGACGGCACCCTCGTCGTCCACGCCGGCAAGCGCTTCACGAATCTGAAAGGCGCCGATCTCGACCCCTACCTTGGCAAACGCGCACAACGCGGCCTCAAGCTGCCGCGCGGCTTCCAAACCGTGACGTTCATCCGCGCCTGGAGCGACCGCGACGGACGCACGGCCGACATGGTGAATTGACCGGGAGCGCCTCCGGCGGGCCGGCACGGCCGGCAGCGCTGAGGGCCTAGCCTAGACGCACGTGCGTACTGGCTGGGCCCTCAGCGCTGCCGGCCGCGCCGGCCCGCCGGAGGCGCTCCTCGTCGGTCCTCCTCGTCATCCCCGGGCCTGGTCGTGAAGTAGCGTTTCAGCCATTGGGACAGGCCGTCGAGGCCGGGGAAGAGGACGCGCTCGGTGACGTTGGCCTGATCGAGCTTGTCGCGGACTTCCCACTTCAGCGCCGCGGGGATGATGATGCGGCGGTACGACGACTCGCGTTGTTCGAGGAGCGACTGCAGCGACATCGTCGGGCTCGACGGCAGCGAGAACAGTGCGAACTGATTCACGATGCGCTCGTCGAGCGACGGCGGCTCGAAGAAGACCACGAAGTCGTGCTTCGCGAGCGTGTCGAATTCGCTGAGGGTTGTTGCGGCGCGGTTGAGGAGCTCGGTAGTAAAGAGGTTGACGTCTTCTTCGTCGAGGATCTTCCGCAGCGGCTTGGGGAGCAGCTCGTTCGTCTTGCGGTAGTCGACGCACCAGATCGCCGCGTCCTCGTCGAAGTGGCGGATGTCGTGGGTGGCGAAGTGCATGGCCACGAGCGGCGAATAGGTCCAGTCGAGGAGGCGCGTCGGCAGGCCGTGGTGTTTCGCGACGGAGAGCCAGTTCCAGACCCAGTCGCCGTGCACGGCGCTGCGCAGCGCGTACTTGCGGAAGCTGGTGAGGAGATGGCGCTCCTGCGCCTCGAATCCGCCGGTTTGCAGGCTCGTCGCGAGGGCGTGTCGCGCGCGCGGCACGCCGCGGAAGACGCAGTTCGAGCGGTGGCGCGACAGCGCGGGCTGCCACGCGTCGTCGAAGACGGCGTCCTGCAGTTCGGCCCACGACGAAACGCGGATTTCCACGCCGCGGTTTCTTGCGCGGATTGTGCCGGAGGCGGGACGCGGCATCGACGAACGCCCGGTCCGTATTACACTTAGCGGTCAACGCCCATGCTCGAGCGGTTCAGACACGTTATGCGTTCCGGTGCCGAAGAAAAGCCGTTACCCCGCAAGACCACCGAAGTCCGCGTGGAAACGGCGGAGCGCCACGACCCGGTTGAGCGCGCGCAGACGCACGAGCCCGCGCTGATCATGCTCGAGGGCGACCTTCCCGGTCAGGTCTTCCGCGTCCATCCCGGACGGCAGATCATCGGACGGCGGCCGGAGTGCGACATCCGCGTGCGCGAGCGTGCGGTCAGCGGCATTCACGCCGAGGTCATTCGCGTGCGCGATACGGTCACGATCAACGACCTCGCGAGCACGAACGGCACGCTCGTCAACGGGATGCGCATCCGCACGCCGGTGGTGCTGCTGCAGGGCGCGCTGCTCAAGCTCGGCAACTGCGTCTTCAAGTTCGTCGACTCGCTGCTCGAAGTCGAGTTCACCGAGGCGCTGCACGCGCGCGGGATCACCGACCAGCTCACCGGCACCTTCAACAACGCCTACCTCCTCGCGCGCCTCGGATTTCTCATCGATACCGCGAGCACCGAGCATCCGGTCGGCGTGATCACCTTCGACTTCGACAACTTCAAGCAGGTCAACGACCAGTACGGCCACGCCGCGGGCGACCACATCCTCCGCGCGACGTCGGCGCTGATCACGACGCAGTTCGTGCGCGACGCCGACATCTTCGCGCGCATGGGCGGCGAGGAGTTCGCGATCGCGCTTCCCGACACGCCGCTCGAGCTTGCGGCGCGCATCGCCGAGCGCATCCGCGCCACGCTGGAAGAGCAGACCTTCACGTACGACGGCCTCGCGATCAAGCTCACGTCGTCGTTCGGCGTCTGCTCCGCGACCGCGGCGAACGAGCAGCCCGAAGCGGTGCTCGCGCGCGCCGACGAGCTGCTGTACCGCTCGAAGCGCGAAGGGCGCAACCGCGTCACGTCGTAGAATCCGCGGCCGATGTGCGGCTTGCGCGTGCCGTGGCATTTCGCCGGTCTGGCGATGGTGACCTTCGGCGCGATCGCGATCGCGTATTTCGTGTAGACCCGCCGCGGACGCGCGACGACGCCGGCGCCGGCGCTGCTGGTCGGGCTCGCGTACACCGGCTTCGCGATCGCGGCGCTGCTGACGATCGCGCGCGATCCGTCGATGGCGATCTTCCTCGTGCCGGGGCTGCTCGTGCTGCTGAGCGCGTGGCAGCGGACGCCCGCCGTCGCGCGCTGAGCGCGTCACGCCGACGGCAGCCGCAGCGTCGCGCGCAGGCCGCCGAGGGACGCGCGGTCGAGCGCAATCGAGCCGCCGTAGACCTCCGCGAGATCGCGCACGATGGCGAGTCCGAAGCCGGAGCCGGGCGCGGCCTCGTCGGCGCGCACGCCGCGCTGCAGCACGCGGTCGCGCAGCGACGGATCGATGCCGGGACCGTCGTCGTCGACCTCGATGACGACCTGCGCGCCGTCGAGCGACGACGTCACGGTGACGCGCGTTCGCGCCCACTTGCAGGCGTTGTCGAGGAGATTGCCGAGCATCTCGTCGAGGTCTTCGCGTCCGCCGCGGAACGCGTACTCGGGCGCGGCGTCGACGTCGATGGTGACGCCACGCGTCGCGTGCAGGCGCAGCATCGTGCGCGCGAGCGCGTTCGCGGAATCGCGGATCGAGGTCCGCGCGCCGAGGGTCGCGCCGGAGGCGGCGGCGCGGGCGTGGGCGAGGTGATAGTCGATCTGGCGTCGCATCCGCTCGACCTGCTGCGCGACCTGAGGCGACTGCTCCGCTTCCTGCAGCAGCAGCGCGAGCGGCGTCTTGAGGCCGTGCGCGAGATCGCCCGCTTTCGCGACGGCGCGCGCGACCTGCTGCTCGCGGTCCGTGAGCAGCGCATTCAGCTCGTCGACGAGCGCCTGGATTTCGCTCGGATACGTGCCGTCGACGCGCGATGCGCGGCCGTCGCGCACCGCCGCGAGGCGCGCGCGCAGCTCCGCGAGCGACGTGACGGGACGGCGCAGCGCGAGCACGCCGCACAGGAGCAGCAGCAGCGCGGCGATGACGAGGTGGTGATGATCGATCGTGATGACCCAGTGGTAGCGGCGGCGCACGGCGAACATCATCAGCAGATGCATGAGCGGTAGCAGGCCGGCGGTCCAGAGGATTGCGCCGGCGAGCAGGCGCGCGCGGAACGAGCGCGGGAGCCAGCGTCGCGGCGTCACCGTTCGCACTCCATGCGGTAGCCGAGGCCGCGCAAGGTCTCGATCGTCTCGGCGCCGAGCTTGCGGCGCAGGCGCGCGATGAAGACTTCGACGGTGTTCGAGTCGCGGTCGAAGTCCTGCGCGTAAATGTGCTCGGTGAGCTCCGCCTGCGAGATCACGCGGCCGCGGTGGTGCATGAGGTACGACAGGACGCGGTACTCGTGGCTGGTGAGGCGCACCGGCGCATCGGCGCGCGTGACTTTGCCGCTGCGCGGATCGAGCACGATCGCGCCGCAGCGCAGCTCGGGCGTGGTCTGTCCCGTCGCGCGGCGGATGAGCGCGCGCAGCCGCGCGAGCACCTCCTCGATGCGAAACGGTTTCGCGACGTAGTCGTCGGCGCCGCCGTCGATGCCCTGCACCGTCTCGTGCCAGCTGCCGCGCGCGGTGAGGACGAGCACGGGCACGCCGATGCCGGCGTCGCGCCAGCGGCGCAGCAGCGTGAGGCCGTCGACGTTGGGCAGGCCGAGGTCAAGGAGGAGCGCGTCGTAGCGCTCGGTGCGCGCGAGAAAGTCGGCGCGCTCGCCGTCGAGCGCGCGATCGACCGCGTAGCCCGCTTCCTCGAGGCTCGCGGCGAGCTGCTCGTTCAGGCGAGGCTCGTCTTCGACGACCAACACGCGCATGGCTGCATCTTTCGCGGCGCCGCTGAACGGAAGCTGAACGAATCATTCAGTACGCGTTCAGCGCGCGCCGCGTAGCTTGCCGCGCATTGTGATCACACTGCGAGGCGTCACCAAACAATATGCGACTCCGGCCGGCGCGTTCGCCGCGCTGCGCGGCGTCGATCTCGACATCACCGCGGGAGAGTTCGTCGCCATCGTCGGCAAGTCGGGCAGCGGCAAATCGACGCTGCTGAACATGATCGGCGGCATCGACCGGCCGTCGTCGGGCAGCGTCGCCGTCGGCGGCACGGCCATCGAATCGCTCGCGCCGAACGCGCTTGCGACGTGGCGCGGCCGCAGCGTCGGCTTCGTGTTTCAGTTCTTTCAGCTGCTGCCGACGCTCACCGTCGCGGAGAACGTCATGCTGCCCCTCGATTTCTCCGGCGCGCTCCCCGAGAAGCAGCGCCGCGCGCGCGCTGCGCAGCTCCTCGAGCGCCTCGGCGTCGCGGAGCAGGCGGCGAAGCTGCCGTCGGCGTTGTCGGGCGGGCAGCAGCAGCGCGTGGCGATCGCACGCGCGCTGGCGAACGATCCGCCGCTGCTGCTCGCCGACGAGCCGACCGGCAACCTCGACTCGGCGACGAGCGCGGACATCTTTCATCTCTTCCGCGAGCTGGCGTTCGGCGGTCGGACGGTGGTCGTGGTCACGCACGAGCGCGACGTCGACACGGGCGTGTCGCGCACGGTCCGCATCGTCGACGGCTCGGTGACGCGATGACGCTCGCGCCGCGCTGGCGGAAGGTCGTGCGCGATCTCGCCGAGCATCCGGTGCGCTGCGCGCTGGCGGTGCTGGCGATGACCGCGGGGGCGTTCGGTGTCGGCACGATCCTCACGTCGTACACGATTCTCACGCGCGAGCTGAAGGCGACGTACGACGGAACGATCCCGGCGTCGGCGGTGCTGACCGTCGAGCATCTCGACGACGCCGCGCTGGCCGCCGTGCGCGCGCTGCCGGACGTCGCGGAGGCCGAGTCGCGGCCGGCCATTTACGCCCGCGCGCGTCTCGCGAACGGCGACGCGCGCGCGATGACGCTGTTCGTGATGGACGGCAATCGCATCGACCGCATCGCGTCGTCCGACTGCGGCGGCAAAGCGATCGCCGATTGTCTCGCCGCGCTGCGCCCGGACGAGATTCTCGTCGAACGCTCGTCGATGTCGGTCGCGCACGCCGCGGTCGGCGATCGCATCGTGATGAAAACCTCCGACGGCACCGAGCGCTCGCTGCGCATCGCCGGCACCGTGCACGCCGCGGGACTCGCGCCGGGGTGGATGGATCATCACGTCGCCGCCTTCGCGAATCCGCGTTCGCTGCAGCACGCGCGCGGCGGGCGATTGCTCGTCGTCGTACGCGGCGATCGGCTCGACGAGTCGCACATCCGCGTCGTCGCGTCCGACGTGCGCGCGCTGCTCGCGCGGCGCGGACTCAACGTCGTCGACATCGAGATCCCTCGCCCGGGCCGCCACCCGCACGCCGATCAGATGGCCACATTCCTCTTTCTCCTCGGCTGCTTCGGCGTCCTCGCGCTCGCGCTCTCGGCCGTGCTCGTGGCGACGATGATCCACGCGCTGCTCACCGAACAGCTGCGACAGGTCGGCGTGATGAAGGCGCTCGGCGCGACGACGACGCAGATCGCGGCGCTGTACCTCGTGCAGGTGTCGCTTCTCGCCTGCGCCGCCCTCATCCTCGGCATGCCGCTCGGATTCGCGGCCGGCCGCGCGTACACGGCGTTCGCGGCGAACATGCTCAACGCGACCGTCGCCAGCCACGCGGTGCCGGCGTGGGCGATCGCCGCACAGATCGCGGCGGGACTGCTCGTGCCGCTCCTCGTCGCCGCGGGTCCTGTGCTGCACGCGTCGCGCATCTCGGTACACGACGCGCTGGCGAACGATGCAGGACGGCGCGCGTTCGGCGCGAGTGCATTCGATCGACTGCTCGCGCGCATCGCGTGGCTTCCGCGTCCGCTGATGCTCTCGCTGCGCACCGCGTTTCGCCGCCGCGGGCGGCTCGCGCTCACCGTCGCGACGCTCGCCGCGGGCGGCGCGGTGTTCGTGACGACGCTCGATGCCGCCGCCGCGTGGCGACGCGTGCTCGCGGAAGAAGGGGAGGCGCGGCGCTACGACCTCGACGTGCGTCTCGCGGAGCCGCGGCCCATCGCGGAGCTCGCGAATGCACTGGCGCGCGTTCCCGAGGTCGCGCACGCGGAGTATTGGACGGAGAGCGTCGCGCGCCTGCCGCGCGTCGTGAAGACGCCGGTCCGCGTGCGCGTGCACGGCCTCGACGACGAGCACGCGCTGCTCGTTCGGCCGCAGGTGCCGACGTCGCTGCTCGCACTGCCGTTGCTGCAGGGCCGCTGGCTGCGCGCCGGCGACCGCGGCGTCGCTGTCGTGAATCAGTCATTGCTCGCACGCGTGCCGCCGCTCCGCCTCGGCGATCCGCTGCGCCTGCGCGTCGATGGCCGCGACGTCTCGCTGCGACTCGTCGGCGTCGTGAAAGAGCTCGCGCCGATTCCCGCCGTCTACACGACCGAAGCGCCGCCGCCCGTGGCGACGCGAAGCATCCGCATCGTCACGCGCGCGCACGACGTGGCCACGCGCCGCGCCGCCGCGCGTGCGATCGAGCGCGTGTTGCCGCGCGTCACGTCCGTGCAGTCATTGGCCGACACGCGCCAGGCGTTTGCCGATCATCTCGTGATCATCAACACCGCGCTGCTGCTCGCGGCGACGCTGGTGCTGCTCGTCGGCACGCTCGGACTGGCGTCGACGATGGCGCTCAGCGTCGTCGAGCGCACGCGCGAGCTGGGCATCATGGGCTCCCTCGGCGCTACGCCGAACGCGCTCGCGCGCGACGTCGTCCTGCAGGGCGTCGTGATCAGTGCGCTCAGCTGGTGCGTCGCGCTCGCGTTCGCCGTGCCGCTCACGCTCTTCGTCAACGCGACCACGGGGCGCATGTTCATCGGCGCGCCGCTGCCGTTCGTCGTCGCTCCCGCCGGCGCGCTCGGCTGGCTCGCACTCGTCCTCATCCTCGGCGCACTCGCCAGCCTGCAGCCGGCGTGGCGCGCGTCGCAACTCACCATTCGGGAGGCACTCGCGTATGAATAAACGCTCGAACGTCGTGCTCGTCGTCGTTCTGCTCGTGGTCGTCGTCGGACTCGCTGCAGGTGGCGGGAGCTGGCTGTGGCACATGCTGCTGCGGATGCACGGCGTGCATTGACGTTGACGCCGTAAACAGCGGCGGCGCGGCCCGCGTCTTTTCGGTATGAGAAAGACATTCGCAACGCTCGCTGTCACCTGCGCGCTGGCGCTGTCGGGATGCGCGACCACGGTCGCCGTCCGCCCGCCGCGCGCGGAGCTCGTCCTCGTCGAAGGCCGCTGGGTGCGCCCGCCGCGTGCCGGCGCGGTCTGGATCAGCGGTCACTACGAACGCCGCGCATTCGCGCGCCGCGTGTGGGTGCCGGGACACTGGCGCTACTGATGCGCGACGTCAGGCGAAGCCGCGCGGCCGCTCGTTGAGACTCGTGGCGATGTCGATCACGGTGCCGGTGTAGATCGGATCGTCGAGCTGCAGATCGAGCGGCTTGATGCCTTTCGCGGCGCGGATGGCGAGCACGTTTTCATCCGCGTCGAGCTCCACGTCGTCGATCTTCGGCAGCAGGATCTCGGTGCGCTTCTTCGCGTCGAGGATCAGGCGGCGGTTCGTGACGATGAGCGTGCACGGCTCGTCGGGGACGAGCTTCTCGATGCGCTTCTTGTCGACGCGCGCTTTGGTGCGCTTGAGGATCGAGCCTTTCGCGACGTGCAGGCAGTACTCGTGGAAGCCGAGCGGGAAGGGACAGTCGGTCTTCGGCGCGTGATCGCGCGAGTAGCCGCGCAGGCGCGCGAACTCGTCGACGGCGCTCAGTTCGAGCGGCACGTCGTTCTCGCCGAGCTCGAGTCCTTCGCGCAGCTGGCGCAGCGACGCTTCCTGCGCGCTCGCGGCGCGATCGTCGGCGAGCAGATGCCACGCGGCGGTGCGATAGAGATCGACCTTCACGCCCAGCTCGTCCGCAGGCGAGAGGCCCACCGCACGCGAGGCGCGCGTGACGAGGTCGTTCACCTCGGATGCCTTTTCGCTGCCGAGGCGGTGGAGCGCGTCGAAAGCGATGGCGACGACGGTGCGGCGCGCGAGGCCGCTCCAGATCTCGTACGGCAGCGTTAGCGCCTCGCGCTCGCGCGCGGCGGCGCCGAGGGCGACGTCGTTCGGAGAAGCGCGAAGGTTGTCGAGCGCGGTCGTGTAGGCGGCGAGCATCTCGCGGTTGCGGCGTTCTTCTTCCTCGCGCGCGGCGCGGTCGCGCTCTTCCTGCTCGCGGATCTTGCGGCGCGTCTGCGCGGTCATGACCAGCGGCGTGACGATCGCGGCGAGGCCGAGGATCACTTCGACCCAGCCTTGCGGGCCCTTGCGCGCGATGACGGCGACGCCGAGGAGAAGCAGGATCACGCCGAGAATCGTGGAGGCGAGAAAGATCCAGCCGCGCGTCGTGCCGTCGAACACGGATTTCCAGAACGGCGTTCCGGAAATGCCGCGCGTGACGGGGAGCGTCGCGCCCGGCGTGCTGCGGTTGTCGGCGAAGAAGAACGCGCGCGTCTGGCGGCGGAGGAATTCTCCCTTCGCGCCCGTCGAGAGCGCGGCGTCGGAATCGATCGACTCGAGCGGCTTGCGGGGAGCGACGCCGAATCGGATCGGCCCCAGCGCAAGCGTTTTACGAATGTAGAACGCCACCCGGCTCTGCGGTTTGCGATGTTTGTGCCGGGCTCGCGGTCAGCGATGCAGCGCGGCGAGTCCCCACGGTCCGTCGCCCGTCTTGATCGTGGCGATCGGGCGCAGCGTGACGGTGTCGATGACGGTGATCGTGTTGGAGAGGCTGCCGGCCGCGTAGAGCTTTTTGCCGTCGCGCGTGCGCGCCAGTCCCCAAACGCGCTGGCCCGCGGGGATCGTGGCGATGACGCGGCGCGTGGTCGTGTCGAGGACGAGCACGCTGTTGCCGCGGCCGGTGCCGATGTAGAGCCGCTTCTCGTCGGGCGAGAGCACGAGCCCGACGGGGCGGTCGGTCTTGCCGAGCTTCACGCGCGCGAGCACGCGATGGCGCTGCGCGTCGATGAGCGAGACGCTGCCGCCAATCTCCGCGCTCGCCCACGCGCGCGTCGCGTCGCGCGTGAAGACGGTGTAGCGCGGCCGCGGATCGACGAGGATGTTCGCCACGACTTTCTTCTGCTTCGCGTCGATGACCGTGAGGACGTTGCTCGTCTCCGCCGTCACGTACACCCACTTGCCATCCGGACTCGCCGCGACTCCCTCCGGTTCCGTGCCGACGACCAGCGTCTCGAGCTCTTTCGCTGTCGACGTGTCGACGATCGTCGCCGTCGCCGCGTCTTCATTCGACATGTACAGCCGCTTGCCGTCCGGCGACAGCGCGACTCCCTCGGGATCGGTGCCCGCCGGATAGGTCCGCACGATCTTCAATGTGGCTGCATCGATCGCGACGATGGCCTCGCTGCCGGCGTGCTTTCCTTTCCACCAGCTGCGCGCGACGTAGAGCCGTTTGCCGTCGGGCGACAGCACGATGCCGCGCGGACGATCGCCGATCTTCGCCGTGGCGACGATGCGGTCGGTCGCCGTGTCGATCGCCTGGATCGTGCCGGCGCGCTCGTTCGAGACGTAGATGCGTTCCGCGAGCGCGGGCAGCGCAACGACGAGCGCCATCGCGAGCGCGGCGGCGGCGCGCGCGTTCATCGCAGCGTCTCGAGGTACGCGACGATGTCGTGCGCGTCGGCGTCGGGAATCGCCAGCGGCGGCATGCCGCTCCCTGGATTCATCGACGGCGGGTTCTGGATGAAGCGCTGCAGGTTCTCGGGCGTGTTCTGCACCTTGTTGTTGCTGATCGTCGGACGCGCGGCGACGTGCGCGAGCGCGGGCGCCAGCGAGCCCTGCGCGCCTTCGATGCCGGGGATCGCATGACAGGCCGTGCAGCCGTACTGCACGATGAGCTGCTGGCCGTGCGCGGGATTCGCGGCAGACGTCGCGGGCGGCGGCGCGGCCTGCGCGGTCGTCGGTTGGGCGGTGGCGGATTGCGGCGTTTCGGATTTGGCGCAGGCGAGCGACGCGACGAAGAGAACCCAGGCGAGGCGTTTCATCGGCGGCGACTTTACTTCAGCGAGTACAGATACGCGGCGATGTCGCGCGCGTCGCGGTCGGTGACGCCGACGTTCGGCATCGCGCTCTTCGGATCGACCGACTGCGGCGCGCGGATCCAGAGCAGCAGGTTCGCGGGATTGTTCGCGAGACGTCCGCCGAGGTAGCCGCGCGCGGAGAGCTTGTCGAGCGGAGGACCGACGGTGGCGTCCGCACCGGGAATGCCGGGAATGGTGTGGCACGACGCACAGCCGTACTGCCGGATCTCCTGTTTGCCGCGATCGACATTGCCGCCGGTGAGGTGTTCGGCCGAGGCGACGCGCTCGCTCGGATAATCGGAGCAGCGCGCGAGCACGAAGGCGAGGACGAGCATCGTCACGATGCGCGCGCGTCGCTCCGACTCCCCGAGCCACGCGGCGAAGAGCGCGAGACCGATGAGCATGAAGATCACGCCTGCGGGAATCCACATGATGAGGCCCGCGAGCTGCTGGTCTTCGAGCGCATGCGGCGTGTGCGCGGCGTAGGTCGGATACCAGACGTGCCGCGCGAACGTGAGCAGCACGCCGAGAAGGCTGGTGTGCATCGCGGTGGCAAAGACGAAGAAGACCGCGACGCCGTAGCCGACGCGCCCGTAGCGCCCGTGAATGAGCGCCCACCAGAACAGCGCGGCCGTGATGAAGAACATGAGGTGCTGCATCGCGTGCACGGAGGGGTTGTGCAGCGCCCACTCGAACGCGCGCGGGATGTGCCACGCCCACAGCACCACCGCGTGCACGATGAGCACGGTGAACGGGCCGGTCATGGCGTGCCACGCGCGGAGGAACGCGGGCGCGCGCGAGACGGCGAGGAAGCGCGCGCGCGCGTCTTCGCCGAGCCCCCACACTCCCGCGATCATCGGCCGGCCCGCGACGATGAGCGGCGCGGCGACGAGCATCAGCAGCTCGTGCTGCGTCATGTGCACGGAGAAAAGGACGTCGGAGATGCGCGCGATGGGGGAGAGGAGCGCGATGCCGATGGTGAACCACCCCAGCGCGAACGCGCTCGCTTCCCACCAGCGAATGCCTCGGTCGCTTCGTGCGCGCAGCCGCGCGAGTCCGCGGAAGTAGAGACCGAGCGACGCGGTCATGCAGAGGACGACGAGGAGGTTCCAGATCAGTCGCATGGCCGCAGCATCACGAGCGGGACGGTCTGTCCCAGGATCACGAGACCGAAGTAGCAGGCGGCGACGAACGCGCCCGCGGCCATGAAGCGCGCGCGGCTGCGCCAGCGCGGCTCTTTCTCTTCCGACCAGCCGGCCGCGCCGCCCGCATCCGGCGGCGGCCACGACTGCCAGAGCCGCCAGGCGACGACCGCGTCGATGACGATGATGACCAGCGCGAGCGCGGAGACGAGGTAGCCCTTCAGCGGCGACTGCGCCTCGCAGACGCTTTCATGCAGCGAGTAGCAGATCTGCAGATGCAGTCCCCACAGCAGCGGCGGGATGAGCGTCACGGTCCAGAGGCGGACGCTCCCGCGGTCGGGGACGATGTCGGTCTTCGTGTCTTCGCGGATGCTCATGTCAGCTGATGATCGAGTTGCGGAACAGCAGCGAATCGAAGGTGAAGAGTCCCCACAGCAGCGTCCACGCCACGACGACGAACAGCCAGTAGATCGCCGACAGCCGCATGTCCACCATGTGCTTCTTCTCGACCGGGCCGATGAAGAGCAGCGCCGTGAAGACGAGGTTCTCGAACACCCCCGAGACGAGATGGAACGTGTGCATGAAGTAGAAGCCCCAGACGACGGAGCCGTAGGCGTGGCTGTTCCAGTTGTAGCCGATGCTCGTCAGCTCGAGCCACCGCGTCCCGGCCGCGGCGATGCTGATCAATGTGACGAGCACCATGTTGAGCTGGATCACGCGCAGCCGTCCATCGAGCGCGGCGCGGAACGCAATCGCGGTGGGGATGATGCTGATGAGCAGCAGCGCGACGGTCGACGCGGTGACGGCGAGCGGCGCGTTCGCGGCGCCCGCGGGTGGCCACTGCGAGGAGTTGCCGCGCAGATAAACGTACGACGCCGCGAGCATCACGAACATCGTTCCTTCGATACAGATCAGCAGCCAGACGCCCCACCACAGCGGGTCGCGATGGCCGAACGCGAACTTCGGCAGCGACGACACGTCGACGAGACGCCGTCCGATCGGCGCGGGAGTCGTATCAGCGGCCGGCGGTGTCAGCGTCACGGCTGCGGCTCCAGCAGTTCCTTGTGCGGCGGCTTTGGCCAAAACCAGCCGAGCAGGCCGAGTCCCGCGAGGACGAAGCCGATCGGCACGCCCCAAGGGTTGAAGATCGCCGCAATGATGCCGATACCCGCGCCCAACGCGACGAGCGTCGGCGAGATCGACGGGTCGGGCGTCTCGTAGAGATGATCGGGCTCGGCGTCCATCAGCTTCGTGACGAGGATCTCGCGCCGGTCCGTCGCCAGTCCGGTGACGAGCGGCTGATCGGGCTCCATGCTCCAGAGCGGATACCGGTCTCGAACGGTCGGGACGTAGAGGAAGTTGTACGCGGGCGGCGGCGACGCCGTGGCCCACTCGAGGTCCGCGCCGCCCCACGGGTCGTCACCGGCGATGACGCCGATGCGCGCGGAGATCAGCGCGTTGAGCACGAACAGCAGGCTGCCGAGGCCGAAGATGTATGCGCCCACCGTCGCGAGCAGATTGAGGTTCGTCCAGCCGAGGTTCGGGAGATACGTGTATACGCGGCGCGGCATGCCCATGAGGCCGAGCTGGTGCATCGGGAAGAACGTGACGTTGAAGCCGACGAACAGCAGCGAGACGGTGACGACGCTCAGCTTCTCGTTCATCAGACGCCCGGTGAGCTTCGGGAACCAGTACGTCAGCGCGCCGAGCAGCGGGAAGATCGCGCCGCCGATCAGGACGTAGTGGAAGTGCGCGACGACGAAGAAGGTGTCGTGCAGCTGCCAGTCGAGCGGCACCGACGCGAGCATGACGCCGGTGAGTCCGCCGATGAGGAAGATGACGATGAAGCTGAACGAATAGAGGATCGGCGAGTGGAAGTGGATCTTGCCGTGCCACAACGTCGTCAGCCACGAGAAGAACTGGAACGCGGTCGGAATCGTGATCAGCACGCTCGACGCGGTGAAGAAGCTGAGGCCGAGCTGCGGCAATCCCGTCGCGAACATGTGATGCACCCACACGCCGAAGCCGATGAAGCCGGTCGCGATCAGCGAGAGCACCATGCCGAGGTAGCCGAAGTTGGGGCGCTTCGTGAACGCGGAGACGAGCGTCGACATCATCGTCGTGCCCGGAATGAAGATGATGTACACCTCGGGATGCCCGAAGAACCAGAACAGGTGCTGCCACAGCAGGTTGTCGCCGCCTTCCGCCTTGTTGAAGAAGTGCGTGGCGATGAGCCGGTCGGTGGCGAGCATGCCGCTGGCGACCATCACCGACGGCATCGCGAAGATGATCATGAACGAGGTGACGAGCTGCCCCCACACGAAGAGCGGCATGCGATTCAGCGACATGCCGGGCGCGCGGTGCTTGAACACGGTGGCGATGATGCTCACCGCGCCGCCGAGGGCTGCCATCTCCGTGAAGGTGATCATCTGCGCCCAGACGTCGACGCGTTTCCCGGGTGAGAACTCGGGGCCGGAGAGCGGCGTGTACGCGAACCAGCCGGCGTCGGGACCGAAGTTGCCGAAGAGTCCCACGTAGAGCAGCACGCCGCCGATGAGATAGCTGAAGTACGCGAACTGGTTGAGACGCGGGAACGCCATCTGCCGCGTGCCGATCATCAGCGGCACGAAGTAGAGGCCGAGGCCTTCCATCACGGGGACGGCGAAGAGAAACATCATCGTCGAACCGTGCGTGGTGAAGAGCTGGTTGTACAGATCGTTGCTGACGACGTGGTTCTCGGGCAGCGCGAGCTGCGTGCGCATGATCAGCGCTTCGATCCCGCCGAGGATGAAGAAGACGAAGGCGGTGATGATGAAGCGCTTGCCGATGGTGGTGTGGTGGTTGTCGGTGAGCCAGCCCCACAACCCCGTCGGCTTGTGCCACGTCGCGGAGAGTCGGAGATGGAGCTCCTGGTCGTTCATTGCAGCGTCTCCAGATACGCCACCAGCGCGTGCAGGTCGTTCGGTTCGAGCGGATTCGGCGGCATCAGCACGCCCGGCTTGATCGTTTGCGCGTTCGCGATCCAGCCGTGCAGATTGCCGAGCGTGTTGGGCAGAATGCCGGCGCCGAGCGTGCGGCGGCTGGCGAGGTGCGTGAGATCGGGTCCCGTGCGCGCACCCGCGGACGTGCCTTTGATGGCGTGGCACATCACGCAGGTCGAGGTGAGGAAGACCTGCTGGCCGTGCTGCTGATCGGCGGTCTTCGGGAACGGGGCGGGGAGCCGCTGCGCGGTCAGCCAGCGCTCGAAGTCCGCTTTCGGCTCGACGATGACGAGAAAGGCCATCTTCGCGTGCTGCAGGCCGCAGAACTCCGCGCATTGCGCGCGGTACGTGCCGGTCTTGTCGGCGGTGAGCGTGAGCACGCCGTCGTAGCCGGGGATGAGATCGCGTTTGCCGTGGAGGTTCGGAATCCAGAGGCTGTGGATGACGTCGTCCGAGTCGAGGATGAGCTTCACGCGCTCGCCGACCGGGAGATGCAGCTCGTTCGCGGTCTCGACGATCATGTCCGGCCGCGCCTCGGCGTACTGCACTTCCCACCACCACTGATGCCCGGTGATCTTGATCTCGCGCGTGACCTTGTCGTCGACCGGTGAGATGTCACGCCCCGTGGCGATGCTGGTGAAGAGCAGGCCGATGAGGATGACCGTCGTCGCGCTGAGGGCGATGGTGATGAAGCGCGCGCCGCTGCGCGTGGCCTCGTCGCTGAGATCGGCCTGCTTGCGGCGCGCGCCTTTGCGCACGGCGAGCGCGAAGCCGATCAGCATGAGCACGTAGATCACGGCCGTGATCGCGAAGAAGACCCACCACAGCCTCTCGATCGCACGGGCGTACGGCCCGGCGGGATGCAGCGGCGACTGGAACGTGGCGAAGAGGAGCCTCACGGTTTCTTTTTCTCTTCCGTCGATTCTTCTTTCTTCGACTGCTCGGCGACCTTGACCTGCATGTGATCGTCGCGCGACGGGGCGACGGTGGGGTTCACGAGGCCGGAGAGCGAGCGCACGTACGCGACGATCTCCCAGATCTGGTAGTCGGGGATTTTTCCGCCGAACGACGGCATGCCGTTGGGACGCCCTTCGACAATGGTGTCGTGGATGTTTTCCGGATGGCTGCCGTAAACCCAGTAGTTGTCCATCAGCGCGGGACCGATGCCGCCGCCGCCGTGGGAGTGACATCCGCTGCAGTTGTACGCGGCGAAGAGGCGCTTCCCTTCGTTGATGTCGTAGGCCTTCTCTTCCGACGCGTTCCGCACTTCGACTTCGGGCGTCGGCTGGCCGGGCTGCAGTTCCGAGAGACGCACGATGCCGCCGGACGCATGCGAGGCGGCGGGGGAGTGGACGATCTCGCGCTGCTCGCGGCGGCAGGCTGCTGCGGCGAGGAGGCACGAGGCGAGGAGGAGCGCGTTTCTCATGGTGTTCAGAGCTCCGTATCGAGTCGCGGGACGCCGTAGTCGGCGAGGATGCGGTCGATCTCCGGCTTGCGCCGCTCGAGGATCAGCTCGAGCTTCTGGCGCAGCGCGGCGTCGTCGTAGCGCGTGGCGAGGCCGATGTCGAAGACGAACGGCAGGAACGGGAGATCGATCTCCGGCGAGACGGGGACGAGCTCGAGCGGCACCGGCTCGCGTTTGGCGAAGTAGCCCGCCAGCGGACCCCATACGACGGCGAGATCGACTTCGCCGCGCGCGACCGCGTCGATGATCCGCGCGGGCGGATTCGGCTGGCGGTAGTCGCCGTAGACGGTGTAGCCGCGCACGTTGTCGACGATGCCGCGCGCGGCGAGCGCATGCGCGGGCGGCGCGTTCGCTCCGTCATCGCCGATGATCTGGACCCCAATCTTGAGCGCCTTCAGCTTCGGATCGTCGAACGACGTGATGCCGAGGTGCCGGTCGCGGCGCGAGACGAAGACGTAGGTCGAGCGGTAATACGGCCGCGTGACGGCCGCCATGTCGACGCCGGTCGGCAACCCCATCACGACGTCGCACTGCTTCGCCTTCAGCGTATTGCGCAGGAACCCGCGCCGCTGCGCCCACCAGGTGTACTCGACTTTCTCGTGAAGGTCGTTCGCGATGAGGTTCGCGATCTTGTTTTCGAAGCCCTGGCCGGCGCGGTTGGAGAAGGGAAGGTTGTTGGGGTCGGAGCAGACGCGCAAGGTGGGAGCGGGCTGCGTTGGATGGGGCGACTGTGCCGTGCAACACGTGAAAAGCAGAATGAAGAACGCAGAACGCAGAATGAAGAATGTAGAAACGCTCCGCGCATCCGGTCCTCTTTCTACGTTCTGCGTTCTGCGTTCTGCGTTCTTCATTCGCTTTGACTCTTCAGGGCAACGCAAACGTGTAAATCACCCCACCCTTGTTGGTGGCTCCCGGCAAATCCTTCATCGCATTTACAAACCCCAGCGCCGCCGTCGCGTCCCTCGGGTCCAGTCCTCCGGCGACGATCGCGCCGGCCCAGCCGCCGACTCCCGCGGCGATGGTCACGTACTGCTTGCCGTCGGGGCCGCGGTAGGTGACGGGCTGGCCGATGATTCCGCTGGAGGTTTTGAACTGCCAGAGCAGCGTGCCGGTGCGGGCGTCGACGGCTTTGAACCAGCCGTCCATCGTGCCGTAGAAGGCGACGTCACCCGCGGTGACGAGCGCGCCGGACCACACGGGAAAGTTCTCGCGGATCGACCAGACTTTCTTGCGCTGCACCGGATCCCACGCGTCGAACTCGCCGCGATGGCCGCCGGGGCCGGGAACCATGACGACGTTCGCGCCGACGTACGGCGTGCCGGCGATGTAGTTCACGTCCGTGCCCTCGTGCTGCATGCAGAGGTTCTGGTGCGGGACGTAGATGAGGCGCGTCCGCGGCGAGTACGCCGATGGCTGCCAGTCCTTCGCGCCGGGCGCGGCAGGGCAGATGTCGGGGATCACTTTCCCCGTGCCCGGCTCCTTCGCCTTGTTCGGGATGAGGCGGCCGGATTTCAGATCGACGCCGAAGCTCGAGGTGACCGCGCCGTACGCATCGGCGGAGAGCACTTCGCCGGTTGCGCGGTCGAGCACGTACATGTAGCCGTTGCGCTCCGGGCGCACGAGGACTTTGCGCGTCTTGCCGCCGATCGGGAGATCGAGCAGGAGTTGTTCGTTGATGCCGTCGTAATCGAACTCGTCGTGCGGCGACCACTGGTAGTACCAGACCGCCTCGCCGGTGTCGGGGCGGCGCGCGAAGATCCCGGAGGTCCACTTGTTGTCGCCGGGGCGCAGCTCGGGATTCCACGGTCCCGGGTTGCCGGTGCCGTAGTAGATGAGATCGAGCTCGGGGTCGTAGGAGATCCAGCCCCACATCGTGCCGCCGCCGATCTTCCACTTGTCCTTCGGCCACGTGCTGACGCCCAGATCCTTGCCGCGGTCGGTGGCGTAGAACGGCTTGAAGTTCGGGCCGATGAGCACGTCCTTATCGGGACCGGTGGCGTAGGCGCGCCACGCGATTTTTCCCGTTTCGGAATCGAGCGCCGTGACCCAGCCGCGCACACCGAACTCGCCGCCGCTGTCGCCGACGAGCACTTTGTTCTTCACGACCAGCGGCGCCATGGTGATGGTCTCGCCGCGGTTGATGTCGGCGAGCTGCCTCACCCACACTTCCTTGCCGGTCTCCGCATCGACGGCGCACGTGCGACCGTCGAGCGTGTTGAGGAACACCTTGCCGTTCGCGTACGCGGCGCCGCGGTTGACGACGTCGCAGCAGGCGACGCCCTGCGATTCGGTCTCGAGGTTCTGCGGCCGGTACTTCCATTTCGGCGGACCGGTCGGATTCTTCAGATCGATGGCGATGAGATCGTTGGGGAACGGCGTCACGTAGTACATCGTGTCGCCGATGACGAGCGGACCGGCCTCGTGTCCGCGGTCGTGTCCCGTCGACACGGTCCACGCGAGCTTGAGCTGTTTCGCGTTCGAGGTGTTGATCTGCGCGAGGCCGCTGTAGCGCGTCGACGCGTAATCCTTGGCTGGCATCACCCACTGCGCGTCGTCGCGCGAGAGCTGGTGCAGATCCGTTTTCACCGGCGGATTCGATCGCGCGCAGGCGCACGCGCAAAGGACTGCCGCGACGCCGAGGGAGCTAAGGAAGCGCGAAGACATACAACGTGCTCCCTTTCTCCGTGAATTTGGGCAGGTCGCTCATGGCGCTGACGAAGCCGTCGCCGGCGCCGGCGTCGCGCGGATCGAGATCGCCGGAGACGATGGCGCCCGGCCAGCCGCCGACGCCGGTGAGTACCGCGACGTACTGCTTGCCGTCGGGCCCGCGCCACGTCACCGGCTGGCTGATGATTCCGCTGTCGGTCTTGAACTTCCAGAGCGTGTCGCCGCTGCGGGCGTCGAGCGCTTTGAACCAGCCGTCCATGGTGCCGTAGAAAACGAGATCGCCCGCGGTGGCGACGGCGCCGCTGTACGTCGGGAAGCGTTCCTTCACGCCCCACACTTTTTTCCGATGCACGACGTCCCACGCGAGCAGCTCGCCGCGGTTGCCGCCGGGACCCGCGTAGTAACGGATATTCGCGCCCAGATAAGGCGTGCCGGCGATGTAGTTCGCCTCGAGCCCCTCGAAGTCCATGCAGAGGTTTTCGGAGGGCACGTACAGCAGCCCGGTGCGCGGCGAGTACGCGGACGGCTGCCAGTCTTTCGCGCCGGGCACGGCGGGGCAGATCTCGCGAATCACTTTGCCGCTCTTCGGCTGTTTGTCGGGATTCTCGATCGGACGCCCCGTCTTGAGATCGATGCCTTTCGTCGACGTGATGAACGCGTACGGATCGGCGGAGAGCACCTGGCCGTTCGCGCGGTCGATCATGTACATGTAGCCGTTGCGCTCCGCGCGCACGAGCACTTTGCGCAGCTGGCCGCCGGGCAGGTGCAGGTCGAGCAGCGTCGACTCGTTGACGGCGTCGTAGTCGAAGTTGTCGTGCGGCTGGAACTGATACGCCCACTTCGCGGCGCCGGTGTCGACGTCGCGCGCGAAGAGCGTCGCGGTCCACTTGTTGTCGCCGGGACGCAGCTCGGGGTTCCACGGGCCGGGATTGCCGGTGCCGTAGTAGATGAGGTTCAGCTGCGGGTCGTAAGAGATCCAGCCCCACATCGTGCCGCCGCCCTGCCGCCACGATTCGGGCGACCACGTTTTCACGCCGAGGTCTTTGCCGGCGTCGAGCGGGTAGAAGGGCTTGAAGTCGGGGCCGATCAGGCAATCCGTATCGGGACCTGTATGGAATGCCTTCCAGACGGGCTTTCCGGTTTTCAGGTCGAGCGCCTGCAGCCAGCCGCGCACGCCGAACTCGCCGCCCGCATTGCCGACGAGCACTTTGTCTTTGACGATGAGCGGGGCCATGGTGATGGTCTCGCCCTGATTGATGTCGCCGAGGGTCGTCTTCCAAACTTCGGCGCCGGTGTTCGCGTCGAGCGCGATGGTCTGGTTGTCGAGCGTGTTGAAGACGATCTTGCCGTCGCCGAACGCCGCCCCTCGGTTGACCCAATCGCAGCACGCGACGCCTTTCGCGCCGGAGATCACGGCCGGCTTGTACTGCCACTTGAGCGGACCGCCGGGACGCGTGAGGTCGAGCGCGAAGACGGGGTTCGGAAACGGTCCGACGATGTACATCGTGTTGTTCACGATGAGCGGCGCCGCCTCGTGGCCGCGCAGGATGCCGGTCGAGAACGTCCACGCGGCCTGCAGGTTGCCGACGTTCTTCGTGTTGATCTGATCGAGCGAGGAGAAGCGCGTGTTCGCGTAGTCCTTCGGCGCCATCACCCACTGGCCGTCGTCCGCGAGCACGGAGGCGAGGCTCGTCGCGGGCGAACTGGTGTAACGCTGGATGTATGGAAGTTGCTTCGGGCGGGTAGAGTTCGCGCGGTTACAGCCGGCGAAGGCTGTCATGAGAACGAGGCTGCAGGCCACCCACGTCCGCATCAGTTTCGCGTCTGGCGGCTTGCGAAATTCAGACCAGCCTGAGGCTTCACTTTTGCGCGTCGCGCAAGCTGCGCATGGTGATGGAGTAACGCAGCGCCTTCACCGGCGGGATGGAGTGCTGCCACTGCATGCGCGCCGCGCCGCCCAGAATGTAGAGCGCGCGCGGCGCCAGCGGCTGCGCCCACACTTCGTACGACTCACCGCTTTTTCTGCGGAAGCGCATCGTGCATGGCGCGAGCAGCGAGACGCCGAGCACCGGACTGCCGAACATCGGCGCGTCGCGGTGCCAGCCGATCGTCGCTCCCGGCGGATAGCGCGCGACGAGGAACTGCTGCAGCGCTTCCGGCGCGATCTCCGCCGCGGCCGCGCAACGATCGGCCAGCGCGCGCAATCGCGGCGACGGCGGCGTCGTGGGATGGATGCTCCAGCCGTCGTAGTCGTAGTCCCAGCCGAAGTGGATCACCGTCCGCCGCGCGACCTGGCCGCGCATGCGCACCTCATGAAATGGATATCCATCGATCTCCTCCACCAGCGCTCGCTCCTCGTCCGGCGTGAGGAAGTCCGCGACGTAGCGGAGACCGCCGGGCGGCTCAGCGGCTGCGGAGGAGCGTGTCGACCGGCGCGTAGTCATCGGTGAGGAGCGGCACGTCGCCGTACGCCGGCTTCGAATCCGTCAGCTGCTCGATGGCAGTGCCGAGATTCGGGAGCTGTGCCAGCAGGCCGTTCTCGCGCGCGCGGGCCACGAGCGCGGGACGGTCGATGACGAGCGCGCCGTCGCTGGCGAGGAGCTCGCCGCCGGTCATCAGCACGCTCCCGTACACGCTGCCCACGGTCTTGTGCAGGGCGGGCATCAGCTTCGACGCATGGAAGCCGTTGTGGAGATGCAGAATGCCGCCCGGCGTGAGGTGCGTCGAGACCTCGGTAAAAAATTCGCGCGTGGCGAGGTGCGGCGGAAACGTATCGCCGTAGCGGTTGGTCGTGGCCGCGTCGAGGATGATGAGGTCCCAGCGCTCGTTCGTGCGCCGCAGGAACGTGCGGCCGTCGGCGACGTGCAGCCGCAGCCGCGGTCCCGGCGCGACGGTGAAGAAGCGTTGCGCGACGTCGACGACGAGCGGGTCGACGTCGACGGCGTCGACGATCGTGTCGGGGTAGTGATGCATGTATTGCTTCGCCGCGGTGCCGCCGCCGAGGCCGATGACGAGCACGCGCTTCGTCTGCGGACGCATCAGCCGCGCGAGATGCAGCGCGTCGGAGTACGCGTTGCCGGGACCGAACGGGTCGTTGAGCGGCATGCGTGTCTGAACGCCGAGGTTGAAGAGCATCTCGCGCTGGCGCGCGCGGTCGCGGACCGTGACGCGGTGATAGCCGCTGTCGCCGACGAAGAGCACGCGCGTGTTCGGCAGCGGACGGAGCAGCGACTGCTCGAGCGCGGATGAACGCGCGACGAAGACGCTCGTCGCGACGATGACCGCCGCGGCCGCGGAAAGTGCGAGCGCGAGCCGCCGCGTGCCGGCGCGTTCGGCCGATGCGAGCTGCACGAGGAGCGCGGTCGCGAGCGCGGCGGCGCCGACGAGGAGCACCGTGCGGCTGATGCTGGCCAGCCAATCGATGAGGAAGAACGCCGTGGCGAGACTTCCGGCGATGCTGCCCGCGGTCGAGAGCGCGGAGATCGAGCCGGCCGTCGAGCCGCTCGCGCCGGTGCTGGTCGTGAAGAGTCGGATGGCGATCGGCGAGGTGGCGGCGAGGAGGAACGTCGGGATCGCGAAGAGCACGCTCGTGGCGATGAACGCGTGTGTCGCGAGCGCGAGCGACGACGCGGCGATGCGCGGCGAGAGCGCGGCGTCCAGCCACGGCACGGTGAAGAGCGACAGCGCGGAGAGCACCAGCGTTGCGACGAGCGTCTCCGGCCGCGGCCAGCGGTCGCCCGCCCGTCCGCCCGCCCAGTAGCCCGCGCTCATCGCCGCGAGAAAGACGGCGATCACGGTGGTCGTCTCGCGCAGCGCGGCGCCGAACGTTTTGCCGATGATGCGGAACGCCGCGACCTCGAGCGCCATGAGGAGCGCGCCGGCGACGAACACGGCGATGCGCAACGCGTACCGCGACGACGACGATTGCATGCGACGCAGGATAACCCGAGACGCGGCACGCGATTTGACACCTCATGCCTGCGTGAAACGCGTGGTCGTGATCACCGGCGCCTCGAGCGGCATCGGCCATGCGACCGCGCTCGCCTTCGCGCGGCGCGGCGACGCGGTCGTACTCGTCAGCCGCAGCGCGGACGCGCTCGCGCAGGTGGCCGAAGAGCTCGTGCGCGCGGGAGGCGCCGCGCTGGCGATCGCCGGCGACGTCGCGCGCGCCGAGGACCTCGAGCGCGTCGCGGACGCGGCCGTCGCGGCATTCGGCGGCATCGACGTCTGGATCAACAACGCCGCGGTGGGGGAGTGGGCGCTCGTCGAGGAAATGACTCCCGCCTCCATGCGCCGCGTCGTCGAAGTGAACCTCCTCGGCGTGATGTACGGCACGCGCATCGCCATCCCGCATCTCCGCGCGCGCGGCCGCGGCGTCATCGTGAACGTCTCGTCCGCCGTCGCCGAGCATGCGGTGCCGCTGCTGTCGACGTATTCGGCGACGAAGGCCGCGATCAAGTCGTTCAACGACGCGCTGCGCATGGAACTGCGCGCGACTCACGCGCCGATCGACGTCGTCTCGATCCTCCCGGCGTCGATCAACACGCCGTTCTACCGCTGGGGCGCGTCGCGCCTCGGCGTGCGGCCGCATCCCATCTCGGTCATCTATCCGCCGGAGGAAGTCGCGCGCGCAATCCTTCGTGCGGTGGATCGGCCGCAGCGCGACGTTTACGTCGGCTCGCTCGCAAAGTTGATGGCGTGGGGCACCCGCCTCAGCCCGCGCGCGCTCGACTGGTACATGCTGCGCGGCCGCAACTTTTTCCGCCAGCAATACAGCACCACAGCCGATGCAGGGGAGTCGAACCTCTTTCACACCGCGCACGAGACCGACGTCGACGGCGATTACTCCGACGAGTCGCGGCGCGCGAGCGTCTACACGCGCACGGTGGAACTGCATCCGGGATGGCGTCGCGCGGCAGGGTTGCTCGGCGTCGCCGCGCTGTTCGCGCTCATGCGGCGTTCGCGGCGCTGAGGCTTCAACGTCAGCAGACGTTTTCGCGCGGGAACGGGATCACGGCACCCTCGGACGCCTTCTCTTCCTGCTGGCGTTCCGCGGAGATCGTCCGGGCGGCGGCGGTGATCAGGTCGCCGAGGACGTCGATGTCGAAAGGCTTGCGCAGGATCGAGTGCACCATCGACCCGTCGAGGCGGCGCAGCGCCGCGGAGTCCCCCGCGCTGACGACGATGATCGCCGGTCTGGCGCCGCCGCGCTGGCGCACGTAATCGATGAGCGCGAAGCCGTCGACGTTCGGCATCATCAGGTCGACGACGAGCACCGCATACGACTTCTCCTCGAGGCGCTGAATGGCTTCCGCGCCGTCGCGGGCGCTGTCGACCGGAAAGCCGGCGCGCTCGACGATCTTCGCAACGAGCGCACGGATGGCCGGTTCGTCATCCACCACCAGCACGTTGGCGACCTCGGGACCCTTAACCAAGGACATTGTCAGGCGCTCTAAGCAATAATCAAGCCGTTCTCTTCCTCATCCTCTTCTTCTTCCAGATCGCCGTTCGCCGCGACCTGCGCGTGTCCGAGCGCCGCGACCAGGCCGACGCCGCCGAGCACGTTGCCGAGCAGCACGGGTAGAAAGAAGCCGATGAAGAACTCGCTCCATCCCGCTTTCCCGATGAACAGCAGGAAGATGGTTTCGATCGTTCCGATGATGACGTGCGGGAGTTGCGCGGCGCCGATGGTGTACGTCAGCAGCACGATCACGAGGACGTGCGCGTTCTCCGCGTACGGCAGCAGCCAGACCACGAGCGCGATCAGCCACCCCGCGAAGATGCCGCGCAGGAACTGCACGCCGAACGTATGGCTCGTGCTCTGCGTGGCCAGCGCCTTCAGCGCCGCGAAGACCTCGCCGTCGACGAGCTCCGTGCGCGCGAGCACGAACGCGAAGATCAGGCAGCCGATGACGTTCGCGACGAGGACGATGCCCCAGACCCGCAGCACGTTCGCGAACGTACGCGCATCGCGCCGGTGAAAGAGCGGCAGCATCACCGTGAGCGTGTTCTCGGTGAAGAGCTGCTGGCGGCCGATGATCACCAGGACGAAGCCGAGCGTGTAGCCGAGCGCGGTGACGAGCGGCTCCCAGTGCGCCTGCGGCAGATGCGCGCGCAGCACGCCGCTGCCGAGGAAGGAGAAGCCCATGTAGAGGCCCGCGGCGACGCCGGACCACGCCAGCGCGGACGACGTCCGCTCGAGCTCTCCCACGCCTTCCTCGAAGATGGAGTGGTGAACGGTGGCGGTTGTCGGCGAGGTGCGCCCTTCGGTTTCTTCCGACATCGTCTTTGCGCTGCGTGCAAAAAGCGCGCTGAGGCATCGGAATCGCAAACGAGGCGGGGCGTGGGTCCGGAAACCGCCCGTCCTCTGATCCTGCTCGTCGAGCCGCACGAGGAGCACCTCGCGCGCGGGGAGGAGTTCCTGCGCGGCGACTGCTCGTCGTCGTTCGACGTCGCCACCGCGCGCAATCTCGACGACGCGCGCAAGGTGCTCGACGACGTCGCGCGGACGAAACAGCCGCTCGTGCTGCTGCTCGTCCGCCACGTGCTCGACGAAGGGAAGTTCCGCGAGCTGCTCGCGCGCGCGAAGGAAGTGACTCCGGGCGTGCGCGTCATCCTCTACGCCGACGATCTCGATCCGGGGTTCGCCGCCGCCGCGAAACGCGACGGCCTCGTCGACATCAGCATCGCCGAGCCGTGGGAAGCGCCCGAGACGTCGTTGCAGCCGATCGTGCGCGACGCGTTGCGCGCGTGGGAGACGACCGGTGCGACGAGCGCACTGGCGGCGAACGACATCGTGCAGATCATCGGCGATCAGTGGGCGCCGCGCTGCCACGACGTGCGCGATCTCATGGCGCGGCATCGCGTGCCGTATCAGTGGATCGAGACCGGCTCCGAGGACGAGGACGACGAGGATCGCGACCCGACGACGCGCATCGTGTTCCCCGACGGCACGGAGCTCGTCGATCCGTCGGACGAAGACCTCGCGCAGAAGCTCGGCTTCAGCACGTCACCCGAGGAGTCGTTCTACGACCTCGTGATCGTCGGCGGAGGTCCGGCGGGACTCGCGGCGGCGGTGTACGCGAGCTCGGAAGGACTGCGCACGGTGATCATCGAGCGCGACGTGCCGGGCGGGCAGGCGGGATCGAGCGCGCTGATCGAGAACTATCTCGGATTTCCGGACGGCCTGTCGGGCGCGGAGCTCGCGTCGCGCGCGGTGACGCAGGCGCAGAAGTTCGGCACCGAGATCCTGCTCACGAAATCCGCGACCGGGTTGCGCGACGATCGCGGCTATCGGCTCGTGGAGCTCGACGACGGCACCGAGATCGTGAGCCATACCGTGCTGCTGGCGATGGGCGTAGCGTACCGCCGCTTCACCGGCGCGGGCGCGGAACGCCTCGCCGGCTCCGGAGTCTACTACGGCGCCGCCGCCGCGGAGGCCGCCCGCTTTCGCGGCCGCGACGTCTGTCTCCTCGGCAGCGGCAACTCCGCCGCGCAGGCCGCGCTGCTGCTCGCGCGCTACGTGCGGCGTCTGACCATCATCACCATCGACGAGTCACTCGAGACGACCATGTCGCGCTACCTCGTCGACCGCATCGAGTCGCTCGAGAAGGTCAAGCTGTTGACCAAGACGAGCGTGGTCGAGGTGAAAGGGGAGGAGCGCGTCGAGGCGGTGGTCGTCGAGAACACGGAGACGAAGGAGCAGCGCGAGCTGCGCACCGACGCGCTCTTCATCTGGATCGGCGCGAAGCCGAACACGGAGTGGCTCTCCGACACGGTCGTCCGCGACAAACAGGGCTTCATCGTCACGGGACGCAAGCTGCACCGCAAGCAGCTGCCCGGCTGGCCGGAAGACGTCTGGCCCGCGCCGCTCGAGAGCAGCATGCGCGGCGTGTTCGTGGCCGGCGATGTAAGGCACGGCTCGGCAAAGCGCGTCGGCTCGGCGGTGGGAGAAGGGGCGATGGCGGTGCAGCTCATTCACGGATACCTGCGCGAGAGATAGTTCGACGCGGCGCTGTGCGCCGCTTGAATGAAGAATGCAGAACGCAGAATGAAGAACGTAGAAAAAAGCACCAGTCGTCCGTTCTCAATTCTTCATTCTGCGTTCTGCGTTCTTCATTCGGTTTTTCTCAAATACTGGCCTGCCGATTGCTGAGCTTCACTTGCGGGAGACGCAAACTTTTCCGGAGGGGTGCTTTGCAATACACGATCGAAGCACGCGAACTGACGAACGAATACACCCACCGCCCTTCGTATGACGGCGAGGCCCGCCGGACCGTGGTCGAGGCCACGAACGCGACCGACGCGATCGCGCAGTACATCACCGAAAGCGACTGCGAGCTGGTCAGCTTCATGCGCCCCGCCCGCGGTCTCGAATCGATTGCGACGGTGAAGAAGGAAGACTCGGTCTTCCTCGTGCGCGTCTACGCCGCCTGACGCCGTAAGAAGAATCCGAAGCACGAAAGCGACGCCGCGGGCGTCGCTTTTTTTGCGTCCGCGTTCTGTACAATCCCGCCCGCATGAGTGCGGTCTGGGCGCTGCTGGCGTTTGTGATGACTCTCGCCGGCGGCGGGTTCGCGTTCCGCTACCGCAGCTCGCTGCAGGCGATCATGGCCTTCTCGGCCGGCCTGCTGATCGGCGTCGTCTTCCTCGATCTGATGCCGGAGCTCTTCGACCTGTCGCACAGCCATGCTCTGCCGATCCGCTGGCTGACGCTCACGGTCGTCGGCGGCTTCGTCGGCATCTTCCTCCTCGAGAAGCTGACCATCATCCACAGCGAAAAGTCGCACGACACGCCGGGCCACCACCACAACGTCGGCCTCGCTGGCGCGATCGGTCTCTCGTTCCACAGCTTCCTCGACGGCCTCGCCATCGGCGTCGGCTTTCAGGCGGGCAACGAGGTCGGCATCGTCGTGCTGCTGGCCGTCGTCGCGCACGATTTCGCGGATGGCCTCAACACCGTGACGTTCATGCTGGCCACGCGCAACAGCCGCTGGCGCACGCTGTCGCTGCTGATCGTCGACGCGCTCGCGCCGGTCGCAGGCGCGCTCTTGACGAACGTGCTGCACATCGACCCGCGCATCCTCGCCTTCCAGCTCGCGTTCTTCGCCGGCTTTCTCCTCTACCTCGGCGCGAGCGATCTGCTCCCGCACGTCCACGAGCGTCCGCGCCCCGCGCTCATCTTCTCGACGCTCGCGGGACTCGCCACCGCGGGCGGCATCGTGGCCGTGCTCGAGCAGCTCTGAGGCTGAGCCGTTCAAACGCTCTTCGTGTTGTCCTTCGGATTCCGGTCGATCAGTTTGTTGAACGGATCGATGCCCGCGCGCTTCGGCTTCTCGCTGACGACGACCGTGAACGTCTCCGACGCTTTCGTGATGTGCCGCTTCTCGGAGAAGAGCACCTTGTCGTCGTCGCCGAGGACGCCGATGTCGATCCAGTCATCGACCGGCACCGGCTGTTCCTCGCCCTTTGCATCGGAGCGCAGCTTCTTCGCCGCGACCGTCATCGTGACGACGTACTTGCCGTCGGCGCGTTTGGTCGCGGACGCGTCGCGCGCCTCGACGTCGTAGAGCGTGATGCGCTCGAAGAGATCGGTGATGAGGTTCTGCCGGTCCGCGGGCGCGACGGCGCGGAAGTAGCGCACGAGCTCCGGCGCCGTCGTGTACGGCGGCTGCTGGAAGCCGTAGTCGCGGAGGAACTTCGCCAGCGCCGCGTTGACGCGGTCCTCGCCGATCGCATCGCGCAGGTCGTACATCACGAGACTGCCCTTGCGGTAGTGGATGTAGCCCTGGTCTTCGACGCGCACGAGCGGCATCTCCGCCACGAGCTCGCCGCCGCGGTCGCGCAGATAGCGATCGAGCTCGTACTTTAAGAACTTCTGCATCTTCGCCGGGCCGTACTCGTGCTCCTGCACCATGAGCGCGGAGTACTGCGCCATCGTCTCGCTGAGCATCGTCGAGCCCTGCACGGCGCCGCCGATGACCTGATGCGCCCACCACTGGTGCCCGACCTCGTGCGCGGTGACGTAGTAGACGTAGTCGATGGCGTCCTTGTCGCGCAGGTCGGCGATGAAGCCGATCGATTCGGAGAAGGGGATCGTGTTCGGGAACGACTGCGCGAAGCGCTCGTAGCGCGGGAACTCGAGAATGCGCACCTGGCGGTGCTGGTAAGGCGAGAAGTGCGCGGTGTAGTAGTCGAGCGACTTCTTCACCGCGTAAATCATGCGGTCGACGTTGTACGGATGCTTGGCGTCGTAGTAGACCTCGATCGGCATGCCGTGCCACTGGTCGCGCTTCACGGAGTAACGCGCGGAGAGATACGACCAGAAGCCGAGGATCGGCGAGGTGGTCTTGTAGCGGAAGTAGCGGCGGCCGTTCGCGGTCCACGTCCGCTGCAGGTAACCGGGCGCGATCGCGGTCTGATCGGCGACGGTGGAGACGGTCGTGTCGAGGTTCAGCCAGTCGGAGTCGGTGGAGATGTAGTTGTTGCCGCGCGCGGCGAGATCGGTCGCGGGGCGCATGCGCTCGAGCGGACCGAGGCCGTTGCGCCGGCGCTTGTTCGGATCCTGCAGCTCGAGACCGCGCTGGTAGCCGAGGTGCGGGAAGTACTGCGAGCTGTTGATGAACGTCCCGTTCGCCACGACCTGCGTGTTCGACTCGCCGTTGACGAAGCCGCGCGCGGCGAAGGCGGTGTGGAACGTGAGCGGCAGCGACGCGCCCGGCGCGAGCGGCGCCGCGAGCGTGTAGATCGTGTAGCCGAGCGTGCGGTCGTCGCTCTTCACGCGCGCGCCGGGAATGGAGATCTCCGTGGTGGTCAACACGTTGACGTCTTCGACGACGTGCAGCTCGGCGATCGGCGCGGCGGTTTTGTTGACGAGCGTGTAATGGCCGCGGATGTCGACCGCGCGGCGCTCGGGGAAGAGATCGACGTCCGCGGCGACGTCGGTGATGCGCGGCTGGGCGACGCGCTCGAAGCGCTTGTATTTCTTCTCGTAGTCCGCCTGCAGCCGCTCGCGCTCCTTCGTCGTGCGGTAGCGATTGAGCACGTTGGTGTTGTGGTAGATGTAGGCGCCGATCCCCGCGAAGCCGATGACGAACAGCGCGAGCGCCGCCGCGACGCGGCCGTTGAAGCGCTGCCGCGCCAGGCTGCGCCGCTGCCGCAGTCCGCTTTCCGTGCCGCGTACCCAGAAGAGATGCGCGGCGACGAGGAGGATGGCGACGAACAGGAGCCAGTACGAGTCGAAGGCGACGATCGGCTTCACGAAGTGGCCGAAGCCGTTCATGTCCGAGTAGTCGAACGGCGGCACGGAGGCGAAGCGGTAGAGGCGATGCTCGTGGTCGAGCGCGGGGAGCGCGCGGCTGACCACGAAGTAGAGCATCACGCCGAGGAAGCCGACGAATTTCTGGTTGAACAGCACCTGCATCACGAACGCGAGCCCGGTCAGCAGCGCCAGCCAGACGCCGATCTGCAGCACCGACTTCGCGTACACGCCGAGCTCGTAGTGGTGATAGCCCTTGACGGTCTGGATGAGGATCGTGGTCAGCACCGCCGCGACGAGGGTCGTGAAGACGACCAGCACCAGCGACGTCAGCTTCGCCAGCCACTGCGTCCACGTCGGCACCGGCATCGCGTCGACGACGTCGCTCAGCTTCAGGTTGCGCTCGCGCCAGACGATGTCGCCCGCGTAGAACGCCGCGATCAGCAGCGCGAAGATCGCGAAGTTGCCCTGGATCACGTCGACCATGAGGTGGGTGGCGGGATACACCGGCGTGCCGAAGAGGTCTTCGAAGCTGACCGCGCCGCCCCAGACGTTCAGCACGCCGAGCAGCAGCATGATCGCGAAGGGGATGCTCTTGAAGATGCCGCGCGTCTCGAGGCCGACCGTCGCAAAGTACTGCGTCCACGAGGAGCGGCCGCCGAAGCGTTGCGCCACGTGCGGCAGCGTCGCGGCCGGCGCGGCGACGTCCGCTTCTGCAATCGCCTCCGCCTTGCGCGCGCGGCGCGACGCCTTGCGCGTGCCGGTGGTGAAGCGGAAGCGCCAGAACGTGAACGCGAGCACGGCCAGCGCGAGCCCGAGCCACAGCACGCGGTTCCAGAGATAGATGCCGCCGAGCGGCAGCACCTGCGTGTTCTTCTGAAAGACCGTCCAGTAGCGCGTGGCCACGCCGAACGCGGTGAAGCCAAACGGATCGAGCAGCGCGCCGAGTTTCTCGTTGTCGATGTCTTCGAGCAGCGAGCCCGCGACGGCGTACGCGACGAGGAACGCCACCACGCTCGCGTATGTCGCCATCAAACTGCGCGTCAGCGCCGCGACGGAGAAGAAGATCGCGCCGGCGAGCAGCAGGTTCGGGATGACCAGGAAGACGATCGAGAAGACGTACGGGTACAGCTCGAACGGTCCGAGCCGCGCCTTCTCGAGCCACGGCATCACGCCGCCGATCACGATCGCCAGCGCGACGCCCGTGTAGACGAGCACGGCCACGGTGAACGAGCCGAGGAAGCGGCCGGCGAGGAACTGCAGCCGTTTGATCGGCGCGCTGAAGAAGAGCGCGTCGGTGCCGAGCTCGAAGTCGCGATGGATCGAGTTCGCTACGAAGGCGGTGGTGGTGAGGATCCCGAAGATGCTCATCACCAGGAGGAACTGCATGATCACGAACGGCGCGTTGCGGTGCACGTTGCCGACCGCGCCGCCGATCTGCACGGCGTCCGTGGTCACCGCGCCGAACGTGAGCAGAAAGTACGAGAGCAGGAGGATGTAGAACAGCGCGCCGCGGAGGTGATACCGCAGCTCGAACCGCGCGATGGCTCCGAACACTACGCTGCCTCCGCCTGATGCAGCGTCGAAAAATAAACGTCGGCGAGGCTGGCGGGCACCGGCTCGAACGAGACGTCCGGCTGCGCTTCACTGAAGACGTGCACGACCGTGCGTCCGCTCACCAGGCGCGTGGAGATGACGGCGTGCTCGCGCTGATACGCGGCCAGCTCGTCCTTCGCGATCGTCCGCCGCCAGATCTTGCCGTCGACCTCGCGCATCGCCTCGAGCGGATCACCCTGCGCGAGCACGCGGCCGTGCGAAATGATGGCCATGCGCGAGCAGAGGTCGCTCACGTCTTCGACGATGTGCGTCGACAGGATGACGATGACGTTCTCGCCGATCTCCGCGAGCAGATTGTGAAAGCGCACGCGCTCGCCGGGGTCGAGTCCCGCGGTCGGCTCGTCGACGATGATCAGCTTCGGATTGCCGAGGAGCGCCTGCGCGATGCCGAAGCGCTGGCGCATGCCGCCGGAGAACGTGCCGAGGTTCTGTTTGCGGACTTCGAAGAGATTCGTGCGCTGCAGCAGCGCGGTGACGATCTCGCGGCGCTCCTTGCGATTCTGAATGCCCTTCAGGATCGCGAAGTGATCGAGCAACGCCTCGGCCGACACGCGCGGGTACACGCCGAACTCCTGCGGCAGATAGCCGAGCACGCGGCGGACTTCGTCCTTGCGGCGCAGCACGTCGAGATCGCCGAGGAGGATCGAGCCGGCGTCGGCTTCCTGCAGCGTCGCGATCGTGCGCATCAGCGTCGACTTGCCGGCGCCGTTCGGTCCGAGGAGGCCGAACATGCCGGTGGGGATCGTCAGCGTGACGTTCTGCAGCGCGCGAACGCCGTTGGAGTACGTCTTCGAGAGGCCGTCAATGCGCAGTTCGAGGGACATGCGCCGCTTATACGGAATTGCGGCAGAGGAGTTTTGCGTCGAAACGACGCCTCTTTCGCGCCGCGCTGACGTTCTGTTGCGCGCGGGATGCTACCCTGCGCGCGGTCGTTTCTCGTCCCCCGAAATCCGTTCGCGCAAGGTAGGAGGTGGGTGTGCTCCGTTTCCGCTCCGGATTCCTGGTCGTGGCCTGTCTGTTCGCGCTGCAGCTCGCCGCGCAGCCGCTCGTCAAATCGGCCATTCAGGTCGATCCCGGCAACAAGAAGCAGACGGGCGCCACATTCGGCTACCGGCTCACGTACAACTGCAGCAGCACCTCGGGACCATGCCTCAACGCGAGCGTGACCGACCTCCTGCCGGCGGAAGTGCAGCTCGTCTCGACCGTGCCCGCGAGTCCGACCGGAGACGTCGCCGCGATCAACACGACGCCGAACTTCGGCGGCACCGGACGCACGCGCGTGCAGTTCACGTTCATCAATCCGCTGCCCGCGGGCAATAGCGGGGACCTCATCATCAACGTGAAGTTCCCCAACGGTTCGACTCCCGACGGCACCGTCGCGACGAACACCGCCGACGGGACGAACCTCGGCCCGTCGCCCGGCACGATGACCACGCCGCCGGTGAACGTCACTGCGGTCGCGGCCGAGAATGCGACGCTCTCGAAGACGCTAACGACGTCGCCGGCGAATCTCAACATGCCCGAGACGTACCGGCTGCGCATCGCGAACTCGAACGCCGACGGCACGCTGAACCTCACCTCGATCGGTCCCGTCGTCGATACGCTGCCCTCGGGAACGGTGTTCAACGGCGCGACGCCCGCCGCCGACTGCCAGCCCGGCTGCGTCGGCACGACGCCCGCGACCGTGACGTGGACCTCGCCGTGCGCGACGCCGCTCACGCCCGGCAGCAACTGCGACGTCAGCGTCAACGTCACGTTCCCGTCGGCGACGTTTCCGTCCGGCACGAGCGTGACGAACACCTTCACCGCCGACGCGACGCCGCTCGGCAAGCCGTCGGAGAACCTCGGCGTCGGCTCGACGACGCACAACGTCACGACGTTCGTGCCCTCGCCCGGCGCGGCACTGCAGAAGAACGTCTCCGGCAGCTCGCCGAATCCGCCGACGCTCAACCAGACCTTCAGCTACGAGCTCGTGCCGTCGAACAACGGCAACGTGCCGCTCGACAACCTCGTCATCATCGACACGCTGCCGGTCGAGCTGCAGCTCGCCAGCGTCACCACCGGCGCGTACAACAATCTCTCCGACTTCGCCGCGGGCGAGGGCGTGCGCGTCAGCTACGAGAAGAACACCGCGCCCGGCGTCTTCACGCTGTGGGGCAGCTCGCCGAACACGACCACCAACACGACGCTCACCGCGCCGCCTCCCGGCCTCGGCGCGGGCGAGTACGTCACGCGCGTGCGCTGGGAGTACGGCCAGGCCGCCGCCGGGATGTCGGCGTCGACGCGGCCGCAGATCACCGGACGCATCATCAATCCCGACAACGCCGGCGGTCCCGTCGCAGCCGGCGACACGATCCAGAACTGCGCCGCCCTCACCTCCCTCTACACCGCCGGTCCGACGAACGTCACGCGCAACGCCTGCCGCTCCTTCACGCTCAGCGGTCCGTTCGTGCAGCTCAATCCCGCGAAGGATCTCCTCTCCGGCGGCGGTCCCTTCAATCCCGGACAAAGCGTCGCCTGGCGTCTGCGCGTGCGCAGCGCCGCGCAGTCGAGCGATCCCGCGCCGCTGGAGGATCTCGTCGTCACCGATCTCCTGCCGGTCGATCTCGTCTTCGTCAGCTGGACGTTCGACGATCAGGCCACGGGCCTGCCCGCGCCGCAGAACTTCACGCAGATCCCGAACTTCGCCGGCACCGGCCGCACGCTGCTGCGCTGGAGCTGGAACGCCGGCAGCGGCAATCTCGGCGTCAATCAGCAAGTCTGGATCAACATCAATACGACCATCCGCAACGGCGCACAGTCCGGAAGTCTGTCCAACGACGTGACCATGGACTCCGACGCGCCGTCGCTCGCCCTGCGCTGCAGCGGCTCGTCGCAGCCGGACGCGCTCGACTACGACGGCGACGGCGACACCGCGGAGACGCTCTGCCGCGCCACCGGCACGCTCACCGTGGCCGGCATCGCGCAGCTCGTCTCCAGCAAAACGATCAAAGGCACGTGCGACGGCGGCGCGGTGTCGTCTTCCGCGGGCACGCTCACGGGCGGCGGCATCGAATACCACCTGCGCGTGCAGAACGTCGGCACCGTGCCGATGCAGAACTTCGTGCTCGTCGACATCCTGCCGTTCGTCGGCGACACCGGCGTGCGCGACACGAACCCGCGCGGCTCGCAATGGTCGCCGCTCCTCGCCGCGCCGATCGTGCCGCCATCGGGCACGACCATCTACTACTCGACGTCCGGCAATCCATGTCGCGGGGAAGTGGGCGGACCGACGACGAGCTGCGATCCGCCGAACTGGACGTCCGTCGCGCCCGATCCGATCACGAGCGTGCGTTCGTTCAAGCTCGAATTCGGCAACCGCGTCGTCAATCCGTTCGACTTCATCGAGTTCACGTTCGTCATGACGACGCCGGGCAACGTGCCGCCCAGCGCGATCGCGTACAACTCGTTCGCGTATCAGGCCGACCGCGCCGACGGACTCGGCTCGCTCGCCGCCGAACCGCAGAAGGTCGGCATCGCGCTCGGCGCCTGCGACGCCGCAAGCCTCGGCGACTACGTCTGGCTCGACACGAACGACGACGGCATCCAGAACGACGGACCGACGGGACTCAACGGCGTGCCGGTGACGCTCTATTCGCCCGGCGCCGACGGCGTCGTCGGAACGCTCGACGACGTGCCGCTCGCGTCGACGATCACCAGCGATTCGCCCACCGGCGCGCCCGGCTGGTACACGTTCCCGGGACTCGCGCCCGGCGCCTACTACGTCCACATCGTGCGCCCGCCGAATCACACTCCGTCGGCGCGCGACACGACGAACGACGCGGAAGACTCCGACGGCGATGCGAACGGCAACTCCCACCTCGTCACGCTCGCCGCGAACCAGAACGATCCGACCGTCGACTTCGGCCTCGTGCCGACCGCGTTCGGCGCCGCCGGCGACTACGTCTGGTTCGACAGCAACCACGACGGCATCCAGAACGAGCCGGTGACGAATGGACTCAACGGCGTCACCGTGCATCTCTATCTCGACAACGGCAACGGCACCCGCGAGCCGGGCGCCGGCGATCCGCTCATCGCCACGACCGTCACCGCCGACGACGTGTATGGACGTCCCGGCTACTACCTCTTCGAACATCTCGCGCCGGGCCTGCCGTACTTCATCGAGTTCGTGCAGCCCGCGGCCGCGACGTCCGCGACGACGCCGAACGCGGGCGGCGACGATGCCGCCGATTCCGATCCCGACGCCGCCGGCCTCACGCCGATCTTCAGCGTGGCCGCGCTCGAGACGAACCGCACGTTCGACGCCGGCTTCATCCTGCCGTCCGGCACGCTCTCCCTCGGCGATCAGGTCTGGCGCGACACCGACAACGACGGCGTGTACGAACCGCAGAACGGCGAGAGCGGCATCGACGACGTCCGCCTCGATCTCTATCGCGACGTGAACAACGACGGCGAGCCGACGCTCGACGAGTTCTCCGGCTCGTCCACCACCGCGACGTCCGGCGGCTTCGCCGGCCGCTATCGCTTCGACAACCTCGCGCCCGGCAACTACATCGTCGTCGTCGCGCCCGAGAACTTCAACGGCGGCGGCGCGCTCGCGGGACTCACCACGAGCACCGGCAACGATCCCGCGCCCGATCCCGACGACGACGTGAACGGCGACGACAACGGCACCAACGTCGGCGCGCTCGTCGCCAGCGATCCGGTGACGCTCACCGACAACGGCGAGCCGACGTCGGAAGACGGCAACAACGACACGAACCTCACCGTCGACTTCGGCTTCATCACCGGCAGCGTGACGCCGCTGCTCTACGATTACGGCGACGCGCCCGACGTCGGCGCGGGCGTCGCGCACAACGACTACAACACGACCGCGCTCGACAACGGTCCGCGCCATCAGCTCGGCGTCTCGAACGCCCCGTACCTCGGCGCGTGCGTCGACAGCGACGGCGGTTTCGCGCAGAACATCGCCGCGAACGCTGACGATCTCGCCGCCGGAACCACGACCGGCACCTGCAGCGGCGGCGACGACGAGGACGGCGTCGCGTTCAGCGGCTCGTTCACGCCCGGCGCGACGGCGGCGTTCTCCGTCACGTCCGGCGGTCCCACGCCGTGCACGCTCGACGCGTGGGTCGACTGGAACCAGAACGGTGTTTTCAACGACAACGGCGAACAGATCGCCGCGTCGCTCGTCATTCCCATCGGAGCGCCGACGGTTCTCAATCCGGCCGTGCCCGCGAACGCGCTCCCTGGCACGACCTACGCGCGCTTCCGCTGCTCGAGCGCCGGCGGCCTCGCACCCACCGGTCCCGCGGCCGACGGCGAGGTCGAGGACTACGCCGTCACCGTGACCGGCGCCGACTTCGGCGACGCGCCGGCGAGCTACGGCTCCGCCGAGCACGTCGTCGATCCGCTCGTACCGTTGTACCTTGGTACCTGCGTCGACACCGAGACCGCGTCGCAGGACAGTGTCGGCGCAAATGGCGACGATCTCGCGACCGGCACGAGCCGCATCGGCACTTGCGCCGACGACGAGGACGGCGTCGTGCTGACGTCGACCTTCGCGACGTGCGATCCGGCATCGTTCACCGTGACCAGCAGCGGCGCGGCGAAACTCGACGCGTGGATCGACTACAACGGCGACGGCGACTTCGCCGACGCGGGCGAACAGATCTTCATCAACGTCCCCGTGATCGCCGGCGCGAACGCGCTCACCACGACCGTGCCGTGCAACGCTACGTCAGGCCTGACGTACGCGCGCTTCCGCCTCTCGTCCGCCGGCGGCTTGACGCCGACGAGCGACGCCGCGGACGGCGAGGTCGAGGACTACGCGTTCACCATCGGCGCGGTCGACTTCGGCGATGCGCCCGATTCGTACGGCACCTCGCTCGCGGCCGACGGCCCGCATCACATCCTCGTCACCGGCTTCTCCCTCGGCGCGACCGTCGATGCGGAGAGCAACGGCCAGCCGAGCAGCGGCGCGACCGGCGACGGCGCGGATGAAGACGGCGTCCTGCTGCCGTCCGCACTCGTCGCCTGCTCGACGCAGAACGTGACCGTGACGCTGACGAACACCGCCGGCATCGCCACGCCGCGCCTCGACGCATGGATCGACTTCGACGGCAACGGCACGTTCGACGCCGGCGACCGCATCGCCACGTCGCTCGCGGTGAGCGCCGGCGCGAACGTCATCCCCGTGAACGTGCCGTGCAACGCGCACACGTCCGCCAGCTACGCGCGCTTCCGCCTCAGCTCCACCGGTATCGCCACGCCCACCGGCGCCGCAACCAACGGCGAGGTCGAGGACTACGCCATCGACGTCGAAGGTCTCGACTTCGGCGATGCGCCCGATCCGACGTATCCGACGCTCCTCGCGTCGAACGGCGCGCGGCACGTCGTGCTCGTCGCCAACAATCCGACCCTCGGCCCGAGTGTCGATACGGAAGCCGACGGCGCGCCGAGCGCCGGTGCCGACGGCGACGACACGGCCGGCATCGACGACGAGAACGGCGTGACGTTCGCGGCCAGCTACGTCTCCGGCACCGACGGCACCGTCACGCTGCAGGCCGGCGCCACCGGCGGCTTCGTCAATCTCTGGGTCGACTACAACCACGACGGCGACTGGAACGATGCGGGTGAGCACGTCGTCACCGATCAGCTGCTCGCCGCGAACACCGCGCAGTCGTTCCCGATGACGGTGCCGCTCAACACGCCGGCGGGAACCGCCGTGGCCCGCGCGCGCATCTCGTCGCAGACCGGCCTCGGTGTCACCGGACTCGCGCCCGACGGCGAAGTCGAGGATCACCTCGTCACGATCGTCGCGGAGAGCCCGCGCATCGGCGTGGCGATGAACGTGACGTCGACGTACACCGGCACCTGCGGCGTCTACGATCTCGTCTTCGACGTCCGCCTCGAGAACCTCGGCAACGTCGCGCTGTCGAACGTGCAGGCCACGACCCCGCTCGCGAGCGTCTTCGTGCCGCCGGCGACGTACAGCGTCACGTCGATCACCAGCAGCGACCTCGCCGTCGACCCGGCGTACAACGGCGCGTCGAATCAGAACCTGCTGCTCGCCGGCGCGACGCTGCAACCCGGACAGACCGCGATCGTGCACATCAACGTCCACCTCGTCGCGAACTGCGAAGACAAGACGTACAACGTCTCGACCAGCGGCAGCGGCCAGTCGCCCGAAGGGGTGACGGTGACCGACATCTCGCAGAACGGCACGGATGCCGATCCCGACAACGACGACGATCCGTCGAACAACGACGTCGCCACGCCGGTCGTCATCCAGCAGATCCTCCCCATCCCAACGCTCGACGAATGGGCGCTGCTCGCGGTCGCCGCGCTGCTCGCCGCGCTCGCCGTGCGCCGTCTGAGCTGAAGGTGAAACAGTGAGAGCGGCGACCGCACGCGGTCGCCGCTCTCACAAACGCTTGCGATAGTTCACGATCCGATCGACGACCTCGAAGCCCAGCGCCTCATGCGCGCGCTGCGAGCCGCCGGTCCGACCGGCTGCGCTAAGGGCCTAGCCTAGTCGCACGTGCGGCTGCCCTGAATATCGCTCCGAGTGGCCGCATGTGCGCGTCGTATCGTGCGGCGCATCCATCGCATTCGTCCCATCTCCGCCGCTGACTGCGCTGCACTCGCCGCGCTGCGCACGAGTTGCGCGCAGTCGTCGATGGCGGGCGGTCGGCGATTCATCCGTCCGTGATCTATCTCGCGGGGATTAGTGCGGCGCAGTCAGCGGCGGAGACGGGGCGAATGCGATGCATGTCCCCACGATACGACGCGCACATGCGGCCGCCCCCAAACGACATTGAGGGCAGCCGTACGTGCGGGTAGGCTTGGCCTTTAGCGCAGCCGGTCGCACCGGCCCGCACGTGCGGGTAGGCTGGGCCTTTAGCGCAGCCGGTTGCACCGGCCCGGTCGGACCGGCTCACTGTGCGTTTGGGAACGTGTCCACCTTCTTCGCCACCGGCGTCACGGTCTTCAGATAGTCGTAGATCGCGCCGAGGTCGTGGTCGGTCATGCCGGAGAGCTCGATCCACGGCATGACGGTGTTGCGGCCTTTGGGGGCGGCGGGGGCGTTGGCGGCGGTGAAGTTCGCGAAGGCGCGGAAGCGGCCGATGAACTCCGCCTTCGTGGCGCGGCCGACGAACGTGTCGGGGTGCGGCGTGAGGTTCGCGGTCACGTTGCGGCCCCACGGGCCAATCATTTCCCAGCCGCCGCTGAACGCCTGCGCCTCGATGGGTCCCTTGTTGTCGTGCGGCGTGTGGCATTCGTAGCAGCCGCCGATGCGCGTGAGGTAGCGGCCGTAGGCCACGCTGTCGTTCGGATCGGGCGCGGTCACGCGGCCTTCGAGCGGCTGCGGGATGAACTTCTCGATGAAATTGAGCGGCACGTTCAGCTGCTTCTTCGGCTTCTCGTACCGGATCGGGCGCAGCGTGCGGAGGTACGCGACGATCGCCTTCGCGTCGTCGTCGGAGAGATTGCGCAGCTGCACGTACGGCATGATCGGAAAGAGCGCGTCGCCGTTGCGGTCGACGCCTTCGCGCATCGCGCGGAGGATCTCGCCGTCGGACCACTTGCCGAGTCCCGTCTCGGGATCGGGCGTGAGGTTGGCGGCGGCGAGGCGGCCGGGGAAGCCCATCTTCTCGTCCCACACGATGCCGCCGGCGCCTTCGCGTCCCGGTTTGATGGGGAACCCGTACGCAAGCGTGTGCTCGGAGTGGCAGCCGAGGCAGTCGGCCACGTGGTTGACGAGATAGGAGCCGCGCGCGATGCGCTCCGGCGTCGCTTCGATGCGCTCGGCGGACGCCGGACGCTGCGCCGGCTTGCGCAGCGCGAGCCACGACACGCCGATCGCCGCGAGCGCGACGATGGTCAGCACGGCGATGCCGATGACCTTGAAGAAGGTTTTCATGAAGAGTTCCCTCGCTGTGATGGGATCGGTAGGCGTTATTCTACGGTACGGTGAGCTTCGATTCGCGGATTGGTCCGTTGCACGTTGCGATCGACGACGATGAACGCGTCGTCGCGGTGAGCTTCCGTCCGCACGGACTCCGCGAAGCGGACGCGTCTCATCCCGCAATCGTGCAGTTGCGCGAGTACTTCGACGGCAAACGCACCGTGTTCGAGCTCGACCTCGCGCCGCGCGGCACCGAGTTCCAGCGCGCGGTGTGGGACGAGCTGCTGCGCGTGCCGTACGGCGCGACCGTCACGTACGCCGAGATCGCGCATCGCATCGGACGGCCGAACGCGGTGCGCGCGGTCGGCGCGGCGAACGGCGCGAATCCCATCGCCGTCATCGTGCCGTGTCATCGCGTCATCGGCTCGAACGGAACGCTCACCGGCTACGGCGGCGGAATCGAGCGCAAACAGTGGCTGCTTGCGCACGAGGGGCGCCGCCTGTTCTGATGCGCGTGTGAACAAGCATCGCATCGACCCGGGCACGAAGATCGACCTCAGCGAGATCGATCCCGACGACACGCCGCTCGCCGACAAAAAATCCGAGGCGAAGAAAGAAAGCGAGAAGCTCGTCGATCGCCTGCGCGAGCTGCAGGAGCTTCTCTTCGCGGAGCGCCGCCGCAAAGTGCTGGTCGTGCTGCAGGGCATGGACACGTCGGGCAAAGACGGCACGGTGCGCCACGTGATGAGCGGCTTTAACCCCGCCGGCGTGCGCGTGGTCTCGTTCCGCAAGCCGTCGCCGGACGAGCTCGCGCACGACTACCTCTGGCGCGTTCACGCGCAGACGCCGTCCGCGGGCGAGGTCGCGGTCTTCAACCGTAGTCACTACGAGGACGTGCTGGTCGTGCGCGTGCACGAGCTGGTGCCGGAGAAGCAGTGGCGGGAGCGCTATCAGCAGATCAACGACTTCGAGCGGATGCTCGTCGAGAACGACACCATCGTCCTCAAGTTCTTCCTGCACATCAGCGCGGACGAGCAGCGCAAGCGCCTGCAGGAGCGCATCGACGATCCGACCAAGCGCTGGAAGTTCCAGCACGGCGACCTCGATGAGCGCAAGCTGTGGAAGGACTACATGAAGGCGTACGAGGATGCGATCGAGAAGACCTCCACCGCGTGGGCGCCGTGGTACGTCGTGCCGGCGAACGCGAAGTGGTACCGCAACTACGTCGTCGCGCGCACGATCGCCGAGACGCTCGACTCCCTCGACATGTCGTACCCGAAGATCGACCTCGGCGACGTCAAAGTCGAGTAGCGAGGTACTTTTCGCGCACGATGCGCAGGTGATGCAGCTCGTGTGCGGCGATGTGGAACGCGAGCCCGCGCACCGACGCCTCGTATTCGTTCACGATGCCGCGCCGCAGCCACGCGGGTTCATCGAGCGATGCGAACAGCGCGAGCGACGCCGCGCGCACGATGCGGTACTCGTCGAGCACGTCGGCGAGCGTGCGCTCCTCGAAGCGGCTCCCGGCCACGTACTCCTGCTCGTCGAAGCCCGGCAGCGGACGCGTGTCGCCGCGCGCGATGCAGAGCGCGCGATACGCGAAGATGCGCTCGTCGTCGGCGAGGTGCCCGAGGACTTCCTTGAGCGTCCACTTGCCGGGAGCGTAGGCGAGGCCGCGAACGTCGTCGTTGCGGAGCGTGTTGAAGAGCGCGACGACCTCGTCGCATTGCGCGCGCAACGCGGCCACGGCGTCGTCGCCGGCGACGAAGTCGATGTCGCTCGTCGCGTACGCCGCGAACTCGCCGTCGGCGGGACGTCCGGAGATCGTCATTCGCGAACCATACAATGAACGCCATGATCGTCGCGTCGCTCCTTCTCGCCACCTCGCTCGCCACGCACACGACGGCGGTGCTCGAGCACTACCGCAAACACGAGGCGCAGCGCCTCGTGCCGATGCTTTCGGAAGTCGTGCGCTTCCCGACCTATCAGAACAACGACGAGGCGCACGCGCAGCAGAAGGAGTGGCTGCTGAAGACCGCGCACGACCTCGGCTTCTCCGCGCGCAACACCGGCAAGATCGTCGAGATCGATCTGCCCGCGAGCGTCGAGCCCGCGCCGATCCTCGGCCTGGTCGTGCATGGCGACGTGCAGCCGGTCGACGTCGAGGCGTGGACGATTCCGCCGTTCGAAGGGCGCGTCGTCGACGGCTACATGCTCGGTCGCGGCGCCGCCGACGACAAAGGTCCGCTCGTGCAGGCGCTGCTGGCCATGAAGGCGCTGAAGGAGAGCCGCGTCCGCCGCACGCATCACATCCGCCTGCTGGTCGGCAGCGAAGAGGAATCCGACGCGAAGGAGATCCCCGAGTATCTGAAGGAGCATCAGCCGCCCGATTACTCGCTCGTGCTCGACTCCGAGTTCCCGGTCGTGGTCGGCGAGAAGGCGTGGGACGCGCTTGCCGTCGCCACGACGCTCGACTCCCGTCCCGGCGTCGAGAAGCCGTATCGCGTCGATCTGCTCGACGCGGGACTGTCGACGAGCATCGTGCCCGATCACGCGGAGGCGCGTCTCTTCTGGACCGGCGAGCATGCGAACTGGCAGCCGCTCATGGACGCGCTGACGAAGGTCGCGCTGCCCGAGGGCACGCGTCTCGTCCTCGGTCCGCAGGGCGCGATTCTGCGCGTCGTCACGTACGGCCACTCCGCGCACGCCGGCGTCAACATCGAAGGCGGACGCAACGCGCTCGTCGCGCTCGCGCGCGTGCTCGAAGGGCAGCTGCCGACCGGCGGCGCCGACGATCTCCTCGCGTTTGCACGTCTTGCCGGCCAGGATCTCCACGGCACGGGCCTCGGCATCACCGACTCCGATCCGATATGGGGCCGCTACTCCGTGAACGTGGCCACGATCAAGCGCGATGCGAACGATGCGAAGACGTTCGTCTTCGTCACGAACCTGCGCCGCATTCCGCCGCGCACCGCGCCGCAGGCGCGCGCGTATCTCGAGGCGTTCGTCGCCGACTTCAACAAACGCACCGGCGCGTCGCTGACGATCAACGCGGCCAAGACCTACTTCGAAGACGAGCCGCTCGGCTTCGATCCGCACGAGCCGCTCGTGCAGCGCCTGATGAAGGCGTACGCTCGCGCGACCGGCGTCGCGTCGCCGAAGCCGGCGATCTCCGGCGGCGGGACGTACGCGAAAAGACTTCCGAACTCGATCGCCTTCGGCATGTGGTTTCCCGGCAAGCCGTATCCCGGGCACGACGTCGACGAGAAAATCTCCGTCGACGATCTGCAACGCGGCGCGCGCGTGCTCATCGACGCGCTCGTCGACATCGCTACGCAGCCGCGCATCGCGCACCCGTTCATGTCGACGAAGTGACGCGCGCGATCGCTAGTGCCGCACGCCGCGATGCTTGCCGTTCACGGTGGTGGGCGGCGGCGGGGGAGGAGGCGGTTCGTCCTGCGGCATCGCGACGACGACGAGCGTGTCGAACGTCGAGCCGTCGCTCGCCGTCGCGGTGATCCTCGCGTTGCCGGCGCGCAGCGGGTGCATGGCGAACGCCGCGTTTGCGCCGCTGAGCGTCACGTGCACGGGCACCGAGACGACCGTCGGCGCCGACGAATGCAGCGCGACCTCGACCGGCGCCGCGCTCGGATGGCCGTTGATGATGGTCAGCGTATCGTCGACGCCGGCCACGGCTTGCTTCACGTCGGACGCGAAGTGATAGAGGTCGTCGTCGACGATGGTCACGAGCACCTCGCCGCGGTCGAGCGTCACCGGCGGCGCGACGGTCGGGCGTTCGAGGACGATGTGGAACGTCTCGTTCGGCTCCGTTTCCGTGTCGCCGAGGATGTAGGCGGTGAGGTTCGCGTGCGTGCTGCCGGCGGGAATCGTGAGGTCGTGGATGACGCCGTGCTCGCCGTCGGGAGTCTCGTAGTCACGGCCCACGGTGGCGGTACCGTCGACGTACGTGACGAAGAGCGGGAGATCCTGCGCGATCGGCTGCGAGAGCGTGAGCGGAATCGAGATGAGCGCATGCCCGCTGTCGCCTTCGGCGACCGTGACGTCGTCGCCGACGGAGAGGTGCGGTCCCGCTTCGTCGTCGACGATGCGCACGAACGTGCTGGCGAGCGTTTGATACGAGGGCATGACCGCCTCGCCGCTGTTGGAGTAGACGTAGACGAACTCGCGCCGCTCGCCGTCGAAGACGTCGTCATCCGGCACGAGCAGCGTCAGCGGCAGCTCCGTCTGACCGGCAGCCATCGTGATCTGGTGCTCGCGCGTCTCCGGCTCGTCTTTGAATTTGAGAAGCGCGCCGGCGTCGAGCTTCATGTGCACGGGCAGCGAGACGTTGCCGGTGCGCTTGAGCACGACCGTGATCTCGCCCGCGCCTTCGCGGGTCGTGTAGTCGTCGAGCGCGAACCGGACGAATCCCGGCGGGTTGTAGGAGATGACGATGCCCGTGCCGCCTTCGTTGTGGCCCCGGCCGTTGTCGATGTGGCCGAACACGTCGAACGGGCCTGGCGTCGTGAAGACGTGCGTCACGGTCGGCGAGTGCCCGCTGTTCGCGTGGCTGCCATCGCCGAAGTCCCACGTCACCGTATCGCAGGAGTCGAAGGCGTAGTCCTGACACGGCACCCACGGCGAGATGCAGCCGGTCTGCGCTTGAATGCGGAAGGTGACGGGTTGCCCCGCGACGCACGGCTTCTCGAACGTGCAGTTCGTTTGCACGATGAAGCGCGCGGTGTCGACGCGGGCGGTGCAGGAGGCCCGGACATCGAGAGCGGTGGCGACGGCGAGCAGAGCGATGAGGGCGCGGCGCATGTTGCCTCGTGATACGGAAGGAGGGCATCGACCGTCGCGGAGATTTGTTCCGGTTCGCTGCATGAGCGAGCGCATCGCAGAGTTCCTCGCACGCGCGCGGCGGCTGGTCGTCCTCACCGGCGCGGGCTGCAGCACCGAGTCGGGCATCCCCGATTACCGTAGCCCCGGCGGCGCGTGGACGCGGCACAAGCCGATCTACTACAACGCCTTCGTCCGCAGTGCCGAGGTGCGGAGGTTCTACTGGGCGCGCAGCTATCGCGGCTGGCCGCGGTTCGATGCGGCAAGACCGAACGCCGCGCATCGCGCGCTCGCCGAGCTCGAGTCGCGCGGACGCGTGCATCAGCTGATCACGCAGAACGTCGACGACCTGCATCAGGAAGCGGGCAGCCGCGCCGTCATCCAGCTCCATGGCCGCAACCGCATCGTCATCTGCCTCGGATGCAACGGCACCATTCCGCGTGAAGAAATGCAGGCGCGCCTCGCGGAACGCAACGCGGAGTGGCTCGCCGCCGCGCCGTGGCACCGCCTGCACGCGGATGACGCGGACTTTGCTCCCGACGGTGACGCCGACGTCGCGCCGGACGTCGTCAGCGACTTCGAAGTGCCCGAATGCCACCGCTGCGGCGGCGTGCTCAAACCGCACGTTGTCTTCTTCGGCGAGTCGGTGCCGCGCGACAAAGTCGACTACGCCTTCCGCCGCGTCGAGGAAGCGGACGCGATGCTCGTCGCCGGCTCGTCGCTCACGGTCTGGTCCGGCTATCGCTTCGTCAAACGCGCCGCCGAGCGCGGCCTGCCGATCGCGATCGTGAACATCGGTCCGACACGCGCCGACGATCTCGCCACGCTCAAGGTCGAGGCGAAGTGCGACGAGGTGCTGCCGGCCGCAGTTCGATGACCGCGATCTCCGGCGTCATGCCGAGCCGGAACGGCAGCACCCAGTAACCCGCGCCGGTGCTGACGTAGAGCTGCGACGCGCCGAGCTTGTACAGACCCATGTGGTAGGGAAGGAAGACGCCCGCGAGCGACCAGTGCAGCGGGCGGATGCCGAACTGGCCGCCGTGCGTGTGCGCGCAGACGGCGAGCGGCAGCTGCCGCGCGCGCAGCGCACGCGCGATCTCCGGCTGATGCGCGACAACGAGCGGGAACGCATCGCGCGGCTTCGACGCGAGCGCGCGGTCGAGGTTCGGCGCGAGGTCGGGATGATTGCGGCCGCTCGCCGCAAAGTCGGAGACGCCGGCGATCCAGAGGTCGCCCACCGCCGCACCTTCGTTGACGAGCAGTCGTACCCGGCTGCCGCGCAGCTTCGACGCGACTTCGATCGGATCGCCGTACATCTCGTGATTGCCGTACACCGCGAACAGCGGGATGTCCGCCGCGAGCGCACGCGTGCCGTCGAGCAGCTTCGGGACGTAATGGGGATCGTCGTCGATGAGATCGCCCGCGAGCACGACCGCGCGCGGATGCTGCGCGCCTGCGGTGGCGAAGAGCCGCGCGAGCCGCGACGGCCGCGAGAAGAGGCCGACGTGCAGATCGCCCATCACCACGACGCGCGCGCCGTCGAGCGACGGCGGCAGGTTTGCGATCGTCACCGGCACGCGCGCGACGTGCAGCGGAACGACGCACTGAATCCAGCCCGCGATGAAGCCGATGAGCAACGTCCACAACACGATCGTCGACGGCGCATGCGCGAAACGCGCGAAGCTCGCGCGCCGGCGGAACGGCAGCCACGCGAGCACGACGATGACGACGAGCATCGCGTACAGCAGCACGAACACCGTCCACCCAACCCACACCGGTCCGGCCAGCGCGCGAAAGACGCGCATCCAGCCGGCGTCGCGGCGCAGGAACGGGATGAACGGCCAGAGCAGATTGCCGGCGACGACCGCGACGCCGATCGCGCGGCGCCGTCGCGGATGGATGCGCGTCAGCGCGCGCCAGACGATCCAGTTGAGCGGGATGAAGATCGCCAGCGCGATCGCGAGAAAGAGGAGCACGCGGACAGGCTACTGCGCGCGCCGCACCACCACGAACTCCTGCGTGTCGTACTCCTCGTCGAGCACCACCGGCGTCTCGCGCCGCAGCAGTTGCTGCCGGAGGTACGTGTGAATCACGACCTTCGAGCGCAGCTCGCGCAGCTGAACCATCGACGCGGGGCGGTCGCTGTCGAAGACCGAGTGCCGCCGGATTTCATCCTCCAGCCGTTCCACCTGCCGTCGCAGCCAATCCGTGTAGCTCATGACGTTGTGCATATTCGGGCCGCACGGCCAAAGGTTGCGTGAGCGGCGTCACGCGGTTGCGGTTTGTTCACCGGAAGAGGCGCTCGATAGGCCTAGGAAGGCGTTCTCGACGCCTTCCCAAATTGCATCTCCAAGTAGCCCGCCGCGCTTTTCCAGCGATTCGATTCTCTCCCATTCCTGTTTCTCCGTTGGCGACCAGAAGCTGCGCTGCGGTTTTCCGACCTCGTGCTCCTGTGCCTTCTTCCGTTTCTTCTTCTCCGGCCGTTGTCCCTCCGTACTCAGCGATGGCAGGCGTGGATTGTCTGCCTCCGAGAATAGGTAGCCGAAGATCGTGTCGGCATCGGGAGGATCGTCCGGCTTCGGCCGCGTGAACCAGTTTCGACGTCCGGCGTCCTGCATCGAGATCGCAGCAGTCGCCCGTATCACCGCTCGGAAACGTTCGTTGAGTGTTCGAGGAGCGATGCATGAGCGTTGCTCGAGGTATGCATTGACCTCGGTGAACAGGCGGCCGTAGCGCGACAGTGCGTCAGGCGCGTACACGCCGATCGTCGCGTCGAAACGTCCGCGCCGGATCGCCGCCGGATCGAGATCGGACAGAATGTTCGTGACGAGCGCGAAGGCGACCGCGCGGTCCTTCGCCGCCTCGTACAGAGTCTTCAGCTTCGGCAGCATGCCTGATGTCAGGAAGTTGAAGATCGATTGCGGTGTGCCCCCGGTTTCGCGAGTCTTGAGGACCGGGTCGAATTCGTCGAAAAGAATGACCGCCTTCGTCAGAAAGGACAATGCGCGCAGTACAGCTCGGGCACGTGCCTCGATGCGGTCGGCGCCGGCGACGATGATGTCACTCGGCGTGACTTCTACAAGCGGCACATCCGCCGACGCCGCCAAAGCTTCGAGCAGCGTCGTCTTCCCCGTTCCCGGCGGTCCGTGAAACACGGCCGAATACAGCCGCGGTCCGAATTGCTTCGCAAGTTTCACGTCGGAAACATGTGCGCGCATCCGTTCGAGCGCCTCTGCGATTGCGATGCGAGGTGTTCCAGACGATTCCGGCGACATCGCGGCGAGGCCGTAATCCGGATAGAAAAGCTCCTGCAGCCGGAGCGCGGTGCTCGGCATCTGGCGCCAGGTGAAGTGATTGAGCACGAGCTCATTGATGCGGCGGTCCAGCATGCGGCAAATGCGATCGAGCGCGATGGTCGAGAGCGCCGTGTGATAGGGAGAATGCAGGTCGTGGTCGTTCCAGGAGTGCGCCCACCTCCAACTGCTGCGCGTGGCGTCGATTTCGCGGCGCGTGGTCGCAAAGTACTGCGCCATCCGCTGGAGCACGGTGGGCGAGAGGTCGGCCTGCACGTGTTCGACGATTTGCGCATAGGCGCCGAGAATGTGCGGCTGGACGGGCTGATAGTAGGCACCACCTCCCGCATGAAATGGACGCGCGATGGCAAAGCCACTCGGCGTGATCGCGTTGCCCAACAATTGCGCTGCCCGCATCAGCCGTTCATCCGCCCAGTGTCCGGCCGCGCCGAGGGTTGCGGCCGCGGAAGCCATCTCCGACGCTTCGAAGCTCACCGCGTCTCCGACTGCGGAAGCGGCGATCAGTTCGCGGTCCAGGACCCCCCACAGATAATCGAGAGCAGGTTTCGCGAGCGAGCGAGTTCCTACCGATGTTTCCGTGAATTGTCTGCTGATCGCGCGCAGACGTTCGGCGAACTGTTTGCGCTCCGACGCTGAGATCGGTCGGCTTGGATCGGGTGGAACCTCGGGGAACGAACGCCGCGCCTCCGTCGCTCGCCGCGCGGCGTCCTGCAATGCATCGAGCGCAATGCCGTGCGCTCCTTCCGACCATTGCACCCTCAGTTTTCTCTCGGCTGTATCCGCCGCCTTCTCCTCGCGCTCGCGGTACTCCTGTACGGTCGTGCACGCGTTCGTGAATGCGTCTGCGAGACTTTGCAGTCCGACTAGCAGCGCGTGTTGTACGGAAGAGTCGAACGCTCGCAGCGCGTCATCTTCGAATGAAGCTGGCACGAGGTTCTTGAGGGGAAACGCGAGATTCCAGGCGCGCTTCGCGAGCGTGGTATGGAGCGAGAGTGCGCGGCGACGTGCGTCGCGAACATTCCACGCTTCGACACCGGTGTGGCCGGTCTGCTGCATTTCCGCGAGCGCGTCGAGATAGTGTCCGGTCCGTTCGAGCATCCGCGCGAAGCTGAAGATACTGCGGACGAACTGACTTGTCGTGAATGCCGACGGCTTGCCGCCCACGCCCGCCCGAGCACCGCCTACGGTCCAGTTGGGAGCTGTCGGATAGTAAAGCTCGCGCAGGACGACATAGCAGTAATGCATCGTCCCGGGTCCGAGCACTGCTTCCGGGCCGCTTGCCAGCGCATCGAATGCAAACGCCGCGTCGAGAAAAATCGCCTGCTTCGATCCGGACGAAAAAAGCGGACTCTGCTCGGGCTCGCCGAGAATGCTCGTGAGCTGTTGGTGCTGCAGCTCGTAGAGTGGCTGTGTATAAAAGGAGGTGTCGCTTCCCGGGCGGCAGAGTGCTTTCACGAGAAGAGCCTTGTCGGTGATGTCGAGCGAGCGGTTCCATCGCACGCAATGCGTGTCCGTGCGGGGGCCAAGACACACCACGAGCTGCCGCAGTGCTTCGTGTCCTAATGAACGCCACTGCTGAAACTGTGCGCGACCCTGATCCAACTCGGAAATCCGCTGAATCTCGTCTTCGAGCGACAGCGCGGCTGAGGCCATGTGTTCCTCTCCCGCTTTTAGGAGAGCCGCGAATCAAAAGTTCCCTACCCTGACCGCTGACCCGCCGCCGCCGCTTCTTCGCGTTCTTCGCCTCGCCGGCACACCGCGAGTGATCGAGCATCGGCTCGCAGATGCGGATCGACTCCGTCACGCGGTTGCGGTTTGTTCACCGGAAGAGGCGCTCGTTCGGATTATGCTGTTATCGCATCAAAAATCAGCCGGAAAGATTGCGTGATCGCGATCGAAGGAGCGTCTACATGCCCAAACTCCGTGCCCTCGCCGTTCTTGCAACCCTCGTTCTCTCGCTAACTGCCGCCGCCAGCTCCCTCATTACATCCATTTCTCCGACCGCGGGGCCGGCCCAAGGCGGCACGGTGGTCACGATTCACGGCAGCGGTTTCTCGACCCATTGCATCATCTGCCCGCCCATTCAGGACCCTACTGTCTTTTTTGGCGACGTGATGGCCTCACACGTCGAGTTCGTCGACTCCACGACGGTCATCGCCGTAACACCGCCGCATCTGCCCGGAACGGTGACGGTCAGCGTTTGGCAAAACAACGGAGCCGATCCGGACGACTTGGTTCTCGAGAACGCCTTCACCTATACGGATCCGTTCGAGGACGCGTTCGATCCGATCCTCTTCCCGATCTATGCGCGACCGACGCCGGGTCGCTTTGGCTCGGAGTTCGTCACCGTCGTACGCGTGGCGGCGAAGGAGACGCCGGTCCGCTTGTGGGGATACGACACCAGTTGCTCGATCATCGATCCGCCCGCGTACCCCGACATCCCGTTGATCGTAGGCGAGGAAACCAGGCTCGTCCCCGACTGCAACGAAAGCGTCGGCCGCTTGTTCTACGTCGAGAAGGGGAAAAGCGGCGATCTCGCCGCAAACCTCCGCGTGATGGACGTCAGCCGGGAAGCGCTCGATCAGGGGACGGAGATCCCGGTGGTGCACCACAGCCAGTTCGACGACCAACGCATCGTGCTCCTGGGAGTTCCGATCGATCCGCGTTTCCGCAACACGCTGCGCATCTACGGACTCTCGAACGCGTTCGACCACGTGAACGTCACCGTCAACAACGAGATCTTTCAGGTCCCGCTTCACCCGCCGACCGATCGTTACACGCCGGCGTACGGCGTGTTCGAGGATTTCCCGCTGCCGGCTGCACTGCCCTCGGGCCAGAACACCGTCAGCGTCAAAGTCGAGGTCCCGCACCTCGGCGCAGTGCAGCCGTCGATGCCGATCTGGGCGTTCGTCTCGGTCACGAACAACGAGACGCAGCACATCACCACGATTACCCCGAACTGATGAGAGCGCGCGTGCGGAGCGTTGTGCTCCGCACGCGCAAAGGCTGTATTAGCGACATCACGCGTTGCGGGTTGTTCACCTGGAGATCGGTTTAGATCAAATATGCTGTGATCGCATCGAAAATCAAGCCGGGATGATTGCGTGAATCGCAATCGAAGGAGCTTCTACATGCCCAAACTCCGTGCCCTCGCCGTACTCGCAGCCCTCGTCCTCTCGCTGACTGCCGCCGCCAGCCCCGTGATCACGTCCATTTCTCCGACCTCGGGACCGCCCGAAGGCGGCACCGCGGTGACGATTCACGGTACCGGCTTCTCGAACAGCTGCATCATCTGTACGCCGCCTTTTGCGGCTCCTACCGTCTACTTTGGCGGCGAGGTAGCCCAAAGCGTCGAGTTCGTCGATTCTACGACCGTCATCGCCGTGACACCGCCGCATCTGCCGGGCACGGTGTCGGTCAGCCTTTCGCAAATCGACGGTTCCGATCCAAACGACTCGGTTCTCGAGAACGCCTTCACGTACACCGGTACGTTCGAGGACGCGTTCGATCCGATCCTCTTCCCGATCTACGCGGAACCGACCCACGGCCGCTTCGGCTCGGAGTTCGTCACGATCGTGCGCGTGGCGGCGAAGGACACGCCGGTGCGCTTGTGGGGCTACGACACCAGTTGCACGCTCTTCGATCCTCCGATCTACCCGGACATGGCCATGACGATCGGCCCCGAAATCAGGCTCGTCCCCAACTGCACCGAAAGCGTCGGCCGACTGTTCTACGTCGAGAAGGGGAGGAGCGGCGACCTCGCCGCAAACCTCCGCGTGCAGGACGTCAGCCGCGACGCGCTCGATCAGGGGACGGAGATCCCGGTGGTGCACCGCAGCCAGTTCGACGACGAGCGCATCGTCCTCCTGGGAGTTCCGATCGATACGCGTTTCCGCAACACGCTGCGCATCTACGGACTCTCGAATGAGTTCGACCACGTGAACGTCACCGTGAACAACGAGATCTTTCAGGTCCCGCTTCAGCCCGCGACCGATCGTTATACGCCGGCGTACGGCGTCTTCGAGGATTTCCCGCTGCCGGCTGCGCTGCCCTCCGGCCAGAACACCGTCAGCGTCAAAGTCGAGGTCCCGCGCCTCGGCGCAGGGCAGCCGTCGATGCCGATCTGGGCGTTCGTCTCGGTGACGAACAACGAGACCCAGCACATCACCACGATTACCCCGAACTGACCAGAGGGCGCGTGCGGAGCGTTGTGCTCCGCACGCGTCATGCGGTTGCGGGTCGTGCACCGCCGTGGATTCTGGCGGAGGGGGTAGCGATGCGCGGATCCGTCATTCAGGATTCGTTTCCTTCGGGCGTGACGCAGTTGCAGCTGACGTTGCAGCGAGCGGCGGCCGCGGCCGCGCACGGCGCGGATCCGGACTGGGTGCGGCAGCGCATCGCGCAGGTCGCGCAGCCGCGCATGCCGCGGCAGGCGCCGCACGTCGCCGCCGCGGGAGCCGCCGCCGCGCTGCAGCTCCGCGCGACGCCGCACGGTTCCGCTCTGCTGCTCCCGCCGGCGCTCGCGAGCTTTGCGCCGATGCCCGGCCAGCCGCTGCCCGCGGACGTGCGGCAGCGGATGGAAGACGCGCTCGGCGCGAGCTTCGCCGACGTGCGCGTGCACACCGGCACCGCCGCCCAGACCCTCGGCGCCACCGCCTTCACGCATGGTTCGAACATCCACTTCGCGCCCGGCCAGTACGATCCGCATTCGCCGCGCGGACGGCAGCTCCTCGCACACGAGCTGACGCACGTCGTGCAGCAGCGTGCGGGCCGCGTCGCGAACCCATTCGGCGACGGCACCGCGGTCGTCTTCAGCGCGCTCCTCGAGGCGGAGGCGGAACGCTTCGCGCGCGAGGTGAATGCAGTGGCCATTCAGCCGCTCATGTTGCATGCGGAGCAGTACGTGCTCAGGAACAACCTGAAGTTCAAGGTGACCACGGCAACCGTCAAGGCGTACATCGCGAATAAAGCCAACGGTGAAATTCACCGGCGCGGACTCTGGAATGCATGGCACCGTCGCGGCGCGAAGAAGACGCAGACGCAGAAGACGCGCATCCCATTCCCCGCCGATCTGAAGAAGGTCGCGCTCCCGTCGGAGCCCAGCTACAACTTCCTCGACTGGGACTCCGACGACGACAAAGCCACCGATGTGCCGGGCACGATTGCGAAGGCGAAAACGGTCACGCTCGTTCGCGGCGACGGAGAAGAAGGACGTCACGTTCAAAGAGTTGTTCGTGACCAAGCCGATTTACGCGCCCGCGATGGAGGGCGGCCGGAAGCTAGCGACGCTGGCCACCGAAAAGGCGAAAAAGGAAAAGCAGGAAAAGCAGGGGACCAAGCGGAAGTTCGATCCCGACGCGATCTGACCGCTTACCCTTCCGCCTCCGCTGCCGCCGCTTTCTTCGCCTTCTTCGCCTCGACCTCGCGACGCGAGTGATCGAGGATCGACTTACGGATGCGGATCGACTCCGGCGTCACCTCGACGAGCTCGTCGTCCTCGATCCATTCGAGGCATTGCTCGAGCGTGAGGTTGCGCGGCGGCGTGAGCTTGACGGCGATGTCGGAGCCGGACGCGCGCATGTTCGTGAGGTGCTTCGCGCGGCAGACCTGCACGACCATGTCGACGTCGCGCGAGTTCTCGCCGACGATTTGCCCGCCGTAGACCTTGACTCCCGGTCCGAGGAAGAGCGTCGAGCGCTCCTGCAGCGGCTCGATGGCGTACGCGGTCGTGTCGCCCGCTTCCTTCGCCACGAGCGCGCCGCGGTTGCGGCTCGTGAGCTCGCCGCGATACGGGCCGTATTCGAGGAACGTGTGGTACAGCAGTCCGGTGCCGCGCGTCTCGGAGAGGAACTCCGTGCGGATGCCGAAGAGGCCGCGCGTCGGGATCTTGAACTCGATGCGCACGCGTCCCGTGCCGGGGTTGACCATGTCGGTCATCTCGGCGCGGCGCTGCTGCAGCTTCTCCATGATCGTGCCGACGTGCGCTTCCTCGACGTCCACCACGAGCGCCTCGTACGGCTCCATGGTCTGCCCGTCGATGTTTTTGAGGATGACCTGCGGGCGCGACAGCGCGAACTCGTAGCCTTCGCGACGCATGTTTTCGGCGAGGATCGAGAGATGCAGCTCGCCGCGTCCCGCGACTTCGAAGCGATCCGCTTGTCCGGTCTCGCGCACGCGCAGCGCGACGTCCTTGCGCAGCTCGCGCTCGAGGCGGTCTTTGATGTTGCGCGAGGTGACGTACTTGCCTTCGGTGCCGGCGAACGGCGAGTCGTTGACCATCCAGAACATCGAGACGGTCGGCTCGTCGATGGCGATCGGCTCGAGGCGTTCCGGCGCGTCGGCGGCCGCGAACGTTTCGCCGATCTCGACGTCCGTGAAGCCCGCGACGGCGACGATCTCGCCCGCGGCCGCTTCCTCGACTTCCGAGCGTCGCAGTCCTTCGAACACCGTCAGCTTCGTGACGCGTCCTTTTTTCTGCGTCCCGTCGCGGAGGATGAGCACGACGTCGGAGCCCTGGCGGATCTTGCCGCGCTGCACGCGTCCGATGCCGAGACGGCCGACGTACTCGTTGTAGTCGATGGCGCTGACGAGGAGCTGCATCGGCGCGTCGGCGTTGCCCGGCGGCGGCGGAATGCGCTTGAGGATCGCGTCGAAGAGCGGACGGCAGTCTTCGTTCGAGTCCTCGAGCTCGGTGCGCACGATGCCTTTGCGGCCGATGGCGTAGAGGATCGGGAAGTCGAGCTGTTCGTCGGACGCGCCGAGCTCGATCATGAGATCGAAGACTTCGTTGACGACTTCGGTCGCACGCGCGTCGGCGCGGTCGATCTTGTTGATGATGACGATCGGCAGGAGGCCCAGACCGAGAGCCTTGCGCAGGACGAAGCGCGTCTGCGGCATCGGACCTTCCGCGGCGTCGACCAGCAGGATCACGCCGTCGACCATCGACAGCACGCGCTCGACCTCGCCGCCGAAGTCGGCGTGGCCCGGGGTGTCGACGATGTTGATCTTCACCTCGGATGGATGAATGAACTGCGCGGGGAGGTCATGGCCCGACGCGGTGTGCGTGGCCTCGTGATGGACGGGATGGCCGAGGGCGTCGGGCTGATCGACGAAGTAACGGATGGACGTGTTCTTCGCCAGGATCGTGATGCCGCGCTCTTTCTCGAGGTCGTTCGAGTCCATGACCCGTTCATCGACCTGCTGATTCGCGCGGATGGCGCCGGCTTGTTTGAGCAGCGCGTCGACGAGCGTGGTCTTGCCGTGGTCGACGTGCGCGATGATGGCGACGTTGCGGATGTCGTAACGAAACTGCTGCATGCGCGCGGGTTAACGCGCGGATGCGCCGCGAATTCCGCCGCGCCGGCCGCACTCCCGGCATAATGCGCGCCGTGATCGACCGCATCTGCGTCTTCTGCGGCTCCAACAACGGATCCGATCCCGCGTACGTCGAAGCCGCGCGTTCCCTCGGGCAGCTTCTCGCGCGCGAGGGCATCGCGCTCGTCTATGGCGGCGGCAGCGTCGGTCTCATGGGTGAGCTCGCCGACGCCGTGCTCGCCAGCGGCGGCCGCGTGGTCGGCGTCATCCCGCATGCGCTCTGGGCGCGCGAGGTCGGACATCGAGGGCTGACGGATCTCCACATCGTCGACACGATGCACGAGCGCAAGGCGATGATGGCCGATCTCGCCGATGCCTTCATTGCCCTACCCGGCGGACTCGGGACGCTCGAGGAGATCTTCGAGATCTGGACGTGGGCACAGCTCGGCCTGCACGCGAAACCGCTCGGCTTCCTCGACGTCAACGGCTTCTACGAGCCGCTGATGGGCTTCCTCGACCGCGCCGTACGCGAGCAGTTCGTGAAGGACCCGCACCGCGCGATCGCGCTTATCGATCGCGACCCCGCCGCGCTCCTCGCGCGCTTCGACGCGTGGACGCCGCCGCGCGTCGAGAAGTGGATCACGCGCGAGGAGACGTAGTTCGTTGAGACGCATCGTGCGCATCGTCACGCGTCACAGCTTGCCTCGACTCGCACCCGCGCCGAACAACGCACCTTTCAGCTGTCCCACCACGTTCGCGGTGATGAGCGCGAGCACGCAGAAGACGTCCGCTGCACCCGCGGCCGTGCCGCCGGCGCCGCCGAAGAGATCCGGCCCGACCATGCGGAAGAGCCGCACCGGCAGCAGCGGAAGCCGCAACCACCACGCCGCCCTGGGCCGCCACGGCCATTGCCGGACCGACGCGCCGTAGGAGCAGCCGCTCGCAAAATGCACGCGGAGCGTGGCGCGGCCCCAGCGTTGTTTGTGCTCCAGCACGACGCCGGGCGCCGTGTCGAGTTGCTCGCTCTGACGCAGCTCGTGCAGCCAGAAATATTCGAGATCGCCGGGCTGCAGACCAGCCGCGGCGAGCGCCGACCTCTTGAACGAAACATTCGTCGGCACCGGAAGTCGTTGCCGGTCGATGCCGAGCCGCACGTTGTTCTGCCCCGCGAACGTGAGCACGAAATTCGCGCGATCGAGCGCGCTCGTGGCGGACGCGGGATGATTTTTGGTGATGCCCACGAGCGCGACGGCGTCATTCTCGCGATGCGCTTTCGCAATGGAGTCGACCCAGTCGGACGGCACGAAACAGTGATCTTCCGTGATCGCGACGACGGTTCCTTTCGCCGCCATCAGACCCGCGGTGCGCAAGCCGAACGTATCGAGGCCGGGATGCGACAGCCAACGCACCATCGGCGGATGTCCTGATGCGTGCGTCCCGGAGCCGTGGCCGCCGTGACCGTCGATGACGAGGATCTCAAAGTTCTCCGTCGTGCCCTGCGTCAGGAGGGATTCGAGCGCGGGCGCCACCGCCGGCCACGCCTGCATCGTCGGAAGCAGCACGGATACGTACGGCGTCCGCTCCTGCGCCGCGCGTGCAGACGCCGGCTCGTGTGGATGCGAATGTGCGCCGGAACTGGCAGAGCGGCTGACGGTCATGGAGCGGAGCGGCCGATTCTAACGGGTTTGGCGGCGCGCTACTGCGTCAGGCTTCGAAGGTGCTCGGCGAAGATGTCGTTGAACAACGCGCCGGGACGCCGCTCGCGAAGTCGCTCGACGACGTCCGGGCCCGGCATGCCCAGCCGGTGCAGGATGCGCCCCGCGATCAGCGCCGACCGGTTGAAGCCCATGCCGCAGTGCGAAAGCAACGCGTGCCCGTTGGCGATGAGGTACGCGCCCATGTTTGCGATCGCCTCGAGGCGGGCCAGGTCCGGCAGCTGTTCGTCGTAGATCGGGAAGTACACGTACAGGCAGCCGTTCGGTACCGTCGGGATGCAGTCGTCCAAGCCGCCCTCGAGGTCGATCACGGTATTGACGCCGTACGACGAGACGATCGCCCAGTCTCGGATAACCGGAGAGATGAAGAGCTTCCCGTCATCATCGATCTGAAAGAGCTTGGTCAGATCCACAGGCATCGCCGGATTCTGAAGCGCGCAGGGTAGATGACGCAATGCCGTTGCGACGCTGAATGCCGGCGATCGATCGCATGAACGCTTCGCGCGATGGGATGAAGGATATAGGGCGATCTCGTGAATGCGATGCGCGATCGCATGAATGCGTCGCGCGATGGGATGAAGGATATGCGGCGATATCGTCAATGCGATGCGCGATCGCATTCACGCGTCGCGCGGTGGGATGAATGATATGGGGCGATGTCGTGAATGCGATGCGCGGTCGCATGCATGCGGTGCGCGATTGGCGCGCGATGCTCACGGAGCGCGGTCGTACTCCTCGACCGGATGTCCCGGCCACTCGAGGCGGAGGCGCGTGACCTTGCCGCTCGCGTCGCGAAAGAACGTGACGACCGCTTCTCCGCCGAGGTCGAAACGATCGTTGCCGAGCGGATGCAGCGTGCCGCCGCTTCCGCCGATGCGCTGGTAGTAGAGCGCCCCTTCGCGAATGCTGATCTCCTTGTTGCCGTAGGTGCCGGTGTAATCGCCGGGACGGATGGGCGGCACCGCGGCCGCGGGCTGCACCGGCTCGGCGGCGGCGGGCTTCACGCCGAGGATCGCGGCGCGCGCGAAGTCGAGCGCGCGGTCGACGGGCGCGGGGAGGTCGGGCTGCACGCCGACGGCTTCCCATCCTCTCTTCGAGCGCGGATGGATGGCGGTGCCGGCGGAGACGGAGAACACGAGTCCGTGGCCGAGCGGCACGAGCTCGTTGTTGTAGCCCGCGCCGGCCGTACGCTCGCCGACGATCTTCGCGCGACCCCACTGCTGCAGCGTGTACGAGAACGACTCGCACGCCGACGCCGTATGTGGGCCGACGAGCACGTAGAGCGGCGTGTCCGTCAGGCGCTTCCCGGGCACGTCGACGGTCGTGCTCTCCATCGAGGTGTTCGTCGCCCGGTGGTAGCGATTCATGAGGACGCGTTTCTCCGGTCCGAAGAAGTAGCTGGCCAGAAAGTTGACAGCGTCCGCCGCGCCGCCGGGACAGCGGCGCAGGTCGACGATGATCGCGTCGCTGTTCGCGAGGAAGGCCATGGCGCCGGCCGCGACGCGCTGCGCCTCGTCGCCCGGCGTGAAGCCGCCGAGGTCGAGGTAGCCGATGTTCGCGTCGAGATGCTCGACGCGGCGGAAGCCGTAGTTGTCGCGGCGCAGGTCCTCCGCGACGAGCACGCCGTCGCGGCGCATCGGCATCGCCGCGTGCACCGCGAGATGGCGATCGTTCGCCGAGGCGAGCAGGCGATTGAGCGAGTTCGCGAGAGCCTCCGGTGTCGCCGCCGCATCGTAGTCACCGCGCGCGCTCGCGGCGCGCACCTCCTTCGCGAGCGCATCGCCCTTCTCCGGCAGGACGTACCGCGTCTCCAACGTCCGCGCGACCGTCTCCGCGATCGCGCGGCGCGCGGCGGCGTCGAAGGGCGTGTCGTTCGTTTGTGCGAGCAGTGTCAGCGGGATGAGCGCGAGCAGCGACACGAGGCGATGCAGCATCATGATTTCCTCCGGGACCGCAGTCCGTCGACGAGCAGCGTGGCGAGAGTGGAGACGCGTTCCTCGATCGCGCGGCGGCTGCCGAGCTGGCGCGCGGTGAGGCTGTAGGGGAGCAGCGCGTTCGTGGCGATGAGCAGCGCCTGCGCCGCCGCCGCGGGATTCGCTACGCGAAACGTCCCGTCGCGCGCGGCCTCTTCGAGCAGTTCCTGAAACACCGCCGCCTCGGCCGCAAAATGTTTCTCGCGCCGCGCGAGCAGTCCGGGCCGGATGGCCGCGAGCATCGCGTCCATGCTCTGCGCGTAGCCGCGCGCGCGGTCGAAGCGCAGCAGCACGCGCGCGGCGAGCATCTCCCGCAGCCGCGCGCCGGCATCGCGCTTCCGCGCCGCGATCGCACGCAGTTCCCCGACGATCTGCGCGACGATGCGGTCGATGCGCGACAGCACGACCTCTTCCTTGCTCGCGAAGTGGAGGTACAGCGTGCCCTTGCCGACCCCGACCTCGCGTGCGAGATCGTCCATCGTCATCTTCGCGTACCCGTAGCGGACCAGCAGACGCTCCGTGGCGTCGAGGATCAGCTCGCGAACGTCTTCCCGAACGGCAACCGCTCCACGCATGTCGTGACTCCTGACTGGAATCGGCTTTCAGTCAGAAGGACGCGGCAGTGGACGGATTGTTCCCGATGGCTCGGAGCGGAGCTCGACGCCGCGGCTTCAAACTGCCGTACGGCGCGGCGCGACCGTTCTACTTCTGATTCACGTACCAGTACGGCGCGACCGCAGAGAGCTGCTTCGGCTCGACTGCACCGGAGCGGTAGCGAACCTTCATCAGGTCGTTCGGTCGATCGAGGGAGAGAATCGTAGCGTCGTAGCGATAGGAGCCGTCGTACAGCCGCGTGCCCACCGCCGCGTTGTCCCATGAAAGCTGCACGAAGTCGGGCGCCTCAGGACGAACGACCGGCTGCTCCGCCGCCGGATCGAGCGCGGCCGCGATGGCATCTGTACAGCGCCTTGCTTTCCGCGCGTGTGCGCCCGTGAGCTTCGAGGAACCGAAGGCTCGGTATTTCGCGTTGCCGGGATTCGTATAGACGACGTCCCGAAACCCGGCATTGAACGCATATTGATTCACGCCGCCGGGGAGCACTTTGCCATACGCGACAGTGCCGTGGCCGAGCGCTTCCATCATTTCGGGATAGAGATTGACGTCGCCTTCGACGTGCAATACATCGCAGCGGTTGCCGCGCGCGGCGAATGCGAGCTGCCATCCTTTGAAGTCGGATTCGTCGAAGATGTGCTGGAGCGCAGCAGCGGCCGCGACGCGTTGCTGAGCAGGCGTCGTGTGTGCGGCCGGCGGCTCCATCGTCTCAGGCGATGCAAGGGGCGTCGATTGGCTCGCGGATCCGGTCGAATGAGACGAACCCTGCACGATGAAGCCGAGCATGATCGCGAACCCGGCGGCGACGATCACTCCAATCGTGGCAAGGAGACCGATCGGCAGTGGCGACGAGCGCGTGTTTTGACTACGGCTCGTAAACAGATCGCGTAACTGCGCGACGTCGCGTGCGTGCATCCACTGCCCAGTCGCGGAGGAGTAGACGTACTGGTCCGGGCGTATTCGGTTCGAACGCACCCATTCGCGGAGTGCGGCGAGATCGGTCGGGTAGTCGCGGCCATCCGATGCGTGAACGAAGAATTCGTGAGTCGAAGGAGTGTCGTTCATAGGGCGAAGAATGTGGTGTGTGCGCAACAACCGCCTCCATGAAGTTCTTCCTCCGGCACCTGTAGCGGCTACACTCTGCTCGGAACTCCAGCACGATGCGCATATTGCCGATCGCGGTTCTCGCAGCCGTCATCTGGATTGCCGCTCCGCTTCGAGCTGCCTGTACGCTGCCGCCGGAGCTGCAGGTGCAGATGAACCTCCTCACCGGAACGCCCGCTTTCGTGCAATACAGCCGCGGCCTCGAACACTATGACTACGGCTGCTTCGATGAAGCGGAGACGGAGTTGAAGGCGGCAGCGGCTTCTCTCGCCGGTCCGGCGTTGTCGCTGCGAGAAGAGGAACTCCTCGGGCTGACCAACGCCGCGCTGACTCTCGTGTACGCCGCCCAGTCGTCGCGTCGCGGTGAAAAGACAGCGGCGATCGCGCAGTTCGTCGAAGTCGTGAATACAGCGGACTCGCTCGTCAAACTGCGCGCAATCACGGCCCTCGTGCCTTTGCTCGACGCAAAGTCGCCGCACTGGCCTCTCGTCGAAGGCGAGATCGATGTGCTGGCGCGTCGTGGCTACTGGCAGGCCGAGAACGTGGTTCTCCAAGGACGCATTGGGACGGGTAACGCCGCGGCCGCGGCGTCCCACCTGGAAGATCGCCTGCGTCAGGCGGAGAACGTCCACGATGCATTCGCGGCTGCGATTCTGCTGGCGCACGCATGGCTCGCCGCCGGAAGAACGCTGGAAGCCTGGCTCCTGATCCGGAACATCGAGCGCGACGCCGGAACGGATCTCGTCGACATCGAGCTTCGCGTCGAATTTCTACGCGTTGCGGCGGCGGTCGCCGGTGCGCGAGCGGCGATGAACGATGCCGATGCGCAGCAGGCGAAATCCGTCTACGACGCGGCATTGCGAGAGGTCCAGCGATGAGAAAATGGCGCGAGCGCCTGCGTTCTCCGCTGCTCCTGTTTTTCGGAACGATGCTCGTTGGAATGAGCATCGCGACGCTGCTTTATCGTTGCGCAGACGCCGGGCTTCTGACGAAACCCGGTGCCGTTGCGCGCTCATACACGGGAAACGCAACGGACGTGCAGAAGCTCTATCTCGAATCACGGAACTCGACGTCCGAACTCCTGTTCAAGATTGCCTTCACCGCCTTTGGCGCGCTCGTGGCCTTCGTGCTTTCGGGCGCGCGACGTGCGGCCTCGGTCGAGCGCGGGATCTTCTCCGCCGCGGGCCTTCTTCTCAGCGCGATGTATGCCGCATTTCTTTACCAGATCGGCGCGAGCCGGTGCATGGAGGCGTCGCTCGACGATATGTTCGGACCCATTCTGAACTACCCGATTCTCTGCCAGTTCTGGTTCCTCTTCGTGGCGGTCATGGTGATTGCGGTCGCGCTCTTTCGGGGCCCGCGCCGTGCCGCAGTCGCGGCCGCGATCATCATCACCCTTGTCGTACCGCGTGTCGCATCGGCACAAACCTCTGTCGGCTGCGTCCGCGATTGGGCCAAGTCGCGGTCCGTCGAACTGCCGTCGAGCGCGCAGGCGGATGCCATCGCGCTGGTGAATCGTATGGCTGCACGGCAACGCGTGGAGGTCCCGAAGGGCGACCGCTGTGAGCTCGCGGAGACCCTGCTGGACACCGTCCGCTACTCGACCATTCACGACGGCCAGCCAGCGAGCGGCGCGGCCGGGGGCGCCGCACTCGCCGCGGTGCTCCACACCGCACGCGTGTCCGCGGAATCGCCGAACCTCAGTCCAGGTGCGCTGATGACGGATCTCGTCAGCGTTGCGGAGTTTTGGAAGACACCCTCGGGCATCATCGACATCGACGCGCGGAAGCCGCTTTTCATCACCATCACGGATCGCGGACCGCGTTCGCGCGGCACGCAGTGGCTTCGCTACACGCGTTGCGTTCTGCGGCTGCCACCGGGACATTACGGGATTCGCGCCGCCGACGGGACGCGCATCGTATACAGCGCGGAAATCGACCTCGCGCGCGACGCGCGCATCCCGATCGACGTACCGAAGCCGTGAGACTCGCTCGAACGACGCTGTTGCTGATCGCGGCGCTGCTCGCCGTACCGTCTCTTCGTGCGCAGCCATCGCCCGCACTTCAGGAACGGCTGAAGCGCTTGCAGAACAAGCCTCCCGCGGCGTGGACGCAGGCGGATTTCGAAGAGTTCGAGGACGCGATGCTCGCCACGACCCGCGAGATGCTGGCGAGCGGGATGACCGCATCCGAGCAGAAGCGATTCGCGCGCATGGTCGTGCGACCCATCGATGACGACAACGGACCTCCGGCGTGGACCGATGGCACGACGGTTTATGTTTCCAAGGACGCATTGAGTCAGCTGATCGCACTTGGGATGTATCTCGGTCGCGATCTCTACGTGCTGCACCATGGGGAGTTGCCGATTCCGCAGTCGCTGCTGCTGACGCCGTACCGCAGACGTACGGTGCTGCCTCTCCTCAATTCGATCTCGGAACTGTTCCTCGGGCGTCTTCCGCAGCAGCTCATTCGGTGTCCGCAGACCGTGGAGAAATGCGCCGGACCGCAAGCGGCCACCGTGCTGCTCGGCACGATCGGCTTCGTCGTGGCTCACGAGGTTGGGCACGTGCTCGCCGGTCATCACGCGGCGAAAGAGCATTCGGTGGACGAAGAGGTCGCCGCGGATCGCACGGCGTGGCGGCTGCTGCTGGCCGTGGCGCCGGAGCGTCCGCGCGGCGAGGATGAGGACAGTCTGGAATCGCGGGTACGCACGGGTGTCGTCGCGGCGCCATTTGCGGTGCTGCGCTGGCTGCGGGACGTCGCCCAGCGCGACGCCGATCGTGACGTGGTCGCCGAGCGGGCCGATCAATTGCGCGAGCTGGCTGGTGATGAATACGACGGCGATCCTTCGTCGCTCGTCGAACCGGAGATCGTATCGGGACAATTGCGCAGCGTGCGCGTCCGCTGGAGTGAAGAGCCGGATGCTCTGTGGCTCAACGGCATCCGTGTCGCGCCTCGCGAAGCGGCAGGGGCGTCACTGCGGGTGATGACGCCTGTGCGCATCTTCGCGCGGCACGGCGAGCGGTTCGCGTTCGTCGAGATGGATCGCACCGGTGGTGATTCGTCGGGTGCGGTGACGCTGGAATTCATGGAGCTCGCGGCCGGCACGCCCGCGCCGGCCGATCTGCAGGCATTACGGCACACGCGCCAGTGGTTCCGGCTGTTCCTGTCGACGGCGACACCGCTCATGCGTCCGCGATCGCCCGAGGTCGCGCCGGCGTTCGTCGACGCGCTGGAGCGTCTCGGACTCGGCGCGGCGATCGACCCGTCGATCTCGCGCTTGGCGCGCCTTTGGTGGTCCGAGGCGCAACCGCTCGGCCGGTGGCGTTAGCGTTCGCGGATCGACACCTCGAACGTGCCGTAGACATAGCGCGGAATGTTGCGTGCGTCGATGGTCATGTCCGTATCGAGCAGCGGATCGTATGCGACGATCGACTGCCAGCCCATGAACGATCCGGCCGCGTTCACATAGTACGTGCCGCCGTGGATCACGATCGAATGGTTCGCATACTCGTCGTGAAACCAGATCATGACCGGCTCGTCGTTGCGGAAGCGCTGCAACAGCCATCGCGCGTCGGGATAGCTGGCGCCCGCGCGGGCATGAACCTCCCATTCAGTCCCGTCGATATCGACGACGACCGTATGGAGCAGGCGCAAGGTTCCCTCGAATCCGGGAGCGGTTGCGTTCACGACCTGCCCGTACGCGGCCGCGACGATCGCGGACTGATCGACGTCGAGGCCTTTCGAGGCGAACAGCGACTGGATCGATGCGGCCCAGCACCAGTTGGAGGCTTCCTGCTGGTGTCCTTCGAACCCTGAGACCTCGATGCTTTCGACCTCCTGCGCGACGAGCGCCGAGCCGAAAAACGAGGCGAGGAAAAGCGCGGCGAGAACGGTCCAGCGACGAGTTCCGATGATCGTACTCATGATCAGCCTCCTGCTCTACAGAGAGACAACGATACGTGATTCTCTTCTCATGCGATGTAATCGAACCACAACGCGCCCTTCGTGAACGCCGCCGGCAGTTTGCCGAGCTTCGGTCCTTCCGGTGCGTCCGCGACCGGGAGGGAGTCGCTTTGCACGAAGCGGCCGTCGGTGCGGTCTTCGATGGCGGTGATGAGCTTCGGCGCGGGGATCGACGGCCACGGCTTGCTCTGCGTCGAGGCCATCGCGGCGAAGCGGCCTTTCTGCATCGCCTCGAGCGCGCGCTTCGGAGTCGCGTTGACGCTGCCGTGATGTGCGACCTTGTAGAACGTCACGCCGGAGAGGACGTCGTCGCCGTTCTCGTCGAGCCACGAGAGCCAGTTGCCCCACTGCGCGTCGCCGGGGAAGAGCAGCGCCTCGTCGCCGCAGCGGAAGAGCACGACCAGGCTCGTGTTGTTGAGCACCTTGTCGAGCGCGAGCGCGAACGCGTCCATCGGCGAGGCGATGGCCTTCTGCAATAGGAGACGACCTTTCGAATCGAGCGGCGGTTTGCCGTCTGGGAAGTCTGTAAACACCCAGTCTGCGTCGAACGGTTTGATGCCGCCGCGTTCCTCGACGGAGCCATCGCCGAGTTTCAGCTTGTAACGTTGGCTGAGTGGCGGATCCATCTTGTCCAGAAACGAGGTGTCGCGCGACGGCGCAAGGATGCGTGCGCGAAAGCCCTTGATGCCGGCGACGTCCGCAAACTCTTCCCCCGCGGCGAGATAGCGGACTTTGGCCTGGCCACGGAATCCGGAGGTGAGCAGATCCATCGCTGCGGCATTCGTTCCTGCTGCAGAGACACCCGTTTTCGTGATGCCGGTGGCGTTGACGAGAATGTCCTCGATGACCGCGGCATCGGCGGCGGACGGTGGCGCAGCCGTGAAGTGTGCGCGCAGCGTTGTCGCGAGCGCGAGGCGTTTCGCGCGCAGCTTCTTCGCATCCTTGTCCTTGGTGTTCTCCAGCCACGGCAGCCACACCTCGCCGACGTCGAACGCCCTGAACTTCTCCGGAAACGCGCCGAAGCCGGAGATGTGGTCCTGATGCGCGTGCGTGGCGATGACCAGCGCCAGCTTCTTATCAGTCACCTTCGCGATGTCGTCGATGACGTCGCCCATGCTGTGGATGTCGCCGTTGAAGTGCACACCGCAGTCGATGAGGATGTGCGCGTGCCCGCCGGCGTTCGGCACCGATAGCAGGAAGCAGTCGCCGAAGCCGACGCGGTACATGCGCACGCGCAGCTTGTGCTTTGGAAGCAGTTTCGTCGCAGTCGATTTGGTCGTCATTTCACAGCCCCCTGTGTACCGCACAGAACTTCAACGTGGTGTCGATCGCGTCATCAGTGACGTACGTGAGCCGCGCGTTGCCCGCGCGCTTGGTCTGCCAGTAATCGCGGATCTTGCTGAGGCGTTCGTCGTCGTCGAGCGAGCGGTGGATGATGTAGCGTACGGAGCCGTCGTAGTTGAGGTGGACGGTGGACCCACCATAAACGCGAATTAGCGGGCTTGTATCATCGTTCGGATCGAGCCGGATGTCGTCGCGCTGCACGATCTCGGCAACGATCTCGATGCGCGCGCGTCCTTCCACTGACCGTACGACCGGAATCACCGACTGCACCTGACAGGCGATGTTTCCAGGTTTCCTGGAGTCATATTTTTCGGCGAGGCGGAGCGGTCGCCAGAACTCCTGGGCGAACGTCCATACGCGGCGATAATTTTCGTCTTTCCGAGGATCTTCGCTGTTGAGATCGAATGTGAGCGGTTCGCAGCACGGCTCCCGCTCGCCCTTCGCGACGCTGACGCCGCGCCAGCGCAGCGCGTCCTGCGAGAGCGAGGCCGCGCTGTCGATGGTGATGCCGCGCGAGCGGAACGCCTCGATGAGCGCCTCGCGGTAGTCGTGACGGTCCTCCGGCTCGACGTCCGTGTCCGCGGTGATGAGCGCGCGCAGGTAATCGCCGAACGTGATGTCGACCGGCGGGCAGTAGTCGATCGCGCGGATGCACAACGTGAGGAAGTGCTCGGCCGTCTTCGCCGCCTCGTCGCAGAGGCGCTCGGCGAGATCGGGATGCAACTCGTTCGTGGTCACGGACGCTCCGCCCGCGCGCGCGATGCGATAGAGATCCGCCGTGCGGTTCTGCAGCGCCGTAAAGTACGCGTCGAAGATCGCCGCCACGAGGATCGAGCCGCGCTCGTGCGGCTCGCTGGTGAAGTCGAGCGCGCGCGTGTTCGGCTTGGTGCCGAGGGCGGAGCGGAGGGCGCCGCGGCGCGCGGTGGACTCGCCGAACTGGCGCGCGAGGTCGATCAGCGGATTGTTGCGGCCGAGCTGCGCGCCGACGACGGCGTCGCCGTCGTTCGCGATCGGCAGCCTCGCATCGACGCGGTCGCGGAAGAGCTGGCCGCCCGTGCGGATCATCGTGTCGCGCAGCGCCTCGCGGTAGCTGAAGTGCTGGAAGAGCGCGACCACGTCCGCGAAGGCTTCGTGGAAGGCGGGGACGTCGGCGTTCGTGTCCTGCATGAAGTTCGGACGCTGGCCGTCGAGGATCGCGTGAGTCGTCTCGTGCGCGATGATGTCGTGCGAGAGGCACGTGTAGATCGTCTGTCCGGGAAGGTTGCGTCCGGGATCTTCCGCGGACGCGGCGAAGTAGCCGAAGAGGATCCCGTGCACGTTGCGGTCGTAGTACGCGTTCGCCTCCTGCATCGCGTGCGGGAAGATGCGCAGCGGCTCGCGCTTGTGGAAGCCCCACTTGAGGCGGCGCCCGAGCGCGCGCTCGAAGTGATGCATCGTCTCGCGCGCCACGGCGTAGACCATCTGCTGGTGGAAACGCGGATCGAGCTCGGTCGGCGCGAGGCCGCCGTAGAGGAGGACGCTGAAGTCGTTGAGGTCGACCGGCTGGTAGTAGACGCCGTTTGCCGCGTCGTAGTCGATGACGGAGATGTAGGCGCCGCTCGGACCGGGCTGCAGCTGCTCGTACGGCAGCTTGACGGTCATGAAGTTGCCGAGGCCGCGGCCCTGGCTGGGATCGAACGCGTAGACGCGGAGCGGACGATGAGTGAAACGCGTTTCCACGGATGCGGTCCTCCTGAAAGAAGGAGTGCCGCGGACGCCTGCTTTCCCTACCTCAATAACTCACGCGGTGGTAGTACTTGAACGCGCGCCGTTCGTTGCGGACGATGATCGGGTAGAACTTCGCGCTCTTGAGCGCGTTCTCGTTCTGCGCCGCGAGCGCGGTCGAGCCGGTGCTGTTGCTGATGAGGCGCGTGGCGGTGACGTCGCCGTCGGTGTTCACGTCCGCCTCGATGTAGACCTCGCCGTGCGCGCCTGGCGCGGAGACGGGGAGCGGCATGATCCGGAACTTCGGCTCCGGGTTCTCCTCCGCCGAGCGCTTCGCTTCGGCGGTCGTGAGATCGGTCTTGTGCGCCCATCCCGAGCCGTCGCCGCTGCGCACCTCGACCCAGTCGCCTTTCTCCGAGAGCACCGACATCGCCTCGCCGTTCTGATACGTCGCGATGACCTCGGACTGATCGTCCGCCTTCGCATGCACCGGCAGCTCAGGCGCGCCGACGTACGACACGCGGATCGGCTCCCGCGTGTCGACCGTGCCGGTGACGGCCGGCTGCTCCTGCGAGCACGCGAGGGCGGCGAAGGCGAGGAGCGCGAGGACGACGTGCTTCATCGCGCCGACGATAGCACGGCGTTCGATGGGCTCGCGGCCGTCTGCATTGCCGGGCCGTTCCCGCTCGTCACGCGAAACGGCGGACCGGCGGCTACATCCGGCTGATTCGTCACAACACCTTCGACGAGCTCACCCGTTGCGCCTCATTGTGGCGCATCGACGGATGGCAATCCATCCAGACAAACGTCCATAGGTCCACCACGCGGGAGGATGACGATGAAGCGTGTCCTTGGTGTGTTCATTCTGATGCTGAGTCTTGTTTCGACGGGTGGTGGTGCCGCGGTCAATACGAATTACTGCGGCGGCGGACACTTCGCGCAGATCGCGCCCGGCGCGGTCGACGACGCCGCGTTCGTGAGCGCGCCGAACCAGCGGATCACGATCCCGGTGCTGCAGAACGACATTGTCGATCCGTCAGGAAATCTCGAGATCACCGGCGTGACGCCGGGCCAGCCGCAGATCGGGACCGTTTCGATCAGCGACGACAAGAAGTCGATCAGTTACCTGCCCCCGCAGACGCTGGCCGACTACACGTTCAAATACCAGATCACGGACACGAACCAGCCGGGCACGACGTCCGAGGCGACCGTGTACGTGCACGCGCCATCGGGCGATGTGACGATCACGTACTCGTGCACGAACGGCGTCTGTCGTTTCGCGGCGGCGCCGAAGGTCACCACCGGCATCAAGTCGTACACGTGGGACTTCGGCGATCACTGGCAGCCGATCCTGCCCGGCTACGTCTACCGCGCCAACGAACTGCACGTGTATTCGATCGACGGGCTCTATCGCGTCTCCTGCACGGTCGATTACTACTCGGGCGAGAGTCTCACGGGCCGCGTCGACGTCCAGGTGGCGTATGGCCGGCAGGGACAGTGGACGCTCGAGCCGAACGGCGGTATCGCGCCGGCCATCACCATCGGCGGCCTCGATACCTTCCCGCCGGGAACGCAGATTTACATGAACTGGAGCCCCGTCTCCACCGATTGCGCGGTGCCGCCACAGTTGCCGCGCGGCTACAACCTCGGCTGCGGCAACTCTCCGACGCTGCTCAATTTCGTCCCCCTCGGCCTCTGTCCGACCACGTGCCGTACGTGGACCTTCTATGCGCGCAGCGGAACGTACATCGCCACGCTGCGCTATCAGCCGCCGGACGATGGGAATCCCGGCACGCACTTCGACGATCCGACCGACTTCCAGATCCCGGTCGTGGCGACGAATAGCAGTCCGACCGTGACCATGGACATCGCGCGGACCGACCCGAACCGTCGCGATTACACGTTCACGCGCCGCATTGTGGACGACGGCCCGTTCCCATGGAGCGGTATTACGTGGGATTTCGGCGACGGGACGATCTACAACGAGACCGACACGCAGAATCCCTATACCTTCGTGCAGCATACGTTTGCGAAGACGGGCACATATCGCGTCGCCGCGAGCGTGCGCGATGCGGACGGCATGGAAGGGACGGCCACGCAGGACGTGGTGGTGTCGAACACGCCGCCCGTTCCGGCCATCCGCGTCAACTGTAAGGTTCGGGACTGCACGTTCGGCAGCGAGGCTTCCAAAGACGACGGCCAGATCACGGCGTGGAACTGGAACTTCGGCGACAACACGACCGCGACGACGGCGACCGCGACGAAGCAATACGCGGCGGCCGGCTGCTACAACGCCACTCTCACTACGATCGACGACGCGGGATTACCGGGCAGCGCGCACCAGACCGTACCCGTGGGGCCGATGGTCGCGGCGAAAGCGGGCGGCGTGCTCGTCGACGCGCACGTGCAGTCGTGGTACGCGAATTCGGCGTGGAACACGACCAACGGCAATCTCAATGGCATCGTCGAACCGGGAGAGACGGTCGTCGTCGAGCCGCAGTGGCGGACGACCGCGTCCACGACGCTGGTCGCGGTGACGGCAGGGAACCTCACCACGACGGACTCGTATTACGCGGCCCCGACGCTGGTCGACTCCGTTCAGAGCTACGACATTTCCAGCGGAATTTCGGATTGCTGGACCGCCGGACGCTGCTACGCGTTACGCGTGGCCAGCCCCGGCATCCGCAACGGCCAGCCGCACAATGACATCACGTTCCGCGAGACGTATCTGTCGAACGGAGTGGCGACGCCCGGCAGCCCCGTGACCATTCACGTCGGCTCGAGCTTCATCGACGTGCCGGTGAGCCACTGGGCGTACGGCAGCGTCGAGTCCGTCCTGCACAACGGGGTTGCCACGGCCTGCAGCCCGCATCTGCAGTTCTGCCCGCAGACGAACCTCACGCGCGCCGAAATCGCGAAGTGGCTCCTCGTGGCGGAACACGGCGCGACATACCAGCCGCCGGCGTGCACGGGAGCCGGTCCGTTCACGGACGTGCCGTGCACGAACGCATACGCCACCTGGATCGGGCAGCTGAAAGCAGAAGGCCTGACCTCCGGCACCGGCGGCGGCGCGTATTCACCCGATCAGACGCTGACGCGCGCCGAGCTGGCGATCTTCGTCCTGCGGACCAAACTCGGGCCGTCCTATGCGTCGCCCGCGTGCGGCAATGATTTCTCGGACGTCCCGTGCCCGTCGTATTGGGCCGCGAACTGGATCAGCGACGTCAAGAACCGCGGCGTGAGCATCGGCTGCGGACCGTATCAGTTCTGTCCCTCCGATCTCGTCGACCGCGCGCAGGCGGCGGTGTTCATCACGCGCATGATGGGCAACGGCATCGACACGCGCGCCTGTCCGGCGCCGCTGAATTACGACGTCGTGCCGTCGCACACGTTCCCGGCGCCGATCGCCGGCATCACCTTCAATCCGGCGAAATTGTCGATGGGCAGCACCACCACGGCCACGCTCACCGTCAGTGTCGCGCCGACGAGTGCCGTCGCGATCCCGCTGTCGACCGACAACACGTCCGCAGCGAACGTGCCGGCGACCGTGACCCTCGGCGCCAATCAGACCGCCGTAAACTTCCTCGTCGCACCCGGCGTCGTTGCTTCGCGCACACCGGTGCAGATCAATGCGACCTATCTCAATACGACGCGGAGCGTGCCGCTCGACGTCTGCACGCATACGCCGTCGGTCACCAGCTCGCCGACGTCGCGAACGATCAACTACGGCGAGTCGACGAACCTCACCGTCGCCGCGTCGGGTGACGGCGACATCAGCTACCAGTGGTACTCCGGCACGCCGCAGAACGCGACGCTGATCAGCGGCGCGACGACCGGCAGCTATTACGCGAATCCGTCCTCGACCACGACGTACTTCGTGCGCGTCTCGAATTCGTGCGGCCTTTATAGCGACAGCGCGGTCGCGCAGGTCTATGTCTGCAAGTCGCCCTTCGTCGTGACCTCGCCGTCGTCGGACTCCACCTCGCCCGGAGGCTCGTCGACGCTGCGGGTGACGGTCTCCGGCGACGGCAACTACCTCTATCAGTGGTACCGCGGAATCAGCGGTGATCCGGCCAGCGTGGCGATTACGGGCGCGACGTCGGATACCTATTCGACCGGCGGGCTCAATACGACCACCTCGTACTGGGTGAAAGTGACGAGCGGCTGTAATCCGAATTACTTCGCGCGCAGCGCCACGGCGACGATCACCGTGACGTCCCAGATGAAGAACCGGCAGACCGCCGCGTTCAGCGCGAACTCGCAACTGGCCATTACGGGCACATGGCCGAAGGCGACGCGCGCCGGCTCGCTGCTCGTGGCGGTCGTCTCCGCCTCGAACAACAGCTATCCGATCGGCAACTACACGGTGCCGGCGGGCTGGCAGCTGGCCAATACGTACGAGTGGAACAACGTCAAGACGTCGATGTACTACTACGCCAACAGTCCGGCCGGGAGGACGACGGAGACGTTCACGATCGGCAATTATCGCGACCAGACCCTGCAGCTGATCGAATACCTCAACATGGCCGCCGCGTCGCCCGAGGATCGCACCGCGCTCGACGGCGCCGCGACCTCGTCCGGCACGCTCTCGAGCGGCCTGACGACGCAGACCTACCAGTCGAAGGAAGTGGTCGTCACCGCGATCGCGACGTCCGCCAATACGAGCTTCTCGTCGCCCACCAACGGCTTCACGGAAATCGCCGAGACCGTCGCCGGCAACATCCTGACCACCGCAGTCCACGAGCGCATGGTCACGTCCCTCGGCGCCTACGGACATACCGTCTCCGCGGGCGGCACCGGCTCGTGGGTCGGCATCGTGACCACCTTCCGCGCCTATGACACCTCGGCGGCGCTCCAGCAGCCGGACTCGATCATGTACGCGGCCAGAGCCAAAGCACATACGGACGCGGCAACGGAGGCCTCGCGATGAAGCGCGCGGTGCTGCTGTTGTGGATGTTGCTCCTGGCGGCCCCGCTGCACGCGGGCGTCGACACGATTCTCGCGCACGGTTTTCAGCCGAACACCGCGTATCAGGTGTCGCCGTTCGACAACGTGAACCTCTATAGCGGCGAGCTCAATGTCAATATCCCCATCGGACCGAAGTACAAGACGAACGGCTCGCTCTCGTATCAGTTCTCGCTCCAGCATTCCCGCGCCGTATGGGCGTTCATCGACTGGCACGGCATCGATACCGCGCCCAGTTCCTACACCACGACGATCGTCGACACCGTCACGGCCTCCGGCAGCCACCGCTGGATGGCCGTGCGCGAGACGACGACGTTTTCGCTCGACGCGCCGTCCAGCGATTACGGCGGGTCAGAGCCCGTGCCGATGGGAAACGCGGGTGTCGGCTGGAACGTCGGGTTCGGCAGTTTCGGCGCCGTGTCGGTGCCGGAGGGCTATCTCAGCGGCACGTACACCGAGGCGGACGGCGCCGAGCATGAGTTCAAGCCGTCCATGCACTCGACGAGCTTCAATGACGTCGGCGCGTCCTTCACGCAGGACGGCAGCTACCTCCGCCTGCGCAAAGTCGGCGGCGATACGAACGAGCGCGAAATCGATTTCCCGAACGGCACCGTCAAACACTTCTCGTGCGTGAGCGCCTGCGGCCAGGCGAAGGCACAGTGGATCCTTCGCTGGATTTCCGACTCGTTCGGCAACGTGCTGGTGGTCGAGCGCAGCTCGGACACGCGGCCGGCATCGGGACAATGGATCTGGACGTTCGTCGAGGGCACGCTGCCCGATGCGGAAACGCGCGACGATCCGTATTACCACGGCTCCTCCGGGGAACGGACGTCCCTCCTCGTCAACCGGCAGCACCGGCTGGTGTTCGACATCTACGGCGACTACCGGCAGACGCCGTATCCATGGATCGGCGAGCGGCTGGTGCGCGCGGAACTGGCGGGCCCGCAGGGTGACGATTCGATGGTTTTCAGCTTCGACTACACGCCCGTCAACATGCTGCGGGCGACGGTCCTGCCGTGGACGAAAGACGGGCTCCTGTTTCCGTACAACGTCCCGTCGCACACCACCACGTTCCAGATGCTGCAGTCGATGACGCTGCCCGAAGGCGCGGGCAAATGGCAGTTCGACTATTACCCCGGCAGCACGAGCGACGGCGACGGTATCTCGTATACCTACTGTACGGCGCCGAACTGGAACAGCACCACGCCGTGTCCCAACGGGTATTCGTATCCCACCAGCCGTCTCGCGGGAGCATTACGTTCCGTCAAGGCGCCGACCGGCGGCGGATATCAATATGCATACGAAGGCCGCGGCACGCCGATCCGCCTCTGCGGCGGACACGCACGCGATGCCGGGTCCTACGGCGGCGGCACCGTCCTCGGAGTCGCAAAACGCGAGGAGATCGACGCTGACGGCTCCGTGAAAGCGACTTGGCGCTATTCCGGACAAGGCTACTTCAAGTGGTTCATCGACACGAACCACGATGGCTGGGACGACAGCGACACGAACCACAATGGCCAATGGGACCTGGGCGAGCCGCTCTTGTGCCGCTCGCCGGTGGAGTTCCTGGCGACCGCCCTCGATCCGAACGGCCTCCTGACGATCAACTATCACAACGTCGATTACGGCCTGCAGTGGTACGGCGCACCGTTCTCGCCCGATCTGGAAAAGGTCGACACCGTGCAGCGCCACGATCAATCGCAAACGGCGCGTTATCTGTCATCCGAGACGTATTCGGTCAGCATGGCCGCGACGTCGCCCTTCGTCACCGATCTGAGCGACGCCGTGCGCAGGCTCTTCCGGACGTATCGCCGCGACAACGAAGACGCGACGACCGCGACCAAACTGCGCGCGAAGTACGCAAACTTCGAGGAGAGCGCCTACGAATGCGGCGGCGACATGCTGCCGTCCGACTGCCGCCAGATCAACCTGCGCGAGACCAGCGAGCACACGCGTTATTTCGATGACCCGTCGACGGTCGCCTTCAACAACACCACGCAGATCCCGTTCACCGAGGCGATGTTCTCGGATTTCGACGGCCTCGGTCACTTCCGCCAGACGAACAGCTACGGCAATTTTCGCGCGGCCGCCAAGGGGCATCCCGACAGCGGCGACTTCGACATGCGCGGCGAGTACACGTTCTACAACCCCGACGTGACGTGGCAGCCGGACGCGAACAATCCCACGGGCATGCCGGACCGTCTGCATGCGTGGCTCATCGAGCTCTCGTCCCGCACGAAAATCATCGAGAACGGCCGCATCGGCAGTACGCATACGCTGTACGACAAGACGCGCGGCTATCTCAAAGCTACGCGTCGCCTGAAGGAAAGCAGTCTCACGAATTCGGTGTGGCTGCTTCCCAACGCACAAGGAGAGATCCCGTCGCTGCGCGACGTGGACGTGCCCGATGGCGCGGACGATCTGCTGACCGTGTACACGCGCCGCGGCCCGGCCGCGCCCGGCAGCGTTTACGAAGTGGTCACGCGCGAGGAGGATTACGGCGGCGACGGCGGAGGTCTCTGCACCGCGGCAAGCGGTGAATGCGCGTGGTCCGGCGGGCAGATTGCGGTCGGACAGGGCGTCACCAGCGACTATGCGCTGGAGACGACACTCCGTTACGGCAGCCCCGCGCTGACGGAATATCGCGGCTGCGGTACCGGCACGTACGTACAGAGCAGCAGCGCCGTCATCGACCACGGCTCCGGGCTCGCCTCGTCGATGACGGGCGCGTCCGGCCTGACGACCGGCTACGCGTACGATGCATTGGGACGCGTGACGACCGTGACGCCTCCCGGCGCGGCCACGCCGCAGACCTATGGCTACAAAAGCAAAACCGGCACGGGAGGCATCAATCAGTTGTCCGTCGCGCGCTCCGGCGGCGCGGCCTCGTACTTTACGTATGACGATCTGGGACGCCTGAAGTCCACCCTCCGCGATACGCCGACCGGCCCAGCGGAGACGACGCTCACCTACACGGCGACGGGCAAAGTCCTGGAGGAGCTTCTGCCCCAGGCCACGCGCTCGAACAAGCATTCCTATGACGCGTTGGACCGCGAGAAGAGCGTGCGCCGTGCCGACGGCCACATTACGGACACGACGTATGTGGGCGGGCGGGGCGCGGTCACGCTGATGCACGACGTCGAGCTCGCGGCCGGCAATGGAGGAAGCGGCAATCCGCACGACGTGCAGATGTCGCACGATCTCGACTCCTTCGGCCGCCTGTTCCGCGCGAACGACGGCGCCGTGCGCGCGGAATATAGCTACGACGCACTGTCGAATCTCACCGTCGCCACGCTGACCGCCACCGAAGACAATCCCGTTACACACTCGCCCGACACGCAGACGCGGCGCTTCGATCACGACGGGCGCGGCTTCCTCACCAGCGAAACCGATCCTGAAATGCGCGGGCCGAACGGCCAGGTGCTCATCAAGAGCCAGTACGACGCGCGCGGGCATGTCACGGCGGTGGATTACGCGTGGTCGGGCGGCGGGGCGACGCTGCCGTCGCTGAATCCGTGGAGTTTGCGCATGGCGTACGACCGCGCCGAGCGGCTGCGCGACGTGTGGCAGCCGGCGGCGACGCCGCGAGGCAACGCGCCGCTCCTCAAGCATTTCGATTACTTCACCAACGACGATCCCTCCGGTTCGCGCAATCAGCTCGCTGCCGCTTCCCGCTACAACTACGTCAAGGATCCGGCCGCGACCGCGAGCCCCGCGACGTACGTGGTTGGCAGCGCCTACGCGTACGACCCGTGCAGCCCCGGCAGCGCGCGCTGCGGGATGCTGACGCAGGTGACGACGTCGATGTCGAAGGTCGCCGGCGGCGCCGAAACGACGTTCCTCAGCGGAACGGTCAAGTACGACTACGACGCTCGCGGCAACCTGACGCGCATCGACTACCCGACACCGTTCTCGGACGCCGCACCGCGTTTCATCAACTACGGCTACACGGCCGACGTGCTGACGGACGTCAATGAGGGCGCGGCGCATACGCCGCGGGCCACGCTCGCGTATTACCTCAACGGCCTGCGCAAGAGCGTGCAGTTCGCCAGCGTGGACGTCCACGACGAGATCTCGCTCGAGAGCGACGCGAAGCTGGCGCGCGTCGGCCAGATCGTCTGGCACTGGAAAAACGGCTCCTCCGATACGGGGCTCTATGCCTACGACGGCGCCGGCAACATCTCGAAGATCGGCAACAGTGATTCCTTTCAGTACGACAAAGCGCTGCGGCTCGCGAATGCCACCGTCGGCTCGCTGTCGGAAACCTATACCTACGACGGCTTCGGCAACCTCAAGCAGCGCGGCACGATGAAGTACACGGTCGACAACACGACGAGCCGGCTCCAGGCGGTGAAGTCCGGGACTCAGCAGCCGCGGGGCGTCGAGTACGACGACTCCGGCAACATCAAGACCATGCCGGACCTGCGGACCCTCAGTCCCGCGAATCCGACGGCCGTGCTGAATTTCGAGTACGACGCGTTCAATCGCGCGACCTACACCGAAGGCACGAACATCGGGCGCGTCTACGTCTACGACGCGAACGACGAGCGCGTCGGCGTGCTCGATTTCATGGCTTCGAACGGCATTCGCGAATTGTGGTCGTTCCGCTCCGGCGGCCGGCGCGTGCTGCGCGACGTCGAGCGGCGATACAGCGCGGGCGGGCCCTCCACATGGACGTGGAAAGAGGACTTCGTCTACGCGGGCGACATCATCACCAACACGATCAGCCGCAACGCGTCGTCAGGGCAGGTCGAGGTTCATGACCTGCACGTCGATCACCTCGGATCGGTGCGGTTCGTCACCGGGCAGCAGGGCGAACTGCTGAACACGACTTCGACCGGCTCGAAGTACATGCCGTTCGGCAATCTCGTGTTCGACCAGAAACTGCCGGAGCGGATGGCCTTCACCGGCCACGAGCGCGACGACGACGGCACGGCACAGGACGAGAGCGACATCGACTACATGCACGCGCGCTATTACGCGCCGTCGCTGGGAAGATTCCTGTCCAGAGACGCTGCGTCGGGAACACCCGATTTGCTGCAAGGATGGAACCGCTTCTCGTACGTACGTAACAACCCACTGGCATTTCACGATCCCAACGGAAAAGAGCCACGGGCCGTCATTTACCACTTCAGCGGAGACGGACCGAGTAAAGCCTGGATCGAGCGAATGGAAGCTTCAACAGGCCACGAGGTGCAGGTTCGCCAGCCGACGATCTATGCCTATTCTCAAATGATGGATGAGCTGCGTGGGCTGCACAGTGACGATGTGCTCGTTTTGTGGGGGCACTTCGGATTTCAGAATGGCACGTCGTTTTTGAACCTCAATGCCGCACCTGTTCAGGATGTTCACCAATTCAGAGCGATTCCGCAGAACGCGAACAATTTCTACGTCTCTCTCAACTCGCTCGAGCTGGGTTTGGTGGTCTCGAAGCCATCCGCGATCATTTTAGCCGGCTGTTATACGGGCGGTGCCGGTGCGAAGTTGGCGAATGATGTTGGGATTCCAGTGATCGGTACGAAAACCACTACGTGGTGCGGTATCAACGGCGGGGGTGATGTCCAGAACTGGTTGGGCATTGCGCTGCTAAGCCTCTTTGCGAACCGCGATGCGAAGGCGGCGGCTGATCTCGCGAATGAGAGAGGCACGGGCCCGACGGTCTTGCAGGAGACGAATCCAGGCGAGCATCCTCCCAACGAGCCACAGTAAGAGTCGCGGGGGAGCCGCACTGGCTGCGCATCAGCAGTTCATCGGCCGACGACCTGCGGCCGCTGGTCCAACGATTCCGCCCGAACGATAAGTAAGTCGAGTAACGCAATCAATCGCCGCAACGGAGAGACTGACGCGATGAAACCGATCAAACCGCTTCGCGCACTGCACGGTGCAACCGTAGTCCTTGTGGTATTGCTCTTCGGCGCGCCTTTGTATGCGGGCGTCGACACGATCCTTGCGCACGGGTTTCAGCCGAATACGTCGTACCAGATCTCGCAGTTCGACAACGTGAATCTGTTCAGCGGCGATCTGAGCGTCACCGTCCCCATTGGACCGCAGTACAAAACGAACGGTGCGTTGTCCTATCAGTTCACGCTCCAGCATTCGCGGGACGTTTGGGCGTTCGTCGATAAATACGCGGTCAACACCGCACCGTCGACGATCTCGACCACGATCGTCGACGCGGTGACGACGCAGGGCTCGTCCGGCATCCGGACGTATCGCATGACCTTCACGCTCGACGCGCCGGAGGGCAGCGGTTTTGCGGGATCGGAGCCGGTGCCGACCGGCAACGCCGGCGTCGGCTGGAGCGTCGGCTTCGGCAGCTTCGGTGCGGTGGCGACGCCGGAGGGTTACCTCAGCGGAACGTACACCGAGCCGAACGGCGCGTCGCACGAGTTCAAGCCGTCCATGCATTCGACGAGCTTCAATGACGTCGGCGCCTCGTTCACGCAGGACGGAAGCTACCTCCGCCTGCGCAAAATTGGCGGCGACACGAACGAGCGGGAGGTCGACTTTCCCGACGGCACCGTCAAGCACTTCTCGTGCGTGAGCGGCTGCGGCCAGCGGAAGGCGCAGTGGATTCTGCGCTGGATCTCCGATTCGTTCGGAAATGTGCTCTTGATCGAGCGGAGCTCGGACACGCGGCCCGCATCGGGACAGTGGATCTGGACGCTCGTCGAAGGGACGCTGCCGGATGCGGAGACGCGCGACGATCCGTACTATCACGGCACGTCGCCGGAACGCACGTCGCTGCTCGTCAACCGGCAGCACCGGCTCGTCTTCGACATCTACGGCAACTACGCGCCGACGGACTATCCGTGGATCGGCGAGCGGCTGACGCGCGCCGAACTGGCTGGTCCGCAGGGCGATTATTCGATGGTCTTCAGTTTCGACTACACGCCGCTGCGGATGCTGCGCACGTCGGTGCTGCCGTGGACGAAAGACGGACTGCTGTTTCCGTACAACGACGACCACACGACGACGTTTCAGGTACTGCAATCGATGACGCTGCCCGAGGGCGGCGGGCAATGGAAGTTCGATTACTATCCGGGGACTACCGCCGACGGCGACGGATTCGCGTACACCTACTGTACGGCTCCGAACTGGAACAGCACGACGGCGTGCCCCGACGGATTCTCGTATCCGACGAGCCGTCTGTCCGGCGCGTTGTTGTCCGTCAAAGCGCCGACCGGCGGCGGCTACAAGTATTCGTATGAGGGCCGAGGGACGACCACCCGTCTGTGCCACGGAAGCGTGCGTGATGGCGCCTATGGCGGCGGCAACGTCGTCGGAATCGCGAAACGCGAGGAGATCGACGCCGGCGGCGCCGTGAAAGCGACGTGGCGCTATTCCGGACAAGCGTACTACCGGTGGTTCATCGACACGGACCACGACGGCTGGGATGACGGCGATCCGAACCATAACGGCCAATGGGATTTGGGCGAGCCGCTTTTGTGCCGCGCGCCGGTGGAATTCCTGGCCACGATGCTCGATCCGAACGGCCTCCTGACGGTCAACTATCACAACGTCGAATACGGCCTGCAGTGGTACGGCGCGCCGTTCACGCCGGACTTGGAGAAGGTCGACACCGTGCAGCGGCACGATCGGTCGCAGGCTGCCCGTTATCTGTCGTCCGAGACGTATTCGGTCAGCATGGCCCCCAGCTCACCGTTCGTGACAAACCTCAAGGACGCCGTGCGGCGGATGTTCCCGACATACCGCCACGAAAATGAAGATGCGACCACCGCAACGCGGCTCCGTGCGAAGTATGCGAATTTCGAGGAGAGCTCGTACGAATGCGGCGGCGACATGCTGCCGTCGGACTGCCGGCAGATCAATCTACGCGAGACGAGCGAGCACACGCGCTACTTCGACGACCCGGCGACGGTGAACTTCAATACGACTGTCCCGCAGGTACCGTTCACCGAGGCGATGTTCTCGGATTTCGACGGCCTCGGACACTTCCGCCAGACGAACACGTACGGCAATTTCCGCGCGGCCGCGAAAGGACATCCCGACGGCAACGACTTCGACATGCGCGGCGAGTACACGCTGTACAACCCGACTGTTTCGTGGCAGGCGAACGCGGACAATCCGACCGGCATGCCGGACCGACTCCACGCGTGGCTCATCGAGCTCTCGTCGCGGGCGAAGGTCATCGAAAACGGGCGGATCGGCAGCACGCATACGCTGTACGACACGACGCGCGGATATCTCAAGGCCACGCGGCACCTCACCGAAAGCTACTTGTCGGCATCCGTTAATCTGCTGCCGAACGCACAAGGAGCGCTGCCGTCGCTGCGCGATGTCGATGTACCGGACGGCGCCAACGACCTGCTGACCCTCTACACGCGGCGCGGCCCCGCCGTGCCCGGAAGCGTGTACGAAGTGGTCACTCGCGAAGAGAACTACGGCGGCGACGGCGGCGGCCTCTGCACCGCGGCAAGCGGCGAGTGCGCATGGTCCGGTAACCAGATTTCCCCGGGCCAGAACGTCACCAGCGACTACGCGATCGAAACGACGATGCGCTACGGAAGCGTCGCGTCGACCGAATACCGCGGCTGCGGCGCCGGCACCTATGTGCAAACGAGCAGCGCGGACATCGAGCATGGAGCGGGGCTGCCGTCGTCGATGACCGACGCCTCCGGTCTGACCACGGGCTATACCTACGACGCACTGGGTCGGGTGAAGACCGTCACGCCGCCGGGAGTGGCCACTCCGCAGACGTTCGGCTACAAGAGCAAAACGGGCACGGGCGGCATCAACCAACTGTCGGTTTCCCGCGCGGGCGGCCCTTCCTCGTACTTTACGTACGACTACCTCGGACGACTGACGTCGACGCTGCGCGACACGCCGGCGGGCCAGGCGGAGACGATCCTCAGTTATACGCCGACGGGAAAGGTATTCGAGGAAACGCTGCCGCAGGCGGTGCGGACGAACAAGCATTTCTACGACGTCTTCGACCGCGAGAAGAGCGTGCGCGAGGCCGACGGCCATACGACCGATACGAGCTACGTCGGCGGACGCGGCACGGTCACCCTGATGCACGACATCGCGCTCGCCCCCGAATACGCGGGCAACGGGAATCCGCACGACGTGCAGATGTCGCACGACCTCGATTCCTTCGGCCGTCTCTTCCGCGTCAACGATGGAGCGGTGCGCGCCGAATACAGCTACGACGCACTGTCGCACCTCACCGTGGCCACGCTGACGACCATCGATACCGGCGACACACAGACCCGGCGCATGGACTACGACGGACGCGGGTTCCTGACCAGTGAGACCGATCCCGAAATGCGCAGCCCGAGCGGCCAGGTGCTCGTCAAGAGCCAGTACGACGCGCGCGGGCACGCCACGGCCGTCGATTACGCATGGTTGGGTGGCGGGACGACGCTCCCGTCGTTGAATCAGTGGAACCTGCGCATGGCCTACGACCGCGCCGAGCGGCTGCGCGACGTATGGCAGCCGGCAGCGACGCCGCGCGGCAACGCGCCGCTCCTCAAGCATTTCGATTACTTCACCAACGACGACGCGGCCGGACCGCGCAATCAGCTCGCCGCCGCCTACCGCTACAACTATGTTCGCGATCCGGCGGCGACCGCCAAGCCCGCGACGTACAAGGTCGGCAGCGCATACGCGTACGACGACTGCGGCATCGGCAGCCTGCGCTGCGGCATGCTGACGCAGGTCACGACCTCGATGTCGACCGTCTCCTCCGCAGGCGTCGAGGCCTCGTTCCTCAGCGGAACCGTGAAATACGACTACGACGGGCGGGGGAACCTCACCCGCATCGACTACCCGACGCCGTTCTCGGACGCGACTACGCGTTTCTTCAATTACGGTTACACCGCGGACGTGCTGACGGACGTCAACGAGGGAGCCGGGCACACGCCGCGAGCAACGCTGTCGTACTACCTCAACGGTCTGCGCAAGGGCGTGCAATTCGCCAGTGCCGACGTGCATGACGACATTTCGCTCGAGACGGACTCGAAGCTCGCCCGTGTGGGCGAGATCGTCTGGCATTGGAAGAACGGCTCCTCGGATACCGGCCTTTATGCCTATGACGGTGCCGGCAACATCTCGAAGATCGGCATGAGCGATTCGTATCAGTACGACAACGCATTGCGTATCGCCAATGCTGCAGTCGGGTCACTGTCGGAAACCTACAGGTACGACGGCTTCGGCAATCTCAAGCAGCGCGGCACGATAAATTACACGGTCGACAAGACCACGAGCCGGCTGCAGAACGTGGCGTCGGGCGGTCAAGCCGCACGAGGCGTCGAGTACGACGATGCGGGAAACGTCAAGACGATGCCCGATCTCCGCAAGTTCACTCCACCGAATCCGACGGCAACGTTGAACTTCGAGTACGACGCGTTCAACCGCGCCACGTACACGGAAGGCACGAACATCGGACGCATCTATGTTTACGACGTAAACGACGAGCGCGTGGGCGTGCTCGACTTCACGGCCTCGAGCGGCGTGCGCGAGCTGTGGTCGTTCCGTTCCGGCGGACATCGCGTCCTACGCGACGTCGAGCGCCGATACAGCGCCGGCGCACCGTCGACGTGGACGTGGAAAGAGGATTTCGTCTACGCGGGCGACATCCTCACGAACACGATCAGCCGCAACGCGTCGGGGCAGGCCGAGGTGCACGACGTGCACGTCGATCACCTCGGATCGGTGCGGTTCGTCACCGGACAGCAGGGCGAACTGCTGAACACGACCTCGACCGGCTCGAAGTACATGCCGTTCGGCAATCTCTTCTTCGACCAGAAACTGCCGGAGCGGATGGCGTTCACGGGTCACGAGCGCGACGACGACGGCACGGCGCAGGACGAGAGCGACATCGATTACATGCATGCCCGCTATTACGCGGCGGCGCTGGGACGTTTCCTCTCCGGCGACCCGAAACCGGGGAACGCGGTCACGCCGCAGTCGTGGAACCGGTATACGTACGTTCTGAACAATCCGATGAACGCCTGGGATCCGACAGGCGAGGTCATCGCGCGACTGTACGGGCAGATGTGGGACGTCAATCCAGGCGACGTGGTCGTGCTGGGATTCCGGGCGGCTCATGAGCATCCGGTCGCCCATGTGAGCACCGTGGTTGGCTTCGTCAAGAACAAGGAGGATGGGGTGATGGAAGCCTTCGTGACTGAAAATGCTCCCATTCCGACCGCGCGCGTCGAAGGTGCGGATCACCTGCTGACGGAGAAAGATCCGCACTCGACGATCATCGTCAACTCCAATTCCGACGCGGCCGGCGGCGGCCTGTGGAACAGCAAGACGACGGTGATACGAGGGGTGGTCGAGAACTACGTCATGAAGGACGGCAACAAGGTGCCCTTCGGCTCGAATACGGTGGTCAAAGCAGCTGAGGGGATCGGGCTCGTCTGGTACAACAACAAGGTCTGGGACATCACGAAGAACCAGGGCGATTGCTCGATTTATACGGACATCCTCGCCAAGGCATTGAACGGCATTCTGGACTTCAAGAACGCTGACGGAAAGCCGAGGACCATCGACGACTGGGACAAGGATCCGCACAAGCGGACCAACCCGCAGCCGAATGGATCGCACTGACGCGGCAATGGGATCGCAGCGTGTCCGCGGACATCTGTCCGCGGACACCTGTCACGCGGACAGACTTCCGGACTCTGTAAATCGTTGAAAACAAAGGAAGCGTGCATGGCATCGCGGTTGCGCTAAGCGACCGCGATCATGATTCACGATACGTCTTCCATGGACCGGCCGGTGGTCGCGTCGCGCAATCTGCGGACGCCGGCCATCGTCGCGGCCATCGTCATCGGCGCGGTGCTGCTCGTCGGCATCGTGCTGTTTCCCTCGATCCATCGCTGGCTGAGCGCGGACGGCGCGGTCGACGGCACGACGCTCCGTTATGCGACCGTCGCGCGCGGCGACTTGCAGAGCGATATCTCGGTGCAAGGGCGCGTGGTCGCGGCGCTGCATCCGACGCTCTTCAGCGCGGGACAGGGCATCGTCTCGCTGCGCACGAAAGCGGGCTCGCAGGTGCATGCGGGCGACGTCCTCGCGGTGGTCGACGGCAAAGACCTGCAGTCGTCGCTCGAGCAGGCGCGCGCGCAGCGCATCTCCATGCGCGCGGAGCTGGAGCGCCAGAAGATCCTCGCGCGGCAGACGCAGCTCCGCGCGCAGCAGCAGGTCGATCTCTTCGCGGTGCGTCTCGAAGCCGCGAAGCGCTCGCTCGCGCGGAATCAGAAGATGTTCAACGAAGGTCTCACGAACCGCGCCGACTTCGAGTCCGCGCAGGACGACGTGCAGACGACGCAGCTCCAGCTCGCGCAGGCGCGCAAGGAGCTCGACCTCTCGCGCGAGACGCTCTCCTTCGAACTGCAGACGCGCGAGCAGCAGCTCGTCGCGCAGGAATCGGTCACGGCCGATCTCGAGAAACGAGTCAACGACTTGACCATCCGCGCGCCGTTCGACGGCATGGTCGCCGCGGTGGCCGTGCAGGACCGCGACGCGGTCGCGCCGAATCAGGCCGTGCTCACGGTCGTCAACCTCTCGTCGCTCGAGCTCGACCTCGACCTGCCGGAAGAGTACGCGGGGCAGACCGCGATCGGCACGCCGGCGGTCATCTCGTTCAACGGCCGCGAGTACACGGGCCGCGTGACGGCGGTGTCACCCGAGGTGACGAACAGCCAGGTTGCGGCCACGGTGGCGTTTCAGGGTGGGCTGCCGCCGGGGCTCAAACAGAGCCAGCGTCTGACGACGCGGCTGATCTACGAGTCGCGCAAGAACGTGCTCAAAGTCGCGCGCGGCGCGTTCGTCGACGTCGGCGGCGGCCACACCGCGTACGTGGTCGACAACGGCATCGCCACGCGGCGCGAGATCGCGCTCGGCGCCACGAGCTCGAGTGAAGTGGAAGTGCTGCGCGGGCTCGAACAAGGGGAACGCATCATCCTCTCCGACACCTCGTCGTTCGGAGACAAGAAAACGGTTTTGCTGCGCTAGGAAACAGGAGAACGAACGCCATGCTCACGATGAAGAACATCAAGAAGATCTACCGCACCGCCACGATCGAGACGCACGCGCTCGAGAACTTTTCGCTGCACGTCGAGGCCGGCGAGTTCGTCTCCGTCATGGGGCCGTCCGGCTCCGGCAAGACGACGTTCCTCAACGTCGCGGGACTGCTCGACACGTTCGAGTCGGGGACGTACACGCTCGACGGCAAAGACGTCAGCCGCCTGTCGGACAGCGAGATGTCGCGCATCCGCAACCGCGCCATCGGCTTCGTCTTCCAGTCGTTCAATCTCATCCCCGACCTCAACGTTTTCGACAACGTCGACGTCCCGCTCCGCTACCGCGGCCTCGGCGCGTCCGACCGCAAGCAGCGCATCGAGCGCGCGCTGGAGATGGTCGGCCTCTCGTCGCGCGCGCGCCATCTGCCGTCGCAGCTCTCGGGCGGACAGCAGCAGCGCGTGGCCATCGCGCGCGTCCTGGCCGGCGATCCGAAGCTCATCCTCGCCGACGAGCCGACCGGCAACCTCGACTCGCTCATGGCGCGCGAGATCATGGACCTGCTCGACCGCATCAACGCCGCCGGCACGACGATCGTCATGGTCACGCACAGCCCCGAATGCGCCGTGCGCGCGCAGCGGCAGATCCACGTGCTCGACGGCCACGTCGTCGATCTCGACCTGCCGCCGCTCACGCTCACGCATCCGCAGGCTTCCGCTGGCGTCGCCTCGACGCTGCGCTGAACGGAGACGCTCATGTTCGTTTACTACCTTCGCACCGCGGTCAAAAGCCTCCGCCGCAATCCGGTCCTGACGTCGCTGCTGATTGGCGCGATCGCCCTCGGCATCTGCGTCTCCACGACGTTCATCGCGCTGCGCCACATCTTCGAGAAAGATCCCGTTCCGGGGCACAGCCAGAAACTGTTTTACGTCCGCATGGACAACTGGGATCCGCAGCGCGCGTACAACGCCGACGATCCGAAGTCGCTGCCGACGCAGATCACGTATCGCGACATGCGCGGCTTGATGCGCTCGACGATCCCGACGCGCCAGACCGGCTCGTTCATGTCGCGCATGTTCATCTTCCCCGAGTCGAAGACCACGCGGCCGTTCCGCGAGCCGGTGCGCCTCGTCTTCAGCGACTTCTTTCCGATGTTCGACCTCCCGTTCCAGTACGGCTCGGGTTGGGACAAGAGCGCCGACGCGAAACCCGAATATGTGGTCGTGCTCGACCACGACCAGAACCTGAAGCTCTTCGGCGGCGCCAACAGCGTCGGCCGCACGCTGCGCATCGAGGATCACAACTACAAAGTGGTCGGCGTCATCGACGAGAGCTGGAAGCCGGGCTTCGCCCCGTACGACCTCACGCACCGAGGCGCCTCGCCGACGGAAGGGATCTTCATCCCGTTCAACATCGCGCCGATCCTGCAGATCTATACGTGGGGCAACAGCGACGGCTGGAAATCGTTCGACGGCGGATACGAGGCGGGGCTGCAGTCGGAGACGTGCTGGATCCAGTTCTGGGTCGAGCTGCCGACGACGGCGCAGCAGACGGCGTATCGCGAATATGTCGACAACTACGTGCGCGATCAGAAGAAGCTCGGCCGCTTCCAGCGCCCGCTGCACAACGAAGTGACGTCGCTGCCGGAGATGATGGAAGCGATGCAGATCACGCCGCCGGGCGTGAAGTCGATGAGCATCGTGTCGGTGCTGTTCCTCGTCGTCTGCTCGCTCAATCTCGTCGGCCTGCTGCTCGGCAAGTTCCTCGCGCGCGTGCCGGAGGTCTCCGTGCGGCGCGCGCTCGGCGCGAGCCGCGTGCAAGTCTTCCTGCAGCACGTCGTCGAGTGCGAGCTGATCGGCATCCTCGGCGGTGCGATCGGGCTCGCGCTCTCGGTCGGCCTGCTCCATCTCCTCGGCAAGTACGCGCCGAACAACGGCGCGATGATCCGCTTCGACGGAGAGATGGTGCTGGTGTCGCTGTTCCTCGCGCTCGTGGCCGGACTCATGGCCGGCGTTTACCCGTCGTGGCGCGTCTGCTCGGTCGCGCCCGCGATGCAACTGAAGATTCAATAGGAGGACATCATGCCGATCGGACCCATCCTTCGAGCGATGCGGCACAACCGCACGCGCTTCGCGCTCATCATCCTCGAGATCGCGATCACGCTGGCCATCGTCACCAACGCGGTGAACATGATCCTCGACCAGCGCGAGAAGATGATCAAGAAATCAGGCTTCGACGACGACAACCTGCTCGCCGTCTCGTACGCGCCGTTCGCGCCGGAGTTCAAGCAGCCGGGTTACTCCGACAGCGTCACGTACGCCGACATCCGCGCGCTGGAAAAGATCCCCGGCGTCAAGGCCGCGGCCGCGACGCATTTGCTGCCGTGGCAGGGCGGCGGCAGCTCCGGCACGTACCGAGCGGACGGCACGCCGGAGAAGTTCCAGGCGCAGTTCTACGCCGCCACCCGAAATGTCTTCGACACGCTCGGCGTGAAGGTCATCGAGGGCCGCAACTTCACCGCGAATGACACGCCCGCCGATCCGAACGAGTCGACGAAGGTGACGATCATCAGCCGCGGACTCGCGCGCAAGCTGTGGGGCGACGCGAATCCGATCGGCCACGTCATCAGCACCGGTGACGACGGCTCGCGCCCGCGCACGGTCATCGGCGTGATCGACAACTTCTACAACCCGTACGCCTGGGACATCGGCGATTACGTGCTCTTCACGCCCGGACGCGCGTGGGACGAAAGCGGCGGCGCGTATCTGATCCGCACCGAGCCGGGCGCGCTGAAGTCCGTCGCCTCGCAGGTCGAGGCGCGGCTGCTCGCCGTCAACAGCGGCCGCGTCTTCCGCTCGCGCACGATCGCGGAGGTGAAGGAGGGTTTTTTCAGCGGGGGAAAGCTCGTCGTTAACGCGATGACGGGCGTGATCGTCCTGCTGGTCTTCGTCACGGCGCTGGGCATCGTCGGCATCACCTCGCTGTCCGTCTCCGAGCGCACGAAGCAGATCGGCACGCGCCGCGCCCTCGGCGCGACGAAGGGCGACATCCTGCGCCACTTCCTCGCCGAGAACTGGATCGTGACGACGATCGGTCTCGTGCTCGGCGTCGCGGCGACGTACGCGCTGAACTTTTTCCTCGTCAGCCAGTTCACGGATGCGAAGCTGCCGTGGTATCTGGTCGCGGTGGGCATGGTGCTGCTGTGGCTGAACGGCCTCGTGGCCACCGTGCCGCCGGCGATGCGCGCGGCGACGGTCTCGCCCGCGATCGCAACCCGGAGCGTCTGAACGCCGTAAGCGAACGTCGTCATGTCGAGAGTCCTGATCGTCGAAGACCAGCCCGCCGTGGCGAAAGCGCTGCGGATGCTGTTCGATCTCAACGACATCGACACCGAGGCGACGAGCGATCCCGACGCCGCCATGCGCATGATCGAGCGTGGCGGCGTCGACGTCGTGCTGCAGGACATGAACTTCTCGCCGGGCGCCACGAGCGGCGAAGAAGGGATCGCGCTCTTCCGCCGCGTGCGCGCCGCCGCGCCCGAGGTGCCGATCCTGCTGCTCACGGCGTGGACGTCGCTCGAGACGGCGGTGCAACTGGTGAAGGAAGGCGCGTCGGACTACATGCCGAAGCCGTGGGACGACGCGAAACTGCTGGCCACCGTCCGCAACCTCCTGCACCTCCGCGCGTTGCAGGCGGAGAACGAGAAGCTCCGCGCGGACCGGACGCGCACGCGGGCCGTGCTTGCGCGCGAGTACGACCTGCGCGGCATCGTCTACGAGAGCGACGCGATGCACCGCGTGGTGTCGCTGGCGGTGCAGATCGCGCGTTCCGAGGTGCCGGTGCTGATCACCGGACCGAACGGCGCGGGGAAAGAGAAGATCGCGGAGATCGTGCACGCGAACTCGCGGCGGCGGCAGAAGCCGCTCGTGAAAGTGAACGCGGGCGCGCTGCCGGACACGCTCATCGAGAGTGAGCTCTTCGGCGCGGAACCGGGCGCGTACACCGGCGCGACGCGGCTGCGCATCGGCCGCTTCGAGTCCGCGAACGGCGGGACGCTGTTTCTCGACGAGATCGGCAATCTCTCCGCGCCCGGCCAGATGAAGCTCCTGCGCGTCTTGCAAAGCGGCGAGTTCGAGCGTCTCGGCTCGAGCGACACGCGCCGCGTCGACGTACGGCTGCTGTGCGCGACGAACGCCGACCTCCTGCAGGGCATCGCCCGCGGCGCATTTCGTCAAGATCTTTACTTTCGGCTGAATGTCGTGGAGCTCGCGGTGCCGCCGCTGCGCGAGCGCCGCGAGGACGTGCTGCCGCTCGCCGAGTCGTTCCTCTCCTCCGGCAAGCGGCTCGGCGAGGCCGCGCGGAGCGCGCTCCTCGCACACGACTGGCCTGGCAACGTACGCGAGCTGCAGAACCGGCTCGCACGCGCGGCCGCCATCGGCGGCGACGCGGTCATCACGCCCGAAGACCTCGGCTTCAGCGGCGCGGCGCGCGAGAGTGCCGAAGTTCCGGTCGAGCGCGCGCAGATCGAGCTCGCCATTCTCAACGCGAACGGCAGCGTGTCGCGCGCGGCCGAAGCGCTCGGCCTCTCGCGCCAGGCGCTCTACCGGCGGATGGAGAAGCTCGGCATCGTGCTCGAGCGCCGGCCGCGATAACGTGTCGGCGTGCGTCTCTCGTCCCGCATCCTCGCGGTAGTCCTCGGCAACGTCGCCGCCGCGGTCGTGCTCGCGTTCGTGTTGATGCGCGTCGCGCGCGCCGTCGGCATCCACGAGGCGGCGGCCTGCGCGACGACGCTCCTCATTCTCTTTCCGGTGATGCTGCGCAGCGCGCATCGCATCGCGCTGCACGTCGACGTCGCGCTCACGGGACTCGACGACGGACTGCGCGCGTTCCGCGACGGCGACTTCAGCATGCGCCTGGCCGTGCACGCCGACCGCGAGACCGGCGGCATCAAGCAGCTCTACAACGAGGTCGCGGACGTGCTGCGCGCGCAACGCGCGGATCTCTATCAGAAGGAACTGCTGCTCGACACGATCCTGCAGCGCACGCCGATGGCGGTCGTGCTGCTCAACGGCGCGGATCGCGTCGTCTACTCGAACGCCGCCGCGCGCGAGCTCTTCACCGGCGGCGCGCGGCTCGACGGCTCGCGCTTCGCCGGGATCGCGGCACGCCTCGAGGCGCCGGTGCGCGACGCGCTGGCCGCGCAGGCGGACGCGATCGTGACGCTGCACGGCACCGGTCAGGACGAGACGTTCCACCTCACGCAGCGCACGTTCCGCCTGAACACGCTCGAGCATCGCCTCATCCTCGCCGAGCGGCTGACGAGCGAGCTGCGGCGGCAGGAAGTGGCGGTGTGGAAAAAAGCGATCCGCGTGATCAACCACGAGCTGAACAACACCATCGCGCCGATCAGCTCTCTGTTTCACTCCGCGCGCATCGCGCAGGAACAGCCGGAGCGGCGGCACAAGCTCGCCGAGATCTACGAGTCGATCGAGGAACGGCTGCAGTTTCTCCGCGCGTTCCTCGAAGGCTACGCGCAATTCGCGCGCATTCCGACGCCGCGCAAAGAGCGCCTGCGGATCGGCGAGGTGCTCGACGACGTGCGCGCGTTGTACGCGTTCGCGACCGAAGGCGATGCGCGCACGGAGCTCAACGCCGATCGCGCGCAACTGCAGCAGGTGCTCATCAATCTCGTGAAGAACGCGCACGAGTCGGGCAGCGCGCCCGATGCGATCGTCGTGTCGATCCATCGCGGCACCGACGGCGGCGCGATCCTGCGCGTGACGGATGCGGGACGCGGAATGACGGACGAGGTGCTGCGGCAGGCGCTGGTGCCGTTCTATTCGACCAAGACGAGCGGCTCGGGTCTCGGACTGCCGCTCTGCAATGAGATCGTCGAGGCGCACGACGGACGCATGCGCCTGCAGTCGCGTCCCGACGCGGGGACGACCGTCACGATCTGGCTGCCGGCGGCTTAGGGCGCCGTCACGAGGCTGATGCGCGTCACCTGTCGCACGCAGCGCGCGGGACGCTTCTCGCCCGAGACGACGACGCGCAGCGGACCTTCTTTCTCATCGAGCGGCTTGCCGTCGCGCGTCGTCGCGAGAATCACGGGGCGATCGGAGAAGCCGCGATCGAGCTCGGTCGCGGCGAAGACGGCGCGGTAGCCGTCGGCCGCTTCGACGAGCACGTAGCTCGCGATGGCCTTGCCGCGCAGCTTCTCGCCCGACGGCGCGCCGGCCGCCGTCAGCAGATGTGCGAGCTCCGTTCCCCGAAACGTCCCGCGCTTCCCATGCTCGTCGATCGTCACGGTCGTCTGCGGCAGCGCCGCGAGCTCCGCCGCCGTGAACGTCTTCGCGCCGGACGGTCCGCGCACGACCACGCGCGCGGGCGCGGCGGCGAAGAGGGGAGTGCAGAGGAGCAGCAGCGCGAGCGCGGAGCGCAGTTTCATGACGGCGATTCTAGCGGGCTCGCGTCACAACTCACCCGAACACGTCGCGCCGCGTGAAGAGCGCGTACGCGACGCCCAGCGCGGCCAGCGCCCACGCGCCGAGGAGCGTGATGCAGAAGGTCATGGACATGCCGTCGTACGGCGGCGCCTGGCCGCTGTAGTAGTCGGCGAGCGGCAGCGCGCTGATGAAGAGGTATTTGCCCGCCGTCCAGTCGGGACTGACGCGCGTGAGGATCGTGCCGCCGATGAGCGAGGCGAGCATCGTTCCGATCGACGCCGCGGATGATTTGAAGAGCACGGACAGCATGAGCGCGATCGCGGCGACGGCGAGGAGCGCGTACCACTCGAGACCGTACGCGAGCAGCGCGTCTTTCCAGAGCGGCAGCTGGCGCACGCTGTCGACGCGGAACGCGGTGTCCGACATCGAGAAGCCGTTGAACGACGGCAGGTCCCAGCCGCCGGCGGGGAGCACCGGCGCGGTGACGGCGTACGAGATCACGGCGCCGAGGAGCAGCGTGAGCGAAGCGAAGAGCCAGAGCGTGACGAGCTTCGCGGTGAGGATCTTCCAGCGCCGCCGCGCGCGCGTCAGCAGCAGCTTGTCGGTGCCTTCCGCGTTCTCGGCCGACACGATGTCGCTGCCGAGGACGGCGATGAGCAGCGGCAGCAGCAGGAACCCCGCGGCGTTCGCGAACGTGCGCACGACGAGCGGCGCGGTCGGCTGTTCGGGGTTGATCCCGCGGTCGAGATAGAACTGCAGCCGCCGCACTTCCGCGCGCATCGACCGCGCCCACGAGTCGTTCAGACCGCCGCGGCGCATGCGGTTCTCGTAGCGGGCGATGCGCTCCTGCAGCTCCGCGCGCCAGTTCTGCGTGCGCAACTCGCGCAGTTGCCGGTACTGCGAATACGACACGAGCGCGAGGATGACGAAGAGGATGCCCACCACGATCGCGAAGCGGCGGCGTCGCAGGAGCTTGAGCACTTCGTTGCGGACCAGGGCGATGAACATCAGCCGACCGTTTCTCCTCCCGTGGCTTCGAGGAACAGCTCCTCGAGCGTGTGCACCTTCTCGCGCGCATGAAACACGCCGACGCCTTGCTCGGCCAGCGCCGCGATGAGCGGCGGCGCCTGCGTCTCGTCGATGGCCGCGACGAGCGTGTCGTCGTACGACTCCGCCTCGACGCCGCGCGCGCGAAAGAGCTCGTGCGCGCGGGCGACGTCGTCGACGCGAAACTCCATCGTGCGCTGGCTGGAGATCAGCTCGCGCACGCTGCCCGTCTTCAGAATCCGGCCCTTATGGATGATGGCCACGCGATCGCACGTGAGCTCGACCTCGGCCAGCAGATGGCTCGACACGAAGACCGCCATGCCGCGCTCGGCGGCGAGGCCGCGCAGCAGCTCGCGGATCTCGCGGATGCCGGCCGGATCGAGGCCGTTCGCCGGCTCGTCGAGGATCAGCACGCGCGGATCGCCGAGGAGCGCCTGCGCGATGCCGAGCCGCTGGCGCATGCCCAACGAGTACGTCCCGACGCGCTGGTCGAGCCGATGCGCGAGATTCACGAGCGCCGCCACGCGCTCGATCTCGCCGGATGCGACGCCGAGCATGCGCGCGAAGTGCTCGAGGTTCTCGCGTCCGGTCATGAAGCGATAGAGATCGGGGTTCTCGACGATGCAGCCGACGCAGCGCAGCGCGCGCTCGAAGTCGCGCCGCACGTCGTGGCCGCAGATGGTGATGCTGCCGCGCGTCGGCGCGATGAGGCCGACCAGCATGCGGATCGTGGTGGTCTTCCCCGCGCCGTTCGGGCCGAGAAAGCCGAACACCTCGCCGCCGCGCAGCGCGAACGAAACGTCGTCGACGATCGTGCGGTCGCCGATGACTTTCGTGAGGTGCTCCGCGACCAGCGCCGTGTCCCCGCCCGATTCCATCGTGCGGACGTTATCGCAAGCCGCGCGCGACGCGGAGTTCTTCGTGCGTCGGCGCGCACCGACGTACGCGGGCGGCGCCTTAGCGCTGTGGTACCGTCGCCCGCGATGCGGCGCGCGCTCTTCTGGTACCTCCCTCTCGTCGCCGCGCTCGTCGCGGTGGCGGTGTTCGGCTACGGTTTCGCGAGCTATCTGCGCGGCGATACCGGCGAGCCGGTGCAGCTCGCGATGGCGGCGGCCGCGGCACAAACCTCCGCGCCCAACGCATCGCTCGTCTCTCCGCTGATCCTCGGCGATTCGCTCGCGCACGGCACGGGCGACGAAACGGGACTCGGCATCGGTGGCCGTCTCGACGATGAGCTGCGTCGCCGCCACGTCCGCGCGCGCCGCAGCTGGAACCTCGGCGTGAACGGCGCGCGCACGCCCGACTTGCTGACCGTCGTGAATCGCGCGAACGTGCAGCAGCTGATGCGCGACTCGAACGCGATCGTCGTCTCGATCGGCGGCAACGATCTGTGGGGCGGCACCGACTGGCGCAACGCGCCGCCGCCCGATCCGGAGCGCACGATGGCGGCGGTGCTCGACCGCATCGCGGCGATCCTGGCGCGCGTCCGCGCCGCGAACCCGCGCGCGCGGATTTTCTTCATCGGTCTCTACAACCCCTTCGCGCTGACGCCGCAGGGCGGCGCGCTCACGCCGCTCGTCAACCGCTGGAACGCGCGGCTCTCGACGCGGTTCGGCGGCGATCCGAACTTCACGCTCGTGCCGACCGCCGATCTCTTCGCGCATCGCGACCGCCTGTCCGCCGATCGCTTTCATCCGAACGGCGAAGGCTACGCGCTGATCGCGCGGCGCATCGCCGATGCCTGGTAATCCATACGATCAGTGCCGCACGCCGCGATGCCGCGGACCCGTCGCCGTGAGCTCCGCGCGCCACGCGCCGCGTCCGTGCGTGAACGCGTAGACCGCGGGGCCGCGCGCGCCCGGAGCGACGGTGACCCATTCGGTGACGACCGCGGCGAAGCCGGTGTTCTCGACGGCCCAGGTGTCGCCGCTGTCGAGCGAGACGAAGACGCCGAGGTCGGTGCCGAGGTAGAGGTGGTCGCGGTGAGTGGGATCGACGGCGAGCGAATGCACGGGGATGTCGGGCAGCGCGGCGTCGCCGCTGCCGTCGCGCGCGCTCCACGTCGCGCCGCCGTCGAGCGAGCGCCAGACGTGCGCGCCACCGCCGAAGCCGGCGAACGTCGCGTAGACGACGTTCTGATCGGACGGATCGAAGGTAATCGACGAGATCCAGCCCACGCGCGGCTGCACGAGCGTCCACGTCGTGAAACCGTTCGCGGTGGTTGCGGTGTCATTGCGCGCGATGTGACCGGCGGTCGTGCCGGCGAGCACGCGCTTCGAGTTGCCCGGCGCGACGGCGACCGCGGAGACCTGCGCCGGAAGAGCGGTGGACGCGGCGCGCCACAACGTCGCGCGGTTGTCGGTGCGCCAGAGGCGGCGCCCGCCGGTCCAGAGGCGCTTCGAATCGTTCGCATCGAGGACGAACGGCGTCACGAAGAGGAAATCGTCGGAGAGACCGTCCGAGGCGGGGATGAAGAACGGCAGGCTGTGGGTCAGCTTCTCGATGTTGGCCCACTGCGACTCGGCGTACATCGTCGTCGGATCCTGCGGATCGATGGCCACGTAGCCGCCGTCGCCGCCGAGCCAGCGCTGCCAGTCATCTGCCTCGCCGAAGGTCCCGAAGAGCGTGCCGTTGTCCTGCGCGCCGCCGACGAAGTGCCTGCCGTCGGGGAACACGGCGCCGTGATAGAACTGCGTCACGCCATAGTTGTGGTTCAGCGACTCGAACTCCATCTGCTCCATTCCGGAACTACAGGCGGCCGTCTTTCCGGTGCCGACGGGCGCCACGGCGTTGAGCGTGCGGAAGACGCCGCCGTCGCTGGTGGTGTAGAGCGTGCGGTTCGACGCGCCGTCGTAGTACGGATCGAAAACGATCGCGTGCTGATCGGCGTGCACGAACCATGGGTTCCCTTCCGCTTCCCACGATGACGCGCGGCCCCACGTCACGCCGCCGTCGTCGGAGCGGAAGAGATCGACGCCCGCGGCCCAGACGCGATTCGCGTCGACCGGATCGACCGCGATCACGTTGCAGTACCAGCCCATGGTCGTATAGAACTGCTGCTCGGGTGCGCACATCCCGCTCGGATTCGTGAGCAGCATCGTGGCCACGAAGTCCGTGCCGTTGTTCGTCGCGCGCGGCTCCCACGAGCCGGCGTCGCCTTCGTGCTCGGAGCGATAGACGGCGAGCAGTCCCTGATTGAAGTTGCCCGGCTGATTGCTCGCGGCGAGCGCGTAGACGACGGAGGGATTCGACGGCGCGATGGCGAGCGACGTCAGTCCCTGATTCGTGTTCGACAGCACCGGCTCCCACGCCGCTTCGGTCTCGGCGGCACGCGCGCGATAGACGGTGGCCTGCGCGAGCGTGCCGCACGAGGCGAAGAGGAAGTCGTTGGCGGTGTCGCCGCGGAACGCGAGCTGGAGGCAGCCGCCGTTCACGTGCGGGTCGAGGACGCGCGTCCACTGCTCGCCGCCGTCGTTCGAGCGCCAGACGCCGGTGCGCGTGGCCGCGTACATGCGCGAGGGATCGTGCGTGCTGATGGTCAAGCTGTTGACGAAGTAGAAGTTCTCGTTGGCGGTCGATGGGATTTGCGTCCACGTGGTGCCGCGGTCGCGCGTCACGTAGATGCCGTCGCCGCGCAGCGGCAGCCCGGTCCCGCGCACGTCCTCGCGGAAGTAGCCCTCGCCGGTGCCGGCGTAGAGCACGTCGTGATTCACAGGATGCATGACGAGAGCGTTGACGGCGATGTTCGACAGCGCGTCGCCGACCGGCGTCCATTGCGCGCCGCCGTTGTTGGTCCGCCAGATGCCGCCAGAGACGCCGCCCGCGTACAGCCTCAACGTGTCGCTCGGGTCGATGACGAACGCGCGCGTGCGCCCGCCGATGTTGCCGGGGCCGAGGAACGTCCAGGTGCTGAGAGGGCGGAAGTCGTTCGTCGCGACGCGGGGCGACGCGGTCGATTCCTCGGAGCCCGTGGCGTAGCGCGGCATGCGCGCCATGGCGTCGCGCGCGACGGCGTAGCTGCGTTCGAGATCGCCGGTGCCGCTGCGTTTCGCGGCGGCGTAGGCGGCGGCCGCATCGGCTTCGTCCTCGAGGTGGAGCGGATGAGAAGGTGTCGTCGAGCAGGCGGCGAGCGCGAGGAGGAAGATGCCGAATCCGCGGCGGTCCATGCGAGGTATCTTAGAGGCCGCGGAGGGAGGCCTCGGATGCAACTCGGTAAAGATTCGTGTGCGTGCGGACATCCGATCGATGGCCACGACGGCGGGCGCGGCGGCCCCTGCAACGTCTGCGCGTGCGCCGCCGGCGAGCCGCCGACGGCGTTCCAGGTCGGGTTGATCCACGCGCTGCACGAGGTCACGGTGACGCTCGTGCGCCTCGTGAAAGAAGTCCAGGCCGCGCGCGGCGGCGGCGCGCCGCAGTAGAGGGAAGCGTCACGGCTCGCGCACGACCTTCGCCGGCTCGAGCCCGGGATAACGGAACCACCCCTCACTGAAGTTGCCGTCGGCGTCGGTCTTCAACTGCAGCGTGGCCCAGTCGAGCGGCTCGAACCACGTGTCGTCGGAGACGCGCAGCAGCGCCGACTGGCGGATGCGCGCCCACGTCACGAGCCCGCGCCCGTCGCGGATCGACAGCGTGAACGTCCACGGATGTCCCTCGACGCGGTAGTGGCCTTCGAGCCGCGGGTCGGGCGGGCGGTAGGGATCGGCGGCGAGCGTGACGGACGGAATCGTGTACGGCCGATCGAACAGCATCGCGGCGATCGACTGCGCGACTCCGCCCGCCGTCGTCGCGTAGTTGTTCGTCAGCACGACGACGGTGACCTCGTCATCGGGAAAGTAGAGAACATTCGCGCCGGCGCCGGGGAACGCGCCGCTGAGATTCATCACCGGCTTGTCGAACATCTTCGATGTCTGCCACGACGACGCGACCTCGTTCATCGGCAGCAGCTTTCCCGTATAGAGCGCGCGCGCGAAGCGATGCAGGTCCGGGGCGGTCGAGTACGACGAGCCGCCGCCCGCCTTCCACGACGTGTCTTCCGGCCCGCAGACGGACATGCCGTTTCCGAACGCGTCGGGCATGTAGCCGGTGGCGAGGCGCGGCACGACGGTCGTCCTCGTCAGCTCGCCGGAGTCTTTCATCCCAGCAGGGCCGTAGATGTACTGCTGCGCGACCGCCGCGTACGACTTGCCGGTGACGCGCTCGATGATGTGCGCGAGGATCGCGTAGTTCGCGGTCGTGTACGAATACTCCTCGCCCGGCTTGCTGCCGAGCGGCTCGCTCTTCAGCGCGTCGACGACCTCGGCGGTCGTGAAGTTCTGGCGGATGATGCCGCGCAGTTTCTCGGGATCGCGCACGCCGGAGCGGTGGCGCATCAGCTGCTCGACCGTGATCGCAGACGCCGACGGAAAGTCCGGCACCCACTTCGCGAGCGGATCGGACGGCGCGAGCTTCTTCTCGTCGAAGAGATGCTGAAGGATGACCGCGGTGAAGCGCTTGGTCACCGACGCGATGGCGAAGCGCGTGTCGGGCGCGTTGGCCACGCCGAATTCGTAGTTGGCCATGCCGTACGCCTTCTGCACGAGCACGCGGTCGCCTTTGGCCGCGAGGACGACGCCGCTGAAGGCGTTCCGCTCGACGAGCGGCTTCACGATGGCATCGATCTTCGCGGTCGTCGGCGTTCCCGCGAGCGCCTGAAACGCGAGGAGCAAACTAACGACGAATGTTTTCGTATTCATGCGTGGGATTGTGCGAGCATCGGGCGCAAACCTCGAACGACAGGCAATGAACGGCTCGTGGAGAAAACGAACGTCTCGCACCATCGCGCCGGCGATCCTCGCGGCCGTGCCGCTCGTGCTGGCCGCGGCGGTCGGGCTGCTGATCGTCGGTCCCACCCCGTCGGGCGATCAGGCCACCCGTTTCGCCGGCGCGGAGCAGGCGGTCAACGTCTTTACCATTGGCGACGACAGCGACAACGTGGTCGCCTCGCCGTACGTCTGGCGCCCGCGCGCGGACGCGTTCGTGATGCGGCAGACGGTGACGCTGACAACGACCACCGAGCGGACGCGCTGCGTGTACGTCTCGATGCTCGCGCGTTCCGAGACGTTCTGGGACGGGCGGCGCATCGGCCGCAGCGGCACGATCGACGCGGCCGGTCCGCTGGACAACTTCTACGTGCTGCCGGCCGCGCTCGCGAGGGCGGGGCCGCACGCGCTCGAGATCCGCGTCGCCCATCCCGATGTGCGCGTGACGTGGTTTCAGGGCGTGGTCATCGGCGACTACGAGCGGATGCTGCGCAGCCGCATCGTCGGACAAGTCGTGCCGCTGTCCGGCTTCGCGGTGTTCGTCGTCATCGGCATCTACTACGTCACGCTGAGCTTCGCCAGCCGGCGCCGCGGCGCGATGCTGACGTTCGCGCTGCTCTGTTTCGCCGCGGCGCTGCTCGCGGTCGCGGAGACGTGGCGCTGGACGGTCGGCTACGCGTACGACGTGCAGCCGCTGCGCATCGCGATCATCACGGCGCTCACGTTCTGCGTGTCGCTGCTGCTGCCGGCGTTCTTCGCGCTCGAGCTCGAGCTGCGCCGCCCGCGCGTCTGGCTCACCTCCTTCGCGCTCGTGCTCGCGGCGGTTGCCTTCATTCCGAACGCATCCGACGACCGCTGTCTGCTGCTGTTTCAGACGTCGATGCTGCTCTCCGCGCCGGCGCTGGCCGTCGCCGCGCGCGCGCAGACGCGGCGCGCCGTGCCGGGCATCGTCGCGCTGGCGATCCTCGTCGCGGCGCTCGTGCGCTTCGGCTTTCGCTTCAGCGACAACGCGTTCTTCATCGCATTCTGCGCGGCCATCGCGTGCCTCCTCGTCAGCATGGCCATCGAGCTGCGGCGCGAACGGCGCGAGCGCGCGAGCCTCGAGCTCGCGCTGCTGCGCAAGACCATCGAGCCGCACTTCGTGATGAACACGTTGACCGCGGTCATGGAGTGGATCGAGCACGATCCCGCGGCGGGCGTCGGTTTCCTCGAAGCATTCGCCGATGAGCTGCGGCTCTTCTCGAAGATTGCGCATGACGCCGCGATTCCGCTGGCCGACGAGCTCGCGCTCTGCCGCTCGCATCTCGCGGTCATGAGCGCGCGCAAGGCGAAGCGCTTTCACCTGCGCGCGGACGGTGTCGATGCCGCGGCCACGATTCCGCCCGCGGTGCTGCACACGCTCGTCGAGAACGCGCTCACGCACAACCGCTACCGCGCCGACGAGGTCGAGTTCGTCCTCTCCGTCGACCGCCGCCCCCACGCGCGCCGCTACGTCTTCGACGCGCCCCTCGGCGACACGCCTGCCGCGCACGCGGCGCCGGAAGGGACGGGCCTGCGCTACGTGAAGGCGCGGCTCGAGGAACGCTATCCCGGCAAGTGGTCGCTCACGAGCGAAGCGAAAGGAGCGCATTGGCGCACGACGATCGAAGTTCCCGTGTAGTGATCGCCGAAGACGAGGAAGTGATCGCGCGCCGGGTCGCGCGCCTCACCACCGACATCCTCGGCCCCGCCGCGACCGTGCGCATCGCCGGCAGCATCGACGACGCGCGCGAGGCCGTCGCCGAAGTCGCGCCCGACGTCCTCGTGCTCGACCTCAATCTCGAAGGGCGTGACGGCTTCGACCTGCTGCGCGATCCCGCGCTACGCGCGTGTCCGACGGTCGTCGTCTCCGCGCACACCGACCGCGCGCTCGAAGCCTTCGAGCTCGGCATCCGCGACTTCGTGCCGAAGCCGTTCGGCCGCGAGCGGCTCGAGATCGCATTGCGCCGCGCGCTCGAATTCGCGCCGCGGCGACCGCGGCTCTTCGGCGTGCGCGACGGCGGCGAAACGCGCTTCGTCGCCATCGCGGACATCGTCTACGTGCGCGGCGCCGGTCCGCACTCCGAGCTCGTACTGACGCGCGGCCGCGTCGTGCGCGATGACCGATTGCTCGACCGCATCCAGCAGCTGCTGCCGGCGCGCTTCGAGCGCATCCACAAATCGTTTCTCGTCGACGTCCGCCACATCGAGCGCCTCATCGCGCAGGAAGGCTCGCGCTACGCGGTGCGTCTTGCCGACGGGACGTTGCTTCCCGTCGGCAGGACGCGTGTGCGTGCGTTGCGGATGCGCTGGAACGCGTGACCCGCGTCAGTGCGTTTGCGGCGGCTCCGGAATGGTGATGTCGATCGGCGTGATCGTGCCGACCGACGCGAGCGGCTTCTCGAAGTCGGCCTCGTTGCCGACCACGAGCACCGCCAGCTGATCGGGATGCACGTACTTTTTGGCGACGCGCTGCACGTCGGCGGCGGTGACCTTCTCGATCTTCGCCGGATACGTGGTGTACCAATCAGCGGGATAGCCGTAGAACTCGAGCAGCACGCGCTGCGAGAGCGCCTTCGCGCGCGTGTCCATCTGGAAGACGAACGCGTTGAGGATCGACTCCTTCGCCAGCGACAGTTCCTGTTCGGTGACCGGCGCGGTGGTCAGCTTCGCGACCTCCGCGCGCAGCGCCGCGAGCGACTCCAGCGTCGAGCCGCTCTTGGTCGCCATCGACACGCGGAAGAGGCCGGGGTAATCCCAGTTCGCGCCGACGCCGCCGCCCACGCCGTACGTCAGCCCCTTCTGCGAGCGGAGGTTCGTCATCAGGCGTCCCGAGAAGCCGCCGCTGAAGATCTCGTTCAGGACCGCGAGCGCGGGGTAGTCGGGGTTGTCGCGCGTGGTGCCGGGATGCACCATCGAGATGTTCGCCTGCGTCACTTCATCTTTCGCGATGAAGTAGAGGCCCGGCTTCGCGGCGTTCGCGAACGCGGACGGCGCTTTCGGCGCCTGCGGTCCGCGCGGCCACGAGGCGAACGCGGCGCGCAGACGCTGCTCCATCGCGGCGGCGTCGAAGTCGCCGATGAACGACACGATGATGTCGTTCGGATGGACGAAGCGCTGGTGGAACGCGACGAGGTCGTCGCGCGTGATTGAGGCGAGGGTCGCGTACTCCGACTGCCGCGCGTACGGCGAGTTGCTGCCGTAGCCGAGCTTCGTCGTCTCGCGTCCGGCGATGGAGCCGGGGTTGTCGTTGCGGCGCGCGATGCCGGCGCCGGCCTGCGTCTTCGCGAGCTCGATCTTCTCGGCGCGGAACGCCGGATTGCGCAGGATGTCGAGCCAGATCGGGAAGACCGCGTCGAGATCGCCCTTGAGGGGGCTCATCGACACGGATGCCGAGTCGCTGCCGACGCCCGTCTCGACGGACGCGGCGCGCGCGGCGAGGAAGTCGTCGAGCTGATCGCCGGTCTGCGACTGCGTGCCGCCGGTGCGCCAGGAGGCGCTGAGAATGCCGGCGAGACCGGCTTTGTCGGGAGCGACGTCGCGCGCGCCACCGCGGATGAGCGCGCGTCCGGAGATCAAAGGCAGCTCGTGGTCTTCTTCGAGAAAGATCACCATGCCGTTCGGCAGCGCGATCCGTTTCGGCTGCGGCATGGCGAAGCTGCGCAGCGGCGGCGTCTTGATGTCGCGATAGCTCGTCGCCTGCGCGAACGCGGACGCGGTCACGGCGGCGAGCAGTAGGGCGAGGCTCGTTCGCAGCGTTTTCATTTGGCACCTCCGCGCGTCGACTCGAGTTTTCCGACCGTTCGGTTCAGCGGCACGAACGTCTCGGTCGCGACGCGCTTCACGTCCGCCGCGGTGACTTTATCGATGCGGTCCACTTCGCGGAACAGCTCGCGCCAGTCGCCATACAACGTCTGATAGCTCGCCAGCTCCAGCGCGAGTCCGGAGTTGCTGTCGAGCTCGCGGATGAGACCCGCCTTCACACGCGTCTTCACCGACTGCAGCTCGTCCGCGGGAACGTCTTCGGTCTTCAGGCGCTCGAGCTCCGCGTGAATCGCCGTCGCGTCTTCATCAGGCGTATGGCCGGGCGTCGGCACTGCCTGCACGACGAAGAGGTTCGGATACTTCTCGCCGGGATAGCCGCTGCCGCCGCCCGCGTTCGCGGCGATCTTCTTGTCGCGCACGAGCGAGCGATAGAGCCGCGACGTGCGGCCGCTCGACAGCAGCATCGAGATGACGTCGTACGTGGCGTTGTTCGGATCGGTCGACGCGGGGCGGTGGTAGCCCTCCATGTAGATCGGCTGCGAGCTTTCGCGCAGCACGACCGTGCGTTCCGCGCGCTGCGGCGGCTCGACCGTGCGCAGCGGCTCCGGCGCGGGCGCCTTCGGCAGGCGGCCGAAGTACTTTTCGAGCACCGGCATCGCATCGCTCGCCTTCACGTCGCCGACGAGGGCGATGACGATGTTCGACGGCACGTAGTACTTCTTGAAGAACGCCGCCGCGTCGGTGGCGGAGAAGCTCGCGAGGTCCGACGGCCAGCCGACGCCGCTGCTGAGGCCATAGGGGTGCGCGACGAAGGCCGCCGAGACGAACTCCTCTTCGAGACGTCCGAACGGATCGCTCTCGACGCGCATCCGCCGCTCTTCGGTGACCACGTCGCGCTCTTTGTAGAACTGGCGGAACACCGGATGGCGCAAGCGCTCCGACTCGAGGAACGCCCACAGCTCGAAGCGGTTCGACGGAAGCGAGAAAAAGTACGCGGTGATGTCCTGCGCGGTGAAGGCGTTCACGCCCACGCCGCCGGCACGGTCAACCACTTGACTGAATTCGTTGTCGACGACGTACTTGTCGGCCTCGGCCAGCGCATCGCGCCACGCCTTCTCGAGCTCCGCGACTTTCGCGTCGTCGCGGTTCGTTTCCTGACGGCGCGCGCGGTCGTACGCGGCGTACGTCTCTTCGACTTTCGCCAGCGCTTTCTCCTCGGCCGGCCAGTCGCTCGTGCCGATGCGGTCCGAGCCCTTGAAGGCCATGTGCTCGAACATGTGCGCGAGGCCGGTGATGCCGACGCTCTCCTGCGCCGAGCCGGCGTTGACCACCGTCGCGTACGAGAAGACCGGCGCGTCGTGGCGTTCGGTGATGATGATCGTGAGACCGTTGTCGAGCTTGCGGACGGTCGTCCGTTTCTCGAATGAGGCGAGGTCCTGCGCGAACGCGGCCAGCGGCGCGAGCAGGAGCAGGACTGCGATGCGGACTGCTCTCATGACACCTCCTGTCGAACGCATCACAACCGCGAACCTTTATCATCCGCTTCCCGAATGTTCGACGTGGCCATCATCGGTGCGGGCGCGAGCGGAACCCTGACGGCCGTCCAGTATGGACGCGCCGCGAAACCGGGCGCGCGCGGCGCGCTCATCGAAGCCGGCGCACGCGCCGCGCGCGGCCTCGCCTACGGCACGCCGTACGGCGCGCATCTGCTGAACGTGCCGGCCTCGCGCATGTCCGCGTTGCCCGACGATCCCGAACATTTCGTGCGCTGGCTGCGCGCGCATCTGCCCGGCGCGAACGCGTCGACCTTCGCACCGCGTCCGCTGTACGGCGCGTATTTGTCCGAACTGTTGCACGACGAGGCGATCGCCGCTCACGTGGAGCGCGTCGGCGGCACCGCGATCGGTCTCACGCGCCGCGAGTCCGTCTGGCTCGTGCACCTCGGCGACGGCCGCGTGCTCGAGGCGCGCAACGTCCTCCTCGCCCTCGGCAATCTCCCGCCGCACGATCCGCTGCACCTCGGCGACGACGCGCCGGTCGAGTACGTGCGCGATCCATGGGGCGCGGGCGCGGTCTACGGACTCGCGCCCGACGCGCCGGTGCTGCTCGTCGGCACGGGCCTCACGATGGTCGACCTCGCGCTCGCGCTGCGCGCGGAAGGACATCGCGGCCCGCTGATCGCACTCTCGCGGCGCGGACGTCTGCCGCGTCCGCACGCGACCTCGCCGCCGCGGCCGATCGAAGGCACGCCCGACCTCGCGTCGCCGCGCGCCGCGCTGCGCTGGATCCGCGAACGCCTCGCGGAAGGACACGACTTCCGCGCCGTCGTCGACAGCCTCCGCTCGCACACGCCCGCCATCTGGCAGCGCTGGAGCCGCGCGCAGCGCGCGTCGTTCCTGCGGCACGCGCGCAACCTGTGGGACGTGCATCGCTCGCGCGCGGCGCCCGAGGTGGCGAAGGCGGTGGAGGAAATGCTCGCGAGCGGCGCGCTGCGCATCGAGCGTGGACGCCTGGTGCGCCTCACGCCCGTCGACGGCGGGCTGGACGTGACGTGGCGCCGCGCGGGGAGCGATGAGGAGACGACGCTGCGCGTCGCGCGCGCGATCAACTGCACCGGCCCCGCGACCGACTACGCGCGCGTCGATCTGCCGCTCGTCGTCCAGCTCCGCCGCAACGGCTGGCTCGTCCCCGACCCGCACGGCCTCGGCGTCGAGACCGATCCCGACGGACGCCTGCTCGACGTGCACGGCACCCCCGTCGAAGGCCTCTTCACCCTCGGCACACTGCGCCGCCCCGCGCTCTGGGAGTCAATCGCCATTCCGGAGATTCGCGAGCAGGCCGCGGCGCTGGCGCGCATCTTCGCGGGGTGAATGAGCGCTCCGCGGCGCGTTGTACGATGCGCCCGCGATGCGCGCGAACTCTCTCGACGAAGTCATCACGGCGATGTACGCGTCGATGTGCTTTGAAGAAGGCAGCCAGCCCGATTGGGAGGCGCACGCGGAGCTGTTCGCGCCGGGCGCGCGGCTCGTGCGCGTGACCGCTGACGGCGTGTTCGCGTTCGATCCGGGGAGCTTCCGCCGCGATCTCGAAACGAAGATCGCGTCCGGCGCGCTGCGCAGTTTCTGGGAAGGCGAGGTGTCGCGCGAGACGCACGCGTTCGGCGACGTCGCTCACGTGCTCAGCGGCTACGCGACGCGCACGTCGCGCGACGGCGAGCCGCTCGGCCGCGCGATCAAAAGCATTCAACTGTACCGGCAGCACGGACGCTGGTGGATCAGCGCGATGCTGTGGCAGCGCGAGCACGCGCACTTCACGCTGCCGGCCGAGCTTCCCGGCGTTCCGACGACGAGCGGCGTCTGACTCACGCCGGCACGTTGCCGGGCGGGAAGCCGAAGCTCATGCGGATCGCGGAGTACTCGGGATCGACGCCGCCGTCGCGCGTGCGGATCGTCAGCGGCGGCTCGACGAACGCGCGGTACGTCGGCGGAATGTCGATCGCGCGCGACGCCGCGAAGAGCGTGATCAGCGGCGCGTCGCCGTCGCGAAAGACGATGTCGCGGCGGCGGATGAGCGCGAGGTGCGCGGCGTCGACCGCTTCGTGCACACGCGCGAGCTGCGCCGTCGGAAAGACGAACGCGAAGAGGCCGCCCGGCGCGAGGATGCGCGCCGCCGCGTCCGCGTAATCGGCCACCGAGCCGCGCACTTCGATGCGCGCGGGCACCGCCTGCGGATGCCGCGCTTCCGTCGCGGTGCCGGGCGGAAAGTACGGCGGCGATCCGGTCACGAGATCGAACGGAGCTTCATTTGCGAGAACGGATGCGTCGCGCAGATCGCCGTGAAAGAGCGTGAAGCGATCTTCGAGACCGTTGTAGCGGATGCTCTTCTTCGCGAGCGCAAGCGAACGCTCCTGCGCCTCGACCGTGCAGAAGCGCGCGCCGGGCAGCCGCCACGCGGAGATCAGCGCGACGGAGCCGATGCCCGAGCCGAGGTCCGCGGCGCGATCGACGCGCGGCGCGTGCGTCGTGCCGTACCACGCGGTGAGCACGTCGTCGGTCGAGTAGCGATGTCCTTTCGTGTACTGAAAAATGCGGAAGTGTCCGCAGAGAAAATCGAGCGTCTCGCCGTCGTCGGGCGCGACGCCGCCGGGCGGACGCGGACCGGGACGTCGCCAGCCGCGATAGGAATCGAGATCGTCCATGCTTCGCGTAGAGTAGCGAAGGTATGGCCGATACGAAGCTCGTCTGGACCAGCGATCCCGAGGCGGCGAAGCAGTTGCGGAATGAAGGGAAGCTGGAGACGCCGAAAGACGTCGAGCCGTCGAAGCAGACCGTGCGCGTCGCGCTCGACCGCAAGCGCCGCGCCGGCAAGACCGTCACCGTCGCCGCGGGATTCCAGCACACGCCGTCGACGCTCGAGCAAGTCGCGAAGACGCTGAAGAAAAAGTGCGGCTCCGGCGGCACCGCGAAGGATGGCGAGATCGAGATCCAGGGCGATCACGCGGAAAAAGTGGCCGCGGAACTGGCGAAGCTCGGCTATCGCGTGAAGCGGTAGCGCGCGCGGCGGGTAGGGATTTCGGTCCAGCCCGGCACTCCTAGAACGAGAGGAGGACGAGTTAGCCATGGCGAACACCTACTATGTGTTTCAGTTGTCCGTTCCATCGAGTGACCTGACGGCTCAAAACGGAATCGGCGTCAACCTGAACAACTCTCCGATGGCGGGCGGCTCCTGGAGCGCGACGACGGTCGGGACCTACGGCGTCATGCTCACGCCGTCGAACGCCGGATTCGTGTTCCCGTCGGGGACGAATAAGGGGTCGCTCAATTTCTCCGTGCCGACGTCGGTGACGCTCATCGGCGGCACGGTCGCCGCGTCGTCCGCGCTGACGGTCGACGTCCCGTTGCGGCAGATCGGCACGAACCCGCCCAACCCTGTGACGACGCTGTCAGCCGGTGACACGCACATGACGTTCGCCTATACGATTCCGGCGGATGCACGCACCTACACGGCGGAAGAAGCGATGGCCTTCTTCGCCGCCGACATCGCGGCCAACGCCGCTTGAGGAAAGGAGTCAGCCATGTCCAGCGAATCCACAGCGAACCTTCTCAACATCGCGCTGACCGCGGCGAGCCTGCCGGCGTTGGGCCTGCTGACCTCCTTCCAGGAGGCGACGGCGATTTCCGGCGGCGTCTTCACGTTCACCGGCGCGAACGGGAACAGCAACGGGACCGCCTACGTCAACACGTTCAATTTCTCGATGCCGGCCGGCACGACGGTGCAGGCGTACGGCTACGTGCCCGGCACGTCGCTCAGCGGCACGCTGCAGCCGGCCGTGGCGATCCCCGAGGTCGTGAACGTGACCATGACGCCGAGCAACGGCACGTCGTCGACCATCGGCACGTTGCCGGCGAACTCGACGAATTCCGTCACGATCAGCTGGACGGGGAGCGGCGGTGGCGGCGGCTTCACCGAAAGCGAGGCGCGCGCGTACCTCGAGAGCCGCGGCGCGCTGCTGCTATAGCTTCTCGACGAGCACGAGCTCCAGCTCGTAAAACCGCCAGTCGAGCGCGCGCGCGGAGCGGATCAGCTCCGCGCCGCGCTCCTCGGCGCGATCGAGCGTGCGCGGGACGACGTACACCTCGCCGGTGAAGAGGTTGCCTTCCTCGCGCAGGCGGACGTCGGCGTCGCGGACCCAGTCGAGGCCGCGCACGTGGTCGCGCAGTTTCGCGGCCCAGTCCGCGCGCTCTTCCTCATCCGCTTTCGTCGGCACTTCATCCATGATGTCCGTGAGGACTTCCTTCAGATTCTCCCAGCCGTCGCGCACGATCTCGAACGCGATCAGCGCGGCGGTCACGGCGTCCGCCCACCACCACCCGAACGCGATGCCGGTCATGCCGAGCATCGCCGCCACGCCGGTCATCCAGTCGGCGCGGTTCATCCGGCCATCGGCGGCGAGCGTCTTGTCGTGCAGCTCCTTCGCGAGCGGCTGCTTCATGCGACCCATCGTGTACTCGCACGCGATCGAGTAGAGCAGCACGGGATAGGCGAGCCAGCCGATCCAGATCTGATGCCCGAAGAGACCGAGGACGCCGATGCTCGGATGCTCCCGATGCACGAGCGTCATCAGCGCCTCGAAGAGAATCAGCAGTCCGAGCGAGAGCAGCGCGACGGCTGAGCAGAGATAGCCGATGGTGACGCTGCGGTGATAGCCGTACGGAAAGCGCTCGTTCGGCGTGCGCCAGCGGATGCGGCCGGTGATGAGAAACGCGATCGGCGGGATGAGCGACAGGGCGTCCTCGACGAACACGGCCTTCATTGCCTGCGAATGGCTGATGGTCGCGTACACGAGCACGGCCGTCGAGATCATGAGCACGAGCGAGAGCCATTCGAGCCGCATCGCGCGGGCGAACGTCGCCTCGACGTCCGGCGGCAGCTCGACGCGCGGACGCGCTTTCACGGCTGCTCCCCCGCGGCGTTTGCGATCGCGTCGTGACGTTGCGCGAGAAACACCTCGAGCGCCTGCAGGAACGCGTTCTCGCCGGGCGCCGTCGCGAGCGAGCGCTTCTCGCGCTGCAGCGTTTCGACGAACACGTAGCCGAGTCCGAGGATGCGCGTACGGTTGCCGGCGACCACGTTCTGATTCACGTCGAGCGGATGCATGCGCTTCACGTTGCCGTGCTGCTTCTCGATCTCGGCGCCGATCGGATCGCCGTCTTCGATGGCCACTTCCACGTCGCGCAGGTCCGTGGGCGGCACGACGCCGCGCCGGCAGGCGAGGATCGTCGTCGACTCGAGATACGGCCGCGTCACCGCGACGCGCTTCTTCCACAGCGTCTTCGCGCTCACGGCGCCGGCAACGAGATCGAGCTGATACTTCTCCAGCGCGCGGAACTGCGTCTCCTGCGCGCCCCACACCCAATGCACGTGCGCGCCGTTCCGCGCTGCGAAGTCTTTGATGAGCGCGGCCTCGATCCCGACCGCATCATCGCCGCGCCGCACGAGAAACGGCGGATCCTCGGACGCACCCGCGTTGAGCACGCCGCCGCGGCGCACGCGCGTCAGCGTCTCTTCCGGATCGCGCGGCGCATCGCAGGCGAGCGCGGCCAGCGACACGACGAGCAGAACGATTTGCATCCGGCGCAACATGAACGGAGACGCGCGGTTCGGGATGCGTGCCAGCTGGCCGCGCTACGACGCGCCGCGCTCGTCCCACCACTTCGACAGCGAGTGCGTCGCGAGGCGCGGCTTCTCGGAGTAATGCGAGGTGTCGTTGAAGAGCATGAGCCGCGGCTGCGTGACGCCGCGGAAGTCGAGCACGTTGAGGCACGCCGGCGCCTGATCGAGACGGTCGCGGTAGCCGCGCGCGTCGATGCCGAGAAGGCTGCTGAGGAGCAGACGGATCGTCGCTTTGTGCGAGACGACCAGCACGCGCTCGCCGGGATGCCGCGTCACGATCTCGCGGAGCGCCGGCAGCGCGCGCGCGAGCACCTCGACGCCAGATTCGCCGCCTTCCGGCGCGAACGTGAACGGATCCGCTTCCCACGCCGCGTACTCCGCGCCGTAGCGCTGTTCGACTTCCGCGCGCGAGAGTCCTTCCCAATGGCCGTGGCTGATCTCGCGTAGGCCGTCAGAGGTTGACGCTGTCAACCCGCAGCGTGCCACGATCAGGCGCGCGGTCTCGACGGTGCGCGAGAGCGGGCTGCAGTACGCGGCGGCGATGTTCTCGCGGCGCAGGCGTTCGCCGAGGAGCTCGGCCTGCGCGCGGCCGTCCGCGGAGAGCTCGGCGCCATTCGCGCCGGAGAAGCGATCCTCGGCCGTCAGTTGCGTCGCGCCGTGGCGTACGAGGTAGAGGCGCGTGGTGCGCAGCGAGGCATCGGGCATGGAGAAGGATTACCACAGTTCGCCGCGTGGCATATGCTCCGCCGCATGGCCACGACCGCCGCGCAGCCGGGCACGCGCCCGACCGACGACCTCCTCATCAACGTGCCGCGCCTCGTCGCCGCGTACTACGCCGAGCGCCCCGACCCGAACGTGCGCGAGCAGCGCGTCGCCTTCGGCACCTCCGGCCATCGCGGCTCCGCGCTGCACGTCGCGTTCAACGAATTGCACATCCTCGCGACCACGCAGGCCATCTGCGACTACCGTCGCGCGGAGCACATCAACGGCCCGCTGTACCTCGGCATCGACACGCACGCGCTCTCCGAGCCGGCGTTCGTCTCCGCGATGGAGGTGCTCGCGGCGAACGGCGTCGAGGTGATGATCGACGCGCAGCGCGGCTACACGCCGACGCCGGTCATCTCGCACGCGATCCTCACATACAACCGCGGCCGCGGCAGCGGACTCGCCGACGGCATCGTGGTCACGCCGTCGCACAATCCGCCCGAGGACGGCGGTTTCAAATACAACCCGCCGCATGGCGGACCGTCGGGCACCGCCGCGACGAAAGCGATCGAGGAAGCGGCGAACGCGCTGATGGCCGAGCCGCTGCGCATCCATCGCATGCCGTTCCGCGATGCGCTTCACGCGGCGACCACGCACCGTCACGATTACATCGCGGCGTACACCGCGGACCTCGGCAACGCGATCGATCTCGACGCGGTGCGCGCGGCGGGCGTGCGCATCGGCGTCGATCCGCTCGGCGGCGCCGGCGTCGCGTACTGGGACGTCATCCGCGAGCGCTACGGCCTCGACGTCGACATCGTCAACCGCTCCGTCGATCCGACGTTCCGCTTCATGACGCTCGACTGGGACGGCCGCATCCGCATGGACTGCTCGTCGCCGTTCGCGATGGCGGGGCTCATCGCGCTGCGCGAGCGTTTCGACGTCGCGTTCGGCAACGACACCGACAACGACCGCCACGGCATCGTCACGCCGAGCGCGGGGCTGCTCAATCCGAATCACTACCTCGCCGTCGCCATCGACTATCTGTTTGCGAATCGCCCGCAGTGGAGCGCGGAGGCCGCGGTGGGGAAGACGGTGGTGAGCAGCAGTCTCATCGATCGTGTGGCCGCGCAGCTCGGGCGGCGTTTGTACGAGGTGCCGGTCGGCTTCAAGTGGTTCGTCGACGGGCTGCTCGCGGGCACGCTCGGCTTCGGCGGCGAGGAGAGCGCGGGCGCGTCGTTCCTCCGCCGCGACGGCTCGGTCTGGACGACCGACAAGGACGGCATTCTCCTCGGCCTCCTCGCCGCGGAGATGACGGCGCGCACAGGACGTGATCCGGGCGAGCTGTACGACGCGCTCGTCGCGCGGCACGGCGCGACGTTCTACGCGCGCACCGACGCGCCCACGACGCCGGAACAGAAGTCGCTCCTCGGCAAGCTCGCGCCCGAACAGGTGCGCGCGCAGGAGCTCGCCGGCGATCCGATCGAGGCGATCCTCACGAAGGCGCCCGGCGACGGCAACGCCATTGGCGGGTTGAAAGTCGCCACGCGCAACGGCTGGTTCGCGGCGCGGCCGTCGGGCACGGAGAACATCTACAAGATCTACGCGGAGAGCTTCATCAGCGAGGAGCATCTGCGCGCGCTGCAGTCGGAAGCGCAGGCGCTGGTCGGCGCGGCGCTCGGCTCACGCTGACACTGCGAACGTCGTCGCGTCGTCTTCCGCGAAGCGCAGCAGTTGTTCGCCTTCGTGGACGAGCGCGTCGCGATCGCGTTTCGCGAGCTTGCCGAACGGCGCGAGCACGAGCGTCGCGGTCTTCTTCTTCCGCTCGATCGACCACGTGCCCGCCACGACGCCGTCGACGAGGAACGTGGCCAACACGCGCAGGTTTTTGGTGACGACGAGCGGACGATGTTCGTCGTCGATGATCCGCGTGCGGTCGGCGTGGGCGAGGAGGAGGTTGTCGTACTCGGGGAGGAAGCGCACCGGTGCGTCGACGTCCTCGCCGGGACGCGGCGCGTCCGGCAGATCGAACAGCTCGCGCTTCTTGTCGCCGAACGTCACGAGTTGCGGGCGCAGCTCCTCGAACAGCGGCTTCGCGTTCTTGAGACCCGACCACGCCTGAAAGTCGGCGGGCGTCGCGGGACCGAACGCGGCGAGGTAGCGTATTGCGAGCGAATGCGCGGATGCTTCGGCGGCGATGGGCGTATCGAGGAACGTCTCGGCCACGGCGAAGTCTGCGTCGGGCGCATAGCTCCAGCGCGAGTCGTCGGGCACGAGCACGAGCGGCAGATGCATGCGCACGGCGTAGGCGAGGAAGCGTTCGTTGCGATCGGGATGCGTGGCCGCGAAATGCTTGCGCAGCGCGTCGAACGGCCGCGGCTGCGCACCGAAGAACGCGCGTCCCGCGGCGACGACGGACGCGACGTCGATCGGACCTCCGCCTTTCGTGATCGCCTCCCTTCCGGCCGTCAGCACCGGCTGCACGGCCGGACGGAAGGCAAGAAAGTCGTCGCGCGTGACGAGATGAATCGTCCCGCGCATGAGCGTTGCGCGCACGAGCTCGCGTCGCGCGATGGCGTCGCGCAGCGACTCGCGCGTGAAGCCTTCGACGCGCGACCAGAGCCCGAGGAATGGCGGCTTCGGCACCTGCGCCTGCATCCCCGCGAGCCGCGCGACCGCATCGACGACGCCGATCGCCTCACGGCGCAACAGCAGTTGCCGCGCGAGCGTGGCGCGATTGAGGGCGCGGGTGGTGAGGGTGGGCACGGGAGAAGTCTATTCGTCCTGGGGCTCGTGCTGGTGCTGCTCGAGCTCCGCGTAGGTTTCGCGGCCCGGCTCGCTGAGTACGCGCATGGCGACGGCATCGGCGGCCGGCGAATCGTAATCGACCAGCGCGAGCGCGAGCTCGTCGACCTCCGGCCAGCGTGCGATCGCTTCCTCGATCTCGGGCAGCACGCTCTCGTCATGGGCTGCCGCGAAGCTGACGACCGCCGCCTCGACGACGTCGATGCTCTCACTGTGGAGGGCACGCCGCAGGAGCGCACGGCCGCGCGGATCGCGGCCGGCGTAGGCGAGCGCGGAGACCGCCACGTCGAAATACCGATGCCGCTCCCATCCGCGCGCAGCGCACCACGTCGCAAGCTCCGGGTTCGGCCGCTCGTCGACGTAGGCGAAGCGGATCGCGTTCGCCGCGTGCTCCGCGACCTCGTTCCAGTATGGAGCGTCGTTTGCGACATGGCCGACGAGCGCGGCCGCGATGCGATGGCGCTCCGAAAGCGTGAGCTCCTGCGCGTAGCGTTGTTGCAGCACGGGTGCGGACGAGCGATCCCCGCGGCCGAGCGCATCGATCAGCGGCGTGTCGAAGTCGTAGTCGCTGCAGGCTGGCGGATCCAACACCGCGTGCGGCTCGGTCTTCGAGCAGGGGCTGTCGAGCACGATCTCTTCGGTGACTTCGGTGTTCACGGCCGCCGACGCGAGCACCGGCGCCAACATCGCGAACACGACCATCGCTACGCTGCATGACCTCACGGGAAGCGAGTGTCGCACATCGCACCGCCGGCGCGTGCACGCCGCGTGCAGCGCACGCGCGCATGTCCTCACCGACTGCTGCCGATCTGCTCGTCGAGACGCTCATCGACTGGGGCGTCGACACCGTCTTCGGTCTTCCTGGCGACGGCATCAACGGGATCATGGAGTCGCTGCGCACGCACGCGGAGCGCATCCGCTTCGTGCAGGTGCGGCATGAGGAGTCGGCCGCGTTCATGGCCTGCGCGTACGCGAAGTACACCGGCCGGCTCGGCGTCTGTCTCGCCACGTCCGGGCCCGGCGGCATTCATCTGCTGAACGGTCTGTACGACGCGAAGCTCGACGGGCAGCCGGTGCTCGCGATCACCGGACATCACTACCACGACCTCATCGGCACGTACTCGCAGCAGGACGTCGATCTCGACAAGCTCTTCGAGAACGTCGCCGCGTACAGCGTGCGCGTCATGGGCGCGGCGCACGTCGAGAACGTCACGAACCTCGCGTGCCGCATGGCGCTCGCGTATCGCACGGTCACGCACCTCAACTTTCCCGTCGACCTGCAGGAGCAGAAAGGCGGGCCGCGCTCGCCGCGCAACATCCCCGGCCATCAATCGGAAGTCTTCGCGCGCGGCGGAGGCGTACCGTGCGATGACGACCTGCAGCGCGCGGCCGCGATCCTCAACGCGGGCGGGAAGGTCGCGATCCTCGCCGGACGCGGTGCGCTCGGCGCGGGTGATGCGATCGAGCAACTCGCGGACATCCTCGCCGCGCCGGTGATCAAGCCGCTTCTCGGCAAAGGCGTGATCCCCGACGACAGCCCGTTCACCACCGGCGGCATCGGTCTTCTCGGCACGCGTCCGTCGACCGACGCGATGGAATCGTGCGACACGCTGCTGCTCGTCGGCACGTCGTTCCCGTACATGGAGTTCCTGCCGAAGCCGGGTCAGGCGAAGGCGGTGCAGATCGACGCCGATCCCGTGCGCATCGCGTTGCGCTATCCGGTCGACGTCGGTCTCGTCGGCGACGCGCGCCGCACGCTGGAGAAACTCATCCCGCTGCTGCAGCGCAAGAGCGACCGCGCGTTTCTCGAGAAGGCGCAGGCGTCGATGAAGGAGTGGAACGCGCAGATGGAGACGGAGGCCGCGCGCGCGGAGACGCCGCTCAAGCCGCAGTTCGTCGCGGCCGAGCTGTCGCGGCATCTCGCCGACAACGCGATCGTCTCCTGCGACTCGGGCACGATCACGAGCTGGTTCGCGCGCCACCTGCGCGCGCGCCGCGGGCAGATGTACTCGGTCTCGGGCACGCTCGCATCCATGGCGTGCGGACTGCCTTACGCGATCGCGGCGCAGATCGCGTATCCCGACCGCCAGTCCGTCGCGGTGATCGGCGACGGCGGCATGACCATGCTGATGGGCGAGCTCGCGACGGCGGTGAAGTATCAGCTGCCGCTGCGCGTGCTCGTGATGAACAACAGCGAGCTCGGGATGATCCAGTGGGAGCAGATGATCTTCCTCGGCAATCCGCACTACGGCACGGAGCTCCAGCCGATCGACTTCGCCGCGGTCGCCCGCGCATGCGGCGCCACCGGCCTCTCGCTACGCGAGCCGGCGGAATGCAGCGACGTCTTCGCGCGCGCGTTCGCAACGCCGGGTCCGGTCGTCATCGACGCCGCGATCGATCCGTACGAGCCGCCGATGCCGCCCAAGATCAGGCCGGAGCAGGCGCTGCATCTCGCCGAGGCGCTGGCGAAAGGGGAGCCGGCGCGCGGGAAGATCGTGAAGACGATCCTCGAGGACAAGATCAAAGAGATGGTGTGATGCGTCGTCGTGCGGCGCAGCGCGTCACGAGCCGGCTTTCGGCCGCCACGTGACGTCGTCGTTGAGCCCGCGCTCCTGTTGCGCCTCGGGGGAACTGCCGTGCGGCGGATGTCCGGCGCGCATCCGCCGGTCCCGCCACGCGAGCTTGAGATCGGCGAAGCGATGCTTCGGCGGCTCGTAGCCGGCCGCGCGCCAGCGTCCCGGGGGGACTTTGCCCTTCGCGGCGACATGCTCCGCGAGCGCGTCGGTCCACGCGTCGAACGCGCCGAACGTCTGCGCCTCGATGTCTTCCGCCTGGTTGTCGCTGTACGGTTTGCCGTGGCCGAACTCTTCGTAGCGCCACAACGCGTCCGGCACTTCGATGCCGCTGTAGCGGCACTGCCAGACGAGCGGAGCGTAGGCGTCGCGATCGTTCGCGAACGGTTCCTCATCCGGATCGAACCATTCCTTGTGCCGCAGCTTCTTCGGACGTCCGCTCTCGTCGAGCTCGTCGCCTCCGCCATCGCCGTAGCAGAAGAACGCGGCCGTGCGACCTTCGAGATGATTCCGGCTGAGCTCCGTCCATTGCTCGCTGTGCTCGAGCTGCATCGCCAGCTCCGGATTCTTGTGCTCGATGAGCTCTTCGCGCGGATTGCCGCCGTTCATGCAGACGAGCCGGTCGAACATCGCCTTGAGATTCGATGACGGCGCGTACCAGTTGATCGGTCCGACGATCGCCCACGCGTCCGCCTCATCGAGGCGCGCGTAGACGTCGAGATCCCACAGCAGATCGGGCTCTTCTTTGTTGTCTTTCTCGTAGCAGTTGCACGGCCAGCAGCAGAGCGCCATCGAGGTCGAGACGCACGCGTTGCACGGCTGGATGCGCGCGTTGCCGTAGACGTTGGCGAGGTCGAGCTCGTCGATCGCGAACCGCGTTCCGAGACGCGCGCCGAGGCGCTTCATGAACGTGCGCGCCTTGCCGTCGACACCGGGACAGTTGTACTGGCGACGCTGCGAGCCGGCGACGACGAGGATGCGAAGCTGATCCATGGCAACTCGCTGCCGCAATTGAAATACCACTTTTCGGCAGACGTTATTTACAATGTCGAAAGGTTGGTCCAGGAAGAATTGATCGGAAACGGGTGTGTCATGGCCATTGGCGGCAATGAGGACAAGCGTGTCGCTCGCGCGTCGATCCTCTCCGCCTTCGTCTCGCGCGCGGGCGGCGCCAACGCGCGCATCGTCATCATTCCCTCTGCCTCCGTCGAGCCCGCCGCGCGCGCGCAGCGTTACACGCAGCTGTTCACGCGCCTCGGCGCCACCGACGTCCGCACCGTGCACGCCGAGCTCGGCGTGACGAACGACGAGCGCGAGGCGATCCGCAACGCGACCGGCATCTTCGTCACCGGCGGCGATCAGGTGCGCCTGATGGCGTTCCTCCGCGCCGCCGATTGCGTCGACGCGATCCGCGAGGCCGTACGCGACGGCGCGGTGTACGCCGGCACGAGCGCCGGAGCGTCGGCTCTCAGCGAGCGCATGATCGCCCACAGCGTCCGCAAGCGCGGCGTCGACCACGTCGCCTTCGATGAAGGTCTCGGCCTGATCCCGAATGCGATCATCGATCAGCACTTCGGCCAGCGCCGCCGCCTGTCGCGCCTCATCCACGCGGCGAACGCGCACCATCTCACCGGCATCGGCATCGACGAGAACACGGCCATCGTCTGGAACCGCGACGGCATCGTGACCGTCGAAGGCGCGGGCGAGGTGACGATCGTCGATCCCGACCACCGCCTCACCGACACGCACGCGCGCTCCTACCGCCTGCAGATCCTGCGTCCCGGCGCGAAGTTCGTGGCTGACTAGCGACGGACGACCGTGAGCGCCTCCGGCGGGCCGGCGCGGCCGGCTGCGCTCAAGGGCATAGCCGGTTTGCACGTGCGGCTGCCCTGAATGGACCCCGGAAGAATGTCCTTCCTCCCAGACGCACCTCCGGCTAGGCTATGGCCTTCCACGAAGGGTTGCGACTGAGGAGGAGGACTGCATGCGCATCGTCCGCAAGGGAGAGAACGGCTACGACTGCGACCGGCGCATCTCGAATGCGCGCATCGATTACAAGCCGAAGGCGATCGCGTTCTGCGACAGCGAGCAGGATGTCCTCGACGCCATCGCCAAAGCGCGCGCAGAACACTGCGGCATCCGCGTGCGCGCGGGCGGACATCATCACGAGGGGATGTGCTCCGGCGACGACGTCTGGATGATCGACGTCTCGAGCCTGAGGCGGATCATCGTCGATGCGGACAAGTCGTTGGTCACCGTCGGCGCCGGTGCGCGGCTCGGCGACATCTACGACACGGTGCTGCCGTACGGCTTCATCTTTCCCGGCGGCGCGTGTCGTGACGTACACGTCGGCGGGTTGGTGCAGGGCGGCGGATGGGGACTCTTCAGCCGCGCCGCCGGCCTCACGTGCGACTCGGTGGCTCAGTTCCGCATGGCGATCTACGACGCGAAAACGGACGCCTTCACGATGACGACCGTCAAGGGCGCCGCGGACGATCCGAACCACGACCTCTTCTGGGCCGTCTGCGGGGGAGGCGGCGGGAACTTCGGCATCGCCACGGAATTCACGTTCAAGGTGCCGCCGTACAAGTACGGCATCGGCAACCAGCAGAGATTCATCACCCAATTCACCATGACCTGGCCGGATCGTAGGCGCATGTCCGATGTGCTGGAGGAGTGGCTCTGCTTCCCGGACGACGATGAATACCGGCTGACGACGTTCTGCCGCCTCATCGCTCCGGGCACGGAACCGATCGACCAGCCGACGCTCATCCAGGGAAACTTCATCGGCGCCAAGCCCGAGCTCATCGAGAACCTGAAGCGCCTGCTGCCGACGACGTTCAGCATCGGAAACTTCTCCTGTCAGACCATTGCGACGTGGCCGCCCGATCCGCGCCCGGCACCGAGAAACTTCTTCACGCCCGCGGAATACCAGGCAGGTCCTCCGCAGCAGGACGGCGTCGATCTCGGCAACACGTGCAACGGTTCCTTCTTCCGCCACAAGATCTCGTCCGCCTATCCGGTCGACAACTTCGATCAAACAGCCGGACGCTATGAGCTCGTCACGCGCATCAACGCCACCTCGCTCCCCAACGCTCGCCGCTACGTCAGCCTTCACTCCCTCGGCGGCGTCGTGCGCAACGACGAAGACCGCAACCGCGACACGTGGAGCTCCTTCGCCTACCGGCGCAAGCCGTTCCTCATCCAGTACCAGGCGTGGTGGAACACGCCCGATCTCGATGCGAAGTGCTGCGAGTGGGTGAATCGGTTTCGCGACGGCATGAAACTGTTGACCGACGGTGCGTTCATCAACTTTCCCGACCGCGATCGCGTCGACACCACCGACCCTGTCGAGCTGATGAAGGAGTACTACGGAGACAACTTCGACCGGCTGCGCGACATCAAAACGCGCTACGACCCGAAGAAACTGTTCGACTTCCCGATGGGCATTCCGCGGCGGTGACGGACGCGTTTGCGTCCGTCCCGCGTCAGCTCGCCTTCGCCGGCACGATCTCGCCGTTCGGCAGGATCGGGCGTTTCGTGCGAAGGTCGAAGCTGTAGCCGGCGGGGAGGACGTGCATCATCGAGTCGGTCATGGCGAGGACGTCGTCATCGCCGGCGTCGGGCGCGTTCGAGTACGTGACGGTGCCGTCGAAGACGAAGACGGCGCCGTTGCCGATGACGGTGAAGCGCTCGCCGGGGTGGACCTCGACGGCGGTGTCTTCATCGATGCCGACGCCGAGGATCTGCGGGTTGTGCGCGAAGATCACCAGCATGCGGCTCACGCGGCCGCGCTGCGCGAAGTGCGTGTCGACGACGGTATCGCGCCAGTAGCCGAGGCCCGGAGCGAGGCCGACGTCGGCGCGGCGCACGGTGCCTTTCGAATTGCCGCTGATGATCATCGTCGAGCTCATCGCGGCGGCGCCGGCGCTCGTGCCGCCGGCGACGAGACCTTCGTTGAACACGCGGTGGCGGATCTCGTTGCCGAACGGCGTGCCGGCGACGATGGCGGTGAGGCGCAGCTGATCGCCGCCGGTGAAGAAGACGCCGGTGGCGCGACGGACCATCTCGACGAGCTCCTCGTTGTCGCCGTCGTAGCGGCGCGTGACGTCGGGCTCCATGACTTCCGCGACGCCGATCTTCTCAAAGAGCTTCCGGTAGGTGCGTTCCTTCTCTTCGACTTCTTTGGAGGGCGTGCCGCAGACGAGGATGCGCGCGCGTTTGCCGCCGCACATCTTCACAAAGTGCGGGAGGATCGTCATGCTGTCCTCGTCCTTGTCCTCGTTGCCGCCGATGACGAGGAGGCGGCCGATCTTCCGCTCCGCGCGGTCGTAGCTCGTTTTGCGTTTCGTCGTCACTGCAGCACTCCTCCCGCGATCGTGTGCCGCAGCTCGTACGTCTGCGCGTCGAGCAGCAGCAGGTCGGCGCGGTTGCCTTCCGCGACGACGCCGGCATCGCGGAGGTTCAGCACGCGTGCCGGGTTGCGCGTCGCGAGCGCGAGCACGTCTTCGCGCGGCCACGACGCGTCGCGCATGGCGGCGCGGAGCTGTTCGAGCAGCGCGCCGACGCGGCCGATCGGCGCGTCGGTCGAGATCGTGAGGCGCGTGCGGTCGCCGTCGAACGCGCGCAGCCAGCGCACGAGATCTTCCTCGACGACGTCGCAGTCGACGGTGACGCCGTCGCGCGTCAGCGCGATCGCGTCGGCGAACAGCGCGTCGTTGCGATTCACGTGCGTCGGATAGAGCGTCGCGGTGGGAACGCCGAACGCGAGCACGTCGCGGACGATCGAGAGCTTCTCGGCGAGCTCGCCAGTGTGCAGGTGCAGCACGCCGGCTTTGCCGGTGAGCGTGCCGGCGATGTAGCAGTCGCTGGCGAGGCGGGCGAGGGTGCGCGCGTCGAAATGCGCGCCGCGGCGATCCGCGATGGCGATCTCGCCGGCGCCGATGATCTCGTCGATGAGGATGATGTCGTCGCGGACGCTCGTCGTGAGAAATCGCGCGTCGTAGCCGCCGGTCCACATGTGCGCGTTGACGCCGCGCTCGCGCAGCGCTTTGACGCGCGCGAGGAGCGCGGGAAGCGTCTTCGTCGTCGTGTCGGTGCCGAGGAGACCGGCGACGGTGGTGATGCCGTTCGCGAGCAGCTCCGATGCGTCGATCGGTGCGGACGCGGACGCGAAGCCTTTCTCGCCGCTGCCGCCGATGAGATGCGTGTGCGGATCGATGAGGCCGGGCGTGACGATGCAGCCGGAGGCGTCGACGATCGTGCAGTCGAGATTGCGGGCGAGCTCGCGGGCGTCGAGCTCGCCGATTTTCTCGATGCGGCCGCCGGCGGCGACGATCGTCGTGCGGCCGCGCGGCGCGGGATCGTACAGATCGGCGTTCGTGACGACCAGCATGTTCAGGATGCTGGCGAGAGCGCGGCGGCGGACGGCGCGGCCTGGCGCAGGCTGGCCACGAACTGCGCGGCGAGCTCCGGCTTGTCGGCGATGTAGACGATGAGATCGCCCGACTCGGCGGTGCGCACGGCGAGCGCGATGGCATCCGCCTCCTCCGGTTCGTCGATGATGTCGGACTCGCGCAGTCCGGCGGCGACGAGACCTTCGCGGATCAGCTTCGCGACCTCGCCCGGTTTGCGTCCGCGGAGATCGATGTCGTCGCGCACGATCACGCGATCGAACGCGCGGCCGACGACGCGGGCGGCCTCGCGGATGTCGGCGTCGCGGCGGTCGCCGGGAAGCCCGACGACGCAGACGAGCCGGCCGCGGCGCATCGCCTGCGCGAACTCGCTGACGGCGCGGAGGCCGTGCGCGTTGTGCGCGTAGTCGATCATCACGCTGAAGCCGTCGAACTCGATCACGTTGAGACGGCCCGGCGTGGTGTCGGGCGAATGGAAGAACGACTGCAGGCCGGTGACGATGTCGCTCACGTGAATGTTCGTCGCGACCGTCGCCAGCACGGCCGCGAGCGCGTTGGCGAGGTTGAAGCGCGCCTTGCCGCCGAAGGCGATCGGCACGCGCTGCTGTTCGCAGAGCGGCACGCGCAGGCCGTTTTCGTACAGCATCAGCCAGCCGTTCTCGATCGTGGCGCCGAGGCCGTTCTCGTCGACGTGCGTGCGGAAGACGGCGTTGTTCGGATCGAGCGAGAAGAACGCGAGGCGACAGTCGGCGTGCTTGCGGATGACCGGCGTCATGTCGTCTTCCGCGTTGAGAATCGCGTAGCCCTGCGGCTCGACGCGCTCGACGGTCACCGCCTTCACGTGCGCGAGATCTTCGAGCGTGTTGATGTCCTTGAGGCCGAGGTGGTCTTCGGCGATGTTCGTCACGACGGCGGCGTTCGACCAGTCGTAGGCGACGCCGGCGCGGAGGATGCCGCCGCGCGCGGTCTCGAGCACCGCGAAATTCACGGACGGATCGCGCAGCACCACCTGCGCGGACGCGGGACCGGTCGTGTCGCCTTTCTGCACGAGCTGATTGCGGATGTAGATGCCGTCGCTCGTCGTGAGGCCGACGCTCTTGCCGGCCATCTTGGCGATGTGCGCGCAGAGGCGCGCGGTGGTCGTTTTGCCGTTCGTGCCGGTGATGGTGATGATCGGGATGCGCGACTCGGTGCCCGGCGGGAAGAGCATGTCCACGACCGCTTCGCCGACCGGGCGCGGCTTGCCGATCGTCGGCGCGAGATGCATGCGGAATCCCGGCGCCGCGTTCACCTCGACGACACCACCGTCGTTTTCGATCAGCGGCGTTTCGAGGTCGGGCGCGACGATGTCGATGCCGCAGATGTCGAGGCCGACGAGACAGGCGATGCGCTCGGCGAGCTCGATGTTCGCCGGATGCACGCGGTCGGTCACGTCGATGGACGTGCCGCCGGTGGAGAGGTTCGCGGTGGTCTTCAGCTCGACGACGCGGTCGCGTTCGGGAACGGCGTCGAGCGAGAGTCCGCGCAGCGCGAGCAGGCGATGCGTGCTGTCGTCGATCTTGATCTTCGTCAGCACCTTCTCGTGTCCTTCGCCGCGGCGCGGATCGTGGTTCGCGAGGTCGACGAGCTCGGCGACGGTATGCGTGCCGTTGCCGATGACGTGCGCGGGCACGCGTTCGGCCGCGGCGATGAAGCGGTTATCGATGACGAGCATGCGGAAGTCGCGGCCCGCGAGAAAGCGCTCGACGATGACCGACGAGCGGTATTGCTTGGCGTCATCGAAGGCGATGCGCAGCTCTTCCTCGTTGCGGATGTTGGTGACGATGCCGCGTCCCTGCGAGGCGTCGAGCGGCTTGACCACGACCGGCCAGCCGATGCGGTTCGCGATGCGCAGCGCCTCGTCGACGTGGCGCGTGTAGTCGCCGGACGGCACGGGCACGCCGTGAAAGCCGAGGATCGCTTTGGTCTTGTCCTTGTCGCCGGCGATGTCGACGCCGAGGTAGCGCGTGGTCGAGGCGATGGTGGCCTGAATCTTCTTCGCGTTCGCGCCGTAGCCGAGCTGCACGAGGTTCCACTCGTCGAGGCGCATGTACGGAATGCCGCGGCGCACGGCGGCGTCGACGATCGCGCGCGTCGACGGTCCGAGCGAATTGCGGTCGTAGATGCGGCGGAGGCGCGCGAGGTGTTCGTCGAGCGGGAACGTCGCGCCGGCGACGAGCGTCTCGATCATCTCGATGGCGATCTCGCCCGCGGCGATGCCGGTCTCGCGCTCTTCACATTCGTAGATGACGTTGTAGATGCCGTAGCCGCCGCCGTCGCGCGCGCGGCCGAAGCCCGCGTCGATGCCGATGACGTTCTGCAGGCCTAGGGCGACGTGCTCCATCACGTGCCCGAGCCACGTGCCTTCTTCGAGCCGGGAGAAAAAGCCGCCGCGCACGCCCTCGGAGCAGCGGTGCTCTTCGAGCGACGGCAGCAGGCGCTCGATCGCTTCCGCGAAGCCGGGGATCGTGTTCGTCGGACGTTCTTCGAACGCGCCGATGTCGATCTTCCACTTGATGCAGGGGCGGTGGGCGTAGAGGTTCGGCCCCATCAGGGCGAGCCTCTCCAGTACGACGATCCGGAACGGTTGGTCGGACATGTGATTCTTGACCCGCGATGAAAGTGTGGGCGTTCTCCCTCGCGCGAGACGAGCAACGGCTTTGCCAAGTCCATCGGGCGGCAGAAGACGGTGCACGCGCGTCGTACACTGCCCGCCGACGGAGGATCCAATGCCGAGCTACTACCTTTCCGAAGACCTCGCGCGCTTCGGCGAAATCGGGAAAGCCAATCCGAAGGGATGGGACGGGTTTCTGAACTGGTATCAGCAGACCATGGCGCCCGGCGCGCTCGACGAGCGCACGAAGAAGCTGATCGCGCTCGCGGTGGCGTACGCGATTCAGGAGCCGTACTGCATCGACTCGTACTCGTCGGCGTGCAGCGACGCCGGCATCGCGCCGGAGGAGATGGCGGAGGCGGTGGGCGTCGCGGCGGTGATCCGCGGCGGCGGCACGATCGCGCACTGGGCGCAGTCGTGCAACGCGCTGGCGCGGCGGGAGGGCTGATGCCGAAGCGCGTCGCCGTGATCGGCGGCGGCCCGTCCGGCATCGCCGCGGCCCTGGGCGCGCTCGCGCGCGGACACGATGTTGCGCTGCTCGAGCGCGACGCGGTCGGCGCGTCGCTGCGCACGTGGGGCGCGACGCGCTTCTTCTCGCCGCTCTCGATGAACGTGACGCCGCGCATGCGCGAGCTGCTCGATGCCGACTTCGACGGCGACGCACTGCTCACCGGCGCCGAATACGCGGATCGCGTGCTCGCGCCGCTCGCCGCGCGCGAGCCGCTGCACGGGCGCGTCTTCGAACGCCACGAGGTGATCGCCATCGGACGACGCGGACTCACGCGCGGCGACTACGCCGGACATCCGCTCCGCGCCGAGCGGCTGTTCCGCATCGTCTGCGCGAACGACGCCGTCTTCGAGGCCGACGTCGTGCTCGACGCGAGCGGCGGCCTGCGCATCCCACGCGCGTTCGGCCTCGGCGGCCTGCCGGTCCTAGGCGAGCCGACGCTCGCGCACGGACCGATCCGCACGCTCGGCGCGCTCGCGGACGCGTGCGATGCTCTGCGCGGAAAGCGTGTGCTCGTCGTCGGCGGCGGGCATTCGGCGGCGCATGCGATCGTGCATCTCAGCGCGCTCGCGGAAGCCGCGCCGTCGACGCGCATCGTCTGGGCGGTGCGCGGCGCGAATCGCCGTCCGTGCGAGGAAGTCGTGAACGATCCGCTGCCGGAGCGGCGTGCGGTCGTCGAGCGGGCGAACGAGCTCGCGTCGGCGCCGCCGGAGTTTCTCCGCGTCGAACGCCGCGCGATGGTCGAGCGCGTCGCGCAGCACGACGATCGCATCGCGGTGACGCTCACCGGCGGACGCGCGGTCGACGTCGACGCGATCGCGGCGTTCACCGGCTACCGTCCGGATGCCGCGTTTCTCACGGAAATCGCCGCCGAAGTCTCGCCGGTCACGGAGGGAGGCGCGCGGCTCGCGCGCGCGATCGCGAACGTCACCGATTGCCTCAGCGTGCCGAGCGTCGCCGCGCGCGATCTCGAAAGCGGCGAGCCGGGTTTTTACTTCGCAGGCTCGCGCGGCTACGGGCGCTCGAAGACGTTTCTGCTGCAGACCGGTTTCGCGCAGCTGGAGAGGATCCTCGATGCCGTCTCCTGACGCGCCGCACGTTCCGCTCGTCGCGCTCGACACGCTCTGGTTCCAGGTCGCGGGCACGCTCTGCAACATCGCCTGCACGCACTGCTTCATCTCCTGCTCGCCGACGAACCACGCGCACGAACTGCTCACGCTCGCGGACGTCGAGCCGCTGCTCGCCGAAGCGCGCGTGCTCGGCGTGCGCGAGTACTACTTCACCGGCGGCGAGCCGTTCCTCAATCGCGAGCTGCTGCCGATCCTCGAGGCGACGCTGAGGCAAGGACCCGCGACGGTGCTGACGAACGGCATGCTGCTGCGCGCGGACGTCTGCCGCGAGCTGCGCGCGCTCTTCGACGCGAGCGAGTACTCGCTCGATCTGCGCGTGAGCCTCGATGGCTTCGACGCCGCGTCGCACGATGCCATCCGCGGCGCGGGCGTGTGGGAACGCGTGATGACCGGCCTGCGCAATCTCGTGGACGCCGGTCTCAATCCCGCCATCACCGTGACCACCGCGGCGGAAGGCGTGGCGACGAGCGACGGGCGCGCGCGCTTCCTCGAGCTCATTCGCAACTTCGGCTTCGCGCGTCCGCGCCTGAAAGTGCTGCCGCTGTTTCGCATCGGCGCGGAGGAGACGCGGACGCGCGCGTACGAGGATTGGGAGCGGCTGACGTCCGACGCGCTGACGAGCGACGACGCGAAGGTGCTGCAATGCTCGTCGTGCCGCATGGTCACGAGCCGCGGCGTCTACGTCTGCCCGATCCTCATCGACGAGCCGGGGGCGCGCATGGGCGCGACGCTCGCGGAGACGCTGCGCCCGTTCCCGCTGCGCTACGGCGCGTGCCACACGTGCTGGGTGGACGGAGTGACATGCACGACGTGACGATCCGCCGCGCGACGATGAACGACGCCGCCGCGATCGCATCGCTCGCCGGGGAGCTCGGCTATCCCGCGAGCGAAGACGAAATGCGCCCGCGCCTCGCATCGCAACTCGAGCGCGTGTTGGTCGCGATTCATGACGACCGCGTCGTCGCTTGGATCCAGCTCGCGTTCGTCGAAACGCTGGAGAGCGGCACGTTCGCGGAGATCACCGGTCTCGTCGTCGCGGACGCTCTCCGCGGCCGCTGCATCGGCGCGCACCTCGTCGACGCGGCGGAATCGTGGGCGCGCGAGCGCGGCGTCGCGCGCATTCGCGTCCGCTCGAACATCATCCGCGCGGAGACGCACTGCTTCTACGAACGCCGCGGCTACGCGATCACCAAGACGCAGCACGTCTTCGACAAGAGGCTCGCGTGACGCGGCTCGCGTTCATCGGCGGCATGTACTCGAACTATCACGCGCTCGTCGCGACGCTCGCCGACATCCGCGCGCACGGCGCCGACGCCACGTACTTCCTCGGCGACCTCGGCGCGTTCGGGCCGTATCCGGACCGCGTCCCGGAGCTGCTCATCGAGCGCGGCATCGCCGGCATTCAAGGTAACTACGAGGAGTCGCTCTCGACGCGCGCGGACGATTGCCATTGCGGCTACACCGATCCGCGCGACAACTACTTCGCGCAGCTCAGCTACGACTACACGTTCGCGCATACGAGCGATGCGTTGAAAGACTGGATGGGCACGTTGCCGCGCACGATCCGCTTCGAGGCCGGCGGCCTGCGCTTCCTACTCGTGCACGGATCGCCGCGTAGGATCAACGAGTTCCTCTGGCGCTCGACGTCGCCCGAGCCGTTCCTCGAAAAGCTCTGCCGCGACTTCGCCGCCGACGCGATCGTCTGCACGCACACCGGGTTGCACTGGTATCGCGCGCTGCCGGACCATCGCCACATCATCAACGCCGGCGTGATCGGGCGTCCGGCGAACGACGGGCGGACGAACGTCTGGTACGCGCTCGTTGACGTTGACGGTGTCAACCTGCGGGTGGAGTTCGTGCCCGTGGCCTACGACCATCACCGTCTCGCGGACGAGATGCAGCGCGAGCATCTGCCCGAGCCGTTCATCGAGACGATCCTCAGCGGCTGGTGGACGACGTGTCTCGAGATCCTGCCGGCGAAGGAACGCGCGGCGGGGAAGTTCTAGCGAAACGCGGCGCGCGAGCTAACGCCAGAACGCGAGGATCAACGCGGCGACGATGAACGCGACGAGGTTGTAGCCGGAGTTGATCAGCCACAGCAGGCGCGGCGTGCCGGAGAACATCGCGCTGCCGAAGCTCGTCGCGCCGGCGAAGCCGATCCACATGAGGATTGCGATCAGCAGCGTGCGCGTCAGCGTCGCCGGTCCGAAGTGATTGAGCACGATCGCGAGCGCGTACGCGGTCAGCACGCCGCAGACGAACACCATCACGTACGGCAGCGGCCCGGGCGCCGCCTGCTTGAGCTCCGCTTCGCTCTTGCCCATGAGCCCGACCCAGCGCTTCGCGAAGAGCAGCGGCGAGTACCAGAGCCCGCCGAGGAGGAAGATGGCGACGCCGGCGGCAAGCACGGAGAGATAGTTCACGGAGGGCAACGACGACATGCAGGCACCTCGCAATCGAACCGGTTTGGGGCGAGGCGAGGATACGACATTCGCGGGTCAGCGCGAATAGAACTCCGCGCCGATCAGCGCGAATAGAACTCGACGATCAACCGGTCTTCGATCGGCACGGGGATCTCGTCGCGTTCCGGGAGGCGCACGAGGCGTCCGGTCATCGTGTCGCGGTCGAGTTCGAGGTAGGGCGGGGGAAGGATGCCGCCGCGTTCGGACCAGATGGCCATCTGTCGGCTGCGTTTGAATTTCTCGGAGAGCGTGATGGCCTGTCCCGGCTTCACCGAGTATGAAGGGATGTCGACGCGCTTGCCGTCGACGCGCACGTGGCCGTGGCTGACGAGCTGGCGCGCGGCCCACAGCGACGGCGCGAAGCCGAGGCGATGCACGACGGCGTCGAGGCGCTGTTCGAGGAGTTGCAGCAGGTTCGTGCCGGTCGGGCCTTTTTTCCGCATGGCCTCCGCGACATAACGCCGCATCTGCCGCTCGGCCACTCCGTAGAACGCCTTGAGCTTCTGCTTCTCGACGAGACGGCTGCCGTACGCGCCGACCTTCTTGCGCCCTTTGCGCGCGCCGTGCTGTCCCGGCGGCGTCGGACGCTTCTCGAGGATGCGCGCGTATTTCGGCGACGCGGTCATGAGCACGCCGAAACGCCGCATCACTTTCGCCTTCGGTCCGCGGTAGCGCATCGAGTCAGCGAACGCCGCAAGAGGTGTGCCCGGGATCACGTCTTGCTTTGGCCATGCACCCGCTGCTCGTCTTCTTCGGCGCCGTCGTGCTGCTCGCGACGTGGGTCGACATCGTCTGGACGACGCTCGGCACGCACGGCGGCGGACCGCTCACGCGCCATCTCAACGCCGGCCTGTGGCGCGCCGCGCTGTGGATGCACAAGCGGCGCAGAAACCATCGCCTGCTGTCGTTCGCCGGCTCGACGATCCTCATCACGACGCTCGTCTTCTGGGTGGCGATAACGTGGCTGGGGTGGGTGCTGATCTACTCCTCAAAGGCGGCGTCGCTCGTCGAGAAGGACTCGCACGTCGCGACCGATCTCGCCGGCCGCATCTACTTCGTCGGCTACACGATGTTCACGATGGGCAACGGCGAGATCGCGCCGAACGGTCCGCGCTGGCGCATCCTCACCGCGATCTGTTCCGGCAGCGGCCTCGCCGCGATCTCGCTCGGCATCGCCTTTCTCCTCGAAGTCCTTTCCGCCGTCGTGCACCGCCGCTCCCTCGGCGCGTACATCTCCGACCTCGGCGGCACGACGGAGACGATCGTCGCGCGCGCGTGGACAGGGGAGGAGTTCGATTCGCTGCGGGAGCATCTGCTGTCGCTCACGTCGCAGATCCACGCCTTCACCGACGAGCATCTCGCGTATCCCGTGCTCCATTACTTTCACAGCGAGAACGAGCGCGCGGCCGCGTCGCTGCGGCTCGTGGCGCTGCACGAGACGGTGTTCCTCATCGCGGAGGGCGCGCGGAAGGACAAGCGGCTGCCGGCGATGGTGGTCGAGCCTCTGCGCAGCGCGATCGCGGGATTCGCGCACGTGCTCAGCGCGGAGTTCGTCGAGCCGGAGCACGACGAGCCGCCGCCACCGCCGCTGCAAACGTTGCGCGACGCGAACGTGCCGACGGTCGATGACGCGACGTTCGCCGCCGCGGTCGCGGACGCGCGCGACCTGCGGCGCTTTCTCTACGGTCTCCTCCACGACGACGGGTGGACGTGGGAGGAGATGCGCGCGGGGAAAGCGCTCGACGGAAAGAAGCGGAAGTAACGCCGCGGATCAGGGCTTGCGCAGCGGATCGCGCCGGCGGTCGGCGCTCTCTTCTTCCTCGATGGTGTCCCAGGCGGAGACGTGATCGTCAACGACGGAGTATTCGTCGTCTTCGAGCGAGCGGTAGCCGGTGGCGGGACGCTCGTCGCGTCCGCCGAGGGGCACGCCGCGTCCCTCGCCGCCGTCGACGTTGCCGCGCTGCCGGCCGGAGTGTTTCTTACGTCCGATCGTCGTCATCATGGCGAGCCCAATCAATGCAAACGGTGTCCCAAACGATACGATGCAACGCGTCGTGCAGCCGCTCACCCGCCTCAGCCGTCGCATTCTGCTGCTCATCTTCATCGCCGCAGGCCTCGTCTCGGGACTGGCCGCTGTGCTCTTTCATCGCTGGATCGAGCTCAGTCGGCGGCTCTTTCTCTCGCATGCGCTCGCGACGCACGGCCCGCTGCGCGTCGTTCTCCTGATCGCGATTCCGTGTCTCACCGCCGCGGCCCTCGGCTACGTCGTGCAGCGCTTCGCACCGTCGACGCTCGGCGCGAACCTCGCCCGCGTGCGGCGCAGTTACGCCGAGGACGTGTCGCATCTCGATCCGCGCACGATCGCGGCGACGTTCATCCTCACGCCGCTCTCCCTCGGCTCCGGCGCGCCGCTGGGCCCCGAGGGACCGACCATCGTCGTGACGAGCGGCCTTTCGGTGTGGGTCGCGAAAACACTTGGATTTCCAAGGAAAGTGCTGCGCGGCATGGTGCCGGTCGGCACCGCCGCAGGCATCGCGGCGATCTTCCGCACGCCGATCACCGGCGTCGTCTTCGCGCTCGAAGAGCTCTTCGGCACGTCGAGCCGCAGCATCCTCGGCGGCACGCTCATCGCCGCCGTCGCAGCGGCCGTGGTGCAGCAGGGTCTCGCGCCGCACAACGAACGCATCCTGCCCGCGGCCGCCGCGTCGTGGACGCACGTGTGGGAACTCGCCGTCTTCGCGCTCGTCGGCGTCAGCGCGGGCGTCGTCTCCGGCTCGGTGCTGCGCGTCGGCGCGCAGTTGCGCGAGCGCTTCCGCATGCGCGTGCCTTCCGTGCCGCTGCGCTTCGGTATCGGCGGCGCCGCCGTCGGCTTGATCGGTGTCTTCACGCCGTCGATGCTCGGCGTCGGCTACGAGACGACCTCGCTCCTCGTGCGCGGCGGCGGCTCGCTGCTGTTCGATGCGGAAGCCTTCGGCGCGAAGACACTCGGCTTTCTCATCGCCGCCTCTGCGGGTCTCCTCGGCGGCACGTTCGCGCCCTCGCTCTTCATCGGCGCGTCGCTCGGCGCACTCGTCGGCCACGCGGCGAAGCTCGTCGCCGGCGCGTCGGTCGACTCCAGCGCATTCGCACTCGTCGGCATGGGCGCGTACTTCGCCGGGACGCTGCGCGCGCCGATCGCCGCCGTGCTGATCGTGCTCGAACTGACGAACGACTACGCGCTGATGATCCCGCTCATGCTCGGCGTCGCGCTGTCGCACGCGATCTCCCACGCGATCGCGCCGCTGTCCCTCGAAGAAGATCAACTCGAACACGAGGGCTACCACCACGAGGCGCACGCCGCGCGCGATCCGCTCGCCCGCCTCATCGTGCGCGAGCTGATGGGCACAGGCCTGCGCACGTTCTCGCGCACAACCACCATCGCCGAGATCGTCGAAGCCACACGCGAGTCACGCCATCGCTTCTACCCGATCGTCGATGAGGATCGCCGCCTGCTCGGACTGCTCTCCGGCGACTCCATCGCGCGCGCATTGCGCGAGGAGCGGCTCGCGTCGACCGCGGGTGAGCTGATGGAGCTCCCCGCCGTCGCCGCACGCGGCGATGAACCGGTGTACGAACTGTTCGCACGAATGTCCGCGGCGAGCATTGATCGCTGCCCCGTCGTCGACGACTCCGATCGCGTGATCGGCTTCGTCAGCCCCGCGGACCTGATCCGCGCCCGCTTCCGCCAGCAAGAGATGCTTGACGACGACACGCTGAGCTAACCGAGAGGCCTCCGGCGGGCCGGCACGGCCGGCAGCGCTGAGGGCCTAGCCTAGACGCACGTGAGGTCGCGGTTAACGTCGTTGACTGCAGCCGCACGTGCGTACTGGCTATGCCCTCAGCGCTGCCGGCCGTGCCGGCCCGCCGGAGGCCCTTCGGTCAACTCAACGTTCGCGCAACCTGCGACGCACGGCGTCGAGTTCTTCGCGGACGAACTCGAGTTGGGCGAGGAGTTCCTCGACGTATTCGGAGATCTCGCGGAGGCGTGCGCGGCGGGGGCGATCGGTTTGGGCGCGGCGTGAGGCGTCGGCGAGGGCGCGCCAGAGGGCGGTACGGGCGTGGCCGTCGAAGCCGGCGATCTTGCGTACGAGTGGATCGACGCCGTCGCCGTCGCCGTTTCCTCCGAGATCGCCGAGGAGCTCGTGGGGGAGGACTTCGAGGACGCGCGCGAGCATCAGGAACATCGCGATGTCGAGCGTTTGCTTGTCGTTCTCGATGCGGGACAGCGTCGCCACGCTGATGTTCGCTTCGCCCGCGACGTCCGCGAGCGAGCGCTTCTGTCCAAGCCGAATGGAACGCAGTTTCTCTCCGACCATCGAAGGATGATAGACCAGCCTCAGCGAAAACGCCGTTCAGGGTTTTGGATGGAGCGCACGAATTTTGCAGGATCTGCAAAACGGCCGGCGTCGCGCGTTTCCTTCGAGGCACCGGGCCGCCTGCAGTGCGGCGCCGGCCTGTCCCTGCCGGGTCCCGGCGGTCAGCGTGATTTTCGCGGCTGCTGATCGCCGGGACGTTCTTCCTGCGCGTCGCGGCAGGCGTCGATCGCATCGATCAGCTGATCGAGATCGAACGGCTTGCGGTGGAGGCCGCGGATGAACGCGATCTCGGGGCATGCGGCCCACGCGCTTTCGTGCGCGGCCGTCACCACGATCACATTGCGCAGCGCCTCTGGCTTGGTCGACGCGAGCCACGCCAGGACCTCGACGCCGCTTACTTCGGGCATGAGCAGGTCGAGCAGGATGGCGGTGTAATCGTGCGAGGAGAGCAGGGTCACGGCACGCCGTCCGTCGGTGACGACGACGGGACGGAGACCGCGCCGCAGGACGATGGCCGCGAGCAGGCTGCACGTGGCGGCATCGTCATCGGCGATGAGAACCTCGCCTGTGGACACCATGGGAAGACCTTAAGGAGACGACCAAAGGTTACGCGATGTGCAAATCTGCGCCGTATCCCATGCTAAGTCAAGGGAAAAGGCAGCATTTCTGCTACTGCGCGCGTGCGACGTCGTATGGAACGGGAAGAGCTGAAACTCTCCGACGCGGTCAGCGACCTCCTCGATGAATGCCGCATGGTGCTGCCGGGCATTCAGGCGCTGTTCGGGTTCCAGATGATCGCGGTCTTTAACAATGGCTTCTTCGAACGGCTCGCGCCGCGCGAGCAGGAACTGCATCTGTCCGCGATCGTGCTGGTCGTCGTGGCGATCGCGCTGCTCATGACGCCCGCGGCGCTGCATCGTCAGGCGGAGCCGCGGGAAGCAACGGATCGGTTCCTGAGCTCCGCGTCGCGTTTGCTCCTCTCGGCGATGGTCGCGCTGGCGGGCGGCATCTCGCTCGACGTCTTTCTGGTGCTGAACATGGTGCTGCACGATTCCGCGCTGAGCGGCGCGGTCGCCGCGGTCCTCTTCGCGCTGTTCCTCCTGCTCTGGTTCGCGTACCCGCGCGCGTACCGCGCATCGTCACGCCGTCAGTGAAGCGGCGCCGGCGGTGACGTCGTGCCCTCCTGGAAGCGCGCACCCCCTTTGCACCAGCAGCAAAAGAGGAGGAGTTCCATGAAGGCGGTGGTTTTTCACGGAATTGGAGACATCCGGCTCGACGAGGTGAAGGAGCCGAAGATTCGCGAGGCCACGGACGCGATCGTGCGGCTGACCGCGAGCGCGATCTGCGGCACCGACCTGCACATGATCCGCGGCACCATGCCGGGCATGAAGAAGGGCACGATCCTCGGCCATGAAGGCGTCGGCATCGTCGAGGAAGTCGGCAAGGACGTGCGCAATCTGCGGCCCGGCGACCGCGTCGTCATCCCGTCGACGATCGCATGCGGCTCGTGCGCGTATTGCCGCGCCGGCTACTTCGCGCAATGCGACGAGGCCAACCCGAAAGGACGCGAGGCCGGCACCGCGTTCTTCGGCGGACCGGAGACGAGCGGCGGCTTCGACGGCATGCAGGCCGAGAAAGTGCGCGTGCCGTTCGCGCATGTGGGACTGGTGAAGCTTCCCGATGCGCTCGACGACGACCGCGCGATCCTGCTCTCCGACATCTTTCCAACCGGCTTCATGGGCGCGGACCTCGCGGAGATCCGCGATGGCGACACGGTCGGGGTGTTCGGCTGCGGCCCGGTCGGCCTGTTCGCCATCGCCAGCGCGCGGCTTCTCGGCGCGGGACGCGTGCTCGCCGTTGACTGCATACCGTCGCGGCTCGACAAGGCGCGCGAGCTCGGCGCGGAGGCGATCAACTTCGAGGAAGAGCATCCCGTGCTCACGCTCAAGCGCCTCACCGGAAAGATCGGCGTCGACCGCGCCATCGATGCCGTCGGCGTCGACGCCGTGCGTCCGCATCACGGACCGGCCGCGAAAGCGACCGCGCCGCAGAAAGAGAAGTTCGAGGAAGAGCAGAAAGAGATCGCGCCGAAGCAGAATACCGACGGCGATCTGTGGCATCCCGGCGATGCGCCGTCGCTCGTCCTGTCGTGGGCGGTCGAGTCGCTCGCGAAGGCGGGCACGCTCTCGATCATCGGCGTCTATCCCGAGACGGCGAAGACGTTCCCGATCGGCATGGCCATGAACAAGAACCTCACCGTGCAGATGGGCAACTGCCACCACCGCAAATACATCCCCGAGCTCATCGAGCTCGTGCAGGCCGGCGCGATCGATCCGGCGGTGATCCTCACGCAGGAGACGCCGATGACCGGCGCGATCGAAGCGTACGAGCACTTCGACCGCCGCGAGGCGGGCTGGATCAAGGTGAAGTTGGATCCTGAAGCGAACTAGAAGACTGCGAACGGTGTGCGGTCAAGCAGCGAGCCGGAAGAAGGCTGGGCCAACCAGCGCTGCCGGCCGGGCCGGCAAGATCCGGGCTCCGAATGAAGGGTGAGTGTCGTCGAAGGAATGGGCTTCAAGCGATCCTTCATCCGGAGCCCGGCACCCTCTCCCCGCCTCGTTGAGAGGGTTTACTGCATGCCTGGAAGGTTACGACCCGGGGATGGACAGACGGTGATACACCACCACCATCGTGGCGAGAATGAGAACGACATCCACGCGCACCCCTCCTTCCGCCCCGAAAGGCGTTGTGATGGAGGGCCCTCAAAAAGGGAGTGTCGTGACTCGGGAAAACCTTATAGGCGGGGTGGCGGAAGGAAGGGGAGGTCGCGCTGATCGGGCAGGCTCTCGATGTACTGCCGGATGTGCCGGACGAGATCCGGCGTGGCCGTTCCGGCGGCGAACGCCTCGCGCAGGAACGCCAGCGCGGTGAGCGCGTGCCCGGTCATGCCGACGGCGGTGAAGCTCTCGACGAGCGCGCCGCACAGCTCCGCCGCCTCGGCGATCGCGGGGCGCGTGCCGGTGGCGAGCAGCGTCTCCGCGAGGTCGAGCGTCACCAGCGCCGCGTCGCTGCGCAGCCCGAGCTCGGCGAACTCGCGCCTTGCCTCGCGCAACTGCCCCAGGCCGACCGCGATGTCGCCGCGCGCGATGCGCACGCAGCCGACGCTCCACTGCGTCCGCACGCGTTCCGTCTCGAGCCCGAGGGCGCGATAGAGCGAGAGCGCGCGCTCGAAGTACGTGTCGGCGGCGTCGAGCTCGTTGAGGCGCAGATGACACGTGGCGACGTTCTGGTAGAGCCGCGCCAGCGTCGCGCCCTGACCGACGGCGGTCGCCACGCGCACGAGCGAGAGAAAGAGATCGCGCGCCTCGCGGTAGCGATGCTGATCGAACAGCACCGACGCCTCGACGATCTTCGCGTGGATGAAGCGCTCGTCCTCGCCGAACTGGCGGAACACGCGCGCGCTGTTGCGAGCGAGGCGGCGTCCTTCATCGAGCCGTTCCGTTTCGACGAAGACGACCGCGCGCACGTAGTCGACGAGCGCGCGTGAATACGCCGCGACCGGCGACCGCGCGAAGCCGCGTTCGGCGATGTCGAGCGCGTCGAGCGCCTCGGGATAGCGGCCGAGGTAGCGAAGAACATTCGCGCGCTCGAGCCACGCGGCGGCGCGCAGCTCGTCGATGAGCGCGGAGGGATAGCGCTCCGGCGAGAGCTGATCGCCGATCGCGATCGCCGCGTCGGCGACGACGAGCGCGTGCATCGGCTGCCGTTCGCGCAGCGTGCGCGACTCGCTGCAGAGGCGGCGCACGACGCCGGCCGTGCGCATCGCCGGCTGCGAGGTGATGTTCGCGCGGCGGAACGAGGCGGGACTGGCGAGCAGTGTGCCGAGGAGCTCGGAGGCTTCGCGGTCTTCGCGCTCGAAGAGATCGGCGAGCGCGCGCAGCGCCTCGGGTGTCTCTTCCTCGCGCGGCGGCGCATCGCCGGCGAGCTCCCACAGCTCGTCGCCCGCGAGCGCCGCTTCGAACGCGCGCAGCTCGTCGAGCACGGCGCGGCATTCCGCGCAGCCGGCGAGATGCTCTTCCAGCTCCGCGCGGTCTCCGACGCTGTCAGGATCGTCCAGGTAATCCTGCAGCACCCACTCGTCGTAATGCCGCGTCAACCCTTGTCCTTCCGCAGCTCGTCATACGCCTTCCGCATGCGATTCCGGCACGCGTGGAGGAGTTGCATGACGTACCCGGTCGTGGTGCCGTAGTGTTCGGCGATTTCCGCGGCCGAGTAGCCCTCGGCGTAGTAGAGGCGGAGGGTCTCCCGGCACTTCGGGCCGACCAGGTTGAGCGCCGCGGCCATCGTAACGCGGTCGAGGATGCGCCCTTCCAGTCCTGCCGACCGCGGATCGGTGTATTCGGCCACATCCGACGGCAGCGGCGCGGTCTTCGTGGCCACGCGCCAGTACGCGCGGCTCGCATGGCAAACCGCGCCGATCAGCCACTTGCGCGCGTCGCGCACCTGATCGCGCCGCACGAGATACGCGGTGAACACCTCGCTGACGACGCTCTCCGCGTCGCCGGCCGGGATGTTGAACTTCTTCTCCGCGATGTCGCGCAGCAGCGCCGAATGGGCTTTATAGGCGTCTTCGACGCCGGCAACCGAGCCGGCCGGCTCCGCTGCGGGCGGCTCCCCCCCGGATGGCATGTGCGAGAAGTATATATTCGCGTTTCGGGAGGAACTTCATGGCCATCATCAACTACGTTCTGTCGGAGCTCGACATGGAAGCGGCGTCGACGATCCGCATCCTCGAACGCGTGCCCGACGACAAGCTCGGCTGGGCGCCGCACGAGCGCTCGATGACCCTCGGCCGCCTCGCATCGCACATCGCCGCGATTCCGTCGATCGTCGAGAAGCGCCTCCGCGACGGCTTCCTCGACATGGGCAGCGCGCGTCCGTCGACGGAAGATCCGGGCAGCAGCGCCGCGATCGTGCAGCGCTTCCGCGACAACCTCGCGGCGGCGACCGAGTACCTGCGCGGACTCTCCGACGAAGAGCTCAAGCAGGACTTTCATCTGCGCCGCGGCGACACCGTGCTGCGCACGTTCCCGAAGATCGGCGTCGTCCGCAACATCCTCCTCAATCATTCCTATCATCACCGCGGGCAACTCTCGGTTTACCTGCGGCTCCTCGACGTGCCGGTGCCGGCGATCTACGGGACGAGCGCGGACGAAAATCCGTTCGCGTGAGAGGTGAGCGATGGCGATGAGAGCAATCGGCGACGACGCGGTGCGCAAGGCTACGGGACGCGACTGGAGCGAATGGCTGCGCATCCTCGACAAAGAAGGCGCGCGGAAACGCTCGCATCAGGAGATCGTGGCCATCGTCGGCGACAAGTACGGCGCGACGCCGTGGTGGCAGCAGATGGTCACGGTGACGTACGAGCGCGAGCGCGGACTGCGCGAGGTGCATCAGACCGCGGGCGGCTACGTCGCGAACGTCAGCCGCACCATCGCCGCGCCGGTGGACGAGGTGTACGCGGCGTGGACGGACGGCCGCCGCCGCGCGCGCTGGCTCGGGCGCGAGAAGCTGACCGTCCGCAAGGCATCGGACGTGAAGTCGCTGCGCATCACGTGGGGCGACGACACGAACGTCGACGTCAACTTCTCGACCAAAGACGGCGGTCGTTCCGTCGTCGCGGTCGAGCACGCGAAGCTGGCGAGCAAGGATGCGGTCGCGGAGAAGAAGGAGTTCTGGTCGGCGGCGCTGGCGCGGCTGAAGGCGCTGGTGGAGTCCGCGTGAGGCTTCTCGGCGGCGACGTCGGCGGCACGAAGACGCTGCTGCGCTGCATCGAGGCGGACGGTTCGACGCTGCACGAGGAGCGTTACGACAGCAGCGCCTTCGCGACGTTCGACGACCTCGTGCGCGACTTTCTCGGCCGCATTCACGGTCCCGTCGATTCCGCGTGTTTCGCCGTCGCGGGTCCGGTCTACGCGCGGCGCGCGGAAGTGACGAACGTCGGCTGGACGATCGACGAGGCGGCGCTCGCGCGGCAGTTCTCGATCGCGCACGTGGCGCTCATCAACGATTTCTACGGCATCGCCATGGGCGTGCCGCTCCTCGGCGAGAAGGACCTGCTTTCACTGCATGCCGGCACGCGCGACCGCGGCGCGCCGATGGCGATCCTCGGCGCGGGCACCGGTCTCGGGCAGGCCATCGTCACGACGCATCACAACATCCATCACGTCATCTCCACCGAAGGCGGCCACGCCGACTTCGCGCCGCAGGACGAAGAGCAGGCGCGGCTCTTTCTCGCGCTGCAGGCGCGGTACGGCGGCCATGTCAGCTGGGAGCGGCTGCTGTCCGGCATGGGTTTGGTCAACATCTTTACGTTCCTCGGCGGGGAGGAGCTCGACCCCGCCGAGATCGCCGAGCGCGCCGATGCCGGCGACGAACGTGCGGCGCGCGCGTTCACGATCTTCGTCGACATCTATGGTGCCGAGGCGGGGAACATGGCCTTGCGCGTGCTGGCGCGTGGAGGCGTGTTTCTCGCGGGCGGAATCGCCGCGAAAAACGTGCGCTGGTTCACCGATGGGAAATTCGTCGAAGCCTTTCTGCGTAAAGGACGGTTTCGCGGGTTGATGGAAACCATCCCCGTCGACCTCATCACCAACGAAGAGGTCGGGCTGTTGGGCGCGCTGGAACAGGCGCGAAGGAGCAGTTAACCGCATGGGTCTCTCCGTAGGTATCGTCGGGCTGCCGAACGTCGGCAAGTCGACGATCTTCAATGCGCTCACCGCCGCCGGCGCGCAGAGCGCGAACTATCCGTTCTGCACGATCGAGCCGAACGTCGGCATCGTGCCCGTCAACGATCCGCGCCTCGTCACCATCGCGAAGCTCGCCGAGAGCAAGCAGATCGTCTTCACCGATCTCAAAGTCGTCGACATCGCCGGCCTCGTGCGCGGCGCGAGCAAAGGCGAGGGGTTGGGCAATCAGTTCCTCGCGAACATCCGTGAGACGGACGCGATCCTCCACGTCGTGCGCTGCTTCGACGATCCGAACGTCGTGCACGTCGAAGGCTCGGTCGATCCGGAGCGCGACGTCGAAGTGATCGAGACCGAGCTGCTGCTCGCCGATCTCGATGCGCTGGCGAAGCGCAACGAGCGCGTCTCGCGGCTCGCGCGCGTCGGCCAGAAAGAATACGCGGGGCAAGCCGAGGCGCTGGCGAAGGCGATCGCGGCAGTCGAGAAAGGGACGCCGCTGCGCGCGGCGGGACTCTCGGACGAGGAACGCGACGCGCTCGCGGAGCTGAACCTCATCACGATGAAGCCCGTCCTCTACGTCGCGAACGTCGCCGAGAACGATCTCGGGCAGGAAACGCCGCTGCTGCAGAAACTGCGGCGTGTCGCGGCGGACAAGGGCGGGGAAATCGTCGTCATCTGCGGCGAGCTCGAGGCGCAGATCGCGCAGCTGCCGCCGGAAGAGCGGATCGATTTCCTGAAAGAGATGGGACTCGACGAGCCGGGCCTCGCCGTCCTCGTGCGCGCCGCGTACAAGCTGCTCGACCTCGAGACGTTCTTCACCGCCGGGCCGAAGGAAGCGCGCGCTTGGACGATCCATCGCGGCTCGCGCGCGCCGCAGGCGGCGGGGAAGATCCACAGCGATTTCGAGCGCGGTTTCATCCGCGCGGAGACGATCGGCTTCGACGACTACATCGCCTGCAAAGGCGAGCAGGGCGCGAAGGCGGCCGGGAAGATGCGCAGCGAAGGCAAGGATTATGAAGTGCAGGATGGGGACGTGATCCTGTTCCGCTTCAACGTCTGAATCCTGCTGCAAACGTCTCGACCGTGCGATTCACCATCGACTCCGACGAAGGGCTTCCGATCCGCGGCACTCTCGAGATGGCCGAGTCGCCGCGCGCGCTCGTGGTCGTCGTGCACGGCTTCAAAGGCTTTCAGGACTGGAGCTTTTTTCCGTGGCTCGCGCACCGGCTGACGCAGCACCGGCTCGCGGTCTGCCGCTTCAACATGTCGCGCTCGGGGATCGGTGACGATCCGGAAACGTTCGATCGCCTCGACCTCTTCGCCGACGATACGTATTCGACGCAGCTCGCCGATCTGCGCAAGGTCGTCGCGTACGCGCAGCAGCGGCTCCCGCATCTGCCGACCTTCCTGCTCGGGCATTCGCGCGGCGGCGGCGTGGCCATCCTCGGCGCGGGCGACGTACCGGGCCTGCGCGGCGTCGTGGCGTGGAGCCCGATCGGCCGCGCGGACCGCTGGGACGAGGCGGCGAAACGCGACTGGCGTACGCGCGGGTACACGGAGGTAGTCAACCTGCGTACCAAACAGGTGATGCGCCTGTCGACGAAGATCCTCGACGACTACGAGGCGCACCGCGCGCGGCTCGACATCGGCGCGGCGGCGGAGCTGCTGCGCGTGCCGCTGCTGGTGATCCACGGCGGCGACGACGACAGCGTGCCCGCGGCGGAAGGGCGCGAGCTCGCGGCGCGCTACCGCGACGCGTCGTTCGCGATGATCGGCGGCGCGGGACATACGTTCAATGCGATCCATCCGCTGATCGACGTGCCGTTCGCACTGGTTGCCGCGGCCGAGCTCACCGCGCACTTCATCAATGCCTATGCCTGAGGCTTACGCCTCGGCCTACGCCTGACGCGCCCTCCGGCGTGACTCCTTTAGGCGCTACAATGCCGCGGGTCTCACCAATCAGCAGCAGGAGAAGGTCCGCGCCATGGAGCTCATCGGCCGGCGGTTCGGCCACATTCGCGTCACCGATGTTGTCGGTCAGGGCGGCATGGGCGACGTGTATTCGGGCTATGACGAGAAGCTCGAGCGCAAGGTCGCGCTGAAAGTCCTGCACGCGGATCAGCGGCTCGACGCGGAAGCGCGCGAGCGGCTGCTGCGCGAGGCGCGCGCGCTGTCGCGGCTGGACCATCCGCACATCTGCCGCATCTACGACTACATCGAGAGCGGCGACGTCGATCTGCTCGTGCTCGAGTACATCGACGGCCGCACGCTGCACGAACTCGTCGACACCGGCATGTCGCGCGGCGAGAAGCTGCGCATCGCGACGGCGATCGCGGAAGTGCTCGTCGCCGCCCACCGCGCCGGCATCGTGCACCGCGACCTCAAGCCCGAGAACGTCATGCTCACGCGCAGCGGCGAGGTGAAAGTCCTCGACTTCGGCCTCGCGCGCTGGCTGCACATGTACTCGCAGCGCATCCGCACGCCGGCCGCGCAGGCGGCCGCCCCCGCCGCGGCGCCCATGCCGCTCCGCGAAGACGTGGATGAAGTGCCGATCGAGCGCACGAACGTGCTCAGCCCGTACGAGTCGAACCCGATCGGCAGCAGCCCGAGCCAGCGGCCGTTTCTCGCGACCGCGGTCGGCATCACGATGGGCACGCCGCTGTTCATGAGCCCCGAGCAGGCGCGCGGCGAGAACCTCACCACCGCCAGCGACATGTTCTCGTTCGGCCTGCTGCTGCAGGTCCTCTTCACGGGACTCGATCCGCATCCGGCCGATCTCGCGCCGCGCGCGGTCATCCTGCGCGTCGCGCGCGGCGAGACGCTGCCCGTCACCGGCACCGACGGCGACGTCACCTCCCTCATCAACAGCCTCAAGGCATTCGCGCCCGCGGATCGTCCGACGGCGGTCGATGCACTGCAGCGCCTCCGCTTCTTCGCCGACAAGCCGCGCCGCTACGCGCGCCGCGGCGCCGTTGCCGCGCTGGTCATCGTCGCGGCCGCGGGCGGCTGGCGCTACACGGTCGATCTGCAGCACGAGCGCGCCATCGCCGTCGCCGCGCGCGCGGAAGCGGAACATCGCCGCGCGCAGGCCGAAGATCTCATCAACTTCATGGTCGGCGATCTCCGCACGAAGCTCGAGCCGGTGGGCCGCCTCGACGTGCTCAACGACGTCGCCACGAAAGCGCTGCAGTACGTCGGCGAGTCGAGCACGGACCACATGTCCGGCGAGGAGCTCGTCGCGCATTCGAAGGCGCTCAATCAGCTCGGCGAAGTGCGCATGGGGCAGGGGAAGCTGAGCGCGGCGGTGCCGCTGTTCCGCGCCGCGCTCGACCGCGCGCAGATCGCCGTGCGGCGCGAGCCGAAGAACGACGAGGCGAAGTTCGCGCTCGCACTGAGCCGCTTCTGGCTCGCCAACAGTTACCGCCTGCAGAACGACGTCCCGCACGCGTTCGAGCACGCGCGGCAATACTTGTCGCTGACCTCGGATCTCGCCGCGCGCGAGCCGGAGAACGACAAGTACCAGCTCGAGGCGTCGTACGCGCACAGCATGGTCGGGCTGCTGCTCGAGGCGCAGGGGGACTACAAGGGCGCGATCGCCGAGTACGAGACCACGCTCGCGATCAAGAACGCGGAAGCGGCGCGCCATCCCGCGGATGACACGGCGAAGGAAGATGTCGCGAAAACGCTGAACAAGCTCGCGTTCGCGCTGCAGCAAAGCGGCGACATGGCCGGAGCGCGGCGCGAGTTCGAGACCGAGCTCTCCGTTCGAAAAGAGTTGCTCGCGCGCAATCCCCAGCAGATGCGCTGGAAGCAGGACCTCGCGGTCTGCCACAGCTATCTCGCCTCACTGCTCACCGATCTCGGCGAAGACGATCTTGCGCTCGAGCACCGGCTCGCCTGCGTGCGCATCAACAGCGAGCTGGTGAACTTCGACGCGTCCAACACGATGTGGCAGCGCAATCTCGCCATCGCGCGCTCCTCGCTCGCGCGGCAATGGCTCGGCCGCGGCGAACTGCTCCGCGCGTTGTCCGAAGTTCGCGCCGCCGAAGACGAGAATCGCACGCTGCTCGCCACCGACGGGAAACGCTCGCTCTGGCGCCGCGACGCCACGAAGATCAAGGCCGTGGACGCGCTCGTGCTGCTGGCCATGAACCGCACCGATGCCGCGCGCGCGAAGGCCGAGGAAGCCGTGCGCGACACCGAAGGCGTGACCGACATCCCGTCGAAGCTGGAGCTCGCGGGCGCGTATCTCACGCTGGGAAGCATTCAGAACGCGCAGCATCGCGCCGCGCTCGCGCGCGAGTCGTGGACGCGCGCGGCCTCACTGCTCGACGGGGCGCAGAGCGCATCGGACGTGGTCGCGCTGAGCATCCGCGCACGCGCGCTGATGGCTCTCGGCCGCCGCGACGATGCGGCCTCCGTCATCGCGCATCTCGGGCAGCTCGGTTATCGAAATCGTGAGTTCGAGTCCCTCATACGGTCCGAGGGGTATTGAGGAAAAAAGGAGGAGGTAGTCCCATGGCCGATCATTCGATCGAGGTGACCTTTCTTTACAACGACGGCAACCCGCAGTGGAAGTTCGATCCGGAATCGGTACCTGTCCCGCATTCGCAAAACGCGAAGCTCTTCTGGACTCTCAGCAACCAGTCGACCAAGGGCGCGACCTTCGCGCCGACCGACGGCATCGTGTTCAAGCCGTCGGAGCCAGGCTATCCGGGTACGCCGCCGACGATGCAGAACGGCAACAAGTACGTGTCGGTCGAGACCAATGAAAACCCCGGCCCAGTCAAACACGTCTTTCCGTACACCGCGACGGTGATCTACAACGGCAAGCCCTACGAATCACCCGATCCCGACGTGACCAACGATCCTCCGGGCCACATGGGCGATCCCGGCGATGAAGGTGGTGACGAGGGCGGTGATGAAGGCGGCGAAGACGGCGACGTGAACGCCGATTTCGAGCAGGAGTAGCGCCGCTACTCTTCTTCGCCCGCGAGATGTTTCCCGCGGTTGCCCGGCAGCTGTTCCGTATGCTGCCGGGCACCGCCGCGGCGTCTGCGGCGGCGGCGCGGGTTCGGCGACGGCGCGGTGTCGTCGCCGGCACCGGCATCGTCGTCCTCGTCCTCGCGCGCGGCGGTTTCCGCCGGCGGCGCGGGTGAGGCGGACGGCGCGGGCGGCGCGGATGCGGACGCGCCTTTCGCGCGCTCGTTGAGCTTCTCCTCGTCGAGCAGCCACACCCACTGCGTCGGCGCCTGCGCGGGCTGCGCTTCCGCGGCCGCTGCGGCCGGCGCCTCGCGGCGCGGCTCGCGTTGCGGTCGCGGCGGACGCGCGTCGCGTTGCGGCTGCTGCTGTTGCTCGCGCGGCGGTTGCTGCTCGCGCGGTTGTTGCTCACGCGGTTGCTGCTGCTGCGGACGCGCATCGCGGCGCGTCGCGCGTTCCGGCGACTCGAGGCGTTTCACGCGAATGAGCACGTCCTCCGTCAGCCTGCGATTCACGGCCACGAGATCGGCGAGCAGCGCGATGAGCCACGTCTGAAAGCCGGTGACGAGAAACACCGCCGCGAGGATGAGCGATTGCACGTGGCCGCCGCGATCGCCTTCGGCGAAGTAGACGAGGAAGCGCGCGCCGAGTGCGACGCCGCAGAGCATCAGCAGCGAGCCGATGGCGAAGAACGTCTTCAGTGGCCGATAAACGGTATAGATGCGAAAGATGGTCGCGATCGACTTGCGCAGATACGTCCCCATGCCGCGATAAAGCCGCGACGGCCGCGTCGGCGCGTTCGTGCGCACGGCCACGCTCTGCACGCCGAGGTTGCGGTTGCCGGCCTGGATGACCGTCTCGAGCGTGTAGGTGAACGGATTGAAGACGTTGATCTGCATCGCCGCGTCGCGCGAGAACGCGCGGAAGCCGCTGGTGACGTCGCCGACGGAAAGCCCCGAGGCCTTGCCGACCGCCCAGCTGCCGAGGCGCTGCAAGGCTTTCTTGAGCGCGGACATGTGCGGCGACTGCGCGACCTGGCGGTCGCCGATCACGACTTCGGCCGCGCCTTTGACGATCGGCGTGACGAGGCGCGCGAGGTCGCTGGCCGCGTACTGATTGTCGGCGTCGGTGTTGACGATGATGTCCGCGCCGAGGCGCAGCGCGGCGTCGATGCCGGCGACGAATGCCGCGGAGAGGCCGCGGTGCGTCTTGAGCTGGAGGATATGATTTGCGCCCGCTTTGCGCGCGGCGTCGACGGTCTTGTCGGACGAGCCGTCGTCGATGACGAGCGTCTCGATGGCGGTGATGCCGTCGAGCTTCTTCGGAAGGTCGCGCAGAGCCTGCGCGATCGTCGCCTCCTCGTTGAAGGCGGGGATCTGGATGATGAGCTTCATGCGATGAAAGTCAGTGTGATCCTGCCGGTCGAGCGGGTCGGCGGCGACGCGGAGCGCGCCATCGACTCGGTATTGCGTCAGGAAGCGCCGTTCCCGTTCGAGCTGATTGTGGTCTCGGCCGCGCCATTGGAACTGTCGCAGGAATTGCTGCCGGAAACCCGCGTACGAAACGTCGTCGAGCCGGATCGTAATCCCGCAACTCGAAGAAATCGAGCGGCTTCCATCGCGGCAGGGGAGGTGCTGGCGTTCCTCGACGACGATGCGCGCGCCGATCCGCGCTGGCTCGCGAACGCCTGCGCGTACCTCGACGCGCATCCGGACGTGCTCGCCGTCGGCGGCCCCGATCCGGCTCCGGAGGATTCGTCCGAGGCCGAGCTCGTCGCCGATACGCTGCTCGCCGCGCGGTGGATCGGAAGCGGCGTCGCGGCGCACGAGAACCGCCGAGGCGTGTTCGATGTACGTCATGCGAGCGATGTCGCGCTGGTGAATCTCTTCGTGCGCAGAAGCGCATTCACCGGCTTCGACGAGTCGATCGGCTACATCGGCGAAGACACGCGTCTCATCGAGACGCTGATGGAACGCGGCCGCGTCGTCTACAGCGAGCACGTGCGCGTCGTGCATCGCCGCCGCGCGTTTCCCGGCCCGTACTTACGCCAGCGCTGGCGCTATCGCGTGAAGACGGGACAGCTGCTCGTCGGCGGCTCGCGCGCGCATCGCCGCAATCCGAAAATCGCGGCGTTCCTCGTCGCGGGGTTCCTCGCGATTGTGCTCGCGCCGCTGGCCGCGCTGCCGTATTACGCGCTGACGTTCGTGCTCGGCGCGCGCGCAACGCGGCTGCCGATGCGCTGGTGGCCGCTGCTGCCGCTCGCGTTCGCGGCGCACCATCTCACGTACTGGCTGGGGATCGTCGCGGGAGCCGGTAGCGCACTTGGACGACGCCGTCGGGATACGACTTCGAGTCGATGAGCTCCATCGCAATCTGGCGGATGCGCGGCGCGAGCAGCGGAATGCCGTCGCCGATCAGCGTCGGGACGATGTGCATCTGCAACTCGTCGAGCTCGCCCATGTCGGCCAGCGCGCCGAAGACTTGCGCGCCGCCGACGATCCAGATGTCTTTGCCCGGCTCGGACCGGAACTTCGCGACGAGCGCGTCGAGATCGCGGACGACTTCGACGTGTTCGGTCGACTCCGCGGTGCGCGAGACGACGTAGTTCTTGCGGCCGGGATAGAACTCCTGGCCGAGCTTGCGTCCGACTTCCCACGTCGCGCGCCCCATGACCACGGCGTCGATCGAATCGTAGAACGTGCGGATGCCATAGTCCTGATCGCCTTCCGGCGACGGCAGCCATGCCACGTCGTGGTCCGCGCGGGCGATGAATCCGTCGGCGCTGATGGCGAGATATGCGATGAGCTTACGCATGGAATTGCCTACACTTACCACAGGTTGAGCGACACGGACGCGCGATGAAGTTCTCCGACAAGCTGCCGTACCTGCGCTACCTCGTCGACAAGCGGGGCATGCGCCCGGTCTATCTCATCCTCGGCCTGACCTACGACTGCAACTCGTTCTGCCGCACCTGCTTCAACTGGGAACAGCTGCGCAAGAACAAAGAGCACGAGCTCTCGCTCGACGAGCTGAAGAAGACGCTCTCGTCGATGGGCGATCTGCTCTTCATCGTGATGTCGGGCGGCGAGCCGTTCCTGCGGCGCGATCTGCCGGAGCTGTGCGAGTTCCTCTCGACGAACAACCACGTCAAGCAGATCACCATCCCCACCGGCGCGATCACGAGCGATCTCATCGCGCGGCAGGTCGAGTCGACGCTGCAGCGCTGCCCGAACACGCAGATCGTCGTCAATCTGTCGATCGATCACATCGGCGAGAAGCACGACTGGATCCGCGGCGTGCCGAACAACTACGAGAAGGCGAAGAAGACCTACGCGCAGCTCATGCCGCTGCGCGCGAAGTACCCGAATCTCACCGTGAACGTGCACACGTGTCTGTGCACGTACAACGCCGACGATCTCGACGTAATGTTCGACGGCGTCCGGCGCGATTTTTCGGAAGTGTCGTTCCATTCGTTCGAGATGCTGCGCGGCGATCAGCCGGACAAGAACATCCAGCCGATCACGACGGAGCGTTACCGCGAGCTGCTGCCGAAGCTCGAGGAGTACTGGAGCGGCTACCGCAACTACGACGGGTTCCTGAAGTTCGTGAAGGTGTACTCGCGCAAGATGGAGCTGGCCGTGCTCGAGCAGGAGACGCAGGTGCGCCCGTGCCACGCGGGGCGCGTCTCGGGCGTCCTCGACGCGCGCGGCGAAGTGCGCATGTGCGAGCTGCGCGATGCGGTCGGCAACGTGCGCGACACCGGCTATGACTGGGACCAACTCTGGTTCTCGGACGCGGCCGACGAGCAGCGCCGCGCCATCCGCGCGAAGGAGTGCCACTGCACGCACTCCTGCTTCATGTCGTCGTCGCTCGTGTTCGACGTGCGCACGTGGGGCGCGTATCTCGCGTCGACGGTCGTAAACTTCCTCTCGGCGGCGTGAAGACCGTTCTCATCGGGCCGGTCTTTCCGTATCGCGCCGGCATCGCGTACTGCACGACCCAACTCGCTCGCGAGCTGCAGTGCGACGTGATCTCGTTCAAGCGCCAGTTCCCGAAGTTTCTCTATCCCGGCGGCGACGACGTCGATCCGACGCTGCCGCGCGCGAACGCGCGCTTTCTCCTTGACATCGTCAATCCGCTGACGTGGCTACGCACCGCGCTGCTGCTGCGGCGCGAGCGTCCCGACGCGGTGATCCTGGTCTGGTGGATCTGGGTCTGGGCGCTGCCGTACCTGACGCTGCTCCTGTTTCTGCCGAAATCGACGCGCGTCGTTTTGCAGTGTCACAACATCGGCGACAAGGAGCCGGCGGCGTGGAAGCGCTTCCTCACCAATCGCGTGCTGCGCCGCGGCGACGTGCTCGTCGTGCACGCGCGGAGCGAGGCGGCCGACGCCGCGAAGCGCACGCCGCGTCCGATCGTGGCGACGTTCCTTCCCGTGCACGAGCTCGGCGGCGCGATTCCGTCGCGCGACGACGCGCGGCGGCAGCTCGGACTCTCCGGCAACGTGGCGCTTTTCTTCGGCCACGTGCGCCCGTTCAAAGGACTCGATCTCGCGCTGCGCGCGTGGCGTCAGCTGCAGACGGAGGTCACGCTCGTCGTCGCGGGCGAGGCGTGGTGGAAAGGGGAGGAGGAGTATCGCGAGCTCGCGCGCGGCCTCGCGAACGTCCGCCTCGAGTTCCGCTTCATCCCCGACGCGGAGATTGCGACGTACTTTGCCGCGTGCGACGTCGTGCTCGCGCCGTATCGCATCGAGGCGCAGAGCGGCGTCGCGCTGACGGCGTTTCACTTCGCGCGTCCCGTGATCGCCACGCGCGTCGGCGGCCTGCCCGAGATCATCGAGGAAGGCGTGAACGGGATGCTCGTCGCGCCCGAGGATCCCGCCGCGCTCGCGCGTGCCGTCGACGCGTTTTTCGCGCGCGGCGACCGCGAGGCGATGGAGCGCGCGGCGGCCGCGAGCGCGCGGCGATTCTCCTGGGCGGAATATGGGGCGGTGCTAAAGCGCTTGGTCAACGCGAAATGAACCTCGAAGGCAGAGGGCAGAAGGCAGAAGGCAGAAGGCAGAAGTGCGGTGCGCCTGCGGCGGTCATCGTTCTGCCTCCTGCCTTCTGCCTTCTGCCTTCATCCGTCCTCTCATGAAGTTCTCTCCCTCACGCATCAAGGTCGGCCTCGAGCTCACCTCCAAGTGCAACCTGCGCTGCGGCATGTGCCCGCTGCCGGTGCTGCGCCGTCCGTACGAGGACATGCCCTGGCCGCTCGTCGAGAAGGCCGAACGCGAGATCCACGGCCTCGGCCTGCGCCTCAAGTGGCTGCACGAGATGGGGGAGCCGCTGCTTTACCCGCGCATCGATGATGCGATTCGTTTGTTCCCCGAGGCGAGCTTGTCGACGAATGGGCTGGTGCTGACGCCGGAGGTCGGCGCGAAGCTGCTCGCCTCGCCGCTGCGCCGCATCCGCATCTGCGTCGACTCGATCGATCCGAAGGTCTATCCGCAGCTGCGCACCGGCGGCGACTTCGAGAAGCTCGTCGACCTCACGCGCAAGTTCCTCGTGCAGGCCAAGGGCGCGCCGCTGCGCATCGAGATCCAGAAGATGCGCTCGCGCCTCACGGTCGACGAAACCGTCGACGACTTCCGCGCTCTGTTCGATCTCAAGCAGTTCCGCAACGCGCGCGTGATCGAGAAGACCTGCGAGCCGCTCGACGTCAACGAGGAAACCGACCTGCACGGCACGTTCTTCGGCTGCGTGCAGGGCGCGTTCTTCACGTGGGTGGTCGTCTTCGCCGACGGCCGCGTGACGCACTGCTGCTACGACGCGCACGGCGATCAAATCCTCGGCGACCTCAAGACCCAGACGCTGCGCGAGATTCTCGACAGTCCGCGCTTCGCCGAGATGCAGGCCGCGTTCGAGCGCCGCGACTTCACGAACCTGCCGCGCTGCGGCGAATGCTTCAAGCACGGCGGCGAGTCGCACGCGTTCAACGACGTGCTCACGCGCATGCAGAACCTGCCCAACGCGGCCAAGGACGCGGTGCGCAAGGTCATCGACCTGCGCTATCGCTGACGCGCGCCGGCAACTATTTCCCTAGTAATTCGTCGAGCACGTTCGCGAGCCGCACCGCCGCGAGCGCGAGCCGCTTCTCGATGATCGCGTTCGCGGTCTTGATGTACGTGTCGCGGAGCGTGGTCTTGTCCGCGACGTGCGCGCGAATGGCCTCGCCGTGCGACTCGTTCGCCCAATGCACGGCGTCGAGATCGTTGCGCTGCGCCGCGGTGAGCGTCGGGACGACGTCCGCGCGCAGATGGCGCAGCCACTCCGCGAGCGAGCATTGCTGGCGGCGGATGAGACCCGTGTCCCACGCCGAATGGAGATTCGTCTCCTGCCCGTCGAGCGTGACCTTCACGAGATTGCCGCCGCGGTCGGGATCGCCGTTGGCCATGTGGCCGAAGCCGGTGTGCAGCGGCTGATGGATGTCGCCGACGAAGTGAATCAGATAAATCAGCGCGTCCTTCTGCTCGCACGTGCTGCGCGTCTTGTCGCGCAGGACGGCCATCATGCGGTCGATGCGACGCACGACGCAGTCCCCGCTCGGGCAGTCGCGCGCCTCGACGTACTTCGGGTTCGCGATGTCGATGTTGACGAAGTGCCAGTCGCTCGTGATCTCGCCGCCTTCCGGCCGGCGCCAATCATCGGGCAGCGAGGCCACGTCGCCCATCGAGCGCAGGACCGGCTTCGACGGACAGTCCTCGTCGCTCTGCAGCAGCGCCAGCACGCGTGCGCCGGCTTTCGGATTCAGGCGGCTCTGCGCGAGCTCGCCGATCACCTGATGACCGAAGTTTCCCCACGCCAGCGCGAGGCGCGGCGCGAACAGCAGCACGACGATGGCGGCGATGCGGCGATGCGTGTTCATCTCGGATATTGTTCGCCCGTTGACGCTCTTCCTCAACCTGCTTCTCGGTCTGGTCCCCACGCTGATCCTCGGCGCGAGCATCGCCGCCGGCGTCGACGACGACGCGCATCACCGCCGCGTCTTCCTGCTCGTCTACGCGCTCTGGGCCTTCACGCTCGCCGGGTGGAACTGGCACGAGTCGGCGAGCGCAGCGTGGATCGTGGTCTGGATCGCGTTCGGTCTGATCGCATTGGTGTGGCGCGCGCTGCGCGTTCGTGTCAACGGAAGCTGACGCCGACGTCGTCCATCGTCAGCACGCCCACGCGCGCCTGCATGATGCGCGGGATGCAGTTGACGACCATGGCCGCGGTGGCGCGGTCGCCGTGAATGCCGCCTTTCACCTCGAGCTCGATGTCGGGCACGCCGTGCACGATCACGCGATCGGCCGCGACGTCTTCCGCGCCGACGTACATGCGCAGCTCGAGCGACACGTCGATGCGGCCCTTGCCGTAGATGGTCTGGTGCACGCCGGCGACCTGGCCCGGCGCGACCTTCAGGTACTGCGTCACGATCTCGCGGTCGGCGACGATCGGCTCGATGACTTCGTCGGTGACGCTGTCGAACTCGACGCCGAGGCCGTTGCCGACGAGCATGAGGGACTCGCGGAGACCCATGTGCTTGATCTTGCCGGCGGCGACGGCGGCGCGGAACTCGTCGACGGTCATGCTCGCGCCGACTTTGCGCTGCAGCGGCTCGCGGCGCGTGGACGCGTTCTGGATGCGGATGATCTCGACGGAGCGCACTTCCTGGCAGACGGCGGTGATCGTGAGCGGCAGCTTGTCCATGACGAAGCCGGGATTGACGCCGGTGCCGAGGATGGCGACGTTGTTCGCGCGCGCGGTCTGTTGCAGCTCCTCGCGGATCTCCGCGTCGAGCGGGAACGAAAGCTCCTCGCAGGTCGAGACGACGTGCGAGCCGCGCGCGAGCAGCATCTTCAGCTGCGACGCGACATCGCGCAGGCGCGAGCCGGTGGAGTGGCAGACGACGTCGGCCTTCACGTCGAGCTCGCGCGTGACGACGACGCCCGTCTTTCGGCCGAGTCCGATCACGTCGCCGATATCTTTCCCGATCTTCTCCGGATCGATGTCGACGGCGGCAACGACGTGGATCCACGGCTTCGAAAACAGCAGGCGCGCGATCTCGGCGCCGATGGGACCGATGCCGAATTGCGCGACGGTGATGGGAGTACGGGAGCTGGCGGTGGTCATGGCGGCGGGCATTGTAGAGGAGAAGCTGAATGAAGAACGCAGAACGCAGAATGAAGAATGAAGAATTGTGGTGGGCCGCCGTCGGCGGCCACGTTCCCCTTTCTTCATTCTGCGTTCTGCGTTCTGCGTCCTTCATTCATCGGTGCTTCGAACAACGTAGCCTCTTCGGCCTCGCCGCCGCCGCCGCCCTCCTCTTCCTCCTCATCAAAGTTCCCCACCCCCACGCCCACGAGGCGGAATCGCGCGTCTTCGGCGAATGCAAACTTGCCCAGCAGCGCCACCGCGATGTCCGCGATCTCTTCGGCGGATGACGGCGGCGACGGCGGCGTGAGCTGGCGCGTCGCGGTCTCGAAGCGCGGCGTGCGGAGCTTCACGGTGACGGTGCGTCCGCGGAGGCCGCGCTGTTCGAGCGCGTTCCACAACTTCTCGCACTGCTCGCGGATCCATTCCGCGGCTTCGGCGCGCGTGACGTCGGTGCCGAACGTGTTCTCGCTCGACCACGACTTGCGTTTGCGCGACGGCTCGACCGGACTCTCGTCGATGCCGCGTGCGAGCTCCCAGAGGCGCGTGCCCCACTTGCCGAAATGCTGCACGAGCTCCGGCTGCTCGAAGCGCTGCAGGTCGCCGACGGTGACGATGCCCATCTCGCGCAACACGGCTTCGGTCGCTTTGCCGACGCCGGGGATCTTGCGCACGGGCAGAGTGACGAGGAAGCGCTCGACCTGATGCGGGCGGATGACGAAGATGCCGTCGGGCTTGCGCCAGTCGGAGGCGATCTTCGCGAGGAACTTGTTCGGCGCGACGCCGGCGGAGGCGGTGAGATGCGTCTCGTCGCGGATCTCGCGGCGGATCATTTCCGCGGCCTCGGTCGCGGTGGGGATGCCGGTCAGCTCGTGCGTGACGTCGAGATACGCCTCGTCGAGCGAGAGCGGCTCGACGAGCGGCGTATGGCGTTCGAAGATCGCGCGGATCTGCTGCGACACCGCGCGATAGCGCTCGAAGTCAGGATGCCGCCAGACAGCTTCGGGGCAGAGGCGTTTCGCGCGCGAGGCCGGCATCGCCGAATGCACGCCGAACTTGCGCGCCTCGTACGACGCCGCGCAGACGACGCTCCGCTCTCCCGCCCAGCCGACGATGACCGGCTTGCCCTTCAGCGAAGGATCGTCACGCTGTTCTACGGAGGCGTAGAACGCGTCCATGTCGATATGAAGAACCTTTCTCATGAAAGACGAATGAAGAACGCAGAACGCAGAACGTAGAATGAAGAAACCGAGCCCCGTTCTCAATTCTTCATTCTGCGTTCTGCGTTCTTCATTCAATCATGCTGAACCTCACCACCCCCGCGCTGCTCGTCGATCTGAAAACGCTCGCGAACAACTGTGACCGCATGCGCGAGCGCGCGTCGGCATCGAACGTCCACTTCCGCCCGCACGTGAAGACGCACAAGACGCGCGAGATCGCGCGGATGCAGCACGGCGGGAACGCCGGCGCGATCACGGTGTCGACGCTCGCGGAGGCGGAGTTCTTCGCCGACGCCGGCTTCCGCGACATCACGTACGCGGTGCCGATCGCGCCGGAGAAGCTCGCGCGCGCGGCGGACCTCGCGGGGCGCGTCGAGCGCCTGGCGCTGCTCGTCGACTCGGAGACCACGCGGCGAGCAATGGAGGAGTTCGGCGCGAGCCACGGCGTCGTTTTCGACGCGTTCCTCAAAGTCGACTGCGGCTATCACCGCGCCGGCGTCGATCCGGAGAGTCCCGACAGCGTGCGTCTGGCGCGGGCGCTCGCGAGCAGCGAGACCATCCGCTTTCAGGGGCTGCTCACGCATGCGGGGCATTCGTACAACGCGCGCGACGTCGCGGAGATCCGGCGCGTCGCGGCGGAGGAGTCGGGGTCGCTGGCGCGCTTCCGCGCGCTGCTCGCCGGCGAGGGGCTGGGCGAGACGCTGCGCAGCATCGGCTCGACGCCGACGCTCTCGGTCGTCGACCGCTTCGATGACTGCGATGAAGTGCGCCCCGGCAATTATGTTTTCTACGACGCCTTCCAGGCGACGATCGGCTCGTGCGCCCTCTCCGATTGCGCGGCCTCGGTGCTCGCGACCGTGGTCGGCTCGTACCCCGAGCGCCAGTCGCTCATCGTCGACGCCGGCGCGCTGGCGCTGTCCAAGGATCTGGGACCCGATCACATCGATCCACGCTTCGGCTACGGCCTCGTGTGCGATCTCGAGCTGCGGCCGCTGCCGATGACGCTCATCGCGCTGTCGCAAGAGCACGGAAAGGTTCGCACCGAAATGCATGTGCCGGTCGGGACGCAAGTGCGCATCATCCCGAACCACTCCTGTCTCACCGCGGCGCTCTTCGACACGTATCACGTCGTCGACGGCGGCGAGCTCGTCGACGCGTGGAAACCGGTGCGCGGCTGGTGATGACAATGGCCAAGACGACTGCGAAGACACTGCACTACCTCACCGACGGACCCGAGCGCGCGAAGCATCGCTTTCTCTTCGCGCACGGCGCGGGCGGGCCGATGGACCGGCCGTTCATGAACGCGATCGCGCGGGGGCTCGCGGCGGAAGGCATCCGCGTGGTGCGCTTCGAGTTCCCGTACATGGCCGCGCGGCGCGAGGGCGGGAAGCGCGGCTCGCCGGACCGGCCGCAGGTGCTGCTCGACACGTGGCGGCGCGTCATCGACGAGCACGGCGGCGGCGCGCGCGTGGCCATCGGCGGCGCGTCGATGGGCGGCCGCATCGCCAGCATGATCGCGGACGACGCCGGCGTCCGCGGCCTGGTCTGCTTCGGCTATCCGTTCCATCCGCCCGGACGTCCCGCGCAACTTCGCACCGCGCATCTCGAAACGCTGCGCACGCGGGCGCTCATCATTCAAGGCACGCGCGACCCGTTCGGCGGTCCCGACGAAGTCGCCTCGTATCCGCTGTCGCGCTCGATCCGCGTCGAGTGGCTCGAGGACGGCGATCACTCCTTCAAGCCGCGCAAATCGTCAGGCTTCACGGAGGCGGATCACCTCGCGCGAGCGGTCATGCTGGCCGCGCCATTTCTGACGGCGTTGGGGTAATTTTGCACTCTTCCCGTGGCCCCTTCCTTGCTGATAGAGTTAGTTAAAGAGATGCGTCCACGGGTATTGATCGTCGAAGACGATGCGGCTACGCGGGAAGGACTCCGCCGGATCCTCGAGAACGGCGGCTGCGACTGCGATCTCGCCGGCGACGGCGAGCGTGCCGTCTACTACCTCGCGAACGCCAAGTACCAGGCCGTGATCCTCGATCTCGCGCTGCCGAAGCTCAGCGGCACGGACGTGATGGAGTACATCGCCAGCACGACGCCAGCGCTGCTCGAGTCGATCGTGGTCGTCACCGGACTCGAGGCCGCGGAGATCCGCAAGCTCTTCCCGACGATCTGCGAGACGCTCTCGAAACCGGTGCTGCCGTCGCGGCTGATGGCCGCGCTGCGGCGGTGCCTCCAGAGCAGCGGAAGCGTGTCAGGCATATCGGTCGCATGAGCGGGCCGCGAGGGCGCGCGAAACGCCCCCGAATTGCAGCTCGCCTGAATGCTCAACCGAACGCTCACCCTCTCTGAAGTCAGCCAGCTTCTCGAGCTTCCGACCGACGTCGTGGAAGGTCTGCTCGACAGCGGACGCGTGCTCTGCCGCATGCAGCGCGGCGAGGCGCGCGTGCCGCTCGCGCAGCTCGAGACGTTCCTCCGCGATGCGCTCGTACGCGTCTATCGGGCGGAGGCGGGGCTGCGGTTCGAAGAGACGGCGGAGCTCGAGGACGGGCTGTCGCAGCCGCTGCTCGAGGAGAGTGCGGCAGATGCGAGCGCCGACTCGGTGCCGGACGCGGCGAGCGAAGCCGCCTCCGATGCGAACGGCGACGCTCTACCAGCTGAAGAAACGCCGGCCGAAGAGCCGCATCTGCCGATCGCGGAGCCCGCGTTTGCGCGCGAGCTTCTCGCGCCGCGACGCGCGCGTCCGCGCCACACGCTCGCCGAAACGCCGGACATGCGCTCGACGCCGCGTTTCATTCCGTTGCGCCGCATCAGCGGCATCTTCGGCGACGCGAAGTTCTCCATCGTTCAGATCTCGCAGACGGGGCTGCGCATCCGCCACGCGGAGCCGCTGGTCCCCGGCGTCGAGGCGAAGCTCTCGTTCGCGCTGCTCAAACCCGCGCGCTCGTTCGTCATGCGCGCGCGCGTCGTCTGGACGAGCCTCGCGCGCTCCGGCGACGAGACGTTCTCGATCAGCGGCCTGCGCATCATCGAGCACGCCGATCGGCTCGCGCGCGCGGTCGAGCTGCTCAACGCCGCGCACGAGCTGCAGCCCGACCGCCGCGCCAAACCGCGGCGCACCGAAGCCGACTCGCTCGCCGGACTCGACGGCGTCTCCGACGAGGAGATCGCGCTCGTCACCTCCGCCGTGCAGAAGTTCGCCAGCGATCCGGTCGAGGCGAGCCGCTGGTACTCCCGCGCGCGCTTCGCGCTCTCCGACGAGCACGTCCGCCGCGTCGCGCCAATCCGCCAGCGCGAGGAAGTCCTCGGCATCTGGGAGTATCTCGAGCGGCAGATCGACATCGCCAAGATCGCCGGCGTCGTGCTCTGGATGCGCGACGCGGCGACGTAAACGCGACGCCGCGTTTACAGCGGTTCGACCGTCGCCCCGATGATGAAGCCGCTGAAGTTCGTGTTGTGCCGCACGACGTCGGCCGAGAAGCTCGGCAGCGTCTCGATGCGGCTCAGGCGCCGATAGAGCTTCTGATAGGCGAGGCTCTGCGACTCGACGCCCTGCACCGTCAGCGGCACCGCGAGGCCGTAGCGTTCCGCGTCGATGCCGTCGAGACGGATTGGGCGGCGGATCTCCTCCGACACCGGATCCCATTCGCCGACGAGGATCACCGGCTCGGCCGTCTCCGCGTGCGCCTCGCAGACGACGAGATCGGCGAGACCCGCATCCGACTCGACGAGGGTCGACGTCGCGGCCACGTTGCGCGCGGCCTTGTGATTGCGCTCCTGCTGCAGCAGCTGCAGCAGCGGTTTCGCCTCGTCGACGACGGAGATCTCCGCCTCGTCGGGACGCAGCCACACCACTTCGCCGATCTCCTGGAGGCCGAGGCCTTTGAGCGAGACCGCGCCGAGGAGGCGGATCGCGGCATAACCGCCATTCGAGGCGAAGCCGAGGTACACGCTCCACTTCGTGCGCAGGCGATAGACCTTCTGCGCGTCTTCGGTGATCTCGGTCGAGAGCTGTTCGAGAAACGGCACCGAGACGACGATGCCTTCGTTGATGAGGTGCCCGTTCTCGTTGATGTACGCGAAGAACTCGCGCTGCTGTTCCTCGACGCCGCCGCGGTCGACGCTGCGCGAGAGCGGCGCGAAGAAGCGGTAGACGTCGTTCTGGTCGTAGCCGTGCGCGAGGAGGAGGTGCTGCATGTCCTCGACTTCCTTGGTCGTTTTGCCGGTCGTGAGACGCGAGAGCTCGACGATGCCGGGGCCGTAGAACTCGATGATCTGCGTGCCGTCGGCGGAGATCCGCATCGGCAGCAGGCGGTAGTAGCCGTAGTTGAGCGCGATGCGCATGCCTTTGTTGAAGGCGAAGCCGTTGCGTCGCGACTCGGCGTAGAACTGCTGGACGTCGATCGCGGCCTGCAGGATGCGCGTGGCGCGGCGCGACGTGTAGAACGCGCCGTCGCCGAGGAACTTCTCGAACTGCAGCAGGTGCCGCCGTGCGATCTCCGCGAGCTCGCGCTGGAATGACAGCATCTGCCGGTAGGAGCTCTGTTCCTCACCTTTGCCGCCGCGCGCGATCTCGCCGAGGGTTTCGGTGAAGGACGTGATGTCGTAGACGAGACCGTAGCGATAGACGATCGGCTCGACGACGCCGCGGCGTCCGAAGTTCATCGGACGGATCGCGCGCGAGTAGACGACGTTCGCTCCGCCGTCCGCGAGGTTCTCTCCCTCCTCGGTCGTCTTCATCCAGATGATGCCGCGCCGCAGCGCCTGCACGACCCAGAACTCGAGGAGCGGACGCGCGATCGCCTCGACGAGCGCATGATCGCCGTGCGTGCGGAACTTCGGATGATCGCCGAGCAGCTGCCGCACGCGCGGATCGAGCAGCGCGACCACGTGCAGCGCCGGCGCGTCGGGATAGCCGAGGAGCCGGATCGAGCGGCGCAGGACCTTGTCCTTCGCCATGAGGTCCGCCGCCTGCTGCCGGATGTCCTGCACCGCATCGCGGAACGCTGTGTAGTCGCGCTGCAGATAGCCGTTGAAGTATCCGCGCAGCTCGCGCAGGTCGGGCCCGACGAACTCCTCGGTTGCGACGAGCGGGTTGTCGAGCACGAGCTCGAGGAAGCCGTGCGCGCCGGACGACTCGCGGATCGCCGTCAGCCAGCGCGCGTGCAGCGCGTACTTGAGGCGGTCGATGTCCTCGCGCGAGAGATCGGCTTCGATCGCGCCGCGGCCGAAGCGGCTGAAGATGCGCGAGACCTGCTGCGCGTGAAGATGCCAGAACACGGCGTCGTAGTCGGCGAGGATCGACGACTCGGTGGCGTTGCGCGAGAGCTTGAAGACGGCGTCGGTGTACGAGCCGAGGAGGTTCTCCGCACGCTCGCTGCGCTCGCCGCGCGTGGCCAGCTGCGCGTCGAGCCAGCGCTGCAACTTCGACTCGACGTCGTCGAGTACGGGCGACTTCGCGAGCGCGAAGCCGTAGCCCTTCGGCTGCTGTTCGTCGGCCAGAAAGATTTTCGCGGGGACGGGGAAGAGGGCGGCGCGGTCGACCGCGTCGGCGAGAAAGTGCCGGAGGTCGATGTCGCGGCGGAACGGAAATGCCTCCTGCCGCTCGCGCAGGAAGTGGATCAGATTGTCGTGCACGCCACCGCTCGCCGCTGCGGTTCTCGTGCCGTCCGCGAACTCGGCAGCAAAATTGAATGCACGCTCGAAACGGCCAGCAGTTGCCAATTCGAGTTTCGGGAGGGTACCTCGTGCGAACGTCTGCCTTATTGCGTGTTGCGGCGTTGCTTGCCGTGGTGTCGGCCTCCGTGTTCGCCGCCGCGGCTCCGGCGGCCGCGATCTCTCCCGATCAACTGCTCGACCGCGGCCTGACGTCGTATCGCGCGGGTGACTACGCCGCGGCAATCGTCGACCTGCAGGCCGCCGCGCAGGGCTTCCTCTCTCCCGATCAGATGCAGGCGTACGTCAACACCGGCCGCTTCGCCGAGCTGCAGTCGTTCGAGCGCTCGCTCGTCTTCCTCGCGCTCTCCCAATCGCACCTCGGGCGCGCCGCTGATGCGCGCGAGACGGTCGTGCGGCTCATGGCGGCCGAGCGCATCACGCCGACGTACGCGACGCTGCCGCTCGACCCGACGACCGGCAGCGAGTTCGATCGCCTCGCGCGCTCGCTCGTGCCGACGGCGAACCTCCCCGCGAACGCGCCGCAGCTGGCGAGCGCGAATGCCCCGTCCGAGAAGGTGACGGTCAAGAAGACGCTCGCGGAAGAGCGCGCCGACCGCCAGGCCATCATCGATGAGATCGTGGCCCGCGAGCGCGCGCGCATCCAGCGCGAGGCGGACGCGCGCATCGCCGCGGAACGCGACGCCGCGAACAAGGCCGCGGCCGAGCGCGTCGCCGCCGTCGAGCGCGACGCGGAGCAGCGCATCGCGGAGATGCAGAGCAACACGCAGCAGCAGGTCAGCGCGATCCAGAGCGAGACGGCGCAGAAGCTGTCCGCCACGCAGAGCGAGGCGCAGCAGCGCGTGAGCGCGGCGGAGACGGACGCGAATCAGCGCGTGTCGGCGGCGCAGGCCGAGGCGCAGCGCAAGATCGCCGAGGCGCAGCAGCAGGCCGACGCGCGTCTCGCGGCGGCGCGCCACGAACAGGAACAGGCCATCGCCGCGGCGGAAGCGGAGGCGCAGCGCAAGGCCGACGCACGCATCGCCGAGATCCAGCAGCAGACGGAGGCGAAGATCGCGACCGAGCGCGAGGCGGCGGCGAAGGAAGCGGCGCAGCGCGTCGCCGATGCGGACGCGGAGGCGCGGCGCGGATATCTCGCCAGCCTGCGTCAGGCCGAGGCGTTCGCGACGAACGGGAACGTCGACGCGGCGAACACGCTCTACACGCGCCTCGCGAATTCCGCGGGCATTCCGCGCGACGTCCTCGGCGAGGCGGCGGTCGGGCTCTATCAGACCGGCGCGTTCCCGCTGGCGGTGCAGGCGTTCCAGCGCCTCGCGCCGTTCGCGAAAGGGGAGGAAGACCTTCGCTACTACAATGCGGTGTCGCTGTACGAGACAGGTAGCTACGAGGCGGCGCAGAAGGAGCTGAACTGCGCCTTGCCGTTCATCCAGATCACCGACGACGTCGCGCGCTATCGCGCGAAGATCGAACAGACGGTCGCGCAGCAAGCGTCCAAGTAATCCCGGAGACCCATGACCGAGGCCACCCGCCGGCGTATCCTCCGATATGGCATTGCGCTCGATCTCGTGATCGTGGCGACCGGTGCCGGCCTGCTCGTGCCGGCATCCGCACCCCTGCTGCTCGTGGTGTTCGTGGCGGCCATCGCCCTTTCCGCCTGGAAGGGAGGGTGGCAGGGCGGCCTGACGGCCCTCCTCGCTTCCATCGCCGCCTGGGTGTTCGTGTTTCCGGATGTCCGTTCCGCCGTCTATCTGGCGATGCTGACCGTCGCCGGCGCGCTGGCGGGCGGCATCGTGACGCTGCTGACGGCGCCGCGTGCGGCGATGAGCTCGCGCGCTCCGATGCGTCCGCAGCTCGACGCGCGGCAGGGACCGCTCGGCGTGCTGCCGCTCGCGGAGGAAAAGGAAAGTACGCGCGACGCCTCGACCGCCGCGGAGCTCGAGCGTCTGCGCCGCGAGGCCGACGCCGCGCGCCGCGAAGCCGAGCAACGCGCGGCGCAGGCCGAACAGACCGCCCGCGTCGAACGCGAGCGCCTCGAACGCGAGCTCGCCGAGCGGACCGCGCAGGAACGCGCGCTGCGCGAGCGGCTCGCGGCGGAAGAACGCGAGCGTACGGCGCGAGAAGTGGCCGCGCGCGAAGAGCGCGAACGCGCCGAGCGGGAACTCGCCGAACGCGAACGCGAGCTGGCGGCGCGCATGGAGCGCGAAGTTGCCGAACGCGTCGCACGCGAAGCGGAAGAACGTGAGCGCGTCGCTCGCGAAGCGGCCGCGCGTGAAGAGCGCGAACGCGTCGAGCGGGAGCTGGCTGAACGCGAACGCGAGCTCGCCGCGCGCATGGAACGCGAAGTCGCGGAGCGAGTCGCACGTGAGGCGGAAGAACGCGAGCGAGTCGCACGCGAAACCGCGGCGCGGGAAGAGCGCGAACGCGCCGAACGGGAGCTGGCTGAACGCGAACGCGAGCTGGCCGCGCGCATGGAGCGCGAAGTCGCGGAGCGCGTCGCGCGTGAAGCGGAAGAACGCGAGCGCGTCGCACGCGAGACCGCGGCGCGGGAAGAACGCGAGCGCGCCCAACGCGAGCTCGCGGAGCGCGAACGCGAGCTGGCCGAACGTTTCGAGCGCGAGTTCGCGCAGCGTACCGGCGAGCACGCCGGCGTCGCGGAGCTCGAACGGATCGAGCGGGAGCGCCTCGAAGCGGAACGCGCGGCGCAGGACGCCGAGCAGGCCGCGCTCGAAGCGCGTCTCGCCGCCGAGGAAGCCCAGCGCGTCGCGCTTGTCGAACGCGAACGCCTCGAACGCGAGCTCGCCGAACGCGTCGCCCGCGAGCGCGAGCTCGAAGAGCGTCTCGCCGCGGAACACCTGACCGTCGAGGCGCAGCGCGCGGAGCGGGAAGCGGCCGGCCGCGAGCTCGAGGCGCGGCTCGCCAGCGAGCTCGAAGCACGACTCGAAGCCGAACGCCTCGCGTTGCGGGCGAAGCTCGAAGAAGAAGTCGCCGCCGAGCGCGAGGCCATCGCCCGCGAGGCGGAAGCGCGCGTCGAACAGATGCGCCGCGAAGTCGAAGAGGAAGCGCGCCGCAATCGCGACGAGCAGACGCCCGGCGCCGCCGCGTCCGCGATGCAGATGCCGGCCGCACCGCGCCCGGCGAGCGACTCGCGCACCGCGCAACGCACGTCGTGGATCGGCGCGATCGCGGACCTCTTCCGCGGTGAGGAGCGCTCCGGCGTCAACCTCAACAACCGCAAGATCTCCGGCAATCAGCCGCCGCGCCGCACGAACCTCTCGTCGCCGGCGCCGTCCGCGCGCCGCAAGGCGCACAACGCGCGCAAGCCGCGCCTGCTCATGCTCGAGCGCCGCCGCGCCACCGCCGACACCGCGGTGCCGAAGCTGCGCCTGCGCGGCGTGGAAGTCGAAGTCGTCGAGCGCTGGGTCGACGCCGTCGATGAGCTGTTCCGCTTCCGCCCCGACGCGATCTGTCTCGACGCCGAGCACCCGGAATTCGAGACGATCTATCGCACGATCGCGGAGAAGGCGCCGAACCTGCCGATCCTCGTCACCGGCCGCTCGTCCGGGTTGCTGCCGCAGAGCGTCCGCTACGCGGCGTTCATCGTCCGCCCGTACGACGTCGACGAGCTGATGCGCCTCGCGCAGCAGGCGCGCGAGAAACCGGAAGAGCTGGTGGCGACGCAGATGCTGCCGCGCGTGACGAAGGCTCCCGCAGCGCCGCCGCAGCGCATGCCGCAGGCGCCGCACGCGCCCGCGGCGCCGATGGGCATCGTGCGTCCCGCGCCGGTCGGCGAGCACGAGCCGGAAGAAGTCGAGCCCATCAGCGCTGCCAGCGCGGCGAACGCGTCGAACGACGAATACGACGTCGCGTGCTTCTCCTGCCGCGCGCTCTTCAACGCTATCGACGCCGACTGGTGCAGCTGCCTCACGAAGGAGCGCACGCTCGTCTGCACGAACTGCCTGGCGTGCTTCTGCAAGGCGCCTCCCTCATACAAAGAGAAGTTCTGGGTGCAGGCGCCGCCGCGACTCTTCGAGCGCAAGAGCGCCGAGGTGCGGCGGCAGGGACATCTGCCCGACAACGCGCAGCCCGAAGACGTGACGCGTCCGCTGGTGCTGTGCGTCGAAGACGACGAGGAGATCCAGGCGATCGTGCAGCGCGTCTGCTCGAACCTCGGATACGGCTTCATCTACGCGACGAACGGCCAGGACGGCCTCAACATCGCGCGCCTCTATCGCCCGAATCTCATTCTCTCCGACGCGTTCATGCCGAAGCTCGACGGCCGCGAGATGTGCCGCATGCTGAAGGAAGAGCCGCTCGGCGCCGAATGCAAGATGGTCGTGATGACCGGCCTCTACACCGACACGAAGTACCGCAGCGAGGCGGTCAAGCGCTTCCACGTCGACGACTACATCGCCAAGCCGGTGGCGATCACGGATCTCATCAACCTCTTGCAGCGCCATCTCGAAGGCGTGGCCGGACTGCCGGTGCAGGAAGACCTGCACGAGCTGCATCGCCAGGACGTGTCGAACGACGAGCGCCACGACGAGTCGCACGCGGACGACGTGCCGCTCGCGGACGTGCTGGCCGAGCCGTCGCAGCCGCGCCTCGTGGTGCGCGCGCACGACGGCTACGAGGTCACGTGCGTCACCTGCCAGCAGTCGTTCGACGCCACGCGCGCGGAATGGTGCAGTTGCGTCGGCCGCGACAACACGCTGCTCTGCACGCACTGCGGCAACTGCTTCTGCAAGGCGCCCGCGTCGTACAAGGAGCGCTTCTGGATGGACGCGCCGCCGTCGCTCTTCGAGCGGAAGATGATCGGCTCGAAGCGTTCCCTCGGCGCGCGCATCAATCCGTCGCCGGACGAGGTGAAGCGCCCGCTCATCCTGCTCGTCGAGGACGACGAGAACGTGCAGCTCATCGTGCGCACCGTCGTGACGACGATGGGCTACGGCTTCGTCGTCGGTGCGAACGGCCAGGAAGGGCTCTCGCTCGCGCGCGAGTACGGTCCGGATCTCATTCTCTCCGACGCGTTCATGCCGAAGCTCGACGGCCGCGAGATGTGCCGTCTGCTGAAAGAGGATCCGTCGACCTCGCGCTCGAAGGCGATCATCATGACGGGGCTGTACACGGACCGGAAGTATCGCAACGAGGCGCTCGACTACTTCAAGGTCGACGACTACGTCGCGAAGCCGCTCGCGGTCGACGACCTGATCCGGTTGTTCAAGAAACATCTGCCGCAGGAAGTTCAGGCGGCGATGTGACGGCACCGCGACGTGGCGATTTTTGAAGAGGTGATGACGTGATGCATCGCGGCCGCGGGGTCGGACTGCTTCTGCTGGTGATCCTCGGCGCGATGACGCTGATCGGCGCATCGGCGCCGCTCAATCCATTGGTCGTGCGCAATCCGAAGCCGAGCGGCGCCGCGCCGGCGGAATGCGAAGAGGGACTCACCACCGCGCCGCAGCCGCGCGTCGATCTCGCCGAGCTCGAGGCGGTGCCGGAGATCCCCGCGATGCCGCCGGTCGCGCCGCCGCGCAACGAGCTGCGCTCCGAGCTCGAGCTCGCGCAGCGTGCCATCACCAGCGACGACCGTCCCGCGTTCGAGGCGCACCTCGAGCGCGCGAAAGAGATCGTCGACGCCTATCCCCCCGGCGGCGACCGCACCGCCGCGCAGGACGTGCTGCACGTCTACGACGACATCGCCCGCGTCTGGACCACGCAGTTCGAAGGGCCGTTCTTCGACGAGAGCTCCGGCGCGTACGCGGTCGCGAGCGCGTATCCCGGCTACCGCGACGCGATCGCGGACGACGTGCTGACCGACCAGACCGGCCGCCGTTTCTATCCCGCGCGCGAGACGCGCCAGTTCCTCGCCGCGCTCGCCGCCTCGCGCCTCCCGCGCCTCGGCATCCACGTGCCCGCGCCGCCGCGCACGGCCACGCGTCACACCACGGTGGTCGACGAGCCGTACGTCCCGCTGCCGCCCGTGCATCCGCGCGGCACGAGCCACAAGCCGTCGTCGACGCGCAGCGCGGAGACGACGACGCACGCGAGCTCGTCGACGACGCGCAAGCCGTCGACGCATGTGGCTGATGCGACGCGTTCCTCGGCGACGCGCAGCTCGCGCGGCACGACGACGACACCCGCGCCGTCGACGAGCACTTCGCGCACGCCGACGTCGTCCCGCTCGGCAGCGCCGCGCAAGACGCCATCGCGGGTCGCCGACACAACGCGTTCGTCGCCGACGCGCAGCACGACGACGACGACATTCACGCCGCCCGCGAGCACCTCGCGTACGACGACGCCGTCACATACGACCACAGCGCCGCGCACGACACCGACGCAGATCGCCGACGCCACGCGTCCGTCCACGACGCGCAGCACGAGCACGCCTTCGCGTCCCGCGCCCGTCACGCCGCCTGCAACCGCAACGCACGCACCCGCGGCGCCGCCCTTGACGACGACACACGCGCCGTCGCCCGCGCCCGCGTCGTCGCGGCCGAACACTCCGCCGCCCGCCCCGTCGAGCACGGCAGCGAGCACGGCAGCGACCACGCCGTCGCCGATCACGTCACCGTCCGCCACCGAGCCGTCGTCATCGACGTCAACAGCGTCAACTTCATCGTCAACCTCGGCGACGACCGCGCCGAGCGACACCGCGAGCACCGACACCAGCTTCACAACCTCGTCTACTTCCACGACTGACACGTCCGTTACCGCCGCCCCGTCCGCGACGTCCGACACCGCGTCGATGCCGGCCGCGCCGGCACCGTCGCGCGGACGCTCGATCGTCCTACCGGCCATCCTCATCCTCATCGGCCTCGGCGTGCTGATCGTCCTCTTCCGCGCCTCGCAGTAGGCCGCTGAAGCCGGTATGATTTCTGCAGAGGCTGCTCGCAATGACTCTGTCTGCCGATGATCGTCAGGACATGGCGCGGGCGCGCGAGCGCATCACGGAGATGATCGACTCGGGCGCGCCGCTGCACGAGACGCTCGACGAGCTCGTGCGCACCGTCGAGAACATCGCTCACTCCGGCATGCTCGCCTCGATCCTCATCCTCGACGAGTCGGGACGCCACCTGCTGCACGGCGCCGGACCGTCGCTGCCCGAGGCGTACAACGCCGCCATCGACGGCATCGAGATCGGCCCCGCGGTCGGCTCGTGCGGCACCGCCGCGTACCACAACACGATCGTGGCCGTGTTCGACATCGCCAACAATCCGCTTTGGGCCAACTTCAAAAACCTCGCGCTGCAGTACGGTCTGCGCGCGTGCTGGTCGACGCCGATCCACGGCTCCGACGGCAAGGTCCTCGGCACGTTCGCCAACTACTACCGCTTCGTGCGCGACCCGAGCCCCGCCGACCGCGAGCTCACCGACATGATCACGCACACCGCCGCGATGGCCATCGAGCGCCATCGCGAAGCGCCGTCGCGGTCCGCGACCGCGGGCTGAGCGCGTCCCGCGCGCGCGAAGAACGCGCCGACTCCGCATATAATCGCGCCGCGTCTCGCGCCCGTAGCTCAGTTGGATAGAGCGCTTGCCTCCGGAGCAAGAGGTCGCAGGTTCGAATCCTGCCGGGCGCACCAACCCTCTCCCACATTTCGTCCCGCACCGAAGCGTCGCCGCGCGGCGCGCCGTAGGATGTGCACATGCAAGGCGGCGCACACGCACATCGCTTTCACATGCGGCTCGTCTGGGACGGCAATCGGGGCAACGGCACGGCCACGTACGCGGAGTACGGCCGGCAGTACCGCGTGCTCGTCGACGGCAAGCCGGAGCTCGCCGGCAGCGCGGACGTCGCGTTTCGCGGCGATGCGGACCTGCTGAATCCCGAGGACCTCTTCGTCGCGTCGATCTCCGCGTGTCACATGCTGACGTACCTCGCGCTCTGCGCGCGGCAAGGGATCGCCGTCGTTTCGTACGAAGACGCCGCTACCGGCACGATGACGACGGACGCGGGCGGCGGCGGCAAGTTCGAGGAAGTCGTGCTGCATCCACGCGTCGTGCTCGCGAAGGGCGCCGACGTGGAGCGTGCCACCGCGCTGCACGAGCGTGCGCACCAGCTCTGCTTCATCGCCAACTCGTGCAGCGTGCCCATTCGCAACGAGCCGGAGGTGCGCGCGTGAAGGACCTCGCCATCGCGCTCGACGATCGTCCCGGCGCGCTCGCGGAGATGGGCGAGGCGCTCGGCCGCGCCGGCGTGAGCATCGAAGGCGGCGGCGTCTTCGTCGCGAACGGCGCCGGCGTCGCGCACTTTCTCTTTCACGACCGCGACACGGCTGCCGCGCGCGCGGCGCTCGACGCGGCCGGCATCCGCGTCGCCGGCGAGCACGAGGTCGTCGTGCAGAAGCTGCGGCAGGACGAGCCGGGCCAACTCGGCAAGATCGCGCGGCGCATGGCCGACGCGGGCGTCAACATCGCCGTGCAGTACAGCGATCACGAGCACAACCTCATCCTCGTCGTCGACGATCTCGCGCGCGGCCGCGAGGTGTCGGCGAGCTGGACACGCGATGCCGGACGCTCCTGATCTCGCGGCCCTCGCCGCGCTCCTCGGCGATCCGGCGCGCGCGCGGATGCTCACCTCGCTCATGCGCGGCACCGCGTTGACCGCGACCGAGCTCGCGCTCGACGCGAACATCGCGCCTTCCACCGCGAGCGCGCATCTCGCGAAGCTCGCGGGCGCGCAGGTGCTCGCCATCGAGAAGCAGGGACGCCATCGCTACTTCCGCCTCTTCGACGCCGACGTCGCGTCGCTGCTCGAAGAACTCATGGGACTGGCGGCGAAGCGCGGCGCGCCCGTCCGCCGCACCGGTCCCGCCGATCCCGCGCTGCGCGCCGCGCGCGTCTGCTACGACCATCTCGCCGGCGAGCGCGGCGTGTGGTTGCTCGACGCGCTGCGCGCGCGCAAGCTGCTCGACGGCCGCGATGCGTGCAGCGTCTCGCGCGACGGCGAGGCATTCTTCGCGCGCTTCGGCATCGACGTCGACGGGCTCGCGCGTTCGCGCCGCGCGCTCTGCCGCCCCTGCCTCGACTGGAGCGAGCGCCGCCAGCACCTCGGCGGCGCGCTCGGCGCGGCGATCCTCGCGCGCATCTTCGCGCTCCGCTGGGCGCGGCGCGAGCCCGACAGCCGCGCCGTGACCTTCACGCCGCACGGCGAGCGCTCGCTGCGTGCGCTGTTCGAGGCGGCCTGACCGACGTCGCCTGACGGCGCGAGCCTGTTAGCATGCGCGCTTCGTGTTCAATCTCGCCACCTTCGGCTTCAACGACCTCATGGAATGCCGCGGCGCGATCCGGTCGCTGTTCGACGATCCGCCGCAAACGCTCGGGGAAGCCGCCACGCGCGTCGTGCGCTTCTTCCGCGACGAGTTCGTCGACGCGGACGGGCGTCCCGCGTGCGTGCTCGTGCGGCTCTTCAAGACGCATCGCTACGACGCGCTCGATCCGGAGCTGCAGGAGTTCGCGCGGCGGATGCTGCCGGAGGCCGCATCCGTGCCCGATCTCCGCTGTCTCGTGCTGCTCGCCACGGCCGGCGACGAGCCCGCCTGGAACGACCGCCGCCTCTCCCGCGGACATCTCGCCATTCCGCTCGCGAGCGAGTCGATGGTCAGCGAGGCGCCGATGATCGCGCAGCTCATCACGCAGCTCGGCCTCAGCATCTCCAGCGTCGTGCGTCCCGGTCCGGCGCTGCTGCTCGACCGCAACGACCGCTCGTCGAACGTCTTCTATGTCCCGCAGGCGAAGGGGAGTCCGTACATCGTCGCGCAGCAGGAGTTCGTCGAGCGGTACGGCATCGCGTCGGTGCTCGGCGTCGGCGGACTGCTCACGACGGGCGATCTCTTCGCGTCGATCCTCTTCACGCGTGTGCCGGTGTCGCCCGAGACCGCCGATCTCTTCAAGGTCATCAGCCTCAATCTGAAGATGGCCATCCTGCCGCTGTCGCGGCTGCCGTTGTTCTGAGTCAGGCCATCGCGAACCACGCCGCGTCGTGCGGCATGGCGTCGTCGAGGCGCGGGCGCTTCACCGGTTCCGCGTCGGGATACGCGCGCAGCAGGTACGTACCGTTCGCGTTGCGCAGCGTGCCCACCATCTCCGCGTGCACGTGCTGCTTGGCGAGCTCGAGGATCACGCCATCCTCGGCGAACGCATACGTCGTGATGGCTTCCGCCTCATCACGCGCCTCGAGGTGGACGAGCGAGACGTCCGGACGGCGACGAATCGCATCTACTGCAGGAGAGAGGAGTCTGCTTTCGATCGCGAATCGCATATGGGTTCGACGAACGAGAAGCAAAACGGTTGCCCGCTCACTGGCGGCGCTCGAGCAGTCCCTGCATCGTGAGGTAGAGCGAGGCGAGCCGTTCCTTCGCGCGCGGGTCCGCCGCCGCAAGCTCCGTCATCGTGACGTCCGCCGACTGCGCGTACGCCACGAGCGCGCCGTGCGTGCGCGGACGATCGGGCATCGGCTCCTGTTCGGCGAGTGTGCGGCAACCGTCGAAGAACGCGCGCGCGGCGCTGCCCGCCGACGAGAAGTTGTTGCGCATCGCCTCGTGACTGGCGACGCCGAGCGTGCGGTGGAGATTCGCCAGCCGCAGCTCGAGCTCCGTCTCGTGCAGCGACGCCGCGAGCCGCCGCGCCGCGAGCCGCTCCGGGATGAAGCCGAGAAGAAACGCGGCGATCACCAGAAGCAGGATCGCGATGACGAACTTCGGCGACGGACGATGCCGCGCCAGTGCCGGAATCGTCGTCGATGACGGTGCGGGAGGTGGCGTGTTGCTCGGCTGCATGCTGCGTTACCTCGCGGTCGCCTCGCGCACGGCCGCGGCGAGCACGGCTGGATCGACCGGTTTCTTCAGATACGCGTCGAAGCCGCTCGAGAGCGCGCGCTCCCGATCCTCGGGACGGCCGAACGCGGTCAGCGCGATGACCGGAATGCCCGACACGCCGTCGCGCCCGCGCAGCGCGCGCACGAACGCGTAGCCGTCTTCGTCCGGCATGGCGATGTCGCAGACGATGACGTCGGGACGCACCGCGTCGACCGCGCGCAGTCCCTCGCGCGCCGACTCCGCGGTGGTCACGTTCGCGCCCGCGCGGCGCAGGATCGCGGCCACGACGTCGCGCGTCAGCTCCTCGTCGTCGACGACGAGCAGCGACGTTCCGGTGAGCGACGGCAGCGCGCCGGCGTGCGCGGCTGCGACGACCGCCTGGGTGCCGCGCGCGAGCGCGGGCAGCTCGAGCGTGAACGTCGCACCGAAGCCCATGCCCGGACTGTTGGCCTCGATCCGTCCGCCGTGCAGCTCGACGAGATGCCGCACGATCGCCAGGCCGAGGCCGATGCCGCCGTGTGCGCGCGTGGTCGAGCTGTCCTGTTGACGGAAACGCTCGAAGACGTGGGGAAGGAACGCCGGATCGATGCCCGCGCCGTTGTCGCGCACGGACAGCACGACCTCATTCCCGCGGGACGTGATCTTCACCACCACCGAGCCGCCGCGATCGGTGAACTTCACCGCGTTCGCGAGCAGGTTCCAGACGACCTGCTGCAGGCGCGCGGGATCGCCGAGGACCATCGGCGTGCGCGGATCGAAATTCGTGAGGATCTCGATGCTCTTCGCCGCCGCCGCGGGAGCAACCGTCGACAACGCGGCCTCGGCCACGCCGCGCAGATCGACCGGCGACGTTTCGATGCGCATCTTGCCGGCCATGATCCGCGACATGTCCAGGATGTCTTCGATGAGCTGCATCTGCACGGTCGCGCTCTTCTCGATCGCATCGACCGCCTGCAGCGTCTCCTCGGGACCGAGACCCATGTGCAACATGCGCGACCAGCCGAGGACCGCGGTCATCGGCGTGCGCAGCTCGTGCGAGAGCGTGGCGAGGAAGTCGTCCTTCGCGCGATTGGCGGCCTGCGCCGCGCCGTACAGCCGCGAGTTCTCGATGGCCACCGCGGCGCGCCGCGCCAGCTCCTCGGCCACGCGCAGGTCCGACTCGTTGTAGCGGCGCCGCGATTCCGACGACGAGATGAACGACAGCGCGCCGACGACGCGCTCGCGCGTGCGCAGCGGCACGACGATGTACGACAGCAGCCCGAGCTCGCGGATGATGCGGCGATGCTCGTCGTCGCGCGCGGCCGCGTCGAGCAGCTCCGGCGGGATGTGCTTGCCGAGCATCGACTCGCCGGTGCGGATCGCGTTCGCGATCGCGTCGCGCTCGCGGTCCGGCGGATAGCGTTCCTGCAGCTCGTGCGCGAGCTGCACCTTCGCCGGATCGGCATGCGCCACCGCGAGCCGCCGGTACGTGTCCGACGCCTCGTCGTCGACGATGTCGACCGTGCACCAGTCGGCCATCTCCGGCACCGCGAGCTGCGCGACGTTCTTGAGCGTCGTCTCGTAATCGAGCGACGAGGCGAGGAGGTCGGACGCGGTGGCCAGAAAGCGCAGGCTGTCGTCCGCGGTCTTGCGCTCGTGGATGTCGATGATCGTGCCGACCCATTCGAGCATCACGCCGTGCGGCCCGATGACCGGCACGCCCGTGACGGCGAACCAGCGATAGCTGTCGTCGCGCGTGCGGATGCGGTACTGCGCCGAGAACGGCTTCCGCGTCTCCAGCGCCTGCTGCCACACCGCGGCGGCGAGCGCGCGGTCCTGCGGATGCACGGCCTCCGTCCACGAAAGCCCTTGCGCCTCCGCGGGCGGCTGCCCGGTGAGAGCGCTCCATTCGGCGAGATCGGTCTTCATCTCGCCTTCCGGCGTCGTGACCCACACGATCTGATCGGTCGGCGCGGCGAGGACGAGCGAGCGATAGCGCGCTTCGCCGCGCGCGAGCAGCTGGCGCTCGTGATTCAGCGCGTCGTAGAGACGCACGTTGTCGATGCCGACCGCGGTCTGCGCCGCGAGCGCGGCGGCGACCTGCTCCTCGTTCTCCGTGAAGACGCCTTCGTCGCTGTGGCCGAAGAAGAGACCGCCGAGCACTTCGCCCGTGCGCGAGATCACGGGAACGGCCAGATAGCTGACGACCGGCAGGTGGCCTTTCGGCATGCCGTGGTACGGCGCGTTGTGGCCGTAGCGCGGATCGTTGCGGATGTTCGCGCTGCGCACGATGCCGGTGCCGTCGAACGTCGGCGCGAAGACGTCGGTGTTGCGCGGCATCGGGAACTGCGAGAACGCCTCGCGCGGCACGCCGGAGATCGTGTAGAGCGTGTACGAGCCGCGCTCCTCGTCGAGCACGTTGTAGAAGAACGCGCCGAACTGCGCGTTCGTCAGCTCCGTCGCCGCGTCGGTCACCGTCTGCACGAGACGATGCAGATCGAGCTCCGCGGCGACGGCGCGCGCGGCTTCCGCGAAACGCTCGAAGCGCGGCGTGGCGAGGGCGGAGGAGACGATGTGGCCGAGCACGCGCGCGAGCGGGAGATCGGCCTCGCCGGCCTCGTGCGGCGTGCGGTAGTAGCAGGCGAGCGTGCCCGACGCGCCGCCACGCACGTGCAGCGGAATGACCAGCAGCGAGCGGATGCCTTCGCTTCGATAGAACGCATGCAGCTCCTTGGTGAGGAGCGTCGAGGCGAAGACATCGTGCACGAAGAACGGGTTGCGGAGGATCACTTCCTCCGTGCCGGTCGACTGCAGCGTGCGTTGCCCGTAGGTGGGCGACAGCCCGCGCATCACCGTCACGCGCCATTCCTCGGTGTGGTAATCGTGGTGCCACAGCGCGTACGCGTCGGCCGGAAGAATCTCGGGCAGGACGTCGAGCGCGCGCTGCATCGCCTCGCGCGCCGTGCCGCCGCTCTGCAACAGCTCAGAAACGCGCGAGAGGGCGGCGATGCGATCAGCCACGTCCCTCTTGTCCTGCTCGACGGTATCCGGCATCGTGGCGGAAGGATACCGGATGCGGACCCTCGTATTGACCGCCGTCGTCACTCTCGCGGCGCCGGCGGTGTTTCCGTCGAGCGCGGCCGCACGCGGCGGCATCGCCTTTCACTACCGCACGCCGCTCACCGCGCACGAGCTCGCGTGGTATTCGCGCTTCGACGTGCTCGTCACGCACGATCCGCTGCCGCGCGTGCAGGTCGACGCGCTGCATCGCGCCGGCACGAAGCTCGCGCTCTACGAATGGTCCGTCGCGTACTACGCGTCGCTCGCGACGCCGTGGCATCACACGCTTCCGCCGTCGGCGCTGCTGAACCGCGCGCCGCTGCGCGGCCACGCCGGCGCGGAGGATGCGGACGCGTTCTACTTCGATCCGGCGTCGCCCGAGCACGAGCGCGGACGCGCGGAACAGCTCGCGAAACGCCTGCGCGCGATCGGCTACGACGGCGTCTTTCTCGACACCACCACCGCGGAGAACGTCCATCCGCGCGCGCTCGCGGAGTACCGCCTGCGCCATCCCGACGTCGATTACGACGTCGCGTTCGCGCGCTTCCTGCACGCGCTGCGCGGCAGCGTCGGCGTCATCGTCACGAATCAGGGCTATCGCGACGCCGCGAACTTCCTGCCGTACGCCGACTGGGACGTGAGCGAGAGCCTGATCACGTATCCGCGCAACGGCCGCTTCGTGCTGCGGCCGTGGAACGATCCCGGCGACCGCTGGAACAGTACGTCGTATCTCATGCGCCACCTCATCGCGCCCGCGCAGCGCGCGTATCCGCGCGTCCGCTTCGCCCACATCAACTACGTCGACGATCCGCGTCTCGCCGCGGAGCTCATCGCCGTCTCGCGCCTCTTCGGCGCCGGCGCGGTCGTCGCGCCTCCCGACCTCGCCACGCCGCTCGAGTCGGACTTGCTCTTCCTCGACCTCGGACGCGCGAAGCCGCGCATCGACACGCCCGGCGGCGCATATCGGTTTTTCGAGCGCGGCTTCATCGGCATCAACCGCGGCGCGAAACCGCTGCGCGTCGAAAACGAGAAGACGTACGTCGACGCGGTGACCGGCGCGCGCGTGCGCGGCACGATCGTCATTCCGCCGAACTCCGCGACGATCCTGAGGCGCGCGCGATGATCGACTTCCGCGAGGCGACCGCGGAGGATCGCGACGCGATTCTCGCGCTGCGCCGCCGCTGCTTTCCGCACGAAGATATCGAAAAGCAGGACCCGCGCTTCTGGGACTGGGAGTTCGGCCGCGGACGGATGTTCGTCGCCGAGGCCGAAGGACGTCCCGTCGCGCACCTGGGGTTCGTGCCGCAGACGCTCGTCGTCGGCGACGCGCGCCTGCGCTCGATGCTCGCGGTCGACGCGATGACCGATCCCGCGTTCCGCCGGCAGCAGCTCTTCACGCGCGTCGCCGCGTTCGCGCGCGAAGCGCTGCGCACATCGCTCGACTGCAGCACCGCGTTTCAAATTCGCGGTCACGTGCTGCAGCCGATGACCGCGAACGGCTGGACGCCGGCGCTCGCGACGTGGCTGCTCGTGCGTCCGCTGTCGCCGCGTACGCCGCGCGCGTTCGAGGAAGTCAGCGCGCCCGTCGACGCAACCATCGCGGAGTCGCTGCTCGCGCCGTACGTGCACGTCGAGCGCGAGCCGGCCTGGCGCTTCGCCGCGAGCCCGCGGTGGAAGTACGCGATCGATGCGGACGGCGACGCGTACGTCGTCACGCGCCGCGCGAGCCTGCGCGGACACGACACGCTCGCCGTCGTCGACGTCGCGTGGCGCCGCGGCCGCGTGTCCGCCGCGCGCGCGTTGCTGCGTCGGGCGCTCGCGCGCGGCCGCGCCGCGGGCATCCGTCTCGCAGCGACACTGGTGTCGGGCGCACATCCGGCACTACCGTTCTTCGTGAAGTCGGGATTTATGCCGTCGCCGTATCGTTTTCGTCTGCTGGTGAACGTCTTCGATGCGCGCGCCGCGGCCGCGCTGCAGGACGCGCGGTGGGCGCTCACGTGGGCGGACACGGATCACTTGTGATGCACGCACTGTTCGTTTTCGCGCATCAGGATGACGAGATCGCGTTCGCGTCGCGGATCTCCTACGCGCTGCGCAACGGCCGGGCGGTCTCCTGCGCGTATCTCACCGACGGAGAAGGGAAGGGCATCCCTTCCGCCACCCGCGACCGCGAGAGCCGCCGCGTCCTCGCGCACCTCGGCGTCGACCTCGCCCGCGTGCACTTCATCGGTTCCGAGGAGCGGATTCCGGACGGAAAGCTCGTCGAGCAGCTCGATCGCGCGCTGGCGCTGCTCGACGCGCGCGTCACGGAAGCGGTCGACGAGATTTACTGTCTCGCGTGGGAAGGCGGACACGCCGATCACGACGCGTCGCAGCTCGTGGCCGCGGCGTTCGCGGCGCGGCGTGGCGTGCTCGCGAAGTGCTACGAGATGCCGCTGTATCACGGCCATCGTCTGCCGGGACCGCTCTTCAATACGCTCGCGCCGCTGCGCGTCGGCGGCCCGTGGACGGGACGGCAGATCACGCTGCGGGAGGCGTTCGGCATCGCGCTGCTCTGCCGCTTCTACGACTCGCAGCGCGCGACGTGGATGGGGCTTCTCCCCGAGGCGCTGATCCGGCTGGCGCTCGGGCAGCGCGAGCACACGCGTCCCGTCGACGTCGCGCGGCTCACGCAGAAGCCGCACGAGGGGAAGCTGTTTTACGAGCGGCGATTCGGCGTGTCGTGGGAGTCGTTCGCGCGGGCGTCAGCGCCGTTCGTCGCGCAGCTCACCGAGCGCGCGCACGACCCGCGCGAGAACGCCGCGCCAGTCGCCCTCACGCTGCTGCCGGAATAGCCGCATCGTCGGATACCACGGCGTGTCGTCGCGCGCGTCCATCCACCGCCAGTCGCACGCGAGCGGCAGCAGCGTCCACGTGCGCACGCCGAGCGCGCCCGCGAGATGCGCGGGAAACGTGTCGACGGAAATGACGAGGTCCATCGCGCGCATGAGCCGCGCGGTCGAGACCGGATCGTCGACGCCGTCAAGCGCGACGAGGTCCGGATGCGTTTCGTCGCGCTGCAGCGAGAAGAAGGTGACGCCGTCGACGCCGAGGAGCGCGTCGAGCTCTTCGGGCGGCAGCGAGCGGCTCGAGTTCCAGTTGCCTGCTTTCCAGACGATGCCGACGGCGAGTCCGTCGTGCTCCGGCAGCGTCGCCGGCTCGGCGTCGAGATACGGAATCGCACACGGCAGCGTCTCCGCGTTGCTGCGGAACACGTGCGCGAGCTCCATGATCTCGACGTCTACGTCGAGGTCGACCGCGGGCACGCCGTCATGCAGCGGCAACAGCGCGTCGATCCCCGGCTGTCCGAACAGCAGCGGCATCAGCGACGGCTGTACCCACACGAGCACTTCCTTCGCGCGCTCGCGCAGCATCGGCATGTAGCGGACGAACTGCACCGTATCGCCGAGTCCGTGGTAGCAGCGGACGAGCACGCGCTGCCCATCGACAGGCGCGCCGTTCCACACCGTCTGCCGATGCCGCGGCAAATGCCAGCAAGGCACGCCCGCCCGCTCGCGCAGACTCACATCGCTGATCTCCCAAGCCGCATCAAAGTCCCCGCGGCGCATGCACGAGAGCCAGCGCTCGAGGTTGCTGCTGCCGGAGTCATGCGTCGCCGCCCGTCCCATGCGTTCGCTCAGTGCACGAGCGTGGCCAGCGACCGCGGTGCGACGCTATCTCCACGCGTCCGCACGGCCTCTGCTATACAAGGAAGATGACGATCAAAAGACTGGATCACATCAGCGTCGTCGTCGACGATCTCACGGCAGCGATCGCGTTTTTCAAGGCGCTCGGCATGACGCTCGAAGGCGAAATGCCGATCGAAGGTGCGTGGGTGGACCGCGTCAACGCGCTCGAAAACATTCGGGTCGACATCGTCATGATGCGTACGCCGGATGGACATGGCCGCCTCGAGCTGACGAAGTTTCACAATCCACCGCTGATCCGGATCGAACCGGCGATCGCACCGCCGAACGCGCCGGGCCTTCGGAGCGTCATGTTCGCAGTGGACAGTGTCGACGACACGGTCGCTCGCCTGCGCAGCCACGGCGCCGAACTCGTCGGCGAGGTGGTTCAGTACGAGGACAAGTACCGACTCTGCTACATGCGAGGGCCCGCGGGAATCATTGTCGCGTTGGCCGAGGAACTCTTCTGAAGGACGAAACAGCGCATGAAACTTCCGCCCATCATCCGCCCCCCTCCCCGATCGCGCCGTGATTCAGCGGCTCGCGCGGAATCGACTGCAGATCCAGATTCACGGCCGCGATGAGGAGTTGCATGCCGAGCATGATGGCCAGGGCGGGGAGGACGACGGTTCCCGTGGGGGCGGCGAGCTTGTGGGACGTGTACCACCACCAGTTGTAGCCGCCGTAGACGAGGCCGGCGAGGAGGAGGGGGAGGCCGGCGAGGAGCTGGAACGATTCGAGGTTGAAGTCGTAGACGAAGTTCTTGAGGACGATGCGGCGCGCGAGCGACGCGAGCAGGCGTCCGGGGAACTGGCGGATGACGCGCGGGATGGAAAGGCTCGACGGCTCGCCGGCGTAGCGCGCGGGCATCGGCACTTCCTTCACGACGGCGCCGAGGATGTAGAGGTGGCTGAGCATCGACGTCTCGAAAAAGTACGTCGGGTCGATCTTGCGCAGGGGGAGTTGCGAGAGCACGTCCGCGCGGATCGCGACGAAGCCGTTGGTCGGATCGAAGCAGTGCCAGTAGCCGGTCGCGGCTTTCGCGAGGAAGCTCAGCGCGACGTTGCCGATGCGGCGCACGAACGGCATCGCGCGGATGGCTTCGAAATCGCGGAAGCGGTTGCCTTTCGTGTAGTCGGCGCTGCCGTCGATGAGCGGCTCGATCAGATCGGTGACGATCCACAGCGGCATCTGGCCGTCGCCGTCGACCTTCACCACGACATCCGCACCCCATTCGAGCGCCTTCACGAAGCCGGTGATCATCGCGCCGCCGACGCCGCGGTTCGTCTCGTGCCGCACGACGAGGATGCGCGGGTCGAGTTGCGCGTAGCGTTCCGCGACCGCGGCCGTGTCGTCGCGCGAGGCGTCGTCGACGACGATGATCGACGTGAACAGCGGCGGGATCGCGCGCAACACGCCGCCCAGTACCTCGGCCACGTTGTACGCCGGCACGACCGCCACCACGTGCGCGCCGGGATGTCTCTTGAGCGTCAGCCGCGATGCCATCAGCGCGCATTCTCCGCGATTGCGCGCACATCCGCCGCACTGCGTTCGATCATGTAGACGCGTACGTGCTCGTCGTCGAGGAAGACGCGCATGTCGCGGTGCGTGAGCTGGTAGAGAAAGCACCACGTCTGCAGCCGCTGCTCGATGTCCGCGCGCGAGAACTTCGCCGCCCACGCGTTGATCTGAAAGCGGTGCGGCACTTTCTCGACGGCGATGAAGACGTAGCGCGTCGGGATCGGCAGGCGCTGCTGCTCGGGATCGTACTGCTCGAGAAAATCGGCGGCCGCGAGATGGAAGCCGCGGCCGAGGACCATCGGGAACTCCTGGCCGTACGTGATGAGCGTCCACGTGAACGGCTCGAGCGAGCGCTCGATCGACAACACCGCGTACGCCGTCGCGCCGTAGCCGGAGTAGTTGATCAGGCGATCGTTGATGCCCGACAACGGCACGCGCCATAGCCACGCGACGAGAAGCGCGACCACCGCGATTTCAGCGACGCGCGTGCGCGCGAGCTCCGCGATCGCGACGCCGATGAGAATCGCCAGCGTCATCGCCAGCCACGACGCGTTGCGCCGCACCTCGACGAGCTCGGGAAGTCCCCAGCGCGAGGCGAGCTCGGTCAGCGTGAAGACGAGCGACGCGACCGAAATCCAGACGAGCGGCGCGCGATGCTCTTTCACGAATGCGGCGCGCGCGAGCAGCACGACCGCGATCGCGGCGCAGGCGATGAGGAACGGCGTGATCGCGACCCACGTGACGATGCGCGCGTTCTCGGCGTCGCGCAGAAACGGGAAGTAGTACATCGCCGTCGAGCCGACGCCGCTGCCGCTCGCGACCGGCTGCGTGGGGTCATGCACGCGGTGATAGAAGAGGAACGCGAACATCCACGTCGACCCGAGGGCGATGCCGGCCGCGCCGGCGCCGGCGGCGCGCGCGATGTCGCGCCACGGCGCGCGCGCGGCGAGCACGGTCACGCCGCACAGCAGCACGAGCGGAATGGCGACGCCGGGATGCGTCGCCGCGATCGCCGACGTGCACAGGACGTAACCCGACAGATGCCAGCGCGAGCGCGACGTCAGCCACGCGAAGAGAAAGAGCGCGGCGGGAAACAGCAGCACCAGCGCGAGCTCCTGCGGCAGCGTCGCCGTCTGGCGCTGGAAGACGGTCAGCAGCACGTCGAACTCCGCCGTCGTCGCCGGAATCTGGCCGTAGCTCATCCCGATGAACTGCTGCGCCTCAGCCACGTTGTCCGTGGCGATGCTGCCGCCGAAGAGGAAGTACTGCCGGCCGCCGCCGATCATGGTCGCGAAGAGCAGGCCCGCGACGAGACCTGCGGGCAGATTGCGCGCGAGCCGCCGCGCGGCGTCGGCGACGGCGAGCGTCATCAGCACGCCGACCGCGGCGCCGAAGAAGTTCATCAGCAGGATCGGATCGATGTTCGTCAGCTCGTGAATCGCGAGCAGCAGGAAGTGCATGCCGCGCGGATACGGCCCCCACGCGGGGTCGACCTGACGTCCTTCCTGCAGCAGGCGCACGAGGTAGAGGTGCACGTAGGTGTCGGAGAAGCCGAGGTTCGGCGTGGCGAAGGGACGTGAGAAGCGGAACGCGGCGGCGACGACGACGAGCGCGCTCCAGCCGGCGACGCTCCAGCGCCGGCCGGCGACGTTCTCGCCGAGGGCCGCGCGGGCGCGGCGGCGCGCGCGGCGCAGGCGGCGGCGCACGTTCACGCGGCCTTCGAGGACGTTCAGCGAGAACAGCACGACGTCGCGATAGAGATCGTGCACGATCGCGACCGCCGTGCGGCCGCCGCGATGCGCGCGGATGGCGATGATCAGCACCGCGATCGCGACGAGCAGCGTGACGGCGGAGAAGATGTTGACGAGCGTGAAGAGCTGCCCGGCGAGCGTGATGAGCGTGATGCCGGCGCCGAGACACCACCAGAACCACTGCATGCCGTCGAGCGCGGCGGGGCGCGGACGCGCGAGGCGCGGCACGGCGACGAAGAGGAACAGCAGCGCCGCCGTGATGCGCAAAACCGCGTCGATGCCGAGCAGAACGTACATCGTCAGTAGGCCGCGTAGTAGTGATAGTCGAGCGCGCCGAGGACGGCGCGCATCGAGCGTTCGGTGAGCACGGCGAGGACGACCGCGCCGGCGCAGAGTCCGGCGACGGCGGCGGAGTAGTGGATGGCGCGGCTGCAGATGAAGCCGACGGTGACGTTCACGACGAGCGCGATGCCGACCGCGCGCACGACCAGCTCGACGCGCGAGAGCGTCAGCAGCATGAGCACGTTCTGCAGCGCGAAGAGGAACACGACGTACGCGAGCGCGGCGGCGACGAAGACGCGCGTCGTCGTCGTGGCGATCAGCGCGTCGTAGATCGGCAGCGACGGCAAGCCGCGCAGCGCGATGGCCACGAGCGCCGCGGCGAACAGCGCGACGGCGGACGCCGCGCCGAGCCTGCGCTGCCGCGCGCCGTGCGTCGCGCGCGCGGCGTCGAGGAAGCGCTGCGCGTCGAGGCTCTTCACGCGTTTCTCGTCGGGGATCAGCGACTCGGAGAAGCGCTGCGCCGCGTGCTCGACGACGCCGCTCAGCAGCATGACCACGATCAGCGCGAGGTCCATCCCGAGCTCGTACCGCACGTTGAGCCAGAAGCCGTACGGCGGAAAGTCCTCGCGTCCCGTCGACGACGTCCACGCCAGGATCCGGTCGGCGAAGAGGAACGTGTTGTACAGCATGCCGTAGATGAAGAAGCGCGAGGTGCTGTAGACGAGCACCGCCAGGCGCGGCGGATTGACGGCGCTCGTGCGCGTGCTGCGATTCGCGAGGCGGTTGAGATGGAGCAGCGCGAGCGCGAAGCTGAGCGCGTCGGCCACCGTGAGACCGACCACATTCGCGGCGATCGGCGTCGCGTGAAACAGCTTCGCCGCGACCAGCACCGCCGCGAGCGCGATCGCGGTCGTGACGAGGAAGAGCCACGTCTTCCGCACGAGATACAACAGCGCCCAGTTGAGCCACAGCACCGACAGCGCGGTGTAGTAGCCGGCCGCGGTGAACACGATCGACCACGGCAGCATGTCGAAGAGGAAGTTGATCAGCAGCGCCGGCACGAGCAGGCCGAGCACGATGCGCAGCGCGATCGACCACGCGCGCAGCGCCGTCCAGCGCGCGAGCCATTCTTCCTGTTGATAGACGTAGAACAGTCCGCGGCGCACGATGCTCTGCATGAAGCCGCCGGTGACGATGTAGCTGGCGATGAATCCCAGCGCGATGGCCGAGCCGGTGCGCAGGTCCATGTCGATCGCGCCCCAGACGCCGTAACCCCACGCGAGCATGGCCACGGCCTGCAGCGCCATCGGCAGCGAGAAGGTGAGGCCGGTGACGTAATTCCGGACGAAGCGCGCGACCGGCGAGGCCGTGTCTCCGGCATCGCTTCCTTCCACAAACCAGCGGAAGCGGCCTTCCTGAAAGGCGTCGTAAATGCGCCGCGCCAAATCGAACAGATCGCGCGCGCCGTAGTCGCCGCGCGCGTCGGCGTCGCGGAGGCCGAGGACTTCGAGCTGCGCGGCGATCTCCCACGCGTCCTTCGGAATGCCGATGAGGTCGAGGATCTGCTGCCCGAGCTCGTGCACGGCATCCGCGGATGCGTGCGGATGCGCGCTCATGCCGCGAGGCTCCGGTACGTTTCGAGATAACGCCCGATGGTGTGGTCGAGGCGGAACTCGTCGAGCACGCGCGCGCGTGCCTTCGCGCCGAGGCGCGTGCGGAGCGAAGGATCGTCGAGAAGCTTGCCGACTTCGGCGGCGAACGTCTCGTCGTCGCGCGGCTTCACGAGCACGCCGCAGCCTTCGAGCGCTTCGCCGACGCCGCCGACGTCGCTCGCCACCACCGCCTTCTCGCACGACATCGCTTCAATCACGGAGTACGGGAACGCCTCGGAGATGCTCGTCAGCAGTACGACGTCGGCATCGCGATACGCGGCCACGACGTCGTCGGTGGCCGAGCCGAAGTGCACGCTGTCGGTGACGCCGAGGTGCTTCTGCAGGGCGACGCAGCGGCGGAAGTACGCCTCGTCCGCGACGGCGCCGTAGACCGTGAAGCGCGCGCGCGGATGCGTCGTCTTCAGCCGCGCGGCGACGCGCAGCAGCGTCTCGATGTCTTTCAGCGGATCGATGCGCGCCGTGGCGACGACGTGCGGCTCGCCGTGCGTTTTCGGCGCGGGCGTGAAGCGATCGGGATCGACGCCGTTGTAGATCACGCGGATCTTCTGCGGCGGCGTCTCGTGCGCGACTTCCCAGCGCGTGTTGTAGTGGCAGACCGGCGCGACGAGATCGGCGAAGTGATAGTTCGCGCGCACGACCGCGGTGATGAGGTTCAGCAGGAACTGCTTGCAGAAGAAGAGGCGGCGGAAGCGCGAGAGGAAGAGGTACTGCTCGCGCAGGTAGACGCCGTGCTCAGTGAGCAGCATCGGCGTGCCGTGGCGCACTTTCGCGGTGATGCACGGGATGCCGCAGAACGCGGCGGCGGTCGCATGCGTGACGCTCGTCTTCGGCACGCGCACGTTGAGCACGATGAGGAAGTGATAGAGCCAGCGCAGCGACTCGGTGAGATCGAAGAGCGACGGCAGCTGATGCTCGGGACCGGGCCGCGCCTCGCGCACGATCTGCTCGCGGCTGAAGCGCTCGACCGATTCGCGGAACGCGTCCCACACCGGCCGCGATTTGAAGGTCTCGTTGTAGTCGTAGACGCGGAAGTAGTCTTCGAGCGCGACGAGCACGCGGCCGAACGCCGGCGCATCGCCGGGATGTCCGCAGATGACGCGAAGCAACTCGCGAAAGGGTGGCAGGAACTCGCGCGTGATCGCGTCCGTCGTCGTGCGGCGCTTGCGGTCGTAGAGCTGCGCGAACGGGATGTCGCTGAACTCCGCCGGCTCTTCGATGCCCCACAGCGGCACATCGAGCACCTTGCGCACGTTGTGCGGCGGCTCGAACGTCTGCTCGATGTGCGGGTTCATCATCAGCGGCAGCAGCGTCCAGCGCACTTCCGGCGTGTTGCGCAGCAGCGCATCGCACCACGTACTGACGCCGCCCGCGCTGTACGGGTACGTCCCCTCGGTGGTCATGAGCACCGAGAGCATCACGGGAAACCCGGCGGCGTCTTCGCAAGGAAGCTGCCCTGCGACACCGCCGCGCCGCCCCACTTCACGCGCTGCTGCAGCTTCCAGCGGTCGACGCGCACGGCGAGGAGATCGCTCTCGCGCCGCGCCAGCGCGTTCGACGCGTCGACGAGATCGGCTTCCGGACGCACGCCGGCGGTGACGAGCCGCGCGACGGATTGCTCGCGTTCGCGTGCGACGTTGACCGCTTCGGAGAGCAGCGCGATGCGACGGTCCGCCGCGGCGACCGCGAGCCAGAGCAGGTCGATGCGGTTGCGCGTCGCGACCGCGGTGACGTTGCGGACGCGCTGCGCTTCCTCGAGATCGAGCCGCGCCTCGGCGACGCGGCGCGCGGCCGCGGCATCGAACATCGGCAAGGCGAGCGTGACGCGCATGCCGTAGATGCCGAAGGTGCCGCTCGACGCGTCGGTGTTGTACGTCGACGGCACGGACGCCACGCCGCCGAACGCGGAGAGGAGCACCTGCGGCTTGCGCAGCGCCATCGCTTCTTCGAGCGCGAGACGCTTGCGGTTCTCGACGAGCTCCGCGGTCGCGACCGCGGCGTCGGCCTCGACGAGCTGGTCGACTTTGATCTCGCGCAGCATCGGCTGGTCGTCGAGATCGATCGAGACTTCGAGCGCGTCCTGACCCGTGTCGCCGATGAGCTGCTTCACGCGCGTCTCCGCTTCGAGCCGCTGCAGCTGAAGGTCGACCATCTGCGACTCGGCGGCGAGCGCCGCGTCCTGCCACTGCGCGGCGGTGACATTCGAGATCTGTCCCGCCTCGAGCATCGTGTGGGCGCGCTCGCGCAGCTCCGCCGCGCGCTTCGAGCCGTCTCCGAGCAACTGCATGCGCTTCTCGGCGATGTACAGCTCCGAGAACGCTTCGAGCGTCTCGCGAAACACGTCCTCGGCCTCATCGAGGGCGCGCCGCCGCAGAATCTGCGCGTCCGCTTTCAGCTCGTCGACATGCCGCCGATCCGCACCGCCGTTGAGCAACGGATAGTCGACGTTGATCAGCGCCGTGAACGCATCGAAGCGCGTGACGTTCTGCGCGATGAGGTTCAGATTCTCCGCGCTGCTGAACCCCGACTCCGCGCGAACCGTCGGCAGCGTGCGAAAGTTCAGCCCCTCGAGCGCCTGCGCATGATCGGCGAAGGTGGAAGCAGACGCGCGCAGATGCATGGCGCGTTCGAGCGCGGCGGGGAAGGTGAGGGGAGCGGCTGTGGCGGAGAGGGGGAGGAGACAAAGCTGAATGAAGAATGCAGAACGCAGAATGAAGAATGAAGAAAAGGGAACGACGCTTCGCGCCTTGGGGCTCCCCTTTCTCAATTCTTCATTCTGCGTTCTGCATTCTTCATTCAGCTTTTTCATTTGACCGTCACCACCGCTCCCATCCCTCCCGTCACCGCCCCTTCGGGGTTCGGTACTTCCACGACTAGCGTTCCATTCGCCGCACTCTTCACGGGCACGCGAAACACGCGAGGGGGGACGGTCAACACCTTGACTTCCACCAGCGTGCCGGGGGGCACGTACTTCGTCAGCTCGGGGGCGATGGGGGCGTGGAGCTCGGCGGTGCGGGTGTTGGCGATGTCGGCGATCGCGTCGCGGGTGAAGACGTTGTCGCCGAGGTGGACGGGGACGCGGGTGACGGTGCCGGCGAGGGGCGCGGTCACGTTGAGGAGCGTCTTGCGGTCGGCGACGAACGCCTCTTCCGCCTTCGCCTTCTCCAGTTCGAGCTGCAGCACGCTCGTATCGGTGCTCACGACCTTCATCGACGCGCGCTCGTGCTCGCCGAGCCAGTCGCGGAGCGCGGCGGCGTATTCGTTCTCCGCGTTCTCGAGCTCTTCCTTCGACACGTCGTGCGTCGCGTAGAGCTCGCGGTAGCGGTCGCGGCGCGCCTCGCGGTTCTTGAGGATCTCCTGCGATGCGCGCTCGCGGGCGCCGGCATCGCCGAGGATGAGGGACGTGGCGATCGGCTTGCGCGCGTCGCGGAGGCGCTGTTCGGCGACGGCGACCTGCGCGCGCGCGTAGGCGAGGTCGCGTTCGATGGACGGATTGACGAGCGTCGCCAGGAGCTGCCCTTGCTCGACGTGCGCGCCTTCGGCAACGGCGAGCGTCGCGATGCGGCCGTCGATCGACGCGACGGCGGAGGCGGTTTGCGGATTGGCGACGGTGGCGCGGAGCTCGATGCGCGGCGGATTCGCCGCGACCGCCTGCCGCTCGTCGCTGCAGCGCAACGCGAGCGCGCTCGTTGCGAGGCCGAGAAGCAGGCGAGCTGCCCGCGATCCGTTCATCACTGCATTCAACCCGAGCCGAAGTGCTGAGGCGGGCGCTGCAAGAAGCATGTCATGCAACACGCGCGCGCGGACGCGTGCGCCTTGCGATAATCGCCGCGTGGCGAAACGGGTCCTCCTCTATGGCGTCGTCGGCGGCGTGCTGATCGCGTTCCTCAAGGTCATCGAGTACAAGCATTTCATCCACGAGTATCCGTCCGAGCTGTACGGCGGACTCGTGGCGATCCTCTTCACGGCCCTCGGCATCTACTTCGGGCTGCGCTGGACGCGGCCGAAGGAGATCGTGGTGGTGAAGGAGGTCGAGGTGCCGGCGCCGGCGCCGGTGGTCTCCGCTGCTCTGAGCGAACCGTTCGTCCTCAACGCCGAGCGTCTCCGCGAGCTCGGGATCACGCAGCGCGAGCACGAAATCCTCGGCCTCATCGCCGAGGGTCTGAGCAACCGCGAGATCGCCGAGAAGCTCTTCGTCTCGGAGAACACCGTCAAGACGCACTCGTCGCGGCTCTTCGAGAAGATGAGCGTCAACCGCCGCATGCACGCCGTGCAGAAGGCGAAGAGTCTGGGTCTCATCCCGTGAATCGAGTGCGAATCACCCGTTGGTTGACCCGAAATCACCCGAACGGGTGACGACAACGAGCGGCCCGCGCCCTCACGATGGGCGCCGAAAGCGAGGAAACGAAACCGATGAAACGCATCGTCCTGATCTTCGGCCTGATCTCCGGCGTCATCTCGTCCGGCCTGATGTGCATCACCATGCCGCTTGCCCACAAAGACATCATCAACAACGACACGGGGCTGGTCATCGGCTACACGGCCATCGTGCTGTCGCTGCTGCTGGTGTTCTTCGGCATCCGCACGTATCGCGACAACCACGGCGGCACGATCACGTTCGGCCGAGGGTTCGCGGTGGGCATCCTGATCACGCTCATCTCGTGCGTCTTCTACGTCGCGACGTGGGAGGTGATCTACTTCAACTTCATGCCCGACTTCGTGGAGCGCTACACCGCGAGCCAGGTGAAGGACATGCAGCGCGCGGGCGCGACCGAAGCGCAGATCGCGGCGAAGCGCGCCGAGATGGCGCGGATGAAAGCCACGCTCGACAACCCGGTCACGAACGCGGCGGCGGTGTTCATCGAGCCGTTCCCGGTGGGGCTCGTGATCACGCTCGTCTCGGCGGCGATTCTGCGGAGGCGCAGCCCGTCGCCCGGCGCGACGGTCACGGCGACGGCGTAGGGTCACGATCGCGGGCGCGCGTGCGCGGCGAAGTTCTTGCACGCGACGCTCGAAAAACGCGCGTCATGCGCCCGCGATCATGCGTTCCGTCGACAAACTCGCTCCGCTCGCGATGGCCGCGCTCGCGCTGACGATCGCTCTCGGCGCGGGCGTGGCGGCAGCGCTGCTCGTCATCGGCGAGGCGAAGCAGTCGGCGAAACGCGACCTCGCCTCGGCGACGTCGATCGTCTCCGCCGCCGTCGCGACGAGCTCCGACCCCGCGCCGCTCCTCGCGTCGCTCGACGCGGTGCCGGTCGTCGACTCCGCGAAGCTCTACCGAGCCACCGGCGAGCGCGTGGCCGACTACCAGCGCCCGCCGCACGAGGCGCGCTTCCGCGCGCTCACGCAGCGCCTCTTCCCGACGCAGGTGGCCTGCAGCGGGGTCGTGTTCGGCGGCGGACCGGCGACGCTCTGTCTCGAGTCGACGCCCGACGTGCTCGCGCCCGCGGTCGCGCGCTCGCTCCTTCTTCTCGGCATCGCCGCGCTGGGCGCGCTGCTCGCCGGCGTGCTGACGGGCAAGCTCGTCGCGCGCGCCGCGGCGAGGCCGCTCGCGCAGACCGCCGACGTCCTCGATCGCGCGGCGCACGAGCAGTCGTACTCGCTGCACGTTCCCGACGGACTGGGACGTCTCTCGCGCGCGATCAACGACCTGCTCGCGCAGATGCACGAGCGCGAGCTCACGCTGCGCCGCCGCACCATCGAGCTCGAAGCCGCGAACAAAGACCTCGAGGCGTTCGCGTTCTCCGTCTCGCACGATCTCCGCGCGCCGCTCGGCTCCATCGACGGCTTCACGCAGGCGCTGGAGATGGACTACAAGCAGCTCTTCGACGACACCGCGCGCGAATACCTCGGCTGGATCCGCGAGGGCTGCCGGCAGATGCGCGATCTCATCGACGGGCTGCTGCAGATGTCGCGCATCGCGCGGCTCGACGTGCAGCGGCAACCGGTGGACCTCAGCCGCATCGCGCAGAGCGTGGCCGACTCGCTGCGGCAGTCGAATCCCGCGCGCGCGGTGACGTTCGACATCCGCGACAGCGTGCGCGCCGTCGGCGACGAGCGCCTGCTGCGCGCGGTCATCGAGAACCTGATGGCCAACGCGTGGAAGTTCACGCGTAACCGCGACGAGGCGCACATCGAGTTCGGCGTCGCCGGCGGCGCGTACTACGTGCGCGACAACGGCGCGGGCTTCGATCCGTCGCACGCCGCGAAGATGTTCCGCCCGTTCCAGCGGCTGCATTCGGCGCGCGAGTTCGAGGGCACCGGCATCGGCCTGGCGACGGTGCAGAAGATCGTCGAGCGCCACGGCGGGCGGGCGTGGGCGGAGGGCGAGGTGGAGAAGGGAGCGACGGTGTTTTTCACCACGGGTGACGTCGCGGCTGCATGACCAAGCCGCTGCGCCTGCTGCTCATCGAGGACTCCGATCTCGACGCCGCGCATCTCACGCTCGAGCTGCGCCGCGGCGGCTTCGATCCGAACGTCACGCGCGTCGAGACGCGCGACGACTTCGAGACGGCGCTCCTCGACGGCACCGCGTGGGACGCGATCATCAGCGACTATCACCTGCCCCGCTTCAGCGCGCCGGAAGCGCTCGACGTCTATCGCATGCACCGCCTCGACCTGCCGTTCCTCGTCGTCTCCGGCGCGATCGGCGAGGAGACCGCGGTCGAGCTGATGAAAGGCGGCGCGCACGATTACCTTCTCAAGCATCGCCTGACGCGCCTGGCCGTCGCGGTCGAGCGCGAGTTGCAGCAGGCGCAGGACCGCCGCGCGAAACGGCACGCGGAGAATCTCTTCCAGAACGTCCTGCGCGCGTCGCCGCTGCCGTCCGTGCTCGTCGACCGCACGACGCGGCAGATCGTCGACGGCAGCGACGCGTTCCGCCGGCAGTTCGTCACCGGCAGCGACTACGCCACCGACCGGAATCTCTTCAGCCTCATCGAGTTCTCGCAGCCGGAGCGCATCGACCAGCTCGTCGCGCGCGGCGCGGGCACCGCGTGGTACTCCGTCCACTACGTCGACGGCGCCGCGCGCATGGCCAACGTGCGCTGCTACACGGTCGAGCACGAGGAGACGTCGTACGCGTATCTCATCCTCGAGGACGTCACCGAGCAGCATTACCTCAAAGCCGCATTCGATGCGGTGCCGGACGCGGTGCTGATCCTCAGCGCGCAACAGAAGCTGCTCTACGCGAACCGCGCCGCCGAGGAGCTCTTCGGCGAGCTCTATTTCGGCGCCGACGTCACGCCGCTCCTCGGCGACTGGTGGCGCGGCTCGGAACGCTTCGAGGCGCGGCGCGTCGAGCTGAAGCAACGTCCCTACGACGCGAGCGGCGTGCCGTTCCGCTTTGCAGGCGAGGCCGAGACGTCGACGATCCTCACGCTGCACGACGTCGCGGACGAAGAAGAGCTGCGCCGGCTCGCCACGCACGACGCGCTCACCGGCATCGTCAACCGCCGCCGTTTCGACGAGCTGCTCGCCGAATGCATCGGTGACGGCGGCACGCTCGCGCTGCTCGACCTCGATTACTTCAAGCCGATCAACGACGAGCTCGGACACGCCGCCGGCGACGCCGCGCTGCGCACGTTCGTCCGCCTCGTCCAGAAAGAGCTGCGCCCCGCCGATATCTTCGCGCGCCTCGGCGGCGACGAGTTCGGCGTCTTCTTCCCGCGCGCGAGCCTCGCCGAAGCGGAGCAGGTCATCGCCTCGGTCTACGACCGTCTCGCGACGACTCCCTTCCGCTACAGCGGCGCGACGCGGATGCTCGGCGCCTCGTGCGGCATCGCCTGCGCGCGCGAAGGCGACACGCCGGCAACGCTGCAGCAGCGCGCGGACGCGGCGCTGTACGAGGCGAAGCGCGCGGGGAGAGGGCGGTGGGCGGTAGAAAAGATGAATGAAGAACGCAGAACGCAGAACGCAGAATGAAGAAAGAGGGAGACGTGGCCGCCGAACGGCGGCCCACCACAATTCTTCATTCTTCATTCTGCGTTCTGCATTCTTCATTCGCTTTTCAATCTCCCCGGCACAACTCTTGCCCTCGCCTCCTTTCCAAAGCGCAGTACGTTCGCATTCTTGAGAGGGAGGTGGGATGTACGCCGAGAGAGTTCGCGAGATCGTCTCGCAGCACGGTCGTCTCTCCGTGCCGGTGGCGGAGCTGGCCGATGACAGCGATCTGTATCAGGCGGGGCTCACGTCGCTGGCGACGGTCGGATTGATGCTGGCGCTGGAGGACGGGTTCGACATCGAGTTTCCCGACAACATGCTCAGCCGCCGCACGTTCGGCAGCATCGCATCGCTCGCCGCCGCGGTCGAACAGCTCGCCGCGAAGCCCGTGCTGGTCTGACGATGGCGAGCTTGCGGCCGCGCACGGCTGTGGCCCCCGAGTTCGGCGCGCTGCTGTCCGAGGTGCATCGGGTCGGAAGGGAAGTCATCGCGCCGGCGGCGGACGCGGTGGACGACGCCGCGCGGTTTCCGCACGAATCGATCGCCGCGTTGCGCGAGCTGCAACTGCTCAGCGCGTATGTGCCCGAGGCGTATGGCGGACTCGGACTGTCGATCGCGGACATCAGCAAGGTGTGCGAGGCGCTCGGGCACTACTGCGCGTCGACGGCGATGATCTTCGCGATGCACCAGATTCAGGTCGCGTGCATCGTGCATCACGCGCGCGGCTCGCGCTTCTTCGAACATTACCTGCGCGAGCTCGTCGATCAGCAGCTGCTCATCGCGTCCGCGACGACCGAGCTCGGCGTCGGCGGCGATCTGCGCTCGAGCATCTGCGCGATCGAAGTCGACGGCGACCGCTTCCGCCTCGTCAAGAAAGCGCCGGTCATTTCGTACGGCGAACAAGCGGATGCGATTCTCGTGACCAGCCGCCGCACGCCGGACGCCGCATCCAGCGATCAAGTCCACGTGCTCGTGCGTCGCGGCGAAACGCAGCTCGAGGCGCTCTCGGCGTGGGACACGCTCGGCTTCCGCGGCACGTGCAGCTCCGGCTACACGCTCAGCTCCGAAGGCGCGGCCGAGCAGATCATCCCGACGCCGTTCGACGCGATTCTCAGCCAGACCATGCATCCCGTCTCGCACATCGTCTGGTCGTCGCTGTGGCTCGGCATCGCCGCGGATGCGGTGGGCCGCGCGCGCGCGTTCGTCCGCGGAGAAGCTCGCAAGAACCCGCAGCTGCCGCCGATGTCGAGTCTGCGCCTCGGCGAAGTCGACATCGTGCTCAACGGCATGCGCAACAACGTGCAGAGCGCGGTCGCCGAATACGCGCGGCTGCTGGAGGCGGACGACGCCGACGCCTTCAAGAGCTTCGGCTTCGCCACGCGCATCAACAACCTCAAGCTCTCGTCGTCGCAGCTCGTCGTCGACATCGTCGGCAAGGCGATGCTGATCTGCGGCCTGCACGGCTACCGCAACGACTCGAAGTTCACCCTCGGCCGGCACCTGCGCGACGCGTACGGCGCGGCGCTGATGGTGAACAACGACCGCATCCTCGCGCACAACGCGACGATGCTGCTGGCGCTGAAGGAGGCCTGACGATGGCGGCCGATGCGCTCGACGACGTGTACCAGCGCTATCTCTCGGCCCTCATCGACGCGCGGCTGCTGATTCCCTCCGGCGTGCGCGGCCTCTACGGGTTGGGCGGCGTCTTCGAAGGCGTCGTCGAACACTTCGAGGCATACGTCACGCGCATGGGCGCGCATCTGTCGCCGGAAGTCATGCGCTTCCCGCCGCTGCTCAGCCGCGACACGTACGGCAAGACCGATCACCTCGAGACGTTCCCGAACCTCCTCGGCTCCGTGCATTCGTTTTTGGGGGATGAACGGCACGCCATGGAGCTGGCCCGGCGGAAAGAAGCAGGGGAGGATTGGAGCAAAGAGTTACGGGCGGCGGAAACGGTGCTCATCCCCGCCGCGTGCTATCCGCTCTACCCGACGGCGACCGGCACGTTGCCGCCGGGCGGGCGCACCGTCGATCTGCGGTCGTTCGTCTTCCGGCACGAACCCTCCGACGATCCCGCGCGCATGCAGTGTTTCCGACAGCGCGAGTACGTCCGCCTCGGCACGCCGGACGAGGCGCTCGCGCACCGCAACTTCTGGCTCACGCGCGGCGAGGAGATGCTGCACGCGGTCGGCCTCGACGCGAAGCCGGTCGTCGCGAACGATCCGTTTTTCGGCCGCGGCGGACGGGTGATGGCCGCGACGCAGCGCGAGCAGACGCTCAAGTACGAGCTCGTCGCCACCGTCGCCAATCCCGACAAGCCGACCGCGATCGTCTCCTGCAACTACCACCTCGATCACTTCGGCGGCGCCTTCGACATCCGCACCGCGGACGGCGAGGTCGCGCATACGGCCTGCATCGGCTTCGGCCTCGAGCGCATCGCGCTGGCGCTCTTCGCGCGGCACGGCTTCGAGCCGGCGCGCTGGCCGGCGCCGGTGCGCGCGGTGCTGGAGCTATGAAGCAGGTCCTGCCGCTCGATCCGGCGACGTACCAGCGCCACGCCATTCACGGCGGCGATCGCATCTGGGCGGAGACGAACTGCTACGTCGACGTTTGGATCGAATTGCTGCACGCGCTCGGACACGAGCCGATCGCGGCGCTGCCGTTTACGTTCGCCATCGACTTCGAAGGCGATCAGTGGACGTTCTTCAAGTTCCCGCTGCTCGATCTCTACGAGCTCTACGGACTCGACGTGCAGGAGCTCGCGCTGTGGCGTCCCGCGGTCGCGCACCTCGAGGAGCAGGTCGGACGCGGACGTCCCGTGCTCATCGAGCTCGACTCCTTTCATCTCCCCGACACCGCCGGCACCGCGTACCGCACCGCGCACGTGAAGTCGACGGTCGCGGTGATGGAGATCGACGTCGCGCAGCGCATCCTCGGCTACTTTCACAATCAGGGCTACTACCGGCTCGAAGGCGACGACTTCGTCAACGTGCTGCGCCTCGACCGCCCGCGCGACGACGTGGTGCTGCCGCCATACGCGGAGTTCGTGAAAGTGCGCGAGCGGCCGGAACGCGACCTCGTCGCAACGTCGCGGGCGTTGTTGCGCAAACACCTGCGCCTCGTGCCGCGCGCGAATCCGTTCGCGGCGTTCCGCGCGCGCTTCGAACGCGATCTGGAACATCTGCTCGACGAGAGCCTCGACACGTTTCACGCGTACTCGTTCGCGACGCTGCGGCAGTACGGCGCGTGCTTCGAGCTCTCCGCGACGTACCTGCAGTGGCTCGCCGCGAACGGCGAGGCGGAGCTCGATGAGGCGACGCGCGCGTTTCTCGACATCGCGGAGTCGGCCAAGACGTTTCAGTTCCAGCTCGCGCGGGCGATGGCGCGGCGCAAGCCGCTCGAGCTCGCGCCGCTCGATGCGATGGGCGAGCGGTGGGAGCAGGGGATCGGCGCGCTGCGATCGAGGTTCGCGTAAATGCGGTGGTCGCTGGCGCCGGCCGAGCCGAACGCGGCGTGCGATCCGCGACAACTCGACGCGCTCTCGCTGGACTGGCGCGACGCGCGCGTCCCCGGCACGGTCGCGCAAGCGCTCGACACCGGCTACGAGCCGCCGTTCGATCCCGACGACCGCGACTGGTGGTATCGGACGACGTTCGACGACGCCGGCGCGGTGCTCGTGCTGCACGGCCTGGCGACGCTCGCGGAGGTGTGGCTCGACGGCGAGCGCGTCGTGCAGTCGGAGAACATGTTCGTGCGGCATCGCGTCGATCTGCGCGAGCGCGAACGCGCGCCGCACGAGCTCGCGATCTGCTTCCGCTCGCTGAACGCGGCGCTCGCGAAAAAGCGCCCGCGCCCGCGCTGGAAGACGAAGCTCGTGCGCCAGCAGCAACTGCGCTGGGTTCGCACGACGCTCATGGGACGCATCCCCGGCTGGACGCCGCCCGTGCCCGCGGTCGGTCCGTGGCGCGCAATCGAAGTGACGGACGTCTGGGATCTCGAGCTGCGCACGAGCGTCGACGGCACGATCGCGCTGTCGTGTTCGATCGCCGGCGACGCGCGCGGGACGTTCGTCGCCGGCGATGCGCGCGCGGAACTGCACGTCGACGGTGAGCGCGTCACGGCGACACTGCGCATCGATGCGCCGCGCCTCTGGTGGCCGCACACGCACGGCGAGCCCGCGCTCTACGCGTGCCGCCTCGAGCTGCGCGACGGCCGCACGATCGACTGCGGCAGCGTGGGGTTTCGCGGCGTCGAACGCGACGGCGACTTCGGCCTGCGCATCAACGGCGAGCCGCTCTTCTGCCGCGGCGCGTGCTGGACGCCGCTCGATGTCGTGTCGCTCAACGCGACGCGCGACGACTACGCGCGGACGCTGACGCTGATGCGCGACGCCGGCGCGAACATGATCCGCGTCGGCGGCACGATGCCGTACGAGGACGACGTTTTCTACGCGCTCTGCGACGAGCTCGGGATCCTCGTCTGGCAGGACTTCGCGTTCGCGAATCTCGACTATCCGGCGGACGACGAAACGTTCGTCGCCAACGTCCGCGACGAAGCCGCGCAGCAGTTGCGCCGTCTGCGCGCGCATCCGTCGGTCGTCGTCTGGTGCGGCAACAGCGAGGTCGAACAGCAGGCGGCGATGCTCGGCATGCCGCGCGAGTCGTGGCGCAATCGCTTGTTCGGCGACGTCCTGCCGGCGCTTTGCGCCGAACTGCACGACGACTCCGTGTACGTGCCGTCGACGCCCAGCGAAGGCGTGCTGCCGTTCCAGACGAACACGGGACTCGCGCACTACTACGGCGTCGGCGCATACCTGCGGCCTTTGTCCGACGTGCGTCTCGCGGACGTGCGCTTCACGCCGGAATGCCTCGGCTTCGCGAACGTTCCCGAGCGTGACGTCGTCGATGCAATCTTCGGCGGCGAGACGCCCGCGCCGCTCGACGCGCGCTGGAAACGCCGCACGCCGCGCGACAGCGGCGCGGGTTGGGACTTCGAAGACGTGCGCGATCACTACCTGCGCGCGCACTACTGCGTCGATCCGCACGCGCTGCGCTACGCCGACGCGCCGCGCTACCTCGCGCTGAGCCGTGTCGTCACCGGCGAGGTGATGGCGCAGGTGTACTCCGAATGGCGCCGCGCGGGCAGCACGTGCCGCGGCGCGCTCGTGTGGTTCCTCCGCGATCTCTGGCCCGGTGCCGGCTGGGGCATCCTCGACAGCCGCGGCGCGCCGAAGGCGTGCTACTACGCGCTGCGCCGCGTCTGGCAGCCGCGCACGATCGTGCTGACGGATGAAGGTCTCAACGGCATCTACGCGCACGCGCTCAACGAAACGTCCGAGCCGCTCGACGCGACGCTCGAGCTCACGCTGCTGCGCGACGGCCACGTCGTCGTCGCACGCGCGTCGACGCCCATCACGCTCCCGCCTCGCAGCGCGCAGTCGTTCTCCGCCGAAGCGCTCCTCGGCGGCTTCCACGACACGAGCTACGCGTATCGCTTCGGCGCGCCGCAGCACGACGTCACCATCGCCACGCTGCTCGTCGACGACATCGCGATCGCGGAGGCGTTTCACTTTCCCCAGCCACCAACGCTGCACGCGACGAACGCGAACGTCATCACCGAAGCGGCACGCGACGGCGACGACTGGCTCGTCACGCTGCAGAGCGATCGCTTTCTCCACGCCGCGCATATCGACGCGCGCGGCTTCGCCATGGACGACGACTATGTGCACGTCGCGCCCGGCCGCGCGAAGACGATTCGTCTGCGCGGCAACGCGGCATTCGATGGCTACCTCGAGGCGCTGAACCTCGCCGACGCGGTGAAGGTTGCGGTGCGCACATGAACGTCACGCGCACGCCGCTGTACTTTGGCCCCGATGCGCGCGCGCTCTTCGGGTGGTATCACGCGCCGGCGGACGGCCGGCAGCGCGAGCTCGCGATCGTGATCTGTCCGCCGCTCGGCCACGAGTACGTCAACAGTCATCGATCCGAGCGGCATCTCGCCGACGCGCTCGCGCGCGCGGGCATTCCCGCGCTGCGCTTCGACTACGACGGCACCGGCGACTCCGCCGGCGACGACGAAGATCCCGCGCGCGTCGCCGCGTGGAGCGCGTCGATCGGCACGGCGATGACGACGCTGCGCGCGCTCGCGCACGCTCCGCGCATCGGCCTCCTCGGCATCCGCCTCGGCGCGACCCTCGCCGCCGCCGTCGCCGCCGAACGCGACGACGTCGACTGCCTCGTGCAGTGGGCGCCGGTGCGCGGCCGTGCGTACGCGCGCGAGCTGAAGGCGCTGCATCTCACCGGCATCAACCGCGACGCCGTGTCGACCGACGGCTCGATCGAGCCGGGCGGCTTCGTCGTGACCGAGGAGACGCAGCGCGACCTCGGCGCGTTGAGTCCCGGCGCGCCGCGCACGACACGCGTGCTGACGCTCGGCGAACGGTTCGACGAGATGTTCCTGCCGCCGCACTCCGCCGTCGTCCCGCATGACGCGATCGCGCGCACGGTCGATCAGCTGATCGCGTGGAGCGGCGACGCGATGCAGTGCGCGCAACCAATCGGCGCGTTGCGCGAGACCGCGACCTTCGGCGATGCGCGCGAATCGTTCGTACGTTTCGACGGCATCTTCGGCATCGCGAGCGAGCCGTCGTCGCGCAAGTCAGACGCGCCGGCCATCCTGCTCGTCAACGCCGGCTCGACGCATCACGTCGGACCGAATCGCTTGTACGTCCACGTCGCGCGCGCGCTCGCGCAGGCCGGCTTCCGCACGCTGCGCTTCGATCTGCCGGGACTCGGCGACAGCGTGATCGACGACGTTGCGCGCGAAAACGATCCGTACCTGCCGGAATCGAGCGACGTCCTCGCCGATGTCGTCGCGCGACTGCACGCGCCGCGCGTCGTCCTCGCCGGCGTCTGCTCCGGCGCGCACGCGTCGTTTCACGCCGCCGCGGGACTCGCGAGCGCGCCGATCGTCGAGAGCATCGTCATCAACCCGCTGACGTTCGACTACCAGCGCGGCATGTCGCTCGATCAACCGACGACGAGCTACTCCGAATGGCAGCGCTATCTCCGCTCGATGCGCACGCTGGCCGGCTGGAAGCGCCTCTTCCGCCGCGAGACGCCGCTGTCGACGATCGTGCGCACCGTCATCGACCGCGCGCGCCTCCTCGCAAAGCCGAAGAAAGGCGATCCCACGATCGAGCGCAACCTCCGCGCGATCGTCGGCGCCGGCCGCCAGCTCACCTTCGTCTTCTCCCAATTCGACCCCGGCTACGAACTGCTCATGCTCGGCGCCGGCCCGACCGTGCGCGCGCTGCGCAAGGAAGGCCGCATCGCGTTGTGGCGCATCGCGAACGCGACGCATACGTTCGAGTCGAAGGCGACGCGCGAGGTCATGATTGCGTCGCTGCGAGAGCATCTGACGCGGCGCTACGCTTCGACCTGAGCACGTTGCGCAGCCACTCGAAAATCTCCGGGTCGGTGAGGCGCAGCGCGACGAGATAAACCGCGGCGCCGATCAGGAGTCCTCCGGCGAGCTGCACGAGCTCGTCGAAGCGGCCGCAGACGCGCATCCATCCGTACAGCGCGAGGCTCATCGCGGCCGCCGCCTCCGCGCTGCGCGCGTAGGCGAGCGCGATCGCGCCGATCGGCACGTGAATGACGCGCGCGGCGATCACCGTCGTGACCAGCGTGCCGGCGCCGTAGACGATCGCCAGCGCGGCGGCGACGGCGGGGGCGCTGATGCGCGCGCTGATGAGGATCGCGGGAACGAGCGCGATCGCTTTCGCCACCGTCAGCCAGACGAGCGTCTGCACGCGGCCCGTCGCCTTGAGCACGTTGCCGACTTCGTCGAGGCCGCGGAAGCCGACGTAGATCGAGAGAATCGAAAGGATCGGCGCGGCCGCGGCCCAGTGCGAGCCGAAGAAGACGAGGATCACCGGACGCGCGAGGAACGCGAGGCCGAGGCACGCGGGGAGCGTCATCGCGGCCATGCAGCGCGTGGCGACGAGGTACGCGCGCTGAATGTCGGCGCCTTCGGCGTGCAGTTTCGCGAACGCGGGGAAGAGCGCGCTCGCGGCGACCCAGATCAGCACCATGATGCTCGAGTCGGGGATGCGCGAGGCCATCTGATACAGCGCGAGCGCGGTCACGCCGAGGTAGCGGCCGACGCCGACGACGTCGACGTAGAACATGAAGGCGGCCAGCAGCTCGACGGCGAGAATGCCGCGGCCGTAACGGAGCATCGGCGCGAGGAGGTCCGTCGGCACGCGCAGCGACGGACGCCACGGGATGATGAACCAGAGCAGGATTGTCCAGGCGGCGATGCCGGCGATGTGGCCCCACACGAGACTCCACGCGCCGAAGCCGAGGTAGGCGAGGACGAGCGCGACGGCGGACTTGATGGCGGTGAGCGCGAGCTCGGGTCCGGTGCGCGAGCGGAAGCGAAGGTCCTTCTTCGCCAGCGCGTCGTGCGTGTTGCCGAGGAACTTGATGAGCGTCGTGACGGAGAGGACGCGCAGCACGATCGCGCCGTTCGGTTCGTGAAAGAAACCGGCGACGAGCGGCGCGACGAGGAGCGACGTGAGCGACCAGAAGATGCCGGCAGCGACGTTGACGAGGAACGTGACCTGCGTTGCGTCGTCGCGTCGTTCCGGCCAGTAGACGAGCGCCTCGCCGGTGCCGAGGTCGCCGACCACTTCGACCATCGTCAGGTAGAGCATCGCGAAGCCGATGACGCCGAACTCGTGCGGCTCGAGCACGCGCGCGAGGAGCATCAGTCCGACGAGCGTGAACACGCGCTTGCCGGCCGCGGCGACGAAGCCCCACGCCGCCGCGCGAAAGGTCTGGCGTCCGACGTCGCTGGTGGCCGCGTTCGTGGGGGTGTTCGGGTCGGGAGTCTCGTCCTCGGGAAGCACGCTCGTCGCGTGAGCGAACGCAAGAGCGCTGCCGGACCCGCCGCGCGTGCCGTCGTGCGGCGACGAGCGTCGCCGCACGACGTTGCGTGGTGATGGCTACGCGCTGGCCTGCGGCTGCTTCGACGACGATTTCTTCGCCGTTGCGGCGGCGGCGTTCTCGATCCGCACGCGTTTCGCGTTCGTCGCGCTGAACACGACCACGAAGCTCGGGAAGAGCGGCATCTCCGGGCCGGTCGACGCGGAGGCGCTGATCTCTTCGATGACCGGAATCGCGGGACCTTGCGGCCGCAGCGCGAGGAACGAGAAGAAGATCGTGTCGTTCGTGCGGCGGAGCAGGCGCAACTCGGGCTGCGTGTAGCCGCTCGAGACGACGATCCCGTTCGCCTTCGTCTCCACGTACTGCCCGTTCCACGACGCTTCGACGCTGTCGACGCGGTAGACGAGCTCCTTCTGCGCGTTCGCATCAGCGGGGCGCTGTGCGTCCTGGGATGCGACGACCTCGTTCAGTTCCGCGCGCACGATGACCTTCGCGTTGAACGGCAGATTCATCGGGCCGAACTCGCCGCGCACGGAGATCGGCGTGAGGACCTGCGCGACGGGGCCGTTCGGCGGCAGCGCGACGAAGTCGAAGATGTACGTCTCTTCGCTGCTGCTGGCGAGGCGCAGCTCCGGCTCGCTCCAGCCGGCGGTCGAGGTTTCTCCGTGCGCTTCGACGACGAGCATGTTGCCGCTGAGCTTCGCGTGCGCCGCATCGACGTGCAGGATCCGCTGTTTCTCCGCGTCGTTGACGCCGACGTCGATCTTGTTCGTGCGCGCTTTGATCGCGACCTGCTGCGGATACGGCAGGCGCACGAGCGTCTCCTCGGGACCGGCGGCGATCGGCGTCAGCACGGGAAGCGCGCCGCCGCGTCGCGCCATGAACCAGTACTCGTAACGGCAGCCGGGCTGCAGCACGAGCTCCGCATCCGTCCAGTCGTTCTCGGTGGTCATGCCGTTCGCGGAGACTTCGATCGCGGGGCCGCGTCCGACGGCGGTGCCGCTCGTCACCTCGTAGACCAGCTCCTTGCCGATGGCCACGCGGATCTCGTTGTGCGCCGCGCGCACCCGGACGTAGTGCGGGAAGAACGGCGGCATCAGCGGGATCTCGAACGGCGCGGACTCGATCGGCGTGAAGATGGGGATGATGATGCCTTCCGGCGGCGTGGCGACGAAGGTGAAGACGAGGGTGTCGTCTTCCCGTCCGTCGAAGCGGAGCTCGCCGCCGCTCCAGCCGGTGGTCGTGGTCTCGCCTGCCGCGGTGACGCGGAGCAGGTTGGCCTGCAGAGTCGTGTTGACGTCGTTGACCTCGTAGATCACTTCTTTCATGAGCGTTTCTCCTTTCACGACCGTTGGTCTGTCGCGCGCGCCGGTTTTTCCGGAGAAATGCCGCAAACGTGATCTAATCGCAGCACAAACCACAGCAAAGAGCAGGAGCGATCCTGCTCTTTGCATTTCAGGAGAACGTCGCCATTGGCAAAACCGAGACCGTCCGTCGTGAAGCGTCAGCGTGAACAAGCCAAACGCGAGAAGCAGCAGATGAAGGCGGCGCGCCGCGCCGACCGCAAGAACCAGATCGCCTCCGGAGGCGATCCCGATCTCGAAGGCATGGAGCCGCTCGACGGCCCCGTCGTCACCGAGGAACCGTGACCGCGGGAGCCGCAGCCGCCGCCGCGATCATCGCGGCGATCAAAGCGTCCGGCACGCTCGTGCGCGTCGAGCCGGACGCCTTTCTCCGGCTCGTGCAGAAACAGAAGGAAGCGCTGGTCGTGTACTCCGCGCCGCGTTTCTTTCAGCCGGGACATCGCTACGTCACCAGCTACAAGGGACTGGCGTTCTTCACGAAAGCCTCCGCGCTGCTGCCGCTGCCGGGCGACGTGGAGCTGATCGCCGCGCAGTCGATGTGGATGCCGCAGTAAGCGGCGCGCATCGCCGAGCGCCGCGTCAGCCGCGGAAGAACGCCTGCGCCTGTTCGAGCGTGAGCGGCTCCGCGAAGAAGAAGCCCTGCATGAGCGTGATGCCGAGCTGCTGCAGCGTCTCGGCATCCTCTTTCGTCGTCACGCCCTCGGCGACGAGCTCCGCGTGGAACTCGCGCGCGAGCTGTTGCAGCGCGGCGATGACGGCGCGACGCTCGCGGTCGTGCGCGCACGACTCGACGAAGTAGCGGTCGAGCTTCAGGTAGTCGGGCTTCACGTCGAGCAGCATCTTGAAGTTCGATTGCCCGAGGCCGACGTCGTCGAGGGCGATCGTGGCGCCGAGGTCGCGGAGCTGCGCGATCGCGGCGAGAAAGCTCACGCCGTCCCACGGCGGCGCGTGCTCGACGATGTCGACGGTGACGCGCGAGAGCTCGATGCCGGTGGCGGCGGCGGTCGACGTGAGGAACGGCAGGAACGCGTGGTCGCGTCCCAGCGTCGACGCGTGCACGTTGATCGTGAGCGCGAGTCCCTGCGGCAGCGACGACGCGCCGCGCAGCGCCGCGGCGACGCACGCGCGGTCGACGAGCGACTCCTCGCGCTTGAGCCGCACGTATTCGAAGAGCACGTTCGCCGACTCGAAGTTCGTGCCGCGCGGACCGCGCGAGAGGCACTCCAGTCCGTGCATGCGGATCGTCGCGCCGGCGGCGCGGAAGAGCGGCTGATAGACGGGCGTGATGCCGCCGGGTTGCAGGATGCGGTTGAGCGCCGATTCGCTCATCAGCTCTGCTCGAGCAGATTCATGGCCACGTTCGCGATCTCCATCATCGCCTTCGGCTTGTGGAGGAACGCGTCGGCGCCGCGGTTGTACGACTCGCGCTCGATCTCCGGCGTGCCGAATGCGCTGAGCAGGATGACCCGCGTGTGCGCGTGGCGCTGGTGGACGTCGGAGACGATCTGCAGGCCTTCGACGCCGCCGATGCCGGTGAGGCGGAGGTCGGCGATGACGAGGTCGTAGGCGCGGTTGGCGAGCAGCGCCTGCGCCTCCTCGAGCTCGTGCGCGGCATCGACGCGGTAGCCGAGGCCTTCGAAGTACTTGCGCATCGCGAGGACGATCAGTTCCTCGTCGTCGACGATCAGGATGTGGTGGGTTCGTTCGTTCGTGTCGTGGACCATTCGCGCCATGCAGGGAAACGCATCGTAACAACGGCTCCGCCGCCTTCGGCGTTTCCTGCACTGACGGTGCCACCGTGCTCATCCACGATCCGCTGCACGATCGACAGTCCGAGCCCGGTGCCGCCGCGGCGGCGCGTGAAGAACGGCTGAAAGACGCGCGGAAGATCGGACGGCGAAAAGCCGGGACCTTCGTCGCGCACGGCGCATTCGATGACGTCGCGTCCGCCGTCGCGGAGCGCGCGCGCGGAGATCACGACGCGATCGCCCGCGCTCGAATGCTGGATCGCGTTCGTGATGAGGTTCTCGAACGCGTGCGTGAGGCGGCTCGGATCGAGCAGCATCGCGAGATCGGGCTCGATCGCCGTCTCGATGGCGACGGACGACTGCGCGGCGATCTGCCGGCAGCCGTCGATGACCGGCGGCAGGACGTCGCCGAGCGTGCCGCCGCGCAGTTCGAGCGTCCACGTGCGGCCGTATTCGAGCAGCGATTCCATGAGGCGGTTGAGGCGGTCGAGCCACGTGCGCAGCACGCCGGCGAGCTCGTTGAAGTCGTCGTCATCCGGCAGCATGCTCTGCAGCGCGTCGACGGTGAGGCCCATGCCGAAGATCGGATTGCGCACCTCGTGCGCGACGCCGGCCACGAGCTCGCCGAGCGCGGCGAGCTGCTCGCCGCGGCGCACCGACTCCTGCAGCTCGATGACGGTCGTGACGTCGCGCATGACGATGATGACTCGCTCGTCGTCGTCGCTCGCGGAGCGGAACCAGCTCGCGCTGACGTCCCACGTGCGCGTGTTGTCGGTGAGCTGGGCGGTGCACGGCGTGCGGCTGTCGCGCACGGCGGCGACGACGTCGGCGAGCGTGCGCCACGGCTCGCGCGCGTCGATGGCGATCGGGCGTCCGACGACCGACTCGAACTCCGCGCCGGCGAGGTCGCGCGCGGCGCGGTTCACGCGCGCGATCGTGCCGTCGACGCGCGTGATGAAGATCGGCAGCTCGATCGCATCGAAGGTGAGGCTCCACTCCTGTCCTTTGCGCTCGATCGCTTCGAGGAGTCTGTGTCGCTCGATGAGCCGCGCGAGTGAGCCGCCGGCGCGTTCGAGCGCGCGCGGATGTCCGCCGCGCGACGGCCGCAGCTCGAGCACGCCGACGAGCCGGTCGGCGGCGCGCAGCGAGACCGTCGCCGGCGCCTCGGCGAGATCGACGTTCGCGTCGGGGCGCGTCCATGTCGCTATCGGTGTCGCTATCGGTGTCGCAATCGGTGCCGCGGGCGGCGCCGCGTCGCTTCCGATGCGCAGCGCGCCGTAATCCCAGCCGTCGCTCTCGCAGAGAAACTCGAGCACGTCCACGAGCGTTGCCGCGAGCGGCTTGTCCGTCGCGAAGATTCGCGTGACCGCGAGCTCGAGCAGGTCGTCGCGTTCGACGCGCGTCTCGGTGAGCTCGCGCGCGACGAAGACCGCGCCGGCGTTTTCTTGCAGCGGATTAGCCGTGATCGCGTACGTGCGCTCGCCGATGCGTGCGGGAGCCGCGACGCCGCGTCCGGCGAGCACGCGCGCGCAGAGGTCGCGCCACCACGGCTCGCGCATGTCGATGGCGAGCGCGGCGAACGGCGCGTTCGCGCGCACGACCTCGAGCGAAGGCGCGACGATCCACACGGCATCGGAAACCGTCTCCAGCAGGACGTCGATCGCGCGTTCGTCAGTCATTGCATCCGTCGTTGCACGCACCGTTATAATCACCGCCGCTTTGACCGAGCTCAAAATCTTCTCCGGTCGATCCCACCCAGCACTCGCCGAAGAGATCGGCGCATGCCTTGGCGTCGGGCTCGGGCACGTGACGCTGTACAGCTTCTCCGACGGCGAACATTACGTGCAGATCGACGAGAACGTCCGCGGCGCCGACGTGTTCGTGATCCAGCCGACCTGTCCGCCGTCGGTCAACGATCACCTCATGGAGCTCTTGATCATGCTCGACGCATTCAAGCGCTCCTCGGCCAAACGCGTCACCGCCGTCATCCCGTACTACGGCTACGCGCGGCAGGACCGCAAGGACAAGCCGCGCGTGCCGATCACCGCGAAGCTCGCCGCGGACCTCATCAGCACCGCCGGCGCCGACCGCGTGCTCACGCTCGATCTGCACGCCGCGCAGATCCAGGGCTTCTTCAACATCCCGGTCGACCATCTCTTCGCCGCGCCGGTCATCGTCGGTCATTTCAAGTCGATGGACCTCGACAATCTCACCATCGTCTCTCCCGACGCGGGCGGCGTGGAGCGCGCGCGTGCGTACGCGAAACGCCTCGGCGCGTCGCTGGCCATCATCGACAAGCGGCGCTTCGCGAAGAATCAGACCGAGGTGATGAACATCATCGGCGAGGTCGAAGGGCGCAACGTCTTCATCGTCGACGACATCATCGACACCGCGGGCACGCTCATTCACTCGGTGCAGGCGCTGTTCGACAAAGGCGCGAAGTCGATCTCGGCGGCGTGCACGCACGCGGTGCTCTCGGGTCCCGCGATCCAGCGCATCAACACGTGCAGCCTCGACCAGGTCATCACGACGAACAGCATTCCGACGCAGGAGAAGGAAGCGGACTGCCCGAAGCTGCGGACGCTGTCGATCGCGAGCCTGCTGGCCGAAGCCATCAAGCGCATCCACAACGAGGATTCCGTCTCGAGCCTCTTCGAGATGTAAGCGCGGGAATAACGTCCCGTTTTCAACGCTTTACCGCGTTCTGTCTAACTACGCACAGGAGTCAGCAAATGGCTGAGGTCACGTTGGAAGTCAATCGCCGCGAGCAAACCGGCAAGGAAGTGGCGAAGAAGCTGCGCCGCGAAGGCAAAGTCCCGGCGGTCGTTTATGGCGGCCACCGCGAGCCGGTGGCGATCGCCGTCGATCGCAAGGCGGTGTCGGAACTCGTTCAGAAGAGCGAGCACGGCATCCGCTCGGTGTTCCTGCTGAAGATGGCGGGCAGCGATCAGCAGCGCCACGCGATGATCAAGGATCTCACCATCGATCCGATCTCCCGCAAGATGACGCACATCGACTTCGTCCGCGTGGTGATGGACGAGGTGGTGCGCGTGACCGTGCCGGTGCACGTGAGCGGCACCGCGGCGGGCGTGAAGGAAGGCGGCCTGCTCGACTTTCAGGTGCGCGAGCTCCACGTCGAGTGCCTCCCGAATGCGATCCCCGATTCGATCGAAGTGGACGTCGCGCCGCTCGGCAGCCACGACTACTTCCGCATCAAGGACCTCAAGCTGCCCGAGGGCGTAAAGGTGCTCGATGATCCCGAGCGCGTCGTCGTCGGCGTCACGCATGCGCGTGCCGAGGTGACGGATGCGACGGCGGAAGGCGCGGCCGGAACGGCCGAGCCGGAAGTGATCAAGAAGGGGAAGCCGGACGAGGAGAAGAAGTAGTCCTCGTCCGCATCATTTGAGAAAACTCGTCAGCGTCTCGCTCGCCGCCGTCGTGCTGCTCGCCGCGTGCAAGCGCGGAGAGAAAGCCGCGTCGACGACGGCGCCCGCGGCCGCGACGACCTCGTCCGCCGCGACGACGAGCACCGGCGCCGAGCCGGCGAGTCGTGGCGCGGCCGCGGCCGAGCCCGCGGCGCTCGACGTCGGCAGCACGATGCCGGAGTACGCGGCCACGTCGCTCGACGGCTCGAAGTTCGAGCTCACGTCGCATCGCGACAAGGTCGTGCTGCTCAACATCTGGGCGACGTGGTGCGGCCCGTGCCGCTACGAGATCCCGGAGTTGCAGACGCTGCAGTCGAAGTACGGCGCGCGCGGCTTCGAAGTGGTGGGCATCAGCGTCGACGAAGGCGCTCCCGACTCGGTCAAGCAGTTCGTCGCGCAGAACAAGATGACCTATCCCGTGGCCATCGATGCGGAAGGACGGATCGCCGGACTCTTCCAGACGTCGGTGCTGCCGACCTCCGCGATCGTCGATCGCAGCGGACGCGTGATCTGGAAAAAGTACGGCGCGATCGAGCCGAACGACGACGAGCTGCGCCAGGCGATCGAGAAGTCGCTCTAGAACCCCACCACGACCGTTACGTCCGGCGCCGGTCGGGCGTGCCGCGCTGCACGGCGCGGCGCTCGCGCTGCCGCTGGATGAACTGCGTGATGTTGCGCGCCATCTGGCCGACGAGCAGGCGCATCGGAACGTAGGCGAGGGCGAGACCGATCGCCAGCGCCACGGCAATCGCGATGAGAACGACGACGAGTGTAGTGAGAGAAGACATCGCACTCCACCAGAGCAAACGACGGGCCGGAACGCGCGTTCCGAAACGCTAGGTCGTCTCGGTCGTCAGCGAATGACACTCCGCGACGTGCGAGACGAGCTGGCGGATGTCGAACGGCTTGGAGAGGATGCGGAAGACCGGCTTCGCTTTGGCGGAGTCGCCGGCCTGCTGCATGTTCGCGGTCATGATGATGACGCGCGGCGGCGTGGGGGTGCTGGTCTCGAGGAACCGCAGAACGCCGTGGCCGTCGACGCGAGGCATCATCAGATCGAGAAGGATCGTGCCGTAGTCCTGATGGCTGAGCTTTTCGATCGCCTCGAAACCGTCGCGCGCGCTGTCGACATCGTACTTTTCGCGCCGCAACACCCGCTCGACCATCGTGCGAATGGCGTCGTCATCATCGACGACGAGAATCCTGCCTTTGAGCCGCTCCGACACCAACAACCTCCGCCGCGGGAGGAAAGCAAACCGTTTGCCACGGCGGCGTCCGCCCGGCGTTTTCGGCGCGCTTTCCTAGCTCCCGCGGCGGGATTGGGCGGAGTCAGTTCATGCTGCCTTTCCAGCTCTCGTCCGCGACGCGCCAGACGCCGTGCTCGCGGACCATCGTCACCGTGCCGGTCGAGGTCTCGTGCTCGTCCCTGGCCGTGACGAGCAGCGTCGCGTGGTCGCCGTCGACCGCGCCGCTCGTGATCTTCACGTTCTTCGGCTCCATCGCCTGGATCATCGGCAGCATCTTGAGGAAATCGGGATCGTCCATCGCCTTCGCGCGCTCGGCGCTCACCGCCTTGCGCAGCGCGGCGAGGTCGCCCGACGCGAGCACTTTGCGGTACGCGTCGTACGCTTTGCCGGGCTCGCCGCCGCCCGCCGCGAGCGGCGTGCCTTTCGGCGGTGGCACGACGAGCGCGGCCGGCGCCGCGACGGTGACGTCAAAGTCGGCCTTGTACGCGTAGTGCTCGTCGAAGAAGTCACTCGGATCCGCCGACAAACTGCCGGCGATGTGCGACGGCGTGAAGACGGTCGTCGTCAGCTTGTGCATGCCGGTCGCGGAGATGTTGCTCATCTTCGAGAACGCGCCGCTGTAGAGCATGCCGCTGACGATCTCTTTGTCGCCGGTGATCTGCACCGCGACGGCGTTGAGGCCTTTGATCTCCATGAGACCAAAGTCGTCGCGCAGCGCGTCCGCGGTGAGCGCCCGGTCGGTGAGGATCACCAGCGTGTCGGTCTTTGTCTTGTCGAACGGATTCTCGCGGGGGACGGCGTAGACGTGGTCGAGCGTCACCGTCTTGCCGTTGACGGTGTACGTGCCGCTGGCGTGGTCGGCCGCCAACGCGGATGCGGCGATGCCGAGGAGAAGCGGGAAGACGAGCCTGGGAGAGAACATACCGGCTCCTTTCTCAATCGGGGAAAGCGGTATCGTAGCAGCCGATGAAACGCGTCGACGTGACGCTGTTCACACGCGCCGGCTGCTCGCTGTGCGAAAAGGCGAAAGCCGCAATCCGCGCCTCGGGCGTCGCGGTGCGCATTGCCGAAGTCGATATCGACGGCGATCCGGAGCTCCGCCTGCGCTACACCGACGACGTTCCGGTGATCCGCATCGACGGCCGCGACGTTTTCCGGCACGCCGTCGATCCGGAACGATTCCGCGCCTATGTCGACGGAGAGAGGGAAGGACATCCGATGAACACGCTGGCTTCCGAAAAGTGCGTTCCCTGCCGCGGCGGCGTCCCGCCGCTCGCCGGCGAAGAGCTCGCATCGCTGACGCGCGAGCTCGGCGGCGACTGGAAGGTCGTCGACGGACATCATCTCGAGAAGGAGTTCCGCTTCCCCGATTTCGCGCAGGCGCTCGCGTTCACGAACCGCGTCGGCGCCGTTGCGGAGGACGAGGGACATCACCCCGATATTCTTCTCGCGTGGGGCAAAGTGCGCGTCACGACGTGGACGCACAAGATCGACGGGCTCACGCGCAGCGACTTCGTGCTGGCCGCGAAGATCGACGCGCTGACGAATTCGCGCACGCCATAATCACGCGCGCTGTGGCATCATGCAAACCGGGTCGAGGGACATGCCGGAAACGATTGAGATCGATGGGACTTATGTATTTCGGCGCACGGCGGACGTGGTCTGCCGGAAGGTGGGCGCCGAGTCGATCCTCGTGCCGGTGCGGAACAACGTCGGCAACCTCGACTTCGTCTACACGCTCTCGCCCGTCGCCGCGCGCATCTGGGAACTGGCCGACGGCACGCGTTCCGTCGATGCGATCGCGGCCGAGCTCTGCGGCGAATACGACGTCGATGAAGCGACCGCATCCGCCGACGTCGTACAGACGCTGACGGACTTGGCAGCAGTGTCGCTGGTATCCGAGGTGGTGACGTCGCGATGATCGAGACCCAGGCTTACACCGACTTCAGCCGCATCGTCTTCGAGGAAGTGAATCCGCTGCGCCTTCCGGTGAGCGGCACGATCGAGATCACGAACCGCTGCCCGCTCGAATGCGCGCACTGCTACAACAACCTGCCGATGAACGACGGCGCCGCGCGGCGCCGCGAGCTGTCGACGGAAGAGCACAAGCGCGTCCTCGACGAGCTCTTCGAGCTCGGCTGCCTCTGGCTGCTCTTCAGCGGCGGCGAGATTTTCGCGCGCGCGGATTTCCTCGAGATCTACCGCTACGCGAAAGACAAAGGCTTCCTGATCACGCTGTTCACGAACGGCACGCTGATCACGGAACGCATCGCCGACTTCCTCGTCGAGCATCCGCCGTTCGACATCGAGATCACGCTCTACGGCCGCACGAAAGCGACCTACGAGTCGCTGACCGGCATCCCCGGCTCGTTCGAGAAGTGCATCCGCGGCATTCATCTGCTGCTCGATCGCAAGCTGCCGCTGAAACTGAAGACGGTCGCGCTGACGATCAACAAGCACGAGATCCCGTCGATGAAGCGCTTCGCCGAGGAGCTCGGCGTCGAGTTCAAGTTCGACCCGATGATCAATCCGCGCATCGACTGCTCGTCGAGCCCGCTCGCGGTGCGGCTCTCGCCCGCGGACGTCGTCGCGCTCGATCTCGACGATCCGGAGCGCATCTCCGAATGGCGGCGCCTCGCGGTCGAATGCGCGCCGCCGCTGCCGGCCGAAGGCGAGACGCGCATGCTGTACGAATGCGGCGGCGGCGTGAACTCGTTCGCCATCGATCCGTACGGCGACATGACCATCTGCGTGCTGTCGCACGTCGACAAGTACAACGTGCGCGACGGCTCGGTGCGCGAAGGGTGGGAGCACTTTCTGCAGAACGTCCGCAAGCGTCCGACGACGCGCGTGACGAAGTGCACGCGCTGCGCGCTCAAGTCGCTCTGCGGCTCGTGCGCGGCGAACGCGGAGCTCGAAACGGGCGATCCCGAGGCGCCGGTCGACTTCCTCTGCCGCACCGCGCATCTGCGCGCGGAAGTGTTCGAGGTGGCAGTGCCCGAGCACGGCGATTGCGAGTACTGCCCCGACGGCTCGCACCGCGGCGAGCTCATGGATCTCGTGGAACGAGTACACTCTGGTGGACGTGACGTGGCGGCGACGATCGCCGCGACGCCGGCAGCCGTGGCAGCCGCATCCGCATGCGGCAGCGGCTCGTGCGGCAGCTGTCACGCTCGATAGCAGTTCGAAGAGGGGAATGATGACCAAGCCAAGGCAACCCGGAACCCGCGACGACAAAAAGCCGTACGAGAAGCCGGTAGTGACCCGCTTTCCGCTGCGCCCCGAGGAAGCCGTCCTCGGCTTCTGCAAGTCGACCTCCTCGACCGGCCCCAGCGGCATCGGCTGCCAGAGCGTCACGAACTGCTTCAGCAAAGGCTCGTAGTGCCGCGCGCGTCGTTCCTGCAGATCGCGGCGATCACCATCGCCGTGCGCTGCGAGGACGAGCGCATCGCGTGGAAGTGGCACGAGCCGGTGAGCCGGTTCCTCGTGCCGCCGCAGTCCGTCTCCGGCGTGACGCCGGATCTCACGCTCGACGTCGTGCTGATGGACGCGTCCCCTCCGCCGCCCGCGGAGCTGATCTTCGATTCCGACGCGGTCTGGCGCCTCTACCGCGACGGCGACGGCTTCCGCATCGACTGCCGATCGGAAGCCTTCGGCGATACGCCGTACAAGATCGCGACGTTCGATGCGGAGTTCGCGCGCGGAACGATTCAGCTGCGTCCCGACGTCGCCTCGCTCAATCCGCTCGACTATCCGCTCGATGAAGTGCTCGTCGCGAACCTGCTCGCGCGCGGCCGCGGCGTGGAACTGCATTCGTGCGGCGTCATCGACGGCGAAGGCCGCGGCCAGCTCTTCGTCGGCGTCTCCGGCGCGGGGAAGACGACCACCGCGCGGCTGTGGGAAGGAACCGCGGCCGCGATCGTCAGCGACGACCGCGTGATCGTCCGCGAGCGCGACGGCGCGTACTGGATGTACGGCACGCCGTGGCACGGCGAGGCGGAGCTCTCGATCAACACGGGCGTGCCGCTGGCCGGCGTGTATCTGCTGACGCAGGCGACATCGAATGCGCTGCGCGATCTCAGCGACGCGGAAGCGGTGGCGCGTCTCTTCCGCTGCACGTTTCCGCTCTTCCACGATGCGCACGCGCTCGACTTCACGCTCGGCTTCCTGCAACGGCTCGCGTCGCGCGTGGCCGTGCGCGAGCTGCAGTTCGTACGCGACCCGAGCGTCATCGAGCTCGTCCTCGGCGGCGCCGCGTCATGACCTCCGCGGTCGATGCCGCGGATCTCATCGCCGATCTTCTCGGGCGAGGCCACGAGGTGCAGTTCCGCGCGCGCGGCGACAGCATGCATCCGCTGATTCACGGCGACGATCTGCTGCACGTCGTGCCCGCGCATCCCGCGTCGATCGCGCGCGGCGACGTCGTGCTCACCCGCGCCGCCCGCGGCCTCACCGCGCACCGCGTGCTGCGCATCGATGCGACGACGCTCGTCACGCGAGGCGACAACGCGCCCGCCGACGATCCTCCCGCTTCATTCGATCAGCTCCTCGGCCGCGTGGCATTTGCCGAACGCGACGGCCGCCGCGTGCGCGTGCGCCGCGCGCGCGGGATCGCGTTGACGATGCTGCGGCTGACGACGCGCGTGGTGCAGCGGCTCGCGCGGCGGTAGCGAGCGCGCAGCTATCTTTCTGCGCGCTCCTCTTTTGAGCGGTCCACCTGCCTGCGCACGCTCATCTCCGACGTGTTGCCCACGGGATCGATGGCGACGGCGGAGAACGCGCGCTCGTTCGGATGCGCGCCGCGCAGGAGGTCGCGCGCCCAGATGTCGGTCTCCTCGTTCGTCTCGCTCTTCTGCGCGTTTCCGTTGTCGCGCGGCATGCCGTTGGTGTCGACGAGCGGGAACGAGGCTTCGAACGTCCCGTCGGCGCCGGCGTTCGTCGCGCCGACGTAGTTGAACTCGCCGATGGACGGCAGTCCCTGCGTGCGGTTGTCGTTCGTCAGCGTCTCGCCGCGGCTGTTCTTCTCGTTGCGGACGCGCGGCAGGTCGGGCGATTCCTCGCGCACGCCGGATGTCACGAAGGACTGATACAGCTCGACGATCTGGCCGCGGCACGCTTTGCCGCGTACGACGACGCGCACGGCGTTGCCGTTGTCGGTGACCATCTGCACGCTGGTGATCTGCGGCGGCGCGATGCCGAGGTTCGCGGCGTTCGCGATGGAGTTGCACGAGCCCTCGCTGCGCGCGAGCACGTTCGGATCGGTGCTGCCGAGGTTGAGGATGATCGGGCGGAGACCGTTCTCGTCGAAGCGGTTCGCGCTGAGGCGGTTCTCGTGCGGCGGCGCGTTCGTGTACGGCGCGATGGTCACGCCGCCGAGACGGTTCCACATGATGTCGTTGTGCGTGACCGTGTTGCGCGACGAGCCGGCCCACAGAATGATGCCGGCCTGGTTCGAGCTGATCGTGTTGCCGTCGATGGTGTTGCCGCTCGCCGGTGACTGTCCGGAGCCGACGAGCACGCCCGCGCCGGGATTCTGCGTGACGACGGACGCGCGGATCGACGAGCCGTCGGAGAGCAGCACGATGCCGCCGCCGGTCTCGGGACCGCCACAGCGGCTGACGTCGAGATGTTCGGCGTCGATGCGCGCGCCGGGCGCGACGATCACGCCGCCGCGCGTCTGCGCGGTGACGAGCACCTGCCGCGCGATCGTCGTGCCGCGCTCCACCTGCAGTCCGACTTCGCCGTTCTGCGTGTACGCGGCGTCGGGCGCGCCGCCGAGGATCACGTTCTCGACGCGCGCGTCGGCGCGCGTGACGATGGCCGCGGGCGCGCCGTGCAGCGCGAGACCGTACACGACGCAACGCGCGTTGCAGACGAGACCTTCGGGTCCGCTGGCGACGATCTCGAGCTCCGGCTTTTCGATGCGCTGCGCGGAGCGATCCTCGGCCTTCAGCGTCGGAGGCTCGCCGAGGCGGCCGGGGTTCGGATTCGCGAACGTGTCGGGGGAGAGAAAGTTGTACGCGCTGCCATCGACGACCGTGTCGGCGTCCTGCAACTGCGGCAGCGGCGACAGGCACGTGATCATCCACCAGCGCGGCGGCACGCCGACGATCGGCTGCCGCTGCTCGGGCGCGCGTGAGGTGGGCACGAAGCGCATGCGATCGGGTCCGCCGATCGCGTTGGCGTTGAGGAGGAACTGGCGGAGCGAGCCCTGGATGCGCTCGCCGTCATTCGTCGAGGTCACGACGTCGTAGCTGAACGCGAAGTCGACGGCGGTGGCCGGCGTGTCGCGCACGGTGACGACGGCGATGTGCTCGGACGTGGCGAGTGTCGACGCGTCGTCGCTCGCGCCACTCTTTCCGCCGAAGCATGCGCCTTCGAAGAACTGCATGCGCGTCGAGCCGTCGGGCTGCGCGCAGCGCGCGCCCGAGGGGCCGAAGGTCTGTTCCGCCCACGCGTTCTCACCGAACGAGCGCGAGTCGATCGCCACCGTGTACTCGCCGCCGCTCACGAGCGGGAACGCGTAGAGGCCGGCCGCGTCGGTGCGCGTCGACGAGAGATATGCGCCGCCGCGATAGAGCTTCACCGCCGCGTTGCGGATGGGCGTGAAGTTGCCGCGCACGGCCAGCGCCGGACGGTCTTCGTAAACGCCGCCCGCGATCACGAGCTTGTTCTGCGCCGCCGCAATCCACGGCAGCGCCACCGCGCACACCACGCCCACCCATCGATCGAATCGGAGCATTTGGACCTCTCGCCGACATTATCGGCTAAACGAGCGCGTGTTCGCGCAGCTCGCGCTTGATGAATGCGTAAACGATCGGCGCCATGACTACGCCGCTCACGCCGAACGCCGCCTCGCCGACGATGATCGCCAGGAGGATCTCCCACGCCTGCGAGTCCGTCTCGCCGCCCACGATGCGCGAGTTGATCAGGTACTCGAGCTTGTGGATGACGACGAGAAACGCGAGCGACGCGAACGCGGTGCCCATCGAGACGCCCATCGACAGAATCGTGATGACGGTGTTCGAGATGAGGTTGCCGAGCACCGGGATGAGGCCGCAGAGGAAGGTGATCACGACCAGCGTGGTGCGGAACGGAATCTCGATTCCGAACAGCGGCAGCACGACGAGCAGGTAGATGCCGGTGAGCGAAGTGTTGACCGCCGAGATCTTCACCTGCGCCACGGCGATCTGCGAGAACGCCTCCGCGAAGCGCCCCACTTTCTCCACGAGGTGGCGCGCCAGCGGTCCGCGATCCTCGGAATCGTGATGCGTGACATGGCGGAAGAAGACCAGGATCGCCATGAGACTGCCCATGATCATGTGCACCAGGCCGATGCCCAGCCACACGCTGCCGGCGCGCAGCGTCTGCGCGTGCGTCTTCAGCCACGCCACGATCACCGCCTTGAAGTCTTCGGCATCGGTCATCACTTCGGGGATGAACTGCCGTCCGAGCCCGCCGAGCCACAGCCGCACCGATCCGAGGATCTCGGCCATGCGCTCCATCATCTCCGGCACGTTCGCGGCGCCGCGGCGCAGCATCGTCACGATGAGCGCGACCGCCGCCGCGACGATCGCCGCCGTCGCCGTCGTCACGATCAGCAACGCCAGCGGACGCACGACGCCGTGCGACATGCGCCCGCGGAAGCGCTCGGACAAGCGGTCGAGGATGCGGTAGAGCATCAGGCCGACGATCACGGCCGCCGCGAGGTGCTGCATCAGCGCGAAGAGCACCAGCGCGCCGATGATCGCGTACGCCACCGCTTCTTCCCACGCGATCCGCCGCCGCGGCTCGGGCGAGACCGCGACCGGCGTGACCGGCACGAGCGGATTCGTGCTCATGCACACGATTGTAAGCGCCCTCGAATCTGTGCGCTTGCCGATCGGCGCCGGCGCGTCAGTGAAAGTCGTAGCTCTGCACGTCGTGCATGCCGTCGAGCGGCCAGAAACGTTCCGCGCGCACGGAGGCTTGTCCTTCCTGGTTCTGCACGATGCCTTCGACGATGAGGCCGGAGTTGGCGAGAATGGTGGTGCGCTGTTCGGCGAAGAGCGGTGGATTGACGATGGCCTGCGAGAGGCCGGTCTCGTCTTCGAGCGTGAGGAAGACGAAGCCTTTCGCGGTGCCGGGACGCTGGCGGACGATGACCGCGCCGGCGGTGACGACGCGGCTGCCGTTCGGCACCTGTTTCAGCTGCGTCGCGGTCAGCACGCCTTCCTTGCGCAGCCGCGGGCGGAAGTGCTCGAGGAGATGCCGGCCGGTGGTGAGCTCCATCGACTGGTAGTCGGTCAGTGTCTCCTCGACCATCGACATCTCCGGCAGCGGCGAGTCCTGCTGCGCTTCCGGCGCGCGTTCGAACAGCTCGCCCGCATCCTTCGCCGCGTATGACGCCTGCCAGAGCGCGGCGCGCCGCGTCATGCCGAACGTTGCGAGCGCGCCGGCGTAGGCGAGCTTCGTCAGCTGATCGTCGCGCAGCGCGGCGCGGCGCGCGAGATCGTCCGTGCCCGTGAACGGCTGCGCCGCTTCGACGCGGCGTCCGCTCGACTCGCGCAGTCCTTTGACGAAGCGGAAGCCGAGGCGCACGCCGTTGTTTTCCCAGCAACACTTCCAGCCGGATTTGTTGACGTCGACGGGAAACACCTTCACGCCGTGACGCTGCGCGTCTTTGATCAGCGTGGCCGGATGATAGAAGCCCATCGGCCACGCGTTGAGCAGCGCCATGTAGAACGCGGCGGGATGATGCGCCTTGAGGTACGCGCTCGCATACGCGATGAGCGCGAAGCTCGCCGCGTGCGACTCGGGGAAGCCGTAGAGCGCGAACGAGGTGATCGACTTCACGATCTGATCCTGCGCGGCCTCACCGATTCCGTTCTTCGTCATGCCGTCGCGGAGCCGCGTCTCGATGTCGCGCATGCGGTCCATCGAGCGCTTGAAGCCCATCGCGCGCCGCAGCTCTTCCGCCTCGCCGCCGGTGAAGCCCGCGGCGACCATGGCGATGCGCAAGAGCTGCTCCTGAAACAGCGGCACGCCGAGCGTGCGCGCGAGGATCGGCTCGAGACACGGATGCGGATACTCGACCAGCGCGCGGCCCTGGCGCCTATCGAAGAACGGCTTGATCATGCCGCCGACGATCGGACCGGGTCGGATGATGGCGACCTGCACGACGATGTCGTAGAAACACTTCGGAGCATTGCGGGGCAGCGACGCCATCTGCGCGCGGCTCTCGACCTGGAACATGCCGATGGTGTCGGCCTCGTTGAGCATCTTGTAGACGCGCGGATCGTTCTCCGGCAGATGCGCGAGATCGACTTCCTTCTTCTCGCACGTGGCGATCGTCGGGATCATCTCTTCGATCGCGGCGAGCATCCCCAGGCCGAGGAGATCGACTTTGATGATGCCGAGATCGGCGCAGTCTTCCTTATCCCATTGAATGACGACGCGACCCGGCATCGACGCCGGCTCGAGCGGCACGACCTCGTCGAGGCGCCCTTTCGCGAGCACCATTCCGCCCGAATGCTGCCCCATGTGCCGCGGCAGATTCTGGATCTGCAGATACAACCGCATGAAGTGCTGCACGCGCAGGTCCTCGGGATCGAAGCCGCTCAGCGCGAGCTGTTCGGGCAGGTTCTCGATCTTTTCGCGGATCTCGCCGAAGTTCCAGGTGCTGACGCACTTCGAGAGTTTGTCCGCCTGTTCGAGCGAGAAGCCGAGCGACTTGCCGACTTCGCGCGCGGCGCTGCGGTCGCGGTATGTGATGACGTTCGCCGTCATCGCCGCGCCGTGCTGTCCGTAGCGCTCGTAGACGTGCTGGATGACGCGCTCGCGCTGGCTGCCGGACGGCAGATCGAGATCGATGTCCGGCCACTCGCCGCGCTCTTCGGAGAGGAAGCGCTCGAAGAGCAGGTCCATCTTCACGGGATCGACCGCGGTGATGCCGAGCGCGTAGCACACGGCGCTGTTCGCCGCGGAGCCGCGCCCCTGCACGAGGATCTTCTCGCGGTTGCAGAACTGCACGATGTCCCAGACGATGAGGAAGTAGCCGGCGAGCTGCAGCTTCTCGATCATGTTCAGCTCTTTCTCGAGCTGCAGCTGCGCCTTGCCGGTCAGCGGACGAAACCGCGCCTTGGCGGAGTTCCACGTGATCTTGCGCAGAAACGAGTCGTTCGTCTCGCCCGGAGGAAGCGGGTAGTCGGGAAACTGATAGCCGAGGTCCGAGAGCGTGAAGTCGAGCGTGTTCGCGAGCTCCCACGCTCCGTCGATGGCTTCGGGCAAGTCGGCGAAGAGCGCGGTCATCTCGGCGGCGCTCTTGATGTGGCGTTCGCGGTTGACGCCGAGGAGCCGGCCGGCGGTGTCGACGTTGCGCCCCTCGCGGATGCAGGTGAGGATGTCGTGCAGCTCCTTGTCTTCGCGGCGCGCGTAGCGGACACCGTTCGTGGCGAGGAGCGGCAGACGCAGGCGCCGCGCGAGATCGACGAGGGCGATGTTCCGATGCTCTTCGTCGCGCCGCTGATGCCGCTGCAGCTCGACGTGCGTACGTCCCGGAAAGATGCCGCTGATCTTGTGCAGTGCCGTTTCCGCGTTCGCGACGTCCGCGATCGGACCTTCATCGCCGCCCGTGAGACACCGCAGTCCGCCCGCGTACTGCTCGATGAGCTCCCACGTGTAGCGCGCTTCGCCTTTCGGCCGCCCGAGCGCGCCCGCCGTCAGCAGCTTGCAGAGGTTCTTGTAGCCCGCGCGGTTCTCGACGAGCACCGTGACCCGCACCTCGCGCGGCGGCGTGGCGACGCGCAAGCCCGTTTTCGTTTCATCGAGCGTCAGCTCCGCCCCGATGATCGCCCGCATCCCGTTTTTCTTTGCCGCCGTATGAAACCGCGGCGCACCGTAGAGCCCATTCGCATCGACGATCGCCATCGCCTCGAGCCCGCGTTCGAGCCCGTGGTAGACGAGGTCCTCGGGGAGCGAGGCGCCGTTGAGAAAGGAGAAGGAAGAGGAGGCGCGGAGCTCGGCGTAGGGGCGGAGGGGGTGGCGAGGGCGGGGACGGAAGGGGACGAGCATGGAGAGAAAACCGAATGAAGAACGCAGAACGCAGAATGAAGAATTAAGAAAGGGGACGAGGGGACGTGCTGGCTTTTTTGATGATTGCGGTCAGGACGGCGACGATCTCGTTGGCTTCTTCCGTGAGCGGGTGAATCTGTTTCGCGGCGAGTAACTCCGTTGCTTCGATGAGGCGCAGCCAATAGTGCGACTCACGTGCTTCTTTGAGCGAGATGCGTGCTTTCGCGAGGAAGTCCGCGCGACTCTGTCCCGCCTTGGCTTCTTCGAGATTGGATCCAACGCTGGTCGCAGCACGCAGCAATTGGTTCGCAATCGTCCGATCCGCACCGCGACGTTTCATCAGCGCCTGATGCAGCCGCACGACGCGGCACGCAAACTCGAACGTCCGCTCATGAATATCCTTCATTTCTCAATTCTTCATTCTGCGTTCTGCGTTCTTCATTCAGCTTTTTCTCTACTCCCCATATCCCCTACTCGTACCCCGCCTCCACATACCACCCGCTCTCCCCTCCATCCCGATACACCCGGTAGCTCTTGCCTCGCGACAGCTCGACGTCCCAGTACGCGCGGTCGAGCGGGGTGTCGCGCCACCAGCCTTCCTCGCATTGCCAGGGGCCGGCGCAGGTGCGGACGTCGCCGGAGAGGTCGCCTTCGCCCCGGAGGGCGGTGATCTGCACTTCGCCCGGCTCGCCGGGGCGGGAGGGGCGGGTGAGGACTTCGATCGGGATCGGCGGGCGGAAGACGCGCACGGCGAGAAGGCCGCGGCTCTTGCGCGGCTTGCGGCGCAGCTCGGGCGGCGGCGGAGGCTCGTACGCGCCGATGGCGTAGCGGTCGGGGAGATGTCCGTCGACGGTCATCGGGACGCCGACGCGCTCGTCGCCGAGCATGGCCACGAGCTTCGCGATCGTCGTGGCGAGCTTCTCCGGCGACAGCGCCGCGGGACCGAAGAGCGACAGCTGCGCGCGGCGCGGGCGGTCGGGATGCGCGACGAGCGAGAAGCCGACGACCGGCGCGCCCGGCGGCGTCTTCTCGAGATCGAGCCGCAGCAGCGTGAGCATCGTCTTCACGTCGCGTGTCGGCGCGGGGAGGTCGATGCCGCGCGCGTGAAAGCCGTCCGGCTCGAGGTTCATCGTCAGCTCGAGACGGCGGCAGGCGAGGCCTTGCATCTCGAGGCGCTTCGCGAGGCGGTCGAGCGCGGACGACGCGATGAAGAGGAAGGGATCGAGCGCGACGAGCGGCCATTCGAGCTCCATCCCTTCGCGGAACTCCGGCGGCAGCGCGCGCGGGATGAGCGGACGCGGATCGATGCCGCGCGCGGCGTAATGCAGCTCGCGTCCGAGCTCGCCGAGGCGCGAGGCGACTTCCGATTCGGGGAGGCGCGCGAGGTCACCGATCGACGAGAGTCCCCAGCGTTGCAACGTCGACGCGGCGTCGAGCTCCGGCGAGAGGCGCACGAGCGGCAGCGGCGCGAGGAACTTCGCTTCCTCGCCGGGCGCGACGATGGTCGGCGATTTCGGCAGCTCGGCCGCGACGCGCGCGGCGAGCTTGCTCGCGGCGATGCCGCAGCGCGCGGGCAGTCCGACGCTGTCAGCGGCGCGGATGGCTGCTTTCGCGAGCTCCGTCTCGTCGGCGAAGTGGCGCTCCATCCCCGCGACGTCGATGAAGACCATGCCGTCGCCGGCGTCCTCGACGCGCGGCGAGAACGTCTCCGCGACTTCGAGCAGCGCTTCCTGCGCCGTGCGCTCGCATTCGACGTCGCGTCCGCGCGCGATCAGCTTCGGCAGGATCGAGCGCGCTTGCGCGAGCGAGAGGCCGGGACGGATGCCTTTCGTCCGCGCGCGCCGCGTGGCCGCGACGACATGCGCGCCGCCCCCGTTGCCTTCGACGATCGCGAGCGCCTCGTTGAGCAGATCCGGCTCGCTGCGCAGCCGCGCGGCAAGGGGGAAGAGAGGGACATGGATGCAGGCGATGCGGCTCATCCGCGCGTCCTCGTGCGCGAGGCGGCCGCGGTGGCGCGCGGGGAGCAGCGCGCGCGTTCGACGCGGAGCTCGCGGCGTATCGCTGCGGACCTCCGCGCGCGCGGCGTCGCGTGTGCGGCGAGAGCAGAGTGCCGCGCGTGGAGACGCAGCGTGTGGATGCAGGCGATGCGGCTCATCCGCGCATCCTCGTGCGCGACGCGGCTTCACTGGCGCGCGGGGAGCAGCGCGCGCGTTCGACGCGGAACGGCGCGCGGCGCGTGGCTGCGGCCGCACGGACGCGTGGCGTGGAGCGCGGCGCGTGAAGGCGCGGCGCGTCGAGGTAGGCGATGCGACTCATGCGTGCGTCCTGAGTCCCCTCACGCACGCTTCCTCTCGCGCGGGCTCAGCTCATCCATCTGCCGCACGGCCGCGGTCGGCGGCACGGCGTCTTCGGCGCGCAGCGTCAGCGTCGCGTGGGTGCCGGGCTTGCGGTGGCGGTGCTTCTCGAGGCGCAGCACGGTCGTCATTCCGGCGAGGACGCGGGGAGCGGCGCCGCGGCCGAGCCATTGCGCGCGGGTGCGTTCGGCGACGATCACGGCTTCCGAGGCGGTGCCGGTGAGCGGGTACGGCGTCGAGACGAGCATCGCCGCGCCGTGGGCTTCCGCGGTCCGCGCGAGGCGCACCCATGCGGCGTCGGGCACGCGGCGTCCGCGCATCGGGTGCAGTCCCGTGTCGAGCACGACGAGTTGAAAGCCGGTCGCGGCGATCATCTCGACGCTCATCACCGCCTGCTTGAGCGTCTTCGGGCGGATCCAGAGCAGGCGGCGCAGATCCACACCATTCGCCTCGGCGAGCTGCGGGTCGAGGTGATCGCCGAGATCGACGAGCACGGCTGCTTCGCCCATACTGGTCGCGGCGGCGAGGGCGGAGAGGACGATCGAGAAGCGGCCGGCGCCGCGGCGTCCGGTGAGCTCGACCATCTTCCCGCGCGGCAGTCCGCCGCCGAGGAGCTCGTCGAACGGATCGAGCGTCGTCGGGATGAGCTCATCGCGGCGTTCTTTCTCGAGCGCGCGGAGGAGCTCGGTGGCGTTCATCACCTTCGCCGCGGCGGTGCCCTGGAGCGACGCGCGAAGGCGTGCAACGTCTTCTCTCTGCAGGGACTTCTCTACATTTTGTGGAGAAGCGGGAAGGGTGGGTTTCGGGCGTTCCGCCTCGAGGTCGAGGAGGGAAGTCTGTCTTAGAAAAGAGCGCGCTGTGGCGGACATGACTCCCATAAGTTACGGCGGTAATCGGGCGTAAGCAAGATGGGGAGATTATGCCTGAGACCATGCGCGGACGAGGTCACATTAGGCGCGATTGCGCGGCGCCGGCGGCCGTTTTCATGTCGTAGGGCGAGACGCCGCGGACCCTCGCGGCGCGTCCGGCAGCGGTGCGGAGTGAACGGCGCGCGACTCCTGCTATAATCCGCGCCGTCTCGGGTTAACTTTCTCCATGGACGCGAAATACGACTCGACCAACGCCTCGACTGGCGTCGAGATCTTCGGTCAGACGTACAACGTTCGCGGCGAGGGAAACCCGGACTATTTAGAGGAGCTTGCGCGGTTTGTCGATGCCCGGATGCGTGAGGTCGCGTCGCAGGTTGCCACGGTCGACCCGATGAAAATCGCCATCCTGGCGGCTCTCAACATAGCCGACGAGTTCTCGAGATACCGGAGACAGCGGGAGGATGCCGCGGGAATTTGGATCGAGAGAACAGAGGAAATATCAGATCGTCTCAGCGAGGTAATAGGCTGAGCAAACTGACGTAGTCGTAATCGTTTCGGAGGCCCTGCAGAGTTCGTGATGCACGATCTAGCACTTGAACCGTACTTCTTATCTCGGGTAGCTCGCGTCTCGGGTCGCGTGCACGCCTTCGTCCCGCAGTGGGACCTCAGAAGGTAGCCAAAACGGCACGAGTAGGGCGCCCACCTGTCATGTACAGGTTCAGGTAAGAATCCTCCACACGGCTCAGGCGGGGTACTCCGAAATCTTTCCTCTTCAGCGCAAGCCTCCCGACGCGGAGGTTTGATGAACATCATCCAGGTCTTGATCGCGATCGGCGTAGGAATCGTCCTCGCCGTCGTGTTGGCTGCCGTCTGGTCAGCCATCTACCGCAAGCGCGCGGAGGCGCAGCTCGAAGAAGCGCGCCGCACCGCGGACCGCATCGTCGACGACGCGAAGAAGCAGGCCGAGGCGCGCGTCAAAGAAGCCAATCTGGAGGCGAAGGAAAAACTCCTCCAGATGCGCTCGGAGTTCGACAAGCAGGCGCAGCAGCGCCGCGACGAAATCAAGTCGGTCGAACGGCGCCTGCAGCAGAAAGAAGAAAGCCTCGACAAGAAAACGCAGCAGATCGACAGCCGCATCACGGAAGTCGAGAAGCGCGACCGCAGCCTCGGCGACCGCGAAAAGCGCGTCGAAGCGCGCGAGACAGAGCTCGACGAGCTCGTCGAAGCGCAGCGCCACCGCCTCGAACAAGTGGCCGGCCTCACCGTCGACGAGGCCAAGCGCGAGCTGATCCGCGGCATCGAGAACGAAGCGAAGCTCGAAGCCGCGAACATCATCAAGCGCATCGAGAGCGAGGCCACGGAGCTCGGCAACCAGAAGGCGAAGAAGATCCTCGGCATGGCCATCCAGCGCATGGCCTCGGATTACGTCGCCGAGAACACCGTCTCCGTCGTCGATCTACCGAGTGAAGACATGAAGGGCCGCATCATCGGCCGCGAGGGACGCAACATCCGCGCGCTCGAGCTCGCGACCGGCGTCGACCTCATCGTCGACGACACGCCGGAAGCGGTCATCCTCTCCGGCTTCGATCCGATCCGCCGCGAGATCGCGCGCATTTCGCTCGAGCGCCTCATGCAGGACGGCCGCATTCATCCTGCGCGCATCGAGGAGCTCGTCGACAAGGTCCGGCAGGAGCTCGACCAGAAGCTCTTCGAGGAGGGCGAGGCCGCGGCGTTCTCGCTCGGCATCACCGACATCCATCCGGAGATCCTCAAGCTCCTCGGCCGTCTGCGCTACCGCACGTCGTACGGCCAGAACGTGCTCGTGCATTCGCTCGAAGTCGCGCAACTCGCGGCGCTCATGGCCGTGGAGCTCGGCGTCAACGACACCATCGCGAAGCGCGGCGGACTACTGCACGACATCGGCAAGGCGATCGACCGCGAGATGGAAGGCACGCATCTCGAGCTCGGCCGCCAGGTGCTCGACAAGTACGGCGAGAAGCGCGAGATCATCCACGCGATGGAGTGCCATCACGGCGACTACGATCCGACGACGGTCGAAGCCGTGCTCGTCAACGCCGCCGACGCGCTCTCCGCGGCACGCCCCGGCGCGCGGCGTGAGATTCTCGAGAACTACGTGCATCGTCTGGAACGGCTCGAGTCGATCGCGAACTCGATGGACGGCGTCTCGAAGAGCTTCGCCATTCAGGCAGGGCGCGAGCTTCGCATCATCGTGAACTCGGAGAAGATCACCGACGAGCAGTCGATCTGGCTCTCGAAGGACGTGGCGCGGAAGATCGAGTCCGAGCTGCAGTACCCGGGACAGATCAAAGTCACGGTGATCCGCGAGATGCGCGCGACGGAGTACGCGAAGTAATTCATGGTCAACATCCTCTACATCGGTGACGTCGTCGGGCAGCCGGGACGCCGTGCGCTGCGGCAGAAGCTCGAGACGGTCGTCGACCGCGAGCGCGTCGATTTCACGATCGTGAACATCGAGAACGCGGCGGGCGGCTTCGGCGTGACCGAGGCCATCATCGAAGAGCTGTCGGACCTGCCCATCAACGCGTACACGTCGGGCAATCACATCTGGGACAAGAAGGACTTCGTCGACAACTACGACCAGTACCCGCAGGTGATCCGGCCGGCGAACTATCCGGCCGGAAATCCGGGCAAGGGGAAAGTCGTGCGGCAGACGGCGGGCGGCGTGAACGTGGCGGTGCTGCAGTTCATGGGCAACGTGTTCATGCCGCCGATCGACAACCCGTTCTACTGCGCCGACCGCGAGCTCGCGGAGCTCGGCGGCGCGGCGAAGGTGATCATCGTCGACATCCACGGCGAGGCGTCGTCGGAGAAGCAGGCGTTCGGCCGCTATCTCGACGGTCGCGTCTCCGCCGTCGTCGGCACGCACACGCACGTGCCGACGGCGGACGAGCGCATCCTGCCGAACGGCACCGCGTATCAGACGGACGTCGGCATGACCGGCGCGTACGACTCGGTGATCGGCTTTCGTCCCGACGAGGCGCTGCATCGGTTTCTCATGAACACGCCGCGCAAGCTCGAGGTCGCGAAGCGCGACATCCGCCTCTCCGGCGTGCTCATCGAGGTCGACGAGACGACCGGACGCGCGGTGCGCATCGTGCGCGTGCGCGAAGACGTCGGCGACTAAGGCGCGTTGCGGCCGTGCGTCTCTCGATCATCGCCCTCGGCCATGTGCATGCCGAGGAGTTGCAGGCGCTGACGACGCGCTTCGAGCATGTCGAACAGCTCGTGCTCGACATCCCGCCGCGCGACGCGCTTTCGAAGCATCGCGCGGAGTTCAATCGTGCGGTGGACGCCGCGAGCGCGGACTGGATCCTGATCGTGCGCGAGCGTGAGACCGTCGACGACGCGCTGGCGCAGGAGCTCTTCGACGCGGCGAGCGCGGCGAAGGCGCGCGGCTTTCGCATTCGCGCGCTGCCGATTTACGCGGGGAAGCCGCTGCACGTCGGCGCCGATGACGGCGAAGTGCGCTTCTTCCATCGCCGCAACTATCTGCGTCACGCGAACAAAGGGCAGTGGGATGAGGTGACGGTGCAGGGGAGCGTCGTGCGGCTCGCGCATCCGCTGCGCTCGGTGACGTTCGCGACGGCGGACGAGCATCGTGCCCATCTCGCCGAGCGGGCGGCGCCGCATTCCGCGTTGCGGCGCACGCTGTTGTTTCTGCGCTACGCGCTCGGCACGCGCGCGCACGACGCGAACACGCTGCGCTATCTGTGGATCGAGGCGGCCTTCGACGTGCCGCTGCGCGTCACGCAGTAGCCATCGCGATCGGCATCCGCCGCGGTGCCGCGCGCAACGTGCCGCTCGTCCGGAACTGGCGCGGCGACATCCCGTAGCGCAGGCGGAACTGCTGGCGGAAGTAGTTCTCCGAATCGAAGCCGCAGCGGCGCGCGACCTGCGAGACGCGGACGTTGCCGGCTTTCAGCAGCCGCGCCGCTTTCTCGAGTCGCTTCTCTTTGAGGAACTGGCTGAGCAGGCGACCGGTCGTGCGATGGAAGCGGCCCGAGATGTACTGCCGCGTGTAGCCCAGTTCTTTCGTGACGGCTTCCACCGTCACTTCCTCGTCCGCGCGCAGACGGCGGCGCACGGTCTTGATCAGCGCTCGCAGCAAGCCGTCCATCGAAGGTCTCCTTGGTCAGCGTCGACCGGTGAATGCTCGCTTCGGCCCCGGCGTGCGCCGGCGGTGCGAGCAGTACAACTGTTTTTTGGATGGAAGGATGATAGCGCAAATCCACGAGATTCGGAGAAAACTCGCGGTTTTCCGTCAGACGCGCTTCTTCGTCCAGCGCTCCGCGTCGCGCGTGCGGTACTTCTCCATCATCTGCGCGAAGCGCGCATCGAGGTCGATGTTCAGCGAGTTCGCGAGGCAGATGAGGACGAAGATCGCGTCGACGATTTCCTCGCCGACGTCGCCGTGCGCTTCACCTTCCTTCGGCTTTTTGCCGCCGTAGTAATGCATCAGCGCGCGCGCGAGCTCGCCGACTTCCTCGGTGAGACGCGCGAGCATCGGCAGCGGCGGGAAGTAGCCTTCCTCGAACTGCGAGATCCACGCGTCGACTTCATCCTGCATCGGGCGGAACGACATGGCGCCATTTTCCGCCGTGGTACGATCTTCGGCAATGCGCGTCATCGCCGCCATCGCCTGCAGCGCACTGCTCGCCGCATCCGTCGGCGCCGACGTTCGCCTCGGCATCAAGGCCGACGGCTCGAAGGTGATCTACAACGTCGGCGGCTCGACGAACCCGCATCTCTCCGATCTGCACTGGCTCGCCGCACGCCATGACCGGCATTCGAAGTTCGACAAGATCATCCAGCGCTACGCCGATCAGTACAACGTCGATGCGACGCTGGTGCGCGCGGTGATTCAGGTGGAATCCGATTTCGATCCGCAGTGCGTCTCGCACAAAGGCGCGCGCGGACTGATGCAGCTGATGCCGGAGACGGCGCGGCGTTTTGGCGTCTCGCGTATCCACGATCCCGAGCAGAACATCTCCGGCGGCGTGCAGTACCTCTCGTATCTCATGGAGCTCTTCCGCGAAGACCTGCCGCGCGTGCTCGCCGCGTACAACGCCGGCGAAGGCGCGGTGCTGAAGTACGGCGGCGTGCCGCCGTACGCGGAGACGACCGAGTACGTGCGCCGCGCGATGACGGTGTACTCCGGCAAGCCGTACGGCGCTTCGTCGGACCGCGCGGTGATCTTCGCCGCACGCCGCGGCGGACCGAAGCTCAAAGGGGGCTTCGGCGCGCAGTTCATGCAGTCGATGGTGCCGGCGCTCATTCCGGGGATGAAATATCTCGGTACGCATTAGGCTGTAGAATCGCGCTCGCACATGCCTGAGCGTGAACCGGCAGTCGCGCCGCCTTTCGATCAGGGCGTTTTCCTCCTGCATTACAACCGTGGCCGCGAGGCTTTCCAGGAGGGACGCTACGCGGAAGCGCGCCGCGAGCTCGAAGCGGCGCAGCGCCTGCGCCCCGACGACGCCGACGTGCTCAACCTTCTCGGCCTGGTCTACTTCAAGACGAACGCGTTTCCGGAAGCCGAGGTCATTTACCGGAGGCTCATCACCGAGAATCCGAATGTCTTCATCCTGCACTCGAACCTCGGCCTGATCCTCTTCAAGCAGGGAAAGCTCGACGACGCCGAACAGTTCCTCAGCCGCGCGATCGAGCTGCGTCCGAATTACGCGAAGTCGCACCTCTACCTCGGCCTGCTCTATCGCCAGAAGAAGAAGTTCGGCCTCGCGCTCGAGCACCTGAAGTTCGCCGGCGCGGACAAGCTGATGCGCGAAGTCGAAGCGGAGATGCGCCCGACGTCGCGACCCGCCGCGCCGCCGCCGGCTGCCGCGCCTGCGGCTCCGCCACCCGCTCCGCCGAAAGCGCCGAGCGTGACGCAAAGCACGACACAAAAAGTCCGCGCGCTGACGAACGACGATACGGCGTCGATCCCGACGCACACGCAACCGGGCATGGTGCCGACGCCAACGCTGCCGCAGACGCCCGTCGTCACGCAGACGGTCGCGCTGCCGCCGAAGCCGCGCAGCAATCCGATCACCGAGCCCGTTCCGGCCGTACAGGATCCCGCCGCGATCACCGCCGCGCGCAAGCTGCAGGACGCCGTCGACGAGCCGCAGCACGTCGAGGCGAAGCACATCGACGTCGCGCGCAAGATCGAAGGCGCGTCGAAGACTTTCGCGCTGCACGAGAACGGCTTCCTCGAGATCAACTTCGCGCGCAGCGTGCACGTGAAGCGCGGCACGGTGTCGAGCTACTCCGGCAACCTCAAGTTCGTGGCCGAATCCGCGCTCGTCGGTACGACCGCGCAGACGCTCGTGAAGGCCGTCGGACAGGGGAAGATCTTCGTCTACGAGAAAGGGCGCAAGACGTTCCTCCTCGATCTCAACGACGAGTTCATCTACATCGAGGGCAGCAATCTCCTCGCACTCGAAGACTCGCTCACGTATCGCGTCGAGCCGATCTACGATGCGTCGTATCAGCGCAAGATCGATACGGTGAAGATCTTCGGCAAGGGCTCGCTCGCGATCTCGACGTCGATCGAGCCGCTGACGCTGCGCGTGACGCGTGAGTATCCGCTGTCGATCTCCTCGAACGCGCTCGTGGCGTGGACCGGCAATCTCATCGCCACGGTCGTCGACGACAAGTCGCTCGAGAACGTGATGATCGAGGCCGCGGAAGGTACGCCGCCCGGCTTCAAGATCCGCTTCGAAGGCGACGGCGTCGTGGTCAGCGAGCAGTAACCCCGCTCAGCGGTCTTCGTGCGCCGCGCCCCATTCGAGGGCGAGCCGGTAGATCTCGCGGAGTTCCGGATCGCGCTCCCAGCTGCTGAAGTACGGACGCAGCGCGGGATCTTCGAACGCGTGTTCGAGCACGCCGCACAGGATGCGGTTCTGCGTCGCCGCATCGGCGCGCCGGTACGCTTTCTCGAGGTCGACCGCGACGCCGCGAAGGAGCGCCCCCTGGCGCTTCGCTTCGAGACGCCGCCAATGCTTGAGCGACGCGGCGAGCTCCCACGCCGCCTGGAAGCCACCGTGCAGGTAATGGCCGGGCGTCGGATTCTCTTCGATGCAGCGCAACAGATACCGCCGCATGAACCCGATCTGTTCCTCGGTGGGAATCTCGGGTGTGATGCGCGACCATTCCGTGCGCGTCAACTCGTACACCGCGCTCCACGTCAGCAGGTCGCCGGTCTCGATCCACCGCCGCACGTCGTCCCTCGCGATCGGCGTGTCGCCCTCGAGCAACTGCACGACCTCGGCGTACGCGGATGTGGTCACGCTCTCGTCACGCTCCGGCGCCGATCATCCGGTAGGCGATCGGCACGATGATGAAGAGCTGCACCGCGTCGAAGACGCCGTGCGCGATGACGCCGGGCAGCACGTTCTTCGTGCGATAGAACGTGAAGCCGATGATCAGCGAGATGATGGCGACGCCGATCAGCAGCAGCGGATTGCCGTACGTGAAGTGCGCGAGCGCGAAGAGCAGCGTCGAGGCGATGAGGCCGATGCGCTTCTGCAGGAACGAGCGGAAGAATGCCTCTTCGATGGTCATCGCCGAAAGCACGATCAGCGCTTTCTTCCACAGCGGCATCGCGGCCATGAAGCCGATCATCGCCGGCGGCTGTGCCTGTTCGTCGAGCGCGCCGGCGAAGCGCAGGATGAGCGCGATGAGCAGCGCCAGCATCAGCGTCACGATCCAGCCGCCGACTCCGACGCTCACGCCGATGGCGACCACTTCCGCGGGGCGTTCGTGGCGGATGTTCAGGAACTCGCGCAGCGGCGGACGGTTCGTCATCAGCCACCAGCCGAGGAGAAAGATCACGAGCAGCGCGTGCAGCGCGAAGACCTGGTAGAACGGCGTCGAGGCGAGCTGCTTCGTCGTGGCCGGATGCCGCGCCGCGCCCGTGACGAGCGTCGCCAGCAGCAGCATGAACGCGCCGAGCCAGACGTAGGCGATCCACTTCACGACGTCGTTCGGGAAGCGATCGCAGCGCAGCAGGCCGCGCGTCTCGTTCAGCGTGACGACCGCGAGCCAGGCGATGAGCACCAGCGAAACCGAGAACACGTACGGGAGCATGCGCGGGCGAAGTGTAGCTCACCGCCTGTCGGAAAAACGCTGCCGCGGAACGCCCGGCGCGAACGCGTGCAGCGCGAAGTAGCCCAGCGTGAGCGTGACGCCGAAGAGCAGCGTCACCGCGAACGTCTTCGGATGGCTGAGCGGATTCGTCAGCTGATGGGCGATGTCGGCAAAGAGCGGCAGCGGATCGGTCAGCGCTTCCCAGCTGTTGAAGCGCAGGAAACGGCCGAGATAGATGCCGTACGCGGAGAGCACGAGCGCGACGACGGCCACGCACCACCCGGCGCGCGCACCGTGCTTCCGCGCGATGACGTTCTGCACGAGGAGCACGGACGCGTAGCCGAGGAGCAGTCCCGTGCCGGCGCACGACATCAGCAGCAGCACGTCGTACCAGAGCGGAATCGCCGCGTGCGGACGAAGGTGAATGAAGTCGGTGACGAGATACGGCGCGTTCGGCAGGAAGAGGATCCAGACGACGAACGCGCACGCCTGCAGCACGACGCGCCGTGTGCGCTCGAAGGCGACGGCGGCGACGTACGGGATCACGGCGAGGAAGAGGTTCCAGATGAGGAAGAGGAACCAGAACGAGTGCGAGTAGATCATCCGCACGCCGAGGAGCGCGAGAGACCAGACGAGGAGCGCGGCGAACGCGAGGTGCAGATTGCGATGCATCGGCGGAAACGCTACACCGCGCGCACGTCGACGAGGTTGTCGTAGAACGTGGCGCCGCCGCCGATGTCGGTCACCGCCTGCGACGTCGTGTGATTCGCGTTCGTGCCGCCGGTGAGCTTCGGCCACCAGACCGACGGCGCGGAGACGACGCCCGGGCGCACGCGATCGGTGACGACCGCCTCGGCCACGAACGCGCCACGATCGTTGAAGATCGAGACCTGCACGCCGTTCGCGATGCCGCGCGCGCTCGCGTCGTCGGCGTGAATCTCGAGCGTCGGCTTGCCCGCGGCGCGCCGCAGCGACGCTACGTTGACGAAGGTCGAGTTGAGAAACGAATGCGCGGGCGGCGAGAGCAACGCGAGCGGAAAGCGCCGCACGAGCTCGGGATCGCGCTCTTCGGATTCGTACGGCGGAACATATTCGGGGAGCAGATCGAGTCCGTGCGCGACGGCGCGCTCGGAGGCGATCTCGATCTTGCCGCTCGGCGTCGACAGCCGCGCGCCGCGCCGATACGGCAGATGCGGCGAGCCGATGTCGAGGCGGATCGACGCTTTGTCGCGCAACTCGTCGAGCGTGAACGGCAGGTGCCGCAGCGCGCCGCGCATCATCGACTCGTCGCTCTCCTGCAGCTCCGGATCGCGCAAGCCCATGCGCGCGGCGATGCGGCGGAAGATCTCGGTGTTCGGCAGCGCCTCGCCGAGCGGCGCGATCGCGGCCTGGTTGAACATCACGTAGGTGTGACCATAGGCCTTGTGCAGGTCGTCGTGCTCGAGCTGCGTCGTGGCCGGCAGCAGCACGTCCGCGTAGTCGGCGGTGTCGGTCTGGAAGTGTTCGAGGACGACCGTGAAGAGATCGTCGCGGCGCAGTCCGGCGAGGACGTTCTCGCGATCGGGCGCGACGGCGCCGGGATTCGAGTTGTAGACGACGAGCGCCTTCACCGGCGGATCGTCGATGCGCGTCAGCGCTTCGCCGAGGCGCGACATGTTGATCGTGCGCGTGCCGGCGGGCGTGAAGTCGGGGCGCTGCAGATACGCGTAGTCGATCGCGGAGAAGGTGCCCGACGTCGACAGCAGCACGCCGCCGCCCGCGTCGTCCCACGCGCCCGTGATCGCGGGCAGGATCGAGATCGCGCGCACCGCGGAGCCGCCGCCGGCGTGTCGCTGCAATCCGTAGTTGACGCGGATGAACGTCGGGCGCGTGGTGCCGTAGCGACGCGCGAGGTGCTCGATCGTCTCGACCGGGATGCGGCAGATCGGCGCGACGCGCTCGGGCGAGTACTCGGCGAGCACGCGTTCGCGCAGACCTTCCCAGCCGACGGCCATCGATTCGAGGTAGCCGCGATCGTCGAGACCGTCGCGGAAGAGCACGTGCGCGATCGCGAGCGCCAGCGCCGCGTCGGTGCCGGGACGAATCGCGATGTGCTCGTCGCACGCGACGGCCGTGCGCGTGCGCAGCGGATCGATGCAGATCGTCGTCGCGCCGTTCGCTTTCGCACGCCGCACGAACGGCCAGAGATGCGGGTTCGCCGTGAGCGTGTTGGTGCCCCACAGGATGATGAGCTTCGCGTCGACGATGTCCTGCGGGTCGGGTCCCATGCGCGTGCCGTACGTCACGTTCAATGCTTCCGCGCCGGCGCTCGCGCAGATGGTGCGGTCGAGCAGCGACGCGCCGATGCGCTGAAAGAAGCGGCGGTCCATCGACTCGCCCTGCAAGAGTCCCATCGTTCCCGCGTACGAGTAGGGGAGGATCGCCTGCGCGCCGTCGGTGTCGATGACGCGCTGCAGCCGCGTGGCGATGAGCTCGAGCGCCTCGTCCCACGTCGCGCGCCGGAACGTTCCTTCGCCTTTCGCGCCGGTGCGGATCTGCGGGTACAGCAGGCGTCCTTCGTGATACGTCCGCTCGAGGTACTTCGCGACCTTCGTGCAGAGAAAGCCCTGCGTGACGGGATGCTCGGGATCGCCGCCGAGGCGGATGGCGCGGCCGTCCTCGACCGTCACGAGCATCGCGCAGGTGTCGGGGCAGTCGTGCGGACAAACGGCGCGGATCACTTTCACAACTCGCCAGTGTACCGCCACCGGATTGGAACGTTGGCCGCGCGGCGCTCTGCGACAATGCGCGCACAAGACCATGCTGCGCCGACTGCCGTTTGCGATCTCGCTCTCGTTCGCGCTTCTGTCCGCGCCGCTGCTCCACGCGGCGAACTGGCCGGAACATCCGACGCTGCACGCGGTGCGCGTGGCGACGCCGCCGGTCATCGACGGCGATCTCTCCGACGCGGCGTGGCAGTCGGCGCCGGAGTTCACGGCGTTCACGCAGCACGATCCCGATGACGGCAAGCCGCCGACGATGCCGACCAGCATCCGCATCGTCTACGACGACAAGGCCATCTACGTCGGCGCGAAGATGACCGATCCCGGGAAACCGACCGCGCAACTCGTGCGCCGCGACAACTTCGGGACGTACGACTTTCTATCGATCAACATCGATTCGCAGCACGACCGCCTCTCCGGCGCCGCGTTCACGATCACGCCGGCGAACGTGCAGCTCGACTCGATCCTCTACAACGACATCGGCGAGGACGTGAGCTGGGACGCGGTGTGGGATTCCGCGACTAAGATCGTCGCCGACGGCTGGATCGCGGAAGTGCGCGTGCCGTTCTCGCAGCTGCGCTTTCCGGAGAAGGCGAGCCACGTGTGGGGCATCAACATCACGCGCCGCACCACGCGCAACAACGAGTGGGTGCGCATCGTCAACACGCCGAAAGGACAGACCGGCTTCGTCTCGCACTTTGCCGATCTCGACGGGATCGAGGGCATCCACCGTGAGCGTCCGCTCGAGCTCGTGCCGTACGGCGTGGCGCGTTCCGACGTCCGTACGCGTGCCGATCGCGCGAATCCGTTTCTCGATGCGCGCGAACATCGCATGGACGCGGGGCTCGATCTCAAATACGCGCTCAGCTCGACGCTGACGCTCACCGGCACGATCAATCCCGACTTCGGCCAGGTCGAGGTCGATCCCGCGGTCGTGAATCTCAGCCAGTTCGAGACGTTCTATCCGGAGAAGCGGCCGTTCTTCACCGAAGGCCTGAACATCTTCGCGTTCGGCGACTCTCCCGCGCGGAGTCACTTCTCGTTCTTCTTCGCGCCGCGCGTGTTCTACTCGCGCCGCATCGGCCGCCAGCCTCAAGGCTTCATCGACGCCGACTTCGTCGACGCTCCCGGCGAGACCACGATCCTCGGCGCCGCGAAAGTCACCGGCAAGCTCGGCAACGGCTGGTCCGTCGGCGTGCTCGACGCGCTCACCGACGCCGAGCGCGCGCGCTTCGCGGATGGAACCGTTACCGGTCGCCAGCAGGTCGAGCCGATGACGAACTACTTCGTCGCGCGCAGCACGAAGGAGATGGGCGACACGCGTGTCGGCTTCGTCGTGACGAACGTCGAGCGCCGGTTGCCGAACGAGCTCGCGAACGATCTGCGTTCGAGCGCGCTGACGATCGGCACCGATGGCTATACGTGGCTCCATCAGAAGCAGTGGGTGCTCGAATGGTCGGGCGCCGGCACACGCGTCGGCGGCAGCGAAGAAGCGATCGCGGCGACGCAGCTCGCACCGGCGCGCTATTACCAGCGGCCCGACGCCGATTACGTCGAGTTCGATCCGACGCGCACGTCGCTCACCGGCTGGTCGGGACGCGGCATGCTGTCGAAACAGACCGGCCGCTGGCGCCCGAACCTGCAGGTGCAGGCGTTCTCGCCCGGCTTCGAAACGAACGACGTCGGCTTCATGCAGCGCACGGACATGATCTCGTCGCACGCGGTCGTGCAATACGTCAACGAGACGCCGACGAAGCATCTGCGCGAGCACGACTTCTGGTTCGGTGTCTGGGACAACCGCAATTTCGGCGGCGATCCGCTCGACCGCGGCGTCACGTTCGACACGACGACCACGCTGCAGTCCTACTGGAATTACGAGGCGACGCTGTACGTGGCGCCGAGCGCGTTCTCCGATCAGGCCACGCGCGGCGGCCCGCTCGTGCGCACGCCGTCGTACTGGAGCTCCGATCTCACGCTCAATACCGACGACCGCAAGCGCGTCTATCTCAATTTCAACAGTCACCTCGAACAATTCGACGACGGCACGTACAGCCACGGCGGCGGCATCACGTTCAACTATCGCCCTGCATCGAACCTGCTCTTGAGCGTCGCGCCCTACATCACGCGCCTGCACGACGAGCATCAATACGTGACGCAGTTCGCCGACGCGACCGCGGTCGAGACCTTCAATCGCCGCTACGTCTTCTCCAATCTCGAACAGCGTTCCTTCGAGCTCGGCACGCGCGTCGACTGGACGGTCAGTCCGCGCCTGTCCTTCCAGCTCTACATGCAGCCTTTCGTCGCCAGCGGCGATTACCACGATTACCACGCGCTCGTGCGCGCCCGCAGCGACGACTACACGCCCTACACGCCCACCACCCCCGACCCCGACTTCAACTTCCGCAGCGTCCGCGGCAGCGCCGTCGCAAGATGGGAGTTCCGCCCCGGCTCGGCGCTCTATGTGGTGTGGAACGAAAACCGCGCGGATACCGTGCCCTTCGGCGACTTCCGCCTGCACCGCGACCTGCGCGCGATTCCCACCGCCCCGTCGCAGGACGTATTTCTGGTGAAGATTTCGTATTGGCTGCCGATTTGAGGTAGCGCATTTCAGGAATTCGCGCGCGTCGTCTCTCCAATCAATGGAGGTTGCAATGGTGACGAGGAGCGTCGTTCTCGCGCATGGGATCTTCCGGTTCGATCAGTTGAGCGTCGTCTTCAAGCGCGATTTCGATCTCGAGGTCGGCCCGCGCTACTTCAACGGCATCGGCGACTTTCTGCGCGCGCACGGCTTCGTCGTCGACGAGCCGGCCGTGAATTTCGCCGGCTCGCTCGAACAGCGCGCGGCGGATCTGCGATTGCGGCTGCAGTCGGTGATCGCGGCGCTCGCGTCGGCGTCCGAGAAAATTCACATCATCGGCCACAGCATGGGCGGTCTCGACGCGCGCAAGGTCATCGCGGACCATCCGGAGATCGCGGCGCGCATCAGCTGTCTCACCACGGTCGGCACGCCGCACCACGGTACGACGTCAGGCGATCGGGCGTTCGGTCTTGGCGGCGGCTTGCTGATCGCCGCGCTGCGGCCGATCATCGACCTGCAGGGGTTCCGCGACCTCACCACCGGCGCGTGCCGTGCGTTCAATGACACGATCCGCGCCCGCGAGGTCGCCAACGGCGTGCGCTATCGAGCCGTCGCCGCCTCCGAAGACTTGCGGCGCACCACCCCGCTCCTGCAGCCGACATGGATCCAACTCGATCGCGATGAAGGGCCGAGCGACGGCATCGTGCCGGTGAGCTCGCAGCGTTGGGTGCCGACGCTCGTTTCGGATGGCGCCGCGAAGCCGGTCGAACAACTCGATTTCCCGATCCCGGCGGATCACCTCAATGAAGTGGGATTGTGGGATCCGGGAGAATTACTCGGCGGCGTCGACAAAGCCACGCTGCAGAGGCGAGTGGAGGAGTTCTATCTGCACCTGGCCATGACGGCGTGATGCGGAGCGCTCCCTACTCCCGCTCCAACACCATCGCCACCCCAATGCCGCCTGCCGCGCAGACGGTCACCAATCCGTACTGTTGTCCTGTGCGCTGCAGTTCATTGCAGACCGTGGTCACAATGCGGGCGCCGGTTGCGCCGAAGGGGTGGCCTAATGCGATCGAGCCGCCGGTGCGGTTGATCGTTTCGGGATCGATCTCGCCGATCGCTTCGGAGCGGCCGAGTTTTTCCTGGGCGATTTTCCTGGAGCCGATCCATTGGATGTTGGAGAGCACCTGCGCGGCGAAGGCTTCGTGCATTTCGATGACGCCGATGTCTTCGAGCTTCACTTTCGCGCGCTCGAGCGCGGTCGGCAGCGCGAAGACGGGGCCTTGCAGCAGTTGGTCGAACGGATCCGTCGCGGCATACGCGTAGCTGCGGATGAAGCCGATCGGCTTGATGCCGAGCGCTTTCGCTTTCTCCTCGGACATCAGCAGCACCGCGGACGCGCCGTCGGTGAGCGGCGAGGCATTTCCGGCGGTGATCGTGCCGTATTTGCGGTCGAAGACCGGCCGCAGTTTCGCGAGACCTTCCAGCGTCGAGTCGGCGCGAATGAGGTTGTCGGTTTCGACGACGTTGTCGAACCCCGGCGGCACGACGACGGTCATCACTTCGTCTTTGAACCGTCCGCTGGCCGTCGCTTCCGCGGCACGCTGGTGGCTCTGCAGGGCGAACTTGTCCTGCGCCTCGCGCGTGATGCCGTTTTCCTTGGCCATCTTCTCGGCCGACTCGCCCATGGTGAGGCCGGTAGTCGACTCCGCGATCGCCGGCGCGTCGGGCGCGAGATCTTTCGGACGGATTTTCGAGAACGCGCCGAGCTTGCCGCTCATGCTCTTCTGCTTGCTCGCGCTCACAAGCGCGTCAGCGAAATTCTTCGAGAAGAGAATCGGCACGTCGGAAAGCGACTCCGCGCCGCCGGCGATCACGGTGTCCGCGTAGCCGCGCGCGATGAGATCGGACGCCGACGTGATGGCCTGGTTCGCCGACGCGCACGCCTTACCGACGGTGTAGCCGGGGATCTTGCGCGGCAGTCCGGTGCCGAGGATCACCTCGCGGGCGATGTTCGGCGCTTTCACCGACGGGATGACGTTTCCGTAGACGAGCTCCTGCACTTCGGACGGGTCGATGCCGGAGCGCTGCACGAGCTCGGCGACGACGAGCTTGCCGAGGTCGAGCGCGGAGAGGTGGGCGTAATGCGTGCCGGACTTCGCGAAGGGAGTGCGCAGACCGCGGATGACGGCGACGCGCGGAACGTATTGCCACGTCATGGGAAACGGAGCATAGCAGACGCGAAGAGCAGCAGAGGCGCGACATACAATGCGTCCGATGACCACCGTCGACGCCAATCCTCTGCGGCAGGGGCTCGAACAGGAGCGCGTGCCCGATCCGTCGTGCCTCGTGATCTTCGGCGCCTCGGGCGACCTGACGCAGCGCAAGCTGATCCCCGGTCTGTACATGCTCGCGCACGACGGCCTGCTGCCGCAGGGACAGACCATCGTCGGCATCGCGCGGCAGGACATGACGGACGAGCAGTTCCGCGCGAGCATGCGCGCCGCATGCGACGAGCACGCGCGCACGCGTCCCGTCGACGATGCGATCTGGGAGAGTTTCGCGCGCGGTCTGTTTTACGTGTCGGGCGAGTTCACCGATCCCGCGGCGTACACGCGACTCAAGGCTCGCCTCGAAGAGTTCGACCGCACGCGCGGCACCGCCGGCCGCCGCATCTACTACCTCGCGGTGCCGCCGCAGTTCTTCGAGAAAATCGCGGAGCTCCTCGGCAAAGAGAACATGGTCTGCGATCCCGAGAAAGGCGGACCGTACACGCGCGTCATCATCGAGAAGCCGTTCGGCCACGATCTCGCCAGCGCGCGTGAGCTCAATCAGGTCGCGGTCTCGACGTTCCGCGAGCGGCAGGTCTTCCGCATCGACCACTACCTCGGCAAGGAGACCGTGCAGAACCTGCTCGTGCTCCGCTTCGCCAACGGCATCTTCGAGCCGTTCTGGAATCGTCAATACATTGACCACGTGCAGTTCACCGTCGCCGAATCGATCGGCGTCGAGAAGCGCGGCAACTACTTCGAGACGGCTGGCATCGCCCGCGACATCATCCAGAACCACATGCTGCAGTTGGTGTCGCTCGTGGCCATGGAGCCGCCGGTCGCTTTCGAGGCGAACGCGGTGCGCGACGAGAAGGTGAAGGTGCTGCGCGCGCTGCGGCCGATCGAGGAAGCGGTGCGCGGCCAGTACGCGGAAGGCTCGGTGATGGGCGAGCGCGCGGCGGCGTATCGCGAGGAAGCGAACGTCGATCCGAATTCGCGCGTCGAGACGTACGCCGCGATCAAGGTGTTCCTCGACAACTGGCGCTGGGCCGGCGTGCCGTTCTACGTCCGCGCGGGCAAGCGGCTGCCGAAGCGCGTCACGGACATCTCCATCCATTTCCGCCCCGCGCCGCATCCGCTCTTCAGCCGCCTCGGCCTGCGCATGCAGCCGAACGTGCTGGCCATCCGCATCCAGCCGGACGAGGGGATCTCGCTGCGCTTCGACTCGAAGCTGCCGGGGCCGACCGTGCGCACCGCGCCGGTGACGATGGAGTTCCGCTACGCGACGTCGTTCGGCGCGGAGCCGCCCGAGGCGTACGAAAGGCTGCTGCTCGAAACGATGCTCGGCGACGCGACGCTGTTCGCGCGGCGCGACGAGATCGAGACGGCGTGGTCGTGGCTGGACCCGTTGCTGCATCGTTGGGCGAACGACCCGGCGCCGCCGCCGTTCTACGAGGCGGGCACGTGGGGGCCGGAGGAGGCGAACGTGCTCATCGAGAAGGACGGGCGGAAGTGGCGAAGGCCGTGAGGAGCATCCGATGATCGACGCAGACGTTCGCGTGCACGCGGGCAGCATCGAGAAGCAGCTCGCGGAGCTCTGGCGGAATGAGAAGCAGGCGCACGACGACGCGGTGACGCGCGCGGCGCTGTGGAACGTCGTCGCGCACACGTGGAACTCGAAACAGCACGCGCACGCGACGGAAGTGCTGGCGAGCGCGAGCGCGTCCGTGCCGCAGCGGACGATCGTCGTCCGCGCCGATCCGAACGCGCCGCACGACATGCAGGCCTGGATCTCCGCGAACTGCCACCTTCTCGGCGACTCGCGGCAGGTGTGCTCGGAAGAGGTGTCGATCGTCGCCGGCGGCGAGCGCGTCGATCACGTCGCGCCGCTGGTCAACGCGCTGCTGCTGCCGGACATGCCGGTGGCGGTGTGGTGGCTCGGCGATCTGCCGAACGACCACGCGTACGTCGAGTCGCTGCTCGAGCCGGCGGACCGGCTGATCGTCGACTCGTCGCAGTTCGACAGCGCGGCGGATTTCGCGCTGGTGGCGCGCATCGCGGAGCAGACCACGACCGCGCCGGCCGATGTGAACTGGGCGCGCGTCGAGGAGTGGCGCGCGGCGAGCGCCGCGGTGTTCGATCCGCCGGCCATGCGCGCGCGGCTGCAGTCGATCGCACACGTGCGCGTGACGACCGCGGGCGGCACGCTCGGCGCGACCTCGGAGGCGGTGCTGTACGTCTCGTGGCTCATGGCGCAGCTCGGCTACGAGATCCCGTTCGAGCTGGCGACGCAGAGTGAGGAAGAAGGGATCAGCGCGGTGGACATCCGCTTCCGCGACAACACCACGGCACTCATCCGCGGCGACCGCGGACGCGGCGTCGTGAAGTGCAGCGCCGCGCACGCGGAGACGGAGCTCGACTGCATCACGCGCAAACGCGGACGCGGGCTGTCCGATCTCATCGTGCGCCTGCTCAAGCAGCCGGAGAGCGACCGCGTGTACCTCGAGGCGCTGCGCATCGCGCGCGACGTGGCCGCCCGCGTCGCCGCCAGCCACGCCGCATGAATCTGCGCGTCTTCGACTCGGCGGAGGAGCTGACGCGCGCCGCGGCGCGGACGATCCTGCAGCGCGTGGAGTCGGGAGCGCGCTCGATCGCGCTCTCCGGCGGCTCGACCCCGCGTCCGCTCTACGATTTCCTTAGTAGTCAACATGCTGACGAATTGGCGCAACACGCGATCACGTGGGTGGTCGTGGACGAGCGCTACGTGCCGATGAGCGACCCGCAGTCGAACGCGGCGATGATCGAGCGGACGCTCTTCGCGCGCGGCCTGCCGCCGTCGCACCGCTTTCTGCGCTTCCGCACGGAGCTCGGCGATCCCGCCGCGACCGCGCGTGAGTTCGAGCGCGAATGGCGGGAGCTCGGACTGGACACGCTCGACGTCGTGCTCCTCGGCTGCGGCGACGACGGCCATACGGCGTCGCTGTTTCCGGGCACGCCGGTGCTCGACGTGGAGGACCGCATCGCCAGTGAGGTGTACGTCGAGAAGCTCACGCAGTGGCGCGTGACGCTCACGAAGCCGGTGCTGCGCGCCGCGAAGCTGCGCCTCGTGCTCGCCGCGGGTGCATCGAAGGCGAAGATCGTTCGCGAGGTGCGCGAGGGTGCACCGCATCCCGTCGCGCTCGCGACGGCGGGCGACGAGCTCGAGACGTGGTGGCTCGTGGATCGGGCGGCGGCGGGGAAAGGGACGGGGGCGGCGACAGCTTGAACGCGCGTCGCCCGTGCCCCGCGCGTAACGCGCTCCCCCTCAGTGCCGCACGCTGGGCCGCCGCGGCGTCCGTGTCTCGATGCGCTCCACCACCATTCCCGATCCACCGTCATACAACACGAGCGCGGCGCCGTCGGGCGCTTCGGCGACGGCGATCTCGCCGTTCGCATCCGGGATGGGGATGACGCGTTGCACTCCCATGTCGGTGAAGCGCGTGAGCGTGCCGGCGCCGGCGACGAGGAACGCATTCGATGCGGTCGCCGCGAGGTGTGGCGGGTGGAGGGCGGCGGGGACGCGGGCGAGCTCGCGGTGCGTGTCGAAGTCGCGGGCGATCCAGTTTGCGCCGGTCGTGTCGGGGAGCACGGAGACGGTGAGGTTCGGCGATGCGGCGACGGTCGCGAAGCCGAATGTGTCGCTCGCGACGTATTCGCTTTCGAAGCAGCAGCCCTGGTGGTCGGCGAACGAGACGACGAAGAACGGGCTGGCGCCTTCCCACGCCTGCTCGCGCGAGCCGACGCCGAGCGTGCGGCCGTTGCGCGACGCGAGCGCGACGCTGGCGAAACGCGTGAGATGCTCGACCGAGTTCCTGCGGCCGTCGCGCGCGAAGCGATAGACCGGCTCGTCGAACGCGACCACGTATTCGCGGCCGTTCCAGGTCACCGCGGCGGGCGTGAACGCGCGCAGGTCGCTCGCGAGGACGAGCGGCGCGTCGAGCGGCACGCCGGCGGACGACACGTGAAGGCCGTACGCGGTGGCGATGTAGGAAGTCGGGTCGTTGTGCGTCCAGACGACGAAGAGGTTCTCGCCGTCGAACGTGACGGCGGGCGCGCCGAGAAAGCGCGCGGCCGCGAGTCGCGTGCCGTGCGTCAGCGGATCGCCGTCGGCGCCGAGCGGCGCGATCCAGAGAGAGGTCTCGACGGCGTTCGTTTCCGACCACACCGCGACGACGCTGCCGGCGGCGGCGATGAGCCGCGGCGCGGAGTGCGTCGCACGGGCGCGGGAGAGGATCTGCTCGTGCTGCCAGCCGAGCGGGTCGCGCGTGGCCACGTGCGCGACGCGATCGCCGTCGCTCGCGGCGGCGAGGACGCCGTTCTCCAACGCGAGCAGCAGCGCGTCCGTGCCGCCGAGCCACGCCGGCGTCGCGACGCGGAACGGCGCTCCCGTGCGCGGGAAGGCGAGCGCGTCGCCGGCGTCCGTCAGCACGAGGAACGCGGAGGCGAGTTGCGCCAGCGCGACCGGTTTCGCGGCGTCTGCGATCGTTTCGTTCGGGCCGCGCGGCTCCGCGTCCGCGTCGAGGTGCTCGACGACGATCGCGCCGTCGCGCGCGTACGCCGCGGCGTAGCCGTCCTCGTCCACCGCGGCGCGCACCTCGGCCCCATCGCCGTAGCTCCGCCAGTGCGGCGCGGCGGAGGTGCCGACGGGCGGAAAGTCGTCCGGATGGAGCAGCGTCAGTTTTCCGTCGCGTTGTGAGGCGGCGCTTTTGTGAGCGGCGCCCGCGAGCGGCACGGGTTCCTGATGGATGGTTTCGTTGAATGCGAGGAGCCAGTGGCCGTGGTTCGTCACGACTTGCGGCACGCCGTAGCCGAGTTGCCGCACGCCGCTCGTGACGTGGCCGAGCGCGTCGACGAGCACCGCATAGGTGCCGTCGTAATCGGCATAAGCGAAGAGAAACGCGCTGCCGTTCCAGACGAGTGCGGCCGGCGTTCCGGCGGGCAGCGCGGCGTCGATGTGCGTGGCCGCGCCGGTGATCGCATCGATGCGCGTGAGGTGCATCGCGTTGCTGAATGCCGGCGTGGAGACGACGTAGTAGTCGCGGCCGTCCGAGCCCACGATGCCGTACGCGTCGTCGAGTGCGAGCGGTGCGTCGTCGAGCGCGGCGCCGGCGTCATCGAGTCGCCGCGCGCGCAAGCCGTCGTCGGCGGACCAGAGCACGAGTGCGCCCTGCGATGCGCGCGCGGCGGTGACGTGCGTGCCGCGGGCGGGCTGCAGATCGCGGGAACCGATCTCAAACAAAACGCGCTGCCCGAACAGCGGCAGCGCGAAGAACGTCAGCGCGAGAACCGCGGCGCGTTTGTGCATGCACCATTGTGCAGCACAAACGCGCCGGATTCACGCGGTCATTGGGCGGGAACGTAGGTCGGATCGAGCGTGCGGTTGTCGACGACGGAGCCGTACGCGGCGATGCGGCCGGAGCCGCCGAGGACGCGCACGGTGACGCGGCCGCCATACACGTTGTCGAAGCCGAGCTGCGACATGATGTGGCCGAACTGAATGAACTCGTTGCCGTCGAGATGCGCCTGCGTCGCGGAGGTGAGCTTCGTGCCGGTGTAGCCGAGGATCTCGATGTCGACGGGCGCGCCGGTGACTTCCACGAGGCCGAGGTTCGCGCGGTAGCTCGGCGACTCCTCGAGCTGCAGGATCTCGAGTGAGCGCTCGCCGTTGCCGACCGCGTCGAGCGCGGTGACGCCGGGGATGAACTGGCCGTACGTGCCGCCCTGCGCGTCGCGGCTGAACGTGCGCGCGGTGACGACGAGCGGCGTGTCGTTCGGCGCGTCGAGCGTGACCGAGCCGCCGGTGGCGTTGAGCTGCCACAGCGTCGGCAGGACGCTGTCGATGGCGCGGATCTCGTGCGGATTGAGGTCGAGCTGCACGGGCGCGGGCGGCGGCGTGCTGTCGCCGGCCTGCGGGTGATAGTTGAGCGTGATCGACACCGGCGTCGACGCGGAGTTGTAGATGCGCATGTCGGTGTGGAAGTTCGAGCCCGCGTTGAGCTCGGCCACGCCCGGCACGACGTAACGCGACTGCGAGACGGCGCCGGTCTGCACGGGGAAGACGAGCAGCGGATCGTTGGTCTGGTTGTCGAGCACCGACGCGTACGCGGTGACCTTGCCGGTCGACGACGTCACTTCGACTTCGACGCGGCCGTCGTCGAGCGACAGGCCGGGGAAGACGTTGCTGAACGAGGTCGGCATGTGCTGGTACGGGTCGAGGTGCAGCGGCGTCTCGGCGAGCACGTGGTTGTTCGCGTCGAGCGCGCGTGCGACGAGCTCCGCGGGCGCGCCGGCGCCTTCGACGAAGCCGAGGTTCGTGCGATACGTGGCGCTCTGCGCGACCTGCTGGAGGCTCAGCTGCGGCACGATGCCGTTGCTGAAGTTGGGGATGAACGCGGTCAGCGGAATGGCCGGAATGTACTGGCCGAGCGTGCCCTGCGGCGTGACGCTGTAGGTGCGGCTCGATGCGTACGTGAGCAGCGGGTTCGGCGCGCCGCCGCTGATGGTGGCGATGGGGCGGATCTCGATGGTGCCGAGTCCCGGCTCGCCGGCCACGCCCGCGCCGTACCACGCGCGCACGGCGTCGTCGAGCGAGATCGAGTCGTTCGGGCCGATGTCGAGCGTCGTCGACTTGCCGGTCTGCGTGCCGTCGTTGCCGGACGGGGTGAAGTTCAGCTCGTACGTCACCGTCTCATCGTGCGCGTTGACGATGCGCAGGTCGGACTGGAAGCGCGTACCGATGCCGTCGGCGTGGGCGGTGGCGGGGATGACCATCGTGCCAGCCGGCGGGTTCGTGTCGCGCGGCTGCGGCGTGATCGGCGTGACGAGGCTCATCGAGAACGGCACGGTCGACGAGACGCTCGTCGCATTCGTCACCGCGCCGTGCGCCGTCGCGCCCGACGGCTGCGTGCGCGTCACGTGCACGGTGCCGGTGGTCGTGCCGATGGCGAGCGCGGAGGTGTCGGCGGAGATGACGACGTTCGCGCCGGTCGACGGAAGCGGGCCCGCTGCCGGGGAGAACGAGAGCCACGGCACGTCGGTGGTGATGCTGAACGTGTCGCCGGCCGTCGCGTGCGTGCCGAAGCCGGGGACGATGTAGTTCTGCGTCAGCGACTGCGAGGTCGTCGCGGGCACGCTGATGTGGAACTCGGTGCTGTTCGGCGACTGCGGCTGCGTGACCGCGGTCGAGGTCGTGTTCGAGTAGTCGCTCGGCTGCTGCGTGCAGCCGTTGATCGCGCGCACGCGATAGTAGAAACGCGTGTCGGTCGTGACTTCACCGTGCGAGAGCTGCTTCTGCAGCGCGTTCACCACCATCGTCGTGACCGGTCCCGAGAAGTCCTCGGTGCGCGACTCCTGCAGCTCGAACGTCGGCGACTTCACGAGATCGCCCGTCCAGCCGACGAAGTAGCTGACGTTGTACGGCACGGTCGGCGCGGTGTGGATCTTCGGCTTCGTGAGCTCGGGGCAGAGCGCGGTGACGGCGACGGTGACGCTGTCGACGGTGGCGCAGCCGTTCGACACGCGCACCCAGTACTTCGTGGTGCCTGCAGTCGGGATGGGTCCGATGATCAGCGTGCCGGCGGGAACGGGAGGTCCCGGAGGCGTCGCGCTCTGCACCGGATGCGACGTGTCGCCGGTGTCGCCGGCGTACCACTGATACGTGATCGTCGGATCGCCCGACGCGACGACGTGCAGCTGCACGGTCTCGCCGACGGTGGTCTGCACGCTGCCGGGCTGGCTGGTGATCGTGACGGGAACGCACTGCGTGCCGACGGTGATCGTGGCCAGCGCGCTGTCGGCGCTGCCGCAGTTGCTGCTGACGCGCGCCCAGTACGTGGCGGTGCTGTTCAGCGCGGGAGTCGTGAAGTCGGGGCCGTTGCCGACCGGCGTCGACGTGTTGCCGACCGGGCCGGTGTACCACGTGAACGTCAGCGTGCCGGTGCCGGTCGCGGCGACGTGGAGCGTGGCGGTGCCGCCCGCCGCGACGTGCTGGCTCGCGGGCTGCGTCGTGATCGACGGAGCGTCGCAGGCGCCGGGGTGCACTTCGATGCTCGCGCTGTTCGCGCTGCCGCACGCGTTGGAGACCTTCACCCAGTACGTGTGCGAGCTCGTGATCGGCGGCGTCGTGTACGAGCTGTTCGTGCCCACGGGGTTCGACGTGTTGCCGGTCGGGCCTTCGTACCACTGATAGCTGAGCGGCGAGGTGCTGCTCGCGTCGACCTGCACGGCGAGATGCGCCGACGTGTTGAACGTCACCGAACCGCCGCCGGTCGTGCCGTTGATGACCGGCCCGGTGCACACGCTCGGGTTGACGGTGATGGTCGCGCTGTCGGCGGTGCCGCAGGAGTTCGTGACGCGCACCCAGAAGTTGCGCGTGGTGGTGATCGGCGAGGTCGTGTAGCTCGCGCTGTTCGTGCCGACCGGCGTGGACGTGTTGCCGCTCGTGCCTTCATACCACTGATACGTGATCGGCGCGGAGCTGTCGGAGTTGACGGTGACGGAGAGGTGCGCGGGCGTGCCGTTCGTGACGGTGCCGCCGCCGCTGGTCGACTGCACGCTGACCGGCGTGCAGGGGAGGCCGTTGCCGTAGATCTCGGCCGCCGCTTCCTTGTCCCAACTTCCGAGCTTAGCCATAGCACTCGAAGGAAGCGAGGAACTCATCAGGTTGCCCGAGGTGGGCGCGTGCGTGAAGCCAACGCTGTGACCAAGCTCGTGCGCAAGAATGGCCTCAAAGAGGTTTTGCCCGAGGCTCGCGCTGTGCTTTACGAGCACGTCTGAGGAAGTGATGTTGTAGAACGTGGTGCCGCGAAACGTGTGCTCGTTCGAAGAGCCGTTGAAGTAGACGATGCCGCAGCCAATCGCAGCATCACAGCTCGGATGTGGGTTCGAGCCGTCCCAATCGAAAACGATGTCATTGACGTCGTCATTTGTGCGGCCGGTCTTCGACTCGGTGCCGTTCGGCGTCAGATTGATGTACGAGTTTGCGTCGTTGTTCCACGCGCTCATGGCGTCGTTCAACGCTTCGATTTGATTCAGCGAGCTCGTCGGAGTTTGCGTTCCGCTGATTCGAAAGCCGCACATGCTGGGAGTGTGACTCGGGTTAACCGGTTCCGTGCAGACATTGCACTGCGCCGGCGGCGTGCAGTTCCAGCGCAGCGGCGTGTTGTCGCTCGCCTTCAGCACGTACGTGCTGAGCGCCGCATTCGTCTCCGGCGTGAACGCTTTCTCCGCGATGACGTTCGGACGCGTGGCCGGCTGGCCGTCCGCGAGCGCGCGCACGTAGTCGACGAACTCGCGCGCGGGAAGCGCGCCCTGCGGCACGTCCGTGCCGTCGGCGGACTCGATGCCTTCGGTCTCGCGCGTCAGGCGATCGCCGGCGAAGCGGAAGACGCCGAGGGCCATGTTCGCGGTGTAGTACGTGCCGTCGCCGCGGTCGCGGAGGAACGCTAGGACGCGCGTGCCTTTCGCGTAGCTCGCGGAACCGGGAATGGCGACGCCGTGGCCGTTGGCCATGCCGCCTTCCTCGGTCACGACGATCGTCATGGGCGCGGCGCCTTTGACCACGTCGACGACGTGCAGGCGGTGATCCGTGACGATCATGTGGTCGGGCAGCTCGCGCGTGGCGACGTGGTCGACGGTGGCGACGACGACGAGGTCGGCGCGGCCGAGGAGCTCGGCGTCGGCGGGCACGCGCATGGTGGCGGCGTGCAGCGCGGAGACCGCGAGCAGCAGAACGATCAGAACGACAGACAAACGGCGCATCGAGACACTCCTCTTGCGGGATTGGAACCGCGCGTTATTGTAAGACAACTCCGAGGTGAAAAGAACTTTGCGCTATCATGCGGCCGATGCAGGAACCCGCGCCGCTGCATGAACATGCGATCAGTAATCTCCGTTACATCCGCGACGCGATGGAGCGCGCCAGCGCGTTCACGTCGATTCCGGGGTGGGGCGGCGTCGCGGTCGGCGTGACCGCCGTCGCGGCCGCGGTGGTCGCGCAGCCGTTCGCGGGCACGCGCCGCTGGCTGCTGACGTGGCTCGCGGAAGCGGTCGTCGCGGCGGCGATCGCGGGCGTGACCATGCTCCGCAAGGCGCGCCGCGCGCACGTGTCGTTCACCAGCGGGCCCGCGCGCCGCTTCTTCAGCAGTTACCTCGCGCCGATCGTCGCGGGCGCGGCGCTGACGTACGTCCTCGGCAGTGCGCACGTTTACACGCCGCTCGCCGCGGCGTGGCTGCTGCTGTACGGCGCATCGTTCGTCGGCAGCGGCGCGTACTCGATCCGCGTGGTGCCGGTGATGGGCGTGTGCTTCATGCTCCTCGGCATCGCCGCGTGCTTCGTTCCGCCGTCCGCCGGCAACGCGCTCCTCGGCGCGGGCTTCGGCGGACTGCATCTCGTGTTCGGCTGGATCATCGCAAGGAGCTACGGTGGCTAAATCAGCAGCAGCGCGCAAAGCACAGCCGGTCGTCGAGCCGGCCATCCCCGACTTCGACCGTCTCATCCACGAGAAGACGCGTCTCGCGATCGTGAGCGCGCTGGCCGTCAATCCCACGCTTTCGTTCAACGAGCTGAAGGCGATTCTCAAGACCACCGACGGCAACGTCAGCGTCCACGCCCGCAAGCTCGAGGAAGCCGGATATCTCATCTGCCGCAAGTCCTTCGAAGGCCGCATGCCGAGGACCGAGTACGCGCTCACCGCCGCCGGCAAGCGCGCGCTCGAGAAGTACCTCGGGCACATGGAAGCTCTCATCCGCGCCACGCGCGGCGAGTGAGGCGGACGCGTTCGCGCCCGCCTCACTGCGCCGGAACGTAGGTCGGATCGTTCGTCTGCATGTCGATCACGCTCGCGTACGCGGTGACGCGGCCGGTGCCGCCGATCACGCGCACGGTCACGCGAGCGTTGTACGTGTTCGCCAGTCCCACGCTCTGCAGGAGCGAGTTCAGCTGACGGAACTCGTTCGGGCCGAGCGTGAGCTCCGTGACCGCGGTGACTTTCGCGTCCGGCGGCAGCACGGAGAGCTCGATGGTGACGGGGTTGCCGGTGACTTCGGCGAGGCCGATGTTCGAGCGGAAACGATCGCTCTCCTCGACCTGCAGCAGCTGCAGCGGACGGTTCTCGATGCCCGCCGCTTCCGCCGGCGTGACGCCGGAGATGAACTGGCCGTACGTGCCGTGCGTGGTCTGGTTGTACGTGCGCGCGGTGGCGATGAGGCGCGCCGGTGACGCGGTCTCGACGTGCACCGCGCCGCCGTCGTTCGACGCGCCGAACACGCTCGACAGCGTGCGATCGAGCTCGCGTACCTGGCCCGCGGGAATGGTGATGCTCTGCGTGCGCGGCGTGCCGCCGTTCTGCGAGTAGAACGACAGCAACGCGTCGACGTCGGTCGTGCTGGCGTTGAAGAGACGCATGTCGGTCTGCCAGTTCGCGGTGCCGTTGTCGAGGTCCGCGACGCCGGGGATGACCCACTTCGTCGCGCCCTGATCGTTCAGCGTGACAGGCGAGACGAGCAGCGGATCGTTGGTCTGGTTGTCGAGCACCGACGCGTACGCCGTGATCTTGCCGCCGGGCGAGGTGACGGCGACTTCGACGCGACCGTCATCGAGCGACGGCACGCCGAGCTGGCCGAGGTTGAGCTGGCGATGCTCGCCGCCGGCGAGCTCGATCGGGAACGCGCCGAGCTGCTGGCCGTTGCTGCCGAAGACGGTGAGCGTGAGCGACGCCGGCTCGCCGGAACCTTCGACGATGCCGAGGTTCGTGCGATAGCGGTCGGACTGTGCGACCTGCTGCAGCGAGATGACGGACCGGCTGCCGTTCACGAGGCCGCCGACGAAGTTCGCGAACGGAATGGCCGGGATGTACTGGCCGAACGTGCCGTTGGGCGTGACGTTGAACGTGCGCGACGACGCGAACGAGGTGAGGTCGGCAAGACCGGAGAACGCGGCGCTCGACGTGAACGGCGCCGTCTGCGTGAGCGGGCGCACTTCGAGCACGCCGGCGATGCTGCCCGAGCCGGTGCCGAACCACGTGCGCAGGATGTCGTCGAGCGCGATGGTGTTCCCCGGCTCGATCGAGAACGTGGTCTGCCGTCCGTCGCTGATCCCGTCCTCGCCGCTCGGCGTGAACGTGAGCTGGTACTGCACGACCTCGGGCGACGCGTTCGTCACGCGTACGTCGGACTCGAACTGCGAGTTGATGCCGGTCGCGTGGGCGACGGCGGGGATGATGAGCGCGTCGGGCGGCGGCGTGTCGTGCGGTACCGGCGACACCGGCGTGACGAGGTTCATCGTCATCGTCGAGGTGAAGACGCTCGACGCCTTACGCGCGGCGTTCGACGACGACGCGCCGGTGAGCGCGACGCGCACGCCGCCGAGGCTCGTGCCGACCGGGAGTGAGGCGGCGTCGGCGACGACGTGCAGCGTGATGCCGCTCGGAGGCACGACGCCGGAGGCCGGAGTAACCGTGAGCCACGGCTGATTCGGCGTCGCGGTGAAGCCTTGTCCGGCGAACTCGCTGCCGAGCGGAATGGAGAACGACGTCGTGCCGCTCTGGCCGAAGGGCGCGGACGCTTCGCCGGCGTTCGGCAGGATGAAGATCGCGGAGGTGGAACCGTACGCGCTGACGGTCGGCGACGGCTGGCAGCGCGTGTCGATCGCGCGAACGCGCGCGTACAGCGCGACCGGCGCGTGGCCGTCGTTCGGACGCACGAGCGGCTGCTGCGTGCCGGTGGTGGTGATGAGCTGCGCGTCGCTGAAGTTCGCGCTGGAGGCGACCTGCAGTTGATACGCGGTGGCGCCGGCGGACGGCGTCCATTGCAGCAGGAACGGCAGATTGGCGGAAATCTGTCCGGGTGCCGTGATGGAAGGCGGTTCCAGCGGCGCGCACGCGGCCGGCGTTGCGACGATCGTCACGCGGCGGTCGTCGGAGTCGAGCGCGGGGCACGTGCCGCCGAAGCTCGCGCGCACGAACCAGCGCAGACGTCCCGGCGTCAGCGCGATGCCGTTGACGGCCGTGGCGGTGGTCGAGGCGATGCGCTGCGGCGCGTCGTGGCCGCGGACGACGAAGACTTCGTAGCCGGTGGCGCCGGCGACGCCGTTCCATGCAAACGCCGCGGGGGAGGTGACCTCCGCATTGCGAAGCGGCGCGACGAGAACGGCGCGCTTGTGCGCGGCGCATGCGTCGGCGAGCGTGGCGGTGAAGGTCGCGCGCTGCGAGTCGCGCGCGGGGCAGCGGTCGACGAGCACGCGCACGAACCACGTCAGCGTGCCGGCCGGCACGACGTGCGCGAGCGAGGTCGTGGCGGTGGTGCCGGCGAGCGCCGGCGTGCCGTGGTTGTGCGAGAGCCAGAGCTCGTAGCCGAGCGCGCCGTCGACGGACGACCAGCTGAACGTGACGTTGCCCGCGGCGACGTTCGCGCCGTTCGCGGGAGAGACGAGCGACGGCACGGCGGTGCCGCAGCTCTGCGCGGCGGGCACCGTGAAGCGTGAGGTCGCGGACGTCGTCGACGCGCAGCCGTCGTACAGCGCTTCGATCCACCAGCGGATGCTGCCGTGCGCGATCGTGGCGTGCAGAATCGTGTCGGACGTGGTGCCGAGGAGCGCGGCGGGCGCGTCGTCGACCTCGGCCCACACGCGGTACTCGCTCGCGCCGCTCGCGGCGGTCCACTGGAAGTCGATCGACGAGCTCGCGACGACAGCGTTGTTCGCGGGGGCGATGGGCGCGGCGGTCGCGCGCGAGGCGCACGGATCGGGACGCGCGACGTTGAACGCGAGGCCGTCGCTGCGCACCGGCGGGCAGCCGCTGAAGAGCGCGTCGACATACGCGACCACGGCGCCCGGCGGCACGTTGGCAGTGAGGAAGATCGCGCCGTCGGTCGTGCCGACGTCCTGCAAGCCGCCGCCGTCGACGTCGACCCAGACGCGATAGCCGATCGCCTGCGGCACGGGCATCCACGAGAAGGTCACCGGCGCGTTGATCGTCGAGTTGAGCGCGGGCGCGGTGATCTGCGTTTTCGTGTGCGCGTCGCAGTTCGCATTCGGCGTGACGTCGAACGTGCGCGTCGCGGAGGTGAGCGCGTCGCAGCCGCTGGTGAAGCGCGCGACGACGAACCAGTGATTCGTCCCGCTCGGTGCGACGTGCGTCAGCGTCGCCGACGTGGTGCTGCCGGCGAGCTGGTCGTCGAGCCACAGCTCGTACTCCGCGGCGCCGCTGACCGGCGACCACGTGAACGTGACGGGCGAGGTGAGGTTCGTCGCGCCGTCCGCCGGTGCGACGAGCGACGGCGGCACGCTCGTGCAGTTCGGCGCCGGCGAGACGACGTTCGTCGCGGCGCTGGCGCTGTTGTTCGTCGCGTCGGGATCGGGCGTGGCCGCGTCGATGGCGACATGGTTCACGATCGTGCCCGGCTGCTGCGGCGCGGTGACGGTGAGGAGAATCGTGCTGCTCGCGCCCGCGGCGGCGTTGCCGCTGCAGAAGATCGAGCTGCCGGCGGCGCCGCACGTCCACGGTCCGTCGTCGATCGAGAGGAGCGTGGTGCCGGCGGGGAGGTCGTCCGTGATGGAAACGCCGGCTGCCGCCGACGGTCCGTGGTTGACGACATTGATCGTGTAGACGAGCGTCGCGCCGGTGTTGACGGACGAGGGCGCGGTCTTCGTGATCGCGAGGTCCGCGCCGTTGTTGTTGTTGCCGCCGCTGTTGACGACCGACTTCGTGCTGCTCGACGAGCAGCCGCCGGCGGTGACGGTGACGTGCAGCACGGTGTTGCCCGACGCGCCGGCGGTGAACGCGATCGCACTCGTGCCCTGGCCGGCGTCGAGATGGCCGTTCGTCACCGACCACGCGTACGTCGCGCCCGCGGTCGCGGCCACGCTGGCGGCGTTGCCGGAGGACGATGCGGTGACGGATGACGGCGCCGTGATGACGGCGCTCGGCGCGGCGCTCAGCGTCACGGTGTGCGACGCGGTGGCGGAGCAGCCGGCGGCCGTGGTGACGGTAACGCTGTAAACCGCGGACGGCGCGAGCTGCGCGAGCGTGATCGTGGGCGTCGTCGCGCCGTTCGACCACTGATAGCTCGCGTAGCCGCTGCCGGCGTCGAGGGTGAACTGCGTGCTCGGGCACGCGGTCGTCGGACCGGTGATGGTCACGACCGGCGGCTGCACGATCGGCACGCTGGTCGAGCCGTTGCTCGTGCACGTGCCCTGCGTCGCGGTGACACTGAGGGCGACGTTGCCGGTGGCGCCGGCGGTGAAGGTGATGCTGTTCGTGCCCTGGCCCGCGGTGAGCGTGCCGTTGGTCACGATCCAGTTGTACGTCGCGCCGGCCTGCGTCGGTGCCGAGGCGACGTGGCCCGTCGAGCCCGCGCAGACGGTGGCGGGCGCGGTGATTGTCGCGACCGGCGTCGACGACACGGTGACGGTGTGCGGCGCGCTCGTCGTCGTGCACGTGCCGTTGCCGACGGTGACGCTGTAGCTCGTCGTCGACGACGGCGTGACGGTGATCTGCTGCGTCGTCGCGCCGTTGGACCAGAGATACGACGCGAAGCCCGCGCCCGCGTCGAGCGTGACCGGCGTGCCGGCGCACGTCGCGGACGGACCGGCGATCGCCGCGACCGGAGCCGCGGTGACGTTCACGGTCTTCGACGCGCTGTTGCTGCAGCCGTTCGCGTCGGTGACGGTGACGGTGAACGTCGTCGTGCTCGTCGGCGAAACGGTGATCGACTGCGTCGCCGCGCCGGTCGACCAGAGATACGACGCGTAGCCGCTGCCCGCGTTGAGCGTGACGCTGTTGCCCGCGCACGACGCGCTCGGACCGCTGATCGAGACCGGCGGCGGCGTGCACGCGGTGACGACGACGGCGTTCGAGACTTCCGACGTGCCGTCGCCGATGGTGTTGCAGGCATTGTCCGCGTAGCTCGTCGCCGTCGCGACAATCGTGTTGCCGAGCGCGATGCCGGACGGCAGGAGCGACGTCCCGTTGCCGAACGCGTTCGCCGCGGTGCAGACGCGCGTGAGGAACGTCTGCGGCTGACCGCTGCTGGCTTTGAAGAACTCGACGAGGATCGAGCCGTTGCTCGTCGCGCTCGAGTCGATGTTGTAGCTCAAGTGCAGGTTCCCGCCGCCGTCGAGGAACGCGCCGGTGAGCGTGGGCGAGTTCTGGCGGCCGTTCGGGCCGGTGTCGCCGTCGCCGATGTCGTTCGGCGTCGCGCCGTCAGCGCCGAGGTCGATCGGGAGTCCGGAGGGCGCGAGGATCGTGTTGCCGGTGATCTCGTTGCCGGAGCCGGCGACGACGTTGATGCCGTTCGTGGCGTTGCCGCTGATCGTGTTGCCGCCGTTGGCGGTGCCGCCGATCACGGAGTCGCTCGCGCCGTTGATCACGAGACCGGCCTGCACGTTGCCCATGAGCGTCACGCCGTCGGACGCGAGGCCGATGAGATTCGAATGCACGACGGCGCCGGTCGTGCCGCTGCCGGAGAGCTCGACGCCGTTGCCGTTGCCGGAGATCGTGTTGTGGTGGATCTGCGTCGCGCCGGCGTTGTCGTTGACGGCGACGCCGGCGAGCGAGGCGCCGAACGCGATCGTGCCGGAGGCGGAAGGTCCGATGGAGTTGTACGAGACAACGTTCGCGTCGGCGGTGGCGTTGGTGGCGCCGCCTTCGATGAAGACGCCGTAGCTCGTGTTGCCGGAGATGACGTTGGCTTCCGCCGCGGAGCCGCCGATGGTGTTCGAGCTCGCCTGCGCGACGAACTTCACGCCGGTGCCGTTCGCGCGCGCGAGGTTGCCGCTCGCGTCGACGCCGATGAAGTTGCCGGCGACGACGTTGCCGGTGGCGCTCGATTCGACCTGCACGCCGGCCGTCGTGTTGCCGGAGATCACGTTCCGCTTCGCGGCCGTGCCGCCGCCGATCGTGTTGTTGTTTCCTCGAATCAGCATGCCGATGCCATTCGCCGCGGTGACGTCCGTGAGATCGATGCCGATGAAGTTCGATTCGATCTTCGCGTTGTTGCCGTCGATCTCGATGCCGCTCGTGGCCTTGGTGATGGCGAGGCCGCGAATGGTGACGTTGTTGCCGCTGACGTGCAGCCCCGCGGTGTTGCCGGGGTCGAGCGACAGGTCGAGCTGGAGGACCGGCGCGCCGCTGTAGCCGGGCTGCGTCGTCGCGTCGAGGATCGTGCCGGTGACGAGCGCGGGGAGATCGCTCGTGGGCTGGATCATCACGCCGGAGCCGATGTTGAACGCGATCGTGCACGGGCTCGCGCAGACGTTGCTCTGCGCGTCGAGCAGCGCCTGACGCAGCGAGCCGTCGCCGGAGTCGTTGACGTTCGTCACGGTGACGCTGCTGCCGCCGACGGAGATCGGCGCGGGGATGCTGTTGTTGCCGGGGTTCGGATCGGTCTCGATCGCGGTGACGCTGCCGTTCGGCGTCTGCGTGCCGGTGGTCGTCCCGGTGGTGAGATTCACGACGACGTTGACCGAGCCGAGCGGCGCGATCGTGCCGACGTTGCAGGTGAGCGTGCCGGCCGCGAAGCCGCACGAGCCGCTGGCGGGCGTGGCGCCGTTGAACGCGAGGGACGACGGGATCGTCGCGGTGAGGGTGACGCCGGTCGCGGACTGCGGTCCGTGGTTCGTGAGGACGAACGTGATCGACACCGGCGTGCTGGTGGCGACGCTGCCGGCCGGCGTCTGCGACGTCAGCTCGACGTCGGCCTGCGGCGCGTCGAGCGTGACGGTTGCGCTGCCGCTGTCGTTCCCGGCGTTCGTGTCGTTCGCGGAGGCGACCGTGGCGGTGTTGAGGATCGTGCTCGGGACCGACGGCGTGGTCGCGCTGATCGTGATCGCGGGCGCCGCGCCGGTGGCGAGCATCGACGTCGCGGTGCACGTCACGGTGAGCGTCACGACGTTGCAGTTCCAGCCGGTGCCGCTCGCGGTGATGCCGCTGTGGCCGGCGGGAAGGAGGTCGGTGACGGTGACGCCGCTCGCGGCATCGGGACCGGCGTTGCTGACGGTCAGCGTGTAGTTGATCGGATTGCCGGCGAGCACGTTCGACGGCGCCGTCTTGGCGATGGAGAGATCGGCGTTGCCGCTGACGGTGAGCAGCAATCCGTTCGTGTCGAAGGCGTCGCTGAACGTGCGGCCGAGGGCGAGCGCGGGGTAGCCGTACGGATGATTGAAGTCGCCCGCATGCGTGCCGCCGGGGATGCTCAGCGCGCGGAACGAGTCGCCGCCGTTCGGCTGATACGGACCGTTGAGACTGACGGTCAGCGTGCCGGCGAGCGACGGGTTCGACGCGGTGACGAGCTGCGAGTACTGCGTGCCGGGCGTCGTGCCGCCGAGCCAGAGATGGAGCGTGCCGGTGCCGCTCTGCGTGTACGCGCCGGCGACGTTGACGATGCCGCTCTGCAGATCGAGCGTGCCGTTGTTCGTGAACGCGATCGACGAAATCGCCGTCGTGCCGAACGTCGTCGACTTCGTGATGGTCCCGTTGTTGACGATGGTTCCGGCGGCGCCGCCGTTGGTCAACGTGTTGTCTGCTTTGAGGTCGAGCGCGCCGTTGTTCGCGATCGAGCCGCCGGACTGCAGGAACATCGTGCCGCTGCCGTTCACCTCGAGCGTGCCGCCGGCGACGGTCTGCAGCGCGCGCATGAGCACTTTCGTGTTCGCGCTGCTGAGCGTCAGCTTCGCGCCGTTCGCGACGGACGTCGTGCCGCTGCCCTGCTGGGTGCCGGTGGACCAGTCGGCGAGGCTGCCGACGGTGAACGTGCCGGTGCCGTCGAGCGTGCCGCCGTTCTGCTGGAACTTCGGAATGGTGACGCTGCCGTTGATGAGCAACGCGCCGCCGCTGAGCTGCACGAGGCCGCTGCCCGTGACGGTCGTGCCGGAAAGCGTGTAGCTGTCGGAGTTGACGGCGAAGACCGCGCCGCTCGTGAGCGACAGCGTGCCGCTCGCGGTGCCGCCGGCGAGATCGAGCGTGCCGGTTTGCAGATCGAGCGTGCCCGTGCTGTTGAGCGTGATGCCGCCGAGGATCGTCGAGCCGGTGGTGACCGACTTGCGCAGCGTAGCGTTGTTCGTGAACGCGCCGGCGGCGCCGTTGTCGGCGATCGTCGAATCAGCCTCGAGGCCGAAGAGGCCGTTGTTGGTGATGTTGCCGCCGCTTTGCAGGAACAGCGTACCGGTGCCGGTGACCGTGGCCACGCCGCCGCTGCTGATGACGAGCGAACGCGCGAGCACTTTCGTGTTGCCGGTGCCGAGCGTCAGGACGCCGAGGTTCGGAATCGTCGTCGTGCCGCTGCCGGAGAACGTGCCGCTGTTCCACTGCAGGTTGGCGCTCGTGAAGTTGCCGCTGCCGTTCACGGTCCCGGCATCGACGCGGAGGAGCGGGATCGACGGCGAGCCGTCGATGGTCAGCGTGCCGCCGGTCACCTTCAACGTTCCGCTGCCGCTCACGGTCGTGCCGGCGCTGAGCGTGACGGTGTCGGAGTCGACGAGGAGCTCGCCCGTGAGCGACAGCGCGCCAACGTTGTTGATCGTGGCGGGATTCAGCGTGCCGGTGAGCACCTGGATGTTGCCGTTGTTGTTCAGCGTGATCCCGCTGAGGAGCGTCGCCGTGGCGCTGCCAGCGGACTTGCGGAAGAGATTGTTGTTCGTGAACGCGCCGGCGCCGCCGTTGTCCGCCATCGTGGCGTCGGACGCGGCGTCGAAGGTGCCGTTGTTCGTGATCGTGCCGCCGCTCTGCAGGAAGAACGTGCCGCCGCTCCACGTGGCGGTGCCGCCGGTGGCGATCGTCAGCGCGCGTGCGAGGGTCTTCGTGTTCGCGGTCGAGAACGAGATGTTCGCGGCGTTCGGAATGGTCGACGTGCCGCTGCCGGACATCGTGCCGGTGGTCCACGAGCCGCCGGCGAGCGAGATCGTGCCGCTGCCGTTCAGCGTGCCGCCGTCCATCTTGAAGTTGGGAACGGAGAACGTGCCGTCGGCGGTCAGCGTCCCGCCCGTGACATGCAGCGCGCCGGTACCGCTGAAGGACGTGCCGGTGCCGAGGGTGAAGGTGTCGGAGTCGATCGTGAGTTCGGAACTGCTGCCGATGCTGATCGCCGCGGTCGCGGTGCCGTTCGCTGGATTGATGCTGCCGGTCTGGATGTCGAGCGTGCCGGAGTGATGGTTGAACGCGACGTTGCCGAACGTCGTGACGCCGGTGGTGACGCTCTTCGTGACGCTCGCGTAGTTGTCGAACGCGCCGGCGCCGCCGTTGTCGGCGAGGGTGGCGTCGCTCTGGATCGCGAACGTGCCGTGGTTCGCGATCGCGGCGCCGGTCTGCAAAAAGAACGTTCCGCCGCTCCACGTGAGGTTTCCGCCGGTGGCGACGGTGAGGAGGCGCGCGGAGAGCACCTTCGTGTTCGCGCTGCTGAGCGTCGCGGTCGCGCCGGAGTTGATGTTGAGCGCGGCGCTGCCGCCGATCGTGCCGGTGATCCAGTTCAGCGTGCCGCCGGAGTTGACGTCGAGCGAGCCGTTGCCGCTGAGATTCGAGTTGAGCGTGAAGACGCCGTTCGCGTCGACGCTGCTCGGCGCGCCGATCGAGAGCGAGCCGTTGACGCCGAGCGTCTGCGTGCCGCTCGCCGCGCCGACGTGCAGCGCGTTGAAGCTCGCGGGCGATGAGAGCGTGACGGTGTAGGTGCCGCTCGCGTCGATGTAGACGTTGTCGTTCGTCGTCGGCACGTGCGCGGGCAGCCAGTTCGAGGCGAGCTCCCACGCGCCGGTGAGGCCGGTCCAGTGCACGTCGCCGCTGACGGTGGCGGACGGCGAGAGCTCGGAGGTGCCTTCGCTGTTCGTCGCGCAGCCGGCGTCGCTGTACGCGCTCACGCCGAGGACGACTTTGTCGCCGGTCGTGAGCGAGCCGGCGGGGAAGGTGTAGGTCGTCGCCAGCGTCGGGCCGGCGAGGCAGGTGCTGCTGCCGACGTATGCGGCCGCCTGTCCCGTTCCATCGGCTTTGTAGACGTCGACGAGGAAGTAGTTCGCGTTGGTGCCGCCGCTCGAGTCGAGCGAGAAGGTGACGTCGAGATTCGCGCCGTTGAGGTGCGCGCTGGAGACGCTCGGGTAGTTCTGCTTGCCGTTCGGACCGGTGTCGGAGTCGGTGGCGTCGTTCGCGGTCGGGCCGTCGTCGCCGAGGTCGATGGCGTTGCCGCCGTTGCCGTAGATGGCGTTCGTGCGGATGGCGTTGCCGATCGCGGTGTCGATGACGGACACACCGTCGCCGGTGTTGTACGCGATCGTGTTCGCCATCATCCAGCCGATGCCGTTGCCGCTGGCGTTGCCTTGCAGGCGAATGCCGCTGCCGCTGTTGCCGTGCGCGGTGGTGCCGTCGACGGCGACGCCGATGCGGTTGTTCTGGATCGAATCGCCGGTGCCTTCGCTGCGGATGCCGTCGCCGCTGTTGCCGACGATCGTGTTCGCGTCCGCCGGCGACGCGCCGCCGATCGTGTTCGCGCCGGCGCCGGGGGCGATGTAGATGCCGTGGCCGTTCGCGAGGAAGCCGAGCCCGAGGCCGTCGCCGCCGATGATGTTCGCGCGGACGACCGTGCCGCTGGCGTAGAGCTCCACGCCGTTGCCGTTGTTGCCGCTGATGATGTTGCCGGTGCCGGCGACGCCGACCGAGATCGCCGTGCAGCCGTTGCCGACCGTGACGCCGGTGGTGTTCGGGGTCACGTTGGTGACGGTCGCGCTCGTGCCGATGTAGTTCCCTTCGACGGTGATGTTGCTCGAGGCGTTGATGATGGAGACGCCTGCGTTTGTGTTGCCGCTGATCAGGTTGCGGTCCGCGGGCGCGGTACCGCCGATCGTGACGCCGTTCGCGCCGTCGACATACACGCCGATGCCGTTCGCCGCGGCGATGCCGCCGTCGGTGCCGATCGAGCAGCCGGAGAGGATCGAGCCGGTGTTCGTGCCGCTGAAGCGGACGCCGTAGCTCGTGAAGTGCCGGATGACCAAGCCGCGGATCTTCGCGCCGATGGCCTGCACGTCGAGCGCGGCGGCGGTCGAGCTGCCGCCGTCGAGCGTGATGCCGAGGAACGCGTTGAAGGCGAGGCCGAACGCGTTCGTATTCGCGAGCGACGCCGGGGCCGTGAAGCCGTCGATGGTGAGATTCGACGCGGTGATCGTCGGGAGCGCGGAGGTGAGATTGATCGTGCCGCTGACGCTGAAGTTGATCGTGCACGGCGAGGTGCAGCCGCCGCCGTTCGCGGTCGCGATCGCATCGCGCAGCGTGCCGGCGCCGGAGTCGGCGAGACTCGTCACCGTCAGCGTCGTGGCCGCGGTGACGTTGAAGAGCGTGCTGTCGCCGAAGGCCAGCGTATCGCCGCTCGTCGCGGTCGCGCGCAGCACGACGCCGTTCTCCGCGGTGCCGTACGTGACGTTGTTGATCGTGAGCGTGCTGTTGTTCGTGAAGATGGTGCCGCTGGTCGTGCCGCCGAGCGGTCCCGCGCCGGCGAGGACGGACAGCGCGACGACGGTGCCGCTGCTGACAGAGGTCGGCGTGCCGGAGTCGTTCTGCGACTCGATGTTGACCGCGAACGGTGCGCCGACGCCCGGATCGGAGCCGCCGTTGACGCCGGTGATGGCGAGCTTCGACGCGCCGCCGGTGCTGCCGGGCTGCCCGATGATCCAGTCGCTGAAGTAGCCGGTGACGTTCGTGAGGCCGGCGTTGTGATTGACCTCGTCCACGACGTCGCCTTTCCGCGTCCAGATGCCGGCCGAATATTGCGCGAGTCCGTACTGCGACTCGGTGCCGGTGGTGACGTCGCCGGCGTTGTAGTGGAACGTGAGCGCGTCGATCGGCGTGACCGACGACGGCGACTCGATGCGCCAGTAGCGATCGAGCACGTTGTTGCCGGTGCGCGACGGATGCTTCCCTTCGACCGCTTCGATGGTGAGCTGGCCCGCGCTGCCGGAGTCGGCATCGACCGGCAGATACGCGAACGCGGTCCCGATCGGGAACGTGCGCGCGGGACTCGGGTTCATGCCGAGCGTCAGCGGACCGATGATCCAGCCGCTCGTGCGGCTGATGAGCGCGAGCACGTCGACGAAGAGACCGCCGCCGCCGACGGTGACGTTTGCGCCGTTGAGCTTGAGGAGCGTGCTGACGCTGATGCCGCCGGCGCCGCTCAGCGTCGCGCCGACCGGGTTGTTCATCTCCAGCGTGCCGACGGTGACGCCGACGTTGTTGGTCCATGTCTGCGCGGCGGTGCCGTTCAGCTTGAACGTCGCGGAGGCGCCGGAGAGAGCGCCGTTGTTCGTGAAGTTGCCGCCGAGAATGACGTTGCTCGCGCCGGCGACGAGCGTGCTGCCGTTCGTCAGCGTGCCGCCGACGGTGAGCGACTGTCCGCCCGTGTCGAACGAGCCGGCGGTGATGTTGAGATTGCCGTTGACCGTCGCCGCGCCGGCGAGCGTCGCGGTGCCGAGCAGCTTGTTGATCGTGAGGTTGTTGTACGTGACGCCGCCGACGTTCTGCGAGCCGAACGCGCCGTCGTACGTGACGGTGCTGCCGGTGCCGGCGCTGAGGTTCGTGGTGGCCGCCCAGTCGCCGCTGATGTTGATCGCGCCGCTGGTGGCGCTGAGCGTGCCGTCGCCGGCGAGGTTGCCGTTGAGATCGAGCGCGCTGCTGCCGATCGAGAGCGTCGCGGTGTTCGCGCCGTTGTTGAGGATGGTGAGCGTGCCGTTCACGTTGAGCGTCGGTCCCGCGGAGGTGTGCGTCACCGAGCCGCCGGCCGTCGTGATCCACAGGTTCTGGTACGTCAACGCGTCGTTGACCGACTGCGCGACGCCGGCGTGATAGACGACCGTGCTGCCGGGCGAGAAGAAGATGCTCGCGTACGGCGTCGGGAACGAGGTCGCGCTTCCCGCGCTGCCGAGCTTCAGCACGCCGTTGGTGCCGATGGTGATGCTCGAGGAGCTGCCGGCGTTGAGCGAGATCTGGTTGCCGCCGTCGTCGAGCACGCCGCTCGTCACGGCGAAGCTGCCGTTGACGGTGATCGGTCCATTCAACGTCGCCGTGCCGGTCGCCTTGCTGACGCTGAAGTCGTGAAACGTGTAGGCGTTGATCGTCTGCGGGCCGCTGCCATTGAAGTTGATGGTCGAGCCGCCCGCGAGGAACGAGGCGCCCGCGCCGAGGTCGCCGGCGATGTTGAGCGTGCCGGCGCCGGAGAACGTGAGCTGCTTGAGCAGTCCCGCGAAATTCAGGCTGCCGCCGTCGTTGAGCGTGCCGCCGAGCGCGCCGAACTGCAGTTGCGCGCTCGTCGACGAGCCGCCGTCGATGTCGATGTTGCCCGTGGTCGTCAGCGCGCCGCCGTTGAGCACCACGGCCGCGTTCGCGAAGGCCGCGTTGACGGTGACGGTATTCGCGGTGAGAAAGCCGGCGAGATCGAGCTCGAGCTGGCCGCCCTGCACGGTGATGCTGTCCGCGCTGACGATGCCGGTGACGATGACGGTGTCGGTGCCGACGATGGTGACGGTGTCGCCCGCGCCGGGGATGCCGAGGGGAGACCACGTGGTGGGCAGGAGCCAGTCGCCGCCGCCCGCGCCGTTACTCTGGTAGTTCGTCGTCCCGTACAACGCGGGAGCGAGGCACAGCGCCGCCACGGCAACAACGACCGACCACCGTCGATTCATGAAGCTCTCCTCGGACCTGGATGCTGAAGCGGTCCGAATTCTACTCGAAATAAGTTATGGAATCCTCAGAACCCACGAGCAATCTACGTCCTTCCCGGCGCCGTGGACGTGAGTGGCGTCACGCGTAGAGAAGCGTCGTCGTCCCAGAATCGCGGCATGCGAACCGCCGCCGCTGTCCTCGCCGCGATCGTGCTCGCCGCGGCGCTCGCGTTTCCGGCCGCCGCGCAGGCACCCGATCGCGGCGGCACCCTCCCGCCGCCGCTGCCGCTCTTTCCGCTGTCGAACTGGTGGAACACCGACGTCACGTCGGCGCCGGTCGACGCGCACAGCAACGCCTTCATCGCCGACATCGGCACGACGCGCGGCATGCATCCCGATTTCGGCGGCGACAGCGGCGATGCGGAAGCGCCGATCTACGGCATGCCGTACATTGTCGTCTCCGGCAGTCAGCCTCTCGTCCCCGTGACGTTTGAGTACGACGACGAGAGCGACTTCGCCGCCCCCGGCCGCCCGCCCGGCTATCCGATCCCGGAAGAGGCGAAGACGCAGCAGAAGTGGATCGAAGGCGGCCTCGCCGGCAGCGATCCGCGCGCGGACGGCGACCGGCACATGCTGATCGTCGACCGCGATCACCGGTTGCTCTTCGAGCTCTACGCGCTGCACTGGACCGGCTCGCGGTGGGAAGCGGGTTCCGGCGCGACGTGGGCGCTCGACTCGAACGCGCGGCGCCCCGAAGGGTGGACGAGCGCGGATGCCGCGGGACTCGCGATCCTGCCGGGACTCGTGCGCTACGACGAAGTCGCGGGACCCGATCCGATCCGCCACGCGTTCCGCGTGACCGTGCGCCATTCGAACGGCTACGTCTATCCCGCGTCGCACCGCGCGGGCAGCACCGCCGGCGCGCTGCCGATGGGCGCGCGGCTGCGCCTCAAGGCGAGCGTCGATCTCACGCGCTTCCCGCCCGCCGCCCGCAAGATCTTCCAGGCGATGAAGACCTACGGCCTCATCGTCGCAGACAATGGCACGGACCTCTACGTCACCGGCACGTACGACATCCGCTGGGACAACGACACGCTCAACCCCGCGTTCGCCGCGATCAAAGGGAGCGACTTCGAGGTCATCCAGCTCGGGTGGCAACCGTCGACGCATCCGCCGCCCCCGCCACCACCTCCGCCTCCGCCACCGCCACCACCGCCCGATCCGCAGCAGCGGCGGCGGTCGGTGCGGCACTGACGTGCGCAGCGTGGTCGCGGCAACGCGTTTGAGCGTGGGAGAATCGAGAGGTGCCGAAGCTCGCCGATGTTGGGCCGTATCGCTTCTTCTTTTATAGCAACGAGGCAACGAGCCGGCTCGCGGCTTGGAATGAGCACTTTGCCATTTGAATCCGAACCTCGCGCGATGAACGTCGCCGTCTCTGGAGACGAGCTCACCGTGCACCTCATCGATGGCCGGCGGATTTCTGCGCCTCTCGTGTGGTATCCACGCCTGCTGCATGCAACCCAGGAGCAGCGCGACGATTGGGAACTCATCGGTGATGGCGAAGGCATTCACTGGCCTCAGATCGACGAGGATCTAAGCATCGCCGGAATTCTTCGCGGGATACGCGCTCCACAACCGGAGTCTCATTAACTCGCGGTTTTCTTTCCCCGCACCGCGTGCTCTAAGCACGCATGAACACGAAGTTCGTTCTCGCCGCTGCCGCGCTTCTTCTCTCGATTCGTACCACCATGCCGCATTCCGCGGTGCAACCGCGCGGTGCCGCGAGCGCGCCGAAGGGCGGGGAGCGGGCGGCGCCGGTGGCACTCGCGGCGAAGCCGGCGCCGCCTGTCGCGGCCGCGCCGCTGATCACGTTCGCCGATCCCGACGGGCAGGAGCTCGTGCTCGAAGAGCTCTCCGCGCGCACGGCCATTCACGGCATGCTGTCGCTGACGGAGCTCGAGCTGCGCTTCCGGAATCCGCAGGCACGGCGCATCGAAGGGCGCTTCACGTGCACGCTCCCGCCCGACGCGGCGATCAGCCGCTTCGCGAAGGAGATCAACGGCGCGCTGATGGAAGGCGAGGTCGTTGAACGGCTGCGCGCGAATCAGGTGTACGAGCAGTTCCTCCACCAGATGCGCGACCCGGCGCTGCTCGAGCAGGACCAGGGGAACCGGTTCTCCGCGCGCATCTTCCCGATCGATCCGAACGCGCCGGTGCGGCTGCTCGTCTCGTACACGCAACTGCTGCCGATGCGCGGCGGCGTCCGCACGTACGCGCTGCCGCTGCGCGGCCTGCCGAAGATCAACAAGTTGACTTTCCGCGGCTTCGTCACGCCCGTGCCCGGCGAGGAGACGGCGGGCAAGCTGACCACGACCACCGCCGAAGTCACGCGCTTCGATGAACGCGACTGGACGCCCGACCGCGATCTCGTCATGACCTGGCAGGCCACCGCCGACGCGCCGCGCGCGCGCATCCTGCGCGCCGGCGACTTCTACGTCGCGGCGTTTCGTCCGCCGGTCGCGCAGTCGAAAGTCGCAGCGCCGCACGCGTGGCTCTTCTACGTCGACACCTCCGCTTCCTCCGCCGAATCCGCGCCGCATCGCATCCGCGCGCTCGAACAGCTCCTCGGCGCATTGCCGCCGAACGACAGCGTGCGTCTCGTGGCCTTCGATCAGGAGCTCGCGCCGCTCGCGAACGGCACCGCCGCCGACCTCGCGCCGCGCGTCGGCGACCTCCTTCGCAATCGCCTCTTCCTCGGCGGCACCGATCTCTCCGCGCTCTTCCGCGACCTCGCGCGCAACGCGAGCGCGTCGCGCAACATCGTCGTCGCCAGCGATCTCGTGGCCACGCTCGGCGAAACGGAGTCGCATCAGCTGACTTCCGCGATCGCCGCGCTGCCTCGCGACGCCCGCGTCCACGCGCTCATCCTCGGCGCGCGCGAGGAAGCCTCACTCGCGCGCACGCTCACCGCGGGACGCGGCCGCATCGTGCGCGTGCCGTTCACCGCCACGCTCGATACGAACGCTCGCGAAGCCGCGCGTCTGCTGCAGGCGCCGCTCGGCGCGTCGTTCGATGCGTCCGATCCCGCGGCGGAATGGCTCTACCCGACGCACTTTGACGACGTCGCCGACGGCGACGAGATTCTCGTCCTCGGCAAGTCGCGCGTCGGCTCCGAGCCGCAGGTCTCCGTCGCCTCCGAGCGGGCGAACGGAGCGCAGCGGCTCGATGCGACGTTCGGTCCGCTGCTCGAACGCGAGGCATACCGCGCGTACCTCGACTATCTCGCCGCGCGCGAGGCGTCGGAGCCGTCCGACGCGGTGCGCCGCGCGCTCGCGACCGAGCAAGTGCGCATCAGCACCGAACAGCGCGTGGTCATTCCGCGCACGACGATGCTCGTGCTCGAAAGCGAATGGGATTACCAGCGCTTCGGTCTCGACCGCCGCGCGCTCGCCGCGATCCTCGCGATCGACGCGGGCGGGATCGGGCGCATCGACCATCGCGATCCGCTGCCGCCGGGACGTCCGATGCCGGTGGCGAAGACGACGGCGGCCTCGCGCGTCGTGCCGCAATCCGCGGTGTCCGTGGAAAACGCCCCGCCGCCGAACGTCCAGTCGGAGAGCATCGCCGTCACCGAAGGCGTGCCGGGCGGTGTCGAAGGCGGTGTCGAAGGTGGCGTGGAAGGCGGTGTCGTGGGTGGCGTCGCGGGCGGCGTGGTGGGCGGTGTGATCGACGCGCGCAACGAGGCGCGCGATGCGGTGGCGGTGCAGGCCGCCGCGCCGGTGCTGCAGCCCGCGGAAGCGCCGCGCGAGCGCGCGGCGGTCGACGTCCCGCATCCCGTGCCGGAGCCGCCGGCGCCGCCGCCTCCTCCTCGCGTGGCGGAACGCCAACGGCGCGACAGGGATCCCGGCGCATCGCGCGATGGTTCGGATTGGACGAAAGACGCCGCGCCGCCGCGTTCGCGCATCGACGAGCTCGAAGCGCAGCTGAAGAACGATCCGCGCAACCGCGAGCTGTACAACCAGCTCGGTGAGACGCTCGCCGCGCTCCGCGAATGGCCGTCGCTGCGCCGCCTCGCACTGCGCTGGCAGCCGTACGACCCGGAGAACCCGCAGGTCTACGAGCTCCTCGGCATGGCCGACGAGCACGACGGCAACGCAAACGAAGCGGCGCGCGCGTACGCGTCGCTGATCGAGCTCGCGCCCGCGAAACCGGAACTGCTGCAGCGCGCCGGTCTGCTGCTCGTGCGCGTCGGCCGCGCGTCGATCGCCGAGGCGCCGCTGCGCCGCGCGCTCGAACTGCGCCCCGATCGCGCGAACGGCTATCGCAGTCTCGCGCTGCTGCTATGGCAGGACAACCGGATCGAAGAAGCCGCGCGCCTGCTCGAGTCGGCGACGACGAAGGAGTTCCCGAACTGGTACGGCAACGTGCACCGCGTGCTGCGCGAGGAGCTCGGCTACGTGTACCGCGCGTGGCAGGCGAAGGACCCGTCGCGCCGCGACGAGATCGCAGACCGCGCGCGCGAGCACGACGTCGACCTCGCGCGCCGCGACGCGCTGCGCATCACGCTGGCGTGGGAGACCGACGCGAACGACGTCGACCTGCACGTCGTCGAGCCGGCCGGTACCGAGGTGTACTACTCGAATCCGCGCAGCGCGGCGGGACTCGAGCTCTACGAAGACATCACGCAGGGGCTCGGCCCGGAAGTCATCCGCACGAGCCGTGTGCAGCACGGCGTCTATCACGTCGGCGTGCGCTACTTCGCGGCGGGGCCGATGGGCATCAGCCGCGGCATCGTGATCATCCAGCGCGGCGACGACAAGGTGGACATCGAGCCGTTCCGGCTGGCCGAGGGCGGCGGAGAGATTCGCTACGTCGCGGCGGTGAAGGTGCAATAGCCGGCGGTGCCGGCTATTGCACTTTGCTCATCTTGTCGAGGAACTTCGCGTCGATGCCGTGCATGCGCATCTCCACGAGCTTCTCCACCGGCACGCGCTTGTAGCCGGCCTTCGCGAGCTCGCGGATGAACTCCGGCGTCACGCGGAAGATGCGCATCTCGACGAGCTTCTCCGCGGGGACGTGGTCGTAGCCGAGGTCGCGGAGGTCGCTGATGAACTTCGGCGAGACGCCGTGGATGCGGAACTCGACGAGGCGGTCGTGACTGAGATCGCCGTAGCCGAGCCTCTTCATTTCCGCGGCGAACTCCGGGGTCGCGCCGTGAATGCGGCTGGTCACGAGCTCGTCGAGCGTGAGGTTCCAGCCGGCGGCGCGCATCTGGCGGATGTAGTCGGGCGTGACGCCGTGAATGCGCGTGGTGATGAGATCGTCCGCCTCGATGTTGCGAAAGCCGAGGGAGCCGAGCTCGCGCACGAGCTCGGGCGTCACGCGGAAGATGCGCATGGAGAGGTACTGATCGAGCGAGACGTCGTAGCCGACCGCGCGCATCGACTTGATGTAGTCGGTGGAGACGTCGAGCAGCGCCATCGTGAAGAGCGTTTCCTCCTCGGTGATGGCCTCGTCGTCGTCATCGTGGCGGTGGTGCTTGCGCAGGTCGACGTCGATGCCCATCGCGCGCAGCTTGTTCACGTAATCGGGGTTACCGGTGAAGGTGAACTGCCCGGCGCCGTGGCCGTTGCGGAACGAGCCGTCGAACGCGACGAGCCCCGCCTCGCGGCGCAGCTCGAAGCGCACCGGCGTCGACGTCGCGGCGTGAATCGCCGCGTCGCTGAGGCCCGTGAACTCGGCGATGTTCATCGTCGAGCCGTTGTTGAACTGATGGCGGTGGCTGAGGCTGAAGTAGAGCCGCTCCGGGTGCTTCTCGTCCGGACTCGCGGTCCACGAGCCCTCGAACGAGGCGAACGCGGAGGCGGCGGCGAGCAAAGACACGACGAGCGCGAGCGTCGCAATACGCTTCATGATCGTTCTCCTGTTGGTCAACGTCTTTACTGCTTGCTGCGGTACTGCTCCATCTCGCGGATGAAATCGCCGTCGACGCCGTTCGCGGCCATGCGCACCAGCTCGCGCACGGTGAGGTTCGCGTAGCCGGCGTCGGCCAGCTGGTGCACGAACTTCGGCGTGACGCCCATCGAGCGCAGGCTCTGCGCCTCGCGGGCGTCGTGGATCTGCACGCCGGCCGCGCGCATGTCGCGGATGTACTGCGCCGTGACGCCGACGGCGGCGAGACCCTGCGCCTCGCGGGCGGTGGTGATGCTCATGCCGGCGTCGCGCATCGAGCGGATGAACTCCGCGGTGACGCCGACGGCGGCGAGGCCTTGCGCGTCGTGCGCGTTGTTGACCGCCAGACCGGTGTCGCGCATGGCGCGGATGAACTCCGGCTTGACGCCGACGGCGGCGAGGTTCTGCGCCGCGCGCGCCGACTTCACTTCGATGCCGGCGTCGCGCAGTTTGCGCACGTACTCGGTGGACACGCCGACCGCGCGCGCGCCGACCAGCTCGTGCACGGTGACGTCGGGGAACAGCGCGCGCATCTCGTTGACGTACTGCGGCGTCACGCCGACGGCGCGCATCGCGATCAGCTCGTCGACCGTCAGCTTGCCGTCGGAGAGCTTGCGGTCGTGCGGATCGCGCTCATCGGAGTCGGTGTCCACGTCGACGTCGGCGTCGACGTCCACATCGACGTCGGGGTCATTCAGCGCGGCCATGGCGACCGGGGCGCGCGGCGCGACCATCGGATGCGGCATGCCCGCGATCATCGGAGCGGCAGGAATCGCGGGCGGCGCGGGGAGGGCGGGAGTGCCCGGCATCGCCGGAGCGGAAGGCATCGACGGTGCGACCATGGGCACCGGCGGCGCGGCGGGCATGCCCGGCGTCGGCGGGATGGCCGGCATCGCGTAATCGTCGTCGTTGTCGTTGTTCGTGTCGTTGTCGGCGTCATCGTCCATCGAGTTGTCGATGGTGATGTCGTCCTCGTGCTCGTTGTTGCTCTCGGGCGCGACGACTTCGACGCGCGACGACGACTTCTTCGCGTCGCTCTTCTTCGCGTCGGCGTGTTTCGCGGTCTTGCTCGTGTCGCGCTGTGCGAGCGCCGGGAGCGACGGCACGGCCAGCGCCGCGCCGACGATGACCAGCATGGCCACGGCGGCGGTCCAGCGCGGGCTGGAGGCGGTGAGCTCGGTGCGGCGCGTGGCGATGCGGCGGATGCGCTCGAGGAGCGAGCCTCCGTTCGCGGCGACGACGACCGGCAGCGCGGCCGCGCGCAGTTCTTCGAGGCGGGTCAGCGCACGGGCGTACTGCAGCGGATTGCCGCACACCGAGACGGCGAGATCGTCGCAGCAGTGCTCGCGCTCGATGCGCACGCGGCGCGACATCCACCACACCGCCGGGTGATAGAACATCAGCGTCTCGACGAACGCCTGGAGGAGGTTCACGAGGAAGTCGTGACGGCGGATGTGCGCGAGCTCGTGCGCGAGCACCATCTCGAGCTGTTCGGGCGTGAGGCCGGTGAGCGTGCTCGCCGGCAGGAGGATCACCGGACGCAGCGAGCCGATGACGGACGGCACTTCGATCGCGGCGGACTCGAGGAGCCGCACGCCGCGGCGCAGGCCGAGCGCGTTCGAGAGGCGCGCGGCGACGGCGAGCCACTGCGGCGAGGCTTCCGTCGCGTCGCGGCGCACGAGGTTCCGCGCGCGGCTCCAGCTGACGAGCAGGCGCAGCGAGAGCAGCGCGACGCCGACGAGCCAGAGCGCGACGACGCCGGGGAGCGACTGGCGTGCGGCGGCGGCGAGATCGGTGGCGCGCTCGCGCCACGTGCGCGCGGCGTCGACGGCGATGACGAGCGGCACTTTCGCGAGCGAGATCGAGGTCTGCACCGCCGATGCGTGCGGCGCGACGGCGATCGGCGCGACGGCCGGATCGTACGCGCGCCACGCGGTGCCGAGGAACATCGTGAAGACGACGGCGAGGGCGGCGCACGAGGCGACGTAACGCGCGCCGGCGCTCTGGTTCGAGAGCAGCGCGAGCACGGCGCCGAGAATGGCCGCCACGATCGTGGCCTGCCAGAGTAGATGCAGGAGAGCCCACCCGATTGCCTGGGCCAGCGGTCCGGTCAACAGCTCCATCGCGTTCATCGCGCGTCTCCTTCCAATTCGTCGAGCATGCGGCGGATGGCGCGGAGCTCTTCCGCGCTCGCTTTCGTCGTCGAGAGTGCCTGCAGAACCAGCTTCGTCGGCGAGCCGCCGAAGGCACGGTCCATCAGATCGCCGATCAGCTGGCGCTGCGTCCGCTGCTCTCCGAGTTTGGACGAGTAGACGTGCGCGCGCTGCGACTCGTCGCGGACGACGAGCCCTTTCTCGGTCATGATCTGCAGGAGCTTGAGCACCGTGGTGTAGCCGGTGTCCTGCGAGCGGCTGAGCGCGTCGTGGACTTCGCGGACCGTGCTCGAGCCGCGTTCCCAGAGCACGCGAAGAATCGCGAGCTCCGCATCGGTAGGTCTGGGGGTTGTGATGTCGCCCATCGCGAGTGCCTCCGCTGTCATGTACGGCAGACTATACGAAAGGTTTCGTAAGGTCAACGAACTTCTTCGTAGATCGGCAAACGGCGCTTCGCGCCGCTGCGATCTTGCGGGGCGCTCCAGCCGGCGAGCGGCTGAGCGGCCCGCGGCGGGTTACACGCTTTACGCGCCTAGGTCAGGCAGGACGAAGGTGCGGCGGGCGAGGTCGGACTGCAGCGTTTCGGCGCGGTAGTAGCGGTCGAGCACGGACGGCTTCCACCGCAGAAGGTCGGGATTCGCTTCGGCGAACTCCGCGAAGTCGCTCGCGGAGGAGCGCTGCATCCGCTCGTGAATCAGGAAGAGGAACGCCCAGGTGATCGTCTCGTGATAGAGCCCCGACGCGCCGCGGCTGGCGGCGTAGCGCTGCAGGCCGGTGACGAAGCGGTGCAGCGCGTCGAGCAGCGGCGCCTCGCGCAGGTAGATCCACGCGAGGCGCACGTGATCGGCGTGATGAAACGGCGCGAGCGTGCACGCCTCGAAGGCGGCGGCGAACTCACGATTGTCCACGGCGCGCCTTCCTCGTCTCGGTGAGGCGGTGGCTGGCAGCGGAGTCGAGGTCGAGGTGATACACCTTTTTCAGTTCCTCGATCTTCCGCAGCGACTCGCGGCCGAACGGCGTCTTGTTGTCGAAGGCGTGGAGCACGATGCCTTCGAGGAGGTCGCCCAGCGACATGTCGTGATACTCGGCCAGGCCCTTGAGCACCTTCACCAGGCGCTTCTCCATGCGCACGCCGGTCTGGATCCGTTCGACGGCGATGCGGTCGTCGGTTTCGCTCATGGCTACCATGGTACCACGGTAGTACGGTACATTCGTACTGCGGTAGGCTATACTGTCGCGCATGAGGCATCTCGGCATTCTCGCGCACAGCACCGAGGGCGCGGCCCTCTGTTTCCGCACGTTCTGTCAGGAAGGCTTCGCCCGCCTCGGCGCGCACGACCATCCCGACGTCACCCTCGACTGCATCTCGATGAGCCGCAGCATGCCGCTGTGGGACGAGGGCCGCTATCCGGAGATCCGCGACATTCTCGCGGTCAGCGTGAAACGCCTCGCCGCTGCCGGCGCGGACTTTTTCGTCTGTCCCGACAACACCGCGCACATGGCCCTCGAGCAGGAGGGCGAGGCGCTGGCGCTGCCCGGCCTGCACCTCGCGGACGTCGTCGCCGATCACGCCGCGCGGGTGCAGCATCGCCGCGTCGGGATCCTCGGCACGCGCTACCTGATGGAAAGCTGGATTTACCCGCAGGCGTTCGCCGCGCGCGGCATCGACGTGGAAGTCCCCGGCCCGGAGGACCGCGCGCGGATCAACCGCGTGATCTTCGAAGAGCTCGTCAACGGCATCTTCACGGAGGCATCGCGCGCCGAGTACGTGCGCATCATCGAGTCGCTCGCATCGCGAGGATGCGACGCGGTCGCGCTCGTGTGCACGGAGATCCCGCTGCTGGTGACGCCGGACGTGTCGCCGCTGCCGACGCTCGACTCCACGCGGCTGCTCGCCCGCGCCGCGTTCGAGGTCGCGATCGGCGCCCGACCGCTGCCGGCGTGGCGCGGCGGCGCGCCGGCGCGCTGAGGTCGCGGCGTCAGCGCCAATAGAACCACTCGCTGAATGCGACCGCGCAGAGCGCGCCCCACACGAGCCGCACGTCGAGCGCGGCCGCCGCGACGATCGCCGCGCCACCGGAGACGACGCTGCAGGCGATCGTCCCGACGCGCAACGACACCATTTGCGTGACGGGATGACCGACGACGGCCGCGACGAGCACGCGCGCGAAGAGCAGCCACGCGCTCAGCAGGATCCCGAACGCCACCGCGCCGCGGATGCCGAGGATCGGTACGGCGGGAGCGCCGCTGACGAGGACGCTCGCGGCGAAGACGAGCGGCACGCCGTACTCGCGCGTCCCGCGAACGAGGTGGGCAAGCACTCGCGCGCCCATGCTCAGTGCCCGCGCAAGCCGGTGAGCGACGCCTCGGCGAGCACGTGGCCGCGCAGGATGAAGCGCAGCTTCCGCCACGTCATCGGCGTGCCGGCGTCGTCGATCGACGGCAGGTCCGTCGCGTAAACGGTGAAGCGGTACTTGTGCGGCGGACCTTCCGGCGGGCACGGACCGCCGTAGCTGCGGCGCAGAAAGTCGTTGTACGCCTGGCGTCCGCCGCCCGCGAGCTCGCCCTCGGCCGCGCCCGCGTTCTCCGCGATCGCGCTCACGGTCGCGGGGATGTTGTATGCGGCCCAATGCACGAAGCCGTCGCCGCCGCGCGCCTCGTAGTCGTCGAAGACGAACGCGAAGCTCCGCGTCGCCGCCGGCGCGTTACGCCAGGCGAGGGCGGGGGAGACGTTCGGTCCCGTGCAATCGAGGCCGTTCAGCATCGTGCGATCGGGCAGCGTCGCGCCGGCCGCGAACGTCGCGCTCGTGACTTCGAAGCGCGGCGTTTGCGGCTGCTGCACGGCGGCCGAGCAGCCGAGGAAGAGAGATAAGGCGAACAACGTCCAGTTGCGCATCATCAGATCCACACGTCCATCGGTGCCGTCATCGCGCCGCCCGCATCGCCGGTGTTCTGCGTGCCTGCCGGCTCGATGAGGAGGATCTTCGTCTCGCCCGCGGCGAACGGCTTGTGCTCCTTGCCGCGCGGCACGACGAACAGCTCGCCCGGCTGCAGTTCGACGCGTCCGTCGCGGAAGTCGATGGCCAGCATTCCTTCGATGACGAGGAACGCCTCGTCGGTCTCGGGATGGCTGTGCCAGACGAAGTCGCCTTCGACGCGCACGAGCTTGAATTGCACGTCATTCATCTGCGCCACCACTTTCGGCTGGAATGTCTCGGCAAAACGTGCGAACTTTTCCGCGAACGAAACCGGCTGGTACATGACGACAAAGTACCAGAACGATAGGAGATTCATCCGCATGGTCCCGATCCGCTCTCTTTGCATCACCGCCGCGCTCTCGCTCGCGGCGTCCGTTTGCCTCGCCGACGCCACCGTCGAACAGCACACCACCGTGCACTTCGGCGGCGTGGTCGGCGGCATCGTCAACGTCTTCGGCGGCCGCGCCGCGCGCGAAGGCGTCGACAGCACCACGTCCGTCAAAGGCCCGCGCCGACTCACCGTCACCGGCGAGACCGGCGAGCTCGTCGACCTCTCCGCCGAGAAAATCTATCGCCTCGACTACGGCCGCAAGACGTACAAGGTCGTGACGTTCGACGAGCTGCGCAAGCAGCTCGAGGACGCGAAGAAGCGCGCCGCGGAGCAGGCCGACGACGCGGACGACGACAAGGCGAAAAAGAAAGAAGGTCCCGAGTACGAGGTCGACTTCGACGTCCGTGAAACGGGCAAGAAGGAGAAGATCGGCGACTACGACACGCACGAGGTGCTCGTCACCGCGACGGTGCACGAGAAAGGCAAGAAGCTCGCGCAGTCGGGCGGCGCCGTCCTCACCGCCGATCTCTGGATGGGACCGCGCATTCCCGCGCTGCGCGAGGTGCTCGCGTTCAACGAGAAGTACTTCCGCCAGCTCTACGGCGACCCGAGCGCGGAGATGCAGCAGATGGCGGTGCTGATGGCGTCGACGCCGACGTTCGCGAAGGCGATGAAGGCGTTCGCCGCAAAGCGCTCGTCGTTCGAAGGCGACGCCGTGCGCACGACGCTCACGTTCGAGAGCGTGGCCGCGCCGGGACAGGAAGCGAAGGATGAGGACTCGGGTGGCGGCGGCGTGGTCGGCGGCCTGCTCTCGCGCGCGATGAAGAAGCGCAACAGCGGCAGCGGCGACGCGGCATCCGCGCCGGGTCACAGCAAGCTGTTCGAGTCGACGACCGACGTCCTGCGCGCGTCGACGTCCGCGTCCGACGTCGCGCTGCCGGCGGACTTCAAGCAGAAGTAGACGATTCGACGAGCGAGGCGATCTGTGCGTCCTTCTCGCGCCAGATCGCCTCGATCCACCCTTTGAACCGCTCGCGCTCCGGACCCGGTTGCGTGATCGCGTCGTCGTAGAACTCGCGCGGCACGTCGAGCCTGCGCCCGCGCACGATGACGCGCGGCACGCGGTTGAGGACGAACGACAGGATCGTGGCGTCTTCATGCGCGGGATAGACGATGGTGACGTCGTACACCGCGTCGAGCTGCTCGGCCATCGACGCGAGCACGAAGCCGACGCCGCCCACGCGCGGCCGCAGCAGGTATCGATACGGCGACTGCTGCTCGGCGTGCTTCGCGCGCGTGAAGCGCGTCCCCTCGACGAAGTTCGCGATCGTCACCGGGATGTCGCGATAGCGGCGGCAGGCGATGCGCGTCGTCTCGAGATCGCGCCCGCGTTTCTCCGGATGCGCGGCGAGGTACTCGGGCGAGTAGCGGCGCATGAACGGGAACTCGAGGCTCCAGCACGCCTGTCCCACGATCGGGAACCAGATCAGCGCGTGCTTGAGAAAGAAGCGGATGAACGGCGCGTGGCCGTGCAGCACGCGGCAGAGCGCGAAGATGTCGATCCACGAGAGGTGATTGCTGATGACGAGGTAGTGGCCGTCGTGGCGCAGCGTCTCGAAGCCGTCGACGTCCCACCGCGTCGAGAGAAAGGTATCGAAGAGAAAGTCGTTGGTGATGACCCAGCGCTCGGCCAGCCAGGCCATGCCGAGGATCACGCGGCGGCGCGCGGCGCCGAAGGTCAACAACTTGACGAACCCGCCGAGGAACACCAGCGTGCCCCAGAGCATGAGGTTCGCGAGGAGCAGCGGGATGAGCGGCAGACCGCGCAGCAAGCGGCGCAAGTTTACAATCGACCGCGCTTGTCGCACGCCGCGCTGCCGCCGCTGGAAGACGATCCGCGCTTCGCCGCCGCGCTCGCGCACGTCGCATCCGGCGACTGGCTCGAAGCCTCGGATCTCTTCGAGGAGCTCTTCTTCGAGGCCGTGCGCGATGAAGTGCCGCTCGTGCGCGTGCTCCTGCAGCTCAGCACCGGCATGCATCATGTCTCGCGCGGGCAGCGCCGCGCGGCCGTGGAGCGGCTCGAGGAAGGGATCCGCGCGATGGCCGACGTCACGAACGCGCGCGGCGTCGATCTCGAGGCGTTGCGCGCGCAGGCCCGTGCCGCCATCGCGCGCCTTCGTTGCTAACATCGGCGCATGCTCAACCGGCGCGAGTTCGCTGCTGCCGCCGTCGCCGCCTCCGTCTCGCTCGCGGTGCCGCGCCGCGCGGCCGCCGCGGACCCGAGCCTCTACGATCGCGCGCTCGTCATCGACATGAACACCGCGCCGCCGGTCAGCTCGGCCGCGGGCATGAGCAAAGACGACCTCGCGATGCTGCGCGACTCCGGCGTGCGCATCTGCAAGACCACCATCGGCGGCTTCGGCTCGTCGTTCACCGACACCGTCGACGAGCTCGCGTTCTGGAGCCGCGTCATCGAGGAGCATCCCGACGCACTGCTGCAGGTGCGCACCGTCGCCGACATCGACCGCGCGCAGCGCGAGCGCAAGAGCGGAATGATCTTCTCGTTCGAAGGCATCGCCATGCTCGACGGGCAGCTCGACCGCATCACCCTCTTCCGCAACCTCGGCGTGCGCGTCATGCAGCTGTCGTACAACATTCCCAGCCCGTTCGGCTCCGGCGTGCTCGCGAAAGGCGGCCTCACGGAGCTCGGTCGCGCGGCGATCACGAGGATGAACGAGACCGGCGTCGCGCTCGATCTGAGTCACGCGAACGAGGAGACCAGCCTCGCCGCGCTGGCGGCGACGACGAAGACGCCGATCCTCTCGCACGGCGGCTGCGCGGCGGTGCATGCGCATCCGCGCAACAAGAGCGACGCGCTGCTGAAAGCCGCGGCGGCGAAGGGCGCGGTGCTCGGCATCTACATGCTGCCGTACATCGCGGCGTCGCCGAAGCAGCCGGCGACCGACGATTACCTCGCGCACATGACGCACGCGCTCGCGGTGATGGGGGAGGACCACGTCGGCATCGGCACCGACGTCGGCATGGAGCCGTTCGACACGTCGGCCGCGAACATGGCCGCGTTCCAGCGGCAGCTCGACGAGCGCAAGAAGGCCGGCGTGTCCGCCCCGGAAGAAGATCGTCCGACGTATCTCGCGGATGCGAACGTTCCGCGCAAGCTCGCGCAGATCGCCGATGGTCTTGCGAAGCGCGGCGTTGCGTCGCGCGTCATCGAGAAGATCCTCGGCACGAACTTCCGCCGCGCGCTCAGTGAGGCGTGGGGCGCGTAGCGAGGCGCAGGAGCCCGATCGCCGCGAGCGCGCCGAAACCCGCGAACGCGGCGGCGCGCCAGTCGGGCTCGCGCCAGCCGCCGAGGTCGAGCGCGGTCGCGACGAGGCCGAGGAGCACGGAGATCACGAGAGAGACCGCGAGCTCCGGCAGCCAGACCGGACGGCGCGAGAACGGAACGATCCTCGCAACGAGAAACGCCAGAACGCCGCATCCGAGCCAGAGAGCCGCACCCACGCCGGCATTATCGACGGACCGGCTCAGCAGTTAGCATGAAACTCGCAAGAGCGGCCGGTGCAGGAGAACACGATGCTGGAGCAACACACGAACAGCAGCAAAGTGAACAACAAAATCCTCGCCATCGAGGACGATCCCGAAGTGCTGGCGCTCTACAAGTCGTACCTGCAGAAGCGCGGCTATGAGGTGCTCTCCGCCAGCGGCGCGCTGGAGGGGATCAGCCTCCTCAACGCGAACCCCGACACCCGCCTGATTCTGCTCGACCTCAACCTTCCCGGCATGAGCGGCGAGGAGTGGATCAGCTGGTACGCCGAGCAAGGCCGGCGGACGCCGGTCGTCGTCGCGTCGGGCAAAGGCGACATCCTCACGATCACCAAGGGCAACAGCATGACCGCGGCGCTCACGAAGCCCTTCCACATGGAAGAGTTGCAGGAGCTCATCGAGGTGTTGCTCGCCGACGACTGGCACGAGCAGGTGAGCGTCGACAAGAAGCTGCACTGAGCGCGCGGTTTCGCGCCGCGCCCTCGCGGCCTCTAACCGTCGTTGCCGATCGCTTCCACGGGACAGTTGTCCATCGCGTCCTTGCAGAGCAGTTCTTCTTCCGGCGTCTCGGGCTGTTTGTAGACGAAGGAGAAGCACTGCTCGTCATTCCGCACGAAGTTCGCGGGCGAGGTCTCGCGGCAGAGATCGCAGTCGATGCACTGCGAATCGACGTAGTAGCGTCCCGTGGGCTGTCCCGGAACTTTGTCGTGGGGGTCTGCCATGATGGTGCTCCCGAAACCAGGAGGTTGCATGAAAACATTTCTCGCCACGTTGTTCCTCGCCGCGAGCACCGCGGTCTTCGCCCAGCAGGCGCCGCCGAATCCGAACCCGCAGATGATGCCGATGATGCATCCGCCGGAGACGGTCAGCGTGACCGGCACCGGGCGCGTCGCGCTCACGCCCGATCGCTTCACCTTCAACGTCGGAGTGCAGACGATGTCCGCAACCGTCGACGACGCCGTCGCCGAGAACAACCGCCGCGTCGCCGCCGTCATCGCCGCGCTGAAGAAAGCGGGCGCTCGCGATGAAGACATCCAGACCTCGGGATTCAATCTCTATCCGCAGCAGGACTATCAGCAGAACCAGATGCCGCGCATCGTCGGCTATCAGGCGACGAACAGCGTGACCGTGCGCAGCGAGAAGGTCGCCGACGCCGGCCGGCTTCTCGGCATCGCCATCGCCGCCGGCGTGAACACGTCGTCCGGCCTGCAGTTCGAAGTCTCCGACCCGGCGCGCGGCCGCGAGCAGGGACTGCGCGCCGCGTTCGACGATGCGCGCGCCCGCGCGAACGCGCTTGCACAGGCCGCGGGCCGCACGCTCGGCCGCGCGCTCTCGATCAGCGAAGGCTCGCAGGCAGCGCCGCCGCCGCCGTATCCAGTGCGCGCGATGGCGATGAAAGCGCAGGCCGCGCAGGTCGACGTTCCGGTCGAGGCGGGGACGCAGGAGAACGGCTACACGGTGTCCGTCGTCTTCGAGTTGCGCTGACTTTATTCCTTTACGAGTCAATGAGTTATCGGCATCCGTGTTGCACTTCCGGAAGGCAGGAGGTGACATGGAAAATCGCGAACGCGATGGCGTCAGCAAGCGCACCACACCGACCGACGCCGGTGATCTGAATCGCCGGACCGAGGAGCGGAAGGGGCGCGAGCAGAGCGGTAACGGCGTGGAGTTCGGTGAACACATCGGACGCGCCGAACAACTCGAAGGAGACAACATGCACAACCGGAATGAAGACAACCTGAACAACGAGAACGTGAGCAACGAATCGTCGCGCAACTCCGGCAGCGGCGGCTACGGTTCGTCGAGCGGTCGCAACAGCGGCTCGACCGGAAGCAACATGGAGAACAACCCGAGCAGCGGCACGTCGCGCGGCTCCGGCAGCAGCAACAAGGGCGAAATCGGCAGCACGGGCGACCTCGGCAGCTCGTCCTCCGGCCGCCACTAACGCTTCGACCAACGCAGTCACGCGAGGCCGCGCCGCCAGGCGCGGCCTTTTTCGTTATCATCGGCCGCGTTCATGTCGACCACTGAAATCACGATCGCGCCGGCGACGGCGAACGACGTCGACGCCATCAAGGCACTCCTCACGAATGCCGGACTTCCCACCTCCGGCGTCGACGAGCACTGGAAGACGTTCCTGGTCGCGCGCCACCTCGGCGAGCTCGTGGCGTGCGGCGGCGCCGAGGCGTACCAGTTCGCGGCACTGATCCGCTCGATCGCCGTGACGCCCGCGTATCGCAGCCAGGGCCTCGGCCGCCGCGTCGTTCGTCAACTCCTTGACCGTCTCGCGTCGCGAGGCCTGCGCGAGTTCTACCTGCTGACGACGAGCGCCGAGGAGTACTTCCGCAAGCGCGGCTTCAAGCCGATCGATCGCGACGAAGTGCATCCGCAGCTGCTCGGCTCCACTGAATTTCAGGACGGCGTTTGCGACAGCGCGGTCTGCATGCGGCTGGTGATGCTGGCGTGAGAGTCTTCGACATCCACGTCCACGTCCAGCCGTGGGAGATGGTGAAGCCCGAGGCGCTCGCGCTGATCGACGACGCCTCGCATGCGAACGCGAAGGACATCCTCGCGACGCCGGAGGCGCTGCTGCGGCACATGGATGCCGAAGGCGTCGAGCGCATCGGCTGCATCAACTACGTCTCGCCGGACGTCATGGGCTTCACGCGCGAGGTGAACGACTGGATCGCGAACTTCACGCGCGGGCATCGCGATCGCCTCGTCGCCGTCGGCTCGGTCAATCCGCTGCACGAGATGGACGTGCGCGGCGAGATCCGCCGCGTCCTCGACCTCGGCATCGGCATGATCAAGATCCATCCGCCGCACCAGCTCTTCGCGCCGAACGGTTACCGCGGCGAGCTGTGGCAGCTCGCGGAGATCTACCGCGAATGCGAGGAGCGCGGCGTGCCGGTGATGTTCCACACGGGGACGTCCGTGTTTCCGCGCGCGCGCAACGTCTTCGCCGATCCGATGCCGATCGACGACGTGGCCATCGACTTCCCGCGCCTGCCGATCATCCTCGCGCACGCGGGACGCCCCCTCTACGGCGAGACCGCGTTCTTCCTCGCGCGGCGGCACGCGAACGTGCGCCTCGACATCTCCGGCATTCCGCCGAAAGCGCTGCTGCGCTACGTCCCGCGCGTCGCCGATCTCGCCGACAAAGTCTTGTGGGGCACCGACTGGCCGTCGCCGGGCGTCGTGTCGATGAAGAAGAACGTCGAGGATTTTCTCGCGCTCGGACTCGGCGAAGCCGTCGAGCGGAAGATCCTGTGGGAGAACGCGGCGGCGCTGTTCAAAGACGAATGAAGAACGCAGAACGCAGAATGAAGAATTGAGAACGGTGGTGGCGCGCTGCGCGCGCACGTGCTCCTTTCTTCATTCTGCGTTCTGCGTTCTGCGTTCTTCATTCATCTTCTCAATCCCCTCCGGCAACACCACTCCCACTTTCCGCAGCGCCTCGAACGACCCCACGTCCGACCAGCCGAAATCTCCGCGAATCGTGGCCACGTCGCGGCTCTTCTCCATCATCGCGTAGTCGATCGAGATCGACGGCATCGACTCGTAGTTCTCGTTCGTCACGCGCGCGATCTCCGGCGCGGCCGCGGTGAGCTCGCGGCGAAACACGTCCGTGCGCCAGACGAACATGCTCGCGTTCCAGGCGTAGTTGCCGGCGCGCAGGAACTCGCGCGCGCGCGCCTCGTCCGGCTTCTCCGTGAACGCGGCCACGCGGAAGACCTCGTCCTCGATGCGCTCCGCGAGCTCGAGATAGCCGTAGCCGGTGTTCGGCTCCGTCGGTTCGATGCCGATGGTCATCAGCGTGTCGTGCGTTTCCGCGAATGCGTACGCGCGATCGAGCACGCGCACGAACTCCGGCTCGTCGGCGATGAAGTGATCCGACGCGAGGAACGCGACCGTGCTCGGACCGAGGCGCGATTCGATGGCGAAGGTGCAGAGCGCGATCGCGGGTGCGGTGTTGCGGCGCGCGGGCTCGGCGAGCACGTTCTCGCGCGGCAGCTCCGGCAGATGCGCGCGGCACTTGTCCGCGTACTGGACGTTCGTCGAGACGAAGATCGCTTCCGGCGGCAGCAGCCGCGCGACGCGCGACCACGTCAGTTGCAGCAGCGAGCGGCCGTCGAAGAGCTTCAGGAATTGCTTCGGATTCTCGTCGGAGCTCAGCGGACGCAGACGCGTGCCGGCGCCGCCGGCGAGGATCACCGCGGCGCGCGTCACGCGGACTTTCTCCCGACCGCGATGAGACTGAGGCCGTTCGGCGGAGTGTCCCCTTCGAGTCTGCGCAGCAGCGGCACGAGCGCGTCGAACACGCGCGACTGTCCCGACGGCAGCGCGCGGCGCGCGAAGAACGTCGTGTTGAGGCGCCAGGCCAGACGGCCGACGCGATTCTGAAAGCTCACGTGCTCCACCTCGAAGCCCGCCTGCTGCAGTTTCGCGACCAATTCCTCTTTCGTGTAGCGACGCAGGTGTCCGATGCCGCGGTCCATCGAGCCGAAGAGCGCCGGATCGGCGGGCACGAACACGAGCACGCGCCCGCCCGGCACGAGCAGCTCGTGCGCGCGGCGCAGCGCGCCGACGTCGTCGGCCGTATGTTCGAGGACGTTGATGCACGTCACGGTGTCGAAGCGATAGTGCGCGAGCGCGAGCGCGCTGTCGGATTCGAGATCGAGACGCTCGACGAAAATGCCGGGACGGCGGCGGAACGCGTTGCGCAGGCGGTCGTAATACGGCTGCTCTTTGTCCGCGGCGACGATCAACTCGCGTCCGTAGAAGAAGCGCGTCATCGTGCCGCTGCCCGCGCCCGCCTCGAGCACGCGCTGCCCGACCCACGGCTGCAGCCGCTCCCACACCCACGCGTTGTATTTGTGCAGCCGCGCGCGGCGCCGCAGCTGCAGATACGTGCGCGGCTCGCTCGCGCGGTCTTCGAAGAGGCCGTAGCGCAGGATCGTCCAGATCGCGCTGAAGCCGTCCTTCCAGTTGATCTTCTTCCCTTCCCAGTACTCGCGGCCGTAGTACGAGATCGGCACTTCGAAGATGCGATAGCCGCGGCGCGCGACCTTCGCCGTGATCTCCGGCTCGATGCCGAAGCGGTTCGAGCGCAGCGTGATCGACTGGATCACGTCGCGGCGGAAGACCTTGTAGCAGGTCTCCATATCCGTGAGATCGAGGTTCGTGGTCATGTTCGACAAAAACGTGAGGAACGTGTTCCCCATGCGATGCCAGAAGAGCATCACGCGGCGCGGGTAGCCTTCGAAGCGCGAGCCGAAGACGACGTCGGCGTGGCCGTCGACGATCGGCTGAATGAGCTTCGGATACTCCTCCGGGTCGTACTCGAGATCGGCGTCCTGAATGAGCACGATCTCGCCACGCGCTTCCGCGATGCCGCGGCGGATGGCGGCGCCTTTGCCCATGTTCACCGGCTGCAGGATGTGGCGGAGCTCGGGCCAGCCGAGGGAGGCGACGACGTCGCGCGAGCCATCGGTGGACTGATCGTCGATGACGACGATCTCCTTGTCGACGGGAACCTCGCGCACGCGGCGCAGCAGCTCCGCGACCGTCGCGCGTTCGTTGTAGCAGGGGACGATGACCGATAACAGCGGAGCGTCCATCGGCGGGCGTATATATCATTCGCCGCGCAGATGCCGGCTCACGTCACCAACGAAACGCTGCGAAAGTCGCTGCACATCGCCTTCGGCCTGGTCGCTTTCGCGCTGAAATGGCTGTCGTGGCCGATGGCCGCGGCGGTCTGCGTGGTGGCCATCGTCTCGAACTGGCTCGTGCTGCATCGCCTCGTCGGACGCGCCGTCGCGCGCCACGAGCGCGGCTACGACGCGGGCATCGTGCTCTATCCCGTCGCGGTGCTGCTGCTGATTCTCGTCTTCCACGACGCGCTGCACTTCGCCGCCATCGGCTGGATGCTGCTCGCGTTCGGCGACGGCATCGCCACGCTGGCGGGGAAAGCGTTCCGCCTCGCGCCGCTGCCGTGGAATCGCGACAAAAGTCTCGGCGGCCTGATCGCGTTCGTTGTCCTCGGCGGCGCCGGCGCGCTGGCGGTGGCGTACTGGATGAACTACCGAGAGCCGCTGGTGGTGCTCATCGCGACGCTCGCGGCGGCGCTGGTCGAGTCGATGCCGCTCGGCGTCGACGACAACCTCGCCGTGCCGTTCGCGGCGAGCGTGGCCCTGCTGGTGGCCGGCATTCATCCGACGCTGCCGTACAGCACGTGGCCGCACACGCCGGCGTGGCTGCTCGTCAACGGCGCGCTCGCGCTCCTCGGCTATTTCGCGCGCAGCGTGAGCTTCTCCGGCGCGCTCGGCGGCTTTCTCCTCGGCACGATCATCATCCTCGGCGCCGGCTGGCCGCTCTACGTCGCGCTGCTGGCGTTCTTCATCATCGGCACCGGTGCGACGAAACTTGGATATCAACGGAAAGCGAAGCGCGGACTCGCGGAAGGACACGGCGGCCGTCGCGGCATCAGCCACGCGTTTGCGAACGTCGGCACCGCGGCCATCTGCGCGATCGCGGTCTCGCGCCTCGCGCGCGCGGCAGCGGGACAGATGGAGTACGAGCTGCTGCCGCTCTTCATGGGCATCGCCTCGCTCGCCACCGCCGCCGCCGACACGACTGCCTCCGAGATCGGCCAGCTCCTCGGCAAGCGCGCCTTCCTGCCGCTCACGCTGCGGCGCGTGCCGACCGGCACCGAGGGCGCGATCTCCGTCGAAGGCACGCTCGCCGGCGCGATCGGCGGCTTCATCGTCGCGCTCGTTTCGACGTGGGCGGTCGACCGGCAGTTCTTCGGCGCGATCTTTTCGTGGAGCCTCGTCGGTGCGCTCGCGCTCTGCGCGTTCAGCGGCTCGTATCTCGAGAGTCTCGCCGGCAGCTGGAACCGCCGCCACGGCGAGCCGATGCCGAACGGCGTGCTGAACTTCTTCAACACCGTGGCCGGCGCGGTGCTGTTCTATTACGCGCAACTCGCCTTCGGTCTCTTCGACTGGCACGCGTATTTGCAGAGACCGATGGGAGGGTCGTGATGGCGTCGCTGAAGAAAGTGGTGATCGTGGGGCGGCCGAACGTCGGCAAGTCGACGCTCTTCAACCGCCTCGCGGGCAAGCGCCGCGCGCTGATTCACGATCTGCCGGGCATGACCCGCGACCGTCTCACCGACGTCGTCGAGCTCGATGACGGCCGCCGCTACGAGCTCACCGACACGGGCGGACTCGAATACGGCGACACGCCGATGTCGGCGTTCGCGGGCGAGATCCGCGAGCAGGCGCAGCGCGCGCTCGCCGACGCCGATTTCATCATCTTCGTCGTCGACGGCGCGGCGGGATTGCTCGCGGAAGATCGCGACATCGCGCAGGAGTTGCGCAGCGAGGCGGCGAAGACCGTGCTCGTCGTCAACAAGACCGATCGCAAGGACGCCGAAGAAAGCGTGCCGGAGTTCTGGGAGCTCGGTTTGGAGCGCGTGCTGTCGATGTCGGCGGAGCACGGCGACGGCGTCGACGATCTCGTCGACGCGATCGCGGAGATCGTCCCCGCCGAATCGGCGCAGGACGACGAAGACGACGCGAACGGTCCGATCCGCGTCGCCATCATCGGCCGCCCGAACGTCGGCAAGTCGTCGCTGCTCAACCGCCTCACGCAGCAGGAGCGGGCGGTGGTCTCGCCGATCTCCGGCACCACGCGCGACGCCATCGACATGGAGATCACGCGCAACGGACGGCCGTATCTCATCATCGACACCGCCGGCATCCGCCGCAAAGGCAAGACGACGGACGAAGCGGAGAAGCTCGCCGTGATCTCGGCGCGCAAGGCGATCGAGCGCTGCGAGATCGCGCTGGTGATGATCGACGCGACCGAGGGCGTGACGGGGCAGGACGCGACGGTCGCCGGCTACGCGGAAGACGCGGGAAAGGCGGCGATGCTGCTCGTCAACAAGTGGGACGTCGGCGAGCACGCGCAGGACGACTACAAGAAGTTCGAGGACCAGACGCGCTTCCGCCTCAAGTTCCTCTCGTACGCGCCGCTCGAGTTCATCTCCGCGAAGACCGGCCGGCGCGTCGAAAAGATCTTCCCGAAGATCGACGCGATCATCGACGGGTACCGCCGCAAGTTCCGCACGTCGGACCTCAACGGCATCCTCGAGCGCGCCGTGACCGCGCACAATCCGCCGTCGGTGCGCGGCAAGCCGCGCCGCTTCTACTACGTCACGCAACTGAAGTCGGGGCCGCCGACGTTCGCGTTGTTCTCGAACGTCGACGAGCCGCTGCACTTTTCGTATCGGCGCTACCTCGAGAACCAGTTCCGCGAGGCGCTCGTGTTGCCGGGTTGCCCGATCCACTTCGTCATTCGCGCGCGGAAGGGGATGAAGCGCGAGCAGCGCTGACGCGCGGTAGCGTCACCGTGGCCACGCTGCCGCGGCGCTCGCGCCGGTTCTCCAGCGTCACGCTGCCGCCATGCGCCTCGGCGATCTGGCGGCTGAGCACCAGGCCGATGCCGGTGCCGTTCGCCTTCGTCGTGAAGAACGGCACGAAGAGGTTCGCCGTGCTGCTGACGCCGATGCCTTCGTCGAGGATGCGCACGACGACCGCGTCACGCGTGTCGCTCCATTCGATGCGCACGCTGCCGCCGGTCTCGAGCGACGCATCGACGGCGTTGCGCAGCAGGTTGATGAGCATCTGTTCGATCTGCGCGCCGTCGCCGGCGATGGCGACGTCGCTGCCCGGCGCGATCTCGATGTGCATGCGCGGTTCGATGGCCACGACGCGCGCCACGAGCTCCGCGGTCGCGATCGGATCGTGTGCCGGCGGCGGCAAGCGCGCGAGCTGCGTGTACGCGCTGGTGAAACGCGTCAGCGACTCCGCGCGCGCGGCGATCACGCGCGCGCCGCGCACGACGTCGTCGCGCCAGTCGCGCGGCAGCGGCTCGCGCGTCACCAGCGACTCGATGCTCGTGCCGATCGACTTGATCGGCGCGAGCGAGTTGTTCAGCTCGTGGCCGAGGACGCGGACGATGCGCTGCCACGCGCGCGTCTCCTCGGCGCGCAGAGCGCGGGTGATGTCGGCGATGACGAGCAACCGATGTGGCAACCCTTGTTCGCGAAAGGTCGAGCGGCGGATGCTCCAGCGTCCCGCGCCGCCGGGAAACGTGCGGTCGATGGCCGGCGGCGCATCGTCGGCGACGAGCTCCGCGAGCCCGAGCTCTTCCGCGGAACGGCCGAGGAGGCGCGCGCGCGGCAACGCGAGCAGCGTTTCCGCCGCGCGATTCACGAGCTGCAGGCGGCCATTCGCATCGAACGTGAAGATCGCCGCGTCGATCTCCGCCATCACCGCGCGCAGCAGCGCCGCGGCTTCCACCGCTTCGAGTTTGCGCGACTGCAGCATCGACGCGAGCGCGTTGATCTCGACGAGCAGCTCGCCGATCGAGTCGTCCGTCCGGTGTCGCGCGCGCAGCGAGTAGTTCTCCTCGCGCAGCGCCGTCAGCAGGTTCGCGACGGTGCGCAGCGGATAGGTGATCTGCTCGCGCACGATGACGCCTATGACGAACGCCGCGACTGCGATGAGGAAGAGCGTGGTCCACCGCGCGCGCGCCGACACGCCGTCGCCGAACGCGAACAGCACTGCGGCGATCGCCACCGGCGCGAGCGCCAGCGCGGCAGTGACGACGATCCGGGTTTCGTACGCGAGCGGCCGGCGCATCAGAGACCGTATCGCTGAATCCTGCGATACAGCGCGCTGCGACTCAAGCCGAGCGCGTCGGCGGCCTTGCTGACGTTGCCGTCGAATCGCACCAGCGCCTTGCGGATCAGCAGCGCCTCGACCTCTTCGAGCGAGAGATCGTCGAGGCGTCCTTCGTTCGCCGCGGGCGCGAGCCCGAGGTCGCTGCGCGCGATCTGCGCGCCGCCGGTCATCAGCACCGCGCGTTCGACGACGTGCTCCAGTTCGCGCACGTTGCCCGGCCACGCGTGATCGAGCAGCGCCTTGAGCGCGGGCGCGTCGAAGCCGGCGATCTGCTTGCGATAGCGTCGCGCGGTCGCGCGGAGAAAGTGCGCCGCGAGCGCCGGAATGTCGTCGCGCCGGTCGCGCAGCGGCGGCAGGCGGATCTCGACCGTGTTGAGGCGGAAGAGCAGATCGCGGCGGAAGCGTCCCGCTTCGACGTCGTCTTCGAGCGCGGCATTCGTCGCGGAGATCAGCCGCACGTCGACGCGCAGCGTCTTCGACGAGCCGACGCGTTCGAACTCGCCGCTCTCGACGACGCGCAGCAGTTTCGCCTGTTGCGCCAGCGGCACGTTCGCGATCTCGTCGAGAAACAGCGTGCCGCCGTCCGCGAGCTCGAAGCGTCCGATGCGTTCGCTCTTCGCGTCCGTGAACGCGCCCTTCGCGTGTCCGAACAACTCGCTCTCAAAGACACCCTCGGACAATCCGCCCGCGTTGACGGAGACGAGCGGCCGCGCGGCGCGTTTCGACGCCGCGTGCAGCGCGCGCGCAACGACGCCTTTCCCCGTGCCGTTCTCGCCACGGATCAACACGTTCGCGTCCGACGGTCCGATGCGCCGGATCAGCTCCAGCACCGGCTTCATCGCCGGCGAGGCCGCGACCATCTCGAGCTCGGGCGTGGAGAGATTTTTCTCGAGCCGCTCGTTGCGCCGCAGCGCGCGCGAGAGCTCGGTCTGATTGCGCACGATCGCCAGCAGGCGCGCGTTGTCCCACGGCTTCTGCAGAAAGTCGCGCGCGCCGCGCCGCATCGCCTCGACCGCGATCTCGACCGTCGCCCACGCCGTCATCACCACGACCGGCAGCGCGCTGTCGTACGCGTGCAGCTGTTCGAGGAGATCGAGACCTTCGGCACCCGAGGTCGTGTCGCGCGTGTAGTTGAGATCGATGATCGCGAGATCGAAGTCGTGCGCGCCGGCGGCGCGGATCACCGCGCCGGGCGACGACACGGCTTCGATCTCGTAGCCTTCCTGCTTCAGCGCGAGACGCAGCGCCTCGACCACGTCGGCGCTGTCGTCCGCGATGAGAATGCGAGGCGCGTTCATTCGCTGCGCATCATCTCAGTCAGCTGTTGTAGATCGCCAGCAGGGGATCGACGCGCGCCGCGCGCCGCGCGGGGACCCAGCTCGCGACGAGCGCCACGCCGCCGAGGAGCAGACAGATCGCGACGATCGTCAGCGGATCGCCCGGTGCGACGCCGTAGAGCAGGCTGCGCATCATCCGCGTGACGATCAGCGCCGCGATCATGCCGAGCCCGACCCCGACGGCCGTCACGCGCGCGGCCTGTCCGACGATGAGGCGGAAGACGTCTTCCGCGCGCGCACCGAGGGCCATGCGGATGCCGATCTCGGACGTCCGCTGCGCGACGGAGTAGCTCATGATGCTGTAGATGCCGACCGCGGCGAGCAGCAGCGCGAGCGCGGCGAGGACGCCGAGGAGCGTGAGCGTGAAGCGCCGTCCCGCGAGCGTGTCGGCCCGCACGGCTTCGAGCGTGCGCACGCCGAGCACCGGCTGCTGCGGATCGATGCGCCGCACGATGGCGCGCATGGCCGGCAGCAACGCGTCGGGATCCGCCGTGCGCGCGACGATGCTCACGCGCCGCACGGTGCGCTGCGCCTGCGGCAGATAGAACGTCATCGTCGGCGCCTCGGTGAGCGTCGCGAAGCGGATGCCGCGCACGACGCCGACGATCGTCTTCGGCTTCCCGCTGTGAAACGCGATCTGGCGCCCGATCGGATCGACGCTCGGGAAGAAGCGGTTCGCGAACGTCTCGTCGACGATCACCACCGGCTGCGCGTTGGCGTCGTCGTGCGCCGTGAACGGGCGGCCGCGCTGCAGCGTGATCTGCATCGTTTCGAACAGCGTCGGCGTCACCGAGAGCACGGTCGCCGCCGGTCCTTCGCCCGGCGGGAAGGGCGCGTGGCCGACGATCGTGAACGTGTTGATCTGCTGGTCGCCGGCGAGCGGCAGCGCGTCGATGAGGCCCGCCGACTGCACGCCCGGCGTACGCGCGAGCTCGTCGAGGATGCGGTTCTGCATCGCCAGCACCTGCGGGTCTTCCGCGTAGAGATTCACGCGCGGACTGACCTCCAGCACCGCGACGCCGCGCGGCTCGAAGCCGGGATTCGTGTGCAGCAACTGCACGAAGCTGCGCAGCAGCAGTCCCGCGCCCACGAGCATGACCAGCGACAACGCGATCTCCGCGACGACGATCGCGTTGCGCACGCGATTGCGCTTGCGACCTTCCGTCGAGCCGCGCGTGGCGTCGTTCAGCGTCTCGGTGAGATTCGTCTTCGACGCCGCCAGCGCCGGCGCGAGACCGAAGAGCAGTCCGGTGGCGACGGACAGCGCGAGCGCGAATGCGAGCACGCGCGCGTCGAGCGTCACCGCATCGAGCCGCGGCACACCCGGAGGCGCGAGCGAGACAAGGAGCTGCAGACCCCACGACGCGAAGAGCAAGCCGACGACGCCCGCCCCGAGCGCGAGCAGCAGGCTCTCCGCGAGCAGCTGCCGCACGATGCGCGCACGCGTCGCGCCGAGGGCGGCGCGGATGGCGATCTCGCGATGCCGCGCCGCGCCGCGTGCGAGCGACAGATTGGCCACGTTCGCACAGCCGATGAGCAGCACCACGCCCACCGCGGTCATGAGCAGCAGCAGCGACGGCCGCACGTTCTGCGTCAGCCGGTCCTGCAGCGAGTCGATGGCGAGCCGGAAGTTGGTGTCGTTCTCGGGATACGCCTTCTCCAGCCGCTTCGCGATGAGCGTCGCGTCCGCCTGCGCCTGATCGACCGTCGCTCCCGGCGCGAGCAGTCCGATCGCGTCGAGGTACCACGCCCCGCGTTCGGTGTAGTTGGCCTCCAGCAGCGGCTCGACCGGAATCCAGAAGTCGACCGGGTCGGCGTCGATCGGAAAGCGCACGCCCGGCGGCAGCACCGCGACGACGACGCGCGACTTGCCCGCGGTTCCGAAACGGATCGAGCGTCCGATGATGCCGGGATCCGCGCCGAAGTCGCGCGTCCACGTCGCATGCGACAGCGCGATCACCGGCGCCGCGCCCGGCGAGTCTTCCGCGGCCGTGAACGGACGCCCGAGCTCCGGCTTCACGTCGAGAATCTCGAAGAGCTCGCGGCCGACCGACGCGCCGTTGAGGCGCACCGGCTCGCCGCCCGGATAGAGAAACGCCGCGCTGCGCGACCACGCGGCGATGCGGCTGATCTTGCGCGACTGTTTGTGCACGTCCGCGAGGTTCGGCCAAGAGTTGATCTCCGCCTCGGCGCGGCTGCCGCGCGCGGCGTTGTAGCCCGCGATCGTGACGAGCCGGTCGGACGTCGAGAACGGCAGCGGCCGCAGCAGAATCGCGTTGACGACGCTGAAGATCGCGCTGTTCGCGCCGAGGGCGAGGGCCAGCGTGGCGATCGAGATCAGCGCGAAGCCGCGGTTGCGCAGCAGCGCGCGCAGGCCGAAACGGAAGTCGAACAGAAGATCGTGCATCGAAGCCTCCTCACGCGATCGCGAATCCGCTCTCGCTCAGCTTTTCCTCGGCATCGCGCTGCCGCGTCTCTTCGACGATGCGGCCGTCGAAGAGATGCAGCGTGCGGTCGGCGTAACGCGTGAAGCGCGGGTCGTGCGTGACCATGCAGATGGTCGCGCCGCCGCGGTGCAGCTCGCGCAGGAGGTCCATCACCGCCTCGCCGTTCTTCGAGTCGAGGTTGCCGGTCGGCTCGTCCGCCAGCAGGATCGCCGGCTCGCCGGCAAGAGCGCGCGCGACCGCGACGCGCTGCTGTTGTCCGCCGGAGAGCTGCGCCGGATAGTGCTTCGTGCGATGGGCCATGCCGACGCGCTCGAGCGCATCGACGGCGCGACGCTTCCGCTCCGCCGGCGGAATGCCGCGATAGGTGAGCGGCAGCTCGACGTTCTCGTACACCGTGAGATCGCCGATGAGATTGAACGCCTGGAAGATGAAGCCGACCTCGCGGTTGCGGATGCGCGCGCGCTCGGCGGGCGCGAGCGACGCGACCTCGTGTCCGGCGAGCGTGTAGCGGCCGGAGCTCGGCGCGTCGAGCAAACCGAGGATCGAGAGCAGCGTCGACTTGCCGCAGCCGGAAGGGCCGGCGATCGAGACGTACTCGCCCTTCGTAATGGTGAGGTGCACGCTCGTCAGCGCGTGCGTCTCGAGCTCCTCGGTGATGAAGACTTTGTTGACGTCCTGTAGATGGATCAGCGCTTCGTTCATCGTTCGTCCTCTCAGCGGATGCGGATGCGGTCGTACTGGTACAGCGCGGTCGCGTCGGAGACGATCACCGAGTCTCCCGGCGCGAGGCCGCGGCGGATTTCAATGGAAGACGCCGACGCGCGGCCGAACGTCACCGGCGTGCGGGTGGCGGTCGTGCCGTCGGCGGAGAGTTTGAAGAGCGCGCCGGTGCCGTTCTCCGGCGCGCTCGACGGACGCGCGACGCTCAGCGTGTCCGCGATCCGTTCGAGTTCGATGGTCGCGTCGACGGAGAGATCGGGACGTGCGCCCGGCGGCAGCGCGCCGTCGATGGCGAGATCGATCGTCACCGTGCCTTCGCGCACCGACGGATCGATGCGCGCGACATGCGCGGCCGCGAGTCCGTTGCGCGTGTCGAGCATCGCGCGCTGGCCGACGACAATGTCTTTCGCCTGCGTCTCCGCGATGCGGATCTCCGCCTTGAGCCGCTCCGGCCGCGCGATGCGCGCGATCGCGGTGCCGGCCGCGACGCGCTGCCCGGCCTGCACGCTGACCTGCTGCAACACGCCGTCGATGCCCGCGCGTACGCGCAGCGCGTCGACGCGCTCGCGCTGCAGATCGCGGAACGCGCGCCGCTGTTCGACGAGCGCTTTCGCCGCCGCGAGCCGCGACTCCTGCGCCGCGGCCGAGACGCGCAGCCGCGTCTCTTCGATCTTCATGCGGTTCTGCGTTTCGTCCGCCGACGTGCGCGAGATCTCGCGCGTGATGTGCGCGGCCAGTCCCTGCCGTTCGAGCTCGGCGTCCGCGTCGGCATGCAGCGCCGCCTGCTTCGCCTCGGCACGCAGGCGCGCGAGACCCGCCTCGCGGTCGAGCCGCTCGTTCTCGAGCTGCGCACGCATCGTCTCGTAGTCCGCCTGCGCGGCGCGCAGCTGCCATTCGGCGTCGCTCGAGGCCTGCTGCTGCTGATCGTTCGACAGCTCGACGACGACGGTGTCGGCGCGCACGACGGCGCCCGGCTGCACGACGACGCGCTCGACGCGCGCGTCGGTCGCCGTCGAGATCCAGCGCACGTCTTCCGGCGTGAGCACGCCCGTGCCGCGCACCTCGCGCGTCAACGGACCGCGCTTCACCGTGTCGAGGACGAGCGTGTTGCGGTCGACTTCGGGCGCCGCGGGCTTGAGCCGCGCGAGGCCGAGGGTCGTCAGCGCGACGGCGAGGATCGCGCCGCCGATGACGCCGCGGCGAACGAGTTTTCTGCGAGGTGCTGCGGGCCGGACGATGTCCATCGTGGCCGCGCTCTTCCGCAAGCGCTCTGCCGCGACGCGCCAGTTTGACGTAAGTGCCGCGCGCGCTTGTCGTTGTGCGCGCGCGGCACCGTTCGGAAGATCGGGAAAGTGTCCGCTTGTGGGATTTTCGCGTCCCGCGAACGATCAATTACCGGGCGCGATGCACCGTGACGTTGCCGTTGACCGTGCGGATGCGCACGAGTCCGCGGCCGCTGCCCGCCACGCCGCGTGCGCGCACGTAGCGGCGCGGCGTGCCCTCGTGCGCGTCGAACGCGGTCACCGGCGCGCGCTCGAGCGGCCACGCGCTTTCGATGTGCGCGGGATCGTCGTCGTCCGTGTACGCGGTCTCGAGCTCGAAGCGGCCGTCGAAGTCCGCGGGCAGCTCGACCACGATGTGGCCGTGACCGCTCACGACGTCGACGCTCTGCGTCTGGCCGTTCGCATCGGCGAGCGTGATCTCGACGCTGCCGGCGCCGGTCGACGCCGCGACCGAGCCCGCGACGGGACCGACGTCGATGCGCCCGCCGCCGGTCGAGACGTCGACGTCGCCCGCGGCGCGTCCGACGTGAATGCGTCCGCCGCCGGTGGAGATGACCGCGCCGTGCGGCGCCTCGTCGATGACGACCTCGCCGCCGGATTTTGTGATCTGCAGCATGCCGGGCGTTCTCGCGCGGCGCGCCCGCGACTCGGTGCGCGGCGAGCGGAGGTTGACGAGCTCCCGCGTGTCGCGTACCTCCGCGATCGCGGCGACGGGCGGCACGGGCGGCACCGGCGGCACGGCCGGTGTCACGGTGACGTCATCGCTGTCGTCGTCCTGATCGGTGTCATTGTCATTGTCGTCGGTCGTGTAGTTGCCGTTGACGCTGACGTTGCCGGTGTCCACCTGGCCGCTGCCGGATGCGCCGCGCAGGCCGCCGGTGACGTTGCGGAAGCGCACGGCGCCGCCGCCGGTGGAGGTGCGGCCAGCGAGGTCGGAGTCGACGACGTGGATGTCGCCGCCGCCGGTGCTCAGTTGCGCGCGTCCGTGCAGCCGCTCGAGGCGGATGTCGCCGCCGCCGGTCGAGCCTTCGAACGTGCCGTCGACGTCGACGATGTGGATCTCGCCGCCGCTCGACGAGATGTGCACGTTGTAGCGCCGCGGCACGCGCAGCTCGAACTCGTGCGAGGTGGACATGCGGCCGCGCTGCTCCGCGAACTTGGCGGTGACGCGAACGTCGTTGCCGTCCTTCACCGCATCGACGACGGTATTGTTCGCGTCGTGCCCGCGCAGCTGCGCGCGGACGTCGACGTGCGCGTCGTCGTCGCCGACGATGTCGATGCTGCCGCCGGTCTCGAGCTCGAGGATCAGCGTGCCGCCCGGCGCGGTGTCGAGCACACGCTCGAAGTCGGCCGGCGCGCTCGTGCGGGTGCGCGACGATTGCGACGATTCGCGATTGCTGGCGATGGTGATGGTGGTGTTCGTCGGCGTGTTCGTGTGGGTCGGCGTCGGCGTCGCGATGTTCGTCGGCGTCGATGCATCGCGCTCGCTCGCGCGCAGCTCGGGCTTCGCCGCGGCGAGCGGCACGAGCAGCAGCACGGCCGCGGCCATGCTCGCCGTCACGCGTCCGCGTGAGACGCCGCCGCGCAGGCGCGTTTCGTCGAGCAGCGCGCGCAGCCGCGTCTCGAGGTGCGACGGACAGGCCATGCCGACCGCGGCGACGCTGGCGAAGCCGCGCGTGCGCGTGGCCCGCGCGACGTCGAGCAGATGCGTCGCGTAATCGTTCGCGAACATGCCGCGCGCGATCGCGCGGTCGTCCGTCGCATGCTCACACTCGCGCCGCAAGCGGCGCAGCGCAAACCACGCCGCGGGATGGAACCAGTACAGCGCGCACGCGAGCCGCGCCGCGAGCAGAATCGGATAGTCGTTCCGCGCGATGTGCGCGAGCTCGTGCAACAGCGCCGCGCGCCGCCGGTCCGCCGGCCACGTCGCCGCATCCGCCGGCAGGAACACGAGCGGCACGCGCCAGCCGGACGTAAACGGCGCCGCCACCGCCGCGCTCAAGAGCACGCGCACGTTCCGCGCGACGCCGATGTGCGCGCGCGCGTCACTCACGAGCGCGTTCCATTCCTCATCGTCCGCCACGATGGCCTCACGCGCGATGCGCCCAACCGCGCGATGTCCCGCGAGCAGCCACACCGCGATCGCCGCGGCACCCGCGAGCCAGATCGCGACGAGCCACATCGCTGGCGACGGCCAATGCGACGCCGCCGGCAACGGCGCGGCCTCGCGCGCTGTCTCGTTACGTACGACGATCTCCGGTACCGCCGCCCGCGTCGTGACGACCATCGGCGCCTCGACACGCGCCGCACGCCAGTCCGGCAACGCGACTGGCAACGCCGGCGCCGTCGCCGTGACGATCGCCAGCACGACCGCGCCGCCGAGGGTCAGCGCCCACACGAGGTGGCGTGCCGCCGCCGAACGCCGGCGCAACAGCGCCGCGCACGCGATCCCGATCAGAAAGAGCACCGTGAGCTTGCCAAGAAAGAGCGTCATTTGCGGGTTCTCCTGCGGCCGGCCTGCTCGATCAACTTGCCGAGCCGCTTCAACTCTTCTTCCGAGGGCGGCTTCTCGGCCACGCCGAGCATCGCCGCCACCGCCGATTCGATGGAGTTGCTGAAAAAGGTGTTGAGCAGATGGCGCACGGCGGAGTTGCGCACATGCTCCGGATCGGCCGTCGGCAGATAGACGTACCGCGGTCCGTCCCATTCATGCCGCACGAAGCCTTTCTCCTCGAGCAGCCGCAACATGCCGCGCACCGACGAGTACGTCGGCGGATCGTCCAGATCCTCCCGCACCTCCGCCGCCGTCGCCCGCCCGCGCCGGAGAATGACGTCCATGATCTGCCGCTCCCGCCGCCCCAGCTGCCCCAAGTCCTGCTGCTTGCTCATTGACATGATGCTAATACATTAGCATCGACGTTCTGACGATGCAAGGGGGACGACCGGGAGCGCCTCCGGCGGGCCGGCGCGGCCGGCAGCGCTAAGGGCTTAGCCAGTACGCACGTGCGGCTGCAGTCAACGACGTTCACCGCGACCGCACGTGCGTCGCGGCTAGGCCCTTAGCGCCGCCGGCCGCGCCGGCCCGCCGGAGGCGCTCTCGTCGGTTCCCTCGTGCAATCGCCGGAGCGCCGAATCTGTTAAAAGGAGCGCGATGAAACCTCCTCAGATGGTCACGCTCACGCCTGGCAAACGCGTGTTGTTCCTCACGAAAGACCCGGAGCTCATCCGCAGGCAATTGGCCGGCGAGCTCGACTTGCAGATGAAAGACCTGCGCGTCGAGGACCTGCTCGACGACATCAACACGGACGCCATGACTCCGGCGTGGGTTTGCTTCGACTACAAACCGGAAGACATCGCGCGGAACGCGTACGCGGGGCTCATCGTCAAGGGCGAGCGGCTGGTTCCGGCGGACGCGTTGCGCAACGGCAACTTTGAAGTGATCGTCTCGGGATATCGGAAAGGGGTGGGCAGTTCGCGCGAGACCGCGACGCAGTGCGAAGTGTTCAGCGGCATTCGCATCGCCGTGGCGGCGTCGTTCGCGCCGATCCACGCGGGGAACAACATCAACCAGGGACTGCTGATGGCCGACCACGACATGCTCGTGCGGCTGCAGGCGGGGGAGGGCGTGGCGCTCGCGGAATTCTGCGAAGGCTACGATCCGATCACCAAGCTCATCATCGAATGGGGCGGTCTGTTCCCGTTCTCGAAGGCGGTGGCGCGAGGCGAAGTCGCGTTGCCGGTGCCGCACAACGAGGCGCGTCCGATGACCATGGGCGAGAAGATCCTCGCGCGGCACATGCGTGGCGTCGAAGAGCATGAGCGCTACGTGAAGCCGGGCGATGCGGTGGTGGTCGATGTCGACGGCGGCTACACGCACGAGTTCACCACCGCGCAGGTCCACTACTTCCTCGGCGATGAATACGGCGACGACTACGCGATCGTGAATCCGCAGAAGTTCGCGGTCTTCGAGGATCACCTCATCTACACCGACGACGTGCCGCGCATGCGGCCGTTCATGGACAAGATCCAGACGCTGCGCGACATGCAGCGCGACTACCAGCGCCACACCGGCTGCCGCGATTTCTCCGCGACGAACAACATCTCGCCCGGCATTTGCCACGAGGTCGCGCGCGAGGCGTTCATCGATCCGGGCGATTTCATCCAGGCCACCGACAGCCATACCTGCATGGGCGGCGTGAACAACGCGCTGGCGTGGGGCGTCGGCGCGACGGAGTACGCGAACCTCGCGCACGGCGGCTTCACGACCGTCGAGGTCTCCGAGTCGATCCGCTTCGAGCTCACCGGCGCGCTGCAGCCGAACGTCACCGCGAAGGACGTGATGCTGCACATCCTCCTCGAGTACGCGAAGCCGCAGCTGACGCTCGACCGCATCATGGAGTTCACCGGTCCTGGCCTGCGCAGTCTCTCCCTCGACGAGCGCGCCACGCTCGCGAACATGGCCACCGAATGCTCCGCGCGCACGGCCATCGTCGAAGCCGACGAGCAGACGTTCGCGTGGATCGCGGCGATGCGTCCCGGCGTCGATCTCAACGCGCTCCGCGCCCGCGCCGTGCAGCCCGATCCCGACGCGCAGTACGCGGGCGGCGTGCACGTGATTGATCTCTCGACGATCGAGCCGATGGTCGCGCATCCCGGCGATCCCGACGAGGGCATTCCGAGCGATCCGACGAACGGCGCGCGCATCGACGACATCGGCGAGGTGCGCATCGACATCGCCTACGCCGGCTCGTGCACCGCCGGCAAGATCGACGACTTCCTCTTCTACCATCAGGTCGCGAAGGAAGCGGTCGACGCGGGGCTGCGCGTCGCCGACGGCGTGCAGTTCTTCATCCAGTTCGGCTCCGCCGCCGTCGAAGCGTTCGCGCGCGACAACGGCCTCGTCGACACGTTCGAACGCGCCGGCGCGAAGGTGCTCAACCCCGGCTGCGGCGCCTGCATCGGCTGCGGCCCCGGCGTCTCGGAGACCGGCGACCAGGTGACCGTGAGCGCGATCAACCGCAACTACAAAGGCCGCAGCGGCCCCGGCAAACTCTGGCTCGCCTCGCCCCTCACCGTCGCCGCCTCCGCATTCACCGGCACGATCACGTCGTACACGCCGGGCATGTTCACGCGACAGGGAACCGACCGGGAGCGCCTCCGGCGGGCCGGCACGGCCGGCAGCGCTTAGGTTCGCGATCAACCCCATTCAGGGCAGCCGCACGTGCGTCTGGCTAGGCCCTCAGCGCTGCCGGCCGCGCCGGCCCGCCGGAGGCGCTCCTCGTCAGACCCCCGTCGTGCGACGTTTCGGCGCGAGAACGCGCGCGAGGTCGTCGGCGAAGCGTTGGGCGTCGCGCGGGGTGAGCGTGGCGGTCGTGACGCGGATGGCGGGGGGCGAGGTCAGGCGATAGCGTTCGCCGGCTTTGACGCCCCAGCCGGCGTGCAGGAGAGCTTGGACGACCGTATGCTCTTCCGGGACGGGGATCCAGACATTGAGGCCGGAGCGGCCGTGGGCGGCGATGCCGTGTGCAGCGAGTGCGCGGAGGAGTGCGTGGCGGCGCTCGGCGTAGACGCGGCTCGCGCGGGACGGGGTACGGTCGCGGGAGGCGGCGACGACGAGACGTTGCAGGAGGTGGCTGACCCAGCGGATGCCGAGGGTCTGGCGGCCTTCGACGCGCGCGTGTGTTTGGGCGTCGGAGGCGAGGAGCGCGACGCGGAGGTCGGGGCCGAGCGACTTCGAGACGGAGCGCACGACCGCCCACCGTTCGCGTTGGCGGTCGATGAGCGTGATGTAGTTGGCGCCGGCGACGGGGCCGGCGTGGTCGTCTTCGATGACGAGCACGTCGCGACGCGCGGCGAGGACCGTGCGGAGCTCGCGCGCGCGGCGAGGGGAGTGCGCGGCGCCGGTGGGATTCTGCGCGCGCGGCGTCACGATCACGGCGCTTGCGGAGCGGAGCGCGCGGCGCAGCTCGCCGGGGATCATCCCTTCGTCGTCGACGGGAACCGGGACCGCGACGAGCGACTGCGCGTGCAGCAGATCGAGGACGCCCGTGAAGCACGGATCCTCGACGGCGACGCGGTCGCCGGGGCGGAGGTGCTCGCGCGCGACGCGTTCGATGCCGTCGAGCGCGCCGGAGACCACGCTCACGTGCTCGTTCGGCACGCGGTCGGCGCGGAACTGCTCGCGCGCCAGCGCGAGGAGATCGGGGTCATTGAGATCGGCGTCGCTGTACAGCCGCTGCTCCACCTTCACGCGGCGCATGGCCGCGGCGAGGTCGGGGAGGAGCGTGAGATCGGGATTCCCTTCCGCGAGGTCGCGCACGCCCGGCGGCAGCGGGGCTTCGGCCGGCAGCGAGATCGGCGGCGCAGGACGGACGCGCGTGCCGCGGCGTCCGTCCGCGACGACGACGCCGCGATCCTGCAGCAGGCGATACGCCGCGGCGACCGTCGCCGGGGCGACGCCGAGGTGCGCGGCGAGGGTGCGCACCGGCGGGAGCTGTGCGCCGGACGGAGCGCGTCCGGCCGCCACCGCCGATTCGACGGACGCGGCGATGTTGACGGTGCTCGTGCCGCTGATGTAGGTTTGTATCAGCATAGGACGCTGATTGTACTAGAACAAAATGATCGAATACAAAGTCACGCCCGACCTCGACCACGATCTCGCCCACGAGCTCTACGTCGCCTCGACCCTCGGCGAGCGGCGGCCCATCGACGACCACGAGCGCTTCGCCACCATGCTGCGCGAGGCGGACCTCATCATCACCGCGTGGGATGGCGACCTCCTCGTCGGCATCTCGCGCTCGGTCACGGATTGGGTCTGGTACACGTATCTCTCTGACCTCGCCGTGCGCGTCTCGCATCAGAAGCAGGGCATCGGCAAGGAGCTGATGCGCCGCACGCAGGCCGCGGCGCCGCAGGCCACGGTGCTGCTCCTGGCCGCGCCGGCCGCCGCGGACTACTACGGGCACGTCGGCTTCACGCAGAAGACGAACGCCTGGGCGCTCGCGCCGAACGAAAGGATCACCGAATGAGCGACCTGCTCGTCAACGAACGCACGCGCGTGAAGCGCCTGCCGAAGCGCGGCGCGTACGACCGCGCCACCATCGACGCGATCCTCGACGAGGCGCTCATCTGCCACGTCGGCTTCGTCGTCGACGGCGCGCCCGTCGTGATTCCCACGATTCACTGGCGCGACGGCGACGAGCTCTATTTCCACGGCTCGGCCGCCAGCCGCATGTTGCGGACGCTGCGCGACGGCGTCGAAGCGTGCGTCACCGTCACGCTGCTCGACGGCCTCGTGCTCGCGCGCTCGGCGTTTCATCACTCGATGAACTACCGCTCGGTCGTCGTCTTCGGACGCGCGCGTCTCGTCGACGAGCGCGAGGAGAAGCTGCGCGCGCTCGACCGGCTCGTCGAGCATGTCGTGCCGGGGCGCTCGGCGCTCGTGCGCGGGCCGAACGAGAGCGAGCTGCGGCAGACGCTCGTGCTCGCGCTGCCGATCGCGGAAGCATCGGCGAAGATCCGCACCGGCGGACCGATCGACGATGCCGAGGACTACGCGCTGCCGGTGTGGGCGGGCGTGGTGCCGCTGACGCTGACGAAGGGCACGCCGATCAAAGACGAGACGACCGGCGCGGCTACCGACTCCAGGGGGGCGTGACGCCGTTCATGCGCGCGTAGGCGATCGACTGCCCGAGGTGCTCGTGGAGATGGCTGAGCATCGTCATCATCACGCCGCGCTGCGTGGTCGTTTCGCCGAACATCTTCACGCGCGTCTCGAGATCGGTCACGGTGCCCGTCGCATTGCGCAGGTGCTCGAACGATTTCTTGAGTTGTGCGAGCACGTCCGCTTTGCGCGTGACGTGCTTCTCGAGATCGGTGTCGAGTCCGGCGGGCGGCTCGACGCCGAGGAACGTGGAGAGCAGGTAATTCGCGCCTGCGATGTGCATGAACACCTCGCTGACGGAGCGCACGCCGGGGCCGGGGCGCCAGTTGTACTTCTCCTCCGGCATCGCCGCGGCGAGCTCGACGATCTTCGACTGCACGTCGTCGAGGTTGGCGAGGAAGTCGGCGCGGAACGGCGCCGTCGGTCGGGGAGGCACGACGGTGCGCGTGCGCGCGAAGGCCAGCGTGGGGAGGAGGAGGAACAGCAGGAACGTGCGCGGTCTCACGAAACCATTCTGCCATGCGCGGGCGGTGTAGAATCCGCCGCCGCTTACCGAAGTCGCATCGCAACAAAAACCCCTGAGGAGTGCCTGCACATGGATTTCCGTCTCACCGAGGAACAGCTACAGATCCAGCAAATGGTGCGTGATTTCGCGGAAAGCGAGATCAAACCGAACCTCGCGGAGTGGGACGAGGCGCAGCATTTCCCCGTCGACACGTTCAAGCGCGCCGGCGAGCTCGGAATGCTCGGTGTCACGATTCCGGAACAATACGGCGGCGCGGGGCTCTCGTACGTCGACTACGTGAACGTCATCGAGGAGCTCGGCGTCGTCGACAGCGGGTTCGCGCTCAGCGTGGCGGCGCACAATTCCCTGTGCACCGGTCATATCTACCTCGCCGGCAATGAAGAGCAGAAGAAGCAGTGGCTGCCGAAGCTCACGTCCGGCGAATGGATCGGCGCGTGGGGACTCACCGAGCCCGGCTCCGGCAGCGACGCCTCGGGCATGCGAACGGTTGCCGTGAAAGACGGCGACGAGTGGGTGATCAACGGCACGAAGAACTTCATCACCAACGCGACGTACGCGAACATCGCGGTCGTGCTCGCGGTCACCGATCGCGAGGACAAGAAGCACGGCATCACCGCGTTCGCGGTGGAGATGGACCGCGACGGCATCCGTCCCGGCAAGAAAGAGAACAAGCTCGGCATGCGCGTCTCCGACACCGCGGAGCTCGTGCTCGAAGACTGCCGCGTTCCCGACGCGAACGTGCTCGGCAAGCTCGGCTACGGCTTCATCGACTCGATGAAAGTCCTCGACGGCGGCCGCATCTCGATCGGCGCGCTCGCCGTCGGCATCGCGCGCGGCGCGTACGAGGCCGCGCGCGGCTATGCGAAACAGCGGCAGGCGTTCGGCCAGGCCATCGCCAGCTTCCAGGCGATCCAGTTCATGCTTGCCGACATGGCTACGGAGATCGACGCCGCGCGCCTGCTCTGCCATCGCGCCGCGACGATCAAGGACGCGGGCGAGCGCGTGACGCAGTTCTCGGCGATGGCGAAGCTGTATGCGTCCGAGGTCGCGGTGCGCGCGACCGAGAAAGGCGTGCAGATCTTCGGCGGCTACGGCTTCATCAAAGAGTTCCCGGCGGAGAAGTACTATCGCGACGTGAAGCTGTGCACGATCGGCGAGGGAACGTCGGAGATTCAGCGCGTCGTGATTGCGCGGAACCTGTTGGCGGAGTGAGGCGTAGGACGATGAATGAAGAATGCAGAACGCAGAATGAAGAATTGAGAAAGGGGAGACCGGTGCTCCTTTCTACGTTCTACGTTCTGCGTTCTGCGTTCTTCATTCAGCTTTTCCCATGACGGACCTCCACGCTCTCGCCTCCGCCGTCACCTCCGGCCGTCCGCGCGCTCTCGGGCAGGCGATCTCGCTCGTCGAGTCGCACGATGCGCGCGCGGCGAAGCTGCTCGCGGAGGTCTATCCGGCGACCGGACGCGCGCGCATCATCGGCATCACCGGCTCGCCCGGCGCGGGGAAGTCGACGCTCGTAGCGGCGCTGGCCAAGCATTACCGCGCGCGGGAGAAGCGCGTCGGGATCATCGCCGTCGATCCGACCTCGCCGTTCACCGGCGGCGCGATCCTCGGCGATCGCATCCGCATGACGGAGCTCTACACCGACCGCGGCGTCTTCATCCGCTCGATGGCCACGCGCGGCTTTCTCGGCGGACTGGCGAAAGCGACCAACGACGTCGTCGACATCCTCGACGCCGCCGGCTTCGACGTCGTGCTCGTCGAGACCGTCGGCGTCGGGCAGGACGAAGTCGAAGTCGTACGCACCGTGCAGACGAACCTCGTCGTGCTCGTGCCGGGGATGGGCGACGACATTCAGGCGATCAAGGCGGGCATCATGGAGATCGGCGACGTCTTCGTCGTCAACAAAGCCGATCGTCCCGGCGCGGACAAGACCGTCACCGAGATCACGATGATGATGTCGCTCGTCGAAGAGCACGGCGACTGGGTGCCGCCGATCGTGAAGACGGTGGCGTCGCGCCGCGAAGGCATCGACGATCTCGACGCCGCGATCGCGAAGCACTACGACTACCTCGCCGAATCGGGGGAGCTCGTGCGGCGCAACCGCGACCGCGTGCGCATCCGCATCGAGACGCAGCTCAAAGAAGGCTTCATGGCGCGCGTCATCGGCGGCACGATTCCGCGCGACGCGTACGAGTCGATGCTCGACGACGTGCTGCACAAGCGCAACAATCCGCACGACGCCGCGGAGAGCGTCCTCGGGCGCGTGCGATTCTAAAATCCTCCGCGTGACGCCGACCTTCTTCGAGACTCCCGCCGCCTTCCGCCGCTGGCTCGCGAAGCACCACGAATCCGCGACCGAGCTGCTCGTCGGCTTCCACAAGGTCGACTCGGGAAAGAAGAGCATGACCTGGCCGGAGTCGGTCGACGAGGCGCTCTGCTTCGGCTGGATCGACGGCGTGCGGCGGCGACTCGACGACACGAGCTACACGATCCGCTTCACGCCGCGACGCGCGCAGAGCAAGTGGAGCAAGGTGAACCTCAAACGCTTCGACGAGCTGCGCGCGCTCGGCCGCATCCAGCCGGCCGGACTCGCGGCCTTCGAGCGGGGAAAGCCCGCGGTGTACTCGTACGCGGAACAGCCGCGCGAGCTCTCGCCGGAGTACGAGGAGAAGTTCCGCGCCGACGCGAAAGCATGGAAGTTCTGGGCAGCGCAGCCGCCGGGCTATCGCCGCTGGCTCTCGTTCCACGTGATGTCGGCCAAGCAGGAGGCGACGCGCGAGCGGCGTCTGCAGCGCGTCATGGACGCGTCGCGCAGGAACGAGCGCATTGGGCTGCTGACTCCGGCGAAGAAATAGCTACAATCCGCGCCGCCTATGAAAAAGAACCGAGACAACGATTCCACGACGTCCGACGCCGATACCGACACCAGCGGCGAGAGCGAGATTCTCGCGCGCCTCGGCGAGCGCGTCGAGAAAGCCGTGGCCATGATTCAGGACCTGCGCCGCGAGCGCGAACAGCTGCGCGCGCGCGTCGACGAGCTCGAGTCGCGCCTGCGCGATCACGACGACACGTCCACGCGCCTCGAGTCGCTCGAGGAAGAACACGACCGCTTCAAACGCGAGCGCGGCGAAGTGCGCGACCGCATCGAGAGCATCCTCTCCAGTCTCGAGGCGCTCGAAGAATCGTAGCGGCTCAGATCTCCGCAAGCAGCCGCTCGCGGCACTTCTCGATCTTCCGCCACGCCACGCCCTCATTGAGCGTGGCGTCGGCGAGGAGGACGAGGTAGTAGCCGTCCTTCAGATCGGAGCTGAGCACGCTGTGCTCGGCGAAGTCGATCTTGTAGCGCTGCGGCGCGCCCGCCTCGAGGTGCGCGCAGAGCTCGCGCAGGCGCGTGAGGAAGATGCCCTGGTATGCGCCGAGGATGCGCAGCGTGTGGTCGTCGAGATCGCGGTCGCAGACCAGCTCCACGGTCTCGCCTTCATAGTCGAGGAACAGCGCCGCGATGGCGCCGGAAGTCGTTGCGAGCAGCTCGTGCAGGATCAGGCGGAACACGCGGCTACTCCCACAGCACGAGGTACTTCCGCGCCTCGACCGCGTCGAGCGAGCGCGGCGCCTGCGCGATGACTTTCTGCAGATATTGTTTCGCGACGTCGATGCGTCCCGACTTCTGCGCGGCGAGACCGAAGCGCAGCATCGCCTGCGTCGAGTCGGGATGCGCGTTGAGGTACGCGAGATACGCGCGGCCGGCAGACTGCAGGTCGCCGCGGCGCTCGCGCAGCGCGCCCTGATAGAGCAGCGCGGCGTCGAGCGTCTCATCGAGTGCGCGTGCCTTGTCGAGCCACGCCTCGGCATCGGCGGCGCGGCCGAGGCGATCGAGGGCGATGGCGTCGTGATACGCGGCGTCGGCGCGATGCGCCGCGTGCTCGTCGGCGAAGAGCGCTTCGAGCTGCGCCGACGCGTTCGCGTACTGGCCGAGCTGCAGCAGCGCCACGCCGCGATTGAGGCGCGCGGAGTCGAGCTTCGGCTGCAACGCGAGCGCGCGGTCGAAGCTCGCCAGCGCGCCGCGCGCGTCGCCAGCGAGCAGCTGCGCGAGTCCGCGGAGATCTTCGAGCTCGGCGGCGGATCCGCCGGAGGCTTTCGCGCCCTGCAGTTGCTTCAGCGCCGCGTCGTACTCGCCGCGCAGGATGTACGAGACGCTGCGGTCGCAGGCGGAGCTCGACGCGGCGAAGAGAGGAACGGCAACGAGCAGCGCGAGGAGAAGCCGGGTCAGGCGGCGCCTCGCACTTGCTCGTCGATCTGGATGTCGCCGCGCTTGACGGCCTGCACGAACGCCTCGACCACGCGCGGATCGAAGCGCGTGCCGGCGAAGCTCTTGATCTTCTCGACGACGTAGCCGAGCTCCATCGCCTTCTGATACGGACGGTTCGTCGTCATCGCGTCGAACGTGTCGGCGATGGCCACGATGCGCGCCTGCACCGGAATCTGTTCGCCTTCGAGGCCGTCGGGATAGCCGCCGCCGGACCACTTCTCGTGGTGGTACTTCATGCCCGGGATGATGTCGATCAGCTGCGCGACGCCGGCCATGATCGCCGCGCCCTTCGCGGGATGCTGCTTCATGATATCGAACTCGTCGTCGCTGAGCGCGCCGGGCTTGCGCAGGATGCGGTCGTCGATGCCGATCTTGCCGACGTCGTGCAGCAGCGCGCTGATGCGGAGGTCGCGCATCTCTTTGTCAGGCAGGCCGAGGTTCTTGCCGATGCCGATCGAGTAGCGCGCGACGCGTTCGGAATGGCCGCGCGTGTACGGATCCTTCGCGTCGATCGCGGCGGCGAGCATGCGCACGGAGTTGATGAAGAGCAGATGATTCTCGTGCGCGGCGCGTTTGAGCTGTTCGACCGCGTGCTCGATCGACTCCGACATCACGTTGAAGTTCTGCGCGAGGTCGCCGATCTCGTTGTGCGTCTTCAGCGCGACGCGCTGCTGGTAGTTGCCTTGCGCGATCTCGCGCGTGCGTTCGGCGAGGACGCGGATCGGCCGCGCGATGCCGGACGCGAAGAAGGTCGAGAACGCGATGGCGAGGAGCAGCGCGATCGCGCCCCACTGGATCGTCGCGCGGATCATCTGATCGACCGACGCGAAGGCGCGCGCTTCCGGCTTCTGCACGATGACGCCGACGTTCGGCCGCGCCGGTGCGACGGTGCCGAGGAGCTTCACCGTCCGGCCGTCGCGCGACTCCTGATACGACTCCGTGAGCCGCAGCGGCGCGCGCATGAAGTCCTGCACGATCTTCAGGTTCGCGTAGCTCGGATGCTGCACTTCGATCGACGGCTCGCTGTGGATGAGGACGCGTCCGTCGCGGTCGACGAGGAACGCGGCGACGTCGCCTTTGCCTTCTTCGCGCACGCGCTCGACGATGCGGCGCAGGCTCACGAGTCCCACGACCGCGCCGACGATCGTGTTGCCGTCCTTCACGGGGACGGAGAGCACCACCGCGGGTTGATTCGTCGACGCGAGCTCGATGATGTGCCCGGTCGATTCCTGCCCCGCGAGCGCGACGTCGCGCGCGAGGTTCATTTCCTTGAGCACCGCCGCGTCGATCTCCGCGGGCATCGCCTCCGCGCCGGTGCCGCCCGTGTTGAGCGCGCGCAGCGCGATGAGATCGCTGTCCGGCGTGATGAAGTCGGCGATCCAGCGTCCCTGCCCCGATTGCGTGAAGGGATCCGTGCCCGCCGGCAGCGCCTCGCGCATCATGCGGATGCTCCCGCCGATCTGCGCCAGCTGCTGATGATTGCTCGCGAGGAGGTTCTCGAGATCGTCCGCGATCCCGACCGCGGAGCGCGTCAGATACTTCTTCTCCAGCGTCTCGAGCGACTCGCGGTTGATGCCGATCAGAAAGTAGTGCGAGACGACGAGCGGCAACAGCCCCACCAGCACCATGGCTCCGAGGAGAGTCCAGAGAAGACGGGGGCGGGGAGCGGGGAGGGAGGGCATTGCGGGAAAAGTATAAGGGAACGATGAATGAAGAATGCAGAACGCAGAATGCAGAATGAAGAAAGCGCGCACGGCGCGAATTCTCAATTCTTCATTCTGCGTTCTGCATTCGATGTTCTCCCTCTACCTCCACCTCCCGTTCTGCCACACCCACTGCACCTACTGCCCGTTCGCGATCTCGACCGATCTCTCGCAGCAGGAGGCGTACGTCGAGGCGTTGCTGCGCGAGATCGAGGCGGCGCCGCGGGGCAGCGCGGTGGGCACGGTGTACTTTGGCGGGGGGACGCCGTCGCGGACTTCAGTCGCGTTGCTCGAGCGCGTGTTTGCGCGGCTGCGCGAGCGATTCGCGATCGCGGATGATGCGGAGCTTTCGATCGAGGCGAATCCCGAGGACGTGACCTCGGATGCGATCGAGGGGTGGCGCGCGCTCGGCGTGAATCGCGTCTCCATCGGCGTGCAGTCGTTTCACGACGACGAGCTGCGCGCGATTGCGCGCGTGCACGATCGCGTGCGCGCGATCGAGGCGATCCGCGCCGTCGCCGCGAGCGGCATGCGCACGAACCTCGATCTCATGCTCGGGTTGCCGGGACAGACATCCGAGTCGTTTCGCGAGACGCTCGACACCGCGGTCGACCTCGGCGCGGGGCATCTCTCGCTATACATGCTCGACCTCGACGAGAAGACGCCGCTCGGCGTGCAGGTCGAGCGCGGGCGCGTGACGTTGCCGGACGACGACCTCGTGGCGACGCTGTACGTCGACGCGATCGAACGTCTCGCGCGCGCGGGGCTCGCGCAGTACGAGATCAGCAATTTCGCGCGCGACGGCGAGATCTGCCGCCACAACCTTCGCTATTGGACGCGCGGCGAATATCACGGCTTCGGCCTCGGCGCGCACTCGTTCATCGGCGGCGAGCGCTTCGCGAATACGCGCGACCTTCGCCGCTACATCGACGCCGCGCCGCACGCGCGCGACTTCCACGAAACGCTCGGCGCCGATGAAGTTCGTCGCGAGGCGATCTTCCTCGGGCTGCGCCAGACCTCCGGCTTACACTATGCGCGGCTCGTGGAGCTATGCGGGCAGGAGGGCATCGAATGGACGGAACGTGGACTGAAGGACGGGTGGCTGCATCGGGTGGGCGGGAGCGTCGCGTTCACGCCCGCGGGATTTCTGCAAAGCAACGAGCTCATGTCGCAGCTCTTCTGATCCTCTGCGCGCTGGCGCCCTTTGCGTTCGCGCAGAACGAGGACATCTCCTTCGATCCGGCGACGACGCAGCAGGAGTTCTCGACCTTCTCGCGCCTCGTCGCGCAGGGCATCTACGCGACTCCCGTCGAGCCGGCGCGCGCTCGCGGCATCCTCGGCTTCGACGTCGGCGTCGCCGCGACGGCGGTGCCGGTCGACACGAACGCCGCGTACTGGCAGCACGCGGTGAACGACGACTTCTCGATCAGCAACTACGTCGCCGTGCCGCGCGTCGTCGTGTCGAAAGGACTCTCGTCGGCGACGATCTCCGCGATGTACTCGCGCGTGCAGGGGAGCAGCATCAACGTCTGGGGCGGCGCCCTCGACGTGCCGATCATCAACGGCGGTCTGCTGAAGCCGACACTCGCCCTGCGCGGCTCGTACGCGAAGCTCCGGGGCGTCGACAACTACGATCTCAAGACGTACGGCGTCGAGGTCTTCCTCTCGAAAGGCTTCGGACCGCTGACGCCGTACGCCGCGTATGGCCGCGCGCGCAGCAACGCCGAGGGACGCGTGACGACGCCGGAGCTCGTCTTCCGCGACCGGCACGAAGACCAGCGCGTCACGCTCGGGCTGAAGCTCTCGCTGCTCCTGCCGAAGATCGTCATCGAGGCGACGCAGGCGGAGAAGCGGAGCTACGCCGCGAAGATCAGTTTCGGCCTGTAGCTACTTCGGCTTCTTCGTGCTCTTCACCGGCGGTTTCGCGGCCGGCTTGGTGCTCGCTTTCGCCGGCGTGTCGGGGGTGGCCGCGATCGCGTTCTTGATCTGTTCGATCGTGAACGCGCCTTCGGGGCCGAAGCCGAGGATCTGGCCGTTCACGATGTACGTCGGCGTCGACGCCACGCCGATGGCGAAGGCGCGGCTGACCTGATCGAGGAGCGCCTGGCGCTCGGTTTTCGACGTGTAGATCTTCTGCGCGGCGTTCCAGTCGATGTCGTGGTCCTCGCAGTAGTTCTGCACGAACTTGTCGATCTGCTGCTTGCCGATGGTCTCCTGATTCTTGAAGACGTAGTCGACGTAATCCCAGTACTTCGCCGGCGCCACGCGCTGGATGGCGCGCGCGCCCATGGCTGCCGACAGTGCCCATTCGTGCATTTCGAAGAGCGGGAGATCGAGGCGCGCGTAGTTGATCTTGTCGAGACTCTTGCGGATGATCGGCTCGACGAGCCCGTGCGCGCGGCCGCAGGTGGGGCACTCGAAGTCGGAGAGCTCGATGATCTCGAGCGGCGACTTCGCGTTGCCGCGGCGGACCGCGGTGCCGGTACCGAGCGTGTCGCGCAGCGTCTTCGCGGGATCGGTGTTGAGATTGCCGCGCATGCCGACGATGAGGTACTGCTCGGACGCGTCGATGAAGCCGTGATAGCCGAACGAGCCGTTCGGCGTCTCGCGCGAGATGGTGACGGCCTTGAGTCCGTCGGGCAGCGGGAACGGCGCGACCGTCGCCGTGACCTGCTTGCCGAGGAGCTCCGAGCCCTTCTGCGTCACGCGCGCGGCGGCGGGGCGGCCGTCGGCGGGCAGCTCGATCACGCTGCCGATGATGATCTGTTGCGTCGACGGCGAGAACAGCAGGTACTTCTGCTGTCCGCAGTACTGATCGGACGAGCGCAGCGTCGCGGTGTACGCGGTGAAGTTGCGCGGACCGGTGGCAATCGGGTCGAGCGTCAGGATGCCGCCGGGACAGCGCGGCAGCGCTTTCGCGGCGTAGTTGCGCAGCGTGGCCGCGTCCATTTTCTGCTGGGCGTGGGCGCTGTACGGCAGGACGAGAATCGCGATTCCGAGAAGAGCTCGTTTCATGATCATTGCGCGTTAACAGTGCGATAGCCGCGTTCAATCCACGCGCGCAGACCGCCCGACACGTGTACGACGTTGCGGAAGCCGGCGAGGCTGAGAAGCTTTGCCGCGAGCTCGCCGTCGGCATCGGTCTCACCGTAGATGAGAACGGTCTGGTTCTGATACGGCAGCAGCTCCGGCAACTGCCGCTCGATGGTCTCGAAGGGCGCGCTGAGCGCGCTCGCGACGTGTCCTTCGGGACCGCGATACGCGGACGCCGGACGCACGTCGAGGATCACGACCTGCCGCGAATCGAGAATCATTTCATTCGCGATCGTCGGCGAGACCTCGGCGAAGCCGCCCGCGGTCGTCGAGACGCCGACCGTTTTACAGGCGGACAACAGAAGGCAGAGGGCAGAAGGCAGAAGGCAGAACTTGAGAATGCGGGTCACAGAACCTCCAGATCGAAGTCTGCACGAATGTCGCCGACGTACGTGCCGGCCGGGTTGTAGAGCGCGGTCTGACGATAGGGCAGCAACTCGGGGCGCGCGTCGGGATCGATGCCGAGGAGCTCGAGCGTGCGGAGGATGGCGGGATTGCGGCCGCGGTCCATGTTGCCGTCGTCGAGCTTCAGTGCGATTCCGATGGCGACATCATCCGCGACGCGCAGGCGCGCGGTCAATTCGGCGCGGAGCGACGGCGCGAGCGCCATCGCGTAAAAACCTTCCGCGCCTTCCTTCGCGAGCAGCTCGCCGCCGAACGCGGCGAGGAGCGGCGTAGTCATGCTCCACGAGCCGGCGACGTAGTAGGGGAACGCGGTCATCGACTCGACGATCTGTCCCGCGCTTTCCTCGTAGCGCTCGAGCGCGCCGGCGGTGCCCGATGCTTCCGCGGTGGCCATGAGGCGCGCGTACGCGAGCGCGGTGCGGTAGAGCGAGAGGAAGTACGCGGGCACGCCGCAGCCGTCCGTCGCGGTCGGGATTTCGTCGGGCGTGAGACCGGCGAAGTCGGCGAGCGTCGCGTGCATGAGGCGCTGCAGCGGATGCTCGGCGTCGATGTAGCGCGCGGACGGCACGTCCATCACCTGCGTCGCGAGCAGCATGCCGGCGTGCTTGCCCGAGCAGTTGTTGTGCAGCGGCGATGGCGGCTCGCCCGACGCGCGCAGCTCCGCGACCGCTTTCTCATCGTACGGCAGATGCGCGCCGCAGAGGAGATCGCTCTCATCGAAGTCGCCCTTGCGTAGCAGCGCCGCCGCCGTCGCGACGTGCACCGGCTCGCCGCCGTGCGACGCGCACGTGAGCGCGAGCTCTTCGCCGGTCAGCTCGTATTCGGCCGCGCCGCCGTACTCGAGAAGCGGCAGCGCCTGAAACGGTTTCGCCGACGAGCGCAGGCACGCGCGCAGCGACGGATCGCCGGTAAAGGCGAGGAGCGTTCCGCGCGAATCGACGACGGCGACCGAGCCGCGGTGCAGCGACTCGAGATGCGCTCCGCGAAATACGCGCGTCAGTACGGTGCTCATCGTGCGCGTGCAGTCTAACGAAACGACTACGCGAGCGTCTGGAACCCCGTATGCGAACGATGACGATGGCGCGCCTCTCGCTCCTCTGCTCGCTGCTGCTCGCGCTTCCGCTCGTCGCGCAGGCGCCGCCGCCGTGTCCTGCCGGCCGCACACCGATCCTGATCCTCGGCACGTATCACATGAGCAACCCCGGGCAGGATGCGGTGAACCTCGAGGCGGACGACGTGCTCTCCGCGCGGCGGCAGCGCGAGATCGCGGACGTCGTCGAGAAGCTCGCGCGATTCCACCCGACGAAGGTCGCCGTCGAAGCATCGCGCACCTCGCCGCTGCTCGCGCATTACGCCGAGTACCGTGCCGGCACGTACACGCTCTCGCGCAACGAGATCGAGCAGATCGGCTTCCGCCTTGCGGCCAAGCTCAATCACGAAAAGGTGTGGGGCGTTGACTATCCGATGTGGATGAGCGGCATCACCCCGGCGGAGATGCACGAGCCGAAGCCGAAGCCAGCGTCGGCAGAGACGAAAGCGGCAGACGACTCGCCGCGCATGCGCGAGATCCGCGCGGTCGTCGCCGACGACGACCAGCGCCTGCGCGCGGGCACCGTCGCCTCGTTCCTCGGCTACCTCAACACGCCCGAGCGTTACGCGCGCAACCAGCAGTGGGACGTGATCGCGAACCTCGAGCCGGGCAGCGGCGTCGCGCTCTACGAGAACACGGACGAGGCCACGAACTGGTACAAGCGCAATCTGCGCATCGCGACGAACATCCTCGAGATCACCGCGCCCGACGACCGCATCCTCTTGCTCATCGGCGCCGGACATCAGCCGATCCTCAAGGCGCTGTTCGCCGAGCACCCGCGCTACTGCCTGGTCCCGACGAGCGCGTACTTACCGTAGCCCGTCTTCAGGCAGCCGCACGTGCGAATAGGCTATGCCCTAAGCGCAGCCGGCCGCGCCGGCCCGCCGGAGGCGCTCCTGGTTAAGCCCTTGCCGGCGTGGCCGTATTCGGCGCCGACGACGACTCGGACGACACCGCCTCGTCTTCCGTGTCGTAGATCTTGAACACGGCGTCGAGCTTGGCGAGCTTGAGCAGTTTCTGGATGCGCTCGGAGGGGTTGACGAGAATCAGCTTGCGGTTCTGGCTCGTGAACTTGCCGAGGTAGCCGACGAGCTCACCGATGCCGGTCGAGTCGATGTAGTCGATCTTCGTGAAGTCGACGATGACGTTCGTGCTGTCGTTCTTGAGCACGTTCTCCAGCGCGGAAGAAAAGAATTCGGCGCTCTCGCCGAGCTTGATGAGTCCCTCCACGTACAGAATCGTGAAGTTGTCCAGGTGCTTCTTTTCTACGATCACAACGACCTCCGAACGAATCAATCGGGACTTAGCAAAGAGACTGCCACGACCGCGTTCATTCCGCCAAATCCGAACGAGTTGGAGAGGAACGCCCGCGCGCGCGTCTCGCGTGGCTGGTTGGCGACGTAATCGAGATCGCACGCCGGGTCGGGCGTCTTGAGATTGATCGTCGGCGGGAGGAAGCCATCGCGCAGTGCGACGAGCGACGACGCGATCTCGATCGCGCCCGACGCGCCCATCGCGTGGCCGTGCATCGACTTCGTCGAGCTCACCGCGAGATCGTGCGCGCGTTCGCCGAAGACGCTCTTGATCGCGCTCGTCTCGGTCGGATCGTTCGCGCGCGTGCCGGTGCCGTGGGCGTTGATGTAGCCGACGTCGTCGGGATTCAAGTGCGCGTCGCGCAGCGCGAGGTTGATCGCGCGCGCCGCGCCGTCGGCGGATGGATCGGTGATGTGCCCCGCGTCGCTGGTCGCGCCGAAGCCGGCGATCTCGCCGAGGATCTCCGCGCCGCGCGCGCGGGCGCGATCGTAGTTTTCGAGAACGAACACGGCCGCGCCTTCGGCGAGCACGAGTCCCTTGCGGTCCGCGCTGAACGGGCGGCACGCCGCGGCCGGATGCTCGTTGTCGATGGCAAGGACGCGCAGCGCTTCCCACGCCTTGATGATGCCGGTGGTGAGCGGCGCGTCGGCGCCGCCGGCGAACATCGCGTCCGCTTGTCCCGCGCGGATCGCCTGCGCCGCGAGTCCGATCGCATGCGCGCTCGACGCGCACGCGGAGACGACCGCGTACGAGAGCCCGCGCGCCGCGAACTTCGACGACACCGCAGCCGCCGCCGCGTTGTACATCGTCATCGGAATCGACGCCGGCGCGATGCGCGCCTGCTCGCCGTAGAGCCGCCGGTACGCCGTGTCGAGCGTCTCCGCGCCGCCGAGCCCCGTGCCGATCAGCACGCCGATGCGGTCCGATTCGACGCCGAGCGCTCCCGCCTGTTCCGCCGCTTCGTCCGCCGCGAGCAGCGCGAAGCGCGTGAAGCGGTCGTGGCCGCGATGCGTGCCCTCGTGCGCGTCGGCGGGCACTTCGCCGGCGATGCGGCAGGCGAGCGGCGCGGGATCGATGCTGGAGATCGTGCGCACGCCGCTGCGCGCGTTGCGGAGCGCGTCGAGCGCGGCGGCCTTGCCTCGGCCGAACGGCGAGACGATGCCGACACCGGTGATGGCGACGCGGTTCACGAGCGGGGGAGGAGGTCCTCGACGATCGTGGTCATGTCGCCGAAGGTAAGCATCGCGCGGGCGCGATCGTCGGGAATGGAGATGCCGAACCGCTCTTCGATGGCGAACAGAATCGTCAGCGAGTCGAGCGAGTCGATGCCTGCTTCCGCCAGCGGCGTCTCGGGGCGCAGCAGCTCGGCGGGAACGTCCTTCTCGTTGCGGACGATGCCGATGAGCGCTTCTTCGATCTCGCCGCGGGTCACGCACTTATCATAACAAGGTGACTCCGCGTCCCCGCCGCTGGTGGCCGTTTTATCTCGCGTGGCTCGTGCTCTGCGCGATGCTCTTCGTCGCGTTGCGCGGCGCGGAGGATCCGTCGCGGCCGAAGGGACGCCTTCTTCCGGTCGCAGCGGGCGATCGCGCGCTGGCGATCGCGAAGGCGCGCGGCTATCGCGGCTACGAGGTCGTGCAGGTTGCGCGGGCGAAGAAGGGCGAGGGCGCGCCGGAGGATCGCTGGGTCGTCCTGCTCGATCAAGTGCCGCATACGAGTCTGCGCCGCGCCGTCGTGATCGAGCTCGCGATCGGGGATGGTACCCTGCTGCGCATTCGGAAACCTCGTTGATGTCGTCCTCCCGCCCCGTGACCAAACTCACCCCGATGCTCGAGCAGTATTTCGAGATCAAGCGCCAGGTTCCCGACGCGATCCTCTTCTACCGGCTCGGCGATTTCTACGAGATGTTCTTCGAGGACGCGGAGACGGCCGCGCCGCTGCTCGACCTCGTCCTCACCGCGCGCAACAAGGGGCAGGAGTACGAGACGCCGATGTGCGGCGTGCCGCACCACGCGGCCGACGGTTACATCGCGAAGCTGATCCGTCACGGGCTGCGCGTCGCGATCTGCGAGCAGGCCGAGGACGCCGCGCAGGCGAAAGGACTCGTGCGGCGCGAGATCGTGCGCGTCGTCACGCCCGGCACCGCGACGGAGAGCTCGATCGTCGAGCGCGAATGCTGCTACCTCCTCGCGCTCGTCGAAGGAGAGGGCGGCGTCGGCGCGGCGTATCTCGACGTCTCCACCGGCGACTTCTTCGTCACCACGTATCGCGCGCTCGACGACCATCGCCTCGTCGACGACGTCGCGCGCTTCGCGCCGAAGGAAGCGATCGTGCCGCGCGGCGCGGCGGCGCCGCTACAGTTGCCGACGACGCAGCTCGAGCCGTCGATCTTCGAGACCGCCGGCGCGCACGAATACCTCGCCAAGCATTTCGGAACGCAGTCGCTGCGCGGCTTCGGGCTGGAAGGCGACGACGCGCGCATCGCCGCGGCGGGCGCCGCGTTGCGGTACGCGAGCGCGAGTCACAAGCGGACGCTCGAGCACGTGCGCGCGCTGCGCGTCGACAACGACGCCGACTTTCTGCAACTCGATGCGGCCACGCTGGCGAATCTCGAGATCGTCGAGTCGCGCGATGCCGGCCGTCCGCGCGCGAGCCTCTGGAGCGTCGTGAATGCGACGCGTTCGGCGATGGGCACGCGCACGCTGCGGCGCTGGCTCACGCGTCCGCTCGTCGCGCGCGACGCGATCTTCGACCGGCACGATGCGGTGGACGAGCTGACCCGCACGCGCGCGGTGCTCGAACAGATCACGGCGCGGCTCGCGAAGATCGCGGACCTCGAGCGCATCGCCTCGCGCGTCACGCTCCGCACGGCGACGCCGCGCGAATGCCTCACGCTGGCCGATTCGCTCGTCGAGGCGACGGAGCTCCGCGCGGCGATGCAACCGCTGGCCGGGCCGCTGCTCTCCTCGATGCGCGATGCGCTCGACGACGCGTCGGCGGCCGAGGCGGTGTCGCTCGTCGCGAAGACCATCGATCCGAATCCGGCGGTGAGCGTGCGCGACGGCGGCGTCATCGCGAACGGCGTCGACGACGAGCTCGACGCGCTGCGCGCCATCGCACGCGACTCGAAGTCGGTGCTCCTCGCCATCGAGACGCGCGAGCGCGACCGCACCGGCATCGGCTCGCTGAAGATCCGCTACAACTCCGTCTTCGGCTACTACATCGAGGTCTCGAAATCGAACCTCGCGAAGGTGCCGTCCGACTACATCCGCAAGCAGACGCTCGCCAACGCCGAGCGCTTCATCACGCCCGATCTCAAAGAGCTCGAAGAGAAAATCCTCGGCGCCGAAGAGAAGTCCGTCGCCATCGAGCTGCGTCTCTACGACGAGCTCCTCGGCGCCGTCGCGCGCCTCAGTCCCGCGCTCCTCGGCGTCGCGCGCGCGGTCGGCGACATCGACGCGATCTCCGCGCTGGCCACGATCGCGGTGCGCAATCGGTATGTCCGCGCGACGCTCAGCGACAGCGCCGAGATCTGCATCGAAGACGGACGCCATCCGGTCATCGAGCAGATCGCCGCCGAGCGCTTCATCCCGAATCACACCGACGTCGAGCGCGACCGCAACGGCATCCAGGTCATCACCGGTCCGAACATGGGCGGCAAGTCGACGTACCTGCGGCAGGTCGCGCTGATCGTCTTGCTCAACCAAGCCGGCTCGTTCGTCCCGGCGGCGAAAGCGCGCCTCGGCATCTTCGACCGCATCTTCACGCGCGTCGGCGCGTCGGATCAGCTGGCGCGCGGCGAGTCGACGTTCATGGTCGAGATGCACGAGACCGCGAACATCCTCAACAACGCCACCGATCGCTCGCTGATCATCCTCGATGAAGTGGGCCGCGGCACGGCCACGTTCGACGGCCTCTCCCTGGCGTGGGCGATCATCGAATACCTCCACGACAACCCCGCGCGCAGCGGCATCACGCTCTTCGCGACGCACTATCACGAGGTCACGGACCTCGCGAAGACGAAGCCGCGTGTCGCGAACGCGAATGTCGCCGTCAAGGAGTGGAACGACCAGATCATCTTCCTGCGCAAGGTCGTCGACGGCGCGGCGGACAAGAGCTACGGCATTCAGGTGGCGAAGCTCGCCGGCATTCCGCACTCCGTCATCGACCGCGCGCGCGAGATCCTCGTGACGCTCGAGCGGAAGGAGCGCGACCTCGTCGAGGAGACGCGCCGCCGCGGTCCCGCGCCGTCGACGCGCCAGCTCGGCCTCTTCAGTTCGAACGAGCAATCGATCATCGACGCGCTGCGCGAGCTCGAGATCGACACGCTCACGCCGCGGGAGGCATTGAACCGGCTATACGAGTTGAAGCAGAAGCTGACGTAACGCTTCGGATAGACTGCGCGCGCAATGATCCCGGACCTTTTCGGCATCGGCCTCACCGGCAAAACCCTCACCGATCTCGAGCGTCGGATCCTCCGCGAGTCGACGCCGTACGCGGTCGTGCTGTTCGGGCGCAACATCGAGAACGCCGAGCAGTTCCGCGACCTCATCGCCGAGGTGAAGAGCCTCTCCGCGAAGCCGCCGCTCTTCATGATCGACGAGGAAGGCGGACGCGTCGATCGCCTGCGCAACCTCGTGCCGGGACTGCCGAGCGCGGAAGCCTTCGGCGAAGGGGAGCGGCCGCGCGAGCTCTCCGAATGGTTCGGGCGTTTGATCGGCATGGCGCTGCGCTGGTTCGACATCGAGATCGATCTCGCGCCGGTCGTCGACATCCCCGGCGGCCTCTCGCCGAAAGGTCTCGAGCGCCGCACGTTCGGACGCGACGCGGAAACCGTCATCGATCTCGCCGGCGCCTTCGTGCGCGGGCTGCAGGCCTCCGGCGTCGCCGCGTGTCTCAAGCACTGGCCGGGCATCGGCATCGGATCCGCCGATCCGCATTACGGCGCGACGGTGATCGACGTGCCGCTCGAAGAATTGCGCGCGCGCGATCTCGTCCCGTTCGAGCGACTCGGCAACGAAGCCGCCGCGATCATGATCGGTCACGGCATCTATCCGCAGGTCGATCCGTCGGAGAGTCCCGCGACGCTGAGCCGCAAGCTGACGACCGATCTGCTGCGCGAGGGCATCGGCTTCGACGGCGTCGCCATCAGCGACGACATGGAGATGCACGCGGTCTCCGATCTCGGCGCGTACGAGGAGATCACCGAGCGCGCGCTCGTCGCCGGCAACGACGTCATCCTCTTCTGCAGCCACATCGAGCGCGTGCCCGACCTGCAGACGTACCTCGCGCGGCGCGTGCTCGAAGACCGCCGCATCGCCGATCGCTACGCGGAAGCCGTGCGCCGCTGCGACGTCTACCGCGCGCATTGCGAGCAGCTGCGCGCGAACGCGCCGGTCGCATCGTCGTTCGACGACGTCATCGACGAGGCCGTGCGCTTCGTCGAGGAGTTCGAGCGCACGCGCCCGCACCGCGAGATCATCGTGCCCGACGTCGACCGCCGCAAGAACTCGCGGACGCCGGGGAAGGGCCGCACCGGCCGCGAAGAGTGGACCTGAACGCGTCGTCGGGTCGCACCGGCTAAACTTTCTACGAGTTTCTTCGTCTTACCATCGGAACTTCGATGCGCATCCGGACGCAGCTCATCCTCGCGGCCTTCGTCCTGGCGGTGATCCCGCTGGCGGCGATCGTGACGTACTCGTACCACTCGTCGCGCCGCGCGCTCGAGTCCGCGTATCGCCACGAGGCCGAGCGCCTCACGAAGCAGATGGACCGCCGCCTCGCCGGAATCCGCGCGGAGCTCGACCAGCGATTGAGCGTCGTCTCTGCGCTGCCGCTGCCGGCCGACAAGAGCGACACGGGCGACGTCGGCAACATCGTCTCGGTGATGGGCGACGCCGCGTCGTTCGTCGACTCGCTCGAGTTTCATCCGGTGCCGAAAGAAGAGCTCGACCGCATCGCGGCCGAGGCGAAAAAGTCCGCGGAGCTCGCGCAATTGCGAACGGCGCGGCCTCGCATCGTCGTGCGCGCGCAGCACGAGGACGAGGCGAACGCGGATCACGATCCGGCGGACCACGACGACGATGCCGACGACGACAAGACGGAAGTCGCGCAGTTGGGATCGACCGCTCCCGCAGCTCCGGCGCAGCCGACGGCACCGGCCTCGCCCGGATTGCCGGCCATGCCCACGCCGCCCGCGGCGCCGATGATCATCGACCTGCCGCAGGTGCCGGCGGTGCCGTACGTGATGTCCGAAGAACAGCAGGAGCTGCTCAACGAGATCAGCAACGTCGGCGCGCAACTCGGCGATACAAATCTCGATACGGAAGATCGCGAAGACCTGCAGAAAGAGCTCGCGCAACTGCAGAAGCGCTTGCGCGCCGCGTCCGAGAAAGACCGCGTGCAGTACCGGCAGCGAATCCATCAGGCGCTCGATGTCGCGCGGCAGCAGCAGCGCGAACTGATGGTGCGGCGCGGCGCGCAGCCGCTGCCGCTGTCGCGCAAGGCGCCGCTGTCGCCGAACCTTCAGCCGCTGCCGGTGCCGAAAGCGGCACCCGACGCGACGGCCTCCGCGCCTGCAAGCGCGACCGCGACCCTCGCCGCGAGCGGCGGCAAGCCCGCGCCAACCGCGAACATCCGCGCGCTCACGCCGAAAGATGCCGCGAAGTCGGCGGTGCAGGACGAGAAGACCGCGCTCATTCTCGGCCGCCAGTTCAAGCTCCCCGTGCGCCAGCAGGGCCACGTCGTCGGTCAGCTCTCCGCGAGCGTCAGTCCCGATCAGGTCATCCGCCGCATCCTCGGCGCGAGCGACGACGGCGGCGAGATCCCGTTCGCCGTCGACCGCGCGGGCAACGTCTACACGCGCTCGACCGCCGAGCGCACGCAGCTCGACCGCCTGCACATCCCGGAGCGCGTGCGTCGCGGCGAGAACATCAAAGGCATTCAGGGGTGGATCGTGTCGACCTCGATCGACGCGCCGAGCGGCATGCGCATCGGCGTCGCGCGTCCGGTCGGCGACAACCTCGACGAGCTGCAGCGCACCGCCGCGCAGAACTTCGGCCTCGGCCTCGGCCTCATCGCCTTTGCGCTCATCGGCATCGTGCCGCTGTCGAACCACCTCACGCGCGACGTCAAGACCGTGATCGAAGGCGCGGACCGCATCGCGCACGGCGACCTCATGACGCGCGTGCCGGTGAAGACGAACAACGAGCTCGGCCAGCTCGCGCGCGCGTTCAATCGCATGGCCGAGGATCTCAGCCTCAATCAGATGCGCCTCCTGCAGCAGGAGCGCGCGCAGAAAGAGCAGGAGCTGCAGCAGCGGTTGCTCGCGGTCGAATACGAGCGGAAGTCGGTCGAGCTCGAAGACGCGCGCGCATTCCAACTGTCGATGCTGCCGAAGGAAGTGCCGCGCCATCCGCGCTACGAGGTGGCGGTGTTCACGCAGACCGCGACCGAGGTGGGCGGCGACTACTACGACTTCCGCGTCGAAGGCGACGTGCTCGCGGTCACGATCGGCGACGCGACCGGCCACGGCGCGAAAGCGGGCACGATGGTCACCGTGATCAAAACGCTTTTTGCCGGGTACGGGGCCGCGACCGCGCCGTCGGAGTTCCTCGGCGACGCGGCGGAGAAGATCAAGCGCATGGAGCTCGGGCGCATGGCCATGGCCCTCTCGCTCGGGCGCTTCGAACAGCGCACGCTCACGCTGGCGTCGGCGGGCATGCCGCCCGTCTTCGTGCATCGCGCGGCGACGGCGGACGTCGACGAGATCGTGCTCGCCGCGACGCCGCTCGGCACGCTCGGCGTCGACTACGCGCAGACCGACGTCGCGCTCGCCGCCGGCGACACGGTGCTCTTCCTTTCCGACGGCTTTCCGGAGCTGATGAACGACGCCGGGCAGCAGCTCGGGTATGCCGCCGCGATGGAAGCGTTTTCTTCCGCCGCGAAGGCAGGAAGTGCCGGCGACGTGATCGAGGCGCTCGAAGCGGCCGCGCGGCGCTGGCACGGCGACGGGCCGCCGAACGACGACGTCACGTTCGTCGTCGTCCGCGTCGCATGAAGTGGACCGTGCATTTCGCGTCGGAAGACGACGCGGACGCGCTGTTCTCGAGCGACGTCGAGATCCGCGAGATCGTCGCGCGTCGCGGCACGCTGCTGCGCGACATCGGCGACGTCATCGCGCTGCCGGACTACTTCGCCGACGACTGGGAGGCGCTCGCGCATTGGCTACGCGAACTGGAGTTCGACGGCGCCGCGCTCGCGCTGGTCGTGCGCGACGCCGCCGCGTTCTGGCGCGACGCGCCGGCCGACGCCGCGCGGCTCGTGGAGGTCTGGCTCGCCGCGACCGTCGAACGTCGCGATCTGCACCTCGTCTTCGTCTGGTGATCGGCTACGATACGGCGATGCGTCCTGAAGCAAGCGATTTCTCGCCCGCGTTCGGCAGATACGTCAGCCTCTGTCCCGAAGAAGACGTGCTCTCCGCGATCGAACTGCAGTCGTCGGAGACGCAGAAAGCGCTGGCGTCCGTCGACGAGACGCGCGCCGCGTACCGCTACGCCGCCGACAAGTGGAGCGTGAAGGAAGTCTTCGGCCACATGATCGATACCGAGCGGATCATGGGCTACCGCGCGATCTGCATCGCGCGCGGCGAGACGGAGTCGCTGCCGGGCTTCGACGAGCAGACGTACGCGCGCAATGCCGGCTATGACGCGTGGCGTATCGGCGATCTGGCCGAGGCGTACGCGGTGACGCGCCGCAGCAACATCGTCGCGCTGCGCAATCTCCCCGCGGACGCGTGGGATCGCCGCGGCGTCGCGAACAACAACCCCGTCACCGTGCGCGCGCTCGCGTACATCCTCCTCGGCCACGAACGGCATCACCTCGGCGTGCTCCGCGAGCGTTACCACCTCGGCGTCTGATGCCGCGCATCACCGTCGCGTTCCTCGGGCAGTGTCATACGTCCGGCTATCCGGGCGTCGCGCCCGAGGCGACGTTCCCGCAAGTCTGCCGCCGCGCGGTCGAGGCGTTTCGTCCCGGGACGACGCTCGAGCTCGTATTCGCGCCGTATCAGCATCCGTCGGAGCTGCCGCCGAGCGCGGAGCAGGCGCTGCGCGCGCATCCGCGCATCGTCGTCATCGAGGTGATCGGCTGGCTCGCGGTGAAAGGCGGACGCGCGGCCGATCTCTCGCGATTGCCGGCGCGTGTGCGCACGCGCTACGAGCGCATGAAGCACTTTCGCGAAGTCTCGCAGCGGCTCGCGGCGCAGGTGCCGGATACGCTCACGCGCGTAGCCGCGAACGCGCACGAGATTCTGCGACCGCTCTTATCGCGGCATCCGCGGCCGACGGTCGCAGAGTACGAGTCGTATGTCGACGAGACCGTCGCCGCGATCGCGCGCGTGCCCGACACGCACGTCGTGATTCAAGGCCCGGGCGCGCCGAACCTCGAGCTCGACGCGCGCGGGCTGCCTGTCGATACAGAGGAGCGCTATCGCGCGGTCGAGGCGATGGCGAAACGCGTCGCGGAGCAACGCGGCGCGCTGTACGTCGATCGCTGGGACAGCGTCACGAGCACGTTCTTCATGCCGGGCGACATTCGTCCGCGCGCGGACGGGCACTCGATGTGGGGACACCTGCTCGCGCGCGAGCTGCTCGGAGCGGGACTGGTGTAAGGGGATACGTGCCGTTCCCTAGAACGGCACGTCCTCATCATCATCGAATCCACTGTCCGGAGGCGCGGAACCGCCGCCGCCCTTCGAGCCGCCGCGCGAGCCACCGCCGCCGCCGTAGCTTCCGCCACCGCCGCCGCCGTACGCGCTGCTTCCGCCGCCGCCACCGCCGCCGCCGTCATCGCGGCGATCGAGCATCTTCATGTCGCGGACGTTGATCTCGGTCTTGTAGCGCTTCTGCCCCGACTCTTTGTCGTCCCAGCTGTCGGTGCGGATCGAGCCTTCGAGATAGACGAGCTTTCCCTTGCGCAGGTACTGTCCGCAGATCTCGGCGAGCTTGCCCCACACCACGATGTTGTGCCACTCGGTGCGCTCCTGCTTCTCGCCGCTGCGGTCGGTGAAGCGCTCGTCGGTGGCGACGGTGAACTTGGCGACAGTCATTCCGTTGGGCGTCGAGCGAATCTCGGGATCTTTGCCGAGGCGGCCGACCAGGATGACTTTGTTGATCATTCGGTGTTTCTCCTTGAACGTGCAGGATTCTATCCGCTCCGGATACCTGAGCCGCGGTTTTCTACGTGAGGTGGAGTGACGATGAAGTGCGTGATCCAGCGCGTGCGACGCGCGTCGGTGACGGTGGGTGAGGAGCTCGTGTCGGAGATCGGCGCGGGACTGCTGGTGCTCGCCGCGGTGGAGAAGGGCGACGCGGAGCAGGCGATGCGCGATGCGGCGAAAAAGATCCGCGAGCTGCGCATCTTCAGCGACGAGGCGGGGAAGATGAATCGCGATGTTTCCGAAGCAAAAGGCGCGATTCTGGCGGTGTCGCAGTTCACGCTCGCGGGCTCGATCGCACGCGGACGGCGGCCGAGCTTCGACAATGCGGAGGAGCCGGAGCGCGCGCGGATGTTGTTCGAGCTCTTCGTGCGCGAGCTCGCGTCGACCGGGATCACGGTGAAGACGGGACGCTTCCGCGAGACGATGATCGTCGCGCTGGAGAACGACGGGCCGGTGACGTTCGTCTGGCCGTAGACAGACGAGGGTCGCTACTCCTTGTCGATCCCGCCGTTGTACGACGGCGGATCGCTCGCCGGAAACGACTCGGCGATCGCTTCGTCGATGCGGTCGTCGCCGTCGAGCGGTCCATCGGGTGAGATCGTCGGATCGATCCGTCCGCCGCGCTCTTCCTGCCAGTCTTTTCTCGGTGGCTCCATGGCGGGAAGAGTAGCGGAAGTTGCGCCACGTTGTGCCGCTCCGTCGTGGCACTGCGTGAAGTCGTGCTGCGGCTGGCGCACCGGGCTTTGCCAATCAGCGCAGGCGGCCGGGCCGCCTTATACTGCGCGATCTCTTATGCAATACCGACCCACCGACATCGAACCGAAGTGGCAGAAAGCATGGGCGGACGCGCGCGTCGCGGAGATCGACGTCGCCGCGCCGGGCGACAAGCTCTACATGCTGAACATGTTTCCGTACCCGTCCGGCGATCTGCATGTCGGGCACGGCCGCAACTACATCCTCGGCGACGCGCTCTATCGCTACTTCCGCATGCAGGGCCGCGCTGCGCTCAATCCGATGGGGTGGGACGCGTTCGGATTGCCCGCGGAGAACGCCGCCATCAAGCGCGGCATCCATCCGCGCGAATGGACGCTCGGCAACATCGGGCGAATGAAGGCGCAGTTCGCACGCTGGGGCATCCTCTACGACTGGTCGAAAGAGATCGCCTCGTGCGAGGCCGACTACTACCGCTGGAACCAGTGGCTCTTCCTGCAACTCTACAAACGCGGCCTCGCGTATCGCGGCACCGCGCCCGTGAACTGGTGTCCGCAGGATCAAACGGTGCTCGCGAACGAACAGGTCGTCGACGGCCGCTGCGAGCGCTGCGGCGCGCTCGTCGAACAACGCGAGCTCTCGCAGTGGTTCTTCAAAATCACCGAATATGCCGATCGTCTCGATGCCGGACTCGACACGCTCGAGCATTGGCCCGAGAAGGTGAAGCTGATGCAGCGGAACTGGATCGGACGCTCGCTCGGCGCCGACGTCGACTTCCAGGTCCCTGCGCTCGGCCACGCGCTGCGCATCTTCACCACGCGTCCGGACACGATCTTCGGCGCGACGTTCATGGTTCTCGCGCCGGAGCACCCCGACGTGCAGCAGCTCATCGCCGATCATCCCGACCGCGCGGAGATCGAGGCGTGGATCGCCAACGTGCGCAACCAGTCGGCGCTCGAGCGTCAGGAAGCAGGGAAGGAAGGACGCTTCACCGGCAAGACGGCCATCAATCCGTTCACCGAAGAAGAGATCCCGATCTGGCTCGGGAACTTCGTCCTGCCGCAGTACGGCACCGGCGCGATCATGTCCGTCCCCGCGCACGATCAGCGCGACTTCGAGTTCGCGCGCCAGTACGGTCTGCCGCTGCGGGTCGTGGTCGGACCGCCGGATGGTCAACCTGTTGACGTTGCGGCGATGGCGGAGGCGTTCACGTTCAAGGACGAGAACGGCGTCATCGTGAACTCCGGTCCCATCGACGGACTCCCGGTGCCGCGGGCCATCGAGCGCATCATCCAGATCATCGAAGAGCGCGGTCTGGGCAAAGGGACCGTGCGGTACCGGCTGCGGGACTGGCTCATCTCGCGCCAGCGCTACTGGGGCACGCCGATTCCGATGATCTACTGCGACGCGTGCGGTCTGCAGCCGGTGCCGGAAGAGCAGCTGCCCGTGCGCCTGCCGCTCGACGTGCCGTTCACGGGACGCGAAGGGAATCCGCTCGCGAAGCACGAGGCGTTCGTCAACGCGACATGCCCGCAATGCAGCGGTGCCGCGCGCCGTGAGACGGACACGATGGACACGTTCGTCGACTCGTCGTGGTACTTCCTGCGCTTCGTCACGCCGCGCGACGACGAGAAGATCTTCGATCCCGCGCTCGTGAATCGCTGGCTGCCGGTCGACCAGTACATCGGCGGCATCGAGCACGCGATCCTGCACCTGCTCTACGCGCGCTTCATCACGCGCACGCTGCACGACATGGGACTGCTGCAGTTCGAAGAGCCGTTCGCGCGCCTCTTCAACCAGGGCATGATCATTAAGGAAGGCTTCAAGACGCCGGGCGGCTCGTGGGTGCCGCCGGCCGAAGTCGAGTGGCGCGACAACAAACCGTATCGCGGCGACACCGAGCTCACCGCGGAGATCGGCAAGATGTCGAAGTCGCGCTTCAACGTCGTGCCTCCCGACGAGCTGATCGAACGCTTCGGCGCCGACACCGAGCGCGTGTACACGCTCTTCATCGCGCCGCCGGAGAAGGAAGCCGCGTGGTCGGACGAGGGCGTCATCGGCGCGTATCGTTTCCTCGGCCGCGTCTGGAACATGGGCGCCGCGATTCTGAACGCGAAAGTGTCTGGCGACGTCGATCCCCGGGTGATCCGCAAAATGCACCAGACCATCGACGCCGTGACGTCGCGCATCGAGCGCTTCGAGTTCAACACCGCCATCTCCGCGCTGATGGAGTTCTCGAACGTCCTCGGCGACGCCGTCAATGCCGGCGGCGGCGCGGAACTGCGCGAGGCGTACGAGACGCTGCTCAAGCTCCTGCATCCGTTCGCGCCGCATGCGACCGAAGAGCTCTGGTCGCTCTTCGGCAACGACGGCTTCATCCTCACCGCGAAGTGGCCGGTCGCGGACCGCGCGCTGATGCAGGAGGACGAGGTCGTGATCGCGGTGCAGGTCAACGGCAAGCTGCGCGGGCAGGTCGAAGTGGCCGCGCCGCCGGAAGAGGCGAGCGTGTGGGCGGCCGTCGACGCGAACGAGAAGATCCAGACCTGGCTCGCCGGAAAAACGATCGTGAAGAAGATCTACGTACCGGGTAAGCTGGTGAACGTGGTGGTGAAATGAGAAAGCTGCTCGTTGCCGCGCTGCTCGGCCTCTCGCTTTCCGGTTGCGGCTACGCGCTCGTCGGCCACAGCAACCTGCTCGATCCGAGCATCCACACGATCCAGGTGCCGGCCTTCGTCAACCGCACCACGCGCGTCGAGCTCGAGCAGCGCGTGACGCAGGCCGTGGCCGAGGAGTTCGTGTCGCGCGGACGATTGCGCCTCGTCACCACCGCGAACGAAGCCGACGCCATCCTCCGCGGCTCCATCGACACGTTCAACATCTTCCCGATCGCGTTCGACCAGGGCCGCGCCACGCGCTACCAGGTCTCGATCACCGCGAAGATCGAGCTCGTCGACCACCGCCACGACGACAAAGTGATCTGGAAAAACGACCAGTACCGCTTCACCGAGGACTACGACGTCAACCTCGAAAGCACCGACGCGTTCGACCAGGAGACGCGCGCGATCACCGAGATCGCGGTGCGCTTCGCGGAAGGGCTGCTCACGAACCTCCTCGAAGGCTTCTGAAACCGCGATCACGACCGCGACCGGAGCGGGAACTCTTCAGGATGCTCGATGGAGCGGATCGAGAGGTCGATGTCGAGATCGGGCCAGTAGAGATGGTCTTCGGCTGGCCGTTCGACGTTCGTGATCTTTGCGATGGTGGCGTCGGCGAACCACGGGAACTCCGAAAACGGCACGAACAGTTCGCCCGTTCCGAGCCAGAGCCAGAAGCCGTGGCGCGAAACGTTCGTCACGGCCGGTCCCTCGCGAAAGATGGTTGGACTCATCGGACCGGCTCCATCGCGCGACCTACGATACCCCGGGCTCACCGAGCATCTGAAACCCGTTCGCGGCCGCGCCCGTAATCCTTTTCATGAAGACCATCTTCGTCGGTCCCAACGGCGTGCGCGCCGGATGGCGATTTCTCCTGTTCGTGGTCGCGTCGATGACGCTGCAGAACCTCCTGCAGTTCGCGGTGATGAAAGCGGGCTACAAGCCGTCGCCGGGATTCAACGTCCTGGACTTCCTGATCTCAGACGGCGCCGGTTTCGTGGCGATGCTCGCGGTCGCGACCGCATTCGCGCGTTGGGAGCGGCGCACGGTCGGATCCTATGGATTTCCGATCCGGATCGCGTTCGGGGCGAAGTGGTGGGAGGGGATGTTGTGGGGGACGCTCGCGCCGCTGGCGGCGATGGGGATGGTCGTCGCGGCGGGTGGTGCGCACATCGACGGGCTCGCGCTGCACGGCGCCGCGCTCGCGAAAGCGGTCGTGCTCTGGTTCGTGACCATGATCGTCCTCGGCTTCTTCGAGGAGTTCCTGTTCCGTGGATATCCATTCGACGCGCTGGCGCGCGGCATGGGCTTCTGGCCGGCGGCGTGGCTGCTGGCGATTCTCTTCGGCGCGCTGCACTACTTCACCAAGCCGATGGAGAACTGGGTCGACGCGACGACGGTTGGCCTGCTCGGACTCTTCATGACCTTCGCGCTGCGGCGCACGGGCGATCTCTGGTTCTCGGCGGGCTTCCACACCGCGTTCGACTTCATCGCGCTGAACGTCCTCGGCGCGCCGAACACGGGCAACGACGGCAAGCCGCTCGCGGATCGCTTTCTCGCCACGCGCTGGACGGGCGCCGACTGGATCACCGGAGGCCCGCGCGGTCTCGAGGCGAGCCTCTTCATGTTCATCGTGATCGCGGCGCTGTTCGTAGCGTTCGATCGACGCTTCCCGGCGAAGAACCGCGAGGTGCAGGAGCCCGCGGTGATCGAGGCGGCGCTGACCTAAGCGACGTCCCTCCTTCAAATTGAAGCTGGTCACCTTCGACTTGCGCGCTCGCGTACTCTTTGAATGACTGCTGATCTTCAATTTTCAAGCTACCAACCTTCAAGTCGAAGCTGCCGACCTTCAAATCGAAGCGGACGCCCCTCGACTCGAAGCTGCCGGCTTTCGAGTCGAAGCTGCCGACGTTCACGTTTGAAGGGACCGCCCTTCAAGTCGAAGCTGCCGACGTTCACGTTTGAAGCGACCGACCTTCAAGTCGAAGCTGCCGACCTTCAAGTCGAAGCTGCCGACCTTCAAGTCGAAGCTGCCGACCTTCGCCTTTGAAGCGGCTGACCATCGATTTGAAGCGACCTGCCTTCAGCTTGAAGCTACCGACCTTCGTCGATCGCTCCCATCTGCTCTGGCACAGCTCGGGTTGGGCTCGAGGAAAGACTTCGCCGCGTCGTTTGGCAGCGTCTTCGGAGTCGATCGATCAGATCCCGGAAGTGCGGCTGCGGCGCGGGAGGTCGTGGACGAGCGGACGGGCTCACAAACAAAAACGGCGCACCCGCGAGGGATGCGCCGCTTTGTGCGACAAGGCTGTTGCGCGCGTGCGTTACTTCGAGGACGCCGTGCGCTTGGACGCGCCGGCGAGCCGCGACTTGTAGCGGTCCGCGGTGTTGTCCTTGATCAGACCGCGCTTGGCTGCCTTGTCGATGGCCGAGAACCCGGTCGCGAGGACGTCCTTGTCCGCGTCGCCGCCGGTGATGGCCGTGCGGGCCTTCTTGAGCGCGCTGCGCAGGTTTGACTTGCCCGCGCGGTTCCGCGCCTTCCGTTTTTCGGCCTGCCGTCTCTGTTTCTCGGCCGAGGCAATGTTCGCCATGAATCTGCTCCTGATTGAAAGTTAAAGCGGCGTAGTTTACTTGGTATCGATGCCGAGCGCCTTCAGTTTCTGGCGCGCCAGAGGCGCTTCCTGCGACTTCGGGTGCTCGTGCACGACGTACTGCAGTTGCACAATTCCTTGTGCTTTCTGTCCGAGGGCGATGTACGCGTAGCCTTTCTTCAGCAACGCGCCCGGCACCTTGTCGGACCGGGGATATTTGTTGACGACGCTATCGAACTGTTCGATGGCCTCCTGATATTTCTTCTGCGAGTAAAGAGACTCGCCAATCCAGTAGCTTGCGTTGTCGGCGAGCTCGGAATTGGCGTTCGCGGCGAGGAAATCGCGGAAGCCCTCGATGGCCAGGTCGTAGTTGCCGCGCTGGTAGTCGCGATACGCGGCCTGATACGTCTGCATCGGGTCGGCGGCGGGCGTGACGGGCGCGGGAACGGTGACCTCGCTCATCGCCGCGGTGCCGGCAGTGGGAGCGGTCGTACCGGCGGATGCAGCCGCGGGCGGCGCGGCCTGCATCGCGGCGAGCTGCGCGCGCAGCGTCTCGATGTCGTGCTGCGCCTGCGTGAGCTGCTGCGCGAGGCGGTCGTTGCGGTAGCCGCCCTGCTCGATCGCGCCCTGCATGTTCTGCACGTGCTCGTCGATCTCGTCGACCTTTGCGACAAGAGTCGCGTTCGACTTCAGCAGCGTCTCGGTCTGCTCGGCGATGCGCTGGTTGACGCCCTGCACCTCTTCTTTCGACGAGGCCGTGCGCTTCACCGACGCGAGCTGTTCCTGCAGTTCTGCGACCTGCGACTGCACCTGCTGGAAGTCGGAGGTCGAGACGCAGGCGAAGGTGCCGAGCGCGAGCACCGCCGGAACGATTCGGGAGAGGAGTCGCATCGCGTTATCTCACCAGGACGAGATGCGCGCGGCGGTTCTTCGCCCACGCGGAGTCCTCGTGTCCTTCATCGAACGGGCGCTCTTCGCCGTAGCTGACGGTGCGGATGCGGCCGCTGTCGACGCCGAGCGTGACGAGATAGTCCTTCGCGCTGTTCGCGCGGCGGTCGCCGAGGGCGAGGTTGTACTGCTCGGTGCCGCGCTCGTCGCAGTGTCCTTCGACGAGGAGGTTGTAGCCCGCGCCGTCCTTGCTCTTGAGCCACGTCGCGGACGCGGAGAGCGCGGACTGCGCGGCGTCGTCGAGCGTCGCCTCGTCGTAGTTGTAGAACGCGTCGCGCAGATAGCCCTTCTGCTGCACGTAGCGGTTGAGCTGCTCGATGTCGGCGGGCAGCGTTTCCTCGACCGGCTTCGGCGTCTCGTCGACGAAGTCCGTCGGCGGCGCGACCGTCGTGCCGGTGTTCGTGGCCGGCGGCGGCGCGACGTCGGGGGCGGACGCGGATGTGTCGCTCGGCGTCACCACCGGCGGGATGTTCTTCTTCTTCGAGCGGCAGGCGGGGGCGAGCACGATCAGTACGACCGCCAGGCTCGTCAGCAGGATGTTGCTCAGTTTCTTCATGATTCCACTCCCTCCACGGATTCTAAACGTTTACTCCGGTTTCTTGGACCAATCGGGCTCTTTGTTCTCGCCGTCGAACGTGAGCTGCAAGAGGTCGGTGCCGTCGATGCGCATCCGGTAGACCTGCCACGCGCCGCTGCGGTTCGACTGGAACGAGATCCAGTTGCCGTCCGGCGACCACGTCGGCTGCTCGTTCGAGCCTTCGCCGGCGACGATGCGGCTCTCATTGGTAATGAGGTTGGCGATGCGGATCTGAAAGCGGCCGTTGACGCGCGACGTATACGCGAGCTTCTCGCCGTCGGGCGAGAACACCGCGTCGTCGTTCCAGTTGCCGTCGTACGAGATGCGGCGGACGTTCGTCCCTTCCGCGTCCATGACGTAGATCTGCGGCGTGCCGCTGCGGCCGGACGTGAACGCGATCTGCCGGCCGTTCGGGCTCCACTCCGGCGTCGACTCGACCGAGCCGGTCGTCGTGAGCCGGCGGATGTTCGAGCCGTCATCCTTGATGAGGTAGATGTCGGGATTGCCGTGCACCGAACCGACGAACGCGATGTCGTCGCCGACCGGCGAGAACGTCGCGGACGTGTTGAGCGCGAGGCCGCTGTTGATGCGCATCCGACCGCCGCCGCGCCGGTTGATGATGTACATGTCGCTCGTGCCGCGCGCGAACGACGTGTAGACCATGCGCTCGTTGTCGGGCGACCAGCTCGGAAGGATCGACAGCGCGTTGTGGAACGTGATGCGGCGCTGGTTCGAGCCGTCCCAATCCATCAGCCAGATTTCCCAGTTGCCCGTGCGGTTCGACGCGAACGCGATCTGCGAGAGGAACACGCCGGGCCGGCCGTTCAGCGTGCGTACGAGCTCGTTGGCGAGCATGTGCGCCGTCCGCCCGAGGGCGGGGGCGGGGGAGCGGTAGCGCTTCCCGAGTTGCGTCGATCCGGCCTGATCGACGAGACGCGCTTCCACCACGTAGTCGTCGCCTTCTTTCCATACGTTCAGCCGGAGCAGCAACTGCGCGTTGATGCGTTTCAGCAGTTCCGTATTGACGGGCACGGACGGCGGCAGCGGCGCGATGGCGAAGATGCCGGAGTAGGCGATGTCGCGCGTCAGCGGACCGAAGAAGCCGTTGCGCACTTCCTCGCTGTTGACCGGTTCGGGCGCGACCGGCGCCGACGGCGGCACGAGCTCGGGAAACGGCACGGCGATGCGCACGACCTGCGCCGCCTGGTTCGCGTTCAGCGTCGTGTTGATGTCGGTCTGCGCGGCGGCGAGCGGCGCGAGGGCGAGCGTGGCGAGCAAAAGCAGTGATGTCTTCATCGGAAAGTCAGGTGTACTCCGAGGTAACTTCCGCTGTAGCCGAACGGAAGCGGGTTCAGTGGGTGAGAGCTACGCACGGCGGAGAGCGCCGCGCGGTCGAACGTCGCGTTGCCGCTGGAAGTCTCGACGCGCGCCTCGGCGATCGAGCCGTCGCGCTGGATGCGGAAGTAGATGATCGTCGCGGCGCCGCCGGCGAGCTGCGGGCGGAACCAGTTGCTGCCGATCTTCCGTTGCATTGCCTCGATGTAGAGCGTGTACGGGAAGTCGCCGCCTTCGAGTCCCTGGATGCCGGTGCCGCCGATCGGCACGTCGGTCGTCGTCGCGGCGCCGCTCGGCGGCACGACTGGCGGCGGCGCGGCGGCGGGCTTCGTCGGCGGCGGCGTCTCCGAGCCTTTCTTCGTCGAGCGTCCGAACGGCGACAGCGGAACGGTGTTCTTCTCGATCTTCGCGGGCGGCGGCGTCTCGACCGCGGGCTTCGGCTCTTCGATCTTCGGCTTCGGTGCTTCGAGCTTCGGCGGCGCGGGCGGCGTCAGCACGGGCGCCGGTTTCGCGATCGCGGGCGCGGAACGCTGCGCCGCGCGCAGCTGCGCGAACTGGATGCTCACCGTCGTCGCCGGCCGCGGCGCCTCGGCATGCGTCGCCGCGTAGAACACGAGCGCGATCAAGCCGCCGTGCAGCACGAGCGACCACGCCACGCCCGCGAGCGCGCCGCGCTCGAGCGTCGCCCGCTGCGCGAGCACTTCAGCGACCCGGTCGTGCACCGCTCTCCCTCGGCCGCGTGATCATCCCGAGCTGTTCCACGCCCGCCCTGTTCATCACATCCAGCACCGCGACCACGCGTCCGTACGGGACGCCTTCATCCGCTTCGAGGAGCGCGCGTTTGATGCGGCGCGTGCGCAGCATCGGCCCGAGCGATGCGTCGAGATCCTTCGAGCCGACGGCCGTGCCGTCGACGTAGACGGCGCCGGCGGACGTCACCGTGATCTTCGCCGGATTGTTCGACGCGAGCTCGAAGCTCTTGCCTTCCGCCTGCGGCAGCGCGACGTCGAGCCCCTGCGTCAGCATCGGCGCCGTGACCATGAAGATGATCAGCAGCACGAGCATGACGTCGACGAGCGGCGTGACGTTGATCTCGGCCAGATCGCCGAGGTCGTCCGAGTCGTGGATGCGGAACGCCATGATCGTTAGACGCGGGAGCTCACGTGAAATTACGCTCGGTGAGATTCAGGAACTCGAGCGTGAAGTCTTCCATCTCGCCGCGCGCGCCGCGCAGCTTCTGCACGCAGAGGTTGTAGGCGAGGAGCGCCGGGATCGCGGCGAAGAGTCCCGCCGCGGTGTTGATGAGCGCCTCGCTGATGCCGGGAGCGACCGCGGTGATCGACGTCGAGCCGGTCGCGCCGATCTGCCCGAACGCTTCCATGATGCCCCAGACCGTTCCGAAGAGACCGATGAACGGCGTTGCGGACGCGGTCGTGGCGAGAAACGGCACGAAGCGCGAGAGCCGCGCGGTCTCGATGCGCGACGCGCGCACGAGCGAGCGTTCGACGCTGTCGAGCGATCGCACGGTCTGCCGCCCTTCGGCGTGCGCGATCTGCGCCTCGATCTCCGCGTAGCCGGCGCGAAAGAGGCCGACCAGCGACGCGTGTGCGAGAGGGCCGAGGGCGGACTGGACGTCGGCCAGGCGCTTCGCTTTGCGGAAGATGCTCATGAACTTGCGCGAGGCGCGCTGCGAGCGGCGGAACCGCTGCCAGACGGCGAGCATGATCGCCCACGAGAGGATCGAGAACAGAAGAAGGATGGCCAGGACGGTCCGCCCCACCCAACCCGTATGTAAAAACGCCGTCCAGAGTTGCACTGAGCGGGGAGGTTAGCAAAAAACAACGGCGGGCGTCGTGCGCCCGCCGTTGCGCCTGTTGTACGTAAGTCGCGTCAAATGCCTTTCTTGCGGTCGAGGTCGGCGAGGTTGTCTTCCAGCACCGACTCCTTCTCCTTCAGGTTGCCGTAGGCTTCCTGAACCTTACCTTTGATGCGGTCCTTGGTGCCGCTCGCGTGCAGCGAATGGTCGCCGGCGAGGTCGCCCACGGCCTGCTTCACGCGTCCCTTGATCTGATTTCCCAGGCCGCTCGCCTGATTGGCGACGGCTTCTTCGGCATCGGTTCGGTCGTTACGATTCATATCGTTTCCTCCGTGCTCCAAATAACTGCAACCGCAAGGCCAGAATCGCGCTCGGGATGGGGTCGGTTTCGGCGCACGTACAATGAGGCCATGTCACGCCTCCAGCTGCTTTGCATTCCGCTGTTGCTCCTCTGCGCCGCCGCCGTGCCCGCGCGCGCGGCGGACACGCCCGAAGGGCACTGGGAAGGAGCGATCGAGCTTCCGAACCAGCCGCTCGTCATCGCCGTCGATCTCGAAACGAGCGGCGGGCGCTGGCGCGGGCACATCGACATCCCCGCGCAGGACGCCAAGGGGCTCGTGCTGCGTCCGGTGGACGTCGTTCGGGAAACGGTGAACTTCGGGATTGACGGCATTCCGGGGACGCCGATGTTTCGCGGCACGCTCGCCGGCGACAAGCTCTCCGGCACGTTCACGCAGAGCGGCGCGACGTTCCCGTTCGCGCTGCACCGCGCCGCGAAAGCGGATCCCAGCGCGCGCCTCAGCGGCTTCGACGAGCTCGCAAACGCCGCGCTACATTCGTGGAACACGCCCGGACTCGCCGTCGCCGTCGTCGCCGACGGCAAGGTCGTTTACGCGCAGGGCTTCGGCAAACGGGATGTCGAGAAAGCCCTGCCGATGACCGCCGACACGCTGCTGCCGATCGGCTCGGTGACGAAGAGCTTCACGACGCTGCTGATGGGGATGCTCGTCGACGAGGGCAAGCTCGAGTGGGACAAGCCGGTGCGCACGTATCTGCCGGACTTTCGCGTGATGGATGAAACGCTCACATCGCGCATCACGCCGCGCGATCTCGTGACGCATCGCACCGGTCTCCCGCGCCACGATCTGGTCTGGTACAACAACGACACGCTGACGCGGAAAGAGATCGTCGCGCGCCTCGCGCATCTTCCCGCGAGCGAAGACTTTCGGACGCACTTTCAATACAACAATCTGATGTTTCTCGCGGCCGGCTATCTCGTCGAGCAGCTCACCGGCCAACCGTGGGAGGACGTCGCGCGCACGCGCATCTTCACGCCCCTCGGCATGACGCGCAGCACCTTCACCGACGCCGCGGCCTCGAAGGATCCCGATCACGCGCAACCGTATCTCGAAGAGCACGATGTGGTGCGAGAGGTGCCGTTCCGCGAGGTCGGGAACATGGGCCCCGTCGGCGAGATCAGCTCCAGCGCGAACGAGCTCGCGCGCTACGCGCTGCTGCATCTCGAACGCGGCCGCGCCGGCGATCGCCAGCTCGTGCAGCCGGCCACGATGCTCGAGCTGCACGCGCCCGTCATCGCCACCGGCGACCTGCCGCCGTCGCCGGAGATCTCGCCCGCGTCGTACGCGCTCGGCTGGTTCATCGACAGCTACCGCGGCCACAACCGCGTCTATCACGGCGGCCACATCGACGGCTTTTCGTCGCTCCTCACGCTCTTTCCCGCCGACGGCATCGCCGTCGTCACGCTCGCGAACCTCGATCACGCCGGCATCCTCGACGTGCTGACGAATCACATCGCCGACCGCATGCTGCAGCTTCCGGCCATCGACTGGAACGCCACCGCGCTCGCGAAGCGCAACGCGGTGAAGCAGCTCGACGCCGACGCGGAGACGAAGAAGAACGCGGCGCGGAAGAGCGGCACGAAGCCGTCGCACGCGCTCGCCGACTTCGCGGGCGACTACGAGAGCGAAGGCTACGGCGTGCTGCGCGTCGCGGCGACGGCGGACGGCTTGCGCGCGACGTACAACCGCATCGAGACGCCGCTCGAACACTGGCACTACGACGTCTTCAACGGCCTGCGCAACGAGAAGGATCCGACGTTCGAGGGGATGAAGTACAACTTCTGGACGGACTTTGCGGGAAACATCAACGCGGTCGAGGCGTCATTCGAGCCGCGCGTCGCGCCGATCGTGTTCTACAAAAAGCCGGACGCGCGTCTCTCCGATCCCGCGTACCTCGCGCAGTTTCTCGGCGAATACGAGCTCGGCCCGCAGGCGATCACGCTCTCGCTGCGCGGCAACCGCGTCATCATGAACATCGCCGGACAGCCGCCGTACGAGCTCGTGCCCGACATCGACGGCTGGCTCAATCTCAAAGGACTGACCGGCTTCCGCGCGCGTCTCAGCCCGACCACGCTCGAGCTCAGCCAGCCGAACGGCCTCTATACCGCCACGCGAAAGAAGTGAGCCGCGTGCTAACGTTGCGCGCGTCGAGACGTTAGGCGCGTCGCACTCGCTGGCCCCGTAGCTCAGCACGGATAGAGCAGCGGTTTCCTAAACCGTGGGTCGGAGGTTCGAATCCTCTCGGGGCCACCACGAATTCACCTCACACCACCCGCCCCTTCAGCTGGCCTCCCGTTCGCAATAGTTATTCGCAGTGAAATCGCGAATGGGAGGGTGGTTTTGAAGCTTTCCAACGTCAGGCTCGCCTCGCTCGCGGCGCTGCTGCTCGCCGCGACGCTGCACATCCACGCTGAAGAAATCGAAGGACTTCCGGCCGACGCGCCGCATGCCGGCACGCTGGTCACCATCGACGTCTCGACCAATCACGCGTATCTCTTCAAAGACGGCCAGCTCGTCCGCAGCTCCGCGGCCGCGACCGGCTCCGACAAAGTGCTCAAGCAGGGCCGCCACGTCTGGTGGTTCCGCACGCCGCGCGGCCTGCATCAGGTGCTGCGCAAGATCACCAATCCCGTCTGGCACAAGCCCGACTGGGCGTTCGTCGAGGAAGGGAAGGCCGTGCCGCCCGCCGACTCGCCGCTGCGTCTCGAGCGCGGGAAGATGGGCAAGTACGCCCTCGACCTCGGCGAGAGCGTGATGATCCACGGCACGGACGACCCGAAGTCGATCGGCCGCCGCGTCTCGCACGGCTGCATCCGTCTCCCGAACGACATGCTGAGCGTCCTCTGGAATGAGGTCGACGTCGGCACGCCGGTCTACATCTTCGAGAGCCGCCCGCGCGAGATCGCGGCGGACAAGGGCTTGAACGATCTCGATATGTGATCAGCGCGGCGGCTCGAGCACGATCTCGGGATCTTTCCTGAAGGCAAATTTCTCGGAGAGTTCGTAAGTCAAGGTCGTCTCCGTGGTGAAGTCGTTCGTGAACGTCACGACGAGCGGGTTGTCGTCGGATTGCGTGACCGCCGGCGCCGGCGACGTCTTCCACGCGAACTTCAGATCCTCGACGAGGATTTCCGATCCGTTGAAACGCAACTCGACATCGGCGGCGTCGATCCTCTGGGTATCGGGCGTGACCTTAATTTTATCGTCGACGAGATCGACTTCGAATTCATACACGGTGGCCATGGCTCTGCCCCTCTCGTTCTTGCAGCGGTCGTGAGTGCGGCGGTGAAGACCCGCGTCGATACCTCATGGGTGCGGCGGCTCGAGCACGATCTCGGGGTCGTGCGACACGATCACGAGATGCTCGATGTCCGCCCACAGCCGGTACGCCAGCGTCTGCGTTTCCGTGACCTCGTTCGTGAGCGTCACGACCGTCTGGAACGGGTTGGTGCTCGTCTGCGTCGTCACCGGCGCGGACACGACCTGCCAGCTGAACGCGATGCTCGTATCGGGCGCGGTGAGCGAGGTCCAGGTGAAGTAGATCGCGGCGTCTGCTGCGTCGACGACGAGCCGCGAGGGCTCGATCAGCCACACCGGACCGTTGATCGTTTCGTTGAAGGTGACGGAGACGAGATAGTTTTTGACGGTCATGAGTTCCTCACTTTCTGCATGCAGGTCTCCTCTGCGCTACCGGCCGCCTCGTACGGCCGCCTCGTAGTCGGGATGGTGGTAGCCGATCGCGTCCAGCCGCGCGACGAGCGGCGCGGCGGCGTCGCGGCGTCCGCGCGCGACGAAGAGACGCGCGCGCAGCGCGTCGGTGTCGGGATCCGATGAACGCGCGAGCGGCGGCGCGTCGAGCAGCGCGGCCGCGCGATCGAGCCGCTGCGTTTTCGTCGCCGCATCTTCGGCGAGCGTCGCGCCGTCGAGCAGCACGCCGGCCGCGTCCTGCAGCGCCGACACCTCACGGGACTGGGCGACGTCCAGCAGCGACCACGCGCGCGTCCATTGCTGCCGCGCCTCGCGGGTCTCGCCGCGGCTGAAGCGGAAGCGCGCGTCGCGCGCGAGCGCGACCGCCAGATCTTCACGATAGGCGACGCGATCGGGCGCGCGCCGCACGACGTCTTCGAGCTGAGCGATGCCTTCGCGGAATTCCGCGGCGGACTGCGCGGCGAGACCGCGACGCGCATGCAGCCCCGCGAGCCGGATCGTCGTCAGCGCGCGGGCGCGCAGCCATTCGGCATTCTGCGGATCGAGCTTCACGAGCTCGCGTTCGAGCGCGAGCTGCGCCTCGGTCTCGCGCTGGGAGGCTTCGAGGTCGCCGAGGCTCGTGAGGGCGGCGGCGAGGTAGGCGTGGCTGATCTCGAGACGGCGCTTCCACTGCGCGTTGGAGGGCGCGCGCGCCACGAGCTGTTCGGTGATGCGCTTCTGCTCCTCGAACTGCCCCCGCGCGCCGGTGAGATTGCCGGTGCGCTGCAGGTTCACGCCGAGCTTGTTGATCGTGTTCGCCAGGTCGGCCTGCCATTCGACGTTCGACGGATCGCGTTCGAGCCGCGCGCGCTTGATGCGCAGCGTTTCCTCGAAGTGTTTTCCGGCGCCGGCGTAATCGCCCTGCAGCATCAGCAGCGTGCCGACGTTCGCGTGTGCGTACGCTTCCTCGATGCGGTAGTCGTCGTTGAACGGAAAGTCCGCGACGAGGCGCTGCGCCGTCGCGAGATAGCGCTCGTTTTCCTTCAGCGCCGCCGGCGCGTCGCCGTGCAGGCGCGCGGCCTCGCCGACGTAGAAGTGCGCGTTCATCAGCGCGAGCTGCGCGGCCTCGCTGCGCGGCGCCTTCTGCACGGCCGCCGAGGCGAGTGTGAGAGCGCGCGCGAAAATCGTGGTCGCGTCGGCGAGACGTCCCTGCGCGACGCGCACGTCGCCGAGCTGATTGAGGGCCTTCGCGTTGCGCGCGAGCTCGTCGGCGGACATCCGCTCCGGCTGCAGCGAGCCGGAGTAGGCGACCGCGCGCGCGCCGACGTCGTCGAGCACGTCGAGACGACCGACCGGCTCGAGCTTCTTGCGCAGATCGCCGACCATGAAGTTGATGAGGTCTTCCGCCTGCGCGCGCCGTTGCGCGGCCTCGTTCTGCGCGGCGGTGGCGCGTTTCTCGGCGGCGACGGCCGCCGCGCGCTCGCGGCGCAGATCGATCGTGTACTTCACGACGCCCGCGACCACGATCGCGAAGAGCAGCGCCGCGGCAGCGAGCTGCGCGATGCGGCGCGGCTTCGCAATCAGCTCGCGCAGCCGGCGCAGCGTCTCCGCTGCCGTCGGCCGATCGGTGGGCGCGAGCTGCTTGAGGTTCTGGATCAGCGCCGTGATGTCGCGCGGCACGTTCTTCACGGGCAACGAGCGGCCCTGCGCGGCTTCGAGGATCACCTGACGTGCGCCGAGCGTGTCGTCGTACGGCTCGCGTCCCGTGAAGAGCGCCTGCAGCAGCAGGCCGAACGAGTACATGTCGCTCGCCGGCGTCAGCGGCTTGCCGCGCGCCTGCTCGGGACTCATGTACATCGGCGTGCCCATCGTGAGACCGACCACCGTCAGGTCGGAGTCGGCGGCATCCGTGTCGCCGGAGCTGCCGGCGTCGGCGTCGTCGGTGCCGCTGCTGTCGACGACATGCAGCCGCGCGGCGTTCATCTGCAGCGAGCGCGTGCGGTCTTCCGTCCAGCGCGCGAGGCCGAAGTCGAGCACCTTCACTTCACCCGAGTCGGTGACCATCACGTTGTCCGGCTTGAGATCGCGGTGGATGATGCCGCGGCGGTGTGCGGCGACGAGCACTTCCGCGACGGCGGCGGCGATGCGCAGCTTCTCCGCGCGCGCGAGGCCCGGCTCCGCGAGCTGATGCAGCGTCTTGCCCTCGATGAACTCGAGAACGAGCAGATCGGCTTCGTCGCCTTCGATGTAGTCGTGGATGCGGCAGATGTTCGGATGATCGAGCCGCGACAGCGACCGCGCCTCGCGGATCAGTCTTGCGCGTGCCTCCGGATCGAGCCGCTGATCATCCTGCAGAACCTTGACCGCGACGCGGCGGTGCAGCGTCTCGTCGAAGCCCGCGTACACCAAGCCCATCCCGCCTTCGCCGATCGGCTCGGCGACGCGGATGTGACCAAACCGCCTGCCGGACAGCTGCATGACGCGCCTCCGCGGCCCGAACGTAAATTGTCTGGGAGCCGCGGAGATTGTACGCGCCTGAGGCATGATCGCCATAATGCAGGCGCACCACACGTAATGCTGTGACGCCTGACAGCGGGCGAATGTTCATCCGTCACTTGCTTTTCATTTTTGCGCGCTCCTGATCCTTCCGGTCGCGGATGAGCGTCGAGAGGATCAGGTAGAACGCCGCGGCGCTGGCGAGGAGATAGCCGAACACCGCGAGGCCGGGATAGCCGAAGATCGTGAAGCGGCTCGGCACGCGCATCATCATCGACGACGACACGAGCAGCGCCGCGATGACCACGCCGATGGTGATGCGGTTCGCGACCTTGTGGATGCCGGCGAGGAACTCTTCCGCCTGCGAGAGCTTGATCGTCAGGGCGAGCTTGCCCGCGGCCGTGAGATCGATGATCTCGCGCGTGCGCCGCGGCAGATCGAGCACGAGCTGATTGAGGTCGAGCAGCGCCGGATAGAAATTACGCGGATTGAATTTCTGCGCGAGCTTCTGGCTGATCAGCCGCTCCGCGTAGTCGCGGATCACGCGCTGCGGATCGAAGTTCGGATCGAGCTTCTTCGTGATCGCGTCGAGGTGCAGCAGCGTCTTGGCGAGCATCGTCAGCTCGGCCGGCACCTTCAGCTCGTTCGAGTTCGCGAGCGTGATGACGTTGAAGATCAGCTGCCCGGTGTTGAGATCGCTCGCGCTGACGTCGTGCACCGCGGCGACGATCGTCGAGATCTCGCGCGTGAACTTCACCGGGTCGAAGCGCTCCTGGATCTCCGACATGCGGATGCACGCTTCCGCCGTCTCCGTTCCCCGGTTCGACGAGATCGAAAGCAGCAGCTTGATGACCTCGTCCTGAAACTCCGTGCTGATGCGGCTGGTCATGCCGAAGTCGAGCAGCACGACCTGCGGCGCGCCGTCTTCGGTCTCGGGGTTCTCTCGGATGAAGATGTTGCCGGGATGCGGATCGCTGTGCCACATCCCGTCGACGCAGATCTGCTTGAGATACGCCTGCGTGAGCACGGACGCGAGCTCGGCGTAGTTGTTCTCGATCATCGCCAGAGGCGTGAGCTTCGAGACCTTGCGCCCGCGCACGAGCTCCGTCGTCAGCACGCGCGGCGAGCTGAAGTCGTGAATGACCGCGGGGATGTAGATCTGCGGAAAGTCGGCGAGATGCTCGCGCAGGATCTCCGTGTTGCGCGCTTCCTGCAGGTAATTGAGCTCGCCGTACAGTACGACTTTCGCCTGCTCGACCGCGCCGACGAGGTTCATCTTGCGGCCGACGTCGGTGTGCTTGTCCATCTCCGCGGCGATCTCGGTGAAGACTTCGAGATCGTGGCGGACCTGCTCGCGCACGTTCGGGCGCTGCACCTTGACCACGACCTCGCGGATCTCGCCGTTGCTGTGGCGCAGCGCCGCACGATGCACCTGGCCGAGCGACGCGGCCGCGAGCGGGGTGGAATCGAAATACTCGAACGCTTTCGAGATGCGGACGCCGAGCTCCTCTTCGACGATCTTCTCGACTTCCGCGAACGAGAACGGCTCGAGCTGGTCCTGCAGCGACTCGAGCGCGAGGATGTACTCCTGCGGCACGATGTCGGGCCGCGTCGAGAGCAGCTGACCGAACTTCACGTAGGTCGGTCCCATCTGCTTGAGCGCCTTCGCGAACGCTTCGGCGCGCGCGCGGACGTCCGGCTCGGTCGGTGCGGCGGCGTCCGTCTCGGCGGAAAAGACGTCTTCCGGGCTGAGGGCGATCCGGAAGTCCTTCCGGCCGTAGCGCGTGAACAGCAGGAGCAGGTCTCGGTACGTTCCGAGATTGCGGGTCTTCAGCATCGCGAGCCGGACTGTGCAAACGGAGCGCCGCACGCCGTCCGCGCCCTGCCGGGGCGATGCTCTGTGCTACGATTCCACGATTCTCAAGTCGTCCAACAGGAGCACTGAACGCATGCCGAATTACAGGACCCTTTTCACCTCGGAATCCGTCACCGAGGGGCATCCGGACAAGATCGCCGACCAGATCTCCGATGCGATTCTCGACGCCGTGCTCGCCGAGGATCCCGTCGGCCGCGTCGCGTGTGAGACGCTCGTCACGACCGGTCTGGCCATGATCTCCGGCGAGATCACCACGAAGACGTATGTCGACTTTCCGTCGATCGTCCGCAACACCATCCGCGAGATCGGCTACACGCGCGCGAAGTACGGTTTCGACAGCGAGACCTGCGCCGTCATTTCCTCGATCGACCCGCAGTCGCCCGACATCGCGCAGGGCGTCGACACCGGCGGCGCCGGCGATCAGGGTCTCATGTTCGGCTACGCCGTCCGCGAGACCACCGAGCTCATGCCGCTGCCGATCTCGCTCGCGCACAAGCTCGTGCGCCGGCTGACGGACGTCCGCAAGTCGGGTGAGCTCGACTTCCTCCGTCCCGACGGCAAGTCGCAGGTCACGATCGAATACGAGGGCAAGCGCCCCGTGCGCGCGAGCGCGATCGTCATCTCGACGCAGCACTCGCCGAACGTCAGCAACCGCGACCTCCACGACGCGATCCTCGACAAGGTCATCCGCCACGCCGTCCCCGGTGAGCTGATCGACGAGAAGACCGTCTTCCACATCAACCCGACCGGTCGCTTCGTCATCGGCGGGCCGCAGGGCGACACCGGCCTCACCGGCCGCAAGATCATCGTCGACACGTACGGCGGCCGTGGACGTCACGGCGGCGGCGCGTTCTCGGGCAAAGACCCCACGAAGGTCGACCGCTCGGCGTGCTACATGGCCCGCTACATCGCCAAGAACCTCGTCGCCGCGGGCCTCGCGGACGAGGTCGAAGTGCAGCTCGCGTACGCGATCGGCGTCGCCGAGCCGGTGTCGGTCTACGTCGACACGTTCGGCACCGGCAAGGTCGAAGTGCCGCGCCTCGTCGACCTCGTGCGCGAGCACTTCCAGATGACGCCGCGCGGCATCATGGAATCGCTCAACCTGCGCCGTCCGATCTTCAAGAAAACCGCCGCGTACGGCCACTTCGGCCGCAACGAGTCGGAGTTCTCGTGGGAGCAGACGGACAAGGCCGACGCGCTGCGCGCGGCCGCGGGCGTCGAAGCCACCGTCGGCGTCTAACGTAATTTCGCAAACGTTTCGAAGCGGCAGGCGATGCGTCGCCTGCCGCTTTTGTTTTTGCGCGAGCGTCTTACTAGCGCAGCGTGAACAGCGTCGCGTTGCCGCGCGACATCAGGCTCGCCGCGTTCTGGTCGAGCATCCGCACGAGCAATTTCTGCGCGTTGGGCGAGAGCGTCGTGTCGCGCTCTTCTTCTTTGCGTTCGTCCTTCGTCGCCGGCGCGCTCACGGAAAGCACGGCCACGTGCGTGATGCCGTCGCGGCGCAGCCGTTCGCGCAGCGCTTCCGCCGTCGGCACGTCGAGATAGCGCGACACGCGCGCGCCGTCGAAGTTGCCGCCGCCGCGCACGCGTCGCGTGAACCAGTACGTCTCGCCCGAGCCGATGACGAGCGTGCGCGAATGCGGCGGCAGCACGGTGTTCAGCCACTCCGTCGCCGCGTACGACGGCCGCTGCCGCCGCAGATACTCCTCTTCCGATTTCCCGCCGGCGAGCAGCGAGAACGCATCGCCGCGCGCGGTGAACCAGACCACGAAGAACGTCTGCACGACGACGGCGACCGACACCACGATCATCAGCAGCCGCCGCTGCAACGCCGGCGCGCCGCTCGCGGCGGGGACGACGAGGTACGGCACGAGAATGCGCGAGGAGGGTCCGAGGAGAAAGAGTGCGATCGCGAGTGCAAGGACGGCGAGCGGGATGATGCCGGCGGCGAACGGCGCCAGCGCGAGGAGGCACGCGCCGATCGATTCGTCGAGGAACGTGCCGGAGAAAACGTAGTCGGCGAGCGCGACGTCGCGGAAGTGCGTGACCGCGGGCGCACCGGCGCTGAAGAACGGCGCGATCGGATTGCCGGTGAGCACGAGATTGCGGACGAAGAACACGAGGCCCGCGAACGCGATCCAACGCGGAACGCGGCGGCGGATCGCCCACACCACGAGCGCGAACGGCGCGAACGTGTACTTCACGAGCAGCCCCGCGGCGGTCGCGGCGGACGCGGTCCAGTCGTCATCCGCGAGCCAGAGCGCGAGAAAGAGTCCGACCAGCGGCCAGTCGACCAGCGACCAGCCGGCCGTCACCGCGAGCGCGGGCGTCGTCACGATGGCCGCCACCGCGAGCCACGACTCCGTCCTGCGCGCGAGCAGCAGCGCGACGACGATCGCGGCGAAGAGATGCAGCAGATGCGAGGCGACGCCGTCGTCGCCGAACGCGAAAAAGGGAAGGTCGGCGGACTCGATGCCGAGCGGAAAGTACGAATGCGACAGCAGCGGCAGCTCGACCGCGCGCCCTTCCAGCGCCCACGTGTGCGGCACGGCGAGGTGATACGCCACCTCGTCGAGCGACGCCGGCGGCGCCTGCGCCGCAACGAACGCGCATGCGAACACCGCCACGATCGCGAGGAGCGCCGCGTTGCCGCGCGGCAGCGCGAGCGGCGCGAGTCCCGGCACGAGCATCAGCCGCACGCCGGCGAGCGCGCCGACGATGAGCAGCGGCGCCATCGTCCACGCCGAGATCTTCAGCAGCGCGACGAGAAAACAGAGCGCGCCGAACAGCGGATAGCCGATCAGAAAATCGAGCGCGAGATCGACGCGCGCCGCGCGCCGCGCCAGTGCGCCGACGCCGATGCACGCGACCGCCGCCACGCACGCGAACAGCAGCGGCAGCGACACGCGCCGTACGAGCAGCTCGATGAGGACGAAGCGATCGAGCAGCGTGAGCAGCGCGAACAGCGCGACGAGCAGGCCGGCGACGTAGCGCGCTTTCACGATGAAGAACGCCTCAGATCGGCTCGAGCGCCGCGCGGATCTTCAACACGTCCTCGATGATCGCGCGCGCGGCGTCGGGACGGATCTGCGTCGTGCGGTCCGACAGCGCGTGCGGAGGATCGTCGTGCACTTCCATGAAGAAGCCGTCCGCTCCCGCCGCCGCCGCCGCGCGCGCCAGCGGACGCGCGAACTGCGGCGTGCCGCCGGTCTGCTTCCCTTCGCCGCCCGGCTTCTGCATCGAGTGCGTGATGTCGTAGACCACCGGCGCGCCGAACCCGCGCACGATCGGAAACGCGCGCATGTCGACGACGAGGTTCTGATAGCCGAACGAGCTGCCGCGCTCCGTGATGAAGATCTTCTCGTTCCCGACTTCCGCGCCTTTCTCGAGAATGTTCTTCGTCTCCTCGGGCGAGAGGAACTGTCCCTTCTTCACGCCGACGGCCTTACCCGTCCGCGCGGCCGCGGCGACGAGATCGGTCTGACGGCAGAGGAACGCCGGGATCTGGAGGATGTCGAGGACTTCCGCGGCGGGCTCCGCCTGCCACGGCTCGTGAACGTCCGACAGCAGCGGCAATCCCGTTTCTTCTTTCACCGCGCGCAGCACCTTCAGCCCTTCCTCCAGTCCCGGTCCGCGGAACGACTCGATCGACGAGCGGTTCGCTTTGTCGAACGACGACTTGAAGACGAGCGAGATGCCGAGTTGGTCACGCAGCGCGACGAGCGTGCGGGCCATGCGCAGGGCGTGGTCGAGCGACTCGATTACGCACGGGCCGGCGATGAACAGCGGAGGATGGTCGCCGCCGAACGAGAGTCCGGGCGCGATTTCGATCGGTCGAGTCATGCGCGGCGGATTATGCCGCAAGCGCCGCGCCGCGCGTCCGCGCCGCGACGAGCGCCGCCCACGCCATCACCACGTACGCGCTGAGCGACGACGCCCAGAACCACACCGGATGCGGAATGGTCAGCATGTTGACGATCCCGGCGGCGACGAGCAGCAGCGCCACGACGATGCCCGCGATCTGCGAGCGCGCCACCTTCGCCGCCACGAACACGCCCGCGAACGTGCCCACCACGTAGCCCGCGAGCACCACCAGCAGCGCGCTCGCCGGCGCCGCCGCCGCGAATGCCTTCATCGCGGCCGGATCGCTGAGATCGATCCCGCGCGGCAGCGGATGCAACACGAGGTTGAGCGACTCGAAGCCGAAGATGACGGCCATCGCCACGATCGCTCCCGCGACGATGCCGGCCACGATGCGCACGATCGGGTTGTTCATGCGCGGATTGTAGCGGGCTCGTGATACTTCGGCCCCTCCGAGCGAATCATGCAGTGAAGGCTCGATGTTGATGACGGACGCAGTGGTGGATGAACGCTTCGTGACGCTGCTCGAACGGCACAAGCGGATTCTGTACAAGGTTGCGAGCGCGTACTGCGCGAACGCCGAAGATCGCCGCGATCTCGCGCAGGAGATCGTCGTGCAACTGTGGCGGTCGTTTCCGCGCTACGACGAGCGCTTCAAGTTCTCGACGTGGATGTACCGCATCGCGATGAACGTCGCGATCTCCTCGCTGCGCGGCAGCAGCCGCGGCGCGAGGCAGACCGTACCGCTCGACGACGTCGAGCTCATCGACTTCGCCGCGGCCGACCGGCTGATGGGCGAGGCCGGCGACGGCGTGCGCGTGCTGCAACGGCTCGTCGCGAAGCTCGACGAGCTCAGTCGCGCGCTGCTCGTGCTCTACATCGAAGGCTACAGCCACGCCGAGTCCGCGGAGATCCTCGGCATCACCGCCACCAACGCCGCGACGCGCATCAACCGCGTCAAAAACAAACTGAAGGAAGAGATGGAAGGAGACGCTCATGGATCTCGATGAACTGAAGGCGCGCCTCGCCGCACACGACGAAAAGCTCGACCGGCTCGTGCGCCTCGACGCCGCACGCGTGCGCGCGATGCAACTGGATAAGACGCACGCGAGCCTGCGCTGGCTCGGCCGCGGCGTCGCGTTCGAGCTGCTGATGACAATCGTGGCCGTCGTGTGGCTCGGCGACTTCGTGTTTACGCATCTGCGCGAGCCGCGCTTCCTCGTGCCCGCGCTGCTCGTCGATTGCGGTGCGATCGCGTACCTCGGCAACTGCATCCGGCAACTCGCCGCGCTCGCGCGTCTCGATTACAGCCAGCCGGTCGTGACGGTGCAGAAGGAGCTCGGGAAGCTGCGGATTCTCCGCATCCGCACGACCCGCTGGACGATGATGGTTTCGCTCGTGTGCTGGTTTCCCGTGCTCGTGGTGCTCGTCGAGGGATTCTTCGGCGTCGATTTGTGGCGCATTCTCGGCGCCGTCGGCGCGCAGCACGAAACGTTCGTGCTCTGGCTCGTCCTGAACGTGCTCTTCGGCGTCGCCGCGGCGGGCGTGCTGCTCTGGCTCGCGCGCCGTTACGAGGCACGCGCGGAGCGCTCGCCGCGGTTGCAGCGCCTCATGGACGAATTCGCCGGACGCTCGCTCACGAACGCCTTGCGGTCGCTGCAGGCCGTCCGCGAATTCGAAACAGAAACGCGCTGAACCCGGGGCGCGTCCGGCGCGCGGAATGCAGTACGGAAGGCGATGGTGACGGCGTTCCGCTTCGCCCGCGTCACCGCCCTTCTCGCGGTGACGTTTCTCTCCCGGCGCGTTCTCGCGGCGACCTACTACGTCGCGCCGACCGGCAGCGATTCCGCCGGCCTCGGCACTCTCGAACGCCCGCTCGCCACGATCACCGCCGCGGCCGCGCGCGCCGTCGCGGGGGACACCGTCTCCGTGCGCGGCGGCCGCTATCGCGAGGCCGTTCGCGTCCACGACAAGCACGGCACCGCGCAGACGCCGATCGTCGTGCGCGCGTATCCCGGCGAGCGGCCGATCCTCGACGACCGCGACGTGACGAACGCTCAGGCCGCGGCGATCACGCTCGACGGCAGCAGCTTCGTCGAGCTGCGCGGCCTCGAGGTCGCCGGCTCGTCGTTCATCGGCATCAACGTCTGGAGCTCGCAGGACATCCTCGTCGACGGCAACATCGTGCGCGACTGCCGCCGCGCGGGCATCTACGGCGGCGCGCCGAAGCCCGGCATCAGCGCGCGGCTCACGTTCCGCGACAACACCGTCACGAACTGCGTGCTCGAGAACGAGCCGCGCGCGATGCGTGTCGGCTGGGCGCAGTCGGTCAGCACGCAGTACACCGACGGCGCGACGATCGTCGGCAATCGCATCTTCCGCAACTACGGCGAAGGCATCGCGCTCATCGTTTCCAGCCACGGCCTCGTGCAGGGGAATCAGCTGCACGACAACTACAGCGTCGAGATCTACCTCGACAACGCGCGGCATTCGCGCGTCGACCGCAACTTCATCAGCGCCACGTCCGACGAGAAGTTCTATCGCGGCGGACTGCCGGCCACCGGCATCGCCTGCGCGAACGAGACGTACGAGTACATGACGCCGCTCACCGATCTCACCATCACGAACAACATCGTGGCGTGGGCGCGCTGGGGTTTCTACTACGGCAACTACGACCAGGGCGGCGGCCTGCAGAACGTGACCGTCGCCCACAACACCTTCTATCACTCGCACGAGGAATCGATCCGCGTCACGCCCGCCTCGGCTTCCGATCCGAACGTCCACCACAGCGGCAGCGTCATCGCGGACAACATCTTCGACGGGTTCGCAGGACGGCCGCTCGCGCAGGTGAGCGGCACCGGCGTTTCGTATCACCACAATCACTGGAACGGCGGCACCGCCGCGGGCGTGTGGCTCGCGGCCAGCCCGACGGATACGCACGGCGATCCGAAGTTCGCCGATCCCGAGGGGAATCGCGGCGCCGCCAGCTTCGAACTGCAGCAGGGATCGCCCTGCATCGACCGCGCGGCGCCGATGCCCGGCATTGCGACGGACTACTTCGGCCGCCCGCGCCACGGCGCGCCCGACATGGGCGCGCTCGAACACTAACCAACTTTCCTCACGGAGACCGTCCCCATGAAACGCATCGCTCTTCTGATCGCCGCCGCGATGCTCGCGGCCGCGCAGCTTTCCGCCAACACGTTCTACGTCGCGACGAACGGCAGTGACTCGACCGGCAACGGCAGCATCACCACTCCTTATGCAACGATCAACAAGGCGGAGGATTTCGTGCTGCCGGGAGACGTCGTCTATGTGCGCGGCGGCATTTACACGGGCAGCGTCGGCATCTGGAACGGCGGCAGCAGCACCGCGCGCGTCGTCTTCCAGTCGTATCCCGGCGAGACCGCGATCCTCGACGGCACCGGCCTCGCGTCGGGCACGGACGTCGTCGCGGTCGGCGCGCCGTACGTCGACTTCATCGGCTTCGAGATCCGCAACGGACCCTGGGTCGGCTTCGACGGCTGGGGCATGCAGTACGGCCGCGTGCTGAACAACATCATTCACGACAACCAGCACGACGGCATCTACCTCGGCTACGACACCGACAACGTCGTGCACGACGACCTCATCGCCGGCAACGTCGTCTACCACAACTGCCTCTCGAACTCCGCGCGCTCGTCGAGCGGCGGCTGGCCCCAGGCCATCGGCATCGACAAGGCCGACAACGTGACGGTGATGAACAATCGCGTCTTCCGCAACTACGGCGAGGGGATCATCGTCGGCTACACCGACGGCGTCGTGGTGACGGGGAACGAGGTCTTCGACAACTACTCGGCCGGGATTTACATCACGTACGCGCGCACGGCCAAGGTCGACGGCAACTATGTTTATAGTAGCGGCGACGCCGACTACTACCGCAGCGGCAATCCGGCCGACGGCATCATCATGGCCAACGAGGGGAGCGGCTCGACGCACGCGCTCTCCGGCAACGACGTCATCAACAACGTCGTCGTGCGCGCGCACTGGGGCCTCGGCTACTGGAAGAGCCAGCCGTACGGCATGACCAGCTGCCGCTTCGCGAACAACACCGTCTACAACGCCACGACGCACGCGCTGCACATCGACAACGACACCGCCAGCAGCGGGAACCTCATCGAGAACAACATCTTCGCGTTGCCGTCCGGCTCGTCCGCGACGCTGGCCAGCGTGACGTCGACCGGCAACACCTTCCGCAACAACAACTGGACGGCGAATCCCGGCTCGCCCGCGTACAGCAGCGCCGACGATCAGATCGGCGACCCCGCGTTCGCGCACGCCGGCGGCCTCCTCGCGACCGACTATCAGATCGGCAGCACGTCCGCCGCGAAGGATCACGGCCGCACGCTCAGCTACGTGACCGTCGATTACTGGCGCAAGGCGCGCGGCGGGACGTACGAGATCGGAGCGTGGGAGTACTGACGCGATAGCGCGTGACGCCGCGCCGCATTGCGCTGACGATTACGGTGGGCCGCCGAGCTTCCAGAGCACGGCGGCCATCGCGCCGAAGACGAGGCCGAGCGCTACGGAGACGCGACGCGCGCGCTGAATGCGCGCCGAGCGCGAAACGAAGGGTGCGGACTCGGTGGAGCCAAGCTCGGGATACGCGACGAAGCGGCCATCGACGACGACGAGGTCGTCACCGTTTGCGGCGGCGGGCGCGTCCGATCGCATGCGATTCGCCAGCGCGAGTCGTCCCTCGACATCGATCGTCGGCGACGGCGCGGCGAGGAGTTCCGCGGTCACGGGATCGATGCGGCGATTCGCGCCCCCGCTCACGAGCGCGTAACGCGCGCCGTCGGCGTACGCGTGGTAGCGCAGCACACCGTTCCAGCCGTCGCGGATTGCGCGCAGATCGAACTCGCGGTCGCCGGGAAAGCGCCCATGCCGTGGTCTCCGCTCGCCAAGGCAATCCACGACGGCGTGCATCCGCGCGGTCGTCTTCCTGCTCGCGCGGCAGAAGTCCGCCTCGATGAGGTTTGGGATGGAGAACGTGCCGCACAGACCGGCAACCGACAAGACGGTCGCGGCGTAGGCGGCCGCGACGAATGCGCGCTGCCGGCGGCGATGGAACATGTCCTGCGATTCTAGCCGCGCAGGCAGTGCCGCAGCCGCGTCCAGCGCTTCATCGCGTTCGCGTTGCGCACGGCGCGCTCGACGGCGGCGCGCTCGCCGACGAGGATCACCAGCTTCTGGCCGCGCGTCACGGCGGTGTAGAGGAGGTTGCGCTGCAGCATGATCGAGTGCGCGGCCACGACCGGGATCACGACCGCCGGAAACTCGGAGCCCTGCGCCTTGTGCACCGTGGTCGCGTACGCGAGCGTCAGCTGCTCGATCTCGTCGGCGACGTACTCGACGAGCACGCGGTCGAAGTCGACCACCACCGACTCCGCGTCGCGGCCGATCTCGCGCACGATGCCGACGTCGCCGTTGAAGACTTCCTTGTCGTAGTTGTTGACCGTCTGCATCACCTTGTCGCCCGCGGCGAAGGCGAGGCGTCCGGCGCGCTGCGCGGGATTGAGGCGCTGCTGCAGCGCCGCGTTCAGCTCGTCGACGCCGGTCGCGCCTTTGTGCATCGGCGAGAGCACCTGCACATCGCGCAGCGGATCGAGACCGAAGCGGCGCGGGATCCGCTCCGCCACGATCTCCACGATGCGCTCGCGCGCGGCCTCGGGCGTCGCGGCGCTGAAGAAGTAGAAGTCGGTCTCCGGCGCGTTCGCGAGATCGGGTAGCGTGCCGCGGTTGATGCGATGCGCGTTCGCGACGATGTCGCTGCCGCCGGATTGCCTGTAGACGGTCGTCAGCGACGCCACCGGCACCGTACCCGAGTCGATGATGTCGCGCAGCACCTGCCCCGGACCGATCGACGGCAGCTGATCGGCGTCGCCGACGATGAGCAGCGACGTGCCGGCGTCGACCGCGCGCAGCAGCGACTCGAAAAGCAGCACGTCGCACATCGACGCTTCGTCAATCACGAGCAGATCGCATTCGAGCGGCCGGTCCTCGTTGCGCTGGAAGCCGTCTTCTTCCGGATTCCACTCGAGCAGCCGGTGGATCGTCTGCGCGGGATGGCCCGTCTGCTGCGCGAGCCGCTTCGCCGCGCGTCCGGTCGGCGCCGCGAGCGCGAGCTCGAGCTCCGCGCGCGCCGCGATCTGCAGGATGGCGTTGACGACCGTCGTCTTGCCGACGCCGGGACCGCCGGTGATGACGCAGACGGGATTCGTCAGCGCGAGCGCGATCGCGCGGCGCTTCTCGTCCGGCAGCACGAAGTCGCTCTCGACCGTGTCGATGAGCGCGTCGATGTCGTTCCTGGAAAACGGCGCCTCCGATGACGCGAGCGCACGCAGCATCGAGGCGATGCGAGTCTCCGCCACGTAGAGTCGCGGCGTGAAGAGGAGCGTCGTATTTTCGAGCGTCTCAGCGATGACGCTGCGCTCCGCGAGCGCGTCGTCGAGCACCGACGTCGCGAGTGCCGCATCGACATCGAGCAGCTTCACCGCCTCGTCGACGAGCTTGGTGCGCGGCACGCCGCAGTGACCCGCGCCGCGCGCCTCGTCGAGCAGATGCTGCAGTCCCGCGCGGACGCGGAACGGCGACGCACGATCGAAGCCGAGCGACTGCGCGATCGCGTCGGACGTGGCGAAGCCGATGCCGCGCACTTCCTGCGCGAGCCGGTAGGGATTCTGGCGGATGACCGCGATCGCGGCGCCGCCGAATTGTTTCTGGATCCGCGCCGCGCGTCCCGTCCCGATGCCGTGCTCGGCCAGCATCGCCGCGAGACGCCAGACGTCGCGCTGCTCGCTCCACCCTTTGCGAATGAGCGCGAGCTTCTTCGGACCGATGCCGGGGATGCGCAGCAGCTTCTCCGGCGCGTCGTCGAGAACGCCGATAACGTGTTCGCCGAACTCGTCGAGCAGCCGCTCCGCGAGCGCGGGACCGATGCCGCGCACGCGTCCCGAGCCGAGGTAGCGGGCGAGGGCGGCGCGCCCGACCGGCAGACGCGGCGTCACCTGCTCGGCGCGGAACTGCGGCCCGAAGCGGTTGTGCACCATGTGCCGCCCGAGCACTTCCACCTCGTCGCCCGGCTCCAGCGGCGGACACGTCGCCACGACGCGCACCAGCGCCCCGGCCTGCTCGCGCACATCGGCGATGCAGAAGCCGGTCGCGGTCGCGTAATGCGGCACGCGCTCGACGACGCCGACGAGGCGTTCGGACATGGAGGGATTGTACGGGAGCGAGGACGCGCGGCCGGAAATCTACAGAGTTGCGAGGCGGGGCCGCGTCAGCGCGACTCCCATGCGATCTTCCGGGTGTCGGCGTGAGCTCGTGCGTCGGCGATGGAGGATCGGAGGATCGGAAGCTTTTCGATGCCGATGTGGATCAAGCGACCGTCGAACCGCACGAATGCCTGCTGCTTCGAGTCTTGCTGGTAGAAACCGAACGTGACGTGGTCATTGGTGGAGTAGGACACTTCCGTGTAATCGCGCCGGTCGTGCGCCATGCGATCCGCGGATGTGACGATGAAGTCGACGGCGCCGAGGAGTTCATCGATTTCGTCGGAATCGATGAAGGCGGCAGATGCGTGCGTGTCCGTCTCCGCGTACTGAAGCCGCACACCATAGAAGATGTGACGAATGGAGTTTCTGAGCCGGACGAGAATGTGCCCGGCGACTTCGATCGATGGACCGTACAGCGTCGCGACGTACGCGATCGGCCGACTTTCCTTCATCAGGATCACGCCGCGCTCCGTGAGCGACTGGCGCAGATTCGATCCTTGCTGCGCCGACGTGACCGCCACCGGTGATTCCACCGTGCACCTCCAAATCAACAGAGGTAGACACGGCAGCGAACCGATTGTGGCGGGCCCCTATACCCCGCTCACCTCCGCCGGCTGCGGCATCGCCACGGTCGTCTTGTTCGCGTTCTTGAACGCGCGCGCGGCGGCGATGAACGAGCGGAAGAGCGGATGGGGGGCGGTGGGGCGCGAGCGGTATTCGGGGTGGAACTGGCAGCCGAGGAACCAGGGGTGGCCTTCGAGCTCGATGATCTCGACGAACTTGCCGTCGGGCGAGGCGCCGGTGACGCGGAAGCCGCGCTCCTCGAGTTGCGGGACGTACTCGGGATTCACCTCGTAGCGATGGCGGTGGCGTTCCTCGACCATCTCCACGCCGTACGCCTCGCGCGCGATCGAGCCTTCCTTCAGATTGCACGGATACTTGCCGAGGCGCATGGTGCCGCCGAGGGCATCGACGCCGATGAGATCGCGCAGCTTGTAGATGACTTTGTACGGCGCCTCGTCATCGAACTCCGTCGAATTCGCGCCCACCATCCCGGCGACGTCGCGCGCGAACTCGATCGTCGCGCATTGCATGCCGAGGCAGATGCCGAAGTAAGGGATGCGGCGCTCGCGCGCGAAGCGAATCGCGCGCAGCTTTCCTTCAACGCCGCGTGAACCGAAGCCGGGGCCGACCAGGATGCCGTCGACGTTCGCGAGCTCGCCGTGATAGCCCTCTTCCTCGAGCGACTCCGAGTCGATGTAGACGATGCGCACTTTGATGCCGTTGGCGATGCCGCCGTGCACCAGCGCCTCGTTGAGCGACTTGTACGAGTCGCCAAAGTCAACATATTTACCAACGAAGCCGATGCGCACCTCGTCCTCGGGGTGCCGCATCTTCCGCACGATCTCTTCCCACTTCACCAGCGAGCCGATCTCCTCGTGCGGCAGGTGCAGTTTGTCGAGGAGGATCTCGTCGAGCCCCTCGCGTGCGAACGCCAGCGGCACCTGGTAGATGTAGTCGACGTCGTACGCGGGGATCACCGACTCCTCTTCGACGTTGCAGAAGAGTCCGATCTTCTTCTTCATCTCCTCGGGGATCGTGCGCTCGGAGCGGCAGAGGAGGATGTCGGGCTGGATGCCGATCTCCCGCAGCTTCTGCACGGAGTGTTGCGTCGGTTTGGTCTTCAGCTCTTCGGACGCTTTGATGTACGGCACGAGCGTGACGTGCACGTTGAGCGCGTTGCCGCGGCCGGCTTCCTGGCGGAACTGGCGGATGGCCTCGAGGAAGGGCAGCGACTCGATGTCGCCGACGGTGCCGCCGATCTCGATGATGACGACGTCGACGTTGTCGGAGACCTCGCGGATGCACTTCTTGATCTCGTCGGTGATGTGCGGGATGACCTGCACGGTCTTGCCGAGGTAGTCGCCGCGGCGTTCCTTCTCGATGACCTTCAGGTAGATGCGGCCGGTGGTGTAGTTGTTCTTGCGCGACGCGCGCATCGACGTGAAGCGCTCGTAGTGGCCGAGGTCGAGATCGGCTTCCGCGCCGTCGTCGGTGACGAAGACTTCGCCGTGCTGAAACGGCGACATCGTGCCGGGATCGACGTTGATGTAGGGATCGAATTTCTGCAGCGTGACCTTGAAGCCGCGCGCCTCGAGCAACGCGCCGATCGACGCCGCGGCAATGCCTTTGCCGAGGCCGGACACGACTCCGCCGGTGATGAAGATGTATTTCGTGCTCATGAGGGACTCCGTCTGAAAAGATGAATGAAGAACGCAGAACGCAGAATGAAGAACGTAGAAAGGAGCACCGCGCGAGCCGCGGTTCTCAATTCTTCATTCTGCGTTCTGCGTTCTGCGTTCGCTTTTGATTGGGGATGAGGGGAGCGGGGGTGCGGAGACTCGAATCCTGTGAGCATTGCGCTCACGAACGCTTTCCTCCGAGTTCACGCTTGCAGCCTGGCAAGTTCGCTCTCCACGCGCGCCACATCCTCCGGTCGGTCGACGCCGAGGTGAGGCTTCGCTGTCCGTAACACGGAGATTTTAAAGCCCGCTTGGACGGCCCGCAACTGCTCGAGCGATTCGGCGCGTTCGAGCGGCGACGGCGGCAGCGCGACGAAGCGCTCGAGCACGCTGCGACGATAGGCGTAGACGCCGATGTGGCGCAGCGCGGTCTCGCGCGAGCCGATCGCGGCGCGCGAGAAGTAAATGGCGTTGCCGAAGTCGTCGACGACCACTTTCACGATGTCCCGCGCGTGGAACTCGTCGTCCGATTCGAGCGGGCAGGCGAGGGTAGCCATGCCGGTGACGGCGTTGTCGAAGCGCGCGATGAGCTCGTCGACGGTGCCGACGTCGATGAGCGGCTCGTCGCCCTGGATGTTGATCGCGAGATCGAACGGCGCCTTCTCGATGGCTTCGATGATCGGCAGCGATGCGGCGATGCGATCGGTGCCGCTCTGGAAGTCGCCTTCCGGACGCACGACCTTGCCGCCGAACTCCGCGACATGGCCGAGGATGCGCTCGTCGTCGGTGGCGACGTAGACGGCGGACGCGCGTTGCGAACGCGCGGCGCGCTCGTAGACGCGCTGGATGAGCGACACGCCGGCGATCGGCGCGAGCGGCTTGCCGGGGAAACGCGTGGACGCCCACCGCGCCGGAATTACAATCACGCTGCGCATGCCGGCGGCGGATTCTATCAGTGCGGAAGACCGCGACCTGATGCGGCGGCTGACGCTCGTCCTGTTGTTCCTCTTCGCGTTCACCGCGGCGTTCAGCGGACTCGATCGCGTCTACTCGCAGAAGTTCCTCGACGTCACCGGGCGCGCGCAGTGGATCTGGGCGCGGCAGCCGATGAGCGCGAACGACCCCGTGGCGTTCTTCGCCGCGCGCAACTTCACGCTGCCGGAGAAGCGCGTCTACGCGCGGCTGAAAGTGATCGGCGATCCGGAGTACACGCTCTACGTCAACGGACGCGAGGTCGCGGGACGCAGGCTGCAGAGCGATCAGCGCGAGCTCGATCTCTACGACATCTCGGAGCTCGTGCACACCGGCGCGAACCGCATCGTCATCACCGTGCGCGCACCGCAGGGCGTCGGCGGTCTGCTCGCGTCGCTCGACATCGCGCCGGAGACCGAGAACTGGGTCGTGACCGACGCCAGCTGGCGCATCTATCGCCGCTGGCGTCCGGAGATCCTCGTGCACGACGTCGATGCGGACTGGGAGACGCCGGTCCTCTTCGGCGAGCCGCCGATCGGACGCTGGAACTATCTGCCGCTCGCGCGCCGCGCGCCCGACGTGCCGCCGTCGAAAACGCTCGCGCCGCATCAGGCGTTTCCGGTGATCGGCTACATCCCCGCGATCCGCACGCGCGCGGGGATCGCGATCGCGGTGCCGGAACGCGGGCGCGCGACGGCGTTCGACTTCGGCTTCACGCGCGGCCGCGTGCGGCTCGTCGTCGACTCGGATCGCTACGCGAGCCGCGCGTTCAACGTGCGCTACGCGAACATCCGCCCCGAGCTCGGCCTCATCGACTGGAGCTTCCGGCCGGTCGTCTTCGCGCCGGGAGAGCACGTCGTGACGACGCCGGACGTGCACAACTTTCGTTACGTGATGGTGTTCGGGAAGAATGTCCGTGCGGAGGTCGTGCAGTGATGCTGAGCAACCGATCCATCCCTCACTGCTCCGTGATCCCGGAACTGCCGTACGCGAACGTGACCGACGCCGCGGCGTGGCTCGCGAACGCGTTCGGATTCACGGTGCGCCTCACCATCGGCGACCATCGCGTGCAGATGAACGCCGGCGACTGCGCGATCGTCGTGGTCGAAGGAGACGCGCCCGGCTGCCGCGTGCTCGTGCGCGTAAACGACGTCGACGCGCATGCCGCACGCGCGCGGAACGCGGGCGCGACGATCGTCCGCGAGCCGGCGGATCACGCGTACGGCGAGCGGCAGTACACGGCGCGCGACCCCGGGGGACACGCGTGGACGTTCTCGCAGTCGATCGCGGACGTGGCGCCCGAGGCGTGGGGCGGCGTCTCCGTCGCGCTCTAGTAGAGGACCTTGCGCACGAAGTACTCCTGCTGCGAGATCGTGTGCTTGTCGAGCGCTTCCGCGTCCTCGCGCGTCATCTGAAAGCGTCCCGCGATCCCGCCGGTCGTCGTGCGCATGTAGAGCTCGACCATGTCGATGCGCACGCTCTGTCCCGCGTTGCGCACCATGAGGAACGACGCCGCGGAGATGGCGTTGAAGACGCGCTCTTCGGTGTCCGTGACGAGATCCGCGCGCAGGCTGTTGCCGCCGGTGGAGACGACTTTCTTCTCGAAGATGCCGACGTTCTCGAAGGCGCGGTCGAAGCGGTCGATGACTTCCGGCGGCACCGCGCCGGGATTCGTCGCCACGGGCGGCGTGACCGATTTCACCGGCGGCGGCGTCGCGGCGTTCTCCGCCGGCTTGCGCAGTTTGATCTGCGAGCCCAGCGAGGGCCTCGCGGTCGTGGTCTGCGCCTCGGGCATGTTCGGGTTGAGGTCGATGACGTTCGCGTTCGTGAGGCCGAGCTTCGTCGCCTGCTCCGAGCGCGGTCCGTCGATGAGCGACGGATCGAGCTGCAGCGCCTGGCCGTTTTCGAGCTGAACGATGGCTTTGCCGTTCACCACCGTCCACTTCGCTTTGGCGAGGTAGCGCGTGCCGTCCTTCAGCATGACGACGTACGTCGCGAACGACGATGAGGCCGCGAAGGCGGCGAGCGCGAACAGCAGCAGCGATTTCTTCATCGGATCTCCGGAATCTCGGCTTCGAGCGCTCGATTATACTGACGGATCGAGCCGCATCAGTCGGTCGCGGGAGAAACGTTCAATGCTGGTCGTGATGGAGGCCGCGGCGCGGCCGGAGCAAATCGAAGCGGTCGTTCGCCACATCGAGAAGCTGGGCTTTCGCGCGCATCCCATTCCGGGCGCGTTCCGCACCGCGATCGGCGTCACCGGCACGGCCGGGAAAGCGGACCCGCAGGTCCTCGAGAATTTCCCCGGCGTCAAGGAGATCATCCCGGTCTCGCACGCGTACAAGCTCGTGAGCCGCGAGGCGAAGCCGGACGATTCGGTGATCAACGTCAGCGGCGTCGACGTCGGCGGCAACGGCGTGATCGTGATCGGCGGTCCGTGCGCCGTCGAGTCGCTCGACCAGACGCGCACCATCGCCGAACGCGTGAAGCGCGCGGGCGGACAGCTCCTGCGCGGCGGCGCATACAAGCCGCGCACGTCTCCCTACTCGTTCCAGGGCCTCGGCGAGGAAGCGCTGGAGATCCTCGCGCGCGTCCGCGAGGAGTTCGACATTCCGATCATCACGGAGGCGGTCGACCACGAGTCGCTGCAACTCGTCGATCAGTACGCCGACTGCATCCAGATCGGCGCGCGCAACATGCAGAATTTCTCGCTGCTGAAGAGTGCAGGCCGCGCGCGCAAGCCGGTCCTCCTCAAGCGCGGGATGTCGGCGACGCTCGAGGAGCTGCTCCTCTCCGCCGAATACATCATGTCCGAGGGGAACTACAACGTGATGCTGTGCGAGCGCGGAGTGCGCACGTTCGCCGATCACACGCGCAATACGCTCGATCTCTCCGTCGTCCCCGCGATCAAGCGCATCAGCCACCTGCCGATCCTCGTCGATCCGAGCCACGGCACCGGCAAGCGCAACAAGGTGCTGCCGATGTCGCGTGCGGCCATCGCGGCCGGCGCCGACGGCGTTCTCATCGAGGTGCACCACAAGCCGGAAGAAGCACTGTCCGACGGTCCGCAGGCGCTCCTGCCCGAGATGTTCGAACAGGTCGTACGCGAAGTCGACGCGATCGCCCGCGTCCTCGGCCGCGCGCTGCAGCCGGCGTTGGCGGCGAGCTAGACCGGGAGTGACCGGGAGCGCCTCCGGCGGGCCGGCCCGGCCGGCAGCGCTAAGGGCTCAGCCTATCCGGCACGTGCATCTCGGCTTGGCCCTTAGCGCTGCCGGCCGCGCCGGCCCGCCGGAGGCGCTCCTCGTCAGATCACGGACACCATCGTCAATATCGGACTTGCGAGGCTCGGGTCGCCGTCGACTTGCGCGTCGCGCGCGATGCGTTGTCGCGTGAAGAGACGCCAGGCGCGATCGGCGTCGAGCGTTACGGTACACGTCGCACTTGCTGCGCCGGCGTAAAGCGTCCATTGCGCTTCGCGAACGGCGGTCCAGGCGCGGTCGACGACGCCCGTCACGCGCAGCGTGACGGACGTTCCTTCCGGCGCATCGACGTCGCGCAGCGTGTAGGGCATCGCGCGGACGAACGTATCGAGCACGGGCTCGAGGAAACCTTCGTAGAGCGGCTCACGGTGCGTCGCATCGCGGATCTGCTGTTGGTGATGCCAGCGTTCGGTGAGCTCGCGGGCGGTGTCGAGCCACTGGCGGGACGTCGACTCGCCGGCCCAGCTCACGGACCATTGCGCTTCCGCGAACGGATCGAGCGAGGAGAGATAGTGCGTCAGCTGCGCGCCGTAGGTCGCGAGCAGTTCGATGAGAATCGCGGGACTGATGCGGCGTGCGACGCTGACCCAGTCGGCGTTGATGCCGTTCACGAATGTCGCGAGGTCGTTGATGTCGACGGGCCGCAGATAGCCGTCGCGTTGCAGCGACAGGCGGCGCAGCGCGGTGTCGAGCAGATGCGCGGCGACGTCTGTGACCGTCCACGCGCCGGCGACGGTCGGCGCGTGCCATTCGTCGGGCGTCAGCGAGCGCAGGAGTGCGAGCAACGCGGCATCGAGCGGCGCGAATCGCTCCGCGACGAGGATCGGCTCGACTTCGTGCATTGATAGACTCCGCCCGCAATTATGCGCCGCACGAAAATCATCGCGACGCTCGGTCCCGCGAGCAGCAGCGAAGAGATGATCGATCGCCTGCTCACGAACGGCGTCGACGTCTTCCGTCTCAATTTCTCCCACGGACGCCACGAGGATCACGCGCGCGTCATCCGCATCATCCGCGACGTCGCCACGGAGCTCGGCCGCTACGTGCCGATCATCGGCGACATCCAGGGTCCCAAGCTCCGCATCGGCGAGATGACCGGCCCCGTGCAGCTCGAAACCGGCCAGCACTTCGTCATCACCACCACGCCGCTCGTCGGCGACGCACAGCGCGTGTCGACGCCGTTCACGCCATTGCCGCGCGAAGTCCAGATCGGCCAGCGCATCCTCATCAACGACGGCCTCGTCGAGCTCGTGGTCACGTCCGTCGACGACACCGAAGTCACGACGCGCGTCATTCACGGCGGACCGATCTCGTCGAAGAAGGGGATGAACTTCCCCGACTCCGAGCTCACGATTCCCGCGATCACGGAGAAGGATCGCCGCGACGTGCAGTTTGCGGTCGAACAGCAGCTCGACTACATCGCCGCGTCGTTCATCCGCCGCCGCAGCGACATCATCGAGTTGCGCGAGCTGCTGCACGCGCACGGCGGCGACGAGATCAACGTCATCGCAAAGCTCGAGAAGCCGCAGGCGATCGACAACCTCGACGAGATCCTCGAGGTCAGCGATGGCGTCATGGTCGCGCGCGGCGACCTCGGCGTCGAACTGCCGCCCGAAGCCGTGCCGATCATTCAAAAGAAGATCCTCGCGCGCGCGAGCCGGTGGGGGCGCTTCGCCATCACGGCCACGCAGATGCTCGAGTCGATGACCACGAACTCGCGGCCGACGCGCGCGGAAGCCTCGGATGTCGCAAACGCGATCTTCGACGGCTCGGATGCGGTGATGCTCTCCGCCGAGACCGCGTCGGGGCGTTATCCGGTCGAAGCGGTGCAAATGATGGCGAGGATCGTCTTCGCGGCCGAGGCGAACCGGCAACATGTCAGTTACGAATGGGAGCGGGAGCCGTTCCGCAAAATCTCGGAAGCGGACGAGTTCACGGACGCGCTGGCGGGTGCCGCGAACTACGCCGCGGAGCAGCTCGACGCGAAGTACATCGTGGTCTTCACGCAGACGGGATTCGCCGCGCGGCTGATGTCGAAATTCCGCCCGAAAGTGCCAATTGTGGCCCTAACTCCTTCCAGTTGGGTGGCAAGACGGATGAACGTCCTGTGGGGCGTGCAGCCGTTCGTGCTCCGCGAGGCGGGGGAGTTTCACGAGCAGATCGTCGACCGGGTGGACGATTACTTGCTTGCGAAGGACATCGTGCGGCCGGGCGACCGGCTCGTCATTTTGATGGGCTCGCCGATCTATCAGCGGGCCAAGACGAACTTGCTGCGGGTACACCGCGTCCGGGATTAGAGGTACCATCGCCGGGGAAGTTCGGGCGTGACGGGCGGCGTTGTTCGACAACAGCACGGAGGAGGACTATGCGCCGGATTCGAGCTCTAGCCTTTGCGGCCGCGATCGTGGTCGTCGTCGCCGCTCCTGCCCGCTCCGACGCGCCGCTGCCCGCGGCGCTGCAAGTCCTCGGCACCGTCACGAACGCCGCGCGTCCCGTCGCCAACGCCCTCGTCATCGCGCTCAACCTCCACGACTTCAACGCCACCCAAACCTACTCCGGCAGCGACGGCTCGTTCATCATGCCCACGCTGCGCGCCGGGATGTACAAGATCATCGCGGTCAAGCAGGGCTTCATCCCCGCCATCGCGACCATCGTTCCGACGAAGTCCAGCCATCGCGTCGCGCTCAAGCTGCAGTCCGAACAGACGGCACGCCGGAAAGACGCGAATCAGGAGATCTGGGAGCTCCGCGGCTCCTTACCTCCGGACGTCCTGCGCGAGCTCGACAACGTGCTCGCCGCTCCGATGGCCATGGCCACGTACGAGATCCCGCGTTTCCGCGGCGAGATGAGGTCGCTCACCGGCGTCTCGAACCAGGTCGCGAACCCCGCGTTCGCGGCGACGGCGGTCGGCGTGCAAGGGCGCATCGGCGACTCGTGGCAGGTCGGCATCCGCGGTAACGTCCAGCGCTTCGAGGATCCCACCGACGACACGCGCTTCGGCACTCCCGTCGCGGAGTCGAGCGTCATGTCGATGGAGCTCCGCTCGTCGCCGACCGACTCGTATCGCGTCGCGTCGACGCGCAGCTCGTGGATCTACACCGACGACGTCGCCGGCGAGCAGCAGGCTGACGTCACCGCGCACAACTTCGAATGGCAGCACGGACCGGCGAAGGTGCAGGTCCGTTATCTCGAGCAGGACAATCTCTTCCGCGAGCAGGTGCCCTCCGGTGCGTCGAACGGCTCGTCGAATCTCATCGAGATCGGCGGCAACACCACCGTCCTGCAGACGCGCCGCAGCGACCTCGGCGTCGCGTTGCGCGTGACGCAGGAGAGCGTCGGCGCGCAGACGAGCATCGGCGCGGCGAACATCTTCCGCACCGCCGACGTCTCCGCCGACGGCACGCTCTCGATCGTGCCGTCGCTCATGGTGCACTACGGCATGGCCAGCCGCATCGGCATGGAACGGCAGGAATGGGCGCCGCGCACCGGCGCGGAGTGGAAGATCACGGAGCACACCTCCGTCGTCGCCTCGGCGCTCGTGAAAGTGCTCGACCGCAATCCCGCCGCGGGCGTCGACATGCCGACGCTCGTCTACTGGTCCGAGGACGGACGCGTGCTGCCGAGGTACGCGTACACGTTCGGATTCGTCACGGGGAAGGATCGGAAGAACCGCTTCTCCGCGATTGCGACGGTGACCGCGGTCGACGATCCGCTGCGCGTGGTGTTCAACGACGCCGACGATCAGTTCTGGGATGGCTTGTACGTCGACACGGGCGACGTGCGCCGCGACGTGCGCGTCGCGTATCGACGTGAGATCGGCAACCGCTTCGCGGTGGACGTCGCCACGAGCGCCGGCACGGCCACGCCGCGCGAGGCGTCGCTGCACGAGCAGCGCAAGAACTACGTCACGGGCGACCTGCAGTCGACGTTCACGCCGACGCGCACGACGCTCGCGGTGTCGTATCGCGAGATCGAGCAGCCGCGCGGCGTGAGCGAAGGGGAGTACCGCACGGCGCGGGTGAACTTGCAGATGGCGCAGTCGCTCTATCTGCCGATCGACATCAAGCTGCTTCTCGGCCTCGAGCTCGCGCGCGCGGAGAACTCGCCGTTCCTCGTCGACACGCTGCAGGAAGAGGGACACGCGAAGAAGTACATCGGCGGACTGGCGTTCAACTTCTGAGACCGAGCAAGACGGAACTCGCAGCGGCGGCCGGGAAGACCCTTCCCGACGTCATCGCTCCCGATCTCGACGTCCTCTTCTGCGGGATCAATCCCGGTCTCTACACCGCCGCCGTGCAGCAGCATTTCGGACGTCCGGGCAATCGCTTCTGGCCCGTCCTGCACCGCGCCGGCTTCACGCCGCGGCTCTTCCATCCGAGCGAGCAGTTCGAGCTGCTGCGCTACGGCTGCGGCATCACGAACCTCGTCGCGCGCGCGACGGCGGCCGCGGCGGAGCTGACGAACGAGGAGCTCGTCGAGGGCGGCGAGATCCTCGAGCAGAAAGTGAAGCGTTTCGCGCCGCGCTATCTCGCCATCGTCGGCATCGGCGCGTATCGAACCGCGTTCGGGCGACCGCGCGCGAAGCTGGGGTTGCAGGACGAGAGCATCGGCAAGACGCGCATCTGGGTGCTGCCGAATCCGAGCGGCCTCAATGCGAACTATCAGCCGGCGCAGCTCGTGACGCTCTTCGCGGAGCTGCGCGAGGCGGCGCAACGCGAGCGCTGACAAATCGCGGCGCGCCCGCTATTCTCGCGAGCCTATGCACAAGCTCGCTCTCCTCGCGCTCGGCTGCGCCGCAGTCCTCGCGTGCGCGCGTCACGAATCCGCGGTCTCGTCGTCGTCCGCGACCGAGAGCGCCGCGACGACATCGTCTGCTGCCGCTGCGCCATCGACAGCGACAGCGTCGACGAGCGCGCAACAGCAGGAGAACCTCGCCTCGATGGCCGCGGGCGCGACGATCGCCGTGAAGCCGGAGTCGCTCGGCGATCCGTACTACATGCTCGACGGCGACGACCGCACCGGCTGGACGAGCGACAAGCTCGCGGAGCCGGTCGTCATCGAGCTCGGCGACCGCAGCACCATTCACGAGTTTCGCTTCGCGACGAAGAACGACGAGATCGAGTCGCGGCGTCCGAAGGAGCTGCTTCTCGAGATGTCGGACGCGGGACCGGACAGCGGCTTTCAAACAATCGCCGATCTGCAGCTGCCGCCCGAAGAGCTCGACGGCCGCGCGTTCCCGGTGACGGCGCAGGTGCCCGGCCGCTGGCTGCGCGTGACGGCGAAGTCGGTGCAGAGCGGCGACATCGTGCAGATCATGGAGCTAGAAGCGTACGGCGACCGGCTGACGCACGACAGCGCGCCGAGCGTCACCGGCTCATGGACGTTCAACGCCGCCGGCTCGTTCGAGCTCAAACAGGACGGCACGACCGTCGCGGGATGCATCGACGAGCGGCCGTTCGTCGGCGGCATCGAAGGACGCGTGCTGAAGTTCGCCGCCGACTTCGGCGAGAACGGTAAGGGTCCGGCGGTGCTCGTCATCAGCGGCGACGGCAAGCGCCTCGCTGGCGGCTGGTGGCGCGCCGACAGCAAGGTCGTCGAACATCCGACCATCGCGCTACTCGAGGCCACGAAGAAGTCCGGCACGCCGCAGACGTGCGCGGCGTGGAAGCTGAAGGATCCGCTCGAGTCGGAGCTCGAACAGCAGAAGCGCGTCCGCCTCTACGGGATCAACTTCGACATCGACTCCGATCAGATCCGCGCCGAGTCGAAGCCAACCCTCGACAAGCTCGCCGCGATCCTCAAGACGAACGCCGCCTGGAAGATCACGATCGAGGGACACACCGATTCGACCGCGAGCGCCGAGCACAACCAGCAGCTCTCCGCGCGGCGCGCGGAATCGGTGAAGAGCTACCTCGCCGCCGCCGGCATCGAGGCCTCACGCCTCACCGCCACCGGCCTCGGCGCCACGCAGCCTCTCGCGACCAACGACACGAGCCTCGGCCGCGCGCAGAACCGTCGCGTGGAGATCGTGCGCGAGTAGGGAAGGACGAGCGAGCGCCGTCGCGGCGCTCGCTCGCGCTCAACGCATCATCGCGTGCGCACGGGGGCGTTCGCCGAGCCTTTGATCAGCGCGATGCTGTCATCGCAGGCGCGTTCGGTGTCGTACCCCTCGCTCGACACCGCGATGATCTTGTTGTTCCCGCTGTAGAACGTCCATCGCCACTCGCCCCGGTTGTCCTTGTATTTCTCGTAATGCATCCGTATGTCCTTTCATGCGGAAGGACACGAAGCGGGAGAAATTGTGGCGTGCGGAACTAGCGCCCCGCGCGGGAACTAGCGCCCCGCGCGAACCAAGTCGTGCGCCTCGTTGAGCCGGTTGTCGATCTCTTCCTGCCGCGAGACGAGGTTCGACGGCGGCTCGGCACCGTTGCGGATCGTGCCGTCGACTTCCGAGACGAGACCGCGCAGATCGTGCAACGCCTCCGCGCTCTTCGTGCACGCCTGATCGCTGCACGAGCAGAGCGAGTCCGCGTTGCCGATGCGCGTGTCGACGTCGGAGCGGAACGACGCCCACGCGTTCTGATCGTACGGCGGATTCGCGAAGCGCGAGATCCCGCCGCCCCACGCCTCCGACGCCCGCTGCGCCGCCGCGACGCACTGCCCGCCGCCCGCGAGCGGCGACGCGTTGCGCGAGGCCGTCGACGACTGCACCGTCGTATCGGGGCCGTGCGAGTCTTTCAGTTTCGGCAGCACGGTCTTCCAGACCACGAGCACGATGGCGACGCCAACGATGATCTTGAGCAGGCGCGACAGATCCATGCGGCGATTGTACGCCGCGCGCTGCGCCCCTACTGCTGCCCGCCGCCGCCCAGCCCCGGCCGGATTTCCTCGACCAGTTTCGAGAAGCGCAGGCTGAGGCCTTTCGTCACGACGATCTGCTTGAGGTAGTTGAGCGACGTGACGGCGGCGGGGAGGCCGGAGATCGCGGTCGGGATCGACGCGAGGCGGCCGGCGAGCTGGATCGTTTTGTCGACGGCGCTGTAGTGCTCGGAGCGGAGGTCGGCGCCCATCTCGCTCTGGTACGCCATCGTGAGCAGGTAGATGTCGGCGACGAGCTCGCGGAAGCGCATCTCGCTGCCCCAGGCGAAGCAGTTGCCGGCGCGGATGTTGTCGAGGAACTCGCGCACGGTCTCGCCGCGCGACACCGTGTGCACCTTCGCCACGTGTTTGAGCGTGTGCGCGTCGGAGCCGCCGACCATCGACACCTGCCGGCCGTGCTGCTCTTTCACGTGCTGCACGAGCTGCTGCACCATCCGGTTATGAAACGACGCCATCGCGCCGTTCATCACCTCGAAGACGTTGAACATGTCCAGCAGCTCGCTGATGTAGCGCGCCGCGACGTTCTTCATCCGATAGTTCTGAAAGAGGTGATTGATCCCGAAGATCAGCTGCTGCGACTTCATGTACGGGATCAGCTCGCGGATATTCGGGCGCAGCCGCTGGATCTCGCGGTGCTGTTCCTCGTTGAGATCCCATACGCCGATGTGGATGCGCTGGCCGGTCTCCGGAAAGTACGTCTCGACTTCCTCCCCGATGAAGAAGTCCTGCATGTCCGGAAACTTGTTGAGCAGATACAGCGCGCCGTCGATCGAATCGTGATCGGTCAGCGTGACGTACGCCATGCCGCGCTCTTTGGCGATGCGGTAGACGTCTTCCGGCGCGTTGTAGCAGTCGCGAGTATTCGCGCGGCGGAAGTACTTGAACACCGAGAAGCGGCTGTGGCAGTGCAGGTCCGCCCGCTTGAGGCTCGGGTCGAGCGAAAAGGGTTCAGTCATCGAATCGCGGCGGCTGCGCGAGCCCGTCCAGCTGAGCAATTTCTGCGAGCCGCGTGCCGAAGTGGCAACGAGGCGAGTGTACCGCAGGCGCCGCGCGCAATTCGCCCCGGGCGGAAACGTGTTTTCCTCGTCACCGCCGCCGCTTACAATGCGCGGCGGTCGAAAAAGCAAAACGGCGCATGGCACAAACAGCTCGCGGCAAATCGAATCCCAACGGTCCCGACTGGGTCGACCTCGACGTCCCCAGCCGGCTGCCGATCATCCCTCTCGTCTCGTCCGTGCTTTTTCCCGGCGGCGTGCTCTCGCTCCAGGTCGGCATCGACCGCAATGTCCGCCTCCTCAAGAGCCTGCCCGACGATCAGAACCTGATCGCCGCGTTCTGCCAGAAGTCGGGTGACAAGGAAAACCCGAAGCCGGAAGACCTCGCGCAGATCGGTGTCCTCGCCGCGATCGTGCAGCGGCTTCCGCTTTCCGCCGACCGCTACCAGCTCTTCCTCCAGGGCCGCCAGCGCGTCGAGCTCGTGCAGATGCTGCAAAACGAGCCGTACTTCGAGGCGCGCCTGCGCGAAGTCGCGCCGCGCCCGATCCCGAAGACCGTCAAGACCGATCAGCTGATGGGGAAGGCGCTCTCGCTCTTCGAGAAGCTAGTGGAGAGCGACTCGAAGTATTCGAACGAGCTTCTCAACGTCGTGCGCAGCAACATGGACGAAGGTCCCGACGTTTTCGCGGATCTCATCTCGTCCTTCGTCAACTTCCCGCTCGAAGAGAAGCAGCTCCTGCTCGAGACCGTGAATCCGATCGAGCGCATCGAGCTGCTCATCGAATGGGTCCAGCGCGACCTCGGCCGCGCCACCGTCGATCGCGAGCTGCAGCGGCAGATCCAGACGTCGATCGATCGCCGCGACCGCGAGAACTATCTCCGCGAACAACTGCGCATCATTCAGGACGAACTCGGAGAGACGAACCCCGCCGAGCGCGAAGCGGACACGTACCGCGATCGCATCGAGGCGCTGCCGCTCGCCGAAGAGCACAAGCAGCAGCTGCGCCGCGAAGTCACGCGCATGGGGCAGCTCTCGCAGTCATCGTCCGACTACGCGGTGATCAAAGGGCATCTCGACACGGTGCTGCAGCTGCCGTGGACGCAGCACACCGACGACCGGCTCGATTTGCAGAAGGCCGAGGAGATTCTCGACCAGCGGCATTACGGGTTGGAGAAGGTGAAGGAGCGCGTGCTCGAGTTTCTGGCCGTGCTCAAGCTGAAGGGCGATCTCAAAGGCCCGATTCTCTGCTTCGTCGGGCCTCCCGGCGTCGGCAAGACCTCCCTCGGCGCCGCGATCGCCGACGCGCTCGGCCGCAAGTTCGTGCGCATGGCCGTCGGCGGCGTGACCGACGAATCGGAGATTCGCGGCCATCGCAAGACCTACATCGGCGCGATGCCGGGAAAGCTCATCAACAGCTACACGCAGGTCGGCGTGAACAACCCGCTGATCATGATCGACGAGATCGACAAGATCGGGAAAGACTTCCGCGGCGACCCCTCGTCGGCGCTGCTCGAGGTGCTCGATCCGAAACAGAACCACGCGTTCGTCGATCGCTACCTCGAGATCCCGTTCGATCTCTCGCACACGCTCTTCGTCTGCACGGCGAACATCCTCGACATGATTCCGGGGCCGCTGCGCGACCGCATGGAAGTCATCCGTCTCTCCGGCTACACGGAGAACGAGAAGCTCGCCATCGCCACGCGGCATCTCGTGCCGGAGCTGCTCGAGAATCACGGCCTCTCGAGCGAGCAGGTGACGATCGACGACGACGCGATCCTGCACATCATCCGCGACTACACCGCGGAATCGGGCGTGCGCAATCTCGAACGCAGTCTCGCCAATGTGCTGCGCAAGATCGCGCGCAAAGTGGCGAGCGCGGAGCCGCAGGCCGAAGGCGCGGAACCGGCGCACTACCGCGTGACGGCCGCCGACGTCGAGTCGTACCTCGGCCTGCCGAAGTACGAGCACGAGTTCGCGGAACGCCATCCCGAGATCGGCGTGACGACCGGTCTCGCGTGGACGCAGTTTGGCGGCGAGATCATGTTCATCGAGGCCACGCGCATGCCCGGCACCGGCCGCACGACGGTCACGGGACAACTCGGCGACGTCATGCGCGAGTCGGTGCAGGCGGCGTACTCGTACGTCCGCTCGAAGGCGCACGAGCTCGACATCGAAGACCGGCAGTTCACCGAGCACGACATCCACATCCACTTCCCCGCGGGCGCGATCCCGAAAGACGGCCCGTCCGCCGGCGTCGCCATCGCCACGTGCATCGCGTCGGTGATGGGCGAGCGTCCCGTGCGTCACGACGTGGCGATGACGGGCGAGATCACGCTGCGTGGCAAGGTGCTCTCGGTCGGTGGCATCAAGGAGAAAGTGATGGCCGCGCATCGCGCGAACATCAAGACCGTGATCCTGCCGGCAGGGAATCGCAAAGATCTCACCGAAGTGCCCGAGGAGATCCGCGCGGGACTGCAGTTCCTCTTCGCCGAGCGCGTCGAGGACGTCTGGAAAGAGACGCTGATCCCGCTCTACCTCGTCAAGGACGCGCACGACCGCAAGTACGACGAGGCGGAGTACCGCGCCGAGCATGAGAAGAAGAGCGCACAGGATCGCGGCGGCGACGAGCACGCCGAGAGGCGATGAAGCGCGGCTGTCTTCAGAACCTGCTCTTCGCCATCGTGCTCCTCGTCGTCTTCGGCGGCAGCACGTACTTCTCGTTCACGTTCTTCGTCAAAGGGCGCTCGCTGCCGACGCCGAATCTCGTCGGCCGCACGGTGACCGAAGCGCGCGCGATCACGCGAGACCTCGGCGTCGATCTCGAAGTCGATGAGACGCATCGCCGCAACGACGACAAAGTGCCCGTCGACCGCATCGTCTGGCAGAACCGCACGCCCGGCAACACGAACTTCATCAAGCGCGGAAGCCTCATCAAAGTCGAGCTGAGCGCGGGACCGCTCGTGCTGCGCGTGCCCGATCTCGCCGGCGAGACCGCGGGCACCGGCATGCTGCGGCTCGGCCAGCAGAACCTCAAGCTCGCGAACCTCAGCTACGTGCCGGCGGACGATAAGGGCATTCTCGCGGCCGATCCGCCGAAGACGACGGTCGTCGCGCCGCAGAGCGGCGTCTCGTTTCTCGTCGCCGTGCCGCCGCAGCCGCCGCAGTACGTGATGCCCGATCTCATCGATCAGCGGCTCGATGCCGTGCGTCCCGCGCTCGAGCAGCGCGGACTGCACGTCGCCACGGTGAAGTTCGAGACGTATCCCGGAATCGCGGACGGGATCATCATTCGGCAGTATCCTCTGCGCGGCGCGCCGGTCTCGGGCCGCGATCCGATCTCCGTGGTCGTGTCGCGGCAGGAGGAGACGAACATCGTCGAAGGAGCGCCGCCCGCGCCATGATCCGCATCGCACCATCGCTGCTCTCCGCCGACTTCGCGCGTCTCGCCGACGAGCTCGCGACCGTCGAACACGCGGACCTGCTGCATCTCGATGTGATGGACGGCCACTTCGTGCCGAATCTCACGATCGGCCCCGCGTTGATCAAGGCGCTGCGCAAGCACACCAAGCTGCCGTTCGACTGTCATCTGATGATCGCCGAGCCGCAGCGCTACATCGGCGCGTTCCTCGACGCCGGCGCGGACCTCATCTCGATCCACATCGAGACCGAGCCGCATCTCCAGCGCGCGCTGCAGATGATCCGCGACGGCGGCGCGAAGGCGGGCATCGCCATCAACCCCGCCACGAGCGCGGAATCGCTCACGTCCGCGCTCGACTTCTGCGATTACATTTTGGTGATGACTGTGAATCCCGGCTTCGGCGGGCAGAAGTTCATAGAACCTGTCGTGCCCAAGATCCGTCATATCGCCAGGCTCGTGCGCGAGAGGGGGCTCCGTGTCGAGATCGAGGTGGACGGCGGCATCGACGCCGGCACCGCGCCGCGGGTGGTCGACGCGGGGGCCTCGATCCTCGTTGCGGGCTCGGCCGTGTTCGGCAAGCCTGACCGCGACGCTGCAATGCGGGCGATTCGCGACGCTGTTACCACCACCCGGGTTTAATTCGGAGGCAATTTGAAGGTCAAGCAGATCGCCAGTCTCGTCGCGATGATGGTCCTCGTCGCGGCCTGTCACCACCGGCCGCGCATCCAGCGCGTCGTGGTCGACCCGGAGCTTCTCAAGCTCTCGAAAGAGGAGCTCTACCAGCGCGGCGAGGATCAGTACGCGAAACACCACTGGTCGCGCGCCCGCACGTACTACACGCACCTCTACGAAACGTACCCAAACGATCCCCTCGGCCGCCGCAGCCTGCTCCGCATCGCCGACACGTTCTACGAACAGGGCGACGCGGTGAACCTCGTCGAGGCGCAGTACAAGTACCGCGACTTCATCAACCGCTATCCCACCAGCGAGCAGGCCGACTACGCGATGCTGCGCATCGGCATGTGCTCGTTCCGGCAGATGGAACGCCCCGACCGCGATCAGGCGAAGACGCGCGAAGCGGTCGAGAAGCTCAGCGACATGATCCGCACGTATCCCAACAGCCCGCTGCGCGCCGAGGCGGAAGCGCGGCGGCAGGATGCGTACGATCGGCTCGCGAAGCACGAGCACATCGTGGCGCGCTTCTACATCAAGCGCGGCAGCTGGGACGCGGCGGTCAAGCGTCTGAACTACCTCGTCGACACGTACCCGCAGTACGATGACCGCGCCGGCGTCTTCTACGACCTCGGCAGCGCCCTCGCGAGTCTCGGACGGAAAGGGGAGGCGCGGCTCTACTTCGAGCGCGTCGTCACCGAGTTCCCGAAGAGCGACTACGCGGAGCGCGCGAAGCGCCGTCTCAGCGACATAAAAGCATGAAATCGTTCCTCGCGTCCGCCGCTCTCGTTCTTCTCGCCGCCTGCGCGACGACGGGTGACGACGGACCGGTGACGTCCGCGCCGCCCGCGCTCGCACCCGATCCGCGCATCGGCGAGATGCAGACGTCGCTCACGGAGCTCCTCGAGCGCATCGACGTGCTCAACGACCGCATCGCGCGGCTCGAGGAAACGCGTTCGGCGCCCGCGCCGGTGACGGTCGCCGAACGTCCGGCGCCGGTCGAGCGCGCGCTGCCGAGCGAGCGTCCCGCGCCGCCGCAGCCGTCCGCGCCGGTGCAGTCGCCGTCCGCGGCCGCGGCGCCGGCGCAGGGATCGGCGCAGCCGGCGGTGGTCAGCGCGAATCTGGCCGAGGCGTACCGGAAGGCGATCATGTTGTACGGACGGAACAACCTCGCGGAAGCGCGGCGCGAGTTCCAGCAGGTCTTCGACACCGATCCGACCGGCGATCTCGCGGACAACGCGCTCTTCTGGATCGGCGAGACGTACTACGCCGCGAGCGACTACACGAACGCGATGCGCTACTACGCGCGCGTGTGGAACGAGTACTCCGACCAGAACAAGGCGCCGGACGCGCTCTTCAAGACCGCGCTCGCGCAGGAGAAGACGGGCGACCTCGCCCTCGCGCGCAAGACGCTGCAGCAGGTCATCGCGCGCTATCCGTACTCGAGTCCCGCGTCGACGGCGAAGCAGGAACTGCAGCGCATCAAGTACTGACGCTCCACTACTGACGCTCCACTACAATACGCGGCCGTATGGCTGAAGAAACCGAAAGCGGCGCGACGCTGCTGGCGCGGCGCGAATACGCGCGCGCGGTTCCCGTCCTCAAGCGCGAGCACGAGAAGTATCCGTCGAACCCGCGCATCCGCCTGCAGTACGCCGATTCGCTCGCCGGCAACGGCGACATCGAAGAGGCGATCAAGCAGTACGAGGCTACCGCGCACTACTACGAGGACAACGGCCTCACCGTGCAGGCCATCGCCGTGCGCAAGAAGGCCGAGAAGGTCAGCGAGCAGCTCGCGGCGAAACAGCCGCCGGCCGACGAGGCGGGCAAGAGCGAGCCGCTCTTCGCGCATCGTCCGCTCACGTCGCCGCTCTTCGACGTGCTGAACACCGAAGAGCGCGAGGCGATCGTGCGCGAGATGGAAGTGGAGACGCACGACGAGGGGAGCGTCATCATCAACGAAGGCGATCCCGGCTCGTCGATGTATCTCATCGCGTCGGGCGAAGTGAAGGTCTACACGCGCAGCCCCGCGTCGGGCAGCACGGTCTATCTGGCGCGCCTCACCGAAGGGGATTTTTTCGGAGAAGTCAGCGTGTTGACCGGGAAACCGCGCACGGCGACGATCACCGCGTCGCAGCGCACCGAGCTCCTTCGCCTCGACCGAGACAAGCTCGATGCCGTGCTGGAACGCTATCCCGGACTCCGCAAGGTTCTCGACGACTTCTACAAGAAGCGCGCGGAGCACACCGTCGAGGCGATGATCGAGAGCCTGAAGAGGAGATAGGTTTGGCCGTTCTTCCCATCCGCAAATACGGCGACGACGTGCTCCGCCTGCCCGCGCGGCCGGTGGCCGAGATCGACGCCGCGTTGCAGACGCTCATCGACGACATGATCGACACGATGTACGCCGCACCGGGCGTCGGCCTCGCGGCGAATCAGGTCGGCGTCTCGCAGCGGGTGATGGTCATCGACCTCTCCGTCGGCAAGCGCGCCGGCGAATGCCACGTCTTCATCAACCCGGAGATGATCGACGCCACCGGCGAGATCACCGAGGAAGAAGGCTGTCTCTCGATCCCCGACTTCGTCGAGGTGGTGACGCGTCCCGAGCGCGTGAAGCTGCGCTATCAGGACCGCACCGGCGCGACGCGCGAGATGTGGGGCGAAGGCCTCATGGCGCGCGCGATGTGCCACGAGATCGACCACCTCAACGGCACGCTGTTCGTCGATCATCTGCGCGGCCTGAAGAAGGACCGCATCCTCAAGAAGATCGCCAAGCTCGCGCGGTCCGGCATGTGGGGCTGATTCGATTAGAATCGCCGCGATGCGACAGACGGCGATTGTGACGGAGATCCAGGCCCTCGCCCCCAGCGTCCTGCAGCTCACGGTTTCGTTCTCCCAGGAGTTCCGGTTCCAGCCGGGGCAGTGGGTGAACTTCCGTTTTCCCGAGGGCGGGCCGTCGCGCGCCTACACGATCGCGTCCGCGCCGCAGCGTCCGGAGGCAGTCCAGCTTTGCGTCCGGGTGGGGGTGGGGAAGGGTGGAGAGGCGCTCCGGAAATTGGAAGCAGGTGCGGAAGTCGTCGTCGAGGGTCCTTACGGAGATTTTCTTCTCCCGAATGATGACCGGCGCGGCGTGGTCTTCCTCGCCGGCGACGTCGGTATCGCGCCGGTGCGCAGCATCGTTCTGTACATGCTCGCCGAGAAGGATCCGCGCGCGATCACGGTGCTCTACGAGCCCGACCAGCGCCACATCCTCTACGCCGGCGACTTCGATCCGCTCGCGCGCGCGGGCCAGATCGTCCACGAGGCCGGCTCCATTGAGACGCTCGTCGACCGCAACCGCGCCGCGATCAAGGACGGCGTGGTGATGGCCGCCGGCTTCGATCCGTTCCTCGAACGCGCGAAACGCGCGCTCGAAGCGATCGACGTCGACCCGTCGCAGACGATCAGCGAGACCTTCGGCCCGCAGCCGTAGGGCCGCGCGTCATTCCTCGCCCTCGTCCGGCGATGCGAGATCGTTCGGATCGGGCTGATACGCGAGCAGGTCGCCGGGCTGGCAGTCGAGAGCCGCGCACAACTTCGCCAGCGTCGAGAAGCGTACGCCGCGCACCTTGCCCGAGCGGAAGAGCGAGAGGTGCGTTTCGCTGACGCCGATCGCCGCGGCGAGCTCCTTCGCCTTGCGTTTGCGCGCCGCGAGCACGCCGTCGATGGTGATCACGATCGGCATCAGAAGATCTCGTCGAGCTCGGATTGAATGCGCGACGCTTGTCGCAGCACGCCGGCAATCGCTTTCAGCGCGAGCCCGAGTGCGGCGAGGACCATGCCTTCCGCGTCGAAGGCGATCCAATGTCCCGCGCTGAAGCCGAGGAGGCGGCAGGCGCCGGGCACGAGGACGATGCGCGCGAACGCGCCGCACGCGAGCACAATCCCTACCCGATCGAGCATGCGCGTCATCGGCATCGCGAACAGTGCGCCGCGCGCGATGTCCGCGAGCGCCGCGCGCACCCACCACAACGCGAGGAGAAACAACGCCTCCGGGAACGCGGCCGCGAACTGACACGCGAACGCGCGCAGCGCGTCGCTCGCAAAGTCCGTCTGCACCACGCGAATGCCCGCCGCGCTGAACCGTTCGAGCACGACCAGCGTCAGGCAGATGACCCAGAGAATCGTCACGAAGCTTCGCATCCGCGCGCCGTGCTCGCGAATCGATGTGGCTGTTTCGTTTGGGATTGACCGCTCCATGGCGCGATGTTAATTTAAGTTAGACTTAAATTTCAACGCCATGCTCGCCCTCGAAACCGCAGATCTCCGCCACCGCTTCGGCACCCACGACGTCCTCCGCGGCATCGACCTCCAGGTCCCCGCCGGCAGCATCTACGGCTTCCTCGGCCCGAACGGCGCCGGCAAGACGACGACGCTGCGGCTCATCCTCGGCCTGCTGAAAATTCAGCACGGCGCGATCCGCGTCTTCGACAAGCCGTTTGCCGAGCACCGCCTCGAGATCCTCGCGCGCGTCGGCTCGATGATCGAGAGCCCGTCGCTCTACGATCACTTGAGCGCCGCCGAGAACCTGCGCGTGATGCAGGTCGTGCATCGCTGTCCCGAAAGCCGCATCGCCGAAGTCCTCGCGCTCGTCGGCCTCGCGCACACCGGCTCGAAGCGCGCGAAGCAGTTCTCGCTCGGCATGCGCCAACGGCTCGCAATCGCCGCGGCGCTGCTGCACCGGCCGTCGCTCATCATCCTCGACGAGCCGACGAACGGCCTCGACCCCGAAGGGATCATCGAGATCCGCAACCTGCTCGTCGAGCTGAATCGCACGCAGGGCTGCACGATTCTCGTCTCCAGCCATCTCCTCGCCGAAGTCGAGCGCGTCGCGACGCACGTCGGCATCCTCGGCAAAGGGCGGCTGCTCTTTCAGGGGACGATCGACGAACTGCGGCGCCATCGCCAACAGGTGCTCTCCGTGCGCGTGTCGACGAGCGACAACGTCGAGGCGCTGCGCGCGCTCGCGCACGCCGGCGTCGACGCGAAGCTCGCCGACGACGAGCTCGTGCTCCCCGCGCTGCCCGGTCCGCGCATCGCCGCGATCAACAAGCAGCTCGTCATGCGCAACCTCGACGTCTACGAGATCCGCAGCGTGCACAACGATCTCGAGACGATCTTCCTGAACCTGGTGAGGGAGTAAGCGATGGACTTCCCGTTCGTCCGCGCGTTTCACAGCGAATGGCTCAAGCGCAAGCGCAGCTTCGCCTCCGCGCTCGTCATCGGAGGCGCGCTCTTCACGCCGGCGATCGTCGCGGTCGTGCGGCTCATCCACTTCCGCACGCTGGCGGGCGTCTACGCCGCGCCGGCGTTCTGGGCGGACCTCTGGCGCAGCTCGTGGGAGTCGATGGCGATTTTCTTCCTGCCGCTCGGCGCGATCCTCGCGACGAGTCTCATCGCGCAGATCGAGTTCCGCAGCAACGCGTGGAAGCAGGTGCACGCGCTGCCGCTCAGCGCGCACGTGCTGTTCCTCTCGAAGCTCTCCGTGATCCTGGTGATGCTGGTCGAGTTCCTCGCGCTCTTCAGCCTCGGCATCTGGCTCTCGGCGATGATCCCGTACGTCCTCGTGCCAAACGTGCCGCGTCTCACGTCGACGTTCTTCTCGCTGCCGTTGCTGCGCGAGAACGCGCTCTACTTTCTCGACTGCCTGCCGATCGTCGCGGCGCAGTACCTCATGTCGCTGCGCGCGAACAACGTGCTCGTCCCGATCGGCGTCGGCTTTCTCGCGTGGGTCGGCGCGCTCGCGGCGGTGTCGTCGCGTTACGCGATCTGGTGGCCGTACGCGTACACGATCGTGCATTACCTGCAGGACAAGCCGAAAGGCGCGGCGTTCGGGGCGTCGACGCGCTTCCATTGGCTCGCGGCGCTCGCGTTCGTGCTGCTGACGATCGCCAGCTACACATCCTTCGTCACGAAGAGCGAGAAGGGGTGACGCGCATCAGTTGCCGCGCTTTTCGATCACGTACTCGCGCTGGTGAATCGGATCGGACGGATCGGGGAGATAGATCCGCCAGAGGTACACCATCGCGATCGCGAGCCCTTCGCGATTCGGCGTCGTGGCGATGAGCGGCACGAGCAGGCCGACGAGAAAGCCGATGCCCAACGTCATCGAGGTCGAGCGGAAGCCGAAGTAGACCAGCACGATGCCGATGAAGAGCGGCACGCGGTCCATGATCAGCACGAAGCCCCACGTGTCGCCGTGATCGGTCTGATAGAGCAGGCCGCACGCGGAGCAGCGCTCGTGCACCTCGATCCAGCGGCGGAAGAGCGGACCTTCGCCGCAGCGCGGGCAGCGGCGGCGGAGGCCGCGGCGCAGCACGAGACCGATGGGGATTTTCGGACGCGGCTCCGGCGTCAGCGCAGCCATCCGGGCAGCACGCCCTGGCGGCGGGCTTCCTCACGGAACTGCTCGTACGCGCGCTCGGCGCGCGTCACCTCGAGCTGCGCGTAAGGCAGCTGTTCGCGCGCCTGCTGGAGCTGCGTCGACTGGTACGTGAACTGGCTCGCCTTGTAGCCGAGGGCGAAGAAGCCGCGGATCTCCGACTCGAGCTGCTGCGCGCGCGACTCGAGCATGGCCACTTCTTCTTTCGCGCGGCGGATCGCTTCCTCGTGCGCCTGCGCCTGATGACGCCAGCTCCATTCGTCGCCCGGGGGCGGCGTCGGCTCGGTGACCTTGATGTGCGGACCGTCCACGACGCTCTGCGACGGCGGCGCCGGCGATCCGGAATGATTGTTCTCGAGCTGTTCGAGCAGCCGCTTCCGCTCCGCCTCGGAGACCTTCAGCTTCACTTTCGGCTGCGGCGCCGGCTTCGCGTCGGCGTCCGCGGCGCGGCGGCGCCACTCCGCGTTCGTGCCCGCGTTCTTCGTCGCGTCGACGTCGACTTCCGACGCCGGCATCGAATAGAGCAGGCCGTTTGCGCGGAACGTCACCACGCCGTTCGTCTCGCGAACGTCTCCCTCGACGGTGATCCGATCGCCGGAGCGCAACACGAGCGTCGAGGTCGTGAGCGTGAGCAGGAGAAGGAGCGCGTTCATGCTTCTTTAGATTACGCTTGCGCCGCGAAAAATGCCCAACTGGCTGTATCTGTTCACGAATCTCGTCGCGCACCTCGGACTGGCGCTGTGGGTTGGCGGCACGCTCGTGCTCGGCGCGCTCGTCGCGCCGGGACTCTTCCGCGCGTTGCCGCGTCCGCAGGCGGGCGCGATCTTCGGTCCCACGCTCCGCCGTTTCGCGCGCGTGCGCCTCGGCGCGCTGATCGCGATCGTCCTCGCCGCGGCGGTCAAGTTCGCGCTGTGGGAGCACAACGCGAATGTCTGGATCGGCATCCGCTGGCTGGCCATCGCGTTCATGGCTGCCAGCCTCGTCTACGAGATCGCGGTGCTCGAGAAAGCGCTGGAGGCCCGGCGCGTGCATCTGACGCCGGAGATGGGTGAAGACGATCCGACGCGCCGCGCGTTTCAGGCGCTCCACCGCCGCGCCGAGCGGCTGCTGCAGGCGAGCCTCGTCGCGGCGCTCGTCGTGATGCTGCTAAGCTAGCCCGCACCGCGCATGGGAAGTAGCATCCCGCACCCGCACATCCTCTGGTCTCTGCTCGCGATCCTCTGCGGAATCTTCTATCTCGTCTTCGACGCGCTGCGCTCGTTCGCGCTGCAGCTCAGCCCCGTGCGCCTGCATCGCCTCAGCACGAGCTCCGAGGAGAACGGCTCGCGATGGATGGCCTTCGACGTCGAAGACTTCCAGTTCGTCAGCGGCGCGTTGCTGCAGGTCGCGCTCGTGATTGGCGCCGGCTCGACGGCGATGGCCTTGAGCGATCGCAGCTTCGGCGTGGCGATCTTCACGAGCGTTCTGATCTGGTGCGTGGTCGTCTTCGCGTGGAAGTACGCGCTCGCGCTGATTCCGGAAGACACGGGCGAGACGATGCTGCGGCTGCTCGTGCCGCTCTCGCACGTCGGCTACTACCTCTTCTGGCCGTTCCTCTATCCGCTGCGCCGGCTGCTCGAGCGGCTCGAGTCGGCGGAGGAAAACGACGACGAGGAAGAGGAAGTCACCGACGAGGAAGTGCGCGCGTACATCGACGTCGGCGAGGAAGCGGGTGTGCTCGAGGCGTCGGAAGGACGCATGCTGCAGTCGATCGTCGACTTCGGCGACCGGCTCGCGCACGAGATCATGACGCCGCGCATCGACGTCCTCGCCTTCGACGCACGCCATCCGATGGACGAGCTGGCGAAGCTCTTCAGCGAGTCGAAATACTCGCGCATCCCGATCTACGGGACGAGCATCGACCAGATCACCGGCATCGTGCACATCAAGGAGCTCTTCGACGCGATCCTGCGCGGCGAGACGAAGCCGGTCGCCGAGCTCGCGCGCGAGCCGTACTTCGTCTCCGAAACGAAGAAGGTTTCCGAGCTGCTGCGCGAGTTCCAGACCGAGCATCTGCAGATCGCAATCGTCGTCGACGAGTACGGCGGCACCGCCGGCATCGTGACGACCGAGGACATCGTCGAGGAAATCGTCGGCGAGATCGCGGACGAGCACGAGGACGAGGAAGTGACGATCGTCGACGTCGGCGACGGCAACCTTCTCGTCAACGGTTTGCTGCGCGTCGAACAGCTCGAGGAAAAGCTCGACGCCGACCTCTCCGGCGACGACTACGAGACCGTCGCGGGGCTCATCTTCACGACGCTCGGCCGCGTCCCGAAGGTCGGCGCGGTCGTGACGAAGAACGGCTATCGCTTCGAAGTGGAACGCGCCGACCGCCGCCGCATCTATCGCGTGCGCGTGTCGAAGGATCCCGACTGGCGACGCGACGAGGAGGAAGACGAGGATGTCTGACGCGCCGCGCGACGCAAGCCATCGCAAGTTCGGCGTCATCGCCTTCGTCGGCCGCCCGAACGCCGGGAAGTCGACGCTGCTCAACCGCATCCTCGGCCAAAAGGTCTCGATCGTCTCCGCGAAGCCGCAGACGACGCGCAACCGCATCGTCGGCATCCTCAACGACGAGCGCGGCCAGCTCGCATTCCTCGACACGCCCGGCGTGCATCGCCCGCTGCACAAGCTGAACGTGCGGATGATGGATCACGTGCGCTCGTCGCTCTCCGAGGCGGACGTCATCGCGCTGCTCGTCGACGCGACCGAACCGTTCGGCAAAGGCGATCAGTACGTTATCGAGCTCATTCGCGAGGAACGCGAGCGGAATCCCGATGCGAAGCGCTTCGTGCTGCTCAACAAGATCGATCTGCTGAAGAAGCACAAGCTGCTGCCGCTCATGCAGCAGTACGCCGGCTTCGGCCTCTTCGACGAGATCGTGCCGATCTCCGCGGGGAAAGGCGAGGGGCTCGACACGCTCGTCGATCTCTTCTTCGCGAACGCGAAGGAAGGTCCCGCGCTCTATCCGACCGAGGACTACACCACGCAGCCCGAACGTTTCCTCGCCGCGGAGCTCGTGCGTGAGAAAGTGTTGCAGCACACGTCCGACGAGTTGCCGTACACGACCGCCGTGGCCGTCGAGCGCTGGGAGGAAGAAGAAGACTCCGAGCGCATCAACATCTTCGCGACGGTGTACGTCGAACGCGACTCGCAGAAGGGGATCGTCGTCGGCAAGCAGGGCGCGATGATCAAGCGCATCGGTTCCGAGGCGCGCGCGGAGCTCGAGGCGATCCTCGGCGCGAAGGTGTATCTCGACCTGCACGTCGCGGTGCACGAGGGCTGGCGCGAGGACACGCGCTTCCTCGGCGAGCTCGAATATCCGCTCGGCGAGTAGCCGTCATCTTGCGTTCATTCGCGCTGCGCCACGATGCGCGGCGAAAGGACGCAATCCATGAAACTCGCGCTCATCGCCATCTTCGCCGCCACCACCGCCGCCAACGCTCCGCACGGACAGAGCGTGACGGGTCACGTCATCGCCGTGCAGCAGACCGCGCATACCGTCGCGTTGAAAGACGCCGCCGGCCACACCACGTCGCTCGTCTGGAACGCCGCGACGCAGCTCAGCGGACCGAAGCTCGCCATCGGCGAGAACGCCACCGCGCGCTACATGGTGCGCGACGGCAAGAACGTGGCGACGTCGATCGTCACGACGCCGCACGCCGTGGCCGCGAAGCCCGCGCCCGCGAAGCCGGTGGTTGTGAAGACGACTCCCGCAAAGGTGACGACGACCACGACCGCGAAGACGGGCGCTGCGGCGTCGAAGTCCACCGTCGCCGCGTCGAAGACGACGGTCGCCACCACGACTTCGAAGCACTAAGCGACAACCGGTTCCTGCGGAGGTTCGGTGGCGGCGCGCGGAAAGCGCACGCGGAAGAGCGCGCCGCCTCCTTCGCGGTCGAGCACCTCGATCGCGCCGCCGTGCGCCTGCACGATCTGCTCGACGATCGCCAGTCCGAGGCCCGCGCCTTCGGGATGCTCCTTCCGCGCGGAGCTGAGGCGGACGAAGCGTTCGAAGATGCGCGCGCGCTCCGCCTCCGGGATTCCCGGTCCGCGATCGGCGACGTCGATCTCACACGCGTGTTCGGTGACGCGCGCCGTGGCGCGCACTTCGCTGTCGCGCGGGCCGTAGCGCACGGCATTCGCGACGAGGTTGCCGATCGCGCGGACGAAGCCCGCGCGATCGCCGTGCACGCGGCACGCGGCGCGGCCGTCGCGCATGATGATCACGCCGCGCTCGCGCGCGGGCGACACGGCCATGGCCACCGATTCGTCGAGCGCCTCGTCGACGTCGAACGTCTCCCACTGCCGCCGCTGCGCCGCATCGCCGCGCGCGAGCTCGAGCAGATCGTCGACCTCGTGCGCGAGTCCCGCCGCCGCGCGCGCGATCATGCGCAGGCTCTCCTGCGACTCGTCTTCCGAGAGCCGACCGCGCGCGAGCTCCTGCGCTTCCGCCGCGATCACCGCCGCGGGCGTCTTGAGCTCGTGCGCGGCATCGGCGACGAGCCGCCGCTGCGCGTCGAACGAGCGATCGAGGCGTTCGAGCAGTGAGTTGATGACGTCCGCCAAACGCTGGAACTCTTCGCCCGCCGCCGCGACCTCCACGCGCTGCGCGAGGTCGCTGGCGGTGATCCGCTCGGCGAACGCCGTCACCTGTTCGACCGGCAGCAGCGCGCGGCCGACGGCGTAACGCAGAATGAGCGCCGACGCGAGCGAGCCGCCGAAGACGAGCAGCGCGAGCGCGCCGTCGACGATATCCAGCGTGCGCGAGATCGTCTCGATCGACCGGAAGATGAGCAGCGTCGCGCCCGCGGCGTGCTCGCGCAGGTGCGTGACGCGGAAGCGGCAGAGCCGCTGCTGTCCGGTGAACGGCTCGCGCCCCGTGAACGGCTGTTCGTCGCGGCGCTGAAACTCGAGGAGATTCGAATGACGCGCGAGGTGTCCCAGCTCGCCCGTCGCGGCGAGGACGCCATGCGCGTCGAAGAGCACGGCCGCGTGATGTTCGAGGCGGTAGACGAACGCGTTCGTCTCGACGCCGTGCCGCAGTGACTCGTGCGCGACGGTCGCCGTGCCGCGCAGCTCGAGATCGGAGGCGATGGCGATGGAGAGCGTTTCGAGCTCGTCGTCGAGGTCGGCCAGCATGAGCACGCGCGTGGCGATGCGCGCCGCGATCGCGAACGCGGCCAGCACGGCGAACGTCGCCAGCGTGCCGGTGACGACGATGCGCGTGCGGGCCTTGCGGTCGCGCGGGCGCATCACGCGCCGCCTCGCATGCGATATCCGACGCCGCGCACGGTCTCGATCGCGTCGCGTTCGCCGGCCGCTTCGAGCTTGCGACGAAGCCGCGCGATGTGCACGTCGATCGTGTTGCTCATCGGCTCCTCGCGCTCGCCCCACGCCTGCTCCATCAGATCCTCGCGTCCGACGATCGCGCCCGGCGCGCGCATGAGCGTTTCGAGCAGACGCAGCTCGCGCGCGGTGAGCGAGATCGGCACGCCTTCGCGTTCGAGCGTGTGCCGCGCGGGATCGAGCTTGAGATGGCCGGAGACGAGAGCCGTGGTCGGACGCCGCTCGTTGCGCCGCAACAAGGCTTTCACGCGCGCTTCGAGCACCTCGACGTCGAACGGCTTGCCGAGGTAATCGTCGGCGCCTTGTTCGAGCCCGTCGACGGTCGAGCGCGCGTCGTCGAGCGCGGTGAGCATGAGGATGCCGTTGCCGAAGCCGCGCGTGCGCAGCGCGCGGCAGAGCGCGATGCCGTCGCCGTCGGGGAGGCGGCGGTCGAGGACGATCACGTCGTACTCGTGCAGTCCGGTGAGCTCGTCCGCTTCCTCGAGCGAGCCCGCTTCGTCGCACGCGAGGTTGAGGCGCGTGAGCGAGCGGCGCACGATGTTGCGCAACCGTTCGTCGTCTTCCACGATCAGCGCCCGCATTTCATCTCCGCGTCATGTTGGACGGACGAGAATCGCCGCCGGTGTCTACTGTAGCGTTCCTGGTCCTCCTGTCCACAACCGTCCTCAACGATCTGCCGCTCGTCGAAGTGGCGGCGCACGGCGCGCCCGCCCCCGTGATGGCAGTCCTGATCTCCGGTGACGGCGGCTGGGCGGCCATCGATAAATCCATCGCGAACGCGCTCGCCGCGCGCGGCATCCCGGTGGTCGGCATCAACTCGCTGCAGTACTTCTGGCACGAACGGAAGCCCGACGAGATCGCGAACGATCTCGCGCGCGTCATCGCCGCGTATCGCGCGAAATGGGGACGCGAGCAGGTCGTGCTGATCGGCTACTCGCGCGGCGCCGACGCGCTGCCGTTCGCGGTGCCGCGCATGAGCGCGGACGCGCGCCGCAACATCCGCCTCGTGGCGATGCTCGCGCCGAGCACCGAGGCGACGTTTCAGTTTCACATGGCCGACTGGCTCCGCGATCCGCACGGCCTTCCGACGCTGCCGGAAGCGCGCAAGTTACGCGGCATGCGCGTGCTCTGCGTGCACGGCGACGCCGAGACGGACAGCCTCTGCACGCAACTCGACGGCACCATCGCGCGTGATCTGACCTTGCATGGCGGACATCACTTCGACGGCAAGTACGACGCGATCGCGGCGCGGATCCTCGAGGAGCTGAAGTGATCGCGGCGCTCCTCTTCGCCATCCATCTGCCCCTCATCGAAAAGCCGGTGACGCCGACGGCGACGCCGTATTTTGTCGTGCTGCTCACCGGCGACGGCGGCTGGCGGAAGATCGACATCGAGCTCGCGCGCGAGATCAACGCGCACGGCATCCCGGTCGTCGGCTTTCTGTCGAACCGCTACTTCGAAACCGAGCGGACGCCGGAGGAAGTCGCGCGCGATGTGCAGTCGGTGATCGCGGCGTACGGAGCGAAGTGGCGGAAGGCCAAGCCGGTCGTCATCGGCTACTCGCGCGGCGCGGAGGCGGTGCCGATCGCGCTGTCGCAGATGACGCCGGAGGCGCGCGCGAAGATCGCGCTCGCGGCGATGCTCGGACCCGAGAAAACGGCCGAGCTGCGCGTGCGGCGCTGGTGGCTCTTCGGCCTCGATCCCGCGCCGCCGGAAGTGCTGCTCGCGCCGCTCGTGCATGCGAGCCGCGGCGTGCGCCTGCTCTGCTTTCACGGCGCCGAGGAAGGGGAGGTGAGCCTCTGTCCCACCCTGCCGCCGGATGAGGCGGCGTCGATCCGCACGCCGGGCGGACATCACTTCGGAGGCGCGTACCGCGCGATCGCGCGCGCGATCCTCGACGCGTTGCCCGCGCCATGACTGCGCTGTCGGATACGGAGCGGCGCGTCTCGCTGCAGCTCGCGCGCTACGCGTGGCCGGTCGCGCGCGCGGCGCTGTTCCTCATCGCGCTGCGCGTGATCTTCAGCGAGCTGCGGCACTTTCACCTGCACGAGGTTGCGGCGTACATCGGGCGCCTCGTGCCGTCGCAGGTCGCGCTCGCGCTCGCCGCGACCGCCGCCAGCTATCTCGCGCTCGCCGGCTACGACGCCCTCGGCGCGCACTACGGCGGCCACGATCTGCCGCTGCGCAAGACGGCGTTCGCGTCGTTCGTCTCCGCCGCGGTCAGCAACACCGTCGGACTCTCCGGCATCGCCGGCGGCTCGCTGCGCTATCGGCTGTACACGTCGTGGGGGCTCAGCGGTGCGGACGCCGCGCGCGTGATCGCGTTCAGCGTCGCCACGTTCTGGCTCGGCTTCCTGAGTCTCGCCGGCAGCGTGCTGACGCTGCACCGGCTGCGGGTCGTGCCGTGGCTCGGCCCGGTGCTGCTGATTCTGCCGGTCATCTACGCCGCGCTCGTACTGTCGAGGCGGAAAGAGATCGGACGCTTCGCCGTGCCGCACACGCGCCTCGCGGCGTTGCAGTTCGCACTGTCGATCGCCGACTGGTTCTGCGCCGCGCTCGTGTTCTACGCGCTGCTGCCGCAGTCGCGCGTTTCGTTCGCGACGACGCTCGCGGTCTTCCTCGCCGCGCAAGTCCTCGGCGTCGTCAGCAACGTTCCCGGTGGCGTCGGCGTGTTCGAGGCCGCGGTGTTCTCCCTCCTCGGCCCCGCCCTCGGCGCGGGCACGCTCGCCGGCGCGCTCGTCGCGTATCGCGCGCTCTATTACGTCCTGCCGCTCTTCGTCGCCGGCGCCCTTCTCGGCGCGCAGGAAGTGCTGCGGCGGCGCACGCAGCTGAGCGCGTTCGGCCGCGGCCTCGCGCGCACCGTGTCGCTGTTCGTGCCGAGCGTCTTCTCCGTCGCGATCTTCATCGACGGCGTGATTCTGCTGATCTCGGGCGCGACGCCCGCGGAACGCGACCGCGTCTACGCGCTGAAAGCCGCGGTGCCGCTGCCGCTCGTCGAAGTCGCGCATCTCGTCGGCAGCATGGCCGGCGCGGGACTGCTGTTGCTCGCGCGCGGACTGCAGCGGCGCTTGAACGGCGCATATGCGTTGTCGGTGACGTTGCTCGTCGCCGGCATGATGGCGTCGTTACTCAAGGGCCTCGATTGGGAAGAGGCGTGCCTCCTCGGCATCACCGTCGTCGCGATCGTGCCGTGCCGCCGCCACTTCTATCGCAAGACCGCGTTGCTCGACGAGCCGTTCACGCCGGGGTGGGCGACCGCGATCGGGCTCACGGTGCTGTCGACGATGTGGCTCGGCTTCTTCGCGTACCGCCGCATTGCGTATTCGCCGGAGCTCTGGTGGCACTTCAGCTTCAGCGGCGACGCGCCGCGCTTCTTGCGCGCGAGTCTCGCCGCGGCCGCGGTCGCGTTGGCGTTCTCCGCGCGCAAGCTGCTGCATCCCGCCGTCGCGCCACCGCCGCCCGTCGTGTCGCAGGAGCTCGACCGCGCGACCGAGATCGCGCGCGGCCGCTGCGCGCCGGCCGGCTATCTCGTGCTGCTCAATGACAAGTCGCTGCTCTTCAATGAGCCGCGCAGCGCATTTCTTATGTACGGCGTACAGCGCCGCAGTTGGGTGGCCATGGGCGATCCGATCGGCCCGCCCGCGGATGCGCACGAGCTCGCGTGGCGCTTTTTCGAGGAAGCCGACCGCCACAATGGCTGGCCGGTCTTCTATCAGGTGCGCACGCCGCTTCTGCCGCTCTATATCGAATTGGGCTTGCGCCTCATGAAGCTCGGCGAAGAAGCGCGCGTCGCGACCGCGGGCTTCACGCTCGCCGGACGCGATCGCAAAAGCCTGCGTCATACCGTGAAGCGTCTCGAGACCGAAGGCACGACCTTCGAGGTGATTTCCGCCGAAGCTGCGAGCGCCATGCTTCCCGAATTGCGCCGCGTGTCGAACGACTGGCTGTCGACGCGCAATACGCGCGAGAAACGTTTCTCGCTCGGCTTTTTCGACGACGCCTACATGCAACGCCTGCCGGTTGCATTGATTCGCTATCGCGAGGAGCTCGTCGCATTCGCGAATCTATGGGGCGACGATGTGCACGAAGAATTGACCGTCGATCTCATGCGACATTCCACTGCCGCACCGAGCGGCGTCATGGATTTCCTCTTCGTCAATCTCATCCTGCACGCGCAGTCGCTGAATTACCGCTGGTTCAACCTCGGCATGGCCCCGCTCAGTGGACTCGAAGCGCGCGCACAAGGCCCATTGTGGAGCCGCGTCGCAGCGTTAGGCTTCGAGCACGGAGGCCACTTCTACAATTTCCAGGGCCTGCGCCAGTACAAACAGAAATTCGACCCCGTCTGGGAACCGATTTTCCTCGCCAGCCCCGGCGGCCTCCGCCTCCCGCTCATCCTCACGGACATCGCCGCACTCGTGTCGGGAAGCGTGCGCGGAATTCTGATGAAATGACGAAATTCTGAAAAAGTTATTGCTCGCTCTTGTAGTTCCCTGTATCATCTCCGCCGTCAGGTCCGCTCCGACAAGACAACGAAAATTTGCTCGAGAGATGCGCCGTCTCGCGACGGCCTGTGGGGAACTCATGTCCATGAAGCCGAAAGCGCTGCTTCTGACGGCCGTCTGTGCCGTTGCATTGAACTCGTTTGCACAGGAAACGGCCAGTGCCGCCTCCGACCGCTTCGTTGCGATCGCGCCGTGCCGCCTGGTCGATACGCGCGTCGATGCGCCCGATAGTTCGTCGGATGAAACCACACGCCGCCTCAACATCGCGTCGACGCGCTGCGGCCGTCTGGTGCCCGCCAGTGCGATCGCGTACGCGGTCCGCGTGACGTCCATGACGCGCGCTATTCCGCATGTCGCACCCACGCCGGGCACGCCCGGCCCGCTGGTGCGCTTTCCGGCAGGAGCGGTGGCGTCGTTTCCCGTCGCGATGACGGAGAACGTCGCCGTCGACATTGAAGGCTATTACGTCCGCCCCGGTACCGTGGTCGACCCGACCGATGAGACGACGACGGGCGCGACGACGTCCGCGCAGAAAATGCAGGCCGCCGTCGTGCCGTTGCGTCCGGGTGCGCCGCAGACCAACGTCACGACGTCCGGAACCGCCGGCGATCTGTTCCTCGATGCGGCCAGCCCGTGGTCGAGCGCAGGTTTCGTCGGTGTGGCGAGAGCCGCCACTCCGTGGACCATCCTGAAGGCTGGCGATTCCGCCGGCACCGGCGGCTTTGCAGTGTATGACAGCAATCAGAACGAACTGCTCCGCGTCGGCTCCAATGGCGACACCCGTCTGCGCGGCACGAACTACTTCAGCGGACGGACCTCGTACCACGAATCGTCCTCCATCAGCGGGAACGTCGTGCACGAGGTGCGGATCGTGAATCCGCGCGACAGCGCCGGGACGAACAACAATCGCGTGACGTTCTACAACGCGCGTTCCGACGACGAGGTCGGCTCGCCCGCGACGACGAAATTCCAGGCGTTCACGCTCGGCTATTACACGCAGAAAGACATCAACTTCGACTCGCAGATCTACTATCACTTCAACCCGACGTTCCCCAACTACGACAAGTACTACTTCCGCGGCTTGTCGGCGGTCGAGAACAAGGAGACGTTCTGGGTCAAAGCGGCCACGAACTCGACCGGCGTCTCCCAGACCCGCGCCGACATGTACGTGAGCGGTCTCACGACCATCGGCGACAATGCCGCCGAAACGGCGACCCGCCTCAAGGTCAACGGCTCGGTGGACATCACCGGAAACATCGCCGCGAAATACCAGGACGTCGCCGAATGGGTTCCCGCCGCCGCCGACCTCGAGGTCGGTACCGTCGTGGTGCTGGCGCGCGGTCGCGTCAATGAAGTCGCCGCGTCGTCGCACGCCTATGACACGGCCGTCGCCGGCGTCGTCTCCGCGCACCCCGGCGTCGTCCTCGGCGAGGCCGGCGCGACGAAGGAAATGATCGCAACCACCGGCCGCGTGCGCGTCAAAGTGGATGCCCGCCGCGCTCCGATCGAAGTCGGCGACCTGCTGGTCAGCAGCGACGTCGCCGGCACGGCCATGAAATCGATCCCGATCGAAGTCGGAGGCCGCGCCTTTCACCAGCCCGGCACCATCGTCGGCAAAGCACTCGAGCCGCTGGCGTCGGGCACCGGCGAGATTCTCGTGCTGTTGTCGCTGCAGTAAGCGCGTCCACGCTACAGAGAGTCGCGGCGCCGGCGGACGTGCTCGTCCGCGGCGCTTGACGAATCACGATTTGCCGACGGGAGTTTCCTTTGCGCATTCGCACTCTTACTGTCCTCATTCTGCTGGCATTGCCGCTGTCGCTTCACGCCGCGGCAACGCTGACGATCGACGCCGACGGCAGCCGTCTGGCCGTCGGAAATCTGCCTCCCGGCGATTCCGTCGTCGCCGTTTCCTACGTCATCGTGCCGGACGTCCGCGGCGAACTGAATGCCGGCCGCATGGTGTGGCAGAGCAGGATGCGCTTCTGTCGCCGCACCGACGTCAATCAGGACGGCATCGTCTACATCTTCGATCCCGTGTCGCTGGTGCAGCCGCGGCCAATCGAAAATCCGTCGCAGACCGTCCTGCACACTCCGCCGAACCAGTCGCTGACCATTGCCGTCGATCTGACGCATGGGGACTGGGGCGTGCGGGTGCCATCTGAGCCTGTTGCCCGCGTTGGATACGAGCGTTCATTTCCGCAACTGAGCACGACGCTCAGTGCCGCGGCGGCGGCGGTGCAACTCGATGCAGAAGGTGATGAGCTCGATTTCATCGTCGTCCGGCCGGGCGTCGGCACCTGGCGCCGACTGCGTCGCGAGGAAGCGGAAGGAGCGGTCAGTGTCAGCGCAATGGAGGCGGTGACCGGCGCGACGCCGGCCTTGACGGCGCTGCAAACGGGCGACGTCGTGATCGCGGTGAACACCGATACGCTCGACTATGCCGTCGTGCGTGTGGGAGGCAACCAGTGAGGCGGAGTCTTTTCGTCGCAGCATTGGCCGCCCTTCTCGCCGCGCGCGCGCTCCTCGCGCAGGAGTATCCGATGCGCGAGTCGGGCTTTGCGCCGGATCGCGTGCTGGCGATGGGCGACATCGATCATGTCAATTTCTTTTCCGGCAATCTTCTGGCGGAATTGCCGATCGGGCAGAGCTACAGGGTTGGTGGCGGCCTTTCGTACGGCCTGAAGTTGATCTACAGCGGCAGTCCGTGGCGCTACAAGGAGATGTGCTCGATCACGGACGGCATCGACCGCGAAGACGGTGATGATCCGCTGTATGTCGAGCCGGCGCTGGATCCGACCGCCTGCCACACCGTCGCCCGGCTGATCGTCCGCAGCGCCGGCGTCGGATGGAATCTGTCGCTGGGGCGGCTGCAGCCGTCCACGCCCAACGCATACCTGACCGCCCACTGGATCTATGAGGCGCCCGACGGCAGCCTGCATACGCTCTATCCGACCTTGCACGACGGCGAGGCTTCCGTGCCGAATTACTATTATTCGCGTGACGGCATGTACCTCCGGCTTCACGAAATGCCGACGTCGAACACGGCCACTCTCGAGTTCGCGGATGGAACGATTCAATCGTTCGACACGCTGGGCCGGCTGACCGCGATCAACGATCGCTTCAATAACGCCTTGACGGTCGGCTATGACGGGATGACGACCACGCTCGACGATTCCGCCAATCGCCATCATGAAATCCACTACAAAACGATCGCAAAGCATACGGTCGTCTCATCCGTCGAGTTGACGAGCTTCAACGGTGGCATCGTCACGTACGCATTCACGTACGAGGGCGAGCCGTCCAGCGCGGGAACCTTGCTGCAACGCCCCTGTGCGGACGACCATCCGAACAGCTCCGACGACACGCACGCGCCGATCCTCGAGAAGCTGACGGTGACCGGCGACGGCGTGAACCAGTCATGGACGATGTCGACGTTCGCCGGCTCTCCCTGCGAGGACCTGCCGGCGCCACCGCTCGACAACGAAGATGCCGGTGCGCTGATGAGCCTCACCTTACCGACCAAGGGCAAGCTGAAGTGGACCTATCAGTCCTTTGCCGGCGGTGGAGAATTGGTGGCCGGCGTGAAAACGCGCGAGCTCGTCGACGCCGGCGGAACGTCGCTCGGCGTCTGGACCTATAGCGTCGACGATCCCACCGCTGGTGTCACGAGCGTCACGGATCCCGCTCAGACGACGATCAAGTATTACTTCAACGACGACGGTCAGATCCCCGCGGAGTACGCTTTGCCGTACAACCGGGCAGTCGCCGACTCGAACGACCCCACGACGCGGCGGTTTCTTTCCAGTCAGACCCTCTACGGCGGAAACGTACTGCGAAAATCGTACGTCCGCTACGAGTACGATCAATGGAGCGGCTGTAATCCCTTCGACGACGGCTGCTTTCGCGAGCGCAATCAGCGCGTCGTCTCGACGAGCACCGTGTTCGCCGACGACACGGAAGCCGCGCCGTCCGGCAGCTACATCGATACGCACCTGACATCCTTCGATGGCCTCGGGCACTATCGTCAGCAAACGATCACCGGCTCGTTCAATACCGCGCCGTCACATTCCGAGCAACGCACGGAAACGACGGACTACAACCTGGGCGCCGGCACCTACACGATCGTCGACCCCAATGCGCCCAGCACCACGACCTTCACGATGCCGTCGACGGCAGCCGCGTGGCTGTTGAACACGTACCCTCGCCGTACGGTCACGGCGTCCGCGGTCCTCGGGGAGGTCAATCCGCAGACGGTCACCGATACCGCGACGGTCGAAACGGATTTCAATCCCGCAACCGGCGCCCTTCGGCGCGAACGCACGTGGGCAGGCGGCGCGCGCGGGGCACACGATCTCCTGAAGGTCAATACCTTCGACAGCTCCGGCAACGTCACTGATGAAGACTTTTATGGTGGCGACGTTCAAACTCTGAACGCTGATCTTGCCCCGTCGCTCGCGGCCATGCCGCTGCCGCAACGGCCGGAGTTTCGCCTGAGCCATCAGTACGCCTTCGGCTCGATTACGAGTTCGCAATGGGTCAATGTGTCGTCTGCCACTCCGGCGCCGCTGGTGTACAAGTCGCTCGACCTGACGATCGATGCCTCGACCGGACTTGCTTCCGCCTCCCGCGATACCGCCGGCCTTGTGACCACGTACGCGTATGACGCGCTCAGCCGGCTGAAGCAAGTGTGCGCGCCGGCGCAGTCTTGCCTGCATTACACGTACGATCTCTCGAGCTCACCGGCCGCGGTGGACATGACTCAGGGGACTTCTCCGTCGTCTCGTGAAGTCCACTATTCCTTCGATGGTCTGGGGCGGCTCACCGTTCAAAAAGAGCTGATGCCCGATGGGCAGTGGAGTTATCGCAAGACCGATTACGACCTGATGGGCCGCCTTCACCATGCGCATGCTCCCGTTGCGTCCGCGTCGGCGACCGGCCTCTCCACGACCTACGAGTACGATCCTTTCGGCCGGCCACAGACAGTCACGACGCCCGATCAGGCCGTCCATTCGACGACCTACCTCGGCGTGCGTGTCATCAAGCGCAAGTCGACGGTGCGTACCGATACGACGCCGAACAGCGCCGAAACGGAAGCGGAAGTTCGCGAGGAATACGACAATTTCGGCCGTCTCCGCGCAGTCGTCGAAAAGCCGTCCGCGACCGCGGGAGAAATCCGGACGGAATATGACTATGACATCGGAAACCGCTTGTCGGGCGTGAGGATGTATCCCTCCGCGGGAGCGACGCCGCAGCAACGGACATTCGTCTACGACCACCGAGGATTCCTGACCCAGGAGACCCATCCCGAGAGCGGCACGACCAGCTATCGCTACGACGCGCGCGGTCATGTGCTCTCGAGCGATGCGGCGGGAACGGAGTTCGACGTCCGCAATACCTATGACGCCGCGGAGCATCTCGTCAACGTGAAGCGATGCAGCGGTGCTTGTGACGCCGTCACTGCCGGCGCCGACGTGAAGAGTTTTCAATTCGACGCAAACAACGGCCGGCTGAATACCGCCACTCGTTACAACGATGCGTCCAACCAATCGACCATCGTCGTCAAGGAGTCGTATAGCTACGACGCCGGCGGCCGTCCGAACGCGCGTACGACCGAAATCACGGATGCGGCGACCGGCGAGGCGCTCATGCCGAAGCTCGACCAGAGCATCGACTACGACGACCTCGGCCTCGTGAAGAAAACCACCTACCCCGAATGCACCGGAGGCGTCTGCGGAATGTCGGACGTCGTGGCCATTTCGGCTACCCACGACGCGGGACGTTTGAAGACCGTTCCCGGATACATCGATGACATTGCCTATGGCCCCGAGGGGCTGTGGACCAGCCGGACGCATGCGAACGACATCGTCGACCGGCAGGTGCCGGAGGAGGGGATGGGCCGGCCGAAGGAGCTCTCGTTCGAGAACGTCTCGCATTGCGCGGATATCGCACTGCAACCGGTCGACGTGCTGGCGACGGATGGGAACGCCGTGTTTATCGCGAGATCGGGCGAGAGCGGTGCGCAGTACACGTGGTATGAGGGGACCCGCGACCACGCCGTGCCCGTCAACGCACAGTACGTCACGCGGACGGCGGACGGCGGGAGTCAGCTGACCATCTCGGGTCTTACCTCCACCACCACCTATTGGTGTCGCGTTACCGCGGGCCGGTGCGTGATCGACTCCAATCTCGTCCAGGCGATCGTCTGTGAGTCGCCGCAGATCGTCGTGCCCGACAGCGATTACCGCGTGGTCGCCTATCCCGTGGCGGCGGGGACCGCGGTGACGGCCAGCGTCGACGTAGAGTCGACAGGCGTCTCCTATGTCTGGTGGCGGCAGAAGGTGACGTGGAACGGCCAGAACTGGGTCAACGACGACGTGCAAACGGTGAGCATCAGTGGCACGACGCCATCGATCTCGTGGACGCCGGCGGTGAATGAGAGCGGCACCTGGGGAATATACGTCAAGGTCTCGGGCATCTGCGCGGACAGCGCGCCCCAGACGCGGCTGGTCAAGGTCGTCACCCTGGCCACCACTCCGGTCTGCACGATTCCCGACGCCGCGCACTTCGACGTGAAATTCCCACCCGTGATTCGGATGCCGGCAGGACACGACACGTTCTATGTCACGGCGAATCCCGTCGTAGGCCACGAAGGCGAGTACACCTTCGAGTGGGCTGTCGATGGCACAGTGTTCCCGCCGAGGAACGACGCGTCCGCGAGCAACTTTACGGGCTTCGTGAGGGATGGGCGGACTGTACGTCTCCGCGTCTGGCATAACTGTACCAACGCGAAATCGAGCGTCGTGGAACTGGCGACGTTCATCTACCCGGCAGACGACTGCCCGAAACCGGTGCTCTCGCTGGATCAGACGGCAATCGTCCCGGCGTCGCTCAATAAGACCTTCACCGCCAGCAGTCCCTGGAATGGCGTGACGTTCAAGTGGTACATGGGCGACAGCGGCAATACCGACCATGAAGTGCTCAACGGCATCTCGACGCTGCAACCTGATTTCGGCGCCCAGAGCCAAATGACGCCCGGCGTGGGCGCGGGCACATTCTGGGTTCGCGCGTTTTCTCCGTGCGGCAAATACGCGGACAGCCCGACGCTGACGGTGACGGCCGCCGCGGGCTCCGGCACCTGTAGTCCGATCGAGATTCTCACGCAGCCGAAATCGGCCGAAGTGAACGCCGGTCAAGCGTATCAGCTGTCGTTTGAAACGGGATCGACGCAGCCGTCGACCATTGATTGGTACCAGGCCCAGCCGGTGCAGAACGTCGGCCACGAAAAAACAAAGACTGTCACGCCAACGCGGACGACCCAGTATTGGGCGACGCTGAGCAACGCCTGCGACACGACGGATACGGTGCGCGCAACCGTGCACGTGATCTCGTGCGACGACATTGCGGTGCAGGCTGCGCCGCAGGCAGCGACGCTGACCTGGAACCAGGATCAGGCTTCGCCGGTGACCAATCTGGTCGTGAACGCGTCGTCGCAGAATTCGCTGAGCTACCAGTGGTACGTCGGCGAATCGGGCGATACGTCGCAGCCAGTGGGCGACGCTGCATACGCTCCGTATGCCGCGTATGCCGGTCAGAGCAATCGCTTGCAGGTGCCGGTGAGCGCGACGACCGCCTTCTGGGTACGCGTGACGACGAAGTCGTGTTCGATCGACCTCGCTGCGACGGTGAACGTTTGTGCGATGCCGAAGATCCGGCTCAATCCGGCGTCAACCACGACCGTCGCGCACTTCCCGCGGTGGCTGAGCGTCGACGCATTGGGGACGGATCTGACGTACGACTGGTTCGAGGTGCTTCAGAACGGATCGCTTCACGAACTCGGGAGCGTGGCGGATCCGTCAACGCTCATCGATCCCCTCATCACGACCAAATACATGGTCCGCGTAGCAAACGGTTGCGGTTCGGTCGACAGCGCGGTGGCCACGATCAGCATCCGGCCTCTCATCACGACGCAGCCCGTAGGCAGTTCAGTGACGAGCGGTGACACCTATCCGCTGTCGGTGGCCGCGAGCGGCTCGTTCCTGAAATACAAGTGGTATACGGGCACCGACGATCAGCATCCTGTCAGTACCAGTGACAACGACGGACCGTCCTACGCGCCTGCAGTCACCTCGGACACTGTGTACTGGGTACGCGTCTGGAGCGGCGACGCGTGGGTGGACAGTAATCAGGTGGCCGTGTCGGTCTGCCCGGCGCACGAGATCACGATCAGCCCCGGACGGACCGGTGTCAGCGGAGATCGTGTGGTGATGTCGATTTCGGGCGCAGACGCTGAGGAGACGTTCGCGTGGTACGCCGGACAAAGAGGGGATACGAGCAGTCCGGTGGGCGGCGGCACGACGATCTTCGTCCAGCCGAAGACGACTACCTCGTACTGGGTACGCGGAACGCGTACGACCTGTCACGCCGATAGCCAGGCGCAAACGGTGTACATCTGTCTGCCCCGCATCGTCACCCAACCGGCGCCGCAGACCATCAACACGAATCAGCAGACGACGCTCTCGGTCGTTGCCACGGGCGATGCTCTGACGTACCGGTGGTACAAAGGAGAGTCGGGAGATACCACCAATCCGGTGACCGCGGAGACGCAGGTTGCCACATTCTCTACTGGTGTGCTCACGACGACCACGCGGTACTGGGTCCGGGTGACGAATCAGTCGCACACCGGCTGTTCGAACACGCACGCTGATAGCGTTGCGGTGAGCGTGACCGTGGTCTCTGTTCCGATCGCCGTGGCGACGGCGCAGAGCAGCAGCGTCGTGGCCGTGTCGTGGAGCTATGCTCCGGCCGCCGATTCGTTCGACATTGAACGCTGCAGCTCGGGTACGGTGAACTGCACGTCGAGCACGGGCTTTGTGAAGATCGGCAGCACCACCGGTTTGACGTATTCCGACACGACCGCGTTGTCGTCGCGTGCCTATCTCTATCGGGTGCGCGCGATCAAGAACGGCACCGCGTCGCCGCCCAGCGCGCCGGACGTCGCAACGACGGTGATGTTCGACGACGCGCTCGTAGCACCGATGCCGATCATCCGTGCGCAGCACATCCTGCAGTTGCGCACCGCAATCAACGCGGTCCGCGCGGCGGCGGGTCTGGCGGCGGTGACGTTCACCCCCGCGACGCTGACAGGGGTGAACGTATCGGCAGCGCACATGGTGGATCTGCGGAATGCGCTGGCCGAGGCACGGACGGCGCTCGGGCTGCCGGCGATGACGGATACGTCGGTGCCGCCGGTCGCGGGCGGAACGGTACTCGCCGTACACGTGACGGATCTGCGAGGAGGCGTGCAGTGAAGACGAAGGCGAAGGAATCGCGACTCGCGCTGCTGCTGCTGGCCGTGCTCGTCGCGCTGATGAGCGGACGCGCGTTTGCCGCGCTCCCGCAGAATGCGCCGCCTGGAATGCGAATTTACGTGCTGGCTTTGCGAGGCGCGGGCACCGCGGCGCCCGCGAACGCCGCACCCGGCAATCGCGAGCCGGACTTGGCGCGCTTGGGCGGCGTGCTGGTGGAATCGAAACGCGATCTGCGGATCATCTATCTGCCGCCGGAGCGTCTCGAGGAGTTGCGTCACGATCCGCACGTGGCGTTCGTCCAGCGGGTCGGAGCGCTCGCCGAGGATGCCGTCGCGCTGCAGGATCCCGTCGCGCCGCAAACGAAATCGAGTCCGGCGCCACGCCCGGTCACGCCGACGTCGGTCGCGCTCACGAAGTGGAACTACGAGTACGACGGCAGCGGCAACGTCGTGCGCATCAACGGCGGCGAAAGCTCGTCCGCGTATGCGTACGACCTGATGAGCCGCCTGACGACCGCGACGGTCGGGAGTGCGCAACAGACGTACACTTACGATGCCTTCGGCAATCGAACGTCGAAGACGCAGGGTACGCAGACGACGACGTTCGGCGTGGATCCGGCGACGAACCGGCTCACGCAGCAGACGGTGAACGGAACGGTGGCGTGGACGCTCGAATACGACGGGGCCGGACACGTGACGAAGGACCGGGCGGGATTGCCGTACCGGTTCGATGCTGCCGGGATGATGAACCAGATGACGACGACCACGGCGCGCAGCCGCCGGATGATCTACACGGCCGACGACGAGCGGATCGCGGTGATCGACACGTTTCCGGGCGGTAAGGAAACGGAGTTCACGGTACGCGACTTCGCCGGCCGGGTTCTGCGCGTCTGGTATCAGACGGACGGCATGCCGCTCTGGAAGCGCGACTACGTCTATGCTGACGGCGGGCTCGTTGCCGAAGTGCGCAACGTCGACTCATCCGAAGACCCCGTCCACCACTTCCACGCCGATCACCTCGGCTCGACCCGCCTCACCACGGCCGGCAACACGGGAGTGTTCACCCGCGCCCACGACTACTGGCCCTTCGGCGAAGAGATCACCTCGACCGTCCAGACCTCGTTCGAGGACGTGCAGCCCATGAAATTCACGGGCCACGAACGCGATTACATCAGCGCAGTGAACACGGAGAGCACCGACTACCTCGACTACATGCACGCGCGGTACTACGCGCCGACGTTGGGGCGGTTCTTATCCGTCGATCCGTTCATCGACACTGCGATTGCACTGAAAGACCCGCAGGGCTGGAATCGATACGCCTACGTTCGGAACAACTCGATCAACAAGACCGATCCCACCGGCAAATGCGAGGACCCAAAGCCGAATAGCGGCGGGACGCGCGTCTGTATTCAAGCATTCATCCCGACACCAACGTTCGCCGGGTTCAGAGGAGACGGGAGAGGTCCACAGGCGAACGGCGGCACGTTCCGCACAAATCAAAGCATCATGTTCAGCAGCAACGGAAAGGCGACGGCGCCAAAACTGGAACCGGGCAAGTCCCGCGTTGCTGCAGCGCCAAGCATCGCGCGCACAGCAGTTATTGCCGATCAGGGCGTCAAGCAGGTTGCACCTAGCGTTGTGCAGGCGCGCGGTGCGGCAAGCGATGGCCTCGCGTTCGGGTTGGCTCCGAATCTCTCGTACGACTTCACCATCGGTGTTGACAAAAACGGCAGTGCTTCAGTGTTCGGCGGGAAACACAGCGGCTACCCCGCGTTCGAGGTATGGGCGTATCAGGACGGGAAATCACCTGATCTTCTTTACTCATACAACCCAAGCAAGAAGGATGCGTTCGGAGGCTTCTTGAACATCTCCGCGGTGACGGTCGATGTGGAGTCTCAGGTTCCGTCGCTAGATCCTGACCTGCCATGAAACGATCGGTAGTCATTGGTTTGTTCATCGTGTTGCTTGCGAGCGGATGCAGTGATCGCGCATTTCTGTTCGAAGTTCCCGATGGTTATGTTGGTTGGGTCACTGTGCAGTTCAACAAGAGCGGGTGTGCTGACACGAGAACACTCATGCGTACGACGATCCGCGTCCGTGCGGACGGGACTGCGTGCACGGCTGTAGCTCGGGATCCGGTCACGACATTTTCGGAGTTTTACTATGTCGCGAACGGAAAGCGGACGAAGGAGCTGAAGCCGACCGGGTGGGGCGAGGGTGGCATGATCTGGGCTGAATCGGCGGAGATCGACGGCCATGAATATCGCTTTTTCGTAGGAACGGAGAAGCAGTTGAGCAACGCGTGGGGATCACGTCCGCGCACATCGAGTTTCGCACCTGCCGGTGCTTCCAGTGGCAACGATCCGCGTTGAAACGAGCATCTTTGCGCCGCCGGAGATCTGCTTCGATCTCGCGCGAGATCTCGGCACTCACGTTCGAAGCGCCGCCTTCTCAGCCGAGCGCGTCATCCCGCCAGGGCGAACGTCCGGACATCTTGAAGTCGGCGACCTCGTGACGTTCGAAGGCAGGCACTTCGGCATCCGGCAGCGGCTAACGGCGCGAATCACCGAACTTGATCGCCCGCGTCGGTTCGTTGACGAGATGGTGAATGGACCCTTCAAGTGGCTTCGCCATATGCATGACTTTAAGGGTGTGCCAAATGGCACACTGATGGTCGATGTTTTGGAGTGGGAGGCTCCCTTGGGTGCTGTCGGCAGAATCGCGGATGCACTGTTCCTCAAGCGGCACATGCGATGGTTCGTAGTCACGAAGCAGCGGCATCTAAAGCAGATTGCCGAGGCGACCGCCGGCTCGTAGCCGATAACCCGCCGTCCACCGCGGCTGCACGCTTCGCGCGAATGAGACGTCGAGGAGTTGCGTCACGATCCGCACGTGGCCATTCGTCCAGCGGGTCGGAGCGCTCGCCGAGGATGCCGTCGCGCTGCAGGATCCCGTCGCGCCGCAAACGAAATCGAGTCCGGCGCCACGCCCGGTCACGCCGACGTCGGTCGCGCTCACGAAGTGGAACTACGAGTACGACGGCAGCGGCAACGTCGTGCGCATCAACGGCGGCGAAAGCTCGTCCGCGTATGCGTACGACCTGATGAGCCGCCTGACGACCGCGACGGTCGGGAGTGCGCAACAGACGTACACTTACGATGCCTTCGGCAATCGAACGTCGAAGACGCAGGGTACGCAGACGACGACGTTCGGCGTGGATCCGGCGACGAACCGGCTCACGCAGCAGACGGTGAACGGAACGGTGGCGTGGACGCTCGAATACGACGGGGCCGGACACGTGACGAAGGACCGGGCGGGATTGCCGTACCGGTTCGATGCTGCCGGGATGATGAACCAGATGACGACGACCACGGCGCGCAGCCGCCGGATGATCTACACGGCCGACGACGAGCGGATCGCGGTGATCGACACGTTTCCGGGCGGTAAGGAAACGGAGTTCACGGTACGCGACTTCGCCGGCCGGGTTCTGCGCGTCTGGTATCAGACGGACGGCATGCCGCTCTGGAAGCGCGACTACGTCTATGCTGACGGCGGGCTCGTTGCCGAAGTGCGCAACGTCGACTCATCCGAAGACCCCGTCCACCACTTCCACGCCGATCACCTCGGCTCGACCCGCCTCACCACGGCCGGCAACACGGGAGTGTTCACCCGCGCCCACGACTACTGGCCCTTCGGCGAAGAGATCACCTCGACCGTCCAGACCTCGTTCGAGGACGTGCAGCCCATGAAATTCACGGGCCACGAACGCGATTACATCAGCGCAGTGAACACGGAGAGCACCGACTACCTCGACTACATGCACGCGCGGTACTACGCGCCGACGTTGGGGCGGTTCTTGTCGGTGGATCCGGGCAAAGACTGGGCTCCGGGACAGCCGCAATCGTGGAACATGTATGCATATGTGCGAAACAACCCAGTTAATCGCACCGATCCGACTGGCAGGTGTTCTGCTGCTAGTGGAACACTTGTTCTGTGTATGCAACTCGTTCAGATGGCGGCGGAGGCGTTTTACGACACCGCCGCAAATTCAGGCATCGGCAAGATCATAAGAGGCGCGCAAACGGGCGACACGCACTTGGCGCAAGAAGGCCAGTTGCAACTGGATCACGAGGTCATCACTGGAATCCTGGTCGGGGGCATGACGCCTTCGAAGACTCGCCCACTGTCAGTACCACTGAACAAGGAGAAGCGTGGTCCACACCCCAAGCAACATACTTTGGTACGTCGAATGGCCAAATCGTCCCTGCTCGTACGCCAGCGGGACAGCCTATTACCCCGCACGCTGCCGAGAGAATGGCGAATCCGCCGGCAGGTCGCGCAGTCATGACCCCTGCCGAAGCAGATGCGGTACTAGCGAAGAATACGATAAGAAAAATCAATCCCGCCAAAGCCACCGTCACGTATCACGACGCGTCGCTACCAGGGAAGCCGCAAGTGGTCGTTTCGACGACGAATGGAAGTATCGTCACGGTCATTAAGAACAAGATTAAGGAGATATTCGGCTATGAGCGATGATGACCTGCGAGCAGTCATAAAGAAGCTCGCCGAATATTATGTTCAGCGCGAGGTCACTGGCCGTGCGTTTGCGTGGACTGTTGAATCGTTGATTGCGACGTCGGCGATCGACGAGCGCGACGAACGGATGGCAACAGCAGCCGAATTCCTCGCAGCATATTCTCCCAGCGGTGGAGAGGGGCTGCATGACGAGAAAGAGTTGATGCGATTTGCCTCCAGCTTGCTTGAGTGACGTGTGGCCGCGCCGATGCACACCGCTGTGCGACGCGAACGGTAAGGCGATTAATGGACCGGACGGCAAGCCACGGAAGGTCTTAGCTTCCAGATGATTCGGCTGGTGGTTAAGGACGGGCGTACGGCATTTTGACCTGAAGCGATCACCGACAATGTACCTAACGATGGAAGTGTACACGCGGAATCGGGCGTGCACGCAGGATGTACGATCAAGCGTAACCCGGCAGTTGTCTTGCCTGCCTACAAGCTGTTCGACGCATCGGTGGCGATGTTGGTAACCATATTAACCCGACCGGACAGACGGGCAACAAGCTCGGCTACCTCTTAGGCAAGTTTGAAAGCAGCGGTGGCAATGGGAAGCTATTCGCCGGCGTATTGGGATTCAGTGAGAAAACGCTTACTAAGGCGCTCCAGTCGCATTTTGTCGAGAACTTCGCAAAAGGCGAAATTCAAGCCAACGGACGTTTGGCTGTGACAGGCGCCATGACTGGTGCTAACGGTCTGGTCAAGAACGTGGAGATCATTTGGCAGTGGAATCAGAAGAACAGGGTGTGGGACCTCATAACTGGGTTTCAGGTGAAACGATGACCGATGTGGCCGGCGTGAAGCTCGGGGAGATTTCAACTACCGGAGATACGGTTCGTTGTGCTGTCTTCGTGGACGGAACGAAGGTCGGGTCAATCAGTTTCCTGAAGTACTACGAGCCCGCCGTCAAAGTTCTCGATCCATACGTCGCAGTCTGGGCTGGATCGTCGCTGTGCGTAATCGATCGTGCTCACGGAGAAATGCACTGCTTCGACCGCGGCGATGAGACGCACGACGTTCATCCTTTTGAATCGATGTGGATCATCGAAGGCGAGCTAAATGTGGACTTGTTCGATCCGAAAGTGCAAAAGACGGTGGCGACGTACTACCATAATGAAGTGATAACGAGCAGTTCGGTTACGAACTCGTTCGTTCACGTAAACGACTTCGCTGGTGCCACTGTGACGCTTGATGCACGGCATGAGCTTCAGGTCATCGGGCGCGACTCCACGAAATCCGGCGCACGGTCCCATTAAGCGAAGCGCAATCAGGTGGTTCTTGGTTGGAGACGGTGCAACGCAGCCGAAGCGATCATTAGGCCAGCAGGTGGATCGCGGCCACACGTGAGCGCCGTGCGACCACTGGGCGCTGCACGCGGTTGCCCGCATCATCGAAGCCCGCCTTTGACGATGTAGCACGGCGTCTGGGGCGGCGGTGGTGTGCATCGCATAGCAGTTGACGCCGCGAGTCGCAACACGACCGCGGTTGTCTCGCGGGCTGTGCAACTCGATATGGCCGCTCTCGCCGCCGGCGCGCTTCGGCGAACGTTGGTCGCGCCCGCAACAAAGAACCACACAGGCCTCCGGTGGTGATCGATACTCCGCATTCGATGCGTCGGCCTACCCCTTCCATTGCGCCCGTCATCTTCCGTTCACGTCCTCTCCGGTACAACGCGTACCGTCCATGAAACCCGTGTTTCTCGATCCCACTCTTCGACGCCGGCGCGTGTTGCGCGTGCTGGCGGCGGCGCTGGTCGTCGTTTCGGCGGCGATGCTGGCGGTGTTTGCGCTCACGCTGTTCGTCGCGCCGGTGTTGCCGGCGCCGTTCGTGCGGGTGGCGCATCGCATCCTGCCGCCGCTGCACCGGCATGCGCGCACGACTGCCGCGTCGCGTGCGGCGCGGCGGAAGCTGCTCGCGCAGATCGCGCGGGAGCGGCCGGCGGCGAACGCGTCCTCGCAAGGGCGCATCGTCGCGGCGTTTTATGCGCCGTGGGAAGAGACGGGACTCCATTCGCTCGAAGCCAACGCCTCGCAGATGACGCACCTGATGCCGGCGTGGCTGCGCATCGGCGCGGACGGCGCGTCGCTCGATGAAACCGACTGGGATCCCACCGTCGCGTTCCACAACCTCGACGTCCTGCGCATCGCGCGCGAGCACAACGTGCGCGTGCTGCCGGTGCTCAGCAACGCGGCGGGCGGGTGGTTCGACCCGGAGCGCGCGCACCGGCTGCTGGCGAATCCCGCGGCGCAGCAGCGCGTCGCCGTCGCCACGCGCGACTGGCTCCTGCGCAACCGCATGCAGGGCATCAACCTCGACTTCGAAAGCCTCTCCGCGGAAGACGCGCCGCTGCTCGTGCCGTTCGTCACGCGCGTGCATCAGGTGCTCGCGCCGGCGGGACTGCAGGTGACGGCGGACGTGCAGGCGTCGACCGAACCCGAGGTGTGGAGAGAGATTGCGGCGCAATGCGACTTCGTCGTGGTCATGGGCTACGACCAGCATTCCGCCAGCGGCGCGCCGGGGCCGATCGCCGCGCTCGACTGGTTCCGCGACACGGTCGACCGTGCGGCGAAGAACGTCCCGGCCGACAAGCTCGTGATCGGCATGGGCAACTACGCGTACGACTGGCCGGAGCACGAGGAAGCGTCGCCGCTCAGCTACCAGCAGGCGCTCATGGCCGCACGCGACGCGTTCGGCGACGCCGCCGCGCCCGGCGCGATCGACTTCGATCCGGCCGCGCTCAACGCCACCTTCGACTACAAAGACGAGCAGGGCGTCTCGCACGAGGTGTGGATGCTCGACGCTGTCACCGCGGCGAACGAATGGCGTCTCGTCTCGACGCGCAACGTGCGCGGCGTCGCGCTCTGGGCGCTCGGACTCGAAGACCCCTCCGTCTGGCAGATCCTCGGCGACGCGCGTGTCGCGCAGCCGCCGCATCCCGATCACCTCCGCACGATTTCCTTCCGCTACGCCGTCGACTTTCTCGGCGAAGGCGAAGTGCTGCAGGTCGCCGCGACGCCCGTCGACGGTCACCGCGAGCTCGAGATCGATCCCGCCACCGGCCTCTGTCTCGACGAGCAGTACACCAGCTTCCCCGCGGCGTACGTCATCCGCCGCAGCTCCTACGTGCCGAAAGCGGTCGCGCTGACGATCGACGACGGACCGTCGGATCCGTACACGTCCGACATGCTCGACGTGCTGCGGCAGTACCACGTGCACGCCACCTTCTTCGTCATCGGCGAGAACGTCGAGCACTATCCCGACCTCCTCGCGCGCATTTGGGAAGAAGGCCACGAGATCGGCAATCACAGCTACACGCATCCGAACATCGGCACCGTCTCGCCGCGGCGCGCGATGCTGGAGCTCAACGCGACGCAGCGCGCGATCGAGAGCGTCATCGGCCGCTCGACGGTGCTCTTCCGCCCGCCGTACAACGCCGACGCCGAGCCGACCACGCGCGAGGAAGTGATGCCGGTCATCCGCGCCGCGGAGCTCGGCTACGTCACGGTGGGTGAGTTCATCGACCCGCAGGACTGGCAGGCCAAGCCGCGCGCGGCCGAGCTCGCGCGCTCGATCCTGCGCGGCATCCAGAGCGGCCACGGCAACTGCGTGCTCCTGCACGACGGCGGCGGCGACCGTTCCGCGACCGTCGACGCCATGCGCATCGTCATCCCGGAACTGCAGCGCGAGGGCTACCGCTTCGTGACGGTCTCGGACCTGATGCACACCAGCCGCGCCGCGGTGATGCCGCCCGTCGCCGTGCGCGAGCGCGTCTTCCTCGGCGACGACCGCGTGATCTTCGGCGCGACGTCGACCGGCCAGCGCCTGCTCGCCTTCGCGTTCCTCGCCGCGATCTTCCTCGGCATCGCGCGCGTCGTCATTCTCGCGCTCATCGCAATGCGCGCGCGGCAGAACGACGCGCCGGAAGGGACGAACACGCTCACGGTGAGCGTCATCATCGCCGCGTACAACGAGGAGCGCGTGATCGCGAAAACGATCGCGAGCATCCTCCGCGCGCGGCACGCCGTGCGCGAGATCATCGTCATCGACGACGGCTCGACCGACAACACCGCCGCCGTCGTCGAACAGCTCGCGGAGAAGACGCCGATGATCCGCCTGCTGCGCCAGCCGAATCAGGGCAAAGCCGCGGCGCTGAATCACGGCATCGCGTCGGCGGTAGGCGACGTCTTCGTGGCCATCGACGCCGACACCGTGCTGCATCCCGACGCGATCGGGAACCTCTTGCGCCACTTCGACGACGACGAGGTCGGCGCCGTCGCGGGCAACGTGAAGGTCGGCAACCGCCGCAAGCTCACGACGCTCATCCAATCCATCGAATACACCACGAGCCAGAACCTCGATCGCCGCGCGTGGGCGGCGCTCAACGCCGTCACCGTCGTGCCGGGCGCGATCGGCGCGTGGCGCCGCGATGCGGTGGCGGAGGCGGGCGGCTACACGGTCGACACGATGGCCGAAGACATGGACCTGACGTGGCGGCTGCGGCGCAACGGCTGGCGCATCGCGTGCGACATCGAGGCGATGTCGTTCACCGAAGCGCCGGAGAGCGTGAAGGCGCTCTTCCGGCAGCGCTTCCGCTGGTCGTACGGCACGCTGCAGTGCCTGTGGAAGCATCGCGACGCGCTGGGGCGGTACGGCTGGTTCGGCATGGCCATGCTGCCGTCGCTGTGGCTGTTCCAGATCGTCTTCCAGCTGCTCTCGCCGATCGTCGACGCGCAGCTCTTGTGGATCGGCGTGCAACTGGCGACCGGCACGCCGGTCGATGCGCGTTCGCTCGTGATCTTCGGCGGTCTCTTCGCGCTCTTCACGCTGCTCGACCTCACGGTCTCGGCGTTCGCATTGCGCGCGGAAGGGGAGTCGTTGCGCGAGCTACCGCTGCTCGTGCTGCAGCGCTTCTTCTACCGGCAGCTCATGTACGCGGCCATCGTGAAGTCGGTGCTGGTCGCGCTGCAGGGGATGCGCACGGGTTGGAACAAGCTGGAGCGGCGCGGCACGGTGACGGCGGTGTAGAGTCTTCGGCGTGATGCGCTCGCCGCGATTTCTCGCCTGCATCGCGATCGTCTTCTGGGGCGTCTCGTTCGTCGCCACGAAGGCAGTGCTGCGCGAGATCGCGCCGGTGACGCTGATCTTCCTGCGCTTCGCCATCGGCGCGGTCGTGCTGCTGGCGATCGTGCGCGAGCTTCCGCCGCGCGCCGCGTGGCCGCAACTCGCGCTGATGGGCTTCATCGGCATCTTCGTCCATCAGATGCTGCAGGCGTACGGCCTCACGATGACCGCCGCGACGAACGCCGGCTGGCTGATCGGACTGACACCGATCTGGTCGGCCGTGCTCTCCGCGATCGTGCTGCGCGAGCGCTTCGGCCTCGCGAAGATCGCCGGCCTCCTCGGCGGCTTCGCCGGCGCACTGCTCGTCGTGACGCGCGGCGACTTTTCATCCGCGTTTCTCGCGCGTCCATCGACGCTCGGCGATCTGCTGATCTTCATCAGCACCATCAACTGGTCGATCTACTCGGTCGTTGGACACAAAACGATTCGCACGCTCGGGCCGCGCCGTGCGACCTCGGGCGCGATGCTCTTCGGTGCGGCGATGCTGGCGCCGTTCTTCGTCGCGCGCCGCGGCTGGTCGGACGTCCCGCATCTCAGCGCGACCGGCTGGGGCGCGCTGCTCTTTCTCGCCGTCGGCTGCTCGGCCCTCGGCTATCTCTTCTGGTACGGCGCGCTCGAGCGGATCGAAGTCTCGCGCGTCGCGTCGCTGCTCTACGCCGAGCCGCTGGTCACCTTCGTCGCCGCCGCGTTGCTCCTCGGCGAGCGCGTGAGCGCGGCCGTCGTCGCCGGCGGATTGCTCGTGCTCGTCAGCGTGCTCGTCGCGCAATATGGCGCGGGACCTGCTGCGTTGCCGTCCGCGGAGGAAGCATGATTCGTCGTCGTCTCATCATCCCGCTGTGCCTCGTCCTCATCGCCGGCGCGTGCGCGTCATCCGACAACGCGAACGACGACAACGACTACAGCTCGCAGATGTCGTCGTCGTCCGACGCATCTCCGAAGTCGCGCTACGCCGCCGCGGCCGGCGAGTCGCCGGTCGGCGCGATCCCCGACGCGGTGCTCCACGACAACGACCGCAACAAAGACCTCACCATCTCGATCGACTATCCGACGCGCGGCACCGCGCATCCTCTGATCGTCTTCTCGCCCGGCTTCGGCGGCTCGAACCGCGGCTACATCGGCCTCGCGTCATGGTGGGCGAGCAACGGCTACGTCGTCATCCGCGCGTCGCACGCCGATGCGGGACGCGTGCAGGACCTGCGCTCGCTCAACGACATCTGGGAAAGCCAGACGCCGTCCGACTGGCGCAACCGTGTGCGCGACATCACCTTCATCCTCGACTCCCTCGGCACGCTCGAACAGCGCTACCCCGAGCTCGCCGGCAAGATCGATCACGCGCGCATCGGCGTCGGCGGGCATTCGTACGGCGCGTACACGGCCATGCTCGTCGGCGGCGCGCGCACGTTCCCGGGCGGCACGAGCTACGCCGATCCGCGCGTGAAAGCGATCGTGGCGATGTCGCCGCAGGGGCCGAGCGAGACGCGCGGCCTCACGAACGAATCGTTCACGACGCTGCGTGTTCCCGCGTTGTTCATGACCGGCACGATGGACCGCGGCGTCACCGACGCGGAAACGCCCGACTGGCGCCGCCAGGCGTTCGAGCTCTCGCCCGCGGGCGACAAGTGGCTCGCCGTGCTCGAAGGCGCGACGCACGCGACCTTCACCGGCCGCTCCGATCAGTTCCTCGAGATGCAGGCGCGCGAGCAGGACGCGCAGATCGGCCGCAACACCGTCGTCGATCCCGCCACGGGCGCAATCATCGAGGACCGCCGTCCCTCACGTGCGCAGAACATGGCGTTGCGCGCGCGCGCCACGTTCGGCACCGTACGCGCGCTGTCGCTCGCGTTCTGGGACACGTATCTCGGCGGCGACGCGAAGGGTCGTGAGGAACTGCAGCGCACGCGCGGCAACGTCGAGCTGAAGTCGAAGTAACGCGCTATCATCGGGAGTCCAAATGTCCGAACAGGAGGCTCCCGACGTCACGTCGTTGCGCACGACGTGGACGACGCATCTCGAAACGCCGGACGGTTTGCAACGCAAGCTGACCGAGCAGCGGATGCAGAGCGAACAGCTGCGCCTCCTCGGCACCGCCGTCACCGTCACTGACCAGGCCATCGCCATTCTCACGCCCGCGGTCGAAGCGGTCGGACCGCGCATCGCGTTCGTGAACGACGGCTTCTGCGCGCTCTACGGCCGCCGGCGCGAGGACGTCATCGGACAGACGCCGCTCATCTTCGGCATCGTCGAACGGCATCAGTCCATCTTCGACGCGCTGCTGCAGCACGTCTTCGAGCACCGCGAATTCGAGGCCGAGGCGACCGCGCAGCGCGCGAACGGCAGCGAGTTCGAGCTCGACATGCAGCTCGTGCCCGTGCGCGACGGGGGGCAGCTCACGCACTGGGTCGCGTTCCTTCGCGACGTCACGGCCACGAAGACGCAGGTCACGACGCTGCGCCATCAGGCCACGCACGACGCGCTCACCGGACTGCCGAACCGCGCGCTGCTCTTCGAAGCGCTCGAGAAAGCGATCGGCGCCGCGCGCGAACAACGCTCCGTGCTCGCGCTCATGTTGATGGACCTCGATCGCTTCAAGGAAGTCAACGACACGTTCGGCCATCACTTCGGCGACGCGCTGCTCAAGCAGGTGGCGTTCCGTCTCGAGAACCAGATGCGCGGCGGCGACGTCGTCGCGCGTCTCGGCGGCGACGAGTTCGCGATGATCCTTCCGCGCGCCGTCGACGGAGGCTCGGCGGCGGTCGCCGCGCGACGCATCCTCAACACGCTCGAACAGCCGTTCGTCGTCGAAGGGCAGGTCCTCGAAGTCGGCGGCAGCATCGGCATCGCGCTCTATCCGACGCACGGTACCGACGCGCGCACGCTGCTGCGCCGCGCCGACGTGGCGATGTACGCGGCGAAGCAGAAGCAGAGCGGCTACAGCTTTCACCAGGAGGACGCGGAGTCGCGTTCGCCCGATCAGCTCGCGCTCGTCGTCGAGCTGCGCGGCGCCGCGGACCGCAACGAGCTCGAGCTGCATTACCAGCCGAAGCTCCATCTGCGCAGCGGCCTCGTCACGCGCGCGGAAGTGCTCATCCGCTGGAACCATCCGCAACGCGGCTACCTCCCGCCGAACGCGTTCATCCCGCTCGCCGAGCGCACGGGGCTCATCCGCCCGATCAGCGACTGGCTCCTCGACGCCGCGATGCGCCAGTGCCGTCTCTGGCAGGACGCGGGCGCGCCGATTCACGTGGCCGTGAACATTTCCGCGAACAGTCTGCTCGACCAGTCGCTGCCGGAGAAAGTGCAGAACGCGCTCGAACGGTGGGACGTCGATCCGCGCTTCCTCAAGATCGAGATCACCGAGAGCAGCATCATGGCCGACCCCGCGCACGCGCTGGCGATCCTCTCGCTGCTGCAGTCGATGGGCGTGCGCCTCAGCGTCGACGACTTCGGCACCGGATACTCGTCGCTCACGCACCTGCGCCAACTGCCGATCGACGAGATCAAGATCGACAAGTCGTTCGTGATGGGGATGCTGAGCAACGACGCCGACGCCGCGATCGTGCGCACCGTCATCGACCTCGCCCACAACCTCGGCAAACAGGTCTGCGCCGAAGGCGTCGAAGACGAGGCCACCTGGCGCGCTCTCGTGAGCCTCGGCTGCGACCTGGCGCAAGGCTTCTGGATCGCGCGCCCGATGAACGCGGCCGCGCTGATGCAGTGGCTCGTCGATACGAGCTGGGGACTGGCGCGCTGAGGGCAAGGCACCGGCGGCGGGTAGGGATTCGTGGCTCTACGGCCCTCCTTATGTAAGGAGTCTCCGATGAAATCAGTGTTCGCGGCCCTCGTCGTCGTGTTGCTTATGCTTGCCGCCACGCCTTCCGCCAGCGCCGCCTGTGAGTACGGCGTTCAGCGTCACATCCGGCAGCACATGGGATCGATCTACAACGGCGTGGCGTATTGCCCGACCGTGGCCGGCCCCACGGTTCCGTTCCCCGACGTCATCGGCGAGGAGATTCGCGACTGCGACAACTCGCTTTCTTCGTGGGGCATCACCTCGTGCGGCATCGACATCGTGAACGACATTTATGAAGACTGTCCGCCGATCTGCGACGATCCGATGGCCGCCAACGATCGGCGCGACGATGCGCAACCCGCGCCGGCGCTCGCCGCGTCGTGCGTTCTTCGCTGACCGAAGCGCCGCGCCGCCGCCTACTCCGTCTTCACCCTCACCGTGGCCTTGGTCATCCGCTCGATGCGCTTCCGCTCCGCGCTCAGCTGCCGGCTCGCGCGCCAGGCGCGGGCGGGCATGGCGATGGGGGTGTTCGTCAGGGAGAACGCGTCGGGCCATTCCCAGGTCGCCGTCTGACGGGTGCCGACGAGCGGCATCATGATCGGGAGATAGTTGAAGCGCCAGCGCGTGCCGAGGGCGCGGAACGAGACCGCGCCGATGTCGTACTGCACGTCGCGGCCGGTCTGCGGCTCTTCCGTCTGCACGGAGAGAACGCGCTGGAGGTTGTCGCGCGAATAGTCGGGGCGGTCGGTCTCCGTGTCCGTCTGCGCCTGTGCGCTGAAGGCGGCGAGGAGAAGGACGAAGAGTGTGGTTGTGGCTGCTTTCATCGTCATTCCTTACGACGTCACTAATGCAAAAGCGTTACTCATTCGGCCCCGTCGACGAGATACAGATCGGACAACAAGCGCGTGTAGCTGTAGACGATCGTCCGGCCGTCCGCGCTCGGCCACGCGGGGCCGACATTGATGAGCCCCGACGGATCGGCGGGCATGACCGTGCGCCACGGCGTGCGCTCGCCGCTGATGAGATCGACGCGCGTGAGCGCCGCCGGAATCTTGCCGAACGTCGACACGAAGACGAAGCGGCCATCGCTCGTGAAGCGGATCGGCACGTCGCCGCCGCGCAGCGCGGGCACGGGCACCGGCGCGCTGCCGTCGATCGGATAGAGGAAGAACGTCCGGCTCGTGGTGCGGCCGAGGACGCGCGTGCTGTCCGGCGTGATCAGCGAGCCGATCGTGCCCGGCGGCGCGATCGCGCGGGGCGCGCTGCCGTCGGTGGCCTGCATCCAGAGCCGCGGCGGCTGTCCGGGTGCGTCGCCCGAAAAGAGGATGTGCGTGCCGTCTGGAAACCAGCGCCCGTTGCGATGATTGATCGCGTCGTGCGTGAGCTGCGACGGCTGCCCGGTGCCGGTCGGCAGCATCACGATCTGCGCCGGCTTCTTGTCGCGCGTGATCGACAAGACGAACCGCCCGTCGGGTGACAGCGACTCCGCGGTGCCGTCGCCGAGACGCACGGGCGGCGCGCCGTCGATGTTGCGCAGGTAAATGCCGAACACCTCGCCGCCGGCTTCGCCCGATTCCGAAAAGAGGATCGTCCGGCCGTCGTTCGAGAGATCGCGGACGACGGAGAAGTCGAGCCACGAGAGATCGCGTTCCTGCGTTTCACCCGGGACCGACGCGAGAATGCCGGCGCGCACGTTCTGCTGCGAGACGAGCGCGCGTCCGTCCTTCGACACGTCGTGCAGCCACAGCCAGCCCGCGCTCGTCGCGACGACGCGCGTCCTGCCGCCGCGCGTGCTCGCGAGGACGGACCGCGCGTGCGACGAGCCGCGCTCGTCCGCCGCGTACCACAGCTCGTCGTGCGACCACGCCAGCCCCTGCACGCTCGCGTACTCCTTCGTCACGGCGCGATGCGTGCGGTCGCCGAGCGGCACGAGGCTCACCGTGCCGCGGTCGTCGTTGATGAAGGGATGATCGAGGAATGCGATGGCGTCGCCGGCAGGGGAGAAGCGCGGATTGCTGATCCAGCCGGCGCTCTCGTAGAGCACCGTTCCGATCGGGAACTCGAGCCGCGACTTTCCGTCGACGCTGCGCACGATCGCGAGCGACTTGCCGTCCGGACTCCAGTCCGCGGCCTCGACGTCTTCGAGCATCGCGCGCGGCGTGCCGCCGCCGATCGGCACCTGCGCGAGCGTGCCGCTGTCGCGGAGGTAGCCGATCGGATGGCGGTCGAGCGAGATCGCCAGCTGGCCTGTCGACGAGACCGCGAGAATGTCCGCGACGCCGTAGCCGAGGTCGCGCGACTCCGGCGCGTCGGAACGCACGCTGTAGATGCCGATCGGCCGGCCCGCCCAGCGCGCGCCGTAGAGCACCGTCTGTCCGTCGGGCGCGAACCGCGCGGAGAGAATCGTGCCGCTGCGGAACGTGATGCGGCGGAACTGCGCGGGCGGCTTCGTGCCGTTGCGCGTGCCGAGCGCGTACGCGAGCGCGAGCACGGCGGCGACGGCGAGCGTGATGAGCGCCGGACGCACGAGCGCGCGCGGACGCCACGCGTAGAACGTGCGATACGAGATGGCCTGGCTGGTCAGTCCCGACATCGATCCGAGGCCGAACGCGAGATCGCGCGCGGACTGGAAGCGTTCGTCGGGATTCTTCTCGAGACAGTGATGCACGACGCGATCGAGCGCGGGCGGCACGCGCAGTCCGAGCTCGAGCAGATCGCGCGGCTCTTCTTTGAGGATCGCGTTGAGCGTTTCGACCGGCGACTCCGCGCGGAACGCGGGCACGCCGGCGACCATCTCGTAGAGGATCGCGCCGAACGAGAAGATGTCGGAGCGGTGATCGCCGGACGAGCCGCGCACCTGCTCGGGCGCCATGTAGCCGACCGTGCCGAGGATGCGGCCGGGCTCCGTCGGCGTCACGGGGAGCGTCGGCGCGTGCTCGTCGACGTTCTCTGCGCTCGCGCCGAACGCGCGGCCGTGCACGAGCTTCACGAGGCCGAAGTCGAGGATCTTCACCTGGCCGTCGCGCGTGATGAAGATGTTCTCCGGCTTGAGATCGCGATGCACGATCCCTTTCTCGTGCGCCGCGGCGAGTCCGCGCGCGATCTGCACCGCGTAATCCGTGGCCTTGCGCGCCGACACCGGACCGACGCGCAGCCGCGCGCGCAGCGACTCGCCTTCGAGCAGCTCCGAGACGATGTACTTGAGCTCACCCTCGCTGCCGATGTCGTAGATCGCGACGATGTTCGGATGGTTGAGCATCCCGACCGCGCGCGCTTCCTGCTCGAACCGCCGCAGCGCCTCGGCATCGCGCGAGAGGCTCTGCGACAGCACCTTGATCGCCACCTCGCGCCCGAGCCGCGTGTCGAGCGCGCGATACACCTCGCCCATGCCGCCGGCGCCGATCGGCGCGACGATCTTGTAGGGTCCCAGCTGTGTCGATGCAGGCAGCATTGCGCGTCAGCGGACGCCGAGCTCTCCGAGCAGCTCGTCTGCATGTTGTACATCACGCAGCAGCCAGAGCAAGTAACGCACGTCGACGTTGATGTTGCGGCCGACGTCCTCGTTGAAGCCGAAGTCGTTGGCGACGTTCTCCCACACGCGATCGAAGTTCACGCCGACGAGCTCACCGCGCGCGTTGACGGTCGGGCTGCCGGAGTTGCCGCCGGTGGTGTCGGCGTCGGCGAGAAAGTCGACGGGAAGATCGAGCGCTTTGGGCGCCGCGCGCAGAACTGATTCGGGCACGTTGAACGGCTCGGTGCCGGTGTGCTTCTCGATGACTCCGCGCAGTGTGGTCTGCGGCGTGTACCAGACGCCGTCACGCGGCGCGTAACCCTGCACGTGCGCGAAGCTGACGCGCAGCGTGCCGTTCGCGTCGGGATCGAGCGGACGTCCGCGCTGCGCTGCGACCGCGCGCCGCCAGACGGGACGTAGCCGCGAGCTCGTGCCTTCCCAGCGATCGCGGCGTTCCATCATCGCGCGCAGCTCGCGGTCGAGCGCGAAGCCCGCCTCGAGGAGCGGATCGTGGCGCGCGTGCAACTGCTCCGGCGTTTCGTCGAACATGTGCAGACGTTCGCCGACGTCGAAGAGCTTCGACTGCGCGTAGAGCTCGTCGAGGTGCGGCGCGAGGTCGTCGAGCGCGGCGATGTGCTGCGACTGCGGCAGCGCGGCGGCGCGGCGCAGATACGACGCGAGCATCGCGCGGTCGGCGGGCGCGTAGAAGCTCTTCTGCATCCGCTCGAGCTGATCGCGCACGCGGCCGATCGTCCGCTGCATGAAGGTCTCGTCGCGTTCGGCGTCGGGCTTCTGCCGTTCGAGCGACGAGCGCGCGACGGCGACGGCGAAGACGAGCGCCTTCGGCCCGTTCGCGCCGAGGCTCGTCGGCGTCATGCGCAGGCGATCGAGGAGAAAGTCGCGCGTGAGCGTTTGCGTCTTCTCACGCGCCATCTCCGCGAGTCCGTCGTACGCGACCGCGGCCTCGGGATGCGCGCGCAGCACCGCGCGATCGTTCGTGCGCTGGCGTTCGAGAATGCTGCCGCGTTTGAAGCCGGCGAGCTGCCCTTCCGCGTTTTTCTGCGAGTTCGCCAGCGACTTGACGTCGCTCGCCAGCGCGATCGTGCCGGCGGCGTCGCCTTTCGTCGCCTCGTCGATGAGGCGCAGCCATTCGCCGTAGACGTCGGCGCGCGCGCCGAAGAAGAGCGTGCGCTCTTCCATCTCGTCGGCGGTCAGCGAGCGGTAGGTGATGCCGGGGTAGCCGAGCACCATCACGAAGTCCTTCGGCGCGGCGCCTTTCGCGGAGATGGGGAAGAAGAACTCGGGATGGAACGGCTGGCCGTCGACGTACGCGCGGCCGATGGCGAAGTCGCCGGTGTGCCGCGGCCACATCCAGTTGTCGATCTCGCCGCCGTATTCGCCGACCGCGCGCGGCGGCGCGAAGACGAGCCGCACGTCCGCGATCTCGGCCATCTCCTGCAGCACGTACTGCACACCGGAGTCGTGCGCGGCGACGCGGCAGCGCGTGCCCGGCTTCTGCTCGCACGCGGCGACGAGCTCGTTCGACTTGCGCTCGATCGCGCGGTAGCGCTGCGCGTCGGTCGCGTCTTTCGGAACCGCCGCGAGCACGTCTTTCGTCACGTCGACGAAGCGTCGCGGGAACGTCAAACGGGTAGTCCGGCCGCGCAGCTCCGCCTCACGCGTCCGCGCGAGGAAGCCGTTCGTGATGATGTCGTTCTGCGGCGTCGCGTGCTCCTGCAGGATGCCGAAGAGACAGTGGTGGTTCGTGATGAAGAGTCCGTCGCGCGAGATGAAGCCGCCGGAGCAGCCGCCGACGTTCACGGTCGCGGCGAGGAGGCCTCTGCCGCGCGCGGGATCCCACAAGCGCGACGGCGGCAGCGCGAGTCCCTGCTGTTTCAGCCACGCGGGGTCGAGCTGCAGCATCTGCTGCGGCGTCCATTTGCCCTCGAGCGCGGCGAGGGCGGGGGCGAGGAGAAGAAGGCCTGCCAGAACGATCCGTCTCATGCAGGCCGGAATCTACTTCAAATACCGGTCGAGGAACGTCCACACCTCGGCGCGCGACTCGCGTGCGAGTTTCGTGTCGATGCGGTTGAAGCGATGTCCGCCCGGCGCGTCCTGATAGATCTTGTACTCGAACTTCTTTCCGGCCGCCTTCAACGCGTCGATCATGTGCTCGACTTCGAGCACGTTCACGTCCTCGTCGTTCGTGTTGGTGTGGATCAGCAGCGGCGTCTTCAGCTTGTCCGCGTGAAAGACCGGCGAGCGGCGCCGGTACTCCATCACGTTGTCCTCGGCCTGCTTGCCGATGAACTCCTCGAACGTCGCGCGGTAGCCGGCGCTCTTGTAGCCCATGCGCGCGACGAGATCGCTCACCGGCACGCCCGCGTACGCGACCTGATAGTCGTCCGGCCACGTGAGGACGTTCATCAGCGTCTGGAAGCCGCCGTGGCTCCAGCCGATGATGCCGATGCGCTTCGGATCGACGTTCGGCAGATTCTCGACGGCCCAGTTGCGCGCGTCGTGCACGTCGTCGATTTCCGCGCCGCCGTAGTCGATCTGATCGTAGAAGTCCTCGCCGTGACCGATCGAGCCGCGGTACTCGGGCGCGACGATGACGTAGCCGTGGCCGAGAAGCTCGCGCAGAACGTGCGCGTAATCGGAGGTCATGCGGCCATGCACGCCGCCGTGGACAAAGACGATCATCGGCGCGCGGCCGTGAAGGCCCTTCGGCGCGAAGACGTAGAGTGGGAGGATGACGGCGTTGCCGGCGTTCTGGCCGGTGGGATTTTTCTCGCGCGACGGCTTGCTGCTGGCGATCTCGAACTGGTCGATGTCGGCCACGTCGCCGAGGCGTTGGTGCCACATCAAATCGTCGATCTCGCGGTCGACGTCCTCGAAGGCGTGGCCGGTGGCGTTCGCGTACGATTGCAGCGCGGCCGCGGTGGGATCGGGCTGCGACGCGGACGATTGCTGCGCCGCCAGCGGCAACGCAAACGGCAGTGCGAGCGTCAGAAGAGCGGCGAGGCGTTTCATGGCAAATACGTTACCATACGGATTGCCATGGCTGAGCCCATCACGATTACCATCGACCGCGTCGGACGCGTGGTCATCCCGAAGGAAATCCGCGAGGAAGCCGGCATCGAGCCGGGCATGCCTCTGACGATCTCCTGCCGCGAGGGCCGCATCGAGATCGAGCCGCGGCGGCGTCCGGTGCGCATCGAGAAACGCGGACGGCTGCAGGTGGCGGTGTCGGCCGAAGGCGGCGAGCCGCTGACGCGCAGCACCGTGCGCGCGGCGCAGCGGAAGGTGCGCGACTGATGGCGACCGGCGTCGCCGCCGACGCCACGGTCGTCGTGGCCGCGCTCGTGTCGTGGCACGAACGCCATCGCGCGGCGTGTGCGGCGCTCGAATCCGCGCTCGCACGGAAAGCGCTCGTGCTCCCCGCGCCGGTGCTCGTCGAAAGCTACGCCATCCTCACCAGCCTTCCCGCCCAGCACCGCCTCGGGCATCCGGAAGCGTTTCATCTCTTGCGCAGCAACTTCAGCTCCGCGCGCGTCGTCGGCCCGCGCACGCGCGACGCGTGGTCGCAGCTGCGCCGCTGGAGCGTCGACGCGATCGGCGGCGGCGACGCCTACGATGCCGCGCTCGTCGACGCCGCGATCGAAGCCGGCGCGAAGACGCTGCTCACCTTTCGGGTGAAAGAGCTCGAGCGCGTCGCGGGAACGGCGATCGAGCTCGTCGAGCCGGTGTAGCGCCGCAGGGCGTAAATCTGTTGCAAACGATGCGGTCGCGCGTGCCGCCGCATGACGCTGGCTCTTCTACGATCGCGTGCATGCGAACGCCGCGAACGATGTTGACCGTGACCTGCGCCGCGCTGCTCATTGCTGCCGTCGCGGGCCAACGCACTGCCGTCCGTTACGATCGGTTCGAGGCCGAAGCCGCAGATTCCGCGCGCGACGCGTTCTCCGCGCGCGCCTGTGACGCGCCGGCGGGCGCGCGACACGAGGCGCTGCGCCGCGTGCGCGCGTGGCACGCGCAGCACGACGCCGCGGCTGCGCCGGCGCATTGGGAATCGATCGGACCGTTCGCCGCGCACTCGGATGACTACGATCAGACGGGACGCGTGAACGGCATCATCATCTCGCCGGCCGATCCCGAGAACATCGTGGTGGGTACGTCGGGCGGCGGCATCTGGCGTTCGACGGACGGCGGCACATCGTTCCGGCCGGTGAGCGATGATCAGGACGACCTCTCGATCGCCGGGATGGCGATGGCGCCGTCGAATCCGAACGTGATCTACGCCGCGACCGGCAGCGATCACGTGGGATACGGCGTGCTGAAGTCGACGGATGGCGGAGCGCACTGGCGGCTGGTGACGACGCCCGCGTTTGCGCGCAGCATCATCACGCGCATCGCCGTCGATCCGCACGATGAGAACGTCGTCTGGATGGCGCAGTGGCGGGCGCTCGATTCCGCCGGCACGCTGCAGCCGGTGCGCGCGCTGATGAAATCGGTGGACGGCGGCGCGACGTGGCGTTCGATGTTCCCCGGTCTGATCAACGACTTCCTCATCGCGTCCGACGACGGCGCGACGATTCTCGCCGGAGCCGCGCGCACGACGACCATCGGCACCGGCGGCGTCTATCGTTCGACGGATGGTGGCGCGAGCTGGCAACTGGTGTTGCCGCAAGGCAGCCCCGAGGTGCCGCCGGAGTATTTTTTCGCGCGCGCGGGCGGGACGTTGTACACGGCCGGCGTCGACGCCGATGATGCGGAGACGATCGCTGGCAGCTGTCGGCAAGCAGCGACGGCGGCGCGACGTGGACCCGTCGCGGCGACCTGCCGCACGATCGCCTGATCAATTTCCTCGCCGTGAATCCGCACGACGGCACGTTCTTCCTCGGCGGCCAGGGTGGCTGGCGCAGCACGGACGGCGCCGTGACGTGGAGTCTCATCAAGACGCATCCCGACGCGCGCGCGATCGCGTTCGATCCGGCGGACGGCGCGCGCGTCTGGCTCGGCAACGACGGAGGTCTGTCGCGCAGCACGAACGGCGGCGCTGCGGTAGCGTCGCTCGCGCAGACGCTGCCGGTGATGCAGTTCTACGCGATCCGCGCGCATCCGACGGATCCGAACATCGTCTACGGCGGCACGCAGGACAACGGTCTGCAGCGCGGGCGCGCGTTCGGCACGTGGACGGAAGTGCTGGGCGGCGACGTCGGCGCCGAGGTGTTCGACACCGCGACTTCGCGCCTGCTGATGGTCTCGCTCACGGGCATCGTGCTTCGTCGCCGCGATGATGGCACCGGTCCCGTGGAACAGGTCGGGAGCAGCACGATCTTCGGTCCCGGCGCGCGCTTCGCGTTTCTCGCACCGCTCGTGCGCGGCGCAGACGGCACGGTATGGATCGGCTCGAACCGCATCTTCGCATCGCACGACTTCGGTACGACCTGGACCGCGCCCGCCGGCACGCTCGATCTCACCGACGGCAAACCCGCCACCGGATCGGGCGACGTCTTGACGACGATCGCCGTCAGCGCGAGCGATCCGCGCGTGGTGTACACCGGCTCCGCCGCTGGGCGCATGATGGTGACGCACGACGCGGGTGTGACTTGGACGGACATCACTCCGCCGGAAAAACACTACGCCGGCGGCATCGCCGTCGATCCCGCATCACCGTCGAACGCGTACGTCGCGTTCACCGCGTATCGCGGCAAGCACGTGCTCCGCACGACCGACTTCGGCGCGACGTGGAGCGACTTCAGCGCCGGACTTCCTGACGTGCCGATGCAGACGATCTACATCGATCCGCGCGATCCCTCGCGCATGTACGTTGGTACGGACATCGGCGTGTTCCGCTCCGTCGCGGGGGGCGATTGGGAACCGTTCGACAGCGGCATGCCGCCGGTGAAAGTGACGTCGTTCACGACGACCGCGGATGGGCGGCTGCTCGCCGGGACGTACGGACGCGGAATCTATCGACTGGCCGACGACCCGCCGTCGGTAACCGGGCCGCATCGCAGGTCTGTGCGGCATTGACGCCGCACGTCAGTGCAGGAACATCGGCATGCCCATCACTTCCGCGACCTTCGGCCGGTACTCCTCGGCGTCGTAGAAGCGGCGGATGTCGACGCGTTTGCGGCCCTGGCCGCTGACCCAGATCGGGACGGCGGTGTAGCGGCCGTCGACGACGGCGACCATGCGTCCTGATTCCTCGCGGCGCAGCAGGTCCGCGGCGAGGGAGCCGTAGTTGTTGGCGACGATGAGGTCGAGCGAGTCGGGCGCGCCGCTGCGCATGAGATACGCGAGGCGCTGGTAGATCACTTTGTCGCGGCCGCGCTGTTCGAGATGTTCGGCGAGCACGCCGCCGATGCCGCCGAGCTTGCGCTGGCCGGCGGCGTCGGCTTCGCCGCTTTCGACGCGCGTGCCGGCCATCGTCTGCGCGCCTTCCGAGATCGCCACGACCGCGTAGTTGCTCGGGTTGTCCGCCTTGTCGCGCGCGAGCATCTCGTAGACGACGTCGGGATCGAACGGCACCTCGGCGATGAGCGCGCGATCGACGCCGGAGAGATACGCGGCGAGCAGGCACGTCTCGCCGGAGTTGCGGCCGAAGAGCTCGACGACGAGGAAGCGCTCGTGCGAGCCGGCGCTCGTGCGCAGGTCGTTGATGAACATCACCGAGCGCGTGACCGCGGTGGAGAAGCCGAGGCAGTAGTCGGTGCCGAAGACGTCGTTGTCCATCGTCTTCGGGATGGCCAGCATCGGCACGCCCTCGTCGTGCAGGCGGCGCGCGAACGTGAGCGTGCCGTCGCCGCCGAGCGCGACGAGACAGTCGAGACGCAGGAACTCGATCGCGCGCAGCGCGGCCTTGGTGAGGTCGTAGCGTCCGCGATCGTCGGGCGCGCCTTTCTGGCTTTCGAGATGCGGCGGGATGTGCTCCGGCTTGAGGATCGACGGATTGATGCGCGACGTATGCAGGATGGTTCCGCCGGTGCGATCGATCGCGCGGGTGCGGACGCGCGTCAGCGGCAGCATCCACGCCGAGTTATCGACGCCCGCCTCGGGGACGATGTTGATGAGCGATGTCCAGCCGCGGCGCAGGCCGATGATCTCGCAATCGCACGGATCGTCCGTCATCCGCCAGACGAATGCTTTGATCGCAGCGTTGAGACCGGGGACGTCGCCGCCGCCGGTGAGGATGCCGATGCGCTGCACTACTTGCCGAGGCGCGCTTTCGCGGCGGCCTCGCCCTCGGGGAAGAAGACGACTTTCAGCGCCTCGTGGCGATCGAACTTCGCGAGGCCGTCGTGGAACGCGTCGAGCGTGTCGTACGTCTGCTGCACGATCCATTCGACGTCGAGGCCGCCGCGCAGCAGCGAGAGCATCCGCTGCCACGTCGAGTACATGCGCCGTCCGATGATGCCGTGCATCGTGACGCCTTTGAAGATCACGTTGCGCGTGTAGTCGTCGATGGTGACGGAGTGGCCTGCGGGCAATCCGAGGAGCGAGAGCGTGCCGCCCATGCGCACGATGTCGAGGCCGAAGTTGATCGCGGCGGAGGAGCCGGACATCTCGCAGACGACGTCGACGCCGACGCCGTCCGTGATCGCGTCGATCGCTTTCTTCACCTCGGCGGCCGGCGTCGTGCGCACGTTGAAGGTGTGCAGGTTCCCGAAGTTGCACGCGGCAGCCCAGCGGCGAGCGGTCTCGAGCGCGTGATCGCTGACGTCGGTGACGACGACGGTCGTCGCGCCGCTGTGCTCCGCAATCGCCGCCGACATCGCGCCGATCGGACCGAAGCCGGTGATGGCGACGGCTTTCCCCGCGAGGTCGACGATCTGCGTGGTGTGCACGGCGTTGCCGAGGGCGTCGAGGAACGCGCCGACGCGCGGCGGCACGAAGGAGGGGAGCTTGATCACGTTCTCGGCGGGCACTTTCACGAACTCGGCGAACGCGCCGTCCTCGTGCAGGCCGTAGATCTTCGTGCGCACGCAGATGTGGCCGTTGCCGCTGCGGCACTGCGCGCATTCGCCGCAAATGACGTGCATCTCCGCGGAGACGTAGTCGCCGGCGGCGAGCCGCCCTTCATGCGCGCGCTCCGCGCCGTCGCCGAGCGCCTCGACGAAGCCACAGAATTCGTGGCCGTAGATACGCGGCGGCTGCACCGAATCACGGATCGACGGATCCCAGTGGTAGATGTGCTTGTCGGTCCCGCAGATCGCCGCGCCGGCGACGCGGATCAGCACCTCGCCGCGGCCCGGTTTCGGGACGGGGCAGTCGCGGACGGCGGTGCCTTCGGGACCATCGAGCGGAGCGGACTTGACGACGGCCTTCATGCGCGGCGCGCGACTGTATCACGCATGTTGCGGCAGCTTGCGCCGCAGCAGTTTGCGGGCGCCGCGCAGCAGCGAGTCGAGCCAATGTTCGAGCAGCGGCGGCCCTTCGAGCGCGAGCGTCGGATGCGTGTGCGGCAGCTCGGCGATGAACTGCGAGATGGCCCAGATGAGCGTGTCGGGATCGCGGTGGAAGAGGTCTTTGTGCAGCCCGCCTTCGATGGCGAAGATGCGCTTCGGCCCGGGCGCGGCGTCGTGGAGGCGGTGCGCCATCCAGCACGGGCAGACCTCGTCGTGCGTGCCGTGCAGCACGAGCAGCGGCACGCGCAGCTCGCGCATGACGCGCAGCGTGTCGAAGACGTCGCGGCCGGCGAGGAGATGCAGCGGGATGCGCGGGAAGAGGAAGCGCGTGAGCTGCGGCAGGTTCGTGAACGTCGACTGAAGGATGAGCGCGTCGAACGGATGGCGGCGCAGCACCTGCGCGGCGATCGCGCCGCCGAGCGAGTAGCCGTAGAGAACGGACGGCAGCTCTTTCGGGCGAATCGTGTCGTGGAAGCGCGCGGCGGTGACGCCGTCGGCGACGACGCCGCGGAAGCTCGCGTGGCCGGTGCTGCGGCCGAAGCCGCGGTAGTCGAAGAAGAGGACGTTGAAGCCCGCCTCGAGGAGATGCGGAATGACGTCGGCGCTCGTGGTGAGGTTGCCGGTGTTGCCGTGGCAGAAGACGCCGCTGGCGACGGGACGTTCGGCGCGGCAATACCACGCGTGCAGCTGTTCGCCGTCCGGCGTATCGATCCAATGTTCTTCGACGGCGCCTTCGGGGATGCCGTAGTCGGCGGGGCTCCAGCTGATGGCCGGCTCGCGCGACGGGCAGAAGAGCTGCGTGTGGCGGTAGATGCGGCGGCCGATGTCGGCGGCAGCGATGGCGGCACCGCCGAGGAGGAGCGGCATCATCAGCGCATCGACGATTCGTCCGCCGGATCGGGCGGCATGTTTCCGTCCTGCCATCGTGACGTCCCGCATCAAGGATACGCCTGGAGCAAGAGTTCTGCCGTGCTAGATTCGCGGCGTGCGGAGCGTCACCTCGCGCGTGCGCGTGCGGTACAAAGAGACGGATCAGATGGGCATCGCGCATCACGCGAACTATCCGGTCTGGTTCGAGATCGGCCGGACGGATCTCTGCCGCGCCGCGGGGTTCGCGTACGCGGACATCGAGGCGCGCGGCGTGCTGCTCGTGGTGACGGAGATCGGCTGCAAGTACCGCGTGCCGTTCCGCTACGACGACGAGGTCGTGATCCGCACGTCGATCGGGGAGCTCGGCAGCCGGGCGATGACGTTCGCGTACGAGCTGTTCGATGCGAGCGAGGTGCTGCACGCGACCGGCTTCTCCGCGCACGTCTGGCTCGATCGCGAGACGCGCAAGCCGCTGCGCGGGCATGAGGACGTGATGGCGGCGTTCGCGCGCTGGAGAGACGCGTGCGCGGACGGCTGACGCCGGAGCGCGTGGCCAACCGCATCAGCCGCGAGCTCGTGACCCGCTTCGGCGTTGCGCCGGCGCGCGTCGGGTATCGCTTTCTGCCGTCGCGCGATCCGCGGGACTTTGCGTACCGGCAGATCGATCCGCCGTCGGAGAGCACGGCCGCGCTGCCGTGCAATGTGGCGACGCGCGAGTCGCTGAGCCGCAACGCGTCGATCGCGGGGTTCTCGTTTTACGACGTGCCGCGGCGACGCGTCGACGAGACGTTCATCGCCACGCTGCGCGATGTGCGCGTGCTGAGCGCGGTGAACGAATGGAACGACCGGCATACGCGATCGTGACCGCGAACGGCGAAAACGTCGATGTGCGCGGCACCGGCTTCCAACGGCGCTTTCACGCGCCGATGCTCGCCGCGACGCCGGTGCACGTCCCGCGCGCGGCGTGGATTCTCGAGGCGTGGGATCGCAACTACGCGCACTGGCTGCAGTGGCATCTCACGAAGATCGCGCTGCTGCAGCGCGTCGGTGTGGACGCGCCCCTCGTGCTCCCGGAGCCGTCGGAGATCGGCGGGGTCGTCGGCGCGTCGACGCGGCTCCTCGGCGTCGACGACGCGATTCCGCTCGCGCCGGCGATGCATGTCGACGAGCTGGTCGTCACCGGTATCGACAGCTATCGGCCGTCACTGCTGCGCGAGCTGCGCGCGCGGATCATCGGTGATGACGATGCGACGCCGCGCCGCCGCAAGCTGTTCATCAGCAGGCGGGATGCCGAGCGCCGGCGGCTCATCAACGAAGACGCGGTGTGGGCGTTGCTCCAGCCACGCGGCTACGAACGCGTGCGGATGGAGACGCTGTCGTTCGCGGAACAGATCGCGTTGCTGCGCGAGGCGGCGGTGGTCGTGGCGCTGCACGGTGCGGGGCTCGCGAACATGCTCTTCGCGCGTGACGGCTTGCAGGTCGTCGAGCTGAGCGACGTCACGTTTCCGAACCCGCAGTTCTACGCGCTCGCCGCGGCGCTCGGACATCACTACTGGCTCGTCGACGCGCGTCCGCGCGCGGGCGCGCCGCTGCAGCCGCGCATTCAGGACGTCGCGGTCGACATCGGGGAGTTGCAGCGCGTGGTGGAGGCGATCGGATGACGCGCCCGCGGCTCGATGCGCTCGCCGCGATCGGCGCGCTCGCACTCTGCGCCGTTGGCGCGGCGCTGCGCTTCACGCACGCGAACGACACGTTCTTCGGCGACGAACTGTGGGTGCTCGACTACGTGCGCGGCGGCGTTTACATCCCGCATCGCTTCCACGTGCCGCCGCTCTTTTTCTTCGCGCAGCTGCTGGCGATGCACGTCTGCGGGCTCGGCGAGCGCTGCATGCGCGTGCCGGCGGAAGTCGCGGCGTGCGCGCTGACGCTCGTGCCGCTCCTCGTGTGGCGCACAACACGCGCATTCGGCCGCGCGGGGATGCTCGTGGCGACGGCGCTGCTGGCGTTCTCGAGTCCGGTCTCGTTTTACGCGGCGCGGCTCAAGCAGTACACGTGGGAGGCGCTCGGCTGCGCGCTGCTGCTGTGGCTCTTCGTGCGGGCGACCGAGGATGCGCGGCGGTGGAAGACGTTCGCGATCGTCGCGGCGATCTGCGTCCTCGTGCTGCACGCGAGCATCTTCGCGCTCGCCGCGACCGGCGCGGCGTCGCTCGTCTACGCGCGCGACTGGCGCACACGCGTGCGCCTCGGTGCGCTGCACGCCGGCTTCGCGCTGCTGTTCGCGCTCGCGTACGTCGCGTATCTGAAGCCGGGCGCGCAGGACGTGCAGGAGTTCGATCTCAACGCGTACTTTACGAACACGGTCCCGGCGTTCTGGAACGGTTCGCCGTCCTTCGTCGTGCATCAGACGCGGCTCTGGCTCGGGCAGTCGCTGAATCTCACGCGGTTCCTGCTGCCGCTGGTCGTCGTGCTGATTGCGGCGTTCGCCGTTTGCGTGGTCGTGAGGCGCGACCGCACGCGCGGCTCGTGGCTCATCGCCGCGCTCGCGCCGCCGCTGCTCGTGCTGCTGGCGAGCGCGGCGCACGTCTATCCGTACGGCGAGGTGCGCCTCATGCTCTTCGCGTTGCCGGGCGTCGTCTTCGTGTTCGCGCTGGCGGTGCAGTGGCTCGCGAACCTGCGGCTCGTCTACGCCGCGCCGGTGTTTCTCGCCGTGCTGCTCTTCTGCACGCGCGGCGAGACGTACACGACCTCGTACATGCACATCCGCGACATGCGCGCCGCGTACGCGCGGCTCGAGCAATGGCATACGCCGGGCACGCCGGTCATCTGCCGGCCGTTCACGACGCTCGAGCTGCGCCACTACACGAGCATCCCGGCGCGCGACTGGCTCCTGCGCACCGAGCGCGCGGAGGAACTCGTCGTTCCCGCGAATGTGCGCACGTTCATCACGTTCCTCGATCCGCAGGATCGGCTGCGGGTGATTGCGCCGGGAGCGGTGGAGCAGGACGTCTATCGCGACGACGCCGTGGTGATGCGGCGATTCGCGCGTCCGTCGGGCGCGCAGACCGCGACGACACCCTCGCCCTGAGCGACGAGCGGGCGGGCCGCTGCCGGCGAGCTGCGCGCGCACAGCGAACGCGCATCGTCGCAGACGCGTCCCTGCATCGCCGGCGAGCAGTCGACATACGCGACCGCGGGCGCGACGTGGCGCAGGAAGTAGGCGGTGGTCCAGGCGTTCGAGAAGCCCGACCACATGGCGGGCGTGCGCACCTCGTAGCCCCACGTCAGCAGATGCGGGCCGGCGAGCCGTTCGTCTTCCGCCGCGCCGAGGGCGGGCCCGACGTACGACACCGCACGCGCGTTGCCAAGCTCGCGCAGCAGGCGCGCGTCGCGCTCGACGCTGATCACGCGCAGCGACGCCTCGTAGTGGCCGATCGGCGCGACGAGGATCGCGGCGACAGCGAGCACCGCCGACGCCGCACGCGCATCGCGTGCGAGCACGAGCAGCAGCATCATCAACGACAGCGCGAGCGACACGGCGACCGGCGATGACACGCGCCATGCGTACGGATCGGCGCTGCTGATGAGGCACGGCAGCGACGGCGCGAAGAAGAGCGCGAGCGGACCGGCGCCGTACAGCAACGCGCGCGACGCGCCGAAACGCCGCCACGTCGCAATCGCGAGCAGCACGCCGAGGACGAGGGGCACGTAGTACCAGGTGCGATAGGCGAGGCGCACGCCGCCGGCGTACGCGAGGATCGGCATCACGCCGTTGACCGCGAGATCGATGAGGCCGTGCAGTTTTTCCAGCAGGTACGCGCGGAACGACGTCGCGTGCAGCAGCCCGCGCGGATCGCTGTCCGCCGTGCGCGTCAGCTGCATGTACACGAGCTGCACGAACGTCACCGCCGCGATCGCGACGAGCTTGCGCAGCGACGCGCGCCAGTTCCACGCGACGCCGGTGAGCGTCTTCACGGCCGGCTCGGCGAGCAGATAGACGACGGCGAGGCTGACGAAGATTTGATATCCAAAGATCCCGCAGAGCAGCAGCGCCGCGCCGCCGAGCCACATCCGCCACGACGCGTCCTCGCGTTCCCACACCACCGCCGCCGCCGTGATCAGCGCGAGCGCGAGCGGCAGCGCGTGCAGCGAGTTCCAGAGGCCCGCGTCGTTGAGGACGGGATTGGCGAGGACGACGAGCGGCGTCGCGAACGCGATCGCGGGCGGCACGTTCCACTTGCGCAGCAGCGCGGCCAGCGCGGTCGCGAAGAGGCCGAGGTAAATCGCGGCGGCGAGCTTCGGCACGTGCGTCCAGAAGTGTCCCGGGATGAGCAGCTCCCAGAATCGATACTCGAGCCAGAGGAACGGGCGGTACGAGCCGATGTAGAACGCGGCGGGGGTGGCGGGGAGGGCGAAGTCGTCGAAGAAAAGCGGGTTCGCGGCGATGGCCGGCCAGCGGGTGACGAGCCAGAACGCCGTGTAGCCGAGGCAGGCCAGGACGTACGTCCAACCACGCCGCATCGATTCGAGTTGGGAAGACTCCCTTCGCGTATTTGCCGGGGGTTTCAGGAACGAGCAGCCGTACTCGTCCGTGGGCGTCATGGTAAATCAGCGCCTCGCTGAATGCGAAGGCCGCACGTTTGTCTGGTCACGCGGACACGACGCGTCTGCGTTCCCTGACGCGAGTCGCACGCACGCCCGAGCGGGCGCGCTTGCGGTTTCGATCCGATGTTCTTTGGCTGCTTGCAATTGAGCGTCGATCGCTGCTTCCGCGCAAGTTGGCGGTGGCGCGGCGTACCCGTTGCCTTAGTGGCGCGGCGTGCTCACGCAAACACGACGTCTCCGATTTCGCATCGCGACCGCGCTGTTCGCGGTCCTTCTTCCCATCCAGGCCGCGCGCGCCGACGAATGGCGGACGTTTGCCGGCGGCTTCACCTCGCGGTGGACGACGATCGGCCACCACGGACACGATCAGCCCAGCTGCCGTGACATCGAGAGTGCGCCCGACGCGGGTGTCGTCGCGTCACGCATTGCGGCGCCGAACTGCGACGCCGTCGACTTCGCGCGCGGAAACCTCGACGACTCGATCGGATTCCGCGCGGGCCGGGAACGCGACTTCTGGACGCTCGGCCCCGTGCGGATCGTCGGCGGAGCGGACGCCGCGATCAGTCATACGGAGTACAACCTCAGCCAGCGAGACTTCGCGCTGCTCAGCGGATCGGCGTTCGCGGGCGCGGATGTACGGCTTGCGCGGTTCGGATTCGGAGCGCGCTACGGAATCGGCGCGTTCGCGACGACGACGCGCGACGAGCTGGGCGGCATGCGTTTCCTCGAGCTCGCGGCGACGCTGCCGTTGCGGCCGGGAGCGTCAGTCCGCGTATCGCGCCGCGACTTCACGCTCTCGCGCATGCACGCGGCGCCATCGCGCGACATCTCCGTGATGCTCGTCGCGGACGGATCCGGCGCCGCCCTTTCCTCGTGGGAGTTCGGTGCGATGACGGGAACGACGTGGCCGGGCGCGGGCCTCGGCAGCGACCGTGCCCTGACCGCCGCGGCCGTGAATCGATTGTCGGCCGCGCGCCGTCTGCCGTGGCATCACGTCGACGTCGAGCTGTCGTGGAGCTCGACCGCGCACGAGTCCTCCATCCCGTCGATGTTCCGCGGCTACGACGGCAACTTTCGCAGCAAGACGATCGAAGGGTACGGCGTGGCAATCTCGCGCGTCGTGCCGCTGACGCGCGCGCTCGCGCTGCGAGGCAGCGCCGGCGTCGAGCTCGCCGACTGGCGCGACGAACATCGGCTCCTCACGCGCAATGGCGTGGAACTCGTCGCGGGCGTGGAAGCGGGAGTCGCGGCGGCGCTGGCGCTGCGCGTTCAGCTCGATCGTGGACTCGCGCTCGAGACGTCGCTGCAGAAGGTCTACTGGCGCTCGCTCGACCTCGGAGAAGTGCGCTGGACCTCCGGGATCGTCGTCACGCGATGAGCGCGCCGCCTAGAGTTTGGTGAAGACGCCCTTCGCGTATTCCTCGGGCTTGGACATGAACGTGCGTTTGTGATCGTCCGACGAGAAATAGTAGATCTTTCCCTTGAACTCGAAGGTGGGCGTGGCGGCGCGGATGGAGATCTTGCTGCCGTCGATCGGGTCCATGGCGATGGCGGGCGTGAACGGCAGCGACGCGCGCAGCTTCTCGTCGTCGGGCGTGAAGACGATCGGTGTCGGCGTCTCCCACGGCATCGCTTTCGGCTTCGGCGGCGGCGCCTCGTCCTGCAGTGTCGGCGGCGCGTCGAGCGGGGCGGGTCGCGGCGGCGCGGAGCTGATCGTCCGCATCTCGCTCTGCGCGTTTTGTTGCGGTGCGGTGGTCGCGTCGCACGCGGCGAGCAGCAGGACGGCGGACAGAAGAACGGCGATGCGCCTCATCGCGAACAACTTACTGCGAAGGATGGGCCAGCGGGAAGAGCGACCGCGCATGCGGCGCTGCTGCTACGATGAATGCGATCCGATCATCGGGAGGCGTGCAATGCCGCGTGCGGATGTGATTCAGGGATCCTTCCCTCATGGTGTCGCCCAGCTCGCGACGCGCGTGCAGGCGCGCGGCGCCACCAGCGTGCCGCTGCCGCCGGCGCTTTCGAATTTCGGCGCCGGTCGCGGCATGCCGCTGCACGCGCCCGTGCGGCAGATGATGGAGTCGGTCTTCAACACGTCGTTCTCCGACATGCGCATTCACGTCGGACCGCACGCGGCGGCCCTCGGCGCGACGGCGTTCACGCGCGGCTCCGACACCCACTTCGCGACCGGCCAGTACGATCCCGCGACGCCGCGCGGACGCCAGCTCCTCGGCCGCGAGCTCGCGCACGTCGTGCAGCAGCGCGCCGGCCGCATTCGCAATCCGTTCGGCGGCGGAGTGGCGGTCGTGCACGATGCGGCGGCCGAAGCCGAGGCCTCGCGGATGTCGCTGCGTGTCGAGGCGGCGTTCGTCGCGCAGCGGATGACGCGTCCGCCGGCCGCGGCGCGTACGGTGCAGCGTCTGCTGACGCCGGCGGAACAGGTGCAACTCGGCGAACGCATTTACGCGGACGATGCCGGTCTGAAGATGAAGGATGTGCAGAACAGGCGTCGCGTCGATGCGGCGCGCGCCGCGCTCGGCATCGCGAATACGTACGACGACAGCATCGCGGAGCGGGACGGGATCAAGGCGGCGTACACCGCGAGACGTACGGCGGTCGCCGATGCTGCTGCCGCGGCAGCAGCTGCAGCGGCGGCAGCAGCCGCCGCGGCGGCGGCAGCCGAAGCGCAACGACTGGCGGACATCGCGACGTACGTCGGCAGCCACAACGCGACGCAGGTCTACACCAACTACGTGGGGCAGATGCGGACCGCGGCCGTGACCGCGTCGCCCAAGTACTCCGGTGGTGCGGATCCCGTCACCGGCGCCGTGGAAGACGGCGTCAACAACTACTCGCGCGCGTACACGTTCGCGGGCTTGCCGGTCGGCGAGGTGCACATCCACTGGCGCCGCATCTCCGCGCACCGGACGTCACCCTCGAAGATTCACTTCAAACGAGAGGGCGCTCTCATGGCCCGCGGCGCGGCGAACCAGTGCGATCTGCACGCGCACGAGGCGGTGGCACTGCGGCTGCCGGTTTCGGGAGACGAACGGCTGACGTAGGAGAGAGGTTGGTGCGAAAGGGGGGAATCGAACCCCCATGACCTAGCGGTCACAGGCTTCTGAGACCTGCGCGTCTACCAGTTCCGCCACTTTCGCGTGAGAACCTGTGAAGGCGGGCGATTCTAACTGCTGCACCCGGAATGTCAATTGCGTGGTTGAAATTCCTAGCGATGCTTCCCACGTCCGGACGAAACGACTATCCTGACTCGCGAGAGTCGATGTCCGTCCCCGATACCGTCGCGCGCCCCACGTATGCATCGACCGAGATCTGGAACCTTCCGAACGCGCTGACGCTGCTGCGCATCTTCCTCGTTCCGTTCCTCGTCGTCGTCCTCCTGACGAAGTTCACCGGACGCGAGTACGTCGGCCTCGGCATCTTCCTGGTCGCCGCCGTCACCGACTTCTTCGACGGCTGGCTCGCGCGGCGCCGCAACCAGACCACGCGCCTCGGCGCGCTGCTCGATCCGATCGCCGACAAGCTGCTCATGTCCGCCGCGTTCATCTCGCTCGTGGAGATGGACTCGAAGCACGTGCCCGCGTGGATGGTGGTGATCATCATCGGACGCGAGTTCGCGGTGTCGGGTCTGCGCTCGATCGCCGCGCAGCAGGGCGTGACCATCGCCGCGTCGCCGCTCGGCAAAGGCAAGATGATTTCGCAGGTGATCGCCATCTCGCTCCTGATCCTCGGCTACGAGCTCGGCGAGCTGCGCCTCACCGGCACGATCGCGCTGTGGGCGGTGATGCTTTTCGCGCTCGCCTCGGGCATCGACTACTTCATCAAGTTCTCGCGCGCGATCCTCATCGATCAGCCGGCGAGCAGACGATAGACGTCGTTCCGCCGCATCCCGAATTTCTCCGCGACCGCTTTCACCGCGTCGTTGCGCCGCAGCCCTTCTTCGCGCAACCGCTCGAACTCCGCGCGCAGCGTTTCCGTCGACACTTCTTCCGCCGCGACCGCCGCCGCGCCGAAGACGAGCGTGATCTCGCCATGCACGCGCTCGCGTTCGCGCAGCGTCGCCAGCACCTCCGAGATCCGTCCGCTCACGATCTCCTCGTGCAGCTTCGTGAGCTCGCGCGCGACGGCGCATTCGGCGTCGCCGAGGACCGCGAGCGCGTCTTCGAGCGAGGCGATGACGCGCTCCGGTGACTCGTAGACGATCGTCGTGTGCCCGAGCTCCGCGGCGCGTCGATAGAAATCGAGGCGCTCACCCTGGCGATGCGGCGAGAAGCCGAGGAAGGTGAAGGGGAGCGGTGCGATGCCGCTGGCGGCGAGCGCGAGGACGCCCGCGAAGGGACCCGGCACCGGCTCGACGACGACGCCGCGTTCGCGCGCGATGCGCACGATGCGATAGCCGGGATCGGAGACGACCGGCATGCCCGCGTCGCTCACGAGCGCGAGCGTCTCGCCGCGCTCGATGCGGTCGACGAGCGAGTCCGCTTTCGCGTCCTCGTTGTGCTCGTGATAGCTGTCGGTCGGACGATCGATGCCGAAGTGCGTGAGCAGCTTGCGCGTGTGGCGCGTGTCCTCGCAGAGGATGAGATCCGCCGACTTCAGCGCGTCGACGGCGCGCGGCGGCATGTCGGAGAGATTGCCGAGCGGCGTGCCGACGAGGAGGAGCTTGCCCGTCATCGCGTGCATGTTAGCGAGCATCGGTCGTCGGCGTAAGCGCACGTATACACGCGCGGCCCGCGGTGCGATCATCGCGGCGCAGGTAACGTTTCGGGTGCGTGTATTTTTCTGGCGTCCGCGCCGGCAGTAGTAATCCATGGCGACTGCAGTGAGTGTCCGGCGCGAGAAGGCGAACGATGCGGAGGGAATCCGCGCGCGGATTCTGATCGTCGACGATCATCCGCTCATCCGGCAGACGATCTCCGAGTACCTCGCGCAGCGGCAGTGCGCCGTCTCGCATTGCGAAACGCTGCACGCGGCCGAACAGCTCGTGCGCGAGCAGCTGCCGGACGTGCTCATCATCGACTACATGCTGCCCGACGGCAACGCGCTCGAAGTGCTTCCGCGCCTGCGCAACGCCGCGCCGTCGATGGCGGTGATCATCCTCACCGGCTACGGCTCGATCGATCTCGCCGTGCGCGCGATCAAGGAAGGCGCCGAGCACTTCCTCACGAAGCCGGTCGAGCTGGCGACGCTGTGGGTGCTCGTCGAGCGGATCCTCGAGAACGCGCGCATCCGCAGGAACGAGACGGCGCAGGGCACGCGGCAGCGCAACGGCATCGATCCGTTCGCCGGCGTCAGCCGCATCATCCGCGAGCTCGCCGAACAGGCGCAGATCGTCGCCGGCGCGAACTCGCCCGTGCTCATTCAGGGCGAGACCGGCTCGGGCAAAGGCGTGCTCGCGCGCTGGCTGCACGCGCACAGTGCGCGCGCGAAGGAGCCGTTCGTCGATCTCAACTGCGCGGGACTGTCGAAAGACTTTCTCGAATCGGAGCTGTTCGGCCACGAGCGCGGCGCGTTCACCGGCGCGGTGGCGGCGAAGCAGGGTTTGTTCGAGACCGCGCATCGCGGCACGCTGTTCCTCGACGAGATCGGCGACATCGACCCACAGGTGCAGCCGAAGCTTTTGAAAGTCCTCGAAGAGCAGCGCTTCCGCCGGCTCGGGGAAGTGCGCGACCGCGTGGCGGACGTGCGGCTGCTCGCCGCGACGCACGAGAACCTGCACGTCGCGCAGCGCGAGCGGCGCTTCCGCGAGGACCTCTACTTCCGCATCAGCACGATCCGGCTGACGATGCCGTCGCTGCGCGAGCGTCCCGAGGACATCCCGGCGCTGGCGCGGCAATTCCTCGCGCGTTTCGCGGCGGAGCTCGGACGCGGCACGCTCGCGTTCGATCAGCGCGCGGAAGAAGCGCTGCGCGCGTATCGCTGGCCGGGCAACATCCGCGAGCTGCGTAACGTCATCGAGCGCGCGGTGCTGCTCACGCGCGCGGCGACGCTGAGCGAGCGCGATCTGCATTTCGATTTTCACGAGAGCGGCGCCGCCGCGCCGGAGTTCGACTCGATGACGCTCGACCAGCTCGAGAAAGCCGCCGTCGAGCGCGCGCTCGCCCGCGAACGCGGACGCGTCGGCCGCGCCGCCGCGCGCCTCGGCATCGCGCGCAGCTCGCTCTATCACCGCATCCGCAAGTTCGACATCGACCTTTCGCGCTTCTGAGCCGCGCACGTCGCGCTGCGTTTGTCTCGATCCTGGACAAACCGTCGCGGATCGCGACAACGACGACGCGCCTTCCTCTCTGCGCGGCCGTGGCACCTGCCTTGCGCTTAGGCGACCTCGGTCCGATTCCGCAATGGCAACTGTTGATCTGGATGTGCCCTTCGAGCACGTGGATTTCGTTTCCCGTGCGCTGGAAGCGATTCGCGACGTGCTGCTGCGCGGCAAGTCGATCGATCTGCGCGCGGCGGAGCCGGACAAATCCGAGGCGGCGCACGAGGCGCTGCTGCGCACGATCGTGCCGCTGCTCGATGAGACGTACGCGATCATCAGCCGCGTCGGCGCGCGCTTCGAGGAAGACGAAGACGACCGCGAACGCGTCGACGCGGCGGACATCATCGCGCTGGCCGGCATGGCGCTCCAGCAGCGGCGCACGCTGCTGACGCACGCGCAGCCGTGCGATCACTGGACGTTCCTCGAGAACTGCGAGCGCTCGCTGCGCAGTCTCGCGAAATCGGCGAGCGTCGTCGAAGGCGCGCTCAGTCGGTACGACCATCTGCCGGCGCGGCTCGACCGCGCGGCGGAGCTGGCGGCGTCGCTGGCCGTGCGCCGCCGCTACGCGACGCTGCGCCGCGAAGTGTGGAACGCGGGGAGGGGACATCAGGATCTGAAGAGCAGGCTGCTCGCCGCGAGCCGCGGCATCGCGGCGCTGCTCAACTCCACCGAGTACTCCTCGATGCGCATCGGCGACCGCCGCGAGTTGCGCATGCTGCAGTTCCGCCTGCAGTCGTGGCTCTCGTCCGAGTATCCGGCCGAGAGCATCGGCGCGCGCACGTGGGAGGAAGTGATCGCCGTCGTGGCGCTCCTCGGCGGCATCAGCCAGCGCTCCGAGCTCGTCGCGCACGACCTCGCGCTGCTCGCGGGGCTCGTGCACGCGATTGAGCGCGGCGACGACACGCGCCAACTGCGCGAGGGCGCGGAGCCGCTCTTCGGTCTCGACCTCGAGCTCGACCGCCTGCTCGACCTGCACAGCGCCGACGGACTGCGCCTCGACTGCTGGACGTCGGTCATCACGCGGCTGGCCATCGAGCGCGGCGTCGCGCCGCCCGCCGGCCAGCCGCACGACTCCATCTCCGAACCTTTCTCATCGATCGTCTCGAGTGAATGACGCTCGACTTCAGCAACCCATTAAGGAGAGAAACGCAATGGCAACGATCAAAGAAGGCCTTCAGAAGCTCAGTGAAGTGGACGGATTCATCGGCGCGTGCGTGGTCGATTCGAACAGCGGAATGATGCTCGGATCGGAAGGCGGCGGCTCGGCGGTGAACCTCGAGGTGGCCGCCGCCGGCAACACGGAAGTCGTCCGCGCGAAGCGCAAGACGATGAACAGCCTGAACCTCAACGACACCATCGAAGACATCCTCATCAGCCTCAATCGCCAGTACCACCTCATCCGGCCGATGGAGAAGAAGGACGGCTTCTTCATCTACCTCGTCGTCGACCGCAACCGCGCCAACCTGGCCATGGCGCGCCACTCGTTGTCGAACATCGAAAAGATCATGGCCATCTGACGCAGCGCCAACCACCAAACAACAGGAGACTGAAGCTCATGGCATTGGAAAAAGAAGTCGTCGCCGCATTCGAACGCATTCAGGGAGAAGTGCCGGGATTCATCGCCGCGTCGCTGGTCGATCTCGATTCCGGAATGACGCTGGCCGTCAAGTCGGCCCGTCCTGATTTCGATCTCGCCGCCGCCAGCGCGTTCAACAGCGAGATCGTCAAGCAGAAGCACAAGACCATCCGCGCGCTCGGCCTCTCGTCGGCGCTCGAGGACATCCTGCTGACGCTCAGCGATCAGCTGCATCTGATCAAGCTCGTGGGCACGGGCTCGTTCATCTATCTCGCCGCCGACCGCTCGACGACGAACCTGGCGATCATGCGCACGTCCGTCGCCCGTCACGTCGCGAACCTGACGTAGCTGTCGCCGAGTGCGGCAGCGCTTCGACGCCGAGGCGCTGCCGCCGTCCTGCGAGGAACTGACATCGTGGCGCGGATCGATCCGGAACGGGCACAACTCGTCGTACGCCTCGTGTACGACGGACCGGCGCAGGCCGGCAAGACGACGTCGCTGCGCGCCCTCGCGCAGAGCCTCGGCACGCAGATCTTCTCGGCGGCCGAGGAGGACGGGCGGACGTTGTACTTCGACTGGGTCGACTACGTGGGCGGCCTGTTCGAAGGCATGCCCATCCGCTGTCAGATCGTCAGCGCGCCAGGGCAAACCGTGCTCGAAAACCGGCGGCGGATGCTGCTCGCAACCGCCGACGCGGTGGTGTTCGTCGTCGACTCGCTTCCCGAACGGATGCCGGACAACCGGCGCTCGTACGCGATCCTGCGCGAGATCGCATCGCAGCAGCGCGTCGCCGTCGGCATCGTCATTCAGGCGAACAAACGCGATCTGCGCGACGCGATCTCGCTCGACGATCTGCGCGACGCGTTCGGCAGCGGACTGTCGCTGGCGATGACGGAAGCGGTCGCCGAGCGCGGCGAAGGCGTGCGTGAGACGTTCGTGCTCGCGATCCGCCTCGCGCTCGATCGCGTCCGCGCGTTGTGGGCCGACGGCCTGCTCGATGCGCGCGCGCCGGAAGTCGAAAGCGGCGATCAGCTCCTCGCGATGATCGTGGAAGAGGAGAGGAAGACATCCGGCGTGGTCTTCGACGTCGAAGGCGAGACCGCCGTGACACCGCACGTGACCGAGCACGTCGCGTCGGACGAGTCGAGTCCACGTCCTCCCGACGCGAGCATTCCGCCGGGACTGGTGTGGCCGCCGGTGCAGGGCCGCGTCATCGTGCACGAGGCGGCACGCCACACGATCTCGATCGCGCGCGACGACGCGGGCACGTGGCGCGGCGTGAGCACGACCGGCGGCTGGCAGATCTCGTCGCCGGCCGCGGCGTCATTTCCGGATCTCGAACAGGGACGCGAGGCATTGATCGCGTGGGCGCGATGGCATGTCGCCGCGACGTCGCGCCTCTCGCCCGAGCGCGCCATCGTGCTCGCGCCATCCGTCGCGGGAGAGTGGCGGCTGTGGCAGATCGTGCGCGCGTCGCGAACGCTGCGCGATCTCTGCCGCGAGGCGGTGCGCATGCGCGGCCGCGCGGCGGGGGAGAAGCTCTTCGAGATCATCGATCTCCGCGCGCAAGCGAACGAGGTGCTCGTCGAGAGCGGTATCGCGGGACGCGTCACGCTCGAAGTCATCGCGCAGTCCGCGAACGGCGCGCCGGTGTACGCCGGTGGCGCCGACTATCCGCCACCTGCGCAGCCGGTGCGCGCGGAACACGACGCCGCGTTCGTCGAGCACGAGCTGCTCGCGTCGTTGCGCGACGAGCTCGCGGCGGCGCCCGATCGTCTCTCCGATCTGCTCGCGTCGATCGAATCCGCGGCCGCGCTGCGCGGACGCACGGACACCGCTCTTCGTCTCCGCCGCGGCCTGCTGAATACCTGACGCAATGAGGACCCCGGTGATCGACGATCTGCTGACGCGGCTGCGAACGGAAGTGCCCGACTGCATTGCGGCGATGGCGGTCGACGTGCGCGACGGCGCGCTGGTCGCGTCGCGCGGCGCCGAGGATGCGGCGGCGGACGTCGTGCGCGAGCTCTTCGTGCACACGCGCGCCGTGACGTGTGCATTCCGTTCCGCGGACGACGCCGATCCGCAGGAAGTGATCATGCTTTCCGCCGGCCGCGCGTATGTCTGTCAGGCGCTGAAGCAGCATCCCGGCATCGTCGCCGCGGCCGTCAGCGCGCACACCGCGAACCTCGGCATGCTGCTGGCCGTCATGCGCCGCGAAGTCGCGGCCGTGGAGGGGGACGCGTGAGCGCGTCGCCGGAAGTGCGCGAGACGAATCGCTTCGACCGCCTGTGCGTGCTCCTCGAGACGATCGACGAGCTGCATGCGGGGCAGTCGGGAAGCCTCTCGTTCGGCAGCGCATCGCAGGGCATCGTGCTGGTGCAATCGGGGCGCGTGTGCTGGGCCGCCTCGTCGATGATGCCGACGCGTCTCACGGATCGGCTGCGGCACGCATGCACGCTGAGCGAGCATTCGCTGCAGCTCATTTTTCGCGATTGCCGCGCGAGCGGGACGCCGTTCGGCGAGACGCTCGTCGAGCGCGGCATCGTCTCGTTCGACGTCCTGCGCACCGCGCTCCTGCAGCACAACGCCGAGACGCTGCTGCAGCTCGCCGGACAACCGGCGCCGCAGTGGCGTCCGGCGAAGATCGAGCAGTACGACCCGAGCCTCACGTTCACGTCCGCAGAGCTGCTCGCGCACTCCGCCGACGGCTGGTGGGGACCGCTTGCGGCGGCGGCGCGCGATGAGCTGCGCGCGGCGCTGCGCGATCGTCACGCGGTGGGGCTGTCGTTTCTGCGCGCGCCGGAAACGGCCGACTCGATCGTGCCGGTGGGCTTCGTCGGCACCGACGATCTGAGCGCGCGGGAGATGCTGGCCATCGGACGCGCCGCGGAGCGCGCGATGCAGAGCTGCAGCGCCGCGGGCGGACGGCTCGTCGCGTCGACGCGCGCCGACGGCCGCACGACCGTCATCTGGATCGACGACGGCGCGTACTACGTCGCCTTCGGCGACGACCGTTCTGAAATGGCATTCATCGTCGCGCATCTGTCGCGCCGGGCGCTGGAGTGAACCTGTGAAAAACGCCGAAACGCAGTCACGCACGTCGCAGCGCGGCAAGTCAGCCGCGGCCAGGGAGATCCGCATGCCGGCACGGCTACTGATCGTCGACGACGACGAATCGATCGTTTTCGCGATGCACGATTACTTCACCGAACAGGGCTGGGACGTCGACTGCGCGCGGCGCACGGAAGAAGCGGAGCTGCTCGCGACGTCGAAGCAGTACGACGCCGTGATCACCGACGTGCATCTCACCGGGTTCCGCGCCGCCGAGGGACTCGAGCTTGTGAGCTATCTCCGCGCGAGGGGCGCGGCGAAGGTGATCGTGCTGACGGCGTACGGCACGAGCGAGATCGAGCGCGAGGCGATGCATCGCGGCGCGCACGCGTTCCTGCAGAAGACCGTGCCGATCTGGCAGGTGGCGACCGTGGCCACGCAGTTGATCGCCAACGGCTGAAGAACCTCGCGCGCCGCGACTCAGCTCGCGCGCGGCAACTCGATGGTGATGCGCGCGCCGCCTTCGGCGCGATTCTCCGCGGTCACGCTGCCGCCGTGCAGCTCGACGATGCGGTGCACGATGGCGAGGCCGAGTCCCGTGCCGCCGGAGCGGCGCGTGAAGAACGGCTCCATCACCGACGGCAGGTCCTGCGCGCGGAAGCCCGCGCCCGCGTCTTCGATGACGCAGAGCACGCGATCCTGAGCGGCGTTCGTGCCGCCGCGTACGACGACTTCCGATTGCGCCGGCGCGTGCTGCAACGCGTTCTCGATGACGTTGCGCAGGGCCGTGATCATGCGCGACGCGTCGATGAGCACGAGCGGCGCGGCGGCGGGGAACTCGTTGCGCAACGTGACGCCGCGCGTGCGCGCGGCTTCGGCATTCAACTGCAGCGCATCGGCGATCGAGTGCGTCAGCGTCTGCGGCGCGACGTCGAGCGCGGGCGCTTTGCCGTACTCGAGCAGGTCGTGCATCAGCGCGTTGAGGCGCATGATCTGCGCGCGCATCATCTCGAAGCGGAGCCGCGCGCGTTCGTCGCCCGCGCCGATCGAGCCTTGCAGCACTTCGAGCGTCGTCGCCAGCGCGAAGAGCGGCGTGCGGACTTCGTGCGCGACGCCGGCCACGACCTGGCCGAATTCCGCCATCGCCTCGACGCGGTGCATCTCCGCCTCGAGATCGGCGATGGCCGTGATGTCGCTGAGCACGACCACGCTGCGCATGCGGCTGCCGCGCGGCGCGGGCGTCGCCGACACGCTCCACGAGCGGTGCGACTCGTCGTCGACCTTGCCGGTCATCGAGACGTCGTTCTCGCGCGCGAGGCGCAGGAGCCGCGCCGCGCCCGACCACGGCTCGCCGTCGCCCGCGTCTTCGAGAACGCGGCCGATCAAGGTCGCGGCATCGTGGATGCCGGCGATCTCTCGCGCGCGGCGATTCGCGTGCAGGATCCGTCTGTCGTCGTCGAGATGCAGCACGGCCGCGGGGAGCGAGTCGAGCGTGAACTGCCAGTCCGCGACGCGGTCGTCGACCTGCACGATCGCATCACTGCCGGCGTCGTGCTCGACCTCGCGATTGATCGAGAGAATGGCCGTGCGTCCCTGATAGTCGATCGGCGTCGCGCGCACGGCGATGACGAGCTCGCGTCCGTCGCGGCGGAACTGCACGGTGCGGAACGCGCTCGCGGACGGCTGCGCCAGCGTCTCCTCGATGCGCCGCATGCCGGTGTCGGGATCGTGCGAGATCTGCCGCAGCGAGAGGCCGATGAACTCGTTCCGCGCGCGGCCGTAAACGTCGCACGCGCGCGCGTTCACGTCCAGCACGATCTCTTGCTCCGGCTCGAACACGATCGCCGGATCGTGCATCAGCTCGAGGAAGTTGTCGGGAAGCGACGGCGGCATGCGGATGCGAGCATTCTACGGAAGCCTTTCGCGGGAGTTCACACGAAGGAGGGTAGGGATTTTCTCGCTGCCGACTCTCCTCGGAGGATGCAAGTTGTGCTCGCCATTCGCCCCGACCGCCCCGACGCGGCCAAATCCGACACCGATCGGCGCGAACCGGCGCAGCCGGAGTACCTCGTGCGCGTCGGCGGGCGCCTCGTGCCGGTCACGCGCGCGTCGCTCGAACGCCTCGGCATCCGCATTCCCGCGCGCGGCTGACCGCGCGCCGCTCACCGCAGCGAGAAACTCCGCGACAACAGGATCGCCGCGCTCGACGCCACGTTGAGCGACTCCACGCGCGCCGACATCGGAATCGCGATCGGCTGCGCCGCGCGCGCGAGCTCGTCGGAGACGCCCGCGCCTTCGTTGCCGAAGACGAAGACCGCGTCGCGCGACGGCGGATCGACGCACGCGCCGCCGGCGTCCGCCGCGTACAGCGTCAGGCCGCAGTCGAGCAGCTCGCGCGCGGTCACGGCGGCGACCGGCACATTGAGGATCGCGCCGACCGATGCGCGGATCGCTTTCGGTCCGAACGCATCGGCGCAGCCGGGGAGGAGCAGCACGCCCGCGGCGTCGAAGGCGGCGGCGAGGCGCACGATCGTGCCGACGTTGCCGGGATCCTGCACCGCATCGAGCGCGACGATCACGGTCGCGCGCCGCGCGAGGATCGCGGTCGCGTGCGCGCGGGGACGCTCGAAGAGGCCGATCGTGTGCTGCGGCGACTTCGTGTCGGCGAGCAGATCGAAGAGCTCCGACGACACGTCGACGTCGCGCTCGACGATCTCGATCGGCTTCCAGCCGCTGGCGACCGCGTCCGCAACCGCCTTCGGACCTTCGAGCACGATCTCGTCCGCGTGCTCGCGGATGGCATCGCGAATGCGTTTGAAACGCGGGTTGTGGCGGCTGGTGATCATGCGATCCGCACAATAGAATGCGCGCGCCGATGATACTGAAGCTGATCAAGACCGGGATTGCGACGTCCGCGAAAGCGTCACCGCTTTCGGCGCTCTGGACGTTCCCCAGCATTCTGCTCTCCGCGTTCGTCATCGCGTGGGGCGCGGAGGCCGCGCAGTTCCTGATCTCGCAAGGGTTGGCGCTCGCGATTCTGGCGTGGCTGCAGACGCTCCCCGAGTTCGCGGTCGAAGCGGTCATCGCGTGGAACGCGGGCAAGGATCCGTCGCAGACGCATCTCGCCATCGCGAACTTCACCGGGAGTCTGCGCCTCCTCGTCGGCCTCGGCTGGCCGATGATCTACTTCGTCGCCGCGGCGTTCGGCTGGAAGCAGACGCGCGGCTTCGTCAAGCTGCAGCTCGAGGACGAGCATTCCGTCGAGATCTTCGGACTGCTGCTGCCGATCCTCTACTTCTTCTTCATCTGGTGGAAAGGGACGCTCTCGCTGTGGGACGCCTTCCCGCTCAGCTTCTTCTACTTCGCGTACCTCTTCGTGCTCTGGAAGATCCCGCCGCGCGAGGAAGAGGAAGAAGCGCTCGAGGACCTCGACTACATCCCGCGCAAGATCCTCAGCCTCTCGCCGCGTGCGCGCAACTTCTCGATCGCCGGGCTCTTTCTCATCGGCGGCGCGATCCTCTTTTTCGCCGCGCATCCGTTCCTCGAGTCGATGCTCGCCATCGCCACGTCGATGGGCGTGCCGACGTTCGTGTTCGTGCAGTGGGTCGCGCCGTTCCTCTCCGAGTTTCCGGAGAAGCTCAGCGCGTTCAACTGGGCGCGCCGCATCACCGCCGCGCCGATCGCGCTGATGAACATGGTCTCGTCGAACATCAACCAGTGGAGCATCCTCTCGGCGATGATCCCGGTGCTGTTCGTCATCAGCGCCGGCGAGATCAAGCCATTGGTCTTCGACGAGTTCCAGCGCCACGAGATCCTCTTGACGATCCTGCAGTCGCTGCTCGGCTTCCTGCTGCTGCTGAATCTCGAGCTGGTGATGTACGAGGCGCTGATCCTCTTCGTGTTCTGGCTCGTGCAGTTCTGCGTGCCGTCGATCCGCGTGGAGATGATGTGGGTGTACGCGGGGTGGTGTGCGTTCGAGGGCGTGCGGCTCCTCGCGGCGCGGCAGGCGCCGGCGGCGTGGACGGGTTTGCGGCGTACGCTCGACCGCCGTTTCGCGTGAACGCGCGCGGAGTGATACAACGTCGGTTGCGATCATGACCACCACCACCCCGACGACGCGTCCGGCGATCCGCTTTTCGGAGCGCGTGACGGCGATGCAGGAGTCGCCGACGCTGGCGGTGCTCAACCGCGCCACCGCGCGCATCGCCGAAGGCGTCGACGTCGTCGATTTCGGCGCCGGCGAGCCCGACTTCGGGACGCCGTCGTCGATCGCCGCGGCGGGGAAGCGCGCCATCGATGAAGGGCTCACGAAGTACACGAACGCGAGCGGGCTCAAGTCACTCCGCGAGGCGATCGCGCGGCGCTACAACCGGCGCTACGGCACGTCGCTCGGCGCGGAGCACGTCATCGCCGGCAACGGCGGCAAGCAGGAGCTGTTCAATCTCGCGCTCGCGCTCGTGCGTCCCGGCGACGAGGTCATCATCCCGTCGCCGTACTGGGTCAGCTTTCCCGACCAGGTTTCGTTCGCGGGCGGCACGCCCGTCTTCGCGCCGGCCGATCCGGCGGAAGGGTTCCGCCCGCGCCTGCAGGACATCGAGGCCGTCGCCACGAGCCGCACGCGCGGCGTGATCCTCAACTCGCCGTGCAATCCCACCGGCGCCGTCATCCGCGAGTCGGAGCTCGCACGCATCGTCGAGTGGTGCGTCGCGCGCGACGCGTTCCTCGTCTTCGACGAGACCTACGAGCTCTTCGTCTACGGCGGCCACGAGCACGCGTCGGCGATGCGCTGGTTCGAGCAGTATCCCGAGACGATTGCGGTCGTGAACTCGATGTCGAAGACGTTCGCGATGACCGGCTGGCGCCTCGGCTACGCCGTCGCGCATCCCGACATCGTCACCGCGCTCGGCAAGATCCAGAGCCACTCCACGTCGAACCCGAGCACGATCACGCAGATGGCCGCGCTCGCGGCGCTCGACGGCGCGAACGAAGACGTGCAGCGGATGTACGACGCGTATCGCGACCGCCGTGCGTGGCTCGTTCCCGCGATCAACGGCATTCCCGGCATCTGCTGCACCGATCCGGATGGCGCGTTCTACATCTTTCCGGATGTGAGCGCGTATTTCGGCAAGCGCGGGATCACCGACTCGCAGTCCGTTGCGAGCTATCTGCTCGACGAGGCGCGCGTCGCGGTCGTGCCCGGCGGCGCGTTCGGCGCGGACGACTACATCCGCATCAGCTACGCGACGTCGATGGAGCGCATCCGCGAGGGCGTCGCGCGCATGGACGCGGCCCTGCGCAAGCTGTAGCGCGCGAGGCAAATGCCGTGTCCGCCGCGGGGAATCTCGCCGCGGTTCGGCCCGTTCCTCTTCGCGGTCCCGAAAGACCGCAAGAAGGAGATCTCGTGAAAAAGACCATTTCCACCGTGATCGCGACCGCGTTCGTGGCCTCGATCGGATTCGCCCAGCAGCCGGCCACGCCGGCGCCGGCCCAGCAGCAGGCGGCCACCGCCGCGACCGACCCGATCATCATCGCCGCGGGCGACGTGACGATCCGGCAGTCGGAATTCGAGAACGCTCTCAAGACGCTCCCGGCCGAGTATCAGCAGTACGCCCAGGGCCCCGGCAAGAAGCAGTTCGCCGAGGATTACCTGCGCATGAAGATGCTCGCCTCGGAAGGCCTCAAGAACGGTCTCGATAAGGATCCCGAGGTCATCCAGCAGCTCAACCTGATGCGCGAGAACCTCGTCGCCAACGCGCAGCTGCAGAAGATCGAGAAGAACATCAACCTCACCGACGCCGACCTCAAGGCGAAGTACGACGCGAACAAGTCGCAGTACGAGCAGGTCAAGGCGCGCCACATCCTCATCGCGTTCAAGGGCAGCCCGGCCGCGCAGTCCGGCAAGCCGGAGCTCACCGACGAACAGGCCAAGGCGAAGGCGGAAGATCTCCGCAAGCAGCTCGTCGCCGGCACCGCGAAGTTCGAAGACCTCGCCAAGAAGGAGTCGGACGACACCGGCTCCGGCAGCAACGGCGGCGACCTCGGCGAGTTCGGCCGCGGCCAGATGGTCCCCGAGTTCGAGAAGGCCGCGTTCGACGCGAAGCCCGGCGACATCACGCCGGTCGTGCGCACGCAGTTCGGCTACCACATCATCCAGGTGCAGGACCACAGCTACACGCCGTTCGAGCAGGTCAAGGCCACCATCGAGAAGACCGAGCGCCAGGCGCGCGTCCAGGCCGCGCTCGACACGATGAAGACCAACGCCAAGCCGACCTTCAACGACAGCTACTTCGGTGCGCCCGCCGCGCCGCAGGCCACCGCGCAGCCGCCCGCGACGCCGAACGCCGGCGCGACGAAGAAGCAGTAACGCGCGAGCACATCGCAACGAAACGAAAGGGCGGAGTTCGGTCCGCCCTTTTTTTGTGTCGTGCTATCGTTCGCGCGCATGGAGATACCGTCCAAGATCTCGATCTTCAACCGCACGCTGGAGATCAAGGGAAAGCCCGGCACGCTCATCGCCATCAACGACCTCGGCTTCTACGAAGTCGTGCTCGAAGTGCAGCAGCGCAATCACACCGTGCTGTTTCCGATCGCCGAGACGGTCATCATCTTCAACGAGGCGCTGGCGCAGACGGCGTCGGAGTTCGAAGTCGAGCGCTGACGCGCGCGCTCAGCGCTGCAGCGTCCAGCGCGCGCCGAGATAGACGGCGGGACCGTTCGGTCCGGATTCACGCACGCGAAATCCAGTCAGTGAATAGTCGTACGCGCGGACGCGGCCGAACACGCCGAACCGATCGCGCTGCCATGCGAGCTCCGCTTCGCCGTTGACGGTGAACTCGGAGACCGACTCACCGCTGTAGAGGTAAGACGGGCCGCCGCCGATGGCGAAGCTCCAGGTCGATGCGAACGGGATGCGATAGAGCGCGTCGCCGTGCAACGCGTAGAGATGGCCGTCGACATCCGAGATGTCGGCATATTCGATGGCGAGTTGCGCGACGAGGTGATTGTGTGTCGCGGTGACGTCGACGCCCGGCAGGTAGCGCGGATCGAGAATGGTGTTGGAGTACGGCTGCTGTCCGAGCGAAACGCCGAGGTCGATGCGGGTCTGTGCGGAGGCGGCGAGCGAGAGGAGGAGGAGCGCGGAAAGGGTCAACCAGCGGGTCATGCCGGTTGTACGCGGCGCAACGCGGCGGCGTTTACTCGACCTTCTTGCCGAACGCGTACGCGACGCCGACGCCGATCAGATACAGCAGGATCATCGGCACGGCCAGCGCGGACTGCGTGACCATGTCCGGCGTCGGCGTGACGACGGCCGCGATGATGAACGACAGCACCACCGCGTACTTGAACTTCTGCATCAGGAACGCGGGCGTCACAAGGCCGATGCGCGCGAGGAAGAAGATCAGGATCGGCGTCTCGAAGACCGCGCCGGTCGCGAGGATGATCGTGTTCGCGAAGCCGAAGTAGTCGTCGATCGTGACCATCTGCTTGAACTGCTTGCCCTGCTCGACGAAGAAGCTGCACGTCGCGGGAAGCAGAATGCGATAGCCGAAGTAGCCGCCGATGAGGAAGAAGAGCGTGCCGAAGATGATGAACGGCGCGGCGAGGCGACGTTCCTTTTTGTACAGTCCCGGTGCGATGAAGAGCCACAACTGCAGCAAGACCACCGGCGCGGCGAGGAAGATGCCGGCGAAGAACGCCACCTTCATGTAGAGGAAGAACGGCGCGGTGAGACGCGTGTACGCGAGCTTGTCGCCCGGCGGCAGGAACTTCGTCAGCGGCTCCTGCAGCTTCCCGAAAATCTTGTCCGCGAATGCCCAGCAGAGGAGGAACCCGACGCCGACGGCGATGAACGAGACGATCAGCCGCTTGCGCAGTTCCTCGAGGTGATCGAGGAACGACATCTTCGGCAGTTCGCTCTCGGGATCCGGCTCCACCGCGTGGAGATTCGCGTTCGCCGACATCAGCTCAATGTACCGCGCGCGATCGGCGCATCGTGATCACCGGCCGCTGTGGACGGCACGGCCGCCGGCACCGCCGCATCTTCCGCGGCCGCGATCTCCGCCTTGCGGGCGAGCTCGGCCATCGTCGGACGTGGTTCGTTCGGATCCGAAGCGGGCACCGGCAACGTTTCCGGCTCTTTCACCGTCTCAGGAGCAGGTGCAGGCTTGACTGGCTCACTCCTTGATATCGACTCGACCGGCGTGAGCACCGACGGCGCGATCTGCTTCAGCTCTTCGAGCCGCACTTCGCGTTCGATGGTGTTCTTCAGATCGTCGGTGGCTTTGCGGAACTCGCCGAGCGCTTTGCCGAGCGTGCGGCCGATTTCCGGAAGACGTCGCGGTCCGAAGACGATGAGCACGACGACGAAGATGAGCAGAAGCTCCGGGACCCCGATTGAGCCGAACATGGTTGCAGTATCTCGATCTGAAGGTGACGGCGGCGTGAACAGCCGCGGAACGGTGAATACTCCGTCCTTATAATGACGTTACGACCGTCCAAAGTGTATCGCGAGCACGAAGGAACGACAGTGGCCAAAGTACAGACAACTTCGAAATGGACGTTTTCGCTGACGCTGCTCGTCGCCATCATCGGAGCGACGCTGATCGGCGGCTTCTACGGCAACCGCCTCTTCGGCGCGACGACGCAGAACGGCGACCTGCAGAAGCGGATGAGGGAGTACACCGATCTGCTCAACGCCGTGACCGCGAACTCGCCCGAGGACAAAGGCTCGGACAAGTTCGTCTACGCGTCGATCGACGGCATGCTGCGCACGCTCGATCCGCACACCTCCTTCCTCGAGCCGAAGGAGTACTCGGACATGCAGGATCGCCAGAAGGGCACGTTCTACGGCCTCGGCATCCTGGTCACGAAGCGCAACGATCAGGTCACGGTCATCACGCCGCTCGAAGGCACGCCCGCCGCGCGCCTCGGCGTCCGCGCCGGCGATGTGATCTCGGAAGTCGAAGGCACCAACACCGACGACCTCACGCTCGATGAAGTGGTGAAGCGCCTCAAGGGACCGAAGGGCACCACGGTCCACATCAAGATCACCCGCATCGGCATCAAGGAGCCGATCGCGCTCACGATCACGCGCGCGGCCATCCCCACGAACTCGATCTCGAACACGCTGATGATCCGTCCGGGCGTCGGCTACATCCGCATCAAAGACTTCACCTCGACGACCGTGCGCGAGCTCGATGACGCCATCGCCAAGCTCAACGAGCAGGGGATGCAGAAGCTCGTCCTCGACCTGCGCGGCAATCCCGGCGGTCTCCTCGACGCGGCCGTCGGCGTCGCCGATCACTTCCTCGAGAAGGGGCAGATGATCGTCTACACGCGCGGCCGCACGCCCGACTCCGCGCAGGAGTACACGGCGCCCGGCAAGCACGATCGCTTCGAGCGTCCGCTCGTCGTCGTCGTCAACCGCGGCAGCGCGTCGGCGTCGGAGATCGTGGCCGGTGCGATTCAGGATCACGACCGCGGCCTCGTCGTCGGTGAGACGAGCTGGGGCAAGGGACTCGTGCAGAGCGTCTACACGCTGCAGTACGGCGCGGGGCTCGCACTGACGACGTCGAAGTACTACACGCCGTCCGGCCGCAACATTCAGCGCGACTACAGCTCCGTCTACGACTACTACATGGCCGACGAGACCGAGAACGGTCCCGAGGTGCCGCTCGACAAGCGCGCGCAGTTCAAGACCGACACGGGACGCATCGTCTACGGCGGCGGCGGCATCACGCCGGACGTGATGATCAAACAGCCGACGCTCGCGCGCACGACGCAGCTTCTCGAAGTGCGCAGCGCGATCTTCAACTACGCCGTCGAATACGCCGCGGCGCACGACGTCACGAAGGACATCGTCGTCACGCCGGCCATGGTCGAGGAGTTCATCCGCTACTCCGCGGAGAAGGACATGGCCTCGGAGAGCGACATCCGCTCGGCGCTGCAGCAGCCGGTCGACCGCAAGTACATCGAGCGCGCGCTGAAGGCGGAGATCGTGGCCGCGAAGTTCGGCTTCGACGCATCGTATCCGTATCGCCTCGAAGGCGACGCGCAGATCGAGAAAGCGCTCGAGGTCTTCCCCGAGTCGCAGAAGCTCGCCACGACCGCCGAGAACGTTCGCGCGCACGGCAGCGACGGCCGCACCGATCAGGCGGGAACGCGCGCCGCGCAGGCGAATCCGAAAACCGATTAGCCGATTTGCAGCGGCAACACGCGAGCGGCGGGCGCGAGCCCGCCGCTTCTGTTTTGTGCTAACGTGTCGCCGCTTTTCGAAGGGGATACGGAAATCACAGATGCCTGAGCTCGGACGCAAATACACCTGTTACAGCTGCCATACGAAGTTCTATGACCTCGGCAAGCCCGTGCCGCTCTGTCCGAAGTGCGGCGCGGACCAGCGCGATGCCGAGGAGGCGCCGGTCTACACGTCACCACGCGGCCGCCGCGTCGTCGAGGAACCGCCGGACGAAGAAGAGTTCACGCCCGCGGCCAGCGGCGGCGAAGCCGCGGAAGGCGAGGACGAAGAGTTCACGCCCGCCGCGGACGACCGCGAGGAAGAAGCGGACGAAGAAGAAGAAGAGGAGTACTAGTGCGCAAGTTCGGATTGCTCGGCTGCGTCGGAGCGCTGATCCTGGCCGTCATCATCTTCGGCGGCTACTTCGTCAGCGTGCGCAATAACCTCGTCGGCCTCGAGGAAGGCGTGAACCAGCAATGGGCGCAGGTCGAGAGCCAGTATCAGCGGCGCTACGACCTTATCCCGAATCTCGTGCGCACGGTGCAGGGCGCGGCGAACTTCGAGAAGTCGACGCTCGAAGCGGTCGTCAACGCACGCGCGCGCGTCGGCCAGGTGCAGTCGCCGGGCGGACCTCCGGGTGCCGCCGCCGGCGCGGGCGCCGCGGTCAACGACCAGAACGCGATGAACCAGTTCGCGGAAGCGCAGGCCGGACTGTCGAACGCGCTCTCGCGGCTGCTCGTCGTCGTCGAGCGCTATCCCGACCTGAAGTCGAACCAGAACTTCCTCGAGCTGCAGTCGCAGCTGGAAGGGACGGAGAACCGCATTTCCGTCGAGCGACAGCGCTATAACACCGCCGCGCAGGCCTTCAATACGGCCATCCGCCGCTTCCCGGCGAACCTCGTTGCGAACATGAGCGGCTTCAAGGCGAAGGCGTACTTCAAAGGCACCGCGGGCAGCGAGAAGGCGCCGGACGTGAACTTCCAGTTCTAGGAGCGCGCGACTCGTGCGCTCCCTTCGCGTTCTTCTCCTCCTGCTCCTCGCCTCGGCGTCGAGCGCGTTCGCGCTCGACGTCCCGCCGGCGCCCACCCGCTGGTTCACCGACAGCGCGGGTCTCGTCAACGCGACGGATGCCGCGTTGCTCGATACGAAGCTGCACAGCTTCGAGCAGCAGAGCGGCGCGCAGTTCATCATCTACACGCTGCCGTCGATCGAAGGCCAGTCGATCGAGGACTTCACCATCCGCTGCGTCGAGCGGTGGAAGGTCGGGCAGAAAAAGTACGACAACGGACTCGTTCTCTTCATCTTCGCGAAGGAACGCAAGGCGCGCGTCGAGGTCGGCTACGGACTCGAAGGCACGATCACCGACGCGTTCTCGTCCGACGTCATCCGCAACGACCTCGCGCCGCACTTCCAGCAGAACGACTACGCGGGCGGTCTGAGCGCCGCGGCCGACGCGCTGATGGCGCAAATCCGCAAAGGCGAGGCTCCCGTCGCGCCGATGCAGCGCAGCGGCGGGGCGCAACAGGGCACGCAGCAACGCGCGCGCGGCGATCTCAATCCGATCGCGATCCTCGTGATCCTGTTCGTCGTCTTCTTCGTGGTCGTGCCGATGCTCACTGGCGGCGGCCGGCGTCGCGGCGGCTGCGGCGGCTGTCTGCTGCCGTTCTTCCTCTCCGGCGGCGGCACCACATTCGGCGGACGCGGAGGCTTCGGCGGCGGTGGCTTCGGCGGATTCGGAGGAGGCGGCGGGTTCGGCGGCGGTGGCGGATTCTCGGGCGGCGGTGGCGGCTTCGGCGGCGGCGGCGCGACGGGAGGCTGGTGATGAATCAGAAGGAGTTTCTGGCGAAGCTCGATCAGCCGCGCATCGTCGACGCGATCGCGGAAGCGGAACTGCAGACCTCCGGCGAGATCCGCGTGCACGTGCAACCGAAAGCCGGCGGCGACCTGCGCACCGTCGCCGAGCGCACGTTCGAGCGCCTCGGTATGACTAAGACCGCGCTGCGCACCGGCGTGCTGCTTTTCATCGCCTGCGAGGAACAGCGCTTCGTCATCCTCGGCGATCAGCACATCGACGAGAGCGTGCCCGCCGGCTTCTGGGACGAGATCGCCGCGAAGCTGACGGTCCGCTTCAAGAACGGAGAATTCACCGATGGCATCGTCGAAGCAATCCGCGCCGCCGGCGACCACCTCCGCGAGTTCTTCCCGCGCGCCAGCGACGACGTCGACGAGCTCCCGAACGATCTCAGCATCGACGCCTGAAACCGTCGTCATCGCCCTTGGGTCGAACCTCGGCGACCGCGCGTACTTTCTGCGCCGCGCGCTGCACGAGCTGCGCGACGTCGTGCGCATCGTGCGCGTGAGCGCGATCCGCGAGACCGCGCCGGTCGACGCGCCGCCGCACTCGCCGCCGTTCCTCAACATGGCCGTCGCCGGCTACACGCATCTCGCGCCGCTGGCGTTGCTCGATGCGCTCCTCGCGATCGAACGCCGCCTCGGCCGCGTGCGCGGCAGCGTGCGGAACGCGCCGCGTATCATCGATCTCGATCTGATCTTCTACGGCGCGCATCGCATGCGGACGCGCGCGCTCACGCTGCCGCATCCGCGCTTCCACGAGCGCGAGTTCGTGCTCGCGCCGCTACGCGACATCGGGATGTGGTGAGCGTCAACCAAACGAGCGGATCTGCGGCCACAGCTGCGCCCACGGCACGCGCGGCCCGCGGCAGACGTAGATCTCCGGATGTCCCGCTTCTTCGTTCGCGACGTGCCACGGATTCGGCACGTGTCCCGCCAACTCGACGACGCCGAAGCGCTGCTCGAGCCGCTCGCGTCGCGCGCCGACGACGATCACGATGTCCGGCGGCGGATCGCCGTAGCCGCGCGCCCAGAACGAGTTCACGCCGCTGATCGCGGGCGGCAATCCATGCGCGGGACCATACAAGCCGATCGCGCCGGCCTCGCCGTAATTCGCGCAGTAGATCGCCGCGTGCGCGCGCTCGCTCGCGGGAATCGTTTGCCAGATGCGCGCGACTTCGCCCGCGAGCTCCGGCCAGCCGAGCTCCTCGCGCAGATCGCCGTTTTCCTCGAGTGCGCGCCGGAACCACGCGGAGCCGGGAGGCGCGACCGGCAGGATCAGCGCCGCGATCGCGCCGCCCGCCGCGAGCAGGATCGGAATCGCGATCGCGAGCGTCCACCTCACCGCGCGCGCGGACATCAGCGAAAGCAGCAGCACCGAGCCCGCGGCGAGGAGCGGGGGATAGAGCGGCCCGGCGTAGTAGTCGCGGCCTTTCGCCACGATGAAGAGCACGAAGGGCACGAGCGCCACCCAGGCGAGGATGCGGAAGCGCGCGAAGGAACGAACGAAGAAGAGCGCGGCGAGGCCTGCGGCCCACAACGGAATCGTCAACGGATTCGCGGGAACGTAGAGCTGATTCACGAGGAAGTCGCTCGTGCGCCCGATCTCGATGTCGCGCTGGTGGATGCTCTTCAGAAAGTCGAGCGTGATGAAGTCGTGGCGCACTTCCCAGAGCAGGTTCGGCGCGGCGATGACCACGGCGACGGCGACGCCGAGCCACAGATACTTCGAGCGCAGGTCGCGGCGGCGCGGCGTGAGCAGCACGCCGAGGACCACGCCGGCGACGCAGAAGGCGATCGCGTACTTCGTCAGCACGCCGAGGCCGATGCCGGCGCCGATGACGAGCCACCAGCGTGGATCTTCGGACGCGACGAGCGCGGTCATGCCCCATGCGATCACGACCCACCAGAGGTAATCGAACGCGACGTACTGAAAGAGCGACGACGCGCCGAGGGAGATCGGCGCGACGGCGACGGCGATCGCGGCGAGCCATTGCGCCGCGCGTGCGCCGCCGAGACGCCGCGCGATGTCGCCGGTGAGCACGATCGCGACCGCCTGCGCCGCCGCGGCGAAAAAGCGGAAGCCCGCCAGCGACGTGCCGAAGAGCGTCAGCGCGATGCGGCCGAAGAATGGCGTGAGCGGCGGATACGCGACGAAGCCCCACGCGAGATGCCGCGCGTCGTCGAGCGTCGCGAGCTCGTCGCGATGAAAGCCGTACTGGCGGTTGATCCACGTGTGCAGCGCGAGCTTCGCGAGCGCGAAGAGTGCGATGCCGAGGAGTGCGGAGCGGCGCTCGCGGAGCTCGTGCGCGTCGTGCATGCCTGCACTCTACGCATGCGGCGCGAAGAAGTTCAGCCCGCTGGTGCTGCATCAAGACTGCAAACATCGCACGCGCGTGCGATCTCGCGGATTCGCGCGGTGCTAGGTTGATCGCCTTCGGAGACGACGATGACGATTCCCGCGCCTGCACGCGTCGCACTGCTGTTGGTGTTCGCCGCCTCGAGCCTCTTCGCGCGTACGAGCACCGACCTCGACGTCGGCTGGATCAGCCGCCTGCCCGAGATCGACTACGTCTGGCAAAGCATGAACCCGCGCGTCGAAGGCTGGCCGGCCGTTGGTCAGGCCGTGACATGGCAGGCGCACGTGCGCAACTGGTCGAACGGCGCGCAGACCGTTCGCTACGAATGGCTGCTCGATCACGCGGTCGTCGAATCGGGCTCCGTGCAACTCGCCGCGGATGCGTTTACGACCGTCGACCTCGTGCGCCCGTGGTCGTTCGAGCGTCACGAGCTGACGTTTCGCATCGACAGCGATCGGCAGCTCGTCGAGGAATCGGAGACGAACAACGAGCTCACCATCTTCACCGACGCGCTCGCGGTCGGCTTCTGGGTCGAAGAGTCGTTCTACCGCTTCATGCGCGAGAACCAGCAGAAGCTCGCCGGCCTCGGCTCCGCATCGTTCGAGGACTGGGCGCAGCGGCACATCACCTGGTACAACGACATCGCGCAGATCGCCATTTATCCGGAGACGCCGCAGGGCGTGCACGATCGCTGGCGATTGCAGAAGGTCGTCGTCGTGCCCGACGGCGCGCTGCCGCTCGTGCCCGTGAATCCGGTCGACGGCAACGCTTCATCGCATCCGAACGACGCCGATCGCACGGTCGATCTGTCGTGGGGCTTCACCGCGGACGCCGTTCCGGGCCTCACCGATCTCACCTCCATCAACACGTTGAACTCGTTCTACCTGAACAAGACGACGGTGCACGAGCTCGGGCATGCGCGCTATCTCATCGACGTCTACGCCTTCGGCGTGAAGCACCTGCCGCCGCGGTACCGCGTCGACATCACCGACAACGGGACGCCGGTCGTCGGCAACCTGATGCCCGCGTCGTCGCTGATCTCGAACGGCATGCAGGGCTACACGGTTTACGAGACCGCCGACAGCGGCCTGATGGCGAACGACTACGACTGGATCGATCGCTACAGCGCCGCCGCGCTCAACCTCATCGCCGGCGCGCGCGCGGTGTCCGGCATCGCGAACGTGCCGGGCAACTACGGCGCGTACCTCAACGATCTGCCCGCGCAGAATCGCATCACGCTGCGCGATGCCGAAGGCAATCCCGTGCCGAACGCGGACGTCGATCTCTTCCAGGGCGTCCGCGAGAACGACGATCTCTCCATTGCCGACACGTATCTCACGCGTGTCGTCGACGACGTGCCCGATCTCCACTTCACCAGCGACGCCGAAGGGCGCATCCTCGTCGGCCGCAATCCGTTCACCTCGCGCGCATTGCTCGATCCCTATCGTCTCGGCGAGCTCACCGCGATTCTGCGCGTGCGCGCAAACGGCAAGACGTCCTTCGGCTTCCTCGAATCGCGCGTCTTCAATCTCGCGTACTGGCGCGGGCAGCACGATCTCGCCGATCACGACGTCTACCTCGGCGTCCGCTGTTCGGAAGTGCGCGCGAACCTGTCGAAACCGGCGTATCGCGAGACGACGTCGACGAACGTGGTGCGCATGGTCTGGCAGCCGGTCGCCGGCGCGCGGTCGTCGACGGTATGGGTCTCCGTCGACGGAAGGCCGCCCGTCGCACTCGCGCGGGGACTGGAGACGAACACGTACACCGCGTTTCTCAGCGGCCGCGTGCGGTGGTGGGTGGAGTCGGACTACGGTCCGGCGTGTCCGCCGCGGCGCTCGCTGACGTACGAGTTCACGGCGCCGTCGACGCCGCCGCGGCGGCGCTCCGTGCAGCACTGACGCGAAGCTCAGACGGCCGCGGCCTGCGAGCTGCGGATCCACTGCATCACGCCCGCGACTTTCGGGATGTCGATGCGGCGCTGCAGGTACTCCCACACGCCGAGGACTTCCTCGCGTTCGCGCGCGCCGCGCGGCGCGACCTTGCGCACGTCCTCCTCGGCATACGCGAAGCGCGCGCGCGTGTACCAGCGCGTCGCTTCCGTCGGATCGGTGGCGAGTTTGCGCGCGGCGCGGATGATCGCGACGACGTCGTCGTCGGAGAGACCGAGCACGGGGCCGGGCAGCGCACCGCCGCGGCGCTTGGCCTCGTTCTGCGCGCGCTGCAGCTCGCGGTTGTGATTGAGCAATGCCAGCGCGTTCGCGAGACGATCGGCATTCGCCGTCACGTGCAGTCCGCTGACGTAGTACGACGGTCCGTCGCCGCGCTGGGCGATGCTGGTCCAGACGACGCTCGCGCGCAACAGCACGACCTGCGGCGGCGTGACGAGACCGAAGCTGAGCCGCGCCTCGTCGCCGGGACGCAGCGGCTCCTCGTGGCGGATGCGCAGTCCCGTGGTCGAGAGCTGGAGCACGAACATCTTCACGTCGCGGAACGTGCCGCTGAGCTGGCGGCGCGGCACGTAACGCTCGCCCGCGCGCAGATCGGCGCGCGGCGTTGCGGGCAGCTCGTGCTCGTCGCCGGTGCGCAGGATGTCGGAAGCGCCGTCGTCCTTCTGCTGCACTTCGGTGGATGTCTGCGGCTGCGCTTGCGGCGCGATGGCGGCGTTGTGCGCCTGCGCGAAGTAGAGACGCAACAGCGAGTCGCGGAAGAGTTGTTCGAGTTGTGCGGCGGCGATGCGCTCGACGCCGTCGGTGCGCTGCACCTGCACGCTTCCGGACGCGATCAGCGCGTCGAGCACCCGCGGATGAAGGTTGAGGAGTTGCGGGAGCTCGTCGCGGCGAAGGGAAGCGTCGTTGGGCAGGAGCATGGAAAGCGAACGCTTCCAACGCGCATGCCAGCCGGCCGGTCCGACCGGCTGCGCTGGTTGCCCCAGGCTTCTTCAGGGGTTGGGCGTGAACGGGCGCTGCGCGTGACTCAGCGCGTGCCGAGGGCGCCGGCGGATTCGAACACAACGCGCGCGCTGCGGACGTACGTCGCCTTCGTCAGATACGGATACGGGTTCACCATCTCGTCGTTCGTGTTGACGGCGAAGTGGAGGTGCGACGGCGTGTACTTCGCGTTGCCGGTGTTGCCGACGTATCCGAGGAGATCGCCGGCGCGGACTTCGAGTCCCTCGTAGAGTCCCGAGGCCCAGCGATCGAGGTGGGCGTAGTAGAACGACGTGCCGCTCTCGGTCGACAGCCAGAGGCAGCGTCCGCCTTTCGGCTGCTCGCCGATGTAGGTGACGATGCCGTCGGTGACGGCGACGAGAGGCGTGCCTTTCGGCGCGAAGATGTCGATGCCTTTGTGCTTGCGCACGCCGCCATCGCGCGGATCGCCCCAGCTGTCGCTGAGGTCGTAGGTGTGCACGCCGACGACCGGCATCTCGAGCGTGCTGCCGTCGAGGCCGGAGAAGAGCGCTTTCGCGCGCGCGGCGAACTCCTTGTCGCGTTCCCGCTTCGTGTCGACTGCCGTCGTGAGCGCCGGCTGCTTCGCGACGACGCGGCCGTTCTGGCGGTTCAGGTCCGTGCGCAGCTGGGCGATGAGCTCGGAGAAGTCGTCATCATCGGATGGCGGCGGAGGCGCGGTGGCGACGATGGTCTGCGTGGCGCAGGCCGCGAAGAAGACGAGTAGAACGAGCAGCGCTGCAACTCTGCCCACCCACCGCGACCGTGCAATTGTGGCTTCCATTGGCTCCAGGGAACGACAGGCGGGAGTGTAGGGGCGGAAGTCCGCCTTTGTAAAGGGACATTCAGCGAGCGGCGGGGAAGAGCAGCCCGACCACGTCTTCGACGCGCCGCACGGCCAGCGTCTCGATGTCGGCGCGAATCTCGGTCGCATTCGACTGCGGCACGATGACGCGGCGGAAGCCGAGGGCCGCGGCTTCGCGCGCGCGAAGATCGGGCTGCGAGACGCTGCGGATTTCGCCGAGGAGACCGACTTCGCCGAAGAGTGCGACATCGTGCGCGACCGGCACGTTGCGCTGCGACGAGAGCACGGCTGCGACCACGCCGAGGTCGAGCGCCGGTTCGTCGATGGTGAGGCCGCCGGCGACATTGATGTAGATGTCGTGCTGCACGAACGTCCCCGCGGACTTGCGCTCGAGCACCGCGAGCAGCAGCGAGACGCGGTTCGCGTCGATGCCCATGGCCATGCGGCGCGGCGACGGAAAGTGCGTCGGCGAAACGAGCGCCTGCACTTCGAGCAGCAGCGGACGCGTGCCTTCGACGGCGACGAGAATCGCCGAGCCGGGCGACTGACTGCGTTGCGAGAGCAGCGCGGCGGACGGGTTCGCAACTTCTTCCAACCCGTCGTCGTGCATCTCGAACAGCGCGACCTCGTTCACCGGGCCGAAGCGGTTCTTGTACGCGCGCACGACGCGGTAGTTCTGAAACTTCTCGCCTTCGAAGTAGAGCACCGTGTCGACGATGTGCTCGAGCGTCTTCGGTCCGGCGATCGTCCCTTCTTTCGTGATGTGGCCGATTAAAAATACAGGCAGCGAGAGGCGCTTCGCCGCCGCCATCAGCACGCCCGCGGAGTCGCGCACCTGGCCGATGGAGCCGGGCATCGATTGGTTCGAGGTCGTGTGCACGGTCTGAATCGAATCGACGATCAGTGCCACCGGCTGCAGTTTCTCGACCTCGGCCAGAATGCGCTCGACCGACGTTTCCGTGAAGAGGCGAATGGCGTCGTTCGTCGTGCCGAGCCGCCGCGCGCGCATGGCGATCTGCCGCGGCGATTCTTCGCCGGAGACGTAGAGCACGGGGCCGTTGCGCGCGAGCTGTTCGGCGACCTGCAGGAGGAGCGTGGATTTGCCGATACCCGGCTCGCCGCCGACGAGCGTCACCGCGCCGATGACGAGGCCGCCGCCGAGAACGCGGTCGAGACTCGGCATGCGCGTCGTGACGCGCGGCGCGACGTCGGCGTCGATCGCGCCGATCGGCTGCGGCGCCGAGCCGGCGCTGAGCGCCGTCGGCTGCGCGGGAGCATTCGGCGCGACGTCTTCCTGCGCGTACGAGTTCCACGCGTTACAGTCGGGACAGCGCCCCAGCCACTTCGTGGCCTGAGCGCCGCATTCGGTGCAGGAGTAGATGACGGCTTTCTTGGCCACGCGCGTTCGATTGTAGCAACCGGCGTCGAATGCTCTACGGACGGTAGATGACGCTATGTCGCCGCGACCTCGTCCAGTCCCCAGTTGCGCAGCACGGCGGTGATGCCGTGCACGACGCCGTTGCCCTTCGCGATGGTCAGCTTCCGGTTGCGCACGTCCTCACGCCACGCCTCGTTCGCGTGGTCCGCGACGGCGTTCGCGATCAGCACGCGGATGTCTTCCTCGCTCATGCCGGCCTTCAGCTGCGCGCGCACTTCCTTCGCGGCGTCCTGGTGGATGCCGCCGTTCTGCACATGGATATCAAAGCAAAGTGCGACGCCGAGCTCCGTGGTGAGATCGAAATCGGCAGCGGTGCTGAGCGCGGGCTGAAAGTACGCGGCGCGCACGCGGTCGAGCTGCAGCTGCTGCACGGATTTCGCGCCGCCGAGCTTCGCGAAGCCGCTCTTCCACGGCTCGGCGAGCGTCGCCTTCTGTGAGCCGAGGCTCACGGAATCGGCCCATGCGAGCTGCTGCGGCCACGCTTCCTTCAGCATCGCCAGGAGCGCGTCGGTCTGATCGCCGAAGCAGTCGCGCACGAACGCCGCGTCCTGCGCGCATGCGGCTTCGACGAGCTGCGTGATCTCGCCCGCCTGCAGCGTGAAGCCGATGATCCCCCACGTGATGCCGGCGCCGTCGAAGTTTCCCTGCGCGAGCGTGAACCCGTGTCCTTCGAACGTGGAGGTCAGATCGAGGCAGCGCTGTTCGAGCGACGGGATCGGCTCGTTCGTGAGCGACGTCCACGTGGTCGTGTCGATGGAACCGGTGACCGGCATCTGCTTCGCCTGCTGGAACGACTGCACGGACGAGGCAGTCTGCTGTCCGTAGATTCCGTCGATGTCGTCGAAATGGTGGCCGGCGTCGGCGAGGTGCTGCTGGATGTCGGCAATGATCGCACCGCGGGCTCCGCGGTCGAAGAGCAGGCGAGCCATGTGGGGGGAACCTCCTGAGATAAGTCTAAGCGCGCAGCGTCAGTTCTCCCCGTAAATCCTTCTGCATCTCCTTCTTCACGCGCTCCGGTTTGTAGCCGCGCCCGAAGAGGTAATAGAGCTTCGCCAGCGCCGCCTCCGCGGTGAGATCGAAGCCGCTGACGACGCCCGCGCGCGCGAGCGCCGAGCCGGCCGCGTACTCGCCGAGGTCGACGCTGCCTTCGAGGCATTGCGTGCAGTCGACGATGACCACGCCGCGCGCGGCGGCGTCCGCGAGCACGTCGAGAAACGCCGCGTCCTGATCGGGGCCGTTGCCGACGCCGTACGCTTCGAGCACGAGTCCCTGCAGCGGCGGACGGAGCACGTTGCGCACGAGCTCGGGCGAGATGCCGGGGAAGAGGCGCAGCGCGCTGACGACGGGACGCGCGAGCTCCGGCACGTCGAGCTTCGCCGCGCCGCGCGGCTTGCGCACGAGATCCCAGTTGACGTCGATGTCGATGCCGACGGTGCCGAGCGGAGGAAAGTTCGGCGAGTCGAACGCGGCGAAGCCGTCCGCACTCACCTTCGTCGCGCGACAACCGCGCAGCAGCTTGCCGCCGAAGTACAAGCAGACTTCCGGGATCGCGTAGCTCGCCGCGAGCATGAGCGAGGTGATGAGGTTCTCGCGCGCGTCGTTGCGGATCTCGCAGAGCGGGATCTGCGAGCCGGTGATGATGACCGGCTTGCGCAGGCCGCCGAGGAGGAACGGCAGCGCGGACGCGGTGTACGCCATCGTGTCCGTGCCGTGCAGCACGACGAAGCCGTCGTAGCGCTCGTACTGCGCCTCGATGTCGCGCGCGATGGCGATCCATTCGCGCGGCGTCATGTTCGAGGAGTCGAGCAGCGGCCGGTATTCGTGGATGTCGTACGACGGCATCGACGCGTGCCGCAGCTCCGGCATCTCCGCCATCTGCGCCTGCAGCGATCCGGAGTCCGGCTGATAGCCGTCCTTCGTCCGCCGCATGCCGATCGTCCCGCCCGTATAGACGATGTAGACGCGTTTGCGCATCGCGCGCGATGATAGCCGCATCATGGCGAAGAAGACGCTGGAGTCGCTGGAGCTGGAGCTGCGCGATTACGCGCTGACGTTCCCCGAGACGCGCGAGGACCATCCGTGGGGCCATCGCGCCATCAAGGTCAAAGAAAAAGTCTTCGTGTTCCTCGGCGGCTCCTCGAGTCCCGGCGAGCTCTCGCTCTCCGTGAAGCTGCCGCAGTCGCGCGACATCGCCGTCGATCTGCCGTTCGCCGAGCCGACCGGCTACGGCATGGGCAAGCACGGCTGGGTCAGCGCGCGCTTCTCGAAAGTGAACGACGTGCCGATGGACCTCATGAAAGCGTGGATCGACGAGAGCTTCCGCGCCATCGCGCCGAAGAAGCTCGTGAAGGCGCTCACTTCGGCGGCGGCAACTTGAAGCCGATGTAGGTGCCCGAGCTGATGCCGACGAGCGCCAGCATCGTGGCGCTGAACTCCGGCATGGTGAGCTCCCAGATCACCGACGTGAGAAAGAGCCCGCCGAGGATGACCGTCCAGACGACCATCTGAAAGCGGTCGAGGGCGAAGACGCCGCGCTCGTCGCGCACGAGGTCGTGCCACCAGCCGGCGGACGCGGGGAACGGCGGCAGGTTCGCGCGTTGCGTGACGAGCTTCGCGCGCATGGCCTCGAGCTCGGTGCGATTCGCTGCCGGGTCGGTGAGCGCCTGATCGACGACGGCGATCTCGTCGTCGAGGCGTTTGCGCTGCGCCTCGCGGCGATCGTTGCGCGTGCCGACGGCGTACGCGGCGAGGCCCGTCGCGGCGCTGATGCCCATGAGGCCGAGGAGCGACGGCGGGATCGAATCGCGATCGCCGGTGATGAGCCAGATGAAGATGTAGCCGAAGACGATGAGGAAGAACCACCACGCCATCTGCGAGCGGCCGAGGCTGAACGGCGCGCGGATGCCCGCGGCGGACGGCGCCTCGCGCAGCATGTCCGAGCGGCGCGCGAAGACCACCAGGATGATGACGATCGCGAGGAGCAGCAGCAGCCAGACGATCGACGTCCAGTCGAGATACAGCTTGTTGAGCCGCACGATCGTCTGCGCGTGCTCGGCGCGCGGCAGCGGCTTGTTCCCCTTGATGCCCACGCTGATGTGCATGCTGGTCATGCGGTCGAACAGCGGGTCGTAGAGGAGCGGCTGCCAGAGCCCTTTGTTCGATTCGTTGCGGTCGACGACGAACGTGAGCGTGCCGCGGTCGTAGTCGATCCCCGCCGGCACGTTGCCGCTGTCGATGCCGTTGATGAAGAGCGTGATCGGCTGCTGTTCCGCGTTCGCGGTTTTCTCGAGCGCGTCGAGCTGGCAGACGCCGACGACGAGCCAGTCGCCGAGATACACCTCGGTCGGATCGGCGTTCACGCCCGCGACGCCGGCGACCGCGGGCGTCGCGCCGCACGGCGCGAGGTGAATGCGCTTGTGCGCGACGGAGACCTGATCCCACTGGCTCTCGTGCGCGCACGAGGCGAGGAACAGCAGTGACGCGAGAGCGGCGAGTACGGCTTTCATTTTTTTTGGGAAGCGGACGCGGCGAATGATACTACCGCGGCATCGGCAGGAGGAGTCGCGTCAGCAACGCGTTCGTCGCCGCCGGGTCGGGATTGACCATGTCGAAGTCGATGCCGTCCGGCACGAGGCAGTCGATCGCGAACTGCCAGAGCAGGATCGGGCAGGGGAGCGCGACCGCCGGCGTGTTGAACGCGGCGTCCCAGTTCGGGATCGGATTCGTGCACGCGTTGTTGCGCGCGCGAAAGACCCACGCGCCTGCGCACGGAAAGCCGAGCGTGTCGGCGGTGGCGATGGCGGTCCACGTCGGCGCCTGGTTCTGGCGGCAGTAAACGCCGGGAATCATCGTGAAGCCGCCGCCGATGGTGCGGCGGCTGTGCGCGACGAGCGCGGACGACCAGCCGATCCAGTAGTCGAGCGAGAGATTCGGGTTCTGCGCGCTCGTGCCTTCGACGTCGAGAAACATCAGCGCCTCGCCGCCGACCTTCGCGAGAAAGTCGGGGCCGAGCGAGGTCGTGAACGCGTCGATGTTCGCGACCGCATCCTGCGCGCCGTCGCTCGCGCTGCCGCCGACGCGCCCCGTCTGCCGCGCGATCGGCAGGAGGCGCAGACCGTTCGCCGCGAAGACCGGACTCTCGATTGCGGGCTGGTAGTCCTGCGCGAAGCCGGGCTGCTTGAAGTAGCGCCCCCAGAACTGCGGCGCGGCGCCGTAGCGGTCGCGCACCTGTCCGACGAGATCGTTCGTGACGTTCGCGAGGGTGTCGGCGCCGAGGATTGCCATCGATAAGGAGAGGCGTCAGATCGGCCAATCCCTACCTGCGGAACTCCTCAGAACGGGCAGTCCAGACAGCCGGAACCGCAGCAGGTCGGCTCTTCGGCGGCGCGCCAGCGCGGGGCAGGGGAAGGGGCCGGCGCGGGAGAAACAGCCGGAGCGGGAGGCGTTTCTTCCTCCCGCTCCGTTTGCGTCGTCGGTTCGGTGTGCTCGTCCACGCGAGAGCTAGGCGTTGCGCTCCGGCGTCGGCGCGGGTGCAACGACCGGCGCGGCGACGTCGGTCGACGGGCCGGAGCCGGGCGCGATGGTCATCGCTTCGCCGGCGCCGCTCTGCTCGGGGTAATACTCCTTGAGCTTCACGTAGTCGGTGCCCGTTTCCTCGCGGATGATGTCGTTCACTTCGGAGCCGTCGAGCGTTTCGCGCTCGAGGAGCTTGCGCGCGATGCGGTCCAGCGCGTTCTTGTTGCCGTTGATGATCTCGTGCGCGGCCTTGTACGCCTTGTCGAGAATGCGGCGCACCTCGCGGTCGATCTCGATGGCGGTCGACTCGGAGAAGTCCTGGTGCTGCGCGAACTCGCGGCCGAGGAAAATCGCTTCTTCCTTCTTGCCGAAGGTCACCGGCCCGAGGTCCGACATGCCCCACTCGCAGACCATCTTGCGAGCCATGCCGGTGGCGCGCTCGATGTCGTTGCCCGCACCCGTGGTGATCTCGTTCAGGAACACTTCCTCGGCGATGCGGCCGCCCATCAGCACGGCGAGCATGGCCTCGAGATAGCGCTTCGAATACGAGTACTTGTCTTCCGTCGGCAGCTGCTGCGTGAGGCCGAGCGCGCGGCCGCGCGGAATGATCGTGACCTTGTGCAGCGGATCGGCCGCGGGAAGCATGGCCGCAACGATGGTGTGTCCCGACTCGTGATAGGCGGTGTTCCGCTTCTCGCGATCCGACATCATCATCGACTTCCGCTCGACGCCCATGATGACCTTGTCCTTCGCGTACTCGAAGTCGACCATCTGGACTTTCTTCTTGTCATAGCGCGCGGCGTTGAGCGCGGCCTCGTTGACGAGGTTCGCGATGTCGGCGCCGCTGAAGCCGGGCGTGCCGCGCGCGATGACGGCGAGGTCGACGTCTTCGGCGAGCGGAATGCTGCGCGTGTGCACGCGGAGGATGCCTTCGCGGCCCTTGAGATCCGGCAGGTCGACGACGACGCGGCGGTCGAAGCGGCCCGGACGCAGGAGCGCCGGATCGAGGACGTCGGGGCGGTTCGTGCCGGCGATGAGGATCACGCCGTCGTTCGACTCGAAGCCGTCCATCTCGACGAGCAGCTGATTGAGCGTCTGCTCGCGCTCGTCGTGTCCGCCGCCGAGGCCCGCGCCGCGATGGCGGCCGACGGCGTCGATCTCATCGATGAAGATGATGCACGGCGCGTTCTTCTTGCCCTGCTCGAAGAGGTCGCGGACGCGCGAGGCGCCGACGCCGACGAACATCTCCACGAAGTCGGAGCCGGAGATCGAGAAGAAGGGGACGTTCGCCTCGCCGGCGATGGCGCGCGCGAGGAGCGTCTTGCCGGTGCCCGGAGGTCCCATCAGCAGCACGCCCTTCGGGATCTTGCCGCCGAGTTTCGTGAACTTCTGCGGCTCCTTCAGGAACTCGATGATCTCGTGGAGCTCGACTTTCGCTTCATCGACGCCGGCCACGTCCTTGAACGTGACCTTCTTCGCGCTGCCGGAGAGGAGCTTCGCCTTCGACTTGCCGAACGAGAGCGCCTTGTTGCCGCCCGCCTGCATCTGGCGCATGAAAAAGATCCAGAGGCCGATCAGGAAGAGGAAGGGAGCCCAGGTGATGAGCGCGGTGATGAACGGCGTGTCGCGTGACGTCTCGAACTCCATCGTCACGTTCTTCTCTTTGAGCAGCTTGTACATGTCGGGCCAGTTGAGAGGCCCGGTCGCATGGAACTCGCGCTTGCCGCCCGGGGCGGTCTGCTTCGTTTCGCCGCGGATCTCGTCGCCGCGGATCGAGACTTTCTCAACGTACCCCTGGTCCACGCGGTCGAGAAACGTGCTGAACGGGATCTGTTCGCTGGCGCCTTTGGCGGTGTTGAACAGTTGCCAGAGGAGGAAAACCAGCACGATGATCACGACCCACAGGAGTGCGGTTTTGACTGTGGAATTCAACGAATTGCCTCCTACGCGGCGACGCGGATGCTTCGCGCGTGCCACGTACACTATCGCGATTCTTAACGGGCGGCGATGAGGTGATATTGCAAAGCCAGTCTTAGCGTACGCGTCCGATCCAGCCGAGGTTTCCGAATCGTGACTCGTGCTCGAGGCCGTAGCCCGCGTAGATGCCGTCTTCGATGGAAAACGCGCGGTAGTCGGCGGTGATGTCGACGGTGCGCGCGTCGGGGCGGTCGAGCAGCGCGACGAGCCGCAGCGACGCGGGCGCGTGCACGCGCAGCTGGGTCAGCAGGTAGTTCTCGATGACGCCGGTGGTGACGACGTCTTTGAGGATGAACACGTGGCGCCCGCGGATGTCGGTGTGGCTGAGGAAGTCGATTTCCAGCGCGTCGCTGCCATGGTCGGCGGCGTCGCGGACGACGTCGATGAAGCCGTAACTCACGTCGCCGCCGATCGCGCGCAAAAGGTCGGCGAGAAAGCACGACGCGCCTTTGAGGATGCCGAGGAGGAAGACTTCGGCGTCGCCGGCATCCGCGCGGATGGCCGCACCGAGGTCACGCACGCGCGCCGCGATCGCGTCTGCCTCGAACACGCGCCGGATCTCTGTCATCGCGAGCCTTCCAGCCATACTTCGTAGAGCTCACCCGCCGGGTCGGTGACTTTGAAGCGTTCCGAGATCTCGACGCCCGCGACCCACACGATCTCGTCCCCGCACAACAGCAACGGAATCGAATCGCGGACCTCGGCCGCAATCTTACGATCAATCAGAAAATCCTTCAGCTTTTTCGGACGATCCATGCCGAGGGGCTGAAAGCGATCGCCGCCGCGGCGGTTGCGGACCGTGAAGACACCTTTGGTGGCGCGTGGGAGTTGGAAGCGCTGATGTCCGTCGCGCGCGGGATGGACGAGATGGAGCGTCTGCGCGAGCGGCTCGAGGTGCGTGGGGACGTTCGGCGTGATCTCGAAGGCGAAAGGCGGCGGTGCTTCGTGCCGATGCTTGCGGAGCACGTAGCCGCGTGCGTCGCGTACGAGCTCGAGATGCTTCGTGACGCTGATGCGGCGTTGCCTATCGAGGTCGTGCGCGAGGCGGGTGGCGTCGAAGTCGCGCGCGTCGGGATCGAGACGGCGGATGTGGCGCCGCAGCAGCGCGGCGAGGAGCCACGTCTCGTGCGGCAGTTCGAGGAAGCGCGTCTCGCGGGCGGTGCACTCGACGCGCTCCGCGTCGTCGATCGCGCGTTCGAGGATCGGCCATTGCGCGCGCGCGTCGCGCGCGACGTTCGCGAGGTTGTCCGTCGCGTTGAGCTCGCGCAGGAGCGCGCGGACGCGGTTGCGGAGAAAGCGCGGATCGTCGTTCGAGGAGTCGTGGCGCGGTGTGAGGTCGTGTTCGCGGACGAATGCTTCGAGTTGCGCGCGCGTGACGTCGAGCAGCGGCCGCAACACGCGGTCGTCGCGGATCGGATGAATGCCGCGCAGCCCCGCGATGCCGCTGTCCGTCAGCAGGCGCATGAGCACCGTCTCGGCCTGGTCGTTTTTCTGGTGCGCGGTGACGATCCACTTCGCGTTCGTTCGCGCGCGGATCTCCTGTAGACGCGCGTAACGCACCTCGCGCGCCGCGGCCTCGATGCCGCGCGCACGGACGCGCTCCGGATCGAGCGTGCCGTCCGCGACTTCGAGTGCGAGGTCGTACCGCGCGCAGAGCGCGCGCACGAACGCCTCGTCCGCATCCGACTCGTCGCCGCGGAGATGATGATTCACGTGCGCCGCGACGACGGCAAAGCCGTCGTCGCGCAGCGCGGCGCAGGCGAGGAGCAGCGCCGTCGAGTCGACGCCACCGGAGACGGCGACGACGATGCGGCACGGCGCGACCTCGTGCTCGCGGAGAAACGCGCGTAGCGCTTCGACGACCATCGAGCCGAAGTATGGCTCCGAAATGTTCCCCGCGGGCCGCCGGTTGAGAGCTGCTTGACGGTCCCGGCAGCCGTTCCTACAATGCCGGTCCCACCTGAATGGCGGTGTAGCTCAGATGGTTAGAGCGGGCGTCTCATAAGCGCTAGGTCACTGGTTCGACTCCAGTCACCGCCACCACTCGATCAGCCGCGCGAAGCGCCGGCTGCATCGCGTCATCTCCCAAACACGTCCGTGCTCAGGTACTTGAGTCCCGAGTCCACCATCAGCGTGACCACCGTCTTGCCCGGGCCGAGCTTCGCGGCCACTTCGATCGCGGCGATGACGTTCGCGCCGGACGACGTTCCGGCGAAAAGCGCTTCTTCGCGGGCGAGACGGCGGGCCATCGCTTTCGCATCCGCCGTGGGGACGGCGAGGATCTCGTCGACTTCCGATGGTTCCCACAGCGGCGGCGTGTAGCCGATGCCGACGCCTTCGATTTTGTGCGGACCGGGTGGGCCGCCGCGCAGCACGGCGGATTCCGCAGGCTCGACGGCGACGATTTGCGTGGACGCGTTGTGTCGCTTGAGCACCGCGGCCACGCCGCGCAGCGACGCAGCGGTTCCGACGGATTGCACGAACGCGTCGACGCGACCTTCAGTTTGCTTCCAGATCTCTTCGCCGACGGCGTGATAGCCGGCGATGCTGTCGTGGTTCTCGAGCTGATTCGTCCAGTACGTGCGCGGCTCGCGGCTGATCGCGCGCGCGGTCTCGATCATGTCGAGGATGAGCTTCTTCGTCGTGAGGCCGCCTTCGCTCGGGACGAGCGTGAGCTCGGCGCCGAGGGCGGCCATGTGGTCGCGCTTCTCCTTGCTGAAGGCGTCGGAGGTGACGATGCGGATAGGGTAACCCTTCGCGGCGCAGACGAGCGCGAGCGACGTGCCGGTGCTGCCGCCGGTGTACTCGACCACCGTGTCGCCGGGCTGCAAGCGTCCGTCCGCTTCCGCGCGCGTGATGACCGCCTGCGCCATGCGGTCCTTCATGCTGCCGGTCGGGTTCTCCCATTCGAGCTTCACGAAGACGTCCGCGCAATGCGGCGGCACGACGTGGCGCAAGCGGACGAGAGACGTGTTGCCGATCGCATCGAGAATGCTCATGCGCGGCGATTCTGCACGATTTGAGACCGGCGCGTGGCGCCGCGCGGTGAGCTAGATCTTCGCCGCCGCGGCTTTCGTCATCGGCGCGGGATGGTTGGCGATGCCGTCGAGCGTCTGGATGTTCTTGACGATGTCGCGGCTCTCCTGCGAGGCGATCGCCGCGACGATGTTCGCGAGCAGCGCGGGCGGATGCAGGATCAGCGCGCCGAGCTGCGCGACCTCGAGATCGTGCAGCGAGATCGACGCGGGATGCAGGATCGCCGGCTCGAACGCGAGCAGCTTCGCGAAGTCCCACGCCGCATCGCGCACGACGACGAGTCCGTCGGCGATGAGATCGAGCTCGTACTTCATCAGCAGATCGTAGAGCTCCGCGAGCACCGGCGAGAGCGAGTCGATCTCGTCGACGACGGTCGAGGTCTGGCTCGCGAGCACGGCGTTGACGGTGTTGAAGTCGTGATGCAGCGACGGGAGCAGCGCGCCGGGCGCGACGACTTCGGCGGCGATGCCGAGGTCGAGATCGATGTGCGCATTGATGCCGGCGAGCATGTGCTGCACGAGGATCGGCGCGGGCTGCTGCGCGCCGTCGAACGCGATGCGCCAGCAATGCGAGATCGGCGGGTACTGCGCGGGGTAAAAGTACGCGTTGAGCGCGGCGAAGTAGCGGCTCGCGAACGTGACGTCGAAGCGCTCCATGCGCGGACCGTCATCGAAGAGACCGCTCTGGATGCCGTTGCGAATCGCAAGCGTGATGCGCTTGTAGAGCGCGGCGAAGTATCCGAGGCGGCTCGCGTTGGCGATGCTCCAGTCGATGATCGACTGGATCGAGGCGATGACCTCGTCGATCGTCGTCACCGCGGCGATCGGCGGCAGCGGCGTGGTCATGCGGCGCCTTTCGGAATGACCGGCACGGCGATGCCGACGAAGATCACGATGCCGTCGCCGCCGGAGTTGCCGGTCGAGCCGCCATGTTCGAAGTCCTCGGTGAAGTTCGGCTTCCAGTTGTTGCACGTCCAGACGTTGCCCGCGGCGTCGACCTGCAGGCCGGTCGTGCGCATCATCGGGATGTACGTCGGGTCGCTCTCTTTGCCGTAGAGCAGCTCGTGGTTCGCGAGCCGCACCGGCATGCCGGCGCTCGGGAGCGTGTAGCCGGTCGACGGCGTCAGCGGCTGGCCGGGATTGGCGGACGTCGCGGCGGTGAATCCCGCGAGGCGTCCTTCGAACACGTTTCCGGGCACCATCGAGCCGAAGTTGCCGACCCAGAGATTGTCGGCGCCGTCGAGCGCGAGGCCCCACGGTCCGTGCATGCCGCCGCCGGAGAAGGCACCGCGCTGCGTGCCGTCGGAGGCGAAGAGATAGACCAGATCCTTGCTCTCCTCGTCGGACGCCGCGGCCATCCAGATGTTGCCCGCCGAGTCGATGACCACGCCTTTGTTCTGCGCGCCGACGGGGATCGGGTCACCGATGGGATTGATGTTCAAGCCGTTGATCTGCAGATGCACGAGCTGCGCGTTCGACGGCTTCGTGCACGTGACCCACGCCGTGCCGTCGGCGGCGATGGCGATCCCGAACGGAACGAAGTTCTCGTCGTGCGGATCGTAGCGGGCGACGTTGGTCGACGAGCCGCGGAGGTAGACGAAGACGGTGTGGCTCTGAAAGCCGGCGAACCAGACGTGGTCGGTCGCCGGATCGACGACCGTGCCCTGCACGCGATCCGCGCCGCCCGTGCCGTCCGGCGTGATGGGAGTGGTGTCGAGCTCGAGCTGCGACACGCATTGCGGAGGGTAGTAATCCTCGCCGCCCCAGCCGAAGTTGCCGAGCCAGACGTGATCGCTCGAGTCGATGGCGACGCCGAAGCCGCCACCGATGATGCCGCCGCCGGTGATGGGGGAGAGCAGCTTCTGGTCTTCGCCGACCGCGGGGCGTCCCGCGGGATCGAGCAGGATCGCCCAGTCGCACGAGTACGGATGTCCCTGCACGACGTTGTTCGGGATCCACGCGCGGCCGTAGCGGTCGAAGGTGATGTTGCCGGGGCCGCCGAACATCATGTCGTTGTTGCCGGAGTCGTTCACTTTAACGGCGAGCGTCCACGCGTCGGGCTCGTTCTCGAGCGGCGGCCGGTAGACGTCGGCGGCGAGCGCCTGGCCGTAGATGGTGTGCACGTTGTTGGCGGGGTAGCGCACGATGTTCAGCATCGCCTCGATCGTGTTCGCCGGACGCACGCCGCTCGGCGAGGTGGTGGCGTCGAACAGCGCGGAGCAGGCCGTCTGCGGATCGCGCACGCAGGTCAGGAGCAGATTCGCGAGCGAGTGCGAGAGGCGCCACGCGTTGGTCTGGTCATGGTTGGGCGGCTTGGCCAGGACGTCCGACGACTGGCCGCTGCGCACCTCGGCGATGTTCGTGTTCATCAGCGCGGCGATGCGCAGGCCGAACCTCGGGCCTTCGACCAGCTGCTGCGCGTTGAAGAACTGCGCGAGCGAGTAGACCGCGGCCACGGTGGTCAACTCGTTGACCACGATCTCGGTGACCCACAGCGCCTGGCCGATGACGGCCATCAGCACGACCTCGTCGCTCACCTTCGCCACGACGTAGTAGATCGCGTTGGCGCCATAGTGAAACGCCTGCAGCTTGAATGTGCCGTCGCTGCCGGCCGTCGTCTGGTCGATCGCCGCCGAGAGCCCGGCGTCGCGGAGCTCGACCTTCGCGCCGGCGAGCGGCACGTAGGTGGGACGAAACGGGTTTGCGGGCGAGCCGGCCTCGGGCGTGCCACCAGAGCGGACGATTCCGTTCAGATTGAATTGCATAAGGACGGCGATCCTAGCATCGCTGTGCGGCAATGGCCGCGTCGGCTACACTGCGCCGACCGCATGCCCCCGCGCCGCGCTCTCCTCCCGGCTCTCGTTCTCCTCGGCTTCCTCCTCACGGCCTGCCGGAAGCATGAGTCCGCGGCGCTCTCCGCGACGGCGGCGCTGCCGCCGCGCGACGCGTACATCGGCTCCGCCGCCTGCCGCGACTGCCACGCGAAAAAGTACGAGCACTGGACGCAAGACTGGCACGCGCGCGCGCTCAGCCGCGCCACCGCGAACTACGTGGCCGGCCGCTTCGACGCCGCGCATTTTCAGGGGCCGTCGAGCGAGGCGTGGATGGATCGCCGCGGCGGCGAGTACGTCATGCGCACGCGCGACCGCGAAGGTCAACTAGCGGACTATCCGGTCTCGTGGGTCATCGGCGGCAAGCGCATGCAGGACTCCGTCACGGTCTTCGGCGACGGACGCTGGCAGGTGCTGCCGGTCTACTATCACGTCACCGGCGGCGGCGCGTGGGTCGACTACAACGAGGCGAAGCAGGGCGTCGTCGCGCCGGATCATCCGTACTTTTGGATGAACTTCCGCCGCACGGCGAACAAGGAATGCCTCGACTGCCACGCCACCGGCGTCGACGTGCACTATGACCGCCCGTCGAAGCGCTGGTCGACGTCGTTCGTCGATGCGGGCGTGGCGTGCGAGTCGTGCCACGGTCCCGGCGCGCTGCACGCGAAGACGAAGCTCGCGCGCGACATCGTGCATCCCGGCGAAGTGAACGCGGACGTCGAGCTCGCGATCTGCGGGCAATGCCACGGACCCCGCGAACCGCTCTTCCCGATGCTCGATACGAAGCAGCGCTTCCGTCCGGGCCAGCGCTACGACGACCGCTATCAGGCGCTGGTCGTCGTCGACGGACGTGAGCGCAGCGGCGAGTACTTCGCCGACGGCCGTCCGAGCAGCTCGAGCTTCGAGTATCAGGCGCTGCTGCAGTCGCGCTGTCATCTCATCGGCGGCGCGACGTGCCTCACGTGTCACACCGCGCCGCATGACCGCCACGTCGCGAACGAGATCGCCGGCGACGCGAACGCATCGTGCCGCAAGTGCCACGCGAACGTCGTCGCGCAGGGCGCGGCGCACACGCATCACGCATCGCCGCAGGCGACGTGCGTCGCCTGTCACATGCCGCCGGTCGTCAGCGGCGTGCTCGACAAGTTCGCCGACCACACCATCGATGTGCCGAATGCGACGAACACGTTGAAGCACAACATCCCGAACGCGTGCGGCGTCTGCCACGCCGATCGCCCGGCGACGACGATTGCGATCGACCTCACGCGCTGGTGGCCGGATGCCGCGCGACGGCAGCAGCGCCGCGCTCAGCTCGCCGACGCGATCGACGAGAAGACGTCTGCGCAGAGTCTTCCCGCGCTCACCGCCGTCGTCCGCGACACGCACGAGGCGCCGACGCTGCGCGGCGCGCTGGCGCTGCTGCTCGCGCAGCGTTTCCCGCACGACGCCGCGAGCATCCTCACGCCGCTGCTGCCCGACCGCGACGCGCTCGTCCGCTCGCGCTTCATCGAAGCCCTCGGATACGCCGACGCGCGTTCGTCCGCCGATGCGCTCGCGCGCTTCCTCAACGATCCGTCGCTGCAGGTGCGGCAGAACGCCGCGCTCGCGCTGGCGAGCATGCACGACGGGCGCGGCGAACGCGCGCTCTCGCAGCTGGCCAGCGATCCGACGACGCACGATCTCTTCCGTCCGCACGTGATGCTCAGCATCAACGCCGCGAATCGCGGCGACTACGACACCGCCACGCGCGAGATCGACACCGCGCTCGCGCTCGCGCCGTACGTGCCCGACGCGCTCGTCTTCCGCGCCGATCTCGACGCGCGCCGCGGCAACCTCGACGCCGCGCGCGAGGAGCTGCGCGAGGCGCTGCGCTTCAACCCGAGCCACCGCGGCGCGCTGAGCCGGCTCAAGGCCGCGGGCTGGCAATGACGCACGGCGGTACACTGCTGGCGCAATGACCGAGAGTCCCGATCGCGTTTGCGTGGGATGCGGCGAGTCGGAGGAGACGGCGCGTCTCGAGCTGTGCACCATCTGCAACCGCCACTTCTGTTCCGACTGCGCGCATCGCGCGGGACACGGGCGCCGCTTCTGCTCGCCCGAATGCGCGCGCGCCTACTATTTCTCCGGAGAACCTGATGACGACGAAGACGCTGAGTCCGACGAATGAGATCGCGGCGAAGGAGACGCTGACGCGGCGTCCGCGCCGCCTGCGCCGCAGCGACGGCATCCGCGCGCTCGTGCGCGAGACGGTCGTGCGCGCCGAAGACCTCATCTATCCGCTGTTCGTCGTCCCGAACAGCCGCGCGCGCGCGCCGATCGGCTCGATGCCCGGCGTCGAACAGCTCCGCGTCCGCGAGGCCGTCGACGAAGCGAAGCGCGCCTACGACCTCGGCGTGCGCGCGGTGCTGCTCTTCGGACTTCCCGAATTCAAAGACGGCATCGGCTCGTCGTCGTGGGATCCGTCCGGTCCCGTGCAGCAGGCCACCGAGGCGATCAAGCGTAGCGTGCCGGCCATGACGGTGATGGCGGACGTTTGCTTGTGCGAGTACACGGACCACGGCCACTGCGGCGTGATCGTCGAGCGCAACGGCGTGAAGGACGTCGACAACGATCAGACGCTGCCGCTCTTGATGAAGCAGGCCATCTCGTTCGCGGCCGCGGGCGCGGATTTCGTCGCGCCGTCGGACATGATGGACGGCCGCATCGGCGCGATCCGCCGCGCGCTCGACGAACGCGGGTTGTCCGAGGTCGGAATCATGGCGTACTCGGCGAAGTTCGCGTCGGGGTTCTACGGGCCGTTCCGCGAGGCCGCGGAGTCGGCGCCGCAGTTCGGCGACCGCCGCACGTATCAGATGGATCCGGCGAACGCGCGCGAGGCGCTGCACGAGATGCAGCTCGACGTCGAGGAAGGCGCGGACATCATCATGGTCAAGCCCGCGCTGTCATATCTCGACATCATCCGCCAGTCGCGGGACCAGTTCCCGCTGCCGATCGCGGCGTACAACGTGAGCGGCGAGTACTCGATGGTGAAGGCGGCCGCGGAACGCGGCTGGATCGACGGACCGCGCGTGACGCAGGAAATCCTGACGTCGATCAAGCGCGCGGGTGCGGACCTCATCATCACGTACCACGCCGTCGAGTACGCGCGGACGCTGCGGGAGTGAGGGGGCGCTCAGGAGACCTGTTGCTGCAACCTATGCGGCTCCGCGCTTTCGCAGTTCTTCACGAATGACGCGCCGCAGAGTTTTCTCGAGTGGTGTCGTGCGGTTTGCGATGTATTCGCGTAACGCGGCGTTGATCATGGTCTGGTAATTTCCACCACCCGAAGCATTCACCCGATCGCGAAACCACGCGAGGATATCGTCATCAATCCGAATCGTGATCCGCGACTTGCCGGTCGCAGCAGCTGCGACCGCGCCGCGCTTGCCTTTTGAAAAGTCGTCAGTCTTCTTCATCGTCTCTTGCTTTCATAAACGTCACGTTGTGGAGCGGTCGCTTACGTGCCGAGATCAAGCGGATTCGATCACCGCGATAGGGTGTACGCCACCACCAGCAATCGACCCAGGAAGTCGGAGCCAAGTGTCTTGAAGCGTTCCTCGTCTCTGGTCGTGTCGTCGATTGTCAACGCGCGGTCGTCCTCGAAGACACCGACCGCATCGGCAAAGCCCACGCCGTGTTTGCGCAGATTCGAGGCGGCTTTCGCTGAATCCCACTCGTACTTCGTCACGAGCGCAGCGTATGCACATGCGTATGTACACGCAACAACAAGGTGGCGTTACGGCAAGGTCGTCACGCCAGTTGGGTCAAGCTTATTACGCCGCCGTTTCCTCGCTGAGCAGCATCTCGGCGATGCGCGCCGCGACGGCTTCGTACGCGGTGCCGCCGGGATGGAAGTTGTCGTGGCGGCTGAGATGCCGCTCGCTGATGAGATCGCTCATCTTCACGACCGAGATGCGCTCGTCGTGCGCGAACGTGCCGGCCAGCGTCTCGTCCCAGAAGCCCATGTAGCGCTCGATGAGCGGTCCCCACTCGTGGCGCGGGATCGGGTTGTAGCCGCCGAGGAGCAGCAGGCGCGCGTCGGGATTCAGCTCCTGCAACTGCGCGACGATCGTCACGATGCGGCCGAGGATGAACTCCGCGACGGCGAGCGGCTCGCGCATGATTTCTTCGCGCGACTGATTCCAGCGGAAGAGATCGTTCGCGCCGATCGACAGGATGATGACGTCGGCGGCGGCGATCTCGTGCTGCACGTGCGGCTGCTGCATGCGCGCCATCAGATCGCTGGTCTGCGCGCCGCTGACCGCGAGGTTGACGGCGCGCGCGTCGTTGATGTCGCGGGCGCGAAGCGCGCTCACGAGGCGGCCCGGAATGCCGAGGCCGCGCTCGTCACCCGCGCCGTAGGCGAGAGAGTCTCCGAGGGAAAGAATGTTCATTGTGGGTTAACCGCACCAGACCGCCGTGACCGCGTCCGGATGTTGGAGCAGATAACCATCTTCGGCGTCGTCGTATTCGATCACGGCGCCATCGAGTCGCGACGCGGCCATGCTGTCGAGCGCGACGGTGACGCCGTCGAGTTGCACGATCTCGTCGTCGGTCGCGGGCTCGGACGCGTAGCTCAGACGATAGCCGGAGCCGCCGCAGCCGGTGGTGAACGCAATGCGCAGCACGCGGCCGTCGAGATCGCGGCCGAGGTGCTCGGAGGCTTCGGGAGAGAGGCTGAGGTTCATGCGGGCGACGCGCCGTGGACGAGGCGGTATTCGGCGTCTTCGCGCTTCCACCAGTCGGGATCGTTCTTGATGAGCTCGAGCTCGCGTTCGAGCTCGACGACGTGCGAGCGCTTGCACGACTCGAGGTAGACGAGCAGCGAACGGTCGGCGGGCGTGGCGTTGCCGAGGTAGTCGCGCAGGCGGCGCTGGAGCGCGCGCTCGCGGCCGATGAGGAACTCGGCGGAGTTGCGGAACGACATCTCGCCTTCGAGGAGCTCCTGGAAGATGAGGTCGGGGCCGAGCGTGGCACGGACGCGGCCGCCTTCCGTCGCGGCGACTTTCATCTCGAGCAGGTCGCGGTTCGTGCGCTCGTCGATCGCGAAGAACTTGAAGAGATCGCGCGCGACGGGGTTCGGCAGATTCTCGGCGAACTTCTGGAACGTCTTGTACGCCTCGACGGTGTACTGGAAGAGCTGGCCGAGCTGCTGCGCGGTGAGGTTCGTGGGAACGGTTTCGACTGCGGTCATGCGTTACCTCTCACTCGATTTTTGCGACTTTCACGATGACGTTGCCGAGGAGCCGGGCCTGGCAACTGAGCCGGTACGGCGGGTCGAGCTCCTTGTACGTCTCGTCGGGCGTCGGCGGCGTGAGCTGGTCCCAGCCGTCGACGACTTCGATCCTGCAAGTCCCGCACGCGCCGTCGCCACCGCAGACGTGGCTGACGCGCACGTCCAGCTTCTCGGCGATCGACAAGAGCGTGGTTCCCGCCGGAAATTCGCCTTCTTTCGCGACATCAGCGAACGTCACGCGCGGCATCGGGACGGCGATTCTATCCGCCAACCGCGCGGTGCGCCATATACGAGCTCCGCACGAGCGGCGCGCTCTCGACGTGATGAAACCCGAGCGCCCGCGCGCGATTCCCGAGCTCCGCGAACTCTTCCGGCGTGTAGTAGCGCCGCACCGGATGGTTCTTCTCGCTCGGCGCGAGATACTGCCCGAGCGTGAAGATGTCGACGCCGGCTTCGCGCAGGTCGCGCGCGACGTCGAGGATCTCGTCCTCGGTCTCGCCGAGGCCGAGCATCAGACTCGACTTCGTCAGCATGCCGTTCGTCTTCGCCTCGTGCGCCCAGCGCAGCAGGTCGAGCGAGCGCTGGTACTTGGCGACGGGCCGCACCGCCGGATACAGCCGCGGCACGGTTTCGATGTTGTGCGCGAGTACCTCGGGGTGCGCATCGATGACGACGCGCAGCGCGTCGCGGTTGCCTTCGAGATCGGAGATGAGCACTTCCACCGCGGCGCCGGTACGCTCGCGGACCGCGGCGACGGTGCGCGCGACGTGCTCCGCGCCGCCGTCCGGCATGTCGTCGCGATTGACCATCGTGATGACGGCGTGCTTCACGCGCATGGTCTCGACGGCTTCGGCGACGCGGCGCGGCTCGTCGTCATCGACCGGCGAGGGGACGCCGCGGCCGACCGCGCAGAACGTGCAGCGGCGCGTGCAGATCTCGCCGAGGATCATGAACGTCGCCGTGCCGGCAGCCCAGCATTCGAAGATGTTCGGGCAGCGCGCTTCCTGGCAGACGGTGTTGAGCTTGAGATCGTTGATGAGATGCGAGACCGGCAGCGCGTCGAGGTTGCCCGGCACGCGCACCTTCAGCCATTCCGGCCGCTGTCCCGCGCGTTTGTTGATCGGTGTCATGCGTTTGCGAGTCGTTGGAACCGTTCGAGCGCCTCGCGGTCGTCGGTCCACCGAATCCTTTCATACGCCTCGTCGAGCGTAAACCAGCCGTAGTCGTCGTGCTCGTCCGCGTCGAGGCGGATCGGCAGCCGCGCGTCGAGCGCCGCGGTGTAGCAGATCTCGCTGGCGATGATGGGCGGCGTGAACCCGCGCGACTCGAGATAGTGCGACTCGATCATGAACGACTGCACGAGCTCGAGCGGCCGCGGCTCGCCGGCGTGTCCCGTTTCTTCGACGAGCTCGCGGCGCGCGGTGGCGTCGGGCGCTTCGTCGGGCTCGATGGAGCCGGTGATCGGCTGCCAGAAGTCGCCGCGCTGCGGCTTGCGATGGAGCAACAGCACTCGGACGTTGTCTTGCGAAGGATCGTGCACGAGGATCTTCACGAGCCGCAGCGTTTCCTCGCGCGGCACGAGCGTGCGGGTGAAGACTTCCGCGAACTTGGCGGCGAGCACCTCGCGGACATCGTTCATCGCGATCGAACGTCCCGTCTCGCGCGCGATCGAGGTGACGCCGGTGCCGTGCAGTCCGCACGGCGTGATGAGCCGGAAGTGCTCGAGGTTCGTGTTCACGTTCAGCGCCCAGCCGTGCGAGGTGACCCAGCGGGCGATACGCACGCCGATGGCCGCGATCTTGTCGTTGCCGACCCAGATGCCGCGCCGCCCTTCGACGCGCGTCGCGGTGATGCCGTACTCGGCGACCGTGCGAATCAGCACTTCCTCGAGGTTCGTCACGTACTTGCGGATGTCGCGATTGCCTTCGCCGAGGTGCAGGATCGGATAGCCGACGAGCTGGCCGGGACCGTGATACGTGATGTCGCCGCCGCGGGTGGTCTCGTAGAAGCGCACGCCGTTCGCGCCGAGCGCGGCAGGCGAGGCGAGGAGATGATCGAGCTTGCCGCCGCGGCCGAGCGTGATCACCGGCGGATGTTCGAGGAGCAGCAGCTGATCGCCGATCGCCTCGCGCTGCCGCAGCTCGACGAGCTTCTCCTGCAGCTTCAGCCCGTTCTCGTACGTGACGAGATGGAGGCGATGCACGTCGCAGGTGCGCGGATCGGTCACCGCACTTCCTCGCGCAGTTTCTTCGCGTCGCGGAGAACGTTGGGATCGGTGGCGATGCGCAGCAGCTCGTCGATGATGCGCCGCGCTTCACGCTTCTGGCCCGAGTTCGCGGCGACGATGGCCTGGTTGTACATCGCGATCTGCCGGTTGACGGCGGCGGTGGCGGCGAGCGACGCGGCCTGCTGTTCGAGCTCGCGCCGCGCGGACGGATCGCCGATGGTCGACGCGAGCTGGCGCACGATGGTCGCGGCCTCGTCGAGCTTGCCCGCTTTCGCGAGCGCGGTGGCGCGGTCGCTCTCGACGCGCAGGCGTACGTTACGCGCGGCGAAGACGGCCTGCGGATCGCGCGCGCGCTCGAAGACGCGCGCGTAGAGCGCATCGGCTTTCGCGCGCTGACCGCCGCGCAGCAGCATCGCATACAGATGCACGGCGTAGTCGTAGCGCGTGGGCGCGAGCACGACAGCGCGTTCGAGCGGCGCGATGCCGGGAGCGAAGTCGTCCTCGACGAGATAGCTCGCGCCAATCGCGCCGCGGGCGCGCGCCTCGTCGCCGCCGAGCGCGAGCGCGCGTTCGGCGAGCACGCGCGCCTTGCGGAACGGAGCGAGGTCGCCCGGCGCGACTTCGTAGATGCCGGCGAACGGCCCGATCGCGCGCTGCATGAGGAACTCGGCGTAGCGGAGGTGAATGTCCGCGTCGATCGGATCTGCGGCGATGGCGGCCTCGAAGTCGCCGAGCGCGGCAAGCGCGCGCGCGTGGCGCGGGTTCTCGTCGAGCGCCGCGCGCAGATGGCGCTCCGCGTCTTTCTCGGCTCCTTCGACGTGCTGCAGGAACATGCCGAGCTCGCAGAGCAGCGACGCGCGATCGAGCGGCGCGACGTCGACCGCGGGATCGCCGATGCTCCCACGCAGCCGCACCATCTCGCCGTCGCGGCTGCTGCCGCGCAGCGCGCGGCGCAGATCGTCGAGCGACTTGCCGTAATGCGCTTCGAGCGCGACGCCGGTGTCGATGCCGAGCTCGAGGTCGTGCAGGAAGGCGTAGAACGCGTCGGCGTTCTGCTGCATCAGCCAGTCGACCGCGGCCCAGCTCTCCGCGTAAAAGTAGGTCGATGCAGCGGCGTCGGAGTCGCTCTTCGTCGCGAACATCTCCTCGATCGGCCGCAGCTGCATGCGCTGCAGCAGCGCCACGTGTTCCGAGATCGGGAAGCCCGCTACGACGCCGTCTTTCTCGATGTGCGCGGTGCTGAAGTACTCGGCCATGCCTTCCTCGATCCACAGCGGCGGCACGGCGTCGCCCTGGCGCAGCAGGTCGTGGATGAGCTCGTGAATCGCGGTGCGCGTGAAGCGGCGCTGCGCGGTGTCGATGAACATCGTGCCGCCGGCGTCGTGGTGCACGTAGACGCCGGTGGCGGGGGAGCTCTCGCGGCCGAGGAGGAGATCGAAGTACGGCTGGCTCTCGGCGCGGTTCGCGAAGACGAACACGGTCGTCGGCGTCGTCGCTCGCTGGAATCTCGTGCTCGTCTGCGTCAGCACCTCGGCCAGCGTTTCGAGATCCGTGACGATGTTGCGCGTGCGCGTCTCGCTCGCGCTGCTGATGACCACGAAATGCGGCGAGCGCGCGCGCAGCCACGCTTCGTCCGCGGAAGGAAATGCGATCGGCCGCTTCGGCACGTGCGGCGAGCCGTCGCGCACGATGCCTTTCGGCACCGGCGGGACGAACTGCGCCTGCGCGGAAACGGCCGCCGCGGCGAGGAGCAGGGAAACGAGGAGGCGCTTCACGCCGCCTCCATAACGTTTCCGCATGCGCTGGAGTTCCCGATGTTTACATCGTGAACTGGCCGCTCTCGATGATCGCCTTGACGCGCGCCATGAATTGGTCGGCGACCGCGCCGTCGATGAGGCGGTGATCGAAGGTCAGCGCGAGGTAGCACATCGAGCGGATGGCGATGAAGTCGCCTTCCTTCGTCTCGACGACCACCGGGCGCTTCTTCACGCCGCCGACGCCGAGGATGGCCACCTGCGGCTGATTGATGATCGGCGTGCCGAAGAGGCTTCCGAAGATGCCGGGGTTCGTGATGGTGAACGTGCCGCCCTGCACGTCGTCCGGCGCGAGCTTCTTCGCGCGCGCGCGGTCGCCGAGGTCGTTGACGGCGCGCGCGACGCCGAGGACGTTCAGCTCGTCCGCGCGCTTGAGCACGGGGACGATGAGACCCCACTCGAGCGCGACGGCGATGCCGATGTTCAGCTCGCGGTGATAGACGACGTTGTGCTCGTCCATCGACGCATTGAGCACCGGGAACTCGCGCAGGCCGGCGATGACCGCCTGCACGATGAAGGGGAGGTACGTGAGCTTGACGCCGCGCTCGGCGTAGGCGTCTTTGTTCTGCCGGCGCAGCTTGTCGACGGCGGTGAAGTCGACCTCGAAGACGGTCGTGACGTGCGCCGAGGTCTGCTTCGACTGGATCATGTGCTGCGCGATGCGCTTGCGCATCACCGAGAGCGGCTCGAGGCGGACGCTTTCTCCTTCCGCGAACGACGGCGCCGGACGCGGCGCGCGCGCCTGCGGCGCCTCGCTCGGCTGCGATGCCGCGGATGCGGCGGCGGCCGGCTGCTGCTGCGACGGCTGCGATGCCGCGGCCGGCTTCGGCTGCTGGAGGAAGTCGAGGATGTCGTTCTTCGTCACGCGTCCGGAGACTCCGGTGCCGGAGATCTGCGAGATGTCGACGTTGTTTTCTTTGGCGATCTTGCGGACGAGCGGCGACGACTTGGTGCGGCGCCGTTCATCGAGCGAGGTGATGTTCTCGTCGTCGGCGGATTCGCTTTCCGCGGGCTGCGACGCCTGCGGTGCCGGCGCCGGTGCGGGTGCTTGCGCGGGTTGGGCGGCGGGCGCCTCCTGCTTCACTTCCTGCGCGGTCGACTGTGCGGCGGCCTGCTGCTCGGGCTCTGTCGCGGGAGCGGGAGCCGCGGCGGGTTCCGGTGCGGCGGCGGATGCAGCGCCTTCCGGCGCGATACGCGCGACCGGAGCGTTGACCGGGACGGTGTCGCCTTCTTTGACGAGGATTTCGGTGAGGACGCCGGCGGCGGGCGAGGGGATCTCCGCGTCGACTTTGTCGGTGGAGATCTCGAGCAGCGGCTCGTCGCGTTCGACCTTGTCGCCGACCTTCTTCAGCCAGCGCGACACGGTTCCCTCGGCGATCGACTCGCCCATCTGCGGCATTACGACTTCATGTACTTGCGCCATGCGGCGCTTTTTACATGCAAACGATGCGCGCAGCAAGGGCCGGCGCGGCCGGCTGCGCTAAGGGCATAGCCAGGCAACACGTGCGGCTGCTTTCGATGAAGTTCAGTGCAGCCGCACGTGCGAATCGGCTATGCCCTTAGCGCAGCCGGCCGCGCCCGCCGGCGCTCTTCGAAGCGTGGGCGATTCGCATCGCATCGCGCGAGGCGTTCCGCCGGTTGCGCAAGTTGCGCCGCCGCCGCAATGAGGAGCCGCTCGATGTTGACGTCGCTGCACAGATCGAAGAAGTGCCGCGCGAGGTCGAGGCGCTGCTCGACGCGCTGCCCGCACATCTCGACGCGCTGTCACCCGCAAGCCGTGCCGTGCTCACGCTGCATTACGAACACGGACTGACGCTGCAGGAAACCGCGGACATCCTCGCCATCGCTCCCGGCACCGCGAAGTCGCGACTCGCGTACGGCCTGCGCTGCCTCCGCCGCGCACTGGAACTCGCGTGAAGCAAAACACCATGGTCTGGACCTACGTCGTTCTCGAAGCCCTCGTGCTCATCCCGCTCGTGCTCTACATCGCTGCCACAAACACTGAAGGAGATATCGATGGTCACCGAAACGAATCTCGACCCCGTCCGCCGCGCCACCCTCGACCGCATCGATCGCGCGCAGTCGCACTTCAAGCTGTGGTGCTTCGCCGCCGCCTTCGTCCTCCTGCTTCTCTCCGCCGTCGCCACATACTCGATCGTCCTCCTCGGCCTCTTCGCGCTCGGCGCGTGGGATCGCCGCAACACGCTGCTCGTGCTGAAGGGGATCGAAGCGCTGCCGCGGTGACCTGGCGGTCGCGCGCTTCAGTCGGCGCGCAGCGATTGCCGCGACATGAGGACGAAGAACGCCGGCGTGACGACGATCGCGCCGGCGGCGGCGAGGTTGACGAAGAGGAACTGATGCGCGAGCGCGCCGAGGCTCACGCAGAGCGCGTCGATGGACACGAGATACGCGGCGACCCGCGTCGCGCGCGGCCAGACGCCGGAGCGGCGCGCCGCGCGCGACAGAGCGATCGGCCACGGCGCGAGCGCGGCAAAGCCGATGAACCACGTCGCGTCGATGCGGCCGGTGCCGAGGACGAGGAGGGCTTGTTGGCTGCTCGCGTCGAGCGAGTTCCACTGTTCGGCGATCGTCAGCGCGCGTTGCTGGACGTAGAGAAAATCGACGGCGGTCACGGCGAAGGCGAGGAGTGCCCAGACGCGCGCGACCTGGAGAAACAGATCGGGCTCACCGCGCTCGGGACGGACGCTCACGACGAGCGCCATTGCCAAGAGGGAAGTGATCGCGAACGCCCAGTAGTGCACGCGGAAGATCGCGTTGCCGTCGCGCGCGAGCGACGCGAACAGCGACGCCGCGCCCTGCAGCTGGCGCGCGGGAAGACAGAAGTGCGTCACGCCGATGACGAGATAGCCGACGGCGACGACCGCGGCGAGCATACCGACGCCTCGTTGCGAGCTCACGCACTCCTTACGCGCGTGCGGCGTCTTCGGATGTTCCGGCGCGTGGCAAAATCCCGCGACATGTCAAATGACCCGTTTGGCGGACGGCAGCCCACGAGCCACGAGCGCATGACCGGACGCCCGTGGGATGCGTCGTATCACGACGGTCCCGCGCCGTGGGACATCGGCGCGCCGCAGCCTGCGTTCGTGCGTCTCGCGCATGCCGGCGCGTTTCACGGCGCGGTGCTCGATGCTGGCTGCGGCACCGGCGAGCACGCGCTGCTCGTCGCCTCGCTCGGCTTGCCGGTCCTCGGCGTCGACGTCGCGGAGACCGCGATCGCCATCGCGCGCAAGAAAGCGACCGACCGCGGCCTCGACGCGGACTTCGCCGTCGCCGATGCGTTTGCACTCGAACGCCTCGGCCGCACGTTCGACACGGTGCTCGACTGCGGCCTCTTTCACACCTGCGACGCCGACGAGCGCCCGCGCTACGTCGCCAGCGTCGCGTCCGTGACCACGCGCGATGGAATGCTCTACATCCTCTGCTTCAGCGACCAGGGTCCCGACATCGGTCCGCATCCCGTCAGCGAACGGGAACTGCTCGCCGCGTTTCCCTCGGACAGCGGCTGGACCGTCCTCCGCATCGAATCCGATCGCGTCTATACGCGCTTCCACGGCGAGCACGGCGCACCAGCGTGGCTAGCGGGGATCCGACTCACGTAGTCGCCGTCAGCACGCGAGCAGCTCGCGCGGCGCGCGATTAGCACGCCAGAAACGACTCATCACGTGCAGATCGGTGGCGTGAACGCCGGAAGCGACGGAAGAACGTCGGCGCTGGTGGCATGAATGCGAGAAGTTCTGGAATGAACCTCGGAACCCGTCGCATGAATGCGAGAAGTTCCGGGATGAAAGCCAGAACCGGTCGCATGAAAGCCAGAAATTCCGGGATGAAAACCAGAATCAGTCGCACGAAAACCAGAAATTCTGGATTGAAAGCCAGAATCAGTCGCATGAAAGCCAGAAATTCTGGATTGAAAGCCAGAATCGCTCGCATGAAAGCCAGAAATTCTGGATTGAAAGCCAGAATCGGTCGCATGAAAGCCAGAAATTCTGGGATGAAAACCAGAATCAGTCGCATGAAAGCCGAAAATTCTGGGATGCATCCGGGAACTGGACGCGTGAAAGCCAAGATTTCTGGATTGAATCCGGGAAATGGACGAGCGAGTCCGGCAACTGGACACGTGAATCCGGTAATCGGACGCAAGATTGCATGCACGTGGCCCGTCGATGCGAGCGCACGCGATCGAATCGCGAGCCGCCGATGAAGGGTTCCGACCGCCGGCGCCACGTCGATGTCGCCGCGCGCTACCTATCGGTTTATTGGCCTCTCGCCGCCGGGAAAATCGTTGGCGCCGTCTGCTTGGGCGGCGCGGGGATGGGCGGCACGGGCATGTCGGAAAAAATGTGGAGAACCGGCGTGATTGCCGCGAGGAAGGGATCGCTCGCGAGGAGCCGAGCAGTGACTTGCAGCGCTGACCGGATGCCGAGGCGTGTCCCAGCCGGCGCAGACGCCGAGGCGGCGTGCACGGGAAGGGCGGACGCGAGTGTGAGTACGAGAACGAGGGGAAGAGAAAGTTTCCGCATGGCACCTTCTTTCGGAACGGCCGGAGTTGGCGCGCGATCCTGATGACAAGGTGACGACGGTGAGAGAAGGGTTAGACGTTTTTTTCTCCGGCCGGCTGTGGCGGCCGAAATTCGGCGTTCCGGTGCGATAACAGATCGTCCAGGTAGTCCCGTACGTGCTGGATCAATGCGCCGTCGGCGCGGCCTACGGACAACGCGTCGCGGAGGAAGGCGATCGCGTAGTTTGCTCGCTGGCTCATTCCCTCGGCTGCGAGCTTGACCACGACGCCCTCCACGACCGGCGGAATCTCATCGTTGCGCCCTGCGAACCAGAGCGCTTCGGCCAGGTACAGCCTCACGACAGCGCCGTCGTTCGCGCTGCCCATCGCTTCCAGTTCCTGAATGGCGCGCCGGAGAACAGGCATCGCTTCATCGAACCGGCGCTGATGGGCATAGGAGACGCCGAGAACCCATTCCGCCCGAATCCGATTCACCATCGACCCGAGTTCGTCCCACAGAGGCAGAACTTTCAACAGATAGGCCTCAGCTTTCGCATATTGCGACATCTTCACGTAGGCGCCTGCAGCACTGCCCAGTGCATTCGCGAGCGCGACGGCGTCGGAACCGGCGCGCGCGCGACTCACCAACTCTTCGTAGATCGCCGCGGCGGTCACGAAATCGCGCTCGAAGAATGCCACTGTGCCTTGGATCAAGCGGGCACCCGCGGCATTACGCTCGTCGCCGAACTCCACGAATTGTTTTTCGGCGGCCGCAGCCAAGGCAGCGGCCTCCCGCGGTCGTTCCGTTTCAGAGCAGATGGTTGCACGCAGGAGGCCTATGATTGCTGCGTCCACGGCGACGCCATCATTTCGTTCGTCGAGCGTTGCCTGCGCGGAATCGAGAGCGTGTTCGGCGTCGCGATAGCGGCCGCAGAAAAACAACGCTGCGGCTCTCTCGACCCACGCGTATGTCAGGAGGACGTGCGATCGTAGCGCGCCATCGCGCGCGAGGCGGGTGCCGATCGTCGTTGCTGCCGCAGAGAGCGTCGCTGCGAAAGGCGGCTGCCGGTACCGCACGGCTCGCGCAGTCGCAGTCAGCAGTTCCACTGTTCCAGACGTGTAGTACTCGTCGTGCTGCTCGATCGCGGCTACGGCGAACGCTGCCGGAGAGATGAGCGCACTGTCAAGTCGTTTTTGAGCATCGATCCTGTCGCGGTCGATGCGGCGGGCTTGTTCCTGAAGCCATGCGGGAGGGGCCGATTCCGTGTTGACCAGAGCGTCGCACACCAGCCACGTGTCCGGATGCTGGAGCGAGGACCGAAACTCCTCGACTTGGGCATACGTGGAACGGCACTGGCCGCACGTCGCGAGATGCTGTTCCATGTGCGGTCTGTCCGCTGCGGCGACGAATTCGTCGGCGAAATCCAGCCACTGGTCGTCGGTGTAATGCGTCATACACGTGGTTCCTTTAGCCTGCTGTAGACCTCGCGCGCACGTTTCAGGCAGCCGTGGAGCAGCTGTTTGACGTAACCGGGGGTCGTGCCGAGCCGTTTAGCGAGGATGGGTCCCAGCTCCCCCTCGAGGTAGTGCCGCCGCATGATGTCGCGGCACTTCGGTCCGACTCGCGCGAGGATCGCTCCTACTTCCGAATGTCTGGTCCATTGTTCGATGCGATCCGCCGCCGCTGGGTCGCTCGCCTCTTCATGTTCTGGGAGTAGCGGCGACTCGTGCCGTCGCTTACGCCAGTAGTGGCGGCAGCTATTGCCAATCGCGCCGAGGAGAAACGCGCGTGCGTCGTGGATACGTGGGCGGCGTTCCAACAGCGAGGCGAAGACGTCGTTCACCAGCGCATCGATGTCCTCGGCTGGGATACGGTAGCGAACGCGTGCCGTCGCGCGCAGAAGTCCCGCGTGTTCGCGATACATCACCTCGAGGGTTTCCGCAGCGGAGCGATGCTCGCCGTCCGATGTCAAAGGCATTCTCCCAAGACGAACCGCCGACGGTGGCGAGAATACCGAAAGGCGCGGCCTCCAGCTATCAGGCAGATGGCCATCGCCGGCGATGGCCGCTCGCGCGACGGCGGCCAGTCGCGGTTCCAGGTCGAACAAGTCGTGCGCTTCCACCAGGATGCCGCTGAGGCTGCGGGCGACGGCCACCAGGAGCCGGATCGTCTGCGTACGTGCGCCCTCCGTGCTGCGGAAGAGCCGCCGGACATGCCCGGCGCTCAGCGGTTCGACGCGCAGCAGACTCGCGATTCGCCGCGTGCGCCGCGCAACGTCCGCAGGGCTCAGGTGTAGATCACGGAAGAACGCGCCCAGGCGCGACCATGTCTGCTCGTCCCGCTTCACCACCGGAGGAGTGTCGCGAAAGCGGTCCATCCCTACCTATTGTCATCCACATCGAACGAACATTTATGTTCGCGCGGTTCGCGTACGCTGTCGGTCGATGCGACCGCCTACAGCCAAAAGAGCGAGAGCACGCCGCATCACGACGACGCGAAGCGTATCGGGAGTAACAGATTCGTGCCGTCGATTTTGTTCGATGAAAAGGAAACTCACCATGCGAATGCGAACGCTGAAGGTCGCTGCGATTTTTATCCTCGCTGCAGGCGCGGGAAGCACTGTGCGTGCTGGCACCGTAAACGACAGCGCGGCGCTTTCGCGTATGGCATTCAGGATGCCATACCATGTCCAAAGCGCAGGAACGAATACCTGGGTCCAAACCTTCGACCCGCCTGCGGACGGCGGCGACCTTGATCCCGTGGCGGCCGTCGATTCTGCAAACGGTGGTGCGCTCTTTCTCTTCGACGTTGCGGCGGGTAGTTCGCAGCAGGGTGCAGGCAATCGCCTGACCAGCCGGCGTGGCGCGCTTGCGCGGCATGCGCCGCAGTCCGACTCCAATAGACTCGAGTGTTACTGGGCGAACGGCGAGGCTGTCGAATTGTGGACAGTCGATGGCACCGGCGGCGCAGTTGCGCGGCACCGGTATTCGCTGGCTCCCTGCCTGCGGGGCGACGCGTTGTCTCCGACGGACGACGGCGGTGCGATCGTGCTTGCGCATACGTCCGCCAATGAGCCGGACGCGCGAATTCAATCCGTTCTGTTCCGTGTAGCGCCCGATGGCGATGTCCTGTGGGCGAAAACGGTTGACGCAGGCGCGGAGGACAACCGTACGACCGCTCAGTATCTGGCACGCGTCACGCCGGACCGGTGGCTGGTGATCGTCGGCTCGGTGGTTGATGCCGACCGGCTCACGGGCGCGGTACTCGCCGAAATCAGCGACGCCGGCCAAATTGTGTCCACCACTTCCTTCGCCGCGATGGTTTCCGGCGGTGACGAGCCGTCGCCCGTTTCCTACCTTCACGCGGTGGCACCCGCACCGGGTGGGTACTTGATGTCCGGCACGTTCGCACAACACATCATCAATAATGAGTATGCGAGCCATGCGTTCGTGGCCCGGGTCAACGCTGGCTCGGTGCAATGGGCGTTGGAACCATCCACCACGAACACCGCCACACGCATGCATTTCAACGACGACGGCACGACATCACTGTGGCCGCCTGCGACACGGCTCGACGCCTCCGGGCAAAGCCTGTGGAGTATTGTCCTTCCAGATTCTTCTGACGTTACGGCGTTCAGCGATGACGGAAGCATGTATGCCGATCCGGGGCAAGTGGAAGATCATTTGCGAGTCGTCGCCCCGGACGGCGCAGTCGGATCCATAGCATTTGCCGGGCTCTTACCCTACGTCAACGCGGTCGGAGATTTTTCTACAGGGCTTTATGCGCTAACTACGCCCGATAACGGAGACTTCTCCGCGGCCGGCCTGATGCGATTCGACTGGACAGCGCCCTCGTGTACTACTCCTTCTGACGCCGAGCCTGTCTCGTCGTTGCCCGTCGAGAACGAGGGTGATCCTTTGATCGTTACGATCACGGCTCCGGCGCACGCCGTGGCATTCGAAAACGTGACGCTCACCGAAGCGTGCATGACGCTCAGCCTCAAAGACTATTGCAACAGCAACGACGAGTCGGTGGGAAGCTGCTCTGCGTGCACGCCGCTGCCCCACAGCGACCCTGTCATTACGAGCAAGAAGGTCCGCCGAAATCTCATCAGCGTGGTCGTGAGCTACAACTTTCCCGAGCAGGCGACCGGGCGGCGGCTCGTCTTGAGGACCGCCGCGTGGACGGACGCGATGGGGCGGTCGTTCCCGAGCACGGTCGTTCACGAGTGGGCGGGCGATGACCCGGCGCTGATCACGAGCGGTCCCTTCGTGGTGAGCGACTTCACGGTGCCGTCGAGCGCACGTCAGATCCCGCTGATCGCGGAGGCCCGCTACAGCGACCCGACGCATGGCTGCGAGAGTTTCCAGCGCGGCTACGCGGCGACGGAATGCAATGTCTGCAATGGGACAGTCGGCGATCCGGTATTCGTGGCGGACGGCAACATGCGCTATGCCGAAGTCGATCCGCTGCCGCCGCTGATGGGCGGCGCGCTCGAGCGCACGTTCGACAGCGGCGAAGGACAGGGCGGCATCTTCGGTCCCGGCTGGATGACGATGTTCGATCAGAAGCTGAACGTCGAGGGGAGCACCGAGGAAGCGCCGGAGATCGTGCAGTTCACGACGGCTAATAACCAGCAGATCGCCTTCGGCCCGGACGGCGTCCAAGTGTGGCCCACCTCGTCCGGCGCGAAGGGGACGCTTCGGTTCGACGCGACTGCTGGCGGATACGTCTACCGCCCGCCCGGCGGTACAATCGAGACGATCTTCAATACTGATGGTCTCTTCGGTGGATTGCGCGACGTCGGCACCGGTCGCCGTACGAGCGTGCAGCGCTTCTATACGAACGGCGTACTGACGCGCCTCACCGCCACGGACTCGTGGAGCGGCGTCGTATGGGACATGACGCTCACCAGCGGCAGCGTCACGTCCATTGCGACAGCGGGATTCACCTGGACATACGCGTACACCAACGGCGCACTGACGCAGGTCACCAGTCCCGAAGGAACCTGGCGGACGTACGTGTACGGCAGCAGCGGCATCACGGAGATCCGCGACGGTGCGGGGAAACTGATCGAATCGCATCAATACGACGCGACCGGCCGCGCCACGAGCTCGTCCGGTCCCTCGGACGAGATCGCGAACGTCCAGTACGACCTCAGTGCACCGGATGGCACGACCATGACGAGAGTTACGACCAGCGCCGGCGCGGTCATGGACGCGAAGCTGGAACCGATCGGCGGCGCATACCGGCCGACGAGTCATGACGGCGGCTGCAGCAGTTGTGGGAAGGACGAAGTCGTTGCCTATGACGGCGGAGGCCGCGTCCTGCGGCGGCAGAACTCCGACGGCTACATCTCGCTCTACAGCTATTCGCCGACGCAACTGACGGCAACAGAGACGTATCTGCGGCCGGCGGCCTGCGATCCGTCGACGGTGAGCGATCATTGCCGCCAGACGTCCGCCTCACTGGCGACAGTCACACTGACCAGCACCAGCGCCGCTGTGACCACCACGTTTGCGTACGCCGATTCGCATTGGCCGGACAAGCCGACGACGATCACGACGACGAGCGCGCTCCATTCGGGTGGAACGACGACCGAACAGCGGACGTATGACCTTGTATCGGGCGAGTTGCTGGTCAGCACGGTGACCGGCTGGACGGGTTCAGTGACGCAGCAGCAGACGACGCGTACGACCACGACCGCGATGTACGACGGCACCGAGGGCGCGGCGTTCGAGCCGGGTGGGGCCTTCACGTGGACGGCGTCGCCGCAGCCGCATCTGCCGAGGTCCGTCGACGGCCCGAGAACGGATGTCGCGGACGTAACGGAGTACGTCTATTACCCGAACGAGAGCACGGTCCCTGCCTTTGCGCGCGGACGCCTCGCCGCCACGCGCGATGCCGCCGGTCACGTGACCCGGTTCGAGACCTACGACGCGTTTGGCAACGCGACACGCATCGTCGATCCGAACGAGGTCGTCACCGTAACGGCGACGGATGATCTGGGCCGCGTGCTGACGCAAACGATCCAGGGCGGCCACGGCTGCGACACCGTGTACGATCCGCTGTGCGCGACCAATCTCACCACGACGTGGACGTACAACGGCGCTGCCGCGCTCGCGAGCGTCACGAAACCGACGGGCGCGGCGACGGCGTACGAGTACGACGACCGCGGCCGAATCAGCGCGATCTCGCGTGGGCCGGCGCTCAATGACCTGCGCGAGCGTCTCGAGTACGACTACGACGCGGCCACCGGCAAACCGAGCCAGCAGCGTGCGCTCGCGCGTGAAAATAATGCGTGGGCAGAGAAGCACCGCACATCGTGGACGTACGATACTTTGTCCCGCATCGCACACGCGGTGAACGCCGATAACACCTTCGTCTCGTACACGTACGATCCGTCCGACCGCATCGCCACGATTCAGGACGAGAACCACAGCACACCGAACACGCAATATGCGTACGATCCGGCCGGTCGCGTGCGGTCGGTGACGCAGACGCTCTCGTCTTCGACCTCGGGCTCCGTCGTCACGCAATACGCATCTGACGTTGCCGGCAATGTCTCGCAGGTCACGGATCCGAACGGCAACATCACCACGTACACGTTCGACGATTTCGGTCAGCTTCTGCGGCAGGTCAGCCCCGTCACCGGCACCACGACCTACGTCTATGACGCTGGCGGTGATCTGACGTCCATGACGGACGCCAACGGTGCTACGACCACGCGCACGTACGATGCCGTTGGGCGCCTCACCGAAGCAGAGTCGGCGCGCTCCGGCGCTGATACGGAGACCGTGACCTACGAATACGATGGCGATGCGTGCGGGGGAGGCTACGGCGTCGGCCGGCTCACCACGATGAACGATCCCGTCGGCGAGTCGGCGTATTGTTACGACCGCCGCGGCCTTCTCCTGACGACCATCGACGGAAACGGATCGTCCGTGGGCTACCGCTATGACCTCGATGGCAACCGCAATCACATCTATTATCCGTCCACGCTCGATGTGACCTATACCTACGACTTCGCCGGCCGCCCTTCGAGTGTCACGGCGTCCGGAACGCCGGTCGTCACGGCGGCGTCATATCTGCCGTTCGGCCCGGCGACGCAACTCGCTTTCGGCAACGGTGCCACGAAGACGACGACCTACACCAGCCGCTACCTGCCGTCCGACAACCAACTCGTCGGACCGAACGGCACGATCGCGCACTATACGTATGCGACCAGCGATGCCGGCGACATCACGCAGATCCACGACGCCACCAGCGCGGCGTACAATCGGGACTTCGCCTACGACGATCTCCACCGCCTCGTCACCGCGACGGGCGGCGCGTCGCTCTGGGGCACCGGCAGCTACACGTACGATGCGATGGGCAACATGCAGACGCTCACCCTCGGCACCCGCTCGCTGACGTTCAGTTACTCTGGAACGACGCCGAAGCTGCAGTCCGTCAGCGGAACCGCGCCTGCGACCGTGACGTACGACAGCGCCGGCAACGAGACCTCGTCCGGCAGCTACAGCGCGCGAAACCTCCTGCAATCCGTCGGTTCGCTGAGCAGCGGCACCACATACCAATATGACGGCCGCGGCGTGCGTATCACGGAGACATTCCACGCCAGCCAATCGTCGTCGACGAGCACCTTCGTGTACTCACCCGAACTGCACCTTCTGGCGCGCAACGCACCCGACCAGAACTGCGGCCTGCACGGCTGCACCGACCTGAGCGCCGACTACGTCTGGTTCGACGACCAGCCGGTCGCCCAGGTCTCACCCGCCGGCGACGTCCTCTACACCTTCACCGACCACCTCGGTACTCCCATTCTCCAGACCGACGCCGACGCCAGCGTCGTCTGGCGCGCGGAGTACGAGCCGTTCGGCGCCGTCTACAAACAACGCACCGGCACTACCTCGGATCAGATCCTGCGGTTCCCCGGTCAGGAACAAACAGCCTCGCGTAGCGACACGAACTACAACATCTTCCGGTGGTACAGGGCGGGGTGGGGGCGGTATACGCAGGCGGATCCGACCGGCTTCGGCGGTGGCGATAGGAATCTTTACCGGTACAGCCACGCGAACGCCGTCAATGCGTCGGATCCGGATGGCTTGTCGGGTTATGTCACGATTTACAGCGAAGCAAACGCCGGCAATTCTGCTCCTGTGTGGGATGGCCACGCGTTCATCGTCTATCAGTCGGACGACGGTGAGGCCACATCGTGGGGGACGTTTGGCTTCGGAGTAAAGGCGTCGCGGGGACTGAACGAAAATTGGGAACTGGATCATCGGAGCGACTATTTTGAGCGAACAGGCGAGTACGATGTGGTCAGTCGAACCATGTGGATCGACGACCAACAGGAGGCCGCCCTCCGCAAGACAGTCGAACGATACCGGGCACTCGGTACGGGTGCTTGGCAGGCGACCCATCCGTGTAGCGGCTTCGCTGCTGATGCGTGGGCTGCGGCCACCGGCGAACGATATACGGATTTCGACCCCGGCGATGTTTATCATAATCCGGCGACACTGGCGAGACATCTCCGAGCTGCGAATCGCGGATTAGGCGCACGCGTTGTACGCTGGAGGAGCCGCAATTGAAGACCATGAAATACATTGTGCCGGTGTTAGGCGCGGGGTTGATAATCATACTCGTCGGTTTTCGGCGTACTTACGTGTACCCAGCCAGCAGTTTGGTGGACCTTCACGCCGTCCCGCAAAATGGTCGGAGCCTACTAGTGTCTGGCACGCTAAGAAATGGTGGAGGAAAGATTACGCGCATTACCCATATTCAAGATGGCGACGAAGTTTTGGTGCGCGTATATGGATCCGCAATACAACCCAAGGACAAGCCGGGCGGTTATTCCGGCAGCTTCGCTTTCAGGCTTCCTCTGTCAGCGAATGTGACTGCGGTACGCGTGGGCGACGGCGCTCGGACGGTGACGATTGGATCGGTCTTCGGCATTTGTATTCGCGTGCCACGCCTGCATCGCAACGCGAATTCCAATCGAATCATCTGGTTGCGTCACGTCGCGTCGGTGACCGCGCGCGACGGAAGGCTCGACATCCTCTGCTTTCGCGATCAACGCGCAGACGTTGGCGAACGCGATCGGCGGGCGCTTTCGCCGCCGACGCGCTTCAGCGGATGTGCGAAGCACGCTGCGTAGCCGCCGTGGCTCGCGCGATCCAGGCAGACCTAGACCCCCCCTCAGTACGCGAGCAGCTCGCGCGCCGCGGCGAGCACGCGCGTCTTGTCCGGCAGTGCGGCGGCTTCGAGCGGGGGCGAGTACGGCGTCGGGACGTCAAGCGCGCCCACGCGCTTGATCGGCGCGTCGAGATAGTCGAACGCCTTCTCCGCGATGCGGGCGGCGAACTCCGCGCCCGCGCCGCCGGTGAGCGGCGCCTCGTGCAGGATCAGTACGCGGTTCGTCTTCGCCACCGACTCGAGGATCGCCTCCTCGTCGAACGGCAGGATCGAGCGCAGGTCGAGGATCTCCGTCGAGATGAAATCCTTCGCCAGCTCGTCTGCCACTTCATCGGCGAGATAGATCATCGCGCCCCACGTCACGATCGTGAGGTCTTTGCCCGCGCGACGCCGGTTGGCCTTGCCGATCGGCACGATGTAGTCGTCTTCCGGCAGCGTTTCCTTGATGCGGCGGTAGAGGTACTTGTGCTCGATGTAGATGACTGGATCGTCGTCGCGGATCGCGGCCTTCATGAGCCCCTTCGCGTCGTACGCCGTGCCCGGCGCGACGATCTTGAGGCCGGGCCGGTTCATGAACATCGCCTCGGGATTCAGCGAGTGGAACGGGCCGCCGTGCACGCCGCCGCCCGCGGGTCCGCGCACGACGAGCGGGCACGCGCTGCCGACGCGGTAACGCGACGTCGCCGTGAAGTTGACGAGCATGTCGTACGCGACGGTGATGAAGTCGATGAACTGCATCTCCGCGATCGGGCGCATGCCCATCAGCGCCGCGCCCGACGCCGCGCCGACGATGGCCACCTCGGAGATCGGCGTGTCGATCACGCGTCCCGGTCCGAACTGGTCGAGGATCCCGGCGCTGGTCTTGAACGCGCCGCCGTAGGCGCCGACGTCTTCGCCGATGAGGAACACGCGCTCGTCGCGCGCCATCTCCTCGATCATCGCGGTGCGAATGGCGTCGAGGTAAGTCGTCTCAGGCATCCCAGTATCCGTCTCCCGCGAAGAGTCCTCGCGTTGCTTCTTCCGGCTTCGGCATCGGCGAGCGTTCGGCTTCGTCCGTGGCGACGTCGACTTCGTGACGCACGCGCTCCTGGATGCGCGTGAAGTCGTCCTGCGTCGCGGCGCCGAGCTCGAGGAGCACGCGCTCGTAGCGCGCCACCGGATCCTTCGCCTTCCACTGCTCGATCAGCTCCGGCTCGACGTACGCCTGGTTGTCGTGCTCCGCGTGACCCTTCATGCGGAAGGTCTTCACCTCGAGGAGCGTGACGCCGCCGCCCGCGCGCGCGCGATCGACGGCGCGTTTCGCGGCGCCGTACACCGCCAGCACGTCGTTGCCGTCGACGGTCTCGCCCGCGCAGCCGAACGCGTACGCCTTGTCGGCGAGCGTCTTCGCCGCGGTCTGTTTGCTGGTCGGCGTCGAGTACGCGAAGCCGTTGTCCTCGATGACGACGACGAGTGGCAACTGCTGCACGCTCGCGAAGTTCATCCCTTCGTAGAACGCGCCCGTCGACGAGCCGCCGTCGCCGATGAAGGCAAGGCCGACGAGGTTCTTCTTCTGCATGCGGCCCGCGAGCGTGATGCCGGCCATCACCGGAATCATGTCGCCGAGCTGCGAGATCTGGCCGATGAAGCCGTCGCGCGCCGGATGTCCGAAGTGGATGTTCAGCTCGCGGCCGCGCGTCGGGCTGTCGCCCTTGGCCATGTACTGCTTGATGATGTCGGCCGGCTTGGCGCCGGCGACGAGGATCGCGCCCATGTTGCGGATGAGCGGCTGCACGACGTCGCCCTGCTTGTAGTCGAGCGCGAACGCCGCGGCCACCGATTCGCCTTCCTGGCCGAGCGAGCGATACAGGCCGCCGATGACTTTAGCCTGGCGGAAGAGCGCCACGAGCCGCTCTTCGAGCGTGCGCGTGAGGCGCAGGTAGTAGTCGATCGAGAGCAGCTGATCGCGCTCGAGACCGTGGGTGTTGGTGCTGGTGAGAACTTCAGTCATCAGTAGTGAATCGCGTGTCCCGCGACGTCCTCCGCCGCTTCCATGAGCGCCTCGGAGAGCGTCGGATGCGCGTGAATGGTTTTCGCGATCGACTCGCTGGTCGCCTCGAGCTCCAGCGCGGCGCACGCCTCGACGATCAGCTCCGTCGCTTTCGGTCCGACGATGTGCACGCCGAGGATCTCGTCGTACTTCGCGTCGACGACGTACTTCACGAGGCCGCTCGCCTCGCCGACGATCTTCGCCTTCGAGTTCGCGGTGAACGGGAACTTGCCGATCTTCACGTCGTACCCGCGTTCCTTCGCCTTCTTTTCCGTGAGGCCCACCGACGCAACCTCGGGGTCGGTGTACGTCGCATTCGGCACGTGGTCGTAGTTGATCGGACGCACTTCCTTGCCAGCGATGTGCTCGACGGCGAGGATGCCTTCGGCGGACGCGCAGTGCGCGAGCGCGGGCGTGGGGACGATGTCGCCGATCGCGTAGACGTTCGGCTCGCCGGTGCGCATGAGCGGATCGACGCTGATGTAGCCGCGCTTGTCGAGCTGCACGCCTTTGAGGTTCTCGAGTCCGCAGTTCGACGTCACGGGGCCGCGGCCGGTCGCGGAGAGCACGAGCTCCGTCTCGATCGTCTGCTGCTTGCCTTTGGTCTCGACGACGGACTTCACGCCGCTGTCAGTGACCTCGCACGACAGCACTTTCGCATCGGTGAGGACGTCGACGCCTTTCTTCTTGAAGATGCGCGTGAACTCCTTCGCGATCTCCTCGTCTTCGATCGGCAGGAGCTGCGGCATCACTTCGACGATGGTGGTCTTCGTGCCGAAGCGCGAGAAGATCGACGCGAATTCGGAGCCGACGGCGCCGGCGCCGATGACGAGCATCGACGCGGGGATGTGGTCGAGGTTCAGGATGTGATCGGAGTTGATGATGCGCTTGCCGTCGGCCTTGATGTGCGGCAGGTCTTTCGGCACGGAGCCCATCGCGAGCAGGATGTTCTTCGTCTTGAGCTTCTTGCCGTCGACCTCGACGGTGTTGCGGTCGATGACTTTGCCGAAGCCGGTGATGCGCTCGACCTTGTTCTTCTTGAAGAGGAACTCGATGCCTTTGGCGTTGTTGTCGACGACGCTCTGCTTGCGCTTCTGAACCTGCGAGAAGTCGATCGTCACGTCGCCGACGGTGATGCCGAAGTCCTTCGCCTTCTGGATCTTCTGCCAGATGTCGGCGTTCTCGAGGAGCGATTTCGTGGGGATGCAGCCGCGGTGCAGACAGGTGCCGCCGAGGAAGGGATCCTTCTCGATGACGCCGACTTTGAGACCGAGCTGCCCGGCGCGGATTCCGGCGACGTAGCCGCCCGGTCCGCTGCCGATGATGAGTACGTCGTATTGCTGTTCTGCCAAGGGGTACCTCCGTGTGCGGCGCGCATTATAGGGCGCGCCCGCATCTTGTCATGAGCGCGTGCGGCGGATGAAGCCGCCACGGCGTTCACGGATGTTTTCCAGGTTCCGTGAATCGTGCGGCGTAGACTCCGCGCACCGATGAAGAAACAAGCGCTGCTCGTGCTCGCATTCGCTCTCGCGTTGCCCGCCTTCGCGAAACATCGCGCCGTCACGCCGGGCGACGGCTCGCGCTGCGTGTTCCTCAACGCGCCGCTCGCGGAGACGGTGACCAGCGTCTTCACGACGGACGATCGCTACGTGTACTTCGCCGAAGACTTCGGGTCGCTGTATCGCGTGCCGAAGAACGGCGGGGAGGTGGAGGAGATCGCCGATCTCTCCGACTGGCTCGTGCTCTCGATGACGGTCGACGGCACGCACATCTACATCGGCGCGATTCCGCCGACCTTCGACGATCCGCTGCCGGCCGGCGCGATCCTGAAGATCCAGAAGCCGGACGTCATCATCGGTGCGCTGCCTCGGCCGAAGTCCGACGTCGAGGTCATCGCGTCGGATGTCATCGCTCCCTTCTCCATCGCCACCGATGGTACGTACGTGTACTGGGTGTCGGTGGGAACGATCTCGATCGACAACCAGACCATTGAGCCGGACGGCAAGATCGAAGGCGTGCGCAACGACGGGGTCGGACGCGTCACGCTCGCGTCGAATCTCTCCGCGCCGATCGAGCTGCTGCTCGACGGAGACGACATCTGGTTCAGCGAGTCCGGCGATGCGACCGGCAATCCGGCGCAGGGACTGCGGCGCGTGGCGAAAGCGGGAGGGCCGGTGGTGCACGTGACGGACGCGATCTCGGCCGGTCCCATCGACGACGCGGGCGACTCGATCGTCACGCTGGGTGCGACCGATAGCGGCGCGGGTCTCTTCCGCATCGCGAAGGCGGACGGCGCGATCACGCCGCTCGTGCTCGACGACGCGATCGAAGGCGGGCCGCGCGTCGAAGACGGCACGGTCTACTTCATCCGCTCCGGCGTGGATTCGGAAGACGCGTCGATCATGCGCGTGCCGCTCGCGGGCGGAACGCCGCAGCTGATCCGCACGTCGAGCATCGGCTCGGATCTCTTTGAAGTGGATGCGTGCGCGCTCTACATCAGCGAAGAGACGTTCCTCTCGAAGGTGCCGCGGTAAGTTCCGCGGCACCTTCGCTGATCACGCTCTCTACTGCGCGGGTACGTACGTCGGGTCTTGCGTCGTGGCGTCGATCGCGGAACCGTACGCGGTCACGCGGCCGTCGCCGGCGATGACCTTCACCGTCACGCGCGCGTTGTAGGCGGCGTCGGTGAAGCCGAAGTCGCCGAGGGAGAACTGGCGGAACTCGTTCGCCGCGAGCGGGATCGTGATCACCGGCGAGGCGAGCGAGTCGGGCACGATGGCCGTGACCTCGACCGTCGCCGGCGCGCCGGACGTTTCAACGACCGCGATGTTCGTGCGGAAGCGCGACGACTGCTCGAGCTGCAACAGCTGCAGCGCGCGGTCGTTCATGCCGACCGACTGCGCGGGCGTGACGCCGGGGATGTACTGGCCGTAGGTGCCGTTGCCGGTCTGGTTGTACGTGCGCGCGGTGGCGGTGAGCAGGCTGTCCTGCGGCGTATCGATGGCGATCGCGCCGCCGAGGCCGTTCGGCTGCGCGAAGAACGAGCCGACGACGTTGTCGAGCACCTTGATCTCGCCGGCCTCGAGGTGAATCTGCTTCTGCACCGCGGCGCCGGGGTCGCCCTGCGGATAGAACGTCACCGTCGCGTCGGTCGCCGCGCCGGCGTTGAAGATGCGCAGGTCGCTGACCCAGTTCGCGACGCCGTTGTTGATGACGGCCATGCCCGGCACGACCCAGCGCTTCGATGCGACCGCGCCTTTGACGACGGGCGAGACGAGCAGCGGATCGTTGGTCTTGTTGTCGATCTCGGAGACGTACGCGGTGACCTTGCCTTCGCCGCCGACGACTTCCACTTCGACGCGGCCGTCGGTGAGGTTGTCGACGCCGTTCTGCGCGAGCATGCCGTTGATCTGGCGGTGCTCGCCGGCCTGCAGTGACACGGGGATGGTGGCCAGCAGCGTGTTCGCCGTGTCGTAGACGCGCACGCTGAGATCGACGGGCTGGCCGGACGCTTCCGCGAAGCCGAAGTTCGCGCGGTAGGCGCTCGACTGCGCGACCTGCTGCAGCGAGAGGATCGGATTCGGTCCGGTCGTCGAGCGGCCGACGAAGTCGGAGAAGAGCGTCGCCGGGATGAACTGTCCGAACGTGCCGTTCGGCGTGAAGTTGTACGTGCGGCTCGACGCGGCGGTGGTCAGCTGCCGGATCGTCGACGCGAAGGCGCCGAACGGCGCGGGCGCGTCGGCGGACGTCGTGAGCGGACGCAGCTCGAGCATGCCCAGCGTGCTCGAGGTTGTGCCGGTGCCGAAGACGCTGGAGATGATGTCGTCGAGCGCGATGGTCGCATTCGGCAGGATCTCGATCTCGGTCGAGCTGCCGGTCTGCGTGCCGTTCGTGCCGGTCGGCGTGTAGCTCACCGCGTAGCGCATCGTCTGCGCGGTGAGGTTCGTGACGCGGATGTCGGATTCAAAGAGCGAATCATTCACGCCGGCGGCGTGTCCCACGACGGGAAAGATGAGCGCATCGGGCGGCGGTGTGCCCTGACCGGTCGGCTCGACCGGCGTGACGAGGCTGACGGAGATCGGCACGGTCGTCACCGTCGACGCATGCGACGCGAAGCGCGTCGCGGCGGCGCCGGTGTATTGCACGTGGATCGTGCCCGTGTTCGTGCCGAGGGCGAGGGCGGTGGGATCGGCGCTGATCGTGAGCGTGATGCCTTCAGGCGGCAGCAGGCCCGACGACGGCGTGATGGTGATCCACGGCTTGTCGGCGGTGACGCTGAAGTGCAACGGCGGATTCGCGTCGCTGCCGGGGAGGAAGACCGTCTGCGTGACGTGCTCGGTCGAGCCGACTTCCGCGCTGCCGTTGTTCGTCTTCGACGCGACGATGAAGACGCCGACGATCTCCGAGTAACGCCCGCGCTGATCGTTGCACGTGCTCACGCCGCGCACGCGATAGAGGTACTGCCGCACGCCGGTCGTGACCTCATGCGAGAAGCGCCTGGAGACGTCGTTCGTGGTGAAGGTGGCGGCGTCGGAGAAGTCGGGCTTCGTCGCTTCCTGGATCTCGTACGTGGTGACGTTCGGCAGCGCGTCCCAGCTCACGGTGTAGGTCGTGTTGCTGAGCGCCTGGCCGATCACCGTCGCGGTCGGACGCGCGGGCGTGCCGCACGGCGGCGCCGGCAGCACGGTGAACTCGCTGATCGCGGACTCCGTCGACGGGCAGCCGTCGAACAGCGCCTCGACGTACGTGGCGTACGTGCCGGTGCCGAGGTTGACGGTCGCTTTGGGCTCGGTGGTCGAGGCGACGATCGCCGGATCGGAGCCGCCCTTCCACGCCCACAGACGATAGCCGGTCGCATCGGGCACCGGCGTCCAGAGGAAGGACACCGCGCCCGCGGTGATCTGATTCTCGGATGTAGGACGGAGCAGAATCGGCGCGCGGTGCGCGCATGCGCCGCCGTCCGCGATGTCGAACGTGAAGTGCTGCGACTCGACCGGCTCGCAGCTCGCGAAGAGCGCGACCACGAACCATTCGATGTGTCCCACCGGGAGCTTCCGCGAGAAGTGCGTGTCCTCGGTCGTCCCGAGCGCGGTCGGCGCGCCGCCGTCGAGCGAGGCGACGACGACGTAGCGCAGCGCGCCGCTGACCGGCTGCCAGCTGAAGTCGACCGGGTTCGCGACGCCCATCGCGCCGTCGGGCGGCGTGACGAGCACGGCGCCGGTGTCGGAGCAGCTCTGCGAGCGCGGAATCGTGAAGTGCACGCGCGCGGCGAACGTCGACGGGCATTCGTCGAACACGGCTTCGACGCTCGCGGTGATGCTGCCCGGCGGCAGGATGCGCGTCAGCTCGGTGTCGGTGGTGGTGCCGAGGAGCTGCGGCTCGCCGTCGTTGAGGGAGACCAAGAGACGGTACTTCTTCGCGCCGTCGACGCCCGTCCACGCGAACGTCACGGGCGAGGTCGCGGTCGCGCCTTCGGCGGGCGAGGTGATCGTCGGGACGCCGGTGGGGCATTCCCCTTCGGCGATGTCGACGGTGAAGAACGCGCGCGCCGACGCGACAGGATCGCAGCCGTCGAAGAGCGCCTGCACGAACCAGACGAACGAGCCGCGCGTGGCCTCGAAGTCGTAGTGCGTATCGCGCGTCAGCGCGACGTCGGCGAACGCGAGATCGTCGCCCGCGACCCAGACGCGATAGCCGATCGCGTCGGGCACCGCGTTCCACGTCAGCGTGACCGGCGTCGTGTGGATCGCGGTGGGCTGCTGCGCGGTGCCGGCGGGAAACACGAGCGTTGGCGCGGGACGGTTCTCGCAGCCCTGCGCGCGCGCGACGGTGAACCCGCGCTCGTCGGAGAGGATCGACGTGCAGCCATCGCGCAGCGCTTCGACGTAGAACGTGAAGCTGCCCGCGGGCAGACCGACGGTGGTTTCAGTTGCGCTCGTGCGCGCCACGATCGCGGGGACGCTGTCGTGCGACGACGCCCACACGCGGTACGACGTCGCGCCGGCGACCGCGCTCCACGCGAAGTGCACGGGCGAGGACGTCGTCGCATCCGCGGCGGGCGCGGTGAGCGCGATCGTGCCGTCGGGGCAGCTCACCTCGTCGATGACGGCGAAGAAGCCGATCGCGCTGCGCAGCTCGGGACACGCCGCGAGCTTCGCCACGACGAACCACTTGATGTTGCCGGTCGGAAGCGTGCGCTCGATCGAGTTGTCGGAGGTTTCGCCGTAGAGCGAGAAGCCGCCGTCGCCGACCGCGACGAAGAGTTGATACGAGGTCGCGTCGGGGACGTCGCTCCATGCGAAGGTGACGGGCGTCGGCAGATGCGCGCCGTTCGCGGGCGCAGTGAGCTGCGGCGGCGCGCTGGTGCAATTGGCGCCGGTGGTGACGGTGAAGACGCGGCGGTCGCTGAGCGTGGTCGGACAGTCGTCGCCGAAGTGCGTCTGCACGTACCAGAGGCCGGTGCCGGTGGTCAGCTCGGCGCTCAGCTGCGTGTCGTCGGTGTCGCCGAGCTCGCGCGGCTGCGCGTTCGGATAGAGCGCGTAGACGGTGTAGCGCGTCGCGCCCGCGACCGGGTTCCAGCGGAACGTGACGGGCGAGCTGAGGCCGCCCGCGTTGTTCGCCGGCGAGACGAGCGTCGCGATGCCGGGATTCGCAGGACAGGTATCGGTGCCGATCGTGAACGACTGGATGTCGGACGTCTCGCCCGGGCAGCCGTCGAACGACGCCTCGACTTTCCAGTGCACGGTCGTGGCGGCGAGCGTCGCTTCGTAGTGCGTGTTGGTGGTGGTGGCGAGGAGCTGCGGCGAGCCGTTGTCGCGCTGTACGAAGAGGCTGTAGCTCGTCGCGTTCGGCACGGACGACCACTCGAACATCACCGGGTTCGCCACGTGCTCCGCGCCGTTGTCGGGCGAGAGCAGCTCCGCCGGATGATTGTCGTCGCACGAGCTGGCGCCGACGACGTGCAGCGTGCGCGGATCGGCGTAGAGCGCGTCGCAGTCGCCTTCGAAGTTCGCGCGGATCTCCCACAGGTATTCGCCCGCGGGGATCGATTCGCTGATGGTCGTGGTGTGGATGTTCGACAGGACGACGTTCCACGTCGTGCCGCCGTCGGGCGACATCTTGAGGTCGTAGCTCGATGCGCCGGGGACGGCGGTCCAGCTGAAGTTGACGACGTTGGATGCAGGCAGCGTCGCGCCGTCGCCGGGCGACTGCAGCTGCGGCGGCGTCGACGGGCACGAGGTGTTGAACATCGCGTGCACCGACTCGGCGTCATCGCACGCGGTGGCGCGCGCTCGCACGTACCAGTCGATGTAGTGGCCCGGTCCGACGACGATCGTCTTCGACGTCGCGGTCGTGTAGCCCATCGTCGTCGGCGAGTAGCTGTCGAACCCGACGAAGACCTCGTAGCTCGTGGCGTTTGGCGAGGGATCCCACTGCAGCGTGACCGAGCCGTACGGAATGGTGGTGTCGGGAGGCGCGGTGAGGTTGGGCGGGGTGGGGCAGGAGGTGGTGGTGAAGGTGGAGCAGCCCGAGTCCGGCGGCGTGGCGCACGTCGGAACGCCGATGGCCTGCACGCGCCACTCGTACATGACACCGTCGTCGAGCGGACCATCCGGCGAGAAGTGGGTGGTCGTGACGTTGCCCACCGGCGACGCGCCGCAGCCGGAGCCCATGGGACCGAAGTGGACTTCGTAGTGATTCGCGCCGGCGACGGCGTTCCAGGTCAGCGTCACGCTTCCGTTGTCTCCGCGCGGCACGTTGCTCTGCATGTTGCCGGGCGAGACGGGCGTGATGCTCGGACACTGCGCCGCCGCGGCGCCTGCAAACGCGCACACGACCGCCACGCACAACACCAGGAGAAAGAGCTTTCTCATTCCGATCTCCGGACTCTCGATTGAAAGGGAACACCCCGATGACTTGACGTGCAATGTAAGACCAGCGTTTACAAACGGTCGTGACGCGCGTCACCGGTACTTGTTCGCGCCGGTATTGAAGACGACCACGCTCTCGTCCGCGCCGATCGCGCCGCGCGCCCGCAACTCCTCGTACGCGAGCCACGCCGCGCCGCTCTCCGGACCCGCGTCGATGCCCTCGCTCACGCGCAGCGCCGCCGCCGCATCCTCGATCCGCGCCTCGTCCACCGCGATCGCGCCGCCGTTCGACGTGCGCAACGCGTGCAGCATCAGCCGATCGCCGAGGGCGCGCGGCACGCGCAGGCCCCACGCGGTCGTCTTCGGCGACTCCCACTCCGGCGCGCGGTCGAGACCCTGCTCGAACGCGCGCACGACCGGCGCGCAACCGCTCGACTGCACGCTGAACATCCGCGGCCGCCGGGCATCGATCCAGCCGAGACGCTCCATCTCGTCGAACGCTTTCCACATGCCGATGAGACCCGTGCCGCCGCCGGTGGGGTACAGAATCACATCGGGTAGCGCGCCGAGATCATCGAGCAGCTCGTAGCCCATGATCTTCTTCCCCTCGACGCGATACGGCTCGCGCAGCGTCGCCAGATCGAAGCCGCCGTGTTCCGCGACGTACTCACGCACGCGCTTCGCGGCGTCGGTGATGACGCCCGGGATCAATTCCACCGTCGCTCCGTATCCGCGGCATTCCTCCACGATGGAGCTCGGCGTGTCCGGAGGCATGGCCACGAAGACCGGCAGCCCCGCTCGCGCGCCGTACGCCGCGAGCGCCGCGCCGGCATTCCCCGCCGTCGGCGCCGCCAGCGACCGCGCGCCGAGCTTCTTCGCCATCGTCACCGCGGCGGACATGCCGCGCGACTTGAACGAGCGCGTCGGGTTCTTGCTCTCGTCTTTGATGTAGACGCCCGGGCGCGTGCGCGAGGCGAGCAGCGGTGTCACTCCCTCACCAAGACTCACGATCTCCTCATCCGCGACCTCGGGGAGCACGTCGCGGTACCGCCACATGTCGTTGCGGCCCGCCGCGATGCGCGGACGCGGCGCGAAGTCGTACTGCACGAGCAACGGGCTCGTGCAGTACGGACAAAGATTAACGAGTTCGCGGATCGGCGACGTGAAGTCGCACGCGGAGCAGGCGAGCTGCATTACTGCTTTTTCTGCGCGTCCATCTGCTTCGCGAAGTCCTGAACGCTCTTCTGCGCCTCGCCCGGCTTGTCTTCGTACTTCGACAGCTCCTGCGCGTACGCGTTCAGCGCATTCTCGTACTTCGAGAGCAGCTGGCGGTTGTACGCGACGGCCGGGTCTTCGTTGTGCTGCGCCTGCATCTCCTGCTTCGATTTGTCGTAGCCGGCGAGGACATCGGCATACAACTTCCTGGTCTGCTCGTCCTTCGCCTCGTCGTACGCTTTCTTCGCTTCGCCGTACGCTTTGTCGAAGCTCGCGGCCATGCCTTCGCTGAATTTCTCGGACATGGCGGCCGTGCTCGCGGCGAGCACCTGCTGCTTGACCCAGAGGTATTCCTGCGTGTTGTAGCCCAGGTCTTTCGCGGCGCGCAGATCGGCGGTCACGAAGTCCGCCGCGGAGCCGAGGGCCTTGAAGCCGTCCATCATGCCGGCAATCGACTTCTCGCCCGACTTTTTCGCGTCGTCGGCGTGCTTCTTCATCTCATCCTTCGCCACCTGGGCGATCTTCTTTTCCTGCTCGCGCACTTTCAAATACATCTGGATCTGCGCGTCGGAAAGGCGGCCATCCGCCGGCGGGGTGTACTGGTCTTTCGAGATCTCCTGCATGAGATCGGTGGTCCCGCGCTTGTCGAGGTCTTTCGAGATCGAGGCTTTCTCGGCGAGCTCTTTCGCCTTGCAGCCGGCGAGCGCGAGTCCGAGACAGAGAACGACTGGAATGGTGCGACGCATGAGTTGGGTCTCCTCCGGTTGTTTTTGGACGCCTGATTGTACGGCACGCGCGCGCTGGCGATGTGATCGTGCGCACGCTCGCGAGACGGGAGTTGACCGGGAGCGCCTCCGGCGGGCCGGCGCGGCCGGCAGCGCTAAGGGCCTAGCCTAGACGCACGTGCGGTCGCGGTTAACGTCGTTGATGGCAGCCGCACGTGAGTACTGGCTAAGCCCTTAGCGCCGCCGGCCGCGCCGGCCCGCCGGAGGCCCCTCGGTCATCCCAGTTCGGCGAGCACACGCGCGCGCAGATCGTCGAGCTCGCGCAGGACGGCGCGCAGCGTCGCGTCGCGGGAGTCGAGTTTGCGTTGGAGCTCGCGGACTCTTGCTTCGAGGGGCTCCTCGTCGAGGACGGCGACGGCGGGGGCGTCGGTGGCGACGAGGTGTTCGGCGCCGAGTTCTTCGACTTCCTCGTGCGGCTCCACGATCGGCGTCGCGACGTCACCCGTGAGCGTTGCGGGGCGCGAGCGTCCCTCGGCCAGCAATTGATCGAGCGACACTTCCTCGGCGCGGTCGTAATCGGCTTCGACGGGTGCGGCGGCCTCGGGGAAGGGGACGGCATCGGCGAAGGGATTCGGTGCTTCGGCGGCCGGCTCGGAGACTTGCTGCGCTTCCGGCTCCGGCTCCGGCTCGGGCTCCGGCTGCGGGCGCACCGCGACTTTGGCCGGTGTCATTTTCTTGACAGGGCCTGACGAGGAGGCGCCCTTGAGTCGGGTGAAGAGATGCTTCGCGGTGATCTTCGAGACGAGCTTGAACGTCTCCATCACGCCGTCGCCTTTGATCGCGGCGGCCTCGGTGTAGGGATAGCCGTCGAGGCCGAGCGTTTCCTGAAGTTTTTCGACCGGCAGAACACCGGGGAGATCGCGCTTGTTGAACTGGATCACGATCGGCGTGTCGTTCGGATCGATCTGATTCTCGTCGAGATTCTCGAGCAGGTTCGCGAAGCTCTCCCGGTTCGCCTCGACCATCGCCGGTTGCGAGTCCGCGACGAAGACCACCGAGTCGGCGCCTTTGAGCACGAGCTTGCGCGTCTCGTTGTAGAAGACCTGGCCGGGCACCGTGTAGAGCTGGATCTTCAGATTGAACGGGCCGACTTTGCCGATGTCGACGGGAAGGAGATCGAAGAACAGCGTGCGGTCGGTCTTCGTCGCCAGCGACAGCATCTTTCCCTTCGACTTGGGATCGAGCTTGTCGAAGATGACCATCAGGTTCGTGGTCTTTCCGCAGAGGCCGGGACCGTAGTAGACGATCTTCGCCGTCATCTCGCGGGTGGCGTGATTGAAGAGGACCATGAGGCGGGAAAGTATCGCACATAGAATGAGCGCCGTGGATGAGGAGCAGCCGGTCGAGATTCCGGTCACCGACACGCTCGATCTCCACCCGTTTCGTGCCGCGGAAGTGCGCGACGTCACGCGCGAATACCTCCGCGAAGCGCACGCGCGCGGCTTCACGCAGGTGCGTCTGATCCACGGCCGAGGGATCGGCGTGCAGCGCGAAAACATCCGCGCGCTGCTTCGCTCGCTCGACTTCGTGCTCGATTTTCACGACGCCGATCCGTCGGGCGGCGGGTGGGGCTCGACGGTGGTGTTGATGGCCTCGAATTCGCTAAATGGGGAGTGACATGTCCACGCTTTACGAAGAATTGAGCCGCGTCTCGACGTACGAATACAGCGAAGAAGAAGTGCGGGAGTTCGAGGCGCTGCACGAGGAGATCCGCGCGCTCAAGAAGCAGCGCAACGCGGTCATCGTCGCGCACAACTACTACCGTCCCGAGATTCTGAAGGTGGCCGATTTCGTCGGCGACTCGCTCGAGCTCGCGCTCATGGCGCAGAAAGTCCGCGACGCCGACGTCATCGAATTCTGCGGCGTCAACTTCATGGCCGAGACGGCGAAGATCGTCAATCCGTCGAAGACCGTGCTGCTGCCGAACCTCATGGCCGGCTGCCAGCTCGCCGACTCCGCGCCGGCCGAAGATCTCGCGGCGAAGATCGACGAACTGAAAAAGCAATACGACGACCTCGCCGTCGTCAGCTACGTCAACACGACCGCCGCGGTGAAGGCGCTCTCCGACATCATCGTCACGTCCGCCAACGCGGCGAAAGTCGTGCGCTCGCTCGACAGCCGCAACATCCTCTTCGTGCCCGACCGCAACCTCGCGCGGCACGTCGCCGATCAGGTGCCGGACAAGAACATCATCCCGTGGGAAGGCTTTTGCTACGTGCACCAGCAGATCACGCCGGAAGAGATCGCGAAGATCCGCGCCACCGATCCGGAGCTGGAGATCCTCGTCCATCCCGAATGCCGCCCCGACGTCGCCAAGCTCGCCGACGCCGTGCTGTCGACGTCGGGCATGGTGCGCTACGCGAAGGAACGCCCCGCCTCGCGCTTCCTCGTCGTCACCGAATGCGGCCTCTCCGACCGCCTGGCCATGGAAGTGCCGGACAAGACGTTCCTCAAAGGCTGCAAGCTCTGCGCGTTCATGAAAGTGACGACGCTCGAGGACGTGCGCGACTCGCTGCTCTACATGCGCTACGAGATCGATGTGCCCGAAGACGTGCGCGTCCCCGCCGAGCGCGCGCTGCAGCGGATGTTCGACGCGACGGAGTAAACATTCCGTGGCGCGCGCGCCGCACCGCGGCGATCGTCGTATCGTGCGGCGATGCAGAATCGCCGTCTCGCGCTCGTATTCTTCGTCGCGTTCAGTGCGCTCGTCGTGCCGCGCGTTTCCGCGGCGACGCCGCAACACGAGATCGAGCAGTTCAACGATGCCTTCGCCGCGGCCACGCGGCACATGGACAACGCGGCTACGCTCGCGTTGTGGGCGGATGACGGCGTGAGCCTCCTGCCATCGACGCCGCCGATCGTTGGGAAGAAGGCGATCGGCGCGTTTCTCGACGGCGTGATGAAGCAGCTCGCCGGAGCGCACATGGAGTCGTTCGACATGCGCTGTCACGCGATCGAAGTCTCCGGACCGTGGGCGTCGGAGTGGTGCAGCGAACATCAGGTCGTGAAGCTCGGCGACGGCAAGACGTTCGACGGCTGGGGGAAGATGCTCCTCGTGCTGCATCGCCAGTCGGACGGCCGCTGGACGATCGCGCGCGAGATGTGGAACCAGGCTTCGCCGTCGGACTTCTGACGCGCGCTACGGCAGCGCTTCCGTGCGCAACAGCTGCAACGTCCCGCGCGTCCAGACGTACACGCTGCGCGTGGTGAACGTCTTCCTGCCGTCGGTCGACGGATCGCACGTGTGCAGGTAGAGCAGGCTGCTCCACAGCCGGAACGTGAACCAGTCGCGTCCCGCGCCCTCGTCGCCGTCCGGCGCCCAGCACGACTCCGCCGGCTTCGGCGCGAGCCACACGCGTCCGGTCTTCAGATCGAGAATCGCCCACTCGATGCAGTTCGTGCCGCAGCCCCACGACGCGACGCGGTAATGCCCGTTGAAGTTCGCGCCTTCACGCGCTTCCTCGCGCAACACCGTGCGATACCGATGCGCGCGTCCCGACGAGACATCCGGCGCTACCGCGCGCCGCGTGAGCCGCGCCTCGGCTGGATGCGCGCGGAACTCGTCGGCGCGCGCGGCGGTCGCGAGCAGCGTGAAGAGAAGCGCGAGCATCGCGTTCACTTGCAGATCAGCTGATAGACGCCGACGACGTCGTCGCGCACGTCATCGAGATCCGCCTTAATACCGGTGATGATCTTCTGGAACTCGGGCGTGCTTTGCAGCGGCTGCAGCCACGGATGGCGCACGAGCGCGTACCAGCTGTGATTGCCGCCGTCGGCGGTGCGCTGCAGCCAGACCAGCGCCTGCGCGTTGTCGCCGAGCTTCGCGTAGCAGAGCGCGATGCGCAGCGCGGCCCAGTGCGTGCGTTCCGCGTCGGCCTCGAAGCTCTTGATGTACGTTTCCGCGCGCGGACGATCGCCCTGCGCCGCCGCGATCATCGCCTTCAGGCTCTTGCCGAGGTAGTGCGAGGGGACGAGACGCAACGCCTCGTTCGCTTCCTTGTCCGCGGAGACGAGATCGCCGCGCATGAGGAACGCCATGCCGCGGATGTCATGTCCCGCCAGCGCGGTGTCTTTCGTCGCCAGCGCGTACTGCGCGTTCTGCAGCGCGCCCTCGGGATCGACGGCGTTGACATACCAGTAGCCGCGCGTGCGCGCCTCGTTCGACATCGGATCGGCCTGCACGAGCTTCGCGCCGACGCATTCGGCCTTCTGCAGATCTCCGGTCGAGATGAAGTACGTCACGACGCTGTGCAGCGCCTGCGTGTCGCCGCCGTGCAGCCGCAGTCCCGCGAGCGCCTCGCGCACCGACTCGCGGAAGCGATGCGGATCGCGCACGAACACGCGTCCCAGCGCGAGATGCGCGGCGGGGAGATTCGGATCGAGTCGCACCGCCTGCCGCGCGTACCACTCCGCGTTCGTGACGTCGGCTGCCGACGCGAGACTGCGCGCCTGCCCGAGGGAGAGGGTGGTGGCAAGATCGGCATAGGCGGCGGCGAAGGAAGGATCGAGCGCGATCGCCTTCTTCAGCGCCGCGATCTGCTGCTGATAGTGTTGCGGCACGAAGCTGCCGTTGAGCGCACGCGCGCGCAGATACTCCTCGTACGCCGCCGGATTCGCCGAGCGCGCCTCCGTGCCGCGATCCTCCGCTTCCTGCACGCCCATCTTCTGATTGAGGCCCGTGACCGTGCGCGTCGACACCTCGTCGATCAGTTTGAGGAGGTTGTCGCGGCGGCCGTCGATCGAGTCCGACCAGACCGAGAAGCCGGTGCGCGAGTCGGTGAGTTGCAGCGTCACGCGCACGAGGTCACCCGCGGCGAGGAAGTTGCCTTCGAGCACGCCGTCGACTTTCAGCTTGTCGCTCGCTTCCTTCGCGTCGATCTTCGCGCCCTGATACTCGAGCACCGCGGACGTCGGCCGCACCTGCAGCGACGGGATCTGCTGGAGCTTCGTCACGAGCGCGTCGGCGAGGCCGACGGAGAGGAACTCGTCACGTGTGCTGTTGGCGATGTTCCGCAGCGGGAGCACGGCCATCGAGCGCATCGGCGGCGGCGGCGCGGTCGACGTCGGCTCCGAGGACACGCCCGTGCCGTTGCGCTGCACGATGAAGATCGCGATGGCGACGATGAGCGCCGCCGCCGTCGTCAGCGCCGCGCGGATCCACAGCGGACGACGCTTCGTGCGCCGCAGCGTCGAGCGCGACGTCGTCGTGGTCATGCGCACCGTCGGCGTGTCGATCTCCTCGAGATCGGAGAGCAGATCGTGCGCGGTCTGGTAGCGGTCCTGCGGATTCTTCTGCAGCAGGCGCGAGATGACTTTCGTGGCGGCACTCGGGAAGGCCGGATCGACGGGGACGAATGGTTCCGGCTCGCCATCCCGAATTTTATCCAGCACCATCAGCGGCGCCTCGGCATTGAACGGCAGGTGCCCCGCGGCCATCTGATAGAGGACGACGCCGACCGAGAAGAGATCGCTGCGCGCGTCGGCGTTGAGCCCGCGCGCCTGCTCGGGCGAGACGAAGTGCAGCGTGCCGAAGAAGTGTCCCGTCGTCGACTCGAACGTCCGTTCGAGTCCGGGATCGCTGAGCGCGCGCGGCGTCGACTTCGCGAGACCGAAGTCGAGGATCTTCACCTGGCCGGTCGGCTCGATGATGATGTTCGCGCTCTTGATGTCGCGGTGGACGATCCCTTTCTCGTGCGCGGCCGCGAGTCCCGCCGCGATCTGCCGCGCGATCGAGAGGAACTCGCCGGTGTCGAGCGCGCGGCGGCGGATGCGCTGCGAGAGCGTTTCGCCTTCGCAGTACTCCATGACGATGAACGGCTGACCTTCCGGCGTCTCGTCGACGTCGTAGATCGTGGCGACGTTCTGATGCCGCACCGCGGCCGCCGATCGAGCCTCGCGCAGGAACCGCGCGCGCTTGTCGGGGTAGGCGAGCTCACCCGCGTTCAGGACCTTCAACGCGACGAGGCGGCCGAGGCGCTGGTCGCGGGCGAGATAGACCGTTCCCATGCCGCCCTTGCCGAGGACGCGCACGATCTCGAAACCCTCGAACGCCTGTGTTGTCTCGACCATCTGCGAGAGGACCGACTGCCGCGCATTCTACACGAGGCGCGAGAGTTGTTCCCGTGGCCGCATTTCTGACCCGCACGATGCAATCGTGGGTTATATTCTGAGCCCAATACAAATGAACGCGAGCGAATCCGTCGTTCCGGAAATCCTTCTTCCACCGCGGTATCAAGTGCGCGCGGTCCTCAAGCGGACGCCCGAGACGAGCGTGTATCGCGTCTTCGACGTCCCCGACCGCCGCGACGAAGCGATCAAGATCCTCTGCCACGAAATCGCCGACCCGCAAAAGCTCCTGCAGTTCAAGACCGAGTTCGCGACGCTCGCCTCGCTCGAGCACGCAAGCGTCATTAAGGTCTTCGATTTCGGCATCCTGCAGGATCGCTATCCCTACTTCACGATGGAGTTCTTTCCCGGCCGCCGGATCACGGAGTTCTTCGACGGCCAGAACTGGGACGCGCTCTACGACGTCATCCTGCAGATCGCCTCCGGTCTGCATCACATCCACCACCTCGGCATCATCCATCTCGACCTGAAGCCGTCGAACATCCTCGTGAGCGACGACGGCAAGGCGAAGATCATGGACTTCGGCCTGGCCATCGAAAGCCGCCAGGTCTTCGATCGTCAGATCCGCGGCACGCTGCAGTACATGGCGCCCGAAGTCCTGCGCCAGGATCGCGTCGACTCGCGCGCCGATCTCTACGCGCTCGGCATGACGCTCTACGAGACGGTCACCGGCGCGCTGCCCGGCTACGGCAAGCCGCCGATCGAAGTGATGCGCATGCATCTCGACGACGAGATCCGTCGTCCGTCGTCGATCAACCCGCGCGTGCCCGACGCGCTCGAGCAGATCATCACGAAGCTGCTCGAGAAGGATCCGCGGCATCGCTTTCCGTCCGCCGCCGCGCTGCTGCAGGCGGTCGCCGACGCCGCGGGGAAGAACGTGCCGCGCGCGGAGCTGCTGGTCGGGCGCGGCGAGCTGTTCGCGGCGCCGCTCATCGGCCGCAAGAACGAAGTGCAGCAACTGAGCGCGCTCATCGCCGAGGCGCGCGACGGACGCGGCAACGGCGTCATCCTCGCCGGCGCCGAAGGAATGGGGAAGAGCCGCATCGTGCGCGACGTGACGCTGCGCGCGCAGATGGACGGCGCGCGCGTCTTCTGCGGACGCTGCCCCGTCAACCGCAAGACGATCTACGCGCCGTTCTTCGAGATCTTCCAGCAGATGGTGATGGCAGTGAATCCCGACGTCGACGTCGCGGAAGAGCTGCGACGCATCCTGCGGCCGGTCGCCGCCGCGAGCGCGGGGCCCGACACGAACTCGCCGCAGCACGGCCAGAAGTTCCGTCTCTTCAACCGCATCGTGCAGTCGATGCAGGACATCTACGGCTTCCTCTCCGTCGGCAGCGAGACCGGCGGCTCGCCGCTGATCCTCGTCATCGAGGACGTGCAGTGGGCCGATCCGTCGACGGCCGAGCTCTTCTCGTATCTCGTCGGCGAGGCGAAGCAGAACCGCCTGCTGGTCATCGGCACGCTCACGCTCGAAGCGGGCGGCGAGGCGGCGATCGAGTCGGCGTCGCCGAACCTCTCGTTCTGGGAGCAGCGCGCGCGTGAAGGGAACTTCCCGCTCGTCCGCGTCGAGGCGCTCACCGAAGCGCTGGTCCGCGAGCACGTGCAGTCGCTCCTCGGCGAGACGCAGGTCTCCGAGGAGCTCGTGCGATGGATGCAGTGGGAGTCGGCGGGTTCGCCGCTCGTCATCCGCCGCATCGTCGACTACCTCATCACGCACGACTATCTGCAGTGGCAGCCCGCGGGCTGGAACGCGGACATGGACCGCATCCGCCAGCTGCGCGTGCCGGGCGGGCTCGCATCGATGCTGATGGAGAAAGTCGACGCGCTGCCGCCGGAACAGCGCGGGCTCCTCGAGATCGCCTCGATCGTCGGCGAGACGATGGAGTTCGAGCTGCTGACGAAGCTCAGCGACGCGACGCCGGAAGAGACGTACGCGTCGGTGCGCGCGCTGACGCGACTCAATCTGCTCGACCAGTCGAGCGACGGCCGCACGATCACGTTCCCGCAGATCCATCTGCGCGACGCGGTCTACAACGCGATGTCGGAGCGCCGCCGCACGGAGTTGCATCTGCGCGTCGGCGAGACCCTCGAGCCCGCGCTGCAGGACGCGTCGACGCAGTTCATCGGTCAAGTTGCGTACCATTTCGCGCGCGCGAACGACATCGAGCGCGGCACGCGCTATTCGATCGACGCGGGCGATCTCGCGTCGCGCACGCTCGCGCACGAGGAGGCGACCGAGTTCTATCGCGTCGCGCTCGAACTCATGGACCTCGGCGGCGTCGAAGAAGCGAGAAAAGCGGAAGTCCGCGAGAAGCTCGCCGACGCGTACTACCGCCGCGACGACTATCGCAGCGCGATCCACGCGTTCCAGTTCCTGCTCAAGAGCATCCAGAGCCGCAATCCCGATTCGGAGGCGAACGTCGACGTCGCGCGCGTCATGAAGAAGATCGGCAAGGTGCTCGCGCGCCGCGGCGATCAGGACGCGGCCATGACGTACTACCAGTCCGCGCTGACGATCTACGAGCGCCTCGAGCAGACCGTCGACGTCGCGGAGATGCTCAACCGCATCGCCTGGCTGCATCGCATGCGCGACGACCTCGACGCCGCGCGCGACACCGCCGAGCGCGCGCGCTTGATGCTCGAGTCGCAGACGTCGATGCAGCCAACCGTCGTCTACGGCTACGTCAAGAACATGCTCGGCCTCATCGAGTACGCGCGCGGCAACTGGCAGCGCTCGCGCGAGATCCTCGAGGAAGCGATCGCGATCGGCGAGCGCCTGCATTCCGACCAGCTCTGCAAGGTCGCGTCGATGAACCTCGGCAATACGCTGTGGAAGCTCGGCGAATGCGACACGGCGCTGCAGTACTTCCGCCGCAACCTCGAGATGTCCGAGGCTGAAGGCGATCTGTGGGATTTGGTGATCGCGTACAACAACGTGGGCGTCGTCGAGTACGGACGCGGCAATTTCCACGCGGCATCCGAGTTCTTCGAGCGCGCCGCGCGCATCGACGAGAAGATCGGCGCCGTCGATCACGAGGCGCTGGCGCGCGAGAACCTCGGTGATGCGCTGGAGATGCTCGGCCGCTGGGACGAGGCGCTCGAGCAGTACCGCCGCTGCGTCGCGCTGGAAGGCTTCGACGAAACGCGCGCGTCGCGGCTGTCGGTCTACGTGCCGCTCGCGCGCATCACGAAGAAGCGAGGCGACATCGCCAAGGCGCTCGAATACGGACAGAAGGCGATGGCCGCGGGCGAGCGCGCGCGCGACGAGGATCTGATCGCGGAAGCCGCGTATGTGCTCGCGTCGATCGAAGACGAGCGCGGAAACACGGACGAGTCGGAGAAGTGGCTCACGCGCGCGATGCAGATCTTCGAGGCGAATCGCACGCTGCACGGTCTCACGCGCGGACACACCGCCGCGGCCGTGCTCGTGCTGCAGAAAGGCGACGTCGACGGCGCCGTGTTGCACGCGCAGACCGCGGAGGCGTACGCCCGCCAGCTCGGCGACCGCTACTCGCTCGCCAAGAACGACTGGGTGTGGGCGAAGATCCACGGCTCGAGCGGCGACCGCGAGGCCGCGGCCGCGAAGTTTGAGGCCACGCGCGTCGCGTTCGAGGAGCTCGATACGCCGTACGACCTCGCGCGGCTGCTGTTCGACATCGGCATCCTCAAAGAAGAACCGGATGAGGCCACGCAGACCATCCGCAGCGCGATCCGCATCTTCGAACGCCTCGACGCCTCGCTCGATCTCGAACGCGCGCGCGGCGCACTGTTCCGCATCCGCCCCGCCGGCAAGGCGCCCGATCAGGGCGTCGTCGGTTTGTACGAAATCGTAAAGATCATCAACTCCACGCTCGACCTCGAGGAAGTGCTCAATCGCGTGCTCGACGTCTGCATCCGCCGCCTGCGTGCGGAACGCGGCATGCTCATCCTGCTCGATCCGCTGACCGGCGCGCTACGCACGCGGGTCGCGCGCAACATCCGCGAATCGGTGGAAGGCGACGCGCGCCGTTCGCCGCAGTCGATCGTCAAGGAAGTGATCCAGACGGGGCAGTCCGTGATGTCCGCCGACGCGCGCGCGGATCAGCGCTTCGTCGAATCGGAATCGGTCATCGCGGACAACATCCTCTCCATCCTCTGCGTCCCGCTCATCAGCAAGGACCGCATCGGCGGCGCGATCTACATCGATCACCGCCAGGCGCGGCATCTCTTCTCGCAGAAGGACCTCAGCTTCCTCGAGGCGTTCGCCGATCAGGCCGCGATCGCGATCGAGAACGCGCGGCTGTACGAGGAGCTCGAGGAAGCGCGCACGCGCCTCTCACTCGAAAACGAAACGCTGCGCCGCGAGGTGCTGGTCGAGAAGCATCTCGACTCCGTAGTCGGACAATCCGAACAGGTTGCGAAGATTCAGTTCGCAATCCGGAAGGCCGCGCAGGGTCACTCGACCGTGCTGCTGCGCGGCGAGTCCGGCACGGGCAAGGGCCTCATCGCGCGCATCATCCATAACATCTCGCCGCGCCGGAACGGACCGTTCATCAAGTTCAACTGCGCGGCGCTGCCCGAAACGCTGGCGGAGTCGGAGCTGTTCGGCCACGAGAAGGGTGCCTTCACCGGCGCCGATCGCCGCAAGCTCGGACGCTTCGAGCTCGCGAACAACGGCACGATCTTCCTCGACGAGATCGGGAAGATGTCGCTGGCCATGCAGGCGAAGCTGCTGCGCGTCGTCGAGGACAAGGAATTCGAGCGCGTCGGCGGCACGCAGACGATCAAGACCGACGTCAAGATCATCGCCGCGACGAATCTCGAGATGGAGAAAGCGATCGACGAGGGCACGTTCCGCGAGGATCTCTTCTATCGACTCAACATCATCCCGGTGATGCTCCCGCCGCTGCGCGACCGCAAGGACGACATCCCGCTGCTGACCGAGCATTTCATCCGCAAGATCTGCAAGGACCTCGGCATCGACAACAAGCGCCTCGAGCCCGGCGTGCTCGATCTCTTCATGCGCTACGACTGGCCCGGCAACGTGCGCGAGCTCGAGGCCACGCTCCACCGCGCTATCGTCATGTCCAACGGCGACATGATGACCAAGACCGAGTTCTACAGCCTGCGCAACGACTCCGGCAGCGTGGTGCAAACCGAATCGAGCGCCCCCTCCGGCGCGCTGCTGACGCCGATGGTCGGCAAGCTCGACATCACCAGCGACGTCTACGACGAGGTCATGTCCACCGTCGACAAACAACTCATCCTGCGCGCCCTCGAAACCTCCGGCGGCCGCATCCGCGAGGCGGCGCGAAGGCTGGGCCTCGCGCGCAATACGTTGAAGTCGAAGATTCAGAAGTACAACATTGCGGTGCGAGAGTAGGGGAGAACCGGCGCGTACGTCCCTCCTACGACACGCGAAGCGAGGAGGTCACCATGCAACTTGCCGCGGTTCGAGCCATCAAAGCGCATCTGCGGACGCTGGCGCCGCAGACGGTCGATCTCGCATCCGAACTGTTCCGCGCGATCCCTTTCCCGTCCGTGTCGATCGGGATCGCATACGGACAAGCCCCCGGTGACTTCAAACTCGCGGTGCGCTACCGCGATCCCGAATGGAACGCGTTGTCCGCAGAACGCGTGCTGCATTGGCTGACACGCTCCGCCGACACGGTCGGAATCCCGTTGTCCGCGGCTGACATCGATGCGCAGCACACCGGGCCGGTGCACGCAATCGCACTCGCGGACAGCGCGGGCGGGGGCGATGGGAATCCATTGCACATCGGATCGTCGGTGAGTCACTTTCAGACGCGCGCCGGCACGCTCGGATTCTTTGCGCGTTCGGTGGACGACCACACGAAGGGATTTGTCTCCGCAAATCACGTGATCGCCATGCTCGATGACGCCGCGCCGAACGATCCGATCGTCCATCCCGGTGGTTCGGAGACGAATCCGACGGTCGGTAGATTTCATCATTGCGTCCACCTGCGCGTGAACGGGGAACGGTTCGTCGACGCTGCCTTCGCGACCCTGGCGACGGAGCATTTCGACCCTTCTTCATTGCCCGGCGGCAAACACTTGAAACCTACGCTCGCGCAGCTCGGTCCTCAGCCGCTCGCCGTTGCGAAGTTCGCTGATGGAACGGGTGAGACGCACGGGCACGTCGTGTCGTTCGACTTCGACACGTTCCGAGTCCTGAGCTACGGGCCGCATCTCAATCGGGTGCCGTTTGAGAATCAGCTCGAAGTCGAGTCGACCGTCGCCGCGAAACGTTTCTCGGAACCCGGCGACAGCGGTTCGCTCGTCTATGACGATAACCAGCAGGCAGTCGGCCTTCTGTTTGCCCACAGCCTGCAGGGTGGCGCGTTCAACCACGGGTTTTCGTACGTGAATCCGATCTCGAGGGTGTTGTCGGACCTGCGCGTCGAACCCCTGTGACCGGATGAACGCCGCCGTCTGCTTTACGGCTTCGGACAACAACCCTGGTTTCCGCACTTTGCCGTGCCGTCGTTGATCGGTAGGCCGAGTTCCGGCGAGAACACGTAACGCGTGCCCGGCAGCTCCGGCGCGTCCGGAGCAATCCCGCGAGCGTTGTCCTGCAGGCGCCGCGACTCCACCAACTGCGCGTAGATCGGGAAATGGCTCGCTGTCTTCGTCTCATCGACCGGCAATGCGATATTGGCGATGGCGACATCCGTACCGGGTTTCAGCCGTAGCAGCCGGTTGCCTTCTTCACTACGAACGCTGACGGTGATCTCGTCGCCGTGATCGACCGTCAACAGGGAGACGACGGCGACGTCGTGGCTCTCACGCTCTGCGGCGGACTGCCCCGGCCGTCGAAACGCCTGTAGCTTTCCGCTCTGAAGTGTCAACTCGACGATCGCATTCGGATGCCGAGCGAGGCGTGCCGTGTCATCCGCGGCGCGTAACGACGGAACGAATTGGTCGTGCTGAGACGTCTCCAACCCGCTGCCATCGATGCCATTGAGCTGAAGCACACCTTTCGGCAGGCGAAAAATGCCGTCTTCCATGAAAGCCGCGATATCGGGGTCGTCCGTCTCCCATCCCGAGCGATCGAGGATGAACTGCGGATCGACGATGACGTACGGAAAATGCGGTTCGATGTCTTCGTTTGTCGGTGCCGTGCCGTCGGGCAACAGCACGGGACGAACCCCGTCTTTCTCCGTCACGAAACACACCAGGCCCACGAACAGAACGTCGTAGCTCTTTGGCTGGTTGACCGATGCATCGGCCGAGGAAACGCTTTCGACTTCGGACATGAATGCCTCCTTCTTTAGCTGCCGATCAGTTGGACGGCCGCCCACAATGCCGGCGGGTCACCGTCGTGAATGGCTTCGAGTTGTGCGGTGCGCAGCGCGTCTGCGGCGCGTACGCCACGCGCGAGTTGCGCGTGCACGAGCGGAAAAAAACGCGCGGACTGGTCGTCGTCGATGTCCCAGAGCGTAGCGACGACGCTTGGGACGCCGGCGGCGAGGAACGCGCGCGCGACGCTGATGGTTCCTTCCGGTCGGACCGGTCCGCGCGCGCTGCTGCACGCGGCGACGACGACCGTGGTCGTCCGAGTCAGACGGAGGGCGGCGATGGCCGGAACGTCCAGTCGGCCGCCGGTGAACATCAATCCGGCGTTCCCACGTTTGTCATCGGGAAGAACGCCATGCGTGGCGAGATGAATCACGTTCGCCGCCGACGCGCCCGCGGTGAACGCCATCGCCGTCGCAGAACTGTTTGTGAGACGTGTCGCGTCGGCGTACAGCGACGCGACAGCCGAGGCTTCGCGATCCGCAGCGGGGAGCGGGTCGCTGCCGTCGACGGATGGATTCGCGACGACAAGGACTCGTGGCGCGCGCGCCGTCTCGATTTTGCGTGCACCCATGCGCGCGTAAACGGACGCACTCGGTGCGATGACGAGCGCGTGCTCTTCGATCAAAAAGCGTCCGCCGCGATCGGTCAGCGCCGCGAACGGCGTGGCCGCGATCGCCGGTCCGCCGACGAGCACCAACTCCGTTTTGTTCGCGACGAAGCGCTCGATCGGCTCGACGAGGCGGCGATGGAGCGAGCGACTGAGGCCGCCGACGGTGGTGTTAGTTGCCAGCGGCAGCGCGCGGCGAAATCGTTCCGTGTCACGCTCGAGAGTCTCGCGGCTCACCGCCTCCTGGACTGCCGTGAGTCCATCGCGCGTCATCACGAAGATGATGAGCGTTCGGGGCAACGGGAAGTATTCGACGATGGCTACGTCCGGATCCACCGGCATCGGCACGGTTGCCGGGGCGGCACCGCCGAGCGCATCCAGCAGCTGGCGCGCTCGTGCACGTTCCGCGTAGAGAAACGCAGCGCGCGTGTCTGCGCGGCGCAATGCGAGCGCGATCGCATCCTCGAACAGCTCCTCCGCCGCATCGAACGCTCCCCAGCGCTGCGCGCCGGGAGGCAGCGACTCGCGCGCAGTCTCCAACTGCACGACGCCTGCCTCGAGATCGGCGGCAGCACGCACGTCGTCTCCGAGCGCGCCAAATGCGCGCGCGCGGCTCAGGAGCATGTCGGGAAGGCGAATTCTTCGCCCATGCGTGCGGTGGTATTCGATCGCCGCATCGAGCAATCGCACCGCCTCATGCGGCGACGCCGCAACGATCGCCTCGGCGGCGCGAATGTCCGCGTCAGCGGATTCACGTGCGGCCGCATCGTCGAGCCGGCTGGCGGCTGCACGCGCGCGTTCGATTGCCATTGCGGCGGACGCGGTCGCGTGTGCCTGCGCTAAAGCGCGCGCCTGCAGCGTGCGCATCTCCACTTCCACGGCCGGATCGTCCACGCGCGTCGCAACGTCCGCCGCGAGTTCGAGAAACGACGTCGCGACGCCCCACTGCCTCTTCGCGATGCCATCGCGCGCCACGAAATCCAGCGCCATCTCGAGGCGTGTCGTCGAAGTACGACCGATCTGTTTCAGCGCGACGATGCGTTCTGCCCACGCACTCGCGTGATCTCCGGTCCGGTCGTCGACCTCGGCGATCAGCTCGCGCACCGTCGTCGCGAACTCCGTCTCGCCGAGGCGTTCGAAGATCGAGACGCTCTCACGCAGCGCGAGAAGCGCGTCGCCCCAGTTGCCATCCGACATGTGGCCCAGGCCGAGATGCCAGAGCAGCTGCGCACGATGCGCAGGAAGTTCGGCGGGAGCCGTGGTGAGAAGCTCGCGTTCACGTCGCCGCGCTGCTGAGAGATCGCCAAGCGCGTGATAGGTGTGCGCGACGAAATACGCGGCCGCGAGCGCGAGCGGACTGCCGCCTGACTCGAACTCCGTCTGTGCGCGCGACAGGGTCGTCTGCGCGACCGCGGCGTGGTCGGCCATGAAAGCCTTCTGCCCATCGCGAAACAACTGATGTGCAGTGACGAGATGGCGCCGCTGCGCCGCATCCGCGCGATCGATTGCCGCGACCGCGCCGCGCAACATGCCCTCGCCGCGATTGCGAAACAGCTCCGCACCGAGCTCGCGCGCGACGCGAAGATGCCGCTCCGCCTCGTCGTGCCGGTTTGCCGCTTCCGCGTCGGCCCAGTTCCCGAGGATCTTCGTCTCGCCGTAGCGGCGCGCGTCCTGCGGCTCGGCGCGCGCGAGCGCATGTGCCGCCTCGGGATCGGCGGCGAGGCGCGCGTAGCTCTGCTCGAGAACCGTGCGAAACGGCACCACGGGTGCGAGTGCTCGGCTCCGCGTTCGCGCTTCCGCCGCCCAATCGCTCGACGTATCGATCGCCAGATAGCGCTCCCATGCTTCGCGCGCCTGATCACGAAGACCGAGGTGCTCGAGGATCAGCGCACGGTTGAACAGCGCCTCGGGGAACGCGGTCTCGAGGCGGAGCGACGTATCGACTGCTGCCAACGCGTCGGGTAGCAGGCTTGGGTTGTCGGTACTTGCGGCGAGCTCGCACTCCGCCGCTGCGTAATCGGCGAACACGCGCGCGTCGGATGGTGCGGCGTCGGTGAGCTCGCGCAATTCGGCCACGGCCTGACGTGTGCTGCCGCCGAACAACAATGCGATCGCCCGTGCGCGGCGAGCTTCGATGGAGCGATCCGTGGTCGCTTGATGAAGCGCGAGGGCCGCCGCGGCGGCGAAGGACGGCGCCGGCAACATCGAGGCATTCGCCGTGCGCGTGACGTGGCGGAGCGGTGCCCATGCGAAACCACCGGTGATACGCCCTTCCAGCGTGCGCGCGTCGCGAGGCATGCTTGCGACCAGCAGAGACAGAGGATCGCTCGTACGCGTACGCCACCACAGCGCGGCCGCGGCCGCGACGGCGAGCACCGAGAGCAGAGCAACCGCGCGCGTCTTCCGGAGCAACCCGCCTCCTCCGTTCGTTGCTAGTGAGGGACGTAGAACTCGATTTCCCGCGGTGCTGAAGCGCGGGCGGAACGACCAGTTCTTTCAGTGAATGCGCTAAGGATAGCGCCGTTTGGCGGGCTTACCCGATCCCTTCTTCCTCATCCCCGGCCAGCAGTAACTGCGGCACCTGCGCGAACGCGTAGTCCTTCGCGTGCCTGGTGAATACCCACACCACGTCGAAGCGGCTGCTCGGCCATTTCTGCGGGACGGTGGAGTCGTTGCCGGTGATGGTGTTGCCGATCTGGGGGATGAACTCGTGCTGCCAGGCGATGAGGACCGTGCCTTCGCGGGCGCCGGCGTCGAGGAGCATCAGCTCGTACTCGTCCTTCTTGAAGGCGTCGTTGATCGTGAGGCCGAGCTTCGCGGCGAGCGGGACGAGGGTCTGGTAGGGGCGGTGGCTGTGCTTGCGCGCGTCCGTTTTCGACGCGTAGAGAAACGCGGGTGTCGCGAGGTGGGCGCCCTGTAGCGGACCGCGACTCGGCGCGAAGAGCGTGGCGAGGCCGCCGGCGCGTTGCCAGCCGCGCACGATCAGCGAGTCGGCGTTGCGCTTGCCGGTCGGGAGCACGCCGTCGTCGCTGCCGGTCGGCTTCTCCGCGTGGCGGATGACCATGATCTTTGTGGCAGGCATGCCGGAAGTATATCAACGCGCAACGACGGCTCCACTATGATCGCGCGCGCATGCTGCACTACCTCCTCTCGTGGGAGCGCGCCACCGACCGGCTCTTCGACGTCACGCTCCGGTTCACCGCTCCGCATGACGCCCCGCGACTGCTCTTACCCGTCTGGCGTCCCGGCCGCTACCTCGTGCAGAACTACGCCGCGAACGTGCGGCAATGGTCCGCGGGCGAGCACGGCATCGCGAAGGACGGCAAGTCGTCGTGGCGCGTCGACGCGCGGGCGGGGGAGGAAGTCACCGTCCGCTACCGCTTCTACGCGGGCGTCCTCGACGCCGGCTCGTCGTTCCTCGACGACGACGAGGCGTATGTCAACGGCTCGAATCTCTTCATGCTCGTCGACGGCCTGCGCAACGAAGAGCATCGCCTCACCGTCGCCGCGCCCGCGGAGTGGCTCATCGAGACGCAGCTGCCGCGCGAGAACGAGCAGACCTTCCGCGCGCGCGACTACGATCACCTCATCGACTCGCCGCTCATCGCCGCGGCGACCATCACACGCGAGACATTTCACGAATCGCACGCCACCTTTCATCTCGTCTTCCGCGGCGCCGAAGGTCTCGACACCGCGTCGTACGTCGAGCCGATCCGCGCCATCGCGCATACGCAGGCCGCGCTCTTCGGCGGCTTGCCGTTCGACACCTACCGCTTCCTCTATCACCTCGGCGAACGGTGGCACGGCGTCGAGCACGAAGACTCCTGTTCCATCATCGCGCGCCGCTCGCAGCTCCTCGGCGGAGGACCCGGCGACGAGGGCTTCGACCGCTTCCTCTCGATCACCTCGCACGAGCTCTTTCACGCGTGGAATGTCAAACGGATCGTGCCGGCCGCGTTCACGCCGTACGACTACTGGCACGAGACGCCGACGCGCCTGCTGTGGGTGATGGAAGGCGTGACGTCGTACTACGGCGACCTCACGCTCGTGCGCGGCGGCGTGTGGAGCGTCGCGCGCTACGTCGAACAACTGCGGCGCGAGATCGAAACGCTCGAAGGCATGCCGGCGCGCCTGCACGTGCCTTTGTCGCAGGCCAGCTTCGACGGCTGGCTGAGCGATCCCGCGTACAACCACGATCACGCCAACGCGTGGTACTCGTTCTACAACAAAGGACAGCTCGTCGCGTTGCTGCTCGATCTCGCGATCCGCCGCGCGACGAACGGCGAGCGCTCGCTCGACGACGTCATGCGCCTGCTGTGGGACGAGTACGGCGTGCCGCGGCGCGGCCTCGAGGAAGACGGCTTCGAACGCACCGTCGCGAAGATCGCGGACGTCGACGACTTCTTCGCGCGCTACGTCGACGGCGTCGAGCCGCTCCCATACGACGAATGCCTCGGCAGCGTAGGACTCGCGTTCTCGTCGACTCCGCGCGACGGCGCCTCGCTCGGCGCGCGGCTCGACGGCAGCGGCGGATCGCTCATGGTCAGCGCCGTGCTGCGCGGCGGCGCGGGCATGGACGCGGGCCTGCTGCCGGGCGACGAGCTGCTCGCGCTCGGCGAGACGCGCATCGCCACGCCGGAACTGCTCGCGGGCGCGCTCCGTGCGATGCAGATCGGCGAGAGCGCGGAGCTGCTCGTCGCGCGCGCGGGCGTCGTGCGACGGCTCGCATTCACCGCGCGGCGCGATCCGCGGCCGCAGATCGGACTCGCTGTCGCAGGGCCGAGCGAGTTGCGGCGCCAGTGGCTCAGGGAACCTCCGCACAAGCCGGAGGCACGCCGCTGATGGCGCTTACGGGCCGAGCTCCGCGTCGCTCGTCGTCAACGATGGCACCGCATCGCCTCCTCCTCGCTTCTCGATCTCGACCCGTAATCGCCATCAGCGGCATGCCCCCGACTTGTGCAGAGGTTCCTTAGGAGAAACGAATGAACGAACGCGCTCCGCTGGAGCTCACCGAGGACCGCGTGCCGGTCGCCGGAATCGAGACCGCGATCGGCGAGCTGGTCGAGCTCTACGGCGGCGAAGTCACGGCCGAACGCGAACGCGCGCGCGACTTCGCGCTGCCGCTGCGGCGCGGCAACGCGTCCGCCGGCGCCGTGGAGTGCACACTGACGTGGGCACCCGACGCCGCCGTCTCCGACGTCGCGACGGCCACGGTTCGTCTCGTCGCCAACCGCGATCTCGACGCGCCGAAAGCGCAGCGCGTGCTGTTCCTCCTCGCCGGCGTCATCGGCGCGGTGCTCTTCACGCTCTGGCCGTTCTTCCCGCACGAGCGCGAGTTCGGCACGCTCGGCGCCCTCGGCGGCATCGTCGCGATCGCGGTCTATCTGCTCACGCTGCGGAAAACCAGCGGCGGCATCGCCGCTGATTTCCTGCAGCGTCTGGCGAAACATCAGCGCGGCGACCGGCGGTAAGACGCGGCCACGCCCATGTTCACGGCGTCGAGCCCGAGGAGGCGGACGTCGAGGAGCAAGTCGTCGGGAGAACGGTTGCCGATGAGCGCGAGCGGGATGTCGACGGCGAGCGGCGCGTTGCCGGCCGCGAGCTCGCGCGCCGACTCGCCCCACGCCAGCGACGTTCCGTCGTGCGCGACGATCACATCAAAGCGATAGTTGCCGGCGACGTGGACGTTCGCATTCGCGCTGACGCGCAGCACGTCGCCGACGACGTCCGCGTGGATCGAACGCGGATGCACGTCCGCCGCGCCGCGTTCAGCGACGAGCTCGCCCGAGCCGGTGCGCGCGAACTCCGCGCCGCGTGGCGTGAGACCGTCCGCGTCGAAACGCGCCTGCCACGCGCCGGGCGCGTGCGACGGGAGGTCGGCGAGCGTCGCGCGATAGACGCCGTTGCCTTCCTCGACCAGAGCGACTGCATCGAACGCGTGACCGTCCGGCGACGCGAGCCGCGCCACGACGTGCGCGCCGGTGATCGGCGCGTTGCCGTCGCGCAGCTCCGCGACGAGCGTCACCGGCTCGCCCGGCTGCCGCGAGAGCGGCTCCGCCCACGTCGAGAGCGTCACGGAGCTGTCCGGCTCCGCAGCGACGACAACGGCGCGCTCGCGCGTGTCGAGATCGAGGCGATAGCGCGCGGCGGTCGTGTGCAGCACGTGCAGCACGTGATTCGCGCCGCGCGGCAGGCCGAGCTCCGCGGACTCGTTCGCGTCGATGGCGAAGCGGCGCAGTCCGCGTTCGAGCGAGCCGTTCTCCGACGGCTCGAGCACCGCGCCGTCGGGTGTCGTGAGGCGCGTGCGCGCGGCGCCGGACGGCGTCATCGCGAGCACGATCATCCCGCCGTCGCCGGTCGCGGGAATGGCGATCGAGTTGCCGTGCACCTCGCGCGCGAACATGCGCGAGACGTTCGCCGGCGCGTGCGCGACCGGCGCCTCGTACTTGGTGTTCGCTTCGAACGCACCGGTGACATCGGCGGCGAAGAGAGACGGTGCGAAAAGGAGCGTGCAGAAGAGAATGCGTTTCATCGTCGTGCGTCTCCTTCTCAGAAATCGGTGGCCAGCGAGTTGCCGATCTTCTGGTAATCGTTGCGGCGGTTGTGGTGGTGATTCGCCGTCGTCGTGAACCACACCACGCCCACCGCCTGCGCGCTGTACTGCGACACCATGCCGTCGTCTTCGCCCGGCATTCCGGCGATGCCGGAGAGCGTCGCCAGACCGTAGTCCTCCGAATGCGCGAAGTCGTTCCAGAGGCCCGTGCCGGCGATGTTGTAGATCGTCTTCGGCAGCGCCGGACGTCCCGCCGTTCCCTTGAGGTAGTACTGGTTGTAGTACGCCATCGACGAGGTCGTGCAGTTGCGCGTCGAATCGTTGTTCTGGCCGACGAGATCGATCATCCAGCCGGTGAGCCACGAGCCCGACAGCGTTCCCGCGAGGTTCGCCGCCTCGGAGCCTTTGTTCGGCGGCGCGATCGAGTTCACCCAGCGGATGCGGTTGATGATCGGCTGGTAGCGCGAGTCGTACGTCGGGTTCGACAAGATCCAGCGGATGACCACGCCGCCGAACGAATGCGTCTCCACGACGATGTCGTCGATCGCGTTCGCGTTCATCCAGGTGTAGATCTCGCCCGCGACCTGGCCCGCGGCCACCCACATGATCTGCGTGCCGTCGTACGAGCAGACGAGGTACGGGATCGTGAAGCCTTTCGTCGAGGCGCGGAGCATGTCGTCGCCCCAGTACGCGCGCGCGACGGCGGCCTGCGCGAGGTCCGCGCCTCCTTTGCCGTGGATGAAGACGACGCCGGTTTTTGCGGAGAGAGACGAGCCGAAGAGGAGCGTGACGCCGACCAGGAGCAGAGCGCGCAACTTCATGATTTCCGTGCCTCCTGAAGCGCGTCTCTATGTTCAACGGCAATGCCGTACGTATTTTCAACGAGTTGCGCCGGCCGAGGGTCGTGCATTGAGCCGAAACGGGCTGAATGAGGGTTCAATGTTTGCGCCGATGGGTCGGGAAGTGGTCCGCGCAAAGGCGCGCCGCGACGACATGCGATAATCCGCCCCGCATGATCAGCCGCGACGCCGTCGTCGTCCGCACCGGCGATCTCGTCAGCGCTCCGATGGGCGACGAGCTCGCGATGATGGACATGGAAACCGGAACCTACTTCGTGCTCGACGAGATCGCCGCCGCGATCTGGGAACAGCTCGAGCAGCCGACGCGCGTCAGCGCGCTCTGCTCCACGCTCGAGAACCGCTACGACGTCAGCGCGTCGCAGTGCGAGGCGGACGTGCTGCCGTTCCTGCAGAGCCTGCATGCGAAGCGCCTCGTCCGCCTTGTCGAAGAACCGTAGCGTCGTCCTCCGCCTCACGTGGCGCGACTGGCTCGCGCTCGCCGAGGCCACGGTGTGGCTGGGGCTCGGCCGCGTGACGATCCTGCTCGTGCCGTTCAACGCTCTCTCGCGCCGCCTCGGCGCGCACATGCAGGAGTCGCCGAAGAGCGGCGAGGCGCGCCATGCCGATGCGATCCGCCGGATCGCGTGGGCGATCGGCGCGGTGAGCCGCCGCGCGCCGTGGCGTTGCAAGTGTCTCGAGCAGGCGTTCGCCGCGAAGCTCATGCTGCGCTTCCGCCGCATCCCGAACACGCTCTACCTCGGCGTCGCGCGCGGCGAGACGAAGGTCGAAGCGCACGCGTGGGTACGCAGCGGCGACTACTACCTCACCGGCGGCGCCGAGCGCGCGCGTTACGCCGTCGTCTCGACGTTCGCCGACGGGGCCGCGCGTTGAGCGCGATCTACGGGCTCGTACGTTTCGATAGCGAGGTGGACGCGCGCGAAGCGGCGGCGATGCGCGACGCCATCGCATACTGGGGCCCCGACGGCGGAGCATTTTCCGACGCGCATGCCGCCATCGGCTGCCGCGTCTCGCACGACGAGCCCGCGCACGACGCGGTGCTGCGGCTCGCGAAGGGCGAGATCGTCGTCGCCACCGCGCGTCTCGACAATCGCGACGAACTGACGCCGCTCTTCGGCGACGTCGACGACCGCGCGCTCGTCGCCGCCGCGTACGAACGCTGGCGCGAAGACGCGTGCACGCGGCTGTACGGCGACTGGTCCTTTGCGGCGTGGGACGCGCGCGCGCGGCGTTTGTTCGTCGCGCGCGATCACTTCGGCAACACCGCGCTCTATCACCATCGCAGCGGCGACGCGTTCGCATTCGCGTCCAGTCGCAAGGCGCTCTTCGCGCTGTCCTATGTGCCGCGGCGGCTCAACGAGCTGCGGCTCGCGCAGCATCTCGCGTTCTGGCCGACGGACGGCGCGGCGACGCTGCACGAAGACGTCTTTCGCCTGCCGCCGGGGCATCACCTCGTCGTCACGGCGAGCGGCACGCGGCTCACGCGCTACTGGCATCCGGAAGACTTGCCGGAGTTGCGGCTGCCGAACGATGCCGCTTACGTCGAGGCCTTTCTCGCGCGCTACGACGCCGCCGTCCGCGCACGGATCCGCACGAGCCGGCGCATCGCAACGACGCTCAGCTCTGGACTCGACTCCGGCTCGGTGACGGCGCTGGCGGCGCGCGCGGCGGCGCCATTGCGGTTGACGGCGTTCACGTCCGTGCCGCGTTTCGCGGAGATCGCGCAGTTGCTGCCGCGCGTCGTCGTCGACGAATGGCGGCTCGCGCATGTCGTCGCGGAGCGTTGCGGCATCGAGGATCACCGTCCGCTGCGCGCGGAGCGCGTCACGACGCTGGACGCGTTCCGGCGCTCGCTCTTTCTGCACGACGAGCCGGAGTTCGCCGCGGGCAACCTGCACTGGATCATCGACCTGCTCGCGGAATCGCAACGCGCGGACGCCGGCGTGCTGCTGACCGGACAGCTCGGCAACGGCGGCGTCTCGTGGAGCGGCGATCAGCAGCACGCGCTGCGGTCGTTTCTGCGCGGACGCTGGCTCGACACGTACCGTGCGTTGCGCGAATTTCAGCGCAACCGGCGCACCTCGTTCGCGCGCGCGGTTTCCGCGCAGCTCGCGCGTCCGCTGCGGGCGCGCGCATATTCATTCGCGTTCCGCCGCGGCTGGTCCGAAGGCATCCTCGCGCGCCACGACGTCATGCATCCCGCGTTCGCGCGGCGCATGCGCATCGGCGACCGCATGCGCGCGGCCGGCTACGATCCGCTGCAGAGCGGCGTCCTCGACGTGCGCGCGCAGCGGCTGCGCGTGCTGCTGCCCGACATCAATCCGATCGGCGCGATCTGGCACGAGAGCGGGGCAGGGTACGGACTCGAGGTCGTCGATCCGACCGCGGACGTCCGCCTGCTCGAGTTCTGTCTCGCCATTCCGGACGAGCAGTTCGCGCGCGGCGACCGCGATCGCTGGCTGATCCGCCGCGCGATGGAAGGCATTCTGCCGCCCGAGGTGCAGTGGAACACGCGGCGAGGCAGCCAGGGGGCGGACCTCGCGTTGCGGTTGCGCGCCGACGCGCCGGAGATCGACGCCGCGATGAACGCGCTCGCGTCGTCGCCGGCCGTTCGCGAGTATCTCGATCTCGATGGGATGCAGCGCCGCTGGACGCTCGTTCGCGACGGCGCGCCGGCGGCCGCGCTCGCTGTCGCACCGATGTTCGCGCGCACACTGCTGTTCGCGTTGTTTCTCGCAGATTGTGCTTGACGTAACCTGGTGCAGATGCTTCACTTGCAGCATGTAGTGATTCGGGGAGGACAGGGTGAACCAGAAGAAGCCAGACACCATTGAAACGACGACGGAGAAGCGTCCGTGGGAAGCGCCGACGATCGAGGAAATCGACTACGCGGCCACCGAGGCGGCGTACATCTTCGGCGGCGTCTCGGACCTCGGGATTTACACCGTCTAACGGTACTGACAACGTCCCGGTACGCGCGCCGCGGCTCGTCCGCGGCGCTTCTTTTTATGTCCGAATCCCTCCTCATCGAGCCCGTCTCCTTCGTCCGTCCGCCGTCGCTCGTCCGCGAAGGTGACGTCGCGGTTCTGACGCATCCGCACACGGGGCTCGGCTACCGCCTCAATCACACCGCCGCGGCGATGTTCGAGTCGCTGCGCGAGCCGATCACGCTCGGCGAATTGCGCGCGCGCTTCGCCGCGGAGGCGGAGGAAGGTGCCGAGTCGGCGGAGGCCTTCGTGCGGCGCATGCGCGAGCTCGGCTTCGTCGACGTGCGCGATGCGGATGATGCGAGCGCGGGGATGCGCCGTCGCTATCTCGATCTGCTCAAGAAGGCGCTCGTCAATCTCATCTATCCCGAGCACGAGCTGCGGCTCTATCACCTCGAGCACACTCCCACGACCGGCGACCGCCTCGCCGACCAGCGGCGCCTGCGCGATCTCCGCTACGTCGACGCGCCGACGTTCGACGAGATCGTCGCCTGCAAGCGCGACGGGCAGAACTTCCGCCGCCTCGTCACGCGCTACTCGCACACGATGGTCGGCCTGCGCCGCCTCGAGAACCTCGAATGGTGCGCGTCGGAGCTCTTCGCCGCCGGCGTCGAAGGCGACTTCCTCGAAGCGGGCGCGTGTCAGGGCGGCGCGTCGATCTTCATGCGCGCGCTGCAGGTCGCGTACGGCGAGCCGCACCGTCGCATGTGGGTGGCCGACTCGTTCGCGGGATTGCCCGAGCCGGTGTCTGAGCCCGACGCCGGCATCGACTTCAGCGAGTCGAAACAGCCGTGGCTCGCCGCGAGTCTCGACGCCGTGCGCGACAACTTCCGCACGTACGACCTGCTCAGCGACGAGGTGCAGTTCATCCCCGGCTGGTTTTCGGAGACGCTCGCCGCGGCGCCGGTCGAACGCCTCGCGCTGCTGCGCATCGACGCGGATCTCTACGCGTCGACGATGGACGTGCTGACCGCGCTCTACGACAAAGTCGTTCCGGGCGGTTTCGTCGTCGTCGACGACTACCACGCGTTCGTCGTCTGCCGCCGCGCCGTCGACGACTTCCGCGCGTCGCGCGGCATCACCGCGCCGCTGCGCCGCGTCGACTGGACCGCCGTGTACTGGCAGAAGACGGCGTGAGATGACGCGGCGGCTGGTCATCGTTCATCCGTCGAAGCTGCGCGGCGAGAACCACGGCGTCTACATCCAGCACGTCGCGTCGCTGCGTTGGCTGCTCGACGGAAACGAAGGCTGGAGCGTCGCCGCGCTCGATCCGCTGCATCCCGCGTTCGCGGACGCGGTGCTCGCGAGCGATCTCGTCGTCGTGCACATGCTGCCGCACCGCGAGATCGACGCGCTGCTCCGCCTGCGCCGCGCGCGCAACCTCCCGACGCTCTTCGAGTTCAGCGACAACTTCCTCGACCTCGGCGACTGGCTGCCGAAACGACATCTCTTCCGCAGCCCGCTCGTGCGCCAGAACCTGCTGCACTACGCCTCGCGCTGCGACGCCGTCCAGGTCTACGCGCCCGGCCTCGCCGAGCTCTTTCGCCATGTGAATCCGAACGTGATCGTCTTCGATCCTTACGTGCCCATCGCGTCGCCGCGGCCGGTCAAGCCGGACGGCTTCGTCTTCGGCTGGGGAGGCACGACGTCGCACGAAACCGATCTCGCGCGCATCGCGCCGGCGATCGTCGCCTTCTGCGCCGCGCACCGCGACGCGACGTTCGCCTTCATGGGCGATGAGGCGATGTTCGCGCGGCACTTCGCCGCGATCGCGCCGGAACAGACGCGCGTCGCGCCGTTCGGCGCGTACGACGCGTACCTCGAATTCGTGCGCGGACTGCACGCCGGTCTCGCGCCGCTGCACGACTCCGGCTTCAACGCCGGACGCACCGACACGAAGTTCGCGACATACGCGGCGTCCGCCGTTGTGCCGCTTCTCGAAGACGCACCGCTGCATCGCCCGCACGCGGATCGCGCGCGGCTCTTCCGCGACGCGGACGAACTGCGCGCCGCGCTCGAAGCGCTGTACGCCGACCGCGCGGAATGCCACGCGTTTGCGGATCGCGCGTACGCGTGGGCTCAACGCGAGCGCGGCGAAGCGACGCTGCGACAACAACGCATCGACGCCTATCGCGCGCTGCTGCCTTCACAACCGGTTGCCGATGCGCCGCTCGTCATCGACCCCGCGCCTCCCGAAGCGTCGCGGCTCCTCGAGTTTTCGATGCAGAAGCCGGACGCAGCGCTGGAGACCGCGCGCGCGATTGCGGACGCGCATCCCGGCTACGTGCAGGCGCAGTGGGCGGTCGCGACGACGCTCGAAGCGCTCGCGCGCTACGACGAGGCGTTCGCGCACGCGGAACGCATCGCGTGGCCGCCGCTGTACGCCGAGCTCGCGGCGGAGCTGAAGGCGCGGCTCGCGCGGCGCGTGCGTCCCGCCGACGCCGCGCGCTATCTCGACGCCGTCGCCTCGCCGCTCATCCGCCTCCGTTTGTCGGCATCGGCGCAGCGCGACAAATCCGCATTTTTTCGCGCGGTTCTGCGCGAACAGCCGTACGATTACTTCGCACTGTCCGCGATCATCCGGGTCCTCCAGGAAACGAATTCGGATTCGAGCGAGCTGGACGAGCTTTACGCGCGCGCCTGCCTCGTCTCGCCCGAGCTCGTGCCGCGGGACCGGCGGCCGGCAGCGCTCGTCCCATTCCTTCCGACATGAACGGCTTTGACCACGAGTACGGGCTCTACGGCCTGACGCTGCGCTCGAACCGCGCGCTGCCGGGGCTCGCGCCGCGCCGCGGCGACGCGCCGGAGATCGTCATCGACTTCGCGGGCCGCACCAGCGACGCGTTCCAATGCGCCGACGAGCCGTTCTGGCAGAACGGCTTCGAGACGCTCTGGCATCGCGACGACGGCTCGTGGCTGCTGCGCTATGTCGACGAGCGCGACGGCGGCTTCTGGAGCGTGGCTTTCGCGAACGACGCGACGCGTCTCACCGTGCGCTGGACCGACGACGCGATGCTCGACGACATCCCGTCCGTGCTGCAAGGCCCCGGACTCGCCGCCGCGCTGCATCTGCGCCGCGTGCCGCTGCTGCACGCGAGCGTCCTCGCGACGGACGGCGGCGCGATCGCGCTCATGGGCACGCCCGGCGCCGGCAAGTCGACGACCGCCGCGGCCTTCGTCGCGCGCGGTCACGCGCTCCTCAGCGACGATCTCGCCGCGCTCGCGATCGACGACGACGGCATCCGCGTGCAGCCCGGATATCCGCGCCTGCGTCTCTACGCCGACTCCGCGCGCGCCGCCGGTTTCGCGGCCGACACGCTTCCGCGCGTTTTCGCCGCCGCGATCCTCGGCGACAAGCGCTTCGTCGCGCTCTCGCCGGACGACGGCACGTTCTGTCCCGAGCCGCGAGCGCTGCGGGCGATCTACCTGCTGCAGCCGCGCCGCGCCGGCGGGGGAGAGCCGCGCATCCGCGCCGTGCCGCCGCGCAACGCGTTACCGCTGCTGCTGCAGAACATCTACTCCGGCCGTTTTCTCGATGCGTCGCGCCGCGCGATGACCATGCGCGCCTGCGCGCGCGTCGCCGACGCGGTTCCCATGTACACCGTCGAAGCGGGCGACGATCTTGCGCAACTGCCGCGGCTCGTCGACGCGCTCGCTGCCTGATGACGATGATCGAGCTGCGCGCACCCGAGCTTCAGTTTCTCGCCGCCGCGGTCCGTGCGGCGCTCGGCACCGCCGACCGCGGGACATGGCCGCGCGATCTCGATGCGAACACGCTCGTCGCCGCGGCGGAACAGCACGGCGCGATCGTGCTGCTCGACCGCGTGCTCCGTTCCAGCGGCGCGCCCGACGACGTCGTGACGCGCGTGCGCACGCTCGCGCGCAGCCAGACCGAGCGCACGCTCGTGCTCACGCGCCAGCTGCGCGTGCTGCTCGATCTCTTCGAGACCCACGGCATCACCGCGCTGCCGGTGAAAGGTCCCGTGCTCGCCGCGACCGCGTACGGCCACGTGGGCATGCGCGGCGCGAGCGGCGATCTCGATCTCATCCTCCGCGCCGCCGATCTCGATCGCGCCGTCGCCATCCTCGGTGACGCCGGCTATCAGCGCGTCGAACCGGCCATCGACGAACACGATCACGAGCGGTGGGAGAGCGAGGCGCATCTGCTCCCCGCGACCGCCGCGCAGGGCACGCTGGTCGAGCTGCATACGGAGCTGATCGGCAACTTCTACACCGCGCCGGTCGATCTCGAGGCAGTGCTCGCGCGCTGCGAGCCGCGTCCGCTGTTCGGACGCGCGGTGCCGGTCATCGCAGCCGAGGATCTGCTGCTGTATCTCTGTTTGCACGGTGCGCGGCACATGTGGAGCCGGCTGCTCTGGACGATCGATCTCGCGGCGCTGCTGCGCGCGCATCCGGCATTCGACTGGGACGCGCTCGTCGAGCGCGCCACCGCGATCGACGCGCGCCATCGCGTCGCCCTCGGCCTGCATCTCGCGGCGGAGCTCTTCGACGCGCCGGTGCCGGCGGATGTGCGGCGGTGCCTGTCGTCGTCGCCGAGGCGACTTGCGAGGGCGGCGGCGCTGGCGGTGCAGCGGATGGATGCCGCTTCGCGCGGCGAGCACGCGCCGGGGTTGATTGCGCGCTTGCGCTGCGAGCTCGCCGTGCGCGAGACGCACGACCAGCGCGCGACGTATCTGCACCGCCAGCTCGCGCCGAACGCGCGCGATCGCGCGTGGCTCCGGCTGCCGCGCGGGCTCGGGTGGCTGCATTGGATGCTGCGTCCGATCCGTCTCGCGACGCGGTACGGCGGGCGCGGACACGAGCACGCGCCGCCGCGCTCGACGCGCATCTCGCTCGCGGTCGTCATCCCGACCTATCGACGGACGGAGGCGCTGCGACGGTTGCTCGCGTCGATCGAGGCGCAAACCGTCACGCCGTCCGAAGTGCTCGTCGTCGATCAGAACGCGCCGGGCTTTCTCGACGACGTGCTGCGCGAGACGCGCGTGCGCCTGACGCGCGTCATGCTCGACCAACCGAACGCCGCGGCGGCGCGCAACGCCGGATTCCTGCGCGCGACGTCGACGCACGTGCTCTTCCTCGACGACGACGAAGTGATCGGCCCGGAGTTCGTCGCGCAGATGCTCGACGCCTTCCGCCGCCATCCGCAAGTGCGGTGCCTCTGGCCGATCGTGCATTTCCCCGGCAAGCGCGAGGCCGCGCTGCACGCGTGGCAGCGCTTTCATCGACGCGGACGCGCGATCGCCGGCTCGTCGATCTTTCCCGTGAATCGCGCGGGAAGCGGCGGCGTCGCGTTCGAGCGCGAGTACTTCCGCAAGTCGGGCGGCTACGACGATCTGCTGTTCGCGTTCGGGCACATGGCGGAGGACTGGGAGCTGTCCACGCGGATGCGCGCGCGCGGAATGACCATCTGGTCCGATGCGTCGCTCTTCATCGAGCACACGCCGACGTACGACGGCGGCTGCGCGATCCGCACGGCTCCCTATGAAGAAATTCGCCGCGCGTCGGCGCGCGCGTGCATGTTCCGCCAGCGCATCGCCGCCGCTCCGCCGTTCCGCCTGCGGCTGCGCGACCTCGTGCCGATCGCCCGCTTCTCGCTGCTCAGTTCCATGGGACGCGCGGACGCGCGGCGCGCGGTGCTGCGCCATCCGCTGTGGCACTTGCGCATGATCGCCGACGCGCGGAGCGAGAGCCGCGAACTGCTCGCGCGGCACGGCGCGCGCTACAGCGACGCCGCGCGCGTCGATCATCTGACTCACGCGGACGTGGGCGTCGTCGCGGAAGAGCGCGCGAAGGCCGCCGTCTAAAGCGCGCCTACAGCTTGCCGGTCACGATCGTTTTCGCGATCGTCTGCAACTGCATGTTGCTCGTGCCTTCGTAGATCTGGCCGACCTTCGAGTCGCGCCAGAACTTCTCGACCGGATACTCCTTCGTGTAGCCGTTGCCGCCGTAGAGCTGCACGGCCAGCGACGTCACGCGCTCGGCGACCTGCGAGGAGAAGAGCTTCGCCATCGCCGCCTCGCGGAGGAACGGCTGGCCGGCGTCCTTGAGCCGCGCGGCGTTGTAGACCATGAGGCGCGCGGCCTCGAGATCGGTCGCGGCCTGCGCGATCTGGAACTGCACGCCCTGGAACTCGGCGATCTTCTGGCCGAACTGCTTACGCTCCTTCGTGTACGCGATCGCGTGTTCGAGCGCGCCGCGTGCGACGCCGAGCATCTGCGCGCCGATGCCGATGCGTCCCTCGTTCAGCGTCTCGATGGCGATCTTGTAGCCCTTGCCTAATTCGCCGAGGACGTTCTCGCGCGGCACGCGGCAGTCTTCGAGGATCAGCTCGCACGTCGACGACGCGCGGATGCCGGTCTTGTCTTCCTTCTTGCCGACGGAGAACCCGGGGAAGTCGCGCTCGATGAGAAACGCGGTGATGCCTTTGTAACCGGCGTCGGGGTTCGCGTTCGCGAAGACAATGAACACGCCCGCTTCCGCCGCGTTCGTGATCCACAGCTTGCGGCCGTTGAGCACGAAGTGATCGCCGTTCTCCTGCGCGCGTGTCGCCAGCGCGAACGCATCCGATCCCGATCCGGCCTCGGACAGCGCGTACGCGCCGACCGTATCGGTGGCGAGCATGCGCAGGTACTTCGACTTCTGATCGTCGTTGCCCCAGCGGATGAGCGCGTTGTTGACGAGCGTGTTCTGCACGTCGACGAGCACGCCGCACGACGCGTCGACGTGCGAGAGCTCCTCGACGACGAGCACCGCGGTGAAGAACGTCGAGCCGGCGCCGCCGAACTGGTCGGGGACTTCGATGCCCATGATGCCGAGGTCGAAGAAACTCGCGATCAGATCCTTCGACATCGTCGCGTCGCGATCCATCTGGTGGACCAGCGGCCGGATCTTCTCGATCGCGAAATCGCGAACGCTCTGCTGGAACATCTGCTCGTCTTCGGAGAGCAGCGTCAGCGGCGCTCCCGGCGTGAGTTCAACGGTCTGCGTGGTCATGGAATCCTCCGAGTGAAGTAGCGGCGGAATCATAACTCGACCGTGTACGATGTCGCGTCCGCGACGGAAGCGCCCGGCTTCACGCGCACGATGACCGCTGCGATCACGATCCACGACCTCGGCAAGCGCTACGCGATCGGCACCGCGTGGGAGCAGCGCCAGTTGCGCGAGATCCTCGCCGAGCCCGGGCGCCTCTTCCGCAGGCGCGCCGCACCGTCCGAGTTGTGGGCGCTGCGCGACCTCACCGCCGACATCCCGCGCGGCGCCGTAGTCGGCGTCGTCGGCCGCAACGGCGCGGGCAAGAGCACGCTGCTCAAGATCCTCAGCCGCATCACCGAGCCGACCGTGGGGGAGGCGCGCGTCTACGGCCGCATCGCCAGCCTTCTCGAAGTCGGCACCGGCTTTCATCCCGAGCTCACCGGGCGCGAGAACGTCTTCCTCAACGGCTCGATCCTCGGCATGTCGCGCGCCGACATCCGCCGCAAGTTCGACGAGATCGTCGCGTTCGCCGACATCGGCCGCCTGCTCGACACGCCCGTCAAGCGCTACTCGTCCGGCATGTTCGTGCGGCTCGCCTTCGCCGTCGCCGCGCACGTCGATCCGGAAATCCTGCTCGTCGACGAAGTCCTCGCCGTCGGCGATGCCGCCTTCCAGAAGAAATGCCTCGGCAAAATGGAGGCGATCGGGCATGAAGGAAGGACGGTCGTCGTGGTGAGCCACAACATGAGCGTCGTGACCGCGCTGTGCGAACGCGCGCTGTGGCTCGATGCGGGGAAGCTCGTGCGCGACGGCGCCGCGTCGTCCACCGTCGCCGCGTATCTATCGTCGGGTGTCTCGTCCGAGCTCGTGTGGCGTCCGCCCGACGAGCGCAATCCCGCCTTCCGCTATCACGAGGTGCGGCTGACGTGTGCGCGTGCGGAAGGCGACGCGTTTCCCGCCGACGCCGCGTTCGAGATCGCCTTCGACTTCACGGTGCACGCGGCGATGCCGCCGAACCGGCTCGCGTTCGCGTTGCTCGCCGAGGATGGGGAGGTCGTGCTCGCATCGGCGAGCACGGACGCGACGCCCACGCTCAACCATGCGATGCCGCTCGGACGGCGGCGCTTGCGCTGCGAGATTCCGGGATCGCTATTGCGGCCGGGGCGTTACTTCGTGACGGTGTCCGAGCCGTTCGCGGACGCGCAACGTCTGCACGAGGGCGTGCTGAACTTCACGATCACGGAACAGAACAGCATCGCCGCGCGCGACGGGCGCACGGCACGCGTGGTGCCTGTGCTGCCGTGGACGGCCGAGGAGGGGGAGTGATCGGGGAGTGGTTCTGGAAGATCGCGGATCCGCTGCTGTTGCGCTTGCGGAGCCGCCTCGAGCATCTCGACGACGTGCGGCCGAGCACGCGGCGCGAGGACGCGCTGCGTCAGGCCGGTGCGATCGCGCCGACGGTGCGGCTTCTGCCGGAGGGGAGTCTGTCGAACCTCGCCGCGCGCGACCGGCTCGCGATCGGTGACTACACGAACGTGCGTGGTGAAGTGCGCGTGCTGACGCCGGACGCGTCGATCCGCATCGGACGCGACTGCTACATCGGGCCGCAGACGCGCATCTGGGCCGCCGACGGAATCACCATCGGCGATTACGTGCTCATCGCGCATGGCGTCGACATCCTCGATCACGACTCGCACTCGCTGCGCGCGGATCAGCGGCGCGAGGAAGCGCGCGATCTCTTCGAGCGGCGCGTCGAGATCGATTTCACGCACGTTTCGATGCGGCGCATCGTCATCGAAGACGACGTCTGGATCGGCGCGAAGTCGACGATCCTCAAAGGCGTGCACATCGGGCGCGGCGCGATCGTCTCCGCGGGCACGATGGTCACGAAAGACGTCGAGGCCTTCACGCTCGTCGCGGGCAATCCGATGCGCGTCGTGCGGCAGCTGGAGCCGTGAGCGCGCAGCCCGACGCGCCATGCCCCGGGCCGGACTCGAACCGGCACGCCGCTCACGCGGCAGCGGATTTTAAGTCCGCAGCGTCTACCGGTTCCGCCACCGGGGCCGCTGCGATGATAACTCCGCCGTGAACGCGAAACGCTCGTGTACGATGCGGCCCGTGACGGAGTCGAACGGATCAGTGGCCGCGGAGCCGATGCCGGTACTCGTCATCCGGCCGTCGCGCGGCTGGCGCGCCCTCGGCCTCCGCGAGCTCTGGGCCTACCGCGAGCTGCTGTGGATCTTCGCCTGGCGCGATCTCAAGGTCCGCTATCGCCAGACCTTCCTCGGCGCGGTCTGGGTCATGGGCCAGCCGCTGATCACGATGGCGATCTTCACGTTGATCTTCAACCGCGTCGCGCATTTGCGCGCGTCGGGCAACGTGCCCTACAGCGTCTTCGTGCTCTCCGGACTGCTGCTGTGGAACTTCTTCTCCGCGTCGGTTGCGCACGCGGGGAACAGCCTCATCGGCGCGTCGTACCTCATCTCGAAGGTCTATTTCCCGCGCCTCGCCATTCCGCTCGCGGCGACGATCGTCGACCTCGTCGACCTCAGCGTCTCGGCCGTTCTGCTTGCGGCGTTGATGATCTGGTATCGCGTGCTGCCGGGGCCGGAGATCGTGCTCTTTCCGGTGGTCGTGCTCGCGGGCGCGGTGCTCGCGACGGGCGTCGGCTTGTGGTGTGCGGCGTTGAACGTCGAGTATCGCGACGTGCGCGTGCTCATTCCGTTCGTCCTGCAGCTAGGCATGTTCGCCACGCCGGTCGCGTACTCCGTCGACGTCATCCCCGCGAAATACCGCTTTCTCGTGCTCCTGAATCCGATGACCGGGATCATCGAGGCGGGACGCGCGACGCTGTTCGGCACGCCCGTGGCGATGGAAGCGCTGCTCTCCGCGGCGATCGTGTCGCCGCTCGTGCTCATCACCGGCATTTACTACTATCGCCGGATGGAACGGCTGTTCGCCGACCTTCTCTGACGAGCCATGACGGTCAGCGTTTCGACTCCGACGTCGTCTGCCGCGATCGCAATCCGAGGTCTCGGTAAACGGTATCGAATCGGCGAGCAGTTCCGGCCTTCGGCGGTCCGCGACAAACTGGCCAACCCGCGCGAGCTCTTCCGCCGCAGCGCCCCGGCGCGCTCCATCTGGGCGCTGCGCGACGTCTCGCTGGACATCCGCCACGGCTCCGTCGTCGGTCTCATCGGACGCAACGGCGCGGGCAAGAGCACACTGCTCAAGATCCTCAGCCGCATCACCGAGCCGACCGAAGGTGAGGCGCGGCTGTACGGACGCGTGGCCAGCCTGCTGGAAGTCGGCACCGGCTTTCACATGGAGCTCACCGGCCGCGAGAACGTCTTCCTCAACGGCTCGATCCTCGGCATGTCGCGGGAGCAGATCCGCCGCAACTACGACGCGATCGTCGACTTCGCCGACATCGGCGAGTTGATCGACACGCCGGTGAAGCGCTACTCCTCCGGCATGTTCGTGCGGCTCGCCTTCGCGATCGCCGCGCACGTCGATCCGGAGATCCTGCTGATCGACGAAGTGCTCTCTGTCGGCGACGCCGCGTTTCAGAACAAGTGTCTCGGCAAGGTCGCGAGCATGACCGGCAGCGGCCGCACGGTCGTCATCGTCAGCCACAACATGGACACGATCTCGCGGCTCTGCGACACCGCGGTCTGGCTCGCGCGCGGCGAGATCAAGGATCAGGGACCAACCGTCTCCGTCGTGCGGCGCTACCTCAGCGAAGGGACCGCGAACGCGACGACGTGGTCTCCGGACGACGACACGAATCCCGCGTTCATCTACCACTCCGTCTCGGCGCGGCGCGCCGATGGTCTCGATGGCGACGATGCCTTTCCCGCGGACCTCGGCTTCGAGCTCGTGTTCGACTTCACGGTGCGCGAGCAGATTCCGCCGGGACGCCTCTCGTTCCGCATCGACGGCGAAGACGGCCGCGCCGTGCTGACGACGTCCGACACCGATCGCGGCGCGACGTCGAACGCGCCGTGGACGCTCGGCCGCCAGCGCCTGCGCTGCGTCGTGCCCGCGCACCTCCTCGCGCCGGGCCGCTACTACCTCACGCTGTCCGAGCCGCTGCGCGCCGGCAACCGCCTGCACGAGAGCGTCATCCGCATCACCATCAGCGAGCAGGGGAGTCTCGTCGCGCGCGACGGCCGCGACGGCGTGGTCGCTCCGCTGCTCGCGTGGACGCAGGACGGCCGCCCGTGAAGCGCTTGCTGTGGCGTCTGCTCGATCCGCTGTTGCTGAAGATGCGCGCGCGTCTCGAGCATCTCGACCGCGCCTCGCCGTCGACCGGCTTCGACGCGGAACTGCGCCGGTTCGCGAACGTCGGCAGCACGACGCGGCTCTTTCCGACCGCGCGCCTCGTCAATGCCTCCGATCCCGCGCGGCTGACCATCGGCGAACATTGCTACGTGATGGGCGAGATCAGCCTGGTCGCGCCCGACGCGCGGTTTCGCATGGGCGACTTCTGCAGCTTCGGGAAAGAGTCGCGCGTGTGGGCGAGCCGCGAAGTGACGATCGGGAACTACGTGCTCATCGCGCACCTCGTCGACATCCTCGACAACAACTCGCACTCCCTCGATCATCGCCATCGCCGCGCCGACGCGCGGAACGTCTTCGAGCGCGAGCTGCCGCTGAACTTCGAGCACGTTCCGGCCGCGCCGATCGTCATCGAGGACGACGTCTGGATCGGCGCGAAGAGCACCATCCTCAAGGGCGTGACGATCGGCAAGGGGGCGGTGGTCGCCGCGAATTCCGTCGTCACGAGGGACGTGGCGCCGTTCACGCTCGTCGCCGGCAATCCGGCGCGCGTCGTGCGGCGGCTGGAGCCATGACGCGCACGCTGCTCATCACCGGCGCGGGCGGCTTCCTCGCGCGCCACATCGCCGCGCGGTTCCGCGCGAGCGGCTGGCGTCTCGTCGGACTGGGACGCTCCGACCGCGATCGCGCCGCGGAGGCATACGACGCGTTTCAGCTCGACGATCTCTCCGACGTCACGCGCACGCTGTCGCTGCTCGAACGCTATACGCCACATGCGGCGATTCACCTCGCCGCGCCGTCGAGCGTCCCGGAATCGATGCGCCGGCCGCTCGATGATTTTCAGGCGCAGGTGCTGCCGGCCGCGCGTCTCCTCGAGGCCATCCGCCTCGCGGGAAACGGCACGTCGCTGGTGCTGCTCTCGTCCGCCGCGGTCTACGGCAATCCGCGCACGCTGCCGGTCGCGGAGGACGCGCCGCTGGCGCCGATCTCGCCGTACGGCTTTCACAAGCTGCAGCAGGAGCTGCTGTGCGACGAATACCGCGCGCTGTACGCGACGCGCGTCGTGAAAGCGCGCGTCTTCTCGACGTTCGGCGAAGGTCTTCGCCGCCTGGCGGTGTGGGATCTCACGCGGCGCGCGTTCGCGGGCGATCGCACGGTTCTCGGCACGGGCGAGGAGATGCGCGACTATCTCTACGCGGCCGACGTCGCGTCGGCGCTCGAGATGATCGTCGACCGCGCGGCATTCGACGGCGAGGCGATCAACATCGCGTCGGGCACCGGCACGACGATCGCGCAGCTCGCCGCCGCCGTGCAGCGCCTCGCGGGCTTGGAGGGCGAGCCGCACTTCACCGGCGCACTCGCGGCGGGAACGCCCGGTCGCTGGATCGCCGACGTCTCGCGACTCGCCTCGCTCGGCTGGACGCCGCACTGGTCGTTCGACGACGGACTGCAGCGCACGGTCGACTGGATCCGGCGCCATGCATGACGTCGGAATCGTGCCGCTCGACGCCAGCGGCGGCTACTGGCCGGGCGGCCAGTACTACCTGCAGCACCTCATCCGCTGCAACGCATCGCTGCTGCCCGACCAGCGCGTCGCGTTCACCGATCTCTATTGGCTGCACGCGGCGGAGCGCGATCCGTTCGCTCGCGTGCGGCCGCTCATCGACCACCAGCGCGTGCTGCAGTTTCCGAGCGGCCGCCTCGCGCGTGCGGCGCGCAAACTTCGCCGCTCGATCCGCGGCATCGCCGACGCGCGCGATCTCTTCGGCGGCATCGACGTCACGTTTCCGCTGCCGCTCATCGAGGCGCAGGGCGTGCCGTCGCTCTTCTGGTTGCCCGATCTGCAGCACGAGCATCTGCGCGCGCTCTACCAGCCGGAGCACTACGCGAAGATCGTCGCGCTCTACACGAAGTATCTCGACGGCGCGGCGCGCATCGTCGTCAGCAGCCAGTTCGGTCTCGAAGACCTCGCGCGCTTCTATCCGGCGCACGCAACGCGCGCCGACGTGCTTCGGTTCTGCAGCGTGCCGGACGACGACTGGTGGCGCCTCGATCCCGCGACCTATACGCAAGCAATCGGTCTCGACGGCCCGTTCTTCGTCGTCTCCAATCAGTTCACCGAGCACAAGAACCATCTGCTCGTCGTCGAGGCCGTGGCCATCCTGCGCGACCGCGGCGTGCGCGCGGTCGTCGCGTGCACGGGGAGCGACTACGACTTCCGCGGCGCGCGCTACATCGACCGTGTCCGCGAGCGCGTTCGCGAGCTCGGCCTCGACGCGCAGATCCGCTTTCTCGGCCTCCTGCCGCGCGACGAACAGCTCGCGGTGACGCGGCGCGCGGTCGCCGCGCTGCAGCCGTCTCGCTTCGAGGGATGGTCGACCGTCATCGAAGACGCGAAGTCCCTCGGCAAGTTCGTCATCGCCAGCGAGTTCCCGGTGCATCGCGAGCAGCTCGCGGGGCGTCCCGCACGCTTTGCGGGGATGGACGATCCGGCCGGATGGGCGGATGCGCTGGAGGCGACGCTGCGCGAGCGTGCGCCCGGCCCCCATGCGGAGGACGAAGCGGCGGCGCGGGCGTGGGTGGCGGAGGCGATGCGGACGTGCGGCGCGACGTTCGCCGCGATCGTCGCGAAAACGGTCGACGCCGCGAAGCGCTGAAAAGCTGGGGAAAAAGAAAAAGGGCGCCGTCTTACGGGCGCCCTTCCGGGGTGGGACGTTACACCGTAGTGTCAGCTACGACGTAACCCCCTCAGGTTTATTAGAACAATCCATGCGAAATTTGTTACCTCCTCCCCATGAATTTCCGGCGGCCCCGCAGCAGGCGTCACGTCACGTGCCATGACCCACCTCGCCGGCGCTGCGGACCGGATCGACCGCTCGCACACCCCGCGGTGGAGGGGAGGAGCGGGAACTGTAGAACTCGTTCAATGATCATGCGGCCGATCGCCGCACTGAATCGTAGTACTTATGGAAACACGCGTGGCTGGCGTTTATTGCGCCCGAGCCCGCCCGCGTTCGTGTGCTGCATGGTTAATAGAATACGATTTTCGCTCGAAATCGCAATGAAAAATTCTCACGTCTTTCCTACTTCAATCGGCGTGCCGACCGCACAAAATCGTGTGCTACACTTCCAGACCCCCGGAGCCAACCCGATGAAACGAATCGCGCTCGCCGCGCTACTGTCCGCGTCCGTCTGTGCGCTGTTCTCCGCCAGTCTCAGCGCTGCCGTGGTGACCGGCAAAGTCATGTTCCTCACCAAGCGCGGCCAGAACCCGGTCGCGAACGAAACGCTCGTCTGGCTCGATCCCGTCGGCGCGAAAACCTGGAAGCGGCCGCCGTCGACGTTCACCATGACCACGCGCAACAAGACCTTCCTGCCGCACGTGATGGCCGTACCCGCCGGCTCGACGGTCACTTTCCCGAACGAAGATCCGATCGCGCACAACCTCTTCTCGCTCACGCCCGGCAACACCTTCGACCTCGGCCTCTATCGCAAAGGCCCCGGCAAGCCGCACACGTTCGATGCGCCCGGCACCGTCAGCGTCTACTGCAACGTCCACCCGAACATGTCCGCGGTCGTGCACGTGATGGGCACGCCCTACTACGGCTTCGCCGACGCGCAGGGAAACTACTCGTTCGACGTCCCCGCGGGCCGCTACCGCGTCACCGCGTGGAACGAGCAGGGCGGCACCGCGACCTCCGACCTCGTCGTCGGCGCGGACGGCAAGGTGCAGGGCGCGACGCTCCTCACGATCGACGGCCGCAACTTCCGTCTCGCCAACGATCACACGAACAAATACGGACAACCCTACCGCGCCACGCGGGAGTACTGATCGATGACGGCGCAGACGCTCGATCCGGCCGTGACGCTCAGCGAATCCGACGCGCCGCATAAGAAGGAGTACGTCGTCGAGCGGCCGCGCGTGCCGCTGGTGTGGAAGCTCTTCGGCCTCACCGCGCTGCTCATCGTGATCGTCGTCGGCGTCGCCATCGGCATCACCATCACGCGCGCCGATCGCGTCGCGTCCGAAACGGTCAACGCGTCGATCACGAGCGCCGCGAAGCTCTTCCGCGAATTCGAGAAGCAGCGCCTCGCGCGTCTCGAGCTCCCCACCGCGCTCCTCGGCTCCGACCCCGCCTTCGCCGCGTACATGCAAGGCGCGCTCGCCGGCGAGTCTCCCGACGCCGCCGCAGCGCCGTCGCCGAATGCGACACCCAACGCCGCCCCGCCACCCGCCGCCCCGCAGCTCGATCTCGTCAGCATCATCGATCAGATCGAACAGCGCCGGCAGGCCTTCGGCAGCGATCTCATCGTGCTGCTCGACGATCAGGGACGCGTCGTCGCGCGCACCGATCAGCCGGCGGTCGCCACGCCGACGCGCGACGATCTCTACACGAAGTCGTCGCTCGTCAAGAAGCTCGTCGACGACGCGTCGCTCGAAGCGACGTCCGGCGTCATGTCGATCGACGGCAAGCTCTATCACGCCGCCGTCGCGCCGGTCGGCGCGGGCACGCCGCGCGTGCGTGTCGCGTATCTCATCAACGCCGTGGCCATCAACGACGCGTTCGCGAATCGCATCGCCGAGTCGACGAACGCCGGCGTCGTCTTCGTGTCGAAGGCGATGAACCAGGTCGCCGCGCGCTCGACGAACGCGCCGAGCGTCGGCATGCAGCAGATGGACGGCACGCAGCAGATCTTCTCCACGTCGAAGGCCGTGCCGGCGACGAACGTTTCCATCGACCGCAGCAAATACGTGATGACCGGCCAGCCGCTGTTCTCCGGCTCCGATCTCGTCGGCGCCGCGGTCTTCCTCCGCTCCCTCGACCGCGAGCTCGCGCCGTTTCACGAGATCGAGAACGCCATGCTCATCGGCGGCGGCATCGCGCTGCTGCTCGCGTTCCTGATGTCGTGGCTCATCGCGAAACGCGTGACGCGTCCGATCGAACAGCTCGCCGGCATCGCGCAGGCCGTGACCGCGGGCGACTACGCCGTGAATCCCGACATCGACCGCCAGGACGAAGTGGGCATCCTCGGCCGCTCATTCGCGAAGATGATGAACTCCCTCCGCGACAAAGCCGAGCTCGAGGAGCTCTACGCGCAGATGGCCAATCGCACGGAAGAACCGCCGGCGATCCGCGCGAGCGAACCGGCGCAACTCGATGAAGGCACGGTGCTCGTCACCGATCTGCGCGGCCTCCCCGTCACGGTAGGTGAGGGCGACGCCGCGAGCGTCATCGCCGGCGTCGAGCGCGCCATGCGCCTGCAGCAGGCGGAAGTCGCGCGGCAGGACGGCGAGGTGCGCGAGCTCGACGGCCATCGTCTCGTCAGCGTCTTCCGCGGCGACCGCGGCATCATCCACGCGATCCGCGCCGCGCGCGCGATCAACGAGGAGCTCGCGTCGCACAGTGCCTCCGGCACGCCGATCTCCATCGGTGTCGGCATCGCCACCGGCAACTTCGTCACCGGCTCGGTCGCACTGTCATCGGGAACCGAAGCGCCCGCGGGTCTCGCGATCGTCGGCAACGCGCCGCTGCTCGCGCTGCTCTTCGCGTGGCACGCGCCGAACGGCTACGCGTACATCTCCTATGAGACCGCGCAGAGCGCCGGCGATGAAGTGCTCTCATCGTCGTCGCGCGAGGAAGTGCGTCTCAAGTGGCTGCCGAACGCGCTGCCCGTCGCGTCGCTCCCGCTGCTCAGCGTGACCACCGGCATGATGCGCTCCATCAGTGGCAATACCGCGACGATGGCCACGATGAAGATGGATGCCGCCACCGCGGCCGCCGCCTCCGCTCCCATCGGCGTTCCCTCCGATCTCTCCCTCGGCCATCTCTTCGCGAACCGCTACCGCATCGAGCAGATCCTCGGCCGCGGCGGCATGGGCATCGTCTACAAAGCCGTCGACACGCGACTCGATGAAGTCGTGGCCATCAAGACGCTGCCCGGCGACGTGATGACCAAGTCGCCCGAAAACCTCGAGCGCTTCAAACGCGAGATCCGTCTCGCGCGCAAGATCACGCACCGCAACGTGCTGCGCACGTACGACTACGGCGAGGCCGAAGGCGTGTACTTCATCAGCATGGAATGCGTGCGCGGCTACACGCTCGCGGAACTGCTCGACGAGGCGGAGCACCGCCGCATGCCCGCGCGTCCCGCGATCGGCATCGCGCGCCAGATCTGCCGCGGACTGCAGGCCGCGCACGAGCAGGGGATCATCCACCGCGACATCAAGCCGCAGAACGTCCTCATCGACGCGAAGGGCGAGGTGAAGCTGATGGACTTCGGCATCGCAAGGATGGCCGAGGCGCATGAAGGGATGACGCAGGCAGGCCTGATCGTCGGTACGCCGCACTACATGAGCCCCGAGCAGGTGCGCGGCAACGCTCTCGACGCGCGCAGCGACGTCTACTCGATGGGCGTGCTGCTCTACGAAATGCTCGTCGGCCGCCGGCCCTTCGAATCGAGCTCGCTCACCGGCGTCCTCACCGCGCACATCACCGAAGCTCCCAAGCCGCCCATCGACCTGCGCCCCGACATCGGTCGCGAGATCAACACCATCGTCCTGCGCTGCCTCGCCAAAGAGCCGAAGGACCGCTACAAGGATGCCGGCGAGCTGCTGAGCGACCTGGACATGGTGACGATGCCCGCGGCGGCGTGATGTGGGCGTGAGCGCGCGCGGTACATCCACGCAAACGCCGTCACGGGCAACGTAAGTCGACCTCCGTTGATCGACATCGCGAGCAAGATGTTCGGCGATCAGCTGGTCGACGAAAAAGCCAACTTCTACATCTTCGTCACATCGCGCAACCGCACACTCGCAATGACCTGATATGCGTAATCAACTTGATGGGCGAGACGCGCTCCATGGCAGCCGCAAGTCACGCAACACCGAACGAAAACACCATGCGCCGCTATCGTTCCGCCGCAGGTTTTGGCTGTTCCAATGAGTGCGGCACTTTCTAATTCGTTCCGAAAGGCAACAGAAAAGCCGCCGAAATGGCGGCTGGCGAGCAACTTAATTTGTGGGCGGACGCGGCTCGACCCCATGACTTCGGCATGCAGGCGGGCGTGCTAGCGCTGGAGAACAAAGCTTGAGGGTGAGTCGCCGAGGCCCTTGATAGGCGAGTCGCAACGCGGCGACGCGCGGTTTCCGGCTCACGGTGGAGGCGATGCGACCTCCACCTGCACCTCGGTGACTCCTTCTGTCGGTAGCACGGCGGAGGTCACGGCAAGCGTACTGTGGCTCGCGGTTTGTTGCGCGCTGAGCGTCACTACGCCTTGGCGCACCGCGACGTCGATCTGTGATGCGTCGATTTCCGGGTGGGCTTCGAGTCTTTCTTTCACTTCCTGGGCGATCTGCACGTCGGTGGGGGGCCTTGGTGGATGAAGGGTGCGCAGCAGGGTGCGAACTTGATTGATGTGCGCTGTTTCTTCGGCGGTGGGGACGTAGCCGGTGCTGTCGGCGCGTTCGAGCATCAGTTCTGCCGCGGCGATCTGGCGGACCGTCAGGTTCAACTCCGCCGCGGACACGTACTGTTGCCACGCCTCGGGCGCCATGCCGATGTGCTGATAGGCGGCGCCGAGGTTTGCGTGGACGCCCGGATAGACCGGCGCGTCCGCTTCCGATGCGCGCAGCGACTCATACTCGTGGAATGCCGACCAGTATTGAAATGCGGCGCTGCGCGGGTCCGTAAGAGAGCCCCACTGGCCGCGCTTCTCAAAGATCGAGCCGAGCACCATGTGCAGGCGCAACAGCGCCTGGTGATCGTCCGCCGCGGCGCGTTTCGACTCGAACAGTGCCGTGATCATCGAATCGAAAAGCGCTTCACGCTCCGGCGAAGGATCGCGAAGGTCGAGAAGCGCCGCGCAGTACACGATCGCATCGACATTCGCCGGATCGAGCTGCCAGGCCACGATGTAGCGAGCCATCGCTTGGCCGCTATTCGCTAGTTCCCAATCATCGGCGGCGATCATCGCCAAGTGCGACAAGTCGTTCCGCTCTTCAGCCGACGGCCAATGCGGAAACAACAGTTCCGCGTTGCTTTCGAACGAGAGCGGGAGATCGGAGCGCTCCCACAGGCCCTGCAGTTCGGCGGCTCGTTCGCGTGCGGCCTCGCCGCCGTTTGCGGCGGCGGCTATGAGCGGCGGCAGCAGCGTTTTCACGGTCTCGCTTGCGTTGTCATTTTTCGCGGCCCACCGGGCGAACAACCGCACGAGCTTTTCCATTGGCGCGGACTGCTGTTGCCACTCTCCACGCGCGGGGTCGAGCGCCTGTGTAATCCGCTTCTCCGCTTCGCCGAGCTGATTACGATCGATGAGCAGCTCGATCAAATCGACGGCCTCGGCCGCGCCGCGCTGCGGGCCAAGCTCGTTGACGATGTTGAACGCTGCGTTCGATGCGGGCTCCAACGTCGGATCATTCTCGAGCGCGCGGCGGTACGTCGCGAGCGCGGGCTCCATCTGGCCGGACCTCGCCTGGGAGAGTGCGAAGTTGTACCGGTAGCGCGCCGCCGTCTTCTGCGAGACGCTGTCGCAGTCCTTCACTCCATCGGCAAAGATCTGTTGCGCACGTGCGTGGTCGCCGCGGTCGAGCAGGAACACGGCGTAATCGTTGTGCGCCTTGAACGAGAGCATGCCCTGCGCGTCCTTGAGCGCTTTCTGGTAGGCCGCCTCGACCTGCCCGGCCGCCGCTGGATCGAGCCCCGCATTCGTCTGCGCGCCTTTCAGCGCGTCGATGTAGGCAAAGGTCGCGCGTACGCGGTCTTCCGGTGTCTTCGCCACCTCGACCGCGGCTTTGAATTGCGACGCCGCTTTGATGGTTTTTCCTCGGAGGTCCGCCTGCTCTCCGCGCTCCATGAGCTGCTCGAACTGCTGCGCCGGCGCCGTCGATACAGAGAATAGCGCGGCCATTGCGACGGCCGCGAATCGCGCGTTCATTGCGTGCCTCCCGCCATTTGCAGGCCGGCAGGATCGAACGTCTGCAGGAAGACGGCGAACGGCGTCAGCTCATCCATCTCCCGCAAGACCGAGCCTACGGCCACGTCCTCCTCGCCGACGATGCGACGCAACGGCCTCAAGGCAAGTGCTTCGTACCGCGCGCGAGACACCTTGTCTTCGTAAATCGCAGCGACGGAGAGCGCCTGCGATCGCAGGGTCGCCTTCATCTGCTTGTTCGGCCAGTCGCAGACTACGCGGAACGCGGAGGCGCTGAGGAACTTCGCCTCCGTCCATCGCAAAGGCAGCACGATGCGTGGCTCCTCGCGGCGGCCGGGGGCCCAAAGCCACTGCCCGCCCATCACCACCGGGACGTTGTCGCGCAGGTTCTCGAAGATCGCTTGCTGATTGGCGTCCAGCAACTTCTCCGCGACGCGCGCGGCGATGATCGTGCCGACCTGCGCACGCGCCGGATATCCGCCCTGCGCATCGAGCTCGCCCGGTGTAAGCCAGACGCTGTTCCAACGGGTGATGCGATTGCCGCTGGTAAGCACGACCGAGAACGTGTGCTCGCCCGTCGCCTTCGATTGAACGTGGAAGTCGAGCGATGAGATTGCCGGTCCGGTGGTGACGTAGCGCCATTGTGGAAAGCGCATGTGGAGCTCCGGCAGCAACGCGTCGGCGATCTCCTGGTCCGCCGTTTTGGCGCCGCGCACTGCCGAGGCGTACAACGCCTTCATCGGCCGCGAATCGATCGTGAACGTCACTCTCACGTCTGCTTTCACAACACCGCTGATGAACAGCAACGCCACTGCTGCCAATCGATTCATGACTTGCACCTCCCGGCGTCATCTCCCTCATCCAGCACCAACTGTTGGGGGAACGCCTCTTTCCCGCGGCCGGCGACCGTCGTTTCCCCCGAGGCGATGATGCCGGCCGCACCATTTGCGACGCAGACACGTAACTCCGTTCCCGATTCGAGCGGCGTCGTGGTGGTCGCGACGGGGTCTCGCAAGCGTTTCACGACCGCGCTGCTCAACCCATCGCTCTGCCATTGCGTAATGACCGGCGCCGGCACTTTCACATCGGCCGAACAACCGACCCAGATGCTTCTCCCGTTGTACTGAGGCAACGTCGACTCGTCTTCGACCATCCAGGCATCGCCGCGCTTGCGCAGGATGCGTATGGTCGCTTCCCGTGCCGAGGTGACGAGGGACGACGGCAGTACCGCGAGCAGCGTCGGCTGCGATGTAAACGAGTACGGCACCGCGAGGGTCTGTCGTCCGAAGTGCTCGAGTCGCACGTTCGTCTCCGGAAGACCCACGACCTTCGCCACGACCACGTTGTTTTGCAGCGGCACGAAGATCGAACGCTTGACCTTTTCGCCGGCTCCCACATTGATGGTTTCAATCACGTCGTTTCCGGAGCGGAGCTCGACGACGCGCTTCTCCCCGTCCGGCGGTCCGATGACGATGATCGTGCTGCGCATGGCGACACAGACCACGAACAGCATCAGCACGAGCAGCGCGTAGAGCGTGGTGGACGACACGAGCAGCACCTTTGTCTCGATCGCCTGCTGCATCTCCTTCTTGCGGTCCTCACGAATGAGGTTCGACAGAAACGCTGCCCACGCGAAGATGCCACCGAGGCCGAGAAGACCGCCGATGGTGGGGAAGAAATCGGTGAACTCGACGAGCCACCACGAGATCGCCACGCCGACCGCGACGAGGACAGTGACGTTCCGGACGAACAGCCGAAAGCTCGTGCGCGCCGCGCGTGCGGCCTGGGCGGTGGCCAGATCTGTCGACACGTGAGTCGTGGCGGACATTGAGCCTCCTCGTAGTTGTACATAGGAGAGGCCCCGCACCACGGTTTCCCTACCTCGGTGTAGCCGAAACCACGAAGTACGTACGCGAACGCGGTCGGCGATCGTCAACCGATGGCCAACCGGATTGACCGTTACGCCGGCAAGATCGTCAGTCTCCGCTCCTGCGTCGACCTCGTCCTGATCCAAGAAACGATCCCGAGCGTCTGCCAGGCAAAAGCGGTTGAGACGCATCCTCCACGCGCGTGGAACCCCTGCCGATCGCGCGACGGCGCATGCTCGAACGAGATGCACGCATCGACCGCGTAATGCCGCGGTCGGCGATTGGTGACCGGCCGCGACGACCGACTAAAGCTGGAAACTCCGCCCACCGCGGGTTACCATCCATTCGTCCAACTCCATCCGCACCCCCCCGATCGAAATCAGACCTATGAAGAAGCCTCTCTCCTGGCTCGTGCTCGTACTGTTCACCGTCGCCCCTTTCCAGCCGCTTTTCGCCAGTTTCGCCGGGACCGACCTGATTCTTCCAGCGGCGGGCCGTGTGGATGGCGTCGGTGGCAGCCATTTCTATACAACGGTTTGGATCACGAACCCGTCGCCCTCGCAGCCGGCGGATCTGGAAGCGGCGTTTCTCCGGAGCGGGCAAAGCAACCCGGCACCGCTGCTGTTCCACGACACCATTCCGCCCGGCGCGACCAGGACGTACGAGGACGCCGGGATGTCGATGTTCGGGACGACAGGGCTCGGTGCGATCCGCATCCGCTCCGCGCGGCAGCTCCTCGTCTCCTCGCGCGTCTATAACCAGAATGACGGTCAGACGGTGGCCGGATCGCAGGGACTCTTCAGCTCCGGCATTCCCGCGGACTTCGGGATCACGGCCGGGCAGAGCGGCGTGCTGCAGGGGATCCGCCAGTCGGCCGACTTTCGCTACAACATCTATCTGGTCGAGACCGCGGGCGGCACGATCGACGTCGATCTGACCGTGCTCGACGTCAGCGGCAACAGCGTCGGCGGAACGCGGATCCATCTCGAGCCGTGGGAGCATCACGGCCTCAGCTCCCTGTCGATGGTGGAGGGGACGCTGGCCGACGGCTCACTGCGGATCGAAGCGAGCGGCGGCAACGGCCGGGCACTCGTCTTCGGCTCGCAGGTCGCGAACGAGAGTCAGGACGCTTCCGGCTTCGAGATGTCTTTCCGCGACGAGTTGCTCGCGGCGAGGAGCAATGGCGCTCCGGGTGCGACCGGACCCACCGGCGCGACCGGCGCCACCGGTCCTGCCGGTGCGACCGGACCCGAAGGGCCGGCCGGTCCTCGGGGTCCGAGCGGTCCTGCCGGAGCCACCGGCGCAACCGGCCCGCGCGGCGCGGTCGGCATCAACTGGAGAGGTCCCTGGAGCTCCGCCGCGTCGTACGCCACGAACGACGCTGTTTCGAACGATGGCTCGTCCTACATCGCGGTCGCGCCGAACAGCGGTGAGGTCCCGGGCAGCGGCCCGAGCTGGCAGCTCCTGGCGCAGGAGGGCGCGACCGGCGCCACCGGTCCAACCGGCCCGACCGGGGTTGCAGGTGCTACCGGCGCGACCGGTTCCACCGGCGCAACCGGCGCCACAGGTGCGACGGGCATTGACGGCCCCACCGGTCCGACGGGCGCCACAGGCGCGACCGGTCTCACTGGTCCGACAGGCGCCACAGGCGCGACCGGCATCGACGGCCCGATTGGCCCCACGGGCGCAACCGGGGTGACCGGTCTCACGGGTCCGACAGGCGCCACCGGTGCGACGGGCATTGACGGCCCGATCGGCCCGACGGGTGCCACCGGAGTGACCGGTCTCACCGGCCCAACGGGCGCCACCGGCGCGACCGGCATCGACGGTCCGACCGGCCCGACGGGAGCGACCGGAGTAACTGGCGCCACAGGCGATGTCGGTCCCACCGGTCCGACGGGCGCGACGGGAGCAACCGGGGACGACGGTCCCATCGGTCCCACGGGAGCCACCGGCGCGACAGGCCAAACGGGTTCGACAGGCGCCACCGGCGCCACCGGTCCGACGGGTGATCCAGGCGCGACCGGCGCGACAGGAGCCACCGGCGCCACAGGATCCACTGGCGCAACCGGAGCCACAGGGCCGACGGGCGACATCACCGGCAGCGCCGCCGGCGGCGACCTCACCGGCACCTATCCCAACCCCTCGATCGCCACCACTGCCACCGCCGGCGCGCACATCGTCTCGGCCGTGAACCTCAGCAGCTCCTCCATCACCACCGACCACGTCGACGGCGACGTCGAGCTGCTGCCTGCCGCGACACAGACCGCGACGCAGGCCTCCGGCAAGACCGGCGCGCTCATCGATGCGAAGCTGGTCGGTACCGACCACCTCGGCACCGTCGGAGACTCCAACCTCCTGACGCTCTCGGCGAGCGGCACGTACAACTTCTACAGCGGCGGCTCGCCCGACGTCAGGGATCAGAAGCGCTTCCAGATCGACAACACCGGCGGCTTCGTCGCATACGGCGAGACCGACATCGGTGGCATCCCGTCCGAGGGGGCCGGCACGCGCTTCATGTGGATGCCGTACAAAGGCGCGACGCGTGGCGGCTACGTCAACGGTACGCAGTGGGACGACGCCAACATCGGCTATTGGTCGACCGCCTTCGGCTACAACGCCCGCGCCTCGGGCGACTACGGTTTCTGCGCCGGACGCGAGTCCGTTGCCGCGAACATCGACTCCGTCGCCCTCGGCAACTTCTGCACCGCCAGCGGCGCCGCGTCGGTGGCCATGGGCTACTACGCGCATACCAACACGCGCCAGGGCTCCTTCGTCTTCTCCGACCGCTCGGTCGTCGACGACGGCAACTTCGCCACCGACGAGTCATTCAAGGCCGCGGTCAACCACAGCTTCAACGTCCGCGCGACCGGCGGCCTCTGGTTCTTCACCAACACCGCCGTGAACACCGGCCTCCGCCTGAGCCACCTGGTGTCGACCAACGCGGCCTACGGCAGCTTCGTCTGGACCGACCGCTCCAGCGACACCGCCGTCACCCCGACCTCTCAGAACCAGACCATCTTCCGTTCCAGCGGCGGCTACTGGCTCTACTCCGACTCCGGCCTCAGCGCAGGCGTCACGCTCGCGCCGGGCGCCGGCGCCTGGACCACCATCTCCGACCGTAACAAGAAGGAGAACTTCTTCGCCGTGGATGGAGAGGACGTCCTCCGCCGTCTGCACGACGTCCCGGTCACGACGTGGAACTACAAGTCGCAGGACCGCACCATCCGCCACATGGGACCGATGGCGCAGGACTTCTACGCCGCGTTCGGCCTCGACAACACGGACAAGGGCATCACCACCGTCGACATGGACGGCGTCGTGCTGGCGGGCGTGAAGGCGCTCGACACGCGGACGACGACGCAACAGCAGCGCATCGACGCGCTCGAAGCGGAGAATGCCGAACTGCGCCGGCGCCTGGAGCGGATTGAAAAGCTGCTGAGCGACAATCAGCAGAAGTGAATCGCAACTTCCTCTTCGCCTGCGCCGCCGCGGTCGTTCTGATCGCGGCGGCGTATGCGAACTCCCTCCACAACTCCTTTCACTTCGATGACTCGCATGTCATCGAGACCAACGTCTACATCCGCAGCCTCGCCAACGTTCCGCGGTTTTTCACCGACGCGCATACGTTCAGCAGCCTTCCGCAGAACGCGACGTATCGTCCGCTCGTCACGCTGTCGCTCGCGCTCGATTACGCCGCCGGCGGCGGTCTCGACCCGCGCGCGTTCCATCTCACGCAGCTCGCGTTGCTGCTCGTCTTCGGCGCACTTCTCGTCGCGTTCTTCGCACCGATCGTCGGACGCTGGCCGGCACTCCTCGCCGCCACTCTCTTCTCGGTACACACCGCGAATACGGAGACGATGAACCTGATCTCCGCGCGCTCGGAGCTCCTCTCCGGCATCGGACTTCTCGCGTCGTTCGTCCTCTATCAACGTTCGCCGTTCGCGCGCCGCTCGTGGCTCTATCTCATCCCGCTCGCGATCGGCGCGCTCGCGAAAGCCCCGCTGGTCGTCTTCGCGCCGCTGCTGTTCGTTTACGCCTGGCTCATCGAGGAGCAGCCGCCGCGCCGCGCCGCACGCATCGCGCTTCCTTCGCTGATCGCCGGCATCGCGCTGCTGATTTTTCTGAACGCGATGAACGCGCCGGAGTGGGTGGGAGGCGGCGGCTCCGCGCTGCACTACGCGATCACGCAACCGTTCGTCTGGCTTCACTACGCGCGACTGTTCGTGCTGCCGATCGGCCTCGTCGCCGATACCGACCTACAGCCGTTCGCGCGGTGGTACGACACGCGCGCTGTCGCCGGCGACGCGTTCGTCCTGCTTTTGCTCTGGGCGATGCGTAAAGCGCGCGCGCCGATCGCGTTCGGTCTGGCGTGGTTCGCGATCGCGCTGCTGCCGACCAGCCTCTTTCCGCTGGCCGAGGTCTCGAACGAGCATCGCGTGTTCTTCGCGTACGTCGGCGCGGTGCTGGCGCTCGTGGCATGGCTGCCGCGGCGTTCGCTCGCGCCGGTGATGATGGTGCTCATCGCCGCGAACGCGATCGGGACGTACGCGCGCAATCGCGTCTGGCAATCGGAGGCGACGTTGTGGGCGGACGTCGTGGCGAAGAGTCCTGCGAACGGCCGCGCGTGGATGAACTACGGCCTCACGCAGATGCGACTCGGCGACTACGCCGGCGCGCGGGCGAGCTACGATCGCGCGGCGGCGCTGACGCCGAACTACTCCGTCCTCGACATCAACGAAGGCATCGTCGACGCCGCCCTCGGCGATCCCGTCTCCGCCGAGCGCCACTTCCGCCGCGCGCTCGAGCTGCGAGCGGACGCGAACGCGCACTTTTTCTACGCGCGCTGGCTCGTCGAACGCGGACGCGCGTCCGAGGCCTTGCCGCATCTGCGCGATGCGCTGCGGATCAGTCCCGCGTATGCCGATGCGCGGTCGCTGCTGCTCACGCTCGACGACGCCGTCGCGGCGCCGGAGCGCGCCCCGCTCCTCGAGGACACGCGCCGCATCGATCCCGCCGACCCGGCGCTCGCGCGCGTGGAGCAGCGCTGGCCCTCGTATGCTGCCGCGCTGCAGGCCGGCCTCGGCGCGATGAATCGGCGCGACTGGCCCGCCGCCGCCCACGCCAATCGCGACGCGCTCCGCCACACTCCGACCTCCGCCGACGCGTTCAACAACCTCGGCTGGTCTCTCCAGCAACTCGGCTTCCGCGCCGAAGCCGCCGACGCCTACCGGCGCGCGTTGCTGCTCGACCCGCGGCACGAGCGCGCCGCGAACAACTTGCGCGCGCTGGGGCGGTGACGCGCCGTTCGGCGCCGGTCATGAAGCGGACGCGCGACATCGGGCAGCGCAACGTTTCACGACGTTCGACCTCTCGGATGCGCGGATCGATCGCGTGATCCGGCGGCCGGTCGCGTGCGGTGCGCTCACGCCTCGCGTGTAAGCCCGAACGCGTCGCAGGCGTGCGTGGACGTGGCGGATCGATGTACGTGGCGCATGCGTGAATCCGACGCCTGATCGCATGCATGCGATCGCGCGACGCGTGAAATCCAGAATTCGACGCATGAAATCCAGAACGCGTCGCGTGAAATCCAGAATTCGACGCGTGAAAGCCAGAACTCGACGCGTGAAAGCCAGAACTCGACGCGTGAAAGCCAGAACTCGACGCATGAAATCCGGAACGCGTCGCATGAAAGCCAGAATCTGACGCGTGAAAACCAGAATCCGTCGCGTGAAATCCAGAATTTGTCGCATGAAAGCCAGAACTGGACGCGTGAAATCCAGAACTGGACGCGTGAAATCCAGAACTCGTCGCGTGAAAACCAGAACTGGACGCGTGAAATCCAGAATCGATCGCGTGAAAGCCAGAACGCGTCGCGTGCAATCCGGAACGCCTCGGAAGAACCTTTCGTCCGCGTCCCACGTCGCACCCGCATGCTGAAACGCTACGTCGTCCTGTGGTTCATCTGCCTGTCGTGTGCGCGCGTCCTGTTCGCGGGGCCGCTGGTGAGCGGCGTGCGATCGAAGCTCGCCGCGGGGGATCTGCAGAGCGGGATCGCGGCGGCGGAGGACTACAAGCGCGCGACGGGGGTCGATGCGGAGTATCTCAACGCGATCGGGTGGATCGCGCGCGGGGCGCAGATGCTCGACCGGTTCGACCTTGCGGATCGCTACCTCGCGGAGCTGCATCGCGAGATTCCGGCGGAGACCGAGGAGCTGGTGGTGCCGTTCGGCGCGGCGATCGAGGTGGAGGGGCGGCTGCGGCTCGCGCGCGAGGGGCGGGGGCGGGGGGCGGCGTTGCGCTATTTCGATGGCGCGTTGGCGAAGGCGAAGGATCCGGCGTTGCGCGCGCGCATCTGGAAGAACATCAATCTGCTGACGCTCGAAGGCTCGCCCGCACCGGCGCTGATGAACGAGGCGACAAAGGGCAAGCCGGTGCTGCTGTTCCTCTGGGCGAACTGGTGCGGCGATTGTAAGGCGCAGGCGCCGTCGCTCGCGCGCGTGTGGCAGCGCTACCGATCCAAAGGTCTCGTGCTCGTCGCGGCCACGCGCTACTACGGAACGGTCGATGAAAAGCCGGCTACGCACGACGAAGAGAAGGCGCGCGTCGAGCAGGTGTGGCGCGAGACGTACGCGGGTCTCGACGGCGGCATCGTCGCGATCGACGATGACGCCGACATTCGCTACGGCGCCTCGGCGACGCCGACGTTCGTGCTCATCGACCGCAACGGCATCGTGCGGTTGTACACGCCGACGCGCCTCTCCGAAGAAGAGCTCTCGCGGCAACTCGACGCCATGCTCGCGGAATGAAAAAGGCGGCCGTTGCCGGCCGCCTTCGCATGAATTCGTGAAGTGTGGTTTAGAACGTTGCGTCGAGGAACGGACGCAGCTTCTTCGAGCGGCTCGGATGGCGCAGCTTGCGGAGCGCCTTCGACTCGATCTGGCGGATCCGCTCGCGCGTGACGTTGAACGAGCGGCCCACTTCCTCGAGCGTGTGCTCGGCGCCGTCGCCGACACCGAAGCGCATCTTGAGGACCTGCTCCTCGCGCGGCGTGAGCGTGCGGAGCACCTTGCCGGTCTGCTCTTTCAGGTTCGCGACGATCACGTGATCGATGGGGGAGATCACGCCGCGATCCTCGATGAAGTCGCCGAGGTGCGAGTCTTCCTCTTCGCCGATCGGAGTTTCGAGGGAGATCGGCTCCTGCGCGATCTTCATGATCTTGCGGACCTTCGCCACCGGCATGTCCATGCGCTCGGCGATCTCCTCGGCCTGCGGTTCGCGGCCGAGCTCCTGCACGAGCGCGCGCGACGTGCGCGTGAGCTTGTTGATCGTCTCGATCATGTGCACGGGGATGCGAATCGTGCGGGCCTGATCGGCGATGGCGCGGGTGATGGCCTGGCGGATCCACCACGTCGCGTACGTCGAGAACTTGTAGCCGCGGCGGTACTCGAACTTCTCGACCGCCTTCATGAGGCCGATGTTGCCTTCCTGAATGAGGTCGAGGAACTGCAGGCCGCGGTTCGTGTACTTCTTCGCGATGGAGACGACGAGGCGCAGGTTGGCAACGATCAGCTCCTGCTTGGCCTGATCTGCTTCTTCCTCACCCTGGCGGATCTCGCGTATGGTCTTGCGCAGGTCCTCGTGCGTGAGGCCGTAGAACGTCTCGAGCTCGCCGAGCTTCTCCTGATACTTCTGGAGGCGGCGGCGATAGAAGTCGCGGCGGGTCTTGTCCTTCTCGCGCTTCAGCGCCTGCTCGTCCTTGCGGATCATCGACACCGCCTGCGCGAGCTCGTTGTCGATGTCCTTGAGCTTGTTGATCATCCGATTGCGCGTCTGCGGCGTGAAGTCGACGCGCTGCAGCTCGTCGGCGAGCTCCTGCTCGAGACGATCGACGTTGCGAAGCGTCGTGGCGATGGTGCGATCGGAGAGCTTCTTCGGATCGGCGAGCTTGACCAGGCCGTCCTTGATGCGCTTGTCGAGCTTGGCGATGCCCTCGAAGATCAACATGATGTCGTGGATCTTGTTCGCGGCGGCGGCGGGAAGTTTCGGCTCGCCGTCGGCGGTGATCTCGACACCTTCATCGTCCGGCATGGCTAGGTCGATGGTCTCTTTGATGACGCGCGCGTCTTTCTTCGCGGCCTCGTAGATCTTGAGGATTTCCTCGCGGATGATGCGGTTCGCGGAGAGCGCCTTGAAGACCTTGCGCTCGCCCTTTTCGATGCGCTTGGCGATGTCGACTTCGCCCTGGCGGTCGAGGAGCTTGACCGTGCCCATCTCGCGCAGGTACATGCGGACCGGGTCGTTGGTCTTGTCGACGATTCCGCTGGACGCGGCGATGATGTCCTGCTGGACCTCCTCGCGCTGGTCCATCTCTTTTTCTTCGATGGTGCCGTCGATGGTGACGATTCCCTTCGGAGTCGTCTGCAGCGGCTTCTCGGCATCTTCGACGACGTCGATGCCCAGGTCGTTGAAGCGGATGTAGATCTCGTCGAGCTCCTCGGGGAGAGACGTCACTTCCTCCGGGAGCACCTCGTAAATCTCGTCGTAAAGCAGAAAGCCCTTTTCTTTGCCGATCGCGATGAGCTGCTTTACTTCCGCATACTTTTCTTCGACGCTCAACTCGCCAACCCCCTCGTCTTCAAAAGTGGATTCCGGTTCGAGATTCGAAGTGCGCAGGCGTGTCGTCATGTCGTTTTCGCTCCTCGCGTTGGGCAGCGTCGTGATCGCCGCTTCGGCACTCTCGGCTCAGGCCCCCGGACGAGGCCTTGGCGGGGCCGTCACTTTTATGGTTGACAACGCCGCCAAAGTATCGTCCAGAGTGGACACCCGCGTAATCCTGGAGGGACGATAATTATTTCAGGGACTGCAACATACGGGACAGTTCGAGCTTTTCGCGGTCCAGCCTGGCCACACGTTCGCCGTCGTTCCCGGCGTCGATGATTTCGCGTTGGATTTGGCGCATCCGGCGGGACAAGTAGTTTCTCTCCATCGGACGGAGGTTTTCGTCGAGGCGTTGGAGAGAGCGGTCGTCAATCTCTTCGCTGAGGCTGAGCTCGGAAAGCAGCGTCAACTCGGCCTCGCCCCTAAGATGGGCTCCCAATTTCGCAAAATCAATAGGGTCACCGGTTACGAGATCATTTTTTATGATAGAAAAGAGCGTTTTGCACGCCGGGTCTTCGAAAAACTCCTCCTGCAACCGGCCCAGCTGTTCGCGCGTCAGACGCCCCTGAAGCGCCGCCGTCAGCACGAACTTCTCGCCCGCGCCGATCGGCGCCACCGCCGACCGTTCCACCGTTTTCGCCGGCGCCGCTTTCCCGCGCACGCGCGACCACACCGTCTCGAACTCGAGCCGGAATGCGTCGGCGATCCGCTGCGCGGCCTCGTTGCGCACCACCGGATCCGAGACCGCGGACAGCATCGGCATGAACTGCTCGACGCGCTCCGACTTCTCGCGCCCGCTCAACTGCGCCGCGTCGGAGGCCCATTCGCGCAGGCCGAACTCGAAGATGTCGAGCGCGTTCGACAGCACCTCGAGGAACTTATCGGCGCCGTGCTTCTGCACGAGCGCATCGGGATCTTTCTCGCCCTGCAGATCGAGCGCCTCCACGTGCAGCCCCGCCGCGAGCAGGATCGGCGCCGCGCGCAGCGTGGCCGCGCGTCCCGCGTTGTCGCCGTCGTACGCGAGGATCACGCGGCGCGTGAAACGGCGCAGCAATGACGCTTGGCCCGGCGTGAGCGAGGTGCCCATAGACGCGACGACGCCCGGCACTCCCGCGTGATCGATGGCGATCGCGTCGAAGTAGCCCTCGACGAGAATCGCGCGATCGAAGCGCCGCATCGCGTCTTTGCTGCGATGCAGGTTGTAGAGCAGCCGCGATTTGTTGAAGAGCTCCGACTCCGGCGAGTTGAGATATTTCGGCTCGCTGTCGTCGAGCGCGCGCCCGCCGAAGCCGACCAGCGCGCCGGTGTCCGAATGAATCGGAATGATCAACCGGTTGCGAAAGCGGTCGTAGAAACCGTTGCCGGTCTTGCGCGGCGTGATCAAGCCCGCCGCTTCGAGCTTCTTCTCGCCGTGCTTCTGGCCGAGGCGGCGCAGCAGGTAGTCCCATGACTCGGGCGCGTAGCCGAAGCCGTATTTGCGGATGACGTCCTGCGGGACGCCGCGATGCTTCAGATACTCATCCGCGGCGTTCGGCGTCCAGGCCAGCGCCTGATGGAACGCTTCCGACGCGTCGTCCATCAGCTCGAGCAGATCGTCCTTGTCGTTGTCGCGCTGCGCGCGCCGCCGCTTTGGCAATTCGATTCCCACGCGCGATGCCACATGCTCCACCGCCTCGGGGAACGTGAAGCGTTCCGTCAGCGTGAGGAACTTGAAGACGTCGCCTCCGGTGCCGCAGCCGAAGCAGTAGAAGAGTCCCTTGTCGCGATCGACGTGGAACGACGGGCTTTTTTCGCGGTGAAACGGGCAGAGACCTTTGTAGCTCTTGCCCGCGAGCTTGAGCGGCGTGACCTGCTGCACGAAGTCGACGATGTCCGCGGCGCCGCGCACCTGCGCGATGATGGAGTCGTTGAGGTCGACGTACGCCATTACGCGTCCAGCACCGCGATCGTCGCGCCGTCGCCGCCCTCGTTGTCTTCGCCGGGACGCCACGACTTCACGGCCGGATGCTTGCGCAGATGCTCGCGCACGGCCTTGCGCAGCGTGCCGGTGCCGAAGCCGTGGATGATGCGCACGGCCTGCTTGCCTTCGAGCAGCGCGCGGTCGAGGAAGCGATCGGATACGTCGAGAGCATCGTCAACACGTTGACCGATGAGGTTGAGCTCCGCGGAAACCTGCACGGCGACGTCGCTGCCGCTGCCTTTCTGCGCGCGGATCTTCGTCTGCGGCTGCGCCGGTTTCGCGCTCGCCTTCGTGATGAGGTCGCGCACGTCGACGGTCATCTTCCGTCCGCTGACGAGCAGCACCGCCTTGCCGTCATTCACGGAGATCACGTCGCCGACGACTTTGAACTTGCGGTGCTCGGCGCGGTCGCCAACGTGCACCTCGCGCTGTTCCGCGGGGATGAACTCCATCGCCTTGTCGACGCTCTTCGTGACGGTCTTGAGCACTTCCGGCGCGCTGACGCTGGAGCGCGCGGCGCGGTCCATCTCGCGGAGGGTTTTCAGCTCGTTCGTCAGCGTGCGCGTGACGTCGTCGCGCAGGCGCTCGAGCTCCTCGCGATAGGAGGTGCCGAGGCGCGCGCGTTCCGCTTCGAGCTGCGCGGCTTTCTCGTCCATCGCGCGTTTCGACTGCTCGGACTCGCGGCGCAGCCGCGCGAGCTCGTCCTGCTGCGCGACGATCTCCGACATCCGCTTCTGCAGCGTGGCCAGGAGATGATCGGTCTCGCCGTAGCGTTCGCCGAGGCGCTCGCGCGCGCTGGCGATGATCGAGGCGGGGAGGCCGATCATCTGCGCGACTTCGATCGCGCGCGAACGTCCGGGGATGCCGCTGATGAGGCGATACGTCGGCTGCCCGGTCGCGGAGTCGAACTCCATCGACGCGTTCACGATGCGGCCGTCGTTGACCGCGAAGCTCTTCAGCGCCGAGAGGTGCGTCGTGACGATGAGCAGCGCGCCGGTGGCGAGCAGATGTTCGATGACGGACGCCGCGAGCGCCGCGCCCTCCTCGGGATCCGTGCCGGAGCCCAGCTCGTCGAGCAGCACGAGCGAGCGCGGCGTCGCGCGCGTCAGCACGCGCTTGAGGCGCACGAGGTACGCGGAGAACGTCGACAGATGTTCAAGCACGCTCTGGTCGTCGCCGATCAGCACGTGCAGCGCGTCGACGCAGGGGAGCACCGTGCCTTCCGTCGCGGGGACGGGCAGTCCGCTCATGCCCATCGCGACGAGCAGTCCGGCGGTTTTCAGCGCGACGGTCTTGCCGCCGGCGTTCGGTCCGGAGATCACGAGCGCGGAGCGTTCCGCGTTCAGCTCGATCGTCAGCGGCACGACCTTGCGCGTGCCCGGCTCTTCGCCGAAGGCTTCCTGCCGTTGCGGCGCGAGGCGCTCGTCGAGCAGCGGATGGCGGCCGTCGAGGATCTGCAGCGTGCGGTCGGCGGAGAACAGCGGGCGCGTGCCGCGGATCGTGTCGTGGAAGAGCGCGCATGCCTGCAGCGCATCGAGCTCGCCGCAGACCGCCACCGCTTCCTCGATCGTCTCGTGCTGTTCGAAGAGCGTCTGCGAGAGGAAGCGCGTGATGCGCGCGATCTCCTCGCGCTCCTGGATGAGCAGGTCGGCGAGGTCGTTGTTCAGTTCGATCGCGCCCATCGGCTCGATGAAGAACGACGCGCCGGAGCCGGAGCGTTCGTGGAGGATGCCCGGGACCGCGTTGCGATGATCGCTGCGCACGGGGATGCAGTAGCGGTCGCCGCGCATGACGACGAGCGGCTCCTGCACGGCGTCGGCGTTGCGGTTCATGACGTCCTGCAGCGCGCGCTGGATCGCGTTGCGCTTCGCGTGGACGCGCGTGCGGATCGCGCGCAGCTCGGCCGAGGCTTCCTCGCGCAGCTTGCCCTCGCGTGTGAAGTACTTGTTCGTCTTCGTCAGCAGCTCGCCGAGGTCGGCGATCGACTGCGCGAGCGCGGAGAGGCGAGCGTAGCCTTCGGTGCGGAGCAGCGCTTCGCGCATGGCCTGCGTCGCGCGCACGGCGCGCACGACCTGCCACGACTCGTCGATCTCGAGCACGGTCTCGCGGTGGAAGAACGGGACGACGTCGATGATGCCGGCGAGCGGGAGGTGGCCTTCCGCATGAACGTAGCGGACCATCTCGCCGAGCTCCGCCTGCGCGCGCTCGCACTGTTCGAGCGAGGCGAGCGGACGGCGGCGCGCGACCGCGGCCTTGCCCGGCGCGCTCTTGGCCTCCATCGCCACGAGGGCGAGCACGCGATCGAATTCGAGGGTATCGGGAGTGTTCATGGCCAAAACAAAAGCGGCTCGCGAGACGAACCCGCGAGCCGCTTCAAGAACGTTGTTGCTGAATCAGTATCCGGCGCGGCGCTCTTCCGCGAGTTTCCGAAGCACTTTCTTGCGGGCCGCAATCGCTTTGCGCTTCCGCTTCGTGCTCGGCTTCTCGTAATGCTGGCGCTTCTTCAGCTCGGAGAGGATCCCCGACTTCTCACATTTCCGCTTGAAGCGGCGAAGCGCATTCTCGAAAGTCTCGTCTTCTTTGACGTGTACGAGAGGCATTCTCCGATTCCCCCCCTTCGGCTTGAGCTGTTGGATCGCTTGGGCAAGTCCCTGCGGGCTCGCTCATTTTAAGGCCGGATCCGGTGCGCTTCAACCGGCCGCGACCCGTTCCGATTCCGTAAGTCGAACGAATTGTTGTAAGTTGCAGCACCGCAAAGGAATGTTGCTGATGCGTTCGCTGACAATAACTTCGCTCGCCCTTGTTTTCGCCGCCTGCGCCACCTATCTTACCCCGCCGCCGACGCCCGCGCGCCCGGTCGTCGAGACGCTCCACGGCGTCACGGTCACCGATCCCTACCGCTGGCTCGAAGACCAGAACGCGCCGGAGACGCGCGCGTGGATCGACCGGCAGAACGCGTACACCGATGCGGTGCTCGGCCATCGCCCGGAGCAGAAGCGTTTCGCGCCGCGGCTCGAGGCGCTGCTCAGCACCGATCAGTTCGCGACGCCGATCTTTCGCAACGGCCGCTACCTCTACAAGCATCGCGGCGTGGGGCAGGACCTCTACTCGATCGTGATGCGCCGCAGCGCGAACGGCGCCGAGGAAGTGCTCATCGATCCGGCGCCGCTCAGTCCCGATCACACCACGAGCGTCGACATCGACGACGTGACCGAAGACGGAACGCTGCTCGCGTACGACGTGCGCCGCGGCGGCGCGGACGAGGCGGAGGTGCGCTTCTTCGACATCGACGCGAAGCACGACACCGGTGCGCCGCTCGCGGCCGCGCGCTACTACGGCATCGAACTGACGCCGGACCGGCGGATGATCTACTTCACGCGCGCGGAAGCGAGCGGGCCGCGGCTCTATCGGCGGGCGGTGGCGGGCGGCGCGGAGGAACTGCTCTTCGGCAGCGGCTACACGCCGGACAAGATCATCTACGCGTCGCTCTCCGACGACGCGCGCTATCTGCTCATCCATGTCGCGTACGGCTCCGCGCCGAAGAAGACGGAGATCTACGTCGACGATCTGCTCGACACCGCGCCGCCGCGTACGGTGGTCAACGATCTCGATTTCCGCTCATATGCATCGCTGGCCGGCGACAAACTCGTCATCCAGACGAACTGGAACGCGCCGAACGATCGCGTGATGGTCGCGAACCTCGCGCAGCCGCAGCGGGACCAATGGAAGGAAATCGTGCCGGAGAACCCGAAGGCGGCCATTCAGGGCGTATCGCTGGCCGGAGGGAAGGTCTTCGTCAGTTACCTCGAAAACGTGAAGCCGCGCATCACCGGCTACGACCTCACCGGCGCGCGCGGCGAGGATGTTTCGTTTGAAACGTTGGGCAGCCTCGAAGACATGAGCGGGACGTGGAGCTCGCCGATCGCGTTCTTCAGCTTCAGCTCCTTCCACGTGCCGCCGACGTTCTACCAGTACAACGTCGCCTCGCGCGAACGCACCGTCTTCGCGCGGCAAAGCGCGCCGGTCGATCCGAACCAGTTCAACGTCGAGCAGGTTTGGTATCCATCGAAAGACGGCACGCGGGTCCCGATGTTCGTGCTGACGAAGAAGGGCTTCGTCCGCAACGGTACGGCGCCGACGTATCTCACCGGTTACGGCGGCTTCACGTCGAGCTCCGTGCCGACGTACTCGTCGCGCGCGATCGCGTGGGTGGAGCAGGGCGGCGTCTACGCGCTGGCGAACCTGCGCGGCGGCGGCGAGTTCGGCGAGGCGTGGCATCGCGCGGGAATGCTCGAGCAGAAGCAGCACGTGTTCGACGACTTCATCGCCGCCGGCGAATATCTCATCGCGCAGCACTACACCTCCTCCTCCCACCTCGGCATCGCCGGCGGCTCGAACGGCGGCCTGCTGGTGATGGCGGCCGAGACGCAGCGTCCCGATCTCTTCGGCGCCGTGATCTGCCGCTATCCGCTCATCGACATGCTGCGCTACGACCAGTTCCTCGTCGGCAGCTTCTGGGTGCCGGAGTACGGCAGCGCGTCGAGCGCGGCCGACTTCCCGGCGCTCTACGCGTACTCGCCGTACCAGCACGTGAAGCAGGGGACGCGTTACCCGGCGACGCTCTTCGTCACCGGCGACGCCGACACGCGCGTCGCGCCGCTGCACGCGCGCAAGATGACGGCGCTGATGCAGGCGTCGAACGGCGGCGACGAGCCGATCCTCCTCCGCTACAAGACCGCGGCGGGACACTCCGGCGGCGAGCCGCTGCACGTGCAGGTGCACAGCACTGCCGAGGAGCTGGGGTTTTTGTGGTGGCAGTTGACAAAGCCGTAGGTCGGGAAAGTCGCCAGCGAGGCATCTCCATAAACATGGAGGTGCCTCATGAAAGCATTCTGGATCGCCGTCCTCGTCGTGGCGGCCGCGTTGCCGCTGGCCGGACAGGAAGTCGAGCAGGAGGACGAGGCTGAGCCGTCGGACGCCGTGGTGCTGGCCACCGTCAACCACGACGTGCGGCTGCACCGCTCGCCGAACGGCGTGGCGACGTCCACGCTCCGCGCGAACACGGACGTCACGGTGCTGGGCTTCCACGGCAACGGCTGGGTACGCGTGCAGTCGGGGGATGCGATCGGCTGGATCGACCGCCACTTCCTCGACTCGAAAACCGCCGGCGTGCAGCTCACGCCGAAGCTCTTCGCGCGTCCCGTCGCCGCGGCGGCGGCAGCGGCGGCGGCCTGTCCGTCGACGCTCGTCCAATGCCAGGCATTCGGCTGTGCCGGCGCGGAGTCGTCGCACGGCCTCTTCAACACCGCCAAGCACGGCCCACCGACGGGGAAGGCGCGCGTGACGACGTTCGCGCTCTTCTCGGCGCTGCAGAACGCGGCGTCGGATGCGGTGGGCGAAGGCGCGGACCTCAGCGCCGCCGACCGCCAGACCATCCGCCATCTGAAGGTGAGCGGCAGCACCATCGGAGAAGGGCAGCTCGTCCGCGTGGCCGGCTTCATCGTCGGCACGCCGCATCCGAACACCGGAGAGTCGGTGAACTGCTCGTTGAAAGGGCCGGCCAACAACGACTTCCACATCACCCTCGCGCCGCACGCCGGCGACGACGAGACGAGCGGCATCGTCGTGGAGATGATCCCGCAGGACCGCCTCGATGCGTGGACGCTCGACGCACTTCAGAGAGTGAAGAAAGCGAAGAAACGCGTGCTCGTCGAAGGCGGCCTGCTCTACGACAACATCCACCGCGTGAACAAGAACCCGAAGCGGCTGATCTCCGGACAGCCGAAGCGCTTCAGCCTCTGGGAAGTGCATCCCATCACGCAGTTCTATGTCTGCAACCAGGCGTCGTGCGATCCGGCGACGGTCAAGCAGTGGACCAAATTGGCGGACCTGGCGCCCTAGGCCAGCAGGTGCTCGACGCGCGAAATGATCGCGTCGAGCGCCACGAGGTTCTCGCCCCCCTCGGGGATGATCAGGTCCGCGTGCCGTTTCGACGGCTCGACGAACTCCTCGTGCATCGGGCGGACGGTGGTCATGTACTGGTCGATGACCGACTCGACGCTCCGGCCGCGCGACTGGATGTCGCGCATGAGGCGGCGCAGGAAGCGGATGTCGGACGGCGTGTCGACGAACAGTTTGATATCAATCCGTTTGCGCAGCTCCGGCTCGGCCAGGACGAGGATGCCTTCGACGATGATCACCTTGCGCGGCTCCACGCGCTGCGTCGCGGCCTTGCGCGAGTGCGTGGTGAAGTCGTAGATCGGCACCTCCACCGACGAGCCTTTGCTCAGGACGTCGAGGTGCCGGCAGAGCAGCTCCGTCTCCAGCGAGTCGGGGTGGTCGAAGTTGATGTGGTGCCGCTGCTCGGGATCGAGTCCCTCGAAGTTGCGGTAGTACGAGTCGTGCGAGACCCACTCGATGCGGTCTTTGCCGACGCGGTCGTAAATCGAGCGCGCGACGGTGGTTTTGCCCGAGCCGGTGCCGCCGGCGATGCCGATGATGACGGGCTTCATGCGCCGGTCTGCTCGTCGTACTCGGATTCGGTGACGAAGTCGGAGGAGTCGTCGTTGCCGCAGGTGTTGCAGACCACCGTCGACAGCTTGCCGTTCACGTATTCGAATTGATACGTCGGCGTCTCGCACTGCAGGCAGATGAGGTAATCCGGCTCGTCCATCGGCGCCAAGAATACCTCAGCGATTCGCGGGACGCGGAGCGATGAACTGGCCTGCCTGACGCGCGCTCTCGATCACCGACGCGTAGACGTACGTCTCCGGCGTTCCCGACTCGACGACCACCGAAAAGCCGCTGCCGGTCTCGATCAGCGGAAAGAGCGACTGAATCGACGTATGCAGCAGCGAGCCGGCGCCGACGGAGATGTACGACACGGCGACGTTGCGTCCCGGGATGCGCTGCAGCGCCAGCACGAACATCGCGTCCTGCTCGCTGTAGTTGAGCAGACCGATGTTCGTGCGGAACTCGTCGCTGAAGGCGAGGTTGTCGAGCGCGCGCAGCGGATAGAACGACTGCGGCGTGTAGACCGCGATCGGCTGCGGCGGCGAGACCTCGCCGGCGCTGATCGCGTACACCGTCGCGCGCACGGTGACCGAGCGGCGGCCGCTGGTCGTCACGCGCAGCGGCGAGAGCACGGCGTCGAGGCCGAACGCCTGCCCGACGAGATCGGAGAAGCGCTGCACTTCACCGGGAGCGAGCGTGAGCACGATCGCCGGCGAGTCCGTGGCGGTGCTCAGCTCGAGCGCGACGTCGGCCTCGTGTCCGGTGTCGTTGATCAGCTCGAGGTCCGTCTTCCAATGCGCCATCGACGCGCCGATCACGCTGCCGACCACCGGCACGATCACCGTGCTCGTGGCCGCGTCGGCATTGCTCGCGACGGGACGCTCCTGCGCCGCGACCGCGGCGGCGAATGCGCACAGCAGGAGCAGCCGTCGAAGGAACGCCATCAAGCCTCTGACGGTGGAGATTATCTGTGAGTTTCAGAGGAAGTGTGGACGCAAGACGCGCGCGCCGACCACGCGCAGCTTCTGCAGCGGCGAAAGCGAGAGCCGCTCGCGGATGGCCGCGAACGGATCCTTGCGCAGTTTCGCGAGCACGGTCGCGTAGACGCCGCCCATGAGCAGCGTCGGAAAACGCGCGTCGAAGGCGAGCTCGCGCAGGAGCGGCTCCGCGTCGCGGAAGTAGCGCTCGGCGCGGTCGATCTGAAACTCGATCAGACGGCGCATGCGCTCGTTCTCGGTCCGCTCGACGAGCTCGCGCTCGCTCACGCCGAACGCGCGCAGCTCCGTCGCCGGAATGTAGATGCGGTCGCGCGTCAGATCGTCGCCGATGTCGCGCGTCACGTTCGTCAGCTGCAGCGCCGTGGCGAGGTTGCGGCCATAACGCAGCGCGGCGTCGGTGCGGTAGCCGAAGATCGCCAGCGAGATGTCGGAGATCGACGTCGCCACGAGATCGCAGTAGGCGAGGAGCTCGTCGAAGGTCTCGTAGCGCGTCTTCACGAAGTCCTGCCGGCAGCCGTCGATGAGCGCGATGAACGCGCGCTTCGGAATCGCGAAATGCCGCAGCGCGTCCGCGAGCGCGATCGTGACCGCGTGCGACGGCGTGCCTTCGTACGCGGCGTCGAGCTCGCGCTGCCACGCGTCGAGCCGCTCCAGCACGTGCTCGCCCGGCTCGTCGGCGATGTCGTCGGCGAAGCGGCAGTACGCGTACGCCGCGTACACCGCGCGGCGCTTCACCGCGGGGAGAAAGCGGAAGCCGACGGAGAAGTTCGCGCCGTGCTTGTGCGCGATCGCGCGGCAGAACGCATACGCCTCATCGACGTTCATCGGACGATCGACGTTCATCCCGTCCGCCATCAGACGATCGGCCCCAGCGGCGGTACCTTGATTTCCGTGTCGCGCGAGCGGCACCAGTGCTCGCCCGGCTTGTGCTGGCAGCGGCCGCGATGGCGCCACACGCGCTGCACGACGGGGCGCAGCAGCGACTTCCACCACGTCCGCGCGTGCCAGCCGCTGAGGTACCGCTGGAAGTCCTTCGCGTGCGCGGCCTGCCGCACGAACATCGAGAGGCCGAAGTTGCCGCCGGTTTCGTAGAGGAAACGATTGACGAGCGACGTCTCCTGCTTCGGCGCGAGCTCGGCGCGCCACAGCTCGTCGAAGTCGCGCGACTCGAGAATGCTGCGCGCGGCGAGCCAGCCGCTCGTGAGCGCGTAGCGGATGCCGAGGCCGAAGAGATAGTCCTGGAAGCCACCGGCTTCGCCGACGTAGCGCGCGCCCGCTTTCGTCGCGTGCGTCTTCAGATGAAAGTTCATGTACGAATAGCCGGTGCGCGTCTCGGATGGAATCACGAACGCGTGCATCCGCTGCGCGGCGGCGAGCGAGTGCGCGAAGTAGTCGTCGATCTTCTTGAAGTCCGCGACGATCGCACAGCCGAACGTGGCGATGCCGTCGAGGATGAAGAGGTACGCGTAGCCGCCCGGCGCGAGGTGATGGTTGAAGTAGACCTCGACGCGTTCCGGGTCGTCGGTGCGCCACGTCATCTCGCGCGCCAGTCCGTCCGGCGACGCGGGACCCGTCGCGACGATGTCGGCATGATCCGACGCGAGACGGCTGTTGAAGCGCACGTCGACGCCGAGCTCCCGCGCCTGCGCGAGGAGGCCGCGGTCGAGCGTCCGTTTCTCCGCGCCGCGGCGGATGAAGTACCCGAACGGCGACGCCGCGCGGATCTCGCGCTGCGCGCCGCGCGCGTCGAAGAACGTCGCCGACAAAGCGGGGCGGAAGTAGAAGTTACGCGCGATGCCGATGCGGTCGAGGAAGTCGGGAACGGGCTCGCGTTCCGACGCCGCCTCGATGATCTGCAGGTCGCCGATGAAGCGCGTGCCGACGTCGCGTTTGGCCTCGTGCACTTCGACCGCGCGGCCGGCGCGGGCGAGCGCGATCGCGGCGGCGAAGCCGGATGGTCCCGCGCCTGCAATGCGGATGGGAGCGATGTCGGACATCGAAAGCAAGGTATCTTATCGCGCCGTGCCGGACGCGCCTGCCGAGCCCTTACACGATGCCAAGCCGGTGAAGCGCCGCGCCGGCGGCTACGCCGCGCTCGTCGCCGCGGGCATCTTCCTCAGCCGCCTCGCGGGTCTCGTGCGCACGCGCGTGATGGCGCACTTCCTCGGCAGCTCGCGCGCCGCCGACGCGTTCAACGCCGCGCTGAAGGTGCCGAACTTCCTGCAGAACCTCTTCGGCGAAGGCGTGCTCTCCGCGTCGTTCATCCCGGTGTACGCGCGCCTTCTCGCGCGCAACGACGAGAAGCTCGCGGGGCGCGTGGCCGGCGTCATCGCCACGATCCTCGCGCTCGTGACGAGCATCCTCGTGCTCCTCGGCGTGCTGCTCACGCCACTGCTCATCGGCATCATCGCGCCCGGCTTCGAAGGCGACGTGCGCGTGCTCACGATCCGCATCGTGCGCATCCTGTTTCCCGGCGTCGGCTTGCTCGTCCTCTCCGCCTGGTGCCTCGGCGTTCTGAACAGCCATCGCAAGTTCTTCCTCTCCTACGTCGCGCCGGTGCTGTGGAACTGCGCGATGATCGCGACGCTGGTCATCTTCGGGACGCGGCTGAAAGAGTTTCCGCTCGCCGTCGCGCTCGCGTGGGGCACGGTCGCGGGATGCGCGCTGCAGCTCGGCGTGCAGCTGCCGTTCGTCTTCCGCTACGCGAAGCATCTCTCGTTCGGCATCGAACGGCTCGAGCCGGTGAACGAGGCGATCCGCAACTTCGGCCCCGTCGTCGTCGGCCGCGGCGTCGTGCAGCTCAGCGCGTACATCGATCAGATGATCGCCAGCTATCTGCCGGAAGGCGCGGTGGCGTCGCTGTCGTACGCGCAGATCATCTATCTACTGCCGATCAGCCTCTTCGGGATGAGCGTCGCCGCGGCGGAGCTGCCGCAGATGTCGGGCGAGCTCGGCTCGGAAGAAGAAGTGCACGCCGCGCTGCGCAAGCGGCTCGCGCGCGGACTGCGGCAGATCGCGTTCTTCGTCATCCCGACCGTGGTCGCCTTCGCCGCGATCGGCCGCGTGCTCGTCGCCGCGCTGTACGAGACCGGCAAGTTCACCCCGGAAACCACGCGCTACGTCTGGTACATCCTCGCCGGGTCGACGGTCGGTCTCCTCGCCGCGACGCTCGGGCGTCTCTATTCGTCGGCGTTCTACGCGCTCGGCGACACGAAGTCTCCGCTGCGCTACGCCACCGCGCGCGTCGCGCTCACCGGCGGCCTCGGCTACCTCTTCGCGTTTCCGCTGCGCTTCGTCATCGTCGGCGTCATCACCGCGCTGCACCTCCCGCTGCCGAACGTTCCCGGCGGGGAAGCGGCCCTCGGCGCCGTCGGTCTCACCGCGTCCGCGGGATTCGCGGGCTGGGTCGAATACCTGCTGCTGCGCCGCGGCCTGCAGCGCCGCATCGGCAAGATGGAGTCGAGCGGCGGCTACGAAACGCGTCTGTGGATCGCCGCGATCGTCGCCGCCGCCGTGGCCGTCGCCTTCGACCTCCTCGCCGCGCGCCGCGCGTCGAACCATCTCCCGCTCGCGCGCATCGTCGAGGCGGGACTCGTCGCCGGCGTATTCGGCGTCATCTACTTCCTCGCCGCGTTCGCGCTGAAGATCCCCGAGGCGCGGGCGACGCTGAACCGTTTCGTGAAGCGGTAGCGCGCACGGCGGCCGAATTGCCGGACCCCTGCCATCGGTCCATACTTGTTGCCATGCCGAACAATGCCGCCGTGATCCAGGGCTCGTTCCCGAACGGTTTGTCACGCGTTGCGCCGGCACCAGCCGCCGCGCAGCCGCTGGCCGCGCACTCCACCCCCGCGTGGGTGCAGGCGCGCGTCGGAGCTCCCGGCGCGCCGCGGCCGGTGCAGCGGCAGGCCGCTCCGACGGCAGCTGCGCATCCGAACGCCGTGCAGTTGCAGCAGCACGCGGTGGAGCTCGCGCCGGCGGGAGGGCAACCGCTGCCGCCGCAGGTCCGCCAGAAGATGGAGGCCATCTTCCGCACCGACTTTCGCGACGTGCGCATTCACGTCGGGCCGCAGGCTTCGACGCTCGGCGCGACGTCCTTCACGCACGGATCGCACATCCATTTCGCTCCCGGCCAGTACGATCCGGACACCGCGCACGGCCAGCAGATCCTCGGGCGCGAGCTCGCCCATGTCGTCCAGCAGCGCGCGGGGCGCGTGCGTAATCCTTTCGGGAGCGGCGTGGCGCTCGTGCACGATCGTTCGCTGGAGGCCGAGGCTGAGCGCATGGCGACGCGTGCCTCCGCGGTGCAGCCCAAATCCGCACGGCCGCGAACCGTGCAGATGCTCAAGCGCATTCACGACATGCTCAAGCATCCGTGGAAGATCGTTGCACCGCAAACGGTGCTGTTGCGGTATGCGGCGTATCTGGCGGACGTCGCAAAGCAGCACAACGTCATGCCGGCCTACTACGAGATGGCGGAACTCTACGAGTCGATGACAAACAATCCGCCCCTCACGTCGCTGAAGATCAGCGAGATTCGAAAACAGATGAACGAAGCCGCTGCGCTGATCAGTGGCTACGAGAACACCGGCTTCGTCAGCAACAACAACAACAACAACGACATCTTCAAGATCGAGGAAAACGAGAAGGTGGCGAAGTTCGTCTCGCTCGACGTCGACGTGCAGAACAAGCTCTACCAGATGACCGTTACGCAGACGAACAAGATCCGCATGAAATCGGGAGAGGATCCATTCGAGGAATACAGCAACGGAACCAGCGTGAGCGACGCCGTGCTCGAGGCCATCGAAGGACTCGATCTCACCGGTTCCATTTCGTTCAAGTACAGCCGCCACGATTTTCAGCCTTCCTCCAAAGAAACCGTAAATCTGCAGGTGCAACTCGGCGGCGCGAAAACCTACCGCAGCAACAAAGGAGACACCTCGTCGACGCTGGTGGTGATCAGCACGACGCTGTTCGAGCAGATGTACAAAAGCGACAAGGCCCGTCTCAAACAGGTGCTTCAGGCCGCGCACAAACTGAGCTTCAACAAAATCGCGAGGGTGGACCTGCAGTAAAGCGCGATCTGCGGCCGCAGCAAAGACGCGCCGACGGTGACGAGGCGCGGGCGACGCTGAACCGTTTCGTGAAGCGGTAGCGCGTCAGCGCGCGAACTCCGCGAGCGTCCGCACGCGCAGCGCGGGATTGCTCGCGAAGTCGTGGCGCAGCCAGCCGAGGTGGCCGGAGCCGAAGATGACGAGGATGCGCTCATTCGGCGACTCGATGAGCTGCGTGACGTTCGTGTAGATGCGCATGTTGCGGCGGAACCAGTCGGCGACGAGATCGGCGCCGGGCCAGTCGCCGGCTTCGCCGAGCTGCGCCTCGCGGTAGTAGAAGCCGACGTCTTCGGCGACCTTCGCGTCCGCGTTCATGTAGAGCAGCGTCTCGAGCACGGTGTGCGACGCGAGGTACTCGTTCTGCGCCTTCACCATCGCGCCGATCTCGCTCATGATCGCGTCGAGCTCTTTCGCGTGGCCGCTGCCTTTCGCGTAGTTGACGAAGCGCTGCCAAGGGAAGTCGCCGTCGACGTCGACGGGATAGATCGCCGGATGTCCGAGCTCCTTCGCCAGGCGATAGCCGAGTTGATCGATCTCGTTGCGCGAGAGGGTGTACTTGCCGGCGAGGTAGTCCGCGTACTCGCGTTTTGCGCGCGGGCTCCACGGGTCCGCTTCGATGGCGATCTTCGTCGGATGGAACTTCTTCAGGACGTCGATGACCTGCGCGATCTCCTGCTGGCGTTTCGGCGCGAGCACGTCGTCCGCCTGCGTATTGAAGACGTCGTGGCCCGGATTGGCCATGTGATAGACGCCGAGCACGAGCACCTCGGCGCGCGGAGGCGGGGCGGGCGCCGTGGGCTGCGCGGCGGTGTCGAACGCGCCGAGCGCACAGAGAGCGAGAGCGGTGACGACCTTCGCGTGCATCGTTTTCTCTATACGCCGGCAAAGCCCGAGAGTTTGAGCGATTTGTAACGAACTATGGATCAGGCGCACTATTTCCCACGGAGGCGACCTCATGGACGCTACCGCCCGATTCCTGGCAATCGTCGCCGTGGCCGCGTTCGCGACCGAACGCGTGCTTGCGGCGGCCGGCTATCTGATGAACACCGTGCGCCTCGCACGCGTGCGTCGCAGTCTCGCGAGAGGGTTGCGCGCGCGGGCGCTCCGCAAGCTCGTGCTGCTCGTCATCGCGGCGGTGATCGCCTTCATCGTGGTCGACCGCGCGCAGCTGCGGCTCCTGAAGCTGCTGCAGCTCAACAACGTGCCGGAGTGGCTCGATGCGTCGCTGACGTGGCTGGTCGTCTTCTCCGGCGCCGATCGCGTGCATTCGCTGCTCGGCGGCGGCGGGGGCGGCAAAGACGCGCCGACGGTCACGATGCGCGTCGAAGGCGGCGAGATTCACAACGTCGAACGCGCGAGCTGAGCGCGATGCACCGCGTCGACCTTTACTTCGGTCCCAATGAACGCGAGCGCAGACAGCGCCGCCGGAAGTGGATCCTTCCGCTGCTCGTCGGCGTGGGCGCCGCGATCGCGCTCACGCGCGAGCGTCCGCGGGTCGTCGTTCCGACGTCGACTCCAACGCCGAAGGTGGAGGTCCGGCAACCGGACCCCCTCGTGACACCGCCGACCGCAACGACCATTCCCGTGATCGCCACCGAAACGACCGCCACCACTGCGACGACCACATCAACACCGCCGCCGCCCGCACCCGCGCATCTCGCCGCCACGCCGGCGCGGATCGATTTCGGCGAGGCGGCGCCGGCGCGCGGCATCGCTCCGCAACTCGCGATGATCCGCAACGATGGCGCGCTGCCGCTCGCGCATCTCAACGTGCGCATCGCCGGACCGTTTCTGCTGACGAGCGGCTGTCCGGCGGAGCTCGCGGCCGGCGCGCAATGCGCGGTGGCCATTGCCTTCACGCCGAAACAGGCGGGGAGTTCCGCCGGTACGTTGCACGTGACCGCCGATGGGCAGCGCGCGCAGATCCCGCTGCGCGGCAGCATTCCGCGCCCGCCCGTGGCCGACACGCCGAAGACGACCGTGCCGGCGCAGACCACCCCGCCGCTTTCGTCGACGGCCGTCGCACAGATCGTGGTGCCGCCGCCCAAACCTCTGCCGGCGCGCCTGCTCTGCTTCGAGCCGGCGTTCGTGCGCTTCATCAAGCCGGGCATTCAGAAGGTCACGCTCATCAATCCCGAGCCGGCGCCGCTGACGGTCGTCGCCGTCGTGCCGCTCGGACGCACGGGCGAGGTGCTCTCCGGCTACGACGTGCGCGCGAAGGAATGCCTGCGCGTGCTCGCGCCGCGGCAGCGCTGCCGCTTCACGATCGCGGCGTCGACGCGGGCGCTGGAGGCGCGCGAGACGATGCTGCTCGCGGTCTACTACGACGATCCCGCGACCGGCACGCGGCGCGCGGCGCAGTTCAGCTCCGCGTGCAACGGCCGCTGAACAGCACTCGCGACTGTCACCGTTCTTGCTACCATCCCGCCGCGTGACGGATACGTCGGTCCAGCAGCCGGTGGGAATGACGGGCGCGCGCGTCGCGGACGTCGACGTCGATCCCGCCGAGGCGCTGCTCGAGGTGAAGAACCTGCGCACGTCGTTTCCGAGCGAGCGCGGACTCGTGCACGCCGTGGACAACGTCTCCTTCAACGTGCGGCGCGGCGAGGCAGTCGCGCTGGTCGGCGAGTCGGGCTGCGGCAAGAGCGTCACCGCGATGTCGGTCATGCGCCTCGTCGCGTCGCCCGGACGCATCACCGGCGGCGAAATCCGCTTCAAGGGACGCAACCTCGCCGAGCTCTCCGAAAACGAGATGCGCACGGTGCGCGGCAACGACATCGCCATGGTCTTCCAGGAGCCGATGACGTCGCTCAATCCCGTCTTCAAGATCGGCGCGCAGGTCGCGGAGGCGATCCGCATCCATCGCAAGCTGTCGAAGAAGGCCGCGTGGAAGATGGCGGGGGAGATGCTCGATCTCGTGTCGATCCCCGATCCGGTCAAGCGCCTCGATGACTATCCGCACCAGCTCTCCGGCGGCATGCGGCAGCGCGTCATGATCGCCATCGCGCTTTCGTGCGATCCGGAACTGCTGATCGCCGACGAGCCGACGACCGCGCTCGACGTCACGATTCAGGCGCAGATCATGGAGCTCCTCGCGTCGCTGCAGAAACGCCTCGGCCTCGCGATCCTCCTCATCACGCACGACCTCGGCGTAGTCGCGGAATTCTGCGAGCGCGTCATCGTGATGTACACGGGACGCGTCGTCGAAGAAGCGCCGGTGTCGCGCCTCTTCGCGAATCCCGCGCATCCGTACACGCGCGGCTTGCTCAAGTCGCTGCCCGGCGCCGCGCTCGTCGCCGGCACGCCGGTCGGACGCCTGCCGACGATCAGCGGCATGGTCCCGCCGATCACGAACCTCCCGCAAGGCTGCAAGTTCAACCCGCGCTGCCCCGACGTCATGGACATCTGCCTCGGCAACGAACCGGCGCTGATGCCGGTGGGGGAAGGGCGGAGCGCGCGGTGCTATTTGCATGGCGATGAGGCGGACCCGGAGAGAATCAAAAGATGAATGAAGAATGCAGAACGCAGAATGAAGAATTGAGAAAGGGGAGACCGGCGCTCCTTTCTACATTCTGCGTTCTGCGTTCTGCGTTCTTCATTCAAGCCGCCGGAGGCGGCGTTCATGCCTGAGCCCGGCGGGGTGCTATTCGCATGGCGATGAGGCGGATCCGGAGAGAGTCAAAAAATGCATGAAGAACGCAGAACGCAGAAGGAAGAATTGAGAAAGGGGAGACCGGTGCTCCTTTCTACATTCTGCGTTCTGCGTTCTGCGTTCTTCATTCAAGCCGCCGGAGGCGGCGTTCATGCCTGACACCCCTTTCATCCCCGGCGACGGCGACGCCAAGCTCGCTCCCGCCATCACCGGCGGCCTGCCGACGCCGGCGGATCAGACGGCGCGGCAGCGCGATCGCGATGCGAAGCCGGCGCACGATCCGCGTGAGCAGTCGGCGCCGCAAACGACGCCTGTCGTTCCGCTGGGAAAGGGCGAGCCGCTCCTCGTCGTGCGCGATCTGCGCAAGTACTTTCCGGTGAAGCGCGGCGTGCTCGCGCGCGTCGTGGCGAACGTGAAGGCCGTCGACGGCATCAGCTTCGGCGTCGCCCGCGGCGAGACCCTCGGCCTCGTCGGCGAGTCGGGCTCCGGCAAGACCACGGTCGGCCGTTGCATCCTTCGCCTTATCGAGCCGACCTCGGGGCGCATCGAGTTCGAGAACACGAACGTGCTCGATCTCGACTCCGGCGATCTGCGCCGCATGCGTCGCAACATGCAGATCGTGTTTCAGGACCCGTACGCCTCGCTCAATCCGCGCATGACGGTCGGCGCGATCGTCGGCGAGCCGCTCGCGATTCACTTCGGTGAGCTCGGCGCGTCCGAGCGCGCGGACCGCGTGGCGCAGCTGCTCGAGAAAGTGGGACTCAGTCCCGACTACCGCAAGCGCTATCCGCACGAGTTCTCCGGCGGGCAGCGGCAGCGCATCGGCGTCGCGCGCGCGCTCGCCACGAACCCGAAGTTCCTCGTGCTCGACGAGCCGGTCTCCGCGCTCGACGTCTCCGTGCAGGCGCAGGTCGTCAATCTGCTGCAGGACCTGCAGGACGAGCTGGGCCTCACGTACCTCTTCATCGCGCACGATCTCTCGGTCGTCGAGCACATCTCGACGCGCGTGGCGGTGATGTATCTCGGCAAGGTGATGGAGCTCGCCGGCCGCGGCGCGCTGTACGAAGATCCGCTGCATCCGTACACGAAGGCGCTGCTGTCCGCGGTGCCGGTGCCCGATCCGGCGGTGAAGAAAACGCGCATTCTGCTGAAGGGCGACATTCCGACGCCGCTCAATCCGCCGAGCGGCTGCGTCTTCCACACGCGCTGTCCGATCGCGCAGTTCCCGATCTGCAGTGCCGAGGTGCCGCCGCTCGTCGAGCACAAACCGGGACACTTCGCAGCGTGTCATTTCGCGGGTGAGTCGCTGCCGGCGACGACCGATCCGGAAGGGTTGACGGCAACGTTGCCTTGAACGGCGACGCTAACTCCCGTCGAAACGCAGCGTCTGTTCTAGAATTCGGCGCGCCTCGCTGCACCGGAAACCCATCGCTCGACGTTTACGTACAAGAGGCGTGTCTGGGAGGACTTGCATGACTGTTGTTCGACGGCTCATTACTACCTTGCTCTTGTCGCTGACCGCGACCGCGCTGCTCGCGCAGGAGGCGCCGGTCGCGCGGGCGACCGAGCCGGTTTCGGCGGAGACGGACCAGGACGTGAACAATCCGCGCGCGATGCGGCTCACGCTGCGCGACGCGCTCACCACCTCGCTGCAATCGAACCTCGGCGTTCAGGTGCAGCAGTACGAATATCGCATCACCGGCGAGAACCTGCGCGCGGCGTACGGTCCCTTCGACTGGATCGCCAGCGGCACCGCGGCGATCTCGAAGAACAGCACGCCGGGCAACCCGACCTCGCACGACCTCTCGATCGGCGCGGGCGTCAGCCAGTTCCTTCCGACCGGCGGCGACTACAGCGTCGGCGTCTCGAACTCGCGCTCGACCGTCAACGGCGGCATCAACCCGCAGTACGGCTCCGGGCTCGATCTCGCGTTCAACCAGCCGCTCCTGCGCGACTTCGGCATCGACGTCAACCGCCGCGGCATCGCCATCGCCCGCAACAACCTCGGCATCTCGGACGAGCAGTTCCGCACCGTCACGATGGACACCGTGCACGCGACCGAGCAGGCATACCTCGATCTCGTCTACGCGCGCCGCAACGTCGACGTCGTGAAAGAGTCGCTCTTCCTCGCGCGCGATCAGGCGCGCATCACGCAGATCCGCATCGACGTCGGCGCCTCCGCGCCGCTCGACATCCTGCAGCCGCGCGTCACGATCGCCACGACCGAGGAATCGCTCGTCAGCGCGGTGGCCGCGGTGCGCGATGCGGAAGACCGCCTGCGCGCACTGCTCAACCTCCCGCAGGCCGACTGGGACCGCCCCATCATTCCGACCGACGACGTCGGCTACGCGCCGCTCGCGATCAACACGGAAGCGGCCGTCCGCGAGGCGCTGGCGAACCGTCCTGAGATCGCGCAGCAGCGCTTCGCCACCGAGAACCTCCGCGTGCAGGCGCTCTACACGCGCAACCAGACACTCCCGGCGCTCGACCTCAATCTCACCTACGGTGCCGCGGGCGTCGCGGGACGCCGCGCCGAAATCAATTCGAACGGAGATCCGACCGGACGCGTCATCTCCGAGCCGTTCACCGATGCGCTCACCGACGTTTTCCGCTCCGACTTCCCGAGCTGGAAAGTGGGCGTGACCTTCGGCATCCCCATCCTCAACATCGGCGCGCGCGCGAATGCCCGCGCCGCGCAGCTCGACCTCGAAGAGTCGCGCCTCAATCAGGCGCAGACGGAGCAGAACATCTCCGTCGAAGTCCGCTCCGCCGCGCGTGCGGTCGAGACGTACGCGCGCACCATCGCGGCCTCGCGTGCCGCGCGTGACGCCGCCGAGCGCAACCTCGAGGCCGAGCGCCGCCGCTTCGAGAACGGCATGACCACCAACTTCCAGGTGCTCGAAGTGCAGCAGCAGCTCTCCGACGCGCGCGTCCGCGAACTGCTTGCGCTGGTCGGCTACAACAAGGCCGTGGCCGCGTATCACCGCTCGGTCGGCGACATCCTCCAGATCCACAACATCGCGCTCGCGGATCTGCCTCCCGTTGAAGAACCGAAGATCCTTCCCTTCCTCGACCGGTACAATTGGCTGAATTACGGAAATCTGGGCCGGTTGGAGGAAACGCCGAAATGACGGAGATCCCGGAGCCACCGTTCTCGCCGACACCTGCATCGCCATCCACACCGCCGCCCGCGGCGGGCCCGAAATCCAACGTATTCGCACGATTCGCCGGCGTGTTGTTCGCGCCGGCGGAAACGTTTCGGGAGATCGCGCGGCGTCCCGACGTCATCGCGCCGCTCCTCGTGCTGGTGATCATCTCGATCCTCAGCTCCGCGCTGCTGATCCCGCGCATGGACTTCCAGGCCGCGGTGCGCACGCAGATGGAGAACTCGGGACGGCAGATGTCGTCCGAGGACATGGAGCGCGCGGTGAAGATGGGATCGGCGGTGGGAAAGGCCATCGCGTGGTTCGCGCCGCTCCTCAACATCGGCTGGTTCGCGCTGGTCTCGGGCGTGCTGCTGCTCGCGTTCCGGTTGTTCGGCGGTGAGGGGACGTACAAGCAGGCGTTCTCCGCGACGCTCTACTCGTGGGTGCCGCTGACGATCTTCGGGATTCTGCTGGCCGTCATCGCGGTCTCGCGCGGCACGGTCGATCCCATCGAGATGGCCACGCTGGTGAAGTCGAATCCGGCGTTCCTCGTCGATCTCAAGACGCAGCCGATCCTCTTCACGCTCCTCGGCGCGTTCGACGTCTTCACCATCTGGACGGTCGTGCTGCTGATCTTCGGTTTCGCGGAGCTGGCGAAGACGCCGAAAAGCCGCGCGGCCGGCATCGTGATCTCGCTCTGGATCGTGATGATCGTCATCCGCATCGGCTTCGCCGCCCTCGGCGCGATGGGGAAGAAAGCCTCGTGAAGCGGTGGGTGGTCGGCGGCGTCATCGCCGCCGCGGTCATCGCCATCGTCATCTTCAGCATTCAGGGCGGCGGGCCGAAAGGGGAGAAGGTCTACACCGAGCCCGCCGCGCGCCGCACGATCTCGGCCGTCGTCACGGCGCCGGGACAGATCGATCCGAAGGTCAAGGTCAACATCAGCGCGCACATCGTCGGCAAGATCGAGCGCCTCTACTTCAACGAAGGCGATCCGGTGAAGCGCGGCCAGAAGCTCGTCGAGCTCGAGAAGTATCTCTACGTCGCGCAGCGCGACCGGCTGACCGCGGAGCTGGCGAGCCGCCGCGTCGAAGTGCAGCGCGCCCGCGCCGCGCTCGCGACGGCGAAGGCGGCGTTCAACCGCGCGCAGAACCTCGCGAACCAGGGCATTCAGGCGCAGGAGCTCTTCGATCAGACGCGCCTCGCGTACGACAACGCGACCGCCGCGTACGCCGCCGCGCAGCAGGGCGTCAGCGAGGCGGAGGCGGGACTGCGGCAGGCGGCGACGGACCTCGAGCGCACGACCATCGTCTCGCCGATCGACGGCAAGGTCGTGCAGCTCAACGCGCACGAGGGCGAAGTCGTCGTCACCGGCACGATGAACAATCCCGGCTCGGTCATCGCGGTGATCGCTGACCTCTCGGAGATCCTCGTGGAAGCGGAAGTCGGCGAGACTGAAGTCGTGGGCATCCGCGTCGGACAGGAAGCGTCGATCAAAGTCGATGCGGTGGCGGACAAGGAGTACCGCGGCCACGTCGTCGAGATCGGCAGCTCCGCGGAAGTGCGGCAGGGCGCGGGCTCCGGCGTGCGTTACTTTGATGTCAAAGTAGCGATCGACAACAGCGACGAGCGGCTGCGTCCGGGCATGACCTCGCAGGTCTCGATCGTCACCAGCAGCGCGCCGAACGCGGTGTCCGTGCCGATCCAGGCCGTGCTCGAGCGGACGACATCGGGCGACGAGGACGACGAGAACGCGCCGAAGAAGAAGGTCGTGTATCTCGCGACCGGCAACAAAGCGAAGCAGGTCGACGTACAGACGGGCATCAGTGACGCAACGCACGTCGTGGTGCTTTCCGGCATCAACGCCGGCGACGCCGTGATCACGGGGCCGTTCCGGACGCTGAAGTCGCTCAAGGACGGCGCGCCGATCGTGGTCACGAAAGAAGAGAAGAAGACGTCGAAGAGCACGACCTCGAGCAGCGACAAGAACAAGGACTCTCAATGACCGCCGCAGTTCCCCAACAGCAGGGCGCGCACCTCATCGAAATGCGCGAGCTCACGCGCGTGTACGACCTCGGCCCGCAGCAGATCTTCGCGTTGCGCGGCGTCAATCTCACCATCGATCCCGGCGAGTACGTCGCCATCATGGGACCGTCCGGCTCGGGCAAGTCGACGCTGATGAACGTCATCGGCTGCCTCGACACGCCGAGCTCCGGCTCGTATCTGCTCGACGGCGTTCCCGTCGAGTCGATGGACGACGACGCGCTCGCCGCCGTGCGCAACAAGAAGATCGGCTTCGTCTTCCAGACGTTCAACCTCCTCGCGCGCACGACCGCGCTGCAGAACGTCGAGCTGCCGCTCGTCTACGCGAAGATCCCCCGCAACGAACGCCGCCAGCTCGCCGAGGAAGCGCTCGTGGCGGTGGGACTCGCCGAGCGCATGAACCACCAGCCGAACGAGCTCTCCGGCGGCCAGCGCCAACGCGTCGCCATCGCCCGCGCCCTCGTCAACCGCCCGTCGCTGCTCCTCGCCGACGAGCCGACCGGCAACCTCGACTCCCAGACCGGCCGCGAAATCCTCGACCTCTTCCAGGAGCTCCACCGCCGCGGCAACTCCATCATCATGGTCACCCACGAAGACGACGTCGCGCAGGAAGCGGCGAGGGTGATCCGTCTGCGCGACGGCAGAATCGTGTAGGCCGGTTCTACGCGGCACAGTCGGCCTTCAGCAACTCAGCTCTACAACCGTGCCGCGCATGCGAATGCGTCCCGTCGGTCGTGCGCGGACGGAAGGTGGCGCGTGTGCGGCTCGGACGTGCACCAGGTGCGGCGCGTTCGCGATGGCCGATGGCACGACCTTGCGAACCTGCGGTTGCGTTGCCGCGGGTGCCATGCGGCCGAGCATCCGGGGAATCAGCGCCTCCCGCGGCGCGCGAGTTCGTTCGAGCTGACTTGATGGCGCTTCGTTACGATGGCGCGCGTGGCGCGGCCGCTCTTCGTACTTTCCGGGATCGGCGCGGACGAACGATTGTTCGACGCGCAGCGCGCGGTTCGCGAGATTCGGCCGATCCGCTGGATCGCGCCGGTCGATGCGGGGGAGACCTTGTCGCATTACGCGGCGCGGCTCGCGCGCGAGCTTGCGTTCGATGAGCCGTTCGATCTCGGCGGCGCGTCGTTCGGCGGCATGGTGGCGCTCGAGCTTGCGCGGCACCTCGCGCCGCGGCAGGTGTTTCTGTTTGGCAGTTGCCGTTCGCGCAATGCGGTCGCGCCGCTGCTGCGCGCGCTTCGCTCGCTCGCGGCAGTGGCGCCCGATCGACTGCTGCATCCGCCGCGCTTGTTGCTGCCGCTCGTTGCGCGCTGGTTTGGTGCGCGCGAGCCGCGTCACGTCGCGCTGTTTGCGGAGATGCTGACCGCGACTTCGCCGTCATTCGTCCGATGGGCGTCGCGCGCGGTGTTCTCGTGGGCGGGCGTCGATCGACTGCCGATGCCGATTCGCCACGTGCATGGAGAGCGCGATCGCGTGATTCCCGTTCGTCGCGTGATGCCGGATCGCGTCGTCGCCGAAGCCGGTCATCTGTTCAACATCACGCACGCGGAGGCGGTGAACGACTTCCTCGCGCGCTACGAGGAGTAGATTCCACGGCGTGCGCCTCCTGCAGCGCGCGTCCATGCGTTACTCTGATCCCACGTGATCCACGACGTCTGGACCTTTCTCGAGCCTCCTGCTGACAACTTGCGCATTCCGGTCGCGCATCCTGCGTTGCGGGCGTTGTTCATCCGGCGGGGGATCGACGACGTCGATGCGTATCGCAAGTTCGTGGCGCCGGGGGCGGAGGATCTGCACGATCCTTCGACGATTCACGGGATGTCGCACGCGTGCGAGCGGATCGGGCGGGCGATTCGTGACGGCGAAGCGATCGTGATTTACGGCGACTACGACGTCGACGGCGTGACCTCGATCGTCCTGCTGCAGACGGTGCTGCGCGCGCTCGGCGCGGACGCGGGCTTTGTGGTGCCGCACCGGCTCGTCGACGGCTACGGCCTCAAGACCGAAGTCCTCGACCGCGTGCTCGCCGAGCGCAACGTGAAGCTCGTCATCACGGTCGACTGCGGCATCACCAGCGTCGAGCCGGTGAAGCGCGCGCTCGACCGCGGAATCGACGTCATCATCACCGACCACCACCTCCCGCCCGGCACGCTGCCCGACGCGGCGGCCGTGCTCAATCCGAAGCAGCCCGGTTGCACCTATCCGTTCAAAGACCTAGCGGGCGTCGGCGTCGCGTTCAAGCTCTGCTGCGAGTTGATCCGGCGGCACGGCCGGAAGATCTCCATCGACTCGCTGCTGAAGATCGCGGCCATCGGCACGATCGCGGACGTCGCGCCGCTCGTCGGCGAGAACCGCACCATTGCGGCCTTAGGTCTGGCCGGCCTTGCGGACGTGCGGAACCCCGGCCTGCGCGCTCTGCTGAAACGCTTAGGGCTGGCAGGACGTCCGCTGCGCTCGGTCGACGTCGGCTTCAAGATCGGGCCGCGCATCAACGCCGCGGGCCGGCTCGCCTCCGCGAACACGGCCATCGAACTCTTCGCGGCGGTCGACGAAGACGCGGCGTGGGAGATCTGCGCGGAGCTCGATCGGATGAACGCCGAACGCCAGCAAGTGGAAAAAGACGTCCGCGCCGCCGCGGAGTCGCAAATCGGCGGCTCCGAGCGCGTGCTGCTGCTCGCCGGCGAAGGCTGGCATCGCGGCGTCCTCGGGCTCACGGCAGGCCGCATCGCGCAGAAGACCCACCGCCCGACGCTCGTGATGACGGTCGAAGGCGACGCCGTCATCGGCTCCGCGCGCAGCATCCCGACCATCGATCTGCACGCGCAGCTCGAGCGCGTCCACGAGCTCTTCACGCATTTCGGCGGCCACGAGTTCGCATGCGGCTTCTCGCTCGAGCTTCGGAACCTCGGCGCTTTACGCGCGCGGCTCGCGGCGCAGTTCGATGAGCTCGACGAGGCGCGTTTCCGCCGCGAGGCGCGCGTCGACGCGTGCGTGACGCTCGCGGAGATCGATCCGGAATTCGTCGCCGCGCACGAACAGCTGCAGCCGTTCGGCGCGGGCAACCCGCAGCCGCTCTTCGCCGTGCGCGGCGTGTCCGTCGTCGGCACGCGGACGTTCGCCGACGACTGTTGCGAGCTCGCGCTCGAAGACGCGACCGGGCGCGGGACGGCGGTGCTCTGGCCGAGCGCGAAGGTGCTCGCGCCGGAGCTCGTGCGCGGGCCGCTCGATCTGCTGGTGAAGATCGAGCCGGATCGCTACACGACCGCGCGCCTCGAGATCGTCGACAGCCGCGCCGCGTGAGCGGTCGCGACTAGCGAATGCCTTCGGCCGGCTTCACGTGCGCGCGGTGGCACGTGACGCACTGCACCGACGCTTCCGACTCGTCGATCTCGGTCATCTTGCCGAGCTGCTCGTTGATGCCGCGGGTCATCACGAGCATCTCGCGCGCGGCGCGTTTCGGGCGCTTGTCGTCGGCCTCCCAGCGATCGTCGACGTGGCAGTAATCGCAGCTGGTGCCGAGGGCGCGGTTGAAGCCGTCCATCGTGCGGAGGAGGCGCGTGGCGGAGAGGTCCTGCAGGAGCTTCACGTTGTGAAAGACCTCGGAGGCGGGACGATCTTCCTTGCCCTTGATTTGCTTGAGAATGGCGGCGATGTCGGGGTCTTCCTGCGGGGCGGCACCGGTTGCGCAAAGCAGGGTGGCGGCGATGAGCGTGATCGTAGCGCGGCGCATGTTCGTGTCTCCTTCACAATACTGAGTCGCCGGAACGAATTTCGTGGCAAAGGTGTTACGGCGCAACGACATGCAGCGCACCATCCGAGTCCTCCGCGTGGCGCTGCCGCTCGCGATCGTCGCGTTCATCGCGATCATCTACTTCAACTTCAAGAAGACGAGTTCCCAGCGCGACCGCAGCGGCGGCCAGCCGGTCGCGTCGTCGCGTAACGGCGAGCGACCGCTCGCGGAGTCGCGCACCTTCGAAGACGTGCAGACGATCGGCGGCCGGGTCGTCGCGCGCATTCGCGCGCAGCGCGTCGTCGGCTACGCGTCGGGCTGGACGACGCTCGAGAACGTCGCGCTCACGCTGTATCGGCCGAACGGCCTCACGTACGACCTCTCCTGTCCGCAGGCGCAGTTCAACAGCCAGACGAAAGAAGCGGAGGCGAAAGGCGGCGTGCGCGTGGTGTCGAGCGACAACGTCGAGATCCGCACGGCCGAGATCCACTACGACGGCAGCCGCCTCACGAACGACATCCCCGTGCAGTTCCGCGTCGACCGCTGGAACGGCAACGCCGGCGCGCTCGACCTCGACGTGCAGGGCGAGACGCTGCGCCTCTTCAAGAACGTCAGCGCCGTGATGACTCCCGCGACGCCGGCCGAGGCGCCGATGACGCTCAAGGGAGACGAGAGCATGTTCAAGCGGCGCGAGAACATCGTCGAGTTCCAGCGGAACGTCGAGATGACGCGCGTCGCCGACGTCGTCAAATCCGACTACGTCATCGGCCGCTTCACGCAGGACCGCAAGCATCTCGTCGGGCTGCAGGGCACCGGCCACTGCGACATCGTGATGTCCGCCGCGCCCGGCCCCGGCGAGAACCTCGGCGGACGCAAGGAGATCCTCTCCGACGGCTTCTTCACCGAAGTCGGCGGCGACGGCCAGATCAGCGCCATCAATGCGACGAGCAGCGGACCCGCGCCGGTGCACGCGATCCTCGACGGCCCGCCGAAGCGCGACATCGTCGCGCGCACGTTTCGCATCGCGCTCGCGAACAAAGCGGTCTCCGAGATCCGCGCCGACTGGCAGGTGGTGATGAAAGAGCTCGGCGAGACGCCGCGGCAGATCCAGGCCGAGCACGCCACGGTGTGGTTCGACCAGAACGCGCACCACGCGTCGACGGCGCTGCTCGAAGGCGCGTTCCACTACACCGATCCGCGCACGACCGCGTCGGCGTTCCGCGCGAACTACGACATCGTCAACGACCGCGTCGTGCTCACGACCGATCCCGGCTGGCAGGCGACGGTCGTCTCCGACGGCTCGACGCTCAAAGCGAAGCAAATTGAATTCTCGCCGAAGGCACAGACCGCGCGCGCGACCGGCTCGGTCATCGCGCAGCTCGCGTCGAAGGGGAAAGCGGCGACGGCCGAGTCGACGAGTCTCTTCCCATCGGGCAAGCCGGTCTTCGTCAACTCCGATCAGGTGGTGATGCGGCAGGCGGACAAGAGCGCGGTGTTCTCGGGCAACGTGCGCGCGTGGCAGGACACGAACACGATTCTCGCGGCGGAACTGCAGGTCATCGGCAGCGGCGACCAGATCACGGCGCGCGGCGGCGTGCGCACGCTGCTCTACAACACGGGCACCGAGGCGCGGAAGACGCCGGTCGAATCGACGAGCGAGCAGCTGGTGGCGAGGAAGAACGACCGGCGCATCGATTTGCTCAACAAGGTCACGATCGTCGACGAGACGCGCACGCTGAAGTCGGAGAAGGCGTCGTTCTACCTCGATGAGAATCACAAGATCCAGCGCATCGAAGCGGAGAACGCGGTCAACGTCGCGGAGGCGCCGACGCAGCGCAAAGGCACCGGCGACAAGGCCACGTACTACGTCGACAAGAAGATGATCTACTTCTTCGGCTCGCCCGCGACGGTGACGGATCCGACCGGCTCGGTGACCGGGCAGCAGATCGTCTTCGATCTCACGAAGAACAAAGTGCAGGTCGTCAGTCCCGCCGGTCAGACGAAAGGGACGTACAAGCACGACGGCTGATGCGGCGGCTGGCGCGACTTCTGATGTAATCTCCGCGCGCATGCCTGACGCGCCCAACGCCGCCGTTGCCGCCCCGCTCCGCCTCACGGCGACGCATCTCGTGAAGGTGTACAAGGGCCGCCGCGTGGTGCGCGACGTCTCGGTGGACATCGCGCAAGGCGAGATTGTCGGTCTCCTCGGCCCGAACGGCGCGGGCAAGACGACGACGTTCTACATGATCGTCGGCCTCGTGCGTCCCGACGGCGGAACGGTGGCGCTGGGCGACGACGACATCACGTCGCTGCCGATGTATCTCCGCGCGCAGCGCGGCATCAGCTATCTGCCGCAGGAAGCGTCCGTGTTCCGCAAGCTCACCGTCGAAGAGAATCTGCTCTCGGTCTTCGAGACGATGAACCTTCCGCTCGCGGAGCGTCAGCGCCGTACGCGGCAGCTGCTCGAGGAGTTCGGCATCACGCACATCGCGCGGAGCCGGGCGTATGCATTGTCGGGAGGGGAGCGGCGGCGCGTGGAGATCGCGCGGAGCCTCGCGATCAATCCGGCATTCATCTTGCTAGATGAGCCGTTTGCAGGAATCGATCCAATCGCGGTCTTCGAGATTCAGCGCATCGTGTCGCAACTCCGCGCCCGCGGGATCGGGATCCTCATCACCGACCATAACGTACGGGAAACTTTGAAGATCACAGATCGCGCCTATATCATCAAAGAAGGGGAGATCTTCCGGCAGGGAGAACCGGAAAGCCTCTCGGCCGACGCGGAGGTCCGGCGTATCTACCTGGGTGAGACTTTCAATCTGAACTGAGCGAGGCCGCGAGAAGCAGTACCCCACCGGACCATGGCACTTGAACAGAAGCTTCATCTAAAACTCAGCCAAAAGCTGATCATGACGCCGTCGCTGCAGCAGGCGATCAAGCTGCTGCAGCTCTCGAAACTCGAGCTCCAGGAAGTGCTCAACCAGGAGCTGCTCGAAAACCCGCTCCTCGAGGAGACCGCCGAAGAGGCGAAGGCCGAGGAGACGCCCGCGGAAGAAGCGGAAGCGAAGAGCGAGACCGAGGAAGCGCCGAAAGTCGAGACGAAAGAGAAGGAGAAAGACTCCTTCGACGAGATCGACTACGACGCGTACTTTCAGGACTACATCGAGTACGGCTACAACCCGCGGGGGATGGGGGAGGAACATGAAGAGTTCCCCATCGAGAACACGCTCACGCGGCCGCCGAACCTCTCCGATCACCTCACCTGGCAGCTGTCGATGTCCGACGCCTCGCCGCGCACCAAAGAGATCGCGCAGTTCATCATCGGCAACATCGATGAAGACGGCTATCTCCGCGCCAGCGACGAGGAGATCATGGCGTCCGGCGGCTATCCGGCCGACGAAGTCGAGAAGGCCGTGAGCGCGGTGCAGTCGCTCGACCCGATCGGCGTCGGCGCGCGCGATCTGCGCGAATGCCTCCTCCTTCAGCTGCACTTCCTCGAGCTCGATGCGCCGCTCGTCGACGTCATCGTGCGCGACCACTGGGACGAGTTCATGCAGCGGAAGTTCGTTCCGCTCGCGAAGACGCTCGGCATCGACCTCAAGACGCTCGAGAGCGTGGTCGAGCTGATCAAGCATCTCGATCCGAAGCCGGGGAGGAAATACTCCAATGAGCGAGCGATCTACGTCGAGCCCGACGTCTACGTGCACAAGGTCAGCGACGAATACGTGATCGTCCTCAACGAGGACGGCATGCCCAAGCTGCGCATCAACGGCGGCTATCGCGCCATGCTCAACTCGATGGACTCGAAGTCCGACGGCGAGACCGTCAACTACATCAAAGACAAGATCCGCTCCGCGGTCTGGCTCATCAAGTCGCTCGACCAGCGCCAGCGGACGATCTACAAGGTGGCCGAGTCGATCGTCAAACACCAGCGCGAGTTCCTCGAGCGCGGCATCGACTTCCTCCGCCCGCTCGTGCTGCGCGACGTCGCCGACGACATCCAGATGCACGAGTCCACCGTCTCCCGCGTCGTGTCCAACAAGTACATGCACACGCCGCGCGGCCTCTTTCTGATGAAGTACTTCTTCCACAGCGGAATCGACTCCGATACGGGCGAGGACATCTCGTCCCTCACGGTGAAGAAGAAGATTCAGGGCTACATCGAGAACGAGGACCCGCGGAAGCCCCTCAGCGACTCGAAGATCATGAAGATCCTCAACGACGAGGGGATCAACATCGCCCGCCGGACCGTGGCGAAGTATCGCGACGAGCTGAACATCCCGTCGTCCACGGACCGCAAACAAATCTTTTAGTTCGAGGTGTAGTCATGGCAACCGAGATTTCCGGCCGCAATTACGAGATCCCTCCCGACATCCGCGACCTGGTCGAGAAGAAGCTCGCCAAGATTCAGGAGAAGCTCTTCGACGACGTCATCGACGTGCGCGTCGTGCTGCAGGTCGAGAAGTACCGCAACATCTGCGAGATCCTCATCAAAGGCAAAGAACACGACGTCAAGACCGTGCAGGAGTCGGATGACTCGATGCAGGACGCGATCAACGCGGCCCTCGATCATCTGAAACGCCAGGCCCAGAAGAACCGCAAGAAGATCCGCGACCATCACCGCAAGGAAGGCAACGGCCGCAAGGTCACCGAATGGGCCGTGCAGGTCCTCGAGCCGGGCCAGCTCCGCGAGGAAACGCAGCAGCGCGCGCCGCGCATCGTGAAGACGAACAACATCTCCATCCGTCCGATGTCGATCGAGGAAGCGGCACTGCGGCTCGACGAGTCGAAGAACGAGTTCATCGTCTTCCGCGACATCGACACCGACCGCGTCTCCGTCATCTACAAGCGCCGCGACAACAACCTCGGCCTGATCGCGCCGGAGTTCTGACGCGTGCGGCGCTCGCTCGTCATCGTCATTACGCTGGCGCTGGCGTTCTCCATGAACGCCGCGCCGGCGGACCTCGGCCGCTTCGCGCACTGGAGCCGCAGCGCGCAGGCGTACTTCATGACCAAGGCCGAGCGCGAGCAGTGGAGCACCGTGTCGACCGAGGCCGAAGCGGAGACGTTCATCGCGAGCTTTCTCAACAAGCGCGCGAAAGGCTTCGGCGCGGAAGTCGAGCAGCGCGTCGAACAGGCCAACAAGTTCCTCACCGTCGGCAAGACGCAGGGCTCCGACACGCTGCGCGGCAAGCTGCTGATCCTCCTCGGCACGCCCGCGAGTATGACCGTGCAGGAGCCGCCAAAGCGCGCAGCCGCGCAGCCCGATCCGACCGCGATCGCGCGTGGCGGCGCCGCCGCGGCCGATAGCTCCGTGAAGATCTACGTCATGACGTTCACGCGGCAGACCACGCCGTCGCTGCCGCAGGAGCGGCTCGACGTCTCCGTCGAAGTCGCTGCCTCCAGCGGCAGGGATCGCATCCGCGATCCGCGCATGGAGCAGCGTCTCGCCGATGCGTTCGAGGCCGCCGCGCGCGCGTCGATCGTCGAGTAGCTCCTCCCGACAATTCGCTCGATTGTCACAGGCACCGGAATTCCGGCGCCTCAGTTCTTTGTACTATCGCGCGATCCCATTTTTCAGCGTAGACCGACAGCAGGAGGAGAAATCCATGAAACGCACGATGACCGTGATGGTGTCCGCGATGCTGGTTGCGGCCGCGATGCAGGCGGCGCCGCAAGGACAGAAGTACGTCGACTGGGCCAAGTCGCCGCAGGCTTACTTCATGACCGCGGCCGAGAAGGCGCAGTGGGACAAGCTCGCCACCGATCAGGAAGCGGAAGCCTTCGTGAACGACTTCGTCGCCAAGCGCGGCGGACAGGCGTTCGTCGCCGAGACCGAGAAGCGCGCCGCGATGGCCGACAAGTACCTGAGCTTCGGCAAGACCAAGGGTTCGGAGACGATCGGCGGCAAGATGCTCGTGCTCTTCGGCGCGCCGGCGAGCGTCGCGATCAACGACCGCGCCGCGAAGCATCACTACAACGCCGCTCCTCCCGATCCGGGCTCGTACGCCGCGTCCGGCCGTAGCGCCGGCGGCGCGCCGGTCGAAGACGGAGGCCGCACCAACGCGACGCTCGCGCCCGGCCAGTCGTTCCGCGACTTCTCGTTCACGTTCTACGGCAAGAGCGTCCCGGGCCTGAACCGCGAGCAGCTCGACACGACCGTCACCGTCGATCTCGGCAGCGGCAAGGCCGCGCTCAAGGACAAGAAGCAGCAGGCCGACCTCGACACGATCTTCGAGTCGGTCGCCGCGGCCTCGGTCGTCAAAAAATAAGGCAACGGGAACGATGAAGCGCATCCTCGCTTTCGTTCTCGGCCTTGGCGGATTGCTGTCGGCTGCCGTCGTTCACGCGAATCCTCCCGGCCCACTCGCCGACTGGGGGCAGTCGCCGCAGGCGTACTTCATGACCAGCGCCGAACGGATGCAGTGGGCGGGAATCTCGACTTCGGCCGAGGCGGAGACGTTCGTCGACGACTTCGTCGCCAGCCGCGGCGGTACGGCGTGGCTGGCGGAAGTCGAGAAACGTACGGCCATCGCCGACAAGTACCTCAGCTTCGGCAAAGTCAAGGGTTCGCAGACGATCGGCGGAAAGATGCTCGTCCTGTTCGGCGCCCCCGACAGCGTAGAGATCACCGACCGGAAGGTCACCACGAAGCGCGTCAACAAGCCGATGGTCGACCCGAACAATGTCGGCGGGACGAGCGGCGGGCTCGGGCCGGCCGAAGACGGTTCCCGGGCCGCAACGACCACGCCCGGCTCGACGTTCCGCGATTTCACATTCACGTTCTTCCGCAAGAGTGTCCCCGGTCTCCAGCGCGAAGAGCTCATCACCGGTGTGACCGTGGATCTGGTAAACGGCAAGATGGCGCTGAAGGACAAGAAGCAGCAGGCAGACCTCGATGCGATCTTCGAGTCGGTCGCCGCGGCCTCGGTCGTCAAGAAGTAGCAACGCACCACACGCGTGTTCTTCGTGGCCGGCGGGGCAACCTGCCGGCCATTTCGTTTCGGGTACGATAGGGACGTGACCGATGCCGCCGAGGAAGACTTCATCGAGACGACCGTCGAGTCGCTGCGCGTCGGCGATCTCGACGACCTGCAGCTCAAGCTCGTCACCGGCGACGACGGTCTCGCGCGTGTCATCGCGCGGCCGCGCGTGCAGAAGCCCGGCCTCGCGTTCGCCGGCTACTACGAGTACATCAAGCCGTGGCGCGTGCAGATCATCGGCGCGTCGGAGACGAAGTACCTGCAGAGCCTTCCGCCGCGCCTGCGCGAGAAACGCATCCGCGACGTCGCCGGCCTCGACATCTCCTGCTTCATCGTGACCAAAGGCATCACGCCGCTGGACGAGTTCCGCGTCGAATGCGAGAAGCGCTCGGTGCCGCTCTTCTCCACGCCGGCGATGTCGTCGACGACCATCACGCGCACGACGTACGCGCTCGAGGAGACGATGGCGCCGCGTCTCACGATGCACTCCGGTCTCCTCGACGTCTACGGCATCGGCGTGCTGCTCCTCGGCGACAGCGGCATCGGCAAGAGCGAATGCGCGCTCGACCTCATCTACCGCGGGCATCGGCTCATCGCCGACGATCTCGTGGTCGTGAAGCGCCATCCGAACGACGTGCTCCTCGGCTATTCGAACGATCTGCTGCGCCACCACATGGAGCTGCGCGGCATCGGCATCATCGACATCAAAGACCTCTTCGGCGTGGCCTCGACGCGCGACGTCAAGCCGATCGATCTCGTGGTGAAGCTCGAGAAGTGGGTCGAAGGCGCGGAGTACGATCGCCTCGGCATCACCGGCGAGACGTACGAGCTGCTCGGCGTGTCGAAGCCGTACGTGCGGCTGCCGGTCGCGTCTGGACGCAACCTCGCGCTGCTCGTCGAGATCGCCGCGCGCAACCACCTCATGAAGCTGCAGGGCTACGACTCCGCGCGCGAGTTCACGCGGCGCATCGACGAGCAGATCGCGCGGCAGGGCGCGGGCGTGTCCGACACGCTGCCGGCGACGAATCGCGAGGAGCTGCGCAGCTCCGAGATGCGCAGCCTCCATTCGCGCACGCGATTCGCACCGGACGTCATCGATCGCACGCGCAGGCAGCGCTAGCGGCCGCGCGAGGAGACAACGCTCACTTGAACGCCCCCGAGTACCTCGTCGTCATCACCGGCCTCTCCGGCTCCGGCAAGTCGTACGTGCAGTCGACCCTCGAGGACCTCGGCTTCTACTGCTCCGACAATCTGCCCATCGAGCTGATCGAGCCGTACCTCAACGAGGTGTCGTCGCACGAGAAGGCGGACCGCGTGAGCATCGTCGTCGACGTGCGCACGCACGACTTCGCGACCATCTTCCCGAACTTCTACCGCGAGCGCCTGCAGAAGCTCGTACCGAACACGGTCCTCATCTTCCTCGAGGCCTCGGAAGAAGTGATCGCGCGGCGCTACTCCGAGACGCGCCGCCCGCACCCGCTCGCGAAAGACCGTCCGCTCATCGACGCGATTCAGGCGGAGCGCGCGGCGCTGACGGAAGTGAAGTCGCTCGCGAACATGGTGCTCGACACCTCGCAGTTCTCGGTGCACGAGCTCAAGGCCGAGATCATGCGGCGCTTCCAGCTTCCGGGGCAGGAGCCGTCGACGCTCGTCACGATCATCACGTTCGGCTTCAAGTACAGCCTGCCGTACAACCTCGATCTGCTGTTCGACGTGCGCTTTCTCCCGAACCCGCATTTCGTCGACGCGCTCCGCCCGAAGACCGGCGTCGACCCCGAAGTCGTCGCGTACCTCGAGGCGCAGGAAGGCTACGCGGAGTTCTACCGCCGCCTCTTCGACTTCGTCAGCTACGTGCTGCCCGGCTACCGCAAAGAGATGAAGAGCTACCTCACGATCGGCATCGGCTGCACCGGCGGCAAGCACCGCTCCGTCGCCATCGGCCAGCGCCTCGGCAACGAGCTCGCCGGCGCGGGATATGCCGTTGAGATCGTGCACCGCGACATGAACCGGTGAGCTTCCGTGCCGCTGCTATCATGCGCAGCGTGATTGGGGCATTGATCGTGACTCACGGAAACCTGGCGCACGAGCTGCTGAACGCGGCGCGTCAGATCGAAGCGGACGTCTCCGGCATCGAGGCCTTGCCGCTCGAATGGAACGACAGCGTCGACGCCGCGCGCGAGAAGATCGCGCAGGCGCTGGCGCGCGTCGGGCACGACCGCGCGGTGATCATCTTCACCGACATGTTCGGCGGGACGCCGAGCAACATCAGCCTCTCGTTCCTCGAGCAGGGGAGGATCGAGATCGTCACCGGCGTGAACCTGCCGATGATCGTGAAGTTCGCGACGGTGAAGCAGGAAGCGAAAGACGTGGCCACGCTGGCGCACGTGATCGTCGAGAAAGGCTCGAAGGCGATCCGCGTCGCCTCCGATCTCCTGACCGCCGAGAAGCGCGCGGGAGTGCCGGCGTGATCTCGCGCGAAGTCGAGATCAAGAACAAGCTCGGACTGCACGCGCGCGCCGCGGCGAAGCTCGTGCACACCGCCGCGCGCTTCAAGTCCGACATCAAGATCCGCAAGGGCGACGAGGAAGTCGACGGCAAGTCGATCCTCGGCATCCTGCTGCTCGCCGCCGGCCGCGGCTCCGTCATCACGCTGCGCGCCGACGGCGAGGACGAACGCCAGGCGCTCGACGACATCGAGAAGCTCATCGAGGCCAAGTTCGACGAAGTAGAATGACTTGATGCCGGCCGCTCAGACCCGCAGCGACATTCGGACCTACAAAGGCGTCGGCGTGTCGCCCGGCATCGCCATCGGCCGCGCCGTCATCGTCGAGAAGCGCGTCGCGTCGGTGTACCGCGTGCCGATCCGCGACGAGGAAGTGGCCGCCGAGGTCACGCGCTTCCTCGAGTCGCTCGAGAAAACGCGCGACGAGCTCCTGGAGCTGAAGGCAAAAGTCAGCCGCTCGATGGGCGACGAGTACGCGCAGATCTTCGAGGCGCACGCGATGATCGTCGGCGACGCATCGTTCGCCGACAAAGTCGCGCAGAAGATCGAGAACGAGCAAGTCAACGCGGAGTGGGCGCTCGCGGAAGTACAGGAAGAGCTGCAGGCGCGCTTCGCCAGCTTCGACGACGACTACCTGCGCGAGCGCGTGGCGGACGTGAAGGACGTCGCCGAGCGCGTGCTCGTCAACCTGCAGGGCGTCGCGCATCACGATCTGTCCGAGATCGCGCACGACGTCATCATCATCGCCGACGACCTCACGCCGTCCGACACGATTCACTTCAACCGCCGCCCCATCGTCGGCTTCGCGACGGAAGTCGGCGGACGCACCTCGCATACGTCGATCATCGCGAAGTCGCTGTTCATGCCCGCGGTCATCGGCGTGCCGCGCCTCACGAAGATCGTCGACAACGACGAGCTCGTGATCGTCGACGGCTACGAGGGCACGATCCTCATCAACCCGACGCAGGCGATGATCGCCGAGTACCGCAGCCGCGTCTCGCGTCACGAGGAAGCCGAGCAGAAGCTCCTCACGAACCGCGAGCTCGCGGCGATGACGAAGGACAACCATCGCGTCTCACTGCAGGCGAACATCGAGCTCATCGAGGAAGTCGGCGACGCGGTGAAGTTCGGCGCGGAAGGCATCGGCCTCTATCGCTCCGAGTTCCTCTACATCTCGACCAGTCCCGATCTGCCGACGGAAGAAGAGCACTTCAACATCTATCGCAAGCTCGCCGAAGGCACGGCGCCGAACTGGTGCGTCATTCGTACGTTCGACCTCGGCGGCAAGAAGCTCGCGCGCGAGGTGATGGGCTCGAAGGAAGACAATCCCGTCCTCGGCCTGCGCGCGCTGCGCCTCTGCATGCAGCACCGCGACATGTTCAAGACGCAGTTGCGCGCGCTGCTGCGCGCGTCCGCGTTCGGCAAGATCAAGATCATGTTCCCGCTCGTCTCCGGCGTGCAGGAACTGCGTCAGGTGAAGACGCTCGTGCGCGAGATCCGTCTCGAGCTCGACGCCGAGGGCATCCCGTACAACCGCGAGCTGCAGATCGGCATCATGATCGAGGTGCCGTCCGCCGCCGTGATCGCGGACCTCCTCGCGACGGAAGCGGACTTTTTCGCGATCGGCACGAACGACCTCATTCAGTACTCGCTCGCGATCGACCGCGGCAACGAGAACGTGAGCTATCTCTACGAGCCGCTGCATCCCGCGCTGCTGCGGCTGATCAAAGGCGTGATCGACGCCGGCAAGCGCGCCGGCATCCCGGTCTCGATGTGCGGCGAGATGGCCTCCGACCCGATCTACGCGATCGTGCTCCTCGGCCTCGGCCTGGAGATCTTCTCCATGAACCCGTCGTCGATCCCCGTGCTGAAGAACGTCGTGCGCTCGGTGCGCTACAAAGATTGCAAGCGCATCGCGGAGAGCGCGCTGCAGAAGAAGACCGCGCAGGAGATCGAGGAGTACATCATCGAAAGCGTGGCCATGCGTTTTCCGGAAGGACTGGCGAGCAAATCCCTATGACGCCCGAGTACGAACAGCTCTTCGAGATCCATCACATCACGCACGTCGCGAAGCCGTGGGGCTACGAGCTGATCTTCGCGAAGACGGACAAGTACGTCGGCAAGATCCTCCACATCAACCGCGGCGAATCGCTGAGCCTCCAGTACCACGAAATGAAAGAAGAGACGCTGTACGTTGTCGACGGCGAGCTGCGGCTGACCATCGAGCACGACGGCGACCGGCGCGAGTTGATGCTGCGGAAGGGGGAGTCGTTCCACATTCCGCCGCGCCTCATCCACCGGATGGAAGCGCTCGCCGATACCGATGTGGCCGAGGTGTCGACGCCGGAGCTCGATGACGTCGTGCGCCTCGAAGACCGCTACGGCCGCGTATGAAAGCTCTCGCGCTCCTTCTGCTGCTGTCGAACGCCGCGCTTGTCATTGCGCAGACGAGCGACACGACGAAACTCGTCGAGGCGTCGAAGCAGGCCAAGCAGCGGAAGAAGAGCAGCACGAAGGTCATCACGAACGCCGACGTGAAGAAGTCGAAGGGCAAGCTCATCGAGCGGCCCGCGGGATCGCTGCCGCCGGTCCAGCCGCTGCCGCCGCAAATGTCGGCCGAAGAATTCGAAGCGTCGCGCCGCGCGCGCGCTGCCGGTGACGCGCGTGCCGAGGCGATCCAGAAGCGCGTGACGGAGCTCGAAATCCAGCTCTCGCAAATCGAACAGAGTTACTACGACGAGAACGACCTGCAGCGGCGCGACACCGAGATCGTGCGGCGCTTCGAGGAAACGAAGAAGCAGCTCGACGCCACGCGCGCGGAGCTCGCCGCCGCGAAACCCGAATGAGCCAGACCTACTACATCGAGACCTGGGGCTGTCAGATGAACGAGCTCGACAGCGAACGGCTGTCGGGCAACCTCAAGCTGCGCGGCTACCGGCGCGTCGACGACGAAACGCAGGCGAATCTCATCCTGCTCAACACGTGCTCGGTGCGCGACAAGGCGGAGCAGAAAGTCTTCTCGCGCCTCGGCCGCCTGCGTGAGCTGAAACGCGAGACCGGCGCGAAGATCGGCGTCTGCGGCTGCGTCGCGCAACAGGAAGGGGAGCGCATCCTCGAACGCGCGCCGTGGGTCGACTTCGTGATGGGACCGGGCAACGTCGGCCATCTCGACGAGGTGCTCGAGCACGGGACGCGGCTCGCCGTCGAGTTTCCCGAAGATCGCAAATACGACGCGTTCGCGATCGATCGCACGTCGCCGACGAAGGCGTGGGTCACGATCATCGAAGGCTGCAACAAGAACTGCACGTTCTGCATCGTGCCGACCACGCGCGGCCGCGAGGTCTCGCGTCCGTTTGACGACGTGCTGCGCGAGGTGCGCACCGCCGTCGACAGCGGTCGCGTCGAGATCGAGCTCCTCGGCCAGACCGTCAACGCCTACCGTTGCCCGATCACCGGCAACGACTTCGGCGCGCTGCTCGCGGCGGCCGCGGAACTCGAAGGAGTCGCACGGCTGCGCTTCACGACCTCGCATCCCGCCGAGGTGAACGACTCGATGATCGCGGCGATGCGCGACCACGCGAACATCTCGCGCTACCTGCATCTGCCGGTGCAATCGGGCTCGTCACGCGTGCTGCGCCGCATGAAACGGCTGTACACGCGCGAGAAGTATCTCGAGACCATCGCCCGCATCCGCGCCGCGATTCCGGAGATCCACTTCTCGACCGACATCATCGTCGGCTTCCCGGGCGAGACCGAGGAGGACTTTCAGGAGACGCTCTCGCTCATCGAAGAGGTGCGTTACGGCTCGCTCTTCGCGTTCAAGTATTCGCCGCGCCCCGGCACGCCGTCGGTGCGCATCGGTCCGCCGCTCGACGATGCGATCGCATCGGAACGCCTGCAGCGGTTATTCGACCTGCACGAGGAGCACAAGCGGGAGCGGCTCGCGTCGTATCGCGGCCGCGTCGTGCCGGTGCTCGTCGAAGGTCCGAGCCGCAACGACGCGTCGATGCTGTCGGGACGCACGGACGACTTCTGGGTCGTGAATTTCCACGGCGACCCCGCCACGCCGCTGGGGAGTATCCTTGGCGTGCGTATCGATGCGGCACAACACCACACGCTGCGCGGGGAGGCCGTTCGATGACCGAGCTCGTTCCGATGTCGATCAAGGGGTTGATGCTCGATCCGGTCTCGAACTCGCCGATCGTGGTGCTCAAGGATGAGGAAGACCGTTTCTTTCTCCCGATCTGGGTCGGCATCTTCGAGGCGAACGCGATCGCGCTGCAGCTCGAGAACATCGCCACGCCGCGGCCGATGACGCACGACCTCCTGCGCGACACGATCGCGCAGCTCGACGCGCGCGTGACGCGCATCGTCATCAACGACCTCCGCGACTCGACGTTCTTCGCGCAGATCCGCATCATCACCGGCGACCGCACGCTCGAAGTCGACGCGCGTCCGAGCGACGCCATCGCGCTCGCGCTGCGCGTCGAGGCCCCGATCTACGTCGCGCAGTCCGTGCTCGAACAGGCGCAGACGATCAGCCCCGATTCCGACGATCAGAGCGAGAAGATGAAGAAGTGGTTCGACTCGCTCGAGCCGGACGATCTCGGCAAGTACAAGATGTAGCGCTGCTGCTAAAATCGCCTTCGGTTCAATGATCATCACCGTTGCCAACCAAAAAGGCGGCGTCGGCAAGACGACCACCACGATCAACCTCGCCGCGGCGTGTGCCAACAAGGGTCGAACGCTCCTCATCGACCTCGATCCGCAGGCCAACTCGACGATGAGCTACGTCGACGCGCGCTCGGTCACGAAGTCGATGTACGACGTGCTCGTGAGCGAGGAGCTCGACTTTCCCGACGTCATCATCGAGACGCCCGTTCCGAACCTGTTTCTCGCGCCGTCGCGCATCGCGCTCGCGAAGCTCGAGTCGAAACTGATCGGCGATCTCGACGGTCCGTTCCGCCTGAAGGACCGTCTCAAGAACACCGTCAACGAGTACGACTACATCTTCATCGACACGCCGCCCACCCTCGGCATGATCACCGTCAACGCGCTGGTCGCGTCGACGCACGTCCTCGTGCCGATCCAGTCGTCGTATTTCGCGCTCGAAGGCACCGACGATCTGCTCGAGACGATCGAGAAGATCAAGGCGCGGCCGAATCCGAATCTGCAACTCGCCGGCGTCGTCATCACCATGCACGACAAGCGCACGACGCTCGCGAAAGACATCCACGATCAGATCGGCCACGTCTTCGGCGACCGCCTCTTCAACACCGTGATCACGAAGTCGATCCGGCTCGAAGAGAGTCCCGCGTACAAGGAATCGATCTTCACCTTCGCGCCGAAATCGAGCGGCGCGATGGAGTACTACTCGCTGTCGGAGGAGTTGCTGTCGCGTGTTTAGGCCTTTGTTGCGTAGCACGAACGATGAACGCGGAACGACGAACGCTGACGTTCAGCGATCGCATCGTTCATCGTTCACCGTTCATCGTTCAACGCGGAGCGTTTTCCATGGCTAAACGAGGACTCCCCGAGCGCTCGGTCATGCGCCACGATTCGCATTACGTCGAGGAGCTCACGCGCCGCTCCGGCCGCCACATCGGCTCCATGCTGCCGCTGCAGTTCATCGAGCCGAACGCGGAACAGCCGCGCACGCAGCTCGGCAATATCGAAGAGCTCGCGGCGAGCGTCCGCGAGAAAGGCGTGCTCGAGCCGATCCTCGTCCGCCTCATCGGTCCGAACCGCTACCAGATCATCTCCGGCGAACGCCGCTACCGCGCCGCCACGCTCGCGGGCCTCGACGAGATTCCGGCCATCGAGCTCGACGTCGACGATCGCGAGCAGCTCGAGATCGCGCTCATCGAGAACATCCAGCGCAAGGACCTGACGCCGTTCGAAGAAGCGGAAGGCCTCGCCATCCTGCAGCAGAAGTTCGACTACACGCACGAGAAGATCTCGCAGGTCATCGGCAAGTCGCGCACGACGGTCACCGAGACGCTGCTCATCAACGACATTCCCGATCGCATCCGCGCGATGTGCCGCGAGGCGGGCATCTCGAACAAGAGCATCCTCGTGCAGGTCGCGCGCGCCGGTTCCGAGGAAGCGATGGAGCAGGTCGTGCGCGCGTTCGCGGCAGGGGAGTTGTCGCGCGACGATCTGCGCAAGCAGACGGCCGCGAAACCGGAGCCGAAAAAAGCCGGGCGTCCGAAGAACTACGTCTTCGCGCTGAAGGACAAATCGCTCCCGTTCACGCTCAATCTCGCGTTCAAGAAGCCGAACGTCGAGAAGACGGAAGTGATCGAAGCCGTGCGCGAGCTGCTCAAGCGGCTCGAAGCGGACGCTTGACACGCGACTGACGCACGCGTACTCTCCCGCGCCAACATGACGCGCCGTTCGACCGACAGCTTCACCTTCTCGGGCCGAATGATGATGCGTTGCCCGGGCGCGAACGCGTAAGCCGCGTTTTCCGACCCGGGTCCCTCCGCGCCTTTCCCTCCCGCAGCCACGCACAGAACCTTTGCGTTCGGAGGAACAAATGTCCTACCGCTTCGATACCCGTGCCATTCACGCCGGCCAGGCGGACGATCCGTCGACCGGCGCCGTCACCACGCCGATCTATCAGACCTCGACCTTCCGCCAGACCGAGCCCGGCGTAAATAACGGCTTCTGCTACGCGCGCACCGGTCACCCGACGCGCGCCGCGCTCGAGGAGAACCTCGCCGCGCTCGAAGGCGCGCGCCACGGCCTCGCGTTCGCGAGCGGCATGGCCGCGATCCACACCGTGCTTTCGCTGCTGAGCAGGGGAGACCACGTCATCTCGACGCGCGACCTCTACGGCGGTGCGTGGCGCATCTTCACCAAAGTCTTCGCGCGCTTCGGCATCGAGTTCACGTTCGTTGATACGACGTCGCCGGCGAACATCGACGCCGCCATCCGCCCCGAGACGAAGCTGCTCTGGCTGGAGACGCCGTCGAATCCGCTGCTGCATGTCACCGACATCGCCAAGTGTTCTGCCATCGCTCGTGCCAACCGAATTACCACTGTTGTTGACAACACGTTTGCCACGCCGGTGCTGCAACAGCCGCTCGCGCTCGGCGCCGATCTCGTCCTGCACTCGACGACCAAGTACATCAACGGCCACAGCGACGTCCTCGGCGGCGCCGTGGTCACGAACGATCAGGGACTCTACGACGAGCTGAAGTTCCTGCAGAACGCCATCGGCGCGGTGCCCGGTCCGCAGGATTGCTTTCTCGTCTTGCGCGGCATCAAGACGCTCGGCTTGCGGATGGAGCGGCATTGCTCGAACGCCGAGCTGGTCGCGCGCTGGCTCCTCGCACACGATCTCGTGCGACGCGTCTACTATCCCGGCCTCGTCGACGAGCCGGGACACGCGATCGCGCGCCGCCAGATGGCGCGCTTCGGCGCGATCGTGTCGTTCGAGCTCGACACCACGCTCGAAGAAACGCGCGCCTTCACCCGCCGCCCGCACCTCTGGACGCTCGCCGAGAGCCTCGGCTCGGTGAAGAGTCTCTTCTGCCATCCGGCGACGATGACGCACGCGTCCGTCGAGCCGGAGGTGCGCCGAAACGTCGGCATCAGCGACAGTCTGATCCGACTGTCGGTCGGACTCGAAGACGTGCGCGATCTCATCGACGATCTCGAGCAGGCGTTCGCGCGTACGGTACGCCGCGACGCGGCGGCGGGCGAGGAGCGAGTCGCATGAAACGCGTGCGCATCGGTCTCCTCGGCTGCGGCACCGTCGGCGGCGGCTTCGTGCAGCTCGTCGAACGCGAAGGCGCGCGGATTCGCGCGCGTCACGGCGTCGAGCTTTCCATCACGCGCATTCTCGTGCGCGACGCCGCCAAGGAGCGCGCGATCGCGGATCGCGCGCTCCTCACGACGGCGGCCACGGACGTCATCGACGACGACACCTGCGACGTCGTCGTCGAAACGGTCGGCGGCGTGCACGCGGCCGCCGCGTTCGTGCGCCGCGCGCTCGCGCGCCGGCGGCATGTCGTGACCGCGAACAAGGCGCTGCTGGCGACGGCAGGCGGCGAGTTGTTCGCGGCGGCGGCGCGCAGCGGCGTCGCGATCGGATTCGAGGCGAGCGTCTGCGGCGGCGTGCCCGTCGTCGGCGCATTGCGCCGCGGACTCGCCGGCGATTCGATCGAGTCGATCCGCGGCATCCTCAACGGGACGTCGAACTACGTGCTCACGCGCATGGAAGCCGGACTGTCCTTGGCGGAGGCGCTCGCGTGCGCGCAGGAGCGCGGGTTTGCGGAAGCTGATCCGTCGCTCGACCTCAGCGGCGAAGACGCGGCGCAGAAGCTGCGCATTCTCGCCGAGCTTGCGTTCGACGCACCGCCACGGCGTACGCGCGTCGATGGCATCGCGAGCATCACGGTGGCGGACGTCGAGCATGCGCGCAGAAACGGTCGCGTACTGCGCCAAGTCGCCGAGGCAACACGGGTGCATGGCGGCGTCGAGCTGACGGTCGAGACACGCGCGTTGCCAGCGAACGATCCGCTCGCACGCGTTGTCGACGAACAGAACGCGGTGGTGATCCGCGGCCGCGCCGTCGGCGAGATCTGCCTCAGCGGCCGCGGCGCCGGCTCGATGCCGACCGCCGCGGCCGTGCTGGCGGATGTGCTGGAGATCGCGGCGGCGTGAGGTGCGCGAGGCGCACGTTGTGCGACTCGTACGGGCGGCGGTGTGCGAGCGAGCGGCGCGTCGGCGAACGCACGCGAGCGCATGGCACGCGCGGATGCGCTCGAGTCCGATGAAGCTCAAGACCCGCGACGCTGGACGTGCTGGCGATCGTGCGGTGTGACGCCGTTCTTGGCGCGATCGTCGGCCGCGCCGCCGGTCATGTTCACGTCGGCGCCGTGCCGCGCAGCACGCGCGCACGCGTGCCGGCGCTCGCAGCGACACGGGGCCGAGTCATCTTCCAAGCGGCAAGGCGTCGGTCATCGGAGGAGCGGGCGCCGCATCCGCCGCCGCCCGCCCCACCGCCACCCCTCACGATATTTAACATAATCCATCTTACGAGACTCTGCGGAAACCGTGGGAAACCGCGGCAGCCCTTGCGACCAGGCACCAATCCCGCGATGATCCAGCCGCGACATGAAGATCCTCACGCGCTACATCTTCAAGGAGATGCTCGGGCCGACACTTCTCGGCTTCGCGTTCTACACCTCCATCATCCTCATGCAGCGCCTCTTCGACATGGCCGGCATGATCATCCGGCGCTCGCTCTCCGGCGCTGCCGTCGGCAAGCTGCTCCTGTATTCGATGCCGCACATCATCGTGCTCACCGTGCCGATGTCGCTGCTCTTCGGCATCCTCATCGCCATCGGCCGGCTCTCGTCCGACTCCGAGATCGTGGCCATGCGCGCGCTCGGCATCTCCACGCGCACGATCTACCGCCCGGTCTTTCTCTTCAGCACGCTCGTCTTCCTGCTGAGCCTCTACCTCATCAATTTCGTGATGCCGAAAGGCAATCAGCAGTTCGTCGCGCTGCGCGCGGAGCTCATGACCTCGTCGGCCGAGAAAGCGATCCAGCCGCGGATCTTCTACGACCAGTACGAAAACCTCATGATCTACGTGAACGATACGGATCCGGCGACGGGCAAATGGAAAGGTGTGTTCGTCGCCGACAACCGCGCCGACGAATCGCACGACGCCACGACGCCGCAGCAGATGTCGAACAACATTACGGCGCCGCACACCGACGACGACTCGTCCGCGCTCGTGCAGACCGGCGGCGGCCAGCGTGTCATCGTCGCCCAGACCGGCAATCTCTCCATCCTCAAGCCGTCGAAGGAAGTGTGGATGAACCTCCAGGGCGCGGAGACGCACATCTGGGATCCGCGCCGGCCCGACCGCTACGACTTCACCCGCAACGCCTCGCAGCGCATCCGCCTGCCGTCGATCAACACCGAGTTCACCGGCAATCAGCTCGCGCGTTCTCTCCGTGAGATGGACCTGCGCGAGCTGCTCAACGAGGAACAGAAGCTCCGCCGCAGCACGCAGGAAGAAGACCGCATGACGCGCAATCTCGCGCGCGTCGAGATCCACAAGAAGTTCGCCATTCCGTTCGCCTGCATCGCCTTCGGCATCCTCGGCCTGCCGCTCGGCATCACGAACCGCCGCGGCGGCAAAAGCTCAGGATTTTCTTTAAGTATCGCGATCATCCTTTTCTACTACGTGATGATCAACAACGGCGAGCATCTCGCCGCGACGGGCAAAGTCTCGCCGGCGGTCGGGATGTGGGCGGCGAACGTCCTGCTGCTGATTCTCGGGTTCTACCTGCTCAGCCGCGCGAACCGCGATGTGCTCTCCAGCCGTCCCGAGGGCGGCATCGTGCGGAGGATTGCCGGGGCGTTGTCGGCGAAACGCGCGCGGCGCTCGCCTGCCGTCGCGGTCTCGAGCGGCGCGCAGGTCGAGGATGAGCCGGTGCTCAACCGGCTCGACATCACGTTCCCGAACATCCTCGACCGCTACATCCTGCGCGAGTTCCTCAAGATCCTGGCGATGGTGCTGATCTCGGTGGTCGCGCTGTTCATCATCGTCGACTACACCGAGATCGCGAAGGAAGTGCGCGAGAACAACATCGGCTTCGACGTGCTGCTCACGTACTACCGCTTCCAGATCTTCCAGGTGCTGAACTGGACGCTGCCGATCTCGGTCCTGGTGGCAACGCTGGTGACGTTCGGCGTGCTGTCGAAGAACAACGAGGTCACGGCCATCAAGTCGAACGGTGTGTCGCTGTATCGCATCGCGGTGCCGATCGTCTGCGTCGCCGCGATCATCAGCGTGCTCGCGTACTTCATCCTCGACTTCATCCTTCCGTACTCGAACCAGCGCGTCGATGAACTGAAGCGCACGATCCAAGGCAAGCCGCCGGTGACGTCGGCCGCGCAACAGAAGCTCTGGTATCGCGGCAAGGGCCGATACCTCATCAACTTCCTCACGTACGACAAGAACGCGAAGCAGCTGACGCAGGTACAGGTCTTCGAGTTTCATCCGACCGAGTTCCGGCTGACGCGGCGCGTCTACGCGAATCACGCGCGGTGGAACGGCCAGGCGTGGGCGTTCGAGGACGGCTGGATGCGCTCGTTCGGCGACGATGGCCGCTCGACGTTCACGCGGATCACGCAGCCGCTGGCGCTGTTCTATCCCGAGCGCCCGGAGGATTTCGCGACCGAGGTGAAGCCGCCGGATCAGATGACGTACGCGCAGCTGCGGCGCTACATCCAGAGCGTGCGCAGCTCGGGCTACGGCGCGGACGAGCTGTCGGTGAAGCTGTACTCGAAGGCCTCGTGGCCGGTGATCAGCCTGGTCATGTCGCTGATCGCGCTGCCGTTCGCGTTCCGCATGGGCAAACGCGGCGCGCTGTACGGCATCGGCATCGCGCTCGTGGTCGGCATCGTCTACTGGATGATCTACGCCGTCTTCACGAAGTTCGGCGAAGTCGGCAACCTGCCGCCGCTGCTGTCCGCGTGGAGTGCGAACATCCTGTTCGCGTTGTCGGCGATCTATCTGTTCCTCGACGTGGAGACCTGAACCGCTACAATCGACGTCATGAGCAGGCCGCTGAAAGATATCGCTGCGGAAGCGCTGGAGCTCCCGATCGCGGCGCGTGCGGACCTCGCGAGCCAACTGCTCGACAGCCTCGAAGAGATCTCCGAAGAAGAGAATGACCAGCTCTGGGCGCAAGAAGCGGAGCGGCGGTACCGCGCGTACAAAGAGGGTCGAGCGGACGCCGTTCCGGCCGAGGAAGTGTTCGCGCGGCTGCGTGCGCGACGTAAGTGATCGACGTTCGCTTTCTCAGGGTCGCCGAGGCGGAAGTCGATGAGGCGATTGCGTACTTCGACGGCCAGCGGGCAGGACTCGGCGAGCGCTTCGAAGCCGCATTACTCGACGCCGTGCAGTTCATCGCGAGACGGCCGCTGGCGGGACCAGTAATCGGCGGCCGCGTGCGGAAGTTCGGGCTGCGGACGTTCCGGTACAACGTCATCTACGTGGCAGATGCGGACGAAGTCGTGATCGTGGCGGTAGCCCATCACCGAAGACGTCCCGCGTACTGGCGCGATCGTCTCCAACAACTCACCTGAACCGCGAAGGGCGGCCTCGCGGCCGCCGTTCGCTCGTCTCATTCGTAGCGCAAACGTCAGATCGCGTTCACGATCTCTTCGTCGAGGCCCTTCCACTTGCGGAGGTAGTCGCGGCGGTCCTTGTTGTACTTCTCGACGAGGGCGTTGTACTCGTCGAGTCTTCCCTGCCGCTCGTACATCTTCTTCGGCTGGAGGTAGTCGGGGTCGTCGATGCCGGGGACTTCGGTGGCGACGAGGTAGCCGAAGTCGGGGTCCTGTTCCCACTTGATCGTCCCCTCGGCGATCGCTTTCACGACGGCCGACGAGTGCTGGATCTTCACCTTCTTCGAGCCTTCCTGCTTGCCGTCGCCGCCGATGGCGCCCGTGTTCATGAGGTAGACCTCCATCGGGCTGTCCTTCATCAGCTGATTCATGCGATTGCCTTGATACGCATGCAGCAGCGGGAAGAACGGGTTCGTGCCGGGGACGCGCAGCGACTTGCCGGCTTCGGCGGCGCCGCCGGCGGAGGTGCCTTTCGTTTCGCCGAGCATGAAGTAGGCGGCGGCGAGTGGACCTTCGAGCTTCGCAACGGCCGGGATGATGTTCTCGTTGCGGTTGAGGATCAACAGGAAGTCGACGTTGTTCACCTCGCGCGCGTCGGCGGCGCCAGCGATGTCGTCCATGCGGATGACGGCGCGGCCGTTCGGCGTGTACGACGTGTCGAAGTAGTCGATCTTGCCTTCTTCATTCTGCGAGACGTTCTCGAGATACGCGTGCGTCGACGCGCAGGCGTGATAGATCGTCGGCTCGTCGTTCGGGTTGAGGCCGAACGTCTTCGCGAAGCAGCCGTTCTCGGTCGCGTAGATCTTGCCGCCGGGCATGAGCGCGCAGAAGTCGTCCTGCACCGGCTGCGAGTTGTTCTGCTTCGTGAACGTGGTCGTCGTTTTGCCGGTGCCGGAGAGGCCGACGATCAGGCCGACGCGCTGCTGGCCGTCGACGGGAATCACTTTGCAGCCGGCGTGCAGCGCGAGACCGCCGCGCTCGTACACCAGCTTGTTCCACATGCGCAGACCGCCCTTCTTCGACTCGCCGAAGTAATCCGAGTTGAAGACGCGCGTCGTGTAGTGCTCGAGGTCGACCGCGATGAGGCGTTCGTCGGGATAGCCGTCCGCCTTCAGGTTCGGCGTGTAGATGACGGTCAGCGCCGGCTCGAATTCCGCGATCTCCGCGGGCGTGGCCGGGTAGTAGAGGATGTGCTGCATCGCGGCGATGTTCGCGTTCGACTTCTCGATGATGAGGCGCGCCGGGACGCGGAACTCCGGGTCGTTGCCGATGTAGCCTTCGATGACGAGCATGTCGCGCGTGGCGATGTAGTCGTCCTGCAGCTTGGCGACGCGCGCGTACTCTTCGCGCGAGATCGTCTGATCGGAGTGCTGTTCGGGCGTGTCGGTGGCGATGAAGGTTGAGAGCTTCGAACGCGACACGACGCGCGTGGCGACGTTGAGGTTCCCGAATTCCGTCTCGCGGGCGTTCGGCATCTCCGCCGCAAACGCGCGCAGCTGTTCGGGCGTTGGATTCCAGACGACGGACTTCGGATGGACGGGCAGCGTTTTCTCGTGGCGGGATGCGGTTTTATGGGCCGCGGGCCGGACAGGAGCCGTGTTCGTGGCGGATACGATTTCGCTCATGTAGGTCCTTTTGACGTTGGCGTTGAAGTGAGTCGAATCCGACGCAAGGATCGCGCCGTGTTGCCGGGAGGGCGCGATTCTACCGCAAAATAGAGGCACGCCATATGACCGACACTCTGCAAACGCTCATCGATGCGCTCCGGACGCGCGTGACCCGCGTCTTCCCGGAACAGATCCACGCCGCCGTCGCCGGACTCACGGACGAACAGCTCTGGTGGAGGCCGAACGAGTCTTCGAACTCGATCGGCAACCTCCTGCTGCATCTCACCGGCTCGCTCAATCTCTACCTCAATCGCAACATCGGCGGCTTCCCGTTCACGCGCGACCGCGCCGCGGAATTCGCCGAGCGGCGCGCGCTGCCGAAGAAGGACGTGCTGGCGATGTTCGACGAGATGGTCGCGAGCGCGGTGCGCACGTTCGACGCGCTGACGCCCGCGCGGCTCAGCGAGCCGTCGCCCGAGCCGGCGATGCACGACCTCGTGATCGAGGACGTCGTCAACGTGCTCTCGCATCTCTCGACGCACGTCGGCCAGATCGTCTGGATCGCGAAGATGCTCGACGCGGGCGGCGTGCACGAGGTGTGGATGAAGGCGCATCGCCACGGCGGCGCGTGGAAACCGTGAAAAGCAAACCGTGATAGAAAACGCCGCATGAAGATCGCGGTCCTCGGCTGCGGCGGCGTTGGCGGTTACTTCGGCGGACGGCTCGCGCACGCGGGCGTCGACACCACGTTCATCGCTCGCGGCGCCATGCTCGACGCGCTGCGCACGCGCGGCCTGCGCGTCGACAGCATCGCCGGCGATTTCACGCTCGACCATGTCAACGCCACGGACGACGCCGCGAGCGTCGGTCCCGTCGACGCGGTGCTCGTCACCGTGAAAGCGTGGCAGATCCCCGAGGCCGCGGCGCAGCTCGCGCCGCTCATCGGCGAGGACACGGCCGTCGTCCCGCTGGAGAACGGCATCGACTCCCCCACCGTGCTCGCGAACGTCGTCGGCCGCGAGCACGTGCTCGGCGGCCTCTGCGCGATCGTCAGCTTCATCGTCGAGCCGGGGCACATCCGCCACATCGCGTACGAGCCGACGGTGATGTTCGGAGAGCTCGACAACGCGCGCAGCGCGCGCGCCGATCGCCTGCTCGAAGCGTTCGTGCGCGCCGGCGTCAAGGCGGAGATCCCGCCGGACATTCATCAGGCGATGTGGACGAAGTTCCTCTTCATCGCGCCGATGAGCGGCATCGGCGCGCTCACGCGCGTGCCGATTGGCCAGTGGCGGATCGTGCCGGGCATCCGCGACATCGTCACCGCGTCGCTCGAGGAAGTCGTGGCGCTCGCCGCGGCGCACGGCGTCGACCTCGGCTCCGACGCCGTCGCGCGCATCTGGGCAACGTGCGACGCGATGCCGCCGGAGTCGACCTCGTCGTTGCAGCGCGACGTCCTCGCCGGCCGGCCGTCCGAGCTCGAGGCGCAGCTCGGCGCGATCGTGCGCCTCGGCGTCGAACGCGGCGTGGCCACGCCGGCGACGAACTTCATCTATCAGTCTCTCGTGCCGCAGGAGATGAAGGCGAGGCAGGCGTGACGGAGCTTGCGTCGCATCCCGCGATCGTCGAAGCGCGGCGCGTGCTCGAAGTCGAAGCCGCGGCGATCCTCGGCATCATCGAGCATCTCGACCAGGCGTTCATCGACGCGGTCGAGCGCGTCGCCACGTGCACGGGCCGCGTCGTGACGATGGGCGTCGGCAAGTCGGGCATCATCTGCAAGAAGGTCAGCGCGACGCTCGCGTCCACCGGCACGCCGTCGTTCTTCATGCATCCAACGGAAGCCATTCACGGCGACCTCGGCATGCTCGTGCGCGGCGACGTCGTGCTCGCGATCTCGAACTCCGGCGAAACCGAGGAGCTCATTCGCGTGCTGCCGAGCATCAAGCGCGTCGGCGCGCCGATGATCGCGATCACCGGCAATCCGCAGTCGACGCTCGCGCGCGGCGCCGATCATCATCTGTCCGCCGCGATCTCACAGGAAGCGTGTCCGCTCGGGCTCGCGCCGACCGCGTCGACGACGGCGACGCTCGCCCTCGGGGACGCGCTGGCGATGGCGCTGCTGCTGCGGCGCGGCTTCCGCGAAGAAGACTTCGCGTTCCTGCATCCGGGCGGCAAGCTCGGAAAGCGCTTCCTGCGCGTGCAGGACCTCATGCATCGCGGCGACGACGTGCCGGTCGTGCGCGCGAACGCGAGCATGCATGACGTCATCTACGAGATGTCGAAGAAGGGCTTCGGCATCACCGCGGTGGTCGATGAGCACGGCGCGCTCGAAGGCGTGATCTCCGACGGCGACCTGCGGCGATTGTTGCAGGAGGACGAAGAGGTGCTGCGCCGCACGGCGGGCGACTCGCTCAAGCACGATCCGCTGACGATCGCGGCGGGCGAGCTGGCATCGGCCGCGCTTCAGGTGATGGAACAGCGGAAGATCACCTCGCTCTTCATCGTGGATGAGGCGCGGCGCGTCGAAGGTATCATTCACATCCACGACTTGTGGGGTCTCGAGCTCTTCTGAAAATGGATGACAAAGTCGTTCTTCGCTACCGCGACGGCCGCACGGAACGCGCGACGCTGGCGCCGATCGATCCGTCGACCGAAGTGCTGCTCGCGCACTACGACGACGGCGGAACGGCCGAGGTGCCGTTCACGCAGCTGAAGGCGGTGTTCTTTCCGCGCGCCGGCGACGGGGAAGCCGAGGCCGCCAGCGGCATGCAGATTGCCATCGAGTTCAACGATGGCGAGATCATCCGGGGCACCGCGCAGTACAACCCGGAACGCAACGGCTTTTTCCTCTATCCCGAGGACCGGAGCAAAAACGACCGGATCTTCGTTGTGAACTCCGCCATCGTCTCGATCGAAGTCGAGAAGATGTAAGACCACAGGAGGTCACGCTTGCGAATCCTTTCCTTCGTCGCTGCAGCTGTCTTCGCAACGACGCTCACCGCTGCTCCGCTCGAGCTCGACCGCGCCGCCACGGCGATGTCGGGCATGGAGGCGGGCTTCACGCATCGCTTCACCGCCAAAGGCTTCAAGACCGCGCAGGTCGAAAGCGGCTCGGTCGTCTTCGGCGCGCTGCCGATGATGCGCTGGTCGTACGCACGTCCGGAGGAGAAGCTGTTCGTCTTCGACGGCACGAGCTCGTGGTTCTACGTGCCGGCCGACAAGCAGGTCACCGTCGGACGCCTGACGGAAGCGCGGCGGCGCGAGCTGCCGTTCCTCGTGCTCGGCGATGCGGCCGCGCGCGACCGCGCGTTCGCCGTGCGCGAGCAGTCGCGCGGAGGTTCCGTCGTGACGACGCTGCAGCCGCGCGATGCGAACGCGCTCGTGCGCAGCGTGACGGTGACGATCGCGCCGTCGACGCATCTCATCTCGCGCATCGAGTACACCGACCGCGAGGGCAACCAGACGTCGTTCGACTTCTCGGGATATCATCGCCGCGCCGCGCCGGCCGAGCTGTTTCGCTTCGATCCTCCTGCCGGCGTGCAGGTCATTCGCGCGGATTAGAGGAAGGTCATGGCGCAGGAGTTTTCGTTCGACGTCGTCTCGAAAACGGACATGCAGGAAGTCGCGAACGCGGTGCAGCAGGCGCAGAAGGAGCTCGCGCAGCGCTTCGACTTCAAAGGCAGCAAGAGCTCGATCGAGCTCACCGGCGAAGAGCTGGTCGTCGCCAGCGACGACGAGGGGAAGCTGCGCAGCGTCATCGACATCCTCGAGAGCAAGCTCGTGAAGCGGAAGGTCGCGCTCAAGTCGCTCGACTACGGCAAGATCGAGGCGGCGGCGATGGGCACCGTGCGCCAGCGCGCGAAGATCGTGCAGGGCATCGAGAGCGAGAAGGCGAAAGCGATCGTGAAGACGCTCAAGGACGCGAAGGTGAAGGTGCAGGCGTCGATTCAGTCCGACCAGGTGCGCGTGGTCGGACGGAGCAAGGACGACCTGCAGAAGGCCATCGCGCTGGTGCGGGAAAACGATTACGGAATCCCGCTCCAGTTCACGAACTACCGCGGTTGAGCGCATGCTGTCCGATCGACTATCCTTCGTCCCGTGACAGGTCCTCGCACGCTGAACGGGCAGACGGCTTATGCGGATCGGATTCTCGATCTCATCGCGCCGAAGCTCGAGCTGGTCGAGGAAGAGCTGCGCCGTAATTTCTTCTCGAAAATCGCGACCATCCGCGACGTCGGCGAGCACATTCTCGGCGGCGGCGGCAAGCGCCTCCGCCCTGCCCTGCTGCTGCTCGTCTCGAAGATGCTCCGCTACGAGGGGCGCCGCGACATCGTGTACGGCGCGGTCGTGGAGTTCATCCACACCGCCACGCTGATCCACGACGACATCATCGATGAAGCGGACGTGCGCCGCGGCAGAACGTCCGTCAACTACGGCTGGGGCAACAACCTCACCGTGCTCGTCGGCGACTACATCTTCATGCACTCGATGCACATGGCGCTCGGCGAGGGGAATCTCGACATCCTCCGCCTGCTCTCCGACGCCACGATCAAGATGATCGAAGGCGAGATCCTCGGCACGGAACAGAACGGTCGCACCGATCTCTCGATTGAAGATTACTTCTCGATCGTCTCGCGCAAGACCGCGGCGCTCTTCGGCGCGACGTGCCGGATCCCCGCGTATCTCGTCGAACTGCCGGAGTCGCAGGCGGCCGCGCTCTTCAACTACGGCTACAACCTCGGCATCACCTTCCAGCTGATCGATGATCTCCTCGACTTCACGTCGAGCACGGAAGTCCTCGGCAAGCCGGCGCTGTCGGATCTCAAGGAAGGGAAAGTCACGCTGCCGCTGATCCTGGCGGCGCCGCATGCGAGCGCGCGCGAGCGCGAGCTCATCGCGCGCGTCGCGGCGCGGAAGTCGTTCGACGGACTCGATCCCGCCGAGGTGCTGGCGATCGCCGAGCGCTACGACACGATCGAGCAGACGCGGGAGATCGCGCGCGACTACGCGCATCGCGCGCGCATCGCACTCGAGCCGTTCGGCGCGTCGGCCGCCAAAGAGACGCTGGAGCTGGCCCTCGACTTCGTGCTCGAGCGCGACCGGTGAGTCAGCGCCGCAGCTCGCTGTTCCTGCGGCGGCTCGTGCGCGTCGAAGGGCGCAAGGTCATCGCGCGATTTCTGACGAAGCCCGACCGCGCCGCGGTGATGACGTTTCCCACGCACGGCGATGCGCGGCGCGCGGCGGCGAAGCTCGCCGTGCAGTTGCGGCTCGCGCGGTCGGATGAGGAGTACGACGAGCAATTGCGGTTTCGCGTCGAGCTGGTGCGCGCGTACAACGTGCTGGAGAGCGAAGGGAACGATGAGAGCTGAACGATGAACGATGAACGCCGGCTCGCGGCGCCCGGTTCATCGTTCATCGTTCACGAAAGCATCTCCATGATCTCCGACATCGCGGCGCGGGCGCGGGTGTGCACCGTGTCGTCCTGCGTCGAGAGGCGGATGACTTTGTTGTAGTGCTCGATCGCCTTCGGGTAGTCGTGCAGGCAGCGGTGGTAGATGTCGCCCTTGCACAGCTTGGCCTCGAGGTTCATCGGATCGAGCTCGAGGATCTTGTTGAGGAAGATCATGGCGATGTCGTACTTCTCGTCTTCCATCGCCATCTTGTAGCGCAGGCGGTAGAGCGTGATCAGCTCGTTGTCGCGCGGAACGATCCACGCCCCGGGAAGGACGGTGCGCAGCGTGGAGAGGAGGCGCCCCTTCATGTTGGTGGTCGCGGCCTGGATGTTGTTCGCCGGGTTCTGCGTTCGCGTTTGCGTCCGCGCGGGCTCGGGCGCCGCATTCGAGCGTTTCACCGGTATTCGCTGCCGCATCACACCCTCCCGTTAACCCCGTTCACCACTGGCTGCCGTATCAACTGGCGCAACTCGAATTGTCTGCATGATAGGTTCGGCGCGCGCGATCGTCAAGACGTTGACCATCGATTTCTCTGCTACCATCTCGCGCGATGCGCATCGCCGTCTATCCCGGCTCGTTCGATCCGCTGACGAACGGCCATCTGGACATCATCCGGCGCGCGACCGCACTCTTCGACCGCGTTCTCGTCGCGGTGCTCGAAAACGAAGGCAAGTCTCCCCTCTTCTCCGTCAGCGAGCGCATGGAGCTGATCCTCCGCTGCACCGAGTCCATTGAAGGCGTGGAAGTGCATTCGTTCTCGGGCCTGCTCGTCGACTTCATGCGACGCGCCGGCGCGAGCGTCGTCGTGCGCGGCATCCGCGCGGTCTCCGACTACGAGTACGAGCTGCAGATGGCGCTCATGAACCGCGAGCTGCATCCCGGCGCGGAGACGATCTTCATGCTCCCCTCCGTCGAGTACACGTTCGTCTCCTCGCGCCTCGTGAAAGAGGTCTTCCGCCTCGGCGCGAACGTCTCGCATCTCGTGCCGACGCCGGTGCTCGAGGCGCTGCGCGCGCGACTCGGCGAGCCGGCGACAAGAACGTAGTTCGATCGCTGCGCGGGCTCACTCGCTGCGCGGATCCAGCGCGTCGCGAAACCGCTCCCCCACCAGATTGAACGACGCGACCGTCGTGAAGATCGCCAGTCCCGGGAAGAGCACGAGCCACCACGCGTCGTCGATGTGCTCGTGCGCGGCGGAGAGGATGCTCCCCCACGACGCGGTCGGCAGCGGCACGCCGAGTCCGAGAAACGAGAGCGCGGATTCGGTGAGGATCGCGGCGGCGACGCCGAAGCTTGCGGAGACGAGCACCGGCGCGAGCGCGTTGGGCAGGAGATGACGGAAGATGATGCGCGCGTCGCGTGCGCCGCTCGCGCGCGCGGCCTGCGCGAAGTCGATGTCGCGGATGCGCAGGAACTCACCGCGCACGTAGCGCGCCTCGTGCGTCCACGACGTCAGCCCGAGCGCGATCATGATCGTGTAGAGCGACGGCTTGAAGAGCGCGACGATGCCGAGGACGAGAAAGAGGAACGGGAAGCAGAGCACGAGCTCGATCGTGCGCGAGACCAGCCAGTCGGCGAAGCCGCCGTAGTAGCCCGCCACCGCGCCGAGCAACGAGCCGACGATCACCGCGATGAGCGTGGCGAAGAAGCCGACGGTGAGCGACACGCGCGCGCCGTGAATCATGCGCGCGAGGATGTCGCGCCCGAGGTCGTCGGTGCCGAAGAAGTGGGCGCGGTCGGGCGCGTCGAGTCGCGACGGCAGATCGACCGAGTTCGGCGAATACGGGATCGGCGCGCGCAGCGCGAACGTCTCCACGCGCGGCGGCAGGTCGATGTCGGGATCGGCGGTGACGTAATCCGCGAACGCGGGGAAGCTCCAGCCGGACGGGCCGTGCGCGAGGAGCGGCTTGCGGTTCGCGAGCAGCGGCGCGAGCGCGGCGACGAAGGTCATGAACGCGATGTACGCGAGCGCCGTCAGCGCGAGCCGGCTGCGGCGGAAGCGGCGCCACATCACGGCATCGCCTCCTCCCCCAGCCGCACGCGCGGATCGGCGAATGCGTAGAGCACATCGGCGAAGAGGCTCGCGAAGAGCGTGACGATCGCCGTCATCACGGTGAGCCCCATGACCGTCGGATAGTCGCGCATGAGGATCGAGTCGTAGTAGAGCAGCCCGATGCCGTCCCACTGAAAGATCTGCTCGACGATGACGCTGCCGGAGAGCAGATACGGAATGGTGATGCCGAGAAGCGTGATGAGCGGGATGAGCGCGTTGCGCAGCGCGTGGTGCCACAGCACGGCCGCGGTGCCGGCGCCTTTCGCGCGCGCGGCGGTGATGAAGTCCTGGCGGATGACTTCCGTGAGCGCCGACTTCGAGAAGCGCGCGAAGATCGCGAGCTGCGCGTACGCGAGCGTCAGCACCGGCAGCACGAGATGGCGCATGCGATCGGCGAGCTGCGCGGACGCGCTCAGCTCGAAGTAGTCGTCGGAGACGCGGCCGAGGAGCGGCAGGATCTCGTAGCGGACGGCGAAGCATTCGATGAGCAGCAGCGCGACCCAGAAGCTCGGCAGCGAGTAGATGAGGAAGAAACCGACCGCCGATGCGCGCTCGGCGAGCCGGCCCGAGTGCGCGGCGCTCCACAAACCGATCGGAATGCCGAGTCCCGCGGCGAGCAGGAACGCGAGGAAGTTGAGCTCGAAGGTGTTCGGCAACTTCTCGAGGATGCGCTCGCGCACGGGGCGGCGGTCCTGGATCGAGCGTCCGAAGTCGAGCGTGACCGCGCCGCGCAGCCACCGCAGATACTGCCGCGGCAGCGGCTCGTCGAGATGGAACTCGTGGCGGATCGCGGCGAGCGTCTGCGCGGAGAGCGAACCGACGTTCACGCGTCCGACGTAGAACGTGACCGGATCGCCGGGCACGCTGTGGATCAGCGTGAAGGTCGCGATGGTGATGCCGACGAAGGTGAGCAGCGCGTACAGGAGGCGGCGGACGAGGTACGCGCGCATGGCGGGCGCTCAGCGTCGCGCGGAGGGTTGCGCGCCGGGATGGACCCACCAGCCGAACGGCCCCGGATACCACAGGAACAAGCCGTAGCCGGGGCTCGTCGTGACGCCGCGCACGCGCTTGTTGATGCCCCACTTCGCGGAGCTCTGCACCGTCCACGTGTACGGCTGATCGTCGGCGAGCAACGCGTGGAGCTGGTAGTAGATGTCTTTCCGCTTCGACTGATCGATCTCCCGCCGCCCCGCCTCGATCAAGCGATCGGCCTCGGGATTCGCGTAGAAGACGAAGTTCTGTCCGCGCGGCGGGAACTGCGAGGAGTGGAAGAGCGTGAACGGATCGGGATCGGGATCGAGGTCCCAGCTGAGATACGCGGCCTGGTAGTTGCCGCCGAGGATGCGCTGGATGCCGGCGGCGCCATCGAGCACGGTCAGCGTGAGCGGCACGCCGATCTTCTTGAACTCGGACTGCACGAGCTGCGCGAACTGGAACGTCGCGCCGCTGCCGGCGAAGATGATCATCTCCAGCTTCATCGGCGCGCCGTTGTGATCGACGACGCCGTCCGCGTTCGAGTCGCTCCAGCCGGCATCGGCGAGCAGTTTCTTCGCGCCTTCGGGATCGTAGCGGATCACCGGCACGGCGGCGTTGTACGCCCATTCGTCCGGCGTGAACGGCCCGTTCATCGCGCGCGCGGTGCCGTGGTAGATGTCGTTGATGACCGTGTCGATGGGGATGCACATCGCCAGGGCGCGGCGCACGCGCTTGTCCCTGACGACGGGATCGCGGCCGTTCCAGGCGATGTAGTTGTAGTTGCGCGTGTAGAAGCGCTGGAAGTCGATCGACTTCGTGAGCAGCGGGTTGTTGTGCTCGCGGAGCCACGTGTCGGAGGCGACGATGGTCTCGTCGAGCTCACCGCGTTTCAGCGCGTTCCACGCCGTGGTGTGATCGCTGATGATCTTGAAGACGACGCGCTGCACGTGCGGCGGATCTTCCCAGTAGTCCGCGCGGCGCGTGACCACGACCTCGCGTCCGGGGACGCGGTGGTCGACGACGTACGCGCCGCTGCCGACCGCGCGCGCGAGGAAGTCGTTGCGGAAGTCGCCCTTGCCGTAGACGTGCTCGGGCAGGACGAGCAGATCGAAGAAGTGATCGAGCTGCGAGGCGAGCGGCTGGCGGAACGCGACGACGACGGTGTTGTCGTCGACGGCGCGCGTCTTCGAGAGGTCGAGTTGATCGAACTCGCCGGCGATCTGCGCGGCTTCCGACTTCGGATCGACGATCTTCGCGAGCGTGAAGACGACGTCGCTGGCGCGCACGGGCGTGTGGTCGGAGAACGTCGCCTTCTTGTTCAGGTGAAACGTGTACAGCAGGCCATCGTCGGAGATCTCCCACGACGTCGCGAGTCCCGGCGCGGGCTGCAGATGCTGATCGAGCCGGATGAGCGAGGTGAAGAGATAGTCCTGGACGTAGCGGTCGTAGCGGCTGCTGGCGAGGATCGGGTTGAAGCTGGCGATGTCGACGTCGAGGCGGCGGTACAGCGTGCCGCCGTCGACGGGCTGGTTGTCGTCGACCGGCGGCAACGGCGTCTGCACGCGTTGCTCGGTCCGCCTGCAGGCGAGACACAGCACGATCGTGAAAAGGAGCGTGAGGATCCGACGACTCACGCGCACGATTATACGAGCAGGAGCGGCGCGCGCACGCGCCGCTCCACACTTACTGGAGAGGAATCGACTGCGTGGCGACGTTGAAGAAGGCGTCGGTGGCGCGCACGACGACGAACTTTCCTTCGAGATCGGCGCGGCGCAGCGTGTAGGTCTCGTTGCGCGAGTCGGCGATGCCGTCGTCGGGCGTGAGGCGGATCCACTTCTGCGCGTCGGCCGAATACTCGACCTTGCCGACCGGCGAGAGCGCGTCGGTGACGTGCACGATGACCTTGTCGCCGCTCGTGCTCGCGGTGACGACCGGCGCGGTGTTGTCGACGTCGAACTCGACGCCTTCCTTCGTGTCGGTGAGCGGCTGATCGGGATTGTCGGTGGCGTCGGTGACGGTGAGGCGCAGCTCGTAGCGGCCGTCGGGCAGCTGCGAGGTGTCGAAGTTCAGCTGCGTCTCTTCCATGTTGTCGCGCAGGCGCAGCCAGCGGTCGCTCCCCTTCCGGCGGAACGCGAGCGAGTAGCGGAGCGCGTCGTTGTTGTCGTCGGAGCCGCGCCAGGTGATGGTGCGGAAGCCCTTGCGGTAGACGCGCTTGCCGGGGTCGGCGCTGGTGCGGTCGCGCGGGTTGTCGAGGCTCGAGAAGATGCCGTACTCGTCGGGGTTCGTCGCCTCGACGACCTGCGGCGCGGAGGGATACGCGGAGCTGATGAAGACGACCGCTGGATCCTGCACGGAGATGGCGTCGATCGACGGCGCGACGTTGCGGTTGACGAAGGCGACACTCACGCTGTCGACGGCGGCGTCATTCGACGCCTTGGGCATGTTGAGCTTCCACTGCACGTAACGGCCCGCGGGTGCGGGGACGTTGCCGTCGAGCGTCGTCTGCGCGGGCGACCAGGCGCTCCACGTGGCGTCGGGCGTGCGGGTGTTGCCGCTGCGGAAGGAGATGGCCACGGCGCCGTTGCCGAGGTTGCGGCCTTCGATGCGGTAGTTACCGAAGCGCGAGAAGTGCTCGACGTCTTTGGCGGCAGAACGGAACTCCGCATTCGCGGCGCTGCCGCCTTCCATCCGGTAGACGGCTCCGGAATTCGTGGTGGTGATCACGGCCGGAGTTCCGCCGATGGAGACGATCTGTTTTTCCGGAACGGCGCCGAGGAGGGAAAGCTCGCCATCCTTCAATGCGTACACGCGGCCGTTGGGTCCCGTGGCGAGGAGCACGCTGCCGTCGCTCCCGCCGCTGACGGCGTAGACCATCTCGCGCTCGAACTTGCGTACGGTGTCGACGAAGCCGTCGGGATCGATGCGGTAGACCTCCGCCGCACCGCCCGTGGACGCTGCACTGGCGTTGCCGCTGTCGTCGAAGGTGAAGGTGACTTCGGCGGTGCCGGCCGGCTGTTCTTCCTTCTTCGTCTCGGCGGTCGTGCCCGACTGTTGCTGCGACGAAGACCCGGACGACGACGAGCCCTGCTTCGACTGCCCTTTCGCGGGCGCGCTGCTCGGCAACACGTTGCTCACGCCCGCGGCCCAGCCGGTGCCGTTCGCGTCGACGTAGAGCGAGGTGATCTCGTTGAGCGGCGAGTCGAACAGCGCGTGCGCGGAGCCGTCGCGCGCGATCTCGTAGATGCGCCCCTTGCCGGACGCGCCGGCGAGGATGGTGCCGTTCGGACGCACGGCGAGCGAGCGGATGTGCGTGTCGGGCGCGTCGTAGAGCAGCGTGCCCTGGCCCGTCGCCGAAACGCGGAAGAGCTTTCCGTCGACGCCGGTAGCGACGGCGAGCTCGCCGTTGCCGAGCGGCTGCAGCGCCCAGATGTACGCCTGCGCGGGATCGTAGAACGGCGCGCCTTTCCCGGCGTCGTCGACGCGGTAGACCTTCCCGTTCGGCGAGGTGCCGACGAAGAGCGCGCCGTTCGTGTATGCGACGGCGTAGATCTCAGGCTCGGGCGCCGTGTAGAAGAGCGTGAGCTGATCGCCGTGCAGGCGATAGACCTTGCCGTCGTTGCCGGTGCCGAAGTAGCGGTCGCCGTTCGGCGCGGCGGTCTGCGACAGGACGAAGGGATCGGTGAAGGTGGCGACCTTCTTCAGCGCGGGCGCGAGACGCAGCTCGCCGCGCGAGGTGACGGCGAAGCCTTCCATCTCGCCGCCGAGAAAGTCCTCCGCGGCCTGCACGCGCCAGAACTGCGGCGCGACCGCAAACGCGGAGACGGTGATGAAGAGGGCCGAGACGAGACTGAAGAGTCGGCGCATGGACTACTTCCTTTCGAGATGTGGAACCGCGCGGCGCCGCGGGCGGCGCCGCGCTTCAGATCGCGGGCTGGACGTCGACGTCGATCTTGAGCGCGCCGTCGACGATGTATCCGAGGGAGTGGGCCTGCTGGCCTGCGGGATGGTACTTCACCGGCGCGGTCGCGCCGTTCGAGGTGTCGTTGCTGATGACGGCCGTCATCGACGGCGGAAGGCTCGGCAGATACACGCCCGACGTCACCGCACCTTCGCCGGTCGAATAGAGTCCGACCGCGAGGTCGGTCGACGGACGCAGACGCTGCAGCACGGCGAGCACCTGTTCGAGCGTGCGCGGATCGGGCGGCACGAGCGTGAAGTCGATGGCGTTCATCACCGAGCCGCTGCCGACGAGGAGATACGCGGCGCCGGCCGGCTGATCGTCGGGGATCTTGACGTCGAACGTCTCGACGAACGACTCGCCGCGGAACGGCTTGAGCACGGCGCGAACCTTCACGGTGTCGCCCGGGGTGACGCGGCCTTTGTCCGGCGTGACGAGCGACGCTTCCATCAGCTTCGCGGTGCGGAGCTCGTCGGAGTGGCGCAGGTGGATCTTCACGCTCTCGACGTCGGCCTGGCGGAATTCGTTCGACATGAGGTATCCGGAGACGACGGCGAGGTACTGCGGAATCGCGGAGCGCGCCTGCTCGCCTGCCCAACCTTCGCGCAGACGGATCGGCTCGTCGAAGCCCTTCAGCTTGATCTCGGACTCGAGCATCACGGTGCGCTCGCCGGCGGCGCGCTGCGCGTTGGCGATCACGGAGTCGGCGGCCATGGCCAGGATGAGCGGCGAGAGACGCGAGTGCCGCACGACCTGCACGTGATACGTCTGCGCGGGACCGGCGCCGTTCATGGTCAGCTCGACGGGGATCATCTCCGCGCTGCTGCCCATGACGCCCATGATGCCGGCGGCGCGGTCCTGCCGCAGCGCGCCGACGACGTTGCCGGTGTTCGCGAACTTGAACGAGCTGGCGAGACTCGGCAGCACGCTCACGGTCTCGGACGTCGCCATCGGGAAGTTGATCTCGCCCATGTCGAGGAACGGATGGCCGAAGGCGTAGATGTGGTCGCCGTCGACATACGTCACGGTGCCGGTCGCGGCGACGGTGAAGTCGCCGTTGAGGAGGATGCCCGCGACCGGATCGCCCGGCTCGAACTGCTTCTTGTTGACGGTGGATTTCGGATCGGTGGTCGACGACGAGGTCGACGTCGCGCCGCTCGGCACGGCCACGAAGCCGAGGCCGTCGAGATACGGCGCGAAGCGCTGGATCGTTTCGGGCGCGAAGCTCGAGAGCGACATCGGCAGCGCGATCTGCTTCGCGCCGGTGACGGTGCTCGCCGCCTGCGCGCCGAGTCCTTTCATCAGCTTGTCGAACGCCGCTTCCGGTTTGGAGTTCGCGAGCGACGAGAGCATCTCCACCGCGTTCATGCGCGGCGAGACCGCGGCCGCCGGCAGCGCGCCGCCGTTGGACGGCGTCGACACGCGCGCGATCTTCATCATCTCTTCGATCGGCGTGATGCCGGCGACCGGCTCCGACGCGAACTGCCACGCGTACGCGAGCGCGCCGATGACCTTGCCATTGATGTAGACCGGCGAGCCGCTCATGCCGGCCACGATGCCGGTGCGGCGCACGGTCGGCGAGTCGACTTTGGCGAGGATGAGGTTCTGGCCCGGACCGATGTTGTTGAGCACGCCGAGGATCTCGACGTCGAAGCGCTCCGGCTGGGACGGCTCGAAATACGTGACGCCGTAGCCTTTCATCCCCTTCTGCACTTCCGCGAGCGGCATGCGCTCGGCGGCCAGCGCGGACCACGTGAGAACGATTCCGAAGAGAAGGAGAGAAAACCGGCTGATTGTGCGCACGCTGGTGTAACCCTGGATGGCCTTCCGTCCATTTCGCATGCCTCGGTCCGCGGCCATGCGGTGTCTCATTCGTAACGCAATGCTTCGATCGGATCGAGCTTCGATGCTTTCGCGGCGGGATAGATGCCGAAGAGGATGCCGAGGAAGCCGCAGAAGGCGAACGCGCCTCCGATGGCCCAGAACGGGGTGTGAACCGGCGGCAGATCGATCCATCGTCCGATGATGAAACGCGTGAGCGTCGCCAGAAGAAACCCGCCGATGATGCCGATGAGACCGCCGAGCGACGAGAGCACGATCGCCTCGATGACGAACTGAATCAGCACGTCGAGCCGCCGCGCGCCGATCGATTTGCGAATGCCGATCTCGCGCGTGCGCTCCGTGACGGAGACGAGCATGATGTTCATGATCCCGATGCCGCCGACGAGGAGCGCCACGCCGACGACCGCGCCCATGATCCACGTGACGGAGCCGAGCACGGTCGACACGGTTTCGAGGATCTCTTCCTGCGCGAGGATGCGGAAGTCGTCCGGCTTTTCCTTGGCGATGTTGTGACGCGCGCGCAGGACGTCGCGGACCTGGTTCTTGGTCAGCTCGAGATCGGCGTTCTGGTCCATCTGGAACGCGAGCACGAGCGCGCGCATGTTCTGGCTGCCGTAGAGCACGACCGCGGTCGGGAACGGGATGATGACGATGTCGTCCTGATTGCCGCCGAGCGAGCCGCCTTTTTTTTCGAGTACGCCGACGATGGTGAAGGTGTTGGCGTCGATCTGGATGATCTTGCCGATCGGCTCGTCGCCGAGCTCGAGCTCTTTCACGACTTCGATGCCGACGACGCAGACGCGCTTGCGCTGCTCTTCATCGACCGGCGTGAAGAAACGGCCGCGGTCGACCCAGTGGTTGACGATCTCCGGGTACGAGCGGTTGACGGCGTAAACCTGCACGGAGTGCCGCGCGTCGCCGTGCCGCGTCTCGCCGCTGGTGACGAAGATCGGCGTGAAGTCGCGAATGGACGTCGTCTGCCGCCGCACCGCCGCCGCGTCGTCGATCGTGAGCTCCGGCACTTGAAACGGATTGCGGCGGTCGCCTTGCGGGAACACTTCGATGAACGACGCGCCGATCTGGTTGAGGTCGTTCGAGATCTTGTACTGGAAGCCCTGCACGATCGAGACGACCGCGATCACCGCCGCGACGCCGATCATCACGCCGAGGACCGTGAGAATCGAACGCATCTTGTTCGCGCGGATGGCGCGAAGGGCGATTTTCAGGTTCTCGGTGAACATTTGGGATGCCGCGTCGAATCTACTTCTCGAACACGCCCATCCGCCGGAACTTCTTGTAACGCTCTTCCGCGAGCTGCGGCGGCTTGAGCTTGACGAGGTCGCGCATCGCGCGCTCGAGATACGGCGCGAGGAGCTCGGCGGCACCGTTCGGATCACCGTGCGCGCCGCCGTCCGGCTCGGGGACGATCTCGTCGACGATGCCGAACTTCTTGAGGTCCTGCGCGGTGATCTTCATCGCCGCGGCGGCGTCGGGCGCGGCGGAGGCGTTCTTCCACAGAATCGCGGCGCAGCCTTCGGGCGAGATGACGGAGTAGACGGCGTGCTCGAGCATGAGCACGCGGTCGCCGACGCCGAGCGCGAGCGCGCCGCCGCTGCCGCCTTCGCCGATGACCGTGACGATCACCGGCACTTCGAGCGCTGCCATTTCCCTCAGATTCACCGCGATGGCCTCGGCCTGCCCGCGTTCTTCCGCGCCGAGGCCGGGATACGCGCCCTGCGTATCGATGAAGGTGAAGACCGGGAGCTTGAACTTCTCCGCGAGTTTCATGACGCGCAGCGCCTTGCGGAAGCCTTCGGGTCGCGGCTGACCGAAGTTGCGCATCACCTTCTCTTTGGTGTTGCGCCCCTTCTGATGTCCGATCACGCAGCACGGCTGCCCGCGGAAACGCGCGAAGCCGGCGACGATCGCCGGATCGTCGGAGAACTTGCGGTCGCCGTGGATTTCGGTCCAGTCCTCGAACAGCATGCTGATGAAGTCGAGCGTGTACGGCCGCTGCGGATGACGCGCGACGAGCGTCTTCTGCCACGGGGTGAGGTTCGAGTAGATTTCGCGGGAGACTTTGGTAAGCTTCTGCCGCAGCTCGGCGATCTCAGCCTGCTGTGCGGGCTCCGCATCCATCGCGGAGAGCTCTTCGATGCGACGCCGGATCCGCTGGATCGGCTCTTCAAACTGCGTGGGGTCGGCGCTCACGACGGTGACCCTAACAAAGATATGACCACGCTGGCAACTGACGGAACGACGACCGCGGACGGTACGACGCCCGTGTCCACTGAACATGGCTCCGGCGAGCATGGGCTCGCGCACACGCACGAGCCGCTGCTCGAAACGTGGTCGCACAACGAGCGCATGCGCCACATCCCCGCCGCGGCGTGGATGGCGCAGAAGCTCGACGGCGACCTGCGCCGCCGCATCGACGCGCTCTGGCTCGTCTACAGCGACATCGCCGCGAGCGATCCGCGGCATCCCGAGATGGAGGCCGCTTTCCGCGCGCTCTGCCGCGCCCTCGACCGCGTCGCCGACGTCGCCCGCCGCTCGCGCAACCAACACCCGCCCAACGACCTCGGCCAGCGTATCAGCTGGTCGCTCAATCACGCCGTCGGCAATCTCTCCGCCGTCGACGCCGACACGTTCGGCAAGCGCCTCCCCTTCCAGACCTTCGAACGCTCGAACGCCGAGCCGCTCTGGGCCGCGATGCTGACGGTCATCCAAATCGTGCAGCGCCTCGTGCCGCTCGTGCGCACGTTCGAGCCGGATATCGACGAGCGGCTCTACGAAGGGCTCGTGCAACTGCGCGAGCCGCTGCGCCGCGAGCCGATCGCCTAAAAACAAAACGGCGGGCCTTCGCCCGCCGTTTTCTCATTCGCGTTCCTGCGCGGCTTATTCGTCGTGCGGACGATGCTCGCGCATGTGCGACTCGCGCTCCTTGCGCAGTGCGTCGAGCTGCGTGCGCTGATCGGCCGTCAGCACGGTGCTGATCTTGGCCATCTCGGCGTCGCGGATCTGCTTCATCTGCGCGCGCTGCGCGTCGAGCGTTGGCTTGAGCGCGTCGAGCTTGGCGGTGTCATTCGCGTCGCGGGCGGCGCGAAATTCGTCCATCGTGGCGCGCGAAGTCTCGAAGAACTTCGCGTTCGCGTCGCGGCTCGCCTTCTGGATGCCGCCGATCTGCGCCTTCTGCGCGTCGGTGAGGTTCAGCTTGTCGCCGAACGCGGCGACGAAATCCATGCGGCCGTGGCGTCCGCCGGGACCGCCCGGACCACCCGGTTCAGGTCCTTCCTGCGGCATCGCAAACGCGAGCGCGGCGACGAGGGTGACGACGGCGATCGCGGCAAGCATCAACTTGTTTCTCATGAACGTCTCCTTTCGATTCGTATCCCATCAGACGCGCGCGGCGGCGCCTGCGTTCCCGCGGGATCACGAACTGCACGGCGGCGTCACGAACTGCACGCGAGGCGCGCGCATCACGGCGGAACGCCGCGTTACGGATGCACGATCGGCTGCAGCGCGCAGCCCTTCGCTTCCGCGCGCAGCGCTTCGAGCGGCCCGGTGCGCAGCCACACCACGCGCTGGCGGTCGAGATCGTCGCGCAGCTCGCGCGTCGCGGCGCGCAGCTTGTCGTACGACGAGACGTCCGTGACCGTGCCCCAGTCGCTGGCGAGCGCGGGCGTCGTGCCGCGCAGCGACCAGACGTACAGCGGCACGCCGATGCGCTCGAGGTAGCGCCGCACGGCGATGCCTTTGTGGTGGCTGAGATCGATCGGCTCGTCGAGCAGCACCACGACCGCGCGGCGCCGCGCGTCGACCATCGCCTGCACGCCCGCGACCGCGACCGCGTCCGCGATGCGCGGCCAGTCGGGCTCCGGACCGCCGACGTTCGTCAGCAGCCAGAAGAGACCCTGGTCGCCGTCGTAGAGGCGCGTCTTGTCGAAGAGGTTCACGACCGGCTCGTTCTTGCCCATCTGGAACGTGCGCGGCGTCGGAAAGATGAGACGCATCTTCGCGTCTGCGAGATCGAAATCGCTCGCCGGCGTCGCATCCTGCAGCTTCCGCGGCACGGCCAGCGCCTTGCGCGTGTTCACGAAGCCGCTGCCGCGCACGACGATGACCAGCGCCTCGCCTTTCTCGATGCCGCGCGCGTCGACCGGCTTGCCGTCGATGTGAAAGCAGTTCGTCGGATCGGCCGCGCCTTCGCCCGACTGCCGCGCGATGATGCCGGTCAGCTCCGTCGGCTCCTCGTCGGCGTACAGACCGCCGAACACGAGCTCCTTCTTCGCCACGACGTCGCCGGGGAATCCAATCTCCGCGTCGAGCACGTGCATCGCGTTCATGTCGATACTCGGCAGCGTCACGGTCGTGTCGCCCTTCGAGATCTTCTTTCCGTCGAGGCGCAGCGCGAGATACATCGGCTTCTCGCCGTTGATGTGCTGCCAGCGCACCGTCGCCTTCATCCGCGAGCCGCTCTTGTCGAGATCGATGAACGCCTCCGCGGGCGGGCGCGGCAGGTTGACGTTCTGCGTGTCGCGCGCGAGCTCGTTGCCTTTCTCGTCGTACGCGACGACCGTCAGTTCCTGCGGCTCGAGCTCGGTGCCGAGGTCGATGGTCGCGTTCCACGGCTCGCCGTTCAGCGTCTCGACGACTTTGCCGTCGCGCAGAATCTCGATCTTGCGAACCTCGGGAGCGACTTGCAGCGGCAGCGGATGTTGGCCGGAGATCAGTCCGAGGAGACGTGAGACGACCAGAATCGCAGCGAGCATGCACGCATGTTACTGCGCGCCTTCGTGCGGCCGTTCGCTGCCCTCGAACGACAGTTTCGAATTGTTCACATCGAGCAGCGGACCGAGCTCGTAGACGTTGCGATAGCCGTAGCTGTAGAGCGCGATGTAGGTGGAGAGATTCAGCGACGCGTTCGCGGACTTGAGCGGGAACGCCTTGATGTCGTTCTCGAAGTTGTTGTTGCAGTAGATGAGGATGCGCGTGTTCTTGTCGGGGATCGTCTCGGCGAGCGAGGCGTAGCCGATGTCGGGGAAGCTCAGGTTGACCGCGCCTTTGATGTGCAACCGGTCGAACAGCGCGCGGCTCCGCGCGTCGAGCACGATCGTGCCCGGCTCCGCGGCCATCTTCAGGAAGTCGTCTTCGGACACGCGGTGCGTGACGCGATCGGCGGCCGCCGCTTTCGCGGCGCGGAGATACGCGTCCATATCGATGCGCGGATTGACGAGGAGCTTGTCGGCCGCGGTCGCGAACAGAAGGGCGAGAACGAGATGCATGAGCCGCCTCCTTTCTGCTTGGACGCGCGGAAACGCTAAAGGATGTTCAGCGGATCGACGTCGATGGCGACGTCGACGCCTTTCCACTTCCGCGGCAGCATCACCGCCTCGACCGCGCGTCGCAACGCGACGCGTTGCGGTGAGCGCAGCAGAATCTGGTAGCGCCACACGCCTTTGATGCGCGCGAGCGGCGCCGGCGCGGGACCCTGCAGCCGCGTCCCCGCGAGCGGCTCGACCGCCTCTTCGAGCATGCGCCCGCATTCGCGCGCCGCGCGATCGACGTCGCCGACGTTCTCCCCTCGCAGGAGGATCGCGATCATCGACGTCACCGGCGGATAGTGAAACGTCTTGCGGAACTGGATCTCCGATTCGTAGAACGCCTCGTAGTCGTGCCGCAGCGCGTGCTGGATCGCGTAGTGCTGCGGAAACGCGGTCTGGATCAGCACCTTGCCGCGCAGCTCGCCGCGTCCCGCGCGACCCGCGACCTGCGTCAGCAGATAGAACGTCTTCTCCGCGGAACGGAAGTCGGGATAGCCGAGGATCGAGTCGGCGTTGAGCACCGCGGTGAGCGTCACGTTCGGGAAGTGATGTCCCTTGCTGAGCATCTGCGTGCCGATCAATGCGCGCGTGTCGCCGCGGCGGAAGCGATCGAGGATCGCCACGAGCGAGCCCTTCTTCCGCGTCGAGTCGCGGTCGAGCACCTCGACCGAAACATCCGGAAAATCGCGGTGAAAGCGCTCTTCCACTTTCTCGGTGCCGAAGCCGATCGGCTGCAGCACCTCGCCGTTGCAGAGCGGACACGCCTTCGGGATCGGCTTGCGCAGACCGCAGTAGTGGCAGATGAGCAGGTTCTGGCGGCGATGTACCGTCAGCGTCACACTGCAGTCGCGGCAGCGGAACTCGTGGCCGCATTCGCGGCAGAGCAGATACGGCGCGTAGCCGCGGCGATTGATGAGGACGATCACCTGCTCGCCGGCGTCGAACGTCGCGCGCATGGTCTCTTTCGTCGGCACGCCGAAGATGACGAAGCCTTTGTCTTCCTTCTCCGCGCGCTCGTGCCGCAAGTCAACGATTTCCACGTCCGGTAGCGGCCGCGCCTCGACGCGCTTGCGCATCAGGAGCAGTTCGTACTTGCCGCGCGCGGCGTTCTCGCGCGATTCGAGCGACGGCGTCGCGGAGCCGAGAACGACCGGGATCTTGCGGAACTGCGCGCGCACGACGGCGAGATCGCGCGCGTTGTAGCGCGGCGACTCTTCCTGCTTGTACGCGCCGTCCCCTTCCTCGTCGACGACGATGAGGCCGAGGCGCTGGAACGGCGTGAAGAGCGCTGAGCGCGGGCCGATCGCGACGTCGACTTCCCCGCGGCGCGCGCGCCACCATTGGTCGTACCGCTCGCTCGCGGAGAGATTGCTGTGCAGGATGGCGATGCGCTCGCCGAAGCGTTCTTTCAGCCGCGATGCGAACACCGGCGTGAGCGAGATCTCCGGCACGAGCAGCAACGCCTGCTCTCCCCGCTTCACGACGTCTCGCATCAACTCGATGTAAACCTCGGTTTTCCCGCTGCCGGTGACACCTTCGAGCAGGAACGGCGCGAACGTGCCGAGCGACGAGCGCACGCGATCGATCGCCGCCTGTTGTTCCTCGGAATGCCGGATCTCGCCCGCTTCGACGCCTTCGAGTCCCGCGAGAAACGCGTCGAGCGTGTGCCGGCGCGCGCGCCGTTCGATGCGCACGATCTCCTTCTTCGCGAGGGCGGAGAGCACCGCCGCGCTCACGCCCGCGTGTTCGAGCGCGCGCACGGAAAGCTCGCCGCCGCGCGCCTGCAGCAGGTCGACCGCGATGCGCTGCTTCGGCGTCAAGGTCTCCGGCGCGGTGTCGAGCACGACGAAGCGGTCGTAGCGGACGCCTTCCGCATCGCGCAGCCGATCGCCGACGGTGATGATGCCGGCGTCGCGCAGACGCTCGACCGCGGTGCGCGGCACGCGCAACTCTTCGAAGATCTGCGCGAGCGGCAGCGGACGTTTCGCGAGCTCGTCGAGCAGCGGCAGATCGGTCTTCAGGATCTGCTTCGCGTCGCGCGCGGTGACGATCATCTCCGGCGTCGCGACGAGCGTCGCCTGCCGTCGTCCGCGCGCGGCCATGTTCGCGGGAAGCGCGACGCGCAGCATGTCGCCGAGCGGCGCGATGTAGTATTCCGCGGCCCAGCGGCAGAGATCGATGATCTCGGGGATCAGCGCCGGTTCTTCTTCGTCGAGCACCGCGCGGATCGGACGCAGCTTCGCCGACGCGGCAGCGGCGGGAACTTCGTCGAGCAGACCGACGACGAACCCCGTCGTCAGCTTCGCGCCGAACGGCACTTCCACGCGCGCGCCGAGGCGTACGCCGTCGCGGAGCGCATCGGGCACGCCGTAGGTGAACGTGTCGTGGACGGCGACGGGAATCGCGACCTGCGCATAGCGTGCGACGCCGGGCACTACACCGCGATCCCCAGCTCCGCCATCACCTTCTTCATGTCCAGCCACACGTCCTTCTTCCCCGCCGGATTGCGGAGCAGGTACGCGGGATGGTAGGTCGGCATGAGCTTGATGCCGTTGTACTCGAGCCACTGCCCGCGCACGGCGGTGATGCCGTACGACTTGCCGGTGAGGCTCTGCAGGCCGAAGCGGCCGAGGGCCACGATGACCTTCGGGCGGATGAGGTCAACCTGTTGACGAATGTACGGACGGCAGGCGTCGAGCTCGTCGGGCTCGGGGTTGCGGTTCTCGGGCGGCCGGCACTTGATCACGTTTGCGATGTAGACGTCGTCGCGCGTGAGCTTCATGGCCTTGATGATGTCGGTGAGGAGCTGCCCCGCGCGACCGACGAACGGCTCGCCCTTGAGATCTTCATCGCGGCCGGGTGCCTCGCCGACGAACATGAGGTCCGCGTTGCGGTTGCCGACCCCGAAGACGACGTTCGTGCGCGTGCCGGCGAGGCGGCAGCGCGTGCATTCGTGCGCGGCGGCGCTGAGCGCGATCCACGGGTCTTCGTCGACCGCTTCGGCCGTTTCGACGACGGCCGGCAGCGGCACGGAAACACGGAGATCGAGATGCGTGTAGCCGAGGTCGCGGAGCAGTGCGAGCTCGGAAAGGACGTCGTCCGTCATGCGGGAACGATTATCGGGCAAGTCGGCCGACGACGATATCGAGCACGCGATTGGCGATGGCCAGCTTCCCCGCTTTCGCGAGCCGCGTGACCTCGCCGTCCTTCGCGATGACCAGGGCTTCGTTCTGATCGGAGTCGAAGCCGATGGTGCGGTCCGCGACGTCGTTCGCAACGATGAGGTCGGCGCCCTTGCGCTGCAGCTTCGCCCTCGCCTGCTCTTCGACCGCTTCGGTTTCGGCGGCGAAGGCGACGATGAACGGCCGCGGCGAGACGCGCGCGACGTCGGCGAGGATGTCGGGATTCTTCACCAGCCGCAGCGTCAGCTCGTCGCTCGACTCGCTCTTCTTGATCTTCTGATCGGCGACGTTCGCGGCGGCGAAGTCGGCGACGGCGGCGGCCTTGATCACGATCTGATGATGCGGCGCGGCGGCGAGCACCGCGGCGTGCATCTCAGCCGCGGTCGTGACGCGCGTCAGCGCGACGCCGGCGGGCGCGGGCAACGCGGTCGGGCCGGTCACGAGCGTCACGTTCGCGCCGCGGCGGCGCGCCGCTTCCGCGAGCGCGTAGCCCATCTTTCCCGACGAGCGGTTCGAGAGATAGCGCACCGGATCGAGCGGCTCGCGCGTCGGTCCGGCGGTGACGAGCACGGACTTCCCGTCGAGATCGCGCGAGGCAAAGTGCCCGCGGATGTGCTCGACGAGCAGCGGCACGTCGGGCATCTTCCCCGCGCCTTCCTCGCCGCACGCGAGCAGACCGTTGACCGGCTCGATGATGCCGGCGCCGCGCGCGCGCAGCGTCTCGATGTTCTGCTGCACGGTGGGATGCGCGAGCATGAACGTGTTCATCGCCGGCGCGATGACGAGCTCCGCGCGATGCGCGAGCGCGTACGTCGTGAGCGCGTCGTCGGCGATGCCGGCGGTCAGCTTGGCGATGACGTTCGCGGTGGCCGGCGCGATGAAGAGGAGCTCGGCCCATCGCGCGAGCTCGATGTGGTCGACGCCGCCGTGTCCGGCGTCGCCCCATTGTTCGACGATGACGCCGTGGTTCGAGACCGCGGCGAGAGAGAGCGGCGAAACGAAACGCGCCGCATTCGGCGTCAGGATCACGCGGACGTCAGCACCCGCATCGCGGAGCCGGCGCACCAGCTCGGGAGCCTTGTAGGCGGCGATGCCGCCCGAGACGCCGAGAACGATGTTCATACGGCTACGAACGATTCGCTACTCGTTCGTCTCCAGCGCGGTGGTCTCTTCGGTCGGCGGCGTCATCTGCCACTTGACCTGGTTGCGCTCCACTTCTTCCATGGCCACGCGCGTCGGCTTTGCGTGACGGCTCTTCGTGCGCGGCTGCGCACCCTGAATGAGCTGTTCGGCGCGCTTCGAGACCAGCAGCACGTAGCGGAACTTGCTGTCAATTCCCTCGGGCAGTCCTTCCATTGCGATCCTCCTCTTTGAATCGCTCGGCCATCTTGTGGATCGCATCGAGCGCGGTTTTGGTCTGCAGTTTCTTGGCGATGATCGCCGCCTTCAGGCATTCCGTGGCGATCTCGAGATCGTCGTTGATGATGATGTAGTCGTAAAACCCTTTTCCCTCGTCGATCTCGGCGATCGCTTTGCGCAGCCGCAGGTCGATCTCGTCGTTGCTGTTGAGACCGCGCGAGTGCAGCCGCTGTTCGAGCACGTCCAGCGACGGCGGGAAAATGAAGACGCTCAGCGACCGCGACTCGAGGTCCGTGTCCTCCGCGATCTGCTTCGCGCCCTGGTAATCGATGTCAAGGATCACATCCTGGCCGTCGAGCAGACGGCCCACGACCTCGGCTTTCGAGGTTCCGTAGTCGTGGGCATGAACGTGGGCCCATTCGAGAAATTCCCCGCGCGCAACCATGTCGCGAAAGGTGTCGGCCGAGACGTAGTGATAGTTGATGCCGTCGTGCTCGCCCGCGCGCGGCTTGCGCGTCGTGTGCGAGACGGAGAAATAGAGCTCGATCTTGACGGCGGACAGCCGTTCGCGCACCGCGTTGATGAGAGTGGTCTTGCCCGCGCCGGACGGCCCCGAGACGATGAACAACGTCCCGTCCGGATGGAAATTACTCGACATTCTGGACCTGCTCGCGGATGCGCTCGACCTCCGTCTTCAATTCTACAACCAGCGTTCGGATGGCCGCCGAGCGCGACTTCGAGCCCATGGTGTTGATCTCGCGGATCATCTCCTGCGAGATGAAGTCGAGCTTCTTGCCCGCGGCCTCGCGTGCATCGACGAGCTTCTCGCTCTGTTCGATGTGATGCGCGAGACGCGTGAGCTCTTCGGCGATGTCGCCCTTCTCAACCATCATCACCACTTCCTGGGCGATGCGCTCCTGCGGCACCTCGACGCCCGCGGCGCCGGCGATCTCGTGAACGCGCTGCTGATACGACGCGAGCAGTTCCGCGCGCACGTCATCGCGATGCGCGGAGAGCTGCGCGGAGAGCGTGCGCATCGCGCCGAGGCGCGCGGTGATGTCGCCGCGCAACGTTTCGCCTTCGCGCGCGCGCATGGCCGTCATCTGCGCGAACGCCTCACGCGCGAGGCGCACGAGCGCTTCGCGCTCGTCATCGGTGACCTCGGCATCGAGCGCTTCGACCTGCAGCAGATCGGGCACGCGCATGAGATCGGAACCCGTCAGCGACGAGCCGAGTCCCAGTTCCTCGGCGATCGAGCGCAGCTGCGGGATCACGGTGTTCGCGATCTGCGCGTTGATGCGCACGTTGTAGTCGGGCTGCTGCGTGCGCTGCACGCGGATGCTGAGGTCGAGCTTGCCGCGCGAGAACGCCTCGGAGGCCGCGGCGCGCAACGCCGACTCGAGATCCCACAGATACTCGGGCAGGCGCACCGAGACTTCGAGATAGCGATGGTTGACGCTCTTGGCCGTCACCGTCGCGAAGTAGCGTGGCGAGAGCGCGCCCGCGGCGCGGCCGAAACCGGTCATGCTGTGGATCATTCGTTCACCATTCGTTCGGCCGTGTCGGCCAGCTGATTCATCGCCTGCTCGACGCGCCCGCGCCACGTCTCGACGTCACCGTCACGCGGCACGACGATCGGCGATCCGTACAGGAAGAGCGCTTTCGAGAACGGCAGCGGGACGACCATGCGGTCCCATGAGCGGAGAAGTTTTTTTTTTGCGCCGCGAAGGCCACCGGGACGATCGGCAACCCGGTCGCGCGCGCCGCGTAGACGACGCCGTCCTTCGCCACGCGCGCCGGACCCTTCGGCCCGTCGGGCGTGAAGACGATGTTCTTGCCGGCGCGCGCCTCGCGCAGCAGCTCGCGCAGCGCCGCCGTGCCGCCGCGCGTCGACGAGCCGCGCACCGCGTCGACGCCGTACCAGTCGAACACGCGCGCGATGTACTCGCCGTCTTTCGACTGCGAGATCATCACCGAGATCGGCTTGCGATACCGCGAGTGCAGCATGAGCAGCAGATGCGCGTGCCAGAACGCGAGGATGTACTGCGGCTGATGTTCGAGGTTCTGCGCGTCGATGTGGCGGATGCGCAGCGTCGCGCGCAGCGTGCGGATGAAGAGCGAGGCGATGAAGGAGACGAGCTTCATCAGACCGCGACCTCATCGGCGAACTGCAGATCGTGCAGCTTGCGATACACGCCGCGCCGCGCGAGCAACTCCTCGTGCGTGCCCATCTCCACGATCTGCCCTTTGTCGAGCGCCACGATCTTGTGCGCGCTGCGGATCGTCGACAGCCGGTGCGCGATGACCAGCGTCGTGCGACCGCGCATGAGGTTGTTCAGCGCCTGCTGCACGAGCCGCTCGGATTCCGTGTCGAGCGCGGAGGTCGCTTCGTCGAGCACGAGGATCGGCGGATCCTTGAACAGCGCGCGTGCGATGGCGAGGCGCTGGCGCTGGCCGCCGGAGAGCAGCACGCCGCTCTCGCCGATCTGCGTGTCGTAACCCTGCGGCAGCGCGCTGATGAAGTCGTGCGCGTTGGCCGCCTTCGCCGCCTCGATGACGAGCCGCTCGTCCGCGTCGGCACGGCCGTACGCGATGTTGTTGCGCACGGTGTCGTTGAACAGCACGACTTCCTGCGTGACGAATCCCATGAGCCCGCGGAGCGACTGCAACGTCGCGTCGCGGACGTCGATGCCGTCGATCGTGATGCGTCCGGCGTTCACGTCGTAGAAGCGCGGCAGCAGATTGACGAACGTCGATTTGCCGGCGCCGCTGCCGCCGACCAGCGCGACGATCTCGCCCGGCGCGATGGTGAGATCGACGTTGCGCAACACCGGCTCGTTGCCGTACGCGAAGCTGACGTGCTCGTAGCGCACGCCCGCGCCGACGCCGCGCATCACGACCGCGTCCGGTTTTTCTTTCACTTCGTTGTCGATGTCGAGCATGCCGAACACGCGCGCGGCCGCGGAGAGCGCGGTGTTCACGGAGAGGTTGACTTTGTTGAGTTTCTTGAGCGGCGCGTACATCGCCGCGAGCGCGGTGAGGAAGCTGACGAACTGCCCCGTCGTCAGCGTGCCGTTGGCGATGCGGCGATGCGCGTAGCTGAAGAGCGCGAGCATGCAGAAGCCGGCCAGCAGCTCCATCACCGGCGAGGTGAGCGCCTGCACGCGCTGCGCTTTGAGGTTCCAGCTGAGATGTTTCCGCGTGGCCTCGCGGAAGCGGCCGATCTCGAAGTTCTCCATCGTGAACGCCTTCACGATGCGCACGCCGCGGATCGTTTCCTCGAGCAGCGTGGCGATGTCCGCCATCCGCTCCTGCGAGCGATGCGTCGTGCGGCGCAGACGCCGTCCGAACTGCACGACCGGGAGCACGATCACCGGCGCCGCGATCATGCTGATCAGCGCGAGCTCGGTGTTCGAAATGAAAATGAAGCCGATCAATCCGAGGAGCGTGATCGACTCCTGAAACAAGTCGCCCATGCGCGTCGACACCGCGGCCTGGATCGCGTCCGCATCCGACACCACGCGGCTCACCATCTCGCCCGTGCTGCGCTCGCTGAAGAAGCGGTGGCTCTGCTGGATGATCCGCTCGTACAGCTCGTTCCGCAGATCGCGCACCGTCGAGAGTCCGACTTTCTGAAACGCGTACTCGGAGAAGAACGACGTGAACGCGCGGATCATGAAGACGATGAAGAGCGCCATCAGCACGCGCTGCGCCTTCTTCGACGGACTGCCGTTCCACCACGCGTCCCAGCGCGCCTGCGCGCGGTCGTACGCGTTGATCACCGCGCCGCGCTGGCCGACCGGACGATCGCGATTCAACACCGCGTCGAGCACCGCCTGCCGTTCCGTGTCCGTGCGAGTCACCGCGGCGCGCGCCGTCGGGCGCGTCAGCACCTCGTCGAACAGCGGCCGCACGAGGATCATGAGCATGGTCTGCGTCGCCGCGAAGACCAGCATCGAGCCGAACGCCAGCACCGCCCACGCTTTGTAGCGGGCGAGATATCCGTACAGCCGGCGCAGGAGCTTCATCGCGCTCCCATCTTATGGATTTCTTCGGCGGCGCGCGTCGCGGCGCCCGGCTCGCCGAGCAACTCGCGTACGCGCGCGAGCTCCGCGGTGACCTCGGCGTAACGCCGCGGCTCGACGAGCTTGCGCACTTCCGCCGCGATCCGCTCGCCGTTGACGTCTTCCTGAATCAGCTCCGGGACGACTTCTTTTCCCGCGACGATGTTCACGAGGCCGAAGTGCGGCAGGCGCACGAGTTTTTTCGCAAGCGCGTACGTGGCGCGGCTGAGGCGATACATCACGACGACGGGCGTGCCGAGGATCGCCGACTCGAGCGTGGCGGTGCCGGAGGATGAGAGCGAGACGTCCGCCGACGCGACGCCTTCGCCGCGACCATTGTCAGCGTTCGGCAGAACCGGCACGTCGATCCCCTTCTCCGCCACGATGCGCTGCAGCAGCTCGATGGCGATCGTCGGCGCCTGAATGATGTACGCGTCGATCGCGCGCTCGCGGCGCAGCACGTCGATCGCGTCGAGCATCGGCGGCAGCAGCGACTCGACTTCCATCCGCCGCGAACCGGGCATCAGCGCGATGCGCAGCACGTCGCCGCGACGCGGAGGCTTCGTCACATGGCCGAGCTGTTCGATGAGCGGATGTCCGACGTACGTCACCGGCACCTGATGCTCGCGGTAGAACGTCTCCTCGAACGGGAAGATCACGAGCATGCGGTCGACGTACCTGGCGATGTGCCGCACGCGTCCCGTGCGCCACGCCCAGATCTGCGGCGAGATGTAGTAGACGACGCGCAGCCCGAGCTCCTTGCAGCGTTTCGCGACGCGCAGGTTGAAGTCGGGATAGTCGATGAGGAAGACGACGTCGGGCCGCTCGCGCTCGATGCGCTCGATCAGCTCGCGGAACACGCGCCGGAACATCGGCAGGTGCCGCAGCACGTTGAAGAGTCCGACGATGCCGAGGTCTTTCGCGTGATGGAGAATCTCCATCCCTTCCGCCGCGAGGAGATCGCCGCCGATGCCGAACAGCGCGAGCTCCGGCTCGCGTTTGCGCAGCTCGCGAATGACCTCGGAGGCATGGAGATCGCCGGAGGCTTCGCCGGCGACGACGGCGAGTTTCACCGCGGCCGCCTTCTCATTTGATCGGGAACGGGAACATCGCCCAGCCGAGGGCGACGCCGCCGATGAAGAGCGCGACGAAGACGATCACGAAGAGGCGGATCTGGTCGCGCCGCGTCTCGCGCCACAGCAGCGCGAAAAACAGCGCCGTCGCGACGGAGTAGAGAAACATCAGCACGACGTGGTTGCGGAGAACGCTCATGCGGCCGCGTCGCTCCTTCGCGCATCGGACGCGGTCTTGCGGCCGACGGCGATGTCGTAACAGTCGAGCACGAGCAGCAGGTTCATGAGCCCCGCGGTGAGCATGAAGGTCGCGCCGTACTCGAACGTCGTCGAGGTGACGACGCCGTGCGGCCCCATCGCGTTCGCGATCACGTAGACGAGTCCCGAGCCCATCGAGCCGAGCGCCGCGAGGCGCTTGAGCAACTGACCGTTGCTTTCGGCGAGCGTGTAGAGCGAGCCGTCGACCGCGAGGCCGATGAGGAACAGCAGCACCACGATGCAGAAGAACGCGATTGCGCGTCCGCGGCGGCCGAGGTAGAAGTGGCCCGCGCCGGGAACGGCGAGCGCGAGGAGCATCGAGGTGAGCGCGCGCGCGTTCATGCGGAGACGGACGCTCCGTCGAGCTTCGTGAAGTACGGCGTGAGCTTGTCGAACGTCACCTCGAGCTCCTCCGGCACGAGGCGCGTCTGCGCGGTGACGCTCATGAAGTTCGTGTCGCCTCCCCACCGCGGCACGATGTGCAGGTGATAGTGGTCCGCGACGCCGGCGCCCGCGACTTCGCCAAAGTTCATCCCGACGTTGAAGCCGTCCGGTCGGTAGACGTCGGACAGAATCCGCTGCGCTTCCGCGGTCAAACGAATGAGCGCACGCAGCGACTGATCGGTCGACTGGAACAGCCGTGCCTCATGCGCGACCGGCGCGACCATCAGATGTCCGTTCGTGTACGGATAGCGGTTCAGCATCACCAGTGCCGCGTCGTTGCGAAACAGCGTCAGCGTCTCCCGCGTGTCTTCCGCCGACGCGGCGTTGCAGAAGATGCAGCCGTGCGGCTGCGACGGTTTCGGAGCGGTCAAGTAGGGATATCTCCAGGGAGTGAAGAGGATGGTATTCACGGCTGAATGAAGAACGCAGAACGCAGAACGAAGAATGAAGAAATCGCCCGGTCACCCTTTCTCAATTCTTCATTCTGCGTTCTGCGTTCTTCATTCATCTTTTTACTCGCCAACCGCGCTGCCCCCGCCCTCACCCAGCGCTTTGTTGATCAGTTCCTTCAGCTCTTTGCCCGGCTTGAAGTACGGGATCTTCTTGGACGGCACTTCCACTTTCTCGCCGGTCTTGGGATTGCGGCCGGTGCGCGACTTGCGGCTGCGGAGGCGGAAGCTGCCGAAGCCGCGGAGTTCGATCTTCTGGCCGGAGCGGAGGGAGTCGACGATGGAGTCGAAGACGATGTTGACGATCGTCTCGGCCTGTTTCTTGGTGAGCTGCACGACGCGCGCGACCTCGTCGACGAGCTCGGCCTTCGTCATCACGCCGGCGCCCGGCGCTCCGTCGTCCTCGGCATCGTCCTGATCCTGTTCGTCGAGATCGAGATCATCAAGCTGTTCGTCCAAGTGTGCCTCCCTTACCACCTGTAGAGAAACTTCGGCAGCCTGCGGCTGACGACGCGCTCGATCATGCTCTCGGCGTCGCCGCCGCTGAGGAGATCGACGAGCGAGGCCTGCCTGCGGCGCGGCCAGATCTTCGCCGGCTCGCCGTGGATGCCGGCGAGCTTGCCGGCGGTTTCGACGGCGTCGTCGATCGTGCCGAGGCGATCGACGAGCTTGAGGCGGAGCGCTTCCTCGCCGGTGAAGACGCGGCCGTCGGCGATGCGGTCCACGTCGGCGTACTTCATCTTCTGTCTGCGTCCATTCGCGACGTCGCGCACGAACTGCTCGCGCAGGTCCGTGACGATGTGCTGAAAATACTGCCGCTCGGCGTCGGTCATCTCGCGGTACGGCGAGCCGGCATCTTTGAGCGGCCCGCTGGTGATCGTCTCGGGCTTGAGCTTCGCCCACTGTACGAGGTCCTTCATGTCGAACCACTGCATGATCACGCCGATGGAGCCGGTGATCGAGCCGGGGTTGGCGACGATCTCGTCGCACGCGGAGGCGATGTAGAAACCGCCGGACGCGGCCACGCTGTCGAGCGAGGCGACGATCGGCTTGCCGGTGTCGAGATGCACGCGGCGGATCGCGGAGTAGATCTCCTGCGACGGCGCGATGGCGCCGCCGGGGCTGTTGATGCGCACGACCATGCCGCGCACGGAGCTCGTCTTCGCGTACTTGTGCAGCGCGTCGAGCGTGTCGCGCGCGTCGACGATCTCCCCTTCGATCGGGATGATGGCGATCTTGTCGTTGCCGATCGACATCTCGCCGGAATCGCTGCCGTACGCCGCGCCGAGCGCGATCAGCAGCGCGAGGCCGAAGAACGCGAAGAGGCAGCCGCTCAGCGCGCCGAAGAAGAACACGCCTTTGCGCGATTTGCGCGGCGGCGGCGGCGCGAGCCACGGCGGTTGCGGCGGCGCGGCGCTGGCCGCGGTTGCGCTCTGCGAGGCCGCGGAGGGCTGTGCCGGCTCGGGCGCGGGCGGCTCCGGGTTCGGCTGCGAGGACTCGAGCTCCGTCATGCGTCAGCTCTGCGGATCTTCGATCGGACCTTCCGCCGCGGCGTGGTCGTGATGTGCGCCGGCCTCGGCCGCGTAGTGCTCGCGCTCCTCGTCGGTGAGCGGCTCGACGTCGCGCGTGGTGAGGCCGATCTTCCGCTCGTTCGAGTCGATCTTGATGATGCGCGCGCGCATCACCTCGCCGGGATGAAATGTCTTATCGAGTTTCTGCCGGCTGTCGCGCTGCACCTCGGAGACGTGCGCGAGACCTTCCACGCCGTCGGCGAGGCGGATGAAGAGACCGAAGTCAGTGATCTTCGAGACCACGCCGATGACCTCGTCGCCGAGGTTGTGCTCGCGCGCGTAGTTGTCCCATTCGTTCGGGAGGAACTCGCGCACGGAAAGAGACAAACGTTGATTGTCGCCGTCAACATTGATGACGCGCGCCTTCACGACGTCGCCCTTCTTCAGCACCTCGCTCGGATGCTTGAGGCGGCGGTGCCAGGCCATGTCGGAGATGTGAATCAGGCCGTCGATCCCCTCTTCCACTTCGACGAACGCGCCGAAGTCGGTGAGGTTCCGGACGCGGCCCTCGATCACGGTGCCGACCGGATAGCGCTCCGAGATCGTGTCCCACGGGTTCTGCTCGAGCGCTTTCAGCGAGAGCGAGATGCGGCGATTCGGGACGTTGACGTCAGAGACGACCGCCTCGACCTCGTCGCCGATGTTGAGCATCTTGGCCGGATGGCGGATCTTCTTCGTCCACGACATCTCGCTGACGTGGATGAGACCTTCGACGCCTTCCTCGAGCTCGATGAACGCGCCGTAATCGGTGAGCGAGACCACGCGGCCTTTGACGCGGCTGCCGAGCGGATAGCGGTCGGCGACGTCGGACCACGGATCGGGCGACTTCTGTTTGTAGCCGAGGGAGACGCGTTCCGCGGAGGGATCGAATTTCAGCACGACCACTTCGATCTCGTCGCCGACGTTGAAGTATTCGGACGGATGCGTGACGCGGCCCCAGGAGATGTCGGTGATGTGCAGCAGGCCGTCGACGCCGCCGAGGTCGACGAAGACGCCGTAGTCGGTGATGTTCTTCACCACGCCGTGCGTCAGCTCGCCTTCCTTGAGGCGGCCGAACGTGGCGTTCTTCGCCGCGGCCTGCTCGACCTCGACGATGGCGCGGCGCGACAGCACGACGTTGCTGCGCTTCTTGTCGAACGAGACGATCTTGAAGTTCATCTCGTGGCCGCGCATGGCGTCGAGGTTCTTGACCGGCTTCGTGTCGATGAGCGAGCCCGGGAGGAACGCCTTCACGCCGCCGACGTCGACCTGCAGTCCGCCTTTGACGCGGTCGATGACGCGGCCGTTGATCGGTTGATCGGCTTTGTACGCGGCCTCGATATCGTCCCAGACGCGCATGCGCGCCGCTTTCTCGCGCGACAGTGCGACGTAGCCCGACGCGTCTTCGAGGCGCTCGATGTAGACCTCGATCTCGTCGCCGCGCTTGACGCGCACCTGGCCGTCGTAGCCCGTGACCTCGCCTACAGGCAGCAGGCCTTCGGATTTGTAGCCGATGTCGACGACGACGTCGGACGGCGTGACCTTGATGACACGGCCGCGGATGATGCCGCCTTCGGAGAGTGTGGGCCGCTCATAGAGATTGAGCAGCTCGTCCATTCCGAGGTTCTCCAGGTTGGTGTCCGCCTGACGCGGCTGGTTCGGTTTCTTCGGATCGTCATTGGACGCCATGTACTGGGGAACCCCCTACGCAATCTTCGGTCGCAAGGACCGGGCGCGGCGCGGACCAAAAGCAGCTAAGTTGTTGATACACGCCGAGAACCGGCAGTTTAGCGGCGCTACTTAGGTACGTCAAGGAAGGATGGAACAACGGACACGATCCACAATGCGGGCGATCACCTCGTCCATTGTGAGGTCCGATGTATCGATGACCGTATAACTGTCGTCGAAGGTGAGCGGCGAGTCGGCCCGCGTGGAGTCCTGACGGTCGCGCTGCACCGCCTCGGCGAGCACAGTGTCGTAATCGGCCGGCTGGTTTTTCGCGATCAGCTCTTTGTAGCGCCGCTGCGCGCGCACTTCGGGACGCGCCGTCAGAAAGAATTTGTGCGGCGTCTCCGGAAACACTTTCGTGCCGATGTCGCGCCCTTCGAGCACGCCGCCGTTGCGGCGCCCGAGTTCCTGCTGCAAGCGCACGAGCGCGCGGCGCACCGCGGGAACGGCGGAGACGTGGCTCGCGGCCATGCTGATCTCCGGCGTGCGGATGAGACTCGTGACGTCTTCGCCGTCGAGCAGGATGTGCGGCGGCTCGCCGGGAACGAAGTCGATGGTGGTCTGCGCGGTAAGGCGCTCGAGCGCGTCCGCGTCGTGCACGCTGATGCCGCGGCGCACGGCGGCGAGTCCGATGGCGCGGTACATCGCGCCGGTGTCGATGTGCGGCAGTTGCAGATCGTGCGCGACGCGCTTGCTGGTGGTGGTTTTGCCGACGCCGGAGGGGCCGTCGATGGCGACAATCAGCGGCGGCGTCATGTCGAGCGGCGCCATCGGCGTCTATCCGCGCTCGCGACGCGCCGGCGCGGCCGTGCCGCGTCCGCCGCCGGATTTTCGCGAGCTGGATTTGCGAACGGGCATCCGACCGGCGGGCTGCGCGGACTTGTGCGCGGCGGATTTGTGCGCGGGCTTCGCGCTCTTGCCGCGCGATGCGCCGGCTGCGGGTCGCGCGGTGGCGTGCGTCTTCGCGCGCGGGCTCGCGCCGCGCTTCGCCGGCGCCGTGGTCTTCTTCTTCGATGGATGCGCGGCCGTGCGGCGCGGCTTCGGCTTCGGCATCTCCTGCATCGTGGCGAGCATCTTCACTTCGGACTTCGTGAGCTCGCGCCAGTCGCCCGCGGCGAGCTTCGGATCGGCGATCGGTCCGATGGCCACGCGGCGCAGCTTCGACACGGGATGGCCGACCGCTTTGAACATCTTGCGGATCTGCTGGTTGCGCCCTTCGCGCAGCTTCACTTCGTACCAGCTGTTGCCTTCGTCCTCGCCGCGTCCCGTCGTCTTCATCCGCGCGATCTCGCACGGGACGGTGCGCTTGCCTTCGATGGTGATGCCGCGTTCGAGCTTGCCGATGATGCGCTCGTCGGGCACGCCGCGCACTTTCACGTGATAGGTCTTCACGCTGCCGTGCTTCGGATGCGAGACCTTGTACGCGAGGTCGCCGTCATTCGTCAGCAGCAGCAAGCCCTCGGATTGATAATCGAGACGTCCGACCGGATAGATGCGCTCGCGGACGCCTTTGACGAGATCGACCGCGGTCTTGCGGCCTTCCGGATCGGTGACGGTCGACATCACCTCGCGCGGCTTGTAGAGCAGGATGTAGCGATGCGTCTCGGCGCGGGTGATGAGCTTCCCGTCGACTTTGATGTGATCGTGCGCGGCGTCGGCGCGGCTTCCGAGCTCGGTGACGACGCGGCCGTTCACCGTGACCCGCCCCTCCCGGATCATCGTTTCCGCTTCCCTGCGCGAGGCGAAGCCGGCATGCGCGATGATCTTTTGCAGTCGCTCGAGTTCCATCACTCTTCTACTGGATCGCTGGCGCTCGATTCTAACTGAACTTCCTCGGGTGCGACGCTCGTGTTGTCGCTGTTGCTGTCGTCGTTGCCCGACTCGTTCTCACCGTTCGCGCGCGATTCGTCGCTCACTTCCGCGACGACTGCATGCTCCTCGCCTGCATTCTCGTCCGCGACTTCCGTCGCTTCTTCGCTGACCTCTTCGCTCATTTCCTCAACCGGCGCGGGCGCGAGCTCGGCGTTGTGGATCGCGGCGACGAGATCGTCGTTGATGTTCTCGCCGATCAGATCGCCGAACTCCTCGAGCGCCGGCAGATCGCGGATGTCGTTGAGGCCGAAGTGCACGAGGAACTCTTTCGTCGTGCGATAGAGGAACGGACTGCCGACGACGTTCTTGCGTCCCGAGACACGGATCATGCGGCGCTCGAGCAGCGTGCGCAGCACGCCGGTCGAGTTGACGCCGCGGATGTCCGAGACTTCCGGCGCGGTGATCGGCTGCCGGTACGCGACGATGGCCAGCGTCTCCAGCGCGGCGATCGACATCCGGTTCTCGCCTTTCTTCGCGAAGTACTTGCGCAGCACGACGTCGTGCTCGGCGCGCGTGGCCAGACGCCAGCCGCCGGCGGTCTGTTCGAGCATGAAGCCGCCGGCGTGCTCCTCGAGCGCGCGGCGGATCTCGTCGAGCTGCGCGGCGATGGCGTCCTTCCCTTCATCCGCGAACGACTCGGCGAGGTCGTCGACCTTCACCGGATCGCTGCTGACGAAGAGGATGGCCTCGAGGGCCGCGCGAAGCTCACTGGGTTCCATCGGCATTCGTAAATTTCCGTTCACTAACTGTTGTCGAACAACGCAAACGTCGCAGCGTCGATCTCGGTCTCCGTCGCCGCGACGAGAATCTCACCGAAGGTGTCGCTCTGGCGCAGCGAGATGCCGCCGAGGCGCACGAGCTCGAGCGTGGCCAGAAAGACGGCGATCAGCTCGTTGCGGTCGCGTCCTTCGAGAAACCACTGCAGGCGCAGCGGCGACTTCTCGCGAACCTTCACGTACAGCTCGGTCATCTTTTCCGAGACCTTGTGCACGATACGCTGCAGCTCGATCGACTGCGGATGGTTCTGGCGGTAGCGCACGAGCGCGCCGCGGAACGCGTCGATGAGATCGAACAGGCCGACCTCGCTCATATCGAGCTCCGTCGGCTCGTTCGCGCCGGGCAACGGCACGCGCGGCCGCGGCCACACGCCCATGCGCACGACGTCGAGCTCCGCGAACGTCTCCGCGACAGCCTTGAAACGCTGGTATTCGACCAGGCGGTCGACGAGCTCCTTGCGCGGATCCTCGCCCTGCTCGTCCGCCGTCTCGTCGCGCGGCAGCAGCATGCGCGACTTGATGTTGATGAGCAGCGAGGCCATGTAGATGTAGTCGGCGGCGATGTCGAGATCGAGCTCGGTCATCGCGTCGAGGTACGCGTTGTACTGATTGGTGATGAGGACGATGGGGATGTCGTAGATGTCGACTTCGTGCTTGCGGATGAGGTGCAGCAGGAGATCGAGCGGACCGCGGAACGCGGGCAGCGTGATTTGATACGCGCTCGCCTCCGGCTCGTCGTCGAACGGCGGCGCGGCCGCCGCCGCGGCGTTCTCCTGGCGTTCTTCGTCGCTCATCGCAGCTCGGGGAATCCGATCTTCATCGCGTCGCGCACGCTGGCCATGGTCTCGCCCGCGCGCTCGCGCGCCCGCTTCCCACCTTCGCGCAGCGTATCCCACACGATGGACGGATTGCGGTCGATCTCCTCGCGGCGCTCGCGGATCGGCCGCAGCTTCTCGATGATGATGTCGGCGAGCAGCCGCTTGTCCTGCACGCAGCCGATCTGCGCGGTGCGGCACTCGTGATCGACGCGCGCGATGGTCGCGTCGTCCGAGAAGAGCTTGTGGAACTGGAAGAGGTTGCAGATGTCGGGATTGCCCGGATCGCTGCGGCGCACGCGATTGGGATCGGTGAACATCGTCGAGACGAGCGCGCGGATCTCGTCGGCGCTCGCGGTGAGGCCGATGGTGTTGCCGTACGACTTCGACATCTTCCGCCCGTCGAGCCCCGGCACCTTCGGCGTCGCGGTGAAGAGCGGCTGCGGCTCGGGGAAGACCGGACCGTAGAAGTTGTTGAAGCGCCGCACGATCTCGCGCGAGAGCTCGAGATGCGAGGCCTGGTCCTCACCCACCGGCACGTACGCCGCGCGATAGAGAATGATGTCGGCGGTCTGCAGCAGCGGATATCCGAGGAAGCCGTAGGTGTTGAGATCTTTGTCCTCGAGCTGCGCCTGCTGATCCTTGAACGTCGGCACGCGCTCGAGCCACGGCAGCGGCGTGACCATCGAGAGCAGCAGATGGAGCTCCGCGTGCTCTTTCACATCCGACTGCAGGAAGACCGTCGCCTTCTCCGGATCCATACCGGCGGCGAGATAGTCGGCGACGGCGTCGAACGTCGCCTGCCGCACTTTCGACGGATCGGCGTAATCGGACGTCAGCGCGTGCCAGTCGGCGACGAAGTAGTAGCAGCGATAGCGGTCCTGCAGTTCGACCCAGTTGCGCACCGCGCCGAAGTAGTTGCCGAGGTGGACGCGCCCCGTGGGGCGAAGGCCGCTGAGAACGATTTGCGAGGATGAATTCAAAGGCGACTCGTGGCGGGTCAGATTAGGACGGCGCAGTGTAGCAACGTTGTCGCGCGGCGTACAATCGACGTCCCCATGGCCACCGGTCTCTCCGCGGTTGCACATCTCACCGACGCCCTGAGCCGTGCAACGACGCTGGAAGCAGTCTACGACGCCGCGCTCGACGCACTGCAGGAAGCCCTCGCCGTCGCGCGCGCGTCCGTGCTTCTCTTCGACGAGCACGAGGTGATGAGCTTCGTCGCGTGGCGTGGCCTCTCCGACGACTACCGCCGCGCCGTGAACGGCCACACGCCGTGGACGCCGCGTTCGGAAAACGCGCGGCCGATCTGCGTCGCGGACGTGACGACGGACGCCTCGCTCGCCGGCTACGAACCCGTCTTCGCATCTGAAGGGATTCGCGCGCTCGGCTTCTTTCCGCTGGTGTATCGCGGCGGCGTCATCGGGAAGTTCATGCTGTACTACGCCGAGCCGCACGCGTGCGACGACAACGAGATCGAGCTCGCGCAGACGATCGCGGGACAGATCGCATTCGGCGTCGCGCGCGTCCGCGTGGAAGCCGCGCTCGCGCTCGAACGCGATCGCCTGAACACGCTCGTCGCAAACATCCCCGGCGTCGTGTGGGAGTCGGTGCGCCCACCTGAAGGCGACCACACCGTCACTTTCGTCAGCGAGCAGATCGAATCGCTCCTCGGCTACAGCCCGGCGGCGTGGTACGCGAATCCTTATTTCACGACGGACATTCTTCTGGAAGACGTCCTCGTCTCCGCCGCGCAGCCGCAGATCCACCATCACCGCGTGCGCCGCAGCGACGGCCGCATCGTGTGGTCCGAGGTGCGGCTCGCGCAGAAACTGGAGAACGGCCTCGAGGTCACGCGCGGCGTCTCACTCGACATCACGCAACAGAAACTGACCGAGCGCCGCAACGCGTTCCTCAGCGAAGTCTCCGCGATCCTGTCGTCGTCGCTCGACTACGAGGTCACGCTCGGCCACGTCGCGCAGCTCGTCGTGCCGGACCTCGCCGACTGGTGCACGATCGACGTCATCGACGAGAACGAGGTGCGGCGCGTTACGGGCCTGCACCACGATCCGGCGAAGCGCGAGGCGATGGAGCAGATGCGCTCGTACGACGCGCAGATGCAGCGTTCGGGTCTGATCCGCCACGTCATCGACACGCGCGAGCCGCGGCTCATTCGCGAATACGACTACGCCGCCGCCGAGGCGCTGTACACCGACCGGCCGGAAGTCGTGGCCACGCTGCGCGAGCTCGGCACCGAGTCGTTCATGGTCGTACCGCTCATCGCCGGCGGCCGCTGCCTCGGCGCGATCACGCTCGTCTCCTCCGAGCCGCAGCGCCGCTTCGATGACGACGATCTCGATCTCGCCTGCGAGCTCGGTCGCCGCGCCGGCTACGCCGTCGACAACGCGCGTTTGTACCGGCAGGCGCAGGAAGCGAACCGCGCGAAGGACGAGTTCCTGGTCACGCTGTCGCACGAGCTCCGCACGCCGATGACGGCCACGCTCGGCTGGGCCGCGCTGCTGCGGCGCACCGATTTCGCGGCCGAGCATTTCCAGCTCGCGGTCGAGACGATCGAGCGCAGCACGCGCGCGCAGGCGAAGCTCATCGACGACATCCTCGACGTCTCGCGCATCGTCACCGGCAAGCTGCAGCTCAACGTCGGACCGGTCGACATGCGCGCGATCGTCGAAGCGGCCATCGATGCGATGCGGCCGAGTCTCGCCGCGAAACAACTCGAGCTCGACCTCTCGCTCACGACGGCGCCGGTCATCGCGGTGGCGGACGGCGCGCGGCTGCAGCAGGTGCTGTGGAACCTGCTCTCGAATTCGGTGAAGTTCACGCCGTCCGGCGGCACGGTCGCGGTGCGGCTCGACGCGCCGGAAAGCGGCGAAGTGCAAATCATCGTGCGCGACACCGGCAACGGTATCCCGCGCAAGTTCCTGCCCTACATCTTCGAGCGCTTCCGCCAAGCCGACAGCGGCAGCTCGCGCGCGCACGGCGGCCTCGGCCTCGGCCTCGCCATCGTGAAGAGCATCGTCGAGCTGCACGGCGGCAGCGTGATCGCGGAGAGCGAAGGCGAAGGATGCGGCGCGACGTTCACGCTGACGCTGCCGGTGACCGCGCGCGCGGCTTCACCCGCGCCGGTGGAAGTCGCCGGCTCGCCGCTCGAGCTCGACGGTGTCTCGGTGCTGCTCGTCGAGGACGAGACCGATACGCGCTTGATGCTCAGCGCGGCGTTGCAGAGCTTCGGCGCGCGCGTCACAGCCGTCGATTCCGTCGCCGCGGCGGTGGCGTCGCTCGAGACGCTGAAGCCGAACGTCGTCGTCAGCGACATCGCCATGCCGGGCGAAGACGGGATGTCGCTCATGCTCCGCATCCGTTCGGAAGAGCGTGGGTCGCAGCACTTGCCCGCCATCGCCGTCACGGCGTACGCGTCACCCGCCGACCGCGACCGCATCCTCGCTGGCGGCTTCGACTATCACCTGCCGAAGCCGGTCGATCCGATGACGGTGGTGAAGACGGTGCACGAGGCGCTCTCCAGTTAACGCGGTTAACCGCAGGGCTGTCAGTCGCGTTCCGTCGCCTCGGGCACGGGCATGCCGAGGAGTGCGCGCGCGGTCTCTTCGGCACGGGGCAGACTCTCGGCGGTCACGGCGATGGCGAGGTCGCGCGCCTTTTCCATGAGGTCGTAGTCGCGGACGATGTTGCCGAAGCGGAAGCGCATCGCGCCGGATTGACGCGTGCCGAGGAACTCGCCGGGGCCGCGGATCTGAAGGTCCTGCTCGGCGACGTCGAAGCCATCTCGAGAACGCTCGAACGCGAGCAGACGGTCGCGCGCCTCGCCGGCGATCGTGTCGTCGTGCACGAGCACACAGTACGACTTTCGCTCGCCACGTCCGACGCGGCCGCGCAACTGATGCAGCTGCGAGAGGCCGAAGCGGTCGGCGTCGACGATGAGCATCATCGACGCGTTCGGGACGTCGATGCCGACTTCGATGACGGTCGTTGCGACGAGGATATCGATCTCGCCGCGCTTGAAGCGCTGCATGACCGCGTCCTTCTCGTCGCTCTTCATGCGCCCGTGCAGCATCGCCACGCGGCGGTTCGGAAAGCGCTGCTGCATCGACGCGAAGCCCTGCGACAGCGGCTTGAGGTTCGTCTTCTCCGACTCCTCGATGATCGGATAGACGATGTACGTCTGCGCGCCGGCGTCGATCTCGGAGTCGATGAAGTCGTACACGCGCTCGACCTCGTGCGACGCACGCACGACGGTCTTGATGCGCTGGCGTCCCGGCGGAAGCTCGTCGATCACGGAGAGCTCGAGGTCGCCGTAGATGGCCAGCGCGAGCGACCGCGGGATCGGCGTCGCGGTCATCACAAGGATGTCCGGCAGCTCGCCCTTCGCGAAGAGTTTCTGCCGCTGCTCGACGCCGAAGCGATGCTGCTCGTCGACGATGGCCAGGCCGAGGGACTGGAACGTGACGCGCTCCTCGAGCAGCGCGTGCGTGCCGACGACCAGCTGGATGTAGCCGGTGCGCAGACCGGCGAGCAGCGTACGCCGCTCGCCGGCGACCATCGAGCCGGTCGCGCGCGCGAGCACGATTCCACTTTGGTCAAGTAGTTGACGAATGCGCTGGTAGTGCTGCTCGACGAGGATCTCGGTCGGCGCCAGCAGCGCCACCTGATGGCCGTTGCGGATCATCAGCACCGCGGCGATGAGCGCGACGATGGTCTTGCCGCTGCCGACGTCGCCCTGCAGCAGGCGGTACATCGGACGGTCGCTCTGCAAATCGTCGGCGATCTCACGTAGCACACGTTTCTGTGCACCCGTGAGCTGGAACGGCAGGATGCGCCGTACCTCCTCGCGCAGCTCGTCGTCGACGCGGATCGTCCGCGACTTCTTCGCCACTTCTTCCGCGACGCGGCGCACGCGCAACGCGAGCTGCAGCGTGAAGAACTCCTGCAGGATGACGCGCAGGTGCGCCGGCGAGCGCTGGCGCAGAAATGCGTCGTCGAGCTCCGGCGGCTGATGGAGCGCGCGGATGGCCGTAGGGAGATCCGTGACGCCGAGCCGCGCGCGCAGGTCGTCCGATAGCGGATCGGAAAGCTGAGGTAACGCTTCAAGTGCGGTCGCGACGAGGCGCCGGACGAACTTCGGCTGCAGATTACCGACTTTGGAGTAGATCGGGACGATCGCGCCTTCATCGTCCTCGTCGCCTTCGAACTTTTCCCAGTCAGGACTTTCGATCGAAAGCGCGCGATAGCCGCTCGAACGCGGCGCGCCGTACACCGAGAGGCGGTCGCCGCGCTGGATCTGCTCGGCGAGATACGCCTGATTGAACCAGATCAGCTTGACCGAGCCCGTGCCGTCGTCGAGCACCGCCTCGAAGATGCGCATCCGCTTGAAACGCGTGACGCCCGCGTGCGCCGACGTGACGCGGCCACGCAGGAGCACGGGCGTGTCGATGCGACGCCCGAGGTCGGCGATGCGCGTCGGATGGCGACGGTCTTCGTAGCGGAAGGGGAAGAAGAAGAGGAGATCGCGAACGGTGGTGAGGCCGGCGGCTTCGAGCGCGGCGGCGCGACCCTGGCCGACGCCTTTGACGAACTGCAGCGGCGTGTCGGGCGCGAGCGGCACGACGATCAGTCGAAGACGGCCTTCATCGAGATGAGCCCGATCTTCAGCAGGTCGGTGTTGTGCAGCGTCACGGGCACGCCGGTGGGGATGCGCTGGTCGTTGACGTACGTGCCGTTGACGGTGCCGACTTCCTCGAGCACGTAGTACGAGTCGCCGGAGCGGATGATCTTCGCGTGACGCCGCGAGACGGAGCGGTTCGTGTCGACCGGCGTGAGATCTATGTCGGGCAGAATCCCGGTCACCGGATCGGCGCGGCCGATGGTCGTCTCGTCGGCGTTGCTGAAGAAGAACGCGGTGCCGGTGGTGAGATCGACGAGCCGATGGCGCGTCGCTTTCTCGGCGGGAGCGACAACCGTCGCGTCCATCGCGAGATGATCGACGTCGACTTCGCGTCCGGCGAGCTTTTCGAGGAGTTCGTTCGCCTCGCGCAGCCGCTTCGAGTACTTGCGGATGATGCGCACGGCGACTTCGGGGTTCTTACGCAGCATCTCGTCGAAGCGCGAGCCGTTGATGGCGACGGCGCGCACCTCGGTGACGGCGACGGCATCCGCGGTGCGCGGCATCGCCTCGAGCAGCGCCATCTCGCCGAAGAAGTCGCCTTTCTCGAGCCGCGAGAGGATGTGCGATTCGCCGCCGATGTGCTTGACGATCTGCACTTCGCCTTCCTGGATGATGAACATCTCCGTGCCGAGGTCGCCCTGCGCGAAGATGCGTTCTCCGGCGGAGAAGAGCAGCTGCGCGTCCTTGAGAGGATCGCGGCCGGTGCCGCCGCCGGTGGTCTTGAAGACAGCCTTCATGTGCGGTGAGACCTCGCCGCCGGCTGGAGCGCAACCGCGGGTTCGGTGATCGTCAACGTATGCTCAGCGGTGCTCAGGCGAACGGGAACTCCGATCGGCATGAGGAGATTGTTTCCCTGGTGACCGAACGGCAGATTGCGTACGACGGGGATGGACAGGCCGCCGAAGAATTCGCGCAAAAAGGCCAGTAAATCGGCCTCATTCCCGCAGTTTTTCAACGTGCCGATGACCACACCTCGGATTTGCGGCATTCTGCCAGACAGCCGTAAGTGGGTCAACATACGGTCGATGCGGTAGAGCGGCTCGTCGACGTCTTCCCAGAACCAGATGCCGCCGTCGATCCAATAGTCGTAGGGCGTGCCGAGGAGCGCGGTGGTGAGCGAGAGACAGCCGCCGAAGAGCGGACCTTCGGCTTCGCCTTCACAGACGACGTCTTCGCGTGCGAAGTCGCGCACGAGCGGCGCCTCGCCGGCGAGCATCGACCAGAGCCACGCGTCGACGTCGGGTGTGAGTCCGTCGTTGAAGTCGAGGTTCACCATCGGTCCGTGCAGACCGGCGACGTTGACGCGAACGGCCATCGCATGATGGATGGCGGTGATGTCGCTGAAGCCGACGATCGGGCGCGGGTTCGCGGCGATGGCGTCGTAGTCGAGATCGTCGAGGATGCGCATCGCGCCGTAGCCGCCGCGCGCGAAAAAGTACGCGTCGTATTCGTCGGAGCGGAGAAAGCGGTTGATCTCCGCGACGCGTTTGGCGTCGCTGCCGGCGAGATAGCCGCGGTGGCGCGAGCCGATGTTCGCGGCGAGCGTCACGCGATGGCCGCGCTGTTCGATGGCGCGCGCGCCGGACTCGATGCGCGCGACGTCGGACGGCGACGAGGCGGCGAGAACGGCGATGTGGGCGTTGGATGGGAGGGCGCGGGGCCGGATGAGCGTCACGCGCTGGATGCTAGCAAAGGAAGTGCGTGGAGCGGACGTGTAAGCCGAATTCTGTCTCCCCGTGAGGGGCGAGGATCATTCATCTGCCGCTCGCGTTACCGCGGCGGTCGAGCAACCTACCCGGACACTCGAACGGATACGGGCGAATCCATTGCGTCCCTATTTGGTCTTGCTCCGCAGGGGGTTTGCCGTGCCATCGACACTCGCGTGCGATGCGGTGCGCTCTTACCGCACCGTTTCACCCTTACCTCCGCGCTCTTGCGAGCGCGGGTCGGCGGTTTGTTTTCTGTTGCACTGTCCGTCGCGTCGCCGCGCCTGGCCGTTAGCCAGCCTGCTGCCCGTAGGAGTTCGGACTTTCCTCCACGCCGGAAATCCGGCGCGGCGATCCTCCGGTCCACTCCACGCACGGACAGGATAAAGCATCGCGCCGACATGAAATTCCGTCCGCTAAATTGCTTCTGATTTAAGCACTTAGAAACAATGTCGGCGCGCCGACATCAAAATTTCTCCCGGTTTTTCGGATCGGAAAAATACGCGAGCCAGTCCTCCTCGCCCGCGTCTTCGGTCGTCGCCGTGAGCTCAATGTCGCGCAGAAACGCGCGCGGCGCAACCACCGTCACCTGCCGACGCTGCACGCGCGCGGCGAGTCCGCGATCCGACGTGACGACACTCCAACCGCGGCCGTTCGCCGCGCGCTCGGCGATGACGTCGTCCGCCGAACGCGTACCGCCGAAGACGACGCTCACCGCGCCGAGATGGCGCGCGAAGCTCGGCGGCTCCGGACCGTCGAAGACGCAGGTGACGCGCGTCCGTTTCGCGCGCGCGAACGACGCGAGCAAGCGCACGAGCCGCCGCTTCGCGTCATCGGCGTAACGCTCGCCGCCGAGCACGTTCGAGCCGTCGATGAGCCACGGCACCGGCGTCGCGCCTCGCCCGCCGTCAGTGCTTCGGCACGGCTTTGACCGCCGCGCTCTTGTCGCGCAGCGCGGAAGGGATCGACGCCATCGCACTCTGCGCCGCATCGCGCGTCGGGTAGCGTCCCCAAAACACGCGATAGCACGCGCGCCCGCCCAGCGTCTGCGGCACGAACCAGACGTTGCTGCCGCCGCTGCGAATCGCGCCGGCGAGATTCGACTCCTGACAGAGGATCTGGATCTGCACGGTGTAGTTGCCGGTCGCATTCGCCGCGTACTCGCGCGCCATCGCGTCGTACTGATCGCGCGTGCGCGACGCGGCTGCCGGCGTCGCCTTGCGCGTGACGGTCGGGAGCGGCTGCGTGTCGGTTGCGGGCGTGGCGGAAGCTGGCGTGGCCTGATGCGTAGCGGCGGGAGTCGTTGCGGGTGTGGGGCGCCCGTTCGTCGCCGGCGGCGCGGCCGTGACGCGCATCGGTTGATGCGTGTTGGCAGCCGCAGGCGCGGGCGATGGCGTCGCCGCATGCGTCGTCGGCACGGCGGTGCTCACCGGAGGCGTCGCGGTCACGCGCATCGGCTGACGCGCGTTCGCCGCCGACGCCGGCGCAGTCGTCGTCGTCACCGGCGTCGTCGCGACGGATGACGGGGCGTTGCGCGTGATGTTCGCCGGTGCGGCGGTCGTCGCGGCCGCGCTCAGCGGCGGCGTGGTCGTCGTCGCGCTCAACTGCGGCGTGAACGTCGTCGTCGTTGGCGTGGCGGTGCTCGTCGCGTCGGTAGTCGTCGGCGCAGACGTCGCGAGGCTCGCCTCTGCCGTCGTCGTGGCCGGTTTGCGCATCCTTCGCGCACGCGGCACGGCGAGCGGTTCCGAGGAGGCGACCTGCGCGTCGCGGCTCTGCCACCAGAGGAACGCGCCGTAGCCAACGCCGCCGAGAATCAGCAGCACGAGAACCGTCACGATGAAGCCGTAACGACGTCCGGTGCGCGGCGGCGGCGCGGCAGCCGGATCGACGAGATCGAGATCGTCGGCGGGCGGATCGGACTCGCGCAGCGGCACCGACGCGCGGCGCGCCGTCTCGAGCTGCGCCTCGTCGAAGCCCCACTGGTCCTCGTCCGCATCCGCGGGCGGCTCGATCTGCGCCGGGATCGGAACCGCCAGCGGCTCGCGCGGCGGCGTGTCCCACGCCGGCATCTTCGCCGTCACCGGCGGCTCGTCCTCGTCATCCCACGCCGACGTCGCGGTGACCGCCGGCGAGGTTTCGTAGGCGGGCACGTGTGGCGCCGGTTCCGGCATCGCCATCGTCTCCGTCTCGTCGAACTCGAACTGCGGCTCCGAGGGCTGCGGCGGCTCGGACCACATCTCCGAGGCGTCCGCAACTCCTGCCGTTGCAAAGTCATCCGCCGAAAGCTGAGGTGATGCTTGAGGGTTTGCGGTGCGCGTCAAAACGCCCAACGTCGCCAGCGCCTCGAGCAGCTTGTAGACATTGAAGGTGTCGCGTCCCGACGCGATCGCCACCTGCGCGGCGGTCTTCTCGCCGTCGATCTGCGCGGCGATCGCCTCGGCGTCCTCATTCAATCCGAGGCGCCGGAAGACGTCGTCGAAGTCGGCGGCCTTCGCGAAGATCGCGTCGCCGCCGTCCATCGCCCGCTCGAAACGCGGACGATCCTGTTCGGTGACGATCAGCTCGACGAGGAGCTGCGGCAGCGGGAAGAGCGTGCCTTCGTCGCGCTTCGGCAGATAGTCGGCGACGATGGTGAACGAGCCGTGCGTCCACGCGGCGATCGAGCGGATGACGCCGACGACCTGAACGCGCCGCGCCCACGTCAGCTCCTTGCGGGTGATGAAGCCGAGGTTCAGGAGCGCGTCGCCGAGCGTCTCGCTTTCCTTCCGCTTCGCGAGCGCCTGCTTGACGTGCTCGCGGGAGACCTTGCCCGCGCGCATCAGAATCTCGTCGACGCTGTCGGCGCGATCGTTCGTGCTCGCGGAGAGCACGTCGCCGCTCTTGAAGTAGACGATCTTGATGATACCGTCGTTCTCGAAGCGGATCGCTCCCGTGAACTGCTCGCGCCACAGCTCTACGAGCCGTTCGATGAGTTGAATCTCGCTGATCTCGCCTTCGAGCATGCAGGCTCCCACCCTTTCGACAATTCGCGTCCCGCGGATCGCGGCGATTATCGCCTATTCGTGCAGCTCATCCCACAACGTCTGCCCCACTTTTCGTCCGAGGACGTGCATCAGGTCTTGTGCAGACGCCTGTTTGATCGCGGAGACGCTGCCGAAGCGTTCGAGCAGCAGCCGCTTGCGCTTCTCGCCGATGCCGGGCAGATCGTCGAGCGCGCTGTGCAGCGTGCGCTTCGCGCGGCGGCGGCGATGCGACGACACGGCGAAGCGGTGCGTCTCGTCGCGCACCATCTGCAGCAGCTGCAGCGCCGGATCGTGACGGTCGAGCCGGATCGGCTCTTCGCGATCGGGAACGTAGATCTCTTCCTCGCGCTTCGCGAGCCCCGCGATCGGGATCTCCTCGACGCCGAGCTTGTTGAGCGCCGCGAGGGCGGCATTGAGCTGGCCGCGTCCGCCGTCGATGAGGATCATGTCCGGCAGCGCTTTGCTCTCTTCGAGCAAGCGCCGGTACCGGCGATCGACCGCCTCCGCCATCGAGCGGAAGTCGTCCGCGCCGATGACGGTCTTGATGTTGAAAACGCGGTACTGGTTCTTGTCGAACTTGCCGCGGTCGAGAACGACCATGCCGGCGACGGAGTCCGTGCCCTGGATGTTCGAGATGTCGAACGACTCGATCTTCTGGATCGCGCGGTCGCCGTAGCCGAGGATCGTGCCGAGGCGCTCGGCGGCAATCGCGAGCCGATCCTGCTGCGACTTCTTGAACCGCGACTCGTGCGAGAGGCGCGCGTTGCGGTTGGCGAGCTCGAGCCGGTCGACGCCGCGCCCGCGCTGCGGCACGCGCAGGTTGACTTTTCGCTGCGCCTGCGAGGCCAGCCATTCGAGGAGGAGATCGCGATCCTCGACCTCGAACGGCATGAGGATCTCGTTTGGAATGAATAAGTTATCTTGATAATAGCGCTGCAGGATCTCGCTCAGGAAGTAGCCCGGCTGGTACTCCTCGATCTTCTCCCAGAAGAGCTCGCGCCGATCGACGACGCTGCCGCCGCGGATGACGAAGAGCTGCACGGCGACATCGTTGCCTTCTTCGTACAGGCCCCAGACGTCCATGTCCTCGTCTTCCGCCGATTCCACCTGCTGCTCGGCCTGAATGCGCTCGACGGTGCGGATGAGGTCGCGGTAGTACGTCGCGATCTCGTAGTTCTCCTGCTCCGCCGCGCGGTACATCCGCTCGCCGAGCCGCGCCTGCAGCTCTTTCGACTTGCCGCTGAGGAACAGCACGACGTCGTCGACCATCTCGCGATACTCCGCGGACGTCGTCAGCCCGACCACGCACGGGCCGAGACATTGATGCATGTCGTAGTAGAGACAAGGTCGCGACAGCGCGCTCTTGCCTTCGTCGATGTCGAGATCGCAGCTGCGCAGCTTGAACTGATCCGCGACGAGCTTGAGGATGCGCCGCGCCGTTCCAGCGAAGAACGGCCCGAAGAACAGATCGCCCTTCTTCCGGTCGACTCTCCGCGTGAACACGACCCTCGGGTAATCCTCCGACAGCGTGACTTTGAGATACGGATAGCTCTTGTCGTCGCGAAGAAGGATGTTGTAGCGCGGCTGGTGCGCCTTGATGAGGTTGTTCTCGAGGAGGATCGCCTCCAGTTCGTTGTTCGTCGTGACGAAGTCGATGGCGTCGATCTCGTTGATCAGCGTCATCGTCTTCGCGTCGCGTGCGCCGCGGCCGACGAGATACGAGGTCACGCGGTTGCGCAGATTGCGCGCCTTGCCGACGTAGATGACCTGCCCTTCCGCGTTCTTGTGCAGATATACGCCGGGCCGCTCGGGCAACTCTTTGAGGCGCGCTTTCAGGCGTTCGAGGCGGGCAGACATGCGAACCACTGATCAACGATCAACGGTGCGCAGAAACTCCCCCGCCGACGCGCGGAACTCGCTCGTCCATTCGTGGCCGCCGTCGAAGATGCAGCGCGTGACGCGCGTGCGCGGTTCGAGGAACGCCGCGTCGCTCTCGAGTTTCGCGTCCGTGTACCAGTCGTCGCGCACGCCGCGCGCGAGGAGCGTCGCCGGCCAGCGGATCGCGTCGTCGGAACGGAGCTCCGGCGGAATGTCGCCGCCGAGGAGAATGAGACCTTGCGCGGACGCGACGCGTGCGGCGGCGCGTGACGCCATCGCGGCGCCTTGCGAGAAGCCGAGGAAGACGAGCGTACGCGGCGACGGCAGCGTTGCGAGCACGCGGCGCACGTACTCGATGTTGTCGGCGATCGCGAGCTCGCGATCCTGCCGCGTCATCCAGTTCGCCACCACCTGCTCGCTGCGCGTGTAGAACGGATGCAGCGCTTGCACGGCGACGAGCGACCACGACTCCGCGCCCGGGATCTGCTGCAGTTCCGCCATGTGCAACTCGGCGTTCTCGCCGTAGCCGTGAAAGCCGACGAGCAAACGCCGCGGATCGCGCGCTTCATGAAGGAAGCGGCCGTGCGTCGGAGTCTCGATCGTGCACAACGTCATGCAGCGAGCAAGTTAGTGCAGAATGGCGCGCCGTGCATCTGATCATCGTCGTGCCGTGCTTCAACGAAGAGCGGCGCCTGCCCGTCGACGAGTTCCGCCGCTTTACGGCAGACGGAACGCGCGTTGAATTCTGCTTCGTCAACGACGGGAGCACCGACGGCACGCTGCGCCTCCTCGAATCGCTGCATGACGAAGATCCCTCGCGCTACTTCGTGGTGAATCTCGAGCAGAACTCCGGCAAGGCGGAAGCGGTGCGGCGCGGGATGCTCGCGGCGATGGAGCGCCGTCCCGACTTCTTCGGCTTCTGGGATGCGGATCTCGCGACGCCGCTCTCCGAGGTGCGCGCGTTCCTCGACGTCTTCACCGCGCTGCCGCGCATCGAGATGGTCTTCGCCGCGCGCGTCCGCCTCCTCGGCCGTTCGATCAGCCGCAACCCGTCGCGCCACTATTTCGGCCGCGTCGGCGCGACGCTCATCTCTTCGTCCCTCGGCCTCGCGGTCTACGACACGCAATGCGGCGCGAAGCTCTTTCGCATGTCGGACGCGATGCCCGAGCTGTTCGCGAAGCCGTTCCTCTCGCGCTGGATCTTCGACGTCGAGATCATCGCGCGCTTCGTCCGCCAGCGCGGCCGCGACGCCGCGGCGCGCGCGATCTACGAGCTGCCGATCGAGACGTGGCACGACGTGAAAGGCTCGAAGGTCAAGTCGGGCGATTTCCTGAAAGCGCTGCGCGATTTGTGGAAGATCCACCGCGCATACAATCGCCGCGCATGACCTTCCGCCTCATCGCGTTCGACGCGGACGACACGCTCTGGCACAACGAGACGATGTTCCAGTCCGTCGAGCGCCAGCTCGCGGAACTGCTGCGCGACTACCATCCCGAAGACTGGGTTCGCGCGCGGCTGCTCGCGACGGAGACGAAGAACCTCGCGCAGTTCGGCTACGGGATCAAAGGCTTCACGCTGTCGATGATCGAGACGGCCATCGAGCTGACCGAAGGTCGCATCGGCGGACGCGAGATCCAGCAGATCATCGACTGGGGCCGCACGATGCTGATGGCGCCCGTGCAACTGCTCGACGGCGTGCGCGAGACGGTGACGCGGCTGTCGCGCTCCCATCGGTTAATGCTGTTAACCAAGGGCGACCTCTTCGACCAGGAGTCGAAGCTGGCACGCTCGGGCATCGGCGAGTTCTTCGCCGCCGTCGAGATCGTGTCGGAGAAGAACGCGCAGACGTACGCAACCATCATGCGCCGCCACGCCGTCGCGCCCGACGAGTTCCTGATGGTCGGTAACTCGCTGCGCTCGGACATCCTCCCCGCCATCGCCGCGGGCGGGAGCGCGGTGCACATCCCGTACGTCGCGACGTGGGCGCACGAGCACGTCGACGAGTCGACGATTCACGAGACCTTCGCGCGCCTCGAGTCGATCGCCGAGCTTCCCGATTGGCTCGCTTTGCAAGGGCAGGCCGCTCAGGTACGCTGACGGGCGCATGGCCAACGCAACGTCCGACATCCTCACGCGCTGCTCCGACCGCTCGCTCTCGTCGCTGGCGCAAGGTCTCATCGGTTCCGAGGTGCTCAAGATCGCCGGCGAGGTGCGCGCGTACGCATCGTCGGGACGCTCGGTCGCGAATCTCACGGTCGGCGACTTCGCGCCGACGGAGTTCCGCATCCCGCGCGCGCTCGAGGCGCAGATCGTCGCGAACCTCGCCGCGGGACAGACGAACTATCCGCCGTCCGACGGCACGCTGGAGCTGCGGCGCGCGGTGCTGGCATTCTTTCAGGAATCGTTCGGCCTCGAGTATCCGCTCGAGTCGACGCTCATCGCCGGCGGCTCGCGCCCGATCATCTTCGCGGCGTACGCCGCGGTCGTCGATCGCGGCGACGCGGTGATCTATCCGACGCCGTCGTGGAACAACAATCACTACACGTATCTCAGCGGCGGACGTCCGATCGAGCTGAAGGTCGGCGCGGAGACGAACTTCATGCCGACCGCGGCGATGATCCGGCCGCACGTGCGCGAGGCCGCGCTGCTCGCGGTCTGCACGCCGCTCAATCCGACCGGCACGGTGATGAACCGCGGCGAAGTCGAAGCGATCGCGACGCTCGCCGTCGAAGAGAACGAACGACGCGCGACGACCGGCCAGCGCCCGCTGTTCATCCTGTGGGATCAGGTCTACTGGATGCTGACGTTCGGCGAGAACCGCCACTGGACGCCGCCGCAGGTCGTGCCCGAGGCGGCCGCGTACACGATCTTCGTCGACGGCATCTCGAAGGCGCTCGCCGCGACCGGTCTGCGCGTCGGCTGGACCGTCGCGCCGCCCGCCGTGACCGCGCGCATGCGCGACATCATCGGTCACGTCGGCGCCTGGTCCCCGAAAGCGGAGCAGCTCGCCGTCGCCACGTTCCTCGGCCAAAAAGACGAGATCGCGTCGTACCACGAGACGATGATCCGCGAACTGCGGCTACGCCTCGACACGCTGTACGACGGCCTGATGGAGATGCGCCGCGAGGGCTTGCCGGTGAACGCAATTGCGCCGCAGGGCGCGATCTATCTCTCCGCGCAGTTCAATCTCATCGACCGCTTCGGCACGAACGAGGCGATCCGGCGCTTTCTGCTCGAGCAGGCCGGCTTCGCGGTCGTGCCGTTCCAGGCGTTCGGCACCAAGGAAGAGGATGGCTGGTTCCGCCTCAGCGCCGGCGCGGTGTCGGTGCGCGACTGCGAGGAAGGGCTCGTGCGCGTGCGCGCGGCCATCGCCGGACTCGCATGAACGGCGCGCCCGCGGCGCTTGGGGTGCAGCGCGCGGTCGTCGCGGGCGAATCCTTTTCCGTGGCGGAGCTCGAGCATCGCGCGAACGCGCATTACGCGGCGCACGCGCATGAACACGCCTACGTCTCGCTCGCGCTGACGGGCGGCTTCGACGAGCAGGTCGGCGCGCGCGGCGATCGCGTCACGAGCATGAGCGTCGTGGTGATGCCGGCCGGCGTCGCGCACGAAGACCGCATCGGCGCGCACGGCAACCGATCGCTCTTCGTGAGTCTCGCGCCGGCGTTGCGCGAGCTCGTCGAGCGGGAGCCGCGCTCGTGGTCGATCGTGCACGGCGGCGCGCCCGCGCGCGTGCTGCTGCGGCTCTATCGCGCGTTCCGCATCGGCGGCGACGACGAGCACGCGACGATGCAGGAGCTGCTGATCGAACTGCACGACGCGCTCGCACGCGAAGATCGCGGCGACGTCGTGCCCGCGCGCTGCGTGCGCCGTGCGCTAGCGTTGCTCGAATCTGCACGCGGACCGCTGCGTCTCGCGAACGTCGCGCGCGAGTGCGGCGTCGATCCCGCGTATCTCGCGCGCGCGTTTCGCCGCTATCGCGGCACGACGATGGGCGAGCATTTGCGCCGCGTGCGCGCGCGACGTGCCGCGGCGTTGCTAACGTCGACGAACGTGCCGATCGCCGACGCGGCGCTCGCGTGCGGGTTCGCGGATCAGAGCCATCTCACGCGCGTCTTCCGCGTGGAGCTCGGCCTCTCCCCCGCCGCGTTCCGGCGGTTGATGTCAAATCCGTTCAAGACCAGCCGCTGACGTTCGCGCGATCTTCGCGCGCATGAATCTCGTTCCGCTGCTGCTGCTTGCGACGACGACGACGCTTGCTCCCGCGTTGCGCACCGACACCGTCGAAGGCGTCGCACGGCTCGTCGACGAAAGCTACGTCTTCGAAGCGTCCGCGCATCAGATCGCGGCGACGCTGCGGCAGCATCTCGCCGCCGGTGCCTACGACGCGATCAACGATCCGCAGACGCTCGCCACGACGCTCACGAACGAGCTGCGTCGCCTCGCGCACGATGAGCATCTCGAAGTCGTCGTACGCGCGCCGGAACCGCCGGCGCCTTCGACGAACAACACCACGCCCGCGCAGACCGAGCCGCCGTGGCTTCCCGATCTTCGCCGCCGCGCGTACGACTTCGTGCGCGTCGAGCGGCTCTCCGGCAACGTCGGCCTGCTCACGCTCGACTCCTTTCCGCCGCCCGAATACGCGGGAGACACCGCGGCTGCGGCGATGCGCATGCTCGCGGATGCGGGCGCGATCCTCATCGATCTGCGTCAGAACAGCGGCGGCAGCGGCGATATGGTGAACTTCCTCGCGAGCTATCTCTTCGCCGAACGCACCGTCATCGGTCGCACGCTCCGCCGCACCGAGCCGCACCTCACGGAAGATCGCACGCTTGCCTACGTCCCCGGTCCGCGCATCCTCGGCAGCGACGTCTACGTCCTCACCTCGCGCGGCACGTTCTCCGCGGCCGAGGCATTCGCGTTCGCGCTGCAGCAACGCGGGCGTGCGATCGTGATCGGCGAGCCGACGCGCGGCGGCGCGAACGCGGGACGCTACCGTCGCATCAACGACACGTTCGCCGTCTTCATCCCGGTCGCGCATGCGATGGCGCCGGAATCGGACAAGTCGTGGGACGGCACCGGCGTGCAGCCCGGCATCGCGACGTCGTCAATCGATGCGTTCGACGTCGCTTATCGCCGCGCGCTCGAAACGCTGCTCGCGAAGACGCCGGAGAGCGACTACAAACGCGAGCTCGCGTGGCTGCTCGTGCCGTTGTCGGATCAGCCGATCGACGTCGCGCGCCTCGCCGGCACGTACGGTACCGTCACGTTGCGCGCGCAAGGCGAACGGCTTTTCTACTCGCGCGATCGCGGTGCCGAGCGCGCGCTGCTCGCGCTGACCGACGGCGCGTTCCGCCCCGAAGGACGCGAATGGCTGCATCTGCGCTTCGACGGCACGACGCTCGTCATCGAGCACAGCGACCGCGGCGTCGAGCGTTTCGCGCGCGATGACGCGGCGGCGCAGTCTCCCGCGCCGCCGCGATGATCGAACGTCAGAACGTCACGCGCGTGCTGATGCCGTACGTGCGCGGCGGGTTCGTGAGGTAGCTGACGCGCGCCCGCGTGCCGCGCTCCTGATCGAGCGCGAGCAACGCCCGCTCGTCGGTCACGTTGTTCACGAACAGCGCCGTGTCCCAGCGGTTGCGGAGCACGCCGATGCGGAGGTTGAGCAGGTCGTACGCGGGCAGCTTCGGATCGAACGTGAACGTCGACTGCGTGAACGGGCCGCCGATGTTGTTCGGCGAGAAAGACAACAAGTTGACCGTTCCGAATCCCGCGGCCTGGTCGCCGATCTGCGTGAAGCGGTCGCCGACGTGCTGGTACGCGCCGGTGAGATAGCCGGCCATCCCCTGCCGCATCGGCCAGTGGAACGTCGCCGCGGCCGCGGCCTGGAACTCCGGCACGGTCGGCAGCCGGTTGCCCTTCTCGATGCCGGCCACGATGCTCACGTGGCCCGCCGCGTCGGTCGACGTCAGCGTCGACTCGAGCCGCGAGCGGATGTGACTCGCGGAGATCGCGAAGTCGAAGCGATCGTTCGGCGCGACCTCGAACTCCGTCTCCACGCCTTCGCTGCGCGCCTTCGGCACGTTGAAGATGACGCGCGACGAGCACGAGCCCGCGGTCACCGTCGCCTGCAGGTCGCGAATGTCCATGTAGAACGCGGCAGCGTTGAACGAGCCGCGTCCGCCCAGGAACGTCGACTTCGAGCCGACCTCGTAGTTCCACAGCTTCTCGTCCTTCCACGTGTCGCGGCCGCCGAAGGTGACGAGGTCCTGCGCGGTGCAGAGCGGCACGTTCAGCGGATCGTTGATGCCGCCAAGGCGGAAGCCTTTCGAGATCTGCGCATTGAGGCGCGTGTTGTCGCTCAGCTTGTAGCCGAGAATCACGCGCGGCGCGACGCCTTTCGCCTTCGAGGTACCGCGCGTCGTGCCCGGATCGGCGAAGATGCCGTCGAAGGTCTGCGTGCGGTTCTCGCGGTAGTTGTACGCGCGCAGTCCGCCGGTGACGTCGAGCCTCGGATTGACGCTGTACGTCGCCTCGCCGAAGAGCGCGTACTGCTTGAAGCGATAGTCGAGATCCGAGAAGAAGAGCACGTCGCGCGCGGCGCCGTGCGTGCCCGCGGTCGGAATGCCGGAGAGCGTTTCGAAGCCGCTGACGAGGAGGCTCTGGCCGTAGCCGCGGTTCACGTGGCTGTAGAACGCGCCGGCGAGCCACTGCAGCTTCGGCGTGCTGCCGGCGAGACGCACTTCCTGCGTGAACGCCTTCGCTTTCGTGGCGTCGTCGAGCGGCGCGTCGAGCGTGTAGATGTTCGCCGGTAAGCCGATCGAGCCGCCGGTGATGCTCGCGGTGAGCGCCGTCGCATCACGCACGACGTCGATGTCGCGGTCGGAGTACGACGTGATCGAGGTGAGGCTGCGGTTGTTGCCGAGGTCGTAAGTCAGGTTGACGTCGCCGAGGAGGAACTTGTCGTCGTACGGTTCCTGGAACTGCGTGAACTGTTCGCGCTCGCCGAGGTGCACCGCGGGGCGCGTCGTCGTGAACGGATTCGCGAGGATGTTGAAGACGTCGACGCGGTTCCAGCCGTTCGAGTTGACCTTCTGATAGAGGATGCGCGGCGTGATCGACAGCGCGGCCGACGGCTGGAACTTGATCGCGACGCGCGCACCGGCGCGGTAGCCGTCGTTGACGTCGTCGTTCACGCTGAGATTCGGCTGCACGGCGTCGATGAAGCCCTCGTACTTCGTGTAGTACGCCGCGACGCGCAGGGCCGCGTTGTCGCCGAGCGGCGCGTTGACGGCTGCTTTCGCGCTGCCGCCGACGGAGCCGCCGTTCGACGCCACCGTGAGTTCGCCGACGTTCTCCGAGACGCCGAGCTGCGGCTGGTTGGTGATGTAGCGGACGGTGCCCGAGAGCGAGCCGGAGCCGAACAGCGTGCCTTGCGGCCCGCGCAGCACTTCGATGCGCGAGAGATCGAAGAGATCGATGTCGGGCGTGAAGAGCGAGAGCGAGATGACCGACTCGTCGAGGTAGACGCCGACCTGCTCTTTCACGCCCGGCTGGTCGCGGACGATCTGTCCCGCGGACACGCCGCGCATCGCGACCTGACTCTGGCCGGGGCCGAGGTTCTGCACCGTGAAGCCGGCGACATTCGCGGAGACGTCTTCGATCGTCTCCGCGCCGCGGTCGCGCAGCTCCGTTTCCGTCGGCGCGGCGACGGAGATCGGCACCGTCTGCACCGTCTCCTCGCGCTTGCGTGCGGTGACGACGATCTCTTCCGCCATCTTCGCCTTCTTCTCCTCCTCGGCGGTCTTCTTCTGATCGGAGGGCGTCGCCTGGGTAGTGGTGGTCTGCTGCGTCTCCTGCGCGCGGAGCCGCGTCGCCGGTGCCGCGAGAAGCGCGGCCGCCGCGGCGGTCATCACGATACGGGTCACGAGGGTCGTCATGGAGCATTCCCCCTTTCCGTCCGGAACTATTCAGTTGTGGATATGCGTAGATTGTGGACCTGGCGGGCAGAACCGTCAAGGCGGGAACGCAGCGGCCGCGCGTCGAACGCGGCGGCATGCGCGCGTATCATGAACGTTCAGAGAGAGACCACGATGCCTCACACGACTGGCGGAACCGTCATTCAGGGTTCCTTTCCCCATGGTGTCCCGCGATGGCTTTCGGAGCCGCGCTCGCGGATGCAGGCACTGCCGCGCACCACCGGCGCCGGAGAGCCGTTGCCGCCTCAGGTGCGGCAGGCGATGGAGTCGATCTTCGGCGCCAGCTTCGCCGCCGTGCGCGTGCACGTCGGTCCGCATCCGGCGACGATCGGGGCGGTGGCGTTCACGCACGGAACCGACATCCACATCGCGCCCGGCCACTACGATCCGTCCAGCGTGCAGGGACGGCGCGTGCTGGCGCACGAGCTGACGCACGTCGTGCAGCAGCGCGCGGGACGCGTGCGCAATCCGCACGGCAGCGGAGTCGTGGTGGTGAGCGATCCCGGCCTCGAAGCGGAAGCGGACCGGATGTCGCTGCGCGCGTTGTCGTTGCGAATCGAGCCCGCCGCCGTCGCCGCGCCTGTGCAGAGAAAGCCGGCGCATCGCGGTGTCGTGCAGATGTGGCCACGCCCGGTGACGCTCGGCGAGGCGAAGCAATTCCTCGAAGAAAAAATCGACGCGTACTGCGCCGGCCACCCCACGCCATTCCCTGCACGGATCCTGAAAGATGAAGAAAGCGCCGAGTTCCAGGCGTTGGTGCGGCGGTTCCGCGGCGATCCCCTCGCTCCCGACGGTTGGTTCAACGAAAAGGCGGCGAAGATCTACGCCGCGACGCTGATTCCCGCGTACGCGAGCGCGCCGCGGCGACTGACGCTGTCGCAGGCACGCGGCGTGATCGACGACGAGATCCGCGGGCATGTTCGCCGCGCCATCCTGCATCCCTCGCTGGCCGACTCGCTGCGCGCCCACGACGACAAGGACTACAAAGTCATGGTGAACCGGGTGCGCGGCACCGACGTCGCACCCGAGGTCTGGGCGAACTTCAGAACGCTGCAGATCTACGCGAAGCACGTGACCGCCGAATACGTGGCGGCGAACTCCAAGCCTTCCGCGGCCGCTTGGCCGCGTCCGCTCACCGAAGACGAAGCGACGGTCATCATTCACACGGCGGTCGCGGCAGAGCTCAAACACCGGACCGAACTGAAAGAAGGCTATTCGAAAACCGAGGAAGAACGGATCAAAGGCAAGCGCGGCGAAGCACTGCCGGATTTCAAGGCAATTCTCATCGCCATCCGCGGTTCCAACGGAGCGGAGCCGTGGAGGAGTACGGCTGACGCCAGGCGCTACGTCGAGGTTTCCGGTCTCATCGAGGCCTTCGTCACGAAGACCCTCCGCATTCCGAGCGTCCCGCTCTCGTGCGCGACGACGCTCGACGGAAAGTCGTATTCGATGCGCCATCTGTTCTGCGATGCGGTACGCCTCAAACACAACACCGTCGACGACGACAATCTGCGCAATGCGCTGAGCCGCATGGACAACAACCGTTCGGTGAGCGGCAACGCCGGCTTGCAGAAATCGTACGCCGGGTCGGCGACGAAAGGCGACATCGGACGACTGCAGGCCGGATCGCATGCGTCGTTCGGACGCGGTCCGGGCGGCTGCACGTTTTTCTTCCGCGCAACATCAGGGACGACGAATGAGATCCTCGCCATCGGCTATCACGTGCTGAACGCCGAGAACTACGAGATCGTCTGGGCCTTCAACGCCGCGTTGCGCGGGAGGTGGGAGTTCTGACGGCCGCGCCACGCCGGGTCGTGCTCGAGGAGAAGACTCCCCTCTCCCACTCGATGTTGTGGCGATTGCAGCGCGCGTACTTCGACGGCCGCGGCGTGCGCGCGTGGAACGAGTCCGTCGTCCCGCACTACATCACCAGCAATCCGTGGATCGCCGAGTCGTACGCGAACACGGTCCTCGGATGGTTGCGCGACATCGCGCCGTTCGTCGATCGCACCGCGCCGGTGCCGATCCTCGAGCTCGGGTGCGGCAACGGGCGCTTCGGCTGGCACTTCGTGCGCGCGCTGCTGCGCCTGTTCGATTCCGGCGCATTGCCCGGCGTACGCGTGCGTTACGTCTACACCGACTTCACGGACGCGAACCTCGACGTGCTCCGCTCCCATCCGTCGCTGCAGCCGTACATCGACGCGGGCGTCGTCGCATTCGCGCGCTTCGATGCGGAGTCGAGCGGCGAACTTCCGGAGGCGAACGGGAATCCGGTGGCCGTCATCGCGAACTACGTCTTCGACGGCATTCCGATGGACCTCTTTCGCGCGGAGAACGGCCGCCTCGTCGAACTGCTCCCGCGCATCGAAGCGCCGGCGAACACCGCGCCGGACGAAGAGGATCTGCTCGCGAAGATCTCCGTCACGTTCCGCCGCGGACGCGCGGTGCGCCGCCGCTATGCGGATCCGTCGTGGAACGCGATTCTCGACGCGTATCGCGCGATCGACGGCGCGAGCGTCGTGTTTCCGACCGCCGCGCTGACGCTGCTGCGCAACCTGCGCGAGCGCTCCGGCGGACGCCTGCTGCTGCTCAGCGGCGACAAGGGATTCACCGGCTTGCCCGCGCCAGACACGACCGATCAGGCCTACATCGCGCTCCACGGCAGCGTCTCGTTCGCGGTCAACTACCACGCCCTCGGCGCGTGGACCACCGCGCACGGCGGAGTGTTTCTTCATACGACGAATGACCGTTCGCCGCTGCCGGTCGTCGCCTGCCTCTTCGATCGCGGCGACACGGCGTTCGCGGAGACGCGGCTGGCCTTCGCGCAGCACATCGAGCGGCGCGGTCCCGCGGACTTTTTCGCCGTCAAACGCGGCGTCGAGCAGCAGTACGGCGCGTTCGCGTTCGACGATCTCGTCGCGTACCTCCGCTTCACCGGCTGGGATCCGGTCGTGTTTCTCGGCGCCTTCCGAACGCTGCTGCGCTACGCCGAGAACGGCGATTCCGTCACGCGCGAAACGCTGCGCGACGTCGCACGGAACGTCGGCGCCGAATACTTCCCGCTGCTCGAGCGCGACGATCTCTACTTCCATCTCGGCATGGTGATGATGAGCGCGCGCGACGGTGCGGAGGCGCTCGCATGGTTTCAGCGTTCGCTCGACCTCCGCGGACCGGACGCCGCGACGCTGACGCACATGGCGCTGTGCCACGGCCTCGTCGCGCAGTGGCGCGAGGCCCGCGCCTGCCTGCGCAACGCGCTCGCGCTCGAGCCAGATCACGAAGAGGCGCGCGAGCTGCTCGCGAAGCTGACCCGCCGCCGGCGCAACTAGACGAAGATGCGCGCTTCTTTCAGCTCGCGGATCTTGTCGCGGATCTCCGCGGCGCGCTCGAAGTCGAGGTTCTTCGCCGCGTCCTTCATCTCTTTCTGGAGGCGCGAGATGGCCTTGTCGAGATCTTCGCCCTGCGCGAGATCGAGCTTCGACTTCTGGCCCGGCAGCGGGATGTCCATGTAGTCGAGGTTCGACATCTTCACGAGATCGGAGTCGATCGACTTGATGATCGTCGCGGGCTCGATGCCGTGCTCCTCGTTGTACTGCTGCTGCACGGCGCGGCGGCGGTTCGTCTCGTCGATGGCCCAGCGCAGCGAGTCCGTGATCTTGTCGGCGTACAGGATCGCCACGCCGTTCACGTTGCGCGCGGCGCGGCCGATGGTCTGAATGAGCGAGGTCTGCGAGCGGAGGAACCCTTCCTTGTCCGCGTCGAGGATCGCCACGCACGAGCACTCCGGCACGTCGAGTCCTTCACGCAGAAGGTTGATGCCGATCAGCACGTCGTAGACGCCCATGCGGTAGTCGCGAAGGATGGCGATGCGCTCCAGCGTCTCGACGTCCGAATGGAGGTAATTCACTTTGATGCCGAGCTCCATCAGATACCGCGTGAGGTCCTCGGCCATCCGCTTCGTCAGCGTCGTCACCATCACGCGCTCGCTCTTCGCGATGCGCTCCTTGATGACGCCGATGAGATCGTCCACCTGCCCTTTCACCGGACGGATGACGATCTCCGGATCGAGGAGGCCCGTCGGCCGAATGACCTGCTCCGCGAAGAGGCCGCCGGTCTTCTCGAGCTCGTACGGCCCCGGCGTGGCAGAGACGTAAAGGATCTGGTCGAGCTTTCCCTCGAACTCGGTGAACGAGAGCGGCCGGTTGTCGATCGCGCTCGGCAGACGGAAGCCATAGTCGACGAGCGTCACCTTGCGCGCGCGGTCGCCGCCCCACATCGCGCGCACCTGCGGCATGGTCTGGTGCGACTCGTCGACGACGAGCAGGAAGTCTTTCGGGAAGTAGTCGATCAGCGTCGGCGGCGGCTCGCCCGGCTCGCGTCCGCTGAGATGGCGCGAGTAGTTCTCGATGCCGTTGCAGTAGCCGAGCTCCGCGATCATCTCCAGATCGAACATCGTCCGCTGCGAGAGCCGCTGCGCTTCGAGGAGCCGGTCCTGCGCGCGCAGCTCCGTGACGCGCTCGTCGAGCTCGACGCGGATGTTCTCCATCGCCTGCATGAGCCGCTCGCGCGGCGTGACGTAGTGCGTGCGCGGATAGATGGCCAGGCGATCGTACGAGCGGCCGGTGGTCTTGCCCGTGACCGGATCGATGCGCGTCATCTTGTCGATCTCGTCGCCGAAGAACTCGATGCGCACCGCGTCGTCCTCGTACGCCGGCCACACCTCGAGCACGTCGCCGCGCACGCGGAAGCTGCCGCGCGCGAGGTCGTACGGCGTGCGCTCGTACTGCATCTCCGTCAGCTTGCGGAGGTACTGCGTCATCGGCTTCTCGATGCCGCGCTCGAAGAACAGCAGCATGCCGTAGTACAGCTCCGGCTCGCCGATGCCGTAGATGCAGGAGACCGAGGCGACGATGATCACGTCGCGGCGCTCGAAGAGTGCTTTCGTCGAGGCGAGCCGCAGCTTGTCGATCTCGTCGTTCTTGGTCATCTCCTTTTCGATGTAGAGATCGGTCTGCGGGATGTACGCCTCGGGCTGGTAATAGTCGTAATACGAGACGAAATACTCGACCGCATTCTCCGGAAAGAAGTTCTTGAACTCCTGGTAGAGCTGCGCCGCGAGCGTCTTGTTGTGGCTGAGGACGAGTGTCGGCCGGTTCAGCGCCTCGATCACCTTCGCGACGGTGAAGGTCTTGCCGGAGCCGGTGACGCCGAGGAGCACCTGATGTTTCTCCCCGGCATTGAGGCTTTCCGTGAGCTGGCGAATGGCCTCGGGCTGATCGCCCTGCGGCTGAAATGGCGAGAGAAGCTGGAAGCGATCGGACATGGTCTCGAAGAAAGGATCAGTGTGCGGGTTGCGGACGAATGGCGTGCGCCTCCGCGACGATCGTCTGCGCCTCGGCGGGATCGACCTTGCTGTCGGCCGCAGCGTCGCGCAGCGCGCGCAGCAGCGGATCGAGCTTTGCCGCGCTGATGCGGTTCGCGCGCAAGTCCTTGCGCACGCGCTCGACTTCCGCGTCGACCAATTGCCGCTGCGCGGGCGTCACCGCGGCGGTGTACATGCCGCGGATTTCGCCCATGGTCATGCCGATGACCCAGTCCATCAGATCGGTTAGTCCGCCGCTCGAGAGCCACACGCCGCCGGCGACGAGGATCGCGAGCATGAGCACGGAGGCCGCGCCGCAGCCGAAGGGAACCCAGCGTGGAAAGACGGCGTTCGGGGTGGGACCGGAGTAGTACTCGGCGGGCCACTGGAACCGCCGCGCGGGAGGCGCAGGGAGGTCGGTCATCGCGCCGCGAGAGAGTATCATGTGCGCAATACCCGCCTCGCGGTCGTAAGGAAGATACGCAAACCAATGCCTGCTCTTGCGAATATCTCTGTGCTGATTCTCGACGACAACCCGCTCGTGCTGAAGCTGGGCCGCGCGCTGCTCGAGCGTGAAGGCTGCACGGTGCTGACGGCGTCGAGCTGGATCGAGTTCAATCACGTGCTCGCCGGCAACACGCCCGACATCATTTTTCTCGACGTCAACCTGCCCAGCATCAAGGGCAACCGCCTCAGCGAAGTGCTCAAGTCGCAGTCGAACAAGAAAGACATCCCGATCGTGCTCATCTCCGATCTGCCCGAGCGCTCGCTCGAGGAGATGTTCCCCAGCTCCGGCGCGAACGCGTGGATGCGCAAGCCGCTCACGCGCGACAAGATGATCGACATGATCACGCGCTACGTGCCGACCGCGCGCGCGTGAGCGCGAACGCCGCGAGCGCGATCAGCGTCACGGCGCTGATCGCGCGTCCGCGCACGAACGACTCCGGCAGATAGACGAGACGCACGTCGTGCCGTCCGCGCGGCACGAACACGGAGACGAACGCGAGGTTCGCGCGCGTCGATTTCACGCGGCGGCCATCGATGTACGCGCGCCAGCCATTCCACGCGGTGTCGGAGACGACGACCCAGCCGTCGCCCTGCATGTCGGCGTCGAAGCGATACATGCCGCGACGCGAGCGCTCGCGCAGGACGATGCTGCCCGGACCGTTGACGCGTTCCGGCGCGGGCGTCGCCGCATCGACCCACATCCGGTCGCGAAAGTCGGTCTCCTGCAGCATCTCCGCGAGCTGCTGTTCGGGCGTGCCGCCGAGGCGCACGCGTTTGGGGACCGAGACGCGCGGAATGACGTTGGCGTTTTCGAGGAGCATCGAGCCCGGCATCGCCGCGACTTTCCGCCAGCCGTTCGGGACCGGCGCGTCGTCCGCGGCGACGGCGAAGCGGATGTTGAGGAAGGAGAGGAACGGCCGCGTGAGATCGGCGACGCGGTTGAACCAGACGACCTGGTGCTGACACCAGAGCGGAAACGTGCGGCCGGTGCCCATGTACGTGACCGCGTCGTAGCCGCGCGCGTCTTCGAGCCCGTAGTAGACGTTCGTCGCGGGGATCAGCGCGTACTTCAGCCCCACAATGCGAAACGGCTCGCGGATGTTCGCGAGCGAATCGAAGAGCGCGAGATGCGGATACGCGGCGTGCGCGGGAAAGGTCTTGTGCGCGCCGGACTCGGAGATGGTGCGCTGCGCGAGTAGCAACCCGAGTAACAGCGGCAACGCGGCCCGCGTGCGCGTGAATGCGAAGAGCAGCGCGGCCGCGGCGAGAAATCCGAGCTCGGCGTGGATGCGATACGTGCCCCAGTCGTTCGGCAGCGGCGCGAGGCGCACGTGCTGCGTGAGCCACCACGTGCCGGCCGCGAGCAACGCGAGCACGATGCCGCACGGGAGCGCCGCCGCGCGCGGCGCGCGCAGCGCTTCTTCCGCGCCGATCGCAGCGAGAAACGCGAGGAACATCGCCGCGGCGAACGCGAGTCGCTCGTTGTGCGTGATGTCCAGCAGCGGGAAGTGCTGCAGCGCGTTCGCCGCCGGTCCCCACGCGATGGCGACGGCGATGCACGCGATGGCGCTCGCGACGAAGAACCACGTGTCGCCGCGACGGCGTGTCACGGCAAACGCCGCCAGCGCGAGCGCGATGCTGCCGACGGCGAAGCTCTCCGCGCGCAACGGCGGCAGCTCCGGCACTTCCCACTTGCGCAGGTAGAGGTACGGAAAGAGATCGGTGGCGAGATACGCGAGCATCTGCGTCCGCGGCGCCGCGCGATCCTCGTGCGACCAGACGCGCACCTTGTATTCGTATTCCGCCGACTGCGCGATGGCCTTGCGCATCGGCAGGATCTGGATCGCGCAGAGCGCGAGCGCGACGAGGCCTGCGACGAGCGCGGTGACGATCGGCCGCATCGGCGCGATGCGCAGGCGGATCATCGTGAACACCGCGTACGCCGATGCGAGCAGCACGACGTGCAGCAGCGTCTCCGGATGTCCGAGCATCAGCACGAGCGTCAGCGTCGCGGTGAGCAGCGCCGCCGAGCGGACCGTTGGCGCGGTGACGATCCGCCGCGCCGCGAGCATCACCAGCGGCATGCACGCGCTCGCAAAGCCCAGCGGCCATTCGATGTAGAGCACGATTGAGGTCGAGCCGAGCCACGCCGCCGCACCGATGAGCGACGCGCATTCGCTCAGCTCCAGCTCACGCGCAAAGAGAAACGCGCAGAGCCCCGCCGCGAAGAACGCGATCGCCGCCGTGAACGTGAAGCTCTGCGCCGCCGGCAGCAGACACGCGATCCACGTGAACGGACTGAACACCGCCGCCTGCGCGCCCGCCGCGAGCAGATGCCCGCAGAGGTTGTATGCGTTCCACAGCGGCCACTCCCCGCGCGCGAGCGACTCCTGCACCACGCGGCGCCACGGCAGCATCTGCGAGTAGATGTCCGTGACCGCGATGTTGTGCGGCGCGCCGATCCCGTACTCCCCTTTCAGCGCCGCCAGCGGCTCCGACTGATACGGATGATCGATCGGCGCGTACACGCCGCCGGTCACGAGCGCATATCCGACGAAGAGTAGCGGCATCGCCACGAGCACGATCGCCGCCGCACGTGAGAGCGGCGTCACGAACCGGTGCGCGAGCGCGAGCAGCGCGAGCGCGGTCAGGAGGTAGAGAACGAGCGTCATGCGGCGCGCCGCATTGTGCCATCGCCGCTAAAGCCGCTGTGCGCCGTCGAGCTTACCGAGCGTTCGATCGAACGTGCCGAGCGGCAGATGTCCCGACTTGCGTGCGATCGCCAGCACCAGACAGTCAGAAAATCCGAGGGCGGGCTGCCGACGATAGGACTCGAGCGCCGCAACGACAGCGTCTGCGTCCTGCAGCGTCAACTGCGCGAGACCGAGCAGTTTCTCGATGCCGGCGATGAGCTGGCCGGGTTTCAGGTGATAAGCGGTTTCGAGAACCCACACGGTCTCGGCGAGTACCAGCTGTGGCACCCATGCTCCCGGTTCTACGAATGCTTCGGCGAGCGCGACTTGCCTCGCATCGTCGCGCGTCACGAGCCGCACGAGGACGTCGTGTCAACGGCGCGCATGCTTGGCGCGGATGTGCTTCGCGATGGTCGCCTTCACGTCCACGCTTTTCTCGGGCGGTTGACCGCCGAACAGCGCTCGATGAACGTCTTCGAAGGAATAGCGGCCGGCACGGCGCACGAAGACGAGTTCGCCGTCCTGTTCCCATTCGACGATCGATCCCGGCCCGATTCCGAGCTTGCGCCGGATTTCCGCGGGAACGGCGATCTCGCTCTGTGCCGTCAGCTTCGATTGCGCGCGCGCCATGGCTCGATCGTACCTCGGTCGGGACGTATTGACCACTGCCTAAGGTTGCCACCGCCGCGCCGCCTCACTCCTCGTTCCGCTCGCCGCGTTCGCGAAACCGTTGCCGCGCCGCGGCGGCGTCGGTTTCGTACGTCACGCCGGAGAGCTCGGTCGGGCGGAGGTCGACGCAGGCGGCGATGGAGAGCGTGGCGTCGAGCAGCGCGGTGGCCATCCCTGTGGGCGTCTTCGGGGCGGAGGCGGAGAGGGCGATGCTTTCGTGATCGCGAATCGCGGCGAGCGACACCACGGCGTGCAGTCCCTTGCGCAATTGCGGGGCGTGGCGCATGTGGCGCGGACGCGTGCGCAGCGTGTAGTCGGCGCGCGCGCCGAGGGAGATGAAGCCGTTGACGGTGAACGGCTCGGGGCGGTCGGCGTCCTTCACGTCGCGCAGCAGACCCCACGAGCTCATTGATATCAAAGTGTCGCGAGCCGCCGAGCCAGACCCAGACCACGGCCTCGATGTCGTGCAGCATCTGCCAAGCGATCTCCTCGTATTCGCCGGCGCGGCGCTGGCGCTCCATCAGCGTGTCGATGAAGCCGACGGTCGCGACCAGTTGCAGCACGCTGCAGCCGACGCTGAGAAGGACGTCGTCGCGCGTCAGATGTCCGGTGTGGTTCAGCGCGAGGTAGAGCAGCACGACGCCGCCGCCGAGGAAGCAGCACGACCAGTCCCACGCGAAGTCGCATCGCAATGGGAAGACACGACGCGATGCGATTTGTGGCGCGCCGTGCGCGTTAGTGCCCGCTGGTGTCGGTGTTCGGCGCGGGCGACTCCGCGCCCTCGCCCGTGCGCGCCGACGCGTCGTTCGCGGCCTGGGTCGGCTCCGCTTCCTTCGGCTGATAGAACGGTCGCTGCAGGTAGTACGGTAGTTTACTGACCTCGACGCTGGCGCCGCTGCAGTCCTTGTCCGGCTCCTGGCCCGCGACGAATGCCTGGTTGACGACGCGGCTGCACGGACCCGCGCCGCGGCGTCCGCTGTAGAGATCCATCGGCACGACCACGACCCCCGCGGGCGGCTCGAACTCCGGCTTCGGCGTCCGCAGCTTGAGCGTCTCCAGCTGTTTCTCGACGTCGATCCAGATCGGCAGCGCGACTTCGGCGCCGGTCGCGCCGCCGCCGAGCGACTTCGACGGATCGTCGTAGCCGGTCCAGACGCCGATCGTGTACTCCGGCGTGAAGCCGATGAACCACGCGTCCGTGTAGCCGTTCGTGGTGCCGGTCTTCCCCGCGAGCGGCGGCGCGAGCGTATGCGCCGCGTAGCCCGTGCCGCGATCGATGACGCCCTTGAGCATGTACGCCAGCTCGAACGCGACCTGCGGCGAGGTGGCCTCGGAGAGCTCGGACAGCGGCTCGTCGAGCGCGCGCTCGGTCTGGTCGGCAATCTTCCGGATGTAGCGTGGCTTGACGTAGACGCCGTTGTTGATGAAGACGTTGTACGCGGCCGTCATCTCCACCGGCGAGACGCCCGCGGCGCCGAGAGCCAGCGACGGATACTTCGGAAGATCGGAGGTGATGCCGCAGCGGCGCGCGAAGTCGACCACGCGGTCGCCGCCGGCCATCATGTACGTCTTCACCGCGGGCACGTTGATCGACAGCTCGAGCGCGCGCTGGATCGTGACGATGCCGGCGTACTTGCCGTAGTAGTTCTTCGGCGCGTACGTCTGATTTCCCACGGGAATCGCGATCGGCGCGTCGAAGAGCGTGTCGGCCGGCGTGAGTCCTTTCTCGAACGCGGCGCCGTAGACGAACGGCTTGAACGACGAGCCGGTCTGCCGCCGCGACTGCACGGCGCGGTTGAACTTCGACATCTGGAAGTCGTAGCCGCCGACGAGCGCTCGGATCTCGCCGCTCTTCACGTCGATGGCGACGATCGCGCCCTGCACGACCGGCATCTGGTCGAGCATCCACTTGCGCGCTTTGGTCTTCTCGTTCTCGCTCTGCAGGACGTAGACGAGATCGCCGCGTTTGACGACGCCGTCGAGCGTCTTCTTCGTGGTCCACTTCCACGACTCGGGGTCGAGGTCGATGCGGTCGCGGTTGACGCGCACGGTGACGCGATCCTTCCCCACCGCGAGCACGACCGCGGGATAGAGACGATCGACGGTGTACGGCTCGCTGCTCCAGCTCGGATCGCGCCACGTTTCGGGATCGAGTCCTTCCGCGACGAGGTTGCGCGAGGGCTTGCGGAAGCCGCGGCGTTTGTCGAACCGGCGTAAGCCGCGCTGGAGCGCGATTTCGGCGGCTTGCTGCATGCGCAGGTCGAGCGTCGAGTAGACCTTGAGCCCGCGCTGGTAGAGGTTCTCGACGCCGAACTTCTCGTTCTTCTCGATGTACTGCCGGATCTCTTCGGCGAAGTACGCGCCGACGCGCGGAGCCTCTTCTTTATACGTGCCGAGAATGAGCGGCGTCGACACGGCCTGCTGATACTGCTGGCGCGTGATGAAGCCTTCCTTCAGCTCGCGGCTCAGCACATAGTCGCGGCGCATCTTCGCGCGATCCGGATGCGAGATCGGGCTGTAGAACATCGGCGAGCGGATGAGCGCGGCGATGGTCGCGCCCTCGGCGATCGAGAGATCTTTCGCGTGCTTGCCGAAGTAGAGGCGCGAGGCGGCTTCGATGCCGTACGCGCCGTGGCCGAGGTAGACCTGATTCGCGTAGAGCTCGAAGATCTGGTCTTTGGTGAAGTCCTTCTCGATCTGCACGGCGAGAAAGACCTCGTTGATCTTGCGGCGCAGCGTCTTCTCGGGCGTGAGGAAGACCTGCTTGGCGAGCTGCTGCGTCAGCGTCGACGCGCCCTGCGCGCGGCGGCGTTCGATGACGTCCTTGATCGCGGCGCGGATGATCGCTTTCGGATCGACGCCGCCGTGTTTGTAGAAATCGGCGTCTTCGGTGGCGACGACGGCGTTGACGAAGTTCTGCGACATCTCGCGCTTCGGCACGACGATGCGGCGCTGGATCGAGTACTCCGCGAACGGCAGTCCGTTGCGGTCGTAGATGCGCGTGATGATAGCCGGCTGATAGTCGATGAGCTTGCGGACCGCGGGCACGCGCACGGCGTGCGCGAAGAGAAAGCCCGCCGGAACGCCGAGCAGCGCGGCGACGAGCAGCAGGAGCAGGCGCGCGCGGCGCGAGCGCGGCGGGGCTTGCGGAACGAGCTCGGTCACGCGCTCAGTTTATCCTGAGCCCGCGCCGAGATCCGCTCGCGACTCCGCGCCTCAGGATAAAATCGATCGCAATGTCCGCGAACCCCATCGCGCCTCCCCATCCGGACTGGAGCCGGCTGGTCGGCGACTCGCTGAAGCACAACGGGCCGTGGCACACGTACGCGAAGCTGCTCGAGGCGCGGCGCGTCTATCCCGACGACCTCTCGCTGCGCGGCTACGTGGAGCTCGTGCGCAACGCGATCGTGCGCGAATTGCTCGCGCATCCGCGCGGCATGCAGGCGGTGCCGAAGCTGAGCGCCGAGTTCCTCTCGAACTTCGACCGCTTCAATCTCAACGCGCAGGAAGGCTATCTCGTGTCGCTCATCGACGGCCGGCTCGATCTGCAGAAGCTGCTCATCCTCAGTCCGTTCGATCCGTTCACGACGCTGTTCATTCTGGCGAAGCTGCAGCAGGAGCGCGCCATCACGGTGCCGCAATGAGCTTCGCCATCTCGCTGCTCGACAAGCTGCCGAGCGCCATCGCCGTCGTCACGGAAGCGGGCACGATCGGCTATCGCAACCGCGCCTTCGAAACGATCTTCGGCGACGACGCGGCGCAGTGGCTCAACGAGGCCGCGCGCGCGGTCGCGGGCGAGCGCGGCTGGCTGCAGGGGTTCTTTCTCGACGGCGACGAACAGAAGTCGACCGACGTCGAGATCGAAGGCCGCGTCTACCGCATCGACCGCATCCTGCGCGTCGACGAGGCCGACCTCCGCGGCGTGGCGCTGTCGTTCGACGACGTCACGAGCCAGCGCGAGGCGGAACAGGCGAAGTCGGACTTCACCGCGCAGATCGTCCACGACCTCCGCGGGCCGCTCTCGGGCATCCAGGGCACGCTGGAGTTCGTGCTCGCGCAGGAAGGGACGAAGCTCGACTCGATCTACTCCGACCTCCTGCAGGAAGCGCAGCGCGAGTCCGAGCGGATGATGAATCTCATCAACGAGATTCTCGATTTCTCGAAGATCCAGTCGGGCAGCTTCACAGTCGAGACCGAGCCGGTGCGCGTGGCCGGTGTGCTGAAGCGCGCGGTGCGCAGCCTCCAGCAGGTCGCCTCGCGCGACGAGGTCTTCCTCCTCACCGCGCACGGCCGCGACGTGCCGCAGATCATCGGCAGCGTGGAGAAGCTGACGCAGGCGGTGATCAACCTCATCTCGAACTCGCTGAAGTTCACGCCGAAAAAAGGGCTGATCTCCGTCGGCGCGCAGATCGTGCGCAACGGCGATGCGCCCGAGGCGATCGTCATCACGGTGACGGACACGGGGATGGGCATCAAGCCCGATCAGTTGCAGACGATCTTCGAAAAGTACAAGCAGAGCGGCAACAAGTCGCTGCGCGGCGGCGGCGGCACGGGACTCGGCCTCTACATCGTCAAACAGGTCATCGAGGCGCACGGCGGCGAGGTGAGCGTGGCGTCGATCGAAGGCGTGGGGACGTCGATGGTGCTGCGGCTGCCGGTGAAGCGAGTGGCCTAGAGAATCGCGTCGATCCCGTACGCGATCTCGTCTTCCGTCACGTCGCTCACCACCACGCACTCGCCAACTTTGCGCGGGAACACCATCACCCGCGCGGTGCCGGTGTTCTTCTTGTCGTGCTCGGTCGCGGCGAGGATGTCGCGCCGATCGAGCTTCGGCAGCGGCGACGGCTCGTACTTGCGGATGGCTCGCTCGATGCGCGCCGCTTCGTCTCGCGCGAGGAGCCCGCGGCGCACGGCGATCGCGTTCGCGCCGATCATCCCCCACGCGACGGCCTCACCGTGCGTGAGTCCTTCGTAGTGCAGCGCGGCCTCGATGCCGTGGGCGATCGTGTGGCCGTAGTTGAGCAGCCGCCGCAGGTCGGCCTCCCGTTCGTCGGCGGAGACGATCTCCGCTTTGACGCGGATCGCCGCGCGGACGACTGCGTCGAGATCGAACGCATCGCCTTCGAACCGCTCGAAGAGCAGCGGATCGCCGATCACGCCGCCTTTCAGCGCCTCGTACAAGCCGGAGAGCCGCTCGCGCGGCGGCAGCGTGTCGAGCACCTCGAGATCGCTGACGACGGCGCGCGGCGGATAGAAGCTGCCGATGAGGTTCTTGCCCTTCTCGTGGTTGACGGCGAGCTTGCCGCCGATCGAGCTGTCGACCTGCGCGAGCAGCGTCGTCGGCACGTGCACGAGATCGATGCCGCGCAAATAGATCGACGCCGCGAAGCCGGCCGTGTCGCCGAGCATGCCGCCGCCGACGACCACCGCCATCGCGTCGCGGCGTGCGCCGCGGTCGAGGAGCTGCGTGACGACGTCGTTCGCCGTCGCGAGGGTCTTGTTCGCCTCCCCTTCTTCGATCGTCAGGATCTCGGCGTCGCGAAACGAGCGCGCGACGCGCATGCCGAAACGCTCGCGCAGCGCGTGCGAGGTGATGACGAAGACGCGCCCGCGCGGACGCACGGCCTCGCCGACGCGATCGAGCGCGCCGCGTTCGACGTAGACCGGATAGTCGCTCGACTGGCGGATGACGAGGAACGGCGTCATCGCGTCATCGCTTCAGCGCGATCCCCAACTCGTCGAGCTGCTTCGCGTCGACGTCCGACGGCGCCGCGCACATGAGGTCCTGCGCGCGCGCGGTCTTCGGGAACGCGATCACGTCGCGCAGCGACTCGGAACGCGACATGAGCATCGCCAGCCGATCGACGCCGAGCGCGATGCCGCCGTGCGGTGGCGCACCGTAGCGGAACGCGTCGATGAGGAAGCCGAACCGCGCCTGCGCATCCTCGGCGCTGATGCCGAGAGCCTGAAACATCCGCTGCTGAACGTCGGGCTGATTGATGCGGATCGAACCGCCGCCGAGTTCGATGCCGTTGAGCACGACGTCGTACGCGCGCGCGAGCACCGCGCCGGGATCGCTGTCGAGGAGCTCGAGGTGCTCGGGACGCGGCGAGGTGAACGGATGGTGTCGCGCGAAAAAGCGCTGCGACTCGTCGTCCCATTCGTACAGCGGAAAGTCGGTGACCCAGAGGAAGTCCCAGCGATCGTCGGGGATCAGCTTCTCGTCACGCGCGACGCGCAGCCGCAGATTCGCGAGCACGTCCCACACGACGGTCTGCTTCCCGGCGACGACGAGCGCGAGATCGTTCTCGTTCGCATGCAACGCGGCGCGCAGCGCGTCGAACGCCGCGTCGTCGAGGAACTTCTTGATCGACGAGCCGCGCTGCGCGTCGAACTTGATCCACACCAGGCCGCTCGCGCCGAGCTTCTTCGCGTCTTCCGTCAGCTCGTCGATGCGCTTGCGCGAGAACGACGCGCCGCCCGGCACCACGATCGCGCGCACGGTCGCCGCGGCTTTGAACGGCTCGAAACTGGTCGTCTTCGCGGCATCGGTGATGTCGACGAGCTCCATGCCGAAGCGCGTGTCGGGGCGGTCGATGCCGAAGCGGTCCATCGCCTCCTGCCACGTCATGCGCGGGAACGGCGTCGTCACGGCGATGCCGGCGAGCGGGAAGATCTTCTCGAACAGTCCCTCCATCAGCGCATAGATGAACTCTTCGTCGATGAACGAGCACTCGACGTCGATCTGCGTGAACTCCGGCTGGCGGTCGCGGCGCAGGTCTTCGTCGCGGAAGCAGCGCGCGATCTGGAAGTAGCGCTCGAGTCCCGCGACCATGCAGAGCTGCTTGAAGATCTGCGGCGACTGCGGCAGCGCGTAGAACTCGCCCTTGTGCACGCGGCTCGGCACGAGGTAGTCGCGCGCGCCTTCGGGCGTCGACTTCGTGAGGATCGGCGTCTCGACTTCGATGAATCCGAGGCCGTCGAAATAGTTGCGCGTCGCGGTGAGCATCTTCGAGCGCAGCACGAGATTGCCCGCGAGCGACGGCCGGCGCAGATCGAGATAGCGATACTGCAGGCGCAGCTCTTCGGCGGCGTCGGTGTCGTCTTCGATCGCGAACGGCGGCGTGTCGGCGCGGTTGAGAATGGTCACGACCTTCGCGACGACTTCGACGTCGCCGGTCGGCAGCTTGGCGTTCTTCTGCGCGTCCGCGCGCTCGAAGACCTCGCCTTCGATGCGCACGACGAATTCGCCGCGCAGTTCCTTCGCCGCGGCGACGACGTCGGCGGACGCGCCTCGCTCGCGGTCGACGACGACCTGGCAGATGCCGCCGCGGTCGCGGAGATCGATGAAGATCAGCTCACCGAAGTCGCGGCGCTTCTGCACCCAGCCGTTGAGCGTAACGGTTTGACCGACGTGGTCCTTGCGAAGAGATCCGGCGAAAACGCGAGTCATTGTGCGAGGTAGCTTTCCTTGATGTCGACGTAATGCTTCCACGATGCTTCGAGATGTTCGAGCTCGTCGTCCTTCAGCGGACGGACGACGCGCGCGGGGACGCCGACGACGAGCGTGCGCGGCGGCACGTGCATGCCCGGCGGCACGAGCGCGCCGGCGCCGACGAGCGCGGATTCTCCGACGACCGCGCCGTCGAGCACGCGCGAGCCCATTCCGATCAGCGCGCCTCGCCGCACGGTACATCCATGCACGATCGCTCCATGCCCGATCGTCACTTCCTCGGCGATGATCGTCGGCCACTCGTTCGTCGTCACGTGGAGCACGGTGTTGTCCTGGATGTTCGTGCGCGAGCCGATGTGGATGAAGTGCACGTCGCCGCGCAGCACGGTGCCGTACCAGATCGAGCAGTCGTTGCCGATCTCGACGTCGCCGATGACGGCCGCGGTTTCCGCGACGAACACGCGCTCGCCGAGGCGCGGCTGCTTGCCGCCGTGCGGTCTCAGAATCATGGCGCGCGACTTTATCCGAAAGCGGATTTCTGACAAACCGCAACGCGCGCGGCGTCTCCTGCGTAATCAGCTGCGTGCTGAACTCGACACGACGGTCGATCCCTGCCCTCGCACTCGCGCTCATCGTCTGCATGCAACACTGCGCCACCGCGGCGGTTCCCGCGACGTCCGCCGCCGCGGCGCATCAGGACGGGGTGCAGCTCGCGGCGAACAGCCACGCGCCGGGTCTCGCGATCGCCGTCGTACGCGGCAAGCGGATGGTCTGGTCGGATGCGATCGGCGCCGCCGACATCGCGACGAATGCGCCGGTAACGATCGACACCGACTTTCGCATCGGCAGCGTGACGAAACTCCTGACAGCCACGCTCTTCGCGAAGCTCGTCGCGCGCGGCGTCGTGCATCTCGACGATCCCGCAAGCCGCTACGTGCCCGAGCTCACCAACGCGAACATCACCCTCGGGCAGCTCGCGCAGCATCTCTCCGGCATCCGCCACTACGGCCGTTCGGATTACATGAACACGCAGCACTACGACGGCGTATCCGCGGCGCTGCCCAAGTTCATCAACGACCCGCTCGTCGCCGCGCCCGGCGAGAAATACACGTACTCGAGCTACGGCTACAACCTCCTCGGCGCCGCGCTGGAACGCGCGACGAAGACGCCGTTCGACGAGCTGCTCGCGCGCGAAGTGCTGCGGCCGTTCGGCATGCGCCACACGTTCCGCGAGCCGCCCGCGAACGCGCGCGTCGTGAAGTTCTACGACCGCGACGACAAGGGCGCGCTCTCGGAGTCGCCGGCCGTCGATCTGAGCGATCGCATTCCGTCGGGTGCGTATCTGTCGACCGCCGGCGATCTCGCGCGGTTCGTGAGCGGCGTGCTCGCGTTGCCGCCGGCGACGCGCACGCTCCTCTTCACGTCGGGCAAAACGTCGGCGGGCAAGGAGACGAACGTCGGACTGGCGTGGCGTCTCGCGACGGACGACCGCGGCCGCGCGTACGTGCATCACGGCGGCGACGCCGTCGGCGGACGCGCGTTCGTGCTGGTCTATCCGCGCGAAAACATCGGCGTGGTGATCCTCGGCAATCTCTCGTTCGCGCGCATCGGCGAGAAGGACGCGCAGCAGCTCGCGGCGCACTTTCTGCCGTAGCGCGGCGGTCTCCTGACAAACGTCAGTGGCCGCGCCGCGCATGACGGCGCAGATTGCTCGCATGCAGCCTGCCGCATTCCGCCACCGCGCGCACGAGGTCACACGCATCGAGGCGTTCAGCGACGTCGTGTTCGGGTTCGCGCTCACGCTGATCGTGGTCTCGCTGGAAGTGCCGAAGACGTTCGCGGAGCTGATGCACTTGCTGCGCGGCTTTCCCGGCTTCGCGATCTGTTTCGCGATCCTGATGTGGATCTGGCACGCCCACCACACGTTCTTCCGCCGCTATGCGATGACGGACGAGCGGACGATCCTGCTCAACACGCTGCTGCTGTTCCTCGTGTTGTTCTACGTCTATCCGCTGAAGTTCATCTTCAGCGTCGTCACCGGCTCGATCGATCCCGGCACGGGCGATGCCGTCGCGCTCTTCGTGATCTACGGCCTCGGCTTCGCCGGCATCTTCGCGCTGCTGGTGTTGCTCTACCTGCACGCGCTGCAGCGCCGCGACGAGCTCGCGCTGAGCGCGGCCGAGGCGCACGACACGCGCACGTCGATCGTCATGTACGCCGGGTATGTCGGCGTGGCGATGCTATCCGTTCTCATCGCGCTCGTCGCGCCGCCGCGACACGTCGCGTGGGCCGGCTGGACGTACTTCATCCTCGGCCCGATCAGCGCGTGGATCGGCACGTCGCGCGGCCGGCAGCGACGGCGCATCGCGGAATGAACGTCCGCGCGGCGTCAGCGATGCGGCAGCGCGTCGCGCCACTGCAGCCACCAGCGTTTGACGTTGCCGAGGCCGAGGGAGCGGCGCCAGGTGTCGACCATCGCGGAGTTGCCGGCGATGATGCCTTCGCGCGTGACGCCCTCCGGCGGATTCGTCAGCGTGGCGAGGCGGTCGTAGATCTCGCCGCGGCCGCGGATGTCTTTCTGGTCGAGCAGCGCGAGCAGCGACATCGCGTCGCGCGGCTTCGCGTACTGCAGCACGAGGCGCAGCAGCCCCGCGTCGTGATTGAAGTCGAACGCGTGCAGCGCGAGACGGAACTCGCGCGAGGCGTCGCTGTAGTACGGCGTGCCGGGGCCGAGGCTGGCCGTGAGATCGGCCTGCGCGCCTTCGGGGATGAGCGCGGAGCGTTTCGGTCCGTCGAAGTCGACCCAGCCGGAGACGACGCGCACGAGGCCGGACGAGCCGTCGTAGTGCAGCTGAAACGCGCAGCCGACGTCGCTGGCCAGGCCCGACGACGTCCGCACGCCGAACGTGAACGGCGGCGCCCAGACGCGCGCGTCGACCGTGCCGCGCTCGAGCCAGATGCGGTGCGTGCCGGCGCGCGTTTCGTCGAGCGTGATTACGCTGTCGGGCTTGACGTGCAGCTCGCCGATGCGCGCGACGTGTACGGTCATCGACGACTTCGCGTCGGTGGCGATCGTGTCGGCGACGCCGATCGTGTCGCGCGCTTTCGCGACGCGTCCGTTGATGCGCGGCTTGCCGTCGATCGCCGCCACCTGCCAGCGTCCGTCGGACGGCCAGTCGAGGCGCCGGAAGTAAAACGCGATGACTGCCGCGGTGAGGACGCAGATCAGTACGGCCGCGGCGGCGAGCCAGAGCATGCGGCGCGAGCGCGGGTTGCGCGGCGCTTTCGTCGCGAGTGGTTTGTCGTGGCGGTAGCGGCGCAGCACGCGTTCGAGGCGCGCGGTTTCGGCGTCAGGCGTGCCGCTGCGATCCCACAGATAGCGATCGTCGTCGTTCATGCGGAACCCTCCAACGCTTCGCGCAGCAGCCGCATGCCGCGATGCAGGTTGACGCGCACGGAATCGGGCGTGAGCCCCGTGCGCGCCGCGATCTCGGGACCGGTCATCCCTTCGACGAGCCGCATGAGCAGCGTCTCGCGATACGCATCGGGCAGCGCGCGGATCGTCGCCAGCGCGTGCCGCGCCGCGCGCTCGTCTTCCTGCGTCGAGGCGACGCTGGTCGTGTCCGTGAGCTCCACTGCATCCACCGTTTTGCGCCGCCAGCCGTTCGCGCGGTTGCGCGCGATCGTGGCCAGCCAGCCGCCGAACGCCTCCGCCTCGCGCAGTCCGCGCAGTTTCGCGAACGCGGTGAGGAAGACGTCCTGCACGACGTCGTCGGCGTCGGCGGGCGATGCCACGCGCGCGAGCGCGACGGCGTGCACCATCGGCGCGTAGCGGGCGTAGAGCTCGCCGAATGCGCCGCGGTCGCCTTCGCGCGCCGCGCGGACCAGTGGTGCGTCGTCGGTCACAAGTTCGATGTCGTCCTCAAGAGCAGGTTGATCGTCGCATGGAGCACGCCGTTCGCGTCGCGCGTCGTCGCGATCACGTTCGCGAACGCGCCGCGCGCACGCGACTCCGCGCGCATCGCCGCGGTGACGTGCGCATCATCGTCGAACTGCACTTCGTTCAGCCACTGTTTCGGATAGCCGCCGCCCCATGCCTGCAGGTGAATGTGCGCGGGGATGTCGCGGCCCGGATACGCGCCGGGGCGGATCGTGCGCAGCTCGAAGCGACCCTGCGCGTCGGTGATGCACGTCGCGCGCAGCCGCGGCTCTTTCGCGCCGGGCGCGTGATAGAGGCCGCGCGCGTCGGTCTGGTACGCGTAAATCGTGACGCCGGCGGCGGGCGATTTTCCGTCCGGCGCGAAGACGCGGCCGTGGACGACGAGCGGCGTGCCGGGCTCCGTAGCGGTGGTGAGCCAGCCGATGTACGGACTGGCGAGGAGAACGATGGTCAGCAGTAGTTGCATGCGATGCCTCCGCGAAGAAAGAGGCGCACGTGGCGCGAAGCGTTAACGCCAGCAGCGCCGCGTCGAGAAGCCCCACGTCAGCGCGAAGGCGAGACAGACCGTCGCGGCGGAGAGCGTCGCGCGCGTCGGGCCGATGTGATCGGAGGCGATGCCGACGCCGAGTCCCGACAGCGCCATCGTCAGCGTCACGAAGCCGTAGTCGGCGGAGAAGACGCGGCCGCGGATGAAGTCCGGCACCTCGCGCTGCAGGCCGTACGTCGACAGCTGCCACGCCGCGCCGCCGCCGAGGTGCGCGGCGAAGATCGAGAGGAGCCCGGTGACGAGCGAATGCGACAGCGCGAGCGACGCGTAGCCGGCGCCGAAGAGGAGCACGCAATAAGCAATCGCCCGGTAACGCGCGTCGTCGCGTTCCGCGAGCGCGCGCAGGAGAAACGGTCCGACCAGCGCGCCGACGCCGCGCGCGGCGAAGAGCAGGCCGATGCCGAGCGCGCCGGCGCGGAAGACCTCGCGACCGAATACGCTCAGCATCGCCACGACGCCCGCGCCGAGGCCGTAGCCGCCCTTGACCGTCAGCAGCGCGAGGATGCGCGGACGCTCGCGCGCGAACGACAGCGTCTCGCGGATCGACTCGCCGAGCGGCGGATGCGCGTGATGCGCCTCGCGCGGCTCCGCGAACGCGCCGCGCACGCGGCCGAGGAGAAACGCGGAGAAGAGAAAGCTCGCCGTGTCGACGAGAAACGAGGCGTCGCGGCCGAAGAGCATCGTCACCGCGCCGCCGATGGCCGCGCCCGCAGCGAGCATCGTGCCCCACGTCGAGCCCATGAGCACGTTCGCGGTGGCGAGATCCTCCGGCGCGACGAGGTTCGGCAGCGCCGCCTGCGACGCCGGCTCGAAATACGCGGAGCCGAAGGCGATCACGATCACGCCCGCGTACGCGAACGGCAGCAGCGCGGGACTCCGCGCGAGCAGCGGCAAAAGACACGCGACCGCGCGCGCGAGATCGCACGCGATCATCAGCTTGCGGCGGTCGACGCGGTCGACGATCGCGCCCGCGTGCGGCGTCGCGAGAAAGATCGGCAGCGTTTGCAGCAGGAGGATGACCGACACGAGCGTCGCGGAGCCGGTCAGCTGCAGCACGAGATCGAAGAGCGCGACCGTGAGGAACCAGTCGCCGCCGAGCGAGATCAGCGTGCCGGAGTAGAGCAGGCGAAAGTCGCGGTTCGTGCGGAGAAGGCGAAGGTACGCGCGCAAGCCGCGGACAGGATGCCATAGTCGAGTGCGCGCGCCGCCGCCCGCCGCGCTGGCCTTATCCCTCTTCCGGGATTGCGTGTCCTGCCGCGCCGGCGCGGTCGTACGTCAGGAACGAGAACGGATAGTCGTTCTTCTCGTCCGCCTCGAAGTGCTCCGCGTCGACGAGGTGCCATTCGTTGACGTCGTCAAAGTCGGGAAAGAACGCGTCGCCTTCGATTTCGGCGTGAATGCGCGTGAGGTACATCCGCTGCGCGCGATGGATCGCGAGCCGGAAAATCTCGCCGCCGCCGGCGATGAACGGCTCGGGATCGCGCGCGTCCGCGGCGAGGCGCAGCGCGTCTTCGAGCGAATGCACGACGGTCACGCCTTCCGGCGCGTAATCGGCGCGCGTGGTGATGACGACGTTCGTGCGGCCGGGCAGCGGCTTGCCGACGGACTCGTACGTCTTGCGTCCCATGATGAAGTGGTGGCCGAGCGTCAGCGACTTGAGGCGGCGCAGATCGGTGCCGAGGTGCCACGGGAGGCCGTTGTCGCGCCCGATGACGTTGTTCGTCGTGAGCGCGGCGATGATCGCGGCTCTCATACGGCGATGGGCGCCTTGATCGACGGATGCGGATCGTAGTGCTCGAGCGTGAAGTCGCTGAACTTGAAGTCGAACAGCGACCGAACGTCGGGATTGAGGCGCATCGACGGCAGCGGGCGCGGCTCGCGCGTGAGCTGCTCGCGCGCCTGCTCGAGGTGGTTGAGATAGAGATGCGTGTCGCCGAGGGTGAGAATGAACTCGCCCGGCGCGAGGTCGGAGACCTGCGCGACCATCATCGTCAGCAGCGCATACGACGCGATGTTGAACGGCACGCCGAGAAAGACGTCCGCGCTGCGCTGGTAGAGCTGACACGACAGGCGTCCGTCGGCGACGTAGAACTGGAAGAGCGCGTGGCACGGCTGCAGCGCCATCTTGTCGAGATCGGCCACGTTCCACGCGCTGACGAGCAGGCGCCGCGAGTCGGGATTGCGGCGGATCTCCGCGATGACGTTGCTGATCTGATCGATGTGGCGTCCGTCGGGCGCGGGCCACGAGCGCCACTGATAGCCGTAGACGGGACCGAGCTCGCCGTTCGCGTCCGCCCATTCGTCCCAGATCGTCACTTTGTTCTCGTTGAGCCAGCGCACGTTCGTGTCACCGGCGAGGAACCACAGCAGCTCGTAGATGATCGAACGGAGGTGCAGCTTCTTCGTCGTCAGCAGCGGAAATCCGGCCTCGAGATCGAAGCGCAGCTGGTGTCCGAAGATGCTCAGCGTGCCGGTGCCGGTGCGATCGGTTTTGCGCGTGCCGCGCGCGAGGATCGTCTGCATCAGATCGAGGTAAGGCTGCATCCGCACAATGTTACCCTTTGCCCCCCAATGGAGTACGTCCAAGAGATCCTTCATCTGGGCGGCGTGTCCGTGCCCGCGCTCGCGGAACGCTTCGGCACGCCGCTGTACGTCTACGAGGCCGCATCGATCCGCAAGCAAGTCGCGAACGTGCGCGACGCGTTCGCGGCGCTCCCCTTCCGCCCCTTTTACGCGATGAAGGCGAACTCGAACCTCGCCTTGCTGCGGTTGATCCGCGAGCACGGCTTCGGCTGCGACGCGGTGTCGCCGGGCGAGATTCACCTCGCGCTGCGCGCCGGCTTCGCGCCGGAGTCGATCTGGTTCACGTGTTCGAACACGTCGTTCGAAGATTTTCGCGCGGTGCCCGATCCGCGCATCGTCATCAACCTCAACTCGGTCTCCGAGATCGACAAGATCGTCGAGCTCGGGCTGCCGAATCCGGTCGCGCTGCGCGTGAATCCCGACGTCGGCGCGGGACATCACGCGGACGTCATCACCGCCGGCGAGAGCGTGAAGTTCGGGATCGACCTCGCGGAGCTCGAGACCGCGCGCATGCTGCTCGAGGACGCGGGCTCGTCGATCGTCGGCCTGCACGCGCACATCGGCTCCGGCGTCGACTCGCTCGCGCCGCTGCTCGCGTCGGCGGAATGCCTCCTGGAGCTGATCGACGACTTCCCCGAGCTGCGCTGGCTGAATTTCGGCGGCGGCATCGCCACGCCGTACCGTCCGGGCGACGCGGAGTTCCCGATCGCGGAGTACGGCGCCGCGCTTGCGCGGATCGCCGGACCGCGGCTGCGCGAGCGCAACCTCACGGCGATTCTCGAACCGGGGCGGTATGTCGTCGCGGCGTCGGGCGTTCTCATCGCGCGCGTCACGACGAAGCGCGTCAGCGCGGGCGTCGACTGGGCCGGTGTCGACGCCGGCTTCAATGATCTCGTGCGGCCGTCGAAGTACGACGCGTATCACCACATCGTCAACGCCACGCGCGGCGAGACCGGCGCGCTGCGCGAGACGTACGACGCTTCGCTGCACCGCGAGGAGATCGTCGTGGCGGGCAATCTCTGCGAGTCGGGCGACGTCTTCACGCGCGCGAACCATCGCGTGGTCACGCGGGCCATCGAGCCGCTGCGCGTGGGCGATCTGGTCGCGTTCTGCGACGCCGGCGCGTACGGCTTCTCGATGGCCTCGCACTACAACGCGCGTCTGCTGCCGGCGGAGGTGCTGGTCGACGGCGGCGAGGCGCGCATCATCCGCGAGCGGCAGGGGCTCGATGATCTTTTCCGAGGAATGGAATGAAGATTGGTAAAATCGTTACCAATGCATTTGCCACGACGGTTGCCATGCTGCTTGCCGGTTGCGCCACCATGCCGAATCCCAAACCGATGCTCGATCTGAAAATCACCAACGGCCGGATCGTCGACGGCACCGGCGCGCCGTGGTTCCGCGGCGACGTCGGCATCGAAGGCGACACCATCGTCGCCATCGGCGACCTGCACGACACGCCCGCCGAGACCACCATCGACGCCCACGATCTCCTCGTCTCCCCCGGCTTCATCGATCTCCTCGGCTGGTCCTACGAGAACTCGTTCGACGACCCGCAGGTCGAGGCGAAGCTGCGCCAGGGCGTGACGACCGAAGTCGGCGGCGAAGGCACTTCGCCCGCGCCGCAGCGCGCCGACAAGGTCACGCCGAAGGCGCCGTGGAAGACGCTCGGCGACTTCCTCGACGCGCTCGACCACCACCCCGCCGCGATCAACTTCGCCATGCTCGTCGGCGCGTCGAACCCGCGCGAGATGGTCATCGGCGACGTCAACCGCGCGCCGACGATGGACGAGATGCACGCGATGGAAGCGATCGTCGAGCAGGCCATGCGCGACGGCGCGATCGGCATCTCGACGTCGCTCATCTACCTGCCGGCCATGTACTCGACGACCGACGAGATCATCAACCTCGCGAAGGTCGCCGCGAAGTACGGCGGCGTCTACTTCACGCACATGCGCGACGAGGGCGACCACATCGACAGCGCGATGGACGAGGCCTTCCGCATCGGACGCGAGGCGCACATCCCGGTCAACATCTGGCACCTCAAGATCGGCGGCCGCGCGAACTGGGGAAAGATGCCGCACGTCCTCGAGCGCATCGAGACCGCGCGCGCCGAGGGCATCGACGTGGCCGCGAACGTCTATCCGTACGCCGCGTCAGGCACGGGTCTCAGCACGCTCGTTCCCGACTGGGCGCTCGAAGGCGGTTACGCGGAGCTGCGCAAGCGCCTCGGCGATCCCGACGCGCGCGCGAAGATCGCGGAGGCGCTGCGCGCGCAGGTCGCGAAGCGCGGCGAGCGCGGGATCTACATCACGCAGGTCTACAACAAGGACGACGAGCGCTACACGAAAAAGTACGTCCCCGAGATCGCGGCGGCAATGAACGTCGCCCCCGAGGAAGCGATCATGAAGTTGTTCGAAACGAATCCGGCGTCGCCGCGCGTCATCTTCTTCTCGATGAGCGAAGACGACGTGCGCACGGCGCTGAAGCAGTCGTGGGTCTCCGTCGGCTCGGACGGCAGCTCGCCGTCGCCGGCGATTCGCGCGGCGGGAACGGCGGTGCATCCGCGCTCGTACGGCACGTTCGCGCGCGTGGCCGGACACTACGTCCGCGACGAGCACCTCTTCACGATCGAAGAGGCCGTGCGCAAGATGACCTCGCAGGCCGCCATCCGCGCGAACCTCACCGACCGCGGCGTGCTGCGCCCGGGCATGAAAGCCGACATCATCGTCTTCGATCCGAACACCATCGCCGACGTGGCCACGTTCGAAGACCCGCACCATATGTCGGTGGGGGTGGCGGACGTGGTGGTGAATGGGAAGTTGGAGATGCGCGACGGGAACGTGAACGGCGTGTATGCGGGGAAGGTGATTCGAGGGAAGGGGCATAGAGGGAGAAAAGCTGAATGAAGAATGCAGAACGCAGAATGCAGAATTCAGAAAGGGGAACCGAAGACGCGGAGCGCTTCTCAATTCTTCATTCTGCGTTCTGCATTCTTCATTCAGCTTTTGAAGCGAGCAACCACGCATGAGCGACCAATCCGCAAAACTCATCCGCACCGTCGGCCTCCCCGGTCTCGTCGCCATGTGCATCAATGCCGTGGTCGGCTCCGGCGTCTTCCTCCTCCCCTACGAGTCGTACAAGCTGCTCGGGCCGTTCTCGTTGTGGGCGCCGCTGCTGTTTGCGATTCCGGTGTTCGTGCTCGTGCTCTGTTTCGCCGAGGCGTCGAGTCACTTCACGGAGCCGGGCGGCGCGTATCTGTACGCGCGGTCGGCGTTCGGCGATTTCGTCGGCTTCGAAACGGGCTGGATGAACTGGCTGGCGCGCACGACGTCGCTCGCGTCGCTGTCGAATGGCTTCGTGGTCGCGCTGGCGCTCTTCTTTCCGTCGGCGAAAGAGACCGGGCCGCGCGCGGCGATCATCATCTCGAGCATCGTCGTGCTCGCGCTCATTCACCTGGTCGGCGTGAAGTACGGCGCGGCGTCGATCTACGTCTTCACGACGGGGAAGCTCGTGCCGCTGGTCGGCTTCATCATCATCGCGCTCGTGGCGTGGAAGACGAACCCGATTCCGGCGTCGCTGCATCTGCCGCCGGCGGGCACGGACTGGAACGGCGCGGCGCTCTTCATGCTCTTCGCGTACGCCGGCTTCGAAAACCTCGGCGTGCCCGCGGGCGAGTTCCGCAATCCGCGCCGCGACCTGCCGCTCGCGCTGCTCGCCGGCACCGTCGCCATCGCCGCGTTGTACGTCCTCGCGCAGCTCGGCGCGATGTCGGCGCTGCCCGATCTCTCGACGAGCGACACGCCGATCGCCTCCGCGGCGGCGGCCATCGTCGGTCCCGTCGGCGCGATCGTCGTCACGCTCGGCGCGCTGCTGTCGATGGCGGGCACGAACTCCGGCACGATGCTCGAGGGCTCGCGCATGCTCTTCGCGCTCTCCCTCGACCGCAACCTCGGGCCGCTGTCGTACGTGCACCCGCGCTTCCGCACGCCGACGTTCGCCATCCTCGTGCACAGCATCGTCGCGGCCGCGCTCGCGCTCGGCGGCTCGTTCCGCCAGCTGGCGATGCTCTCCGCCGTCGCGCGTCTCACGACGTATCTCGTCACGTGCGCGGCCGTGCCGCGGCTGCGCAAGCTGAACGAAGGCTTCCGGACGCCGGGGCTCGTGCTGCCGATCCTCGGCGTACTGATCTCGCTCGCCTTCTTCTTCAACATGAACCGCTTCAACTTCCTCGCGGCCACGCTCGCGCTGGTCGTCGGCGCGCTCGTGTATCTCGCGTCGACGCGCAGGCCGCGCGCGCTCAGAACATGAACGTGCAGATCGCGACCGTCGCCAGCGCCGCCACGAGATCGCCGATGAGCGCGGCCGGCACCGCGTGGCGCGTGCGCTTCACGCTGACCGCGCCGAAGTAGACCGCGATCACGTAGAACGTCGTCTCGGAGCTGCCGTACATCGTCGAGGCCATGCGCGCGAGGAGCGAGTCGGGGCCGTAGGTCTTGATGAGGTCCGTGGTGAACGCGAGCGAGCCGCTGCCGGTGAGCGTGCGCAGCACCGCGAGCGGCACGAGCTCGGCCGGAAAGCCGGTCGACTGCAGCAGCGGCTTGAGCGCCGCGTTCAGGAGATCCATCGCGCCCGACGCGCGGAACATCCCGATGGCGACGAGAATGCCGACGAGGAACGGGATGATCTTCACGGCGACGTTGAAGCCGTCTTTCGCACCGTCGACGAACGCGTCGTAGACCTTCACCTTCCGGATGATCCCGACGAACGGAATCGCGACGAGGAGGAACGGCACCGCCCACACGGAGACGGTTTCGAGCGCGTGGCGGATCACTGCGCGACCTCCGGCTGGCGTCGCGCGACCGGGAAGAAGCGCTGCAGCAGTTTCGCGGAGAGCACGGCCGCGACGGCGCCGGCGAACGTCGCCACGAGCGACGTCGCGATGATCGCGGTCGGATTGCGCGAGCCCGCCGCGGCGAGCACGCCGAGCATCGTGCTCGGGATCAGCTGCACGCCCGACGTGTTGAGCGTCATGAACGTGACCATCGGATTCGACGCGGTCTCCGGTTCGGGATTCAGCGTCTGCAGCTCTTCCATCGCCTTGATGCCGAGCGGCGTCGCGGCGTTCGACAGGCCGAGCATGTTCGCGGCGAGCGACATGACGATCGCGCCGTTCGCCGGATGCTCCGCCGGAACCTCGGGGAACAGGAGCCGCAGCAGTGGCCGCAGCGCGCGGCCGAGGAGCGTCACGAGGCCGGCGGCTTCGGCGATGCGCATGATGCCGAGCCAGAGCGTCATGATGCCGATGAGCCCGAGGGCGATCTCGACGGCGGTCTTTGCGGAGTCGACGGCGGCCGTCGTGACGGCGGCGGCGGTGCCGTTGAACGCGGCCACGACGAGCGCGATGGCCATGAGCCCGAACCAGATGTAGTTGAGCATGGCGCGGAGGATACCGCGCCGAATCGCGCGCTTGTACTATGCGCGTCATCGTGCGCCGCGTCGTGCTGCCGATCGTCTGTCTCTTGATGTTCGCGTGCCGCGCCGCGCCGCCGCGCGTGACGACGCTCGGCGACACGTGGCTCTACGCGCGCACGCCGCCGCGCTCGACGCCGCCGGCGTCGGGGTGGAGCGGCAACGTCGCCGGCGATCCACGCACCGACCTCTGGTTCCGCCATCCGCTGCCGGCGGTGATGCCGGACGACGCGCGGATGGTCACGCGCGCGTACATCCCGGCGTTCGTGGTGTACGTCGACGCGACGCCGGTCTACACGTTCGACGATCCCGGCGCGGACTCGCGGCTCACGCTGCACGTCGTCGAGCTGCCGCCGCATAGTGCGGGACGCATGCTGTACGTGCGCGTGCCGCACGCGGGCGAGCCGCCGTACTTTGGCGGCAATCCGCTGCTGGCGACGCGCGGCACGCTCTCGTCGGCGCTCGTGAGCGTCATCTTCGCGCCGTTCCGCGTCGACGCCGGCGAAGCGCTCCTCGGCATCGCCCTCGCGGTTTCCGGCCTGCTCGCGCTCCTCGTCTCGGCGCTGCGGCGCGACGCGGATCGCACGCTGCGGCTCTTCGGCTGGTTCACGCTGCTGTACGGCACGCGCGTCGCGCTGCAGACCGCGTTTCCGATCGCGCTCGGCGCGCGCTGGTCCGACTCCGTGCGCGCGGCGGCGATCATCACCTACATCATCAACATCCCCGCGTGGATGCTGACGCGCGAGCTGATGGGCGACGGCTGGCGCGGCTCGCTGCGCTGGCTGATCCGCGTCTTCGTCGTCTTCGCGCCGATCGGCGTCGCGTCCGACTGGATCGCCGGCCGCGCCGAATCGCTCGACGCGGTGAACCACGTGCTCGTCATCGCCGCCGGTCTCATCGTCGCCGTGAACCTGCTCGTCGAACGGCGGCTGTGGACGCGCGAGCTGCGCGTGGTTGTCGCCGGCGCGCTCGCGTTTCTCCTCTTCTCGATGAACAACAACCTCGCGCGCCTCGGCGTGTTGCCGTGGCAGAGCGCGGTCGAGACGCCGGGCTTTCTGCTCTTCGCCGCGGCGCTCGGCTACGCGGCGACGGTGCGCTTCGTGCGCGGCGAGCGCGAACGCCTCGCCATCGACAACGAGCTCGCGACGGCGCGCGAGATCCAGCAGTCGATCCTGCCGCCGTCGATGCCGGAGGTCGCGGGGCTGCGCGTCGACGCGCGTTACGTCCCGGCGTCGTCGGTGGCCGGCGATCTGTACGACTTTTTGCGCGTCGGGGCGACGCACGCGGGCGTTTTCGTGGGCGATGTCGCCGGCCACGGCGTGCCCGCGGCGCTGATCGCGTCGATGGCGAAGATCGCCGTGACGTCGCAGGAGCGGCTCGCCGACGATCCGGCCGCGCTGCTCGACGCGCTCAACCGCACGCTCGCGCGCGACCTGCGCCGCGGCTTTCTCACCGCGACGTACTTGTGGTTCGACGCCGGCGCGCGCCGCGTCACCGTCGCCAACGCGGGGCATCCGCCGCCGCTCCTCGTGCGCGGCGACACCTTCCTCGAGCTCGGCCCGCCGTCGCCGCTCCTCGGCCGCTTCCGCAACGCGACCTACACCGCCGCCGCGTACGAGCTGGCGCCCGGCGACCGCATCGTCGCGTACACCGACGGCATCCTCGAGGCGCGCAACGCGCGCGACGAAATGTTCGGCGAGGAGCGCTTCCGCGACGTCGTGCGGCGCAACGCCTCGCCCGACGCCGTGATCGACGCGGTCGTCGCGTGGCGCGGCGAGGCGAGCGAAGACGCCGACGACCTGACGCTCGTCGTAATCGACGTCGGCGCCGCATGAATCCGCGCGCGCGCCGCGCACGTAGGCGTCTATCGAGGAGAGACACCATGTCCGCGGAATCGAACAAGCAGCTCGTGCGGCGTCTGATCGAAGAAGCGCAGGAAGGCGGACGGCTGGAGGTCGTCGATGAACTGCTCGGCGACGACTTCGTCGACTACTCGCCCATGCCCGGCTTGCCGCCGACGCGCGACGGCGTGCGCATGCTCTTCGCCGGCCTGCGCGCGGCGTTCCCCGATCTGCGCATCACCATCGGCGAACAGATCGCCGACGACGAGAAGGTCGTCACGCGCAAGACCTTCGACGGCACGCACCGCGGTCCGTTCCTCGGCGTGCCGGCGTCCGGCAACCGGGTCGCGTTCGAAGTGATCGACATCCTCACCGTTCGCGACGACCGCATCCGCGAACATCGCGTCGTGCTCGACCGGCTGTCGCTGCTCCAGCAGCTCGGCGCAAGCTGAACGCGCGTTGTGCTAGAACGAGCGGCGTGAAGCTCCGCCTCACGCTGCTCGCGCTGCTCGTTCTCTCCTGCCACGAAGCGCCCGCGCCGGCGCACTCGGAACCGCGGCCGTCGATCCTCCTCGTGACGCTCGACACCACGCGCGCGGACGCGATCGGCGATGCCACGCCGGCATTCAACGCGCTCGCATCGCGCGGGCTGCGCTTCACGCAGGCGTACTGCACCACGCCGCAGACGCTGCCGTCGCACAGCTCGATGCTCACCGGCCTCTATCCGCCGGGACACGGCATTCACGAGAACGGCCGCTATCTCGCGGCGAACGAGCCGGTGATCGCGGAGCTCGTGAAGAACGCCGGCTACGACACCGCGGCCTTCGTCTCCGCCTTCGCACTCGCGCGGCGCTTCGGCCTCGCGCGCGGCTTCGACGTGTACGACGACGAGCCGTCCGCGGGACTGCAGGAGCGCTCCGCGCGCGAGACGACCGACCGCGCGGTCGCGTGGCTCGCGCAACGTTCGACGAAGCCGCGCTTTCTCTGGGTGCACTACTACGAGCCGCACTACCCGTACACGCCGCCCGAGCCGTATCGCACGCGGTACGCGAAGAATCCGTACATGGGCGAAGTCGCGGCGATGGACGCGCAGCTCGGGCGCCTGGTCGCGGCGTTCGACGCGAACGCCGGCGCCGCGCGCGCGATCGTCATCGCGGGAGATCACGGCGAAGGACTCGGCGAGCACGGCGAGGCGCAGCACGGCAATCTCATGTACCAGTCGACGATGCACGTGCCGCTCGTCATCGTGGGACCGGGCGTGACTCCGGGCTCAAACGCGCAGCCGGTCAGCACGCGCCGCATCTTCCACACGATCCGCGACTGGGCGGGCCTCGGCGACGAGAACAGCCTGCGCCGCGCGAACGGCGAAGTCGTCGTCGCGGAAGCGATGAAGCCGTTTCTCGACTACGGCTGGCAGCCGCAGATGATGGCCGTGGAGGCGCAGCAGAAAACGATCCGTGCCGGCGCGCTCGAGATCTATGACGTCATCGCCGATCCGCACGAGACGCACAACCTCGCGGTCGCAAACGCGACGTCTGCCTCGCTTTCGCGCGCCGTCCGCGCCGCGCTCCGCGACTATCCCGTGCCCTCCGCGAACGCCGCCGCGCCGCCGCCGTCGAGCGCGATGTCGACAGAAGACCAGAAGAAGCTCGCCGCCCTCGGCTACGTCGGATCGACCGTGGCGCCCGTCGTCCGCGCCGATGCGCCGCGTCCCGCCGACATGACCGCACTCTTTCCGCTGCTCGATGACGCCGCGGGGCTGTTCGTGCGCGAGCAATACGCGGCAGCGATTCCGCTGCTCGAGAAAATCGTCGCCGCCGATCCGCACAACCTCGAGGCGATCCTCCGTCTGGCCACCTCGCACTCCTCCCTCGGCCACGACGCGCAGGCCGTCGCCGCGTACGAGCGCGCGCGCGCCGTCGCGCCGCAATCGCAGGATGTCGAGACGTACTTCGCGCTGCATTACGCGCGCACGAAGGATTGGCAGAAAGCGGAGCCGATGCTCGAGCACGTCCTCGCGCAGTCGCCGGAGCGCGTGCCCGCGCTGGAGGCGCTCGCCGCGATCCGCGAGCGCGAAGGTCGCCTCGACGACGCGCTCGCGTTGCGGCAGAAGGTCGCCGCGCTGCGTGCGCCGACCGCCGCGGAGCTCGTGCACACCGGCACGCTCGCGATGCAACTCGGTCAGACGCCGGTGGCGATCGACGCGTTCGAACGCGCGCGCGCAGCCGGCGCGAACGTCGACCTCGAGCTCGGCGTGCTCTATCTCGCCGATCGCCGGCTCGCCGACGCGCGCGATGCGCTCGACCGCGTCCCGGCGTCGAGCGAGGCGTATCCGATGGCGCTCTTCAAGCGCGCGCAGGTCAGCGTCCTACTGCGCGAGCCCGACGCGCCGGGGCGCATCGCCGCGGCGCGCGCGCATGCGAACGCGATGACGCGCGAGCTCATCGCACGCGAGCGGCTCTTTCAGTAAAAAACGAGGCCGGGCTCGAAAGCCCGGCCTCGTTTCGTCAACAGCGTTGACCGAGGATCAGAACTGGAAGCGCGCCGTGAGCTGGAAGCGGCGCGGCGCGTAGAACGACTTCGCCGTCGGCGCCTTCACGCCCCAGTCGGCGCGGTTGAACGTGGCCGCGTTCGGCGCGAGCAGCGCCTTGAGCGTCGCGTCCGAGATCGAGTTCGGGATCTCGACTTGCGCCACCGACTTGTCGTTGGTGAAGCCGAGCGTGCCGATGCGCGTCTCGTAGTTGTACGGCGTCTGCGTGTCGAAGAGGTTGAACACCGCCACCGTGAACTGCAGGTTCGTCTTGCGCGGCAGTCCGAAGTTCTGCGTGTAGTTCAGATCGAGCTGATGGTGCGACGGCGACTTGCGCGTGCCCGCGGGCTCCGCGTAGCGGTTCGTGTCGCTCGTCGAGCCGGTGAGCGGGCGGTACGGCAGCACGCTCTCGAGCTGGTACGGCTGGCCCGACTGATACAGCGCGAATGCGCCGAGGGTCGCGTTCCACGGCATCGCGTAGATGCCGGTGAGCTTGACGTTCTGGCGGCGGTCGCCGCGGAGGTCGCCGTACTTGAAGTCCCACAGCTGGCGGCCGGCGCCGTCACCGATGTTCGACGAGCCGATGAACGTCGCGGCGTCGTTCGCATCGTTGAAGGTCGTGTTGTCCTGGTCGAAGTTGCCGTAGTAGTGGCTCCAGGTGTACGAGCCGTTGAGCGTGAGATTGCGGTTGTGCCACTCCGACTCCGCGGTGGCCTCGTAGTACTTCGTGAACGCGCCGTCGAGGTTGGCGATGACGTAGCTCGAACCGCTGCCGATCGCGCCGAGGATGCCGGTGTGCGCGGAGACGGATCCGAGGTTCGGAACGTAGAGCTCCTGCTTCACGCCCGGGACGTTCGCACCGAACGCGGTGCGCGCGTTGTTGTTCGTGTCCTCGATGAAGTCGTCGCCCTTGCGGTAGCGGCCGTACACGCGCGTGGCCCACGCCGGCGTGAACTGGCGGCTGGTGCCGATCAGGTACTCCTTGATCTCGGGGTGCTTGATGTCGTCCTGCCACCACTTGCCGGACGACGACGCGTTCGGCTGGATGCCGATCTCGTTGCCGCTGGCGTCGAAGTAGACGTTCAGCTGCGCGACGAGATTGCGGTCCCACGACGCGGCGCGCGCGTCGGAGTTCGCCGGCGGCATGTAGCGCGCGGCGCTGACCCACACCGTGTCGCTGCCGTTGTACGCCCACGTCGCGCCGACGCGCGGCTGGAGCATCTCGCTGAAGCCGAACTTGTGCATCTCGTACTTCGTGCCGGCCGAGGCGATGTAGCCGGCGACGTTATCGGCGCGGGCGAGGCCCTGGCCGTACAGCGTGTCCTGGCTGGCGAGCAGGCCGGCATTGAACGACCAGTTGCCCATGTGGATGGTGTCGTTGAACTCGAGGTTGTCCGACTTCACCTCGGAGTGAATGGTCGGCACGCCGCGCGCGCCCTGCTGCGAGACCTGCGCGACGAAGAACGCCGGGACGGCCGCGGCGCCGCAGATCGGCGCGGGGCAGGTGCCGGCCGAGCCGACGCCCGCCGGAATCGTGATCGCGCCCCAGCCATTCGAGAGCTGGAAGCGGTCTTCCGAGTCTTCCTGATGGAGGTAGCCGAAGTGCAGGTCGTGCGTCACGCGGCTGCCGAGCGTGTAGTTGTAGCCGGCCTGTCCGGCCTTGCGGAAGAAGCTGTCGTCGTCGCGCGAGAACTGGCCGCCGCCGACCGTGCCGCCGCCGGTGATCTGGCCGGGCACGCAGCCGAGCGACGACGCGCCGTTCGACGGGCAGATGTAGCCGTACTGATTGATGAACGGCGCCACGAATGCGTTCTGCGCGGTGTTGTTGCCGAGCAGCGTCGGCACGATGAGACGCCCCTGATTGCCGAGGTTGGCGATGTCGAGGTGCGTGCCGTTCGTGAACGCCGGCACCACGTCGACCTTCGTCGACGCGACGCCGATGCCGGGATTGCGGAAGTCGTAGACCTTCGCCGTCGCGAAGCTCTTCGGATTCACGATCCACGAGCCTTCGAGCGAGCCGATCTTGACCGAGTTCTCGTTGCCGGTGCCGGTCGTTCCGGCCTGCACCTGCGTGAACTGGGAGGGGCTCTCGTCGGTCGTCGAGTAGCGGTAGCTGCCGTTGAGGAGCACCGAGGAGAGCGGCGTGTACGTCAGCTTGCCGAACCAGTCGGTGCGGTCGAGCGTGTACTGCGGCAGGTCGCCATAGACGTTCGCCTGATTCTCACGCGTGAACTTCGGGCGGTAGTAGGAACCGTAGAAGAAGAGGCGGTCGCCGATGATCGGTCCGCCGAGGTTCGCGCTGGCCCAGGTGCGGTCCTGCTGGTACGTCAGCACCTGCGTCCCCGACTGGTCGGCGACGAAGTTCTTGTTCAGCGCCTCGTACGACAGCTCGCCGGTGAACTCGTTCGTGCCCGACTTCGTCACCGTGTCGATGAGGAAGCCGCCGGCGCGGTTGAAGTCGATGGCCTTCGCGCCGCCGCGGACGACCGTCACCTGCGCGATGTCGTGCGTGTTCGGGTCGGAGTTGTTGCTGTTCAGGATGCCGAACAGCGGCATGGTCACGTTCACGCCGTCGAACATGTAGACGTTGTCCTGACCGCTCGCGCCGGCGCTCGGGCCGCGCAGCGTGTCGGGGTTGTACATGACGCCGGGGATGAACTTCTGCAGGTCGCTGTAGTTCTGCGTCACCGGCAGCTGCGTGATCTGCTCGGTGTTGAGACCGCTCTGCAGCGCCGTCGACTCGCGGTTGACGAGCGTGGTCATCGCCGTGACGGTGATCTCTTCCGCGACGCCGGCCATGCCCATGGTCGCGTTGACCGTGGTGTCGCTGCTCAGTTGCACGTCCGCGCGGCGCGTCGACGTCTGCAGCCCCGCGAGCGTGTACGTGAGCGTGTACGTTCCGGGGATGAGCTCCGGCAGGCGATAGTCGCCGGTCTCGTTGGTCGTGGTGACGCGCGGCTGCGGCAGGACGTTCGAGCGCGCCTCGATGGTCACGCCCGGCAGCGCGCTCCCGTCGGAGCCCGTCACTCTGCCGCTGATCGATCCGGTCTGCTGCGCGAAGAGAAGCGGCGCGGCGAGACACAGCAGTATGAAAAGGAGAAGGGAACGGCTAACGCGGTGTGAAGCGAGCATCAAGCCTCCTCTGGACGAAAGTGCGATTACGAACCGAAATACGAAAACCCGACGCATGGTAAAGCAAGCGGCCTCTCACCTGCTACGCTTCCGCGCGCGCACATGTCGACGCCGAAAATCCGTCGTTACACCCTTAAGCAACCCGCCAAACCGCAGAAGCAGTACCGCGTCGACTACGACCGCCAGCTCAACGCCGAGCAGCTCGAAGTCGTGATGGCCGGCGAAGGGCCGATGCTCGTCATCGCCGGCGCCGGCAGCGGCAAGACCCGCACCCTCACCTACCGCGTCTCGCGCCTCATCGAAGACGGCGTCGATCCGTCCGAGATCCTCATCGTCACCTTCACCAACAAGGCCTCGCGCGAGATGCTCTCCCGCGTCGAGCAGCTCGTCACCATCGACACGCGCCGCATCTGGGGCGGCACGTTCCATTCGATCGGCAACCGCCTCCTGCGCCGTCACGCCGAGGCCATCGGCTATCGCTCGAACTTCTCCATCCTCGACGACGAGGACGCCAAGGAGACGATGGAATCCGCCGTCTCCGCCCTCGGCATCAAGACGCTCGAGAAGCGCTTCCCGAAAGGCGACGTCCTCCTCGACATCTACTCGTTCCTCATCAACACGCGCACGCCGCTCGAGCTCCATCTCGAGCAGAACTACCCGCATTTCCTTCTCTACAAGGAGGAGATGGTCAACGTCTTCCGCCAGTACAAAGACCGCAAGCGCGACGCGAACGCGATGGACTTCGATGACCTGCTGGTCTTCTGGAAAGTGCTGCTCGACGATCACGAAGACGTGGCCGCATCACTCCAGCGCCGCTACCGGCACATCCTCGTCGACGAGTACCAGGACACGAACAAGCTGCAGGCCGACATCATCGATTCGATGGCGTCCGTGCGGCGGAACGTGATGGTGGTCGGCGACGACGCACAGTCGATCTACTCGTTCCGCGGCGCCTCGTTCGAGAACATCCTCACGTTTCCGCTGCGGTTCCCCGAGGCGACGATCTACAAGCTCGAGACGAACTACCGGTCGACGCGGCAGATCCTGCGCCTCGCCAACGCGACCATCGCCAACAATCGCTTTCAGTTTCGCAAGGAGTTGCAGGCCGTGCGCGGCGACGGCCCCGATCCCGCGGTGGTCGGCGTGGACGACGTGTACGAGCAGGCGTCGTTCATCGCGCAGCGCATCCTCGAGCTGCGCGACGAGGGCGAGAAGCTCTCCGACATCGCGGTGCTCTACCGCTCGCACTACCAGTCGCTCGAGCTACAGATGGAGCTGTCGCGGCGCCTGATTCCGTACGAGATCCGCTCCGGCGTCCGCTTCTTCGAGCAGGCGCACATCAAAGACGTCCTCGGCTACCTCAAGATCGTCACGAACACGCGCGACGAGCTGTCGTGGAAGCGCGTGCTGAAGCTCTATCCGAAGATCGGCGAGAAGACGGCGGCCGAGGTCTGGACGCGCATTCGCGACGCAAACAATCCGCTCGACCGCTTCGTGCGCGGCGTCGACGTGTCCGGACGCGGCGTCGCGGAGAGTCTGCGCTCACTGCGGAGCGTGCTGCAGCTGATCGGCTCGGAGTCGATGCAGCACAATCCATCGGAGTCGATCCGCCTCGTCGTCGAAAAGGGTTACGCCGACTACGCGCGCTCGAAGTTCCCGAACGCGCAGGCGCGGCTCGACGATCTCGAACAGCTCTCGCAGTACGCGCTGCGTTACGAGGACACGGAGCGCTTTCTCGACGAGGTCGCGCTCGCGAATCCGATCGCGGGCGAAGACGTCGCGGTCGTCGGTCCCGAGGACGAGAAGATCGTGCTGACGTCCGTGCATCAGGCGAAGGGGCTGGAGTGGCGCGTCGTCTTCGTGATCTGGCTCGCGGACGGACGCTTCCCGTCGCAGCGCGCGCTGCGCGTCCCCGGCGGCATCATCCGCATCGAGCCGAACCGCGTGCACGAGGCCCTGCCGCTGCTCGAAGGCGCGACGAACGACGCGCCGGTGATCGACGACAAGGGCACGCGCGAGCTCGTGATCCCCGGCGAAGAAGAAGAGCGCCGCCTGTTCTACGTCGCCGTGACGCGCGCGATGCAGGAGCTCTATCTCGTCTTCCCGGTGATGGGCCGCGACCGCGGCGGCATGGACATCCTCATGGAACCCTCGCGCTTCGTCCGCGAGCTGCCGGGCGAGACGTACGAGAAGTGGGTGATTGGCAGCGAATAGCGCGACGCGTACGCGCCGTGCGCGAACGTTAGTCGAAGGAAGCGCCGCTCACTCCGCCGGCAGCTCGTCGATCCGGCACGTGAGTCGCGGGTTGCGCGGGTCGCGCAGGTCGAGCTTGTCCCATGGGACGACGCGCACTTTGGCGGTCTCGGTGCGGGCGCGGAGTTGCAGGAGGAGGAACTGCACGACGTCGCTGACGGAGCGGGTGCGGTGGCTGCCGGCGGCGAGGACCCATTCGCGCACGATCGCTTCCTTCCCCTGTTGTTCGCAGCGGACGTCGAAGACGCGGCCGGCCTTCTCGCCGTTGACGTCGAGGACCTTGCGTCCGAGGAGGAGCTCGAGGTTGACGATCATTGGTTGTGCTGCTCCGGCTCCTTCTTTTTCTTCTCCCGCGACGCGCCGGGGATGCGGCCGATGAGATGTTCGGCGAGCCAGTGCTCGACGTGGTTCGGCGCGTCGCGATCCGAGTCGATGTCGATGGTCACCGCGTTCGCGATCTTCACGACTTTCGACCATTCCACGCGGTACGGTTCGGGCGTTTTGCGGCCGATGAGTTTCCGCAGCGCCTGCAGCCAGCGCTCGAGTCGCGGCGAGAGACGGCGCGCGAGGACGTCGCTGCCCATGTCGAGAAACGCGACGCGCGGCGGCTCGCCGTCGCGCAGCTCCAGGCCGATGCCGTCGACCTTCCCCGCGTTGCATTCGTAGCGGTCGATGAGCTGCTGATCGAGAACGTCGCGGGCGAGCTGGAGTCGTTTCATCGCATCAGCCTCCGATCAGTTCGAGCGGAATCGCGACGACGCTGAGCACGATGGCCACCACCACGACCACCACGCCCACCGCGTTGCTCAGCCAGCCGTTGCGATGCGACTTCAGAAACTTCTCGTCGTTCATCAGCACGATCATCGGCAGGAGCAGGATCGGCAGAATCACGACGGTCAGCGCCATCGAGAACAGCGTCAGCTTCAGCGGATCGATGCCGCTGAACGTCACCGCCGCGGCGAGGATCGGGAAGACGGTGTAGACCATGGCGAAGCGCGCGTCGTCTTTCGGCGGCAGGTCCTCGCCCCACGTCCAGCCGAACGACTGCGCGGTGAGATACGCGACGCTGAGGCTCGCCTCGACCGCCGCGCCGAAGCACGCGATGCCGACGGACGCGGCGAAGAGATAGAAACCGGTCTTGCCGAGGACCATCGAGAGCATGAGAGGAGTCTGCTCGTAGCGGTCGGAGCCGATGCCGGCGGGCAGCAGCGTCTGCGCGGCGACGACGAGCACCGCCATCGCCACGAGGCTGCCGAAGCCCATGCCGATCACGGAGACGCCGCGGTTCACGTTGAGGTCCTTCTCCGTCCACTTGTCCTCGACCGCGCCCGACGAATAGAAGTAGAGCAGGTACGGACTGATCACCGCGCCGATGATGCTCACCGCGAGGAACCAGTAGCTCGGCGCGTCCTTCGGCGGCATCGACGGGATGAACCCCGCGCCGATCGCGTGATAGTCGGGATGCAGCTTCACGACGGCTACGACGAAGACGATCGTCACGAGGCCCAGGATCGCGGTCGAGTCTTCGACGAACGAGAACGAGCCGGACCAGATGAACAGCCAGATCAGCAGCGCGACGGGAAACGCCCACCAGCGGAACGCGATGCCGGTGACGAACTGCAGCGCGAGACAGACGCCGCCGATCTCCGACGCGATGACGAAGAGATCGACGATCAGCTCCGCGGTCAGCGGGAAGACGAAGAAGCGCCAGCCGAAGCGCTCGCGCATCGCGTCGGCCACGGTGTGGTTCGACACCGCCGCGAGCCGGCCGGCCATCTCCACGAGAAAGACGACGCAGAGCGTGCCGAAGGCGAGCGACCAAAGAAGACGGAAGCCGTAGCGCGCGCCGGCTTCCGAGCTCGTGGCGATCGCGCCGGCATCGAGAAAGCCGCCGATGCTCGTGAGGATCCCCAGCGCGATCTTGAGGACGTTCTTCATGAATCGGACTTTTTCGCCAGCGCGGCGAAGGTCCGCGCGAGCGGCGCCGCCGCGGCGGGTTCGTGCGCTTCCGCGGCGCGTTCGAGCGCGTCCCACGCCCGCAGCTGCGCGTCGCGCGCGCGGGCGTCGAGCTTCGTCAGCTTGTTGACCTCTTCGGTGGCGACGCGCGCGGTGCTGCGCGTGTACGCGTCGGTGACGTGGCCGCGCGACCATTCCCGCGCCAGCACGGCTCCGGTCGAGGCCCACGAGGCGGCGGTGTCTCTGGCCTCGTTCGCCTCTTTCTGCGGCGAGCTGCAGGCGGCCAGCACCGCCGGCAGCACGAGCCACGCGACTTTCATGGCGAGGTCTGCAACACAATGCGTGCCAGCCTCGTCCGCCGCAGTAGAATCGCGCGATGCCCAAGCGCCTCGCCGTCGTCCTCCTGGCGCTCCTCGCGCTGGCCGGTTGCCGCAAGCCGGAAACGCCGAAACCCGCCGCGCCCGCGCAGCCGCATGTCGCCGCGAGCGGTCCTGTCGACGGCGGACGGCTCACGCGGCGGCTCGAGAGCGATCTCGGCACGCTCAACTACGTGCTGCAGACGCTCGACGAGGAGCGGCAGGTCTTCGCCTATCTCTACGATCCGCTCATCGATCTCGATCAGAACCTCAATCCGCATCCCGCGACCGCGGCGAGCTGGGACATTCAGGACGGCGGCAAGACGTACGTCCTCCATCTCGATCCGCGCGCGACGTTCAGCGACGGCACGCCGGTGCTCGCGAGCGACGTCGTCTTCACGCTCGGCAAGATCCTCGACGCGGAGTCGATGCAGTTCGCGTCGTGGTTCGAAGGACTCGACCGCAGCGCCACGCGCGCGCTCGACGACCACACCGTGCGCGTCGTCTTCAAACAGGCGCGCGTGACGCAGCTGCTCTCGTTCAACATCGGCGTGCTCCCCGAGCACGTCTACGGCAAGGGCGACTTCGCGAAGATCCAGCGCGTGGTCGGCAATGGCGCGTACACCCTCACCCGCCGCACGCCGGGACAGAGCGTGCTGCTGACGCGTCGCAAGGACTACTGGCGCGCGCGGCCGCCGATCGCGTCGGTCCTCTTCCGCGTCATCCACGACGACGCCGTGGCGTGGCGCGCGGTGCTACGCGGCGACCTCGACGTGAGCCGCATCAGCAACGACACGTGGTTCCGCGTGAAGGACGATCCGGCGGTGACGCAGAAGCTGGCGTTCGTCGATGCGTGGCTGCTCTCGTACAACGCCATCGCGTGGAACCTCGACGATCCGCTGTTCACCGACGCGAACGTGCGCCGCGCGCTCGCGATGAGCTACGACCGGCAGCGCGTCATCACCGAGCTCTATCACGGCCAGGCGCGGCCGCTCACCGGACCGTTCACGCCCGACCAGTGGGCGAACGATCCCGACGTCACGCCGGTCCCCTTCAACCTCACCGCGGCCGCCGCGCTCCTCGGCTCGGCCGGCTGGCGCGACACGAACGGCGACGGCACGCTCGACCGCAACGGCCATCCGTTCGCGTTCAAGCTGCTCGTGCCGTCGGGCAGCAGCTCGTCGCGCGCGGAGTCGCAGGTGCTGCAGGACGCGCTCGCGCACATCGGCGTGAAGGTGGAGATCACGCCGCTGGACGACGCCGCGTTCTTCGATCAGATCCTGAAGCGCAACTACCAGGCCGCGCTCCTCGGCTGGAGCAACGATCCCGATCCCGATCCGTACTCGCTCTTTCATTCCTCGCAGATTCCGCCGGCGGGCCTCAACGTCGTCGGCTACCGCAATCCGGAAGCGGACGCGCTCATCGAACAGGGACGCGTCGAGTTCGATCACGCGCGCCGCGTCGAGCTCTATCACCAGCTGCACGACATCCTCGCGCGCGATCAGCCGTATCTCTGGACCGTTCAGTGGGCGTCGAAGTGGGCCGTCAACAAACGCGTGCAAAACGTGAAGACGGCGAACGGTCTCGGGCTGTTCCTCTGGTATCCGGCGGCGCAAGGGTGGTGGTTGCAGTAGAATCGCGGCATGCCCAAGCTCTTGTGCACTGCTGCATTCGTGTGTCTGCTCGCCTCGCCTCTTCGCGCGGCGGACACGTTCGATCCCGCCAACGCGCCGCATGTGACGTCGGTCCAGGGCAGCCGTCACGACAACTCGGCGGGACTCGGCGACCGTCTCACCGTGCAGGTGCAGGGGCTCGACCGCGTGCTCGCCGCGGCGAACGGCAACTGCCGCGCGATCGTGCTGTTCCTCAACGGCATTCCGATCGACGGCATGCCGCCGGAGTCGTGCGATCCGTACAGCGGCACGGTGCGCTACTTCCTCGACCGCGACACGCCGAACGATGAGGCGTGGCATCGCCTGCTCGGCAGTCCGCGCGGCTTTCAGCGCGTCGTGCGCGTGAGCATCGGCGCGGGCGAACAGTTCTCGTATCCGACGCTGGCGACGATGAAGCTGAGCGTCATTCCGGAGCCGGAGTTCTACACGTTCGTCATCCTGCTCGCGGCGTCGCTGGTGCTCCTGCTTCTGCTCTGCAGCCGTACGACGCTCATCCGCAACACCGTGCCTCCCGTCACCGGCGGCAAGCATCCGTTCAGCCTCGCCCGCACGCAGATGGCGTTCTGGTTTTTCCTCGTCCTCTGCGGCTACGTCTTCTGCTGGCTGATCACGAAGGAGCTCGACACGATCACCGCATCCGTGCTCGCGCTGATCGGCATCGGCAGCGGCACCGCGCTCGGCGGCGCGCTCATCGACACCAACGCCTCGCCCGGCGCGCAGCTCACCGCGCAACCATCGCAAGGCTTTCTCCGCGACGTCCTCGGCGAGACCGGCGGCGGTATCAGCCTCTATCGCTTTCAGATGTTCGTCTGGACCTTCGTCCTCGGCATCATCTTCGTGTCGAGCGTCTACGCGCAGCTGGCCATGCCCGACTTCAACGCGACGCTCCTCGGCCTGATGGGCATCAGCTCCGGCACGTATCTCGGCTTCAAGTTCCCGGAGAAGCGGACGCAGGATCCGACGACGCCTCCGGGCGCGGCGGCGGCCATCGAGAGCAGCGGCGAGTAGCGACTCGCGCCGCGCCTATACTCGCTCGCGCATGCAGCTCCTTCTCCTCTCCAGCTCCAACGTCTACGGTTACGGCTACCTCGATCACGCGGAGCGCGAGTTGCGCGCGCGGCTCGACGGACGCACACGCGTCGCGTTCGTGCCGTTCGCATTGCAGGACCACGAGGCGTACACCGCAACCGCGCGCGAGCGGTTTGCGCGGATTGATTGCGAGGTGACGCAGGTCCGCGGCGCGGCGGAGATCGAGGCAGCCGAGGCCATCTTCGTCGGCGGAGGGAACACGTTTCGACTGCTGAAGACGTTGTACGAGCGCGAGCTGCTCGACGTCATTCGCGCGCGTGTCCGCTCGGGCGTGCCGTACATCGGCACGAGCGCCGGCACGAACATCGCCGCGCCGACGATCCGCACGACCAACGACATGCCCATCGTCCAGCCGCCGTCCTTCGACGCGCTCGGCCTCGTTCCGTATCAGATCAACCCCCATTACCTCGATGCCGATCCGAGCTCCACGCACCAGGGCGAGACGCGCGAGCAGCGGCTGCAGCAGTATCTCGAAGAGAACACGGCGCCGGTGATCGGCCTGCGCGAAGACACGATGCTCTGGGTCGACGACGACGTGACGACGCTGCACGGCCGCAGCTCCGCGCGCGTGTTCCGGCGCGGCGCGGAGCCGATCGAAATCGAGCCGGGCAGCGTCGTCGCGCTGGTCTGATCGCGGCGACGCCTTCGTCCTACTACTCGCGCCAGGCCGCCTGCACCGCGGCCGTGTCCTCGAACGCGCGGAAGCTCGTCACGACGCCATCGCGGATCTGGAAGCGATGCAGCGACGTCACCGCCGCGCCGCGGCCGTTCTTGCGGAAGTGATCGTCCATGTCGACGTTCACGATCACGGCATCGCCCGCGCCCGCGAAGATCGTCGGCTCGAACTTCCGGAACTCGACTTCGCGCGCGAGCGTCGAGAAAAAGTCCGCCACGCCTTCAGGCCCGCGGCGGATGCGATACCACGGGATCTCGGTCGCCGCCGAGTCGGTGCCCCAGTCGCAGTCGTCGGACACGTTCGCGGATGTACGCACCCCATCTCCTGAAACGTTTTCGCGCCTCGCGTCACTACTCCCGCGAAAGGAGAGACTGACCATGGCCAATGCGACTCGCCGTCCCGGTGCCCGCCTCTCGATCCGGCTTTCGAAGAACATCAAGAAGGAGCAGGTGGACAACCTGTTCGCGAAGCTCTACGAGCTGAACGGCTGTCTGCGCTGCGGGCTCGGCGGCTTCGACATCGAGATGCTCACCGATCCGGTCGTCGATCCCGCTCACGAGATCGGACAGATCGAAGGCGTCGGCGGCGCGGTCTTCCACTGACGTTCATCTTCCGTCGTCACCGGCCGGCGCCGCAGCGCGGCGCCGGCCTTCCGCGCGCCACCGGAGCAAAGGAGCCTGCATGCCCGCTCTCGGCACCAGCTACAGCGAACGCGACCCGCGCCTCGCACAGCGGCTCGCGCCGCTCGTCGAGTTCCTCGAGGTCACGCCCGACAGCATCGCCACGATGATCGACGGGCGTCCGATCGTCGACGAAGACGCGCTCGCGCATCTCGAAGAGCTCTCCGAGTCGACGCGCATCCTCGCGCACGGCGTCGGTCTCTCGATCGGCTCCGCGGACGGCTGGAACGACGACTACCTGCGCGTGCTCGACCGTCTCGCCGCGCACGTGCCGCTGGCGTGGCACAGCGAGCACCTCGGCTACACGCACGTGGACGCCGCGCCGCTCGGCACCATGCTCGCGTTGCCGCGCGTCGAAGAGTCGCTCGACCTCCTCTGCCCGCGCATCGAGACGCTGCTCGCGCGTTACCCGATGCCGTTCCTCCTCGAGCACGTCGTGAACCTCCTCCCCGACTTCGCGGAGAGCGACTACACGCACGCCGGTTTCCTGAACGAGCTCGTGCGCCGCACCGGCTGCGGTCTGCTGCTCGACGTCTACAACCTCGAATGCGACGCGCACAACGGCCAGGTCGAGCTGCGCGCGTTTCTCGACGAGCTCGATTTCTCGGCCGTGCGCGAGATCCACATCGCGAACGGCGTCGAGCGGCGCGGGCTGATGCTCGACGTGCATTCGCGGACGACGCGCAGCGAGACGCGGGCGTTGCTCGACGAGGTCCTGCCGCGCGCGACGCACGCGGAAGTGCTGGTGTTCGAGTTCTTATCCGAGGCAGTGCCGGTGCTCGGTGCGAACCGGATTGCGGGAGAGATCGAACTGTTGCGGAGGTGGACGGCATGACACGCGATCTCGCGGAGTTGCAACGGAACCTCACGGAGCTCGTGCGCACGGGCGCGTGCGCGTCGGACGACGCGTGGCTCGCGGATGTCGCGCGCTCGACGGGGCTGCTGGTCGTGCGCGAATGCGTCGCGGCGTGGCGCGAGCTCATCCTGCGGCGCACTTGTCCGCAGACGGCGGCGCGGCTCGAGGCGCGCGGCGAATTCCGCGCGGCGGTGGCGCGGCTGCTGCGGCGCGAATGCCCGATGTACTTCCGCGAGCTGGCGCTGGCATTTCTGGCCGAGGCGGTCGCGCACGACGATCCGGTCGTGGCGGAGGCGGCGGCGTACGAACGCGGCGAGATCGTACGGGCCGTGCTCGCGGCGTAAGCGCCCGCGGACGGCGTCGCCGCGGCATTTCGCGCACGCGTTTCGCGTTCTCCGCTCGAATGCTGCCGCCTCAGTCGGACTTCGATGCCGCCACGCTCGCGGAGAGCCGGGAGAAGGTCGAAGAACCGCCTCTGTACAAAGTCCTCCTCCACAACGACGACTTCACCACGATGGAGTTCGTGGTGTGGGTCCTCGAGACCGTGTTCAACATGCCGGAGGAGCAAGCCATCCAGGTGATGCTCAACGTGCATCTCCGCGGCACGGGCGTGGCCGGGATCTACACGTTCGAGATCGCCGAGACGAAAGTCGAGCGCGCCACCGCGCTGGCGCGGGAGCAGGAGTATCCGTTGTTGATTACGATGGAGAAAGCGTGATCGGAAAGTCTCTGCAGGCATCGTTTGAATTTGCCGTCAACGAGGCGGTGAAGCGGCGGCACGAGTACGTCACGCTCGAACATCTCCTCTTTGCGTTGCTGCACGACCGCGACGTCGCGGAGGTCATCCGCGCGTGCGGCGGCGACGTCGAGGTGCTGAAGACGCAGCTCGACGCGTTCATGAACGAAACGTACGAGCAGCTATCCGACGACGCGCCGGTCGAGCCGGTGCTGACGTCGATGCTCCAGCGCGTCATCCAGTACGCGCAACTGCACGCGCAGAGCGCGGGACGCAAGGAGCTCGACACGCCGCAGATGCTCGCCGCCGTCTATCAGGCCGAGCAGTCGCGCGCGGTCTTCTTCCTGCGCGCGCAGGGCATCCACAAGCTCGACGTGCTGAACTATCTCTCGCACGGCATCACCCGCAAATCGGCCGAGCCGGCCTTCGCCGCGCCGGACGAAGAAGGCGAACGCGTCTCCGGCGATCCGCTGAAGAGCTTCGCCGTCAACCTGCTCGAACGCGCGAAGAACGGCGAGATCGATCCCGTGATCGGGCGTTCGCTGGAACTCGAGCGCACGATCCAGATCCTCTGCCGCCGCCGCAAGAACAACCCGCTTTACGTCGGCGAGCCGGGCGTCGGCAAGACCGCCATCGCCGAAGGACTCGCGCTCAAGATTCAGCAGCACGATGTGCCGCCGGTGCTCAAAGATGCCGAAGTGTGGTCGCTCGACATGGGCGCCGTGCTCGCGGGAACGAAGTACCGCGGCGAGTTCGAGCAGCGTCTGAAAGCCGTCATCAGCGCGCTGGTCGAGAAGAAAGACGCGATCCTGTTCATCGACGAGATCCACACGATCGTCGGCGCCGGCGCGGTGAGCGGCGGCACGATGGACGCCTCGAACCTGCTGAAGCCCGCGATTGCGTCGGGCAAGCTGCGCGTCATCGGCTCGACGACATACGCCGAATACAAACAATCGTTCGAGCGCGACCGCGCGCTCGCGCGCCGCTTCCAGAAGATCGAGATCGGCGAGCCCACCATCGACGAGACCGTCGAGATCCTGACGGGACTCAAGGGCTACTACGAGACGCACCACCACGTCACCTTCACCGACGACGCGCTGCGTCTCGCGGCCGAGCTCTCCGCGAAGTACATCCACGATCGCCATCTGCCCGACAAGGCCATCGACGTGCTCGACGAGGCGGGTGCGCGCAAGCGCATGCTGCGCACGGACGCGAACGCCGCCGCGGAAGTCATCGACGTCCCCGAAGTCGAGACCGTCGTCGCGCGCATGGCCAAGATTCCGCCGCGCACCATCGCTGTCTCCGAGAAAGAGCGGCTGCAGCATCTCGACGAAGACCTGCGCCGCGTGATCTACGGCCAGGACCACGCCATCAAGCAGATCGTCAGCGCGATCAAGCTCGGCCGCTCCGGCCTCGGCAATCCCGAGAAGCCGATCGGCTCGTTTCTCTTCTCCGGCCCCACCGGCGTCGGCAAGACCGAGCTCGCGAAGCAGCTCGCGCAGTCCCTCGGCGTGGAGTTCATCCGCTTCGACATGAGCGAGTACATGGAGCCGCACACCGTGTCGCGCCTCATCGGCGCGCCTCCGGGCTACGTCGGCTTCGATCAGGGCGGCCTCCTCACCGACGCGATCATCCGCACGCCGTACGCGGTGCTCGTGCTCGACGAGATCGAGAAGGCGCATCCGAATCTCTTCTCGATCCTGCTGCAAGTGATGGATCACGCCACGCTCACCGACAACAACGGCAAGAAGGCCGACTTCCGCAACGTGATCCTGATCATGACCACGAACGCCGGCGGCCGCGAGCTGACCGACGCTTCCCCCGGCTTCATGCCGTCGGGCGCGACCGGACGTGGACGCGGCGCGATCGAGCGCACGTTCGCGCCCGAGTTCCGCAACCGCCTCGACGCGTGGATCGCCTTCGAGCCGCTCAGCTTCGAAGTGATCGAGCACGTGGTCGACAAGTTCATCGACGAGCTCCGCGCACAGCTCGTCGCCAAGAACGTCACGATCGAGCTGCGCGAGGCGGGACGCGCGTGGCTCGCCACGCACGGCTACGACCGCGCGTTCGGCGCGCGTCCGATGGCGCGGGTCATCTCCTCGAAGATCAAGGAGCCGCTCGTCGACGAGATCCTCTTCGGCAAGCTCGCGAACGGTGGAAGCGTGACGGTCGACGCGGAGGGCGGCGAGCTGCACCTGCTGTACTGACACTTGACCGCCATCTTCCCCGACCCGCGTTACGCCTCCTCCGACGTCGTCGCGCTCGGCGAGGATCTGCGTGTGTCGACGCTGCGCGAGGCGTATCGGAAGGGGATCTTCCCGTGGCCGCATGACGAACTGCCGCTGCCGTGGTTCTCGCCGCGCCAGCGCACGGTGATCTTCTTCGACGAGCTGCACGTCGGCCGCACGTTGCGCAAGGCGGCGAATCGCGCGCCGTACACCTTCACCATCGACCGCGATTTCCGCGCCGTCATTGCCGCGTGCGCCGCCGTTGATCGTCCCGATCAGGACGGCACGTGGATCGGCTCGAGCATCATCGCCGCGTACACGCGTTTGTACGACGCGGGCGACGCGCACAGCATCGAGGCGTGGGCCGGCGGCACGCTCGTCGGCGGCTTGTACGGCGTCGACGCGGGCGGCGTGTTCACGGGCGAGAGCATGTTCCACCTCCGCGAGGACGCGTCGAAGCTCGCGCTGCTGTTTCTCGTCGAGCACCTTCGCGCGCGCGGCGGCACGTTCCTCGACTGTCAGGTGATGACGCCGCACATGGAAGCGCTCGGCGCGCGCGAGATTCCGCGCGGACGCTTTCTCGATCTGCTCGCGGAGACGCAGGCGCGCGGGCTGACGCTGTTCGGCGCCTAGGTTCCCTGCAAGCCGCGCAGCCGCCGCACGAGCAGCCCGGCCGTGCGCACGATGCCGAGCGGATGCCACAGCAGCGAATAGCCGAGGTGATGGGCGGCGGCGAGGAAACGTCCGCGTGAGGCGGCTTTCACGCCGGTGGTGGCGAAGCGCGTCGCCACGACGAGACGCGCGCGCAGACGATGCATGCGCGAGCGGCACTGCTCGCGAAAGCGGCGATAGACCTCGCGCGTGACGCGATGCGCGAGCGCGGCGCGATCGGAGCGCGGATCGTGGCGCCAGACGCCGTGGATCGCGAGCGCTTCCTCGTCCGTCAGCTCGCGCGCGAGCGCCTGCGCGAGGATGCGCGCCGTCACCGCGCGCGAGAGCGTCGACTGCTCGCTCGCGTGCGTCACGCTCACGCGGCCGGGATGCAGCCGGTAGCGCATCCCGACCTCCGGCAGCATCACGATGCGTCCGCGGCCGATGAGCCGCGTCCAGAGCTCGTAGTCCTGCGAATACGGGAACGCCTCGTCGTAGCCGCCGGCGGCGCGCACGCGATCCGCGCGGTACATCACCTGACTGTGGCCGCCGATCGCGTTGCTGAAGTGCAGCAGGTACGCGACGACTTCCGGCGGCTCCGCGGTGCGGATCGCGCCGACGCGCTGACTCCGCTCGTCGATGATCTCGTAGTTCATGGCCACGAGCGTCGCGTCGGGATCGGCGTCGAGCACCGTCACCTGCTTGCGGAAGCGTCCCGGCATCGAGAGATCGTCCGCGTCCTGCCGCGCTATGTAGATGCCGCGCGCGTGGGCGATGCCGAGGTTCAGCGCGCGCGGAATGCCGCCGTTCTCGACGCAGCGCACGAGCACGACGCGTGCGTCGCGCGCGGCGTAGCGCCAGAGGATGTCGGGCGTGGCGTCCGTCGAGCCGTCGTCGACGATGATCAGCTCGAAATCGGCGTAGTCCTGCGCGAGCACGCTTTCGATCGCGTCCGCAATGAAGCGCTCGCCGTTGAACACCGGCATGACCACGGAGACGCGCGGCGCGACGCTCACGTCCAGACCCTCGCGCCGGGCACGAGACCGAGCGGACGCGAGACCAGGCGGTCCGCGTATTCGCCGTGCTCCGCCTCGACGAGCAGCGTGAGTTGAAAGAGCCGCGCGAGGCGATCGATCCAGCCGCGCGCGTCGCCTTCGTCGAGCATCGCGAACGTGTACGCGAGCGCGTCCGTCTCGCGCGGGAAATGCTTGCGGATGCGGGCGAACAGCATCTCGTGCGTGCCGTCCTTGTGCATCACGCGTAGCGCGTCGAGCACGAGAATGTTCGTCGTTCCTTCCCAGATCGGCAGCACCTGCGCGTCGCGCAACAGGCGCGGCAGCGGACTCTCTTCGATGTAGCCGTTTCCTCCGACGAGCTCCATCGCCTCGGAGACGCATGGCACCGCGAGCTTCCCCGTCACCCCTTTCGCGATCGGCGTGAGCAGCCGCAGCAGCCGCGCGCACGACGCGTCGCCCGCGTCCGCGCGCTGCAATGCCTCGATCGTCTCGAACGTCAGCAGCAGCGCCGCGATGTGCTCCGCCTCGAGATCGAAGAACGTCTCCTGCGCCAGCGGCCACTCGATGACCGGACGTCCGAACACCTGCCGGCGTTCGATGTAGTGCCGCGACTCGTACACCGCGCGGCCGATGACGCCGCAGGCCGCGACGGCGTTGTAGAGCCGCGAGAGGTTGAGCATGTCCGTCATCGCGCCGAAGCCGCCCACTTCCTCCGCCGGCGCGTCGCGCAGCGTGACCTCGCCCGTCGCCATCGAGCGCACGCCGAGCTTCTCCTTCAGCCGCTCGATGGAGAAGCCGGGATTGTCGCGCGTGAGCACGAGGAACGTGCGCAGTCCGCGCGTCCCCTCGCCTCCTCCGTCGACGCGCGCCGTGACGAGCACCGCCTGCGCGTCGACGTTCGAGCAGAACCACTTGTGGCCGTTGAGGCGCCACGTGCCGTCGCTCTGCTTCGTCGCGATCGTCTCGTTCGCGCCGACGTCGGAACCACCCGCGCGCTCGGTGAGGAACATGCCGCCGGTCCACAGCGTCGCCGGATCGCTCGACGTGAGATGCGGGACGACGTGCATCACCTGCTCGTGCGTGCCGTGGCGCGTGAGCACGCGCGCGACGCCGTCGGTCATGCAGAGCGGGCAATAGAGTCCCGCTTCCGCCATCGCGAAGAGATAGCCGAGGGCGAAGCCGGTGACGGTCGACGCATGCGAGAAGTCGTGCGTCGTGTACTTCATCGCGATCATGCCGGAGCCGTAGGCGATGCGCTCCATCTCGCGATAGGCGGGGTGATACTCGACGCGGCAGATGCGCTCTCCGCGCGGATCGTGCGTCACGAGGCGCGGGCGTTCGCGGTCGGCGACGGCGGCGAGCGGCGCGACTTCCTTCGCGGCGCGCTCGCCCATCGCGGCGAGCTGCGGTTCCGCCCAGGCAAACGCATCCGCATCGAGCTTCCGGCGGCAGAGCGCGCGGAAGTCGGGTGATGCGGACCAGTAAGACTCTGTCGGTGACTCGGGGATGGACGACCCGGACGACACGCCACAAGCATAACGGCTGTTCGGTCGCGCGTCGGTACGGAAAGAAGGTTAAACTGCCCGCCACAAAAAACAATCCGAGGAGGTTGCGATGTCGGAAACGCACACGTCCCTCTCCACCGCCGGTGGCGCCACCGGTGACATCGGCAGCTGGCTCTCCCGCATGCTCGCCCGCGGCGGCAAGCTTCCGTGCGCGTTTCGCGTGCACGCGCCGGACGGTACGACCACGCTGATCGGCGACGGCGCGCCGGAGTTCGATCTCTTCATCCGCAATCAGAACGGCCTGCGCGCCCTGCAGTCGATCTCCGAGCTGCGCATCGCCGACGCGTATGTACGCGGCGATCTCGATCTCGAAGGCGACGTCGTGAAAGCGATGTGGCTGCGCGATCTCCTCTCCGACCGCAACGTCTGGCTCAAGCTCTGGCGCCGCCTCCAGCCTCTCATTCTCGGACGCGAGAAGCTCAACCCCGAATGGATCGCGAAGCACTACGACTCCGGCAACGTGCAGCTGCTCGCGCTCGATCAGGATTACTTCGCGTACACGCCGGGCGTGTATCTCTCCGACGACGACACGCTCGAAGAGAGCTCGCGGCGCAAGTACGAGTTCGCGTGGGATCAGCTGCGCCTGCAACCGGGCCAGGAGCTGCTCGAAGTCGGATGCGGCTGGGGCGGCATGACGCGCTACTGCGCCACGCGCGGCGCGCGCGTCACCGGCATCACGCTGTCGAAAGACCAGCTCGGATTCACGCGCGGCGTGATCGAGCGCTACGGCCTCGACGCGTCGGCGCACTATCAGGACTTCTTCACGTTCCAGCCCGGCAAGCGCTTCGACGCGATCTCGTGCATGGGCGTGATCGAAGATCTCTCCGACTATCCGCGCGTGATGCAGCGTTTCTCCGAGCTCGTGAAGCCGGGCGGCCGCATGTATCTCGACTTCGCGTCGGGCAAGGTGCCGTTCGGCACGTCGAGCTTCATCACGAAGTACGTCTGGCCGGGCACGTTCCGCATGACGTACATGCCGGAGCTGATGGCCGCGATCGACAAGTCGCCGATTCAGCTCGTCGGCGTCTACAACGATCGCCACAACTATTACCTCTGGGCGCGCAACGGTCATACGCGCTGGGTCGAGAACCGCGACAAGGTCGTGGCGCAGGCGGGCGAAGAGATCTATCGCCTCTTCCGGCTGCTCTACATGGGCACCGCCGGCGTGATGAACAATCCGTCGCACGAGGTGACGGCGTATCGCCTGGTGCTGGAGCTGCCGGGACCGGGCGGCGTGCGGCAAGGTTAATTCAGGGCACATCCGCGATGCGCATCCCGTGCATCTGCGGATGCGCGCTCGACGCAGTGCGGTCTATCGCGCGCAGTCCGAGGCGCGCCAGCGCGCGTTTGCCGCGCGGCGTGCCGGGAAACGCGTACAGCATCTCCGCGCGCGGCGCGAAGCTCGCGATGAGCGTGCGCAGCGCGGCGGTGAACTCGCCAAAGCGACCTTCCGCGACGATGCTTTCGAGGTAGACGTCGCGGATGTCTTCCGCTTCCTGCGGCGCGAACAGATCGTCGGCGCGCAATGCGCTCTCGCCGATCGTCCCGTCGAGCAACTGCTGCATCGACGCGCGGCGGATCGGAAGGAACGTCGCGTGGCCGACGCGCGTCTCGCCGTCGCGCAACACGAAGAAGCCGCGCGGATTTGCGTCGAACCACTCTTCGATCCGCGCGTGCGGAATCGCGAGCTCCGCGTAGTGCGTCGCCTCGAGCTCGGCGATCCACGCGAGCTCGTCGCGCGTGGCGGGGTCGAAGCGCGTCGTCACAGCTCGACTTGCGCGCCGAGCTCGATGACCTGGTTCGGCGGGAGCGAGAAGAACACCGACGCGCTCGAGGAGTTGCGCATCATCCACGCGAAGACGTGCTCGCGCCAGATGGCCATGCCGCGGCGGCGCGTCGGAATCAGCGTCTCGCGCCCGAGGAAGTAGCTCGTCGCCATCGAGCTCAGTTTGATCGGGCCGCTCGGGTCGATGCGCTCCAGCACCGCGGGCAGATTCGGATCTTCCATGAACCCGAAGTGCAGCATGAGACGAAAGACGCCATGGCCGAGGTCGAGCCACTGGAAGCGCTCGTCATCGCTGAGATGCGAGCGATCCTCCGTCTCGATGGTCATCAGCACGACGCGCTGATGCACGACCTTGTTGTGTTTGATGTTGTGCAGCAGCGTCGTCGGCACGCCGTCGGGATTGCGCGACATGAACACGGCGGTGCCTTTCACGCGCGGGATCTTCGCGGACGCGAGCTCGGCGAGGAACGCATCGACGGAGATCGATTCCGCCGCGAGCTTGTCCGCGAGGATCTTGCGGCCGAGGCGCCACGTAGACATCAGCGTGAAGATCAGCAGCCCGACCGCGAGCGGGAACCAGCCGCCGTCGAGCACCTTCACGACGTTCGCGCCGAAGAACGCGAGGTCGATGGTCAGCAGCGGGACGACGAAGAGCGCCACGCGGCCGTAGTTCCACCCCTTCTTCTCGCGGCGATACGCGGCGTACAGCATCGTCGTCACCGCCATCGTTGCCGTGACCGCGACGCCGTACGCGGCGGCGAGGTTCGACGACTTCTCGAACGCGAGCACGAGGCCGATCGCGGCGAGCATGAGGATCCAGTTGATCGAGGTGATGTAGATCTGCCCGATCTCGCGCGCGGACGTATGGCGGATGCGGATGCGCGGCAGATAGCCGAGCTGCACGGCCTGCCGCGTCAGCGAGAACGCGCCGGAGATGACGGCCTGCGACGCGATGACCGCGGCGGCGGTGGCCAGTCCGACGAGCGGATACAACGCCCACTGCGGCGCCATGCGGAAGAACGGCTCGTCCGCGCCGTGCGGCGAGTGCAACAGATACGCGCCCTGCCCGAAGTAGTTGAGCAGCAGCGCGGGGAAGACGAAGTTGAACCAGACGATGCGGATCGGCCGCGCGCCGAAGTGGCCCATGTCCGCGTACAGCGCCTCGCCGCCCGTCACGACGAGGAAGACCGAGCCGAGGGCCAGGAAACCGGTGACGCGGTTATCGAGAAAAAAACGCACGGCGTGCGTCGGCAGAATCGCGGAGAGCACGTGCGGCTCGCGGATGATGTGGGGCACGCCGAGAAGCGCGATCGACGTGAACCAGATCAGCATCACCGGACCGAACGCTGCGCCGACTTTTGCGGTGCCGTACTTTTGGATCGCGAAGAGGCCGATGAGCACGACGATCGTGAGCGGGACGACGTAAGGCGTGAAGAGCGGCGTCGCGACTTTGAGACCTTCGACCGCGCTGAGCACCGAGATCGCCGGCGTGATCATGCCGTCGCCGTAGAGCAGCGCCGCGCCGAAGAGGCCGAGCGCGAGCAGCGCGCCGCGCCGCACGGACTTGCGCGGACGCACGAGCGACATCAGCGCGAGGATGCCGCCTTCCCCGCGGTTGTCCGCGCGCATCACGAAGAGCAGGTACTTGATCGAGATGACGACGACGAGCGACCAGAAGACGAGCGAGAGGATGCCGAGGATGTTCTCGGCGTTCACCGCGAGCCCGTGCTCTTTCGAGAAACACTCGCGAAACGCGTACAGCGGGCTCGTCCCGATGTCGCCGTAGACCACTCCGAGGGCGCCGAGCGAAAGAGTGAGGAGGTAGCGCCGCGAGTGCTGCTGTTCTTCCGCCTGCATGCAGTCCGACGCGGAAACGTAGCACATCACGGGCCGGAGGCCCACTACGAGCACATTCGAACGGCGGTGCGCGGCGAGCGAGAAGCGCATAATTCCTTCATGCAACAAATCGATGTTTCCCGCCGCGGCTTCGCTCGCCTGCTCGGCACCGGTGCGGCGGTGGCCGCGCTCCCCTCGTTCCCCGTGCTCCTCGCGCGCACCGCGCCCGGCGCGCCGGTGCTGCTGAACGCGAACGAGAATCCGTACGGGCCGTCGCCGCTGGCGATGCGCGCGGTGCAGGATGCGCTCGCGAACGTCTGCCGCTATCCGGACGAGGCGGAGCGCGCGCTCCGCGAGCGCATCGCGAAGCTGCACGACGTCTCGACGGACTCCGTGCTCGTCGGCAACGGCTCGAGCGACATCCTCCACGACGCCGCGCTCGCGTTCCTCGGCGGCGGGCGGAAGCTCGTCACCGCCGATCCGACGTTCGAGGCGCTCTGGTACGACGCCGCCGCGACCGACGTCGTGAAAGTGCCGCTCGACACCGCGTACGCGCACGATCTCGACAAGATGCGCGACGCCGCGCGCGGCGCGGGCCTCGTCTACATCTGCAACCCGAACAATCCGACCGGCACGATCACGCCGAAAGCGGCGATGCGCGCGTTCCTCGACGCGGTGCCGGAACCGACGATCGTGCTCGTCGACGAGGCATATCACCACTACGCGACGTCGAGCGACTACGAGAGCGTCGCGTCGCTGGCCGCGTCGAAGCCGAACCTCCTCGTCGCGCGCACGTTCTCGAAGGTCTACGCGATGGCCGGCCTCCGCTGCGGCTACGCCGTCGGCGCGCCCGCGCTCATCGAGACCCTCGGCCGCCATCAAGCCTTCAACGCGATGAATCTCCTCGGCGTCGTCGCCGCGCGCGCCGCGCTCGCCGACGAGCCGCACGCCGCGTCCTCGCGCAAACGCAACAGCGACGTCCGCGCCTGGACGACCGCCGAGCTCACGCGCCTCGGCTACCGCACGCTCCCGAGCGAAGCGAACTTCTTCATGGTCGAGCTCCGCCGCGACGCCAAGCCCGTCATCGCCGCCTTCCGCGAGCGCAACATCCGCGTCGGCCGCGTCTTCCCCGCCCTCCCGCAACACCTGCGCGTGACCGTTGGGACGCAGGATGAGATGAAGGCGTTCATGGGGGCGTTTGGCGAGATCCTGCGCGCCTAACCCAGCTCCAGATCCACCACCACCGCCCAGTGATCCGACGGGCCGCGCCGGATCACTTCCGCGCGGACGCACGTCCACGGCGCGTCGCAGAAGACGTAGTCGAGGCGCTGCCGCGTCATCGGAAACGTCGCTTCCTTCGCGTCGCCGATCACGCGCAGGTGACCGTGCGCGAGGAGCGCGCGGATCTCCTCCGCCGCCGGCGGGACGTTGAAGTCGCCGACGAGCACGTGCGGCAGTTTCGCGCGCGCGGTGACGTCGCCGAGCGTGGCGATCTGGCGCATGCGCGCAACGCGCAGAAGGCGTCCCCACGCGGCGAGGTGCGTGACGAAGAACGTGAACGACGCGCCGTCGAGATCGATGTCGGTCTGCAGCACCGAGCGCGGCTCGCCGGAGCCCGGCAGCGGGTGCACGACCGCGTCGACGATCGTGCCGCGCGTCAGCACCGCGTTGCCGTAGTCGCCTCCGTCCATCGCGCAGCTGCGGCCGAACCAGAGGTTCATCCCGGTGAGCGACGCGAGCACCTCGCCCTGATGCACCGGCCCCACGCGCGTGCGGCAATGCACTTCCTGCAGACCGACGACGTCGGGCGCCGCCGCCGCGATCACTTCCGCCAGCTTCGGCAGATGATCCTCGCGCCGCATCGCCGCGTGTCCCTGAATGTTGTACGACATCACCCGAATACTGCTCATCCCACCTCAACGCCTACAATCCGCGCACCATCATGCTGCGCGATCTCGATCCTCTCCTGCGCGCCCGCGGCCTCGGCGCGCTCTTCGTCCCGATGCACGAGGCGATGCACCCGTCGTTCCGCTGGCTGACGCGCGGCGCGAAAGTCACGCGCGGCTACGCGATCAAACTCCCCGGCCGCGAGCCCGTGGTCGTCACGTATCCGATGGAACGCGACGAAGCGGCGGCGACGGGTCTCGAAGTGCATCTCGTCCACGAATTCGATCACGAACGCATCTTTCGCGAGGCGCCGAATGCCGTCGAGGCGCACGCGGAGCTCTTCGCGAACATCCTTCGCTTCCTCGGCGCGGACTCCGTCGCCTTCTTCGGCAACGCGCCTCTGCAGTTGTACGCCGGCATGCCGGACGCGCTCGAACGCCGCGGCATCCGCGTCGATCGCGGCGACGGACAGGACCTCATCCAGCTCGCGCGCAAGCGCAAGGACGCGCGCGAACTCGCCGCGATCCGCGACGTCGGCGAGCGCACCGAGCAGGTCGTCGATGCCGTACGCGAGCGGCTGCGCGCGTGGCGTCCGGGGATGAAGCTCGGTGAACTGAAGGAGCTCGTCGCGAGCGAGATCGCGCGCCTCGGCATGATCGAAGATCACGAGACCATCCTCTCGCAGGGACGCGATGCCGGCGTGCCGCATTCGCGCGGCGACGCGTCCGCCGAGATCCGCCCGTCCGTGCCGATCGTCCTCGACATCTTTCCGGCCGACAAAGCCACCGGCTACTTCTTCGATCTCACGCGCACGTTCTGCGTCGGCCCGATTCCGGACGAGCTGCGGCGGCTGCATGCGGATGTGCTGGAGGCGTTCACCCGCGCGCGCGATGCGATGGTGCCGGGCACGCTCGCGTCGTCGTATCAGCTGCTCGTCTGCGACTTCTTCGAGAAGCGTGGATATCCAACGATCCGCAGCGAGCCGTCGACGCACCGCGGCTACGTGCACGGGCTCGGGCATGGCGTCGGGCTCGACATCCACGAGATGCCGTCGTTCGCGCTCAATCCGAACAACCGCGACCGCGTCGAAACCGGCGACGTGCTCACCATCGAGCCGGGACTCTACTTCCCCGAGCGCGAGCTCGGCGTGCGCATCGAAGACACGTTCGTCGTGACCGAGACCGGCGTCGAGACGCTGTGCCGCGGCGCGTACCGGCTCGAGCCGTAAACGGAAAACGGCGGGCTTGCGCCCCGACCATCAACGAAAACGGCGGGCTTGCGCCCGCCGTTTCCGTCATGCGCGCGTTGGAAGCGCGCGATCAGAGGTTGCGATCGATGAACTGCTGGAGCGTGCCCTTCGGCACGGCGCCGACGATGCGGTCGACGAGCTTGCCGTCCTTGAACATCATCAGCGTCGGGATCGAGGTCACGCCGTAGCGCTGCGCGACGTTCGGGTTGTCGTCGACGTTCAGCTTTCCGATCACCGCTTTGCCGTTGTAGGACGGAGCGAGCTCTTCGACGAGCGGTCCGATGATGCGGCACGGTCCGCACCACGGTGCCCAGAAGTCGACGAAGACCGGCTTGCCGCCGTTGAGGACGCTGTCGAAATCGTTGTCGCCAAGCTGCTGCACTGCATTCGAATCTGCCATGTTGCCAAGTCTCCTAACGAGTCACACAAATTCGCCTTCGCCGATATAAATTCCTTTGCGGTTCCCTGACGACGAACGGCGCAGAAAACGAGCTATGCTACGCCGTCGCATGCGGCATCTGAAGCTAGCCATCGTGGTCGCGCTGGCCGTCCTGCTCGTCGGGCAGGCGGTCGTGCATCACCACTCCCTCATTCCCGAGGGCAGCTCGGCCGCCCCCGTGTGCCCTGTTTGCGCATTCGGTGCCGACAAGGCCAGCAACGTCTCCCCCATCGTCGCGCCGCTCACGGTGGCGTGGACGCAGGTCGCATCGGTGCCGCTGCGACTCGCCGCCGGCGCGTTGCTCGTCCTCGTTTCGCGCGGCCCTCCCTCCCTCGCGTAGCTCGTCACGAATCGACGATTACGCAAGGAGGAGACGATGACCCGTCGTGGTCTCGGCATGTTGCTCGTGCTCGCCGCCTTCGCCGCGCCGCCGCTCGCGGCGCAGCAACAGGCGCAGGACGATCGCATCAACCAACTCGAACAGAAACTGAATGAACTGCTGCGGCAGGCGGAAGAGATTCGCCAGGAACTGAAGCAACTGAAACCGGCGCCGGCGACGACCGAAGCCGCGCCGGCGCAGGAAGAAGATCTGACGAAGATCGACGTCGCCACGCCGCCCGCGCAGGCGCAGACGCAACCGGCGACGACGCCCGCGCCCGCGAACACGACGCAGGAGCCGAACGCCGCGCCCGCGCTCACGGACGTGCAGACCGTCGAGAACGCGAGCAATCCCGGCGCGGCGAAAGCGCTCAATCCCGATCTCTCCGTGATCGGCACATTCCTCGGCCATGCCGGCGACGTCAACCCGCTCGAAGAACGCGCGCCGTTCGACGTCGATGAAGTGGAGCTCGCCGCGGAAGCCGCGATCGATCCGTACGCGAAAGGGCGCTTCTTCCTCTCGATCAACCGCCAGGGCATCGACGTCGAAGAAGGCTACGCGCTCTTCACCGCGCTGCCGTGGGGTCTCAGCGCGAAAGTCGGCAAGACCAAAGCGACGTTCGGCAAGGCCAACACGTGGCACACGCACGTGCGGCCGTGGGTCGACGAGCCGCTGATGATCACGCGCTTCTTCGGCGACGAAGGGCTCAACGACGTCGGCATCTCCGTCAGCCGCGCGATCCCCAATCCGTGGAACACGTACCTCGAGGTCACCGGCGAGGTGTACAGCGGCGACGTCGAAGGCGTCTTCGGCCGCACCGCGCAGAACGACCTCTTCTACAACGCGCACGTGAAAGCGTTCCGCGACCTCAGCGAGAACAGCAATCTCGAAGTCGGCGCGAGCTACGCGACAGGGACGCTGCCGCAGATTTCCGACGTGGCCATTCAAGGCCACAACCGCTTCACCGGCGTCGACGTCACGTATCGCTGGAAGCCGCTGATGCGCTCGATCTACAACTCGCTCATCGTGCGCTTCGAAGGACTCGCGAACGAGCGTGCGGATGCGAGCGACACGCTCTACGGCTACTACGCGTCGGCCGACTACCAGCTCGCGCAGCGCTGGTTCGCCGGCGTGCGCTTCGATCGCTCCGACCGGCTCGCCGCGATCGGACTCGATACCGATCACGCGATCTCCGGCACGATCAGCTTCTGGCCCTCCGAGTTCAGCCAGCTGCGCGCGCAGCTGCGGCGCACGATGCTCGGCGATCACGGTCCCTCGTACAACGAACTTCTTCTGCAACTGCAATTCGCCATCGGCGCGCACGGCGCGCATACGTTCTAGGAGACCCGATGAAACGCATTTTCGTTTTCGCTCTGCTGCTCCTCACCGCGACGAGCACCTTCGCCGCGAACAAACTGAACATCGTCAGCACGATCTCCGACTTCGCGTCGATCACGCGCGAGGTCGGCGGCGATCGCGTCGACGTCACGTCCATCGCGCGCGGCTATCAGGACCCGCATTTCGTCGAACCGAAGCCGAGCTTCCTCCTGCTGCTGCGCAACGCCGACCTGCTCGAAGTGGTCGGTCTCGATCTCGAGATCGGCTGGCTGCCGCCGCTCATCGATCAGTCGCGCAACGCGAAGATCGCCGTGGGCGCGCCCGGCTATCTCGACCTCTCGCGGGGCGTCGAGATCCTCGACCGTCCGACCGGGCCGGTCAGCCGAGCGCAGGGCGACGTCCATCCGCTCGGCAATCCGCACTACTGGCTCGATCCCGCGAACGCCGTGCGCATCGGAATCCAGATCGAGCACAAGCTCGAGGAGATGCGCCCCGACGACGCCGCGTACTTTCAGCAGCGCCTCAACACGTTCAAGCAGCGCATGAACGACGCGAACAAACGCTGGACCGCGGAGCTCGCGCCGTTCCGCGGCACGAACATCGTCACGTACCACAACTCCTGGCCGAACTTCGTGCGCCGCTACGGCCTCAACGTGGTCGGCTACGTCGAGCCGAAGCCGGGCGTGCCGCCGTCGCCGTCGCACACGTTCGAGCTCATCAACCTCATGAAGAAGCAGAACGTGAAGGCCATCGTCATGGAGCCGTACTTCGACTCGAAGACGCCGCAGTCGATCGCCGACCGCACCGGCGCGAAGCTGGTCGTGCTCTACCCGTCCGTCGGCGGCGGAAAAAGCGGCACCGACGACTACTTCTCGCTCTTCGACACCAACATCAACAATCTCGTGAAAGCGCTCAAGTAATTCGATGGACGTTCTGAACTTTCTCCTGCTGCCGTTCCTCGCCGGCCTGATTCTCACCGGCATCCACGCGTACCTCGGCGTGCACGTCGTCGAGCGCGGCGTGATCTTCGTCGACCTCTCGCTCGCGCAGATCGCCGCGCTCGGCACCACCGCCGCGTATCTCGCCGGCCACGACCTGCACGATCCGGTGACCTACTTCTGGTCGCTCGGCTTCACCATCATCGGCGCCGCGGTCTTCGCGATGACGCGCACGCACCATCAGACGCGCATCCCGCAGGAAGCCATCATCGGCATCGTGTATGCCGTCAGCGCCGCCGCCGCGATTCTGGCGATGTCGAAGGCGCCCGAAGGCACCGAGCACCTCAAGGACATGCTCGTCGGCAACATCCTCACGGTGTCGTGGGCGACGGTCATCAAGACGGCGATCCTCTACGCCGCGGTCGGGCTCTTCCACTTCATCTTCCGCAGCCGCTTCCTGGCGATCTCGCTCGGCAGAGAGATCCCGAACGTGAAGTGGTGGGACTTTCTGTTCTACACGTCGTTCGGCTTCGTCGTGACGTCGTCGGTGTCGATCGCCGGCGTGCTGCTGGTCTTCTCGTATCTCATCGTCCCGTCGGTCGCGGCGATGCTGTACGCGCGCACGATCGGAGCGCGGCTCGCGATCGGCTGGACGATGGGCGCGCTCGTGAGCGCGGTCGGCGTGCTGGTCTCGTTCTACAAAGACTTGCCGACGGGCGCGACCATCGTCTGCACGTTCGGCGCGGCACTCGCGCTCATGGCTTCCGTCCGCGCATTCTGGAAACCCAAAGCTCTGGCTGGCACGCCGCTCGCCTAAGCCCCCGGGCGTATGCCCGAACGCCGCAACCAGGACCGGCCCGGCGCGCCGGACCGCCGCACATTCCCGCGCCCACCGCTCTGGCTGAATCTGCTTCTGCTGATCCTCGGCATCGGCGGCGCGCTCTACGCGCGCCGCCACCGCGAGGAAGTCTCCGCGCAGTTCTCGCACGTCATCACCGAAGAGGCGCGCACGCCGGACGACGTGAAAGCGATCAAAGACCAGCTCGCGGACATGGATCTTTCGCAGGGACAGCTGGAGAAAGAGCTCGAAGGGCGGATGAAGCTCGCCGCGAGCCTGAAGACCGAAGACTTTTATCTGTCCGTCGACACGCGCGCGCACAAGCTGCGCTTCATGTACGCGAAGACCGTGCTGCGCGACGCCGACGTGCAGCTCGGCGAGTCGCGCACGATCGCCGCGGGCAACGAACACTGGACGTTCATCCCGGTCAAGGGCGCGTTCCCCGTGCAGTCGAAGATCGTCGACTACGCGTGGACGATCCCGCCGTGGGTGTACGCGATGAACGGCCAGACGCCGCCGCCGAATCCGCCGACCATCACCGGCGGCCTCGGTAAGTACGTGCTGTTTCTCCCGAACGGCTACGTGATCCACACGCCGCCGTCACCGGATAGCCCGCTCAAAGGGCCGAAGCCCGGCTCGATCATGGTCTCGGAGGACGTCCTGAACGCCATCTGGCCGCGGATCCACCCCGGGATGCAGGTCTACATCTACTAGAGGAACTTGACAACGATGCCACGCTGGATCGGATTACTCGGGTCGTGGGCGCTCCTCGTCCTCGGCCTCGGCATTCTCGGATACGCCGTCGCCGCGGAGGCGATCACCGTTTCGGACGCGCGCAAGCTGCGCCGCGTCGAGACCGTCGACCGCGCCATTCAGAACCAGGTCAAACAACAGGTCACCGCGCTGCAGCAGTCGATGTCGCAGAAGTCGACGCGGCTGTCGAACCTGCAGTCGGAAGTCAGCTCGGCGCAGAAGCAGATCGAAGACGTCAACGACAGCGACTTCGTCATCACCGTCTCGACGGCCGAGAACAAGGTCTATGCGCGCCGCAACGGGCAGCTCGTCTTCGAGGCCGTCTGCTCGACGGGGAAGAACACGTCGCTCGAAGCCGACGGCCGGACGATGGTGTTCAGAACGCCGATCGGCCGCTTCAAGATCCTCTCGAAGGAAGAGAATCCGATGTGGGTGCCGCCCGACTGGCACTTCATTGAACAGGCGCGCGAGAACGGCCTCAGCGTCGTGCGACTGACGCGCGGCCAGCAGCTCGGCGATCTCTCCATCTGCGGCAACGACGTCTGCTCCGACGGCGTGCCGCTGCCTCCCGGAAAGCTCATCATCCGCGGCGGCGCCGTCGTCATTCCGCCGGTGGGCACCAACCAGCGCTCGTTCCCCGACGTTCTCGGCACGAACCGCCTCAACCTCGGCGACGGATACGCGCTGCACGGCACGCAGGCGGTCTCGCAGCTCGGCCGCAGCGTCTCGCACGGCTGCGTGCGACTGGCCAATGAGGACATCGCGCGGCTCTACGCGATGGCCAACGTCGGCGACGAAGTGATCATTTACTAGCGCCGTCGCGGGTACGATGGCGCCGATGAATGTCTGGCGCGGACGCATGGACCGGTGGCTCTCACCGCTCGCGCGTCGTTGTCCTCTCTCCCCCAACGCCATCACGCTGCTCGCGCTCGCGCTGAGCGTCGTCGCCGCGTGGCTGTTGTGGGAGCGGCGCTTTCTGATCGCCATCGTCGCCATCGCCGTCGCGGGAACCGCCGACGCGTTCGACGGCATCGTCGCGCGCGTGCAGGGAAAGGCGTCCGCATTCGGCGATTTCCTCGATCACTTCGCCGATCGCGTCAGCGACGTCGTCCTCATCACCGGCTGGCTCCTCGGCAACGGCGTGCGCCGCGAGATCGCATTGGCCGTCGTCATCGCCGTGCTGCTCAACGGCTATGTCGGGACGCAGATCGAGGCCACGTGGCGCGAGCGGACATACGACACCGTCGGCCGCGGCGAGTTCGTGCTCGCGCTGATCGTCTATCCGCTCATCTCGCACATCCTCGTCGCGTCGTATCAGGACGACTTCTACTGGCACGACTACCTCGTCGCCGAATGGATGTCGCTGCTCCTCGTCGTCTTCGCGCTCCTCGGCATTGCGCAGCGCATCGCGCGCGCGCGAAAGCTCGCACGCTCCTGAACATGCTGCGCCATCATCCGCTGACGGGAGAGCCGATTGTCTACGCGCCCGAACGCGGCGCGCGGCCGCGCGCGTTTCTCGGCGCGCCGCAGGAGGAACGCTGCCCGTTCTGTCCCGGCCACGAAGACGACACGCCCGCCGAGGTCGCGCGCAGTGGTGAGCCGTGGCGTGTGAGGGTCGTGCCGAACAAATATCCGCCGGCGGACGGCGCGGAAGTGCTGATCGAGTCGCCGCGGCACTCCGATGCGTTTCACGATCTCGAACGCGCCGAAGACGTCGTGCGGATGTACGCGCAACGCTACGCCACGCATGCGGACGCGCCGCACGTGGCGCTGTTCAAGAACCACGGCGAACGCGCCGGCTCGTCGCTCGCGCACATTCACTCGCAGCTCGTGCCGCTGCCGTTCATGCCGCCGCGCATCGAGCGCGAGACGCACGCGTTCGCGCGCGCTGCGCGCTGTCCGATCTGCGCAATGCTGCACGAGCAGCGCGACGACGCGCTGATCGTCCGCGAGACGACGTCCTTCGTCTGGCTGACGCCGCGGGATTCGTGGATGCCGTATCAGCAGTGGATCGTGCCGAAGGCACACGTGCGCGACCTGATGCCGCTCGCGGCGGACGCGGCGGCGGAGCTGGCCTCGCTTCTGCGTGAAGCCTCTGCCGCCATGACCGCGATCGCGCCGGCGTACAACTGGACGTTTCTCAACTTCCCGCGCGCGGACGCGGCGCACGCGTACATCGACCTCTTCCCGCGCGTGGCCACGCTGGCCGGACTCGAGCTCGGTACCGGTGCGTTCATCCAGGTCGTCGATCCCGCGGTGGCGGCGCGGCGCCTGCGGCGGACGCCATGATTCCGCTGCGCGACAACAACCCGCGCCGCACGGTGCCGATCGTCAACTACTTGATCATCGGCGCGAACGTGCTGATGTTCCTCTGGGAGCTCTCCCTCGGCGGTGCGCTCGATCAGGCGGTCTTCAACGTCGCCTTCATCCCAGCGCGCTTCTGGCTTCCGGGCAACTGGGTCGCCGACCTCTTCACGATCGTGATCTCCATGTTCCTGCACGGCGGCCTGCTGCACATCGCCGGGAACATGCTCTACCTCTGGATCTTCGGCGACAACGTCGAAGACCGCATCGGCCACGTTCGTTACTTCCTCTTCTACTTCGCCTGCGGCTTCGGCGCGACCTACGCGCACGCGCTCTTCAGCCCCGCGTCCCGCCTGCCCGCGATCGGCGCCTCCGGCGCCATCGCCGGCGTGCTCGGTGCGTATCTGATTCTCTATCCGCACGCGCGCGTCACCACGCTCATCCCGATCTTCATCTTCATCACCATCCGCGAGCTTCCGGCGATCCTCATCCTCGGCTTCTGGTTCATCCTGCAACTCTTCAGCGGCGTCGGCTCGCTGGGTGTGCCGGACGCGCAGGACGTTGGCGGCACCGCCTACTTCGCCCACATCGGCGGCTTCGTCATCGGCATGCTCCTCATCGCCCCCTTCGGCGGCTTCACCCGCTCACGGCGGCGGCAACCGCCGCCGCCGTGGTGGGCGCAGAGATGAGTTGCGCGGGCTGATCGCGTGCGACTTGCCGTACTCTGCATCACATGACGAAAGGTCGCGTCGAGGCGTTCAGCGATGGGGTCATCGCCATTCTGATCACGATCATGGTGCTGGAGCTGCACTCGCCGGACGGCGCGGAGTGGGCGGCGCTCGTACCGGTCCTGCCGGTGTTTCTCGCGTACGTCCTCAGCTTCGTGATCCTCGGCATTTACTGGAACAATCACCATCACATGCTGCACGCGACGAAGCAGGTCGACGGCGCGGTCTTGTGGGCGAATCTGCATCTGCTGTTCTGGCTCTCGCTCATTCCGTTCGGCACGGGCTGGGTCGGGAACAGCCATTTCGCGCCGCTGCCGCTCGCGCTGTACGGAACGGTGCTGCTGTTCTGCGCGATCGCGTACACGATCCTGCAGACGGTGATCATCGCGCACCACGGCATGACGGCCGAGGTGGCGGAGGCGCTGCATCACGACCTCAAAGGGAAAGCGTCGCTCGTGTTGTACGCGGCGGCGATCCCGCTCGGCTTCGTCTGGCGCTGGCTCGCCGTCGCTATTTACGTGACGGTGGCGCTGGTGTGGCTGGTGCCCGACCGCCGCATCGAGAAGACGCTGCGGCGTTCCGCGTGAGCGCTGCTAGCGCAGGACCTGTTCGAGGTGCTCGTACGCCTGACGCGCGGCGTCGCTCTTCGTGCGCACCTCGCGCAGCGCATCGCGCCAGATGAGGTTCAGGCGCTGCAGGTTCCGCTCGCGCAGACCGTAGACGACCTCTCGCACGCCTTCGGCATCGGCAGGCGCGAGATCGGGACGCGTGACTTCGCGTTCGAGCAGCGCGAGCGCGGCGCGGAGATGCTCGTCGTCGTTCGCGGCGGCGGACGACGCGTTCTGCATCGCCGGAATCTTCATCGTCGTCGGACGCACTTCGCCGGTCGTCACCTCGCGCGGCGCGGATGACATGTCGACGGAGCCGGGCAGCTCTTTGAGCTGCGGCGAGAACTTGCCCATCATGAAGAAGAGCTCTTTCTCGTTGGCGAAGTTGCCGACGAGCCGCGCCGTGCGCGAGAGCTCGAGGTTCTCCGACTCCTGCAGCATGATGAACGCGCGGGCGCGGTCTTCGAGCGAGATGCGCTTCGCGTGCACCTTCCACGCGGTCAGGGTGCCCTGGATGAAGCACGCCTGGCCGGCGCGGATGCTCACCGCCTCGACCGTGACGTTCTCCTCGATGCGGATCGAGCCGTTGGTCGACTCGATCTCAGAGTAGACGCCGGAGTTCTGGATCACGAGGTTGCCGGGCGTCTTGATCGAGAGCTGCCCGTTCTGGTTCACGCGGATCTCGGTGCCGCGCGGGATGATCATGGTGGGGAAATTCGTCTGATCGCCGGCTGCTGTCGTCATCACGACCTCCTCTTCCCAGTCGCGTTCGCGAAGCCGACGAACGCGGGCGGCAGCGGATCGAAGTTCCGGTAGTCCTTGCTCGTGCGCGCGCGCATGAGCAGCAAAGCCTCATTCGTCCATTGGTAGTTGAGGATGTAGATGCGCGGATCGATGGGCACGTAGGTGCCGGGCTGTTCGAGATCGCTGCGCACCTCGTAGTGCAGATGCGAGTTCGTGCTCCAGCCGGTCGAGCCGACCGTGGCCACGACCTCGCCCTGTTTGACGAGCTGGCCGGTGTGCACCTTCACGGTATCGAGATGCCCATAGATCGTGACAAAACGATCGCCATGTTTGATGGTAACGACATTGCCAAAGCGCCACCACGCCACGCTCTGGCCGAGGGGGACGCGTCCGGCGAAGGTGACGACGCCGTCGGCGGTCGCGTAGACGGACGTGCCGGTCGGCGCGGAGAGATCGAGGCCCTTGTGGAAGTCGGAGCTGCGCGTGAACGGCGAGATGCGCATGCCGAACGGCGACGTCAGCACGAACTGATCCGCGGGCACGGGGAGGATCGACGGCGTGTGCCGCACGATCTCGCTGTTCGCGGCCTCGTAGCGCGCGAGGAGATCGAGCTGTTCCTGCAAGCGCAGCATCGCGTTCTTGAGCGACACCTCGCGGCGGCGCGCATCGTCGAGCGGAAGATCGGCGCTGCCGTGCGTCGGAGTGGAGAAGCCTCCCTGCCCCAGCGAACGATCGAGGCCGTACACCGTGAGCAGCTTCTCGACGCGGATGCGCTGGTCCTCGAGGTTGCGCTCGAGAGAGGTCATCTGCACGACGTTCTCGCGCAGATGTTCGCGCTGAATGTCGCGCTCCTCGCGCTGTTCCTTGAGGAAGTTCGTCTTGTAGACGCGGCGGATGACGGTCGGCGCCGCGGCCATCGAGCCGATGAGCCCCGCGAGGAGGAGCGACAGCGCGACGATGCCGACGATCACGCGACGGCGATCGAAGAAAAAGTACCGCACGCGCCGACGAATGTCGCTCGGATGGATCTGGATCTCGATCATGGGACGAAATCCGCGCCGTTTGTACGCGGGTCATGGAGTGTAGCACACGCCCCGAGAGCGGAGTGCACAAGAATCAGTGCGGTGCCGGGGGTTATTCGGCGACCGGCTCGCGCTTCGACGCCAGCTTTTTGATGAGCAGCGGCAGGAGCGTGATGGTCAGCATCAGCCCGCACACCATCGCCAGCCGCTTGAAGACGTCGCCCTGCGTCATCGCGCCGTTGAACAGCGCGTCGGCGCAGTACGCGAAGACGAACATCGACGGCGCGATGCCGAGCAGCGTCGCGGCGAAGAAGTCGCCGAAGGAGACGCCCGCCACGCCCGCGCCGTAGTTCAGCACCACGAACGGGATGCCGGGGATGTAGCGCAGGATGAGCAGCGAGCGGAAGCCGGCGTGATCGACCTGCTTCGCGACCGCGCGTCCGACGCGGCCGAAGCGATCGAGCAGACCCGCGCCGATGAAGCGCGCGACGTAGAACGATGCGATCGCGCCGAGAAGACCGCCGATGACGGAGTAGATGCCGCCGAGGAGCGAGCCCCAGATGAAACCGGCGGCGATGATGAAGAGCGACGCGGGGAGAGCGAAGACGCAGCCGGCGGCGAAGATCACGATGAACGCGAGCGGCCCGTACCAGAGGCCGCGCAGATGCTCGACGAAGTGGCGCACGTTCTCGCGCGTGAGCTGCGCGCGCAGCGGCGAGAACCAGATCGCCGCGAAGACGGCGGCGAGTGCGACCACCGCCGCGAGCCGGAGCAGGTTGCGCTTCGACATCAGCGTCGCGGCACCGAGATCTCGACGAGCGAGTTTTCCTCGAACTGAATGGCGAGGCCGAACTGCCGCGTCACGACGCGGAATGCGGTCTCGCACGGCACGTCGCTGAACTTGAGCGTCGCGTTGCCGCTCACCTCTTTGTCGAGGAGCAGATTGCGGATGCCGCACTGCTGCTGCATCGAGCGGAACACCTCCCGCACGTCGGCGTCTTTGACGTCGAGCGTGACGCTCTTCGTCTTCGCGAGCGCGCTGAACGCGGCAGCGAAGACGAAGAGCGCGGCCAGCGCACGTTTCACGCGAGGCTCTCCACGATCATGGCGATGCCCTGCCCGCCGCCGATGCACGCGCTGGCGAGGCCGTAGCGCTGCTTGCGGCGGCGCAGTTCGTACAGCAGCGTCAGCACGAGCCGCGTGCCCGACGCGCCGAGCGGATGGCCGAGCGCGATCGCACCGCCGTTGACGTTCAGCTTCTCCATGTTCACGCCGAGCTCTTTGGCGACGGCGAGGATCTGGCCCGCGAACGCCTCGTTGATCTCGATGAGATCGAGATCGTCGAGCTTCATGTCCGCCTTCTTGAGAGCGATCCGCGTCGCGGGCACGGGACCGATGCCCATGATGTCGGGATCGCAGCCGGCGATGCCCCACGAGACGATGCGGCCGAGCGGCGTCTTGCCGTTTTCCTTCGCGCGATCGGCCGACGAGACGACGAGCATCGCGGCGCCGTCGACGATGCCGCTGGCGTTGCCGGCGGTGACGAAGCCGTCCTTCGCGAACGCGGGCTTCAGCTTCGCGAGGCCTTCCTTCGTCGTGTCGGGGCGCATGTGATCGTCGGACGCGACGACTTCGCCCTTGCGGCCGACCGGCACGGCGACGATCTCATCCTTCAACCGCCCGGCCTGCTCCGCTTCCGCGGCGCACTTCTGGCTGCGCAGCGCGTACTCGTCCTGCGCCTCGCGCGAGATGTCGTACTTGCGCGCGAGGTTGTCGGAGGTCTGGGCCATGTACAGGCCGGAGTACGTATCGAGCAGCGCGACCATGAGCGAGTCTTCCATGCTGCCCTGGCCGAACTTGAAGCCTTTGCGCGCGCCGCGGATGACGTGCGGCGCCTGGGTCATGTTCTCCATGCCGCCGGCGAGCACGGTGGTGGCCTCGCCGAGCTCGATCTGCTCGGCGGCGTTGACGATCGACTGGATGCCCGAACCGCAGAGGCGGTTCACGGTGAGCGCGGGAACGTGGTTCGGGACGCCGGCCTTGAGGCCGACGTGGCGCGCGCCGTAGATGGCGTCGCCGGAAGTCTGCAGCGCGTTGCCGACGATGACGTGGTCGAGCTCGTCCGGCGCGATGCCGCTGCGCGTGAGCGCTTCTTTCGCCGCGATGACGCCGAGGTCGATCGCGCTGATGTCGCTGAAGTGTCCGTTGTATTCCGCCATCGGCGTACGGGCGCCGTCGACGATCACGATGTCTTTCACGAGAGCTCCTTAAGAATCCGCGAGCGGAAACGCGCGGCGCGCGGATGATATTCGAAGCGCCGCGATGGCCAGCAGTTCGACGGCGGTCATCGAGACGCTTCCCTCGATGCCGAAGCCGCCGCCGGTGAGCCACGCCGGGCCGTGCTCGACGAGCACGAACACGGTGTGCGCGGAGGTGTAGCCGCTCACCTCGTGGCCGAGAATCGGTCCGCTCATGAGGTTCCACGCGAGATGCAGGCCGATCGGAAACCAGAGGCGAGCGTAGCGCTCGTACGCGAGGCCGAGCAGGATGCCGCCGAGGAAGACGTTCGCGAGCGCGAGCGCGGTCACGAAGTTGTTGCCCGCGTGCAGCGCGGCGAAGATCAGCGCCACGCCAAACAGCGCGACGGCGCGATTCCACCGCAGCAGCTTCTGAAACGCGTAGCCGCGGAAGACGAGCTCCTCGTGCACCGCCGCGGGCAGGTAGATCGCGAAGAGCTCCGACCACGGGAAGCCGTTGCCGCGCACGTGATGCGCGTCGCTCGTCACGACGATGAGCAGCGCGCCGATGCCGATGAGCACGACGCCGAACGCGACGCCGAGGAGTCCCTCGACGATCACGAAACGCGGCGCGACGAAGAGGCCGAGCGGCCAGTGTCCGTGTTCCGCGATCGCGACCGTCACGGCGGTCGCGACGGCGGCCGCGGCGAGCGGCGACCAGTACGGGATGCGCAGGCCGGTCCACGCCAGCGCGAGGAATGTGGCAACATAGACCGACACGAACAAGATGAGCGGCGCGAGCAGACGGTCCACCGCGCGCGCCGCGGCTCCGAACGTCGATTGTCTGGAGACAGCATGAGGAAGCTCCCGCACGACCTGGCCGCGTTGATCCTCCGCGTCGCGGCGGGACTGATCTTCCTGCCGCACGGCTGGTCGAAGATCGCCGGTGAGGGCGGCGCGTCCGCCTTCGCCGCGGACATCGCGTCCAACTACCACCTCCCCACCTTCCTCGGGCATCTCGCCGCCTGGAGCGAGCTCGCCGGCGGCGTGCTTCTCCTGGTCGGGCTTTTCACGCGTCTCGATGCGCTCCTCCTCGCCGGCACGATGGCCGTGGCCACGTTCGTCGTGCAGCTTCCCGATGCCTTGTACGGCGCGGACCCGCACGCGATCAAGTTCTTCGTGCTCATGCGCGGCATCGAGCTGCCGCTGGCGATGCTGGCGATGACGCTGGCGCTGCTGCTGACGGGCGGCGGGCGTTTCTCGCTCGACGCGTTGCTCGGGATCGAGACGCGGGTCGCGGCGCTCTTCTGCAAACGCAAAGCGGCGGCCGAAGCCGCCGCTCTCGAACATTCGTAACGTCTGCGCGCGTCTATTGCGGCGGCATCGCCGGAGCCGCGGACGGGTCTTCGACGATGATGCCGATGTTCTTCGCGCCGCTCATGCGGGCGAGATCGAGGAACGACATCGTGTGCTCGTAGTCGACGTCGCGCGAGCCGGAGAAGAAGACCATCTTCGAGGTGTTGCCGCGCAGGACCTCGCGGATCCGGTTCGGGAACTGCTCGATCGGCATCTCCTCCTTGTTGATCATGGCCTTGTTGTCCGCGGTGAGGCGCAGAATGATCTGGTCCTGAACCGCGGAGGGAGGGATGTTCGCGGGTGCTTTGGGCGGGACCTTGACGAGGTAGCCCATCTGCACGACCGGTGTGATGACCATGAAGATGATCAGGAGCACCAACACAACGTCCACCAGAGGTGTGACGTTGATGTCGGAGCGCATGGAACCGCCGCCACCAACTTGCATGTGTTCGATCCCCTACTAACCGGCCTCGCCGGGACCCTTCTTGGGTTGTGCGATCAGGCCGACGTCATTGAAGCCGACCTCGCGGCAGGACTTGAGCACGTCGAGGATGTCGCCGTACTTCACGAGCCGGTCGCCCTTGACCGCGATCTCGCGGTCGGGCGTGCGGTCGTGGATCTCCTGCAGAGTGGTCTGCACCTGGTCTTTGCGCACGGCGTTCGGTCCGACGTAGACCGAGCCGTCCGCCTTGACGGAAATCTGGAGCTGCTTCTCGGTATCCGGCGTTTTTTCCGGATCTTCGGTCACCGGCAGGTTCACCGGCACGCCCTTCTGCAGCATGGGCGTGACGACCATGAAGATGATCAGCAGAACCAGGCAGACGTCGACGAGCGGTGTAACGTTGATGTCGGAGTTCAGCCCGGCCTTGCTGAGTTTCGTCAGCGAGCTACCCGACAGCTTTTTCATTGGCGCCACCCGCTTCCTTCATGAAGTAGATCGCCATCTCCGAGCCGGAGTTCGACATCTCCACGGTGAAGCGATCGATGCGGTTCTGGAAGTAGTTGTATGCCCAGACCGCAGGGATGGCGACGAGAAGTCCGCCGGCCGTCGTGATGAGCGCTTCCGCGATACCGGCCGAAACCGACGCGATGCCGCCGCCCGACTTGGCCATGCCTTCGAACGCGCGGATGATGCCCATGACCGTGCCGAAGAGACCGACGAACGGCGCGGTGGCGCCGATGGTCGCGAGCACGCCGAGGTTCTCTTTCAGCTCCGCGACGGTGATCATCGCGGTGCGGTCCATGCCCTGACGGGCCGCTTCGACCGCGAGCTCCGGATCGACGGTGCGCTTGTCGCGGCGCGAGGCCTCGAACTCGAGCAGACCGGCGGCGATGACCTTGGCGAGGTGGCTGTTCTTGTACTTCTTGGTCACCTCGATGGCCTGGCCGTACTCACCGCGGGTGAGCAGGTTCGAGAGCGCGCCGAGGAGCTTGAGGGACTGGTTCTTGGCCTGCGTGAAGACGATGAAACGCTCGACCATGACCCAGAGCGAATAGATCGACATGGCGACCATCACGACCGCAACGGTCTTGCCGACGGGACCCATGGAGGCCCAGAGTGCTGCAGGGGACATATCCATAACTGTTTTCCTCCTGCCGCCGCCGCCGCGTCACGCGCCGGGGCGGTTTGTTTTTAGTTCAGTTTGAAGTTGACGGTGAGGTTGAAGATGACGTCGACCGCCTGGCCGTTGAGCGTTCCAGGCTTGAACTTCCAGCGCTGCACCGCTTCGACCGCGGCCTGGTCGAGACCGAACGGCAGCGGCTTGAGCACCTTCACGTCGCGGACGTTGCCGTTCTTGTCGATGATGCATTCGACGATGACGATTCCGGCGACGCGCGCCTTGCGGGCGACTTCCGGATAGTGCGGCTCGACGCGGCTGATGACCACGGGAGCCTTGACGTCGCCGCCGACGCGCAACGGCGCCTGTTCCTTCGGCGGAGGAGGAGCCGTGTCGGTCACGACACCGCCCACGACGCCGCCGACGACACCACCGACCACGCCGCCTTCCACACCACCCTCGACGCCGCCTTCGACGCCGGCGTCCTGCGCCTGCACTTCGACGGGCTTGACTTGATCGGGTACGGTTGTGGGTGCGAGGTTCTGAATGTCGTGCGGCACTTCAACGGGCTTCACCGTCGGCGTCACCTTCGGCGACGCTTTTGGCGGCGGCGGCGGTGGAGGCGGCGGTGGAGGAGGCGCGGCGGCGACGGAGTACTGCGCCACCTGCGCCGGCGAGTTCGTCGGGAAATCGACGTTCCAGACCGCGCCGAAGATCGCGCCCGCGATGACCACCACGTGCAGCGCGATCGAAACCGGCAGCGTCATGTAACGCTGGATTCCGACTTTCTGCTTCTTCGATTCGACGACTGTGGTTTCGAACATGCTCGTTTCTGTCCGTTAGCTCTTGTTGCCGGCCGCTTTCGCCGCCGCTTCCGCCTTCTTCCGCTTGACGATGGCCACGGCCTCGTCGCGGATGCGGTTCGCCTCGGCGACGAGCGCCTGCTGCTTGGTGGGATCGGTCTCGATCGGCGCCTGCTGGCGGTACAGAAGGCTGAGGTAGACCAGCGCCTCGAAGTAATCCGGCTTCATCTGGATCGCCTTCTCGAGCGCGTGCTTGCCCTTGTCGATGATCTGCAGGCGTTCGTTCATGTCCGCCGGCGGATTCTTCGCGATCTTCTCGTAGCAGACGACGCCGTACGTGTACAGCGCCTCCGGATCGCGCGGGCGCAGCACGGTGATCTTCTCGTACCAGTTCAGCGACTCGTTGAAGTTGCCCTGCTTCGCGTAGAGCGTGGCGATCGAGCGCACCGCCTCGATGTCGGCCGGATGCGTCTTCAGCCACTCGCGGAAGTACCCGATCGCATCGGTGATGCGGTCGGCGTTGAGGTAGAGATTGATCAGCGCTTCACGCGCGATGCGGTCTTCCGGTTTCTTCTTGAGGTACGTGCGCAGCTCGACGATCGCTTTGTCGGCGTTCTGCACGTTGCCCGGCGTCTTGTCCTCGGGGACGTACATGCCGATGTACGAGTAGCCGATCATCCGGTCGAGCTCCGGGAAGCTCTGGCCGTCGATCTTCCGCGCGCGCTGGTAGTGCTGGAGTGCCGCCTTGTAGTCTTCCTTCGCGTACGCATCGTTCGCGTCGCGGATCGCCATGCGGGCTTCAACCTGCCGGCAGCTGACCAGGGACAAAAGGGAAAGAGAAAGTGCCGCAAGAAGGCACAACTTCTTTTTCATGTTGATTCCGAACTCCCAGAATGGTGATCGCAGATCTTTGCAGGGGGCGCTGTTGTCAGGCTGCTTCCCGGCCCGCGTCAGGCAATGGTGAGCGAATATACAGATGCTCATCTTCACCGTCAACCTAATTGGTAATGGCTGAAACCGAAAGTTTTAGCCGTGAAAAGTCCTCGTAAATGTCTCGCGAAAACAGCGTGCCTGCAACGGTTCGACACGCCACCCGCACGAAAGAAAACCACCCCTTCAAAACGACGGCTTGAACTCGCCCGTGAGCTCGCTGATCGCCGCCCACAACTCCGGAAACAACGGCTCGCGCGTCCCTGCATCGAGCTGAGCCGCCGGTACGTTCTTCAACGACATGACCCGGTCGCCGATGATGCGGAAAGCGAGCCGCATGTGCGTGTACCGCCACTTCAAGAACGCCTCGTCGTAATCCATGAACGCCTGCAGGAGCCGAAAGAGCTCGTAATGCACGCGCGGCTCCCGCTCGATTTCGAGCACCGTCACCGACTTGCGCGCCAGCGCATCGGTGAAGTGCGGCCAGAGGCGTTTTCCGACATTCAGCAGGAGCGCAAACCCCGGCGACTCCTGCCCGCTCCCCCGCCCCAGTGAGCTCGTACGCAGCACGTGATAGTCGGCGGGTGCCATCGTCTCGAGAATGATGATCTGCTCGCGCAGCAGATCGAGGATCATCCGGCAGCGGTGCATGAGGTCGGCCGCGAGATGCAGCTCGTCGCGGTCGATGTGCGCCACGGCGCGGTCGACCTCGTAGTCGATGTGATGCAGCCAGAGCTCGGCGCTCTGGTGCGTGATCTGGAACAGCCGCTCTTCAGGATTGGCGAGCAGCTCGGCGGGCTTCTGCAGCTCGAGCAGCTCCGGCACGCGCACGTAGCGCTCGTAATCCGTCTCGCCGCGCCCTTCGAGAATGGGACCGGTGTGTGGCATCGGCGCGGATCATACTGCGGTCGCGCCTCAGACCAGTTCGAGAATGTGCCCGAGCTTCTTTTTCTTCGTCTCGAGATACTTCTTCGTCGTCAGCGACGGCGCGATCTCGAGCGGCACGCGCGCGACGATCTCGAGGCCGAAGCCCTCGATCGCCACGAACTTGGCCGGGTTGTTCGTCATCAGGCGGATCTTGCGCACGCCGAGGTCGCGGAGGATCTGAGAGCCGGTGCCGTAGTTGCGGATGTCGGGAGCGAAGCCGAGCTTCGCGTTCGCCTCGATGGTGTCGTCGCCCTGGTCCTGCAGCTCGTACGCGCGCAGCTTGTTCACGAGGCCGATGCCGCGTCCTTCCTGCAGCAGATAAAGAACGACGCCCTTCCCTTCCTTCTCGATCAGCGCGAACGCGCGCTCGAGCTGATCGCCGCAGTCGCAGCGGCTGGAGTGGAAGACGTCGCCGGTGAGACACGACGAATGCACGCGCACGAGCACCTCGTCATCCTCGTGGATCTCGCCCTTCACCAGCGCGACGTGCTCCTCGCCGGTGATGTCGCTCTTGTACGCGTACACGCGGAACTCGCCGTAGTCCGTCGGCAGCTTCGGCGACGCGAGGCAGTGCACGTGCTTCTCCGTCTGCATGCGGTACTTGATGATGTCCGCGACGGAGATGATCTTGAGGCCGTGCTTCACGGCGAACTCGCGCAGGTCCGCGAGCCGCGCCATCGTGCCGTCCTCGTTCATGATCTCGCAGATGACCGACGCCGGCGTGAGCCCCGCGATGGCCGCGAGATCCACCGACGCCTCGGTCTGGCCGGCGCGTTTGAGCACGCCGCCCTTTTTCGCGCGCAGCGGAAAGACGTGTCCCGGCCGCGCGAGATCCAGCGGCCGCGTCTTCGGATCGATGGCCACGCGCACGGTCTCCGCGCGATCGAACGCCGAGATGCCGGTCGTCACGCGTCCGCGCGCCTCGATCGACACCGTGAACGCGGTGCCGAACGTGGCGGTGTTGTTCTCCACCATCAGCGGCAGGTCGAGCTCGTTGCAACGCTCTTCCGTGAGCGCGAGGCAGATCAGTCCCCGCCCGAACCGCGCCATGAAGTTCACGGCCTCGGGCGTGACGTTCTCCGCCGCGATGCAGAGGTCTCCCTCGTTCTCGCGATCCTCGTCGTCGACGATGATCACGAACTGTCCGCGGCGATAGAGCTCGGCCGCTTCTTCGATGGTGGCAAAGGGCATAGTGGACGCCATTCCTGAATTAATTCTACTCGACCAGCTTGAAAGAGTCCGAAACCGTGTACGAAGTCTTCTTCACCGTGTCGATGATCTTGACCGTGAACGTGTAGTCGCCCGGCTTGAATGACGCGAGCGGAATGTCGCTGCCGAGGCCGAAGCGGCCGGGGATGCCCTTCACGGCGAAGGCGGGCATCTCGCGCAGCGGCAGCGCGGAGTGGATCTTCTTTCCGCCGTCGCGCTCGGTCCCTTCGAGATCGAGCTTCACCTGCAACTTCGGCATCGGCGTCGGATCGCCGTTGACCGGCACGACCGCGCTGTTGCCCGCCGTGGGATCGACGACGCCGGGATTGCGCAGCTCGACAAAGTACGCGAGATCGTCCGAGCGATGGAACGTCTTGTCGGCCTTCGGGATGACTTTGAGGCCGCCGTACGCGAACGGCTCGGTCGGCTTCTGCGCTTCCTTCATCGCGAAGACGTTGTTCGACAGGATGAGCCGTCCGCTCGCGGACGCGGTCTTGTCGATCGTGCCGGCGAGCGTCATCGGCTGCGACGCCATCGTCACGACCTTGCCGTTGTCGGCGAGACCGACGATCGCACGCGACGCGCCCGCGGGCAGCTGCGGGAACGAGGTGTCGATGAAGAGATCGTCCTTCGTCGCGTTGAGATGTGCCGGCTGCTCGAACGCCGCGACCGTCTTGCCGCTCGCGTCTTCGACGACGCCGAAGAACGTGAGGCCCGACGACGGCGCGATGCCGGACGTCTTCGGCACGTACAGCACGACCGGCACGAAGTAATCGCCCGTGTTGGTGATCTCTTCGTCCCACGCGAGGTACGACGGCGACTTCTCGTACGGATTCGTCGCCGCGGCCTTGAAGCTCTCGACCGCCGCGCGCAGCGCTTCGCTCTGCAGCGACGCGACGGCCGGTGCGGCGGGCGCGGGAGCCGGAGCGGGCGCCGCGGCAACGGGCGCGGACTGCTGCGCGAGTTGCGGCGGCGCGGTGAGGTTCGGCTGCGTGATGCCGCGCGCGATCGCGCGATCCTGCGACGCCGCGTCGAACTTGCGGTCGAGGCGCCAGTCGCCGGTGTGGAAGCGGTCGACGAAACGCAGCGACGTCGTCGCCGTCTGGAAGACCGGCTCGTCGTTGTAGGTCCACGTCATCGCGTCGGGCGACGACGCGGCCGCGTCGTTCGACATCCCGCCGGAGCTCGTGTCGGGCGACGAGGTGTCCTGCGTCGTACTCTGCACGACCTTCGCGGGCGCGCCGTAGACGACGAGCGCGTGACCGCGATCGGTCATCGAGCCTTTCGTCTTGCCGGTGCCGAAGTGCTCGTCCGCGTAGCGGATGCGCTCTTCGATCTGCTCGCGGTACTCGTTGCGCGGGGTGTTGGGCGTCGGATCGCGCCGCGCCCAGAAGAGGGCGATGAACGCGTCCGCGTCGGCGTCGTTCTGGATCGTCTTCCACTTCGCCGCCTCGTCGTGCGTCATGAGGAACTGCACGGCGCCGCGGCCCCAGTCGGTGTGCTCGGACGTGAGCGCGAATGCGCTGCCGGCGAGGCCGGCCACGAGAGCAGCACTGAGGAACGTACGGAATCTCATCAGGTTCTATCCACCTTCCGACGGATCGTCGCCGGGCATCAACAGCGACGGACCGGACCTGCTTCCCCAGCCCGCCAGCCGCGGCCGTGCGCTACTGCTGCTCGAAGTTCTCCATCTCGTCGTAGAGACGGTCCATCTCCGCGTCGATCTCTTCCTGCTTGAGGATGCCCTTGCGCACCAAAAGCGTCGAGAGACTGTGCAGCAGGATCCCGTTCTCGATGATCATCTGCTCGATCTGTTCGTCCTCGTCTTCGTAGTCGGCGCCGTCGTTGCGATCGATGTCGTCCATCACTTCCTCCTTCGTGCTTCTCCCGCAAACCGTATACCTCTGGCCAGCGTCAACAAGCAACCCGTAAAATCCGCGGCTTATGAAACGTGCCGTGCTTGCCTTTGCCTTCCTCGTCCTCGCCTGCGCGAAACCGGAAACGTCCGCGCCCGCAAACACTTCGACGGCGCCCGCGGCAACGCGCGGTGCCGCATCCACGTCGAAGCCGTTCCGCGTCGGCCTGCTCACGCCCGGCTCGATCAACGACGGCGGCTGGAACGCGATCGCGTGGGAAGGCATGCAGCGCATCCAGAAAGAGCTCGGCGCCGAGATCTCGCATCAGGAGACGAAGACGCCCGCCGAGTTCGATGAAGGCTTCCGCTCGTACGGCGCGAAGAAGTTCGACCTCGCCTTCGGCCACGGCTTCGAGTTCCAGGACGCGGCGAAGAAAGCCGGCGCCGAGTATCCCGACACGATGTTCGTGACGACGTCCGGCAGCACGGTGGCGCGCAACGTCGCGCCGATGCGCTTCCGACTCGAGGAAGCGACCTACCTCCTCGGCGTCATCGCCGCGCGCGAATCGAAAACCGGCAAGGCCGGTCTCGTCGGCGGCATCAACCTCCCGTCGATTGCGTCGACGTTCGAGGCCTTCAAGGCCGGCGCGCATTCGGTGAATCCGAAGTTCGAAGTGAAGGAGATCTACACCGGCAACTTCGATGACCTGGGCGCCGCGAAAGTGGCCACGCTCTCGCTCATCAACGCCGGCGCCGACTTCGTCTTCCATCAGGCCAACGAGGCCGGACGCGGCGTCTTTCAGGCGTGCAGCGAGCGGAAGATCCGCTGCTTCGGCTCGAACAAGAATCAGAACGATCTCGCGCCCGACGTCATCGTCGCGTCGGCCGTGCTCGACGTCCCCGGCGCGTTCGTGCGCATGGCGAAGACCGTGCGCGACAAGCAGTTCAAGCCAGAGATCCAGATGTTCGGCATGGCCAACGGCATCGTCACGCTGGAGTGGAACGAGAAGCTGAAAGGAACGCTCGCGCCGGCGACGGTGGCCGAGGTGGAGCGCCTCGAAGCGCAGATCAAGCAGGGCGCGTTGCAGGTGCCGCTCGGGTTCTAGTTGTTACGCCTCGAGCACATCGGCAAGTTGTTCGGCGCGCATCGCGCCGTCGACGACGTGTCGCTGACCCTCGACGCCGGCACGATCGTGGCCGTGGTCGGCGAGAACGGCGCGGGCAAGACGACGCTGATGCGCATCGCCGCCGGCGAGCTCGCGCCGGATGCCGGACGCGTCGCGAGCCGCGGCGGCGTCGCGCTCGTCCATCAACACTTCGTTCTGGTCAACGAGTTGACCATCGCCGAGAACCTGGCCCTCGGCATCGACTTCCGTTTCGCCACGCGCCGCGCGCTCGAACGCCGTGCCGAAGCCGTGATCGCGGAATCCGGCATCGCTCTCACGAACGTGCAGCGGCGCGTCGAGATGCTCTCGGTCGGCGAGAAGTCGAAGCTCGAGCTGATCAAGGCGATCGCGACGAAGCCGTCGACGCTGATCCTCGACGAGCCGACCGCGGTGCTGACGCCGCACGAAGCGGAAGAGCTGTTTCGCGTGATGCGCCGCCTCGCCGCGAGCGGCACCGCGGTCACGTTCATCAGCCACAAACTGCCGGAGGTAATGGCCGTCGCGGAACGCGTCGTGGTGATGCGCGGCGGACGGCTGGTGCTCGACACGCGCGCGTCCGACACGAATGCCGAGTCGCTCGCGCGCGTCATGGTCGCCTCCCCTCCCTCCCCGCCTCCCGCGCACGAACGCGCGCGCGGCGAGGTGGCGCTCGACCGCGAAGGACTCGTGCTGCACGCGGGCGAGATCGTCGCGGTGGTCGGCGTCGCGGGCAACGGGCAGACGGAGCTCGCCGCGCGGCTACGCGATGCGTTGCCGGACGCGGGGCACATTCCCGAAGACCGCACGCGCGACGGCATCGTCGCGGCGATGACGCTCGCCGAGAATCTCGCGCTCAAAGCATCGCGCTGGAATCCGCGCGCGGCCGCGAAACACGCGGAGACGATGATCGCGCTCTACTCGATCCGCGCACGCGGACCGCTGCAGCGCGCCGGTGATCTCTCCGGCGGCAACCAGCAGAAGCTCGTCCTCGCCCGCGAGCTCGAGCGCAAGCCGCGCGTCATCGTCGCCGCGGAACCGACGCGCGGACTCGACCTCGAGGCCACGCGCTTCGTGCACGACCAGCTCCGCGCCGCTGCCGCAAACGGCGCCGCGATCCTGCTGATCACGTCCGATCTCGACGAGGCGTTCGCACTCGCCGACGCGCTGCACGTGATTTATCGCAAAAAACTCAGCGAACGGCTCGGGCGGGCGGAGGCGGCGGCGCGGGTCGGGAAACTGATGGCAGGCGTCGCATGAAGCGCCTCCTCATCGCCGCCGCAGCCGCGTGCGTCGCGCTCCTGCTCCTCGCGCTCTCCGCGCTCGCGTTCGGGCACGATCCGCGCGAGCTGCTCGCGATCCTCGTGCGCGGCTCGGTCGGCTCGCCATTCGCGATCGCGGGGACGCTGCTGAAATCCGTGCCGCTCCTGCTGACGGGACTCAGCGTCGCCATCGCCTTTCGCGCGGGCGTCTGGAACATCGGCGGCGAAGGGCAGTTCATCGCCGGCGCGCTCGCGGGGCTGCTCGGCGCGCGCTATGGCGTCATCGTCTCGCTGCTTGCGGCGATGCTCGCGGGCGCGGCGTGGGCGTCGCTCGCGACGGCCATGCGGCTCTGGCGCAACGCCCCCGAAGTGCTGACGACGATCCTCCTCAACTTCATCGCCATCCATCTCCTCGGCTGGTGCGTCAACGGCCCGCTGCAGGAACGCGCGGCGCAGTATCCGCAAACCGACGCCGCCGCGGCGACGCTGCCCGCGCTCGGTTCCGTGCACTTCGGCGTCGTGCTCGCGCTCGCGGCGAGCATCGGCTCGTGGTGGCTGCTCTATCGCACCGCGGAAGGCCTGCGCCTGCGTGCGACCGGCCTCAATCCGTCCGCCGCGCGCTGGGCCGGCATTCGCGTTTCCGCGCAGCTCGCGCGCGCGATGGCGGTCTCCGGCGCCGCGGCCGGCCTCGCGGGCGGCATCGAGCTCCTCGGCGTCACGCATCGCCTCTTCGAACGTTTCGCCGCCGGCTACGGCTACGCCGGCATCGCCGTCGCGCTGCTCGCGCAACTCCATCCGCTCGCCGTCGTCGCCTCCGCGCTCTTCTTCGGCGCGCTGACGACCGGCGCGGGCGAGCTGCAGCGCACCGCCGGCATCTCGTCCGGCGTCGCGACGCTCGGACAGGCCGTCGTGATCCTCGTGCTCATCGGAGTCGACTATGTTCGAACTCGTCGCTGACGCTCTCCCGCTCGCCGTCGTCGCATCGACGCCGTTGCTCCTCGCCGTCGAAGGCGAGCTGGTCGTGCAGCGCAGCGGCATCATCAACCTCGGCATCGAGGGGATGATGCTCGTCTCGGCGATGACGGCGGTGCTCGCGGCGCAGCTGACGAAGAGCGTCGCCATCGGATTTCTCGGCGGCGTCGGCGGCGCGCTCCTCGTCGCGGCACTCTTCGGCGCCTTCGCCATCGCCATGCGCGCCGATCAGATCGTGACCGGCACCGCGATCAACCTCCTCGCCCTCGGCGTCACGAGCTTCGTCTACCAGGAACTGCAGCAGGGCGCGATCTTCGTGCAGTCGGTGCCGCGGATGCACGGCGACTTCGTGCTGCCGCTCGCGTGGGTCGTCTTCCCCATCGCGCTCGCGCTCGTGCTGTGGAACACGTCGTTCGGCCTGCGCCTCCGCGCGTGCGGCGAGAACCCCACCGCTGTCCCGCACGTCGCGCGCTACCGCTGGAGCGCGCTCGCGATCGAAGCATTCCTCGCCGGTCTCGGCGGCGCGTATCTCTCGCTCGGTCTCTCCAGCGGCTTCGCGGAGAACATGACCGCGGGCCGCGGCTTCATCGCGCTCTCGATCGTGATCTTCGGACGCTGGAAGCTGAAGGGCGCGCTTCTCGGCACCGCCATCTTCGGTCTCGCCGCCGCGCTGCAGTACGCGCTGCAGGCCGCCTCGTACGGGCTGCCGTTCCATCTGCTGCTCGCGATCCCGTACGTCGTCACGCTGCTCATCCTCTGCGGTGTCGCCGGACGCGTTCGCGCGCCGGAATCGCTCGGCGTGCGTTAACGGCGTCAACGCGCGAGGCGCGTAATCGCCCCGCGCATCGCGCGCAGCGGCTCCGGCGCGTCGGCGCCGAACGGAGCCGGCGCGCGCATCACCGCCACGTCGCTCGCAAGCGCGTGCAGCGGCTCGGCCAACTCGCGCGCCTCGGCGCGGAAGCGTAGTCCGTCGAGCGACTTCACGAGACGCCGCATGTACACGGTGATGGTCATGAACGCTTCCGACTCTTCGCCGCGGTCGTCGCTCAGCAGTCGCTGCACGGACGCTTCGACGTTGTTCAGCGCGACGAGCAACGCGTGCCGCGACTCGGCCACCTGCGCGTCATCGCACGAGCCGACGCAGCGCGCGTACTCGGCGAGCGCGTTCAGCGCGGCCGTCACGTCGTCGCGCACGCGGCCTCGCTCGGATGCGGGCCAGAGCAGCCATGCGCCGAGGAGCGCCAGGAGCGCGCCGAAGACCGTGTTCTCGATGCGGAGCCAGACGAGATGGCGATCGAGCGCGTGGATCTCCGCGAGCAGCACGAACGTCGGCGTGAGCACGAACGAATAAAGCCCGTAGTTGACCGGCAGCCACGCGACGGTTAGCGCCGCGCCGATGAACACGAGCACGAGCATCTGCAGCGGCGAATGCACGAGCGAGAGCAGCACCGCCGCGAAGATGCCGCCCGCGATCGTTCCCGCGACGCGCTGCAGGCCGCGCTGCAACGTCGCGGACGTGTACGGCTGCAGCACGACGATGACCGTGAGCGTGAGCCAGTAGCCACGCGCGATGTGCATCGCCGACGTGAGTCCGACGGCCAGCGCGGCGACGACCGCCACGCGCATCGCGTGACGCAGCACGGCCGACTCCCACGTCAGCGCGCTGACGATCGGCGCGCGCAGATTGAGCTGCGGCCGCGGAGCGCGGCCATTCAGCTCGTTCACGGCGACGACCGCGTCGTGCAGCGGACCGTCGGTCGCGAGTGTGGGATCGGTGCGCTCGTTCTCGATGAGCTCCGCGATGCGTTCGAGGGGCGGCGCGAGCGCGGGATCGGGCGCGATGCGTTCCGCGCTTTCGACGAGGACGAGCAACCGCTCGCCGCGATGCGATTCGCCCTGCAGGCCGCGCCGCATGCGCGCGAGCGCCACGCGTGCGTCGCGAAGTGCGGCCTCGACGTCGCCGCCGTGCGCCAGCGCGCGATAGACGCGTGCGACCGCCATGCGCGCCGGTCGATACGGACGGAACGGACCGACGAGCAGCGAGAGCACGATCGCGCCGGCGGAGCCGAGGAGTGTGGCCGCGCCGCGCGTGAGCGCGCCGGCGAGCGTCGGCTCCGGGATGCCGAGCGACACGACGAACATCGCCAGCGACACCGTCGCCGCGGAGGTCGCGGTGATGCCGTACGTGCGCGCGAGTCCCGCGCCGAGCGCCCACAACGCCGTCGCGATCACGGCGCTCGCGAGGTGCTGTCCGGCGACCGCGGCCACCGTCGCCGCGAGCACGCCGAAGAACGTCGTCGGCAGCATGGCCGCGAGACGCCGCGGCACCGGCCCGCCTTTGTCCGTCAGCGCAACGTTGAAGCCGGCCAGGCCGAGCCAGATCGCCTGCGGCGAGCCGAGGCTCTGCGCGACGAGCAGCGGGCCGATGGTGGCGACGGCGGCGCGCACGCCGCGTCCGTATTCAGGGCGCGCGGCCGCGACTTGCGTGATCTGTGCGAAGTGACTGCGAAACGTCAACGACGAACTGCCATGCGCGTCCCGCGCCGGGTCACCGCCGCGCGGACGCCATCGCCGTGGCGCCGCTGTTCGTGTGGCCGAAGAACGCGGAGTGACGGAGCCAGTCGCGGTCGGGGTAATACGCGAAGATCGGGCTGCCGCCCTTCACGGTGTCGATGATCTTGTGCGCCATCTCCGCGCGCACCGCGGGGCAGCCCCAACTGCGGCCGAGACGGCCGAGGGCTGCGATCGCGGCGCGGCTGACATACGAGGCGCCGTGCATCACGATTGCGCGGTCCCACGCCATGTCGTTCACGCCTTCTTCGAGTCCGCGCAGGCGCAGCGAATAGCCGTTGCCGCCGATGTACGTGTCGGCGGTGACGAAGAGGCCGATGCTCGTGGCGAGGCTGCCGGGGCTGTTCGAGAAGAAGCTGGCGAGGTTGCCGCCGCTGTTCTTGCCGTGCGCGACGAGCTCGCGGAAAAGCAGCTTCCTCGCATCGAGATTGAAGACGAAGAGGCGCGGCTTGTCAGACGGCAGCGAGTAGTCGATGACGGTGAGCAGATCGTGGCGTCGCACGAGGCCGCGCTCGTCGGCGCAGCGCGAAGCGTTGAGCGCGAGGCGGAGCACGTCGGCTTTGAGGCCGGGCGCCTGCCGCAGCAGCGCGCCGACGAGCGACTCGGATGCGCCGGCGTTGCATGGTGGCGCATCCGCGCGCACCGCCGGGCTGAACCACAACAGGACCGGGACGAGGGCCAGGAGAATTCGCTTCATTGAGAAACCGTTCGGAGTTGGACTGACGACTTGCGGATCAGAATAGCAGACCGTGCAAGCTCAGCCGTTCCTCGCCTGATTTGAAATCATGACTGTACGCAGCATTCGCCACCTCCATCCCGCGGTCTCCGACGACATCGGCGACCTCCGTACGCAACGCCCGCTGCCGAACGGCCGGCTCGAGCAGATCGACCCGTTCCTCTTCCTCAATCATCACGGGCCGCAGGTCTACGGCCGCAACAATCGCGGGCTGCCGTTCGGGCCGCATCCGCACCGCGGCTTCGAGACCGTGACGTTCATCGTCGAAGGCTCGCTCGCGCATCGCGACAGCGCGGGACACGAGAGCGTCATTCGCGACGGCGGCGTGCAGTGGATGACGGCGGGGCGCGGCGTCGTGCACGCGGAGCTCTCCCCCGAGGAGTTCCTGCGTGACGGCGGACCGCTGGAGATCCTGCAGCTGTGGGTCAATCTGCCCGCCCGCCTCAAGATGACGGCGCCGCGCTACATCGGCTTGCAGGCGGACGAGATTCCGGCCGCGACGGCGGCGGATGGCGTGCGCGTGAGCGTCATCGCGGGAACGTGGGACGGCACGCGCGGTCCCGTCGAGACGCTGACCGACATCACCATGACGACGATCGCGATGGACGCCGGCAGCCGCGTGTCGTTGCCGGCGCCGCACGGAGAGAACGTCTTCTTCTACGTCGTGCGCGGCGAGTTGCGCGCGTCGACGACGACGCTACCGGCGATGCAGCTCGTCGAGTTCAACGACGACGGCGACACGATCGAGGTCGAGGCGACGCAGGACTCACGGATTCTCTTCGGCCACGCGACGCCGTTCGGCGAGCGCGTCGTCGCGCACGGACCGTTCGTCATGAACTCGCACGAAGAGATCTATCAGGCGATGCTGGATTATCAAATGGGCCGCTTCGCGTAGCAGATGGGGCGCTTCAACTAGCAGATCGCTTCGCTTAGCGCTCGTCTTCCACGAACGCCACGGCGTGCGCGTCGAAGAGCCCCGTGCGGCGCCAGTTGCCGTCGAGCTCCACGTGATCGCCCGCGCGCAGTTCCGTGCGCACCTCGCCGAAGCCGACCGTGATCAGGCTGCCGGTGAGATCGTTGCGCAGCACGAACGTACCGCGATCGAGGTCGACGCTGTCGATGACGCCGCGCAGCGTGGCCGCGGAGTAGGCAAGGCCGTCGCCGTTCGCGCCGTCGTAGCCGCGCGCGTCGTCGTAGCGGAAGGCGTCGTAGCGTGGCGCGTACACGTAGTAGCCGCGGCGGTCGTACACGCCGCCGATGGTGACGGTGTCGCCGACGCGGAAGCGGTTCCGCGCGAAATAGCGCGGCGAGACGAGGAACGGATCGCCGACGTTGCCGATCCAGACGCGATAGCCGCCGCGGTCGCGGTTGATGCGCGAGACCGGGCCGTGCGCGTAATACGGACGGCCGTGCACCGGTCGGGAGCTCCGGCTGTCGGCAAGGGCGGAACTGCCGAGAAGCAGCGCGACGGCAAGACCGAAAGCCGCAATTCGTTTGTTCATCCGTCGTCCTCCTTCCACGACCTCAGAGTACCATCGGCGCGCGATGCGGCAGAACATCCTCATCACCGGCGCGAGCTCCGGCCTCGGCGCGGGCATGGCGCGCGCCTTCGCCGCGCGCGGCCGCAGTCTCGCACTCTGCGCGCGACGCGTCGACCGTCTCGAGTCGCTACGCGACGAGCTGCACGCCGCGCATCCGAATGTGCGCATCGAGCTCCGCGCGCTCGACGTCAACGATCACGAGCAGGTGTTCGCGGTCTTCCGCGCGTTCCGCGACGACTTCGGCACGCTCGACCGCATCATCGTCAATGCCGGTCTCGGCAAAGGCGCGCCTCTCGGCACCGGCTATTTCTACGCGAACAAGCAGACGGCGATGACGAACTTCGTCGCCGCGCTCGCGCAGTGCGAGGCCGCGCTGGAGATCTTCCGCGCGCAGAACGCGGGACATCTCGTCACCATCGCGTCCGTCAGCGCGATGCGCGGCCTGCGCGGTCCGCTGACGACGTACGCGGCGACGAAGGCCGGACTGGCCGCGCTCACCGAGGGCATCCGCGCGGATCTGCTGAACATGCCGATCGTTGTCAGCACGATGTTCCCCGGCTACATCCGCTCCGAGATGAACGAGCGCGTGAAGCACGCGCCGTTCATGGTCGACACCGACGTAGGCGTCCGCGCGCTCGTGCGCGCCATCGAGGCGGAGAAAACGCAGGCGTTCGTCCCCGCGTGGCCGTGGAGCGCGATCGCGTTTCTGATGAAGCGGCTCCCGCTGCGCGCCGTGACGAAGCTATTCTGAGCGCGCATGGATTTCACGCCGTCGCCGCGCGCCCGTGAGCTCGCCGAGCGCGTCCGGCATTTCATCGCCAACGAGATTGCTGCCGTCGAAGACGAACACGTGCGCGAGCTGCACGCCGCCCATCGCGGCGGCGACTGGACGCAGTGGCGCGTCTCGCCGCGCGTCGAGGCGCTGAAGGCGAAAGCACGCGACGCGGGACTGTGGAACTTCTTCCTCGAGTTGCCTGCCCTCGATTACGCCGTGGTGGCCGAGGCGATGGGCTGGAGTTTGCTCGCGCCGGAGATCTTCAACTGCAACGCGCCGGACAGCGGCAACATGGAAGTGCTCGCCCACTTTGGAACGGCCGAACAGAAAGAAGGCTGGCTGCAGCCGCTGCTCGCGGGCGAGATCCGTTCCGTGTTCTGCATGACCGAGCCCGACGTCGCGTCGAGCGATGCCACGAACCTGCGCGCGACGATCCGCGACGACGGCGACACGCTCGTCCTCGACGGCCGCAAGTGGTGGACGACCGGACTCGGACATCCGCGCGCGAAGGTCGCCATCTTCATGGGCATCTCCAATCCCGACGGCGATCGCCATCGTCAGCACAGCATGGTGCTCGTGCCGCTCGATACTCCTGGCGTGCACATCGAGCGCATGCTCCCCGCGTTCGGCGACTACGACGAGCCATACGGCCACGGCGAGGTCACGTTCACCAACGTGCGCGTGCCGAAGGCGAACCTCATCGCGGGGCTCGGCCGCGGCTTCGAGATCGCGCAGAGCCGTCTCGGTCCCGGACGCATCCATCACTGCATGCGCGCAATCGGTGCCGCGGAACGCGCGCTCTCGCTGATGATCGAACGCGGTCTCGCGCGCGTCGCCTTCGGCAAGCCGCTCCTCGACCTCGGCGGCAACCGCGAGCGCATCGCGGAGCTGCGCATCGCCATCGATCAGGCGCGCCTGCTCACGCTGCACGCCGCGTGGCGCATCGACACCGCGGGCGCCGCCGCGTCGATGAGCGAGATCTCCGCGATCAAAGTCGTCGCGCCGAACGTGCTGCAGCGCGTCGCCGACGAGGCGATCCAGCTCTTCGGCGGCGCGGGCATGTCGCACGACGTGCCGCTGACGACTCTCTTCGCGATGGCGCGCGCGCTGCGCATTGCCGACGGTCCCGACGCCGTGCACCTCGGCGTCATCGCGCGCCACGAGCTGCGGAAACATCAGCCATGAGCGAACTGGAAATCGAAATCGACGAAGGTCCCATCCGCCCCGGCGAAGAGCTGAACGTCGACGCCGTCGACGCGTGGCTCAAGTCGCAGCTGCCCGACCTCGAAGGCACGCCGCGCGTGACGCAGTTCGCCGGCGGCGCGTCGAACTGGACGTATCGCCTGCACTACGACGACGCGCACGATTTCGTGCTGCGCCGCGCGCCGGCGGGCACGAAGGCGAAATCGGCGCACGACATGGGACGCGAGTACCGCCTGCAGCAGGCGCTCGCGCCGGTGTTTCCGTACGTGCCGGAGATGGTCGCGCACTGCGCGGACGAGTCGGTGATCGGCACCGAGTTCTACGTCATGCGCCGCATCGACGGCATCATTCCGCGACGCGAGCTCGGCGTGGAGATGCCGCCCGAGCTCGTGCGCTCGCTCTGCTTCAACTTCCTCGACACGCTCATCGCGCTGCACCGCGTCGATTTCGTCGCCGCCGGTCTCGAGCACCTCGGCAAAGGCGCGGGTTACGTGCGGCGGCAGGTCGACGGCTGGAACCAGCGCTACAAGAACGCGAGGACATGGAACGTGCCGCGCGGCAACCGCATCATGCGCTGGCTCGAGCGCAACGTGCCGCCGGTCGAAAGCATCTGCATCACGCACAACGATTTTCGCTTCGACAACGTCGTGCTGCATCGCGAGCGGCCCACGCGCATCATCGGCGTCCTCGACTGGGAGCTGGCCACGCTCGGCGATCCGCTGATGGACCTCGGCAACACGATCGCGTATTGGGTCGAGGCGGACGACGACGTCGTCGCCCGCAGCACGCGCCGCCAGCCGACGAACATCGAAGGCATGCTCACGCGCAAGGAAGTCGTGTCGTATTACTGCGCGCAGATGGGCTTCACGCTCGAGCACTGGCCGTTCTACGAAGTCTTCGGCCTCTTCCGCGTGTCGGTGATCGCGCAGCAGATCTACTATCGATACCTCAACGGGCAGACGGGAAATCCCGCGTTCAAACGCTTCTGGGCGCTCGTGCATTACCTGCACTGGCGCTGCCGCCGCCTCATGTAAAAACGAAAGCCGGCGCGCCCGTGGGCAGCGCCGGCTTTCGCGTGAGATCGGAAGAAGTCGTTTACCGGTTCGCGTCGAGCAGGAACTCGCCGCGGCAGCCGTTCGAGACCCAGACTCCGTTCTCGTCGTAGCCCCAGCTCTGTCCGCGCTCGCACGCCGCATCGCTCGTGCGGCGCAGCAGCGTCACGCCCCAGCCGGTGTTCGCGCGGCAGTAGTTGCGGCGGCCGTCACGCGACTCGCAGACGAGCGTCTGCTGTCCCGACGACGAGGCCATCGAGCCGTTGTTGTTGCCGTTGCCGCGCATGCCGTTGTGATAGCCGCCGACGCTGAACTCGGCGCGGCAGCCGTGATCGACCCAGATGCCGTTCTGGTCCCAGCCCCAGTCGCGGCCCATGTTGCAGCCGTTCTGGCTGAGCTGATGCGCGAGCTGCACGCCGTACGACGTGTCCGCGCTGCAGCGCGTGCGGCCGTTGTTCTTCGACTCGCACATCACCGTGCGCGCGGCCGAATGCTGCCAGCGGCTGCCCGTGTCGCCGATCGTGAACTCGGCGCGGCAGCCTTTGTCGACCCAGATGCCGCGGCCGTCGGAGCGCACGTCCCACGTGCGTCCACGCACGCAGGCGTCGGCGCTGAGGCGCCGCGCGAGCGTCACGCCGCCGGTGACGTCAGCGTTGCAGGTGTGGCGGATGTTGTTGATCGACTCGCAGGTGATGGTCGAGCCGGATCTGCCGTTCCACGTCGACGACGACGACGCCAGCGCGAAGTCGGCGCGGCAGCCGCCGCTCACCCACACCATTCCGTTGCGCGTGCCCCACGTCTTCCCTTCGACGCAGGTGTTGTCGCTCATCTGATGCGCGATGACGACGCGTCCGGCATCCCAGCCGGTGGTCCGGCATTCGTGGTACTTGTTGTTCGTCGACTCGCAACGAACCGTGTTCTGTGCGGATGCAGCCGTGGCGAGGAACACTGCCAGGGCCGCAACAAGTGCATGTTTCATCACATGGTCCTCCGGTCCAGTGTGTTTGCGCGAGGTTTGCCAGAATTAGCGGGCTCGACGACGAAAATTACGTGGCGCGGCCCCACATGCCGAGCTCGTCCCAGACGCTGGCAAGCCGCGGCCCGTCGGATGACGACGCAACTTCGGCGCGTTTGCGCGGCGCCGACGCGATCGCGGCGGCGATGCGCGGTACGACCTCGCCCACGCGCGGCGCGAGCGACTCGGCGTGCTCCTCGAGAAAGCGCGTGCTGACCAAACCTTCGCGGAACGCCGGATGCGTGATGACGCGGCGCAGCCACGAGACGTTCGTCTTCGTCCCGAGGATCACGTAGTCGCGGAGCGCACGTGCGAGCCGGTCAATGGCGGCGTCACGCGATTCCGCGGTGGCCACGAGCTTGGCCAGCATCGGATCGAACTTCACGCCGATCTCGCTGCCGCGCGTGACGCCCGCGTCGACGCGCACGCCCGGACCGGTCGGCTCCGAGTACACCGCGATCGTTCCGCTCTGGGGCAGAAAGCGATCGTCGGGATCCTCGGCATACACGCGCACTTCGATCGCGTGTCCGCGCTGCCGCAGCGCGTCCTGCGTCCACGGCAGCGGCTTGCCCGACGCGACGTCGAGCTGCGCGCGCACGAGATCGACGCCCGTCACCTGCTCGGTGATCGGATGCTCGACCTGCAGCCGCGTGTTCATCTCGAGGAAGTAGAACTCCCCTTCCGGCGTGACGATGAACTCGACCGTGCCGGCGTTCACGTAGTCGACGCCGCGCGCGGCCGCGAGCGCCGCCTGCGCCATGCGCTGCCGCAGGTCGTCGCTGTAACGCGGCGCCGGCGTCTCCTCGACGACTTTCTGGTGCCGCCGCTGGATCGAACAGTCGCGCTCGAAGAGATGCACGAGGTTGCCGTGCGTGTCGCCGAAGATCTGGAACTCGACGTGGCGCGGCTCCTCGATGTAGCGCTCGAGCAGCAGCCGGTCGTTGCCGAACGCCTTCGAGGCCTCGCGCCGCGCGGACTCGATCGCCGCCTGCAGTTCCTCGCGCGCGCGGACAATCTTCATCCCCTTCCCGCCGCCGCCCGCCGACGCTTTCACTAGCAGCGGAAAGCCGATGCGCTCCGCCTCGGTGGTCAACGTGTTGACGTTCTGGTCTTCGCCGTCGTAGCCCGGCACGACCGGGACGCCGTGCGACGACATCAGCTGCCGCGACTCCGCCTTCGAGCCCATCGCTTCGATCGACGACGCCTTCGGTCCGACGAACACGATGCCCGCGTCGTCGCACGCGGCGGCGAGCTCCGCGCGCTCGGAGAGAAAGCCGTAGCCGGGATGCAGCGCGTCCGCGCCGGCCTCGCGCGCGGCGTCGATGACGCGGCCGACGTTGAGGTACGTCGCCCGCGCGTCGCCGCTGCCGAGGGAGATCGCGCGGTCGAAGAAACGCCGCACGTAGCGGACGTCGTCGTCTTCGGCGTGCGCGAGCACGGACTCGATGCCCATCTCCCGGCACGCGCGCGCGATGCGCACGGCGATCTCGCCGCGGTTCGGGACGATCAGCCTTTCGATGGAAGACGTCACTTTGCGATCCAGGGCGCCAGTCCTTTCTCGAGAAACGCCTTCATCCCCGCCTGCCCTTCGGCGGACACGCGCCGCGACGCGATCGCCTCGATCGTGTACGGAATCGCTTCCGCGAGCTCGTTCGACGCCACGTGCGCTATGAGCTTCTTGCACTCGCGCACTGCTTCCGGTCCGGAGGTTTTCAGCTGCGTGATCGTCTCGTAGACCGCGTTGTCGAGATCGTCGTTCGTTTCCACGACGCGATGCACGAGGCCGATCCGCAGCGCGCGCTCCGCGTCGAAGCGTTCGCCGGTGAGGAACAGCGCGCGCGCGTGCGAGCGGCCGATCTTGCCGATGACGTACGGTGAGATGACCGCCGGCAAAATGCCGAGCTTCACTTCCGAGAGGCCGAACTGCGCGGTGCGCGTGGTGATGGCGACGTCGCAGACGGAGACGAGGCCGACGCCGCCGCCGATGGCCGCGCCCTGAATGCGGCCGACCACCGGCAGCGGACATTCGTCGATGAGCGCGTACATCTTCGCGAGCAGCGACGAGTCGCGCACGTTTTCCTCGCGCGTGTACGAGACCATGCGCGACATCCAGTTGAGGTCCGCGCCCGCGCAGAAGTTCTTGCCCGTGCCCTGCAGCACGACCGCGCGCGCGGCGCTCGTGTCGATGTGCGAGAAGAGGTCGATCGCTTCCGCGATCAGTTCGTCGTTGAATGCGTTGTGGACGTCGGGCCGGTTGAGCGTGACGTGCAGCACGCCTTCCTTCGGCTCGACCAGGAGCGTTTTGTACGCCATACGCGGCGCATTCTAACGTCTACCGCACAGCGCGATGGCGCGGCCCGGTCGGCTGCACGAAATGCGGCACGATCGTGTACTGCGGCTCCACGCCGACGGGACCCGTGGCCGCAATCTGCACCGTGACCTCCGACGCGCTGTTCGACGGATACGCGACCTGCAGCGTCGCCGTCGCGTGCACCGGCACGTCGACCGACACCGAGCCCGACGTCGCGCGCAGCGGCGTGTCGCCGGCGGTGATCGTCGCCGAGTAGCTCGGCCCGTGCGCGACGGTGAACTTGAAGTAGTCGACGTCGCCCGCGCTGCAGATCGCGGCGCTCACCGTCGACCCCGGCACGAGCGCGCCGTACGCCTGCGCGGGCGAATCGTTCGGCTCCGTCAGATCGTTGCACGCCGCGAGCGTATGCGCCGACGTGATCACGACCGCTTCCTGCGCCGCGGTCGTGACGTGCGTGCCGTTCAGCACGACGCGATACACGCCCGGGGTCGCGTTCGCGATCTCGACTTCCTCGGTGTTGTCGATGTTGTTGACGCCGACGGTCGCGACGGCCGACGGCACGTTCTTGTCGAGCACGTACGGGAAGTGCGTCTTGCCGTCGGGATCGATGACCGTGAGATCGAGATCGTTGACGAGCGCCTTCGCGGAGAAGCCGTCGTTGCCGAGGAGCAGCACCGACGGATCGGCCCAGCCGGCGACGACGCGCAGTTTCTGCAGCGATGAAACGACGATCGGGAACTCCTGCCGCGCGCCGTTCGAGAGCGAGATGCGGCGGATGAAGTTGTGGCTGCCACCGTCGGCGAGAATGAGATCGGCCGAGGCTTTCGCGTCGATGAGACCGAAGCCGTACGTGTAGTCGGGACCGGCATTGCCGAGATCGAATGCGCCGGCGATGAGCAGCGTCTTCAGCTCGACCGGCAGCGGCGTCACGCCGTACGTGCGGCGCCACTGCTCGGTGAGCAGACCCGCGGTGCCGGTGACGACCGGTGTCGACATCGACGTGCCGCTCTTCGTGCCGTACGAATCGATGGGGACCGTCGAGAAGACGTTCGTGCCACGAGCGACGACGTCGGGCTTCACGCGTCCGTCTTTCGCGGGACCGCGCGAGCTGTCGAACGCGACGATGCCATTGGCATCGACGTTCCCAACGGCAATGGCATTCTTCGCGGCACCGTTGAGCGTCATCGTGTCGAACGGTGCGATGGCGTGGTGCGGCACGGCGTCGCAGCCGGCGTTGCATTGCGAGGTCGGACAGTCGGTGCCGGTGCCGTTCTTCGAGTAACAGAACGTCCCCGGAATGAGCTGGAAGTTGTCGTCGACGTGGCGATGCGCTTTCCATTCGCCGCTGAGCGGATCGAAGCCGTCGTTGCCCGCGGAATGGACGAACAGCACGTTTCGGCGGATGGAGATGTCGTCGACCGGGGCGGTGTCTTCCGGCGTGTACGCGCCGTAGTACTCCTCGGCGTTGTTCCACACCGGCGTGCTGCCGGAGAAGCTCCAGCCGAGAACGTAGCCCCACGAGTTGCTGTCGGCGATGACGCCGCGCTTCTGCAGCTCCTGATCTTTGTCGACGAAGAAATCGCCCTTGCAGGTGTTGGTGCTCGTGGCGACGCAGAACTCGTACAGCGTTGCGCGCGGCGCCATGCCTTTCGCCTCGGGATTGAGTCCCGTCGCGATGAGCGTGCCGGAGGTGTGCGTTGCATGCGAGGCGTCGCTCGACGCGCCGCCCGTGGCGAAGACGGTGAGCCGTCCGCCGAACTCGGGATGCGATCCCTGCGCGGCGGCGAGCTCGAAGAGCGAGAGCACGACGCCGTTGCCGGTGAGGCCGTACGGCGCCGCCTGAATGCTGTTGACGTGCGAGAGCTGCGCGGCTTCGGCGTTGTCGACTTTGACCTGGAAGCGCGGCTTCGCGCCGACGAGCAGCACGCGGTCGTCCGACGCGAGCGCCGCGAGCGACGACGGCGGCACGCGCACTTCGAGGCGGTGCATCGGCGCGAACGAGAATGCGAGCGGATCGACGGTCGCGCCGCCCGCTTCTTCGATCGCGGCGCGCGCGGCGTCCAGATCGACGTCATCGTGGAAAAAGACGCTGACGTTGGCGAACGCCGTACCCGACGCCGCCTCGCGCCACGCGCTGCGGAGGACTTTCTCTTCGAGCGTGAACGGCGCGACGGTGGCGACGCGCGCGTCGACGGACGCGTTCGCGTTCATGCGCGCGATGAAGCGGTCGCCGGTGAGCGCGCGGCCGAGGGTGATGCCGCGCGCGGCGAGCTCCGCGCGGTCGGCGTCCGTCAGCGGCTGCCGCGGCGCGAGCACGACGTGCCGCACGCGCGGGGCCGGACGGTCGATGGTGCCGGCCGCGAAGGCCGGCACCGCGAAAACGCCGAACGCGAGAAGGAGCACCACCCGCCGCATCACGCCTCCCTGTTCACTGACCCCGAATCGCTTACCGCACCGAACGGCGGCGCGGCGGAACGAACGTGCCGTACGAGAACTTCACCGTGTACGACGAGTTGGCGCCGAGCGTGCCGTTCGCTTCGACGCGCACCGTCACCGGCAGCGCCGTCGCGACGCCGTTGCCCGAGCCGTACTGCAGCGTCACCGTGCGCGTCGCATGCGCCGGGACGTCGACGGAGCTCGTGAGTCCGTTCGAGGCCGTTTCGGTGACGCGCAGCGGCGTGTCGGCCGCGGTGATCGTGACCGTCATCGGACCGTTCTTCGTGGCGGTGAAGCGGAAGTAGTCGACGTCGTTCTGCGTGCAGATCGCGCCGCTCACGGTCTGCTCGGTCGGAACATCGCCGTACGCGGTGGCCGGCGTGTCGTTGCCGCCCATCTCCGTCGGATCGCTGCACGGCGGCGCGGCCGGCGCGGCCTTCGCGTTGGCGACGATGACCGCGGCCTGCGGACCCGACGTCACGTGCGAGCCGGTGACGACGACGCGATAGACGCCCGGGGTCGCGTTCGCGATCTCGACCATCTCGGTGTTGTCGACGGTGTTCACGCCGGTCGTGGCGTTGGCTTGGTAGTTCACTTTGTCGAGCACGTACGGCAGGTGCGTCGCGCCGTTCGGATCGACGATCTTGACGTCGAGGTCGTTGACGAGCGCCTTGGCCTCGAACGAGTCGTCGCCGAGGAGAATGACCGACGGATCGCCCCACTGCAGGACGACGCGGAGGTTCTGCTGCGCGGTGACGTTGAGCGGCATCTCGTAGCTCTGTCCCTGCGCGATGGACGTCGAGCGGATCTGCGTGCCCTGGCCGTTGTCGCCGATGATGAGATCGACGGAGTTCTTCGCGTCGACGGAGCCGAAGCCGAACGAGTAATCGGGGCCGGGGTTGCCGAGGTCGTCGGCGCCGGCGATGAGCAGCGCCTTGAGCACGACCGGGCCGGGCTTGGCGTTCTGATGCAGCTTCTCCCACTGCTCGGCGAGCAGCGCGGCGATGCCGGTGACGACGGGCGCCGCCATCGACGTACCGCTGCTGGTCGCGTACGAATTCACGGGCACCGTGGAGAGCGTGTTCCAGCCGCGCGCGACGACTTCCGGTTTGACGCGGCCGTCTTTCGCGGGACCGCGCGAGCTGAACGAGACCGGGACGACGGTGCCGGCGATCGGCTGCACGGCGCCGACGGTGATGACGTTCTTCGCCGAACCGGTGACGCTCATCGTGTCGAACGGCGAGAGATCGCGGTGATGTTGCGCGCGCTCGCAACCGCCGTTGCAGGTCGGAAGCGGGCAGTCGTTGCCGCTGCCGCTGCGCGAGACGCAGTAGATCTTCGTCTTGTCGGTGTCGCCGGTGTCGGGGTTCACGTGGCGGTGCTGCCCGTCCTGCTCGAAGCCCGGCAGCGCGCCGTCGTTTCCGGCGGCAAAGACGTGAAGAATGCCGTCGCGAAGGACGGAATCATCGATGGCCGGCACTCCGTAACCCGCCTCGTACGCGCCGTAGTACTCCTCGGTGTCGAGCCAGACCGGGAAGCCCGCGCCGTCGCAGCTGGTGCACCAGCCGAGCGGGAAGCCGAGTGAGATGTTGTTCGAGACGAGGCCGAGGCTCGGGAAGGCGTTGTCGAAGACGTCGAGCATCGAGCCGACGCCGGTGCCGACGTCGTACTGATAGATGTGCGACGCGGGCGCCATGCCCTTCGCGTCGGGACGGATGCCCGCCGCGCCGATCGTTCCGGAGACGTGCGTCGAGTGCTCGCCGACTTCACTGCCGCCCGGCTGTGCGAACGCCTGCAGGCGTCCCTGGAACTCGGGGTGATCCGCCTGCGCGACGGAGATCTCCGACACGCCGACGTTGATGCCGGCGCCGGAGAGGTTGTACGGCGCGGCCTGCACGACGTCGACTTTCGCGAGCGAGCCCGCTTCCGTGTTCAGCTCGGTGAGGCCGTGGCGCGGACGCCCGCTGATCGCGAGCACGCGGTCGTCGGCGGCGAGCGTCGCGACGGCGGACGGCGCGATGCGCGCCTCGATGCGCTGCGACGGCAGGTACTTCACCGTCAGCGGATCGAGCTGGCCGCCCGCGGCGAGGATCGCGTTTCGCGCTTCGTCGAAGGCGACGTCGTCGTGGAAGAGCACCGCGAGGTTCGCCCAGGCGCGGCCGCGGCCGAGGTCCTTGAGCGCCGAATGGAGGATCTTGCGATCCGCCCCCAGCGGCTCGAGCGACGCGATGCGCGCGTCGCCGCTCGCTTCCGCGGACGCGGTCACGCGCGCGACCCAGCGGCCGCCCGTGAGCGGATGCTGGACGTCGATGCCTTTCGCGCGCAGCTCGGCGCGGTCGGCATCCGTGAGCGGCTGCTCGGGCTGCAGGATCACGTGGCGCGCGCGGATGTTGTCGCGTGCGAGGCCGCTGTCGCGATCGAAGCGCTCGGCGGCGAAGAGGGTGCTGGTGGCGAGAAGGAGGACGAAGACGATCGGTAGTCGGCGCATGGTTCCGTTCATATCCATTGATGATGACGTGGTGCCCGAGGTCGGACTCGAACCGACATGAGGGTTGACCTCGGCAGATTTTGAGTCTGCTGCGTCTGCCATTTCGCCACTCGGGCGGCGATCACTGCGTGACTGCGTGCTGCTGCGCGTCCTGCCACCGGCGCGCCGCGGAATGCAGCTCGTCGTCGGTCAGGACGCGATTGGTCGACTTCGCCAGTTGAAACAGCTCCTTCGCCAGCGGCTCCTCTTGCGGATAGCCGTGGACGTCGAGCCAGTAGATGACGTTCGAGAGGCCGCACATCGGCCCGACTTCGATCACCTGCTGCAAACCGAACATTCCCGCGGGAACGCCGGAGTAAACGCGGTCGGCGAGCCAGTCGCTTCCCTTCCGCTTCGCTTTGATGATCGCCGCGGCGTGCACGCCCGTGCCGGTGCGGAACGCGTCGCGGCCGAAGACAGGATAGCGGTCATCGAGCGGCACGCCTGTCACGCGCGAGACAAATTTCACGTAATCGGGCAGAGCCGTGAGGTCGTTGTCGATCCACCCCATCAGCTTGAGGTTGACCATCAAAAGGTCCATCGGCGTGTTGCCGACGCGCTCGCCGATACCGCACGCGGAGCCGTGCACGCGATCCGCGCCCGCCTCCAGCGCGGCCACGCAGTTGATGACGCCGAGGCCGCGGTCCTCGTGACCGTGCCAGTCGATCTTCACGTTCGGATTCTCGCGGTCGACGATCTTGCGGACGAAGCGCACGAGGTTGCGCGCGCCCCACGGCGTCGCGTGACCGACGGTGTCGGCGATGCAGATGCGCGCGGCGCCGGCGGCGATCGCGGCGCTGTAGAGCTTCTCGATGTCTTCCGGCTTCGCGCGCGTCGTGTCTTCGGTGACGTACATGACCGGGATGCCTTCGCTCACGGCGAAGCGCACCGCCTTCGTCGACTGCTCGATGATCCAGTCGAGATCCCACTCTTCCGCGAACTGCCGGATCGGCGACGAGCCGATGAAGAGGTCGGCCTCGATGCGGATGCCGACGCGGTTCGAGATCTCGACGATCGGCCGCACGTCGTTCTCGTGCGTGCGTCCCGCGGCGCTCGGATAGACGGAGAGCTTCTGCTCGACGATCTCGCGCGCGAGACGCTCGACTGTCTTCTGCACGTGCGGGCCCGCGCCGGGCAGGCCGATGTCGGCGTTGTCGATCCCGATCGCGTTCATGTAGTGAAGGATGCGCAGCTTGTCTTCGATCGAAGGATCGGTGACCGACGGCGACTGCAGTCCGTCGCGCAGCGTCTCGTCATCGAACTCGACGCGGCGGCGCGGCGACACGGCCGTCTCGCCGTCGACGTTCCAGTCGTGGATCAGATGCTCAAGGGACTCGGTCATGTGATGTTCCGAATGCACCTTACCGTCCCTTGAATTCCGCTGCACGTTTCTCGAGGAACGCGCCCATCCCTTCCTTCATGTCGTCGGTCGATGCAAGCAGGCCGAAGAGCGTCGCCTCGAGGAACTGTCCTTCGTCGAACGGCATGTCGCTGCCGCTCATCACCGCTTCGATCGCGGCGCGCACGGCGAGCGGTCCGCGCGAGGCGATCTTACGCGCCATTTCTTCGGCGACGCTCATCAGCTGATCGGCCGGCACGACGCGGTTCACGAGTCCGATGCGCTCCGCCTCGTCGGCTTTGATGCGGTCGCCGGTGAGGATCAGCTCGAGCGCTTTCCCTTTGCCGAGGAGACGCGCCACGCGCTGCGTGCCGCCGTAGCCGGGGATGATGCCGAGCGTGACTTCCGGCAGGCCGAGCTGCGCCTTGTCGGAGGCGATGCGGATGTGACACGCGAGCGCGAGCTCGCAGCCGCCGCCGAGGGCGAAGCCGTTGATCGCGGCGATGACGGGCTTCGGGAACCGCTCGATCGCGCGGAAGGTGCGCTGCCCGCGCTCGGCGACGTCCTTGCCGGTGATCGGCGTCATCTGCGCAAGCTCACCGATGTCGGCGCCGGCGACGAACGCTTTCTCGCCGCCGCCGGTGAGGATCACGCACTTCACGCTCTCGTCCTCACGCGCGTCGCGGAACGCGCGGCGCAGTTCCTCGACGGTGTCGGCGTTGAGCGCGTTGAGCACCTTCGGCCGGTCGATGGTGATGGTGAGAATGCCGTCGCGGTTCTCGAGTTTCAGATTTTCGTAAGCCATCACTTCACCTTGTCGAACGGCACGGGCTTCTCGCCCGAGTAGTCGTAGAAGCCGGTGCCGGTCTTGTTGCGGCCGAGGCGGCCGGCGAGGACCATCTTGCGGAGCAGCGGCGGCGCGGCGAAACGCTTCTCCTGGTACTCCTCGTACATCACGTGCGTGATGAAGTACGTGGTGTCGAGGCCGACGAAGTCGAGCAGCGTGAACGGTCCCATCGGATAGCCGCAGCCGAGCATCATCGCCTTGTCGATGTCCTCGATCGAGCCGACGCCCTCCTCGTACGCGCGGATCGCGTCGAGGATGTATGGCACGAGCAACCGATTGACGATGAAGCCGGAGTTGTCCTTGCACGACACCGGCTCTTTGCCGAGCGACTTCGCGAACGCAAATGCCGCGTCGAACGACTCGTCGCTCGTCAGGATCGTGCGCACGACTTCGACGAGCTTCATGAGCGGCACCGGATTGAAGAAGTGCAGCCCGACGAACTGCTTCGGACGTGCGGTGGCCATCGAAAGCTCGGTAATCGTCAGCGACGAGGTGTTCGAGGCGAAGAGCGCCTCCGGCTTCACGATGCGATCGAGCTGCGCATAGGTGTCTTTCTTCAGCTGCGCGTTCTCGATGATGGCCTCGATGACGATGTCGCAGTCGGCGAGGTCTTCGAGGCTGGTCGTGCCTTTGAGACGGGCGACGCAGGCGTCCATGTCCGCCTGCTGCATCTTGCCTTTCTCGACGAACTTGCCGAGGGACTTCTGGATGCCGCCGAGACCCTTGTCGAGATACTTCTGCTCGACCTCGCGCACGACGACGTCGTAGCCGGCCTGCGCCGCCACCTGAGCGATGCCGGAGCCCATCAGGCCGCAGCCGAGCACGCCCACTTTCTTGATTGCCATTGAGCAAACTCCTTTCGGTAAACCGGGCGCATTCTATTAGACGAAAACGCCCCTCGGGCGCGCGGCGTTTTCAGCACGGAGCCCTCGCACTATCCTTCCCACATGCCGCGCACGAAACTCCAGCCGCAGGTCATCCTCCTCGGCATCGTCTCGCTGCTCAACGACGCTGCGAGCGAGATGATCTATCCCCTGCTGCCGGTCTTTCTCACGGCGACGCTCGGCGCGACGCCCGCGGTCGTCGGCCTGATCGAAGGACTGGCCGACGGACTCGCATCGATCCTCAAATACTTCGCCGGCGCGTGGTCGGATCGCATGCCGCGCCGCAAGCCGTTCGTCGCAACCGGCTACGCGCTCGCCGCCGGCTCGCGCGCGCTCATCGCCGCCGCCGGCGCATGGCCGCTCGTCCTCGCCGCGCGGCTCATCGACCGCACTGGCAAAGGCATTCGCTCCGCGCCGCGCGACGCGATGATCTCGGACGTCACGCCGCGCGAACAACGCGGCCGCGCATTCGGCTTTCATCGCGCGCTCGATCACACCGGCGCGATCGTCGGTCCGCTGCTGGCGATGCTCGCGCTCGACGTCGCGCATTGGACGCTGCGGCGCACGTTCTACGTTTCCGTGATTCCGGGCGCGATCGGCGTGGTGTTGATCGCCTGGCTGCTGCGCGAGCCGGCGCGCGAGACGACGTCACGTCTCGCGACGGATTCCGCGACTCCGCTGCCGCCGGTGTTCCGTCAGGCGCTCGCCGCGATCGCGCTCTTCTCGCTCGCGAATTCGTCCGACGCGTTCCTGCTGCTGCAGGCGCACGCGGCCGGCGTGTCGACGGCGATGCTGCCGGCGCTGTGGGCCGCGCATCACGTCATCAAGTCGCTCTTCTCGACGCGCGCCGGCGCGCTGTCCGATCGCATCGACCGGCGATACCTGCTCGTCGCCGGGTGGACGTCGTACGCGATTCTCTACGCGATCTTTCCGTTCGCACGGTCGCTCGCGTTCTTCCTCGTGCTGTTCATCCTCTACGCGATTCCGTTCACGCTCGCCGAGGGCGCGGAGCGCGCGTGGATCGCGGATCTCGTTCCGGCGGATGCTCGCGGAAAAAGCTTCGGTCTGTACTACCTCGCGAACGGTCTCTGCGTGCTCGCCGGCACGATGCTCTTCGGCGTGCTGTACGAGCGCTGCTCGCCGCGCGTGGCGTTCGACACCGGCGCCGCGCTCGCGCTGGCCGCCGTCGTCGCGGTGCTGCTGACGCGCCGCGCGCGAACGTCTTGATCGCCGTCGCGCATCTGCTACACTGCGCCCAGCTCAGCAAAACGCAGTGAAAAGGCCGGGAACCCTCCCGGCCTTTTTCTTTTCTGCGCGGAATCCAGAATCGGAGAGAGGAGATTCGTCAGGATGACGAGACAGGAGATCGACCGTCTCGCGACGCGCCGCAATTGCCCGCGCTGCACGATGGACAAGACGTTCGGTATGGCCCTCTGCCGCCGCTGCCGCTACAAGCTCCCGCCGCACATGCGCACGCGCCTCGAGCACATCGCGGCCAAAGACGAAGGGATGGTCTACGGCGCGCTGCGCGCCGCCGCGAACTACTTCGATCTGCATTACCGCTCGATCCGCGACTTCCGCGGCGGCAGACGTCGATGAGCGGCGCGTATACGCTTACGCCATGAACGACGTCTTCCTGCACAACCCGCGCTGCAGCAAGAGCCGCGCGGCGCTCGAGCTGGTGCGCGCCTCGAACGTCGAGCTGCCGGTGCGCCAGTATCTCGACGAGCCGCTCTCCCTCGATGAGCTCCGCCGCATCGTCTCGCTCCTCGGCGTACGCCCGATCGACATCGTCCGCCGCAACGAGCCGCAGTACGCCGCGCTCGGACTCTCCGACGAAACGCCCGACGAAGACGTGCTGCGCGCGCTGGCCGAGCATCCGATCCTCATCGAACGCCCGATCGTCGTCCGCGGCGAGCGCGCCGTCATCGGACGTCCGCCGGAGAACGTGCGCGAGCTGTTGTAGCGTTCGATCAGCGCGCGGCGGATGCCGCGCGCGCGGCGAGCACGAGCCGCGTCTTGAGATCGAACAGCGACTGTTCGAGGCCGACCGGATAACGGTGCGGGTTGACGAGGCGCTTGATGCCTTCGTGAAAACGCGCGAGGTCACGCTCCCGTCGCGCGCGAACCTCGTCGAGCGGCGGCAGATCGTAAACACGTTGACCATTCCGGAAGACCGGCACGAGCAGGTCTTCGCCGTCGCTGTCGAACGACTTGCGTCGCGTGAGGTCGAACGGATCGACGATCGTTCGCGTGCGCGCGCCGGTGAGCTCGTCCCAGATCATGTCACCCGCGGCCTCGCCGTCGCGCGTGAAACGGCGCACCTGCAGCACGCCCGGCGTCGAGACTTTCGCGGTCTGCTCGGAGAGCTTCAACCGGTGTTCCCACGCGCCGCCGGCGCGGCGCAATGCACCGAGCTTGTAGACGCCGCCGAGGGCCGGCTGATCGTAGGCAGTGATGAGGCGCGTGCCGACGCCCCACACCGTGATCCGCGCGCGTTGTTGCTTGAGGCTGGCGATGGTCTGCTCGTCGAGATCGTTGCTCGCGGCGATGACGGCGTTCGGGAAGCCGGCGTCATCGAGCAGCTTCCGCGCTTCGATCGACAGGTACGCGAGATCGCCGGAATCGAGGCGGATGCCGGAGAGCTCGTGTCCGCGCTCGCGAAGCCTGCGGCCGACGTCGATCGCGTGGCGCACGCCGTCGAGCGTGTCGTACGTGTCGACGAGCAGCAGCGCGTTGTTCGGCAGCACGTCCGCGTACGCGGCGAACGCGTCCTGTTCGCTGTCGAACGACAGCACCCAGCTGTGCGCGTGCGTGCCGCGCACCGGCAGTCCGTAGCGCGCGCCGGCGAGCACATTGGATGTCGAACCGACGCCGCCGATGTACGCGGCGCGCGCGGCGGAGAGCGCGCCGTTCTCCCCCTGCGCGCGGCGCAAACCGAAGTCGATGACCGGATCGCCTTCCGCGGCGTGCACGACGCGCGCGGCCTTCGTGGCGATGAGCGTCTGGAAGTTGATGATGTTCAGCAGCGCGGTCTCGACGATCTGCGCGACCGGCAAGCGTCCGCGCACGCGCACGAGCGGCTCCTGCGCGAAGACGACCGTGCCTTCGGGAACCGCGTCGACGTCGCAGTCGAACCTCAGCTCGCCGAGGAAGCGGAGGAAATCGTCGGGGAAAAGCGGCGCGTCGTCGTTGCCGCGCAGCGTGGCGAGGTAGCCGAGATCGTCGGCGTCGAAGCGCAGCTCTTCGAGATAGCGGATCGCGTCTTCGAGTCCCGCGGCGATCGCGTAGCCGCCGCCGAACGGCGCGTTGCGGAAGAGGAGATGAAAGACGGCTTCGTCGTCCGCACGCCCGATGCGGAACCAGCCGTACGCCATCGTCAGCTGATAGAGATCGGTGAGGAGCGCGCGCGAGGTCATGCGGGTCGCCGATGCAAACGGCGACCCGGGCGCGCGTGGGCTGTGTTACGCCGTTTCCATCATCTCGGCGGGGATGTCGAAGTTCGACCAGACGTTCTGCGTGTCGTCGTGATCGTCGAGCATCTCGAGGAGACGCATGATCTGCTTCGACTTCTGCTCGTCGACGGCGACGTAGTTCGCCGGGATCATTCCGAGCTTGGCCTCAACGGTGGCGATCTTGTTCGACTCGAGCGCCTGCCGCACCGCCTCGAAGTTCTCCGGCGCGGTGTAGATCTCGAAGACCTCGGCGTCGTCGGTCTGAAGGTCGTCCGCGCCCGCTTCGAGCGCGATCTCCATCAGCTTGTCCTCGCCGACGGCGCTCTTCTCGACGGCGAAGTAGCCCTTCTTCTCGAACTGAAAACGGACCGAGCCGGGCGTGCCGAGGTTGCCGCCGTGCTTCTCGAACATGTGGCGGATTTCCGGCGTGGTGCGGTTCGTGTTGTCGGTGAGCGCCTCGACGATGATCGCCACGCCGCCCGGGCCGTAGCCCTCGTACGTGATCTCTTCGTACGTCGCGCCTTCGAGCTCGCCGGTGCCGCGTTTGATGGCGCGCTCGATGTTGTCTTTCGGCATGTTGTTGGCCTTCGCCTCGGCGACGGCCGCACGGAGCCGCGGATTGGCCTCCGGATCCCCACCGCCGAGACGCGCGGCGACGGTCATTTCCTTGATGATGCGCGTGAAGACCTTGCCGCGCTTTGCATCCGCAGCACCCTTCTTGTGCTTGATGGTGCTCCATTTACTGTGGCCAGACATGGAGGTTGCTCCTTGATGATGTGGCAGGAATCGGGCGAGAGCCGCGTATTTCCCGAAGAGCGGGCATTATACACCCCGCATGGCGCCCGAATTTCCGATCCGCATCCTCAACGATGAAGGCGAATGCGAGGTCATCGCGTCGCCCGAGGAACTGATGGAACGCATCGATTCCATCGACTCCACCGACCCCGCCGCGAAGATCTGGGTGCGCGACGCGTACGACCGAACCGTGCGCATTCGCATGCGCGGAGGCATGGTCGTAGAGCTGAGTTGCTGAAGCGGAACACCGAGGTACACTCGGGTAGCGATGAGCGAGCGCGCTCATCCGAGCTCTCGGAGCGCTCGCTGACCAAGCACCGAGGTAGACGCGTACGGCAACGATGATCGACGACGAACTGCGGCAACTGCTCGAGTCCATGCGCGCGGACAACGCGGCGCAACACGCGGAGACGCGTGCACAGCTCGTCGGCATGCAGTCGGAGATGCGCGATTTCCGGAGCGAGCAAGCGTCGATGCGCCGTGACATTGCGGAGTTGCGGAGCGACGTCTCGGAGTTGCGCACCGACGTCTCGGAGTTGCGGAGCGATGTCTCGGAGTTGCGCAGCGACGTTACGGAGCTGCAGAGCGGACACGCCTCGTTACGCGGAGAAGTCGCCGACTTGCGTCGCGAAACGCGACACGATCTGCGCGAAGCGTTCGACCAGCTCTGGCAGCACGCCGAAAGCATCGCCATGGACCTGCGCGAATACGTCGACGCCTCCGCCGCCGAAACTCGCCAGTACGTTGATGCCTCCGCCGCCGAAACACGCCGGCACTTCGACATCGTCGCAGAGAACTTGCGGCGCAACATCGACCTCGTGGTGGACGGCATCGCCAACGGCGACGAGCGGCTCACCCGCGAATCCGACGACATCCGCGCGGAGATGCGGCAGGGCTTTGCCGACACGCAGAACATGGTGATGTTCTCGCATCGGCAGCTCGACGGGCGGCTGCACGTTCTCGAACAGCGTTAGCGCGCGGTCTTCGGCTCCACTCCCAGCTCGCGCATCAGCTCGTGCGCGCCGTCGACGGCATCCATGATCCAGAGCATGTACTGCGTGTCGACGCTGATCGAGCGCGTGATCGGCGGCGAGTAGAGAAAGTCCGCGTCGATCGACTCGTAGTTGCCGTCGAAGAGCAGGCCGACGAGCTCACCGCGCGCGTTGAGCGTCGGTGAGCCGGAGTTGCCTCCGGTCGTGTCGACGGTGGAGAGAAAGTTGACGGGGACGTCTTTCAACTGCGCGTCGACGTACGGTTGCGTCTTCGCCGGATCGTTCGCGGCGGCGAGGAATGCGGACGGGCTGTTGAACGGCTCTTTGCCCGTTTCTTTCGCGAGTACGCCGGCCAGGCGAGTCTGCGGCGTGTAGAGCGCGGCGTCTTTCGGCGAGTAGCCCTGGATGTGGCCGAAGGTGATGCGCAGCGTCGAGTTCGCGTCGGGATAGAGCATGCCGCCGTTGACTTTCTGCATCGCGGCGAACAGCGCCGGACGCAGACGCGCCATCGCGCCGGTCCAGTTCACGTCCTCCGCTTCCGTCGCATCGATCTCCGGCAGGAGCGACGTCGCGAAGTCGAGCATCGCGTCGTGACGCGCGGCCAGCTGCGCGGTGCTCTGCGTCAGCATCGTCGCGCGCTCGGCGGCGATGCGCATGCCCGTGTTGCCGTAAAGACGATCGAGCAGCGGCTCGATGCCGCCGGCCTTCGCTACCGCGCTGTCGACCGCGGCGATGCGCTGCGACTGCGGCAGCTTCGCGGCCTCACCGAGGAAGTAGCGGAGGACGTCGCGGTCGCTGCGGAGATCCATCGTGCGCTGCGCGCGCTCGGACCCCTGCCGCAGACTGGCCCAGTTGCGCTCCTGATAGCGCGCGGCGCGGTCGACGTCGTTCTTCGGACGCTCGGCGGCGAGGCGCGCGATCGCGTAGGCCTGCCCGAGGATCACGGAGGCGCGGCCGCTGGTCAGCCAGTCGAGGATCGTGTCGCGCTCGCGCGTGCGGAGATGCGTCTCGTTCACGCGCGCGATGTCGTCGAAGACGCTCGCGGACGGATCGTTCTGCAGCGCCGCGCGCAGCTTCTTCTCCTGCGCGAGGCGCTTCTCCAGAATGCGATCCTTGACGAAGCCCTCGTTCGTGCTCGTGTAGTTCTTCAGCGAATTCTCGAGCGTCCGGAGGCGCGACGCGTTCTTGATCTGCACGTCGCGGTCGTCTTTGCCCGCGTCCTCGAGCAGACGAATGACGCTCGTCAGATAGCGGATGTTCGTCGGATAGACGAACTCCTGGTAGTTGCGCACCTCATCCGCCGTCTTGTAGCGGAACGTGCGTCCCGGATAACCGGCCACGAAGACGAGATCGCCGTCATGCACGCCGCTCGTGGCGAGCTTCAGCCAATGGTTCGGGTGATACGGCTTGCCGCCGGCGTACGCGCGGAAGAACGAAAAGTCGCCGGTGTGGCGCGGCCATTCGAAGTTGTCGACCTCGCCGCCGTAGTCGCCGATGCGCTGCGACGGCGCGTAGACGAGGCGCACGTCCGTGATCTCGGCCTGCGTCAGCCGCAGGTACTGCGCGCCCTCGAACACCGAGGCCACGCGGCAACGTACGCTGCCCGGCTTTTCGCATTCGGCAACGAGCGTCTTCTCGCGGCGGTCGAGCGTCTTCGCGCGCTCCGCGTCCGTCGTCTTCGCCGTGAAGCCGGTGGTCATCCGCGGCGTCACGTCCTCGATGTTCGTCGTGACCCACACCTTCGTTCCCGGCGCGGCCGGCAATTCCGCCTCGCGCGTATGCGCGAGGAAGCCGGTCTCGAGATAGTCGTGCTCGGGCGAGGAGTTGTGCTGCACCGAGGCGAACGCGCAGTGATGGTTCGTGACGATGAGACCGTCGGCGGAGACGAACGATGCGGTGCAGCCGGGGATCTGCACGACCGCGCCCATCGGATCGCCGGTGAGATCGGCGAGCTGATTCGGATCGAGCTGCAGTCCTTCGCGTTTCAGCTGCGCCGCGAGCTGCGGGATCTGCTGCGGCATCCACATGCCCTCGTCGGCGAACGCACGAACGGTGAACAGCGCGAGCAGGAGAACGACGGTCTTTCGCATCGCGACGCCACAACGATTTGCGGAAACCCGAATTCCAGCCGCGGCGGCGCAACCTCCTCTCCGGCAATCCGTTATATTCACGAGTCGCATCGGAGGTGCGCATGGGCTTGTTCGACAACATCCGGAACCAAATCGGGTCGCAGTTCATCGAGATCATTGAGTGGCTCGACGACTCGCACGACACGCTGGTCTACCGTTTCCCCGTGTACAACCAGGAAATCAAGATGGGCGCGCAGCTCGTCGTGCGCGAGAACCAGGCCGCGATCTTCATCAACGAAGGCCAGGTCGCGGACATCTTCAAGCCCGGCCGCTACGAGCTGTCGACGCAGAACCTTCCCATCCTCACGACGCTGCGCGGCTGGAAGTACGGCTTCCAGTCGCCGTTCAAAGCCGAGGTCTACTTCTTCAACACGCGGCTCTTCACGGACCTCAAGTGGGGCACGTCGAATCCGGTGATGATGCGCGACGCGGAGTTCGGGATGATCCGCATCCGCGCGTTCGGCACGTACGCGCTGCGGATCGGCAACGTGAAGGATTTCTTCAACACGGTCGTCGGCACGCAGGGTCTCACCACGACCGACGACATCCTCGGGCAGCTGCGCTCGACCATCATCAGCAATCTCTCCGACATCATCGCGGAGTCGAAGATCGCCGCGCTCGATCTGGCGTCGAGCTACCGCGAGCTCTCCGCGCTCGCGCAGAAAGAGCTGCAGCCGTCGTTCGCGAGCTTCGGCCTCGAGCTCGCGCGCTTCTTCATCGACAACATCTCGCTGCCCGAAGAAGTCGAAGCCGCGATCGACCAGCGCACGAAGCTCGGCGTCCTCGGCGACCGCATGGGTCAGTACGCGCAGCTGCAGACCGCCGATGCGATCAAGGTGGCCGCGGCGAATCCTGGCGGCCTCGCCGGTGCCGGCGTCGGCCTCGGCGCGGGCGTGGCGATGGGACAGATGATGAACCAGGGCTTCAACGCGCCGCCGCCGCCCACGCCCGCGTCCGCGCCGCCGCCTCCTCCCGCGGCGCCGGCGAACGTGCCGCGCTGGTCTCTCGCCATCGACGGCAAGACCTACGGCCCGTACACGGACGACGCGCTCAAGGCGATGATCCAGAGCGGCCAGGTCGCGCTGTCGACGCAGGCGTGGCGTCCCGGCGCGGCGGGCTGGGCTCCGGTCGACTCGTACGCGGAGCTCGGCGGAAACAGCAGCATGCCGCCGCCTCCCCCGCCGCCGCCGTCGAAGTAGCGCCGCGCGATGACGGCAGCAGCACCGGTCGCGGCGACGACGAAGGTCCGCAAGTTTCCGTGCGAGTCGTGCGGCGCGGACCTGCATTGGGAGCCGGGCGTCACCGCGCTCAAGTGCCCGTACTGCGGACACGAGAAAGTCGTCGCGCCGCAGGGCGAGAGCGTGCGCGAGAAGCCGGTCGATGCCGCGTTGCGCGCGCCGCGCGATCTCGGCTGGGGCGCCGAGCGCAAGGTCATCGTCTGTAAGCGCTGCGGCGCGCACACGACGCTCGATCCGCTCGTCGCGTCGTCCTCGTGCGCGTTCTGCGGCACGGCCGCGGTCGTGGAGGCGCCGGCGAATCTGACGGTTGTGCGTCCCGAGGGATTGCTGCCCTTCCGGATCCCCCGCGAGACCGCGTTGCAATCTTTCCGGACATGGCTCGGCAAACTGTGGTTTCGTCCGAACGATCTCAAGTCCGCGTCGGGCATCGCCAAGATGCAGGGCGCATACATCCCGTTCTGGACGTTCGACGCGGCGACGCATTCGAACTGGACGGCGGAAGCGGGTTACTACTACTACGTCGACGTCGAGGCGACGGAGAATGGTCGGCGCGTGACGCGGCGCGAGCGGCGGACGCGGTGGGATTCGCGTCGGGATCGCTCGAGCTCTTCTTCGACGACGTGCCGGTGCCGGCCTCGCGCGGCGTCGACGTCGATCTCTGCCGGAAGATCGAGCCGTATCCGACGGCCGAGCTCACGGCGTACGACCCGTCGTATCTCGCGGGCTTCCTCGCGGAAGAGAACGCGATCGATCTGCCGGAAGCGCTCGACAGCGCGAAAGAGCGGATGCGCGGCGACATCCGTGCTGCATGTTCGCGCGAGGTACCGGGCGACACGCAGCGGAACCTCGAAGTGCAGACGACCTTCTCCGCGCTCGCGTACAAGAACGCGCTGCTGCCGCTCTGGATCGCGGCGTACGACTATCGCGGCACGCCGTATCGCTTCATGGTCAACGGCGTCACCGGCAAATGCACCGGCACGGCGCCGTGGTCGTGGATCAAGATCACGCTGCTGGTGCTCGCGATCCTCACGATCGTCATCATCGTGTTCGCGTTGAAGGGCAACTCGTAGCGAAACGTTGACGAACGCGGCCGTGGGCTCGCGCGTATCTTCAGATATGCGCCGTATCGCCATCGTGGGCTCGGGCATCGTCGGACTCGCCGCCGCGCACGCGCTGCGCCGCGCCGGACACGCGGTCACGCTCTACAGCGACCGCACGTCGCGGCAGTGGCTCGACGAGAGCCGTCCCACCGGCACCGCCGCGCGCTTCGATCTCGCGCTGTCGTTCGAGCGCGAGCTCGGCCTCAATCACTGGGACGACGTTGCGCCGCGCGGCGAAGGCGTGTTCCTCACCTTCTGTCCCACGCTGCACAACCGCCTCGTCACGCTGCGCGGGCGTCTGCAGCGTCCGTTTCAGGCCGTCGATCTGCGCCTGCAGTGCGCGCGCTGGCTCGACGACTTCGACGGCGAGACGTCGATCGAATCGGTAACGGTCGCGCGGCTCGACGAGATCGCGGCGCAGCACGATCTCACCATCGTCGCGGCCGGACGCGCGGAGCTCTGCAATCTCTTCCCGCGCGACGACGAACGCAGCGTGCACGACGTCGCGCAGCGGAACCTGGCGATGCTCATCACGCGCGGCGCGCCGATGGCGATCCCCGGCGCCGCGTTCCTCCCCGTGAAGTTCGACTTCCTCGGCACCGACGGCGAGTTGTTCTGCATCCCCTACTTTCACAAAGACCACGGGCCGTCGTGGAACCTGCTCTTCGAGGCCAAGCCCGGCTCGCGCATGGACCGCTTCGCCGGCGCGCGGAGCGGCGAGGAAGTCGTCGCCATCGCGAAGCAGGTCGTGCGCGAGCTCTTTCCGTGGAACAGCGCATGGATGCAGCCGATGGAGCTCGCGGATCGCAACGGCTGGCTCACGGGACGCGTGACGCCGACCGTGCGCCGTCCCGTCGGCACGCTGCCGTCCGGCCGCGTGGTGATGGCGCTCGGCGACACCGCGATCTCGTTCGATCCGATTGCGGCGCAGGGAGCGAACACGGGACTCAAGCACGCGCGCCATGTCGTCGCGCGCATCGCCGAGCGCGGCGACGCGCCGCTCGACGCCGCGTGGATGACCGAGACGTTCGAGTCGTTCTACGCCGGCCCCGCGTCGTTCGCGTGGACGTTCAGCAATTTGCTGCTCGAACCCATCACCGATCCCGCGAAAGAGCTTCTCATCGCGCAGTGCGGCAGCGACGGCCGCGCCGGCAACGCCAGCGCGCAACAGCGCATCGCCGACGCGTTCATGGAGAACTTCAACGACCCGCGCCTGCTCACGCCCGCGTTCACGGACATGCACCGCTCGCGGTCGTTCATCGCGCAAACGAGCGGCAAGCCGTGGCTCTTCAGCGCGGTTCGCGGACGCGCGCGCATCGCCGCCGGACAAGTGCAGCAGAAGCTGAAGGGTGGCAATCCGCACGTTCCCGTTGACGCCGCTCCGCGCCCGGCGTAACTTCCTCCGCGTTCCCGCCGCCGTTTTCGCCGAGGAGGAGTTTGCGCATGCGTCGGTCCATTCGCACGTTTCTGGTGGCTCTGCTCGCACTCGCGTTCGTCGCGACCCCATTGCTCGCGGCGCACGGCCACATCGCCGGCCGCATCACGCGCTCCGACGGCACCGGCATCGGCGGCGTGATCGTCCAGATCGTCGGCACCTCGCAGGCGACGCTCACGGAAGCGAACGGCGCCTTCGCCTTCGAAGTGCCTCCCGGAACGTACGCACTGTCGTTCGTCGCCGGCGATGAGGCGACGACGGAGAACAACGTCACGGTGACCAGCGGCGAGACGACGAACGTCGAGAAGAAAGTCGACTGGAAGCTCAGCGTCGCCGAGACGATCACCGTCTACTCCGCCTCACGCCGCACCGAGCGCGTCGTCGAAGCGCCCGCCGCGGTCTCCGTCGCCAGTGAGGAAGACATTCAGGCGGTCGCGCCGTCGGGTCAGGCGCCGCGCATCGTCGAGAACGCGCCCGGCGTCGACTTCACGCAGAGCGGCCTTTACGACTTCAACTTCAACACGCGCGGCTTCAACAGCTCGCTGAACCGCCGCATCCTCACGCTCATCGACGGCCGCGATCCCTCCGTTCCCTTCCTTGGCTCGCAGGAATGGGCGGCGCTCTCGTTTCCGATCGACGAGATGGCGAGCGTGGAGCTCGTGCGCGGTCCCGGCTCCGCGCTCTACGGCGCGAACGCGTTCAGCGGCGTGCTGAACATGACCACGAAACAGCCGAAGTTCAATCCCGGCGGAAGGCTGATGCTCACCGGCGGCGATCTTTCGACGCGCCGCGCCGACTTCCGCCACGCCGGCGCGCTCGGCGGCGAGTGGTATTACCGCGCCGTCGGCGGCTACCAGCAGAGCGATGACTTCACCGTCTCGCGCAACGTCAACATCGAGTATCCCGGCCTGCGCCGCGAGGCCGTGCCGCTCGCGCGCAACGACGACACGATCAAGTTCGGCGGCCTGCGCTTCGACAAGTACTTCGCGAACACCGACGTCCTCACGCTCGAAGGCGGCTACGCAACGCTCGGCGGTCCGACGTTCCAGACCGGCATCGGACGCGTGCAGGTCACCGACGTCAACCATCCCTGGGCGCGCGCGAACTACAACATGCCGCACTGGAACTTCGCGTCGTACTACGACGCGCGCCACGCGAACGAACAGATCGCGCTCTCGTCCGGCGCCGCACTCTTCGAGCGCTCGCACAATCTCCACGGCGAGATCCAGACGAACTGGGGACTCTGGCGCGATCGTGCGCACACCGTCCTCGGCGTTGCGTACAACCAGCAGAGCGTCGACACGCACGGCACGCTGATGGCCGCCGCGCACGACGAGCATCAGCAGGCCGCGTTCGGCCAGCTCGACTTCGACGTCACGCCGAACCTCAAGCTCCTCGGCGCCGCGCGCTACGACGAGTCGACGCTGCACGACGCGCAGTTCTCGCCGAAGGCCGGCATCGTCTACACCTTCGCGCAGAACCACACCATCCGCTACGGCTACAACGAGGCGTTCCAGAGCCCGAACTACTCCGAGTTCTTCGTGCGCGTGCCGGCCGCGCAGCCGGTGAATCTCTCCGCGATCGAGAGCGCGTTCGCGCCGCTTCTCGGCGGCACCTCGCTCGGCTTCAGCAGCATCCCCGTCCTCGCCCTCGGTAACGAGAACCTCGAGGTCGAGAAAGTGCGCAGCCACGAGCTCGGCTACTCCGGTATCTTCGGCGGAAAGCTCTACGTCACCGCCGACTTCTATCGCAGCAAGTTGAGCAACTTCGTGACGGACCTGCTGCCCGGCGTCAATCCGTCGTACCCGGCGTATCGCCCGCCGTCGAGCGTGAATCCCGCCGTGGCGACGCAAATCATCGCCACGCTCCAGCGCTCCCTGCCGACGACGCCGCTGCCGCTGTTCGTCGCCATGACGAACCTCCCCGGCGGCGCGCCGGCATTTGTCATCTCGTATACGAACGCCGGCAAGGTCGACACGCAGGGCGCCGAGCTCGCATTCAACTACTACGTCGGCAACCACTGGCTCGTCGACTTCAACTACTCGTGGTTCGACTTCGACGTGAAGGTAGCCGCGCTCGGCGACCGGCTGCTGCCGAACGCGCCCGAGAACAAGTTCAACGCCGGACTCGCGTGGCGCGGCGCGCGCTTCGACGCGAAGCTCTCGTATCGCTGGGTCGACGAGTTCCCGTGGGCCGCCGGCATCTTCGTCGGCGTCGTGCCGCAGTACGACGTGGTGAATCTCGCCGCGAACTACCACTTCACGAACAACCTCGGATTCGGCGTCGACGTGAGCAATCTCCTCGGCAACGAGCACTACGAGGCATTCGGCGGCGACATCCTCGACCGCCGCGCGCTCGGCGTCTTCACGGTGACCTGGTAGCGAGTCGCAGCGGCTTACAAGGCGAGGCGGCGCGCGATCGCCTCGCCCGCTGCCTTCGTTCCGAGCGAGCCGCCGAGATCGTTCGTCGTCTCCCCCGCCTGAATCGCGTCCGCGACCGCGCGCTCGATCGCCTTCGCCTCGTCGGCGTGGCCGAGGTAGTCGAGCATCATCGCGGCGGTGAGGATCGCGCCGGCGGGATTGGCGACGTCTTTCCCCGCGTACTTGGGCGCGCTGCCGTGAATCGGCTCGAAGAGCGAGACGCGGCCCGGATGAATGTTGCCTGACGCCGCGACGCCGAGTCCGCCCTGCAATGCCGCGCCGAGGTCCGTGACGATGTCGCCGAACATGTTGTTCGTCACGATCACGTCGAACATCTCCGGCGCGCGCACCATCTGCATCGTCAGCGCGTCGACGAACATGTGGAAGTGCTCGAGCTGCGGATAGTCGCGCGCGACTTCCTCGAACGTGCGCAACCAGAGATCGCCGCCGAAGCGCATGACGTTGTTCTTGTCGGACATGCACACCGACTTGCGGCCGGTTTTCTGCGCGAACTCGAACGCGTAGCGAATGATCCGCTCGACCCCGCGGCGCGTGGAGACGTCTTCCTGCACCGCGATCTCGTCCTGCGTGCCCTTCTTGAAGATGCCGCCCATGCCGACGTACGCGCCTTCCGTGTTCTCGCGGAAGATGACGAAGTCGATATCCTTCGCGCCTTTGCCTTTCAGCGGCGAAAGGCGTTCGTCGAGCAGCTTGACCGGGCGGTAGTTGACGTAGAGGTCGAGCTGGAAGCGCATGCCGAGGAGGATGTCGGCGGCGTGCTTCATGTCGGGCACGCGCGGATCGCCGAACGCGCCGAGGTAGACGGCGGCGTACTCGTCGCGAATCATCTCCATCGCGCCGGGCGGCATCGAGATGCCGGTCTTCAGATACTCGTCGGCGTTCCAGCCGAAGTGCGTGAAGGTGAGGCCGAGTTTGCGTGCGTCGTTCACCTGCTCGAGCACGCGCATCCCGGCGTCAATGACCTCGGGGCCGATGCCGTCGCCGGGAACTACCGCGATTTTCTTCGTCATGCGCGCGCGGATTCTATGTGCGACGGCGCGACGAGCTCAATGCCGCGCGAAGCGAGCTCGTGCCGCAGCCGTGGATCGCACAGCGCGCGCGTCTCCGCGTCCCAGTCGTAGCCCCAGCCGTAGCCGTCGACGCCGATGCCGGGATGCGTCACGAGCTCGGTGACGCCATCGACGTGCTCGAGCAGCGGTGCAATGTGCGAGAGATGCCCCGCGTCCGCGACGCCGATCGTGCGGTCGTTGCTTCCGCCGCGAACACGCGCGCGGCGTCCGAGCGCGCTGAGCAGCGCGATCGGAACGCGGCGCGCGCGCGAGCCGCGGTCGTCGACGATGCGGACGTAGCCGACCGCGAACTCGCGCGCGAGTCGTACGACGACATCGAAGATCCGCGGCAGCAGATGGAGATGCTGGTGTCCGTTGAGATGCGTCACGCGCAGGTCGCTCGCGAGGACGCGCTCGATCTGCGCGCGCAGCTCGCGCTCGATGGCGTCGATTGAGATTGCGCGTGCGAGGTAGAGCGGCACGAACGACGTGTATTTCTTCGGGAAGCGGAGATTCGTCAGCGGACGCTCTTCGACGAGCGTGAGATGCACGCCGGCTTCGAGCGACGGCAGCTCCCGCAGACGCGCGACCGCGTCGTCGAAGGCGGCGCCGGTCGCGACGAGGCTGCAGGCGGTGACGATGCCCTCGCGATGCGCGCGGATCGCGCCTTCCGTCATTCCGGGATGCAGCCCGACGTCGTCAGCCGTGACGATCAGCCGGCGCATAGTCGACCGCGCGCGTACGCTGCTCGCGCGGCACCTTCTTCCGCATCTCGGGATAGAGCCGCACGAGCTCCTGCAGAATTTTCAGCACCACGCCGAACGACGCGAGATGCGACGTGCCGCGGATGCGCGGGAAGTAGTCGGTGCCGATCTGCTGGATGGCGAAGCCGCGGTTCTTCGCTTTGACGATGAGCTCCGCGTCGATGAGCGAGCCTTCCGACTTCAACTCGATGGCGTCGAGCACCTCCCGCTTCATCAGCTTGAAGGAGAAGTTGATGTCGCGATGCGGCCAGCCGAAGAGGAAGCCGATCAGCCAGTTGTAAACGAGCGTGTACACGCCGCGCTTGAATCCTTCCATCGTGCGGTCGTGGCGGTACGCCGCGATCATGTCCGCGCCGGTGACTTCCATTGCACGCATCGCGCGGCCGAGGACGTCGGGATCGAACGGGATGTCGGAGTCCATGTAGAAGACGAGATCCTTGCGCGCGGCAGCGAAGCCGGTGCGCAGCGTCGCGCCGAGCTTGCGGTTCTTCTCGTGGCGCAGAATGCGGATCTTCGGATTCGCGTGCGACAGCGACGCGGCGATGCGCGGCGAGGCGTCGGTCGACGCGTCGTCGACGATCAGGATCTCGTAGTCGCCCGCGTACTTTTCGAGCGACTCGACCGCCGCCGCGACGGCCTGCTCGATGTTCAGCTCCTCGTTGTACATCGGAATCACGAGCGAGACGGACGGGCGCGGCATCGGCGGCATCATAGCGGCTTCCGCGCGGTGTACAGGATGTGCGGATGCGGATAGCCGCGGTCGATGCGGCGCGCCGCGAAATCGGTGAAGCCGATCGCGCGCAGCGTGGCTTCGAGCTCCTCGCGCGTTTGATACACGAACCCGCGCCCGAGGGTCACGTGGAGGAAGGCGTTGTTGAGGGATTCCTGCAGGCGCGCCCAGCGGATTTTTAGGCCGCGCGCGGGATCGAGCTCCTTGAGCACGAACGTGCCGCCGGGCGCGAGGCGCTCGTAGATGCGGCGATAGAGCGTGACGCGCTCGTCGAGCGTCAGGAGATAAACGACGTCGGCGACGAGGATCGCGTCGAACGCGCCGCGGATCGCGTCGTCGAACGCGGCGATCCAGCGCACGCCGGGCGCGTGCGGCGGGAGCGACTTGCGCAGGTCCGGCTCGACGGCGAAGACGCGCAGGCGAGGATTCGCCGCGGCGAGATACGCGTAGATGCCGTGACCCGCGCCGAGCTCGAGGACGCGGCCGGATTCCGGCAGCACGTCGAGCATGCGCGGGAACGGACACGTGAGAAAGCGGATGGCGACGTGGACGCGCGCGGCGGGCGGCGTGCCGCGGTAGACGCGGCGCAGAAGGGCGATCGCGTCGCGCGTGCGCATTGACACTGCGGCGATTATAGAAGCGCTTGCGAATCAGCTTCTGGGTTGCCGCGGCCTGCGTGCTCGCTCTGCACTTCGTGTCGATTCCGCTCACGATCTGGGAACACGACGAGGTGCAGTTCGCGATGGGCGTCGACCGCTACGAGCCGCTGCGCCACCATCCCGCGCCGCCCGGCGCGCCGCTCTTCATCGGAGCGGCGAAGCTCGTGCGGCCGCTGTTTCCCGACGCGTTTCACGCGCTGCGCGCGCTGAACATCGTCGCGACGATCGCGGGACTGGCGGCGCTCATCGCCGCGTTCGGCTCGCTTACGCGCAATCGCGCGACGGCAACGCTCGGCGCGTGTCTGTTCTACGCGTCGCCATCGATGCTGGTGCATGGGATGACCGCGTTCTCGGATCCCGGGGCGATCGCGCTGCTCGCGCTCGCGCTCTGGCTCGGCGCGAAGGCGCAGGACGAGCCGCGCTTCGCGTGGGGCTTCGCGCTCGCGTGCGCGGCGTCGGTGGGCTGGCGTCCGCAGTTCGCGATCGCGGTCCTGCCACTCTTCTTCGCCACGCTCGTCCTCGTGCGCAACTGGCGCGCGCGCTTCGTCGCGCTCGGCGCGTTCACGCTTGGCTGTCTCGCGTGGCTCGTGCCGCTCGTCATGGCGACGGGAGGCGTCGCGGGATTTGTGCAGTGGCTGTTCGGGCAGGCCGCGTACTACGCCGCGCACGATGCATCGCTCTCGCGCAACGGCATCTCGACGTCGCTGCTCTTCTTCCGCTTCATCGCCCATCCGTGGGGGCCGAAGCTGCTCGCGTTTCCGGTGCTCGTCGCCGCGGCGATCGGTGCGGCGCTCTCGCTGCGCGCGAAGCGGCTGCTGCCGCTCGCAATCATGGGCGCGGTGTATCTCGCGTTCGCGCTGGCGACGATGGATCCCGCCGACGCCGTGCGCTATGCGCTGCCGTCACTCGTCGCGGTCGCGCTGTTCGCCGCAGTCGCGCTGACCAGCCTGCACCACGCCGCGTGGCTCGCGCTCGCCGCGTACGCGATCGGCGCGTATCTCTATGCGTCTCCCCTGCTTCGCGCACGCGCGCACACGCCGTCGCCGCCGGTCGCCGCCGCGGCGGCGCTGCGCGCGCTCGTGCCGCGCCACTCGATCGTGCTCTACGACCTGCAACTGCGCCCGCACGCGGAGTACCTCCTGCCGGAGTTTCCGCAGATGCGCATCGACGAAGGCCTGCATCGTTTCGGCGATCGCGTCGACGTCCCGCTCTTCATCTACGCCGACGGCGCCGTTGGTCAACACGTTTACCAATGGCCCGACAGCGACGCGTATCGCAAGCTGACCCGCGGCTTCTATCGCGCGGTGAGCTTCGTCGACGTGCCGCCGGAGCGCCGCTACGTCGCGCTCTCCGGCGTTTTCGCGCCCGAGCGCTCGCGCACCGGCCAGTCGTGGCGCTGGATCTCCCGCGCCGCCACGCTCCGCCTCCCCGACCTCGGCACCCGCACCGCCGTCCTCACGCTGCGCCTCCCGCCCGAGTATCCGTTCGACGGGAACCGCATCTCCGTCAACGGGCAACTCGTTGCGCTGCGCCGGGGCCAGCAACTCGACGTCGCCGTGCCGCTCGCCCGCGGCCGGAACGAGATTCACCTCGTCGCCGAGCGCGCGTTCGCGCCGAAGGACATCCCGAACAGCCGCAATGCCGATCCGCGCGTGCTCTCCGTCATGCTGACGCACGTCGTGCAGCGAACGGCACCGACGCGCTGAAGACGATCAGCAGCGGATCGACGAGCGGCGTGCGCAGCCGGATCGTCGGGATGTACGGCACGTGCGCCAGCCACATCACGACGAAGAACGCCACGACCGCGAGCGCAAGCCGCCGGTCGGGCGTACGCGCGAGGCCGATCGCGCCGAAGACGAACAAGCCTATCGAGACGATCGCGCTGAGGAAGACCATCGCTCGCCCGTATTCAGCGGGATGCAGCCACGGCCGCCAGAACGCCGCGGCTTTCCAGAGCGTCGGACGCACGGGATCGCGACGGAACTGCGCGAGCGCGAGCCGCTGCCATTCGCGGTCGCGCGTCTTCGGGGTCGCCGCGCGCGCGTCGACGATCCGCGCGGTCTCGGCGACGGTCACCGACTCGAAGTGCTGCGAGCCGCGCGCGAACGCGTCGCGGTCGCGCAGCTGCACGATCCGCAGCAACTCCGGATGCGTGCCGCGCCACAGGTTGAATCCGCCCGCGTCGTTGACCACGATCAGCTCGTGAAAGCGCAGGTAGTTCCGCAGCGTCCACGGCGCGAGCGTGAGCGCGGCCGCCGCGACGAGCGCGAGCGCGCCTCTTCGATCGCGCACGAAGACGAACAGCGCCAGCAGCGGAATGACGAGCAAGCCCGTCGGTCGCGTCAGCGTCGCGAGCCCGATCGCCGCGCCGGCCAGCGCGGGATTGCCGCGCACGACGAGCCAGAAGCCGAGGAGCAGAAACGCCATGAAGAGAGGCTCGCTCCGGATGTCCGTCACCGCGCCCACAAAGAACGGATGGAACGCCGCCAGGATGGCCGCGAGCAAGGCCGCCCGGCGCGAAAAAAGCCGCTCCGTCAGGAGATAAATCAGCAGCACCGACAATGCATCACAAGCCGCCAGTCCGTACTTCACGACACGCGCCGCGGACGGATGACACGCCGTCACCGCCAGAATGAAAAACGGCACTCCGGGGGCGCGGAAGAACGGCAGATTCCCCCGCTCCGGATAGACGTGCTGCGCGCAGACCGACTGCGCCGTGGCGAGGTAATCGGCGGCGTCGCCGAAGTCGATCCGGGCCGCGCCGGTGAGCTCGATCGCGAGCAGCCGCACGAGGAGCGCGCAGATGAAAACGGCCAGACGCATCGGATATGATGGCGCGGCCCGCAACCTCGCATAAGGAGTCACTTGTGTCCAATTTCCCCGGCGTTGACTATCTCGAGATCGACTCGCTCTTCAGTGAAGAGGAGCTGATGGTACGGCAGACCGTCCGCGACTTCGTGGACGAGGAAGTCCTCCCGATCATCGAGCACGCGAACCGCGAAGAGAAGTTCCCCATGCACCTCATCCCGAAGATGGCGGAGATGGGCCTCTTCGGCGCCACGATCAAAGAATATGACCTGCCCGGTCTCAACAACGTCGCCTACGGCCTGATCATGCAGGAGCTCGAGCGCGGCGACTCCGGCCTCCGCTCGTTCGCGTCCGTGCAGTCCGGCCTCGTGATGTATCCGATCTACGCGTACGGCTCGCAGGAGCAGCGCGATTACTGGATTCCGAAGCTCGCCGCGGGCGAGAAGATCGGCTGCTTCGGCCTCACCGAGCCCGACTTCGGCTCGAATCCGAGCGCGATGCGCACGCGCGCGCGCCGCGACGGCGACTCGTGGATCCTCAACGGCGCGAAAGCATGGATCACCAACGGTTCCATCGCCGACGTGGCCGTGGTCTGGGCGAAAGCGGAAGGCACCATCCGCGGCTTCCTCGTCGAGAAGGACACTCCCGGCTTCCACACCGCCTATCACATGGGCAAGTTCTCGCTGCGCGCGTCCGTCACCTCGCAGCTGTTCTTCGAGGACTGCCGCATCCCTCTCGAAAACGTCCTTCCCGAGACGAATGGTCTCAAGTACCCCCTCGGCTGCCTCACGCAGGCGCGCTACGGCATCGCCTGGGGCGTCCTCGGCGCGGCCATGAGCGTCTACAACACGGCGCTCCAGTACACGAAGTCGCGCATCCAGTTCGGCGGCCAGCCGATCGCGTCGCATCAGCTCGTGCAGAACAAGCTCGCCTGGATGATCACGGAGATCACGAAAGGCCAGCTCCTCGCGCTGCAGGCCGGACGCCTCAAGGATCAGGGCAAGCTCAAGCCGCACCACGTGTCGATGGCGAAGATGAACAACTGCAACATCGCCCTCGAATGCGCGCGCGTCGCCCGCGACATGCTCGGCGCCAACGGCGTCTCCGACGAGTACCCGATCGTCCGCCACATGATGAACCTGGAGTCCGTGAAGACGTACGAGGGCACGCACGACATCCACAACCTCATCATCGGCCACACCGTCACCGGCATCCCGGCGTACAACCCGCCGATGTCGGCCAAACAGGAGCAGGAGCTGAGCGCCGCCGCGGAAGCAGCCGCTCTCGCACAAAAGTAATTCTTCTTTAAGGCATTACTTAAACCTATACTCACTTCCATAGGAGGTGACGTATGGGCTATCTCGACGACCTGGACCAACTCCATCGCGACATCGATGCGGCGGAAGAGCAGCTTCGCGCGAGCGGCGCCGGCGCATTGCTGGGCGGCGGTCAGCTGAACCAGTTCGAGCTGTTCGGAAAATCGATCGGCAGGCTGATCGCCTTCACCATTCTGCCGGCGGGCGAGAGCGGGTTCACGCACACGTCGATCTCGTTCACCGACCGCGGCTTCTACTTCATCGACGGCAACGTCATCCCCGGCGGGACGAACACGACGTTCAAAGGCTTTCTCAACGCGCACGGCATCTTCTACGGTCAGGGCAACGGGATGTCGATCGCGATGACGCAGCCCGAGCGCACGTCGGGCACGTGGCTCACCGAGGGCGTGGCGAAGGTGCTGCCGTCGCTGACGGGCGCCGGCACGTATCGCGGATCGATGCTGTACAACTGGGCGCCGAACGGCCCGTTCGCGCGGCTCAACGGCATGCCGGCCATCTTTCAGCTGGTCATCGACGAGCTCGGGTTCACGTTCGGCACGATCTGGCGATGGATCGAGCCGACTTCCGACGCGAACGCGTGATCGCGAAGCCGCACGACGCCCGTTCTCCCGGAAAAGGTTCTGCTAGAGTGTGCGCGCAAAATCTTTCCGGGTAGAACGGAGCGTCATGGAATCGAGTCTGGAAGTCGGCTTCCTGCGCGCGGCTGAGAAAGCGGCCATCGCCTCGGCGCGCACGATGGGTTACGGCAAGCGGAAGTACTCCGATCAGGTCGCGGTCGAGGCGATGCGCGACGAGCTCAATCGCCTGAAGATGCGCGGCTCGGTCGTCATCGGCGAAGGAGAGCGCGACAAGGCGCCGATGCTCTACGTCGGCGAGCCGCTCGGCCGCGGCTGGACCGAGGGCGAGATCTATCCGGAAGTCGACATCGCCGTCGATCCGCTCGAAGGCACGAACCTCTGCGCCACCGGCTCGGCGAACTCCATCGCCGTGATCGCGGCGTCGGAAAAAGGCGGCCTGCTCAACGCGCCCGACATCTACATGGACAAGATCGTCGTCGGCCCCACCGCGGCGGAGTCGGTCGCGCTCAACGCGAGCGTCGAGGACAACCTCAACGCGATGGCCGAGGCGTTCCAGCGCGACGTCGACGAGCTGACCATCATCGTGCTCGATCGCGAACGCCATCAGGATCTCATCGCGCAGATCCGCGAGGCCGGCGCGCGCATCAAGCTGATCACCGACGGCGACCTCTCCGGCGGCATCGCCGCCGCCGTCCGCGGCACCGGCGTGCACGCGGCGATGGGCATCGGCGGCGCCCCCGAAGGCGTTCTCACCGCCGCCGCCATGCGCTGCCTCGGCGGACGCATGCAGGGCAAGCTCAAGCCTCTGGAGAAGTGGCAGGAAGACCGCCTGCGCTCGATGGGCTTCAAGGATGATGAGAAGGTCTACGACACGTCCGAGCTGGCGTCGGGTAACGACATCATCTTCTGCGCGAGCGGCGTCACCGACGGCGACCTCCTGCGCGGCGTCCGCTTCTTCGGCGGCGGCATCCGCGTCTCGTCGCTGTTCATGTCCCTCAAGTCGAACGTGATCCGCTTCGTCGACACGATCTACCGCGAGGAAGGCAGCAAGCTGGCGGTGAGCTTCACGTAGGCGGCGCGTGGCGAAGGTGCTTGCGCTGTTCCTTGATCAGCGCAAGCAGTGTCCCAAACTTCTTGTTGAGCTCTTCGGTGCGCGTGTTTTGCGCGCGCGCTGCCTCACGACTTCGCCACATCTCGAGATCCGTTAACGAACTGCGCGGTGCGGGCGACGGCTGCCAGCGGGCGAGCGCCAGCAAGCCGTGGATCGCCTGCGGCCACCGCGAGTCGCCGTCCGGTGCTGCTAGATCGGCCCACCCGAGCAATTGTTCAAGATCGGCACGATCGCGCAGTACGTTGTCGAGCCGCTCCTGAATGCGTTTGTCGCGCTCGATCGCCATCTCCGATGGTTCCACCGTCCTCGTGATCGAGTTGTGCGCGAGCATGTATTCCTTCTCGATGATGGCAAAGTGATGGCGGTTCAGGCTGCCGATGAGGCGTCCGCGAAACGCGTACAGCTGCCGATACATCTCGCCGTTCTCGTTCCAGAGGCGCTCCTCCGCCGCAGTGCGCTGCCGCTCCGCTTCGAGCTGTCTCGTTTTGAAAAAGTCGAGCGTCTGACTCGCGAGCGCTCCAACCAACAAGCTGACCAGGGAGATGGCGACTGTCTGCAGTTTCGATTCTTTGGGCGTCATGGCTCGCGGTCTCATGCGACTACTCCTTTCCGAACAGCTTCCGAAAACTCGGCGGCGTCGGCGCGGTGAACACGAGGTGCTTGCCCGTCACGGGATGGCGGAAGCCGAGGAGCTTTGCGTGGAGGCCGAGGCGATCGATGGGGTTGACTTCGCTGCCGTACATGCGGTCGCCGACGATCGGGTGTCCGGCCTCGCTGAGGTGCGCGCGGATCTGGTTCTTGCGGCCGGTCTCGAGCGTGACTTCGAGCATCGAGTAGCGGTCGCTCATCCGCACCGTGCGGTAGTGCGTCACGGCGTACTTGGCCTCGGGATGCTCCGGACCGCTGACCATCTTGAGATCCTTGCGCTCGCGCAGCCAGGAGCGAAACGTTCCTTCTTCGGGATCCATCGCACCTTCGACGATGGCGACGTACATGCGGTCGACGCTGTGCGCGGCGAACTGCTCTTTGAGCTGCTCGCGCGCGTAGGCGTTCTTCGCGAAGACGAGCACGCCGGACGTTTCGCGGTCGAGGCGATGCACGACCTGAATGCGCTCCTCCCCTTTGCGGTCGCCGAGGTACGCGTTGAGATACGCCTGCGCGGTCGTCTCGCGTTCGCGCTCGGTCGGCACGGTGAGCAGGCCGTTCGCCTTCAGCACGACGATGACGTCGCGGTCTTCGTGCAAGATCGCCAAGCCCGGCGGCAGCGCGGCGGCGAGCGACTTCTCGGTGATCTCGACGAGATCGTGCGGCGCGAGCTCGCGCTTGGCGTTCTTCTCGATCTCGCCGTTCACGCGCACGCGGCCGTTCTGCAGCATCTGCCGCAGCGTCGTGCGCGAGGCGGACGGCACGAGCGCCGCGAGCGCGTCGAGCATCGGCATCGCTTTGGTGATCGTCTTCCGAATCGCGTTTCCCACGCCGCGATGATATGAAAGCGCGAGGAGGCCACGATGGAATATCGAATCGTCGGCGACGTGATGCAGGCACTCGAGATCACGCTGCGGCAGGGCGAGGAAGTGTTCGCCGAGGCGGGCGCGATGCTGTACATGGGCGGCGGCATGGAGCTGCAGGCGAAGATGCAGGGCGGCATCGTCAAAGGGCTGATGCGCAAGTTCCTCGCAGGCGAGTCGATGTTCATGAGCGTCTTCCGCTGCAACGTGCCGCAGGCGAAGATGGCCCTGGCGAATCCGATCGCGGGCAAGATCTTCCCGATCGAGCTGCAGGGAAACACGATTCTCGCGGAGCGCAACGCGTTCCTCTGCGGCATCGGCAACGTCGATCTCTCCGTCGCGTTCACGAAGCGTTTCGGCGCGGGCCTCTTCGGCGGCGAAGGCTTCATCCTGCAGAAGCTCTCCGGTCAGGGCCTCGTCTTCCTGCACGCCGGCGGCAACATGCTGGAGTTCAACCTCGCGCCGAACGAACAGCTGCGCGTCGACACCGGATGCATCGTCTCGATGGCCGAGTCGGTGCGGTACGACATCCAGTACGTCGGCGGCTTCCGCAACGCGCTCTTCGGCGGTGAAGGCTTGTTCTACGCGGTGCTGACCGGGCCCGGTCACGTCGTGCTGCAGACGCTTCCGTTCAGCCGGCTCGCGGGACGCATTCAGGCGGCGGCGGGCGGCCGTCGCGATGAATCGAAAGGACTGGCCGGCATCGGCGGCGGCATTATCGGCGACATCCTGTCGGGCGACTAGCTCGCGGCTTCGAGCGCGTCGAACAACTGCTGCAGCGTGGTCGTGACCTCGCCGCGGCGGCTGTTGCCGATCACGCGGCCGTCGATCTCCGCGACCGGCATCACGCCTTGCGTGGTGCTGGTGATGAACGCCTCGTCGAGGTCGAAGAGCTCGGCCTCGCGCAGGGGGCGTTCGTCGACGCGGATCTTCGCGCCGAGCGCGAGATCGATGACGCGGTCGCGCACCACGCCGGGCAGGATGTGCTCGTCGAGCGGATGCGTGACGAGATGTCCGTTCTTGACCGCGAAGAAGTTCGAGCCGGCGCCTTCGCGCACGAATCCATCCGCCAGCATCAGCGCCTCCGTCGCGCCGGCGCGCTGCGCCTCTTTCTTCGCGATCGCGTTCGCAAGGAGGTTGACGGATTTCACGTGACAGCCGTGCCAGCGGAGATCGCGCGTCGTGATGACGCGGATGCCGAGCTCTTTCTTCGCCGCGTCGGGAAATGCGAAGCGGCGCGAGTACGCGACGGCGGTGGGCGTCAGCGCGTCCGGCCAGAAGTGACTGCGCTCCGCTTCGCCGCGCGAGACCTGGATGTAGACGATGCCGTCGTCGAACGCGGTGCGCGCGAGCAGCTCGCGAATCGTCGCCGCGAACGCGTCGGCGTCGGCCCAAGCCGCCGCGATCTCGAGCGTGCGCAGGCTGATCTCCAGCCGCCGGAAATGCTCGCGCAGAAAGATCGGACGTTTGCCGAGGAACTTGAAGACTTCGTAGACCGCGTCGCCGAACTGGAAGCCGCGGTCTTCGACGCCGAGGACGCGCTCGTCGGTCGTGGTGAAACGGCCGTTGATGTAGAGGGCGTCCGCCATCAGACCTGCACTGCTTTCACGATGACGATGGTGCGGTCGTCCTCGTCGTCGCGGCCCCACTTCGCCACGCGCGCGAGCACTTCCTGCCCGATCTCCTGCGCGCTGCGCTGGCGGTTCGCCTTGACGAGCCGGAGAAAGCGCTCGGTGCCGAACTCGTTGTCGTGCTTGTCGTGCGCCTCGATGATGCCGTCCGAGTACATGCAGACGAGATCGCCCGCCTCGAGCTTGGCGAAGCCGCGCGTGTAGGTGGCGTCGGGCGTCGGACCGAGCACCGGGCCGCCGTTGCGCAGGAATTCTTCCTTGCCGTTCGCGCGGATGATGAACGGCGGATTGTGCCCGGCGTTGCAGTAGATGAGGATGCCGCCCGTTTCGAGCTCGCCGTAGAAGAGTGACACGAACTTCGTCGTGAGACGGCCGCGATGGATGATGTGGTTCAGCTTCTCGAGCGTGCGCACGATCTTGAAGTCGCGATCGGTGGCCATGCGCAGTCCCATGTAGACGTCGCGCACGACGAGCGCCGCGGGCAGGCCGTGGCCGGAGCCGTCGGCGATGGCCAGGCCGAGGATGTTGTCGGAGACGGGGATGAAATCGTAGAAGTCGCCGCTCACGATTTCGGCGGGCACGGTGCGGCCCCAGATGTCGTAGCCGGCGTACTGCGGAATGCGCTGCGGCAGGATCGACTGCTGGATGCGCTGCGCCTCGACGATGAGCGACTCGAAGCGCTGCGCGCGCATCTTCTGGTTGATCGCGTAGCGGACGAGGTTCAGCGAGAAGAGGATGTCCTCGCGGCTCAGCTCGGGCGAGACGTTGAACGCGACGATGTAGTCCTCGTCGCCGACCGAGATCGCGCAGAAGCGCCGCGCGCCGAGCTTCTTTTCGAGCACCGGATCGACGCCGGGATCGGTGGGATCCATGACCATGATCCCGTTCTCGAGCACGAGCTCGATGGGCCGGTAGTCTTTCGGCACGTTGATCCCGAGCTCGCCGTCATGCGCCTGTCCGAAGCGCGCCATGAGCTCGTAGCAGTCGTCGCGCATCTCGTAGACGCGCCCGCCGGTGATGCCGAGCTGGTCGCGGAAGTTGGACGCGATCGTCTCGGCGATCTGCGCCACCGCGGCGGTCGTGGTGTCGGAACCTGAGGTATCGATCGCTTCGAGCGTGCGCTCGACCTGGGTGAGGAGGCGTTTGTAATCCATGGATATCTATGAATGCCGCGTGCGTTCGTTGCGCGCGCGAATGCGGTCGACCCGCTCCTGCTCCCAGCGGTCGCGGTCCGCGTTCGCTTCTTCGATCGAGCGGTATTTGCGGACGCCGCGGGGGATGCAGGTGCCGACGCCGTTGACGAGCGCTCCCGAGAGCTGCCACAGGAAGCGAATTTTGTCTGGGATCGCCGGATCGCCCGCGTCGAGCATGATCGCGGGATCGGGCATCTCCTCGACGGACCTGTATTTATAAACCGGCATCGCCTTCCAGCCAAGGATACTTCGCGCGCAGGCGGAGCGCGTCGGCTTTGTCGTGAAGCCTGACGGAGTTGCTCTTCAGTTCATACAGTTTCGCGGCGGTTGCCACGCGAATCGCGATGCCTTCGTATTCGATGAGTTCCGACGAGAGGCTGTCGTACGTGATGTCATCGAGGCGGGTGAGGAAGTCGACGTTGAACGTCTCGCCGGGCGGCCCGTACGCGATGAGCGGATAGTCGCCGATGAGATCGTCCGCACAAATCTCGTCGACGTGCGGATCATCCCAGACGCAGCGAAGAGCGCGCTTCAGACGCTCGATGTTCGTGCGTTCAGGCCGGATGAAAAAGTCTGCGTCCGTGCTCGCGCGGACGACACCCTGGAAGCAAAGCGCCACCGCACCGAACGTGATGTAGTCGACACCTTCACGATTCATCGCATCGATGAACGCGAAGACCTTGTCGAAATCCATTACTTCAACTCCACCCCATCCAACTCATACGGCGCCTTCACTCCCAGCTGCCCCAGCACGGTTGGGTAGATATCGCCGATATAGGGCGCGCGGTTGGTGGCGAGCTTGCGGTTGGTGAAGAAGATGCCTTTCACGATCTCGGGGTCGACGGAGCAGTGGTCGCCGCTCCACACCGCTTTGTTCGGCTCGAAGACTTCCTTCGGGACGCCGCCGAGCGAGGTTTGCCAGGAGACGCGGTAGCCATTGTTGTTCATGACGAAGAGGTCGGGGATCATGTTCGGGTCGAACTTCTTGTACGCCTCTTCGCGTGCGAGGACGCGGCGGACCGGGTGCTGGCCGGTGGCGGGATCCACCATGGCCACGAGCTTCGTTTTCAATTCCTGTTTGAGCGCGTCGTATTCGGGGCCGGGATTCACGATGCCGTGCGCCTCGCGGCCTTTGAGGTTGATGTAGACCTCGCCGAGTCCCATCGCGTACGCGCGCGTCTTCGACCAGTCGACGTTCTCCCAGAACTGTCCGGAGTCGAAGAGCATTTCGACGTTGCGCTCCTTCACCTGCACGCCGCTCTTGAGCGTCATGTAGCCGTTGAGCACGAGCCAGGTGTTGTAGTGGACGTGCGTGCGGAACGACGCGAAGCCGTGGTCGGAGACGACGTAAAGCGTCGCGTGTTGTTTCTCCGCGGCGGCCATCGCATCGCCGACGATGCTGTCCATCAGCTGATACGCGCGCAGAAGCGCGTCGCCCCACTTCGCGGCGAGCTTCGGATCGTAGGCGGGGTGCGTCGGATCGACGACGCGCCAGAACACGTGGCCGACGCGATCGGGGAATTCGAAGCACTGCACCACGAGATCGTCGCCGCGGCCGAGGAACGAGCCGAACATCTTCCGCGACTGATTCACCGTCCACGTCATGTCGTCCCAGAAGATCTGCTCGGTGGCGAAGCCCTCGGAGATCGCCCACGTGTCGATCTGCCAGCCGAGCGTCTTGTAGAGGCCGAGGTCTTTCGCGACCTGCGGCGCCCAATTCACGGGCGTCGAGACGCGGAAGCCCGGCGGCAGGTTGCGCGGATCGAAGTTGATCGGCGAGAGATACAGCTTGATCTCCGGCTGCGAGGAGATGAGGTGAAAACGACTGATTCCGTGGATCTTGATCAGCGGATTGAAGGGGAAAACGAAGTCCACCCAGCCGGTCCACTGCCCCGGTTTGAGGGTGAACTTCTGGCCGCTCACGGCGATGTCGATCGAGTTGCGATCGTTCGCGACGGTGACGGTCATCGGGATGGAGATGAACGGCGGATCGTTGAACAGTTTGTTCGGCGGTCCCTGAATCTGCGTTTGGATGACGCCTTTGTTGTCCTCGAGCTGGACGACCTCGATGGAGAATTCATTCGATCCGCTGCCGCCGGCCGGTTTGAAGTCGAGCTCGGACGTGAAGTAGAACGGCTTGCCGACGCGGCCGGAGACGTCGGGCACGCCGAGGCCGGAGAGCATGTGCCCTTCGTCGAAGTCGGTCGCGGGGAACGTGACGGGCACGTGGACGATGGTCGCCTTCTTCCCCGCTTTCGACGCCGCGTCCCAGAACGGGATGCCCTGCCTGCGGTTGATGACGCCGGGACGCGTCACCGGGATGTACTTCTTCACGGCGACGAACATCCCTGCCGCGAGCACGACGCCGATGACGATGGCGATCGACGCGCCGGCGCGCCGGCGCAGCGCAAACAGAATCGCGGCGATGATGACGAAGAGCAGCGCGACGCCGCCCGCAAATGCGATCGGATTGCGCTCGCCGAGGAGAAACGGTTCTTTCGTCTCGTCGAAGGCGGCGAAGACGGGCAGGTACGTTTTCGGATCGCGGCGGAGGAAGTCGAAGATGCCGGTGCGGCCGGGATCGATGCCGGTGCTGAACGTCGACCACGACACCGGCGTCTGCGCGGGCGTCGTCGGCAGGAGCGGACGGAACGTTCCTTCCGCGCGCAGGCGCGCGAGATTCGGCAGTTTCCCCTCGTTCATCCAGCGTTCGGTGTAGCCGGCATCGACGCCGTCGAAGCCGAGCACGATCACTTTCTGCTGCGCGTACGTGGCCGCGGCGCCGAGGAGCGCGGCGAGGAGGATCAGTCGTCGGAAAAGCATCGCGCGTCATCATAGCGGGTTGAGGTACGCTCCTTGTAACGCGCACATCGGAGGAGTTAACACGATGAAAACTCGCCAGTTCCTCGCGGCCGCGATCGCCGCGACTCTCATGCTGGCCTGCGGCGGCAGCGGAGAAAAGAAATCAGGCGGCGCCGCGGACACCAACCGTCTCGTCACGATGCTGATGAGCAGCCCGACGAATCTCGATTCTCGCGTCGGCAACGACAACGCCTCGGGGCGCATCGCCGATCTCGCCTACAGCGGCTTGATCAAAGTGACGCCGGAGCTCGACTACGCGCCCGACATCGCGCAGAGCTGGGAAACGCCCGACGACAAGACGATCGTCTTCCACCTCAATCCGAACGCGAAGTTTCAGGACGGCCGCCCCGTCACCGCGGAAGATGTGAAGTGGACGTACGACTCGCTGCGCGATCCGAACTTCACGTCGTCGAAGAAATCGGGCTACGCCGTCGTGCAGTCGATCGAGGCGGCGAATCCGCAGACCGTCATCTTCCATCTCTCCGAACCGAACGGCGGCATCTTCGACAACCTCACGCTCGGCATCCTGCCGAAAGGCTTCGACGCGAACACCGCGAAGACGAAGCCGGTCACCGCGGGGCCGTACAAGATCGTCGACTTCCGCACGGACGAAGTCGTGGAGCTCGAGGCGTTCGACGGCTGGCACGGCGGCGCGCCGAAGATCAAGCACATCACCGTGCGCATCATCCCTGACGACACGACGCGTGTCCTCGAGCTGCGGCGCGGCACGATCGACCTCGAGACGAATGCGATTCCGTTCGAGAACGTCGCCGAGTTCGAGAAAGACGGCAAGCATCAGGTCATCAAGAAGCCCGGCTCGGTGTGGCAGTACCTCGCCTTCAATCTGAAGGATCCGATCCTCTCGAAGGTCGAAGTGCGCCGCGCGATCGCGCACGCGATCGACCGCGACCGCATCGTGCGTGACCTTCTGCGCGGCCACGGCGTGCCGACCGACTCGATGTTCGCGCAGGGACACTGGGCGCGCGCGGAGAACCTGCCGACGTATCCGTACGATCCGGCCAAGGCGAAGCAGCTCCTCGATCAGGCGGGCTACAAGGATCCCGACGGCGAAGGTCCGCAGATGCGCTTCTCGGTCACGTTCAAGACGTCGACGAACGCGGAATCGAACCAGCGCGCGGAGATGATCCAGCAGATGCTGCGGCAGGTCGGCATCGACATGAAGATCCAGTCGAGCGAGACCGGCGCGTTCCTCGAGGACATCGGCAAGGGCAACTTCCAGATGTACTCGTTCACGCGAAACGGCATCCAGGATCCCGACTTTTACTCGATCATCTTCTACTCGAAGAACTTCCCGCCCGAGGGGCAGAACCGCGGGTATTACAGCAACCCGCGCGTCGATCAGCTGATCGTCGAAGGACGGTCCACATTCGACCGCGCGAAGCGCAAACAGATCTATGGCGAGATCCAGCGCATCGTGCAGGAAGACCTGCCGTACGTCTCGCTGTACCACCAGGTCAACGTCGCGGTGATGGACAAGGACGTGCAGGGTTACGTGATGTATCCGGCGGGCTTCCTGTTGTCGCTGCCGCAGATGAGCCGCAAGCCGCAGCAGTGAGGCGGGAGTGCACCTCGACGCGCGGGCCGCGCGTCGAGGTGCAGCAGAGATTCGATCAGTACGGGCCGCAGACGGTGTCGATCAGCATCGCGCAGACTTCATACGGGTCCATGTTCGCGGCGGGACGGCGGTCTTCGAAGTAGCCGTAGCCGAGGTTCGAGGTGGCCATCGGAATGCGCACGGAAGCGCCGCGGTCGCTGATGCCGTAGCGGAACTGATGGATCGGCGCGGTCTCGTGCATGCCGGTGAGACGCTCCTCGTTGTACGCGCCGTAGACCTTGATGTGGTCGTCGTGGCGCTTCTCGAGTTTGCGCATCGCCTCTTCGATGATCTTCATGCCGCCGGGCTGGCGCATCGCCTTCGTGGAGAAGTTCGTGTGCGCGCCGGCGCCGTTCCAGTCGCCCTTGACCGGCTTCGGATACAGCGTCGCGCTGATGCCAAAGTCCTCGCCGATGCGGTACAGCAACCAGCGCGCGAGCCACAGCTCGTCCGCGACGTCCAGCGGTCCGAGCGCGCCGATCTGGAACTCCCACTGCGCCGGCATCACTTCCGCGTTCGTGCCGACGATGTGGATGCCGGCCCGGATGCAGGCGTCGGCGTGCGCCTCGACGATGTCGCGTCCGAAGACTTCATCGCTGCCGACGCCGCAGTAGTAGCCGCCCTGCGGCGCCGGGAACCCGTGATCGGGCCAGCCCATCGGACGGTTCCCTTCGAAGAGCGTGTACTCCTGCTCGATGCCGAACCACGCGTCTTCGTCCGCATACTTTTCCGAGATCTGCCGCAGGTTCGCGCGCGTGTTGCTCCAGTGCACGGAGCCGTCGGGATTGAGCACCTCGCACAGGACGAGGATGTCGTTCTCGCGATGGAGCGGATCGGCGACGTGTTTGACGGGACGCAGCAGCAGGTCGCTGAAGTGACCGGTGGCCTGCGAGGTGCTCGAGCCGTCGTATCCCCACTCGGGGATGTCGTCGAGGCGCTTGACCGGCGCGTCGAGGATTTTGGTCTTCGAGCGAAGCTTCGCCGTCGGCTTCTGTCCGTCGATCCAGATGTACTCAGCGGTGATTTTGGACACGCAAATACCTCCTACGGTTGATGGGAATCGACCAGGGGAAATGGGGAATACTGCGGATGTTCGAAGATAGCAGAAAGCGGGCCGTGAAGGCGGGCGGCTAGAGCTTTTCCGAGAGCTCGCCGCCCGCGGCGGGTGCGAGCGTCTCGTCCCACACCACGACCTGATTCTTGCCCAGCGACTTCGCGCGGTACATGGCGATGTCGGCGCGGCGCAGCAACTCGCTCTTCTCGAGCTCGATCGACGTCGACGGCTGTGCGCCGGGCACGTAGCGCGCGACGCCGATCGACACCGTGAGCACGCCGCGCAGATGCAGCGCCGGCATGCTGAAGCCCCACTCGCGGTCGAGGAACGAGGTCGACTCGACGGTGCGCCGCACTTCCTCGCAGATGCGCAGCCCTTCATCGAGCGTCATGTCGGGCAGGATCATCACGAACTCGTCGCCGCCGTAGCGCGCGACGGTCGCGTCGCCGCGCTGCACGATGCGTTTGAGGAGGAACCCGACTTCGCGCAGCACCTGGCTGCCGGCGAGATGGCCGTGGCAGTCGTTCACCCACTTGAAGCGATCGAGATCGAGAAACAGCAGCACCGCCTCGCGGCCGCTCTTGCGCGCTTCCGCGAGCGTCTCGGTCATCCGCACGTGGAACCAGCGGTCGTTGTAGAGGCCGGTCAGGTCGTCTTTCTTCGCCAGCTCGTGCGCGCGTTTCGCGTCGAGCGCGTTCTGCAGCGTGAAGGAGGTGTAGCCGGCGAAGATCTCGAGGAGCGTCATGTCGCGGCGCGTGAAGCTCTTTCCTTCCAGCCGGTTGATCAGCTCGAGGACGCCGCAGACGTGCTTGCCGATGTAAACCGGCACGGCCACGACGGAGTGCGTCTTGTGGCCGATCTGCTCGTCGATGTTGCCGTAGAAGTATTCATCCTTCTCGACGTCCGCCGAGAGATACGGAGTGCCGGATTGATAGACGCGGCCGACGATGCCGTGCTCGGCGGAGAGGCGCTGGCCGACGAGGTTCCGCGCGGAGTCGCCGAACGTGGCGATGAAGACGAGCTCGTTCTCTTTGCGCGAGGCGACTTTGCGGAACGGGTCGTCGAGCAGGATCGAGCCGGACTCGGACGGCACGAACTCGTTCGCCTTCTGCAGGATCTGGCGGAGCACGAGGTCGAGGTCGACCTCGTTCCGCAGCGAGAGCCCCGCCTTATGCCGCTCGAGAAAGCGTTCCAACTGGGGAATCTCGAGGGAATGGAACTGGATCATGGCCCGAAGAGGGCCATTATAAGGACTCTTCCTCCGCCGCCCACGCCTCGACTTCGAACGAGATCAGCCGGTACGCCCGGTTGACGTCGCGCACGCGCCACCAGTGGCGCACGAACTCGGCCGCGTAACGCGCGAGAAATCCGAGGAGTCCGTGGCGGTTCACCTGCCGCACGTGGACGAGCTCGTGACGCAGCAGTTTCTCCAGTTTCGCGCCGGTCATCGCGCCGCGGAGAAAGATGCGGCGGCCGAGTGTGATGGCGATGACGTCGCCGGCGAGAAACGGCCGCAGCCACCACGGGTAGCCTAAGCGGATCTTCGCGCGCGTCTCCGCGATGGCGGACGTCAGGCGCTCCGGAAAGATGTGGTGCTCGCCTCCTGTCATGTCAGGCATGCCGCGCCGATTTTAATCCTTCTTTCCGGAGCGCAGGAGTCAGTCGCGCGCGGCGCGCTTCTTCAGCGACAGCGTGAGCGCGAACGTCGCCACCGGCTCGTCGCCGAGCTTCGACGGCACGGTGGCGGTGACGTGCACGGTCGCTTCCTGCCGCTCGCCCGTTTCGAGCGTGCGCCGCAAGAGCTCCTGAATCACCGCTCCGTCGTCATTCGTGAAGTGCACGTCCCCCTCGGCGCGCTTCAGGAACTCCGCCTTCAGGTCCTTGAAGATGAAGTTCACGCGCTCGCGGCGGTCGGCGACGAGCTTGAAGGCGATGAGACCGGCGGCGACGTCCGCGCCCATGCAGAGCGTGCCGAGGTACATCGCGTGGATGTCGCGGCGGCGCGTGCGCCAGTTGAGCGGGATGCGCACGACGCAGCGGTCGGCGCTGAGCTCGAGGATCTTCGGAGAGGCCAGCCACAGAAAGAAGACGTTCTGCAGCGACCAGAGGCGGACCATCGTGGTCGGTTTCATACGGCGATCTAATCCGGTTGCGAGGCGATGTACAACGTCGACGTGGCGTCGTAGAACTGATAGGCGTACGACTTGCCGTCGGGCGCGACGCGCACCTGCTGCACGATGGCGCTCGACGGCAGCACGGTCGGATGCAGCGTCATCCACGGCTCGTGCTTGCCCGTGGCGATCTCGACGCGCTCGATGGTGTCGGGCGAGTTCGCGGCATCGACGAGGTACGCGTAGCGGCCGTCGGCGCTGAAACCCGACACGAGCGCGGCGCCGGGCGGAGCGAGTTGCACCTCGTCGCCGCCGGCGATGGGAAAGAGCGCGGGCGCGCCGTGCGTGTCGAGCGTCCCCACCCACCGCCCGTCCGGCGAGAGCATCAGCGCGGAGTTGTGAAGACCGGCCGGAGAGATCGGGCGGCGCGCGGAGCCGTCGAGGTTCGCGACGTAGAGCCGCGGGCCGGCCTGGTCGAGCGCGAGCATGGCGAGATGCTGTCCGTCAGGGAGCAGCGCGCCCCAGCTCGCGCGGACGTTGTCGGAAAGCGTGCGCGTGTCGCCCGCGCCGGTCGGCACGAACATCAGGCGGCGGTGATTGTCGGGCGTGCGGCCGACGACCCACTTGCCGTCGTGCGACAGCGTGGCCGCGGTGCCGTGCGTGAGCAGCACCGCGGGCGAGCCGTCGGTGCGTCGCAGAAAGATGAGGCCCGGATCGCCGCCTGCCTCGCCTGTTTCATCGAAGAGCAGCGTGGAGCCGTCGGGGGAAACGTCGCGCAGCACGCCCCAGTCGAACCACGACAGCTCGCGCTCCTGCGCGTCGGCGGCGCCGCGGAACGCGAGTCCGATGCGCTCGTCGTTTTGCGAGAGCAGCGAGCGTCCGGAGTCGTCGACGTCCAGCAGCACGAGCGACGACGGCGCGCTTTCGATCAGCCGCAGCTTGCCGCGCGTCGTCACCGCGTAGAGGCTGCGCCGCGCGCCTTCCGGCGCCGCGGTGAACCAGATCTCGTCGTGCTTCGGCGACCACGCCAGGCCGCGCGTGCTGTTCCAGTTCTCCGTGAGATCGCGCTTGTGTCCCGTGAGATCGACGATGGCGACGGTGCCGCTGTCGCTGGCGACGCCCGGATGATCGAAGAACGCGATCGACTGGCCGTCGGGCGAGAATCGCAGATAGTCCGCGCGACCCGTCGCGCGATAGATGACGTGGCCGGGCGGATATTCGATCTGGTCCATGCCCGAGGGTTGCGAGCGCACGACGGCGAGCGCGGTGCCGGCGGGATCCCACGCCGCATCCTGCACGTTCTCGGCGATGTCGCGCGGCGTGCCGCCGCTGATCGGGAGGACGGACAGCGTGCCGGCGCTGGCGAACGCTTTCGCGTAGTGCAGGCCGCGCAGCACGGCGAGGTCGCCGCTCTTCGAGATCGAGGCGACGCGGCCGCCCGCGAGCGCGAGCGAGCGCGCGTCGGTGCGCGGCAGGATGATCGCGTACGACTCGGTGTTGCCCGCGATCGACATCGTGTAGACGACGGTGCCGCCCGGCGCGAACCGCGCGTCGGTGACCTGCGCGCGGCGGAACGTGAGGCGCTTGTACGTGAGCGGTTTCGGCGGCGCGAGCCCGCCGCGCACGAGCAGCGCACCGACGGCGCCGACGGCGGTCGCCGCGGCGATGGCGGCGGCAGGCAGCCAGCGCCGCGCGCCGCGTTGCGTGCCGACGACCACGGCGTTTTTCGACGAGGTGATGTTCGACGTCGTCTTGAGGCTGAAGGCGATGTCGTGCGACGACTGGAAGCGCTGCTCCGGTGTTTTCTCGAGACAGTGATTGACGATCGTCGCGAGCGCGGGCGGGATGTCGCTGCTGATGGTCGAGAGCTCCGGCGGCTCGTCGTTGAGAATCGCGTTCATCGTCTCGACGGCGGAGTTGCCGCGGAACGCGCGCCGCGCGGAGAGCATCTCGTAGAGCACGGCGCCGAACGCGAAGATGTCGGAGCGGACGTCGGCCGGTTTGCCGCGCACCTGCTCGGGCGACATGTAGCCGACCGTGCCGAGGACCATGCCGGGGTCGGTGCCCGCGGGCGTCGTCGGAACGTCGGTCGCGCCGGCGTCGGCGGGCAGCAACGACGACACGCGCGCGAGGCCGAAGTCGAGGATCTTCACGCGGCCGTCTTTGGTGATGAAGATGTTCTCAGGCTTGAGATCGCGATGGACGATGTTCCGGTCGTGCGCGGCGGCGAGACCTTCGGCGAGCTGCGTCGCGTAGTCGATGGCCTTGCGCACCGGCAGGCGCGACGCGGCGAGCCGCTCGCGGAGCGTTTCCCCTTCGAGCAGTTCGGAGACGAGATACGGCGAGCCGTCGTGACGGCCGAAGTCGAAGACCGAGAGGATGTTCGGATGATTGAGCGCGCCGGTCGCGCGCGCTTCCTGTTCGAAACGGCGCAGGCGCTCGGCGTCACGCGACATCACCGGCGGCAGCACCTTGATCGCGACGTCACGGCCGAGGCGCGCGTCGGTGGCGCGATAGACCTCCCCCATGCCGCCGGCGCCGAGCGGCACGGTGATGCGGTACGGCCCCAGAAGCGTATCGGGTTGCATGGCGTATGTACGGACAGAATGCCACGGCGGATGACGCACCGCCAGACCGGCCGCGTGACGGACTCCGCGCGCGACGGCAACCTTACCGTTTCACTTTGTCACGATCGAGCCTCCGCCGCGCGTACGGCACGGTGGCGCGGTCGAAGAGCGCGTCGGGCAGCACGCGCAGCAGGCGCACGAGGAGCGACATCGGACGCGGGAACTCGATGACGCGCTTTCCCTTCGCGAGACCGTTCGCGATCGCGAGCGCGGCATCGTCGGCGTTCATGAGGAACGGCATGCGGAAGCGGTTCTTCTCCGTCATCGGCGTGGCCACGAAACCGGGATTCACGATCGCGACGCGCACGCCGTACGGCCGCAGCTCCACGCGCGCGGCCTCGAGGAAGTTCTGCATCGCGGCTTTGCTCGCCGAATACGAGCCCGCGCCCGGCAGTCCACGCAGACCGGCGAGCGACGCGACGCCGGCGAACGTGCCCGTGCGGCGCTCCATCATCGAGCGGATCACGGCGTCGTAGAGATAGAGCATGCCGTGGTAGTTCACGTTCATGATCAGCTCCGCGTCGGCGAGGCTGAACGTCGCCGCGGAGTTGGGAACGCTGACGCCGGCGTTCGCGACCGCGAGATCGATCGGACCGAGGTCGCGCTCCGCGCGCGCGACGGCGTCGTGCACGGACGCGCGGTCCGTGACGTCGCACGCGATCGGCAATGCGCGACCGCCGCGCGCGTTGATGTCGCGGGCGAGCGCGTCGAGCAGTGCCTCGCGGCGCGCGAGCAATGCGACCGCGTAGCCGCGCCGCGCCAGTTCGCGCGCGAGCGCGTGGCCGATGCCGGAGGACGCACCGGTGAGGACCGCGTTCATTTCAGTTGCGGCAGTTCGACGCCGCCGGTCAGCACCGGCTCGAAGAGATCGCCGACTTTCGCGAGGCGCTTCGGCATCGTGCGGATCGTGAACTTCAGCGGATCGAGCTTCTTCGTGACCTCGCTCCACTTGAGCGGCGCGGAGACCGGCGCGCCGTCGATCGCGCGCGGCGAGTACGGCGCGACGACGGTCTTGCCGTAGCCGTTCTGCATGCAGTCGAGATAGAGCCGCCCGCGCCGTTTGGCGAGACTGCGCTCGACGGTGATGCCGGGGACGCGCGCCGCGACGGCCGCGGCGATCGAGCACGCAAAGTCCGCGACCTCTTCGTGCGTGTAGCCGCTCGCGAGCGGGATCAGCACGTGGATGCCGCGTTTGCCCGAGGTCTTCGGCACGCTCGGCAGCTCGAGGTTCTCGAGCAGCTTGCGCATCACGATCGCGGCGTCGAGCGCCTGCTCGAAACCCTTCCCTTTCGCGGGATCGAGATCGAACAGCAGCCAGTCCGGCTCGTCGAGACTCGCGCCGCGCGACGACCACATGTGCACCGTCAGCACCGACATCTGCGCGAGCCAGCGCAGCGCTTCCACGCTGTCGACGACGAGATGCTTCACGGTCTGGCGGCTCACCGTGCGCGTCGGCGTCTCGATGACGGTCAGCCAGTCCGCGCCTTCCTTGCCGATGTTCTGGTGGAACCACGACGGGCGGTCGATGCCCTGGTTCCAGTGCTCGAGCGCGAGCGGGCGGTCGGCGAGCGCGCGCAACATCGGCTCGGCGACGGCCTCGTAGTAGTCGGCGATGTGCTGCTTGGTGATGCCGTCGCGCGGATAGAGCACGCGTTCCGGATGCGAGAGCGTGACTTTCTGCGCCGTTTCCTTGACCACGTCGTTGACCGCCTTGTCTTCGCGGAGGCCGAGGAAGGAAGGATGCCGCAGGCGGTTGTCCGACGTCCACTCCGTGAACGCGACCTGCGCCACGAGCCGCGGCTTCACCCACGTCGCGGTCTTGATGCGTGGCGCGTCGACGACGGGCGCTTTCGCGACGATGTCCTTCGCGAGCTGCTCGCGCAGTTGCGCGCGCAGCTTCAGCGAGAAGCCGGTGCCCACTTTGCCCGCGTAGCGCAGCACGCCTTTGTCGTTGAAGCCGAGATGCAGCGAGCCGATCTCGCGCTCGCTGGCGGTGCTCGGCTGCCAGCCGACGATCGCGAATTCCTGCTGATGCAGCGTCTTCACCTTCAGCCACTCTTTCGAGCGGCGGCCTTCGTACTTCGACGTGTTGCGTTTGGCGATGATCCCTTCCCACCCGCCCGACGCCGCTTTCTGCAGCGCCTTCGTGCCGGTCATGGCGAGTTTCTCCGCGAGCGCGATGCCGGCGGGCGGTTTCGCGAAGAGTTTCTCGAGCAGCGCGCGGCGCTCTTCGTACGCGCGCTTGCGGAGGTCTTCGCCGTCGAGCCAGAGGATGTCGAAGATCACGAGGCGTTCGTTGCCGCCCTGCTGCAGCAGCTGAAACCGCGGCGCGCCTTTCGCGTCGAGGACGACGACCTCGCCGTCGAGGACGATCTCCTTCGACTTGATCTTCTGCAGCGCGGCGAAGGTGCGCGGGAAGCGCGGCGCGAGATCGAGCTCGTTGCGGCTGAGCATCGCGGCCTCGCCGCCGGCGATGGCGCAGACGGCGCGGAAGCCGTCGTATTTCAGTTCGTACGACCACGAGCCGTCGTCCGGCGGCGGCGCTTCGGCGAGCGTCGCGAGCATCGGCGGGAACACGCGTTTCAAGAGCTGGCGCGGCGTCATGTGGCAGCGATGATCGGCGGAAGCGGCGCGATGACGCGCACTTCGTCGAATCCCTCCTCGAATGTCGGCGGTACGAGCTTGCGGGCGGTGACGTAGACCGCGACGTCCGGCACGCGCGCGTTTCCTTCGCGCAGGCGGTTGCGCGCGACGGCATCTTTCACGGTCGTCTCGAAAAAGTACGCGACCACGCGCGCGCCGTGGCGTCGGCCGAGCGCGATGAGCGGCGCGCGCACGACGGGCGTCGGATTGGTGTTGTCGACGACGACGGAACGTCCCGCCGCGAGCGCGCGCGCGATCTCCTGTTCCTGTCTCCCATCGCGGCTCCGCGCGTGCTTCATCAGATCCTTGCTCACATGCACGTGCGTTGCCGCGAAGTGATCGCGGTAGTACGTCGACTTGCCGGCGGCCTGCAGTCCGACGAAGATGACGAGTTCCAACGGCATCACCAAACAATGTCGCGCTACGTGAAGAAATTCAAATCCCTCGGATCCACGGGCCCCTCCGAAGAGCGAGGCTTCGCGATCTGGGCGGGCTACGATATCGTCGGCGTCGACGACGACCTCTCGCTCTACGGCCTGCAGAATGTCGAAACGTGGGACGAAACCCGGCTCGCGGAGCTCGGCGTGACGAAGTTCCTGCGCGTCGAGCCGGACGACGAGGCGACGTACGCAACGCTGGGGATTCCGAGGACGAGATGACGCACGATACGAAACAGCCGATCGCCATTCCGCTCGAGACGCTGAAGGAGCTGGCCACGACGGTCGCCGCGGAGCTTAAGGCGCACGCCGGCGGTGCAAGTGTGGCAAACAGCGGCGGAGGCTCCGCGTATCGCGCGCTGCCTCCGCTCGTGCGCGAGCGGTTCATCGACGTGCGCGCGGCGCTTTTCCAGCGCGGCATCTACGACCCGGTGCTCGTGCGCTTCGACAGCGCGACCGCGCCGCAGGCGTCGACGGAAGAAGTGGCGGCGCAACTGGAGCAGGTCGCGGCGGCGCTGTAGCGTCGTGAGCGATCTCCATCGCGACGGCTACACGCTCGCGGACTTTGTGATTCGCGACGTCGCGCGCATCGCGGCGTCGTTGCCGGACGTCGGCGTACGACGCGGCGGCATTCGCAATCTCGTGCATGCGAACTTCATCGCGGAGCTCTTCGCCGACGAGCGTCTCGTTCGCGCCGTCACGTCGATCGTTGGCAACGATGCGGTAGCGGTGAAGGCGACGCTGTTCGACAAGACCGCGCGCGCGAACTGGCTCGTGCAGTGGCATCAGGACCGCGTCGTCGCGGTCCGCGAACGCCGCGAGGCGCCGGGCTTCGGCGCGTGGAGCGTGAAGCACGGCGTCGTGCACGCCGAGCCGCCCGCGGCGGTGCTCGAGCAGATGCTCGCCGTGCGCGTGCATCTCGACGCGTGCGGCGCGGACAACGGTCCGCTGCGCGTGATCCCGCGCACGCACCGACTCGGCAAGCTGGCCGATGACGCGATCGCGTCGCTCGTCGCCACGCGCGGTGTCGCGGAGCTCTACGTGCCCGAAGGCGGCGTCGTCTTCATGCGTCCGCTGCTGCTGCACGCGTCCTCGCCCGCGCGCAACGTGGCGCACCGTCGCGTGCTGCACATCGAAGTCGCGCCGCGCGATGCAATCGCGCCGTTGGAGTGGGCGGCGGCGGTGGCGATTACGCCAAACGAGATGTGATCCGCAGGTAGCACTCCTCGCCGCCCACCACCTCCACCCGCCCGTCCTCTTCCCACACGCGGAAACGCGCCTGCACGCGCGGGTCGCGAAGCTGGGTGTCGTCGGCGAAGAACGCGAGGAGCGTCGAGCGCGGGACCGTCGTCACGCCGCGGGCGCGGATGCGCTCCATACCGACCAGCAGCGCGTCGAGGCGATAGTCAATGTCTTGATCTTCGAGCGTCTGCGCGGACGGTGAGCCGGCCACGGCGGCGCCGAGGCCGAGAAAGTTCTCGAACGGCATCGGGCGGAACTCTTTGACGCCGCGCGCGCGGAGCTCATCGTCGGTCAGGTTGTCCGCGAGCAGGAGACCGGGCACCTCGGTGCCGACGCCGTCGATCTCCCATCCGATCCAGCGCTCCTTGCCGAGGAGCGCGATGCGCTGGAGATAGCGAGTCATGTCATGAATCCGTCACTGTCTTGTAGCACATTGTCCTGCGCGCCCACTGCTACTCTGCGCTTCGCAGGGCTTCACCAAAACATGTTCGAAACGGTCGTCCCGGAAACGGTGGCGCCACGGAGCCGAAGGCTTTTCTACGAGACTCTTCCGCTCGCGGTCGCCCTTCACGTCTTCGCCGTCGGCGGCGGAGTCATCGCCAACGTCTGGCACGTTGCGTTCCCGTCGCAGTCGCCGAAGCTCTTCGCGGCGTACTCGCTCGTCGAGCCGCCGCCCCCGCCGCCTCCTCCCCCGCCGCCGCCCCGTCCCGCGGCAACCGTGACGCAGGTCAAGCCGGTGCCGCAGATGCCGCTCGTCGCGCCGACGGTCATCCCCGACGTCGTGCCGGTCGTGAACAACGATCCGCCGCCGCCCGCGCCGCAGACGGAAGGCGGTGTGGAAGGAGGCGTGGAGGGAGGGATCGAAGGGGGGATCGTCGGCGGCGACATCCACAGCGTCCCGACGCCCGAGCCTCCGCCGCCGCCTCCACCGCCGAAGCCGGAGCCGGAGAACGTCGTCATCGCGCGCGACGAGCCGCTGCCGGTGCAGTCGATCGATCAGGAGTTCCCGCCGTATCCGCAGGACGCGCTGCTCGTCGGCTGGGAAGACCAGCTCGTCGTGCAGTACACGATCAACAAGGACGGCACGGTTTCGAAGATCTCGGTGATCACGCCGCCGCAGCGCGACGAGTTCACGCGCACGACGCTCAAGACGATGCGGCACTGGAAGTTCAAGCCGTACTTTGGCCGCGACGGACAGGCGCGCGAGATCACGCACCAGCTCACGATCCAGTTCAAGATCGCGCACGTGCAGCCTCACTGAGCCGCCGGCCGCCACCGCGATCGTTTGCAAGCGGCGCAATCCTTGCTCCCTTCGCTCTCCGTCCGTGGTCGCCGAATTTCCCTATCGCACGCAGCTCGCCATGCCCGTGATCGGGCTCGAGTCCGAGTTCCAGGTGTACGTCGACGAGCAGGTCGTGGTGCCCGAGGAGTACTGGCGGGCGCCGTCGGCATTCATCGACCGGCCGCTGCTGTATCGCAGCTCGAAAGCGTCGCAGCTGCCGACGGGCGGCGCGGTGTACTTCGACGGCGGCGTGCTCGAAGTCGTGACGCCGGTGATCGAGCTCGGCTCGCAGAGCACGGCGCGCGTGGTGCGCAGTCTGTGGGAGCAGATCGGCTTCATCCGCGGGCAGCTCGACCGCTGGCAGCAGCGCCACGGCAAACGCGTGCGGCTGCAGGCGTACAGCTGTCACTTCAACATCTCGTACGAGCTCGCGCGCGGCGAGCGCAACCGCAACCGCACGATTCAGAAGCTCGCGCTGCTGCTCGCGCATCTGTTGCCGGCGGCGGTGCTCGTCGCGGGGACGAACCGGCGTTCGACGGGACTCGGCGTGCGGCCGCGGCGCGACCGCATCGAGATCACGCTCGACTTCATCCCTGACCCGGGGCTGATGGCGGCGACGACCGCGCTCATCGTCGGCATCGTGCGCGAGGTCATCGGCTGGCCGTCGTATCGCGTCGAGGAGCTCGCGGCGCGCGGCATTCCGGCCATCGCGGACGTCGAGCCGGGCAAGCACGCGACGCGCAACGGCTGGGTCGCGCGCGACTTTCACTTCCCGCACAACCCGTTCACGACCAGCGCCGACGCGCGCGTCTGGACGACGATCGACGGACGCACGCTCTCGCTGCGGGACATCGCGCTCGAAACGGCGTCGGCGTTCCGCGATTCGATCCAGCGTTACGCCGACGCGTTCAGCGTGCGGCTGCTCTTCGCGGTGCTGCGCGGCGAGATGCCGTCGTTGCTCGATCTCGACGATCGTCCGCCGGCGTACGACGACATCGGCCACGTCGCGCGCTGGGGCGAGGCGCTGCCGGAGCTTGCGAATTACTCCGGCGCCATGCGTGATGAGGAAGACGCTGCGCCGCTACGCCGTCGCGCCGACGTCGAAGAGAAGCTCGCGCCGCCGTGGCGTGGCGAAGGCGTCGACCGGCGCCACCGCGTGCAGATGCCGCCGCGCGTCGAACGTCGCGACAAGAACGAGCGCCGCACCGAACGCGCGTCAACCACGTCGCCGCGACTCGCGCGCTCCGCCTACGAGCGCGTCTTCCGGCAGCTCGCGAGTGGCAAACGTCTGCGCGTCGGACGCGAGGTGCTGACGCCGGTCGGCGTGCGCGGCTGGTACCACGCGATCTTCGAGAACGCGTCGGGCGACGAGCGGATCCTGTCGATCGATCAGGTGCTCGAGCACATGGATCAATGGCGCGAGTAGCGCGCTGGCATCGCACTCGCACTATGCGCGGACAGCCCCGGAACATCGGGGAACGCTGGCGACAAGGCGCGTCGATATTCGCAAGGCGGTCGACGCGCTTTCTTTTTGCGCGTTCGTGTTCGTCGGTGCGCGCGCGGCGTTGTATCCTCCCGCGCCATGGATGACGCTCTCGCCACGCTCTACACCGCGCATGTGACCATCCAGAAACTGCGCTACGACCGCGCGCTCTCCGAGGCGCACTTCGACAACGCGGTCGTCTTCGCCGGCGCTCTGCACTATCAGTTCGTCGACGACATGTCGTATCCGTTCAAGGTCAATCCGCAGTTCAAGGCGTGGGCGCCGGTCACCGACAATCCGAACTGCTTCATCGTCTACACGCCGGGCCTCAAGCCGAAGCTGCTCTACTACCAGCCGGTCGATTACTGGCACAAAGTGGCCGGCACTCCGACCGAGCCGTGGGTGGCGAAGTTCGACCTCATCATGCTCGCCACTCCCGACGACGCGAAGCCACACATGCCGAAAGGCCGCACCGCGTTCCTCGGCGAATGGGACGAGCGCTTCGCCGCGTGGGGCGACTTCACGCCCAACCCGGAAGCCGTGATCAACAGCCTCGACTTCGACCGCGCGTGGAAGACCGAATACGAGATCGTCTGCCTGCGCCTCGCCAACGAGCGCGGTGCGCGCGGCCATCGCGCGGCGGAGCAGGCGTTCCGCGACGGACTCTCCGAGTACGAGATCCACCTCGCCTATCTGCGCGCCGCCGATCACGTCGACGAAGAGCTCCCCTACGGCAACATCATCGCCCTCAACGAGAGCGCGGCCACGCTCCACTACTACCACCACACGCGGCCGCGCTTCGACGAGTCGAAGCTCTACTCGTTCCTCATCGACGCGGGTGCCTCGTACAACGGCTACGCCTCAGACATCACCCGCACGTACTCGCGGCGGAAGGACGAGTTCCAGTCGCTCATCGACGCGATGGACGTCATGCAGCGCGGCCTCGTCGACGCCGTCGCGCCGGACGTGAATTACATTGATATCCATCTGCTCGCCCATCGCGGCGTCGCGGACCTGCTGCACGAGTTCCGTTTCGTGCGCGACCTCGACGCGGACGGCATCGTCGAGCGCCGCATCAGCAGCACGTTCCTCCCCCACGGCGTCGGCCATCTTCTCGGACTGCAGGTCCACGACGTCGGCGGCTTCATGGCCAACCGAAGCGGGAAGACGATCGCGAAGCCGGACGGTCATCCGTGGCTGCGCCTCACGCGCGTCGTCGAGCCGGGCATGGTCTTCACCATCGAGCCCGGCTTCTACTTCATCGACTCGCTGCTGGCCGAGCTCAAAGCGAGCGACAACGCGAAGTACATCGACTGGGACCGCATCGACGCGTTCCACAAATACGGCGGCATCCGCATCGAGGACAACGTGCTCGTCACGGACACGGGCCGCGAGAACATGACGCGGAACGCGTTCGCGCATGTCTCCTGACGCGGCCGGTCTCGCGCTGCACATCGCGCTCTTCGCCGTCGCGGGCTTCATCGCCCAGATGATCGACGGCACGCTGGGGATGGCGTACGGCGTCTCCGCGACCACGCTCCTGCTCTCGTTCGGCGTGCCGCCCGCGTTCGCGAGCGCCAGCGTGCACACCGCGGAAGTCGTCACCACGGCCTTCTCGGGCTATCACCACTGGCGCGCCGGCAACGTCCTCGGCACGTTCGTGCGCAAGCTGCTCGTCCCCGGCGTGCTCGGCGGCATTACCGGCGCGTATCTGCTGACCGCGATTCCGGGCGACGCGATCAAGCCGTTCATCGCCGCATATCTGCTGGTGATGGGCGTGATCATCCTCGCGAAAGCGTGGCGGCGCTCGGTGCACGTCGGCAGCGAGAAGCATCTCGTTCCGCTCGGTCTCGCCGGCGGTTTCTTCGACGCGATCGGCGGCGGCGGATGGGGACCGATCGTCGTCGGGACGCTGCTCGCGCGCGGCAACGAGCCGCGCACGACGATCGGCTCCGTCAACTTCGCGGAGTTCTTCGTCACTTTCGCCACGTCGGCGACCTTCCTCTTCACGATCGGCATCACGAACTGGCCGGCGATCGTCGGACTCGCGATCGGCGGCGCGATCGCCGCTCCGATCGCGGCGCGACTCGCCGGACGCATCCCCGCGCGCCCGATGATGTTCAGCGTCGGCGCGCTCGTGATTTTGCTGAGTATCCGGACGATTTTTCTGGCGCTGCGCTGAACGCGGGATGCTCGCGGATCAGCCGCATCGACTCCGCGAACAGCGCGGCGTGCTCCGGCTTGTTCATCCACGTCGAGCGTCCCGACGGATGCGGCAGCACGACGACGTCGAACGAATGTCCCGCGCGCGTCACGCGATGCATGCGGCCGACGGACTGCTTCAGTTCCGCGATGCCGACGAGCTGCTTCGCGGAAAGCGTTCCGACGGAGATGACGAGCTCGGGCCGCAGGAGGCGCAGCTCGCGGTCGAGATGCGCGCCGCAGTTCGCGATCTCGGTCGCGTCCGGCACGCGGTCGCCGCCGTTCTTGAGATCGCGTCCGGGAAAGCAGCGGATGACCGAGCCGATGTGCACGCGCGCGCGGAAGTCGGCTTCCTCGATGCCGAGGTGCTCGGCGATCCAGGCGAAGAGCCGCTTGCCGGCGGTATAGGCGAACGGCCGCTTGTAGTCGGCCTCGCGCGGACCGGGCGCTTGCCCCACGAGCATCACGCGCGCGTCGCCGCACGCGCCGGTGACCGGCTCGCCGAAGACGTTCGGGCAGGCGCGGCAGGCATAGAGCGCCTCCAGATGAGCTGCAAAGTCGCGATTCATACGCTACGATCCACGCAAACAATGCGGCGCCTCGGAATCGTCCTGCTGTGCCTCTTCCCCCTCACCGCGCACGCGTGGACGCGCGCTTCCGACGAACGCATCGCGCAGAAAGGCGCCGCGCTCGCGCCGCCCGACCTGCGCGCCCTCATCGAGCGCTTCGAGCCGGAGTACAAACAGGGACTCGAACGCGCGCTCGCCGACGAAGGCTCCGACACGCATCACTACTTCGTCCTCTCACGCGAAGGACGCCTGCGCGAGCGCCTCGAACGCGAGACGCAGAAAGCGATCGCCGACATTCGCAAGGGCGAGCCGCTCGGCCTCGTCATCGAACGTCTGGGCGGACTCGCACATCTCGTCGCCGACGCGAACAATCCCTTCCACGTCGCCAACGACGACGTGCGCCTCGGCGCCTCGCGCGCCGATTTCGAACAGTACTTCGAGCGGCGCCTCACGAAGTTCCCGACCGTCTTCTACGGACTTGACCCGCAGTTCCGCCTCGGCACCTATCTCGACCGCACGTTCGCGCGCACCGCGAAGTTCTATCCGCTGATGAGCGAGGAGTACTTCCGCGGCGGCACGGCGCATACGTCGAACGATTTCGACGACCGGTCGACGGCGTTCGGCGTCGCGGCCGTCTGCTACTCGCGCGCGGTCACGGACCTCGTCAACCTCTACTACTTCATCTGGAAGGAAGCCGGCGGCGACGTCCGCTCGGCCGCCGTCATGCGCGACGGCAATCTGTCGTTGCATGCAGAACATTGAGCGGGCAATCCTCTCCGTCTCCGACAAGACCGGCATCCTCGAGCTCGCGCAGGCGCTGACCGCGCGGGGCGTCGAGATCCTCTCCACCGGCGGCACCGCGAAGCATCTCGCCGACGCCGGCGTTCCCGTGACGCCGATCGCGCAGTGGTCCGGCGCGCCGGAGATTCTCGGCGGACGCGTGAAGACGCTGACGCCGAAAGTCTTCGGCGCGATCCTGCACGACCGCGCGAACGACGCGCATCTCGCCGACGTCGCGCGCCTCGGCATCCCGCGCGTCGATCTCGTCGTGGTGAATCTCTATCCGTTCGAGTCGACGATCGCAAAAGAAGGCGTCACGCTCGCCGAAGCGGTCGAACAGATCGACATCGGCGGCCCGTCGATGCTGCGCGCCGCGGCGAAGAACCACCGCCACGTGCTGCCGCTGTGCGATCCGTCGCTGTACGCCGACTTCCTGCGTGAATTCGAAGGCGGCGCGATCTCCGACGAGTTCCGGCTGCGCTGCGCGATCCGCGTCTTCGAGAAGACGAGCGCCTACGACGCCACGATCGCGAGTTACCTTGGCGGCAACGCGTCGCTCTCGCTGCAACTCGACAAGTTCCAGGACCTCCGCTACGGCGAGAACCCGCACCAGAGCGCCGGCTTCTACGTGCGCGCCGGCGAGCGGCCGTTCGCGCAGTTGCAGGGGAAAGAGCTCTCGTACAACAACCTGCTCGATCTCGACTCGGCGATCCGTCTCGCGAACGCGTTCGGCGAGCCCGCGGCCGCGGTCATCAAGCACACGAATCCGTGTGGCGTCGCGCGGCGCGACACCCTCGCCGAGGCGCTGCGCGCGGCGATCGAAGCCGACCCGGTGTCGGCGTTCGGCGGCATCATCGGCGCGAACCGCACGTTCGACGGCGACTGCGCGCGCGCCGTCGCCGAGCTCTTTCTCGAAGTGATCGTCGCGCCGGAGTTCGACGACGAGGCGCGCGAGCTGCTCGCGAAGAAAAAGAACCTGCGCCTCGTCACGACGGCCGGCGCGGCGCCCGCGCACGAACTGCGCTCCGCCGCCGGCGGCATCCTCATGCAATCGACCGATCGCCTCGGCGGACGCGACGCATGGAAAGTCGTGACCGAACGCCAGCCCACGAGCGAGGAGCTCGACGGACTCGAATTCGCGTGGATCGTCTGCGCGCACGTGAAGTCGAACGCGATCGTGCTCACGCGGCAGTCGCAGTCGTCGGGCATCGGCGCCGGACAGATGAGCCGCGTCGACGCCGCGAAGGTGGCGATCATGAAGTCGCTCCTCGGTACCGACGGCACGTTCGCGGCGTCGGATGCGTTCTTTCCGTTTCGCGACGGACTCGATCTCCTCGCCGACGCCGGCGTGCGCGCGGTGATTCAACCGGGCGGCTCGGTGCGCGACGTGGAAGTCATCGCCGCGGCGAACGAGCGCGGATTGACGATGGTCTTTACCGGCGAGCGTCACTTCCGGCACTGAGATGGCCGACGCGACGAAGATCCGCCTCATCATCTCCGACGTCGACGGCGTTTGGACGGACGGCAAGATCATCTACGCCGGCGAACGCAACGAGATCAAGGAGTTCAACGTGCGCGACGGCCTCGGGGCGAAGCTCGCGCAGAAGGCGGGCATCACCATCGTGCTGCTGACGTCGCGCCGCTCGCATGCGCTCGAACGCCGCGCGCGCGAGCTCGGCATCCGGGAACTGCATCAGGGCGCGACGAACAAGCTCGAGGCGGCGGAGCGCATCGCGCTGCAGCACCAGGTCTCCTTCGACGAGATCCTTTACGCGGGCGACGACCTTCCCGACCTCGCGCCGATGTCGCGCGCCGCGATTTCCGCCGCGCCGTCGGACGCCGCTCCGGAAGTGCGCACGCTCGCGACGTGGAAGCTCGCCAGCGCGGGCGGCGGCGGCGCGTTCCGCGAGCTCGTCGAGCGCCTGCTGCGCGAGCGCGGCGACTGGGATGCGCTGGTGCGGGAGTTTCTCAGTGGCCGGCCCGACGCTGCGAGCATTTAGAACGCGCGTGCTGTATCGCGCGCTGGTCGCCGTCAGCGCGATCGGCCGCCGCATTCCGCTGCGCATCGGACGCGCGTGCGGCCGCGCGCTCGGCTCGCTCGCGAACCTCGTCGCGCGCAAGGAACGCGCGAAAGCGCTCGCGAATCTCGCGATTGCGTTCCCCGACTGGACCGACGCGCAGCGCCGCGACACCGCGCGCGCGATGTTCCGCCACCTCGGCATGACGCTCTTCGAGATCGCGTACTTGCCGAACGTCACCGCCGCGAATCAGCAGCGCACCACAATCGTCGAAGGCATCGAGCCACTGCTCGAACGCATCGACGACGGCCGCGGCGTGATCGTCTTCACCGCGCACTGCGGCAACTGGGAATGGCTCTCGTACGTGACGGGACTCTACGGTCGTCCCGTGAGCGTGCTGCAGCGCGAGCGCGACTCGCCGCAGATGAACCGCTACATCACCGAGCTGCGCGCGCGCGCCGGCGTGCGTACGATCGACCGCGGCTCCGCGAGCTCCGCGCGCGAGATGATCCAGAACCTGCGCCGCGGCGGCCTGCTCGCGTTCGTCGTCGACCAGAACATCCGCACCGAAAGTGTGAAGGTGCCGTTCTTCGGACGTCCCGCGCTGACGCCGATCGGCCCGGCGAAGCTCGCCGTGCGGACGGAAGCGGCGGTCGTGCCGGCGGTCATCGAACGCCGGCACGATGGGATGCAGCACGCACGCTTCCTCGCGCCGATCGAATGCAAGCGCGGCGACGATCCGGTCGCGCTCATCGCGCGCGTCACCGCGCTCATCGAAGAACAGATCCGCCGCGTGCCCGAGCAGTGGGTCTGGATGCACGATCGCTGGCGCGAGCGGCCGAAGTGGGACGTCAGCGACTCGCCCTGACCTCCTCGGCGGCGAGCGGCCAGTCGCCGCGCATGAAGGTGCGGATCGCCGCGAAGACCGTTTCGGGATGATCGAGCCACGCCGCGTGCGCCGCGCCGGGAACGGAGACGAAGCGCGCGTTCGGCAGCGTCATCGCCCAATCGCGCCCGCCCGCGTAGACGGCATTGTGATCGTTCGTGCCGTGGATGGTCAGCACCGGCATGGCGATCTTCTTCAGTTCGTCCGCGCTCAGCGACGCGCCGGTGATCGTCGGCCAGAGCGCCTCGAAGTGCCGCGTGATGTTCGCGGTCTGCTCTCCTTCCGTGCCGCAGATCGCGGCGAGGTCGATGCGTTGCGCGCCGGCGGGATCGGTGACGAGCGCGTAGCGCATCACGTCGAGGTTTGCGGCGCAGAGCTCCTGCTGCGTCGCGTTCGCGTTGGCGCGCGCGGCGGTGCGTTTCTGCAGGACGTCGTCCGGCACGTGGATGCCGCTCTGGTCGGGCGCCGTGAATGCACTGTCGTGGTTCGCCGCGGGTCCGATCTGCACGAGACGCTCGACGTGCTCGGGGTGCGCGGCCGCATACATCGCCACCATCTTGCCGAGGTAGGACCAGCCGACGGGCACGAACTTGTCGACCTTGAAGAACTGGCGCACGGTCTCGAGGTCGGCGACGTCGTTCTGGATGGTCAACGTCTTGACGTCTGCGACGTGCGACGAGCGGCCGCGGTCGCGCGGGTCGTACGCGATCACCGTCGCGAAGTCGGAGAACTGCCGGAACGCGTCGTACAGCCACGTCTCCAGCGGCACGATCATCGTGAACGGGCCGTCGCCGATGCGGCGGTAGTGCAGCTTCGCGCCGTCGGGCGTGGGGATGAAGCCTTCTTCGACTTTCGGATTGTTCTCCGGCAGCGCCGGCGCGCCGGAACCGCTGTCGAAGATGATCTTCCACGAGCCGTCAGCTTCCTTGCGCCAGACGGAGTTGTAGTTGCCGGTCAGGTTGCCCTGCGCGTCGTACACCGGTCCGGTCGACCAGCCGATCTTTCCGTCCGCCGACACCGCGACGCGCTCCGGGCCCCAGCGGAACGGCGCGGGACCGGTGAGGAGCCGCGACCAGCGGTCGACGACGGCCTGTTTGCCGTGCAGCGTGCGCAGGCTGAGGAACGTCGCGTCATCCGCGACCATCGAAAAGAAACGCGCCGCGTCGCGGTCGGCGAACGCTTTCGCGAACGCTATCTCGGTGGCCCGCACTTCCGACACCGCGTCGGCGAAGAGCGGGAATGCGAACAGACAGAGACCCACAACGGCCAGAAGTCGTTTCATGAGCATCCTCCGGATTGTTGGTTGATGGATGAGATCCGCGCCGGGATCGACCTGCTTCGTATCGTACAGGCCACGCCGCGCCCACAGCAAGCGTCGCTCGGCACGGCAGCGATACGTTCCTGCCAACACGTCGTTACGAAACCACGGTCAGCGCGCTTTCGCGACCACGATCGCACAGACGCGGGCAGCGCCGGCGGCGAGCAGCGGCGACGCACATGCGCGCAGCGTCTCGCCGGTCGTGCAGATATCGTCGACGAGCAGCACGGACTTGCGCGCCGCGCGCGGCGACGCGTGAAACGCATCGCGCACGTTCGCCGCGCGCGCGTGCTTCGGGAGCGTCGACTGCGTGAGCCGCGAGGCGCGGCGCGTCAGCAGGCGTGCGTCGAACGGCACGTGCAAGCGGCGCGCGAGCGCACGCGCGAGAAGCCCGGCCTGGTTGTAGCCGCGGCGGCGCTGCTTCGCGCGCGCCATCGGCACCGCCACGATCGTGTCGAAGGCAAGATCGCCGCGCGCGTGCAGCGTCTCCGCGAGCAGCGCCGCGAGCGCGTCGTCGAGAAAATCGTGGTGCTCGAACTTCAGCGCGTGCAGCAGCCGTTCGAGCGTGCCGCGATATTCGCCGAACGCCTCGCACCAGTCGAGCGGCAGCGGCGCGGCGAGACAGCTCACGCAGAAATCCGCCTCGTTATACGGCAGCGGCAGCGCGCAGGAGCGGCACTTCGCGCCGTCGATGCGCGGCAGCGACGACCAGCACGACGCGCAGCAGGAGGCGGTGCGCGCGCGCCATCCGAGGTCGTTTCCGCAGGCCGCGCACCACGAGGGCAGAACGATTCGGAGCGCGCCGCGTCCTACTAACGACAACGCGCTGGCGACCACATTCTGCACGCGCACATTGTATCGAGGAGCCTTCTTTGAAGAACGACAACCTGTTCGCTATAGTGCCGGCCATGAAACGTGCCGCCTTTTTGCTCGCCCTCATTCTCGCGAGCGCACTCCCCGCGTTCGCGCAGTCGAATGAGGTCGGCGTCATCGTCGGCGGCAGCCGCCGCTTCATCGACAGCGCGCCGGCGCAGCCGGGCGACGAACTGCTCGACAGCAACTTCTCCTTCTCCAACAGCTCCGTCGACCTCTTCTGGGCGCTCGCCATCGACTCCGACACCGCCGTGCGCGTGAAGGTCGGCCGCATCGAAGGGCCGATTGCCGTCGAGACCGGCAGAATCGGCAACGAGCGCTCGCGCCGCGACGTCGAAGGCGAGATCCAGCACCTCGACGTGGCCACCGAGTACCGCTTCAGCGAAGCCTACGGCACCAGCGCGATCTTCGGCGGCGTCGGCTTCTACCGCCAGAGCGCGAGCGGTGCCGAGACGAAGAACAACTACGGCTTCAACGTCGGCGTGAACACCGACCTGCCGCTCTCGCGCCGCTACGGCGTCGTCGTCGAAGGAACGTACCACTGGATCCAGGGCGGTTTCCGCCCCCGTTTCCTCACCCTCGGCGCGGGCCTGCGCGTCTCGTTCTGACGGCGCCGTTTCTGGCGCCGTCATTGCTCTTCTTTCTCCGGTTGTACGACACAACCTGACGAAGGAGGAATCATGGCTCAGGAACGAAACCAAGGCTCGGACTCGCGCCACGTGCGCGACGTGATGACACCCAATCCCGAATGCGTGTCGGAGAAGGACAGCATTCGCGACGTTGCGCGGATCATGCGCGACGAAGACACCGGGGTCGTCCCGGTCGTCGACGGGAAGAAGGTCATCGGCCTCATCACCGATCGCGACATCGTCGTGCGCGGCCTCGCCGAGGGTAAGGATCTCGGCAACGCGCGCGTCAACGAATTCATGACCAAGCAGGTGCGCAGCGTGCGCGAGGACGACTCCGTCAACGACGCGCTGCAACTCATGACCGGCGCGGAGATCCGCCGCGTGCCGGTCGTCAACCGCAACGATGAGATCGTCGGCATCGTGTCGCTCGGCGACATCGCCAGCGACTCGGGCCAGCCCGGCAAGGTCGGCCGCGCCGTCGAGGACATCTCCGAGGCGCCGCCCAACAACTAGCGGCAGCAGCGTTGATCTCTCACGCCGGCCGCGCACCCCGCGCGGCCGGCGTTTTCATGCAGGAATGTCGCGCCCGCTCGGCATCGTTCCGACGCGCGTGAAACGCACCGTTCTGCTCTGCCTGACGCTCGCGGCGACGCCGCTCTTCGCGGTCGACGTCGATCCGAAGCTCGAGAAGATCATCCGCGAGGCGCTGCCGGTCTGCGCCGACACCACGGTCAAGTTCGAAGAGCTCCCCGTCAAGCTGCCGCCGCGTTTCTCCGGCCTCGTCGTGCGCACCGAAAGCAAGCGCCACGCGTGCGAAGAGCAGCTCGTCAGCATCACCTCCCCCACCGGCGGCTTCTTCCTCGGCCAGCCGTGGCCGCTCGCCAATGAAGAAGGCGCGAACGTCGAGGAGAAGCTGCGCAGCTTCACCTATCGCAACCTGCAGGAGAGCATCACGCCGGTCATCGACCGCACCATGAAGACCGACGACGGCCTCTATCGCGTCACGCTGCTCAGCACCACCGAGAACGGCAAGATGCCGATGGAAGGCACGCTCGATCCCGACGGCCGCGTCTTCTTCTTCGGCACCTTCCGCCACCTCGGCGGCGGCAGCGTCGCCGACCAGCGCGTGAAGGCGCTCGAGCCGATCGTCGCGCAGTCGCCGTCGAAAGGCGCGACGAATCCGGCGATCACCGTGCTCGAGTTCTCCGACTTCGAATGCCCGTCGTGCCGCCGCGCGTCCGGCTACATGGACGCGATCCTCGCCAAGCACGGCGACAAGGTGCGCTATGTCCGCTACGACGTGCCGCTCAACGGACATCCGTGGGCGTTCGCCGCGGCGCTGGCCGGCCGCGCGATCCATCGCCAGAATCCCGAGCTCTTCTGGACGTTCAAGAAGCAGGTGTACGACAACCAGGAGAACCTCAACGCGTTCATGTTCTGGGACTGGGCGCGTGGCTTCGCGCAGGACCACGACCTCGATCTGAAGCGCTACGACGCCGACCTCGGATCGCAGGAGATCAAAGACCTGCTGCTCAAGGGCGAAGGACTCGCGTTCGCCAACGACGTGCGCGCGACGCCGACCTACATGGTCAACGGCGTGCTCGTCGATGCGGGCGACGACGGCAGCGCTCTCGCCTCGTACATCGAGAAGGCGCTCGTCGCGAAGTAATCAGAGCGCCTGCCACACCAGGTCGAGAAACGCCTTCAGCATCCGCCCGGTGAGGCCCCAGATCTCGTAGTTGCTGTAGTGATAAAAGTACGCGGGATAGTTCTTGCCGCGGAACGGCACCGCGCGCACTTCGGGATTGCTGACGTCGAGCAGCGCCTCGAACGGCACCTCGAAGATCTCCACGACCTCCGCCTCCTGCATCACGTACTCGACCGGCTCGTGAATGACGCCGACGAACGGCGCGACGAGGAAGCCGCTGTGCGTGATGACGTCGTCGAGACGGCCGATCAGCTCGACCGCGTGCGGCGGAATGCCGACTTCCTCCTGCGCCTCGCGAATGGCGGCCTGCGGCAGCGACTCGCCGTTCTCGACCGAGCCGCCGGGAAACGCGATCTGGCCGCTGTGCGCGGCGAGGTTGTCGGAGCGGCGCGTGAAGAGGATCGACCAGCCGCCGCCCTCGTTGCGCACGAGCGGGATCAACACGCACGCGCGGCGATGCTGCGGCGCGTGGATCTCCGCGGCGGGGCGGCGTCCGAGGATGGCGCGGAGACGGGAGAGCGCGTCGTCATCGAACATCGCGCGTCTCCCACGGTTCCGGCTCGATCGCGGGCACGTCCTGCAGCGCGTGATAGAGGCGCAGCGTGTGCGCGGATGCGCGGCGCGCGAACTCGATCGTGGCGCTGTCGCCGGGACGCAGATCGCACGGCAGCGCGAGCCAGGCGTCCTGCACCTCGCGATCGTGCTCGTCGAAGAGCTTCGCGAGGAGGCGATACTCCGGCGTGCCGTACGTGCGCGTGCGGATCGTCGCGTCGCCGTCGTTGCGAATCGTGAGCGCGTCGGGCGTGAGGTTCGTCAGCGCGAGTCGGGGAAACAGCGGCAACGCGTTCGTGATGGCGCGGCTGGCAACGCGCGGCGCGGGCTCGAGCGCGCGCAGGTAGCCGTCGACGGTGAGGTCGAGCCGCGCGTTCGCTTCGAGCCATGCGCGCTGCGCGTTCGTCGGCGCGAAATCGCGCAGGAGGAATTCGGTCAACGTGTTGACTTCATCGTCGCCGCCGAGAGGCACCTTGAAGACGATGTCGTCCGGGAGCTCGGCGAATTGCGCGTAGTCGCTGACGGCCACCGGCTTGCCGGCGTCGAGCGCGCGGATGAGGGTGCCCGAGGTTTCGCCGGCGGTCGGATAGCGAAGATTCACGAAACGGTCGGCGACGGCGTAGTACGCGGGGAAGTCGTCGTCGGCGACGTAGCCGGTCGTGATGATGCCGTCGCCGCGCAACGCATCGCGGTCGATGTTCGGCGCCGGCTCGCCGACGACGAGCAGCATGAGCTGCGCGTTCTGTGCGCGCGCACGGCGGAACGCCTCGAGCACGACCTCCGCGCGTTTGGCCGACGTCAGAAAGCCGAAGAAGCCGATGACGCGTGAGCCGCCCGGAATGCCCATGCGCGCGCGCAACGCGTCGCGAGCGAACGCGCGGCGCTCCGGCACGTACGGATGCGGCACGACGTGAATGGGCGTCGTCACGCCGAACGAGCGCAGGCGGTCATGCGCGTAGCGGTTGTGCACGATCACAGCGCGCGCGCGTTGCGCGACGTCGACGGAGGCCGGCAACAGGAAGTTGCCCATCTCGCTGTGCAGTCCCGCCGCGCGGCCGCGCGCCCATGCCGCGCCCGCGGCGCCGTGGCTCGCTTCCAGCGCGGCGACGTACGCGTCCGCGTCGCCGCGCGCGAGCGTCTGCTCGACAATGAGGTGATGCAGCACGAGATCGTGCAGCACGACCACGCCGGGCGTGCGCATCGCCTCGTCGTACGCGAAGCCGTGGAACGGATTGTTGCCGAGCTGGTAGATCGTTGCGTCGAAGTCCGAGGCGCGGTAGCCGTCGAGCGAGTCGAACGCGGTCACGTCGAGTTGCTCCCTCAACGCGGGCAGCAGCAGCGACGCGTAATGCGCGACGCCGGTCTTCGCCGGCGGCAGCGGCGTGAGCATGGCCACGCGCACGGCTACTCCGCCGTCTTCCGCGCCTGCGCGGCCAGGAACGCCTCGATGAAGCCGTCGAGATCGCCGTCGAGGATGCGCGCCGGATCGCCGACCTCGTAGCCGGTGCGCAGGTCTTTCACCAGCTGATACGGCTGCAGCACGTACGAGCGGATCTGCGAGCCGAAGCCGATGTCCTTCTTCTCGCCCTCGATCTTAGCCTGCTCTTCCTTCCGCTTTTCGAGCTCGAGGTTGTAGAGCCGCGCGCGCAGGAGCTTCATCGCGGTGTCGCGGTTCTTGTGCTGGCTGCGCTCGTTCTGACAGGTGACGACGATGCCGCTCGGCATGTGCGTGATGCGGATCGCGGAGTCGGTCACGTTGACGTGCTGGCCGCCCGCGCCCGACGAGCGGTACGTGTCGACGCGCAGGTCCTTGTCATTGATCTCGATGTGGATCGTGTCGTCGATGTCGGGGATCGCGAACACCGACGCGAACGACGTGTGCCGGCGCTTCGCCGCGTCGAACGGCGAGATGCGCACGAGGCGGTGCACGCCGTTCTCCGCCTTGAGATAGCCGTACGCGTAGTCGCCGCGGATCATCACCGTCGCGCTCTTGAGGCCCGCTTCCTCGCCGGCCTGATATTCGAGCAGCTCGGTCGACCACCCTTTCTTCTCGCAGTAGCGGAGGTACATGCGCAGCAGCATCTCCGCCCAGTCCTGCGACTCGGTGCCGCCGGCGCCGGGATGGATGTTGAGGATGCAGTCGCGCTCGTCGTTCTCACCGGAGAGCTTCATGGTGAGCTCGATCTCGTTGACCTCGCGCTCGAGCTGCGCGACGAGCGACTCGATCTCGGCGTCGACCGGCTCGCCCTCGCGCTGCAGTTCGAGCAGCACGTCGAGCTCTTCGGATTTCGATTCGATGGACGTCCCGGCGGCGATGCGCTTCTCGACGCGGGAGCGGCGGCGGCCGGCTTCCTGCGCGGTCTCCGGCTTGTCCCAGAAGCCGGGCGCGGACATCTCGCGCTCGATCTCGTCGAGCGCGCGGCGTGCGGAAGCTAGGTCAAAGATAGCTCCGTACGGAGCGGAGTCGTTCGCGGAGGTCAGTGATTGCGGTCAGCGTTTCGTCGTGCATAGATCAATCCGATCAGTACCACGACGACGCTCATCCACGCAAACCAGTCGCCGAAGCGCACGTACGGCGTGATCGTGTTCCGCGCCTGGAACGTCGCGTAGATCGTTCCCTCGCGTCCCATCGGCAGCGTCTGGAGCAGGCGTCCGGTCGGATCGACGAACGCGGAAATGCCGGTCGTCGCCGCGCGCAGGAGATACCGATCGTCCTCGATCGCACGAAGGCGGGCCTGCCACAGATGTTGTGCGGGCGCGGCGGTGCCGTCGTACCACGCGTCGTTCGTGATCGTCACGAGCACGGTCGCGCCGTGCAGCGTCTGCGCGCGCGTGATCTGCGGATAGACGATCTCGTAGCAGATGGCCGGTCCGTACGCGAGCTTGCCGGCGAGCGGAAAGTCGTTCGTGCCGAACGTGAACTCGCCGACGGCATGCACGAGCTTCTGCGCGAAGAAGAGCATCTTGCGCAGCGGCACGTACTCGCCGAACGGCACGAGGCGGATCTTGTCGTAGTGGCCGATGGTCTTGCCGCCGCTGGCGAGGAACGCGGAGTTCCAGAGCAGCGTCGGACGCGCGGGGTCGGTCGCGACCGAGCCGACGATGACGTCGATGTGGCGCGAGGCGGAGAGGTCTTCGATCGACGCGCGGAAGAACGTCGTGTCGGTGTACGAGAGCGGCACGGTCGACTCCGGCCAGATCACGACCTGCGCGCCGTGCGCGGCCGCGGCGACGGTCATGTTCAGCATGCGCTCGTAGAGCTGCAGCACGTTCGCCTCGTTCCAGCGCATCTCCTGGGAGATGTTCGGCTGCAGCAGCGCGGCCGTGAACGTCTCGCCCGCGCCGGGCCGCGAGATCAGCTTCGCCGCCACGAGTCCCGTGCCCCACCACGCGAGCAGCACGATGCCGAACGAGCCCGCCACGAGCACGCGCGCGATGTGCGCCGTGCGCTGCGTCGCCCACCACGCCACGATCACCGACGGCACGACGATCAGCGCGCCGGTGAAGTACGGACCGGCGAAGCGGTCGATCTGGATGAGCGAGGTGTAGTCGACGATCGCCGTGGCGATGAGATTCCACGGAAAGCCGGTGAAGAGATACGTCCGCGCGTACTCGACCGCCGCCCACGCGAGCGGCACGAGGAGCCACGGCAGAAACCGCAGGCCGAGCCGCAGCTTCTTCACGACCACGCCGAAGAGCGCGCCGAAGAGGCCGAGGTAGAGCGACATGGCGATGAAGATCAGGACGCCGGTGACGTACGGCAGGCCGCCGTAATGCGACATCACGCGGATCACCCACGGCACCATCAGCAGCCACGACACCGTCTGTGCGAGCCAGCCGTGGAAGAACGCTTCCCACGCGCCGTTCGACTGCACGATCGCGATCAGCAGCGGCGCGAGCGCGAAGAACGCCAGCCAGCCGATGGTGTACGTCGGAAAGGCGAAAGCGAAGAGGGCGCCGGAGAGGATCGAGAGGAGGAAGCGGAGGAGTCTACTTCTTGAAGAGCGCATCGAACGCCTTCCGCGCGTCCTCCGGCGTCTGCGGCTGCTTGCCTTTGTCGGCGGCGAGATCCTTGACGATCTTCGGCGTGAAGAACGTGCACTGATTGCGTGTTTGCTTGCCGACGACGCGCGCCGGGATGTTCTCGCGGCATTCCCACAACGTGGTCGTATCGAAGAAGCGGCAGTTGCCGCAGGTATGGAGATCGGCGCCGCAGCCGCCGCACGCGTCTTCCGCGGTCAGCTCGCCGAGGCTGTGGCGGATCTGTCCGCACTTGTTGCACTTGAAGGCATCGGGTCCGAAGCCGCCGGCGGTGCGCCCGCGCGGCGCGTCCTCGAGACGCGGACGCGGCGCATCGGGACGCGGTCCCTGCGGCCGCTGCTGCCCGCCGCCGTTCGAGTACGAAGAGCCGTACCCGCCGCCGCTGTCCTGGTAACCACGATGCCTGTATTTGCGATCGCTCACATTCACCTTCCAAAGAGAATCCAGAGCACGCCCACGACGACAGCGATCGTGATCACGAAGAGGATCAAACGAATCGCGAGCTTCGCCATCTTCAGCACGATCCAGATCGCGATGATGACGATGAGAAGAATGAGGAGCTCGTGGGTGCTCGGCATCCGGGGATGTCGCTAGTGTAACAACGTTTCGCGCCGATTGATTCGTCGCTACTGAATGTAGTTGCCGACGTCAGCCGAGCGGCGCTGCGCGGGCGCCACGACGAGCGTCGGATCGTTCGTGCGATTCTCCGTCACGGTGTAGAACGGAATCACCGCGCCGCCGAACGCGACCTCGAGCCACATGCCCGGCGCGAGCGCGCGCTTCGCGAGATCGGACGCGGACGTCATCTGCATCCAGTCCGCGGGAAAGGTCCCCGTCTCGAGCGCGAGCAGCCTGCCGTCCGCCGCATACACGAAGACGGACATGGTCACGTCGGTGAGCGTGCGGAAGCCGACGTTCACGCGGAAGCGCTCGTCCGCGATCGGCACGTGCATGCTCGGCGGCTCGAGATAGTCGTACGGATAGATCGCCTCCGCGAACGTGCCGAACGTGCCGAGCGACGTGTCGTTGTAGAGCCGCGCCTCGATGCGCGGCAGGATTGTCTGCGCGCCTTCGTCGGGCACGATGTCGATGGAGCCGAGGCCGCTCTGCCCCATCGTCGCGACGACGTCGTCGAAGACGAGCGGCTGCGCGTTCGTGAACGCGAACGGCATCGACGGATCGTTCGCGCTGCCCGCGACGCCCGCCGGATGAAAGACGATGCGGCCGCGCTGATTCGCCGCGGTCGGCACGAGCGTCAGCGCCGTTTTGAACTTGCCGCCGAACGCGCCCGCGGTCGAGCCGACCACCGGCAGCACCGCGCGGCGCGTCAGCGCTCGAAACGCGGCGTCGGCCGGCAGCTCGACGTCGATCGCGCCCGTGCACGCGTCGAGCGAGTTGTCCGTGTCGGCACTCTGCACGCCGGCGCGAATGATGGCGGTCACGACGTAATGCGCGTGGCCGTCAGAGCTCGAGCGATGCGCGATCGTGAAGGTGTTCTGCCGCGTCGTGTAGTTGCGCAGCAGCTCGGAGTTCCCCAACGACTCGACGATCCAATATTCGGTGGCGCCGGTGACGGCGTTCCAGTGCAGCACGCCGTTCTCGACGCGCAAGCCGAGGTTGCACGAGGCGTGGAGCGGAAACGCGAGGAGGAGGGAGAGGAATGCGGTGAGCCGGACCGCCCGTGTCATGCGACGCAGAATAACATCGCGGCGAGGCGCACCGGCGAGCGGCGCGCCTCGGCCCGCGGAACGTCACGGCTGGAAGGAGTAGTGATAGACGTCGGTCGGCTCTTTCGTCGGCGGCACGAAGAGCGCGGGATCGTTCGTCACGTTGTCGGTGAGCGAATACATCGGCACCGCGGTGCCGCGGAACGTGCGGATCACGATGACGTCGCCCGGCTGCAGATCGACGTCCGGCAGCAGCACGTACGCGGGAGCGAACACCAGCGTGTCCGGCAGCATCTCGAAGCTGCGGCTCCCGATCGTCTGCGCGTTGCGCAGGACGAGCATCGTGACGAGGGCGCTGTCGAGCGAGCGGATGCCGACGTTGAGGCGCATCGCCGGACCGGGCATCGTCGCCTCGGCCTGCGGAAGGTCGAGCGGATTGGCGAGGACGTTGAAGTCGTACGGCTGCACCTGCGACTCGAACGCGCCGAACGTTCCCGTCGGTGTCTGATTGAACAGATGCACCTCGGCGCGCGGAATGCTCGCCTGCGCGCCGTGGACGTCGGGCACGATGTCGAGGCTTCCGAGACCGGTGAAGTTGAACTCCTTCACGATGTCGTCGTACTGAATCACGTCTCCGCGATTGTGCAGTTCGTAGCGTAGTGATTGATCGGCCGAGCTGCCCGGCACGCCGAGCGGATGGAACACGAGCTGTCCCGTCATGTCCGCGCCGGAGTAGTTGCGCAGGCGCAGCGACGTATGGAAATCGGCGCCGTTCGCGCCCGGCGTCGAACCGACCAGCGGGATGATCGAGCGCCGCGTCAGTTTCATGAAATCGCGATCGGTCTTGAACGTCACGTTCACCGTCGTGGTGCACGTCTCGTTCGGCGTGGTCGCGGTGATGCGGTACACGTACGGTTCGTCGACGGTGGTGTAGCGGCTCACCTCGAGCGACGTTTCGTCCGGGTCGAGCTCGATGCGGCGGATCGTGTTGAAGTCATCGGACGAGGCCTCGACGACGTAGCCCGTGGCGCCGGCGACCGGCGTCCACGAGATCATCCAATACGAGGCGACCGGCTTCCGCTCGTCGCGCACGGTCGCGGTGACGGCGCAGACGGCGAACGCGCTGTGGGCGAGGAACAACACCAGGGGCAGGGCGAGTAGACTCCGTTTCGGCAAGTCCGGACCTCCTGTTATTTGACGTAACGAAGGGAAGAATACGCGGAAAGGCGGGACGGAGATAGTGACGTTCTGTTACACGAGCAACCGCAGAGGCTGCTCGACGTAGCTCCTCAGCGTCTTGAGGAAGTCCGCGCCGATCGCGCCGTCGACGACGCGGTGATCGCACGACATCGTCACCTTCATCCGGTCGCGCACGACGACTTGGCGGTCGACGACGACCGGCCGCGCCTCTGCCGCGCCGATCGCGAGAATCGCGGCGTTCGGCGGGTTGATGATGGCGGTGAACTCCTCGATGCCCCACGCGCCGAGGTTCGAGATCGTGAACGTGCTGCCCTGATATTCGTCGGGCTTGAGGCGGCGGTTCTTCGCTTTGTCGGCGAGCGCGCGCACTTCGCTCGCGATGTCGGTCACGGACTTCTGGTCGGCGTTGCGGATGACCGGCGTGATCAGGCCGTCCTGCGTGGCCACGGCGATGCCGACGTGCACCTCGCCGTGCTGCGTGATCGCTTCTTCGCCCCAGCTCGCGTTGACGTTCGGATGGTGGCGCAGCGCGAGCGCGACGGCGCGGACGATGAAGTCGTTGAGGCTCAGCTTCGCGCCGGTGATGTCGATGAGCTGCTGGCGCACGCCGGCGAGATTCGTCACGTCGAAATCGGCGGTGAGATAGAAATGCGGAATCGGTCCCGTCGACTCGGCAAGGCGCTTCGCGATCGTGCGGCGCATCGCCGTCAGCGGGATGATCTTCGTCTCCAGAGCGGGCGGCGCGACGAGCTGCGGCGCGCGCACCTGCGAAGCAGATTGCTGCTGCGCCGATGCCGCCGGCGTCGCGGCCCGTTGCCCAGGCGCGACGCCGCTCTGCGCGTTCTTGATGTCGGCGGCGATGATGCGTCCGCGCGGGCCGCTCCCCTGCACGTCGTCGAGTCGCACACCGAGGTCCGCGGCCATACGGCGCGCGAGCGGCGAGGAGCGGCGGCGTTCGCCGGAGCTCGGCGGTGCCGCGGCAGCGGGCTGTCCCGAGTCGGCCGACGCGCGGTCGCGGCGCGGTCCCTTCTGCTCGATCGCTTCCTGATATTCGCCGGTGGTGTGCTTGACGCTGTCCTTTTTATCGGTAGAGCGGCGCTGCGGCGCTTCGCCTTGCGTCTCGGCCTCCGCGGGCTTCGACTCCTGCGGTTGCGGCGCGGCGGCCTGCTTCTTCTCCGCCGGCTTCTCGCCTTCGCCGAGGATTTGCGCGAGCGTGCCGCCGACGGGGACCATGTCGCCTTCGTTGGCCGCGTACTCGCCGAGCGTGCCGTCCGCTTCCGCCTCGAGATCGAGGTTGACCTTGTCGGTCTCGATCTCCGCGACGGCCTCCCCTTTCTTCACCGCGTCGCCCGGCTTTTTGTACCAGCGGACGACTTTCCCCTCGGTCATCGCGTCGCCCATCTTGGGCATGATGATTTCAGGCATTGGCGTACATCACCTTCCGCACCGCGCGCTCGATGTGCTCTTCATGCGGCGTCGCCAGCAACTCCAGATTCCGCGCGTACGGCATCGGCACGTCCTCGCCCGTCACGCGCGCCACCGGCGCATCGAGCTCGTCGAACATCGCCTCGGTGATGCTCGCCGAAAGCTCCGCCGCCGCGCCGTACGGCTTCCACTGTTCCTGCACGACGATCGCGCGATGCGTCTTCGCCACCGACGCGAACACCGGCTCGAGATCGAGCGGCCGCAGCGTGCGCAGGTCGATGACCTCGCACTCCGCGCCACCATCTTTCGAGAGTTTGTCGGCGACCGTCAGCGACAGCTGCAGCATCCGGCCATACGAGACGATCGTGACGTCGCTCCCCTCGCGCGCGACGCGCGAGCGGCCGAACGGCACCGTGAAGTCGGGATCGTCCGGCACTTCGCCTTTCATCCCGTAGAGCGCCGCGCTCTCCAAAAAGATCACCGGGTCTCTGCCGCGGATCGCGGTCTTGAGCAAACCCTTGGCGTCCGCCGGCGTGCCCGGCGCCACCACGTGCAGTCCCGGGAAATGTCCGTAAAACGATTCGAACGACTGCGAGTGTTGCGCGGAGAGCTGCACGCCCGCGCCATGCGGGCCGCGAATGACGATCGGAACGTCGACCTGGCCGCCGGAGAAGTAGCGGACCTTCCCCGCGTGATTGATGATCTGATCGGCGGCGACGATCGAGAAGTTCATCGTCATCATCTCGACGATCGGCCGCAGCCCGGTCATGGCCATGCCGACCGCCGTGCCGATCATCCCGGCTTCAGCGATCGGCGTGTCGATGACGCGCTTCGGGCCATACTTTTTCAGCATGCCCGCGGTGATGCGGAACGTGCCTTCGTAGACGCCGATGTCCTCGCCCATGATGAGGACGTTCGGGTCGCGCTCCATTTCTTCGATCATCGCGTCGCGGATCGCGTCGCGGTAACTCTTCTCGCTCATTCGTGCTCGCTCTCGTAGTCGCTTTCGGCAACGGGTCGCGGGCCGTGCTCGGCGATGACGTCGTCGAACAGCTCGCTCGCCGCCGGCGGGTCGCTCTCCTCGGCGAACTTGACCGCCTTGGCGACTTCCTCCGCCGCCCACTCTTCCATCGCCTTGACGTCGGCGTGGGTGAGGCCGCAGACCTCGCCGAGGCGCGCGCGGAGGATGCCGATCGGATCGCGGTGGCGGTGCTTCTCGACTTCTTCCTTCGAGCGATACGGCTGCAGGATGTCCGCCGCGCCGTGTCCGGAGAAGCGATACGTCACCGCTTCGATGCAGTACGGTTTGCCGGTCTCGCGCACCTGCCGCACGACGCGGTCGGCGACGCCGCGCACGGCGAAGAGATCCTGGCCGTCGACCTTCTCACCGGGGATGTCGTACGCGCGCACGCGCGCCGCGAGATCGGTGAGCGCGGAATGCCGCTCGATCGACGTGCCCATCGCGTAGCCGTTGTTCTCGATGACGAAGATGATCGGGCACATCCCCTGATGTCCCCATAGGCCGGCCATGTTCATCGCCTCGTGGAACGAGCCGATGTTCATCGCGCCGTCGCCGAAGTAGCAGACGGCGATGTTGTCGGTCTCGCGATAGCGGAACGAGTACGCGGCGCCCGCGGCGAGCGTGAGATGTCCGCCGACGATGCCGTAGCCGCCGTAGAGGCCGTGCTCGACGTCGAACAGATGCATCGAGCCGCCCTTGCCTTTCGAGATGCCGGTGCGCTTGCCGTACAGCTCCGCCATCACGCGGCCGGGGTCGGATCCGAGTGCCAGCGCCTGCGCGTGATCGCGATAGCCGCAGAAGACCGCATCACCCGGCTGCAGCGCGCTGACGATGCCGCTCGCCACCGCTTCCTGCCCGATGTACACGTGGAGATAGCCGCCGATCTTTCCGCGGCGGAATGCGTTCTCCGTCGCCTCCTCGAAACGCCGGATGAAGATCATCTGCCGCAGCAGTTCGGTCCACTCCGGCGCGCATGCAGGATCGGCCACGGCGGCGCCTGATTCTTTCTTTGCTTTTGCCATTCGTTCCCAGCGGCGGAAATGCACATCATGCGCCGCGCGGGCGGATTCTATACAAGGTTCCCCGCCCCGCGCGCCGCCGATGCATGCGCCCACGCGACTCTACCGCGCGTGGCGAAATCGCGCCCTGCCGCACCCACTCCACCCTTCCTTATCTCGGGCTCCGCCACCCACCCGCTCCACTTGCAGGAGAACCGCATCTCCACCCGTAAAATCCTCACCAATGTCCGACGAAGCGTTGACATCGGATTTCGTTCTCGAGGACCTCCGCCGCTACGTGGCGAGCAACGGGTTCTCCCTCTCGCCACAGCTGGAGGAAGTGCTGCTGCACGTCGAACGTCTCGCCGAGGAGCTCGCGCTCGATCCCTATCCATCGCTCTTCATGCTCGGTCTTCTCGAGAAGTCGCCGCGGCTGCGCGAGGCGGTGCGCATGCTGCGCGGCGATCCCGACGAAGGCGCGCGCGTGGTGCGCGAAGACCTCGCCGACTATCCCGATCTCGAACCGTACAGCGAAGGCGTGCCGTATTCACATCCGGAGGAACGCGACTTCTGGGAGCGGACGGTGCTCATCGACCGCACGATCGAGAAAGCAGCGGTCGACGACCGGCGCGAGCTGCTCGACACCGACTTCGCCCGCGCGCTCATCGAACGCCAGCTCAGCCTTCTGCGGAAGGAAAACCTCGACGGCACGTGGAAGGATCGCGCGCTGCAGGCGCCGTACGTGATGCTCGCGCACATCGCGAACATCTTCGACGAGTCGCTCGCCGTCAACGTCCGCGACATCAACCGCCTGCTGCGCCACGAGCGTTCCGAGTTCTCGCTCGCCGCCGTTCCCGACGAGTTGCGCGAGCCAGTGCTGCGCTTCCTCGACGACCATCCCGAGCCGCGGCGCACCGCGTTCGTGATGATGGAGTTCGGCACGACGCCGCTGCACAAGGAGATCTTCGCCGCGATCCGCACCGCGCTCGCCGCCTTCGGCCTCGAGGCATTGCGCGCCGATCAGAAGTCGTACAGCGACCAGCTCGGCGCGAACATCAAGACGTACATGTACGCGTGCGGCTTCGGCGTCGCCGTCTTCGAGCGCCTCACGAACGAAGTGCACAACGCGAACGTGACGTACGAAGTCGGCTACATGCAGGCGCTCGCCAAGCCGGTCTGTCTGCTAAAGGACTCGACGCTGCGCGGCCTCAGCACCGATCTCACCGGCAACATCTATCTGCCGTTCGACGTGCAGAGCGCGCGCGACTCCATCCTCACCCAGCTGCGCGGCTGGCTCGAACAGCAGAAGCTCGTCATGCGGCCGGTGCGAGGTTCTCGTCGAATCGAGTCCGTCTCGCAATGAACACGACCGCCACGATCGCGAGGAGAATCCCGTTCATCGCCAGCGCCGCGGTGATCGACCAGCGCTGCGCGACGTATCCCGCCAGCAGATTGCCGAGCGGCATGCCGCCGCGGAACGCGAGCATGAAGATCGACATCACGCGCCCGCGCATCGAGTCGCTCGTCGCCAGCTGCACGAGCGAGCTGTAGAGCGAGATCACGCCGACGATGCACATGCCGGCGAAAAAGGAGATGACCAGCGACAGCGGCAGCGAGCGCGAAAACGCGAAGCCGGTGAGCAGACACGCAAACGCGAGCTGCAGCTCGAGCGCGATCTTCCCCTTTTTCGCAGCGTGCGACGTCGCCGCGATGATCAGCGCGCCCGTCACCGAGCCGAGGCCGTACGTCGTCATCATCCACGCGTAGCCGCGCGCCTGCAGACCGAAGATGCTCTTTGCGACGACCGGCAGGAACGTCACGATCGGCATGCCGAGGAATGTGCCGGCGAACGCGAGGAACGTCAGCACGAGCAGCGTCTTGCGCGAGAAGACGAAGTGAAAGCCCGCTTTCATCTCGTCGAGAATGCTGCTGTCCGCGTTGCGCGCGTTGATCATCGGCGTCTGGATGAGCATCAGCGCGACGATCACGGCGATGAACGAGACGCCGTTGAGACCGAAGCAGACCGCCGCGCCCCACGTCGACAGCGCGATGCCGGCCAGGATCGGGCCGATGACGCGCGCGAGATTGAACTGCATCGAGTTCATCGCGATCGCGTTCGGCACGTCCTCGCGCTTGACGAGCAACGGCAGCAGCGAGATGTACGCCGGTCCGCTGAACGACTGCGCGCTCCCGGTCAGAAACGACAGCAGGAAGATGTGCCACACCTTGACGCGCTTCGACCAGATCAGCGCGGCGAGGACGAACGCGAACGTCATCTGGAGGTACTGCGACGCGAGCATGATCTTGCGCCGCTCCAGCCGGTCGGCGACCACGCCGCCAAAAAGCGAAAAAATCAGCATCGGACCGGTCGACAGGAACGCGTCGACGCCGAGGAGCAGCGGCGAGTTCGTCATGTTCAGAACGACCCAGCCTTGCGCGAGGGTCTGCATCCACGTGCCGGTCGTCGACAAGAACGCGCCGATCCACAAGAGGCGGAACTCGCGGTAGCGCAACGCGCTGAACGTGCGCGCGAGCGCGCCCTGCGGCGGCGGCGGCTCGCACCGCGCCTGGGACTCGTTCGCTTCTTCCTGGGGCAGGGATGCGCTCATGCTCGTAGCTTCAGCCGCGCATTCGTCCCAGCCGTATGCGCGTGACAGATCGCGATCGCCAGCGCGTCCGACGCATCCGCCGACATCCGCAGCGACGCGCCGCCCGGCAACAGCATCCGCACCATCTTCGCCACCTGTTCCTTCTCCGCCCGCCCGTAGCCGACGACCGCGCTCTTTACGAGACTCGGCGCGTATTCGAAGACTTCCAACTGCGCGCTGCACGCCGCGAGCAATACGACGCCGCGCGCGTGCGCGAGCTGAATCAGACTCCGCACATTCTTCCCCGCGAACGGCGTCTCCACCGCCACCGCCTCGGGCCGCGTGCGCGTGATCAGCTCGCACAGCCGCTCGTGAATCGTGGCCAGCCGCTCCGGCAGTTCCGCGCCGCGGCGCGTCCCGATCGATCCCTGCTCGACCAGCGCCAGCCGCCCCCGCTCCGAATCGATCACTCCGAATCCTGTCGTGATCGAGCCCGGATCAATCCCAAGGATGCGCACGCGTTCATTCTACCTGCTGCGTTCCGCCGCCCTCACCGCTTCCAGAAACGAATCTCGTAAATCGGACGTCCCTCTTCGCGATACTTCGCCTCGTAGTTCGTGCGCGGCGGATCATCCGCCGTCGGCACGCGGCGCTCGGAGGGAAACATCGCCTCCACCAGCGGCGCCGCGCTCTCGAAGTACTCCGCGTGATCGGTCACGTAGATCGCGGAGCCCCCATCGACGAGCACGCGCCGGATCTCAGCGAGGACTTCCGTCCGGATGATGCGCCGCTTCTGCTCGCGCTTCCGCGGCCACGGATCGGGAAAGTAGATGTGCACCTCGCTCACCGACGCATCGGGGATCATCCGCTGCAGGACCAGAAACGCGTCGTGGTTGATGAGGCGGACGTTCGTCAGATGCCGTTTCGCAATGCGCTCGCGAATGACGCGGTGGTAATGCAGCGACTTCTCGATGCCGACGAGGTTCACCTCCGGACGTTCGAGTGCCGTGGCGATGAGAAAGCGTCCCTTGCCGGAGCCGATCTCGACGACCACCGGATTCGTGTTGCCGAAAAGCTCCGCGAAATCGAGGCGCTCGAATGCCGTCTCGCGCGGATTGATCGCGATCTGCAGCTCGCTCATGCGGCGCGGACCCTACACCATTCACGCGCCGGCCGCACTCCAGAACGGCGTCGCGTCGACCATCTTCCGGATCGCGGCGAGAAGCGACGGGTCGTTGCGCAGCCGCGACCGGATCCACCGCGCGAAGCGAACGTCGCCTTCGTCGCCGCCGTGTTCGCGCAGATGCGCGAGCCACGCGTCCGGATTTCCGTCGTACACGCGGACGAAGACGTGAAAGCGGATGAATTGCGCGACCATCGACGCGTCACCCCCCGGCATCTTCACGACGTCCGCGAGCGGCTCGGCAATCGGCTTCGCGCGCCGCCGCGCGAGCGTCGTCGTGAACAGTTCGATCACGTTTTCGATCACGTCGCCGCGCCGTTCGACGCGATGCGCGATGCGGCTCACGCGCAGCGTTTTTCCGGCCACCCGCACCTGCTCTCCCGGTCCGATCGGCAACCACGGACGACGCGACGCGCGGCGCCACAACACTTTTCTTTGGCTGCCCGGCGCGTACACGAGAAGAACGTATAAGTTCCTGATAACGCGCGTTTTGACTCGTATCCGTTCCACTCGCACCCCCTCATCAACGGAGTGTGCGGAAATCCATGAATACCTACCTCCACAGCATGGTAAGGTACGTAAGAAATCCTTCATGACGACGAATTCGCTGACGCAGCCACGGGTCGACGATCGGCAGTTCGAAGCCGTCTACGAACAGTACTTCCCGCTGCTCGTCCAGATCGCGTCGTTCAAGTTCAGCGTCCCCGATTCCGAGGCTGAGACGCTCGCGCACGATGTGCTCATCAGCTACCTGCGCAAGAGCCGTTTGATCGTCGAGCTGCGCCCATGGCTGATCGGCGCGATCTGCTACGCGAGCCGGCACTACTGGCGCCTCAACGGACGCATCCTCGACGCCGAGGCGGAGATCGCGGCGGACCGCGTCGACCCGGCGTCGATTCGGATCCTCGACAGCCTCCCCGACCAGCTCGCGGCGCGCGAAGCGCTGGAATGCCTCGCCCCGCGCTGCCGCGAGGTCCTGCGGCTCCGCTATTTCGAAGGTTGGACGGTGATCGAGATCGCGCAGCGTTTCGGCATCAAGCCGAAGTCCGCGCAGAAGCTGATTTCGAAATGCCTGCGCCGCGCCGAGCGGCTCTACTGCGGAAAGGGCGCGCGATGAGCGAACGCGAAGAACGCACGCGCCTCGTCCCCTTCCGCCGGAGCCGCCACACCCCCGACCCCGCCCGCGTCGCCGAGTTCGCCGCGACCGCGCGAAAGATCCAGGCCGAACGCGCGCTCGCCGCCGAACAGGTGGAGAAGTTGCTGAAGGAAACCCCGCGCGCACAGTGGCCGCGCCTGGTGAACGAGGAGAGGTTGCGGACGCACGGCGCGCTGGAGCAGTTGTCGAATGCGGTGGAGCAGCGGCGCGATCGCAATCCGGTTGAAGCACTGGCGGTGGCCGAGATCGCCTCATCGATCGCAGCATCGCTCGCGGATTACCCAGGCGTTCTGCTCGCGCAGATGCGGTCGCAAGCATTGAAGGATCGGGCTCAGGTGCTTTGTGCTCTCGCTCGATACGACGAGTCGCTCGCGACGATCACCGCTGCAGAAGAACTCCTTGAACCATTCGGCGCGTTAGGGCACGACGTCGCGACGCTGCAGTTCACGCGTGCAAACGTACTGCAGCATCTCCGTCGTTTCGACGAAGCCTCCCAACTGCTCGAAGAATGCCGCCGTACTTTTCACAGCTACGGCGACACGCGGCTGTCCACAACGGCCGCGATCGCGCTGGGGAACCTGCTCGTTCGCCGCGGCGACTACCGTGCTGCATGTCAGCTGCTGCAGCCACTGGCTCAACACACCGAGGCGCCGACGAGGCCGATCGTACTCCTCGCCCTCGGCTGGTGTGCCGTTCATCTCAACGCGCCCGACGACGCTCTCGAGTACTTCACCGGCGCGCGAGCGGGCTTTCGCGCGCTTGGCCGTACGGTGTCGGAGCTGAAAGCAGCTTACGGCGTCGCCTCAGCGCTCTTGCATCTGGGCAGGCTCGCTGATGCTGCCGCACAATTCTCAGAGACTCGTGACCGGTTTCTCGCCTCCGACGTCATCGAGGAAGCGGGCCTCAGCGGGCTCGGAATGGTCGAGGTATACCTGCTGCGGAACGAGAATGATCACGCGAGAGATCTCGCCGCGCGCATCGTCCATGAATTTTCCGAAGCGCGCCTGAATCAGCGGGCGATCGCGGCGCTGGCATATTTGAACGAGGCAATCGCCGCGAGCAACGCCACGCCCGACGTTGCCCGCAGCGTGTGCGAATACATCCTGGCGCTGCAACTCGAACCTACATGTGAATTCGCTGTGGTGAACTAGTGGTGCGGCCAAGGATCGACGAGACCATCACCGAAGATGCGCACGACCAGCTTCTTGATCACCTTCACGATCGGATTCGGCTCTCTCCCGATCCCCACGCCATCGCGGCTCGGCGCCGCCTGCGCGGATCCTGCGAGCAGCAGAACGACGGACAACGCGACGACACCACGACCCACAACACTGGACACACGACGCATAAGCCCTCCTGTTTCCGGCATTTGCCGGGATTGATCTGGAGGGCGCCCTCACCTCGCGGTGTGACGGAACTGTTCCTTATGCCCCCGTAGGCTGTGCAGGAAACTGCACACGCGCGCCAGCGCGACACCTAACTCGAGATCGGGAACAACGGCAGGATTCGCGACCTCGCTCGCGCAGGATCGATAGTCACGAGCGCACCACGCTCGAGTTGCATCGTCAGATCGTGGAGCGTGGCGACGACGATCGGGCCGACGGCCGCCGGCGTTGGATCCTGCGTACGGATCTGAATGACGCTCGGACCACGCGCGTTGGTCGCGGCGAGGATGTTGCCGAAATCGAGATCGTGCGTGAACACGGCAAAGCCAGCGTCGCGCGCGTACGCCATGATCTCAGCGTCGGACGCGGTCGGATTGCCGAGCATCACCCAATGCTCGGCCGTGATGCCGTGTTGCGCAAACAACTGAACCCACTCCGGGCTCTTCATGTCGACGAGCAGTTTCACTTCGCCAGGCGGACTTCAAATTCATCCGAACGCCACGCCGCATACGCGAGCGCCTCGGAGATGTCTTCGGCCTCGAGGTACGGATAAAGACGAAGAATCTCCTCTTGCGTGCGTCCGGCAGCGAGCAACCCGATGATCGTTCCGACCGTCACGCGCATGCCGCGAATGCAGGGGCGACCGCCCATGATGGCCGGATCGGCGGTGATACGCGTGAGGGCGTGCACGGTGAAAGTGTACGCTCACTGCGCGGACGCGGCGCGCAGCGCCGGCCGCGGTACGGGCGGCTCGTCAGCTTCACCGCCCCCCACCCCTCCGCACTGACGGAAACATCTCCGTTAACACCCCGCCGTCACCATTTCTGCGGCTTTCCACCGGACGGCCGGTCGGCTAGAGTGCGTCGTTCTTTGTTTCAGGGGGTTGCAACGCAGTTGAATCGTCCCATCCCGTTCCATCGTCCCAATCCCGATCCTTACCGCGCAGCATTCGAACGGCACCCGCATCCGATGTGGGTCTACGACGCCGACGACCTGTCGGTGCTCGCGGCCAACGCCGCCGCCGTCCGCCATTACGGCTACACCGCAGGCGAGCTGCATCGCCTGCGCATGCCCGAGCTCCATCCGCTTGCCGACGCCGATCGTGTAACCGGTTACTACGCCGGAACTCCGATGCCGGTGGGCAGGAAACGCGGCTGGACGCACCTCCGCAAGGACGGCAGCACCCTCGAGGTGGAAACGATGCTCACGCCGCTCGCCGGCGCCGGCGCGGAGCTCCGCCTCCTCATCGCCGAAGACGTCACCGAGCGCAATCGCGCGCATCGCGCCCTGAAGGAAGCGAAGCAGCGCTACACCGCGCTCGTCGCCGACGCCTACGAGGCCATCTGTCTCGTCGACGCCGAAGGCCACATCCTCTATCTCAGCCCGTCCCTCCACCGCATGTTCGGCTACGAGGACGAAGAGCTCCTCGGCCGCAACGGCTTCGCGCTCCTGCACCGTGACGACGTCACCCGCATCGAAGACCTGCGCCGAGAGCTCCTCGCGCGTCCCGGCACGACCGTCTCCTTCGAATGCCGCGCGCGGCGCCGCGACGGCCACTGGCGCTGGCTGCAAGGCATCGCCGTGAACATGCTCACCGACCCGAGCGTCGCCGCGCTGGTGCTCAACTATCGCGACGTCACCGACCGCCGCCGCACCGAACAGGCGCTGCGCCAGGGCGAGCCCGCTGGCGGCGTCGACGACTGGTCGTTCGAGCTCGACATCCGCGGCTTCATCACCGCGAGCACTCCCGCCGTCGAGCGCATCCTCGGATACAAACCGGCCGACGTCATCGGCCGCCATTTCACCGACTTTTACTTCGCCGAGTCGCGCGAGAAAGTGCGCGAGTTCTTCGCGCGCATCGTGACCGTGCGCAGCGGCTGGACGGATCTCGTCCAGCGCCTCCGCCACCGCGACGGCAGCGAATGTTTCGTCGAGGCGAGCGGCGTACCGCTCTTCGACGCGAGCGGCAACCTCACCGGCTTTCGCGGCAGCGACCGCGACATCACCTCGCGCGCGCGGTTCGAGCAGCGCGTGCGGCACGGCTCGCGCCGCGATCCGCTGACCGGGCTGCCGAACCGCCTCTTCTTTCAGGAACGGCTCGCGACCGTGTTGTCGTGCCTCGCGCGCAACGGCAGCGACGAGCACATGGCCGTGCTCTTCATCGACCTCGATCACTTCAAGCTCGTCAACGACACCTTCGGACACGCGGTTGGCGACAACGCGCTGCAGGTGATCGGCAGCATGATCCGCGCGATTGCCGGCGGCGACGACAACGTCGCGCGCGTGGGCGGCGACGAGCTCGCGGTCTTTCTCCCCGGCGTCTCCGGCATCGAGGAGGCAAGCGAGATCGCACGGAAGATCTTCCACACCATCGCGGTGCCGCTGGAGCTCGGCGGCAATCAGGTGCACGTCTCCGCGACGATCGGCATCAGCATCTCGCCGTGCGACGGCGACACCTCGTCGGCACTCTTCCGCAACGCCGAGCACGCGATGCAGCGCGCGAAGGAGCTCGGCCGCTGCCGTATTCAGCACTTCACGCCCGAGATGCGCGAGGAGCAGGCGCGGCGTCTCGCGCTCGAATCCGAACTGCGCGGCGCGCTCGACCGCGGAGAACTGCTCCTGCACTACCAGCCGTTGGTCAACTCGTTGACTTTCGAGATGGTCGGCGTCGAGGCGCTGCTGCGCTGGCGTCACCCGACGCGCGGCCTGTTGTCGCCGGACGAGTTCATCGCCATCGCCGAGCGCAGCGGCGCGATCGTGCCGCTCGGCGCGTGGGCGCTGCGCCAGGCCTGCGTCGACCTGCAGCGCCTGCGCGCCGCCACCGGCCGCGAGCTCCGCGTCGCGGTCAATCTCTCCGCGCGGCAGTTGCAGGAGCCGGAACTGCTCGACTCCTTGCGCGCGATCGTGCGCGACACCGGCGTCGACCCGCGCAATGTCGAAGTGGAGATCACCGAAAGCGTCGCCATGCAGAACGCGCAGGCCACGCTGATGACGCTGCAACTGCTGAAGGAGATGGGCGTCTCGCTCGCCGTCGACGACTTCGGCACCGGCTACTCGTCGCTGCTCTACCTCACCCGCTTCCCGATCGACACGGTGAAGATCGACCGGCAGTTCGTCGGCAACGTGACGCACGATCCGAACGCCGCCGCCGTCGTCGGCGCGGTGGTCGCGCTCGCGCACAGCCTTCAGCTCAAGACCGTCGCCGAAGGCGTCGAGACGAGCGAGCAGCGCGACTTCCTGGCCGGACATCGCTGCGCGGAAATGCAGGGCTTTCTCTTCGCGCGGCCGGTACCGATCGAGACGCTGCTCGAGGCGTCAGCGTAGGTCTTCCCACAGCCGCACGTAGGTCTCGTAGCGGCCGCGATCGAGGGTCTCGTCCTCGACGCGGTCCTGCACCTCGCAGTCCGGCTCGTGGACGTGCGTGCAGTTCGTGAAGCGGCAGAGCTCCGCGTGCTCGGCGAACTCGGGGAAGTAGTCGCGCAATGACTCGCGATCGAGATCCCACAAGCCGAACTCGCGGATACCCGGCGTGTCGATGAGATACGTGCCGCTGCCGAAGTCGAAGAGCGTCGACGCGGTCGTCGTATGGCGGCCGGTGCCCCGTTTCTTGTGCAGCGTATTCGTCGCGAGTTGCAGCGATGCATCGAGCGCGTTGAGGATCGACGACTTGCCGACGCCGCTGTGGCCGACGAGCGCCGCCATCTTCCCTTCCGCCACGGCGCGCAGTTCCTCGAGCCCCTCGCCGGTCTTCGACGAGCAGGCGATGACGGGAACGCCGAGGTCGCGGTAGGGGGCGAGACGATCGAGCTCGTGCGCGCGGTCGGCGGGAGAGAGCAGATCGAGCTTGTTCACGCAGATCACCGGCTGCGCGCCGCCGCGCTGGATCGCGATCAGATAGCGGTCGATGAGACGCGGACGCAGCGGCGGCGCCTTGACGGAGACGACGTGAATGACGACGTCGATGTTCGCGGCGATCAGGCGCTGCAGGTGCGCGTGCAACGGATCGGGACGCGCGAGCACGGAGTGACGCGGCAGCACGGACGCGAGACGCCAGACGCCGTCGTCGTCCGTCACGCGCACGCGATCGCCGACGGCGAGCGAGCTGCGCTGGCGCACGGCCAGCTCCGGCGGCACGAGACAGTCAACCTCTTGACCTTCGAAGAAGACCCGGCACCGGCCGCTGGAAACGCTCATCACGATGCCGGCCTCGTCCCAGTCCGCGTCGTCGGTCTCGACTTCCTGCGACTGCGTTTCCTGCAAATGCGCGAGCATCGTTTCGATGGACGGGCGCTTGCGCGAGGGCCCGTGTTTGTCGAGCAGCTCTTCCCAGTTGTCCTCGGTGATGCGCGACTCGCGCACCTCCCCTTTCTCTTTTCCGCGGAGCGCGCGGCGCAGTTTTCCGGCCTGCTTGCGCGACTTCATCTCGTCGTACGGGACATGTTTTTCGATGTCCTTGAGATGCCGCTTGGTCGTGCGATCCATGGGTTACAATCCTAGTCCTGGTCCCCGACAAGAGTCCAAGGAGTCCAAGTGGAAAAGCCGTTCGTTTTAGTAGCGGACGATAACGAGGCAACGTGTACGCTCATCACGGCGTTGCTCCAGCACGAGTTCGCGGTCGACATCGTGACCGACGGTGCTGAGGCGCTGGAGAAGCTGAAGTCCCGGCAGTACGCGGCCATTCTGCTCGATCTCCTGATGCCGATGGTCGACGGCTATGCGGTGCTCGATGCCATCCGCGTGCAACGGCCCGACCTGCTGCGGCGCACGCTGGTCGTGACGGCCTCGCTTTCCATGCGGACGACCGAGCGCCTCCGTCAGTACGACATCTGCGGCCTCGTCGCGAAACCGTTCGAAGTCGACGCGCTGCTCGCGGCCGTCCGCCAGTGCGCGGGCGAAGGCAGCGGCTCGACCGTGCGCGGACCGCTGCTCTCCAGCGGCATGATCCTGCTCCTCGGCGAACTGCTGCGGACGAAGTGGGTGCCGTAGGCGCCTAAAACTTGTTCGACGCCCACCACGCGAACAGCGGCGCGCCGGAGAGCATCGTCGCCAGCGCCATCGTCTCGAACGCGCCGCGCCCGCGCAGATCGGCGCACGCGGCCACGACCGCCGAGACTTCCTGCGGATCGAACGGCTTCTTCACGATGCCGTGAATGAGCTTCGAGTCGAGCTGCTCGATCATCATGCGATCGGCGCCGGTGACGACGAGAACGACCGGCGCCGCGAGCCCGTGGTCGCCGTGCAGCGTCTTCAATACCTCGAAGCCGTCCGTGACCGGCATGAGCAGGTCGAGCAGGACGACCGAGTACGAATGCTCGCGCACCAGATCGATCGCTTCCCGCCCGTCCTCGGCCTGATCCACGACCAGCCCTCGCTGACGGAGAGCGGTCACGAGAATCCCCCGGACGGTCGAGTCGTCGTCGACGACGAGTACCCTGCGATGCTGCTCGTTCGTCATGCCACCTCGATGGAGCGGCGATACTGATCTCGCGCGATCCTCATTGTCAACCTCTGCCACATCAGACGTTCGGCGAAAGCCGCGGAGCGCGCGGCGGCGGATGCGCCATCCGCCGCAACGCCTCCTCGAAATCGCGCGCGGAGAGCGGCTGCGAACAGAGAAAGCCCTGGATTTCCGCGCATTGCTCGCGGCGGAGGAACGCCAACTGCTCCTCCGTCTCCACGCCTTCGGCGATGACACGCAGGTTCAGTGCCCGCGCCATCGAGATCACCGCCGTGATGATGGCCGCGTCGTCCGCCGTGAGATCGCGCACGAAGTCCTGATCGATCTTCACCGTGTCGATCGGGAAGCGCTTGAGGTAGCTGAGCGACGAGTAGCCGGTGCCGAAGTCGTCGATGGAGATGCGGATGCCCATCTCCTTGAGCCGCGTGAGGATCGCCAGCGACAGCTCCGCGTTCTGCATGGCCGTCGATTCCGTGATCTCGAGGTCGAGCAGATGTGGCGGAAAACCGGTCTCGGCGAGTATGCGCTCGACGGTCGTCACGAGGTCGCGATCCTGGAACTGGCGCGGCGAGAGATTCACCGCGACGCGCAGCCACGCGTGTCCCGCGTCGTGCCACGCCTTCATCTGCCGGCAAGCCGTCCGTAATACCCAAGCGCCGAGCGGCACGATGAGCTGCGTCTCCTCGGCGACGGGGATGAACTCCTCCGGCTGCATGAGGCCGTGCTCGGGATGGTTCCAGCGGACGAGCGCTTCCGCGCCGACGACGCGTCCGCTGGCGATCTCCACCATCGGCTGGTAATGCACCTCGAACTCGTCGCGCTCGATGGCGTGATGCAGGCTGCGCTCTAACGTCAGGCGGCCGTTCGTCGCGTCGCGATGCGAGGCGGTGGCGTACTGGAAGTTGTCGCGGCCGAGCTCTTTCGCGTGATACATCGCGCGGTCCGCGTTCTTGAGCAGCGTCTCCGCGTCCTCGCCGTCGTCGGGAAAGACGGCGATGCCGATCGACGTCGTGACGTACAGCTCGTGATCGCCGACGACCACCGGATGGCGCACGGCCTCGAGCACTTTCTGCGCGACGGCGGTCGCGCCGCGGCGGTCCGCGAGATCGGCGAGGAGGATCGTGAACTCGTCGCCGCCCATGCGCGCCACCGTGTCTTCCGCGCGCACGCAGTTCACGAGTCGCGCGCCGATGGCCTGCAGCAGCCGGTCGCCCACGGTGTGGCCGAGAGTGTCGTTGACGAGCTTGAACTGATCGAGATCGAGGAACATCACCGCGGCCATGCGCTCGCTGCGCCGCGCGTGCGCGAGCGCGACGGTGATGCGGTCGCGGAAGAGCAGGCGGTTGGGCAGGCCGGTCAGCGCGTCGTGATACGCCTGATACTCCATCTGCTCCTGCGCGTGCTTGCGGTCGGTGATGTCGATGATCGTGCCCTCGAGGATGTTGTTGTCGAGGAGGTTCACGTTCTCGAGCACCCACACCGTGGAGCCGTCGCGGCGTCGCAGGCGGAGCTCGACGTTGCTGATCTGCTTCTGCGTGCGCAGCATCTGGACGAAGCGCGCGCGGTCGGAGTCGTCGAAGTAGAAGTCGTTCGCGTTCGCGTGCACGAACTCCTCGCGCGAGTCGTAGCCGAAGATGCGTGCACACGCTTCGTTGCAGTCGAGGATCGCGCCGTGGTCGTCGGTGCGGTAGACGCCGGCGAGGTTGCGCTCGAAGAGCAGCCGGTAGCGCGCCTCGTTGGCCTTGCGCTCGGTGATGTCGCGGCCGACGCCCTGCACGCCGACCGGACGGCCGTCGCGATAAATGAGTCGCGTGCTCAGCTCGATCGGAATGTGGCGCCCGTCTTTGGCGACCATGTCCACTTCGTAGAAGGTCGATGTCACTTCGCCGCGCAGCTTCTTCGTCAGCGCCTCGCGCGCGCGGTCGATGTGCTCCGGCACGAGCAGACGATAGATGTGCGTGCCGAGGAGCTCGTCGCGCGCGTAGCCGCTGGTGCGCTCGCAGGCGACGTTCATCGACGTGATCAGGTACTCGAGATCGTGCGTGAAGACGAGATCGTTCGCGTTCTCGAAGAGCTCGCGATAGCGCTCCTCGCTCTCGCGCAGTTCCTCTTCCGCGCGTTTGCGCTCGGTGATGTCCTGGGCGATCACGAGACGCGCGCGGCGTCCCGCGGAGAGGAACTCGAACGACGTCACTTCCGCGTCGATGACGCTGCCGTTCTTGCGGTGATGGCGCGTCTCGCGCGGACCGCGTTTCTCGTCGATGTTCGCGAGCAATTCGTCGAGCCGCGCCAGTTCCTCGGGCGGCCGGATCTCGCGAATGCTCATCGCCAGGAATTCCTTGCGCGACCAGCCGTAGTGCCGCACGGCCGCGTCGTTGACGGCGATGAACCGCAGCGTCTCGAAGTCGTAGACCCACATCGGCAGCGGGTTCATCTCGAACAGCGTGCGGTAGCGATGCTCGCTCTCGCGCAGCGCCTGCTCGGCGCGTTTGCGCTCCGTGAAGTCGCTCGCGACGTAGACGACGCCGACCGGCGTGCCGTCTTCGTCGCGCAGGAACGACGACGACGCGAGCACGTCGACGACGGAGCCGTCGGCGCCGCGCCACGCCATCGTGTGCTCGAGAACGCCCGTGCTGTTGAGGAGTTGTCCCGTCGAGAGATTCTGTTCGCTGTGCAGAATCTCGCGGACGTGCGCGTCGCGCAGCTCCGCGGCGTTGCGCCCGAGGAGCGAGCCGGCGGCGCGGTTGACGACGCGGATGCGGCCGCGCATGTCGATGACGACGACGGCGCCTTTCATCGTCTCGAGAATCTGACCGGCAGCGTACTCCGGCGTGATGTCGGCGAGTTGGAAGCGCCACAGCGCGGTCGCGCCGACGACCACGAACGCGAGCGCCGCCACGAAGCCGACCGGCTGCAGGTCGATGCCGACCGCCGGGAAGTAGTCGAACATCCCGAGCGAGCCGAGGACGAACGCGATCAGCAGCGCGCCGGCGCGTTCGCGCGCCTGACCTTCCGCGCGGCGATACGTACGCCACAACAGCTGAACGCTCGTGAAGAGAATCGCCGTGATGCCGAGGACGACGACGCCTCCGTACGAACGTCCGAACGGATAGAAGCCCCACGGATAGCGGCGCAGGCCGACGATCATCGCGTCGGTGAAGAAGCCGAGCAGTCCGACGCCCGCGCAGCCGGCCCAGAAGAGTGCCGCGGGCAGACGATAGTGACGGCGGCGTCCGACGAGCTCGGACGCGAATTGAAAGACCGCCGCGGGAATGAGCGTGCCGGAGAGATAGCCGCAGCGCGCCCAGAAGATCGCGACCGACGGCACGAGCGCGGCGTACATCAGCGCGAACGACGCGAGCCAGCCGAAATTGAAGAGCGTGACGACGAAGAAGAGCGCGCCGACGCGGTTACGGCTGCGCGCGAGATTGCCCGCGCCGAGGAGCAGAATCGACACGGCGGCCAGCGCGGTCGCAAAAGACAGCGCATGCGCCGCGTAACCGTCGGCGAGCCACAGCTGGTCGAGCTCGGGCACTGGTCAGGAAAACCCCGACGATAGTATCGCGTGGCGCGCGCTCGACCGTGCGCCCGATCACAGCGGACGCGGCGCTATTCGTAATCGCGTTTCTTGAAGTACCCGTCCTGTTTCGCGCCGCCCTCGGCGCTCGTGACATTCTTCCCCGGCAGCGAGGAGTCGGGGGTCGGTCCGCCGGAGCCCGCGTTCGCCTGTTCGTTCTCGATGAGCTGGAACTCCGACGTGCGTCCGCCCTGATGCTGCGCGGTCGTCTCCGACTCCCGGCGCTCGTCGTAAAACTCGCGCTGTTCGGGCGGCGGCGCCGACTTCGGATCGTGCACCTTCTGTCCCGTCTCGCCCTTCACCCATTCGCCGCTGCTGCCGTAGCTCTGCGGCTCGTTCTTGTCGTTCGCCATGGGCACCTCCGCCGTTCCGAAATTGCACAGGCACTGCCATACAATCGGCGCATGCGCAGATGGATGGTGGTGTTCGCGTTGCTCGTCGTCATGCCGCTCCTCGTCGTGCCGATTGCAGCGGCGCCGCCCGCGAAGAAGAAGCCGGCGCCCGCGCCGCCTCCGGTGCCGCTCGCGCCGCAAACGCTCCCCCACCACATCGCGCTCTTTCTCGCCGAGATCTCGCACGAGGGGGCGCGCGCGGTGACGTTCCGCGCCACCGCGGTCGGCACCCGCTTCTTCCTGGAGGAAGGCTCGGGCGTGACGGTGTACGTCTTTCGGAACGGCGAGTACGTGAAGGAGACGTTTCTGCCGAATACGACGCTCGCGAAGGCGACCAAGCGTTACGGCGTCAGCTGACGCGTGAGCTAAGCTCACGCCCATGAAGCGTCTCGCAATCCTTCTGCTCATGGCTCTGCCGCTCGCCGCACAGTCGCTCGATCAGCGCATCACCGCGATCCTGCCGGGGCTCCTCGACACGTATCGCACGCTGCACGCGAACCCGGAGCTCTCGACGCAGGAGGCGAAGACGTCGGCGCTCGTCGGGCAGCGACTGCGCGAACTCGGCTACGACGTCACGACGCCGTTCGGGAAGTATCCCGATCCGGCGCTCACGTGTTACGGCGTGGTGGCCATCCTGAAGAACGGCAACGGGCCGACGCTCCTCGTGCGCACCGATCTCGACGCGCTGCCGGTCACCGAACAGACCGGCCTCCCCTACGCGAGCACGAACGCGGGCGTGATGCACGCCTGCGGACACGACGTCCACATGACGACCCTTCTCGGCGCGGCCAAGCTCATCGCCGATCTCAAGTCGCAGTGGCACGGCACGGTGATGCTCATCGGCCAGCCGGCGGAAGAAGTCGTAAAGGGCGCGCAGGGCATGCTCGCCGGCGGTCTGTACGAGCGCTTCGGCAAGCCCGACTTCGCCATCGCGCTGCACGACTGGGCGGGACTCGAGAGCGGCAGAGTCGGCTATCGCCCGGCGCAGTTCATGGCCGCGACCGATTCCGTGAACCTGACCATCCGCGGCGTCGGCGGTCACGGCGCGGCGCCGCAGTCGACGAAAGATCCGGTCGTCCTCGCGGCGCAAACGATCCTCGCGCTGCAGACGATCGCCAGCCGCGAGCACTCGCCGCTCGATCCGGTCGTCGTCACCGTCGGTCGCCTCGAAGGCGGCACCAAGCGCAACATCATCCCCGACGACGTGAGGCTCTATCTCACGATCCGCACGTTCAAACCCGAAGTCCGGCAGCGCGTGCTCGATTCCGTGCAGCGCATTCCGAAAGGTCTCGCACTGGCTGCAGGCGTGCCCGACGATCGCGCGCCGGTGTACGAACATCTCGACGCGGAGTCGGTCGCGGCGACGTACAACGATCCGGCGCTCACCGATCGCTTCCAGAAAGCGATCGGACGCGAGCTCGGCGCGGACAAAGTCGTGCTCATCGATCCGGCGATGGTCAGCGAGGACTTCGGCCTCTTCGGCATGAGCGGCCAGATTCCGACGGCGCTGCTCGCGCTCGGCGCCGCCGATCCGGCGAAGCTCGCGTCGAACACGCAGCCGGGTTTGCATTCGAGCAAGTTCGCGCCGTACGTGCCGGAGACCGTTTTGCGCACCGGCATCCGCGCGGTCGTCGCGGGCGTGCTCGATCTCCTCGGCGCGCGTCACTGACGTCGCGCTGAGACCGCGCAACGATTCAGACGACGACTTCGCTGTCGGCGAGCCGCGTCGCCATCGACACGCGGTTCTTCCCCTGCTTTTTCGCGATGTACAGCGCGGCGTCGGCGCGGGCGATGAGGTCCGCCGCCGTCGCGCCGTCGCGCGGAAACACCGCCACGCCGATGCTGACCGTGATCTGCAGCGTGCGGCCGATCTGCGCGAGCGGGAACTCGCGGCGTTCGACGAGCTCGCGGAAACGGTTCGCGGCGTCGCGCGCGGACGCGGCGGGCGTGTCGGGAAAGATGATCGCGAACTCCTCGCCGCCGTAGCGCGCGACGACGTCGGTGTCGCGCGCGTTACGCATCAGCTCCTCGACGAGTCCTTTCAGGATCTCGTCGCCGACCGGATGTCCGAACGTGTCGTTGATGCGCTTGAAGTTGTCGATGTCGAGCATGGCCAGGCCGAGCTCGTGGCCGGTGCGCGCGTGGCGATGCAGCTCCTTCGTCAGCGCCTCCTGGAAGAAGCGGTGGTTGTACGCCGGCGTGAGCGCGTCGATGAACGTAAGGCGCTTGATCTCCTCGTACTGACGCGCCGACTGCATCGCGGTCACCGCCTGCGTGGCGAAGATCTCGAGCGTCTGCACTTTCTCGACGCTCGGAATGCGGCGGTCGTGCGGCTCGCGGACGCTCACGTATCCGAGGAGCTGATCGCCGGACATGAGCGGCGCGATGAGGAGATCGTTCTCGTGCCATTCGTCCGGCTTGAGAAAGCCGTCGTCGGCATCTTCGGGGCGCACGAAGAGATCGGACTCCGTGCGGCGGATCGCGGTGTGCGAGACAAAGTACGAGTTCGAGACGCGGAACTCCGGATTGAAGAACGTCGTGATCTCGTCGGCGGCGACGCGCTTGCGGCGCACGTCTTCCCAGACGTCGTCGAGTCCGGTGTGCGCGCGGCGGACGAACTCCTCGCGCGTGGCGTCGTACACGGCGAACACCACCTGCTCGAAGCCGACCGCTTTCCGGATCGCGTGCGCGATGCGCGTCAGCGCGGCGTCGACGTCGAACTGGCCGATGAGCGAGTTCGAAACGTCGAGAATCGTCGACATCGTCGCGGCGTGGCTCTCGAGCTGGATCGTCTTCTCGCGCATCTCGCGCCGCAGCAGCTGGTCCTGCAGTGAAAGCGCGGTCTGGTTCACGAGCAGCGTCAGCAGGTTCAGACTGCCGGCCTTCAGAATCGACAGATCTTCCGTCTCGAAAATGAGGACGCCGTAAATGACTTCCGGCGTCTGGATGCCGATGAGCACCTGAATCGCGCGTCCGCTAGACAGCGGGAACTTGCGCATGTCGCTCTGGAACACGAACGCGCGGCTCGGCGCCGACTGCGCGAAGCCGGCCGAGTCGACCCAGCGCAGCACGTCCTGATCGGTCGGCAGACATTCACCGAAGCGATAGACCGTGCCGGCGACGTCGGGGTTCGACTCCCACGTCACCACCGCGCACGCCTTCATCTTCGCGAGCTTCGACAGCAGCGACATGAGCCGCCGCAGCGTCTCGTGGTCCGTCTCCGCGGAGAGGATCTGCGTCGAGCTCTCCGTGAGAATCGCGAGGTCTTTGTTGCGCCGCAGCAATTCGACGTTCTGCTGCGCCGCTTCGGCCTCGTTTCTCATCGCATACGCCACGATGAGCACCGGCAGGAACGCGATGGCGAAGCTGGCGATCCCCCAGCGGGGGTACAGCATCACTTCGATGGCGACGATCGGCGTCGCGAGGAGCAGCGTCTTTCCCTGCAGCGTCAGCACGCGCCGGAAGTCGAGCGGCGACGCGTCTTCCTCGAACCAGCGGCGGATCGAGACGAACGTCAGATGCGCGACGAGATAGCCGACCAGCAGCAGCGTGAAGCCGGCCATCTTCGCCGGCGGCGCGGCGTCGTGCGCGACCGCGAGCGAATACAACAGCGCGACGACGGAGTACGACAGCGCGAGCTGCGCCGCGTTGTACGCCTCGTCGATCCGCCACTGCTTGTGCGTCGTGCCGTACCAGAGCGCGTGCAGTCCCGCGCCGACGAACACGGCGACGAGCGCCGCGGCCGGACTGTGGAAAATCACCACCGCGCCGAACACGACGCCGGCCTCGAAGCCGATCGCCGCGTCGCCCGTCTCGATCCGCAGCAGCATGGCCACGAACACGAGCGCCGCGACGAAGAGCACGGTCTGCGTTTCCGCGAGCGTCCGCGTCGCCACCGCCCACACGAGCAGCAGCGCGGCCAGGAGCACGATGCCGGTTTTCCAGGTGCGGAACAGAGACGCGCGGTTCACGGGTATGCGAGGATTGTAGGGGATTGAGCTGGGAAGCGGTCATCGGACTGGAAGTCCACGCGCGGCTGTCGACGCACACCAAAATCTTCTGCGGCTGCGCGACGACGTTCGGCGCGCCGCCGAACACGAACGTCTGCCCGATCTGCCTCGGCTATCCCGGCGCGCTCCCCGCGCTCAACCGCCGCGCCGTGGAGCTGGCGATCCGCATGGGTCTCGCGACCGGCTGCACCGTGCACACGCGCTCCGTCTTCGCGCGCAAGAACTATTTCTATCCCGACCTGCCGAAGGGCTATCAGATCTCGCAGTTCGACGAGCCGCTCGCGACGGACGGCCGCGTCCTCGGCGTGCGCATCCGCCGCATCCACATGGAGGAAGACGCCGGCAAGCTGCTGCACGAGCGCGACGCGTCGCTGGTCGACCTCAATCGCGCCGGCACGCCGCTCATCGAGATCGTGAGCGAGCCGGACATCACGTCGTCCGAGCAGGCCACCGCGTATCTCACGCGTCTGCGGCAGATCCTCATGTACACGGAAGTGTGCGACGGCAACATGGAGGAAGGCTCGCTGCGGTGTGATGCGAACGTCTCCGTGCGGCGCGCGGGCGAGCCGCTCGGAACGCGCACGGAAGTGAAGAACCTCAACTCGTTCCGCTTTCTCGGCCGCGCGATCGAATACGAGATCGAGCGGCAGATCAGCGTGCTCGAAGGCAGCGGCACGATTGTGCAGGAGACGCGGCTCTTCGACGTCGCCGCGAACGAGACGCGCGTCATGCGCTCGAAGGAAGAAGCGCACGACTACCGCTACTTCCCCGAGCCCGATCTCTACACGCTCGCCGTCGAGGCATCGTGGATCGACGGCGTGCGCGGCTCTCTTCCCGCGCTGCCCGACGCGCGCATCGAGCGCTACCAGCGCGAGCACGGCATCAGCGCGGTGGATGCGGAGGTGCTCGTCGCGAATCGCGAGGTCGCGGACTACTTCGAGCGGGTCGCGCGCGATGCGGGCAACGCGCGCGCGGCGGCGAACTGGACGCGCAACGAAGTGCTGCGCGTGCTCAACGAACAGAAGATTGATATCCATGCGTTTCGCGTGACGCCGGAGATGCTGGCGCGGCTCATTCGTCTCATCGACAGCGGCGCCATCGGCGGCAAGGCGGCGAAGGAAGTCTTCGAGGAGATGGCGGCGAGCGGCGCGGCGCCGGACGAGATCGTCGAGCGCAACGGGCTCGCGCAGGTCAGCGATCCCGACGCGATCCGCGAGGCCGCGCGGCGCGTCGTGCAGGCGAACGAGGCCCAGGTCACGCAGTACCGCGCGGGCACGGCGAAGATCTTCGGCTACCTCGTCGGGCAGCTCATGAAGGAGACGCGCGGGAAGGCCAACGCGGAGCTTGCGAACCGCATTCTTCGTGAATTGCTCGACAACTCCGCGTAGAGAACCTCTGCTATCATTCGCGCCGTTCCCCGGATGCCGTAATTCTCTCTGAAAGTAACGACTTAGGAGGTCACACCTTGCGATCCCTCAGATTCATTCTCATCACGACCCTGGCGTGTCTGGTGAGCGCCGCGGCATTCGGTGCCGGATTCTCGATCTTCGAACAGGGAGCGAAAGCGACGGGCATGTCCGGCGCCTTCGCGGCGACGGCCGACGATCCGAGCGCCATCTTCTACAACCCCGCCGGCATCGCGCAGCAGCGCCAGCTCTCGCTGCTCGTCGGCGGCACCGCGATCAACTTCTCGAACGAGTTCCGCGGCGATCCGAACAGCATCTTCACGGCCGGCGCGACCGGCCAGTACAACCGGCACACGTTCGTGCCGCCCAACGCGTACGTGGTCGTGCCGATCGGCAGCAACCTCTCGTTCGGCGTCGGCGTCTTCTCCGCGTTCGGCCTGCGCACCGACTGGCAGGACCCGTGGGTCGGCCGCTTCATCTCGCGCGACGCCGATCTCAAGACGCTCTCCGTGAACCCCGTGCTCGCGTGGCAGACGTCGAACGGCAAGTTCGCCATCGGAGGCGGCGTCGAATACCGCCGCGCGAAGGTCGTCCTCAATCAGAACCTGGCCCTGCCGTTCCTCAACCCGTTCACGAACCGCATCACCGACATCGCCAACGCGCGCCTGGCGAGCGATTGGGACTCGAGCAACGGCTGGAACATCGGCTTCCTCTTCAAGCCGACGCCGCGCTGGCGCATCGGCGCCGCGTACCGCGCGCCGATGGACATCGATCTCCACGGCGCGGCCGACTTCACGGCCATCTCCACCGGCAACGCGCAGCTCGACGCGCTGGTCGCGCCGAGCATCCCGGTCGATCAGCCGATCAACACGACCATCCCCTTCCCCGCCATCACGAACATCGGCGTCGCCACGACCGTCGGCCACAACTGGACCGCGGAGTTCGACATCGTCAACATGACCTGGAGCCGCTTCAAGGCGCTGCCGATCAACTTCGAGACCACTCCCGCGCGCAACATCGTCCGCCCGCAGAACTGGGACGACTCGAACTCCTACCGCCTCGGCCTCAACAAGACCGTCAGTTCGAACTGGGACGTGCGCCTCGGCGCGCTCTATGACGAGAACCCGCAGCCGATCGAGTCCGTCAGTCCGCTGCTCCCCGACTCCGACCGCATCGGCGTCAACTTCGGCGCCGGCTTCCACGCCGGTCCGTTCGTCGTCGACGCCGCCGCGTTCCTGCTGCACTTCAAGGAGCGCGATACCAATGGCCACAACCTCGATGGCTTCAACGGCACGTACAAGACCGACGCCACGCTGTGGAGCCTGAACGTCGGATACCGCTTCTAAAGGAGACCCCATGAAATCGAAGAACATCAGACTCGCAGTCGCTGTCGCGGTTGCAGCACTCGTCGCAGTTCCGATGTTCGCCGCGCGCGGCTCGGCGAACTTCACCCGCTTCGTGGTCATCGGCGACAGCTACGGCGCCGGCTTCCAGAGCGGCTCGCTCAACATCAATCATCAGGTGTACAGCTGGCCCGCGATCATCGCGCAGCAGGCGGGGCTGAAGCTCTGCGGCCCGACCGCCACCGCGACCGACAACTGCTTCGCGCAGCCGCTCGTGTCGTATCCCGGCATCGGCCCCGAGCTCGTGCTGCAGAACCTCACCGTCGGCCCCGTGTCGCAGAGCGGCCAGGGCACGCCGCTCATGACGACGTTCGGCCGTCCGTACAACAACCTCAGCGTCCCCGGCGCGACGGTCGGCGCGGCGCTCGCGATCACCGGCGCGGAAGCACCGAGCGCGGGTGAGCCGACGGCCGTGACCTTCGGCCGCTTCATCCTCCGCGGCCTCGGCACCGAGGTGCAGCAGGCGGTCGCGCAGCACCCGACGTTCATCGCGATGTGGCTCGGCGGCAACGACTACCTCGGCTCCGCGCTCGCCGGCACCGACAAAGCGCTCACGCCGACGGACGTCTTCGCGCAGCGCTACAACGCCATCCTCGATCAGCTCGTCGCCGGCGCGCCGGACGCGGGCATGGTCGTCGGCAACCTGCCGGCGGTCATCCCGCCGATCTTCACGCTCGTGCCGCCATTCGTCATCAACCCGGCCACCTCGCAGCCTGTGCTCGGCCCAGACGGTAAGCCGATCTATTACATCGCCGAGCTCGGCGACGGCACGGTCGGTCAGCTGCCTCCGGGAAGCCTCGTGCTCCTCGACGCTCGCGCGCAGATCGCCAGCGGCTTCGGCCTCCCGCCGGTGCCGCCGTTCAACGCGCTGCCGAACGCCGGCAAGCCGCTCCCCGATCGTCTCGTGCTGACGCCGACCGAGATCGGCAACATCGTGACGCGCGTCGGCGAGTACAACAACGTCATCAACCAGGCCGCGACCGCGCGCAACATCCCGGTCGCCGACATCGCCGGCCTCTTCAACAGCGTCACCGTGAATCCCGCCACGGGTGCGGGCGGCCTGCAGGTCGGCCCCGTGAAGATCACGAACGCGTTCGTGACCGGCGGCTTCTTCAGCCTCGACGGCTTCCACCTCACCGACTTCGGTTACCTGCTCTTCGCCGACCAGTACATCCGCGCGATCAACGCGGGCTACGGCACCGAGATCCCGCTCGCGGGCGTGACGCCGTACATGCAACAGTGGCCGCTGCCCGCTCAAGCTGGCATTCCTCCGGGCAACGCGTCTGCGGGAAGCATCGTCGTTCCCGACTCCGTCAGCATCGATCTGCGCACGATGTTCGGCGCCGTCCCGCCGGCGCGCCACTTCCGCGCCGTGCATCACTAACGCTCGCACAACACCAACGCGAAAGGGCGGCCTCACGGCCGCCCTTTTTGTTTACAGTGTCGACGATGCCGGTCGCTTCTTCCGCAGCGCAGATCCGCGACGAGTTCGATCGCATCGCGACGCTCACCGCGCGTGCGGGGGCAGGCTTCGCGCACGAACGCTGGCTGCGCGCACACGTGCCGCGCACGCGCGGCACGCTGCTCGAGATCGGCTGCGGCATCGGCGACTTCGCGCGCATGCTCACGCCATCATTCGATCGCGTCGTCGGGATCGACTTCTCCGAAGGAATGATCGCGGAGGCGCGGCAGCGCACGACGGCGCGCAACATCGAGTTCGTCTGCGCGGAGCTCTTCACGTGGCTGCGCGATTCGCGCGAGACCTACGACTGCATCGTCAGCGTGGCGACGCTGCATCATGTCGACGCCCCCTCCGCGCTGCGCGCCATGGCCGCCGCATTGAAGCCGGGCGGAACGCTCCTCGTCCTCGATCTCGTCGAGCGTCCGGGGTGGCGGCGCTACACGCCGTTCAATCTATTCGCGGCATTCGTGGCGCGCCTACGCGACCTGCGACACGCGCGCAACCGCGCCTATCGCGAGCTGCGCGCGGCGTACGAGGAGCACGGACGCAACGAGACCTACCTGACGATGGCCGACGTGCGCGCGATGGCGAAGGCAACGCTCCCGCGGGCGAAGGTGCGGGAGCATCTGCTGTGGCGCTATTCGATCGTGTGGACGCGTCCGGGAGGCTGACAGCTAGGTTCCCGCGGGACGTCCGCGCGGAGACGGCTTGGAGATGTCGATCATCGCCATCCGCTCCTTCTCGTCGTACCAGCAGTGGAAGCGCTTGATGCCCGGCACGTCGATGTCGTACGAACGGAAGAAGCCCGGCACGTGCAATGAGGTCGACTTTTCGGACTGGCGGATCTTCGCCGCGCCTTCTTCTTTCTTGTCGAGCGGCTTGATCGCGATGATCTTGCGCTTCTTGTCGTAGTAGAGGTTCGCGCTGGTCTTGCCGCGGAGGCGCAGCATGTTGGCGACCGGCGAGGGCAGGCGGATCAGGCGCGACTGGACGATCGTCGCCGAAGCGGGAAAGCGCTCGAATTCAGGATGCGGTTCCCACTTTTCAAAAGCCATAACCCGACTCCTCACCCATCACGGACCCTCGGCTACGTACGAAGATCATAAAAACTGGATTCATTTTGTCAACAATTAATCGCACGTGTTTCGCGTTCCGAAAACGAGACAGGGAGGCCCCTTATTCTAAATTATTTGATTTCGTCGCCAAAATCAGCACGCACGGCGCGCCTCCCGGCGCGGCGTCGATTCGCGGTAAGTTGCTGATGAAACGCGACTTTCCGCCGATGACCGTCACCGAAAAGCTGTACGTTCCGCTACTCTAGAGCCGTGGCGGATCTCCCCGAGCCAACGCCGATTCCGGCGTGCTTCCGCGATGCGGTCCGGCGGCTCCTGCGCGGCATCCGCACGCCCGCGCCCGCCGGCTGCGGCGAGCTCGACGCCATGCTGCAGTCGGCGGAGGAGCACGGAATCGAGCCGCTGCTCTACCGCGCGCTCGATGTCGCCGCGTGGCCCGCGCCCGTCGTCGCGCGCTGGCGCCACGCCGCATTGCGCGCCGCCGCGCTCGAGCCGTTCCGCCTGCGCGATCTGCAGGAGTTGCTGGCCGCGTTCGACGCCGCCGGCATCGACGCGCTCGTGCTGAAAGGGAGCGCGCTCGCGTACAGCCTCTATCCCGAGCCGCAGCTGCGCCCGCGCGGCGACACCGATCTCCTCATCCGCCGCGACGACCGCGCGCGTGTCGATGCACTGCTGCGCGAGCGCGGCTTCCGCGCGCGCACGACGAGCGGCGACGAGCTCGCGATGCGCCAGTGCACGTACACGCACGTCGACGGCGCGGGCGCCGAGCACGCGTACGACGTGCATTGGGATATCGCCAACACGCCGGTCTTCGCGGACGCGCTGCGCTTCGAAGAGCTGCGCGCGCGCGCCATCCCGCTGCCGCAAATCGCACCGTACGCGCGCGGACTCTCGACCGTCGACGCGCTGCTCTACGCCTGCATCCACCGCGTCGCGCATCATCACGACAGCGATCGCATCATCTGGCTCGTCGACATCGCGCTGCTGCGCGAACGAATGTCGGACGACGAGCGCACACGCTTCTGGCAGCTCGCCGCCGAACGCGAGCTCGTCGCCGTCTGCCGCCGCTCCCTCGCCGCCGCCGCGGAGTGGCTCGGTGACGATCCGACGTCGAACGACGACGGCGCCGCCGCCGTGCTCACGCCCGCGCAACTCGCGCGCGACGAGCCATCCGCGCGCTACCTCGATCGCGACGTTCGCAGAGGCTCGCTCCTCGCCGCCGAGCTCCGCGCGCTCCCCGATTGGCGTGCGCGCGCCACGCGACTCGCACACCTCGCGTTTCCGCCGCGGACGTTCATGCGCGAACAGTTCGGCGCGCGCACGCCGCTGCCGCTGCTCTACGCGTGGCGCGCGCTGCGCGGCGTGGGGCGGCTGTTCGCACGCGCGGCAACTCGACGCGCGTAATCGCGCGTTCGCGGGCCGCCCCCCCCTCCCCTACACGAAATACTTCAGCGCCAGCAGCGCGGCCTTCCCCGCCGTCTGCAGGTTGTCGCGCAGGAACGCGAGCTTCGTGTCGATGTCCGTTTCCTTCTCCACCTCCGCCATCAGGTCGAGGAACGCCTGCTTGTCCGTCTGTTTGGGCAGAAGCGCGTCGAGCTGGTCGGGCGTGAAGCGGGAGAACGAGGCGATCTGTTTAGCGAGCTGCTTGTTCGTGAGGTCCGCGGCGTTTGCGGCGGCGTCACTGTAACGTCCCATGGTCTCCTCCGATCATTGCGGATTCGCGGGTGGAGCGGCGGGCGGCGGCGTTGGCGCCGGCGTCGAGTTCTGCGCGGACCTGCCGGGAAGCTTCGCCAGCGCATTGCGCAGCGTGGTGAGGATATCGTTCGGATCCTTCTTCACGCCGGCGTCGTTGAGCGCAGACGTCACGGTGTCGCTGAAGCCGGCCAGGCGCATGCGGATCGCGGCGGGGTCGGTGACGCCGACCGCCTGCAGCAGTTGATCCTGCTGCTGCGCGCTGCGGCTCGCGGCCTCGAGGCGCGCGGTGATCGTCCCCTGCGCGCGCGCGAGCGTCGTGTAGGCGTCGGAGAGCTCGGCGAGCACCTGCTTCTCCGCGGCGTCGATCGGTCCGATCATCGCCGCTCTCTGTTTCTCCATCTCCGCGTGCGCGGCTTCGGCGAAGTCGAGGATCAGCAGCGCGGGCTCCGCGGTGCCGAGGAGCGCGGCGGCGTGCGACGTCGCCGATTCGACCTTCGCGTCGGGAACGTACTTGCGGATGATCGTGCGCACCGCGTCGGGCTCGGTGGCGCGCGTCTTCGTGAGCGTTGCGGTGATCTCGTTCGCCAGCTTGTCCGACTCCGACGGATCGGTCAGATACTCCTTCATGGCCACGCTCAGCTCGTTCCGCTTCGCCTCGTCGAACGAAATCGACGCGCGGAGATCGTCCATGATGCCGGAGATGCCGAGGAGGTTGCGGAGGAACTGCGGCTCCCACGTCTCGCGCAGGAACGTCTCCACGCGGCGGCGCTCGCCGTCGAAGTACACGCGCACGAGATCCTGATGCAGCTTCGCGAGCTCCGCGCTGCGCGCGCTCGTTTCGGCGGAGAGCTTCACGGACGACGGACCGACCGTCGCGCAGCCGGCGAGAGAAAACGCGGCGAGGCAGCCGAGCAGCAGCGCCATGCGCTTGCAGAACATCGAGAGCTCCTTTCGCGGACGCCTGACGAGAGCGTTGCCGGCTATCGTACTCCTCACCGGTCCGGGGCGATCTCGATCAAGACGAACGTATTCGGCACGACGGACGGCCGTGGGTGCGGGCGGTCCGCCGTAGGCGCGGGCGCCGGGCCGAAATCGGCGGTCACGACGAACACGTGTCCGGTCTTGCGGTCGAGCGCCATCGTGCGCGCGCCGCGCTTCGTAGCGACGTTGTCGAGCACCTCGTAACGACTGGGGGTGCGCTCGGCGACGACGGTCAGCGTCCCGCTCTCGCCGTTCGCGCTGAACGCGAGCTGGCGCACGTCGTCGAACGCGTTGCCGTCGACGCCTTCGCCGATCGGCACCGTCGTCACGACGCGGCCCGCGCTCGTGTCGCTCACGGCCATCACCTGGTTGTCGCAGCCGCTGAAGAGGCGGTGGTGCACGCGATCGAAGGCGAGCCCTGACGGCTCTTCGCACGGCGCGAGCTTCCAGCGGCGTTCGACGCGCAGCGCCTTCGTGTCGATGACGGCGATCTCGCTCGTGTCTTCGATGTTGACGAAGACGCGCCCCTCGCCGTCCGCCTGCGGGAACTCCGGCTTGCCGCCGAGGTCGAGCGTCGCGAGGACGGTGTTCGTCGTGGCGTCGAAGACGGTCGTGTTCTTCGTGGCCGCGTTGAATGTGAAGACGCGCTTCGTCGCCGCGTCGTAGAGGATCGCGTCGGGACGCTCGCCGCTCGTCTTCACCTCATCTAGCGTGCGCAGCGAGTCGAGGTCGAAGATGGTCATCGTCGACGTGCGCCCGTTGCTGATGAAGCCGCGGTGGAGGTCCGGGGCGAGGGCGATGCCGTGCACGCCTTCGGTCTTCGGGATCGTGCCGATCACCTTCCCGCTGTCCTCGTCGACGACGTCGACCTCGGTCGCGTGCGAGACGTACACGCGCCGCGCGTCGGCATCGACGGTGAGGTAATCCCAGCCGCCTTCGCCGCCGATCGGAATCTGCCGCACGACGCGGTAATGCGGCGCGTTGCCGGTCGGCTTCATTGCGCACGCGGAGAGAACGAGAACGACGGCAACAGTGATGGCGACGGCGGATGTGAGTCTCATGAACGACGCTCCTTCCGAATCATGGCGTAGACGCTCGGAGTGACGACGAGAGAGAGCAGCAGCGCGAACGCGAGGCCGCCGATGACGGCGATGGCGAGCGGCTGCAGCAGCTCTGCGCCCGAGCCGAGGGCGAGTGCGAGAGGGCTCATGCCGAGCATCGCCGCGAGCGACGTCATGAGCACGGGGCGGAAGCGGCGGCGGCCGGAGCGCACGAGCGCGGCGTGGAGATCGTCGCCGGCGGCGAGATGGTCTTCGACGGTGTCGAGCATGAGGATGCCGTTCTTCGCCACGATGCCGACGATCATGATCATCCCCATCAGCGAGACGACGTTCAGCGTCGTGCCGGTGACGAGCAGCGCGAGCAGCGTTCCGGTGAGCGCGAGCACGGCGCCGGTGACGATGGCGATCGGATGCGCGAACGAGCGGAACTCGACGAGCAGCACGAGGAACACGAGCGCGACGGCGAGCAGCAGCGTGAACGCGAGCTCGCGGAAGCTCGACTGCTGTTCTTGATAGAGCCCGCCGTACTCGAGCGACATGCCGGCGGGGAGATGCACGTCCTTCGCGAGCTGGCCGCGGATCTTCGCGATCGCGCTGCCGAGGTCGGAGCCTTCGAGGCGCGCGGTCACGGCGATCGACTGCCGCAGGCCGTCGCGATCGATCTCGGTCTGGCCGGGGTCGTACTCGATCGTCGCGAGCTGGTCGACGCGCACGAAGCCGTTCGTCACCGGCGAATGGATGCGCAGCGCGCGCACGGCGTCGAGCGACTGGCGATACGCGGGCGGCAGCAGCACGCGCACGTTCACGGCGACGCCGCGTTCGAGGATCGACGACGCGGTGGTGCCGCCGAGCGCCGCCTCGATCGTGTTCGTCACGTCCGCCGCGGTCACGCCGTACGTCGCCGCGCGCAGCGGATCGACGCGGAACGTGATCGCGGGACCGCTCACCACGATGCCGTCGAACACCTCGACGACTCCGTCGACCTTCGCGATCGACGCGGCGACGGCGCGCGCGGTGCGTTGCAGCGCGTTCTGGTCTTCGCTGTAGAGGCGGATCTCGATCGGCGACGGCGAGCTCGCGAGATCGCCGATCAGATCGCTGAGGATGCCGATGAACTCGACGCGCAGCGCGGGCTCGGTCGACTCGATCTTCTGCCGCAGCTCCCCCATCACGACTTCCGGATCGCGATGTTCCGGTTTGAGCTTCACGGCGAAGTCGCCGGTGTTCGGCTCCGTGACGCCGGCCAGTCCGAGCTGCATGCCGGTGCGGCGGGAGAAGCTCTCGACGTCGGGCGTCGCGCGCAGGAGCCGCTCGACGTGCAGCAGAATGCGGTCCGTCTCGGCGAGCGACGCGCCGGCGGGCGCGGTGTAGTCGAGGATGAAACCGCCCTCGTCGAACTCCGGCAGGAACTCGCTGCCGAGCATGCGGTAGATCACGTACGCGAGGACGAGGAGCGCGACGATCAGCACCAGCACCGCGCGCGTGTGGCGCAGCGCGAGCTCGAGCAGGCGCTCGTAGCCGCCGATGGCGCGCCGCAGAATCGGACCGTTCTCGTCGTGCGTAGCGTGCGCGGCCTTCGCGTTCGTCGTCACGAAGCGCCGCGCGAGCACCGGCGTGAAGAACAGCGCCAGCACGAGTGACGTCAACAGCGCCACGGCCATCGTCAGCGCAAGCGAACGAAAGAACACGCCGGTGACGCCGGTGAGCAGCGACAGCGGCAGGAACACGACAACCGGCGTGATCGTGGAGAAGACGATCGGTCCGGTGATCTCGTTCATCGCCAGGCGCACCGCGTCGGCGCGCGACGCGCCCGCCGCCGCATGCGCGTAGATGTTCTCCACGACGACGATCGCGTCGTCGATGACGAGGCCGATGGCGGCGGCGACGCCGCCGAGCGTCATGAGATCGAACGTGAGGCCGATCAGCCACATCGCCAGCATCGTCACGAGGATCGTCACCGGGATGACCACGGTCGCGACGAGCGTCGTGCCCCAGCTGCGCAGGAAGCCGTAGAGGATCAGGACCGACAGCACGAGGCCGATGAGGATCGCGTCGCGCACCGAGCCGACGGCGCCGCGCACGAGCAGCGACTGGTCGTAGTACGGCGTCACGTGCACGTCGCGCGGAAGCCGGCGTTCGAGCGCGGTGAGCTGCTGCTTGAGCGTGTCCGCCACCGCGACGGTATTCGCCGTCGGCTGCCGCAGCACGTTGACGAGCACCGCCGGCTGGCCGTCGGCGGTGACGATCGTGTAGCGCGGCTCGAAGCCGGGACCGAGGGTCGCGACGTCGGAGAGCAGCACCGGCACGCCGCCGACGTTGCCGACCACGATGCGCCCGAGGTCGTCGAGCGTTTGCGCCTGGCCGCTCACGAGCGCGAGCTCGAGCTGATGGTTCTCCTCGATGAGGCCGGGCGACTCGATGACGTTCGTCGTCTGCAGCGCGTCGACGGCCTGCGACACGGTGAGGCCGCGCGCCTCGAGTCGCACGGGATCGAGCGTGGCGTGGTACTCGTGCACCTCGCCTCCCTGCACGTCGACGCTGGCGACGCCGGGAACGCGCGCGAGCGGCGGACGGAGCACGAGCTCGGCGAGCGCGCGCAGCGTGCCGGGGTCGCGTTGCGTCGAGGTGACGGAGTATCCGAGGATCGGGAAGACCGCGAACGTGAGCCGCTCGACGCGCTTGATGCTCGCGGCCGGCGGCAGCGACGTCGCCATGCGGGAGAGCCGCGCCTGCACGATCTGCAGCGTTTGCTCGACGTCGATGCGCCAGTCGAAGAAGAGATCGATCTCCGTCGCGCCGCGGCTCGTTACGGAGCGGATGTGCGCGATGCCGGGGATGCCGCTCATCGCCTCCTCGACCGGGCGCGTGACGGTGACGAGCATCTGCGGCGCCGGCACCTCGCCGTTCTCGATGACGATGATGATGCGCGGGAAGTCGGTCGTCGGAAACAGCGACAGCGGCACGCGCGTCATGCCCACGAGGCCGCCGATGGCGAGCAGCACGATCACGACGACGATCGCGCGCCACTGCGTCTCGACGAGGTGCGCGATCATTCGCCGCGCGGCTCCGCGGCGGGACTGCTGTCGACGAGCGTCACCTTCGTGCCGTCGGGAAGTCCGTAGTTCCCTTCCGTGACGACGGTCTCGCCGCCGGCGAGTCCCGAGACGATCTGCGTGCGTCCGCCGCTGCGGATGCCGGTCGTGACGTGCACCTCGTGCGCGACCGACTGCGCGTCGACGACCATCACCGTGCCGCGGTTGCCGTTCGTCGCGTCGAGCGTGACGGCGGACGACGGCACGACCACGGCGCCGGGCGTCGCCTGCGCGGAGATGACGACGCGCGCGGCGCCGTTCGCGCGCAGCGCGCCGCTCGGATTCGGCACCGTCACCCACACTTCGACGCCGCGGCTCTGCGCGTCGGCGCCGCGGCCGACGAGCGAGACGCGGCCGTCGATCGTCACGTCGGGACGCTCGTCGGCGATGACGCGCACGACGTCGCCCGGCTTCAGCGTCGCCGCGACCGCTTCGCCGACTTCCGCTTTCGCGATGAGCGTCGACGGATCGGCGATCGTCAGCAGCTTCGTGCCGGGCGACGCGAAGTCGCCCTGATGCTGGAACTGCTCGGTGACGACGCCGGCGAACGGCGCGCGAACCACCGCGTAACCGAGCTGCGCGTCGAGGCTCGCGAGCCGCTCGCGCGCCTGTTGTTCCTTTGCACGCGCAACCGTGACGTCGCCCGGATTCGTGACCCGGCCGTGCAGCGATGCCGCGGTCTCGGCGAGCCGTAGATCGTCTTCCGCGTTCGTCACCGCGAGCTCCGACGCCTCGAGATCTTTTTTCGAGATGCCGCCGTCGTCGAACAGCTTGCGCCGCCGCTCCAGTGTTTTGCGCGCGTTGTCGAGCGCCGCCTGCGCGTCGCGCACGCTCTTGCGATCTTCCGCACTGGTGAGCGGCACACTCCCCTCGACCGTCGTCCGCGACGTGGCCGCGCTCTCGCGCAACGCCGCCTCGGCTTCCGCGCGCTGCGCCGCGAGATCGCGCGACTCGAGCACCGCCAGCACCTCCCCCGCGGCGACGCCGCGGTTGACGAGCTGCCCCATCGCGCGGATCGGCGCGGCGATCTTCGGCGTGACGTCCGCCTGATTGCGCGGGACGAGCGTGGCGACGGTGGTGAGCTCGTTCGCGATCGTGGTCTGCTCCGCCTTCGCGACGCGCACGCTGACCACGACCGCTGTTTCTTCTTCGTCCGGCACCGCGCGGCAGCCGCGCCAGAGCAGCAGCGCGATCGCGAACGCAACGAGGACCGCGATTGCAACGAGTCTCCGCCGGTCGCGCCACCACGCGCGGTTCGTCGCATCTTCGCGAAGTTCCGTCATTCCCCTGCCGCCTCCCGTAAATGCGCGAGCGCGAGCTGCCAGTCGAACAGCGCCTGCTGTAACGTCAGCCGCTGCTGCGCGCGCGTGGTCTGCGCGTCCGTGGCCTCGGAGATCGGCGCCTCGCCCGCGCGGTAGCGCGCGACCGAGATCGTGACGTTGCGCTCCGCATCCGCCAGCGCCTGCCGCGCGTTGTCGACGCGCGCCGCCGCCGTCACCGCTTCCTCGCGCGCCGTCGCATACTCGACATACAAGCCGCGCGACGTCAGCTCGCGCTGCGCCTCCGCGGCTCTCCGCGCGAGCTGCGCCTCGCGGATCTTGCTCGCCGTGATGCCCCAGTCGAACAGCGGCACGTCGACGAGCGCGGTGGCCAGCGTGCCGCGATGCTGCTTCAGCGCATCGGCCAGCAGCGAGTCGGAGTCGAAGCCGCGGTCGAGCGAGTACGTGATGCGCGGCAGCAGCTCGCCGCGCGCGACGCCGACGCCCGCGCGCGCCGCCTGCAGCTGCGCGTTCGCCTGCACGAGCTCCGGACGCCGCGCGACACCGGCGGGCGTGAACGTCTCCAGCACGCTTGCATCGATCGTCTGCGGCAGCGGCTCGATCGACGGCGCCGTGGAAACGTCCGCGCCGAGGAGCGTCGCGAGGCCGACGTTGGCCACGGCTTCGGCTTCGCGCGCCTGCAGCACGTCATCGCGCCGCGCCGCGGTCTGCAGCCGCGCGCGGATCCAGTCGACCTCCGGCACCTCGCCCGCGTCGAAGTTGAGCCGCGTTACGCGCTCGAACTCCTCCGCCGCCGCGAGACTTTGCTCCGCGGCCGCGCGTTTCGCGTGCGCCAGCGCGGCCCCGTAATACCCCTCGGTCACGCCGCGCGCGAGCGCAAGCCGCGCGATGGTCGTGCCGGCGCGCGCGGCGTCGAGCAGCGCACGCGCGCGGCGCATCGTCGCCAGCGTCGCGATGCCGAACTCCCCCGCGACGCCGGTGAGGTTCTGATACTCGTGCACCGCGTTCGCGGCAATGAAGCTCGGCACGTCCGGCGGCCCGCCGCGCTCGTGCGAGTTGTAGGTGATCGTGAACTCGTCGCGGATGCGCGGCAGCAGCGCCGCGCGCGCCTGGCGCAACTCCTCCGCCGCCGTCGCCTCGTCGAGCTCCGCCTGCCGCAGCGCGGAGACCTGCTGCAACGCCGCCGACTGCGCCGCGGCGAGCGAGAGCGGCGCGGGCGCGGGCGGGGGTTCCTGCGCGACGACCGTCGTCGCGAGCGCCGCCATCACCATCGCCGCCAGTGCGAGGCCGTTCCTCATCTTCGCGGCGTCATCGTGCCCGCTCGTTCCTAAACGGAACATGAACGCGCCTTACGATGTACGCATGCGCGTGCTCGTCGTCGAAGACGATCCGGACATGTCGCGCTTCATCGCGCGCGGATTGTCCGAGGAGGCGTACGCCGTCGACGTGGCGACGACGGGAGAAGAAGCGCTGGAACGCGCGCTCACCGCGCCGTACGACGCCGTCGTGCTCGACGCGATGATCCCGCCGCCGGACGGCTTCGAAGTCTGCCGGCGGTTGCGGCAGTCGTCGCTCGACGTCTCGATCCTGATGCTCACCGCGCGCGACGCGCTGCGCGACCGCATCGAAGGACTCGACTCCGGCGCCGACGACTACCTCGTGAAACCGTTCGCGTTCGAAGAGCTGCTCGCGCGGCTGCGCGCGCTGCTGCGCAGGCGCGGCACGCGCCAGCTGCCGGTGGTCACGCTCGGCGATCTGCGGATCGACACGCGCTCGCATTCCGTCACGCGCGGCGGCGAGACGCTCGTGCTAACGACAAAGGAGTACACGCTGCTCGAATACCTCGTTGTCAACGCGGGCCGCGTGATCGGACGCGAGGAGCTCGCCGAGCACGTCTGGAACGAGGCCTTCGATCCGTTCTCGAATCTCATCGAGGTCTACATCGGCCGGCTGCGGCGGATCGTCGACCGCGACCGCGATGTGAAGCTGATCCACACCATCCGCGGCGCGGGCTACATCGCCGACGTGCGAGGCGCGGCGTGATCGTGCAGTCGATCCGCGGCCGCCTCACCGCGTGGTACACGCTCGTCCTCGGCATCGTGCTCGTCGCGACCGGCTGGTTCACGTATGCGCTCATCCGCGCGCAGGTGCGGCGCGATACCGACGCCGCGCTCGCGTCGACGACGCGTGAGGTGATCCGCGCGCTCGTCGACGAGTCCGCCGAGAACCACGACACGCTCGACGCCGAGCCGGCGAGCGTCGTGCTCTCGCCGCTACGCGAGAAAACGCGCGCCGTGGCCGTCTTCACGAGCGACGGGCGACTGCTCGCGAGCTCCGACGTTGGCGACGCGCATGTGCTCGATGTCGCGCATATCGGCCAGCGCGTGCAGCGCGGACGCGCCGGCTACGACACACGTCATCGCGTGCGCGCCTTGCTGACGCCCGCGGTCATCGCCGGCACACGCGCCACGATCGTCGTCGCGCAGACGCTCACCGTGCAGGACGCGCTGCTCGCCGATCTCCGCCGCGCGATGATGCTCGCCATTCCGCTCGCGCTCCTCGTCGCTTCCCTCGGCGGCTATCTCCTCGCCCGCAAGAGTCTCGCGCCGGTCGCGGCGATGGGACGCAAGGCCGCCGCGATCGGCGCGTCCGATCTCGCCGAGCGCATCGACGTCGCCAATCCGCACGACGAGCTCGGCGAGCTCGCCACGACGCTCAACGGCCTCCTCGCGCGGGTCGAGGAAGCGTTCGCGTCGCAGCGCCGCTTCATGGCCGATGCGTCGCACGAGCTGCGCACGCCCGTCGCGATCCTGCAGGGCGAGATCGACGTCGCGCTCGCGCGCGAGCTGCGCGATCCCGCCGACTACCGCGAGTCGCTCGCGATCATGCGCAAGTCCGTGCGCCGTCTCGCGCGCATCGTCGGCGACCTCTTTCTCATCGCCCGCAGCGACGCCGGCGAGTTTCCCGTGCAGCGGGAGCGCTTCTATCTCGACGAAGTCGTCGCGCAGACCGTGCACTCGTTCCGCACGCTCGCCGCGGAGCGTTCCGTCGTCTTGCGCGAGGAGCACGAACCCGAGCTGCCGATCGAAGGCGACTCCGATCTCGTGCAGCGCATGCTCGGCAATCTCATCGAGAACGCCATTCGCCACACGCCCGCCGATGCCACGGTGTTCGTGCGCACGACGGCGAGCGACGCGCGCTACACGATTGAGGTCTGCAACGACGGCGCGCCGATCCCGCCGGCGATGCACGAGGCGATCTTCGCGCGTTTCGTGCGCGTCGATGCCGCCCGCGGCGCGTCGCATCCATCGCTCGGCAGCGGCGCCGGCCTCGGGCTGCCGATCGCGCGGTGGATCGCGGAGACGCACGGCGGCACGCTGCGGCTCGAACGTTCCGACGCGTCGGGCACGCGCTTCGTCGTCGCGTTGCCGCGCTGACGTATCCTCATCGCGATGTCGCAATCCGCCGCGTCCGTCCGGCGACCGGATCTCGCGCCGCAGCCGTGGCGGCGGCTCCTCGTCACCTTCGCGCTGGCCCTCGGCCTCGCGCTCCTGCTGCGCGACGGCTGGACGACCGGCTTCGCTTCGCTGCTGCTGCGCACGATCACCATCGCGCTCGTGGCGCTGCTGATGTTCACCTTCTTCGAGCGCCATCCGCGGCAGCTGCCGCGATGGATCGCGCGCTGGGTGCTGCAGGTCGTCTCCGTCGGCGTGGCGATGCCGGTGACGACGCTCGCGATCTACGTTCTGTCGACGCCGGCGGGCGCGCCGCCGTTCTGGGCGGATCGCGAGCGGATGGACGGCTTCATGCTGCTGACGTTTCTCAGCATCCTCGCCGCGCCGTGGACAGCACTCGCCGCGCTGCTGCGGCAGCGCGAGGCGTTTGCGCGGCATCAGGCGCTCGCGTTCGAGCTGCAGCGCAGCGAGCTCGAACGGCAGGCGCTCGACGCGCGGCTGCATCTGCTCCAGGCGCAAGTCGCGCCGCATTTCCTCTTCAATACGCTCGCGAACGTGCAGGCGCTCGTCGACGCCGGCTCGCCGCAGGCCGCGCCCGTGCTGCGCAGCCTCGTCGCGTATCTGCGCGCCGCGGTGCCGCTGCTAGGCGAGCCCGCGCCGGCGGTCGGCCGCGAGATCGAGCTCGTGCGCGCGTACCTCGAGCTGATGCACATGCGCATGCCCGACCGTTTGCAGTTCGCGCTGCACGTCGACGACGACGCACTCGCCTTGCGCTGTCCGCCGACGGCGCTCCTGACGCTCGTCGAGAACGCCGTGCGCCACGGCATCGATCCGAGCGAGGAAGGCGGCCGCATCGACATCGACGTTGCGCGGCGCGGCGAGCGCTGCGTCATCCGCGTCGACGACAGCGGCGTTGGCCTCCGCGCGACGACTCGCGGCCTCGGCACCGGACTCACGACCTTGCGCGAGCGGCTCGCGCTAATGTTCGGCGACGACGTGCAACTGAGCGTGAGCGCGCGCACGCCGCACGGCGTCTCGGCGGAAGTGAGCTTCCCCGCGCGTACGGAGGTGCGTTGATGGCGGCGCGTCCGACGGCGCTCATCGCCGACGACGAGCCGCTCCTCGTCGATGCGCTCGTCCGCCAGCTCGCGGAGATGTGGCCGGAGCTCGACGTCGTCGCCCAGGCGCGCAACGGACGCGAGGCCATCCAGCTCTTCGACGAACGGCAACCCGACATCTGCTTTCTCGACGTGCACATGCCGGGACTCTCCGGCGTCGCCGCCGCGAATCACATCGGCCGCCGCGCGCATCTCGTCTTCGTCACCGCGTTCGATCACTACGCCGTGCAGGCGTTCGCGCAGGGCGCGCTCGATTACTTGCTGAAGCCGGTCGAGCCCGCGCGGCTCGCGGAGACGGTCGCGCGGCTCAAGGAGCGCCTGCAAGCGTCGCGTCCGGCGGTGAACACGGAGACGCTGCTGCAGCAGCTCACCGCGCAGCTCGCGGCGGCGCGGAGCGTACCGTCGACAGCGGCGGCGCACCTGCGCTGGATTCGCGCGCAGACGGGCAACACGCTGCGCCTCATCGCCGTCGATGACGTCGACTTTCTCCGCTCCGACGAAAAGTACACGCTCGTCGCCTGGCGCGACGGAAGTCAGCCGCGCGAGGCCGTCGTGCGCACGCCGCTGAAGGACCTGCTCGCGCAACTCGATCCCGAGCAGTTCGCGCAGGTGCACCGCTCCGTCGTCGTGAACCTGCGCGCCATCGATCACGTGCGCCGCCACGACAACGAGACCGCCGAGATCCACCTCAAAGGCCGCGACGACGTGTTGCCCGTCAGCCGCAACTACGTGCATCTCTTCCGGCAGATGTGAAGCGCCGAAGTATCATCCCGCCCCGAGAGGAGCATCACTTGGCAGGACTGCGAAGGGGCCGCGTTTCACGCCTGGTTTTCTCTTGCATCGTGCTCGCGCTGCTCGGACGTTGCGCGCACAGCACCGCGAGCACCGCTGTTCCGAGCGCGAAGATCGACGGCTGCCTCGCGGACGCGTCGTGCACGCGGGAAGTGCCGTGTCCGGACGCCGAGGTGCCGATGAAATGCTATGGACCTCTGCAGGCGCGTTTCTGGTGCTGCTGGATCGATCCGTACCGGCGCACGCAATCCGGCGCGCAAGGCGCAACGGTCATCAGAGTGATCAACGGCGATGCGCATGACTCGCTTCGTTCGGCGCAGTTTTCCGCGCGGAGCGGGCGAAAGGAGATCGGCTCGGAGTGCCTCGCGGCAGGCGAATCGCGCGAATGGCAGGCGCCTCCGCGCGCGGCGCGATCCACGATCCGCGTGCGCGTCTTTGCCGATGCAGCGTGTCGCGGCGAGATGCTGTTCGAAGGCAGCGTCGAGAGCAGCGCCGGCGCGCTGCTGTGGTTCCACGACGGCCATTTCCGCCTCGACGGCTGACGGCCTCTCATCGAAAGTACGCCCGATCCAGCGCGCGGTACTGCACCGCCTCGGCCACGTGATGCGACGCGATCGACTCGGCGCCTTCGAGATCGGCGATCGTCCGCGCGACTTTGAGGATGCGGTCGTGCGCACGGGCGGAAAGGCCGAGGCGCTCGATGGCGGTGATGAGGAGGCGGCGTGAGGGAGCGTCGGACTGGCAGAAGCGGCGGATGTGGCGCGGGTTCATCTCCGCGTTGCAGACCAGCGCGTTGCGGCGGAAGCGCTCGCGCTGACGCTCGCGCGCCGACTCCACGCGCGCGCGGATCGACGCCGACGACTCGCCCGGCTCCGTCGACGCGATCTCCTCGCCCGCGAGCGCCGCGACTTCGACCTGCAGGTCGATGCGATCGAGCAGCGGTCCCGAGATCTTCGCGAGATAACGCGAGATCTGCAGCGGCGTGCAGAGACAGTCGCGGCGCGGATCGTTGAAGTAGCCGCACGGACACGGATTCAGCGCGGCGGCGAGTGTGAAGCGCGACGGGAACGTCACCGTGCGCGCCGCGCGGGCGATCGTCACGAGGCCGTCCTCCATCGGCTGGCGCATCACCTCCAGCGTCTCGCGGCGGAACTCCGCGAGCTCGTCGAGAAAGAGCACGCCGTGATGCGCGAGGCTCACCTCGCCCGGGCGCACCGGCGCGCCGCCGCCGGCCATCCCCGCCGTCGAGATCGTGTGATGCGGCGCGCGGAACGGGCGTCGCGTGAGCAAACCTCCGCCCGCGGAAAGCACGCCGGCGACGGAATGGATCTTCGTGGCGACGATGGCCTCGTCGAGCGTGAGACGCGGGAGGATCGTTGCGAGCCGCTTCGCGAGCATCGTCTTTCCGGCGCCGGGCGGGCCGATCATCATCACGTTGTGGCCGCCCGCGGCCGCGACTTCGAGCGCGCGCTTCGCCTGCGCCTGCCCGCGCACGTCCGCGAAATCGGCGGCATCCGTCGTATCGACTTCCGGCGCGAACGACTGCGCCGGCGAGAGAGCGTGCTCGCCGCGCAGATGCTGCAGCAGCGCGAGCAGATGCGGGGCGCCGACGACATTCACGCGCGGCACTGCCGCCGCTTCGTTCGCGTTTGCAGCAGGCACGATCAGCTCGCGGATCGCGTCGTCGTGCGCGAGCGCCGCCGAGATCGCGAGTGTGCCGCGCAGCGGCGCGAGCGTGCCGTCGAGCGAGAGCTCGCCCGCGAAGATGCGGCCGGACACGTCTTCGTCGCGCAGGAGCTCGTGCGCGTGCAGCATGCCGATGGCGATCGGCAGATCGAAGCCCGAGCCTTCCTTGCGGACGTCCGCGGGCGAGAGGTTCACCGTCACGTGGCGCGACGGCAGATGCAGCCCGCAGTTCGCGAGCGCGGAGCGGACGCGCGAGTACGACTCGCGCACCGCGGGGTCGGGCAAGCCGACCAATGTGAATCCCGGCTGTTGCGATTGCCGGGCATCGACTTCGATGACGATGCGGACGGCGTCGATGCCGAAGGTCGCAGCGCTCCATACTTTCGAGAGCATGGTGTGCGACCGATGACCAGAAGTTCGTTCCCCGCCCGCGAGTATCCCTCGGCGTACGACGCATTGCAACGCCGCTCCGTATCAGCCTCGATGCGTACGACGCTCGCGCTGTTCGCGGTCCTCCTCCTTGCCGCCGGCGCGAGCGCCGCATGCCTCGACAACGGCCACTACACGATGGTCGCCTCGCCGTCGCCGCTCACCGGCACCGACTATCCGTACACCGAAGACCTCGCGTCGCGTCCCGACCAGCTGCCGATCGGCGACGGCCTCGTCGTCGCGTACCACGACGATCTGCGCTGGACGAAAGTCCAGAGCGGCTGCGCCGACTCCGGCGAGCGCAACGTCATCGCGTCGACCGACGTGAACCTCCTGCTGCGCGCGTCGTTCGACCTCGCGTACGCGTCGCGCGACACCGCCGTCGACGGCACGCGCTACGAGGTGCAGCTGCGGCTCGACGATGCCGTCGTGCTCGACGAAGTGCATCCGCTCGCCGCGCCGTATCCGCGTTCGCAGCGCTTCGGCACCGTCGTGCGCAACGTCGCCGCCGGCGTGCATCGCTACTCGATGTGGCTCCGTCTCCTCGACGGTCCCGACACGAACCGCGTGACTCTCGGACTGCAATGGATCACCGCGCAGGGCGTCCCGCGCATGTATCCGACGCTGCACGCGAGCCGCGATGCGCAACGCGTGACGGAGACGTGGACGCCGCTGACGGACGAGCTGCCGCTCGCCGCGCTGCAGGCGCTCGATCTCGCATTCGTTTCTTCGATCGACGTTGCACGCGCCGACGATGACGCGAAGCTCGTCGTCGCGTGGTCGGTCGATCGTCGCCGCATCGACGGACGCGCGCTCACGCTCGCCGCAACCGGCACGCTCTTCGATCAGCGCCCGCGCGTCACGCGCGGCATCCACACGCTGCGGCTCTGGGCGCGCACGACGCACGGTACGATCGATCTCGCGGACATCCGCGCGAACGCGATCGCCTTCCCGCTCGTGCGCGGCCGCGTCGTGCCGCTCATGGAAGCGCGCGACGCAACGCCGCTCGAAGTCACGGGACTCGGCGACGCCGTGCAGCCGGAGACGATGGTTCCGATCTGCGGGCGCTGGACGAAGCTCCTCGACTTCGACACGCGGCCCTCCGACGGCGACTTCTCCTGGCTGCTGCACGGCTACGTCGAGCTGTCGCGCGCGATCGGCAACGGCTACATCCAGATCGGCATTCAGGCCATCCGCAGCCAGGCCGATCCCGACTCGCATGGCAACATCGAGCGCACCGACATGGGCATCCTCCAGGCGCAGGTCGAGCCGGGCGGCACCGGCGTCTCCTTCTACGGCGACTGCAGCGCGTGGGGCAACAGCGGCGGCACGCACATGTCGCTCTGGATCCGCCTGATCGAAGGCTGCAACGACGCGCCGTTCGGCGGGACGCTCTCCGTCGGAACGCGCTGGGTGGCGATCAAGCTGTTCCCGTCGTCGAATATCCACATCCCCTGACCTCCTTTTGGACGTCCAATAATTCCACCCGTCCTTCCGGAACGTGCATCGTCCTTGAATAGACTCACCGCATGCGTATTGCCGTTCCGCACCACACCACGAAAACCGTTGCACGCCAGAAGGTCGAGCAGCGCCTCGGACAACTCCTCGGACAGTTCGGCGGTCACGCCGACGAGGTGCAGCACGACTGGTCGGGAGACACGCTGCGCTTCAAAGGGAAAGCGCGCGGACTGTCGGTCGAGGGGACGCTCGAGGTCACCGACTCGGACGTCGTCATCAGCAGCAAGCTGCCGCTCATTGCGATGCCGTTCGAGGGAAAGATCCGCCAGGCGGTGGAGAAAGAGGCGGAGTCGATGTTTCGGATGGGTTGAAGCCCGGCTGGCTGACAGGGTCCCGTGCGGTGCAGGTGAGCCCGAGGCTCTGTCAACCAGCGGTTAGTCGACGTGAAGAATCTTCTTCAGGGCGTCGACATTCGGATCGACGAAGAGCCGGCCATCGACTTCGACTGCCGGATCGGATCCGAGGTGATGCGCGTACGTCTTGAACTCTTCCGGGCGCGCGAGCTCGTGCTCGACCCGGAATTGCCTGAGAAACCCCGCCACCAGACTGGTCTTGTGGCGTTTACTGCCGGGGAAGAACCTTACGGTCATCGCCTCCCCTCCCTTCACTGGTATTCGCGATGCTAGTTCGCAAACGTTAGGCCCGTTTCCGGGCGGTGTCAAATAACGTGCACCGAATTTACGCCGGTGCTTCGGCCAGTACCGACTCCCGGTACTGAATCTCGTATAAACGGCGATAGAGCCCGCCGAATTGCATCAGCTCGTCGTGCGTGCCGCGCTCGCGAATCTCCCCGTGGTGGAACACGAGGATCGCGTCGGCGGAACGAATCGTCGAAAGCCGGTGCGCGATGACGAGCGACGTGCGCCCTTCGAGCAACGTCCGGATCGCCTCCTGAATCAGCATTTCGGTCTCCGTGTCGATCGACGACGTGGCCTCGTCGAGGATCAGCACGGGCGGATTGAACGCGAGGGCGCGTGCGAACGAGAGCAGCTGCTTCTCGCCGACGGAGAGCCCCGCGCCGCGCTCGCGCACCTGCGATGCGTAGCCTTCCGGAAGCCGCGAGATGAAGCGATCGGCCTGCACGCGCACCGCCGCGGTGCGCACCGCTTCCTCGGAGATCGCCGGATCGCCCAGGGAGATGTTGTCGGCGATGTTGCCGGTGAAGAGAAAAAAGTCCTGCTGCACGATCGCGAACAACCGCCGCAGCGCCTCCGTCTTGTACTCGCGGATGTTGACGCCGTTGACCAGAATCTCGCCGCGCTGCGGCTCGTAGAAACGCAGCAGCAGAGACGTGACCGTCGTCTTCCCCGCGCCGGTGTGGCCAACGAGCGCGATGCGTTCGCCGCGGTTCACGCGGAACGAGACGTTCTTCAAGACCCACTCCGGTTCCGGAGCGTCAGCTCCACGCTCGACATACGCGAACGAGACGTTGCGGAACTCGAGCGACTCGAAGCGCTCGATGTCGCGCGTGCCTTCGTCCTGGATCCGCACCTGCGTGTCGAGCAGCTTGAAGATGCGCTCGGCCGCGGCCATCGCCGCCTGCAGGATGTTGTATTTTTCCGAAAGGTCCGAGATCGGCTGATAGAAGCGCTGCGAGTACTGGAAGAACGCCACCAGCGCGCCGACCGACAGCGTTCCCTGAATCACCTTCCCGCCGCCGTACCAGACGATGAGCGCGAGGCCGATGGTCTCGATCAACTCGATCACCGGATAGAAGACGGCGTAGTAGAAGATCGAGTCGATGTTCGCCGCGCGATGCCGCGCGTTCAGCTCCTCGAATTTCGCCGCCTCGCGAGCTTCCCGGTTGAAGAGCTGCACCGTCGACATGCCGGAGATGTGCTCCTGCAGGAACGCGTTGATCGCCGCGATGCGCGCGCGCACGGCGCGGTATGTGACGCGCGCCCCTCGGCGGAACCAGATCGACACCAGCACGATGAACGGCGTGATCGAGAAGAGCACGATCGCGAGGCGCCAGTTCATCCAGAACAGCACGCCCACGATGCCGACGAGCACGAAGATGTCGCCGAAGATGGCCACGAAGCCGGCGGTGAAGAGATCGTTGAGCGCGTCGACGTCCGTAGTCACGCGCGTCATCAAACGGCCCACCGGATTGCGGTCGAAGAACTGCACGTCGAGCCGCTGCAGATGTCCGAAGATCTGCTTGCGCAGGTCGTACATGATGTACTGGCCCATGAGGTTCATGAGCACCATCTGCGTGTAGAGCACCGTGAAGCCGGCCACGAGCGTGATGAGGTACAGCGCCGCGGCGACGTTGATGCCGGTGAACGAGTCGAAGCTCCAGCCGTGCGCCGTGAGCCACAGGCCGACGCGGCGGCTGACGCCCATCGTCGTCGCGCCGTGCAACGGCTTCATGTAGAGATCGATCGCGATCGCGGTGATGGCCGGTCCGGCGATCTCGAAGCCCGACGAGAGGATCACCAGCAAAACCGACAGACCGGCGCGCAGGCGATACGGACGGAGGTACTGCATCAATCGCCGCGTGAGCCGCGGGTCGAATGCACGCGCGCCTTCTTCTTCGTGTTTCTCGATGACGGCGGCTTCGCTCACGCGATCTCCTCCAGCTCCGCCTCGATCGTCTGCCGGCGATACAGATCGGCGTAGTAGCCGCCGCGCTCGACGAGCCGCTCGTGCGTGCCGCGCTCCACGATGCGTCCGTCGTCGAGCACGATGATGTGATCGGCGTCTTTCACCGACGAGACGCGGTGCGACACGATGAGCACCGTCCTCCCCTTCCGGATGCTCCTCAGCGCGTTGAGAATCCGCTCTTCGGTCTGCGTATCGACGGCGCTCAGCGAGTCGTCGAGGATCAGAATCTGCGGTTCGCGCACGAGCGCGCGCGCGATCGCGGTGCGCTGCTTCTGCCCGCCCGAGAGCGTGATGCCGCGTTCGCCGATGACCGTGCCGAGGCCTTGCGGAAACGCCGCGACGTCACCGGAGAGCCCCGCCTGCTGCGCGGCCTCGTCGACGTCCGCATCGCTCGCATCGGCGCGGCCGAAGCGGATGTTCTCCGCGATCGACTCGGAGAAGAGGAACGTCTCCTGCGGCACCATCCCGATCCAGTCGCGCAGCTGGCGCACGGGAATCGTCTCGATCGGACGGCTGTCGAGGAAGATCGTGCCCGGCGGCGGCTCGAACGCGCGCGTCAGCAATCCGAGGAGCGTCGACTTGCCGCTGCCGGTGCGGCCGACGATGCCGATGGTCTCGCCGTGACGCACGGTGAGATCGATGTCGCGCAGCACGGGACGCGCGTCGTACGCGAACGTGAGATGGCGGATCTCGAGGTTGCCCTGCGGCTCGTCGTCGATCGGCGTCGTCGCGTCGACGATGCCCGGCTGCACGCTCCAGATCTCGTGCAGGCGCTTCATCGACGCCATGCCGCGCTGGAAGAGATTGATGACCCAGCCGAACGCGATGAGCGGCCAGATCATGCGCCCGAGGTAGAACTGGAACGCGACGAAGGAACCGAGCGTCATCGTGCCGGCCACGATCTTGCGCCCGCCCATGTAGAAGACGAGCACGAACATGAGGCCGATCAGCGCGTGCAGCGCGGGATAGAACGTCGCGGTCAACCGGATCAGCGACCGGTTGCGCTCGACGAACTCGTGGTTCATCCGCTTGAAGATCTCGGTCTCCGCGCGCTCGCGGGTGAACGCGCGTACGACGCGCACGCCGGCGAGGTTCTCCTGCACGCGCGCCGAAATCTCGCCGAAGTAGTCCTGCACCGCGCGCGAGCGGACGTGGATCTGCGAGCCGAAGACTTTCACCATCGACGCAACGATCGGTACGGCCAGCAGCGCCAGGAGCGACATCGTCTTCTCGATGCGCAGCATCATGACGAACGCGCCGGTGACGACGAGCAGCGACGAGAGCGAGTGCATCACCGCGGGACCGATGAGCATGCGCACGTTCGAGAGGTCGTTCGTCGCGCGCGACATCAGATCGCCGGTGCGCTGTTCCTGATAGAAGCGCAGCGGCAGCTTCTGCAGATGCCCGTAGAAGTCGTTGCGCATGTCGTACTCGATGTGCCGCGACACGCCGATGATGATCCAGCGTTGCGCGTACAGGAACGCGCCTTCGGCGATGGTGGCGCCGACGAGCATGAGCGCGTAGCGCACGAGGTCCGCGCGCGTGAACTGGCGGCCGAGCGTGTTCACGGCCAGGCCGATGATCAGCGGCGTGAGCAGCGAGAAGCCGGCCGAGGCGATCGTGCAGAGCGCGCCGAGCGCGAGGCGCGTGCGGTAGCGGCCGAAATACGAAAAGAGACGGCGAAGAGGCGTCATGGTCGGGGTTCGATTCTATTGCGCGCGCGCGCTTTCGTCGCGCAGCGGCAGACGTTTCAATTCCTGCAGCGTGATGCGAAGCACGGACCCGAGCGTGAAGCCGGTCGGAAAGCAGTGCGGCACGCGTACGCCGGCGCCGACGAGCTCGAGGAAATCGAGCGGCGGCCTGCGCCGCGCCAGCACGTACAGCAGCTTGCGGGGCAGGTCTTCGCGGTCGTCGACGTTGAGATGCAGCGGCTGCAGGTAGTAGCCGAAATGCATGTCGCGCAGCGCCGGCGTGCCGCCCGCGAACTCCGGCAGCGTAACGCTGAGCGTCAGCGCGCCGAAGATCCAGTTCTCCTGCGCGAACTCGCCGCGCCAGAAATCTTCTTCGTCTTCCGAGAGATGCTCGAGTCTCACCGGAGTCGAAACGGCGCGCGCGCCGCAGTCCTTCCCGTTAGGGAACCTAGGGAACGAGGAACAGCGACGCGATGCGCGCCGCGACGAGCACCGCCGCCGCGACGTAGAGCGCGAGCGGGATCGCGCGCTGGTCCTTCGTCCGCTCAGTCTGCGCCATACGGCACCTCCCGCCGCCGGAACGCGAGGCACGCGAGCAGCAGCGCCACCGCGGCGTTCGACAGCACCATCAGCAGCCAGTCGCGATCGAGCTGCGGCGGAACTTCCGGAAAGAGATTATGCGCGACGACCTCGACGCTCTGCTCCACGATCGGATGCGCGGTGAGAAATGCCCCCGCCGCCGACGGCATGCTGCGCGTCATCGCCAGAATGCCGCCGAACGCGGAGAGGCCGATGTCGAGCGCGACGTAGATAGCCACGTTGAAGTACGCACGCGTCACGCTGCCGAAGAGCGCGAGCAGCGAGCACGCGAGGATCGCGGCCACGCAAACGTTGACGAACACGCTCCCGACGATCGACAACCCGAGCGCGCGTCCCCACAACGTGCGGCCGACGACTTCCGCAATCGCCGCGAAGGCCGCGGCGATCCACACCGCGAGAGTGATGCCGGAGACGCGCGACACGAGGTACACCGCGCGATTCACCGGCTTCACCAGAATCAGCTGCAGCGTGCCCGACGAGAACTCCGGACCGATCGCCGCCGAGCCGGTGACGATCGCGAGCAGCGCGATGAGCGACGGCCAGAACGAGCCGACGCGCACGAACGTCGACGACGCGAATCCGAACAACACGACCAGCGCGACGTACGCGAGGTAGCCGGCGTTGCGCAGATGTCTGCGCAACGTCTCCCCGATCACGACCCCGTTCACGCTTCACCTCGAAAGATCCGCTCGAGATCGGCGGTATGCCGCCGCACGTCGACGACGCCCGCGCCGCTCTCGACGAGCTCGCGCACGCGCGCGGCGATGCCGGCCATCGAGTCGACGCTGACGATCGCGACATCGTTCTGCGGCGCGGCGCCGGTGATGCGCGCGACCGCGTTCGCGTCGTACGAGCCCGCGAGCAGCGTGATCGCGACGACGATGCGGTCGGCGTGGCGCAGCGTCTCGTCGCGCGTGATGAAGCCGTTCTTGAGGAACAGCACGCGGTCGCAGACTTTCTCCACTTCGCTCAGCTGGTGCGAGTTGAGCAGCACCGCGGCGCCGCGCGCCTTCTGCTCGGCGATGAGATCGCGCACGAGCAGCACGCCGTTCGGGTCGAGTCCCGACGTCGGCTCGTCGAGGAAGACGTATGCCGGCTCGTGAATGAGCGCCTGCGCCATGCCGATCCGCTGCAGCATGCCGCGCGAATACTGCGAGAGCCTGCGATCCGCGGCCGCCGTCAGCTCGAGTCGTGCGAGCAGCTCGCGCACGCGCTTCTCCACGTTCGCGCGCGGCACGCCGGCGAGTCGCGCCATGTAATGGAGGAAGTCGTAGCCGGTGGCGCGGCGTCCGAAGTTCATCCGCTCCGGCACGAATCCCGTCCGGCGGCGGATGTCGAGATCGTCGTTCGCGCGGCCGTCGAACGCGATCGTGCCCTCGTTCGGTGTGAGGAAGCCGAGGAGACACGACATGAGCGTCGTCTTGCCCGCGCCGTTCGGACCGATCAGCCCGACCACTTCGCCGGGCGCGAGATCGAGATCGATCCCCTTCAGCACCTCGTGCGTGCGGAAGGACTTGCGCAGCGCGCGGATCTCGACGCCGCTCATGACTTGCGCGCGCGCAGCGCGGCCAGCAGTTCGTCGACTTTCGTCTGATGGAAGGCGTTCACGCGCGCCTGCAGCTGCTCTTCCGCCGCGCCGCCGGGATCGTCGGTGTAGAGCTTCTTCAACTCGCCGCCGAGGTACACCTTCGTCTCGATGCGCCACGCGGGACGCTCGAAGAACTCGGTCTGGATGGTGAGCTTTTTCTCGCCGACGTCGAACGCATCGAGACGGCCCATCGGCGGATTGTCCACGCGGAAAGTCTACCAGCCGGACGCGGCCGAACCGCCCTGTATCATGGGCGCATCGAATCCATCACGGACTATCTCCGCGCCTGGGAGCAGGGGGATGACCGCGCGCTCGAGCAGCTCGTGCCGCTGGTTTACGCGGAGTTGCGCGCGATCGCGGCGCGGCAGCTCGGCGCGGAGCGGCCGGGGCATACGCTGCAGCCGACGGCGCTGGTGAACGAGGCGTATCTGCGCCTGCGCGGGCTGAATGGAGTGCCGTGGCACGATCGGACGCATTTCTTCGCTATAGCGTCGAGGATCATGCGAAGACTGCTGGTCGATCATGCGCGCGCGCGAATGGCGCAGAAGCGCGGCTCGGAGGCGCCGAAGGTCGTGGTGAGCGAAGGTCTGCACGACGCGCTCGCGCCGTCGATGGACGCGGCGGAGCTCATCGATCTCGACCGCGCGCTCGACGAGCTGGCCGCGGAGTCGCCGCGTCTCGCGAAACTGGTCGAGCTGCGCTTCTTCAGCGGGCTTCCGATCGAAGAGGCGTCTTCACTCCTCGGCTGTTCTCCACGCACGGCCAAGCGTGACTGGGCATTCGCGCGCGCCTGGCTGCTCAATCGCCTGAGCGCCGCGCCACCATGATCGATCCGACGGTTCCGCAACCAACGCCGCTCGTCTCGTACTTTCAGCGTCTGCACGAGCTCTTCGACGCGCTGGTCGATCGTCCTGCCGACGAGCGCGAGGCGGAGATCGCGCGCCTCGCCGCGGCCACGCCGCAACTCGCCGACGATCTGCGCGCGCTGCTCGAGCACGCGGAGCGGAGCGACAGTCCGCTCGATCTCGCCGCCGTGCGCCTCGCCCTCGAAGACGAGGCGCCGCTGCCGCGCATCCCCGGCTTTCACATTCATCGCTGCATCGGCCGCGGCGGCAGCTCGACCGTTTACCTCGCCGATCAGGAACACGCCGAGTTCACGCGTCAGGTCGCGCTCAAAGTCGTCGACCGTCCGTTCGATGCGGGCTCGATCCGCAGCGTGCGCGAAGAGCAGCGCATCCTCGCGCGGCTCGAACATCCCGGCATCGCGCGGCTGTACGACTCCGGCCTCACGCCGCTCGGCCAGCACTGGCTGGCGATGGAGCACGTCGAAGGGCAATCGATCCTCGCCCACTGCAACGCGCGCCTGCTTACCGCGCGCGCGCGCATCGAGTTGTTCCTCACCGTGCTCGACGCGGTGTCGTACGCACACGCGCGCGGCATCGTGCATCGCGACCTCAAGCCGGCGAACATCTTCGTCACCGCGCGCGGCGAAGCGCGCCTGCTCGACTTCGGCATTGCCAAGCTGTCCGATCCCACCGATCAGGACGAGACGCGCACGCTGCAGCGCGCGCTGACGCCCGCGTACGCGAGCCCCGAGCAGATGCGCGGCGACCGCACCGCCGTCGCCTCCGACATCTATTCACTCGGCATCGTGCTCTACGAGCTCCTCGCGGGCGAGCTGCCGCGCCTCGGCGCGACCGACGAAACGCAGCCGCTCCCGCCGTCCGTGGTGTTCGAGCGGCGCAGCCTGCGCGGCGATCTCGACGCGATCCTCAACAAGGCGATGCGCGTGCGGCCGGATGATCGCTACGCCACCGTGACGGCAATGGCCGCCGACCTGCGCAACGCGCTCGACGGCGCTCCGGTAACGGCGCGTCGCGGCGAACGCGTCTATCGCGCGCGGAAGCTCGTGCGACGCCACCGCGCGATCGTGGCCGTCGCCATCGCGTTGTTGCTCGTCGTCGCGACGTGGCAGCTCGTCACCCGCTGGCGCGACGCGCGGCCGAACAACGAGATCGCGATCTTTCACGACGCGCAGCCCCTCGGTCCGGAGACGCGCCGCTTGCTGCGCGATGGCGCCGACCGGCTCGCGCGGTTCGACGGCCTCGGCGCGCGCGACAGCTTTCGCCGCGCCGCGGCGTCGGCGAAAGGACAAGTTCCCGGCGAAGCGCTGGCGTGGGATGGCGCGTCGCGCGCCGAAGCCCTCCTCGGCGAAGTCGGTCGCGCCCACGACGCCGCACGCCGCGCCGGCGCGTTGATCGCCGGTCACGCGGACGCGCTGCCGGAAGGCGAAGCGGAGCGCTTGCGCGCGCGCGCCCTCGCGGCGAATCGCGAATGGAACGCGGCCATCGCCGCGCTGGAAGGCTCGTTCGGCGCGCAACCGGAGCGCGTCGACGTCGGACTCGAGCTCGTGGCGACGCTGCTCGCCTGCGGCCGCACGGACGCCGCCGACACGGCGCTCGGCCGGCTGACGCAGATCGCGGCGAGCAACGGCGATCCGCGCATCGACCTCATCGAAGCCGAGGTCGCGCTGCAGTTGTCGGAGTACCAGCGCGCCGCCGCCGCGGCCTCGCGCGCGCGCAAACGCGCGGAGAGCCTGCAGGCGGTCGCGCTCGTGCAGCGCGCGTCGCGCATGCACGCCGAGGCCATCGGGCTGCTCGATCGCCGCGACGACGCGCGTCGCGAGCTCGACGCCGTCATCACGCGCAATGAAGAGCTGGGACTCGCGCGGGAAGCGGCGGCGGCGCAGTTGAGCCTCGCGTTCGTCGCGCTGCGCAGCGTGAACGCGCAGGAAGGGCGGCGCATCCTCGAGGCGGCGCGCGCCGGATGCACGAGCGCGGGCGATCCGCGTTGCGCGATCACCGCTCGCGCGCTGCTCGCGGTCATGGACGGCATGGAAGGCAAGCTCGCGGAAGGGATTCGCGCGGCGAATGCGGCCCTCGCGGACACGCGCGCGATCGGCGACCGCTGGTGCGAAGGCTACGTGTTGTCGCAGTTGCACGTGCTCTACAACTGGGCCGACGACTCCGCCGCCATCAAAGCGATCACGGAGCCGCTGCTCGCGGCGTTGCGCGACTCGGGAAATCGCAAGGCGCTTTCGCTCACGCTCACGAATCTGTCGCTCGTCGCCATCGAGGCGCTCGATCTCGAGAAGGCGGAGGAGTATCTCGCCGAGGCGGACGGCCTATCGCGCCGCGTCGGCAGCCAGCTCGCGAACGCCTCGCTCGATCGCGCGCGCGGCTATCTCGAAGAGACGCGCGGAGACCTCGACCTCGCGCGAAAGAGCTACACGACGGCGCTCGACAAGGCACGCCAGGCGGGCGTCGGCTGGAACGTCGGGCAGTACAACGCCGATCTCGCGGGGCTCGAGGTCGCGGCCGATCGCCCGGAGCCCGCGGCCGAACGCGCGCGCGACGCGATCGCGGCGTTCACCGCCGTCGGCGACAAGCAGATGGCGGCGACGGCCGAGGGTGCGCTGGCGTGGAGCGAGGCGCGGCAAGGCGACGTCGCCGCGGCGCAGCGGCGCGTCGCGGCATTGCAGCACGTGTTCTCCGACGACGGCTCGGAGACCGCGCACTTCACGCTGCTCGACATCGAGGCACACGTCGCCGCGGCCAGCAAAGACTGGCGGCGCGCGATCGAATTGCGACGCGAGATGGTGCGCATGGCCACGTCGTGGGGCTCGCGCGGCGTCATCATCCAGCAGAAGACGCACCTCGCCTTCGCGCTGCACGGGGCCGGCGATCGCCGCGCACTGAAAGCGCTCGTCGCCGAGATGATGCCCGAGGTCGAGAGCCACGGGTTGCGCGGCATCGCGCGCGAGCTGCGCGCGCTCGTCGCGGCGTCCTGATCGGCGGCCGCTGGCCCTTTTTTCTTCCGTTCCTCGCTTCTGTCTGTAAACCAGTACGGAGGAACAGATGAATTTCTTGAGGGCAGTGCTGATCGCCATGGTCGTCGCCGTTCCGGTGCACGCGCAGTTCGCGACGTTCTGGAGCGCCGAGGAAAACCAGCTCGACATTCCGGAAGGCGGCCGGGTGAATACGATCGCGGTCAGTCCATTCGACAGCAATGAGATGTTCGTGACGTCGGAGAGCGGCGGCGTGTTCAAGACGATCGACCGCGGCGTGCACTGGCAGCACGTCGACAAACTGCGCACGCTCTTCGCGCAATCGGTCGCGTACTTTCCGTCGATCCGCGGCGTCGTCTTCGTCACGGCCAAAGCCGATTTCGGCTTCGACGCCGGCGGCGTCTGGCGCACGGCCGATGGCGGAGACAATTGGGTGCACGTTCTGAAGACGACGCCGGGCGATACGAATCGTCTGAGCGCGTACGAAATCTCGATCTCCAAGGACCTCGTTCACGTTGCCTCATCGCGCGGCTTGTACACGGGCTGGAACGACGGTTTTGTGTGGGGACTGCTTCCGGTATTCGACAGCGGCGACCCCACCATTCTGTCCGTGCTGGTGCAGGGATCGCGCATTTACGTCGGCGGTCCGCAAGGCGTGCGATTCATGAACGTCAACGATCCGTTCTGGCAGAGGCCGATCGGTGGTCCCGCGGCCGTGACCGACATGCACGCGTTCGGCGGCTCACCGGATCAAGTGCACGCATACGTCGTCGACCAATACAAGGAGCTCTGGGTAACCCAGGACTTCGGCCCCCATTGGACGAACATGCCCACAACCAAAGGGACGGACGGTTGCAGCGGCGCCGCCTTCATTAAGGTCGTCGAATTCACAGCGGAAAATCCCATCCCACCGGCATCAGGCCGCTATCGCAGGCTTTATTACTCGAACCGCTGTGATTTCTATGCCGCGACCGCGCAGATCGACACGGACGGAACCGTGCACTATCCGCGGTTCGTCAGTGACTGGAGACAGGAATCCGTCGATCACAACGGCCCGCGCCATCTCGGCGTCATTCGCGACACCGCGGTGTTGCTCGGCACGAGCGGCGGTCTGCACAGAGCGATCGCGCCGGACACCTGGCAATTCATCGGCGGTGGAAAAACCGGCGGCTACAACGCGCTGCAGATCAACGAAGTCAAAGGACAGCGCGTCGGCGACCGCAGGACCGATCTCTACATCGGGACGCAGGACAACAATCTCTGGGCCTGGAGCCTCGGCGACAACAGCCTCACCGCGCTGCCCTCCGAAGCTCACTACCTGGAAATGCCACGCACCGTCGACTCATCGTCGGACTGCAAGATGACCTTCGCATTGAACGGCGACCGCTTCAAGTCGGGCCGGTGGTTCGCGAACCTCGCCTCGTGGGCCGACGCGCCGTCGAGCCGCAAACAGGCGCCGGCTCTGATCCGCGAATCGAATTACGTGCAGAACGTCATGCGGACGCATACCTCGCCCAACGCCGGACTCGCGGCGACGGATCAGTGCGGGAAGGACTGGAGCACGTTCGCGGTCTTCAGCGAAGAGCCGCGCGATCTGCCGCGCCTCGGCAGCGCGGGTGATCTCGTCGATCCACTGTCGCTGGTGGTGATGTATCAACCGTATCGTCGCAACAACGGCGGCGAGGCGAGCCGGCTGATGCGCATCTGGAAGCCGATCTCATCGAACGCTCCCGCGACCGTCGCGTATGCGGCCATGAACGGCTTTGGAGGCTTGGGCATCAATCTCACGCACTTCGGCGGCTATCGCGTATACGGCGTCGACTCGCGCGATCCGCTGCATCTCATCGCGCCGGACGTCGTCAATGCGCAGTTGATGCAGAGCGCCGACGGCGGCGAGAACTGGAGCGCGATGCCCGCACAGCTCACCGATCTCGCCACCGAACACGGGCACTATCTGTTCCGCACCGACCTGCTCGGAAGCCATCCTGGCCCCGGCAACGTGTTCCCTGAGGTCACGGCCATCAGCTTCAGCCCGCAGGACCCGCGGCTGGTGCTGATCGGCACGAGCCAGACCGGCATCTTCGCGTCGATGGATCGCGGCGATCACTGGTGGAAGGTTCCGAACAGCGAGAAGGTGACGTATGTGACGTCGTTCTTCTGGGACAACGCGAACACGGTGTACGTCTCGACGTACGGCCGCGGCCTCTGGAAGCTGCGGAACCGCCGCGTCGCGGCGTCGTTCGACGACAACTGCAGCGGCTGCGACGTCGTGTCGAATGCCGGCTCCGGCCGCCCGCCCTTCGACGGCAGCGTCCTCGCCTTCGACGGACAGGTTCTCGGCGTACGCACGGAGAAAGGCCAGTTGCGCGAAGTGTTCGTCACGCCCGGCACGTCGGTGCTGCTCACCGGCGACGTGAGCAACGCGCACGACGAGATCGCCATCACGGAGAGCGAAGGCCGCGACGCCTACGAGCCGCTGCCGCAGCCGAAGAGCGGCATCGTCGCCGGCGTCGTCTTCACGAAAGACGATCAGCTCACAGGAACCGTGTTCGCTGCGTCGACGATGAGCCTTGTTCCGCCCGCGTCGACGAAGGAAGTCAAAGGATCGACCGACTCACCGACGAAAGGCCAGCCGTATATCGCGCTGGCGACGTCCACGTTCGACGGCACGTCGAGCGCCGCGCCGCGGGAGACGTTCGAGCTGTCCGCGAGCAACTTCGCCGCGGGCGCGCGTTACGAAGTGCTCGTCGACGATGCGCTCCTCAAGGGAACGTTCACGGTGGACGCGAGCGGTTCGTTCACCGCGAAACTCACCGCGCCGCCGGAGCCCGGCTACCACAGCGTCGCCGTGCGCCTCGCCGTCGATGCCACGGTCATCGACAGCACGACGTTCGTCGTGAAGTACCGCAACTGAGCTCGCACGCGCGCCGGCGTCGATGCGACGCCGGCGCGCATTCGCTCGTCACGATTTCGGTGGCGGCGGTGGCCGATCCCCTCCAGCAAGACGCCCACTCGAGCCTTGTGCTAATCTGACGTTGGTCCAGATTTCCACAATAACGTCGTTCAACACGGAGGGAGAGGCTCATGCTCCGTACACGCATCTTTGCGTCGGTACTTCTATTTGTCGCAGTCTCCGCGGCTGCTTACGAACGGCCGCTCACCTTCGAGGCGAACCGCGGGCAGTTCGTTTCCGGTGTGCTCTATGCCGCGCGCGGTCCGCAATACTGCGTCGCGGTCGATCGCAACGGCGCGACGCTGCATCTCGATGACGCCACGCTGCGCCTGCAATGGATTGGCGCGTCGGCGGGCGCGCGCATCGAGGCCATCGACGAGTTGGCGGCGAAGTCGAGCTACTTCCTCGGCAACGATCCGTCGTGGTGGACGCACAACATTCCGAACTACGCGCGCGTGCGCCAGGCGAACGTCTGGCCCGGCATCGACGCGATCTACTACGGCACCGGCGCGCAGCTCGAATACGACCTCGTCGCCGCGCCGGGCGCGGACCCGTCGCAGATCGCGCTGCGTTTCCGCGGCGCGCAGCACGTCGCGCTCGATGGCGATGGGCGTCTTCATCTGCGCGTCGGCGGCCGCGACGTCATTCAGAACGCGCCGGTCGCCTACCAGGACGTCGCGGGCGTGCGGCGCGAGATCGATGCGCACTACGTCGTCGACGGCTCGCGCGTCCGCTTCCGGATCGGCGCGTACGACCGCACGCGTCCGCTGGTGATCGATCCGGTGCTCGTCTACTCGACGTATTTCGGGCAGCCCGGCTTCGAGACCTACATCCACTCCGCCGCCGATGCCGCGGGCAACGTGTTCATTACCGCCTATCCCGGCATCAAGGGGCCGAGCACGCTGCAGTTCTCGCCCGGCGGCGGCTCCGACATCTCCATCACCAAGTTCGCTCCCGACGGGCAGACGCTGCTCTTCTCGATCTACTTCGGCGGCACGTCGCTCGAGTATCCGCGCGGACTCGCGACCGATCTCGCCGGCAACGTCTATGTCCTCGGCTGGACATCCTCGACCGACTTCCCGATCGTCAACGCCGTCCAGCCGGTGAACGCCGGCTGCAACGAGCTGTTCGTCTCGAAGATCTCCGCCGACGGCTCGCAGCTTCTTTACTCGACGTACTACGGCGGCTCGGGCTGCGAGTTCGGTGGCGACGACATCGCCGTCGACGCGCTCGGCCAGGCGGTCGTCACCGCGCAGACGAATTCGACCGACTTCCCCGTCGTGAACGCGTATCAGCCGGTGAACACCGCGGGCACGACCGGCGTGGTGTTCAAGCTGAACGCCGCGGGCAACGGCATTCTCTTCTCGACCTACTTCGGCAGCCCGACGAGCCTCGGCGACGGCTTCGGCGTCGCGGCCGATGCGCTCGGCAACAGCTACGTCGTCGCGAGCACCACGGCTTCCGACTTCCCGACGCTCAACGCCACGCAGCCGGCGCTCAACGGCGCGCGCGACGGCTGGATCGCGAAGTTCGATCCGGCCGGTGCGCTGGTCTACTCGACGTACTTCGGCGGCAGCGGCGACGACGAGTTCTACGGCGTGGCCGCGGACGCGCTCGGCAACGCGTACGCCACCGGCATCACATTCTCGTCCGACTACCCCGCCACTCCCGGCGCCTTGCAGACGACGTGCGGCGGCGGTACCGCCGTTCCGTGCAACGACGCCACGCTCACGAAGTTCGATCCGAGCGGAGCCGTCGTTTACTCGAGCTACCTCGGCGGCTCGGGCGATGACGAGGCGTGGGACGTCGCCATCGACGCGACCGGGCGCGCGGTGGTCGTCGGCAATACGCGGTCGAACAACTTCTCGCTCGTGGGCGCGACGCAGAGCGTCCTGACGAGCGTGAGCTGTCCGTTCGTCACGCGCGTTTCGGCCGCCGGCAATGCGACGGACTTCTCGACCTATCACGGCGGCGGATTCAGCGGGCAGGCGTACGGCGACGAAGTGAGCGTCGACGCGGCCGGCAACATCTACGCGAGCGGCGGCACGACGCAGACGGACTTTCCGACGCTGAACGCGCTCTTCCCGACGCTCGCCGGAGGCCGCGACTGCTGGATCGCGAAGTTCGGCGACGTCGTCCTCATCACGCCGTCGCCGTCGGTGCTCGCGGCGAAGGGCGGCGCCAATCACAAGCTCGTGCCGGTCACGCTCGCGTACGGCGATCCATCGGCGTCGAGCGCGCGCCTGACGTCGAGTTCCTCGCCGGCCTGCAGCGTTTCGGTGATGAGCAACGAACCGGTCAACGGCACCGGCGACGGCGACACGTCACCCGACTGGATCATCGTCGATCCGCATCACGTGCAGCTGCGCGCCGAGCGCGCCGGAAACGGCAACGGGCGCGTCTACACGATCAAGGTCACCTGCCCGACCGCGTCCGGCCAGACGACGGTCTCCGTGCCGAAAGACAAGAAGTAACCACGAGGGCGGAAGGCGAAGCGCGGCGCGCTTCGCCTTCCTTTCATCGCGAGGTGCGCACCGGTCACGGTTTCGATGGTGGCGGCGGCGGTGGAGGCGGCGGCACCTCGACGCGCTTCGTGCTCGCGACGCCACGCTCGCGCTCTTCCGCTTCGCGTTTCATCCGCTCGCGCACGCCGCCGTCGATCGTGCGGCCCTCCGGCATCGGCTCGTAGATCGCGCCTTTCGTCGGCGGCGCGGGAGGCGCGGTCACGATCTGGTAGTGATGCGCGATGTTCGCGGAGATGCGCTCGGTGAGATCGGGGAAAAGGTGGTGCGAGAGGTACGAGCCTTTCGCTTTCCAGCCGACGGCCAGCTCTTCGTGCGGATGCAAAGAGATCCAGACGACGGCGTTCACGATCTTCTGCGGATCCTCCATCGCGGCCATGCGCGGCGTGCCGCCGCTGTAGTTCGCGGCGTGCGCCCACCACGGCGTGTCCGCCGCCCACGGCATGACCGTCGCCACCGAGATGCGACCGAGGCGCGCGAGGCGCAGCTCCTCGTTCAGCGCGCGGCCGAGGCTGAGCACTCCCGCTTTCGTCGCGGAGTACGTGGCCTGATACGCGAGCGGCACTTCGCTGTCGACCGAGCCCATGTTCACGACGGTGCCGTAGCCCTGCTGGCGGAACTGCCGGATCGCGACGTAGCTGCCGTAGATGACGCTCTTGAGATTCACGTCGACGAGGCGCGAGTAGTCTTCGATCGGCGCATCCCAAAAGCGGCTGATGACGCCGACGCCGACGTTGTTGATCCAGACGTCGATGTGGCCGAACTGCGTGACCGCGGCGGCGGCGAGCTTCTGCATGTCTTCGATGCGGCTCACGTCCGTCGTCACGACGAGCGGCGTGCCGCCGGCGGCGCGGACCTGCGCGGCCACTTCGTCGAGGAGCTCCGTGCGCCGCGCCGCGAGCACGACGTTCGCGTGACCGCGCGCCAGCTGCAGCGCGATGCCGCGGCCGAAGCCGCTCGACGCGCCGGTGACGACGAACGTGCGGCCGGCGAGGCTCTGCATATCGCGGCTGCTGGGCGACGACGCGCACGCGCCGAGAAACAGCAGCGCGGCGCCGAGAAACACGCGAGGAATCGATCTCATGGCCGTTTGCGCATTGCGCAAATTAAGCCAGCACGAATCGCGTTAAATGAAAACGCGCATCTACCGATCGCGACGCACGCTGCGCCGGCACTTCGCCTCGGCGCGCGACTCGATCTGGCGGACGCGCTCGCGTGAGAGGCCGAGGATCTCGCCGATGTCGCGCAGCGTGAGCTCGTCGTCCTGCAGGACGCCGTAGCGCAGCTTCATGATCGTCTTCTCTTCGAGCGTCAGCGCGTCGACGGCCAGCTGCACGGCGCCGTGCTCGCGGAGGTTGCGGAGGAACGGCAGGCGGTCCTTCGCGACGTCGGGGCTCATGTCATCGCGGCGGTCGCCGAGCTCGTACCAGAAGTGCGGCCACGCCTTCGGGTTCGGGTTCGTGTAGAGCAGCAGCACGGCCAGCTCGCTCTCGCTGATCTCGAGCTTCGCGCAGACCTTCGCGTTCGCGCTGGCGAGCACCGCGGCGACGTTCGCCGGATCGCGGTTGAGGAACGACGCCAGCTCGGCGACGCTCTTCGGGACGTTGTCGCTGACGCCGTGGCGCAGCGTCAGCACGAGCCGTTCTTTCGGCGAGAGCTCGCCCATGTGCGCGAGCAGCTCCTCGCGCCGCGACTGCTCCTGCATCTCGTCTTCGGCGGACGGAATCGTGGTCTGCTCGATGACGTCGGCGAGCTCGGTGTGCGATTCATCGTCGAGCTCCGCGTTGAGCGAGTAGTTGTCCGTGTTCGCCTGGAGCAGCGTCTGGATTTCCTTCACCGTGACGCCCAGGTTCTGCGCGAGCTCGTCGGGCGTCGGGATGTGATTCCCCTCGCTGATCGCGGTGGCGATCGCCTTCTCGAGGCGATACATCAGATTCGCGCGCTTCGGTGGAAGGCGGAACGCGCCGGCCTGTTCGGAGAGCGCGTGGAGGATGGCCTGGCGGATCCACCAGACGGCGTACGTGATGAACTTGACGTTCTTCTCGGGATCGAACTTCTTCGCCGCCTGGATGAGGCCGATGTTGCCCTCGTTGATGAGGTCGAGGAAGAGGACGTTCGCGTTGCGGTAGCGCTTTGCGTACGAGACCACGAAGCGGAGGTTGGCTTTGACGAGCTCCTCGAGCGCGGACTTGTCGTTCTCGCGCACGCGCCGGCCGAGCTCGCGCTCGCGCTCCGGCGTCAGCCGCGGGATCTTGGCGATTTCCTGCAGGTAATGATTGAGGAGGTCGTACGAGTCGTCTCGTTCTTCATACCGCGCCATGATCGAGGAGCGACGATTCTACACGCTCGACACGGCGCCGCGTTCAATGCGGCACCGTGTCGCGCACCTCGGTCACCACTTCGCGCGGACTGCGCGCGAGCTCGCGTGCGACGGCGTCGGTGTCGACCTCGACGCGCACGAGCACCGTGTCTTCGTCATCGTGCGCGAGGACCATCAGGTCGATGCGCTTTCCGTTCGGCGACGGCTTCGCGTAAATGAAACTCCACTCGCCAGTTCGGCGCGACCACGTCTGCACGAGCGGCGAGAATCCGGGGCCGACTTTCGTGCGCATGATGTCGCGCAGGCGTTGCGGATCCGCCTCGCCGCCGCCTTCGTACGTCACGAGCTGGAAGTCGTGCACGCCGGCGGGATCGACCATCCAGACGGCGACGCGCGCCAGTCCGAGGAACGGAATCCACCGGCGGTGGAGTCCGTGTTCGCGGCCGACCGCGTGCGCGACGTCGTCGAATCCGGCGTGCAGCGGCAGCGCGGCGGCGGCGAAGAGCGCGAGCGCGAGAAGCGATCGCTTAGTCATGCGACTTCTCCCGCGCCGAGAACCGCGGAATCCCGAACTCTCCTTCGAGCGACGCGAGCCGATCGATGTCGACCGGGCCGACGATGTTGACGACCGTGAACTCGTGCGGCTCGGCGGAGATGATGACGAGGCCGTTCACCTTGTCGCCGCGCATGTCGGCGAAGATGCTGACGTTCTCCTTCGTGCGGCTGCGCACGTTGACGAGCGGCTTCCAGTTCGCGCCGAGCTGCGAGCGCACGCGGTCGGCCGACGCGCGCGGGTCGTAGTCGCCATCGCTGCCGAAGTCGTAGCTGCGCACGTACACGCCTTCGAGGTTGTGGATCATGTCGCGGACGTTCCGCTGATCCGCGTCGTCGTTGCTGAGAAACTTCGCGGCCATGCGGAGCATCGTGGCGTCGAGCGTGACGTCGACGACTTCATCCGCTTTGTCGGCGAGCCCTGGGAAGTCGAGGTTGATCTGTTGCGCCGCGGCGGGAAACGCGGCGGCGATGGTGAAGACGAGGACGAGCAATCCGGTTTTCATGTTCTTTCTCCTGTGGTTCAGCGTTCCGATCCGATCCCGTGCACCTGCTGCCGCGCGTAGCGCATCTTCGCGCCGGCGATGCGCATGGCGAGCAGCACCTGGTCGCGGGCGTGCTCGCCGCGACGCTGCTCGATGACGTGATGCGCGGTGTAGCCGCCGAGGAGCGCGGCCAGCGTGAGCGAGGCCGCCGCGGCGCGCCACCAGACGGGCCGCACGCGCCGCGCCTGCACGCCTTCGCGTTCGATGCGCTGCATCACGCGTCCGGCGAAGCCGGGAGGCGGCGGCGTGCGCCGCAGCGCGCGGGTCAGATCGCGTTCGAGGTTCATGGTCAGTGACTCTCCAGTTTTCTGCGCAACGCCTGCAGTGCGCGGTGCAGATGACTCTTGACGGTGTTGACGGGCATGCCGACGATCCGGCAGATTTCGGCCGGATCGAGATCTTCCTGATAGCGCAGCGTGACGACGGCGCGCTGGACGTCCGGCAACTCGCCGACGAGCTGGCGCAAGCGCTTGTCGAGCAGCGGATCGGCCGCGTGCTCGCGCGCGGGCAAGTCTCCCGCGTCGTCGAGACTCACGGCTTTGAGCCGGCTGCGGCGCGTGACGTCGATGCAGCGCCGCGTCGCCACCTGCCGCAGCCAGAACAAGAGGTGCGACTCCGACTCGATCGTGGCGAGGTTGCGGTAGAGCTGCAAGAAGACGTCCTGCGCGATCTCTTCCGCCTTGCCGCGGTCGCCGAAGAAGTTCCAGGCCACGCTGTACACCATCGCCTCGTGCGTCTCGATGAGCTCCGCGAAGGCGTCGTGATCGCCGCCGCGCGCTCTCGCGAGCACCGTGGGCATTGCGATCACTTCCGTGGCCATCGCCGTCATGCTGGAGCTATATACGCAGGATTGCGGAATCGGGTGCAGGACGGCCGGAAAAGCGGCCGCGGCGTCCCTCTCATCAGCATCCACGGAAAAGGAGGAACGTCATGCCATCCGCTTACCCGGACATCCACCCTTCTCTCCTCGGCGCGAAGGCCGAGGCCTCCGCGCTCTACCTGCGTCCGGGCGCGGAAACGTTCAGCGCGCGCGCCGCGAAAGCGGTCGTCGCCGCCGCCTCGCCCACCGGCAACATCGTGGCCGTCGGCGTCGGCGAGAAGGTCACGAAAGGGATCGCCACCGGCGTGCGCGCGGTGAAGGTGTTCGTGCGCGTGAAGTTCGCGAGCGAAGTCCTCAGCGACGACGAGCGCATCGCGCCGGCGATCAACGGCGTGCCCGTCGACGTCGAGCAGATCGGCACCGTGCGCGCGTTCCGCGCGGAGACGCAGGGCGTGGTGATGCCGAACCCGCGCATCCGCCGCCGTCCCGCGCAGCCGGGCTGCTCGATCGGCTTCATCGACGACGAGCTGGCGATGGCAGGGACGTTCGGCGCGCTCGTCAAACGCGGCACGAAGCTGTTCATCCTTAGCAACAACCACGTGCTCGCCAACGAGAACCAGCTGCCGGCCGGCGCGGCGATCGCGGAGCCGGGCACGCTCGATCACGGCCGCACGACGGACGCGATCGCGAAGCTCGCGCAGTTCATCGAGCTGAAGCTGCCGCCGCAGATGAACCGCGTCGACGCCGCGCTCGCCGAGGTGACGAAGCCCGATGCCGTGTCGCGCGACATCCTCTTCATCGGCGCGCCGCGCACGCCCGCCGCCGCGCGCATCGACATGATCGTGCAGAAGTTCGGACGCACGACGTCGTATCGCGCGGGACGCGTGATCAGCGTGGCCACGGACGTGAAGGTCGGCTACGACATCGGCGAGCTGCTCTTTGAGAATCAGGTGATCGTGCAGGGACTGAACGGCCAGGCGTTCAGCGCCGCGGGCGATTCCGGCTCGCTCATCACCGAGCGCACGACGAACCGCGCGGTGGGACTGCTCTTCGCCGGCTCGTCATCGCACACGATCGCGAACCACGTCGAAGACGTCCTCGCCGCACTGCGCGTGCGGCTGGCGTAGGAGCGGACGAATGGCCACCGAAGCAGACATCCGGCAACTGAAGCAGCGGCACGGCGCGAGGCTCCTCGAACATCCGAACGTCTCCGCCGTGGGAGTGGAGCGCGACGAAGGCGGCGGCTACGCGCTCACCGTCGACGTCCGCGGCGATGCGCAGGATCTTCCCGAGGAGCTCGAGGGGCATCGCATCCGCTACGTCACGCGCGGTCCGTACACGAAGCAGTAGACGGATACGGTTCAGGGTTCGGTGGTAGGCTGCCGATCATGGCAAATGACACGCTCGACGGTCAGTGGATGGGCGTCTCGCTCACGGTGAACGATCTCGAAAGGAGCGTCGCGTGGTATCGCGACGTCGCGGGCTTCACGGTCGCGCAGACGCACGAGCGCGAAGGGAAGCTCGTCGCGGCGTCGCTGCGTGGCGGCAACGCGCGCATCCTCCTCGCGCAGGACGACGGCGCGCGCGGCGCAAACCGCGCGAAGGGCGAAGGCTTCTCGATCATGGTCGTGACCGAGCAGAACATCGACGCGCTGGCGGATGGAATCCGCGCACGCGGCGGGACGCTGGCCGCGGAGCCGGCGGACATGCCGTGGGGCGCGCGCGTCTTCCGCGTGCACGACCCCGACGGCTTCCGCATCGCGATCTCCACGGACCCGCGACCGCAGAGCTGAGCCCTTCCGTTGCGGCTGCCGTGAACGATGTCCAAGGCAGCCGCACGTGAATCAGTGCTGCGGTTCGGGCGGCGGGGGCGGCGGCATCTCCGGCTGCATCTTGCCGCGGTGGCAGGTCCAGCAGCCGGCGCGCGCGGGCTGTTCGCTCGCCTCGCGCGGGAGCTTGGCGAGGTAGTCGTCGTTGATACGCATGACCATGCGGATCATCGTGCGGGCGACGTTCTTCTCGGGCTTGGTGTCGAGCGCGAAGTCGAGCTTCTGCGGATCGTTCGCGCTCGCGGCGTGGCAGCCGTCGCAGCGCGTGCCGAGGGAGCGGGAGAAGTTGCGCATCGCGGCGATCAGCTCCTCGCGCGAGATCGTGGGCGGGAACACCTGCAGGTTGCGGAACTCCGATTTCGGTTTGGCGGCAGGCGTCGCGGCCGCGGCGGGCGCGGACGTCTGCGAAGTGGTCTGGCAACCGAACACCATCAGCGCGGCAGCGAGGAGAGCGAGCCCGTTTCGTCGCGTCATGCGCGGATCATAACGCGCGACCCCGCATCGCCGTCCAGACCCGCGAGCATCGCGTCGACTTCCGCGAGACGCTGGCGGACGGGAGCGGTGGCGGCGTCGCGCTCGACGACCGTGGCGTGCACGCGCGCGTCGCGCGCATTCACGCGGCGCCACGCGACGATCACGGCGACCGCGATCGTGAGCGCCATGGCCACGAGCACCTCCTGATCGCGGACCTGGATCTCGTCTTCGAGCCCGCGCCATCCGGCGATGAAGGCGCCGGCGAGATAGCCGGCGATGAACGCGACGGCGCCCCACTTCAATGCGCCGCCAAGCGGCGACGGCGCGGTGACGACGGCATCGTGCACGCGCGCGTCCCACTGCGCGAGCTGACCGACGAGGTGCTTCCGCTCGAGCTCGAGCGCCTCGCGTTGCCGCGGACCGAGCGGCACGCGCCCGCCGCAGTACGGACACGTGAGCCGCACGCGGCCTTCGCGATCGACGAGCTCCGCGCCGCAACGCGGACAGTCATTTCGTGCGCGATCGTCGCCGGCGCCGCCGTCTCCCGTCATCGCGCCGATGGTAGCGCGACTTCCCCGCGGTGCACGACCGCTTCGATCGCGCGCGTGTTCGCAATCGACGCGAGCGGGTCTTTCGACAGCAGAATGAGATCCGCGCGCAGGCCCGCGCGCACGGAGCCGAACTCGTGCTCGCGATGCAACGCGCGCGCGGCGTCGTACGTGGCCATGCGCAGGATCGCCAGCGGCGGAATGCCGGCGTCGGCGAGCAGCTGCAGCTCGTCGTGCAGGCTCGCGCCGGGGACGATCCACGGCGTCGGCGTGTCGGTTCCCGCGACGAGATGCACGCCGCGGTCATACATCTTCTTCGTGAGGCCGAGCAGAATCGGCCATGCTTTCTGGCCTTCCGCGAATTGTTCGGGCGTCCAGTCGCCGGTGAAGTTCCCCGCCGTCCAGCTGCGGCGCACGCGCTCGGGCACGAGCGCGAGATCGGGGTTGCGCGTCCAGCGCGGATCGTGGCTCCACAGCTTCGTGTGCATGGCCATGAGCGTCGGATCGACGACGACGTGGTGCTCGACGATCGCGGCGATCATCTCGTCGATGGCGTCGTCGTCGAGATGCTCGAGCCAGTAGACGCGGCCGAACATCGAGTTCGGCATCGCGTCGCGATCGGCGGCGCGGACGTACTCGCGCGACCACGGCGCGGAGTGTTCGAGGCTGTCGATGCCGAGGCGCGCGGCGTCGGTCCAGGTGGTGCGCTGCACGTGACCGATGACGGGCAGGCCTTGCTTGTGCGCCTCGTCGACGGCGATGGCGACGAGACCGGGCGGCATCGACGAGTAGACCTTGATCGCGTCGACGCCGGCTTTCGCCTGCCAGCGGATCTCCTCGCGCACGGCCGCTTCGTCGCGCACGATGACGAACGGCTCGGGATTGAAGTCGGAGCTGTTGAGGATGCGGCCGGCGGTGAAGATCGTCGGGCCTTCGAGCTTGCGCGCGCGCACGAGGTCGCGGAACAGCACGGCGTCGGCGGTCGGCGCGCCGGGATCGCGCACGGTGGTAACGCCGAAACGCAGAAAGAGGCGGAGGTGCTCGAGCGTGGCGGCGCGGTCGTAGCGCGGCTCGATGTCGCCTTTGTCATTGACGATGTTGACGAAGAGGTGCGCGTGCATGTCGACGAGACCGGGGATGACGTACTTGCCGGTGGCGTCGATGACGCGCGCGTCGGGCGGATGGACGACCGTGGCGGAAGGCGCGACGTCGGTGATGGTCTCGCCGCGGATGACCACGTCGACGTTCGGCCGCGGCGGCGCGCCGGTGCCGTCGATGACGGTGGCGTTGTGGAGGATGAGCACCTGCGCGAGGATGAGGTGGAGCATGACTATGAAAATAGTAGGTCGCGCGCGCCGCGCTGGCAACTAGTTTCGTAGTAGGTCAGCGCGCCGCGCGTGCCCATTCGGCGGAACGGGCCAAGTCGCCGGCGCGCTGGTAGGCGATGGCGGCGCCGAGGGCGCTCTCGCGCGGCTCGTAGCCGGCGTCGTAGGCGGCGCGGAACTCCTGCGCCGCGTCGGCGTTGTGGCCACCCCAGAGGAGCGAGAGGCCGCTGCCGTAATGCGCGGCGGCGTCTTCCGCGACGTCGACCGCGTCGACGGCGCCGCGCGCAGGCTGCATGAGCGCGATCGGTGCGAGGAGTACGACGCGGCGGACGAGGAGCGGTGACGCGGCAAGCGTGGTCGCAAGCGCGAGCACGAACGCGGACGCGAGCCGCAGACGCGTGAAGCGCGGCGACGCGTCGGGAAGCGCGAGGAGCGCTTCGACGCGATGGGCGACGCTCGCCGGTTTCGCGATCGCGGCGGCAGCGAACGCATTCGGCCGCGCGCTTCCGAGCACGAGGCGCGCGAGCGCGGCGGCGTACGGTGCGCGGCCGTCGAGGCGCGAGGCGGCGACGTCGGACGCGAGCTCGCACTCGAACTCCATCCGCCGCGCCATCACGAACACGGCCGGATGAAAGAAGAAGAGCGCGCGCACGAGCTGCGCGGCCGCGCGCGTCCAGTCGTCGCGTCGCGCGGCATGCGCGAGTTCGTGCGCGAGGATGCGGTCGCCGTCGGCGCGTGGGAAGCCATCGATGAACGCTTGCGGCACCAGCACCATCGCGCGACCGCAGCCGGCCATCAGCGGCGCGGGGACCGCGTCGCTCACGCCGCAGCCGACCGCGCGTTTGACGCGCATCGACGCGCGCAGTGCGTCGATGCGCTGCTGGAGCTCGGGCGACGGACGCGCGCCGCGCTGCAGCGCGCGCATCCGCGAGTACGCGACGGCGAGGCGGACGAGGTGCAGCGTCGCGAGGGCGAGCCACGCAAGGACGAGCACGCGCGGAATGTTCGATGATGTCGTTGGCGGCGCGGCGCTCGCGACGCGCTGCACGGGCGCGAGCGCGACGCCCAACGACAGCACGGGCAGGAGCAACAGCGCGGCGGTCCAGATCGCGTGGCGCGTCGCGGGCACGCGCGAGCCGCGCGTCGTGAGCCAGGCGATGGCGAGGAGCAGCGGCGCGAGCGCGAGGGAGTTCGCGAGCGCGCCGGCGGCGATCACGGCTTCCCTTTCTTCCGCAGCACCTTCATGAGCGCGCTCACCTCGTCGGGCGTGAGGTCCTGCTCTTCGATCACGTTCAGCAGCAGGTCGTTGTGCGAGCCGCCGAACCAGCGCGAGACGAAGTGGCGCATGGCCTTCCGCCGCACCGGCTGCTTCTGCACGACGGGGCGGTAGACGTACGCCCTCCCCTGCGCCTCGTGCGCGACGTAGCCCTTGGTCTCGAGCACCTGGATGGTCGTGAGGACGGTCGTGTAGGCCAGCTCGTGTTTGGCGAGCGCGCGGTGTACGTCGGCGACCGTCGCGCGGCCGAGGCGCCAGAGCACGTTCATGATGCGCAGCTCGGCGTCGGTGAGCGTCGGACTCGCTTTGCGGGCCATCGGCCGTCGATGTTACTACGGAATTAGTTGATGCGCGCCGGACGCGTGGTGAGCGCCACGATCGGCAGGCCGACGAAGAGCATGTGGCCGAAGAACTGGATCCACCAGCGGATGTTGATCGTCGGCGGCCGGTGCGTGAGAAGCGGAATGACGACCAGCGACATGACGACCCAGATCAGCGGCCCGTAGACCGCCGCGACGGCCATGACGCCGCCCCAGGATTCGACCGCGCGTTGGACCGCCGCGATGCGCAGCACGCCGAAGAGAAACACCGCCGTCCACGCGAATGCGACGCAGACGTGGAGCAGCAGGCCGATGAGCGCGGTGCGACTGCTGCCGTCGAATGCACTCTTTCCGAGCACGACGGACGCGACGCCCTGCCACAGCCGCGTGACCGTGGAGTGGTAGAACGCGACGCTCAGCACGCTCGAGAAGAGGCCGTCGGCGAGCGCGGTCACGAGTCCCGCGCGGAGGAAACGGGCGAGGACATCGCGACGCATCGGCTGCATGGTAGCCTCTTCCGTAGCGAGGTGGTGACGCTCGTTCGCAGCGCGCCGTACGTCCCCGTCACCGACGTCGAGCAGGCCGCGAGTCATTACGAGTCGGTGCTCGGCTTCCGCCGCGACTACGCCGCCGGCTCGCCGCCGCAGTTCGCCATCGTCAGCCGCGACGGCCTGGCCATCATGCTCCGCCTCGTCGACGACACGCGCATCGTGCCGAACGAGCGCCAGGGCGGCACGTGGGACGTCTTCTTCTGGATCACCGGCGCCGACGCGCTGTGCGCCGAGCTCCGCGCGAACGGCGCGGACGTCGTCTACGGTCCGATCGTGCAGCGCGACTACTCGATGCGCGAATTCGCGGTCCGCGACCCCAACGGCTACATCCTCGGGTTCGGCGAGCCGATCGACGAAAGCTAGCTACTCCGCGAGCAGCATGTCGATTTCGGCGAGCCGCTTCCGCACCGGCGCGAGCGCCGCGTCGCGCTCCTGCTGCGTCTGCGCCACGTGCGCCGCACGCCGGTTCTTCCAGCGGCGCGCGTAGAGGAGCATCACGATGAGCGCGATCACCGCCGCGCTGCCGGCGACCGTCTGCTGCTGCATCGCGTCGAGGCTCTCGACGTGCCTGAAGCCTTCGTAGAAACCCCAGCCGAAGATCAGCGCGAAGACGTACGTCGCGCAGCCGCAGCCGCCGGCGCGCAGCAGGATCGGCGAGCCGTAGAGCCGCGCCTTCAGCACCTTCGCTTCCCACGCCAGGACCTGCTCGTTGAGCGTGGCGCGCTCCTGTTCGAGCACGTGCTTCTGGCGCTTCGGAAAGGCGACGCTCGTGCCGCAGAACGCGCACGTCGCGGCGGCGGAGGCGTCGTCCTGGATCTTCGCGCCGCAGTTCGGACAGTCGAGCGTTCCGGCGCCGGCCATGCGGGATCAGTGCGCGGCGACGGCCATGTCGAGCCGGCGATAGCGCTTCGTCTCGGGCAGACAGCTCTTGTGCGTGACGTGGTGCAGGTATTCGTCGCGGAACTTCTTGACCGACGAGATCACCGGACCGATGGCCGCGTCGCCGAGGGCGCAGAGGGATTTGCCGCCGATGTTGTCGGACATGTCGAGAAGCAGATCGGCGTCCTGCGGACGTCCTTCGCCGCGCTCGAGACGATCGAGCACCGACTCCATCCAGTTCGTGCCTTCGCGGCACGGCGTGCACTGGCCGCACGACTCGTGCGCGAAGAACTTCGCCAGACGCCACACCGCGTCGACGATGCAGACGCTCTCGTCGAGGACGATGATGCCGGCCGAGCCGAGCATCGAGCCCGCCTTCATCACCGCGTCGAAGTTGAGCGGCAGATCGATCTCGTCGGCGGTGAGCATCGGCGCCGACGCGCCGCCGGGGATGACCGCTTTCAGCTTGCGGTCGCCGGTGATGCCGCCGCAGTGATCGTAGATGAGCTCCTTGAGGTTCATGCCCATCGGGAACTCGTACACGCCCGGCTTTTTCACGGAGCCCGACACGCAATAGAGCTTCGGGCCGGTGTTCTTCGGGGTGCCGAACGATTTGAACCACTCCGCGCCCTTGTTGATGATGAAGGGCACGCAGGCGAGCGTCTCGACGTTGTTGACGACGGTCGGTCCGCCGAAGACGCCGACGACGGCGGGGAACGGCGGCTTGACGCGCGGCTGGCCGCGGTGGCCTTCGACGGACTCGATGAGTCCCGTCTCTTCGCCGCAGATGTACGCGCCCGCGCCGCGGTGCACGGTGATGTCGAAGTCGAAGCTGCTGCCGAAGATGCCTTTGCCGAGAAAGCCTTTCGCGCGCGCTTCCTCGAGCGCGGCGTCGAGCACGGTCGCGCCGTAGTAGAACTCGCCGCGGATGTAGATGTACGCCATCGGGCAGGAGCCGATCGCGAACGCGGAGATGATCATCCCCTCGATCAGCAGATGCGGATCCTTCTCGATGATCACGCGGTCTTTGAACGTGCCCGGCTCGGACTCGTCGGCGTTGCAGAGCAGGTACGTCGGACGCGGCGCGTTCTTCGGAACGAAGCTCCACTTGTTGCCGGTCGGGAAGCCGGCGCCGCCGCGGCCGCGGAGCTCGGAGTCTTTGACGACCTGGATGACTTCGTCGGGCGTCATCGACGTCACGGCGCGGCGTGCGGCCTCGTAGCCGCCGGCGTCGAGATACGTCGCGATAGCGGTGGAGTCGGGCTTGTCGATGTTCGCGGTCAGTACTTTGATCGGATCCATATCAGTCGAGCCGCGTCACTTGAGCCGCGTGAGCAGCGCATCCATCTTCGCGACGTCCATGTTCTCGTGGTAGTCGTTGTTGATCTGCACGACCGGCGCGGTGCCGCACGACCCGAGGCATTCGACCTCGGTCACGGTATAGAGGCCGTCGCGCGTCGTCTGGCCCGGCTGCACGTCGAGCTTCTCGCAGAGGTGCTCGTAGATGTCGTACGCGCGCGTGACCATACAGCTGAGGTTCGTGCAGACCTGCAGGTGGTACTTCCCCACCGGCCGCTGGTTGTACATGTTGTAGAACGACACGACGCCGAAGACGGTCGCCGGCGCGAGGTCGAGCAGCTCGCCAACGTAGACGACGACTTCCGGCGAGATCCACCCCCACACTTCCTGCGCGAGGTGAAGCACCGGCAGGAGCGCGGCTTCCTTGTTCGGGTAGCGCGTGAGGATGTAGTCGAAGCGCTGCTTCGCCTCGTCGGAGAACTCGACCCGCTTGTTCGGATCGGGAAAGCGTTCTTTCGCGTAGGGATTTTCGGGATGCAGATCGGCCATGTGCGGTGACTACTTCCAATCGAAAGCGTTCTTCTTCCAGACGTAGACGTAGCCGACGCCGAGGAGAAGGATGAAGACGAGCATCTCGCCGAAGACGAACCAGTTGAGGCCATTCGGCGTGCGGGTGGCGTCGCGGTAGATGACGGCCCACGGGTAGAGAAACGCCGCCTCGATGTCGAAGAGGATGAACAGCATCGCGATCTGATAGAAGCGGACGTTGACGCGCTTGCGGTTCTGATCGAGGAGCGGGACACCGCTCTCGTACGGCGCGAGCTTGGCGGGATTGCGCTGGTGCCGGCCGAGGATCCAGTTCAGGCCGAGAAAGAACGCGGCCAGCGCGCCGGCGAGGAACAGCATGATCAGGATCGGCAGGTAACTGTTGGTCATAAAAACGGGCGCAATCCTAGTGCGTGCGCACTGGCATAAGCAACTCGGAGGCCGTGCGCGCTAAGCGACGGATTCGGTGAGGTACTGCATCGCCGTCTCGCGCGAGTCGAAGATCTTGAAGACGGTGTCGAGCTTCGTGATCTTGAGCAGGGCGAGGATGCGGTGCGAGGGCTTGACGAGCGCCATCTTGCGCTGCCGGTCTTCGAATTTCTGCAGATAACCGATCAACTCGCCGAGGCCGGTCGAGTCCATGTAGTTGATCGCTTCGAAATTGATCATCACCGGGCCGGTCTCGTCGTTGAGCACTTTCTCGAGATAGCTGGAGAACTCGCGGGCGCTCTCGCCGAGCTTGATGACGCCCTGGATGTCGAGCACGGTGACGTCCTGAACCCGATTCTTGATGATGTTCATACTGGACGCCGCGAAGTGTACCAGATCATCGCGCACGTTCTGACGCTCCTCCGATGCGGTTGGTGACGAGAGTGACGAGCGACAACACGAGCGCGCCGACGAACGCCCAGACAAAGCCGTGGATGTCGAATCCGGGGACGAGCGCGGCGGTCAGCTCGAGCATGATCGCGTTGAGCACGAGCAGGAAAAGTCCGAGCGTGAGCACGGTCAGCGGCAGCGTCAGCACGAAGAGGATCGGCTTGATGATGGCGTTGAGCAGACCGAGCACCGCGGCGGCGATGGCGAGCGTGATCCAGTTCGGATGGCTGAAGCCGGGCACGAACGTGACCACCACGAACAGCGCGAGCGTGTTGAGGATCCAGCGGACGAGGAGACCCATCGCTATCCCTCCGAAATGTGCACGTCGATCTTACGCTGCGCGAGCTCCTGCATGAAGGCGTCGGGCGGAATGCAGCGCTCCTGCGGCAGCGCGCCGCGCGAGGTCGTCTGTCCCCGCGCCATCATCAGCGCGACGATTGAGGCCGGGAACGCGGTGGTGCGCATCATCGCCGAGAGGCCGGTCTCCGGATCCTGGCGATCGATGATGTCGTAGCGCAGCCGGCGGCCGTCGCCCGCGAATTTCACGCGCACGAGGACGACGTCGGGCTCGTCGTGCGGCAGGTTCTGCACGAGCAGGTCGCCGAGCACGCGGCGCGGCTTGACGGTCACGCCGTCGACCGTCATCGGCTCGCTGCTGCAGAGACCGAGGTCGATCATCGTCTTGAACTTCGCGCAGTGTCCCGGGAAGCGGATCGTCTTGTAGTCGAGCTCTTTCACGTTGCCGAGGAACGTCTCCACGAGCGTCGACGTGCCGCCGGAAGTCTGGAACGCTTCCATCTGTCCAAACGGCGGCGGGAACTCGAGCGACTCGACCTCCGTCATCGACTCGACGATCGTGACTTTGCCATTGCGAATGACGCGCGCCGGCTCGATGTACTCGTTGATGAGCCCTTCGACGGAGAACACCAGCTGGTAGTCGAGCGGCGGACGCGGGTCCTGCGGCAGGCCGCCCACGCGGATGTGCACTTCGTCGAGCTGTTGGAACTGCTGCGCGCCGTGCGCGACGAGCACGGCCACCATGCCGGGCGCGAGGCCGCAGTCGGGGACGATGTTGACGCCGGCGGCGCGCGCTTCGGCGTCGAGCGCGAGCTCGGCGTCGACGACGTCGTTGTTGCCGCCGAGGTCACAGAAGTGCGTGCCCGCTTCGATGGCCGCTCGCGCGAGGCGCTCGTTGAGCCAGTAATTGACGCAGCTGATCGCGGAGTCGTGGCCGCGCATGAGCGCGACGACCGCCGCGTGATCGTTGCAGTCGATCTGCGCCGCGGTGACTTTCGACGGGTAACGCCGCGCGATGTCGTGCGCTTTTGCCGCGTCGAAGTCGGCGACGGTGACGCCGGTAACGTCGGGTTGGGAGACGAGATCGTGAACCGCGCCGAGGCCCATGCGGCCGGCGCCGAGAACAAGCATTCGCATGACGGCGGCGGATTCTATGCGAGGTACTGCTGAATCGACGACATGAACGTCTTCACGTCGATCGGCTTGGAGATGTAGCCGTCGCAGCCCGCCTCGAGGAAGCGGTCTTTATCGCCGCGCATGGCGTGGGCCGTCAGCGCGAGGATGGGGATGCGCTTCGTGCGCGCGTCTTCCTTCATCGCGCGCACGACCGAGAGGCCGTCCATGCCCGGTAGATGGATATCCATGAGAATGAGGTCGGGGGCGTCACCGTCGGCGTCCTGGGTGATGGCCAGCGCTTCCTCCCCGCTCGTCGCCTTCACGATCGTGTAGCCGCCTTCCTCGAGGAGGAACTCGACGAGCTGCATGTTCATGTCGTTGTCTTCGACGACGAGGATCTTCCGCGAGCTCATGTGGGATGCGTCAGTGTAACGCTATCCATTCGGATTGCGGCCGTTCGGCGACGACATGCCCGGCGTCGCCATCGGCATCGTCCGCAGCTGCGGTCCGGCCGGGAAGAACGACGGATCGAGATCGACCTTCGCGCTGCGCTGGAGCTGCGACACCGCTTCTTCCGCGGCCTCGCGCTGGATGGCCTGCGTCAGCATCGGGCGGAGGTCTTCCATCGTCGGCTGCGCGACGCTGAAGATGTGCACGCCGAACTGCGTGCGCACGGGATCGCTGATCTCGCCCGGCTTGAGCTTCGAGACGACGGACGCGATCTCCGGCGGCAGCCCTTCGAGCGGCGTCGCGCCGATGGAGCCACCGCGCGCGGCCGACTGCACGTCGTCCGATTCCGCGCGCGCGACGTCTTCGAATTTCGCGCCGGCGCGGATGCGCTGCGCGAGCGCACGCGCCTTCGCGATGGCCGCGTCGGGCGCGAGCGGGTTTCCGTTGCGCGCCGGCACCTGTCCGCCCTGCGCGGCGATGAGGATGTGCCGCAGCACCACCGCGCTCGTCTTCTGCTTCTCGTACTCGCTCTGCAGCCGCGCGTCGATGCGCGCCTTGACGAGCTTCTCCAGCGCGCGGCTGGCCGTGATCTGCGCGGTGACCATGTCGATCTGCGTGCGCACCTCGGGATCGTTCTCGATCCCCTGCCGCCGCGCTTCCTGTTCGAGCGCTTTCAGTTTCACGAGCTCGTCCGCCATCGCGCGGCGGCCTTGCGGCGACGCATAGAACGCCTGCGCCTGTTGCGGCGCCGCGCGCAGGAACGAGTTGAACTGTTCTTCCGTGATCGGCTCGCCGTTGACGCGCATGACCACTTTGCCGTTCACCGCTTTCTTCTGCGGCGACGGCGCGGACGTTTTCGCCTCGGCGACGAACGGATGCGAATCGATGGGCGGGAGATCGCGCTTCACCATCGCCACGCCGAAGCAGAGCGCGAGGACGACGAGGACGGCGGTGAGAGTGATCGAGAGGTCTTTTTTCAACGGGTACGTCCTTTCAGGAACGATGAACGATCAACGATGAACGATGACTCGCGGCGTGGCAGTCATCGTTCATCGTTCATCTCTCATCGTTCGTCGTTGACGCTCCTCTCCTCTATCAGTATCCTGCGCCCTTGTGAAACTTTTCACGGACTCGTCCGTGAACGTCGCTTCACCGCCCCGCATCCCGGCGCCGGACAGCAGGCGCTCAATCTGCATCGATCAAACAACTTATGGCTAAAGTTACCATCGACGGAATCGAAGTCGAAGTCCAGGATGGAATGAACGTCATCGAAGCCGCGAAAGCGGCCGACGTGCACGTTCCGCACTTCTGCTATCACCCCTCCCTCAGCATCGTCGGCCAGTGCCGCATGTGCCTCGTCGAAGTCGAAGGCATGCCGAAGCTGCAGGCGGGTTGCGCGACCCCGATCCGCGACGGAATGAAGATTCACGTCTGGAACGAGAAGGTCGACAAGGCGCGCAAGGGGCAGATGGAGTTCCTCCTCATCAACCATCCGCTCGACTGCCCGATCTGCGACAAGGCCGGCGAGTGCCCGCTGCAGGACTACTCCTTCAACTACGGCTCCGTGACCTCGCGCTACGGTGAGTTCAAGCGCACGTATCCGGGCATGGACCGCACCGCCATCGGCCCGCACGTCATTCAGAACATGAACCGCTGCATCCACTGCACGCGGTGCATCCGCTTCACCGCCGAGATCACCGGCACGAGCGAGCTGGCGTTCTTCAAGCGCGGCGCGGCGACGGAAGTCGGCGTCTTCCCCGGCACGCCTCTCGACAACTGGATGAGCGCGTGCGTCACCGACATCTGCCCGACCGGCGCGCTGACGCCGCGCGAGTTCCGCTTCGAGTCGCGCGTCTGGAACCTCGACTCCACCGAGTCAATCTGCAACGGCTGCGACGTCGGCTGCAATCTCTTCATCGGACATCGCACCGGCCAGATCTTCCGCTACCGCCCGCGCGTCAATCCCGAGGTCAACGATCACTGGCTGTGCGACTACGGCCGCTTCTCGTACGAACGCTACGAGACCGATCGCGTGGTCGTGCCGAAGGTCCGCAACGAAGACGACTACCTCGGCATCGCCACGTGGGAGGAAGCGCTCGACTCGATCGCGCAGCACGTCCGCGGCGCGGCGAACGTCGCCGTCATCGCCTCCGCGCAGATGACGAACGAGGAAGCGTGGCTGGCGAAGACGCTCTTCGCCGGCAAGCTGAACGCGAAGCTCGGTGTCATGGTCGATCCGATCGGCCCGATCAAGATGAAGTCGCGCACCGACTGGATCGTCGGCGATCAGGCCGGACCGAATTTCCGCGGCGTCAAAGCAGTCATCGGCGACGCGTCGATCGACGAGTTGCTCACGAACGGCGCGAACGGCGTCGACGTCCTCTACATCTGCGACGCGCAGTTCAGCGATCGCGCGAGCGATCCGGCCGTCATCGCCAATCTGCGCCAAGCGAAGTTCCTCATCGTGCATTCATGGGACGCGAACCATCCGCTGACGGAAGTCGCGGACGTCGTCATCCCCGGCGCGATTCACGCGGAGAAAGACGGCACGTACACGAATCTTCAGGGACGCGTGCAGCGCATCCACCAGGCGTTCCCGCCGAAGGGACAGGCCGTCACCGATCTCGAGGCGTTCCGCCGTATCGGCGCGCGCCTCTTCCCGAACGACGAGGCGTTCCGCAGCGCGGACGCGTACGACGTCTTCGCCGCGATTCGTGAGGAGATGCCGCAGCTCGCCGAGGTGAGCGCGTAATGGGTCACGCTTTCGATGCGACCGACATCACGCTCTCGATCGTCAAGATCGCGATCGTGCTGATCATGATGCTGCAGATCACGCCCATCATGGTGTGGGTGGAGCGGCGCGGCAGCGCGCTGATTCAGGATCGGCCGGGACCGAACCGCGTCGGCCCGCTCGGTTTGCTGCAGTCGTTCGCCGACGCGCTCAAGTTCATCCTCAAGGAAGACATCATTCCGAGCGGCGCGCACAAGTGGCTGTACACGCTCGCGCCGGCGCTCGGTCTCTTCCCCGCGCTCACGACGATCGCGGTCGTGCCGTGGGGACGCGGCTTCCTGCTGCACGAGCGGCTGTTCCTCGGGCGCAGGCTCTTCGCCGGCGGCCGCTGGTTCGAGCCGGTCGTCGCGGACGTCAGCGTCGGCCTGCTGGTCGTCTTCGCGCTTGCGTCGCTCAGCGTCTACGGCATCACGACGGCCGGCTGGGCGTCGAACAACAAATACTCGCTCTTCGGCGGCATCCGCGCGTCCGCACAGATGATCTCGTACGAGCTCTCGCTGACGCTCGCCGCGGTGAGCGCGCTGCTCGTCGCGGGCTCGCTGCGGCTCACGGATGTGGTGTGGCAGCAGACGGGATCGTTCGTCCTCTTCAACACGATCAAGCTCCCGGCGTGGAACGTCTTCTCGCCGGCGATGTGGCTGAGCTTCATCATCTTCACCGTCTCCGGATTCGCGGAGACGAACCGTCTGCCGTTCGACTTCGCGGAAGCGGAAGCGGAGCTCGTCGCCGGCTACCACACCGAATACTCGTCGATGAAGTTCGCGCTCTTCTTCATGTCCGAGTACATGGCCATGGGGACGATGTCCGCGCTCATCACGACGCTCTACCTCGGCGGCTGGGACATCCCGTGGTATCACGAGCCGCCGACGTTCCTCGGCTTCATCCTTTCGGCACTCTGCTTCCTCGCGAAAGTGTCGTTCCTCATGTTCGTGTTCGTGTGGGTTCGCTGGACGATCCCGCGGCTCAAGTACGACATCCTCATGCGCATCGGCTGGAAGATCTTCCTGCCGCTGGCCTTCCTCAACATCGTGCTCGTGGCCGCATTCATCGCGGCGGGGTGGATCTGATGGAATTCGCCATCTTCTTCTTCTTCGCCGCCATTGCCGTGATCTTCGCGCTGGTGGTCGTGCTGCACCGCAACCCGGTCGTCGGCGCGCTGTCGCTCGTGGCGTCGTTCTTCGCGCTCGCCGTCATGTACGTGCTGCTCGAAGCGCCGTTCCTCGCCGCGCTGCAGATCATCGTCTACGCCGGCGCGATCATGGTCCTGTTCCTCTTCGTGATCATGCTGCTGAATTTGCAGCACGTCGCCGAGCCGGCCACGCGTCCGGTGCAGCAGTTCCTCGGCTATCTGACGGCGGCCGCATTCGGCATCGGCCTCATTTACTTCGTGCTGAAGTACGCCGTCTTCGCCGCGCTGCCGAAAGGACCGTTTCTCGCGAACGCGCGCGTCCTCGGCATCGACATCTTCCAGGCGTACGTCTTCCCCTTCGAGATGGTGTCGATCCTTCTCCTCGCCGCGATCGTCGGCGCGCTCGTGATGAGCGGCCGCTCCATGAAGGGCGGACGCGCGGCGATCGGCAACGAGGTGCCCCGATGATCCCGACGCACTACTTCCTCGTGCTGAGCGCGATCCTCTTCACCATCGGCGTGCTCGGCGTGCTCACGCGCAAGAACGGCATCACCATCTTCATGTCCATCGAGCTGATGGTGAATGCCGTGAACCTCACGTTCCTCGCGTACGCGCGGCAGTTCCACCAGACCCACGGACTGATCTTCGTCTTTTTCATCATGGCCATCGCCGCCGCGGAAGCCGCGGTCGGGCTGGCCATCTTCATCTCGCTGTTTCATCACCGCGACACCATCGACGTCGACGAAGCCAACCTCATGCATTGGTAAGTGGCGTAAACGTCGCAATCTCATCGGCTACAGGAGCTGATGAGATGGACAAGACCGAAAAGCTCATTGACTGGGAAGAGAACGAACGGGAGGACCGGAACCGCAACGGCCTCAGCGACGACATCGAACCGCCCATTCCGGACATCGCGGCGGGCGCCGCCAACTTCGCGCATCGGCTGAAGAACGATCCACTGGCCGATCCGACGATCAGCGGCGGCGACCTCGACGCGCAGTGGGAAGGCGCGCAGTTCAGCGGGGACGAGTCGGCGGTCAGCAGCATGCCGACGCCGGACCAGAGTGTCGTCGAAGAGATCGGCGCGGCGATGGGCGTGACGTATCAGGACAACGAGGAACTGAAAGTCGGCGAGAAGGAACGCAGCCGCGACATCCGGCGCTGGGAGCTCGATCCCGCCTCCTCGGATGACTATCAGGACCGCGTAAGAGACGAAGAACGATAAGCGTCAGACGAGGCTCTCCTCGCGCTGACGCGAGGAGAGCATGCTCAACTTACTCTGGCTCATCCCCCTCACCCCCTTCGCCGGCTTTCTGCTGAACGGACTGTTCGGCAAGCGCGCGGGCAAGGGGTTCGTGACGGCGGTGGCGATCCTCGCCTCGCTCGCCGCCGCGCTGCTCGGCACCGCGGCCGTGCTGCAGTACCACGGCGCGTATCCGAACGGCGCGCGCCACGTCGACCTCGTCTATAACTGGTTCTCCAGCGGCGGCATCGGCGCTGATATCGCCTTTCAGCTCGATCCGCTCTCCGTGATCATGCTGATGGTCGTGACGTGGGTCGGCTTCCTCATCCACGTCTACTCCGTCGGCTACATGCACGAGGAAGAGGGTTACTGGCGCTACTTCGCCTACCTCAACCTCTTCCTCGCCGCGATGCTGATCCTGATTCTCGGGAGCAGCTATCTCTTCATGTTCGTCGGGTGGGAAGGCGTCGGCCTCTGCTCGTATCTCCTGATCGGCTTCTACTACACGACCGACTACGCGCCCGCCGCGGGAAAGAAAGCGTTCGTCGTCAACCGCATCGGCGACTTCGGCTTCCTCGTGGCGATGTTCCTCATGTTCGCGTACCTCGGCACCGTCGATTTTGCCGGCGTCCAACAGCGCGCGGCGGCCGGCGGCGTCGACGCGTCGATCCTCACCGCCATCTGCCTGCTCATGTTCCTCGGCGCGTGCGGCAAGTCTGCGCAGCTCCCTCTCTACGTCTGGCTGCCCGACGCGATGGCCGGACCGACGCCCGTCTCCGCGCTCATCCACGCCGCGACGATGGTCACCGCCGGCGTCTACATGATCGCGCGCTCCAACGTGCTCTATCGTCTCGCGCCGAACGCGATGATGGTCGTGGCCATCGTCGGCGGCCTCACGGCGCTCTTCGCCGCGACGATCGGCTTGAGGCAGTGGGACATCAAGAAAGTCCTCGCCTACTCCACCGTCTCGCAGCTCGGCTTCATGTTCATCGGCGTCGGCGTCGGCGCATTCAGCGCGGGCGTCTTCCACCTCGTCACGCACGCGTTCTTCAAAGCCTGCCTCTTCCTCGGCTCCGGCTCCGTCATTCACGCGATGAGCGGCGAGCAGGACATCCGCAACATGGGCGGCCTGCGCGACAAGATCCCACAGACGTTCCGCACGTTCGCCATCGCCACATACGCGATCTCCGGCCTGCCGCTCGCGGCCGGCTTCTTCTCGAAGGACGAAGTCCTCGCCTCCGCGTGGGCCACGCCGTACTTCCCCGCGGTCGGCAAGCTCGTGTGGCTCCTCGGCACGCTGGCCGCCTTCTGCACGGCCTTCTACATGTATCGCCTGCTGTACCTCACGTTCTACGGAAAGTTCCGCGGCACGCACGAGCAGGAACATCACCTCCACGAGTCGCCGGCCACGATGACCGGGCCGCTGTGGATCCTGGCGATTCTCTCCGCCATCGGCGGACTGCTCTCGCTGCCGGAAGGCATCTGGCACGGACCGAGTCTCGCCTCGTGGCTCGCGCCGATCGTCCCCGAAGTCGAGGGCGCGCATCACATCATCGAGATTCCGATGGCGCAGGAGCTGACCGTCGCCGTGATCTCGACGATCGTCGCGGTCCTCGGCTGGTGGGTCGCGCGCAGCCTGTACAAAGAGAAGCAGCTCGCCTCCGACGCGATGCTCGAGCAGCGCGCGCCGGGACTCGCACGCGCGATCGAGAACAAGTGGTACGTCGACGAGTTCTACGCGGCGACGGTGGTCCGTCCGCTGGCGGGGCTCTCGCGCTTCTTCTGGCGCGGCGTCGACGCGGTCATCGACGGCATCGCGGCGATGCTCGGCTTCATCGTGCGCGGCATCGGCGATCTGCTGCGCTTCTTCCAGACCGGCAACGTGCGCAACTACGCGCTCATGTTCTTTCTCGGCGTGGTCGTCTTCATCGCATTCTTCGTGTAAGGGCTCGTAATGCCGATACTCAGTACGATCCTCTGGCTGCCGCTCGCGGCCGCCGTTCTTCTGGCCTTCTTCCCGCGCACCGCGGAGAGCGCGATCAAAGGCTTCGGCCTGCTCGCCTCGGCCGCGGCGTTCGTCGTCTCACTTGGCCTGCTCCGCGGCTGGGACGACGCACAGGCCGGCTTCCAGTTCGTCGAGCACAAAGGGTGGATTCCGCAGTGGGGCATCTCGTACGGCCTCGGCGTCGACGGCATCTCGCTCTGGCTGGTCCTTCTCACCACGTTCCTCACGCCGCTCATCTTTCTCTCCGCGTGGAACGCGCTGCACAAACATCCGAAGGAGTACGTCATCTCCTTCCTGGTGATGGAGACGGCCATGATCGGCGCGTTCCTCGCGACCGACCTCGTGCTCTTCTACGTCTTCTTCGAGCTGATGCTGCTGCCGATGTATCTCGTCATCGGCGTCTGGGGCGGCGCGAACCGCATCTACGCCGCGATCAAGTTCTTCCTCTTCACGATCGCCGGCTCGCTGCTGATGCTCCTCGGCATCATCTACCTCGGCTTCCAGAACTATCACCAGAGCCTGACCGGTACGCCGACCTTCAACATCGTCGACCTCTATCACACGCAGCTGACGCCGCAGGCGCAGATGCTTCTCTTCTTCGCGTTCTCACTGGCGTTTGCGATCAAGGTGCCGCTCTTCCCGCTGCATACGTGGCTGCCCGACGCGCACGTCGAGGCACCGACCGGCGGCTCGATCATCCTCGCCGGCGTCATGCTGAAGATGGGCACGTACGGCTTCCTCCGTTTCGTGCTGCCGTTCTTCCCCGAGTCGTCGTCGCGCTGGTCGACGCTGATGCTCACGCTCTCCGTGATCGGCATCATCTACGGCGCACTGGTGGCCTGGGTCCAGCCAGACATGAAGAAGCTGGTCGCCTACTCGTCGGTCTCGCACCTCGGCTTCTGCGTGCTCGGCATCTTCGCCATGAACGAGACGGCGATCTCCGGCTCGATCCTGCAGATGGTCAACCACGGTCTCTCGACCGGCGCGCTGTTCCTCCTCGTCGGCGTGGTTTACGAGCGGCGGCACACCCGCCTCCTCGCCGACTACGGCGGCATCGCGCGTACGATGCCGGTCTACGCGGTGCTGTTCGTCATCGCCGTGCTCTCGTCCGTCGGACTGCCGGGACTCAACGGCTTCATCGGCGAGTTCCTCATCCTCTCCGGCACCTTCCAGGCGAGCCCCGTCGCCGCGACGCTCGCCGCGACCGGCGTCATCCTCGCCGCGATCTACCTCCTGTGGCTCGTGCAGAAAGTCTTCTTCGGCCCGATCACGAACGAGGAGAACCGCAACATCCCCGACATCGCGTGGAACGAGATCGCCGCGCTCGTGCCGATCGTCGTCTTCATGGTGTGGATCGGCGTGCACCCGAATACGTTTCTCAGGAAAATGGAGCCGAGCGTGAAGCACCTCGTGGCCACCGTCCGCGGCGAGCGGAATGACAAAGTGATGTTCGCGAACGCCGATGCAACCGCGAGCGCGAACCGCAACACCACCGCGACGGCGGAGGTGGGACGATGACCCTCCATCCGCTCCTCGAGCCGGGCTGGGTGCAGGCCATCCTGCCGGAGCTCATCCTCTCCGCCGGCGGCATGCTGCTGATCCTCGTCGACGCGTTCCTGCCGCGCATCAAGGGGATCCTGGCGCCGCTCGCGCTGCTGCTCTTCATCGCGGCCGCGTGGGCGGAGGCGCTCATCAGCCGCGGCGGGATCTACTTCGGCGGGACGTACGAGATGAGCCCGATCACGGCGCTCTTCGATCTCACGTTCCTCCTCGCCGGCATGCTGGCGGTGCTCTTCGCGCGCGAGTACCTCGAACGCGAGAACATGGAGGGCGGCGAGTTCTACGCGCTGCTGCTGTGGGGCACGGTCGGCATGATGATGATGGCCAAGGGACTCGATCTCCTGCTCATCGTCCTCGGCCTGGAGATCCTCTCGATCTGCATCTTCGTGCTCGTCGGCTACAACCGCCGCGCCCCGGTGTCGAACGAAGCCTCGCTCAAGTACTTCCTCATGGGCGCGTTCGCGACCGGCTTCATCCTCTACGGCACCGCGCTCTTTTACGGCGCGACGCAGTCGACGAACATCGGCGTGATGACGCGCTGGTTCAGCGGCGCGCAGTCGACGCCGCTCCTCACCGTCGCCTTCGTGCTGCTGATGTCGGGCTTCGGCTTCAAGCTCGCGCTCGCACCGTTCCATCCGTGGGCGCCGGACGTCTACCAGGGCGCGCCGACGCCGGTCGCGGGCTGGCTCTCCGTCGCGCCGAAAGCCGCGACTTTGATCGCACTCGTGCGTCTGTTCAATGCAATGGGACCGATGCTGCCGAAGGTGTCGTGGATGTCGATGGTGGCCGCGCTGTCGACCCTCTCGATGATCGTCGGCAACGCCGTGGCCATCGTGCAGCGCGATTTGAAGCGCATGCTCGCCTACTCCGGCATCGCGCACGTCGGTTACATGACCATCGCCATGCTCACCGTGCGCGACGACTCCGTCGCCGCGATCACGGTCTACACGATCGTCTACGCGCTGATGAACATCGGCGCGTTCGGCGTTGTCTCGCTGCTGACGAAGAACGAGAACGATCCGCACACGCTCGACGACATCGCGGGGCTCGGCTTCCGCCGCAAGTTCTACGGCTTCGCGCTGGCGATCTGCATGTTCTCACTCTCGGGACTGCCGCCGACGGCCGGCTTCATCGCGAAGTTCTACATCTTCAAAACGGCTATCGAGTCGGGACACACGACCGTGGCGCTGGTCGGTATCCTCACCAGCATCACCTCGGTCTACTACTACCTGCGCGTCGTGTACTACCTCTACATGAAGGAGCCGGCGGAAGGCTCGACGCCGGCGATGTTCGGCGGCATCTTCGCCACCGGCGCGCTGACGATCGCGATCATCGGCATCCTCGGCATCGGCATCTTCCCCGCGCAGCTCTTCCAGGCGGCGGGGAACGCAGCACGGATTCTCCTGCGCCAGTAAGTCATCCGCTCGCATGGGACGCACCGCGAACTCGGACCGCGAAGGCATCTCGGAACTGACCACCGGTCGGTTATCCGTCTACCTCCGCTGCCTGACGTTCCTCGAGTCGCAGGGACAGAAGACCGTCTCCTCACACGAGCTCGCGGAGAAGTTCCATCTCAACTCCGCGCAGATCCGCAAGGACCTCGCGTGCTTCGGCGAGTTCGGCACGCGCGGCGTCGGCTATGACGTCTCGCGCCTGCGCCGGCAGCTCGTGGAGACGCTCGGCATCGATCGCGTGCGCAATGCCATCATCGTCGGCGCCGGCAACCTCGGCATGGCGCTCGCCGACTACGCGGGCTTCAACAGCAACGGCTTTCACATTGTGGCGATGCTCGACACCGACGCGTCGAAGACCGGCAAGACATCGCGGCAAGGCATCCCCGTGGTGGCGTGGGAGCGCCTCGGCGAGCTCGTGCGCCGCAACCGCGTCGACATCGGCATCATCGCCGTTCCCGGCGAGCACGCGCAGCACGTCTACGACGCGCTCGCCGACGCCGGCGTCCTCGCCGTGCTGAACTTCGCGCCGGTGCAGATCCGCCTGCGCCACGGCGTGAAGGTAAAGTCGGTCGACCTGCGCATCAACCTCGAGTCGCTGTCCTTTCATTTGAAGAATGTCGAAGACGGCGTGATCGCCTAGCGCTCGCGCGTAATTGATAGACTGCGCGACCATGAAAATCAAACGCAACGCATCCGCGCAGTGGAACGGCGGACTCAAAGACGGCAAGGGCACCATCTCGACCGCGAGCGGCGTGCTCCGCGACACGCAGTACTCGTTCTCGACGCGCTTCGAGGACGGCATCGGCACGAACCCCGAGGAGCTGATTGCGGCGGCGCACGCCGGCTGCTTCTCGATGGCGCTGTCGGGACAGCTCACGAACGCGGGCAAGCCGCCGGAGAGCATCCGCACGACGGCGAACCTCACCATGGAGAAGACCGATGCCGGCTTCACCGTGACGGCCATTCATCTCGACGTCACCGCGCGTGTGCCGGGCATCGATCAGGCGGCCTTCGACACGGCCGCGCAGAACGCGAAAGCGGGCTGCCCGATCTCGCGTCTGCTGAAGACCGAGATCACGATGGACGCGAAGCTCGAGTCGTAGAGCGGCCGTAGAGCGGCGCGGTCGGCGCGCGCGCTCTACTCGGCTTTCTGCACGAACTGCATGCTCGGGTCGTTGGTCGTGTTGTCCGTCGTCGCGCCGTAGACGAATGCACTGCCGCGGGTGACCGTGATGGCGATGCTCTCGCCGCCGGTGAGCGTGTAGTCGAGGAACATCGCCGAGCCGGGCTGCGTGAAGAACGTCGGATCGTAGCTCTGCGTCGTGGTCTGCACGACGACGCCGTTCTTGTCGCGCACGACGATGGCCATGTCCACGCCCTGCTCGAGCGTGCGCACGCCGATGTTGAGGCGGAAGTGCGTGAAGTCGGGCGGCGCGATCAGCGTCGCCGTCTCACCGGTCTGCAGCGCGTCTTCGGGACGAAGCTGCGGCTCGGTGAGACCGGTCGTGCCGTTCGCGCCCGCGTCATTGAAGACACGCACGGCGCTGATCGGCAGCAGCGAGCCGGCATCGGAGACGATCTCGCCCGTGCCGAGGCCGCTGAGGCCTCCCATCGCGGGCAGGAGGTCGTCCCACTGAAGCGTCTGACCCGGTTCGAGCGCGTACGCGAGGAACGGATCGTTGTCGCTGCCGCTCGCGCCAGCGGGGTGATAGACGATGCGGCCGGAGATCGCGGACGCGTGCGGGTTGTGGATCTGCACGCCGGTGCGGAAGAACGAGCCGAAGTTGCCGGGCGTCGAGCCAATGACGGCGAGGATGCGCTTCGCGGACGGCGTGATCGCGGGTGCGTTGATGAAGACGGAGACGACAGGCGACGCCGCGGACGTGAGGTCGCACGTGCCGGCGCGATTGCGCGCGCGGACGCGGTAGTAGTAGCGCGTGTCGGTCGTGACCGCGTGCATGAACGACGCGAGCGCTTCCGCGGTCGTCGTCGTGGTCACCGACGTGAAGTCGGCGTCGGTCGACTCGTCGATGACGTACTCGGTGGCTTGATCGATCGGCAGCCACGAGAGCGTGTACGCCGCGCCGCTGTCGACGCTCGTCGCGGGACCGGCCGGCTGCGGCGCGGCGGGCGTGGCGCAGTTCGACGTCGGCTCCTGCACGCGCACCGTGGCGGTGTCGCTCGCGCCGCCCGCGCTCTGCGGAAGCGTCGCGGTGATCGTCGTGGTGCCGGGTGCGACCGGCGATGCGGTAAAGCTGACCGACTTCACGCCCGCGGGGATGTTCACGGTCGCGGGCACGGTGGCGGCGGAAGGGTTCGACGACGTCAGCGTCACGGTCGTCGACGACGTGAGCGCGGCGCTCAGCTTGAGCGTGATCATCCCGCCACTGCTGCCGGTGAGGATGTTCTGGTTCGACGGCGTCAGCGACACCGTCGGAAAGCTGACGTTGATCGCGCCGTTGACGAGGTGCAGCTGGCCGTTTCCTACGGTTTCTTTAGTAGCCGCGCTGCCGCCCGCGTCGGTGAGCTGCGTGAGCGACGAATCGAGCGTCAGCGTGATCGTCGAGCCGGGCGTCGCCGACGCGGAGAGCGTCACGACGAGATGCGCGACCTGATTGCCCGGGGCGGCGGCGTTCAGCGTGAACGGAATGGGATTCGTCGACTCCTGAAACGTGTCGAGGAGCGACACGGAGTTCGACGTGGCCGGCGTGAACTCGGAGGTCGGCGTGAGGTTCGCCGTGATGCCCGCGCGTGAGAACGAGATCGACGAGATCGCGCTCGTTGGCGCGTACGTCACCTTGATGCTGTACGACTGGATCTTCGAGCCGGCGGGACGATCCATGCCCAGCGGCGTGCCGGAGACGTCGCGGATGTACACCGGGACGTCGACCGTCGAGCCGCTCGCGGAGACGGTACCGACCGTCACCACGTCCTGGGCGCGGACCGCGCTCGCGGATACCACCGCGAGCGCGGCAAGAAAGAACGAGCGAACTACTACGAGGAACCGGGGCTTTGTCATCACCGTACCTGGGGCAAACCGGGTGGAAGCGAATCAGAATTTCAAACGCAGTGCAGCCACGGCCAGTGCCGCGGCGAGCAGGCCGAGCGCCCACGTGCTGAGCGTGGGTGCGGTCGGCGCGAACGGAGCCGTCACCGTGACGGATCCCGGAACGACGGCCAGCGTGCCGCCGGCCGTGGTCTCACTCGTGGTTCCCGCCTGATTCGACAGCTGCGTGAGCGTGGCGTCGATCGTGAGCGGTACGACGAAACCGGCAGGCGTGGACGGAGCGAACGTGAAGTTCACCTGCCCGATCTGATTGCCGGGCAACGCGGCGTTGGAGGTGAACGGAATGAGGTTCGTCGGCTCGAAGAACGACGCGATGAGCGTCGTCGAGCCGGGCGACGTCGGGTTGCTCTCGAACAGCGGCGTGAGCGGCGCGGTGATGCCGGCGCGCGTGAACGTCACGTTGGTGATGTTCGGCGACGTCGGGAAATCGACCTTGATGCTGAACGCCTGGATACGCGACCCAGACGGCTGATCGATGCCGAGCGGCGTGCCGGAGGTGTCTCGGATGTACACCGGCACCGAGACCGTCGGGCCGGTGCCGCTCACCGTGCCGACGGTGACGACGTCCTGCAGGACCTGCGCGTGGGCGGGTGCGGTCAGAAGACCGCACACCGCCACGAGCGCGAATGACAGGCGAAGAAGCGTTTGCACTCGAAGTTTCATCATTGCGTTCGTTTCACTTCACTTCGTTCTACTGTACTTGCGGCGAGGCCGGACGGCGCCCGCCGTTGTTGCCGGCGAGCTCCGTCCCGTGAATCTCGAGCGTGCCCGCGGCCACCGTGGCCTTGTGCGCGCCGAGGTCGGAGAGCATGGAGAGGTTCGCGTCGATGGAGAGGCGGCCGCCGGTGGCGCCGGCGAGCTCGATCTCCGCGACCACGCCGCGTCCCGCGCCCGTGAGCAGGCTGCCGTTGCGGCCGTCGAGGGCGAGGAGATACGCGGTGCCGTCGGCCGTCGGACGCGACACTTCAAAGATCGGAGACTGCGCGGAGACCGCGGCGGTGCGGCGGACGGCGACGATGTTGCCGGCGCCTTCGAGGCGGAGCTTGAGCGCGATCGCGAGCGGCTCGATGGTGGAGCCCGGCGCCGAGGTCACGATGACCGGCACGAACGTCCTGCCCTCGCGCACGACCGGCGCGCCGAGGCGGATGCCGCCGGCGAGCGTCTCGTGCGATGCGCTCGTGGAGACGCGCGGGTTCGACGGCGTGGACATCGGCTGCGGTCCGCCGAGGAAGAGGTAGTTCACGACGTAGAAGATGTCGGCCGGATCGACCACGCCGTCACCGTTCGCGTCGCCGGAGAGCATGCCCGCGGCACCGCGCGGCGGCAGGCCGCCGTCGAAGAGGTAGTTGACGAGATAGAAGATGTCGGACGGATCGATCGAGTTGTCGCCGTTCGCGTCGAACTGCTGCAGGACGTAGGTGAAGGCGTTGCTCAGGCTGCCAGTCGACGTGTCGGTGTTCGTCACGGTGACGGTCACCGAGCCGACGGCGTGTGCCGGCGTGACGGCGGTGATCGTCGTGGCGTTCACGACGACGACGGAGGTCGCCGCCGTACCGCCGAACGTCACGGTCGCGCCGCTGGCGAAGCCGGTGCCGGTGATCGTGACCGGGCTGCCGCCGTTGTGCGTGCCGGTGTTCGGCGAGACGTTCGTGACGGTGACGGTCGATGCGACCGCCGTGACGGTGACGTTCGCGGAGCTGTTCGCGCTGCAGTTCGAACCGCTGGTCACGGTGACGCCGAGCGTCATCGTGCCGGCGGCGCCGGCGGTGAAGTTCACCGTGCGGCCGGAGTTGCTGCCGTTGATGGTGCCGTTGGTGATCGTCCACGCGTACGACGCGCCGAGGCCGGCGTCAGGCACGGAGGCGCTGCCCGCCGCAGCGGCCGCGATGCTGCCCGGCGCGGTGATGGTCGCGTCGGGATTCATGTTGACGGTGACGGTAACGGTGGCCGACGCGTTGCTCGGGCAGTTATTGCCGTCGGTGACGACGACCGTGTAGTCACCCGACTGCGAGGCGATGTACGTGTTGCCCGTGGCACCCGTGATGTCGGAGCCGTTGAGGCGCCACTGGTTGCCGGTCGCGCTGTTGGACGTCAGCGTGACGCTGCCGCCCGTGCAGAACGTGGTTGCGCCGCCCGGCGTGATGGTGGGCGTGTTCGGCAGCGGGTTGACGGTGACGTTCACCGCGGCGGACGGGCTGCTCGCGCAGCTGCCGTTCGTCACGACGACCGTGTACGCGCCGCCCTGCGACGTCACGACGTAGGTGTTGCTCGTGGCGCCCGAGATGTCGGAGCCATTGAGACGCCACTGGTTGCCGGTGGCGCTGCTCGACGTCAGCGTGACGCTGCCGCCGGCGCAGTACGTGGTCGGGCCGTCCGGCGTCGCGGTCGGCGTCGCCGGGACCGGGTTGACGGTGACGGTCACCGCAGCCGACGGGTTGCTCGCGCAGCTGTTGCCGTCAGTGACGACGACCGTGTACGCGCCGCCCTGCGTCGTAACGACGTAAGTGTTGTTCGTCGCGCCGACGATGTCGGAGCCGTTGAGGCGCCACTGGTTGCCGGTCGGGCTGTTGGACGTCAGCGTGACGCTGCCGCCCGTGCAGTACGTGGTCGGGCCGTCCGGCGTCGCGGTCGGCGTGGCCGGCAGCGGATTGACGGTGACGTTCACCGCGCTCGACGGGCTGCTCGCGCAGCTGCCGTTGCTGACGACGACCGTGTACGCACCGCCCTGCGTCGTGACGACGTAGGTGTTGTTCGTCGCGCCGACGATGTCGGAGCCGTTGAGGCGCCACTGGTTGCCGGTCGCGCTGCTCGACGTCAGCGTGACGCTGCCGCCGGTGCAGTACGTGGTCGGGCCGTCCGGCGTCGCGGTCGGCGTCGACGGAATCGGGTTGACGGTGACGTTGACCGCCGCCGACGGGTTGCTCGCGCAGCTGTTGCCGTCAGTCACGACGACCGTGTACGCGCCGCCCTGCGTGGTAACGACGTAGGTGTTGTTCGTCGCGCCGACGATGTCGGAGCCGTTGAGGCGCCACTGGTTGCCGGTCGCGCTGCTCGACGTCAGCGTGACGCTGCCGCCGGTGCAGTACGAGGTCGGACCGTCCGGGGTCGCGGTCGGCGTGGCCGGCAGCGGGTTCTCCGTGACGATCTGCGGGTTCGACATCGCGCTGAGGCAGCCGCTCGACGTCACCTGGACGGTGTAGCTGCCGGCGGTGCCGGCCGCGTACGTCTGGTTGGTCGCGCCGACGATGGCCGTTCCCTCGAGGTACCACTGGTTGCCGGTGGCGCTGCTGGACGTGAGAGTCGTGGTGGTGCCGGTGCAGAAGGCGGTGCCGCCGGTGATGGACGGCGTCGCGACGACGAGGATGGGCACGTCAACGCTCGTCGCGGCCTCGCAGCCGGAGGCGACCGTCGTGGTGAGCGTGAGATGCACGTTGCCGCTCGCGCCCGCGGTGTACGTCACGGTCTGCGACGTCGCGCCGCCCGTGATCGTGCCGTTGGCGATGGCCCACGCGTACGAGGTCGCGCCGGCCGGGCCGTCGGCGGTATTGCCAGTCGAGCTCGAGCACACCTGCGCGGACGCGGGCGTCACCGACGGAGGCGTGGTCGTGGAGCAGTCATTGAGCTGATAGCAGACCGTGACGTCGGAAAGGATCGGCGTTGCGTTGACGTCGGTGGTCGAGAGATACGCTTTGTACTTGAGGTAGCGCAGGCCGTTGAACTGGCTCAGCGAGGCGCCGCTCGTGGTGAAGAACGTCGACGCCGTGCCGTCCGGTCCGACGAAGTTGAACGGACCGCCGGGGTTGTTGCTGCCGGCGACCTGGAACTTCACCGCGGTGTTGGCCGGCGTCGTCGCCGTCCAGCTGAGCGTCGTCCACGCCGGGGTCGCGCCGAGCACCGGGTTCGTGTCTTTCAACGTCGAGACGAGGTTGCCGGAGAGCTGGTACGACGGCGCCCCGAGCATGTAGGTGACGAAGAAGAGGTCCGTGTTGACCGCGGTCCACGTGGTGCCGCTGCCGGTCCCCGTCTCCGCATTACCCGACGCGTACGGATTGCAACCGGGGCTGCTGGCGCAGGCGGCGATGATGCCGTAGGTGCCGCTGCTCGCCTGGCGCACGACGATGTGGTAGGTGGTGCCGGCCGTCAGCGCCACGCCGGGGCTGAAGTTCGCGGTGAGGAGCGTGCTCGAGGCTGTCGTGAACGAGGGAAGCGTCGCGCTGCCGAGAACCGTCGTGCCCGGAACGCCGGCGTTGTTGTTGCGAATCTCGACCGTGATCGCGCCCGCGGTTCCGCTGCTGTAGAACATGCGCAGATCCATCGAGACGAGATTGGCCGTCACACCGGGCACGAAGCTCTGGCCCGCCCACGTCGTGTTCGTCACCGCGCGGCCGGAGTTGCTGGCGGTGCTCTGCTGCTGGTCGACCACCGGCGGGTTCGCGAGGAGCTTGACGTCGCCCGGGCTGCTGACGAGATCGAGGCTGGCCGTGTAGCTGCCGCCGCCGAGGTCATTCTGCGTCGTGTCGGTGAGACACGCGCTCGACGTCGTCGCGGCGAGATTGAAGTTCTGAACCGTGGTCGTTGCGTCGGAGACGACGACGCCGGACGCGCTACCGGTCGTGTAGCCGGCGAGCGCCGCCGTCACGGTGTACGTGGAGGACGGCAGACCGACGATCTGATAGAAGCCGCTGGCGTCGGTCGACGCGGTGTACGCGCCGGCGGTCACGAGGACGCCGGAGAGCGGCACGCCCGCCGAGGAGACGACACCCTGCAGGATGCCGCAGGAGCCGCCGGACGCATTGAAGACGATCGGCGCCGAGGCGGCCGACACGGTCGTCATCGCCGTGAGCGCGGTGCCCGGGCAGTTGTTCTTCGCTTCGACGAAGTAGTAGTACGTCGTGCCGGCGACGCCGGTCGTGTCGAAGTAGCTGGTGCCGACGACGTTCGAGGCGAGCGGTGTGCCGCCGGGGAAGGTCGACGTGGTGCTGCGGTAGATCGAGTACGTGCCGCCGGTGGCGTTGGTGCCCCAGGCGCCCGGAACGCTCCAGTTGACCTGCGTGCCGGCGATGCCGCACGTGTTCGTCACCGCGGGCACGGCGACGGTGGTCGGTGCCGTGCAGAAGACGAGCGTCGACGACGCCGCATCTTCACGACGCGTCGGCGAGACGGTGTCCGCCAGCGGGAAGAAGCTGCGCGAGTCCATCCAGAACGGGTGCACCTGGCGGTTCGCGGCGACGATGCCGGAGTAGTCGCCGTACTGGTTCGCATTGCGCGTGGCGTTGTCGCTGGTGTTCTCGTCCGAGTAGTTGATGAGGTTGCGCCACACCACGCCGCCGTTATCGGTGACGAGCATGTTCGGCTCGAACGTGATGCCGCCGTTCGAGGAGCGCGCGTAGAAGAGCTGCGTCCTGCGGTTGTTCGTCGGGTCGACGCGCGTGTCGTACCACGATACGTGCACCGTGCCGTCGCTCTGGTCGACCGACAGCCACGGGAAGAACTGCGTTGCGTTGCCGCCGTCGTCGTTGACGCGCACCGGCGTCGACCACGACGTGCCGCCGTTCGACGACGTGACCACGTACACGTTGATGTTCGTGCCGGTGGTCGAGCCGGACGGGAAGTCGGGATACGCGACGTACAGATAGCCGAAATACGGCGAGTTCGGGTTGTTGTCGATGCCGATCGAGCCGAAGGCGTTGAGGCCGCGCGATTCCTGCGCGGGCGGCTTGTTGTTGCCGCCGAACGAGAGCAGCGACTGCGTCGCCACCGCCACCGGATCGGACCACGAGTCGCCGCCGTCCTCCGACTTGGAGAAGAACGTCATCTCGCCCGTCTGCACCGCGCCCGGGAAGATCAGGCTGTTCCAGACCACATAGACCGTGCCGTCCGCGCCGACGACGACGTTGCCGCCGATGTCGCCGTCGCCGACGGGCGCGGTCGGAAGGACGACCGTCGTCCACGCGGCGCCGTCATCGGAGTACGCGACGCGCTCGATGTTGCCTTCGTCCCAGACCACGTAAATACGGCCCGGGTGCGATTTCACGCTCGCCGGACCAGCGGAGTTGTCGATGGCGACCATCTCTTTATCGTCGAGAGCGGTCGAGATGTTGATGCGATTGACGATGACGCCGAGCGGCGTCCACGTGTTGCCGACGTCGGTCGAGCGCGCGATGACGATCGACGCGCCGGCCAGCGTGCCGGTTCCGTTCTGCGAGAGGAGCATGTAGACCGCGTACGCGCGGCCCTGGTTGTCCCACGCCATCGCGGGGTCGGAACCGAAGTACGCGTTGGCACCGGTGACTCCCGCGGTGACCGACGGGTGCCACGGCGCGCAGCGATAGGTCCACGTCACACCGCCGTCGCTCGAGCCGTACAGCGCCTGCGTGCCGAACGTCACCGACGATCCCGCGGGCGCCTGGCAGGTCGCGCTCGGGTCGCGGTAGAACGAGTTCGCACCGGCGATGAGCTGCATCGGGTTGTTCGGGTTCACCGAGATCTGCATCTCGCCCTGGTAGTTCTCGACACCGTTGTTCGGGTTGACGTTGCTCCCGATCGATGCCGCGAACGACTGGAACGTGAGATCACCGGGCGACGGCCGCAAACTCAGGCCTTTCGTCCCCTCGGGGACGCTGGCCGTGTTGCCGAGGCCCTCGGCGTGCGCGAGCTCGCGCCACAGACGGCTCTGGCATTCGATGACGGGCGAAGCCTCCATCATCGAACGATGCGCCGTGCGCCATTCTTCGAATGTCACGAGCGGATCGACCGTCATCGAGCGAACGGCGGCGACCATCGTCTGCGTGAGAACGGCGTCGCAACCCGGAACCTCGATGTCGTCGTCCATCACCACGGGATGGAGCAGCGACACCATCCCGCGATCCTCTTCGGCGAACGCGGTCGTGCCGACGACGAAGCACAACAGTACGGCGAACCATGCGGCAAATCGTTTCATCACTGGACCCTTCATGAGCCTTGCGTTGGAATGGACACGTGCAGAGAAGCGGCGCTCCCGGCGCCGAGCGCGCCGAAGACCGCTTCTCCGAGAGAGACGAGGGGTTGAGGTTTGGTGAGGATGGAGGCGTTGCGATCGCCGGCGTCGCGCACCAGGTCGGGCGAACCGTAGCCGGTCAGGACGATCACACTCGCCTGCGGCTGACGCTCGCGCACGATCCCGAGCAGCAGACGGCTGTCGTCATGCAGCGAGCCGGTGAGAAACGGATCGACCACGACCACGGCGTAGCTCTGCGAGGCGAGCAGCTGCTGCGCCGCGCGAGCCTCGAGCGCCACGTCGACCTGACATCCGTGCTCGACGAGATAGTGCCGCAGCGAGCCGGCGACGAGCTCATCGTCGTCGACCAGCAAGACCCTGCGCGAGGTGTCGCTGAACGCGGTTGTCATGTTGCCGGGAAATGGACTCGCGCATCATCGCCGCGCGCCGCCGCGCCGTGAATGCGGCGATCACTGGTTTGTTTGTAGGTAAATTACCTACAGCAGGTGGTGCTCCAACGCGTATTGCACGATCTCCGCGTTGTTCTTGAAGCCCATCTTCATCAGCAGCCGCGCGCGGTGCGTGCCGATCGTCTTGACGCTCACGTTCAGCTCCGCGGCGATCTCGCGCGGCGGCTTTCCCGCGGCGATCATGCACAGCACCTGGAACTCGCGATCGGACAGCAGCTCGTGCGGCCGCTCGCGCTGCGTCTCCATCATCCCGAACGCCAGCTGCTCGGCGACGGCCGGCGTGAGATAGCGCTCGCCGCGCGCGAGCTTCCGCAGCGCGGGGATCAGATGCTCGCGCGCGCTGTCTTTGCTGACGTAGCCCGCCGCGCCGCCCTTGAGCGCGCGCGCCGCGTACGACGGCTCGCGATGCATGCTGAGAATCAGCACCGGCAGTTCCGGCGCGAGGTTGCGGATCTGCGCAAGCACGTCGAGACCGGGGCGATCAGGCAGATTGAGATCGAGCACGACGACCTGCCATCCGCCCTGCCGCACGCGCTCGATCGCCTCCGCGCCGCTGCGTGCCTCCCCCGTCGCCGCGATGTCCGAGGTCTCCGCGACGATCTGCTTGAGACCGGCGCGGACGATGTCGTGATCGTCGACGATGAGGACGTGGATCATGGAAGGGAATCCGCGAGCGGAATGCGGACCGAGACGATCGTACCGCGCCCGTCAACGCCCTCGAACTGGACCGAGCCGCCGACCATCGCCACGCGTTCGCGGATGCCGATGAGACCGAACGACGTCGGACTCTCGAGCTCGTCGGCGCGAACGCCGCGTCCGTCGTCGCGAATCTCCAGCAGCAACTCTTCCGCGCGATTGCGCAGCCGCACTTCGACGCGTGTCGCGTTCGAATGCCGCACGACGTTGGTCAGCGCCTCCTGCACGATGCGATAGACCATCGTCGTGTACTCGGGATCGACGGCCACGTCGCCCGCGACCGAGACCTCGCATTCGATGCCCGAGCGCTCTTCGAGCAGCCGCGCCTCGGCTTCGATCGCCGCGACGAGGCCGAGATCGTCGAGCATGCTCGGGCGCAGTTCCGACGAGATCCGCTGCACGGCCGTCACCGTGCTGTCGAGCGTGCGCAGGATGCGCTCGCGCAGCGCTGCCTGCGCCGGAGGCTGCGGCGTCGACTGCAGCAGGCCGACGATGTCCATCTTCAGCGCCGTCAGCGACTGCCCCAGGTCGTCGTGGAGCTCGCGCGCGATACGGCCGCGCTCTTCCTCCTGCACCGTGAGCAGACGTTCCGATAGCGCCTTGAGCTTCCGCTCGCCGCTGCGCATCCGCTCGTCCGCTTCCTCGCGGCGGTCCATCATCTGATTGAAAGCGTGCGTGAGCCGCACGATCTCGCGCGGCCCCTCGCTCGTCCGCACGCGCTCGTACGCGCCCTCGTCCGCGGCCGCCGCGGCACCGGCGAGCGCGTAGATCGGGCGCCCGATCTTCCGCGCGAGCACGAGTGTCATCACGACCACGATGAAGATGATGCCGATGCCGCCGAGGGACGCGTTGAGCAGCATCTCGCGCACCGGCTCCGCGAGCGCCCATGACGGCACGCCGCCGTAGATCGTCCAGCCGAGCTTCGGCAGCTGCACGAACGCGTATTGACGCGCGACGCCGTCGACGCCGCGAGCATCCGCGAGCCCTTCGCTGGCGGGCCATGCGAGCTGCGCGTGCCGCGCGACGCTCAGCTTCCGATTCGCCGGGATCGAAGGATCGGAGCGCGCGACGACGGTGTCGCCGGCGTCGGTGATGAGGATGACCGCGCCGGGTACGAACGCGGTGCGCCCGAGGACATCGACGAATTCGAGCAGCACGATCGTCCCGCGATCGCGCACCGGCATCGCCGTCATCGAGATCGCCTGCGTCCCGAACGTATGCATGACCGCGCCGCCCGCGCGCAAGTGGCGCGCGCGCACTTCATTCGCAATCCACGGCTGCGCGAGCAGCGACAGCTGCGCGTTTGCGGGATCGTTGTTGCCCGAGCAGACCAGCGTTCCCGTCGTATCGAACAGAAAGACGTCCGCGTAGCGCGGCAGAAAATCGACGACGGACAGCGCGGCATGACACGCCGCCGGCTCGAACGCCAGCACGCCCGGCTGCGCGGCCATCCGGCGCAACACCGCGGTCGATTCCGCATTCATCAGCCGCAGCCGGCTCGCGGTCGCGCGCGCGATCCGCAACGCCATCTCCCGCGCCTCGGTCTGCTCGCGGCGCACCTGCGTCACACAGATGACGACGAGGAGCAGCAGCACCGGCGCCGCGACCGCCATCACCAGTCCGCCGAGCCACAGCCGCACCGACCCAGGTCGCGCCGAAGCCATCGCGTGCAGTGTAGCGTGCGGCTGTGCCTGCAGCGGTGCCTCAGCTGTGCGCGCACGTGAGGCGCGGCGTCACGCGCGCGCCAGCGCCTCGCGCAGCTCTTCGATCGCGCACGCCAGCTCCGGCAGCAGCTGCGCCGCGCGCGCGAGCTCGCCGCCGCGCGCCGCCTGTTCGAGCTCGCGCGACAACGCGACCGCCTGTTCGCGCGGAAAGTGACTCACCGATCCCTTCAACTTGTGCGCGAGCTTCGCCGCCTCGGTCGCGTCGTTCCGCGCAATGGCGTCGTGAATCGCGGCGAGCAGCTCCGGCGTCTGCCGCGCGAACGCGTCGCGCACTTTCTCGAGCAGGGCAGGATTTCCGCCGACGACATCGAGCAGCGCTTCGCGCGCCGTCGCTGCCGCGATCGCCTCGGCGAGCTGCGGCGCATCGACCGGCTTCACCAGCACGCCGTTCATGCCGGAGACGAGACAACGGTCGCGATCCTCGCGCGACGAATGTGCCGTCAGCGCGATGATCGGCGTGCGGTCGCCGCGTCCGCGCGCGCGCCGCGTCGCCTCGAGACCGTCGATGCCCGGCAGCTGCACGTCCATCAACACGACGTCGAACGACTGCGCTGCGAGCAATGCCAGCGCTTCCTCGCCGTCGACCGCGACCGACACCGTGTGCCCGATGCGCCCGAGAAGCTCCGCGACGACCTCGCGGTTCACTTCGTTGTCGTCGACGAGCATCACATGCAGCGGCGCGTTCGCGCGGATCGCCGTCGCGAGCGTGTACTCCGCGGGCGCGTCGGTGAGTCCGAGCGCGAGACCGACCGCGTCGATGAGCTCGCGCTCGCCGACGGGACGCATGACCTGATTCGGCGCGTCGCTCGGCTCGAGCGGCGAGGTGATGACGACCTGCGGCTGAACGTCGACGGTGGGATCGGCGGTGACGGCGCACGCGAATCGTCCCGCCGGCGCGTCGCTCGCGCGCGCGAACGCCGACGCGAAGACGCCGCGGCTGCGAAGGATCTCCGCGAGCGTTGCGCGCGCCATCGTCGCGGGCTCGACGATCAACACCGAACGTCCCGCGAGTCCCGATTCCCACGCGCGGCGCTGCGGCGCGACGCCGACGGCATCGGTGATCAGCGGCACGATGAACGAGAAGACGCTCCCCGCCCCCTGCTCGCTCCGCACGTCGACGCTGCCGCCCATCGCCTCGAGCAGACGTGCGACGATCGAGAGGCCGAGGCCGGCGCCGCCGTAGTTGCGCGACGCGGAGGAGTCGGCCTGCGCGAACGGCTCGAAGATCTTCTGCCGCAGCGACGGCGCGATGCCGATACCGGTGTCGTGCACTTCGAAGCGGATGTTGTTGCGCGGACCGAGCGTGCCCGCGCACGCGACACGCACCGCGATCTCCCCTTCCTGCGTGAACTTGATCGCGTTGCCGACGAGGTTCACGAGGATCTGCCGCAGCCGCAGCGGATCGCCCCAAACGACTTCCGGGACTTCCGCGGAGACGGAGTACGAGAGCGTGAGCCGCTTCGACGCGGCGATGCCGCCGAGCGACTTCATCGTCTCCGACATCAGCTGCCGCAGCGGAAAGTAGACCGGCTCGAGCTCGAGCTTGCGCGCTTCGATGCGCGAGAAGTCGAGCACGTCGTCGATCATGCCGAGGAGCGCGCGCGCGGAACGGTGCGCGATGTCGAGACGGCGCGCGCGCGACGGCGAGGACGCCTCGTCCGCCGCGGTCAGTTGCAACATGCCGATGACCGCCTGCAGCGGCGTCCGCATCTCGTGCGACATGTTCGCGAGGAACTCGCTCTTCGCCGCGCTCGCCTCCTGCGCGCGCAGATGCGCCTCGCGCAGCTCGGCCGATTGCTGTTCGAGCCGCTTGATGAGATCGCGCGACATGCGCACCGCCGACGTGAGCTGCGCGCGCCGCGACTCGGCCGTCCGCGCCGCGAGCGCGATGTAGACGCCGGCGAAGACGAGGAACGCGAGCTTCGTCATCGCCACCGGCATGTTCAGCGGCCGCGACGCCGCCGCGATCGCAAGCATCGCGCAATAGAGAATGTCCGCGAAGAGCGCGAACGAGATCGCGCGCCGGAACGTCGTCTGCGTTTGATCCGCGACGCGCAGCAGCAACACGAAGAAGAGCAGACTCGTCTCGTGCCCCGAGCACGCGATCGCGAACGTCCAGACCACCAGATCGCCGACGAGCACCGGCAGCGTGAGATCGCGCCCGCGCCGCAGCCCCGCCAGAATCGCTAGCCACGACCCCGCCGCGTACACCGCCAGCGCAATCGACGCCAGCACCCACCCGTCGCCACGCAGCAGATAGTGGTTGTGCAGATAGACCGCAACCGCGAGAAAAACCGAACCGACCGCGCGCAGCCGCGGCAGCTCGATCGCCGCCAGCCGCCAAGCGCGCTCGCGCCGCACGCGTTCGAGCTCACCCGGATCGATCACGACGTCGGACATCGACGTTCAGTGTACGACCGGCGAGCGCGGTGCGACGCGGCGATCGACTAACCGCCGTTCGCCGCGCGTAGCTTCCCGTGGCTCCGCTGCAGAATCCCGCGAATTTTCGGCAGCAGCACTTCCTTGCGGATCGGCTTGCGCAGAAATCCGGCGGCGCCCATCTCGAGGCTCTGCGTCTCGACGTCCGTTCCCTGAATACCGGTGATGAAGAGCGCCGGCGTTTCGATGCGCTTCTGCAGCATGATCTCGAAAACCTGCAGGCCGCTGATGGTCGGTATGTTGATGTCGAGAATCAGCAGATCGAAGCGGCGCCTGCCGAGTTCCAGGAGCGCATCCGCGCCGTCGGGAACGGTCACGACCTCATAGCCGGCCTCGGACAGAAATCCGTCGATGAGCGCCGACGACACGAGATCGTCCTCGACGACCAGCACGAGCACGGGACGGTCGGCGGCGATCGAGCCGACTTCGCGCGGCGCCGGCGTGCGTTCGAGGGCGGCGACGATCTCGCGATGCAGCCGCTCGGTTTCCGGCGACGGCTCGCGTTGATACTCGCGGCGCAGGATGTCGGCGCATTCCTGATAGCGGCGCAGCGCGGCGTCGGGGCGTCCCTGTTCGAGCTGCAGGCGCATGAGTGTCCGGTGCACGACCTCCTGCGACGGATCGAGCGACAGCAACCGCCCCGCGGTCTCCACCGCCTCCTCCCACCACCCCGCGCGGATCTGCGTCGTCAGCAGATTGCCGAAGATCGCGATGGCCGCGCGCCAGCAGTTCAGCCGCTTCTCCGCGATCCATTCATCGAACGCGCGCATGCCGGTCGCGAAGTGCTCGAGCAGGTTCCCGCGGTAGTACTCGGCCGCGCGACGGATCGTGTTGATCGACGGTGAGGCCACGAGCTCACTGAAGCGCTGCACGTCGACCTCGACCACGTCGCGGTTGAAGCGCACGCCCACGCCGTCGTCGAGCAGGATGTCGTGCGGCAGATAGCGCAGCGCGTAGCGAAGATCGCGCACTGCCTCGCGCACCTCGCCCTGCGCGCCCGCATCGCCGAACAGTAGCGCCGCAATCTCCGCGAACGAGCTCCGGCCGCTGATGCGCAGCGCGAGGTACACGACCAGCGACTGCGTGCGGCGGTTGCCGATCGACAGCGCATTGCCGCGATAGTCGAGTGCCGCAAATTCTCCGAGCAGACGAATGGAGAGGAGGACCATTGGGGACGGAAGTATTCTACCGCAATCTTTCCGCAACGTCCCGCGTTCCTCCCAGCACGTCGATTGCATGCGGTCGCCGTATCGCAACAAGACCAAAGAAAGGAAACGTGCGCTCGCGTCGTCGCGCACCACCCCAACCCCAAGGATGCGGAACGATCGAATCGTCATCACCGGCATCGGCGCGCTCAGTCCCAACGGCATCGGCCGCGAGTCGTACTTCCGCGCGACCGCCGAAGGCCGCAGCGGCATCCGCAACATCACGCAGTTCGACGCCTCGTCGCTCCCCTGCCGCATCGCTGGCGAGGTCGACTTCGATCCGACGCAATGGGTCGATCCGAAGAACATCCGCCACGTCTCGCGCGTCGTGCCGCTCGCGATCGCGGCCGCCGATGAGGCGCTGCGCGACGCGAAGCTCGATCCCTCCGCGGTCGATCTCGAAACGCGCCGCACGATGGCCGTGATGCTCGGCTCCGGCGGCGGCGCGATCGAGTTCAGCGAGCGCATGTACGAGCTCTGGTACAAAGGCGCGGCGAAGCAGGCCTCCGTCTACTCCGTTCCGTCCGGCACCATCGGCACGATCGCCTCCGAGATCTCGATGGCGTACGACCTCCACGGCTACTCCCACGTGATCTCCACGGGCTGCACATCGTCCACGGATGCGATCGGTTACGCGTATCGCAACCTCAAGCTCGGCGTCTGCGACTACGTCGTCGCCGGCGGCGCGGACGCGACGATCACCGAGGGCGTGATGACCGGCTTCTGCATGATGCGCATCGTCACGAACACGCACAACGCCGACCCCTCCGCCGGCTCGCGCCCCTTCACCGCGAACCGCGACGGCTTCGTCCTCGGCGAAGGCTCGTGGATGTTCATCATGGAGCGCGAATCGACGGCACGCGCGCGCGGCGCGCACATCTATGCGGAAGTCGGCGGCTATGCGTCGACGTGCGACGCGTATCACCGCGTGCGCATGGATGACTCGGGCGAAGAGCCCGCGCGCGCGATGATGCTGGCGATGAAGGACGCGGGCGTCGATGCGAGCGACGTCCAGTACGTGAACTACCACGGCACGTCGACCGACCTCAACGACCGCATCGAGACGCGCGCGGTGAAGCTCGCGTTCGGCAAGCACGCGACGCGCCTCGCCGGCTCCGCGACGAAGTCGATGATCGGACATCCGCAGGGCGCATGCGGCGCGGCCGGCGTCGCCGCGACGCTGATGGCGTTCCGCGACGGCACGCTCCCGCCGACGATCAACCTCGACACGCCCGATCCTGAATGCGATCTCGACTACGTGCCCGACATCGGCCGCCGCGCGCGCGTCGACGTCGCGGTCTGCAACACGATCGCATTCGGTTCGAAGAACTCCGCGCTCGTCCTCAAGCGCTGCTGATGCCGATGCTCACTCCGCGCCGCGTGACCTCCGAGGAGTTGCTCGATGAGCACGATGCGCCGAGGGAGGACATGGAGCGCTCGCTGCGCGATCTGCGGCGCATCAACAGATGGCTCGGCGGCGTCGCGATCTACCGCCGCCTCGCCCGCCGTTTCTCTCCGCGCTCCATCCTCGACCTCGGCGCGGGAACCGCGGACAACCTCGAGGCGATGCCGCAGGTTCCGCTGCGGATCGCGCTCGACTTCAAGCTCGATCACCTGCTCTATCTGCGCGCCGGCTCGCGCGTCGTGCGCGTCGTCGGCGACGCGCAGCGGCTGCCGTTCCGCGACGATGCCGTCGACCTCGCGACGTCCGCGCACTTTTTCCATCACTTCTCGCCCGACGAGAACGTCGTGATTCTGCGCGAGGCGCTGCGCGTCGCGCGAAAAGGCGTGGCGGTGAACGACACGCGCCGCCACTACGCGCCGCTGCTGTTCGTGCTGCTGCTCTCCGCGCTGCGCGTCGTCGGCCGCATCACCCGCTACGACGCGCCGGCATCCGTGCGGCAGGGCTACACGCTGGACGAGGCGCGCGCCGTGGCGCAGCGCGTCGAGGGCGGGCGGGCGGAGGTGGTGCGGGTGTGGCCGTTCCGGTTTGGGCTACTGCTGTGGAAGTCGACGTAGCGATCGTCGGTGCCGGCCCCGCGGGCTCGACGCTCGCGGCGCTGCTCGCGCAACGCGGCGTCCGCGTCGCGCTCCTCGATCGCGAAGCCTTCCCTCGCGACAAGCTGTGCGGCGAGTTCCTCTCGTACGACGCGCTGCCGGTGCTCGCACCGCTCGGCATCGTCGACGCGATCGACGCCGCCGGCGCGCCGCACATCACACGCGGCCGCATCGTCGGCTCGCGGCGCACGTACGAGTTCGCGCTGCCGTGCGCGGCGCGCGGCGTGTCGCGCCTCTTCTTCGATGATCTGCTGCTGCGCACCGCGACGTCGCATGGCGCGATTCGTCTCGACGGCACCGCCGCGACAACGATCGACGCGACGCGCGTCAACGACATCCGAGCGCGCGCCGTCGCCGGCGCGTGGGGACGCTGGGGACGCTTCGACCAGCAGCTCGGACGCGCGTTCGTGCGCGACCGCGCGCATCGGCACTTCGGCTTCAAACGTCATTACCGCGGCGATCACCCGCGCGACACGATCGATCTCTACGCCTTCCCGCGCGGCTACCTCGGCGTGAACGCCGTTGAACGCGAGATCACGAACATCTGCGGCCTCGTGCACGCCGATCGTCTCGCCGGACATCGCGGCCGCTGGGACGCGTTCGTCGAGACGATCTCGCGCGAAGAGCCGCACGTCGGCGCGTTGTATGCGCGGCAGCAGCCGGCGCAGGAGGGATTTCTCTCGTCCGATCCGGTGATCTTCCGCGCGCGCGATGCGGTCGAGGCGGGCGTGTTCATGATCGGCGACGCGTCGGGCGTGATCGATCCGCTCGCGGGCAACGGCATGGCCATGGCCGTACAGTCGGCGCTGCTCGCCGCACCGTTTCTGCTGCGGCTCGTCGAGTCGCCGGCGCATCGCGAACGAATCGAGCGCGAGTACCGCCGCGCGCATCGTGCCTTCTTCGCGAAGCGCATCGCGTGGAGTCGACGCGCCGCGTTTTTCCTCTCGCGTCCGCGCCTGCTCGACGCGGCGCTGGCGACGCTGCGCGGCACCGGAGTCGCGGAGCTGTTCCTGCGCCGCACGCGCGCGTCGCACGAGGACGTGAGCGCGCTGGCCGAACGCTGGTTCTGTTAGAGTTTTCCATTCCATGGCGCCGTTGCCCGAGGGCGAGTTTCTGCTGCCGTTGTTCCCGCTGCCGAACATCGTCTTCTTCCCGCACACGCGGCTGCCACTGCACGTTTTCGAGCCGCGCTACCGGCAGATGGTGAAGGACGTGATCGAGGCGGATCAGCGCTTCGGCATCGTGCTGCTGCGGCCGGGATGGGAGCCCGATTACTTCGGCGCGCCGCCGGTCTTCGAATGCGGCACCGTCGGCACCGTCGAGCAGGCCGTGCCGCTGGAAGACGGCCGCTTCAACATCGTCGTGCGCGGCGACGTCCGTTTCCGCATTGTCGACGAGGTGTCGCGCGTCCCGTACCGCACCGCGCGCGTCGTCGCGCAGCCGGAAGTCGAGCGCGATTCCTCAAAGGCGTACGCGCAGCGCGAATGGCTCGCCGATCTCTCGCGCCAGTACCTGAAGTATCTCCCCGACCAGACCGCGGTCCCCGAGATCGAAACCGTGAGCCTCGACGCGCTCGCGAACGCGCTCATCATGTCGCTCAACCTCGACGTCGAAGAGAAGCAGAAGCTCCTCGAGCTCAGCGACGTCATCGCCCGCGCCGAGGAAGTCGGTAACGAGCTCACGAGCCGCATCGAAAGTTTGCGGTTCCTCGCGCCGTATCGGAAGGCGGGGGATCCGACGCACAACTGAGGGGGAATTCTCCGCGCGATGCCCTCTCACAAGGCATGGCCGAACGGTACGGAGTTCTCCGCCCGACCCCTCCCACGCCCCGCCGCTCCCCCGAAGTCGAACATGATGTTCGCGCCGCGCGCGACCGGCGTGTCGATCCGCTGCGGCCGCGCGCCGTCTTCGTCGCGCACGGTATGGGTCAGCAGGTACCTTTCGCGACGATGGACGATGTCGCGCGCGGGCTCTGCAAGACGGTCGAAGACATGGGCGGGACGGTCGAGGAAGTCAATGCGCGGACAGTACGCATTGGCTGCGAGACCGTGCAACGGCTCGAGCTCGAACTAAAAGCGAAAGACGGCGCGCCGCTCGCGCCGATCCACCTCTACGAAGCGTACTGGGCGCCGCTCACCGAAGGTGCGATCGGACTTTGGCAGACGGTGCGCTTTCTGCTGAGCGGCGGCATCAACGCGCTACGTTCGAACGCGCGCCTGAATCGGTTTCTGTTCGGCCGGCCACGGCAGTTTCACATCAAGCGTTTGGATATCTTCTTTCTCCTCGTTGCCGTCGTGTCGATCGTCGCGATGCTCATCGTCGGCACGACCATCGGCGCCGTGGCGGTGGCGCGACTGACGTTCGCCGGCGCGCAGTGGGTGACCGAGCCGCTCGTACGCGAGCTGACGACGCTCTGTGAGACATTCGTCGGCGTGATCGCCTGCGCCGTGTCGACCGCAGTAGCCATCATTGCCATAGCCCGGATCGTTCGGCGCTGGAGCGACGGCGGCGCGGCGCGATACATCAGCATGTTGGCGATTGTGCCGGCCGCGGCCATCCTCATCGCCCTCGGTCTTACCGCATACATCGCCATCCCGCTGGCTTTCCTGTTCAACGAAAAGATGCCCTTCGGCGCGCGCACCTGCGAGTGGTGCAAGTACTCATCCACCGGCTGGGGTAAATCGTTCGCCAACACCGTGGGGCGGCTCCACGAATACCTCCTGCGGATCCAGCACTGCAGCCTGCCCGAACGGTGGGCGTGGTGGGCACTCGTCGGAACTGCGGCTGTGATCCTGTTTTACGCGTTGCAGGCGATTGTCTTCGGCGGAAAAGACGAAGCCGGTCGCACAGTCGGTGGCCGTCTGACCGGCGCTTTGCTCTCCTCCATTCTGCTGCTCGCGGTCCTCGCCGTCTGCAACGACAGCGGCATGCTTGCCCTGCTCACCTGGCTGCTGCTCGCCGGTTCGGCGCTCTTCGTCCGCTCGTTCCTCATCCAGTACGTCGGCGACGTTGCCATCTACGTCGCGCCGCATATGGTTGACCGGTTTTTCGACTTGCGCATCCGCATCAAGGCTGTCGTTTGGCGCGCCGCGCGCGCGGTGTACGCCTGTGTCGGCGAGGACGGCGAGTTGCTGTACGACAAGGTCGTCATCGCCGGACACTCGCTCGGCTCCGTCGTGGTTTACGACGTGCTCAATCGCCTCATCAACGAAGACGATCTCGCCGGCGGCGCCGCGCCGGAGTGCTGCGAGGACGCGCCGGTCGAGTTGCTCGACGTCAGCCGGCGCACGAAGCTGCTCCTCACGTTCGGCTCGCCGCTCGACAAGACCGCCTTCGTCTTCGCGCGGAACGATCCGCACGGCGGCAGCGAGCGCGATGCGCTTGCGTCATCGGTACAGCCGCTCATCGCCCGCGAGCGCGACTTCGCGTGGGTGAACGTCTGGACGCCCTTCGACATCCTCGGCGGTTCGCTCGAGTTCTATGACACGCCGGAGGGCGATCCCGATCGAAACGAGCCTCGTGTCGTCAACAAGATCGATCCCGACGCGATCACACCCATCGCGGCCCACAACGAGTTCTGGCACAACTCGCTGATCTACAAGTACATGTACTACGCGCTGGAATGACGACGCCGCGCGCCCGTCCGTATCACCGTCAATGCCCCGCCCCATCGTCGTCGCGCTCGTTCTCGCCCTCCTTCCCCTCCCCGCCCTCCCGCGCATGCGGGCGCCTGCGAGTCGCATCGACGCGGCGCGGCGGGTGCTCGTCATCACCGCGCATCCCGACGATGAGTTGCTGCTCGCGCCGTTGCTCGCCGATCGGTGTCTGCGCGCGGGGGCGAGCTGCGCGTTCGTGGTCATGACGTCGGGGGAGCACGGCGCGTGTGCGCTGGGCGCATGCGTGCCGGACCTCGGCACCGTCCGCAGGAACGAGATGGCGCGGGCGGCGGCGATGTTCGGCGCGCGGCTGACGCAGTGGGCGTTCGCGGACGTCATGGACGACGTCGACGCGACGTGGGCGGCGCAGGCGGGAGGGCGGGAGGTGCTCGTGCGGCAGCTCGCGGATGTCATCGCCGCGGAGACGCCCGATCTGATCCTCACCTTCGATCCGGCGCATGGCTCGACCGGGCATCCGGCGCATCGCGCGGTCGGACAGCTCGTGCTCGACACCGGCGCGCGCAACATCTATCTGCTCGAAACGCTGGCGCGGTTCGACGGCGACGGCTTCGTGCTCGGCAACGCGTCACCCGACGCGTCGGTGTACGTCGCGAATGACGACTGGCAGTTCCTCGTCGACGACGCCGTGAACCACGCCAGCCAGTTCACGCCGGCGCAGGTCGAACATCTCCGCGCGCTGCCGGTCGAGCAGCGCCGCGTCTGGTTCAAGCCGGCGCGTTGAGCGGGTCACGGAAGATCGTGTCGTGCGGCGCCGACTGCTCCTCGCGCGGCCGTCCGGCCGTGTAGTAGTAGAGCGACACCGACTTGCGCGTCACGCCCGCCGGCGACTGCAGCGGATGCGGATGGCCGTGATACGAGGTATCGGTCGTCGAGAAAATGACGGTTCGGTTGAACGACGGCAGGATGCGCTGGCGGCACTCCGTCATGGAGGCGTTCCACAGCTCCAGATGGCCGCCCCATTCGTCGCGCCATCCTTCATTCAGATAGACGAGCATGTTCGCGCGGCGGTCGAGCCGCAGCTTCGGATGCACGTTGAAGTCGGCGTGAATCTTCAGAAAGCCGCCCGATTCGATCTGGTGCACGCCGCCGCCGCCAAAGTACGGATCGGGGATCAGGCCGTCGATGCCGGTGAGCGCCTCGAGGAACTGCAGCATCTCGAAGCCGTTCATCGCGTCGAGGAACGCGCGGACCTCCGGCGCGATCGTGCTCTTCTCGTGGTAATACCCGAGCTTCTTCTCCGTCACCGAGTCGAACCGCAGCCAGTCCGTTTCCTCGGGACGCGGAAACGCGGCCAGCACGCGGCGCAGTTCCGCATCGTCGAAGAGCCCGTCCAGCACGATGTGCGGGAACGGATCGGCGGACTGGTACTGCGCGCGCAGCGCGTGCGGATCGTGGTGCAACGTCACCGGTGCCATGTCAGGTCGGGTTGCCGCGCGAAGTCGAGCGCGATCTCGGGCGAGTACGTGACCCATCCCTCGGGCGCATCATAACGAATGCGCAGCGCGAGCCGCGGCACGCCCGCGAGGCGGAAGCCGTCCTCGCGCGGGACCTCGAACGCCTGCACGCCGTTGCCGAGGAGCACCGACCAGCGTCCGCGCGCATAGGGACCGAATTTCCAGAAGAGCGATTCGCCGCGATGGTGGAACTCCGCGCGCAGCGGCGCATCCTTGCGGATCGAGCCACACCACGCGCGCGCGTGATCGGGAATCCGCGCCGTGACCTCCACCACTTCGCGACGCTCGGGGACGTATTCGTAAATGTGCTTGCCGTCGAGCGCGGCGCCGCACAGATAGAAGTCGTCGTAATACCAGCTCGTGCCGCGGCCGCGGCGGAAGTGCTCTTCCTTCAGCCACTGATACTCGGCCATCGACCCCGCGGGAATCGCCGGCGCGTGCAGCACCGCGTTGCCGTCCATCGAGAAGAACGCGCGCGCCTCGTCGCTCATCCGCTTCGCGTGCGCGTACGTCGCCGTCCACTCCTGACGATTCGCCACGATCGCGGCAGCGCATGCGGCGACGATGAGCGTCTCGCGCGCTCCGCTCCGCCAGCGCGCAACGCCGATCGCGAACGCGACGGACAGCCAGAGCCACGGCACGAGCGCGTAGCGGCTCTGCATCTCTTTTGACACCGGCAGGATCGGCGCGATGGCGACGACGAACGTCAGCGCCGCGGCGATCCACGCGTGACGCGTCCGCAACGCGGCGGCGGCGCCGAGCGCCGCGAGCGCGACGAGCAGGAACCCTACCGCCGTGCCCGCGCCCGCGCAGGCGGCGATGACTTTCCACGGAAGCTCCACGATCACCGCGGGAAGCTCGCTCGGCGCGATCGCCCAGCCGTAGCCGCCGAAAAGCGTGCCGAGGATGCGCCAGCGCCAGACAAAGTACGCGGCGAACGCGAGGCCGTGCAGCGAGAGATGCCGCGCGCGTACGCTGAGCGCGCGTTCCGGCAGGCAGACCAGCAGCACCGGCAGCGGGATGGCGATCTCCTTCGCCAGCATCGCGAAGAAGTACAGCAGCGCGGACAGCAGATTGAGCGGCACCGACATCCGCCGGAACGCTCCGACGAACGCGATGACGGAGAGCGTGCCGAGGAGAATGGCCTCGAGGTAATGCACGGTCATCAGCTGCGTCGCGAAACTGCAGAGCGGCGGGCCGGCGACGAAGAGCAGCGCGCCGGCGAGCGACGGGATCGTGCGCACGTAGAACCGCAGCGCGGCGAAGAGCGCGACACCGCACGCGCCGAGGAGCACGAGGTCGACGCGGTACCAGCGCGCGGGGTGCAGTCCCGCCAACTGCATCAGCGCCTCGTACGTCGCGGTGAGCAGCGGCGTGAAGAGCTTCTGCGGCCAGACGTCGGCCTGCGTGAACGCGTCCGTCCACGGGCGTACGAGTCCGATGTGCAGAATCCACGCATCGTCGTACGTCCACCACAGTCGCGTCACCTTGCGGTAGAGCAGGACGACGATGGCCAGCAGAAACAGCGCCGCGGCGGTGCGTTTCACGGGAATCGCACCATCATAGAATGCGCGCGTGTCTTCGGACCCCCTTCCGTATCGCGAGTTCTACTACCCGCTGAACGTGTTCATGCACATTCTCACGCACGAGGAAGGCGGCGTGAGCGCGCTGCACTACGGACTCTTCGCCTCGCCCGATGAAGGGATCGCCGCCGCGCAGGAGCGCTCGACGGCGATGCTGCTCGAGCGCCTCCCCCCGCCTCCCGCCCGCCTCCTCGAAGCCGGCATCGGCCTCGGCACCACGCTCGAGCTGCTGACGCGCATCGGCTACGACGTCACCGGTATCACGCCCGACGCGCAGCAGATCGCGATGGTGAACGAACGCTACGGCGACGCGGTGCGCGTGCGCTGCGCGAAGTTCGAGGAGTTCGACGAAGGCGCGACCTACGACGCGATCGTCTTTCAGGAATCGTCGCAGTACATCGCATCCGAGGCGCTGTTCGCGCGGGCGAAAGCGCTCGCGCCGCTCGTCGTCGTGCTCGACGAGTTCTCGCTGAAGCCGATCGACACGCCCGGTGCGCTGCATGCGCTCTCGGAGTTTCTCGAAGCGGCGGATCGCCACGGGTTCGAGGTCACCGAGGAAGTCGACCTCTCCGCGCAGGCGGCGCCGTCGATCGACTACTTCACCCAGCGCTTTCCGCGGTATCGCAACGCGCTCATCGCGGACCTCGGCCTCACCAGTCAACAGGTTGACGAGTTGATCGCGGGGGGCGTCGTGTACTCGGGACGCTACGCGGACGGCACGTACGGCTATCGCCTGCTGCGCCTCGAACGGCGCACGTGAGAGATCAGCCGCGGCGCGCGAAGACGCAGTCGCGGCACATGAAGTCGTCCGGCGCCTGTTCGAGGCCGTAGACCCACCGCCGGAGCTTCGCCAGCTCGTCGCCTACGAGCACTTCCGCGATCGTGCTCTGCGTCAGATCGCCGACGACGTACTTTTCGTCGTAGTCCTCGCAGCAGAGCACGCACTTGCCGTGCGGCGTGATGTGCAGGTGCTGCAGCGGACGCGAACCGACGTTGTCGCAGCCCGCGAGCGGACGGCTGCGCTCCGATGCCTTCAGTCCGACGTCGAGCCAGCCGGCGCGATCCATGACCACGTGCTGCTCGACGCTGAAGCGGCTGCCGGCGTAACGCTCGCGAATCTCGTCGAAGTCGCGCGCGTGCACGTCGTCGCCCGTGCCGAGGACGACGATCTTCATCTCGTGCGCGACGGCGCGATGGGCCATGTAGTCGACGTTGCGCACGACCGCCGCGAGATGATCCTCGCCGCGCGTGGCTTTGTAGCGCTCGCGGTCGAGCGTCGAGAGATTGATGCAGAGGTAGCGCAGCGGACCTTCCGCCGCGAGCGCGTCGGTCTTCGCCGGCGTGAAGCCGGAGCCGTTGCTCAGCACCGCGACGGGAAAGCCGGCGGCGAACAGTGTCCGGCACTGATCGAGGAAGCGGCGGTCGAGCGTCGGCTCGTTGTAGCTCTGCAGGAACACACTGTCGAGCGTCGCGCGATACGGCGCGAGCTCGCCGACGATGCGCGCGAACAGCTCGTCCGGCATCGTGTAGTCGGCGCGCGGCGCGATGGACACCGGGCAGAAGTAGCAGCGCTGATTGCACGTCGTCATCGTCTCGAGCGAGACGATCTTCAGATGATGGCGGCGTGATAAGTCCGCGCCGTTGCGCAGCAGCCAGCCGTCGCGCTCGAGCTCCGCGTCCTCACGGCCGTCGCGCTGGAACGCGCGGAAGCGCTCGTATGCCCCATCGCCCGGCACCAGCGCGCGATCCGTCAGCGGATCGTAGACGCGGTGCTCGTCGATGTGCAGAAACGGGCTCGGGCGGAGCATGTGCGCGACCTTCAACGCGAGGAGCGGCGCCGCTGTTCCGCGCGCGCGTTCCGCGTATCATGCGCCCGCATGCCGACGGCCGTTCTTTATCCGCGCTTCGAGCATCCGGCGATCGAGGAGCGCTACGCCAGCTGGCAGACGCAGATGCTGCTGCGGCAGGGCGTCGCGCGGCCGAAGCTCGTCTATTACGAGAGCGACGAGCGCGCGTCGGACGTCGTCGCGGACGTCGACGACGAGATCGTCCTCGTCGTCACCGATCCACTGCTCCTTCCCCCCGCCGGTCTCATCCCGCGGCTGCGCGACGTGCTCGCATCGAGCGGCGCCGCCGCGGTCGTGCCGGTCGCAAACGAGGCGCAGCATCCCGCGCAACGCCGCTCGGCCTCCGCGCCGTATCTCACCCTGCGCGAGTTGCAGCAGACGATGGAGACGATGGCGGCGCAGCCGTCCGCCGTCGAGCGCGTGACGTGGGATCGCTCCGATCCGGGCATTTATCTCTGCCGCGCGGAACTGCTCGATTCGATCGACGCGCCGCTCGCGCTCGCGCTGCAGGGACGCGACGTCGCGATCTCGACGAACGACTACGTGCATCGCTGGAGCTCGCTGCGCGGGCAGACGCGCTACGACCTCCTCGCGATCATCAGTCCGGAGGCGAAGTCGATCCTCGAGTTCGGCTGCGGCGAAGCGCCGTTGGGCGAGGCGCTCAAGCGGCGGCAGCGCTGCCGCGTCGTCGGCATCGAGCTCGACGCGGCGGCGGCCGCGGTGGCGAAGAAGCGCATCGACGCGGTCTATCGCGGCGACGTGCGCGACATCGTGGCCATCCTCGACGAGCAGTTCGAATGGATCATCGGCGGCGACATCGTCGAGCACCTCGACGAGCCGTGGTCGTTCCTCGGCGAGCTGCGCCGCGTCAGCGCGCCCGGCGGACATCTCCTGCTCAGCATCCCCAACCTCGCGAACGCCTCCGTCGTCAGCGACCTGCTGCGGGGGCGCTTCGACTACGTGTACATGGGCCTCACCTGCGTCGGCCACGTGCGCTTCTTCACGAAGCAGTCGATCGCCGACATGCTGACCATCGCCGGCTGGACCGTCGTCGAGATCACGCCGCAGGAGCTCGGCGCCGCGCCCGCGCGCGATGAGCTGATCGCCGCGCTCGACCGCGCCGGCTTCGCGTACTCGAAAGAAGACCTCGTGCCGACCGGCTACTACGTCGTCGCCCGCAACGGATGAACATTTCCTATCTCGTCGAAGACACCGCGCAGTCGGGAGGCGTGCGCGTGCAGCTCATGCAGGCCGACGCGCTCATCGCGCGCGGACATCGCGTGCGGCTCGTGACGAAAGGCCTGCCGCTGACGTGGCGCAGCTCGCGCGCGGAGTGGGTCTACGTCGACGACTTCCGCCACTACGACGCGCGCGACCAGGACTTCGTCGTCGGCACGTTCTGGCCGACGGTGCCGCACGCGTACGAGATCGCCGGCACGCGCGCGGTGCATCTCTGCCAGGGCTACGAGGGCGCTTTCTCCGCGTACGCACCGATCCGCGATCAGATCGAGGCCGCGTACCGGCTGCCGATTCCGAAGCTCGTCGTCGCCAAATCGCTCGTGCCGGTCTGCCGTCAATTTACGGATGACGTGACGTACGTCGGGCAGATCGTCGAGGAGGAGTTCTACCGTGCCGTCACGCCGCGCGAGCATGAACCACCGCGCGTGCTGCTTTCCGGACAGGCGCAGGGCGACATGAAAGGCATTCCGGAAGGCTACGGTGCCGTCGCGCACGCGCGCTGGTTCCACCAGACGCTCGACCTCGTGCGCGTGTCGCCGTGGGTGCCGTCGCGCGAGGAGCCGCTCGACGCCGTGCAGGAGTTCCACGTCGGCCTCACGACCGCCGAGATGACGCGCCTCATGCATTCGTGCGACGTGCTTCTCGCGCCGAACCATCGCGAGGAAGGCTTCGGCTTGCCCGCGGCGGAGGCGATGGCGTCGGGGATTCCGTGCATCGTGACGGCGATCCCGTCGTATCTCTCGTTCGATGACGTCCACGATTACGCGCTGTTCGCGCCTGAAGAGAACGCGGTGGAGCTCGGCGAGCGCCTCATCGAACTGCTGAGCGATGCGGATTTGCGCGAACGCCTGCGCACGCGCGGGCGGGAGGTGGCGGAACAGTGGCGCGCCGAGCACGTCGCCGCGCGGCTGGAGAAGTTTTTCGAGGAGCGGCGGAGTTAGAATTTCGGCGATGGAAGAAGGTTACTTCGGCACCAAGGAAGAGATCCTCGCACGACTCGAGGCGTTCCGGAAGTTCAACGAGTGGGAGATGGAGAACATCCCCGACTGGTCGCCTGAGCAAGCGCTGGCGTTGACCGACGAGCTCTACTCGATGATGCCGGAAGAGGCTCGCATGGAGCGCGAGGATCCCACGTACGAGGGTGCACGGTGGATGATGTCGGTGCTGGCTCGGCTGAAATAAAGCCGCGCCTCGAAAAAGCGCTCGTCGACATTGCGTCGTGTTTCGATGCGGCGGGTATCGATTACATGGTCATCGGCGGCATGGCCAATTCTATCTGGGGCAATGCGCGCGCAACGACGGACGTCGACATCACGGTTGCGATCGATCGCGAGCACGTGCGCGAGGTGTTCGCCGCGCTGGGCAATCGCGTTGCCAGAGTCCCGCCGGATCTCGCCGAGTATCTCGCTGGCGGCGTTCTGCCGTTTACGCACCGCATCGAGGTCCATGTCGATTTGCTGCTGTCGCGGCATCCGTACGCGCGCGCCGCAATCGAGCGCGCGGTCACGATCAAGGTGCTACGGAAGCCTGTGAAGTTCTGCACCGCGGAAGATCTCGTTCTTCACAAGATCATCTCGGAACGCGATCGTGATCAGCGCGACGTCGAAGCCATCCTTCGCCGCCGCCGAAAGACGCTCGATCGCGAGTACCTCGATCCGCACGTGCACGAGCTCGCGGTGATGCTCGATCGCCCTGAAATCGAGCAGACGTATCGTCGGCTGATGGACCGCTGAGACAGCGGCCCGCGTCTCGCATGACACTCCGCGCGGCGCGTCCGCGCAACCCTTGTGAAAAGTTTCTCAAAATCGCATAGAATCGCGTTCCCGCCTCGTGTTACCGAGCTAAGTTATGCCAGTTCAGAAGATTGACACTCCCAACTCGATCATCCCGCGCAAGGCCGGCGTCGCTCCGGGCGAAGGGCCGGAGAAGGGTCTCATCACCCTCCCCGGCGAGGCCGCGCGCGACACCGGCGACGACCTCGGCGGCGCCACGTACCTCACGACCAAGCTCGATCAGGTCGTCAACTGGGCGCGCGGCAACTCGCTCTGGCCGCTCCCCTTCGGCACCGCCTGCTGCGCCATCGAGTTCATGTCGATGGTCTCGTCGCATTACGACATCTCGCGCTTCGGCGCCGAGGTCGTGCGCTTCTCGCCACGCCAGGCCGATCTCATGATCGTGGCCGGCACGATCGTCGACAAGATCGCGCCCGTGCTCAAGACGATCTACGACCAGATGCCCGAGCCGAAGTACGTCATCGCCATGGGCGCGTGCGCGACGTCGGGCGGCTTCTACCGCGCCTATCACGTCGTGCAGGGCATCGACGAGATCGTGCCGGTCGACATGTGGGTGCCCGGCTGCCCGCCGACGCCGGACGGTCTCATGTACGCGATCCTCAAGCTGAAAGAGAAGATCGAGCGCGGGGAGATCCGCAGAGGATGAGCACCCTAACGAAACTGAGCGCGATCCCCTACACCGGTCCCGCGCCGACCAACCGCAACGTCTACACGCCCACCGAAGCGCCGGCCGCCGACGCGCGCGGCGAAGCGATCCTCGCGGCGCTCAATCTCTCCGCGCTGACGCAGGAGCGCGGACAGGATCTGCCGACGTTCATCGTCGATCGCGCCGAGATCATCAACGTCCTGCGCGCGCTGCACGACCACGCGTCGCTGCAGTTCACGCTGCCGCTCGAGCTCTTCGCCGTCGACTATCCGAATCGCGAGCAGCGCTTCGACGTCGTCTATCAGCTCTACTCGCTCGCCAACAACGAGCGCGTACGCCTCAAAGTGCGGCTCGCCGACGGCGAAACGCTCGCGACGAGCAGCGGCGTCTATCAGGCATACGACTGGTTCGAGCGCGAGATCTTCGACATGTTCGGCATCCGCTTCGACGGCCATCCGAACCTGCGCCGCATCCTCACGCACGAGAACTTCCAGGGCCACGCGCTGCGCAAGGATTACGACCCCGCGCAACGCTGGCTGCTCACCGACGCAGGCATCGCCACGATCCACCCGAAGATCGCGCCGCAGTTCGTGCAGGAAGAGGAAGACTCGGACTTCGAGCGCGTGACGCTCAACCTCGGCCCGTCGCATCCCGCGACGCACGGAACGCTGCGCATCGTGACGACGCTCGACGGCGAGACCATCGTCGGCGCCGACTGCGAGATCGGCTACCTCCACCGCTGCTTCGAGAAGATGTCGGAGACGCACACCTATCAGCAGGTGATCCCGTACACCGACCGCCTCAACTACTGCTCGGCGATCATCAACAACGTCGGCTACTGCATGACCGTCGAGAAGATGCTCGGCGTTACGGCGCCGGAGCGCGCGCAGCACGTGCGCCTCATCCTCTCCGAGTTCTACCGCATCTCCGATCACATCATCTGCATCGGCACGAACCTCGTCGACATGGGCGCGCTGACGAACTTCTGGTGGCTGTTCCAGCCGCGCGAAGAGATCATCGCCCTCGCCGAGTCGTGCAGCGGCGCGCGTCTGCTGCCGAGCTACCTGCGCATCGGCGGACTCGCCGTCGACGTGCCGTCGGACTTTCTCGCCAACGCGCAGCGCATCGTGAACATGCTCCCGCGCTACATCGACGACGTCGAGGCGCTGGTGATGAAGAACCGCATCTTCCGCGACCGCGTCGAAGGCGTCGGCGTGATCTCGCGCGAAGACGCGATCAACTTCGGCTTCACCGGTCCGTGCCTCCGCGCGACCGGCGTTCCTTTCGACGTCCGCAAGTCGAACCCCTACCTCGGCTACGAAACCTACGATTGGGACGTGCCCGTCGCCGAAGGCGGCGATACGTTCGCGCGCTTCCTCGTGCGCTTCGAAGAGATGCGCCAGTCGCTGCGCATCCTGCAGCAGGCCATCGATCGCGGCCTGCCGCCGGGACCGGTGATGGTCGACAACCCGTACGTGGCGCTCCCTCCGAAGGCGAAGGTCTACAACGAGATGGAGTCGCTCATCTATCACTTCAAGCTGATCATGCACGGCATCCAGCCGCCGGTCGGCGAAGCGTACTTCCAGGTCGAAGGCGGCAACGGCGAAGTCGGCTTCTACATCGTCTCCGACGGCACGAAGCACCCGTACCGCGTGCGCGCGCGTCCGCCGTGCTTCCCGATCTTCGAGGCGTATTCGAAGATGATCACCGGCCAGACGATCCCCGACGCCATCGCCGCGCTCGGATCGCTCAACATCATCGCTGGGGAGCTCGACCGCTAATGCCCACTACCCGTCTCTCGCCCGGCGTCGTCCGAGTCGAGCGTCAGTCGATGACGTTCTCGGAGCGTTTGTATCTGCCGCAGGTCATCGGCGGCATGTTCCGCACGCTGAAGCACCTGACCAAGAATCTCTTCAACATCAAAGGACTGCCGACGATCTCGTATCCCGAGGTCAAGCGCGTGTACTCGGAGCGCTTCCGCGGACGGCACATCCTCACGAGCCGCGAGGACGGCACGACGCGCTGCGTCGCCTGCTACATGTGCTCGACCGCGTGTCCCGCGGAGTGCATCACGATCGAGGCGGGCGAAGACCAGCGCACGCGCGAAAAGTTCCCGGTGCGCTACGACATCGATCTGCTGCGCTGCGTCTTCTGCGGCTACTGCGTCGATGCGTGTCCCGAGGATGCGATCTACATGACGCGCGACTACGAGATGGCCATCGACACGCGCGCGCGCGCCGTCGTCGGTCTGCGCGATCTCGTCGTGCCGCCGAATTTCCCCGTCGGTCCGATGGGCTGGCGTCCGTATTACGGCGCGATCGAAAAGCACGGCACCGCGGGCGGCACCGGCATCGGCCAGCCGCTGCGCACCGCGCCGTACGAAGACGACGCGCCGCCCAATCCGGACCTCTATCGCGGCGCGTAGGTACGGGCGCAGAGCTATGATGCTCCCGGGTCGATGAAACCGCTCGAAACGACGGTCGAGGAAGTGCTCCGCGAAGCGATTCAGTCGGAAGCGGAGACGCGCGTCTATTACCAGAAAATGGCCGAACGCGCGGCGACCGCCGAGGTGCGCAATCGCTTGCTGCAGCTCGCGGACCTCGAGCTCGTGCATCGCGCGAAGCTCGAGCGGCGTTACCGCGATCTCGTCGGCAACAATCCGCCGGAGCCCGCGCCCGTCTCGCTGGAACTGCCGCTGGACATGAGCGATCTCGATCTCAGCCGCGCGCTGAAGTACGCGCTGGAACGCGAGCGCGACTCCGAAAGCCACTATCGCTTTCTCGCCGAGCGCGTTCCCACGACGACCGACCTCGGCCGGCTCTTCATGGAGCTCGCCGAGATCGAGTGGAAGCACAAGACCGATCTGCAGGCCGAGTACAACGCCGCGGCCGAGCCCGACCGGTTCCTCCTCGACATGTAGCCCGAAAACAGTTCAGGGGAGCGACGCCGAGCATCGCTCCCCCGAATCTGCTCTCTCTCATACAACACGCTGCCGGTTCTCGACGATGCGTTGTATTTCGAAGATGAAGTGTAGGCGGCGGTGGTGATTCGCCCGTTGCGCCACCATAAAAAAGTGGTGAGCGGGAACGCGCGGGTGTCAAAAGCGTGAGCTTCGCGTCGGATGCGCGTCAGCGAACCGCAAAACGCGCCAATCGCCGTAGAATCCGCGTGATGCCGGAGACGATCTACCTCGACAACAACGCCACCACGCGCGTCGCCGACGAGGTGATCGCGGCGATGACTCCCTACTATCGCGAGCTCTACGGCAACGCGCACGCGATCCATCGTCTCGGCCGCAGTTCGCACGACGCCGTCGAAGACGCGCGAGCCGAGCTCGCCCTACTTCTCGGATGCAGCGCGGGCGAAGTGATCTTCACGAGCTGCGGCACCGAGGGAAACGCGATGGTGCTGCGCGGCCTCGTCGATCGGCATCCCGATCGCCGGCGCGTCGTCACGACCGCGGTCGAGCATCCGTCCGTGCTCACGCTGCTGCGCGCGCTCGAACGCGAAGGTGAGATCGAGCTCGTGGTCGTGCCGGTCGATACGCACGGCGCGATCGATCTCGACGCGATGCGTGACGCGATCGGCGACCGCACGCTGCTTGTCTCCGTGATGCTCGCGCAGAACGAGACGGGCGTGCTGCATCCCGTCGCGGAGATCGCGGAGCTCGCGCACGCGCGCGGCGCGTACGTGCATGTTGACGCCGTGCAGGCCGCGGGAAAAGTGCCGCTCGCGCAGCACGAGCTCGGCGCCGACTTCCTCACGATCTCGGGACACAAGTTCCACGCGCCGAAAGGCATCGGCGCGCTGGCGATCCGCAAGGGTCTCGCGCTTCAGCCGCTCTGGTACGGCGGCGGTCAGGAGCTCGGCATGCGCTCCGGCACCGAGCCCGTGCCGTCGATCGTCGGCTTCGCCGCGGCCGCGCGACTTGCGCGCGAAGCGCTCGCGCAGTACGACCGCGTGCGCGCGCTGCGCGATCGTCTCGAAGCCGCGATCGCGCAGCGCGTCGACGAGACGACCGTCAACGGCGCGACGCAGCCGCGCCTCGGCAACACGGCGAACATCTCGTTCCACGACGCATACGCCGACGAGATCGTGCGCGCGCTCGATGCGGAAGGCGTGTGCGTCTCCGCCGGCGCCGCGTGTCATTCGGGCAACGTCGAACCGAGCGGCACGATGAAGGCGATGCGCCTGCCGCTGCGCGTCGCGATGGGCGCGGTGCGTTTCTCGCTCTCGCGCTACACCACTGTCGAAGAGATCGACCGCGCCATCGACGTGGTGTGCGCGGTCGTGCCGAACCTCCGCCAGGCCGTTGCACCATGACGCACTTCGAAGCGCTCCGCTCCTTCCCCGCCACGCTCCGCGCGATCTACCAAAGCGTCCCCGCCGATCGCATGCGCCAGCGCGCCGGCGACGGCAACTTTGCGCTCGTCGAGCAGTTCTGGCACCTCGGCGATCTCGAAGTGGAAGGCTTCGGCGCGCGCATCGACCGCATCCTCCGCGAAGACGAACCGTCGCTCCCCGATTTCAACGGCCTCGCCATCGCGCGCGAGCGCCGCTACATCGAGCGCGATCCCGCGCAGGGATTGCAGCGTTTCGAAGAGGCGCGCCGCGCGAATCTCGAGCGGCTCGCGTCGCTCGACGACGCGTCGTGGCTGCGCGCGGGACATCAGGAAGGCGCGGGCCGCGTCACCCTGCGCCGCGTCGTCGAGATGATGGCCGCGCACGACGCCGAGCACGCCGAAGAGATTCGCGTGCTGCACGAGCAGCTCGTGCGCGCCTGAACGCCGCGACACGGCTAGAGCACGATCGTGTAGCCGAGCGTGCGCAGGTCGGACATGCGGTCGATGTAGATGTGGCCGTCGGTGTGATCGATCTCGTGCTGGAAGATGCGCGCGGTGAAGTCTTCCACCTCGACGTCGATCGCCTCGCCGTCGTGATCGATGCCGCGCACGCGGATGCGGCGGTAGCGCGGCGTTTCGCCGCCGAGGAACGGGACGCTGAGGCAGCCTTCCCAATCGGTGATGCGGTCGGTGCCGGCCGGTTCGTACGTCGCGTTGAAGATCGCGCCGGCGCCGACCGACTTCACACCGCGGCGCTTCGCCACGCGCTCCTGCACTTCGAACACGAAGACGCGCAGCGGCAGATGCACCTGCGGTCCGGCGAGGCCGACGCCTTCGTAGGCGTGCATGGTCTCGACCATGTCGTCGATGAGCGTGCGGAACTTGCCCGCCTTGATGTCCTTCAGTTCGACGTCGGATGCTTTCTCGCGCAGGACGGGATGCCCGAGGCGAGAGACTTTGAGAATGGCCATGGCGGGAGTTTATCCGACGCGCGCGTGCGGCTCGACGGCAAGGTCGCGCATCGACAGCGCGATTGCCAGCGCGACCGCCATCAGCGCCGCGCCGCCATAGAACGCGCCGGCCGCGCCGCCGAGGTCGTAGAGAAATCCGGCCACGATCGGTCCGAGAAAACGCGCCAGCGAACCGACCGATGTCGCGAGGCCGAGCAGGCTTCCGCGCTCGCTCTCGGGCGAGATGCGCGAGACCAGCGACGTCAGCGACGGATAGCAGAGCCCCTGTCCGATCGCGACGAAGAACGTCGCCCCGTAGAGCAGCGGCACGCGCCAGATCGACGGCACGAGCGCGAAGCCGATCACGAACGCCGCGGCGCCGACGATCACCAGCCCCTTCTCGCCGATCCGCTTCGCGAAGCGGCCGATGAGCCCTCCCTGAATCGTGGCCACGATCAAACCCATGAAGAGAAAGAAGCGCGCGAGATCGAGCTGGCGGAAGTGAAAGCGCTCGCGCGCGTGCAGCGTCACGCTGATCTCCATCCCGGCGACGGCGAGCAGCGTGAGAAAGAGGCTGGCCATCACCGCGGCGAGGAGACGATTCCCCGCGACCGTGCGCCAGATGCGCGTGTCGAACTGCGGCGGGCGTCCCGAACGCGGCACGAGGTCCGGCGGCTTCGACTCCGCGAGCACGAAGAACGCTAGAGTTAACGCCGTCAACGAAAGGCCGGCCGCCACGAGTCCGGGCAGCAGGTTGTCGTGCAGTCCGTGCTGGCCGCCGATGTGCGCGAGAAAGCCGCCCAGCGGCGGGCCGAAGATGAAGCCGATGCCGAAGGCGGCGCCGATGAGACCCATGCCTTTCGCGCGATCCTCCGGCGGCGTGCTGTCCGCGATGTACGCCTGCGCGGTGCCGATGTTCGCGCCGCCGATGCCCGCGATGACGCGCGAGGCGAGCAGCATCGCGAGGCTGCGCGCGAACGCGAAGAGCAGGTAGCCGCTGCAACTCGCGGCGAGGCTGAACAGCAGAATCGGGCGGCGTCCCACGCGATCGGAGAGGCGTCCCCACACCGGCGCGAAGAAGAACTGCATGATCGAGTAGATGCCGACGACCGCGCCCACCGTGATGCCGCTCGCTCCGTATTCGCGCGCGTAAAACGAGAGAAACGGGATCACCATCCCGAAGCCGATGAGATCGATGAAGACCGTGAGGAACAGGACCAGCAGGGAAGACTTTCTCACGCCGCGCGAAGTCTATACTGCGCCGCCATGCGTCTGGTTCTCTTCGACATCGACGGGACGCTCCTCTCCGACGGCGGCGCCGCGCGCGAGGCGTTCGCCGACGCGCTGGCCGCGGTTTACGGCTACGACGGCGAGCTCGCGCGCTACGACTTCTCCGGACGCACCGACCCGCAGATCGCGCACATGGTGTTGCGCGACGTCGGCCTTTCCGCCGCCGCCATCGACTCCCGCATGCCTCGCCTCTGGGAGCACTACCTCGGCGGCCTCGCGCGCAACGCGACGCCCGCACGCGTGCGCGTACTGCCCGGCATGCGCCCGCTCGTCGACGCGCTCGCCGCGCACGACGGCGTGGTGCTCGCGCTGCTGACGGGAAACATCGAGCCGGGCGCGCGCCTCAAGCTCGGCGGCGGCGCGCTGAACGAATACTTTCCGTTCGGCGCGTTCGGCAGCGACTCCGCGGATCGCAACGAACTGCCGCCGGTCGCGGTGCGCCGCGCGTCCGAAGCGACCGGACATCGCTTCAGCGGCGAAGAGGTCGTGATCATCGGCGACTCGATCTACGACGTGCGCTGCGGCGTGCCGTACGGCGCGACCACGATCGCGGTCGCGTCGGGAAAGACGGCGATCGAAACGCTGCGCGCCGAGCATCCGCGGCACTTGTTCGAAAGTGCCGAAGACCTCGGCGCGCTGATGAACGCGATTCTCGGTTAACGGCGGAAACGTTCGGGGATCGACACGCGTCCCGCGACGCGCTCGTAGTCGATGCCGCCGCTCGACTTCTCGCCGACGGTGAAGTTGCCGCCGATGTCCGTGACCTCGATCGAGCCCGACGAGTCGGAGTCGATGAGCACGTCGTGGCGGACGTTCTGCACCGTGATCGAGCCGGAGTCGTCGTTCGGGATGTGCAGCGAGTCGACGCTGGCGACGGTGATCGAGCCGGAGTCGTCCTCGATCTCGACCGCGCCGGCGACGTTCTTCACCTCGATCTCGCCCGAGTCGTCTTCGATCTTCACGGCGCCCTGCACGCTGTCGACGTCGATGCCGCCCGACTCGTCGTGGATCGTGAGGTTGCCGTGCACGTTGCGCACTTCGATCGAGCCCGAGCCGTCGTCGATCGACGTGGGGCCGACGTTCGCGACTTTCATCCAGCCGCTGCCGTCATCGATCGAGACCGGTACGCCGTCCGGCACCGCGACGCTGAAGTCGAGCCGTGCCTGGAAGAAGCCGAAAAGCACCGTCTTCTGCGGGATGCTCGCCTCGACGTGCAGTTCCGAGCCCGACTTGCGCATCGTCAGCGTCATGCGCGGGAGGAAGTCTTCGTCGGACGTGCACGCGGTGCCGTTCGCGACCACCTGCGGCGCGCCGGGCGTGCCGGTGACCGTGAGCGAGCCCGCGTCGGCGTGGATGACGATGCGCGTGATGCCGCTCGACGGCGTGGTCAGATGCCGCGCCGCGCTGTAGCGGCAGTCGGACTCGTTGTCCGTCCAGTCTTCGGCGAAGAGCGGCGCGGCGAGCACGAGACACATCAGAGCTCCGATCGGAACGAGTCTCATCGGAATCCCTCCTGCGGCTCTCTACGGCGCGCGCCGGGCAAAGTTGCGTCACGGCCGCAGATTCGAAGCGTGGAGATGCACGATCCACCACCGCCCGCCGCGCCACGCGAGCACGAGCGTCCGCCGCGAGCTGACCTCGGCCGTTCCGACGTCGAACGTTGCGACCGCCGTCGTGCCGCTGCGCTGAACGCTGAGATCGTGATGCGCGAGATGCATCGCGCCCGAGCGCGCGCGTTCCGCGTCGAACAGCGGCCGCAGCGCGGCGACGATGGCGGCGCGCCCGGTGAGCTTCGCGCGGTACTGCGGCATCGGCAGAAACGCGGTCGCGTCGTCCGCGAACAGCGCGCCGACGGCATCCGCATCGAGCCGATTGAACGCGTCGAGAAACGCATCGACGGCCTGCTCCGGCGGCGCGATGCGCGCGGACGCGCAGCCGCACACGACGAGCAGCAACGCGAGCGATCCTAGGCGGCGCATGCGGACGCCACGATACGCGCGTGACATACTCCCGCGCCATGGACCGGCAGTTGCGCGCGCGCATCGAGGCGTTCGTCCGCCCGCTGTATCAAGACCTCGACGGCGTCTCGCGCTTCGATGACGTCGAGCGCATCGCCGCGATCGCGCGTCGCCTGTACGTCCCGCGCGACCCCGCGGACATTCGCGAGTTCGAGCTCCTGCTGCTCTTCCATCGACTCGGCAAATGGCTCGATCGCGTCGGCAACCTCTCGCGCACGCTGCTCGTGATTCGCGATCTGTCGGAAGAGGAACTGCGCCGCACCGCCGCCTCCGCGCGCCGTCTCGAGGAGCCGGTCACGCATGCCGAACGCGCCGTCGCCGCCGCGGAGCTTATCGACAACGCCGGCGTCCGCGGCCTCACGGAACGCTTCGCCCACGCCCGCCGCGAAGGCAGCTCGATGATGGACGTTCTTCGAGCCGCCATGAGCGACGTCGCCGTCCCCGACTGGCTCCCGCCCCACGCCGAGGAATGGCTGCACGCGCGGCGAGAAGCGCGGCGGGAGGTTTGTAAGAAGTTGTTGGAGGAGCTGGCGCTGGAGGATTTCGGGGGGTGAGGATTACGGAGCGCGACCTCTACGTCCGCAACACCCCGGCCCGCTCGAACACGCGCGCTTCGATGAACGTGTCGACGAGCTGCGAGTCGAGCAGGCCGTCGTTCACTTCCATCTTCAGGATGTCCAGCGCGCGCTCGGTGGGGACGGCGCGTTTGTAGGGGCGGTCGCTGGCGGTCAGGGCGTCGTAGATGTCCGAGACCGTCATCATGCGCGACTGCAGCGGGATGTCGCTCGCCACGAGCTTGCGCGGGTAGCCGCGGCCGTTGAGCTTCTCGTGGTGCGCGTACGCGATGTCCGCCACCGCGGAGAGGTCGCGCGTCCACGGGATTTTCTGGAGAAAGTTGAACGTGTGCGTGACGTGGCTCTCGATTTCCTGCCGCTCCGCCGCATCGAGATTGCCCTTGCGGATCGACAGGATGCGCGCCTCCTCGGGATCGAGCAGCAGGCGCTTGTCGCCGCGGATGTCGGCGAAGGCCTGCGTGGCGAGCTGCTGCAGATAGTGGAAGTCGCCTTCCGGCAGCACGCTCGGCTCGTTCGACTGGGCGATGAACGAGAAGTCCTTCTGCAGCCGCAGAATCTCGGCCGCCGTTTCCGCGTCGAGGTGAGCACAGAAGTCGTCGAAACCGTCGCGGCCGTGCGCGAGCAGGTAATCAAGCTTCTTGCGATACGCGTCGTTCTCGGCCGACTTCATCACGAACTCGAAGCGTGAGCGAATGGCCTCGAGCTGCAGCGGATAGAGCTTCTTCTCTTTGACCAGGATCTGCTCGCGGACGCCGACCTTGCCGAAGTCGTGCAGCAGCGACGCGTAGCGGATCTCGCGCACCTGCTCGCTCGAGAAGCGCACCTCGCGGAACGGGCCGCTCTCGACCCGATCAATGACGCGCGCGAGCTCGACGGTGAGGTCCGCAACGCGGAACGAGTGACCCGACGTCGTCGGATCTCGTTGTTCGATCGCGGTGACGGCGGCGGTGACGAAGCCTTCGAACAGCCGCTCGATCGATTCGTAGAGCAGGTTGTTCTCGACGGCGACCGCGGCCTGGCTCGCCAGCGCGCGCATGATGTCCGCCGTCGCCTCGTCGAATGGAATCACGTGCTCGGGCACGGACGCCGCGGTGAGCCGCGCCGTCGCGCCGCTGCGGCGCCGGTTGATCAGCTGCAGCACGCCGATCACCTCGCCCGCGTGGTTCGTCATCGGGAAGACGAGGAGCGAGCGCGTGAGGTAGCCGTTCTTCTCGTCGAAGGTGCGGTTGATCTCGTACTCGGCGCCGGCGGGCAGGTTGTACGCGTCGTCGATGACGAGCAGATCGCCCGTCATGGCGACGTAGCCGGCGAGGCTCTTGCGCGTCACCGGCAGGATTTTTTCTTCGAAGGCCTCGACGTCGATCGAGTCGTTCTGCGCGAGCTTCCAGCGCAGCACCGGCTGGCCGCCGACTTCATCGAGGAGGTACAGCGAGCCCGCGTCCGCGCGCGAGAGCTCGCGCGCCTTGCTGAGGATCATCGTCAGCAGCACGGAGTGATCGCGCACGGTCGACAGCGCGGCGCCGACTTCCGCGACTTCCTGCAGCTCACGCGTGCGCTCGCCGAGCTGCTTCTCCAGCTGATCGGCGCGCTGCTTCTGATAGAGGAACTGGAACGCGCGCTTGATCGCGCTCATCAGCACGGCCGTCGACGGCGCTTCCGGCAGATGGAGATACAGGCTGTCGTCGGCGAGCCACTTCGGCTGCTCCTCGAGACCCACGCCGACGACGGCCGTGCGCGGATCGAGCTGCAGGATGTGCTTGCGTCCGTTGGTGATGGCCGCATCGACGAGCACCACGCGCAGCGCGCTGCCGTCCAGGCTCAGCAGCTGATCGAGGTTGTCCAGACGCCGCGATGAGATCGCCTCCAGCGTCAGCGCATCGGCGTACTGGCCGATGGGAAACGCCTGCGAATGGAGGAGCGTGAGCGTCTGCATTGGTGAACGCGGCCTGCAACCGCCGTGCGAGGGGCGTTCTTCCACCCCCTCACGTCGCCGCATTATCGCACTGGAGCGGCGCGACATCGCCGCGGCGGGCTCCGCTATTGCCGTTCGCGGCAGCGCGAGATGAGCGTTCCGAGTCCTTGCCGGTTGCCGAACGAGTCGCGCGCCTTGAGCAGCTCCGGCAACATGTCGGGCGAGGTGATCTCGTCGATGGCCTCGTCGATCTCACCGTCCGCGCTCTCGACGGCCGTCGCGATGTACGGGATCGCGCGCGCGTCGCGGCGTCGCGCGAGCCCCAGGGCCGCTTCGTTGGCGACGCAGCGATCGGCGTCGTGCAGGCGTTCGGCGAGCGCGGCGCGGATGCGCGGCGTGTCGTGATCGGACAAACTCCCCACCGCGAACGTCGCGCGGTCGCGCACGGACGTGTCGCCGTCGCGCATGAGCATCAGCAGCACGCGCTCCGCGCGCTCGTCGGCGATCAGATCCTCGAGCGCCGTCGCCACGGCCCAGCGCACGTTCGACGCATCGTGCGCCGCAACGCGGGCAAGCGCTTCAATTGTTCGCGCGTCCTGTCGCTGTCCGAGCGCGTGCACGACCGCTTCGACGACGAGCGGCTCGGCGTCGCCGAGCATGCTCGCGAGCAGTTGCAGCGCATCGTCGGACCACGTGTTGAGCTGCCCGACGATGTCCGCGCCGGCGATGCGTTCCGCGACGTCATCGCTGCGGCAGAGACGCGTCGCGCGGTCGAACACTTCGCGCGTGCCGAGGGCGTGCAATTCGCGGATCGCGCCCCAGCGCGCCTCGTCGTCTTGTTCCCGCACGACGACACAGAAGAGTTCATCGACGGAACGCACGACGCGATGCTACCTTAACGCGCCGTGATGCGTTCAAGCCCCCTTCTCCTCGTCGCGGTTCTGCTCGCCGGCTGCGGCGAGCTCGCCACTCCGACCTCGCCCGACGCCCAGGAACCGCCGCCGAATCCGGCCGCCACGTTCACGCGCGTGCAGAACGAAATCTTCACGCCCACGTGCGCGTCGATCGGCTGTCACGATCGCATCGGCCAGCAGGAAGGAATGATCCTCACCGCCGACCGCTCGTACGATCTCATCGTCGGCCACGCGAGCACCGAGATCCCGTCGCTGCTGCGCGTCGCGCCCGGCGACCCCGCGAACTCGTATCTCTATCGCAAGATCACCGGCTCCGGCATCACCGGCGACCGCATGCCGCAATCGCTGCCGCCGCTGAGCGACGCGCAGATTCAACTCGTCCGCGACTGGATCCGGAGAGGAGCTCCGCGTGATTAAACGCCTTCTGCCGATGCTCTTCGCCGCGCTGCCGCTCTTCGCGCAGAGCGACGTCGTCGACCAGCCGTTCCGCACGCTCTCCCTCGGCGACACGCTGCTCTCGCTGCCCAGCTCGCACATCTCCGGGCAAGGCATGTGGGAAGTGCGCTTCACGCATCGCTTCAACCAGTCGCTGAGCGACGGCAGCTTCAGCGATCAGGTGCACTCGCTCTTCGGTCTCGACACGAACGCCGACGTCGTCATCGGACTCTCCGCGGCGATGAGCCGCAAGCTGCAGTTCTCGTTCGCGCGCAGCAACACGAACGACACGCTCGAAGGCGGCGCGAAGTATCTCGTGCTGCAGCAGACCGAGACCGCGCCGCTCTCGCTCGCGCTGCGCGGCGGCGTCGACTGGCGCACCGAGCGCGACCTCGGAGACCGCACGTCGTTCTTCGCGCAGGCCATCGTCTCGCACCAATTCGGACGCAAGGCGGAAGTCTTCATCATTCCGACCATCGTCACCAAAGCGGGGCGCGCGGTGAGCGGCACCGCAACGCAATCGGGCGCGCTGTTCGATCACGCGTTCAACATTCCGGTCGCGGTCGCGTGGATGCTCGCGCCGGGAACGAGCGTCGTGGCCGAGCTCACGCCGCCGAACCGCGATCTGCCCGACGACATGCACGCCGATCTCGGCTGGGCTCTCGGCCTCAAGCGGCAGATCGGCGCGCACTGGTTCGAGATCCTCGTGACGAACAACCAGTCGTCGCTCACCGACCAGTTCGCCACGACAACGTTCCAGGGAACGCCTCTCGACGCCAGCGAAGTGCACCTCGGCTTCAACATCGAGCGGCGGTTCGGGCGGCGGCGCTGAGGCAAATTCGTATGGCAGCCCGGTTGCAGTAAACGCCACCCGTGCGCTGTCCCGAATGCCACTTCCTGAATGAATCGAACGCGGCGGCCTGCACGAACTGCGGGCTGCTGCTGCTGAAGGTCGCCCAGGAGACGACGGCGCCGAAGCGTCGCGCGGAAGACCTCGCCGTCCAGCGGCGACGCGCGAGCGATGCGGAAGCGGAGACGTGCCGCTTCTGCGGCGGCGCCATCGCGAAGAACGCCATCCGCTGCCAGCACTGCTCGGAAGTGCTCGACGAAGACTTTTACCGCGAGCGCGCGCAGCGGCTGCGCGCGCGCATCAACTACGCGAGCTGGGTGCTGTACCTCTTCGGTCTCGCCGCCCTGCTCGTGTTCCGTCCCGTCGGCGTGATGTCGATCGCCGGAGGTTTGCTGCTCTCGATCACCTACTACGCGATTCCCGTCGAGCCGCCGGCGTCGTCGCGCGCGAAGAAGAAGCAGCGGCTGCCGCTCAAGGAAGTGCTCAAGCGCCAGCTGAAGTTCGAGCGCGTCGCCATTCCGATTCCCGCGCTGCGCCACAAGAAGCTCGTCTTCGTCGGCACACCGCTCATCGCCGCGCTCATCGGCTACAGCGCGAACCTGCTGCTGTTGCAGGAGCCGGTCAACGACATCCTCCGCGAGAACGCGGCCTTCCGCGGCATGCGCGTCTCCGCGCACTACCAGTACTACGTCGTCCCCGGCGTCGTCGTGTACGACCTCGAGGGTCTCAGCTTCCGCCAGACGCCGATCGACGTGCATACGGCGTTTCTCGAGTTCGCGAAGAAGCTGAAGGAGAAGCGCTACACGCGCGTCGATCTCTCCTACAAAGGCCACACGAAGTTCTCGATCGACGGCGCATCCTTCTCCCGCCTCGGGCGCGAATACGCCAACCGCAACTTCGACTTCGTGCTCTACAACTTCACGCGCCTCTTCCACGCGGAGGACGGCACGAAGCCGATCGATGCGAAGGCAAACGACCGCGACGCGCTGCTGCAGTTCCACCGCAGCTGGTACGGCGAAGACCAGATGACGCGCACGGTCAAGAACGCGTTCTAGCGACGCGTCAGAGCAGGCCGTCCGCCGCGAGCGCGCGCGTCAGCTGCTCGGCGTCGATGAATTGATATGCAACCATCCCCACCGAGCGCGCGGCGAGCACGTTCTCGCTCAGGTCGTCGATGAAGACGACGTGCTGCGGCAGCGCGCCGAGGACTTCGAGCGCGCGGCGGAAGATCTCGGGATCGGGCTTCGCTACGCGGAAGCGGTGCGAGAAGACGAAGCGGTCGTCGCGGCGGAAGAGTCCCGAGAAGCGGCGCGGGATCAGCTCCGCGTGGATCTCGTTCGAGTTCGACAGGAACGCGATGCGGTAGCGCTCGCGCAGGCGGTCGAGCAGGTCTTCCATCCCCGGAATCGTGCCGTCGAAGAAGTCGCTCCAGACGGCGCGAAAGTCGTGCAGCGAGCCGCGGTAGCGCGTCTTGTCGACGAGGAACTCGTAGAACTCGCGGAAGGTCACCGCGCCGCGCTCCATGTCGCGGTAGCCGCCGGGCTGCTCGAGGATCTCGATGACCTCGTCGCGCGTCACCTTCGCGTTGCGGCAGATGCCCGCGATCACCCGCTCGTACGCGAGCTTGATGAGCGTGTTGCCGAGATCGAAGAGAAACCAGGTCGTCGCTGCCATCACATCCTGAAGACGCCGAAGCGCGGCTCCGCCATGCGCGCGTTGTACGCGATCGACAGACCCAGGCCGAGGTAGACGCGCGTGTCGGCGGGATCGATCACGCCGTCGTCCCACAGGCGCGCGGTCGAGTAGTACGGGCTGCCTTCCGCCTCGTATTTCGCGAGCACCGGATCGGCGATGGCGCGCTCCTCTTCCTGCGAGAGCTCCTGCCCCGCGCGCGCGAGCTGATCGCGTTTGACAGTCGTCAGCACGCCCGCGGCCTGCTCGCCGCCCATCACGCTGATCCGCGCGTTCGGCCACATCCACAGAAAGCGCGGCGAATACGCACGGCCGCACATGCCGTAGTTCCCGGCGCCGAACGAGCCGCCGATGATCACCGTGAACTTCGGAACGGTCGAGTTGGCGACGGCGTGCACCATCTTCGCGCCGTCCTTCGCGATGCCGCCGCGCTCGTACTGCTTCCCCACCATGAAGCCGGTGATGTTCTGCAGGAAGATCAGCGGAATGCGCCGCTGGTTGCACAGCTCGATGAAGTGCGTGGCCTTGAGCGCGCTCTCCGAGAACAGCACGCCGTTGTTCGCGAGGATGCCCACCTTGTATCCGAAGATCCGCGCGAATCCCGTGACGAGCGTCGTCGCGTAGCGCTCCTTGAATTCCTGGAAGCGCGAGCCGTCGACGATGCGCGCGATCACCTCGCGCACGTCGTACGGCTTGCGCAGGTCGCGCGGAATGACGCCGTACAGTTCTTTCGGATCGTAGAGCGGATCCTCGGATGCAACGCGCGTCGGCGGCTCCTGCTTCTCGAAGCGCAGGTTCTCGACGATGTTGCGCACGATGGCGATCGCGTGGTGATCGTCTTCCGCGAAGTGATCCGCGACGCCGCTGATTCTCGTGTGCACGTCCGCGCCGCCGAGCTCCTCGGCCGTCACTTCTTCCCCCGTCGCCGCCTTCACGAGCGGCGGTCCGCCGAGGAAGATCGTGCCGGTGTTCTTCACGATCACGGCTTCGTCCGACATCGCGGGCACGTATGCGCCGCCCGCGGTGCACGAGCCCATCACCGCGGAGATCTGCGGGATCTCCTGCGCCGACATGACGGCCTGGTTGTAGAAGATGCGGCCGAAGTGCTCGCGGTCGGGGAAGACGTCCGCCTGCAGCGGCAGGAACGCGCCGCCGGAATCGACGAGGTAGATGCACGGCAGCTGGTTCTGCAGCGCGATCTCCTGCGCGCGCAGATGCTTCTTCACGGTCATCGGAAAGTACGTCCCGCCTTTGACCGTGGCGTCGTTCGCGATGATGAGGCACTCGCGGCCGTGGATGCGGCCGACGCCGGCGATCATGCCCGCGGCCGGCGCCTCGTCGTCGTACATGCCGTTCGCGGCGAGCGGCGCGAGCTCGAGGAACGGCGTGTCGGGATCGAGCAGTTCCGCGATGCGTTCGCGGGGCGGCACCTTGCCTTGTTCGCGATGACGCGCGAGGTATTTCGGTCCGCCGCCCTGACGCGCGGCGGCGATTCGCTGGTTGAGTTCATCGACGAGACCCTGCATGCGCTCCGCGTTCGCGCGGAAGTCGTCGGAGGCAGGATCGAGATGGGTATCGAGCGCTTCCATGAGCGCCGAAGGCTATCAGAACGCGGCGAGCCTGCGCGCGAGGAGCACGAGCTCTTCGCGCGACAACGCGTGCGCGGATCGCCCGAGCGCTTTCGCGAAGCGCACGTCGCGGCCTTCGAGGCGCGCGAGCTCGTCGTCGTGCGTCTCGGCCACGCGATCGACGAGTCGCATCTGCACCGCGTCGTCCGCGGACAGCACGCGGTTCGCGAGAAACAGCTGATGCGCCGCCGGACGCGACACGACTCCGCGCCAGCGCGAGGTGCCGCCAAAGCCGGTGACGATGCCGAGGCGCGCGCCGGGATGCGCGAACCGCGAGCGCGGCGTGGCGAAGCGGAGGTCGAACGCGAGCGTGAGGTCGAGCGCGCCGCCGAAGCAGTCGCCGTCGATGAGCGCGACCGTGAGATACGGCAGGCGCTCGATGGTGTCGAAGAGCTCCTGGCCGAGGCGCGCGAAGTCGTCCGCGTCGCGCGCGGTGAAGCGCTGCATCTCCGCCATGTCCGCGCCGGCGGCGAAGAGACTGGGGCGGCCGGAGCGGAAGACAAACAGCGTCGTGTCGTCGTCGTGCGGGAGCGCGTCGCGAATCCGACGCAGCGCCGCGCTCGACAGCAGGTTCATCCCGCCGTCGTCGAACACGAACTCGCGGCGCATCGGCGCGCGCTCAGCGCTGCACGGCGTTGCGGATCGCGTCGACTGCCGCGGACGTCGGCGTGCCCGGCAGGAAGATCTCGCGGATGCCCATCGCCTTCAGCTTGGCTACGTCCTGCTCCGGGATGATGCCGCCGGCAACGACCACGATGTCGTCCGCATCGCCTTCCTTCAGCAGCCGCATGATCTCGGGGAAGAGCACGTTGTGCGCGCCCGACAGGATCGAGAGTCCGATCGCGTCGACGTCTTCCTGGATCGCGGCGGCGACGATCTGTTCGGGCGTCTGCCGCAGTCCGGTGTAGATCACTTCCATCCCCGCGTCGCGCAGCGCGCGCGCGATCACTTTTGCGCCGCGGTCGTGGCCGTCGAGGCCGGGCTTCGCGATCAGCACGCGGATTTTTCTGTCGCTCATGAGCGTGTCTCCTCCGGCGCGCCGTCGCGGAAAATCGAGAGGATCACGATGTCGTGGTACGACCCCTCGCGATAGAACTCGCGCGCCAGACGGCCCTCCTGCACGAAGCCATGCGTTTCGAGAATGTGCTTCGCGCGATCGTTGTAGTCGAAGATGTGGATGCGCAGCTTGCGCAGGTTCATCTCATCGAAGGCGAACCGCACCAGCGTGACGATGGCGTCCGTGCCGAAGCCGCGGTTCCACGCGCTCGGCTCGCCGATGAAGAGGCCGAACTCGCCGGTGCGCGAGACCCAGTCGATGTCGTGGATCGATGCGTTGCCGACGTGCGAGCGGTCGTCCTTCCGCTCGATGGCGAAGTGACGCTCGGAAGGACTCGGATGCATGGCGCGGTCGAGCCATTCGATCTCGTTCTGAAACGCGATCGGATAGCGCGACTTCAGCGTGCGCACGATGTTCGGATCGTTCATCCAGCGATAGCAGCGCTCCGCGTCCTCGCGCTCGAACGCGCGCAGGATCACGTGCTCGCCGGCGATCATAAAGCGCCGTCGCGAGGTCTCGCGCGGCTCCGGCGCAAACGCGCGTTCCGTTCGGTCTGCCATCCGTCGGCGCGCGATTATAGAGGCATCGATGCTGCAGCGAACGCGCGTCATGACCACCCGCACCGCCGATGCTTCCGCCAGCGGCACGTTTTCCCTCGGCCACGACCTTCCCGTCCACCGTCTCGGCTTCGGCGCGATGCGCATCACCGGCGACGGCGTGTGGGGTCCGCCGAAAGACCGCGCGGAGGCGATCGCCGTGCTGCGCGCCGCCGTCGAGCACGGCGTCAACCTCATCGACACGGCCGAATCGTATGGACCGCATGTCAGCGAAGAGTTGATCGCCGAGGCGCTGCATCCGTATCCGCAAGGGCTCGTCATCGCGACGAAGGGCGGCTTCGACCGCTCCGGTCCCGGCAAGTGGGAAGCGAATGCACGACCGGAGCGGCTGCGCGAAGAGCTCGAAGGCAGCCTGCGCCGCCTGCGCGTCGACCGCATCGATCTCTGGCAATTGCACCGCATCGACAGCAAGGTTCCCGAGGACGAGCAGTTCGGCGCGATGCGCGAGTTCCAGCGCGAAGGCAAAGTGCGGCACGTCGGCTTGTCCGAGGTGAACGTCGAGCAGATCGAACGCGCGCGCAAGTTCGGACTCGACGTCGTGTCCGTGCAGAACCGCTACAACCTCGCCGACCGCGAGTGGGAAGATGTCGTCGACTACTGCGAGCGCGAGCACATCGGCTTCATCCCGTGGTACCCGCTCAACACCGGCAAGCTCGCGAAACCGGGCGACGCGCTCGCCGAAATCGCCAAAGCCCACGACGCCACCCCCGCCCAGATCGCCCTCGCCTGGCTGCTGCGTCGCGCGAAAGCCATGTTGCCGATCCCGGGGACATCGCGCGTCAAGCATCTCGAGGAGAACATGGTCGCGGCGTCGATCGAGTTGAGTGACGAGGAGTTCGCGAGGATCTCGAGCTAACGCAACCGAAACGCGCCTCCTCCGTATACTCCCCGCATGCGATTCGTGCGTCTCGCCCTGCTACTGCTTTCCGCCGCCTCACTCTTCGCCCAGTCCGCTCCCCAGCATGGTCCTGTCATCGCCGACATGGACAAAAGCGTCGACGCCTGTACGAACTTCTACGACTACGCCAACGGCGCCTGGCGCGCGGCGAATCCGATTCCCGCGTCCATGGAGCGCTGGAGCCGCCGCTGGGCGGCGGGCGAACAGAACAAGGATCAGCTGAAGACGATCCTCGAGGAGACCTCGCAGCGGCACGACTGGGCGGCGAACAGCGTCGAGCAGCAGATCTCCGACTTCTACGGCTCGTGCATGGACGAGAAGCGGATCAACGCCGCCGGCGCGAAGCCGCTCGCGCCGATCTTCGCCGAGATCGACGCGATCCACGACAGCGCATCGCTGCAGAAGACCATCACGCACCTGCACGATCTCAACGTCTTCACGCCGTTCGGCTCGACCTCGTCTCCCGACAACCACAATCCCACCGACGTCGTCGGCCGCATCTTCGCCTCCGGCCTCGGCATGCCCGACCGCGACTACTACCTCAAAACCGAGAAGCGCTTCGTCGAGGCGCGCGCGAAGTACCGCGAGCATCTCGTGAAGATGTTCCAGCTCGCCGGCTACAGCAAGGACGCCGCGAAGAAAGCGAGCGACACGGTCTTCGCGTTCGAGACGCGTCTCGCGAAGTCGCACCTCGACAACGTGCAGCTCCGCGATCCCGCGGCCACCGATCACAAGTACATGGTCAAGACCCTCCAGGTCATGACCCCGCACTTCAACTGGAACCAGTATCTGCAGCGCACCGGCATCAACGTCACCGAGCTGGCCGTCGATCAGCCGCTGTTCATGGAAGCCGTCGAGCACGAGCTCGTGGCCACGCCGCTCAGCGACTGGCGCACGTACCTCAAGTGGAGCGTGCTCAACACCGCCGCGCCGTTCCTCTCCGACAAATTCGTCAAGCAGGACTTCGAGTTCTATCAGGCCTATCTCCGCGGCGCGAAAGAGATGAAGCCGCGCTGGAAGCGCTGCGTCGAAGCGGAGGACAACCTCCTCGGCGAGGCGCTCGGCCGCAAGTACGTCGAGCGTTACTTCCCGCCGGAAGCCAAAGCCAGAATGCAGGAGATGGTGAAGAATCTCCTTTCGGCGATGGGCGACACCATCCGCGGCCTCGACTGGATGACGCCCGCCACGAAGCAGCGCGCTCTCGAGAAGCTGGCCACGTTCAATCCGAAGGTCGGCTATCCCGACAAGTGGAAGGACTACAGCAGCGTCCACATCACGCCCGACTCCTACTTCGCGAACGTCCTCGAAGGCATCCGCTACGGCATCGCCGACGACCGCTCGCAGATCGGCAAGCCGGTCGACCGCGGACGCTGGGGCATGACGCCGCCGACCTCCGACGCGTACTACAACCCGCTCCTCAACGAGATCGTCTTCCCCGCCGGCATCCTCCAGCCGCCGGCGTTCGACGTGAACGCGGTTGACGCCGTCAACTACGGCGCCATCGGCGTCGTCATCGGCCACGAGATCAGCCACGGCTTCGACGATCAGGGCGCGCAGTACGACGCGCAGGGACGACTCAACAACTGGTGGACGCCCGAGGACCTGAAGGCGTTCCAGGCGCGCACCGCGTGCGTGGTCGATCAGTTCGAGAACTACTTCATCGAGCCGGGCATCCATCACAACGGCAAGCTCGTTCTCGGCGAGTCGATCGGCGACCTCGGCGGCGCGAAGATCGCGCACCTCGCCTTCCAGAAAGCGCAGCAGCAACACCCCGCGCCGACGCTCGACGGCTTCACGCCGGAGCAGCAGTTCTTCATCGCCTGGGGCCAGTTCCGCGGCGACGCCACGCGTCCCGAGACGATGCGCATGATGGTGCAGGGCGACCCGCATCCGATCGCGAAGTACCGCGTCATCGGACCGCTGTCGAACCTCCCCGCGTTCGCGCAGGCATTCGGCTGCGCGGCGGACTCCGCGATGGTGCGTCCGGCCGCGAAACGCTGCGAGGTCTGGTAGTGGATCCGCGCGCGACGGCGCTCGTCGTCATCGATCTGCAGCGCGGCGTGGTCGCACGACCCGCCGCGCCGCACGCGTCGAGCGACGTCGTCGCGCGCGCCGTGCGGCTCGTCCACGCGTTCCGTCGCGCCGGCGCGATGATCGTGTTCGTGCACGTCGGCTTCTCCGCCGACGATCGCGATCGCCTGAAACCGCACGCCGATCAGCCCGCGGTGCCGGCCGCGCAGATGCCGCCGGATTTCGCGGAGTTCGTCGACGAACTGCCGATCGCCGACGGCGACCTGCGCATCCGCAAGCGTCAATGGGGCGCGTTCTACGGCACCGAGCTCGATCTGCAGCTGCGCCGCCGCGGCGTCACGACGCTCGTCTACACCGGCATCGCCACGAACTTCGGCATCGAGTCGACCGCGCGCGATGCGTACGAGCGCGGCTACGAGCAGCTCTTCGTCGAGGACGCGATGTCGGGACTGACGGCCGAGGCGCACCAGTTCGCGGTGTCGACCATCTTTCCGAGGATGGGCCGCGTCGTCTCGACGGACGACGCGATCGCGAAAATCGGCGGCTAACTGAGCGTCACGATTTCGAGGTGCTCGATCTCGTGCTCGAGGAACTCGCCGGCGATGCGGCGGAAACGCTCCTCGGCGTCGGTGACGAGGAACTGATGCGGCGGATCGCTCATCCCCGCTGACGCGCCGAGCGCGCGTCGCACCGTTTCAGCCGTCGTCTCCGCGCTGTCGACGATCGCCACCGCGCCGCCGACGACCTGCTCGATCGTGCCGCGCAGGATCGGGTAATGCGTGCAGCCGAGGACTAGCGTGTCGATGCCGGCGTCGATCAGCGGCTCGAGGTAGATCTCCGCGACTTCGCGCGCGACGTGCGTGTTCGCCCAACCTTCTTCCGCGAGCGGGACGAACAGCGGCGCCGCCGACTCGATGACTTCGACGTCGGGATCGATCGCACGGATCGCATGCGTGTACGCCTTCGCGCGCACGGTCCCCTCGGTGGCGATGACGCCGACGACACCGGAGGTGTGCTGCACCGCCGCGCGCGCGCCGGGCTCCACGACGCCGATCACGGGGATCGACAGCTCTTGTTGCAATGTCGGCAGCGCCGCGGCGGTGGCGGTGTTGCAGGCGATGACGAGCATCTTCACGCCGCGCGCGACGAGATGCTGCGCGGCTTCGCGCGCGTAGCGCAAGACCGTCGCCGGCGACTTCGTCCCGTACGGCACGCGCGCGGAATCGCCGAGGTAGACGAGCGGCTCGCGCGGGAGCGCGCGTGCGATCTCGCGGAAGACCGTCAGTCCGCCGACGCCGGAGTCGAAGACGCCGATCGGACGCGCGCCGTTACTGGACTTCGGCTGCATCCCCGGGCGTCACTCCTGCTCCGGCCTCTCGTTTGATGTTGTACTGCTCGATCTTCTTGTAGAGATTCGACCGCGGCGTGTCGATCGCCTCGGCCGTCTTCGAGACGTTCCAGCCATGCTCGCGCAGCTTGGCGACGATGAACGCCTTCTCCGCCTCGTCCTTGAACTCCTGCAGCGTCGAGAGGCGCATCGCGGAGCTGATGATGTCCGTCGGCGTGCGGAAGAACTCCGCGGGCAGATCGGTCACGTCGATCGTCTCCGACGGCACCATGATCACCAGCCGCTCGATCATGTTGCGCAGCTCGCGCACGTTGCCGCGCCACGGCGCGTCCGCGAGCGCCTTCGCCGCCGCCGCCGTGAATTTCTTCGGGTGATAGTTGTGCTCCTCGGAGAAAAGTTTCGCGAAATGCTGCGCGAGCACCGGCACGTCGTCGCGCCGCTCGCGCAGCGGCGGCGTGCGCACCGGAATGACGTTCAGGCGGTAATAGAGATCTTCGCGGAAGCGTCCCGCGCGGATCTCTTCGGTGAGGTCCTTGTTCGTCGCCGCGATCACGCGCACGTCGACTTTGACCACCGTCGCCGAGCCGACCGGCTCGACTTCGCCTTCCTGCAAAACGCGCAAGACTTTCGCCTGCGTGCGCAGTGACATGTCGCCGATCTCGTCGAGGAAGATCGTGCCGCCGTCGGCCGCGACGAACTTGCCCGTCTGCTTGCGCACCGCGCCGGTGAACGATCCCTTTTCATGCCCGAAGAGCTCCGATTCGATCAGCTCCTCGGGGATCGCCGCGCAGTTCACCTGAATGAACGGCATGTTCGCGCGCGACGAGCGGCGATGCACTTCGCGCGCGACGAGCTCCTTGCCGGTGCCGGATTCGCCGGTGATGAGCACGGTCGCTTTCGTCGGCGCCGCGCGCTCGATCTGCGACTTCAGCTCCGACATCAGCGATGAATTGCCGACGAGCTGATACTCCTTCTGCTGCTTCTCTTTGAGCTCGGTGTTTTCTTCTTCGAGCGAGCGCTGGCGCACCGCGTTGCGGACGGTGAGCAGCAGCTTGTCGCGGTTCAGCGGCTTCTCGAGGAAGTCGAACGCGCCGCGCTTCGTGCATTCGACGGCCGTGTGCACGTCGCCGTGGCCGGAGACCATGACCACGGGGATGTTGATGCGCTGCTCCTTGAGGTTCTCGAGGACCTCGATGCCGTCGAGCACCGGCATCTTGATGTCGAGCAGCATCGCGTCGTAGGGGACTTTCGAGGCTTTGTCGAGCCCCTCCTGCCCCGAACGCGCCTCATCGATGCGATACCCCTCGTACTCCAGCGTCATCCGGATCGCTTCCCGGATGCCGGTCTCATCATCGACGACCAAAATGCGGTACGCCATAAACCTCGCTTTCACTGCATGAGTTCGGCCAGCTGGGGGTGATTGTACGTGGGACGGCCGAGGTAGACTCGGGTGCGATGCAGTTCGACGAGGTGCTGCGGACGTTCAGCGGGTTCTTTGAGAGAGAAGGGATTCGCTACGCGGTGATCGGAGCGTTGGCGATGCAGGCGTGGGGACAGACGCGGCTGACGAAGGACGTCGACTTCGTCGTCGATCTCGCCGCGCGCGACCGCGTGATCGCGTACGCGGAGTCGATCGGCTACGAGACCCTGCACGTGAGCGACGGCTATTCGAATCATCTGCATCACGACGAAGGCTTCGGACGCGTCGACGTCATGTACGTCAGCGGCACGACGGCGGACACGATCTTCGGCGCCGTCGTACGCAAGCCAATCGTCGGCGAGCAGACGCTGCCGGTGCCGAGCGCCGCGCATCTCGCGATGATGAAGGGACTGTTCATGAAGAATGTCCCGCGACGCGAGTTCGCCGATGGCGACGACGTTTGCGTGCTGCTGAACGTGCCCGGCGTCGATCGCGCTGCCGTACGGAGCTACTTCGCGCGGCATGGCTTATCGAGGCAATACGATGGAATCGAAAAAGCCAGTCGAACCGCTCGATGAGCTTGAGTTCGACGTGCCCACCACGCCGGAAGACAACGAGATGCTGTGGCGCGTGCGCGAGCTCAACACGATGACTCCCCAGCAGTACCTCGCCTTCCTCCTCGAGCTCACCAAGGGCCTCCCCCAATCCCGCGAAACCAACCGCGACACCGACGAGCCCTTTACGCTGTAGCGACTTCTTTGCGGATGTCCGCGCGCTAGAATGCGCGCGCCATGCAAGTCGACATCAGCCGCGTCCCGAACCTCGCGAAATTCGATCATCTGTTCGTCCTCCTTGCGGAAGGCGCGGCGGAGGTCGAGCTGGCCGAAGCGCGGGACGCGATCGCGCGCGCGAAATTCGAGGGACGCGGCGACGAATCGATCACCATCCTCGCCGACGGGCCGCGCAAGATCACGCTGATCGGCCTCGGCAAGCGCGAGTCGCTCACGCTGCGCGGCGTGCGCGCGGCGCTCACCTCCGTCGGCCGCATCGCGAAGAAACAGCGCGACAAGAAAGTGGCCGTGCTCTTCCCGGAGTTGCTGCCGCAGCTCGACGCGGAAGAGTCGCTCGTCGCCGCCGCGGACATGCTCGGGCAGAGCGACTACAAGTACGACCCCTACATCACCGTCCGCAAAGAGCAGAAGCGGACGCCGATCGCGGCCACGCTCCTCGCACCGGCGTCCATCGAGCCGAAACGCCTCCGCGCGCTCACCACGCGTTTGAAAGCGGTGTACGACGGCGTCACCACCACGCGCGACGTCTCGAACGCGCCGTGCAACGTCATGACGCCCGAGGCGCTCGCGGATCGCGCGGTCGAAGTCGCGAAAGAGACCGGCATCAAGTGCACGGTCTACGGCAAGCGTGAGATCGAGCGGATGAAGATGGGCGGCCTTCTCGCCGTCAACCGCGGCTCCGTGCTTCCGCCGCGCTTCGTGGTCATGGAGCACGCGCCGCGCGGTGCGAAGACGCACGTCGCGCTGGTCGGCAAAGGCATCACCTTCGACTCGGGCGGCATCTCCATCAAGCCGTCCGAGAAGATGGAAGAGATGAAGTTCGACATGTGCGGCGCCGCCGCCGTGATCGGCATCATGGAAGCCGCGGCCAAGCTCGCGCTGCCGGTCAAGCTTACCGGTATCTTCGCCGCCACCGAGAACCTTCCCAGCGGCAGCGCCTACAAGCCGGGCGAGATCATCACGATGATGAACGGCAAGACCGTGGAGATCGTGAATACCGACGCCGAAGGACGCATGATCCTCGGCGACGCGCTGCATTACGCATCGAAGCTGAAACCCGATCACATCCTCGACTACGCCACGCTCACCGGCGCGTGCGTGGTCGCTCTCGGCAGCGAGACCGCGGGCCTCTTCAGCAACAATGACGAGCTGGCCCGGAAGTTGATTGAATCGGGGGAACGCGTCGGCGATCGTGTGTGGCGACTTCCCGCGTGGAGCGAGTACAAGGAAGGGATTCGCAGCGAATGGGCCGACATGAAAAACACGGGCGGACGCTGGGGTGGCGCGATCACCGCGGCGGTCTTCCTCGAGGAGTTCGTCGATTGTCCTTCCTGGGCTCATCTCGACATCGCCGGGACCGCGTATGCGGAGAGCGAGACGGCGCGCGAAGCGCGCGGCGCGACGGGCGCCGGCGTGCGCGTCACCATCGAGTTCCTGCAGTCGCTTTCGCGGCGCTGACGCTCGCGCTGTCGTTGCTGCTCGCGGCCTGCGGCGGCAGCGCCGCGAAGAAAGCCGTTGCGCCGCCGCCGGCCGAGCCGCAGATCGACTTCACGCTCATCGACTCGCCGAGCCTGCAGTTCCTCCCCCGCCGCGAGGAAGCGCAGGGCTGGCGTCTCGATGAAGACCCGGTCGTCGTTCCGGGCGAGCGCATCGGCTCGTACCTCGGCGCCGACGGCCAGAACTTCGCCAAATACGACGTCATCGATCTCACCGCCGGCAAGTACACCGCGACGAGCGGCGCCGGATTCGCCACCGTCGAGATCTTTCGCTTCCCCGACTTCGTCAAAGCCTTCGGCGCGTACTCGATCCGCAAGGAAGTCTCACGCCGCTTTGTGCCGATCGACAACGAGGCCTACGTCAGCAAGTACACCGTGCACGTCTGGCGCGGCCCGTTCTACGTGCGCGTCACCGGCGGCTCGGAGAAGGCGTTCGAGGCGCTGACGTCGCTCGCCTCCTCCGTCGCCGAGCGCATGCCGCCCGCGCCCGCGAAGCCGGCCGTCTTCGCCTTCTTCCCGACCGACACGCGCGTGCCGAACAGCGAGCGCTACTCCACCGACAAGACGCTCGGCCTGGCCATTCTCGCCAACGCGTTCCAGGCCACCTTCAACGTCGGCGGCGACACGATGGAAGGCCTCATCATCCCCGCCGCGAACAAGAACGCCGCCGCGAAGATCCTCAACGAATACCGCGATCTCTACGTTCGCAACGGCAAGCTACTCGACCCGATCCCGAACCTCGGCGAGGACAACTTCACCGCCGAAGACCGCTTCCTCGGCCGCACCATCGCGTTCCGCATCGACCGCTTCGTCATCGCCTTCAACGGCTACAAGGAGCGGCAGAAGCTGATCGACCTCGCCGTCGCCACCGACACGCGCATCCTCGGCACGATCCGCAAGCAGCTCGTCACCGCGGAGAAGCAGGCCGAGGCCGCGAACGACACGTCGAAGACGACGAACGACAAGCGGCCGCCGTGGGCAAGGCAGTAGGATTCACCGTTCCCACGTCCCCGATTTTCCGCCGGACTTGCGGACGAGCTGCAGGCCGTCGATCGTGATCCCCTTCTCGGCGGACTTGCACATGTCGTAGATCGTCAGCGCCGCGACCGCGCACGCGGTCATCGCTTCCATCTCGACGCCGGTCTTGGCCTCGCAGCGGACGATCGAGCGCACTTCGATCGTGCCGCTCGCGGGATCGAGATCGAAGGTGATGTCGACCGACTCGATGGCGATCGGATGCGCGAGCGGAATCAGCGACGGCGTCTGTTTCGCCGCGAGCACGCCGGCGATCTTCGCGGTGGTCAGCACGTCGCCTTTCGGCAGTGCCGCGCTCATGAGCTTCGTCAGCGTCGCCGCCGACATGCGCACGGTCGCCACGGCCACCGCCTCGCGCTGCGTGGCGCGCTTCGCGCCAACGTTCACCATCGAGATGCCGCCGGTTTCGTCGAGATGCGAGAAATCCTTGTCAGCCATCGTCCTGCGCCGCCTTCCACTCCTCGACCGTATTCACGTTGCGCAGCGGCTCGCCGCGGAAGCGCGCGCGCAACGCCGCCTCGCCGATCATGTCGCGTTCGACCGCCGACCGCAAATCGTAGCGCCGCCGCGCGATGCGCTCGCGCAGGCGCGGCAGCGACGCCGCGTCCCACACCGCGCACAGCAACTGCGGCTCGCCGTCCCACAGCGGCACGCGGCCGTCATCGCGCAGAAACGCGAGCACGTCGCTCGTGATCAGCGGATAGTCGACCGCGAGGATGAACGCGCGCGACCGCGCGTGCTCGAGCGCGCGCGCGACGCCGAAGATCACGCCGTCGCCGTCGTGCGGCTCTTCGAAGATCGTCGCGATCGGCATCGCCTCGCCGCCGAAACGCTGCACCGCGACGACCTCGTCGAACACCGGTCGCGCCGCCTCGACGATGCGGTCGAGAAACAGAGCGCTCTTCGACGTTCCCATGCGGCGCGAATGTCCGCCGACGAGCACGTAAGCGTTCACGAACGCGTACGTTACCATCGCGCGCGTGGCGGCCCGCGTGAGCGTCATCATCCCCGCGCTCGACGAAGCCGCGCGCATCGGCGCGACGATCGACGCCGCGCTCGCGGCCGGCGCGGCCGAAGTCATCGTCGCCGACGGCGGCAGCCGCGACGCGACCGCCGGCATCGCGCGCGCGCACGGCGCGCAGGTCGTCACCGGCGAACGCATGCGCGCGCGGCAGCTCAACGCGGGCGCGCGCGCGGCGTCGCACGACGTGCTGCTGTTCCTGCACGCCGACACGCTGCTGCCCGCCGGCGCGTGCGACGCGGCCGCGGCGGCGATCGAACGAGGTGCCACGTTCGGCGGCTTCCGCATCGCGTTCATCGAGCCGGGACTGGAGCGCGTCGCGTGGTTCATCAACGCGCGGACGCGGCTCACGCGGCAGCCGTGGGGCGATCAGGCGCAGTTCATCCGCCGCGACGCGTTCCCCGGGTTCCGCGAGATCCCGCTGATGGAAGACTACGCGCTCGCCCGCCGCATGCGCCGCGCCGTGATCCTTCCGCTCGCCGTGCGCACGTCCGGCCGCCGCTTCCTCGCCAAAGGCATTCTCCGCACGGCGATGGTCAACTGGTTGATCATCGCCGGCTATCACCTCGGCGTCGCGCCGGAACGGCTGGCGCGATGGTACCGACGTTGACTACTTCATCTGCTCGCGCGAACGCCGCTCCATCTCCTCGGAGCTCACGTCCTCGAAGTGCGTGGCGATCCACCAGAGATTGCCGGCGGAATCCTTCACGCCGGCGTTGCGGTCGCCGTAGAACTGATCGGCCGGTTCCATGATCGATGTCGCGCCGGCGCGCAACGCCGCCGCGTACGTGACGTCGGTGTTCTCGACGTAGAGGTAGAGCGCGCCGGGACGCGCCTCCGAGCCTTCGCGCGCCTGCCCCATCATCACCACCGAGTCGCCGATCACCGCTTCGGCGTGGCGCAGCTTGCCGGACGCGTCGGGGATCGCTTCCTTGATCATCGCGCCGAACGCCGCCTTCACGAACTCCACGAGACTCGGGAGATCGTCGACGGTGAGATACGGCGTGATGGTGTGGTAGCCGTCGGGGATCGCTTTCACGGTCATCGTTTCTTTCGTCCTTTCCCTTTCGCCGCGGTCACGCGATGCGCCTCGGCGATGAGCGATGCGATGGCCGGCCATCCGAGGCCGGTGTCGAGGTTGATGCCGATCCAGCCGCCCTTGCCGACGTACGGCGGCACGAAGAAGTGCTTCGGATCGGCGGCGACGATTGCTTCCTGCGCTCCGTCCGGCGCGTTGCACCAGATCGCGAGGCGGCCGTCGCCGTGGTGATTGTTCGTGAACATGACGAAGAGCCGCTCGTGCACGCGGAACGTCGGCTCGCCCCACGCGAGCTTCTCCGTGGTATCGGGGAGCGCGAGGCAGATCGCGCGCACGCGTTCGAGCGCATCCGCCGCGGTCTTCGCGGAGGCCTGACGTTTCTTCGCCGCCGTCACCGCTTCTTCCGCTCTTCGTCGGCGATCTTCTTCGCGTGCCGCGACTGGCCGAGGGAGACGTTGATCGGGTGGCTGCGATCGAGGAACGGCACCGCGGGCTTCGCGCGCACGCCGACGAGCTGCCGCACCGTCAAGAGATAGTCCTGATCGGGTGCGATCTTCAGTCCCTGCTCGAGCGTCTCCAGCGCCTTCTTGCGATTGCCCGCGGCGAGATAGATGCGCGCGAGGTTCGCGTAGTGATCGCCGTTGTAGAACTCGAGCTCGATCGCGCGGCGGCACAGATCGATGGCCGGCTTGAACTTCTTCTGTACGAGTGCGAGGCAGAGCGCGAAGTACGACAGGCCGGCCGCCGCCTTCGCGGTGTTCATCGGCGGCGCTTCTTCGGTGCCGTAGATGTCGAGGAACATGGTCAGCGCGTGGAGGAAGTCCTCGTCGCGCGTCGTGCGAATCGCCTCTTCCACCGTCGCCATCAGATCGTTTCCCGCGAGCGCAGCCGGTGCACGAAGCGCGAGATGCGCGCGCGCTCGTCCTCCGACGGATCGAGAAAGCGCATCCCGTATTTCGACATCGACCCGGAGAACTCCGCTCGCAAGACCTCGGCCAGCAGCTGCAGCGGTTGCGCATCGCCGGGCAGGTAGAAGTGCAGCCGCACCGGCCCTTCCTGCGGGAGCATGCGATCGACCTCGATGAGGATGCCGGTCGCGGAGATGTTCACGCTGCGCCCGAGGACGAAGCGTCCGTTCTTCTCGAGCGAGACCTCGATCTTCGTGATCGTGCGCAGCTGCCGCCGCACCGGGATGCGCGTCAGCTTCTCGACTTTCTGATCGAGCTCCGGCTTCTGCAGCGGACGGAAGATCACGTCGTTGCAGCCGGCGGAGAGGCAGAGGTCGCCGTGCTCGGCGTGATCGCGGTCGCAGACGAGCAGCAGCGAGATCGCGCGCGTCAGCTCGTCGGCGCGGATCTCGCGGCAGAACTCCGGCGCGGTCATGTCGAAGAGGTCGTAGCCGAAGATGATGAGGTTCGGCTTTTCCATGCGCGCCTTGACGAGCCCCTCGGAGCCGGCCAGCGCGGTCATCACCTGCATGTCGCGGCGCCGGAGGATCGTCTCCTGGAAGAGAAGCGCGCCACGGGAATGGTCGACCAGGAGAATGCTGCCCTGCGCGTCCGACGTCATGCCGCCGTGATCTCCCTCAGTTTGCGGACCGCGCGGCCGAGGTCCGAGACCAGGAGCGCCACGTGATCGCTGGTATTCGACTTCCCGAATCCAAAACGAATCGAGCCCATCGCCGCTTCGTCCGAGAGACCGATCGCCTTCAGCACGCGCGACGGTCCGCGGTCGCCGGCGCTGCAGGCGGAGCCCGACGAAAGCGAGAATCGTTTCATGGCCAGGATGAGCGAGTCGGCTTCCACGCGATCGAAGCTGACGTTGAGATTGCCCGGCAATCTTAACTCCCGCGGTCCATTGATCGAAACGCCGTCGATGTTCGCGACGATGCCGTCGCGCAGTTCTTCGCGCAGCGCGACGAGGCGCACCGCCTCGTCGTGCATCTCGGACGCGCGCAGTTGCAGCGCCGCCGCGAAGCCGACGATCGCCGGAACGTTGAGCGTGCCGGCGCGCACGCCGCGTTCCTGTCCGCCGCCGATGACCACCGGCTCCACGCGCGTGCCGCGACGCACGAACAGCGCGCCGATGCCTTTCGGTCCGTAGACCTTGTGCGCGGAGAACGACGCGAGGTCGACGAGCGACAGGTCGAGCGGAATCTTCCCCGCCGCCTGCGTCGCGTCGGTGTGAAAGAGGACGCGACGTTCGCGACAGACCGCGGCCAGCGCGCCGATCGGCTGGATCGTGCCGATCTCGCCGTTCGCCGCCTCGATCGACACGAGCCGCGTCTCCGGACGCAGCGCCGCGCGCAACGCGTCGGCCGTGATGAAGCCTTCGGAGTCGGGCTCGAGGATCGTGACCGCGACGCCGCGTTTCGCGAGCCGCTCCGCGGGCACGAGGATCGACTTGTGCTCGGTCGCGCTCGTGATGAGGTGGTCGCCCTCGCGGAGCAGATTCAGCGCGATGTTGTTCGACTCCGTCGCGCCGGCGGTGAAGTAGATCTCCGGCGGCAGCACGCCGAGAAACCGCGCGATGGCGATGCGCGCGTCTTCGACGGCGGTCGACGCCTTCCGCCCATGCGCGTGCGTGATCGACGCCGGGTTGCCGAAAAAGTCCGTGAAGTACGGCAGCATCGCCTCCACGACGCGCGGATCGCACGGAGTCGTGGAGTGATGATCGACGTAGATGACGTCGAGGGGCATGGCTCGAAGTGTAACGCGAGCGGTGGAACGTGCGGCGAGACGTGTTGCGCAGTCCTCTACCGGCTCTTCACGCGCGCTTTACGAACGAGGGCAGACGGCTTTACGTCCGCAGACCTAGGCTTGGTGCATGAACCGATTTGAGCCGAATTCGCGCGGCCAAATTCACATTGGGCACATGCCGGCTGCAACGGCCGGCAACCGGCATCGCGCCATGTTCGCGGCTCTCCCCGAGCCGACGGAGGTGCGAAATGGCTAACCGGCACGGGTAAGACCCGCCTCCCGCTCTCATTCTCTTTTCACTTCTCGCACGCCGCCTCGTGATTGGCGGCGCTCGGAGAACGTGTCGATTCCGGAGGCAACGATGTTGTCCGTAGACAGACTTCCCCTCGTGCAGACCTTCGCCCATCGTGCACATGGATTGGTGCGCACGCTGGAGCTCATGCACCTCGCCGATTTCGTGATCGGCTTCACCCACAGCCATCTCGCGCTGTTGCTCGCGCCGCTGCTGACCAGCACGAGTTCCGCGACGTCTCCCGCGCTCCTCGGCGCATTCACCATCGCCGCGATGTTCTTCCCGGGATTTGCGTGGAAGCGGCGCCGGCGGTCGAGCAAGCGCGCGCGCCGCCAGCGGACGCGCATCGTCGAGCGCATCCACAAGCATCCCGACGGCTCGGAGGATCGGGAGACGATCACCACGCGCGAGTCCGACGAGCCTGGTTGAACGGAACGATGATTCGCGATCCGTGCGATCGCGAGTTTCCGTCGAACCCTACCGCCGCCTGCGCCGCCGCCGCTTGACCGTGCCCTGCTCCGCTTCCTCCTGCGCGCGCTTGACGCGCACGGCAAACGCCTGCCACTGGCGGAAGACGTCGACGTAGCGTCCGGACGAGAGGGCGTAGAGCTCAAGCAGCGCGAGCGCGTCGTTGAACGGCTCGCGGTAGACGGCGCGGAATTGCGAGCGGCGGTCGGTGGGCGGCTCGAGCAAGCGCCAAAGCGTTTCGAGCGCCTGTTCGATCTGATGGCGCGTGCCGGCGGCGAGCGACATGCGCGCGCAGAGCGGCTGCGTGAGGTCGCGGATGAAGGTGATCACGTCGCCCATACGCATCCGCGAATCGCGCCGCTGCTCCTCGCGCTCGATCTCGTCGATGACCCACGGCAGCATCAGCACCGCGAGCAGCACCGCGTCGGAGATCTTCCGCCCCGCCTGCACGGTGCGGTCGAGCACTTCGAGCATCTTCCAGAAATACGCCGCGTGATCGTCGCGGATGGCGGTGTAGATTTCCGGCAGCAGCGGCTGCAGGAGCGCGGTATCGACCATGAGGCGGATCGCGCCGCGCGACCAGCCGCGGCGCAGCAGTTCGAGGATCTCTTCGGACACGCGCGGCGGCGAGGCCTTCAGGATCTCGTTGCGATGCCGGAGGATGCCTTCGTACGTCTTCTGCTCGATCTCGAACCCGAGGCGCGAGGCGAACTCGATCGCGCGCATCATGCGAACGGGGTCTTCGCGGAAGCGCAGATCGGGATCGCCGATGACGCGCACGCGCCCTTCCGCGAGATCCTCGAGGCCGCCGACGTAGTCGATCACCGAGAAATCGGCGATGTTGTAGAAGAGCGCGTTGATCGTGAAGTCGCGGCGCCGCGCGTCCTGCAGCGGCGAGCCGAACGTGTTGTCGTCGGTGATGAGGAAGTCTTCCGACTCCACGTCCGCGACGGTCCGTTCCGGCTCGCGGCGGAACGTCGCCACTTCGACGACCTGGTCCTGAAAGATGATGTGCACGAGGCGGAAGCGGCGGCCGATGATGCGGCTGTTGCGGAAGAGGCGCCGCACTTCCGCCGGATGCGCGTCGGTGACGACGTCGAAGTCCTTCGGCGTGCGGTCCATGAGCAGATCGCGCACGCTGCCGCCGCAGAGATACGCGCGGTAGCCGCTGCGATGCAGGCGGTAGAGCACCTTGAGCACGTTCTCCGGGATGCTGCGGCGCGAGATCGGATGCGCGCTGCGGTCGATGACGTTCGCGTCGAGAACGTGATTCGCGTCAGCAGCCACGGCGGCGGCCCCGGCGGCAGCATCGGCCGCATTCGATGGCGGATCGGCCACGGCATCCGGCGCCGCGGCGGTCGCCTGCGTCTCGCTCGTCTCGTTCACATCCGCCGGCGGCGTCTCCGCCGCGCCACCGTTACTCGTTTCCATAGGCACTGATGCCGGGCGTGTAGTGATACTTGCTGTCGACGACGAAGAACGTCCGCTTCCAGCGGGTCTCGTCGAAGAAATGCAGCAGCACGTTCGTCAGCTCTTTCGCGCGCTCGGAAGGCGGGCTGCCCTGCGGCGGCGGCTCGCGCTCGAACGACCAGTAGACCATGAACGCGCGGCCCTTGATGAGCGAGCGCGGCACCGTGCCCCAGTAGCGCGAGTCGCTGGAGCGGTCGCGGTTGTCGCCCATCGCGAAGTACTGCCCCGGCGGTACGGTGACCGGCCCGAACTGATCGCGCGAGCGGTACGGCTCGGGCAGCGCCGGCTGATCGGGATAGATCTGCGGATCGTCGTGGACGACGTACGGCTCGACGAGCGGCTTTCCGTTGATCGAGACGACCTTGTCGCGCACGGTCACGACGTCGCCCGGCATGCCGATCACGCGTTTCACGAAGTCGGTGTCGGGATCGAGCGGATAGCGGAAGACGATGATGTCGCCGCGGCGCACGTCGCGCAGCGGAAAGATTCCGGAGAGCAGGCTCTCGCCTTTCGGCCCGTAGATGAACTTGTTGACGATGATGTGGTCGCCGACTTTCAGGTTGTCTTCCATCGATCCGGTCGGGATCTTGAACGCCTGGAAGACGAAGATGCGCGCGAAGTTGACGAAGATGAGGGCGATGAGGAGTGCTTCGTAATATTCGCGGACCGTCGATTTTCGGGCCGGCGACTGCTCAGCGGCGGCTGCCATTCGTGGAGCGGTTCCCCTTCAACTGATCTGCGATGAAGCCAGCGGCAAACGATTGTACGACACCGGGCGGGACGGCCACGACGCGCGTCTCCCGCCGATAGCGTCCGGCCGGCAGCTTCGCATCGCCCACGATGCTCCTCGTTGCGTTCGGCGCGCTGCCGCCAACGAGGTACACGCGTCCGCCGTCGATCCACGGAACCTCGTGCACGGCCTTCCACAGCGCGTCGTCCGCGTTCTTCGCGATCACGAGCGCCACGCGCGCATTGCGCAGGAGCGCGCCGCGCGCGTCGTTCCAGCGGTAGAGATCGTCATCGAGCCAGACCACGAGCGGCAGCTTCTCGTCGTAGCGCAGGTCCAGCGGACGGAGGATGATCGCGCCGGCGGCGAACGGCTGCACGTCGACATCCAGCCGTACGGCAGGCGAGATGTCGATCCGCCGTGCCTCCCCGCCGTATTTCATCGATTCCACCCGCTCCGACGCGTCCGGCGTCGACCAGATTACCGAGTAGCGCTCGCCCGCGTCGTCCCACGTCACCGTACGCACGCGGCCGAACGGAAAGTCGTTCGCCGTCATCGCCGAGGTCGGGATGTGCACCGTGCGCACGATGTCGCCCGACTTCGCGCGGATGACGTAGCTCGCCTTGTTGCCGCGCGGCGCCCATTCCACGCCGACTTCATCGACCGGCTCCGGCGGCACCCAGTTGATCTTGCCGCCGTCCGTCGAGACGAGGCCGATGTCGAAATTGTCGCGGCGTTTCGCCGAGAACACGACCTCGCCGCGCGCCTCGGACACGTCGAACGAATCGATGTCGATGAACGGATCGGTGAGCGGCTTGTCGCCGTTCATGAGGCGCGGCCGGATCGGATTGCGCTGGATGCGCACCGCGCCCGTCGTCTTCGGCTCCGCCGCCGGCATCGTCGCCGCGTGCGGCACGCTGAGCCACGCGTCGGGGATGCGCGTCGTGGACGGCGCGCCGCCGGCGAGCACCGGCAGCGCAGCCATCGTCAGCGCGAACCGCAGCGCGAGCCGCCGCATCGGAGTCGCGTCAGAAACCCTTCGCGTCGCGCACCACCTTCGGCTGCGCGCCGACTTTCCGCGAGATCGCCTTCGCCTGCAGGAACAGGCCGAGGTAATCGCGGCCGCCGGCTTTCGAATCGGTGCCCGACATGTTGAAGCCGCCGAACGGATGCACGCCGACGAGCGCGCCGGTGCACTTGCGATTCAGATAGAGATTGCCGACGAAGAACTCCTCGCGCGCGCGCTCGAGCTTCTCCTCGTTGTCGGTGAAGACCGCGCCGGTGAGCCCGTACTGCGAGTCGTTGGCGATGCGCAGCGCATCGTCGAAGTCCTTCGCTTTGATCACCGCGAGCACGGGGCCGAAGATCTCTTCCTGCGCGATCGTCGAGTCGGGCGACACGGGACCGATCACGGTCGGCTGGATGAAGAAGCCTTCCTTGCCGTCGACGTCGCCGCCGGCGAGCACGTCGCCTTCCTTCTTCCCCTTCTCGATGTACTCGCTGATCGTCTTGAACGCCTTCTTGCCGACGACGGGACCGAGGTGCACGTCGTCCTGCGCCGGATCGCCGATGCGCAGCTTCTTCGTCTTCTCGACGATCATCGGCACGATCTCGTCGAAGACCGCCTCGTCGATGATGACGCGCGAGCAGGCGGAGCACTTCTGTCCCTGGAAGCCGAACGCCGACGCCACGACCGCGGCCGCGGCCTCGTCGAGGTTCTTCGTCTCGCGGTCGATGATGATCGCGTCCTTGCCGCCCATCTCGGCGACGACGCGCTTGATCCACAGCTGGCCCTCGCGATGCTTGGCCGCCTGTTCGTTGATGTGCAGGCCGACCTGCTTCGAGCCGGTGAAGGAGATGAAGCGGATGCGCGGATGCTGGATCAGCGGATCGCCGACCTCGGCCCCGCCGCCGCTCACGAAGTTCACGACGCCCGCCGGCATCTCCGCTTCCTCGAGCAGCGCGAAGAAGCGATACGCGATCCACGGCGAGTCCGACGACGGCTTGAGGATGACGCAGTTGCCCGCGCCGATCGCGGCCGTGGTCATGCCCGCCATGATCGCCAGCGGGAAGTTCCACGGCGGAATCACGGCGCCGACGCCGAGCGGAATGTAGACGAGATGGTTGTCTTCCGATTCGATCTTCGTGATCGGCTGTTCGCCTTTGTAGCGATACGCCTCTCGCGCGTAGAACTCGAGGAAGTCGATCGCTTCCGCCGTATCGGCGTCCGCTTCCGCCCACGTCTTGCCGACTTCGAGCACCATCGTCGCGGAGAACTCGTGCTTGCGCTCGCGCAGCAGCGCGGCGGCGCGCAGCAAGAGGCCGGCGTGCGTGTCGACCGGCTGCCGTTTCCACGACTCGAACGCGGTCCACGCGGCGTCGAGCGCCTGCTCGACGTGCTTGGCGTTGCCGGACGAAAACTTGCCGAGGACCTCGTCCTTGCGCGCGGGGTTGATCGAGTCGAACGTGCCGAGTCCCGTGATGCGCTCGCCGCCGATCACCAGCGGGTACGTGCGGCCGATCTCGCCGCGCACTTTGGCGATGGCGGCCTCCATCGCGGACTTGTGCTCGGGCTTGGAGAAATCGGTGAGGGGCTCGTTCCGGAACTCGGGAAGGGACATCGGATTTCCTTTCAGGCGCTCGTGTTGCTACAAGAGAGCGCGGCGCATGTTATCGAAATCACTTCTGAGAGCAACCATCCTCGGATTGGCCCCGTTCGCCGGCGTTTTGTTTGCCAGCGGATGCTCGCACCTCATCCGCACGCCGTGGCGCAACGAGCCGATCCGCAACGAGGTGAACCTCGCGTTCACGCTGGAGCGGAACCTGATCCGGCTGCCGTCGATCCGTATCGACAATCACGACGGCCGTTTCATTCTCGGCACCGCGTCGCAGCGCACGATCGTCGACGCGAGCTTCCCGCTGACGGCGAGCTCCGCGCACGCGCTCGAGATGGGCGACCGCGAGACCGTGCGCATCGACCCGCGGCGCATCGACCTCGCCGGCGCCGCGGACGGCATCGTCGGGGTCGAGGCGTGGAGCGCGCACGCGATCACCATCGATTACCACGTCGGCGTCGTCACGTATCAAAAGGACGGCATCCATCCCGCGTACATGCAGCTCTACTCGTTCAGCGGCGAGCCGATGATCAACCTCAACGTCGATGGCCAGACGCTCTCCGCGATCGTCGACACGACCGTGCCGGATACTCTGCTCCTCCCCGGCGCGAACGGCACGCGCGGGCGTGCGCATGTCGTCGTCGGCACGACCGACTTCGGCGCGATCGACGTCGGCTACGCGAACGTGGCCCGGCCGCGCGTCGGCAACCGGCTACTGTCGCGCTTCCTCGTGTCGATCGACTACGGCCGGCGCGTCGTCGGGCTGTGGCGCGATCCGCGGATTCCGCTGTAGACGGCGGATAATCACGCGATGCGCGTGTTGCCGTTCGTGCTCGCCGTCGCCGCCGCGGTGCCGTCGTTCGCACAATCGTCGTCGTTGCACTTCGACGGCTACGCCGCCGCGCAGACCGTGAACGCGACCGGCCCCGAGTCGTGGCGCACGGGCGACTTCGGACGGCTCGACGCCGGCGCCGCGCGCGACCGCGTCTTCGGCGTCGCGCAGCTCGGCGGCGACTGGGCGCCTGCGAAATGGTTCGACGTGCACGCCAGCGGCGCCGCGCGCCGCGATCCTGATGACTACCGCGGCGACGACGCCGGACTCGTCGAGGCGTACGCCGATCTGCGCGCGACGTTCACGAACGACGAGCTGCAGTTGCGCGCGGGGCAGTTCTTCCTGCCCACGTCGCGCGAGAACATCGATCCGTTGTGGACGTCTCCGTACACGATTCACTTCTCCGCGCTCAACAGCTGGATCGGCGAGGAAGTGCGGCCGCGTGGCCTCGACCTGCAGTGGCGGCATACGCTGCAGAACGGCGCGAGCCTCACCGCGGCCGCCACGGCGTTCCGCGACAACGACACCATGGGCGCGCTGCTCGCGTGGCGCGGCTGGAGCGTCGGCTCGCGGCTCTCGACGTGGAACGACGTCCTCCCGCTGCCTCCGGTCAACGTGTTGACCACCTCGTTCCCCGCGCAGCGCGACGACGGCACCGTGCCGCTCGAGCGCGACCTCGACGGCCGCACCGGCTACTCCGCGCGCGTCCGCTACTCCGTGCCGCAACGCGCGCTCGTGCAGTTCACGATGCTCGACAACAAAGGCGACCGCGAGCTCTATCGCGGCGAGTACGCGTGGCGCACGAAGTTCCAGCTCGCCGGCGTGCAGCTCGGCGATCCCGACGCGTACTCGTTCGCCGCCGAGTACATGACCGGCTCGACCGGCATGGGCACCGCGCCGCGCTTCGTGCAGGCGGACTTCCGCGCCGCGTACGCGCTGCTGTCGGAGAAGCGCGGGCGCAGCCGCTGGACCGTGCGCTACGACCTCTTTCGCGTGACGGACGAAGACCACTCCGCCGCCGGCTCGAACGAGGACAGCGGCCGCTCGTGGACGCTCGCCTATTTCCTCGATCTCTCCAAAGCATTGCGCGCCGGCGGCGAATACACGCAGGTCGTCGCGAAGCGCCCCGCGGCGCAGGAGTCGGGCTTCGACGAAAGCCAGAACGGACGCGAGGTGACGCTGGAGCTGCGCTACCGCTTCTGACAACCGGCACGTTGCAGGCATGCACCGTTCCGCGATGCGCGTCGCCCTCTTCACTCTGCTCGCTCTCACCTGCGCCCAGGCGCCCGTCGAACAATCGCATCGTTCCGCAACGCGAGCTCCCGCCATGCACACCGACTACGACGTCATCATCCGCGGCGGCGACGTGCTCGACGGCAGCGGCGCGCCACGCGTCCGCGCCGACGTCGGCATCCGCGGCGACACCATCGCGATCGTCGGCGATTTGTCGCACGCGACCGCGAAGACGACGCTCGACGCGCGCGGCAAGGTCGTCGCTCCCGGCTTCATCGATCTCCTCGGCAATTCGCAGTCGGCCGTGCTCATCGATCCGAAGCTCGAGGGAAAAATCCGGCAGGGCGTCACGACGGAAGTCACGGGAGAAGGACTCTCGCCCGGCCCGCTCAGCGAAGCGATGGCCGCGGAGATGGAGCGCACGAAGCCGCGCGGCTGGCCGCCGGTGACGTGGCGCACCCTCGGCGACTTCATGCGCGTCGTCGAGAAGCGCGGTTCCGCGCTCAACTTCGCGTTCTACATCGGTGCGCGCAATCCGCGCGAGATGGTCCTCGGCGACGCCGACCGCGCACCCACGCCCGACGAGCTGCGCCGCATGCAGCAGATCGTCGAACAGGCCGTGCGCGACGGCGCGGTCGGTCTCGCCAGCGCGCTCATTTATCCGCCGGGACGCTTCGCGACGACCGAGGAGCTGGTCGCACTCGCGAAACCCGCGGGCGCGTACTGGACGCATCTGCGCAACGAGTCCGATCACATCGACGCCGCCATCGACGAGGCGATCCGCATCGGACGTGAGGCGCACGTCCCCGTCAACATCTTCCACCTCAAGATCGGCGGGCAGAAGAACTGGGGACGCATGCCGCGGGTCGTCGCGAAGATCGAGGCCGCGCGGAAAAACGGCGTCGACATCGCCGCGAACATGTATCCGTTCACCGCCACGTCGACGGAGCTGCTGTCGATCGTGCCCGCGTGGGCCGTCGAAGGCGGCTATCTCAAATTCCTCGAACGCCTGCGCGATCCCGCGACGCGCGCGAAGATCGCGGACGAGCTGCGCGCCGGACGCCTGCGCGAAGGCGGCGCGTCGACGATCGCCGTGCGCGGCGCGGCCACGAAACGCCTCGACGCCATCGCGCGCGAGCTGCACGTCGATCCCGCCGAAGCGACGCTGCGGCTCTTCGAACAGAACGCGAAGTCGCCGATCGCGATCTTCTTCTCGCTCAGCGAAGACGACGTGCGCGTCGTCGTGCAACAGCCGTGGGTCGCGTTCGGCTCCGACTCCGGCGCCGTCGTCACCCGCGACGAAGGCGCGCACCCTCGCGCGTACGGCACCTTCGCCCGCATCCTCGGCCATTACGTCCGTGACGAGAAGCTGCTCACGCTGGAAGAGGCCGTGCGGCGCATGACGTCGTTCGCCGCGTCGCGCGCGAAGCTCGCCGATCGCGGTTTCCTGCGCGCCGGGATGAAGGCGGACGTCGTCGTCTTCGATCCCGCGACCGTGCGCGACGTGGCGACGTACGAAGACCCGCATCACTTCGCGGAAGGCGTCGCGGACGTCGTCGTCAACGGCACGCCCGTGCTGCGCGACGGCGCGATGACCGGCGCGCTGCCCGGACGCATCCTGCGCAAACCGTGACGTGTCGGGAGAAGCAGACCCGCGCTGTCTGCTTCTCCGAACGGTGCGCGCCTCGGTGGGTACATCGACAGACCGCACGAACGCGCGTCATCTCGCAAACAGCAAACGACTTATCGCGATGCACGCGCGTGAGCGATCTCTCGCGCGCGGCGGCCTTCCCCCTGCACTCCTGCATGCCCCGACATGCACGTACTCCTGCTCCCCTCGTGGTTCGACACCGTCGACAAGCCGTGGCGCGGCACGTTCTTCCGCGATCAAGCCACCGCGCTGCGCCGCCGCGGTGTCGACGCCGGCATCGCCTTCGTCGAGCGCCGCAGCCTCGGACATCTCCGCCCGCGCGCGCTGCACAAGAGCCACTTCCAGGTCACGTTCGAGCACGGCGAGGTACCGATCGCGCGCATGCGCGGCTGGAGCGTCGTCGCGCAGACGGTGCCCGGCGGCCTCCTCTGGTGCTCGCTCATGCGCCGCCTCGTGCACCGCTACATCGACGTCTACGGCATGCCCGATCTCATCCACGGCCACGCCGGCCTGTGGGGCGGCTACGCCGCGCTCCGCACCGCGAGCGAGCTCGGGATTCCGTACGTCGTGACTGAACACGCGAGCCGCGTGCTCGTCGGCGAACGCGAGCCGAGACGCCGGCAGCTGCTCGCGGAGACCTACCAGCACGCCGCCGCCGTCATCACCGTCAGCCGCGCGCTGCAACGCTCCGTCGAGCCGCTGATGAACGGCCGCCGAACGATCGTGGTGCCGAACACCGTCGATCTCGATTTCTTCACGATGCCGCGCAAGCCGCGCACGCGCACGCCGTTCCGCTTCCTCACCGTCTGCGATCTCGTCGCAAGCAAACGCGTCGATCTCGCCATTCGCGCCCTCGCGACGCTGCGCCAACGCGGCGTCGACGCGACGCTCACCTGCGCCGGCACCGGCAAAGAAGCCGCCGCGCTCGAACAACTCGCCCGCGATCTCGGTATCGCCAACGCCGTCACATTCACCGGCGCCCTCCCCCGCGACGCCGTCCGCCGCGAGCTCCACCGCGCCAACGCGCTCGTGCACCCCAGCCTGTTCGAGACCTTCGGCGTCGTGCTCATCGAAGCCCTCGCCACCGGCCTCCCCGTCCTCGCCACCCGCTGCGGCGGCCCCTCCGAGATCATCGACCCGTCCCTCGGCGAGCTCGTCGATCCCGGCAGCGAAGATCAGCTCACCGCCGCGATGCTGCGCATGACCGAGCGCACGTTCGACGCGAACGCGCTGCGCGCGTCGGTCGCGAACCGCTTCAGCTACGACGCCATCGGCGCGCAACTCGTCAGCCTCTACCAGCGGATCCTCGGCGACCGCTACGCGGAAAGGTGGGAACTGGCCGCGGGGTGACGCGGCGCGCGAAAACTTCGCCGCGGAGCTGCGCGCGGATTCGCGCTGCAGCCGACGCAGCGCAGCGCGCTGGGGCACGTTCCGCGTAGTACCACCGGCTGGCGCCTCCTGCGCATGCGCGCAGCGGCCACGCGCATGGTCGCCCGCACGCGCTACGGCGACTGCAGCGGGACGCGCCCTCTCCGCCTTCACCGCATCGCGCACAACACTCGCTCAGCCGCGCAACGCCCCATGACACTGCGCGTCATACTCGGTGAGCGGATGCGCGTTGCGCGCTCGCTGCTCGGGCGCCTCCCGCCGCGGCGCCGCATCGATGCGCGCCCCGCACGCCCGACGCCGACCACACCGCACGCGATTCGCGGGCCGTCCCATCGCCACCCTCGACTCGCTCAGCCGCGCAGCGCCGGCTGCAGCGCAGCGTCACGCGTCATCACCACGCCGTCGCTCGCGCGCCTCCTGCGCATCGCGCCGCGGTCATGCGTCGATACACGCCTCGCAGGCACCACGCGCCCGCAGTGCGCGTGATCTCTCCGATCTCACCATCGCAACCGCGCGACTCGCGCTCAGCCGACGCAGCGCGGCGCGCTGCGTCGGCTGCAGCGCCGCCCCCACCCCTAATGCCGCGCCGCGCGCCGCTTCGCGGGCGGCGCGGCGACCGGGCCGCGCAGGTTCGCGTCGAGAAAATCGTCGATCGCCTGCACGTATCGCGTCTCATCGAACGCTTTGCCGCCGTGGTCGCCGTTCGGGATCAGGATCAGCTGCGACGCCACGCCGCCGGCGCGCAGCGCGGTATCGAGATCGACGCTCTGCTTGTACGAGACCAGGCAGTCGAGCAGGCCGTGCTCGATGAGGAACGGCGGGTCGTCGGGCGTGATGTACGTCATCGGGCTCGCCATCATCGTCTCCGCGCGGCACGACTGACTGGATCGCGCAGCCCATCAGCAGCGACGGCGGCATGAACGACGCGTTTCCATCGAGCGGGATGCACGGCAGTTTCTGTTCTTCCAGCTTCAGCAGATCCGTCGGTCCGTAAAGATCGACCACCGCCTTCACGCGGCTCGAGAACTGCGGATTGCCGAGCGACAGCCCTTCGAGCGTATCGACGCCGCCGCTCGTGCCGAGGACGGCGGCGAGATGGCCGCCGGCAGACGTGCCGAAAACGCCGATGCGGTTCGGATCGAGATGAAAGCGCGCCGCGTTCGCGCGCAGCCAGCGCACCGCGGCCTTGCAGTCTTCGATCTGCGACGGCCACGTCCACGCCGGCGCGAGCCGGTAGTCGATGCTCGCCACCGCGTAGCCGCGCGTCGCCTGCCGCAGCGCGGGGCCGCCCGTGCGGTCGCCGGTGATCCATGCGCCGCTGTGCAGATAGAGGATCACCGGATGCGGACCGGCGCCGTCGGGCACGCGCAGATCGAGTTGCAATGACGTGCCGCCGACGTTCGCGTATTCGAGCGACTCGTACGTCGTGAACGTGCCGGCGGACGCGGCCGTCGCGCACGCGAGGAGAACCAGGGCAAGCAGGGACCGGGACATGAGTCCCTGAAAACTCAAACTTTCAGAATGATGTTCCGCCGGTAGAGCTCCCACGCCACCGCCAGCCAGAACAGGACGAACGTCATCCCCCACAGAAACGACGCGAGGTGCGGCTCGAAGTAAGGCTTGAACGTGAGCTCGTAGCTGAGCGGCTGCAGCGCGCGGCCGTGAATCTTGATCAGGCCGAGCAGCCGCGCCATCAGTCCCGAGCCGACGAAGAGGATCAGCGGGTTGACACCGTAAACCACGAACGGCTTCGTCCACCCGCGCCACCCTCGGATGTCGATGCAGTAGATGCAGAGCGCCAGCAGCACGCACGCGAAGCCGGCCGTGAACACAACGAACGAGCTCGTCCAGAGATTCTTGTTGATCGGAAAGACGAAATGCCACGCCTGCCCGATCGCCAGTCCGGCGATGCCGCCGATGGTCAACAGCTTGACGTTCCGCTCGCGGATCCATGGCGTGACGAGCACGCCGAGGAGCGCCGTCGCGATGGCCGGCAGCGTCGACAGCGGCCCCTCGGGATCCCACGTCTCGCTGATGGACCAGATGTGATGTTCGCCGAGAACCGCACGGTCCACCTGCGCCGCGATCGTCGCGCCCGGCGGCTCCAGCGGACCCAGCGACAGAATCGCCCAGTAGCCCAGAAGAATCGCGATCACGATCGCGATCATCACGCGCCGCGATGCGCGCCAGGCGATCAGCGCCGCGATCGTGTAGACGATGCCGATGCGCTGCAGCACGCCGAGGTAGCGGAGGTGCTCGACGCGGTGCACGATGCGATCGCCGAGCGTCGCGCCGGGCGGCATCTTTCCCCACCAGTAGAACGGAAACCAGTTGAGCAGCAGGCCGCAGAGAAAGATCAGCGCGCCGCGTCTCAGGATCGCGCGCGGCTCTTTCCGCGAGAGTCCCGTCGTGACGCCGACGATGAAGAGGAAGAACGGAAAGATGAGATCCGTCGGCGTCCAGCCGTGCCACTCCGCGTGATCGAGCGGCCACCAGACCGCGCTCCACGTGCCGGGATCGTTGACGAGAAGCATCGCCGCGATCGTCGCGCCGCGGAAGACGTCGAGCGCCACGAGGCGCGGCCGCGGTTCCGCGCTCATGCGAGATTGCGATACGCCTTGAGGTGCCGGATGGCGGCCTGCTTTTCGCCGCGCCGCTCGTAGATGCCGGCGAGGTTGTAATGCGCGTCGGCATTCGCTCCGTCGAGCGCGATCGCACGCTTGTACGCCGCGATGGCGTCGTCGAGGCGGCCAAGGTCTTCGAGCGCGACGCCGAGGTTGAACGCCGCCGTCTCGTGGCGCGGCTCCGCGACGAGTGCAGCTCGGTAATGCTCCTCGGCCGCCGCGGGCTCGCCTTCCTCGTGCAGCAGACGCCCGAGGTTCACGTGCGCGTCGGCGTGATCAGGATCGAGGCGCAGCGCGCGCTCGTAGGCATCCTTCGCTTCGTCGAACGACGTCATCTCGAGGTCGCACGCGAGGTCGTACCACTCCTCCGCGCTGAGGTCGCGCTCGCCGTCACGCGCGGCGGCCGCGTTGCGATGAAGGAGCGGCGCGGCCGCGGCTGCGATGTCGGCGACCGAGAAATCGAAGAGCGACTGTCCCGACTCCGGGTTCCACACCGTCTCGCCGTCGCGCACGATCACGCGCTCGCCGTCCGCCGCGATGCGCACGCCGGTCAGCGAGCGTCCCTCGGGTAACTGCTCGCGTAATGCCGCGAGCACGCGCCGCACCTTGCGCTGCGGAATGCGCGCGGCGGTCAGCTCGCCGGCCGTGCGGAGGATGATGAGGTCGTGAAAGCCGAAGCGCAGCTCGCCGCGCGGCCCGCGCTCCGGCTCGAGAAATCCCTTCGTGGCGTACGCGCGAATCTGCGCCGGCGAAATGCCGAGCATCGCCGAGACCTCGCGAAGGGAGTAGGACATGCCGAACTCCATTGTACGTGGAGCGGCACGCGGCGCCCGAGGGTTAGACTGGCGACATGGGCGACGACGCCATCGACGAGCTCTATCGTGCGTGGAGTGACGCGTTTCGCACGGGTGACTTCGACGCGATCGCCGGACTGCTCACGCCGGATTACGTGCTCTTCGCACCGGGTCGTGAGCCGGTCGGGATCGATGCGCTGCGGCCGCAGCTCGAGCGCGTGTTCGCCGCGTTCGAGGTGTCGATCGCGTTCGAGCGCGAAGAGCGGATCGTGTCGGGAGAGCTCGCGTACGAGCGCGGCTGGGATGTGCAGACCGTTCGGCCGCGCGACGGCGGCGAAGTGCGCGAACAACGGCAGCGGGTGTTTCTGATCCTGCAGCGCGGCGACGACGGCCGCTGGCGCTTCGCGCGCGGCGTGGTGCTGCCGTAGGCTCAACGCGCGTTCGCGCGCATCACCGGCTGCATCATCGACACGCGATTTCCCTCCGTGTCGAGAAACGACACGTAGAGGCCGACGCCGGGGATCTCCATCGGGTCGCCGAGGACGTTGCCGCCGGCGCGCTCGACATTCGCCATCGCGGCGCGGATGTCGTCGACGGCGATGACGACGGACGGCACCTGATTCGGCCAGCCTTCTTTCTTGGGGAAGAAGCCGCCGTTGATGGCGCCGGGATGGTTCGGCTGGCCGTTCTCGTCCGACTCCGTCGTCCTGGCGAGGACGTAGTCGTTCATCTCGGGACCGAGGAGCTGCGTCTGCCAGCCGAAGGTCTTCGTGTAGAAGTTCGCCATGCGCTGGCGGTCTTCGGCTGGCAGTTCGAAGTGGATGACGGGATTCATCGACAGCTTGCGCTACCGCGCCTTGCTCTTCGCCAGACGCGCGACCTTCGCCGCGCGCGGCGCGCGTTTCGGCGCCTTGCGCTCGCGCGCCTTGATGGGCAGCTTGTCGGAGACGGCGAGCTTCGCGGCGACGCTCGTCTTCGCCGCCGCCGCCGCGCGTTTCGGCGCGGGCGCGGCTTCCGGCTCGGCGGCGCCGAGGCTGCGGCGCAGCGCATCCATGAGGTCGATGACCTGCGCGCGCGGCTCCTCGGCCGTCGCGTTGGTGATCTCCTCCCCTTCGATCTTGCGCTGGATCAGCTCGCGCACGCGATCGGAGACGTCGTCGCGATACTGCGCGGGATCGAAGACCTCGGTCGCGCTCATCTCGGCGAGCTGAATCGCCATCTGCAGCTCGTTGTCGCGGATCTCCGTGTCGCCGAGGTCGAGCTCATCGATCGAACGGATCTCGTTCGGGTAGTAGAGCTGCTGCATCACGAGGCCGTTGCCGAGCGGACGCAGCACGACCACGTAGCCTTTGCCGCGCGCCGCGTACTTGGCGACGGCCCAGCGGCCGGTCTCCTGCAGCGCACGGGCGAGGAGCGCGTACGCGCGCGAGCCGCCCTTGTCGGGGCCGAGGTAGTACGGCTTCGCGAAGTAGATCGGATCGATCTGGTCGGAGCGCACGAACTCCGTGATCTCGATCTGCTGCGTCGACTTCTCCTCGAGCGCCTTCAGCTCGTCCTCGTTGAAGAGGACGTACTGGCCGCGCGTGAACTCGTAGCCTTTCACGACCTCTGCGCGATCGATGGTGCGCTCGTCTTTGGGACAGAAGAGCTGCTGCTGGACGCGGCTGCCGCAGTCGCGGTGCAGCATGTTGAAGGAAATCTTTTCGGACGTCTCGGCCGCGGAGAAGAGTTTCACCGGGATCGAGACGAGGCCGAAGGCAATCTGTCCTGTCGCAATGGCTCGTGGCATGGGAGACACCTTTCAGTTGCTCGTAAAACCAGATTTCGCCTGCCGATAATCCGTTCCTGGCTGCCCTGGGAACTGTGCATTTTACAATGCTTGCGATGTCGCGCTACGCGAAGATACAGGCCGTAGTGAAACGCATCCCGCGCGGCCGCGTGGCCACCTACGGCGACATCGCCACTCTCGCAGGATTAGAGGGCCACGCGCGGCAGGTCGGCTACGCCCTGCACCATCTTCCCGAGCGCAGCGACGTCCCGTGGCACCGCGTGATCAATGCGAAGGGTGAGATCAGCCCGCGCAGCGCCGGAGACTCGCACGAGCTGCAGCGGATGCTGCTCGAAGCGGAAGGCGTCGCGATCAGCCTGGCGGGGAAGATCGATCTGAGCGTGTACCGGTGGAAGGGGACGCGAGCGGCGCCGCCTCGCGGCGCCGCTCGCGTCTCGCCTACTCCGTCGGCAGCCCGAGCGCCACGCGCGCCTGCCCGCCGAGGTACGTCGCGGAAGGCGGGTCGTAATTCGAGAGCACGATGATCGTGTACGGACCTTCGAGCTCGACGACCGCGTTCGCGCCGGGCGTGCCGCCGGCCCAGCTGACACCGGGAACCTTGCCGACGAACGACTCGTACGTCTTCGCGCCGAGGAGTTGCGGCAGCGCACGCGTGAATCGGAGCAGATCCGCCGCGGTCGCGTAACCGCCTCCGGCGGATGAGCCGCGCGCCGGAAGGAAATTCGTATTCGGCACGCGCCGATGCGGCTCGCCGGTCATGCCGGTGGCCCGATTCGCGACAGCGTCGCTGGCCGCGAAACTGCCGCTGCTCATCATGCCGGCGGGCTTGTAAATGTGGTTGTGGATGTAGTCGTAGTAGGTCTGCCCGCTGAGTTTCTCGATGACGAGGCCGAGCGCGATATAGCCGGCGTTCGAGTAGCGGTGCTCGGTGCCCGGCTCGAACTGGAGCGGCTGATCGGCGAACAGCTTCAGGTAGTCCTGCAGCGAATCGAGCGAGGCATGTCCGGCCGCGAATCGCTCGCCGAAAACGTCGCCCATCCCGGAGCTGTGATCGATGAGCTGCTGGATCGTGATGCGATCGGCGATCTTCGACGGGAAGTCGGGCAGATACGTGCGCAGCGTCTTCGAGAAGTCGAGCTTGCCCACGTCGCGCAGCTGCAAGAGCGCAACCTGCGTGAAGATCTTGTTGATCGACCCGATGTTGTATTTCGTGTCGTCGTCATTCCCCTTGCCGTACGACTTCGTCAGCAGCGGTTTGCCGTCTTTCGCGATGAGGACCGTGCCGGCGAAGAGATCGCGCTCGTTGAGCGCGCGCGCGAGCGCGTCGATCGAGCCGAACGCGTCATCGCTCGCGGCGAGCTTCGGCCAATCCTTCGTCACTTCTTCGCCGTTACCGCCGCCGATGCGGATGATCTTTCGCGGCTGCTGCGCAAGCGCGGTGCAGGCAATCAGCAGAATCCATAAAACACGCTTCATGTCGTTCTCTCCTTTGCACCGGAGCGTACGAAGCGCGGATCAAGATTTGATGAAGGGCAGCGCGACGATGAACGCCGGCTTCTCGTAGCGGATCGTGCCGCCGTGCAGCTCGACGAGCTGCTTCGCGATGGCAAGGCCGAGACCCGCGCCGCCGCTGCCTCGCGCGCGCGACGCGTCGACGCGATAGAAACGATCGAAGATGCGCTCCACGTGCTCCGGCGGCACGCCGGGACCGTCATCGTCGACACGAATGACGGCGAGGCCACCTTCGCGCGCCGCGTGCACGTGAACGCACGACGACGCATGCGCCAGCGCGTTGACCGCGAGGTTGCGCACGACCTGCACGAGGCGGCGCGCGTCGGCGCGGACGACGAGCGCGGGCTCGACGTCGTGCGTCAGCGCCGCTGCATGGGCCGGCAGGTTCGCGAGCGCGCGAGCGACGATCTCGCTCACCGCGACCTCCGCGAGCTCGAGGCGCAACTGGCCGGCGTCGGCCAACGAGAGCTGCTGCAGATCGTCGACGAGCCGCGCGAGGATTGCGGTTTCTTCCTCGAGTGATGCGAGGAGCTTCGTGTCGGTCGCGATGACGCCGTCCTGCGCCGCCTCGAGCTGCACGCGGATGTTCGTGAGCGGTGTGCGCAGCTCGTGCGCCACGTCGCTGACCATGTTTCGGCGCGCGCGCTCGTTCCGCTCCAGCGCCTCCGCCATCGAGTTGAACGCACTCCCGAGCTCCGCGATCTCATCGTTGCCGCGGACGCGGACGCGGGCATCGAGCCGCCCGCTCGCGAGCGCCCGCGCGCCGCTCGTCAGCGCGTCGACGGGCGAGAAGACGCGGCGGAAGATCGTCAGCATCACCGCGACCGCGAGCAGCGCGCCAGTGGCCAGCCCGGCGATGAGCCAGCGGTCGACGGAGACGCGAAACGAGCGCCGTAACGCATCCGGCTCCGGCGGAACGAACGTCACGGTGCCGACGCCCGCGATGCGCTGCGATGCGCCGACGATGCGGATCGCCGAGATCGAGCCGTTCGTCCGCGCGGTCAATACGAGCTCTCCGCCGGGCCTGACCGTGATTGCGTAGCGCGCCAGCTCCGGCGGATAGCGCGCGATCACGCGGCCGCCGGGATCGAAGACGAGCGTGCGGACGCCGTATTGCCGGTGCGCGCGCACGAGCGAATCCTGCAGCCGTGCGAGGCCGCCGGCGCGGATGAGCGCCAGCGCGCCGCGGAAGTCGCGGCCGCGCTGCTCGATGAGAAAGCGGTCGAACTCGTGCTTGACGGCTACGCTCGAGTAGATGCCCGCGGCGGCGAGCATCGCCGCGACGATGGCCGTCATCGCCACGACGAGACGCCAGCGCAGCGAGCGGATGATCATTTCGCGAGCTTGTAGCCGACGCCGAAGACCGTGACGATCGCCTTCCCCGGTTCGCCGAGCTTCTTCCGCAGGTTCATGATGTGGACGTCGACGGTGCGATCGAGGCCTTCGTACTCTCCGCCGAACGCGCGCTCCACGAGCTCCTGCCGCGTGAAGGTGCGGCCGGCGGCGCGAGCGAGCGCGTCGAGCAGCCGGTACTCGGTCGGCGTGACGCTCACGGCCTCGCTGCCGACTCGGATCTCGCGGCGCGCACGGTCGATGGTCATGCCGTGCAGTTGCACGAGGTCTTCCTCTCCGGCGCGCCGCAGCACCGCGCGCACGCGCGCCATCAGCTCCCGCGGGCTGAATGGTTTCGTGACGTAGTCGTCCGCGCCGAGGTCGAGGCCCGCCAGCGTGTCCTCCTCGGTCGACCTCGCCGTCACCATGATCACCGCCGGCCCGCCCGCCTCGCGCAGCGCGCGGCACACCGCAAACCCGTCGAGACGCGGAAGCATGAGGTCGAGAATGACGAGATGCGGTTCACGCTCGCGCGCCAGCTCGAGCGCACGAACGCCATCGGCCGCCGTAGCGACCTCGTAGCCGTCGCGCTGGAGGTACAGCTCCACCATCGAGCGCGTCTTCGGATCGTCCTCGACCAGCAGAATGCGGCGGCGCATCGCGGTCATCGTACGGAGGACGGATGAAGAAGGTGTGAAGAAAATGGCCGCCGCGCCGTAACGACGCGGCGGCCTTGCGGAGCTATCGATTGACTTTGATCTCGGGCACGACGAGCTTCTTCGGCGGATTCTTCGCCAGCTCGTCCATGAGGTACTTCACGGCCGTCTCGAGCGACGGGTCGTGTCCGGCGACGACCAGGTCCGCGCGATCGACGACTTCGATGTCCGGCGCCACGCCCTCCCCTTCCACCGCCCACAAGCCCTGCGTGTCGAGGAAGCGGAACTGCGGCGCGGAGACGTTGCCGCCGTCCATGAGATCGGGATTGCCGGAGAGTCCGATCAGCCCGCCCCACGTGCGCGTGCCGATGATCGGCCCGAGCTTCTGCTCGCGGAAGTAGTACGGCAGCGCGTCGCCGCCCGAGGCCGAGTAGCCGTTGATCAGCATCGCCTTCGGTCCGACGTGCGCGAACGCCGGCGTCGCGCTCGGCTTCTCGTTGCGGCGCACCCAGTAATTCAGCACCGGCCGCGAGAGCAGCTCGATCATGCGATCCGGGATGAAGCCGCCGCCGTTGTAGCGGTCGTCGATGATCAAGGCGTCCTTATCGACCTGCGGATAGAAGCCTTTCACGAGTTCCCGATTTCCCTCGGGACCGGTATTCGGCAGATGGATGTAGCCGATGCGCCCGCCCGACGCCTTCTCGACGTACGCGCGGCGCGAGGCCACCCAGTCGAGGTAGCGGAGGTTCGTCTCCTTCTTCACCGGACGCACGTGCTCTTCGTGCGCGCCAGCGGCGTCGGGACGCGCGTTCACGAGCAGCGTGACGACGCGATCGGCTTTGTTCTCGAGCAGGCGGTAGAAGTTGTCGACGCCTTTCGTCGAGACGCCGTCGACGGCGAGGATGTAGTCGCCTTCATGCACCTTCACGCCCGGCTCGGTGAGCGGGGAGCGGAAGTCGTCGTGCCAGTTCTCGCCGGGGAAGATGTGCGCGATCCGGTAGACGCCGGAGTCGCCGACGATCTCCGCGCCGAGCAGACCGTTGTCGACGCGGTCGACGCCGATGCCGTCGGGCGAGGTGACGTAGACGTGGCCGGAGTTCATCTCACCGGCCACTTCGCCGAGGATGTAGTCGAGATCTTCGCGGCGCGCGACGTAGGGAACGAGCGCGCCGTACTTCGCGCGGATCGCGTTCCAGTCATTGCCGTGCATGTTCGGGTCGTAGAACCAGTCGCGGAGAATGCGCCACGCGTCGGTGAACTCCTGCGTCCACTCGGCACGCGGATCGACTTTCATCTCCATCGTGTCGAGCTTGAGCGCGCCCTCGGCCACCTTCTGATTCGGCTTGAGCGGGACGATCGTGTACGTGTTGCCGCTGCGCGCGATGAGCTTGTCGCCACCGGACGCGAGCTCGTACGAGGCGACGCCGTCGAGGATCGTCGCTTCCTCGCGCTCGTCGATGTTGTAGAGCTTGAGCGCGCGGCGCGGGCCGTTACCGGTGAGATACAGGATGCCGTTCGCGGTCGCGGTGAGCGTGTCGTAGTTGCCGGACGGGCCGGGGATCGCGCGCACGCGGTTCTCGAAGCCCGCCGGATCGATCTTCACGACGAGGCCCGCGGGCTTCTTGTCCGCCGGCTTGTCGGCAGCCGGTGCGGGCGGCGGCGCGGGCATCGACGCTTTCTCTTCGTCGCTCTGCGGGAGGAAGAGCGCGGGACCGTCGGCGGCGAGCACGGCGACGTAGACGCGCGTCGGATCGGTGTAAACGTAGTTGAACTCCCAGCCGCTGAACGTGAGATTGAAGTCGCGGTTGGAGACGAAGTAGAGGTAGCGGCCTTTCGGATCGAAGACCGGCTCGCCGTCGTTGGTCATGCCGCTGGTGAGGCGGTACGACTTCGCGTCGCCGAGGTTGTAGACGTAGATCGACGAGAAACGGGCTTCGTTCAGTTTGGTGTAGGCGAGCCAGCGCGAGTCGGGCGCCCACTGGTACGACTGGATATCGCCGTACGGATCCTTGTCGACGTCGGTGACTTTGCCGCTGGCGACGTCGACGTAGCGCAGCATGTGGTCCTTGTCGGAGAACACGAGCTTCGTCGAGTCGGGCGACCAGCGCGGCGGGAAGCGCCACGATGAGCCGTTGCGCGTGAGCTGGCGCTCGTCGCCGCTGCCGTCGGCGTTGCGCACGTAGATCTCGTACTCGTCGCCGTTGCGATCGCTGAGATACGCGATGGTCTTGCCGTCGGGCGACCACGTCGCCGACATCTCGCGCACGCCGGGCGTCGCGGTGAGGTTGCGGATCTCCCCTTCTTTCGCGGGGACGCTGAAGATGTCGCCGCGCGCGACCATGAGCGTGCGCGCCGCGCTGGGCGACGGCGAGAACCACTCGATGTTCTCTTTGACGTTCTTGAAGTACGGCACGGTGCCGCGGAAGTCGCCGTACACGCGGATCGGCACGCGCTCGTTCTGGTTCGACGCGGGATCGTAGCGCCAGATGTAGCCGCCTTCCTCGTAGACGATCTGCGAGGTGCCGGCGCTCGGCCAGAGGACGTCGAAGTCGGTGTGGTTCGTGACCTTGCGCGTCTGCTTCGTGGCGAGGTCGTAGGCGTAGAGATTCAACTTGCCGGCGGTCGTCGCGCCCGCGTCAGCCCTGTTGGCGTCGGGACGATCGGACGTGAAGTAGATCGTGTTGCCGATCCACATCGGCTGGTTGTCGGTGTACGGCTCGTTCGTGATCTGCTCGGTGGTGTTGTGGACGAGGTCGTAGATCCAGACGTCCTGCGCGCGTCCGCCGCGATAGCGCTTCCACGTGCGGAACTCGCGCTCGATCGGCGTGTACACGAGCTTCGTGCCGTCGGGCGAGTACATGCCGCCGCCCGCCTCGGGGATCGCCAGCGGCGTCTCCATGCCGCCGGTGGCGGGGATGATGTACGGCCGCGCCATGCGGTCGCTCCACGGCACGCGGTGCGGGAGGAAGAGGATGTTCTTGCCGTCCGGCGTCCAGCCGAGGACGCGGTCGTCAATGCCGCCGCGGGGAGGAAGCGCGCCGACGTCGTTGTAGAACGTCAGCTGCCGCGGCTCGCCGCCGTCGACGCTGATGACGTAGACCTGGCGGCTGCCGCTGTACTCGCCGGTGAAGGCGATCCAGCGTCCGTCGGGCGAGAACTTCGGGAAGTACTCCATGCCCGCGTCGGAGGTGAGGCGCCGCGCATCGCCGCCTTTCGCGGAGACGGTCCAGAGATCGCCCGCGTAGACGAAGGCGATGGTGTCGCCGTGAATGTCGGGCTGGCGCAGAAGCCGCGTCAAGCGCTCCTGTGCCGCCACGCCCGACGCCGTTGCGGCGAGCGCGAGAATGGTGATGAGCTTTTTCATGACAGTTGCATAACACGGCTGGCCTGCGGTCCGATACCGTTTTTCAGCTTCGTAACGGAAGGAGATTGTTATGCGTAGTCGAGGGTTCTCCGTGAGTCTGGCCGCGTGCGTCGTGCTCGCCGCCGCGTGTGCGTCGGGTCCGAAACGTCCGGCGAACGTCGCCGCACCGGCGCTCGACGTGCGCATGGCGCACAACCTCTTCTTCGGCACGTCGACGAGCACGCCGGCGACCGTCGACGTCCTGCTGCACAACAACGCCGACGTGCCGATCACGATCCGCCGCGCGTCCGTGACCTCGCCCGGCATGGGGCAGTACGGCATCCTCACGACGACGCATGACTTCCACGAGATCGTTCCGCCGGGCGGCACCGGACGCGTATCGCTCTACGCCACCGCCGTGCGCAGCGTCGACGATCCGACCGAGCCGCTCACGCTGCGCGCCACGGTCGAGCTAGAGGCGGCGGGCGCGCGCTGGCGCGAGATCATCACCTCGCGGCGCTGAACGCAGGCGCGCTCACAGATAGCGCACGGTGAAGTCGATGAGCTTCTCTTTGAGCTTCCCGACGTACGGCGGATAGAGCAGCTCGATCGCGCTGAAACGCAGGCGCTGATCGAGCACGCCGCGCGCGTTCGAGAAAGCCTCGAAGCCGTAGAAGCCGTGCGACTTGCCGACGCCGCTGTTGCCGACGCCGCCGAACGGCAGCTCGAGCTGATAAAAGTGCACGAGCGTGTGGTTGACCGCGGTGCCGCCCGCGGTCGTGCGGCGCAAGACGTTTTTGACGACCTTGCGGTCGCGGCTGAAGACGTACAGCACGAGCGGCTTCTCGCGTCCTTCGATGACCGCGAACGCTTCGCCCAGCGTGTCGTACGTCAGCACCGGCAGGATCGGACCGAAGATCTCTTCCCGCATCACCGCCGCGTCGGGCGAGACGTTCGTCAGCACCGTCGGCGCGATCTCGCGCTGGCGGAACACGCCGCCGGTGACGAGCTCCGCGCCGCCCGCGACCGCCGCGTCGAACAGCCGCTTCACGCGGGCGGCGTGGCGGTCGTTGACGAGGATGCCGCGCGACGCGTCGCCCAGCGCCGCGATCGATTCCTTCAGCTTCTCGAGGAACTCCTCGCGCACGCGCTCGTGCACGAGGACGTAGTCGGGCGCGATGCAGATCTGGCCGCAGTTGAAGAACTTTCCCCAGGCGATCTTCTTCGCCGCCTCGGCGACGTTCGCCGTCGCGTCGACGATCGCCGGCGACTTGCCTCCGAGCTCGAGCGTCACGGACGTGAGATGCTCCGCCGCCGCTTTCATGACGATCTTCCCCACCGCCGGACTGCCGGTGAAGAAGATGTGGTCGAACTTCTTCCGCAGCAGCAGCTCGGCCACGCCCGCGTCGCCTTCGACCACCGCGACTTCGTTCTCGTCGAACAGCTCGCCGACGATGCGCTTGATGCACGCGGTCGATGCGGGCGTCATCTCCGACGGCTTGAGGATCGCGCAGTTCCCGGCCGCGATCGCGGAGACGAGCGGCCCGAGCGTGAGATTGAAGGGAAAGTTCCACGGCGCGACGATCAGCACGACACCTTTCGGCTCGTAGACGATCGTCGAGCGCGAGCCGAGCAGCGCGAGCCGCGTACCGACGCGCTTCGGCTTCAGCCAGCGGCGCAGGTGCCGGACGGCGTGGCGCGCCTCGCTGACGACGGGATAGATCTCGGAGAGGTCGACTTCCGCCGCGGGCTTGCGGTAGTCGTCCCACATCGCGCGGCGGATCTCGTCGCGGTGCGCCAGTATCGCGTGCTCGAACCGCCGGAGCTTGGCGATGCGCTCGGCGGCGGTCGTCGCGGCGATGGCGGCGCGGTTGTGCTGCTGCGCGTCGAAGAGGCGGTCGATCTCGTCCGAAGCGAGCGTGGGAAAACTGCGCGGCGCGAGAGTCACGCCGCGCATTGTAACCGCTCCGCTTAGAATTACTTACGGAAATACGACTTCCGTGACCTGGCCGAACGGGATGTAGACGAACTTGCCGGTCACGTGCTCGCGGCCGATGAAGTCGACCTTGTAGCCCTCGCAGCTGTCGACGAAGATCATCTCCGCCGCCGACGCGGTCTTGGTCTCGATGGTGATCTTCTGCTGGTTCGCGCCGTTGCAGCAGCCGCTCGAAGAGATGAAGGTCGACGGGCCGGTGATGCGCTTCATCTCCGTGCGGTCGATGCGCAGCGCGGCGTGATCGGAGAGGCGGCAGAAGTCGTCGTACGTCGACGAGAGATAGCCGCTGAACGGCACCGCGTAGCCGAACTCGATCGAGTCGGCGTCGATCTGCAGCACCGTGGAATCGGTCTGGCGCAGCGTGACCAGCGGTCCGCTCTGCAGGCGGATGACCGGGACGTCGGTCGCGGCGCTGATCACGGTGTTGCCGGTGACATAGCCCGTGCGCGACGCGACGAGGGTCAGCGGACCGAAGGCCGTGAAGTTGCGGAAGGTGAAGTGGCCGCTGCCGTCGGTGAAGGTGCTCTTCTCGTTCGCCTGCACTTTGGCGGAGACGACCGGCTGCCCGGTGACCGCGTCGATGACCGTGCCGTTGATCGTGGCGGTGAAGGTCGGCGCGTTCGCGGGATGCGCGACCGCGCGGTGCTTGCCGAAGGCGGGGAACGCCGCGAGGACTGCGAGCGCGAGTACGACGAGAGACTGCGACGGACGACGGGTAACCGGATTCATGGGTCTCCTCAGTGTCATTTCGTTGCGACGTGCGGGCACCGCCCGGAGTTTCGGATGGTAACACCCGCCGTTTCTTCTACGGCGCGGCGTTCCCGTTCGTTTGCTAGACTCCGCCGCGCGCGTTCGCCCGCGCTACGAACAGGAGGTGCCATGCGTTCACTCCCGCTGCTCGTTGCTCTGCTCGTAACGGTTGCCTGCACCACCACCACGACCACGACGGCACCCGCCGCCGTACCGGCTGATTCATCGATGACTGCATCCGAAGCCACGCCTCCCTCACCGCCCGCCGCCGCCGCGACACCCGCACCCCCGCCCGCCCCCACCGTCGCCGACGCCGAAAAGTTCGTCAGCGACGCCGAAGCGCGCCTCGCCGAGCTGAGCGTCAATCAGCAGCGCGCCTCGTGGGTGCAGTCGACGTACATCACGTACGACACGCAGATCCTCGCCGCGAACGAGAACGAGAAGCTGATCAACGCCGGCGTCGAGCTCGCGAAAGAAGCCGCGCGCTTCGACAGCATCGAGCTGCCGTACGACACGCGGCGCAAGCTGAATCTCATCAAGCTCTCGCTCACCACGCCCGGCCCGTCCGATCCCGCGCTCACCGCGGAGCTCGCGCGCATCGGCGCCGAGCTCGAAGCGGCGTACGGCGCCGGCAAGTACTGCCCGCCGGGCAAGAGCGGCGACGCTTGCCTGGATATCAATGAAATCTCGAACATCCTTCGCACCAGCCGCGATCCGCAGCGGCAGCTGGACGTCTGGCGCGGCTGGCACACCATCTCGCCGCCGATGCGCGAGCGCTACACGCGCTACGTCGCGCTGATGAACCAGGGCGCACGCGAGCTCGGCTACGCCGACACCGGCGCGCTCTGGCGCTCGAACTACGACATGCCGCCCGACGCCTTCGCCGCGGAGATGGATCGTCTCTGGGGCCAGGTCAAGCCGCTCTACGACTCGCTGCACTGCTACGTCCGCTGGAACCTCAACAAGAAATACGGCGACAAGATCGTGCCTCCGCACGGCCCCATCCCCGCCCATCTCCTCGGCAACATCTGGGCGCAGGAATGGGGCAACATCTACGACGTCGTGGCGCCGCCGAAGGCGAGCTCCGGCTACGACCTCACCAAGATCCTCGAAACGCGCAAGGACATCGACCCGCTGGCGATGGTGCGCATGGGCGAACACTTCTTCACCTCGCTCGGCTTCGCGAAACTGCCGCAGACGTTCTGGGAACGCTCGCAGTTCGTGCAGCCGCGCGACCGCGACGTGGTCTGCCACGCCAGCGCGTGGGACATCGACAACGTCGAGGACCTGCGCCTCAAGATGTGCATCGAGAAGAATGCCGAGGACTTCACGACCATCCATCACGAACTGGGACACAACTTCTACCAGCGCGCGTACAACCGGCAGCCGTTCCTCTACCGCAACAGCGCGAACGACGGCTTCCACGAGGCCATCGGCGACACGATCGCGCTGTCGGTGACGCCCGCGTATCTCGTGAAGATCGGACTGCTCGACAAGGAGCCGCCCGCGTCGGCGGACATCCCGCTGCTGCTGCGCGACGCGCTCGACAAGCTCGCGTTCCTCCCCTTCGGCCTGCTGATGGACAAGTGGCGCTGGGGCGTCTTCTCCGGCGCGATCGCACCGGCCGACTACAACAAGGCGTGGTGGCAGCTGCGCCTGCAGTATCAAGGCATCGCTCCGGCCGGCGATCGCGGCGAGGAGTTCTTCGATCCGGGCGCGAAGTACCACATCGCCGCGAACGTGCCGTACGCGCGCTACTTCCTCGCGCGCATCCTCCAGTTCCAGTTCCACCGCGCGCTGTGCAACATCGCCGGCTACAAGGGACCGCTGAACCGCTGCTCGATCTACGAGAACGCCGAAGCGGGAACGCGGCTCGCGAAGATGCTGGAGATGGGCGCGAGCCGTCCGTGGCCGGAGGCGCTCGAAGCGCTCACCGGTCAGCGGCAGATGGACGCGACCGCGATGGTCGACTACTTCCGCCCGCTCCTCGACTGGCTCGACAAGCAGAACGAGGGAAAGGCGTGCGGATGGTGATCTGAGTTGGCGCGCTCGGTGGCCGTTGTCCTCGATTCGAACTACGCGTCGTCACTCGGCGCGCTGGCGTTCCGCACGCCGGTCTGGATCGTCGACACGCCGCCGAACCGCGCCGCGGCGGAAGAGGCGTGGCGGTCCGCGGTCGAATGGCCGCACATCACCGTCACGCTCTTCCGCGACCCCGGTGCGCATCCAACGAAAGACGACTGGCGCGCGCTCATCGAACAGCTCGTGCTGCACGAGGGCGCGCTCGACACCGTCGACGTGCTCGGCTCGGCGGTGACCTTGCCTTCCCGCGCCGCGCTCGCGGAAGCCGGCTTCACGCGTTTCGACGAGACGCGCGACGGCTTCCGCGCGCGCAGGGCGTGAGCGCGCGCGCCACATTTCCGCCACATTCCGCGCACGAACGTTTCACATCTCCGGCATGCGCAGGTCGCAGAAAGCGCGCTCAATGGCAGTCGTCATGGAAACGACATCGCTGACGACGAACTATCGCCTCGAACGCTGGATCGCGTTTCTCCTCGGCCTGCTGTTCTTCCTGCCGTTCCTCGCGCGCGGCTGACGGTCAGCGGTCGTTCCGCGCGAGCCATTCGTCGCGCAGGATGCCGTAGAAGACGAGGTCGACGTACTCGCCCCACTTCAGCAGGTGCTGGCGCAGCGTTCCCTCGTACGTCATGCCGATCTTCTGCATCACGCGCCCCGACGCCGGATTGCGCTTGTAGTGCGCGGCGAACACGCGATGCAGCCCGCGCTCCTCGAAGCCGTAGCGCAACACCGCCAGCGCGGCTTCGCTCGCGTACCCCCGGCCCCACTGCGGCACGCCGATCCAGTAGCCGATCTCGCCGATGCCGTCGCCCTTCAGCACGAGTCCCATCGCGCCGACGAGCGCGCCGTCGTCGATCGCAAAATGCACGACGCGGTTCTCGTCGAAGTCCGCCTGATGTTTCGCGATCCACTCCGCCGCCGCGCCCTCGGGATACGGATGCGGGATCATCAGCGTGTTGCGCGCGATCTCGTACTGCGAGCACGACTGCTGGACCGCGGGCGCGTCGCCCGGCGTGAACGGACGCAGCGTGAGACGTTCGGTGCGAAGCGTGGGCGCCTGCATCATGCGATTGTAAGCACCTCGCGCACGCGCCGCGCGATCTCCTCTTCGGCATCGACCGCGATGTCGCGCTCGCGCTCCGCCGCCTCGAGCAGCGACCGCAGCGCGCGGTACGCATCGCCCCGATCGCTGCGCTCTTCGAGCAATACCGCGGGCGCGACGCCGAGCTCCGCGTCGACGCGCTGACGGATCTCCGCGGCGCTGCGTCCTTCGACGATCTCACGCACGCGACGCCGCACCGCGAGCGCACGCCGCGCGCGCGGAATCGCCTCGAATGCGAGCACCACCGCGAGCACAATGCCCGCGACGATCGGCCAGCGCCCGCGCCGCGGCGCGGGCAGACTGTTGTCGCCGCCGCGATTGGGACGATCGGGCACCGCGCGCGAGCCCTGCGCGACGAGCACCGACGCCTTGCAGCGCAGCTCCTTCCGCTCGTGCGTCGCGGGGACGAAGACGTTCATCGCGATCGGCGGAATCTCGAACACGCCGGGATGCGCGGGAAAGATGAGATAGCGCCACCGCCGCGTCATCGTCAGCGGCCCGTCGTCGTGCGCGATCGACGTCTCCCCGCCGTCGACTTCGACCGTGCCGTCGACGGTGCCCGCGAGGCGCGGCGCCGGCGCGGCGCGCACGTTCGCGAAGCCGGAGAGCGTCACGCCGGCGACGATCGGTCCGCCGTTGCGCTGCTGCGGGATGTCGCAGTTCAGCGCGAGATCGCCGACCGCGTCGACGGGCGGGCCGGGCGGGAGCGGCTGGACGTCGAGCGTGACCGGCGCCGAGGTGTAGCTCGTGTCGACGAGCTCCCCTTCGAACATCGAGAACGGCCCGCCGCGCACGCGCCGCATCACCGCCGCTTCGAGCGTGAGCCCTTCGATCTTCAGCGTGCCGTCGTGCAGCGGAAAGAGCGCCGCGCGGCGGATCGGCAAGCGCTGCATCAGCACGCCGCCGACGTACACGCGTTCGAGCGCGTCTTCTTTCAGCGGCAGTTCCTCGACCCAGAAGTCGGCGAGCTTCGGCAGCCCCACGATGTGCCACTCCTGCACCGTCGTCGCGTTGTAGAGCATCCACGTGACGAGCACCGGCTCGCCGGCGACCGCGCCGTGCTTGTCGACTTCCGCGACGACGAACAGCGGATCGCGGTTGCTCGCCAGCAGCTCGCGCAACACCGTCTCCGCATCGTTCGACCCGCTGATGCGATCGGCCAGCACATTGACCGCGACCGCCGGCAACGTCTCGCGTTGCCCGTCCGGCGACGACAACACCACCGGCCCCACCATCGCCGCGCCCGCCGCCACCCCGCGCACGCGATACCGAAACGTCTTCCGCCGCGACGCGCTCCCATTCATCCACGCGAACTCGCTCGACACCCACGGCTCGCCCACGAACGCCAGGTTCCGCAGCGGCACGTTGACACTGTCAACCGAAGCGAACGGCCCGTCGACGGTGAGCGTGACGGTGGTGAGATCGGTGAGGGGGAAGGCGCGGGGGTCGACGGAGAGCTCGGAAGCAAAAGCTGAATGAAGAACGCAGAACGCAGAATGAAGAATGAAGAAAGCCACCACCCGCGCCCATTTCTTCATTCTTCGTTCTGCGTTCTGCATTCTCAATTCATCTTCTCTCCTCACCACCCCACCCGCCCCTCCCCCGCCCGCGCTTTCATGCGGCGGATCTCTTCCTGCTCCTGTTGCTGGACGCTGCGCAGGAGCGCGGAGAGGTCGGGTTGGCCGGGCTTCGGCGACGATTTCGTGCCGGGCTGCTGCGGTTGCGGCTGCGGGTTGTTCTTCCCGTGGCCGCCTTGCTGGCCGCCGCGCGTCGATTGCTGGTCGGCTTGTTTGCGCGCGAGCGCGAGCTCGAGGTTGCGTTTTGCGCCGGCGTGATGCGGGTTCGCGCGGAGCGCCTCGATGTAGTCGGCGATGGCGTGGTCGAGCGCTTTGGCGGCGAAGGCGCTGTTGCCGCGGTTGAAGAATGCATCGGCGCGAAGCTGCGGATCGCGCAGCGCGGGCTGCAGCGTCGTCGAGCCTTGCTCGCGTTGTCCGGCGGCGATCTGCGCGGTGCCGAGGTTGAAGGCGGATTGCGCGGACGGCGCCAGTGCGTTCGCGCGCGTGAACGACTGCACGGACTGCGCGTACTGCTGCTTCGCGTACGCCTGCGCGCCGCGCGCGCTCGCGGCGTGCGAGTTCGTGTCACGCAGGAACGCGCCGAGGCTGATCGCGGCGAGGATCACGAGCGGCTTCATTCGGCACCTCGATGCGCGAGCGAGCCGAGGAAGAAGGCGACGAAGGCGAAGCCGAGCGCCCACTGGTAGCGATCGACCGGCACGCGCGCAACGGTCTCGCGCGCCTTCGCCACGCGCGCGCTGCCGAGGAGCGGATCGAGCGCGTGCGCCGCGAACGGGTTCTCCAGCATCGTGCCGCCGGTGCCGTTTGCGATGTCGCGCAGGACGTCGCCGCGCGCGTAGGTCGTTACGACGTCGCCCGTCGCATCGCGCAGCGGCCCGTGTCCGGTCGGAATCGTGGCGCCGTTCGCGGAGCCGAGGAGGATCGTCGACACGGGCACGCCACGCGTCTTCGCGCGCTGCACGGCTTCGGCGACGCGCGCTCCTTGTTCCTCGCCGTCGCTGATCAGCACGAGATCGGCTTTTTGCGAGGGATCGCTGTCGATGAGGCGGAGCGAGCCGAGGATCGCGCTGCCGAGGTCCGAGCCGGGCTCGCCGACCTCGCCGGCCTGCAGCGTGTCGACGAGCGCGAGCACCGCGTCACCGTCGCTCGTGAGGGGCGAAACGACTTCCGGCTCTGACTCGAAGACGACGAGCCCGATCCGTCCTTCCTGCGCGTCGATGAGCCGCTTCGCGATCGCTTTGGCCGCGTCGAGGCGCGAGGCACCGACGTCTTCGGCGGCCATGCTGTTCGAGACGTCGATGAGGATGACGCGATTCGCTTCGCGCGCGACGACCGGCATCAGCGTGTAACCGGCGTACGGCCCCGCAAGCGCGACGACGGACGCGGCGAGCGCGACGCCGAGGAGCCACGGACGCAGCGCGCGCGCGGGCATGGTCACGCCGCGCAGACGCTCGCTCGCGAAGCGCCGCGCGAGGCGAATGCGCGTGCGCTCGCGCGTCACGAGGAACAGCAGCGCGAACGGCACGAGCGCGAGGAGCCAGAGCAGCAGCACGTCGCGGAAGCTCATGCCGGCACCTTCAGCCAGAGCGTCTCGCCGCCGAGGAGCGACAGCGCGAGCAGCGCGAGCGCGGCACCGAGCGGCCAGACGTACAGCTCGTCGATCTGCTCGCGCTTCGGCGCGGTGAGGCGCGTCTTCTCGAGCGCGTCGATGCGCTTGAGCACCGCGCCGAGCGCCTGCGCGTCCGTCGCGCGGAAGAACGCGCCGCCGGTCGTCGACGCGATCGCTTCCAGCGTCTTCTCATCGAGCTCGCCGCGGATGTGCGTGTAGATCGTCTCGATCGCGCCGGTGAACGGATTCTGCCGCTTCACCGGCAGCGGCACCGGACCTTCCGAGCCGACGCCGATCGTGTAGACCTTGATGCCCGCGGCGGCCGCGAGTTGCGCGGCGACGAGCGGATCGATCGAGCCGGAGTTGTTGACGCCGTCCGTCACGAGGATGACCACGCGGCTGCGCGTCTTCGAGTTGCGCAGGCGGTTGACGGCCGTGGCGAGCGCGTGGCCGATCGCGGTGCCGTTGCCGTGCTCGCCGATCTCCGCCTTCGCGAGCACGGCTTCGATGATGCGGCGGTCGTACGTGATCGGCACGCGCGTCGCCGCGCGGCTGCCGAACGTCACGATGCCGATGCGATCATCGGTGCGGCGGCGGATGAAGTCGCCGATCAGCTCTTTCGCGACGGCGAAGCGGTTGCGCGGACGAAAGTCTTCCGCGGCCATGGAGCCCGAGGCGTCGAGCGCGACGACGATGTCGATGCCGTAGCGGTCGCTCGCCGCGAGGCGCACCACGCGCTGCGGACGCGCCAGCGCGACGACGAGCAGCAGCATCGCCAGCGTCTCCAGTGCGAACGGCAGCGCCGCCGTCATGACACGCAGTCCCGGCGCCGGCGCGACGAGCGCGAGCGACGAGTAACCGAACGCGCCGACGCGCTGCCGCCGGTCGCGGACCACAAGCGCGACGCGCGCGGCCACCGCAAGCGCGAGCGCGAACCACAGCGGATCAGCGAAACGCGTCATGCCGCCCGCTCCGTCGCAGCGATCGGCGGCGGCTCCGGCGGCGGAATGAGCGCCAGCGCGTCCGCAGCCACCGCATCGAAATCGCGCTCCTCGGCGCCCGACGTCGAGAACTTTTCGAGATCGCCCTGCCGCAGGATCATGGCGACGGCGTCGCGCTCGTCGCCGAGTCGCGGCAGCAGCTCGCTCGTGGTCAGCTCGCGGCCGAGTCCCGCACGCGTTGCCGCGAGAAACACGCGCGTCTCGTCGGCGAGGCGCGACCAGCGCAACGGCTCGAACGGATGCGCGCGCAGCGCGTCGATCGCGCGGCGGAAACGCTCGTCCGGCGGCAGCGCGGGAACCGTTGCAGCCATCGTCTGCTTCGCGCGACGCCACACGAGCAGCCAGACGCCGAGCGCGCAAAGCGCCGCGATCGCGATCGCGACGAACGGCAGGCGCGGATACGCCGTCGCGCGCGGCGGCGCGAGCGGCGCGGGCTTGCGGTCGTCGTTCGGCTTCAGCACCGAATGCATCGGCACGACGAGGTTGCGAAAGTGCACGCCGCGCACGACGCCGCTGAGCGCGAACGGTTTCGGATCGAACGTGCGCACCACGACGTCCGCGCCGCGCTGCGACACGATCTCGTACGCGGGCGAGGCGTCCAGCGTCACCGGGCCGTCGAAGTGGATCGCGATCGGATCGCCGACCGTCGGCGCGGCCGGTTGAAACGTCGCGGTGATCGCCAGTGCGAGAACGGGAAGGATCATGCCGGTCGGTGCTGGCGCGCGCTCCGCTCGCGGAAGAAGCGCAGCAACGCGCGGTCGTAGGGAACAGCCGTGGACACGGCGAGGTGATCGATGGCCGACGCGCGCAGCCGACGCTCGAGCTGCGTGCGCCGCAGCGCGCCGCTTTGCGCGACGCCGGAACGCCGCAGATCGACGAGGCGCGCGCCGCCGCTCTCGAGATCGACGAGCCGCGCCAGCCCGCGGTCGGGAAAGCGCTCCTCGCGCGGATCGACGATCGGCACGGCGATGACGTCGTGCTTGCGGTTGAGGCGCTTGAGCGGCCGCTCGAACGCGATTTCGAGAAAGTCCGACAGCACGAGCACGACCGCGCGCTTCACCGCGACGCGTTCGAGAAACCCCGCGGCGAGCTCGAGGTCCGCGCGCCCGTGCGGCCCGCGCATGGCCGCGTCCACCGCCGCGCGCACGAGGACTTGCGCGTGCGCTCGTCCGCGCCGCGGCGGGATGTACGCGCGGATCGCATCCGAGAACAGCAGCAGCCCGACGCGATCGGAGTTCTCGACCGCGGAGAACGCGAACACGGCCGCGAGCTCCGCCGCGAGATCGCACTTGCGCCAGTCCACCGAGCCGAACGCCATCGAGCCGGAGACATCAACCGCGATGAGGATCGTGAGGTCGCGCTCTTCGATGAACTCCTTGACGTGCGGCACGCCGCTGCGCGCGGTGACGTTCCAGTCGATCGTGCGGATGTCGTCGCCGGGCAGATACTCGCGCACCTGCGAGAACTCGATGCCGCGGCCGTGAAACGCGGAGTGGTAGTCGCCCGCGAAGCCCGCGCGGATCATGCGCGCCGAGACGAGCTCGAGGTCGCGCACGCGCCGCACGACCGGCGCGCGCAGGTCGGGAGTCCGGCGCCGGAACCTCACGGCACCGCGACCGCTCCCAGGATCTGGTCGAGGATGCGATCGGCCGGCATCTGCTCCGCCGCCGCCTCGTAGCTGAGCACGAGCCGGTGCCGCAGCACGTCGTGAGCGACGGCCTTGACGTCTTCCGGCACGACGTACGTGCGCCCGCCGAGGAACGCGTGCGCTTTCGCAACGTGCGCGAGCGCGAGCGTGGCGCGCGGAGACGCGCCGAACGAGATCAGGTTTGCCAGCGACGGCAACCGAAAGTCTGCCGGCCGGCGCGTGGCGTTCACGAGCTGCACGATGTACCGGCCGATGCGTTCGTCGGTGTGCACGCTCGCCGCGAGTTTCGCGACGCGATGAATCTCGTCGATGCCGAAGACGCGCTGCACGCCGACGCTCTCGCGCGTCGGATCGAGATACAACCCGAGCATCCGCAGCTCTTCCTCCGCGCTCGGATACTCCACCTTCAGCTTCATCACGAACCGATCGACCTGCGCCTCGGGTAACGCATACGTTCCCTCGTGCTCGATCGGGTTCTGCGTGGCGATCACGACGAACGGATCCGGCAGCGCGTACGACTGATCGCCGATCGTCACCTGCCGCTCCTGCATCGCCTCGAGCAGCGCGCTCTGCACTTTCGCCGGCGCGCGGTTGATCTCGTCGGCGAGGATGAGGTTCGCGAAGACGGGGCCAAGGCGCGCGTTGAACGTGCGGCCGGCGGGATCGAAGATCTGCGTGCCGGTGATGTCGGCGGGCAGCAGATCGGGCGTGAACTGGATGCGCTTGAACGTGGCGTCGAGCGCCGACGCGAGCGTCTTCACGAGCAGCGTCTTGGCGAGGCCGGGCAGGCCTTCGACGAGCACGTGGCCGCGGATCAGAATGGCGATGAGCAGACGGTTGACGATCGCGTCCTGCCCGATGACGACGCGCCCGACCTCGGCGCGCAGCCGCGCAAGCGTCTCATGAGCCTGTTCGGTGGCTTCCTGCATGCGGCGATCAGTCTAAACTGCGCGCCGTGCGCCCGAAGAAAAAGTGGGGTCAAAACTTTCTCCGCAATCGCGGCGCCGTGGCGAAGATCGTCGAAGCGGTTGACGCACAGCCGGACGAGGTCGTGCTCGAGATCGGCCCCGGCGAAGGCGTGCTCACCGAAAAACTGGTCGCGCTGCCGAATCCGCTCGTCGCCATCGAGATCGATCCCGAGCTCGCCGCGCGACTGCGCGCGCGTTTCGGCGAGCGGCTGACGCTGCGCAACGAGGACGCGGTCGACGCTCCGCTGCCGGAGACGCCGTATCGCGCCGTCGGCAACCTGCCGTACAACGTCGGCACGCCGATCCTCCGCCGCGTCATCGCCGACCCGCACTGCCGCCGCGCGGTGTTCATGCTGCAGAAGGAAGTCGCGGACCGCGTCGTGGCCAAGCCCGGCAGCGATCCGTACGGCTATCTCACGCTGTACGTCGCCGCGTTCGCGAGCGCGCGCATCGCCATGACGCTCGATCCGCGCTCGTTCCATCCGCCGCCGAAAGTACGCAGCGCCGTGGTCGTGCTCGACCCGCGCGATCCGCAGCTGGCCGCCGAGCGCACGCTCGTACTCGATCTCGTCAGCGCGTCGTTCCGCATGCGCCGGAAGAAGCTGGTCAACAACTTGACCGGTTGGCGGAACCTCACGCGCGAGGACGTGCTGTCCTTGATGCAGCGCGCTGCCATCGACCTCGACGTCCGCGCGGAGACGATGTCGCTCGCCGACTTCGACCGCTTCGCCGTCGCCTACTCCGCGCTCGCGTCGCCCGGCTCGTAGCGCCACTCCGTCTCATGCTTCGCCCCCTCGGCGAACCGTGGGTCGACGTAGTCCTCGAACGCGATGTCATGGTCGAGCACTCCGGTCTCGCGCATCAGCCGGACGATCAGCTCGAAGTCTTTGCGCAGCGGCGTGAGCGGCTGGTACTGCACGCGTTCGAGCGGCTTCGTCAGCGCCCACTTGAGCAGCTTCGGATCCTGGCGATAGTAGAAGCGGCCGACGAAATCGGCGGCGTGCTCGCGGCGCGCGCGGCGCTTCGGCGGGTTCTCGAGCCACAGTCCCGACCGCGCGATGCCGTCGACGAGCACCTGCACCGCCTCCGGCCTGCGGTCGATGACGTCCTGCCGCACGACGAGCACGCAAGAGATGAAGTCCGGCCAGTACTGCCGCGCGTGGAAGAGCACGCGCCCGAAGCCAGCCGACTCGGCCTGCGACGGATACGGCTCGCCCATCGAGAACGCGTCGATTGCGCCGGCCGCGAGCGCGCCGGCGACGTCCGGCGGCGCCATCTCGACAAGCCGCAGGTCGCGCGCGCTCATGCCGTTCGCCGCCATCGCGCGGAAGAGGATCAGCCGCTCGTCCGAGTAGCGGCTCGGCACGGCCACAATCCTCCCTTTCAGATCGGCGAACGAATGCACCGGTCCGTTCTTCTGCACGACCACGGCGCTTCCGTAGCGGTGTCCGAGGTAGACGATCTTGATCGGAACGCCCTGAGCACGCAGGGCAATCGCCATCGGCGCGACCATGAACGCCGCCTGCATCTGGTTCGAGATCAGCGCTTCCTTGATCTCAGGGAACCCCTGGAACATCCGCGGAATGAACAGATGCCCCGACTTCGAGTAGGCGGAGATGTAGTCGGTGACCGGGCACGCGAGGTGTCACGTGACCGGGATGTAGGCGACGTTGAGCTTGCGCTCGCGTTCCGGCAATCGATCGTTGAGCAGCACCTTCCAGTCGACGTTCATCGACAGGTGCGCGGCAGTGATGAACGCCAGCCATGCGGCAACGGCGACTCCGATCTTTCGCACGCGACTCCTCCTTTCGTTCGTGTCATTCGTGAAATGCCCAGCGCACCGCGCGCAGCGTCTCGGCGCGGCGGATCAGCGTGTCGAGAATCAGTCCGAGCAGGCCGATGAGCAGCATGCCGCCGACGACGAGGTCGTAGCGCTTGCCGGCGTTGCGCGCGTCGATGATGAGATAGCCGAGCCCCGAGTCGACGGCGATCATCTCCGCCGCCACGAGCACGAGCCACGCGACGCCGAAGGCGATGCGCAGCCCCACCAGAATGCGCGGCAGGATCGCGGGAAAGAGCACGCGCGTGATGAGCGCCCGCGTCGAGAGCCCGAAGTTGCGCCCCGCCTGCACGTACATCGGCGGCACGTTGCGCACGCCGTTCATCGTGGCCACGATGATCGGGAACACCGAGGCGAGGAAGATGAGGAAGATCGGCGCGAGATTGCTGACGCCGAACCAGATCACCGCGAGCGGCATCCACGCCAGCGGCGAGATCGGCCGCAGCATCTGAATGACCGGATTCGCCGCGCGCGCGAGCGAGCTCCACCACCCCATCGCCAGGCCGACCGGAATCCCGATCGCCACCGCCGCGAGATAGCCGCACGCAACGCGGAACAACGAGTCGCCCATGTACGCCCACAGCAGTTTTCGTCGTGCGAGCTCGAGCAGTCCGCGCACGACGTCCATCGGCGAGGGAAAGATCTTCGTTCCGCTGACGACGACGGCGAGCGCCCAGAACGCGAGCAGCACGAGGCCGAGCACGACCGCACGGATGCGTCCTTCTGCCCTCTGCCTTCTGCCTTCTGCCTTCATATCTGATGCGCCAGCCCGATCTCCCCGAAGATCTCATCGCGCAACGCGATGTATCGCGGATCGCTGAGATCGCGCGGATGCGCGAGATTCACGTCGACGACGCGCCGCACGCGTCCGGGCCGCGCTGACAGCACGACCACGCGGTCCGCGAGCTGCACCGATTCCTCGATGTCGTGCGTCACGAAGAGAATCGTCTTCCGCTCCGCCTGCCAGATCCGAAGCAGTTCGCGCCGCATCTGCAGGCGCGTGATGGAGTCGAGCGCGCCGAACGGCTCGTCGAGATAGAGCACGTCGGGATCGACCGCGAGCGCGCGCGCCACTTCGAGCCGCTGCTTCATGCCGCCCGAGAGCTCGCGCGGATACGAACGCTCGAATCCCTGCAGGCCGACGAGCTGCACGTACCGCGCGATGCGCGCGCGCTTCTCGTCGTCCTTTTGGCGAAAGAGTCCGAAGCCGATGTTCTCTTCGACCGTGAGCCACGGAAAGACGCCGCGCTCCTGAAAGACGAAGATGCGCCGCGGATCAGGTCCCGTCACCGGCTCGCCGTCGATGGTGACGCGCCCTTCGGTCGGCGTCACGAATCCGCCCACGATGTTGAGCAGCGTCGACTTGCCGCAGCCAGAGGGGCCGAGGATGCAGACGAACTCGCCTGCGTTGACCGAGAGGTTGATGTCGTCGAGCACGCGCACGCCGCCGAAGCGCATGCCGATCGAGTCGAAGTGAACCTTCATTCCGCGGCGTACCCCCAGCGCACGGATGGCAGCCGTTCGAGCCGGCGCATGAGCAGGTCGAGGCCGATGCCGATGAGACCGATGAGCACCATGCCGGCGACGACGAGGTCGTAACGGTTGCCGGCATTGCGCGCGTCGACGATGAGAAAGCCGAGACCGGAGTTCACCGCGATCATCTCCGCGGCGACGACGACCAGCCACGCGATGCCGAGCGTGATGCGCATGGCGACGATGAGCTGCGGAAGGATGCCGGGGACGACGACGCTCCGCACGAGCTCGGCGTGCGAGAGTCCGAAGTTGCGCCCCGCCGCGAGATGCACGCCTTCGAGGTTGTGCACCGCTTCGACCGTCGCGGTCGTCAGCGGCAGCACCGAGGCGAGGAAGATCAGGAAGATCGCCGCCGCGTCGCCGACGCCGAACCAGAGGATGCCGATCGGAATCCACGCGAGCGGCGAGATCGGCCGCAGGATCTGCAGGATCGGATTGACCGCGCTGTCGCCGCGTCGCGAGAGGCCTAACGTGACGCCCGCGGGCACCGCGACGGCGACCGCCGCAAGGTAGCCCCACGTCACGCGGAAGAGCGAGGCCACGACGTAGCGGACGAGGAGCCCTTTCTCCGCGAGCTCGCCGATCGCGCGCAACGTTTGCCACGGCGTCGGCACGAGCGTGCGCGGCGAGGCCGCGACCGCGAGTTGCCACGCGGCGACCGCAACAGCGATTCCCAGCAATGGAAGGAGTCGTTTCAGACGCAAACTCGGGCGAGAGAGTAGCCGGTTTTGTGACCCCCGTCACGCGCAGCAAATAACCGGCACCTCGTTTGCTCCGAACGCGCCCTCAATGGCGACCCGCTACGAGACACCCGCACGACGACGGAACGAACTGGAGCCCCCGACTCCCACGCGCGTTCTCGCCGTTGACGATGACTCCGCTTACCTCCGCCGCCTCGAGGTCGTCCTGACTCGCGCCGGCTTCGACGTCGTGACCGCCTTCGACGGTCCGACCGCGATCGAGCGCATCCGCGAAGACGGCGACATCGAGATCCTCATCAGCGATCTCACCATGCCCGGCATGGACGGCATCGAGACCGTGCGCCAGGCACGCACCGCGTGCGCGTTCCCCGGCCTCTACACGATCCTCCTCACCGCGAACGACGGCGCCGACGTGAAGCTCCGCGCGCTCGACAGCGGCCTCGATGACTTTCTCACCAAAGCGTCGACCGACTCCGAGATCGTGGCCAAGCTCCGCAGCGCCGCACGACGCCTGGCCATGGAACGCCGCCTCCAGGTCGAAAACGAAGAACTGCAGACGCTCGCCCTGACCGACGAGCTCACCGGCATCGCCAACCGCCGCGCACTCTTCCGCGCCGCCGAAAGCATCCTAGGCGCCGGCCGCACGATGACCGTCGTCCTCTTCGACCTCGACCGCTTCAAGCAGATCAACGACAGCTACGGCCACCTCATGGGCGACCGCATCCTCGCCGACGTCGCCGCCTGCCTCAAAGCCCACACGCGCGTCGGCGACGTGATCGCCCGCTATGGAGGCGACGAGTTCGTCCTCCTCCTCCCCGACACCCCCACCCCCGAAGCCCGCGCGATCACGCAACGGATCCGCGCCAGAATCGCCGCCCTCCGCTGGACCCATTCCGGCAGCGTCATCTCCATCAACCTCGGCACCGGCCTCTCCACGGCCGGCTCCGCCAGCACCATCGAAACGCTGCTGGCGGAGTCGGACGCAAAGCTGTACGAGGGGAAGGTGGGGAGGCATCAGGAGCTGGATCTTTCGATCCAGCTCTGATGCCTTTGGTTCTTACTACAGTTCCACGCCGGTGACCGCCGGTTCGCGGCCTAGCAGCGCAAGGAATACCGCGCCGGACACGTGCTGTCCCATCGCGTTACCCGTACCGGCAACGATGTAAAGGTCATCGCGGTCCGGATACTTCAGCCAGACCGCCTGAAGCAACTGTTCCGGGACATCGAGGATACGAATGAGCACCTCGGGCCGGGAGTCTGCTCCATCCACGATCTCCTCGATTTGCAGCGCCATGAAACCAGCTGCGATCTCGACGACCTGCTCGGTGCGCGAGCGTGCAAACGCGGACGCGCGCTCGCCGACTCGCACTTGATGATGCCAGCCAGTATGCTCGGCGATCTCTTCGATCCGCGTCGCCTCCGGCGGAACCTCTCCTTTGTACGTCCACACGGCAATGGATTGCTCGAGTGCGACCCTGCTCTCGCGCAACACGCCGAACAATGACGTAAAGCGTGCGGCGATGTCGTCGCGCAATGCTTCCGGTACTTCGTAAGTGTCAGTCAGTGCCATGATGAGTCCTTCCCTTCAGTCGACGATCCACGTCTGGACCCACGTGCCGTAATAGCCGGTCGGCAGGTGCGGCCGCGGTACGGCTCCAGTGGAGTTGTTCTTTGCGCAGTCGAGAATCATTACCTGGTCCGGAGCCGAGACGCCGACGACCAGCGCCATGTGACCGGTCACCCTCCGGCCGCTCGCGCGGCGGAAGCCGAGGATCAGGAGCTTATTCTCGTCAACGACGTTTGTTTGTATTTCCGCGAAGGACAGCTGCGGCTGCGGAGCGGGCGAGACCGTGAGACCTTCGGTGGGGCACACCAGGGTTTCGAAGTCCCGAGAGTCACAGGAAACATTGCACCGGAAGGGTCGGGTGCAACAATCAAGGGACGCATCCTGCAGAAACGTCTGCACGATCTCGCACTGGCTTCTCGTGCTTCCACGACTCTTCAGAACCATCTGCACAGTCGCTGCCCAGCACCATTCGTTTTGCTCTGCGCCGCACCACGTCACGGGAGCGGCATGCAGCCTCGGCGTCGCTGCGAGCGGTTGGGTTAACAGAATCTCATTGTTACGAAACATGCTGAATTCTCCTTATGGCAGCCACAGCGCCGGCGGACAATTGTGTCCACCCGCGGTGCCGTATCGAATGACGGGCGCGGTTCGCACGCCGGCGTCGTACTGTTGCGCGATCAATGCGAAAGTCATCTCAGCGGGCGGGTTCTCAATCAGATCGACCTGATTGAGCCGGTGTGAATGCGTCTCCTGCGGTGGATGCGGCAGCCCCACAGGGTCGGTATGGCCATAGAGATAACGCAGCGGCGCCGGCGGGGGCGTGTGGCACATTGTGTAATACAGTGGAAAATGCCGATCGACCTCGCAGTCCGACATTCCATCGAGCTCGTCGTCGAGGATGATTTCCTCCGAGGGCACGTTGCCGATGCGCACCTCGATTGTATTCAGACCTCCGACCGAGCCGATCTTCAGCACGTCGGTACCGGCGGCGTCTGTCATGCGCAGTGTGATGAATTCTTTGTCTGTCTGAAAGTTTAGGCAAACGTCCTGCGCGATGAACTGATCGAAGGGGCCTTCTTCAGCGAAGCCCCATTTGAATTTGGGCGCGACCCATGTCGCGGATAGATGGCCCCCAGTGAGCTTCAACCGGCCCGAGACGATTCGAGGGTTGGTCGACGCGAAGACAGTCTGTGAGAAACGGGCGTGCACGGGGTTGGGGACCGCGGCCGTCATCGGCAGGATGTAGAGTGTGTTCATCGAGAAGCCCGTCTGTGGCATCTCGTCGATCGACAAGGCCTTGCCGTCGAGATAGAACGCGCTGAGTGTAGCTGGTACTTTTTTTAGCCGTCGATGATTGTCGATTTCGTCCGGCACGCGGGTCGAGCCGGGCTGCAGCGCCGCCGACTCGGCGAGCACATAAGCCTGATGCGGCTCGGGTGCGTCGCTGAAATTTTTGAGTATTACGGTCGCGCCCGTGTCATCAGGTACGAGTGCCGTGATACCTGTGAAAATGATGTGTACATCCTTCATAATCGTTCCTTTGTGTGGTGGTGTGGCAGGGACAGCGTGAGCACACGCTCAGCGCGTCGGTGTAGTACCAGTCATAGATTGTTCGCGAATCGACCCGGACCTGCGCAGCAGCGTTGCCGCTTCCTTGCTGCACAATGGAGGGACGCGGCGCTCGTTTTCCCGATGAAAGTTCGGGAGGTCAGGCGGAGATCGTTTGCGCCGGCAAACGCCGCTCGATCGGCCCAAGGACGCGAAGTGCGCCCCAATATTGAGGCCTTCGGCGGAGCGGACTTGGGGAATGGAGATATTGCAGTTGTGTGCCGCGCAATGCGTCGGCGGCGGTCATTCCGCCGCGGATGCGGCGATGAAATGAACTGAAGAAAGTCGCAGCAAACGTATCGTCGATGTCGTACAGAGGAGCGACGACGGCTCCGGCTCCGGCGGCGAGGAAGGCTCGCGCGAGACTGAGAGAGCCTTCAGCCCTCCGCGTTTTTCCGGTGGCGGTCCTGCAGTTCGCGAGCACGACGAGCGGCTGCCGTCTCAGCGTCCACGAACCGACCGTCTCCGGCGACAAGGTCGTCTCCTGCGCGCCGAGCGCAAAACCAGGACCGTCATCGGCACTCGTCGCCGGCTTCGAGTGACCAATGAGGTGAATGACGTCCGCGTCCGTAGCCGCGGCGCGAATGACGTCCTGCGTCGCCTGCCGGTCGTAGAAACTGGTCGACCGCGGATAGGCCCCGATCACACCACGAGCTTCGGCGTCGGCGCTCGCCAGCGGCGTGAGCTGGCGATCGCCGCCGGCAGCACGCTCGGCAACCACAAGGACAGTATCTCGTGCTGACGAGGCAGCCGCACCGGAGAGTGCTACCGCCGCACTCGGTGCGACGATCGCCGCGTGCTGCTCGATCAGGTATTCGCCACGACTTCGGTCGTATAACGCCGAAAACGGCACCTCGTCGTCGAAGGCAGCATCCGGAACCAGGACGAGCATCTCGTTTGGACCCACGCGTGCGCGCAAGGCCAACGGCAAGAGCAAGTCGTGGAGGTCGGCAACCGCGCCTTCACACGGCAAGGAGAGCTGGGCCATGCATGTGGCGACTCGATGCACCGCCGCCGCAACCGTCTCCGTCGGCGCTGCGATCCGCACGCCAATCACATCGTTCGAAGTCACACACCACACGAGCAGCGCGTCCGGCAAGACGGCCCACTCGAGGAGCGCCGTGTTCGCCGGCACCTGCGCGGCGATTGCGCGTGCGTCGTTCTGCGGCGCGACATTGCGACGCTCCGCGAGCAGCCGTGCCCGTGAGTGTTCGGCGACGATCAGCGCCTCTCCCCACTCCCCATCGCGCGACAATTCTCCTAGCAGCCGCTGACTCGCCTCCGCCGCGACGTCGAGATACGAGATCCGCTCCACGGGATTCAGGAGCTCGCGTCGTTGCTGCTCCACGTACCGCAGCGCCGTTCGGAAATCGGCACGCGCTGCATGCGAATCGCGCAGTTGCTGGTGCGCGATGCCGCGCGCGAGAAACACGTCGGCGACACGAAACGTGTCGGAACGCCGCGCCGTGCGGCCGAGGTAGCGATTTGCAGCCGTCATGGCGATTGCAGGTTCGGTGGCGGCAATCGTCCGAGCCAAAACCGCGTCGTAGTTCTCGACCGCGCGCTCGCGCGTCGACGGGTCGGCGATTGCAGTCGCCGCGTAGGACGCGCGTCGAAATGCTGCCTCTGCACGACCGCGCGCGCCAGAACGATGCATAGCGACCGCGTACCAGAGATCGGCGTCCGCGATCGCAGTCGGATCGCCGCTGACGTTCGCGATCGTCTTGAGCCTGCTCGCCACTGCGACCGCAAGCCGTGGATGCTGGTCATCGCGCAGCAGAGACTGGAGCATCTCCTGCAGGGAAACATGCAGCCGGTCGTGATCGCCCGCTCGGTACAACCCGGCGATTCCCTCGATGCGCGCCCCCCAACCGTCGTCGGCCGCTCGGAGGTACGATGCTCGCTCGGCGATCATTGCCTGGAGAGCGGCAATCGTGTCGGTTTCGCCGGCCTTTGTGAGTTGCGCCAGCGCCGAGGCGTAGGGACGGCCGGCGGCGCCGGCGCGGTCTGACGCAACGTACGCCAAGCCTTCGATCCATGACAGCCTCGCGTCAAGGGTCGGGTACCGTTTCGCGTCGTAGGCTGGCGAACCGCGGACGCGCGCGATCTCGCGCAATGCAACGTCGTAGCGTGCGCAATACCACTGCGCACGGGCAGTCGCGAGACGCGAAAGCCACTCCAGCCGCGTATATGCCCGCAGATGCTCGCTGGCGGCTTCAAGAAGCGTCGCCGCCCGTTGCACATCGGTTTTCTGAAGTTGCTGCCCCTGCCGCAGTTCCTGTAAGCCGGACGCCGCGCCCGCGGAACCGTTGCGCCGCAGATCCGCCAATGCCGCGGCGAGAAAAGCATCGCCGCGGCGTTCGAACGTGGCGGCAGCGGTTCGCAGGGCAAAGTCGTCAGAATCCGCTCCATCGACGATCCGCGCCTCTGCGGCGTCGCGCATTTGTCGTGGATGCTCGGCCACGAGGCGCGCAATCGCCGCCGCGTCGGATCGCGCGATCGCGCGCGCGAGAAGAGCGCCCCCGTCCCACGAGCTGCTGCTGGTCGGCTCATTGAGATCGGATAGCTTCTGTCGCGCCTCGGTCGCCCAAGGCGACTGCGGATCGAGGCGGAGGTAATCGGCCCAGGCAACCTTTGCGTCCTCCTGAAGACCGACCGCGGTCAGGGCGAGTGCACGATTCCAGGCGATGGGGGGCGAATGCTCGAGGTTCCATGCTCGCTGGACGCACTCCGCTGCGGCGAGATCATCCGTGCGCGCGCGCGTGTAGAGGGCGCGCGCCGAATAGGCGGCGGAGAGATCGTTGAGCAACGTAGCGTCTTGCGAGGCGGTGATTGCCGCACTTATCGATGACTGATGCGTCTCACGCGTCAACGCTTTTTCGAGCGTCGTGACTGCCGCTCGCGGGTCGCCGAGCAGCAACTCGGCAACGCCGACGGCGTGTAGGTTCTTCGGCGTCGCGTGCGCGTCGGCGGCATGGCGGATGTCCGCTGCCGCAGCCATGAGCGCCCAGCGATGCTCGTCGCCTTTGTCGCTGCCGTCCTGGCCGCCTTCGCCACCGCGCATGTGGTTGTACTCTTTGTACGAGAAACCTCCGCTCAATCGTCCCTCGATCGGGCGACTCTCGAGATCGTCCGCAGCTGCAATCAGCTTGGCGATATCCGCCGAGCCGGAACGGCCGGGCAGGAAACGATAGACGTACAAAGCCGCAATCGCCGCGAGCAGCGCCGCAGTTGCAGCCATCCACCAACGCGAGCGGAAAGGCCGGATTCGAGTGGGCTGAGCCGCGGTGGAGAGCTCGGTCGCCGTCATGAAGACAGAGCGGCACTCGCCGCAAACACTGACGTGTTCGATTGCCGCGCGGCGGGCGCTCGCGTCCAATGTGCCATCCGCTAAGCCGGCGAGGGTCTCCGGGTCGAGATGATTGGACGGTTCGGTGAGAGTGCTCATGGAATTGCGCCCTCCCCTTTTGTGACCTTCGCCCCTCCGGAAGTCCCACTCGTTGTGGGAGGCCCACCTACGGGATTGGTGGGACGGAAGGCATGGATTTCCCCACCATGGGAAAAGAAATCGAAGTGGATGTCCGTGTCGCCGCGATCGAGAAGCGTGGCGACATCGCTCCTTGCGACGCCAGCCCGCTCGAGCGTGCGTCGCATCGTCCCGTAAAGCCGGTCCAGTCGCTTATAGAGGCGCTTCTGTTCGATGTGCAGCCTTTGCGCGATGTCGGGCACTTTCAGGGCGTGCCAGAAGCGCATCTGCAGGATGAGGCGGTCCTCGGCGTCGAGAGTGCCGAGGAGCTCGTCGATGGCGCGGGCGGCGGTGCGGGCGGCGCGTTCGCGCTCATGGATCTCGACGCGTTCGTCGGCGCCGGCGTCGACGGCGGGCGCGTCGGCGCTCACCTCTTCCGAGACGATCGTCGGGCGGGGGGTGCGGGGCGGGAGGCGGACGTAGATCGCCTCGAGCTCGCAGGCGGTGTATTGCGAGCCGGCCGGGGTGGTCAATACCTTGACCGCCTCGTCGAACGTGTAGCCGTCGCGGGTGACGAGGCGTTCCAGCGTAATGGCCTTGTCGCCGAGGCGTTTGGCTTCGGCGGAGGGGCGCCATTTCCCCCAGCGTTCGACGCGCCATTGATGCGCGAGGCGGGCGATCACGGTCGTGAGGTAGGTCGAAAACGAGCTGCGGCCCTCGAACTTGCGGATGACGGCGTAGTCGTCGTCGAGGAGGCGGACGCGGACCTCCTGCATGAACTCGAGGGTCTCGTCGCGGTTGAGATGGTCCCGGCGCGCGACGAAGGCGGCGATGCGCTCGATCGTGCCAAGGTGCTCGAGGTACGTCTCTTCCGCGTTCATCGGACCCAGTGACGCTTAGGCGTCTTACGCAGCCGCGGCGAGCCGCGGGACCTATAGATTTCGGGAACGCCGTCAGTCTAACAGGATCGGTGAGGAACGGAAGGTCGGACGCGGCGGACGGAACGTCCACCGTGTCCGAAAGTTTTTAGCCGCGGCCTTTGCGGGTGCTTGCGACGTCGTCAGTGCCGTCGAGCCGCTCGACCTGCTGCTTGCCGCCGAGGCCGTCGTGCGCGGCCTCGCGCGTCTGGCGCTCGTCGAGTTTCGCGCCGGTGCGCTGCGACTCCCACTGTTCGGTGGTCAGTCCGCGCGGGCGTTCCGCGGCGTCGCCCTGGTACAGGTTGCCTTTCACGATATGGATGACACGGTCACCTTTGACGCGCGTCTTGCGGTCCGGCGAGCCGGCTTTCGGATCGGGACCGCGTTGGTCGTCTCTCATGGTTGCCTCCGCCTTCGGAAGAGCAAAGGACATGCACGGTGGACGCGAAAAAGAAACTTGACATCATCCCGATTAGACTTATTCTAAATTTCGTGAACGTCAAACATGAGCCCGGCGAGCAGTTGCGCGAGCATGGCATCCAGCCTTCCGCGCAGCGCGTGGCGGTGGCGGATTACGTCCTGCGCACGCTGGAGCATCCGTCCGCCGACCTCGTCTGGAAGCGGGTCAAAGAGAAGTTCCCGTGGATCTCCCGCGCGACGGTCTACAACACGCTGAACCTCTTCGTCGACAAGGGCCTGCTGCAGCGCCTGACCATCGCCGAGGACTGCGTGATCTTCGACCCGATCACGGAGACGCACCATCACTTCATCGACGAGTCCACCGGCGCGATCCACGACGTGCCGTGGGAGCGCGTGCAGGTCTGCAACATCGAGTCGCTGCGCGAGTACGACGTCCACGACTACCAGGTGGTGATGCGCGGCAAGCTCCGCCGCACGCCGAAACGCACCAAGTGAATCACCCGCCCGGCCCCGCGCCGGGCACAGTACGCAAAAGGAGAAGATCAAGATGTTGACTGTTGGAGACAAGTTTCCCGAGTTCAAGGTGACGGCGAACGTCGGCCGCGAAAAAGGCAAAGAGTTCAAGGACGTCACGAACAAGGACTTCGCCGGCAAGTGGCTGGTCTTTTACGCCTATCCGAAGGATTTCACCTTCATCTGCCCGACGGAGATCGTCGAGTTCGGCCGCCACACGAATGATTTCGCCGACCGCGACGCCGTCGTTCTCGGCGGCTCGACCGACAACGAGTTCTCGCACCTCGCGTGGCGCAACGCGCATCCGGACCTCGCCGACATGCCCACTCCGCTCGTGCACATCAACCCGAAGCTCGCCAACGAGCTCGGCATCGTGCACAAGGAAGGCGGCGTCGCGCTGCGCGTGACGTTCGTCGTCGATCCGGACGGCATCATCCGCTCGGTCAGCGCGTACGACCTCTCGGTCGGCCGCAACGTCGGCGAAGTGCTCCGCACCCTCGACGCCCTTCAGACCGACGAGCTTTGCCCCTGCAACTGGCAGAAGGGCGAAGACACGATCAAGGTGGCGTAGCGATGAGCGCCGCGATGGAAGAGCTGCGCGCCGGAATCCCCGATGCCGCGCGCGACATCAAGCTGAACCTGCAGAGCGTTCTGCAGCAGAGCTCTCTCACGCCGGCGCAGCGGTGGGGCGTGGCGATCGCTTCGGCGGTCGCCACCCACAACGCGCGTCTGCGCGATGCGCTCGTGGCCGACGCGAAACAGGAAGTCGGTCCAGAGGTCATCGATGATGCGCTCGCGTCGGCGGCGCTCATGGCCATGAACAACGTGTACTACCGCTTCCGCCACATGATCGCGAAGGAGTCGTACGAGCGGATGCCGGCGCGGCTGCGCATGCAGCGCATCGCTCGTCCCGCATCGAACAAGCCGGACTTCGAACTGTTCTGCCTCGCCGTCAGCGCGATCAACGGCTGCGAGATGTGCATCCGCTCGCACGAGCAGGCGGTGCTGCAGGGCGGGCTGACGGAGGAGCAGGTCCACGACGCCGTACGCGTCGCGGCGGTCGTCAACGCCGCGGCCATCGCGATCGAGTTGCCCGCCGACGTCGCCGCTCCGGTCGCGTAACGCGCGGCACGCTCAGCGCGTCACGCGGATGTTGTTCTCGACTTCCCGCACGCCGCGCACCGACTCCGCGAGATCCTCGGCCAGCCGCTTCGCGTGGCGTTCGTTGACGCTGCCCGTGAGGACGACCACGCCACCGCTGACCGACACTTCGATGTCGGTCGCGTCGACGTCGTCGTCATCCGCGAGCCGCTCGCAGATGTCCTCGCGGATGCGGTCGTCGCCTCGCTGATAGTTCTTCGGGCCGCGCCCGCGGTACGACGGGCGCGCGCCGCGATCGTCGGCGTGGCCGACGTTCCAGCTGCGATCGTTCTCGAGATCGCGATAGCCGCGCGGCCCCGGCGTGTAGTCGAAGCCCTCGCCTTCATAGCCGAACATGCCGCGGTTCGGCGTGCGGTCGATTCCCATCGGAACACCTCCTGCCCGCGAAGCGAGAGCAACTAAAATGCCGCCATGTGCCGCTGGTGCAAAGGGGCGGTGAGCGGGCGCAGGCGGACGTTCTGTTCCGACGCGTGCGTGCACGAGTGGCGGCTGCGGTCGAGCCCGTCGTATCTGCGCGACTGCGTCTTCGCGCGCGACCGCGGCGTGTGCGCGCTCTGCGGCATCGACACGGAAGCTGAGCGCCGGCGCATCGCGCGCATGCCGTTCGGCACGCGGATGCGCGAGCTGCGCATGCTGCAGGAGCACGGCCTCATTCATTGCGGCCGCAAATCGTGGTGGGAGGCGGATCACATCATGCCGGTGGTCGAAGGCGGCGACTCGAATCTCGAGAATTTGCGGACGCTCTGCATCCCCTGCCACCGCGGCGTGACGACGGAACTACGGCTGCGACGAGCGATCAGATGACCACGCGCGTCGCGATCGTCGCCGCCTCGAGCGAGCGCACGATCGCCTGCGCGATCTTCCGTCCGCCGCGTCCTGACGGTTCGATCGGATTCGCGTAGTCCGAGGGCTCCGTGCAGACGAGACGCAGCTCGATGACCGGCAACGCGTGCGCGACCGCGGTGCGCAGGATGACGTCGTTGAAGAGCAGCAGCGCGATGCGCGCCTCCGCCGGCGGCAGGTTGCCATTGTAGATCGTGCAGAGCGTCACCGGCTTCTTCGCGCGCAGCGCCGTTCCCACCATCGCCACGTACTCCTTCTCGAATACTTCGCTGCGTTTCCGAAAAATCTCCAGCGCCTCGGTCGTCGATTGCACCGGCAGCGCGAGGAGATCCGTGTTGCCGAGGGCGTCGTTGCCGCCGGCGGAGATCACGAGGTGCGTGGCGTCGACGGGGACGCGGCGCAGTTGCGCGGAAACGTTCGCGACGACCGCGCCGTCGACGGCGAGCAGCGTCGCGGTATGGGAGCGCGGCAGGAGCTCGCGCAGGTGCGTGACGACGTCGGGCTCGCCGCGCGTGTAGGACCCGTTGTCGAAGATGGAGTCGCCGAGGAGGATGACGTGCATGGTGTGCGACGATAGGTCGTGAGCAAGGAGCGTGCGCTGCGCGCGGCGATGGGGACGGCGGTGGCGTTGCGCGTCGTGCTCGCGCTCGTCGCGTGGCGCTCGCACGGCACGACCGCGTTTCTCGCGGTGGACTCCGCGACGTACCTCGCGCCGGCGATGTCGATCGCGACGCATGGCGCGTTCGAAAATGCGAACGGACAGGCGGAGCTCTTCCGCACGCCGGGCTATCCGCTGCTGCTCGCGTTTGGATTGATCGCGGGGCATCCGCTGCTCGTGCCGCTGGCGACGCAGGTCTTGCTCTCCGCGCTGCTCGTCGCGCTGACGTACGCGCTCGCGCGGGAGCTGTTCGACGAGCGCGCGGCGCGGCTTTGCGCGTGGATCGCGGCGATCGAGCCGACGATGCTGCTCTGGTCGGTGAAGCTGATGCCGGAGACGCTGTTCACGTGCGCGCTCGTGGCGTTCGTGTACGCCGCGATTCGCGCGCTGGCAACGCGCGACGCGCGTTGGACCCTCGCGAGCGCGCTGGCGTTGTGCGCGGCGATTTACGTGAAGCCGATCGCGTATCCGCTGGCGTTCGTCGTCGTACTCGCGGCGCTGTTCGTAACCGCGAGGCACGCGCTCGTGTTTCTCGCAATGTGCATGCTGCTGCTCGCGCCATGGCACGTGCGCAATTACGCGCGCGCGCGGTACGCCGGCTTCACGACGCTCATGGATCACGCGGTCTATCTCTCCGCGGGCGGCTCCGTCGCGGCGCGGCAGCAGCACGAATCGTTCGTGGCGATGCGGCAACGGATGCTCGCGGACGCGGCGCGCATCGACGGCCCGGCGCGCTACGCGACGATGCGGCGCGACGGGCTCGCGCTCGTCCGCACCGATCCGTTCGGCTACGCGCGCACGCACGTCGCGGGCATGCTGCGCACGCTCTTCGATCCCGGCGCGGTCGAATACGCTCGCCTCTTCGGCGCGTATCCGGAGAACGGCGGCGCACTCGCGGGCATCGTCGATCGTGGACTCGCGCGCGGCGCGCTCGCGTTTGCACGCGCGCGGCCGGCGCTGTTCGCGGCGGCCCTCGCGCTTGCGTTGCTGCTCGCGCCGCTCGTGCTGCTGCCACTCCTCGGCATCGCGCGCGATCGACGCGTACCGTTGGTGTTCGTCGCGCTGGTCGTCGCGTATCTCGTCGTCGCGAGCGGCGGCGTGCCGGGGTCGAGCCGCTTCCGCGCGCCGATGGTGCCGCTGCTCGCGCTGCTCTCCGGCGCGGCGCTGCGCGATCGGGTTACACTCCAAAACTGATGATCCTGCTCCTCGCCGCGCTGCTGCTCACGACCGCGGTGTGCGTCGTCGGCGGCTACGCGGCCTGGCTGCTCACGGCGCCGCGACCGCGCGCGCAGCGAGCCGCGGCGCACGAGTTGCCGCACGTGCTCATCGTCGTGCCGGTGTTCGACGAGGCGGCGCTCATCGAGCGGAAGCTGGAGAACCTCGCCGCCCTCACCTACGCGCCGAAGAGTGTGGTCCTCGTCGACGGCGGCTCGTCCGACGGCAGCGTCGAGCGCATCGCGCGCTGGATCGACGGCCGCGACGACTTCGCGCTGCTCGCGACGAACCTCCGCGACAAGACCGCGCAGATCAACGAGGCGCTGCGCGTCCACCGCGGAGCCGAATGGATCCTCGCCACGGACGCCGACGCGTTGCTCGCGCCGAACGCGCTCGACGAGCTCGTCGCCGTCGCGGCGTCCGACGCGTCCATCGGGGTCGTCGGCACGCGTGTGCGTCCCGCGTCCGCGCACGCGCTCGAGGCATTGCACTGGCGCGCGACGGACTGGCTGCGCGAGCGCGAGTCGGCGCGCGGTTCGGCCGGCATCGTCGCCGCGCCGTGCTATCTCGCGCGACGTGCACTGCTCGCCGATTTGCCGTCCGACACGATTGCCGACGACGTCCACGTCGCTTGTCGCGCGATGAGCGAAGGGCTGCGCGTCGGCCACGGCGCGACGCTCGTCGTCGAGCTGCGCTCGCCGCGCACGCTGCGCGCGCTCCTGCGCCACAAGTACCGCAAGGCCGACGCGTATCTCCGCGAGATCTTCCGCTTCCTCCCGCGCGCGCGGCAGTTGCCCGCGGTGTTCCTCTGGCGCGCGGCGCTGCTGACGCTCGTGCCGCTCCTCGCCACGCTCGCCGGCGTCGCGCTCGTCGTCGACGCCGCGCAACGCGCGTACGCGACCGACGCCGCCGCGCTGCTGACGATCGCGCTCGCATTCGCGCTGCTCTTCACCGCGCGTCCGCTGCGTCATGCCGCGCGCTTCGCCGCACTCGCGTTTCTCCTCATCGCGGTCTCGGCGGCGGCACTCCTCGCCTATCCGTGGTCGCGGCAGATCGCATCGTTCCCCAAAATCCTGTCGTCCGACGAGCTCTCATGAAAAATCGCGACAAGCTGCGCATCGGCGGCAGCATCCTCGCCTCGAAACTCACCGGCCGCCCGCGGCCGTTCTTCGTGCAGTACTCGCTGCTCAACGCCTGCAACGCGTCGTGCGGCTACTGCAACTGCCCGCAGCGCGAAGATCCGCGCGCCGATCTCGCCACGCATCTCCGCACGCTCGCCGACTTCTCCCGGCTCGGCGCCGTCCGCATCAAGTTCCTCGGCGGCGAGCCGCTGCTCCACGGCGACATCGCGCAGCTCGTCGACGTCACGAAACAACACGGCATGCGCGCGGCGATGGTCACGAACGGCTTCCTCATCCCGCAGAAGATGGACGTCGTGCGCCGTCTCGACGAGGTCGTGATCTCGATCGACGGCAGCGAGGCCGCGCACGACGCGCAACGCGGCCGCGGCACGTGGAAGAAAGTCATGAACGCGATCGATGCGTGCGCCGCCGAGGGGCTCGACTTTTTTCTCAGCGCCGTCGTCACGCGCGACACCGTTGGCGAGATCGACTGGCTGCTCGACACCGCGCGCCGCTACCGCGTGATGGTCAACTTCCAGATCCCGCAGTTCAACCCGGAGATGTACGGCAGCGGCGCGAAATCCTGGATGCCGATGCCCGACGAGATCCGCAACGTGATCGCGCGCATCATCGCCGCGAAAGAAGACGGCGCGCCGGTGCTCTTCTCGACGCGCTCGTACGGCCGCACGCTGCAGTGGGAAGACTTCTCGCGCGAGCGCGACGAGCGCAGCGGCGAGGCCTCGCCGTGCACCGCGGGCAAGTACTTTCTGCAGCTCGAGCCGAACGGCGACATCTATCCGTGCGTCCTGCAGATCGGCTCGTTCCAGCCGAAGAACGCGTTCCGCGACGGCGTCGAAACGGCGTGGCGTCACGCGTCCGCGCATTCGTGCTTCAGCTGCTACAACACGTGGCTGAACGAGAACCGCGGCATCTTCGAGCTGCATCCGTCGATCCTGCTGAACTTTTGGCAAAACTATCTCCGCGCGCGCGGCTGATGCGCGCGACGATGTTTATCCTCGCGCCGGATGCGCAGGATTCTCATCGTCATCGCTCTCGCGTTCGCGACTCCGGCGTTCGCCGCGAATGACGTTTCCGCGGCGTGGATCAGCCGTCTGCCGGCCATCGACTACGTGTGGGACAGCGCGAATCCGCGCGTCGAAGGCTGGCCAGCCGAGGGCTCTTCGGTCACCTGGCAAGGCCACATCCGCAACCTCGGCGACAGCGACGTCACCATCGACTATCAGTGGCGCCTCGACGGTCACGTCGAACGGCGAGGCGTCGTGACGATCGCCGCCGGCGCGCTGGCCACCGTCGACTTCCCGTGGACGTGGACGTTCGCGCGTCACCGCCTGCAGCTCGAGCTCGATCCGGCGAACGAGCTCGTGGAAACGGAAGAGCGGAACAACGACCTGCTCGTCTACACCGACTCGATCGCGGCCGGCTTCTGGATCGAGCAGAGCGTCTGGGACTACCTGCGCGGCCGTCTGCCGCAACTGCACGCGGGAGTGGCGTCGTTCGACGACTGGATCCAGCTGCGGATGCGCATGTTCAACGACATGGCGGCGGTCGCCATCTATCCCGAAACGCCGGACGGCGTGCTCGATCGCATGCGTGTCGAGAAGATCGTCGTCGTTCCCGACGGCACGCTGCCGCTCGGCGTTCTCCAGAACCCGCAGGGGAACGACCTCGCGGGACAGGCCGTGCACTTTCCCGATCCGAACGACCGCACCATCGACCTCGAATGGGGCTACCCCGTCAAGCCGTCGCTCGCCAGCCTGCAGCATTTCAACGACGAGGCGTTCTTCGACGACTCGCTGCTGCACGAGCTCGGGCACGCGCGGTATCTCGTCGACGTCTACGGCTGGTACGTGCTCGACGCGCCGCCGCTGCACGTGGTCGATCTCGACGTGCCGCGCCAGAACGCGCAGGTGCACGACGTGTCGGAGCACGGGCTCATGGTGCAGCACTACACGTTCCTCGACCGCTACAGCGCGGCCGCGCTCAACCGCATCGCCGGCGCGCGCGCCACGCGCGGCCACTACAACGAGCCCGAGAACCTCGGCAGCTTCCTCAACGATCTCCCCGCGCAGAACCGCGTCACGTTCGTCGACGCACAGGGACGCCCGCTCGCGAACAGGCAGGTGAAGATCTATCAGGCCACGGCACCGTCCGGACACTACGACGGCACCAATAGCCCGTACGGCAAGCACTACGACAACAACGCCGATCTCACCGTGCAGACCGACGCGAACGGCGCGGCACTCGTCGGACGTAATCCGTTCTCGCACGGCGCGATCGTGCACACGAACGACTTCTCGAACGTGACCGCGATCATGCGCGCCGGCGATCAGTACGGCTTTCTCGAGTCGCTCGACTTCAACCTCGCCTGGTGGCGCGGCGAGCAGGAGCTCGCGAACCATACCGTCGTCGTCGGCGGCCCGAACTGCGCCGTGTCGCTGCAACCGTTCGTGACGTCGCCCAATCACGAATCGATCGTCGCGACGAACCGCGTGACGCTGACGTGGAGCCGCTCGACGATGCCCGGCACGACCTACACGCTGTTCGTGTCCGAAGACGATCAGAAGCCGCGCGTCGCCGGCACGACGACCGCGACGACGTTCACCGCCACGCTCGGCGGCGACGTGCAGTGGTGGGTCGAGGCGAAGTATCCGAACGGCTGCGTGGAGCGTTCCGACACCGGCCGCTTCTCCGCGCCCCGCGCGCCGCGCCGGCGTGCTGTGCGGCCTTGAGCGAACGACGAGGAGCGCCTCCGGCGGGGCGGCGCGGCCGCCTGCGCTTAGGCTGGCACGTGCGGCTGCTCTGAACGACGTTCCCGGCAGCAACACGTGCGTCTAGGCTAGGCCCTGAGCGCAGGCGGCCGCGCCGCCCCGCCGGAGGCGCTCCCGGTCGCTCCCGTCAACGCCCGAATGTGTCGCAGTCGCTGATCTTGCCGGACTCAAAGCCGCGGCGGAACCATTGGGCGCGTTGTTCGGACGAACCGTGCGTCCACTTCTCCGGGTTCACGGCGCGTCCGGACATTCGCTGGATGCGATCGTCGCCGACGGCCGCGGCGGCGGCGAGACCTTCATCGACGTCGCCTGACTCGAGGATGTTGCGTTGTTCGGTGGAGTGGCCCCAGATGCCGGCGAAGCAATCCGCCTGCAATTCGAGGCGCACCGAATATTCGTTCGCGCGGGATGGATCGTTCTGTTCGGCGTTGTGCACCTTGTCGGAGATGCCGATCAGATTCTGGATGTGATGTCCGACTTCATGCGCGAGGACGTACGCCTGCGCGAAGTCGCCCGACGCGCCGAAGCGCTGCTGCAGCTCGTCGTAGAACCCGAGATCGATGTAGACCTTGCCGTCGTTGGGGCAGTAGAACGGACCGGAGGCGGCTTGACCGTAGCCGCAGCCGGTATCGGTCGCGTCGCGGAAGAGCACGAGCGTCGTCTTCTGATACCGGACGCCCTTCTGATCGAGCGTCTGCGCCCACGTCTTCTGCAGATCGTCGAGCACGAACGAGACGAACTGCACTTCCTTCGCCTCGGCGGGCGACTGGTTCGCGGGCGGCGTCTGTTCGCCCGGCGCGCGTTGTTGCTGTTGTACCGCGCCGCCGCCGCCCGAGCCGTCGAAGAGGGCGAAGAAATTCTTGCCCGTCAGAAGGCTGAGCACGAGCAGCACGATTGCGCCGCCGCAGCCGATCGTCGGTCCGCGGCCGAAGCCGAATCCGCCGCCGCTGCTTCCGCGGCGATCTTCGATGTCCGAGCTGACTCCGCCTGGTGTCCATCGCATGACGGAACGCTCTAGCAGAAGCGAGGCCAGCTGGCGTGTTTCTCTTCGGACGAGCCGCGCGTCTAAGCGTGCAAAAGGAGAATGACCATGCGACGAATGGCTCTCGGGCTTGTGGCAGCGGCGGCGCTGCTGCTGGCGTCCTGTCAGAAGAATACGGCGGTCACGGACGTGCCGATGAGCGCGGAGAACGGCGGATACGCGTATCCCGTCGCGGCGCCGCCACCGCCGCAGCAGCGGGCGGCGAACGCGGGCGACACCGCGTTGTTCGACGCGAAAGAGCGCGACGTCCCGATGAAGACCGAAGAGTACGGCCGCATCGAGGAGAACACCTTCCTCCGTCCCGCCGACAACCCGCTCTCCACCTTCTCCATCGACGTCGACCGCGCGTCGTACGCGAACGTGCGCCGGCTGCTGACGGCCGGCGAGCGTCCGCCGCGCGATGCCGTGCGCATCGAGGAGATGGTCAACTACTTTACGTACGATTATCCCGATCCTTCAGGCAGCGATCCCTTCTCCATCACCACCGAGCTCGCGGCGTGTCCGTGGCAGAAGGACCATCGCCTGCTCCTCATCGGCCTGCAGGCGAAGCATCTCCGCACCGAGAACCTGCCGCCGAACAATCTGGTCTTCCTCATCGACACCTCGGGATCCATGGACGAGCCGGACAAGCTGCCGCTGGTGCAGAGCGCGATGAGCCTTCTCGTCGATCAGCTGCGTCCGCAGGACCGCGTGGCCATCGTCACCTACGCGGGCAGCGCGGGACTCGTGCTGCCGTCAACGCCGGGCTCGGAGAAAGGCGCGATCCTCTCCGCGCTCGAAAACCTGCAGGCCGGCGGCTCGACCGCGGGCGGACAAGGCATCGTGCTCGCCTACGAAACCGCGAAAGCGAACTTCCTTCCGAAGGGCAACAACCGCGTGATCCTCGCCACCGACGGCGACTTCAACGTCGGTGTCACCAGCGACGGCGAGCTCGAACAGCTCATCGAATCGAAGCGCAACGACGGCATCTTCCTCACCGTCCTCGGATTCGGCACCGGCAACATCAAAGACTCGAAGATGGAGCTGCTGGCCGACAAGGGCAACGGCAACTACTCGTACATCGATACGATCGCCGAGGCGCGGAAATCGCTCGTGCAGGAGATGGGTGCGACGCTCTTCACGGTCGCGAAAGACGTGAAGATTCAGGTCGAGTTCAATCCCTCGCAGGTCGGCGCGTACCGGCTCATCGGCTACGAGAATCGCCTGCTCCGCGCCGAAGACTTCAACAACGACAAGAAGGACGCGGGCGAGCTCGGCGCCGGACATTCGGTGACCGCGCTCTACGAGATCATTCCTCCGGGCGGCGACATCCCGAACGCGAGCGTCGATCCGCTGAAGTACCAGAGCATCTCCGCGCAGCACTCCGGCGGCAGCGAGCTCGCGACCGTGAAGCTCCGCTACAAAGAGCCGGACGGCGACACGAGCAAGCTGCTCACCGAAGTCGTCGGCGCGGCGCCGGAACCTGCGCTGTCGGACAACCTGCGCCTCGCCGCGTCGGTCGCCGAGCTCGGCATGATCCTGCGCGGCTCGACGAACAAAGGAGACGCGTCGTTCGACGACGTCGAGCAGCTCGCGCGCTCGATCCGCGCGCGCGACGACAACGGCTATCGCGCCGACTTCCTCCAGCTCGTCGCGAAGGCGAAGGAAACCGGCGGCGTCGAACGCGTCGCATCTCAGTAGAATCACGCGCCATGCGCGCGCTGATCGCTGCCCTGCTCTTCGCCACGAACCTTCTCGCCGCGCCCGTCGTCATCCGCGCTCCGCGCGTGATCGACGGGCGCGGTCGTCTGCTGCAGAACGCCGCGGTGGTCGTCGACGGCGGAAAGATCGTCGCCATCGACGAACATCCGACGCGCGCCGATATCGACCTGAAAGACGCGACGCTGATGCCGGGCGGCGTCGACACGCACGTGCACATCGCGTGGCACTTCGACGCCGACGGCCGCTCGCACGATGACGAAACGGACCGCAACGAGACGCCGGCGGAGAGCGCGCTGTTCGCGGCCGAGAACGCGTATCGCACGGTGATGGGCGGCATCACGACGGTGCAGTCGCTCGGCGCACCGATCGACAAGCCGCTGCGCGACGCGATCGCGCGCGGCACGCTGCCCGGGCCGCGCATCCTCACGGCCATCGATCCGCTGTACGACGAGAAGCTCTCCGTCGCGGAGCTGCGCACGCAGGTCGACAAGGCCGCGGACGAAGGCGCGGACGTGATCAAAGTGTTCGCGTCGCAGAGCATCCGCACCGGCGGCGGACCGACGATGTCGCAGGAGCAGATGGACACGATCTGCGCCGAGGCGAAGGCGCGCGGGCTGCGCGTGGCGGTGCACGCGCATGGACCGGAGAGCGTGAAACGCGCGGTGCTCGCGGGCTGCACGTCGATCGAGCACGGCGCGCTCATCGGCCAGCCCGAGCTCGATCTCATGGCGGCGCACGGGACGTACTTCGATCCGAACACCGACCTCGTCTTCCGCAATTACTTCGAGAACAAGTCGCACTTCCTCGGCATCGGCAGCTACACCGCGGAAGGTTTCGCCGCGATGGAGAACGCGGTGCCGCGCGTCCTCGACGTCTTTCAGAAAGGGCTGAAGACGAAAGGGCTGAAGATCGTGTTCGGCACCGACGCCGTCGCCGGCGCGCACGGCCGCAATTTTCAGGAGCTCGAATACCGCGTGCGCACCGGCGGCCAGAATCCGATGGACGCGATCACGTCCGCCACGTCACTCTCCGCCGAGTCCCTCGGCCTCGGCAATCGCATCGGCACGCTCGCGCCGGGCTACGACGCGGACCTGATCGCGGTCGCGGGTGATCCGCTGAAGGACATCGGCGCGCTCGAGCACGTCGTCCTCGTGATGAAGGGCGGCCAGATCTTCAAGCGCTGACGCGCGCGCTCACGCGAGATCCTCGGCACGGATCGGCAGCTTGCGCACGCGCTTCCCCGTCGCGGCGTGAATCGCGTTCACAAGCGCCGGCACCATCGGCGGCACGGGCGGCTCGCCGGCGCCGAACGGCGTGTCGCCGTGGCTCGGGATCAGATGCACTTCGATCTTCGGCGCCTCGTCGATGCGCAGCACTTCGAAGTCGCGATAGCTCGACTGCTCGGCGCCGCCGTTGCGGAACGTGAGCTCGCTCTTCAGCGCCGACGAGAGACTCCAGATCACGCCGCCTTCGACCTGCGCCTCGATGCCCGCGGGATTGACGACGACGCCGCAGTCGAAGACGCAGACGACGCGATCGACGCGAATCTTTCCTTCGCGCACGGTGACTTCGGCGCTGTACGCGACGTGCGTGTCGCCGTCATAGACGTTGCACGCCATCCCGCGGCCGGAGCCTTTCGGCAGCGGCTTGCCCCAGTCGGATTTCGCGCGCAGCGTTTCGAGCACGCGGCGCAGACGCGGGCGATCGATCGTGACGTCGCCGGCCGTGAGCTTCTCCGCGCCGCCGAGGTGCGCGAGCCGGAACTCGATCGGATCGAGGCCGGCGGCGTGCGCGAGCTCGTCGAGGAAACTCTCTCGCGCGAAGGTCGACGACGGCGAGAACACCGCACGCCACGGTCCGATCGGCACCGGCGTCGCGACGGGAAGGTACGCGGTCTCGATGAACGGGATGTCGTACGGCACGTCGTAGACGCCCCACGAGATGTCGCGGAAGAACGTCGGATCCTGCATCTGCTCGGCGGTCGGCTTCGAGCGCGCGTTGTGCGGCGACGAGACTTTCTTGTGCGACCACGAGACGAGCTTGCCGTCGGCGTCGAAGCCCGCGCTCATCTGATGCAGCGACGCCGCCTGGAAGTAGCCGTGCTTCATGTCGTCCGCGCGGCTCCAGAGCACCTGCACCGGACCACCGCCGGCGGCTTTCGATACTTCCGCCGCTTCGACCGCGTAGTCCCAGCCGAGGCGGCGACCGAAGCCGCCGCCGATGAGCGTGACGTGCACGGTGACGTTGTCCTGCGGGATGCCGAGGAGCGTCGCGACGTTTTTGCGGACATCCTGCGGCGCCTGCGTCGGTGACCAGAGCTCGCAGCGATCGCCGCGCACATCGGCGACGGTGTTCATCGTCTCGACCGGCGCGTGCGCGTAGAACGGATACTGATACGTGCTCTCGATGCGCTTCACGACCGGCGACGAAATGCTGCCGTCTTTGCGCGTCGTGAAGCCGGGCTGCGCCGCCGCCTCGCGCATGCGCTGCGCGTGGAGCGCGGAGCTGAACTCCGCGTTCGGTCCCGCGTCGAAGACGACGTCGAGCGCTTCGCGTCCTTTGAGCGCGGCCCACGTGTGGTCCGCGATGACCGCGACGCCGGTCGAGACCTGCACGACCGCGCGGACGCCGGCGATTTTCTTCGCGCGCGTCGCATCGAACGACTTGACCGAGCCGCCGAGCACCGGCGGACGCACGACGGTCGCGTAACGCATGCGCGGCACGCGCACGTCGATGCCGTACCGCGCGCGGCCGGTGACGATGTCGTGGCCATCGAGACGTCGCGTCGCTTTGCCGATGATGCGGAACTCGCTCGCGTTCTTCAGCGGCACGTTTTCCGGCACCGGCAACGCCGCCGCTGCGGCAACGAGTTCGCCGTACGGAATGCGCTGCTGCAGCACATCAGACACGACAAAGCCGCGCTCCGCGCGCAGCGACGCGCGCTCGACGCCGAGACGCGCCGCGGCCGCGGTCAGCAACAACTCGCGCGCGGTCGCGCCGGCCTGCCGCAACGGCTTCCACTGCGACTGCACGCTGAAGCTGCCGCCGGTGCCGAGACTGCGATACTGCGGCCCCGGCGAGGCCTGCTCGAGCCGGACCTTGGTCCAGTCGGCTTCCAGCTCTTCCGCGAGAATCATCGGCAGCGACGTCCGCACGCCCTGCCCCATCTCCGACTTGCCGACGACGATCGTCACCGTGCCGTCCGCCGCGATGCGTACCCACGCGTTGGGCTGGAACACCTTCCCGTCATCCGCATCGGCCTCGTCAAACCGAAACCCGATCGCGAGCGCGGATCCCGCGAGCAGCGACACTTTCAAAAACTCGCGGCGCGTGGTCACTTCGTGCCTCCGAGCTTCGCCGCCGTATGCACCGCGCGACGAATGCGCACGTACGTTCCGCACCGGCACACGGAGTCGCGCAACGCCGCGTCGATGTCCGCATCGCTCGGCTTCGGCGTCCGCCGCAGCAGCGCACACGCGTTCATGATCATCCCCGCCTGGCAATAGCCACATTGCGAGACGTCCTCTTCCAACCACGCGCGCTGACACGGATGCGTGCCGTCGCTCGACAATCCTTCAATCGTCGTGAACCGCTTCCCCTGCGCCTCCGCCGCCGTGACCTGACACGCCCGCACCGCACGATCGCCTTCGAGCACCGTGCACGCGCCGCACACGCCAACCCCACACCCGAACTTCGTCCCGGTCATGCCGAGCAGGTCACGCAGGATCCATAACAACGGCATCGCGCCGTCGACATCGACCGCCTCGTCCCGCCCATTGACGCTGAACCGGATCGTCATGCGCCAACGGTAGCGAACGTTGCACGGACGGTGTGCGCAACATCTGGTGAACGGATGTGACGAAGAGCGCCTCCGGCGGGGCGGCGCGGCCGCCAGCGCTAAGGGCTTAGCCAGTACGCACGTGCGGCTGCAGTCAACGTCGTTCAGCGCGACCGCACGTGCGTACTGGCTAAGCCCTTAGCGCTGCCGGCCGCGCCGGCCCGCCGGAGGCGCTCTAGGTCGTTACTCCAATAACAGCGTAACGAGTGCAGCCGCGTCGTACGTGTCGCCGAGTAGTTCACGCACGATGGTGCGGGTGTCGTCGTTTTCCTGGGCTTCACCGATCAGCGACGCGAGCACGCGGCGGAGGTCGCCGTGGAGCAGGTCGGTTTCGCCGCGGAGCACGTCGGCGACGAGGGCGGCTTTCGAGGGCCAGCGGCGGTAGATCGTCGTTTTCGCGACGCCGGCGCGGCGGGCGATCTCGTCGAGCGTGATTGCGCCGTAGCGTTGCGTGCGGAGGAGCTCCGCGGCGGCGCCGAGGATGTCCGCGTCCGATTCGGCGCGACGGGGGCGGCCGCGGGGTGCCATCGCGTTAGATCTGGCCGCTTGCGGATGGGTAATCGTCGGCGCGGATCAGGACCTCGCGCGGCTTCGAGCCTTGGGAGGGGCCGACCACGCCGTTCGCTTCCATGATCTCGATGAGGCGTGCGGCGCGGGAGTAGCCGAGTTTGAGGCGGCGCTGCAAGTAGGATGCGCTGGCCTGGCCGGTCGTGAGCACGACGCGCACCGCTTCGTCGTATTTCGGATCGTCGAGATACTCGATCCCATCCGCGCCGCTCTTCTCCTCGGCCATCTTCGTGATTTCTTCGAGGAACTTCGGCTCGCCCTGATTCTTCTTCACGAAGTCGACGATCTCGTTGATCTCGCGTTCGGACAGATACGCGCCGTGGATGCGGCGGACGCGCGCGGTGCCGGGCGGGAGGAACAGCATGTCGCCGTTGCCGAGGAGCTTCTCGGCGCCTTGGGCGTCGAGGATCGTGCGGGAGTCGATCTTCGACGCGACCTGGTAGCTGATGCGCGACGGGAAGTTCGCCTTGATCACGCCGGTGATCACATCGACGGACGGGCGCTGCGTGGCGATGATGAGATGGATGCCGACGGCGCGCGCTTTCTGCGCGAGGCGCGTCACGGAATCTTCGACGTCTTTCGACGCCACCATCATCAGGTCCGCGAACTCGTCGATGATGATCACGATGTAGTGCATCGGATCGGGCAGCTTCACCGGCTCGCCCTCGGGGAGCTTCATCGCGCGGCGATAGCCGTCGAGGTCCTTGAGCAGCGCGTTGTACTGATCGATGTTGCGCACGCCGCATTCGGCGAGGCAGCGGTAGCGGCTCTCCATCTCGTTCACGGCCCAGATCAGCGCGTTCGATGCGAGCTTCGGGTCGGTGACGATCGGATGCAGCAGGTGCGGGATGTCCTCGTAGATCTTCAGCTCGACCATCTTCGGGTCGATCATCAGCATGCGCAGCTGCGTCGGCAGCGCCTTGTACAGCAGCGACACGATCATTGAGTTGAGGCCGACGGACTTGCCCGCGCCGGTGGCGCCGGCGACGAGCAGGTGCGGCATCTTCGCGAGATCGGTGACGACCGCGTCGCCGTGGATGTCCTTGCCGAGGGCGAGGCTGAGGAGCGAGGTCGACGCGCCGAAGGTCTCGGTGTCGATGATGTCGCGCAGCGTGATCAGCTCGCGCTTGCGGTTCGGCACCTCGATGCCGACGGTGGACGAGCCGGAGATGCGCTCGATGCGGATCGACTCGGCCTTGAGCGCGAGCGCGAGATCGTCGCCGAGGTTCACGACCTTCGCGTACTTCACGCCGGCAGACGGCTTGAACTCGAACGTCGTGACGACCGGGCCGGGATGATAGGCGGTGACTTCGCCTTCGACGGAGAACTCGCGGCACCGATCCTCGATGAGGTGCCCGATCTCGAGGAACTTCTTGTGCACCTCGTCGTTGATCGTGTCCTGCTTCGGACCTTCCGCGAGCAGGTTCACCGGCGGCAGCAGATCGTGCGTGAGTTTCAGCTCGCGGCGCGTGGGCTCTTTCGGACGGCGCGCGCTCGGACGCGGGATCTGCGGTTTCGGACGCGCGGCTTCCGGAACCTGTGCCGGGATCGGCGGAATGAGCGCGCCGCTGTCTTCTTCGTAGAGGGGATCTTCAAAGTCGGGCTCGAGCTCCGGCTCCGGAATGCGTCGCGGCGCCGGTGCGGGAGCGGGCTTTCGGATCGGCGCGGGCGGCGGCGGATCTTCCTTGCGATACAGCTCGAACGGGTTTGGCGTCTCCTGCTGCGCGAGCGCCTCGGCGGCTTTCCGGAGGTCCGCCTTCGTGACTTTCCGGATCTGAAATCTTCCGGCGCCCTGCACTTCCCGAACGACGGGGCTACGGCCAGACGCAGGTCCGTCAATGGCCGGAACGAGGCGCAGCTGCGGCGCGTCCGCCTTCTCGAGATGCTTGCGGACGATCGCGTCCTTCATCTTCTCCTTGCGCCGGCGTTCGGTGAAGCGGGCCCAGTGGAACGACAGCGCGCGGCCGAAGGCGAGGCACTGGCGGTGCAGCGCGAGAAAGACCGCGGCGAGCGAGATGCGCGTCGCGAGGAGCATGCCGACGAGGAGCGCCGTCACGAGCGCGATCGCGGCGCCGGAGGTGTTCATGTTGCCCGAGACCGCGCGATTGATCTCGTGGCCGAGGTAACCTCCGGAGGCGAGTAGCGCGCCGCGCAGCCAGACCTTGCCGAACGAGAGATCGAAGAGCGGCGGCAGCGCGAGCGCGAGGATCACGAAGCCGATCAGCTTCGTATGGAAGTACTCGAGGTCGCGTCCCCAGAAACGGTTCCAGCCGATGAACAGCAGGACCGTGGGAAACAGCAGGCTGGCGAAGCCGAAGAAGCCGACGAAGATCCACGCCAGCGTCGCGCCGTAATAGCCGATCGCATTGTGAACGACGGTGTCGGTGGAGGTGTAATACGCGGAGGAATCGTTGGGGTGATAGGTGAGCAGCGCGGCGCCGAGACTGATCGCGATCGCCACGACGACGATGCCGACCAGCTCCCCTCCCCGCCTGCTGCGAAAGAATTCGAGTAGCTGCACCCTTCCCACACTCCCAGCTTCTTCGACGCGAGTGTAGCACGCACGACGCGTGCCGTGATGCAGTCAACGCGCGGCCGCGCGCGAGTTCAATGCGCGCGCGGCCGCAGCATGCGATCAATAGTGAGGAGGATCGACCGTCGGTCCGCCGATGTCGAACGAGCCGTTCATCGTCGTGTGTCCTTCGCCGCACGTCTCGTGCGTGCAGAAGTAGATGTACGTCCCTTCGCTCGGCAGCGTGATCACGCGCTCGACGGCGTTCATCGTGACCGGATCGACCTGGATCAGCAGTTCGTCGTGCGGTCCGACGAGCGTGAAGCCGTGTACGTCTTCCGACGTGCGGATGATGAACTTCACCGTGTCGCCGGCGTGCAGCGGCTTCGACGGCGTCACCGTGTAATCCCAGTTGCGCGCGACGACGTCCACCGTCGTCTGCTGCGGCGGCTGATTCGTCGGCGCCACGCCCGTATCTTCCGACGCCGTGACGAACGTCGGATCCTCGGCACCGTTGTCGACGATCGAGCCCCACACGAACAGCGGCTGATCCGAGTCGTAGCTGATCCACGAGTCGGTGAGATCGGCGGTTGGCGCATCGAACGTGTCGGTGATGCGCGTCGGCGCGATCGCGGCGAACGGCGGCATGTCGATGGTGGCGGTGGCGACGACGGCGTTCAGCTTGTCGTACAGCTTCATCGTCATGTGCGCGGCGGTCGCGTTCGGATTCACCGCGCCCCAGTTCGTGCGGAACGACGCCGGCGAGCCCGCGAGCGTGGTGTCGCCGTTCTTGAGCTGCAGCAGCGCGCCCTTGCGCTTCGCGTCGGTCGAGGTGAGTCCCGGCACGAACTGGCCGAGCGTGCCGTGCTGGTGATCGGCGCGCTTGTCGGCGTAGATGCGCTCGGTGGCGAGGAAGTCGTCGTCGGACGTGAGGCGGATCGCGCCGAGCGCCGGGCCGCCGCCGAACATCGAATGCACGACGTCGTCGTAGATCGCCATCGACCGCTTCGGGACCGTGATCGTCTTCGTCGCGACGCCGCTGTTGTCGCCGTTGCCGGTCGGCAGATAGCGCGCGGTGATGGTGATGTCTTTGTCGAACGACGGATTCAGGATGCGCGCGTCGGCGAAGAAGCCGTTCGCGCTGCCGCCGATGGAAATGTAGATATCTTTAGCAAAGGCGGATGTTGCAAAAATCAGAGTAGTCAGAAGTAACGTCCGTGCACGCATCGTCATCCTCCCGGTTTACGGATGGACGGATCATAGTCGCGAAGCGCTTACATCGGAGCAGGTTGTTACCGATTCGTGACGGCGAAATCGTCAGGCCGCACGGACGCGGGAGAGCCCGAGCATGCCGAGGATCACGGCGGCCGCGCGCTCGCCCGACTCGACCGCCGAGTTCATGAAGCCGGACTCGTCGACGGTGTGCTCGCCGGCGAACACGAGGCGCCCCTGCGGCCGCGCGAGCGCGCCGTAGTAACGCTGATACTGGCCGGGCTCGTAGCAGGTGTAGCTGCCGAGGGACCACTCGTACTTCGGCCAGATCTGCCGGACGGCTTGTCCGGTGTACGCGGAGGCGACGCCGGGAAAGACCTTGTCCGCCATGCCGGCGAAGTCGCGCGCGCGATCCTGCAGCGCGCCTTCGCCGACGACGAAACCCTGGCGTCCGCCGGTGAAGTTCGTGAGGATGCCGTGCGTGCCGGCCTGGCCGCGGCTCGTTTCCCAGCACGCCTGAAACGCGAGATCGGTGAACGTGTACGCGCTGACGTTCATCTGCACCCACGGCCGCGCATTGGTGCCGATCATCAGCTTCGAGTTCGTGCCGTAGCCCTGCTTCTGGATCGCCTCGCGCTGGATGGGCGTGAGGTCGAGGCGCGTGAGATCGAGCTTGCGCATGACCGGAAGCGGAATCGTCGTCACGAGGATGTCGGCCTTGATCGTCGCGGGCGCGGAGCCGCGGCGCACGGCGACGTCGAACCCGCCGTCGCGGCTGCGGATCGCTTCGACCGCGGTGCCGAGTTGCACGGACGCGTCGAGCTCCTGCGCGAGACGAATGGGAATCGTGGCGTTGCCGCCGCGCGTGCGATAGCGCTCGCTGCTGCCGCCGAAGAGCTCGAACATGCCGGGCGCGGTGCCGACCGAGCAGAGGAAGTTCAGCGCGCTCTGGCGATCGAGCTCGAGGCCGAACTCGCCGACGTACGCCGCGTTGATGAGGTTGCGGATCGTGCCGGTGACGCCGTTCTTGTCGAGCCACTGCGCGATGCTCATCGCGTCGAGCTCCTTGCCGCGTTCCGTGCCGCTGTTCCACGTCACGTCGCAGTTCGCGCCGTCGTCGCCGATCTCGCGCCGCACCAGCGCCGCGATCGGACGGAACGCCTCGATCCAGTCGGCGTCGACTTTCGAGAGCTTGCCGTCGAAGTAGTAGTCGTGTCCCGCCGAGCCGTCGAGATACGCGAGATCGAGCAGCTCGATGCCGAGCTCCTTCGCGAGATTGCGGATCGCGTGATGTTCGGTGTCGATGAGCTCTCCGCCGAGCTCCGCGATCTGATCGTCGGGAAAGTAGTTCGCGAGCGAGTACATGCGCCCGCCGACGCGCGGCGCGGCTTCGACGATGAACGACGCGACGCCACTCTGCTGCAGGCGATACGCGCACGTGAGTCCCGCCGCGCCCGCGCCGAGAATCACGACGCGCCCGGCGTCCTGCGCGCGTGCGACGCGTGGGAAGAGCAGCGGCGCGACCGCGGCCCCGGCGGCCGCCGACGCGGACGCGCGCAGAAACTTGCGGCGGCTCCACGCCGCTTCCGCGGCGCGTTCGATCGCGACGTCGGTCGGCGTGCCGCTGCGCTCGAGCGCATCGGCAGCGCGCATCGCAACGCGAAGGCGGGAGAACAGCTCGCTTTTCGGCATGGGGAAAGAATACCCGATGCCGTCAGCGCGTCGCTCACATCAGAACAGCGCCGGCTCCTGGTACGTGCCGAAGACGTCGCGGAACGCGTCCGAGATCTCGCCGACGGTCGCATACGCCTTCACGGCGTCGATGAGCAGCGGCATCGTGTTCGCGTTCGGATCGGCGGCGGCGTTGCGCAGCGCCTGCAGCGCGTCCTGCACCTTCTGCTGATCGCGCTCCGCGCGGATTTTGTTCAGCGACGCGATCTGCTGCTCCGTCACCGACTCGTCGATATAGAGGATCTCGTACGGATCTTCGGTCTGCATCTGGAACGCGTTCACGCCGACGACGACCTTATCGCCCGAGTCGACCGAGCGCTGGAACTGATACGACGCGTCCCAGATCTCGCGCTGCGGGAAGCCGGCCTCGATCGCCTCGATCATGCCGCCGAACTGGTCGATCTTGTCGAAGTAGTCGAAGCAGCCCTGCTCCATCTTGTTGGTCAGCTCTTCCATGAAGTACGAGCCGCCGAACGGGTCGACCGTGTTGATGACGCCCGACTCGTGCGCGAGGATCTGCTGCGTGCGCAGCGCGATGCGCGCGGCCTGTTCGGTCGGCAGCGCGAGCGTCTCATCGAGCGAATTCGTGTGGAGCGACTGCGTGCCGCCGAGGATCGCGGCGAGCGCCTGCACGGTCACGCGGACGATGTTGTTGTACGGCTGCTGCGCGGTGAGCGAGGCGCCGGCGGTCTGCGTGTGGAAGCGGAGCATGAGCGAGCGCGGGTCCTTCGCGCCGAAGCGGTCGCGCATGACCTTCGCCCAGATGCGCCGCGCGGCGCGGAACTTCGCGACCTCTTCGAAGAGGTCGTTGTGCGAGTTGAAGAAGAACGAGAGCCGCGGCGCGAACTCGTCGACGTCGAGGCCCGCGCGGATGCCGTAATCGACGTACTCGATGCCGTCGCGCAGCGTGAACGCGAGCTCCTGCAGCGCGGTCGAGCCGGCCTCGCGGATGTGATAGCCGCTGATGGAGATCGTGTTGTACTTCGGCACGTTCTCGGTGCAGAAGCGGAACGTGTCCGTGATCAGCCGCATCGAGGGACGCGGCGGATAGATGTACTCCTTCTGCGCGATGTACTCCTTGAGGATGTCGTTCTGCAGCGTGCCGGAGATCTTCTTCCAGTCGGCGCCCTGCTTCTGCGCGACGGCGAGGTACATCGCCAGAGCGATCGGCGCCGTGGAGTTGATCGTCATCGAGACGGTGACGTCCTCGAGGTTGATGCCGTCGAAGAGCACTTCCATGTCCGCGAGCGTGTCGACGGCGACGCCGCACTTGCCGACCTCGCCCGCGCTGTACTCGTGATCGGAGTCGTAGCCGTAGAGCGTCGGCAGATGGAACGCCGTCGAGAGGCCGGTCTGGCCCTGCGAGAGGAGGTACTTGAAGCGCTCGTTCGTCTGGCGCGCGGTGCCGAAGCCGGCGAACTGGCGCATGGTCCAGAGGCGGCCACGGTAGCCGGTCGGATGAATGCCGCGCGTGTAGGGGAACTGGCCGGGATAGGCGATCTCGTGGAAGTCCTGATCGGCGACGTGCAGCGGCGTCGCGAGCGGATTGATCTCCATGCCGCTCACGGTCGTGTAGTCCTTCTTCCAGAACGGCTTCTTGGTGAGCACGGGTCCGAGGACGTCGCGGCGCCATTGCGTGTCCTCGTGCTGCACGGCGCCGAGCGCGGCGGCGTCGAAGAGCGGGAGCTGTTCTTCGCGCGCCTGCGGCGGACGCGGCGGAGCGGAGGTCGTGCTGCTGCTGCGGAGATCGGCTTCGTTGCGGCTCATCTGGTTCTCCCGGACCTCAACTATATGTCGGCTTCACCTTGGCGAGGAACGCGCCAAGTCCCTTCTGCGGCTCGCCGATGGCGAAGAGGCGTGCGAACGCGGCGCGTTCGAGTGCGTCGCCGCCGCGCATGCGCACGAGCGCCGCGGCGGTATCGAGAGCGATAACGCTGCGGCCGCGCATCCATTCCGCGAGCCACGCGTCGGGCGCGACGCTGGTCACGTCATCGCACAGCCCCGCGTCGCGCGCCTCGGCCGCGGTCAGCGGCGACGTCACGCGCACGACCCCGCGCCCGAGCCGCCACGCCGCCCCCGCCCACCCTTCCGGCGCATCGAGCATGAGCCGCGCGTCTTCATGCAACACCGCAAAGTCGGCGAACAGCAACGCCGCCGCGGCGAGGCCGCGGACGTCGCCATCTGCGTACGCGACGACGAGGCCGGACGTCGCGAAGAGGTCTTCGAGCGAGGTCAGCGCGCGGAGCGCGGCGGGATCGAGAAAGCGCATCGCGTGGCGATTTTACGGCGGCTACACTGACGGCATCATGTTCGAGCGCTACGACGACTGCGCGCGCCGCGCGATGTATTTCTCTGTCTACGAGGCCTCGCGCGCCGGCAAGAGCGCCCTCGGGTCCGAGCCCATCCTCCTCGGCATCCTGCGCGAGGACGACGTCGTCACGCGCGAGCTGTGGAAGGGTTTCCGGATCTCGGCCGACGCCTTGCGCGCACGATATCCCGCGGTCGTCAGCGACGTCCCCGCGTCCGCCGAACTGCCGCTCGAAGACGACGCGAAGACGATCCTCGCCTACGCCAGCCATGAAGCAGAGGAACGGCAGGATCGCAACGTCTCGCCGCATCATCTGGTGCTGGCGATCCTGCGCGTGCCCGAGTGCGCGGCGGCCATCGTGCTCGCGGAACACGGCGTGGAGTACGAGGTCGTCTCGGAGATCGTGCGCGAGGTGCGCGTGCCAGCAGCGGACGCGCAATTCGACCCGGTGGAATTGCGCGCATCGCACCACGAACTGCTCGCCGCGATCGCGCGTTCGATGGTGTTTGCGCCGGCGCGCGAAGAACTCGTGCTCGCCGTCTTCGACGCGCTCGCTGCATCGGGGATTCGCAACGCACGCTTTCACGACGCGGCCGCGTTCGAGTCCGCGCTCGCGGAGCTCTTCGCGGCGTGCTGGCCGCCGTCTTAGCGAAATCGCCGACTAAAATGTCGAGCGTGTCCGCAGCGTCCGACGAGCTCCGCAAACTCCGCGATGATTTTCGCGGCGCTTCGCTGTTTCGCGTGCTCTCGCAGCCGGGCTACTGGGGCGTGGTGAATCACCGCATCGCGGCGGCGCTCGTGCGCGCGCGGCTCTTCAAGCCGCTGTATTACGTCTACGCGCCGGTGTGGCGCGCGATCACGCTCATCACCGGCATCGAGATCTCGCCGCGCGCGACCATCGGCGCGGGGCTGCGCATCATGCATCACGGCCAGATCTTCGTGAACTCCGGCACGACCATCGGCCGCAATGGCTTCCTCTACAACAACGTGACCATCGGCATCTCCGGCTTCGAAGGCAACGCCGGTCCCACCATCGGCGACAACCTCCGCGTCGGCGTCGGCTCCCGCATCCTCGGACCGATCACGCTCGGAGACGACTGCACCGTCGGCGCGAACTCGGTCGTCACGCGCTCGTACGGCTCGCACGTCGTGCTGGTAGGCGCGCCGGCGAAACCGGTCGAGCGCGACATCGGGAACGCTACGTCTTCTTCCGCGCCGTGAGCACGAGGCCGACGCCGATCGGCAGCCAGCGAAACCACTGGTCCGTTGCAAAGAGACCAGCCACCGCGCGCACGAGTCCGCGCATGCGACCCGCGGTCGCGACCGCGCGCAGCCCCGCATCGCTCTGCACCGGACGCCGCGCGCGGCGCAGGTTCAGCGGCAGCATGAAGAGATAGTCGTACGCGACGACGAACGGAAAGCCCCAGTAATCCGCGCGTTTCACCACGAACCCGCGCGACGCGACGAGCCGCACGAGCTGCGCGCGCGTGTAACGACGCAGGTGTTCGTAGTACGTGTCGGAGAACGTGCGCAACGCCTCGAGCGCCGGCACCGTGACGATCAGCGCGCCGCCGTTCTTCAGCACGCGCGCGAACTCCCCTGCCGCCGCGCCGTCATCGGGCACGTGCTCGAGCGTCTCCGCGGACGTCACGCAGTCGAACGCCGCGTCGCGGAACGGCAGGCGCGTGACGTCGGCGAGGACGAGCGGCGCGGAACTGCGCGTGCGCGCGCCGAGGAGCACGTCGAGCGAGAGATCGGCACCGATGACGCGATGTCCGCCGCGGCGCAGACGCTCGGCGACGTCACCGAGGCCGACCGCGGCCTCGAGCACGAGCGAGTTCGGCGAGAGCTCGCGCAACTCGCGGAACATCAGCCCGACGCGATGGGCGTTGCGCGGACCGAACATCTCGGTCTGCGTGCCCCACCACGTGCCGGCCATCAGTGGCTAGTGCACCGTCACGAACGCGGGCGCGCTGTCCGTCGAGCCGCACGGCGTGGTCACGCGGACCCAGAACGGCGTCGTCTCTCCGAGCGGCGGCGTGATGAGCGTCGGTCCGGTGGCGCCGGTGATCGGGCTGAAGGTCATGCCCGTGTAGCCGGTGTACCACTGGTACGTCTTCGGACTGCTCCCCTGCGCGGTGACGTTGAGCGTGGCGCGCGTGCCGCTGGCGACGCTCTGGCCGACCGGCTGGCCCGTGCCGAGGATGACCGGCGGGGTGCAGTTGACGACCACGTTCACGATCGACGACGACGTCGCCTCGCCGGCGTGCGAGGTGATGGTCACGACGTACGTGCCGGCCGGCGTGGTCGGCCCGACGTTCACCGTCATGGTCGAATGGATGAAGCCCTGCGCGTCCTGCGTGAACGGCGTGAACGAGACGCTGGAGTCTTCCGGCAGTCCGCTGCTGGTGAGCTGCGCCTGCGTGTTGACGTTCGCGTAGAAGACGTCGAGCGGCACCTGCACGCTCTCGAGGTTGTTGACGGTAACGAGGTTCGTGGTCGGGACGATCACCGGCGCGATCTGCACGCCGGAGATGCCGCCGCGGGCGATGATGACGGCGGAGTCGAGAATGTCGTCGGACGTGTCGGCGATGGCGATGCGCACGTGATGCGTGACGTTCGGCTCGACCACGGCCACCGCGGTGAGCACGGTGGTCATGCCGTCGAACTGCGTGTCGATCGACGCGTCGCCGTTGTCGCGATAGAGGTTCGTGTTGCGCAGATGGTTGATGGTGTTGATCGTGATCGGCGTGATCGCGCCGGGCGTCAGCGCGATGTTGCCGCCGTCGACGAAGAACGCGAACACGTCATTGAACTCGGAGTCCACATACTCCCGGTACTCCTCGGAGGCAAAGACGTATTGAATCGAGAACGTCGGCGTGGCGGTGATGACGTCGAACTCGATGACCGCCGCGTCGTGCGTCTTGAACGGAGCGACGATCGCGTCGAGCGCGGGATGGCCGGGGGCGCCGAGCCCCACGCCCGAGCCGGTGTTGCCGTTCGGACCGGCCGCGTCGCTGATGTTGCCCGTGCTGAGGATGATGCCGTCCGAGAGGCCGAGGTTGCCGCCGTTCGTGAACGTGCCGATGGCGCTGCCCGAGCCGGTGAGGGTGACGTTGGAGATCGTCGCGCCCGGCCCGGTCATCATCGCCGCGAGCTCCGCAACGGACAGCCCGTCCGCCATGCTCTTCGTCGTGATCGCGTACAGCGGAGCCGCCAGCACGAGGACCACAATCGCCGATAAGACGCGTCGCACCATACATTCCTCCCGTTCACCCGTGGCACGGATGCGCAAGAGGTTACCGGAGAGCGGAGGAGCCGTCAAAGACGCGCGTCAGAAGGCGCGCCGCACGATGTCGAGAATCTCGTCGCCCGGTGCATTGCGTCCCATCGCCGTTTCGACGGCGAGGCTGACGTCGTCGCGGAACAGCGTGGCCACGGCGTCGACGCTGGTGCCGTTGCGGAAGACGAGCGCCGCGTTGTGCTCGTCGAGCGAGCCGAACGTCAGCACGTCGTCGGCGCGCTCGGCGTGACCGACGTACGAGAAGACGAGGTCGTAGTGCTGGCTCCAGAAAAACGGCACGGCCGTGAACGCGTCGCGGCGACCGGCGGCGTTGCGCGCCGCCGTCTGACCTTGTCGCCCGGCGACGACCCAGTGCTCGACGCGTAACGGACGTCCGCTGCGCGCGTCGGGAAAGCGCGCGGCGTCGCCGGCGGCGAAGATATTCGCGACGCTGGTCTGCAGAAATTCGTCCACGACGATCCCGCGGTCGATGGTCACTCCCGCGCTCTCCGCGAGCGCGAGCTCCGGCTCGACGCCGGCGCCGATGACCACCACGTCGCACGCGACGCTGCTGCCGTCGTCGAGCGCAACACCATCGCCCTCGATCGCGACCGGCTTGCGCCCGAGGCGGAAGCGAACGCCGTGCGATTCATGCAGGCGCTGGATGAAGGCACCCGCTTCGCGGCCGAGGACGCGTTCGAGCGGCAGCTCCTCCATGCCGACGACGGTGACGTCGACGCCGCGCTCGCGGAGCGACGCCGCGGTTTCGAGACCGATGAAGCTCGCGCCGATCACGACGGCGTTGCGCGCGCCGTCGGTGGCTTCGCGCAGTGCGTCGGCGTCGGACCACGTGCGGAGGTAGTGCACGCGCGCACCGTCGGCGGTCGGGACGTCGAGGCGTCGCGGACGCGCGCCGGGCGCGAGGATCAGCCGGTCGTATGCGAGCGGTTCGCTGCCGGCGAGCACGAGCTCGTTTCGCGCGGCATCGATGCGCTCGACGGTCGCGCCGAGGCGCAGGTCGATGCGATCGTTCGCGTAGTCCGAGGATTCGCGCAGCGGAATCCATTCCTGCGGCGCGCGGCCGGCGAGATAGTCCTTCGACAGATTCGGCTTGTCGTACGGCAGGCGATCCTCGCGCGTGATGAGCGTGACGCGGCCCGCGTAGCCGATGCGGCGCAGCTCCATCGCCGCGAACGAGCCCGCCGCGCCGGCGCCGAGGATGACGATGTGCCCCGCGGCGACGTCACCCGACGATTGCGTCGCCGGCGCGGCCGCGTCCTGCGGCAGCACGCGCACGACGTCGCCTTCACGCTCGATCGCGTACACGCGCAACGCGCGCATGGCCGGCGCGCTCCCGTGGCCGGTGCGCAGTTCGAAACAGGCGTGATGCCACGGGCAACGCAGCGTCTCGCCGAGGAGCGCGCCTTCAGCGAGCGGGCCGTGATAGTGCGTGCAGAAGGCGTCGACGGCGAAGAACTCCTCGCCCTTGCGCACGAGCAGCACCGCGTCCTCGCCGACGTGGCCGGCGAGCATCGCGCCGTCGGCGACGTCGGCGATGCGCACGCCCTGTTGCAGATCGGGACCGGGGGCCGCGTCGTCGCTCATCGCCTCACCTCACGCCGTTCCGCAGAGACGCAGAAACTCGGAGCGCGTCTCCGCATTGTTGCGCAACGTGCCGAGCATGGCCGAGGTCACGAGCTGCGTCGCCGGCAGCCGCACGCCGCGGCAGCCCATGCACAGATGATGGGCGCTGACGATCACGCCGACGCCGCGCGCCTCGAGATGGGTTTCGACCGCGTGCGCGATCTGCTGCGTCATGCGCTCCTGAATCTGCAGCCGTTTCGCGAAGCAGTGGACGAGCCGCGCGAGCTTGCTGATGCCGACGACTTTCCCCGGTAAGTAGCCAACATGCGCGACTCCCTGGAACGGCAGCAGGTGATGTTCGCAGATCGAGTGAAAGTCGATGCCGCGCAAGATGATCAGCTCGTCGGAGCGCTCGTCGAACGTCTTCGAAAGGATCTCGGCCGGCGATTCGTCGTAGCCGGTGGTCATCTCGAGCAACGCCTTCACCACGCGCTGCGGCGTGTCGAGCAGGCCGTCGCGCTCGGGATCTTCGCCGATGTGGCGGAGCAGCGCTTCGACGGCGCGCTCCGCGTCGCCGGTGTCGGGTCGTTCCACGGTTCGAATGTTCTGCATGTCCGATTAGAGCGCGCGCCGCGCGATCGGTGACAGCGAACGCGCGTCCGCGCGTCAGCGCGGAGGCTTCGGCGGCGGCGACGGCGCTGCGCCCGCTTTCTCCGGAAGCGGTCTCGCTTTGGCGAGCGAGAGGCAGAGGCGGCGGAGTTGGGAGACCTGGCGAAGCCGCATGGTGATCGCCGCTTCCGAGTAATCGACCGGCGTCATGACAGCCGCTCGATATCGGCGAGATCCTGATAGCTATTGCGAAAGCGCTTCAGCGCGATGAGCCCCTCGCGCGATACGACGGAGATCATGCGCCCGCTCCACGGAAGGCGTTCGCGCGAATCCCAGACGTGTTGCGTCGGCGGGGTGACGAGCAGGAGATCGAGCATCAGAGTCTCTCCATCGTGCGGGTCGATCTTGGTGACGCGATGAATGCGCACCGCGCCGTCCGCGAACGTCATCGGATGCGCGCGAAACGTGTATCCAAACGTCGCGGCGAGTTCTTCGATGCGATCGGCATCTTCCGCGCGCACGAAGAGGTCGATGTCGATCGTCGCGCGCGGCGCTCCATGCACTGCCATCGCCAGGCCACCGCAGACCGCGTACTCGATCATGGAATCGTCGAGCGCTTTCACGAGCTTCCGAAGCTCGTCCTCGAGATCCAGCACCGCACCAGTCTACCGCCTCTACCACTGCGCGAGCTGCAGCGGCCCGCCCTCCCACGCCGCCCGGAATGCCGCGCGTGTTCGCGCCACCGGCTTCTTCTGCGCGGCGAGCGATTCCGCGAGCCCGTACAGCGAGCGCGGATTCCTCGGATTGCGCCGGAGGTCGTCGCGGAACACGCGCTCCGCGCCTGCAGCATCGCCGCTGCGCAGCAGCGCGGCGCCGAGCGTCTCGCGTGTCGGATAGAACCAGTCCGCCGGCTCGTTGTAGTCGAGCGCATCTTCCGCTTCGACCGCGCGCCGATACGCGGCAACCGCGGCCGCACGATCGCCGGACGACGCCGCGACCGCGCCGTCGAGCAATGCGCCCGCGACCGTCGCGAGTTTCTTCGGCGAGTTCTGCAGGAAGCCGACGTCGTCGCCGAGCTGCGCCGAAGCCGTCGCGAATGCCGCGCGCTCGCGCTCCGCGCCGGGGACGTTGCCGAGGTGCGCGTACGCGAGGCCGCGCGCAAAGTGGAGGAACGCCGTCGACAGCGGACCGGGCGCGGTCTCCGGCACCTTCAGGATGTCCGTCCAGCGTCCGAAGCGGATGAGCACCTTGAGCGTCGCCGACGCGAACGCCTCGACCGGCGGGATCTGCGCCGCGACCATCGTCGCGTTCGACGTCATCTCATCCGCCATCTTCTTCGCCTCGGCGAACTTGCCCGCCATCGCGTACGACGCCGCGCCGAAGTCGAGGTTGTGGTTGTAGTACATCGCCATGTACATGCTCTCGTTGCCGTACTTTTTGGCGAAGTCGCGGTCGCGGTCGGCGCCGTGCGCGTTCGCTTCTGCCGCGAGCGCGTAGTCGCCGGTGCGCTGGAAGATGTGCGCCGGCATGTGCACGAGATGTCCCGCCGCGGGCGCGAGCGTGCGCAAACGCTCGGCGCTCTTGCGCGCGCGCCCGGGATCGTTCGACGCCTCGACCGCGTGGATGTAGTAATGATTCGCGCCGACGTGGTTCGGCGCGCGGCGCAGCACGGACTCGAGCGTGCGCACGATCTCCTCGGTGTCCTCGTTCGGCGTGCCGTCGTGCGACCAGAGCTTCCACGGATGCAGATCCATGAGGCTCTCCGCGTAGAGCGTCGCGAGATCGAGATCGTCGGGATACTTCGCCACGAGCGCGCGCATCGCCGCGCTGTACTCGCGAGAGAGCTGCTTGAGGTCCGCGCCGGAATCCGTCGAGTAGCGCTTCGCCAGCGCCGCGATCGTGTCGCGCTCTTTCTCCGATGCGTGCGACGCGTGCGCGAGCGCGGCCTGCACCGCGTCGTACGCCTGCTTCTCGCGCGCGGGATCGACGTCCATGTTGATGTTCGGACCGAGCGCGAGCGCCGCGCCCCAGTACGCCATGGCGAGATCGGGATCGAGCTCCGACGCGTGCTGGAACGACGCGACCGCCTGCTCGTGATTGAACGCGTAGACGTAGCGCAGTCCCTGATCGAACCACCGCTGCGCCTCGGCATTCGACGTCGTCACCGGATGATGCAGCGTGCCGAGCCCGGCGTCGATCGCCGGCGGCGGCGCGTGGTGCTCCATCGAATGCTCCTGCGCCACCGCAGGAAGAGAAAGGAGAGCCGCGGCCACGAGAGCGGACGTGATGCGCATGAAACGCCTCCTGTCGATGTGACGAGCATCATAAGCGGAGCCCGCTCGTTTGCTAGCATCGCGCGATGCGCGTGCTTTCTGCCGTTCTCTTCTCGCTCGTTCTCGCCGCGTCCCTGCACGCCGCGACCGATCTCGTCACCGCCGCCGACATCGAGAAAGCCACCGGCCTCACCGGCGTGCACAAGGTCGCGAAAGATCCGGCCAAGGGCGCGGGCGGCGAGCTGAATTTCGCGGGCAAAGACGAGAAACTCGTCGCCATCGTGATGATCTCGCCGTCGATGTTCGACTTCTGGAAGAAGAAATACGCGCCGAAATGCGAGAGCGTGAGCGGCATCGGCGACGAGGCCTACCGCACGAAGCGCAGCGCGACCACGCAATACCTCTTCTTCCGCAAGGGAGCGAACGCCGTCTGGATCCAGTCGATGGGCTGGACGAAAGACTACGCGCCCGTGCCCGACGCGGCGCAGCTGACGACGCTCGCGAAAGTTGCGGCGTCGCGCATGTAGTCGCGACGCCGCAACGTCATCACGCTCTTACTTCCCGAACGCCTCGACACCCGCTTCGGCGCACTTGATGTCCTGCTCGACGGTGCCGCCGCTGACGCCGATCGCGCCGACGACGGTCTCGCCGCGCTTGAGCGGAATGCCGCCGCCGAAGATCATCACGCGTCCGCCGTTCGAGACGTGAATGCCGAACGCCTGATCGCCCGGTCCCGCGATTTTGCCGAGCGCCTTCGTCGGCATGTCGAACGCGCGCGCGGTCCACGCTTTGTTGATGGCGACGTCGATGCTGCCGATCCACGCGTTGTCCATGCGCACGAACGCGACGAGGTTGCCGCCGCCGTCGACGACCGCGATGTCGCTCGGCTGCCCGTTCTCGTTCGCCTGCTCGATGGCCGCATTGATGACGCGGCGCGCTTCATCCAGAGTGATGGTCATTCGTCCTCCTTCGTTCGCGGCGCACGCTGCAAGCGACGCACCGGCACGACATCGGCACGCCACACGCGCATGAAGACCAGACGCATCGGATCCCTCGAAGTCTCGACGATCGGCCTCGGCTGCATGGGCATGAGCCAGTCGTACGGACCCGCCGACGAAGCGGAGTCGATCGCCACGATCCATCGCGCCATCGAGCTCGGCATCACGTTCTTCGACACGGCCGAGGTGTACGGGCCGTACCACAATGAAGAGCTGTTCGGGCGCGCGATCCGCGGACGTCGCGAGGGCCTCGTCATCGCCACGAAGTTCGGCTGGAAGATCGAGGACGGGAAGATGAACGGCGTCGACAGCCGGCCGCAACGCATCCGCGACGCCGTCAACGGCTCGCTGCGCCGCCTCGGCATCGAGACCATCGACCTCCTCTATCAACACCGCGTGGATCCCAACGTGCCGATCGAAGACGTCGCGGGCACCGTGGCGGAGCTCGTGCGCGCCGGCAAGGTGCGTCACTTCGGTTTGTCGGAAGCGGGCGAGCAGACGATCCGCCGCGCGCATGCGGTGCTCCCCGTCACCGCGCTGCAGAGCGAGTACTCGCTGTGGGAGCGCAATCTCGAGGCGCGCATCATTCCGCTGCTGCGCGAGCTCGGCATCGGACTCGTCCCCTTCAGTCCCCTCGGCCGCGGCTTTCTCGCCGGCAACGTCAAGCGCGCCGAGGAGTATCCGGACGGCGACTTCCGCCGCGGCGATCCGCGCTTCCAGGGCGAGAACTTCGACGCGAACATGCGCGCGGCGTCGGTGGTGCACGAGATCGCCGATGCGCGCGGCGCGATGCCGGCGCAGATCGCGCTCGCGTGGCTGCTGCAGAAGGGCGACGACGTCGTGCCGATCCCCGGCACGAAACGGCGGAAGTATCTCGAGGAGAACGCCGCCGCGACGTCGATCGCGCTCACGCCCGACGAGGTCGCGCGCCTCGACCGCGCGCTCGCGCCGGAAGCGATCGCCGGTCCGCGCTACAACGAGCGGACGATGAAGTACGTCGATCGCTGACTCGCGCCGTTACTTGCGTACGGCGCGTCGCCGCGGCGGCGCAGGCGCCTGCGTCGACTTCCACGCGCGCAGCAACGCGCGCAGCGCCTCGGGCGCGTTCTGCGGCGGCGGCGCGCCGAGCTGGTCGTGCGTGTTGACGCCGTGGCACGCGCCGCAGACGCGCACCTCGCCCGGCTGGAACGTGAGCCAGTAGCGCTCGCGCACGACGGGCGTTCCCGCGGGATCCGTCAGTTGCCAGCTCATCGCACGATGCGCGGGCACGAACGCGGCGACGGAGCCGTCGGCGGCGACCTGCACGCTGCCCGCCGGTCCCGACGTCGGCGCGTTCTTCACCGCCGGATCGTGCATCGGCCGCGCGAGCACGCGGCGTCCCGCGCGCGGCGAGGCCGTGCCGCCGAGGCCGCGGAGTTGATCGGCCTGGAAGAGTTGAAGGTGCGCGACGTCGAAAATCTTCGACGTGCCGGTGATCTTCTGCGTCGCGCTTCCGGTGACGCGCAGGTTGTACGGCTGCTGCTTGTCGGCGAGGTCGCGCGCGGTGACGTTGCGGCTGACGATGACCGCGAGATCGTGTTGCGCGAGGCTGGCGCGGAACGCCGCGGGATCGACGCCTTCCTCGCGGAAGACGCGCGCCTCCGGCTCTTCGAGCGGCGTCGTGCGCCGCGCGGGCCGCGGACGCGCGCGCACTTCGACGGGGCTGAGCTCCCACATCGTGCCCGACCACGTCACGAGCTCGTCGGGATCCCAGTACGAAACGTTGCCCTGGATTCCCGACGTGAGCGTCTCGCCGGGAACGTACGTGCCGCCCTGCGCGGCGAGCGTGCGGATCCGGAACGCGTAACGCGACTGCGGCGCCGTGCGCGTGCCGTCGTTCGCGTCCGCGCGCATCTCGCTCGTCTGCACGGCGAGCAGCGTGCCGTCGGTGAGCGGCAGCGGTTCGCGGTAGTGTCCCGTCGCGTCGGCGGGCGGCGTGCCGTCCGCAAAGTCGCGCGTCGAGCGCGGCGTGATGTACTCGACCGCGATGCGATCGGCGGGCAGCGACGGCGGCGCGCTGAAGCGCACGATCTGTCCCGCCGCGTGCGTGTAGAACTCCGGCGCGTCGACGCCGAAGTAGACGCCGGGATGCGCCGGGTCTTCGCGCAGCTGCAACAGGTTCTCGACGACGTTCGCGTTCGCGCGGTCGACGTTGACGTCGTAGAACTCGGAGAGCCCCGCGTCGTTCATGCTGCGATCGAAGTACGAGAACAGCTCGTGGCGTCCGACGTGGTTCAGCGTCTCTTCCGACGTGCCGTCTTCGTTGATCTCCCACGGAAAGAAGTGGTTGATGCTGACGCCCTGCAGGTTCGTGCCGTTGAGCAGGTCCGTGCGGCTGCTGCGCGGCTCGGGAAAGACTTCGACGCGGTCATTGAGACGCGCGGCGTTCGCCGATTCGTCGGCGTAGTCGAACGTACCGTACGAGCCGCCTTCGACCGCGTCGCTGTCCGCCTGCTGGTCGCGCTGCAGATGGTCCCAGCGCGTGAAGACGATGCGTCCGAAGCTGTCGATGGACGGCGAGAAAAGGCCCGACGGCGCGTGATTCAGCATGCGCAGGTCGCCGGTCTCGGGATCAAGGCTCCAGAGTCCCGTGACCGTCGGCGCTTCCTCGTATTCATCGAGCTGCGGATAGAGATGCGCCTCGCCGCCGCGCGGTCGATCGGAGGTGAAGAGAATGCGATCGTCGGTGCCGTAAAACGGACTGACGTTGTTGTACTCGGCGGGCTGGTTCGCAATCTTATGAATCGCCGGCGTGTCGTGCTCGCCGAGTCCCGTGATCTCGTAGATCTGCCAGCGATACGTTTCCCAGACGTAGCGGCGCGTCGGTGCGCCGATGACCATGCTGAAGAGCGCCTTCGTGCCGCTCCAGTGCACCGACGGCTCGCGCACCGCGATCGACGTCGCGCCCTGCATGCCGTCGCCGCCGAACCCCGCCGCGCGCGTGAGGTTCTTCAGCGTTCCGTCGGGATAGCGGATCCACAGATCGCCGCCGCGCGGCGCCTCCGCCACCGCCGCGTTCTGATTCCCGAACGTCGACGCAACGGCCGTGAAGTCCCCAGGCACCGGCACCTGCGTCACGAACAGAATCGGATTGCGCAGCTGCACGGCAGCTACGACCGCGGCCAACAACAAAGCATGCATATGCGCGGCATTATCGGGCGTGCCGTGCACGAACGGACGTGCGTTGGATCACGCGTCCAACGCACGTCCGAAGCAACCGCTCACTGCCCGCCCTGGAAGAGGGTCGCCAGTTTGTTGATCTGGAAGAGGAAGCCCGCGAAGATGCGGATGTCGTCGGGGCCGCGCCCCGCGTTGATGTGGAGCCCCACGTAAAACGGAATCGCATCCCCGCCGAAACCCGGGAACCTCGTGCCCGCGTCAACCACAATGCGATTCGCGTCCCGCTCGTTCGCAAACTGTTCGAAGCGCCCGTATGAGAGCTCGACAAAGCGGAGGGGCACGATGTTCTCGACATCGGTTTCCGCAGTTTCAGCTGCGGTCTGATGCTGCGTGAATCGGAAGCCGATCTGTGCTCGGTAAATCGTCGTATCGCCGTTGGCCTCCTGCTTCTGGCGCGTGGTGAGGCCCGTGCGCGTGAAGACGCCCAGGCGCAACGCATCTGTCGGCACGCCGGTCTTCATCGACGTCTGGGTGTAGCTCGACCAGCGTTCCGGCTGCCAGAGCATGAAGTAGGTCCCGGAGAACGCGTTCTCCAGGCCTTTCGGACTTTTGTCTGTCGTCGGCGCCGGATCGTCGGCAGATGCATGCGCCTTGCTCGCGGCGGTGCCAGGCGTCTTCGTCGCGTCGCCGAACGGGAAGCTCGATACTTCCATGTCGATGCCGGTGTGGAAAAGCGAACGACCGAGAGGGCGGCGGTCGAGAGGCTCTTTGCTGTTGTACCAGATGGTGTCGAACGTGGCGCGCACGAGCGGGTCCGTCTGATTGAATCCGGTGCTGTTGCCGTCCTGATCGTAGTCGTTGGTGAACGTGCCGCCCATGAAGAGTTCCGTATAGAGGCGCCGGCTGTGGAAGGTGTCGAACGTGCGGATCGCCGTCAGCTGAAACGTCTGTTCGTGCTGCGTGTTGAGCGCGCCGCTATCGTCGAGCGGCGTGACGAGGAGCTCGAGCTCCGTATCACTGCCGGTCTGCAGTGAAAACGGTGCGCGCCCGTTCGCGTCGGTCACGACGTCGACTCCGGCGTCGCTTCGCGCCGCTTTCGGATCGCTGAAGACGAAACCGTCCTTGTTGCCGAGGATGCGGATGTGAAGTTTCTGAAATCCGGCGGGATCTCCGTTCTTTCCGGTGGCGACGACCGCGAGCAGATCGTTGCCGTAGATCCGCTGCGGCTGGAGGGCGCCGGTCTTCTGATCGAGCACGACTTTCGTGATGTGCCGCAGCGGAAAGACCTGCGTCAACGCGCCGTCTTTCGTCGAGACGGTGAGCACCACATCGGCCGTAGTCCCGAGCTTCATCGTGAAGTCGTTCGTGCCCGGTGCGAGCTCGAGGGACTGGGCGAAGGCCGCGCCGCCTTTCGGTCCGACCCCCGCATCGGGCGTCACCTGCAGGACGATGGGCTGCGCGGGCGGGGCGCCGGTATCGGTCTTCACCACGATGGCGAGATCGTGGTTCTGTCCCGTTTTGAGCGGGCCGTCCGCGCCCGTGAGCTCGATGGACTTGACCGTTTGCGCGCTGAGGCTCGAAGCCCACAGCACCGCTGCTGCGCCGATCAGGCGGATGGCTCGTGATTGCATGGCAGTCTCTCCTTGCTCGGTGAGAGAGACTGGGGCGGCGAATTCCCTCGTGCGCTTGCGTGGCGGCGCTCAGCCGCGCGCCGAGGCGCGCCGGCTGCAGCGCCTACTTCGCCGTGAACGTCACGCTCGGGTGATCGTTCGCGCTGACGGTCACGATCTGCGGCTCCGGCTCTTTGCGCATCTCGGGATACCAGACGTGCAGGGTGTACTGGCCGGGCTCGAGTCCCGCGATCGAGGCGCGGCCGGCTTCGGTCTTCGCGAAATACGGCGTGTCCACCACCACGACGTAGGCGCTCATCTGCTCGTGGATGTTGCAGCCGAGGAAGACGACGCCGGGGGTGCCGAACTGCACCGGGTAGGCGGGCTTGCCGGCGTAGAGCGGCAGTTGGAAGCGCTTCGCGGGCGAGAGCGAGTAGACCTGGTGCCGCACGTTGTCGCTGTTCGGGAATTCCACCCAAGTGCCGGTCTGGATCGGCAGGACGTGCGGAATGAAGGTTCTATCCCGCTGATCCATCGACGCCACCTTGTGTCCGACCGGGATCGGATGCGGCGGAATCGCGTAGACCACCGCGTCGGACATCGCGGCGCCGCCGGCGTTCGAGACCTGAACGTCGATCGTCGCGGCGGCGAGGGGAAGAGCGAGCAGGAGCGCGAGCACGGCCGTCACAGAACGGTGCATGCCGCTCGCAAACAGGAGCGCCGCGAGTATCCTTCCCCCGATGCGTTCGGCTTCCGTTCCCGCCGCGGTGCTGCTCGCGCTCCTGCTCGTTCCCGTTTCCGCCGGCGCCGCGGACAGCGTGCAATGGAACGGCTTCGCGCTCGTGCGCCCCGAGACGCCCGCGAGCGGCGTGCCGCTCGACGACGACTCCTTCTCCGCGCAACTGCAGGCCGGCATCGACTGGCGCCCCTCCCCCACGTTCGGCACCCATCTCCATCTCCTCGCGCGCAACGAGAGCGACGGCTCGCGCCGCGGCCGCGTCGGCATCGTCGAGGCGTTTTTAGAACAAAACATCCAGACGCGCGGCGGACGCCTGCATCTGATGGAAGGCGCGTTCTTCCTCCCCACCTCGCGCGAGAACATCGACTCGCTCTGGGAGACGCCGTACACGATCACCTCGTCCGCGCTGAACAGCTGGCTCGGCGAAGAGCTCCGTCCCGTCGGCGTCGACGCGTCGTACGCGCATCGCCTGCATCACGCCGGTCTGCTCAACGGCACCGTCATCGGCGGCGCGACGCTCTTCACCGGAAACGACACGTTCGGCGCGCTTCCCATCGATCGCGGCTGGGCCTTGCGCGATCACTGGGCGCTCCTCGGCGAGCACCTCCCCGTCAACGCCACGGGCACGCTCTTCACCTCCGTCTCCGCCGAAAACGATGACCGCCTCGGCTGGTCCGCGCGCGCGAAGTGGAACAACGACCACGCCACGCTGCAGCTCACGCACATCGACAACCGCTCCGATGCCTTGCGGTACGGAGAGCTCTTCAACTGGGCCACGCGCTACAACATCGTCGGCGCCGACTACACGTGGCATCACTGGACCGCCGTCGGCGAGACCAGCTGGGGCACGACCGCGATCCAGCCCGCGCGCGGACGTTTCTCGTTCGACCTCCGCGCGAGCTACCTCCTGCTCTCGCGGCAGTTCTCCGACTTCCGCGCGAGCGTCCGCGCCGATCAGTACGAAAGCGGCGCCGATCACGGACACGCATTCACCGCCGCGTTCTTCTGGGAACCGCCGCACGGAAAGCTGCGCACCGGACTCGAAGGCATCACCGCGGACGGCGAGAAGCGCGCCGCGCTCGAATTCCGCTACCGGTTCTGAGCGCGCCGGTTCTGACCGCGAGACGCCAGCACGCGCAGCACCGCCGCCGCGACCTCGTGCGGCTCGACCGGCTTCGCGAGATGCGCCTGGTATCCCGCCTCCAGCGCGCGCTCGCGATCGCGCGCGTCGGCGTACGCGGTCACGGCGACGGCGGGGATGCGCGCGTGCGCGTCGGACGTCGAACCTCGCAAGTGTCGGATGAACGCGTAACCGTCTTCGTCCGGCATGCCGATGTCGCTCACGAGCACGTCGGGCCGCGCGTCGCCGAAGCGTTCCATTGCTTCCGCGGCGGACGCCGCGTGCGTCACGCGCGCGCCGAATGCGGCGAGCATCGTGGCGATGATCTCGCGCGCAGACGCGTCGTCATCCACGAGCAGCACGTGCACGCCGTCGAGCGCATCGCCGTCGACCGCAACGTCATCGCCGCGCATCGACGGCAACGCCGCTTCCGCGAACGCGCGCGGCAATCGCACGACGAACAGCGCGCCGCGATTCGTCCCCTCGCTCGACGCGGCGACCGAGCCGCCATGACGCTCGACGAGATGCTGCACGATGGAGAGGCCGAGCCCGAGGCCGCCGAAGCGACGTGTGAAGCCGCCGTCGCTCTGGCGGAAACGTTCGAAGACGTGCGGCAGGAACTCCGGCTCGATGCCGACGCCGCTGTCGCGCACGTCCACTTCGATCGCATCGGGCTCGTGCCGCAGCGTCACGTGCACGGCGCCGCCGGCGGGCGTGAACTTCACCGCGTTCGAGAGCAGATTCCAGACGACTTGCTGGAGACGCGTCGCGTCGCCGGTGACGAACGCGGGGATGCCGCCGAGGTCGGAGGTGAGGCGGATCGAGGCAGCGTGGGCGGCGGGCTGAATGACGTCGATCGCGTTGCGCACGACAGTCGTGAGATCGAGCAGCTTGCGGTCGAGCGTCATCTTGCCGGTGACGATGCGTGAGACATCGAGGAGATCGTCGATGAGGCGCGACTGCGTGCGGCTCGCCTGCTCGATGCTCTCGATGCCTTTCTTCGCCGTCGCCTCGTCGGCCATGCCGCTGCGGATGAACGTCGCCCAGCCGTAGATCGTCGTCATCGGTGTGCGCAGCTCGTGCGAGAGCAGCGCGAGGAAATGATCCTTCGTGCGGCTCGCCTCGTCCGCTTCCTCGCGCAGGCGGCGCTCGCGCGCGAGCAGCCCCTCGCGCTCGAGCTCGAGCGTCTTGCGGCGCGTGACGTCGATGGCGATACCGGCCATGCGCACGGGCGTGTCGCCGTCGAAGCTCACGCGTCCCTTGCCGTGGATCCAGCGCACGCTGCCGTCGGGTGCGAGCGTGCGGCATTCGATCTCGTAGTGGCCGGCGCGGCGTTCGAACGCGTCGCGCACGGTCGCTTCGACGCGCGCGCGATCGTCGGGATGCACCGTCGAGAGGTAGTCGGCGAAACCGAACGTCGTTCCCTGCGGCACGCCGTGCAGAAAGTGGGAGACCGCGGACCAGACGATCTCGTCGCGGGCGATGTCCCAGTCCCAGTAGCCGACGCCCGCGCCTTCGCCGATGAACTGCATGCGCGCTTCGCTCTCGCGCAGCGCGGCGTTGACGCGCAGCTTCTCGACCGCGGTCCACGCGCGCTCGGCGATGGCGTGCATGAGCGCGACGTCCTGTTCGCTCCACTGCCGCGGCACGTCGTCGCTGACCCAGAACTCGGCGACCCACCGCCCGTCGCGCAGGAGCGGCACGGCGACGTACGCGCGCTCGCCGACCGGCTCGTAGGTCTTCTCGTATTCGCGTTCGGTGCGCGGATCGAGCTTCGCGTCGCGGTTGACGACGATGCGCCCTTCTTCCATCTCCCGCCGCGTCGACTCCGCGTAGTCGCTGATGCGATACACGCCGGCGACGCTCGGCACGCCGCGGCAGTAGTCGCGCCGCACGATGCCGCGGTCGTGCTCGTGATCGAGCTCGGTGAAGAGCGCGCGCCGCGCGAAGAGGTGCTCGCCGACCGCGCACGAGACGTCGTAGAGCAGCTCCGCCGGATCTTCTGCGACGCCGATGGCCTCGCTGACGCGCGCGATGAGCGCGAGCCGCGCTTCCGTGTCGCGCTGCGGCGTGAGATCGGCGAGGACGCCGCGCACGCGTACGAGCACGCCGGCGTCGTCGAACGTTCCGCGCGCGGCATCGCGCACCCAGTACGTGCGGTGGCCGGACAGCACGCGATATTCGCGCACGAGCTCGGGCTGTTCGGGACGCAGCTCGTCGAACGCCGCGCGCAACGCGTCGCGGTCGTCGGGATGAACGCGGGCGAAGAAACGGTCCGCGGTGTCGCCGAGCTCGCCGGCGATCGGCGTGCCGGTGCGGGTCACGCGGCCGGTGACCACGTCCCAGTCGTACGCGTGCATGCATCCGGCGGCGAGCGCCGTGCGCAGCAACGCGTGGAGCTCGGCGTCAGACATTTCCCGATCTTTATAGCAGAGCGCCGGAGTGGCAGGTTTTGCGCAGTGTGCAAACGCGCGCGCGGCCGAAGCTCGGGCGCCGCGAAGGAGAATACGTGAAAGCACTCTGCTGGTATGGCCACGGCGACGTCCGTGTCGAAACCGTTTCCGATCCGACGATCCAGGAGCCGACCGACGCGATCATCCGCATCACCTCGACCGCGATCTGCGGCTCCGATCTCCACCTCTACGATCACTACATGCTCACCATGCAGAAGGGCGACATCCTCGGACACGAGCCGATGGGCGTCGTCGTCGAGGTCGGCAGCGCGGTGAAGAAACTGAAGAAAGGCGACCGCGTCGTCATCCCCTTCACCATCGCCTGCGGCGAATGCTTCTTCTGCAAAAAAGGGCTGTGGTCGTGCTGCGACGTCTCGAACCCGAACAAGGAGATCGCCGAGAAAGCGATCGGCCATTCGCCGTCCGGCCTCTTCGGTTACTCGCACATGATGGGCGGCTTCCCCGGCGGCCAGGCCGAGTACCTGCGCGTGCCGTACGCCGACGTCGGTCCGTTCAAGGTGCCCGACAGTCTCACCGACGAGCAGGTGCTCTTTCTCTCCGACATCTTCCCCACCGGCTACATGGCCGCGGAGAACGCGGAGATCGAGGCAGGCGAGACGGTGGCGGTGTGGGGCTGCGGCCCGGTCGGGCAGTTCTCGATCAAGAGCGCGTGGATGCTCGGCGCGGGACGCGTCATCGCCATCGACAACGTGCCGGAGCGTCTGGCGATGGCGCGCGAGCACGGCAAGGCCGAGACGATCAACTTCGACGACGGCAGCGTCTACGATCGCCTGCAGGAGCTGACGAACGGCCGCGGTCCCGACCGCTGCATCGACGCCGTCGGCGCGGAGGCGCACGTCGGCGGCAGCATCGACTCGTACGTCGACAAGGCGAAGGCGATGGTCATGCTCGCCACGGATCGCGCGCATGCGCTGCGCGAGGCGATCTACTGCTGCCGCAAAGGCGGCACCGTCTCGATCCCCGGCGTCTATCTCGGATTCCCCGACAAGCTCCCGTTCGGCGCCGTCGTGAACAAGGCGCTCACGCTGAAGTCGGGCCAGACGCACGTGCACCGCTATCTCGCGCCGCTGCTCGCGCGCATCGAGAAGGGCGAGATCGATCCGTCGTTCGTCATCACGCACACCGTGCCGCTCGACGACGCGCCGAAGATGTACAAGACGTTCCGCGACAAGGAAGACGGCTGCATCAAGGTGGTGCTGAAGCCGTAGCGTTACCCGCGCTCGCTATCGCTGCGCGCTCAGGCGCGCTCGCTATCCAACGCCTTCATTTGACGTTCGTCGTAGCGCGTGCCGGCCACCGCGTCGGCCGGCACCGCGCTCTCGATCTCGCGCAGCTCGTCGTCGGTCAGCGCCACGTCGAGTGCGCCGAGCGATTCGTCGAGTTGCGCGCGCGTGCGGGCGCCGATCACCGGAACGATGTTCGTTCCGCGCGCGAGCACCCACGCGATGGCGAGCTGCGTCGCGGTGATGCCGCGCTCGGCGGCGACGCGCTGCAAGGCGTCGATGAGCTTCTGGTTCTGCGCGCGGTTCTCGTCGCGGAAGCGCGGCATCGCGGCGCGAAAGTCGCCCTTGCCCGGCACCGAGCCAGCGAGCAGGCCGCGCGACAGCACGCCGTACGCCGTCACGCCGATGCCGAGCTCGCGCAGCGCGGGAAAGATCGCGCGCTCCGGCGTGCGGCTGATGAGCGAGTACTCGATCTGCAGGTCGGTGATCGGATGCACGGCGTGCGCGCGGCGGATCGTTTCCGCGCCGACTTCCGACAAGCCGATCGACCGCACGTAGCCCGCCTTCACGAGCTCGGCGATCGCGCCGACCGTCTCTTCGATCGGCACGTTCGGATCGAGGCGCGAAGGTCGATAGAGATCAATGGAATCCACGCCGAGGCGCGTGAGCGAGTACGCGAGGAAATTGCGGATGGCGGCGGGACGCGTGTCGATGCCACCCCACGCGCCGTCGGGTCCGCGCATCGCGCCGAACTTCACGGAGAGCAGCACGCGGTCGCGGCGGTCGCGGACCGCGCGGCCGACGAGCAGCTCGTTGTGGCCCATGCCGTAGAAGTCGCCGGTGTCGATGAGGTTGATGCCGCGGTCGATGGCGGCGTGAATCGTGGCGATGGACTCGCGCTCGTCCGCGGCGCCGTACATGCCGGACATGCCCATGCAGCCGAGGGAGAGCGGGAAGACGTCGTAGCTGCCGAGGCGGCGGGTGGCGGTGGTCATGAGGATGAGTGCGATGGAAAGGCGGGGCTCACGAGCACCCACGCGTTGCGGCCGTTGTGCTTGGCCTCGTACAGCGCGCCGTCGGCCATGTCGACCACGCGCTCGAACGACACCTCGCGCGGCGCGCGGTGCGAGACGGGCCAGGCCGCAACGCCGATCGAACAGGTGCGGCGCAGCGTCGCGCCGTCGGGCAACGGAAACGCGTGCGCCTCGACGGCGACGCGGACTTTTTCGGCGATGTCCGGCGCGAGCGCGCGGTCGACGAAGCGGATCACGATGAGGAACTCCTCACCGCCCCAGCGCACGATGACGTCGGACGCGCGGACGCTCTGCTTCAGCACGCGCGCGAGCTCGGCGAGGACCATGTCGCCCGCCGCGTGGCCGTGACGGTCGTTGACGCTCTTGAAGTGATCGAGGTCGATGAGCAGCACGACGAGGTCGGTGCGTCCGCGCATCGCGAGCTCGAGATCGGCGTCGATGGTCTGCTCGAGATAGCGGCGGTTGCGCAGCTGCGTGAGCGGATCGGTGAGGCTCGCCTCTTCGATGCGCCTGAGGCAGTCGACAGCTCGCTCGTGCGCTCCGCGACGAGCGTCTCGAGCTGCAGCTGCCGCGCGCGCAACTGGCGCACGCGCAGGCGGTACGCGAGGTAGATCAACGCCGCGAACGCAAGCGCCGCGAGCGCGCGGAACCACGCGGTCTGATAGAACCGCGGGATGACCGTGACGGGCAGCCGCAGCTCGCGCGCGCTCCAGCGGCCGTCGCGCGTCGTGACGCCGGCGCGCAGGACGTAGTGGCCGGGCGGGAGGCGGCTGTACGTGATCGAGCGTTGCGAGGCGCCGGCGAGCGTCCAGTCGGCGTCGAGGCCGTCGAGCTTGTAGCGGTATTGCTGGCGCGCCGCGTCGGCGAAATCGAGCGCGGCGAGATCGAGCGTGAAGCTGCGCTCGCGCGGCCTCAGCGTGAGCGCGTGCAGCACTTCCGCGCCGGCGCGTTCCTTCCCTTCGACGCGCAGCGCGGTGGCGACGATCGGCGCGTCGTCGCTCGCGCGCGGGAGCTGCGCGGGATCGACGAGGAGCAGGCCTTCCGGCGAGCCGAAGAGCAGCCGCCCGTCGCGCGTCCGCGCGCGGCTGGCGATGAAGAAGTTGCGGAAGGTGACGCCGTCGGCGGCATCGAACGTCGTCACGGCGAGTGTGCGCGGTTCGACGCGCGTCCGCGGGCCGATCCAGACGTGGCCGCTCGCGTCTTCGATGAGCGCCTCGGCGGACGACGAGGTTACCGGTGTAAACCGTGCGGTGTGTCCGTCCCACGACTCGAGGATCGCCGCGCCGCCGGCGGTGCCGGCCCAGAGGCGGCCGTCGCGCGCGAGGAGCAGGTCGGGCACCCAGTTGTCCGGCAGCGTGTCGCGCCGCGAACGATCGCGCGCGATGCGCGTCGCGATCTCCGTCCGCGGATCGAATGCGTAGAGGCCGTTGTCGCTGCCGATCCAGAGCGTGCCGTCGGGCGCGGCGACGATTGACTCGATCGCCGGCGACGACTTCGCCGCCGCCCCCGGCCAGCGTTTGTACGTGCGCGCGGCCAGCGTGCGCGGATCGATGCGCGCCATCCCTTCCGCCGCGCCCGCCCAAACGATGCCGTCGCGCGTGAAGGCGATGCTGCGGATCGGACCGCCCGCGAGCTGCGCGGCGGCGATGCGCTCGAAGCGCGTCGCGCCGGGACGCAGCCGGTGCAGCATCGAGTTGAGCGTTGCCACCCACATGCTGCCGTCGTCGGATTGCGCGAGACAGGTGATGCTCCCGTCGGCGAGCGCGCCGGGATCGTTCACGTTCGGACGGAAGCCGCGCACGCGATGCAGGTCGCGATCGAAGACGTCGATGCCGTTGCCGTTCGTACCGACCCACAGCGAGCCGTCGCGCAGCTCGAGCGCGCGCACGGCGGCGCGGTGCGTGAGTCCGTCGATGCGATTGGGACTGAAGCGCAGCGCGCGGAACGCGCGCGTGCGCGGATCGTGTCGCGCCAGTCCTTCGCCCCACGTGCCGACCCACACGATGCCTGAACGGTCGCGGAAGATCGCGCCGATGCGGTCGTCGCGCAGCGTGTCGTCGAGCAGCGGATCGGGACGCAGCCGGTCGACGATCGCCAACGTTGTTTCGTCGATGACGTCGATGCCGCCGCCGAACGTCGCCACCCACAGCTCGCCCGGCGCCGCTTCCGCGAACCCGTAGACCCAGTAGTGACTGAGGCCGTTCGGATCCCGCGGCCGCGGCATGAACGGATGCACGGCGCCCGTCGCCGGATCGAGCATCGCCGCGCCATGCTCCTCGGTGCCGATCCAGATCCGCCCGCGCGCGTCTTCGAAGAGCTTCGTGACGTACTGCCCCGCGAAGCCGAAGCGATCGAAGCCACGTCCGTCGGCGCGCTGGCGCTGCAGCCCATCACGCGAGCCGATCCAGAGCTTGCCGTTGCGATCGACGAGCAGCCCGCGCACGCGGTCGTCGGCGAGGCTCTGCGGATCGTTCGAATCATGGCGGAAATGCGTGATGCGCTTCGTGCGCGGATCGAAGCGGTCGAGTCCCGCGCTCGTCGCGATCCAGGTCGCGCCGTCGCGCGTCTCCGCGAGTCCTTCCACGCGGTCGTACGCGATCGTGTTCGCGTCGCGCGGATCGTGCTGCATGCGCGTGAAGCGTTCCGTGCGCGGATCGAAGATCGAGATCCCGCCGCTGAAGCTGCCGGCCCACAGCCGTCCGTCCGACGCCACGAGCAGCGCGCGCACGTAGTTGCCGGCGAGCGTCGACGGATCGGACGGCGTCGCGCGGAAGACGCGGAAGTCGTAGCCGTCGTAGCGCACGAGACCGCCCTGCGTGCCGAACCAGAGCAGCCCCGCGCGATCCTGCGCGATGGCGCTGCACAGATGCGCCGGCACGTCGGGCGGAACGGCGACGCGCTGGAACGACACGAGCGCGACGCGCGATGCATCCGCGAACGCGGAACAAGCCCACGCGCAGGCGAGCGCCATCACGACGCGGCGGAGGTTGCGGACCACGGGCGCGATTTTACGCGCGGTGTCGCGGTCCGCTGAACGCCCTGCCTACGCGCTCAGCAGCTCGCGCAGCGCGCCGGTGGCGCGGTCGAGCGCCTCGTTCAGCTTGTCCGCGTCCTTGCCGCCGGCTTGCGCGAGGTCGGGCTTGCCGCCGCCTTTGCCGCCGACGATCGGCGCGAGCTTGCCGATGAGCGTGTTCGCCTGCACGCGGTCGAGGAGGTCCTTCGTCACCGCGGTGAGGAGCGTGACCTTGCCGTCCGCGGCGCTGCCGAGGACCACGACGCCGGACTTCAGCTTCGAGCGGAACGTGTCGGCGAGGTTGCGCAGGTCGCCGCCGGACACGTCGTCGACGCGGCGCGCGATGAGCTTCACGCCGTCGACGTCGACAGAATCATCCGAAGGCTGCGCGCCAGCCGATGCGCCGCCGCCGGTGGCGAGGCGCACCTTCATCGTCTTCAGCTCTTTCTCGAGCTGCTTCTGCTTCTCCTGCAGCGAGCGCACGTACGCGGGCAGCTCGTCGAGCGCGACGTTCGCCTGCGAGGCGAGCGTGTGCGTGGCGTCGTCGAGCTTCTGAAAATACGCGAGCGCGCCGGGGCCGGTGAGCGCTTCCATGCGCCGCACGCCGGCCGCGAGCGAGCGGTCGGAGGTGATCTTGAAGACGCCGATGTCGCCGGTGCGGTTGACGTGGCAGCCGCCGCAGAACTCGCGCGAGTAACCGCCCGCGGCGACGATGCGCACCATGTCGCCGTACTTTTCGCCGAACATCGCCACCGCGCCGCTCTGCTTCGCGTCGGCGATCGGCATCACGGTCTTCGTCACTTCGAGATTCGCGCGGATCTGCTCGTTCACCGCGGCTTCGATCTGCTTGAGCTGCGCGTCGGTGAGCGGCTGGTGATGCGTGTAGTCGAAGCGCAGGCGATCCGGCGCGACGAGCGAGCCGGCCTGCTGCACCGTCGGCCCGAGGATGTCCTTGAGCGCCTTGTGCAAGAGGTGCGTCGCGGTGTGGTTCGAGGTGGTGGCAAGACGCACGGGTACGGGCACGGAGGCTCGGATGTTCGCTCCGACAGAAAGCGAGCCTTCGTCGACGCGCACGCGCGCGACCGGCAGCTCGCCGACCGGTTTGAACGTGTCGAGCACGGTGGCGCGGCCGCCGTCCCACACGAGCGTGCCGGTGTCGCCGATCTGTCCGCCCGACTCCGCGTAGAACGGCGTCGGCGAGAGCACGACCTCCCCTTCGCTGCCGTGATGCAGCGCGTCGCGCTCGGCGCCGTCGATGACGATGGCCTTGACTTGGGAGTCGACGTCGGTGAGGCGTTCGTAGCCGACGAACTCGACGGGACCGGCTTTCTCCGCAATCGCGGCGAAGGTGCCGGCATCCGCGGAGGTCTGGAACTTCGACGACGCCTTCGCCTTCGCGCGCGCGTCGCTCATCATCAGCTCGAAGCCGGCGCGGTCGAGCGTGACGCCTTCCTCTTCCGCCATCTCCGCGATCAGGTCGATCGGAATGCCGTAGGTGTCGTAGAGGCGGAAGACTTCCGCGCCGCCGAGGGTCGTCTCGCCGCGGTGGCGGACATCGTCAAGCACTTGACCAACGCGCTCCATGCCGGTGGTGAGCGTGCGGGAGAAGCGCTCCTCTTCTGATTCGAGCGTCTTCACGATCGCCTCGCGGCGGTCGCGCAGTTCGGGATACGCGTCGGCCATCGCATCGATCACGGAGTCGACGAGCTGCGTGAGCAGCACGGCGTTCGGCAGCTTGCGGCCGAAGCGGATCGCGCGGCGAATGATGCGGCGCAGCACGTAGCCGCGCCCTTCGTTCGACGGGATGACGCCGTCGCTGATGAGGAACGTCGACGCGCGCGCGTGATCGCAGAGCACGCGCACGGCGGTGTCGAGGTCGTCCTCCATGTCGCCGCCGTACGTGTAGCCGCTCAGCGACTCGATGCGGCGCAGGATCGGCGTGAAAAGGTCGGTGTCGTAGTTCGTGCCGGCTTTCTGCAGCACGAGCGCGATGCGCTCGAGTCCCATGCCGGTATCGACCGACGGCGCGGGCAGCGGATGGAGCACGCCGTTCTCGTCGCGGTCGTACTGCATGAAGACGAGGTTCCACACCTCCATCGTGTCGTCGCCGGGACCGTTCACGAGCTCGGGGACGTTCTTCGAGAGATCGTCGCCGCGGAAGTAGTGGATCTCCGAGCACGGGCCGCACGGACCCGTGTCGCCCATCTGCCAGAAGTTGTCTTTCTTGCCGAAGCGCAGCACGCGCTCGGGCCGCGCGCCCGCCTGGATCCAGAGCTGCTCCGCTTCCTCATCCGCCGGCACGCCGTCGGTGCCTTCGAAGACGGTGAACCAGAGGCGCTCGACTTCGAGGCCGTAGACGTTGACCAGGAGGTCCCACGCGAAGCGGACCGCGTCCGCTTTGAAGTAGTCGCCGAAGGAGAAGTTGCCGAGCATCTCGAAGAACGTGTGATGGCGCGCGGTGCGGCCGACGTTCTCGAGGTCGTTGTGCTTGCCGCCGGCGCGGACGCATTTCTGCGAGGTCGTGGCGCGGTTGTAGTCACGCGGCTCGCGGCCGAGGAAGACGTCCTTGAACTGATTCATCCCGGCGTTCGTGAAGAGCAGCGTCGGATCGCCCGCGGGGACGAGCGACGAGCTGGCCACGCGGCGGTGGCCGTGCTTCTCGAAATAGCGGAGGAACTCTTCACGAATCTGGCTGGCGGTCAGCAACCTGGATCTCCTTCAGCGCCTGGGCAATGAGCCCGGCATCGTAACCTTGATTCAACAGATAAATCGTCAGTTTGTTTCGCCCCTCCGCCGTCCGCAGGTACTCCTCGCCGTGGCGGCGGACGAGCTGTCGCGCGCGGCGTGCGGCGACGGAGGCCAGCGCCTCGCGCTCGCGCTCCTCGTCGACGTGCTCGGCCACGGCGCTGGCGGCGAGGCCGGCGTCGACGCCGGCCGCTTCGAGCGCGCGGCGGATGCGGTTGCGTCCGACTTTCTTCAGCGCCTGCGTGCGCACGAACGCGCCCGCGAAGCGCTCGTCGTCCAGCCAGCGCTCCGCGCGCAGCTTCTCGATGGTGGCGTCGATGACGTCGCGCCCGAACTTTTTCGCGCGCAGCTTCCGCCGCAGCTCCCCCTCGCTGTTGAAGCGGTACTGCAGGATGCGCAGCGCGGCCAGATGGCAGGCCTCGACGGTGTCCTCGGGCATGACCGGAAGTGTAGCGGATGGACCGACATTCAGCCGCGACGCTGAATATCCGTTGACAAACATTCAGCCGCGTGGCTGAATGTCGCACGGGATGGCGGGGCGGGAGTCGAAGTCGCGTCTGGACGCGTACGAGGCGGTGTTCGGCGCGCTGGCACATCCGGCGCGGCGGCGCATCCTCCTCGCGGTCTACTTCGCCCACGGCGAGATGAGCGCCGGCGAGATCGCGGCGATGTTCCCGCACGCGTGGCAGACCACCACGCGGCATCTGCAGGTACTGGAGGCGGCGGGGCTGCTCAGTCACGAGCGGCAGGGGCGGAACCGGATTTACCGGCTCGAACGGAAGCGGCTGACGCTGGTCACGGAGTGGCTCGCTACGTTTTTCAGAAAACCTTGACGGAGGATTCCATGACCCAGAAATCGAACCCCGACACGCCGCAGCTGTTCCGCCTGAACATCGAGGTCGCCGATCTCGAGAAAGCGATCGCGTTCTACGGCGAGCTTCTCCGTCTCGACGGACGCCGCCAGCCCGGCGCGCGCTGCTACTTCCAGTGCGGCGCGGTGACGGTCGTCGTCCTCGACGTCTCGTCGGTGCGGCCGCCGCAGATCGCTCCGAAGGCGCTCTACTTCACGGTCAAGGATCTCGACGCCGTCTTCGCGCGCGCGCAGAACCTCGGCTGCCTCTCGCAGGAGTCGGTGCACGACGCGCCCGGCGGCGGCATCGTGGTGCGGCCGTGGGGCGAGCGCTCGTTCTACGCGGAAGACCCGTGGAAGAACCCGCTCTGCTTCGTCGAGGAAGGCACCGTCTACCCCGGCTGAGCGGCGTACCATCGCGACATGAAGCGTTGGCTCGCGCTCTCGCTGCTCGTGCTCGCGCCGGTTCTGTTCGCAGCGCCGGTGACGATCGCCGTCGACATCACGAAGAGCGGCCAGGTCTTCGTGCCCGTGCGCCTCAACCGCTCGCGCGCGCTTTCGTTCATCCTCGACACCGCGGCGCCGACGTCGGCCGATCCGTCGATCCTGAAGGAACTGCAGCTCCCGGTGCAGCGCGGCTATCGCGGCCAGGGCACCGGCTCCGCGCCGGTCGATCTCACGCGCACGGCGGACGTCGACCTCACCGCCGGCGCGTACACGCTGCGCATGCCGCTCTTCGGCACGCGCGTCAAGCCGCTCGAAGCGAGTCTCGGTCACACCATCGACGGCATCCTCGGCGCGGAGCTCTTCGCGCGCACCGCCGTCGAGATCGACTACGAGCATCGCCTGCTGCGCATCGGCGTCGCGCCGCCGAAACGCGGCGTGCGCATCCCGATCGCGATGAAGCACCAGTTCCCGCACGCGGACGTGACGCTCGACACCGGCAACGGTCCGGTGAAGGGCACGTTCCTCATCGACACCGGCGCGAACACCACGTTCGACATCTACAAGCCATTCGCCGACGCGCACGCGATCACGCCCGCGACGGCGCTCGGCACCACGACCGGCGCGGGCACCGGCGGCCAGTCGCAGCTTCTGAAAACGACGATCAGGACGGCGACGCTCGGCTCCATCGCGCTGCACGATCTCACCGTCTATCTGCCGCAGGACACGCAGGGACTGCTCGCCGTCAACGACGTCGCCGGTCTCCTCGGCACGCTGCTGCTGCAGCGCTACGACGTCGTCATCGACGAGCCGCGGCAGACGATGATCCTCTCGCCCCGCTGACGGCGCATCGGACTATCGCGCGAACCACGGCGTCCAGACGACGTAGCCGTAGTCGTGGCTGCGCACACCGATGCGCACGTTGCCGGACGCGCCGGTGATGCTCGCCTTCAGCTGCACGCGCTCGCCGGCGGCCACCTCGTACGTCTCCGAATGCCGCCACCCCGCTACGGCGTGCCGCGCGTGCGTACTGCCCGACTGCACCTCGACGATGAGATACGGATGCTCGAGCGTGCCGCCGAAGACGAACGGCTCCTGCGAGTAGTTGCGCAACTCGAGGATCACGTCGCCATTCGTGGTGACGGAGCCGACCGAGAGCGTCAGCCCGATCGGCGGATCTTCGCCGTCGTCAGCGCCGTTGTCGCGCGGCGCGAAGACGCCGGTGCCGGTGCGCGTGGAGGACGTCGTGGTGACGCAGGCAGAGGCCAGCACGAGCAGTGCAATCGCAGACCATCGCATCGAAACGTCCTCGCTGTTTCGAGCGATTGTAGAAGCGCGCGGCGCGCGAACGCGTTCGCGGCGCGCGAATGTCACCACTCCGTCATCGCTACAGCGAGTTGCTGAAGTCGAACGGGCTCTCGTCGCCGAACGGATCTTCCGGCGCGCCGGAGATGGTGAGCTTCTGCTCCATCTCCTCGCGCGACATGTCGGACGTCGACTGGATGCCCGACAGCTTGAGGCGGAACTCGTCGGGATTCGACGCGCGACGCAGCGCTTCGTCGAGCGTGATCAGGCCGTTCTTGTACAGCGTGTAGAGCGACTGATCGAACGTCTGCATGCCGTACTGCGACGTGCCCTGCGCGATGGCGTCCTTGATGAGCTTCGTCTTCTCTTTGTTCTCGATGCAGTCGCGGATGTACGCGGTCGAGATGAGCACCTCCGCCGCGGGCACGCGGCCCAGGCCGTCGGCGCGCGGCAGGAGGCGCAGCGAGACGACCGCTTTCAGCACGGCCGCGAGCTGCAGGCGGATCTGCTTCTGCTGGTGCGGCGGGAAGACCGAGATGATGCGGTTCACGGTCTCGGTCGCGTCCATCGTGTGGAGCGTCGAGAGCACGAGGTGGCCGGTTTCCGCGGCGGTGAGCGCGGTCTCGATCGTCTCGTAGTCGCGCATTTCGCCGACGAGGATGACGTCGGGATCCTGGCGGAGCGCGCTGCGCAGCGCCTGCGAGAACGACTTCGTGTCGACCTCGACCTCGCGCTGGTTGACGATCGACTTCTTGTCGCGGTGGAGGAACTCGATCGGATCCTCGACCGTCATGATGTGCTCCGTGCGATGCGCGTTGATGTAGTCGATCATCGCCGCGAGCGTCGTCGACTTGCCGGAGCCGGTCGTGCCCGTGCACAGGATCAAACCGCGGCGCTCCTCGGCGATCTTCTCGAGCACCGTCGGCAGCATCAGCTCGCGGATCGACAGGATCTTGACCGGGATGACGCGGAGGACCATGCCGACCGTGCCGCGCTGCTGGAAGATGTTGCAGCGGAAGCGGCCGAGTCCCGGGACCGAGTACGCGATGTCGATCTCGTAGTTGTTCTTGAACTTCTCTTTCTGGCGGGAGGACATGATCGAGAACGCCATCGCGATCGTGTCTTCCTGCATGAGGCGCTTGAGCTCCACCAGCGGAACGAGCTCGCCATCGACGCGGATGACGGGATGCGAGCCGACTTTGATGTGAAGGTCGGACGCTCTTCGCTCGGCCGCAATCTTCAGAAGATCATTGATGTGCACGGGTCACCTCGGGGGAATCTGGAAAGCCGTCAGTTTACCGGATTTGCCCTACCCCCAGAACTTCCACCATGGCCGCGACGACGCGGCGGGCGCCGCCGGCGTCTCGTCCGGCCACTCGATGACCGCCGGCGACGCGACGAGATCTTCGGCATTCGCGCCCGCGCTGAGCGCCGCGTTCACGGCCTGCACCTCGGAACTGAGGAGCGCGATCGGCGTGAAGAGCGCCGCCGGAACCTGTCCCGCTTTCGCGATTCGCAGCGCGGTCGTGAAGAACTCCTCGCCGCTCAGCGTGCGCTCCTCGCGCGAGCCGTCATGGTTGACGCGGACGTACGTGTCGTCGAGCGCGACGCCCATCCCTTCGATGAGCACGCGTCCGAACGCGAGCGGCACGAAGCGCTGCGCGCGGATCGCGTCGGGCTTCTTCACGCCGGAGCGGATGAGCCACGCGAGCAGCACGAATGGTGCGATGGTCCCCTTCTCCGCGAGCACGGGAAGCGCGCGGCGGATGGACTGTTCGACGGCATTCATCGGAAGTACACCTCGTCCGGATATTTCGCCTCGTATGCGCGCACGGCGACGCCGACGTTCGCGCTGAGCATGAGGTTCACGAGACCGTCGCGATCGAGGAGCCACGGCACGTACGCGGCGACCGCGTCGCGCAGCTCGCGCGTCAGCGGATCGTCGGCGATGACGGCGAGCGCCGCCTGCGTGGCGTTTGCGCCCTGCATGGCCGCGGCGAGACTGCGCGTGTCGTCCGCAAGCCACGCGCCGGCGTGGATGCGCACGAGCACGGGCGGCAAGCCAACGATGCGCGGCTGCGCGAGCGCGTCGCCCCAGCGATCGCCGGTGCCGAGGGGAATGCCGGTGTAGCCGGCGACGCGCATGAGCGGCGGGACGAGATCGACGGCGAGCTTCTGCAGCAACGCGGGCGACGCGAAGCGAAGCAGATCGCCGAGCGCCGCGGCCGTGCGCGCGCGGATCGCCGCGGCGAGCTCCGTCATTTCGTCAGGCACGACGCCATTCTATGCGGCGCGGCGACGACGTTGCGCGCGCGCCGCGTGGCTCGCGGCGCGTGCGCGAGGCACGGTGCTCACTGCTTCGTGACGTGCATCCTGTTGCCGTCGAGGCTGTACGCGCAGCCGTTCTCTTTCAACAGCGTATCGAACGCCTGGTCCCACGGGACGTCGACCCAGTTGACGTCGACCGTGCCTCTCACGCTCGGGTCGATGTCGATGATCAGACCGGTCAGCTTGCCAAACGTGTGGATCACGTCGCGCAGGTCGGCGTCGTGCAGCGTCATCGAGATCGGCTCACCCTGATAGACATGCGATTCCATCGACGGCGTGATCACCGCGTGCGCGTTCTGGATCACGTTGCCGTCGCGCGAGACGTTGACGTCGACGGCGATCGCGCCGTCGGCGGCGGCGCTCGTCTGCAGCACGAAGCGGCCGTCGTCGCTGACGACCTTCGCATCCGGAGAGTCCTGCAGTCCGACGGTCGGCGAGAAGACCGCGATGCCGGTGGCGGGGTCGCTGACGACCGCATGCGCGAGCACCGTGCCGTTCGGCAGACGGTTCACGGACATGCGGATCGCGTACGCGTCGTTCCCGGGCGCGGTCTGCGCCACCGCGCGTCCGGGCACGAACAATCCGGCGGCGACGGTGAAGGCCACCATCGCCGCAACGGCGGCGATGGTGACGCGGCGGGGTGAAGGGGCGTTGGCTTTGATGCGCGGGTATTCCATGACGTGATCGATCCTTTCCTTCAATTTCGCCGTCGCCATGCACGACACGCCCGGCAACGGCGGTGCAATCGCCGCGTGGCAGAACTTGCGCAGCGCGGCCAGATAGGTATCCCGTTCGTCCGCCGTCGCGGCGGCCAGCTCGTCGCAGGCGCGCTCGCGTTCGAGCGCGGTGATCCGCTGCGCGACCCACAGGAGCGGATGGAACCAGAACAGCGCGCCGACCAGCGACTCGATGCGCGCGATGAGGTTGTCGTGGCGCGCGACGTGCCCGGCCTCGTGACGAAGGAGCGCTTCGAGCTCGCCGTCGGACAACTCGTCGCAGCCGCGCGCGGGCAGCACGACGAGCGGCCGCACGATGCGAAGCACCGCCGGCGCTTCCGCAAGCGCCGAACGCGCGACGTCCACGCTGCGGCGGACGTGCAGAGCGCGATGCGCGCGCGCGAAAGCCTCGATCTCCCGCGCGCTGGCCGGCCTCGCGGTACGCACGACGAGCGTGACGAGACGATGCCGCGTCAGCGTCCAGCGCGCCCACAGGAGCAGCGCGACCGCGAGCCAGCTGCCGAGGAGGACGGCCGGCCAGATGCGCGACGGTGCCGGCTGACTTGCGAGCGCGAACCTGCCGAGCGCGGCGTGCGAGACGATCAGCGACGGGAGCGGCCGCGCCGGCAACAGCGCGCGGACCGCCGCGATCGGAATCGCGAACTTCAGCATGCCGGTGACGACGAGCGCGTGGCGCGCACTCGCCGTCAGCCGGCGGCGCGCCATCCACAGCACGCACAGGATGCACGCGAGGAAGAGCGTCGAATCGGCCACGTGCGCGCCGATGCGCGGCAGCCAGACGGCCGCGGCGCGCATCACTTCTCGTCCTCCGAGGCGCCGGCGGTGCCGTTGTCCTCGATGGTTTTCAGATCTTCGAGCGTCAGCTTCCCCGACTCGAGCAGATGCGCAACGAGCGGCCGCGCCGAGCCACCGAAGAAGGCCAGGAAATCCTCCACGAGCCGGCGATACGCGGACGTGCGCGTGATCAGCGGCTCGTAGAGAAACGCGTTGCCGATCTTGCGCGTCCGCCGCACCGCTTTCTTCTCCTCGAGACGGCCGAAGATCGTCTGCACCGTCGTGTAGGCGGGACGCCTGCGCTCCTGCAGACCTTCCTGCACTTCGCGGACGGACGATTCTCCGATCCGCCAGAGGACTTCCATGATTTCGAGCTCGAACCGGGTGAGTTGGATCTGCGTGCGCTTGGCCATCGTCTACTCGTGTCGTAGGAAATACTACGACTGTAGTAGCACGAAGTCAAGCATCACGGGCGGCGGATGCGACGCGGTCGCGCTAAAATCCGCCCTTCATGCACGCGCGCTTCGATGATCTGCCGCTGCGGTATCTCGTCACCGTGCCGGGCGGGAGCGACGATCCGTCGCTGCCGCTGGTCGTGCTCATCCACGGCCGCGGCGCGGACATGCACGATCTCGCCGACCTCGCGCCGCTGCTCGATCCGGCGCAGGGCGCGCGCTTCGTGTTTCCCAACGCGCCGCGTCCGTTCGAGGCGTACGACGGCATGACCTTCGGCTGGACGTGGTTCGACGGCTGGCCGCCGGAGCAGCCGTCCCTGGCCGCGTCGCGCGCGCTGCTCCTCGAGTTCGTCAACGAGTTGACCAAACGCCATCCGGCCCGCGCACTCGTCATCGGCGGCTTCTCGCAGGGCGCGATGATGGCGCTCGACGTCGGGCTGCGCCTGGAGACGCAGCCGGCCGGCATCGTGGCCATGAGCGGTGGGCTGTACGACGCCGATCTCCCCGACCTGAAGTCGCGGGCGGGACTGCCGGTGCTGATCGCGCACGGCACGGTCGACGACGTCGTGCCGGTGAACTACGCGTATCGCGCGCGGGCGTTGCTCGAAGACGCCGGCGTCGACGTCACGTACCACGAGTACCCGATGGGACATCAGGTCGTGGCCGAGGAAGCCGAGGCCGTGCGCGACTTCCTCGAACGCGTGCTGGCGACGAACGCTAGCGCGACAGCGTGATCGTCGCTTTCGCCTCGCCGCTCCCCTTCTGCGCGCGGATCCAGTCGTTCATGCGCGTCTCGAGGAGCGACATCGGCAGCGGACCGGCGCCGAGGAGCTCGTCGTGGAAGGCGCGGATGTCGAACTTCTCGCCGAGCTGGCGCTGCGCGTCGGCGCGCAGGCGTTTGATCGTCAGCTCGCCGATCTTGTACGCGAGCGCCTGACCGGGCCAGGCGATGTAGCGGTCGATCTCGACCTCGATGTCGTGCAGCGGCTTGCTCGAGTTCGACGCGAAGTAGTCGATGGCCTGCTGCCGCGTCCACCCTTTCGAGTGCATGCCGGTGTCGACGACGAGGCGCACGGCGCGCCACATCTCGTACGTCAGCTGGCCGAACTTCGAGTACGAATCGGTGAAGAGGCCGAGCTCCGGGCCGAGCGACTCGGCGTAGAGTCCCCAGCCTTCGACGAAGGCCGTGTACGCGCCGGCGCGGCGGAACTTCGGCACGTTCTCCAGCTCCTGCTCGAGCGCGATCTGCAGGTGATGTCCCGGGACGGACTCGTGCAGCGATAGCGCCTCCATCTCCCACTTCGGCCGCGAGGCGAGGTCGTAGAGGTTGACCATGTAGTAGCCGGGGCGGTGCGACTCCGGCGCGCCGGGGTTGTAGTACGCCGTGGTCTGCGTCTTCTCCGAGTACGACGGAATCGGCGTGACGCCGTACGGCAGCCGCGGCAGGCGGCCGAAGAGGCGCGTGAGCTCGGGATCGATCTTCTTGGCGATGTCGCGGTAGCCCTCGAGCAGATCCTCGCGCCTCGTGTAGTAGAAGCGCGGATCGGTGCGGAGGAAGACGAAGAACTCCTCGAGCGTGCCGTGGAAGCCGGCCTGCTCCTTGACCTTCTCCATCTCGCCGCGGATGCGTTTCACTTCCGAGAGGCCGAGGTTGTGGATCTCGTCGGCGGAGAGCTTGGTCGTGGTCTGCGTGCGGATCTGGTACGCGTACCACTCTTTCCCCTGAGGGATGCTGCTGAGCGCGATCGACTCGCGCGTCTTCGGGAAATACTCGTCTGCCCAGAATTTGTGCAACCGCTGGATGGCAGGCAGCACATCATTCCGGAGAACCGTCGCCGCTTCTTTCTGGAGACGCTGCTGTTCGGCCGCGGGGATCGACGGCCGGAAATTCGTGAACGCGATCTGGTAGATCGGGCTCTGCGTCGGGTCGTCGAAGAGCTGATTGCCGATCAGCTCCTCGACTTTGCCGGCCACCGCGCGCGGCGGCGTGACGCCGAGCTCGAGGCCGCGGCGCATGAGCGCGATCGTGTCGTCGACGGCGCGCGGGAAGGCGCGCATCCGCGCGAGGAAGTTCTCGTGATCCTTGACCGTGTCGCGCGGGATCGCCTGCGCGAGCTCGCCGAGGACGCTGTAGACGCCGCCGAGTTGCGTCACGGGCGTGACCTCGCTCGGGAACGCGTCGCCTTCGACGGCGTTGCGCGCCTGGAGGAGGAAGAGGTCGTAGTCGAGCCGGTCGCGCTCGGGCAGTTTCGCGCGGTCGATGGCTTCGATGCGGCGGAGCGTCTCGCGGTCGTGCGCGCGGCGGCGCTCGAACGCCGCGGGCGAGCGGTCGTCGAGACGGTCGTCGAAGCGGCGGTCGCCGAGGAACGTGGCGGTCTCGGGACTCTCGCGGAGCTGCCACTCCCATTCGTCGTCGAAGAGCTGGTGCAGCGCCTGCGTGGGCGTGGCTTTCGCGGCGGATTTCGTAGATTTCGCGGGCGTCGCGGCGAGCGCGGCCGTGGCGAATGCGAGGAGAAGAAAAACGGAGGCGGTCGTCTTTCTCATGGCGCGGGGATTCTAGTCCCTTCGTGGCAGCGCGATTGCTATGGAAGTGACCGATGACCCGCCCTCGCCTGCTCCTCACTCTCTCGCTGACGCTGTTCGTGTCCGCGGCCGCGCATGCGACGCTCGTCCGCGCGATCCCGTTCGACCAGAAGGTGCAGAACGCGGCGGCGATCGTGATGGGCAAATGCGTCGCGCAGGAGTCGCGCTGGGACGACGCGCATCGCTGGATCCTCACCTACTCGACCTTTGAAGTGCAGATGACGATGAAGGGCTTCCCGACGCGGACGATCACGGTCGTTACGCCGGGCGGCACGGTCGACGGGCTGCATCAGGAAACCGTCGGCGTTCCGAAGTTCCGTGAGGGCGACGAGCACGTGCTCTTCATCCGCAACAGCAAGGTCGGGCCGACGGTGCTCGACTTCGAGCAGGGCGACTATCACGTGATGCGCGATGAGCGCGGCGACCGCGTCGTGCGTCCCGCGGTCACCTCGTCCGTGCTCATCGACATGCAGCGCGGCGCCGCGGTCGCGCCGGAAGCCCAGCGCTCGCTCGACGAATTCGAGACCACCGTTCGCGAGATCGTGCGCACGCGCGAGATCCAGAAGATGGAGCTGCTGAAGGAACGCACGCGTCAGGAGGCGTCCATCGGCGCGGTCCTCGCGCGCAATCGCGTGCTGGTCATCTTCGCGCTCCTCGGCGCGCTGCTCGCGACGTGGCAGCTCGTCAAGCGCTCGTAACCATCATGGCTGATGAAGTGGCGCAGGCCGCGCTCGACCGCGCCATCGACGAGCACGAACAACTGCTGCTCGTCTATCAGCCCATTCACGAGGCCGACAGCGCCGCGATTTACGGCGCGGAAGCGCTGCTGCGGCAACGCCGGCGCAGCGGCGAGATCCGCGAGGCGTCCGTGATCACGGAAGCGGCCGAAGAGAACGGCGGCCTCGAGCTCTTCCGCCTCGACTCGATGGTCGTCAAACAGGCGTACACCGACGCCGCGCACTGGCCGGACGGCATCCGCCTCAACGTGAATCTCTCGCCGCGCGAGTTCGAGGAAGGCACCGTCCTCGACCGCCTTGAGGGTCTCGTCACGTCGTGCGGCATCGATACGAAGAAGGTCAATCTCGAGATCACCGAGACGAGCTACATCAAGCATCCGCGCGAGACGATGAAGGTGCTCGACGCGCTGCGCGAGCGCGGCCTCAACCTCTGGCTCGACGACTTCGGCACCGGCTTCTCGTCCGTCACGCACCTGCAGCACTTCCCGATCGATGGCCTCAAGATTCCGGGCGCGTTCATGAAGGAGCTTCCCGGCGACCGCCGCTCACGCGCGATCGTGAAGGCGCTGGTAATGCTCGCGCACGATCTCGGGCTCGAAGTCATCGCGGAGGAAGTGGAGACGCAGGAGCAGCTCGACTTCCTGCTCGAGCTCGACTGCGACTACATCCAGGGCTTTCTCTTCCACAAGCCGATGACCGCGCAGGCGTTCGCGCAGCTACTCCGCCGCGACTAACCCGCGCGCGCGGAACTGCTCCTCCGCCCACGCCAGCGCTTCGGTGCGATTCAGGACGTCGGTGATCTTGACGCGCGACACGCGGCCGTCCTGCGCGATGAACTCGATGTGCTTCGGCGTAATGCGATACGCGCGCACGCCCTCCCACGCGACACGCTTCCACTTCAGCAGCCGCGAGCGATACTCGAAGCCGCGGTCGCCGGCGATGAAGCGAATGCGCTCGCGCACCTGATGGTCGAAGACGCCGAGGATCAGCACGACCGTCGGCGGCAGAAAACTGAGCCTGCGGTACGAGGCGTGATGCGGTTCGTACAGCTTCGCGATCGCCTCGACGTACATCATCAGCGCGCCGGCGATCTCGAGCCAGGCAACGCGCGCGTGCGTCTTGCGCGTTTTCTCGACGATGGCCGTGAGAATCAGCGCGGCGCCGGCGACAAGCTCCGCGACCGCGAGCGGATTCAGCTCGTGCTCGACGTGCGGCCACGCCGTCGTGATCAGCAGCAGCGCGGTGATCACGTGCTGGATCCAACCCAGCCTCTCGCGGCGCGCGCGCTTCCGCGAATGGATGAGGAAGGTCGACTCCACGATCGTTCCTTCGCTTCGCTACGCGACTTTCGCCGGCCGTTCTTCCGGTGCGTACGTGTCGCGGCGCCAGTCGAGGTCGCGCATGACGTTCTTCTTGAACTCCTCGGCGCCGCCCTCGCGCATGCGCGCCTCGATGTACTCCGCGATCGAGACGTTCTCGACGCGCAGCCGCACGGTCTTGAAGATGCGCGGCGCGTGTCCCGGCACCTGCACGTGATGCAGCCCGCCGCTGTACGCGATGAGCATGCGTCCGTCGCGCACGGCGAGGAGGATGTCCGCGATGCCGCCGCGCACGCTCATCGGGCGGCCGTGGAGGTCGAGACCGTTCGCGCGCTTCATGCGTCCTTCCGGCGCGATGACGACCATCGAGTCGGGATCGATCTTGCGCAGCACCTCGAACCAGGTCGCATCGCGCTGACGCGTGATGGCGATGACGTGATGCGCGACGAAGCGGAAGATGAGGCCGACCAGGGGGCGATCGGTGGTCTTGTCCGCCGCCGGCACGACGCCGTGCGCCGCGAGACGCCAGATGAAGCGGTTCGGCACCATGCCGAGGAAGAGCGGCTCGAAGAGGCTCGTATGGTTGAGAAACGCGACGAGCCGCAGGTCCGCCCACGGATCTTTCGGCGTTTCGCCGATCCAGCCGAAGTCGAGCCGGTAGAACAGCTTGCTCAGGCACTTCAGCGTGACGAGCATCGTGAAGACCAGCGCACTCCGCAGGATGGCCATCGGGAGCGAAGGGTAAACGCGACGGGCGAACGAAGGCAAGACGCGCGGCGCGCGCGGAGACGCCTCGCTATCCGCCGTCGTCCGGCTCCCCTTTCGCCTGCCGGTACGCGCGCTCGACCGCCGGAGCGACGAAGTAGCCGTCGAACATGCGCGCGATGGCGGCGTCGTCGCCGGCGAACGTCTTCTTCCAGTCGGCGAGCGTCACGGTCTTCTGTACGTCCTCGAGCGTCGCGCCCGCGGCGACCCTCGCCTTGACCTGCGCGGTTAACGACGCGAGGAGATCGTGCACTTTGTGGATGTACGCGAAGTCGTGCTGCGTCGCGCCGTGACTGAGGAAGATCGTCGTCGCGTCGAAGGTCATGAGGCGCTCGAGCGTCTTCGCCCAGTCGTCGTAGTACGAGCCGAGGCCGAGCGGCGCCGGCGCGACGACGAGATCGCCGGTGGCGAGGATCTTCTCTTTCGGCAGATAGACGACGACGTCGCCGCGCGTGTTGCCGCGGCCGAGGTAGTGGAGCTCGATCGTGCGCGAGCCGCGGTGCAGGATGAGGTGATCCTCGAACGTCGTGTCCGGCAGCGCCATCTTCACGTCGCGCATCTCGCGCGGATACTGCGACATCATCTGCACGACGCCTTCGATGGCGTGGCGCGAGTCGTCGGTGAGCGGCGTGCCGTCCGAGCGCTTCCCGGTCTCCAGCGCGTGCCGGTACTTCGCGAGCGTCTCCTCGGTTTCCTTCACGCTGGCTTCGATGCCGCTGAACGCCTTCGCCTCCGCGTCGCTGCGCGTGTTCGGATGGGCGACGATCGTGACGTCCGGCCACGTCTCGCGGTACACCGCGTTGCCGAACACGTGATCGTCGTGCCAGTGCGTGTTGACGAGATAGCGCACCGGCTTCGGCGTGAGCTTCCTGATCTCGCCGATGATCGCGCGCGACGTCGACGGAAAGAGGCTCGAGTCGACGACGAGCACGTCGGCGTCGTTGATCACGATGAGGACGTTGGGCTCGGGATGGATCGGCTGCTCGCGGAAGACGATCGCGTATACGCCGTCCGCGAGCTTGTTGACGTCGTACGCGGCCGGATCGACTGCCGCGGCAGCGGCGGCGGAACAAGCGGCGAGAAGGAGCGCGCAGAGGATGCTTGCGAATCGCGTCATACGATTCGCAATATGAGAGCGATCATCGCGGCGCGCCCGTGTCGGACGCATCTGTTTGCCGCGGCGTCACACGCGCCGCTCGCGCGTCAGACGCCGATCAGACCGTTGCGCACGCCGTAGCGGTACAGGCCGAGGTTGTCCTCGAGGCCGAGCTTGCGCAGCAGGCGCGAGCGATGCGTGGTGACGGTCTTGACGCTGATGTCCAGCATCGCGGCGATTTCTTTGAGGCGGCGGCCGTCGAGGATCATCGTCATCACCTCGTGCTCACGGGGAGAGAGACGGCGGTGCGTGGAATCGCCATTGCCATTGCCGTTTGGGAACGCGGCGGCAAGCGCCTCGACGATGCCGAGCAGCTCGGCGCGGCTGGTTTCGATCTGTCGGCAATCGAGCGTCTCGATCGTGCTTCGTAACTGTAGGAGCAGCGGGTTCACGGTCATCCTCCGCTGTCTACGGTAGCGATGTCAGATTACGCCTCGATTACAGAGAACGGTCATCCGGTTTTTTCGCCGGCGTTGCGCTCCGCTTCCATCGCCCAAGCCGCGATTTCGGCGTAGCGAAGCGCGGTCTGCTGGTGGATGGCCGTGTAGAAATCGGGCTCGCATTTGTCGAGCGCCATCATGCCGGCGAGATGATCGCCGCAGAGGAGCGGTACGCCGAGCCACGAGCGGATGCCGCTGCCGACGTGCAGTCCGCGGCGGAAGGCGCGGTACTGGTCGGTGTCGCGCACGATGAGCGGGCGGCGGCGGTGGATGACCGCGCCGTTCGGGATGTCGAGGTTCGTGATGTCGAAGCTCTCGCCGAGGAGGACGTCGAGATCGGCGAAGCCGACGCCGCCGACGATCACGAGACGACTGCCGCGCAGTTCCTGCACCGAGCAGCTGTCGTACGGCACGTCGTGGCGCAGTTCGGCGAGGACGAGGCGGATGGCGCGGCCCGCGGGCGTGCTGTCGTCGGTGACGATGTGCTCGTGCGCGACGGCAGGGACGTGACCTCGCATCAGTTCGCGCACGCGCCGATCGAGATCGTTGAGGCGTTGTTCCAACATCGCGAGGACCAGCGATTGTACTCGCGGAGCCTCAGCGCTGATGCGATCCGCAATAGTAGGTCGTCCGACCGAACACGACCGTACGCTTGATCGTGCCGCCGCAGCGCGGGCAGCGCTCCCCCACTTCGCGATGCAGCATGAGGTACTTGGCCGGCAATTCGACGTCGCGCTCGCGGCGTGCGATGGCCTCGCGCAGGATGCGGCGCATGGCGGTGAAGAGCGCGCGCGTTTCCACGGCGCGTAGACGATCGATCGCGCGGCGCGGGTGCACAGACGACTGATACAGCATCTCGTCGACGTACAGATTGCCGAGTCCCGCGATGATCTCCTGCGTCATCAGCAGCGACTTGATCGCGCCGCGGCGGCCGTCGAGCAGTCCGGCGAAACGCGCGAACGTGAACGACGGATCGAGCGGATCGGGACCGAGACCGCGCGCGGCGACGAACGCGTCGGGATCGTCGACCAGTTCGACGACGCCGAAGAGGCGCATGTCGTCGTACGCGAGGCGCGCTCCGTTGTCGAAGTTGAAGACGACGCGCGAAAAGCGCGGCTCGCGCTGATCGCCGGTGACGTATGCGAGGTCGCCGGTCATCCCGAAGTGCAGATGGAGCCACGTCGCGCCGGCGTCGGCGAAGAGATGTTTGCCGTGACGCCGCACGGACGTGAACGCGCGCCCTTTCAGCTTGCGGACGAAGGTCTCGCGGCGGATCTCGCCGAGGATGCGCTCGTCGCGCACGTCGACGCGCGCGATCGTCTGGCGCAACGACGTACGCGCGAAGTAACGCGAGTACGTCTCCACTTCAGGAAGCTCAGGCAGCCTTCTTCCTCGCGATCCAGTGGTCGATCCGTTGTTCGAGCGTCTGCAGCGGCAGCGCGCCGGCGCCGAGGACTTCGTCGTGGAACTCGCGGATGTCGAACTTGTCGCCGAGCTCCTTGTGCGCGCGCTCGCGCAGCTCGAGGATCTTCAGCTGTCCGATCTTGTACGCGAGCGCCTGTCCCGGCCACGAGATGTAGCGATCGGTCTCGCTCTGGATCTCCACTTCGTCGGTCGCGGAGTGATCGCGGAAGAACTGCACGACCTGATCGCGCGTCCAGTGCTTCGCGTGCAGTCCCGTGTCGACGACGAGGCGCACGGCGCGCAGCATTTCGTCGTTGAGACGGCCGTAGTCGTTGTACGGATCCTGATAGAAGCCGACTTCCTTGCCGAGGCGTTCGGAGTAGAGCGCCCACCCTTCGACGAACGCGGTGTAGCCGCCCTGCTGGCGGAACGGCGGCAGCGTCGGCAGCTCCTGCTGAATGGAGAGCTGCATGTGATGTCCGGGAACGCCCTCGTGATACGCGGTCGACTCCATGGAGATCGTCTTGCGCGAGGTCGGATCGGACGTGTTGACGTAGACGCGTCCCGGACGCGAGCCGTCCGGCGCGCCGGTGTTGTATTCGGCGCCGGGCGCTTCCTTCTCGCGGAACGGCTCGGTGGCCACGACTTCGATGTGCGCCTTCGGCAGGCGGCCGAAGAGCTGCGGCAGCTTCGCGCTCATCTGATCGATGTACTTGCGATAGAGGTCGAGGATCTGCTCGCGCGACTTCGCGTGCACGTCGGGGTTCTTGTCGAGCGAGGCGTTGAAGGTCTTGAGATCGTTGAAGCCGAGCTTCTGCGCGATCTGCCGCATCTCCCCTTCGATGCGCGCGACTTCACTGAGGCCGATCTGATGGATCTGTTCCGGCGTGAGATCGGTCGTCGTCGAGTTGCGCACCTGATACGCGTAGCGCGCGCCGCCGTCGGGCAGCGACCAGATGCCGACCTGCGTGCGTCCTTTCGGCGCGTACTCGTCGCGCACGAACTTCGCGAAGCGGGTGTACGCGGGGATGACGCTCTTCTGCACCTGCTCGAGCACGGCCGTGCGGATGCGCTGCTTGTCGGCGTCGGAGAACGAGTCCGGCATCTTCTGCACCGGCTGCGCGAACGCGGAGTCGGCCACGGGCGTGTCGGCGATCGACTGCGCCTGCGACGCGACTTTCTCGAGCAGGAACTTCGGCGGCATCAGCTTGTCGGCCATGCCTTTGCGCATGTTCTTCTCGGTCTCGGCCATCTGCGCCGGGAACTTCGAGAGGCGCGTGACGTAGTCGTCGTAGTCTTTGACCGTCGCGAACGGCAGCATCGACGGCAGCTGCGCGGCGCCGAGGTGAATGCCGCCCATCTGATTGACGGGCATCTCCCAGTTCTTGAACTTCGATCCTTCGATGCCCTGCGTGAGGTCGCGCACCATGAGATCGCGGTTGAGTTTTTCCTGTTCGTCGAAGCCGGTCGTGTCGATGGCGCGGAAGCGTTTGAGGAACGCGCGCGACGCGGCGAGCTCCGCCATGACCTCGCGCTCTGAGGGATCGCTGACCTTGTCGTTGTAGCGGCGGTCGCCCAGAATCGACGCGAACTCGGGATTCGTCTTCAGCGTGTACTCCCACTGCTCGTTCAGCAGATCGGACAGCGCCTTGCGACGGCGATCGAGGTCCGCTGCGGAGAGCTCTTGAGCGGAAGCGGGAACGACGGACATCACGAGTGCGGCAAGCACGAGCAGCTTCTTCATGGGCGCAGTGTACGTGAAGGAGCGGAGCTGGTTTCACGTTTGCAACCGGGCGGGCTCAGCAGACCTGTACTGCTACACTGCAACGCGACTGCGCATGAGTACCGCCCACGACCCGACCGCGGACGAGAGGCATCGCGCGCTGATCGTCGAAGACGATCCGGCGATCGGCAAGCTCGTCGAGAAGCTGCTGAAGCGTCAGCAGATCGACGTCGACGTCGCGACCGACGGACGCACGGCGATGGAGAAGCTCCGCTCGGCGCCGTACTCGGTCGTCGTGCTCGATCTGATGGTCCCGGAAGTCAACGGCTTCGAGATCATCGAGTACCTCAAGCGCGAGAACGTGACCACGCCCGTGGCCGTCGTCTCCGCGGTGTCGCAACAGGCGTTGACGAAGCTCGATCTCGACGTCGTGAAGCTCGTCATCTCCAAGCCGTTCGACGTCGACGAGTTCACCAAAGCGATCGTGGCGCTCTGCCGCGAGCCGGCCACGCCGACCAATTAAGAGAGGTTTCATGACTGCCCAGTTTCCGCGGGACATCGCGCCCACCGGCATACCCGGACTCGATGATGTGCTCTCCGGCGGCCTCACGAAGAACCGGATCTATCTGGTCACGGGCGACCCGGGCGTCGGCAAGACGACGCTCGGCCTGCACTTCCTGCTCGAAGGCGCGCGCCTCGGCGAGAGAGTCCTCTACATCACGCTCTCCGAGACGCGTGAAGAGATCGAGTCCGTCGCCGCGTCGCACGGCTGGTCGCTCGGCGGCATCGACATCTTCGAATACTCCGCGGCCGCGCGCCTCGACGACGAGGACGAGAGCACGATCTTCCATCCGTCGGAGATCGAGCTCGGCGAGGCAACGCGCACGATCGTCAGCCAGGTCGACAGCGTTCAGCCGCAGCGCGTGGTCATCGACTCGCTTTCCGAGGTGCGGCTGCTCGCGCAGAACCCGCTGCGCTACCGGCGGCAGATCCTCGCGCTGAAACACTACTTCGCCGGCAAGAACTGCACGGTCCTGCTGCTCGACGACAAAGACGTCGCCTCGGGCGACATGCAGCTGATGACGCTCGCGCACGGCGTGATCCTGCTCGAACAGCTCGCGCCGCTTTACGGCGCGGAGCGCCGAAGGCTGCGCGTGTCGAAACTGCGCGGCGTGAAGTACCGCGGCGGCTTCCACGACTTTCTCATCCGCACCGGCGGTCTCGCCGTTTTCCCGCGTCTCGTCGCGGCCGAGCATCATCAATTGACGGAGTCGCGCCAGCTGACGAGCGGCATCCCCGCCATCGACGCGCTCCTCGGCGGCGGCATCGATCGCGGCACGAGCACGCTGGTCATGGGACCGGCCGGCTCCGGCAAGTCGGCGCTCACGGGACAGTACGCGATCACGGCGGCGCAGCGCGGCGAGAACGTGGCGATCTTTCTCTTCGACGAAAGCCGCGCGACGATGCTCGCCCGCGCACACGGCATCGGCATGCAGATGCAGCCGCACATCGAGAGCGGCCGCATCACCGTGCAGCAGATCGATCCCGCCGAAGTGCCGCCGGGGGAGTTCGTGTACCTCGTACGCGAGGCCGTCGAGGAGCGCAAGGTCAGCATCCTCATCATCGACAGCCTCAACGGCTACCTGAACGCGATGCCGGAAGAGCGCTTCCTCCTGATTCAGATGCACGAGCTGCTGACGTACCTCGGGCAGCAGGGCGTGGCCACGCTGCTCGTCGTCGCGCAGCACGGCGTCGTGGCCACGGCCATGACCTCGCCGGTCGACGTCAGCTACCTCGCCGACTGCGTCGTCCTGCTCCGCTACTTCGAGCTCGCCGGCGAAATCCGGAAAGCGGTATCAGTTGTGAAGAAGCGCAGCGGCGCGCACGAGAAAGCGATTCGGCCGCTGAGCATCACCAGCGAGGGTCTCATGGTGGGACCGCCGCTGACGGAGTTCCATGGCGTGTTGTCGGGAACGCCGCTGGTCGAAGCGCACGTGAGCGGGGGGGTCGGAGACATGCTTCCAGGTGGCCGTAGCAAGTGAACGGATCGTGATCCTCGCCCCCACGGGGCGAGATGCGCAGCTCACCTGCGAGGCGCTGCGCACGGCCGGGCTGTCGGCCGAGGTCGCCCAGGACATCGGCCCGTTCTGCGACAAGATCGCAGACGCCGCCGGCGCGGCGATCCTCACCGAGGAAGCGCTGACGGCGCACGCGATGGAATGCCTGCGCGCGGCGCTGGAAAAGCAGCCGCCGTGGTCGGACCTGCCGCTGCTGCTCTTCACCTCGCGGCCGTCGGCGGAGCTGACGATGCATTCGTTCGAACAGCTCGGCGGACGCGCGAACGTGACCATGATCGAGCGTCCGGTGCGCGTGAAGACGCTCGTGAGCGCGGCGCAGGCGGCGCTGCGCGCGCGGCGGCGGCAGTACGAGATTCGCGATCTCGTCGGCGAGCTCGAACAGCGCGTCGACGAGCGCGACCAGTTCCTGGCCATGCTCAGCCACGAGCTGCGCAATCCGCTGGCGGCCATCGCGCTCGCCGTCGACTCGCTCGACGGACGCGACGTGTCGAACGAACAGGCCATCCTCACGCGGCAGACGCGCCATCTGGCGAAGCTCGTCGACGACCTGCTCGACATCGCGCGCGTGACCACCGGAAAGATCGCGCTCCAGACGACCGCCGTCGACTTCGCCGACGTCGTCGAGCACTGCGTCGAGACGATGCGTCCGCGCGCGGAGGCGCGGCGGCTGCAGCTGGTCGTGCAGATCGCGCAGCCGCACACGATCGTGCGCGGCGACGCGGTCCGGCTCGAGCAGGTCGTGAACAACCTGCTGTCGAATGCGATCAAGTACACGCCGCCCGAGGGGCAGATCGACGTCACGCTCGACGTCGATGGCGGCGACGTCGTGCTGCGCGTGCGCGACAACGGCAAAGGCATTCCGCCGGAGATGCTCACGCTCATCTTCGACATGTTCATGCAGGGCGAGACGACCATTGACCGCACCGAAGGGGGCATGGGCATCGGCCTCACGCTGGTGAAGAAGCTCGTCGGACTGCATCACGGCAACGTGCGCGCGTACAGCCGCGGGCGCGGCAGCGGCAGCGAGTTCGTGGTGCGCGTCCCGGTCGCGACGGAAGAGCAGCTCCGGCCCGCCGCGCCGCCGCAGCAGCGCGTGGCGCAGCCGGGCGCGCGGCGCATTCTCGTCATCGAGGACAACAACGAGATCCGCGACCTGCTGCACCTCAAGCTGCGCAAGCTCGGACATTCGGTCGAGGCGGCGTCGGACGGTGTGCACGGACTCGAGAAGCTGCTCGCCGATCCGCCCGACGTCGCGCTGATCGACATCGGCCTCCCCGGCATGGACGGCTACGAGATCGCGCGGCGCGTGCGCGCGACGCTCGCCACGGACGTCTATCTCATCGCGCTCACCGGCTACGGCCAGGCCGAGGACAAGAAGAAGGCGCTCGACGCCGGCTTCGACGTGCACCTCACGAAGCCGGCCGATTTCGTCGACCTGCAGAACATGCTCGCGCGCGCGCCGGTCGCGTCGTAACGCGCGCGCTCACAGCAGCGTGCACGCCTCCGCGAAGTCGAGCCGCGGCGCGCGCGGAAAGAGCGACGCCGGATCGCCGTAGCCGAGGTTGCAGAGGAAGTTCGAGCGCACGTGCCCTTCGGGGAAGAACTCCTGATCGCAACCCTCGCACTCGCGCCCGGCATTGAAGAACGCCTCGTCGAGCTTCATGTTGTCGAAGCCGGAGAGCGGCCCGCAGTCGAGCCCCGCCGCACGCGCGGCGAGCATGAGATACGCGCCCTGGAGCGTCGAGTTGCGGCGCGCCGTCGTCTCGACGAGCTGCGGGTTCGCGCGAAAGAGCTCGCGCATCGCCGGGTTGTGCGGAAAGAGCTTCGGCAATTTCTCGTAGAAGAGGAGGTCGTACGCGATGATCACCGTGACCGGCGCCGTCATCGTCTTCTCGACGTTACCCGGCGCGAGCGCGGGACGCAGCCGCTCTTTCGCTTCTTTCGAGCGCAGAAAGACGAAGCGCGCCGGACTCGTGTTCGCGCTCGTCGGCCCCCACTTCGCGAAGTCGTAGATCGCCCGCAGCGTCTCGTCGCTCACCGGCTTGTCGAGCCACTTGTTGTACGTGCGCGCATTGCGGAAGAGTTGATCGAGTGCAGCATCCGGCAGCAGTCCCATGAAAGTCCTCCTGCACGAGATGCAGCTTTCGCGCGCGCGTCTCTCTTCACGCCGCCGCCGATCAGCCGCGCGCGAAGCGCGCCGGCTGCCTCGCGGCGAGCAACCGCGGCGGCGAAGCCGTCCGCGTGTTGCCTTACTTGAGGCGCGCGTACAGCGTCGAAGGACTGATCTGCAATGCGCGCGCAGCCTTGCGCATGTTGCCCCCGGTCGCTTCGACCGCCGCGGCGACATAGCGCGCGATCAGATCGTCGAGCGGACGGATCTGCCATTCTTCCGTCGGCAGTCCATCGGCCGACGACGCGAGCTGCGGCGTCCCGCCTTCGATGATGAGGTCTTCGCTGCGCACCTGATCCTCGGCCAGCGTGAGCAGCGCGCGCTCGAGCACGTTGCGCAGCTCGCGCACGTTGCCGGGCCACGGGTAGCGCTCGAGCTTCTTCATCGCGTTCGCGCTCACCTTCGGCACCGCGCGTCCCATCTCCTTCGCGAGCGGGCGTAGCAGCTCCTGCACGAGGATGGGCAGGTCTTCCATGCGCTCGCGGAGCGGCGGCATGCGCAGGCGCACGACGTTGAGGCGGTAATAGAGATCGGAGCGGAAACGGCCGGCGGCCACTTCGCTGCCGAGGTCGCGGTTCGTCGCGGCGATGAGCCGGAAGTCCGCGCGGAGATCGCGGATGCCGCCGACGCGGCGGAAGCGTTTCTCTTCGAGCGCCTTCAGCAGGCGCGCCTGCACCGTCGTCTCCATCTCGCCGATCTCGTCGAGGAACAGCGTGCCTTCGCCGGCGATCTCGAAGAGGCCCGGCTTCGTGTTCGTGGCGTTCGTGAACGCGCCGCGCTCGTGGCCGAAGAGCTCCGACTCGAGCAGTTCCTTCGAGAGTCCCGCGCAGTTGAGGTCGACGAACGGCGCGCGTGCGCGCGGTGAGCGGTTGTGGATGAGGCGCGCCATCACGCCTTTGCCGGTGCCCGACTCGCCTTCGATCAGCACCGGCGACGGCGCGCGCGCAATCTGCGGGAGGATGCTGTTCAGATGCTGGACGGATGGAGAGATGCCGGGAATGCGATCCACCTGTCCGGCTTCATTGCGTTTCAGCGCGAGGAGCTCGCGGCGCGTCGAGATCATCCGCCGCACCGTCTCCAGCGTCGCCAGCAGCGTGTCGTAATCGAACGGCTTCTGGAGAAACGTCTCCGCGCCGAGCTTCATCGACTCGATCACGCGATCGACCGAGCCGCCGCCCGACATCATGATCACCGCCGTCGTCTCCGAGTACATCTTCAGCTGATGCAGCAGATCGATGCCTGTGGTGTCGGGAAGCGAGACGTCGAGCAGCACGACGTCGGGTGAGAACTCGCCGAAGGCGACGATGGCCTCGCGGCCGGTCGAGGCGACGCGCACCTGCCAGTCGTCTTCGAGCAGCGCGGCCAGTCCGGCGGTGATCTGTGGGTCGTCGTCGACGATCAGGAGTCGGCTCAGCAGGTCGCTCATCGTCCGAAAATCATACACCCGTCCGCCGTACGCACAGGGCTGATTCTACGCAAATGTGCACTAAACCACGACGTTTCAGATAGTTAGCCGACTTGGCCATCATGGTACCGGCCTTGGACTAAGGCAGCGCGTCCAGTCGTCCGGAAAGGAAACACCAAATGATCGTCGCCGCTGCCGCCTTAACGCTTGCCATTCAGTTCGATCTCGACCTCGGCGCCTTCAAGCGCAAAGCGGAGCCCGCGCCGAAGGTCACCTGCGGGATCACCACCGTCGGCTACCGCTTCGTCGGGAAGCCGGGACAGGCGTTTCGCTATGCCGGCGACACCTACGTCGTTCCCGAGGAGGGCGAGATCGAGCTGATCGCCGCCCGCCACAAATCCACGTACACGATCGCCGACAAGTCGCTGCCGCTCGATGTCTGGCCGCTCGACCAGTTCGGTTTCCGCACCGTTCCCCTCCCCTCGCCCGCCATCACGAAAGGAGAAAACCAGTGACGAACTTCCTGCAGCACACGATGTCCGACCTCCGCGGCGGCCGCAGCAGTTGGCGCGTGCTGGCCGCCCTCTGCTTGCCGTCGTTCGCTCTTTCCGTCGCGACGTACCTCCTGCAGAACGCCCGGTGACGATCATGCGCGCAAGCACGCACCCGTTCGAAGACCGCATCACGCTCGTGGCGCGCGAGTCGGCCAAGGAGCGCCGCGAGTGGAATCGCGACGCCTACGTCCGCGCGCGCATGGCCTTCGTCGATTCGATCCGCATGCTGAAGACGGCGGTGGACGCCGCGATCTCCGGCATTGCGCTCGACGTCGAGCGCCTGGTGATCGACCGCACCGGCACGGGCGACGACTTTCTCGACCTCATGTCCGCGCTGCCCGGGGAGTTCACCGGCGACGTGCTGATGATCCGCGACGACGGCGGCGGCTATCTCAGCGCGACGGGCCGCGGCGGCGACCGTGTGCTGTACGCGCTCAGCGCGCGCGACACGCACTTCTATCTCGAAACCCACGACCTGGTGCAGGAGCACGCGGCGTTCGCGCGCAGCGCGTAGGAGCCACGATGAGCGAGGAACCCTTCATGAACGGACGACCGCGCGGCGGAGACTGCGTGCTGATCGTCGATGACGACCGGTACGTCACCGAGGCGCTGGCGATGACGCTGGAGCGCAACGGCCGCACCACGATCGTCTGCTCCGATCTCGAATCGGCGGAGCTGACGCTGGCGCGGTTCCCGGTGACGCATCTCGTCACGGACGTGCAGTTCTCGGGCGCGTTCGGGTTCGAGGGGCTCCACTTCGTCGGCCAGGTCAAAAAGCTCCACCCGCAATGCAGCATCATCCTCATCACCGGTTTCGCGACCGATGCGCTGCGCGCCACCGCGCTCGCGCACGGCGCGACGGCGCTGCTGCCGAAGCCGTTCGAGACGTCGGAGCTCGAGGCGGTGTTCGGCACCGGTCCCGAGCCGGCCGACGGCGCGGAGTATCAGATGATCCGCGTGCCGCCGATCGACGAGCTGCTGCGCAACGACCTGCTCTTCGCCGCGTTCCAGCCGATCGTGCGCCTCGCCGCGGGCGGCGTGACGACGTTCGCGTACGAGGCGCTCTCGCGCGTACGCGGACGCTGGCCGCTCGGCGGTCCCGCGGAGCTCTTCGCGTACGCGGGGCGGCGATCGCGGTTGTGCGAGCTGAACGTCGCCGCGATCGAGTGCGCGCTGCGCAACGCGGCCGGGCTGCCGCCGAGCGGCGCGCTCTTCATGAACGTCGATCCGCAGGCGCTCAATGCGCGGCTCGTGCAGGCGATGAAGACCGCGGCCACGCGCGCGAGCATTCCGCTCTCACGCCTCGTCGTCGAAATCACGGAGCGCTCGAACTTCGCGGCCGATGAATCGATCGACGACGTGCTCGTCTCGCTGCGCGCGGAAGGCGTCCGCTTCGCGCTCGATGACCACGGCTCCGCGTACTCGCACCTCGGCATGATCGACCGCATCCGGCCGTCGTTCATCAAGGTGAGCCACGAGTTCGGCACCGGCTTCGAGCACGACGAGACGAAGCTGCGCATCATCCGCCACGTGGTCGGTCTGGCGCGCGACTTCGGCTGCCAGACGGTGCTCGAAGGCGTGGAGACGCCGGAGACCGCGGACGCGGCGCGCGAGCTCGGGATCGGTCTCGCGCAGGGCTTCTACTTCGGACGCCCCGACGTCGCCTCGCACTGGATTCGAACGGAAGGCACGCGCGTCATCGCGGCGGCGTGAACACGATCATGACGAAAGGACGCATTGCCACGGGCTTCTTCCTCGCCGGCTGCGCGCTGCTGCTGCTCGACGCCGCGACCGCGACGCCGCTCATTGCGCCGTTCGCCCTGGTCGTTTTCATGGCCGCGTTCAGCAGCATCCGCCACGAGCTGCGCGTCACGTACGACGCGCGCGAGGCCGCGGCCACGGAGAACGCCGCGCTGCGCTCCGACGTCGAGCGGCTCGAACATCGCTCGCGCGACATCACGCTGCTCGCGGAGATGAGCGAGGTGCTGCAGCTCTGCACGACGCTGTGCGAGGCCATCGACGTGCTGCCCGCGTACGGCATCCGTCTGTTTCCCGGCTTCGACGGCGCGGTCTACATCGCCGGCGCCGACGACGCGCGCACGCTGGAGAGCGCGGCGGCGTGGGGCGACGATCTCGAAGACGTGACGGCGCTGAACCGCACCGACTGCTGGGCGCTGCGCCGCCTCGACGCGCACGTCGCCGACGCGTCGAAAGCCGCCGTGCACTGCCGCCACCACGCGCGTGACGCCCGCGCGATGCGCGTCTGCATTCCGCTCCTCGCCGCCGGCGAGACGACCGGCCTGCTCACGCTGCGCGCGTCCTCCGGCGCGCCGCTCCCCGCGAACGCGGAGCTCTTCGCCGATCAGGTCGCACTCGCGCTCGCGAACCTGCGCATGCAGGAGGCGCTGCGCACGCGCGCGCTCCGCGACGGACTCACCGGTCTCTACAACCGCCGCCACATGGAAGAGGCGCTGGCGCGCGAGCTCGGACGCGACGACGCGTCGACCGGCGTGCTGCTCATCGACGTCGATCACTTCAAGCGCTTCAACGATACGTGGGGCCACGGCGGCGGCGACGCGCTGCTGCAGCAGCTCGCGCGCGCGATGCAGGTCGTCTGCGGCGAGCACGACGTCGTCTCCCGCTACGGCGGCGAGGAGTTCGTCGTGGTGATGCCGCACGCCGGCGGCGACGTGGTGCGCGCGCGCGCCGAGCGTCTCCGCGAAGAAGTGAAGCACCTCGTCGTCCACCACGACGGCCAGCTCCTCGGCAGCATCACGCTGTCGATGGGCATCGCCGTCGCGCCCGACCACGGACACACCGTGGAAACGCTGATCGCGAACGCCGACCGCGCGCTCTACGCCGCGAAAGCCGCCGGCCGCGATCGCGTCGCAACTCCGCCGCCGCAGATGGTCAGTCGCGACGCGGCCTGACGCTTCCGAACGAAACGAAGAAGGAACAAGCCCATGAGCGCTCTCGAAATCGATGCCCTCCCCGAAAACCCGGCCGATCGCCGCCGCGAGCCGCGGCTGCGTCTCACCAGCGCCGTGCCCGCGCGCATCGGCCGCGGCGAAGGCTCGCTGGTCGATCTCAGCCTGCACGGCATGCGCGTCCGCCACTCGACGCCCGCGGGCCGCGGCACGCGCGTGCGCGTCAGCTTCGAATGGCGCGGCGAGCGTTTCGCCGCGACCGCGGAAGTGCTCGCCTCGCGCGTGGCGGCGCTGACCGCCGACGGCGGAACGCTCTTCGAGTCGCGGCTGCGTTTCGTCGATCTCACCGCCGACGCGCACGAGGTGCTCGACCGCGTGCTCGGCACGATCCGCAACCGCGATCTGCGGCGCTGGGTGGCGAACCTGCGCGGCTGGACGGACGAGGAGACGACGCCGCACGCGAACGCGCCTTTGCGCGATGCGCGCGCCGCTGCGCCGAGCGCGACGCCTTCGCTGAGCGCGTTCCTGCGCTGCCGCTTCCGCGACGGCCGCTGGGAGAAGCAGTGGACGCGCGATGCGACGCAGCCGCTCAACGGATTCGTGCTGCCGGCGAGCGTCGACACCGGGGAAATCGCGCGGCTCTGCTCCACCTATGAACAGATGGATGCGGACGGGCGTCATCTCCTGCGGCTCATGGCCGCCGCCGTGGTCAAGGAGGGTGTCGCGGGAGTTTGAGAAGGAATACCATATGGGTGTGATGGCGGAACGGGAAGGGCCGTGCCGCCGTCGCACCCGTCGTGAACGACCCGCCTGCAGGTCACTATGCCGCAATCGCCGCGTTCGCCCAGCGCGCCGTGCGGGAGCGCAGTATCCCTGCGCTGGGCAGAGCTCTGCTCGAGGCCGTCACGGAGATCGTCGGCGGCGACGCGTGCGCGCTGCTCGTAGCGCCGCGCGGCGGCAACGAGCTCGACGTCGTCCGACGCTCCGGCTTCACGCGCTCGCGCCGCACGCGTCTCCCGCGTACGAACGGCTCGCTCTACGCCGACGCGCTGGCGAAGAACGCGCTCGTCTCGCGCCGCCTCGGCGCCGCTGATTTCGACGCCGATCCCGAGCTCGCCGCGCAGCAGTTCCACTCCGCGCTCGCCGCGCCGGTGACGGTCGGCAGCGACGCGTGGCTCGTCGTCACCTACCGCAAGCGCGGCTCGATCGCGCGCACCGCGCACGCGCCGGCGCAGGCGCTCGTCACGATCTTCGGCGCGGCGCTCGCGCGGCGGCGCGCGGAAGAGCGGCTCGACGATCGCGAGCGCACGCTGCGCCTCCTCTTCGAGCAGATCCCGGCGATCGTCTGGACGGTCGACGAGCGTCTCGTCCTCACCTCGAGCCGCGGCGGCGATCCGAACATGCCACGCGGCGTCGGCCATCCGCTCTCCGCGCTCGGTTTCGCACCCGACTCCGAGCCGATGAACGCCGTGCGCGCGGCGCTCGCCGGCGAGTCGGGCAACTACGAGCTCGTCTTCCACGACACCGTCTTCGCGAATCGCGTGGAGCCGCTGCGCGACGGCAACGGCACGATCTCCGGCGCCATCGGCGTCGCCTTCGACATCACCGATCGCAGCCGCGCGCTCGAAGAGTTGCGCGCGTCGCGCGAGGAGCTGCGCCGGCTCGCCGCGCATCTCAGCGGCGTGCAGGAGAGCGAACGGCGCCGCATCGCGCGCGAGCTGCACGACGAGCTCGGACAACGCCTCACCGCGATCCACTTCGAGCTCGCGCACACCGCCGAGCTCCTCGGCGCGGGCGACGTCGACGCGGCGAAGAAGACGCTCGCCGCCGCCGCGGCGCTCGTGCAGACGTCGATGGGCGCGGTGCGCTCCGTGGCCACGCAGCTGCGTCCCGCGACGCTCGACGACTTCGGCTTCCGCCACGCCGTCGAACAGGAAGTGGAGGCCTTCGCCACGCGCACCGGGATCGACGCCGAGCTGCGCATCGAAGGCCTCGACGACACCTCCGTCTCCCCCGATCTCGCCACGGCGCTCTACCGCATCGTTCAGGAAGCGCTGACGAATGTGGCGCGGCACGCCGCGGCGACGCACGTTGGTATCAGGATCGATCGCAGGGACTCGCACATCGTCGCGGAAGTCAGAGACAATGGCCGCGGCATCACGCGTGAGGAAATCGAGAGCGGGCGGTCCATCGGTCTCACCGGTCTGCGCGAGCGCGCCTTCGCATTCGGCGGAGAGGTGAAGATCGAGGGCACGCCCGGCGCGGGCACGAGCGTGCACGTGCAGTTGCCGCTCGCGGCCGATGACGGCGGGGAGATCTTGGATGAAGATCATCGTGGCCGATGATCATTCGATCGTGCGCAGAGGCTTGCAGGGCATCATCGCCCGCAAGCCGGACTGGATCGTCGCGGCCGAAGCGGAGACGGCGGAAGAGCTGTTCGAGGCGCTGCGGCGCGACCGCTACGACATCCTCGTGCTCGATCTCATGCTCCGCAATCGCAGCGGACTCGATCTACTGCCCGAGCTGCGCCGCGAGTATCCGAGCCTGCCCGTGCTCATGCTCAGCATGCATTCCGAGGAGCAGTACGCGATCCGCTGCCTGCGCGCGGGAGCGCGCGGATACGTGCAGAAAGACAGCAGTCTCGAAGACTTGCTCGAGGCGATCGGACGCGTCGCCGCGGGACGGACGTGGGTCAGTTCCGCGGTCGCGGAGCAACTGGCGACGCAGCTCGTGTCGCCGAGCGAGAAGCCGCCGCACGAGCTGCTCTCGCCGCGCGAGTTCGAGGTGTTCCGCATGATCGCCACGGGCCAGTCGATCACCGAAATCGCGGGGCAGCTGCACGTCAGCGTGAAGACCGTGAGCACGTACCGCACGCGCATTCTGGAGAAGACCGGCTTCCATTCGAACGCCGACATCGTGGCGTACGCGGTTCGTAACTCGATGGTGTAGGAGCCCTCCTACGTGCGAATTTCTTGTCGTCTGATGGTATTGCCGTCACTACGTATTTATTTTGTGGGACGGTAGCCACTTCCCTCGTCCGCGTCCCTCGAAAGCCGATGACCACACTTCCTCTTGCCCTGAAGGGCTTCGGGGCTCACGCCCTCTTTTCTGCCGGTCCCGGCGAACCTGCCGGCCTCTTACACGCGCTCTCCGAATCGAACCTCATCGGCGTCGTCCAGTGGACCGCCGGCGGCTCCCTCACCTCCGCGAACGCGAAGTTCCTCGAGCTGGCCGGCATCGACGAAACGCTGCTCGCGTCGCTGCAGTGGGAAACGCTGACCGCGCGCGAGTCGCGAGTGGCCGAGGCGCGCGCGCACGACGAATTGCGCGAGGAGGGACGCTGCGCGACGTACGAGAAGCGCTGGACGCGTCCCGACGGCACGCTCGTCGTCACGCACGTCACGACCGTCCTCGCCGACGCGGACACGCAGCAGTACGTCTCGTTCGTCTGCGACGTCTCGGCGTGGCACGAGCTGGAGCGGCAGAACTCCGAGGTGGCACGGCTCACGCGCGAGCTGGCGGAGCTCCGCGAGGAGACGGAGACCTTCTCGTACTCGGTCGCGCACGATCTGCGCGCGCCGCTCCGCGCCATCGACGGCTTCAGCACGCAGCTCGAGCTCGATCACGCGGCGACGCTCGACGAGCCCGCGCGCGGCAGTATCCAGCGCATCCGCACCGCCGTCGGACGCATGGCGCTCCTTCTCGACGACATCCTCGGCATGGTGCGCCTCTCGCGCAGTCCGCTGCGCAGGCAGGACCTCGATTTCACGGTGCTCGCCCGCGCGGTCGTCGGCGACGTGCGCGCGCGTTCCGGCGATCACGCCATCCGCATCGACATTGAAAAGGACCTGCGCGTTTCCGCCGATCCGCAGCTCCTGCGCATCACGCTCGAGAACCTGATCGGCAACGCCGTGAAGTTCAGCACGAAGCGCGAAGACGCGCACGTGATCGTCGGCCGCGACGGCGCGGAGCTCTTCGTCCGCGACAACGGCATCGGCTTCGACCCGGCGTACGCGACGGCCGTCTTCGCGCCGTTCCAGCGCCTCAATCCCGTTTCGCAGTACGACGGTCACGGCCTCGGGCTCGCCATCGTGCAGCGCATCGTCCGCCGCCACGGCGGCACGGTGCGCGTGGAGACGGAGCCGGGCCGCGGCACGACGTTCTTCTTCACGCTCGGAAGCGAGACCTCATGAAGCTGTTGATGATCGAGGACAACCCGTACGACGCGGAGCTGGTCACCGCGGAACTGCGGCGTTTCGGCCTCGACTTCGAGCCGCGGCGCGTCGATACGCGCGCGGCACTCGCCGAGGCGCTCGATGAAGGACCGTGGTCGCTGATTCTGTGCGACTACAACCTCCCGGGCTTCGGCGGCGGCGAGGCGCTGGCGATGGTGCGCGCCGTCGACGCGCGCGTGCCGTTCATCATCGTCTCCGGCATGGTCGGCGAGGAGCGCGCGGTGGACATCATCCGCGCCGGCGCGAACGACTACGTGATGAAGGATCGCCTCGGCCGGCTCGGTCCGGCGATCGAGCGCGAGCTGCGCGACCAGCAGCTGCGCGCGGAGCGCAGCAGTCTGTTCGACGCGTTCCGCCGTTCCGAGGAACGCTACCGTCGCATCTTCGAGCACGCGCCGATCGGCGTCGCCGTCAGCACGCCCGACGGCCGCTTCCTCAAGATCAACGACCGCGTGGTGACGACGCTCGGCTATCCGCGCGAGGCCATCGTCGGCCGCCACCTCGCCGACTTCGCGCTCGACCGCCGCCCCGGCGACGCCACCACGTACGAGGCGCGCTTCCTCCGCCGCGACGGCGCGATCGTCTGGGGCAGCGTCACCGTCTCCGCGATCGCCAGCGACAACGGCGACATCGAACAGATCGTCTGGCTCATCGAAGACATCACCGCGCGCAAACAGACGCAGGAACAGCTGTCGATGCAGGCGCGCCTGCTCGACTCCGTGCAGGAAGCGGTCGTCGCCGCCGACAAGACCGGCCGCATCATCTACTGGAACCGATTCGCCGAAGAGCTGTACGGCTGGCGCGCCGAGCGCGTGATGGGCCGGCTGCTGCTGGAGATGATTCCTCCGCAGACGCGCGAGGACGGCACGAACATCCTGCGCCGTCTCATCGCCGGCGGGCACTGGTCGGGCGAGCTCACGCTGCAGCGGCGCAACGGCACGCTCTTCCCCGCGTGGGTGCTCGGCGGCGCGCTGCACGATGCCGCGGGCAACCTCGCCGGCGTCGTCGCTGTGTCGCACGACATCACCGAACGCCGGCGCGCCGAGGAAGAGCTGCGCTCGAGCCGCGAGCTGCTCGCCGACGCGCAACGCATCGCGCGCATGGGCAGCTGGGAGCTCGACCTCGAGACCGGCCGCCGCGCGTGGTCGGACGAGTTCTATCGCATCTTCGGCTTCGAGCCGCGGAAACAGCCCGACGTCGCGCTGATCGAGTCGCGCTATCACCCCGACGATCTGCCGGCCGTGCAGGCGCGCCGGTTCGAGATGGCGGAGAAGGGCGGTCCGTTCGACGACACGGCGCGCCTGCTCATGCCCGACGGCGAAGTGCGCTGGGTGCAGGGCCGCGGCCGCGTCATCAACAACGACGCCGGCAAGCCGGTGAAAGTCATCGGCGTGCTGCAGGACGTCACCGAGCTGCGCATGCATCAGGAAGAGCTGCAGCGCCGCGCGATGCAGCACGCGGCCGTTGCGGACCTCGGCGCGATCGGACTGCGCGGCGACTCGATCGATGCGCTGCTCGCCGAGGCCGCGGAGACGGCCACGCGCGTCCTCGGCGTCGAGTTCTCCAGCATCATCGAGAAAACCGCCGGCGGCTTCCGCTACGCCGCGGGCCACGGATGGGACGGTGAGCTCACACCCGGCGAGATGCTCGACAACACCGCGTACTCGAGCTTCGTCATCTCGCAGGACGCGCCCGTCGTCGTCGACGACCTGCAGACGGAGACGCGCTTCGAGATTCCGCCGCGCTTCGTGCGCACCGGCGTCGTCAGCGGCCTCGGCATCCCGATCGTCACCGGCAAGCAGGAGACGTGGGGCCTGCTCAACGCGTACTCGCGTACGCGGCGGGTCTTCTCCACCGCCGACGTCGACTTCCTCCGCTCGATCGCGGCCGTGCTCGCGCAGGCGATCGAACGGCAGTCGGTCGAAAGCGAGCTGCGCGTACGCGCGCTGCAGCAGAGCGCGATCGCGGAGCTCAGCCGGCTCGCCGTGAAGTCCGTTGGCACGGCCACGCTCGACCGCGCGTGCACGCTCATCCAGGAGCGCCTCGGCGTCGAGCATGCGATGTACTACGAGCTCGACGTCGAGTCGGGCGTGCTGCGCTACCGCGCCGGCACGCACTGGGCGGCGGAGCCGTATCCGGTCGTGCCGGTCGACGAGCGGTCGCAGTCGGGCGTCTCGCTGCTGAACAACCATCCAGTCGTCGTCGACGACTACACCGCCGCGCACTTCGGCACCGCGCCGCTCTTCATCGAAGCGGGCATCCGCAGCGGCGTCACCGTTCCGGTGTCGAGCCCCACGTCGATCTTCGGCGTGCTCGTCGCGCAGTCGCGGCACGACAAGCGCTTCAGCGAGTCGGACGTTCACTTCATCGAGTCTCTGGCGAACCTCATGTCCGAAGCGATGGAGCGGGAGCGCGCCAGCCGCGCGCTCGTGGCTTCCGAGGAACGCTACCGCGACGTCGTCGAAGGCGCGTCGGAAGTCATCTTCACGATCTCGATGCAGGGCACGTTCACGTCGATCAACGCGGCGTTCGAGAAAGTGACCGGCTTTCCCGCCAGCGAATGGATCGGACGCCGCTACATCGAGCTCGTGCATCCCGACCACCGCGGCCACTCCGGCGGCGTGTTCCGGAAAGTCGTCGAGGATCACGAGTCGGTGTCGGACGTGCTGCCGATCCTCGGCAAGAACGGGCCGGTGACCGTCGAGCTGACGTCGTTCCCGAAAGTCGAGAACGGCCGCACCACCGCGATCTACGGCTTCGCGCGCGACGTCACCGACACGCTGCGCGCGGAGAAAGAGCGGCAGAACCTCACGCGCAACCTGCAGTTGCTGCTCGAATCGACCGTCGAAGGCATCATCACGACGGATCTCGACGGCATCTGCACGATGTGCAACGCCGCGGCGGCGCGCCTCGTCGGACGCTCGCAGGACGAGCTCCTCGGCGCCGACATGCACGGGCTGCTGTACGAGAAGCCCGGCGTGCGTTCGGCGGAGAGCCCGATGTTCGCCGTCGGCCGCACCGGCGAGATCTGCGAGCTCGCGCTCGACGTCTTCTGGCGTCCCGACGGCACCGCGGTGCCGGTCGAATACTCGGCCGCGCCGATCGTCGATGAAGGCGTGCCGGTCGGCATCGTCGTCAGCTTCACCGACATCAGCGAGCGGCAGAAGCTCGAGGCGAAGCTCGAACAGGCGAACCGCGTCTCGAGCCTCGGCCGCCTCGCCGCCACCGTCGCGCACGAGTTCAACAACGTGCTCATGGGCATCGCGCCGTTCGTCGAGCTCGTGCGCCGCGGCAAGAACGTCGAGGTCTCGCTCGAGCACATCGCCCGCGCCGTCAAACGCGGACGCCGCATCACCGAAGACATCCTCCGCTTCTCACAGCCCGCCGAGCCGGCGCGCACCACGTTCGAAGTCGACGGCTGGCTGCAGAACATCTGCGTCGAGGCGCGCACGCTGCTGCCGCCGTCATGCTCGATCGAAGTGGCGATCACGGAGCCGGGGCTGCGCATCGACGGCGATCCGAATCAGCTGCAGCAGATGTTCACGAACCTCATTCTCAACGCGCGCGACGCGATGGTCGGCTCCGGCGCGATCAACATCGCCGCGTGCCGCGAGCAACCGGGCGCGAGACTGCCGTTCGCTGTCGATCAGCCCGAGCGCTTCGTGCACTTCATCGTCAGCGACAACGGCAGCGGCATGCCGCCGGAGACGCTGCGCCACATCTTCGAGCCGCTCTTCACCACGAAGAAATCGGGCACGGGACTCGGCCTCTCGGTGACGCACCAGGTCGTGCAGCGGCACGGCGGCGACATCTTCGCGGAGAGCACCGTCGGCATCGGCACGACGTTCCACATCTTCATTCCGATGGCCGAGCGTCCCGCGCTCGAGCTGGTCGACGACCAGAACGACGCCGCGCCGACGGCGACCGGCGCGCGGCGCGTGCTGCTCGTCGAAGACGACCGCGCCGTCTCGACCGGGCTCGCGGCGCTGCTCGAATGCGAGGGAATGATCGTCGATCTCGCGGAGAGCGGCGCCGCCGCGATCGCGGCGCTCGCACGGCGCACGCCTGACGTCGTCGTGCTCGACGTCGGACTGCCGGACATGGACGGCGTGGCCGTCTACGACCGCATCGCGGTCACGCATCCGACGCTGCCCGTCATCTTCTCGACCGGCCACGGCGATCGCTCGAAGCTCGACGAGCTGCTGAACAAGCCGCATCTCGCCTACCTGCTCAAGCCGTACGAGGTCTCGACGCTCCTCGAGACGATCGGCAGCGTGATGCACCAGACGATGCAGCGGCAGACGGCGTGACGCGCGTCGCGCGCGCTACAGGTACTCGAAGATCTGCACGAGCACCGATTGCGCGACCGTCGAGCCGGACGCGCTCGCGGGCCGCGTCGCGGTGAGCGGCGGATTCGACGGCGACGCGGACACGGTGTCGAGCACGACGACGTGCGTGTGGCCGTCCTGTTCGTCTCCCGCTTTCGGATTCGTCAGCACCCAATGCTGCGGCCCCGGCGCCGGAACGGTCGGAATCGAGATCGCCGCGAACGTCTGTCCGCCGAAGACGCGCAGCAGATAGCTCGTCTCCGCGCTCGGGAGCGCCGGCGCGGCGAGGCTCGACGGACTGTCCGCGCTGCCGCGCACGTCGCCGCCGTTTTTTATCCAGACGATCGACGCGCTCGCCATCACCGGCGCGATGCCGCCGGTCGTGGCCGGCCCGCTGCCGTTGAGCGAGAAGCGGAACGGACTGGCGTTGCTGACGTCGTTGCCGAGTGCGGTGAAGGTGTCGACGCGGAAGCCGTTGCCGGCGGCGACGGTCGAGCGCACGAGCGTCCAGCCGGTCGGTGCCATCGGCGGCGCGATGTTCGTTCCCGGCGCGCTCGCCGCGATGACGACGACGTAGCTCCCCCACTGCCCCACATCGGCCGGCTTCGGCACGGTCAGCGCGAGCACGGGCGTCGACGACGCCACCGACGTGAAGCGGATCCCCGCGTCATGCGAGATTCCGCCGCCACGGCTCGCGGCATACGCGATCGCAACGACGGCGATGACGGCAACGACGATGATCACCACGACGGCAACGGTCATTCAATCCCTCCGAGGGAGAGAGTAGCAGGCGGTATGCTCTCGCGACGATGCCGCAATCCCTCGTCGCCGGATTCTGGGGTCTCCTCGCAGGCTCGGCGTTGCTGCTCGGCGCCGGCGTCGGCTACTTCACGCGGGTGCCGCAGCGGCTCGTCGCGGCGATCATGGCCTTCGGCGCGGGCGTGCTGATCTCCGCGCTCGCGTTCGATCTGATGGACGAGGCGTATCACCGCGGCGGCTTCGTCTCCGCGGCCGCGGGGTTCATCGGCGGCTCGATCGTCTACACGGCGGCGAACCTGCTGCTCACGCGCGTGCATCGCGGCGCGAAGCACCGCAAGCGTTCCGGCGACCGGCAGCCGACCGAGAGCGACCATCCGGGCAGCGGGCTCGCCATCGCGGTCGGCGCGCTCCTCGACGGCATCCCCGAGTCGATCGTCATCGGCGTCTCGCTCCTCGGCGGCGGAAAGGTCAGTCTCGTCGCCGTGGTCGCGGTTTTTCTCTCCAACGTTCCGGAAGGACTCTCGAGCTCGGCCGGCATGCGCACGGCGCATCGCAGCGCGCGCTACGTCTTCTCGGTCTGGGGCGGCATCGCGCTCATCAGCGGCTTCGCCGCGCTCCTCGGCTACCTCGTCTTCGCCCACGCGAGCGCGAACGTCATCGCGGCGACGACGGCGACCGCGGCCGGCGCGATCCTGACGATGCTGTCCGATACGATGATCCCCGAGGCGTTCGAGGTCGCGCACGACTTCACGGGGATCATCAGCGTGGTTGGCTTTCTGGTGGCATTCGTGCTGACGAAGCTCGGCGGTTGACATCAAACCGGCGCGCTGTTTGCCCTACTCGTTCGCATGAACGAACCTCATGAACTCTCTCTTCGCGATACGGCAAAAGGCGTTGCCGTGCGCGCGGGCATTCTCTCGGTTGCCGCGCTCGTCATCGGCGCGTGGGTCTTCGGACTCGCGGCGAAGGCGGCCAGCGGCCTCGTGAAGCTCGCCGTCGGCACGATTCTCCTCGGCATCGGCACGGGCGTCGTCACGTGGGAAGTGAAGAAAGTGCAGCGTCACCTTCACGGTCGCACGCAGCCTCAGCCGCTGCTGTAGAACACCCGGGAGCGGAGGAGGCGCGCGAGTAGAATCCGCCTCCATGCAGAAGAGTCGAACTGCCGTTCTCCTCCTCTCCCTCCTTCATCTTCTCCTTCTCCCCGTCGTTCTTCACGCGCAGGTCGATCCCGAGCTGCTCGCCGGCATGAAGGCGCGCTCGATCGGTCCGGCCGCGATGAGCGGACGCGTCGCCGCGATCGAAGCGGTCGAGTCGAATCCGAACATCGTCTACGTCGGCGCCGCCACCGGCGGCCTCTGGAAGTCGACGAACGCCGCGCTGAGCTTCACGCCCATCTTCGACGACCAGCCGGTCGCCGCCATCGGCGCCATCGCCATCTTCCAGCCGAGTCCCGACATCGTGTGGGTCGGTACCGGCGAAGGCAACGTGCGCAACTCCGTCTCCGTCGGCAACGGCGTCTACCGGACGCTCGACGGCGGCAAGACCTGGCAGCACCTCGGCCTCGACAAGACCGAGCGCATTCCGCGCATCGTCGTGCATCCGCGCGATCCAAACGTCGCCTGGGTCGCCGCGCTCGGCCAGGAGTGGTCGCCGAACGCCGACCGCGGCGTCTTCAAGACCGTCGACGGCGGCAAGAGCTGGCGCAAAGTGCTCTTCGTGAACGACCGCACCGGCGCCGCCGATCTGGTCATCGATCCGTCGAATCCGAACAAGCTCTTCGCGTCGATGTGGGAGTACCGGCGCTGGCCGTGGTACTTCAACTCCGGCGGCCCCGGCTCGGGACTCTACGTCTCGTACGACGGCGGCGAAACGTGGAAGCGCTATACCGAAGACGACGGCATGCCGAAAGGTGTGCTGGGGCGCATCGGCGTCGCCATCGCGCGCTCGAACCCGAGCATCGTCTACGCGCTCGTCGAAGCCGACAAGAGCGCGCTGCTGCGCTCCGACGATGGCGGTCGCAAATGGACCGCGGTCAACACGGAGACCGACATCGCCAATCGCCCGTTCTACTACACGTTTCTCCGCGTCGATCCGCAGGACGCGAATCGCGTCTACAACATCTACTCGGTGATCAGCGTGTCGAACGACGGCGGGCGCACGTTCAAGACGCTCGTGCCGTACTCGAAAGTGCATCCCGACCATCACGCGATGTGGATCGATCCGAACGACGGCGGCCACATCCTCGAAGGCAACGACGGCGGCGTCTCGGAATCGCGCGACCGTGGCACGAGCTGGCGCTTCGTCGCGTCGCTGCCGCTCGGCCAGTACTACCACATCGCCGTCGACAACGAGATGCCGTACAACATCTACGGCGGCATGCAGGACAACGGCTCGTGGAAAGGGCCGAACACGACGTGGGAGACCGCCGGCGTGCGCAACTGGGACTGGCAGGAGATCGGGTTCGGCGACGGCTTCGGCACCGCGCCGATTCCCACCGATCCGATGGTCGGCTACGCGATGAGCCAGGAAGGGCACATCGTCCGCTGGAACCTGCGCACCGGCGAGCGGAAGGACATCCGCCCCGCGCCACTCGATCCGAACACGCCCATCCGCTTCAACTGGAACGCCGCCATCGCCGTCGATCCGTTCGATCCGAACGGCGTCTACTTCGGCAGCCAGTACGTGCATCACTCGAGCGATCGCGGCGAGACGTGGAAGACGATCAGCCCCGATCTCACGACGAATCGCAAGGAGTGGCAGCAGCAGGACAAGAGCGGCGGCCTCACGCTCGACGCGAGCGGCGCGGAGAACTTCACGACGATCATCGCGCTCGCGCCGAGTCCCGTCGACCGCAACGTCGTCTGGGCCGGCACCGACGACGGCCGCGTGCAGGTGACGCGCGACGGCGGCGCGCACTGGACGAGCGTCGAGGCGAATCTCAAAGGCGTTCCCGCGAACACGTGGGTGCCGGAGATCAAGGCCTCGACGTACGACGCCGGCACCGCGTTCATCGTCCTCGACGATCACCGCCGCTCGAACTGGACGCCGTACGTCTTCCGCACGAACGACTACGGCAAGACGTGGACGTCGCTGGCGACGAAAGACCTCTGGGGCTACGCGCTCTCGATCGAACAGGATCCGGTCGACGCCGATCTCCTCTTCCTCGGCACGGAGTTCGGTCTCTGGACGAGCCTCGACGGCGGCAAGTCGTGGTCGAAGTGGAAGCACGGCTTCCCGACGGTGTCCGTGCAGGGACTGAAGATCCATCCGCGCGATCACGATCTCGCCATCGCCACGCACGGGCGCGCCGCGTACATCCTCGACGACATCCGCCCGCTGCGCACGATGTCGAAAGCCGTGCTCGCCGAGCCGCTGCACTTCTTCAGCGTGCCCGACGCGCAGCAGTACACCGTGCGGCAGAAGGAAGGCTCGCGCTTCGTCGGCGACTCCGAATTCCGCGGCGAGAACGAGCCGTACGGCGCGCTCCTCACCTACTCGCTCAACGTCGCCGGCATCCCGCATCCGACGGAAGAACGCGAACGCGAGCGCAAGGAGAAGGAACGCGACGCCGCGCGGCAGGCGATCGTGACCGACGAAGGCGTGCCGCAGGTCGTGAGCGACGTGCCGAAGGAGCCGGAGGCGCAGAAGGCGAAGCAGGAACAGAAGGAAGCGCAGAAGCCGCAAGGCCAAACGCAGGCGACACGCGCCGGCGACGACAAGCCGCCGCAAGTCGACATCGAAGTCGCCGACGCCGCCGGCAAGGTCATTCGCAAGTTCAAAGGTCCCGCGATCCTCGGCGTGAACCGCGCGTCGTGGGATCTCACGCGCGACGCCTTCAAGCAGCCGAAGCGCGGCGAGGGCGAAGAAGAATCGTTCCGCCGGCGCGGAGGTCCGGAAGTCGTGCCGGGCGTCTACACCGTCACGATCCGCTTCCGCGGCAACGAGGCGAAGCAGCAGGTGACCGTCGTCGCCGATCCGCGCGAGACGATCGCGCAGTCGGTGCGGCAGGCAAAGTACGACGCGATCGTGCGCGCTGGCGCGCTGCAGGAAACCGCGACCGCCGCGGTCGAGCGCATCCAGAAGACGCGCGCCGATCTCGATGCGATCACGGCGAAGCTGAAGAAGGACGACGACCGCGACGCCGCCGCGACGAACGCGCCGCCCGATCCGCTGACGAAGCAGGCCACGGAACTGAAGGCGAAGCTCGACGCCATCGAACGCCGCCTCTGGACGCCGCCGAAGACGAAAGGCCTCGTCGCCGAGAACGACGTGCTGTCCCGCATCGGCTATCCGATCAACGCCATGCAGTCGTCGTGGGACGCGCCGACGCCCGCGCAGCTGACGTATCTCGCGAACGCGGAGCTGCTGCTGCGCAGCGTGCTCGCCGATCTGAACCAGCTGTACGCGTCCGACGTCGCGCAGTTCCGCGACGCGGTGCGCAAGCAGAACGTCGTGCTGCTGCCGGACTACGAGCCCATTCAGCCCTGACGCAAAACGCGATGCAAAACGAAAAGGGCGGGCGCGAGGCCCGCCCTTTTTGCTTGCATATCAATCCTTCTTCTTGCGCACCCGCAACGTCGGCGAGTCGAGATCGAGCTCGGCGAGCGGAATCACCTCGACGTCCTTCGTCTGCGCGCGCAGCGGCTCGATGAACTGTTTCGCGTCGCCGACGATCACCAGCGTCGACGATCCGGCCAGACTCGCATTCGCGAACTTGCGCACGTCCTGCGCCGTCACCGCCTGCACGCCGCCGATGTATCGGTTGATATCCGCGAGCGGCAGGCCGTAGCGCGCAAGCGCGCCGAGCCGGTTCACGAGGCCGCGCGTCGTCTCCAGCGATTCCGCGAAGTCGCCGATGAGCGCGGCCTTGCGCGGCGTGAGCTCGCCCGCCTCGACGTCCGTCGTCGCGAGCCGAGACAGCTCGCCGCCGATGAGTCCCGCCACTTCCGCCGCGGATTCGTTCTTCGTCTCCGCGCGCGCGGTGAACGGTCCCACGTCGGCGCGCGCTTCGAACGAGCTGCCCGCGCCGTAGCTGAGACCGCGCTTGATGCGGATCTCCTGATTCAGCCGTGAAGAGAAGCCGCCGCCGAGGATCGAGTTCAGCACCGCGGCGGGCATGTACTGCGGATCGACGCGGCGAATGCCGGGACGCGCGAGCACGACCGCCGCCTGGCCGGCAGCCGGCATGTCGATGACGACCGCGCGCGGCGCCTGCGGCGCAAACTTCGTCGCCGCGGACGGAGGCGCGCCGCTGCCGCGCGACCAAGACCCGAAGAGCTTCTCCGCGAGCGCGAACGCGTCGCTGGGACGCACGTCGCCGGCGAAGAGCAGCACCGCGTTGTCGGGGCGGTAGTAGTGCTTGTGGAACTGCACGAGATCGTCGCGCGTGATGCGGCCGAGCGACGCGGGCGTGCCGGAGAGGTTGTGTCCGTACGCCGACGTGCCGAAGACGAGCCGCGACGCGACGATGTTCGCGACTGTGCGCGGCTCGCTCAGCTCGACCTGCAGCGAGTCGATGGCTTGCGCGCGCTCGCGCTCGAGCTCGTCCTTCGCGAACGTGGCGTTGCGCGCGACGTCGGCGACGTACTCCATCGTCTTCGCAAGATTCGGCGCCATCATCGAGACGTCGATCAGCGAGCTGTCCCACGTCGCGTCGCTCTCCAGCGTCGCGCCGAGGGATTCGACGCCGCGCGCGATCTCCTCGGCACTGCGCGTCTTCGTACCTTTCGTCAGCACGCCGGCGGTGAGCGACGCGAGTCCCGCGCGCGAGGCCGGATCGGCCGCGCCGCCGGTCTTCACGAGCAGCCGCGCCGCGACGAGCGGGAGGCTATGCTTCTCGACGACGATGACGCGCAGGCCGTTCGCGAGCGTCTTCTCCGACGGCTGCGGGATCGTCGCCTCACGCGGCGCGAGCGGCGCGGGCGGCGTCGCGGGATACGTGTCCGCCGTCGTCGCGGTCGGTTCCTGCGCGACCAAAGGCAGCGCGAACAGTAATGCGAGCAGCGCGCGCTTCATCGCACACCTCCGACCGGCTTCTTGGTCGACTCGTCGAGATAGTTGATGACCACCGCCTTCGCGTCGACGAGATACTGCTTCGCCACGCGCTGGATGTCGGCCGGCGTCACCGCCTGCACGCGCGCGATGCCGTTGTTCGCGTCCGCCGCATCGTGGTCGATGAGCACCGCCTCCGCGAGCACGAAGGCCTTACCGTCGTTGGTCTCGCGCTGCCGGAGGAGATCGGTGACGAGGAGGTTCTTCGCCTTCTCGAGCTCCGCCGCGCCGACCGGCGTCTCCGCCAGCGCGCGGACTTCCGTCTTGATGACGTGTTCCGCATCGGCGGGAGCGTGCTCGCTGCTGAGGATCGCGCCGAGGACGAAGATGCCGCGGTCTTCGAGAAGCTCGGTTTCGCTGAGGAGCTCCTGCGCGATCTGCGCGCGCACGAGCTTCTCTTCGAGCCGTGACGACTCGCCCTGCGTCAGCAGCGCCATGGCCACGTTGAGCGCCGCCGCGTCGGGCGAGCCCGCGTTCGGCGTGAGCCACGTCAGGACCGTCGCGGGCAGCGGCACGTTCGGCGCGTATTCGTCGTAACGGCGTTCGACGTCGCGCTCCGGCTCGTCGACGTGCACGCGCGGGATGTCCGCGGCCGGCTTCGCGACGGTCATGAAGTACCGATCGATCCAGCCGTCGAGCTGCTGCTGATCGAAGTCGCCGATGACGAAGAGGTACGCGTTGTCGGGACGATAGAACGTCGTGTGAAAGGCGCGGACGTCGTCGATGGTCGCGGCGTCGAGCTCCTCGATGCTGCCGATGCCGGGACGCTTGTACGGATGCCGCGCGTACGAGTCTTTCGGGATGGCGTTGAAGAGCCGCCCGTATGGCGAGGCGAGCACGCCGCGGCGGTACTCCTCTTTCACGACGTCGCGCTCGGACTTGAAGTTCGCGTCGTCGACGTTGAGCGTGCCCAGACGATCCGCTTCCGCCCACAGCAGCGACTCGAGATAGTTCGACGGCACGACTTCGAAGTACACCGTCACGTCGTCCATCGTGGTCGCGTTGTTGGATCCGCCCACGTCTTCCGTGAGCCGGTCGAGCATCTCCGACTTCATGTGCTTCGTGCTCTTGAACATCATGTGCTCGAAGAGGTGCGCGAAGCCGCTGCGTCCGGGCGGATCGTCTTTCGAGCCGACGTGGTACCAGACGTGGACGGCCACGGTCGGCGTCGAGCGATCCTGCACGCTGTAGACCGTGAGGCCGTTCGGCAGGACGCGCTGCTTGTACGGGATCGGCGCGATGGTGGTCGCGGCCGATGCCGAGAGCGCGAGCGATACGACAAAAGAGAGATGGAGAAGGAGCGGAAGCGAGAGTCGTCTGCGCATCGCGGCGGATTATCGCCGCTTCGCCGCGCCGCTGCGTATGGCGTCTTCGAAAATCCTGGCGACGTTGCGATGCACATCGATCGAGACCTGGCGCTGCTTCTCCGAAAGCTGCCGCTGCTTTTCCGACAGCTCGCGCTGTTTGCCGGAGAGCGCCCGCTGCTGTTCGCTCAGCTCGCGCTGCTGTTCGCCGAGCTCGCGCTGCCGCGCGGAGTCGGTTGCATACGCGGCCTGACGCCGCCCGAGCTCCGCCTGCTTGCGTCCCAGTTTGGCCTGTTTGCGCCCGAGCTCCGCCTGGCGCGTACCGAGCGCACCCTGCTCGCCTCCGACGCTGCGTTGCGCGCGCGTCGCCTCGTCCAACCGCGCGAGCACCGCCGGATCGGTGATGAGCCACGCCTCTCCGTCGCGCTCGAACCACGCGTAGTGCCGCGTGCCCGCGGCCGTGTCGTACCGCGCGGACGAGTTGCTGGAGAAGTCGCCCATCATGTAGGTGCTGTCGCCGTCGCGGATGATGATCCGCGTGAAATCATCGGCGGCAGCGAGCGTGACGGCGGCGAGCGCGAAGAGCACAACGGCGGCGAGTCGTCTCATGCTGCGTTCTACGCCGCCGCGGCCGAAAAGTTAGCCAGCCGGACTTCCGGCTACAATTCACGTCGCCCATGTGCGCAGCCGCCGTCCCGGTCTCGCCCACGTCACGGTTCACGCTGCGCCACGGCGCCGTCGCGGCCGGCGATTTCGCGGACGACGTCCGCCGCGGTCTCACCGCGTCCCGCAAGTCGCTCCCGCCGCGCTGGTTCTACGACGAGCTCGGATCCTCGCTCTTCGACGCGATCTGTTTTCTGCCCGAGTACTACGTGATGCGCGCGGAAGCCGAGGTGCTGCACGCGCACGCGAGCGAAATCTGCGATGCGTTCGGCGCCCAGGTGCGCCTCGTGGAGCTCGGCAGCGGCGCCGCGCGCAAGACGCGCATCCTCCTCGACGTCCTGACGGAACGCCAGCGTGAGCTCGAATACGTTCCCGTCGACGTCGACGCGTCGATGCTCGAACGCTCCGCGCGCGAGCTGCTCGCCGACTATCCGCACCTCCGCATCACCGCCGTCCGCGCCGACTTCGCGTCGCCGTCGTCGTCGCTCGCGATGCTTGGCCCCCATCGCGGCCGCAACGTGGTCCTTTTCCTCGGCTCGACCATCGGCAATCTCGATCCCGACGCCGCGATCGCGATGCTCCGCGATCTCCGCTCCGCACTCTCCCGCGGCGACGCGCTGCTCCTCGGCGCCGATCTCCGCAAGCCGCGCAACGTTCTCGAACCCGCCTACGACGACCCCCTCGGCGTCACCGCCGCCTTCAACAAGAATCTCCTCGTGCGCATGAACCGCGAACTCAACGCCGACTTCGCGCTCGACCGCTTCACCCACCGCGCCTTCTACAACGAGCCCCTCGGCCGCATCGAGATGCACCTCGTGAGCACGCAACCGCAACGCGTCCACCTCGCCGCCCTCGATCTGAGCGTCGATTTCGCCGAAGCCGAAACGATCCACACCGAGAGCTCCTACAAACACGACGAGTCCACCCTCGCCGCCCTCGCCCAATCCTCCGGCTTCACGATCGCGCACCTCTGGACCGACGCCCGCGCGTGGTTCGCCGACGCGCTCTTCGTGGCTTCATAGGGAGAGGACGACCCAGAGCGCCTCCGGCGGGCCGGCACGGCCGACAGCGCTGAGGGCCTAGCCTATCCGCACGTGCGGTCGCGGCGAGCGTGGTGACAGCAGCCGCACGTGCGTACTGGCTAAGCCCTCAGCGCTGCCGGCCGCGCCGGCCCGCCGGAGGCGCTCCCGGTCGTATCTCCCTCGCGTAGACCACACGAAGCGCGCCACGACGCCAGAGCGTGCGCAGGATCGTGAGCCGCATCGGCGCGGGTTGCGGCACTCCGTCTGGTGATGGTGCACGATGCCGCTCCGGGTGTGCGCGTCGGCCGCGTGGCGCGGTCGATTCAGTGCGCATGCGTACTGCGCACGAACTTGCGCGAGTTTCTCCGCGGCGTAGCCGTGATGCGCAACGGCATGAAAGGCATGTCCAATACTGAACAGACGAAGCGTTCGGTGGTGCCTACGATCGCGACGCATTTTTCCAGATGCCTTCCAAAGACGGCCGCGCCCATTCGCTACCGTCCCTTCGCGACATTTTCGATCGCGAGTCGTTGCCGGTGGCGCGCTTGCGCGCTGATGCCCAGCAAGCGATCTATGCCACGGGGGACGAAGACGACGCCATGTACCTGATCGAGTCGGGACAGGTGAAGCTGTCCATGTCTTCCGCCAGCGGCAAGGATTGCGTGCTCGCGATTTACGCCGCCGGCGATGTCTTCGGCGAATCGTGTTTTCTCGACAGCGGCCGCAGGAACGAGACCGCGTCCGCGATGCAGCGCACCTTCGTGCGCAAAGTGTTGCGGCGCGATTATCTCGTGGAAGTCGAGAAAGCCTCCGCGATGGAGATGCTGTTGCGGCACCTCGCGCTGCGGCTCGCCGAGCGGCAGGTGGCGGTGTTCGACCTCGTCACGATGGACGCCGAGAAGCGGCTCGCGAAAGTGTTGCTCGGCATCGCGGAGAAACTCGGCAGCATCGACGGCGACTACGCGCGCGTCGACCTGCGCATCTCGCAGGAAGAGCTCTCGCAGATCGTCGGCACCACGCGGCCGCGCATCACCGTATTCATGCAGCGCTTCCGCAAACGCGGCATCGTCGTGACGGCGGGACGCTCGATCGCCGTGCATCGGCGGAAAGCGCTGCAGCTGCTGGATAGTGACTGATTGTGCAATTTTGGACATTTTGACGGATAGAAGTTGATCTATCATCGCGGGCGCAGGACTCACGCTTCGGAGATTGTCGCCTTCACCATGAGCGAGCCCGCCGTCCGGTTGTGCGATGTGCTGGTCGTCAACGACCAGAGCGCGGTGCAATGGCGTACGCGGCGGGCGCGCATTTCTTCGGGACGGATCGTCGTCGTGGGCTCCGGCGATCCGCCCCCCGGCCTGTTGGAGGGCGCGCGCAGCACGTACACCATCGCCGCGATCGACGGCATCGGGCGGCGGCGCCAGTACGCGATGGTCACGTTCGCGGGGCGTGGCGCGGCCGCGGACGAATACGTCTTCGTCTGAAATGCGTTCGCGGGATGCGGCGTTCTCACGCGCGGACGGCACGGAGCGCGCCTCTTCCCCTCGTCTGCGTGCCCGAGTATCATGCCCGCCCGAGTGCCGGGGTAGCTCAGTTGGTCAGAGCACCAGATTGTGGATCTGGGGGTCGCCGGTTCGAGACCGGCCCCCGGTACCAAGCCGCCGCCTGGCGGCGGCGGAATGAAGAACGCAGAACGCAGAAGTAAGAACGTAGAAATGCCGTCGCCCCGCGACTGCGCATCGTTCCCCTTTCTTCATTCTGCGTTCTGCGTTCTGCGTTCTACATTCCGCTTCTCATGACCACCTCTCCCCGCCTTTCCCGCGGCCTTCGCGATCTGCTTCCCGACCAGATGCTGGCGCGGCAGCAGATGATCGACACCATTCGCGGGGTGTACGAGAACTACGGCTTCGTGCCGTTGTCGACGCCGGCGGTCGAGTTTCTGGACGTCCTGTCGGGCAGCGCGGGCGCCGAGGCGCAGCAGTCGATCTTTCGCGTCACGAATCCGGAGCACGAGGAATTGGGATTGCGCTTCGATCTGACCGTGCCGCTCGCGCGCGTCATCGCGCAGTACAGCGAGCGCGAGTTGCCACGGCCGTTCCGCCGCTATCAGGTTGCGCCGGTGTGGCGCGCGGACAAGCCGGACAAAGGGCGTTACCGCGAGTTCATCCAGTTCGATCTCGACTCCGTCGGCGTCGTGAGCGAGATCGCGGACACCGAGATCATCGCGGGCATGTGCGACACCCTCGGCGCGCTCGACGTCGGCGGCTATCTCGTCCGCTTCTCCAGCCGCGCGGTGCTGAATCTCCTGCTCGCGTTCGCGGGCATCTCCGCCGAGCAGGGCGTCGACGTCTTCCGCGTGCTCGACAAGCTCGACAAAGTCGGAGTCGAAAAAGTGCGGCGCGAGCTGATGAACGGCTACGTCGACGAATCGGGAGACACCATCCGCGGCGTCGGCCTCACGTCCGAGCAGGTCGATCGCATCGAACAGTTCCTCGCCATCAAATCCGAATCGCGCCGCGAAGTGCTCACCAGCCTGCGCGAGTTGTTCGCGCACGTCGAGAACGCGCCCGCGCAGATCGACGTCATCGAGCGCATCTCCTCGAACCTCTACGTTTTGGGCTACGGCGACGATCGCGTCTCGCTCGATCTCTCGATCGCTCGCGGACTCGCGTACTACACCGGTCCGGTGTTCGAAGCGATTCTCACGGAAGCGCCGCAGTTCGGCTCCGTCTTCGGCGGCGGCCGTTACGACGATCTCGTGATGCGCTTCCTCGGGCAATCGATCCCTGCCGTCGGTGCGTCGATCGGCGTCGATCGTCTCCTCGCCGCGCTCACGCAGCTCGGAAAAATCGGCAAGCGCAAAGCGACCGCGCGCGTGCTCGTCGCGCGCATGGACGAGTCGCTCGAACAGGAGTATCTCGCCATGACGTGGGAGCTGCGCCGCGCCGGCATTCCGACGGAGCTCTACCTCGGCACCGCGAAAGGCGTCGGCAAGCAGCTCAAGTACGCCGACCAGTACGACATCCCGCTCGCGCTGCTGTACGGCGGCAACGAGCACGCGGAAGGCATCGTCACCGTGAAGGACATGGTCGCGGGACGCGAGCGCGCGAAGCCGGTCGCCGATCGCAAGGAGTACCTCGCGCAACGCGCCGGGCAGGTCACGATGCCGCGCGCGGAGCTCGTCGACGGCATCCGCCGGATGCTCGCGGAGCTCGAATGAACGTCGTGCTCGACGGCGCGTCGCTGACGATCGAGCAGCTCGCATCGATCGCCCGCGATCCGTCGGTCACGGTCGACATCGATCCGAAGACCGAGCCCGCCGTGCGCCGCAGCGAAGCCGCGATCGCGCGCGTCGTCGCGCAGCATCGCGAGGCATACGCGCAGGGCGGCAAGATCTCCGAATACGGCGTCACGACCGGCTTCGGCGAATTCAAAGACAAGCCGATCGCGCCGGACGATCTCGAACAGCTGCAGCGCAACCTGCTGCTCTCGCATTCCGTCGGCGTCGGCGACAACTCCGATCCCGACGATCTCGCAAACTACTACCCCGCCGAAGTCGTCCGCGGCGCGCTCGCCACGCGGCTCAACGCGTTTCTCAAAGGTCGCAGCGGCGTGCGCATGCGGCTCGTCGAGATCGTGCGGGCGATGCTCAACCGCGGCGTGATTCCGCTCGTCCCGCTGCGCGGTTCGGTCGGGGCGAGCGGCGATCTCTGTCCGCTATCGCATCTCTTCGCCACGCTGCTTGGAGAAGGCCGCTTCTACACGACCTCCGACCGCACGCTCCGTTCCGCGCGCGAGCTGCCCGAGGTGCTCGGGTTCTCCGCGGATGAACTGAAGCCGACCTTCAAGGAAGGACTCGGCCTCGTCAACGGTGCAAACTTCTCCGCGGCGATGCTCGCGCTCGCGGTGTACGACGCGGAGCGGCTCGCCGATCATGCCGACGCCGCGGCCGCGCTGTCGCTCGAAGCGCTCGCCGGCTGCACGCGCGCGCTCGATCCGAAAGTGCACGCGGAGCGCGGACATCCGGGACAGATCGAGAGCGCGCAACGCATCGGCGCGCTGCTCGCCGGCAGCCGGCTCGTCGAGCGCGCGGGCGCGGTGCAGGATCCGTATTCGCTGCGCTGCGCGCCGCAGGTGCACGGCGCGACGCGCGACACGTTGCGCTTCGTGCGCGCGACCGCGGAGCGCGAGCTCAACGCGGCGACCGACAATCCGCTGTTCTTCCCCGACGAAGGCGACCCCTTCGACCTGCAGTTCCGCGCGAACTGGCCGGAGTGGTATCACGGCGATCGCCGGCTCGCGTACTCCGCCGGCAACTTCCACGGTCAGCCGCTCGCGCTCGCGGCGGACTTCCTCACCATCGCCATTCACGAACTCGGGAACATCAGCGAGCGCCGCACGCAGTTGATGCTCGACGGCCATCACAATCGCGGGTTGCCGCAGAACCTCACCACGCGACCGGGCGTGAATTCGGGGCTGATGATCCTGCAGTACACCGCGGCGTCGATCGTCTCCGAGAATAAAGTCCTCGCGCATCCCGCGTCGGTCGACTCGATCCCGACCGGCGCGAACACGGAAGACCACGTGTCGATGTCGACGCACGCCGCGCGCAAACTGCGCACGGTGCTGTCGAACGTGCAGTCGGTGCTCGCGATCGAGCTGCTCGCGGCGGCGCAAGCCGTCGAATGGCGCGCGGCGTTCGACATCGATCCGAACAAGCCGACGAAGCTCGCGAACGAAGCCGAGGCGAACGCGCAGGCGCAGCAGTTCGAAGCCGCGGTGCGCGATCGCGCGAATGAGATCGCCGCGCAGCTCGGCGAAGGAACGCGCGCGTTGTACCTCACGATCCGCAGCGCCGCGCGGCCGGTCTTTTACGACCGGCCGCTGGACGGCGACATTCGTGCGGTGCGGCGCGCCATCGGCGCGCCCTAGTGCGTCATTCCTGCGGATGCACGCCGAGGTACGCGCCGGCGATCATGCCGGTGTTCCACACTTCGCCCGACTCGAGGTCGAACGACTTGTCGAACAGCTCCTCCGCTTTCGCGCGATCGCCCTTGAGCAGGTAATACGAGCCGAGCTCCGCGAGTCCCTTGTCGTCTTTCGGGTTGGCCTTGAGCGAACGCTCGAACGCATCGCGCGCCTTGTCCCACTCCCCCGCTTCCCAGTACACGCGGCCGATGCGCCACCAGTCCGTCGGCTCGGGCTTGTGCGAGGTCACATCATCGAAGATCGCCTGCCCCTCGGCCTTCATGCCGCCGAGGTAGTACACGCGGCCGACGCCGATGCGCTCCCAGCTGCCCTTCCCCGCCTGCTTCTTCGCCACTTCGAGCAGCGCCTGCGCCGCTTCCTTCTTCGACTTCGAACGATACAGCGACGAGTCGATGCCCTTCTTCGCCGCGAACGCGCCGATCGCAATGCCGAGCGTGAACACGACCACCATCGAGACCACTGACTTTCTCATGCGAGCTCCTGAACCGAATTTTCGGCGAAGGATACCGCGACGCGGCGCGACTTTCCCTACCGCTGAAACGCGTAGCTCAGCTTCGCGAAGACCTGGCGGCTGCCGCGAATGAGGTCTCCGCTCGAGCCGACGGCGTCCTGCAGGTTGCCGAAGCCGATGTAGGCGACGGTCTGCCAGTTCAGTTTGTAGGCGAAGAGCATTTGTGCGGCGAGCGAACCGGTGAAGCGGTCGTCGTCGGTGAAGCCGTAGAGCGCGACGTCGCGGTGCGTGCGGTCGTTCTGGACGATCGTGCGGAGAAACATGCGCGGATTGAACGTGTACGTCGCGCGCACGCGCTCGACCTGCGCGGTGAAGAGGCGGTCGCCGGCGACGTTGAGCCAGCGCACCTGGTTCGTGAACGCGAGCTGCAGATGCAGCGACGGACGCACGGACGCTTCGAGAGTCACGTTCGCGCCGCGGCCGAGACGCTGGTTCGTGAAGTCGATGTCGTCGCCGAGCCAGCCGTCGAGCGTCAGCTGGCTGAGGATGTTGCTCAGGCCGAACTGCAGCGTGTAGTAGAGGCGGTCCATGTCCAGCACCTTGCCGCGCTCGACGGCGACGGACTCGCGCGCGTAGCGCAGGCGCGTGAACGAGCGCCAGCGGCCGTCGGCGCCGAAGCCGGTCGACGCCTGGCGGTACAGCAGATGGCCGTCCTGCGTCTCCTGATACTCGCCGAATGCATACGTGCGGATGCGGTTGAAGAAGCCGGTCGGACGGAACGTGCGTCCGCCTTCGGTATAGCTGCCGCGCCAGCCGACCTGCGGCACGAAGCCGTTATCGGCGCGGAAGTCGTCGCTGTAGTCGTGATAGTTGATGTAGTAATCCCACTTCGCGCGCGTGTGATTGAAGACGGCGTACGCGGCGTGTCCGCCGAGACTGCGGCCGTCCCATTCCGCGTTGAGGTCCGGACGATCGGGCGTCTGGCTCTGGCTGAAGAGCAGCTGGCCGGTGACGACGTCGCCTTCGCTGACACGCCATTGGAAGTCGGGGCCGAAGACGCGGTTGTACGCGCCCCCTTCTTCATTGCGCGTCGTGCCGAGGAACGAGATGAAGGACTTGCCGAAATCGCGGCGCACGCGGGCGATGCCGACGAGCGACGAGAAATCCTGCTGCCCGAAATCGGAGCCGAAGGCCGACGGCACGATGACGTCGCCGCCGCCGCGGTCTTCCGTCACGAGCACGGTGTACGCGTAATCGCCCTTGCGTCCGGTCGTGCGCGCGCCCCAGCGCGGCGACGTGATCGTGCGCGTGTAGACGGCCTGGATCGGCGTCGTAAAGAGCTCCACGCCCTCGAGGAAAAATGGCCGCTTTTCGGGGACGAAGATCGCGAAGCGCTCGTTCGTCGAGATCACCGCGACGTCCGATTCGATCTGCGAGAAATCGGGATTGATGGTCGCGTCGACGGCCATGTCCGCCGTGGGGCTCCACTTCAGATCGAGGCCCGCCTCACCGCCGACGTCGTGGTTCACGAAGCGATCGGTGATGAGACCGTTGGGGCGGTCACCGATCTGCTGCGCGGTGACGTACGGCGCGGCGACGAGATGATTGCCGGTCGGGAGATCGGTGAGTCCCGTGACCTTGTTGAAGTTGCAGACGAAGCAGTTCGCGTTGCGCGGATTGCGGCTCGTGAAGATCTGATAGCGGCGATCGCGCGGCCGGTTGCGATAGAGATCGAAACCCCACTGCGTCGGGTTCGCGCTGTCGTAGCGCAGCGACGAGAACGGGATGCGGATCTCGGTGGTCCAGCCGCGCGCGTCGATGCGGCTCACCGCGTCCCAGAAGAAGTCGGGCGACGAATCCTCGTTGCCGCTCGAGTCGTCCTGCACCGCGTCGTATTGCACGCCGCGCGCGGTGACGAAGAACTCGTAGCCGGTCTTGCCGTCGTTGCGCGTGTCGATGATGACGCCGGCGAAGTCGTCGCTGTTGCCGCTGATCTGATCGTGATCGCCGAACGGCGCGCGGATGTCCGCCGGACGCGGATCTTCCATGTCGATGGCGATGTAGAGGAAGTGGCTGTCGTAGGTGACGTAGCCGACGGTGCGCACGTCGGGCGTGACGTTGTCGCCGACGTTCGTCTCGTACCACGTCTCGAACTTCGTGGCGTTCTTCCACGCGGGATCGGAGAGATCGCCGTCGATCGTGATCGCGCCGGTCGTCTTCACGAGCGCCACCGGCGCATCGGCCGCCGCGGCGGTTCGCACGAGCAGAAGAAGAGCCCACAACATCAACCCCATTCGTCGCATACGAAGCAGTTCGTAAATGGCGAAAAAAGGTTTCAGATCGCCCGCTTTCAGACAGTGGCCAGCAATCGCTGGAAGCAGCCGTCCCACGAGCGGCGGAACGCCCGCTCGCTCTCGAAGCGTCCGGCGCGATAGAGCGAGATCAGTCCCTGCGCGGTCGACCAGAAGAGCAGGCCGATTTCGACCGGGTCGTCGACGCCCATCTCCGTGAGCACGTCCGTCAGCACCGAGCCGCTCGGCGAGGCACCGGCGCGAAGCGCGGACGGAAACAGCCGCGCGCCGCTGCGGCGGCTGAAGAACATGAGATCGAAAAGCGCCGGCTTCTTCACGGCGAAGTTGCGGAAGGCGTCGAAGATCGCGCGCAGCCGCTCGCGCGGCTCGCGGCTGCTGCTGCGCTGGAACGCGCCCGCGAGCTCGAGGAAGCCGCGCTCGGCCACCGCGTCGAGCAGCGCTTCCTTCGAGTCGTAGTGGCGATAGAGCGCCGTCGCGGAGAGCCCCAGCTGGTCCGCCACGCCGCGCATCGAGAGCGTCTCCGCTCCCTCCGCCCGATAGATCTCCTCGGCGATGTCGAGAATGCGTTCGCTCGTGTTTCGCATGCGTGCTGTTTACGGCGTCAACCGACCCCGCGTCGCCGCGCGGCGGTTCGTCGTCGCGGCGTGCACGCACATCGTGCCGAGCGAACTCCTCTTCGTCAACGGAAAGCTGTGGCGGAACCGTCACGCGCATCGGCTTCGCAGACGCGATGAAGTGGGAAAGGTTAGGCGCGGCGAGGACGCGCGGTGGCAGGAAGCGCGCTGCGCGGCGTCAAGGCCGCGCAGCACGCGCGCAATCAGCAGGTGGCGTCGATGACGATCAGCTCCGGCATGGGGCGGGTCCGCCGCACATGCAGGATGCGGCCGACGAGTCCGACGCCGAAGCCCGCGCCGGCGGCGATGCCGGCCCAGAACATCGGTTTGGTTCCCATCGAACGCTGCATGGTGGCCACGCGCTCGTTCGCATCGATCTTCAGCATGCTGCCGCGCGTCGCGAGCGAACGTTTCCAGCCGCGCACGCGCGCCATTCCTTGTTCTTCGAGGTGTTCGACACGGCCGCGGATGCCGGGAGCATGCGCGGTCGGACAAGCTGCAACGCCGTGAACCGCGGGATGAAACGCCGCCGATTCGACTTCGCTGCCGCTGGGCATTGTGATGGTTTCCATGTGTCCTCCCACGCTTCTATTTTGCGAGGAAAGTGCCACTGAAACTCTGCCGTATCAACGAATTAGCGAGAAACGTGTAAAGTCGTGCTATCCTCTCGCGCGTTCCCTCCGATCCGCGCCTTTCCGCGCGCACTCGATGCTCGTCTCCGCGACCCGCAACGAGTCCATGCACAAACTTCTGAGCACGTATTTCATCCTGTTTCTCTTCGCTTCCGTTTCCGCCGAGGCTGCCATGGTGCGCGTCGTGTCCGTCGATGATGCGCGGACGATCACGATCGAGCGCAACGGCGCGCGCGAGTCGATCCACATCGGCGGCGTCGCGATCTCCGACGAGCTGCGCGCGCACGAGCTGTTGCGCTGGACGCTGCAGCCGTCGTCTTGGGTGCTCGTCGAGCCCGCCGGCGACGGCACGTTCCTCGTCTACCGCTCGCCCGACGCGCTGTTCATCAACCGCGAGCTCGTGCTGCGCGGCTACGCGCGCGCGACGCTCGCCGGCATCGAGCCCGATCACACGCTCGCCGTCACCTACCTCGGCGACCTGATCCCCACCGCCCGCCGCGCGGACCCTAGAACGAAGGATCCGGCACGGAGAACTGGCAGCGGTACTGGTCCCCGTTCGACGCGAGCACGGTCAGCACGAACGGCACGCCCTGGCGGCCATGCTCCCGACTGAACGCAGACCCGCGCGAACGGCCGCTCACCGGCAGGCGGAACAGGTGCTCCTCGTTTTCGGGGATCACCTGATTCACCTTCTGGTACGCGCTGATGAGGTCGTAGGTGCTGTCGTTGCTGCTCTGCGCCGGATCGATGCGGATCGCGGTGATCGTGTAGTCCTGATGGGAGTTGTTCGTGACGTTGACGAGCATCGTCAGCGAGCCGGTGAACGCCTCGTTCGTCGACTGCGTCGGCGCTTCAAGACCGGCCTGGATGGCGAGGTCGTCGCCAGCTTCGCACTGCAGCGTGCGATGGTCGAGGAGATCGGTGTTCGACGATGAGGAGCAGCCGATGGCGAGGAGGAGAAGCGAACAGAACGCGAGCGTTTTCATACGGCGAGAGCGCGCCCCCAGACGCGCAAAACGGTGACGCTGCCGACGACGCGTGCGTCGCGCTCGAGGAGCGCGAGCTCCGCGCCGGGATGCACGTCCGCGGCGGCGTGCTCTTCGATCTCGAAGACGACCTGCGCGGCGTCGCCCGGCGCGAGTCGCGGCGGACCTTCGATCAGCCGCGCGCGCGTCGTGCGGCCGCCGGCGCGCAGATACGGCAGGTACGAACCGGCGCGCGGCTCCACCGCGGCCGCGCGGCCGCCCGTGTCGGTCGGAAGCAGGAGCAGCGTCGCTTCGAGGTAGAGGGTCATCGGTGTCGCGTCAGATCGTACTCCACGGCTGCGACGCGGAGCGCACCATGAGCCGGTCCGTCTGCAGGTCGTTGCCGAGGAGAAACAGGTGCGAGCCTACGTCGACGAAGCCGCACTTGCCGTAGAACGCGATCGCGCGCGGGTTGCGCTCCCAGACGCCGAGCCAGATCGTCGCGCCGCCGAGGTGCGTGATTGCGGCGTCGCAGGCGGCGCGCATCAGCGCCTGCGCGACGCCGCGTCCATGAAACGCGCGGTCGACGTAGAAGCGCGCGATCTCGACGGGCGCGGGCCCGTCGACGCACGGCGGCGGCTCGCCTCCGCGGCGCATTTGTACGAACGCGATCGCGCGTCCGTCTTGCTCGGCGACGAGCGTGAGGATGTCGGGATCGGCGAGCTCGCGTTGCTGCTGCGGCTCGCCGTACGTGCGCGCGAGGTAGAGCGCGAGATCGTCGGGATGATTGTCCGCGCCGAAGGCGTCGATGAACGTCCGCCGCCCGAGCTCGGCGAGCGTCGCGGCATCGTCGGTCGTCGCGCGGCGGATGTTCATCGCGTGCTGCGTTCGAGACGCGCGAGATACGCGTACGCCTCCCGCGCGTCCGACCCGCACATCTCGCGCGACGGCTGCAGGCTCGCGCAGACGGCAGGACGCTCGGGATGCGCGAAGATCGCGCAGCGGAGCTCCGCCGTCAAGTGGATGCAGCGCACGCCCGCCGGTTTGCCGTGCGGCATGCCCGGAATCGGCGACGAGATCGAGGGCGCGGTGCAGCAGGCTCCGCAGCCGGCGCGGCATTCGGTCACGCCGTTTCGCAACCGCGATCGATGCACGCTCATTGCACAGCAGATCGTGCAGAAGGAGGAGTTATGCCCAATCGATACGACCGCGACCGTGACGAGCGCGATCGCGGAGAATTTTCAGGCGGCCCGTTCGGCACGCGCAGCAACTTCGGCGGTGATTACGCCCGCGACGGCGGCTGGAGCGGCGGCGGCTCACGCGACGACTACGGCCGCGAGGGCGGCTGGAGCGGCGGCGGTTCGCGCGATGACTACGCGCGCGACGAGTTCACGCGCGGCGATGGCGGCGGCCGCGGCAACTACGACACGCGCGGCGATTCCGGCCGCGAGGATTTCGGACGCAACGACTACGATCGCGACGCGTTCTTCTCGCGCGGCGGAACGTCACGCAACGACACCAACCGCGACGACTACAACCGCGGCGGCGATTCCGGCCGCGGCAACGCGAACGATCGCTGGGGCGGCACCGGCGCGTCCGGCGACTGGGCGGGCAGCGGCTCGCGTGGACGCGGCGTCGCCAGCGTCGGCTACGGTCCCGCTCAGACCCGCAGCACCTACGGCGACGACAGCCTCGGCGGCAGCGCGGCAGCCTACGGCGGTGACCGCGGCGACCGCGGCGCCGCGAGAGAGAGCTATCGCGGACGCGGACCGAAGAACTGGCGCCGCTCCGACGAGCGCATCCGCGAGATCGTGAACGAGCTCCTCACCGAGCACGACGGCATCGACGCCACCGACATCGAAGTCAGCGTGGAGAACGGCGAGGTCACGCTCACCGGTCACGTCGGCAGCCGCTGGGAGAAGCGCCTCGCCGACGACATCGCCCATTCGTGCGGCGGCGTGCACGACGTGCACAACCGCCTCAAGGTGAGCGACCGCGAAACGCAAGTCGGCAAAGCGAGCGAGTAGAGCAATCGGCGCACTGGCGGCGCGACTTTGTCGCGCCGCCAGTCGTAGCTGAGGACCGAGCCGCTCAGATCGAAGCGTGGTGACACGCATCCTGCAATGGTGAACGCCAGCTTCAGCGGGTCCGGGTCCCCGCCGGGCGGAGGGGTGGATGACGAAATGTGCGGCGCTGATCGTCGAGGACGATGACAGCGTTCAGCGATTGCTACAGGCGGTTCTGCGCAAACACTGCAGCTCGGTCGATGTCGCCGGAGACGGTGAAGCTGCGATCGAGATGGTTCGTGCTGGCTCGTATGACGTCGTGCTGCTGGACCTGATGCTTCCGAAGGCCAACGGCTTCGCTGTTGCGGAGGCCATCCGGAGCCTCGACCGATTGCCGAAGGTCATCGTCTTTTCCGCGATCGCGCGCTACTTCACGGATCGATTTCCCGGCGACACCGTCGTGCTGCAGAAGCCGTTCGATCTCGACCGCATCGAAGAAGTCCTGCGCACGGCCGCCGGCGGCTGACGCTCTGCACGCGCCGAGGCGGGCGGCGTTTCATTGGATGTTGGTCACCCTCTCCGACGCACGGCGGCAACGGTCTTGCTGCATCCACACGCATGGAGCGCCGATCATCCTACCGTGCCTTGGTCGTGGAAGACGACGGAGCCATCCTCAATCTCGTCAAGGTGGTCCTGGAGCGCGAGAACTTCACGGTCGAAGGCGTAAAGAGCGGGGCCGCCGCGATCGAACTGCTGGATGCGATCGCGTACGACCTGCTGATCCTCGATCTGATGCTACCGGACGTCGGCGGTGAGCAGTTGCTGGGGTATCTGGAACAGACACAGCCGAAGTATTTGCGCCGCGTCGTCGTGACCACGGCGTCACCGGGACGGATGAGCTGCGAGTTTCTGCAGCGCATCTGCCGTCTGCTCGCGAAGCCCTTCGACATCGATCAACTCGTGCTGATCGCGAAAGAGTGCGCGCAGCCGGATGCTGCCTGACGGGTAGGCGCAACGGGATTCGCCCGGCGGCCAGCAGACGCGACGCCTACGTCGAAGTCGACGCTGCGGAAATCCACCGCATCCTGCGCACGCGCGAAGCACCGATCTCGTGATCGTCTTTGCGTCCTCCAGGCACGACTATGAGGCGATGCTGCAGGCGATCGATGCGACGAGCACGCCTGGCGTGCTCATCGGCTTCCTCTGCCGGAGAGTTCGTCAGCGGCGACCGCGGCGAAGGCTCCGCATCGGCCGTTGCGATTCGCTCGGACGTCATGCGCTTCGCGGCAGGAGTCGGCCGCAATCTGCGACAGGATCGGCGGGCGGCAGCGGCGGAGATCGCTGGATCGTTTCCCGGCCTGACCACGCATCAGTATCCGTATCGCGCCGCCCTGGTGCTGGCCGACGCTCTGGCCGGATACACGGACGACTTCATCGAGCAGCTCAGCGTCGCGACGCTCGGCAACTACCGCTTCTTCGGCGGCGGTGCACGCGATGACGCGCAGTTCGCGAAGACGCACGTCTTCTGCGGGACGTCGGTCTTCACGGACGCTGCCGTCGCACTCGAGATTCTCTCCACGAAACCGATTGGCGTCGGGGTGAGCCATGGCTGGGAGTCGGCCAGCGAGCCGCTGCGGGTCACCGAAGCAGACGGCTCGACGGTCGTCAGCCTCAACGCAGCACCGGCCGCTGAAGCGTTCGAAGAGCATGCGGAGAAGACCGGGCAGCGCTTCGACCGGAACGACCCGATTCCGTTCTTCCTGCACAACGTGCTCGGCATCGACACCGGCTCGGGTTTCAAACTTCGCGTTCCGCTCGCGGCTCGAGAACGGCGCCATCTCCTGCGCCTCGGACGTTCCCGCCGGGGCGACCGTGCACATCATGAAGACGACCGCAAAGTCCGCAGCGGAGGCGCCGGCTCGTGCTGTTCGTTCCGCCCTCGGCGACATGCAGGGCACGGAGCCCGAGGTGGCGCTCTTTTTCGACTGCGTCGCCATGCGGCTGCGCATGGGCGGCGAGTTCGGCATCGAGATGGACGCGCTCCAGCATGCTCTCGGCAAAGTGCCCTACGCCGGATGCAACACGTACGGGCAGATCGCACGGTCGGAGGGCAGTTCAGCGGATTTCATAACTGCACGGCGACGGTGGCGCTGCTGCCGGACTAACCGTGGACGTGCTCGATGAAACCATCGAGGCGGTGAGGGCAGCGGTTGCGCTCGCGGAGCGTTCCGGCCGTACCCGCGCGGCGAGAGCGTTCGCCCATTGTTGGGGCGCCGATGATCTCGTCATTTTCATTCGTGATGAGGCGGTCGGCTGTTCGCTCCCGGCGCCTGGGTTTCCCCAGACGCTCCCCGGCACGCGTGCATGGCGGCGGCTCGTCGATGCGGCGATTGAAAGCGGCTCGTCGGAGGGAGCGGTCGTGGACGCGCAAGGCCAGCCGCGACACGCCTATGCCGTGGGACTGCCTGACGGCACCGCGGCCGTGCTGGTCGGCGAAACGGTCGCTGCGCTGCCGTGGCCGTTGCTGCGAGAGATCCTGCCGCTGTTCGGAGCGCTGTTTCGCAGCGAGTCTGTGGCAGCTCGCGCAGCCGTCGAAGCGGAGATGGCCCGCCACGCCGCCGCGCAAGCCAACTCGCTGGCCGCGAAACTCGACGCCACGCGCGCCGAACTGCAGCGCGCGCTCGGCGTCGCCGAAACCGCGTCGCGCGCGCGTGACGAGTTCCTCGCCACCGTGTCACACGAGCTGCGAACGCCGTTGACGAGCATCATCGGCTGGGTTCAGTTGCTTCACCTCGAACAGGATCCGGCATCACTCGCCGAAGGGCTGGAGACGATCGACCGCAACGCGCGTGCACAGAGCCGGCTCATCGAGGACATCCTCGACTTCTCGCGCATCAATGCCGGGAAGCTGCGCATCAACGTCCAGTCGATCGAGCTCGCGGACGTCATCGAAGCCGCCATCGATGTCGTTCGACCTGCCGCGGATGCGAAGGAGATTCGCATCGAGCGAATGCTCGACTCGGAAGCCGGACAAGTCTCCGGCGATCACGACCGGCTCCAGCAGGTCATCTGGAACCTGCTCTCTAATGCGGTCAAGTTCACGCCTCGCGGAGGGAAAGTGCAGGTGCGGCTCGAACGCGTCAACTCGCACTGTGAGCTGGCGGTGAGCGATACCGGTGAAGGAATCGCGCCGAGCTTTCTCCCGTTCGTCTTCGACCGTTTCAGCCAGGCGGACAGCAGTTCGACGCGTTCTCATGCCGGCTTGGACTCGGGTTGGGCATTGTGCGGCACCTCGTGGAATTGCATGGCGGGACCGTGCAGGCCTTCAGTCCCGGCATCGGGTGCGGCGCAACGTTCGTGGTGCGGCTGCCGCTGCTCATCGCGCACGATCGTCCCGGTGAGCGTGAGGTGCAGCACATCGAGCTGTCCGCCGCGCGTGATGCCGCGCAGGAGTTCGCCGATCTCACCGGCGTCTCCGTGCTCGTGGTCGAGGACAACGACGATTCGCGGAGGCTGCTGCGACGATCCTCTCCCGTGCGGGCGCACGCGTCGACGCCGCGGAAAATGTCGCGACGGCGATGAACATCGTGGCCGGAAGCTGGCCGGACATCATCATCAGCGACATCGAGATGGCGGGCGAAGACGGCTACTCGTTCATTCGGAAGATCCGGCTCCAGGAGCCGCCGTCCGTTCACATCCCGGCGATCGCCCTTACGGCGTACACGCGCAGTGTGGATCGCGTGCGAGCAGTGGCCGCTGGCTTTCAGACCCACATGAGCAAACCGGTCGAACCAGCGGAGCTCGTCGCGGCGGTCCGAAGTCTCGTACGACCGCCGGCGCGCTCCCAGGAAGAGTCCGGGCGCGCGCACGGGTAGAAACGACGCCAACGGGAGCTCCGCTGATTCACGCGAACTCACGTTCGCAGGTTCAACTCCTGTCCCCCGAGTTCGCGCTGCCGGCGAGGAGCTCGTCCAGCTGCGCGAAGGTCTCGTCCATGCCGCTCTTGTCACCCGAGGCGGCCTCGAGGGACTCCTTCGAGGGATAGAGCTCGTGCAGGACGATCAGCGTCTTGCCTCCTTGTTCTTCGAAGGTCACGGTCGTGACCGGTCCCTCGTCTTCGCCTTCTTCGTTCGTCCAGACGATGCGCGAAGGCGGCACCACTTCGAGGTACCTGCCGAAGAACGCCATCTCCGAGTCGCCGTGGCGGAAGACCAAGCGGTAACCGCCGCCGACGCGGACATCGAGCTCGCACGAGAGCAGCGTCAGGCCGAACGACTTCGGTACCCACCATTGCCTGAAGATCTCGGCTTTCGTCCACGCGTCGTACACGATGCGCGCCGGCGCGTCGACGACTCGCGTGACCACCAGCTCGCGATCGGACTTCCGTTCCACCTTCGTCCGGCTCTGCGCCGCGGTCTCACTCTCTGTTTTTCCGTCCATTGACCTTCTCCTCGCGTTTCAGTTGCTCGACCACCTTGTCCAACTCGTCGAACCGTGCCGCCCAGAGCTGGTGATAGCTGTCGAGCCATGCTGTCTCTTGTTCCAGACGCCGCGCGCCCAACTTGCAGGTCCGCACGCGCCCGACCTTCTCCGTACGGACGAGTCCCGCCTGCTCGAGGATGGCCACGTGTTTCTTCATGCCCGTGAGCGTCATGTGGAACTTCTCGGCGAGCGTCGTGATCGACGCGTCGGAACGTCCGAGCTGCTCCAGCACGCCGCGCCGCGTCGCATCCGCAAGCGCGGCGAATGACGCATCCAGGCGGGCTCGTGAAAGCTGAACCATCCGGTTCAGTATTAAACGCGGAAGCCTCGCAGGATGCAAGGGAAACGATTGCGGCCGCGCGTCAGCGCTGAATCACGAACTCGCGCCGCCCGCCCAGCGTCGCGCCGCCGGCCGCGAAGTTCTGTTCGACGAACGACACCGCGTCCGGCGACGCGACGACCACCGTCGACGCGCGCGTGCCGTAGCGATCGCCGGCGATGAACACCTCGCTCTCGACGCGGCCGCTGTGTCGCGGCGCGGCGAGAAACGCGAGCAGCTCGTCGGCGATCGTCGCCGCGTCGTCGTGCGTCATCGCCGCGCGCATCGCGTCGACGGCGAGCTGGGTCTTCGGCCACGCCTCCCCTGCCGGCGCGTTGCTGATGCCGTAGATGCCGGGCGCGAGGAGCGTCTGCTGCTCCGGCGTCGCGTAGAGCACGTCGCCGCCGATGATGCCGGCGAGCAGATGAAAGCCCGCGTAGTCGGCGGCGTCGCACGCGATTTGCTCGCCGTACGCACGCGGCTCGTCTTCACCGATGACGAACGCGCGCACGAGCGCGCCGCGCGAGCGGGAACGCGTGCGCGCCCCGCGCAGATTCGTGACCGCGGCGAATCGTGACGGCGTCACGGCCAGCCAGGAGCCGCGGAGGAGCGCGTCGCGGCCGCCGAGGACGTGGGGCGCGTCGGGCCAGAAATCGGCGGCGATCGTCGCGCGGGCGTGATCCTCGTCACGATTCGCGGCGAGAATCAGCGGGAACCTGTCCGAAACGCGGTGCGCGATCGCGATGAGACACATCGCGCGCGCAGTATAGGTCGTCCCGGAGCCAGGCATGTCCGAGCTACGCATATCGAAACCGTTGCAGCGCGTCCTCGCGGTCGCCGTCCTCGTCGCATGCTGTGTCCCGCTCTCGCTCGTCGCCTTCGACACCGACGGCCCTGTCGCGACGCCCACCTCCGCCGCCGTCGCGGCCATCCTCGCGGCGATGAACCGCGAGCGCGCGGCGCGCGGACTCGCGCCGCTCCGCCTCAACGAGCGCCTCTGCGCCGCCGCGCGCGACCGTATCGACGACATGTTCGCCAAGCGCTACTTCGCGCATCAGTCGCCCGACGGCATCGATCCGTTCTCGTGGGTCATCCAGCACGGCTACCGCTATCTCTTCGCCGGTGAGAATCTCGCCACCGGCTACAGCGGCACGTCCGTCGTCGACGGCTGGATGCATTCCCCGGGACACCGCCGCAACGTCCTCGGCGCCGACTACACGGAAGTCGGCATCGCGGTCGCCGACGGCTCGCCGCTGCGGACGTCCGGCTATCGCGGACCGACCGTCGTCGCGCTCTACGGCAGCCGTTGAGCCGCGCGCGCGAACACCGACGCATCTGATAACGTCCGCCGCGCCATGAGAACGCTTTTTGCGATCACGCTCGCCGTGTCGGTCACCGCATCCGCGCAGCAGAAATCGCTTCCCGACGGCTACTGGACGGAGGCGCAGTCGAACGCCGTGCTGGCGAAGACGGAGACCATCCGTCTCGACGCCGACCTCTCCCGCCTCACCGATCCCGAACGCGCCGCGCTGAAGGATCTCCTCGCCGCCGGCGCGATCATGCAGAAGCTCTACGAGGTCTCGCGCCATCCCGACGCGCTGCCCGCGTATCAGGAGCTGCGCAAGCTCTACTCCGAGACCGGCGGCTCGAAGCAGGCGGACAATCTGCTGCAGCTCTATCGCCTCAATCAGGGTCCCATCGCGCAGACGCTCGACAACAAACGCGAGCCGTTCCTCCCCGTCGCGGCGCAGGCGCCGGGACGCAACGTCTACCCTACCGACGTCACGCGCGAGGAGCTCGACAAGTACCTCGCGGCGCATCCGGATCAGCGCGACGAGCTGCTCGACCCGCGCACGCTCGTCCGCCGCGCGACGAAGTCGAATCTCGACCGCGACATCCAGGTGCTCAACACGTTCGCCGTGCTGCGCGAGCTGCATCCGATGCTGCTCGCGAAGTGGAAGCCGATGCAGTACACGGCCGACGGCACGACGTTCTACGCGGTGCCGTATGCGATCGCGTACGCGGACGATCTCGTCAGCGCGTTTCGCCTGCTCACGCGCGCGGCGAGCACGCTCGAGCCGAGCGACGCGGAGTTCGCGCGCTACCTCCGCAACCGCGCCCGCGACCTCATCACGAACGACTACGAATCGGGCGACGCGTCGTGGATCACCGGCCGCTTCAAGCATCTCAACGCGCAGATCGGCAGCTACGAGACGTACGACGACGCGCTGTACGGCGTGAAGGCGTTCCACTCGTTCAGCCTTCTCCTCGAAGACGAGAAAGCGACCGGCGAAGTGCGGCGCCAGCTCGGCGGCATCCAGGCCATCGAAGACGCGCTGCCGTACGAGCAGCACAAGCGCGTGCGCGAGGACATCCCGGTCGGCGTCTACGACGTCATCGCCGACTTCGGCCAGGCGCGCGGCACGAACAGCGCCACGAACCTGCCGAACGATCCGCTGATGTCGCGCCGCTACGGCCGCATCATCCTCTTGCGCCGGAACATCCTCACGAATCCGTCGATCGTCGCCGCGAGCCAGCGCATCTTCCGCGCCGCCGTCGTCGACGCGAACGCGAACGACCTCGGCCCCAACGGCGACGCGCAGCGCACGCTCTGGCACGAGATCGGTCACTACCTCGGGCCGGATCGAGACAAGTCCGGCCGCACGATCGACGCCGCGCTCGAGGAGTTCTCCGACGCGACCGAGGAGATGAAAGCGGATCTCGTGTCGCTGTATGCGCTGCAGCGGATGAACGTCCCCGACCTGCGCGCGATCCAGGCGGCCGGCATCCGCCGCGTGCTGCTCAACATTCGGCCGCGCGCCGATCAGCCTTACCAGTTCATGGAGCTCGTGCAGTTCAACTGGTTCCTCGACAAAGGGCTGCTCACCGCCGATCCGAAAACCGCGCGGCTCACGATTCACTACGACCGTTACGCGGACGCCGTGACCTCGCTGCTGCACGAGGTGCTCGCGCTGCAGGCGAACGGCGACAAGGCCGCCGCGGCCGCGTTCTACGCGCGCTGGACGCAGTGGACGCCCGAGCTGCACGAGAAGCTCGCCGCGCGCGTGCGCGACGCGCAGGGCGCGCGGTTCCGGATCGTGAAGTACGCGGCGTTGGGCGAGTAGCGCATCGTTTCGATCGAGCGATAGACTGCGCGGCGCCATGCGCCGCGCACTGATCGTCGCCCTCGCCCTCACCGCCTGCACCGTCGCGAAGCCGGCACCGCAAGCGACGCCGGCTGCCACCACGACGTCGTCGCAACAACAACAGCCGCAGCCATCGCAAACGCCGGCGGATCCCGTCGCCGGCTTCGAGAAGTTCGACGGCTTCATCCCGCTGTACTGGGACGCGCCGAAAGGCCGCCTGCTGATGGAGATCCCGCGCCTCGGCGAGGAGCTGCTCTACCAGGTCTCGCTCGCGAGCGGCGTCGGCTCGAATCCGATCGGACTCGATCGCAGCCAGCTCGGCGCGACGCACATCGTCCGCTTCGACCGCGTCGGTCCGCGCGTGCTGATGACGGAGCCGAACTACGGCTTCCGCGCGCTCAGCAACGACGCGGCGGAGCAGCGCAGCGTCGAGCAGTCATTCGCGCAGTCGGTGCTCGCCGGCTTCACCGTCGAGTCGACGCTGCCGAACGGCCACGTGCTCGTCGACGCCACCGACTTTTTCCTCAGCGACGCGCACGGCGTCGCGGCGCGGCTGAGGCGCGCGCAGCAGGGCTCGTTCTCGCTCGACAAAAACCGCAGCGCGATCTATTTGCCGCGCACGAAGGCGTTCCCGCGCAACACGGAAGTCGAGGCGACGCTCACGTTTGCGTCGAGCGATCCGGGAGAGCTCGTGCGCGGCGTGACACCGACGGCCGAGGCGCTGACGGTGCGCGAACATCACTCGCTGGTCGCGCTGCCGGAGCCGGGCTTCACGCCGCGGCGCGCCGACCCGCGCGTCGGCATCTTCGGCATCGACTTCTACGACTACGCGTCGCCGTTCACGACGTCGATCTCGAAGCACTGGATCGCGCGCCACCGCCTCATCAAGAAAGACCCGAACGCCGCGGTCTCCGATCCCGTGCAGCCGATCGTCTACTACGTCGACAACGGCGTGCCCGAGCCGATCCGCAGCGCGCTGCTGGAAGGCGCGTCGTGGTGGAATGCCGCGTTCGAAGCGGCCGGCTTCCACAACGCCTTTCAGGTGAAGGTGCTCCCGCCCGACGCCGACCCGCTCGACATCCGCTACAACATCATCAACTGGGTGCATCGCTCCACGCGCGGCTGGTCGTACGGCGCGAGCGTGGTCGATCCGCGCACCGGCGAGATCATCAAAGGCAACGTGCTCCTCGGGTCGCTGCGCATCCGGCAGGACGCGATGATCGCGCGCGGAATGGCGGCCACGTTCGACGACATGGATCCGACGACCAGCCCGTCGATGATGGCGCTCGCGCGCATCCGCCAACTCTCCGCGCACGAGACCGGGCACACGCTCGGCCTCGATCACAACTTCGCCGCGTCGACATACGGCCGCGCGTCGGTGATGGACTATCCGGCGCCGTACATCAAGATCACGAACGGCAAGCTCGATTTCTCCGAGGCGTATGCGACGGGCGTGGCGGCATACGACATCGCGGCGATCAAGTACGCGTACGCGCAGTTCGCGCCGGGCGCGAATGAAGACGCGGAGCTGACGAAGCTCGCGCGCGCGACGCCGCTGTTCGTCTCCGATCCGCACTCGCGTCCCGTGAGCAGCGCGCATCCCCTCGGCGCGGTGTGGGACAACGGCGCCGATCCGATCGCGATGCTGCGTCACGAGATCGACGTGCGGCGTATCGCGCTCGATCAGTTCGGCCTGAACAACCTCAGCGTCGGCGAGCCGGTCTCCGCGCTCGAAGAGAAGCTCGTCCCGCTGTACCTCCATCACCGCTATCAGCTCGAAGCGGCGGCGAAGTCGATCGGCGGCATCTATTACACGTACGCGGTCAAGGATGCCGAGGGCGTGTGGCCGGACGTCGTGCGCAAAGTGGTGCCGGCGGCGCAGCAGCGCGACGCGCTGCGCGCGATCATGACCACGCTCGATCCCGCGTTCCTCGCGCTGCCGCAGCGCGTGCTCGATCTGCTGCCGCCGCCGGCGTACGGTCACGGCGACGCGAACACGGAGCTCTTCCCGCGCAGGACCGATCCCGCGTTCGATCCGATCAGCGCGGCGATGACCAGCGCCGACGTCACGATCTCCGCGCTGCTCGACCCCGCGCGCTGCGCGCGCGTCACGCAGCAGACCGACAACGTGACGATGCGCGAGATCACGAACGCGCTCATCGACGCCGCGGTGAAATCCGGTCCGATTCCGCGCGCCACGCGCACGCTGCTGATGGTGCGCCTCGCCGGGCTCGCGGCGGGCGCCGACAACGACGCGCAGGTCCGCGCCGATGCAACCGACGCGCTGCGCCGACTCTCCGATCGTCTCGCGGCGACGTCGAGCGATCCGGCGGAAGCCGCGCATCGACGTCTCACGCGCGACGACATCGCGCGCTTCCTCGCGCGACCCGCGGAGGCGTGGAAGCCGAGCGCGATTCCGACGGTGCCGCCGGGACCGCCGATCTGAGAAACGGCGGCGCGTGAAGACGCGCGCGCTTGCAGCGCGATTGAAGAATGGAGCATGGGCGGCGCAGCCCGCGCGCGCAGTCGCGCGTCGACTTACCGGGAGAAACCGTGTAGAGTGAACGAGTCGAGGAAACTTCCTCGCCCTCAGATCAGTTGAACTAAGTCAGCGATTCTGAACCCAGCCTCTTAGATCCCCCCACATTCGATACCGGCTTCTGCGCCAGCACCCGACGTGCGCCCGGAGAGGTAGCGGAACGGCCAAACCGGCCAGGAGCATCCATGAAACTGCACATCGGAAATCTCTCGAAGGAAATCACCCAAAGCCAGCTCGCGGACCTCGTCAAGCCCTTCGGCGAAACCACGTCGGTCGAGCTGGCGCAGGATCGCGATGGCGCATCGAAGGGGTTTGGATTCGCCGAATACGCCAATGACGACCACGCTCGCGCGGCCGTCACGGGACTCGACGGCAAAGAGTTCAACGGACAGCCGCTGAAAGTCAGCGAAGCACGCGCGCGCAAAAACGGCCCGACCCCGACTCCCCCGGTCGCCGGCAACTGAGAGTGATCGTCACAGGTCAATCCGACGCTTCACGCACTTCGTCGAAAAGGATCGCAATGAAGAAGATTACGAAAGTTCAACCGTCTCTGAGAGTCCCGAAAGTTGCAGTCTCCGAGTTGAACGTCAGGAAGGCTGCCACACGCCTCTTGAACGCGAAGCTGGTTTCGACCGAGGTTTCGTACGTTCAGCGCGTCCTCGGCAACACGGCCACTCAGGACGAGTTGGACGCGCGCGTCCTCGCGGTTCGGAAGCTGCCGTGGTCGGAGATCGCCCTGCCGGACTAGGGCGGGCGTGACGTCCGCCACGGTGCGACTTCTGCATCGAGTCGGGTATGCGTCGTGCGCGCATCCTCGGCTCCGCTTTCGTCGTCATGTGCTTCGTGTCGTCCTGCAGGCGCGCAGGCGATCCTGGCGCAAGCGGAACGAGCGTCGGCGCCGCTCCCACGAATCGCGTTTCGCATAGTGCAGCGAGCGAGCTTGCACCCGAGGGCGTCGTGGAAGGTGCCGCGGTCGAAACCGATGCGCAGAAGGCCGTCGCCGTCGTTCGTGACTACTATCGAGCGATTGCATCGCATGACTATGACCGAGCCTATGCATCGTGGGGCTCGTCAGGACCGCCGGGCCAAACGCGAGCAAAATTCATCCAGGGATTCGCCGATACCGCGTCCGTAAACGCGACGACCGGCACGCCGTCGCGCATCGAGGGCGCCGCGGGATCGCGCTACATCGAGGTGCCGATCGCGATTACATCGACGGCGAAGTCCGGTACGGTGCAACGCTTCGTCGGAAGCTACACGCTGAGACGATCCGTCGTCGACGGCGCATCGCCGCAAGATCGCGTATGGCATCTCGATCACGCGTCGATCCATCAGACGCATGAATCGGGCACGTGACTCGGGCTGGAACACGTCATCGCCCCACCCCGTACGACACTTTCACGAACAGCGAGCGGTCCCGCGCACGCCACGCGGCGTTCGCCGGATCGAGCACGCGGCTGTCGCCCGCGCCGATGAAGAGTCCGGTCGCGTACGTGAGGCGGTACTGGAAGAGCAGCGACGCGGTGAGCGAGCCGTCGCGGCCGGCGGCGTCCGGCGTTGCCGCGCGGACGGTCCGCTCGTTCTGCACGATTGCGCGCAACGACGAGCGCACGTCGAACGCCCACGTCGTGCGCAGCCGCTCGGTCTGCGCGGTGAAGAAGCGCCCTTCGCCGTTGCGGCCGGCCCAATTGAGATTTCCGTCGAGCGCGACCTCGAGCCGGTCGAGCGGCTGAATCGCGGCGTAGTAGTGGATCGCCGCGCCGGTGCCGCGACGCTCCGCGTCGAAGTCGATCTGCTGTCCGATCGAGCCCTCGGCGCCGACGAGCGTCCAGCGTTTCGACGGACTCGCCTGCGCGATGAAGAGCAATTGATTGCGGCGGATCGTCTTCGAGCCCGCGCGCAGCTCGCCGGCGGCGAAGCGCGCGCGGAACATCGAGTTGTGCGCGCCGAGCATGTCCGCGCCGGTCGTGTCGACGTGGTAGATGACGTCGCCCTCGGGATCGGCCTCATAGTCGGTCGTGACGTAGAAGCGAATGTTGTTCAGAAATCCGCGCGGACGAACGGTGTAGCCCGTATTCGTGTACAGCTCGTGGAAGCCGACCTGCGGGACGAAGCCGTGATCGGCGCGGAAGCCGTCGCTGAAGCCGATGTACTGGTCGTACCAATCCCAGCGCGCCGTGGCGTGTTTCCAGATCACGTTCGCGGCGGTGCCGCTCGGGGTGCGTCCGTCCCACTCCGCGGCGAGGTCGGGACGCACGGGCGTCTTGCTGCGGCTGCCGAGGAGCTCGGCGGTGACGACGTCGACGTCGCGGCGCGTCCACTGCACGTCCGCGCCGACGACGCGATTGTTGCCGCCGCCGGAGACTTCGCGATCCGTGGCCACCGCGCCGAGCTTCACGGAGCCGAAGTTCGACGAGCCGCGCGCGATCCAGTCGAGCGAGCGGAACGCCTGCGGCGCGAACGACGACGAGAGACGTCCGGGGATGATCACCGTTCCGCCGCCGCGGTCCTGCGCGACGAGCAACGTGAAACCGCCGCGGTCGGACGTGCGCGTGACGCGCGCGCCCCAGCGCGGCGACGTGATCGTGCGCGTGGAGACGACCGGCAGCGGCGTGTCGAAGAGTTGCAATCCTTCGAGAAATAACGGCCGCTTCTCGGGATAGAAAATCGCGAAGCGCTGATTCGCCGACACCTCCGGCGTGTCCGACTCGACCTGCGAGAAATCGGGATTGAGCGTCGCATCGACGATGACGTTCGGCGTCGGCGCGTACTGCAGATCGCCGCCGGCCTCCGACTTCATCCGCCCGCCTTCCCTGCTCGCGGCGACGTACGGCACCGCCGTCACGTGCGCGGCGCGCGGCAGCTCGAGTCCCCCGACGACGTCCGCGTGGCAGACGATGCAGCTCGACCCGCGCGGGATGGGCGTCGACGCGATGCGATGCCGCTGCCCGCGCGTCCAGTTGCGCACGAGCAGCACGCGCCAGCGCGGCGCATCGGACGAATAGCGCAGCGACGCCAGCGGGATGCGCAGCTCGAGCGTCCATCCTTCCGCGTCGATGCGCGCGGCGGCGTCCCAAAGAAAATCGGGATCGATGGTCTCGTCGCCGGTGGCGTCGTTGCGGATGCCGTCGCGCTGCACGCCGCGCGCGTTTCCGAGGAAGAACTGCGCGCTGCGTCCGTCGCCGTGCGAGTCGACGAAGATGCCGGCGTAGTCGACGTCGCTCGCGATCGCATCGCGCGCGGAGAACGGGGCGCGGATCTCGCCCGGATGCGGATCGAAGCAGCGGAACGCGACGTAGAGGTTCGCGCCGTCGATGGCGACGCGCGCTTCGGTGCGCACCGGCGGCGCGACGTTGTCGCCGGGATCGAAGTCGTACCACGACGCGGCGACCGGCACGTTGCTCCACGCCGCATCGTCCAACGCGCCGTCGATGACCGGCGCCGCCGTCAGCCGCGCGATGTCGAGCGCGAACGCGCGCGTGCAGATGAAGAGCGAGAACAGCGCGGCGAGGACCGGACGACGCATCGGCACCAACGTACGCGGCAGCCGCGCACGCGTCGCGCGAACGGTGACGAACGGTCCGATCGCGCAACGAGCGGCGAAAGCGCGTGACGAACGGCGCGCGCCGTTCGTCATGCGTCACGACCGCTCATCACCGCCACATGGACGTCTCCCCCGCCGCGCGGCATAGTGAGCGCATGCCGCTACCTCGGCGACGCGGCGGCCCGTCCGCCACGCTGATCGCGACGATCTTCGCGGCGGCAACCGTTCTGTATGCCGTCCACCTCGTCGTCTTCCTCCACAGTCGCGGCGACCGCGCGCCGTGGCTCACCGAGCTCGCGGAGTCGACCGCGCACTGGGCACCGTGGCTGCTCCTGCTCGCGCCGGTTTTCGCGCTCGCGCAGCGCTTCCGCCTCGGTCGCGCGTCGTCGTACGCCGTGCACGTGCCGGCGGCGGTCGCCGTCGCGCTCATCCAGATCGTCGTGCGCGCGACGCTCGATCAGCCGCTCATTCACGGCCAGTGGACGCTCGCGGCGGTCGCCGAGGGGATCTCCTCGCTGATCGGCCGCACGTTCTTCGCGAACGTCATCACCTACTTCGCGCTGGTCATCGTCCACGAGGTCACCGTACGCGAGCGCGCGCAGCGCGAGGCCGCGGCCGAGCGCGAACGCCAGCTCGGCGAGGCGCGGCTGCTCGCGTTGCAGAACCAGATGCAGCCGCATTTCCTCTTCAACGCGCTCAACGGGATCTCCGCGCTGATGCATCAGGACGTCGACGCCGCGCATCGCATGCTCCTCGGCCTCGCCAATCTCCTGCGCGCGTTTCTCGACGACAGCGGCGCCGCGGAGACGACGGTCGCGCGCGAGGAGGAGCTGCTGCGCGATTACCTCGCCGTCGAACAGGCGCGCCTCGGCGAGCGCCTGCGCGTCGACATCGACATCGACGCCGTCGTCCGCCGCGCGCTCGTGCCGCGCTTCATCCTGCAGCCGCTCGTCGAGAACGCGATCCGCCACGGCATCGCCGCGGCGCGCGGCGGCGGCTCGGTGCACGTTTCCGTCGCGCCGCACGGCGAGCGGCTCGCGATCCGCGTCGAAGACGACGGGCGCGGCCTGCGCGACGAGCCGCGGCGCGGCGGCATCGGCATCCGCAACACCGTCGCGCGTCTCGAGCATCTCTACGGCGACGCGTACGCGTTCGAGCTGCGCAACCGCGAGCCGAGCGGCGTCGTGGCGCGGATTGAAGTGCCGCTGCACTTCGCGAAGGAGCGCGGATGATGCGCGTCCTCATCGTCGACGACGAGCCGCTCGCGCGCCTGCGCCTCGTGCAGCTGCTCTCCCGCGAGAACGACGTCTTGATCGCCGGCGAATGCAGCGACGGACGCGAGGCCGTGACGGCGATCGAGCGCGTGCAACCCGACGTCGTGTTCCTCGACGTGCAGATGCCGGAGATGAGCGGCCTCGAAGTCGTGGAGGCCGTCGGGATCGACGAGATGCCGCTCACCGTCTTCGTCACCGCGTACGACGCGTACGCGATCGACGCCTTCGATCGCGCGGCGCTCGACTACGTCCTCAAGCCGATCGACGACCGCCGCTTCGCCGAGACGCTCGCGCGCATCCGCCGCAACTTGCGGCGCGCGGACGAAACCGGCGCCGCGCCGAGCCGGCCTGCCCCGTTTGCAGATCGCCTCCTCGTCCGCCACGACGAGCGCGCGCTCTTCATCCGCACCGCCGCCATCGACTGGGTCGAGTCGATCGGCAATTACGTCGCCGTGCACGCCGGCGGCGCAAAGTACGTCCATCGCGGGACGCTGCAGTCCTTCGAGCAACGTCTCGATCCGCGCCGCTTCGTGCGCATCCACCGCCGCGCGCTCGTGCAGATCGACGCCATCCGCGAGATCCGCGACTTCTTCGGACGCGCGCAGGTCATCCTGCGCGGCGGCGCGGAATTGCCGGTGAGCCGCCGGTGCCGCGCGAACCTCGAGAGGTTTGGGGTGAAAGGCGCATGACGGCCTGCGCCTCCTAACCTTCTGCTGCAACCTTTCGTCTCAACTGGCGTAACTCCACATCATCAGGAGAGCTACGTCATGTCGAGACTTTGGAAGATCCTGCTGCTGCTGATCATCCTCGCGGCGCTCAGCGCCGGCGCGTACGCGTACGTCCGCAGCAGCCAGAAGAAAGACGGCGGCCTCAAGCAGGTCGAGGTCACGCAGGGAACGATCGTCGAGAAGGCGGTCGCCGTCGGACAGATCCAGCCGCGGCAGAAGTTCCAGGTGAAGTCGAAGATCTCGGGGATCGTGCGGCGCACGCTCGTCCAGGTCGGCGACACGGTGAAAGCCGGCGATGCGCTGTTCGAGATCGCGGCCGATCCGACGCCGCTCGAGGTGACGGAAGTCGATCGCTCGGTCGATTCGGCCGAGGCGTCGTTCCGGCGCGCGGAGAGCGACTATCAGCGGGCGACGGAGCTCTCGCGCAACGGCGTCCTGCCGAAGTCGGACGTCGATCAGAAGAAAGAAGCGTACGAGCTCGCGCGCGTGGCGCTGACGCGCGCGCAGCAGAACCGCGAGCTCACGCGCAAAGGACGCCTCGCCTCCACCGGCGGACAGGAATCCATCATCCGCGCGCCGGCCGCCGGCACGGTGCTCAGCCGCTCGGTCAACGAAGGCGATCCGATCGTCCCGCTCACCTCGTACCAACCGGGCACCGAGATGGCCACCATCGCCGATATGTCCGACCTCATCTTCAAAGGCACCGTCGACGAGATCGACGTCGGCAAGCTCTCGGTGGGCATGACCACGCGCATCAAAGTCGGCGCGCTGCCGACCGACGTCGTCACCGGCAGGGTCTCGCGCATCGCGCCGCAGGCGCAGCAGAAGGAAGGCGCCACGCTCTTCGACGTCGAGATCGAGCTCGATGCGGGCCAGAAGATCACGCTGCGCGCCGGCTACTCCGCGAACGCCGACGTCATCATCCGCGAGAAGAAAGACGTGCTCGTGCTGCCGGAACGCCTGGTCTCGTTCGACGACGGCGGCAAGAAGGCATTCGTCGAGCTGCCGAGCGGCGATCCGAAGATCGAGCCGAAGAAGGTCGAGATCAAGACCGGTATCTCCGACGGTCTGAACATCGAGATCCTCTCCGGTCTCAAGAAAGGCGACAAGGTCGTCGAGCGTCCGCCGAAAGAAATCTCGTAGGACCATGGTCACCTTCAAAGACGTCTTCCGCCAGCTGATCCGCGACGTGCGCAACGAGAAGTTGCGCACGTTCCTCACCATCTTCGGGATCGTGTGGGGCACCGTCGCCATCAGCCTGATGCTCGCCTTCGGCACCGGTCTGCACAAGAACCTCATCAAGCAGACCGCGGGACTCGGCGACCGCATCGTGATCGCCTGGCCGGGCCTCACCTCGATTCCGTACGAGGGCCTCGGCAAGGGACGGCGGCTGCGCATCAACGAAGACGACATCGCCGCGGTGCGCACGCAGGTGCGCGGCCTCAAGGCGATCTCCGGCGAGTACGAGACGAACATGAAGCTCGACTACGCCGCGAAGACGATGTCGGTCGACATCTCCGGCGTCACCGCCGAATTCGGCGCGATGCGCAACGAGATCCCGCAGTCGGGCGGCCGCTTCATCAACGAGCTCGACGACCACGACCAGCGCCGCGTCATGTTCCTCGGCGACCGCCTCAAGACGAACATCTTCGGCGACGCCGACCCGATCGGCAAAACGGTGCTCCTCAACCAGTCGCCGTTCCAGGTGATCGGCGTTCTCATCAAGAAGCCGCAGGACTCGAACTACAGCGGACCCGACGCGGAGAAGGCGTTCATCCCGTCATCGACGTTCCGCGCGCTCAACGGCGACAAGTACGTCGACAACATGATCTTCCAGGCCGCGAGCTCGGGCGAGACGAAGCAGGTGATCAAGGACATCAGCGCGGCGTTCGGCAAGCGCCTGCGCTTCGACCCCGAGGACAAGGAAGCGCTGTCGATGTGGGACACGACCGAGCAGTTCCACTTCTTCGACATCTTCATGCTCGCCTTCAACGGCTTCCTCGGATTGGTCGGCGTGCTCACGCTGATCGTCGGCGGCATCGGCGTGTCGAACATCATGAACGTCGTGGTCGAGGAGCGCACGCGCGAGATCGGCATCAAGATGGCCCTCGGCGCGAAGTCGCGCTGGATCCTCACGCAGTTCCTCATCGAGACGCTGCTGGTCACGATCTTCGGCGGCGCGATCGGCTTCGCCATCTCGCTCGGCGTCTGCGCGGTGTTCCCGGCGCAGCTCTACGAATACGTCGGCAAGCCGGAAGTCTCGCCGGTCGTCGCACTCTTCACCGCGCTCGCGCTCGGCATCGTCGGCCTCGTCGCGGGATACTTCCCCGCGAAAGAAGCGTCGCGTCTCGATCCGGTTGTTGCCATGAAACTCTGAGGCGCCGCCACCATGAACAACGACCTGCACGTCATCGCCACGCTCTTCGCCAGCGCCAGCCAGCTGCAGAAGAAGCGCGCCTTCCTCACCATCGCCGCGATCGCGTGGGGCACGGTCGCGATCCTGCTCCTCCTCGCGTTCGGCGAAGGACTGAAGCGGCAGATGGACAAGAACCGCCGCTCGACCGGCGAGAATCTCGCCGTGATGTGGCCGGGCGAGACGTCGAAGTCGTGGCAGGGCATGCCGCCGGGACGCCCGATCCGCCCGCGCATCGACGACGTCGATCTCATCCGCGCGCAGATGCCGGAGCTCAAGAGCGCGCACGGCGAGCTCACCTCGTGGCGCACCGCGCTGCAGTACGGCCGCAAGACCATCAACGGCCGCGTCATCGGCGCGCAGCGCTCGTACGGCGAGAGCCGCGTGCACTATCCGATGCGCGGCGGACGCTGGATCAACGCCGCGGACGAGGAGCAGCGCCGCCGCGTGATCTTCCTCGGCGACGAGATGGCGCAGGACCTCTTCGGCAAGGAAGATCCGGTCGGCAAGACCATTCTCGTCAACAACGCGCCGTACGTCGTCATCGGCGTCATGCAGAAAAAGACGCAGATGGGCGTTTACGGCGGTCCGGATAAAAACTCGGCCCTCATTCCGTACACGACCTGGAAGGCGCAGTTCGGCCGCGACAAGGTCAACGTGCTCGTCATCGAGACGTACAAGCCGGAAGAGATGGCCGGCGCGCTGAAACGCCTCAACGAGATCCTCGGCAAGAAGTACGGCTACGATCCGACCGACGACCGCGCCTTCGGCACGTGGGACATGGTCAAGAGCTCGAAGCAGACCATGATGATCCTCGTCGGCATCCAGATGTTCCTCGGCATCGTCGGCGCGCTCACGCTCGTCATCGGCGGCGTCGGCGTGGCGAACATCATGTACGCCGTGGTGAAGGAACGCACGCGCGAGATCGGCGTGAAGATGGCCCTTGGCGCGAAAGCGCGCTGGATCATCTGGCCGTTCGTGCTCGAAGGCGTGGTCTACACGTTCATCGGCGGCGCGCTCGGCATCTGCATCGCCACGCTGCTCGTCGCCGCCGCGACGTTCCTGCCGATCGAGAAGAACGAGGTCATGTCGTTCCTCGGACGTCCGACCCTCTCGCCGGAGATCGGCGTCGCCACGTCGGCGATCCTCGGCGTGATCGGCCTGCTGGCCGGCTACTTCCCCGCCCGCCGCGCCGCGCGCATCGATCCCGCCGCGACCCTGCGGTACGAATAGGAGAACCGATGTCCATCATCCGCATGGAAGGCATCCGCAAGATCTACGACACCGGCAAGGTGAAGGTGGAAGCACTCAAAGGCATCGACCTCGACGTCGATGCCGGCGAGCTCGTGGCCATCGTCGGCCCGTCCGGCTCCGGCAAATCGACGCTGATGAACCTCATCGGCTGCCTCGACACGCCGAGCGAAGGGATCTACGAGATCGGCGGCGATAACGTGGCCGGCGTCACGCGCGACCAGCTCGCCGAGATCCGCAACCGCCGCGTCGGATTCGTCTTCCAGAACTTCAACCTGCTGCCGCACATCACCATCGTCGAGAACGTGGAGCTGCCGATGCTCTTCGGCGGCGTCGCCGTGCGCGAGCGCCGCGACCGCGCCGTCGAGCTGCTGACGCGCGTCGGCCTCGGCGAGCGCCTCGATCACAAGCCGACCGAGCTCTCCGGCGGCCAGATGCAGCGCGTCGCCATCGCGCGCGCGCTGGCGATGAATCCCGACATCATCCTCGCCGACGAGCCGACCGGAAACCTCGACACGAGCTCCGGCACGGACATCATGTCGATCTTCACGGACCTCTGGAAAGCGGGACGCACGCTCGTGATCATCACGCACGATCCCGCGCTCGCGAAACGCGCCAGCCGCATCGTCGAGATCCGCGACGGCCGCATCACCAGCGATCAGCGGAACGAGGAAGCGGCTTAGCGCCGGCTTAATGCGTGCGACGCCGCGGCGAGCACCGGATCGGCGCCGCGGAAGTAATCGGCCGCGCGCATCGGGACCGCCACGTCGGGCGCGATCGTGGTCCGCTCGTCGCGCGCGGTGACGGGCTGGTTGAAGCCTGACGAGATCGTGCCGCGCACGCCGGAACCCGGCAGACGAAACGGCCGCTCGTTGCCGTAGTGATTCGGCCGCGAGCCGGTGGCCTCGCCGATGAAGATCGCGTTCGTCCATTCGTCGAGCCGCGTGGCGAGCGTCTGCGCGGCGGAGAAGGTCATGCGGCTCGTGAGCACCGCGATATGTCCGCCGCGAACGTCGAACGCGATGAGCGACTCGAGCAGCTCGTTGGCCTTGCTCGCCTCTCCGCCGTTGTCGAGACGCAGGTCGAGGATCGCGCGATCCGTTTTCGCGAGCAGCGGCCGCAGCTCGCGCGCGAAGGCGTCGAGCGTGCGCGGGCCGTCGTCGTCGATCGCGTTGACCTGCACGTACAGCGCGCCCGACGCGAGCGTCTGGCTGCGGAACTTCTCGTCGCGACGCGCGAGATACGGCGCCGCGACGAACGGCGCGGGCGGAGCGGTGAGCTTCGTCTCGAGATCCTGCGCGCGGACGGGCACCGACGCCAGTTGCACGTCGCGTCCGTCGTCGAGCTGCAGCGCGACGGCGTTGCGATCGGAGGTCGCGCCGATGGCGACGAGGAAGTCGGTGAACGTCAGATAGAGCGGCGCTGCCCAGCGGAACTGCTGCTCGTTGTCGTGGCTGATGAACGGCTCGAGCTTCGCGAGCGCGTCGTCGGCGGAGAGCGCGCCGATGCGCGTCACGCGATGCCCGACGAGCGCCGCGTCGTCCGCGCGGACGACGTAGAGACCTTCCTCGAACTGCCACAGCCCGAGCGGAAGCCGCTGCAAGGCGCCGCGTTGCATGCCGAACGGCCACACCAGCGTGTGCCCGTCGCCCACGCGCGCGAGGAGCCGCTGCAGCTCGACCACGATTTGCGCGTCGGTCAACGTGTTGACCTTCGCCGCGACGGCCGCGAACTCCTGCCGTAGTTCCGCCGGCAGGCCGCAGCCGCTGAAGCGCGGATGCACGTCCTCGAGCTGCGTCTGCAACGCGCGCAGATCGGCGTTCCAGAGATCCGCGCGCTCGTCCGCGAAGACGGGAGCGGCGAGCGACACGACGAGCGAGCACACCACGAGCAGACGACGCAGGCGCGTGACCATGCGCGTCACTACGTCGCGGCGCGGGAGGAGTTTCACCGCGCGTACACTACCGGCGCATGGCGAACGCACCCGATCCGGCGACCGAGCTCGTTCGCGTGCTGCGCAGCGCCTGCTCCGGCGAGCTCGCCGCCGGCTTCGCCTATCGCGGCCACTGGAAGAGCGTCCGCCGCGCCGATGAGCGCGAGCGCATCCGCACGATCGAGGCGGAGGAATGGCATCACCGCGCGCTCGTGCGCGGGCTGCTCGCGGAGCTCGGCGCGAAGCCGAGCATGCGCCGCGAGATCGCGTTCTGGTGCATCGGCCGCACGATCGGCCTGCTCTGCCACATCGGAGGCTGGTTCATCCCGATGTACGGCGCGGGACGGCTCGAGCGCTGGAACGTGAACGAGTACGAAGACGCGGCCCGGCTCGCGCGCGCGGCCGGACGCGAGTCGATGCTCGAGCCGCTGCTGATGATGGCGGAGGTCGAGTGGGAGCACGAGCGCTACTTCCGCGAGCGGATCACCGGCCACCGCCTCCTGCGGGTCTTCCGCATGTGGCCACCGCTGCCGCCGAAAGAGCGCATCCGCGCCGCGTTCGCGGAGCCGTAGACTACGGACGTGCGCGCGCTCGCCGTCGTCCTCCTCGCCTCTCTCACCTTCGGCTGCGCCAGCGCGAAGCTCTACACGAAACGCGCGGCGCACGACGTCGTCGCCGTCGCGCACGGCCCGCGGCTGAAGAGCGCCGCGATCGCCGTCGCCGCGACCGGCGCGGCATTGCTCGTCGACGACGAGGTCGCACGGATCGCGCGCAACAACCAATCGCGGGCGCTCGACCGCATTGCGGACGCGGTCGAACCGCTCGGCGGCGGCGACTCCGACAAAGTCATCGCCGGCGTTCTGCTCTACGGCCTCGCGGCGAAAAACGCGACGGCGAAGTCGATCGCCTTCGACGCGTTCGTGGCCAGTCTCCTCGCGTCACACGCGATCGTCCCGGTGGTCAAGCAGTTGACCGACCGTACGCGGCCAAACGGCGGCGACCAGTCGTTCCCGTCGAATCACGCGGCCGAAGCGTTCACGCTCGCGTCGGTCGTCGCGGAGCACGCGTCGCGGCCGTGGATGAAACGCGCGGCGTACGGCATCGCCGGCGGAGTCGCGTTCGCGCGCGTCTACCACGACGCGCACTGGACGTCGGACGTCGTCGCGGGCGCCGCGATCGGCACGTTCGTCGGGCATACGGTCGCGAAGACGAACGTCGCGTTCGCGGTGTCGCCGGTCGTCGTGCGCGGCGGCGGCGGGATTCTCGTCACTTGGCATCCGCGGCGAGCAAGTGCTTCTGCACCTTCCCGAGCGCCGTCCGCGGAATCGCATCGACTCGCACGAACGCCCGCGGCACCTTGAACGACGCGAGCTGTTCGCGGCAGACGCGTTCGAGCGCGTCCGGATCGAAGTCGCCGACGAGATACGCCGCCGGCACCTCGCCGCGCAATGCGTCCGGCCGCGCGCAGACCGCGGCCTCGCGCACGCCCGCCTGTTCGAGCAGCAGCTCTTCGATCTCGCGCGGATAGATGTTGAAGCCGCCGGAGATGATGAGATCGGACCTGCGGCCGAGGAGCGTGACGTAGCCGTCGGAGGAAACGGTGGCGAGATCGCCGGTGCGGAAAAAGCCGTCACTCGTGAACGCGGCGGCGGTGGCTTCGGGACGCCGCCAGTAGCCGGCGAAGACGTTCGGGCCGCGCACGAGGAGCTCGCCGTCTTCGATGCGCGTCGCGACGCCGGGCAGCGGTACGCCGACCGTGCCCGCGCGCCGCTCCCCCGCGTACGGATTGCTGCAGTTCATGAACGTCTCGGTCATGCCGTAGCGTTCGAGGATCGTGTGGCCGAAGCGCGCGCGAAAGTCTTCGAGCGTTTGCGCCGGCAGCGGCGCGGAGCCGGAGACGAAGAGACGCATGCGCGCGCCGATGGTCCGCGCGACCTCCGGTGTCGTCTCGAGCAGCCGGACGTAGACCGTGGGCACGCCGAAGAAGAGCGTCGGCGCGAAGTCGAGAAATTCGTCGATCGCGATGCGGTGGTCGAAGCGTTCCAGGAGACGCATGCGGCAGCCGCTGGCGAGCCACGTATGGAGGCCGTTGCCGAGGGCGTGGATGTGGAAGAGCGGGAGCGCGAGAAGGAAGCGGTCGCGCGCGGTGATCTGCCACAGCGTCGTGAGGTTGACGGCGTTCACCACGAAGTTGCCGTGCGTGAGGATCGCGCCCTTCGAAGCGCCGGTCGTGCCCGACGTGTAAACGATCGCCGCGGGCGTGTCGCGATCGAGCGGCGTCGACGGTCGCGTGGTCGACTGCCTCTCCGCTTCCGCGTACAGCGCGGGTAGCTCGTCCGCGGTGAACGTCGCGCGCGGCTCCGCGTCGCCGGTGATGTGCGCGATCTCACGCTCGCGGTAGAGGATGTTGATCGGCACGAACAGCACGCCGAGCTTGACGCACGCGAGGTAGAGATCGATCAGCTCGATGCGGTTCGCGAGGTAGACGCAGAGCCGGTCACCGGCGACCAAGCCGCGCGCCGCAAGCGCGTGCGCGACGCGATTGCTGCGCGCCTCGAGCTCGCCGAACGTGTACGTGGCCCCCGCCCACTCCAGCGCCGGCTCGTCCGCCCGCGCGACGAGCGAGAGGTCGAAGAGATGCAGCAGATGCACGCGACAGTCTAGCCCGAGCGATACACTCCGGAGCATGGACCGCAACGACAGCTGGAACGAAGCGCGCCGCGACGTCTGCCTGCACGCGAAGAAGATGCACGAGGCCGGACTCGTCGTCGGGTCGGCCGGCAACGTCAGCCGCCGCATCGGCGCCGATCACCTCGCCATCACGCCGACCTCCGTCGCGTACAACATCCTGCACGAAGATGCGGTGAGCATCGTGGACCTGCACACCGGCGAAACCGTCGAGGCCTCACACGCGCCGTCGTACGAGCTGCCGATGCATCTCGCCGTCTACCGCTCGCGCCCCGACATCCACGCCATCGTGCACACGCACGCGCCGTACGTCACCACGCTCTCCGTGCTCCGCCGCCCGCTCCCGCCGATCATCGACGAGATGATGGTGTACTTCGGCGGCCCGGTCGAAGTGGCCGACTACGCCCTCACCGGCACGGACGCCGTCGGCACGAACGTCGTGCGGACGCTGCGCGACCGGACGGCCGTGCTGCTCGCGAACCACGGCAACGTCTGCGTCGGCCGCACGCTCGACGAAGCGCTGCACTTGGCCATCGTGATGGAGTCGTGCGCCCGCGTGTACATCGAGGCACTACGCGTCGGCGACCCGGTGCCGCTCCCGAACGACTCGGTCGTGGCGGGGCGGCGGTTGTTCGAGACGCGCCACCGCGGCTAGGCCGCGCCCGCGCGTGCGCGAAGCGCTTTTTCAAGCGTGCGGAGACGCTCGCTTCGTGTGCCGCGGACCTCGAGGATGCGCGTACGGCCGCTCCCGAACAGTGCATGCTGGTCTTCCGTGACGAGCTCCAGGAGCCGCTGATTCATCGCTTCGCGGAGCTCCGGGTCTTCCGATTCCGGCACCACGATTCCGTCTCTGTCGTCCAGCGGCAGGACGACGAGCAGATCGATGTGGGCCATGCCTGCCGCGGCGAGATCGGCCGACGACTCGATTAGCTCGCAATCGCGAGCGGAGCGGCCCAGATCGTTCAGCGCGAGCAGGTACGCGACGAAATCGACAGCGCTTCGCTCGAAGATGACCTCTGTGTTCGACGCATATTGCTGCAGACGCTCGACCGAGATCTCCAGTTGCCGGCGGAAGTCGGCGGCCGTGGGTTCCGCGGGGAGCGGCTCACCGTACAAGTCCTCCAGCCACTCGCACGGTTCCGGCTCGTGAACGTATTCGCGGTGAACGGCGACAAAGTCCTCGATCAGGGTGCTCTTTCCTGAGCAATGGCTGCCCGAGACGGCGATTCTCACCGCCGGCGAATCTAGCACGCCCGCTCGCGCAGCATCGCCAGCGCGTCACGACCCCGTGTGCCGGAACGGATGCTCGAAGCTGAGATACAGCAGCACAGCGTCGCTGCCGTGGCTCGGACCGACGCCGATCGGGACGCCGACACCGGGCACGATCTGCAGGCCGCTCGTGAAGTCATACGACCAACGCACACCGGGACTGACGACGAACGAGTCGCCGCCGTTGCCGCCGCCCGAGTACGCCGCTTCGAGCATCAGCTGTGCGCGATGGTGGATCGCGTAGATGAAGCTCTGCGCGAGATTGAGCTGCATTCCGCCGCCGTGCGCGATCCACGTCGCGCCGACGTCGGTATGCGCGATCGCGCGCGACGTGAGCACGCGGCTGATCGGCAGCATCACCTGCACGCCGCGCTCGTTGTCGCCGTTCGGCAGCAGCAGCGTGAGACGCGGTGCGATGGCCAGCGTCGACTTGCTGTCGCCGAGGAGTTGGTAGCGGTAGTTGAGGGCGATGTTGCCCGTGCCGGCGGGATGCGCGTACGGAATCGAGTAGCTCAGCTGATGCCGCAGCGACGGCGCCGGCCATTCCTGCGTGAACGTGTAGACCCAGTCGCCGCTGTCGCGATCGCGCGTGAAGAGGCTGATGTGCTGCACGACCCCCGGATCCTGGTTGTACGCCTCCTCGGCGAGAAAGCTGTTGTCCTGGATCGCGAGGAGATCGTCACCGGGCGTCTGCGCGTGCAGCGGCCATGCGAGCAGCAGAAGGAGGACGAGCAGAGCGGGACGCGGACGCATCCCGCTCTTTATACGCCGTTACCGTTCGCGGGCGTGCACCGTCTCGTGCCGCAGCGAGCTCGGAGCGTCGAGGTGCGCGCCGTCGTCGACGCCGACACCGAGACGATCGACCAACTCGCCGCCGAGCCACGCCGTCGCGCCGCTGAGCGCCGCGCCGAGGGCCGACAACACGATCGCGAGAATCGCGGGATGCGACGGATCGGGACGGCGGATGAACCAGCTCGCCGCGAAGAACACGACGACGATCACGTTGCCGATGCCGTGCAGCGTGCCGACGCGACGCGCGCGCGTGCCGTGCGGGATCGCGAGAAAGTCGATGAGGCCGAAGACCGCCGCGGCGAGAGCGCCGATGACGCCCGCCGCGATCATGTAGAACGCCGCGAGCGCGAGGCCCGCGTGATGCGTCAGCAGCGCGATGACGTCGAACACGATCGACGTTGCCAGCAGCCCCAGCGGAAACACGACCAGCATCTGGTGAATGGGATGTCCAAGGAGTTTCGCTCTGCTTTCCATGGTCCCTCCGCTGCACGTAAGTGCAACGGAGGGACCACGTCATGCGCGAAATCGGTCACTTGAGGAAAGCGGTGAAGTCGGTCACGCCGCGCATCGCGCTGAAGTCGCTCGAATACGTGCGCGTGATGCCGGTCTGCGTATCGGTGATCGACAGCTCGATGCGCAGCGGCGTTGCCGTGCCGAACAGCACCGCGATGGTCGGATGTCCGGCGCCATCGGTGTTCCCCTGATCGAGCATCTTGAGCAGCATCTCGATGTTGTTGTCGCTGTTGAAGTAGAAGAACGCGGTCTCGAAGTTGGGGCTGGCGAAGCCGCTCACCGATTTGACGAACGCGTTCGTGTCGGCCGAGCCGTTGTCGAAGCCGCCGCGGAAGCGCACCGTCGCGGCGAAGCGTCCGTTGAGCAGGCACGCGCGCGTCGAGCTCGGCGTGCAGACGCCGGTCGACTGCCCCGACTGCGTGACCGTGAACGTGTGGCCGGCGACGGTCATCGAGCCGTTGCGCGACGACGACGAGCTGTTCGAGCCGACCGAGTAGTTCAGCGTGAACGGTCCCGCGCCGGAGCCGCCGGAGCCGCTGGTGATGCCCAGCCACGAGGCGTTGCTGATGCTGCTCCAGCTGCCGGTGCAGTTCGACGGCGAGCCGCTCACCTGCACGCTGCCGCTGCCGCCGCCCGAGCCGTACGACGCCGACGAGCTGCCGAGCGTGTATGTGCACGACGAGGTCGGGTTGCCGCAACTCGTGTGCAGCGAATAGCCGCCGGTCGCGCCGCCGTGCAGCGAGTTCGCGCCGATGACCCAGTTCCCCGAACTGGTCAACGTGTAGACGATTCGCGAGTTGAGCGCGCCGCCGCTGTCGTCGTCGAACGCGGCCAGGTTGGCGTTGGGATCGAGCAGCACGAGGTAGGTGTCGAACGCGCTCGACGAGAGATCGATCGTCACCGTCGTGCCGGCCGTGCCGGAGAACTGATAGAAGTCAACATACGAACCATCGCTGAGCTGGCAGTCGGACGTCGACAGCGCGCCGGAGACGGTGGCGCCGCACGAGGTCGTGCCGACGTTGCAGTTCGTGTTGCCGTTGTCGCAGCTCAGCAGCACGTCGTACGCGCCGGTGTCGCCGGCGTGCAGCGAGTTCGCGACGATGTACCACGTGCCGGTCGCCGTCAGCGTGTACGCGATCTGCGAGTTCAGACCCGGTCCGCTGTCGTCGTCGGTCATGGCCAGACTTCCCGACGGGTCGTAGAGCAGGAGATAGGTATCGAAGGCCGTCGACGAGAGGTTGATCGTCACCTGCTCACCGGACGTGCCGCTGAAGGAGTAGACGTCCGCGTACGAGCCGTCGCCGAGCGTGCAGTCGGAGACGGACAGCGAGCCGGAGCGCGTCTGGCCGCACGAGATGCCGCTCGCGCCGCCGAACGTGCACGCGGCGTCGGTGATCGGCTGCAGCGACTTGTTCGAGGCCATCGTCGCGGTGATGTGCACGCCGGTGCTATTTGCCTGTGCCTGCGGCAGCGGTGTGACCGGTCCGCCGAACTTCATCGGCGCGTCGCCGGGGAACTTCTCCTGATACGCCGCCAGCGCGGCGAGAAAGCCTTTGTCGCCCGAGACGTCGGCCGGCGTCAGCGACTCGATCGGACGATCGAGCTCCTGCGGCGCCACGTCGGGAAAGCGCGACGTGCCCATGATCGCGAACCATTGCCGATAAGTCAGCGGATCGCGCGCGACCCAGCACGTCCCGCCGCCCGCGCACGCGGTCGTCGCGCGTTCGAGCACGAGCGGCACGCCTCCGGGCAGGTTGATCGTGCGTTGCCCGCTGGCCGGCCCGTCGAGCACCGGAATCCGCGGCCGCACCGGCTGCGCGGACAGTGCCGCGCACAAAGACACCAATCCCAACGTGAACAGGAATCCCCTTGAGCGCATCGAAGCCTCCCGTTTGTCTGGACCCAATTAAGGCGAGTGGTACAGACATAAGGCCGGAAAGCCCGATGCGCAAGGGGTGACAGCAACTTTTGCGATGCGCGCAAACGCGCCGCGACGCGTCGGCGTCAGCCCTTGATCACCGCAATCGGCACGAAGCGCGCGACTTTCTTCGCGATGCCCGCGCGCGCGACGACATCGACCACCGCGTCGATGTCCTTGTACGCCTCCGGTGCTTCTTCAACGAGCCCCTTCGACGATCCCGCCTCGGCGACGATGCCGAGCTTGCGCAACCGCCCGCGCAGCTCTTCGGCGTTGATCTCGTTTCGCGCGCGCGTGCGCGACATCATCCGTCCCGCCCCGTGGCAGCTCGAGCCGAACGTCTGCGTCATCGACGCGTCCTGCCCGACGAGCAGGTACGACGCCGTGCCCATGCTGCCGGGGATCAGCACCGGCTGTCCCGGAAACGCGCGCGTGGCGCCCTTGCGGTGCACGACGACGTCCGCGTCGCCGTAGCGCTCGACCTTCGCGACGTTGTGCGCGACGTCGTAGACGATTGCGACCGGGTCGTCGGGAAACTCGCGCTGCCACGCGCGGCGGATGCCGGCGGTGATCACCTGCCGATTCGCGAACGCGAAGTTCGCGGCGGCGGCCATCGCGGCGAGGTACTTCTGCCCTTCCCTCGACGACAGCGGCGCGCAGGCGAGCTCGCGATCCGCGACCTCGATGCCGTACTGCGCCATCACCTTGGTCATGACGCGCAGCGAGTCGGTGGCGACCTGGTGGCCGAGCCCGCGGGAACCGGTGTGGATCTGCACGACGAGGGAGTTGAAAGCGATGCCGAGGCGCGACGCTTCGTCGGCGTCGTAGACGGTGTCGACGCGATCGATCTCGACGAAATGGTTGCCGGAGCCGATGGTGCCGAGCTGGTCGTGTCCGCGCTCGCGCGCCGCGCCGGAGACGAGATGCGGCTCCGCGCCGTCGAGTTTCCCGTTCGACTCGATGTGCGCGACGTCATCGGCAGTGCCGTAGCCCATCTCGATCGCGCGCGACGCGCCGTCGCGCAGCACGAGCTCGAAGTCGGTCGCGTTGAGTTTCAGCGCGCCGCCGCGGCCGACGCCGGACGGCACCTCGCGCGCGATCGAATGCGCGAGCTTCCCGAGGCGCGGCTCGACTTCGGAGAACGACGTCGACGCGCGCAGCAGGCGCACGCCGCAGTTGATGTCGTAGCCGATGCCGCCGGGCGACACGACGCCGTCGCGCGCATCGACCGCGGCCACGCCGCCGATCGGAAAGCCGTAGCCCTCGTGCACGTCCGGCATCGCGATGGCGTACTTCTGAATGCCCGGCAGCGTGGCCACGTTGACCAGCTGCTCGAGCGACCGGTCGCGCACGATCGAGTCGAGCATCTCCTCGGTCGCGTAGACGCGCGCCGGCACGCGCATGTCGCCGCGGTGGGTCTGCGGGATCTCCCACAGGAACTCGTCGAGCTTTTCGAAATCCGATTTCTTCATAGGTCGAACACGAGCATCGTCGTCCAGTCGTCGCCGTCGCGGCGCACGTCGGCCTCGTGATACGTCACCGCCTTCACGTCCTCTTCGAACGATGCGGGTGCGATGCCGGTGAGCTCCGCGGTGAGCGAGCGCTCCTCGAAGCGCGTGAACGCGACATGCGTGAAGCGCTCGCGCGCGACGTGCGCGCGGTGCAGGACTTCATTGAGGAAATCGACGAGGAGCGCGGTCGTATCGGCGGAGTCGTCGACGGCGATCGTGCGCGTCACCGGCGACGTGTTGCTGGTCGTCTCCTCGTCGCGCATCACCGCGTACATGCCGAAGACGGCGTCGGCGAAGAGCGCTTCCAGCGTCGCCGCGCGCAAGAGCACGCGAACGTCAGCGATGTGCGGAACGAGCGTAAACACGCCGCCACTGCGCTGCGATTACTGCGCCGTTCCGGTGGCCACCGTCTGCCCCATGTTCTGCCAGGCGTGGAAGCCGCCGGCCAGCGCGGAAACGTTCTGGACGCCGTTGTGCTGCAGGATGAGCGCCGCACCGGCGCTCGATTCTTCGTTGGGTCACGTACAGTACGTGACGATCGGCTTCCCGCGCGGAATGGCCGCGAGCTGGCTCTCGACGCTGGCGAGCGGAATGTGCAGCGCGCCCGGAATGTGCCCGCGGAAGAACGACGCCTCATCGCGCACGTCGATCACCGTCACCTCGCCGCGTTTGACTTTGCCAATCAGATCCTCGACCGCGATGCGCGGCACGTTCCGCTTATCTTCCTCGGTATCCATGACCCGCTCGTCCGCCGTCGGCGTGTTCGCGGCCGTGGTGAGCGGCGGCAGCGTGCCGGTCGGTGACGTCGCGGTGGATGAGGGCGCCGTCGTCGCGACGGACGTCGACGAATCGACCGTCGTGCCCGTCAGCGTCGGCGCATCGGGCACCGACGGCGTCACGCTGCGCGTCAGCGCCCAGCCGACGATGGCCATGACGACGATCGCGCCGGCGGAGAGGATGATCAGACTCGTGCGGGATGACTGCGGCTCGGGCTCGTTCGTGGGTCGCTTCGCCATACGAGACGCATCCTACTGCAAGATCCGGAGCCGTTCGACCGCGTCGATGAGCCGCTGCACTTCGTCCGCCGTCGTGTAGCAGCCGCAGCCGACGCGCACGAGCGACTCGAGCGCCAGCCGCTCGCAGACCGTCGTCGCGTAAAAGTCGCCGCTGCTCGCGAAGAGCGCACGTTCTGCGAGCACCCGCGCGACGTCGTGGCAGTCGGCGCCTTCGATCGTGAACGACAGCGTCGGCGTGCGCGGCTGCGTCGGCGGCGGACCGAACACGCGCACGTGCTTCATCGACGTCAGCGCATCCCACAACATCCGCGTCAGCCGCAGGCCGCTCTCGTGCAGCGACGCGTACGCGCGCGTCAGCCGCTCGCGCCTTGTACAGGCATTGTCCCCGCCGTCACCACCAAGCGACGCGAGAAAGTCGACCGTCGCCGCGATCCCCGCGATCCCCTCGTGATTCTGCGTCCCCGTCTCGACGCGCTCCGGCGCGCGGTCCGGCGCGGGCGCGAGCTTCGGGAACGGCAGCACGTCGAGCAAGCCGAAACGTCCGAAGAGAATCCCCGCGTGCGGACCGTAGAACTTGTACGACGAGCACGCCAGAAAATCGCAGCCGATGGCCTCGACATCGACGAGCTCGTGCGGCGTCAAGTGCACGGCATCGACGAAGAAGAGCGCGTTCGCATCGCGCGCCAGCTTCGCGATGCGCTGCAGGTCGTTGATCGTGCCGATCGCGTTCGACGCGCCGCCGGCCGCGATGAGCTTCGTCCGCTCCGTCACCAGCGAGGCGAGATGCTCGTAGTCGAGCTGCATCGTCTCCGGAATCAGCCGCGCCATCTTCACCACGATCCCGCGGTCGATCGACAGCGCGCGCCACGGCGCGACGTTCGCGTGATGATCGAGCTCGGTGACGATGACCTCGTCCCCGTCGTCCCACGTCCGCCCCAGCGCCCGCGCGAGGTGAAACGTAAGCGTGGTCATGTTCGCGCCGAACGCGATCTCGTCCGGCCGCGCGTTCAGCAGGTCCGCCATCGCCGCGCGCGCGTTCGCGATGATCGCGTCGGTCTCCGCGCTCGTCGGATACGACCAGTGCGTGTTCGCGTTGTGATGAAAGAGATAGTCCGTCATCGCCTCGGCGACCGCGCGCGGCACCTGCGTTCCGCCGGGCGCGTCGAAGTACGCGACCGGCTGGCCGTTGTGGACGCGCTGCAGCGCGGGAAAGGCAGCTCGAATGGCCTCGATGTTCATGCGCGCGCCATTATTCACGCTCTGCTATCCTCCGGCACCGCAATGGCCGAACAGTCCTTACGCGAGGTCAGGATCGAGAAGCGCGCGGCCCTCGAGCGCGAAGGCCTGCAAGTGCATCCCGACCGCTTCGCGCGCACGCATACGCTCCGCGAGATCATGGCGCTCCCCGACGGCACGCACGTCCGCGCCGCCGGCCGCGTCGGTCAGCTCCGCCGCTTCGGCAAGCTCACCTTCGCCACGCTCGAAGACTTCGACGGGCACATCCAGCTCGCGCTCATCCGCGATCAGCTCGACGCCGATCCCGAAAAGAGCCGCCACAAGTACGAGCTCTTCACGAAGTACGTCGACCGCTGGGATTTCCTCGGCGTCGACGGTGAGATGTACCACACCGACAAAGGCGAGCTGACCATCCGCGTCCACGACTGGGTCATGCTCGGCAAGACGCTCCAGCCGCCGCCGAACAAATACCAGGGCGTCAAGGACGTCGAGACGAACTGGCGCAAGCGCTACCTCGACCTCGTCTCGAACGAGGAGACGCGCGAGCGCTTCCGCATCCGCACGAAGAGCGTCAACGCGATCCGCGACTTCCTCAACCGCAGCGGCTTCGTCGAGGTCGAAACGCCGATCCTCAACACGCAGCAGTCGGGCGCGCTGGCGCGGCCGTTCTTCTCGCACCACAACGCCCTCGACATGGACGTCGTCCTCCGCATCGCGCCGGAGACGTACCTCAAGCGCCTCGTCGTCGGCGGCTACGACCGCGTCTACGAGTTCGCGCGCTGCTTCCGCAACGAGGGACTCGCCGCGTCGCACCTCCAGGAATTCACGATGCTGGAGTACTACGCCGCGTACTGGAACTACGAGGACAACATGACGTTCACGGAGGACCTCCTCCGTCACGCCATCCAGGAAGCCGTCGGCACGCTGCAGATCGAGCGCGGCGGCCACACGATCGACTTCGCGCAGCCGTGGCCGCGCAAACGGCTCGCCGACGTCATCCTCGAGAACAGCGGCATCGACATCGACGCGCACGCCGACGCCGACTCGCTCCGCGCCGCGATCTTCGCCGCGAAGGTCGACCTCGACAATCCGACCGCGGGCCGCGGCAGTCTCATCGACCAGCTCTACAAGCGCACCGCGCGTCCGAAACTCATCCAGCCGACGTTCATCGTCGGCCATCCCGTCGACCTCTCCCCGCTCGCGCGCCGCAACGACGCGAACCCCGCCGCCGTCGACCGCTTCCAGCTCGTCGTCGACACGTGGGAAGTCATCAACGCCTACTCCGAGCTCGTCGACCCGCTCGACCAGCGCCGCCGCTTCGAGGATCAGGCGGAACTGCGGAAAAAAGGAGATGATGAAGCGATGCCGGTCGACGAGGACTACCTCACCGCGATGGAATTCGGCATGCCGCCGATCTCCGGCTGGGGCATGGGCATCGACCGCTTTGTCGCGCTCCTCACCGACGCGCCGAACCTGCGCGACGTGGTGTGGTTCCCGCTGATGAAACCGCTCACGCCGGAAGAGGAGCAAGCGGCCGGTGAGTGAGCGGACGAGTTGCCACAGCGACCGAAGTCACTGAAGTCCGCGGAGCACCTTCGCCGCCGCGTCCGCTGTGCGGACATCGCGGACGCTGATTTCTCCCCAGAAGGCCATTCGCCGCAGCATGTCGCCAACCAGTGATTCGTCGGTGAACGGATGCATGAGGATGATCTTGTGGCAGAAGAACTTCAAGACGCTCTGGACGCGCTTTCGACTGTGCGAGTTCTCCGGTTCATTCTTTCGCTTTTGCACCGGTTCATCCGCCTTCACCGCCTCCGCAAGCGCGCGGAAGAAACCTGTTTCACGTGCTTCCGGCCAACGACTCCATGCATTCCACGCCGCCAGCATCTTCACGAACTCCTTCTTGCGCGGCTCATCGTCATCTTTGACCAACGCATACGGAAGCTTCATTTCGAGTGCGGTGTGCCCCACGTAATACGTGAAATTCGGATTCGCATAGACGTGCTCATTCCAGAGCTGTTCGTTCACCCGCCACAGGTACTCCATTGTGGTTCGGATTCGTGACTGGCCACCGATCTCCTCGCTCCAATACTGCGTGTCAGCGGAGACGATCAGCTTGGCCTCATGCGCAGGGATGTACGTGAGCAACACCTGGTTACAATTTCCCGCGCTCAGTCGCAAAAACCGTCCACCGGCGATCGGCACGACCGCCTCCGGCACGTCCCGCCCGATGTCTTCCGGCTGCAGCGTCGCCGTCGCAATCGCCCAACTCTTGTCCGTCGCATACAAGCTCGCCGGGAGTGGAAGATCTGTCACTGGGCGGAGATCGGACATTCCCAGAGAGATCGCTTCTTCGCATCGACTGCGCAATAAACAGGTCCATTCGAGAATGGACTGATAGCCGCGCAATCCGAGCGTCGCGAGATTGAAATACAACTGCATGATCCCCTGCGCGCCGCGGGAACCCTCCAGGTACTGATTGAAGGGCTGATGCGTCAGTTCCGATCGGCTTTCGCCGAGCGAACGCCGCGCCAGCGAATGCCATGCGGCGATTTCGTCGAGATGACGTTGCCGGATCTGAAGGTTGAGCGGACGCAATTTTCCCTGCTCGAATTGCTTTTGCTCGCCGCGCAGCCGCTCGAACACCGCGGCTGTTTCCGGATACGCCTCGTAATTCGTTTCCTCGCTGATATAGTCGCTGTGACCGGTCGTAAGCGTCTGCGCCCATCGCGTCGTTCGGATCAATACTCCGCCGCACGGGTAATAGCAATAAAACGACTTGTGACCGTCGATCGTAATCGTGTCCGCATGCTCGATGCCGGAAAACACCGAATGGCGCAATTCCGGCACGGTCAGATAGCCACCACCATGAGCGGCATCAACGTGCAGAAACAGGCGATTGTGCCGGGACCCTACCACTTCGTTCTGACCGCCGAGTGCCAGATCAGCATAGAGCGTCGCGGTCGATTTTGCGGCAGCATTCGCCTGCCGCAGCGTTGTGATCTGCTGAAGGGCTTTTTCCGAGTCCAAAAGATTGGCCTGAATCAGGCCGCAAATCGCGTCCCAATGCTCCTGCAGACGCGGCGCGATCGTGTGATACGCCGGCAAGGTTCGGCTGCTTTCGTCCTGTTCCGCATAGGCATCGAGCGCGTTCGCAATCGCACCAATCTCGTCGACATAGCCGGTCTCGGTCTTGCCGGCGATGAGCACCACGGCCACCACGAGATCGCTGGGCTGCAGGGTTTCGATCTTGGCGCGGAACGCGCCGACATCCAGCACCCAGGGGTTTTGCGAGCCTGCGATTTCGATAACATTGGCAGGCGGAATGCCAGCTTGCAATGCTGCTTTCTTGACCGAGTAATGCGTTCCCAGCGAGGTGAGGACGACCATCCGACGGTAGCCCCACGCCTTTTGAATCGCCTCCCAGGCCACGCCCGGACCGAGCGTCTGGACGGCGCCCTGCAAGCCGAGGAGATAGTCGAAGACAGCGTTCCGCGCGACGAGTAGCGCGCTGATGTTCGCGATGGTGCCGCCGGCCACAATGGCGCCGGTCGGCTCTTCCGCATCCCAGCGTTGGAAATGTTGATTCGGCGACGGAGCAATCGGCAGACGCTGCAGCGGAATCTGCGTTGCCTGCCCGTTGATGCGGAACTGGCCATCCCAGCCGACGAGATTGAGCAGCCAGCGCACGGCCGCCATCTCCATATGCGTCACGCAAGGCGACGCCTTGCCGATGATCGCATTCTCATTGAGAAACGTCGCGAGCATCGACGACAGGTAACTGATCATGTTGTCGTGCGGCAAAAGCTCGCCAAGGTAACGATGATTGATGCGTAGGCTCGGATTGGTTTCCTCGTCCAGCTGCACAAGAAAGCGGTCGAATGTGCCCGGGTCCCCGAGTCCCAACCCAAGCGATCCGAAAATCCGCTGCCACTGATTTTCAGAAACGCTGCTCTCGACCGCAGGCGTATCGGGGACAGCGTTGTTCAACGCGAAGCGGCGTTGCATCAGTGTGCGACGCTCCTCTTTGCGCATCTGCGACCACGTTTCGGCATGAGCGGTGACGAACGACAACATGCCTGCAAACGTTCGCGACGGCTGCGTATACCAGTCAAACAACGCTTGCTGGAGAAGCTGCGCGGCTTCGAGAAATCGTGCCTTGTTGCTTCCCATCGGGTCGAGAAAGAACTCCTGCCGCACCTCGAGAAAGCGGCGCAAATCGTCGCCTGACCAATGTCCAGCCATGCAGCCTCCGTTCGGACGTCCTATTTAGGAGTGCTCTGGCGAACGAAAATCATACCCACCCGGCGTTTCGGCGGTACTGGCGCGGCACGACGTGAGTCGTATAATCACCGCTCTTTTCGGGCACCATGAACGACGCATCGACTCATCTCGCTCAATTCCGCTCCGAACTCTCCGCGGCGCAGTCGCCCGAGGCGATCCAGGAGCTGCGCACGCGCTACCTCGGCAAGAAGAGCTACGTGAAGACGGCGCTCAAGTCGCTCGGCTCGATGTCCGCGGACGAGCGCCCGCGCTTCGCCAAAGACATCAACGACGCGCAGCAGAACATCGAGCGCGAGCTCGACGAGGCGCTCGCGCACATCGGCGAAGCAGCCATCGCGAAGCAGATCGAGAGCGAATGGCAGGACCTCACGCTGCCCGGCATCGCGCAGGAGCGCGGCGCGACGCATCCGCTCACCGACGTCCACGCGAAGTGCATGGCCGTCATGCGCCGCCTCGGCTTCACGCTCGAGGAAGGTCCCGAGGTCGACTCGCCGTACTACAACTTCGATGCGCTCAATATCCCGGAGAACCATCCCGCGCGCGACATGCAGGACACGTTCTGGCTGCCGAACAACCTCCTGCTCCGCTCGCACACCACCACCGTGCAGGCGCGCGTCCTCCAGCGCAAACCGCCGCTGCCGATCAAAGTCGTCGCCGCGGGCCGCGTCTACCGCAACGAGGCCGTCGACGCCACGCACCTGGCGATGTTCCATCAGTTCGAAGGCATCTGGGTCGAGGAAGGGCTCACCTTCGGCGACCTCAAAGGCACGCTGCTCGAGATCGCGAAGTCGGTCTATGGCGAAGAGCATGCGTTCCGCTTCAAGCCGAAGTACTACCCGTACACCGAGCCGTCCGTCGGCATGGACATCCAATGCGCGGTCTGTTTCGCGAAAGATGAACACTGTCCCGCGTGCCGCGGCGCCGGCTGGATCACGATCCTCGGCAGCGGCATGATCCATCCGAAGGTCTTCCTCGAGTTCGGCTACGACCACACCAAAGTCGCCGGCATCGCCTTCGGCCTCGGCACGACGCGCATCGCCGCGCAGGCCACCGGCATCCCGGCGATCAAGCCGCTGTACGAACAGGACCTCCGCGTTCATCGCGCGATCCATCGAGGTGGAATGTGAAGGTTCTCCTCGAGCATCTGCGAACGTTCACCGATCTCCCTGAGCGTCCGCACGCGGCGCGCGAACTGCTCGACGACGTCGGCATCGAAGTCAAAACCAGCGACGCGACGGAGTTCGGCACGGTGTTCAACGTCGAGCTCCTGGCGAATCGCGGCGATCACTACGCCTATTCCGGCATCGCGCGCGAGGCGTCGGGACGCACCGGCAGCCCGCTGCGTTTGCCGCAGGCGCGCGCGCTGAATCCAATACCGGCCACCGACGCGCAGGTGCGGATCGAGTCGCCGCTCTGCCTCGTGTACACGCTGACGGAGTTCTTTCGCGGCGAGGGCAACGCGGCGCTGCCGCGCGAGGTGCTCGCGCCGATGCTCGCCGGCGACATCCACTCGACGCTGCCGCCGGTCGATGCCTCGAACCTCACGAACCTCGACCTCGGCCAGCCGACGCACGCGTTCGACGCCGACACGATCCGCGGCGCCGTCACCGTGCGCCTCTCGCGCGCCGGCGAACAGGCGTGGATGCTCTTCACCGAGAAACCGGTCGAGATCCCTGAAGGCACGCTGGTCATCGCCGATGACGAGAAGATCCTCGGCATCGCCGGCGTGATCGGCTGCGTCGAATCGTCCGTCACCGACCAGACGCGGCGAATCCTCCTCGAGTCTGCGACGTTCGATCCGGTCGCGGTGCGCATCGCCAGCCGTAAGCTCGATCAGCCCACCGACGCGGCCGCGCGCTTCATGCGCGGCGGCGATCCGACGCTGCCGCTCTTCGGCGCCGCGCGCGTCGCGTATCTGCTCGAGACGCACTGCGGCTACCGCGTCGGCGACACGTTCACCGCCGGCGCCTGGACGAATCCGCGCCGCACCATCGAGCTGCGCGTCGCGCCGGCCCAGCGCTTCATCGGCGCGGACCTGCCCGCCGCCGAGATGGTCAACAGGTTGACGAGGTACGGCTTCGCCGTCGAGTACACGAACGACGACGTGCTCTCCGTCATCGTCCCGCCGCACCGCCTCTGGGACGTGCAGTTCGAAAACGATCTCTACGAGGAACTGCTCAAGTCCGTCGGCTACGACGCCACGCGCGTGACGCTGCCGCGCGTCGACATGGGCGCGCTGCCGTCGCACGCGGAGAACGTCGTCGCGCGCACGAACGACGTGCTCGTCGGCGAAGGCTTCTACGAGATCTTCACCGACAGCTTCTACTCCCGCCGCATGCGCGAGCGCCTCGGCATCACCGAAGGCGATCCGCTGTGGGACCACGTCGAGACGCAGAACTCGATCGAGAAGGACTACTCGCTCCTCCGCAACAACACCATCGCCCAGGCGCTGAACGCGCTGGCGACAAACGTCAATCTGAAGACCGCCAATCTCAAGATGTACGAATGGGCGCGGCTCTTCCTCCCCGATCCGTCGGCGGAGAACGGCGTCTGCCGCGAGGAAGCCGTGCTCTGGCTGCTCGCGAACGGCCGCGACCGCGGCCCGTTCTGGGGCGACAAGGGACGCCCCGCCGACGCGATCTACTTCGCCGGCATCCTCGAGCAGCTGCGGCTCGAGCTGCGCGTCGATCTCCGCCGCGGCGCCGGCGACGCGCACCGCATGGCGCGCTTCCTCCACCCCGGCCGCCGCGCCGGCATCCGCCTCGGCGAGCAGCTCGTCGGCGTGTTCGGCGAAGTGCACCCGTCGCTGCTGCAACGCTTTGATATCAAACGACAGCGACCCGTCTACCTCGAGCTCTCCGTCGACGCGCTGCTGGCGCCGCCGGTGCCGCGCGTCTACCGCGAGCCGTCGACGCGCCAGCCGATCGTCCGCAACGTCGCCTACGCCATCCCGGCCGGCATCACCGCCGCGGACGTGCGCGACGCCCTCGCCACCGCCGCGCCGCCGTTCCTCCGCGAGATCCGCATGGTCGACGTCTACGAGCTGCCGAACGACCCGCAACGAGCGCGCGCCGTGACGTTCGAGATCGACTACCTCCCCGAGGAGTCGCTGACCGGTGAGACGATCAACGCGGCGACGGAAGCGATGATGTCAGCGGTGACGGAACGGTTCGGCGAGCGCGTCACGCTGCGGGCCTGATCGCAACAATAAGCTCCGGCCCTGGCCGAAGGTGGACGACCTCGTCCAATTCACGCCTCGCGGCGTATCGGTGAACGGGTTTAATGCGGCGGCGGAGGGCGGCGGCGCTAGCTGTCGTGCAGCCGGCGGTGGTGTTGCGCGCCGTGAAGGTCGAACCTCGTTGCGTGTGTCGATGAGCACTTCCACCTGGGGATACAACGCCCAAAATTAGATAGCCGCCGAAGCGCGCCTGATTGAACAGTGACCGCGGGTGCCGGCGCGTTCCGCGAACTCCGTCCCATCGACGGCGATCTCTTGCGGTTGATGCCGAGACCCGGAGCGGTGAAGGTGACGAACGATGCCAGCAGCACCACTGCGGTGAAGACGCCCGCGAGCCGGCGCGTGCGCTCGCTCCACGCGCGCGACAGCGCAGCGAGCTCAGGGTCGGCGAGCAACCGCCGCGCGACCGCGAACATCCCGACGTTGCGCTGGTAACGCAGCGCGAGGAAGCGAGCACGGCGAGGGAGGAGCCGCTCGATGCGTTTCGTGGCCGGCTGGCGCCACGCGGCGATGAAGGCGATCGCGCTCGCGAGGAGCAGGAACGGCGCGGGCAGCGTGTCGAATCGCGCGGGGCCAGTTAGTCCCTTCTGACGACGGCGGCCGCCGCGTACGTCGCGCGAGCGGATGAATACGATGTGCGATCTTTCACTGTCCTCAGCATGACGTTAAGCCGCGTCGATCGCATGCGATCGACGACACCGTTAATCGTCCTCAGAGTCAGCGGTCCTGTCGAGTGGCCATACGAACCGATACCAGTACATCAGCGCGCCGAACGGCAGCCACATCACAAGCATGTAAGTCCAGCGGGACTTGTCAGCCGAATTGAGAGTGGTATTGCTGTGCACGAGGTATAGAAAGTTCCGATCACCGCTAAATGCATAATGACGCTCGTGGTTGCAAGCACGATCACAATCGTTCCAATTTGGATCGTGCTTGATCGAATGCCGAAGACGATGATTACAAGCACGACGGCGATTACGGAAAGCGGTGACGTCGCGACCAAGCCGATCCCGATTCGACCAAACAAGTGACGGCACGGCTTCCTCAGAACATGCATCCTGTCACCTTGGTGTTGCAGAGTGCACCGACGACGGTTAGCGCTCCAACGCTGGGTAGCTCACCGTGACTCCGCCCCTGTGCAGTCGCCACCGCCCGCGTTAATTGAATGGGCCCTATGCTTAGCAAGTTCGTCACCGCGATATCGGCCGCGCACTTGCAACACGTGTAACCACCGAAATTCAGTGACTGCAGCGCCAACCTGCAAGCCGACTGTTGTGGACGTGAATTCAAAGTTGCACCGGCGCGTCGATGACGTGCAGAAGTAAGCGGCCCCGCTCTTCGATTTCCGGAATAGCACACCACCACCGACGCTTGGCTCACACCGGCCTAGGTGCCTCCCGGGCAGTCCACACCGCATGAGACCGCATGAGCCCGGACTAGATTTCAGCCCACGTGCGTCTACATACCGCAGAGGATTGTCGAACGCATACTCATAGATCGCACACGCCGAGTATACTGCCCCCCACCCGACCGATACCACCGGGGGATGTTGTCGTTACACCGCCCCTGACGGTACAGTGAACAACTGACGCACGGAGGATTCGCCGACCACAACCACGAGATACTCACCAGGGCGAAGTGATGGAGCCGCCGCGCCCTGAGGCGCTAACTGTCGAAATCCTGCAGGCGGAATACCGTACAGGATCTGCTTGACGACCACTCCAGTCGACCGCAGTAGTTCGGTATCGACGGCGCCCTGATTGTAAAACCCCACTTCAGGTCCGTCCTGACCCCGCGTCGGGGTGCGTCTAGCGACGCCGCCAATGACTGTGCCGCTATGAGATCCGAACGCCTCAGGAACGGCTGCCCACAACAATTCGTTCGTTTGCTTATCGAACACAGAAATGGTCAGGACCCTCATCGGCGGGCTGAGTGAAAGCAGCGGCAGACCATCTGCGCGAGTCGAAACGGCGATACGATGATCGTTATCACTCGGCGGACTAGAGCGGTCACCAGCCACCGGTCGCTCCTTTACCGCGGAAGCTGCCGCCTCCCGCCGAGAAACCTCCTCCCGGGAAGCCTCCGTGGTTGTTAACCGGCACTTGACCATAACAAAGGGGACCAGCAGTAAGACCACCGATGCTCGTTTCCCAAGTGTAGATACACGCAATTGGACACTCCTTGCACGGAGGGATGAATCGATACGTGAACGGATCGTTCTCCGGTACGTCATATACCTGACCGGAAGGACCGCCGCCGCAGTGGCCTGAGAATTGACAAACGTTTCCCGGCAAAGATCCCATCGGGCTGGGCGTCGGTTTAGACCTCAATCGAAAGACTGTGCAAAGAACGGGTTCCAAGCCAAATGCGTCCGCTAGAGCGATCGGGTTGTCATCACCGTACGCGTAGGTATTCGCGGGCACAGCACCGGCTGACTTGAAGTAGTCACCTTGAAGCCGCGCCAATAATCTTTGGATTGATTCCATACCGCCTTGTGGCAAAGGAAGTGTACCGGGGTACTGCCGTACGCGTAAGCTCCCAAGCAAACTGATTGGATCCGCCTGCGTATACCGCCCCCACCCGCTCCGATACCACCTGAAAATGTTGTACGACAGTTCGGTTCCGTCCTCGGCGACGAATGCTCGTTCCTGGCCGGGCAGCCGCAGAATTTGGGGGTCGGTTGCGTTGCCCGCGCGATAGGCGAAGACGGAGCCAAATGGCTCGTATTCCACCCTCCAGACGACGGTCGCGTCCGGATCGGTCTGTAGAATGGGAGTACCCAGATGATCGGTGAAGGTGAAACGCAAGGGAGCGAGGGTGTCTGCGGATCCCTGCGCGACCGGTTCGCCGCCGAACCAAATGTAATCGGTGCCATCGAACGTCGTTTCATCGAGTCGAGCCAGAAGGTGGAGTTCCGGCGAATAAAGAAACCGCGTCACTCTCAGAGCGCCAGATTTGGGAGTGGCTTCCGTCACACGAACGCCGCGCCCATCGTAGCCATTTTCGAACCCAGTAGTCGTTTGCAGGGTTCCAGACGTCAAGAAACCCGTGTATAGGTTCCGTGCGCTGTATAAACCGGCGGACGTTTCGCTTCCGGCGGCATCGTATGTGACGATTTTGGGTGAAGTACCGCCCACCGACGTCAGATTAGGCGTCGAGCCATCGTGCGAAAAGGTCAGCGACCGGGTACCGAGGGCGAGCGCGGTCATATTGCCCATCGAATCATAGGTATAACTGCCGCTTCCCCACAGCGCTGTGCCGCTATTGGCCGTAACCAGGCGGTTCAGATCGTCGTAGCTAAAATCGCGATTGTACGTGGCACTGACGGCGTCGTGAATTTCGGTAATATTGCCGACGGCGTCTTCCTGATATGTGTAGTCGGCGACGGTTCCTGAGGTCCCGACGAGTTTGTTCTCCGTGGGGCGATAGCGGGTGTCGAACGTCACCGTTTTCGTCGTACCATTCCCGAACGTCAATTGCGCCGCTGGACCGAACGGCAGATACGAAGCGCCGGAGACGATCGCGGTTGAGTCGGCCGTGACGGTCACCGGCCGATTGCCGAAGTCGTAGGTGTATGTCACCGTCCGACCGGATGGATACAGGATCGAGTCTCGATTTCCGTTGGCGTCGTAGGTGTACGTCACGGGCATCGCCGACGATTCCGTCGTGAGAAGTCCGCGCCGTTCATAACCGTAAAGCGTGTCGCCGGTCGGATCGCTCATCGCCGTGACCCGGCCGATCGTATTGCCGGTTCCGCAATAGTCCTGATCATACACATACGTAATCGTCTCGGTATCGGCACCCGCGCGTGACGATTCGGCGGTCAAGAGCCGGCCGAGCTCGTCGTACGTCCTCACTGTCGTAGCGTCGTTGGCGTCGGTGGCAGAGGTCAGGTTGCCCGCCGGATCGTACACATAGCTCGTGATGCCCGTCACCGGGCTCGTATTCGAGGACATGCGGCCCAAGTCGTCGTAAACATACATTGTCTCGTTGCCGTTGGGATCGGTGACACTGATCAGATTGCCCGTAACATCGTAGTCATAAGTCGTGCTGATCGATCCACCCGGCGCCGTGCTCAGCGTCTGAATAACGGCTGCGAGGCGATGCGCGGTGTCATATTCGTAATGCGTGTTCGCACTGGAGTGGTTTTCGTCACGGATCGATGCGATCCCGCCCATGTCGTCATAGGTATAGGCAACACTCGTATTGTCTGCATGCGTATGCGAGGAGAGTTGCGCTAGTTCGTCGTAGGAAAACGACTCTCGATGTTTTTCGACCCACGAGGAGCCCACCTTTGCGAGGTACTTCTCCTGGCTCCGGCGTCCCGTGTCGGCGTCGTATGTGTACTCGATGCGCTCCTGCTGGACGGCGGCGGATGGGCCTCGCGTCATGGCGCTCATGCGCCCGCGTCCGTCGTACTCGTACGCGGTCACATTCCCCTTCGCGTCGGTGACGGACGCCAACGGGCCACTCACCGGATCGTACGTACGGGAGACGGTGAGGTCCGTCGCGCACAGCGGATCGGTCGCCGTGTTGCAACCGGACACTCCTGCGATCGTGCTCGTGAGCAGACGGCCGAGCGCGTCGTAAGTGGTGGTCTGCGCGATCTCGTTCGGATCGACGACGCGGGTGGCATGGCCGAACACGTCGTAATCCTCATAGCGGGTAATATGGCCGGCCGCATTACGAACTGCGGCGAGATGCCCGCGCAGCACGGCGGGCACGGACGAGTCGATCGGGTAATAAACGAACTCCGTGGTATCGGTAACGTCTGTGCGAGGGCCGTCAGTCAGTCGCGTCATTCGAGGAGGCTGCGGCAGAGCGAGCCATCCCGAGTCGAATGCCCCTCCCGGATCGAAGGCCGCGGTTTCGACGCCGTCATAGAGCGCATCGGTTCGGGTAATGGACGCGGCAGAGGCCGAGGTCATCGTCCGCGTCAGGACGTTTCCGCTGACGATGTCGTATGTCATCGAATCGGTCCGAACGCCATTGCTCACTTCGACGCTCGGCTGCCGGACGACCGTCGGCTTGTCGGGCCAGTGGGAATCGGTGTAATCCGACTCGACATAGGTGGTCGCGGAGGTCGCACTGAGGGACACGGTCGCGAGCGCGGCGCTCGTCATGCGGCAATGGACCGAATCGGTGGCCGGGTTGCAGGCCGCCGGCCGCAGGAAGCGATCTTCGCGGGTGACGCGGCCTGCCGTATCGTATGTGCGCGTCGTGATGTAGCCGTCGGCGGTTTGCTGCCGCAGCAGGCGCCCATCGAGGTCGTATGCGTAAACGCTGTCGCGCGCGCCGCAGGATGTGCAGCCACCGTCGGACGCCAGCGTCCGCGGACGGCCGGTGGTGAACGACTGCGCGTACGTTTCCTCACGGCCGGTCGCGTACGTAACGTGAGTGGTCAATCCGTCGGTGCCGGCGACGTACTGCACGCTGGTGATGTCGTCGCTGGCGGCGACCGATGAGGTTCCGCGACCCGACGAATCGTACGCATGGCTTTCCACGAGATTGCCCGCGGCATCATGGACGGCCGACAGCCGGCCGCTCGTGTAGTCATACGTGCGCCAGGCGGTCTCGCCATCGAGCGCCACGCTCTCGAGAAGGTTGCCGGAATACGAATAGTTCCACGTCAAATCAGGCTCGCCGTCAACTGCAATCTGGGTGATCAAGCCGCCCGTGGTGGTAATGGAGCAGGACCAATTCCCACGTTCATCGGCGATCGACAGCGGCTGCCCCGTCACGTCATCCCAGGTGATGACGACGGCGTGATTGGAGCGTTCGTCCACGAGACGAACCAGGCGCCCGCCACTGAAGTGGTAGGCGAGACTGGAATTCGATTGCCGATAGCGCCAGCCGCCGCCGGTCTCGTCGGTCAGTTCGTCCAACATCTCGGCGCCTTTCGGCCAACTCTGGATCCAGACCGAGCCTTGTTTCTCAAAGACTGTCTGAACGTTGTTCTCCAGCCGCACGACGACGGTATCCACGGCGACGGTTGCGCGCACCATCCCGGTGTCGAACAACGAGGTCCACCCGTTCCCGAAACGGCCGGTCGTCTCGTTCGCGGAGTCGTAAGCTCGTGTGAACGCAATCGGTCCAGCGGCCGGCAGCGGATCACGCTCGTCGTAGGTCACCGCACCATCCCAAAGACGGATCGGACTGCCGACCTGACACGGCACGCTACAGTCCTTGCAGCACGGTGACACCCCCGCGTCGCCCTTCACCGGCCTGCCACAGGCGGATGCCGTGGCGCGAAGGACGCGCTGACTGAGACTTCCCTCAATGGCGATCGGACCGACCACGCCCGATGCATTGGGAGCCTGCTCGTTGTAGATGTTCCCGCCCGCTCTTCCCGGCGACGGTAGCCAGTCGAGCAACAGACGGCGGTCCGTAGGCGAATTTGTACCGGGAAAATCGTAATGAATATAGGCTGTCTGCGTCGGATGCGTTCCGTCCGGCGGCTTGATCTCCAGCGAGACCGAATGCGATGGCACGTCCAGACCGCCTTCGGCAGTGACCGGAACGCTACACGCACTGGTTTTCGCGATCACCTTATGATGCCCCGGCACCCAGCATGAAGCATCGATATAGTCGGTATAGACGCCGCTCGGCTGCGTCAGTGAGGAATGCCATGACGTACCGAAGGGAGTTCCGTTGGGATCCTCGAACGTCCACTCGATTCCACGCGGCACGGAGAGGTTTTGCAAAGCGTAGGAAAAATCGAGTTCGAACAAGCCCGGCGTCGTAGTCGGTGTGGCCGATACGCCGAACGAAGTCACCTCGCTTTGCAGAATACTGACGCTCGTCGAGGCATTCGCCGTCTCCTCACCGTCGCACGAGCCGCTGCCGACGGTATGGCAAGTCGCGCTGGCCGTGACGGTATAGGACCCCGGCTCCCAGCACTCAGTGGACACGGTGAAGTCGACGGTGCAGGGATCTCCCCCGCACGGCGTAGAGACTACCCTTGAGTGCTGGTGATCCGTATCCGGAACGATCATCCCCACCCCGCCGCCGCTGCAGGTTGCGCCGCTTCGCGTTGCGGAGAACGTCGCGGTCGCCGTGGCGGGATCGGCGCTTGCGGTGAGCGAAACATCACACGCGCTTGCGCGCGGCGCGCTCGCAATACTCGCAATGCCAACGAAAAAAAGCAGCGAAACGGCACGACGATCGAGAAAAGACAGGATGCCCTCCGGCGCTGATAATCTCAGCGTAACGACTGTTGCTTGTATGGCGAAGGAACCACGGTACGGCATGCGAATCGGCCCGTCAACCGTTGCGGCTGCTACCGACATTGGAGTGCTCCTGTCCCTTAGAACAGAGCTCTCATCAACTACAGGCGTGAGATTCGCGTGCAGGAGGTCGTGCAGGACGCGCTCCGCATTGGTGTGGAGCCCGCGCGGCGACGGAAGCGATGATGGCGGCGGTGACGGAACGGTTCGGCGAGCGCGTCACGCTGCGGGCCTGATCGCCCGCGCCAGCTTCGCCGCGAACGGCCAGACCAGCGCCGCGAGCGCGAACAGCTCCATCGTCGGATCGATCGTCAGTTCCAGCAACGGGCGGATGCGTGCGATTGCCGCCGCGGCGCCGACGAGCGCGGGCACGATCAGCACGATCGCGAACGCGATCCACCACCACCGCCCGAGCCGCGCGAACAGCAGCGCCGTCAGCGCCACGCCGGCGAAGATGCAGAACCATTTCGCCTGCGCCGGAAACCAGACCTCGCTCGCGTGCGCGTGGTCCGGCGCGCGGATGAAACGCTCGATGATGAGATCTTCCCAGACGTCGAACGCCGCCGCCGCGAGCGCGAGCACCATCGCCGCGATGCGCAGGCCGAGATCGCGCTGCTGCCACGCCATCGCCAGAAAGAGCAGCGTGTACGCGGCGATGAACCAGTAATCCCAGCGCGTGTTCGCGAGCGCGGACGCCTGTGCGTCCTTCGTCGCCAGCAACGCCGCGACTTCGGCATCGCTCGCCGGCACCTCCAGCGCCAGCACCGGCTTCTTCGGCGGATGCGGCGTCGGCGCCGGCACGAACTTCGACATGCACGCGAACGCAATCGCCAGCAGCGCAACGCACGCCACGGGAGCCCAGACCCACTTGTCGGCCATGCGCTGATGCTACCGCACGCGCGGCGTTACGTTCTCTCGCACGAAAACAAAAAGCCCCGGCCTTGCGACCGGGGCTTTTCACTACGAACGAAACGAACTGCTTAGAACCGCAGCCCCAGCGAGAACTGGTACATGCGCGGGAGCTGGTACTGCGACGAGAGGCCGGTGGCCTGGCCGAACGTGGACGACTTGGCCCAGTTCACGCCTTCGACCGGCGTGTCGGTGAAGGGGTTGAACGCGGCGCAGCGGACGGCGGCGCCGCTCCCGTTCGTGCAGGCGGCGGTGGTGTTGCGCGCCGTGAAGATCGACGTGCTGCCGCCGATCTGCGCCTGCTCGTTGAACAGGTTGAACACCTCGGCCTCGACGAAGAACTCGGAGCCATGGAAGACCGGCAGCCGGTAATTCACCGAGAAATCGGTGCGCGTGACGTCGTCCCAGCGGAACTCGCCGCGCTTGCTGAAGTAATACGTCACCGTCGTCGGCGGCGTCGCGTAATCGACGCTGCCGGCCGACGCATCGAACACGGCCGGAATCGTGGAGACCGCGGAGTACGGACGTCCCGAGTCATAGCGCTCGAGAACGCTGAAATTCAGCGTGCCCGCGGGACCGATCGGCAGATCGTAGCCGGCCCACGCGCGTAGCTTGTGGCGCTGATCGCCGTCGAGGTAACCGACCGGCGCGTTCGCGGTGAAGCCCTGATACTCGGGATACGTGAACGTCCAGCCGCCGGTCGAAACGGGACCGCTGTCCGACGTCTCGCCTTCGACGTTGCCGCGCAGCTTCGCGTACGTGTACGAGCCGCCGACCTGCAGACGGCTGTTGAGGAAACGATCGCTCGCCTGCAGCTGAATCGCGCGGTAATTGCGCGTGAACGCGTCCGTGTTGCCGACGAGCGTCAGATCGCCGACGGTGCCGTTCGGCAATTCGATCTGTCCCGTCTGCGCGTTCGTGAAATTCGCGTAGAAATTGTTCCAGTCGCGGTTGATGTAATCGGCACGGACGTAGCCGTTCGGCGAGAACTGAAAGCCCGCGCCAACGGTCCATTCATTCATGCCGGGCGCTTTGATGCGGCCGCGGATCTGCGTGGTCACGCCGCCGAGATCGACTTCCGTCGGCGGATTGGAGGCCGGATCGAAGCCGCCGTTGGCGAGCCACCAGTCGACCGCGTGCTGCACGACCTGCGAGGCCGTGCCGGTGAACGCGTCGTCGCCTTCATAGAACCAGCCATACCAGTTCGGCTCACCGGCATTCGACGCTGCGCCCTGCACGCCTTCCGACAAACGACCCACATAACGGCCGTACGTACCGCTCAGACGCAGACGGCCGTTGCCAAGCGGATCGTACGTGACGCCGAGTCGCGGCGAGAACGAGCTCTCGTTCGCGGTGTCGTTGCCGGCCTGGTCGACCGCCTTGGTGCGATCGAACCGGCCGCCGATGTTGAACGACAGCTTGCCATTGAGATCCCACTTGTCATTGAGGAACAGCGAGTCGGTGGTCAGATCGGAACCGAGCGACGGATTCTCGACGCGGTAGCTCTCGACGGAATCGCCGGGGCCCCACGTGAAGAGCACGTTGCCGTCGGCCGTGCGCTGCGGAACCTGATCGTAAATCCAGACCGTGAGGCCCGACGCGGACTGGTAATTGTTCGCCTGCAGCAGCTCGGTGTAACGCTCGGCGCCGCCGACGATGTTGTGCGTACCGAAATTCTTCGTGCCCAGGAAGTACGTCAGCTTGCCGGTGTAATAGCGCGCATCGCGCGTTTCATCGTCGCAGACGCCGCAGAACCACGGCGAGTTGGCAATGCCGTTGTTCGCATTGTTGCTGCCGTAATACGTGCGCAGCGGCGTGCCGGCATAGACGTCATCCGTGTCGCCGCCGAGGCCGACGAACGTGAAGTTGCGGCGGCTGACGTGCACTTCGGCGAGGAGGTTGTTGCTGAGAATTCCGTTGTAGTGCAGCGCTGCGAAATCCTCGTTCTGCTCGATCGTCGGATCGATGCCGGAGGCTTCCCACACCGGCAGCTGCGTGTCGTTGGTGCTCGTGAACGGGTTGTTGAGGTAATCGAGGACGAGGGTGTGATTCCTGGCCAGCTGTCCGGTGAGCTTGAACTCGTAACGCGGGTTCTTGCGCTGCGAGAAGATCTCGTCGCTGCTGCCGAGGATCGTGGAGTAACGCGACGGCTGGGTCGACTTGTCGAGACGGCCCGCGCCGAAGAACCACAAACGATCGCGGATGATGCGTCCGCCGAAGGTACCTTCGTAGATGTTCGTGATCTTGTCGTCGGGGCGCGTCTCGCCCGCGGCGCTCTGCGCAGTCCAGCGCGCGTTCTGCAGCGAGTCGCGGACGGAGCCGGAGAAGTCGTTGCCGCCCGACTTCGTGATCGTGTTGACCACGCCGCCGGTGAAGCGTCCGAACTCGGCCGAGATCGCGCCGGAGAGCACCGTCGTCTCCTGAATCGCGTCCTGGATGTACAGCGGGCGCGTGGTGCCGCGCACGTTGTCCTGGATCGTGGCGCCGTTGACGAGCACCAGGTTGTCGCTGGCCATGGCGCCGGAGATCTGCATCGTGCCGCCGGGACCGTTGTTCGTGACGCCCGGTGCGAGGTTCGCGACGTCGTTCACGTTCTTCTGCAGCGGCAGATCGTCGATCTGGCGCTTCTGGAAGTTGGCCTGCACTTCGGTCGTCTCCATGACCGCCGGGGCGGACGCTGTGACGGTGATGGCCTCGGCGACCGCCGCGACGCGCAGGTCCGCGTCGACGCGTGCCGTGCCCGAGAGCGTGACGTTCGTCGCGCGCGTCACGGGCGTGAGGCCTTCGAGGGTGATGTTCACGGAGTACTGGCCGGGCGGAAGCCCGACCATGTTGTAGTTGCCGCTGGCGTCCGTGTACGCCGTGCGGGTTCCCTGCAGGTTCGGTGAGGTGACCGTGACCAGCGCGCCGGGAAGCGGGGCGCCGTCCGATGTCACCGTACCCGTCAGAGCACCCGTGATCGTTCCCTGCGCGAAGGCCGAGAGGGCCGCGAGCAGGAGAACGGCAGCGACTGCCGGGAAACGAGACTTCATGGACTCTCCTCCATCGATGGGCAAATGCGGGCGGGAAAGAGCGATGCAGCACCGGCCGGCGAAGTCAACACTGTTAACTTCACCGCCGTAGCCGCCTTCAATCGCGAAAGCGCGGAGAGGTTTCCCGGAAACCGCAACGGCTTGGTGAACAGCGTTAACTTCGGACGCTAACGCCGTTAACTGAAGAGCCGCCAGCGCACCGGCCCGGCGGACGCCACGCACGCCGCGGCGCGGTGCGACGGCGATGCGGCGAGGGAGAGGAACTGCCAGCGCGCGGGCGCATCGAAGGACGGCTCGCAGACGAGTTGCGTACCGTCGAAGCCGAACGACTGCAGGCCGAGGGAGAGGCCGACGCCGCGGGCTTTCATGTAGGACTCCTTGAGCGTCCAGTGGTCGAAGAACCACTCCGCATCGCCCCGCCAATCGCGTAGCTCGTCCGGCGTGAAGACGCGCCGCGCGAGCGCTTCGTCCGCACGCTCGGCGTCGATGCGCTCGACATCGACGCCGATGTCCGCGCGCGGCGTCACGCCGACCATCACCATGCCTTCCGTATGCGAGAGGTTGAAGCGCAGCGCGCGGTCGGCGAGCTCGGGCCGCCCGTGCTCGAGCTGCTCGAACGCGAGCGACGCCGGCGCGACGTCGAGATACGACGCGAGCGTCACGCGCAGGAACGAATGGGCGAACGCGTAGAGGATGCGATGGCGCTCGAAGCGGAACCGCAGCGCCGCCGCGACTTCGGCCTCGCTGAGATGCGCGCGCGCGCCGGCGAGCAACGCCTCGAAGCCGCGCGGCGCTGTCACCGCCGCCAGGTGCAGATGCACCTCGTCGTCATGCAACCGTTTCACGGCGCAGAGCCTACGCGAAGCGCGGCGTCGACTTTCCACGAAACATTTCGTAGTATCGCCTACGAAATGTTTCGTCGAATCGTTGTGCTGCTCTGCTCTCTCCTCACCGCCGTCATCGCCGTCGCCGCTCCCTCGCATCGCGCCATCGCCGATTACCTCGCGCGCGCCGAGGCGCTCGGCTTCGACGGACAGGTCGTCGTCGAGCGCGATGGCGTCGTCATTCACGACGGCGCATACGGCTTCGCCGACCGCGCGCGCGCCGCACGTGTCACGCGCAACACGATCTTCAACATCGCCTCGGAATCGAAGCAGTTCACCGCCGCGGCGATCCTGCGCCTCGAGGCGGACGGCAAGCTGCACGTCACCGATACGATCGACCGCTACATCGACAACGTGCCCGACGACCGGCGCGACATCACCATCCATCAGCTGCTGACGCACACGTCCGGCTTGCCACCGGGCGACGTCGTCGACGACTTCGCGCCGATCGAGCATCGCGCGCTCATCGCAAAGATCCTCGCGCAGCCGCGCAAGACGCCCGGCACGTGGCGCTACGCGAACGCGGGCTACAACCTGCTCGCCGCGATCATCGAGCGCGCATCCGGCATGTCGTACGCGGCATATCTGCACAAAGCGATCTTCGATCCACTGCGCATGAAGCACAGCGGCGTGTACGGCGTCGACTCCGCGCGCTTTCGCGACGCGGCGACCGCGTATCGCGGCTTCGCACCGCAGGGCTCCGTCGCGTCGTGGCCGGACAACCCGCGCACGTGGGGCGCGGGCAGCGTCTTCTCGACCGCCGAAGATCTGGCGACGTTCGCGCGCGCCTTGCGCGAAGGGCGCGTCATTCCGCCCGCGCAGTTCGCCAAGATGACCGCGCGCCACGTGAAGATGCCGAAGGGTGACGACTCGTACGGCTACGCGTGGTTCGTCGGCGACACGCTGCTCGAGCACGGCGGCGACACGGAGCCGGGCTTCAGCTGCACGATGCGCTACTACCCGAAGGAAAAGATCGCGATCATCCTCACGAGCAACCGCACGGAGCTCAACGGCATCTGGCTGCGCTGGGGCGTGCAGGACGCGATCACGGCGCTCGCGGGCGCACCCGCGAAACTCGAGCCGCTGCCGGACGTCCGCGATGCCGGCGCCGCTCCGCGCGACGGCATCTACACCGCGGCGAATGGCGCGCGGCTGCAGTTCCATCGCGTCGGACGGCAGCTGGTCGCTGACGCGCTGGATCCGAACGCGGCGATCGCGTTGTGGAACGCGAGTGCCGACGCGGCGTCGCTCGCGAAAGCGGTCGCGAAGACGAACGCGCTGCTCGAGGGTTTGCGCGCGGGCAACGCGAAAGACGCGTACACCGCCGCCCTGTACGGCGACGGCGCCGAATACGTTCCCGACTACATCACCGAATGGACGACGCTGACGGGCAAGTACGGCGCGTTGCGCGCGTTCGACGTCCGCGGCGCGTTGCCGATGAGGCGCGGCGCCGCGCGCGTGTTCGTCGCCTATCAGTGGGAGCGCGGCGCGAACGGCATGTCGTTTCTCTGGCGCGACAAAGGCGAAGGACGTCTCGTGGGCAGCTCGCCCGGCGAGGCGCCGCCGCTCGCGCGCGTCTTCGCCGCCACGTCCGACGGAACGCTGACGGCTTACGACTTCGGCGCGCACGCCGCACTGCCGTTGACGTTCGCGGGCAACAGCGTCACTGTTGGAGGCGTCGCGTTCACGAGGCGCTGATCTTCACGACGGACAGCACGACGTCCCAAGCTTTGTCGAGCAGCGGCACGGCGAGCGCGCCGAGAAGCGGCGTGACGTACGCGGTGAGAAAGCGGCGCAGCGTGTTCGCATCGAACGGCCAGACCGGCAGCTCGTCGATCACCCCGCCCACCTTGCGCAGGCGGTCGATGAGCTCCTCGTCGTCGCGCGTGATCTCGCCGGACGGCAGCTCCTTGCGCAGGCGCTGCAGCTCGCGGCGGAGGCGCTGTGCGATCTCCCCCATCAGCTCGCCCTTCGTGCGCACCATGCCGGTGCGGAACGACAGCAGCGGCCCCATGAAGACGAGCGGGCCGAGGATCAGGTACGCCAGCGCGGCGCCGGTGATGAGCGCGAAGAGCGACGACGGAATGGTCAAGTAGCTGACCGTCACGCCGAGGAGCAGCACCACGTTGAAGCCGAGGATGCTGAGGACGTACTGGTTGCGCAGTCCGAAGCGGCCGACCGGGCGCAGGCCGCCGCAGTGATCGGGATGGAACGGCACCATGCGCAGCTGCGCGTCGTCGACGACGTCGTTGAGGAAGAACGCGATGGCGATGCTGCGGAAGACGAAGACGATCATCGAGAAGTAGACCGTCACGATGCAGTAGAGGAACGCGCAGCCGACGAGCAGCGCGCCGGGGCGGCGGTCGCTGAAGTCGACCCAGAAGCCGACGCCGGGCTGGCTGTACGCGTGGATGTTGCCGACGATCAGCGCGAGGCCGACCAGCGCGCCGGCGACGAGCGAGAGCTGGTTGATGCGCCGGAAGCGCGGCCCCCACACGCGGCTGAGCTTCCGCGCCTCCGCCTCAGGCACGATCAGGATGCCGTCCTGCTGGATGCTCGAGAGCGCCGCCGACAGCGCGGCGTGATCGGAGATCGTGTAGACGATCACCGCCGGGAACGACACGAGGAACGTGAAGATGATGTTCCAGTCGTAGAGAAACGGCAGGCGCACGCTGGCACTCGGCGCGCCGATCGGCGCGGGGCCGAGCAGCGCCGCGAGCGCGAGCGGCACGTACGTCACAGCGACGGCGATGAGGTACGCGCGGACGAGCACGAACGTCTGCCCCGTCTGAAAGTGCGTGATGCGGTGGAGCGGCGAGCCGCTGGTGGTATCGATGAAGTATCCCGCCACCTCCACCGGCACGGTGGATGGCGGCGGCGCGTCGACGGCGAGCGCGAGTCCCATGCTGAGGAGAGTGGGATTCGCGCCGTTTCCCTACCTCCGCGCGCGTTGCATCGGCTGCATCAGCACGAGCTCCTTGCGCACATACGTCCGGAACCAATACGTGTAGTAGTGCCTCGGATGCAGCGGCTCCGGCGTGCGGAACTCGAGCAGGTACCACGGCAGCGCCGGCTGCTCGTGATGGTGGATGTGGCGGTTGAGGTTGAAGAGCGGGATGAGCGTGCGGTACTCGTTCGCGAATCCGTCGTGTCCCGGCTCGGCGTGATGCTCGACGGCACCGCGCAGCGAGACCGGCACGCTGGTCGTGAACGCGGTCAGCAACAGCAGCTTCCAGACGATATCCGCGCGTCCGATGAGACACCACGCGGCGATGCAGCAGCAGCTCCAGGCGAAGCAGAACGCGATGCGGCGCGGGCGCGCGAAGGGATGCTTGCCGTGCAGCGCTTCCCAGTAGAACTTCAGATGCTGCGTGACCTCGAGCGCGAGCAGCGCGCCGAGCACGCGGTTCGGATGGCGCTTCACGCGCGCGTTGTCGAAGGCCGAGTCGCCTTCGCCGTTGAGCCAGCGGTGATGCGAGAGATGCGTGGCGCGGAAGAGCTCGAGCAGGCCGAACATCAGCATGACGCCGTCGAAGAACGCCAGCACGCGCAGGCAGTTCGCGTAGCGGCGGAACGGGATGCCGTGGATGTACTCGTGCATCATCACGCCGATGCGGTGCGTCAGGAGCACCGCCGGCACGAACGCGTACGCGAACGGCACGCGCAGCAGCAGCGCGAAGAGCGCGACGGTCATCACGGCGGCGCTGCCGTGCGTGAGCCACGCCGCGTGGCGACTGCGCAGAAGCGCGGCGCTCATGACACGCGCCGGAGCTCGCGCAGCGCGCGTTGCAGGTCGTCGCGCGTGACCTCCCCCATCCACGCGAGCTGGATCCAGTTGCGCGCGCGGAGATAGCCGCTGGCGTGGCCGATGAGAAAGCCGCGCGCCTCGAGCACGCGCGCGAACCGCGCGGCGTCGACCTCCGGCGGCAGCGCGAGCGTGACGACGTGCGGCGCGGCGGCGGCGTCCTTACCGAGAACCCTCCAGCCGCTTGCCGCGACCCGCGAGCGCAGCCAGCGGCCCATCGACGCGAGCTCCGCGTAACGACGCGGCCAGTCGACGCGCTCGACGGCGACGCGCAGCGCGCGCACGAGATTCGACGAATGCGTGAACGGCACGCTGTCTTCGCGGACATAGAGCCCGAGGTCGAGATAGCGCGGGAGCTCCTGCGCCGGCTCGACGTCGTGGTCGTGGAAGACGAGCGCGAGTCCGGGCGCGGACGCGAACGCTTTGCCGCTCGTGCCGCTGGCGAGATAGACATGCGAGAGATCGAGCGGCACCGCGCCGATCGCGCTGACCGCGTCGAGGCAGAGCTTCGCGCCGCGCGCGCGGCACAGGGCGCCGAGCGCGGCGACATCGTTCAGCATCGCCGTCGACGTCTCGCAGGCCGTCATCCACAGCCAGTCGAAGTCGCGTTTCGCGATGGCGTCGAGATCGAGCGGCACGCTCCAGTCGAAGCGCAGGTGCTCGCAGTCGAGCCGCGCCCGGCGCGCCTGATCCGCGAGCCGCTCGCCGAACTCGCCGTTGCTGACGACGAGGCCGCGCGTGTCGAGCCGCGAGAGCTGCGCGGCGACGACGTCGTTCGCGAGCGTGCCGCTACCGAGGAGCACGGCCACGTGCGGCGCGCGCGTCAGCGCGCGGAGGCTGGTGCGCAGCGCGTCCATGTCCGCGAGGAACGCCTGCGAGCGATGTCCTTCCGGCGCGCGGCGCAGCGCCGCGGCGACGTCCGCGTGCAACGCCACCGGACCGGTCAACAGGTTGACCGTCGCCTCGCGCGCCGCCGGCGCGAGCTGCAGCGCACGCGCGTTCTCCAGGAACCGCTCGCGCGTGATGTACATCGGCTGGAACGCCGCCTCCTCCGTGCCGACGAGCTGTCCGAACGGGACGAACCCGAGGTGGCCGTAGAGCTTCAGCTGGCGCGTCGTCGCCGAGATCACCGCGCAGTCGAACTGCCGCGCGTGCGCGTGCTCCCAGAGCACCGACAGAAGCCCCGGCAGCACCGGCCCGGTGCGATGTTCCTTCTCCACCGCGAGCAGCCGCACCTCGCACGGCTTGCGGACGGCGGGCAGAAAGTCATCGATGTTGCCGAGCTTCTGATCGAGCGAGAACGGGCGCTGCTCGCGGATGGCGAGCATGCCCACGACGCGCTCGCCGCTCAGCGAGATCGCGTACACGTTCTCGTCGTGGAAGCGATCGACGAGTCGTCCGTCGGAGTTCGGCGAATGCTGCGGGATCTCCTCGACGAACGTGCGGTAATTCAGCGCATGAATCTGCTCCAGCTCGCGAGGATCGCTCGCGATCTTGAACCGGAATTGTGGCATGAAGGAGATTATACGACCGGGCCCGGCTATTCGTAGCGCAACGCGTCGACCGGATCGAGCCGCGCGGCCTTGTACGCGGGATAAATCCCGAAGAACAGCCCGATCGAGATCGACACCACGAGGCCGACCACGATCGACCACACCGGCGTCGTCGTCGGCAACGGACTGATCGCGCGCACGATCGCGGCGATGGCCAGTCCGAGCAGGATCCCGATCACGCCGCCCACGCCCGACAGCGTCATCGCCTCGGTGAGAAACTGCTGCACGATGTCGCGGCGCACGGCGCCGATCGCTTTGCGCAGGCCGATCTCGCGCGTGCGCTCGGTCACCGAGACCAGCATGATGTTCATCACGCCGACGCCGCCGACGAGCAGCGCGATCGACGAGATGAAGATCATGGCCAGCGTGATGCCGCCGGTGATCGCGCGGAAGTTTCCGATCAGCTTGTCGGGCGTCATGATCCCGAAGTCGTTCGGCTTGTTGAACGGCACGCGGCGGCGCGCGCGCAGCACCGCGGTGCCTTCGTCGATGACGCGGTCGACCCACTCCGGCTTGCGCGGCACGGTGGCGATGTTCACGCCGCGGTCGCGCTTCACCCACGGGAAGTGGTTGTCGAACGTCGTCAGCGGGATGTACGCGTGCGAGTCGGTGGACTCGAACATCGTCGCGCCCTGCTTCTCCATCACGCCGATGACGAGGTATTTGCGGCCGTAGATGCTGACCACTTTGCCGAGGGGATCGGTGCGCGGAAAGAGCGTGTCCGCGAGCCCGCGTCCGAGCACCAGCACCGCGCCGGAGCGGCGCACGTCCGCCTCGCCGAAAAAGCGCCCCTCGCCGACGAAGTGGTTGTTCGCGATCGGATAGTCCTGCGTCGTCCCGATCAGGCCGTCGGGCGTGGCCACCTCGCCGCCGTAGCCGATGTCGATCGAGGTCTCCTCGCCGGACCAGATGTAGCGCTCGGCCGAGACCGCGAGCATCGACGGGCAGAGGCGCTTGAGCGCGAGCGCGTCTTCGTACGTGAGGTTCTTGCGCAGCCGCTGCGACTCGTCGCGCGAGGGGTTGACGAAGCGCGGGTCGTATTTCTGGAACTGCACGAGCGTCGCGCCGAACGACTGGAAATTCTTCACGACGTTGTTGTTGAAGCCTTCGATGATCGACACCATCGCGATGACGGTGGTCACGCCGATGACGATGCCGAGCACGGTCAGCGACGAGCGCAGTTTGTGCGCGGCGAGGGCGATGCGCGCGAAGCGCACGTTCTCGACGGTGGATGCCAGTGCCTCACGTCGCATCATTCGAACCTCAGCGCTTCGATCGGCGGCAGCTTTGCGGCGCGCAGCGCCGGGACGAAGCCCGCGAGCGCGCCGGTGACGACGGCGATGCCGAGGCCGGCCACGACCAGCATCGGGCGCACGAGCGTCGGCAGCGGGCCGAACGTGGAGATGCTCTTGGCGATCCCGACGCCGAGGAGCACGCCGAGAATGCCGCCGCCGAGGGAGAGGAGGATGGCCTCGCTGAGAAACTGCAGTTGGATGTTGCGGCGAGTCGCGCCGATCGCGCGGCGCACGCCGATCTCGCGCGTCCGCTCGACGACGGAGACCAGCATGATGTTCATGATCACGATGCCGCCGACGACGAGCGAGATCCCGGAGATGAAGATCATCAGCGAGAAGAGTCCCGCGGAGATGCTCTTCCACACCATCTGCAGCGCCTCCGCGGTCACGACCGCGAACGGATCGTCGCCGCGGAACGCGGTTCTGCGCCGCCCGCGGATGATCAGCCGCACTTCATCCATGGAGGCTTCGAGTCCGCCGATGCCGCCGCGCGCGCGCACGAAGAGGTCCATGCTGTCGCGCGAGCCGAAGCGCTTCCGCCACGACGACAAAGGGATGTACAGCTGGTTGTCGCGGCTGCGTCCGAGCACCGAGCCTTGCTTCGCGAGCAGGCCGATGACGCGCATCGGCTGATTGGCGATCCAGATCGTGCGTCCGATCGGATCGAGCTTGCCGAAGAGCTCATCGCGCACGTCCGATCCAATGACCGTCACCAGCGCCGACCGCTGCTCCTCGGATGCCGTGTAGAAGCGGCCCGCCTCGAGGTCGAGATTGTTAATCTCGGCCATGTTCTCGGTCGCGCCGTTGACGCGCACGCCGTCGAGCCGGTGCGCGCCGCGCTTGACCGTCGTCTGCGTCGAGTTCGACGCGCCGACCGCATCGCAGCGCGAGCAGCGCGCACGCACCGCGTTGAAGTCGCTGACCGTGATCTTCTTCCGCTTCAGCGCCTCGAGCCACTGCTCGCGGCTCATGATGATGCCGTACTGCGTCACGGCGTAGACGTCGGGGTTGAGCTGGAAGACTTTCTCGGAGATGTAGTCGTTGAGCCCCGAGATGATGGCCACGACGGTGACCACCGTCATCACGCCGATGATCACGCCGAGGAGCGTGAGGAAGCTGCGCAGCGTATGCGCGCGCAGGGCGGTGGCGGCGATGCGGAGCGTCTCCACTATTTCTTCTCCGCGCTCTTGTCGCCCGTCGTCTTCTCTTCCTTCTGCTCGCGCACCTTCTCGCCGTCTTTGAGCTCGCGCAGCGCGCGGAACGGGCCGGTGATGATCGTCGTGCCCGCCTTCAGGCCGCTGGTGATCTCGATGTCGGACTCGCCGGCGAGGCCGGTGGTCACGGGGACGAACTGCGCCTTGCCGTCTTTCACGACGAAGACGCCTTCTTCGTCCTGCGACTTGCCGGGCGTGCTGCCCGGCTTCTCGCGCACGACCAGCGCCTGGATCGGGATGGCCAGCGTCTTCGCGCGCGTGCCGGTGATGATGTCGGCGCTCGCGGAAAAGCCGGGGCGCACGTCGGCGGGCGGATGTTCGAGCTGGATCTTCACCTCGAAGTTGACGGCCTCGCTGCTCGTCGAGAGTCCCGTGCGCGTGATCGGGCTGGAGCCGACTTCGGTGACGATGCCGGACCACGTTTTGTTTGGATATGCATCGATCGTCACGGTGGCGCGCTGACCGACGCGCACGGACGGGATGTCGGTCTCGTCGACTTCCATGACCGCCTCGACGACGCTCATGTCGGCGATGGTGAGGAGCTTCGTGCCGGCGTTGTTCATCGTGCCGATGACGGCCACCTCCCCTTCCTCGACCGGCAGGGCGGTGATGATGCCGGCCATCGGCGCGCGCATGGTGGTCTTCGAGAGCGTGTCGCGCGCGGCGGTGAGGTTCGCGCGCGACTGCTGGATGCGCTGCTCGATGGCGGTGACGTTGGCGCGGGCGGTGTCGACGGAGCTGCGCGCGCGCTCGAGGTCGGCCAGCGGGATGATCTTCTCGTCGTAGTTGCGCCGCGCGCGGTCGTAGTCGCGCTGGGTGATGTCGAGCGTCGTGCGCGCGGCGTCGCGGTCGGAGAAGAGGGCGCGCATCGACGCGGCCGCGCCTTCGGCCGACGCGGCGAGCTGCTTCTGGTCGATCTGCAGGAGGAAGTCGTCCTTCTTCACGACGTCGCCCTCGCGCACGGCGAGGTTGACGATCTGCCCCATCACGTTCGCGGAGAGATCGACCTTGCGCTTCGCGTCGATGCGGCCGTTCGCCGTGACCTTGCTGACGAGGTCCATCGTCGCGGTCTTGCCGAAGGCCACGGGCGTGCCTTCCTTGCCGCGGCTGAGCAGTGAGGCGGCGGTGATGCCGCCGAGAAGGATGACGACGGCGACGGTGATGAGGATCTTCGTGCGGCGCTTCATGTCGGACGTTGATACGGAGGATGCGGCGGCAGGTTCGCGGTTCGGGTCGCGGATCGCGTCACCGCGAGCTCACATTCACGTCGTAGTAGCGCTCGCGGTAGCGCTTCCCGCCCTGCGTGTAGTCGACGGTGGCGCGCAGCGAGAGCGGCTCGTCGTGCATCAGCCGGCGCTGGTTCGTGTACGCGGTCATGTTCAGCACGACCGCCTGCGATTCGCCCGGCTGCAGCGTGACGTTCACGAAGCGCTCGAGCGGATAGACGCTGTATTCGGTCATGAGGCCCGGATCGAGGCGGACCGCGTTGACCTTGATCGCGTCCTTCGCGCGGTTCGTGAAGCCGACCGCGACGCTGAGCGCCGCCGTGTTCCCGCTGCCGAAGAAGAGCGTGTTCTGCGCCTGCATCACGATCTCGGGACGACTGGCGTTCGTCGCGACCGGCGCCGACTTGCACGCGAAGAGCGAGAGCAGCAGCGGGAGCAGCACGAAGTGCGGGCGCATGCGGGCATTCTAGTGCGATCTGCTATCGTGACCGCGCCGCTTGCCTCCCGAAGTCACAGCCGTCATCACGACCCACGTGCGTCCGCTCCACGTGCACGAGGCCGTGGCGTCGCTGCGCGCGGAGACGCATCGCGATCTCGAAATCGTGATCGTCGACGACGGCGGCGATTTCGCGGGAGCCGGAGCCGATCTCCGCATCGTGCGAGGCGAATCGCGCGGCGTCGCATACGCGCGCAATGCCGGACTCGCGGCGGCCCGCGGCACGTTCATCATCTTCCTCGATGACGACGACGTCGCGTTGCCGCATCGGATCGCGACCCTGCTCCGCGCGGCGCGCCGTTCCGGCGCCGCTCTTTGTTTCGGCATGACGCGACGCGTCGTGGGCAGAGCGCCGGCGACATTGGATGCCGTACCGACGCACATCGTATCAGACGGGCCGGTCAGCTTCAGCGATGTGCTGACGTGCAACCCGCACGTGAACGCGGTGCTCGCGCGCACGGAACTGTTGCGCGCGATCGGCGGCTTCGACGCGGAGGCGAGCCACTTCGACGACTGGTCGGCCTGGCTGCGCATCGCCGATCGGCATCCGCGCGTGTGGAGCGTCAGCGACGTCGTGGCGGAATGGCGCCTCCACGATCGCGGGCTTTCCGCGCAGCTGCTGCACATCCGCGCGATGAAAGCGCGTCTGGTGGCGCTGTTCGACCGGCTGGAAAGCCGCGTGTCGAAGGACAATGCCCGCGCGGTCGCGATCGCGCGCCGCGTCGTGCTCGCGAACGAGATCACGACGTACGACGACTACGTCCACGCGATGGCGCGGATGCGCGACGCGTTGCCGCACGGCCGCCCGCGCGAACGTCAGACGCTCGCCGCCGGCTGATCCGGCGTCGCCTGCTCGAGCGCGGGGAAAGGCCGCGGCGCCTCCGCCAGCAGCACCGCGAGGATGATCAGCCCCGCGAACGGCACGAGTCCCATCAGCTGCCACCAGCCGCTGCGCCCCGTCTCGCGCAGACGGCGCGTGCCGGCGGCGAGCAGCGGCAGCAGCATCCCGATCAGGAAGATCGAGCAGTAGCTCGGGCCGAGCACCGAGGCCGCGCATCCCGCGAGGAGCAGGAACAGCACGAACCACCAGTACTCCGCGCGCGACGCCGTGCCGGAAAAGTCCGCGTACTTGGTGAGGCAGACTCGAATCGCATCCTGAAAGGTCATGGCCGCTCCGTACACGAGTCTACGGCCGCACGCCGCGAATGTTGCGCCTCACTCCTCGTCGGTGAGGCGCGCCGCGCGCTTGAGCGCGAACCACCGCTCGCGCGCTTTCCAGAAGCGGCTCTGGCGCATGGCGTCGATGCGGACGGCAAGCGTGTCGCGTTCGTGCGCCGTCACCGCGAGCCGCTCGCGCAGCTCCGCGAGCTCGGCCACGCACGCGAGGATCTGCTGGTCGCGCGCGCGAGCCCGTTCCTTCGCGACGAACGCGGTCGCCGCGTCGAGCGTGCCGTGAAAGAGGATGCGTTCGACGCCGGCGCGCGAGTACGCCGACACCGTCGCGGTCTGGAAGCGGAACGAGCGCACCGCGGTATGCGGCACGACGCACGACCAGCCCGAATGCGACGCGGTCTCGTTGCCGAGCCACTGCGCGACGTCCGCGCGCGCGTGAAACGTCCGGACGCTCGCGACGACCTCGTCGTCGACGCACACGTCGACGCGCTCCGGCGCCTCATCCCCCGCCGTTGCCCAGCCGTCGAAGTGAATCCCGTCCTTCTCCACTTCCGCGCGCTCGATGAATCCTTTCGGCACGCGGCGCGGCTGCGGATGCTCGATCGCCGATGGCGAGACGACGTAGACGTCCTGCCAGTCGCTCAGCGCGCGCGGCAACCGCACGCATGCCCACTCCGCGCCGATGCCGCGCACCTGCTCGCGCACGAACGACTCCGTGACCCACGTCGAGCCGTAGTCGTTCGCGTCGAGCACGCGGCTCTCGCTGTAGCTCGCGAACGCGATTCCGTCCGCCACTCCTTCCGGCGCGATCGATTCGTCATGCACGCTGAAGAGCAGCAGGCCGTCTTTCGTGAGGAACTGCGCGAGCCGCCGCAGCCAGCGCGTGAACGTCGCCGGCGGCAGATGCGTGAAGAGCGACGCGACGAAGATGACGTCGTACGTCTCCGGCGCCGCGAACTCCTCGGGGTTCTGCGTCGAGAGAATCGTTCGCACGCCGAACTGCCCCGCCTGAAACTCCATCCCGCCCTCGAGGATGTCCGAGACGGTCACGGAATCCGCGAGGTGCTCGTGCACGAGAAAGCGCGTGAGCCTCCCGTAGCCGCTCGCGAAGTCGAGCATGCGCGCCGGCCGCGACGCGCGCCACGCGGCGATGTGCTTCACGAGCTCGTACTGTTCGAGGCCGTTCTGGAAGTAGTTCGTCAGCGCGGCGTCGCGGTCGTGGTCGAGCAGCGTCAGCGCGAAGTCGAGCATGTCGTCGCGCTCGTCGATGGCGCGGTTCAGCTCGCGCCAGCGCGGCACGCGCGTGCGCAACAGCGCGTCGACCATCGGATGCGACTCGTCGGGGAGAAACGCCAGGGCCATCGGCGCGCGTATGGTAGTCGAAACTACAATGCGCGCATGAAGCTGCTCGCCGCACTGCTGCTCACCGCCACGACGCTCTTCGCGCAGACGCCTGATGCCGCCATCAACGCGCGCGTCGAGAAAATCCTCCGCGACGTCCCGCTCATCGACGGCCACAACGATCTGCCGTGGCAGTACCGCGAGCGCGTCAAGAACCATCTCGCGCAGCTCGACCTCCGCCAGGACCAGTCGCATCTCGACAAGCCGCTGCACACCGACATCGCCCGCCTCCGCGCCGGCCACCTCGGCGGACAGTTCTGGTCCGTGTACGTCCCGGTCGAGCTGAAAGGCGCGGACGCGCTGCAGGCGACGATCGAGCAGATCGACGTCGTGCATCGCCTCGCCGCGACGTATCCCGACGTCCTCGAGCTCGCGCGCACCGCCGACGACATCGTGCGCATCCACAAGTCGGGCAAGGTCGCGTCGCTCATCGGCGTCGAAGGCGGGCACTCGATCAACAACTCGCTCGCCGCGCTGCGCGAGCTCTACGCCCTCGGCGCGCGCTACATGACGCTGACGCATTCGTCGAACGACGACTGGGCCGACTCCGCCACCGCCGATCCCGCGCACGACGGCCTGACGCCGTTCGGCAAGGACGTCGTGATGGAGATGAATCGCCTGGGCATGCTCGTCGATCTCTCGCACGTCTCGCCGAAGACGATGAGCGACGCGCTCGACGTCACCGCCGCGCCGGTGATCTTCTCGCACTCCTCCGCGCGCGCGCTCACGAACCATCCGCGCAACGTGCCGGACGAGATCCTGCGCCGCGTGAAGGAGAACGGCGGCGTGGTGATGTGCACCTTCGTGCCGACGTTCGTCAACGAGACCGTGCGCGCGCATTACGGCGAGCGCGCGGCCGCCGAGGCGCGGCTCAAGGAGATGGATCAGGGACAGCCGGCGAAGGTGAAGGACGAGCTCGCGGCGTGGGACATCGCGCATCCGCGGCCGCATGCGACGCTGAAAGACGTCGCCGATCACATCGAGCACGTGATGGACGTCGCGGGCGAAGATCACGTCGGCATCGGCGCCGACCTCGACGGCATCACCACGACGCCGGAAGGGTTGTCGAGCGTGGCCGATTATCCGGCGGTCTTCGCGGAGCTGATCCGCCGCGGTCACAGCGACGATCAGCTGAAGAAGCTCGCGGGGCTGAACGTGCTGCGCGTGCTGCGTCAGGCGGAAGCAGTCGCGGCGCGGCTGCAGAAGGAGCGGCCGGCGAGCGACGTGCTCATCGACGAGGCGAAGTGAGCGCGCGCTCGAGCTCGGCCGCGCGCTGCGAGCCGACGAGCAGCTTGCGGCCGTCGGCGAGCACGAGCTGAACGCCTTCGCGGCCGGAGACGTTGTACGCCCAGCCGTTCATGAAGCCGTAGTGAATGCCCCAGCCGCCGTACTCGAGCAGCGGGTCGTACGTGCGCGCGCGTGCCTCGACGATCTCGCGCAGCGGAATGCGCTTGCGGCGCATGGGGATGAAGTCGAGGACGAGCGTGTCGTCGGTGACGCGGATGTCGAGCCGCATGCGCCAGAGCAGGAGCAGCACGCCGGCGAGCACGAGGCTCATGAAGATCGTGAACACGCCGAGGCCGCGGTCGCTCATCGGCTGATTCCCGAACGGCTGACGCCGCACGAGCTGCCGCCACGCGCCGTAGCCGAGCAGTGCGAGCGCCGGCAGGATCGTGCCGAGGAGCACGGCCCAGAGCCAGCGCTGGCGGAACTGCTGTCGCTCGAAGTAACGAACGTGGCCGTCCATCACGCAAAAGAATACGCGGCGGAAAACCGAAAGTTCTCGCGCCGCGTATCTATCGTTACATGGAAGGCTTCGGAATCGTCGCGGTCCTGCTCCTGATCTTCGTCGCGGTCACCAAAAACCCGGACGAGTAGTCTCTCTCCTCCTCAGCGCGCGGAACGCCGTTTCGGCGGCACCGGCACGTCTCCGACGACGAACGCCGGCGACTGCGTCAGCGTGAGCGTGTTGCCGGAGCGGTCGGCGACGGTGATGCGCAGGTCGATGAGCGAGTCGGCGTGCGCGGTGGCGTCGCGCAGGTCGACGCGGTTCACGTCGCCCGGCGGCATGTGGCCGTAGGTCGCGGGGTTGCCGGTTTCCGTCGACGTCACGACGTTGGCGAGCGCATGCCACTCGCCCGTGCCGTGCACGCGATACGCGACCGCCGTCGCGTCGGACTGCACGGGACCGACGTCGCCGAGGGCGTTCTGACCGTCGGCGGCGCTGAACTGCAGCACCGCGGCCTCGCCGTTCGCGAGCGCCTCGACGGGATCGCCCGCCGCATTCAGCACGCGCAGCGAGCCGACATTCGGCAGCACGCCGTCGAGGATGGACGGGGAGCGCACGAGGTCGGCCTCGAAGAGCGCCGGATGTCCGTCGACGGAGAAGCCGTCGCGGAACAGATGCGCGCGCCCTTTGGCCCCGATGCTCGCCGGCGTGGCGTTCGGGAAGATGCCGCGATCGGCGAGCGCGCCGTTCTCGTCGTAGGTCTCCCAGCGCATCCCGTTGAAGAATCCCGGCCGCGTTTCGCCGAGCGCGCCGCCGATCGTGGCGCCGGCGTCGCCGCGCAGCGCCTTCTGCAAGCCGGTCGCGTGTAGCGGACCGGCGCCGAGCGTGACGGCGTGGTCGCGTACGAACGTGTACGCGAGCGGGCCGGGGTTGACGTCGTTCGACATCACCACCTCGTCGTCGATGGCGCGCACGGGCGGCGTGGCCACGCCGTCGGAGGTCACGGTGAAGCCGTACGAGAGGTTCGCCGACGCGGAGTCGCGCGTGGCGTAGTAGTCGGCGCCGGCGCTGTCGCCCGCGTGGTGCGTGCAGCTCGTGATCCACGGCTGCATCAGCCCGCCCGCCTTCATCATCATCATCGTGCAGGCATCGACGGCGCCGATCCCGTTCCGCCACTGCAGGCGCGCGTGCGCGTAGTCGGCGAGGCTCTTGTTCAGCGTGACCGGCCCGTTCAGCGCGCTGGCGTCGATCGTGTCGTTGAGAACCGCGAAGTAGCGCAGGTTGACGACGTCGGAGTAGTACTCGTACGCCGTGACGCGGTACGGCATGGCGGAGAGATAGAAGCGCGACGCGAAGCCCATGATGATGTACCACGGCGAGCCGTTGTCGAAGTTCGTGATGAGCGTGTGATAGGCGGCCGGATTCGGCGCGCCCTGGTGCGGCAGGTCGCCGAACAGCACGCCGTTCTCGTCGCGCGCGCCGAGCGTGACGGCGTACGGCGCATCGTCCGCCGTCGAGGCGACGGTCATGTCGCCCGACACGGCGCGGCTGGGCAGGTGCACGAAGCGGGTGACGCTGTAGTCGCGGTTCGGATTCGATCCGCCGAACAGGAACTCCCACGACTTGTTCGGCGCGGGATAGAACTCCGCCGCCGTGTCGCTGTACGGCGCGAGATACATCACGAGCCCGTCGCTCGCGGTTGCGCGCGGCTGGAGCATGAAGGTGTCGTACGTGATCGTGAGCCGCGCCGAGCGTACGACGAGCCACGGCACTTTCAGCGACGCGCCGTCGCCGCTGACCGAGAGCTCGCCTTCGACCGTCTTCGCTTCGGTGAAGTTGACGTTGCCGTTCTGCACGGTCAGCTCGGCGTCAAACGTCTGCGACGCGCCGGGCGCGACGGTTGCGGTCGTGGGCGTGACGCTGATCGAGGTGCCGCTCGGCGTCGTGCCTTTCGAGACGCTGAGATGCAGCGGCGTCGCGGAAGGATTGCTCACGCTGAACGAGCGATGCGCGTTGAAGCTGCCGCCGGACGCGGCGTCGAGGCCGAATGAGAGACCGGCAGTGTCGAGCAGCGCCGTCGCGCGGCTGGCGCGGTCGGCGTCGACGCGCCCCGCGCCGCGCTCGCGCGCCGCGCCGCTGAGCGGCGTCGCGGACGAGATGATCGCGGCCTTGATGTGCAGCGCGTCCCAGTCGGGATGCAGCGCCTTGACGAGCGCCGCGACGCCGGCCACGTGCGGCGACGCCATCGACGTGCCGTTGAGCGACGCGGTCCGCGCGCCGGGGAACGACGAGACGATCTGGAAGCCCGGCGCCGCGACGTCCGGCTTGAACGCGAGCGTCCCCGGACTCGGGCCGCGCGAGCTGAAGGTCGTCATCACGCCGTCGTCCTGAATCGCGGCGACGGTGAGCGCATCGTGCGCGTTGCCCGGGCTGAGCACGACCGCGAAGCCGCCGGCGTTACCGGCGGCGATGCACATCACGACGCCCGCGGCCACGGCGTTGTCGACGGCGCGGCTCTGCGGATCGTCCGCGTTGCCGAAGCCGCCGAGGGACATGTTCGCGACGTCGACGTGATCGGAGGGATCGCCGTCGCCGTTCGGATCGGCGGCGCGCTCGATGCCGGCGATGATGTCGTCGGTCGTGCCGCCGCCGCCGCTGTTGAGCACCTTGAACGCGTAGAGCGTCGCGTGCGGCGCGACGCCGATGAGCGTGTCGGAATCGGCCGCGATGATGCCGGCCACGTGCGTGCCGTGGCCGTTGTCGTCGAACGGATCGTCGTCGTCGTTGACGAAGTCGTGTCCGCCCGCGACTTTGTAGCCGGGGCCGAAGTGGCCGCCGAGCGCGGGATGCGTGTAGTCGATGCCGGTGTCGATGATGGCCACGCGCACGCCGTCGCCGAGCGTCGGCAGGCTGGCGGCGTTGACGCGCGTGCGCGCGTTGACGACGGCGCCGTCGAGCGCGACCGGCGTCTGCGGACCGGTGACGAGCGCGCGCACGACGTTGTCGCGATAGACGCGGCGGACGTACGGCAGCGCGGCGAGGGCGCTCGCGGTCGCGGGCGAGGCTTCGACCGCGGCGCCGAGGAACGCGACCGAGTACTCGCGGCGAATCACCGCGCGCGGCGCGGCGCCCGCCGACGCGGCGGCGAGTCCGCCGTTGATCCGCGCGAGGTCTTCGTGAAAGCGCGAGAAGAGCGAGCGGTTCGTCTCCGCCGCGTGCGGCATGCGCACCGCGGCGGGGACGCCGTCGAACTCCACGATCACGCGGCCGCGCGCGCGCATGGCCACGGCGTCGTCTTTGGCGATGTCGAGCGGCTCGCTGATGGTTTGGGCGACTGCGGGAAGGGCGAACAGCAACGCGAGAACGGTCACGGCTCCACGGCGCATCTCGGCCTCCGAATCGAATCAGGTTGGGTCTGTGCCGTCATCGTAAGAACCGGCGCGCGCCGCGGCTGTCACAGATCCCCAACGCGTGACGAAACCGCCGAAACCGGTGACGAATCGCGCGCAGCGATGCGGCCTCAGCCGCGGTATTCCTCGTCCTGTTCGATCCGCGAGAGGATCCAGTCGAACGCGCCGACGCTGAGCTTGCCGCCGCAGTACGCGCAGATGCCGGTCGCGCCGACGTCGACTTTCGCGCCGCAGTTGGGGCACGTCATCGTGCCGCCCGGCCCCGCCGCGCGCGTGCGAATCAGCGTCCAGTACTCGCTCCACGTGCGCGTCGAGGTCGCGGAGCCGGCCACGACGCGGCCGCTCTCGTCGAACGTCGCGTCGCGTCCCTGCGCGTACAGCCGCACCGTGATCGCCTCGTAGAACGCGTCGCTGTCGATGCGCGCGGGAACGACGCTCGTGATCGTGAAATCGGCGACGACGTTGCGCAGCTTCTGGCGCCGGTACGCATCGATCCAGTAGCGGTGCATCTGGAAGAGGCTCTCGGTCTCGAGCGGCCGCACGCGTTCCCAGTCGCGCGCGCTCCACGCGTCCTGCAATGTCGTGGCGATGTCGCGCACGCGTGCCTCGAACTCCGGCCAGCGGAAGTCGGGATGCTGCGCGACGAACGCCGCTTGTCGCTCGCTGAACCGCGGCTGGACGATCGTCGGGAGCTCGGTGCCGCGCTCGGGGACGTTCGACGTCAGCAGTGGCCCGCGCGCTTCCGGCGAGCGCAGCGCGATGGCCTGCACGTACCACTGGAAGGCGCCGCTCTCGATCTTGATGCCGCAGTACGAGCATGAGCCGTCCGTGCGCGTCTGCAGCGGCGCGCCGCAGCGCGGGCAGTGATCCGCCTTCGACTGCTCCGGCGGCGGCGAGACGACGTTGCGCAGCCGCTGCAGCGTCCACTCCTCGCGCACGTACCAGCTCGACTCCGCGCCGCCTGCGACCTCGGTGTAGTTGCTCTCGAACGCGAGCACGATGCTGGTCGTGTCGCCGCCGGTCACCGAGTCGATCTGCATCGCCCCGACGATCACGCCGCGCACTTCCTGCAGTCCGGCCGGATTGCGCATCCGCAATGCCTGCCGTGCGGCCGTGCTGAGATACGGCGCGTAGCGGTCGAGGTCTCCCGCGCCGCGCGCGACATGCGCGCGTCCGTACAGCGAGTAGCAGAAGTCGCGAAACGTGATCTCGGAGAAGTTCGGATCGAAGCGGCGCACGAGATCGAGCGACCGCGGCGCGGACGCGACCGGAATCGCCGCCGTCGAGACGCGCAGCACCGGATTGCCCGACTTGCTCTTCCCCCAGCGGATGACGATCACGATGACCACGATGTCGACCGGCACGCCGATGACGGGATGGTGGATCGTCAGCCAGAACAGAAGGCGAATCACGAGATACGCGATCTCGCCGCCGCCCCCTCCCCCGCCGCCGCCCGAGTCCGAGCCACCGCCGGAGTACGAGCTGCCGCCACCGACGCGGGCGAAGAGCGGCGCCGCGAAAACCAGCAGCAGCGCGAACAACGCGAGCGCGCGGATGAACGAAACCTTGCGGCGCTGCATCATTCGGCGAGGAACCGCGGCTCGTTGCACAACTCGTCGCGGTCTCCGGCGCGCGCCGGCATGCGCTGCGCGAGCAAGGGGCCGAGGGATGCTAGGGCGTCGAGAAGCGTGGCGGGAGTCGCGTCGCGCGTGCGCACGTCCGCGACGATCTGGTTCCATTCGCGCGACGGCACCGCCGCGAGCACGCCGCGGTCGGCGAGCAGTTCCATCCGCCGCTCCAGGAGCGAGAGATACAACAGCACGCCGGTCTCGGCGTCCGTGTTCGCGACGCCGCGCTCGTAAAACGCCGCGGCCGCAAAATGACGCACCGCATCCGTCCGCTCGCGCGCGGTCGTCATCAGCTGCCGCACCGAGTCGCTGCGCCGCGCGGCGTAGAACGCGAGCGCGTATACCGCCGCCACGTCCACCGCCACCCACCCCGCGCGGAACGACCACGGCGAGAAGAGCAGCACGAGCAGCGCGACGAACGCCGCGAGCGCCGCGAAACGCGCGCTGGCCTGCGCGTACGCGCCCGAACGCCCGCGCACTTCCACCACGACCTCCGCACACGATCCCCCTTCCAGCGTCCGCACCGCCTCGGTGATCGCGGCCGCATCCGCGGGCTCGAGCCTCACGTCTCCAGCACCTCGTCGATGCGGATCTCGGACGAGAGCGTCTTCCGCACCGGGCAACGCGCCGCGACGGCGAGGAGATGCTCGCGCTGCTCGTCCGTCAGCGGCCCATGCAGCCGGATCGCGACGTGGAAGCGATGAATGAAGCCGTTCTGCGTCGCGCAGTCGATACAGTCCTTCGCGGATTGTCGGTCGTGCGTCACCGTGACGTCGACGCCCTCGAGCGGCATCTTCTCGCGCCGCGCGTAGAAGACCAGCGTCATCGACGTGCACCCGCCGAGGGCCGACGCCAGCATGTCGTACGGCGTCGGTCCCTCGTCCGTCCCGCCCGCGCCGGCCGGCTCGTCGAGCACGAACCGATGCGCGCCTGCCTCGACCTCGTTCCGAAACGTCCCGCGCGAACGGACGACTACCGGTGCCGCCATCTCGACGCCTCCACGCGCGCAAGTGTACTCGCGCGCGAGGAAGCGCCCTGTGCCGCCTACGACGCCAGCGCCACGCTCCCGAACACGTCGCGGATCGTCGTGCGGATCATTTCCGGATCGATCGGCTTCGTGAAGTACATGTCCACGCCGTACTTGAGCAGCGCCTCGTTGCGGTAGCGCAGCGACTTGTAGACGCCGCTCACGACGGCGATGGTCGGGCTGTACGCGGGATCGAAGTTGCGGATGAAGCGCGCCACCTCGAAGCCGTGCATCGCCGGCATCAGGCCGTCGAGAAACACGAGCGCCGGGCGCAGCTGCGCGGCGAGGCGGATCGCCTCCGTTCCGTCGCACGCGTACACGACCTCGCAGCCTTCCTCGATCGCCAGCTCCGCGAGCACGGCCCGCGCGCGGCGGTCGTCGTCGCCGATCAGCACGATGCGCGACGCGCAGTCGACGGCGCGGCTCGGCGGCGCGAGCGGCACGACCTGCGGCATCGGCGCGACCACCGCTTCGGGACGCCGTCCGAAATCGAGACGGTGCACCTCGCGATAGAACTGCACGTCGTCGGCGGTCAGTACGTACATCGTCCGCCCTTCGCGCGGCAGACCCGCGCTGAGGTACGCGCGCGCGTCGTTCTCGATGTACAGCACGTCGCCGCCGAAGCCGACCGGCAGCGCGGCGAGAAACTCGAGGAACGTCGCGCAGTCGATCGTGCGGTCGATGATCGCCCGCTCGATGACGCGATGGTCCGTCTGCGCTCCCACCAGCATCGCCTCGGTGAACGCGTTCCAGTTCGCGACGACGATAGTCGAGGACGCGGACGATTCAGAGCTTGCGGGGATCCAGGACGAGTCTTCGTCGGCGTGGATGAGCGTGAAGTTGCGGCTGTCGAGGTTCATGATGCCGCGTCCAGATCGCGAACGGCATGCCGTACGGCCGGATCGCCGTAACTGCCTCAGCCATCACGCGTTGCCTGCACATCCGCGAAACACCGCCGCGTTTGCATTTCGCGCATCCGTCCGAATTCCGAACGGAACCTGCGCGACGCCGCTCACGCCTCCGTCGCGCCGATCACACCGCCCATCACCGGCAGCACGATTCCCGTGATGTAGCTCGCGCACACCGGCGCCGCGAGAAAGACGTACGCCGGCGCGATCTCCTCCGGTTGCGCGGGACGATGCATCGACGTGCCCTTGCCGAAGTCGGCGATGTTCGTCTCCGGCTGATCGGCCGGATTGAGCGGCGTCCACACCGGTCCCGGCGCGACGGCGTTCACGCGGATGCCGCGCGGCGCGAGATTCGTCGCCAGCGATTTCGTGAACGCGTGAATCGCGCCCTTCGTCGCCGAGTAGTCGAGCAGGATCGGCTGCCCGAAGATCCCGGTCTCGGAGCCGGTGTTGATGATCGCGCTGCCTTCGCCGAGGTGCGGGAGCGCGGCTTTGACCATGTGGAAGTAGCCGTAGATGTTCGTGCGGAACGTGAGATCGAAGTGCTCCTCGGTGATGTCTTCGAGCGACTCCGAGTGCTCCTGAAACGCCGCGTTGTTGACGAGGATGTCGAGGCCGCCCAGTTCGTCGACCGTTCGCGCGACCGCCTCGCGGCAGAACTCCGCGTCCTTCACGTCGCCGGGGATCAGCAAACAGCGGCGCCCTTCGTCCTCTTCGATGACGCGCCGCGTTTCGTCCGCGTCCCGCTGCTCGACATCGAGATAAACGATCGCGACGTCGGCGCCCTCGCGCGCGAACAGCACCGCGACCGCGCGCCCGATCCCCGAGTCGCCGCCGGTGATCAGCGCGACCTTGTCCTCGAGCTTGCCGCTGCCGCGGTAATCGGGATTGCGGAACTGCGGCGCCGGATCGAGTTCGGCTTCGATGCCCGGCTTCACCTGATGCTGCTTCGGCAGCGGATTCTCGTGATGCTTCCGCGAGCCCGCCTGCACCGGCTTCTCGGACTTCTTCTTCTTCGACGACGACTTCTTCTTCTCCGCCGCGTCGACTTCGCGTTGCACCTTTCGCTGACGCGCGACGGTGGCGGCTGTTTTCTTCGTGGCCATGCGCGAACGCGTTGCTCGCGCGATGCCAGCGCGCGTCACGCCCGCCGCTGCGCGAACAGCCACCGCCACAGCTCTTCGTCGCCGTACGCCGCATCCCACGAGTTGTGGCCGGTGCGCGCGTATTCGGTGTAGCGAACGTCCGCGCCGGCGTCGCGCAGCGCCGCGGCCAGGCGGCGCGATTCGTCGACGGGGATCACCGCGTCCTTTTCGCCGTGAAAGAGCCAGATCGGCAACGCGCGCAGCGCGTGCGCGGTGAACGCGTAGGGATCGGCGGCGTGCACCGTGAGCGGCGACTGGCGCACCGCTGTCGTCGTGCGATGCGGCAGCAAGCCGCCGCAGACGACCGCGAGCGCGGCGAATCGCTCCGGATGCGCGAGCACGAGGTGAAGCGCGCCGTAGCCGCCCATCGACAGTCCGGTGAGATAGACGCGCCGCGGATCGCCGCCGAACTCGGCGAGCGTGCGATCGAGCGCGAGCATCGCCGCATCGTTGGGCTCGTCGAGCCACCGCGAGCCCGGCGGCGCCTGCGGAAAAACGACGATCGCCGGCACGCGCTCGGGATTGGCGCGGATCGCCGCACCCGCACCGATTTGCGTGGCGCGTACGCCGTCCGTGCCGCGCTCGCCCGAGCCGTGCAGGAAGAGAATCACCGGCAGCGCCGCGCGACGATCGAAGCCGCGCGGCACGTATGCGACGTACGGATAGCGCGTGCCGCCCACCACGACGTCGCGATCGAGAAATCCTGTTTCCGGAGCGGTCATGGCCCGGCAGTCATCATAGCGGTGGCGTCGTACGAGCTCGCGATTCCGGCGAGCGTCGCGCGTCACGCCGCGGGCAGCTGCGTGACCGTCATCACCGCCGCGGCGATGCGGTCGTCGATGGTTCCCGCGTTCGCGATCTCGACCGGATAGCGCACGCGGATCTCGACGCCCGCGGGCGCGACGCGCAGGCGGCTGTGCGGACGCGGCGGCGGCGTCTTCGTGTTCAGCAGCCGCTCCATCTCGCGATGCTGGCGGTCGATCGCGTCGCGGTACTCCTCGAACACGCTCTCCACCGCCGCGAGCATCCGCGCCTGCGTCGTCGCGAAGTCGCTCTCGCCCGCCACGACGCGCGCGACCTCGTGCCACAAGAACCGCGTGCCGGGCAGCTGCTTGAAGATGCCGGCGCTGTGATCGAAGACGACCGAGTTGGGGAACTCGACGATGCGGCCGGTCGGCAGCTGATCGCTGCCGCGCGTCTCCAGCTCGATCAGATAGATCCACACCAGGCCGACGTCGAGCACGTCGCCGTTGACGCTGGCGATGCGCACGCGATCGCCGGGACGGATGCCGTACTTGCCGATGATGACGAAGTAGCCTGCCATCGAGAGGATGACGTCCTGCAGCGCGATGGCGATACCGGCGGTGAGCAGGCCGACGAACGTCGTCAGCGAACTGAAGTCGGACGCGAACGTCGCCGCGAGAATCGCCGCCACGAGCAGCAGCAACACGATGCGCCGCACGAGCAGCACGTGATGGCGGCGCTTCACATCCTGCACGTAGCGGAAGGTCATGCGCCGCCAGACGACCGCGAGCGTGAAGACGAGCAGCAGCATGATGCCGAGGGCGACGGCGCGGAACGTGAGTCGTCGCAGCTCGCCGCGGTGCTGCTCGTCGACGGACGCGCGCCAGCGGCCGAGGTTCGCTTTGTAGGCGTTGAGGAGAATGCGGCGCTTCGTGAGCGGCAGGAGCGCGGCGGAGAGCTGGCGGAAGCGCGCGGTGAGCGCGTCGAGCGCTGACTTGCGGCGCAGCAGCTCCGCGGGATCGGCGGTGTCGGGCGCGTTCATCAGCAGATCGGCGCGCTGCCGCGTCTGCGAGAGGAGGTTCGTCAGCGGCGCGGTCAGATCGCGCGCGTCGCGCTGGAGAAAGTCCGCGTCGCGCGCCGCCCCCTGCAGCGCGCTCGCCTTCTGATTGAGCGCGATGAGATCGCTGATGAGTCCCACGACGCTCGATGGCTGCGCTTTCCGCGCGTCCTGCTGCAGCGGCGCCTGATGTGCCGTTGCGGACGCGGAGACGGCCTGTTCGAGCGCGCTGATCTGCGAGTTGATGTCCGCACCCGCGGCGCCGCCGGCCGCATCGTTCATGAAGCCAACGATGCCGCTCACCGCGTCGTTGCGCGCCTGCGCGATGGCGACGCGGCTCTGCGCTTCCGCGACCGCTGCTTCGAGCCGCGCGCGATCGTCCGGCGTCGCGGATGCGAGCTGCTGCTGCAACGCGTCTAGGCGCGTGTGCTCGCGGCGCAGCAGGTCGGCGGCAGTCGTGGCGCGCTGCGTGAGGCGCTGCATCCGCTGCGAGTCGTTTCGCCGCGCGTCGTCCATTCCCGGCGCCGGCGCCTGCGCGACCGGCGCGGTGCTCGCGAGCAGCTGCACCTGCGCTTTCGCGGCGTCGAACGAGAGCACGACGATCTGCCGGCCGAGCTGGCGGTTGTCGTTGACGTACAAAACATCGGTCGGCTGATCGGCCCATTGCGCCTGTGCGTCGAGCCGCTCGTCCCACGCGATCGTGCGGTTGAGAAACGCGAGGATGCGCGCGCCGTCGACGGGCGCGGGCGGATGCGACGGCGGATTCGACGGCGTATGCGGGCGACGCTGCGCGAACGCGGGATGCGAGGCGGCGAACAGCAGAGCCAACAGCAACAACACGACGACACGACGCGACATCAGGACTCCACGGCGAACTGCAGGCGGAAGTGATCGAGCGTGGCCGGCAGCGGCCGCGCGGGATCGAGCGTCTGCGACGAAGTGATGCGGAACGAGGCGCCCGCGAGGAGCGTCGACAGCATCTCGCTGCCGAGGAACAGCACGAGCTCGCGGCCCGGACAAACGGCGGGGCCGCCGCTGAACGGAACGAGCGTCCAGCGATCCGCCTCGCCGCTCTGCCACAGCTCCGGCGCGAAGCGGTCGGCGAACGGCAGCCGTTCCGCGTCGCGATGAAAGAACGGCGTGAAGACGATGAGCGTCTTCTTCGCCGGCAGCGTGCCGTGCTCCCACGCCGTCTCGGCCGTGGTCGCGCGCAACAGGAGAGGCGTCGTCGGATAGAGCCGCACCGCGTCGTGCATGCACGCGCGCAGGAGGTCGCGATCGTCCGCACGGGCATACGTCGTATGAGACGACAACAACGCCAGCGTGCGGTACGTCGTGATGCCCGCGGGGTCGAACGCGAAGAGCCACTGCGCGACCTGATCGGCCACGGCGGTGGCCTCGCTGCGCGGAATCGTGGCCACGACGGCGGCGAGACTCCCCGCTTCGGCGCGACCGAGGAGCGCGTCGATGTGCTGCAGGAACTCGGCGCGCAGTGCCTTGCGCTGGCGGTGGAGAAACGCCCAGTTCGCGTGGTGGCGCAGGCGCGTCGTCAGCGCGGAGAGATGCTCGTCGTCGCGCGCGACCTCGCCGAAGATCGTGAGCCGCACGATGCGCGACCATGCGCGCGCGAACTCTGTCCAGGTCAGCGCGCGCGTCTCGTGTGCATGCGCGAGCAGCCGCGCCGTCTCCTCGCGCACGCGTCCGGCGAGACTGCCGGCGAGGCGCGGCTCGTGATGGCCGGTGTCGAGCGCCTGCTCGTGAAAGCGCCGCCGCTCGGCGCGCTCGGGGCCGTGCGAGATGAGCACGTTACGCGGCTCGAAGTGCGCGAGCGCGGCGCGCTTCTCCGGCGTCTCCGTCCCGAACGGCTCGGGTGTCTCCGCGAGCACGCGCCGCACGTGGGCGGGATCGAGGATGACCGCGTAGCGTCCGCCGACGAGGAGCGGCCCCGGACCGTAGCGATCGCGCAGACGCTCGAGGTAACGCACGCCGCGGCGATCGAGATCGAGGCGCTGCGCGGCGCGCACCGCGTGCGGACGGCGGATGATCACGCCTTTCGCCACCGGCGGCAGCAGCACGCGGCGAACGAACGCGAGCGACTCGACGCGCGTGGTCCTGGGGAGTTGCGCCATCACGCGGATCGGGGAGCAAGAAGCGATCCGCGCGAGGATGGGTCAGATCAACCGGGAAACCTTCCCCGCCCTCCCCTTCCTCCCCGCCCGCGCATGCCGCCGCGGTCTCCCCGTCCGCCGCGATCGAACGAGTCATCGCGCGTCCCCGCCAGCGCGCGCTGCAGCGACGCCCACTGCTGTTGCGAGAGCAGCGTCCGCTCCGCCGCGAGGAGCTCCGCCTGTTTGTCGAACAGCGCGTCGTGCAGCGCCTCCACGCGTTTCGCCGCGGCGAGGATGTCTGCGCTCGCGGGCTGCTCCGCGTCGAGCTGCGTGCGCAGGTCGCGCACGGCGACCATGCTGTCGCGCTCGAGTTTCGCCGCGTCGTCGCCCTGCGCTGCTGACAGCCGATCGAGCGACGCCATCTGCTCGGACGTAAGGTTCACCGGCGCCGCAAGCTGCGGATCGTGCCACCAGTCGCGCGGCGGCAGCATCTCCAGCACGCTGCCATCACCGAACCGCGCGCCGCCGCGCATCCCCATGCCGCCGCCGCGGCGCGGCATCGGACGCGGCTCGTCGTCGGACGACGACGCACACGAGACGGCGACGAGAACGAGAGCGAGCAACGCGAACGAGCGCCTCATGTCTTCAGCCTACGACGCGGGCCGCAATTCGTTGAATCGCACTTTGGTAACATCCCGCCGCCGAAGCAACCACCTCGATACGATCGGAGCACTTCATGGTTCGTCGTCTTTCGCTGGTCGTCCTCTCCGCTTTCGCATTCTTCAGCGCGCACGCGGCGCTCGCCGCCGGCGCCGACTTCTCCGACGTCAAGCGCGAGATCGCGCGCCGTCACGACGAAGCCGTCAAACGCCTGCAGGACTGGATCGCGCTGCCGTCCATCGCCGCCGAGAACCGCAACTATCCCGCGGGCGCCGAATTCATGGCCCAGCTCGCGCGCGACGCGGGCTTCCAGCAGGCCGCCGTGCTCACCACCGACGGTAAGCCGGGCGTCTTCGCGACGCTCGATGCCGGCGCGCCGAAGACCGTCGGCCTCTACTTCATGTACGACGTGAAGCAGTTCGATCCCTCCGAGTGGACCTCGCCTCCGCTCGAGGCGCGTCTCGTCGATCGCCCGAACCTCGGCCGCGTGATCGTCGGACGCGGCGCCGTCAATCAGAAAGGTCCGGAGTCGGCGTTCCTCGCCGCGCTGCACGCGATCCGCGGCGCGGGCCGCAAGCTGCCGGTGAACCTCGTGCTCGTCGCGGAAGGCGAAGAGGAGATCGGCTCGCCGCACATCGGCCAGCTCGTGCATCGTCCCGAAGTCGAAGCGGCGCTGCGCAAGTGCATCGGCGTCTTCATGCCCGCGGCCTCCCAGGATCTCGACGGCGTCGTCACCGTGAGCCTCGGCGCGAAAGGCGTCGTCGAGCTCGAGCTCGTCTCCAGCGGCGAGAAGTGGGGCCGCGGTCCCGCGAAGGACGTGCATTCGTCGCTCAAGGCGATGCTCGACAGCCCGGCGTGGCATCTCATCAAAGCGCTCGACACGCTCGTCTCCGACGACGGCAACACGATCCTCATCGAGAACTATCCGAAGCCGCGGCCGCTCAGTGCGGACGAGACGTCGATGATCGCCGAGGCGTCGAAGCGGCGCAGCGAAGCGCAGTCGATGAAGCAGCTCGGCGCGCAGCACTGGATCGACGACCTGCCGTGGCAGCAGGCGAATGAGCGCCTCGAATCGCAGCCGACGGTGAACATCGAAGGACTCGTCGGCGGCTACACGGGACCGGGCGGCAAGACCATCCTCCCGCACCGTGCGGTCGCGAAGATCGACATGCGCCTCGTGCCCGACATGAAGATGAACGAGGCCGTCGCCGCGCTGAAAGCGCATCTCGCGAAGCGCGGCTTCGGCGACATCGAGATCAACGTGACCGGCGGCTACGACCCGACCAGCACCTCGTCGACGGCGCAGCTCATCCAGTCGCAGATCGCGGTGCTGAAACACGCGGGCATCGACCCCGTGCTCTGGCCGCGCAACGCCGGCTCATATCCCGGCTACGTCTTCACGAATCCGCCGCTGAGTCTCGCCTCCGGCCACTTCGGTTTGGGCCACGGCAGCGGCGCGCATGCGCCCGACGAGTACTACGTGATCGACTCGACGAATCCGAACGTGCAGGGACTCGACGGCGCGGTGTTCTCGTTCGTCGAATACCTGTACGAGCTGGCGAAGTAAGGCGGTCGATCGGGACGCAACGCGTTCATGTTCAGCGCGGGCTCTGCGGCGAACGACGAAGACGGCCTGACCGCCGTCCTGCGCGCGCATGCAGAGTGGCTGGCGACCGATGGGCGGCAGGGCTCGCGCGCGAATCTCGGCGGCGCGGATCTTCGCAACGCGCCGCTCGCGATGGCCGACCTGCGCCGCGCAAATCTGCGGCGCGCCGACTTGCGCGGCGCGAGCCTTTCCGATGCCTCGCTGCAGGAAGCGGATCTTCAGGGTGCCGACCTCTCGGACGTCACGGGACTCTGCGACCATCAGCTCGCCGGCGCGAATCTCTCGGGCGCTCAGTTGCCGAAGAAAGTCGCGGGCTTCGATGGTCTGTGGCAGGCCAGCCGGCTCTCGAAAAAAGCGTCGGCGACCTTCACGTTTCTCAGCCTCGCCGTGCTCTATTGCTGGGTCACCATCGCCACGACCACCGACGCGCGCTTGCTCACGAACTACGTTTCGTCACCGCTGCCGGTGATCCAGACGCCGATTCCACTCTTCCTCTTCTACATCGTCGCGCCGTTCGTGCTCGCGGCGTTGTACCTCTATCTGCATCTGCAACTGCAGGATTTGTGGGAGGAAATCGCCACGCTCCCCGCGGTCTTTCCCGACGGTCGTTCCCTCCGAAAGAAAGTGCATCCGTGGCTGCTGACGTCGTTGCTGCAGCGGCGCCCCGGTGATGCGCATCATTCCGTCGGCGGCTCCGTGCAGACGTTCATCTCGTGGATCCTCGCGTGGGGACTGGCACCGGCGACGCTGATCCTCTTCTGGTTGCGTTACCTGCCGCGCCACGACTGGATCGGGTCGTTGCTTCATGTCGGTCTCCTCGGATTCGCCGTCTTCATCGGCGCGTGGTCGCATCAGTCGACGTTCGACTCGCTCCGTTTCAAGAAGCCACGCTTTCTCGCGAAGAGCACCGCGATCGCGCTGACGACGACGGTTGCCGCCGCCATCGTGTCGTTCGGCGCGATCGCGGGGATCGACCAGCATGCGGAAGATCACAGCCAGGCCACGGCGCCGCCGCTAGCGCCGGTCGCGGGGCGGTGGCTCCGAACGCACGTGCCGGCGCTGCTGTCGCGCCTGCAGCTGCGCGCGTTCGCCGACATGCAGGACACCGCCGTTTCGGAGCGGCCGCCGAACTGGAGCTTTCTTCCTTCGCCGAAGCTGCTCTCGCGGACGGGCGACCGGACGTCGTTGCGCGATACGCCGTCCGACGACGTCGTACGGTCGGTGGTCGGCGCCAGTCTGCGCGGGAAGGATCTGAAGTATGCGAACGCCCGAGGGGCGTTTCTCGTCGCCGCGGATCTCACGGATTCGAACTGGCGAGGCGCGGATTTGTCGTTCACGTACATGCAGCAGGCCGATCTCGAAAACAGCAACCTGCCGGCCGCGTATCTCGCGAACGCGCAACTGCAGAACGCCTTGATGAAGGCCGCGCACCTCGAAGGTTCGTACCTCGGCGAGGCACGACTGGAGGGCGCCGATCTGCGCAGCGCCTCCATGGAAGGAGCGATTCTCGTCGGTGCGAAGCTCAATCGCGCGGATCTGAGCTTCGCGCAGCTCGCACGAACGCTCTTCTCCGACGCCGATCTCACCGACGCCGAACTGTTCGGAGCACAGCTGCGGTCCGCCAACCTCGCGTCGGCAAGAGGTCTCACGCAGGCGCAGATCGACGAAGCGTTCACCGACTGTACGACGCGGCTGCCCGCGAACCTCATCAACAAACGTTGCAACACGCCCGCGGCCAGTCTGGCGATCCTCGCGCCGCGGTGCGCCGTCGCCGGCGGACCCGCGCCGGAGCTACGCGGCGGCAGCTACACGGTGACGCTGAAGAGCGACGCCAACACCTGCGCCGCGGTCATCGGCGGCACACCCGACAACGTCACGCTGGCGAAGCTCGACCAACCGCCGGCGGGTTTCACCGCGTTCGAGCGCGTCGCCGTCGGACCGTTCTACACCTTCACGCCGATTCCGAGCGGAGCGCCCGCGGGCACGCGCGTCGTCAACCTCCCTCCGGGCGATGGCCGCAGCGGATACTTCAAAGTGACCTTCGTGGCGCCGAAACAGTTCTCGCGCGTGGAGCTTCGCGGACGCGCCAACGTCGACGACATCGGCCGCGTCTTCCTCAACGGACGCCCGCTCACCGGCTCGATCTTCTCGCACACCGCCGTGAGCGAGTTCGGCGACGTCGCGTTCGCGGCAGGACGCGAGACCACCGCGCTCTTGAAGCCCGGCGCGGTGAATGAGCTCATCGTCTCGGACATGAACACCGGCGCCGGTCCGAGCGGCGCCGCGTTCTACGCACGGATCACGTTCCGCAAGTGAGCTCGCCGCGGCGAACGCTGGCGAGACCGCGTGCTATCGTCCGCCGATGCCGAAGCGCGCGCTGCCGTACGTCATCTGCCACATGCTGCCGTCCGTCGACGGCCGCATCGTGACGCGCGACTGGGACCTCCCGCGCGCGTCGCCCGAGTACGAACGTACGGCCGCAACCTTCGGCGCCGACGCGTGGATCATCGGCCGTATCTCGATGGAGCCGTATGCCGGCAAAGCGCGCGTGCCATCGCGCAAACACCGCGAGCGCATTCCGCGTGAAGACTTCATCGCGCCGCACGACGCGACCTCGTACGCGATCGCGATCGATCCCTCGGGCAAGCTGACGTGGCGCGCGAACGACATCGACGGCGAGCACGTCATCACCGTCCTCACCGAAGCGGTCTCGGACGATTACCTCGCGTTCCTCCAGTCGAAAGGCGTGTCGTACCTCTTCGGCGGCAAGTCGCGCATCGATCTCGCGAGCGTCCTCGCGAAACTGCGTGCGCGCTTCCGGATCCGCAAGCTCCTCCTCGAAGGCGGCGGCAAGATCAACGGCTCGTTCCTCGCCGCGAACCTCATCGACGAACTGAGCGTGCTCGTCGCCCCCGTCGCCGACGGCAGCATCGGCACGCCCGCGCTGTTCGACGCCGAGGACGGCACCCCGCCGCGCCATCTGCGCCTCATCGCGATGGAAAAGCGCCCCGGCGACATCGTGTGGCTGCGCTACAAAGTGCGGCGGTGAGCTCGCGGCGCCACGAATCGATCCGGATCGTGTCTGACCCGTCATGCACGACGGCGATTTCATCATCCAGCAAGGAGGCGCGGAGTTTCGCCCGCGCGATCTGCAAACGCTGCGGCTGTGGGTGAGCGAAGGCCGCATCCTGCCGGAGAGTCTCGTCTTTCATCCGCATCACTGCGAATGGCTCCCGGCCCGCGCGCTGCCGGAGCTCGGCTCGTTCGGCAATCCACCACAGACCATCGTCGACCTGGCGACGAACTACCGGAAGCTGGTGCTCTCCGTCGGCGCACAGCTCGGCGTCTCGCTCGTCTTCTGGATTCTCGGCCCCGCAGCAATCCTCGTGGTGCCGAGCCTCGGCGCGACCGTCATCGCCATCGCCTACTACGCGTTCCACACCGCCCGCGCACTCGGCTCGCCGTCGCCGGCGTTATGGTCGGCGGCGATGCTCGTGCCATGCATCAACCTGCTGGTGCTGGCGATGCTCAGTTCGAACGCGACGGAGGCGTGCCGCAAGTACGGCATCCCGGTCGGCTTCCTCGGACCAGAGATCACGGATTCGGCCCGGCGGTGATGATCACGACGCGTGGGTACCACGCATCGGCGCAGGTTTGAGGCGGGAAGGTGGTGGAGCTGATCGGGATCGAACCGACGACCTCCTGAGTGCGATTCAGGCGCTCTCCCAAACTGAGCTACAGCCCCACATTCGTTGGGAAGTACCGCTGCTAACGGTCCGAGTGGAATGAGCATTCCACGCGGTTGGGAGCGCGGATTATAGGGGACGGGTGGGCGGGGCGCAACTCAGCGCGCAGCGACGTGGACTTCGAGCAGGTCGTCCGCGGCGATCGTGTTCGGGAACACCTCTCTCGCCTCCTCCACGAGCGGCGCGACGTCGCCGTAGCGCGCGGAAAAGTGCGTGAGGATGAGTCGCTGCACGCGCGCGTCGGAGGCGACGCGCGCGGCTTCGCGTGCGGTCGAATGAAAGCGCTCGGCGGCTTCGGTACGGAGCTCTTCGCCGTACGTCGACTCGTGAATGAGCGCGTCGGCTTCGTGCGCGAGCGCGACAGCGCTCGCGCACGGGCGGGTGTCGGTGACGAACGCGATGCGGCGGCCGCGTCGGGGCGGGCCGCAGACGCGCGGGTCGCCGGCTCTGGCGAGCTCGCCGTAGAGCGGGCCGGGCGGGATGCCGAGCGCTCGCGCGCGGGCGACGTCGAAGTGGCCGGGGCGGTCGTCTTCGATGACGCAGTAGCCGAGGCATTCGACGGAATGCTCGAGAGGCGCGGCAGTCACGGTGAAGCCGTGGCCGCGATATGGCGGCGTCGTGATGCGGATCTCGAACGACGGATGATGAAAGCTCGTGGCGAGCGTCGTCTCGACGTACGCGCGCAACGACTCCGGTCCGACGAGATCGAGAGGTCGCGTGCGGCCGTTCATCGACAGCGTCGCGAGCAAACCCGGCAGACCGTAGACATGATCGCCGTGGAGATGGCTGACGAAGATCGCCTCGATCGCGCCAGTGCGCACGGGCGCGCGGAGCAGCTGATGCTGCGTGCCTTCGCCGCAATCGAAGAGCAGCACGCGTCCGTCGAGGATCATCGCCAGCGACGAGACGTTGCGCGTGCGCGTCGGCGTGCCGGACGACGTGCCGAGGAGGACGATGCGCAGATCCTGCATCGCGGTGGAACGTCGCTACAGCGCGCGCGTGGCGAGCGACTCCGCGACTTCGGCGTCGCCGAGGCGCACGTCTTCCTGCGGATGCGCGAAGTAGTAACCCTGAATGAGATCGATGCCGAGGTCGCGGCAGGTCTCGTACTCCTCCTGCGTCTCGATCCCCTCGGCCAGCGTCTTCGCGTTGATCTTCCCGCCGAGCTCCACGAGCATCTTCACGAGGTCCTGCTTGATCGGCTCATCGGCGAGCGTCGACACGAGACTCTTCGTGATCTTGAGGTAATCGGGCGCGATCGCGGCGATCGCTTCGAGCGACGCGTAGCCGGAGCCCGCGTCGTCGATGGCGATCTCGATCCCCTTGTCGCGGAACTCGGTCAGCAGCTCGCGGAACTGCCCGTAGTCCTCGATCGCGGCACGCTCGGTGAGCTCGAAGACGAAGTGTCCGCGATGCTCGGCGAAGAACGACACCATCTCGTGGATGCGGAACTCCGACTCGCCGAACATCTCCGCTTCGAGATTCAGCAGGAACTTGCGGTCGAGCAGATCGACCTGCCGCAGGCGTTTGAGCGCGCCTTCGAGCGCGATGGCCTCGAGCGCCCACGCCAGCTTCACCTCGCGCGCGAACGTGAACAGCATGTCCGAATTGCGGAACGACGAGTTGGCGGGCCCGCGCGTGAGGATTTCGTAGCCGAACACCGCCGCGTCTTTCGCGTGCACGATCGGCTGGAACAGCGTCGTCACGCGCTTGCGGCGGATGATGTCGCGCAGCTCGCGCGTGAGCTGTTTCTTGCGCTGCTGCTCCGCGTCGCGCACGGCGTCGGCGGCGACGCGCATGCCGGAGTACACCTGCCGTTCGAGGCGGATCTGCGGACGGTAATCGATGCGCGCGGTGCCGACGAAGAATCCCATCTGCTCGGAATGCAGGCTCGGGAAGCGCCGCCGCGTCGCCGCGATCAGCTTCTCGCGCAGCTCGTTCGCGACGCGCTCCGATGCGTTCTCTTCGCTGAGGTCCTGTCCGCGCGTCTCGTAGAACACGTAGAAGCTCGAGCCGCCGGTGCGGTGGCACGTCACAATCGCGTTCCGGAAGCGCTGCCGCGCCTCGGCCGAGATGATCGAGCCGACGTTGCAGAGCAACTCGTCGAAGAGCGCCCAGCCGAACTCCGCCTCGATGGTCTCGAACTGTTCGATGTCGACGTAGACCATGCCGATCTCGCCGTGCTCGATGAGCATCTCTTTCACGCGGTCGAGGACGAGCGGAAGGCTCGGCAGCGCGGTGGCGCGATCGAGCAGCATCGCCTCGAGCGCGGAGCGTCCGGCCTGCGCGAGCTCGCCGCGGCCGCGCGCGCGATCGAGCACCGCGCCGACGCGCTTCACCACTTCATTGCGATCGAACGGCTTGACGAGATAGTCGTCGGCGCCGACCTGCAAGCCCGTGAGGCGGTCCTTCACGTCGCCGCGGCCGGTGACGAGGATCACGCCGATGTGCGAGGTGCGCTGCACCGCTTTCAGCGCCTGGCAGACTTCCCAGCCGCTGCGCTTCGGCATCACCACGTCGAGCAGCACCGCGTCGGGAAGGCGCGACTGCGCGAGCGCGAGCGCCTCCTCGCCGTCGGACGCGGTGATGAGGTCGCAGTCGAGCGGACGGAGATACGTCCGCATCAACATCGCGACTTCCTGGTCATCGTCGGCGATCAGCACTACCGGGCGGGACATACAGTGAGCGGGATAATTGCGGAAAACACGCCAGCCAGGCAAGGCACATCCCGCAATCAACATCCCGCGATAGGATCGCCCGCGCAGTGCGTTACCGCGACATCTTCGAGGGCAACTCCCCCACCGAGTTGCTGATCGCCGCCGCGATCGCCGCGGGCGTCCTGCTGCTCGTCGCGGCGGCCCGGCTCATCGCGCGCAGGAAACTGCGCACCGCGCACGCGACGCCGACCGACGTCGACGACTTCCTCCTCGACCTCTCCCATCGCACGAAGCTCTTCCTGCTCTTCCTTCCCGCGGTCTTCCTCGGCGCACGCGCGCTGCAGCTGCCCGCGGATCTGCGCCATCTGCTGAAGCTCACGGCCACGCTCGCGCTGATCGCGCAGACGGCGCTCTGGACCTCGGGACTCCTCGACTACTGGCTGCGCCGCTACCGCCGCACGCGCGCCGAGGATCCGGCGGCGGCGATGACGGTGAACGTGTTCCGCATCGCCGCGATCGTGACGGTGTGGATCCTCGCCGCGCTCGTGGCCATCGAATACCTCGGCTTCAACGTCACGACGCTGATCGCGGGACTCGGCATCGGCGGCGTGGCGGTGGCGCTCGCGACGCAGAACATCCTCGCCGATCTCTTCGCGTCGCTGTCGATCGTGATCGACAAGCCGTTCGTCCTCGGCGACTCGATCGCGGTCGACGCGCAAAGCGGCACGGTCGAGCACATCGGCCTCAAGACCACGCGGCTGCGCGCGTCGTCCGGCGAGGAAGTGATCTTCGCGAACGGCGACCTGCTGCGCAGCCGCATCCGCAACTTCCGGCGCATGACCGAGCGCCGCGCGCTCTTCCGCATCACGGTCGATCCGGCGACGGACACGGCGAAGCTCGCACGCGTGCCGCTGCTGCTGCGCGCGGCCGTGGAGAAGCAGAAGTCGACCCGCTTCGAGCGCGCGCATCTCGTGGCCATCGACGGCAGCGGCTTCGAGTTCGAGCTCGCCTACTTCGTCCTCTCGCCGGCGTACGGACTGTTCCTCGACGTGCAGCAGGCGGTGCTGCTCGATCTCGTCGGCGCATTCGCTGCCGAGTCCATCGCGCTCGCGCGTTCTCCGGCGCCCGCCAGAACGTGAGGCATCATCCGCCTCGCCCAAACGCCGGCCGCGGAAACGGTTACACTCGCCCGTCCTCCCGCGCCCAGCCGCCGCGGCGCGCGGAGCGGCGGGGCGGCCTCGGCGTTGCATCGCAGCAGCCGGGGTTGTGCTAACGTTCAGCCCCGCTTCGGGCAGGAGACGACGTCTTTCATGATCAGATTTGGGACTTCCGGGTGGCGAGGCGTCATCGGCGAAGACTTTACGTTCGAGAACGTCCGGATCGCCAGCCAGGGAGTCGCGAACTATCTCAAGAAATCGGCGCAGCGCGGCTCGGGCGTCATCGTCGCCTACGACACGCGCTTCCTCTCCGAAAAGTTCGCGTCCGAAGCCGCCAAGATCCTCGCCTTCAACGGCATCAAGGCCTTCCTCTGCGTGCGCGACGTGCCGACGCCGGTGGTCTCGTTCGAGATCATCCGCCGCCGCGCCATGGGCGCGATCAACTTCACCGCCTCGCACAACCCGCCCGAATACAACGGCCTCAAGTTCTCGACCTCGAACGGCGCGCCTGCGCTGCCGGAGATCACGAAACAGATCGAGCGCGAGATCCACGCGGTGCAGCAGAACAACGAGCGCCTCGACGTCTACGAGAAGACCGAGCTGATCGAAGCCATCGACCCGAAGAACCGCTATCTCGACGAACTGCGGCAGAAGGTCGACGTCGACATCATCCGCGGCAGCGGCCTGCGCATCGCCATCGACTCGCTGTACGGCACCGCCCGCGACTACCTCGATTACTTCCTGCTCGACGCAGGGATCGAAGCCAAGATCATCCATAACTATCGCGATCCGTACTTCGGTGGATTTTCCCCGGAGTGCAACGAGAAGAACCTCATCGAACTGCGCGAGGTCGCCGCCGCCGAGAACTTCGACCTCGGCCTGGCCACCGACGGCGACGCGGACCGCTTCGGCATCATCGACGATCGCCACCGCTTCGTCCCCGCGAACACGATCCTCGCGCTGCTGTCGCTCTACCTCAAGCGCGAGCGCAAGATCGCCGGCGGCCTGGCGCGCTCGGTCGCGACCACGCACCTCATCGACGCGATCGCGCGCAAGCTCGACGTGCCGGTCTACGAGACGCCGGTCGGCTTCAAGTTCATCGGCGAGCTGATCCTCGAGAACCGGATCGCCCTCGGCGGCGAAGAGTCGGCCGGCATGTCGATGTACGGCCATCTGCCGGAAAAGGACGGCGTGCTCGCGTGCCTCCTCGTGGCGGAGATGGTCGCGCGCACGGGCAAGAAGCTCAGCCAGCTGATCGAGGAGCTGTACGCCGAGTTCGGGACGTTCCTCTCCAAGCGCGTCGACCTCAAGCTGACGCAGCAGCTGAAGGAAACGCTCGCGGCGAAGCTCGACGACCCGCCGCGCCAGATCGACGGCTTCACGGTACGCGACGTGAACACGACCGACGGCGTGAAGCTGATCTTCGGCGAGAACACGTGGCTGCTATTCCGCCTGTCGGGCACCGAGCCGGTGGGGCGGCTGTACGCGGAGGCCGGCAGTCCGCGCGATCTCAAGCATTTGCTCGACGCGGGGCGGAAGTTCGTGGCGCCCATCGCGCAATCCGATCTCCGCGCGCATTCGTAGGTCTTTCGGATTTCTCGGGGGCTCTCATGCGCAGAAGCGTCCTGGCCGTCGCGTTCGCATTGCTCGCCACCGCGGCACGCGCGCAGAACATCGACCGCATCAGCGTCTACGCGACCGGCGGCAAGAGCACGACCACGTGGCACGGGCAGGCGGACCTGCAGGCAGTCAACGTCGAGCTCGCACGCGCGCTTTCCCCGCGCACGGAAGTCGCGTTCGTCGGCGCGACGATGAATCTCTGGCAGCCGCGCAGCTGGTTCGGCGCGGAGTTCGGCGACGGCAACGAGCGCGTGCGCGCACTCTCCGGCTCGCTGCTCGCGCGCCGCGCGTTCGGCCGCTTCTACCTCGAAGGCTCGACCGGGCCGATGTGGGCGGAGAAGCGCGTGCCGGCGTCGACGTCGCGTTTCAACTTCGTCTCGCAGGCCGGAGCGGGCATCCTGCTGCTGCGCGGCGCGCGCGTGCCGCTGATGCTCGGCTATCGCTTCGTGCACATTTCGAACGGCGGCTACGCGCCGCGCAACCCCGGCCTGAACGTCTTCGCGCTCACCCTCGGCGCGCAGTTCAGAAACGCCACGCCACCGCGCCGCTGATCGTCAGCGGATCGACGGCGACGCGCGACGGCAACTCGACGCGTGGAACGTTCATGTTGCGCTCGACACGCGCCCGCGCCTCGAGCGGCATGTACGACGCGCCGAGCTCGAAGCGCACGCTCGGCCGGAATCGATAGCGCACGCCCGCTTCGGCGAGGAACGTGGTCTCGTGCGGGAAGCGCACTTCGATCGCGTCGCCGAATTGATCGTCGAGATCGCCGAGCGTCACGAGCGCGCCGCCCGCCCCGGCGAACGGCGAGAAGCGCGCGTCCGCCCGGAAGTGATAGCGCGCGCTGAGCGTGTACATCGCGATGCCGAGCGTGCCGAGGTCGACGTCGTTCGGCGGCGGCGTCGCGGGACGAAGAATCGCCTCGGGATTGACGAACGTCGCCGCGAGCTGTGTCGACACGCGCTCGGTCCAGAACACTTCCGCGCTCGCGCCGAAGCCGCGCGCCAGCGGCAGATCGAGCTTGCCGCCGGGAAACGACTGATCCCCCATCGGCTGCATCACGACGTGGCGGATGCCTACTTCGAGCTCCGCCGCCTGCAGCGGCAGCGCGAGTGCGAGCGCGAGGAGCAGAACGCGGCGCATCATTCGAAGAGCGTGTCGACGTAGGCCTGCGGATCGAACGGAATGAGATCGTCGGCACCTTCGCCGACGCCGATGAACTTCACCGGGATGTCGAACTGCCGCATGATCGAGAGGATCACGCCGCCTTTCGCCGTGCCGTCGAGTTTCGTCACGACCATGCCCGAGACTTTCGCCGCCTCGAGAAACGCCGCGGCCTGATTGACGCCGTTCTGGCCGGTCGTGCCGTCGATGACGAGCAGCGTCTCGTGCGGCGCGCCGGGCAGTTCCTTGTCGATGACGCGGTGGATCTTCGACAGCTCCTGCATGAGGTGCGACTTGTTGTGCAGGCGGCCGGCGGTATCGATGATCACGACGTCGGCGCCGCGCGACTTCGCTGCGGAAACGGTGTCGTGCGCGACGGCCGCGGGATCGGAGCCGGCCTTGTGCTTCACGAGCGGCACGCCGATGCGGTCCGCCCACATGCCGAGCTGCTCGATCGCGGCGGCGCGGAACGTGTCGGCCGCGCCGAGGACGACGCTCTTGCCTTCGTTCTTCCAGCGCTGCGCGAGCTTCGCGATGGTGGTGGTCTTGCCGGTGCCGTTCACGCCGACGACGAGGATGACGAACGGCTTCGCCTTCGCGATCTCGATCGTCGCGGCCTTGCGCTGCGGGATGAGCGCGCGCGTTTCCTCGCGGATGACCTGCGTGAGGCGATCCATCTTCGAGATCTTCTCGTCGCGCACGCGCTGTTCGAGACGGCCGACGAGCGCCATCGTGAGTTCCGCGCCGACGTCGGCGCCGAGGAGACCTTCCTCGAGTCCGTCGAGCGCGGCTTGATCGATCGGAAGGTCGGGCGTCATCGCGTCCTTGACCTTCTCGATGATCTCGGTGTGGGTCATGAAGAGCCCACGTTTCAGTTTGTCGAAGAAGCCCTTTTTCGGTTCACCCATGTGATGTCTTAGCGAGTTCCGGACTCGCGCGCGGCGATGGCGCGCTTGACCATGTCTTCGTCGATGGTGAGGACGCCCGCGGCGGCCGGCTCGAACTCGAGTCCGCGGATGACGCGGCGGAACGTCTCGCGCAACGCGCGCGCGCCGAGGCGCTTCTGGCGCGACGCATCCCAGGCGATGGCGATGAGCGCGTTGCGCGTGATCTGCAGGTCGATGCCGAAGCGGCGGAAGTATTCGCGCGACGTGCGAAAAATCGAGCCCTCGGGCTCGACGAAGATGCGCGCGAGGTCGCCTTCGCCGAGATCGTTGAGCACGACGATGGCCTCGAAGCGCGAAACGAACTGCGGGGTCATGCCGTAGCGAAAGAGGTCGTCGTACTTGAGGTAGTCGGCGAGATGGAACGGCAACTCCTCGCGCACTTCGCCCGACGCCGAGACGACGACGACCGGCTTCATCGGCGTCACATCCTGCCCGAGCGTCGCGCGGCGGAGGACGGACTCGTACAGCTCTTCGAACGCGCCAGCGGCGACGAAGAGCACGTGCGCGGAGTTGATGAGGAAGGTGTCGCCATCGGCCTCGAAGTCGACGTTCTCGTTCTCCATCAGCGTCAGCAGCGCTTCCTGCGCGACGATGCCGCGCACGTTCGGCTCGCCGCGCACGTCCGCGCGGATCTTGTCGACTTCGTCGATGAACACGATGCCACGCTCGACGGCGCGCACGAGGTCGTCGCGCGACGCGTTCGCGCCGAGCATCTTCTTCGCGTTCGCGTAGAGCCGCCCGAGGACCACTTTGCCGTAGCCCTGGCGTTCTTCGGCGAGCACGTTCGCGTTGAGGCGCACGACGTTCGCGTACTCGCGCAGCCCCGGCGTCCGCGAGAGGAACTGCTCGACGGAGCGCATGAGCGTCGTCTTCCCCGAGCCCGAGTTACCGACGAGGAGCAGGTTCGGCGCCGGATGCCCGACGAGATGCTTCACCAGCGCGACGGAAATCTCGCGGATGGCGTCATCCTGTCCGACGACAGTCTTGCGCAGCTCGTCGAAAACATCCTTCGGCCGAAGCGAAAAGGCCATGGCGCGGCGGATTGTACCCGTTGTCAGGAAGGCGCACGGACCGCCGGCGCCGCCGCCGGATATTGCAGCGCGTAGCGCCGCACCTGCAGCATCGAGATCCAGACCGCGAGCAGCAGTACGGCGATGACGACGATGCCGCGCTGCGTGGTCATCGTCTCGAGCGCCGACGGCACGAGGACGAACAGCGCGAGCATCAGCGGTGTGAAGAGGAGCAGGTCGAAAAAGTACGGATGCAGGGCGACGGCCTGGCTGAAGACGGCGGCGTAGAGGACGTAGCAGGCGACGAGCGACAGCAGGACGATGAGCGCGCGGCGCGGGATGCGGCCGCGGGTGGCGGCGATGAGCGTGGCGACGAACGCGAGCACGCCGCCGGCGAAGAGCCAGGGCCAGCGAAAGAGCTGCGCGACGTTCGTGAAGCCGGCGCGGCGGAAGCCGTCGCGCACGTGGTCGCGGCCGAAGGCGATGTCGCGTTGATCGCGATAGACGTCGCGCGAGCCGCCATCGAGTCCGCTGCGGTATGCGAAGCCGCTCCCCTTGCGCGGCAGTTCGGGGTGATGCGCGCGGATCCACAACAGTTGCGCGCCGAACACCGCGAGCGCGAGGCACGTCGGCGCGACGACGGTCGTCACCGTGCGGCGCAACGTACGCGGGCCATCGAGCAGCAGTGTGACGCCGACGTATGCGAGCGCGAAGAAGATGCCGGCCACGAATTCCATGTACGCGGCGACGAACAGCGCGACGGCCTGCAAGAGCGGCGAGCGATCGTCGAGTGCGAAGAACATACAGACGAATGCGATCCAGAACACCCAGGACGACATGTGCCAGTACGTGGCGAGATTGTCAGGGAACGTGAAGAAGACGGCCTGCGACGCCGCCGCGAGGGCGAGCGCGTGGAGCGGCGGCGTGTCGAGCATGCGCGACAGACGAAAGCCGAGCAGCGCCACGCACGTCGACGCGAGCATCAGCACGATGAGGTTGTGCCACGCGAGGAGGCGCGCGCTGAAGCCGCCGTGCAGTTTCTCGGCGACGAACGCGGTCACGAGCTCGCCGCCGGTCGAATTCCGGTAGACGACGGCCGGCTCATTCGGCGCCGTGAAGATCAGCAATCCGCCGGAATCGAAATAGCCGTGCGCGAGCCAGTACTCGACGAGCGACCGGCTGGCGCGCGCGCCGTAATCGGCGGCGAGCTCGGCGTCGGTGCGACGATCGACCGTCCACGACGCGAACAGCGCGAGCGCGACGCCGCATCCCAACAGCAGCAAACCGGCGGAGCGGTTCGTGACGCTCACGCCGGAGATGCTACGTCACGAACGAGAAGATCACCGCAACCAGCAGCAGCGCCACGATGGCGAGCGAGATCCAGAGCGCCTGCACGGTGGTCTTGTGCATGTTCACCGGCTCGCGCCGTTCGCCGAGGAGGTACTGGAGGTACTCGACGCGCGGCCGGACCACGCCGACCTTGTCCTCGAGATTGGGATAAACAACCTCGTTGATGCCGGGCACGATCACGACCGGGATGAACGTCGCGCCGCCGCTGCGGGTGATGTACTCGCTGAGCGGCTCGTTGTGCGGCTCGTCGTTCGTGCAGACGAGGCAGTGATAGACGGTCGTCGACTGCAGCACGGACAGCGCCATCTGCGTGGCCGACTTCGCGCGGTACGTCTGCACGACCGACTCCGAGGTCTGGCGGAGGATGCGCTCGTTCAGCTCGGGGATGCGCGTGAAGATGAAGACGGTCTCGCCTTTGGTGAGAGGCAGATGTTCGTCGCGGCGATAGATCACCTCGCCGTACTCGTCCCACCACTCCGGCCCTTGCTCGGTGGTGAATCCTTCTTCGGAGAGGCGCTCGAGGAGTCGCAGCACGGGATCGGTGCCCGCGGGAGACTCAATCGGCTTTTCGGCTTTCAGCTCTTGCATATTTTTTGACGAGACGAATCAGGTCCTCGAATTCAAAAGGTTTGCCCATGTAGTCGTCGGCGCCGCAAATGCGTGCCTTTTCAGCGATGTCGCGGTCGCCGGAGACGACCACGTATGGGATTTCTTTCGTTTCCGGCAGCGACTTGAGCGTGCTGCAGAGCGCGTCGCCGGCCATGCCCTTGATCGTCAGGTCGGCGAAGATCATGACCGGGCACAACTCGCGCGCGGCGGCCAGCGCGCTGTGGCCGTCGGCCACGACGTGCGACTCGTATCCGTTCCGCTGCAGGACCAGCGAGATGAGACGCGAGACCTGCGGATCGTCTTCCACCACCAGGATCATCGAGGGTCCCTCAGAAGTCGAAGGTGACGCGCAGCCCCTTGCGCGCGTGCCCCAGCGCCGCGCCGCCGAGCGCGCCCGCGCCGTTCGCGAAGAGGTCGAACGGCGAGATCACGCGCGTCGGCAGAAACTGTTGCCAGAGATTCATCGCCGCCGCGAGCACGAGCGCGGCGACGAGCGTCATCGCGTACGTCCGCGCGCGCGATCGCGAGGTGCGGTCGAGTGCCAGGAACGAGAAGAAGCCCCACGGGACGAACAGCAGCATGTTCGCGATGACGGGCATGAGAAAGGCCAGCAGCGCGTCGCGCGAGAGCGGCGCGCGCCGCGAGCCGAACGCGCGACCCAGCAGCTCGCGCACCGGATGCTCGTCCGCCGCGTAGGCCTTCCCCGAGAGAAACCAGAGCAGCGCCGCCATCGCCAGCGTGGTGGCGGCGAGGAAGGCGAACGTGACCGGCTTGCGCACGACGATCACGTGCACGCGGCGTTTTCCCATCGGCGGGCATTATCTGATGAACCACTTCGGAGCCCGATTGCCAATTCCGTGCACGCCCGGCGCGGACGGCTCAACTGCTAGAATCGCAATAACTTCATGCCCGTCGTCCGGCTCGCCCCTTATCGCACCATCGCTCTCGAGATCGCCGCCCGCCTCGCCGCGGAACGCGGCAGCGATCCGCTCGCGCCGTGGCCCGCGGACGTGCTCGTGCCGTCGCGCGGAATGGCCGAGGCGATCGCCGAGGCGCTCCTCGAACACTTTCCGCACGGGATCGCCGCGCTGCGCCTGCAACGCATCGACGAGCTCGCGGCGCGCATCCTGAACGCAAACGGTCAGTTCCCACGCGTGGCCAGCGACGCGGAGCGGCGCCTGGCCATGCGCATGGCCGTGCGGGCCGTCGATCATCCGCTGATGGAGAGCCGCGGCGTCGCGACGATGCTCGAGCGCTCCTATCGCGACGTGCGCGACGGCGGCGTGACGCTCGCCGAACTGCAGTCGCGCATCAAGTCGACGCGCGCGCTGCGCAACGCGCGACGCACCGACGCAATCGTCCGCGCGTGGACCGAGTACGAGCGCCTCATTTCGCAGCTGCGCGCCATCGATCCCGCCGATTTGCTCATGAGCGCCACGCGCCTCCTCGCGAGCGGCGCGCGCGTGCCGCGACAGCTCGTGGCCGGCTTCTATGACATGACCGGCGCGCAGCTCGCGCTCGTCCGCGGCATCGCCGGCAGCCACATCGACGTCGACGTCTACATCCCGACCGACGCCGCCTTCGCGCAGCCGTTTCTCCGCGCCTTCGACGTGCACGAGACGATGCCGCCGCGCCCGCAGCCGCACACGCGCGCGACGAAGTACGACACGCCGTACGACGAGCTGCGCGACGTCTGCGCGCAGATCGCGGAGCTGCTCGCGAACGGCACGCCGCCACACGCGATCGGCATCGTGGCGCGCTCGCTCGAACCGTACGACGCGCGGCTCATCCAGCGTCTTGCGAAAGATCACGGCTTCACGACGACGATCGCCGAGGAGACGCCGCTCATCGCGCATCGCCTCGGCCGTGGCGCGGTGACGCTGCTCAAGCTGCGCGAGCGCGGCTTTCCGCGCGCGGACGTGCTCGAGCTCGTGCGCGACGGATTGCACATCGAAACGCAGCTCGACGTCGACGCGGTCGACGCCGCCACGCGCAAGGCGCGCATCGCCGGCGGCACGAGCGATGAGTTGCGCGCGATCGCACGGCGCACGCGCGAGCTCGACGACTACATCACGCTCGTCGCGGAGCTGGAGACGCTCACCGCGTCGCTCGACCTCGCGAGCCTCGGTAGCCTCTTTCGCATCGAGACCGAGTCCGACCTCGCCGCCGCGCAGAAGCTCGACGACGTGGCCGCACTCTTCCGCCGCGCCGCGATCTGGACGCGCGGTATCGACGCGGCGGCGGCCATCGACGCCATCGAGCACGAGACGTTGAGGACGTCAACGCGCAACGGCATCTGGGCCGGCGACGTGATGCGCTTCCGCGGCCGCTCATTCGAACACCTGTTCGTCGTGCGCATGCAGGACGACGTTTTCCCGCAGCGCCGCACCGAAGATCCGCTGCTGCCCGATGCCGATCGCCGCACGCTCGGACTGCGCCTCATCGGCGACGGCCGCGACGAGGAAGCGCTGCTCTTCGGCCTCGTGCACGACGCCGCGAACGACCTCCACTTCAGCTTCGCCGCCGGCGACGGATTCGGCAAAGTGCTGCGGCCTTCGCGCTATCTGCGCGGCATCGCGAATGAGACGCGTCCGCGCACGAGCGTCGCGCATTCCGAACGCGCGTCGGAGCGCCAACTGCAGCTGCTCGCGAAAGCCGGGACGCGCTCGTCCTTCGACGGCTACGTCCCTCCGCCGCCGCCGCTCGCGGCGCTCTCGCCGACGCAGCTCGAAGACTTCGGCGAGTGTCCGCACAAGTTCCTCCTCAAGCACATCCTCGGCGTCGAAGACATCGATCATCCCGAGCGCGAGCTGCAGATCCATCACCGCGAGAAAGGCATCGTCGATCACCGCATCCTGGAGCGTTTCTACCGCGCCACGCCGCCCGCCGAGATCGCCGACGCGGCCGCGTCGCTGCCGCAGTTGCCGCGCGCGTTCGTGGAGCGGCTCGACGGCGTCGTAGACGCGCAGTTCGACGAGATCGACCGCACCACGCCGCCGTTCAACCGTGCCATTCGCGACATCGAGCGCCGCGCCACGAAGCGCATCCTGCGGCAGTTCCTCACGTACGACCTCGCCGACCTCGACGCGCAGGGGCTCGTGCCGCGCTGGTTCGAGTACAAGTTCGGCGGCAAGCATCGCGAGCGCGCCGATCGCACCGAGGCGTTCGTCGTCGAGACTGGAGGCGCGCCGCTGCGCGTCGAAGGGACCATCGACCGCATCGACGCCGCGGACGACGGCCGCTTTCGCATCGTCGACTACAAGTCCGGCAAGGCGCTGCGCCACGACAACCTCGCCACGAAGATCGATCGCGGCGTGCGGCTGCAGCTCGCGCTGTACGCGATGGCCGTCGCGGAGTTCTTCGGCGCCGACGCGAAACAGGTCAGCGGCACGATCCGCCCGATCGCCGGCAACGGCAAAGGGAAGTTCGGCTTCGCGCTGCACGAGAAACGCGACGGCATTCTCGAGACGCTGGCCATCTTCGCGCGCGCGATCGCGGCCGGCGCGTTCCCCGCCTTTCCGAACGAGAAAGACGATCAGTTCAACTCGTGCAAGTACTGCCCGGTGAACCATTCGTGCCGCACGAAACACGACGCGGACGAGCGCCGCGCGCTGCAGCCGTTTCACGATCCGCGGACACTCCTCGGCGGAGGCGCGCAGGAGCCGTCATGAGCGCGCAGCAGCAGTCGTTTCTCTTCGCGCCGGTGACGAACGCGCGGCGCAATCTCGTCATCGAGGCGGGCGCCGGCACGGGCAAAACGACGGCGATCGTCGCGGAAGTGCTCAAGCTCCTCCTCGCCGACGCGCAGCTCGATCCCGAGCGCATCGTGCTGATGACGTTCACGGAGAAGGCCGCGGGCGAGATCGCCGACCGCATCCGCGGCGCGCTCGAAGAGCTCGCGGACGCGGACACGATCGCGTGGCCGGTCGGCTCCGCGCATCCGCTCGTCACCGCCGACGAGGGCGCACGCGCGGCGATCGCGCACCACCTCGCGAACCTCGACGCGCTGCGCTCGCAGACGATCCATTCGTTCTGCCAGTCGCTGCTGCGCACGTTCCCGATCGAAGCGGGACTCGATCCGCAGTTCAAGATCATCGAAGGCTTCGAGCGCTCGCTCCTCTACGGCCAGCTGTACGACGCGTGGCTCGACGAGGAAACGCGCGTCGATCCGCCGCCGGAAGTCGTCGCGGAGTGGGAGCTGCTCTTCACGCACTTCGGGTATCTGTTTCAGATCCGCGAGGTGATCCTCACGCTGATCAATCGCCGCGATCTGCTGCTGGAGGACGGCTACGACTTCGGCAGCTTCGAGCTCGTGCGCGAGAAGCTCGAGGATGCGGTGCTGTGGATCCGCCGCGAGGACGCGCAGCCGAAAGACCCTGCCGCCCGCGACGTGGCCGCATATCTGCGCGAAACGCCGTTCGACGGCGCGACGCTCGGCGACTGGATCGAGTACCTGCTGCCGATCGCGGCGCGCATGCGCGACATCAACCTCGTGCAGGCCGGCGCGCTCAAGGAGCCGATGCGCGTGCTGCGCTCGGGCGACCGCGGCGACTCGATCGTCGATCGCCTCGCCAGTCATCGCGCGGCGATGGCGCTGCTCGCGCTGACGCGGCGCTTCCTCGCATACCTCGACGCGCAGAAGCGCCAGCTCGGCGTCGTCGACTTCGACGATCTGCTGCTGCGCACGCTCGCCGTGCTGCACGACGAGCACGTGCTGGCGCGGGCGCGCGCGCAGTTCGATTTCATCTTCGTCGACGAATTTCAGGACACGGACCGCACGCAGGCGCAGATCATCGATCGGCTCGCGCGCGACGGAAGCGGCGCCTTCGTCGCGGGCCGCACGGTCGTCGTCGGCGATCCGAAGCAGTCGATCTACGGCTTCCGCCGCGCCGATCCGGAGACGTACTACCGCATGACGGAAGACCTCGTCACGGGCGGCGCGGAACGGCGGCGGCTCGAAGAGCAGTACCGCAGCGATCCGCCGCTGCTCGACGCGATCAATGCGATGTTCGAGTGCCTGTTCCCCGAGGAGGCGCACGATCCGAATGTCTTCCGCCCGGCGTACAAGGCGCTGCATGCGGCGCGGCCCGCGTCGCGGCGCGAGCTCGATGCGCGTGTCACGCTGCTGCACGCAGCGGCCGAAGAGAAAGACGACCGCGGACCGGCGGAAGCGGAGGCGATCGCGGAGTGGATCCGTGCGCATCGCGACGGCGGCGAGCGCGATCTGCAGCGCTTCGCGATCCTGTTCCGGCGATTGACGCGCATCGACGAATACCTCGACGTCTTCGACCGCCACGGCATCGACTACGTGCTGCCGCCGACGCGGCTGTTCCTCGACCGCCGCGCGCCGGTCGATCTGCTCGCGGTGCTGCGCGCAATCGCGTATCCGTTCGATCGCGGCGCGCAGATCTCGGCGGCGCGCACGCCGTACTTTGCGCTGACGGACGTCGAGATCGTGGCGCGCGGCGAAGAGTGGAGCGCGTTCGAACGCACGCTCGCATCGCTGCGCGAACGCGCGCGCCACCTCACCGTCTCGCAGCTCATCGACCTCGTGCTCGCCACGACGCACATCGAGCGCGTATACGACGCGGCGGCGGACGGCGAGCGGCACCTCAGCCACCTCGAACACGTCCGCGCGATTGCGTTCGACTACGATCAGCGCTACGGCGGCTCCGTGCGGCAGTTCGTCGACGAGATCGCGCGGCGCCGCGGCGAGGTGGAAGAAGCGGAGCCGAGCCTGCTCGACGAAACGCAGAACGCCGTGCGCATTTTGTCCGTGCATGCGGCGAAGGGACTCGAGTTCGAGACGGTGATCCTCCCCGACCTCGCCTTCGGCGTCGGCAGTAGCGAGGCCATGCAGCTCTTCACCGTCGAGGAGCCGCGCAGCCTCGTGCTCACCGGGCGCGCGGACTCGCTCTCCGCGAACTTCCTCTACGCCGGCGGCGAGGAGCTGAAGAAGATCGCCACGCAACGCGAGAAGGCGGAGATGCGGCGGCTGTTCTACGTCGCCGTGACGCGCGCGATGACCGACGTGGTCTTCGTCGTCAACGTCGAAGAGAAGCGCTCCGTCGGCTTCCATCAGTGCCTGCTCGAAGCGCTGCAGGGCGATCGCCAGAGCCTCGCCGCGTCGTGGCCGGACCAAGGCCGCGAAGTGCGCGCGACGCCGTTCGGCCCCGTCGCGTTCGAGAAGATGACCGTCGCGCCGACGGATGCGCGCACGCGCCGCCGCCTGCGCGACGCGCAGCACGAGCATGCGCTCGCGACGTCCGACATCGTCCCGCTCACGCTTCCGGTCCTCACCTCCGACACGCCGCGCCTCGGCACCGGCGAGATCGCCGCGCGCCGCGCCGGCTCGCGCAACCGCGCCACCGGCATCCTCCTCCATCGCGTGCTCGAGCTGTGGGGCGGCACGTCCGACGTTGACGCGCTGCTGCGCCAACTCGCGTTCGAGGCGGCGGCGGACGACGACGCGGTCGCGCGCGTACGCCGGCGTCTGACCACGCTCGCGCGCTCGTCGACGTGGCTGCGCATCGCACGCGCGGAGACCGTCGGACGCGAGCTGCCGCTGCGCTTCGTCGAGCACGGTGCCGTCGTCGAGCGGCGCGTCGATCGGCTCATTCGAGAAAACGGCAACGACGTCGTCGTCGACTACAAGAGCGGCGTCGCCGAGCCCGCCCGCGTCGCGCGCGACCGCGAGCAGGTGGCGCGCTACTGCCGCGCCATCCGCGAGCTCACCGGACGCGCGTGCAGCGGCATGCTCTGGTACGTCGACGTCGACCGTGACGAAGTCGTCGAAGTGCCATAATCCCGCGCGCCGATGCCGCTGTCGAAAGTCGTCCTGCTGTCCTTCATCACGCTGATCACGATGGTCAACCCGCTCGCGGTGATTCCGTCGTTCGTGGCGCTGACGGATGGCGTCTCGCGCGCCGGCCGCGCGCGCGTCGCGCTGGTCGCGTCGATGGCCTGCATCGCCGTGCTGACGATCTTCCTCGTCGCCGGCAACTGGGTCTTCCAGTTCTTCGGCATCACGGTTCCCGCGTTCCAGATCATGGGCGGCATCATCTTCTTCACGAACGCGCTGCGCACGCTGGTCGAGCACGACGAGCGGCGCGCGTACAACATCGGCGGCGAGAAGCGGATGGAAGACCACGACGTCGAGAAGGCGGAGATCGATCCGTCGTCGATCGCCGTCGTGCCGCTGGCAGTGCCGATGCTGTCCGGGCCCGGGGCGATCACGTCGACGATGCTGCTCGTGAACCTCTACCCGCGCATGGAGCACAAGGCCGCGGTGATCCTGGCCATCGTCGGCGTCGGCGCGGTGTCGTACGTGACGCTGCTCGCGGCGCTGCCGCTCTCGCGCTTCATCGGCGACCGCGGCCGCGCCGTCTTCACGAAAGTCATGGCCCTGCTCCTCGGCGCGATCGGCGTGCAATTCATGATCAATGGCTTGAAGCCGGTGCTGGTGGAGATCATCCGAGGAGCGTCGTGAGGCGGAAGTGGGCAATGGTGGCCGCGCTGTGGGCGTGGCTGCTCGCGATTGGGCTCACGCACCTCACCGACCGCTCGCCATACTCGTACGGCTGGGCGATGTTCGACGGCTGGTCGTCGCGCATCAACGGCGCGGTGGTGAACGGCGACGCGCAGATGGTGAAGAGCATCACGCTCTTCTTCTACGAGGGCTCGCCGGTGGCGTGGACGGAAGCGCAGAACATGCGTTTGCCGCTGCATTCGTTCGTGTCGTCGCTCGCGAGCGCGTTCACGCACTCGTATCTCATCGGCAGCTTCATCGCCGGCTTTCTCTTCGCGATGCTCTTCGCGTACGCGGGCGTCAACTTCGGCGAACGCGTCGGCGTGCGACGTCCGGCGACGCTGCTGACGCTGATGATCGCGTTCACGCTGCCGATCTACGTCGAGTACATCGGCCAGCCGATGCAGTACGTCCTCGGCACGATGGTCAACTGGTTGACGTTCCTGGCCGTGCTCGCATTGGAGGACGACGACGCGCGCAACCCGTGGATCCTCGGCCTGGCCACCGCGATCTTCACCCTCAACTACGATCCGTATGTCTGGCTCGGCGCGCTCGTGACGTACGTGCTCGCCGTGCGGCGCTTCGCGCGCAAACGCGACTACGCGTTCTACGCGATCGCCGCGCTCGTGCCGACGCTGGTGTGGTCGGCGTGGCTGCGCAAAGCGAGTCACGACACGATGTCGACGGAGCTGCGGCAGCGCTTCATCCGTCCGGTGCTCTCCGCGTGGTACCAGTTCGTGAAACATCCCATCGAGCACGCGCTGCAGCCGTTCGTCGCCACGCACATCGGGCTGCACGCCGGCGTGCATCAGATCCTGGCGATGGTGCCGTGGCCGGTGCTGCTCGTCGCGATCGTTCTGCTGCTTCGCCTGCGGCCGCGCATCGGAACGCCATGGCTCCTCGTCGCGCTGGTGCCGTGTTTCTACTTCCTCGAACAATGTCTCGCCGATGGCTGGGACTGGGAGCTCAATCCACGCCGCGCGGTGCCGGTCGCGCTTGCGGCACTCGTCGCCTACGGCTACGTCGCGCATCGCCTGTGGGACGATCGGCGCTGGCGCGCGGCGTTCATCGCCGTCGCCGCAATCTGCGGCTTCCTCGCCTTCGCCGACACGCTGCTCCGCCAGCCGGTGCTCGCGTACCTGCACACGGGCCAAGCCATCCGCATGACGCCGCAGGAGGCGATCCGCGTCGAACAGCTGCGCCTCGATACGAGCTCGATGCGCACGCTGCAGAAGGACGATCCCTACCTCGTCTGGCGCGACCTCGGCGCCGCCCGTTTCCATCGCGAGCAGCTCGGCAACATCATCTTCGCGCAACTGTTCGTCCTCGCGCTGCTCACCGGCTGTCTCTGGCTCGTCGCACGTGCGCGGCTCGTGCCGCGCTGGCTGCCGCTCGCCGGCATCGGCGTCTGGCTGCTGAGCGCCATGCGCTTCGCGCAGTTCTGACGCGCCCGTGTCGGCGCGCCTAAAATGGCGCATGTTCATCGGCCATCACGCCGCTGCCTTCGGCGCGAAACGCGTCGCGCCGCGCGTGTCGCTCGGCGTGCTCTTCGCGGCGGCGATGGGGCTCGATCTCGTGTGGCCGATCCTGACGCTCGCCGGCGTCGAGCACTTCCGCATTGCGCCGCACAACACCGCGTTCACGCCGCTCGACTTTTACGACTACCCGATCACGCACAGCGCCGCCGGTGCGCTCGGCTGGTCGATCCTCGGCGCGCTGCTGTATCGCGCGTTCCGCAAGCCGTGGCGCGACGCATGGGTCGTCGGCGCGGCGGTGTTCAGCCACTGGGTGCTCGACTTCGTCACGCATACGCGCGATCTCGCGCTCTGGCCGGGCGGACCGAAGGTCGGGCTCGCACTCTGGAACCACGTCGCCGCGACGGTCGTCGTCGAAGCAGCGCTGTTCCTCGGCGGACTCGCGCTCTATCTCCGCGCGACGACCGCGCGCGACCGGATCGGCAGCCTCGCATTGTGGGCGCTCGTGCTCTTCCTCGGCATCATCTACGTGATGAACGTCCTCTCGCCGCCGCCGCCGAGCTGGCAGGCCGTCGCGTCGGCCGCGCTCGCGGCGTGGCTGTTCGTGCCGTGGGCGTGGTGGATCGACAAGCATCGCCAGGCGCGCGCGTGAGAGCACTCTTCGTCATCAACGAACGCTCCGGGCGGCGGCGCAAGTTCGACGTCGCGGAGCTGATCCGCGCGTCGTGCGTCTGGCCGCACGACGTCGTGCCGTCGCGGGAGAAGTCGGATCTCGATGCGATCGTCGACCGCGCCGAAGCGGAAGGCATCGACGTCGTGTACGCCGTCGGCGGCGACGGCACCGTGCACGAGACCGCGAAGCGGCTCATCGGACGCAAGCCCGCGCTCGGCATTCTGCCGATCGGTTCCGGCAACGGCTTCGCGCGCCACCTCGGATTGCCGGTCGAGCCGCGCCGCTCGCTCGCGTCGTGCAGCGCCGGCACGCTCGTCACGATCGACACGGCCGAAGTGAACGGCACGCCGTTCCTCGGCATCATGGGCATCGGCTTCGACGCGCTCGTCGCGCATCGCTTCGCCGCGAGTCACGTGCGCGGATTGTGGACGTACGTGCAGGAAGGCGCGCGCGCGTTTCGCTCGTTTGAATCGGAGACCTACGAGCTCGCGTGGAACAGCGAAACGCTGCGCGACGAGGCGCTGCTCGTCGCGATCGCGAATGCGGGACAGTACGGCAACAACGCGCGCGTGGCGCCGCTCGCGTCCGTGCGCGATGGCCTGCTGGACGTCGTCGTGGTGCGCGCGCCGTCGCTGCTGCGCGCGCCCTGGATGATCGCGCAACTCTTCCGCGGCACGTTCCATCGCGCGCGCGGCGTGACGAACGTGCGCGCCGCGGAGATCACGATCCGCCGCGCGAGCGAGGGAGCGGCGCATCTCGACGGCGAGCCGGTGATGCTGCCCGCCGAACTGCGCATCCGCGTGCGACCGCAGTCGCTGCGCGTGCTCGTGCCGAATGCATCGCACGCGCTCTAGTGTCGCGTCGGGCCCGAAACGGTGGGCGCTTTGCGGCGGCGGCAACCCGCCTGCGGCGCCGTCGCTCCTCGACGATGTCCCAGCATCGCCTGCGTCGCGCCGGCTTGCTTCCGCGTCGCCGGCGTCGCAAAGCGCCCACCGTTTCGCGCTCGACGCGACACGAGTGCGTTACCATCTTGTGGAGGAGGACGTCATGGCCAAAGGCAACAACGCCCGCAAGAAAGAAACGAAGAAGCCGAAGAAAGACAAGAAATAGCGCGGCGCGTCAGAGCGTCCGCACCAGATCTTCGATGCGGCGCGCGAGCTCATCGCGCGTCGCGATGAAGCGGTCCATCCGCGTCTTCGGATCGTCGATGCCCCACGACGGATCCTTGATCGGCCAGTGCTCGACGCGTTTTGCGCCCGGCCAGTTCGGGCAATCCTGCGCCGCCAAATCGCACACCGTCACCACCACGTCGAACGGCTCGTTGAGAAACGGCTCCGCGGATTTCGACGTCGCGCCGCTGATGTCGATCCCGAGCTCGCCCAGCGCGCGAATGGCCAGCGGATGCACCCAACCCGCGGGATGCGAGCCGGCCGAGACGACGTCGAGCACGTCGCCGTGGTACGCCCGTGCCAGTCCCTCGGCCATCTGCGAACGCGCGGCGTTGCCGGTGCAGAGAAACAGCACGCGCTTTTTCGCGGCGGCCGTTTCAGATGTCTCGGTCAAGGCGACAACCTCTCGATGATCCAGTCCTTCGGCTCGCGCAGCCGGTAGACGAAGCGGTCGTGCAGACGGTCGGCTCTCCCCTGCCAGAACTCGATCGCCACCGGGATCACGCGGAAGCCGCCCCAGTGCGGCGGACGCGGCACGGGGAGATCGCGATAGCCGCTCTCCATGTCGCGGAAGCGCTGATCGAGATCGCCACGTCCGGGGATGACGGAGCTCTGCATCGACGCCCACGCGCCGAGCTGACTGCCGCGCGGCCGCGTCGCAAAGTACGCGTCCGATTCTTCCTCGGTCGTCTTCACCGCCGCGCCCTCGACGCGCACCTGGCGTTCGAGCACGGGCCAGAAGAAGCAGAGCGACACGCGCGGGTTCTCGCTGATCTGCGCGCCCTTGCGGCTGCTGTAGTTCGTGAAGAAGACGAAGCCGCGCGCATCGAAGCCTTTGAGCAGCACCACCCGCGAGCTCACCGCGCCATCGTTGCCGCACGTCGACAGCGTCATGGCCTCGGGCATCTGCGGCTGGCGCTGCCGCGCCTCGTCGAACCAGCGGCTGAACTGCGCGAACGGACTCCGTTCGAGATCGCTCTCGAGGATCGGTGCGGGAGAGGTCAAGGCTTGCTTCCTCCGTACGAGCGGCAGATTCCGGCGACGGCGTCCTCGAACGAACGCTTTCCGGCGATGTACGGCTGCCATTCGCGTTCGAGCACGTCGTGCGCGCGGTCCCAGCCGGGGATCTTGTAGAGGCCGTAGCCGTCGGCGGTGGGCATGTAGTTCGATCCGGCCAGTTCCGTCGTGGCCGTGCCGACGGTGTAGAAGAGCAGCACGTGCCAGAAGTCGCGCGAGGTCTTGCACTGCCCGTTGATCGCGTTCATCACCACGCCGCCGCGCGGAAAGATCACCGAGTGCGACGCCTCGTGGAAAAAGATCTCGACCTGATGCATGCCGCGCTGCGCCTCATTGCTCGAGGCGAAGATCGTCGCCGGCGTGCCGTCGTCTTCGATGCGCGTGTACGCGCCGGCCCACATCGCGTACTTCACGACGTCGATGCGCGCGGGGCGGTGCAGCGGCTCGCGATAGAGCGCGTCGAGGCGGTGGAACAGTTTCGCCTCGTACGCGGGCATGCGCTTGCGCGCGGCGGCGATGATCGCGTCGTTGAGGCGGCGCGTGGCCGGCCACTCGCGTTTGCGATAGATCGGCGCGGCGTCGCGCAACGCGGCGATGACGAGCGGCCGCAGCTTCGCCGACGCGAGCGGCGCGCCGGCGTCGACCTTCGCGAGCTCGTCGAGGACCTGATTGAGCTCGTCGTCGCGGACGAACTCCATCTTCCCGATCGTGCGGCGGTACGCGTCGACCGCCTCGTGCCACACCACCTGCTCGGCGCCCGTGAGCCGCGGCTCGAGCGGCACGATCTTCGGCTCGCCGCTGGAGTCGGAACCATGCGCCTCGTTGTAGAGCGCATCGTTGAGGTTCACCCAGAAGCCGTTGTGCAGCTGGAAGGCGCTGGCGTGTTGCAGCGGCGCCGCACGCAGCGCGGAGGTGGAAAGCACGAGCAGCGACAGCAGGAACGCTCGCTTCATGACGGGTACCAATGATAGAGGAAGAAGTAGACCAGCACGCCCGTCACCGAGACGTACATCCACAGCGGGAACGTCCAGCGCGCCACGGCACGGTGCCGCGCCACGCGCATCTTCAGCCCGTTCGTGACGCTGATGATCGCCAGCGGCACGATGACGACCGCCAGGATCGTGTGCGTGGTCAGCATCGTCAGATAGAACGTGCGGATCGCACCCGTGCCGGCGAAGCGCGTCACCACGCCGCCGCGCAGCGTGTGGTACGTGACGTAGCACGCGAGAAACGCGAGCGACGTGCAGCACGCGGCGAGCATGAAGCGGCGATGCCAGGCGATGTTGCGGCGCTTGATGAGGACGTAGCCGATGAGGAGAAAGACGCCGCTCAGCGCATTCAGCGACGCATTGAGCGGGGGGAAGAACTGCGACGGCGCCATGCGCGCGCCATGATACGCGTCATTCTTCCGCGAGCTCGGCCACGGCGTTCGCGACCTGATCGATCGCCTCGCCGTTCGAGGCGTCAAAGTACGCGCGGATCATCCCCTCTTTGTCCGCGACCGCGAACTTCGAGCTGTGCAGCAGCGCCTCACCGCCCGGCGTCGGATCGCCCGCGGCGAGCTTGAAGCCCTGCACCGCCGCGCGCACGATCTCGGTGCGGTCGCCGGTGAGGAACGTCCAGCGCGCATCGTTGCGGAAGCGCAGCGCGTAGTCGGAGAGCAGCTTCGGCGTGTCGCGCTGCGGATCGACGCTGATCGAGACGAAGCGCACTGGCGCGTCTTTCGCGACCTTCGCCACGACCTGCTTCATGTTGTTCGACATGATCGGGCAGACGCCCGTGCAGCTCGTGAAGATGAAGTCGTAGACGACGACGTTGCCCTTGAGCGACGCGAGGGCGAGCGGCTTGCCGGTGTCGTCGACGAACTTCGCGTCCGGCACGGGAAAGAGGCGCGGCAGATCGGAGCGGCGCGCGCAGGAGACGGCGAGCAGAACGAACAACGCGAACTTAGCGGCGCGCATCGAGGACGAGGAGGACCATCACGGTCAGAAGATAGAGGTTCGAGAGCATGAACAGCTTGCGCGCGTTGCGCGCGCCGCGGTGAAAGAAGAAGCGGATCGCGGCGACGAGCAGCGCGCTGCCGGCGGCGACCGCGCCGGCGAGATAGAACGGGCCGGCGAGGCCGTAGAGCGTCGGGAGCACGGACACGCCGAGAAGGCCGAGCGAGTAGTAGATGGCCTGGCCGGCCACGGCGGTGCCGTCGCCGTCGCGCACCGACAGCATGGCGAAGCCGCCGCGCGCGTAGTCGTCGCGGTACATCCAGCTGATGGCCATGAAGTGCGGGAGCTGCCAGAGGAAGAGGATGCCGAAGAGGATCCAGCCGCCGACGGCGAGCTGATTCGTCGCGGCGGTCCAGCCCATGAGCGGCGGAATCGCACCCGGAATCGCGCCGACGAGCGTGCAGATCGTCGACACGCGCTTGAGCGGCGTGTAGACGAAGATGTAGCTGGCCAGCGTGACCACGCCGAGCAAAGCAGTCAACCAGTTGACTGCCACGCCGAGGTAGAGCGTGCCGGCGACGGCGATGGCGGCGGAGAAGACGAGTGCCGCGCGCGGCGTGATGCGGCCCGCAGGAAGGGGCCGCGTGCGCGTGCGGAGCATCTTCGCGTCGTGCTCGCGCTCGACGAACTGATTCAGCGCGTTCGTGCCGGCGGCGACGAGCGCGGTGCCGATGAGCGCGTGCAGGAAGAGCAGAGGATCGACGTGCGGCGCGGCGAAGAAGTAGCCGGCGGCGGTGGTGATCAGCACCATCAATACGATGCGCGACTTCGAGAGCTCGAGGTAGTCGCGCGTCACCGACGCGAACGACGGACGCGCGGTTTCGATGACGACGCTCATACCGCCACCTCGCTAGCGAGGAACGCACCGGCTCGCTGCGCGCGCGCTTTTTTCCACGCCAGCGTGCGCGCGGAGAGCGTGAGCACGAGCGAAAGCGCGAGCGTCGACGCGCCGAGCGCGACGTGCAGGCTGGTGATGTGCGGCTGCTTGCCCGACCAGATCACATAGCCGCCGAGCGAGATCTGCGCGGCGACCACGACGAGCAGCAACGAGCCGAGAAAGCGGAGCGGATGATTGCGGTCGTAGCGCAGGAGGCGGATCGCCATCGCGATCACGGCCAGCGCGACGATGCCGGCGCCCGCGCGATGCACGAACGCGGCGACGATCTCCTTCGACGTGAACGCCGGAATCCAGCGCCCGAACGAGCGCGGGAAATCAGGGATCGCGAGGCCCGCGCCGAGGTGGCGCATCACTGCGCCGGCGAGGATCTGCAGATAGACGAGCACGGTCAGCGTCGTGGCCATCGCCACCGGCGCGTCGCCCTTCTCGAACTCCTGCAGCGAGCGATACCAGTTCGACGTGAAGAAGGCGATGGAGACGTTGAGACAGAAGAAGATCTCGGCGAGGCCCGCGTGCGAGACCGAGACCGATTTCGGGAGCAGCAGCAGGACGGTGATGCCGCCGAGCGCGCCCTGCGCGCAGACGGCGCCGAGCGAGCACCAGCCGAGGATGCGCACGAAACGCTTCGGCTCGCGGCGCTGCAGCCAGAGCGCCTGGATGACGACGAGGAAGCCGACCGTCGCCGCGATCATGCGGTGGCCGTGCTCGTAGAAGATGCCGCCCACCATCGGCGGCATGAGGCGGCCGTAGGAGAGCGGCCAGTCGGGCACGGCGAGGCCGGAGCCGGTGGACGTCACCATCGCGCCGGCGAAGATCAGGAAGAGCGTCGATCCGGCGACGAGCTTGGTGAAGCGGCGCAGCCAGAGCGGCGTCGCCTCCTGGGCGTGGAGAATGCGCAATTCGCTGGGTTCGGTGGCTACCTTCATCAGATCTTCATTCGGAGATGCTCGCGACCGCCGGCGTCTGCGTGGCCATCCACTTGTCGAACTCCTGCTTCGTCTCCACGTGGTACTGGCCGCGCATGCGGAAGTGGCCGAGACCGCAAAGCTGCGCGCAGGCGATGTCCCAGGTCTCCGTCCCACTGGTGTGGGTGGGCGTGAAGTGTACCGGAATCTCCATCCCCGGGATGGCGTCCTGTTTCACGCGCATGTAGGGCAGGAAGAAGTCGTGGATGACGTCCTTAGAGGTGAGGCGGATGAGCACCGCGCGGTTCAGCTCGAGGTGAAGCTGGTTGATCGTGGCGATGTCGTCCTTGGCGTTGGGATCGGTCGGATCGAGGCCGAGCGGGTTGTTGCTGGTGACGTACTTGACGTTGGTCTTCCCGAAGATGTGATCGGCTCCGGGATAGTGGATGTTCCACGCAAACTGCTCCCCCACCACCCGAATTTCCAGCGCGTTCTTGTCATTGTCGGGACGCGTCGTCCAGCGCGACCACGCCGGAATGGAGATGCCGAAGAGCAGCAGGCACTCGATGACGAAGACGCCGATCTCCGCGTACTTCGAGATGTGCGACTTCGTGCCGTGGTAGACGGCTTTCGGATGCTTCGACGCGCGGAAGCGCACGAGCATGTAGACGAAGAGGATGCCCCAGCCGACGAAGAGGATCAGCATCAGCCAGTGCACGTAGATGCTGAGCCGGTCGAGCTCGGGGCCGTGCAGCGAATAGTCCGGCGGCATCGCCTCGCGAAGAAAGTCGCCGACGAAATCTCTCATAGCTGCGGTGTCCTTTCGACGATGTGAAACTGCTCGCGGAAGCGCTTGTTCGCGCGCGCGCGGCGCCAGAAGCTCCAGAACAAAGCGACGAACCCGACCTGCACGAATCCGACGAGGCCGAGCAACACCCAGATGCCGTTGTTCACGCCCTTGACCATCGGATCACCCGGCGCGCCGTAGCACGCGGGGCACGCGCTCGCGGCCTGGGCCACGAAAAGCATGAGGAGCACGAGGAGAATGCCCGCTGCGACTCTCATGGGAGCTCCCTGAATTTCCGCACGACGTTCATGCCGTAGATCACCAGCGCCACCGCCGCGAGGAGAAAGATCACGCCGAACGCGAGCGCGCCCGTCGTCCCCTCGATGCGGTACTGCCTCACGCCCCACACGCCGACGTACAAAGACAGCATCACCGAGACGACGATGAAGACGATGTGGAAGGCGCGGAGCGACATGGAAGAAGTTCAGTGTCCTGAATGACCGCTGTTTTCGATCGGGGCGGCCGGCGCCGGCTGGCTGGCGTTGAGGTCGTAGCCCTTCCAGACTTTCTGCGCGTTGTATCGCTGGTGCCACGGTCCCCACAGCAGCATGCCGAAGAAGAAGACCGTCAGCAGCAACACCGCGTAAATGAGCTTGCGTTCGGAGATGAGATGCATGAAGAACGCCGCGACGAGCGAGCCCTTCACCACCGCCACCGTGAGCGCGAGCAGGATCGCCAGATGCGTCGGCAGATGCAGCAGGCTGATGGCGACCGTGACGATGGTCAGTGCGCCGAGCGCCGCGAAGACGATCAGGTATCTCCGGATCTCCTTCCGAATCGCCTCGGGGCTGTTGTCGTGACCGAAGTGCTCGTGCGCCTCTTCGATGGCGTGTTCCACCGCGTGTTCGTTCATGCGCCGCTCGCTCTCCTACAAGAGATACAGAATCGGGAAGAGGAAGATCCAGACGAGGTCGACGAAGTGCCAGTAGAGGCCCGTCACCTCGACGCGGTTCGTGTACTGGTCGCGGTTCGTCTCCCACAGCTTCGCGCCGGGACCGATGAGATACCCGAAGACGATCATGCCGCCGAGGACGTGCAGTCCGTGCAGGCCGGTCATGACGAAGTAGGTGGCGAAGAAGTTGTTCGTCGACGGGAAGTGGTGATGCCGGAACTTCGTCGCGTACTCGATGCTCTTGATGACCATGAAGCCGAGGCCGCAGAGCAGCGTGATGCTGAGGAAGATCTTTCCCTTCCGCAGATCGCCGAGCCGGAGGTTCGCCCACGCGAGGACGACCGTCACCGACGAGCCGATGAGGATGAACGTGTTGAGCGTCGCCAGCGGGATGTTCAGCTCCTGCCAGCCGTGCGGCCACGACGGCGCGCTGGTGCGCAGGAGAATCAGCGTCGAGAAGAGCGCGCCGAAGAGCATGACTTCCGACGCGAGGAAGAGCCAGATCCCGAGCTTGCCGTTGTACATCCCGGTGTCGGGACGCGGGTGCAGCGTGTATGGGATCTCGATCTCGTGATGGCCGCCGCCGTGGCCGTGACCGTCATCGACGGGCACGGGATGCGTGAGCGTGGTCGTGGTCATTCGTCAGCTCTCCTTCTGCGCGACGGCGGTGCCGTGCAGCGCACCGCCGCCGGCCGGCACTGGCGCGCCCGGCTGGTCTTCCGGCACGTTCTGCGGCAGATAGTCGTCGCCCTCGTGGTCGGGAACGCTGTACTCGTACGGTCCGCGATAGACGACCGGCAGCACCGCGAAGTTGCCGTGCGCGAGCGGCGGCGCGCTCGCGGCCGACCACTCCAGCGTCGTGGCGTGCCAGTGGTTCGCCTCGACGCGGCGTCCTTTGAAGATGCTGTAGAAGAAGTTGATGATGAATGGGAACTGCGCGACGAGCAGCAGCCACGCCGCGCTGGAGATGAAGACGTTCGTGTGGATGACCGGCTTCGCGTGCATGTACTGCGCGCCGCCGTCATACAGACGACGCGAGACGCCCGCCAGTCCCTGATAGAACATCGGCATGAAGATGCAGTTGATGCAGACCAGTGAGAGCCAGAAGTGCACCTTCCCCCAGAACTCGTTCATCTGCCGGCCGGTCGCCTTCGGGAACCAGTAGTAGATGCCGGCGAACATCGCGAAGATGGTCCCCGGCGCGACGACGTAGTGGAAGTGGCCGATAACGTAGTAGGTGTCGTGTAAGTGGATGTCCGAGGCCGCCAGTCCGAGCGGCAGTCCCGTGAGGCCGCCGATGCCGAACATCGGCAGGAACGCGAGCGCGAAGAGCATCGGCACGGTGAAGCGGATCGATGCGCCCCATAACGAGATGATGAGCGCCGTCAGGATGATGACCGACGGGATCGAGATGATCATCGTGGTCGTCTGGAAGAAGGCGCTGATGGCCGTCCCCATGCCGGTGAGGAACATGTGGTGCGCCCACACCACGAACGACATGAAGCCGAGGAACACGCCCGCGCCGACGAGCGACTTGTAGCCCCACAGCGGCTTGCGCGTGTTGTTGGCGATGACCTCCGAGATGATGCCCATGCCCGGAAGAATGAGCACGTACACCTCGGGATGCGCGAGGAACCAGAAGAGGTGCTGCCACAGCAGCGGATTGCCGCCGCCGGCGTTGTGCAGCGGCGTGCCGCTGATCACCAGTCCCGACGGGAGGAAGAAGCTCGTGCCGGCGACGCGGTCCATCAGCTGCAGGATCGCCGCGGCTTCCAGCGGCGGGAACGCGAGCAGCAGCAGGAACGAGGTGATCAGCTGCGCCCAGACGAAGAACGGCAGGCGCATGAAGGTGAGTCCCTTCGCGCGCAGCTGGAAGATCGTGACGATGAAGTTGATCGAGCCGAGGAGCGACGACGTGATCAACAGCACCATGCCGAGGATCCAGATCGTCTGCCCGTTCGTGGCGATGATCGAGAGCGGTGGATACGACGTCCAGCCGGAGTTCGCCGCGCCGCCGGGGATGAAGAAGCCCGACATCATCAGCAGGCCGCCCGGCAGATAGAGCCAGTAGCTCATCATGTTGAGCTTCGGGAAGGCCATGTCGGGCGCGCCGATCTGCAGCGGCACCACGTAGTTGCCGAACGCGCCGACGGCCAGCGGCACGATGGCGAGGAAGACCATGATCGTGCCGTGCATCGCGCCGAGCTGGTTGTAGAACTCGGGGAGCATGACGCCGCCGGGCGCGTTCGAGGAGCCGAGGAACTTCGCGATCAGAGCGGGGAACGGCTTGCCGGGAAACGCGAGCTGCCAGCGCATCAGCAGCATCAGCGAGAAGCCGAGCAGGAGGAACGTCAGCGCCGTGATGGCGTACTGAATGCCGATCCACTTGTGATCGGTCGAGAAGACGTACTTCCGGATGAACGGGACGTGATGCTCGTGCGCCTTGGCCTCGGACTCGGAGACGCGGATGGCCTCCTCGAGCGCGCGGCGCGCATCACGCGCATACATCCATTGGTTGCCAACCCGGATCTGTCGTTTCGGCGGCATTGCGGCCCTTTCTGACTATCCCTTGAACGTGAAGGTGATCTGCTTCGTCTCTTTCGGACCGACCGTGACCTGCTGCTCCTGCTGGCCGTACTTCTCGTGCCACGCGACGAGCGTGTAGTTGCCCGGCGGGAGGTTGGCGATCGAGAACGTGCCGTTCGGCTGCGAGACCGAATGGAACGGATGCGGAAGCACGACCATCCACGACTTCATCCAGCCGTGCACGTCGCACTTGATGCGGAACGGCTTCATCTCGACCTTGTCGAATTTCTTGGTCGAGGTCATGCCCTGCACCGGCTGTCCTTCGTTGAAGGGCGAGTTCGTCTCCGGCATCGCGTGGACGTTGTGCAGCGTGGCGTCGTCGTTGCGGATCTCGAGCGGCTGGCCGGCCATGATCGCGGAGACGTGCGGGTGATACTGGCAGCCCTTCTGATCGAGGACGACCGGCGTCGACGGCACGGCCACGCCCGTCGGCGCGTTCTTGACGTAGACGATGACGTTCGCGAGCTCGCCGCCCGGGCCGACCATCACCTCTTCGTCGTTGACCGCCGACGTGTGCTGCGACGCGCAGTAGGGATCGGCGCCCATCTGGATCGCGGCCATCTTCGGCGCGGCGCCTTCGAACTTCACGACGCCGCCGATCGTCGCGGCGTCGGCGGATACCGGCGCAGCAGCCGCGGTCGCGGCCGCGGCGGTGCCGCCGGTGTTGTCGGCTGCCGCGGTCTGCGCGGCCTGATCGTCGGTGCCGAGCTCCTTTTCGTCGACGACTTCCTTGCCGCCGCCGCAGGCGACGGCGAGCGTGAGAGACAGCGCAGAAAGTAAAGTAACGTACTTCTTCAGGGACATCCGTTCATCTCCTTGCGATGGTGGTGGCGGCGGGCGCGGACGGCGTGGACGGCGTCTGCGGATTCGCCGGCGCGAGCGGCGCACCCGGCCCGCTGCCGGGGGCGCGCATCTGATCGATTCCAATGCTCCAGATGTAGTCGCGCAGATAGTTGGTCAGCGCGACGGCGTCGGCCATGGTCTTGCGCAGCGCCTGCTCGTCCTGGAAGTACGGCAGGAGCGCGGCCTTGTGCGCGGCGAATTGCGGCGTGTCGATGGCCAGCGCGAGCGGCGACTGGAAGCCGCCCGTCTGCGCGTCGCGCGGGAAGTTCGTCGGCATGCGCGTGCCGGGGATCATCTCGTCCGGACGGCGGATCCAGTCCGCGATCCAGTCGTGGCGCAGGCGCAGTTTCGCCAGCGTCAGGTTCGGCGCGAGCGACTGCGAGTCCGCGGCGTTCGGCAGCGGCGGATTCGCGGGATCGACCGGCGTTACGCTGTGGCACTGCGAGCAGCGCAGCATCGCGAAGACTTCGCGTCCGATCGCGGCGTTCTGCTGCGGCACGGTCTGATAGCGCATCGTGTCGAACTGCGTCTGGCTGCCGTCCGCCGCAAAGCCGCCGACGAGCGTGGCCGCTTCCGAATCCGTGAACTGGAACGTCGGCATGCGCACGTGCAGCCACGGACGGATCTTCGTGACCGTCGGATCCTTGAGGAAGCTGAAGAGCCACGGCGACTGCGCGCGCCCGCCTTCCGGCGTGAGGTCCGGCGGCAGGTAGTTCGGGTCGTTGATCAGCGCCGCGATCGCGCGGCCGTTGCGGTTGACGACGTGGCATCCGCGGCAGTTGTGCTGCGAGATGACTTTCCGCGACTCTTCGACGGCGCGAAGGCGCGGGTCGGCCGCGGCCATGCGGTTCGCGGCGACTTTCTCTTTCGTGAGACCGAGGACGACCGTCGTGACGAGCCGCGCTTCCTCTTCGCTGAGATGGAAGTTTGGCATCTTCAGCTTGTCGTTGTACGGCTTCGTGCGCTCGTCGTCGTAGATGCGCGGGCTGCGGACCTTGTTGTAGACCCACGACGGCACGTTGTGCAGGATGTGCTGCTTCTCGCCGTCCTCGTGCGTGTACTCGTGCACGAACCCGAAGTCGAAGAGGTGCGGCGCCTTCGAGCCTTCGATCGTGAGCTCGGTCCCGATCGGCTTGAGACCTTCGAAGCCTTTGATCTCGTGGCAGGAGTAGCAGCCGTATTTCTCGATGCTGCGCTGCCCGAGGTACACGAGCTGCTCCTGCATCGGCATCGACCGCAGCTTCGCCTCGGCTTCCACATCGGTCATCGTGTTGATGAGGTAGCCCTTCGCGAGATCGTGCACCGCGGCGCGGTCGACCGGCGGAATCGGCGTCTGCATGAAGCGCGGCTTCTGCTGCAGCACGAGGAACGCGGTGATGTCGGCCGCTTCCTGTTCGCTGAGGCGCAGGCTCGGCATCGGCGCGGTCGCGTAGTACGCCTTCGGATTGCGGATCCAGTTGTAGATCCAGCTCGCGTGCGTCTTGGTGCCGGTGCCGACGAGGTTGAAGCCGTAGTTGCGCTCGAGCGGGAAGTCGTCGCGGCGCGCGACGCGCACGACGCCCTTGTCGTCTTTCACCGTGTCCTGCGCGACGTGACAGGCCATGCAGCCGATCGTGGAGACGAGCTCCTGGCCGCGCGCGGCGTCGCCGTTCGGCGGCGATGACCACGCGCGATGCGTCGACTTCGAGAAGAGGTACGTGACGATCGAATGGATCTCGGCGTTCTGGTAGCGGATGTTCTGCTCGCGCTCGCGCGGCGGAACGGCCGGCCCGATCATGTTGCGCTGGAAGAAGAACGACGGCATGCGCGTCGTGGGGCGGAACGAGCTCGGATTCGAGATCCAGCGGAACGCCCATTCCGGCGTTGTCTTCTCGCCGATGCCGTCGAGGTTCGGTCCCGGCTTGCGCAGGTCGGTGAAGCGCCAGTTGTTGATCTTGTGGCAGGCGTGGCAGCCGTACAGCTCCACGATGTGCGTGGCCTTGTTGATCTCGTCGCCGCTGTCGACTTCCATCTGGCCGGCGTGGCACTTGAGGCAGCCGGCCTGGTAGTACTGGCGCGGATACATCGGCGTCTCGAGGAACGGATTCTCCGCGAAGCCCCAGTTGCGCTTCTTGTAGTCCCACGGTCCGGGGAAGAGCGGGTTCGTCGACTTCTCCCAGCGCTGCAGCATGCGCAGGCTCGCGGGCGTATGTCCGGCGCGGCTGAACTCCGTGGCGCGGTCCTGCCCGCGATGGCAGGACGTACAGCCGTACTCGAGCAGCGGATGGGGAGACGCCGAGCCGACGAAGACGTCCAGACGCGGATGCGTCCGGAAGGGATTCAGGATGTCCTGCTTCGCGTCGACGATGCGCTTGAGCTGCGCGATGCGATCTTCAGTGTCGGCGCGTTTGGTCGGCTGGATGAGGTTGCGATCGAGCCTCCCCTGCAGTTCGGTGATGAGGCGCTCGGCTTCCTTCTTCGACTCGAAGCCGGGGCGGTCGATGGCGCGGTGGCAGGTCTGGCAGCGGTCGACGCGCGGCACCGACATGTAGTTCATGTCGATGAAGAGATCGCCGAGGACGACCTGATCGATCTTCAGGGTCGGGTTGATGAAGTCGAGCATCGGCAGATTGAGGATGCTGCGCTTCGACGCGAGCTCCACGTTGCCGAGCTGCTTGTTGAAAAGATCGATGTTGGCGGTGAGCTCTTTCTTGCGGTCCTCGAGCTCCTTGATGCGGCTGAGGAAGCGGTCGAGGCGCGCGCGGACGGCGTCGCGGTCGTGCGTGACGCGCTGAAGGCGCAGATTGAGCTCGTTGACGTGCGCGAGCATCGCGTCGTAGGTGCGCTGCTGCTGCGCGGAGTCGGCGCGGTGCTGGAGAACCGAGGTCTCGAGCTGGTAGCGCTGCGCGTCGAGCTTCGCTTTGGCGAAGCGGTAGTCCTGGTCGGCGGCGTAGTGCTGCCCTTCCCAGTCGTCGAGCTCTTTCTGCACGAGGAGGTACTGATCGCGGTTCTTCGCGATCTCGACCTGTCCCTGCTTCATCTCCGCGTCGAGCTCGGCGAGGCGCTTGCGCGTCGTGGCGTCGTTTGCGGCGTTGAGCTCCTGCTCGATGCGGTCGGCCTGCAGGCGGTTGAACTCGAGCTGGTACCACTTCCAGCCGCGGATGTAGTCGTAGAACACCATCACGCCGGTGACCAGCAGCAGACCGATGCTGGACACCGCGAAGATGAGGTTGAGCTTCCTCATCGGGTAGTTGTGCGGAATGGGCTCTTGCGGTTTCATCGCGTCAGTGCAGTGTCGTCGTCAGGGCGCGGTCAGATGTTGAAAAAGATCTCCTGGATGTGCACGAGGTATTTGAGGTTGAACAGCCAGCGCAGGACCATCTTGATCGGCAGCGCGAGCATGAAGAGGAACAGGAACGCGCCGACGTAGTATCGCGGCCCGCCCATCTTGAGATAGAAGCGGCGGAACGGCCGCGCGGCGAGCGCGGGCGCGAGTGCAAAGTAGAGCAGCACGATAAGGATGCCGGGCGCCTCGCGGATGACCCACAGCTTCGGCAGCGGCATCGCCATCAGCTTGACCCAAACGAGCTCCGAGAGGTCGACGTTGACCAGAGGCTCGAGCTTGTTCGGGTCCCAGTATTCGTAGGGCCCGAAGAAGTTCCAGTTGGGACCTCGCAGGAACGTTCCGGTGATGATGAGGAACGACCAGAGCACGAGGAAGCCGTAGAGGAAGACGCCGATCTCCCACTTGCGCTCGCGGAAGGCGTAGTAGCCGTTGCCCTTTGGATTGGTATCAATGTAAGGGATGGCCATCAGCCCGACGATGATGAGCGTCGGCAGCACCACGCCGGCGAGCCACGGGTCGAAGTAGACCAGCATCTCCTGCAGGCCGAGGAAGTACCACGGCGCTTTCGCGGGATTGGGAGACGACGTCGGGTTGGCCGCTTCCTCGAGCGGCGCGCGGAGCCCCACCGACCACACCACCATGACGATGGTGAGGAGGATCATGCAGAGCATCTCGGTGTAGACGAGATCCGGCCAGGTGAAGAGCTTCTCGTCCGACTCGGTCTTCTCGTACGGGATGCCGCCGGCGAGGATGGCGTGGTCGTTGAGATACGCCTTGCGCAGCGCGATCCACGTGAAGATGGCCAGGAGGAAGATCATCGCCACGATCGGCACGTTGTCGGGCTTGGCGGCGATCAGGTAGAAGTTCGGATCGAACATCGACAGCGCGAAGCCGCCGAGGCCCGCGATGAGCAGCCACTTGCCGACCTTCGGCTCCCACAGGCGCGGTCCGATCTTCGCGAGCGCCCACAGCACGAGGAAGTAGGCCACGGCCAGATAGAGAAGCGGCCGGACGAAGAGTCCGGCCACCACGAGGATCGCGCCGAAGACGAGGAAGCCCGTCCCGCCTTTCGTCTTCACCCTTCCGTCGAGCAGACAGAAGTACACCAGCATGGCGAAGACGGACGACAGCAGGATGAAGGAGATGGACGCGACCGACAGGACGTTGATGAAGTTTTTGAGGAACGTCATCGTCGATTCCTCCGGCCCGCCCTACAGCGGGCCGGAAATCCCTCCGTCCTTCCGCACGCGCCAGAAGTGAATGGCCATGAGGAACCCCGCGGCCAGCGGAATGACCATGCAGTGCAGCACGTAGAAGCGCAGGAGCGTGGCCGCGCCGATCGAGCGTCCGGCGATGAGCGCGAAGCGCGCGTCGTCGCCGGCGTGGATCAGCGGCACGTCCCCCAGCTTCATCAGTGATGACATCGGCCCTTCCGTTCCGGCGCCGGGGCTGGCGCGGGCCATGTTCGAGCCGACCGTGATCGCCCAGATCGCGAGCTGATCCCACGGCAGCAGGTAACCGGTGAACGAGAGGAGCAGCGTCAGCACGAGGAGGATGACGCCGACGTTCCAGTTGAACTCACGGGGCGGCTTGTACGAACCGGTCATGAAGACGCGGAACATGTGCAGCCAGACGGCGATGACCATCGCGTGCGCGCCCCAGCGGTGCATCTCGCGCATGATCCCGAACGGCGCCTGCTCGCGCAGGTCCATGATGTCGGTGAAGGCGTATTCGATCGTCGGCCGGTAGTAGAACATCAGCAAGAGGCCGGTGACCGTCTCGACGAGGAAGAGGAAGAACGAGGTGCCGCCCATGCACCACGTGTAGCTCATGCGCACGCCGCTGCGGCGCACTTTGACGGGATGGAGATGGAGGATGAGGGAGCCGAGGACGGCCAGGACGCGCTTGCGGTTGGTGTTGGGGATGCCGACCCGGAAGATCGACTTCCAGACCTGAGAGTTGACGATGCCTTCCTGAACTTGCTTCAGAGTCATCCATCCCCCGCGTTACAGCGCGCTACCTAGACTTTTAGAAAGGAATCAGCGTTGGTCCATTCACCGCGTTCCTGGTGGAATTGCACCGACTTGTCGACGACGATCTGGCCGTCGGCGGCGTCGATGAAAATCTTCGCGCGCTCGAGCGGGCGCGGCGCCGGACCTTCGAAGTTGACGCCGGTCCGGTAGTAGCCGCTCCCGTGGCACGGGCACTTGAACTTGTTCTGCGACGGCAGCCAGTTCGGCGTGCAGCCGAGATGCGTGCACGTCGTGATGAGCGCGTACATCATCTCCTGATTGCGCACCATCCAGATGCCGTACTTGTCCTTCCAGCGCTCGTCGACTTCGCCCACCGAGTAATCGGCGGGAAAGCCGGCCTTGAACTTCTGCACGGGCTCGAAGAGGACGTTCGGGAAGAGGAAGCGGACGAAGATGGTGGTCAGTCCGCCGACCGCCGCCGCGAGCGCGGCCCACGCCGTGGTGAGCACCAGCGGGAACGAGCGGCGGGTCATCTCCCCCTGCTCGCGAATCTCCGACGCGGCACTCCCCGCGAGCGGAGTTTTCGGGGCCACCTGATAGGGCGTGATGGGCTCAGACATGCAAGATTTCTGAGACGGATTACGGTCGCGCAACTATCGGTGAAAACGGAAAGACTGTCAATGCCGTTGACGCGCTCGTCAGCGCGTCGCGGCGGCGCGTTCGGCGAGGGCCTGCTTCGCGGCCGCGCGCACCTGCAGCGACGGATCTTTTTCGGCGAGCGGTCCGAGCAGCGCGGGCACTTCTTCGGGCGCGATCTTGAGCAGCGCCGGAATCGCGGCGAGCACGATCTCCTCTTTCTGATCGGGTCGCATCGCGGCCACGCGATCGAGACGCGAGCGATCGAGCATCTCGCGCACGACGCCGATCGCGTGCGTATCGCCGAAGCGCGCCAGCGCGATCGCGGCGTTGTAGCGGACGTCGGCGATCTCGTCGTTGAGCGCGGTTTCGAGCGCCGGCACCGCGCGCGCGTCGCCGATCTCGCCGAGCGCGTACGCATCGGCTTTCCGGATGTCCCGCTCGTCGGTCGAGAAGGACTTCAGGAGCGGCGGAACGGCGGCCGGATCGCGCAGACGTCCGAGCGCCAGTGCGGCATAAATGCGCGTCTCGGGATCGGGATCGCCGAGCGCCTCGACGAGCAGCGGCGTCGCGCGCCGGTCGCCGAGATTGCCGAGGACCATGCTGAGGTAGCGCCGGATGCGCGGATCGTCGCCTTTCGCGTCGCGATACGCCGCCTCGACGTCGTCGACCAGATGCGGATACTTCTTCGCCTGCCCCGCGTTGATCAGCTGCGAGAGCTGATACGCCGCCTGCCACCGCTCGTGCCGCCCGCCGCTGCGGACCTCATTGAGGTAATCCGGCACCGTCTGCTCGTCCGACGCGAGCTTGCCGAACAGAAAAAAGATCCCGACCGCGACGGCGACGATGCCGAGGGGAAAGAAGACGAATTGGAAGAGGATGGCGCGGGGAGACTCTTTGGGGACGTCGGACATGCGGGGGTTAGAAGCGAATGAAGAATGAAGAACGCAGAATGAAGAATGAAGAATTGTGGTGGCGCGCGCGTTGCGCGCGCGCGATCCTCTTTCTCAATTCTTCATTCTGCGTTCTGCGTTCTTCATTCATCTTTCTTACTCATCTCCCCGTTCCCATCACCACAAAGTCCGGCAGGTATGTCTTGAGCTGCGTCGGCGCTTCGGGGACGACGATCGCGTCTTTGTCGCAGACGCTCTCGCAGAGGCGGCAGGCGACGCATTTGTTCTTGTCGACGAAGGCGATCTTGTAGTGGTTCGCGAGCGTCTCGTCGTCCGCGTCGATCATGCGGATGCATTCGAACGGGCAGATGTCGACGCAGAACTCGCAGCCGGTGCAGAGGTCTTTGATGACCTGCGCCTTGGGGATGTCCTTCGGCTTGATGCGGTTGATGAACGTGCCGTGCTGGTTCTGGATCGCGTCGACCGGGCAGTAGATGCCGCAGACCGAGCAGTCGATGCAGCGCTCGGGATGGATGTAGTACTGGCCCTTGCTCTCACCCCAGATCGTGTTCGTCGGGCACTTGATCTCGCAGACCGAGCAGCCGATGCACTTGTCAGTAATGAAGTGGGGCATGCGCGTCAGAGTGTAACGTACCGGTCAAGCGTGGAAATGCCCGCGGGCGCCTCGCGCGCAGCACGAGCGCCTCGGGACTCACGTAAAGACGCTGCAGCGCGAACCGCGACGCGAGCGCGCGCAGTTCCGGCGCGCCGCGTTCGCCGAGCCAGACGAAGTCGTCCGGCAGCGCGTCGAGCTCGCTCGCCGTCACGCCGTTCCTCGCCCGCCAGCCGGGATGCACGGCCTGTTCGCGCGGCAACGCGATCGCGTTCGCGCGTCCCGCGGAAACCGTTTCCAGCCAGAGAAAGCCGCTCGCCACGAGCGGCTCCCGCGGCGCGACATGCGCGACGGCTGCGCGCGCCGCGAGTGCGAACGGATCGCTCGGGCGACTCGCGAGGTCGCGAATCCCGTTCGCAATCGTGCACGCGCCGATCGCGACCGTGCCGCCGAAGAGCACGAGCCGCATGCGCGGCGAACAACGCCCGAGCGCCGCCGCGAACCACAACACGAACGCCGGCGCGAGCACCGACTCGAAGCGCAGCGGAAAGTACACGCCATGTCCGGCGAGCGAGAAACCGATCGCGCACGCCAGCGGAATCGCCACCGCCACCGCGAATGCACGCGAACGCGAGCAGACCGCCGCCGTGATGACGATCGCCAGCGCAATCGCGACGACGATCGGTGGCGACGGCGGAAAGAGCGATTGCGCGTAGCGCCCCGCGAAGCTCACGTTCAGCAGCGGCTGCCACGGCGGCAGTTGCAGCTCGCGCAGCCACGCGATCGCCTCCGCCGGCTGCACGCGCGCGAGCAAGAGCGCCGGAATCGCGAGGATCGTCGCTCCGAGGAACGCGAGTGCCGCGCGTACGCGACGCTCACGCGCCGCCACAAGCAGCAGCGGGAAAAAGAAGAACGCGTAGTCGTGCGTGTACGCCGCGCCCACGAGCGCGAGCGCCGCGAGGTCGACGCGTCCGGCGTCCCACGCCACGAGCGCGAGCGTCACGAAGAGCGCGCAGAGCGCGTACGCGCGAGCGTCGATGGCCATGAGCGCCGCCGGCGGGTACACCGCCAGCGCGATGCACGCCAGCCAGCGCCACTCCCCCACTCTCCGCGCGCATGCAATCGCGATCCACGCTCCCGCCGCCGCGACCAACGAGATCGCGCGGATCGCGACGAGCGACCGAGCGCCGAGGAAATGCACGAGGAGGTAATACAGCGGCGGCCCCGAGTCGTGCCGCAGCGCGGCCAGAATCTGCGACGGCGACTGCGCGACGAGCCACATCGTGAAGCGCTCGTCGTAGAACGCCGGACGCACGACCAGCAGCGGAATGCGCGCTGCGAGGAAAAGAAGACCGCCGGAAACCGCGAGCAGACCGATGCGCCGCTCGCGCGACATCGCCTCAGACCGAGAGCAGCTCGGAGATGGTCTTGATCAGATGCGAGCTCTGGATCGGCTTGCTGATGTACGCGTTCGCGCCGAGCGCCAGGCCGCGCTCGCGATCCTCTTCCGCACCCTCGGTGGTGATGATGATGATCGGGATGTTCCGGAGCTGCGAGTTTTGGCGGACGAGCGACACGAGCTTCAGTCCGTCCATCACCGGCATGTTGATGTCGGTGAGGATCAGATCGATCTTGTCGGGACCGGACAATTTCTTCAGCGCGTCGACGCCGTCGACCGCCTCGATGATCTTCGCGTTCTTGAAACGCTTCAAGGAAAACGAGATCAACTGCCGCATGGTCGGCGAGTCTTCGACGACCAGAAAATTGGCGTTCTCCATCCCCACCGGTCGAACCTCTTCTTACCTAACTTGTCGTCGTGAGCAGATCGAGGAAGCTCTGGATCGTGTTCAGCTTCCTCTCGGACTGCGAATAGAGTTTGGATGAGAAGATCGCGGTCGCGGCGTGCGCGGCCAGCAGCGAGAAGAGCTCGTAGTCGACGGCCGAGAACGAGTCTTTTTGCTGGAGGAGCTTGTAGATCACGATGAGACCGATCACGTGCTCCTTGATCTTCAGCGGCACGGCGGCGAGCGGCTTGTCGATGGTGATGGCGCCGCCCTCGACGTCCTGGTTCACGTAGTAGCTCTCGCCGGTCTTCGCGACCGTGCCGAGCACGCCTTCGCCGAGGCGCGTGGAGATCGCGTCAACGCCGGGCATGACGTCTTCGCCCTCGTACGCGATCGCTTTGAGCTCGTTCGTCTTCTCGTCGAGCAGGAGGATCGCGAACGCCTCCGCGCCGACGAGATTGATGATGATCTCCTGGACGATCTGAATGACCTCGCGGAAGTCGAGCGTCGAATGGAGCTGATAGCTCGCGACGTAGAGGTTCGCGAGGTTGTTGTTCTGCTCTTCGATCTCGATGTAGCGGTTCGCGAAGTCCTTGTTCTCTTCCTCGACTTCGCGGAAGCGCTGCTGGATGCGGCGGTTCTCCTCGGTGAGCTGCGAGATCTGCTCGCGCAGGCGCTGCACTTCCTCCGGCGCGACCGATTCGGTCTCGAGCGCCGCGAGCCGGTAACGCAGGCGCTGGTTCTCCCGAAGCAATTCCTCGGTGAACTCCTTGCCCTTGTTGAACAGCTCCAGGAACTTTTCCGCTCTTTGTTCTTCGCTCATCTCTCGTGGGACCCGCGCGAGTCGGCTGAATGTAGCACAGCGTCGTGAGCGGGCGAACAGGAAGTTGTTGCGATTCGGCGTAACGCCGCTCAACCCATGCAGAGGCGCTGGATGGCGTTGCCGATCTGCGCGAGCGGCAGCACTTCGTCCACCGCTCCGGTCTTGATCGCCTCGGACGGCATGCCGAAGATGATCGCGCTTTCGGCCGACTCCGCGATCGTCTTTCCGCCGCGATCGTGCACGTCGCGGATCGCCTCCGAACCGTCGTCGCCCATGCCCGTCATGATCACCGCGACGAGCCGCTCGCGGCACGCATCGCTCGCGCTGCGGAAGAGGCGGTCGACCGACGGCGCGTACAGATCGCCGCTCCCCGCCGGCGTGACGCGCAGCTGCAGCGCCTCGCCGGTGCGGCGCACCTCGCTCTGCATGCCGCCCGGCGCGATGTAGACGGTGCCCGGCACGAGCATCTCGCCGTCGTGGCCTTCCTTCACTTCGAAAGCAGTCAACTTGTTGACCCGTTCGGCGAAGAGGCGCGTGAACGTCGGCGGCATGTGCTGTGCGACGACGAACGGCACCGGCAGCTGCGGCATCGACTGAAAGAGATGCTGCAGCGCGGGCGGACCGCCGGTCGAGCAGCCGATGGCGATGAGCTGCACGCCTTTCGGACAGCTGTCGGGCATCGTCGCCGGCGTCGACGGCGCGGCTTCTTCTTCCTGCGCGCGGCGGCGGAGGTTCTCCATCGAGAGCTCCGCCACCTGCATCACTTTCGAAACGAGATCCTTTTCGATTTCCTCGAGACGCGGCGAGACGCGGCCGCCCGGTTTGGCGATGAAGTCGAGCGCGCCGAGCTCGAGCGCCTTGAACACGCTGCGGTCGCTCGCGCGCGACGACACGGCGATGACCGCGGTGGGCAGGTTCGCCATCAGCCAGCGCAGGAACGCGAAGCCGTCCATGATCGGCATCTCGAGATCGAGCGTGATCACGTCGGGCCGCAGCTTCATCACCTGCTTGATCCCGTCTTCGCCGTTGACCGCGGTGCCCACGACGCTGATGCGCGGCTCGGTCTCGAGCATGCGCGTGAGCGTCACGCGGTTGTAGGCCGAGTCATCGATGACCAGCGCGCGGATCGGGGAAGAAGAGGTGGGCGGCACGCGGCGCACATTCTAGTGGAGAAAAACGCCGGCCCTCATCGCCGCAGGAATGTGACAGCGACTACTAGTTCCACCGTACGATACTCGTCGTACATGCGAGCTGCTGTTCTGCTTCTCTTCGCCGCCGCCGCGCTCCCGCTCCGTGCTGCCCCATGCGCGCAAACGCAAACGGAACCGGTGCCGATCACGACCTGCACCGCGGCGGACGCGCGCCTTGCGGCACTCCGCGCCGAGCTCGTCGCGCTCGTGCGGAACGGCAAGATTCCGTCGATCTCCATCGCGGTCGTCGACTCCGGAAAGACGATCTGGGAAGAGTCGATCGGCTGGCGCGACCGCGAGCAGAAGAAGGCCGCCACGCCGGACACGCCGTATCTGCTCGCGTCGCTCGGCAAGTCCATCACGGCGACGGCGGTGATGCGTTTCGTCGATCAGCACCTCGTCGCGCTCGACGCGCCCGTCTCGCGTTACCTCGGCGAGAACAAGCTGACGATCTACGAAGGCTCGGCGGACGCGGTCACGGTCGGACGCCTCCTCGACATGACCGCCGAGATTCCGCATGGCGGACTCTCGTTCTCCTCCGCGGCCGCACGCGCGCGCTACACGCGGGCCGACCTCGTGCGCAATCGCGGCATGGTGATCTTCGCGCCGGGCTCCGTGCCGATGTACTCGAACATGAGCGTCGGCATCGCCGAAGAGGTCATCGCCGGCGCGGCCAAACAGCCGTACCGCGATTTCATGAACGAGCGCTTCTTCCCTCCCCTCGGCATGACGCAGAGTTTCGTCGGCCCGTCGCGCGAGCCGGCCGCGCTGCATTACACCGGCGACGGCACGCTGCTGCCGCCTTCGTTCGACGTGCCGGAAAGCTCGCTGTCGATGTACGCGAGCGTGGAGGATCTCGTGCGTTTCGCGCGGCTGCATGCCGGCGGCGGCGATGCGTTCGTGAAGCCGGAGACGCTGCGGCTGATGCAAACCCATCGCAGCGGTTTCGAGCACGCGCCGCTCGCGTACGGCATCGGCAACATCGCGCTCGCCGACGGAACGTATCTGCTCAGCGACGGACGCGCGGGCGGCGCGCAATCGACGCTCCTGCTGTTTCCGGCGGCGCAGCAGGCGGCGATCTGCCTCATCAACGCGACGGGCGGCCGCTGCGACGAGCTCGCGTTCCGCATCATGGACGCGCTGCGTCCCGGCTTCCAGCACAACCTCGAGGAAGGCATCGGCGAGTACGAGGCGTGGGCGAACGCGCCGTACGCGGATCGCGCCGCGCTGAAGGGCGAGTGGCGCGGAGAGATCCAGAACGCGCAGACGAAGCTGCCGATTCGCCTCCTCTTCCAGGACGACGGCGACGTGCACGTGCGCGTCGGCGAACAACCGGAGACGCTGCTCGCCGTCAGCCCGCAGGAAGGCTACTTCGGCGGAACGTTCATCGCGAACGTGCCCGCGGAAGAAGCGGCCGGACATCCGCATCGCGTCGAGCTGCGCGTGCGGCGCAACGCCGATCGTTTGTCAGGGTATGTCGTTTCGGATTTCTCGAACGCGGACGGCTCGTTCTCGCTGCCGTCGTACGTGTGGCTGCGAAAAGCTGAATGAAGAATTCAGAACGCAGAACGCAGAATGAAGAACTGTGGTGGCGCGCGCTTTCGCGCGCGCACGTGCTCTTTTTCTCAATTCTTCATTCTGCGTTCTGCGTTCTTCATTCAGCTTTCACTTCTGATACACCATGTCGTGCTTCAGATGCCGCAGCTTGAACTGCGTCGAGAGCGAGATCAGCGACTCGCTGTGACCGAGCAGCAGGTAGCCGCTCTCGACGAGGCGGTTGTAGAAGTTCGTCACCACGATCTTCTTCGAGGCGTCGTCGAAGTAGATGATCACGTTGCGGCAGAAAACGACGTCGAGGTGGCCGAGGAGCGAGACGCGCGCTTCGTCGTAGAGGTTGAGGCGGCCGAAGGAGACGCGGTTGCGCACCTCGTCGCTCACCTTCCACGAGCCGTCGGCTTCGCGCGTGAAGTACTTGTCGCGCAGCGCGGGCGTCGTGGCGCGGAAGGCGTTCTCGCGGTACTGACCCTTGCGCGCTTTCGAGAGCACCTGCTGGTTGATGTCGCTCGCGAAAATCTCGAACGTGGCGTGGTCGTACCAGCCCGCTTCCTGCAGCAGCATCGCCAGCGAGTACGGCTCTTCACCCGACGAACATCCCGCCGACCAGATGCGCACCTTCTTCACGGTCTTGCGCGAGAGGATGTCGGGAATGACCTCTTCGATGAAGGCCTGCAGCTGCGCGGGCTCGCGGAAAAAGTACGTCTCGTTCGTCGTGACGAGATCGAAGATCTGGTCGAACTCCGCGTCGGCGCGCGGGTCGTACTGGAGGAAGTAGAAGTACTTCTGGAACGAGTCGAAGTTCAGCTCGCGCGCACGCGGCGAGAGTCGTTTCTGAAGCAGATACTTCGACGAGTCGCTGAACCACATGCCGGAGCGTTTGTAGATCTGCTCCCGCAGCAGCCGGAAGACGTCGTCCGGCAGCTCCATGTGGTGGTTCAGCGAGAAATTGAACGTCGACATCGAGTCAGTCGCTGCTGCGTTTCATCGCCGCCAGAATCGCGGCAATCACTACCTCTCTTCTGCTGTCCGCGGTGCGCCACGCCTCCTCGAGGAGGTCGCGATACAAATCCTTGTGGCGGACGAGCACGTCCGACACGTCGTCGAGAATCGCGGTGTTCTCGAGCGCTTTGAAAAGCACGGGGAACGATGAGCGGTCGGCGACCTTGTCGAGCGCGAGCACCGCCGACTGCTGCACGTACGTGTCCGGGTCTTCCAGCGCGCGATGCAAAACCGGCAGCGCCGCGCGATCGCCGCGCATGCCGAGCGCCGTCGCCGCCGCCGCGCGCATTCGCCAGTCGTCGTGCGCGAGCGCTTTCAGCAGCCGCTCGAACACGTCCTCGCCCGGAATGCGCGCGAGCGCGAGCATCGCCGCGCGCTGGATCTCGGGATCGGCTTCGCCGAGACAGCCGCAGAGCACGTCCTTCACGTTCGGGTCCTCGGATTTGCCGAGCGCCTCGATGACGGCGATGCGCACCGGCGCGGGATCGTGCGTGAGATGGCGCATCAGCGGCTCGATCGACGCGGGCTGGCGATACTCGCCGAGCGCCTGCGCCGCCGCGGTGCGGATCCAGATGTCGTGATCATCGAGCGAGCTGATGAGCGGCTCGAGTCCGGTTTCCGGGCGCAGCCGCACGATCGCGTTGATCGCCGCGAGCCGCACCGGCGTCGCCTCATCGGCGAGCGAGAGCACGAGCTGATCGGCGAAACGCTCCTCGCCGAACTTGCCCATCAGCGACACGGCTTTCTGCCGGATCGCGGGATCGCTGTCTTTCGACGCGAGCAGCAGCTCGTCGTGATACCCCTCGCCCTGGATGTTCACGTACACCGAGAGCGAGTTGAGCTTGATCGGAATCGAATGCGACTGCAGCAGGCGTTTGATTTTCGCGAGCACATCCTGCTTGGCCTCGGGGAACGCCGCCACGAGCGCGGAGATCGAGTTGACCGCGGCCTGCTGCGACGCGACGTCGGGATCGTCGAGCTTCGCGAGCAGGTAGTCGATCGACGCCGGATCGGGAATCTCGCCGAGCGTCTCCAGCGCGAGCCGGCGGATCATCGGGTTGTCGTGATCGAGGAACTGCAGGATCGACGGAATCGTCTCGCGTCCGCCGATCATGTTCACGACGCGCAGCAGCAGAGCGATGCACTCGTCCTCGTCCGTGTTCTGCAGCGCCTCGAGGATGCGCGGAATCGCGGCGGGGCCGAAGTCGATGAGCGCCTGCGCGGCCACTTCCGCGGTGTCGGGATTCTCGAGCTGCCCGAGCAGCACCGGCACCGCGCGCTCGTCGCCGGACCAGCCGAGGAACTTGAGGATGAAGAGCTTCACCTCACGCTTCGGCGTGGTCTGCAGATGTTCGAGCAGCGGCACGATCTTCTCGCGCGGGAACGACTCGCGGAAGCGGTTCTGGATCAGCTGCCGCTCGGTCTGTTCGACGATGCGCGGCTTGCTCGCCTCAGCTACACGGACCAGCGCGCGCAGCGCGGTGAGATTCAGCTTCTCTTCGCCGGCGATGATGCGCAGGAGGAAGTTCACGGTGCCGACGTCGGCGATCTTTCCGACCGCTTCGAGCACCGGCTTGCGCAGCGACTTCTCGGCGTACAGCGGAAGGACGAGCGGCAGCGCGGTGCGGTCGCCGATCTCGCCGAGCGCTTCGATGACGTGAAACTTCAGCCAGAGATCGTCGCGTTGCGCGAGCACGCGCGTGAGATGCGGCAGCGCGGCCGCGTCGCGGAACTTGCCGAGCGACGAGACGATCGACGACGCCACGTTGACGTCGTGCTCGCGGTCGAGCAGCTCGACGAGCACGTCGAAGCCGTCGCGGCTGCGCAGATCGCCGATGAGATTCACGAGCGAGAGGCGGACGTCGATGTCTTCTTCGTGGCGCAGCCGCTCGACGATCGGCGGAATGGCGCGGTCTCCGATGCGAATCAGCGCCTCGGTCGCCGAATTGCGCTTGCCCGCGTTCTCGGCGTCGGCCAGCGCGTCGAGCAGTCCGTCGACGATCTCCGGACGCGCGTCGCGCACGAAGCCGTCGACGATGGTCTTGCGCACGCGCCAGTCCTTGTCGCCGAGGAGCTCGAACATCAGCGGCAGATCGCGCTCGTCGGCGGAGTGCGCGACGAGGAACGCGGCCTTCTGCCGCGCGTCCGGATCGGCGGAGCGGGCCTGTTCGATGATCTGCGGATCGGCGGTGGTCATTGCGTTCCCGTCCTCAAGCGCGCCAGCTCTTCGCGTTTCATCTGCACGAACTGCTGGAGCGTCTCGGTGAAGATCTCGCTGTCGCGGCGGACGCGGTGCGGCACGCGCGACTCGTAGTACTGGCGTCCCTCGTCGATCTCCGCGCGCAACACCTCGAAGAAGTTGTCGTCGCGGATGCCCTGCTCCACCTTCGCGGCGTGATAGATGATGATGTCCGAGAGGATCAGGCGCGCGAGCCTCCGCGCCTCGTCGTACTCGCGCGGCTCGATCGGAATCTCCGCCGTGTCCCCCACCTCGGGGAACAGCTTGCGGATGATCTGCCGGAACTCTTTCTCCGGGATCTGCTCTTCGATGTACTCGTCCGCGCCGTAGAGGTTCGTCGGATTCGCGCGGAAGCGGTTCGCGCGGAACAGCGCGCCGATGAGGATGACGCGTGTCGCGTCGAGCGCCGGGTCCGCCTTGATCTCCTCGGTCACTTCCACGCCGAGCTTGCCCTTGAGGTAGACGTTGACGATCACGAGCTCGGCGCGGGTGCGGCGGACGAACTCGAGCGTCGGGTCGCCGGTCTCGAAGAACTCCACTTCGAAGCCGAGGCGGCGCAGCTGATCGCCGAGGAACGAGCGGAAGGCGCGTGGCTCATCGGCGATCGCGGCCAGGCGGCGGCGTGGGATGCGCACGGGCGCCGGTTGCTGCTGCGGTTGCGGCTCGTCCTCGGGGACGGGATGCATGCCGCTCGCGGTGCGCGGTTTGAGCACCATCTGATAGGCGCACTTGGGACAAGCCACGCGCACGGGCATGAGGAGCGGCGTCGAGATCGCGGCGCGAAAGCTCGAGCCGCATTTCCTGCAAGTCAGGTCCATTGGTTGATTTTCCGGGAGGGATCGGTCACGCCGTGCTCGCCGCGAGCGCCCTGCTGTCGAGTAGCTTGTCCAAATCGAGCAGGATCGTCAACGCGCCGCCCGCGCGGAAGACACCGCGGATCGAGGAGTCGAGCTCCGTCGCGTGCACGACCGGATGCGGCTCGACCTCGCTCGCGGCCGCTTTCACGACGCGCAGAACGCGGTCGACGACGAAGCCGACCATCTCGCTGCCGAAGTCCGCGACGACGATGCGCGTGTCGGGCGTCGCCTCGCCCGCCGCTGGATGGCGGAGCTTCCGGCGCACGTCGACGAGCGTGACGATCGTGCCGCGCAGCGAGAGGATGCCGACGATCGACGGATCGGCGTTCGGGATGCGCGTCACCGGACGCGGCGTGACGATCTCGACGATGCGCTCGATGTCGACCGCGTACTGCTCGCGCGCGATGACGAACGTGAGCAGCTCCAGCAGCGCCGCGGTCGCGGAGGAGACGTCTTCCGCGCGCGCGGCTTCGGTCTCGCGCCGTTTGCCCGCGTCGCGTTTGAACTGCTCGAGCTTCGACGCGGCGGCGGGCGATGCGTCGCCGGCGACGGCGGGCGCCGGTGGCTCAGGTATGACAACCTCGCTCGGCGTCGCGACGGCAGACGCCGGCGCCTCGGCAGACGCGGGCGCGTTCGCGGTTTCTTCTTCTGCCTTCTGCCTTCTGCCTTCTGCCTTCTTCTTCCGAATCTTCACCAGATCAACCATGCGCCGCCTCCGCTCCTGATTCGGATGCAATGCGGTGCTCGGCCGCGGCGGAGTGGACGCGCGGCGGCTCGATGGTCTCGGCGTCTTCGCCGAACGCGTCGAGGAGCGCGGTGGTCGCGAGCGTGTTGATGAGGCGCGGGATGCCGCCGCTGAGAGCGTGGATGGTTTCCATGGCGTCGGTGCTGAACGGATTGCGCTGCCCGCCGGCGACGCGGATGCGATGCTCGATGTAGCGAATCGTCTCCTCGACGGAAAGCGGACCGAGAGAGTAGCGCATCCCGATGCGCTGCCGAAGCGGCGCGTACGCATGCCGCTCGAGCCGCTCCTCGAGCTCGGGCTGCCCGATGAGCACGACCGAGAGCAGGTTCTGATCGTCGAGCTGGAAGTTCGTCAGCAGCCGGATCTCGTCGAAGGTGGCCTTGCTCGGAATCAGCTGCGCCTCGTCGATCATCAGCACCGGCTCACGCCTCGCCTCGTACAGCTCGTAGAGCTTCGTGTGCAGCTGATCGAGCAGCTCGTGGCGGAAGCGCGCCGGCTCGAGCTCGAGTCCGCGCGCGACCGCGCGCAGAAGCTGCGTCGGCGTGAGGCGCGGATTGATCAGAAGAACAACCGGCCGCGCGTCGCCGATGCGGTCGATCAGCGCGCGCGAGAGCGTCGTCTTCCCCGAGCCGATGTCGCCCGTGAGCAGCGCGAGCTCCTTCTCCTCCACGGCGTACTCGAGCCGCGCCAGCGCCTCGCGGTGTTGTCTCGACTCGTAGAGAAACGACGGATCGGGCGTCTTGCCGAACGGCTTCGCGTCGAGGCCGAAGAAGTCTTCAAACATGCGCCGCCCGCGCTCTCGTCTCTCGCGCGCGCCCGCCGAAGTGATCGATGAGCGAGCCGACGTCGACGACGAGGATGATCTCGCTCTCGCCGATCTCGGTCGCGCCGGCGACGCCGGGCACGGTCTTGAGGCGCTCGCCGATCGACTTGATGACCACTTCCTGCTGGCGCACGAGCGCGTTCACGAGAATGCCGACCGTCTTCTCGCCCGCGCGCGTGACGACGACGAACCACTTCGTGTCGGGGCCGTGATCGTGGTCGTCGTCGAGATCGAACGCGTCGGCGAGCCGGAGCAGCGGCAGCGTGAAGTCGCGCAGCGTGAAGACCTCGCGACGCTCGACGGTGCGGATGTCGCGCGAGTAGATGCGCAGCGACTCCTCGACGCTGGTCAGCGGAATGGCGAACTTCTCGCCGCCCGCCTCGACGATCAGCGCCTGGATGATCGCCAGCGTGATCGGCAGCGAGATGCGGAACGTCGTCCCTTCGCCGACGCGCGAGATGACGTCGATCGTGCCTTTGAGCTCCTGCAGGTTCTTCTTCACGACGTCGAGCCCGACGCCGCGCCCGGAGATCTCGCTCACCGTGGCCGCGGTCGAGAAGCCGGGCGTGAAGAGGAGCTCGTACGCGCGCTGCTGATCGACGATGTCCTTTTCACCGATTAGGCCGCGCTGCACGGCCACGCGCTTCACGTTCTCGGGGTTGATGCCGCGGCCGTCGTCGGTGACGTCGAGGACGACGGAGTTGCCCTGCTGATACGCGTTCAGCGTGACGCGCCCGACCGGACTCTTGCCCGCGCGGCGCCGCTCGTCCGGCGGCTCGATGCCGTGATCGAGCGCGTTGCGGATGATGTGCATCAGCGGATCGGTCAGCTCCTCGACCATCATCTTGTCGAGCTCCGTGTCCTCGCCGCGCAGCACGAGCTCGATCTCCTTGCCGAGCTCGCGCGCGACCTTGCGCACGGTCCGCGAGAGCTTCGAGTAGATCTGCCCGACCGGCACCATGCGGATCTCGATGACGGACTTCTGCAGCTCGTTGAGCTTGCGGTCGAGATTGCGCGCGACCTTCCCCAGCTCGTGCGAGGTCATGCGCCCCTGCTGGACCGACGTTCGATCGGCACTGGCGCGCGTGAGCGCCTCGAGCTGCGTCTTCTGGATGATCAGCTCGCCCACGATGTTCATCACGTGATCGAGCTTCGCGATGTCGACGCGCACGGTCTGCGACAGCGATCGCAGCGACATCTCTTCTTCCACGATCTCCGTTGGAGCAGGAAGCGCTGCCGGCGCCGCGGCGCCCGGCTCGCTCTTCCGCAGCGACGTCACCGCCGCGTCCGGCGCGAGCACCTGCACGGCCGCCGCGTCGAGCGTCGAGCCGTACAGCAGGCGGAAGGCGATGCCGTTCACGTTGCCGGTCGGAATCGCGGGAAGAGTCGAGATCACCTCGCCCGACTCGCTGAGGCTCGCCGTCAGCGCGCGCAGCCGCTCGTCGAAATCGGAAAAGTCGAACGTCACCTCGAGAACGAGGATGTGCTTCGCCGCGCGCACGTTCTCGAGCAGGCGATGCTCCTCGTATTCGGTGAGCGACTTCTTGGTCTGCTCGTCGAGCGTGAGCTCCGCGAACGGATCGTCGTGCACGCGCGCCGGCTGGCTGGTGATGATGTGATGGATACGGCTGGTGAGTCCCGTCATGTCGACGAGCGCGCCGAGCGACGGATCGTTGATGGCGATGACGAGACGGTTCAGCGAGTCGACCGAGTCGTAGAGCAGATCGATGAGGTCGCGCGTGATGGCGATCCTCCCCATCCGCAGCCGGTCGAGCATGTCCTCGAGGCTGTGCGAGAGCTCGGAGATCTCGGTGAAGCCGAGCATCCCGGCCAGACCTTTGAGCGAGTGCACCTCGCGGAAGATCTTGTTGACGAGCTCGGGACGGACGTTCTGTCCCTGCGACTCGAAGTCGACGAGATCGCGCGAGAGCGTGTCGAGCAGTTCTTCGGCTTCGCTGGTGAACTCGTCCCGTGCGCGGTCGTCTTCTCTGGCCATGAGCCCGTGCCGTTACGCGACCCGCAGCAGCCGCCGCAGCTTCTCGACGAGGTCGCCCGCCTGAAACGGCTTGACGAGGTACTCCTCGGCACCGAGCGCCGCGGCGCGCCGCCGATCCTCTTCCGTCGACTCGGTCGAGATCACCATGATCGGGATCGAGCGGTAGACGGGGTGGTTCTTGAGGAAGCTCACCAGCTCGAGGCCGTTGATGTCCGGCATGTTGATGTCGGTGAGGATCGCGTCGAACTTGTGATGCGGCAGCGTCTTGAGCGCCTCGAAACCGCTGGCCGCCTCGACGATCTCGAGGTCGTAGCTTTCCGTCCCGCTCTCGATGATGGTCGTCAGATACGCCCGCATCGACGAGGAGTCTTCGACAACCAGAATCTTCATATCCTCAGCGCCGCCCCGCCCGTTCCGACGCGAACACCGCGTTCCCGAACGCATAGCCGGCCTGTGAAAGGAAGATCTCCAGTCCGGTCATACTGTCGATGGGAGCGCGATGCTCGGCGTTGTCTCCGTACAGAATACCAATCGCGCGGTTTGCGTGCAGGATCGGAAGTGCAACGACTTCCGTCGGCAGCAGCCCGCCGAGCTTCTCGATGAGGTCGACGTTCGCCGGCGTGCGCCGCATCTTGCCGTGATGCGCGGCGCCCGCCTCGACGACGTCGCTGAGGATCGACGGCTCGTTGCGCGGCACGCGCAGGTTGCGCACGCGCGCATCGAGCTCGTCGCCGCCGCCCGCGCCCGCGCGTCCGAAGCCGCCGAGGCCGACGAACGCGTCGTCGCTGGTCATGAAGAGCGCGCCGCGATCGAGGTACTCCGCGGAAAGACGGAGGATCGTCGCGGAGACCTCGCCGATGTCGTTCGGATTCGAGAGCTCGTTGATGAGCTGCCGCAGCAATCCGAACGAACGATCGATGGTCTCCTTCGTCGCCTGCTCGTAAAACTTCTTGCCCGCCTCGGGACCGAGGCCGCCGGTCATCTGTTCGTATTGCTGGAACGAGCGGTCGGCGAAGAGCACGAGCTCGTCGGCGAAAAGCGCGAGCTCTTCCTCGACGAGTCCCGGCTGCAGGCGCGCGGGTGACGGCTTCGTGAGATAGAGATCGGCGCCCGCGCGCAGCAGCGCATGGCGGCGGCGCAGATCGGCGACGGAATCGACGAGGACGACCGGCAGCCGCGGATTCTTCCGCTTCACCTGCTGCATGAGACGCACGGACGCGTCGTCGTCGGTGAGCTCGAGGAACGTGACGAAGAAGCTGTTCGAGCGGAAGAGGTCCGTCATCGACGAGCGCACGTCATCGAGCGAGCCGTACTGAAAGATCTTCACGCCCCACTTCGTGAACGCGCGCCGCGCGGCGACGCGCACGAGCGGGTTGCGCTCGAAGAGCACGACGTTGCGATACGCGGCGTCGGGCGACTCGATCTCGAAGAGTCCGCCCGCGACTTTGAACTGCCCGCTCCCCGCGCCCGACGCGGCGATCGACGTCGACGAGAGCGCCGGCGTGTGGTCGGGCGGCACGAGCGGCCCGGCGCCGGTGCCTTCCGGCAGCTCGTCGATCGGCGTGAACTCCTCGCGCGGCGTCGGAAAGCGCACGACGTTGTCGTTCGCGGGCGTCGCGGGCTCGGGCGGCGGCGCGGGCACTTCGACGGGACCGAGCGGCTGTCCCAATCCGAGGTTCAGCGACGCGGGCGTGGCCTCGGCGGGAGCGGAGCCGCGCAGCAGCGCCTTGCCGACCTTCAGCGACTCCTCGAGACCCTTCAGCGGCTTGAGCTTCTCGCCGTCGGCGCCGCCGAGGAGACGGTTCGGGGCGAAGCCGCCTTCCTTGAAGAGCTGATCGGGATCGTATTCGACGTCGAGCGCGCTCATCGCATCGCTGAGGATGAAGTTGAACTCCCCTTCCTTGCTCTGCAGCAGCGGCGTGACCACGCTGAGGATGCGCTGCCGGATCGCGTTCGCGAGATCGTCCTTCGAGAGGAAGTTGAGATCGAGCGCGGCGAGGCCCGCGGAGATCCCGCGCTCCTCCATCTGCCGCAACATGGCGCCCTTGTCGTGCGAGATCAGCTCCGCGGCCTCGAGAAACGACACGAGATCGGGATGCTGCGGCGAGGCCGCGTTCACGACGAGCCCGGAGCGAAAGAGCACCGTGTGCCGCCCGACGCTGTCGATGATCTCGAGCACGCCGGTGCGGCGCGAGAGATAGACGATCTGAACGATGTCGGTGAGGGAAAGATCTTCTAAACGGCCCAGCAAGCTCACGGTGTGTTGCCTCCGCGCCGCGTGGGCCGAATGCAGAATGCAGAATGCAGAATGCAGAACGTAGAACGAGGCGCGGGAGCGTTTCTCAATTCTTCATTCTGCGTTCTGCGTTCTGCGTTCGTCTTCACCCGCGAGATTGTAGCGTTTCAGTATCCCGTCCAATATCCCGTTGATGAACTGACTCGACTTCTGCGTGCCGTACTTTTTCGCGATCTCGATGGCCTCGTCGATGATCACGAGCTTCGGCGTGTCGTTCTCGTGGAGGAACTCGTAGATCGACATGCGGATGATGTTGCGGTCGACGGCGGCCATGCGCGAGAGGCGCCAGTTCTCGGCCTGGTTCTGGATCATCTCGTCGATCTCGCTCACGTGATCGACGGTGCCGCGGAAGATCTTCGTGGCGAACTCGCGCGTGTTCGGCTTCGACTTCTGCAGTTCTTCGAACGTGTCGATGATCTGGTCCGGCTGGTTGCCCGACATGTCGTGCTGAAAGAGCATCTGCAGCGCGAGCTCGCGCGCTTTGCGGCGGGCACCCATTTACGACTCCTTCGTGCGAAGCTTGCGCCAGAGACTGGCCATCTCGATGGCCGCGAGCGCCGCTTCCCACCCTTTGTTTCCGCGCCCCTTCGACGAGCGTTCGACAGCCTGCTCGTACGTGTTGCACGTGATCACGCCGAACGCCACCGGCACGCGCGTGTCGACGGAGATGCGCGAGAGCTCGTTCGTCACCTGCGCGGAGATGAAGTCGAAGTGCGGCGTGTCGCCGCGAATGAGACAGCCGAGCGCGATGACGGCATCGCAGTCGCTGACGAGCTTCGCCGCGAGCGTCGGAATCTCGAAGGCGCCCGGCACGCGGTAGAGCGCGATCGCGTCGTCCGTGGCGCCGTGACGCGCGAGGCACTCCAGCGTGCCATCGAGAAGGCCGGAGACGATCTCGTCATTGAAGCGGCTGGCGATCACGGCGAAGCGCAATCCGTCCGCGCGGAGCTCACCTTCGAAAGAACGGGGCATTGCGGGCGCGGATTATAACCACGTGAGCCCGCTCACGTGCGCCGCGCGTGGCGCGGTCTATGCTCCGCGGCGAGACGATGCCCTCTCCTCGCGGCACGCGGCGATTCGCAGCTGTGCTGGGTACGTCGGCGATTGTGTGCCTCGCGCTCGCGCACTCCGTCTTCGCAACGGTCCCCGCCGGCTTCACCGATGTCTCGCTGACGTCCGTCACCGGTCCGACCGCACTCGCGTTCACGCCCGACGGACGCCTGCTCATCACGCAGCAGACCGGCAGCCTGCGGGTCTATCAAAACAACGCGCTGCTCGCGACGCCCGCGATCACGTTCGCGGCGAGCACGATCTGCACGAACTCCGAGCGCGGCCTCCTCGGCGTCGCCGTCGATCCGTCGTTCGCGACGAACGGCTTCGTGTATCTCTTCCGCACCGTCAACTCCGGCGGCACGTGCGTCAACCGCGTGGCCCGCTTCACGATGAGCGGCAACACCGTCGATGCGGGGTCCGAGCTCGTGCTGATCGACAACATGCCGTCCACGGCCGGGAACCATAACGCCGGACACCTGCAGTTCGGCAAGGACGGCTATCTGTACATCACGATCGGCGACGGCGGCTGCGACTACGCGGCGGGCGGCGGCTGCGGCGGCGCGAACGATGCCTCGCGCGACCAGAACATCCTCCTCGGCAAGCTGCTGCGCATCACGTCCACCGGCGGCATTCCGCCGTCGAATCCGTTCCAGGGCGCCGGCACCGCGCGCTGCAACGTCACCGGCTCCACGACCGCGGGCAACAAGTGCCAGGAGACGTTCGCCTGGGGCTTCCGCAATCCGTTCCGCTTCACCATGGATCCGAACGCCGCGTCGACGCGCATCTTCGTCGACGACGTCGGCCAGAACGCGTGGGAGGAGATCGACGTCGCGCAGGCCGGCGCCGACTACGGCTGGAACTGCCGCGAAGGCGCGCACACCAACAACACCAGCGGTCCGTGCAGCCCGACGCCGCCGAACCTGGTCGATCCGATCTTCGAGTACTCGCATTCGGCCAATGTTCCGGGCACGAGCGTCAGCGGCTGCGGATCGATCACCGGCGGCGCGTTCGTGCCGAACGGCATCTGGCCCGGCTACGACAACAAGTACCTCTTCGCCGACTATAACTGCGGCGCGATGTTCACCATCGACAGCAACGCGCCCGCGAACGCCACCGCCTTCGCCACCTCCCTCGGCGGGAGCAGCGCCGTGCATCTGCTCTTCGGCCCGTTCGGCGCGACGCAGGCGCTCTACTACACGACCTACGCGGGCGGCGGCGAAGTGCGCCGCGTCCAGCTCAACAACAGCGCGGGCAACAACGCGCCGATTGCGAACGCGAGCCAGACCGCGCCGACGAGCGGCAACACGCCGCTGACCGTCACGCTGAACGCCACCGGCAGCAGCGATCCCGACGCGGGCGACACGCTGACGTACTTCTGGACCTTCGGCGACGGCACGCCGGAGACGTCGACGACGTCGCTCACGATCCAGCACACCTACGCCGCCGGCGCGTACACGGCGTCGCTGCGCGTGCGCGACAACCACTTCGCGTTCTCGTCGCCGGTGACCGTGCGCATCACGTCGGGCAACACGCCGCCGGCGCCGGCGATCACGGCGCCCGCCGCGGGCACGCTCTTCTTCGTCGGCCAGAACTTCACGCTCACCGGCAGCGCGACCGATGCCGAGGACGGCACGCTCCCCGACTCCGCGCTCAGCTGGACGGTGATCCTGCATCACGCCGCCCACACGCATCCGTTCCTCGGACCCGTGACCGGCAACAACGTCGCGCTCACGGCGCCGGCACCCGAGGATCTGCTGGCGGCGACGAACTCGTATCTCGAGATCGGGCTCACCGCGACCGACTCCGGCGGCCTCTCGACTACGGTCACGCGCCAGCTCGATCCGCGCAAAGTCACGCTCACGTTCGACGCGCAACCTTCCGGCGCGACGCTGCGCGTCGCCGGCACGGACGTGCGCACGGCGATCCAGCTCACCTCATGGGATCACTGGCAGTTCTCGATCTCGGCGTTCGATCAGCTGGTGTTCGGCGCCAACTATGAATTTAGTAGCTGGTCGGACGGAGGCGCGCGCACGCACGACATCGTCACCCCCGCGACGCCGGCGACGTATCGCGCGGACTTCACGGCGACGACGGGCACGAGTCTGAATCTCGTCACGCCGTGCCGCCTCGTCGACACGCGCGGAGGTCCCGCGATGACGGACGGCACGCGCACGTTCGCGCTCACGGGACGCTGCGGCATTCCGGTGACCGCATCGGCTCTGGCCCTGAACGTCACCGCCGTCTCGCCGAGCACGACCGGCTTCTTCGTCTTCTACCCGGCCGGATATCCGCGTCCCGGCTCGAGCACGATGAACTTCCGCGCGGCCAAGTCGCGCGCAAACAACGCGGTCGTGCCCCTCGGCGACGACGGCAGCATCAGCGTCGACACGTCGATCAGCGGCGGCAGCGTGCATCTGATCATCGACGTCTTCGGCTACTTCCAGTGAGACACGCACCTACGTCGAATGCGTGCCCCGACTCATCAAGCGCTCGATGGCAGCGCCACACCCGGCGACAACCTGCGGCGCTGTGGCCGCCACCTGAGTCTTGCGCTTTTCGATTTGCGCCGGCAAACGCGCCAGGAGCTCGCGGAGTGCGGCCTGTTGCTGCAGAAACTCCGTGTTTGCCAGGACCGTCATCAGGCTACCCGCTCCTTTGACAGCTTGACCAGCCGACCATTGCTTCATCTCGTGGTTCCAATGCGTGTGCGGTGCAGCTGTTTTCGCGAGGATCATCCCGGCCGTTTTCAGGACGAAGCTAACGGTCTGTCTTGCGACCTCCGCTCCCTTTTCGCGCTCGTATCTCGCTCGCGCCGCTTCGTCGAAAACATGGATTTCCGCGTCGCGAATCAGGTGGCGCATTCGCTCGATTTCCCAGGAGCCGAGGGAGTGTTCGTGACTGAGACCACGCAGACGCGGGATATCGCTCTCATCGCCGTACCGTGCAATGACAGAGACTGCGGACGGATAGGCGGGAAGACTACCGGCACGGGCATCGATGAACCGCCGTGCGGCTGGAAGCGAGACTTCTCCGAGACTCACGAGCGCAGCGTGCAGTGTTTCGTACGTAGCGCCGTCGAGGTCCCAATCAAACGTCGAGAGAAGTTCGGCGCACAGCCACTCGCCGTGCGTCTTTCTCGCGGATTCATTGAAGTACAGGAACCAGGCGCCCATGTTCAGGTTTTCGTTGGCGATCGCAATGAACCATTCGTCAGCATCATCCGGCCGTACCAAAGCAGGCAGCGCCAGCGCGGATCGCCCCGTCGACGTACGCAGTGGGAGGACAGAGGTTCGGGATTCGCGCCGCAGTTCCATTGGAAGAACTTTCGACTTTGCGATTCCGATGGCGAAGTAAATTTCTAAAAGGCAATCGTGCGTGAACTTGACGTTCTTGCCTTGCGAAACAAGGACTCCTAAACGTTCCGCGGCGGTCAAAAAGCGTTCAGCAATGACCTCTTCCGCGGAGATATCCAGCATGCGGGCCTTCCAGTCCAATTGCTTCGCCCACGTACGTCCGACCGAATGATGAGAATCCGCGATCGCTCCGCCGGCAATCCGGACCAAACCTTCTTCCGCCATGTCGACAGACACTCCTGCCGTCGCCTCTGGTTCGAGCCGCGCCCACCACTCTCGCACGCGATCGCGTATCCGCGAGGCGGCCGTGGCGAGTATCTCGTGTGGTGACTGGGCGAAGATCTGCGGATGGATACTCTCGAGAAGATACTTCGCACTGCCCGTCAAATCCTGATGGAATGCCATGACTAAGGAGTGACGGCTGCAAGCCGTTCCCTACCGCGATCGCCGGCTCAGGGGCGGCAGCGTGCATCTCGTCATCGACGTCTTCGGCTACTTCCAGTGAGCGCCGCGCCCGGCTTAGGATGAGGCATGCGCAACATCCTTCTGCCGTCAGTCTGCTCTTCCTCGCGGCCTGCGATCCGCTCATCCGGAAATTCGACGTCACGCCCGCCGATCTTCCGTGCGCGGGGAACGTGACCGTGACGTGGCAGGGCGATGCCGCGGGCGGACATCTCGTCGCCGACAAGCCGGTCAGTCCCCCGCTCCCCGATCCCGCGCCGGATCAGGGCTCGCAGGTCGTGACCGTGCAGCAGACGACGACGTTCGGCTACTTCTATCCCGGCGCCGGACATCGCGAGAAGACCGTCGTCGTGCACACGAACGCGCCGGCGAAATCGCTCCACTTCACCGGCCAGTGCCTCTCCGGCAGCAACACGCCGGCGTTCACGACGGCGTCGATCAGCGCCGCGGAGATTCCGGGCTTCATCACCAACCTGCAGACGGATGCGGACTGGCCGGTGCACGTCTTCATCAACGGCCAGGAGATCCCGCTGCAGGCGGGCGGCGGCCCGATCGGCGGCGTGCCGGGCGGCGTGCCCGCGGCAGGCACGTACACGATTCAGGTGCCGGGCCTCGCGGGACAGCTCGTCTGCAAGGAAGCGGGGGGCGGCGGCGGTCCGAGCGGCGGAGGCACGGTCGATGTGCCGCCGGTCAACGTCATCGTCACCGGCAGTTGCGGCGGCTGAGCGCGCGTCATTCGGGCGCGTTCGAGCCGCACGCGTGTATGCGTCGACGGCACGCACGATCGATGTGCGGTGATATCCCTCATGCGTGCCGCGAGTCCATGCATGCGTCGACTTCACGCGCGATCGATATGGGGTGATATCCCGCGTGCATGCTGCGAGTCTGTGCATGCGTCGACTTCACGCACGATCGATATGAGGTGATATCCCTCATGCATGTCGCGAGTCCGTGCATACGTCGACGCCGTGCACGATCGATATGAGGTGATATCCCTCGTGCGTGCCGCGACTCCGTGCATGCGTCAGCGCGGCGCGTGCTCGAGCTGCAGCGGCGGCACCCCGACGACCGCGAACGTGGTCGATGCGACGTCGATGTTCGCCTCCGCGAGCGCGCCGAGGATGTCGCGGCTCATCGCGCTTTTGAGCTCGCGCACGCCGCGGTCGCGGGCGATGAAGCGCACCGTCAGCTCGATCCAGTTGTCGGTGATGCGCACGAACGTCGCCGGCTCGATGCGCGGCGGCTCGAACAACGTGAACCGCGCGAGAAGACGCGGCAGCGCGGCGCGCGCCTCGGCCACGATCGGATCCGTGTGTTTGCCCGCGAGTTCCAGAAGCGTGCGCTCGACGCGGCGCCAGTCGGCGTCGAACTTGATGGGGATGCGGATCTCTTCCCAGATGTACGGGAACTCCCGCGTGTAGTTGTAGACCGGCGTGTCGAAGTCCTTGTCGTTCGTGATGGTCACGATGCGGCCCGTGTACTGGCGCCCTTCGATCCACATCGCCGGCTCGTCGCTCTTCACGGCGGGCGGCTGCCCCATCTCCATGATGGTCGTGCGGAGATAGCTCAGCGCGACAACGTCGCCGCGCACGCCGCCCATCGTAATGCGGTCGCCGACGGTGAACGTGCTCCCGCGCAGGATCGAGAAGTAGCCGGCGATCGAGGTGATGACGCGCTGCAGCGCGACCGTGAGCCCTGCCGTCAGCACGGCGGCGATCGTCCCCATGCGCGCGGTGCCGGTGATCCACAACGTCGCCAGCGCGAAGAGCCACAAGCTCGTGATCAGCACGCGCGCGAGCTGGTGAATCCAGAACTTGCGGCGGACGTGCTCGGCCGAGCCGCGGCGCTCGGCGATCCAGCGCGCGAGCGCCGAGAGCGCCCACGCGACGGCCAGCACAATCAACGAAGCGATGATCTTCGTCGAGACCGGCAGCGACTCTCCCATAGCAACATTCGGTGCACGATCCGCTCCGATGAAGCGCCGTTGCAACGCGCGCGACGCTACTTCGATGCGCCGCGCGAGGCGACGACGGCGGGCGCGGGCGCGTCCTGCTGCTGCGTCGCATAGAAGTCGATCATGCCGCGATAGATCCCCTCGGCGAGCTGCTGGCGGTACTTCGCGGTCTTGATCAGCTCGCGGTCGGAGCGATTGCCGAGGTTGCAGACCTCGAGGAGCATGCGCGTGGGAACCTGGTTGTAGCGGATGACGGCGGGAACCCATTCGTGACCGCCGCGCACGACGTTGTCGCGCACCGCTTCGAACGGATGGACCTTGAGGCCGAGGTTGCGGAAGGAGGTCATGATCGACTCAGCGAAATCGCGTGAGAGACCTTCGGCGGCGAGCGCTTCCTCGCGCGACTGCTTCACGGTCGGCTGCTCGCGCACTTCCTCGCGCGTCAGATAGATGTCGCCGTTCTTGCGATACGACGGCGGCACGTAGCCCGCGCCGGGGATGTACGCCATCGCGCCGCGCAGCGACGGATGGAGCGAGTCGGCGTGGATGGAGAGGAAGAGCACCTTCTCGCGCGCGAGTCCCTGTTTGATCGCACGGCGGAAGAGCGAGTTCGCGAGATACCAGCGGAGGTTCACGCCGACGATGGCGTCGTCGAGCAGATACTTCGGCGTCGTCTGCACGTAGTGATCGCTCGCGCCGTCGAGGACGTTGCTGTCGGTGAACGCAAAGCCGCGGCTCTTCGACTTCGTGGTCATCGACACTTTCGCCGCGCTCTTTTTCTCGAGCAGCGCCTTGAGCCGGCAGGCGACGTCGTACACGTACGTCGACTCCCACACGTCCTCGTGCTCGGTGCCGACGTCGCGTCCGCCGTGGCCCGCGTCGAGGATCACCTGCACGCCGGAGAGCCCAGCCGCGCGCGTGCGGCGCGCGACCTTCGCGCTTTCGCGGCGCGTGGCCTCGCGCGCGACGCGCGCCGGATCGTCCTGCGGCAGATACTCGGGCAGCAGCAGCGCGATCGGGATCTTCACCGGATAGTTCGCCGGGATCCTGGCGACGTCGTCGATCTCGTTGAACTTCACGATGCGTTCGACGACGTCGCCGACGTCCTTCGAGTAGACGCGGCCGGTGAAGCGGATGGCGACGGACGAGTAGAGCGCCTCGCCCGGCTGCAGTCGATAGACGGCGTACGGCTCGGCGCCCGTGCGGACGTAAGACAGCGACGCCGGCGACAGCGACGGCGTGGACGCCGGAATCGGAGACGGCGTCAGCGCCGCAGTTCCCAGAGGCTGCGCAGTCGTCTCCGGTACATTTTCATCCGCTGCTGCACGCTGAACCGGATCGTCCGCGGGTTGCCGAACCTCTGCTGCCGTCTTCGGTGCATTCTCTTCCTCCATGCTCCCGCCGAATGCGGCGGTGAGCAGTCGTTTGGGAACGAGGATCACGTCACCTTTGCGGGTCGAGAGTCCCTGGGAAGGATTGGCTTTGCGGATGAGGGTGTAGTTCGCGCCGTCGCCGGTGAGCCACTCCGCGATGTTCCAGAGCGATTCGCCTTCGATGCCGTACGTGCCGGCGACGACGTGCTGCCAGCCGCCGGCGGTGGAGTGGTCGTTCGGAAAGAGCGCCTTGATGACGTCACGCTGCAGCGAGGGACGGAGCAGCGCGAACGGCACGCGCACTTTCTGTTCGCTCTGCAGGCGGTCGTCGAGCTGGCTGTACGCGGCGATCGTTTCCCAGTTCGCGGCGTCGCCGGTGACGCGTTTGGCGAGCCGCGTCCACGCGTCGCCGTCGTGCGGCTGCACGAGGACTTCGAGCTCGTAGTCGCGTGTGAGGCTCGCGCGCAGTTCGTTGTTGATTTGTGCGGTGGCGATCGGAGACGAGGGGGCGGCCGTCAGTACAGAAGCCGCAATTATGAGGATCGAGCCCACCCACCCACTACGCACGCTCCGATTGTAGCATCGGCGCGCGGCGCCAGTAGTGGGTCTCGCGCTCGTAAAACGCCGCGGCGCGAAAGAGCGCGCGCTCCGCGAAATGCGTGGCCATGAACTGCAGCGAGAGCGGCAGCCCGGCGCGATCGAAGCCGGACGGCACGGCGATCGCCGGAATGCCGACGAGGTTCGCGGGCGCGGTGAAGATGTCGTTGAGGTACATCGACAGCGGATCGTCCGTCTTCGCGCCGATCGGAAACGCGGACTCCGGCGTCGTCGGCGTGATCAGGAAATCGAACGCGCGGAACGCTTCCGCGAACTCGTGCCGCAGCTTCGCGCGCACGCGCTGCGCGCGGCTGTAGTACGCGTCGTAGTAGCCGGACGAGAGCGCGAACGTGCCGAGCATGATCCGCCGCTTCACTTCCGGGCCGAAGCCGTCGCCGCGCGACTCCGCGTACACCGCGTCGAGCGTCCGCGCGCGTTCGCTGCGATAGCCGTAGCGGATGCCGTCGAACCGCGACAGGTTCGCGCTCGCCTCCGCGTTCGCGACGATGTAGTAGATGGCGACCGCGCTGCCGATCGACGGCACGGACGCTTCCTCCACGATCGCGCCGCCGCCGCGCAGCACCGCGACCGCGGCGTCGAAGTTCGCGCGCACTTCGCCGGTGAGCTGCGCGAGCGCCTCGCGCACGATGCCGAAGCGGAGACCCTTCACGCCCGATGCGAGATCGGCGGCGTAGTCGTCGACCGGTTCGGTGCTCGACGTCGAGTCGTACGGATCGTGCCCCGCGATGATGCCGAGGATTTCCGCGCAGTCGCGAACGGTCTTCGTGGCGATGCCGATCTGATCGAGGCTCGACGCGAACGCGACGAGGCCGTTGCGGCTGATGCGGCCGTACGTCGGCTTGAGTCCGACGATGCCGCAGAGCGCCGCCGGCTGCCGCACCGAGCCGCCCGTTTCCGACCCGAGCGCCGCGGGGACGAGCCGCGCCGCCACCGCGGCGGTGGATCCGCCCGACGAGCCGCCGGGCACGCGCGTCGGATCCCACGGATTGCGCGTCGGACCGAACGCGGAGTGCTCCGTCGATGAGCCCATCGCGAACTCGTCGAGGTTCGTCTTGCCGACGATCGACGCGCCGCGCGCGCGCAGCCGCGCGATGGCGGTGGCATCGAACGGCGAGCGGAAGTTCCGCAGGATCGCCGACGCGCATGTCGTCGGCAAGTCTGTGGTGACGATGTTGTCTTTGACCGCGATCGGCAGCGAGCCTTCGGGCGCAACGTCGTTGACGCTGAGAAATGCGTTCAGCGAACGATTGTGCGTGCCGATCGCGCGCAGGCAGGCGTCGACGTACTCGCGCGGCGAGACTTCCTCGCGCGCCTCGGTCCACGGCAGTTCGAGAACGTCACTCACCGCCGATCACCTTCGGCACGACGAAGAAACCGTCGCGCCACGCGGGCGCATTCGCGGCGACGGCGTCGCGCTCGGTCGACGGCCGTGGATGGTCGTCGCGCAGCGGCGTCTCCGTCGCGGCGCGTTCGTCGAAGCCGGTCGTGTCGATCTCGCGCAGCTGATCGATGTACGTGAGGATCTTCGTCATCTCGGCGGCCATACGGTCGAGCGCGGGCTCGTCGAGCTCGAGATGCGCGAGCGCGGCGATGCGGCGCGCTTCGTTGCGGTCGATGTTCACGCGCGCATGATAAAGGCGCCTACGCTTTTGGCGCTGCCGGCCGCGCCGACCCGCTCCGGATCAACTCAATGAACTTCTGCGCGAGCTCGGCGTCGAACTGCGAGCCCGCGCCGCGCGCGACGGAGGCGATTGCGTTCGAGAACGGCTCCGGCGCGTGGTAGCTCTCCGGATCGATCATCGTCACCCACGCGTCGGCGATCTGCAGCAGGCGCGCGGCGAGCGGGATGTCGTCGCCGCGCAGCTCGTGCGGATAGCCGCGGCCGTCGACGCGCTCGTGATGCGCGAGCACGACGCGCGCGACGTCGGGGCCGAGGAGCGGCTCGACGAGCGCGGCGCCGACGGTGGCGTGCTCGCGCAGCATCGCCAGATCCTCGTGCGTGAGCTGGCGCTTGCGATAGAGGCGTTCGTAGTCGAGTAGGCGCATGCCGCAGTCGTGCACCAGCGCGGCGAGACGCGCGTTCTCGACGTCGGCGGCGGGCAGTCCGATGTAACGCGCGAACGATTCCGTCAGCCGCGAGACGAGATCGGAGTGCCTCCGCAGCGCGGGCAGCTTCGCGAAGTCGGGCTCGACGAGCTTCTCCGCGATGCGCGCGCGCAGCGAGCCGGCCGCACCGCGCTGCAGCGATTGTTCGAGCACGAGCTGCAGGTGCGCGTGCAGCACCGCGAGGAGATCGTGCGTCGCGCGCTCCGGCTTCGCGGCGAAGACGACTGTCAGATACAGACCGCGCGGCACGGGCGAAGACAGCGGCGCGGTGACGACCTTCTGGATGTCGGCGGCGGTGATCGGCGCGGCGGACGTGCCGAACGGCGCGTTGATGTTCGTGCGCACGAACGCGCCCGCTTCGCCGCGCTTGGCGAGCCACGCGTTGAGCTTCTCCTGAATCAGCCGCTGCGCGTCGTCGGTGAGCGCGGTGCGCGCGGCGATCTCCTGCACGCCGCCGAGGTGGCCGAAGGTCGAGAACACCGCCGCGATGGCGCCGGGGACGAGGAGGATCGAGCGCAGCACGTCGCGCGCCGCGGAGACTTCCGTCTCGCCGATCGCCTCGGCATCCGCCGTTCCGATGCGGCTCGCGGCCTCGTGCGCGCTGCGGACGAGAATCGCGAGGCGGTTCGCGTCGAACGCGCTGTTGCCGATCGCGCGCGGCGGCGCGAGCTCGGGCGCGGCGGCGGGCGGCGGCGCCTGTTGCTGCGGCGGTGGCGCGGGCGCGACGCGCGGCTTCTCGCGCACGGGCGGCGTCGCGCTGACGAGCGGGCGGTCGGGACCATCGTCCGCGCGGTCGCTGCTGACCGCGAGATGCTCGCCCGACGCGCGCGAGAGCGCGATGTAGTGATGGCCGAAGAGGTTCGACTTCGCGAACAGCGCGACGATGCGGTCGGCGATGGACTGCGCCTTGAGCACGTCCGCTTCCTCGAACGGCGCCTTGCCGGCTTTGTCGCGCATGTCGATGAGGCCGACGAGCTTGCCGCGCGAGTAGAGCGGCGCGACGAGCAGGCGATCGGTCGACGCCTCGAACAGCCGCTGCGAGAAGCGCGGCTCGGCGCCGACGCCGTTCACGTAGAACGGCGTCCGGCCGCGGCCGCAGCGATCGACGACGGGATCCGTGTCGTCCGTCAGCGTGCGCAGGTTGCCGCGGAAGCCGTACTCGGTGACGAGCTCGTAGCGGCTCGCGGCAGTCGACAGATAAAGCGCGGCCTTCGTCGCGCGGATCTCGACCGCGCAGTCGTAGAGGATCTCCTTCAGCTTCGGCCGCACTTCCTCGACGTCGGGATGCACGGCGATGATTGTAGTGGGCTAGCGGCGGAGAAGCCGTCCGAGAACGAGACCGGCGACGAGGCCGCCGAGCGCGACGCCGCCGAGGAGAGCGGTCGAGTGTGCGTCGTGAATGGCGCGGAACGCCGCGTGGCCGTCGTGCAGTTCGATGAAGCCGGAGGGATACGCGCGCACGCCGCCGCCTCCGCCGCCGCCGCGCGTGCCGCGCCCGAGGGTGCCGGCGCCGAAGCCCCACTGCACGCGCGCGACCGGAATGAGCGTCATGCCGCCGCGCTCGATCGGCTCGCCGTAGACCTGCTTCGCGTTCGCGTGCATCTGCACGCTTTCGGCGATGCGCTCGATGAAAGACGGCTCGTTGCTGCTCAAGACTGGATCTCGCGAATCTTCTCGATGATCTCGCTCTCGCGCGGGAAGCGTCCTTCTTCTTTCTTCGAGAAGAGGACGCGGTTGTCGACGGTCACGACGAAGATGCCGCCGCTGCCGCGAACGATCTCGCTGTCGTATCCCAGGGTCTTCTTGATCTCGGCCGCCAGACTGGAGGCCCGTGGCAAGTAGTTTCAGACGCCGCAGTAATCGATTCGAACGTGCACGTGCGATCCTTCTAAACGGTTTTCACGAGGACCGCGGTGACGTTGTCGAGACCGCCGCGCTCGTTGGCCGCATCGATGAGCTGTTGACAGGCTTTCTGCAGATCGCCGTCATTCGCCGTCACGATGCGCAGGATCTCACTTTCAGGGACCATGCCGGTCAGTCCGTCCGAGCAGAGCAGGAAGACGTCGCCCTTCTGCGCCTCGGTCTCGGACGCGTCCGGCGTCACCTGCAGCGCGCCGCCGAGCGCGCGCGTGATGACGTTGCGCAGCGGATGCTTCTCCGCTTCCGCCTCGGTGAGCATGCCCGCCTGCACCTGCTCGAAGACCCACGAGTGATCGTTCGTGATACGCGAGAGCTGGCCGGCGCGAATCAGATACGCGCGCGAGTCGCCGACGTGCGCGACCGAGACCGTGCCCTCGTCGGCGAGGCAGGCCACGACGGTCGTGCCCATGCCGCGCAGGCGCGCGTCCTTGCGCATCGCCTCGAGCACGCGCGAGTTGGCCATGCGCACGGCGGCCATGAGGCGATTCGTCGAGCGGCGGAAATGCTCGTCGTACGCGTGCGGCCAGGTGCCGTCGTCTTCTTTCGTGTGGAGGATGAATTCCGAGATCGAGTCGACGGCGATCCGCGAGGCGATCTCGCCCGCGGCGTGACCTCCCATGCCGTCGGCGACGAGGAAGAGCCGCGCATCGTCTTCGACGAGAAACGCGTCTTCGTTGTGCTGCCTCTGGCGGCCGACGTGGGTGAGGCCGTATGCCTTGACGTCCATGCAATCAGCGCTTCCCGAAAATCGAGAAGCCGCCCTTTCCGCTTTCCTTCGTGCCGCGCAGTTCCGCGAGCGCCGCCTGCACTTCAACGTTCGAGCCGTCCCACTGCAGCGCCTCTTCGAGGTACCGCTCGGCTTTCGCATTGAGGCCGGCGCGTTTGCAGATCAGACCCGCGTCGCGCAGATATTGTCCGTTCATCGGATCACGCTGCACGGCGCTCTCGATGGCCTGCACGGCCTGGCGCTCGTAGCCGCGGATGCGCGCGCCGGCGAGCGCGAGGTAATGAAAGCCTTTGCCGTCCTGCGGGTTGTGCTTGACGGCCATGTCGAAGTTTTCGTACGCGGCGCGCATGTCGCCGTCCTTGTATGCCTTCACGCCTTTGGCCATGTAGACCTTGGCCACTTGCACGAAGTCCGCCCCGCGCGTTCCGCCGCCGGCGATCTCGGAGTCGTGCTGGCGGCGTTTCTCGGCGTTGGTGAGCACGTTGAAGGCTTCGGTGAGGGTCTGAAAGCGGCGCTCCGCGTCGGCCTTGTCAGGGCCTCGGTAGCGGTCCGGGTGCTGCTCCCGCGCGAGATCGCGGAAGCGCCTCTTGATCTGCTCGTCGGTCGCGGAGCGCTCGACGCCCAGAATCTCGTAGTAATTGACCTTCATCCGGTTTTCTGGGTCCGCGACAGGTAAATCCGCTTGGCCGTTTCACGGACCACTTGCGAGACTCCCTTGTCGTCTTTCAACCCCTTCAAATCTCGTAAGGTTAAACGATTGATCAACGGCAGGACAACCCCCACAGGAGCCTTTGGATTGCGGCAGAGGATGACGATCAGGTTGTACTTGCTGATCCAGTCGCGGCGCGTGCCGATCATGCGCAGAACCTCTTCGTCGACGTTGCGCATGCCGGCGATGCTCTCGATTTCCTGATCCGTCAGACGCGGATTGCGCATGACCGCCGAGGCGATCAGCTTCACGCGCTCGCGTACGAGAAGCATGCGCAGCATGCGGTCGCCTTTGAACGCCAGCTGCACTTTCTCGGAGATCGACATGTACGCGAGCCGCGCCCAGACGACGGACGCTTTCATCTTCTCGCGCTCGCTCTCGGTGAGCGACGGCGTGGGCGCCGCGGCACCATCGTGTTCGAGCTCCCGCGCTTTTTCGAGCAGGTCCAGGATCGGCTCGAGCGGCAGCTCGACGACCTCCGGCTCTTCCTCTTCCTGCTGCAGCCGCGCTTTTTTGTCGAAGAACTCCTCGCGCGTTTCGAGCGCGCGGCGCCGCGCTTCCGGCGCGAGCGTGGGGTTCGCGAGCAGCGCGTCGAGGATCTCCGGCGCGCGGAGGATGCGCGCGTGGTTGATGACGATGACTTCCTGCACGCGTGCCTCGGCACGCGCGGCGAGCGCGGCCACCGCGGCATCGCTCACGGCGCGGTTGCGGATGAGCGCCTCGAGCACGAGCGGATCGCTGGCGATGCCGAGCAGCCGCTCGAGGTGCACGGCCTCGACGTCCTCGTTCGCGGCGAAGCCGGCCACGATGCGCGACGGCACGTCCGCCAGCGCGGTGCGCGCCGTCGCCGAGATCTCGTCGTCGTCCAACGCGCCGAGGTACGCGAGCACCGCCACGAGGTCTTCCTGCTCGAGCGGCAGAAAGCCGCGCGCGATGGTCAGCACCACGTCGCGCGGATACGCGCCGCTTTCGATGAGGCTGATGACGGCCGATGCGGTCAGCTCGCCGGGAGCGGTGGTGCTCATGGCCGTTCCGGCTGCAGAGGCGTGGCCTGCGTCGCGGACTGCGCGGTGGTGGTGGGCGCGGTTGTCGACGATGCGGTCGCCGTTTGCGGCGCCGCGCGCAACTGCCGCAGCGTGTCGCGGTCGAAGACGCGGTTCTTCACGACCTCGCCGTCTCCGCCGAGCGGCGGCACGCGCGTGCCGTTGAGCGTGAGCTGCACGCCCGCGGCGTTGCCGATGCGGTCGAAGCGGAACTGCTGCTGCGCCTCGAAGCTGCGATGCTCGCCGTGCGCGAGGACGTCGTGGAAGACCGGCTTGCCGTCCGCTTTCAGGTCGATCCACGAGTCGGCCGTGACTTCGATGCCGAGGCGCAGGACCGAGTCGTCCGCGGGCTTCGGCGCGGGCGGCACGACCGGCGGCGCCACCACGTTCTTCGCGGCACTCACGGGCGGCGTGGCGTTGATGTCCGCGCCGAGCTCACCGTCGCGCTTGTGCTGGATCGCCCAGTACGCGACGCCGCCGAGCGCGATGATGATGAGCACGAGCACGACCGCGCCCATGTTGATGCGCGCGTACGCCGGCGGGATGCCGCGCTTCGGCGGCGCCTTCGGCGTGATGTCGCGCACCGGCGCGGCCGGATGCCGTTCGACGTGCGGCGGCTTCTCGATGCGATCGTCGTTCGCCGCCGCGAAGTTGTAGCGGTTCACCATCTCCTCGGCGTTGAGGCCGACGTAGCGCGCGTACTCGCGCACGAAGCCGCGCGTGAAGACCGGCGCCGGGAGCGTGCGGTGGTCGTTGCGTTCGAGCGCCTCGAGGAACCGCTTGCTGATCTTCGTCGCGTCGGCGATCTCTTTCAGCGAGATGCCGCGGATCTCCCGCTCGCGACGGAGCTCTTCCCCGAACGAGGCAAGCTCCGACCCGCTCGCCGAGGGCTGCGGTTCCTGATCGACCATCCGCCGGGCATTTTATTCAATCCCTTCGACCGAGGCGGAAAAATCCTCCGGGCGAATGCGCTCGATGCAGCGCCGCAGATAAACCGACGTCTGCGGATTGGCGTGAATGTGCCGCAGGTCGACGCGCGACAGATAGCGCAGCTGCGACGCCGCCGCGGCGCGCGGCGTGAGCGGATTGAGCACGAGCGCCTTGCGGATCGCGTAGCGGTACGACCATTTGAGATCGGCGGCGAGCATCGTCAGCTTCTCCGGCGTCGCATGCGGCGAGCTCGCGAGCGCGACGAGATCGTCTTCGCGCAGGCGCTTGTTGACGAGCAGCGCCTCGAAGACGCGCGGATGCGGATCGAAGAGGAAGTGCTTGATGAGGGCGTGGCTGCAGCGGCGCGCGGACGCGACGCGCTCGCCGAGGCTGAGCTTCTCGACGCGGTTGAGCAGCTGCGTGTCGATCGCGCGCCGCACGGGCGCCGGAATCGTGACCTCGACGGACAGCCGCACGAGGTCCATCCAGTAGAGGTAGTGCACGAGCTTCGTCGCGTGCGCCTGCGGCGTCTGCCGGTGTGCGACAAGCTCGAGGCGGACGGAGTAGTAGCCGGTGAGCCGCTGCGTCTGCGCGATCTTGCCGAGGAGCTGCGGCGTGACGTAGGGGTTCGCGATCACCGCGAGCGTTTCCTCTTCGGTGAGGCTGCGCAGCGTGTCGCTGACGAACTCGGCGAGCTCGTCGCGCGACATGCGCTTGATCGTGTGCGGGCCGAACGGCTGCATGCTCGCGGAGGGGAAACGCGGGCGCCGCCGCGCCCTCTTCCTTCGCCGCCGCGCCGCGTCCGCTATACTCCCGCCGCTGCGCAAAATCGCACTTTTCTCCGATCGCGACTGGACCGTGAACGCCGCGGCGACGCTGGCCGTGGCGGGCGTTGCGCTCGTGCCGTTCATCGTCGCCGCCGATCAGATCGACCGCTTCCGCACGATCAAAGAATCGGCGATGCGCACCGAGGCGCTCCTCGGGTTGCTGCTGCTCACGATCGCGGCCACGTTCGGCGATCGCGAGCGGTTGCGGACGCTGGCGCGGCGCCGTGAGCTCCTCGGCATCATCGCGGCGGGCATCGTCTGGATCTCATTCACGACGCTCATCTCGACGAACCGTCTGCTGAGCGTGCCGGTGCTGGTCACGTGGATCGCGGCGGCGCTCGTCTTTCTCACGGTCTGGTACGGCGCGCGCGCGATCGGCCTCGTGATGATCGATGTGCTCGTGCCCGCGACCGTGCTCAACACGATGCTCGCCTTTCTGCAGGAGACCGGGCGCTGGAATCCGTTCACGGTCTCGCCGCGGATGCCGATGCACATGCGCGCGACGGCGTGCCTCGGCAACCCGAACATCGTCGGGACGTTCCTCGCGCTGAACGTCGTGATCCTCATCGTCGCGGCGATCGAAGTGCCGGGCGTGCGTCGGTGGCTCTACGCGTGCGGTGCGATCGCCGGCGCGGGCGGCGTGCTGTTCTCGCAGACGCGCACGGCCGTCGTCGGACTCGCGGCCGGCGTCGTGCTGATCAGCATCGGCCGCTCGTGGAAGCGCGCGCTGCTGCTCGTGGCCGGACTCGCGCTCGCACTCGGACTCGCGCTCGCGCTGCACATGCGCGCCGTGACCTCGCTCATCGCGGTGCCGCGCGCGATCGCGCAGGGGCAGCTCAACGTCGTCGCGTCCGAGCGCGTGTCGGCGGCGCTCGCCGCGATCGAGATGACGCGCGACCGGCCGCTCACCGGCATGGGGCCGGGCACGTACAAGTACCACTACATGCCGTACATCGTGCGCGTCGAGCAGCGGTATCCGCCGTCGCTCGTCGAGCAGAGCGGCACGAACTTCGGCGAGACGCACAACGATCATCTGCAGACGCTCGCGGAGACGGGCGTCGTCGGCTACGCGCTGTTCCTCGCGATCGTGATCGCGATCGTCTTCACCGCTCGGCGCGTGACGACGCTCGACCACGCGCGCACGCGTTTGGCCGCGCGCGTCGCGCTGCCGCTCGGGGGCACGCTGCTCGTGCTCTGTCTCGCGCAGTTTCCGTTGCAGGTCGCGGTGACGCGGGAGCTCATCGTCTCGTTCGGCGCGCTGCTGGCCGGCTGGAGCGAGTTGTGAGTCGCATCGCGCGCATCGCGATCGTCACCGCCGTGGCGGCGTTCTGCGTGTACGCGTTTCGCGTTTGGGTTTACGCGCCGTACGCATGCGATCTCATGGTGACCGATCTCCGCAACCGCACCGCGACGATGCTCGACATGAAGGACGACGTGGCCGCGACGGCGATGGCGCGCGAGAACCTCACCGACCTCTATGCGCTGCGCGACCGCTGCCCCACCGAGCCGCGCGCGTACACGATGATCGGCGCAACGCTCGATCGCCTCGGCCGCTACGACGAGATCATTCCGGTGATGCAGGACGCGCTGAAGATCGATCGCCGTCCGGAGTTCTACGTCGCCATCGGCGACGCTGACGTGCGCCTCGGCCGCACCGACGATGCCGCCGAGAACTACGCCACCGCCGCGCGCTTCCGCTCGAACGTCCTCGAGATCATCCAGTCGGAGGAAGTGCTGCGGCGCGTGCAGGAACGGCTTCGTGCGCCGCGCTGAGCCGCGGCCGCTGCGCATCGCGCGCATCATCGCGCGGCTCAACGTCGGCGGTCCCGCGCGCCACGTGGTCTGGCTGTCGGAAGCGCTGGCGCCCGCGGCGTCGCACGGCGAATTCGAGACCGCGCTCATCACCGGCATCGTGCCGCCCGGCGAAGAGGACATGAGCGCGTTCGCGCACGCGCACGGCGTCGCGCCGGTCGTGATCCCGGAGATGAGCCGCGAGATCTCGCCGCGCGACCTCGTGACGGTCGTGAAGCTCTTCCGCTTTTTCAAGCGCTTCCGCCCCGACATCATCCATACGCACACCGCCAAAGCCGGGACCGCGGGCCGCATCGCGGGCTGGCTCTATCGCTGGCTCACGCCCGGCACGCTCATCGGACGCCCGCGCCGCGTGCGCTTCGTGCACACGTTTCACGGCCACGTCTTCCACAGCTACTACGGCCGGTTGAAGACGCGCGTGTTCCTCACGATCGAGAAACTGCTCGCGCGATTCACGACCGACGTCATCGTCACGATCAGCGACCAGCAGCGGCGCGAGATTCACGAGACCTTCGGCGTGGGCCGCGCGGAGCAGTTCCGCGTCATTCCGCTCGGACTCGATCTCACGTCGTGCGATGTGCCGCCGCATCAGCACGAGCCGCTGGTCGCCGGAATTGTCGGCCGGCTCGCGCCGATCAAGAACCACGAGCTCTTTCTCCGCGTCGCCGCCGCGCTCGCGGACGCATCGCTGCGTTTCGTCGCGTACGGCGACGGCAGCGAGCGCGTCGCGCTCGAGCGTCGCGCGCGGGAGCTCGGCCTCGGCGCGCGGATGGAGTTCGCCGGCACGCGCACGATCGACGAGATCTACGCGTCGATCGACATCGCCGCGCTGACGTCGCTGAACGAAGGCACGCCGCTCACGCTCATCGAGGCGCTCGCCGCGGGCCTCCCGGCGATCAGCACCGCGGTGGGCGGCGTCGTCGACGTGCTCGGCCGCATCGAAGAGCGCGTCGAACGCGACGGCGTCGCATACGAGATCCGCGAGCGCGGCGTCACCGCGGCGTCGAACGACGAGCGCGGCTTCGCGGCGGGCTTGCGGCGGCTTGCGACGGATGCAGCGTTGCGCGCGCGCTTCTCGGAGCGCGGCAAAGCATTCGCGCACGCGACGTATTCGAAGGACCGGCTCGTCGCCGATATAATCCGGCTATACCGAGAGCTCCGGGTGCATCCGCGAGCCAACACCCAGGAGTGACATTGCGAGTTCTCATCACGGGCGGATCAGGGTTCATCGGATCGCATCTCGCCGATGCGTATCTCGAGCGCGGCGACGAGGTCTTCATCATCGACGACCTCTCCACCGGCAGCATCGACAACATCCAGCAGGCCAAGCGCAACCCGCGCTTTCACTACACGATCGACTCGGTGCAGAACTATCCCGTGCTCGCCGAGCTCGTCGACACCTGCGACGTCGTCTTCCATCTCGCGGCCGCCGTCGGCGTGAAGCTGATCGTCGAGAGCCCGGTGCGCACCATCGAGACGAACGTGCGCGGCACGGAGATCGTCCTCGCCGCGGCGAACAAGAAGAAGAAGAAAGTGCTCGTCGCGTCGACGTCCGAGGTTTACGGCCTCAGCGAGCAGGTCCCGTTTCGCGAAGACGGCAACCTCGTCATGGGTGCGACGACGAAAGGGCGCTGGAGCTACGCGTGCTCGAAAGCGATCGACGAGTTCCTCGCCCTCGCCTACTGGCGCGAGAAGAAGCTGCCCACGATCGTCGTGCGCCTCTTCAACACCGTCGGCCCGCGGCAGACGGGGCAGTACGGCATGGTCATTCCGACGCTCGTCAAACAGGCGCTCGCCGGACGGCCGCTCACGGTTTACGGCGACGGCACGCAGACGCGCTGCTTCGGCTACGTCGGCGACGTCGTCGGCGCGCTGATGGGGCTCATGGACCACGACGATGCCGTCGGCCAGGTCTTCAACATCGGCTCGAACGAGGAGATCTCGATCGGCCAGCTCGCCGAGCGCATCCGCGAGCTCACCGGCTCGACTTCCGAGATCGTGCACATCCCGTACAGCGAGGCGTACGAGGAAGGCTTCGAGGACATGCCGCGCCGCGTGCCCGACATCGGCAAGATCGGCAAGCTCGTGGGCTTTCAGCCGAAGACGAAACTCGACGGCATCCTTCAGCAGGTCATCGCCTACCACTCCGAGCGCATCTGAGCGGCAACGTATGTTGCAGCGGCCGCTTGCATAATTTCGCTCGACCGAATAACTTTGTCGGCGTTCACCTCATGCGGACAAGGAACTGCTGCGGGGCATGATCTTCCCGACCACCATGACGACGATCGTCGCCACGGCGCTGGCGGCGTTTCTGGCCGCCGTGCTCGTCACGCCCGCGGTACGCGCGTTCGCGCGGCGCATCGGCGCGGTCGCGGCTCCGAAGAAAGACCGCTGGCACCGCAAGCCGACGGCGATGATGGGCGGCGTGGCGATCTACCTCGCCACGATCTCCACGGTCGTCATCGCACCGCACACGAGGCAGAGCTGGGTCGTCATCGCCGCGAGCTCCGCGCTGTTCGCGGTCGGTCTCATCGATGACTTCCTCCATCTCAAGCCCTACCAGAAGCTGATCGGGCAGTTGCTCGGCGCGTCCGCGGTCGTCTACTTCGGCCTCGTGCTGCCGTGGACCGGCTCGTTCGTGCTGAACATGATCATCACGTTCTTCTGGCTGGTCGGCGTGACGAACGCCGTGAACATGCTGGACAACATGGACGGCCTCTCGGCCGGCGTCGCGGCGATCGCGGCGCTGTCGCTGGCGACGAACTTCTTCCTCAACGGGCAGTTCACCGAGGCGCTGATGCTGTCGGCGTTCTTCGGCGCGCTGGGCGGCTTCCTCATCTACAACCACAACCCCGCGTCGATTTTCATGGGCGACTGCGGCTCGATGTTCGTCGGCTTCTTCCTGGCCAGCACGGCGCTGATGGCCGAGAGCGGCGGCGGCGGACGCTCGCGCAGCGTTCTGGCCGTGCTCGCGGTGCCGGTGCTCGTGCTATGCATCCCCATCTTCGACACGACGTTCGTGACGCTGATGCGCAAGCTGGCCGGACGCGCGGCGTCGCAGGGCGGCCGCGATCACACCTCGCACCGTCTCGTCGCGCTCGGTCTCTCCGAACGGAAAGCGGTGTGGATGCTCTACGGTTTCGCGATCCTCGGCGGCGCGCTGGCGGTGTCCGTGCGGCGCATGGACCTCGACGTGAGCATGGCCACGATCGCCGGCTTCGCGATCGTCCTCGGCATCCTCGGCGTCTACCTCGGCGGCGTCCGCGTCTACAGCGAAACCGAGATCTCTGCGGCGCAGCAGAAACCGCTCGTGGCCTTCCTCGTCGATCTCTCGTACAAGCGGCGCATCTTCGAGGTCGCGCTCGACGTCGTGCTGATCGTGCTCGCCTACTACGCGTCGTACCGCATGCTCTTCGGCACCGCGCGCACCGGCTCTCCCGACTGGCAGCTCTTCCTCAAGACGCTGCCGGCGATCGTCTTCATCAAGCTGGCGACGTTCCTCGCCGTCGGCGTCTATCGCGGCCTCTGGAAGTACGCGGGTATGTCGGACGTCGTGTTGTTCAGCAAAGCGGTGTCGGTGAGCTCGGTGGCCACGCTCGTGCTGGTCGTCTTCGCGTTCCGCTTCGACGGCTTCTCGCGCACCGCGTTCGTGCTCGACGCGCTGCTGCTGCTGATGTTCCTCACCGGCAGCCGCTTCGCGTTCCGCCTGCTCCGCCGCTCCCTTGGCGTGCCGCACGCGCGCACCGGCAAGCGCGTGCTGATCTACGGCGCGGGCGACGGCGGCGAGCTGTTGTGGCGCGAGCTGACGAACAACACGGAGCTCGGCTACCTGCCGGTGGCGTTCGTCGACGACGATCCGCGGAAGGCCGGCAAGGTCATGCACGGACTGCCAGTGCATTCGGGACGCGAGCCGCTCGCCGAGCTCGTGCGCCGCACGCGCGCGGACGAGGTGTTCCTCTCCACGCAGGCGCTGCCGAATCTGAAGGTACGCGCCATCCTTGCCGAATGCGAGACTGCCGGCGCGCCCGTCAAGCGCCTCTCGCTGGAGATCGAGCGTGTCGCCGACTCGGAGCTCGGTTGGGTGCTGCCGTCGCGCGACACCGACATCCCCGCGCCGCCCATCGTGCCGGTGGACGAGAAGCTCGTCATCGCCTCCCACCACCGGGCTGTTCCTCAGTCGTTCAACTGACGCCGCGGAAGCCGACCGCGCACCAGTACGGCGCGGCATCGCTGAAGCGGATGCGCTCGAGACCCGCGTCGCGCAGCATCCGTTCGATCTGCGCGCGCGTGAAGCGTTGCTCGAGCTTCGTGCCGAAGCGGTCGAGCGCGTCGTTGCGCATCACGTAGAAGCTGCGGTCGCGGTAGTACGCGAGCGGGAAGTTCGCGACGTTCTTGCCCGCGCGCTCGAGGCGCCGTGCGAGGCGCGCGAGCGGCCAGTACACGACGGCGGCGAGCAGCTGGCTGATCGCGTAACGCAGCGCGTGCGGCAGGCGCGAGACCGTCGTGCGGATGAGCTCCGACGCGCGCCAGATCGCTTTGAACCAGAGCGGCCGGTTGTCGAACGCGTAGTAGAGATAGATGAGGAACGGCGCGCCCGGCTTCAGCTTCGCGACGCACGTGCGGATCGCGGCGGCGGTGTCGGGCAGATGATGCAGCACACCGAGGGAGTAGCCGAAGTCGAGCGAGGCATCGGCGATCGGCATGCGCTCGATCGGCGCGTGGACGAACTCCGCGTTGCGCGATGACGCGAGATTGCGGCGCGCGACGTTCAGCGCGTCCTCGCTCGCGTCGACGCAGAGAATGCGTCCGACGCGCGGCGCGACGAAGCGCGCCCAGCGTCCGGTGCCGCAGCCCGCGTCGAAGCCGGCGGCGTCGTGCGGCAGCGCGTCCCACGAAAAGATCGCAAAGTACGGGTCGTACATCGCGCGCAGCTCCGCGTCGGAGAGCGCGGACTGATCGAAGCGCGTCCATTCGTCGCCGAAGCCGCGGACGACCTGCTCGTCGATGTTGCCGCCGGTCGCGCTCAAGCCTGCTCCGTGCTCAGGGCTCCTCCGGCGGCCGGCTCGGGCAGCGCGTCCGGCTCCCGCACGGGAACCGTGGCGACGGCGAGCGGGAGCAGCACGAGCGTGTTGAAGATCATCGCCCGCAAGCGGAAGAGCGTGCCGAAGTTCGTGACCGTATAGACGAGCAGCACGCCGGTGACGAGCGTCAGCACGAGCACGAGCCAGAAGAGCGCGTTGCGATACCAGCCGTTGCGAAATCCGAGGAAGACGCTCGCGCCGGCGGCGAGGAGCACCAGATCGAAGAAGAGCGTGTCGACGTCGACGAACAGCCAGAACGCGCCGTGCGCGCTCGAGCCGATGTTCACGAGGCCGAGGCGCTCGCCGATCGTGCGCGGCAGCGCGGCAGCGGCGGCGCCCGACAGCAGACGACGCGCGCGCGATTCAGGAACGCGCCGCGGGACGTAGAAAACGACGACGGTCGGCTTCGCCTCGGAGGTCGCGGTGGCGGTGACCGCGGGTTTGGCGTTCGTCGCCACCGTCGTGGGCGGTGTGGCGGGTTTCGGAGCGGGCACCGGGCTCGGCGCATTCGCGCTCGTCGTGGCGACCGTGGTGGACCTCGTAGACGTCGCCGCAGTCGTTGCAACCGGCGTCAAGGCCGCGGGCGGGCTCGGCGGTGCGTTCACAGAGGCGCGCGTGGGTGGAGGTACCGGCGGCGGCGCCGCGGTCGTGCGGATCGCCGTCTTACCGCCCGTCCGCTCGAAACCGCTCCGGGTCGCCTCGACGTAACGCTCGACGTCGCTCGGCACGTCGGCGGCAGAGGTGAGATTGAAGCGCAGCGCGCGCGCCATCACGGGCGGCACGTACGCGTCCGCGGCGAAGAGGAACGTGCGCGTCAGCACGAAGATGACGACGAGAGCGCTGGCGAACGCAGCCACCTTGCGCGCGCGCACGCCGAGCGCGACGAGCATCAGAAAGAGCGCGGCCGCGAGAAGGAGCGCCAGCCCGATGTACCAGCGGACGCCGCTCGCGAGATAGCAGGTCGCGAACATCGCCGCTGCCGCGCCGAGGAGCGTTCTCGCGGACGGACCGCCGGTGCGCCACGCGCGCTGCCAGAGGAAACACGCAGCGACGAAGCCGATCACGAGAAACTGGAAGAACGATTCCTTGAGCGGCTGAAACGACCAGAGGATGCCGGCCGGTGAGAGGCTGATTGCCGCGATCGCCAGCAGCACGGCCTGCCGCGTCGACGGCACGGCCTCGGCCCAGCGGACGAGGATCGCGCACGTGGCGGCATAGCAGAAGAGGTTGAGGAGCAGCGACACCGAGACCGCGTTCCCGAAGAGCAGCGTGAAGAGCGACAGGGTCTGCACGTACGACACGGACGAGGTGCCGCGGAACATGCGCAGAATCGCGTCGAGGCCGTGTTGGGCGGCGGCGGTCGCGGTTCCCGCGTACATCACGCCGTCCTGGGCAAAAAACCAGAGCCCTTCTCCGATTTGTAGACTGCGGCCCACCGGAAGGCGGAGATACGAGATCCAGAAGAGCGCCTGGCCGACGAGCGCGCGCGACAAAAAGCCGGCGGCGACGAGGATGGAAATCCGCCTGTCGCCGGATTCCGTGAAGCGGTAAAGGAGGAAAAGCGCGATGCCGGCAAGAGGGAGAGCCAGCAGACGGAGAAAGTCGATGAACATGGGGTCAGGGCATCGCGCGTCGAATTTTTTCCAGTCTACCAGCAAAAAGAAGTGGCCCGTGACGCGCGTCACGACGCGTGCCGCAAAGGAGCGTATACTTCACTCCGTCCACAAAACTAAGGAGGAATTGAATGCGAGTACCGGGATGGAAAAACATCCTTCTGGCTGCGTTGCTAGTCGTCCCTGCAACCGTCCAGGCACAGGCTACAAGAACATGGGTCTCCGGCGTCGGTGACGACGTCAACCCGTGCAGCCGCACCGCGCCCTGCAAGACGTTCGCAGGGGCAATCTCGAAGACCGCCAGCGGCGGCATCATCGATGCCCTCGATCCGGGCGGGTACGGTGCGCTGACCATCACCAAACCGATCACGATCGAAGGCAACGGCACGCTGGCCTCAGCGCTGGCCTCGGGCACGAACGGTTTTGTGATCAACATCACCAGCGGCACGAACCGCGACGTGGTCCTGCGGAACATCCTGATCGACGGATCGGGTACGACCCTCGGCATCAACGGCATCCGCTTCATCGCCGGTGATTCGCTGACGGTCGAGAACTGCTCGATCGAACAGTTCTCGGGCCAGGGCATCGATTTCGAGCCGAACAGCCTCGCGCGCCTCATCGTGCAGGGCACGACGATCACGCAGGCGGGCGGCGCGGGCATCCTCGTGAAGCCGGCGGCCGGCGGCATCGCGCGCGTCTCGATCTTCGACTCGTCGATCCACAAGAACGCGACCGGCGTCCTCGCACAGGATTCGAGCACCGCCGCGAGCAACGTCAGCATCTTCCGCAGCCGCGTCTCCGAGAACACCGTCGACGGCGTGTTCGCGCAGTCGACGACCGCCGCCAGCGTCACCATCGTCCTCGACGGCGACGAAGTCGGTCACAACGCGAGCATCGGCATCCGCAACTCGGGCGCGAACGCCTTCACGCGCGTCGCCAACACCCTCATCGAGGGCAACGGCACGAGCGTGAGCGCCGCCTCGGGCGAGCTGTGCACGTATCAGAACAACCGCGTCACCGGCGGCGCGCCGGGCGCCTTCACCGGCACCTGCGTCCCTAGCAACCAGTAACGCGACGGCATCCGCAGTCCCCGCGCAGCCGCCCTCACGGGCGGCTGCGTTTTTTTTCGGCAGCCGCGCGCAAGACGCCGGCGAGCACTTCCGCCGTTCGCGCTCGCGAATAGTGCTCGACCGCGTACGCCCTCCCCCGCCGCGCCATCGCCGCGCGCAGCTCCGCGTCGCGCAGCAGCCGCGCGAGCGCATCGATCCATTCATCATCGGTCGTCGCGAAAAAGTTCGTTTCGCCGGCGACGCCGATGTCGGCGGTCACGCCCACCGGTGACGCGACGTACGGAATGCCGCAGGAGAGATACTGGATCGCCTTGAAGCCCGACTTCCCCGCCGCCCACGCGTCGGAAGCGATCGGATACACGGCGACGTCGAACGACTGCAGGTCGGCGAGCTCGCGTTCGAGCTTCCACGGCAGCGACTCGACCTCCACGCCCGCGATGCGCACATCATCGACGCCCGCGCCGACGATGCGCACGCGAAACCGCTCGCGCCGCGCGAGCGCTTCGAGCAGCGGCACGAGCCGTCGAAAGTACGCGAACGTCGAATGCGTCCCGATCCAGCCGATGACCGGCACGCCGTCGCCTGGCGTCGCGCGCGGCACGAATCGCGCGACGTCGACGATCGTCGGCAGCACGGTCGTCGGGACGCCGAACTGCGCGACGTACGCGGCGATGGTCGGGTTGCCGCAGACGACGTGTTCGGACCAGCGGATGAGGCGTTCCGGCTTCTTGCGCGACTTGAGGAGCGCCGCGACCACGCCGAAGACGTCGCTCCGCTGCCCGATGTACGTCGAGTCGTCGAGGTCGAGAACCAAGGGCATGCGACGCTGCACCAGCCATTCGAAGAACGGCGGTCCGATGAGCGCGGCCTCGCGTTGTACGAACGCGGCGTCGTACGCCCCGAGACGCGTGACGTCGCACGCGCGGCGCACGATACCCGCGGTGATGCCACCCGCGGTACGCAGCATGCGGCGGCGGTCATAAAGCGTGTCGAACACGCGATCGGTGAGAAACGGCCGCACGTCGAGCGCGATCCCCTCAGCGGCGAGCGGCGCGACGTACTGCAGCAGACGGTAACGCGTCGCCGCCGCGTGCTCCGGGTACGTGGACAATCCGAGAATCCGCAGCGGCGCGCTCATTCGGCTCGCCGCCGCGCGACGTCGTCGGTGCGCCCGAGGACGTAGCGGATCTCGTAGCAGGGAAAGATGTAGCAGAGGTTCTCTTCCCACAGCTCCTGCAGATAGCGGCAGGAGTTGAAGAGTGTGCCGAGGACGCGTTTGATCGCGTAGCGGCCATAGAACGGCCGCGCGGATTTGAAGTGCAGATCGACGCTGCGCAACGTGAGCCGGTCTCGGCGCACGTAGCCCGGCACCTGCCGCCGGAAGATCGGATCGCGCGCGTAATACGACATCGTGTACAAGCCGAAGCCGAGACGATTCGCATGCGTCGGATCGGAGTGAAAGTACGGATGCGAGAAATGCGGCACCACGATCTCGATCGTGCCTCCCGGCGCGAGCAGACGGCTCATCTCGTCGAGCAGCGGCGCGGGATCGCTGACGTGCTCGAGAAAGTGCGACGAGGTCACGAGCCGCGCGCTCGCGTCGGGGAAGCGTTGCAGCACTTCGAGCGCATCGCCGACGATGTCGGCCGCGTCCGTATCGATCAGATCGACGGCGATCGAGTTCGGATGGCGCTTGGCCGGACCGCAGCCGAGCTCGATGACGACGTCGCGCAGCGCGTCCGGTCGTTCGAGGACGCGGCGTTTGTCGATGACCGTCACGCGCGGCCTCTCGTCAGGCGGCGCGCCGCAACGCCGCGCCGAAGACCGCGACCGTGGTGAGCTCCGCCGCCGCGACGGCCGCGATGATGCCTGGAAGTCCCCACCAGTGCAACGCCGTCAGCTGATAGACGAGCGCGAGTCCGAGCGTCACGATCGAGAGTCGCGCGGCGCGATGTTCCTGCCCGCGCGCCTGCATGAGAAAGCCGGCGATCGTGCTGAAGATACTCAGCAGCGCCAGCGCCGCGAACGCGACGACGAACGGCGTGAAGGCGCGCGGCACCTTCAGAACAGCCGTTACACGAGACGCAAACACGCCCAAGGCCGTCAATCCACATGTCACGCCGGTTGCGGAGATGATCGTATATCGAACCAGGATCGTGCGCACGCCGCGCGCGTCGTTCGCGAGGCGCGTCATCTCGGGGAAATAGATCAGCGCGAGCGACGTGGGGATGAGCAGCAGCGCCGACTGCAGCGCCGCCGCGACGGAGAAGACGCCGAGCTCCGTCCGCGATGCCATGTGCTCCACGGTGAAGACGGAGAGGCGCGAATAGATCACGCCGAGGATCATCTGCGCGCCGAATGGCCAGAGACTCGCGGCCGTCGCGCGCAGCTCGTGCGACTGCACTGCGAGCACCCACCATCGTCCGGTAGACATCACGAGCGATTCGACGAGCTTTCCGGCGACGTACGCGGCGACGAACCAGCGCGGCCCTTCGTGCGCGCGCACGGCAAGCGCGGCGAGCAATGCGAACGCCGACAATCCGGAGCCGACGGCGATGCCGACGCGACGGGTGTCGCGCACGACGATGCGCTCGCTCAGCGCGTTGGTCGAGACGAGCGAGAGCACGCACAGCGGAAACAGGATCGCGAGATAAATCGCGACGTCGCGCTGAATAACGCCGGCCGCGGCGAGCACCGCCGCGAGCACGACCATCGCCGCGGAGATGAGCAGACGAAAGGCGTTCGCCGATGCGAGGAAACGCGCGCCGGCGTCACCCGCGAGCATCGCGAGATTGCGCGGCAGCGCGCGCGTTGCCCCCCAGTCCGCCACGACCAGCGCCACCGCCACGATCGCGTTGGCCACCGCGAACGGCGCCACCTCCGTCACGCCCCACCGGTGCGCGATGAAGAGGCCGAGGAGGATCGGCATGCCGCCGGCGGCCGCGCGGTACGCGATCACCGGCACGGCCGCGATGAGGGATCTGAGGTGACTCTCGGGCTCTGTCAAAACGGAATCGACGTCACCTTACTTGAAATAGCCGGTGACATCGATGAGCACGTTGACACTCGAGCCTTCGTTCTTCAGCGCCAGCTGTCCGCTCGCGTTCAGACTGACGATCGCGTTCCCCGCCCGCGTTTTGCCGCCGCGATAGTTGAGCGTGCTCGTGCCCGGCCAGTTGTTCGCGTCGGGAAAGAGCGAGACCCATCCGGTCGTCGCCGGCGCGACGACGGTGATGTTCGCCGCGATGCTCCGCGCGTCCACCGGCACGCCGCACGAGCCTCCGATCGCGACCGTGCGAATGCTGTGATTCGTGAGCGGCGCGCCGTTACGGCTGTCGAACACGCGGCACGGCGTGACGAGATACAGCATCGATGCACCCGCGGGACGCGGCACGACCGGCACATGCACCTCGCTCGTCGTGGGACAGCCGTCGGTGACCGTCACGCTCAGCACGACTTCGCCGCTCGCTCCCGCGGTGTAGACGATGCGATTCGTCCCCTGCCCCGCGGTGATGGTGCCGTTGGTGATCGACCATGCGTAGGTCGCGGACGCTCCGGCGGTAGACACGGAGGCGTAGTTTGCCGTCGTCCCGGAAAAGACGCGACTGCTCGCGGAGATTACGATCGACGGGGCCGCGGTGATGCGCAACTCGTTCGACGACGTCACGACGCCGCATTCCGACGTCACCACGGCGACGAGATACTTGGGCGTACTGCTGCTGAAGTCGGCGGCGTTCAACGTGTACGTAGCGGACGTCTTGCCGGCGAGCGGCGTGATCGTGCCGCCGGAGATCGCACGCCAACCCCATTGATACGTGACCGCGCCACCACCGGTGACGGTGACCGTCGCCGTTCCTCCGCCTCCGAGACAGGACGAGTCGAGCGTCGCCACCACCGATGCGATCAGTCCGCACGAATCGGTGGGCAGCAGATCGACGCTCGAGTAGCGGACGCCGGCTGGACCTTCCGCCCGTAGCACCAGCGTGTAAAGGTCCGCGACATCGGGCGTGAAGGTGGGATTGCGAATGTTCGTCGACGAAAGCTCGGCGGTCGAACCGGAGGGCCGCCGCACGATGCTCCACTGCCAGCTCGTCGCGCTATCGGGCGCCGTTCCGAGTTGCACGACGGTGTGGATCGCAGGCGTGGTCGTCGATGCGGTGGCAATGTCGGCGATCCCCGGGAGTTGCGCGCGCCGAATGTTCTTCGCGCCACCGTCGATGATGAAAAGATTGCCCTGCGCATCAGCGGTGAGTCCGCCGGCATACCCGAGGCGCGCGAGCCTTCCCGTGCCGGAGACGTTCCCCTGCTGCTCCTGGAGGCCGGCCACCGTCGTTACGACATTCCCCGCGATCCGCCGGATCGTGCCTGGCTCATCGGAAACGTACAGATTGCCGTCGCTCCCGAAAGCGAGGTCAAACGGCAGGTTGAAGCGCGCATCGGCACCAGTCCCATCGGCGGAACCGATCGTTTCCGGCGCGCCGGCGATCGTCGTGACGACGGCGTCCGGCATCGTCACCTTCCGGATGGTGCGGTTGAAGGCATCGGCGACATACAACGCGCCGTCCGGACCGAACGCCAGTCCAGCCGGTTCATCGAACCGCGCCGCGGTACCCGTTCCATCGCTGGAGCCGGGATCATTGAGGCCGCCGGCAACGACGCTGACGTCACGTGACGTGGAGATCTTCCGGATGCGGTGCGATTCATCGGTGACGAAGACGTTTCCGGCGGCATCGACGGCAAGCCTGTCCACGTAATGGAAGCGCGCGCTGGCGCCATCGCCGTCGGCAGTACCTGGGATATTAGGGTTTCCCGCGTACGTCGTGACCACGGCATCCGGCGCGATCTTGCGAACGGCATGACCGTCAGCAACAAACAGATTGTCATTCGCGTCGATCGCGAGCGAGCCGAGAGACCAGAACGACGCATCGGTGCCCGTGCCGTCCTGAGCGATGAATTGATTGGCGCGGCCGGCGAATACTTCCACCTGACAGGCCGGCGTGATTTTGTCGATGGTCGAGTTCTGAAAATCGGACACGAACAGATTACCGTGCCTGTCCCGGACAGTGGCAATCGGCGCGGAAAACCGAACTGTGTCGCACGTGCCGCCGGACAAGCCCGATGGCGCCGCGGTACCCGCGATCGTTGAGACGAATCCGCCGGCGATCTTCCGTACGTTCTGTCCTTCCGCATCGACCACGTACAGCACTCCGCCAGGTGCGGCAGCAATGCCCCTCGGATAGAGGAACCGCGCCTGGATCAGCGCACCATCGTCCGAACCCGTCGGCATCCCGGCGCCCGCATAGACGGTGGCTGAGCCACCACTGATGCGCATGATCGCGTCGGTATCGAGCGCGGCGTAAACGACGCCCGACGCATCGACCGTGACCGCCAAAACGTCGGGTTCGAGAACCGCGACCGTCGTGACGGTTCCCACCAGCGTCGATGAATTGATCGCGATTTTCCGAACGCGATCATCATCTGCAACGAGCAGCTCGCCGGTCTGCGCGTTCCACGCAAGTCCATAGATGGCGTAGAACGACGCCTGATCACTGATCCCGTCGGCGTGCCCCGGTGTCGTGGATCCCGCCACCAGCGACACGTTGCCGTCCGGACGAATCACATAAACCTGTCCGAAGTAACCGTCTGAAAGGTAGATGTTGCCGAGGTTGTCCACGGCGATCCCTTGCGGATACTGAAAGGTGCCGGCAGGGACGACGTGAGTTACGACGCCCTGCGGCGAGATCCGGCGAACCGCTCCGGAATCACGATCGGCGACATAGACGTATCCGCGCGAGTCGACCGCGATTCCTCGCGGCGCTGAGAAACTCGCCGCACCGCCATGACCGTCAGCGGATCCTTCGACGCCCACCCGGCCCGCAAACGTCGTCACGACCCCCGCCGGCGTCATCTTGCGTATGACGTTCTGTTCGGAATCTGCGATGTAGACGTCGCCCGCGGAATCGACAGCAACCGCCTCGGGCATGCTGAATCGAGCGTCGCTGCCGGTGCCGTCCGTATGGCCCTTTCCCACATCCGTCCCGGCAAAACGCGTGACGGTGAGCTCCTGTGCAAACGAGGCGGACGCAAGCAGGAGCAGTACGAGACAGAACGAGAGCCGCACGTGTGCGTCCGATGGTTTGGGCATGATGGACCTTCGGCGAGGAACGCGAAATGCTCAAAGAAAAATCGGCGCGCCGTTGGAGTTCGAACGTTGTCAACGGACGGTCCTGTCGCCGATGAGAGGCCGACGATGATGCCGTTCGCGAGCGCCGGATCGGTCCGGCTCGAAGTTGATCATCGAGACCACCGCGCGACCCGGTACCGGCGGCGCGGTACGCGATCACCGGCACGGCCGCGATGAGGGATCTGAGGTGACTCTCGGGCTCTGTCAAAACAGAATCGACGTCACCTTACTTGAAATAGCCGGTGACATCGATGAGCACGTTCACACTCGAGCCTTCGTTCTTCAGCGCGAGCTGTCCGCTCGCGTTCAGACTGACGATCGCGTTCCCCGCCCGCGTTTTGCCGCCGCGATAGTTGAGCGTGCTCGTGCCCGGCCAGTTGTTCGCGTCGGGAAAGAGCGACACCCATCCGGTCGTCGCCGGCGCGACGACGGTGATGTTCGCCGCGATGCTCCGCGCGTCCACCGGCACGCCGCACGAGCCTCCGATCGCGACCGTGCGAATGCTGTGATTCGCGAGCGGCGCGCCGTTACGGCTGTCGAACACGCGGCACGGCGTGACGAGATACAGCATCGATGCACCCGCGGGGCGCGGCACGACCGGCACATGCACCTCGCTCGTCGTGGGACAACCATCGGTGACCGTCACGCTCAGCACCACTTCGCCGCTCGCTCCCGCGGTGTAGACGATGCGATTCGTTCCCTGCCCCGCGGAGATGGTGCCGTTCGTGATCGACCATGCGTAGGTCGCGGACGCTCCGGCGGCAGATACGGAGGCGTAGTTGTCTGCGGCATTCGCGAAGACATTGCTGCTCGCGGAGATCGTCGCCGACGGACCCGTGCTGACAGGCACTTCGTTGGACGTCGTGACGACACCGCATTCGGATGTCACGGTGGCAACGAGATAGGCCGGGCTGCCGGCGCCAAAGTCCGCGGCATCGATCGTATAGGCTGAGGATGTCTTCCCCGGGAGCGGCGTGATCGTGCCGGCGGAGACCGAGCGCCAGCCCCACTGGTACGTCACCGCGCCGCCTCCGCTGACGTTCACCGTGGCGGTGCTGCCCGACGCGACGCAGGAGGAACCACTCAGCGTCGCAACGACGGACGCAATCGGTGAACACGGATCCGTGGGCGCGACGTCGATAGTGGAGTAGCGTACGCCGGCCGCGCCTTCGGCACGCAGCATGAGCGTATAGACGTCGGCGACGTCCGGAGCAAACGTCGGAGTGCGGCTGATCGAAGACGAGAGCTCCGCCGTCGAGCCGGACGGCCGGCGCACGATGCTCCACTGCCAGCTCGTCGCCGTGGCGGGCGCGGTTCCAAGCTGTACGGTCGTGTGGAGGGCCGGCGTCGTCGTCGATGCCGTCGCGACGTCGTCGATGCCCGGCAGCCGCGCGCGGCGGACGTTGTACGCAGCCACGTCGGCGATGTAGAGATTCCCCTGGGTGTCTGCGCTGAGACCGCCGTTCGTGTGGAACCGCGCGATCTGGCCGGTTCCGTCGACGTTCCCCGACTGCCGGGCGCGGCCGGCCACGGTCGACACGACATTGCCCACGATCTGCCGGATGACGTGGTTCCCATCGGAGACGTAGAGACGACCGTCACTGCCGATGACCACGTCGGACGGGGCGTCGAACAGTGCGCTCGCACCGGTGCCGTCCGTCCACCCCCACTGGCCAGGACTACCGGCGAGCGTCGAGACGACCGCGTCCGGCATCGTGATTTTCCGGATGGTGTCATTCATGTAGTCGGCGACGTAGAGAGTTCCGTCGGCTCCGAAGGCCATTCCCGCCGGCACATTGAAACGCGCCGCTCCCGCCGTGCCGTCCGAGGAGCCCTGCTGACCGACGGCACCGGCAACCAGACTCACGTCTCCGGAGGTCGTGATCTTGCGGATGACGTGGTTCTGATCGGCGACGAACACGTTGCCGGAGGCGTCGACGGCGATGCCGAATGGAGACGAGAAACGCGCGTTGATTCCGTTGCCGTTCGCGCTGCCGCTCTGGTCCGCGACTCCAGCGTACGTCGTGACGACTCCGGCCGGCGTGATCTTGCGGATCGCATTCGCATCGACGGCGTACAGATTGTCGTTGGCGTCGATGGCGAGCGTCCCGAGGCTGGAAAACGCGGCGTTGACTCCCGTTCCGTCGTGCGAAACGTAGTGGTCGTAAGAGCCGGCAAACACCTGCACCTGACAGGCGGGCGTGATCTTGGCGATCACGAGCTGGTCCGCAACGAAGACGTTGCCGTGACTGTCCACGACCGTATCCGTCGGGTAGCGGAACTGCGTCGTATCGCACGTACCACCGGACGACCCGTATCGCACCGGCGTGCCGGCGATGGTCGTGACGAAGCCGCCGGCAAGCTTGCGGACGTCGGTCGTGCCGAAATCAACCACGTACAGGACACCGCCGGGGGCGGCAGCGATCCCGGAGGGAAAAATGAACCTCGCCGCATCGAGCGAGCCGTCGTTGCTGCCCTGCAGGTGATACTGACTGCCGGCGTAGATGGAGGCAACGCCCCCGCTGACGCGCAACACGACGCTGGTGCTGACCGCCGCATACAGAACGCCGGAAGCATCGACCGTGACTGCATTCACGTAATTGCCGGGGACCGCCACTGTAGCGACCGTGCCTTGCAGCGTCGCGCGATCGATCGTGATTTTCCGAATGCGGTCGGACTCGGCGACGAGCAACTCTCCCGTCGCACGATTCCAGGTGAGACTGAAGATGTTCCCGAACCTCGCCGCGGCGCCAATCCCGTCCGCCGTTCCTGAGACACCCGCCGAGCCGGCGACCAGCGACACCGCTCCGTTGGGGCGGATGACGCGCACGGTATGGCCGGTCACCTCGGCCACATACACGTTGCCCACATTGTCCACGGCCACACCATCCGGCCAGTTGAACGCGTACGCCGGAGTGAGTGACGTGACCACGCCTTCGGGAGAGATCACACGGATCCGTCCGTTAGCGGAGTCGGCGACGTAGACGTAGCCGCGATCATCCACGGCGATGCCTTCCGGGCTGTCGAAGCGCGCAGCAGCGCCACGCCCATCCGCGAATCCCGACGCTCCTTCACGGCCGGCAAACGTCGTCACCACGCCCGATGGCGTCATCTTGCGAATGACGTTTTGCGTCCGATCGACAATGTAGCCGTTCCCGGCTGCATCCGTTGCAATCGCCCGCACGTCATGGACGCGTGCGGCGCTGCCCGTGCCGTCGGCATAACCCGGTCCGGAATCGGAGCCGGCGAACCGCGTCACGGTGAGTGCCTGTGCAAACACAGACGGCGCGAGCAGAACAAGCGCGAGACAAAGCGGGAGCGTGCGCCGCAGGAACGCGTTCGATGGCTTGAGCATGATGGACCTGCGGCGAGGAACGTGAAATGCCCCAAAAAAAATTCGGCACGCCCGGAGGCGCGCCGTTCCCGATCGCACGCGGCGACGCCGGCTATTGGAAATAGCCGGTGACGTCGATGATCACGTGGACGCTGCCGAAGTTGTTGTAGACGGAAAGGTCCTGTGTCGCCGACGAGAGGCCGACGATGATGCCGTTCGCGAGCGCGGGGTCGGTCGGCTCGAAGTTGATCATCGAGACCACGGGACGGGCCGTGCCGGACGGCCACACGGCGAGCCAGCTGGCCTGGCTGGCCTGCGTCACGGTTACGTTCAGCGACACCGCCTTCGCAGTCGTCGGAACGCCGCAGAAGCCGCGAATCTGGAAGTTACGCGTGGCGTCGGTGCCGAACGCGGGACCGCCGTTCGTGCCGTTCGCATTGCGCGTGTCGACGACGCGGCACGGCGACAGCGGATAGTACGAGTACGGCCCGCTCTGCGCGGAAGCGATTCGCGGAAGGGCGAGCAGGGCGAAGAAAACTGCGGAAAGGATCAGGCGTCGCATCAGGGTCACCTCACTTGTAGTAGCCGGTCACATCGACAATGAAATTCTGCGTAGAGCCATTATTCAACACCGTGACGCTTCCGGCAGCAGACAACACCAGTGTCGCATTATTCGCGCGGGTTTTGCCCGTCCGGTAGTTCATGGTGCTATTTCCTGGCCAGGTAGAGCCAGTGGGATAAAAAGCGAGGAAGCCGGTGGTCGCGGGCGCGACCGCCGTGATGTTGGCGACCACGGCCTTGGCGTCGGCGGGGATTCCGCACGAGCCGGCGACGGCGACGTCGCGCGTGCCGAGGTTCGCGATCGCGGGTCCGCCGTGCGGTCCGGCGGGACCGCGTGTATCGATGAGGCGGCACGGCGTGACGATGTAGAGCAATGCGCTCGTCGTCGGCGGGTCGACCACCCCGAGACGCACGGTGCGGCTGTCCGCAGATCCGCACGCGTTCGACGCGCGCACCCAATACGCGGTCGTGGACAACGGCGTGGCGTTGATCGGATTGCCGACCGCTGCCGGCGTCGAGACGTCGCCCGACTCTCCCACGTACCACTGATACGTGATCGGTCCGGTGCCGGTCGCCGTGGCGTTCAACTCGACGGTGGTGCCGCTCGTGATGACGACGTTCGCATTGACGCTGGTGATCGAAGGCGGCGTGCAGGCGGCGGTGACGGTGACGTTCACGGAATCGGATGCGGAGCAGCCCGACGTGTTCGTGCCGCGCACGCGCAGCGTGACGGGGTTCGTCGTCGCGGTGAAGTTGATCGAAGAGCCCTGCGTACTGCCGTTGATCGTGCCGTTCGTGATCGTCCAGTCGTACGTGAGGCCGGCTACGGGCGAATTGATCGACGCGTTGCCGCTCGCGCCCGATGCGACCGAAGCGGGCGCGCTGATCGCCGGCGACGCGGGCGTGCGGCTGTTGATGTAGCTCTTGATCGCCTGCTGAATCAACTCGCTCGGCTCACCGGCTTTGCCGAAGAGAAACCGGCTCTGCGGAAAGCCGCCGGAGAACGTGAGATGGCAGTAGCTCATGATCGTCCCCTTCTCCGGGGGAACGCTCGTGGCGCCACCGTAGCAGCCGCCTTCGCCGGCGTAGCACTCGTCGATGTAGCTGCGCGTGACGTTGTACGCGGTCTTCTGATCCGCGGTCAGCGCGACGCAGTGCGTGTGCTGCGAGCCGACGTTGTGTCCGAGCTCGTGCGCGAAGCCGAGGACGGGCCAGTAGTTCGTCGACGGAAGACCATACGGAACGCCATTGACGGTCGCATCGGGATTGGGCACGGTCGCGCTCGGATTGCCGAGGCCGATGTAGGCAAAGCCGCCCGAGTAGTGGCCGTTGAAGATGCCGCATCCCGCGCCGCTGCAAAGCGAGTCGGCGGTGCACGACGCGCCGATCCACGCGACGCCGGCGGTCTGCGACTTGCCGCTCATCAGCACGACGGAAGAACGCGGACCGTTGTAAGGACGCGTGCCGCTGTTGGCCCAGACGTCGCCGAGTTCGGCGAGCGCGTGCGAGGTCGTGTACGTCGTCGACGAGCCGTTCCACGTACCGGTCGAGCCGGGATTGATGGTCCACGGATCGGACGCCGTGGCCTGGATGCGCGAGAACGTGATGAGCAGATCCGTCTGCAGATCGCGCTTGTAGATCGTCGATGCCGCGCCGACGACGTTGCCGATGAACGTCGCGACAGTGGTCGGATTCGAGCTGAAGTCGACATACAGCTCGTTGTCGGTCTCGATGGCGAGGTTCAGCGTCCACGTGCCCGTGGCGCTGAGCGTGCCGTTCGTCTGCGGATCGATGCCGGAAACCAGCGAGCGGACGCTCGGAAGCGTGCCGCCTTTCAACGAGACCGGCGCGCCGTCGAGATCGCACATGAAGCCGCCGCCCGGCGTGTAGTCATCCGTCGCCGCGACGTCTTCGACCACGATGTCTTTCGGCGAACGCGAGCGCACCGTGAACCTGCGCTCCTTCGAAATCACGAGACCCTCGGTCGCGCCATCGCTGCGCACCGCCAGGAACACCATCGATTCCGGATCGCCGGAGACGGTGCCGCGGAAGTACTGCACCGGCGGCGGCGCGATGTGCGTGCGCTGTCCGCCGTCATGCTCCACGACGAGCTCCGCATTCGGCGCCCACACTTCGAAGCGCTCGAGATCGAGAGACGCGTCGAGTGCATCGCCCACCGGAATGTGGCGCAGCTGCACGCGCGTGCCGGTCGCCATCGGCCGCAGGAGCGGCGAGATCACGTCTCCGTCGGCGCGCGACTGAATGCCCGCGTCGGCACGAGTGGCCGCGATGAACGCAACGACAGCGACAAAGAGAACAGAGGATGCTCGCTTGCTCATGTGTTGAACCCGGTTGACGATAAGGGTTATTGGCACATGAACCGGTGACGCCGCTCACGAAATTCTCGGAAAAGGCAGGCGGCGGGACAAAACCCGCCGCCCGCCGCTCGCGGATCATTGGAAGTAGCCCGTGACGTCGATGAGAAAGTGAATCGCGCTCGGGCCGCTGTTGTAGATGGCCAGACGTCCATCGGACGAGAGACGCATGATCGAGTTGTTCGCACGCGTGCGACCCGTGCGGTAGCTGACCGTGCTCGTGCCCGGCGGCGCCTCGCCGGTGCCGGGATACGCGATGAGCGTTCCGTTCGACGCCGGCGTGACCGCGGTGATGTTCATGACGATCGCCTTCGCGCCGGCCGGCACGCCGCACTTACCCGTGATCGTGACGAGCTGCGTGCTCGCGGGATACAGCGGGCTGCCGGCGCGCGTGTCGAGCGTACGGCACGGCGTGACGAGATACAGCTTCGAGGCCGTGCTCGCGGCGGCCGTTCCCGCCGTGACGGTCACGGTCGCGGCGGTGCTGTTCGCGGTGCCGCATTGGCCGACGACGCGCACCCAGTACGTCGTCGTCGCGCCCGGCGTCACGGTGAGCGACGGCCCGCTGACGCCGGGGATGCGATTGGCCGTGTTGCCCGGCGCGCCGACGTACCACTCGTACGTGAGCCCGGTGCCGGTTGCGGTGACGGTGATGGTGGTGGAGATCCCCGCCGCCACCGTCCTCGCCGTCGGCTGCGTCGTGATCGTCGGAGGCGTGCACGTCGTCCCGCCCCCGCACGTGCCGCCCGGATATACGCCCTGCGCGGCGTGAATGTCCCACGGCTGCAGCGTGAAGCCGTAGTTGCCGTTGACGCTCGAGTTCATGATCGCGGCGCTCGTGCACTCTTCGACCGTCGAGTCGCACGTGCCGCCGTTGAGATGGCTCTGGTTCGAGTGGCGCCAGCCGATGCCATGTCCGAGCTCATGCGTCATCGCGGGCGCAAACGCGGAGCTGGTTCCCGGAAAGCCGTCCTGAAAGACGACGTCCGCGTCGGTGATGCTGAGCCACGACCGGTTGAGAAACGTGTGGTTGCTGCCGAACGACGTGAACGTGATGGCCACGGTTCCGGCGCCGGTCCACGACCCCGAAACGCGGCCCTGCGGATCGTTGAACTCGACGACGTTCGTGCTGTCGAAGTTCTTCGACACCGTCGCCGTCTGGCCGCCGTACATCAGGTTGATGTTCGAGCCGCATTCATTCGTCCATGCGGCCAGTCCGCCCTGAATCACGCTCACGCCGCCGTCCGCGGCGCCGGAGATGTTCTGATCGGAGCGTTTGTACCAGGTCACGCCGGCGGAGATGTTCGGCCAGCGCGTCGGCGTGTTGTTCACCCAGCTCGTGTACGTCGCGGGGTCGTACGTCGTCGCCGCCTGCTGCAATCCGTAGCTGCTCATCTGCTGCAACGCCTTCGCAAGCGGTGCCGGTTTCGCCGGCAACATCACCTCGGACGGATCGACGCTGTAGTCCTGCTGCGCGGCGCGTCCGTGCGCGCGCGCCTCGACGAAGCGCATGAAGCCTTCTTCTTTGCGCACCGGCTCCTGATGCACGGCGCCGGAGCGGTCCCAGCCGAGGACGTCGTCCATGTCGCGGACGAGAAGACGCTCGCCGGTCGTCGACGTCGCGAACTTGAATTTGCCGAGCGTGAGATCGGTCGTGCGCCAGCGGCCGCGGTCGCGCGTGAGAAAGACCAGCACGCGCTCGCCCTGTTCGTACTGCGCCTCGCCGGACACGATGACGCCGCGGTCGCCGATCACGCCGCCCATCGTCACGACGCGAAGCAACGCATTGGGTTCCGCGATCCCTTTGACCGCGCGCTCGAGGCGAATCTCGTACACCGTTTCGATCGTGTTGTCGGCTTCCTGCGCGTAAGCGCCCTCGACCGTGCCGACGACGATTGCATCTGCTTTCGTCACCATCTCGTCGTCGTCGGGCACGATGAACGTGCCGGCCAGCGCGCTTCCCGCGAGCAGGAGCAGGACGACGGAGAGGAAGATTACCGCTGTGCGTCTCATGGGGCCTCCGAAAAAGTTATACGTATGAAAAGAGCCTGCCTACTTCTTTGCACGTGACGCATGTCACTGGCACGTGGATTTCAGAGGCGATCGTTGGAGACCCGTGTCATGAACCGATCGATTGGAGCTGTGCTCGCCGCCGCGCTGTTGCTCACTGCCGCGGCCGCTCAGGCGGACGATGCACCGCCGACCACCAACCCGATTCGCTACACCTGGATCGTCACGTCGTGCGCGACGTGGAACTGCGCCGCGGCCGCGCTCGTCATGGCCGGCGGCGACAAGTACGTGATCACGCTGCCGACCGGACGCGACGACCGGCCGTGGCTGATCCTCCGCCGCGTCGAGGAAGGCTCGATCTACATTCCGCCCGAGGAGCCGTTCGCGTGCGAGGTGTTCGACTCGATGGACGGCGCGACGAATCACTACGACGGCATGGACATGTGTCACGCGCCGATCGTGCTGAGCGTTCCGGACGGCCGCGCGGTGGTGACGTCGCTAACCGATTGCGGTGGCGGCGGCGGCGGGAAGCGCCGTTCCGTCCGCTGATGCGCGGCGCTCCGCACGCCACGCCTGGAACATGAGAATGGTCCAGAGCGGCTGCTGCCATTCGCCGCGGCCGCCGAGGTGTTCGTCCCACTTCGTGCGGACCTCGGTCGCATCGAAGAAACCATCCTGCCGCAGCCGCCGCGGATCGAGCAGCTCTTCGGCCCAGCCGCGTAGCGGACCGCGCAGCCACTGATCGATCGGCAGGCCGAAGCCCATCTTCGGCCGCTCGATGAGCGCCTCCGGCACGTAGCGCGTCAGCAGCTTGCGCAGGATCCACTTCCCCTTGCCGTCGCGGATCTTCATCGACAGCGGCAGCGACCACGCGAACTCGACGAGGCGATGATCGAGCAGCGGCTCGCGCGCCTCGAGGCTCACGGCCATGCTCGCGCGATCGACTTTCACGAGGATGTCGTCGGGCAGATACGAGAGCTGATCGAAGAACATCATGCGCTCGATCGTGTCGGCGATCGGCGCGCGCGCGGCGCGTGCGGTGATCGCGATCGGCAGCGGACGCGCGCCCGGGACGACGCTCGACCACTGCGTGACGATCTCGTGGTAGAGCGCGTCGTCGCTGCGGTCGTTCATTGCGCGCGCGAACTTGTGCAGCCGTTCGCCGGCGCGGTCGCGGCGCAGCGCGCGCGGCATGATGCGCGACTCCGGCGAGAGCAGGCGGTTCCACATCCACACCGGCACCGCGCGCAACGCGGCACCCGCGGGAGGACGCAACGCTCGCGGCACGCGCGCGACGCCGCGCAGCAGTTTCTGCCCGAGGAAGTAGCGGTGGTAGCCGCCGAACAGCTCGTCGCCGCCGTCGCCGGAGAGGCTCACGGTGACGGATTGCCGCGCGAGCTTCGAGACGAGATACGTCGGGATCTGCGAGGAGTCGGCGAACGGCTCGTCGTACATGCGCGGCAGCAGCGGAATGACGTCCTGCGCTTCGCGCGGCGTGACGTAGAGCTCCGTGTGCGCGGTGCCGAGATGGCGCGCGACCGCGGCGGCGTATTGCGCCTCGTCGTAGAGCGACTCGTGGAAGCCGATGGAGAACGTCTTCACCGGACTGCTGTTCTGCGCCTGCATCGCCGCGGCGATCAGCGAGGAGTCGATGCCGCCGGAGAGGAACACGCCGAGCGGCACGTCCGCGACCATGCGCAGACGAACGGCGTCGGCGACGAGCGCATCCAGCGCATCGAGCGCCTCGTCATCGCCGCCGCGGAACCGCGAGGCGATCGCGCGTGGCGCGACTTCCTGCAGGTCCCAGTACGCGCGCGGCTCGGGACGCGCGTCGCCGGGCTTGATCGAGAGCACGCAACCCGGCGGTAGCTTCCACGTGTCGCGATAGATCGTGTACGGCGCGGGGATGTAGCTGTAGCGCGCGTACAAACCGACGACGTCGCGGTCGATCTCGCCGCGGAAGCGCGGATGCGCTTCGATCGCCTTCAGCTCCGACGCGAACAGCACCGCGTTGCCGGCGAAGCTGTAGTACAGCGGCTTCACGCCGAGCCGGTCGCGGACGAGATGCAGCGTCTGCTCCGCGCGATCCCAGAGCGCCATCGCGAACATGCCGATGAAGCGCGACAACGCGCCGTCGAGTCCCCAGCGTTCGATCGCCGCGAGCATGACTTCCGTATCCGAATGCCCGCGCCACGACATCGCGCCGGCGCGCTCGAGCTCCGCGCGCACGGCCTCGTAGTTGTAGACCTCACCGTTGTAGATGAGAACGTAACGGCCGCTCGCCGACTGCATCGGCTGATGTCCGGCCGGCGAGAGGTCGATGATCGAGAGCCTGCGGAAGCCGAGCGAGAGTCCGGCGCGCTCGTCGATGAAGACGCCGCTGTCGTCGGGGCCGCGGTGCTCGATGGCACACGTCATCCCGGTCACGACCGACTCGAGCTCGGCGCGCGAGCCCGCGCCTCGAAGAAATGCGCCGGCGATGCCGCACATGGCGTCAGTCTACGCGCGAATGACGCGCGTCGCCGTGTCCCGCGGCACGATGTTTCGCGTATCGACCGCGACGCGCACGTTGGACCACAGCGCCGCATCCTTGAACTGGCTGTGCGGCGTCGACACGACGACCGCATCGTACGTTCCGAACTCTTCCGCCGTGCACGGCACCGAATGCAATCCCAGGTCGTGCTTGCGCCCTCGTCGCGCCTCGGGGATGTACGGGTCGCAATACGCGACGTCCGCGCCGCGCTCCTGCAGCAGCTCGATGAGCTCAAACGACGGCGACTCGCGGTCGTCGTCGATGTCCGGCTTGTACGAGAGGCCGAGGACGAGCACGCGCGCACCGACGATGCTGCGGCCCGCGGCGTTCACCGCTTCGACCGTGCGGTCGACGACGTAGCGCGGCATGGCGGTGTTCACCTCGCCCGCAAGCTCGATGAAGCGCGCCCACGTCCCGTACTCCGCGGCTTTCCACGTGAGATAGAACGGATCGAGCGGAATGCAGTGGCCGCCGAGTCCGGGGCCGGGATAGAACGGCATGAAGCCGAACGGCTTCGTGCGCGCGGCCTCGATCACTTCCCAGACGTCGATGCCCATCCGCTCGAAGACGATCTTCATCTCGTTGACGAGCGCGATGTTCACGGCGCGGAAGATGTTCTCGAGCAGCTTCGACGACTCCGCGACTTCGGCGCTGGAGACAGGAACGACGGTGTTGATGACGGTCGAGTAGAGCGCCTTCGCGGCGCGCAGCGACGGCTCGTCGATGCCGCCGACGACTTTCGGGATCGTGCGCGTGTTGAAGCGCTCGTTGCCCGGATCTTCGCGCTCGGGCGAGAACGCGAGGAAGAAGTCGCGGCCGCACGCGAGTCCGCGCGCTTCGAACGGCGCGAGCAGTTCCTCGCGCGTGGTGCCGGGATAGGTCGTCGATTCGAGCACCACCAGTTGTCCGGTGCGCAGGCGTTTCGCGATTTCGGTGGAGGTGGCGCGGATGTAGTCGAGGTCGGGCTCGCGATGCGCGCCGAGCGGCGTCGGGACGCAGATGATGATCGCGTCGCATTCGGCGAGGCGGTCGAAGTCGGTGGTGGCCTCGACCTGCTCGCGCGCGAACGCGGAGCGGATGCGATCGACGCCGATGTGGCGGATGTACGACTCGCCGGCGTTGAGCGCGCGGGTCTTCTTCGCGTCGACGTCGAAGCCGATCACCGGAAAGCCGCCGTCGGCGTAGAGCAGCACGAGCGGCAGCCCGACGTAGCCGAGGCCGATCACGCCGACGCGCGCCGTCCGCGCATCGACCGCCTCGAGGAAACGATCGAGCAGCGCCGTTCCTGCGACTTGCTCCTGGATGGACATCGGATTCTCCGCGGCTCCGCCGATCCGATTGAAGAGGATCAGGGGATCCGATAGTAGTTTTTGTACCACGCCACGAACGCGGCCACGCCGTCGCGGACGCTGGTGACGGGCCGGAAGCCGACCGCTTCCTCGAGCTGCGAGACGTCGGCCATCGTCGACGGCACGTCTCCCGGCTGCATCGGAAGCAGTTCCATCCTTGCTTTCTTCCCGAGGCACTCTTCGAGGACGTGGATGTAGTCGAGGAGCTGCACCGGCCGGTTGTTGCCGATGTTGAAGACGCGATACGGCGCGCGGCTGCGCGACGGGCGCGGCTGCGTGGGATCGAAGTCGGGATCGGGCGCGGCGACATGATCGAGCACCCGCACGACGCCTTCCGCGACGTCGTCGACATACGTGAAGTCGCGCACCATGCGGCCTTCGTTGTAGACCTCGATCGGCGTCTCTTCGAGGATGCCGCGCGTGAACTTGAAGAGCGCCATGTCGGGGCGCCCCCACGGACCGTACACGGTGAAGAAGCGCAGGCCGGTGGTGGGCACGCCGAAGAGATGCGAGTACGTATGCGCCATCAGCTCGTTCGCCTTCTTCGTCGCGGCGTACAGCGACACCGGATGATCGACGTTGTCGTCTTCGGCGAACGGCTGGCGCGTGTTCGCACCGTAGACGGAGCTCGACGACGCGTACACGAGATGCTCGACGTTCGTCGCGCGGCAGCCTTCGAGGATGTTCAGAAATCCGCTGACGTTGCTCTGCGTGTACGCGTGCGGATTGATGAGCGAGTAGCGCACGCCCGCCTGCGCGGCGAGGTTGACCACGCGCTCGGGTCGATGGATATCAAAGAGTCGCAGCACCGCGCCGGTGTCGGAGATGTCGGCGCGTTCGAACGTGAACCGCGGCGACTCGCGCAACATCGCCAGACGCGCGTCCTTCAACGACGGATCGTAGTAGTCGTTGAGGTTGTCGATGCCGACGACGGAGTCGCCGCGCGCGAGCAGGCGTTGCGTGACGTGGAACCCGATGAAACCGGCGGCGCCGGTGAGAAGAATCTTCATGGCGTGGGCCGCGGCGGGCGGCGCGTTTTATACCACGCCACCGCTTCCCGCAGCCCGTCGGCGAGCCGCACGCGCGCGGTGAAACCGAACGCTTCCCGCGCACGCGTGGTGTCGAGCTGCCGCTTCGGTTGTCCGCCGGGCTGCGCGACGTTCCATTCGATCCGGCCGCGATAGCCGGTGGCATCCGCGACGAGATCGGCGAGCTGCGCGATCGATACCGACTCGCCGGTGCCGATGTTCACCGGCTCCGCGCCGTCGTACCGCTCGGCCGCGAGCAGCACGGCGTCGGCGGCGTCGGTGACGTGCAGAAACTCGCGCGTCGGCGTGCCGTCGCCCCACAGCGTGACGACCGGCGCGCTCTCTTCGTCCGCTTCGACGAACTTGCGGATCATCGCCGGAATGACGTGACTGGTCTCGAGATCGAAGTTGTCGCGTGGACCGTAGAGATTCGCCGGCAGCAGGTAGATGCCGTTGAAGCCGTACTCCTGCCGGTACGCCTGCAGCTGCACGAGCAGCATGCGCTTCGCGAGGCCGTACGGCGCGTTGGTCTCTTCGGGATAGCCGTTCCACAGATCGCTCTCGCGGAACGGCAGCGGCGTGAACTTCGGATACGCGCAGACGGTGCCGAGGCAGAGGAACTTCTCGACGCCGGCACGGCGCGAGGCTTCGATGAGCTGAATGCCCATCAGCGCGTTGTCGTGGAAGAACTGGCCGGGGTGTGCGCGGTTCGCGCCGATGCCGCCGACGTTCGCCGCGGCGTGGATGACGAGGTTCGGACGCTTCTCGTCGAGATAGCGCGTGACCGCGACACCGTCGCGCAGATCGAGCTCGGCGCGCGGCGGTGCGAACAGCGCGGCGACGCCGAGGGATTCGAGCCGCTCGCGCAGGTGCGAGCCGAGAAAGCCGCCGGCGCCGGTCAGCAGCACGCGGCGCGCCGGCCAGAGCGTCACGCGCCGTCTCCGTTCGCGCGCTTCTCGCGTTCGGCGAGGGCGAGATCGGAGTCGACCATCATTTCGATGAGCTCACGGAACGTGACGCGCGGCGACCAGCCGAGCGCGCGCCGCGCTTTCGACGCATCGCCGCGCAGATCGTCGACTTCCGTCGGACGGAAGTAGCGCGGATCGATCTCGACGAGCGTGCGTCCCGACGTGCGGTCGATCCCCCGCTCCTTCTCCCCCGCCCCGCTCCATTCGAGCGCGAAGCCGGCGCGCGCGAACGCGACCTCGCACAGCTCGCGCACGGTGTGCGACTCACCGGTGGCCACGACGTAGTCGTCGGGCTCGGACTGCTGCAGCATGAGCCACATCGCCTCGACATAGTCGCGCGCGTAACCCCAGTCGCGCCGCGCCTCGAGGTTGCCGACGTACAGCCGGTCCTGCAATCCGTGCACGATGCGCCCGACCGCGCGCGTGACCTTGCGCGTGACGAACGTCTCGCCGCGCCGCGGCGACTCGTGGTTGAAGAGGATGCCGTTGACGGCGAAGAGGCCGTACGCCTCGCGGTAGTTGACGGTCATCCAGTACGCGTCGAGCTTCGCGATCGCATACGGACTGCGCGGCGCGAACGGCGTGGTCTCGCTCTGCGGCGACGGCGAGCTGCCGAACATCTCCGACGACGACGCCTGGTAGATGCGCGGACGCAGGTCGACTTCGCGGATCGCCTCGAGCAGCCGCAGTTGACCGACGGCGTTGATCTCGCTCGTGTACTCCGGCGTCTCGAACGACACTTTCACGTGGCTCTGCGCGGCGAGGTTGTAGATCTCGTCGGGCGTGCAGAGGCGCAGCACGCGGTTGAGCGACGACGCGTCGTTCATGTCGCCGTAGTGCAGGAAGAGCTTCCGCTCGGGATCGTGGACGTCCTGATACAGATGATCGATGCGTCCCGTGTTGAACGAGGACGAACGGCGGATGATGCCGTGCACCTCGTACCCTTTCTCGAGCAAAAGCTCGGTGAGGTACGAACCGTCCTGCCCGGTGATGCCCGTGACCAGCGCGCGCTTCGTCATTGCGGCTGCGTCACCATCTGTCCGACGAGCTTCCGCGCGACCTGCGCAATCTGCCGCGCGCGGTCATCCCGCTCTGCCCTCGGATCCTCGGCGATCGCGCGATACGCCTCGACGTTCGCGCCTTCGGTGAGCGTGTCAAAGCGCGCTTCGACGAAGGCACGCGCGAGGCGCTCGTACGTCGCGTCGTCGCGATGCTCGAGCACTTCCGCCGCCGGAGGACGCACGTCGCTCGCGCGACGCGGCGGCGGTGCGTCGAAGCCGCAGCAGATCGCGGATGCCGCGGCGGACGGCGGCGGTCCCGCGTACCGGCGCTGCGCGACGGCCGCGGAGTACGACGGCGGTTTCTGCAAGCCCGCTTCGCCGCCGCGTGCGACCGCTTCCGCAACGACGACGGCCGGCGGCGCAAACGCCTCACGCCGCGCGCGCGCGACGACCTGCGCCGCGAACGACGCGCGGAACCGCGAGAGCGTCCAGCCGGAGAGGTCGTACTCCCAGTACAGCGGCACGCCGCGCGACGGCAGCACGCCGCCGTCGACGCGCGCGTAATGCGCGCGGCCCCGCGCGTCTTTCGTGAAGACGATCGGCACCGAGTAGAAGGCGTCGAAGTAAAGCCATTCGTTCCGCTGCGGCGACCATACACGGCCGATCGTATGCGGCGACGTCAGTCCGTTGCGGTCGTACAACGCGAAGAGCTCGGCCTGGCCGAAACGGCGCGCGGCGACGGCGGCGACCGAGCCGTTGATCTGGTCGCAGTAGCCGAGTCCGGAGATCAGCGCCGGCCACGTCTTCGGGACGTGATCGAGTTGCTCGTGATTGATGATCGCGTTGCGCACCGTCACGACGATCTGGCCGAGCGCGACCTCATCGCGTGCGGACGTGGCCACGCGGTCGGCGACGGACGCCGCCAGCGACGACTGCACCCACGCGCTGAAGAACCGCCTGCCCGCGGCGACGACGCGGCCGTCGTTCGGATTCGCGCCGCTCAGCAGCAGGTCCGCGCTGGCCACCGAGATGCTCCGCAGCAGGAAGCGCGGCGGCGCGAGGAGCACCGCAAACGTCGCTGCGGCGAGCAGAAGGACAGCGACCAGAACCACGACGCGCCGGGGGATGGACATGCTCGCGTCCATAGTACCAAGCGGCGCGGCGTTATTCCCCGTTGGCGATGGTGAGCAGATACCGGCCGTATGTACTGTTTTTCAACGACGCCGCGTGCTCGCGGACGCGGTCGGCATCGATCGCGCCCATGAAGTAGGCGACCTCTTCGGGGCAGGCGATCTTCAGTCCCTGCCGCATCTCCACCGTCGCCACGAAGTTCGACGCGGCCAGCAGCGACTCCTGCGTTCCCGTGTCGAACCACGCGAAGCCGCGCCCGAGCTGTTCGACGTGCAATGCGCCGCGCTCGAGATAGATGCGGTTGACGTCGGTGATCTCGAGCTCGCCGCGCTTCGACGGCGGCAGCGTCGCCGCGATCTCGACGACCTGCGGATCGTAAAAGTACAAACCCGTCACGGCGAGATTCGACTTCGGCTGCGCGGGCTTCTCCTCGATCGACAGCGCGCGGCCCTCCGCGTCGATGTCGACGACGCCGTAGCGCTCGGGATCCTGCACGCGATACGCGAAAACGGTCGCGCCTTCGATGCGCGCGGCGGCGCGCTGCAGACCATCCGTCAGACCGTGGCCGTAGAAGATGTTGTCGCCGAGGATGAGACAGCTCGGATCGTCGCCGACGAAGTCGCGGCCGACGATGAAGGCATCGGCGAGTCCTCGCGGCGCGGTCTGAACGGCGTACTGAATGTCGATGCCCCACTGATGGCCGTCGCCGAGAAGCTTGATGAACGAGGCCTGGTCCTGCGGCGTGGTGATGATGAGGAACTCGCGGATGCCGGCGAGCATCAACGTCGTCAGCGGGTAGTACACCATCGGCTTGTCGTACACCGGCAGGAGCTGCTTCGAGACGACCGAGGTGATCGGATAGAGGCGCGTTCCCGAGCCTCCGGCGAGAATGAGACCTTTACGCATGGGCGCGCATTCTATCGTTGCGCCGGAACAGCGCCGCCAGCAGCGCGCCGAAGAGAAAGCCGCCGACGTGCGCCCACCACGCAATGCCGACCACTTCCTGCGTGCCGCGCGCGGCCTGCAGCGCGAGGAAGCCGTTGAAGAACTGCATGCCGAACCACACCGGCAGGAAGAGCACCGCCGGAATCTCCGCCATCGCCCAATAAACGACGAGCGGGAACAGCGTCACGATTTTCGCGTGCGGCCGTAAGACCAGAAAGGCGCCGAGCAGTCCGGCAATACTGCCGGACGCACCGATCGACGGCACGGTGGAATGCGGGAACAGCACGGTGTGCGTGAGACTGCCGATCGCGCCGCACGCGATGTACATCAGGAAAAAGCGGAAGTGCCCCACCGCGTCCTCGACCGCGCCGCCGAACACCCAGAGGTAGATGAGGTTTCCGATCAGATGCACGAAACCGCCGTGCAGGAAGAGCGACGTGAAGAGCGTGATCGACACTTCCCAGCCGGCGTAACCGTACGCGCCGGGATCGACGAGGCGCGCGGGCATGAAGCCGAACGTCTGGATGATGCGCTCGGTCGTGTCGCCCATGAAGAGCTGCGCGAGGAACACGACGACGTTCGCCGCAACGAGCGCGCGGTTGACGAGCGGAGGCCTCGTCCGCTCGATGGTGTGGCGGATCGGAATCATCCGAGTCCCTGAACGATCTCCCTCACCACTTCTGCGATCTGCGCTTCGGTCAGCTCCGGGAAGATCGGAATGGCCAGCGTCTGCGCCGCCGCGGCGTCGGAGTTCGGATATGCGTCATGCGCGCCCGGCACGTCGCGGAAGCATTCCTGCTGCGGCAGCGTGAGCGGGTAATAGACCTCGCAGCCGATGGCCACGCTCTTGAGATGCGCCATCACGCGATCGCGCGTTTCGCTGCCTTCTGGAAAGCGAATCACGAACTGGTTGTAGATGTGGCGACGTCCCGGCAGTTCTTCCGGCAGCACGACGCGCTCGCCCGCATTGGTCGCGGCGAAGTGGCGGCGATAGAGCTCCGCGTTGCGGCGGCGTCCGTCGTGCCACGACTCGAGATGCGGCAGTTTGATGTGGAGCATCGCCGCCTGCAGCGCGTCGATGCGGAAGTTGCCGCCGACGACGTGATGGAAGTACTTCGGCCGCATGCCGTGCACGCGATAGTCGATGAGCTTCACCGCGAGCTCGTCGTCGTTGGTCGTGATCGCGCCGGCATCGCCGAACGCGCCGAGGTTCTTCGACGGGAAGAACGAGAACGCGCCCATCGCGCCGATCGCGCCCGCGCGTTTGCCGCGATAGTCGGCGCCGACCGCCTGCGCGGCGTCTTCGACGACCGGAATGTTGCGGGCGTTCGCGATGGCCATGATCTCGTCCATCGGCGCGCACTGGCCGTAGAGGTGCACCGGCATGATCGCTTTCGTGCGCGGCGTGATGCGCGCTTCGATCTGCGCGGGATCGAGGTTGTAGTCGTCGAGCGTGATGTCGACGAACACGGGAATCGCGCCGAGCCGCGCCACGACGCCGGCGGTGGCGAAGAAGCTGTACGCGGGGACGATCACTTCGTCGCCCGGTCCGACGCCGAGCACCATCAGCGCTTCGAGCAGCGCGTCGGTGCCGGACGAGACGCCGACGGCGTGCCTGGTCGTGCAGTAGGCGGCGAAGTCGCGCTCGAAGTCGTCGACGCGTTTGCCGAGGATGAAGAGCTGGGATTCGTAGATCTCGGCGGTGACGCGGAGCGCCTCGTCGCGGATCGCGGCGTATTGCTGTTTGAGGTCGAGCAGCGGGATGGCCATGGCGCCGCGCAGTCTAGTTCATTGGACGTTTTCGCGCCGCGCCGCGTATCACGAACGCCTCGCCAGACTTCTTTTCCGTCTCTCTTTTACAGCACACAATTCGATAGACAGTTTTCGCGACGCCTCCGTACTTACGGGCAACAACGGCGGCCGCAAATCAGCGGCCCGCACAAACCAGGAGGCATCACCATGAACTATCGCAATCTCATCACCGCGGCCGCACTCTCGCTGCTGCCGCTCGCCGCGCAGGCGGCGACCATCGTCGTTCCGGCCGCGGGCACGGGCCCGGGCGCGAACAACAGCCAGTGGCAGAGCGAGCTCACGCTGCACACGTCCGGTCCGCGTGCGGTCACGCTGTCGCTCGCGTTCCACACCGGCACCGACGTGCGCGGTCCCGTCGAGGTGACGCTGCAGCCGCGCGAGACGGTGTCGATTGCCGACATCGCGAAGACGCGCTTCGGTCTCTCGTCCGCCACCGGCGCGATCGTGATCACCGTCGACGACAAGAGCGCCAAGTCCGTCGCCGTCACCTCGCGCACGTTCAACACCTCACCCGCCGGCGAGTTCGGACAGGACATCCCCGCGGTCGACGTCGCGAACGCCAGCGGCGCCGGCGACATCGCCGCGCTCACCGGTCCTTCGAACGCCGCCATCACGCGCTTCAACTTCGGTGTTTACGCCGTCAACGCCGCGAGCGTGACGTGGGAAGTCGTGCGTGCGAACGGCACCGTCGCGACGTCGAAAGATGTGACTTACGCCGCCGGCGAGCACGTGCAGTACAACAGCGGCATCGCTTCCCTCCTCGGCGTGCAGGAACAGAACAACGACACCGTGCAGGCGCGCGTCACGTCCGGCAACGCGATCTTCTACGGCAGCGCGATCAACAACAACACCGGCGATCCGTCGTTCGTCCCGAGCGTGCGCACGCGCGACGACGTGAACATCCTCTTCGCCGGCGTCGATCTCGATGAGAACGGCACCGTCGACGTGGCCGATGCGAACGGCGACGGCGTGCTCGACGCGCCGATCGCGATCTCGACGCTCGCCTTTCCGCAGTACTTCCGCGTCGTCGCCGCCGGCGAGTTCGGCGAGAACGTGACGCTGGAGATCGTCTCGATCGACGAGCCCGCCGCCGCGACGCTGCTCGACGCGAACGGCACCGTGCGCGTCGGCGCGCCGGGCGAGCTGAAAGGCCGCACCGGCGAGTTGGTCGTGCGCGCGACGTCCGACTTCGCCACGACGCTGCTCCGCATTCCGGTCCGCTATCAGTAGGAACCCGAACGCGAATCAACACGCACGAACGCGCCGGCAGCGATGCCGGCGCGTTTCGTTTTACGCGAAGGTGATGCGCGCGAAGCGGCGTTTGCCGACTTTCAGCAGATACGTCTTCCCCGCCGCGGCGTCGAGCGCGTGGCGCGTCGACTCGACCTTCGCGTCGTCGACGAGCACGCCGCCCTGCGCGATGAGGCGCTGCGCGTCTTTGTTGCTCGCCGCCAGTCCCGCCGCGGTGATGATCTTCGCGAGCGGCTGCGGCTCGTCGCTGGCGGGGAGCGATGTTTCCTCGATGTCGGTCGGCGCCTGACGCTCGCTGAAGACGCGGCGGAATTCGGCGTCGGCGGCGTCGGCCGCGGCCTCGTCATGGAAGTCGCGGATGATCGACTTCGCGAGCTCCTTCTTCGCGTCCATCGGATGCACCTCGCCCGCTTCGACGCGCGCCCGCAGCGTGTCGACCTGCGCGGGCGTGAAGTCGGTGCAGAGCGTGTAGTACTTCCACATCAGCGCGTCGGAGATGGACATGATCTTGCCGAAGATCGAGCCCGGCTCCTCGTCGATACCGATGTAGTTGCCGAGCGACTTCGACATCTTCTCGACGCCGTCGAGCCCTTCGAGCAGCGGCATGGTGATGACGACCTGCGGCTCGAGCCCGTACTCGCGCATGAGATCGCGGCCGACGAGCAGATTGAAGAGCTGATCGGTGCCGCCCATCTCGACGTCGCACTTCAGCGCGACGGAGTCGTAGCCCTGCGCGAGCGGATAGAGCAGCTCGTGGATCGCGATCGGCTGATGCGCGTCGAAGCGTTTGCGAAAGTCGTCGCGCTCGAGGATGCGCGCCAGCGTGTACTTCGCGGCGAGGCGGATCATCCCTTCCGCGCCGAGGGCGCCGAGCCATTCGGAGTTGAAGCGGACTTCCGTCTTTTCGGCGTCGAGGATCTTGTAGACCTGGCGGCGGTAGGTCTCCGCGTTCGCGAGCACTTCTTCACGCGAGAGCGCGGGCCGCGTCGCTTTCTTTCCCGTCGGATCGCCGATGAGACCGGTGAAGTCGCCGATGAGGAAGATGACGCGATGGCCGAGCTGCTGGAAGTGCTTCATCTTGCGGATCACGACCGTGTGGCCGAGGTGGATGTCGGGCGCGGTCGGATCGAAGCCGACTTTGATGGTGAGCGGTTTGCCGCGCTGGATCTTGGCTTTGAGGTCCGCGCGCTCGATGAGATCGACGGTCCCCTTGCCGAGGTACTCCAGTTGTTCCTCGAGATTCATAGTCGCGGGATTGTAGCCGCCCCGGCCAGCTGCGCGCCGGCTCGGCCGGCTGCGCTAAGGGCATAGCCTAGTTGCACGTGCTGCTGCAGGGAAGGTTGGTCAGGGCGGATACACGTGGGGTGGGCGGGCTTAGGCGGGTGGCGGGCCCCAGAGGCGGCTGAGGTCAATCTCGATTTCAGAGAAGGGATTGGCGCGAACAACCTGGTTCTCACCGTATGTCGCGTCGGACGCCCAGTGGCCATCCTCGTTCCGGTGCACTTCGAGAACCTGCTGCTCAGGATCAATGAGCCACGCGTATGCGACGCCTTCGCGCGCGTAGAGCGGCAATTTCTTGAGCCGGTCGAGCCGGCCGTTTGAAGGTGAGGTGACCTCGCAGATCCAATCCGGCACCACGTTGAAGATGTGATTCTTCGGCGGCACCGGCATGTGCTCGCGCCGCCATCCAGCAAGATCGGGCACGACCACGTTATGCCTGAAGTGGAGTTCCGGCTCATCGATGATCCACCAACCGCCGGGACCGTTGTCGCCGAGATCAAACGGAGTGCCGAGGATCATCCCGAGACGCGACGACGCCCGCGCGTGCGCCCACCCGGGCCGCGGCGACGCGAACAACTCCCCCTCGATCAGCTCCGCCACCATCGTGTCCGGCACCTGCAGCAGGTCGTCGTACGTGGCGTGCTCGCGTAATCGCGCGGCCATGTCTCCATTATAGTTCCCGCCCATGCTGCGACGCCTGCTGCTCCTCCTCGCTTCGCTCGTCCTCGCGCTGCCGCTCCTCGCCCGCAACGCCGACATCCTCATCACGGGCGGCACCGTCGTGACGATGGCCGGGCCGAACATCGAGAACGGCTCGGTGGCCATCGCCAACGGCGCCATCGTCGCCGTCGGACCGTCGTCCGAAATCGACCGTCAGTTCACCGCGAAGACCGTCATCCGCGCCGGCGGCCACGCCGTCGTGCCCGGCTTCGTCAACGCGCACACGCACGTGCCGATGACGCTCTTCCGCGGCATCGCCGACGACCGCGATTTGATGGACTGGCTGCAGAACTTCATCTTTCCGGCAGAAGCGAAGAATGTCGATCGCGACTTTGTGAAGTGGGGCACGCGCCTCGCCGCGGCGGAGATGATCCGCTCCGGCACCACGACATTCGCCGACATGTACTACTACGAGTCCGACATCGCGCGCGAGGCGAAAGCGGCCGGCCTCCGCGGCGTCCTCGGCGAAACGCTCATCGACTTCCCCGCGCCCGACAACAAGACCTGGGACGCCGCCGTCGCCTACATCCGCCAGTACGTGAAGACGTGGAAGGGCGATGCGCTGATCACGCCCGCGCTCGCGCCGCACGCGCCGTTCACCGTCTCCGCGGATCACTTGAAACAGGTCCGCGCGCTCGCCACCGAGCTCGGCGTGCCGATCCTCATCCACGTCAGCGAGACGAAGAACGAACTGCAGCAGGTCGCCGCCGCGCACAACGGCATGACGCCCGGCAACTACCTCGACTCGCTCGGCTTTCTCGGCGACGACGTCATCGCCGCGCACGGCGTCTGGCTCACGCCCGACGAGCTGAAACTCTTCGCGTCGCGCAAGACCGGCGTCGCGCATTGCCCCGAGTCGAACGAGATGCTCGCCTCCGGCGCCGCGCCGGTCGTCGACATGATCCACGCCGGCATGGAAGTCGGCCTCGGCACCGACGGCCCCGCCGGCTCCAACAACAACCTCGACATGGTCGAGGAGATGGCCAGCGCCGCGCGCCTGCAGAAAGTGTCGAAGCTCGATCCGAAAGCGATCAGCGCGCGCGAGGTGCTGCGCCTCGCCACCATCGGCGGCGCGCAAGTCCTCGGCCTCGCCGACAAGATCGGCACGCTCGAGCCGGGCAAGCGCGCCGACGTCGTGCTCATCGATCTGCAGCAGGCGAAAACGCAGCCCGTCTACTCCGTCGAATCCGCGATTGTCTACGCGGCTTCCGGCAGCGCGGTCGTCACGACCATCGTCGACGGCCGCATCCTCTATCGCCACGGCACGGTGCTGACCGTCGACGAGAAACAAGCCATCGCGAAGGCGAAGGAGTACCGCGACAAAGTGCTCGCGAGCCTGAAAAAGTGAACCGCCGCACGCTCCTTCTCGTCGTCGCGCTCGCTGCGTGCGCGCCGCGTCCACAGGTCGCACCCGCGCCGCCGCAGACACCGCGGCTCACGGCAACCGCCACCGCGCAACGCGTCGTGCTCGTCTCCTTCGACGGGATGGGCGCCGACGCGCTCGCATCGCACACCGATCTTCCCGCGTTCGCGCAGCTCGCGAGCGACGGCGCGGTCGCGCGCGTCGTGCCAGTCAATCCGACGCAGACGTCGAGCGCGCACGTCGCGATCCTCACCGGCGCATCGCCGCAGGTAAACGGCATCGTCGCGAATCGCTTTCACGTTCCCGGCACGCCGCCGGACGCCGTCGCCGAAGGGATGATGACGGACATCGACGTCGAGACGCTCGTCGAGGCAGCGCGGCGTCAGGGCAAGCGCGTCGGCGCGGTGGTCTTCCCGACCGTCGATGCGCGTACGCCGCGACGCGCCGCAGACTTTGGCGTCGCGTGGCCGCGGCCTTTGACCAAAGGCCAAGTCGTGCATCTCACGCGCGACGACTTTCATCGCGAGTGGGTGCCGCCCACGTGGACCGCGACCGCGTCGCGCCATCCGTCGTTCAGTCCCGTACTGCGCGCGCGCCTCGACTGGAATGCGCCGCAGCACGCGCGCGCGGACGTCGACCTCGTCGCGTACGACTCGACGGACGACCGCACAGAGAACTACGACACGTTCTTCATCGAGAGCGGCGAGCACGAACAGGCTCCCGACGCGCGCGGCTGGTTCGCGATCGCGCAACGCACCGCCGACGGCACGTACGGCTCGTGGTCGAAGCTCCTCGCCCCCGATCCCGCGCTGCACGACGTCACGATCTACTGGGGCGCGATCGGCCGCACGGACGCGTATCCGGAATCGTTCCGCACGATGCTCGATGACGAGATCGGCTTCTGGCCCGGCTCGCCCGACGAGCACGCGGGCCTCGACGTCACGACGATCGCCGAGCAGATGGAACGCCTCAGCGCCTTCCTCACGCGCGTGCAGACGCTCGCCATTGAGCGGATGCCGTTCGATCTCCTCCTCGCCTATCAGCCGCAGATCGACTCCGCCTCGCATCAGTTCCTCGGTACGCCCGACGGCGACCGCGCCATCGGCCTCGCGTTTCATCTGTCCGACGACGCGCTCGCCGCGATCCGCGCGCGACTCGATCCCGCGCGCGACGCGCTCGTCGTCGTCGGCGATCACGGCCTGATGCATCTCGACACGCTCGTGCACATGAACGCGTGGCTTCCCGAGCACGGCTTCGACGCGTGGCGCGCATTCGCGACGGGACATGTCGCCGAGCTCTACGGCGAGGACCGCCGCGACGAACTGGTCAAGACGTTGACCGACAGCGGCTTCTTCGAGCAGGTGACGGTCAAAGACGCGTCGTCGCACCGCAACAGCGGCGACGTCGTCGCCATCGCCAAGCCGAACGTCGCCGTCGACGAGGGACGCGACGCGCCGTCGACCGGCAAGCCGCCCGGCAACGGCAACCACGGCGCGCTCAACACGCATCCCGAACTGCACACCGTGCTCCTCGCCGCAGGGGCAGGCGTGCCGCACGGCAGCTTCGGCACGATCGCGCAGACGAAGATCGCGCGCTTCGTGACGTCGCTGCTCGGCATCCAGCCGCCCGCGGCGGCGGAGTGACCTCGTGACGGCGAAGCGCGTCCCGCGCGAGCTCGCCGTCTTCGCCTTCTATCTCGCGGTCGCGCTCTGGATGACCTGGCCGCTCGGCCGGCAACTCAACACCGCCCTCCCCGACCTCGGCGACCCGATGATCAACATGTGGACCATCGACTGGGTCTGCCACGCGCTGACGCACGCGCCGCTGCATCTATACGAGTCGCCGATCTACTACCCCGCGCACCTCACGCTGGCCTTCAGCGAGAACCTCATCGGCGTGGCCATCGCCGTCCTGCCGTTCCATCTCGCCGGCGTGCCGCCGATCGCCGTCTACAACCTCGCGCTGCTGCTCGGCTTCGCGCTCTCCGGCTACGCCGCGTTCGTCCTCGCGCGCCTCGTCACCCGTTCCGCCCCCGCCGCGCTCATCGCCGGCGTCATCTACGCGTTCGTGCCGCACAAGTTCGATCACCTCTCGCACGTGCAGATCGTCTGGAGCGCGGCGCTGCCGTTTCTCTTCGCGGCGCTGCTCGCGTACTGGCGCAAGCCCGCGCGCGCGTACGGTGCCGGCATCGCCGCGTCGCTGCTGCTCGCCGCGATCACGAACGTCTACTACTTCCTCTTCGCGCTGGTGACGCTCGCGCTGACGGTCGCCGCGCTGCAGATCGCCGATCCGCGCCGCGAGCGTCGCTTCTGGCTCGGACTCGTCCTGTCGCTCGCGCTCGGCTGCGTCGCGACGATTCCGTTCCTGCTGCCGTATCGCATCGTGTCGAAGGCGTACCACATGACGCGCGGCGAAGGCGAAGCGATCGGCGGCTCCGGCATCCCGTCGAACTGGCTCTACGCAACCCCGCGCAGCGCCGTCTACGGCGACCTCGGCGCCGCCGAGATGCACCAGCACGAAAAGCAGCTCTTCCCGGGACTCGCCGCGCTCATGCTCGCCGTCATCGGCGCGTTCGCCGGAATGCGCCGCACGCGCGAACCGGACCAGACACCGCGCGCACCGCGCCGCACGTTCGTGCTCGACGCGCTGATCCTCCTCTTCGCGACGCTCACCTATCTCGGCATCGTGACCGACCGCATCGAATGGGCGATCGGTTCGTTCCGCCTTCTCTCGTTCAACACCGCCGAATCGTTCGCAGTGATCCTCATCGTGTTGCTCGCGCTCCGCTTCGCGCCCGCGCTGCACGCCGCGGCGCAACGCTCGCGCTTCTCCGCTGACGCGTGGGCCGCGGCGCTCTGGATCGCGATCGGCTACCTCGGCTCGCTCGGGATGAACGCGTTCTTTCACGCGTTTCTCTACCGCCGCATCGCGCTCTTCCACGCCACGCGCGCGTCCGTGCGCTGGGCCATCGTCGCGTACATGGGACTCGCGGTCTGGTCGGCGATCGGCGCCGCCGCGATCCTCGAACGCTGTCGCGCGCGCCGCCGTGTCATGGCGGCGCTGCTCGTCGCGCTCTGCGTCGCCGATCTCTGGCCGGTCATTCGATGGGAACACGCGGTGCCAACGATCGCGCCCGTCTACCGCTGGCTCGCCACGCAACCGCGGGTCGCGCCGCTGATCGAGCTGCCGATGAGCGGCAACGGCGCGGAGTTCAGCTACCTCCTCGGATCGACCGCGCACCATCTGCGGCAGTTCAACGGCATCTCGACGTTCTCCGATCCCGTGCACGCGCGGCTGCGCACGAAAGCGGACGCCGGCGTCTACGACGACGACTTTCTGCGCACGCTCGAGACGTACGGCTGCCGCCTGATCGTCGTGCACGCGCATCTCTTTCCGAAGGGCGCGCCGCGCGCGTGGCTCGCGCGCAATCTCGCGAGCGGACGTCTCGCCTTCCTGCGCAGCTTCGACCACGAGATCGGCGGCGACTACGTCTTCGCCGTCACGCGCAACTTCCGCGACTTCGCGCCGCTGCGCGAGCCGCGCGTGCCCGACGGCGCGGGGCACATGCCCGACGAGCGGCTCGCGCGCATGCTCGCCGGCGAGACGACGCACAGCGACGCGATCATGGCCTTCATCGACACGCCGCAACCGTATGAGGGCATCCGAGGGGCGCTGCACATTCGCGGATGGGCGCTGTCGCCGCACGGCCTCCGCCGCGTCACCGTGCTGCTCGACAACGCGCGAGTGCGCGTCGACGCCACGCTCGTCGAACGTCCCGATCTGCGCGCGATTTACACCTGGTACTACTTCGTGCCGAAACCCGGCTTCGTCGTCGACTTGCCGCGACGGCCGGACAACGTGCCGCGGCAGACGCAGTTTCAAGTCGAGATCGAAGACGCCGCGCATCGCGTGATGCGCACGAGAGACGTACCGATCGACTGGGATCTCGAATGAAACGACTCGCGCGCGAGCTCGCGCTGTTCGCCTGCTATCTCGCGCTCGCGGTGGCGGTGACGTGGCCGCTCGTGCGCGAGCTGTCGACGACCGTCGCTGATCCCGGCGATCCGCTGTTCATCGCGTGGGTGCTCGACTGGGTTTGTCACGCGCTCACACACGAGCCGCTGCATCTGTTCAACGCGCCGATCTTCCACGGCGGCATCTATCCGCTCGCGTACAGCGAGCACATGACCGGCATCGCGCTCTTCGTGCTGCCGTTTCATCTCGCCGGCGCGAACGCGATCGCGCTCTACGGCATCGCGCTGCTCCTCGGCTTCGCGTTCTCCGGCTACGCCGCGAACGTCCTCGCGCGCGTCGTCACCGGCAACGACGCCGCGGCGTTTCTTGCCGGGATCGTCTTCGCGTTTGCGTCCTTCCCGATCTCGCACATCCAGCACGTGCAGATCGTCTGGAGCGGCTGGCTGCCGCTGATGCTCGCGGCGCTGCTCGTCTACTGGCGCACGCGCGCGACGAAGCACGCGGCGTGGCTCGCCGCCGCGTTCGCGATGAACGGCCTCACCAACATCTACTGGCTGCTCTTCGGCGGCTTCGCGCTCGCGGCCACGATCGCGTATCTCGCGTGGCTCGAGCCGCGCCGCGACCGCGCGTTCTGGCTGCGGCTTTTCGGCGCGCTCGCGATTGCCGGTCTCGTGCTGCTGCCGTTCCTCGTGCCGTATCAAATCGTGGCAAGCACGTACGGCGAGCGCCGCACGACCTTCGAGTCACGCCTCGGCGCCGCGACCTGGACCGACTGGCTGGTCGCCTCCTCGCGCAACGCGACGTACGGACAGATCGTCGATCCGAAGTTGCAGCGCGACGAACGCGAGCTGTTCCCCGGCCTGCTCGCGATCGTTCTCGCAGCGTATGCATTCGTCTCGCGCGAACGCGACGCGCAGCCGCGCATGACGCGACGCCGCACGCCGCTCGCACTCGACGTCGCCATCGGCGTCTTCGCGATCGCCACGTATCTCACGCTCGTCGAAGACCGCATCACCCTCGGCCACCTCACGTTCACCGGCTCGGACGTTCCAGCGACGATCACTGTTGCGCTCCTGATCTATCGACAACGCGATGCGTTGCGCGTCTCGCGCTTCCGCGTCGAAGAACGCGCGGCCGCGCTCTGGCTCGCCATCGGCGTCATCGCGTCCCTCGGCTGGAACGCGTTTCTGCATCCGTTTCTGTTTCGCGTACTGCCGCCGTTTCGCGCCACGCGCACGCCCGCGCGCTGGGCCGCCGTCGCGTACGTCGGTCTCGCCGTCTGGGCAGCGATCGGCGCGACGCGACTCCTGCAACGACGACGACGTCTGGCCATCCCGCTGATCCTCGTCGCGCTCGTCGAAGTCGTCCCGCACATCCGCTGGCAGCACGTGCCGCGCGAGTTCCCGCCGGTCTATCACTGGCTCGCGGACGCGCGTCCGGGCGTCGTGCTCGAACTGCCGATGACGCGCAACGGCGCGGCCTTCCGCTACGTGCTCGCCTCGACGCTGCACCGCGTGCCGATCATCAACGGCACGTCGGGCTGGGAGTCGCCGCTGCACGAGTTTCTGCGGAAGAAGGAGGACGCGCTCGCATTCGACGACGAGTTCTCGCGCGCGCTCGCAAACGACGGCTGCACCACCGTCATCGTGCACGAGGCCGAGCTCGCGCCGGAGGAGCGCGGCGCCGTCGCCGCATTCGTACAGCGGCTTGCGTTCGAGCGCCGCTTCGGCAGCGACGCCGTCTACGCGTTCAGAACTCCTCGAGGATCTGCGGATACTGCCAGCGCGCCTCGCGCAGCTCTTCCTCGATGATCTCGCGCTCGGGCGCGTCGTGCAGTTGCGGCGCGTCCCAGTTCGCGAGCCACATCGGATTCACGTACGGCAGCACGACGATCTGGTCGACGCGATGCGGCAGCCCGCGCGCGGCGAGACGCGCGTTGAGAAACGCGATCACATCCTTCGACGTCGGGATCATTCCAAGCCCAGCTCTTTGAGTTTCGCCGCCAGCTGTCGCGCGCTGATGCCAAGCGCCTCCGCCGCCTCGTTGCGCGACGCGCTGCGTTCCAGCGTCTCGGCGATCTTCACGCGCTCCACCGCACGCAGCGCGCGTTCGGCCGCGTCGGACAACGTACCGGAGAGATCGAGCGCGTCGCGGAGGCGATCGCCCGTCGCGGCGGAGACGCTGATGTCGCGCGGCTCGATCGTGTTGCGGTCGCAGAGGATCGCCGCGCGCTCGATGCAGTTCTGCAGCTCACGGATGTTGCCCGGCCAGTCGTAGGCGCGGAGCAGCGCGCGCGCCTCGTCCGTCATCTTCAGGCCGGGCCGCGCGAGCTCGCGCGCGAAGCGCTGCAGGAAGAAGTCGACCAGCGCGTCGATGTCCTCGCGGCGCGCGCGCAGCGGCGGGATGGTCACGGGAAAAACGTGGATGCGAAAGTAGAGATCGTCGCGGAACGTGTTGCGGCGAACGGCCTCGCCGAGGTCGCGGTTCGTGGCGCAGATCACGCGGAGGTCGACGTCGATGGGAGCGGTGCCGCCGATGCGCTCGAAGCGGCGCTCCTGCAGCACGCGCAGGATCTTCGACTGCACGCCGAATCCCAGCTCGCCGATCTCGTCGAGAAAGATCGTTCCGCTGTCGGCGAGCTCGAACTTGCCGAGCTGTCGCGCGGTCGCGCCGGTGAACGCGCCCTTCTCGTGGCCGAACAGCTCGTTCTCGATGAGCGTGTCAGGAATGGCCGCGCAGTTGATGGCGACGAACGGGCGGTCGCGGCGCGGCGAGAGCTGGTGAATCGCGCGCGCGAAGAGCTCCTTGCCCGTGCCCGACTCGCCTTGCAGGAGCACGGTGGAATCGGTCGGTGCGACGCGCTGGATGGCGTGCGACACCTCGACGATCGGACGCGAGTCGCCGACGATCGCGGGCAGTCCGTAGCGCTTCTGGAACTCGTCTTTCAGCAAAAGATTTTCGAAGCGCAGCTCGCGATGCTCGCGGCAGCGGCGCAGGAGCAGCGAGAGATGATCGACGTCGATCGGCTTCTGGATGAAGTCGTACGCGCCGAGCTTCATCGCCTCGACCGCGTTCTCGATCGTGCCGTACGCGGTCATCACGATCACCGGCAGCTCCGGGTCGCTTTCCTTCGCCTGGCGCAGCACGGCGATGCCGTCGGCGCCGGGCAGCCGCAGATCCGTCAGCACAGCCACGTAGCGGCGTCCTTCCGCGAGCCACGATTGCGCCTGCGAGCCGTTCGGCGCGACGTCGGCTTCGAAGCCGTCCGCCTCCACCGCCTCGCGCAGCATGTGCGCGAGCGATTCCTTGTCCTCGACGATGAGCATGCGTTTCATGCGTCAGAGTCCAAAGTACGCGCGGATGCGCGACAGCACGCTGCTCTGCGCCTCCGGCTCCTCGCTGCGCCGCGAGTCGAGGTCGCCGCGCCGCGCCGTCACTTCCTCGGAGATCGCCTGCGCGAGCTCGGGATGATCCTGCAGCACCGGCTGCAGGGCGAGCTTCGCGATCTCGACGGCCACGACTTCGGTGAGCGCCACGACGTCCGCCGTGCGCGACTCGCCGGTGAGCAGCGCCATCTCGCCGAAGAAGTCGCCCGGCGCGAGCGTGGCCACTTCCTCGCCGCCGGCGCGCACCGAGACGCTGCCTTCATGCACGACGAACATCGAGTCGCCGGCGGCGCCGCCGCGGATGATGGTCTCGCCGCGCGCGAACACGAGCACGCGCGCCGCCGCGGCAATGGCCTGCTGCGCCTTGCGCGGCAGCGGCGAGAGAATGTCGATCTTCGCCAAACGGTCCACGATCTCGTCCGGCTGCGGCACGTGGCGCGGCGGCGGCGGCTCGTACGTCTGCATCGCGCGCACCGGAAAGCTGATCGGCATCTGGTTGCGCTGCAGCGCGTACCAGATGGCCTTGCGCATCTCCGCGTCGATGCGGTCGCGCGTCGAGAAGTCGTGCGTGTAGTACTTCACCTCGTACGTCACCGACGATTCCGCGAAGCCGCCCACGCGCGCGACGACGGGCAGCTCCGCCGACACGCCGTCGACGTTCGCCGCGGCCTGCGCGAGCACGCGGATCACCGCTTCCGGCGGGACGTGATAGTCGACGCCGACCTGCAGCACGCGCGCGTTGAGGTTGTTGCGCGGAAAGACTTCCAACCGCTCGCGCGCGAGGATCGAGTTCGGCACGATGACCAGGTTGTTGTTGAACGTGCGGATCCGCGTGCCGCGCCAGCGCACCGCCTCGACGACGCCGAAGTAGTCGCCGGTGCGCACGACGTCGCCGATCGTGAAGCTGTCCTCGAGATGCAGCGCGATGCCGGCGAAGAGATTGCCGAGCGTTTCCTGCAGCGCGAGACCGAGAACCGCGGCGACGACGGTGCCGGTGGCGAGGAACGCGGTGACGCGGTATTCGAAGATGGCCGAGAGCGCGTAGCCGAAGAGGACGAAGTAGAGCGCGATGGAGACGATCTCGCGCAGCAGCATCGGCGCGTGCACCTGCCGCCGGCGCGGCGCGACGACGTCGAAGGCGAGCAGATCGAGCAGCCGTACCGCGGCGAAGATGATCGGGACGAGGGCGATGAACTTGGCCGCATTGCGCACGCGCGCCGGATCGAAGCCCGCGCGCGCGATGAGCGCCGCGTTCGCCGCTAGGAACGCGTAGACGGCGAACAGCGCCGCGCCGAAGAGGAGCGGGACGACAACGCGCGAGCGCCGCGTCACCGCGCGCCGCTCCCCCGCCGCGCGCGGCTGAGGCGCACCAACTCCCGCACGCCCACCATCACGTGCACCACGCCCAGTCCGGAGACGAAGCCGCGGACGTACGGATTGTCGGCCCAGAGCGCGATGAGCGCGTTGTGGTGCAGGACGGCGTTGAGCGTCCAGAGCCGCGTCCACGGCAGCGCGGTGAAGAACATCCCCGCCTCGAGGCAGTAGAGCGCGAAGAAGAGGGGAAGCGACATTTTGCCGCGATTCTAAAGGAATGGACGCGCGCGCGTCCGTTGCGGCGGCGCTCGCGGCGCCCGCTCGAACGAGCGGGCGCCGTGAGTCGTGGTTACTGCCGCTTGAGAACCGCCGCGGCCAGCGCGGCGAGCGCGCCGATCAGCAGCGAGAGGCCGAGGGGCGAGAGCGCGGGGATGCCGCCGGCACTGACCTGGAAGACCGTCGCGCCGCCGCCGGCGGAGTCGGTCTGCGTGGTGGTGTCGTTGGTGCCGTTGCCGTCACTGTCGTAGCTGATGGTGCCGCGGTTGGAGATCGTCGTCCCGACGGGATTCGCCTCGACGGTCGCGGTGATGGTGATCGTCACCGAGCCGCCCGCGGCGATGCCGCCGTTCCACGTCACGGTGTTCGTGGCGACGATGGCCACGGCGCTGCCGCTCGACGCGCTCGCGGAAACGAGCGTGAGTTGCGGCGGGAGGACGTCGACGAACTCGTTCCCGGGGTTGTCGCCCTGCGCGCCGCTGCCGTTGTTCGTGAGCACGATGGTGTAGGTCACGTTGCTGCCGGCGGTGAAGCTGCCGGACACGCTCTTCGTGCCCGACACCGCCGCTCCGCCAGCCGCGGAGATCGTGTCGCTGTCGGTCGCGGAGTTGTTGCCCGGCGTCGGATCGGTCACGCTGCCCGGCGGGGCGATCGTCGCCGTGTTGGTGAGCGTTCCGCTCGCGGAGCCGGAGATCGTGCACGCCGCGGTGTACGTCACGCTCGCGCCGCTGGGCAGGTTCACCGAGTCGTTGAGATTGCCGGAGCCGGACGCGGTGCACGTGCCGCCGCCCGCGCCCACGCACGTCCACGTGCACGTGAGCGACGCGGGGAACGTGTCCGCGACGCTTGCGCCGGACGCGTTGCTCGGACCGACGTTGCTCGCGGTGATGGTGTACGTCGTCGAGCCGCCGGCGGAGACGCTCGTGACGCCGTCGGTCTTCGTGATCGACAGATCGGCGCTCGCGCCGAGCGTGTCGGTGTCGGTCGCGGAGTTGTTGCCCGGCGTTGGATCGGTCACACCACCCGGCGCGGCGACCGTTGCGGTGTTGCTCAGCGTTCCGCTCGCGCTGCCGGAGATCGAGCAGCTCGCGGTGTACGTGACGCTGCCGCCGCTCGGCAGGTTCACCGTGTCGTTGATGTTGCCGGAGCCGGACGCGGTGCAGGTGCCGCCGGCGAGTCCCGCGCACGTCCACGTGCACGTGAGCGATGCGGGGAAAGTGTCCGCGACGGTCGCGCCGGTGGCGTTGCTCGGACCGGCGTTGCTCGCGGTGATCGTGTAGGTCGTCGAACCGCCGGCCGTCGCCGTGGTGACGCCGTCGGTCTTCGTGATCGAAAGATCGGCGCTCGCCCCGAGCGTGTCGCTGTCGGTCGCGGAGTTGTTGCCCGGCGTCGGATCGGTCACGCCGCCCGGCGCGGCGACCGTGGCGGTGTTGCTGAGCGTTCCCGTGGCTGCACCGGAAATCGTGCACGCCGCGGTGTAGGTCACACTGCCGCCGGACGGCAGGTTCACGGTGTCGTTGAGATTGCCGGAGCCGGATGCGGTGCACGTGCCGCCGCCCGCACCCACGCACGTCCACGTGCACGTGAGCGAAGCGGGGAACGTGTCCGCGACGGTTGCGCCGGTCGCGTTGCTCGGGCCGGCGTTGCTGGCGGTGATCGTGTACGTCGTCGAACCGCCGGCCGTCGCCGTGGTGACACCGTCGGTCTTGGTGATCGACAGATCGGCGCTCGCGCCGAGCGTGTCGCTGTCGGTCGCGGAGTTGTTGCCCGGCGTCGGATCGGTCACGCCGCCCGGGGCGGCGACCGTCGCGGTGTTGCTGAGCGTTCCCGTCGCTGCACCGGAAATTGTGCACGCCGCGGTGTACGTCACGCTGCCGCCGCTCGGCAGGTTCACGGTGTCGTTGAGATTGCCGGAGCCCGACGCGGTGCACGTGCCGCCGCCCGCGCCCACGCACGTCCACGTGCACGTGAGCGATGCGGGGAACGTGTCCGCGACCGTCGCGCCCGATGCGTTGCTCGGACCGGCGTTGCTCGCGGTGATCGTGTACGTCGTCGAGCCGCCGGCTGTCGCCGTGGTGACGCCGTCGGTCTTCGTGATCGACAGGTCGGCGCTCGCGCCGAGCGTGTCGCTGTCGGTCGCGGAGTTGTTGCCCGGCGTGGGATCGGTCACGCCACCCGGCGCGGCGACCGTTGCGGTGTTGCTGAGCGTCCCAGTCGCTGCACCGGAAATTGTGCACGCCGCGGTGTACGTCACGCTGCCGCCGGACGGCAGATTCACGGTGTCATTGAGATTGCCGGAGCCCGACGCGGTGCACGTGCCGCCGCCGGCACCGACGCACGTCCACGTGCACGTGAGCGATGCCGGGAACGTGTCCGCGACGGTGGCGCCGGATGCGTTGCTCGGGCCGGCGTTGCTCGCGGTGATGGTGTACGTCGTCGAACCGCCAGCCGTCGCCGTGGTGACGCCGTCGGTCTTCGTGATCGATAGGTTGGCGCTCGCGACGAGCGTGTCGCTGTCGGTCGCGGAGTTGTTGCCGGGGTTCGACTCCGTCATTCCGGCCGGCGCGGCCACCGTTGCGGTGTTGCTGAGCGTCCCGGTGGCGGAACTGGAGATGGTGCAGCTCGCGGTGTACGTGACGCTGCCGCCGCCCGGCAGATTGACGCTGTTGTTGATGTTGCCGGAGCCCGACGCCGTGCACGTGCCGCCGCCCGCGCCGACGCACGTCCATGAGCACGTGAGCGACGCCGGGAACGTGTCCGCGACAGTTGCGCCGGTGGCGTTGCTCGGGCCGGCGTTGCTCGCGGTGATTGTGTACGTCACCGAGCCGCCGGCCGTCGCGGTCGTCACGCCGTCGGTCTTCGTGATGGACAGGTCCGCGGTCCCGCCGAGGGTGTCGCTGTCGGTCGCGGAGTTGTTGCCCGGATTCGAATCCGTCACGCCGGCCGGTGCGGCAACCGTGGCGGTGTTGCTGAGCGTTCCGCTCGCTGCACCGGAAATGGTGCAGGACGCGGTGTAGGTGACGCTGCCGCCCGACGGGAGATTCGCCGAGTCGTTGATGTTGCCGGAACCCGACGCCGTGCACGTGCCGCCGCCGGCACCGACGCACGTCCACGTGCACGTGAGCGACGCTGGGAACGTGTCGGCGACGGTGGAGCCGGCCGCGCTGCTCGGGCCGGCATTGCTCGCGGTGATCGTGTACGTCGTCGAGCCGCCCGGCGTGGCGGTGGTCACGCCGTCGGTCTTCGTGATCGACAGATCGGCGTTCGCGCCGAGCGTGTCGGAGTCGGTCGCGGAGTTGTTGCCCGGAGCGGAATCCGTCACGCCCGCGGGCGCGGCGACGGTCGCGGTGTTGCTCAGCGTTCCCGACGCTGCACCGGAAATTGTGCACGACGCGGTGTAGGTGACGGCGCCGCCCGACGGCAGGTTCGTCGTGTCGTTGATGTTGCCGGAGCCCGCCGCCGTGCACGTGCCGCCGCCCGCGCCGACGCAGGTCCACGTGCACGTGAGCGATGCCGGGAACGTGTCGGCGACGGTGGAGCCCGACGCGTTGCTCGGACCGGCGTTGCTCGCGGTGATGGTGTACGTCACCGAGCCGCCCGGCGTCGCGTTCGTCACGCCGTCGGTCTTCGTGATCGACAGGTCCGCGTTCGCGGCGAGCGTGTCGCTGTCGGTCGCGGAGTTGTTGCCCGGAGTCGGGTCGGTGACGCCGCCCGGCGCCGCGACCGTTGCGGTGTTGCTCAGCGTTCCGGTCGCACTCGCGGAGATGTTGCAGCTCGCGGTGTACGTCACGCTGCCGCCGCTCGGCAGGTTCGCCGAGCCGTTGATGTTGCCGGAGCCGGACGCGGTGCAGGTGCCGCCGCCGAGTCCCGCGCAGGTCCAGGTGCACGTGAGCGACGCGGGGAACGTGTCCGCGATCGTCGACCCCAGCGCATTGCTCGGACCGGCGTTGCTCGCGGTGATCGTGTACGTCACCGAACCGCCCGGCGTCGCGGTCGTCACGCCGTCGGTCTTCGTGATCGACAGGTCCGCGCTCGCCGCGAGCGTGTCGCTGTCGGTCGCGGAGTTGTTGCCCGGCGTCGGATCGCTGATGCCGCCCGGCGCGGCGACGGTCGCGGTGTTGCTGAGCGTCCCGGTCGCTGAAGAGGCGATCGAGCACGACGCGGTGTAGGTGACGCTGCCGCCGACCGGCAGGTTCGTCGAGTCGTTGAGGTTGCCCGAGCCCGAGGCGGTGCAGGTGCCGCCACCCGCGCCGACGCACGTCCACGTGCAGGTGAGCACCGCGGGGAACGTGTCGGCGACCGTCACGCCGGAGCCGGCGCTCGGGCCGGCGTTGCTCGCCGTGATCGTGTACGTCACCGAGCCGCCCGGCGTCGCGGTGGTCACGCCGTCGGTCTTCGTGATGCTGAAGTCAGCGCTGGCCGCCAGCGCGTCGTTGTCGGTGGCGGAGTTGTTGGCGGCGAACGAGTCGTTGACGGCGCCCGGAGCGACGCTCGCGGTGTTGGAGAGCGTGCCCGTGAGCGACGAGTCGACCGTGCACGTCGAGGTGTAGGTGACCGTGCCGCCGGAGGGGATGTTCGCGAGATCGTTGATGTTGCCGGCGAACGGACCGGCGGTGCAGGTGCCGCCCAAGGCGCCGGTGCAGGTCGTCGAGCACGTGAGACCGGCGGGGAACGTGTCCGTCACGCCCGCCGAGGTATTCGCGCCGGGACCGTTATTGCCAGCGGTGATCGTATAGGTCACGCTGCCGCCGGGCGTCGCGTTGGTCACGCCGTCGGTCTTCGTGATCGAGAGCTCCGCGCCCGGCGTGGCGAGCGTCCACGCGGAGAACGACGTCACGCCGCTGACGGTCGCCGTGTTCGCCGCGGTGTTGATGACGCCGCCCTGATCCGAGTAGTCCGCCGGATTTCCCGACTCGTGACGGAACACGTGCATCCCGCCCTCGGGCACCGTGACCGGGATGTCCGTCGGATCGAGATAGCTGAACGTGACGTCCGCCGTGACGCCGGAGGCCGTGAGGTTCCAGTAGCGCGTGATGACCTGACTGGCCGGCTGGATGCCGGGAGCCGCGGTCTGGATCGCGGCGATCGTGACGTTCGTCGGGAACGTGCCCGCGGTGGCGTTGAAGGTGACGGGCGTGTAGCCGTTGGCGGTGCCGAGCTCGAACGTCGCGCTGCCCGCGGCGGCGAATGGCTTGCGCAGGTTGCCGTCGACGTAGCCGGCGGTGCGCGCGACCGTTCCGCCCGCGATCAGCGTGTTCGCACCGGTGACGATGCGTCCGTTCGTGAGGTTGCTCGCTCCGGTGACGGTCAGATCGCCGCCGGCGATCGTCAGCGTATGCGTCGGATTGTCGTCGTCGTACGTCATCGTGGTGAGTGTGCGCGTCGGGTTCACCTCGAAGCCGGTGGAACGCGAGGCCGTGGTGCGCAGATACGAGATGATTTCGCCGCCGGTGCCGAGGTTGAAGGTCGGCGCGGAATCCAGCGTGCCGGCGGCGAGGGGCGTGGTGGTGTTGCCGATCTGCACGATGCCGCTCGTCGCGCCGCCGTTGCCGAGCGTGATCTTGTTGGCGCCGGTGATGCTCCCGGTGAAGAGGATGATGCGGCCGGTGATGACCTGGTTCGTCGAGCTGAGGGTCAGGCCGAGAGGGTTGTCGAGCTCGAAGCTCGTCATCGGTGCCGTCGTCACACCGCTGCCGCTGTAGGTCTGCGCGACGCTGCCGGCCCAATAGAGGCGGCTGCTTCCACCGGTCGCCGTGAGCGTGCCGTTGTTGGTGAGCGACGGGCCGAACATGATAAAGGGCGTGTTGCCAAGATTGAGCGTGCCGCCACCGATGGTGATGTTGCCCATCGCCGCAGTGAAGGTGAAGGCGGCGGTGACCGTCGAGCTCACCGTCGCGTTGTGGTTCGCGCTGGTGGTGGTGAGGTTGATGGCCGGCATGATGCCGCGCAGATTGAAGGTCTTCGCGGCGCCGGAAGCGGCATTGCCGAGTTGCAGCGTGCCGCCGGTGATGGAGTCGGGGCCTGCGCCCGACTGCATGCGGTAATCGATCGCGCTCGCCGCCAGTTGCGCGACGATCGTGCCGCCGCTCAGACTGATGTTCGAGCTGAGAGATGTGCCGAGGTCGAAGCTGCCGAGCGTGGCCGAGGCGTTGCCGATCGTGCAGACCGTCACCGTGCCTGCGGATTGCGTGTAGTTGATCGCGTTGCCGGCCGCCGCGACTCCGAAGCGGCCGGCGGCGTTGACGGCGCCGCCTTCGATGATGACGGTGCTGCCGGCGCTGAAGCCCATCGAGTTGCCGGTGGCCGTACCGATGTTGAAGGTGCCCTGCGTGATGCGCAGCAATCCGGCAAGCGTGGGTGAGCCGTTCTGTCCGGCGACGGTGTAATTCGGGTTGTTGAGCCAGAACGCGCCCGTGGTGGGGATCGTGTAGGACGCGCCGGTGAAGACGCGGTTGGTGCCGGCGAACGTGCCGGAGAGCTTGAACGTGCCGCCGGTCCCGAAGACCAGCCAGCCGGCGACGTCCGTCGTGACGCCCTGCACGGTGAGGTTCGACGTCGTGATCTCGACGACCGTCGTCGCCGTCGTGCCCTTGCTCACGGTGATCTGACGGATGTCGGTGGTCGCGCCGGAGCCGGAGAACGTCGTGTTGTTCGGGCCGGTGAAGGTGATCGTCGCGCCGGCGGTGTTCGCGTTGGTGGAAAAGTCGAGCACGCCGTTGTTCGTGAGATTGATGCCGACGGAGAGCACGTGCGTCGTCACCAAGCCCGCCGCGCCAGTCCGGAATGTGCCGTTGCTGGCGATGAGCACGTTCGTGCCGACCGTCAGCGTTCGCGCAGTGGTGGTCTCGTATTGAAGAACCGCCGCGGCGCCGCCGGTGCCGACGTTGAGGCTGAGCGCGGACGCGGCGGTATCGATGGTGACGGTCGCGCCGTCGGCAATGGTCACGTTGTCGGTGCTCGTCGGCACGACGCCGCCGGCCCACGTCGCGGGCGCGCTCCAGAGGCCGCCGGCCGCGGTCGAGCTGACGTTGCCACCAGCGGGCGTCAGCTGGCTGCCGCTCAGCGGGCTGCTCATGCCGCCTTCGCTGATGGCGTAGACCTGCCAGAAGTACGTCGTGTTGGGCAGGAGGCCGGTCGCGTTGTAGCTCGTGGCGTTGAGCGCGGCGGTTCCGTCGAACGTGTAGTTCACGCCGTCGGTCGACCGATAAACGAGATAGCTCAGCTCATTCGAGGAGTCGGTCCAGTTGAGCGTCATCGCGATCGGCGTGACGCCGGTGAACGAGAGTCCCGTCGGCGGGTTCGGAATCGGCGGCGTGAACGAGTAGACGCGGCGCGAGCCGTCCGTCGGCGTGTTGAGGTTCGGGATCGGCGCGCCGAGCGTGGCCTGGTTGCCGAACGCGGTGCCGCTGGTGTTCTCGCTGTTCGTGCCGAAGTCGACGGTCGCGAACGCGGTGGCTGTCGTCGAGAAGCCGACGTACTGCGCGTTCATCGCGTTGCTGAAGCCCGTACCGGTGTTGCGGTTCATCGCGCCGTACACAGCTTCGATCTGGCCGGTGGTTTCGTGGAGGCGGACCTGATAGGTGCCGTCCGTGCTGGTGCCGACGCCGTCGTAGATGATGGTCTCGTTGAGCCATTCGACCGTGAGCACGCGATTCGGCGCGGCGCCGGTCACCTTGTAGTGGACCTTGCCCGACGTGCTGACGATCATGTCCGAGCCCATCGCCGTGATCAGAGGCAGCGCGCCGGTGGCCAGCGCGTACTGCGTGGTCGAAACCACCGCGCCGAGCCGGATGTACCCGTTGGAGCTCGCGCTGAACTGCGCGTAGCGCGTACCCATGAAGACGAAGTCGAAGCCGATGTTCGTCAACACGGAAGCCCCGTCGTCGGCACCGGCCGGAACGAGCTGCGTGGTGCCGCTGCTCATGTCGGTGAACGTGCCGCTGACGTTCGTCGCGTACACGTAGTTGGCCGTGGCCTGAGCGAGCGCCGATGAAGTGCAAAGAAGAGTGACCAGGAGAGTTGCTGCAACCGCAAGCTTCTTTTTCATGCGACTTCCTTCACGCTGTCGATCAGCCATTGCGACGACGCACGCGGAACCGCACGAATGCCGTCGTTTCCCGCCTCACCCGGATGGACGTTGCCTTCATACCTGCCGCGAGCGCGGCGAAGGCGGAGTAGTTTTCTGGGAAGTTGCCCGGCATGCTACCCGGTCGCGGGGACGACGGCAAGAAAACCGTCGATGAGCGCACGAACGAAAAAGGCCCCCGCTTTCGCGGAGGCCTTTTGCATTCGATGACGTGCAGAATCAGTCGTGGCGGATGCGGCCGCCGCTTTCGCGATGACCGCTGTTTCCGCTGTTGCTCCGGACGCTATCGTTGGAGCGCGACGGCGGCGGGCTGCTGGAGCGGTCGCGCGAGCTGCTGCCGCTGTCGCGCGAGCCGCTGTCGCGGGTGCTGCTGCCGCGGTCGCGCGAGGGCGGAGGCGTGGACTCGCGCGTGGAGGTGTCGCGCGACGGACGGCTGCCTTCGCTGTCGCGCGGATACACGCGCGCGCCGCCGATGCGGTCGATGACGCGGCGCGGCACGTCGCTGCTGCCCGCGTCGCTGCCGCGCGTCGAGGACGGCGACGGCGCCTCACCCGCGCGCGGTGCTTCGTCGTGCGGGCGGTTGCGCCACGAGTCGCTGCCGCGCGAGCGGTCGGACGACGGCGCCGTCGCGGAGTCGGGAGCCGGCGTCACCTGCGGCGTGTCGGTGCCGCGGTCGCGAATGCGATCGCGCCACGAGCTGCCGCTGCCGTTGTCGCGGCCGACGGTGTCGCGGCCGATGTTGCCGTCGCCGCCGCGCTCCGGACGCTCGATGCGCGTCGGACGCGGGGCATCGCCCGGCTGCGTCGTATCGCGAGGGGTCGTGTTCCCGCCGCGCCAGGTGCCGCGGTTGATGCGGCCCGGATCGCTGCTGTTGCTCGGACGCTCGCCCGTCTCACCGCGTCCGATCGGAGCGACGCTGCCGCCGCCGATGGGCGCCACGCTGCCGCCACCGATCGGAGCGAGACCGCCACCGTTGTTGCCGCGCGACGGCGCAACCGCGCCGCCGGCGACCGGAGTCGCGTTGCCGCGCGAGCGCACGATGCGGTCGCGGAGGTTGCCGGAGAGATTGTCGTCGCGGCGGAAGAACGGCGTGAGGTCGTTCGCCTGACCGACGGAGCCGGCGCCGGTCTCGCGGCCGGTGGTGCGTCCGTCGCGGCCTTCGAGCGCGCGGTGGCGAATCGCGTCCGCCGGATCGCGGAACTCCTCGCGCGTGAAGCGCGCGGCGCCGCCGCTCACCGTCGCAACGCCTTCGTTGCCGCGAATGCGCTGGCGGATCACGTCCGTCGTCAGCGCCGCGCGGTCGATGCGGTTCGTCGTCAGGCCACGCGAGTCGACGAACGTCCAGGGACGCAGATCGACTTCATTGAAACGGATGCGGCCGTAGAAGCCGGCGTCGAATCCGCCGCGGCGATACGGGCGATACGCCCAGTCATAGTACGGACGGTAGCAATCCCAGTATCCCGACGGCGCCCAGCCGATGTAGCTCGGACCGTAAGCCCAGTACACCCACGCCGGCGAGTAGCTGTAGCCCGGCGCCCAAACCCAGCCGTAGGACGTGTCGAGCGTCCAGCGTCCGTAGTGATACGGACCCCAACCCCACGGATCGTACGAGACCCACGTGAGGCAGCCGGAGCGGCTGTGGTACCAGTAGCCGTTGTAGTACGGACGCCAGCCGACCGCCACGTGCGGACGCCACGACCAGCCGATGCCGCTCACGTTCACCCACGAGCCGTACTCGTCGAGGTCGTCGGTGTAGTAGCCGAGGCGGCGGTCGACGTAACGCGAGTTGTACGAGCCGAGCTTGTCGGCGCGGTTGAGGAACCAGCGCTCGAAGTCGTCGGCCGCACCGCGCTGATCGCCGATGAGGTCGTAGACGCCGTCGTTGTCGACAGTCGCCGACTCGCCGTTGCGCAGGCGCGACGAACGGCGCGGCGTGCGCACTTCGACGTTGCCTTCGAACACGGTCACGCGATCGCGGCCGCGCGTGTCGGTCTCGACGGAGTAGATCGCCTCGTTGTTCGCCACGTAGCTCGCGTTCTCCGTATCGAGGCGCACGTGATCGTGGCCGAGATCGGTGCGCTGCACGGCGATCTTGCCGTACTTCAGTTCGGCGACCGTTTCGTCCGCATCGCCTTCATAGCTGTCGAGGATCGAGCGGAAGAGCACCGACGTCGCGCGATCGATGCCGAGGACGTTGCCATCCGACAGTCGCACCTCGGCGCGTCCGCGGCGGCTCGTCACCACCTCGTCGCCCGGATACACCGGCAGGTTGCGCTGCGCGTCGATCTCGCGGCCGTCGTCGCCCGACTTCACGACGGTGCCGCCGTCGTCGAACGAGATGAACGACTGGTTGCGGTCGCGCTCGTCGGCGTGCGACGGCAACGCGATCGCGGTGATGAGAGTGAGAAGCGTGAGCGAGATTGCTTTTCTCATTGAGGGACCTCTCCTGATTCCGGGCGCACCGAAGTGCGGCCGACATGCCACGCTACAGCAGAGTATTCCGCGTGTGTTCTCAGCAACTTAGCTCGCGCGGACGGAGGACGCGTGTCCTCGATCGGAGAACCCGCGTCCTGAATCGGCTACGTCCCGTACAGCAGGCGCTGCGCGAGCACATCGGGAAGGCCGGCCTTGCGGATCGACGCCTGCGTCTTGCTGACGTCGTACGGCACGCGGAAGAACTGCGCCGTGCGTTTCTCAGAATCGAAAAGGACAAACGACGCCGCGGGATTCCGGTCGCGCGGCTGCCCGACCGATCCCGGGTTGATGAGATAGCGGCGGCCTTCCTCGAGTCGCACCGTCGCGTCCGTTTTCACGGCGAAGCCGCGGACGTTGTAGTCCGTGTCGATCGAGAACACCGCCGGCAGATGCGTGTGCCCGAAGAGGATGAACGGCGCGTTGAAGAGCGACAGCACCTGCGCCGCGTGATGCACGTTGAAGACGTACTCGTCCTCGTCGTACGGCGAGCCGTGGCAGAGCATGACGCTGCGATGGAGCACGGGGCCGACCGTGAGATCGCGCAGGAAGCGGCGATTCACCGGCGAGAGATGCTCGCGCGTCCACAGCGCCGCGGCCTTCGCGGCGTGATTGAAGCCGTTCGCGTCGTCGAGTCCGGCCGCGACGCGGTCGTGATTACCGCGCACGTACACCTTGCGGCCGTGCATCGTGCGCATCGTGTCGAGGATCTGATTCGGCTGCGCGCCGTAGCCGACGAAATCGCCCAGGCAGATCACGGTGTCGAACTTCTTGCGGCGCACGCGTCCGAGCACCGCGCGCAGCGCCTCGGCGTTCGCATGCAGGTCGGAGACGACGAGCGCTCTCACGCGCGCCTCCACGCGGAGCGCTTCGCCGATTCGAGCACGCTCTTCGGCAGCTCGAGCACGAGCCGCTCGACGATCTCCGCGGGCGTTTCCTCCTCGCGGACCTCGATCGTGAGATCGGACATGCGGTAGTAGCGGATGCGGTTCGCGTACAGCTCGTGCGCGGAGACGTCGTCGCGGAACAGCGGGCGGTCGGCCTTGTCGCCGATGCGCGCGCGCAGCAGCGCGTACGGCGCGGAGAGATAGACGGACAACCCTTCCGCCTGAATGAACTGGATGTTCTCGTCGAACGTGAACGTGCCGCCGCCCGTTGCGATCACCGCGGCGTCGAGGTGCTTCGTCGAGCGCAGCAGGTCGCGCTCGCGTTTGCGGAAGTACGGCTCTCCATGCATCGCGAAGATTTCCCGGACGGACATTCTCTCCGAAGACTCGATCAGATCGTCGAGATCGAAGAAGGGCGCGTCGATCCGGGCGGCGAGCTCACGGCCGACGGTGGTCTTGCCCGAGCCCATGAAGCCGACCAGATAGATTTTCATGGAGGAGTGCCGACGAGGGTACGCCTCACAGCGAGAAGTTGTCCATGAAGCGCGTGGAGATGTCGCCGCGGATGAACTGCTCGTTGTTGAGGATCGCGCGATGGAGCGGGATCGTCGTCTTCACGCCCTCGACCACGAACTGCTCCAGCGCGCGCCGGCCGCGCGCGATCGTATCGAGACGATCCTTGCCGCGCACGACGAGCTTCGCCAGAAGCGAGTCGTAGTGCGGCGGCACGACGTAGTCGCGATAGATGTGCGTGTCGACGCGCACGCCGGGACCGCCGGGCAGATGCAGCTCGCGAATCTTGCCGGGGTTCGGCGCGAACGTCACCGGATCCTCCGCGTTTACGCGGAACTCCATCGCGTGCCCGCGCAGCCGGAACTCCCCTTCCGGCACCGTCAGCCGCTCGCCCGCCGCGACGCGGATCTGCTCTTTCACGAGATCGATCCCCGTCACTTCCTCGGTCACCGGATGCTCGACCTGGATGCGCGTGTTCATCTCCATGAAATAGAACTCGCCGTCCTGGAAGAGGAACTCGATCGTGCCGGCGTTGACGTAGTTCACCGCCTGGCAGAGACGGATGGCCGCGTCGCCCATGCGCTTGCGCAGCTCGTCGGTGAGCGCCGGCGACGGCGACTCCTCGATCAGCTTCTGATGGCGGCGCTGGATCGAGCATTCGCGTTCGCCGAGGGCGACCACGCGTCCGAAGTTGTCGGCGAAGACCTGGATCTCGATGTGACGCGGACGTTCGAGATACTTTTCGAGATACACCTCACCGCTGCCGAACGCCCGCTCGGCCTCGTTGCGTGCGGTTTCGTACTGGCGATGCAGTTCGGACGGATCCCAGCAGATGCGCATGCCGCGTCCGCCGCCGCCCGCCGCCGCCTTGAGGATCACCGGATAGCCGATCGCATTGGCGACCTCCGCGGCTTCGTCGGCCGTCTTCATCGAGCCTTCGCTGCCGGGGATGATCGGCACGCCCGCGTTCTTCGCGGTCTCACGAGCGCGGGCCTTGTCGCCCATGAGGCGGATCGCTTCCGCGGGCGGCCCGATGAACGTGAGGCCGCACTCGTTCACGATCTCGGCGAAGTGCGGGTTCTCGGAGAGGAAGCCGTAGCCGGGATGGATCGCGTCGGCGCCGGTGATTTCGGCGGCGGCGATGATGCTGGAGATGGAGAGATAGCTCTGCTTCGACGCGGCGGGGCCGATGCAGACGTCGTCGTCGGCGTAGCGCACGTGCAGCGAGTCGCGGTCGGCTTCCGAATGCACGGCGACGGTCTTGAGACCCATCTCCTTGCATGCGGCAATGACGCGAAGGGCGATCTCGCCGCGGTTGGCGATGAGGACTTTGGAGAACATCGCGGCGTCAGACCTTCAGGGAGAACAGCGGCTCGCCGTACTCGACGGGTTGCCCGCTCTGCGGATAGATCTCGGCGATCACGCCGTCGACGTCGGACTCGATCTCGTTCATCAGTTTCATCGCCTCGATGATGCAGAGCACCTGTCCCTTCGAGACGCGGTCGCCGACGTTGACGAACGGTCCCGCTTCGGGATTCGGCGAGCGATAGAACGTCCCGACGATCGGCGAGGTGATGACGTGGCCCGACGGCGGCGCGGCTTCCCTCTTCGTCGCCGCTTGCGCTTCCGCGGCAGACTGTGTCGCGACGGCACCGGATGGAACGAGCAGCGGCGTCTCCGTTTTCTCGGCGCTGCCGGTGACGAAGACGTGCTGCGGCTCGGACTTCTTGCCCTCGATGCGCACCTTCGTGCCGGCCTGTTCGACTTCGACGGCGCCGATGCCGCTTTCCGCGACCTTGTCGATGAGCTCGAGAATCTCTTTGAAATTCAAGTTTCGCTTCCTCTCAGATCAACTCGTCGCGAAGCAGATGCTTCGCCTTCGACAGCTCGAAGCGCGCGCGCCCATAGTTTCCATCGGGACGCAGGACGAGAAGAATGTAGTACTCGGGCGTGACGGCGGAGAGAAAGGTAACGTATTTCTCCGTGACCAGGGAGAACTGCACGACGTCGCCCGTGTCGAGCTCCGTGTTCGCGTGGCGGATCGACTTGATGAAACTGCCGAACTCCGCGCCGAGGACGTCGAGCGGAACGTCGCCGCCTCCGATGGTTTCGACGGCAATGCCGTCGAGACCGATGAGACTGACGGCGAGCGTCCCTTCGATACGGTCGCGAAGGCCGGTGAGGACCTCTCTAAACACCATTCACCTCGCGTCTCGAGACTTTGGCGAGCCAGCGCTCGAGGCGCTCGATCTTCGGGTTCGCGGCTTCTAAAACCGGCGCAGGCTCCGCCGCGGGCGCGTGCAACGCCTGCAGCTTTGCGCGCACGCTTTCGTTGGCGGGATCGCGCGCGAGAATCGTCTCGTAGATGTGCCGCGCGTCGTCGAGCAGTCCCTGTCGCGCGTAGAGGTCCGCCATCGTGATCGTGTTCACGACGTGTTCGGCTTCGCGCGTGGGCACCGGATCGGCGGGCTCGAACACATCCGCTTCTTCCGTCGGCGGCTCCGGCGCAATGACCGCGCTCTCGACCTGCGGCAGGTCCTCTTCGAAGGTCACCGGCGCCGGCACTTCGGCGGCGAGCGGTGCCGCGGCGATGTGCATGCCGAGCGGCGCTTCGATCGACATCGTCGCGCCGGTGAATCCATCGACCGGCTCTTCGAACGGGCTGTCGTCGTGGGCGCGCGCCATCGGCTCGAAGTCGCCGGTCTCGACGCCGGTGCGCTGCTCTTCCGCAAACGCACGCGCCGCTTCTTCGAACGGCGGCATCGTGCGATCGAACGGCGACTCCTCTTCGATTGGTGCACTTGCCGCGGCGGGACTCGGCGTCTCGACCGTTTCTTCGATGGAATTCGTAGCTAGCGGCTCCGGCTCGGGTTCGGCTTCTGGTTCCGGCGCGGGTGCGATCGGCAGCGGCGGTGCGAGGTCGCGGTCGAGTTGCGCGATGGTCGCCTGCAGCGACTCGTCGGCAGGCATGAGCGCGTAGACGAGCTTGTACTTTTTGATCGCCTCGAGCTTGTCGCCGAGCGCGAGATACGCGTCGGCGAGAAGACGCGCCGCGACGACGTTGCCGGGATCGAGCTGCAGCGCGCGCGTCAGCACGTCGACCGCCTCGCTGTCTTTCTTCTGATCGCGAAGCACGCGGCCGAGGCTCACCCACGCGGAGAGATACGTCGCGTGCACCTCGAGGCCGCCGCGCAACACCTGCTCGGCTTCGGTGACGTGTCCCGCCTTCCGCAGCTCTTCAGCCAGCGGATAAAAGAGCCGGCTCTTCGGATCCGTCTTCAGACGGAACCGGAGCTCTTCGATTTTCGGGCTCGTTGCGGGTTGGGCCATGGCGTAGCGTCGAATTCTTGCGTGAAACAGCGCCGGAGACAAGATGACCGCCCCGTGGGGGCGGTCATCCCTGAATGTCGGGTTCGAAACTGAGGACTAGGTACCGTTGCCGCTGACGCAGACGTTGATCTCGGGATGCGTCGGATCGTTCGTCGTGAGACGCACGTTGCCGGTGCGCGTGCCCGTGGCGCTCGGATCGAACTGCACCGTGATGTCACCCGAGGTGCCCGGCGGAATGGTGACCGGGAACGGGGTGAGGATCGAGAAGTCGGCGCCGCCGCTCGTCACGTTGCCGCCGGTGATGGTGAGGTTCTGCGCGCCGGAGGGAGCGGTGTTCGTGATGGTGATGTTCTGCGTCGAGCTGCCGCTCGCCTGCGGCACGTCGCCGAAGTTGAGCCCCGGGCACGACGTCGTGGACGGATTCGTCACGGTCGCAACCGCGGGCGCCTGCACGCACGGATTCGGATCCGGCGGCAGGATGCGCACGGTCACGGTGTCGGTGCAGCCGGTCGTGGCGTTCTGGAACACGAGCGGCACGTCGAGCGGTCCGAGCTGCGTGCCCGGATTGCCGCCGGTCGTGCAGTTGATGGTCGGGAATGTGAAGCCGGTCGTCGGCACCGCGACGGTGAACGTCTGCGCGCCGGTGCCGGTGTTGATCGTCGCGGGGCTCGGCAGCAGCGTGCCGCCGTTGAGCGTGAAGCGAATGCTCGCCGTTCCGAGAGGACCGACGCCCGGGTTGTTGACGACGACCGTCAGGTTGTCGCCCGGATGCACCGGAGCGCTCGTCGAGACGATGGCCGGATTGACGGCGAGGAACGTGAAGCCCGTTTCGTTCGGCGCGTCGCCGTAGACGTCGTTGTCGCCGTTATCCGTGTTCGTCACGAAGATCTGCGCGGGGAGGTTCTGACACGGGATCGGAATCGCCGGCGTGCGCACGATGATCTCGGAGCCGGAGACGTTGATGATCGTCGCGAGCAGGCCGCCGATGGTCACCTGCAGCGGCTGATTGAAGCCGGTGCCGTCGATCGTCACTTCCGTGCCGCCGGTGGCAGGTCCGCTCGCGGGCCGCACCGTCGTGATCTGCATCTTGTTCTTGTAGCTGAAGCCGTTCGTGAGCGTGGAACTCTGATTGGCGTTCATGTTGATGACGGTGATGTTGACCGGTCCCGTCACCGCGCTGCCGCCGTTCGAGCTCGTGTCGCGTGCCGCGGGCGCCTCGACGAGGAGCTGTGAGAACTTCACGTCGAGAACGCGCGCCTCCGCGGTGCCGAAGAGCACCTGCACGGGCGACTGGAACCCTTCGCCGACGATCGTCACGCGCGTGCCGCCGTCGATCGGACCCGAGTTCGGCGTGGCCGTGTAGACGACCGGCGTGAGCACCGCGTTCTGGAACGTCACCGGCGCCGTGTTCGAGGACTGTTCCGCGGCGGTGCCGGCCTGCGTGATGACTTTGACGGTTGCGTTGAGCTGTTGTCCCGCGCCGAGGTCGACGGCGGGCGTGAGCACGTCGATGGTCGTGGCCGTCGACCCCACGATCGAGCCTTCGACCGGCAGCGGGCGGCCGACGTCGAACAGCACGCGCAGCGGCGCGGTGAAGTTCGTGCCGACGATGTGGATGGTCTGGCCGCCGGACGGCAGCAGCACGTTCGGCGTGATGGAGCTGATCGTCGGCGCCGTATTCGCGGGCGGCGGCGTGGTGGGCTGGATCGAGAACGTGACGTCGACCGAGCGGGAGACGTTGTTCACCGTCGCCACGACGTGCGCGGTCGTGGCGGTGGTCGCGGTCAGCGTGACCGTGGCCACGCCGTTCGTGGTGGTGCGGATCGTCGACGTGCCGTTGACGTCCTTGAAGACGCCGTTGTTCGTCACGAACTCGACCGCCGTACCGTTCGGTACGGGCTGGCCGTTCTGCGTCACTGTCGCCGTGATCACGCTGTCGGAATCGACGAGCGGATTCGCATTCGACGTAGTCAGTGAGAGCGAGACGTTCGTCGGAGGCGTCGTGCCCGTGCCGCCGGTGTTGCCCGTTCCGGTCGCGGGCGGCGCGGTCGGCGACTCCCCTTTGCACGCGGCGAAGAGGAAGAGGAGCGCCATCAAGGCGACCCAGTAGCTGCGCTGTCTGATCGTTCTCATGTCAAAACCCCCGTAGGTCCACACCACTCTCACCGCGTGCGACGCGAGTCGCTAGCTGCAGCCTCCGCAGTCGTAGCAGAAGTCGAGCGGGAAGCGCGTCGCGTCGTAGACGTTCTCGCCTCCCAGCGTCTGGCCGAATACCTGGACGATGACGTCCATCGTGACCACGGGACGTCCCGTCTCCGGATCGCGTCCGCCGTTGTTCGGAAGCAGAGCGGCGAACGGCGCCTGCAGCAGCGCGTCGCCCTGCACGACGAGAAAATCGGACAGGTTGCTGCCGGTGCCGCCGACGTCGATCAGCGCGTCGGTGGAGCGGACGAACGGCGCCGGCACGAGCGTGCCGCCGTCGGTCCGCTGGTACGAAACGCTGTAGCGCGTGATGCGCACCTGCGTGAACGTGCCCGTGGCGGCGTCGTTCTTGGGAAGCACGCGCACGTTGATCGTGCCGACGTTCTCGCCGCAGCGCGAGCCGCCGAAGAGATCGATCTGCGAGAGGTTCTGCGTGTTCGTCACCACCAGCTCCACCGGAGCGGAGTTGTTCGTGAGCTCGCTGCTGCAGCTCGCACTCGCCAGTGCGGCGAGCAACGCCGCTCCCGCAATCATCAGTTTCCGTCTGCTTCTCATACCGCCCCTCCCCCGCGTCACCCTCTGACGATGCGCGGCGTGATGAAGATCAGCAACTCGTCGTGCGACGTCTGCGTGTTGTGCGTCCGGAACAGGTTCCCGATCACGGGGATCTGGGACACGACCGGCAGCCGCGTCTGCGCGTGATTATCCGTGGTCTCGAAGATGCCGGCGATGACCGCCGTGCCGCCGTCGCGCACCATGAGGCGCGTGCGCGCCTGGCGCGTGGTCAGCGGCGTGCCGGCCGCGCCCTCGATCGTGAGACCGGTGAGCGGCTCGTTCTTCTGCACCGCGATGTCCATGATCACGGTGCCCGCCTCGGTGATCTGCGGCGTCACCGACAACCGCAGCGTCGCGTCGAGGTACTGCACCGTGGTCGTGAAGTTGATGCGCGTCTGATACGGAATCTGGAAGCCGCTCTGGATTTCCGCGGCCTGGTTGTCCTGCGTCGTCACGCGCGGCGCGGAGATGACCTTCGCGTAACCCTGCGATTCCGCGGCGTTGAGCGCGAAGTCGAGATTGAACGCGCCGAGGACGTCGTGGAGGTGCAGGTCGAGCACCGGAGGCGCGTTGCCGGTGAAGGAGAACGGTCCGCCGGTGAAGCCGATGCGGTTCGGGAACACGAGACCCGTGCCCGTGCCGAGGGCCGGATCGAGGTTGCCGTTGAAGCCCCAGTCGAAGCCCCACGCCTGCGAGAACGCGCGCGAGCTCTCCACGATGCGCGCCTCGATCGTCACCTGACGCGTCGGGATGTCGACGGTGGTGATGAGGTTCTGCATCGTGCGCAGGTACTGCGGGATCTCGCTGATGATCAGCTGGTTCGTGCGCTGGTCGGTGATGATGTGCGCGCGCTGCGAGGCGATCTGTTGCAGCAGCGCCGCGACTTCCGTCGCACGCGCGTACGACAGTTTGAAGCTGAGCGTCGTCAGCGGCACGTTGAGGCGCTCTTCCTCGGCGAGCCGGCGCGAGGCCGCGGTCTCGTTGGCGAGGCGCTCGATCGTGCCGATGCGCATCACGTTGCCTTCGAGCGTGAACGTGAGGTTGTTCTGGCGGAGGATCAGATCGAGCGCCTGATCCCACGGCACGTCCGTGAAGTTGACGGTGACCGAGCCGGTGATGCCCGGGTCGACGGCGATGTTGAGGCCCGTGAGGTCGGCGAACGTGCGGATGACGTCTTTGAGATCGGCATCCTTGAGGTTCATCGACATCGGCTCGCCGGTGAAGACGCGCGGGCCGTTGCTCAGCGTGCGCGTGCCGGAGAGCGTCTGCGCGGCGGAGCCCGTGCCGGTCTGCACCTGCGGCAACGGCTGCTGCTGCATCGCGGTCGTCTGCTGCTGCGGCGGCGTCTCGTCGAACACGTCTTCGGCGCTGCCGGTCGGCGGCGTCGCCGGTGGAGCCTGCGGACGCGGTGCGGTGATGCGCGAGCGAGCGCCCTTCGAGACAGGCTCGCGCTTCGCCGGCATCTTCCACGTCGCGGCGTCATCGGCGACGGTCGGAACCTGCGACGGAATGTCGGTTGCGGGAGCGGCGGTCGTTGTCTTCGAGGCGGCCGTTTCGACGGCCGGCTTCGGCGCCGGCGCTTCCACGCGTGCGGGCGTGGGCGGCGCGGGCGTCTGCGCGACGACCGACACCGTGCTCGCGGCGGGTGCCGGCGCGACTGGCTCCGTCTTCACCGGCGTTTCGACCGCCGGGGTTTCTGCGACATGCGTTTCAACAGGAGGCGCTTCCGCGACCGCGTTGCCGCCGAAGTTCACCAGCAGCGCGTCGCCATCTTCGCGGAGTGAGTATTCGGTACGGTGCGCGAGATCGATGACGACGCGCGCCACCGGCGGCGCGGCCTGGAACTGGCCGACGCGCACGCGCTTGACGACGTCATCATCGACGGCGACCGCGCTCTTCGCGACGCCGTTCTTCACGCCGTCGAGATCGATCACGAGACGCGATGGATTCTCGAGGCGGAACGCCTTGTACTTCATCGTGCCATCGGCGGTGATCCGCACTTCGACGGCGCCGCCGCGCGCCTGCGCGTCGATGCCGCGGACGTTCCGCGCGCGCGGCAGCGGAATCTCTTCCGCGTGCGCGACCGGCTCGCTCACTTCGACCGCGGGACCCGGCAGCGGCTCGACGCCGGTCGCTGGCGCGGCCGGTTCTTCCGTCGCGGCTACGGCCACCGGCTCGGGAGCCGGCGCGGCCGGAACGACGGCCGGCAGCACTTCCTGCTGGACGGCAGGGGTTTCTGCATTCCCGATGGCAATCGCGGTTGCCGGAACGGTGATCACCACCGCGTTGTCGGCCGCGACAGCCTCGGGATGAAGGTTCTCGGAGAGATGGAAGGTGATGCGCGTGAGACGGTTGCCCATCTCGACGACGTCGTCGGCGGAGATGGCCACGACGGCGGGAGGAAGGTTCGCGGGAACGACGGCGGCGGCATCGCGGCTCACACCGGTGAGGTCGACGATGAACACGCCGGGCGACGGACTGTACGAAGTGTACGCGGGAGCGCCGGACGTGCGCAGCGTGACGCGCGAGCCGTCGACCTCGACGCCCGTGAGCGTCATCGACGCGACGGCAGGCGCCGACTCACGCGCGGACTGCGGCTGCGGCTTCTTCGAACCCCACAGCTTTGCGTCGGCCGCACCTACGGACAGCACGAGCATGCCGGCAATCAGCAGGATTCGCTTGGCTCTTCTCATACTTCGCACCTTCACCATCTCGCCCTCCACTCGCCTGCACCCGCGCAACGCTACTTTCTCGCCGAGGGAATCAGATCCTTGATCACTTCCCGATAGCGCTCGATGCGCGTCGGGTCGTTCAGTTCCTGCCGGAAAACGATTCCGGTCTGCGTCACGCGGATCACTTCTCCGTCGAGGACTTTGTCTCCCGTCTTGAGAAGATAACCCTTGTTGTCCGGACCGTTGACCATCGCCGTCAATCCCTGCCGGGTCTGGAAGACTCCCTGCAGCTTCATCTCGTCGATCAGGAAACCGCGCGTGCCCGGCGGGCGCTGGCCCGGTTCGAGGCGCGGCGTGGGACCGATGAGCGAGCGGAAGGGATCGCGGCGTCCCTGCGGATCGTAGCGATAGGCGTCCGTCGTCGTCGGCTCGTCGAGGATCTCCTCGAGCGTCTTCTGTACGTCGTTGCTGGTCGCCGTGGTCGCGGCCGAAGTCGCGCTGTCGGTCGCCTGCGACGCGGTGGCCGCGTTGCGGCCCGCGGGCTGCGCGATCGACGACGCCACCGCCGCGATGACGAGCAGCAGCGACGCGGCGACCTGCGAGAGCTTCACGTGCGTGGTTTTCATCATTCGCCTCCGCCGCTCTCACTGCCGCCGCCACCGCCCGGCTTCGGTCCGCCCGGCGGTTTCGGCGCTTCCTTCGGCTCGATGTAGACGAAGGTCTTGGCGGTGAAATCCGCGCCGATCGTCCGCACGTCCTGATTCGGCAGCGCGTTCATGTGGATCTGCTCGACGTTCATGATGCGCGTGAAGTTGCCGAGCTTCGCGAAGAGCTGCGCGAGGTCGTGATAGCGCGCGTCGAGCGCGATCGAGATCGGCCACTCGACGTATGGATCGCTCGAGCCGGTGTTGAGCGGCGGGAAGTTGAGATGGCGCAGCGCGAACTCGCCGCTGTCGACGAGCGACTTCACCTTCTTGATGATCTCTTCCGTGTTGCGCTGCGAGGGCAGGATGCGGCGCAGTTTCTCGAGCTCCTGCTCGAGGCGTTTCACTTCCTCGCGGAACTGCGGCAGCTTGCGCTCCGCGGCGCGGCCCTGCTGGATCTTCTCTTCGAGCTGTCCGATCTCGCGGTCCGTGTCGGCGATCTCCGCCTTCACGTCGCCGACGAACAGGTACTCGACCGCGACCACGCAAAGCACGGCGAGCACGAGCCCGACCAGCAGGCCAACCCACCACGGTTTGTCGTCCAGAGTCAGCGCCATCGACTTCTCCTGCTCATCCTTCCGCTAGTGCGGCTGCGTTCCCGTTGCGGTGGTGGTCGTGCCCGTGGTGCCGGTGGCCGCCGGTGTGCCGGCCGGTGCCGCGGGCGGCGTCTTCGGCGCCCACGTGAACGCGAAGTTCATGTCGTACGTGTACACCAGCGGCGCCTCCGACACGCGATTGATGCTGTTGACCTGCGGCTCCTCGAAGTAGGGATCGTTCTTGATGTTCTCGATGAAGAGCGCGATCGCGTTCGGATTCAGTCCCCGGCCGTTGAGCGCGATGCGGCCGCCGGAGATGTCCATCGAGTCGAGCCAGACCAGGTCGGGAAGATCGCGGCTGACCTGATCGAGGATGCGCACCGGCCCCTTCTGGTTCTGCTTGAGCTGGTTGATCAGATCGATGCGCTGCTGGAGGTTGTCCTTGCGCTTCTGGTAGTCCTCGACTTCATGGATGATGCGCTCGAGCTTCTGCGCTTCGACGCGGCGCTGGTCGGCGACGTCTTTGCGCTCCGCGAGAATCCGCTTCTCCCAGAACCAGTAGCCGCCCGCGGCGAGGACGCCCAGGGCCAGCAACGCGAGGATGAGGATGTTGTTGACGTTCGTGGTCGCCGGCGCGCCGACGGCGACAGCCGTCGGCAGCGCGGGAGCCGCACCGGCTCCGCGGACCGCCCGCCCTTCCCGCACCAGATTGATCTTGATCAAGCGTCCCCCAACTTCCTCATGGCCAGACCGACGGCGATCGCCATGCTCGGCGCGATCTCAGCCAGTTCCTCGGGGTTGAACTGGCTTTCGTCGACGTTGATTTTCCGGAACGGGTCCATGATCGACACGGGGATGCCGAACTTGTCGCGCAGGATCGCGTCGAGGTTCAGCACGCCCGAGCCGCCGCCGGCGAGAACGATCTCGTCGACGCGCTCGGCGCCCGACGTCGCCGTGAAGAAGTCGAGGGTCTTCCGCAACTCGCCCGCGAAGTCTTCGGAGACGGAGTTGAGGATCGGGATGACTTGCTGGATCGTGTAGTCCGCCACCGGCTTGCCGCGCTTGAGCTCCTCGGCCTGCTCGAACGAGAGGCTCAGTTCGCGCTGGATGGCGTCCGTGTACTGGTTGCCGCCGAACGTGATGTCGCGCCAGAACATCGAGACGCCGCTCGAGAGCACGTTCACGTTCGTCACCGACGCGCCGACGTTCACGAGCGCGAGGACCTTGTCGTCCTCCATCTCGTAGTTCACCTCGTACGCGTTCTGCAGCGCGAACGCGTCGACGTCGACGAGCACCGGCATCTTGCCGGTCTGGCTGATCACCGACGTGTAGTCGTTGATCTTCTCCTTCTTCACCGCGACGAGAATCACGTCGATGTTGTCGCCCACGCCGGGGGTGGTGAGCGGGACGTAATCGAGGTTGACGTCGTTGATGTCGAAGGGGATGTACTGCTCGGCTTCCCACTGGATCGATTCCGCCAATTCTTCCGGCGACATCGAGGGAAGCGTGATCTTTTTGATGATGACCGAATGGCCCGAAAGCGACGTCGCGTAATTGGAATTCTTGACGCTTTGGTCCGTGTTCAGGCGCTGGATCGTCTCGACCACCATGGAGCTGTCCATGATGGAGCCGTCGACGATCGCCTCGGGCGAGAGGCGTTCGGCACCCAGCTTGACCAGTGAGTACGCCCCGCCTTTCTTCTCCTTCAGCTCGACCAGTTTGATTGCTGAGGAGCCGATATCAAGGCCGACGACATTTTTGCTCTTTGAGAAGAACACCGCTCACCCCATCCATCTCACACGCTCACTTCTCACAGGCTCCGAAGATGTAGAAAGGTGAAGCGAAATTACATCGTTTAATTTCACGTGTCAACTCTACAGGTTTTGGATAAGTGGAACGAAAACACGCGTTTGCGCGGCATTCTCCGCCGCCGCCGCTTGCGTCGATTCGGGCCGGTGATTACAATCCACGCCTTTCGCGTTATTTGAGGGAGTCAACCATGGCCAAGATGTGCGAAGTCTGCGGCAAGGCGCCGGTGTTCGGAAACCGCGTCAGCCACGCCCACAACGTGTCCAGCCGTCGCTGGATGCCGAACCTGCAGAGCGTCCGCGTGAAGCTCGGTACCGCCGTGAAGCGCATGCAGGTCTGCACCCGTTGCATCCGCTCCGGCAAGATCCAGAAAGCGGCGCGTTAGTCCCCATGGAGGACGGGCGCACCCGCCCGTCCTCCACCATCCTCGCGGCCCGTACGCTCTCCGTCGCCGGGCATCCCTTCCTCCTCGTTCCTCTCACCATCGCCGTCACCACGCGCAGCGTCCGCTGGGGCGCGATCCTCGCGCTGACGACCATCGTGCCGCTGCTCGTCATCACCGCCCGCAACGTCCGCCGCGGCGCGTGGAGCGACTACGACGTCTCGCGCCGCGACCAGCGCCTCGGCCTCTACACCGCGGCGATTCCGCTGCTGCTCATCGGCGCCGCCGCGTTCTACTTTCTCGGCGCGAGCCCTCGCCTGCTGCGCGGCTTCGTCGCCGCCGCGGCGATGTTCGCCATCGGCATCGCCGCGCATCGCTTCCTCAAGATCTCGCTGCACATGATGTGCGCCGCGTTCTGCGCCGTGCTCGTCGCGTGGCAGTTTCCGAAGAGCGCGCCGTTCGTCGCGCTGTTCACGCTCGCGATCGCCTGGTCGCGCTGGAAGCTCGAACGCCACACGATCGCCGAGCTCGTCGCCGGCACGCTCATCGGCGCCGCCGCGGGCGTGCTCACCGCGCTCTAGACCAGCCGCGCCACTTCCCGCGCGCAAGCCCACGACAGCGTGAAGCCGGAGCCGCCGTGTCCGTAGTTGTGGATGACGTTGCCTTCGCGCTCGAGCCGCACCTCGTCGCGAATCGGACGGATGCCGCGCTTCACGCCGCGCACGTCGCCGCGCAACTCCGGCATGAGCGCACGACAGCGCGCGACGATCGCGTCGACTTTGGATGCTGGCGGCGGCTCCGGCGCGTCGTAGCCGCCGAGGATGCAGTCGTGTGCGCGCGGGATCACGTACGTCAGCGGATCCGCGGTGCGCACCAGCGCGCGTGACGTCGACGGCCGGCTCGTCACGACCGACACGCCGTAGCCGGGCGTGAGCGACTCGTCGCCGCAGAGCGCACGAGCACCGAATCCCGTGCAGTTCACGACGATGCCTTCGCGATCGAAGCTCGCGATCTCACGCTGCACGAACGTTCCGCTCGCCGCGACGAAGCGCGCGCGGAGATACGGCAGGTAGCGCGTGGTGTCGGCGAGCGGCACGTGCAGCACCTCGCCGTCGACGTCGAAGTCGACGAGCGCGACGCCGCTCGCGGGATCGCGCGCGAGCCGCGTCAGCTCGTCGCGCGTCTCCGCCGCCCACGCCTCCGCGCGCGCATCGCCGACGTGATACGGATACCAGATCGCCGCCGCGGCTTCCGACGTCGTGCCTTCGAGCTCTCGCGCCGCGATCGTCACCCCGTGTCCGCGCTCCGCGAGCACCACGCCGCAGGTGAGCCCCGACACGCCGGCCCCGACAATCACGATCTGCATCGCATCGGTTTTACGCTATTCTTCCGTCACACCACAACCCGTGAACGACTCAGCCGGCGCGGCGTTGCCGCAGGAGACGCTGCTTGCGATCATCGCGGTCCAGCAGGAGATCGTGGAGGCGGACCTCGCCTTCAGCCGCGTCATGGACGTCGTCGTGCGCCGCGCGGCGCGCCTCACCGCCGCCGACGCCGCGGTGGTCGAGCTGCACGAAGGCGACGACATGGTCTACTCCGCGGCCTCCGGCACCGCCACGCAATACCTCGGACTGCGCCTGCGCGCGGACACGAGTCTCAGCGGCCTGTGCGTGCAGCGCGACGAGGCGCTCCGCTGCGACGATTCTGAAGACGATCCGCGTGTCGACCGCGACGCATGCCGCCGCGTCGGCGCGCGCTCGATGCTCGTCACGCCGCTGCGCTTTCGCGGGGCCGCCATCGGCGTGCTGAAGGTCTACAGCGCAAGCGCGCACGCGTTCGACGATCGCGCGGACGAAGTGCTGCGGCTGCTCGTCGGCATCATCGCCGCGAGCATGCACCGCGCGCGCGAGTACGAGGGGCTCACGCTGCGCGCGCTGCACGACACGCTCACCGGCCTCGCGAATCGCCATCAGCTCGAAAGCGTGCTCGATGCGAACATCGCCGCAAAGCGGCCGTTCGCCGTCGTCTATCTCGATCTCAACGGCTTCAAGAAGATCAACGACGAGCGCGGTCACGCGGCGGGCGACCGTTTGCTGCAATGCGTCGCGGAGCGGCTGCTGTCGTCGATCCGCGACCGCGACCTCGCGGCGCGCATCGGCGGCGACGAGTTCATCGTCATCCTCGACGGCATCGCCACGCGCACGACCGCGGAAGAAACCGTGCATCGCCTGCAGCAGCGCATCGCCGAGCCGATCGACGAAAACGGCGCGTCGCTTTCGGTCACGGCGAGCGCGGGCTGGGCGCTCTTTCCCGAAGACGGCGCGGATCCGGACACGGTGCTCGCCGCGGCGGATGCGGCGATGTACGCGCGCAAGCAGCGCGCGTGATCACGCCGTGGCGTGGCGGATGTTGTACTTGCGGTCGACGCGCAGCACGCCTTCGACGCTGCCGAGGGAACGGGTGACGCGCTCGAGGTGCTTGAGGTCGGCGATCTCGAGCACGAGCTCGACGGTCGCCTTGCCGTCGCCGGTGCGCGCCTCCATCTGCCGGATGTTCGTCTTGAGATTCGAGATCGTCGAGACCACGCGCCCCAGGATGCCCTGGCGGTCTTCGATCAGCACCTCGAGCTCGACCTGGAACTGCGTCTGCCGCTGCTCGGCCCATTCGACGCCGATCTCGCGGTCGGGGTTGAACATGAGGTTCTTCACGTTCGGACAGTTCGCGCTGTGCACGGCCACGCCTTTGCCGCGCGTGACGTAGCCGATGATCGGCTCGCCCGGCAGCGGGTTGCAGCACTTCGCGAGATACGTCAGCAGATCGTCGTAGCCTTTGACCTTGATCGTGGCCGACGACGAGAACGGGAAGATTTTGCGGACGGCCTGCTGCAGCACGCCCGCGGGCTGTTCGGGCGCGGGACCTTTTTCCTTCTGCTCGTCGGTGACGAAGCGCTCCACGATCGAGCGCGCGGAGATTTTTCCGTAGCCGACGTCGGCGTAGAGATCGTCGAGGCGCGGCAAGCCATGTTCGGTGAGCACGCCGTCGAGCGCGTTCTCGGCGATGAGCTTCCGCCACTGCACTTTGTAGCGCTTGGCCTCGCGCTCGATGAGCTTGCGTCCGAGCTCGATGGAGCGGTTCTTCTGTTCCGCGTTGAGCCAGTGCCGGATCTTGTGCTTCGCGCGCGAGGTCGCGACCATGTTGATCCACTCGCGGCTCGGCGACTGCGTCGGCGAGGTGACGATCTCCACGATGTCGCCGTTCTTCAGATGCGTGCGCAGCGGCACGAGCTTGCCGTTGACGCGCGCGCCGACGCAGTGGCTGCCGACGTCGGTGTGGATGCGGAACGCGAAGTCGAGCGGCGTGGCGCCGCGCGGAAACGCGAAGACGTCGCCTTTCGGCGTGAACGTGTAGACCTCGTCGGGATAGAGATCGATCTTGAGCGAGTTGAGGAACGTGCGCGGATCTTTGATCTCGTGCTGCCACTCGACGAGCTGCCGCAGCCAGAGAAAGTTCGTGTCGTCGGGATGCGCGCCGACGCGCCCTTCCTTGTATTTCCAGTGCGCGGCGATGCCCTGCTCGGCGATGAGATCCATCTCGCGCGTGCGGATCTGCACTTCGAACGGCTGCCCTTTTTCCGCGACCACCGTCGTGTGCAGCGACTGATAGAAATTCGGCTTCGGCATCGCGATGTAGTCTTTGATCCGGCCGGGCACCGGGCGCCACATCTGATGAATGATGCCGAGGGCGGCGTAGCAGTCCTTGACGCTCGGCGTAATGATGCGGAAGGCGAGATAGTCGTAGAGCTGGCCGATGTCGATGTCCTGCCGGCGCAGCTTCGACCAGATCGAGAACATCGACTTCACGCGGCCGTGCACGTCGCCTTCGATGTCGTTCTCTTCCAGCTTCTGCGCGAGCATGACCTTGATGCGGTCGACGACGTCGCCCGACACGGCCATCTTCTCTTCGACCGCTTTGTTGAGCTCCTCGAAGTCGCGCGCGTGCAGATGGCGGAACGAGAGGTCCTCGAGCTCGTGCTTGATCTGGCCCATGCCGAGGCGGTTCGCGATGGGCGCGTAGATCTCCATCGTCTCTTTCGCGACGGCGAGGCGCTTCTCTTCCGGGAGGTACTGCAGGGTGCGCATGTTGTGCAGCCGGTCGGCGAGCTTCACCAGCACGACGCGAAGGTCGGAGACCATCGCCAGCAGCATCTTGCGGAACGTCTCGGCCTGCTGCTCTTCCTTCGAGACGTAGGCGTAGCGCGAGATCTTCGTGACGCCGTCGACGAGCTCCGCGACCGCTTCACCGAAGAGCTCCTGCAGCGTTTCCTTCGTGGTGAGCGTGTCTTCGAGGACGTCGTGCAGCAGGCCGACGGCGATCGACGTTTCGTCGAGGCGCATGCCCGCCAGGATGTAGGCGACGTTGAGCGGATGGACGAGGTACGGCTCGCCCGAGGAGCGCGTCTGGCCGCGGTGCTCGCGCGCCGAGAAGATGTAAGCCTTCTGCAGCAGCTCTTCGTCGAAGTCCGGCTTGTACGACTCGACTCGGTCGAGGATGTCTTCGAAGCGGATCATGCGCGTGGCGCCCGGCGCCGGCGAGTATAACGAGTGCGGCGCGCGCGACGTTCCGCCCTTCGCCGGGCCACTCGATCCGCCGCGTACGGTCGAGCAGGCATGCGTCGTGCTCGCTGTCGGAGGCGAAGCCCACCGGACGGCGCGTCGTCGTCCGGGGCGCCGGGTAACGAATAGGAGGAAGTAACGTGAAGAAATCCATTTTGTTTGTTGTCGTCGTTCTCCTTGCCTGCGCGGCGATGCCCGCGTTCGCCGGACCGGTCCCGTCGAAGACCGCCGCGAACCAGAGCCTCGACTCCCGCCAAGCCGATCTGACCGCCGTCCGCGAAGTCGCGGCCAACGATCAGGTTGCGGCCGTTCTGACGGCCCACGGCTTCACGCAGGACCAGGTCAATCAGCGGCTCGCGCAGATGTCGCCGCAGGACCTGCACCAGCTCGCGCAGAACCTCGATCAGCTCCAGGCCGCCGGCCTCACGAAGCAGGAGTGGATCTGGATCGGCATCGGCGCTCTCGCCGCGTTGATCCTCGTGGTCGCGCTGTCCTGATGCCGAATCCCGGCGCAAGGGCTACGGGAATGACGGGCGAGCCGGCGGAGAACGGCTCGCCCGAGCTTTACATGAAGATGAATGAAGAACGCAGAACGCAGAACGCAGAATTAAGAAAGCGCCGCCGTCCCCTTTCTTCATTCTTCATTCTGCGTTCTGCGTTCTTCATTCTGCTTTTGCCGCTCTCCCTCACCGCCTGCGTCTATTGGACCCCCCGCTCCGCCTCCCCCACCACCTCCGCCCTCGTCATCCCCAACGTCCCGATGCAGCATTGGGGAATCGAGTCGTGCGGCGCGGGCTCGCTCTCGTCCGTGTTGCAGCACTACGGCGACACGACCACGATGGCGCAGTGGGACGCGACGCTGCCGAAGACGCACGGCGGCGTGATGTCGATTGATCTCGTGCTGGCGGCCCGGCAGAAAGGCTTCGAGTCGAAGCTCGTCACCGGCGACCGCAACCTTGTCGAGCAGGAGCTGCGCGCCGGACATCCGGTAATCCTCATGCTGCAGGTCGTGCAGGCGCCGGGCAAGGGCTACGACTTCTTCCACTACATCGTGCTCGACGGCTACGACCCCGTGCGCGATCTCTTCCGCACGCAGTTCGGCGACGGCAAGGCGCGCTGGGCGTCGATCGATCGTCTCGACAACGCGTGGAAGGCGACCAAGTACGCGACGATCCTCATCGAGCCGGGCGATCCGCTCGCCGAGCCGCTGCGCGCCGCCGTGCGCCTCGAAGACGAAGGCAAGTACGCGCTCGCCGCGCAGGCCTATCGCGACATCCTCGCGAAGAATCCCCGCGCCACCATCGCCTGGACGAACCTCGGCAATGCCGAAATGCGTCTCGGCCGCAACCCCGCCGCCGAAGAAGCATTCCGCAAAGCGATCGAGCTCGATCCCGAATCCGCCGACGCGCTCAACAACCTCGCCTGGCTGCTGTTCGAAGAGAAGCGCATCGCCGAGGCCGAGCCGTTCGCGCGCAAGGCCGCGGGGACGCATGCGCCCGATGCGTGGATGCGCCTCGATACGCTCGCGCGCATTCTCGCGGCGCGCGGCGCGTGCGACGAAGCGCAGACGACGTTCCGCCAGGCCATCGACTCCGTGCCCGACGCGCATGCCGATCAGCGCGCGGAGATCGAAGCCGCGGCGAAAGCCGCCTGCCGCACGTAAACTCCCGCGCGTGAAGTTCTCGACGCGCGCGCACTGGAACGCTCCGGTCAATCAGCTGACGCGCGAGCGCGCATGGCGCGGCGAACTGCTCGATCTCACCGAAACGAATCCGACGCGCGCGGGTCTCGACTATCCGCTCGACGAGCTCGCCGACGCGATGCAGCGCGCCGCGCGCGCGCCGTACGATCCGCAACCCCTCGGCCTGCGCTCCGCGCGCGAAGCCGTCGCGGCGTCGCTGCAGTGCGATGCGGACGACGTCGTGCTCACCGCGTCGACGAGCGAGGCGTACTCGTTTCTCTTCAAGCTACTCGCCGATCCGGGCGACGACGTGCTCATCGCGATCCCGTCGTATCCGCTCTTCGAGCATCTCGCCGCGCTCGAGCTCATCACGCTGCGGACGTTTCCGCTGGAGCTGCATCGCCGGTGGGAGCTCGGCCCGATCGCGCCGGGACCGCGCACGCGCGCGATCATCGTCGTCAATCCGAACAATCCCACCGGCTCGTTCATCACGCCCGACGAACAGCACGCGCTCGCGATGCACGGCATCCCGCTCATCGCGGACGAAGTGTTCCTCGACTATCCGCTCGACGCGCGCGGCACGACGCTCGTGCGCGACGACCTCCTCACGTTCACGCTCGGCGGACTCTCGAAATCCGCCGGCCTCCCCCACTACAAGCTCGGCTGGATCCGCGTGAGCGGACCGGCAACGGAACGCCGCGCGGCGATCGACGCGCTCGAGCTCATCGCGGACAACTTCCTTTCCGTCGCCACGCCCGTGCAAGCCGCGCTGCCGGAGCTGCTGCGCATCGCGCCGCGCATCCGCGCAGAGATCGCGGAACGCACGCGCGCGAATCTCGCCGCATTGCACGAAATCTTCGCGAGCGTCGCCGCCGCGCGCGTGCTGCCGGTTGAAGGTGGCTGGTCCGCGGTGCTGCGTGTGCCGCGCGTCATGTCGGACGACGAGTTCGCGCTCGCGCTCCTCGACCGCGGCGTCGTTGTGCAGCCCGGCTACTTCTTCGACTTCACGACGGAGGGATTCATCGTCGTCTCGCTCCTCGTGCGTCCCGAGATTTTCGCGGAAGGCGTGCGCCGCATCGCCGCTATGATCCCGGCGTGAAGGAACACTGGACTCTCGATCCCGACATCGCCTTTCTCAACCACGGCTCGTTCGGCGCGACGCCGCGGCTCGTGCTCGAAAAGCAGAACGAGCTGCGCGCGCAGATGGAGCGCGAGCCGGTGCGCTTCTTCGCGCGCGAGCTTGAGCCGCTCACCGACGACGCGCGGCACACGCTCGCGGAGTTCGTCGGCGCCGACGCGGAAGGTCTCGCCTTCGTCCCGAACGCCACGTTCGGCGTGAACGCCGTGCTGCGCTCGCTCGATCTCGATGGGAACGACGAGCTGCTCGTCTCGAGCCACGAATACAACGCTTGCCGCAACACGCTCGACTACGTCGCGGGAATCGCGGGCGCGAAAGTCGTCGTCATCGACGTGCCGTTTCCGATCGCGTCGCCCGACGTCGTCGTCGAGCGCGTGCTCGACAAAGTCACGTCGCGCACGCGGCTGCTCCTCATCGATCACATCACCAGCCAGACCGCGCTGATCCTGCCGGTGCAGCGCATCATCGCGGAGCTGCAGTCGCGCGGCATCGACACGCTCGTCGACGGCGCGCACGCGCCCGGACATCTGCCGCTCGACCTCCGCGCCCTCGGCGCCGCGTATTACGCCGGCAATCTGCACAAGTGGGTCTGCGCGCCGAAAGGTGCGGCGTTCCTGTACGTCCGCGAGAACCGCCGCGCGAGCGTCCGTCCCGCAGTGATCAGCCACGGCGCGACCTCCACGCGCCGCGACCGCAGCCGCTTCCTCGTCGAGTTCGACTGGACGGGCACGCACGATCCGACGCCGTACCTCTGCGTCCCCGAGTCGTTGCGCGTCGTCGCGTCGTTCGTCGACGGCGGCTGGCCCGAGGTCATGCGCCGCAATCACGAGCTCGCGCTGCGCGCGCGCGATCTTCTGTGCGAGACGCTGCAGATCGACAAGCCCGCGCCCGACGCGATGCTCGGCTGCATGGCCGCCGTGCCGCTGCCGGACGGCAATGCGACGGAGGCGCCGGCGCTCTACGGCGATCCCGTGCAGGACCGGCTGCTGTTCGAGCGCAACGTCGAAGTCCCGTTCGTGCCGTGGCCGCATCCACCGAAACGGCTGCTCCGCGTGTCGGCACAGCTGTACAACACGATGGACGACTATCAGCGTCTTGCGGCGGGATTACGTGAATTTCTGTGATGCCGGGCACTTCTTCTGCACATCCGGCGGCGAAAGGAGAAGTCGATTTATGAGATCACGCTGGATGATTTTGTTCGCCGCGTTGCTGCTCGTCGCGGCACTCGGCGCCTGCAAGAAGAGCGAAGAAACCCAACAGTCCGCCTCGGAGACCACGGACACGGCTGCCGCACAGTCGGCGTCGCAGACCGACACGATGACCGCAACGACCACCGGCTCCACCGGCGGCACGGTGTCGAACATGTCGGGCGACGACAAGGAGTTCGTCACGAAGGCCGCCATCGGCGGCATGGCCGAGGTGCAGATGGGCCAGCTCGCCGCGAGCAAGGCCACGTCCGCGGACGTCAAGGCGTTCGGCCAGCGGATGGTCACCGATCACTCGAAAGCGAATGACGAGCTGAAGTCGTTCGCCACGACGAAAGGCCTCGCGCTCCCGACGGACCTCGACGACGAGCACAAGGACGCGATGCAGAAGCTGTCGACGCTGACCGGCAAGGACTTCGACAAGGCTTACGTCGACGACATGGTCAAGGACCACGAGAAAGACGTCGCCGAGTTCCAGAAGCAGTCCACGTCCGCGAGCGACGCCGACCTCAAGGCATGGGCCGGCAAAACGCTGCCGACGCTGCAGCAGCACCTGCAGATGATCAAGGACATTCAGAGCAAGATGAAGTGACCGCGCGTGGCGGCGGTCACTCCGCGACCGCCGCCGCTTCCTTCGGCGCGCGAATCTTCGCCGCGAGGTAGTCGCGGTTCATGCGCGCGATGAACTTCACCGAGATCTCCTTCGGGCACACCGCCTCGCATTCGCGGAAGAGCGTGCAGCTGCCGAAGTACTCTTCCATCACGTCCACCATCTTCAGCACGCGCTCGTAGCGCTCCGGCTGTCCCTGCGGGAGCAGCCCGAGGTGCGATACTTTCGCGGCGGTGAAGAGCTGCGCCGCACCGTTGGGGCACTGCGCGACGCACGCGCCGCACTGGATGCATTCCGCGGCGTCCATCGCCAGTTCCTGCGTCGTCTTCGAGATCGGCAGCGAGTTGGCTTCGATGGCGGCGCCGGTGTTGACGGAGATGAAGCCGCCGGCCTGGATGATCTTGTCGAGCGGGCTGCGGTCGACGATGAGATCCTTGATCACGGGGAACGAGCGCGCGCGCCACGGCTCGATCCACACCTCGTCGCCGTCCTTGAAATGGCGCATGTGCAGCTGGCAGGTGGCCGTGCCGCCGATCGGTCCGTGCGCGACGCCGTTGATCATCATGCCGCACGAGCCGCAGATGCCCTCGCGGCAGTCGTGCTCGAAGTGGATCGGCTCCTCCCCTTTCTCGACGAGCGTCTCGTTGACGACGTCGAGCATCTCCAGGAACGAGGCGTCGGGGCTGATGCCGGCGGCCTTGTAGTCAACGAATTGACCTTGTGCTTCGCGCGACTTCTGTCGCCACACGTGCAGTGTGAGATCCATGTACCTGTAGCTCCCTTACTTGTAGCTCCGCGTCGCGAGCTTCACTTCCTCGTACGTGAGCGGCTCTTTGTGCAGCACCGGCGCATTCCCCTCGCCCTTGTACTCCCACGCGCCGACGTAGAGGAATTCGTCGTCGTTGCGCTGCGCCTCGCCGTCCGGCGTCTGGTATTCGACGCGGAAGTGGCCGCCGGCCGACTCCTCGCGATGCAGCGCGTCGATGCACATCAGTTCCGCGAGCTCGAAGAAATCGGCCACGCGTCCCGCTTTCTCGAGCGCCTGGTTCGGCTCTTCGTTCGTGCCGGTGACGCGCACGTCGCGCCAGTACTGCTCGCGCAGCGCGCGGATCATCCCCAGCGCTTTCTTGAGACCGTCCGCGGAGCGCGCCATGCCGCAGTACTCCCACATGATCGAGCCGAGCTCGCGGTGATACGAGTCGACGCTGCGCGTTCCCTTCGCTTCGACCAGACGGCGGATGCGGTCCTGCGTCGATGTGAGCGCTTCCGCGAACTCCGGACGATCGGCCGCCACCTTCTTGCCGAACTGCGTGGCGAGATAGTCGCCGATCGTGACCGGCAGCACGAAGTAGCCGTCCGCCAGTCCCTGCATCAGCGCGGACGCGCCCAGCCGATTCGCGCCGTGATCGGAGAAGTTCGCCTCGCCGATGACGTAGAGTCCCGGCACGTTCGACATCAGGTTGTAGTCGACCCACAGTCCGCCCATCGAATAGTGCGGCGCGGGATAAATGCGCATCGGCACTTCGTACGGATTCTCGGCCGTGATGTCGTGGTACATCTCGAAGAGGTTGCCGTAGCGCTCTTCGATGACGTGACGACCGAGGCGTTTGATGGCGTCGGCGAAATCGAGATACACGCCGCGGCCGCTCGGGCCGACGCCGCGTCCTTCGTCGCACACTTCCTTCGCCGCGCGCGAGGCGATGTCGCGGGGCGCGAGGTTGCCGAAGCTCGGGTACTTGCGCTCGAGGTAGTAATCGCGATCCGCTTCCGGGATCGACTGCGGCGGACGCTTGTCGCCCGGCTGCTTCGGGACCCAGATGCGGCCGTCGTTGCGCAGCGACTCCGACATGAGCGTGAGCTTCGACTGGTAGTCGCCCGTCTGCGGGATGCAGGTCGGATGGATCTGCGTGTAGCAGGGATTCGCGAACGTCGCGCCGCGCTTGTACGCGCGCCACGCGGCGGTCGCGTTCGACGCCTTCGCGTTCGTCGACAGATAGAAGACGTTGACGTAGCCGCCTGTACCGAGGACGACCGCGTCGGCAGCGTGCGCCTCGATGCGGCCGTTCGTGAGGTTACGCGTGATGATGCCCTTCGCCTGGCCGTCGACGACGACGAGATCGAGCATCTCGTGACGGTTGAACTGCTTCACCGTGCCGAGCGCGATCTGCCGTTCGAGCGCCTGAAACGCTCCGAGCAGCAGCTGCTGGCCTGTTTGGCCGCGCGCGTAGAACGTACGCGACACCTGCACGCCGCCGAACGAGCGGTTCTCGAGCATGCCGCCGTATTCACGCGCGAACGGCACGCCCTGCGCGACGGCCTGGTCGATGATGTTGATCGAGAGCTCGGCCAGGCGATGCACGTTCGCCTCGCGCGAGCGATAGTCGCCGCCTTTGATCGTGTCGTAGAAGAGGCGGTAGACGCTGTCGCCGTCGTTGCGGTAGTTCTTCGCCGCATTGATCCCGCCCTGCGCGGCGATCGAATGCGCGCGCCGCGGCGAGTCGTGGTAGACGAAGCACTTGACGTTGTATCCGAGCTCGCCGAGCGACGCCGCGGCCGAGGCGCCCGCGAGCCCCGCGCCGACGACGATGATCTCGTACTTGCGCTTGTTCGCCGGGTTGACCAGCTTGTAATGCGACTTGGCGTACGCCCACTTGTCCGCCAGCGGGCCGGGAGGGATGTTGGAGTTGAGCTGCATCGTCGGTATCAGCCTCTCGGTTGAATGAAGAACGCAGAACGCAGAACGCAGAATGAAGAAATCTGCCCCCGCTTCCGGTTTCTCAATTCTTCATTCTGCGTTCTGCGTTCTTCATTCATCGTCAGTGCACCAGCCCCGTCAGCACGGCGATCGGAAACGAAACATTCGCGAGGGTGATGATCAGCGCGAACGCGGTGGCGAAGCTGCGCCGCGCCAGTTCCCAGCGCACGTGCGTCACGCCGAGGGAGCTGAACATGCTCCAGACGCCGTGATAGAGGTGCAGGCCGAGGGCGAGGTTCGCGATGATGTAGACCGCCGCCACCCACCACACCCGAAAGCCGGCCACGACGTTGTGGTACGGATCGTCCTTCACGAAATTCGGATGCACCGTGCCCGTCGTCAGATGCAGCAGGTGATAGATGATGAAGAGCAGGATGATGACGCCGCCCCAGCGCATCGTGCGCGCGGCGTAGGTCGCGCGCTCGTACTTGCGGTCGCGATACCCGATCGGGCGCGCCTCGCGATTCATCATCGTCAGCGCGTACGCGGAGTGGATGTGCAGCACGACGCAGAGCAGCAGCAGCAGGCGCACGATCCACAAAAGACCCGACTCCGGCATCGCCGGCGTCCCGATCGCGCGCAGCCAGTGCGCGTACTCGTTCATGTGCTCGGCGCCGAGATACAGCTTCAGGTTGCCGACCATGTGCAGGAAGATCCAGCCGAAGAGGACCAGGCCGGTAACGGCCATGACCGCCTTCTTGCCGATGGCAGAGCGGTAGAAGCTGCCGAACCACGTCATGCGAAGCTCACCTCGAGGTGGGGAGTACGGTGCGGAAGTCATCGAGTAAGGCCGCGCCGCAATCTATAGGCACCGTAACCGTTGGGTCAAGCGAACCACTCGCCTGACATTCGTCATCCGCCGCGCGTGATGTTCTCCAATGTTGTTCCGCGCGCCGCGAACGCATTCTGTGCGGCATGAGAAGCACAGCCATCCCACTTCATCCGAACGCACAGCCGCCCGCACAATTCCGCGCCATCCGCAAGCAGTTCGACGCCGTCGACGCGCTGCGCGGCGTCGATCTCACCATTCGCCCCGGCGAGCTCGTCGCGCTCCTCGGCGCGAACGGCGCCGGCAAAACGACGGCCGTCCGCATCCTCCTCGGCCTCATCGCGCCGACCTCGGGCGAGGCGCGCGTCTTCGGCGGAAATCCGCGCGACGCCGCGAGCCGCACGCGCGTCGGCGCGATGCTGCAGATCGCGCGCGTCCCCGAAACGCTGCGCGTCCGCGAGCACATCGAGCTCTTCTCGAGCTACTACCCGACGCCGATGCCGCTCGCGGAAGTCATCGAAGCCGCGGGACTGCACGGACTCGAGAACCGCCTGTACGGCCAGCTCTCCGGCGGCCAGCAGAAGCGCGTGCTCTTCGCGCTCGCCATCTGCGGCAATCCCGACGTCCTCGTGCTCGACGAGCCGACGACGGGACTCGACGTCGAGTCGCGGCGCGCTCTCTGGAAACAGATCCGCGCCTTCATCGCGCGCGGACGTTCGGTGCTGCTGACGACGCACTACCTCGCCGAAGCGGAAGCGCTCGCCGATCGCGTGATCGTCCTCCATCGCGGCGTCATCGTCGCGGAAGGCACGCCGCAGCAGATCAAAGGCGACTCCGCCACGCTCGAAGACGCGTTCATCGAAATGGTCTCGTAAAGGAACCACACCATGCGCACGTATCTGCTCGAATCGAAATACGAACTCTTCAAGGCGCTGCGCCTGCCGGCGTACTCGCTGCCGACGATCCTCTTCCCGGTCGTCTTCTATGTCTTCTTCGGCGTGATGTTCGGCGGCCGCTCGGTCGGCTCGGTGAAGATGGCCGAGTACCTCATCGCGACGTACGGCGCATTCGGCGTCATCGGCGCGTCGCTGTTCGGCTTCGGCGTCTCCGTCGCCATCGAGCGCGGACAAGGATGGCTCGAGGCGAAGCGCACGACGCCGATGCCGGTCAGCGCGTACTTTTTCGCGAAGACGGTGATGGCGATGACGTTCAGCTCCGCGATCATCGTGCTGCTCTTCACGATGGGCACGCTCTTCAGCGGCGTGCAACTCGCGCCGATGCGCGCGCTGGCGCTGTTCGGCGTGCTCGTCTCCGGCTCGATCACGTTCTGCGCGCTCGGCCTCTGTGTCGCCTTCATCGCCGGACCGAACTCCGCGGCGCCGATCGTCAACCTCATTTATCTCCCGATGGCGTTTTTGTCCGGACTCTGGATCCCCGTGCAGATGCTTCCGAAAGCCGTGCAGAAGATCGCGCTGTGGCTGCCGCCGTATCACTACTCGCAGCTCGCGCTGAAGGTCATCGGCGCGGACCGCGGCGGCTCCGCGCTCGTGCACGTCGCGGCGATGGTCGCGTTCACGGTGCTCTTCACCGCGCTCGCGTACATCGGCTACCGCCGCGACGAAGGGAAGATGTACGGCTAAACTGGACCCGACGATGCGCGTCCGCATTCTTCCCAACGATCGAACGCTCGGCTGGACGCCGTACGCGTGGCTCATCTACATCGTTCCGTTCGTCCTCACGCCGTTCTACACGTCGCATTCGTCGACGCGCGACTGGCTGCTGATCCTCGGCGCGACGGCCGTCTTCACGGTGCTGTACTTCCGCGGCTACTGGGCGCGCGGACGCGAGCTCGTGCTCGTGGCGGCGATGATGACCGCGCTCGGCGTGGCGTTGTGGCCGATGTCGTATGCAGCCGGCGCGTTCTTCGTCTACGCCGCCGGCTGCATCGGCACGAACGCGACGACGCGCCACGCGGCGAGCGGCGTCATCGCCATTGCCCTGCTCGCCGTCGTCGAGGCGTCCTTCCTCCGCTACACGATCTTCAACGCGGCGTGGCCGGTCGTGTTCACGCTGCTCGTCGGCGCGATCAACATTCATTACGCGCAGGTCGGACGCGCGAACGCGCGCCTGCGCCTCGCGCAGGACGAGATCGAGCATCTCGCGAAAGTCGCGGAACGCGAGCGCATCGCGCGCGATCTCCACGATCTCCTCGGGCACACGCTCTCGCTCGTGATCCTGAAGTCCGAGCTCGCGTCGAAGCTCGCGGACCGCGACACCGAACGCGCGCGTGAAGAGATCCGCGACGTCGAGCGCATCGCGCGCGACGCGCTCTCGCAGGTGCGCTCCGCGGTCGCCGGCTATCGCTCCGGCGGCATCGACGCGGAGCTGCAACACGCGCGCGCCGCGCTCGGCACCGCCGGCGTCGTGCTCGAGTCGAACGCGCTGTCGAAGCCGCAACTGCCGCCCGCGCACGAAGCGGTGCTCGCGCTCGCGCTGCGCGAGGCCGTGACGAACATCGTGCGCCACGCCGGCGCGCGCCGCTGCCGCATCACCTTCGACACGCGCGGCGACATGCTCGCGATGAGCATCGCCGACGACGGCCGCGGCGGCAGCGCGCCATTCGGCAACGGTCTCACCGGCATGCGCGAGCGCGTCGAGCTCCTCGGCGGCACGCTGACGCGCGACGGCCGCGACGGCACGACGCTCACCGTGAAATTGCCGCGCAACGCCGGGTCGTGCGCCTCCGCGGACATCGCATGATCCGCGTCGTCGTCGCCGAAGATCAGGCCATGGTGCTCGGCGCGCTGGCGGCGCTGCTCGAGATCGAAACCGACATCGAAGTCGTCGGCCGCGCGCACGACGGCGAAGACGCGCTCGCGATCTGCCGCGTGCAGAAGCCGGACGTCGTGCTGACCGACATCGAGATGCCGCGCAGAACGGGGCTCGAGCTCGCCGCCGCGATCAAACGCGAGGGGCTGCCGACGCGCGTCATCATCCTCACGACGTTCGCGCGCGGCGGCTATCTGCGACGCGCGCTCGAAGCGGGCGCGTCGGGCTATCTGCTCAAAGACTCACCCGCCGAACAACTGGCGAATGCGGTGCGCCGCGTCAAGGCGGGCGGCCGCGTCGTCGATCCCGAGCTCGCGGCGGAAGCGTGGAGCGAGCCCGATCCGCTGACGGACCGCGAACGGCAGGTGCTGCGCATGGCCGGCGAAGGACAGACCAGCGCCGACATCGCCGCGGAATTGCATTTGTCGGAAGGGACGGTGCGCAATTACCTCTCCGAAGCGATCAGCAAGCTCGGCGCGGCGAACCGCGTCGAGGCCGCGCGCATCGCCCGCGAAAAAGGGTGGCTATAGCGACTTGCGCAGCGTTTCGCGCACGTGCAATCCCGTCTTCTCCGGCGTGCAGTTGAAGACTTCCTTGTACGCCACGTTCGCCAGGAAGTCGGTCGTCGCGACGCGATAGTTGCGCGACACGTCGAGTGGCAACGGCGCCGCGATGTACGACTCGCCGTCCGTGCCACGACGCGCGGCGCTGTAGTCGAGCACGCGCTGCAATTGCGCGCCGCTCATCGTGCAGACCACGATTTCGTTTTCATACGGCAGCGCCGCGGTGAGCTGTTCGAGCGTCAGCGGACCCGCGGGCAACGCCTGGCGGAAGCTGCTGAACGTCGACAGCGCGACGTTGGCATGCGCGGCGTTGCGCATGAGCTCGAGCGTGCGTTGCGCGAGCGCGGCGATCGTCAATGGCCCGCGCAGATTCGCGATGACGGCGAACTGCGCGCTGTAGTGCGGATCGCGTTCGAGCGCGCGCTGCATGCGCCCCACGTTGCGCGCGATCGCGCGGTCTTCCGGCAGACGTTCGTCGATCTCGACGAGCCCGCCGCGCGCCGACGTCACCGCGTGATTCGCAATCGTCAGCTCGACGCGGCTGATCGCTTCGAGATATTGGCCGGGCGAGATGAACCACGTGTTCGTGTCCGGAATGCGCATCAAGTCGCGGCGGAGGTGACTGTGCGAGCCGAAGATGAGATCGATGCCTGGCACCGCACGCGCGAGCGCGAAATCGGCGTCGAGATGTTCGTGGCCGATCAGCACCACCGCGTCGACGCGCTCGCGTTCGCGCAGTTCGCGCACGACGTCGCGCGCCGCCGCGACCGGATCGCCGAACGTGAATCCGGCGACGTGCACGAGCTTCGGGAAATCGCTCCCCGCGACGGCGAAGACACCGACGCGCACGCCGCGCGCCGTGAAGACGCGGTACCGCGGAAATCCGGCGGTGTTCGCACTGAGGATCGGATAGCGCACGTCCGCGCGGCAGCGGGCGAACGCGTCGACACCGTAATCGGCGTCGTGGTTGCCGAACGTCATCGCGTCGACGACGCCGTTCAGCCACGGCCATTCGGCGCAGCCGTATTTGTCCGACCACGCGGGCGCGCCCTTGTTGATCGTGTCGCCGCCGCTGAAGACGAGCGCGCCGCGCCGCTTTTCATCCCGCAGAAATCGCACCGCGCGGGCGATGCCGCCGCGCATGCCGGCGTCGGTGTAAAACGGCAGCGCATGCGAGTGGTAATCGGAAAACTGCAGCAGCGTGACCGTGCTCTGCTCGGCCGCCGCCCGCCCGTGCAATGGCAGCGTCAGCAATAAAGCGATAAAAAACGTCTTCATTGTATCCATAAAAAAGGGGCGCACATTGTGCGCCCCTTGTGGATTGGCGGGAGTGCCGCTTTACTTCTTGAGGGATTCCTGCATTTCCTTGATTGCGGCTTCACGGCCTTTTTCCTTGGCCGTTTTCGCGTAGCCGGCGCGGCGGTTCTCGGGGAACTGGCGGACGAGCGCGAGATAACGGCCCTGAAGCTGGCGCGAGGCGAGCTGCTCGGGCGTGATGTTCGAACGCTTGCGGCCGCGCTTGGCGCCGCCGGATTTCGCTGCACCCGCGCCGCCGCCCTGCGCGTTCGCGCCCTGCGACGATGCACCGGCACCGGCTCCCGCTTTGGCGCCCGAACCGGCGGGACGGCCGGGGCCGCGGCCGGAACCGGCGGGACGGCCCGGACCACGTCCGGATCCAGCGGGACGGCCAGGACCGCGGCCGGAGCCGGCAGGACGGCCGGGACCGCGGCGGGCGGGAGCGGCCGCGCCACCGCCTGAACCGCCGTGCGCTTCGCGCAGACGCTGCAGGCGCTGTTCGAGATCAGTGATCTCGCGGCCCATCTCGGAGACGTAACGCGCAACTTCGCCCGGCGAAATTCGCCGTTCCGCGATCATGCGCTCGAGCACATAGTGGGACTGTCCGTGGGACAACGGGGTTGCCGGAGAATTCTGGCGTGGTGGTCTCGGCATTGTGGTTTCCTCCTCCTACACTCGAGCACAAAGTGTTGTGCAATCAGCACCTATTGTCAATGAAAAACGAACGGGCGAGCCTCAAAAGGCTCGCCCGCACAATGAAAACGCGTAATTCTCGTCTGTCGCGTCAGTAGCGATAGTGGTCGGACTTATAAGGTCCTTCCGCCGGCACGCCGAGATATTTCGCCTGGTCCGCCGTCATTTCCGTCAATTCCACGCCCAGATGCGCGAGGTGCAGACGGGCCACTTCCTCGTCCAGCTGCTTCGGCAGCACGTACACCTGCTTGCCGTATTCGCCCTCGTTTTTCCAAAGCGCGAGCTGCGCAAGAACCTGGTTGGTAAACGACGCGGACATGACGAACGACGGATGTCCCGTGGCGCATCCGAGGTTCATGAGACGCCCCTCGGCGAGGATCAGCACCGAATGGCCGTCGGGAAAAATCCATTCGTCGTACTGCGGCTTGATGTTCACTTTGCGGACGCCGGAGACCTTCTTGAGGCCGGCCATGTCGATCTCATTGTCGAAGTGGCCGATGTTGCTGACGATGGCCTTGTTCTTCATCCGCCCCATGTGCGCGGCGGTGATGATGTCCTTGTTGCCGGTCGCGGTGACGAAGATGTCCGCGCGGTCGACGACGCTCTCCAGCGTGCGCACTTCGAAGCCTTCCATCGCCGCCTGCAGCGCACAGATCGGATCGATTTCCGTCACCACCACGCGCGCGCCCTGGCCGCGCAGCGCCTGCGCGCAGCCTTTGCCGACTTCGCCGTAGCCGCAGACGACCGCGAGTTTTCCGGCCAGCATCACGTCGGTGGCGCGATTGAGGCCGTCGATCACCGAATGGCGGCAGCCGTAAATGTTGTCGAATTTCGATTTTGTGACCGAGTCATTGACGTTGATCGCCGGGAACAGCAGCGTGCCGCTCTCCTGCATCTGATACAGGCGATGCACGCCCGTGGTCGTTTCCTCGGAGACGCCGCGGATGTCTTTCGCGACGCGCGTCCAGCGCTGCGGATCGCGCGCGAGCTCGCTGCGCAGCAGGTCGAGGATCACGCCCCATTCTTCCGGATCGTCGGACGGATTGAACTCCGGCACGCGTCCCGCGCCTTCGAATTCGACGCCCTTGTGCACGAGCAGCGTCGCGTCGCCGCCGTCGTCCACGATGAGCGTCGGGCCGCTGCCGTCGGGCCACAACAGCGCTTCCGACGTGCACCACCAATACTCCTCGAGCGTTTCCCCTTTCCACGCGAACACCGGAATGCCGCGCGGGTTCTCGATCGTGCCGCCGGTCTCGGGACGTCCGACCGCGACCGCGGCCGCGGCGTGATCCTGCGTCGAGAAGATGTTGCAGGAGACCCAGCGCACGTCGGCGCCGAGGGTGCTCAGCGTCTCGATGAGCACGGCGGTCTGTACGGTCATGTGCAGCGAGCCCATGATCCGCGCGCCGGCCAGCGGACGCGTTTTTCCGTAGCGCTCGCGCACGGCCATGAGGCCCGGCATTTCATGCTCGGCCAGACGGATTTCCGCGCGCCCGAGCGTCGCTTCGCGAATGTCTTTCACCTTGTAAGGCACGCGTCCGGCGGCAGCAGCCGCATCGAACTGGTGCGAGGTCGTGGTTTCCAGAGTGGCAGTCATCGAAACTCCTTGATGGTTTGGGAGCGGCGCCGCGATCGTGTGCTCCTTCGCAACACCGAAAAAAGAAGGCCGTATTGTACTGCAAGGCCGCGAGAACCCTCGCGTGCCTCACCCGCGTCAGCGTCGTCTGAAATTCAGCTCCAGCCCAATCCCCGCGGGATCGCGCAGGAAAAACTGCACGTCGCCCGTCTCCGGCACTTCATCCGCTTCGAATGCAATGCCCGCCTGTTGCAGACGCGCGCGCATGGCGGCGGCGTCTTCGCAGGCGAAGGCGTAGTGATCGAACGATGACGTCGCGTCGTCCGGCGCCGATGTCTCATCGCGCTCGCGCACGGTCAGATGCACGACCGGCTGCGCGCCCGCGTAAAGCCAGTAGCCGCGCGAGCGGAATGGCGGGCGGACGCCGTCGCGGAGGCCGAGGATGTCGACGTAGAACGCGCGGCACGCATCGATCAGCGCGGCGCTGCCGGAGAGATTGATGTGATCGATGTGCGTGATGGCCATCGCGAAATGGTACCCCTCCGCGCCAAAGTGAGGTTCAGTGCAGCCGCACGTGCGAATCGGCTCGGCCCTTAGCGCAGCCGGCCGTGCCGGCCGGCTGTTACCATCGCGCGCATGCCTGAAGAGACGCGACACGGGATTCCTCTGCACACGAAGATCGTGGCCGGCCTCGTCGCCGGCGCGCTCGCCGGCGGCACGCTCAACTCGCTCATGGGCGCGAGCGCGCCGGCGTTGATCTTCATCGCCGATCACCTCACGAATCCCATCGGCCAGCTCTTTCTGCGTCTTTTGCTCCTGCTCGTCATTCCGCTCGTCTTCTCCAGTCTCGTCCTCGGCGTCGCGGGACTCGGCGATCTGCGCCGCATCGGCCGCATCGGCGTGAAATCGCTGGTGTACACGCTCGTCATCTCCGGCATCAGCGTCATCATCGGACTCACGCTCGCGAACACCATCAAACCGGGCAAACGCATTGCGCCGGAGATCAGCGCGCGGCTGCAGGCGCAGTACAGCTCCGCCGCCGTGAAGACCGTCGAGACGACGGTCAGCAGCACGAAGTCCGAGGATGCGCCGCTGCTGAAAGCGGTGAAGACGGTCGTGCCGACGAACGTCTTCGCGTCGGTGGCCAAAGAGCCGCCGGACATGCTCGGCCTCATGTTCTTCGCCCTCTTCTTCGGCATCTCCATGACGCTGGTTCCCGACGAACAGGCCGCGCCGCTCAAAGCCGTGCTTGAGGCCGTCTTCGCGACGGTCGAGCGCGGCATTCAGATCGTGATGCGCTTCGCGCCGTATGCGGTCTTCTGTCTTCTCTTCACGATGACGGCGCGGTTCGGCTTCGGCTTGCTCGTGTCGCTCGGCTGGTTCGTCGGAACGGTGCTCTTAGGACTCGCACTGCACATGTTCGGCGTTTACTCGCTGTCGGTGGCGGTGCTCTCGCGCATCAATCCGCTGGTGTTCTTCAGCCGCATCAAGACGGCGATGATCACCGCGTTCTCGACGTCATCGTCGAACGCAACGTTGCCCACTGCATTGCGCGTCTCCGAAGAAAACCTCGGCGTGCCGCGCGACATCAACTCGTTCGTGCTCACCGTCGGCGCGACGGCGAACCAGAACGGCACCGCGCTGTATGAAGGCGTCACCGTGCTGTTTCTCGCGCAGCTCGCGGGCGTCGATCTCTCGCTGGGACAACAGCTCATCGTCGTCTACCTCGCGATCCTCGGCGGCATCGGCACCGCGGGCGTACCGTCCGGCTCGATCCCGTTCATCATCGTCGTCCTCTCGCAGATCGGCGTGAATCCCGCGCTGATCGCGATCATCCTCGGCGTCGACCGCATCCTCGACATGTGTAGGACGGTGCTGAACGTGACCGGCGACATCACCATCGCCACGTACGTCGCACGCTCCGAAGGCGCCGAACTCTTGCGCGCGATGCCGGAGCCGGCGGCCATCGACCTGTAGCAGAGACGTCGCCTCGCATGCCGCGCGCTGGTAGCAACATTGCTGCGCGCAACGCGAGGAGGACGTCTCGATGTCACAGCGGGAGCCGGAGCGGGAGGTTGGCGCGACGCCGCGGACGCGGGAACTTCGCGAGGTGCCGGTGCCCGCCGACGCGCGTCACAGCCGCCGCACGCGCAACCTCTTCCTCGGCGCGGTGCTCGTCGTCATCGTGCTGCTCGTCGTCCTCTTGCGTCACCGCAGCGCGGCGTCCGCGAAACAGGCGCAGGCCGCGGGCGCAAACGGCAGGAACCGCGCGGTGCCGGTCGCATTGACGGCGGTCGTCGCGCGCGACGTCCCCGTCTACCTCGACGGCCTCGGCAACGTGAACGCGCTCAATACGGTCACGGTCAAGACGCGCATCGACGGCCAGCTGCTGCGCTTCAACTTTCAGGAAGGGCAGATCGTGCACGCGGGACAGGAGCTCGCACTGATCGATCCGGGGCCGTCGCAGGCACAGCTCGCGCAGGCCGAGGCGGCGCGGGCGAAGGATGTGGCGACGTTGCAGAATGCGCAGCACGATCTGGAGCGCTACGCGGACCTCTATCGCGCCGGCGTGGTCCCGCAACAGCAATACAACACGCAGCAGTCGACGGTGCGCGTGACGCAGGCGACGATCCAGGGAGACGAGGCGCAGATCCAGCAGGCGCGCCTCAACGTCGACTACTGCCACATCAAGGCGCCGATCACCGGACGCGTCGGCATCCGCAACGTCGATCCCGGCAACATGGTCCACGCGTCGGACGCGAACGGCCTCGTCGTCATCACGCAGATGCAGCCGATCGCGGCGCTCTTCACGCTGCCGGAGGATGCGTTGCCCGCGGTCACGCAGCGTCGCGGCGTGCCGATTCCGGTCGAAGCGTGGAGCCGCGACAACACCGCGAAGCTCGCGACGGGGCGTCTGCTGACGATCGACAACCAGATCGACCCGAACACCGGCACGTTCCGCTGCAAGGCCATCTTCGACAACGCCGACGGCGCTCTGTATCCGAACCAGTTCGTCAACGCGCGCATGCAGGTCGAGACGCGGCGTCACGCGATGACGGTTCCCACCGCGGCGGTGCAGCACGGCGCGCAGGGCACGTACGTGTACGTCGTCGGCGCCGACAAAACCGCGGAGATGCGCAACGTGCAGGTCGTGATGAGCGAAGGCACGACCTCGGTCGTTAACGGTGTCAACGAAGGCGAGCAGGTCGTCACCGAAGGCGCGGACAAGCTGCAGCCGCATGGAAAGGTCGAGCTCGGCGGCACGCGCGGCAATCGCGGCGGCAGTGCGGGCGGCGGTCGCGCGGGTGGTACGGGTCGCGCAGGACGCTCGCGCGGCGGCGCGCCGCAGGAACAGCCGTGAACCCGTCGCGGATCTTCATCCTGCGCCCGGTGGCGACCTCGCTGCTGATGGCGGCGATCCTCCTCGCCGGCATCGTCGCGTATCGCGAGCTCCCCGTCTCCGCGCTGCCGCAGGTCGACTACCCGACCATTCAGGTGCTGACGTTCTATCCGGGCGCGAGCGCGGACGTCATGACCTCGTCCGTCACCGCGCCGATGGAGCGCCAGTTCGGACAGATCCCCGGCCTGCAGCAGATGTCGAGCACGAGCTCCTTCGGCGGCTCGATGATCACGCTGCAGTTCGATCTTCAGCAGAACATCGACGTCGCCGAACAGGAAGTGCAGGCCGCCATCAACGCCGCGGCGAGCTTCCTGCCGCGCGACCTGCCGAATCCGCCGATCTACTCGAAGGTCAATCCCGCCGACACGCCGATCTTGACGCTCGGCCTCACCTCGACGCAGCTGCCGCTCAGCAAAGTCGAAGACCTCGCCGACACCACGCTCGCGCAGAAAATCTCGCAGCTCCCCGGCGTCGGCCTCGTCACGATCAGCGGCGGACAAAAGCCGGCCGTCCGCGTGCAGGCCAATCCGTCCGCGCTCGCGGCGTACGGCCTCAGTCTCGAAGACCTGCGCACCGGACTCGCGGCGGCGAACACCGATCAGGCCAAAGGCAGCCTGCAGGGTCCGCATCAGAGCTACTCGATCGGCGCGAACGATCAGATCTTCGCCAGCGCCGACTACAAGCCGGTCATCATCGCGTACCGCAACGGCGCGGCCGTGCGCGTGGGCGACGTCGCGAACGTCGTCGACGGCGTCGAGGACGCGCAGAAGGCGGCGTGGATGAACACCACGCCCGCCGTCATCGTCAACGTGCAGCGGCAGCCGGGCGCGAACATCATCAATGTCGTCGACCGCATCGAACAGCTCCTGCCGCAGCTGACGAGCAGCCTGCCGCCGAACGTCAAAGTCACCGTCCTGACGGATCGCACGGTGACGATCCGCGCGTCCGTGCGCGACGTCGAGTTCGAGCTGCTGCTGACCATCGCGCTCGTCGTGCTGGTGATCTTTCTCTTCCTCCGCCGCGTCTCCGCGACGATCATCCCCAGCGTCGCCGTGCCGCTCTCCATCGTCGGCACCTTCGGCGTGATGTACCTCCTCGGCTATTCGCTCGACAACCTCTCATTGATGGCGCTCACGATCTCGACTGGGTTCGTCGTCGACGACGCCATCGTGATGATCGAGAACATCACGCGCTTCATCGAAGAAGGCGACTCGCCGCTCGACGCCGCGCTCAAAGGCTCGAAGCAGATCGGCTTCACGATCGTGTCGCTGACCGTCTCGCTGATCGCCGTGCTCATCCCGCTGCTCTTCATGGCGGACATCGTGGGCCGCCTCTTCCGCGAGTTCGCCATCACGCTCAGCGTGACCATCCTCGTCTCCGCGGTCGTGTCGCTGACGTTGACTCCAATGATGGCGTCGAAGCTCCTCAAACCGGAGACCGCGGAGAAAAAGCACGGCCGCTTCTACGAGAAATCGGAAGAGCTGTTCGAGCGCGTGATCGCCTTCTACGGCAGGACGCTGCAGTTCGTGCTGCAGCACCAGACCACGACGCTGCTCGTGACGCTGGCGACGCTCGTCGTCACGATCCTGCTCTACGTCATCGTGCCGAAAGGCTTCTTCCCGCTGCAGGACACCGGCGCGATCCTCGGCATCTCGGAAGCGCCGGAAGACACGTCGTTCCGCGCGATGGCCGACCGGCAGCTCGCGCTCACCGAAGTCGTCACGAGCGATCCCGCGGTCGCCAGCGTGTCGTCGTTCATCGGCGTCGACGGCACGAACATGACCTCGAACGTCGGCCGCATCCAGATCAATCTCAAGCCGCTCGACGACCGCGACGCGAACGCCTCCGAAATCATCCGCCGCCTGCAGCCGAAGCTCGAGCACGTGGCCGGCATTCGCCTGTACATGCAGCCGGTCCAGGACCTCTCCGTCGAGAACCGCGTCAGCCGCACGCAGTATCAGTACACGCTCGAAGACGCGAACGCGGACGAACTGGCGCAATGGACACCGCGCGTCGTCGCCGAACTGGAGAAGCTCCCCGAGCTCCGCGACGTCGCCAGCGACCAGGGCAACGGCAGCCTCGAAGCCGATCTCGTCGTCGACCGCAACACCGCCTCACGCCTCGGCGTGACGCCGCAGATGATCGACGACACGCTCTACGACGCCTTCGGCCAGCGCCAGGTCTCCACGATCTTCACGCAGCTCAATCAGTACCACGTCGTCCTCGAAGCGGACCCGAAGCTGCAGCTCACGCCCGACGCGCTCAAGCACATCTACATTCGCGCCACGCCCGGCGGCAGCACCGCGTCCAGCGCGTCGAGCGGCGGCGGGACGGGCGGCAGCGGCGCCGCGAGCGCAGCGTCGTCGGGACTCGGCACGAACAACGCCGGCTCGGCCGCCGCGGGCGTGACGTCTTCCACGCCGTCGACGCCCGGCACGACGCAGCCCGTGCAGCCGCTCTCCGGGACGCGCGAGCAGATCATTCCGCTCAGCAGCTTCGCGCGCATCGAGACGAAGACCACGCCCGTCGCGATCAATCACCTCGGGCAGTTTCCGGTAGCCACGATCTCGTTCAACCTCGCCCCCGGCGCCGCGCTCGGCGCGGCCACGAAGAAGATCGACGCCGCCGTCGCGCGCATGTCGCTGCCGCCGAGCATCCACACCGAGTTCCAGGGCACGGCCGCGGTGTTCCGCAGCTCGCTCGCGAACGAAGGGTGGCTGATTCTCGCCGCCCTCATCACCGTCTACATCGTGCTCGGCGTGCTGTACGAGAGCTACATCCACCCGATCACGATCCTCTCGACGCTGCCGTCCGCCGGCGTCGGCGCGATCCTCTTTCTCCTGCTCTTCCACATGGAGCTCGGCGTCGTCGCGCTGATCGGGATCATCCTGCTCATCGGCATCGTCAAGAAGAACGCGATCATGATGATCGACTTCGCGCTCGAGGCCGAGCGCGAGGAAGGCAAGAGCGCCGAAGAAGCGATCTACCAGGCCTGCCTCCTCCGCTTCCGCCCGATCATGATGACCACCTTCGCCGCGCTCTTCGGCGGCCTGCCGCTCGCGCTGGGCACCGGCACCGGCGCCGAGCTCCGCCACCCGCTCGGCGTGACGATCGTGGGCGGGCTGCTGGTGAGTCAGCTGTTGACGCTGTACACCACGCCGGTCGTCTACATCTGGTTCGACAAGCTGGCGGCGCGAGTGAGGCGGCGGGTGCACATTGGCAATCAGGTACCGGTGAAAAGCTGAATGAAGAACGCAGAACGCAGAACGCAGAACATAGAAAGGGGAACGACGCGGCCTCCACGCGGAGCGCGGTGCCCCTTTCTACGTTCTGCGTTCTGCGTTCTGCGTTCTAAATTCGCGCCGCGGAGCGGCGCATGATCTCTGAACCTTTCATCCGCCGCCCCGTCGGCACGTCGCTCCTCAGCGCCGCGATCCTCATGGCCGGCGCGCTCGCGTACACCAAGCTGCCGGTCGCGCCGCTGCCGCAGGTCGAGTTTCCGACGATCTCCGTCTCCGCGAGCTTGCCCGGCGCGAATCCGGAGACCATGGCGTCGTCCGTGGCCACGCCGCTCGAACGGCAGTTCGGACGCATTGCCGGGGTCACGCAGATGACGTCGAACTCGTCGTCGGGCTCGACGAACGTCACGCTGCAGTTCGAGCTCGACCGCGACATCGACGCCGCCGCGCGCGACGTGCAGGCCGCCATCAACGCCGCGCGCGGACAACTGCCTGCCAACCTCCCGTCCAATCCGAACTGGCGCAAGGTCAATCCGGCCGACGCGCCGATCATGATCCTCGCGCTCACCTCCGACGTTCAGACGCAGCCGCAGATGTACGACATCGCCGATTCCGTGCTCGCGCAGAAGATCGCGCAGATCGAAGGCATCGGCCAGGTCTTCGTCGGCGGCAGCTCGCGCCCCGCCGTGCGCGTGGAGGCGAATCCGCTGCTGCTGAGCAAACTGAACGTCGGCCTCGACGCTGTTCGCACGGCACTCTCCGCCGCGAACGCGAACCGCCCGAAAGGCGCCGTCGCGGGGACGGACCGCGCGTACGTCATCAACGCGAACGATCAGCTCTCGAAGGCGAACGAGTACCGCAGCCTCATCGTCGCCGCGCGCGACGGCAAGCCGGTCATCCTCAGCGAAGTGGCCACCGTGGTCGACTCCGTCGAGAACATCAACAGCGCCGGCTCGGTGAACGGCAAGCCCGCCATCTCGCTCGTCCTCTTCCGCCAGCCCGGCGCGAACATCATCGGCACCGTCGACCGCGTGCGCACGCTGCTGCCGCAACTGCAGGCCGCCATTCCGCCGTCGATGAAGCTCGACATCGTGCTCGACCGCACCACCACCATCCGCGCGTCGGTCGTCGACGTCGAGCGCACACTGGCGATCTCGATCCTCCTCGTGATCCTGGTCGTCTTCGTCTTCCTGCGCAGCGGCTGGGCCACCGTCATCCCGAGCGTCGCCGTGCCGCTCTCGCTGATCGGCACGTTCGGCGTGATGTACCTCCTCGGCTATTCGCTCGACAACCTCTCCCTGATGGCGCTGACGATTTCTACTGGTTTCGTAGTAGACGACGCTATCGTCGTCATCGAGAACATCACCCGCCATCTCGAGAACGGGATGCAGCCGCTCGAAGCGGCGCTGCGCGGCGCGCGCGAGATCGGCTTCACCGTCTTCTCGATGAGCATCTCGCTCGTCGCCGTGTTCATCCCCATCCTGCTCATGGGCGGCATCGTCGGACGGCTCTTCCGCGAGTTCGCCGTCACGCTGAGCGTGGCCATCGTGCTCTCCCTGGTCGTCTCGCTCACCACGACGCCGATGATGTGCGCGAAGTTCCTCACGCCGCCGAACCAGCGCAAGCACGGACGCCTCTACCACTGGAGCGAACGCGCGTTCGATCGGCTGGTCCGCGGCTACGAGCGCGGCCTCGACTTCGTCCTCGCCCACGCGCTGCCGGTGCTGCTCATCACCTTCGCCACCATCGGCTTCACCATCTATCTCTACGTCATCATCCCGAAAGGCTTCTTCCCGCAGCAGGACACCGGACGCCTCAACGGCAACGTGCAGGCCTCGCAGGACACGTCGTTCCCCGCGCTGATCCAAAAGCTGAACGTCTTCATGCGCATCGTCGAAAAAGATCCCGCGGTCGACAATGTGGTCTCGTTCACCGGCGGCGGACGCGGCGGCAACTCCGCGAACATGTTCGTCTCGCTCAAGCCGCTCGAGGAGCGCAAAGCTTCCGCGCAGGAGATCATCGCCCGCCTGCGCCCGAAGACCGCGCACATCCCCGGCGCGCAGCTCTTTCTCAGCGCGGTGCAGGACGTGCGCGTCGGCGGACGCCAGAGCAACTCCGACTACCAGTACACGCTGCAGGGCGACAACGTCGCGGAGCTGATGTCGTGGGCGCCGAAACTCGAGAAGGCGATGCGCAAGATGAAGGAGCTGCGCGACGTCTCCAGCGATCAGCAGAACACCGGCCTGCAAGCCACCGTCGTGATCGACCGCGCCACCGCCGCGCGCCTCGGCGTCACGCTCGCCGCCATCGACTCAACGCTCTACGACGCCTTCGGCCAGCGCCAGGTGTCCGTGATGTACAGCGGCATCAACCAGTATCACGTGGTGATGGAAGTCGATCCGCGGTTCAGCGGCTCGCCTGCGGCGCTGAGCAGCGTCTACGTGCATTCGTCGTACGGCCGCGACATTCCGCTCAGCGCGTTCGCGCACTTCGGCATCGACGAGACGCCGCTGTCGATCCCGCACCAGGGCCAGTTCCCCGCCGTGACGATCTCGTTCAATCTCGCGCCGGGCATTTCCCTCGGCGACGCGACCACCGCCATCGAGCAGATGGAGCGGACGATGGGCATGCCGTCGTCGATCCATCCCGGCTTCCAGGGCACCGCGCAGGCGTTTCAAGCCTCGCTCGCGAACGAGCCGCTGCTCGTCCTCGCCGCGCTCCTCGCCGTCTACATCGTCCTCGGCATCCTCTACGAGAGCCTCGTGCACCCGATCACGATTCTCTCGACGCTGCCCTCCGCCGGCGTCGGCGCACTCATCGCGCTGCTGCTGACGAACACCGAGTTCACGATCATCGCCCTGATCGGCATCATTCTGTTGATCGGGATCGTCAAGAAGAACGCGATCATGATGATCGACTTCGCGCTCGAGGCCGAACGCAAGGAAGGAAAATCGCCGCGCGACGCCGTGCGCGAGGCGTGTCTCCTCCGCTTCCGCCCCATCCTCATGACCACGTTCGCCGCGCTCTTCGGCGGCCTGCCGCTCGCGCTGGGTTCCGGCGTCGGCAGCGAGCTGCGCCGCCCGCTCGGCATCGCCATCGTAGGAGGCCTCATCGTCAGCCAGATGTTGACGCTCTTCACCACGCCGGTGACGTACCTCTACCTCGACCGCCTCCGCTGGCGCGCACGCAAACGCCACGCCGCGCGCGAGCCGATGCCGACCGCGCGCTGACGCCGTCGCCCCACCATCGGCGCAGCTTGGTGTCTCAACACCAGAGTGACCAATCCCGCATCGGATGAGCGGCAAACCGCGATCGCGGCCTTCGCGCGCTGGGCAGCGCGTCAGGCGGGAGCTCCGCGCAACGTCGAGTCGCTCGTCACCGGCGTCACCGTCGCCGCCGAATACGTCGGCCTCATCGAGTCCGCGGTCGAAGGCCGGCGCGTGGTCTGGAAGACGGTGCCGGCAAGCGTGCGCTCGCGCATCACCGTGCCGGAGTTGCAGACCGTCGATCCGTGGAACATCGACCCGGCGACGCTGCGCGCGCGCAGCGATCACGTCGCGATCTGCGGCAACTGTAACGGCGAGAAACACGTGTCGTGCGGCGTCTGCAGCGGCTACGGCGTCTTCGTCTGCCGCGCCTGCAACGGACAGCGCAAACAATACGGCTACACCGCGAACGGCGCGCGCCGCCTGCTCAACTGCACGACGTGCAAGGGAAAGGGACAGGTCGACTGCGGCCATTGCCGGCGAGGCGTCGCCGCGTGTCCGGTCTGCGCGGGCGAAGGACGCATCCAGCAGTGGCTCGAGCTCGAGGTGTGGCATCGCCCGATCGAGAACGTGCATCCGCACGCGCTGGCGCGGCAGCTCGGGTGGACGGGCGATGAAACGAATGCGACGCTGCAACTCGACGCGAACGTCGAAGCCGACGTCGATCGGCCGCGCGCGCTCGCGCCCGCCGATCTCGATAGTGTCCCCGCGCAGTGGCTGACGACGCTCGCGCCCCGGCTCCAACCAGGCGAGCGCATTCAGCGGCAACACCTGCGCATCGCACGCGTGCCGACGCACACCGTCCACTACCGCCTCGGCAGCCACGAAGCGCAGACGCCGCTCTTCGGCTGCCGCTTCGAGCCGCCGCGCGACCGCGGCGAAGCGTTCGCGCGGCGCGCCTCGCGTCTGCGTGCGCTGCTGCTGATGTTGCTCATCATCGGCGCCGCGATCGCGCTCGTGTCGCTCGGACGCGGCGCGTTCTACTGGAGCGCCTGGACGGGACTCAGCCTCGCCGCATGCGCGGGCGCGCTCGCCTCGCTCTACGGCGCGGCCGCCGTCTGGACGTCGACGCGACAACGCGTCGACCGCTGGCTGATCGCGTTCGCGGCGTGCACGCTCATCGGCATCGCCGGTGCCGTCGCCGCGCTCCCTCGTCTCGGCCACGCGCGCTCACTGATCGCGGCCAACGACCTCGATGATGCCGAACAGGAACTGCGCGCGCTCGGCGAACGCGCCACGCCGAATGACTGGGCCGATCTGCGGCTCGCGCGCATCCGCGAAGCAAGCGCCATCGCGACCGCGCGTACCGCGCTCGACGCGATTCCCACCGGCCTGCCGCAGCACGCCCTCGGCGCGTTGCTCCTCGACCGGCTCGTCCTCGCGACGATCTCCCGCAACATTGCCGCGCAGGAGTGGACGGAAGCCGCCGCGACGCTCGCGCTCCTCAGCGAATCGGCGCGCGCGCAATCCGACGCGCGCGCGGTCGCGGCGCGCGTCTATCCGGTCTTCGCCCGGCTGCGCATCGAGCACGGCGACTGGAAGTCGGCCGGCGATGCGCTCGAAACCGCGCGCCGCTTCGGCGTCGACGACGACGCGCTGCAGCCCGTGGTCACGCTGCTGCGCGAGAAAGGACTCGACGCCGCGGCCGATGCACAACGCGACGACGACGCGACGAGCCGTCTGCACAAACGCATCGCCGCCGAACAGATCCTCGTCGCGTGGGAACGCGCCACCGGCAACTGGGGCACGGCGCCGCTCATCGCGCTGCGCACGGCGATGGCGCGTGACGTGGCGTCCATCGAAAGAGCGCGCCGCCGCCGCGCGGGCTGAAGGACACGATGCCGAACCGCGATTGGAAGGACGCCCTCTGGAACCTGCGCCGCGCGCTCTCGCTCCGCCGCATGACCGCGCGCATCGCCCTCAGCGCCAGCCTTCTCGGCCTCGCCACGCAGCCCGCCGCCGACGCCGGCGCGCAGCCGCGCGTGCCGCTCGACCCCGCGTTCGAACCCGAGGCGAGCGTGCGCAGATTCAAAGGAAGGTATGTGCTCAAGCGGTCCGCGAACTCGTTCTTCGTGCATCTCGCCGGACACGCATCGCACAGCTCGCACGCGTCGCATAGCTCGCACAGCAGCGGCTCGCATTTTTCGGGATCGCACTTTTCGTCGTCGCATTACTCGTCGTCGGGATTCACGCCCTCGCCCGCGCCGGTCGCACCCCCTCCGCAGCGGTCGGTCGAGCCGCCACCGCAGCGCGTCCTCGAGACTCCAAAACCTTCGCGCAAACGTGAGAAACCGGCGGCGCCGCAGCCTGTCGTCGTCTGGGAGGATTCGTTCGACGCCGAAGAGATGCGCGACGTTCTCTGGATGCGCGGCGTGCTCGCCACGCAGTCACAGACGTTCGACTCCACCATCCACGTGCGGCAGCACGACAGCGTCGTCGCGATCACGCCGCGCATCGGCGAAGACGAGGCGCACTTCGGCGGCTACGTCTCCATCCGAACCGTCAATCTCAGCGTCCAGACGATGGTCGTCGAACTGGGCAAGGCCGCCGTGAATGCGACCACGATCGTCGCCGCGGCCATCGACGCGGACAACTGGCTCGGTTTCCGGATCGAGCACGAACAGCTCTCCGTCGAAAGTCACAATGCCGGTTACGCCGTGACGCACGTCATCGGCGCCGCCGCGAGCGTGCGCTTCCTCCGCCTGCGCGTCACCAGCGTCGCGCCGCTCGTCTGCTGGGAAACGAGCGCCGACGGCAAGCATTGGACGACGCACTACGTCGAGACGCCGGCCATTCCGCTCAACCGCCTGTCTGTCGCGCTGAGCGCCGGCACGACGCGGCGCATCGAGTCGACCACCGCCGCGGAGTTCGCAAACGTCCGCGTGGAGCGCGAGCCATGAACGAATCCTTGCCGTGGACGGAACCGACCGCGCGCGGACTGGCCATCAACGTCGATCTCACCGTTCATCCGCTGCCGGTCGTGCTGCGCGTCTGTCACGCCTTCACCGCGCGCTGCTATGTCTTCACGCGGCGCGCATCGGACGAGAGCATCGTCGTCGAGCTCGCGGCCCGCGATGAACGCGACGCATTGCGCGACCTCGCCGGCGAGTTCTCGAACGCGCTCATCGATCACCACCTGCGCGCGATCGTCGCCGAGGAAACGCGCGCGATTCGCGAGCTGCTCGTCGCGCAGGCGTTTTGCGAGGCGGACCTGCTCGACCGCCGCGACATGGAGAGCGGCGAGCGCGAGGATCGCCGAGGAATTGCGGGGTGAGCGGGTATCGCCTGCTGCCGTTCCGGTTTCTGCGGTTCGATGACGCGCGCACGCTCGCGGTCAACGAAGCGGGCGAGTTCCTCTTCGTGGCGCACGACGACTTCGCGCGATTCGTGCGGCGCGAGCTCTCGCCGAACACCGACGTGTATCTCGACCTGAAAGCGAAACACTTCCTCTTCGACAGCGACAGCGCGGTGCCGTTCGAGCTCCTCGCGACGAAGATCCGCACGAAGAAATCGTTCCTCGGCGGCTTCACCAGTCTGCACCTCTTCGTCGTCTCGCTGCGCTGCGAACACTCGTGCAGTTACTGCCAGGTCTCTCGCGTCAGCAGCGACCGCACGCGCTACGACATGAGCGAGGAGACCGCGCGGCGCGCGCTCGATCTCGTCTTCCGCTCGCCCGCGCCGCTGCTGAAGATCGAGTTGCAGGGCGGCGAGCCGCTGCTGAACTTCGAGCGCGTGCGGCAGATCATCGTCGACGCGCGGGAACGCGCGGAACGCGAGCGGCGCGCGATCGAGTTCGTCGTCACCACGAACCTCGCGCTGCTCGACGACGCGATGCTGGCTTTTTTCCGCGAGTACGGCGTCTGTCTTTCGACGTCGCTCGACGGCCCCGCGGCGCTGCACGATGCGAATCGTCCGCGTCCGGGAAACGACAGCCACGCGCGGACGCTCGACGGCGTGCGCCGCGCGCGCGAGGCGCTCGGCCCCGATCGCGTCGCGGCGCTCATGACGACAACGCGCGCGTCGCTGCAGATGCCCGAGGAGATCGTCGATGAATATGTGCGCCACGGATTCACGTCAATCTTCCTGCGGCCGCTCAGCCCGTACGGTTTCGCGCTGCGCAGCGCGCGTGCGAACGGCTACACGACGCGCGAGTTTCTCGACTTTTACGTCCGCGCGCTGGATCGCATCATCGCCATCAACGCAGCGGGCACGCGCCTCGTCGAGTCGTACGCGCAGCTCCTCTTGACGCGCATGCTCACGCCGTTCGCCACCGGCTACGTCGATCTGCAAAGCCCCGCCGGCGCGGGCATCGGCGCGGTCGTCTACAACTACGACGGCGACGTCTACGCCTCCGACGAGGCGCGGATGCTCGCCGAGATGCACGACCGCCGCTTCCTTCTCGGCAATGCGCATCGCGACCGCTACGAGACCATCTTCGGCGGGGCGACGCTGCGCACGATCGTCGAGTCGTCCGTCGCCGAGTCGATCCTCGGCTGCGCCGACTGCGCGTTCCTGCCGTGGTGCGGCGCCGATCCGGTCTACCACTACGCGACGACCGGCGATCTCGTCCCGCATGTGCCGACCAGCGCGTTCCACGAGAAGAACTTCTTCCTCATCCGCCACCTGCTCTCGTTGCTCGAACGCGACACGACGGCGCGCGACGTGTTCTGGTCGTGGCTGCGCGAGGAAGCGGTGCCGCTACAGGCGGAGGTCGCATGAAACTGCACGAGCTCGCGCGCGTCTCCGGCGTCGAACGCACGCTGATCGGCCGCGTCACGCGCACTCCGCTCGCCGATGCACGCGCTCGCGCCGACGCGTGGCTGCTCGTCGACGACAGCGTGTTGCCGTGTGATCCGCGCGATTACCTCGGCATCCTCGCCATCGGCGAGCCGCCACATGTCGAGAACGTGCCGCTCGCGCACGGGCTGCGCCAGCTCGCGTATCTCGACGACGGCGACGTGGTGGCCGTCGATCCGTTCGGCAACGTGCGCGCGCTGTATCGCCGCGCGTCGCAGCACAACTTCATCCTCGTCACCGAGCAATGCAACAGCCTCTGTCTCATGTGCTCGCAACCGCCGAAAGCGCACGACGACTCCGATCGTCTCGTCGAGCACTTCCGCCACATCGATCTCATCGATCCCGCGACCGCAGAGCTGGGCATCACCGGCGGCGAGCCGACGCTCTTCCGCGACGGCTTTCTCGCGCTCATCGCGCGCTGCAAAGAGCGGCTGCCGTCGACCGCGCTGCACGTGCTGACGAACGGTCGCCTCTTCTACTACCGCCGCTTCGCCGAGAAGCTCGGCGCGATCGCGCATCCCGATCTCGTCCTCGGCATCCCGCTCTACTCCGACGTCGACACGCTGCACGACCACATCGTGCAGGCGCGCGGCGCGTTCGAGGAAACCGTCCTCGGCCTCCATCACCTCGATCGCTACGGCGTGCGCATCGAGCTTCGCGTCGTGTTGCACGCGCTCACGATTCCGCGCCTCGGGCGGCTCGCGGAGTTCATCGCGCGCAACCTCCCCTTCGCCGCGCACGTCGCGTTCATGGGCCTCGAGATGGTCGGCCTCGTGCACCAGCATCTCGACGAGCTGTGGATCGATCCCGCCGACTACCAGCGCGAGCTCGTCGACGCGACGTCGATCATCCGCAACGCCGGCATGAGCGCGTCCGTCTACAACCACCAGCTCTGCGTGCTCGCCCCGCGCCTGCGGCCGCTCGCGCGCAAGTCGATCTCGGATTGGAAGAACGTCTACCTCCCGCAATGCAACGGCTGCAGCACGCTCGGTGCGTGCGGCGGCTTCTTCCAGTCCGGCACGAAGATCCGCAGCCGGGCCATTCAGGCGCTCGCGTGATGTTGGCCCATTTCGTCCTATCATCGTCACCACGCGACCCGTGGTCCGCGCGCACGATGCACGTCATGGACAAACAACCGATCGACCGCTCCGCGCTGCTCGTCATCGACGTGCAGGACTCGTTCAAAGAGCTGCCGCGCTGGCAGCGCCGCAACAATCCCGGCTTCGAGGACAACGTCGCCGCGCTCATCGACGCGTATCGCGACGCCGCGCTGCCGGTCGTCTTCATCCTGCATACCGACGACGACGCGCCATTCCACCGCGACAGCCCCGCGTTCAAGCTGATGGACTTCATCCGCCGCCGCGACACCGAGCCGCTGCTGGTGAAGAACACGCGCAACTCGTTCACGAGCACCGACCTTCAGCAGCGCCTCGCCGCCCTCGGCGTGACGCGGCTCGTGCTCACCGGCATCCAGACCGAACAGTGCGTCGAGACGACCACGCGCATCGGCGCGGACCTCGGTTACGACTGCGATTTCGTGACCGACGCGACGCTGACGTTCCCGATCGTGAACGCGGAGACCGGCGACGAGTTGCCCACCGACGACATCGTGCGCCGCACCGAGTTCGTGCTGCGCGGGCGCTTCGCGCGCATCGCGCGCACGAGCGACCTCGTGAGCGAAGTGAAGGAGGCGCTCGTCCCATCCGCCAGGTGATCTTCGTGCTGCTGCCGGAGGTCGAGATCCTCGACCTCGCCGGCCCGCTGCAGGCGTTCTCGGAGGCGAACGCGTTCGAGCGACGCTTCGTCCTCCGCACCTGCGCGCGGACGGAGCGCATCCGCACCGACCAGGGCGTCGTCCTCGCCGATCTCGAGCAGCTGCCGGAAGCGCGTGAAGGTGATCTCGTGGTCGTGCCGGGGATGAAGTACCGCGCCACGCAACGCATCGACCGCGCCGATCTGCGCTGGCTCAAAACGTCTGCCGCGGCCGGCGCGCAGCTCGCCTCGATCTGCACGGGCGCCTTCATCCTCGGCGAGGCCGGGCTGCTCGACGGCCGGCGCTGCACGACGCACTGGTCGCGCACGAACGAGCTGCGGATGCGCTTCCCGCGCGCCCGCGTCGTCGACAACCGGCTCTTCGTCAGCGACGGCGCGGTGACGACCAGCGCCGGCATCGCGTCCGGCATCGACATGGCCCTCGCGCTCATCGAGCGTTCGTGGGGGCCGCTCACCGCCGCCGCCGTCGCGCGCGAGATGGTCGTCTACCTGCGCCGCGACGGCGCGCACGAGCAGGAGAGCATCTACCTCGACTACCGCACGCACCTCCATCCGGGCATCCACCGCGTGCAGGACTGGCTCACGCAGCATCCCGACGCGAAGACGACGCTGCCGCAGCTCGCATCCGTCGCCGGCATGAGCGCGCGCAATCTCACGCGGCACTTCCGCACCGCCACGGGACTGTCGATCAAAGAATTCTCGACGCGCGTCCGCCTCGAGCTCGCGCGCACGCTGATGCACGACCCGCGGCTCACCGTCGACGGCGTCGCCAACCGCTGCGGCTTCGACAACGCGCGCCAGCTCCGCCGCGTCTGGAAAGCGGCGTTCGGCAACACGCCGCGCCGCGCGCATGCATGAGCGGGCGCTGGACGCCTGCGTCGCGTGATGTGGCCGCCGTCACGACCTCCGGCCGTGAGGCCGGAGTCGTGGGTTTCAGCCCCAGACGTAAAGCGGGAACGAATAGTCGTCGGTGTCACCGGTGGGATCTTCACTGCATCCGAAGATCCGCAGTTTGCTCGGGCCGCAGATCTGCAGCCCCACGCCGTAGCGCCACTGCGAGCCGTCGAAGCCCTCGTAGGTCTCGACGTACGTGAGATGCCCGTAATTTGATCCCGTATCCATCGTGCAGAGGACGATCGCTTCGTTCTCGCGAAAGGCGAGGAGGTACACCGTGTCCGTATCGTTGAACGTCTGGGTGACGAGGCCGAAGCTCTGAAATTGATCGTCGAGGCGCGCGGGATCCGGGATCGCGTTCGTTTCGCCGACGTGCTCCCACGACCTGCTCGTCACCGCATCGGCGGCCGTGCGATAGATCTTGAATCGTTTCGGATCGTATTCGTAGACCAGCATCACCGCCTGTTCGTTGTGGTCGGAATCGCAGTAGTTGGTGATGGCGACGCCTGAGGCCTTTCCGCGGTATCCGTACTCGTACATGTACGTCGTGTTGGCGTTGGTGACGTCGTAGAACGCGACGGTGACCACGTCGCTGCCGCTTTTTTCCAACGGCACCGGCAGCACATCGCCGAGGCGCTGGATCCCGCCGGCGTGGTCGTAGTGCTCGCTGCCGAAGACATCCGACACGATCCCTGTCGTTCCGATCGAACGCTCGATGAAGGACGCGCACCACCACGTATCCGCGCTCGCGCTGATCTGGCCGATGATCGACTCGGAGCCGTTCATCGGAGCGATCCCCTGGAAATGCTTCTTCACGCCTTCCCACTCCGGGACGGTTTTCGTTCCGCGGATCAGGTACTCCGTCGGGTTCTTTTTCGGCATGAGCGCCAGCAGGTTCTGCAGGTGCGCGTCGGTCTGACCGGCGACTTTCGGGTTGGTGATGTTCATCGGCGTCTCCCTCTCTCGGCAGAGGAGTGACCGGCAAACGAAAATCCCTACCTCACTCGCGATCGCTCATCGCCGCGGCGGAGGATCCGATCCATGGACGCCAACGCGCGTGAAATACGCGCGCAATCGCTGCGCGTCCGCGCGCGCATCCGCAAAGCCGACGTAGGAATCGGGGCGCACGGCGTAGAGCGCGTTGCGTCGGAGTCCTAGATTTGCGAGCTCGCGCGTCCAGTGGCCGTGATGGAGCGGGATGTCGAGCTCCGCGCATGCGTTCTCAATGGCGTCAGGCACGTCGCCGTAGACGTGCACCTGCCAATGCATCGACGTGAGCAACGGAAAGCGATCGCCGGCGTGGATTGCGCCCGCGCGGCCTTCACTAAGCGCGCTGTGGCGGTAGGTGATCGCGATCTGCGAGACCGTGCGGAAGAGGAAGCGGCGGACGAACGGCAGTTGAAACGCGATCGGGATGATGCGCGGTACGAGCTTCGTGCGCACGAACTCCGCGAGTGCGCCGCGCTTCGATGCAATCGTGAAGATGCGATCGGTCGTGTTGACGAGACGCCTCGCGAAGGCGATGCGCTCGGTCTCGTACGTGTCGAGCAGTTCCTCGGACATCGCGCCGCGCAGCACGGCAGCGAGCTTCCAGGCGAGATTCACGGCGTCGCCGATGCCGGTGTTCATTCCCTGCGCGCCGACCGGGCTGTGGATGTGCGCGGCGTCGCCGAGGAGGAAGACGCGGCGGTCGCGGAAGCGGCCGGCGACGCGGTGATGCACGCGATACGTCGAGAACCAGTTCACCTTCGCGACCTGCAAGCGCAGCCGCTCGATCGCGCGCGTGCTCACGTCTTCGAAGCGCGGCGTGTCCGCGGCGTCGTCGCGCATGGTTCCGACGATGCGGATCCGCGTCTTGCTGTCCATCGGAAAAATCGCGAGGAGATCCGCGCGGTCGAGCTCCACGTGGATGTCGCGATCGACGACCGGCCCCGCGGCGTCGACGTCAGCCACGTAAAACAGGCGCGAGTACGTGCCGCCAGAGAAGGTCGTGCCGAGACCGTCGCGCACGGCGGAATGCGCGCCATCGCAGCCGGCGAGGAACGCGATTTCGCACGTCTCCTCGGCACCGCGATGCCGCAACGTCGCGCGCACGCGATCGGCGTGTTGCTCGAAGCGCAGCAGCTCCGTCGAACGTTCGACGCGCACGCCGAGAGCTTCGAGATGTTCGAGCAGCAGCCGCTCGTGCTCGTCCTGCGCGAACGTCAGCACGAACGGGAACGGACTGAGGCCGGCGCCGATGTCGCCGAACGCGACGTGCGCGGCCTTGCGTCCGGAGGCCCAGAAATTCAGCCCCGCGACTTTGAGACCGCGCGCGACGACTTCGTCCGCGAGGCCGTCGATCTGGCGATAGAGCTCCAGCGTCCGCGCCTGCACGCCGAGGGCGCGCGAGTACGGCGCGGGGGCATCGAGCTTGTCGATGATGCGCACGGCGACGCCGAGCTTCGTCAGCCAGAGCGCGAGCGTGAGGCCGGTCGGCCCCGCGCCGGCGATGAGCACGCGCGCGTCGAAGCTCATGCGATCGCCGTTCACTGCAGCGCCGCGGCGAAGAGCGCGCGCAGTTTCGCGAACGCGCGCTCCGCTTCGCCCTCGTCGTACGCCGCGCTGTCGGGCACCGTCCAGCCGTGCAGCGCGTCGTAGGTCTCGCTCTCGTACCGACCGCCCCACGCCACGAGCGCCTCTTCGAACTTCGCGATCGCGTCGGCCGACATGCTGCGGTCGTCGCGCGCGTGGCCGAAGTACAGCCGCGCGCGGACGCGCGGCAGCACGAAATGCGGACTCTTGTCGTCGCTGGTCCAGAGTCCGCCACCGTGAAACGACGCCGCGGCGCCGATGCGATCGGGACGCGCGGCCGCGGTGCGCAGCGCGAACTTGCCGGTGAAACAGAACCCGGTGATGCCGATCGGCGCGCTGCTGACGTCCGCACGCGACGCGAGGAAATCGACGTACGCCGCGCCATCGCGTTCCATGGCATCCGGCGGCAGCGATCCGGTCAGCTCGGCGAAGCGCGTGCGCGTCCGTTCGTCGCCGAAGTCGGGCTTGTGCGTGAACACCGGCGGCCGCGCGACGCGGTAATAGATGTTCGGCAGCAGCACGGTGTAGCCCTCGCCCGCGACGCGGCGCGCCATCTGCCGCTGCGAGGGGCGCGAGCCGATGCCGTCCGGAAGAAAGATCACGCCGGGGCGCGGCGCGCCGTCCGTCCAGCGATACAGCACCGCGTCCGCGCGGCCGTCGGGTGTCGGAACCTCGAGCTCGTCTCCAGCAATCGTGTCGGTGGTCATGCCGTTCATGATATGGAACCGCCAACATCGAGACGAAGGAGTCCCGCATTGTCACGTCCGGAGTTCCTCAACTTCAAAGTCGATCACATGACGCTGCTCCTGCAGCCGCAGCTCTACAACGTCGCGTACGTGCTCTTCCGCACCGTCTTCGGCTGCGCGCCCGAGCACGTCGTCTATGAAAAGCGGAAGGAGTGGATCGCCGGCGAAGGCGACCAGTCGCTCACGTACGCGATGCAGGTGGGCCAGGGCTACGATCTCGCCGCGGACCTGACGACCACGATGATCGCCGTCGTGCAGCCGTCCGAGCCGGCGTCAATGCGCTCGCACGTGCGCGAGATGCTCGACGGCCACCGCGCCGCCGCGCACTGGCAGCACATCGCGCTGCGCACGACGGACCTCCTCGCGTTCCACGCGCATGCAAGCGCGCGCGGCGTCAACTTCATCACGCCCGTGCTGCGCGACGAGAGCGACGACGTGATCCAGGTCTTCAGCGGCGAGTGGTTCTTCCCCGGCTCGCCCGCCAGCGGCATGTTCTTCGAGTTCCTGCAGCGGAATCCGAGCGAGGAGCTGCTGCAGAAGATGGCCGAGCGCAACCGCGAGTCGTGGTTCAACGACAAGACCTTCCTCGGCCTGTACGGTGAGAAAGAACGCGAGTACCAGAGCGGCAGCGTGACGCCGTTCGTCGACGACGCGCTCTTCCAGCAGCTCACGGACGTCGTCGGCGCGAAGAAGATGTGGGAGATCACCGAGGAGGACGTGCGGCGCTGCGAGGAGGCGATGCTGGCGTACGGCGCGTCGAAGCAGCAGCAGGCGTAGACACTTTTACGAATCTTGAATCGTTCGAACGCTCGCGCGCACGATGCGCGCGGGCGGAACGATGGAAAGCCAGCTCGTCGACTCTTCGGTGCTGCTGTCAGTCGGCTACGACGCCGAGCGGAGCGTGCTGAAGGTTCGGTTTCGCAACGGACGCCTCTACTTCTATCTCGACGTGCCGCGCGCGGTGTACGAGCGGCTGATGGCCGCGCCGTCGATCGGCAAGTATCTGAACGAGACCATCAAGCCGACGTATCGCGCGGTGCGCGTGCGCGAGTGATCGTCGACGCGCGTGCGATCATGCACGCGTGAGCGACGTGCGCGGCTGGCGTCTCGTCACGGACTCGCTGACGCGGCCCTATCGCGTCAGCATCGCGATGGTCCTGCTCCTCGCGCTCGTGCCGTTCTACATCTTCATCGGCGAGTCGGCGCCGTATCGCACGCTGCACGTGCTGGAGCTCGGGGTGGACCGCGCGTTTCCGCTGCAGCCGGCGTGGGCGCTCGTGTACGGCTCGCTGTATCTCTTTCTCATTCTGCTGCCGGTGTTCGTCGTGCGCGAGGAAGCGCTGATCCGCCGCACGGTCTACGCGTATCTGACGATCTGGCTCACCGCGTACGTGTGCTTTCTGCTCTACCCGACGGTCGCGCCGCGCCCCGCGCAGGTGTTCGCCGGCGGCTTCGCCGGATGGGGCCTGCGATTTCTCTACTCCGCCGATCCGCCGTACAACTGCTTCCCTTCGCTGCACGTCGCGCATTCGTTCGTCTCCGCGCTGAGCTGCGCGCGCGTGCATCGCGGCGTCGGCATCGCCGCGAGCGCCTGCGCCGCGCTGGTCGGGCTCTCGACGCTCTTCACGAAACAGCATTACGTGCTCGACGTGCTCGCCGGCGTGCTGCTCGCGTGTATCGCGGCGCTGCTGTTCCTGCGCGGCGGCACGCGTGCGGAAACGTCTGAGCTCGACCGCCGCGCCGCGCCGCTGCTGGCGGCGAGCCTTTTGGCGGCGATCGCGGTGGCGGTGGCGTGCGGCTGGATCGTTTACGGATTGGGCGGCGTGTCGTAGCGACCGTCGAACTGGACGGCCACCTCGCCGGCGAACGGCACCGCGTGGCCGTCGATCTCGAGCGGCGCGAACGTCCAGCGACGGATCGCGTCGCCCGCGGCTGCGCCGCCGCCAAACGGGAGTGACGTGTGGCGCGTGCAAAGCACGTCCCCTTTCTCGGAGACGACCGCCTCGACGATCACCGTGCCGCGCACCTTGGCGAGACCCATGACGACCGGAAAGGACGGCAGCGGCTTCGCGGTCGCGCGCGCGACGAATGCAACGGCGTCGAGATGCTGCACATCGGCACGCGCGAATGCGGCCGCGCAGCCCGCGGGCGGCGCTTCGTACTCCGGCCTCCAGACGCTCGCCGCCGGCGCGATGTCGACATGCGGCGACGGATAGAGTTCTCGCTTCGTGTCGAGCAGCGCCCCGCTGGCGGCATCGACGTGAAACTCCGCGAAGGCGGGCTGGCCATTCCGCGGCGGCACCGGAATGGAGATCGTCACCGTTTCGCGCTCTTCCTCCCCGTGCAGCGTGAACGTGACACCCCGTCGGGCCAGCTCGAACCGATCGTGTTCGGTGACGAGCTCTCCCGCCGTCACGGAACCGCGGAACTCACCAGTCTGCGAATAGACGCTGATGATGCGCTCAGACGGGCCGACGCCCCATGAACACGGACCGGTGAACTGGCGCGCGAGCACGACGCTCCCGGCGTTCGACACGAGCACTTCATCTCTCCAGAGATTCACCGGGATCTCGGTGAGGGCGATGGCCACGTCGCCGGCTTGTTCGAAGAGCGTGGCGGTCGCCTGCTCATTCTCGTATCGCAGGACGACCGCATACCGCCCGTTCGCGGAGACGATCGGCATGGGGATCAGCTCCTCGGATGACGCTGGCGTGCACGCCAGCGCACGCGCCGCGACGTCGAGCATCAGTACCAGCACGAACATCCCACGCATGCGCATCCGCACGATTCTGACGTCTGCGCGTCCCCGGCGCCGTTGACGATAGTGCGACAATGCGCGCCCCGTGAGCCGCCCTCCGCGCATCGTCGCCGCGTCGCTGCTGGCGCGCGCGTTTCGTCTGCTCCCCTACCGCCGCCGCCTCGGCGCGGCGGTGGCGCTGAGCCGGTTCGTGCCGGTGCCGGCGCGGTACCGGATGCCGCTCGAGACGCGGCGCGACGCGGCGGCGCGCATCGTCGTGCGCGCGCTCGGCTACGCGGGGCTGCAGTTCGCGGCGGACCACGACTTCGACGGCTTCGATCTCGTGCGCGAGGCGTATCGCGAGCACGGCTCGGTGATCCTCGTCTCCGCGCATCTCATGCTGGCCGGGCTCTTTCTGCGGCGGCTCGACGCGGAGGGCTATCCCTTCCTCACGCTGCGCTGGTTCGCTCCCGATCCGCCGCATCTTCTCGGCGCGGATACGCCGCAGGACTATCTCGTCGTCTCGCCGCAGGTGCTCGTGCAGGTGCGCTCGCGGCTGCGGCGCGGGACGATCGTCATCCTCACCGTCGACAGTCCCGACGGCGGCACGTTCAACGACACCATCCTTCATTTCGCGGAACGGATTCGCGTGCCGGTGCTCTTCTTCGCCACGCGTGTGCGCGGCGGACGCATCGTCAGCACGGTGCGGCGTCCCGCGGGCGCGACGCCGGCGGAGGTCATCGAAGAGCTGCGCGCGTTCCTCACTCCGTTAGAATGAACAACGAATTGGGCATGCGCAGGGAAGGGAACGAGCGTCTCAAGCGCCGCGTGTTGCAGGAAGCGGTGACGGAAAACCTCGATGTGATGCGAGGGCTGCCGCCGCGTGCCGTGCGTCCCGCGCGCCGCGCCGGGCGGATCTGGCTGCGGCGCGCGCCCTTCTTCCTCGTCCCGCTCACGCTCGCCGGCTCGACGTATCTCGCGCGCCAGACCGCGCCGACGTCGAAGACGCCGCAGCCGCGCCTCGCCGCCGCGGCGGCGGTCACCGCAACCCCGAGCTTCGTGCGACGTCCCGCGCCCGCGACCGACACCGCTGCCGACGTCGAGCGCGTCACCTCCGCCGCGTTTCCTCTCGCCGTCCGCCGCATCGTCCTCGACGCCGGCCACGGCGGCGCCGATCCCGGGGCGGCCACGCCCACGCTCAGCGAGAAGACGATCACGCTCGACATTGGCAACCGCCTACGCGCGCTCCTCGAGCGCGACGGCTTCACCGTCGTCGAGACGCGCAGCGACGACCGCATGATCCCGCTGCGCGAGCGGGCGCGCCTCGCCAACGACTCGCAGAGCGACATCTTCGTCTCCATCCACGTCAACTCGATCGTGAAGCACACCGCCAGCCGCGGCGTCGAGACCTACTACCTCGGGCCGACGAACGATCCGTCGCTGACCGAGCTCGCCGCCGCGGAGAACCGCGTCTCCGGCTATTCGATCGCCGACATGAGAAAGCTCCTCGACGGCGTCTATGCCGACGCGCGGCGCGACGAGTCGCACGAGCTCGCGGCGTCCGTGCAGCAGGAGCTCTTCGGCACCTTGCGCAACCTCGATCCGAAGCTCGAGAACTGGGGCGTCAAGCGCGCGCCGTTCCTCGTGCTCGTCGCCACCGGCATGCCGGCCATCCTCGCGGAAGTCGGCTGTCTCTCCAACGAGCAGGAAGCGGCGATGCTGTCGCAGGCGGAGTACCGGCAGAAGATCGCCGGCGCGCTCTTCCACGGCATCCGCGCGTACGCGAGCGCGAACGACGCGCCGCAGCAGAAAGGAAGCGAACACCATGGCTGAGATCCTCAACGTCGGGATCGACCTCGGGACCTCGCGCAGTGCCATCTCTGCATCGAACGGCGAGCGCTTCGTCGTCGACAGCTTCGTCGGCTGGCCGGTCGACATGGTCGCGAAGAAAGTATTGAAGCGAGAAGTGCTCATCGGACACGAGGCCGTGTCCAACCGCACCATGCTCGACCTCCACCGCCCGCTCGAGCGCGGCCTGCTCAAGGAAGGCTCGGAGAAAGACGTCGAGGCCGTGCGCGAGCTGCTCAAACATCTGCTCCGCCTCGTCGGCGTCAACGGCCGCCGCGCCGGCTCGAACGTGCGCGCCGTCGTCGGCGTCCCCGCGGCCGCGCTGCGCACGAACAAGCAGTATCTGCGCAACTCGATGAAAGGCATCGTCGACAGCCTGCTCATCGTCAGCGAGCCGTTCGCCGTCGCGTACGGACTGGACGCGCTGCTGCACACGATGATCATCGACATCGGCGCCGGCACGACCGACTTCTGCGTGATGAAAGGCCGTTATCCGACCGAGGAAGACCAGCGCACGCTCACCGTCGCCGGCGACTCGATCGACACGCAGCTCCTCAAGCTCATCGAAGAACGCTTCCCGCAGGCGAACGTCACCATCTACATGGTGCGCGACTGGAAGGAACGCTTCAGCTTCGTCGGCCACGGGCCGGAACGCTGCCTCGTCACCGCGCCGGTGAAAGGCGTCCCGACGGAGCTCGACATCACGAACGAGATGAAGGCCGCGTGCGAGACGCTGCTCGCGCCGGTGAGCGAGACGATGATCGATCTCCTCGCGCGCGTCGAGCCTGAGTTCCAGGAGCGCGTGCGCGCGAACATCATTCTCTCCGGCGGCGGCGGGCTCATTCGCGGCTTGCCTGAGGCGCTGGAAGCGGCGCTGGCGAGCGTCGGCGGAGGGCACGTGCGGTACATGGACGATCCGGTGTTCGTCGGATCGGACGGCGGACTCGCCCTCGCGATGGATGCGCCGGAAGGCGACTGGGAGCGCCTCAGCGCGTGAGTCAATGGCGACGCGTAAGCCTGCGACCGCGCAGGCGCGCGTGACGCGCGTCCTCGTCTTCGTCGCCGTTCTTCTTTTCGCGATCGTCGCGTTCGCGCAGTTCCTGCGGCGCACGTCGATGTTCTTTCCGTCGCGTTATCCGGAGGGACGTTGGGACGTCGGCGCGTGGACGATCGTTCCGGAGGCACATCGGTTCAGGACCGATGACGGCGTGACGCTGCACGCGTGGCTCTTCCGCGCAAAGGCGCCGGACGCGCCGCTCATCGTGTGGTGTCACGGCAACGCCGGCAATCTCACCGATCGCGCGGAGATGGCGTCGCAGCTCGCGGAGCGCGGCGTTTCGGTCTTCGTCTTCGACTGGCGCGGCTTCGGGAAGAGCGAAGGCTCGGCGTCGGAGAACGCGCTCTTCCACGACGTGCGCGCGGCGTTCGATTACGCGCGGCAGCAGCTCCGCGCGCAACGCATCATCGTCTACGGCGAGTCGATCGGCGGACCGTACGCGGCGTACGTCGCGAAAGAACGCAAAGGCCTCGTGCGCGGCGTCGTCATCGAGAACTCCTTCCCTTCGCTGCGCGAGCTCGGCAACGCGCTATACGCGCCGCTGCCGCTCGGCTGGACCGCACCATTTGCGCTGCGCACCACGGCGTGGCTCAACGACGCCGGCGTTCCCGTCCTCGTGATGCACGGCAAGCGCGATCAGGTCATCCCCTACCGCCTCGGCCGCAAGCTCTTCGACGAGCTGCGCGTGCCGAAGACGCTGCTCACCTCCGAGACGGCCAACCACGCCGAGATCCCGGCCGTCGAAGGAGAACGCTATTACGAGGCCGTAACAGCGTTCGCAAAGCGCTGATATACGATCCGCGCCAACAAAAGAGGAGGAAGGAATGAAGCCACTGCTACGCTTCGCGCCCGCGGTGCTCGTACTGGCCGCTGCCTGCGCGACGACCCCGAAGTCGCCGGCGACGTCACCCGTGCCGGAAGCCGCGGCGCCGCAAGCGACGCCCGCACCGGAGACGATGCCGGCGCCGATGCCCGCGTCCCAAGCCGTCCCGACGACGCTCACCGTTCCCGTCGAATACCACAAGCTCGACAACGGCCTGAAAGTCGTGCTCTCGCCCGACCATACCGCGCCGACCGTCACCGTCGGCGTCTACTACGGCATCGGCTTCCGCGTCGAGCCGCGCGACCGCACCGGCTTCGCGCATCTCTTCGAGCACCTGATGTTCCAGGGCTCGCAGAACCTCGGCAAGATGCAGTTCATCCAGCTCGTGCAGTCGAACGGTGGCGTGCTGAACGGCTCCACGCGCTTCGACTTCACGAACTACTTCGAGATCGTCCCCGCGCATACGCTCGAAACGGTCCTGTGGGCCGAGGCCGATCGGATGAAGGGACTGGCCATCACCGCCGACAACCTGCAGAACCAGAAGGACGTCGTGAAGAACGAGGTCCGCGTGAACGTGCTCAATCAGCCGTTCGGCGGCTTCCCGTGGCTGAACATGCCGCAGCACGCGAACACGAACTGGTACAACGCACACAACTTCTACGGCGACCTCACCGACCTCGACGCTGCGACGCTGCAGGACGCGACGTCCTTCTTCAAGACCTACTACGCGCCGAACAACGCGGCCATGGCCATCACCGGCGACTTCGAGCCGGCGCAGGCGCTCGCGCTGGTGACGAAGTACTTCGGCGGCATCGCCGCGCAGACGCAGCCGCCGAAAGCCGACATCACCGAGCCGCGGCAGACCGAGGAGCGGCGCGCGACCGAGACCGACGACAAGGCCACGCGTCCCGCGCTGGCCGTCGCGTGGCACGCGCCGGTGCGCAACACGCCCGAGTACTACGCGATGGGGATCATCGACCAGATCCTCGCGTCGGGCAAAGACAGCTGGCTCTATCAGGACCTCGTGCAGAAGCGCGGTCTCACCGGTGAGATCAACTCGTCGATGAACATCCTCGGCGGGATGTTCGACATCCAGGGACCGACGCTGTATACGGCGTGGCTCTTCCACGACAAAGACAAGAGCGCCGACGACATCGTGCGCGCGCTCGACGAGAACATCACCCGCCTGCAGACGCAGCCGGTCGACGCGGAGACGCTGGCCCGCGCCCGCGTGAAGATGCGCTCGTCGCTGTACGACGAGATCGAAAGCGTCTTCGGCTTCGGCCGCGCGAACCTCCTCGCCTCGTTCGCGCTGTTCGACGACAACCCGCAGCAGATCAATCAGCTCGAGACGCAGTTCGCGCAGGTCACGCCCGAGCTCATCCAGCGCACGGCGCAGGAGTACCTGCGTCCGACGAACCGCACGATCCTCACGGTCGTGCCGAAACAGCAGTGACGGAGGAGAAGACGATGCGAACGAGAACGATCTTCACCCTGGCCGCCGCGCTGTTCGCGACGGCCTTGTCTTTACCAACATCCGCACAAACACCGACGGCGACGGCGCCGAAGGAAACGCCGCCCGCGCCGGGCACGCCGCGGAACTTCACGCTGCCGGCGATCCGCCAGTTCTCGCTGCCGAACGGCCTGCAGGTGCGCTTCGTCCCGTACGGCGAAGTCCCGAAAGCAACGGTGCGCCTGGTGACGCACACCGGCAACGCCGACGAAGGTCCGAACGAGGTCTGGCTCGCCGATCTCACGAGCGAGATGATGCAGCAGGGCACGACGACGCGGTCGGCCGAAGACATCGCGCGCGAGGCCGCGACGATGGGCGGCGCTCTCGACGTGACGGTCGGCATGAACACGACCGTGATCGGCACGGACGTCTTCAGCGAATCGGCCGCGCGCGCGGTCGCGCTGATCGCGGACGTGGTCCGCAACCCGCGGCTGCCGGACTCGGAGCTCGCGCGTCTCAAAGGCGACCTCGCGCGCAACCTCTCGATCCAGCACGCGACGCCGCAGGCGCTCGCGTCGGAGAAGTTCGCCGCGGTGCTGTTCCCCAATCATCCGTACGGCCGCTCGTATCCGACGCAGTCGATGATCGAGTCGTACACGCTCGATCAGGTGCGCGGCTTCCACGCGAAGAACTTCGGCGCGGCGCGGTCGTTCGTCTACGTCGTCGGCCGCTTCGATGCGAACGCGGTCGAGGCGGCGATCCGCCAGAGCTTCGGCGACTGGGCCGCGGGCTCGCCGCGCACGCCGCAGAACGTCTCGCCGGTCAGCAAGCGCGCGGTCTACTTCATCGACCGTCCCGGCGCCGTGCAGTCGACGCTCTACATCGGCCTCCCGGCCTCCATCGATCCGACGCGCAGCGACTACGTTTCGACGGTGGTCATGAACGCGCTCCTCGGCGGCTCGTTCGGCTCGCGCATCACGAGCAACATCCGCGAGCAGAAGGGCTACACGTATTCGCCGACGAGCACGCTGTCGACGCGCCTCGGCGCCGCGAGCTGGGCCGAGATCGCCGACGTTACGACCAACGTGACCGGCCCGGCGATCAAGGAGATCATCGGCGAGATCGACCGCCTGCGCAGCGAGCCGCCGACGGCGAAGGAACTGCAGGGCATCCAGAACTATCTCGCCGGCACGTTCGTGCTGCGCAACTCCTCGCGCCCCGGCATCGCCAGCCAGCTGGCGACGATGGACCTCTATGGCGCCGGCGCCGACTATCTGTCGACGTACGTGCAGCGCATCTACGCCACGACGCCCGCCGAGGTGCAGCGTCTCGCGCAGACGTACATCGATCCGTCGAAGCTCGCCATCGTGGTCGTCGGCGACCGCAAGGTCATCTACGATCAGCTCAAGACGTACGGAGAGGTGATCGAGCAGTAAAGCCGCAACTCCGGCCGGGCGGCGTGGCTCCACGCCGCCCGGCTGACGCCGTCAGGCATCGAAACTGCTGAGTCCCCGCGACGGAGGCGTTTCAACAATGCTGCTCACCCTTGCGATTATTCTTCTGATCCTCTGGCTGGCCGGCTTTCTCGCATTTCACGTCACCGCGTGGTTCATCCACCTCCTGATCGTGGTCGCGATCATCCTCTTCATCCTCCACTTCGTCCGCGGCAGCGCGGCACCGAGAGTGTAGGAGCGGGCGTCCACGCAGCGGAGGCGGATATGCCATCATTGCGGCATGCTCTGCCTCCGCTGCAACGCTGACATCGACCCGTCGTTCCGCGCCTGTCCGCATTGCGGCGAGCCGATCACGGACTTCGTGCGGCGCTACACGGGCGAGCTGCTCGACGGGAAGTACCAGATCATCGCGCGCCTCGGCGCGGGCGGGATGGGCGAGGTCTACAAGGCCATCCACACCTATCTCGGCTCGACGCGCGTGATCAAGGTCGTGCACCCGCACATCGAGGGCAACACCGACGCGCGCGACCGCTTCCTGCGCGAGGCGCGCGCGGCGACGAAAGTGCAGCATCCGAACGTCGCCACACTCCACGACTTCTCCGGACTCCCCGACGGCGCGAATTACATGGTCTGGGAGTACATCGAGGGCGAGAACCTCGCGCAGAAGATCCGCGCGCGCGGCACGCTGCCGCCGCGACAGGCCATCCGCATCGCCATCCAGGCGCTGCACGGGCTCGAGGCCATTCACCGCGCGGGCATCATCCACCGCGACATCAGTCCCGAGAATCTGATGATCACCGGTCCCGACGACATGGTGAAGATCATCGACCTCGGCGTGGCGAAGGTCGACGATCCGTCCGCGACCTCGGCGACGCAGACCGGCATCTTCGTCGGCAAGCTCCGCTACGCCGCGCCGGAGCAGCTCGGCTTCATGGGCGAGGACGAGAAAATCGACGCGCGCGCCGATCTCTACGCGATGGGCATGGTGCTGTACGAGATGCTCACCGGCCGGCCGCCGTACGAGGCGAAGTCGCCGCACGAGTACTTCCTGCTGCACGCGCGGCAGGATCGTCCCGTGACGGTCACGCTGCCGGTGGAACTGCCCGGCGGCCCCGCGCTCGCGGCCGTGCTCGAGAAGGCGCTCGCGCGCGACCGCACCGAACGCTACGCGAGTGCGCGCGAGTTCGCGAGCGCGCTCGAAGAGATCGACCGTACGCTGCCGAACCCGCGCGATCTGCCGACGCTCGCGACGCCGATCGACGGCGACGAGACGATGCGCCTCACGCCCGCGCCGCAACAGGACACGCTGCATCGCGAGACCGTGCGCACCGCGTCGCCACAGGTGACAACGACGCCCGCGCCGGCGCGGCCTACATCGTCGCCATTCGCGCCCGCGGAACCGACGATCAAGACGCCGCTGCCGTCGGCGATGCCCGCGTACACCGCGCCCACGCTCGCTGCGACCGGCCTCGCCGCGACCGGCGCCGGCGCGATCGCGACACCACCTCCTCCGCCACCACCACCGCAAGCGTCGCAGGCGCCGCCGGCCCCCGCCCTCACGCCGCCGGCGAAACGGTCGTCCGGCATCAGTCCGCTGCTCGTCGTGCTCATCGCGCTACTGCTCCTCGCCGGCACGGCGGGCGTCGGCGGGATGCTGCTGTGGCCGAAACTGAAAGCGATGATCGCCGGCGCCACGAACACCGCGACGACGTCGACGCAGGTCGCGCAGGCGCAGACCGTGCCGCCGGCCACGACTCCCGCGACGAACACCGGCGCCACGAACACCGCCCCGCCGATCGCGACGCCGCCGTCGCAGACGAGCGTCGACGTCGACGCGCCGACGATCGAGCCGCCGCAACCCTCGCCGACCGCGACCGTCGTCGAAACGCCCGCACCCTCCCCTGCTCCCGAATCGACGGAGACCGCTGACGCGCAGCGTCCGAACGTCGAGCATCCGCTGCGTCCGCGCATGCGCGGGTTCGGACGCGGACGCGAGGTCGTGCCCGCTCCCGCGCCGGTCTACGGCGGCGACTCCGGCGCGACGTACGTCGATGGCGGCGGCGACTCCGACACGAACGAACGCGCCCTCGGCAGCCTGCGCAACGCGTTGCGCGGCGTGAAGGACGTGCAGATTCGCGGCACGATGGTCGGCCTGCTCACGAACGCGCTCGAAGAATCGGCGCCGTCGCTCAGCGTCAACGACTCCGCCGACGTCGTCATCGACTTCTACGGCGAATGGGAGCGCCTCGGCCGCGGCGTGAAGCGCCGCTCCGCGCGCGCGACGGTGCTCAAGCGCGGACGCGTCGTCTTCCGCTACGAGTTGCCGTCGGAGGAGTATCGGGTCGGGATGCCGCCGCAGGAAGCGTTCGCGAGAGTTGTCGGCGAAGCTGCCGGCGAATAGGACATCCATTCAGGAAAGCGAGCCGTACATCGAGCATGTCACACGCTGAAGCACCACCGCCGCCCGTGCAGTTGATGCAGATGTTGATGGGGATGTGGGTCGCGCAGATCGCCGCGGCCGTCGCGCGACTGGGGATTCCGGAAGCGATCGACGGCGGCGCGCGCGACGCGGACGCCATCGCGCGCGCGGCCGAGGCCGATCCGGCCGCGCTGTACCGGTTCCTGCGCGCCGCCGCGACCGCGGGTCTCGTCGTCGAGACGGAACCGCGCACGTTCGCGCTCACGCCGCTCGGCGAATGTTTGCGCCGCAACGCGCCGGACTCCGTCGCCGACTTCCTCATCGCCGAGACCGCGCCGGGTCACTGGCTGCCGTGGGGGCGTCTCGCCGACGCGGTGAAGCGCGGCGGCGAGGTCGCGAGTGAGACCCTGGGCGTGCCGGTCTGGAGCTACTACGCGCAGCATGCGGAGGAAGGGCTCGCGTTCGCGCGCGGCATGGGCAACCTCTCGGCGATGGTGTCGCACGACGTCGCGCGCGTTTACGACGCGTCGCGCTTCCGCCGCATCGTCGACGTCGGCGGCAGCCAGGGCATTCTGTTGCGCGCGCTCCTCGCGCAGGCGCCGGACGCGCGCGGCGTGCTGTTCGATCTGCCGGAAGTCGTCGCGCACGCCGCGCCCGATCCGCGCATCGAGATCGTCAGCGGCGACTTTTTCACGGACTGCCCGACGGGCGGAGACCTGTACGTCCTGAAATCCATTCTGCACGACTGGCCGGATGAACGGTGTGACGTCATCCTGCGCAGCGTGCACCGCGCGGCGCCCGCCGGCGCGACGCTGCTCCTCGTCGAAACCATCCTCCCGCCCGCGCCGCAGCCGTCGCCGGTCACATTCATGGATATCAACATGTTGGTGATGCTGGGCGGACGCGAGCGGACGGCGGAGGAGTACGGCGCGATGCTGCAGCGCAGCGGCTTCGCGATGCAGCGCGTGATTCCGACGGGCGGTCTCTTCGGCCTGGTCGAGGCTGTGAAAATTTGACCGAGCAGCGGACAAATGTCCGCTGCTCAACAACTTAAAACCTTCTTCCGCCGCGGCCGTACTCGCTCGCGGAGGAAGGAACATGAACCGTTGGCTCATCGCCGCGCTGCTCCCGCTGCTCGTCCCGGGAGCGCTCTTCGGCGCGACCGCAACCTACCGGATCACCTACCGCGGCGGCGACAAACTACACGTCGACGCGCAGCTGCCCGCGGGTGACGGCAAGCTGCTCATCCGCCAGGGCGGCGGCATCGCGCATTTGCCCAACGAATGGGCGACGTTCGTCCGCGACTTGCGCGTCACGGGTGGGAACGGGGCGGCCGTCAGCACGACGGCGCTCGGCAAGGAAGGCTGGACGCTCGGCGCGAACGGCGCCATTGCCGCGAGCTACGACGTCGACCTCGCGTACGCCGTCGGCAAGTGGCCGCCGGGGAACGAACAGTCCGGACGTTTGCTCGCGAACGCGCTCTACACCGTGACGAAGCCGCTCTTCGTCTACACGTCGAACGTCACCGATGCGAAGGTCGCGTTCGAGGTGCCGGCGGACTGGAAGGTCGCCGCGCCGTGGCTGGCGTCCGCTTCGCGGCAGTTCACCGCCGCGTCGCTCGACGCGCTCACCGACAACTCGCTCGTGGTCGGCCGCTTCGGCGCGACGGAGGTACGCATCGGCGCGTTCGACGTCACGGTGGCCACGCCCGATCAGGACGCGCCGCCCGCGCGGCTCGTCGCGGCGCTGCAGCAGATGGGCAGCGAGGCGACGGCGATGTTCCCCGGCACGCCCGCGGGCCGCTACGTCATGACCTTCTTCCGCGCCGACGACGAAGACGGCGAGTCGTTCGAGAGCAGCGCGGCGCTGACGTCGCCGTATCCGTTCGACGACGCGAGCATGGTCGTCACCGGCAACACGGTCGTGCACGAGCTGATGCATCACTGGATCGGCGGCATGCTCGCGCCACCGCCGGAGCAGCATGATTCGATCGCGTGGTTCACCGAGGGGTTCACGGAGTACTACGCGAACCTCATGGTGGCGCGCAGCGGCGCGGTGCCGCGCGACCTCATGCACCAGAAGCTCGCCAACGTCGCCGCCGGCTACCTCTACTTTATGAACTCGTCGCTCTTCCACGGCATCACCCTCGCGGACGCGGTGCAGAAGAAAGGCGCGTACCGCATGGGCATCTACAACGGCGGCTGGGCGATCGCGCTCTCGCTCGACACGATGCTGCGCTCGGAGTCGGGCGGCAAGCGCTCGCTCGCGGACGTCATGCGCCTGCTCTTCGACCGCTACGGTCGCGCGCGCACGCCGATTTCGGAGGCGGAACTCCGCGCCGCCGCGAGCGAGGTGGCCGGACGCGATCTCGCGCCGTGGTTCGAAAAGTACATCCACACGCGCGAGGATCTGCCGCTCGCGGCGACGCTGCTCCAGCTCGGGCTCGAGCTGCGCGGCCAGCCGTACGCCGCCGACGTCTACCTCATCAACGTCGCCAAGCCGACGCCCGCGCAGTCGGCCTTGCGCGCGCAGTTCTTCGGCACGAAAGGCTCGATGTAACGGCCGCACGGTTTCGCACGGAGCACCTCCCGCATCCAACGAATGAGGAGGTGCTCCATGCACGCGGAGATCAACGTCACGCCGCTCGTCGATGTCTGTCTCGTCCTGCTGATCATCTTCATGGTGGTGCTGCCGTCGATGGTCAACGGCACGGTCGAACTGCCCGAGACGACGGTCACCGCTCCGGTCGCGGAGCGCGCGCTGCCGATCACCGTCAAAGAGGACGGCACGGTCTACCTCGACACGCTCATCATCCGCCGCGACGAAGTCGACTCGGCGCTCGAACAGCTCCACACGACGGCCGCCGCCCGCCCGATCGCGCTGCGCGCCGACAAGCGCGTCCGCTACGGCGAGGTCGTCACCGTGCTCGCCGCGTGTCGCAAAGCGGGTTGGGACGACGTCGCGCTGGTGAGCACGAATCCGGCGGCGCGGCAGCCGTAAGCCGCGCAGGAACGTTTCCGTTCCGCCTCATTCACCGAATCCTGACGTTCGTTCACCGACGTTCACCGTTTCTCCTCCTGGATGCAGGTGGGGCTTCATGGCGCGCGCGCGCGAGGACGTGTAGAGTTTGCGCCGCAATCATGAAGAAACGCCTGCTATTGATGCTTCTCATCGTCCTCGTGGTCATCGCGCTTCTCGGCGCGTTCAAATATTCACAGATCAAAACGCTCATGTCGCAGAGCTGGGAGGCGCCGCCGGAAGCGGTGACGACCGTGCTCGCGCGGCAGGAATCGTGGAGCGGCTCGCTCAATGCCGTCGGCAGCGTGGCCGCGGTCAACGGCGTCACCGTCGCCGCCGATCTTCCCGGGGTCATCTCCGAGATCCACTTCACCTCCGGCCAGAACGTGGCCAAGGGCGACGTGCTCGTGCGCCTCGACACGCGGCAGGAACAGGCGCAGCTCGCCGCGGCGCAGGCGCAGCGCGAGCTCGCGCGTCTCGCCCTGCAGCGCAACGAAGGTCTCGCGCAGAAGGGCATCGTCGCGCAGGCGTCGTTCGATCAGGCCAGCGCGGAGTTCAAGTCGGCGGACGCGCGCGTCGGCGAGATCCAGGCCACGATCGCCCGCAAGACGATCCGCGCGCCGTTCACCGGCGTCCTCGGCATCCGCCAGGTCAACGTCGGGCAGTACGTCGCCGGCGGCGCGCCGCTCGTGTCGCTGCAGTCGATCCGTCCCGCGTACGTGAATCTGACGGTTCCGCAGCAGCTGATGTCGCAGCTTCGCCCCGGCACGCCCATCGAGGTCACCTCCGACGCCCTCGGCGCGCCCGAGAACGGCCGCGTCAGCGCGCTCGACTCCGTCGTCGACGAGGCCACGCGCAACGTGCGCGTGCAGGCCATCTTCGACAACGCCTCGGGACGTCTCCGCCCCGGCATGTACGTCGAGGCGAAGCTCTCGCAGGGCGGCGCGTCGTCCGTCATCGTCGTCCCGACATCGGCGATCAGCTACGCGCCGTTCGGCGACTCCGTCTTCGTCGTCGAGGACATGAAAGATCCGAAGGGCAAGAGCTATCGCGGCGTGCGCCAGCAGTTCGTGAAGCTCGGCGGCACGCGCGGCGATCAGGTCGGCGTCCTCTCCGGCCTCAAGCCGGGCGAGGAAGTGGTCACCTCAGGCGCGTTCAAGCTGCGCCCCGGCGCGGCGGTCATCGTCAACAACGCGGTCCAGCCGTCGAACAGCGCGACGCCGAAGCCCGAGAACAGCTAGCGCGAACGACGCCGGCCGGGAACAACGAACTCCATGAAACTCACCGATCTCTTCATCCGCCGTCCCGTCCTCGCGATGGTGGTCAACCTGGTCATCCTGATCGCGGGCCTGCAGTCGATCCGCTCGCTCGTGGTGCGGCAGTTCCCGCGCAGCGACATGGCGAACGTCGTCGTGAGCACGGTCTACGTCGGCGCGAACGCCGACCTCGTGCGCGGCTTCATCACCGCGCCGCTCGAGCGCGTGATCGCCGGCGCCGACGGCATCGACTACCTCGAGTCGTCGAGCGGCCAGAGCATCAGCACGATCACGGTCCACCTCAAGCTCAACTACGACACGAACGCCGCGCTGACGCAGATCCAGTCGAAGGTCGCGCAGGTGCGCAATCAGCTGCCGCCCGAAGCCGAAGCGCCGACGATCGATCTGCAGACGACGGACAGCCAGTTCGCCGCGGCATATCTCGGCTTCTCGTCGAAGGACCTCGATCAGAATCAGATCACCGACTATCTGACGCGCGTCGTTCAGCCGAAGCTGAGCGCCATCTCCGGCGTGCAGCGCGCCGACATCTTCGGCGACCGCACGTTCGCGATGCGAGTCTGGCTCGATCCGCAGCGCATGGCCGCGCGCGGCATCTCGCCGACCGACGTGCGCAACGCGCTCGCGGCGAACAACTACCTCTCCGCGCTCGGCAGCACCAAAGGCTCGATGACGTCGGTGAACCTCGTCGCAAACACGAGCCTGCAGACCGCCGACGAATTCAAGCAGCTCGTCGTGAAGGAACAAGGCGACAACCTCGTGCGCCTCGGCGACATCGCCGACGTCGTGCTCGGCGCCGAGCAATACGATCAGGAAGTCAGCTTCAACGGCCAGACCGCCGTCTTCATCGGCATCTTCACGCTCCCCACCGCGAACACGCTCGACGTCATGAAGCGCGTGCGCGAGGCGCTGCCGGAGATTCAGGCGCAGCTGCCGGCGGGCATGACCGCGGGCGTGCCGTACGACTCGTCGGCGTACATCCAGACCGCCATCGACGAAGTGCTCAAGACGCTGATCGAGACGCTGCTCATCGTCATCGTCGTGATCTTCCTCTTCCTCGGCTCGGTGCGCGGCGTGATCATCCCGGTCATCGCCATCCCGATCTCGCTCATCGGCTCGGTGCTGCTGATGCTCGTCTTCGGCTTCACGATCAACTTGTTGACTTTGTTGGCCATCGTCTTATCGGTCGGCCTCGTCGTCGACGACGCGATCGTCATGGTCGAGAACATCGAGCGGCATCTGCACATGGGCAAGACGCCGTTCCAGGCCGCGATCGATGCGGCGCGCGAGCTCGTGGCGCCGATCATCGCCATGACCATCACGCTCGCGGCGGTGTACACGCCGGTCGCGCTGCAGGGCGGTCTCACCGGCTCGCTCTTCCGCGAGTTCGCGTTCACGCTGGCGGGCGCGGTGTTCATCTCCGGCGTCGTCGCGCTCACGCTCTCGCCGATGATGGGCTCGAAGCTGCTGCGCGCCGGCGACACGGAACGCGGCTTCGCCGGCATCGTCAACCACCGCTTCGAGGCGCTGCAGCGCGTCTACACGCGCACGCTCGGCAACACGCTCAAGTACCGTCCGGTCGTGCTCACGCTGTGGGCGATCGTCGTGCTGCTGATCTTCCCCTTCTACATGTTCTCGCAGAAGGAGCTCGCACCGGTGGAGGACCAGAACTTCCTCTTCGGCATCATCCAGGCGGCGCCGAACTCCACCATCGATCAGACCAAGCTCTTCGCGAAGCAGGTCGGCGCGGCGTATCGCTCCGAGCCGGAGACGCGCTCCACGTTCGAGGTCATCTTCCCCACCGGCGGCTTCGGCGGCGCGGTCGTCGCGCCGCACACGGAGCGAAAGCGCGGCATTCAGGAGATCCTCGTCGACGTCAGCAAGAAGACATCGCAGATCCCCGGCATCCGCGCCATCAACCTCGTGCCGCCGTCGCTGCCGGGCAACAACGGACTTCCCGTCGACTTCGCCATCGTCTCGACGGCGGAGCCGGAGCAGCTGGCCCAGCTCGCGAACACGATCGTCGGCAAAGCCATGAAGAGCGGCCTCTTCATGTTCGCGGACACGGACCTCAAGTTCGACCAGCCGCAGGCGCGCGTGGTCTTCAATCGCGACAAGCTGCGCGCGCAGGGCATCGACCTCGCGCAGGCCGGCCGCGATCTCTCCACGCTCCTCGGCGGCAACTACGTCAACCGCTTCAGCATTCAGGGGCGCAGCTACAAAGTCATTCCGCTCGTGCGGCGCGCCGATCGCCTCACGCCCGATCAGCTTTCGCAGATCTACATCAGCGGCGGCGGCGGCAAGCTCGTGCCGCTGTCGACGTTCGCCTCGCTCGAAACGTCGACGCAGCCGCGCGAGCTGAAGCGCTTCCAGCAGCTCAACGCCGTGCGCATCCAGGGCGCGATTCCGCCGGGTGTCTCGCTCGACGCCGCGCTGAAGTTCCTCGAGAACGAGGCGAAGTCGCTGCCGCGCGGCTACACCGTCGACTACGCCGGCGAGTCGCGCCAGCTGCGCACCGAAGGCGCGCGCTTCCTCGGCGTCTTCATGCTGTCGGCGATCCTCATTTACCTCGTGCTCGCGGCGCAGTTCGAGAGCTTCCGCGATCCCTTCATCATCCTCGCCGGCTCGGTGCCGCTCGCGCTGTCCGGCTCGTTGATGTTCTCGTTCCTCAGCCTCACCTCGATCAACATCTACAGTCAGGTCGGACTGATCACACTGGTCGGCCTCATCTCGCGCAACGGCATCCTCATCGTGCAGTTCGCGAATCACCTGCAGGAGGAAGGACGCGACAAGCTCTCGGCCGTCCTCGAAGCAGCGAGCACACGCCTCCGTCCGATCCTCATGACCACGGCCGCGACCGTCGTCGGCCACCTTCCGCTCGTGTTCGCTCACGGCCCCGGCGCCGGCGCGCGCAACAGCATCGGCATCATGCTCGTCACGGGTATGATCATCGGGACCGCCTTCACGCTGTTCGTCGTTCCCTCGATCTACGTGCTGGTCGCGCGGACGCACCGCAAGGCGGAAGAGGCGGTGCAGGAGGAAGAAACGGGCGGCGATTTCGAGCCGGCCGCGATCTGATGAACGATGACGATGTGCTTCAGCGCAACAACGTGAAGATCATCGGCCGCGGCACGCGGCCGATGATCTTCGCCCACGGCTTCGGCTGCGATCAGAACATGTGGCGCTTCATCACGCCCGCGTTCGAAGACGACTACCGGCTGATCCTGTTCGACTACGTCGGCTCGGGCAAGTCCGATCTCAACGCCTACGATCCGAGCCGCTACGCCACGCTGCAGGGTTACGCGCAGGACGTGCTCGACATCTGCGCCGCGCTCGACCTGCACGACGCGATCTTCGTCGGCCACTCCGTCAGCGCGATGGTCGGAGTGCTCGCCGCGAAGCAGGAGCCGGAGCGCTTCTCGAACCTGATCATGATCGGTCCCTCGCCGCGCTACATCAACGACGACGGCTACGCCGGAGGCTTCGAGCGCCCCGACATCGAAGGGCTGCTCGATCTCATGGACCGCAATTACATCGGCTGGGCGAGCTTCCTCGCGCCGGTGATCATGAAGAACCCGGATCGTCCCGAGCTCGGCGCGGAGCTGCAGGAGAGCTTCTGCTCGACCGATCCGAAGATCGCGCGGCGGTTCGCGGAGGCGACGTTCTTCGCCGACAACCGCGGCGATCTGGCCGGCGTCGCGCAGCCGTCGCTGATCCTGCAGTGTTCGGAGGACGCCATCGCGCCGCTCGAAGTCGGCCAGTACGTGCATCGGGAGCTGCCCGGCAGTACGCTGCGCGTGATGAAAGCGACCGGACACTGCCCGCATCTCAGCCATCCGGAGGAGACGATCGAAGCGATCCGGGAGTACCTCGGCCGAGCCTCGTGACGATTCACCCTGTCCTCGACACCGCCCCATGCGGCTACGTCTCCGTCGCCGATGACGGGACGATGCTCGAGGTCAATCTCACGCTCGCGTCGATGCTCGGCTACACGCGCGCGGAGCTCCTCGGCTGGCACCTGCAGAAAATCCTGCCGCCCGGCGGGCGCATCTTCTATCAGACGCACGTCTTTCCGCTGCTGAAGATGCACGGCATCGCCGAAGAGCTCTACGTCGCGCTGCGCACGCGCGACGGCAACGACATCCCGACGCTGCTCAACGCCGCGCGCCGCGAGCGCGACGGCCAGCGCGTCACCGACTGCATCTTCGTGCGCATGCTGCAGCGCCACGAGTTCGAGGACCAGCTCCTGCAGGCGCGGCGTCTCGCCGAATCCGCGAACGAAGCGAAGGCGAAGTTCCTCTCCATGATGTCGCACGACATCCGGACGCCGCTCACCGCCATCGCCGGCTACGCGGGGCTCGCCGCGGGCGGCGCGTTCGGTCCGCTCAACGACGAGCAGCGCGCGGCGATGCAGGGCATCCGCGGCGCGTGCGACGAACTGCTGCGTCTGATGAACGACATCCTCGGCTTCGCGCAGCTCGACTCGGGACGCATCCCCGTCCATCCCGTGCCGCTGCGCGCGCGCGAAGTCATCGCCCGCGCCGAGACGCTCGTGCGCCTGCGCGCCGAAGAATCCGGTCTCACGCTCCGCACCGACACGTGCGACGACGACCTCGTCGTCCGCGCCGATCCCGAGCGCCTGCAGCAGATCCTGCTCAACCTCCTCACCAACGCCATCAAGTTCACGCCGCACGGCGGCGCGATCGAGATCACGTGCGAGCCGCACGACGCGCGCGTCTGCATCCGCGTGCGCGACACCGGCATCGGCATTCCGCGCGAACAGCTCGAGCGCATCTTCGATCCGTTCGTGCAGCTCGATCCGATCGTCGACGTCGTGCATCGCGGCGTCGGCCTCGGCCTGGCCATCAGCCGCGATCTCGCGCGGGCGATGGGCGGCGAGCTGCGCGCGGAAAGCACGCCCGGCAGCGGGTCGGTGTTCACCATCGAGCTCCCCGCCGCGGACGCGGCCGTCAACGCTTTGCTCGAACAGGAGACGACGTCATGAAGATCGGCATCATCGGCGCGGGCCACATCGGCGGCACCACCGCCAAGCTGTTCGTCGACGCGGGACACGAGGTCGCGATCAGCAACTCGCGCGGACCGGAGACGCTGCAGGACCTCGTGCGCGACCTCGGCTCGCGCGCACATGCGACCACGCCGCCCGATGCCGCGCGCTTCGGCGAGATCGTGCTGCTCGCCATTCCGCTCAAGGACTACCCCACGCTCCCCGCCGACGAGCTGCGCAGCAAGATCGCCGTCGACGCGATGAACTACTACCCGAACCGCGACGGCCACGTCGAGGCGCTCGACTCCGGCGCGCGCACGTCGAGCGAGCTCGTCGCCGCGTACCTCGAAGGCGCGCGCGTCGTGAAGGCGTTCAACACGATCTGGTTCGAGCACTTGAAGACGCAGGGCGACACGAGCAAACCGCTCGACGCGCGCCGCGCAATCTTCGTGTCCGGCGACGACGCCGAGGCCAAGCGCGCGGTCATGCAGCTCATCGAAGGCATCGGCTTCGGCCCGGTCGACCTCGGCTCGCTGCGCGACAGCAGCCGGCAGCAGCCGGGCGCGGCGATTTACAACCGCGACGTCACGGTCGCCGAGGCGCGCGAGATCGTCGACGGAAACCGCTGACGACGGAAATCGGTGAAGGCCGCCCTCGCGGTGCCGTTCCGTGCTATTTAGGGCGGGACGTGATGCAGGAAGGAACCACGGACTTCGGTCCGCTGCCGGAGCTCACCAGCTCCGCGCGACAAGCGGTCGTCGTCACCGACGTCGGCGGCGCGATCCAGCACTGGAACTCGTTCGCCGAAGAGTTGTACGGCTGGTCGCGGAGCGAGGTCATCGGGCGGCCGGCGGCGGACGTGATGCCCGCTCCGGACGCGGTCGCGCTCGCGGAGACGATCCACGCGCGCATCATCGCCGGCAGCAGCTGGGCGGGCACGTTCCGCGTGCGCCATCGCGCGGGAACGGAGTTCGAGATCCACGTCATCGGCACGCCGGTGTACATCGAAGGGAAAGCCGCGGGCGTGCTCACCGTCGCCATTCCGGCGACCTCCGTCGCGCCGCTGGGCGACGACGTCGGCGTGCTCACGCCGCGCGAGCGCGAGGTCCTGCGCTTCAGCGCCGAAGGCCACAGCAGCGCCGGCATCGCGCAGACGCTCGGCATCAGCCGCCGCACGGTGGAGAGCCATCGCGCGAGCATTCATCGGAAGCTCGGAACGGCGTCGCAAGCCGAGCTGATCCTGTTCGCGCTGCGTCACGGTCTCGTGCGATTTTCGTCAGATCGTTGACTGGTTCCGTTTCTCCGTAGTTCTACGGATGCGGATCGACGGCCTGACGGCGGATACTCGCGCAGGTGTCGACCGTGCGAGCGAGCGGCTGGAGTTCGGCGTGGAGTCTGCGGGCGAAGGGGCTGGTCATCGTCTCCGTTCCGCTCGCGTTCGAGCTCGCCTTCGTGATCGCGCTGAGCTTCGTCGACAACCTCGCCCGGCGGCAGCAGGCGGCGGAGCTGCGCGTGCAGGAGATCACCGCCGCGTCGTACCGGCTCATGTCGCTGCTCGTCGACGCCGAGACCGGCATCCGCGGCTACATCATCACCGAGCAGCCGCGCTTCGCCGAGCCATACGACCGCGCCGTGCGCGAGGTGCCGCAGCAGCTCGCGCGGCTGCGCGCCATCGCGCCGGAGCTCGCCCGGGAGATCGGGGACGTCGGCGTGCTCGCGGCGGCCATGCTCGAGTACGAGACGCTCGAGCACTTCCGCGTGAGCGTCGGGCATCGCGACGAGGCCGCCACGATCGTGCAGTCGGGACGCGGCAAGCAGCTGATGGACGCGGCGCGCCTCGCCGTGGACCACCTGCTGCAACGCGAGACGGTGCTGGCCGCGCGCACGCGCGGTGCGCACGAGCGAACGCGCCGCCATCTGCGCACGCTGCTCCTGTCGGGGCTGGCCGTGAACGTCGTCGTGGCCGCGGCGATGGTGTGGCTCTTCAGCGCCGGAGTCGTGAAGCGCCTCGGCGTCGTGGTCGACAACACGCACCGCCTCGAACGCGAGGAGGCGCTCCTGCCGCACGTGGGCGGCTCGGACGAGATCGCGCGCCTCGACGGCCGCTTCCACGAGATGGCCGCCACGCTCGAACAGAATCGCAAGGCACTCGAGGCGAGCAACCGCGAGCTCGACGCGTTCTCGTACTCCGTCTCGCACGATCTCCGCTCGCCGCTGCGCGCCGTCAACGGCTACGCGCGCATGATCGAGGAAGACTTCGCCGACCGGCTCGACGACGACGGCCGCCGTTACCTCGGCGCAATCCGCGGCGAGGCGCGCCGCATGGGCCAGCTCATCGACGATCTCCTCGCCTTCTCGCGCCTCGGCCGCAATCCGCTGCAGCTGAGCAACATCGACGTCGCCGCGCTCGCGCGCGAGGTGCTGGCGGCGGTCGTGCCCGACGACGCGAAGGTCGACGTGCACGTCGACGAGCTCCCGCCCGCATGCGGCGACCGCGGCCTCGTGCGGCAGGTGCTCCTCAATCTCCTCGCGAACGCGGTGAAGTTCAGCGCGCGCAGTTCCGCGCCGCGCATCTCCGTCGAAGGCAAACGCGGCCTGCGCGAGAACACGTACTGGGTGCGCGACAACGGCGTCGGCTTCGACATGCGCTATGTCGACAAGCTGTTCGGCGTCTTCCAGCGCCTGCATGGCGGAGGCGAATTCGAGGGAACCGGCGTCGGTCTGGCGATCGTGCAGCGCGTGGTGCACCGTCACGGCGGACGCGTGTGGGCAGAGTCGAAAGAAGGCCACGGCGCGTGCTTTTACTTCACGCTGCCGGCGCCGGAGGAAGAGACGTGAACGAAGAAGTGGAAGTGCTCATCGTCGAAGACAACCCGCACGATCTGGAGATGACGCTGCGCGCGCTGCGCAAGCACCGCCTGGCCAATCACATTCTGACGCTCAGCGACGGCGCCGCCGCGGCCGACTTCCTGCTCGCGCGCGGCGCGTGGGAAGGACGCGACACGAGCAACGGTCCACGCGTGGTCTTCCTCGATCTCAAGCTGCCGAAGCTCGACGGCATCGAGGTCCTGCGCGAGGTGAAGGCCGATCCGCGCACGCGCTCGATCCCGATCGTCATCGTGACGTCGTCGGCCGAGGAGCGCGACCGCGTGGAGAGCTACGACCTCGGCGTCAACAGCTACGTCGTAAAGCCGATCGAGTTCGAGGCCTTCGCGCGCACGATCGCGGACCTCGGCTTCTACTGGCTCGCCGTCAATCGACCGCCGCGCAACTGACCGGCTATGCTTGCGCGGTGAAGTTCGCCGTCTGTGCCGCGCTGTCGTTGCTGGTCGTTGGTTGTGCGTCGTTTCAGATGAATTACGACACTCGGGTCGATCCCGCGCTGCAGAAGCAGCTCGAGGAGATCGACGCGCGCCTGCGCGCGAAGTACGGCATCGCGCCGGAGCAAACGGACGTCGGGCTGCTCGATCTGCAGCATCCGCGCGTGGCCATGATCCATCCCGATCAGATCGAGTACGCCGCGAGCGTGGCGAAGGTCGGGATCCTCTTCGCGTACTTTTCGCTGCATCCCGACGCGGCGACGTCGCTCGATGCGGAAACGCAGCACGAGCTCGGGCTGATGATCAAAGCGTCGAGCAACGAGATGGCCGCGAAGTACTCGCGAGCGATGGGACTGCGCGAGATCCAGAGCGTGCTGAACGCGGCCGGCTTCTACGATCCGAAACGCGGCGGCGGCATCTGGGTCGGCAAGCATTACGGCCCGAACAGCGAGCGCATCGGCGATCCGGTCGCGGACCACTCGCACGCCGTCACCGTGCGGCAGCTGCTGCGGTTCTACTGGCTGCTCGCGCACGACCAGCTCGTCTCCCCCGCCGCGTCGCGGAAGATGCTCGAGATCTTTCTCTCGCCCGACGTCCCGCACGACGACCTCAAGTTCGTCAAAGGCCTCGCCGGCCGCAATCTCGTCATCCTGCGCAAGTGGGGCTCGTTCGAGGACTGGCTGCACGACAGCGCGATCGTCGAAGGTCCCAATCGGCGCTACGTGCTCGTCGGCCTCACGCATCATGCGAGCGGCGACGCGTACCTCGAAGAGCTCGCGCGCGAGGTCGACGACCTCATGACGCCGGCGCACTAATCGCTGGGAACTCCTTCCGGCTCGCTCAGCTGGCCGCGAGACGCTTTGATCGCGAAATAGATCAGGATGCCCAGCGGCGACGTCGCACAGACCACGACCCGGCAAAGCACGAGCAGCGGACGCGCGAGGCCCGTGCGTTGTGCGCGTCGCGTGATCCAGGCGCCCGCCATCATGCCAGTCGTCAGATTGTCGAGCTACGTCGCATCGCGCAGACCCGGCACGGCCATCATGCGGCCGACGCCTTGAAGGCTCATGAAGCGTTCATCACCGTCTCCATGAACGACCGATTCGGCGGCTGATACCAACTCGTCAGCAGCAGGGATCGTGAACATGACGCTCACCGCCGCCGGAATGAGCAGCCGGCCAGCCACCAGTTGGCGATGCGGCTCTCCTCCGTCAGCGCCGCACCTAACGCCACGTCTGCAACAGCAGCGCGACCGCGAGCGCGGCGACGCCGAGCACCGAGAGGATCAATCCGATGGCATCGAAGCCGGTCATCGCGCCGGCCACGGTGCCGCCCTCCTGCGCTGCCAGCGCCCGTTGGCGATTGATCAGGAAGATCGGGACGAAGGTGCTGATGCCGATCAGCAGGAAGGCAACCGGATAGAGCCAGATGAATCGCATCCGCAGCCGTCGCGCTTCCATCACCATCCAGATGAACACCGCGACGCCGAAGACGTACATGTCCACGAAATTGGCGCGCCCCGCGGGATTGATCAGACTCTGCTGATAGAAGTAGCGCTGGAAACCCCAGAAGCCGAGGTTCATCTGCAGATACTTCACGTTCTGGAGCTACGTTCCGGCCAGCCCTACCGCCGCGAGAAACGCGTAGACCCAACAGAGCGTTTTCCGACTGACACGCACGCTCATCTTTCGTTCTCCCTCTGCCTGAGACAGGAGCCGCCATGCCCCGACGATGCTGTTGGTGGATCGGACGCATGGAAATCTTAAAAGATTTAATTCTTGATGTACAGAAGGGCGTATTCCTGTAGCCCGCGGCGTTGGCGCGGGAGGTGGATGAGCCTCTGACGTGACTTCATACCTCGGCGACGCGTGGCTCGTACGTCTCGTGTTCCTGCGCGGCCTCTCCGCGCTGTATCTCATCGCGTTCATCTCCGCGCTCAATCAGTTTCCCGCGCTCCTCGGCGAACGCGGCTTGCTGCCGGTGCCGGACTTTCTGCGCGGCCTGCGCTTCCGCGACGCGCCGAGTTTCTTTCACTGGCGCTACTCCGATCGCCTGCTGCGCGGCGTCGCGTGGACCGGCATCGCGCTCGCCGCGCTCACGCTCCTCGGCATCACCGAACGCGCGCCGCTCGTGGTGACGATCGCGGTGTGGCTGGTGCTGTGGGCGCTGTATCTCTCGATCGTCAACGTCGGGCAGACGTTCTACGGCTTCGGCTGGGAGTCGATGCTCGTCGAGGCGGGCTTCTTCGCCGCGTTCCTGGGGCCGCGCACGCTCGCGCCGCCGGTGCTCGTCATCGCCATCCTGCGCTGGATGCTCTTCCGCGTCGAGCTCGGCGCGGGGCTCATCAAACTGCGCCACGACGAATGCTGGCGCAACCTCACGTGCCTCTTCTACCACTACGAAACGCAGCCGCTGCCGAACGCGCTGAGCTGGTTCTTTCACCGCTTGCCCAAGCCGGTTCACCGCTTCAGCGTCTTCTACAGCCACCTCGTGCAGGTGCTCGCGCCGTTCGGCCTTTTCGCGCCGCAGCCGTACGCGTCGATCGCCGCGGCGCTGCTCGTCTCGCAGCAGCTGCTGCTCAGCATCAGCGGCAACTACGCCTGGCTGAACTGGCTGACCGTCGTCCTCGGCGTCGCCGGCTTCAGCGACGCGTTCCTCGCGCCGCTCGTGCCGACCGCGATTCCGCAAAGGCTCGCGCACGTGCCGCTGTTCGACTACGCGGTTTACGCGCTCGCCGCGGTCACGCTCGCGCTGAGCGTGCAGCCGGCGCTGAACTTCTTCTCGCGCAATCAGCTGATGAACTACAGCTGGAACCGGCTGCATCTCGTCAACGCGTACGGCGCGTTCGGCAGCATCACCAAGGAGCGCTACGAAGTCGTCATCGAAGGCACTGACGACGCGATCGTGTCGCAGTCGACAGAATGGAAGGAGTACGGCTTCCGCGCGAAGCCGGGCGATCCGCGGCGGCGGCCGCCGCAGGTCGCGCCGTATCACCTGCGGCTCGACTGGCTGATGTGGTTCCTGCCGTTCTCCGTGATCGTGGCGGGCAATCGCGTGCTCGTGCGCGGCTTCGACGTCTGGTTCATCCGCTTCGTGCAGCGGCTGCTCGAAGGCGATCGCGCGACGCTCGGCCTGATCCGCGACAACCCGTTCGTCGACCGTCCGCCGCGCCTGATTCGCGCCGGCTACTATTTCTATCGTTACACGACGCCGGCCGAGAAACGCGCGAGCGGCGCGTGGTGGACGCGGACGCGCGTCGGCGAGTATCTGCCGCCGCTCTCGCTCGCGGACATCGAGGCGAGCTTCCGCCGCTGACGCGGCGTCAGAGCCGGCGCAGCGCGCGTTTGGCCAGCTCTTTCGCGCGCTCGATTTTCTCCGCCTCGGTACCGGCGCCGCCCGGACTCACGCGTACGTACGCGTCGCCTTTGCGGACAAAGAGCTGTCCGGCAATGCGGCTGCCGGCCCAGTACGCGTCGTCGCCGATGCCGCGGATGCGTTTCGGCTCGACCTTCTTCGCGTCCGGCTCCGCCTCGAGGTCGTCGCTGCCGTGCGCTTTGGCCGCGCGCTCGCGCATCTCGCGCTCGCGTTCGCTCTCGACGTGGAAGTTCTCGCGGAAGAACTGCCGGCCGCCGCGGCGCGTGACGTCGACGCTGACCGACTTCACGAACGTCGGCAGCTCGTAGAAGCACTGCGAGGTCTCGCCGCGCGGCGTGAGCTGCGTGTCGACGTACGCCTCGCCCTGCACGGCGGCGAGATCGGCGCGCGTCAGCACCTGACACGCGTTCGGCTTCGCAGTCGCGGCGCGAGCGGCGGCATGGACGAGCAACGGCCGCGCACTTGCGTGCGCGGCCGTGGTGAGAATGGCGAAGTAGATTCCGAGTCTCATGGCAAGACGAGCGGCGTCACGGCGGTCTGGATGTCCGACGGCGTGAGGCCGAGGTTGATCACCTTGACAAGATACACGCCCGAGCCGCTGACCGGTTGCTCGAGAGTGGCGAGACCCGACGGGCCGTCCGCCGTCGCCAGCGTGAGCCCGAGCGGGTCGAGAAGGAGAATGCGCACCGGAGCTCCCGACGACGACTCGGCGACGACGGAGAGCGTCTGCGTGCCCGCGGGAGCATCGAGCGACGTCGTGGACGTCTGCGCCGGCGCCTGCGTGTTCGCGCTGCTGCTGGTCGTGCCGAGCGTTGCTGTCGCGGTCGACGTCGGCGTCGCGTCCTCGAGGACGAAGCCGTCGACGTAGACGGTGCCGTGCAGGTTGCGCAGCTCAAACGTGTGCGCGCCCGCGGCGAGGTTCGGATACGACGCGCTCGCGCCGAACTGCGGCACGAAGGTCGAGCCGCTCGTCCCTGCGAAGTTGATCGTGCCGCGCGTCGCGCCGTCGATGAAGACTTCCGCCGTGCCCGCGCGCGGACTCGTCGCGTAGGCGAACGTGATCTTCCCCTTGCGTCCCTGCGGCACGGTGACCGTGAGGCTCAGAGAGTGCGCGTTCGAATTGCCGGAGTGCATGCGGAAGTGACCGCCGCTCGCCGCCGCGGCGTTGAGCGAGTGCCAGCCGGACGTGTACGAGATGCTCGGATGGTTCTCCTCGATGGCCGTCACGACCGGCGGGCAGACCTGCCAGCTCGCGCCGACGGCGCCGACGTTCGGCGCGCGGTCGGCGGGCGTCGTGAAGCGCACCGCCTGCTCGTGCGCGATGGCGACGGCGTACGGCTCGATGACCGCGGGGAGCGTCTGCAGATCGTTGACGGGGACCGTCGGATTGCCGAGGAGCGAGAGCGGGACGTTGACGGAAAGCGAGCCGTTCACGCCGCTCACGGTCGAGCCGGTGACGGTCGTGGTCGAGCCGACGAACGCGTCAGCGGCCTGATCGTATTCGCCGAACGCATACGCGATCGTGCCGCGCACGTCGACGGACACGCGCGTCGCGTAGTTGCGCGTCGCGATCGAGCCGTCGGAGTTCTTCCGCGCCGCGGTCCACGTGGCGTAATAGAAGGTGCCGAGGGAGCCGGTGAGCGGCTGCGGCGTGAAGTTCTTCACGTTGATCGTGGTGACGAGCGACTGCCCGTCCGCCGACAGGCCGAACGACAGCGAGGTGATGTCCACCTGATCGGCGTTGCCGCCGTTCGCGTGCAGCAGCGGATGATCGGCATCGCCCGCGGGATCGGTGGCGACGACCGTGCTGCACGTGGTGAGGGGCGGGCCGGGAGGCGCCGGCGCGGCAGGATTGAGATCGGGGCCGGCCATCGAGTCGAACGCGGCGTACATGCGGCGGCCGCTCGCCTGCCGCGCGATGACCGCTTTCGCGGTGAAGTCGTTCGTCGCGCTGAGACCGTACGAGCGCTGGCCGGCGATGCAGTTCGCGCTGATGCAGCCGTCGTCGTAGCCGACGAGCACGCGTCCTTCCTTGTCGATCGTGGCGTCGAAGAAGTCGAGGAGGTTCCGGCACGTGCCGTCACCGCAGATGCCGCCGCGCTGGATCGGATCGCCCGGCGTCGCGTTCTGCGTCACCCACGTCACGCCGCCGTCGAACGTCGTCGAGATGAAGAGATACCAGACGCCGGGGAAGTCGGGCGAGCTGTACGCGCCCGCGGTCTCCGTGCCGAAGTACGCGACCGCCGCGCGGTTGCCGTCGCCGGCCACCGCCGCGTGGAAGAGCGCGTTCTCGATGTGCATCGACGCGCCGACGTCGGTGTCGCGGATCCACGTCAGACCTTTGTCCTTCGACACGGCGACGTGCGAGTGGCCGTCCGCGGCCTGATACGCGAAGTACACCGTGCCGTCCTCGGCGACGGCGACGGACGGATCGCGATCGTCCATCGTGGTCGCCTGCGTCAGCGGGCGGATCGACCAGGTGATGCCGTTGTTCTCCGAGACGATGAGCGCGGGATGTCCGTTCGGGTGATACGGCAGATCGCCGCCGCAGGCGCGGTTCGGGAGATACGCCGTTCCGTCACGCCCGATCTTCAGATGTCCGTGGATGCCGGCGCAGTCCTGCACGCCGTACATCGGCACCGCGGGGCCGAAGGTCACGCCGCCGTCGAGACTGATCGAGCAGACCGCGTACGCGATCGCCTGCGAGCAATACCAGACGCCGTTCGGATAGAGCGGATTGACGCCCGTCGGGATCGGCGCGTGGTACGGGCCGCCGGCGACGGTCTGGTGATCGACGCCCGACGGCGCGCCCGAGCCCATGCTCGGCATGAGCGGCGCGTTGTCGTTGTCGGTGAACTCCATCGTGCTGCCGAGCGGCGTGAGGCCGAGCTCCTGGGAGACGAAGGTGCGGCCGGTGTCGCGATCGGTGAAGAGGATCGGATCGCCGAAGACGCGCGCCGCGTTCGCGAGGACGAGCGGCACCTGATTCCACGTCGTGGTGGCGGGCGTCGTGCGATCGTCGAACGTCACGCTGAGCATGTACGGCAGGAAGCCGCCGAAGTAGTTGACGGTGCCGCCGTTCGGGATGCCGCCGAAGACTTTCTCGGTCTTCCGATTGACGCCGATGGACGGCTCGCCCGCGTCTTCGGCGACGCCCGGAGGCGCGTGGTAGTTGAAGAAGCGCGGCGTGCCGGCGGGCAGCGGCGGCGCGGGCGACGGCGACGGCCACGTCGTCTGCGTGACGCGCGAGAGCGTGAGCGTCGCGTTGAAGGTGACGCTCGGCGAGACGTCGAACGGCGCCACGTAGATCGTGTACGTGCCGTTCGTCACCGGGAAGGAAGTCGACTCCGGATTCAGTGCGCTCGCCGAGCTGCCGACCTCCGTGCCGCTGAAATCGGGCGAGTAGACGTAGACGTCGAAGTCGCTCGTCGTCGCGCCCTGCGTCGTCGTGCCGCTGTTCGTCCAGCCGACCGAGATCGCGGCCTTGTACGAGTTGAAGTCGGTCGACGGGATGTTGACCGTCAGCGTGTACACGCCGCACGTGGCGTCCGTGCACACCGGCGGCGTTTCGCCCGTGGCGGCCGACGGGTTCGAGATCGAATACGGTCCGCCGCTGAAGCTGAGCGTCGGGTTGGATGGGGAGAGCGTGCCGCTCGCCGGCGTCGTGGCCGCGAAGGCGCTGCCCGCGATGATCGTGACGACAAAGAACCAGGCCAGAACTCGGGACCCGTTGGCGCGTGCTTGCATGGAAGCCTTTTCCTCCTGCTCCTCGTGGTAGCGTCACCACCAAAAGCGAGTTTCGGGCCTACTTTCGTAACCGATTGGCAACACGCGAGTTGTTGAAGGTCAGTCTTTTCGGTCGAATTGCGTCGCGTTCTGGCCGAGGCGGCGCGGATCGAGGCGGAAGAGCGGCGGCGACGCGAGGCCGCCGAGGATGAGGTGCGCGACGACGTCGCCGACCGCGGGCGAGAGCTTGAAGCCGTGGCCGGAGCCGCCGCCGGCGATCCAGACGTTCTTCGCGTTCGGATGGCGGTCGATGACGAGGTGTCCGTCGGGGCTGTTCTCGTACTGGCAGACGCGCGACTCGACAAGCGGCGCGTTCGCGAGCTCGGGGAAACGCTCCGCGAGCAGATGGCGGGCGCGCGCGAGGCCGTCCGCGCTCGGCGCACGCTCCTGCGTCGTCGGATCGACCGGCTCGCCGCGCGTGTCGTCGGCGACCTTGAAGCCGCGCAGATGCGTGTCCGGAAGTCCGTAGAAGATGCGTTCCCCGAAATCGATCCATACGGGGAAATGTCCGGGGCGATAGCGCTCGGAGCCGGCCGGCGTGCCGAAGAAGAAGACCTCCTGCCGCGTCGGATGGATCCAGGTTCCGAGCACGTCGGGGAAGACGCGGCCGAGCCACGGGCCGCAAGCGAAGACGTACGTATCCGCCTCGACCCCCGAGCCGTCGCTGAGACGCAGCGCGGCCATCGACTCCGATGCGATCGCGCCCGGCTCGACCTGCGCGGTGCGATAGACGCCTCCTGCTTTGACGAACGCGTCGCGCACGACCGCGCACGCACGCCGCGCGGAGAGCGCGCCGGCGCGGTGTTCGAGCCACACCGCGTGCACGCCGTCGAACGCGATCTGCGGATAGCGCTTGCGCGCGTCGGCGAGCGCGAGCGACTCGACGGGGAAGCCGAGGTCCGTGAGAATCGGCACCGCGGAGCGGACGTACGCGTCGTCGCCGCGCAGCATCCAGAGCGCGCCGGTCTCGACGTAGAGCGGTTCTTCGACGGACGCATCGAGCTGCGTCCACAGCTCGTACGCGCGCTTCACCATCTCGACGTAGAGGCGATCCGCGCCGTAGATCGCGCGAATGACGCGCGTCTCGCCGCCCGAGCTCGAGCGCGAGTTGCCGGGGCCCCACGCGTCGAGCAGCGTGACGTCCGCGCCGGAGCGCCGCAGCTGCAGCGCGATCCAGCCGCCGAACGCGCCCGCGCCGACGACCGCGATGCGCTGCTTCGTCGCGGGCGCGGGCGCCGCGGCGCCGAGCTGCGCGAGGAACGGAAGCGCGGCCACGCTGCCGAGAAACGTCCGGCGGGACACGTCGCGATCGTGCGGCATGGAACGCATTCTACGTGGCGCGCGCGCCGCGATGTGAGACCATCCGCCGCGATGCCATTCACTGCATTTGGTCTGCACCCCGATTTGCTGCGTGGAGTCAAAGAGCTCGGCTTCACGCGCCCCACGCCGATTCAAAGCGACGCCATCCCTCCGGCGATCGAAGGACGCGACGTCCTCGCCGCCGCGGCCACCGGCAGCGGCAAGACGGCCGCGTTTCTCCTGCCCATCCTGCAGCGCCTCATCGGCAAGAAACGCGGCACGACGCGCGCGCTGATCCTCACGCCGACGCGGGAGCTCGCGGCGCAGATCGACGAGCACCTGCGCGATCTCGCCGTGCACACGCCGCTCTCCGGCGCGGCGATCTACGGCGGCGTCGGCATGGGGCCGCAGGAGCACGCGTTCCGCAGCGGCGTCGACGTGCTCGTCGCGACGCCCGGGCGCCTGCTCGATCACTTCCAGCGTCCGTACGCGAAGCTCGACGCGCTGGAGATCCTCGTACTCGACGAAGCCGATCGCATGCTGGACATGGGCTTCCTCCCCGACATCCGCCGCGTGCTCAAGCATCTGCCGGTGAAGCGGCAGACGCTCTTCTTCTCCGCGACGCTGCCGCCGCCGATCGTCGAGCTCTCGCGCGAGATGCTGAAGAACCCGGCCATGATCGCCATCGAGCGGAAGGCCGCGCCGGCGGTCGGCATCACGCAGTCGGTCTTTCCGGTGTCGCAGGAGCTGAAGATGTCGCTGCTCGAGACGCTGCTCGACCGCGGCGAGATCCGCAGCGCGATCGTCTTCACGCGCACGAAGCATCGCGCAAACCGCGTCTTCGAACAGCTCGAACGGAGCAAGGTCAACGCGGCGCGCATCCACGGCAACCGCAGCCAGCTGCAGCGCACGGAAGCGCTGGCGGGCTTCAAGTCGGGCAAGTACCGCATCCTCGTCGCGACGGACATCGCCGCGCGCGGCATCGACGTCGAGGCGCTCTCGCACGTCGTGAACTTCGACGTGCCGAACATCCCCGAGGACTACATCCATCGCGTGGGGCGCACGGCGCGCGCGGAGCTCACCGGCGACGCGATCACGTTCGTCGCGCCGGACGAGGAGAACGACCTGCGCGCCATCGAGCGCGCCATCAACAAGCGCCTGCCGCGCGTGACCGTGCCCGACTTCGACTACACGCGAAAGCCGGCCGAGAAGCTCGAGATCCCGATCCACGAGCGCATCGCGGCGATCCGCGCGAAGAAGGCTGAAGACCGCGCCCGCGCCGCCGCGAAAGCGGAACGCCGCGCCCAGGCGCAGCCGGGCGGCGGGCGGGGGCAGGCGAATGCGGGGCGCACGCAAACGAACGCGCCGCGCAACGCGAGCGCGCCACGCACGCAGGCGAACGCGCCGCGCAACGCGAGTGCGCCGCGCACGAACGCCATGCACGGCAATGCCTCGCGCACGAACAGCGCGCCGCGCGGCGACGCCCACTCGCCGCGCCCATCACGTCCCGACACGTCCACCTCCCCCGCCTCTCCCTCCGGCAACGCCCGGCGCAGACGGCGGCGACCGTAAGGAAAAACGTCCCGGCGTCACTCCTATGAATGAGCGGCAGCGCCGCTCCAGGAGGCGACATGGTCGAGATTTCTCCTCATGCGTTACGTGCAGACTCAGGTAAACCGACGAACGAGAAACTGACCTGCAAGAAAAACGACAAGTATGCGTTGAAGGGTCCGCAGGTGGACCCGCAGGCGAGTTGGTGGATCGAGTGCCGCGGGGCCGGCGGCGATCTGTGTCCGTTCCCCCGGCCCGTGACGCTCGATGAGCTACTGAGCCGGGTAGATCCCTCCGCAAATCAGTATCCGACCGACGTCGATACGCTGCGCATCGAGCTCGAAGAGCTGATCATGCTGGCGCGCCTTCGCGACGAAGCGGCCGCCGTCTCCCATCGCGCCACGATGACCCCGCAGCAGGAGCCGCAGCGCGACCGCCTGCCACTGAGCCCGTTTTTGCAACTCCGTCCGCAGCCGCTCGGTGCCGTCGTCAACACCGCGCGCGACGGCGCGTTCCCCGTCATCAACTCCGGTCGCGAGCTCGCGCGCTATTTCGAGTCGGAAACGCCCGGGCTGCAGTTCCGGCATGCGCTCAACTACATGATCCGCGAGACGCTCTGGTCGCCGCCGCGGCAGGCGTTGGTGTGGGCGGCCCTCGACACGGCGATCTACAGTGCGCTGCAGGCGGCGTGGTACTTCAAATGGCGCGGCGGTCCGGGCGTGCAGTTCCGGCCTCGGCCGTGGGAGTGCTACGAGAAGCTAGACGTGCTGTTTGACCGCGTGCCGAACAGCACGAACTCCGCGGACGGCGAACGGCGTGCGCTTCCGTTCGGCGCGCAGCCGCTGCCGTCGCCTGCAAATCGTCCGGAACCACAGGTGCCGGAGTCGTTCGTGGCGGACCTTCTCACGACCGATCCGAGTCAGCCGACGCCAGGCACGCCGCGTCATCCCGCGTATCCATCCGGACACAGCACGTACTCGGCCGCCGCGGCGACGCTCCTCATCGCCTTCTTCCCGCAGTACACCGAGGAGTTGCGCCGGCTCGCTGACAACACGGGCATGGCGCGACTGTGGGCGGGCGTGCATTGGCGCAGCGACCACACCTTCGGACAGCTGGTCGGAAGCACGGTCGCGAAGCTCATCGTCGAGCAGATCGAAGCCGGAGGGATTCATCTCGATCCCGTGAACGATCCCGTTTACTTCGATCCACCGAACCCAGTGCCGCGCCCCTGTCCGTGAGCCTCGACGGGAGAGCGTCACTCGTAGCGGCATCAGCCTTGAATGACGCTCTCCCCGTGCTGACCCACGAAACGCAGACCGAAGTCCGCGAGGCGATGCGGGAGCTCTCGCGCGCGCTCATCCAGCGCGACGCGGCCACCGTCGCGCGGCTGCTCGACGACGACTTCACCGGCTTCGACGCCTCCGGCGTCATCGTGAGCAAGTCGCAGTGGCTCGCCGATCTCGCCAGCGGCGAGCTCGCGTTTCACTCCATCGACGCGGACTCGATCGACCTGCAGGTGCTCGACGACGCGGTGCGCGTCCATGCCGACCTCACCTTCCGCGCCCGCTACTCGCGCAGCAGCTACAACGGCTCCTTCCGCTGCCTCGGCATGTTCGTCCGCCGCGACGACTCCTGGAAGCTGCTCATCAGCAAAGCGCGCGTCGTCCCGTCGATCTGAACGGATGCAGTGACCGAACGCTATCTTCCGATCGAAGCCTACGCCGCGATCGGCGACATGCGCTCGGCGGCGCTCGTCTCCCGCGAAGGCGGCATCGACTGGCTCTGCTGGCCGCGCTTCGACAGCCCGTCGATCTTCGCCAGCCTCCTCGACACCACGCGCGGCGGCACGTTCCGCCTCGCGCCCGACGGCGACTTCACGGCGACGCGCCGCTACCTCGACGCGACGAACGTCCTCGAGACGACCTTCACCACATCCACCGGCTCCGCGCGCCTTCTCGATCTCATGCGCGTCGACGGCGACGCGCCGATGCTCATCCGCAAAGTCGAAGGCCTCGACGGCAGCATGAACCTGCGCGTGCTCTTCGCGCCGCGGCCCGGTTATGCATCCGAGGCGCCGCGACTGCGCGCGGACGACGGCGAGGTGTACGTCGAGTCGGCGACGCTGCGTCTGTGCCTCCACGGCAACGTCGAGCTCACGTGCGAGACGCAACAGGCCGCGGCAACGTTCGCGCTGAAGAAGGGCGAGACGCGCTGGCTCGCGCTCGCGGACGCGAATGACGTTCGCATCGACGGAGGCACGATCGACGCGGAGATCGAACGCACGATCGACTTCTGGCGCACGTGGGCCGCGCAGCTGACGTACGACGGCCCACACCAGGCGATGGTGCTGCGCAGCGCGCTCGCGCTCAAGCTCCTCACCTACCGCCCGTCCGGCGCGCTCGTCGCCGCGCTCACGACGTCGCTGCCCGAGCACATCGGCGGCGTGCGCAACTGGGACTATCGCTTCTGCTGGCTGCGCGACGCGTCCTTCACCGTGAGCGCGCTCGACAACTGCGGCTTCGAGGACGAAGGCGCGGCGTTCGTCGACTGGATGATCGACGCCGCGCGCGTCACCGAGCCGGACGTCGACGTGCTCTACGACGTCACCGGCGGCACGCGCGTCGACGAGCGCATCCTCGACACCTTCTCCGGCTACCGCGACTCGCGTCCGGTGCGCATCGGCAACGCCGTGCACGATCAGTTTCAGCTCGACGTCTACGGCGAAGTCGTGGCCGCGGTCGAGGAGCACATCGAGCGCGGCGGCCAGTTCACGGAGGGCGTGCGCATCCCTGAAAACGTCCAGCACCTGCTGCGGCGCCTGCTCGACGTCGTGGTTCATCAGTGGCGCGAGCCGGACAGCGGCATCTGGGAGAAACGCTCGGGGCGCCACCAGCACGTGCACGCGAAAATACTGGCGTGGTCCGCGCTCGACACCGCGTGCCGACTCGTCGAGCACGGCTGCATGGACGGCGACGTCGCGCTGTGGAGGCGCGAGATGGACGGCATCCGCCGGATGGTGCTCGAGCACGGCTTCAACGACCAGCTGCAAAGTTTCGTGAGCATCCTCGGCGGCAGCGAGCTCGATGCGAGCCTGCTCTACGCCGCGCGCGTCGGCTTCCTCGACCCACGCGATCCGCGCATGCTCGGCACCATCTCCGCGATCCGCAAAACGCTCGGCCACGACGATCTCGTGTACCGCTACGAAGTCCGCACGAACGACGGCCTGCCGCCCGGCGAAGGCGCCTTCCTCGCGTGCAGCTTCTGGCTCGTCGAGGCGCTCACGCTCGCCGGCGAGACCGACGAGGCGCTCCGCATCTTCGAGAAACTCTGCAGCCGCGCGAACGACGTCGGCCTCCTCCCCGAACAGATCGACGTCGAGAGCGGCGCGTTCCTCGGCAACTTCCCGCAGGCGCTGACGCACGTCGCGCTGATGAACGCCGCGCTCAGCCTGGCCGGCCAGGGCGGACGCGCGGTGCGCAAGCAGGAACAGCGCGGCAACCGTCCCTGACGGAGTTCCGCGCCGCTTTGCGCGATCTCATGTATGAGAATCGTCCATCGACTGTCCGCTCTTGCCTTGCTCGCTCTCGCCTCCGCCGCGCTCGCGCAGCAGCCGGCCGCCATCACGCTCCCCGACCTCAATCCGTCGGAATGGTTCGACGGAAAGATGGGCGGCACGTTCGGCGCGAAGACCGTCACCGCGTTCGCGAAGACGAACCGCGTCGCCATCGCCGGCTTCCGCGTCGTCTACGTGACGCACAACGAGGCGCACGCCATGGTGCGCGCGACGTATCTCCCCGGCGGCGTCGAGACCGGCTCCGCGCGCTCGAAGATGGAAGTCGATCTGAAAGGCGTCGACGACGCGACGCTGCAGGCCATCACCGACCGCGCGTACCAGCGCTTCGTCGAGCAGCTGAAAGCCGCCGGACGCGAAGTCGTCACGCCCGGCGCGTTCACCGCGTTCAAAGTCGCGACCGTTCCGCAGGACGTCAACACCGGTCCTCTGCGCGGCAAGGCGTTCTCGCCGGCCGGTCTTCCGCTTTGGTGGCAGGTCGGCGACGCCTGGGGCGACGCGGGCCTCGGCCAGAAAAACATGCGCGCGTTCAACCAGATGTCCGAGAGCCTGCAGGCGCCGATCACCATCGCGCCGCAGATCGTCGTCGACTTCGCGCACATGGGCTCGAGCGGCAATCACAGCGGCCTCATTCAGCGCAGCGCCGAAGTCAGCGCCTCGCTGGCGATGAGCATCCCCACGTTCAACACGCGCGTCGTGCGCGCCGAGCAGACCCGCTACGGCGGCATCGTCTTCAAGGGCGACGACGGCGCGCTGGCGATGACGAAGACGCTCGACACCGACGTCGAGTTCGCAACGATGCGCAAGGTCGACGAGAAGAGCGGCCGCGTCATCAACCTCACCGGTCCCGACTCGAAGAGCAAGAAGTGGCTCAACGCGGCGGAGACGACGAACGAGGCGTACAGCGCCGCGGCCGACGCCGTGCTCGCGGAAGCGACGGGCGCGTTCGCGAAGCTCTTCGCCGCCAATCCCGCCAAGTAGTCAAGTACCGAACCAGTAGCTGAACTTCACCATCACGACGTCGCGCGAGGGCGCCTCGAAGCTCTCGCGCACGTCGCGGTGGAGGCGGAAGTCGCCGATCGGCAGCTCGTCCTCGCGGCTCTCGTTCCAGACGAAGTAGAGCGCGGAGCCGGGGCGGAACTCCCACCGCAGCACGCCGTTCGCGCGGATGCTGCGGAAGTTGAAGTCGGGATCGCCGAACGAGAACGCCCGCGCCGGACCTCGGCCGTCGGGATCGACCGTGTATTCGTCGTTCGTCGCGTCGTAGCTCAGCGCGTCGTAGCGATGGAACGCGAGCGACCGCGGACGCGCCACTTCCTTGAAGTCGTGATAGTCGCCCGTCGCGATGTACGGCTGCAGGTAGAACTGCAGCGAGAGGCGCGAGGTGAACGTCCAGTCGACGCGCGTGGCGAGATCGAGCACCTTCTGGTCGATGGCCGCGAAGACGTAGCGCGCGCCGTACGTCGCGGTGGCCGTCGCGTCGCTCTGCGTCATCACGTACTGCTGCGGCAGACGCGACGTGCGATACGACGGCGTCACCTTGACGGAGAGCCGCGGTGTCGGCCGATACGTGGCGCTGAGCGCGACGACGTTGTCGGAGCCGCCGCCCTGGTATTGCAGGAGCTCCGTCCACGCATCGAACGAGAGCGGCTTGCGCGTGTCGCTGCCGATCTGAAAGCCCGACCACTGCCGGCGCGGCTTGCGGATCGCCGGACCGCCGCGCGTGGCGCGGTCGTCGATCGTGGACAGCTCCACGCCGCCCCACGCGTAGCCGCGCCAGTAATTCGTCAGCGTCGTGTTGCTGTCGTACCAGAGGCCGTTCTCGATCACGTCGCCGCCGAAGTTCATGTGCTGGAACTTGCCGATCCAGAAATTGCGGCGGCGCGTGTACTTGCGCAGATCGGGATCGACGTACAGCAGCACCGCGTGCGTGGTGATGATGTCGGTGCGCGGCAGGAAGCCGACGTCGTTGACCTCGTAGCCGGGCGAGTACGCCTCGGCCTGCAGGTTGTACTGCCAGTGCCCCGCGTGCTTCGCGAAGAGCGCACTGCCGCCGAAGCCGTCGAGCGCCGTGCGGGAGGCGTCGAGCGTGAGGTAATCGGCGTCGGGGCGCTGGTAGTAACGCGCGGACGAGCGCTGCGTACGCAGGATCGCCGCGGGCGAGCCTTCCACTCGCGTGCCGCTCGCCGACCATTGCAGCACGTGCGTGTTGTCACCGAAGACGCGGTAGCCGTCCGCCGACGCGCTGTACGCGGCGCTGCGCAGCAGCGGATCGAGACGATCGTCGAGACTGCGGTTCACGCTGGTGATGCGCAGCCCCGCCCCCGCCTTCGTGCCGAAGTCCTTCGCCATGCGCGCGGCGAGGTAGTTCGTCAGCGGCTCGACCGACTCCTCGCGCGGTCCGGAGCCGGGATCGACTCTCCCTTTCTCGTTCTCGGTCACGGCATCGAGCAGAGCGAGCGTCCAGCCGCTGGCGGTCTTCCCCGTCACTTTCGCCGCGCCGAGGATCGTGGTCTGGTCGGGAGCGCCGAGGGCGCCGAGAAACGCGGTGCCCTGCGGTGAGCGTCCGATGCGCCGCGAGTAGAAGAGCACCGGCTGATCGAAGTTGAAGCTGAAGACGTGATTGGAAACGATGTCGGGCTCGAAGAGGCTCGCCCCTTCGACGAAGAACGGCCGCTTCTCCGGGAAGAACAGCTCGTAGGCCGAGAGATTGACGCGCGCGGGATCGACCTCGACCTGCCCGAAGTCGGGATTGATCGTGCCGGTCAGCGTGAGGTTGCTCGTGAGCGCGTACTTGACGTCGAGCCCCGCGCTGCCGGTCGTGTCCGTGCGATCGCCGATGGCGCGCGCATCGCTGTCGACGCGCGCCGACGTGTACGGCAGCAGTTCCAGTCCGCGCCGCGGCTTGATGCCGTCGATGCCGGTCAGCAGCGCGAAGCGCGACACGAAGCCGGCGTCGCGCTTCGGGATGTAGACGACGCGCGAGAGCTCGCCGCGCCGCGAGATCGCGCGGCCGAGGTTGATGCCCCACGTATGCGACGCGCGGTCGGGGAAGCGCAGCTGCGAGTACGGAATGGCGAGCTCCGCGATCCAGCCGTCGCTCACGATCTTCGTCGCCGACGACCACACCGCGTCCCAGTTCACGTCGGAGAGAGAGTCACTCGATAAGGCGGCGTCGTACTGCACGTTCGCCGGATTGACCTGGAACGTCGCGCCGGAGCGGTGGTCGAGGTGCGGGTCGAGGTAGACGCGGAACCAGTCGGATTCGATGGTCGTGTCGCGGCGCCCGAGTAGCGAGGTCACGGGATGCGAGTCGTGCAGGTACGCGCCGAAGTAGATCGCGTCGTCGTCGTACACGACCTTCACCACCGTCTTCTCCGACTCCGGCTTCCCCTCTTCCGGATCGCGCTGGATGAAGCCGGTGATCTCCGGCGCGTTCGCCCACGCGGGATCGGAGAGATCGCCGTCGATGACCGGCGGCTTCGCGGCGCGCACGGCGCGGTACGTCTGCGGCGGCGTCTGCGCGAGAACGGATGAGGACAGCAGGAGCAGGAGCGCGACAAAGCGCATCGTGAGTGAATCCTTTCTTACACGCGTGAGACTTGCTGCAGAAAAATGAGCGTGACAGGCGCCGGCGCGGCGGCGAACGCCGCGCCGGGTCTTCGATCACGCTCCGGCGGCTCAGCGCCGCGCCAGGTTGTCGATCACGCTCGCGGGCAAATCCGTGTTGTGCCGCAGGAGCACGCGCAGCCAGTCGGCGCGCTCGCCGGGCGTGAAGTTGCCCTCGGAGCAGTGCCATTCGGCGCGGCCGTCTTCCAGTCTGTAGGTGCGATCGCGCCCGCCGAGGCGTTCCTCGACGAAGATCGCGCCGCTGTCGCGCGTGTCGATCGCGCCGGTGGCGTCGTCGAACTTCACGTTCGTCGCCTGCACGCGGATGTAGACCGGCTGTCCGTCGCGCGTCCCCTCGTATTCGACGTTCGCGTTCCAGGTGCTCAGCGGCGGACGCCCGTCGTCGCGCGCGGCGAAGTCGATGTTGGTGGTGTGGAACGCGGCGGAGAGCAGACGTTCCGCGTCGCGCGACCACGGCTGCTCGTCGCCGTCGATCGTGTAATGGCGGACGAGGTCGCCGCGGCGGTCGCGCGTGATGTCGACCGTGCGCCCCGGGCCGCGCTCGGAGTCGTAGCGCACGCGCACGTACGCGCCGGAATCCTCGAGTTCGACGTCGGAACCGTCGAGCGCGATCCACGCGTCGTGCGCGCGGAAGAGGATGTGCGCGTGTCCTTCGCTGCCGTCGTACGTGTGCGAGAGCTCGGCGTCGGAGAAGTGGTTCGCGTGTGCCGCGTCGAGCGTGCGCGTGGACGTCGCGTGACGCGTGGTCGCGACCGGCTGTGCGAGCGCAATCTGCGGCGTGCTCGTTTCCAGCACGACGCGCGGCGTCGCAGCGGCTGTCGTCATCGAGGTCAACACCTGCACGCGCGGCGACGCCACCGCGGACGTCAGCGCCGGCACGCACGCGGGCGCGAAGAGCGCCATCAGCGCGAGCAATCCGAGCGCGAGCGCCGCATGCACGTGCAATCGCAGCGGACGATCCGGCCGCGCCGACCGCAAGACGCGCGTGACGCGCGCAATGAGATTCGACCCACCCTCGGCCATCGCCGCGACGGCCGGCGTCGTCGGCACGACGTGCGCCGCGAGCTCGGCCAGCGTCTCCGCGAGCGCCTTGCCGTTGCCCGTCTGCAGCACCGCCGCGTCATCGCACAAAAACTCCGCGGTTTCCTTCATCTTCGCCTGCACCAGCCAGTTGAGCGGCTGGAAAAACAGCAGGGCCTTGATCACTTCCGCGATCGTGAGCCAGAGCGGATCGCGGCGCAGCAAGTGCGCGAGCTCGTGCGCGAGGATCGTCTCGCGCTGCTCGTCGCTGAGGCGCGGAAACACGCCCGCGGGAAGGACGATCTCCCAGCCGATCATCGCGATCGGCGACTGGATCGCGCGCGACTCGGTGAGCCGCACCGGACGCGCGCGCAACGCGACGCCGGAGAGACGATCGAGCAGCTCGCGCTCCGGCCCCGCCACGAGCTCGACGCGATCGCCGATCGCGCGCAGGAAACGCGCGCGTCCGAGAACGATGCGGCCGAGAAACAGGAGCGCGCCGGCGATCCAGAAGGTGGCGAGGAGGGAGAAGGAAGTCGCACGCGCGGATTGCGGCTGCGGCGACACGGGTCGCGTGACCGGCGCTGCGGATTGCGATTGCGCGGGCTGCGACTGCGCACGCTGCGAAGGCGCCGCGGAGACTCGCTCCGCGACGGGCGCGAGCGCCGCCGGCACCGGCATCGTGATGCGGCGCGGCGCACGCGCGGGCAGCACGCGCTCGGGCGGCAGCGACGACTGCAGCGTCGCGGTCACGAGCGCGCCGGCGAGCGCAAGCTTCCACAGCGTGTCGCGCGCGGACGCGGAACGGATCCAGCGCGCGGCGAGCGCGGCCACGACGACGAACAGCGTGCTGTGGACGAGGTACGTCACACTCCAGGCAGTGAGCGAGGCGATCATCGGCGTTCCTTCTTCCTGTCTTTCTTTTCCCACTCCGACACGAGCGCGCGGACGCGCTCGACGTCGCCGGGCGCGACGTCCTTCGCTTCCAGGGCATGGCTGACCAGCGCCGGCAGGCTGCCGGAGAAGAGCCGGTCGAGCACGTTGCGCATCTTGGCGCGGCCGACCTCGTAACGCGTCACGGTCGGCTCGTAGATGAACTCGCGTCCGTCGGCGTAATGCGCGAGAAAGCCCTGCTTCTCGAGGCGCGCCATCATCGTGCCGACGGTCTTCTTGGCGAGACCGGTCTCGTCGAGCAGCGCCTCGTGGACGTCGGTGACGCTGGCGGTGCCGCGACTCCAGACCTCCTGCATGATGGCCAGCTGCAGATCGGTGAGCTCGTGCAGATTCTTTTTCATGGCTGATGTCTTACGCATGTAAGACTAAGTCGCGAGCGCCGCGATGGCAAGAACTTTTTTCGCGCGCCGTCATAGACTCGCTCTCTCGATGCGTTGGCTCGACGCGCTGCGCGTTCCTCCCCCGCCGCTCCGCCGCGGCGAGCGCCTCGCGCTGCTGGCCGTCTTTCTCGTCGTCACGCTGACGCGCTTTCTGTCCCGCGCGCGCGCGCCGCTCGACTGGGACGAGTCGATCTTCGCGACCGCGGTGCGGTCCTACGATGTCGTCCTCCACCACCCGCATCCGCCCGGCTATCCGCTGTTCATCGCCGCCGCGAAGCTCGTGCATCTCGTCGTGCGGCCGGAGTTTCGCGCGCTGCAGACGGTCGTGACGCTCGCGGCGATCCTGCTCTTCCCCGCCGCGTTCACGCTCGCGCGCGAGCTGCGCTTCCGCTTCGCGCCGTCGCTCGCCGCCGCGACGCTGCTCGCGTTCCTGCCGTCGGTCTGGTACTACGGCGGCACCGCGCTCAGCGACATCCCCGCGCTCGCGCTGATCCTCTGCGCGTCATCGCTGCTGCTGCGCGGCGCACGCGACCCGCGCGCGTTCATCGCGGGGATGCTCGTCTGCGGCCTCGCCGCCGCCATCCGCCCCCACCTCGTGCTCGTCGCCGCCGTTCCCGCGCTGCTCGCGTTGCGCAACCTGCGCGTGCGGCAGCTCGCCGCCGGCGTCGCCGCCTTCGTCGTCGTCGTCGGTCTCGCCTACGGCGGCGCAGCGCTGAGCTCCTCGAGCGTGCGCGGCTTCCTCGTCGCGACGCGCAACATCGAGACGCGCGTCACCGCCACCGACTCGTATCGCAATCCCGCGCGTCCTTCGCTCCGCACGCTCGCGCCACACTTTTTCCTGACGCCGTTCGGCGGCGGCATCTCCTCCCGCATCCTCCTCATCCTCGGCGCACTCGCCCTCCTCGACGCGCTCCTGCGCCGCCGCGCCGCGGTGCTCGTGCTTCTACTGATGTTCGTCCCCATCGCCGTCTTCAGCTGGCTGATGCTCGACGCCACCGCGCTGACGCGTTACGCCCTCGCCTACGCTCCCCTCTACGCTTTTCTCGCCGCGCACGCCCTCGCCGTCCTCGGCGATCTCACACGCAACGACGCCATCGTCGTTGCCGCCACGCTCGTCCTCACGATCCTGCTCGCGCGCTGGACCGCGCCCGCGCTCCGCACCGCACGCACGCAGCTTTCCCCTCCCGCCGCGGCCATGCAGTGGGTGCGCACGCACGTGCCGCGCGGCCGCACCGTCTACGTCGACAACTCGCTCGAGCAGCACGCGACGCATCTCCTCCCCGACTACCGCGTGAAGCTCGTCTTCGAAAACGCGAACATCCCCGCAACCGCCTACGCGCCGGGAAACGTCTTCCTCTACGACGGCTTCGCCATGCAGCCGGACGCGCAGCTCTTCCGCTTCGACGACGACGCGCGCCTCCGCGAGCTCGCGCGGCCGATCTATCTCGAGACCACGCTCATCCCACTCGAGCGCATGATCCGCTTCGGCGACGGCTGGTACTCCGCCGAGCACGACGCCACCGGCGCGTGGATCTGGATGCAGCCGTCATCGACCGCGCTCCTCCCCCCGCTTCCCCCCGAGGGCATCCTCACGCTGACCTTCGACATCCCGCCGCGCGAGCTCCTGCCGCACACGCCAATCGTCACGCTGCGCTGGAACGGCGTCCCGGTGGATCGCCTGCTCTGCACTTCCCCGCACATGCGCGCATCCATCCTGCTGCCCTCCCGTAACGACGCCCCGAATGAACTGCGCATCGACGTCGATACCGCCCTCCGTCCGGCCGACCACGGCTTCCCGGATGACACACGCACGTTGGCATTACGTGTGACGACAGTGACGTGGGAACGACCGGGAGCGCCTCCGGCGGGCCGGCGCGGCCGGCTGCGCTAAGGGCCTAGCCTATCTTCACGTGCGTCTAGGCTTGGCCCTAAGCGCAGCCGGCCGCGCCGGCCCGCCGGAGGCGCTCCCGGTCGTCAACGTTAATGGTGCGAGTACGGCGTCTGCAGCGGTGCCACCTCCACGACGGTCATCATGCCGCGGTCCTCGTGCGCGAGGATGTGGCAGTGCAGGACGAAGTAGCCGGAGTAATCGACGAAGCGGCTGCGCATCTTGAAGGAGCCGGGGATCGGGTACTGCGTCCCGTCCGCGGCGGTGAAGATGTTGCCGGACGGGATCGGGAAGACGTCCCACCAGATGCGGTTCTTCACCGGCTCGGTCGGCGTGCACGGCCTCCACGTGGCGGGAACCTTCGGATCGAGCACGCACTGTCCCGGCCGCGCGCCGACCTTCTCGATCGTGTAGAGCGGCACGCCGATGTGATACGGCGCGTCCGTGACCGCCTTCGTGCCGTAGCCGGTCTCCAGCGTGAGTGACGTCGCGCTCTCGATCGACACGACCGTCGCGGGCGCGAGGCCATCGATCGAGATCACGTCACCGACGTGGATCTCCTTCTGAAAGTCCGTGTTCGTGCCGGTCACGGTCAGCACGTTCGCGGTCGTGGTCACCGTGCCGCTGCCTTTCGTGCTCGAGATGAGCGCGTTCGGATCGAACGTCTCGGTCACCTGGAACGGATTGACGTGGATGTGGAACGGATGGGCGATCTGATTTCCGGTCGCCGGGCCGAAGGTCTCATTGACGATCTTCCACTCCTCGGCGCGATTGAGCGCGACTACGGCGCCGAGCTCGCCGTCGAACTTCTTGCCGTCGATCGTGTGCTGCGCGGGGAAGCCCGCGCCGAGGGAGGTGGACGCGAACGTCAGCACCTTCGTGCCGGTGATCTCCGCGTCGGTCACATCGTCGAGGAACGGCGGGAACGTGGGCGCCTTCGCGAGGAACTGCATGTCCGGACCGTCGGGCTCGACCTGCACCTTGAGCAGCGTCAGCTTCGCGACCGGCTGCTTCTGCGGCGGGCGGTCGGACGGATCGACCGTGTTGTAGACGTAGACGTCGTACGTGTTGTTGCCGCCGCGATTGTACTTCGGCGCCTTCACGAGAAGGTCCGCGCGGTTGCCCGACGCGAGGAGGAACTCGATGTTCTTCGTCTGCTGATAGTTCTCGTCCCGGAACTGCACGCCGTCCTGCGCGAGCTGCATCCACTGCAGGCCGGTGGGCGCGAGGAAGTATGCGCCGGCGCGCGACGAGGTGTTGGCGATGCGCCACATCTGCACCTCGTTGCCCTTCATCTTCAGCACGGGGCGGATCTGCCCGTTCACGGCGAAGTCGGGGCCGGGACCGGCGCCCTTCTGTCCCGACACGAGCGCGGGGATCGAGCCGAGTTGATTGAGCACGAGCACCGGCTGCGTGCGCGTCCAGCCCTTGCCGTAGACCGCGTTGATCTCGTCGTCGTATGCGCCTTCGATGATGAAGACGCCGGTCATGCCGTTCGACACGTTGATCGTCGTCGAGCCGTGTTTGTGCGCGTGATACCAGTGCGTGCCGGGCGCCTGTCCCATGATCAGCGGACGGTTCGGCTGTTCGGCCTCGTTCACTTCCGCCGATCCCGCGCCGTGCGTATGCGGCGTGTGCACCGCGGCGTTGTCCGTCTTGAGCGGCTCGGTCGACTCGTACGCCGGGATGCGGTAGCAGTACGGATAGGCGGCCACGTAGTACTGCGGCCAGTTGCCCTGCGCGCGCAGGTGCTCGTTCGCGGCGAACCAGTCGGGCGCGTACTGCTTGAGCAGCGCCTGCTGCGAATTCGTGTAGTCGGCCGGCAGCTCGCTCCACGTCGTCGGCCAGATCTTCGGACCGGGCGTGGCCATCAGCTGCTGCCGGCACGCGGCGAAGAACTCGTCAAACGGCTTCTCGACGCTTGCGGCGGTGACGACCGGTTCGTTCGTGCCGTCGGTCTTGCGCGGCGACGGGCGGATCTGCAGGAACACGTTGTCGCCGGTGGAGTTCGGATTCACGTGCGTGCCGTGGAAGTGCACGTTCGTGAACACCGAGCCGGCGAAGCAGTCGGGATACGTGTCCGCGCCCGCGCCGGTGCCGGGATAGACCGAGCTCTGGTCGCACTGATTGTCATCGACGCCGGGGAACTTGTTCGCGTCGATCATGTTGAGGAACGTCAGCTCGACGACGTCGCCGACGCGCGCGCGGAGCGTCGGTCCCGGCATCGGGTTCGTGAGCGGCGCCTGCGACGACGGATTCCACGACGCCGGCGGATCGCGGCGATACGCGCGCACCCACTGCGGATAGCACGTCGGCGTCGGTGTCTTGCCGGCGATCGTGTCGGGGAAGCGCTGCTGTTCGGAGACGGTGTACAGCGTGCCGCGCAGCACGCCGTCGTCCGTGCGCACGATCTCCGGCACGCGCTGCAGCGGCGCGCCGGTGATGCCGTCGCCGCACGGGATCGAGTTCGCTTGCGCGAACAGACCCGGCGCGAGCAACGCGGCGGAAAGGAACCAGGCCGCGCGCTTCATGCGACCACCTCGATCGCGCCGCGCTCGTCGGGATGGAAGCGGCAGCAGTAGTCGATCGTCTGCCCCGCCGCCGTCTGCACGACGTACGCGGGCGACGACGAGCGATACGCCGCGATCGGATCGCTGAGTCCGGGACCGCTCGCATCGGGCTCACCGTCCGTCAGCGGCCACGGTTGATGCTCCTCGTTCGTCTGATTGTTCCAGCAGACGACGTCGTTCGTCTGCGCCTTCAGCGTGGAGCCGGTGGTGCCGTAGACGTCGGGCACGAACGACGCGCACGGACTGCCGGCGACGATCATCACGGACCATGTTTGACCAGCCATACATCTCCTCCTTGTTTCTCTGTCAGAAGCGGAAGCCGAGGGACAGGCGCAGCGTGCGCGGTCGTTGGTAAGCGAGATCGTTGAGCGGTTGTCCGAAGTTCGCGGCGAGCTGATAGTTCGCGCCCATCGCCGTGCAGACCGACGCCGCGGCGCCTTGCGGACATGCGACGGGCGTCTGCCGCGCGGGATCGAACGGCGCGAAGGCCGTCGAGTTCGCGGCCGTGTTCACGGTCGTGCTGATGCGCTGCGGATCGGCGACGCCGTCGCGATTGAACGCGTTGAGCAGGTCGCCCTGCGCGAACCATTCGAGCGCGCCGAAGCGGAGCGACGCGCGCAGCGCGAGGTCGGTCGACTGGATGTCGTCGACGCGCAGCGCGCCGCGTCCGCTGAAGTAGTAGACGCCGTTCGGCACCGTGGCGTAGCCGGGATTCGCGGGCGCGCCGTTGTAGCGCGTGAGGTTGATCGGCGCGGCGATCGAGTACGGCAACGCCGAGTCGTAGCTCTGCAGCACCGACGCGGAGAGCAGCACGGGGCGCAGATCGAACGTGTAGCCCGCCCACGCGCGCATGCGATGGCGCTCATCGCCGGGCAGATTTCCCACCGGCGCCGCGCGGTCGTACGCGAAGAACTCCGGGTAATAGAGCGACGGATCGACGTTCGGGACGGCGCCGTTCGCGGGATTGTCGCTCTCGTCGTTTCCGCGCAGCGTGGCCAGCGTGTAGAAGACGCCGGTGTCGAAGCGGCGCGGCGACCAGCGCGCCTGCAGTTGCACGGCGCGGTACTGGCGGCGCACGTGGTTGCTGTTGCGCAGCAGCGCGAGGTCGACCGGGATGCCGAGCGGCGTGTCGGTGTGGCTCGTGGCGGTGGTGACGCTAGACGCGTAGAAGTCGCGCCAGTCGCGCGCGATCGCATCCGCGCGCACGTAGCCGCTGCTCCCGAGCTCGGCGCCGTAGCCGAGCGTCACCTCGCGCACGGACGGCGACGCGAGCGTGCCGTCGAAGTACGACGTGTAGCCCGGAATGGTGCGCACGCCGTTCGCGCGCAGGTTGTTCGGCGCGCGGTTCGCGGTGCCGCCCTGCGTGGTGTTGAAGAAATCGAAGACCATGCGGATGACGTCGGCGAGCGGCGTCGTCAGCGCGCGGTCGTTGATGGCGGGGCCGCGGTACGCGAAGTCGATCGCGGCGGCGTTGCCCGCGGCCTGATTCGACGACGCGATGCTGTCGGCGATGCGCGAGACGTACTCCGCGTACGAGGCGCTGACGCGCTGCCGTCCGTTGCCGTGCAGGTCGTACTGAATGCCGAGGCGCGGCGAGAGCTTGCGGTCGTCCGCGGCGACGGCACCGTCGGCGTCGACGGCGTGATTGCGGTCCCAGCGCAGACCGCCGGAGAACTGCCAGCGGCCGGCGGACCAGACGTCGTTGAGGAACGCGGAGTCGGTGCGCAGCTCGTCGTCGTTCGCGGCGACGAGGACCGGATTCCAGCGGATGAACGACCCGCCGCCGTTCGCGTTCGACGGGGTGACGACCGGATAGATGACGCCGTCCGCGTACTGCACGCGCGTGACGAAGAGCGAGAAGTCGCTCGCCGACTGATGGTTGTTCGCGTAGCGCCGCTCGGTGAAGCGGTCGACGCCGGCGACGAGGTCGTGCGCGCCCGCGCGTCCGCCGTCGAAGAACACGTGCCCGCGCAGCAGCACGTCGGCGTTGTCGCGGTGCTCCGCGTCGCACGCGCCGCACAGCGTCGGCGCATTGAAGCGCGTGTTGTTGTTCGAGCGGTCGAGCAGCACCGTGCCGCCGGCGAGGTCGGTCGCGAAGCCGCCCGTGCGATCCGAGAACTTCCGCCCCGAGTAGTACGCTTCCGACATCGCGTTCGCGGCGAACATCCCCTCGTAATGCGCGGCCAGCAGCGACTCCGGATCGTCGCGCGTGGTGAGACTCGCCTCGTCGTAGATGTTGTTGTTGAAGCGCACGTCGGTCCCGTGCGTGTCGATCTTGAAGTACGACGCCGCCACGCTGTGCCTCGGCGTCACCTGCGCGGTCAGCTTTCCTTCGAAGCGCTTCTGATCGTTGCCCTCGTTGTAGCTGAACGCCGGCCCGGCCGCCGACGCGGGATTCGCGAACGCCGGAATCGCGACCGTCTGCCGCGCCGTGTCGTTCTTCGCCCAGCGTCCGGCGCCGAAGAACCAGAGCCGGTCGCGCAGCATGAAGCCGCCGAGCGTTCCTTCCCAGACGTGGCTGAGCGGACCCTCGCGCGCCTCGCGCGCCGGCGTTTGCGCGGACCACGCCGGACTGCTCAGCGAGTCGCGCAGCGAGCCGGTGAAGTCGTTGCCGCCCGCTTTCGTGATCGTGCTGACGACGCCGCCGCTGAAGCGGCCGTACTCCGCGGAGATCGCGCCGGTCAGCACCGTCGTCTCCTGGATCGCATCCTCGACGTACATCGGGCGGATCTGCCCGCGCGTGTTCTCCGTGACCGTGACGCCGTTGACGAGGACGAGGTTGTCGTAGCCGGGACCGCCGGAGATCTGCAGCTGTCCGTTCGAGACGCCGTTCACCGTGACGCCGGGCGCGAGCTGCGCGGTCGCGAGCTGATTGCGCTGCACCGGCAGCCGCTCGACTTCCGCGAAAGGCAGGTTCGTCGAGACCTGCGGCGACTCGAGCACGGCGGGCGCGGAAGCGGTGACGATGATCGACTCGCCCGCCGCGGGTTGCATCGCCGCGTCCGCGCGTGCGGGCTGCGAGAGGCGCAGCGTCACGACGAGCGCCGCCTGCTGAAAGCCGCCGCGCGTGAAGCGCACGGTGTACGCGCCCGGGGGCAGCGCGGCGAAATGATACACGCCTGCCTCGCCGGTCGTCGTCGTGCGCATGCCCTGCAGCGCGGGCGACGCGATCGCGACCTCGACGCCGGCGAGCGGCGCGCCGCCCGCGGTGACGGCGCCGCTGAGCGACGCCGTCGTTTGCGCGAGAAGAGTCGTGCTGAAAAGAAGGAGCAACGCCGCGATGAGCTTCATCGCGTCACTTGCTGCTGAGACGAATGGCCTGCGTCGGCGCCGGATCGAAGTTCGCGAAGAACGCGATCGCGTCGGGCGCGCCGCCGCCCGTCACCGTGATCCTGCCGTCCGCGATGAGCTTCGTCAGCGCGGCGTCGAACGAGCCGGGGTGATTCACCACGTCCGCCGCGATCAGCTCGTTCAGCGTCGGGCGGTCCATCGACAGGATGAGCTGCGCGCCCGCGGCGACGGCCGGACCGTTGTTGCCCACCGCGGTGAACTCGCAGATCGCGCGGCGGATGCGCAGCAGGAAGCCTTGCGGCCCGAAGCCGTCGTTGTCGCCGCTGATCCAGATGCCCAGATTGCTGTGCACGTTGCGCTGCATCGTCTCGTCGGCCTTCAGGCGCATCGTCCACTCGTTCACCCACGCCTCGGCCGGCAGATTGATGACGATGTCGCGCGACGTGAGGCCGCCATTGATCGCGGCGTTCGGGATCAGGTGATTCAGCTCGCGCTCGGACGAGAGATACCAGTTGCGCCAGTTCGGATTCGTCTGCGGCGGCGCGAGCTGGCGATACGCGGATGCCTTGATCTTCACCGCGCTCTCGCGCGTCGTGGCGTCGACCGTGTCCGTTTGCATGACCAGCGACGCGAGCTGCGCCGCCCACTGGACCTCTTTCATCGTGCCGGTCTTCAGCGCCTTCGACGCCTCGTCAACGACGTGCGCGGCGCCGCCCATCAGCGCGACCGTGCGATTCGCATTCTCGACCGGCGGCAGCGGATCGAGTGCGACCGGATCGCCCTGGAACCAGCCGAGGTAACCGAAGTAAATCTCGCGAACGGCCTGCGGGACCGAGCCGTAGAAGAACGTGAGGTAGTCGCGCGGATCGGTGATCGCGGGCGGCTTCGCCGTCTCGACCGGCGCCAGATCGTCGATGAGGTACTGCGGCATGTGGATGTGCTGCGGCAGCTCCTCGATGGTCATCCCCTTGTTGAGATAGCGCACGGTCTGGTCGTGCGTGTACTGGATCGCGTCGCGGAAGTTCTGCAACACGGTTTGGATGTTCTGCTGTCCGCAGAGCGGCGTGCCGTGGCTCGGCAGCATGCACCACGAGTCGTACTTGCGCAGCACGTCCACGCTGCGGAACCACGTGGCCGGATTGCGGTAGCTCGTGCCGCGCAGCGAGTAGAGGTTCGGGAACGACGGACCCTGGATCACTTCCGCGGAGAGCAGCAGTCCCGGACCTTTCCAGCTCGCGGGATCGTTCGGCGAGCTGCTGCCGGTGGCGCGGTTCAGCGCGTCGGGGAGAAACACCATGAGCTCGTCGTTCGTCTCGCTCGGGACGTACTCGAGCTCCATCCACAGACCGCCCGCGTGCACGCGCAGCTGATTCGTGAACGTGCGCGACGGCATGCGGAAGCCGGAGTGTCCCGGATTCACCTGCGGGCCGATGCCGTCGTTGATGATCCCGTTCGGCAGCAGATAGCTGCCGTACATGTACGACGAGCGCTGATTGATGATCGTGCCGACGATGGTCCCGGTGTTGACGACGGCGTTGACGATGTCCGCCTGACCGATGACCGGAAGGCAATTCGGGTTCTGCGCGTCGGCGTCGTACACACCGTCGGCGCCGGGCGTGCTCGGATTCTCGGCCGTGCACGGCGGACGGTTCGCGGCGTCGAGGAAGCCCTGCACGCCGCCGGTATGGTCGATGTGGTTGTGCGTGTAGATCAGCGACCGGAACGGGATGTTCGTCGTCGACGCAAGGATGTGCTTCTGCGCGAGCTCGGCGAGCACGCTGGCGGTGGTCTCGCGGTCGCCGAGGGTGTCGACGATCACGACGTCCTTCGTGGCGCGGTTGATCAGCACGATCGTGTTGGCGAGATCGTAGCCGACCGGCAGATACGCGTCGTACGCGAGTCCCGCCGGCTTGTACTTGGAGATGCGCGCATCGGTCTGGAGGTCCCACACCTCCGCGGGCTCGAAGAAGTTGGAGTGCTTGCAGAGCTTCGGGTTGACGGGCGGGCGGCCGGGGCGATTGCAGTCGGGATCGGGAGACTGGGCGACGAGCGAGCAGGCGAAGAACGAAGACACGAAGAGCAACGTCGGAAGAATTCTCAGCGATCTCATCTCACCCAAGGAGAGACGGAGCGAGGCAAATCCCTACCTGCGATTTGCTCGTGCACACGAACGCGCTGCGCCTGCTTTTTTTCGTTCGCCGCCGCTCGCGAATGGAAAACCTCCGCGGCGCGTCAGACCAAGGATGCCGGAGGGATTCAAACGAACATGAGACCGGGACACCTCGCAGTGATGCTCATCCTCACGCTCTCTTCCGCGACCGCCGCGCTGGCGCAGCATTCCGCTCAATGCACCGCGCCGCCCGACAAGGACGGGCAGATCAAGTGCACGCGCGACGCATCCAAAGGCTTCTTCCTCGACATCGTTCCCAACCGCCCGCGCGTGAAGTTCGAGTTCCATACGTACGCGACGAAGATCCGCCGCTCGAAGCCGACCTACGACATCGTCTACCTCGGCGGAGACCAGCCCTATCGCTTCAACGACGCCACCACCGCGGGCACGTTCGGCACGCATTCGTTCGAGGTGTGGCTCGTCGAATGCCGCGACCAGAACGGCATCAAGGCGCGGTGCAGCGAGCTGCTCTCCGTCACGCCCATCGACAACGGCCGGTACTGAGAAAGGAGACGACCACGATGAAACGCATGCTTTCGCTGCTCGCCCTCGTTCTCGCGTTTGCCGCGCACGGTGAAGAGAGTCTCCTGCGCCAGCTCGCGCAACAGCTCCCCGCCTCGCCGAACGACACCATGTGGAGCCTCACCACCGGCAACAACCTGGTGCCGGGCTTCTGGCTCTCCGCCACCAGCGACACCGTCGGCGCGGACCGGCTCGCGCAGGACATCAGCTTTCTGATCAGCCGCGCCGAGAAGCGCGTCGACATCGTCACGATGGCGCCGCTCCCCGACGACGGACTGTTCGCGAATCACATCCGCAGCGGCATCAAAGACCTCGTGACAAAGAATAGGAAGGTCACGGTGCGCATCCTCCTCGGCAACGGCATCACGAACACGAACACCCGCGCGTTCCTCGACACGCTGGCGCCGATCGTCAAAGGTTCCGAGGTGAACGTCATCATGGGCGCCGTCTCGACGTGCATGCCGGGCGCGTGGAGCGACTGCCCAGCGTACGCGTCTCTCGCGACCAATCACGCCAAGATCGTGGCCATCGACGGCAAGGAAGCGATCGTCGGCGGACACAATCTCTGGCCCGCCGATTACGCGAACCCGCGCCCGATCTACGACCTCACCATGCACGTCGTCGGGCCGGCCGCGCAGGCGGCGACGAACTTCGCCGCGCCGCTGTGGAAGCACACCTGCACGTACTCGTGGCACGAGACGTTCGGCACGTCGCGGACGTACGCCGACACGCTGATCGGCGCGACCGGCGAGCGCTGGCCGGTCTGCGCGTACTACCAGCCCGAGGAACCCGCCGCCGGCGACGGCACTATCGACATCCTCGGCGTCGGCCGCGCGGGACTCGGGCTGATTCCGCTGAGCAGCCCGATGACGCCGGAGTTCCAGTGGAGCGATCGCGCGATGCAGTTCCTCTTCGACAACGCGAAGAGCACGATCCGCCTCTCGCAGCAGGACCTCGTCTCGCGCAACGGCAACGCAAACCGCCCCGTCTTCGAGGCGCTCGCGAAGAGCATCGTCCGCGGCGTCGACGTCTACGTCGTCATGACCAACAAGGGCGCGAAGTCCGACAGCGACACGCCGTACTACGAGGGCTACGACGCGCTCGAAACCGCGCAAAAGTTGCACAGCGAGGTTGCGCGCGTGTCGGGAAAATCAAAGGACGCGGTGCGCGATCAGGTCTGCAAGCAGCTGCACCTCGGCAGCATCGCGCGCCGCGGCGCGGACGGCGTCGACACGAATCAGTGGACGACCACGAAACGCCTGCTCGGCAATCACGCGAAGGTCTACATCGTCGACGACCGCTACTTCTACATCGGCTCGCACAACGTCTATCCGATGACGCTCATCGAGAACATCAAAGACCTGCAGGTGTCGAATCAGGAGTACGGCTTCCTCGTCGACGACGCGACGTCGGCGAAGGCGCTGCTGAACGACTACTGGAATCCGACCTGGACCCCGACCAGCACGTTCGCGGTGTCGGGCGATGTGAGCAAGTGCCAGCTGTGACCAGCGACACGAGCCATTACGGCTTGCAGCCCCCGCCGCTGCAGTCGAGCGGCACGAACAACTCCGACTGAATGACCCACGAGCGCGTGCCGTTGCCCGCGTCCGTACCGCGCCATGAGGCGAGGTACGTGCCGCGGGCTTCGGCCGCGCCCGCGGGCTTCGTCCAGTGCGCCGTCCATGTTCCGTGCTCGGCCGCCGTCGCGCCGTCGCGGGCGACCTCGATCGCGTCGGGAGTTCGCACGTAGACGACGTCGGGGTGCTGCGCGAAGCGCTCGGTGAGCGACTTCACGATCGCGTCGCGCCCGTCGTACGCGGCGCCGTTCGCGGCGAGGACGCGCGCATCCTTCGCCATGAGACTTACGACTGCGTCCGTCTGATGCGCGGCCAGCGCGGCGTTCGATTGCGCGCGCGTGTCGCGGATCACCGTCTCCGCGCGCGGCACCGAGACGAGCGCGATGCGATCGCCCGCGGGACTGATCGCGAGGCGCGTGATGCCCTGGAGGTCGGGCTCGTCGAAGCGATGCACGACGTTCCACGCGTCGGGATGCGCGGGGCTCCACGCGTAGATCGTGTTGCCCGACGCCATCAGCAGTTTGTCGGGCGCGATCCAGACGTGATGTCCGCCGGTGGCGAACGGAATCGTGGCCAGCGTCGTCACCTGCTTCGTCTTGAGATCGAGCTGCCGCAACACGAGCTTCGAGTCGACGTGCTCCGGCGCGGGGAACGGCTCTTCCGCGGCGAACGTCACCGCGCGTTTGCCCATCACGCGATACGGCGCGGTGACGGCGCCGGTGGCGACTTTCGTCAGTGCTTTCGTCTTCGGGTCGTACAACGCGATGCCGCGCGTCTCTTCGTTGAGGAAGAGCACCCACGTCTTGTCGTCGATGCGGTTGTAGTAGCCGGCGGTCTTCGTGTCCGTGAGCGGCGCGATTTCCTTGCCGGTCGCACGGTCGTGGAGGAACACGCCGCCGAGGCGAAGGAGCATGAGTTGCTTGCCATCGGAGGTGGGGGTGGGGCTGAAGCCTTTCGCATCGGGGAGCGGCGTGGCGGTGTGCGTGCGCAGTTCGTAGAGCACCGCGTTGAGGCCGAGGCCTGTTTCGGCGACGTCGGCGACCTCGGAGGTGTAGACGAGGGTCGCGCCGTCGGGAAAGAACGCGGGCTGATTGTCGTAGCCGGCGTGCTTCGACACGTTCTCGAGATTCGCGACGGCGAAACCGCCGTCATGCTGATCGAGCGTCCCGACCCAGACCTCGGTATCGAGCATCTGCGCGGACGCGGCGGCGGCGGCGAGACAGAGAACGAGCGAGAAAATCGGCGCGCGCATGGTGCGAATCGTAGCAAAACGGTGTACTCGCGGCGGCGGGGCGGCGGTAGCATGGCGCGCGATGAAACGCACGACGCTCGGTCTCGCCCTCGTCACCGCCGCCTGCCTTTCGCTTCCGCTCGCCGCCGCGCCGCCGAAAACGGCCGCGAAAAACACTGCGGCGAAAACGAGCTCCACCACCAGCACCGAACCGAAATACGACTCGGGTCTTTTCTCCGGACTCGAGCTGCGCTCGATCGGTCCCGCATTCACCTCCGGACGCATCGTCGACCTCGCCGTCGATCCGCGCGACCGCCGCACGTGGTACATCGCGTCGGCTTCCGGCGGCGTCTGGAAGACGACGAACAACGGCACGACCTTCAATCCGATCTTCGAGGACGAAGGCTCGTTCTCGATCGGCTGCGTCACCATCGATCCGAACGACTCGCTCGTGGTGTGGGTCGGCAGCGGCGAGAACAACAGCCAGCGCTCGGTCTCGATCGGCGACGGCGTCTACAAGTCCGTCGACGGCGGCAAGTCGTGGAAGAACGTCGGCCTCGGCAAGTCCGAGCACATCGGCAAGATCGTCGTCGATCCGCGCGACTCGAAGGTCGTCTACGTCGCCGCGCAGGGACCGCTGTGGGCGCCCGGCGGCGATCGCGGTCTGTACAAGACCACCGACGGCGGCAAGACGTGGAAGGCCGCGCTGACGATCAGCGAGAACACCGGCGTCTCCGACGTCGTGTTCGAGCCCGGCAATCCCGACGTGCTGTACGCGACCGCGTATCAGCGCCGCCGCCACGTCTTCACGCTCATCAACGGCGGCCCCGAATCGGCGATCTACAAATCGACCGATGCCGGCGCGACGTGGACGAAGCTCACGACCGGCTTGCCGAAAGAACAAATGGGCCGCATTGGTCTCGCCATCCCGGTGCAGGAGCCGAAGACGATCTACGCGACCATCGAAGCGTCGCGCCGCACCGGCGGCTTCTTCCGCTCGAAGGACGGCGGCGCGAACTGGGAGAAGATGAGCTCCTACTCCGCGCCCGGCGCGCAGTACTACGGCGAGATCTTCCTCGATCCGAACGACGCCGAGCGCATCTACTCGGTCGACGTCTGGATGCGCGTCAGCGACGACGGCGGCAAAACCTGGCGGCAGCTCGACGAGCACGCCAAGCATCCCGACAACCACGTGGTGTGGGTCGATCCGTCGAACAGCGATCACCTGCTCATCGGCTGCGACGGCGGCCTCTATGAGAGCTACGACCGCGCCGCGACGTGGGAGTTCAAGTCGAACCTGCCGCTGACGCAGTTCTATCGCGTGAGCGCCGACGACACGCAGCCGTTCTACCACGTGTACGGCGGCACGCAGGACAACTTCAGCGTCGGCGGCCCCGCGCGCACCGCGTCGGGCAACGGCATCACGAATGCCGACTGGTACGTGACCATCGGCGGCGACGGCTTCCGTTCGATCCCCGATCCGAAAGACCCGAACATCATCTACGCGGAGTCGCAGAACGGCGGCCTGGCGCGCTTCGACAAACGCACCGGCGAGGCGCTCGACATCCAGCCGCAGCCGACCGGCGATCTCGAGCCGCTGCGCCTGAACTGGGACTCGCCGCTCATTGTTTCGCCGTTCGACAGCAACCGCCTCTACTTCGCCGCGCAGTACCTCTTCCGCAGCGACGACCGCGGCAACACGTGGAAGCCGATCAGCGGCGATCTCACGCGCCACATCAACCGCAACACGCTGTCGGTCATGGGACGCGTGTGGGGCATCGACGCGGTGGCGAAGAATTCGTCGACGTCGTTCTACGGCAACATCGTCTCGCTCGCGGAGTCACCGAAGCAGGAAGGGCTGCTCTACGTCGGCACCGACGACGGTCTCGTGCAGGTCACCGAAGACGGCGGCGCGCACTGGCGCAAGGTCGACCACTTCCCCGGCGTGCCCGACGTCACGTACGTCTCGCGCCTCGAGGCCTCGCAGCACGACGCGAACACGGTCTACGCCGCGTTCGACAATCACAAGACCGGCGACTTCAAACCGTATCTCCTCAAGAGCACGGACCGAGGCGCGACGTGGCATTCGATCAACGGCGACCTGCCGCAGCGCGGCACGACGTACGCGCTCGTCGAGGATCCGGTCGACCCGAACCTGCTCTTCGCCGGCACCGAGTACGGTCTGTACTTTTCGCAAAACGGCGGCGGGAACTGGATTCAGCTGAAGGGCGGACTGCCGACGATCGCCGTGCGCGACCTCTGGATCCAGAAGCGCCGCAACGATCTCGTGGTGGCCACGTTCGGACGCGGCATCTACGTGCTCGACGACTATCGCCCGCTGCGCACGATGACGCAGGCCGCGTCGAAGAACGAGGCCACCGTCTTCGCGCCGCGCGATGCGGAGCTGTACGTCGAACGCCTGCAGCTCGGACTCCCCGGCCGCTCGTTCCAGGGCGACACGTACTTCACCGCGCCCAATCCTCCGTTCGGCGCGACGCTCACCTACTACCTGCGCGATGAGCTGAAGAGCAAACGCAAACAGCGCTGGGCGGAGGAAGCGCGCATCGAGAAGGACGGCGGCAACGAGCCGCCGCCGTATCCGACGTGGGAACAACTGCGCGCCGAGGAGCGCGAGGTCGAGCCGGCGATCGTGCTGGTGGTCAGCGATGACGAGGGCAACGTCGTGCGCCGCGTGACCGGACCCGTGACCGCGGGCTTCCATCGCGTGGCGTGGGATCTCCGCTATCCGCCGCCGTCGCCCATCGAGCTCGAGCCGAGCGAGCCGGACGTCTTCTCGCCGCCGCCCACCGGCCCGCTCGCCGCGCCCGGCAAGTACACCGTGCGGCTTGTGAAGCGCGTCGACGGCGTGGAGACGCCGATCGGCGAGGCGCAGACGGTGAACGTCACGCCGCTCTATCTCGCATTGTTCAACGAGTCCGACCGCAAGGACGTCCTCGCGTTCCAGCAGAAAGCCTCACGCCTGCAGAAGGCCGCCATGGGCGCCGCCGGCGCGCTCGACGAGGCGCGCACGCGCGTGCAGCACATCCGCCGCGCCCTCGATCAAATCGATGGTCCCGACCAGAATCTCCTCGCGAAAGTGAACGCCGTCGACAACACCCTGCGCGACCTCGACGAGCAGCTCAACGGCAACGCCACCATCCGCGCCCGCAACGAGCCCACCCCCCCCGCCCTCCTCGATCGCATCAACACCGCCATCAACGGCCTCGGCACCACCCAACCCCCGACCACGACGCACCGCGAAGCCCTCGCCATCGCCGAGCGCGACTTCGGCCCGTTCCTCGCCAAACTCCGCCAGACCATCACCGTCGACCTGGCGAACATCGAGAAGCAACTCAACGCCGCCGACGCGCCATGGACCCCGGGACGCATCCCGACCTGGCCACCGCAATAGGCCGACGCCCGTGTGGCGGCGCAACGCGCCGCCACACGGGATTGCGCGCGCTCAGCTGCGCGGTAACGCGTCAGCTGCAGCGCGTTTGCTGCGACTAGTCGTGCGAGGCTCTCTTGCGCGTCAACACCGCCCGACTCCGCGGCACGTGCATACCCGTCCGGGTTACCGAGGCATGTCAACCATGTACGCGCTTGTTCAGCCGAGCTTTCCCGGTTCGGCCGGCAAGCAGGATGACAACGCCAATGACGGCACCTGGCACGGCAGCCAATGCTGGCAACACGAAGTTGAACCATGTCGGATAGATTGCTGGGAAAGCGGCCGCGTGCTGATTTCTCCAGATACCAACGGCCACGACCCATAGCACGCAGGCAATCCCTGCGGAGAACAGAGCGAGGCGCGTCCGCCGAGCACGACTAAACCATGACCACCCCATCGCTAAAACGACGGTGGTCGCAGCCGCAGCGATCAAGATCCCCAGAAGATGCCGCATGACTCAATGCCCTTCGCTGTCTGTTGCTTCCAGTTCATCCTGAAGCGTCCCAGGGAAGAACGTGGGCATCACGTTCGCAAACGGCCCGATCCCGCTCAGCACTGAGCTCAGCAACCCTCCGGTGCAAGTCAATGACAGCGCCGCCGCGTGAGATGCCGCGCCGTACGTGTTGATCTTACGCGCGTTCGTGGTGCGGCGAACGAGACGCTATTCCTTCCGGTCGAGCATCTCGCGCAGCGTGCGCAGGAGGAGCGTCGTCGGGATGGGCTTCTCGAGATAGCGCACGCTCGGCGGGAGTTTCGTGTGATTCATCATCGAGCTGCTCGTGTAGCCGGACATGAAGACGACGTGGATCGATGGGCGTAACGCGACGAGGCGTGCCGCGAGGTCTTTGCCGGTCATGCCGGGCATGATCACGTCCGTCAGCAGCAGGTGGATCGTGCCCGGGAAGTTTTCGACCAGCGTCAGCGCCTCGGCGGGCATGCGCGCGGCGAGCACGCGATAGCCCTGCTCCTCGAGCGCCTCGCGCGTGACGGCGCGGAGCAGGTCTTCGTCCTCGACGAGCAGGATTGTCTCGTCGCCGTGCGCGGGCGCGAGGTCGTCGGGCACGGGCTCGCGCCGCGCGTCGCCGGCGTGGCGCGGGAAGAACAGCTTGAACGTCGTCCCGCGCCCTTCCTCACTGTACATCCAGATATGACCGCCGGTCTGCTCGACGATGCCGCGCACGACGGCGAGGCCGAGGCCGGTGCCGCGCCCGGGTTCCTTCGTGGTGAAGAACGGATCGTAGATGCGCTCGCGCACGGACTGCGGGATCCCGGTGCCGGTATCGGTGACGATGAGCGCGACGTAATCGCCTTCGCGCAATCCGATGTGCAGCCGCGAGTACGACGCGTCGACGCGCACGTTGCGGCTCTCGATCATCAGCGTGCCGCCGTCCGGCATCGCATCGCGCGCGTTGATGGAGAGGTTCATCAGCACCTGATGCAGCTTGCCGGCGTCGGCGTAGACGCTCCACAGCGGCTCCTCGAGCTCGACGTGGATGTCGAGTTGCTCGCCGAGCGTCGGCCGCAGCAGCCGGACCGCGGAGGCGATGATCTCGTTGATATTGACGATCTGTGGCTCGAGCACCTGCTGGCGCGCGGCGGCGAGTAGCTGCTGCGTGAGATCGCGGTTCTTCGCCGCGGCGGCGCGGATGTCGCCCAGATAGCGGCGCTGCCGTTCGACCGTCACCTCGCGCAGCAGCAGGTCGGTGCGCGAGAAGATCACCATCAGCATGTTGTTGAAGTCGTGCGCGACGCCGCCGGCGAGATGGCCGAGGGACTCGAGCTTCTGCGCCTGCGCGAGCTGCGCCTCGAGGCTGCGCTGCTCGGTGACGTCGCGCGAGACGAAGACATAGCCGAGCGTCTGTCCGCTACGCGTCTTCATGGTCGTGCAGTACGCGTGGAAGAGATAGCGCGTGCCGTCTTTGCGGATGCCGGTGCCGTCCCATTCCGCGCTTCCCTCTTCGTGCACGCGCGGGAAGATCTCGGCCAGCGGCGTGGCGTCGCGCGGCCGGATGAGATCGATCGGCTTGGCGAGGACGTCTTCCGCGGAGTAGCCGGTCAGCCGCTCGGCGCCGGCGTTCCACGTCGCCACGCGGCCGCTGGGATCGAGTGTAAAGATCGCGAAGTCCTTGACCGCGTCGACGAGCAGGCGGAAGCGCTGCTCGCTGTGCCAGAGCGCGTCGGCGGCTTCCTCGCGCTCGGCGCGGTCGGCGGCGATGCGTTGCAGTGCGACCTCCACGACGCGGTGCAGCGCACGCTCGTCGAACGGCTTGACGAGATAGCCGTACGGCGCGGCGAGCTTCGAGCGTTCGACGGTGTCGACATCCGCGTGCGCGGTGAGAAACACGACCGGCGCGGACTGTTCGCCGTGCAGCAGCCGCGCGGTCTCGATGCCGTCCGTCGGACCCTTGATGCGGATGTCCATCAGCACGAGGTCGGGGTGCAGCGCCGCCGCGGCATTGATCGCGTCGCTCCCGTTGTCGACCGTGCCGACGACGCTGTAGCCGAGGCGGCGCAACGTCGCGGCGAGATCCATCGCCACGATCGTCTCGTCTTCGACGACGAGAATGCGCGCGGTCATGTACGGACCCGTTCCCGCGGAAACGCGAAGACGAACGTCGCGCCGCGCTGCCCGCGCTCGACGGCGACGCGGCCGTCGATCTGCTGCGCGAGACCCTGCACGAGGCGCAGGCCGAGCGTCTCCGCCTTGTTCATGTCGAAATCCGGCGGCAGGCCGACGCCGTCGTCGCGCACGACCACATGAATCCAACCGTCCGCGCCGTCCGTCAGCTCGACGCGGATCTCGCCCGCGCGGCCGCCGGGGAACGCATGCTTGAGCGCGTTCGAGAGCAGCTCGTTGATGATGAGACCGCACGGCACCGCCGTGTCGTCGATGCTGAGGAAGATCGGCGGTCCGGCGACGCGCAGCACGATCTTCTCCGGATTCAGCGCGGAGCCGTTGAAGAGCAGCAGCCCGAGCGAGCGGATGTAATCGGCGAAATCGATGCGCGAGAGATCGGTCGACTGGTACAGCTTCTCGTGCACGAGCGCCATCGAGCGAATGCGGTTCTCCGTCTCTTCGAAGATCTGGCGCGTCGCGGAATCGTCGATGGCGGAGGCCTGAAGACGCAGCAGGCTGGAGGTGACCTGCAGGTTGTTTTTCACGCGATGATGGATCTCGCGGAGCATCGCTTCTTTCTCGCGCAGCGACGCCCGGATGGTCTCCTCGGCATGCCGGCGCTCGGTGATGTCGCGCACGATGCTCATCACCATGCGGCCCTGATCGGTGACGAGCGGACTGAGGCTGATCTCGACCGGGAACTCGCGCCCGTCTTTCGTGCGGCCGCTCAGCGCGCGTCCCGCGCCCATCGGACGCAGCCGGGGATCCGCCGCGTAGGCGACGCGTTCGCCGGTGTGCCGCTCGCGCGCGCGTTCGGGCACGAGCAATTCGATCGGCTGGCCGACGAGTTCCTGACGCGTGTAGCCGAAGAGCCGCTCGGTCTGCGAGTTGACGATGACGATCGTGCCGTAGGAGTCGACGACGACGATGCCGTCCGGCGCGGATTCGAGCAGAGCCCGGAAACGCGCTTCCGCCGCGCGCTGCGTCGTGACGTCGCGGATGATGCTCGTCACCAGCGTCTCGCCGCCCGACTCGATCGGACTGAGGCTGATCTGGACGAGAAACTCCTGTCCCGACTTCCGCCGTCCCCACAACTCGCGATCGAGTCCCATCGGGCGCGTGCGCGGCGCCGCCGCATACGCATCGCGTTCGTGCTCGTGACCCTGGCGGAAGCGCTGCGGGATCAGCAACTCCACCCGCTGCCCGAGGAGTTCTTCCGCCCCGTAGCCGAACATCTCCTCGGTCAGCGCGTTCGTCCCGACGATCACACCGCGACCATCGACCACTACGATTGCGTCGGGTGCCGCCTGCAGGAATCTCTGAAAGTTCCCGTCGGGAGTACTCATGTCGGGACCGCGCGCCAGCGGTCGCCTCAATATGGAGTGTCGCGAAGAGGGTCAAACCTTCGTTACGGTGCGTGGTCGGTCGCGGGATTCTGAGGCGAGGTCAGCATGAACCGACACGCACGCCGCGTGAGGGCTGTCTAGAAGCGCAGCGACCGCAGTTCACCGGCACCGTAGTCCAGTAGTACGGGATCGACAACGGCCCTAAGCGGACATGGCGACGCAGCAAGGGGTGACCACAATGCGAACAGCGTGTCCGCTCGATGAGCACACCGGTCACGCACAAGATGAAGGCTGTCGCGAACAAGAACCAAGGAGAGACGAACAGAGCGAGCGTCGCCGTCGTGAAGCCACCGACGATCCAGGTGAGAGTCAGAATCGACAAACGCGTTTGAACCGTCATCGCTGCCGTCTTGAAAACGCGTGTTGATCTTGCGCGCTCAGCTGCGCGGTGACGCGTCAGCTGCAGCGTTTGCTGCATGCGGTGAATCTCACGCCAGCGCGATGCGGAGCGCCTGCGCGAGATCGGTCATCTCGAAGGGCGCCGGGCGGCACCGGCGCTGCGCTCCTGGAGGTCGAACCGGATCACATAGAAGGCCTCGGCGGCGAGGACGAGCAGGAGGACGCCGACGACGACCGCGAAATCGCGCCGTGCGCTCCCCGCAGGCATCATTCGATTCACGGTAGATCGCATGCGAGCGATGACGCAGGGCATCCGCTCCGGAATGCCTGCCCAGAGTGTACGCCTCGCGGTTGGCGCGATTACATTGAAAAGCCGAGCACGCGACGCGTCGTGGCGTTCACGCGACGCGTTCCGGTTTTCACGCGTCCAATTCTGGATTTCACGCGTCCAATTCTGGATTTCACGCGTTCGATTCTGGTTTTCACGCGTCCAATTCTGGTTTTCACGCGTCCGATTCTGGTTTTCATGCGTCGCGTTCTGGATTTCATGCGTCGCGTTCTGGCTTTCATGCGACCGATTCTGGTTTTCAAGCCATGAATTCTGGTTTTCACGCGTCGCGTTCTGGATTTCACGCGAGCGATTCTGGCTTTCATGCGACCGATTCTGGATTTCACGCCATGAATTCTGGTTTTCACGCGTCGCGTTCTGGATTTCACGCGTCGCGTTCTGGATTTCATGCGACCGATTCTGGCTTTCGTGCGACCGATTCTGGATTTCAAGCGTCGCGTTCCGGCTTTCATGCGAACCGCGGTCGTATTCCTGCCGTCGTTGGCCGCGTTCATCCCACGCGACGGCGGCACGCTGCGCCCGTGCGCCGGAAGATCGCGTCGCGGCAAGTACCGAATGCGTTCGGGCGTCGGTCGAACGCAGTGCGAGCGCAGATCGCTGCGAGCCGCGCGTTCGGTCGCGCGGCCGCGCGTCAGTTTCCCTGGGCTCCCCCACCCTTCCGCATCTCCCACAGCAGATGCGACAGGTGCGAGCGGCGCGTTTCGCCGGTGGTGACGATGAGGAGTTTGGCGAGCTTGAGCTCGAGCGGATCGGTGTAGAGCAGGATCAGCATCTCGCGGACGAGGCTCGTCGAGAGCGTGATGTCGTTGTCGGTGCCGACGCCGAGGCGGAGGCCTTTTTTCTCCCACCAGGAAAACGGATGGTCGGCATAGTCGGCGAGCGCGCCGGTGAGCTTCTTGTTCGACGACGGCAGCGAGACGAGCGTGAGGCGCTTGTCGATCATGCGATTGAGCACGTCGTGCTGGTAGTGCTCAACCTCGCGCGCGTGGTGGAACTTCGTCTTCGTCGCCAGCGTCGCTTCGGAATCCGTGAGCGGCTCGCCGCGCACGAGCTTCTCGCGGATCTCCTCGCGGCCGCTGGTGTCCATGTCCATCAGCTCCGCGAGCTCGCGCGAGTGCGGCGCGATCGGCTCGCCACGGCGGTTCGCGCGGAGGATGCGCTGCAGCAGCGCGTGGAAGTAGAAGTTGGGATTGATGCCGAGCGAGAGGCCGTGCTCGATGGCGTCGACGTACCAGATGTTCATCGCGTTATCGACGGCCTGCACGCCCTGCCGCAGCGTGTTCCACGTCTCGCCGTGATGGCTGCGCGTGCGCAGGCCGTACGCCTGCAGCTTGCGCATGCCGACGCGCATCTCCTGAAAGTGCGCCTTGCGATAGAAGCCGCGCTCGTTGCCGACGGTGTCGACTTCCGTCAGCACGTCGCGCAGCTCGGGATGCTTCTTGAGCAGGTCGATGATCTGCCGCACCTGATCGTCGAAGCTCTCGCGTTTCGACGCGTAGCGCGTGGCGTCGTAGAAGCCCGGCTCCTTGCGGAAGCTCGGCGAGAGGATGAAGCGGAACTCGCGCTGCTCCGCTTGAAACTCCCGAAAGCCTTCGCACAGCCCCAGCAGCACGTCCTCGGGCGTCAGCGCGCCGAGGCCGGGGATCTGCTCGGAGGGATCGGTGGTCTCGCGGAACAGCGTGAACTTCAGGCGCAGCGAGCCGACGTTCGACGTACGCCAGAGTCGCGAGGCCATGTGGTACGCGGCGGCGCGGTGCGCCTCGCGCGTCGTGAGGATCAGCTTGGGGAGATAGAGGATCTTGAGGTAGCGATCGAAGCGGTCTTCATCGCGCAGGCGGATGAGGCGGTCGACGTCGGCGACGCCGCGGATCGGCAGCGCGTCGGGGCCGTAGACCTCCGCGATCTTGGCCTCGTACAGCGCGCGGTCGGGACCGTCGAGCAGTGCGCCGAGGCGAGACCAGACGAACTCGGCGTCGAGCGAGCCGGTGAGGTGAATGTGCTCGTCGTGAAAGGGAATCGGGAACGCGAGGAGAAACGCCTCGAGCGCGCGGGAGACGGGATGCGCGAGCAGCGACTCGATCGGCGCGGCGTTGAGACGGAAGCGGCCGAGGAGCGCGCGGAAGTCGCGGATCTCGTGCGCGAGCTCCGGGTCGTCGTCGAGCTGCGGCGCCTGCTCCGCGAGCGCGAGCGTGTCGTCGACGGAGAGCGCGCTCGTCTCGCTGATGAGCTGCGTGAGGAAGCGCGTGAGGCGCGGAATCGTCACTGCCGCAGCGCCTCCTCGACGGCCGCGACGAGCTGCGCCGACGGCGCGACGTCGGCGCTCTGCAGGATCTCGAGCAGGCCGCGCAACGCGTCGGCCTTGTCATTGTTAGCGGTAGCGTCCGCGGCGGCCGGGCTCGCGGCAGGCTTCGCGCCGCGCGCGCGCGCCAGCGCCCCTGCCAGCGCAACGTACACGCGCATGGAGAGATCGTGTTGCTGCTGCAGCGCGGACAGCGGCGCCTTCACGCGCGGGTCGAGTTGCACGACGAGCGGGCGCGTGGTCGTCACACCGTTCGCGGTGAGGCGCACGGTGTACGTGCCGGGCAGCACCCACACCGCGGCGGCGTTCGGCGCGGTGTCTTCCGGCGTCGCCGCGATCGGGAAGCTCTCGCGCTCCTCGTGCAATGGAGTGTTGTGCATGTCCCACGTCACGCGATGCATGCCCGCGGTGGTGGCGAGCGGACGGCGCGGGCGGATCCACCAGCGCGGCACGTTGCCTTCGTCGGAGACCGGCTCGACCGGATCGTCGCTCGCGTAGCGGCGCAGGACGTTGTTGTTCGCGTCGAGGATCTCCAGCGTCACGACGCCGGTGGCATTCGACGCGAGCCAGTAATCAATGATGGCGCCGTCGGGCGGATTCTCGCCGGCCGGCTCGTCGGGCGGCAGCGGCGTGTCGGTGTTGAGGTTGCCGCGCAGACGCCACGCGCGCTGCGGTGCGAAGAGATACGCGGCGCCGCTGACGCGCGAGACCTGCCGCAGCGGCTCGATGTCGTCCAGGATCCAGAATCCTCGGCCGTGCGTGGCGACGACGACATCGTCATCCTTCAGCACGAGGTCGCGGATCGACGACGCGGGCATGTTGAGACGCAGCGACTGCCAGTGCTCGCCGTCATCGGACGAGACGTACACCTCGCGTTCGCTGCCGGCGAAGAGCAGGCCGCGCGTTTTCGGATCTTCGCGGACGACGTTGATGATGCCGGCGGCGGGAATGCCGTTCACGATCTCGCTCCACGTCTTGCCGCCGTCGCGCGTGCGCAGGATGTGCGGGCGCAAGTCGTCGAGGCGGAACGTGTTGATCGCGGCGTAGGCGGTCCGCGCGTCGAAGTGCGAGGCCTCGAGGATGGAGACCTTCGCCCACGGCACGAGCGACGGCGGCGTGACGTCGCTCCACGTTTTGCCGCCGTCGGTGGTGACGTGCAGCAGGCCGTCGTCCGTGCCGGCCCAGATGCGGTTCGCGTCGAGCGGCGACGGCGCGACGGCGTAGATCACGCCGCGCTGCTTCGGCGTCACGGTCGGCGCGTACACGCCGACGTTCGCCGGCACGCTCCACGTCTTGCGCGTGAGGTCGGGGCTGATCTCGGTCCACAAGTTGCCGCCGTTCGTCGTCTTCCACAGCGTGTTCGAGGCGAAGTAGAGGACGTGCGGATCGATCGGCGAGAACACGACCGGCTGCGTGCGGAGCACGCGATAGCCGGCGCCGCCGAGGGGGCGCGGCGTGATGTCCTGCACCTGACCGGTGCGGCGATCCCAGCGCGTCAGCTTGCCGCCGTAGACGACATCGGGATCCAGCGGATCGGGCACGGCGTAGCCGTACTCCTCGACGCCGACCGGGCGCCAGTCGCGGAACGTGATGCGTCCCTCGTCGCCGCGGCTGGCCACGCACGCGGAGCCGCTCTCCTGCTGGCCGCCGCAGACGCGATACGGAAAGGCGTTGTCGGTGTTGACGTGGTACATCTGCGCGGTGGGCTGGTTGTACCAGGAGCTCCACGTCGCGCCGCCGTTGAGCGTGACGATCGCGCCTTGATCCGACGCGATGAGGACAATGTTCGGGTTCGTCGGATTGAGCCAGATGCGGTGATAGTCGTCGCCGCCCGGCGCGCCGCGGAACGCCGCGAACGTCTTGCCGCCGTCGGTCGACTTCCACGTGACGATGTTCGCGACGTAGACCACGTTCGCGTTCGCGGGGTCGATGCGCACCTCGTTGAAGTCGCCGTCGCGTCCCCACAGGCGGATGTCGTCGTTGACGTTCGTCCACGTCTCGCCCGCGTCGTCGGAGCGATAGAGGCCGCCGCCCTTCACCTCGCCGGACGTGCTGACCACAGCGAACAGACGGCGCGAGTCGGTGCGCGCCAGGTCGAGTCCGATGCGCGAGAGTCCCTGCTGAGGCGTCGGCAAGCCATTGGTCAGCATCCGCCACGTCGTGCCGCCGTCGGTCGACTTGTACAAGCCGCTGCCGGTGCCGCGGAACGTGCCGTTCTCCCACGGACCCTGCCGCGCGTCCCACAACGCGGCGTAGACGAGCTGCGGATTCGCCGGATCGATGACGACGTCGATGCCGCCGCTGTTCTCGTCGCGATAGAGCACGCGCTCGAACGTGCGGCCGCCGTCCACCGAGCGGAAGATCCCGCGCTCGACGTTCGGGCCGTAGGGATGTCCCAACACCGCGACGAAGAGGCGGTTCGGATCGCGCGGATCGACGGCGATCATCGGAATCTGCTGGCCGTCGCGGAGGCCAAGGTGCGTCCAGGTGGCGCCGGCGTCGGTGGATTTGTAGATACCGTCGCCGGTGGAAAGATCGGGGCGCTGCAGACCTTCGCCGCTGCCGGCGTAGATCACGTTCGGATCGGACGGCGCGACCGCGATCGCGCCGATGGAGCCGGTCGGCTGGTCGTCGAAGATCGGCGTCCAGATGCGGCCCGCGTCGGTGGTCTTCCAGACGCCGCCGTTGTTGACGCCGATGTAGAAGGTGTGCGGCTGCGAGGGGATGCCGACGGCGGCGACGGTGCGTCCGCCGCGGAACGGGCCGATGTGCCGCCAGCGCATCTCGGCGAAGCGCGACGGGTCGAGTTGTGCGGAGGCTGCGAGCGCGAAGAGGTTTGCGAAGAAGAGGACGCAGAACAGTCGGCGCATAGACGCGCGATTCTATTGTGTCTGCGAGCCGTACTTTGCGAGCTTCTGGAAGAGGTCGGGCGCGACGCGCGCGAACGCGCCGTTCACGCCCATGAAGCCGGCTTCGAATCCGATGGCGATCGTGTAGCACGCGAGCGCGACGAGAAGCACGCGCAGCGGGCGCAGCCGGATGCCGAGGTCGCCGAGCCAATCGAGGCCGTATTCGACGATGACCGCGCTCGACGCCGTCATGAGCATCATGAAGTCGAGCGTGTAGCGTGCGGTGACCCACCAGCAGGTGGACAGTCCGAGAAGGATCAGCCACGCGCCGGCCATGACGCGCAGTGCGCCGCGCAGCGGCGGATCGGACCCGGCATCGCGGCGCAGCACGAACAGCAGCGCGAAGAGCGAGCCGAGGATCGTGATCGGCACGAGCGCGCCGACGCCGACGGTCTGCTCGGCGCCGCCGCCGTACGAGACGTCGGGATCGAGGCGGTTGCGCTGCAGGTCGACGAACGGGAACTTGCCGCCGACGCTCGGCGCCCAGAACTCGTAGTGCACGAGGTTGTTGACGAGGCGCAGGAACTCGTTCGGCTTGCAGAGGCTGCAGACCTTGTGCTGGCGCATGTCGGGAAACGTCATCTGGTACGTGACCCCGAACTCGAGCGGCTTGCGGAAGCGCGCGACGTTGTACGCCATGAGCGCGATCGCGACGACCGCGAGCGGCACGAGCGCCGCGCGGATGATGCGCCAGCGATCCGCGGTCTTCCAGAGCGCGAGTCCGGCCACGAGCAGCAGCACTCCGAAGTTCGGCCGCGACGCGATCGCGAGCGCGAGCCACAGCGCCATCCAGGCGGCGCGGCGAATGGTCGGTTCTTCGCTGAAGCGGAGCAGCGCATACGCCCACGTCGCCGACATGGCCATGCCGCACGCGATCGCCACCTCGTACATCCGCACCTCGGTCGCATTGAAGCAGACCGTATTGCCGAAGCCGATCAGCAGCACCCACAACGCGAACGGCAGGTGCAGCTTCCGCCCGCGCAATGCGCGTTTCGCGAACGCGACCAGCAGGAGGAACGACCACGCCGAGAACAGCAGCGTCACGAGCTGGTCCGACGGATAGCCGCCGCCGATCCAGCGGAACGGCAGATAGACGAGGAACACCGGCAGGACGGTGAAATAGAGGTAGTACTTGCCGCGGAAGTAGCTGAGGTCCCACAGGAAGTCGATGCTCTCGGCGCCGCGGGCGTTGTAGTCGTACGGGTTCTTCATCTGCGCGAGCCGCGGGTCGGGGCTCTGCATCAGCGAGACGTGTCCGTAGCGCATGCTCTCGGTGAGACTCGCGTAATACGACTGGTCCCACGGGATGCGACGGAACTCCATCGTTCCTTTACTCGTGAAGAAGGTGTACGCCGTCAACACGGCGAGCATGGCCAGCGCGGTGCCCCAGTGCGAGGAAACGTACGGGCGGGCGCGGCCCATGAGGGCGCGGGTCGTCGGAGCGCGGACAGGGGCTGCGTTCACGGTCGCGGGAGCATACATGCGTCCTCAGATACGGAGGCAAGTCGGTCGGTGTCCGCCGATTGCTTCGCGCGGCGCGGCGGCTATACTGGCCCCGTCCGAACTCGTCCAACGTCCCGGACTCGTCCAACGTCAAGGAGACATCTTGCGCCGCTCCGCGCTCCTGCTGCTCACTGCTCTCGCTCTGCCTGTTTTCGCCCAGGAAGCCCCCGCCGGCGAAAAAGAAGCCGCCGACAAAAAGCCGAAAGTCGAGGAGACGGTCGTCGTCACCGCCACGCGCAGCGAGCGCGCGGTGAGCGAGCTGCCGATCAGCACGACGGTCGTGCCGGAAGCGAAGCTGAAGGCGACGCCCGCGCATACGATCGACGACATCCTGCGCACGATCCCCGGCGTGAACATGCCGATCGCCAGCGCGGCGAACACCGGCGTACAGAACCACCGTGTCTCGATGCGCGGCCTGGGCGGCCAGCGCGCGCTCGTGCTCCTCGACGGCGTGCCCATTCACGATCCGTATTACGGCACGATCGAATGGCAGAAGGTGCCGATCGACTCGCTCAAGCAGGTCGAGGTCGTGCGCGGCGCGAACGCGAGTCTCTTCGGCAACTTCGCCGTCGGCGGCACGATCAACCTCCTCACCCGCCCCGTCGACGAAGACGAGGTGCGCGTGCTGACTTCATACGGCACCGACGCCTCGCAGCAGCAGGCGCTGACGATCGACGAGATGCTGAGCAGCCGCTGGGCGGTGCGCCTCAGCCACGACCGCTGGAACACGAACGGAACCATCCGTGTCCCAACGCCGGGCGCGATCGACGCGCCGGGCTGGCTCGACAGCGCGATCACGACCGCGCGCGCCGAATACCGCCCGAGCGACCGGACCAACGCGTACGTCAAAGGCAGCACCGCGGAAGTGGACGTCTCGCAGGGCACGCACCTCTCGTATGTGAAGCGCGAGATCGCCGACTTCTCCAGCGGTCTCCAGACCGCGGTCGGCAGCTCGGGACTCTTCTCCGCGACGCTCTTCCATCAGCACGAGAACATGCGCATCGCCACCGCGTCGACCATCGGCGCGCGCGCCGCGGAATGGGTCTCCTCCGACAGCACGGTGCCGGGCAACGAGACCGGCGCGTCCGTCGACTACTCGCGCCAGCGCTCCGGCGCGCTCGCGTTCTACTCGTTCGGCGTCGACGTCACCGACATCGACGCGACCGACCACACCACGAACATGGATCGCAACGCGCGCGTGACGCAGCGCGACGTGCTCACCGGGCATCAGCGTTTCGCCGGCCTGTACTCGCAGGCCAGCTGGCGCCCGGTCACGCGCTTCGAGGCGCTGCTCAGCGCCCGCTACGATTACTTCACGAACACCGGCGCCTCCGACGTCGTCCTCGGCGGCGCGACGACGGTCTATCCGTCCACGACGTCGCGCCAGCTCGACCCGCGCCTCTCGCTCCGCTACGCGCTGAACGGCAGCTCCGCGATCCGCGGCGCGGCGTACCGCGGCTTCCGCGCGCCGACGCTGCGCGAGCTCTATCGCAACTCGATGTCCGGCCAGAGCACCGTCATGGCCAATCCGTTCCTCAAGCCGGAGACGCTCACCGGCGCGGAGGTCGGCTACGAGTGGGGCAACCCGCGCGCGCACGTCGAAGTCAATGTCTTCCGCAACGACATCAAGGGCCTGCAGGTGCGCGTGCCGGTGGCGGGCGGCGGCGGCAACGTCGTGCAGAACATCAACGCCGGCAGCGCGCGCGCGCAGGGCGTCGAGCTGATGACGGACGTGCAGGTCACGCCGAAATTCTCGGTCGACGCGGGGTACACGTACTCCGACTCCACGCTCGTCGACAACCCGACCGATCGCAGCATCGAAGGCAACGTGCTGCCCGACGTCGCGCCGCATTACGGCTCGCTCGGATTGCGCTACCTGACCACGCGCGGCACGAGCGCCGACGTGCGCTGGCGTGTCGTGAGCCGCTCGTACGGCGAGCCGGCGAACGTCGTCCCCGCGCCCGCGCACCGCATCCTCGACCTCGCGGTCTCGCATCCGCTGCGGCCGTGGATCGACGCGTACGCGATGCTCGAGAACGCGCTCGACGAACACTACTTCTACGTCCTCACGCCGAACTCGTTCCGCAACGGCCAGCCGCGCGCGTTCACGATGGGCTTCCGCATGCGCATGCCGACCTCGTACGGGAGCGCGCATTGAAACGCATTCTCCTCGGCGCGTTGCTCGTGGTCGCCGCCGCTGTCGCGTGCCGGCACGAGCAGCCCGCGCAGCGCCCCGCGATGGCCACGCTGCGCATGAACCTGAATCCGAACCTCGGCTACGGTCCGCTGATGGTCGCGAACGACGAAGGCTACTTCGCGGCCGAGGGCATCCGCGTCGAGTTCGTGCCGCTCGACGTCAACTCCGCGCTCGTCGCGCTGACCACCGGCAAAGTGGACGTGCTGTCGACGCCGGTGCGCTCGGGGCTCTTCAACCTCATGGCCAAAGGCGTCCCGATGCAGATCGTCGCCGACCGCGGCCACGCGGAGCCGGGGCGCTGCTCGGCGGAGGCGTTCGCGGCGACACCGGAGACGGCGGAGCGCATCGCGCGCACGAAGAGCTTCAAAGGCGAGCGCTTCGCCATCATCCGCGGCGGCATCACCGAGTACCTCATCGACCGCCTCCTCGCGCACGAGCACCTCACGCGCAACGACGTCGAGTTCGCGCAGCTGCCGCAGGGCGTCGGCGGAAACGCCGAGTACTTCCGCTCGCACAGCAAGCAGATCGACGCGATTCGCTACACGCAGGAGCCTACGCTCAGCAACAACGTCGCCGCGGGCGTCTCGAAAGTCGTCGCGCGCATGGACGAGGTCGCGCCGGGCGTGCAGTTCGGCGTCATCCTCTTCGGCAAGCGCCTCCTCAACGACGATCCGGAGCTCGGGCGCCGCTTCATGCGCGCGTATCTGCGCGGCGCGCGCAAGTACAACGAGGGCAAGACCGACCGCAACGTGGCCATCATGGCCCGCTACACGAAGCTGCCGCCGGACATCATCCGCCGCGCGTGCTGGCAGCCGATCGCGAACGACGCGCGCGTCTCCGTGCCGGCCATGAACGATTTCCTGGCGTGGTCGCGGAAGAACAGCTACCTCGACGCGGACGTCCCGGCGTCGCGCTGGTGGAACCCGAGCTACATCGACGCGGCGGTGGCGGCGCACTGACGCCGGCTGCATGAGCTTCGCGCTCCATGAGGTTGCGAAAGCCTACGGCCACGACCGCCGCGCAACTCCCGCGCTGGCCGGCGTGAGCTTCGCCGCGCGCGGCGCGGAGTTCCTCACCATCGTCGGCCCGAGCGGCTGCGGCAAGACCACGCTCCTCAAGATCATCGCGGGACTCATCGCGCCGAGCGCGGGGCGCGTCGCGTTCGACGATCCGGCCGGCGCGCGGCTGCGCACGTCGCTCGTCTTTCAGGACCACGGTCTTCTTCCGTGGTACGACGTGCACGAGAACGTCGCCCTCGGCCTGCGCTTTCAGGACGTCGGTCGCGCCGAGGCGCGCGAGCGCGCGCGGCACTTCATCGTGCAGGTCGGGCTGGAGCGCTTCCTGCGGCACCATCCGCACGAGCTGTCGATCGGCATGCGCCAGCGCGTCGGGATCGCCCGCGCGTTCGTCGCCGATCCGCAGATCCTCCTGCTCGACGAGCCGTTCGGATCGCTCGACGCGCAGACGAAGCTCGTGCTGCAGCAGGAGCTGCTGCGCATCTGGCAGGAGCACCGGAAGCTGGTCGTGCACGTGACGCACGACATCGAGGAAGCGATCCTGCTCAGCGATCGCATTCTCGTGATGAGCGGACGCCCCGGCCGCATCCGCGAAGAGATCCGCGTGCCGTTCGCGCGGCCGCGCGACCTCGGCGTGCTCGACACGCGCGACGCCGCGGACATCCGCCGCCGCATCTGGGACATCCTCGAAGAGGAAGTGCGGCAGAGCCTGTGGGTGCCGCAATGAAGCCGACCGCGAAAGACCGCGCCATCGCCGCCGCCATCGCCGTCGTGCTGTTCGCGGCGTGGGAGCTGGCCGCGCGCAACGAGTGGATCTCGTCGACCATCTTCCCGCCGCCGACGCGCATCCTGGCCGGGTTCCCGCGCCTGTGGCGCGAGGATCTGCTCGAGAATGTCTCGCTCACGCTGATGCGCTTTCTCGGCGGCGCGATGCTCGGAGGCATCCCCGGCATCGTCTTCGGCCTCATCGTCGGCTGGTCGCCGCGCATGCGCCGCATCGCCGATCCGTTCCTGGCCGCGCTGCATCCGATTCCGAAGATCGTTCTCTTCCCGCTTTTCATCGTGATCTTCGGCGTTTCGGAATGGTCGACGCTCGCCGCGATCGCGCTGACGGTCTTCTTCCCGACGCTGATCAACGCCGCCGCGGGCGCGCGCGACATCTCGCCGCTCTACTTCGAAGTGGTGCGCAGCTACGGCGGCAGTCGCATGGCGCTGTTCCGCCACGTGCTGCTGCCGGGCAGCCTGCCGATGATCCTGAGCGGCGTGCGCATCGCCGCGAATATCGGCTTGCTGGTGACCATCGCCATCGAATTCACCGTGACAACGCGCGGGATCGGGTCGATCATCTGGCTGGCGTGGCAGACGATGCGGATCGAGAATCTGTACGTCGGCGTGATCGTCTGCTCGCTGATCGGGATCACCATCAACGCCACCATTCAATGGCTGCTACAGCGCGTCGCGCCGTGGCAGATGAGAGAGTGAACGCGATGTCCGTGAACACGATGCCCAGTGAAGTCACCATCACGCAGCGCTTCCGCGAGGTCGTCGACGCCGCGCCCGACGCGCCCGCGCTCACCGCCGGCAACCGCGTCTACACGTACGTGGAGATCGACCGCTGGTCCGATGCCATCGCCGCCGATCTCGCCGCGCTGAACGCGCCGGTCGATCGACCCGTGGCCATCGTCACGAGCGACAGCATCAGCCTCGTCCCCGCGGCGATGGCGGTGGTGAAGGCGGGACACTTCTTCGTGATGATCGACGCGTCCGATCCCGACGAGCGCGTGGCGCTGCTCCTCCGCGAATCCGACGCGGGCGCCTGTCTGGTCGACGACGAGTTCATCGCGCCGGCGTCCGCGCGCGCGCTGCCCTTCGCCACGCTTCGTCCCTTCTCACGCGAGCTCACCGCCAAACCTCCTGCGCGCGCGCCGCATCCGTTCGTCTACGTCATCTACACCTCCGGAACGACGGGGAAGCCGAAAGGCATCCTGACGTCTCACCGGAGATTCGTCGAAAAAACGACGCTGCAGTCGCGGCGCTGGGGACGCGCGCCCGGCGAGCGCGCGAGCTACACCGCGCTCCCCGGCTACACGCGCGCGGCCAGCAACATCTTCGGCTCGCTCCTCACCGGCTCGACCATGTGCGCGTTCGACGTGCGCAGCGAGAGCCTCACCGCGCTCGCCGACTACATCCGCCGCGAGCGCATCACGCTGCTCAGCCTCACGCCGTCGCTCTTCCGCCGCCTCATCGCGGCGTCGGGGCCGAGCCTCGACGTCTCCAGCGTGAAGAAGCTGCGCGTCGGCGCCGACAAGATCACGGTCGCCGACGTCGAGTCCTACAAAAAGTACTTCCCGCGCGGCTGCGTGCTGGCGCTCGGCTTCGCGTCGACGGAGTCGGGGCGCGTCTTCAGCTGGAGCATCGATCACGACACGCCCATCCCCGGTCCGCTCGTGCCGATGGGCTATCCATATCCCGACGTCGCCGTGCGCCTCATCGACGAAGACGGCAACGACGTCCCAGACGGCGAGCCGGGCGAGATCGTCGTCCGCAGCGAGGAAGTCGCGGACGGCTACTGGAAGAATCCCGAGCTCACCGCGCAGCGCTTCGTCTTCCATCCCGACGATCCGGAGCGCCGCACGTTCTACACCGGCGATCTCGCCAAGCGCGACGCGAGCGGCCTCCACTACTTCGTCGGCCGCAAGGATGCGCGCCTCAAGATCCACGGCCGCCGCATCGATCCGACCGAGGTCGAGGCGCTGCTCATCGCCACGGGCGAAGTCCGCGACGCGGTGATCGTCGGCAAGACGGACGAGGAAGGCGAGCAGCGGCTCGTCGCGTACGTGGTCATGCGCGACGGCAAGCGTTGCGACGCGCGCGCGATCCGCGCCAAGCTGCGCGAGACCGCGCCGTCGTGGATGGTGCCGCAGCGCATCTACGCGCTCGATGCGATTCCGATGACGCGCAACGCGAAAGTCGACCGCGCCGCGCTCGCCGCGCGCGACGACCGCGAGACCGGCGAGGATCACGGCGCGACGAACGACATCGAACGGCAGCTCGTCGAAGTGTGGTCGCGCGTCCTCGGCACGACCGTGCACGTCGACGACGACTTCTTCAACGATCACGGCGGCGAGAGCGTCGTGGCCGCCCACCTCGTCGCCGAGGTCGCGCGCGCCACGGGACATGCGATCGCGCTCTCGCTGCTCCTCGAGCTCAACACCATCCGCAAAATGGCCGACTATCTGCGCGGCACCACCGTCACCGACCGAGTGGCCGTGCTCGTGCAGCGTGGCAGCGACTCCGTGCCGCCGCTCTTCTGCGTCTCCGGCGGCGGCGGCAGCGTCATGGTCTTTCGCGATCTCGCCGCGCAGATCGGCAGCGAGCAGCCGTTCTGGGGACTGCAGCATCACGGCTTCGCGCGCGGCGTGTTCCCCGTGACCTACGCCGCGATCGCCGCCGTCTACGGCGACGCGATCCGCGCCATCCAGCCGCACGGCCCGTACTTTCTCGCCGGCTACTCCGTCGGCGGCCAGCTCGCCTACGAGGTCGCGCGGCAGATGGAGCGCGCCGGCGAGCGCGTCGCATTCATCGGCCTCATCGACTCGAGCGCGAGCGACATGCGCACGTCCGTCTGGAAGCGCATCGCCAACCGCTTCGTGATGCTGCGCCGCGATCCGCGACGCGGCGTCTACTACGCGCGCGAGGCCGTGACGCGGCCGACGAAAGCGCTGCGCCGCCGCCTCCCGCGCATGCTCCAGCAGGCGAACAACACGTACATGTCGTCGCGGCGCGGCTTCACGCTGCAGCCGTACGGCGGCGCGGTCTCGCTGTTCCGCGCGCGCCACGGCATGGGCGCCGCCCGCGTCGAGCGCGACCTCGGCTGGCTGCGCGTCGGCGTGGGACGCCTCGACATCTACGACGTCGACGGCGATCACGAGTCGCTGCTCGCCCGCGACGTCGGCACGCTCGCCGGCGCATTCCGCCGCGCGCTCGCGCTCGCGCGCGAGTCGGAAAGCGTTACCGTGAGTTCATGACCCGGCGGTAGGGAAACCCTCCGCCACGGCACTCCTAACGAGCAAGGGGGACAATTCATGGCTTCGCTTCCGATGTCGCTCGGCGACATCCTGCACGAGGAGTACGTGCGCCTCTACGGTCCCGCCGATCCGCTGCCGTCGCGCTGGACGCTGACGATGGACGACGTCGCCGACGCGCGCGACCTCGCACGCCGGCTCTCCGAACGCTTCCTCGACGCGAAGCAGGACGTCCCGCCCGTCTTCGCGAACTGGCGCAACCTCAAAGGCTACGATCCGAAGGACCGCAAGTCGGTCGCCGAGGAGGTGAACGCGATCCTCGACACGCTCGCGCCGGAGGACGGCAAGACGCGCCGCTGGCTCTTCGAACACCCCGCCTTCGCCTCGGCGAAGAAGGCGCCGTACGACGGCACCGGCGACGCGGGCGACTACGACGCGCACGAGGTTTACAACGTCAACCGGCAGATGTTCGATCTGCTGTTCGACGGCGCCACGCGCTCGGCCGCCGACGCGCATTACGCCACCGTCGTCGCGCGCATCCACAAACGCGCGCGGGAGGAGAAGAAACTGCGCACCGCGCTGTCGATCTCCGGCGGCGGCATCCGCAGCGCAACGTTCGCGCTCGGCGTGATGCAGGGGCTCGCGAAACGCGGCCTTCTCGAACAGTTCGACTTCGTCTCCACCGTCTCCGGCGGCGGCTACATCGGCAGCTGGCTCTCGTCGTGGATGCGCCGCGATCCGTGGGGCATCCGCGGCATCTCGGCGATGCTCACGGCCGCGCCGGCCGATCGCCTCCAACCCGAGCCGCTGCCGCTGCGCCACCTGCGCGCGTACAGCAACTACCTCACGCCGAAGCTCGGCATCCTCTCCGCCGACACGTGGGCGCTCGTCGCCACGTATCTGCGCAACCTGCTGCTGAACTGGATCGTGCTGATCCCGCTGCTCGCCGGCGTGCTCGCGATCCCGCGCCTCGTCGTCGCCGCGGTGAGGCATCCGGCGGTGGACGTCGGCGGCGTGTCGAGCACGAAGTTCGTCACGATCCTGGGCATGCTGCTGCTCGCCGAGGCGCTGCTGTATCAGGTGGGGAAACGGCCGATCGCCGATACGGCGTCGGAGAAGAAGAGCGCGCTGACGGACGGCAGCTTCATCCTGCGCTGCCTCGCGCCGTTCCTCGCCGGCACGTTCGCGCTGATGCTCGCGTGGGCGTGGTATCTCGCCGCCAATCCCGGCAGGCAGCTCGGCCCGCGCTGGTTCTTCGTCGCCAGCGTCGCGCTCTGTCTCGTCGCGTGGGGCGTCTTCTTCGCGCGCTACTTCAGTGTGGCCGTCGCCGCGCGCCGCGATTCGATCACCCCCAAGCGGCCCAGGCTGCTCCGGCTCTCCCTCGAGCTTGCCGCGGCGCTCGCCGCGGGCGCGCTCGGCGGCCTCCTCGGCTGGCGGCTCACGCGCCTCTTCGATGATCCGCTCGCGCCGACGAAGCTCGTCGACGCCGTGCGCTGGCCGATCAACGACGCTGGCACGCTCAGCGCCGCGACGGCGATGTACGTCTGCTTCGCCGTGCCGCTCGTCATCTGCGTGCTGTTTCTCCAATGCGCGCTCTTCGTCGGCATCGCCAGCCAGCAGAACCACGATTTCGATCGCGAGTGGTGGGCGCGCGCGTGCGGTTGGGTGCTCATCGGCGGCATCGGCTGGGCCGTGCTCTGCGCGGTCGCGATCTACGGCCCGGTCGCGATCCATCACCTGCCGAAGCTCCTCTCCGCCGCGGGCGGCGGCGCGGGCCTCTTCTCGCTCCTCGCCGGCCGCAGCTCGAAGACGAACGCCGGCCAGTCGAAAGAGGACGCGTCCGCGTCGTCGACGGCGATGAATCTCGGCCTCGCCATCGCCGTGCCGCTGTTCGTCCTCTGGATCCTGGCGCTCATCTCCACCGGCACCACGTGGGCGCTGCAGAAAACGTTTCCGGAATTCAAGCCGGTCGACGCGAGCGCGATCTCGGCCGACGTGCGCCGCGCCGACGCCGCGTCGCGCACGTACATCGCGAACGTCGCGAAGCTGCCCGCCAAGATCGTCGAGAAGCCGGTTGCGAACGTGCCGCGCGTCCGCTCGCTCGAACACCTCCGCCTCGTGCAGAACAGCGATCCGTGGGCGCTGCTGCTGCTCGTGCTCGGGCTGCCATCGGTCGCGCTGCTGATCTCGCGCTTCATCGGCGTGAACGTCTTCTCGATGCACGCGATGTATCGCAACCGCCTCGTGCGCGCGTACCTCGGCGCCTCGCGCTGGAGCCGGCGTCCGAACGCCTTCACCGGCTTCGACGCCGACGACAACCTCGAGATGCACGACCTCCGTCCGGAGTACATCTGGGTGTACAGCTTCCGCGACGCCGACGGCGCGTACCTCGCGCTGAAAAACGCGGCGGCCGGAACGCGTCTCGCGTTTCTCTGGGCGGCGAAGAAAGAGCAGCTGGCCGACGTGCCGGCGACGACCGAGGCGCGGGCGCGCGCTGTCTCGCAATCGCTGAATGCGCTCATCGCCACGCGCGATCTGCCGCGCGAGTTCGATCCGAAAACGCCCGCCGCCGATCGCGCGCAGCGCCCGCTGCGCAACCGCCGCTTCATCGAGAAAGCGTTCGACGACGCCCTCTATCCGTCGCCGATGCCGCTGCTCTGCGCCGACGATCTCCTCGTCCCCGCCGCGCAGTTCCTCGCGCAGGCGGGCCTCACGCTCCTCGGCGAAGTGAACGAGATCATCGCCACGAAAACGCTGGCCACCGATCCCGCGTTCAGCGGCCTCACCGTCGACGCGCGGCCGTTCACGTGGAGCACGATCGACGGCGTGCATCGCATGCTCGACAACCGCCTGCGCATCGAGGCGAAGTTCCCGGGGACGCTCAAGCCGCTCGCGAACGCGCGCCCGATGCACGTCATCAACGTCACGCTCAATCTCACCAGTGGCGCCGACCTCGCGTGGCAGGAACGCAAGGCCGAATCGATGACCGTGTCGCCGCTCGCCTCGGGCAACCGCAACCTCGGCTACCGCGACACGCGCGACTACGGCGAGATCTCGCTCGGCACCGCGGTCACGATCTCCGGCGCGGCCGCGAGCCCGAACATGGGCTACCACTCGTCGCCGGCGCTCGCGTTCCTCATGACGCTCTTCAACGTCCGCCTCGGCTGGTGGCTCGGCAATCCCGGTCTGGCCGGCAACGGACCGCTCGAAACGTATCGCCGCCGGAACCCGCGCTCGTCGATCATCCCGTTCCTGCGCGAGGCGACGGGCAACTCCGACGACACGTACGGCTACGTCTACCTCTCCGACGGCGGTCACTTCGAGAACCTCGGCATCTACGAGATGGTGCTGCGCCGCTGCCACTGCATCGTCGTCACCGACGCGGGCGCCGATCCGAAGTACATCTACGACGATCTCGGCAACGCGCTGCGCAAGATCCGCATCGACCTCGGCGTGCCGATCGACATCGACGACATCGGCATCATCCCGCCCGACAAGAAGAAGCGGACGCCGGAGAAATACTGCGCGGTCGGCACCATCAACTACAAAGCGGTCGACGGCGAGGACGCGGAGAACGGCCGCCTGCTCTACATCAAGCCGGTGGTCTACAAGAAAGGACCGCGCGATGTGCTGAACTACGCCATGAATTCGCCGACGTTCCCGCACGAGACCACCGGCGATCAGTTCTTCAGCGAGTCGCAGTTCGAGAGCTACCGCCGCCTCGGCCTGTACGCGGTCGACCAGATCGCCGCGTACGCGAAGGACATGACGCTCTGCGGCCTCATCACCGCGGCCGACGAGACGATCAAGACGTCATGAAACGCGACGGACTGCTCATCCTCCTCCGCCACGGCATCGCCGAAGACAAAGGCCACAAGGCCGATGCCGAACGCCGTCTCACGGCGGAAGGCAACGCCAAGATGCAGGAGATCGCGAAGACGCTCGCGCGCCTCGTCCCCGAGGCCGAGGCGATCTACAGCAGCCCGCTGGTGCGCGCGCGGGAGACGGGGGCGTGGGTGGCGGAGGCATACGGCGGCAAGCTCGCGTTTTACATCACGGATGCGCTCGTGCCGGGCAGCGATCCCGATGCGTTCCGTGAGTTCCTGCACGACGTCAAGGAACCGGCCGCGTACTTTGTCGGCCACGAGCCGACGCTCTCCGCGTTCATGCTTTCGCTCACGGGCATGAGCGGCGACGTCGATCTCAAGAAAGGCGGCTGCTACGGCCTTCGCTGGAGCGGCCGCCACGCATCGCTGGAGTGGATGCTGCCGCCGCGGCTGATGCGCGGGTGAACGGCGGCGTCTCGCGCGCGAGCACGTCGACGAGGCGCGCGACGCCGTCGGGCGAGAGCGACTCGTAGTGTTCGAGCGCGACGGCGGCGGTGGCGGCCCGCGCGCTGCCGAGCTCCGGCGCGGCGGCGGCGAGGAACTTGTGAATCATCAGCGTGCGGATGTCATCAATGCCGCCCGCGAAGCCGCGCGGGATCGACACCTCGCGTTCGAGCGTGCGGCCGTCGCGCAGACGCATCGCGACGCGCGCGCCCATCGGCTTCGTCGCGCGCTCGAACTCCATCGGCGCGCGATCGCCTGCCGCAGCGGTGAGTCCCGCGATGAGACGCAGCGTTTCGACCGGACGGCGCAGACGCCCCGCGCGGCCGAATGCCGTCGCGGCAATGCTCCACGCGAATCCCCCGGCCTGCCACTTCTTCACGCGGCGTAGCGCGGCGCCGATCGGGATGTCCGCGGTGAGCGCGTCGCGCGTGAGGCGCGGATCGTGGCGCGTTTGTACGCGCGCGGCGAGCTGCCACACGCGCTCGTCTTCGATCCACGCGCGTTCGAGCTGCGCCGGCGTGAATGCACGCGCGCGGATCGCAGACGCGATCACGAACGGCGTCGAGAACGTGAGCGCCGCGATCGGTGAGCGCGGGCCGTCAATGTAGGGAACGGAATGCGCGTCCATGCCGACCGTGAAGAGCGACGCGTGCACGTCGACGGACGCGACGTCGTCCGCGTCGACGTCATACGTGCGCACGAGGTCGAGCGTCGCGTCGACCGCGGAGCAGAGATAGCCGCAGACGGGGTAGATCTTGAAGCTGTTCGTCGCGGTGTGCCAGCGCGTGCCGAGTCCGCCGAGAAAATCGCGCACCGGCACGCGCGCATGCGTCGCGAAGAAGCCGCGCGGGCCGTCGAGTACCTCACCCGGCGCGCGCAGTCCCGCGCGCACCGCGTCGACCGCTTCGATGCCGGCGCGGACTGGCAGCGCGGCGCAGAGCGCCTTCGCGTCGCTGCCGAGAAACGCGGGATAGAGCGCCTGCGCGGGATACGCGAGCGCGAACGACAGCGCATCCGCGAACGTCGCGGCATCGAGACCTTCGAGCTTCGCACGCGCGGCGGCGGCGGCGAGGAGATGAAGGTGCGTCGCCATCTGCCCGCGCGTCGAGCCGACGGCGCAGACCATGTTCACGCGCGCGGCGATCTCGTTCGCAACGATCTGCGCGAGCAGCAGCTCCGCGCCGGAATGCCCGTCCGCGAACGCGAGCGGCACGACGACCGCTGAATGGCTCGTGTGACCGCCGAGCATGACGTCGTCGTAGTCGAGCACCATCGACCACGAGGCCATGCGCATGGCCTCGCGCGTCGTCTCCGGCGCAACGTCCGCGAACAAGAGGTCGAGCTTCGGACCGAGCTCGCTCGCGGCGCCGGCGTACATCGCGCCGAGCGTCGAGAGCAGTTGGTCGACGGCACGCGCGCGCACGAACGGCGGCACGTCGTCGAGACGCAGCCCGTGCGCCCATGCGGCGAGCTCGCCGAGCGCGCTCACGACGTCGCGGAAAGCGGTGGAGCCCCCTCGAGGACTTGCGCCTCGTTCTCCTCCCGACTAAGGAGTCGCATCACTGTCAATGCTTCGGGGGCCTGTTTCCGTGAGACCACGCGGAAGCCCGTTGCTTCCGCGAGCCGTTCCATCTCCAGCACGTTGTCGAGCGAAAGATCGAATCCGAGGCTCGCGTCGCGATAGCGCTGTTCGAGCGCGAGCATCATCGTTTCCGCCATGCAGGCGTACGCGTTCGTTTTGCCGATGCCGGCGTTGAAGCCGAGTTGCGAGCTGCCGGGCAACCGCACCACGCCGCCGTCGAGCACGAGGACGTCCGGGCGCCGCGCGCGCACGTGCGCGCCGACGTTCGACGGCCGCGAGACGTCGCACACGATCGCTTCGCGCCGCAGCGTTTCTTCGGTGACCATGCGCTCGGTCGTGCTCGTGCAGCAGACCACGACGTCCGCGCGCGGCAGGAACTGCGCGGCGTCGACGCCGAGCTCCACGGCGCCCGTGCGCGCGATGAACTCCTCGCCCAGGCGAATCAACGTCGCGCGATCCGGCTTCTGCGGCGCCTCGATCGCCAGCTCTGCAACCCAGCTGGCGACCGAACCGGGCGCGAATCCTTTCAATTGATCGAGCGAGCAAACGATCCGTCCCGCGACCTGCAGCAGACGCTCACGGCTTTCGTCGGGATGTGCGGGGTTCCCGATCAGCAGCAAACGGCCGGTGTCGCGCGCAAGGAGGACGGACAGCGCCTGCCCGATCGAGCCGCCGGCGCCCAGGACCGCGACGGTTCGTCGCGGGAGCTGCCAGCCTCGATCAGCCGACGCGAGACGGATCGTTTGCCGCGCGGCAATGACGGTGTAGGAGTTTCCAGTGGTGATCGCGGGCAGGCCTTCACCGACCAGTGAGAGGCCGCCCTGCGTGACGACGGAGGTGTACGCGCCGAGGCCGACGATCTTCGCGCCGCGCTTCTGCGCCACGCGCACGGCTTCGCGGATCTCGCTCACCGCCTGTTCGGGCGGCAGCGCGCGCAGCTCCTCGGCGCGGCGCGGCACGAGAATGAACTCGCCGTACGCGGTCTTGCCGTTCTCGGCGGTGATACGCGTCTCGCCGACGACCATCGGATCGAAGTTGTCGGCCAGCGCGCCGGAGAGTTTCGCCAGCTGTTCGCCGGAGAGCGGCGCGAGGCTCTCGTCGATGTCGCCGTAGTCCTTCCACGCCAGCGGATGGACGAGGAACGCGAAGCGTCCATCGCCGGCGCGCACGTCGAGCCGCGCTTTTCGCGGGAGCTCCGTCACGCGGGGTCTCACGACTTCCGCCGCGACGGCAGGACGGAAGCCCGTCACCTGCGAGGTCAGCGCGGCGAGGTTGCGGCGGTCGATGCGCACGAGCACGCGCTCGAGCGCGGCGAGGAAGAACTGGCACTCCTCCCACGTCGCCGTGAGCGGCGGCTCGATGCGCAGCACGCCGCCGTGATTGAGCGTGAAGCCGACGCGCACGCCTTCGACGTGCAGCAGATGGCTGACGACGATCGCGGTCAGCGCTTCCTGTTCGCCGAGGTAGCCGAGGAGACCGTCGTCGACGGAATGACGGTCGAGCCCGAGGCGCAGGCCGAGGAAGTAGCCACGTCCGCGGACTTCCGCGATGAGACCGGGATAGCGATCGGCGAGCGCGAGCAGCGCGTCCTTCAATCGTGCGCCGTTCGCTTTCACCTGCGCGACGAGCGCGCCGCTGTCGGCTTCCAACAGATCGAGCGTCGCGATGCCGGCGCGGCATGCGAGCGTGTTCCCCGCGAACGTCGACGTGTGCTTCAGCGCGAAGTCTTCGTTGTACGCGGCCGCGGTGGCGAGGCACGCGCCGATCGGAACGAGACCGCCGCCGAGCGCTTTCGCGACGGTCATCACGTCGGGCGTGATGCCGAGCTCGCGGCAGACGAACATCGCGCCAGTGCGGCCGAGTCCCGTCTGGATCTCGTCGGCGACGAAGAGCGTGCCCGCCTCGCGGCACAGCTTGCGCGCGAGCCGGAGGTAACCCGCCGGCGGCTCAACGATGCCGCCCTCGCCCTGGATCGGCTCGACGAGGAACGCGGCGTAGCGGCCGCCGGCGAGCGCGCGCCGCAGCGCGTCCGCGTCGCCGTACGGGACGTAGTGGAAGCCGGGTACCGGCGCGCCGAAGCCTTTCTGGTATTTCTCCTTGTCCGTCGCGGAGAGCGCGCCGAGCGTCTTGCCGTGGAAGCCGTTGCCCGCGGCGAGGATGTCGTGGCGCTTCGTCGTCGAGCGACAGAGCTTGATCGCCGCCTCGATCGCTTCCGCGCCGCTGTTCGCGTACGTCACGTACGCCATGCCCGGAGGCGCGACGGCGAGCAGTCGTTTCGCGAGCTCGCCCGCGGCGTTGAGATACGACGGCTGCACGAAGCTCGGCTCCGCGGTCGCGCGCACGGCGTTCAGCGCCGACCAGATACGCGGCGGATTGAAGCCGAACGGTAGCGCGCCGTACTGCGCGAGGAAATCGAGGTAGCGGCGCCCCGCTTCATCCCAAAGCCAGCTCCCCTCGCCGCGCACGAACGACTTGTCCATGGCCATCTGCTCGAGCACGCGCCCGAGCTCGGGATTGACGTGCGTGCGGAAGGGATGCTTCGGCTTCGGCGCGCGTTCTTCGTGTCTGGTGTCGGGCACCGCGGCGAGCACCGGCTTCGGCGTCGGAGACGCGGCCGTCGCGTCGGTGTTGCCGAGCGTGAGCTTCTTCGGCTTCGCGATCGGCAGCACGGATGCCGGTTGCGCGGGCGGCGCTTCGGTGGGCACCGGCTGCGGACGCGCGGGCGCGGCAACAGGCGCAGGCGCGGGAACATCTGCCGTCGCCGCCGTCGCGCGCGTCGCGGCGTGCACGCGTTGCGCGACTTCGCGCAGCGACGGCTCGCCGTGGAAGATGCGGTCGAGATCGAGCGTGACGCGGAACGCGTCTTCGAGCTCGCCGAAGATCGCCACGAGCACGACCGAGTCGAGTCCGTAGACGAGGAGCGAGGCGGTGCGGTCGATGCGCGTCGCGGGGATCTTCGTCTGCGCGGCGATGCGCTGCACGAGCCAGCTCTCGATGCGCTCCTGCGTCGGCGCGTGTTTCGGCGCGCGCGGCGGCTCGGGATCGTTCGCGCGGAACGCGTTCTCGTCACGCCACTCCGCGATCATGGCCGTCTTCAGCTGGCCGTCGAGGAACTGCTGCTTCACGTGCGCGCGCTGCGTCTTGCCGCTCGACGTTTTCGGCAGTTGTCCCGGACGCAGCAGCACGACCGCGGACACTTCCACCGCGAACTCCGCCGCTACCGCGTTCCGGATCTTCCGCACGATCTCCTCGGTATCGAGCTCGCGTCGCGCCTCGCGCCGGATTTCCGCGACGATGACCAGCCGCTCGCTGGTGCCCGCGTCGACCGCGACCGCGGCCACGAACGTCGGCTGGATCGCCGCGTCGCACGCTTCGACCGTCTGTTCGATGTCCTGCGGGCAGAGGTTGCGTCCGCGGATGATGATGAGGTCCTTGATGCGGCCGGTGATGAAGAGCTCACCGGCGTGGAAGAAGCCGAGGTCCGCGGTGCGGAGGAACGGACCGTCGCCGTCGAGCGTCTGCGCGCGGAACGTTTCCTCGCTCAGCCGCGGCTGATTCCAGTAGCCCTGCGCGACGCTCGGACTGGCCAGCCAGATCTCGCCGACTTCACCTTCGCCGCAGCGTCGGCGCGTCTTCGGATCGGCGATGACGATGCGGGAGTCGAGCAGCGCCTTGCCGCAACTGACGAGCTGCGCCAAATGACCTTCCGTCGCCGGCGCGGGACGATGACGCTCGAGACTCGCGCGCGAGAACGACGTCGGACCGTCGTGAAAGCGGCCGCTCGCGAAGAGCGTGTTCTCCGCGAGGCCGTAGCACGGGAACATCGAGGTCGGACGAAAGCCGCATTCGGCGAACGTCTCGGTGAAGAGGCGCAGCGTGTCCGAGCGGATCGGCTCCGAGCCGTTGAACGCGACCCGCCACTTCGACAGGTCGAGCTTCGCGCGCTCCTCGGCGCTGATGCGCTCGACGCAGAGCTGGTAGCCGAAGTCGGGCGCACCGCTGAACGTCGCGCCGTACTTGCTGATCGCCTCGAGCCACAGCCGCGGTTTCTTCAGGAAATCGACCGGCGCGACGAGATAGCACGGGATGCCGTTGTACAGCGACGAGAGGACGATGCTGATCAGTCCCATGTCGTGGAACAGCGGCAGCCAGGAGACGGCGATCGTGTTGCGGTCGTGCTGCACCGCCTCCTTCATCAGGACCTGGTTGTGGAGGATGTTGCCGTGCGTGACCATGACGCCCTTCGGCGCGGAGGTCGATGCGGACGTGTACTGGAGAAACGCGAGCGTCTCGCGCGTCGCGTTCGGATCGGTCCAGCCGTCCGCCTCATCTTCCGCGATCGGATCGGTGACGACCCACTGCAGGCGTTTGAGGCTCGGTGACTCGTCGAAGCGCTCGCTGAGCTGGCGGTAGACGGCGTCGGTAGTCAGCGCGAAGCGCGCCTCCGCATCCTTGATGATGGACTCGAGGCGGTTGAGGTTGCGGTTCATGCGCGGCGGATAGCCGGGCACCGCGACGGTTCCCGCGGCCAGGCAGCCGTAAAACGCGGCGATGTATTCGGTGCCGGCCGGATAGAGCAGCAGCGCGCGCTCCCCTTTCGCGCCGAGGCGCTGCAGCCGCGCGGCGATGGCGCGCGCGCGCCGGTTCAGCCGCGCGAACGTCAGGCTCTCCGATTCTTCACCGCCGGCGAGAAAGGTGTACGAGCGGTGGCCGGGAAGCTCGTCCGCGCGCTCCTGAAGCAGATGAACCAGCGAAGGCGTCGCCATAGTGAGTCCGTGGGTTCTCCTGAAGTCTGCAGCTGACCGGATTGCGAGTCTGCATTTATAGGCGTCCTTATGGAACTTGTCAATGCTATTTTTCGATCTTTACTTTTTTATGGATCAGCTCTATAAATGAACCGGTCGCGCAAAAAACAATTCAGCGAGGGGTACGTCATGAACTTCCTGAAAAGGGATCGGGAGACGCTCGAAAAGTTCCTCCCCACACTCGACGCGAAACTGCAGGAAATCCCGCTCATGGAGATCGAGAAGCCGGGCAATCCCGGCCTCACCATCCTCCGCGAGCTCGAGGGCGCGGGGCTGCTCGTGCCGGCCGAGCACGGAGGCAAAGGCGCCACGCCCGCGGAGGCCATCCAGATCCACCGCGCCGTGGCCACGCGCTCGCCGTCGCTCGCCATCGCGATGACGATGCACAACTTCTCGGTGGCGACGCTGGTCGAGTACCTCTTCTACGGCGACTACACGGTGGAGCTGCTCCAGCAGATCGCGGGCGGGCAGCTCCTGGTCGCCTCGGGGTTCGCGGAAGGCCGCACCGGCACGAGCATCCTCGATCCGCTGATGAAGGCCACGCCGCAGGACGGCGGCGGCTATCGCATCAACGGCAGCAAGAAGCCGTGCAGCCTGTCGAACTCGATGCACATCCTCACCGCGAGCGTCTCGGTGCCGAGCAACAACGGCAACGGCAGCCGCCGCGCGGTGGCGGTCGTGCCCGCGGACGCGGAAGGCATCACCCGCAAGCCGTTCTGGAGCAGCACCGTGCTTCGCGGCGCGGAGAGCGAGGAGCTCTGCCTCACCGACGTGCAGATCGCCGACGAACAGCTCTTCTTCCCCGAGGTCGAGGAGAGTCTCGACGCGGTCGAAGCGGGCGGCTTCCTCTGGTTCGAGCTGCTCGTCTCCGCCTCGTACCTCGGCGTCGCGTCCGCGCTCGCGGAAAAAGTCTTCACGCACGGACGCGGCGACATCGCCGAGCGGATGCAGCTCGCCATCGATCTCGAAGGCGCGATGACATCGCTCGAAGGCGTCGCGCGCGCGATGCAGACCGGCGAGCGCGGCGAGGGCATCCTCGTGCAGTCGCTGCTGGTGCGCTTCGCCGTGCAGCAGGCCATCGAGCGGGTCACCGTCCGCGCCACCGAGCTCCTCGGCGGCATGGCCTTCATCAAGACACCCGACGTCTCGTATCTCTACGCCGCCGCGCGCGCGCTCGCGTTCCATCCGCCGTCGCGCCTCTCCGTCGCCTCCGCCATCGACGGCTACCTCATGGGCAAGCCGATGCAAGTCGCGTAAATCAAAGGATCCCCTGCCATGGACAAACACAATCTCTTTCACACGCCGACGATCTACACGCTCGAGCGCATCGACTGGGCCGTGCTCATGTTCACCGCCTTCGGCGTGCTGCTGCTGCACGTGCGCGAGGTGAACTGGTGGCACTTCGCGTGGGCGTTCGCGCTGCCCGACGTCCTCGGCACGTTCCCCGGTCTGTACTGCTACTACTTCCGCTGCTCGGGCGAGCACCGCTCGATCCCGACCGTGATCCACCAGCTCTACAACTTCGGCCACAGCTTCGCCACGACGGTGCTGTTCTGCGCGATCTGGTACGCGATCGGCGGCCGGCTGGAGTGGGCGATGCTCGCGTTCCCGATCCATCTCTGCGGCGACCGCTCCGTCTTCGGGAACATCTACAAGCCGTTCGGCACCGCCTTCGAGCCGGTGAAGCACGAGGCTTATCGCCGCTTCGAGCGCGACTACCAGGCCGCCGGCACTTGGTAAAGGAGTTGACCAGATGACGACCACCACGATTCCGCGCGAGGCGGATTGGACGGAGGCGCCGACGCTCATCGAAGGCGCGAGCCGCCTCGAGCTCACGCCGCGCGACTGCGATCTCGACTACTGGTTCACGGCCGTGCCGCAGGGCACGCTCGCGGGCATGGTGCACGGCCACGCGCCGAACGCGCGCGTGCCGGCGTACATGCTCGAGGCCGGGCCGCTGCGCGAGGCGATCATGAACGAGTTCGCGTTCCGGTCCATCGCCGAGGAAATCGCGACGCGCTCGATCACGTACATCATCGCCGCGGCGCCGGACGTCTACACGATGGAGTTCTTCGGCACGCAGCTCATCGACGAGGCGCGGCATTCGCGCGTCTTCCGCGGACATCTCCTCGAGCTCGGCGTGCCGGAGCAGGAGCTGTTCGACACGATCTGGCGCATCAGCGGCGACGACGCGCGCGCGATCCTGCATCCGCTCGAAGCCTTCGCGCTGCCGCTGATCCGCGATCAGCGTGACTTCATCGCCGGCGTGGTGATCCTCACGATCCTCGTCGAAGGCGTGCTCGCGCCGGCGGCGGAATTGTCGGAGCGCAAGTGGCGGCTGCTCGATCCACCCGCGGCGCAGATCGAGCGCGGCGCGAACATCGACGAGATCCGCCACCTCACGGTCGGGAGCTCGACGGTGCGCGACTATCTTCGCGAGCATCCCGAGGCGAAGCCGCACGTCCTCGACATCATCACGCGCGGGCGCCAGCTGTGGGCGACACTGCCGACGCAAGACGTGATCATCAAGCGCGAGCTCTTCTTCCAGGCGGGGCTCGAGCAGCACGCGGACGTCGTCGGCGACTACGAGATCTGGCCGGGCAAGCGGCTCATCGACACGACGCCCGAAGAGCGCCTCATCGCCGCGCATACGTGGTCGACGGAGATGCAGAACAGCCGCCTCACGTACATGGGGTTGCCGGAGGCCATCCCATGACCACCGCCGTCGTCGCCGACGTCGCATCGATCGTCCGCCGTGGTCTGAAGCTGCGCGACGACGCGCCGGTCTCCGTGACCGAGGACGGCGCGCTGTCGAACATCAACTACGTCTATCGCGTCGAAGTCTACGGGCGCAGCCTGTACCTCAAAGTCATTCCGGAGCAGCCGAAGCGTCTGCCGGTGAAGCTGCCGCGCGAGCGCGTGTTCTCCGAGGCCGCGGGACTGTGGCAGTTCCGCGCGTTCGCGGGAGGCGAGGTGCTGATCCCGGAAGTGCTGTTCGTCGACCGCGACGAGTTCGCGCTGGCGATGACGGACGTCGGCGAAGGACGCGCGGTGCTCTTCAACGTCATTCGCGACGACTTCGATTTGCTCCTCGAGGCCGCGCAACCGCTCGGCCGCGGCCTCGGCGCGGTGCACGCGTGCACGCGCGGCAAGGCGTCGCCGCGTCCCGCGCAGGAGGAAGCGATCGTGCGCAGGATCGTGTTCGACGGACTGCTCGCGCCCGGCGCGCGGCAGGTGTTCGCCGAGCAATGGGACGGCATCCGCGCGGAGATGGAAGCGCATCGCGAGTGCCTCATCCACGCGGACCTCTGGAGCAAGAACCTCCTCGTGCGCCGCGGCGCGCCGGTCGCGCTGGTCGACTTCGAAGGCGTTTGCTGCGGCGATCCCGCCTTCGACCTCGGCACGCTCATCGCCGTCGCGCTGCTCCCCGCGCTGCAGAATCCCGCGCTCGTCGACGCCGCGCTATCGTTCATCGAGCAATTGGTCAACACGTGGACCATCGCCGTGTCCGACGCGGCGTGGGTCGATGCGGTGCTGCCGCGCACGTTCCGCGCGACGGCGACGTTCCTGGCCGCGCGCGGCTTCGGTCCGTTTGCGTACGACATGAGCGACGACGCGCGGCAACGCGTGCGCGCGCTCGCCGGCGATCTCGCCTCCGACACCCGCGACACGTTCGATGCCTTTCAGCGAAAGGTCGTGAGCCATGCGCGCGCACGTCTATGAGTCGATCGACGAGATCGGGGCCGCGCAGCTCGCGCCGCTGCCGACCGGACTCGATTTCTCGTTCGGCCTGCTGCGGGCGATGGAACGCTCGCTGTGGGGCGAGCTGCACGTCCGTTATCTGACCGTCGAAGACGACGGCACCGTCGTCGCGTTCACGCCGGTCTACGTCGGCAGCAATCTGAATTTCAACGCGCTGCTGCCGAAGGCGATCCAGACCGGCTACGACGCGCTCGTGAGCGGCGTCGGCTCTGCGATCGCGACGCGCGTCGCCGTCACCGGCTGCCTCATCTCCGACCGCGGCTGGATTCCGATGCATCCCGAGCTCACCGACCACGCCACCGCGCTGCAGCTGCTGCTGCGCGCGCTCGACGGCGTGGCCAAACAGCATCACGCGCAGCTGGCGATGCTGAAGGACATCCACCGCGACTTCCCCGCCGAAGACCGCGCGGTGTTCCGCCGCGCCGGCTACACGGAAGGCTTCTCGCTGCCGACGATCCGCATCAACACCGCGTACGCGTCGTTCGAGGACTACCTCACCAAGCAGCTCTCGAAGAACGGCCGCAAGCACGCGCGCAAGCAGTTCCACAAGGCCGAGGGAACGTACACGCTGCGCGCGATCGAGGACTTCGAGTCGATGATCCCGCGCGTCTTTCCGCTGCATCGCGCGGTGTTCCTCAAGGCGAAGTACCAGTTCGAGGAGCTCGGCCCGCGCTTCTTCGTCGAATGCGCGCGCACGAGGAGCCCGCGCACGGAGCTCGTCGTCTGCGAGCGCAACGACGGCCACATCGCCGGCTCGCTGATGATCTTCTACGACGAGCGCGAGCAGCAGAACAAACGCATCGGCATCGACTACGACCTGCCGGACAGCGGCCTCATTTACAACCTGCTCAACTACACCGGCATCCAGCGCGCGATCGAGCGCGGCATCCAGACGCTGTGGCTCGGCCAGAGCTCGTACGTGCCGAAGACACGCCTCGGCGGCACGCTCGAAGACCAGTACCTCTACATCAAGGCGTACGACCCGCTGCTCAAGCCGACGCTGCCGCTGCAGCGCTGGTGGATGTCGCGCTACTCCGCCGCGCACGTGCTCGCCGGCGTCGAACAAGGAGTGTCCCTGTGAGACCGACCCCGAAGTCGCGGATCCTGCTCACCGGCGCGGCGACGCTCGCCGGCGCGGAGGTGCTGCGCGAGCTGCTGTCGCATCCCGACGTGGATTCGCTGCGCCTGCTGCTGCCGTTCGACGAAGCCGCGCGCACGCGCCTCATCAGCCATCTCGAAGCGTACGTCGGACCGCTCGCGCGCCGCGTCACGATCGTCATGGGCGATCTGCGCCTGCCGCGCTTCGGCCTCTCGATCGGCGCGTGGGACGAGCTCGCGGCGTCGTTCGACGTCGGCATCCATTGCGCGCAACGCGAGACGACCGATCAGAACCTCGAGCTCGCGCGCCAGGCGAACGTGCTGCCGGTCGAAAACTGGATCCGTCTCCTCGAACGGAATCCCGTGCTGCGCCTGCATCATCTGTCGACCGGCTTCGTCGGCGGCGCGCGGCGCGGACTCCTGACGGAGTTCGATCTCGACTGCGGCCAGCGCTTCCACAACGCGTACGAGCGCAGCAAGTTCGAGGCGGAAGTGCGGCTGCGCGAGTCGCGCGTCAGCGATCGCGTGACCATCTACCGCCCGAGCCATACGCTCGGCCGCGCGAAGAACGGCGCCGCGTTCCACCTCGGCGGCGCGTATCCGCTGCTCGCGGCGCTCGCGTCGTCGAAGGCGCTTCCCGGCGACGGCCGCGCGCGCATCGACTTCGTTCCCGCCGACTACGTGGGCGCCGCGATCGCCTCTCTCGCCTGCGCCGGCGCGGACGGGACATTTCATCTCGCCTGCGGCTGGCACGCGTCGCTGCCGGTGAAGGAAGCGGCGGCGATCGCCGCGCGCGGCCGCGGACGCAAACGCGGCGCGCTGCTGCTGCCGCGCATCGCCGCGTGGATGCTGCCCGCGCGCAGTCTCGAACTGTTGCATCAGGGGCCGGTGTTCGACACCTATCGCGCCGATCTCGCGCTCGCGCCGTTCGCGCTCACGCGTCCCGATCCCGCGCAATGGCTCGAGACCGCGGTGCGCGCGGCCGATGCGCGCAGCGTCGCGCCGAGCATCGCAATCGACGACGAGTTACAGCCGCGCTCCGAACGCGCCGCGATCCACGCGGTCTCCGTCACGCGCGACGATCCGGCGTTCACCGAGAAGCGCTTCCATCAGGTCGGCGACGTCAACGTCGCGTACCGAGACATCGGCAGCGGCACGCCGGTCGTGTTTCTGCACGGCTTCGCAGGCGCGCACGCGTGGGACGCCGTCGTCGAGCGCGTGGTGGCCACGAAACGCCGCGCTCTCATCATCGAGACCCTCGGCATCAGCGACACCGACGCTCCGCCATCCGCCGATTACACGCTGTCGGCCCAGGCCGCGCGCGTGCGCGGGCTGTTATCCGCGCTCGGCATCGCGTCCGCGCACATCGTGGGCAACGACAGCGGCTGCGTCGTCGCGGAGTTCTTCGCCGTGCGCTGGCCGCATTGCGTGCGCAGCCTCACGCTCTCCGACTCCGACGCGCAGGGCCCGTGGCCGCCGCCGCACGCGGCGCGCCTCGCGTCACTGATGCGCATCCCCGGCGGCGCGGCACTGCTCGCATCGCTGATGCGCGTGCCGCTCGTCGCGCGCTCGTCGTTCGGCTTCGGAAGACTCGTGCACGACCGCTCGCTGCTCACGCCGGAGCGCATCCGCCGCTATCGCGACACCGTGGCCGGCACGCCCGCGCGACGCCGGCACCTCACGCGCTTCTTTCGTACGCTACGAGACAACGACGTCGCGATGCTCAATCAGTCGCTCGCGCAGCTCGACGTGCCGACGCTGATCGTCTGGGGCGCCGACAACGCGTACTACTCGCCGTCGTACGGCAGGAAGTTGCTCGACACGATTCCGGGCGCGCGGCGGCTCGAGATCATTCCGTTCGCGAGCGTCTCGTCACACGAGGAACGGCCGGAGCTCTTCGCCGCGAAGCTCATCGAGTTCCTGAACGAAATCGACGACGAGCTCGAAGCGGAGCTCCGGCCGCGTCACCAGAGCAGCGGCACGAGCGCGCGCACTTCGCGCGTGTACACGACGTAAGGCTTGCCCAGGCGCTCGATCATCATCGCTTCTTCGTAGCGGATGCGGCGGACGTATGCGAAGAGCTGAAAGGCGAGCGACAGCGCGGCGCCGACCCACGCGTGGATGAAGAGCAGCGTGCCGACGAACAGCAGCAGCGCGCCGCCGTACGACGGATGGCGGATGAAGCGGAACGGTCCGGTGCGGATCACCTGGTGATCCTCGTACACCGTGATGAACCAGGTGAAGAAGCGGCCGAGCGTGAGCACGGCCCAGACGCGCAGCGCCAGTCCGGCGGCCATGAGGACGAGCGCGGCCGTCGTCACCGCGTCCCAGCGGAAGCTGTCGGGATAGCGCACGAACACGGCCTCGAGGATCCCGATGAGCTGCGTGAGATACACCGACCAGACGATCTGCGCCGCGGTGCCGCGGTCGTGTTTCGGCGCCGACGCGTCGACCGGCTTGTACGCCGGCTGGAACGCGGAGATCCCGACGGCGAACGCGATCAGGATCCAGAACTGCGGCGTGCGGAAGATGTCCGGATGAGCGAGCGCCGGCAATCCGTAGATGGCGCACGACGCGAGGAGCGCGGTGAGGAGTTTTCGGATCATGGGAGTCGCTCTAGCGGCGGGCGGTGCGCGCGATGTCGCGCATGATGGAGAGGTGATGGCGGTGGTGGACGTCGGCGAAGAAGAACCATTCGCTCGAGGTGAGCCACTTCATCCGGGGATGGAGGCTGCGGCCGGGACTGGCCTTGATGCGGCGCAGATCGAGGTCGACTTCGGCGAGCCGCTTCTTCAGAGACTCGCGCAGCGGTCCGATCTGATCGATCGTGCCGCCTTCCGGCTCGAGCGGCGGGATGGTCGGAAAGAAGCCGCGCGGGATGAAGCCGGCGGTCATGAGGCCGTGGCCCCACACGCCGCGGCGCTCGTCCGCGTTCGCGCCGCTCATCGCTTCCTCGAGCCGGTCGAGGACGTAGTGACTGCTGCGGTAGAGGTGTTCGAGCTGCTCGCCGTACGACCACTTGCTGACGCGCTCGTCGCGCAGCGCGAGCTTGCCGGTGCTGCATTGAGCGGAGAGCTCGTCGGCGAAGCGCGGCGTGTCGTGCAACTTGTCGTTCGTGCCGAGGGAGCCCCAGAGTCGATAGACGGCTTTGCTGATTCGGTCCATAAGTTGACTTTCTGAAAATGGGGTGGCGGATCCGTGGGGCCTGCAACCCACGGAGTCCGCCACCACCAACCACCACCGAGGTCGGACCGTGGCCGGTCCGTCCGGCTACCGTCACCGGCGGCCGAAATTGAACGGGTTGAAGGGGACGAAGTTGTTCACGGCGAACGCGGTGTTGCGGACGAGGCGCGTACCGATGCGGTTCGCGATCTCGCCGGGAGCGCGTCCCCACTGCCGCGCGGCGGAGTTGAAGCCGGCCGACGCGTCGCGCAGCGCGTAGCGCACGAAGCCGTCCTTGCGCCGGTTGGCCGAGCGGTCGGAACGGCGCGCGAAGGTGCGCAAGCCGCGCGCGAAGCCGTTGCCCACGCGGTAGCCGGACCAGACCGCGCCGCGCGACACGCGCTGGAACGGCTTGGTGCCCTTCGTGTACTTCTTCTTGTTGCGGCGCCGTTTGTTGCGCGAGCGGCGCTTGAAGTAGACCGGCGCGGTGATGATCGGCTCCGGCCCGTCGTCGCGGTTGCCGCCGTTGCCGCCGCCGTCCGGACGGGGACGCGGCGGGGGCGGCGGCGTCGGATTGTGCGTCGACGCGTGCGTGGTCGTCAGCTGCGCGCCGTAGGTCGTCGTCTGCGCTTCCGGCGCATGCGTGCCGCCGACGGACGCGCCGCCGACGGACGCGCCGGCGATCGGATCGGGGCTCCCGGCCGCGCCGGGACGTTTCGAATCGGTTGCCATCGCGAGCTTCCCTCCTTCGTCTTCGCGGTTGTCTCAGAACCAGGGGAAGAGGCTGCCGCCGCGGCCACCGCCACGGGCACGCCGCTTCTTGCGCTGCTTCTTCCGGTAGACCAGCACGACCGGCACGAGCTGGCGCTGCTCGTCGCCTCCGTTGTCGTCGCCGAGTGTGGCCGTCACTTCGGCCACTGCATCCTGGACGTCCCCCGCGAGCTTTCCACAGCCCTGGGCCAATTCGCGGATCTGTCTCCGGCTTGCCTTGCCGACATCGAGAATGATCGGCGCGTTCGAGTTCGCTGCCATCGCTGACTCCTTCCTCTGTGCCTTAATGATTGACGTAAAGCTATATCAGCATCCTGCTTTATGTCAAGCAGTATGGCGTGACTTTTTTAAATGTATCGGGCAAAATATCTCGGCGTGTCCCTCCCCATCTCCGAATCACCCTCCGCCGGCGAACGGACCGAGCTGGTGCTGGCGGCGCTGACCGCGCCCACGGCCGTGCCGTCGAACAACGAGCCGCGCCGCCAGCGCAAAGTGCGCCGCGCGGCGGCCGAGGCCACCGAGGATTGGCTCGCGTTCCGGGAGCTGCTCGAGACGCCGGTGGAACGCTCGCCGATCTTCGAGCACGAGTTCCGACGCCCGCCCGGACTGGGCGTCCAGACCGGACGGCAATCCGCGCTGCCGCCGGTGCGCCGCGAGGAACAGTTCAACGCGGGCTTGCTGCAGACGACGCTGCGCCTCCTGGTCTGGCTACGCGGCGCAATGCAGTTCGGCCTCGGCATCGTCAGCGACCGCCTGCGCGGCCGCGACAGCCAGCATCAGCGCGCGCGCCGGCTGCGCGAGACGTTCGAGTCGCTCGGGACCACGTTCATCAAGGTCGGCCAGCAGCTCTCGATGCGGCTCGACCTCTTCCCCTACGCCTACACGCGCGAGCTCGAGAGCATGCTCGACAAAGTGCCGCCGATGCCGTTCGAGAGCGCCGTGGCGACGATCGAGCGCACGACCGGCAAGCCGATCGCGGAGCTCTTCCGGCAGTTCGACCGCGCGCCGATCGGCTCCGCGTCGGTGGCCTGCGTCTACCACGCGGTGCTGCACACCGGCGAGGAAGTCGCGGTGAAGGTGCGGCGTCCCAACATCGGCAACATCCTCGCCGCCGACATGCGCGCCTTCGGCTGGCTGCTCGCCGTCGCGGAGGTGTTCCTCTTCCGCCCCGGCTTCACGAAGAACTTCCTCCACGAGCTGAGCACGATGCTCTTCGAGGAGCTCGACTTCGTGCGCGAGGCGCGCTTCTCGGAGCTCTACCGCCGGCGCATGCGCAAGGAGCGGCAGTTCCACTTCGTCACCGCGCCGAAGATCTTCCCCGACGAATCGAACCACGAGGTGCTGGTCTCGGAGTTCGTCTGCGGCGTCTGGATGAACGAGATCATCACCGCGCTCGAGACGAAGGACCTCGCCGCGCAGGAACGCCTCCATCAGATGCGCCTCGATCCGGTGCTGCTCGCGCGGCGGGTGCAGCTGATCTCGCGCTACAACAACTTCGAGAACATCTTTTTCCACGCCGACCTGCATCCGGCGAACATCCTCGTGCAGCCGGGGAACCGCATCGTGCTGATCGACTTCGGCTCGTGCGGCTCGTTCAACCGGCGCGAGCTCAACTCGTGGCGGGCGTGGTTCGACGCGCAGAGCGTGAACGACATCGGCGGGATGGTGCAGGCGGCCATGGCGATCATCGAGCCGCTGCCGCCGATCGACAAGGACGAATTCGGCGCGCGGCTCGAGCAGATGTTCTGGAACGATCTCTACGCGATCAAGAGCAAGAACTCGGCGTGGTACGAGCGCGTGTCGTCGCGGCTGTGGCTCGGCTTCATGCGCCTCACGCGCGAGTTCCAGATTCCGATGCGCCTCAACACGTTGCGCATGATCCGCGCGTCGATGCTCGCCGACACGATCGCCGCGCGCCTCGACCACGACCAAAATCCCTACAAGGAGTTCCGCTACTACGAGCGCGGCGCGGGGCGGCGCGCGAAGCGGCGGCTGCACAAACGCCTGCGCCAGTTCTGCAGCCCGCGCATCTTCACACGCCTCGAGCAGGGCTTCGACTCCGGCGTCAAGCTTCTCTACCGCGTGCAGAAGACCGTCGAGTCGCTCAGCTCGATCAACATCGTGCCGCTGGTCAGCAAGGCCGCGGAGACGGCGAAGCTGATCATCCAGTGGGTCGCCAGCGCCGTCACCATCGCCACGACCGCTGCGCTGGTCATGGTGGTCGCGCAGTTCATGTCGTACTACGGCGGCTTCGGCGACTCGCCGCGCACGTTCTTGCAGGACTTTTTCTCCGTCCTCGGCAACGGCCTGTTCCAACTGGTGGTGCTGGCCATCGGCGCGGTCCTCATGCGCCGCTTCTACTATCGGATGAACGACCGCGACCGCTACGTGAACGACCGGCGCAACTGAGACGCGCGACACGCGCGGGCGCGGCGCGACGCGCTCGCGTCACGCCGCGCTACGGACGCATCACGCCGCGCTGGTGGTCTGCTGATCGAACTGCATCTCGTCGACGATGGCCTTCTCGGTGAGCCGCGGACGCAGGGCCTGCTTGCGCCGCCCGAGCTCCTCGGCCACGAGCTTGGCCGCCTCGCCGAGGGCGCCGCGGCGCTTGTGCGGATCGGCCAGCATGCGCGCGGTGGCCATGGCGAGCGCGCCGAAGCCGAAGACCTCTCGCGGATACGCGCGGTGGAGGAAGATGTCGAGGAAGTCCTGACGCAGCTCTTCGTTCGCGGCGACGCCGCGGAGGATCTCCAGCAGCACGGGCGAGATCGGGCCGCGCTTGCCGATGTCGGCCGCGAACCAGTAGTGCTGCATCGCGTCGGCGTCGCGCCAGCGCCACCAGCGGCGCAGCTCTTCGTCGCGACGGTCGGGACGCGAGAAGCCGCGCACGATCGCCTCGGACAGCTTCTCGACCTGGCGCAGCGCATCGGAGATGCCCTGCCCCGGCGTCGGATCCTTGAAGTGTCCCGCGTCGCCGGCGAGCACCCAGCCCCGCCCGGTCGCTTCGCGGAAGAAGCCCTCGAAGCGCGTGAGGCCGCGGAACTTCGTCACGCGCTCGGCGCCGCGCACGAGCTCCGCGACCGGCGCGCAACCTTCGATGGTCCGCCAGTACGCGCCCTCGCCGTCGACGCGGTACGCCTCGCGCTCGTCGAGCGACGGGCAGACGATGGCCACGAAATGGCCGTTGTCCGCCGGCGCCGCGACCACGAAGTCGTCGCCCTTGCGGTGGTAGTAGACCTTCGCCACCGGCTGCTTCGGCACGCCGCGGTAATACGCCCAGCTGCTCATCCGCTCGCTGGTCGTGACGTGATAGCGGCGCGCGCCGGTGAGCCGCGCGATCGTCGACAGACGTCCGTCGGCGCCGACGACGAGGTCCGCGCGCAGCGTCGCGACTTTGCCTTCGCGATCGACCGTGCGCACGCCGACGACGCGGCCGTCGTCTTCAATGAGACCGACGACACGTCGATGGAGGCGCATCTCCACGCCCGCGGCGCGCGCCGCGGCGACGAGGTGCACGTCGAGCGCAATGCGGCGCACGCAGAGCATCGGCACTTTCGGATCGTGCGGCCGCAGGCGCGGCGGTCCGGAGAGGTCGACATCCTCGAACTTCATGTAGCAGTCCGTGATCGGCGGCGCGCCTTCGGCGAGGATGCCGTCGAGCGCGCCGAGCTTCTGCAGGATCTCGATCCCGCTCAGCTGAAACATGTGCGTCGAGAGCGTGTCGCTCGGAAACTCGGCCTGGTCGACGACGCAGACCGACAATCCCGCGCGCTGGAGGAACGTCGCCAGCGGCGAGCCGGCGCAACGCGCGCCGACCACAATCACATCGAACCGTTCGGACACCGACATGAGGAGATCTCCAGGAAGTTGCGTTGGCGCGGCGGTCAGAAGAGGTCGTCCAGCATCGGGCCGCCGCGCGCACGCACGATCACGCGATAGAGCAGCAGCCCCGCCGGACCGAACACCAGCGTCAGGAAGAGACATGGGAAGAGAACCGCGTACGACATCTTGTCTGCCGTGGCTCGCCGCGCGATCCACGAGCCGATGAAGAGATCGAACGCGAGGTAGTGCACGTACCCCGCGAACAGCAGCCCCTTGGACTGATTGAACATGCGCAGGGTGCCGTCGAGACTGCCGAAGCGCTCCAGGAACGAGCCGCTCGCGCTGTGCCAGTAATAAATACAGAGGAACGTGTACAGCACCGCGAACGCCACGGGCAGCATCATCCCGGAGAACACGTAGTTCACCATCCGGCTGCGCGGCCGCAGGAAGAGCGCGATCCAGCCAATGACCGACAGTCCGAACGCGAGCTTGAATGCCAGAGCCAGGTTCATGTGCACCTCTCTCTCTCGAAAAAATTCGAACGACGAACTACGCCGCGACGTCCACCTCGCCGCCGGCCGGCAGCTCGCGCAGTCCGTGCACGAGCCGGTCGAGCAGCGGCGTCGTGGCCGCGGTGGTGACGAGAGCCATGATCACGATCATCGTGAAGAGACCGCGCGAGATGACGCCGATGTCGAGGCCGACGTTCAGCACGACCATCTCCATGAGGCCGCGCGTGTTCATCAGCACGCCCACCGCCGCCGACTCGCGCCAGGAGAACCCCGACGCCTTCGCGCTGAACATCGCGCCGCCGAGCTTCCCGCCCACCGCGACGACGAGGACGAGCGCGCAGCAGAGCCACAGGCCCGGACCGCTGAGCAATCCGACGTTCGTGCGCAGACCCGTCACCGCGAAGAAGAGCGGCAGGAAGATGACGCGCGTCAGCCCCCGCGTCTGCGCGACGAGCGTCTGCGTGAGCTGCGCGTCGCGCGGCAGGATCGCGCCGACGAGGAACGCGCCGAACAGCGCGTGGATGCCGAGGAGCTCCGTCAGCGTCGACGACGCGAGCACGACCAGCAGCACCGCGGCGAGCACCGCTTCGTCCGACAACTGCTTCACGCGCGGCAGCAGCTTGCGAAGCAGCGGACGCACGCCGGCGATCATCGCGATCGCGTAGACGGCGACGAGTCCGAGGCGCACGCCGAGTTGCGCGGGATCGCTCGCGCGCGCGACCACCACGACGAAGGCGAGGATGCACCACGCCGTCACGTCGTCGACCGCCGCGCAGGCGATGACGCTGTTGCCCATGCGCGACCGGAGCAGGTGCCGCTCCTCGAGGATGCGCGCGAGCACCGGGAACGCGGTGATGCTCATCGACGTGCCGAGGAACAGCGCGAAGCTGCGGAACGGCACGCTCGCATCCGAGACGCGCGGATAGAGATAGAGCGCGAGACCGGTGCCGAGCAGGAACGGCACGATGATGCTGATGTGGCTGATGACGATGATGCTCTCGCGCCGCTCGCGCATGAGACCCGGCGCGAACTCGAGGCCGACCAGGAACATGAAGAAGATCAGGCCGACCTGGCTGAGCGAGAGCAGGATGGAGACGCTGTGCGCCGGGAACACCGCGGCGAACGCGTCCGGCGCGAGCCGCCCGAAAAGCGACGGTCCGAGGATGATGCCGGCCACCACTTCGCCGACGACGACCGGCTGCCGGAAACGCTTCAGCAGCGCGCCGCACGCGCGTCCGGCGAGGACGACGATGATGATCTGCAGGAGCGTCGTCGCCAGCTCGTTCACAGCGTGCCCTCCGGCAGGGTGATGTTGCGTTTGGACGGCGCAGGAGCGCCGGCGCGCGCGGCGTGGCGTGCCGGCGCGGCGCGCGTTTCGCCGCGCGGCTCGCGCACGCGCGCCGCGACGAACGTCGCGCCCTCCGGCTCGAAACGTCCGCGGATGGCGTCGCCGTCGAGGCGTCCGGAGAACGACGTCGCGCCCCACGCGCGGATGGCCGTGCCGTGGAGCGAGCCGCGCAGCGCGACGTTGCCGAGGTGCAGGTCGAGATCGGGGCCGGTCTGCTCGATCGAGAGCGTCTGCGTGTTCGGCAAAACACCGCCGCTGCCGCCCGTCCGCACTTCCCACGTACCGCCGAGCGACACCGGCGCGCGCAGACCGCGTCCGGCGCGCAGCAGCGAGGCTTCGGCGACGAGCGCCAGCGCGAGTAACGTTGCGTAAGCCGCGATCGTCTTCATCGGGATGAGCGGCAGGATAGCAGCGAGTAAGTAGTTATGGCAATATGTAAATTAGGAACTGCGGCAATGATGCGTCCGCGTCAGAGGATTCCGATTGCTTTCTTCCCGGCCAACGTTTAGAACACGATTCGTGAACACTTATCGGCGTCTGTTGCTCCTTGCCGCCGCCCTGCTCCTCGCGCCGCTGCTGGCCGCGCAGGAGGCCGACCTCCTCGTCACGAAGACCGGCCCCGACCAGGCCACCGCCGGCTCGAACGTTTCCTACGACGTCGTGGTCACGAACCTCGGCGCCGACGACGCGGCCTTCGTCACGCTCGACGATCCGCTTCCCGCGGGCATGACGTTCGTCTCCGCGACGCAGACCGACGGCACGCCGTTCAGTTGCTCGACGCCTTCCGTCGGCGACACGACCGGCAGCGTGAACTGCACCGCGGCGCTGCTCGCCGCCGGCGACTTCGCCGAGTTCACGATCGTCTACGCCATTCCCGCCGGCACGCCCGACAGCACGTCGTTCGTGAACATCGCCACCGCTTCTTCGGAGACGTTCGATCCGAACGACGAGAACAACTCCGGCGTCGCGACGACATCGACGCCGCCCTCGCCGACGAGCGACATGGCCGTCACGAAGAACGGCCCCTCCTCGGCCGGTCCGAACACGAACGTCGTCTACACCATCGGCATCACGAACAACGGTCCCGCGCCGGCGACGACCGTGCAGCTCACCGATCAGACGTCCGGGCTGCTGGAGTTCGTCTCGTTCACGCAGGACAGCGGTCCGACGCTGTCGTGCTCGACGCCGGCTGCCGGCTCGACCGGCGGCACGATCACCTGCACCATCGCCTCGTTCCCCGCCGGCTCATCGGCCACGTTCACGCTCACCGAGCACGTGCCCGCGGACACGCCGAGCGGCACGAGCGCGGAGAACAACGTCGCCGTCTCCGCGGACAACGACAGCAACTCGGAGAACGACACCGCGGCGACGACGCTCACGGTCTCCGCGGTCGATGTCGGGGTCGTGAAGAGCGGCCCGGCGACGGCGAACGCGGGCGAGGACGTCCCGTACACGATCGTGCTCAGCAACAGCGGCGCCGACACCGCGACGAACGCCGGCTTCACCGACACGCTCCCCGCCGGTACCACGTTCGTGTCTCTGGTGCAGAACACGGGAACGCCCGCCAACTGCGCCGCGCCCGCGGTGGGCACGAACGGCACCGCCGGCTGCACGCTCAGCCTCCTCGGCTCCGGCCAGTCCGCAACGTTCACGCTCACGCTCAACACCGGCGGCACCACCGGATACACGAACACGGCGAACGCGTTCACCGACAGCTTCGACACGAATCCGGCGAACGACAGCTCGAGCGTGACCACGGCCGTCACGCCGATCGCCGACGTCGCCGTGACAAAGAACGGCCCGACGGGCGCGCAGAACGGCGACACGATCACGTACAACGTCGGCGTCACGAACAACGGGCCGTCCGCCGCGGCGAACGTGTCGCTCACCGACACGCTCCCCGCCGGCACGACGTTCGTCTCGGAGACGCAGACCAGCGGTCCCACGTTCTCGTGCACGACGCCCGCGGTCGGCGCGAGCGGCACGATCACCTGCACGATCGCCTCGCTCGCCGCCGGCGCGACGGCGACCTTCGACTTCTCGTTCACGCTCACGCCGACCACCACCGGCGCGGTCTCGAACACCGCGAATGTCTCGTCGACGACCTCCGATCCGAATCCGGCGAACAACACCGCCACCGCATCGACGGACGTCACCCTCGGACCCACCGATCTCTCGATCACGAAGACGGCCAGCTCGAATCGCTATCCGGTGGGCGCCGACGCGACGTACACGATCACCGTGACCAACAACGGTCCCGGCTACGCCGTCGGCACGACGGTCACCGACGTCCTTCCGGCCGGCACGACGTACGTCAGCGCGACGCCGTCGCAGGGCTCGTGCAGCGGCACGTCCGTCGTCACGTGCACCCTCGGCACGCTCGCGCCGTCGGCGACCGCGACGATCTCGCTCGTCGTGACGCTGCCGTCGACGCAGATGGAGATCACGAACACGGCCACGGTCACGGCGTCGAACGTCGATCCGAACCCGGCCAACAACGCCAGCACCGCCGCGGCCGCGACGGTCTCGCAGGTGCCGGCGCTCTCGCCGCTCGGCCTCGTGCTCCTCGCGCTGTCGCTGGTCGGCGCCGCATGGTTCGTACAGCGGCGATAACAGAGAACGACCTTCCGCAAAAAACAATGAGGCGGCGCGATGACGCGCCGCCTCATTGCGTTTGATGCGATGGTTCTTTAGTGGACGAGCGTCTGCAGCTTGCTCGACGGCGTGGCGCTCACCGGCCGCGACTCGTTGCCCCAGCCCGCGTCGGCAGTCTCCAGCGTGCCCCAGCGCCCCTGCACCGAGACGACGATCGCGAAGATCAGGAACCCGCCGCCCGGAGCGACGGTCATGAAGAGCAGGCACGGGAAGAGGTACACGTACGAGATGCCGACCTGCCGCGCCTTCCGCGCCATCCACGCGCCGACGACGAGGTTCATGGCGATGATGTCGATGAGCGTCACCGCGAGCAATCCCGTGTTGCCGTACTGCCGGTAGACGGTGGAAAGCTTCAGATAGTCGAAGACGCTCGCCGCGGGCGGCTGGAACCACGACGTCAGCAGGAGGAAGGTCGAGAGCAGACAGAGGATCACCGGCGCGATGATGCCGCCGAACCAGAACGTCGACCACGTCCGCCGCGGAAAGAAGAAGATCGACAGCCACCCCGCGAGCGCGACCGCTCCGGAGAGGTAGTAGACGGTGGACGGAATGTTCGCTGGATCGATCACGAATCCTCCTCTTCGCGTTGCTTAGCGGACGGTCAGCTTCGGCTCGGCGCTGAAGACGGGCAGCGGCCGCTGCGGCAGCAGAACGTTCGACGCGCGGTTGGCGGCGACGACGTAGTAGTAGGTCGTGCCGTTCTCCACGTCGTCGTCGGTGTAGCTCGTGCCGGTGACGTTCGGCTTGATCCACGGGTACGGGTCGCGCGGCGTCGCCGAGCGCTTGACGGTGTAGGAATGCGCGCCGGGAACCGGCGACCACGACAGGTGCACGACGCCGTTGCCCGGCTCCGCGTGGACGCGCGGCGCGCCGAGGGGCGCGGCGGTGGGGCGGACGACACCGGTGACGAGCGCCTTGAGCAGCTCGGGGAGGAACAGCACTTCCTTGCCGCCGGCCTCGCGCGCGAAGCGGTCGAGGAAATAGTCAACCAGTGGACCACTGCCGTGGTTCTCGATGAGATACGCGAGCAGGGTCATGGTGTCGAAGTACGCCTGGCGGTAGCTGACCAGGCCGCCGCCGAACGAGAACTTGTCGACCACCGGGCAGTTGATCCCCTTGCCGACCACGAAGCGCCAGTTGATGAAGATCTCCGTGCCGTTGTGGCCCCAGCTCATCACCTCTCCGCGCAGGTCGGGGAAGTACTTGAAGAGCAGCAGGAAGTCGGCGGCCGCTGCCTCCGCGCCGGTCGACGTGCCGGTCGGATCGAGCATGATCGCATCGGACGTGAAGACCTCCGGCCCCCACCCCGACGGATCGCCGGTGTGCCAGAGGCCGTTGAACCATGCGACGTACTCCGCGGGGGTGGTGCCCCACACCTTCGCGGTGCGTTCGTTGTAGAGGTTTTCAGAGAGCGGCGCGGCCTGGGCGTTGCTCGGCGTGTAGATGTCCGGCGGGAACGGCTGATAGCCGGAGCCGGTGCTGAGATCGACGGAAACTTGCTGGGTCATGAGGGATCCTTTCGGGGAATGAGGACAGGGCACGGCCGCCGTGGCCGGTGCAGCTTCTACTTAATTACGTAAATACTAACATCCACCCCGCCGTTGTCAAGCGTCTGCACACCGAATTCACGTGTGCCGCCGCCGCGACGCGTGTTAAAGTCGCCGCATCAACGGTCTCACCGAATAGTCATTGCCCGCGGGACGCTCCTGCGCTCCGCGACACCAAATTCAGGATGGGGTGGATTCCATGACCCGTGCGCGACGCGGTTGGTTTTTGTTCACGATTCTGGTTGTGCTCATCAGTGCCACGCCGCGGCTCGCGGCTCAGTGCGTCAGCCTGACCACGCTCGGTTCGGCGTACACGCAGAACTTCGACACGCTCGCGAACACCGGGACGACGAACAACCTCACCATCCCGGGCTGGTTTCTCACCGAGGGCGGAGGCGGCGCGCGCGACAACGAGCAATACGCCACCGACAACGGCGCCAGCACGACCGGCGACATGTACAGCTACGGCGCCGCGGCCAGCACGGAGCGCGCGCTCGGCCAGTTGCGCAGCGGCACGCTCATCCCGCTCTTCGGCTCGTGCTACACCAACAACACCGGCGCCACGATCGGCAGCCTGGCCGTCGCCTACAACGGCGAGGAGTGGCGCCTCGGCACCGCCGGCCGTACCGATCAGATGAACTTCGAGTACAGCCTCAACGCCACGGACCTCGTCACCGGTACGTGGACCAACGTCGCGGCGCTGAACTTCGTCACACCCGATACCGCGACCGTCGGCGCGAAGAACGGCAACGCGGCTGCCGACCGCACGGCGATCTCCTCCACGGTTTCCTCGCTGAGCATTCCCAACGGCGCCACGTTCTGGATCCGCTGGAATGACACCGACGCGACCGGCGCGGACGACGGCCTCGCCGTCGACGACTTCAGCCTCACGCCGAACGGCGCGGTCGTCCTCCCCAACCTCACCATCGACGACGTCTCGCTCAGCGAGGGCAACGCCGGGACGACGAGCTTCACCTTCACCGTCAGCCTCAGCGCGCCCGCCGGACCCGGCGGCGTCACCTTCGACATCGCCACCGCGGACGGAACGGCCACGCAGCCGAGCGACTACACGCAGAAGTCGCTCACCTCGCAGACCATCCCCGCCGGCAGTTCGACGTACTCGTTCACGGTGCTCGTCAACGGCGACACGTCACCCGAAACGAACGAGACCTTCTTCGTCAACGTCACCAACGTCACCGGCGCGAACGTCACCGACGGCCAGGGACAGGGCACGATCGTCAACGACGACGCCGCGCCGAACCTCACCATCAACGACGTCTCGCACAACGAAGGTAACGCCGGCACGACGACGTACACCTTCACGGTCAGCCTCTCCGCGCCCGCGGGAGCGGGCGGCGTGACCTTCGACATCGCCACCGCCGACGGCACCGCCGTCGCGCCGGGCGACTACACCTCGAAGTCGCTCACCTCGCAGACCATCCCCGCCGGCAGCTCGACCTACACGTTCGACGTGCTGGTCAACGGCGACACGACTCCCGAGACCGACGAGACGTTCTTCGTCAACGTCACCAACATCACGAACGCGATCGGCACCGACACGCAGGGCGTCGGCACGATCGTCAACGACGACATCACGAAGATCCACGACGTGCAGGGCAACGGCGCGAGCTCGCCGCTGGTCGGCCAGACCGTCAGCGTCGAAGGTGTCGTCACCGCGAACTTCCAGGGCGCGAACAAACTGCAGGGCTTCTTCCTGCAGGAAGAGGACGCCGACGTGGACGCCGATCCGGCCACGTCCGAAGGCGTCTTCGTCTTCTGCAACACCTGTCCGACCGCCGTGGCCGAAGGCCAGCGCGTCCGCGCGACCGGCACGGTCTCCGAGTTCAACGGCAAGACCGAGATCACGGCCAGCACCGCGCCGTCGGTCACCGTCACCGACGCCGCCAACCACATCGCGGAAGTGACGCCGGCGACGGTCGTGCTGCCGGTCATCGGCGACATCAACACGTTCTACGAAAAGTTCGAGGGCATGCGCGTCATGTTCCAGAACCTGCTCACCGTGTCCGAGTACTTCGAGCTCGGACGCTACGGGCAGATCGAGTTGTACTCGGACGGACGCCCGCTGCAGTACACCGAGGCCAACGCGCCGAGCGTGGCGGGGAACGTCGCGTACGCGGACGAGCTCAATCGCCGCCGGGTCATCCTCGACGACGACAACAACGCCCAGGAGTCGTACCTTCTCCAGCCGGACGGTAGTCAAGCTGTTTACCATCCCCACGCGAATGGCGGCTTCAGCGTCGGCACGCAGGGCGTCGACTTCTTCCGGGGCGGCGATGTGGTCAACGCGCTGACCGGCGTGCTCGACTGGTCGTTCGCCGGACAGGCCGGCACCGACGCGTGGCGCGTGCGCCCGACCCTCACCACGCCGGTGACGTTCACCGTGGCCAATCCGCGCCCGGTCACGCCGCCCGCGGTCGGCGGCGCGATCCGCGCGGTCGGCATGAACATGCTCAACTACTTCACCACGATCGACACGACCTCGAGCAACAGCTCCGGTCCGTGCGGTCCCTCGGGCGGCCAGGACTGCCGCGGCGCCGACAGTGTCGCGGAGCTCAACCGCCAGCGCGAGCGCGCCTCGATCGTCATCTGCAGCCTCAATCCCGACGTGGCCGGTCTGATGGAGATGGAGAACACCACCGCCACGACCACGATCAACGACCTCCTCGGCGCCGTCAACGCGCGCTGCGGCGGCGCGCATCCGTACGCGTTCGTCAACACCGGCGGCACGCTCGGCACCGACGCCATCCGCGTCTTCATCATCTACCGCACCGGCATCCTCTCGCCGGTCGGCTCGCCGCTCGTCGATCTCGATCCCATCCACAATCGCCCGCCGACAGCGCAGACGTTCGACGTCGTCGACAGCGCCAATCCCGCCTTCGGCCAGCGCTTCACGTTCGTCGCGAACCACTTCAAGTCGAAGGGCTGCGACGCCTCCGCGACCGGCGCCGACGCCGACAACGGCGACGGCCAGGGCTGCTACAACGGCCGCCGCACCTCGCAGGCCTCGCGCCTTCTCACGTGGATCAACGGCACGGTCATCCCCGCGGCCGGCGATCCGGACGTGCTCCTCGTCGGCGACTTCAACGCGTACGCGCACGAAGATCCGGTGACGACGCTCGAGGCGGGCGGCTACACCGATCTCGAGACGTTTTTCCACGGCAACGCGACCTACTCGTATCTCTTCGACGGCCAGCTCGGCCACCTCGACTACGGCTTCGCCAGCGCGAGCCTCGTGCCGCACGTCACCGAGGCGCAGCCGTGGCACATCAATGCCGACGAAGTCGATCTCTTCGACTACAACGACGAGGTGAAGGACACCGGCGAGTCGACGTTCGAGGAGAAGCCGGACGGCTCCGCGCTCACGCCGCCGCGCGTCGTCTTCGCGCCCGGCACGCCGTATCGCGCCTCGGATCACGACCCCGTGCTCGTCGGCCTCTTCACCGTCGCCGATCTCGCCATCACCAAGACCGACTCGCCCGATCCGGTCACCGCGGGCGCCAACCTCACCTACACCATCAACGTGACGAACAACGGTCCCGACGCGGCCGATACCGCATCGTGGACGGACACGCTGCCGACCGGCACGACGTTCGTCTCGCTCTCCCCCGTCGCCGGCTGGTCGTGCACCACGCCCGCCGTCGGCGCGAACGGCACGATCAGCTGCACGAACGCGACGTTCGCCGTCGGCAGCGCGATGTTCACCCTCACCGTGAACGTCGCTCCGTCGGTCGCCGCGGGCACCGTCCTGTCGAACACCGCCAGCATCACCTCGAACACCGGCGACGGAAGCCCGGGCAACGAGAGCGCCACCACCACGACCACCGTCGCGACGTCGGCCGATCTCTCGGTCACGAAGACCGACTCGCCCGATCCGGTCACCGCCGGCAACAACCTCACGTACACGATCACGGTCAACAACGCCGGCCCGAGCTTCGCGGCAACCGTGAGCCTCGCCGACACGCTGCCCGCCGGCACCACGTTCGTCTCGCTCGCCTCGCCGGGCGGCTGGTCGTGCACCAACCCCGCGGTCGGCGCGACCGGCAGCATCTCCTGCACCATCGCCTCGCTCGGCACGGGCGACGCCGTCTTCACCCTCGTCGTGAACGTCGGCTCCTCGGCGAGCGGCACGTTGTCGAACACCGCGACCGTCACCTCCGCGACGAGCGATCCGAACACGGGCAACGAGAGCGCGACCGAGACGACGGCCGTCACCGGTTCGGCGGATCTCTCCGTCACGAAGACCGACTCGCCCGATCCGGTCACCGCCGGCACCGACCTCACGTACACGATCACGGTCAACAACGCCGGTCCGAGCGTCGCCACCTCGGCGAGCCTCAGCGACACGCTGCCCGCGGGCACCACGTTCGTCTCGCTCTCCTCGCCGGGCGGCTGGTCGTGCACCGCGCCCGCGGTCGGCGCGGCCGGCACCGTCTCCTGCTCGAACGCCTCCCTCGCCACCGGCAACTCGGTGTTCACGCTCGTCGTGCACGTCGGCGCCTCGACGACGGGCAGCGTGTCGAACACCGCGACGGTCAGCTCCGCGACCAGCGATCCGAACCCGGGCAACGAGAGCGCGACCGCGAGCACGACCGTCGTTCAGTCGTCCGATCTCGCGATCACGAAGACCGACTCGCCCGATCCGGTCAACGCCGGTGCGTTCCTCGACTACAGCATCAACGTGACGAACAACGGTCCGAGCGACGTCGCGACGATCACGTTCACCGACGCCATTCCGACCGACACCACGTTCGCCGCGTTCTTCAGCCCGAGCGGCTGGGATTGCACGCTGCCTCCGGGCGACAGCACCGGCACGGTGTCGTGCTCTACGACCTCGCCGCTCGCCGCCGGCGCGACGTCCAACTTCACGCTGCGCGTGAAGGTCGGTGCCGGCGTCGCCGCGGGCACCGTCATCACCAACACCGCGAACCTCACCTCCGCGAGCGACTCGACCGCCGGCAACAACAGCGCGACCGCGACGACCACCGTTGCGACGTCCGCTGACCTGTCGGTGACGAAGGTCGACACGCCCGATCCGGTGGGCGCCGGCAACAACCTCACCTACACCATCACCGTCGACAACGCCGGTCCGAGCAACGCCTCCACCGTGAGCCTCAGCGACACGCTGCCCGCGGGCACCACATTCGTCTCGCTCTCCTCGCCGGGCGGCTGGTCGTGCACCGCGCCCGCGGTCGGCGCGGCCGGCACGGTCACGTGCTCGAACGCGTCGTTCGCGAACGGCGGCAACGCGGTCTTCACACTGGTCGTGCAGGCCAACGGAAGCCTCGCCAACGGCACCGTGCTCTCCAACACCGCCACGGTGAGCTCGACGACGAGCGATCCAACGCCCGGCAACAACAGCGCGACCGCGACGACGACCATCGCCGTGGCCAGCGCCGATCTCGCGATCACGAAGACCGACTCGCCCGATCCGGTGAACGCGGGCGCGAACCTCACCTACACCATCGCCGTCACCAACAACGGTCCGGACTCTGCGACGACGGTCACGCTGTCCGACCCGCTGCCGGCCGGCACCACGTACGTCTCGATCACCTCGCCGGGCGGCTGGGTGTGCACCACGCCGTCGGCGGGCGCGAACGGCACGGTCACGTGCACGAACGCGAGCCTCGCCACCGGCACGTCGAACTTCACGATCGTCGTCGCCGTCAGCGCGGCCACGGCGCCGGGCACGATCCTCACGAACACCGCCACCGTCTCCTCGGCGACCACCGATCCGACGCCGGGGAACAACAGCGCCACGGCCACGACCACCGTGCTCTCGCCGGCGACGCTCTCCGCGGTGAAGACCGCCAGCGGCACGTTCCAGCCGGGCAGCGCGCTCACGTACACGATCGTGCTGAGCAACTCCGGTCCGTCCGCGCAGTTCGACAACCCCGGCCACGAGCTCACCGACGTGCTGCCCGCGCAGGTGCACCTCGTCTCCGCCACCGCGACGTCGGGCACGCCGGTCGCGACGGTCGGCACGAACACCGTGACGTGGGACGGCAACATCCCCGCCGGCGGCTCGGTGACGATCACGATTCACGCGACCGTCGACAGCAACGTCGCGCCGGGAACGACGGTCAGCAACCAGGCCTCGTTCTCGTACGACGCGGACGGCAACGGCACGAACGAGTCGAGCGGCAGCAGCACGAACGGCTCGGCGGCCGGTCCGACGACCTTCTCCGTCGCCGGCGCCGCGTCGCTCAGCCCGATCCCGACGCTCGATCCGCTCGCCCTCGCCGCTCTGGCCACGCTCCTCGCACTCGTCGGCGCACTCTTCATGCGCCGCAACTGATCTCGCCTTCAACGCCAGGTCCCGGCGGATGCAACGCATCCGTCGGGACCGCGGCGAGCTCGCGCCCTTCTGCTCGCGCTGCGCTTGCGGGGAACGTCGCGCGCGCTGCTACGCGCGATCCGCGAGCGACGCCACCGCCGCGATGACTTGCACCGGCTCCGCGGGCTTGGCGATGTGCATCTGATAGCCCGCGCGCATCGCCTTCTCGCGATCTTCCGGCCGCGCGTATGCGCTGAGCGCGACGGCGGGTAGCGACGGCCAGCGCTCGCGGATGCGGCGGATCATCGAGTAGCCGTCTTCGCCCGGCATGCCGATGTCGCTGACGAGCACGTCGAACGCCTGCTGCTCGAGCTGCGCGATCGCTTCCTCCGCCGACGCCGCGGTCGTGACCGCGACGCCGCAGTCGGCGAGCACGCGGCGCACGACGTCGCGCGCGTCCGGCTCGTCGTCGACGACGAGCACGCGCAGTCCGCCGATGGCGTCGCTCAGATCGCCGCCGAGCGTCGTGCGCCGGCTCTCCGGCTTGCGCTCGCGCTGCAGGTCGTCGTCATTCTGCTTCGCCGCCACGAGCGGCAGCGTCACCGAGAACGTCGCGCCGCGTCCCGCTCCGCCGCTCGACGCGCGCACCCAACCGCCATGCAGTTCGACGAGTTGCTTGACGATGGCGAGGCCGAGCCCGAGGCCGCCGTGGCGGCGCGTCGTGCCGGCGTCGGCCTGGCGGAAACGGTCGAAGACGTACGGCAGGAAATCGGGAGAGATCCCTTCGCCGGTGTCGGCCACTTCGACCTCGACGTGAGAGGTGCGGTCGTGCAGCCGCACGTCGATGCGTCCTTCCTTCGGCGTGAACTTCACCGCGTTGCTGAGCAGGTTCCAGAACACCTGCTGCAGGCGGTTCGGATCGCCGGTGATGCGCTGCGACCCCTCGTCCATCGACGTCACGATCTCGACGCCTTTCGCATTCGCTGCCGGACGCACCGTGTCGATCGCGGCAAAGATCACATCGCGCACGTCGAGCTCTTCTTCGATGTCGAGCCGGATCTTGCCCGAGATGATGCGGCTCATCTCCAGCAGGTCCTCGATGATCTGCGCCTGCACGCGCGCGTTGCGGCGGATGACGGCGATGCCCTCGGTCAGCTCCTCCGGACTCGTATCGCCCGACGCGAGGATCTGGCTCCAGCCGAGGATCGCGCTGAGCGGCGTGCGCAGCTCGTGGCTGAGCGTGGCCAGGAACTCGTCCTTCATGCGGCTGGCGCGCTCGGCATCGGCGCGCGCCGTGCGCTCCGAGCCGAGGAGGCGCTGGTTCTCTTCGAGCAGCCGGCGCTGATCGTCAACGTCGGTACTGGTTCCGAACCACCGCACTTCGCCCGTGGCGCTGTCGCGCACGGACAACGCGCGCGCGAAGAACCAGCGGTACGCGCCGTCGGAGTGCCGGCGCATGCGGAACTCCGTTTCGAACGGCGCGCCCGTGCGCACCGACTCGCGCCACGCCTTCGCCATGGCCGGGAAGTCGTCGGGATGCAGCACGTCTTTCCAGAAATCCGCGTCGGCGGTCGCGGCACTCATGCCGGTGTACTCGAGGAACGGCCGGTTGAAGTAATCGATCGCGCCGTCGCCGTCGGCGGTCCAGACGAGCTGCGGCATCGCGTCGGCGAGCCGGCGGAAGCGCGCCTCGCTCGCTTCCAGCGCCGCCTGCGCGTTCTTCGCCTCCGTCACATCGAGCGCCGTGCCAACGAAGAGCGCGACGTGACGCTCCTCCCCTTCGCCTTCGAACGTCGCCTGGCCCTTCGACGCGATCCACCGCACGCCGCCGTCGGGCAGCAGCAGGCGGTACTCGACGTCGTACGGCCGCGGATCGCGCGGATCGGTCGCGGCGGCGAGCGCGGCGTCGACCATCTTCGCGTCGTCGGGGTGCATGTGGTGGAGGACGGCGTCGTAGTCCTGCACGTTCGCATCGACGCCGTACAGCTCGCGCACGCGGTCGTCCCACGTCACGCGGCCGGTCTTCAGGTCGTACTGCCACCAGCCCATCTTCGCGGCGTCGAGCGCGAGCCGCAGCTGTTCGGCGAGCTTGCGATGTTCCTCTTCTGCGCGCTTGCGCTCGGTGACGTCGCGAGTCGTGCCGGCGATGACTTCCACCTCGCCCTGCTCGTTGAACACCGGCGTGAAGATGTACTCGTACACGCCGAAGATGCCGGTGGGCGCCATGTACGGCACCTCGCCCGTGATGGCGTGCTTCTCCTCGATGACCTCGCGCAGCTCGCGCAGATGCATCTGCGCGTGCCAGTCCTGATAGCCGAGGTCGTAGAGACTCGCGCCGACGATCTCGGGCAGCGTCTTGCCCCACACTTCGAGCAGGCGCCGGTTCGCGAAGAGGAACGTGCCGTCGAGCGCGAAGAGATACGCGAAGTCGTCGGTCGCGGAGAGGATCGACTCGTAGATGTTCGTGCGCCGCGCCAGCTCCTGCTCGAGCTGCTTGCGCGCGGTGATGTCGAGCACGACGCCGTGGAAGCGGCGGGTGCCGTCGCTCGGATCGGACGTGACGCGGCCGCGCGCGATGACCCAGCGCTCGACCGCCGTGTTGGCGATGCGGTACTCGGCCTCATACTCCTCGCCCGTTTCGAGCGTCCGGGCGATCTTCTGCTGCACGAGCGCGTGGTCGTCGGGATGAATCGCCTCTACGAAACGCGCGAGCGGCGCGGTGCCGTCCGCGTCGCGGGCGACGCCGAAAAAGCGGTCGAAGTTCGCGTCGCCCCAGAGGCGGTCGCTGTCGACTTTCCACTCGTACGTCGCCACCTCACCCGCGATCAGCGCGGAGTCGAGGCGGCGCCGCGTCTCCACGAGCGCGTCGCGGGTGCGCCGCTGCTCGGTGACGTCTTCGACGAGCGCGAGCAATGTGCGCGCATCGCCGCTGGCGTCGCGCACCGGCGAGAGATGCACGCGCGCCCACACGACCTCGCCGTTCTTGCGGACGTAGCGCTTCTCGAACGTCGCGTGGCTGATCTCTTCCGTGTCGACGCTGCGGATCCATTCGACGTTCGCGTTGCGATCGTCGGGATACGTGTAGTCGTACGAGTCGCGTCCGATCAGCTCGTCCGCCGTGCGGCCGACGATCGCCTGGAACGCGAGGTTCGCGCGCAGCACGCGGCCGTCACCGCCCGTCAGGACCATGCCGACGACCGCGTGCTCGAACGCGGCGCGGAACCGTTCTTCGCTCTCGCGCAGCGCGGCCGCGGAACGTTCGCGCTCGGCGAGCGTCCGCCGCAGCTCGAGCTGCGTCATCACCTGCCGCGCCAGCGCGCGCAACGCGTCGAGCTGCTGATGGCTGAGCAGGCGCGGCACGACGTCGATGACGGTCAGCGCGCCGATCGCGTAGCCGTCCGGCGTCCGCAGCGGCACCGCGGCGAGATAGCGGAACCGCGGATCGCGCCGCGACGCGAAGACCTCGTGCTCCGCGAGATCGGGCACGACCAGCGCGTCTTCCTCCGCGAGCGCGAAGATCGAGATCGCGCGGTCGAGCGGCACCTCGCGGATGCCGATGCCGATCTCCGACAGAAAGAGCTGACGGTCGACGTCCACCAGCGCGATCCCCGCGGCGGGCGTGCTGCAGATCTGCGCCGCGAGCCGCGTGAGATCGTCGAATGCCGGGTCCGAGCGCGCGCCCAGAATGTCATAGCGGCGTAGCGCGGCGATCCGGCCTTCGTCCTGAAGGAGTTCCTGATTCAGCGGCATGAGCGACCGAGCGCAACGTTGCAGGATTCGTGCAGCCGGACGCCGATGCGTCCTCACGTCCCGGCCGAGGCCGCTCACATCGGCCGGGACGCATCCTCTCAGGGAAGATCGAGCGTCAGCGTCTCGCCGGTCGTGAAGTCGTACGACGCGAGCTGCGTCGCCGAGACCGGATAGAACACCGAGCCCGGCATCTCGTCCACCAGCCGGAGCCCGACCAGGTTCTTCGGCCCGCCCCACATGAGCACGACGTACGACGCACCGCGCTCGAAGTCGAGCCGCACCACCGTCGCCAGATCCTGCCGCTCGACGCGCGTGCCGACGATCGTCGCGCCTTTCAGCGCGCCGTACTTCGACTCGAGCTCCTGCCGCGCCCGCGTCTGCCGCGCGGTGATCTCCTCGAGCGAACGCCCGCCGCCGAACGCCGTCTGCAGCGGCTTGTAGTCGCGCGCGACGATCCCGTCGATCACCGCCTTCGCGTGCTCCGTCGCCTCCGCGAGCATCGGCGCCCGCGCTCCCGGCGACGGCGCGAGCCGCGCGAACGCCTCGGCCGTCAGCGGCTCGGCCGTCACGCTGCCGTTGGCGTTGGCGGTGAAGCGCATGCCGTCGCGGGTGCCCTCGAACTTGTGCAGCTCCTCTTTCGTCAACGTCTTGACCTTCGGCGGCATCGGCACGTCGCCCTGTCCCGTCGCGAGGCGTCCGATCCACTTGCTCACGGCGATGGACGGCCGCTCGCTGACGTTCGAGGTGATGTAGTAGACGATGCCGTCGTCGACGTAGCGCCGGAAGTCCGCCGCGAACGTGCCGTCGCCGCCGTTGTGCATGACGATGGTGTGGCCGTTCGGCAGCGGATAGATCGCCCAGCCGTACGCGTACGAGCTCGGCGCGTTGCCCTCGCGCACGTACGGCGTGAAAAGCTTCTTCCGCGACGCCGCGCTCAGCACCTTGTCGCCGTCGAGCGCGAGGCTCCAGCGGTACATGTCCGCCGGCGTCGAGATGATCCCGCCGTTCGCGCGCAGGTGCCAGTACGGCCCGTCCGGCGCCCACGGCCGGTCGAGGAACGTGCCCTCGTCCTCGCCGCCGCGGAAGCCGTGCGCGAGCTTCGTGCGATCCCACTTCGGAATCACGTAGCCGGTGTGCAGCATGCCCGCGCGCACGAAGAGCCGGTCGTGCAGATAGCGCTCGTACGGATGACCGGTGACGATCTCGATGATCGCGCCGAGGAGCGAGTAGCCGACGTTCGAGTACTCGTAGGACGTGCCGGGCGTGAACTCGAGCTTCGTGCCCATCGCCAGCTTGATGAACGCGTCGCGGCCGACGGGATCGTAGTCGTCGCCGATCGCGCCGGGGAAACCGGCGGAGTGCGTGAGCAGGTGATGCAGCGTGATGCCCTGCTTGTCCGGCGGCACGTCGTGGAAGTACTTCGTGATCGGATCGGTCGTGCGCAGCTTCCCTTCCTCTTCGAGCGCGAGGATCGCCGCGGCGGTGAACTGCTTGGTGATCGAGCCGACCGGCGCGAGGGTGTCGATCGAGAATTTGCCGTAGCCCTTGTGCACGATGACGTCGCCGTCCTTCGCGACGAGCAGCGCGCCGCTGAAGCCGAGGCGCTCCACGCGGGTCATGAAGTCGTCGATCTTCACGCCGAGCGGCGTCTTCACGACCGGTTGGGAGAGTGTGGCAGCGAGAACGAACAGAGCTGTCGCCAGCGGCATGGGATTGCCTCCTTTTTCTGCAGCGGGTTGTGATGCGTTACGAGTGGTTAGCGGTTCATCGATTTGCGGAGTTGCACCGTCATCGCGCGCTCGAACACCGGATCGGGCGGCGCATCGTGGCCGTCGACCGCATACGCGCGGCTGATGCCGTTCGTTGTGCCGTCGAGGCGCAGCGTGCGCGTCGTGCCGTCGCGCGTCTCCCGCATTTCGACGAAGCCGCCGGGTGCGATGCTGTCGATGCGATCGCCGTCGAAGCCGATGACGGCGTCGTACTGCATCGCGTACGAATGGTCGTCGAAGACCTCCTCGACGTTGCCATGGTGATGCAGCCGCGGCGGCGCGGCGAGACCACAGCCGACGGCGATGAGAATCGCGCCGATCGCGCACGCGGCGGCGCCGCCGAGACGTCCCGCGCGCGGCGCGAGCGGACGCTCGACGAGCGCGGCGATGCGCGTGCCGATCTTCGAGCGCGTGGCGAAGAGTCCGGCCGCGAGCTGCAGCCGTCGCTGCTGCCGCACGTGGAGCAGCGTGCGGTAGAGCGCGTCCGCGTAGTCGACGGCATCGGCGTCGCTCGACACGACGTCACGGTCGCACGCGCGCTCCGTCGCCCCCTCCCACTTCGCCGCCGCGAGCCAGATCAGCGGATGGAACCACATCGCGATCAGCGCGAGCTCGCGCAGCGCGAGGGCCAGCGTGTCGCGCGCGCCGGCGTGACGCAGCTCGTGACGCAGCGTCCACGCGAGCTGCGCGTCGTCCGCCCGCGCGTCCATCCACGCGGGGATCAGGATGACCGGACGCAACGCGCCGCCGATCGCCGGACCATCGAGCGCATCGCTGATGCGCACCTCGACGGCGAAACCTCCGAGCGCCGCACGCGCGGCGTCGATGCGCGGCGACGCGACACGCGAGCTCGCGACGATCCGCCGCAACCGCTGCCGGTGATACAGCGAGCGCGCGCCGGCGGCGAGCGCGCCCGCGAGCCAGACCAGCGCGAGCGCATTCGCCGGCTGCCGCGTCGTCGTGGCGACGCGCGTCTGCGCGACTCCACCGCGACGCGTGACCACCTTCGTCGCCTCCGCGCGCGCGGCCAACGGCGCATGCAGCTCGCGCGGCACGGGAACGCGCACGAACGAGCCGCCCGCAATGGTGAGGAGCGGCTTCGCCAGCACGACGAGCCACAGCAGCGCCACCGCCCGCGGCGCGCGACGCAACGCAACCGCGCTCACCGCGAGCACGATCAAGGTGGCGAAGGTGGTCTCGATGGACGCGAGGAGCAGCCGTTGCGCGAGCAGCGTCGCCATCACCTTCCCAACTCCTTCCGCCGCTTGCTCACCATCCTCTGAATCTCCGCCAGCTCATCGGCGTCGAGCTCCTCGTCCGCGAGCAGCTGCGCGATGGCCGCTTTCGGCGAGCCGCCGAAGAGGCGTCCCACCAGCTGCCGCAGCGTCTGCGTCGACACCGCCTCGCGCGGGATCGAGGCGCGGTAGCGCAGCGCGCGCTCGGTCGTCGGCACGCGCTCCACGTAGCCCTTCTCCTCGATCTTTGCCAGCACGGTGCGGATCGTCGTCGCCGCCAGCGGCCGGCGCCGCGTGAACGCGTCCACGAGCTCCGCCGACGTCGCCTCGCCGAGGTCCCACATCAGATTCATCACCTCGAGCTCGAGGCCGGAGAGCGCGGGGCGCACTTTGGAGGCTGCCTTCATAGACGTGAACTATAAACGTAGTTCACGACTACGTCAACCGGCAACGTCAACCGGTAAACAAGCGGCCCCGGCGGCGCATGCTATATTTTGGTCGCCGCAATGTCGGACAAAAAAAGCTGGGGCTCCACGGTCATGGGGTGGTTCGTCGTTCAGGACTCACCGGATAGCGGCGGCCCTGCCGGCACCGCGGGCGCGCCGGACGACGCGCTGATCCAAGGCGCCGCCGACGCGGGCGCGACGCAGGCGCCGGAAGTCTTCACCTCCGCCCCGCCCACCGCACCTGCGGGCCAGGTCGACTTCGACGGCGTCTACGAGGCCGCGGGCATCACGGCCGAGGAGCACCAGCGCGTCTCGCGCACGCTCGACCTCCTCAACTCCCTGCCGCCGGAAACCGAGGACGCCGTCAAGAAGCAGATCGTGCTGGCGTCGTTGCGCGCGTTCGGCGTGCCGATCGAGAAGATCATCGAGACCGGCGCGGAAGAACTGCAGGCGCTCGACGCGTACATCCGCGGCGGCGCGAAAGACACCGAGCAGATCACCTCCGAGGCGGAGACGCGCATCAAAAAGTACGAGGAAGAAATCGCCAATCTCCGCGCGGCCATGCAGCAGCGCGTTGAAGAACAACAGAAAGTCATGAAGTCCTGCAACGCCAAGAAGCTCGAGGTCCAGAAAGTCCTCGAGTTCTTCGGACAGGACGCCGTCGCGCGCGTCGTGCGCGAGTCGCCGAAGCTGCACGAGCCCAATCCGGCGAACTGACGAAGGGGAGCTGAGGAGAAACCATGGGTGTGTTTTCACGTTTAGGCAATCTGTGGAAGGGTTTTCTCTCGTTGTGGATCTCCGACATCGAGAAGGATCATCCGGAGATCGCGTACGAGAACGCCATCAACTCGATGGTCGGCAAGTACGCGAAGCTCAAGAGTGCCACCGCCGCGATCATCCGCAGGCGCGACGAGCTCGCGGACCGCTTCAAGAGCGCGACGGCGGAGCTCGCGCAGACCGAAGCGGAGCTCAACACCGCCGTCGAAACGAATCAGGACGATCTCGCGGTCGTGCTGATCCAGAAAAAGAACCAGCTCAACGCCGATCTCGCCGAGCTGCAGACGGACATGGAGAGCGCGCGCAACGACGCCGACTCCGCGAAGTCGTCGCTCCTCTCCGTGCAGTCGGAGATCCGCAAGCTGAAGGCCGAGCGCGACTCGATGCTGGCCAAGATGCAGTCGGCGCAGGCGCGCCTCAAGATTCAGGAGCAGCTCGACGGTCTCTCCGTCGACGACGAGGTCCGCGCGCTCGACAACGTCCGCACGCACATCAAGAACACCATCGCCGAGGCCAACCTCGGCAAGGAGCTCTCCGACACGTCGCTCGACTCGCGTCTGGCCAACCTGCGCAATCAGGTCGGCGACGTGCAGGCCAAGCAGGAGCTCGCGGAGCTGAAGGCGCGCAAGGCCGCGCAGCAGGCCGCGCAGGGACAGAAGACGATGTAACGCAGCGTCGTCGACGTCGCGTGTCGTAATGCAGAAAGGTTCGTCATGAGACTCACCCCGTTCGCGAAGCTGTTCATCACCGCCGTCATCCTGGTCGTCGTCGGCTACGCCGTCTATCACTACAAAGGCGCCGACGTGAAGAAGTGGGCCGGAGGCGAAGAGTCGAAGAGCGCGTCCGGCGACGTATCCAAGACTGATTTCGACGCGCTGAAGAACGCGCCCGCCGACGCCGCGCGCGACGCCGGCTCGAACGGCGTGCAGCCGGTCGCGCTGCAGGGCAGCGGACGCCTCAACCGCCCGCTGGTCGTGGCCATTAACACGTGGGCCGGCCACTCGCCGGGCATCGTCTACAACGGCGGGCTCGATCCGAATCCGGCGTCGATGTATCAGAAGAAGTTCAACACCGAGGTGAAGTTCGTCCTCATCGAAGACCCGGCGGCGAAGCTCGCCGCGTTCCGCAAAGGCGACATCGACGTCATGTGGGACACGGTCGACAACTGGGCGCGCGAGGCGTCGGTGCTGAGCGAGAACAACCAGCACGCGCGCTCGATCATGATGCAGGACTGGTCGCGCGGCGGCGACGGCATCGTCTCGCTCGCGACGATCAAATCGATCGAAGACCTCAAAGGCCACAAGATCGCGTGCACGCAGTTCACGCCGTCGCACTTTTTGCTTCTGTATCTGCTGTCGCAGTCGGGCCTCAGCCCCGCCGATCGCAACGAGGTCGAGAAGAACATCATCTTCTCGACGGACGCGCCCGCGGCCGCGGCGATGTTCAAGGCCAGCCAGGTCGACGCCGCCGTGACGTGGGAGCCGGATCTCTCCGCGGCCGTCGCCGCGCGCGGCGATGCGGCGCACGTCCTCGTCTCCACGACCGCCGCGACGAACATCATCGCGGACACGCTCGTGGCGCGGCAGGACATCATCCAGCAGGCGCCGGAAACGCTGCGCGACTTCGTGCACGGCTGGTTCGAAGGCATCGAGCAGATGAAGAACGATCCGGCCGGCTCGAACGCGATCGTCGGCAAGGCGCTCAAGCTCGACGACGAAACCGTCTCCGGCATGCTCTCCGGACTCAAGCTCACGCCGTACGCCGACAACGCGCAGTTCTACGGCCTCTCCGGCGGACGCGCGCATTACGACACGCTCTTCGACACCGCGTTCGTGATCTGGCGCAAGAAGGGTCTCGTCACGCGTCCGGTCGAGGCGAAGGACTGGGCGGACACGCAGTTCGTCTCCGCGCTCGCATCCGACTACGCGACGCAGAAGGTCGAGGAGCCGAAGGTGGCCGCGAAGCCGCCGTCGGTGAAAGACCGCGCCATCATCAACAAGCAGATCGAGATTCACTTCACGCCCGGCTCCGACCAGATCATGCCCGGCTCGTTCTTCGTCCTCGATTCGCTCGGCGACACGATGACGTCGTTCGGCAACACGTACCTGCGCGTCGAAGGCAACACCGACGCGACCGGCGCGCCGCAGGCGAACATGACGCTCTCCGAGCGCCGCGCCCTCGCGGTGAAGAACTACATCGTGCAGAACTTCCCGAACATCGATCCGAACCGCTTCCAGACCATCGGCCGCGGCTCGACGAATCCGATCGCCGACAACGCGACGGAGGCCGGACGGCAGCTGAATCGCCGCACCGAGATCAAAGTGGTGCTGGCGACGCAGTAATGGCGAGATCGCGCAGCGCATCGATCTGGTCGATCCGGCAGCCGCTCCCGCGCGGCATGTCGGCGGCCCTCGGCATCGTCATGCCGCTGCTCGTCCTCGGCGTGTGGTGTCTCATCAGCTACGGCGGCTTCGCGCCGCCGGACTTTCTCCCCTCGCCGACCGAGACGATCCGCGGCACGCTGCAGCTCTTCTTCCGCTACGACCTCATGACCGCGATCCTCATCTCGACGCGGCGCATCGTGCTCGCGTTTCTCCTCGCGGCCGGCATCGCGCTGCCGCTCGGCATCTTCATGGGCGCGTTCACGCCGCTGCACGCGGTGTTCGAGTCGATCATGGCGCCGCTGCGCTACATGCCGATCTCCGCGTTCATCCCGCTGCTCATCCTCTGGTTCGGCATCTACGAGAAGGAAAAGATCGCGTTCCTCTTTCTCGGCGTCTTCGTCTACCTCCTGCCGGTGGTCGTCTCCGCGATCCGTCTGGTGCCCGAGGAACTCGTGCAGACAGCGCTGACGCTCGGCGCGTCGAAGTGGCAGGTCATCCGAACGGTGCTCGTGCCGGCGGCGCTGCCGGAGATCTTCGACTCGTTCCGCGTGATGAACGCGATCTCGTGGACGTACGTCATCCTCGCCGAAGCGGTGAACCCCGAGCACGGACTCGGGTACATGGTGGAGCTCGCGCGCACGCACCAGAAGGCGTCGTGGTCGTTCGCGGGCCTCATCGTCATCGGCGGCATCGGCATCCTCACCGATCAGTTCATCCGTGCGCTGTCGTCGATCCTCTTCCGCTGGAGGGAGGACGCCTGATGGCGACGAACACGAAACCGCCGCTCACGCCGCAACAGGGCGAGCCCGGCACCGTCGCCGTCACGCCGTCGGACCGCAACCTCAAGCGCGGCACGTACGAGGCCCAGCGCGTCGACGGCACGCCGAAGCTGCGCCTCGACGACCTCGGCGTCACGTACATCGATCGCCACGGCAATTCGACGGAAGCCGTGCGCGAGGTGACGCTCGACGTCGCGGACAAGCCGGGCTGCGGCGAGATCATCGTCTTCCTCGGCCCCTCTGGCTGCGGCAAGTCGACGATCCTCAAAGCCGTCGCGGGTTTGCTTCCGCCGACGCGCGGCGAAGTCTTCGTCGACGGCGTGCCGGTCACGGACGTCGGCCGCGATCGCGGCATGGTCTTCCAGGCCTACACGTCGTTCTCGTGGCTCACCGTGCGCGAGAACGTCGAGTACGGACCGCGGCTGCAGGGCGTGCCGAAAGAAAAACGCCGCGCCGAATCGCAGAAGTATCTCGAGCAGGTCGGGCTCGCGGAGTTCGCGGAGCGCTATCCGAAAGATCTCTCCGGCGGCATGAAGCAGCGCGTGGCCATCGCGCGGACGCTCATCAACCATCCGAAGCTCGTGTTGATGGACGAGCCGTTCGGCGCGCTCGATCCGCAGACGCGCTGGGGCATGCAGAGCCTTCTGCTCGACGTCTCGCGCAACGAAGACAACACCATTCTGTTCGTCACGCACGACGTCTCCGAGGCGGTGTACGTCGCCGACACGGTGTACGTGCTCGCACCGCGCCCGACGCACATCCTGCATCGCGTCGACGTGCCGTTCTTCGAATCGCGCGGGATCCACCTCAAGTCGTCGAACGAGTTCCGCAACGTCGAGAAGCAGCTCCTCGACCTCATCTACGCGCCCGCCTGAGCCGGACCGATACAATACGGTCGTGTCGCCGATCGAACAGAAGCGTCCCGCGGTCCCGCAGCCGCAAAAAACGGCGACGCCCGCGCTCCAGAAAACGGTGACGCCGCCCTCGGCCCAGCAGCAGATGCAGCAGGCCGTGCGCGAGACGGCGAAGGATCTCGTCGTCAACGCCGCGTTCGAGAAACACCCGTATCTCAAACTCGCATTCTCGAACCCGTACAACCTCTCGCTCTTCTTCGGCTCGCTCACCGCCGCGGCCGTGACGATGAACCCCGTGCTCGCCGCGGTGGCGTTGGGCACCGAAGCGATCTGGCTGCTGCACGGCCCTGAATCGAAAACATTGCAGCGCATCCTGTGGGATCCGCGCCTCGAGAAAATCCGGCTCGCGTACGAGGCGCGCGAGCGCGAAGAGCGGATGAAAGACCTGCCGCAGCAGGAGCGCGACCGCGTCAACAATCTCGTCGCGAAACAGGAAGAGATCAATCGCCTCGCCGCGCAGAACCCGTCGTTCACCGGCGAACTGCTGCGCACGGAGCTCGTGAAGACGCGCCGGCTCGTCGACGCGTTTCTGGAGATGGCCATCACCTGCTCGCGCTACGAGAACTATCTCGGCACGATCGACCTGCGCGAGCTCGAACGCGACCGCGACCGCTGGCAGCAGCGCATGCAGGTGCCGAACGTCTCCGGTCCCGAGCTCGACGTCGCGAAGAAAAACTTCGCCGTGATCATGAAGCGCATCGAGAAGCTGCACGAGCTGCGCGACTACCTGCGCGTCGCGCGCGGCCAGCTCGATCTGATCGAGAACTCGTTCCGGCTGATCGCCGACCAGATCGTGATGATGCAGTCGCCGGCCGAGCTCTCCGGCCAGCTCAACGACCTGCTCGACGGCGTCGAGTCGATCCGCCAGACGGCGATCGACACCGAGAAAATCCTCAAGACGATGGAGGTCTGATTGTCCGACCCGCGCATTCTCCCCGGCTGGGCCGACGATCTCCGCCGCCGCTATCTGCGCGGTGAGGCCTCGATCTTCGTGCTGCATGGCAACGTCTACGACGTCGTGCTGAGCGGCGGACGGACGCTCACGCTCACCGAGTTCCTCGGCAACGTGCTGCTGAAGGAATCGAAGGACACCATCGCCGTCTACAACGTCGCCACCGGCGTGCGGTTTCTCAAGCGTCCGTCCGAAGGGCAGCGCGCCGTGGACGAACAACTCCACGCCAACGAGAAGCCCGCCGTCCTCGGCGCGCTCGAACGCCTGCTGCTCAACAACTCGCGCACCGCGATCATCCTCGAGTACGCGGAAGTCCTCTCCCCCGCCGGCGATCCGAACTTCCAGAGCGAGAGCGATCGCGCCGCCGTCGTCACGCTGCACCGCTGGTCGTTCCTGCCCGAGATCGAGCGCTGCGACAACGTGGTCATCCTGATCGCGGAGAACCTCGCCGAGCTCGCGCCGAAGCTGATCTCGAATCCGAAAGTCGCCGTCGTCGACGTGCCGATGCCGGATCGCGACACGCGCAAGGCCGCCGCCGCGCTCGCCGATCCGTCGCTGTCGGAGAAAGAGACCGAGCGTTACGCCGACATCACGGCGGGACTCAAAGCCGTGCAGATCCTCACGATCCTCACGCCGCCGCCGGTCAGCGAGACCGAGGCGCGCGATCGGGAGACGTTCATCGCGGGGATTCTGGGGAGCGGCGCGGACGTCGCGGAGCGCGCGAAGAAACTCGCGCAGCTCACCGCGGGGATGAACCGCGACGAGATCGCGAAGCTGCTCGCGCCGGGCGCGTCGCTGCCGGAGCGCCTCGACGGGCAACGCACGGACATTGCCCGGCAGGAAGTCGATCGCCTCATCGCGCAGCGCAAGCGCGAGATTCTCGAGCGCGAGTGCTTCGGCCTCGTCGAGTTCGTCGAGCCGGTGCATGGCTTCGAAGTCGTCGGCGGCATGGAAGAAGTGAAGAAAGATCTGAACGTCATCGCCAACAGCATCCGCGAGGGACAGACCGCGCGCGTGCCGATGGGCGTGCTCTTCACCGGACCGATGGGCACCGGCAAGACGTTCGTCGCGGAGGCGTTCGCGAAAGAGTGCGGCCTCACCACGATCAAGCTGAAGAACTTCCGCTCGAAGTGGGTCGGCGCGACGGAAGGCAATCTCGAGAAGATCCTCAACGTCATCCGCGCCATCGGCCAGGTGGTGGTCATCATCGACGAAGGCGACCGCGCGTTCGGCAACACCGATGAAGACGGCGACGGCGGCACGTCGTCACGCGTCATCGCGCGCATCAAGGAGTTCATGTCCGACACGTCGAACCGCGGACGGATCCTCTTCCTCGTGATGACCAATCGTCCCGACAAACTCGACGTCGATCTCAAACGCGCGGGACGCCTCGACCGCAAGATCCCGTTCCTCTATTCACAGACGCCGGAAGAAGTCGAGAACATCACCCGCGCCGTCGTGCGCAAGAACAAGGTGAAGACGCGGGTCGACTTCGCCGCCATCCGCGATTCGTTTTCCAAGAAGCTCGTCGGCTACAGCAACGCCGACGTCGAAGCGGTCGTGCTCATGGCGCTCGACGACGCCGCGCGCGAAGGCGTCGACGACGTGAGCGAGGAGCGCTTCATCCGCGCCGCGGCCGACTACTTCCCCAGCCGCGACGTCGAGCTGCTCGAATACATGGAGCTCCTCGCCGTCTTCGAAGCCTCCAGCCGCCGCCTCCTGCCTGCGAAATACGCGAACGTCACGCCCGAAGAACTCGACCTCCGATTGCGCACGTTGCGCGCGGTCGTGGGCGGGCGGCGGTGACGCGCCGCGCGAGCTCGGTTCCGTACGGGTCACTTCCTGCGCCATTGCACCATTCGTGACCCGTCATCACGACCCGTTCGGGTCAGGAAAGCGACCAAAAACTCCAAAAATCAACGATTTACCTACGGCACAGGCCTTGAGTAGAGGAGCTTCCTTTCTCACCCCCGAAAAACGCGGTTATCAGGAAGGGAACGTCTGTGAAGAAACTGTTTGGGCTCCTCGCTGGAGCATTTCTCCTCGGCACGACCATGGTCAGCGCCGCCGGGCGCATCGACAACCCTACCCCGGTGCAGAAGGGATTCCCCCGACTCGAAGAGCAGCTCGCGGCCGGACACGTCGTTCCGGGCAGCGCGCTCGAGAAGCTCATTCGCGAGAACCAGGATTTCAGCAAGCTCAAAGCGCGCGACGCGAGCGACCGCGTCGTCCCGCCGTGGCTGAAGGTCTACTGGCGCAAAGGACATCCCGAGGTCAACTACGACAACCCGAATGACGCGACGGGTGGATATCCATTGGTTCTCAAGGAAATCTACGAATGGATGATGACCCACCAGGACCTCCGTCCGGGCAACCCCGACGCAACCATGCCGCCGGGACGCGAGTTCGGCGACCGCGATGACGACGAAGAGCTCGGACCGGGCGGTCCGGGACGCATCGTCAGCAACGCCGCGACGCCGGGCACGAACGTCCGCACCTCCGGCTCGCAGACCGCGTCGCGCAGCGAGTCCGACATCCGCATCAACTACTGGAACCCGAGCAAGATCATCGTCGCCTCGAACAACATCGCCAGCTCGGGCACGCAGGGCGTGTACTACTCGAGCGACGGCGGCGTGACGTGGGGCCAGACGAACCTCTCGCTCGCCAGCGGCGACTCGTTCCACTCCGATCCGACGGTGGACTGGAGCTCGGACGGCACCGCGTGGTCGACCACGATGGGCATCAACGCCGCCGGCACCGTGCTGAAAGTGCAGTCGTACAAGTCCACCAACGGCGGCGCCACGTGGACCTTCGACGGCACGATCTCAGGCACGCAGACGAACACCGACAAGCAGATGCAGTGGATCGACCACAGCGCATCGTCGGCGTACGCGAACAACAACTACGTCATCTGGCACAACGGCAACCCGGCGTTCATGAACCGCCGCACGTCCACCGGCTGGGGCTCGCCGATCCAGGTCAGCGACTCGCAGGCCACCGGCACGTGCATCGGCGCCGACGTCAAGACCAACGCCTCCGGCGACGTCTTCGGCTTCTTCCCCGACACCGGCTCGCGCGGCATCTTCGTCGTGAAGTCGACCAACGGCGGCGCGAGCTACGGCACGCCCGTCAAGCTCGTCACCACGTACGACTCGTACGACATCGGCGTGCCGGCGTTCTCCAGCCGCCGCATCCTCGTCTACGTCTCCGGCGGCGCGTACCGCAACGGCACGACGAACAACGTCTACGCGCTCTGGACCGACCTCTCCGGCGACAGCGGCTGCACGGCCGCGGCGAATGAGCCGGGCACCAGCGCGACCTCGACCTGCAAGACGCGCATCTGGTTCTCGCGCTCGACCGACGGCGGCGCGACGTGGAGCGCCCGCGTCAAGATCAACAACCAGAGCGGCCTCAATGACCAGTTCAATCCGTTCCTCGCCGTCGACGAGACGAACGGCACCCTCGGCGCGATCTACTACGACACCGTCGCCGACAGCACGCGCAAGAAAGTCGACGTCTACTACCAGATGTCGACCGACGGCGGCGCCACGTGGCAGCCCGCCGTGAAAGTCACCACCGCGATGACCGACGAGACCGTGAGCGGCGCCGACTCGGGTAACCAGTTCGGCGACTACAACAGCCTCTCCGGCTACGGCAACGCGTTCTTCCCCTCCTGGACCGACCGCCGCAACAATGCCAAGGAAGAGATCTGGACGGCGAAGATCACCACCTCCAGCTCGCCGACGTTCTCGATTTCCGGCAGCGCCGGCACCGCCGGTGCGACGCTCACCGCCGGCTCGACGTCGACCACCAGCGACGCGTCGAACAACTACACGCTCTCCGGCTTCGCCGCCGGCACCTACACGGTGACCCCGAGCAAGTCGGGCTGCACGTTCTCGCCCGCCTCGAGCTCGGTGACCATCACCTCGGCGAACGTCACCGGCATCAACTTCACGGCCAGCTGCACCGCGCCGACGTTCTCCATCAGCGGCAACGTCGGAACGTCGGGTGCCACCGTCACCGCCGGCTCCGCGTCGGCGACGAGCGACGCCTCGAGCAACTACTCGATGACCGGCTTCGCCGCCGGCACCTACACCGTCACGCCGAGCAAGTCGGGCTGCACGTTCTCGCCGGCCTCGCAGTCGGTGACGATCACCTCGGCCAACGTGACCGCGAACTTCACCGCGTCGTGCGGCAGCGGCGACACGCAGCTCACCAGCGGCGTCGCCGTCAGCGGCCAGAGCGTCGCGGCGGGCGCGTGGAAGTATTACTACATCACCGTTCCGGCCGGCGCGACGAACCTCACCTTCGCCACGACCTCCGCCACCGGCGACGTCGACATCTACACGCAGTCCGGCGCCAAGCCGACCTCGTCGTCCTACATCTGCCGTCCGTACACGTCGTCGGGCAACGAGACCTGCTCCGCCACGAACCCCGTCTCCGGCACGTGGTGGCTCGGCGTCTACGGCTACGCCGCCGGCAACTTCACCGTCACCGGCACCGTGACCATGCCCACCGCGACGTACTCGATCTCCGGCAGCGCGGGCACGTCCGGCGCGACGGTCACCGCCGGCAGCCAGGGCGCCACCAGCGACGCGTCGAACAACTACACGATCTCCGGACTCGCGAACGGCACCTACACCGTGACGCCGTCGAAGAGCGGCTGCACGTTCTCGCCCGCCAGCCTGTCCGTCACCGTCGCCGGCGCGAACGTCACCGGCACGAACTTCACCGCGACCTGCAGCGCTTCGACGACGCTCTTCTCCGACGGTCTCGACTCCAGCACCGGCTGGACGGTCACCGATACGTCGGGCACGGCCGGCAACTGGACGTTCGTGACCTCGGGAACGAATCCGACCGTCACGCCGCACGGCGGCACCGCGATGGGGATGTTCAACTCGTACAACGCCGCGAGCGGCTCGCAGACGCGCGTCTCCCGCTCCACCGGCTTCGCCATTCCGAGCACCGCCACGACCGCCACGCTGACGTTCTGGATGTACCACGACACCGGCTACTCGACGTCCGCCGATCGCGTGCAGGTGCAGGTCTCGACCAGCACGACCTGGACGAACGTCGGCAGCGCGATCAACCGCTACGACGGCTCGACCGGCTGGAAGAAGCACACGATCGACCTCAGCGCCTACAAGGGCACGACCGTCAAACTCGGCTTCCTCGGCATCAGCGCCTTCGGCAACAACGTGTTCATCGACGACGTCACGGTCACGACGCCGTAAGCAACACGCGCGCTTCGCAACAAACAGAGGGAGGGCTCACGCCCTCCCTCTTCGTTTGTGCGCATGCCGCGCTACGCCGCGCGCTCGGTCACCGCGAGCAGCCGCGTCTGCGGTCCGATGCGCGCCGTGTAGCCGCGCCACGTCACGCGATCGCTGAAGTACGGCACGAACTGCGCGCCGAACTGACAGAGATCGAGCACCGGCACGGCGGCGAGCTGCACGAGCGACAGCGGCGCGCGCATCGCGCGCGCGAGCAGCGCGACCTGCACGTAGCGCAGCGCGAGCACCGCCGCGACGAGTCCGAGGGGCGCGCCGGCGAGCGAAGCGAGCAGCGCGAACGGCAGCGGATTCGCGAGGAACTCCGACGTGTACAGCGCTTTCGAGAACGCGTACCGGATCTTGTTCCAGCGGATCTGCCGGTCGACGGCTCGCTTCAGCGTGCGCTGCACGACGACGTTGCGCACGACGCGCGGCGACAGCTGCACGTCGTAGCCCGCCTCGCGCACCGCGAGTCCGATCGCCTGATCCTCCGCGAGCACGCCCGCGAAGCGCACGAAGCCGCCGATCGCCTGCAGCGCGCGGCGAGAGACCGCCATCGACTTGCCGACCACGCACGGCTGTCCCGCGAAGGCCGCGAGCACCGCGCCCGGCGCGACGAAGCTCAGGAGATGCAGCGACTCGATCGTGGCGCCGAACGATCGCGCGCCCGCGCCGGTGAAGAGATTCGAGACGCAGCCGACGCGTCCCGTGAATGCATCGATCGTTTCCGCGAGCGCGTCCGCTTCCACGCGCACGTTCGCATCGGAGATGAAGAGAATCTCGCCGCGCGCGTGCGGCTCCGCCGCGACGAGCCGCGCGATCTTGCGGTTCGTGCGCTCCAGCCGCGGGTCGCCGCCGATCACGAGCCGGAACGGCGCGCGCGGATGCGCGCGCAGCACCTCGTCGATGACCGCGAGCGCGGGATCGTGCGGATCGGCGACCGACAACAGGACTTCGTAGTCGATGCCATGCAGGTCGACGAACGACTCGAGGTTCTCACGCAGCTCGTCTTCGAGCCCGCACACGGGCTTGAGGATGGAGACGAGCGGACGGCGTGAAGCGGCCCGCGGGAAACGCGTCGGCTCGGCCTGCCCGCGCAGGCCCGATCCGAAAAAACGGCTGCGCCTGCGGAACAGCACCGCGAGCACGGTCTGCGTCGTCGTGAGCACGACGCCGACCGCGGAGACGATTGCAAGAATGAGAGTTCCGATCATTGAGGCTCCTTGTGCTTAGGCCGTCGCCAGCGCCGGAAAACGCGCCGGCGACGCGACGAGGTCATCGAACCGCTGCGGCGCGAGGCGCGTCACCGCGAGGCCGGCGCCGCGCTGCAGCGTCGCCACGACGTCGCGCGCGTTCTTCGCGCACGGCAGCAGCGTCTTCCAGGCATCGATGTGCGGCCGGTCGTGAAAGTCGCTGTTCGCGACGAACGGCAGCCGCGCCCGCGCCACCGGCGGAAACAGATCCCAGCGCGTCGCGAGCTCCCACAGATGAATGAGGTCGCGCACCTCGTCGCGCCGGTTCCACAGATAGAACGTGTTCGCGAAAAACTCCGACTGCTCGTGCGGATGACACGCGACCACGACCGGCGCCTGCGCCCGCGCGCGCGTCAGCATCTCCTCCACCGTCCCCTCGGCGGACACGAACTCGTCGATGCCGAGGACCAGGGCGTGCGCGGAGTTGTTGCGGCGGAAACGGTTTTGCGTGAGCTCCGCGCCGGCGAGCACCAGCATGCCGTAGCGATCCCACGCGCGCCGCGACTCGCGCTCGATCTCGTCGCGATACTCGGCGAAGTTCGCCGCGGTGACGGTGAGGCCGAAGCGATGCGTCACCTTGCCGATCAGATTGTCGGAGTTGACGACGTGATCGGTAATCGCGATGACGTCGTGTCCGGTGCGGCCGAAGAGATCGACCACCTCGCCGATCGACAGCTTTCCGTCCGACCATTTCGTATGCACGTGAAGGTCTGCCAGCAGCATCACACCCGCCCTCCTCCGTTTCGCAGCCCGGCCATCAGTACGCAAACGCGGCCAGCGGTGCCGCCACCGCCGCGCCGATCGCGCCTCCTGCAAGCACGTCCGTCGGATAGTGATGTCCCAGCGCGACGCGCGACCATCCCATCACCACGCAAAGCGGAATCGCCAGCGACGCGCCGTCCGGCCACGCGAACATCACCGTGACGCCGAACGCCACCGCCGTCATCGTGTGCCCGCTCGGACACGAGTAGTGATCGAGCGGCTTCGCGTGGCGCGCGAGCTCCGGCTCGTAGTCGCATGGACGCGTGCGCGCCAGCGCGTACTTGAGCAGCGGATAGATCGTAAACGTGACCACGAGGTTCGCGCTCGTGACGACGAGGAAACGCTCCGGACTCTCGACGCGCCGCGTCGCGATCAGCAGCAACGCCAGCACTGGATACAAGGCGCCGTTGCCGAGCCGCGTCACCGCGCACGCGAGCCACGTCACGCGCAGCGCGCGCGCCGCGGCGGACACGCGCAGCACGACCTCCACCTCGGCGCGGTCGAGCTGTTCGAACAACCGCTCCGCCGCGCCCTGGAACCGTTCCAGGCGCGACTGCAGAACGTCGTCGGCTTCCACGAAGTGCATGCGTCAAGTTAGGCGTCGCGCGGCGGCGCCGTCATGCATGCGAGGAGGAGCCGGTGTGAACTCGGCGGAGATCAGCTCTTTACGAGGAACTGCCGGCCGAGCTCGCGAAAAACGTCAATCGACGGCCGCGGCGTGCGCTCCATCGTCGCGCGATCGACCGCGTACAGGCCGAATTTCGGCTCGTAGCCGTCGAGCCATTCGTAGTTGTCGACGAGCGACCATTGGAAGTAGCCGTGCACCGGAATGCCGTCCGCTTCCACGCGACCCAGCGCCGCGAGATGCTCGCGCAGGAAGCGGCCGCGCAGGCGATCCTCGCCGTCCGCGAGACCGTTCTCCGTCACGACGAGCGGGAACCCGCCGCGCGCCGCCTCGCGCAATGCCGCTTCGAATCCGTGCGGATGAATCTCCCAGCCGTTGTCGGTGAGTCCGAGTCCCGTTTTGTCGCGATAGGCGAAGTCGCCGATCCAGCGCTCGCGGCCGGGACAGCGCAGATGCAGGCGCGAGTAGTAGTTGATGCCGAAGAAGTCGAGCGACGCGGGGAGATCGTCGCGGCGTCCGCGGAACCGCGTCGACGGCGGCAGGCGGAAATCCCAGCGGCCCGTCGCAAACGCCTCGAGAACGCCGCTGTTGTAGCAGCGATGCGCGACGCGCGCGAGCGTGCGGTCGAGCAGATGCCAGCGGCGCTCCGGCGCGAACGCCATCATGTTGTGCGCGACGCCGACGGCCGCGCGCGGCTGCAGCTCGCGAATCACCGCGGCGCTCGCGGCGTGCGCCGCGAGAAGATGATCGAAGACGCGCGCGGCGTCGCGCGGCGAGGCGATGCCGGGCGGGATCTGTCCGTCGTAATAGCCGGCGAGCAGAAAGACGAACGGCTCGTTGAACGGGACATACAACCGCACGCCGTCGCCGAGGGCGTCGACGACGCGGCGCGTGAACCGCGCGAACGCGTCGACGGATGCGGGCGACGTCCACGGCGCCTCCTCGTGAAACCAGCGCGGATGCGTGTAGTGGAACAGCGTCACCGCCGGCTCGAGGCCGAGCTGCAGCAGATGGTCGACGAAGCGGCGGTAGCGCGCCAGCGCGCGATCGTCGAAGGCGTTGCGTTGCGGCTCGATGCGGCTCCACGAAACGGAAAAGCGGAACGCGTTCGCGCCCGCGGCTTTCGCGAGCGCGGCGTCGTCCTCGTAGCGCGTCCACGACGCGGCGGCGGCGCCGCACGCGCCACCGCGCGTACGGCCCGCCCGCTCCCACTCCGTCCAGTCGCAGGGGTCGTCCCCTTCGACCTGGTAGTGCGAGACCGCCGTCCCCCACAACCGCGGCCGGTCAGCCAGCGGAAACCGCGTCCGGCGTTCGCCCACGTTTACAGTGTCAACGCGCGGCGGCGCTCTTCTGTGCGTCCGCCTTCTGCGCGGCGATCCAGCGCGTGATGCGTCCGTCGAGCAGGTCGAGCGGCAGGCTGCCGCCGGCGAGCACCGCGTCGTGGAACTTGCGGACGTCGAAGCCCGCGCCGAGCTCCTGCGTCGCGCGGTTGCGCAGCTCGCGGATCTTCAGCTGCCCGAGCTTGTAGCTGCACGCCTGCGCAGGCCAGGAGATGTAGCGATCCGTCTCCGACTGGATCGTCGGCTCGTCCACCGCGTGCGACTTGCGCATGAAGTCGACGACCTGATCGCGGCTCCAGCCCATGTCGTGAATGCCGGTGTCGACGACGAGACGCACCGCGCGGAAGAGCTCCGAGCGCAGGCGGCCGTAATCCGAGCCGGGATCCTGATAGAAGCCCACTTCCTTGCCGAGCTGCTCGGAATACAGGGCCCAACCTTCGGTGTACGCGGAGTTGCCGCCGTGCTTGCGGAACTCCGGGAGATCCTTCAGCGTCTGCTGCACCGACAGCTGCATGTGATGTCCCGGAATGCCTTCGTGGTACGCGACCGCCTCGTCGTTGATGAGCGAGCGGTTGCTGAAATCGGACACCGCGACGGAAACGCGTCCGGGCCGCTTTCCGTCCGGCGTGCCGGTCTGATAGTGCGTCGCCGCGGCCTTCTGGAATTCCGGAATGGCCTCGACGGTCACGGGCGCCGCGGGGATCAGCGTGAAAAGCTGCGGCAGCTTCGTGCGCATCTGTTTGATGTAGCCGTCGAAGTCGTCGAGGATCGCCTGCGCCGACGCGGGCTTGTACTTCGGATCGTTCTCGACGTGCTCGCGGAAGCTCTCCAGATCGGCGTAGCCGTTCGCCTTCGCCAGCGCCGTCATCTCGCCGACGATGCGGTCGTACTCGGCGAGTCCGATGCGATGGATCTCCGCCGGCGGCAGGTTCGTGGTGGTGAGCCGGCGGATCGCGGCCTGATAGCGGCGCTTGCCGTCCGGCAGACTCTCGATCGAAAGAGTGGTCCGGCCGTGCGGCGCGTAGTCGTTCGTAATGAACGTCGCGAACTCCTTGTACGCCGGCAGCACTTTCTTCTCGACGGCGGTCGTGATCGCGTCGCTGAGGCGCTTCTTGTCGGCGCCGGAGAAGCTGTCCGGCATCTTCTTGATCGGATTGACGAACGGATTCGCGGCGATGATGCCGTTCGCCTGTCCCGGGATCTTCTCGGCGAGAAACTTCACGAGCACGAGGTGGTCTTTGACGCCGGCGCGCAGCACGTCTTCGGTCTGCTGCAGCGCGCGCGGGATCTGGTGCAGGCGCGCGATGTAGTCCTCGTAGTGCTTCACGGAGTCGAACGGCATCGAGTTCGGCAGATCGGCGAGGTTCGTATGCAGGCCGCCCTGCGCGGTGACCGGCATCTCGTAGTCCTTGAGGTCGTAGTCGTCGAGGCTCTCCTGCATGTTGCGCAGGAAGAGGTCGTGCGACGTGCGCTCTTCCTCGCTGAACCCTTCCGTGGAGATCGCCTTGATGCGCGCGAGATAGCCCGCCGTGAGCTCGTGCCGGTGCGCGACCGACGCGAGCGAGTAGTCGCCGAGCTTGTCGTTGTAGCGATAGTCGCCGACGTTCGTGGCCAGCGTCGGCGAGAGCTTGAGGTTCGTTTCCCAGAACTCGTTGAAGAGCGCGTTCTGTGCGGCGCGGCGCGCGGCGGCGGTCTTCGCCGGCTGTGCGGGCTTTGTGGATTTGGCAGACTTCGCCGTCTCCGCCGAAACGGAGACGGCAGCGATGAGCAGAGCGGAGGCAACTGCGAGGGCAGGGATGCGCATCCGCGCAGCCTAACAGAGGCGGCGCGACTCCGCGTTCGCGGGTGTCGCGCCGCCGCGTTCGTTATGGCGTCGCCTGCGCCACGAGCAGCTTCCAGCCCGGGAACGGCGTCTTCGTCGTGTCGAGCATGGAAGTCATGTAGTACAGGCGCTGCGTGCCCATCCCGTTCGGCGCCTGCTGGAACCGCTGCAGCAAAAAGTACGGCGGGATGGCCTGGTAGTAGAGCTGTGCGCGGATGTCGACGTCCTCGAGCTTCGTGCCCGCGGGCAACGCGACCGAGTAACGCACGACCGCCTGTCCCTTGCCGCCCAGGGGATCCTGGTAGTGCGGATCGTCGCCGGTGCCGTCGGACCACGTCTCCTTCAGCGGCTTGCCGAAGAACTTCTTGAGATCGGGACCGTCCTTGCGCCAGCCGAGCGGCAGGATCCGGTTGTCCTTGAAATGGCAGTCCTGGCGGATGAAGCTCGTCGTGAAGTTGCCGTCGGCGTCCTTCAGCAATTCTTCGAAGATCTGCACCTGGTTGTCGCGCGTGATCGGATTGCCGGACATCTTCGAGTTGGCCGGCGCCCAGTAGTGCGGCTGATACGCGCGGCCGTTGGGTCCCGTGGAACCGTTGTATTCGGACGGCAGCACGTTGCCCTGCATGTCGACGATCGCGCCGATGGAGTTCGTCGCGCCCGACTCGAAGAGCACCTTCTTCGACTTCTTGTCGACCACGGCGAAGTCGATGAACGCGCGTCGGAAGCTCACGCCGCTCGGGAAGCGATGTCCCGTCAGATTCGTAACGCTGACGTCGGCGGTGAGCGTGGAGCCCTGCATCGCCGGCGCGCTCACGGCGAGCGTCGCCGTCTGCTGCGAGGCCTGCTCGAGGAAGTTGCGCTGCGCGAACGGGATGTCGCTGATCGGATTCTTGCCGCTGCAGCCGCTCGACATGTAGTCGCAGGTGCGGACGCCGAGGGGATCGCTGAACTGGTTGAAGAGCTCGAGGAGATAGACGTTGAGGCCCTGGAACTGATGCCGCGCGTAGTTGCTGCGGATCGGCACGTTCAGCTCGTCGAGCGGCGCGAGATGGTCCGCGTTAGGATACTGCGTGTCTTCCACCGCCGCGATCTTGGTCTCGATGGTGATGCCGTTCAGCGCGCCCGACATGTGGCAGTCCTGACAAGTCTGCACGCCGCCGACGAAGCGCGACGGATCGTTGATGACGTTCTGGAACGCGCTGTTCACCCACTCCAGATACGTGGCCTGCTCGTACGAGAATTTCTCGCTCTGGCACTCCTCGGCCTGCGCCTTCTTCGCCGGCTCGTCGATCGCGTCGAGCACCGGCAGATGGATCGTGTGACACGTGCCGCAGATGCGCGCGTTCTGCGTGTACTTGTCGAGCACGGGGATGATGTTCAGCGCGTGCTTCATCGGCGTCGTGGCCGGCTTCTCGAACGGCCCGCCGAGCTGCCCCGGCTCCGTGAGCTGGAAGCGGCCCGTCGCGTCCTGCTCGATGAACTCCATCTCCGTCTTGTCGTCCGTGTTCTTGATGTGATGGCAGATCGTGCAGCTGATGCCGTCGCGTCCGAGCGCGCCGTACGGGAAGCGCGGGTCCTGAAGGTTGCGCACCATCGGGAACTCCGTCGTGTACGGCTCCTTGCCGCCTGACGTCATTTCGAGTTGCCGCTCCCCCATCGCGTTGTGGCAGGAGAAGCAGAGATTCACGATCTTCACTTTCTCCTCGGGCTTGTGCGCGTCGAGATACGCGATCTCGCTGTCGAGCTGCGCGTAGAAGACCGGATCGCGTCCCGCGAGTCCCATCGGCGACCAGCGCCATTCCGCCCACGGCGAGATGTTCACAAGCGGATCGCTCGGGTCGCGCGTGTCGACCATCATCATCGGCGTGCCCGCGACGCGGTTGCCGCTGTGGCAGCCGAAGCATTGATCGTACGTGAGGAAGTGCTGCGGCTTTCCCGGCGGCGAGACGATGTGATCGTAGTTCTCGCCCGGCAGCGGGTTCGGCTGCGCGTTGACGTTCGTCTCCTTGAAGAAATGCATCCAGTCGCTGTTCGCGGTGGTGTGCGGCGGGTGCATGGCCAGGACTGCCGACGACGAATGCGGATGCGTGACGACGTTCGGATCGTGCACGGCGAGCGCGTGCGGCGACGGCTCGGCGGCCGCGGTCTGGTCGGTCGTGTCGAGCGCCGCGGTGGATGCGCTTGCGTCGTTCGCGGCGGATTGGAGCGGCGTCGCCGGAACCTTCGGCGGCTTCAGGCGGTTCGCGAACCACGAGTTGTCATCGACGAAGATGAGGAAGTTGCCCGGACGTCCCTTGAAGTTCGTCTCGGCCGAAAACGTGAGCTCCGATTCCGCGGACGCGTGGCAGCGGAGACAGTAGAGTCCGAAGCCGACGTTGAAGACCGCGAACGGCGGCGCGTAGCTGTCGGGCTTCCCCGCGTAGATCTCGCCCCAATACCAGCCGTCCGCCGAGCCCTTGCTGTCGCGGATCATGAACGTCCAGTCGTAGTTGGCGTCGAAATACGCGTGGAGCTGTTCCTTCGTCCACCCCTCGTACTGCGCGGCCGGCGCGGGGCTGAACTGCTCCTTGATGATCATCGCGCCGTCGGGCAGCGCGCCCTGGCGTCCGTTCAGGACCCACTTCGCGACTTCCGGCGAGTACCAGACCCGCACGGCCGGATGCGTGCCGTAGTAGTTGTTGTTGAGGTAAGGGCCGGTGTCGCGGACGGTCTTGTCCTCGCACCAGCCGAGGTTCTGGTAGGTGTAGCTGCGGAGGAAGTTCGTGACGACCTGCTGATACGCGGCCGGGTCGTTGTTCTTCGAGTACGTGCTCGGTAGCGGCAGCCCGGAAGGCTTGGCCGCGGTGCACGGCAGCATCGTGGACGACGGAACTGCCACCGCCGTCTTCTTCGGCGCCGTCGCCGCGCCGAGCGGCGCGCACAACGACAAGGCGATCGCGACCGGAACGAGGGAACCCCCGAGGATTCGCACGACACCTCCGCTCTCGATGGAATGATGGAATGATGACGAAGCGGAGAAAAGGATAGCACGAAGCGGCGGGTGGCGCGCCAGTCCGTCGCGCGGTTTGGGGAGGTGCGGCCGCCGCGCCGGACTCTGGTCGCGTGCTTTACGCGAGGTGCCCGCGTGCGTGGGACGCGCGGCCGCGTTCACGCGAGCAGCTCTGGTTCTCACGCGGCGCTGGTGCTTTCACGCGAGCGGCTGCCGCGATTCATCCGATCGCAGGCCGCGTGCGTGAGACGCGATCCGGCTTGCACGCGACCGTTTCTGGCTTTCACGCGTTCGATTCTGGCTTTCACGCGTCGAATTCTGGTTTTCACGCGACCGATTCTGGCTTTCACGCGTCGAGTTCCGGCTTTCACGCGTCCGATTCTGGCTTTCACGCGTCGAATTCCGGCTTTCACGCGTCGAGTTCTGGCTTTCACGCGTCGAGTTCCGGTTTTCACGCGACCGATTCTGGTTTTCACGCGTGGAGTTCTGGTTTTCATGCGACCGATTCTGGTTTTCACGCGTCGCGTTCTGGCTTTCACGCGTCGACTTCTGGCTTTCACGCGACGGATTCTGGTTTTCACGCGACGGATTCTGGTTTTCACGCCAGCCAGCAACGGGTTCACGCGACGGCGCCCCGCATACAAGCGACCGGCTCCCGCATTCACGCTACCGGCTTCCGGGATGCGCGCGCCGGGTCACGCATTCGCGCGCGATGGGCGGGCTCATTCATCCGGAACACTCCCGCACGCACCGACGCCCTCTCGAGATCGCGCGCCGGCTTGCGAGGTGCCGGCGAGGAACTTCGGCCTCGCCTTCCCCCGAATCAGCGCCCGCCGGTCAAGGTAACGGTCCCGCGTAGAGGCGTGAGAGCTGATCTGCCGTGAGCTCCTTCGTTTTCTCGACGGCGCAGACGCATTCGACGACGAAAACCCCATCGTTCCGCAGCCTCCCTTGGCCGGACACAATGGAGGTCCGGTTTCGCTGGATCGCACCATCGAGCCGCGAAGATCCCGGACAGTCTGAGGCCGCACTGCTTTCCACGATCATGGGGCTCAAGAGCGCGACCGGCCCCGTGAGCAGTTCCGCGGGCGCGATCGACGCCGCGCCTTCCCACGGCACATGGATGACCGCGCCGGCAAACCACACCGCGCCCTGACCGAAGCCCTTTTCCTCGTAGGACGCAAAGCGCGGCAACGGTTCGGGGCAGCCGCCGCCCGTCGAAACGCACCCGAGAACGCTAAGGAGTAGGAACGGTAGGAATGTTCGACGTAGCGCCAGGCGGAAGCTGCGGCGGCGGGGTGAACTTCTTGCCGCCGACCGGCGCGACCCCGAGGAATCGCGGATGTGCCTGCCGGAACGAACGATAGAGCTGGTATCCAATGTCATCGGCATACGGCTCCAATTGATCCTTGAGCGCGACTTGTTGCTGCAACCATGCGTTTCGCTGCTGGACGAGCTGCGCGTACTGCTGTTGCTGCGCCACCGTTCTGTTTTGTGCTTGCCGGAGGATCGTGAACTGCGCAACGGTTGCATTGATCTGCGCGCCCAGCGCACTGAACTGGCGCGTCTGCGCAGACATCGTTGGGTCCCAGCCGCCGAGCACGTGGCCGATCTCGTGCGCAAAAGCGTACTCGATGAAGGCGCCGCGGTCTTGCCCGTAGACGTCGATGCCGTGTCGATAATAGGTCGTGAGCGGCGGACCGTTGCCCGGATCGTCTCCGAATTTCGGACTGAATTCGATCACCGCCTGATTCTGCACGCCGGTCGCGTCGTCCTCCGAAGACGTAGAGATTGGACGAGTCGCGATAGCCGGCGTTGTCGGGAGTGAGGAAGGTTCCCGTCGTCGGGTCGTACCAGCGATCGCGGAGGAAGCAGAGTCCAGTCGCGCGTTCGAAGAACGGCGCAGCCTTGAATCCGCACAACGAAAGCGGCGCTCCGATCGAAGCCTGCGCGCTCGGCGATACGACCTGCACGCGGCCTGCTGCGCGACGTAAACCTACTTGCGCGAGCGCGGTGACGCTGATCGAGACATCCGGCTTCTTTCACAACTTCGAGAACGCGCGCCAGGTTGAGCACGCGCTGTCCGTACGGAGGAAGAGCGTACGATGCCTCGGCGAGGACGTGACCGCCGCCCGACGCCGTCACCCGCACCTCGACGTTCGCGCCGCCAACCTCCAGCAGCACGAGATCGCCCCGTATATGCACAGTGTGCGTTTCGCGCCGGCGATCAACGCGTTCTCTACGTCGAATGCGCGGTACAGCCGGCCCGGCCTAAAGCTCGCTCCATTCCTGGCATCCGCATCCTGGACGCGAGCGAACACCTCCAAGCCATCCGAGCAAACAGTCGCGACGGAGCCGGCCGCGGCGATCTCGCCCAAAAAGTCCTCGTAAACGTTCGTCTTGCCCGCCCGGACCGTCTCCTTCGAGATCAGCATTCCACTGACGCGGTCGGGCCCCCGATACGTGAAGACACACGTGCCGTCGACGCTGCTCGCATTCTTCACCTCGACCGTCGTCGAGAACACGCGTGCGCCCACGAGCCCCGTGACAACCGGAACGATCATCTCCCGCCCTTGCAGCGAGATCGCCGCAAGGACGCACGCCGCCAACACGAGGCGTCTAGTCATGAAAGAGGGCACCTTCGGGTTTGAGTTCGCGGCTCGCAACCCGTCGCGCACGTTGCGAGGTGCCGGCCTGCGGCCGGCACCTCGCTGCGCTTCAATGTCCCGTGGCTTCCGTGATGGCGTCGGAGATGCCCCAGATCGTGCTGCCGGTGACCATGATCGTGCGCGGGAGCGCGCCGCTCTGCACCACCAGCTTCGTGCGGGTGTAGAGGTCGGGAACCGCCACCGCGTCCGCCACGAATTCGCCGTTGACGTAATTTTTCATCATGATCGGCGTCGACTCGTTGGGAGCGAGGTTTCCCGGACGCAGTTTGGAGAAGCCGGCTTCGGCGGCGCCCTGGAAGACGCCGCTGGCCGCGCCGAACGCGGCTCCGGTCCACGCGGCGGTGCCGAGGTTGTGCGAGAGGCTGACGTCCGTGTTCCCGAGCACGTTCCGCTCGATGGCATTGCCGGCGAGCTGATTCAGCGTGTCGAGTGCCGACGTCGTCGCCGCACCGCCCACCGCATAGACCGCGCCGCGGACGAGGAACTGTCCGATGCGGCTGACCGGCGCGATCTTCATCGCGAGCTTCCCGGCGAGAGATCCGAGACCCGAGCCGATCGCGCCGGTGACGGCGCCGACGGCCAGTCCCATGCCGAACTCCGCGCCCCATCCCTTCCAGAACTTCCGCGCGTCGGTATCGGTGTGGGTGAACGAATAGAACGCGGTGTTCATCCCCGCGCCGAGAATGGCACCGCCGAGGATCGAGCCGGCCAGCACGACCGCGGGCGTGGCGGAGCCGCCGGTGGCGATGATCGCGACGACGCCGACGATGATCAGCGCGACGCCGATCAGGCCTCCGATCCACGAGCTCGCGGAGTGACCGGTCGGATCGACGTTGTTGATCGGGTTGTTCAGCTCGAACGCGAACCGGTTCCAGACGTCGGGCCGGTACTGATCGTTCGCGCCGAGCGTCGTGTCGGGCGTGAGGAAGCGGCCGGTGGCGGGGTCGTACCAGCGCGCGTTGAAGTAGTAGAGCCCGAGGTCGGCGTCCCAGAAGCGCTGCTCGTATTTGAGCTGCGGATCGTCCGCGCCGCTGATGCGGATCCACTGTCCATAGCCGCTGTACGCCAGCTCGGAGACCAGCGTGCCGTCGGTGCTGAAGGTGTGCGTGGTGCTGCCCTTGAAGTCGCGGCGGTAATACAGCACGGTCGACGTCGAGCCGTCGCTCTCGATCGACGCGACGGCGCCGCGGTCGTCGCGCAGGTACTTCGTTACGACGGCCGCTCCGCCGACGGGCTGCCGCACCTCGTACGAAGGGCCGGCGTAGACGGTCTGGTTCCCCGACGCGTCGGCCTCGACGATGAGTCGCCCGAGATAATCGGTCGTCATCTGGCGGACCATTGCCCCGCCGTCCGTGACGCGCCGCAGCATCCCGAGGCCGTCATAGTCGAACGTCAGCGTACGGTCGCCCGCGGTGCGCGTGCGCGTGCGGCCGCAGGCGTCGGGCGTTGCGGTGTAGATCTCCTGCCCATTGAGCGAGCCGTTCAGCGGATAGTGCGCGTGGTAGCGGTACAGCGCATTTTCCTTGAGCGTGAGATTGCCGGAATTGTCGTAGGCATACGAGGTGTCCGCGAAGCCGCTGATGTTCGCCTCGACGAGCCGGCGGTTCGTGTACCCGAACGACTGGTTTTTCGCCGCTGCCGTGCGGTCGGTGACCGTGATCAGTTGCGTGAGGTTGTCGTAGCCGTAATGGAACGACAGCAATGGTCCCGCCGGCACCGTGAGCGCCTCGTCGATGAGCTGGCCCGATGGATTGAACGACAGATCGGAGCGGACGGCGTTCTGTCCGAGGATGAATTGTCCGGCGCGCCGCCACGAGGTGTAGGCGTCGAGCGGATATTCAGCCGTGGCGCCGTCGAGCGACTGCGACTGCAGCACGCCGAAAGCGTACGTCCGCGCCAGCGAGGTCGTATCGGGAAACGTCTCCTCGACCACGCGCTTCTGCGGATCGAAGACATACGTGGTGACGAACGGCGAGGCTTGCCCGGCGATGGTGAGCGTCACCGAATTCGTGTTGCCGTAGTCGTCGAACGCGTAGTCGTACTGTGACTCGAACGAGCCGTCCGGCGCGGTGACGACGACGCGCGTCAATTGTCCGTTGCCGTTCGTGGCCTGGTCGTACGTGTACGCGACCGAGCGGCCGTCCGAGAACGACGCCGTGAGCATGCGCTGGAGCCCGTCGAACGTATAGGAGATGCTCGCCTGCGCGGCGTCCGTCTGCGACTGCTGCATTCCGGTCGTCGCATCGTAGGCATACGTCGCTGCCTTGATGCCGGCGTTGCCGGTCGTGTTCTGATCGGGATTGTCGAGCCATTGCTTGCGGTCGAGCGAGTCCCACTGGAACGTCGTGGTCACGCCGTTCGGATTCGCAGGGGTCGGAGGATCGGTCGTCGACGTGAGCCGCGCGATCGGGTCATAGACGAACTGCGTGGTCGCATTCGCGCCCGCCGGATCGGCGGTGACACTGCGCACGAGGTCGTTGCCATTGTAGTAATGATGCTCCGACACCTCCGTATACGCCGCGCTCGACCCCGCCGCCGACACCGTCGTGACGAGGCCGCCCGCGCTGTACGTCCACGTCTTGAGCGTCGTGTCGTTGCCGTCGTCGCCCGCCGGCACGCGCTGTTCGGTCGGGCGTCCGAGCACGTCATAGTGGAACGTCGAGGAATGCGGCGCCACCGGCGACACCGTCGTCGTCGAAAAGAACGGCACGCTCAGCGTCTTGATGTGATCGCCCGCCGTGTAATCCGTCAGCACGATCACATTGCCTTCGCTCTGGCCGGTCTGCGTCACGGACTGGCGGTCGCGCGACTTTCCGTCGACGTAGGTCTGCGTCCATGCGAAGTCGCGTGAGGAGCCGCCGGTCGGGAACGACTGCAGCGCCTGGACTTCCGTATAGAGGCCGCCCTGCCCATCATTGAGATACGCCGTCAGTTCGGTGGACACGACCGTCGCGCCGGTGAACGTCTGCTGCAGCGCGGCCGTCCCGGTCACCAGCGACGTCACGAGGTTCGCGTCGCTCGTACTGCCCGCCGGCACCGGCCCCTGCACGGCCACAACGCGGCCGAATGCGTCAAGCGAGCGAACGGTGACGTTGAGGTTCGCGTCCTGAACGGCGACTTCGACGCCGAAGCGCGGGTCGTAGCCGCTCGACGTCACGAGCGGCGTGCCCTGCGCGTCCGCCGGCGAGGTGTGCACGGTGGCGAAGGTGTGGTATTCGGGATCGAACGTAATGGTGGTGGTGAAATTGCCCGGCTTCGTCAACGACGTCTGATTGCCGTATTCGTCGTAGCCGTACGACTCCGTGAGGTAGACGTTGTTGCTGTCGTCCCACTTGCCGACGGATTTCAGATTGTACGTACCGTCATAGTACGTGCGATGCTCGAGGTGATAGTCGCCCGGCAGGAATTGCGTAACGTCCGGATCGCTGGCGTTCGCCGATTCCTTCGCATACGAGAGATATCCGAGCGCCCAGCCGTTCGAATCCACGTCATTGCGGTACTGCCGATACCGGTACACCACCTCGGCCGGATCGAGTGGATTGTCATCCGTGTCGACATAGCCGAGGTAGACGTTCAGCGACTCGTTCCCATAGTTGTCGTAGCCGAACGTCTGCGCGAGCGCGTAGTCGAACGTGCCCGACTCGTATTGTTCGTTGCGCGTTTTCTGGCGCAGCACCTCGAGGATCTGCGTGCCGCTCACGCCCGTGGCTGAGACGCGCGACACGTACTCGGTCGAGCTGATGGCCGCGATGACCGGTGTGCCGTCGCCCGCGGCTTCAATGGTCGTCGCCAGCAGCATCCCGGTGAACGGCCAGTCCTGTGCGTATTGCGTCACCGTGCGCCGTCCGGTGTCGGACTGACGGTTGATCGTCCCGAAGGCCTGCCAGCCGCGCCCGAGGAGATTGAGCTGTGCGTGCTCGTAGGTGACGGTGGTCGTCGAGCTGTACGCGAAGCGGTTCGTCGCCGCGCTCTCTTCGGTGTATTGCGAGACGACGTACGTGGCCCGTCCGAGCACCTGCTGGATCGGGAACACCGTCGGCGTCATCGGATTGGGGAAGCGCTGGCCCGGCGCCGACGGATAGACGTCGGAGCTCTGCGCGGTATACACGCTCCCGTCGGACAGCGGCGCGTATTGCAGCGACACGAGGCCGCCGAGCTGGTTCTCGATGGAGCTGACCAGATCGGGATACGCGCCGGCGGAGAGATACGGCACGACCGCGACCTGCTGGTTGCCGTCGATCATTGCGCGGATCAGATCCGCCTTACCGTCGCCGTTCGCATCGCACGGGAGGAACAGCGCCGACTCGATCTGCACGCCGACCGTGCCCGCGTCGAAGGCCGGCAGCATCGTATAGACGCCCGACGGCGACGCGCGGAACGGCGTGAACATCAGCTTGTTGTCGCCGGAGACCCACTGGCTGACGACGGCCGTTAGTCCTGTGCCGTCGAGGTCGAGCGGATAGAAGAGATTGATGGTCTGGTTCTGAAACTGCGAGTCGGGACCGGCGACGAAGCCGCCCGCGCCGTCGCAGAAGAACGTCGAGAGGTGCAGCGTGGTCCCGTTCCCGGTCGGCTCCTGCCACACCTGCAGCAGATCCTGGATGCCGTCGCCGTTGACGTCGACCGGCAGGAACGCTTTCTGGTTCTGCAGGCTGAACGTGCCGAGGTCGCTGGCGACCTGGTCGTCGAACGAGACGTCGTACAGCGAGCGGCTGACGCCGATGTACGCGGTGGCGATGATGTGCTGATCCGAGCCGCGCTGCCAGACGCGGACGATGTCGATCAGGCCGTCGCCGTTCACGTCCATCGGCCAGAACGCGAGCTGCGCGGTGACGGTGGCGGGATCGCCGGTCTTCGTGACGATGGCCGGCGTGAACATCTTTCCGTCGCCGTCGCCGCATTGCGAGAGGTACGTGCGGAACGCCAGCACGTCGCTGCCGCGCTCCGAGTCGTACGAGCCGTATGCCTCCACGAGGTCCGTGCGGCCGTCGCCGTTCGCGTCCGCGGCGAAGAAGTCGATGTGCTTCGAGCTCCACGTATCGCCGGTATTGAAGGTGCCGCCGTCGGTGAAGGCGCCGCTGCCGTCGGAGAGAAACACCGCCAGACGAAGCTCGTCCTGGTTCGAGCTGCTGGCGTAGGCGACCAGCAGATCGGTGCGCCCGTCGCCGTCGACGTCGACCGGGACGATCGAGAATTTGCTGCCGAAGTAGCCGAGGGGCGTGTCGGCCGCGCGGACGAACGTGACCGAGTCGTCCGACGGCGTGGCGAGGTACGACGTCGCGTGGATCGTGTTCGAGCCGTCGATCCAGAGCTGGACCAGATCCGTGCGGCCGCTGCCGGTGACGTCCATCGGCCGGACGTCGGGAGTGCCGGGATGCTGATCGAGGATCGAGGTCGGCCCGACGTCGAAACTGCGCGTGCCCGCGTCCTGCCACGTGACGGTCGTCGGCGGCAATGCGGGCGCACCCTCGAGCACCGCGCCTGTCTGCGTAATGGTGGCGATCGTGCTCAGGCCCGTATCGGAGACGTCGCGATAATCGAGCGTATACGTGCTCACGACCGAGCCGGAAAGCGAGACGGTGATCTGCTTCAGGCGGAACGCGGTCTCCACGCGATAGCCGCCCACGAAATCGACGATCGAATCGGGGCGCGACTCGTAGGTGAACTGCACGAGGCGCGCGGGCTCGACGCCATCGCGGCTCGTATAGCGAATCGTGTCGATGTAATAGGCGCCCTTCGCCTGTCCGCCGCCGGGCGCGGTCGTGTACGTGAATTCGACGCGATTGCCATTGCGGTCGACGAGCGCATTGAGCGCCCAGACGCGCACGAGGTTCGTGCCGAGCGCCAGGATGCGGCTGTCGGCGGTCTTGCCGAATTCGTGCGTGTCGCCGTTCTTCGTAATGACCGTGAATCCGTCTTCGGGCGTGGCGCCGGCCTGGACGTAATTCCACGTCTGTAATTCGGTGTAATAGAGCGTATTGCCGGCGCCATATTCTCCGTCGACATTGATCAGGCGCTGGTTATTGAGGGCGAAGCGGTCGGTCGTGCCGTAGGTGATCGGCGCACTGAAGCCGTCGATCGCATAGACCGGCTTGGCCCGCGTGATCGATCCCGACCCGGAGATGTCCCAGCCGATGCCGAGCGGTCCGTTCGGGAGTTGGTGCATGTACACCAGCTCCAGTGTGGGCTGATGTCCGGCAATCCCGGGCGGAATGGCGATCGGCAGCCGGTAGACGGCCTGCCCATTCGCATCGACTTCAAAATTCCCCTGCTTCAGACCGGCGGCGGACAGAGCTCCGCTCGTCGTAGGCATTGCAAACCTCCTTGGTTCGTGCGAGCAGACCGGTGTCATCCCGAGCGACGCTCGGCAGCTCGGGATGACACCCGGGCGTCAGGAGCGGGCGCTAAGTGCCCTTGATTTTGTAGGCGTTCCCGCTGTACGGGTCGTAGTTGGCCTGGGCGACGAAGGCGTTCGGCACGCCGACGATCTTGTAGAACGCGACGTCGTCGTGGGCGCCTGAACCCTTGTCTTTCCAGATCAGCGCGCCGACGTCGGTGAGCTCGACGAGGTCCTTGCGCAGGCAGGCATATTTCGGCGACGGCATGTCGTACCCGAGCTGCGCGACGAATCCGATCGCCACGTAGTTGTCCTCGGGGACCGGATACCAGATCGAGCCGTCGCTGTCGCCGCCGGAACCCCGGTCCGTCCAGATCTGGTTGTACGTCTTCGGCGCCTTGAGAAGGGGATTGTTCGGATCGTCGTTGACCGCTTTCACCACGTACGCGGTGCCGGTCGGCGCGCCGTAATTCCCCTGCGCGTAATCGCCGATGATGTAGTAATTGCTGTCGCTGGGATGCGGCCTCCAGACGGTGACGTCATTGTCGGCGCCGGAGCCCTTGTCGTCGTACACCCAGTCGTAAATGCTGGTCGTGCCGACGACGAGCGCGGGCTCGCCCTGAGCCTGCGCGGTCGCGCGCGAACCCTTTTTGCCGACACGGATGACGAATTCCGGAGCCAACGAACCATACAAAGACATAAAGACACTTCCTTTCTGTTGCGGCGCAATGCCGCGTTCGGACGATGGTGAAAATGTTTGCGCGAGGTGAGCGGAGAGACGCGGATCAATATGTGGACGGGCCGCACAAACGTCAATACTTGCAGATAGATTTTTTTCATGCTGTTGTTCAATATTGGACAAATGCGCGCGCGCCTCCCTCGGCGCGGGGTCTTTGAAGGATTGTGCGGGAGGGTTCGGAGTTGGAGGGTCGTTTCTACAATGCGTAGTAACAATCACGTCAACGTGTTGCGGCGCCCGTCACGGCAGCGACCATTGACCTAAAATGCGCGCCATGCGTTTGTTTGCCTCGGCCGCGGGCGAAGTCGTGCTGCCCGCGCCGCACCTCGTGCTCGTCGACCGCGCCGACGGAGGACACCTCATCGTCAACCCGCCCCGTCCGGTGTGGGAGCGCTCCGAGCTGACGCGCGACGAGCTCGTGGCGTGGTCGCTCCTCGTCGCCGCCGCGGGCCGCGCGATGCTCGACGCGCTCCCGGCGCTCGCCGGCGGCTGCCTCAATTACTGGGAAGCGGGCAACTGGTCGCTCCACGACGACGCCGAGCCGCGCGGCGCGAAGTCGGTCGTGGAGTCGCGGCGCGTGCATCTCCATCTGCTCGGGCGCAGCCGCACCGCCGCCGATCCGGCGTGGCAGTGGGGAGAAGCGCCGCGCTTCCCAACCTTCCACGACCGCCTCGCCTGGGCCGCGCCGCATCAGCAGTTGAACGCTCACGAATGCGCGGCCATCGCGCAGCGACTCGAACGAATCGCGCGCGAGCAGTACGGCCTCGAAGGCACGAGGTGCGTGCTTGCGTGAACCGAAGCTCGTCGTCTTCGACGTCGCTGGGACGACCGTCAGCGACGGCGGCGGCGTCCCGGAAGCCTTCCGCCTCGCGCTCACGCGCAACGGCGTGCCGTTCGACGCTGACGCGCTCGGCGCGGTGCGCGGGCGTTCGAAACGCGATGCGTTCGCCGCGCTCGTGCCCGACGATCCGGAACGCGCCGCGGCCGCGCACGCGTCGTTCCGAACCGCGCTGGCGGAGCTCGTCCGCGAGGGAACGATGCGTGCGATGGCCGATGCGGAGCACGTCTTCGCCGCGTTGCGCGGGCGCGGCATCCGCGTCGCACTGAACACCGGCTTCGATCGCGAGACCATCGCGCTGCTGCTGGACGCGCTGCGCTGGAATGAGCTCGTCGACGCGGTCGTCTGCGACGACGACGTTCCCGCCGGCCGCCCCGCGCCGTACATGATCTTTCGCGCGATGGAAGCGACGCGGACGGAGAGCGTCGCGGAGGTCGCATGCATCGGCGACACGCGCGCCGATCTCTACGCCGCGTACAACGCCGCCGCCGGCTGGAGCATCGGCGTCACCACCGGCGCCGACCGGCGCGAGCTGCTGCAGTCCGCGCCGCACACCGCGATCGTCGACTCGCTGACCGATGCACTCGCGCTGCTGCTCGGCGGAGGGCGCGCATGAACATCGTCCGCTACCGTCCCGAGTATCGCCACGACTTCGAACGCCTCAATCGCCTCTGGCTCGAGGAGCACGCGCTGCTCGAGCCGGTCGATCTCGAATACCTGCGCGATCCCGAGGGGAAGATTCTCGCGAACGGCGGCGAGGTGTTCTTCGCGGTCGACGAGAACCGCGTCGTCGGCACCTGCGCCGCGATCCGCGTCTCCGACCGCACGTTCGAGCTGGCGAAGCTCGCGGTCGATCCCGCGATCCGCGGCCGCGGTCTCGGCCGGCACTTGTGCGAGACGGTCCTCGCGTACGCGCGCGAGCACGGCGCGCAGGAGATCGTCCTCACGTCGCACACGTCCCTCTCGTCCGCCATCCGCCTCTACGAGTCGCTCGCGTTCCGCCACGCGCCGCTTCCGGACGACGTCCGCTATGCGACCGCGAACGTCTTCATGCGCCTCGACGTGCCGCCTCGCTGACGCGCGACTCTGATACGATACCCGACGGTATGGAACGCAAACCGGCCAAGCCTCGCAGGGAACGGCTCGGCGTGCCGACGAAGGACGCGGGCGACTGGGAAGAAGCCGCGCTCGACGCAATCGCGTCCGGCGGCCTGCGCGCGCTGAGCATCCCCGCGCTCGCCGCGGCGCTCGGCGTCACGAAGGGCAGCTTCTACTGGCACTTTCCGGGGCTGGAGTCGCTGCTCGCGCGCGCGCTCGAGCGGTGGCAGGCGGCGGACCGCGCGGCCATCGAAACGCTGGAGCGCGTCGCCGATCCGGCCGCGCGGCTGCAGGCGGCGTTCCGCGAAGCGATGAGCCTCGAGCGCGCGCAGGCACTCTTCATCACGCTGGCCGCGGAGGAAGCGGAGCCGCTCGTGGCGGACATGCTGCGCAAGCTCTCGCGCCGCCGCATCCGTTTTCTCGCCGACGCCTACGAGGCGCTCGGCCTCGACGCCGCCGCGGCGAAGCAGCGCGCCGTCCTCGCCTACACCGCGTACCTCGGCACGATCCAGATGCGCCGGCAAGCGACCGACGGCCTGCGCACGCACGCCGAAGTCGAGGCGCATCTCGCGCACGCCGTGGCCACGCTCATCCCCAAGCGAAAGCGATGACGCGCGTGCCCTTGCGGCCGAAGCGTGACACCATGGCAGGTGACGACGCGGAAGGAAGGGGCGAACGCGAACATGGCCGCTGACAAACAGCTCTCCACCGAGATCATGGATTCGTTCCGCCGCATCGTGCACGCGCTGCGCAGCTCGCACCGCGCGGCCGGCAATCTCGAGCTGACCGGCGCGCAGCTGTTCGTGCTCACCACGCTCGGCTCCGCGGACGGGCCGCTCGGCGTCAAGGAGCTCGCCGAGCGCACGCGCACGGATCAGAGCACCGTCTCCGTCGTCGTCGGCCGGCTCGTCGATCGCGGACTCGTCAAGCGCGAGCGGTCGGGAGAAGACACGCGCCGTGTCGAGCTGTCGCTGACCGCGCGCGGACGCGCGCTGCAGCGCAAGACGCCGGCGACCGTGGCGCAGACGCGGCTGGCCGAGGCGCTCGAACGGCTGTCGCGGACCGACGCCGCGAAGCTCGCCGATCTGCTCGCGCGGATCGTCGACCTCATGGGCGAGGCGGATGCGCCTGCGCGGATGCTCTTCGAAGAGGCGTCGGCGCCCGCCGCGCGCTCCCGATCCGCGGCGAAGAAACCGGCCGCGCGCCGTTAGCGCCCACTCCGCTTCCGCGCTCGCCATTGCGCAGCGGGAACAAATCTTGATATCAAACCATCTCGCTTCGCGCGGCGGAGGCCGCGGAAGCGTTCGGTCATCCGATGACGCAACGACACAACCCGCTCCTCGCGGAGCCGTGCTGATGGTTTCGCCCGCGCTGCTGCAGTTCATCCGGCGCTGCGTCGATTCCATCGAGACGCTGGAGATCCTGCTGCTGCTGCAGCGGACGCCGGAGACGTTCTGGACGCCGGCGGCGATCGACTCGCAGCTGGGCATGAAGCAGGGCGCCGCCGCGAAACGGCTGGCGCGGCTGGCGGACGAACAGCTCGTGGTGACCGGCAGCTCCGGCGCGTTCCGTTACGCGCCGCGCGACGAGGAAGACCGCGCCACCGTCGCGGCGCTCACGACGGCGTACGCGGACCAGCGCGCCTCGGTCGTCAACGCCGTCTTCAGCGAGAATCTCGAACGTCTGCGCGCGTTCTCCGATGCCTTCAGGATGAAAGACCAATGATCTCCGCCGCCGGTAGTGTCGTCTACGCGCTCTGCGCGCTCACCAGCGTGGGCTGCGCGTGGCTGCTGCTTCGCGCCCATCAGCGCAATCACGTGCGGCTGCTGTTGTGGAGCGGCCTCTGTTTCGTCGGGCTGGCGCTCAACAACATCCTGCTGTTCATCGACGTGCGCGTGATGCCCGACGTCGACCTCTCGCTGTGGCGCACGCTGCCCGCCGTGGCCGGCATCCTCCTGCTGCTGTACGGGCTGGTCTGGGAGACGCGATGAACGCGGACACCACGGCGCGCGTCGTCCAGTTCCTCTCCGGCAGTCTCGCCGCGGGCTACCTCGTCGCCGGCTTGTTCTTTCTCCGCTTCTGGCGCGAGACGCGCGACCGCCTCTTCGGCTACTTCGCCACGGCGTTCTTCATCCTCTCGCTGCAGCGCGTCCTGCTCACGCTCTTCACGGCGCACACCGCGCTCTACGTGGTCCGCCTCGCCGCGTTCGTGCTGATTCTCTGGGCGATCGCCGAGAAGAACCGCGGGCGCTGAGACGTCGCCGCCATTGCCGCCGCGGTTGCGGAACAAAGCAGCGAGAGCGCGGCGAGCATGCGACGCGGCTTCCGCAGCGCGACCGCCGCCGCTCCCGCGCCGACGGCAGCCGCGGCCGCGATCCACTCGCGGCGCAGATTCAGCTCCAGCTCGACGCTGCGGTCGAGCGCGCGATCGTCGAAGCGGCCGTGCGCGCCGAAGTCGCCGTCGACCGGCTCCCACAGATTGTTCGGCCGTTGCGGATCCTCCGGCTCGTTCGTCATCTGCGCGTCGACGCCGTTGCGCGCGAGATAACCATCCGCGTAGCCGGGAGCGAAGTTGTTGCCGACCACGGCCTTCGTCGTCGGCCACGCGACGTTGAGCTCGCGGCGGTGATGATCCGCGGCCCAGACGATGGCGCGCGCGATCACCTCCGGCTGAAAGATCGGCGGCACCGGCTGCGCCTTGCGCGGCATGCGGCTCTTCGACCAGTCGAATTGCGGCGTGTTCACGGCCGGCAGATTGACCATCGTCAGGCCGACCTCGCTCCCCTCGTGCAGCAGCTCCGCGTGGAGCGAGTCGCAGAAGCCCTGAATGGCGTGCTTCGCGCCGCAGTACGCCGCCTGCAGCGGGATGCCGCGGTACGCGAGCGCGGAGCCAACCTGCACGATCTTGCCGCGGTTGCGCGGCAGCATGCGCCGCAGCGCGGCCATCGTGCCGTAAACCGTGCCGAGGTACGTGACGTCGGTGACGCGGCGGACCTCGTCGGGCTCGAGGAGGCGGATCGGACTGAAGACGGTGGTCATGGCGTTGTTGACCCAGACGTCGATCGGCCCGAACGCGGCCTCGACTTGCGACGCGGCGTCCTCGACCGCCGCGGCGTCGGCGACGTCGAGCGGCAGCACGAGCGCCTCGCCGCCCAACGCCTCGACCTCGCGCTTCGCACCCTCGAGTCCAGTGCGCCCGCGCGCGATGAGCCCGATGCGCGCGCCGCGCCGCGCGAACGCCTGCGCCACCGCGCGCCCCACGCCCGCCGAAGCTCCGGTGATGACCACGACCTGCCGATTGGTTTCCATGCGGATCAACAGAGCAAGAGCCGGTCCGAATATGCATGGATATGCAAGTAAATGGAAGGCCGCGGAGCGCGTGTTACGATCCGCGACGACCGAGAGACACCACAACCAATCGACCCCAGCCGTGCGCGAGCGCGGCCGCGGACATCAATCCATTCGGAGGGCGCACGATGCATCATCCCTTCCCCCGCGGGTCCTTCGCCGCAACGGCCGCGGCGAGAACGTTCCTGGTCGCAGTCGCAGCCGTCGTGAGTCTCGCGGGACTCACCGCGTACGCTGCGCCGCCGCACGTGCAGGTGCTCGACGTGCCGGTCATCGCGCCGGGCTCGTCGTACGTGCAGACGAACCTCGCCTCCGACGTGCCGGGACTCGCGCGCCTGCTCGACTCGCAGCTCGTCAACCCGTGGGGTCTCACGACGCGCGGCACCAGTCCTTTCTGGACCGCGAACAACGCCAGCGCGTCGTCTTCCCTCTTGCACGTCGACGTCGGCACCGATGCCACGACGTTCAACGCGTCGCCGTCGCACATCAATATCCCCGCCGGCCTGCCCACCGGGATCGTCGGCAACTCGAGCTCTGACTTTCAGCTCACGCCTCCCGGCGGCGGCTCGCCCGCGCCGGCGGCGTTCATCTTCGACTCGCTCAACGGCAACATCACCGCCTGGAACGCGGCGAGCGGCGCGTCGGCGCAGAGCGTCGTTTCGATGCCCGGCCACGTCTTCACCGGTCTCGCGATCGGTTCGAACTCCGGCGGCAACCGTCTCTACGCCGCGGACTTTGCGAACAATCACATCGACGTCTTCGACGGCACGTTCACGGCGACGACGGTCACCGGCGGCTTCATCGACGCCACGATCCCCGCCGGCTACGCCCCCTTCAACATCCAGAACCTCGGCGGCTCCCTCTATGTCACGTACGCGAAGGTCGGCATGGACGGCGAGGAGGAGAACGGGCCCGGCAACGGCTACGTGCGCAAGTTCAACACGGACGGCGTGCGCGATCTCACGTTCGCCATCAACAACGGTGCGCTCGATGCGCCGTGGGGTGTCGCCGTCGCGTCCGCATCGTTCGGCATCTTCGGCGGCGATCTGATCGTCGGCAACTTCTCGGATGCAGGCCAGCTGCACGCGTACAACGCAACCACCGGCGCCTTCATCGGCACGCTGCAGGATCCGGGCGGCGCGCCAATCGAGATCGATCAGCTGTGGGCGCTGCAGTTCGGCAACGGCGGCAATGGCGGCGACGTCAACGCGCTCTACTTCACCGCCGGCATCGGCGATGAAACGCACGGACTTTTCGGCGTCCTGCGCCCGACGACGACGCAGGCCACGACGCTGATCCGCTTCACGTCCGCGGACTACTCGGTCTTCGAAGGACAGGGCAGCATCAACATCACCGTCCTCCGCGAAGGCGACACGAGCGGCACTTCGACCGTGCACTACGCGGCGGTGACCGGCTCCGGCGCCGGCTTCGCGGACAGCGCGGACTTTACGCTCGCGCCGAACACGCTCACGTTCGCGCCCGGCGAGACCGTGAAGACGTTCAGCGTCGCGGCGACGAACGACGGCGTCGCCGAAGGGGACGAGACGCTGCAGCTCATGCTGAGCAATCCGACCGGCGCGTTGCTCGCGTCACCGTCCGAAGCGACGCTGACGATCGTGGACTCCGCGGCCGTGCCGCCCATCGCGCCCGGCTCGGCGTACGTGCAGACGAACCTCGCCTCCGACGTGCCGGGCCTCGCGCGCCTGCTCGACTCGCAGCTCGTCAACCCGTGGGGTCTCACGACACGCGGCACGAGTCCGTTCTGGACCGCCAACAACGCCAGCGCGTCGTCTTCCCTCTTGCACGTCGATCCCGGCACCGACGCCACGACGTTCAACGCCTCGCCGTCGCACGTCAATATCCCCGCCGGACTGCCCACCGGGATCGTCGGCAACTCGAGCTCTGATTTCCAGATCACGCCTCCCGGCGGCGGCTCGCCCGCGCCGGCGGCGTTCATCTTCGACTCGCTCAACGGCAACATCACCGCGTGGAACGCGGCAAGCGGCGCGTCGGCGCAGAGCGTCGTCTCGATGCCCGGCCACGTTTTTACCGGCCTCGCGATCGGCGCGAACTCCGGCGGCAATCGTCTCTACGCCGCGGACTTTGCGAACAATCACATCGACGTCTTCGACGGCACGTTCACGGCGACGACGGTCACCGGCGGCTTCATCGACGCCACGATCCCCGCCGGCTACGCCCCCTTCAACATCCAGAACCTCGGCGGCTCCCTCTATGTCACGTACGCGAAGGTCGGCATGGACGGCGAGGAGGAGAACGGGCCCGGCAACGGCTACGTGCGCAAGTTCAACACGGACGGCGTGCGCGATCTCACCTTCGCCATCAACAACGGTGCGCTCGATGCGCCGTGGGGTGTCGCCGTCGCACCCGCATCGTTCGGCATCTTCAGCGGCGATCTGATCGTCGGCAACTTCTCGGATGCAGGCCAGCTGCATGCGTACAACGCGACGACGGGCGCCTTCATCGGTACGCTGCAGGATCCTAGCGGTGCGCCGATCGAGATCGATCAGCTGTGGGCGCTGCAGTTCGGCAACGGCGGCAATGGCGGCGACGTCAACGCGCTCTACTTCACCGCTGGCATCGCCGACGAAACCCACGGCCTCTTCGGCGTGCTGCGCGCGACCGCGGCGCAGCCCGCGTCGCTGATCCGTTTCGTCGCCGACAACTTCGCCGCCGCGGAAACGCAGGGCAGCGTCAACATCACCGTCATCCGCGAAGGCGACACGAGCGGCAGCGCGACCGTGAACTACGCGGCCGTCACCGGTTCCGGCCCCGGTTTCGCGGACGCCTCGGACTTTACGCTCGCGCCGAACACGCTCACGTTCGCCCCCGGCGAAACGTTCAAGACCTTCAGCGTCGGCATCACGAACGACACGCTGACCGAAGGCGACGAGACGCTGCAGCTCGTGCTCAGCAACCCGACCGGCGCGCAGCTCGCGGCGCCGTCGCAGGCGACGCTGACGATCGTCGACAACGGCACCGGCGTCGCCAATCTCTCCATCACCAAGTCGGCGGTCACGAGCGTGCAGCCGGGAACGTCGTTCTCGTACACGATCACCGTCGCGAACAGCGGTCCCGACGCCGCGACGAACGTCGTCGTCACCGACAACCTCCCGCCGCAGGTGACCTACGACTCGGCCACGGCATCGCAGGGCACCTGTTCCGGCACCACGACCGTCGTCTGCTCGCTCGGTACGCTGAACAGCGGCGCGAGCGCGACGATCACCATCATCGTCGACGCGCCACCGTCCAGCGCGACCGTTTCGAACACCGCCACCGTGACTTCGGATCAGTCCGATCCCAACACCACGAACAACGCGGCGTCTGCCGTCGTGCAGGTCGCGGCCCCGGTTCCGACGTTGTCCGAGACGATGCTCATGCTGGTGGCGCTGCTCCTCGCCGCGATCGGCGCGCTGCGGCTGACGCGTGGCTGATGCCTTCCTCTGAGGTGATCGCGCGCGGAAGCGCGCGATCACTTCGCGCAGAGCCGCGCGTCCGCTCCAGTGCTCCAGCGCCACCGCGGGAAGTAGACGTCGTTCTCGGCGTCGATGAGCTCGTGCCTCCGCGCCTCGAGGTTCCTCACGTCTCTATGCGTTGTAAGTCGAGACGACGTCCGCACTCCTCAACACGGCGAGCGAGTTGACGGAGCAGGTTACTCACTTGGTCAATACGAAGGCTCCTGCCATCTCAACTGTTCGCGTTAATTGGCCGGACGCTTTCCAGCGGAGAAGCTCGTCTCGTTGCGTCTCATGGAATGCGGCCGCGGCGTCGCCGGTGGCGAAGAGTCGTGCATAGAAGGCTCGCATGAACGCGGCGGTCGCCGCGTCGTCGATCGGCCAAAGCGAAAAAAGGAGGTACTGCGTTCCTGCGAGCGCGAAGCCGCGGCGGAGGCCAAGGATACCCTCGCCGACACTGACGTCGCCGGCGCCGGTGTCGCACGCGGCAAGAACCGTCAACCACGTGTGGCTGAGATCGAGCCCGCTCGCTTCTTCGGCGGTCAGAATGCCATCGTCCGCAGCCGGGACCGTCTCTCCGCGGCTCCAACGCTTCAGAGTCTCGCCACCTTCGGCCAGCAGGATGAAGCCGCGGTACATCGGATTACGGTTGAGCCGATTGGCGATCGCCTGCGAGGCATCGTCGTCGAGCTGACCGCCATGCGTCGCAAAGTGCAGAACGCCCGGATTACGTTGTCGTACCAATTCATGCTCGGTCGCGACTTCGCCGGCTAGTATCGTGGCGGCCCAGCCGTGCGACTCGCTGATCTTCGCAATGGCCTCCACCTCACGACGGCTGTAGATCAGGTCTCCTCTGCCGTCGGCGAACGCAACGACCGTGTGAGCGAACGACGGCGGCGCCGGTCGCAGCAGGTCTCGGCCGGAGCCGACTTGCGTCAGCTGCCAGGTTTCGAGAACGAAACGGTCTTTCTCGTCCAGCAGGACTGCCCACGGGAGAAACGACGTGGCACCGTCCGGGCTGAGGAACACCTGTTGCGTACCCTCTGGCAACGCACGGACCAGCGGCGCCCAAAGCGACTGATACAAGGAGCGTAGCGTGCTTCGCATCTCTTCATCAGAGGCAGCGAGCGCGTCGTTGACCTCCTGGGACGTCGCACTTCGTGACTGGCCCTGAACCCGGCGAGTTAGTTTGCTGATCGCGGCGTCGATCGGCTCCGCATCGCTGAGCGGCACCCATGATGCGGAGCCGGATTGGGGAATGACCACGCCGCCATATGCCCACACCGCTTTCGCACGGCTCGTATATCGCTGATAGCGGATGATCTCGACAAGCACCGCCTGTGGGCCGAGCGTGCGCTGCACGGCCGGAAGACTGATGGGCACCTGATGCTGCGGGGCTTCGCGCGACAGACGGCGTGCCAATGCAGTCTCTTCTCTGACCAGCTCGCGTTGCAGTGACTCGGGGGCGGCGCTGCTGCGGGAGGTCTCCTCCATCAGCCGGACCTTCAGTTCGCTGATGCGGTCGAGTTGATCGCGGTCTTCCGGCGAATTGCTCCTGCGCGCCAGCGCGCGATCCGCCAGCAGCGAGTCGAGGACGACACCTTTCATGGTGAGCGCCGCATCGGCGAGCAGTGATGGATCGCCGAGATTCGCCAGTTGATCGAACGGAGCGGCCTGCGCTCGATAAGCGAGTCGCTGCATCTCGGAACCGAAGGCCAGGATGCGCTGCAGTTGTTGCTTGGTCTGCTCGTGCGCCTGCCGGCCCAATGTGGTCGCGCGCTCCGTCTGACCGCGAAATTGGGCGACGAGCGCCAGTTCACGGATCGCACGAATGCGAAGTTCATCATCGCCGGGCTGCGGCTGGAGAATGGCGATGGCGCGCGTCAGCAATCGATCCGCTGCGACTAGTTCATTCCGGCTGAGCGCGGTCAGTGCGCAAAGCGTCATGGCAGCAGCAGCCATGCGGGAGTTCTCACCGTTGAGCTTCTGGGCAAGCACCAGCGTCTCCTGCGCGAGCGGGTCTGTATGGTCATAGTCCTCGGCGGTGGCGTACACCGTCGCCAGGTTCATCAAGACCATCAGGCGCTCCGCCGATCGATCCGCTGTGAGCGAACGTGCCTCCGTAAGGCGACTCACTGCCTGATCGAAGTTCCGAAGCGAGGCGAGTGTGTAACCGAGAGACATGAGCACCTGGAAACGAACCGTCCGGTCGAGATTCGGCTCCTCCAGGAGTTTCTCGCCGACCGACCGCGCCGAAACGAAATCCCCAATCGAGGCATCGAGCATTTCGACATCGGCGCGCAGAATCTGTGCGGTGCGGCTGTGCTCCATTCCGGCGGGTCGAAGTGAATCGATCGCTTCACCGAAGGTCAGCTCTGCATGGTCCACGTCGCCCAAAAGCCAATACGCGGTGCCCAGGTTCTGCAGCATGATGAGCCGCGGTTCGCGAGTCTCCTCTTTCTCCGGATGCAGAAGCTCCACAGCATTGCGAAAACACTTGATCGCCTTGTCGTGCCGGCCGGACTGGTTGTGCCACATCCCGCGATTGTTCTCGACCCATGCCCGATACAGCGGCGCAGCACCGCTCTTGTTCAGAATGGCTTCCGCTTCGTCGAAAAGCTGCTCCGCTTTCGCATCGTCGCCAACCGCGGCATACAAGGTTGCGAGATACCCGCAACCGCGCCCGACGGCCGGCGTGTCGCCGAACAATCGCAGACCCGCCAGCACCGGCTCAAACCACCGGATCGTCATGCGCACCACATCTGGAGAGACTGGAGGCAGCGGCGCGCCTGGAATCGACACGAGGCCGCCCATCTTCTGCATTGGCGCAGAATCCGGCTGAGGAAGCCAGTCCGCACGGGCTTCGAGGGCGAGACACGTCACCAAGGCGACGAGCGATAATGCCTTCAGGTTGGGCATGATCAACTCTCGTTGCTGTACAGGATGCCCATTCGTTCGACGATCTGGTTCGCCGTTCCGGTCACGACCGTACAAACCGCCGTACGTTCATTGACCTGAATAACTTTGATGCGCGCGCGTTCGTGCACGACCTCGTCGAGCACTTCGCCCGTATCGGGATCGCGCAGAATTTCAGACTCGCCGACGATGAATTCATCACCTGCGCTCACACCTTCACGCGATCCTCGGTTTACGATGATCCGGTCTTTGTCCACTTTCACGACGGATCCGCGCCAGCGGATGGACGGGAGTTGATTCACCATCCAAGGGATCGCTTCCTCGATCGCTTTCTCAAATGCCGCCTGCACGTTGTCATCGCGTCCCATGCTCACGGCGTTTCCGCGGTCGGACTGGGCAACGGAGAAAGACCGTGCCTGCGCAACGCCGACGAAGTTGTGCGCCGCAACCACCGCTCCCGTGGAGGTGTCCACGATCTGCATCGTGGCCCGGATCTCGGTCGTCTTGCGTCCCGCGTTGACGCGGAACTTTCCGATGCCCACGCCGCCACCCTGATCGGCGGCCGCTTCCTTGAAGTCCGTGATGATCCCTTCGACGAGCAGCTGGGCGGGCGTCATTTGGCCACGTACAGCCGATTTCTTGCCTTGGGCGGTGATTCCGGAGCCGACGCGCAGTTGTTCCTTCAATGCCTGCAACTGCGTCTCCGTCTGCGATACGACGATGAAATGACCACTTTCATAGAGTTTAGTGGTCAACAGTGTTGCCCATTCGTCACCCAATGAACGTTCGCTGCTGGTCTTGTTCTCAAACTTCGCAACGACCACGCTGTAGCGAAGACTCCCTCGCGGCGCCTCGGCGAACGAGGAGCCCACAACGAGGAACAGTGCGAAACAAAAACCTGCAGAGAGGAGCCGAAAACCGTTGATCGTCATCATCTTTCCTTCCGTATGGCGTCTTGTGTCAAGGATGGACATCCCGCGATCGCAGCACCGCAAGCGTCCCGGCCAACAGCACCACCGCATTCGTCAGCAGGACAGTGGCGTCGGCCGAAGCGGACGAGCGGCCGGCGGTCGGGAAATAAGGTTCGGCCAGATCCGTCCCGGCGTGATCGGCCCGCGCGAGCCTCTGTTTCGCTTCGAGCCCAATGGCCAGCTCGAATGCCCAGCGGGAGGGAACGAGTTGCGCCAGCGTCCGCGCAGGTTGCTCCATCGCGTGCGGCGGCTGCATCATCCCGCCCAGAACGACCATCGGAAGAATTGCCAGCGGCACCAGGGAGATCGCGACTTCTGAACTCCGCGCCACCGCCGAGATGAGCAGACCCAGTGACGTACCAATCAAGGTACTCAGAAAGAGGCACAGGAGAAGATGTGTCGCGGAAGTATCGATCCGGCAGCCGTGATGGACAATTGTCAGGAGAAGCAGACATTGTGCGAGTCCGAGCACGCTCAGTAGGCCGAGCTTTGCGGTGACGTAGGCCGCGAGACGCAAACCGATGACGCGCTCGCGGCTGAACACCGCCCATTCGGCGACGATCTCGCGCGCGGCGTTCGAACAGCCGAACCACATCGCGGCGATGTTCATCAAAAAGAGGAGCGTCGTTGTCGCTGTCCCTGCACGAATTGCAGAACCCGCGTCCGAAGCGCGACTGGCTCCGCCAAATACGGCTACGAGCAGAAAGGCAATGATCGGCGCTTGCGCAAAGAGAATCGCGCTGTTCCAACCGTCGCGTGCCTTCAGCGTGAAGCCGCGGCGCAATAACATCAGTGCCTGTCTCAACGCCGAGGGCCGGCGTGGCGCCTCCGTCTGTGCCGGATTTTGGGCCGCCGTTCGCCCCGCCCGATCATCCACATAGTGGGTTTTGATCGCGGACCGTTGGTACGACTCCAGCCATTCATCCGTGGACCGTGCTGTTAAACCACGCAGGACGCCATCCGGTGATGGTTCGTCTCCGACCTCACGGCCGGGATTGAAAAAGCGAATTGCCTCCGGATAAGCAGAACCGTAATACACGAGGCGCGCGGGCGCGGCGCTCGAAACATCGCGCGAAACAACCGCAAGATTGTCGAGAAGCCGGAAAACTTCGCGGCTCGGCTGATGAATGGTGAGGAGAATTGTGCGCCCCTCCCGCGCCAGTTCCCGTAACCGCTGCATCAGCGACAGGGCGTCTTCCGACGAAAGGCCGGACGTCGGCTCATCGAGGAACAGCACGGGCGGGTCGCTCAATAGCTCCATGGCGACGTTGACGCGCTTGCGTTCCCCACCGCTCACCACCTTCCGCGTAGGCGTGCCGATGATCGAATCGCGGATGTGAGCAATCCCCAGCTGTTGAAGAACCGCGTCTATGCATCGCGCAATCTCCCCGCGGCTCGTATCGTTCGGGAGGCGAAGGCGGGCGGTGAAATACAACGCCTCTCCGACGGTAAGCTCGCCGTGGAGGATGTCGTCCTGCGGCACGTAGCCGATGCCGAGACGGAATCGATCGAAATTCGCATAAAGATCCTGCCCGTTGAAGAGCACGCGGCCGCTGCTTGGCGGTTGATACCCATTGAGTGCCGTCATGAGCGTCGTCTTGCCGGCTCCGCTCGGGCCCATCAGGGCCACCAGTTCGGACGGTAAGAGCGTCAGTGAGACGCCCTCCATCAGTACCCGCCTGCCAGCGCGAATCGCGACGTTACTCGCCTCGATGCGCGTGTTGCCGCGATAGTCGCGTCGCTCCAGGCGCTGGTCATCGAGCAACACGATGCGACTGGCACCGAGATCAATGACATCGCCGACGGCCAGCGCGGCCGTTGCCTGCACTCTGCGGCCATTGACGAATGTGCCGTTGGTCGAGCGGAGATCCGTAACGCTCCACCGCGATGCAGTGCGCGCGATACGCGCATGGTTGCGCGACATCAGCGGATGATTGATGACGATGTCGTTGTCGGGCGTCCGTCCCACGAGCAGAGTGGCGTCGCCGCGAACGTCGATATTCGTGACGGTCATCTCACGGCTCCAGCATTGCGGGATGCATTTGCCGCACGCAATTGGCTCCAGTTCTGGTCGATCGCCTGTCGGAGATCCGCCGTGGCTCCAATAAACGCTTGTCGCGCTTTCTCTGAAGTCGACAGTTCGGAATATTCAACGCCTTCCGTCCATCCCGAGCCGAGGGGGCGGTTCACCGGAAGGAGATAGGCATTGAGGCGCAGGCGCGCCGCCTTCATCGACAACGACTGGCCTTCGAGACTGAGGCTGCGATGGTCGCCCTCTTCAACGCGAATGAGAACCAGTACGTGAAAGCCGCTACTGAGAAGTTGTGCGCCAAGCGCGTTGGCCGCGACGTTCTTGCGGCCAAGGAGCTCCTCGACCGCCGGATCGCCGTGCTCGTCCGCAACGTCATAAGCGGACAGGCGGCGCTCGAACTCCTGCTCCAGCGCGGCCGCCATCACGGCGTCACCGCCGGCTCCGATGACGGCGATCCGTGGCCGTTCCGGCAGCGGCTCCACGTGCGGCGCCACTGGAACCGGCGGTATGTTCGGCCGCGATTGCGTCGGTGAGTCCGGAGTGAACGGTGGCGGGGCCATCACCTGCTGGAGATGAATGTCTGGCCGCGACACAGCACCGTAGGGATGTGTGGGAGCCGCCGGCTTTACGGCGATCGAGGTTGCTTCGTACTTTGCCGGCGCGCTAGCGGCCGTCGAGTTTGTTTCGTTGCTCGCCGGCGTGCCGACGGTTGTCACCGTACCCAGGACTGGCTCTTGTCGCTGTTCCGCTTTCCACTCTGCCTGCCGTACCGCGAAGATCCCCGCAACGGCGAGCGTGCACGCTCCTCCTGCGACGAGCCGGCGCTGAAGGGAGCGCCGCTTCCGATCGCGCATTTCCGCGGGAGAGAGTCCTCGAGAGGCGTCCGTCGGAGCAACGAAGAAGCGCGATTGATGCACAGTGCCGCCCGCGATCGGCGCTGACATGGAAACTGTTCCCGCGGAGGCCCGAAGGTCGGCCGACGCGAGGGCCGCGGAAAACGATTCACAATTCGGAAAACGATCGCTGGGCTTCTTCGCTAACGCACACGCGACGATTGCCTCGAGATCCGGTCCGATCGACGGATCGACAGAACGCAGCGGCGGCGGCGGTTGTGTGACGTGAGCCTGCAGGATCGCGAAATCGGAATCAGAGGCAAACGGCCGCCGGTGCGCGAGCAGTTCGTACAGTACGATCCCAAGCGAATAGATGTCGGCGCGGCCATCAACCTGGTTCGGCGTCACAATCTGCTCGGGACTCATGTAGGCCGGAGTTCCCACCGTGACTCCGGTGGCCGTCAGCCCGGGCGCCGCATCGCCCCGCGCGATCCCGAAATCGACGACTACGATCTCATTTCGCGCGTTGAACATCAGATTCGCGGGCTTGATGTCGCGATGAACGATCCCGCGTTCGTGTGCGTGTCCGAGGCCGGCCAGCGCTTCTCGCATCCAAGCGATAGCTTGGGCTCGCGGGATGACCTCCCCGTCGGCCAGCCGATCCGACAAGCTGCCTCGCTCCAGATACTCGATCACCAGGTACCAATGACCGTCTTGCTCGAGGTAATCGAGCACTCGCGCGATGTTCGGATGGCGGAGTTGCGATTGCAGTTCGGCTTCCCGCCGGAAGCGCTGCCGGAATCCTTCGGCGGATTCCAACCCCGGCGACAACACTTTCACCGCGGCTTCCGTGCTCAACGAGAAGTGCCGGGCCTTGTAGACCGCGCCCATTCCGCCGCGGCCAATCTCCTTTTCGAGAATCCAACTACCGATACGGCGACCGAGCATGCCTCCTCCGACCCGTTGAGGCGTTTCCCTGTGATTTCCGGGCTTTGGAGGCGATAGACACACCTCGATCGCGAATGTTGGATTCAGTTCCCTAACAAGTGACGGAAGACCGTGTCTGTAGCGGACGAACACCTCAATTCGGAGACGCAAATGAACCATGCGAGACCGTCACGCGTCGCAGCATTCGCCGCTTTGCTTTCTCTCCTCTTCTTCGCGTGCGCGATCGATGAGGACCTGCGTATCAATGCCGACGGCTCCGGCACCTACCGATTGAAGATCACGATCCCGGAGGATCTCGCCAGCGACTTGGGAACCGTCCGGACGGATGCCGCAAAAGAAGGCTTTACGGTCGTGGAAGAAGGACGAGCAGGGAAAGATCGCTTCGCCATTCTCCGCAAAGACTTTACCGACGTCACGGCTCTCAACGACAGCAATAGCCGATTTGCACTGACGATCACCAAAATGGGATGGCTGAGACGCGAATACCGGCTGGATGCAACGCTGCAGCCGGTCGGCTACGGCTCGTTCAAACGGCATATTGCCGTGACGATGCCGGGAAAGATCAGCGCCAGCGACCACGGCGAGATCGACGGCTCACGAGTGCGCTGGGATGCGACGACCGGCGGCTCAATCCATATCACCGCAGGGGGCTACGCCATTCCGTTTTCACGCGCGGCAAGCACTCTGATCATCGTGGCGACGATCGCCGGATTGGCGCTTCTGATCGCGCGCCGGAAGCATGGAGCCGATTCACGGCCCGCCTGCGCAACCTGTCATGCACCACTCGTCCGTGGTGCCCGATTCTGTGCGGATTGTGGCACAGGGGCACCCGCGGCACAAATCTGAGGAGGAAACAATGTTCTGTGTAAATTGTGGGATGGCGAACGAAGGCAGCACACTGGCCGCATGCGTGCACTGTGGCAAATCCAATCAGCCGGTGTTTTCAGCGGCCGATGCGCGGCGAATCATTCAGTCGGCGTCCGGTGATGCATTCACGGCGATTCGCCAGATCACCTCGGATCCGATCGGCGGCTTGACGAGGTCGTACGCGACGCTCGGCGAGGAGCGGGCCCGCGCGGCGGGCATCGCTCTCGGCGTCGCATTTGCGCTAGCCGTCGGGATCGCGAGCGCGATCACCGCGTCGCACATCGGGTTCAACGGCATCGCCAAGCTGCTGCTCGGCATGACGGTCGTCGGACTCGTGCCGTTTGCCGCGATGGCGGGCGTCAGCGCCGGAGCTCGAAAGGCGTTCCGCGCCGACGGCGCGTTCGGAGCAGATCTGCTGTCGTGCGGGGTGGCCCTTCAACCATTCAGTATCGTGTTCATCATCGCGGCGCTGCTGGGCATTGCGAACTTCCAGACGGTGGCGCTGGTGAGCCTCTTCGCATGGACGTACATGCTGTCGATTCTGTTCACGGGCTGCACGCAGCTCGCGCACATTCCGCAGCGTTTCGCCCCAACGGTCATCGCCGTCATGCTGCTCGCAGCAATCTGGGCGACACGCGTGGTAGGTGGGTGGCTTTTGAGCGACGATCCATTCATCCGCTTCTTCAACTGACCGATGCGCCGGGCGCCGTCACTCGGCGACCCGGCGCCGCCTCAGTTGCGCGGTACTCGCAGCGTGTAGGTAGCGAGGACGTCGCGGCGCGACTCTTGGAGGCCGTAAATCACGAGTCTATAGCGGCCGGCCGGGAGAAAGGCACGCGGAACGAAGATGGTCAAGGTGTTGTCCGTATGGCGCCGCAACCCATTGGCGCTGTACAGCAGCCGTGACGGCGTGGTCGCGAGATCCAGCAACGCGACGGCATAGGCGTCGTACCGTGGCGCGTTGATGAGAGCTGCGGCAAACACGAAATCGGCGTTGCCGCCCGGCAGCGTCGCCGCTCGGTCTTCGCCGAGGCCGCGCTCACCATCGGGCAGGAGCAGACGGTTGTCCAGATTCGTGCGAGGTTCCGCCAACTCGTGCTCGAGTCTGCGATTCGTCTGATGCGATTCCATGAGCAAGCCTCCCAGAGCGAGTGCCGTCACGGATGCTGCGATCGCCCATCCTTTTCGGATGTACCACGGGCGGGCCGGCTTGATCGGCGCACGTATCCGCTTCCAATCCCCTGCAACCTCCGCGTCCGTTAGGACAGACGGAGCATCCTCGGGAGGGAACGGCGCCGTCAACGCGTCGAGTAGTTCAGGAACATGGACGAGGTACTCGCGAACGCGCGCCTCCGCTACACCGGTCAGTTCTCCGCGCGAAAAGGCGAGCACCTCCTCATCGGTTGGCGGCTCACCCAGGGACGCCAGTTCTGCATCCGAGACCGCCTGCACCGCCTCGTGCCAATCATTCTTTGTCATCGTCGCCTCCCGGCGGGTCCTCGCCGACTTGTGCCTTCAGTCGGACGCGAGCCTCGTGGAAACGTGCCCGAGCCGCAACGTCCGTGATCCCGCAAATGTGCGCGATCTCTTTATAGGTTTTCCCCTTCATCCGCAGGATAAACGCATGTCTGCTCCCTGGCGGTAGCTGCGCGATCGCTGCTCGCAACTTCCGTTGCCGATCCGCCATCGCTTCATGCCGCTCGATCTTCAAATCCGCGGGAAGCGCCTTGTCTTCGAGGTCGTGGGCCAGCTCGTGAACCGCAGACATGACGGCTTCGCGCTTCTTCGCGTGGAGGCGCCGGATCTCGTTGGATACGTGGCGGCGGGCCGTGGTCTGGATGAAGTTCCACTCGGAGTCGCCCCGATACGTATCCATGTGGGTTAAGACACGGATGAAGATCTCTTGTGTGAGTTCCTGCGCATCGTCGCGTGAGAATCTGCAGTTCATCACGTACGACACGACGCGACGGTAGTACCGCTGATACAAGTCCTCGAAGGAAGGGATCCGTCCGCCCGCACTCCAGCCGCCGATGTGCATTCGTCGAATATCATTAGCGAACTCCTTCTCTCAGTAAAGACGGCCGTGAGGCAAGGGTCCATCCGCAGGGAGTTCTGATGCTCGAAAAGTCGCGTTCCACCGTGGCGAGAGTCGCCACCGTCTTCGTTCTGTGTGTCGCCGCTTCGTGCGGCCGCGAGACGAACGTATCGTCCAACGCGCCACGGCGTCCGGTCGCTGCGCGGCGCACTCTGGCACGGCTGACCGATGCGCCGGAATGGTCGCCCTGCACTGTTTCGCTCCGGCCCGGGCATATCGTCCAGGAAGCGGCCTGCGCGTCTCACATTGCCAATGCACCCGTGTCTGTTGGCGGCAAAGACTGCGACGACATGATCGGCAATCACGAGGAAACACTTCGCACACTCGTTGCTGCACCACGTTGCACCGATGCAGCAATCCGGCGGCTACGAACGCTCGCCGAACAACAGCCACAGGCCGGACGCCTCTGGAGCGACCTCGCTGCCGCTTATGCACTGCGCGCGGAACGCGACGACCGGCCGTCGGATCTTCTTCGCTCGCTCGATGCGGCAGAGGCGGCGATTGCGCGGGACCCGCAACTGACCGAAGCGCGATTCAACCGTGCGCTCGCCCTCGAACAAGTCGGTCTACCGAAGGAAGCAGAGGAGCAATGGGACCAGTTGCGCCGCGGCTCTCGGTCCGGTTGGACGCGTGAGGCAGACGAGCACTGGAGCGCGCTGAGACGAGATGCATCGAGAGCCGCAGCCTCGCAGTGGCCGCGCAATCAAGAGCGCATCGAAGCCGTCGTCGCGGCGGGAGACCGCAAGGCGCTCGCAAGTCTCATCGACCCCTTCCGCGGCGCGGCGCACCGTTACGTCGAGGAAGAGGTTTTGCCGGCGTGGGCGGCGGCAGCCGCGTCCGGTGATGCTGGTACCGCGCAACGTCAACTGGCGATCGCAGACGCGATTGCGCAGACCCTCACTATCGGGACGGGCGACCGTTATCTGTTGAGGATCGTCGAGCGCATTCACGAGGTCGAGCGCGCAAAGGACGAAGTGATGCTCGGTCGACTCCGGCGCGGTCACGCGGCGTACGGGGATGCGAGACGAACCGAACGCGCAATCGGTGCGGAGCGAGCGGAACGTACGTTCGCGCGAGCGCAGCAACTCCTCACAGACGCGAAAAGCGAACTGGCGTGCAGCGCCACGATGGCCCGTGCGATTGCGCTCTCGTTTCGGAACCAGTTCGCCGAGGCGATGGCTTTACTCGAGCCCGTGGAAGCGCATGCACATGCGAACGACTATTGGTACGTCCTCGGTCGCGCGCGTTCCAATCAGGCGTATCTCTATACCTACCAAAGCCGCTTCATCGAGGCACTCGATCGGTATGACGCGGCGATCGAAGCCTTCGCCCGGATGGGCGACGCCGAAAACGTGGCGAATGCGCACACGCGAAAGATCGGCATCCTTCGAACTCTCGGCGATCCCGAACAAGCATGGACCGAGTCGTTTCTCGCAAGCCGCGATCAGGCGCGTTTCGTCGAAGCGCCATCGCGTCATGAATTCCTCGGCGAAACCGCGGAAGCTGCAACGGCTCTGGACTGTCCGAAGATCGCCCTGCTCTACCAGACAGCAGCAGTTCAGCTTTTTCAGGATCGGCTCGCAGAAACGCCTTCCACCGACTCCGACCGCATCGTCGCCTTGCACCGCAATCTCGGCATCGCGCTGCGAGGTATGGCAGCCGTTCACATCCGGTTGAATGATTACCGCCAAGCGGACCGCGATCTGTCCGAAGCGTTCCGTTTCATCAGCGAAGGCACGGCGAAGGACGACCAGGGCGTCCGCCAGGCGCTACTGGCGCGCATCAAAGGAGTCGAGGGGGACGCGGCACTCGGCGAAGAGAGGTTCGGACAGGCCGTCACCGCATTCACCGATGCGTTCCGGCTGGCGTCCGAAACGCCCTTTCGGACGTTTCGCGCGGAACTGCTGATGGGACGGGCGGAAGCATTTCGTCACGAGAATCGTCGCGCCGACTCCGAACGCGATCTCCGAGCCGCGATTGCCGAATTGCGTGCCGAAGAGGATGGCCTGCTGGATCGCCGCCGGCGAGGAAGCAGCGAAGAATTCTGGAGCGCGTACTTCTCCCGTTCCCAAGAAACGTATCAACGACTGATCCGTCTTCTCGCGGATGACAACCGGAAACAGGAAGCATTCACGTTCGCCGAACAGGCGCGCGCTTACGAGCCGCTCCATCTCGTTCTGCAACTCGACACCCTGACCACGCAGGCATTTCGTCGTTGGACACACGACGGCCGGTCGCTGGCGCTCGAAGAAATCCAATCGAGCCTTCCAGCAGATACGTTCCTGTTGGAGTACTCCGTTCTCGACGATCGCACCTATGTATGGATCGTCTCCCGGCGCACCTTCGAGATGCTGACGCTGCCGGTGCACAAAAAGGCGATCGAATCGTGGAACGACAAGCTGCGCGCGGACGCCCGCGAACAGAACATCGACGGTTTCGAAACGACACTCTGCGATGTACACCACGCCTTGGTCAGCGGCCCGCTGGAAGTGTTGGCCAGCATTCCCCACACCGCTGACGCCCGCCTCGTGTTCAGTCCCGATGGCCCGATGCATGGGCTGCCGTTCGCCGCCCTGCGATCCGACGGCGACAGCCCGTACCTGATTGAAAATCATCGGCTCTCGATCGCGGCAAGCGGAACGCTTTACATCTATTCGATATTACGGGACCGTGAGCTCGCCGTTGACGGGCGCCGTTCCGCGATACTCATCGGTGACCCAGCTTTCGTGCCGTCCAACGCCACGCGCGGTCTTGATCGGCTGCCGCGCGGCCGTAGTGAGGTCCGCCGTATCGCTCCTTTGTATGCCCCCGCGGTTCAAGTCCTGGTCGACAAGGACGCGACCGCACCACGTTTCTTCGACCTGGCACCCGACGCGGCCATCGTTCACGTCGCAGCTCACGCGGTCGCTCGGCCCGAAATGCCGTTCCGTTCGCTGATGCTGCTGGCGCCTTCGCACGATCACCTCAGCACGATCGACGCGCAGGAATTACTCACCCGGTTCCGGACCGGTCATACACGCCTTGTCGTGCTGTCCGCATGCAGCAGCACGGGAGGTGTACCGATCGGCCCGGAAGGCCTCGCGCCGTTGGTGCGACCGTTCATTACCGCCGGCGTCCCAGCCGTCGTCGGCAGTCTGTGGGACGTCGGCGATGCTCCGTCCGAGGAGTTGCTCGTCGCCTTCCATCAATATTACCGAGACGGACTCGACGCCGACGATGCGCTGCGGCTGGCGCAGATCCAGATACGAAAGCACGACGACGCCGGATTTCACTGGGTGTTCGCGTGGGCTCCATACCAAATCGTGGGGCAGGCTTCATCTCCGTTTCGGCCCAACCATACAGGAGAAAACTGATGGATTTCGTTCTCCGCATTCTCTTTAGTGGGATGATCGCGTTCATTCCGAGCGCCGACCAGAAAGAGCTCAATGTCGTTCTATTGAATACGCATGGATATCAAACGTCGGACGGCACGACTCTTCCGCATCACCAACCGTTCCTGCTGGCGCGCGCGCAAAGCTGCACCGGGAGTTGTGAACGCCGCGATCCTGCCGTCGCAACGTTTTTCTACAGCGACAAATCGGAATCTCAGGCGCTCGACGCGCTGGAGGAGGCGCTCGCCGGCGGCGCCGCATGGCAACTCGCCGGCAGCGACATCTCGGTTCACAAACCCGATGCCAGCGACGGCTGCCTGCATCCGCCGCTCTGGCTGCAGAGCGGAACGCGTGGCGCGGACGCAAATGGGCTGCGACCGGTTCCATCGAACGGGCGCGAATTGTCCGATTTCAGCTGGGTCACATCGCTCGACCAAGTATCGCCTACGCTCGGTCCTCTGAATGCCTCCGTGCTTTCCGCGCAGCCTCCGAGCATCGTGGCCGCACGTCTGAAACTCGATCGCGGAAAGATCTCCACGTATTCGCTCGTGCGGATCGACGGCAAAGTGAAGCCGCTGTACTTCCGCGCCCTCGGCGCTACGGAAAACGGCCCTTACGCGCAGGCGGGCGCCAACTGGGTGATGGCGGAGATCCGCGTCCCCGGCGACGCGGTGGAACTGATATCCAAGGACTTCGCCGGCGGCGCGACGCGCACCATGCACCTGACACCCCTCGATGGCGTCGTGGAAGTGGCAGTGTTGAACATTCCATCGTTCGAGGTCGCAACCGCTGGCGAGATTCCGCCGACGCCCGGGCCCGGGACGCATTTCGAGGAGTATTACCAGCTCGCGCAGACACCTCCGGCGACGCGTCCTATTCCGCACGCCGGAACGAGCAGCGACGAGCCGGCAGTCGAGTGGCGAACGCTGGATCCCGATGGAACGCTGCGGTCGGAATTACTGACGCGGCTGCGCATCGAGCCGGGCCGCGGCATCTACGACCGCACGCTCTGCCCGATGATCCAGTATTAGGCGCGCCTACCCGCCACTTTCCCCAACAATCCGCTCTTCCGCCTGACGGAGGTGTCTCTTGAGGAGTCCGTATTGGAACGCCTGCTGGGCGTCGTGTGTCGTTCTGTGTCTCGTTCATCAAGCCACGGCCGCAACTTCGTTCGGCATCCAAGCCGGACCGGCAGCAGCCACACGCCCAGCGGTGGTGAAGCGGGCGCTACTCGTGGGGATCAACGACTACAGCGCGTCGACGATCGCACGGAGCGCGATCCGCAATCCGCGCGGCATTAACAATCTTCGCGGTGCCGTCATGGATGTCGAAACCGCGGCAACGCTCCTCGCCGGCCGATACGGGTTCACGGCATCGAACATCATCACATTGAAGGATCAGCAGGCCACGCGCACAGCCATTCTCCAGGCCTTGGGCGCGCTCGCGTCGAAGGCCACCGCGCACGACGTCATTCTCTTTTACTACTCCGGCCACGGCTCCCAGGTTTTCAATCCCCAATCAACAGAGCCCGATCGACGCGATGAGACGATCGTGCCGGCCGACGCGATTCTTGGAGCGGCAGACATCCGTGACAAGGAACTGCGCCGGCTTTTCAATGCCATTCTCGATCGCGGAGCCCAGCTAACGGTCGTTCTCGACAGTTGCCACAGCGGCTCCGCCGGCCGAGGGATGCCGAGTGGCCTGCCCGTACGCGGCGTCAGGCCGGATTCGCGCGCCGTGATTGACGGCGCGGGCGCCGGCCCGCGGCCGGAGGATCGCGGCGCGGTGATTCTGGCGGCGGCACAGGATTTCGATCTCGCGTGGGAAACGCTGGACGCCGAAGGAAAGATGCATGGCGCATTTTCATGGGCGCTCGCCCGGGCCATGCGCGATGCGACGCCGAACGAGACCACAATCGACACATTTCTCCGCGCGCAAGCTCGCTTGCGCGCGGAGCGCGCCGACCAGGATCCAGTCCTCGCCGCCGCACCGAATGATCGCGTCCGGCCGTTCCTTGCTGGCAACAACGACGCGGCGCCGCACCACAATGCCGTCGCCGTCCGCGCTGTCGATGGCGATCGCATCGTCTTGCAAGGAGGCTGGATCAACGGCATCACCGAAGGCAGCGAACTACGATCGGCTTCCGATCCCTCTTTGGAGCTGATCGTAACCGCGCTGATCGGCTACGGAGCCTGCGAAGCGCGGCTGAATGGAAACCCGGAGCGGCTTGCGTCGAAGGCCGTCCACTCCGGCGATCTCTTCGAAATGCGTACATGGGCAGCCCCACCGTCACCACCTCTGCGTGTGGCGCTACCGGCCACGGCAACGGCGCTCGAACCGTTCGTCCGCCAGTTGAAGGAGATCGCCGTGCGCACTGGCGTGCGATGGACGGAGGATCCAACCTCCGTCTCTCCCACGCATCTGTTGCGCTATCGCGATGCCGGATGGGAACTCGTGACGGATGACCGACAGCGTTCGAGATTCTCCAAAGAGACGGATGCCGCAACGATCATCGCAGCGCTGCCACGAAATGCGAGATTGTTCGTGCAGGTGCCCCTTTCAGGCACGACGGTGAGCGAGATCGAACACGAGCACGAGGAGAGCGGCGGCAATATCACTTTCGTCAGCGATCCCGATGTCGCCGATTACGTGCTCGCCGGTCGATTCGCCGAGGATTCCGTCGAATACGCGTGGGTGCGGCCCGGGCTGGCCGTTGATGACGCGCGGCGCAGCGTTTTGCCGCTACGGACCACGTGGAAAACCGCGGCTGAAGATTCCGGTGCCCTCTTTTACGACGACCTGCTGCGTCTCGCACGCATCCACGGATGGCAAACGATGGACGCACCGCCGGACTCTGCATTTCCGTACGTCATGGCAGTACGCCGTTTGCGCGATGGTGCATGGGTCGAAGACAGTTTATTGCATGAAGGGGAGAATTATCGTCTGTGCCTGCGCGCACGCGCGACGCCATCGCCCACTGTCGCGCGCCGCTACGTTTATGCCTTTCTGATCGATAGCTGGGGCCGCGGTATTTTGCTCTACCCGGCCAGCTCTGTCGAAAACCGCTTTCCGTTGGACGCTGCCGCACCGCCTTCTGAAATCGCGCTGCCAGCATCGTTCGTCGCTTCCCCGCCGTGGGGAGTGGACACCTACTTTCTCCTGTCGACGGATGAACCGTTGCCAAATCCCTGGGTGCTGGAATGGAACGGCGTTCAGACGCGCACGCGGGACACGGCGTCACCGCTCGAGACATTGCTGTCGTCGGTGGGGCAGAAACGCTCCGGTCAACGCATCAAGACGCGCGGCTGGTCGCTCGACCGGCTCATCGTCGAGTCGCTGCCGTCCCACTGAGGTGAGGCGCGATTATGAAACGACTCCTCGTGGTTTTCATGCTACTGGCATCGCCTGCGGCGGCCAACGACGACAGGCTCGCGAATATTGGCCCGATGATCGTGGCCGGGCAAACCGCCGCCGCGCGCGACAAAATCATCGCCGCGCAGCAGGCTTATCGAGCGCAGGCCGATCGACCCAACGAAGCTGTCGCTTCGCTCATGCTCGCCATCACCGACATGGCGATGAACGACGCGCCATCAGCACGGCTGAACCTGGAAGAAGCGATCACGACCTTCGATACCATCGGCGATTCGTTCGGCGCCTGGGTCGCCCTTTGGATGCGCGCGTCGCTCGAAAGCCACGAAGGTCGTTACGACGCTGCCGCGTCAGCAGCCGAGCGGGCGCTGAAGCACCTGGCCGATGCCGCGGCGCCCGACAAGCCATTCTCCACGACGTCACTTCAGGCACTGGCCGCGGCGTTCGGTCAGCAGGCCAACATGCTGTCTTCACTCGGCGACGAATCTACAGAAGTCTTCAAACCGATTTTGCTCATGTTTGCCGAAGCGGTGACCCGGGACGCATACGGCTCCGCTTTGCTCGAGTGCGGCAAGTTGGATGAAGCGGAACGCGAATTGACGAAGGCCACGACGTTACAGCAGATGTTCGGCGGGGTTCTCGACAGTTCGATCGCACAGCATTTTGGCGATCTCCGCAGGAGGCAGTGGCGATTCGACGATGCCCGGACGGAATACAAGAAGGCGCTGAACGCCGTGCCGGGCTTACCGCGTATCGGAAATCTCGATGAACTCACCCGTGTCCACATCTACGGCAAACTCGCCGAGTTGGAAGTGCTGGGGGGGCACCTCGATGACGCGCTGGCCTGGAACGACAAGGCACTGGAAATCGTTCGGCCATCGAACGACGCCCACCGCGTGGTCGACGTTCTGACCGACCGAGCAGACCTATACCTGCGTTTCAGCCGTTTTACGGACACGGAAACGACGCTGGAGGAAGCGCTGCAACTGGCCACCACCGCGAACAATCTCAGCGACCAGGCAACAGTCTACGTGGATCTCGGTTCCTTGAACATGATGCGCGGCCACTATGGCACCGCCGCCAACCAACTGGAAACGTCCATCCGGCTGTTTCAAAACTCGAAGCTGCCTTATCTCGAGGCCTCTGCCTGGAGCATATTGGCCGACGTTTACATGCTGATGGACGCTGACGACAGCGCGAACGAGGCGTTGGCGCGCGGGATTGAACTGGCGAATCGCAGCGGCTTCACGCTCGCGTGCGATGTACTCGAATCGATCGCGGCCGTGAAGGCCTTCATGGCCGGCAAAGGAAGCGCGGCAGCCGCCGAGCAGACACTCGCCAACGCTTTCCGCACCGCGGAAGCCGAGGGCTTGATGTTCGATACGAATACCGAGCAAGCGATGCTCGCCATCATCGGGATGCGCGGTGGCATGCCGGGTTCCAGCGGCCCACTCGACAGTTCCGCTCCCCTTCCCAACGTCGCATCGCTCTCCTACGTGGCGCGCGTCAAGGTGTTGCTGGAAACAAATCAGACGAAAGCTGCGCGAGAGCTGCTACAAAAGGCAATCCAGGCAAGCGGGAACGGCGATCTGCTGGCCTCCTACGAGGCGCTCCTTGGCGTCACGTATTGGAAGGAGCAAGACGCAGGCGGCGCGATTGAACACCTCGAGCGTGCCGCGAAGGCCATTGAAGGCACAATTTATGACGTACGGGTCGAGGAATTGCTCGCCGGATATCTCGGCAGCGGCCGCGGAATTTACTTTGACCTGATCATCGAGCAACTACTCCGCGCCGGCCGTTCAGACGAGGCATTTGCGTACTCCGAGCGAGCTCGCGCCCGTGCGTTTCTGCAGGTCATCGGCAATACGCGAATCCAGCCGGCTCACGGCCGTGATCCTCTCGCTGCCGAGGCCGAAGCGTTGCGCCTGAACATCGCTCGCTGGGAACAGCAGCGGGCCAGCCAGCCGAGCGTCAAACTCGACAAGGATCTGCAGGAAGGCCGCGACAGGTATCGCGCATTGCTCACCCGTCTCAAAGCCGCAAATCCCGAGTACACGTCCACGGTTAAAGTAGAACCGCTGACGACACGTGACGTTCAGCACCAGCTCGACCCCGGCACGACGCTGGTCAGCTATTTCCTCTCGCCGTTCGGCTCGTACGCATGGATCGTCGATCGCGACCACGTAACGCACGTGAAACTGCCGTTCGATCGGAACGATCAGCAGCGCGCGCTTTGCTGGTCAAATGTGCTGGCCGCAAGCCGCAGCGGAACACCGCTATCACCATGCGCGCCGCCTGCTGACGCTCGAGAACTTTACACAAAGATCTTTGCGCCGGTGCGGCCGTACATCCGTACGACACGCGTCTGGATCGTCCCGCACGGCGTCTTGCATTATGTGCCGTTTGGCGCGCTCCAGAATCCTCAGAACGAACGCTATCTCGTTCAGGATTACACCCTGACTTACGCGCCGAGCGCGAGCGCGATTGCCTTCCTTCGCCAGAAGGAGTCCCCCGTCACGGGCCACGCGCTCGTCCTCGGAGATCCGGACGCGGGATCGGAGCGGCAGCGGCTACCGGGCGCAGAGCGTGAAGCGGAAGACATCGCTCGCGCTCTCGGCGTGAAGCCGGTCCTCGGCAAAGAGGCCACTGAGGAACTTCTCTACGGATTGGCCGGCAAATACGATCTGGTACACATCGCCGCCCACGGTGAATACGACGCACGAAATCCGCTCTTCAGCCGTATCGCCCTCGCACCGACAAAGACGCGGGACGGGAATCTCGAAGTTCACGAGATCCTCTCTGACGTCGATCTCACGGGCGTCAATCTGGTCGTCCTGTCTGCGTGCAGCACCGGGGCAGGCGTCCGCAGCGGCGGCGATGAGATCACCGGCCTTACCCGAGCGTTCCTCTATGGCGGTACACCCGGAGTCATCGCGTCGCTGTGGGACATCGGCGATGACGCCGCCGAAGCGTTGATGAAGATCTTCTACGAGCATCTCCTGCACGGAGCCACTGCCGCGGAGGCATTGCGTGATGCACAGTGCGAGATGCTGAAGAATCCACGCTTCCGCAGCCCGGCCGCCTGGGCAGCCTTCACCCTGACCGGCGATCCGCAAGGCCGTTGGACGGCGCACTGACGCGTCTCACATCTGTCTGGTCCGACGTGTCCAAGATGCACGGGAGCCAATCGACCATGCCTACTCCAGCACGTTGCGTGACGCTGTTCGCCGTCCTGTGCGTACTTCCGATGATGACTGCGACGGCGTTCGCGCAGTCGGCGCTGCCGCCGCTGTCGAAGCAGGACATCGTGTTCGTCATCGACAATTCGAGTTCCATGGGCGGGCCGACCGGCTCCGATCCACTGTCGCTGCGCGGAGTCGCCGCCAGTCTGATCCTCGACGCCGTGGAGCTCGCGTCGGATGTGCAGGCAGGTGTCGTGTTTTTTTCTGACGGCACGACAACCGACGGCCGACTGCACCCGCCAGACGAAATCCGTAGAAGACTTCAGGCCGGACGTTTGCCGGTCGCAGCGGGCGGTACGAACATGGCGGCCGGGCTTGACGATGCACTCACGATTCTTGCGACCTCGAAGGCATCGCTACGTCGCATCGTGCTGATCTCAGACGGCATGCCGACGACTTCGACGCCGATCACTTCGGCAATCGTCCCTCACGCTGTAGCGGCCGGTATTCAGATCTTCGCCCTGGGCGTGACGACCAATATCGATCAGAGATTCCTCGACACTCTCACGCTTCCGACCGGCGGCAGGACGCTCATCGCCAAACAGCATCAAGAATTGCTGCAAAAGGCGAAAGAACTGGTCGGTAATCTCGACAATATCTATCCTCTGGATGGCGGGACGCTCGCGTCAAACGTCACGGAACATGAGTTCACCGTGCCGCCGGGCGTCGATCGCGCGCGATTGACGCTCATCCTCGATCATCCGACGGAGTTCGCGCCTGGAGAGATCGACTTTTCGCTCACCGGTTCCACGTTCAGCGAGCAGCGGTACACGGTCGAGCCGGAAGGAGTACCGCGCATCGCGGCGTGGACGGCATTTTTTAGCGCACCCGGCCACTATCGGCTGCAGATTCGTGTCACCAGGCCGGGCGCGCAAGGGCACCTCGGGCTGCGATTTTTCATGGAGGCACTGTCGAATCTCCGCGTGGCGATCAAAGCAGCGCCGGAGCAACCGCAATATCTCTTCAATCAGCAAGTCGCGATCGACGTCGTCGCCGTCACGGCGAGCGGACCGGTTGCGGCTACGGATGCGAAGGTCAGCGGCGAGGTACAAACCGCGGCAGGTGGGTCGACGGCAATCGCATTCAACAATTTCCGCGGCACGTTTAATGTCCCTGCTACTCCGGGTAAGCACAAAGTCATCGTGCACGTCGAACTGCCGGCGTTGATGAACCGCGCCGAGGCGCGCATCGAGTATCTGGCCGTGCAAGAGCCACCTCCGATCCTCCGCGCGTCGCCGGAAAACTTCGCCTTCGATCCCCCGTTGAGCGCTGCGCATCCCGACGTTGAAGAGTCTTTCAAAGTCTTCGCAGAGTTTGCCCAAGGTACGCCTTCCCGACCGGAGGCAGCCTCGTTCACCTGGAGCGTGCCAGCGGGGATCGGCAAACTCACGGCAAACGGCAGCGAGATCCGGCCGGCACCCGCGCGATACACGATTCCACCGGGCGGGCTCGAACTGCATCTCCGCCTGACGATGGATCCATCACGGCCGCTGCCGAAGCCAGGGAAATACCCAGGGTCCATCATCGTCAGCACGAACGACGCGCCGAGCCTCACCATCCCCTTCACCGTCGAAGTCAGCGTTCCGAAGTTCGTCCTCGCACACGAGCGAAAATCGTTCGCACTGTGGTGGGACCCATCCAAAACGCGGTCAGTCCGTTTGGGTACTCTGCAGACGAATCTCAGCGCTGCGAGCCAGTTCACCGTCACGATCCCCGAGGCGATCACCGATCCTTTGACGGGAAAGATTGCCGACCTCGCGCTGAACGTGAATGGCGAATCCCTGGAAGGAGAACCGTTCGAGTCTGGAAAACTTCGTTACGGCCCAGTCGATCTCCCCCCTGGAGGAGGCGCGCATCTCGACCTCGTCGTTACGCCGGACCCGAACAGCGGCTGGTCGACCCATCCGATCCGGCGCGAGTTGCAGATTCACATCGCGTCGGACCTCGGTATGACCCTCGAGCCGAAACCGGTGTTCCACAATCCCAGACCGCTGACGCTGCCGCTTCTGGGAAAGCTCACCTTGCACGGCGTCATCGTCGCCAGTGCGATGTTTCTGCTTCTCGGGTCGTTGGTCGTCGCGCTCCGGACTTGGGGGCAGTCCAATCTCGTGAAACGCTTCTGGCGATTCCAGACAGGCCGTTTCGTGCCGCTCGGTTTCGGCCCCATCGCGATCGGGGACGGCGACGCCGCCGGCGCGCTGCTGTTGCCGAAGCACGGATCCGAACTCGATGACACGACCGTGGGCACGGTAACTCGCGCCGGTCATCAACAGTACTTGAACGACACCTCCGGCTATCTTACGCCGCCGCAATCGAAACTCGCGCCAGGCGACGTAATCCGCATCCTCGATCCCGCCGACATCGACAGGAGTGTCTGGGAGTTCGAATACGTTCAGTACGACCCCGCCACCAGCGGTGAGGTGGTCGTGCAAACGAGCCCCGGCTGGTCCCTCGGACGCCTGCTCAAGAACCTCGCCGTCAGCGCGCTGATTCTTTGGGCGTTGCATGCCGCATTGCACACGGATTTCGCGTCGCACCTCGCGTACTACATGCCGTTCGATTGGCTTTACACGAGATGATCTGAATGCTGACCAGGACTGAGATCTCCACGCTTCAACCGACGCTGTCGCTGTATCTCGGCGGTAGCGGAATCGCCGCCGGTAAATCTCTGCTGACGCTCATAGAGAACTTAAAACCCGACGAACGACAGCTGATCGAGCCGTTTTTCATCGATTCCCAGGAACCGGCCGTCGAGGATCACGAACGCGCGCGCCATTATTGCTATCGCAATGTTTATCAGTTCGAACAACCCATCTTCAAAGAGTTCCACGAACACCGCTTCCCGGAGAACATTGGCGACCATCCGGTGGTCGACTCGTCCCAGGGCTGCGGCATCACCCGGATTTTCGGCGCCGCCAGCCTCGTAAATTGTCGCGATGATTTTTCCAGCCTCGTCGAGCAGGCCTGCGCGCGTCTGCGCGAACGGCGCACGTCGCCGACCCAGCCGCTCCAAGTATTCCTGACGGCGAGCGCGTGCGGTGGTACGGGCGCCGGGATGATTCTCGATGCGGCCGCGCTGCTGCGCCATTACTTTCGCGAACGAGGCGAGAGTCCGCGGATTTTCTTCTTTCTCGTCGGACCGACGGTCTATCTCGACGATCCATCGGTGCCGCTGCGTCAGGACCAGCGCGACCGGATGCGCGCATCGACGTATGCGCTGGTGAAGGAATTACACCATTTCGCGGCGGACCACGAGTTTCGAAGCGCCTATCGCCTGCGCGACCAGGTCATCTCGATCGGCAACACGCGCGATGACGACCGGCTCTTCGATTGGGTTTACTACATCGATGGCCGGCCGGAATCCGCGGGCGGCTCCACGCGGAGCCTCGCCGAAGTCGCGTGGACGATCGCCGAGGCACAACTGCATCTCTGCGTGACGGAAGTGGGAAGGAAAATTTCCGAATTACTGCCGAACCAGCGCGAAGAGCGCGTTCGCGGTTACGCTTCCGAATTCATTCACGCCGACAACAAAGATCTCCTGTCCGAGGACACGCGCAAACGCCTGGAGACCGGCTCGCGTAAAACGTTTCTCGCCAGCTTCGGAGTTCGAAACGTCCGTTTTCCGGCGGAAGAAATCAAAGACTGGTTCCGGTGGGGTTGGGTTCGCGAGGCCCTTGAACACGCCCTCAATGGAAAGCCACGCCGGCGCGAGCAACAGCCGGTCGACGAATTCGACACGATCCTCGGCTTCTCGGATGGCGCCATTCAGCCGGATGGTCTGCTGGCGGAACTTGGTCTCGTGCGGGATGACCTTCTCTCGCGCGTGCAGTCTGACGCTGATCCGGGCAAAGGTCTTCCGCCCGCGCCTGGCCCATCCACGCTTCCCGACCGCGCCGTGGATCTCGCGAAGAAGTTTTTGGAGGCGGCGCGTGCCACGATTGATGATTTGAAACGTGACGCCTCTCTGGTCGCACCGCGGGCAGCAGACAGCGGAACCATCGTCTCGGCTGCCACATTGCTCGCCAACGCGCTTCCGGGCTGGCAATCGGTTTGGGATGAAGGCCTGCGCGACGGCGGCGCGATCGCGGCACGTCTATGGGATTTGGCCTGGGAGCCGGCTACGGGCCGTGGCCTTCACTTCCTGAACGATCTTCTCAGTCGTGCCGCCAGAGTACTCGAGGATCAGGCGGCGGCAACGAGCAAACGCCCCTCGATGACGAGCCTGGCAGACGCGGTCAATGCGGCCGAGAGCCGGCTCGGCGGGTTGATGCAGAAACAACGACTGGAACAGCGTGGCTGGCGTGCGATGGGGCGCAGTCTGCTCGTTCATCTCAAGATCGCACCATCTCCGCACAGTGGCGCTTTCACCCAGACACTCAGCGGCATCGCACGCGATCTGGAGAGCTTGCGCAAGCAATTGATCGCGCACCGCACCGCATACGTCGCCAATGCGCTGGCGCCACGGGCCTGGGTCATCGCTGCAACCGAATTGAAGAGGTGGCGCGATGAGGTGCTTGCTCCCGCCATCACGGCTGCGGAAAACGCGTCTACTCTCGCGAATAATAATTGGCGCCTGGCCCGCGTCGCGTTGCGCAAATATCGAGGCAGCAATGCACGCGGCCGGTGGGAAGCGTACACGACACGGCTCATTGCAAGCGACACGCTCCTCAAAGAGCTCGGTGAACACGTCGCGAAGGTGAGCGCCGAGGACGTGGTGCTCACGCCGCTGCACGGCAACGGCCTTGCGCGGGACTGCCATCGCCTGACTTCGAAAACGCTGTCATCGCTCGATCGTTCTACGACGATTGAAATCCTCTTTCAGCACGTAAAGGCGATGACCGCCGGTGCACTCACGTTTCTCGACAACGGCTGGATGCTGCCGCAAGTCGCCCGAGAGTTGCACGGGTCGGCAGCCGAAGCGCTCGACGAGGGCGCCGAACCGCTCGTCAGCTTTTCGCGCGCCGCGGTCGGCCAGCAGTTGCAGAGTTACCTCCTCGCCCCGCCATCCCTGATCCTGCCGGACGTGTTCGGCCGAACCCTCGGCCGAATGAACCGGCTCGTTTCAACGGACCCTCTGCAACTGGGGGTGGTCAGCTTTATTTACGGCATTCCTCCGAACGCGCTGGACGGCATGCACGAACTGTTCGCGCAATACGCGGCGCACATCGGCGATCAGGAACGCAACAAAGCGCCTGACCGTTACCCGATGCACATCTTTCGTGAGGCGCCCGAAAAGTTCGACGAGCCCCATTCGCCACTCGATACGCAAACGCACCAAACGCTCGTCACGGAAGTCGTCGACGCGGCACACCAGGTATGGGACGCGCACGGCGGCATCCGGCTACGTATCCGGCCTTGGAATGAAACGGCGTCGCCGAACACAAACTGCCAGATCGAGTTGATCGAGCTGTTGTTGCGGTATCTCCTGCGCCAGCCGGACAAAGCGGAAGCGCTCTTCGCGAACGGCAGATATCGGGCACTCGCACGTCTGTACGACCGCCGGCGCTATCGCAATCAGAACGAACCAGCGCCAGACGAAAATCCCCGGCAGTCGTGAGGACTCAGCGTGTCCAGGTTCGTCGTCCCGACACTGCTCGCGCTGATCCTGGTCAGTCGGGCCGTGTACGCGGATGCCGGTGTCGATCTGCTCGTGCTCATCGATCGGTCAGCGAGCACGAGGGACTCTGCAGGTATTTCCTCCACGGTCAGCATCGTCGCCGCCGAGTTGCTCGCACACAGCGCGACGACATCGCACCTCATGCACCGGCTCGCATTGGTCAGTTTCGGTACGACCGTACGCATCGACCTCCCCTTCACGGTCGTCGCTCGAGACCACGAAGGGATCCGGCGCGTCATTGATGCGACCGCTCGAACGCACCTCGGACGGACAAACCTCGTCGGCGCGTTCGAAACGTCACGCGACTTGCTGGCGTCATTGCCGGACGACCCGCTAAGGCGCCGCGCAGTTGTACTGGTGACAGATGGCATTCCCAACGGTCGTCCCGCCGGCGGACGATGTGTCTCATGTGAGTTGCTGCGCATGACGGCCGCCGATCTCGGGCCGGCGACGATCGATGTTTTCTTGCTCAATGGCATCCATGGCGGTGTGCCTCGAGGTTTATGGCAATCCGTTTCTCACAACCGTGTACACGCCTTACAGCGCAACCGCATCACCGCGGTGCGGGCAATCCACTCCGTCTTCACAACGATCCTCGGCGCTCCGTCGCGCGAAAGCGATACGACGACTGCCGCATCGGAATCGGCCGAGGTGCTGGTTGTAGCGCCCTATCTTGATGTGGTTGTGTTCGACATCGTCTCGCGATCCAAGCCCACGGGACGGGTCGACATCTACGCGCCCGACACGTTGTGGCCGCTGAACGACAGTAGTGCGGGCGTCGAACGCGTACATCTGGGAGACACACTCGTCGCGGTGACCGTCCATCGTCCGGCGCCGGGCCAATGGTTGTTCCGCGTACCCGCCGGGCGCCTGCACGTGAAGATCTTCTCTCAACAGTTCTTCGCGCGCGGGATGCTTCTGTATCCGTCCGTCGGCACCGCTCCGCGGCAGCATGACGAGGTCGGTATCGCGTACCGACTCGTCGACAGCAATGGCACGCCGATGCTCGAGCTGCCGGAATACCCTCTTTCTCTGTCGCTAATGCTGGTGACGCCAGCAGGCGCGCATGTTCCCACGGCCATGGTGCGAGTGCGTGCGTCCGCACCGGCTACGTTCATCGTTGCACATTCCATCGCCTGTCATCGCGCCGGCCGCTACTGGACCGATGTCCGGATCACCACGCGGAATATCAACGGCCGCGAACTAGCGATCTTTCACGACCACTGGTCGGGCTTTACCGTTACACCTGCCGAGCGGATCGACTGTCGCGTCCGTGCCTTCCGCACCAGCACCGTCGCCATGGGCATGTGGACATGGCCCACGCGGATCGCGATCGATTGCCGTGACGAAGCGCGCCGCCGCGTGGACTGGTACTCACTGGATACGGGACCGGCGCCGCAGTGGCTCCGTCTTGCGGTCTATCGTGAGGATCACCTGACTCCGAACCGCGCCGCGTTCCATGTGCGCAACGGCGTGTTGGAGGCGCACATCGAGGGCGCGGCGGCACCCGGACGCTATCGCCTACATCTCTCGGCGGAGCGCGCATTGCTCCCTGAGACCTACAACGTCTGCTTTACGCCGGCGGATGTCGCATTCGAACAAACGCCGCCAGTGACGTGGATCGCGATTGCGATCTTCATATCCGCGGCCGCTGCCTGCCTGCTCGTGCGAGGACTCACGCGCCGTCCACGAACATGAGTCAGCGTTCATCTCACATTCGCGAAATGGCTGGTGTCCGTAGCAGGCAGAGAGTGCCGTCCGGCGGAGGAGAGGATGGACATTGACGATGACGCAAAAGAAGACGCGGCAAGCACGCCCGTGCTCTTGCTACGGCCGGCGTCCGGCCTCGTAACGGTCGACGATGTCCTCGACGCAGCGACCGTCCGCGCGGCATTCCCCGATGGCGGGTCGGATGGACGCGAAATGGATGTATGGGTCAGGACGATCGAGGGAAACGTACGCGCTGCAATTATCGCTCGAGGGGATCGGGAACGCTCACAACTTCTACAAAACGCGGCTCGCATTCACGAAGAACTGGCCGTCCATACGCCGCTCGCCGAGGAACTCCGCGAGCACTCCGCGGAGGCGGCGCGGATTGACAGCGAGCTCGATGGCCTTCAGGCGCAACTCGACGGGGCCCAACGAGAGCTCAACGAGAAACGGTTGGCCAACGCACAGGCCCTAGTTGCAGCTCAAATCCAGCAGCTCGACATTCAGCGCCAGGAAGCTCGCGACAGGCTCCATGGCGACGCGCTCAGAGAATTTCAGGAGCGGAAAAAGTCGTGGGAGGCAGCGGCGGAGAGTCGTGCCCGAAAGCTCGAAGAGCTCAAAGCGCGGACGGAGAAACTGCGCACACTAGCAGAGGAAGTCGAGCAGCGATCGTCTCGCTTGAGCGCGGCCCTCATCACCCGCACTCTCGCAGGATTCCTGGCGTGGGTCGGATACGCCTCCGTTCCGGCAATCGGAGCAGTATTTGCTCAATTGATCGATGACGACTTCACCATCGACTGGGTGCTGACGACAGCCCGATCATTCGCGGACTTACCGAACCAGTCGCTGTCACGATTTGAGACGCCTTTCACGCTGCTTTTCGCATGCGTCCTTTTACTCCTATTCGCAACGATCGGTGTCGACTGGCTGATGCACCGTTTCTACGACTCATGGAAAAAACTCGAACGGCGCTCGACGTCCATTCCAGGCCTGCATTTCGGCCAGGCCGACATCACGCGCCATTCATACATCAGGCTGATCGCGTCGCTACCCTACGTTCTCGCGGGATGCATGATCGTAGCATTCGTTGCCGCAGGCCGCACGGAGCAGGGCGTTTTCCGTCACTTACTGTCGACCCTCACCAACACGGCGATCGGAAGCACGATCGCAATGCTCACCGCCGCGGTCACAATGATGTATGCGATCAAAATCATCGAGCCGCGGAACGATGGCCGCAGTTTCAGCAGTTCATGGGAATTCGCGGTCGCGCCGCTGGCCCTGATCGCCGCAGTGACGTTGGCAGCGTACCTCGCGCGCGATGCGCGGTGGGGTCTCTGGATGCTTTTCATGCTTCTCGGCTCTCTGTCGCTGGCCTACGGTCTCGTCTACAAAGGTGTTTACAAGGACGTGGACAAAACGCAGGAGCGCTTGCGCGAAATTGAAGCTGACACCCGCTTCTACACGTACGGCCCCGAGCAACCACAGCTTTCCCGCCGTGCGCTGCAACGGCAGATCCAGATCGACGCCGATTACGCGCGCGAGCGTTTGCGTATTGAAAAGTTTCAACGCGCGCTAAGCCTCGGCAACGGGTATGGCATGTCGAACGGCAACTCAGGAAAGAAACACTGGTACACCGTGAGCCTATGGCCGTTATCGCGGAAGAAGACTTCCCAGCTCACTGCGTCTTTCGAGTTCGCGGCGTTCGACGCTGGTTTGCCGCCCGAATTGTTCGAGGCCATCACGAAGCTGTCACGTCAAATTTCGCGCCTGGAGGAGAGCAAACAACGAATCGCGAACAAGATCGAAGAGATCGAACGGGAGACCTCACTCGAACGGCGAAAGGAACTTCGCCGCGAACTGGCAGAGACGCAAGGACGGGTCGATGAGTCCACCGCCGAGGACGCCGAACTGATCGCGCGGGCGGGAAAAGGAGCGAACGAACTGCGGCTCCTGATTCTCTCTCAGGAGGCGGCCACACGCTCGCTCCGGTTTGCGATACCCCTTCCCCCTCCGCTCCCAGAAGGGACGAAAAAATGACGGACAACACAGTACATGAAGTTTCCGCATGGCCACTGGCAGGCAACGACACCAACGAACGCTTCGATGACAGTTCGGGTGAACCGCTACCGACTTCGTACGGTGAAGCGGAGTACCGTCGGGGCTGGACGGACGGTCGCCTCGGCGTTCGCGCACCGCAGATTTCAGCGGTCTACCGTCATCGCGCCGAGCAGTGGTGCGCTGCAGTACGCGCAGCGACGACGCATCGCGTCGAACTGGCGAAAGCCGATATGCACACGGCCGTCGAGCGTGCCGACCGGGCGCGCGGCGACGCCGTACGGATCGAAGAGGGATTCATCGCGCTCGAGCGCCACCGTCTCGACAGTCCGGCAAGTTTTTCCTGGCCTCTGGGTGTCGTTTACTGCGTCGTAGCGGCAATCCTTTGGATTGCAGATCTGCCGCTTTCGCTTCTCGCCGCCGATGGTCTCGAGATCAAAACGAACTACGCGAAACTCGCAAACCTCGACTCGATCCGGCTGGACTGGAGATCCATGTGGGAACCGCTCGCCTTCGCGATCGGCATCGCGGCGCTGGGTCTCTTCTTCAAATTCGTCGCGGACTTCTTCTTCAAGCCGGCGTTACAGCACAAGCTCTGGATGCGCATCGTGTCCGGCGTCATGGTCGTCGGGCTCATTACGCTCGTCACGTGGAATCTCTACTACCTCGCGGAACTGCGCACCGGCGTTAAATCGCTGCAGGAAGCGCGGCGCGCGACGGCAACCGATACGAACGGCATGGCCGCCGACGTCGTCGGCCTTACCGCAAAGATGCAGAGAGACGCCGGAATGTCGTTCGTGCTGCTGACGCTGACGCTGCCGATCATCGGCGGCATCTGTGCGTCCGTCGGCTGGAGTCGCATTCAGAACATCAATCGGTATCGCGTCCTGAGAAAGAGCTGTCGAGAGACGCGATCCGCTGCGGACGAGCTGATGGCCGAAGCGCGGAAGACCGAGGCCCTCGTGAAAAGCGCCGAAAACGAGGCTGCCGCGGCAGCTCAACTCGACGCAGGACGCGTTGAGGCCGTAGCCATGAGCCTTTACGAACAAGGATTCCTGAGAGGCGTTCTCGTCCCGGAGACGTTGCATGACGGGCGACGGTTGCACGAGCGCATTCAGGTCGCATTGAAACGTAGGCTCGGCGTCGCCGAACGTCACTTCAGCGAAACTGCAGCACCAGTCCAGGAGAGAACGTCATCGTGATTCGGCGATCCGCGCTGAGCCTCGTCGTCGTCGCCGTCGTCATCGCTTGCGGCGGTAAGCAGCCGACGACATCAACCGGCAGCAACGCAGCGATGGCACCGTCCGCGTCCTCCTCGGCCGGATCGGTCGAAACACCGGCATCACCGCGTCTGTTCATCGTCTTTGCAGACGTCACCCGCAGTCTTACGCCGCAGGAACAGGCGTCGGTCATTGCCAACGTACAAACGATCATCGGTCTCCTACCGACAGGCGCTCACTTGTACGTGTTTCCCCTGCTTGAAGACGTGCAGCGCGCCGGAGCCGTCTTCAATGACCAACTGCCGCAGATTCAGACTACGAGCGATGCCGTAGCCGTCGATATGGCGCGCGCGAAATGGAGCCGGGACGTCGCGGACAAACTGAGAACATTACTTGCCGGGCCGGCCGACGGCCGGAATCACACATGCGTCTCAGGCGCATTCCGCAAAGCGGAAGAAATTACGGAACCAGGCACCGCTGCCGAGATCGTGGTGGTCAGCGACATGCTCGAAGACTGCGGCGATTCGCTGCTGCACAAGCCGGTGAAGTTGCAGAAGACCTCCATCGAACGCGAAATCGCCGCGGCCCGCGCGCTCCCGCCCGTATCGTTGCTGCAACTAAACGGTGCAAGTGTCACTGCGATTCTGCCGACAGTGCCGACGTCGGGACAGCGCGTGGCTCGTCCACCTGTCCATGAATTGAAGACCTTCTGGCGTGCCGTACTCGATCGTTGCGGCGACAACCCGTCCAACTATCGCTTCGGAACCACGGTCCCGCAGCGGCTGCTCGACTACAAGGCCGACCAGGAATCTCTCGAGGGACGCGTGTGAACAGAAAAACGCTGGAAGAGCTCCTGGAGCAGCTTCGTCGTCTGCGCGCGAACAATCTCAGTGCTGCTGAGGTCTATCGCCGCGTCGAGAAAATGATTGAGAGTGATTCGTCGGCGTCACGGTTCGTCCTGAGCGTAACGGTCACCATCGCCACCGCACTTACCGGGGCGGTCTCGGTCGCTGGCATGTTCGCCCTCACATTCGAACGCGAGCTCACCGTGAGCCTCATCGCCATTCTCGCCGGCTTCATCACGGCGGTCGCGCGGTTGCTCGCGAACACGCCTGGACGAAGCGCTTCGACCATGCTGAAAGCACTGGAGCGGCAGACGAAAGACGTCTACCGGCGCGCAATCGGAGCGGCGGGTCTCGCACAGGAAGGAAGCAGGGACATGACTCTTGGCATCACGAATCCCACGATCACCGAAGCGGCGCGTAAGCAGCTGCGCAATCTTCCGGTTTCGCCGTTTGCACCGGACGGCCTCAGCGCCTTTCATGATTCTGTCGACCGGTACATTCACGACCTCCTCATGGAATGCGTCGGCGTGATGCGTCGGCACGACGCGCCTGCGATCTCGGGTTTTTACGTAACGATGGCGGTGAAGAACATCGCGCGGCAACGACGCCGTAAGTTGCACGCCCTCTGCGGCATGCTCGGCGGCGCATTCCTGAGCGGGGCCTTTTCGAGCTTGTACGAAATTGTCAAAGGCCATCGGCCGCCGGAGATCCCCTCAGTCGCCGCGGCATGTGCATTGTTTGTCGTCGGTGTCATTCTCATCGCGTACCAGATCGTGCGCGAATGAGCGCCGTTCAACAACAAACACGATATGGGTCGTACAGGACGGGCCGCGCGTCAGACGTAGGTCTCGCGCAACAGCTGCGCCGCGGAGGCGTCGAGGCGTTCCTCGCGGCGGATCTCGTCGAAGCGGCGGACGAGATCGTCGGCGCGGAGGTGGCGGCGGTGCGCGCCGGCGTAGTCGGCGTGCACGTTGCCCTGATTCATCATCACGATGCGGTCGCCGAGCGTCGCCGCCTGCTGCATCGAGTGCGTCACCATCAGCGTCGTCAGCCGATGCTCGGACACGATCTCCTCGGTGAGCCGCACGATCTGATCGGCGCTCTTCGGATCGAGCGCCGCGGTGTGCTCGTCGAGCAGCAGCAGATCGGGGCGCCGCCACGTCGCCATCAGCAGCGTCAGCGCCTGGCGCTGGCCGCCGGAGAGCGTGCCGATCGGATTGTGCATGCGCGTCTCGAGCTGCATGTTCAGCGAGGCCACGCGGTCGCGCAGCTCTTTCTGGATCCGCGCCGGCAGCAGCCGCCCCAGCCCGCGCGGCTGACCGCGCCGCGCCGCGAGCGCGAGGTTCTCGGCGACCGTCATCGTCGGCGCGGTGCCGCTGAAGGGATTCTGAAAGACGCGTCCGATCATCGACGCGCGGCGATGCTCCGGCCAGCGCGTGACGTCCTTCCCCGCGATCTGAATCGCGCCGCGATCGACGAAGAAACTGCCCGCGACCGCGTTCAGCAGCGTCGACTTCCCCGAGCCGTTCGTGCCGATGACGATGACGAACGAGCCGTCCTCGATCTGCAGCGACACGCCGCGCAACGCACGCACTTCGTTCGGCGTGCCCGCGAAGAACGTCTTCTGCAACTCACGTAGCTGGAGCATGGCGTTTCACTCTCTGCATGAGCGTGGGCAGCACGAGCGCGCCGAACACGAACAGCGCGGTGACGAGCTTGAGGTCGTTCGGATTGAGGCCCCAGCGCAGCGCGAGCGCGACGATCAGACGAAACAACACCGAGCCCATGATCGTGCCGATGAGCGCGGCGCCGACGCTGTCGGTGCCGATCAGCGCGCGTCCGATGATCACGCTCGCGAGGCCCCAGACGATCATGCCGATGCCCATCTGCACGTCCGCGAAGCCCTGGTACTGCGCGAGCAGCGCCCCGGCGAATGCGACCAGGCCGTTCGCGACGCAGAGGCCGAGGACGATCATGTTCTCCACGCTCACGCCGAGCGCGCGGATCATCTGCTCGTTGTCGCCGGACGCGCGCATGGCGCTGCCGAGGTTCGTGCGGAAGAACAGCCAGGCGAGGAGGGCGATGACGAACACGATCGCGCCGACGAGCAGCAGCGAGCCGACGTCGCGCGCATTCACCGGCCAGCCGAGGAGTGTCGCCGAGTCGTGGCCGGTGATCCAGCGGCCGAGGCTCTGCGCGTACGTGGTAATGGTCGTGACAGAGAGCAGCGGGATGTTGCTCGAGCCCATCACATGCAGGTTGATCGAATAGAGCGCGGTCATCACCAGGATGCCGGACAGCAGTTGATTGATCTTGAAGCGCGTGTGCAGCACGCCGGTGCAGAGTCCGGCGAGACATCCGGCGAAGAATGCGGTCACGCTCGCGGTGACCGGATGCACGCCGCGCGTCAGCATCGCCGCCGCCACCGCCGCGCCGAACGTGATCGAGCCGTCGGCCGTGATGTCGGCGAACTTGAAGACGCGGTAGCTGATGTAGATGCCGAGCGCCAGCAGCGACAGAATCAAGCCGATCGTCCATGCGGAGAGCAGCAGCGTCATGACGCGCTCCCCTCCGCGATCGGGAAGACCCAGCATGCGCCGCGCTGGAACTCGCTCTCGCTACCGCCTTCCGGCGTCCGTGCGTCGCGCAGCAGGTGCACGACCGAGACGAGACTGCGCGGCTGCAGCCACGCGGTGACGATGTCCCCGACCTGCAGCTTGCCGCGCGGCAGCGAGCGGAAGGCCGACACGACCGCGTGGAAGTGACCGTGATGCTCGTCGCTCATCGGTCGCACGAAGGGCGCGAGCGCGGCGGACGGCGACGCGGAGGCGACGCCGACGACGAGACAGCTGAAGCGCGCGAACTCGCGCTCGCTCGTGAACGAGAGCCAGTCGCGCACGGCGGGAAAATCGAACTGAATGCCTTCGCGCGCGGGCGAGCGGCGGAGGCGCGTGCAAACGAGGCCGGCGATGTCGGCCGCCATGACGATGCCGAACGTAGGCGTGGCCGCGAGCGACGCGCTCGCGCGGACGACGTCGCTCAGCGGCACGCCCGCATCCGCGGTGTTCGATTCGAAGCGCAGCTGATGGCTCGGCGCGCCGCGAAACGTGATCGCGGACAGCGCGTGCACCGTCGGTACGAGTCCGACCGCGCTGACCATGTAATCGGGAGTGGCGGTGCCGTCCGTCGGCATGAACGCGGCGCCGCCGGCGGCGGCCACGAACTCGCCGAAACGCTCGCGGCAGTCGTCGTGGTTCGCGCCGAGCGCGCCGACGCCGAGGGCGAAGACGTCGCGGTAGATCGAGAGCGCGGACGACGACGACTTCAGCTCGGGATCGCCGATCACCGACAGCTCCGATTTGCGTCCGTCGAGGATGCGGCTCTCGTACGTCGCGCGCTCCGACTCGAGCGGCAGCGGAATCGACAGCGTTTTGCGCCGCGCCGCACCGCTCCCCGATCCCGCCAGCAGCAGCTCGACGAATCCCATGAGCCGCAGCGTGTTGCGCGCGCGTTCGGATGCCGCGGAGATCTCGAGCGAGCCGTGGAGCGCCGCCGCGTCGCGATGATGCTTCAGCAGCACCGCCGCGGCGGCAGAGCTGAGATACGTGACGCCGGAGCAATCGAGGCGCACGTGGCGCGCGCCTTCGCGTGCGACCTCGTGCAGCGCCTCGTCGAGCGACTGCGACCAATGGTTGTCGAGGCGTCCGGAGAGGCGCAGGTGCACGGCGTTGCCGGCGCGTTCCTTAACGATTTCCATGCGCGTCTCCGAGGACTTCTTTCGCCGAGCGCACGAGCGCCGGAGGCATGGGGATGCCGAGGGCGCGCGCGGCGTCGAGGTTCACGATGAGATTCGTCTTGCTGAAATCCTCGAGCGGAATCTTCTTCGGATTCTCGCCGCGCATGATGCGCACGGCGAGACGCGCGGCGTGGCGGCCGCTGTCTTCGTAGTCGCGCGCCACGACCACCATCGCGCCGCCGACGGCCTGCGATTTCTGGAACGCGAACACCGGCACGTGCGCGCGTCGCGCGGCCTCGCCGATGCTGCCGAAGGCCGACGCGGTGAGGTTTCCCGGGATCTGCAGCACCGCGTCGATGTCGCGCGACATCAGCGCTGCCGCGGCGTCCGGCACGTCCGTCGCGGTCTCGGCGGGAACGTAGACGACCTCGAAGCCGGCGCGCTTCGCCGCGTCATCGAGCGACGCTTTCGCGTAGACCATGTTCGTCTCCGCGGGACAGTACAGCGCGCCGATGCGGTGGATCGACGGAAAGTACGTGCGCAGCAGCGTCAGCGCTTCATCGTTCGCGGGCAGGAGACTGACGCCGGTGACGTTCGGCGCGTGATCGGTGTTCGACTTCCCCGCTCCCGCCTTCAGCCCCGAGGCGACGTAGTTGTAGACGACGGGCACGTTCTGCGCGCGCCGCAGCGCGGCCTGCAGCGTCGGCGTCGAGAACGTGATCAGCAGATCCGCGCCGCCGGTGACGGCCGTGTCGATCAGCGCCGACACCGTGGCCATGTCGCCCTGCGCGTTGAGGATCTTCACCTCGAAGTCGCGGCCGTCCTCGAGTCCCGATTCGCGCAGGCCGTCCAGGACGCCGCGCTCCGCGTCCTTCACGTCGACGACGTCGTTGTACTGCACGAAGCAGATTTTCCACGCGTGCTTCTGCGCGAGCGCCTTCCGCGCACCGCGCTCGCGGTGCTGCAGATCGGAAAGCAACAGGATCATCGACGCCGCGACGACGACGCCAACACCGAGCAAAACCCTGCGAACGGACTCGACCACGGACGGCGCGTATGGTGGTTGCGCGCGCAGGGCGTGTCAAGACGGCATCTCCCTCGACGCCGTCCGTGGCGCGGCGTTACGAGACGATACGGGCAGGCACCGCGCTGGCGGCGACCGGACCCATCGCCTTCACCGCGGCATACTCCCGCTCCGCAAACTCGAAATCGGTCGCCCACCGCTTGATGCGTTCTTCCATGTTGCCCTCGAAGTTCGGATGCAGCGTGCCGCCATACGCGATGAGCAACGCGCGCACGAGCGTCGGCACGTCGAACGTCGCCAGCCGGTAGTTCACGTAGCCTTTGCGGAAGCCGAAGATGTCGATCGCCGGGACGAGAATGTCCTGCTTTCCGTTGGTGGTCTCGAACGCCCAGTTGGTGATGAAGATCCTTTCGTTGGCGGCGAAGTCGAAGTGAGGACCGCTGAGGTTCGGGAAGAACGCGAAGATCAGCCGGAAGTAGAGCGATCCGTGCAGCGCGCCGCAGACGGTGGCGAACGAATCCATGAGCAGGCAGTTCCGCGTGAAGTCGGTGGGCGGAAAGCTCGCGTCCGCGTCGACCGGGAACGCCCAGATCGTCTTCAACCATTGAAAGAATCGTTCGGGCGTGCCGAAGTGGCCGGGCCGCGGCTCTCCAACGGAATCGCCGAGGTTCTCCGCGAGCGGCGGACACCACTGGTCGTCCGGCTCGGAAAAGGTGCATCCGGGGAGCGTGAAAATGGACTCCATCACGGTCATCGCTGACTCCTCTCGCGGAGCATCGTAGGGCAAATTCAGATTAATTTCTATCTTTAATTAGATCCGCAGGCGCGCACCGCGCCACCGGCCGTCACAAAAGCAGTTCCGCCGGGTCACCAAACCGTGACCAGTCCGTCCCGACCGGCACGCGCCGAATTCTTAGATTCCTCCGCATCCAAACAAGGAGGGATTCATGAAGAGAATGAAGTGGTTGGCCGGCGCGGCTCTCGCGCTACTCATCAACGTTCCGCTGCATGCGGACCAGGGAATCATCCCGCTCGGACAGCTGGCGGCGCGCGCGGGGACGATTCTGATCGGACACGTCACCGCGACGCGGCAGGTCGACGGCGGCACGTACCTGATGTCCGTCGCGGTCGAGCAGACGCTCAAAGGGACGCCGCAGGAAAGCGTCCAGATCGTCGCCAGTTCCGTCGATCCGACGGACGTCCGCCCGCTGTCCGCGGGAATGCGGATCCTCACGTTTCTCGACGCGCGCACGCTCCAGCCGGTGGCGGGCGAGCACGGCGTGCAGACCCTCTCCGGCGACGACGCGGTTCGCGTCGTGAGCGCGATCGTGCGAACGGAGCTCGCGAAGGGCGCCGACCTGCAGCTCCGCGACGTGACGCCGTATTTCACGGCGCGCGAAACGCCGCCGGTGCTGCTCGCATCGCTCCTCGAAGAGCTGAGCGCGCACGTGACGCCGTCCGCCGACGGCGAGCAACTGGCGCGCTTCGCGTGCGACGGCAGCGTCATGCCGGCCGTGCAGCTCTGGGCCATCGGAGAGTCGGGGCAGCTGCAGGTCGCCGCCGCGCGTCCGTGTCTCGAATCGCTCGTCAAAGACCCGTCGAACCGCGCGACGCGCATCGCGGCCACGACCGCCCTCGGCGATCTGCGGATGTCCGAAAGCGTGCCCGTGCTGCTGACGCTCATCGCGCCGCTGCCCGGTCAGCAGATCAGCGCGCGGGGCGATGAGGATCTGCCCGAAGTCCGTCCCGCCAGCGATCCGGAAGACGATTCGTCGCCGGTCGCCGATCCCGACGAGCGCGGTGGCCAGGCAACCGTCGACGACGAGCGTCCGGGCACGCCGTCCACTCTTCCCGACGGCGACGTCGAGCCGGATAGCGTTCCGACCGACGACGCGCAGAGCCGTCGATCCGATGCCGGCCTTTCCGACGCCGCGGTGCTCGCGCTCGGGAAGATCGGAGATCCCGCGGCCGTGCGCGATCTGTTCCGCGTCGCCAGCGAAGGCGACGACCTCTCGCTCCACTCGACCGTCGTCGTCGCGCTCGGAATGATCGGCGGCGACTCGGTCGTCGATCCGTTGTCCTCCATCAGCAGAACGCATCCGAACGAGCTCGTTCGCGAGCTGGCCAGCCAGACGCTCGCGCGCCTGCAGGCGAACCGCTAAGCAAGAGAGAACGCCATGAAAAACAAACGATTTCTCATTCTGTCTTTCCTGATCTGCATGCTGTCCACGGCCCATGCGTGGGCGGGACACGTCGTCTGGGTCGACTTCTCCGGCTTCAACCTCAACAAGTGGTCCTCGGTGAACGGCAACAAGCCGCCGCAGGCCTCGGATCTCGCGGCGATCAAACGGCAGGTCATCGCCAACATGACCGAGGACTACGCGACGTTCGACGTCGTCATCACGACCGCGAAGCCCGCGAACGGGCGGTTCACGCGCGTCAAAGTCCTCAGCATGGACTCCGACGGCGGCAACTCCTTCGGATGCGCGGGCGGAAGCTGCTGCGAGAAAGGTGATTGCACCGGCATCGGCAGCTTCAACGAGATGATGGAGAGCGCGCTGGAGGTGTACTCCGGCAGCTTCGCCGACGACGGGAACTTCACCGGTTCGAATGCGACCACGGCGCGCATCGCCAACGGCATCTCGCACACCGCCAGCCACGAGCTCGGACACGTCCTCGGCCTCGACCACTGCAACGCCGCGGACGACGCGATCACGATCGGCTGCGACGACGCCTTCACCGACACCAAAGACATGAACGTGAACTTCCACACGATGTCCAGCGGCGCGTCGTGGGGTCTCACCATGCCTCAGCGCGCCACGCGCGACCGTTTCTTCAGCGTGCACTCGGAACGGCGCGTTCTCGAGAGCGCCGTGCAGCTGCGCAATCACTTCGCGCCGCTCGCCAATCTCGACGGAGACGCCGGGAAGAAAGCCGATCTCACGTACGGCCGCCTCTCGTCGCCGAACGTCATGCAGTGGTTCGAGCGCAACTCGAGCGGCTCGGCGTTCGGCAACTTCACCACCTGGGCCCCTGACGCCGGAAACGCGGGCGACATCTTCCTCACCGGCGACGTCAACAACGACGGCCGCGCGGACCTCGTCTACGGCCGCATCGAAGCGACGAATCAGGTGACGTGGTTCGTGCGCCTCTCGAACGGCAGCGGCTTCGGCGACTTCACCACGTGGGCCGAAGACGCCGGCGACTCGGGCGACATCTTCCGCCTCGCCGACGTCAACAACGACGGCCGCGCGGATCTCGTCTACGGACGTCCGCTCGACGAGAACACGGTGCGCTGGTTCGTGCGCAAGTCGAACGGCAGCAGCTTCGGCAACTTCACCACGTGGGCCGAGGATGCGGGCGACGTCGGCGATCTGTTCTTCGTCGCCGACGTCGACAAAGACAAGAAAGCCGACCTCGTGTACGCGCGCGCGGTCTCGCCGACGGAAGTGACGTGGTTCGTCCGCCGCTCCGACGGCACCAAGTTCGGCAAGCTCGAGACGTGGAACACCGACGCCGGCAACGACGGCGACCTGCTGTACGTCGGCGATGCGAACGGCGACGGCAAGGCCGACCTGGTCTACGGCCGCGTGAACTCGAGCTTCGGCGTGACGTGGTTCTTCCGCCCGTCGACCGGCTCGTCGTTCGGCAACGTGACGACGTGGGCCAACGACGCCGGTGACGCCGGCGACCTGTTCCGCCTCGGCGACACGACCGGCGACGGAAAGCTCGACCTGCTGTACGGACGGCCGCTCGGCATGGCCAGCCTCACCGCCACCCCCGACCTCACGCTGGTCCGCTGGTTCGGCCGGTCGTCGCTCGGCACGAGCTTCAGCGACTTCTCGATCTGGGCCAACGACGCCGGCGACGAAGGCGACTGCTTCCCCTGATGTGATTGAACCGTGGCGCAGACGCTGTTCGGCGTCTGCGCCACGACGTTGGATGCGGCGCGGGTCGAATGGGAACGCGCGAGGCAGCATCGAGCCACCGCATCACAAAAAGAAATAAGGCCGGAATGACGCATGGCCATACACCGTTGGCCCTTCCATCGGTTCTAAAAAAGGAGGGTTCATGCGTCTTTCTCTGCAGTCACTCTCGGTACTGACGGCGAGCGCGTTGCTCGCCACGGCCGCCCTGGGCGCGCCGCGCGCGGTGGAGCACGCCCGGATCGCGGGTGCGTACGGAAAATTGCCGCTCGTCTTCGAGGCGAATCGCGGGCAGGCGGATCCGGAGGTCCGCTTCCTCAGCCGCGGCCAGGGTTACAGCGTCTTCTTCACGCAGCGCGAAGCGATCGTGAAGCTCGACGGCGCGGCCGTCCGCTGGCGTCTCAGCGGCGCGAACGCGACGCCGCGGATTGCGGGCGAAGAGCCGCTCGCGACGAAAACGAACTACTTCCACGGCAACGACGCCTCGCAGTGGCATACAGGCGTCCCGAATTACGGGAGGGTGCGCTACGAGAGTGTCTATCCCGGCATCGATCTCCTCTATCACGGCAACCGGCAGCGCCTTGAGTACGACTTCGTTCTCGCGCCGGGCGCGAACGCGCGGCAGATCCGCATGGCGTTCGACGGCGCGCGGGCCCTCCACCTCGCGCCCAACGGCGATCTCGTGCTGCAGACCGCGGCCGGCGATCTCGTGCAGCCGCGGCCGGACGTCTATCAGGACATCGACGGCCATCGGCGGCGGATCGATGGGCGCTACACGCTCGACGCTCATCGGCAGGTCGGCTTCGCCATCGGACGTCATGATCGCAACCAGCCGCTCGTCATCGATCCGACGATCGCGTACTCGACGTACCTCGGCGACAGCGCCGCGGACGAAGGCCTGTCCATCGCCGTCGATGGAGACGGCAACGCGTACCTGACCGGCCTCGTCGAATCGACGTCGTTCACCGGTGTGAGCGGCGGCTCGCTCCAGCCGGCGAACGGCGGCGACTACGACGCGTTCGTGACCAAGATCAACGCCGCGGGCACCGCCATCGTCTACTCGACGTTCCTCGGCGGCAGCGGCACCGACTATGGCCAGGGCATCGGTGTCGACGGCTCCGGCAACGCGTACGTCGCGGGCGGCACGACCGGTTCGTTCCCCGGCGTCAGCGGCGGCTCCTATCAGCCGTCGTACGGCGGCGGCACGCGCGACGCGTTCCTCACCGCGCTCGACTCCACCGGCTCGTCCATCCTCTGGTCGACGTACCTCGGCGGCAGCGCGGACGACGTCGCGCAGGAGCTGGCCGTGACGAGCAGCGGCGATGCGTACGTCGCCGGCTCGACAGCCTCGAGCGACTTCCCCGTGCTCAATGCCGTGCAGTCGAGCATCGGCGGCAACGGCGACGCGTTCGTGGCGAGAGTCGGCTCCACCGGCACCGTCGCCTGGGCGACCTACCTCGGCGACAGCGGCGACGAAGTCGCCAACATGGTCGCCGTCGACGGCTCGGGCAATGCGTACGTCACCGGACAGACGGATTCCACGAGCTTTCCCGGCGTCAGCGGCGGCTCGATCCAGAGCGCAAACGGCGGCGGGCTCGACGCATTCGTCACGAAGATCAACGCCGCCGGCTCCTCCATCGTCTACTCCACTTTCCTCGGCGACAGCGGCATGGACGTCGGCAACGGCATCGCCGTGGACGGCTCCGGCAACGCCGTCGTCGTCGGCAACACGGACTCCACGTCGTTCCCGGGCGTGAGCGGCGGCTCGCTGCAACCGGCCAACGCAGGCTCGCTCGACATCTTCGTCACGAAGCTGAATGCGGCCGGCTCGGCGATCTCCTGGTCGACGTTCCTCGGCGACGCCGACATCGACGCGACGTTCGTCGGCTGCGTCGGCGTCGATGGCTCGGGCAACGTCTACATCGTCGGCTCGACGCTCTCCACGTCGTTTCCCGGCGTGAGCGGCGGTTCGATCCAGTCCGCCAACGCGGGAGGCATCGACGCGTTCTTCACCGAGCTCAATGCCGCTGGCTCGGCGATCGTGCAGTCGACGTTCCTCGGCGACACGGGCGACGACTTCGGTGTGCGCATCGCGGTCGACGGCTCCGGCGCCGCGTATCTCACCGGCTGGACGAGCTCCACGAGCTTCCCCGGCACCTCCGGCAGTTCCATCCAGAACACGTACGGCGGCGGCGACGTCGACGCGTTCGTCACGAAGATCACGAACCCCTGAGCGCAAGGATGCGGGGCCCGCGGACACGGGCCCCGCATCCTTGCGTCCGTGGATTGCACGTGAAGCGGCGCCGCGCAGCCGCCATCGCAGAGCGGCGTCTCGCGAAGGGAGACGTACGTTAACATCGAGCGTTCCAGCCCTCTCGCAAACGAACTCGGCTCGCGCGAGTCACGGAAACGATGAGAACGATCAAGTCCTGGGTACGACGCGGGCTCGCCCTGCTCGGGGTCGAAGTCCGACGGATTCCGCGCCTCGACCCGGACGCCGTCACGCCGGTTCGCCAATCGATGCACGACGCGCTCTCGCATCTCGCGAGGCTGGGCTACGCGCCATCGTGGGTGGTCGATGTCGGCGCGGCGCAGGGCACGCCCGCGCTCGACGTCTTCGATCGTAGCCGGCTGCTGTGCATCGAGCCGTTGAGGGAACACGAGCAGGCACTACGTGAGCGGACCGGACGACGCGGCGGCGCGTGCGTCATCGCGGGCGCCGGCAGAATTGCAGGCACGTTCCCTCTCTACGTCGATGAAGATCCGGGCGGCAGCTCATTTCTCGCGGGTGAGGTGCAGGGCGAAATCCGCCAGGTTCCCGTCGTCCGCCTCGACGATGTCGCGCGCGAGCTCGACATACGGGGAGACGTGCTGCTGAAAATCAACGCACAAGGTGCCGAGCTCGATGTACTGGAAGGCGCGCGCGAGCTGCTCGCATCGTGTGAAATCGTGATCATCGAGACATCCTTCTTCCACTTCCGGCCAGGATTCCCCGACTTCCATGACGTCGTGACCTTCATGAAGGCGCGGACCTACGTCGTCTACGACGTCGTCGACGGACGCAATCGACCGTACGACAACGCACTCGCTCACCGCTATCTCGTCTTCGCGAAAGAACACGGCCGCTTCCGCAGTACCAGCCAATGGGCGCGGTGACGCGATCCACCGGCCACACGGATGATCACGCTCACGCGATGCGCCGGCTGCCGGTGATCGCGTCCGCGTTCGGCGGGAAGAGATCGGCGAGAGGGATGCGCGTCGTGTCGCGGTCACCGCGCAATTCGATGTGGAGGGGCCGCACGATGATCTCGCAGCCGGTCGCACATAGATCGCGCAGCAAGGCTTCCCGGCGCGCGGCGATCATCGCGCGAAGGCGGCGCATGTGGGCGGCGAGATATCCGCCGGCGATGAACGCCGCGAGCACGTGCTGGTCGAAGACGGATACGCCGCTACGCACGCTCGTCGCGAGGCGCTCCGGCAGCACGAGGAACGCGATCTCGACGGGATGCAGGACGTCGGCGAACGTGCCGAGGTAAAGCACGCGGCCGTGCCGGTCGCCGGAGTACAGCGTCGGGTCGGTGGCGAAATGACCGTACGCATCGTCCTCGAGCACCCACGCGTGTGCGCGCGACGCGATCGCGAGGACGTCGCGCCTCGACTCCGCGAACGAGGTGCAATGCATCAGCTGAGGCGTCGCGTCGCGATCGACGACACGCACGCCGAGGACGGTCGCGAGTTCGACGAGGTCGTCGGGATCGGTCGACGCGACCGCGTCGCCGCGATCAGTCGCGACGCGCATCGCGAATTCGATCGCCTCGCGCTTCGTGTTGAAGACCGCGACCTGTCGCGCATCGCAGCGCACGCCGCGCGTCGCGGCGAGATGCTCGGCGATCGCGCATTGCAGCGCCGGCGCGACGTCGTGGTGCAGATCGCCGGCGACGAGGCTGTTGGCGACGGCTCGCATGCATCGCTGCCACGCGTCGAGCGGGAAGTGCTCGGCTGCCGGACGGACGTCGCGCGGCTCGGACGTCTCTCTGCGGCGCGCGACGCGCAGGTGCGGATCGTGTTCGATCGCGGCGCGATGCGGTTTCTTTCCGGCGGCGAAGCGGCTCACGAACGAACCGCTTCCGTGCCGCGACACGATGAGGCCCTCCGCGGTCAGGCGCTCGAAGGCGGCGAGCACGGAATTGCGCGAGATGCCGAGGTCGCGGGCCAGCATGCGCGTGGACGGAAGGCGCGAGCCGGCGCGCAGATGACCGCCGGTGATCAGACAGCGCAGCTCGCGGTAGAGCGTGGTGCGTACGTTTCCGCTCCACCGCAACGCCGCGATGCTCGACAGGAGAGCGCCACGCCGCATGCACGCAGTGTCGCGTGCAGGAGCGCGCCCGTTCTTGGAAAACAGGGCGATTCGTGGGAAGAAACAAACCGCGCAGGGCCGCGTGGTACCCTGCTGACGTGGTCGCTCCCCTCGTCGGATCCACGCAAGGCCATGACATCTTCGTCGCCGCGGCGGGCGCCTTCGAGTTCCGCGTCACGGAGTATTTCGGCGGCGTGGCCCTCCCGGCCCATCGTCATCAGCGCGCGAAGATGTCCACCGTTCTTCGCGGCGCCTACACCGAGACGTTCACGAACAAAGCGTTCGAGTGCACGGGCCGCACGCTCCTCATCAAGCCGCCGGACATCAGCCACACCGATCGTTATGCCGCGGAGACGGTCTGTCTCACGATCGACGTGCACGACTCCGCGCTGGAGATGGTGACGAGTGAGTCCTCCCTTTTCGACGGGGCGAAGTCGACGCCGCTGCTCACGCCGCTCATCGCGGGCATCATGAGCGAGCTGCGCACGGCCGACCGCGTGTCGCGTTTCGCGCTCGAGGGTCTCGCGCTGGAGATCGTCGCCACCGCCTCACGCCGCACGCACGTCGCGTCCCACGACGCGCGCGCGTTCCGCATGGCGTGCGAGTTCCTCAGCGCCAACCTCGCCACGCCGCCCGCGATGTCGGAGCTCGCCGCGCTCACCGGAGTGCACGCGCCGTATCTGCGCAAGCTGTTCCGCGCGCATGCCGGCTGCTCGCCGGTGCAGTGGTTGCGCGCGCGACGCATCGAGGAGGCCAGGCGGCGCCTCGCCTCCTCCGAGCCGATCGCCGACATCTCGCTCGCGCTGGGCTTTTACGATCAGAGCCACTTCACCAGCGTCTTCCGCCGCGAGACCGGCATGACGCCCGCGGAGTTCCGCAGAAGCAGCCGGCTCGCACCGGCCGGCTCAGTTGCCTTCCCGCAGTAGCCACACCGGCTGCACCGCGCGCGTGCGCATCGACGGAACGGCGGCGGCGACGAGCGCCGCGGCGAAGAGAACCGCGCCGATCGCCACGACTGACTGCCATTCGAGCTTCGCGCCCGCGTAGATCAGCGCCGACGCGACACGTTGCACGACCAACGACAGCAGCGCTCCCGCGAGGAGGCCGATCGACACCGAGCGCACGGCGCGGCCGACGATTTCGCGGATGACGTCCCGCGGCGTCGCGCCGAACGCGAGGCGCACGCCGATCTCGCGCGTGCGGCTCGCGACCGCATACGACGTCATGCCGTAGATCCCGACCGTCGCGAGGAGCAGAGCCACGAGCCCGAAGCCGGTGAGCATCTGCATCTGCAGCCGCTCATTGCCGATCGCGTCGTGCATCAGATCCGCGAGCGCGGCCTCGTTCGACGGCGTCACGTCGCGGTCGAGCGACCAGACCGCGCGCCGGACCGGCTCGCGCAGCGTCAGCGGATCGACCTTCGTCTTCACGACGATCGTGATGTAGATGTTGTTCGTCTGCAGGTACGGCGAGTAGTACGTCGGCTGCAGTTCGACGCTCGCCCCTTCGTCGTACACGTCCGGCGCGATGCCGACGATCGTCGCCGGCGCCGCGGGCGGCGCGCGCAGGACGCGCTTGCCCAACGCGTTCTCGTTCGGGTACAGGCGCTTCGCCAGCGACGCGCTGATGATGACCACCGGCGGTGCGTCGACGCCGTCGCCGTCCGTGAACGCGCGTCCGGCGACGAGCGGCATGCGCATCGCGCGGAAGTAGTGCGGCGTGATGCGGCGCAGGTTCACCGACATCGGCTCCGGCAGGCGATCGCTTCCCACCGACGTCGTCATCGTGTTGCCGGGAGTGAAAAAGCAGGTCGTGGTCGATGCCGTCTCGACGCCGGGCATCGCCTCGATCCGCCGGATCAGCTCGCGCGCGAAACGCGCGCGTGCGACCTTGTCGTATTTCGGCGAGACGACGATCTGCGAGATGAGCACGTTCCGCGTGTCGAACCCGAGGGGCGTCTGCTGCAGCGCCCGGAACTGATGGATCGTGGCCGCGGTGGCGAGGAGCAGCGGCACCGCGAGCGCGACCTCCGTGACGATGAACGCTTCGCGCAGCCGCGTCGCGCGGACGCTCGACGACATGCGCGTGCTCTGTTCGCTCAGCGCGCTCGTGAGACGCGTGCGCGTCTCGCGCAGCGCCGGAACGAGACCGACCGCGATGCCGGTGACGAGCGAAACCGCGAGGAGGAAGAGCGGCATGACCCAGACATGCTCGACCGGATTGGTGAGCTTCGGATCGGCGACGTTCGCGAGCACGACCCGCAGCACGAGCCGGCCAAGCGCATACCCCGCGACCGCGCCCGCGAGCGTGGTGATCAGCGTTTGCAGCAGTCGATAGCGGACGATCTCCCATCGTCCCGCGCCGAACACGAGGCGCAACGCGGTGATGCCGCGCTCGTCGGCGATCTGCGCGGAGAGGAGGCTCGCGACGTTGACGCACGCCAGCACGTACACGACCGCGACCATCAGCCACAGCACGAGAAGCGCGTGCCGCTGCTTGCCGAATCCGGCCTCGCGCAGGTCCTGCACGTCGGCGCTCAGCCGCTGCTCGGTCGCCGGATACTCGCGGCCGAGATCCGCTGTGATGCGGCGAAGCTCGCCGCGACCCTGCTGCAGCGTCGCCCCGTCGCGAAGACGGCCGAAGACGTGATAGCCGCGCGAGGTCGGCGTCGGCATGTTCGCCAGACTGAAGCCCGCCGGTACGAAGATCTCCGGCTGCCGGTCGACGGTGGCGATCTCGAACCCGCGCGGCATGACGCCGATGATCTCCATCGGTTTGCCGTCGAGAAAGATCGTGCGGCCGATCGCGTTCGCGTCGCCTCCGAACCGTCGCTGCCAGCAGCCGTGACTGAGGATCACGACGCGCGCGTTCGGCACGTCATCCTCCGGCGCGAAGTCGCGGCCGACGATCGGCCGTACGCCGAAGAGGCGAAAGATGCCGCCGGTCACGGTCGACCCCGCGATGCCCTGGGGTTCGCCGCGGTCGCGCAGCGTCATGTACACGTCGCGCACGCCTTCGATGGCCGTGAACACGCGGCTGCGCAACTTCCACTGCACGAGCTCGACGCTTCCGGCCGGCCCCGGATCTTCCGCCTGGCCGGGACCGATGAACGTCAGCGTCGGCACCACGATGCGTTCGGCGCGCGCATACGGCAGCGGCCGGAGCAGCGTGCGGCTGATGACGGTGAACACCGCGACATTCGCGGCGAAGCCGAGGGCGAGCATCGACGTCGCGATGAACGGCACCAGCGGCCTCCGGCGGAACGCGGCGAGCACGCTGCGGAGCTCGTGAAGAAGGAGCGCTTTCATGACGCGCTCCCGACGCCGTGGAGGACGCCGTCCCGGTCGGCGAGGTTGCCGTCGAAGAGATGCACGGTGCGATCGGCGTGCTCGGCGTATCGCGGGTCGTGCGTGACCATGCAGATCGTCGCGCCGCCCGCGTGCAGATCGTGGATCAACGCCATCACCGCGGCGCCGTTTTTCGAATCGAGATTGCCGGTCGGCTCGTCGGCCAGCAGCACCGGCGGCTTCCCGACGATCGCGCGCGCCACCGCCACGCGCTGCTGCTGGCCGCCCGACAACTGCGACGGATAGTGTTTCGCGCGGTGGCCCATTCCCACCCGATACAACGCCTCGGCGACCGCGGCGTCGCGATCGGCGGTCGCAACGCGGCGATACAGCAGCGGCAGCGCGACGTTCTCCGCCACGCTCAAATCGCCGATGAGATTGAAGCTCTGGAAGATGAACCCGATCTTCTGATTGCGGATCTGCGCGAGCTCGAGGAGCGACAGCTGATCGAGCCTCCGGCCGTCGAAGAGGTATTCGCCCGACGTCGGCACGTCGAGGAGGCCGAGGATCGAGAGAAGTGTCGACTTGCCGCAGCCGGAGGGGCCGGCGATCGAGACGTATTCGCCGCGCTCGATCGCGAGATCGACGCCGGACAGCACGTGCGTCTCGACTTCTTCGGTCTGAAAAATCTTGCTGACGTGATTGAGCTCGATGAGAGGCATGCGGTCTCCTTAATCGGCGATGGTGAGGCGGTCGAAGCGGTCGAAGGCACTCGTGTCCGAAAGCACCACGCGGTCGCCGGGCGCGAGGCCTCCCGTGATCTCGATCGCGTTGAACGACGCGCGGCCGACGCGGACGTTCGTGCGGACGGCGGTCACGCCGTCGGGGAGCAACTTGAACAGCGCCACGCTGCTGTTCGGCGCGGCCTGCACGGGCCGTCCGACATAGATCGCATCGGCGATGCGCGCGACGTCGATCGTCGCGTCGACGGACAGATCGGGACGAGCGCCGGGCGGCAACGATTGCGGCAGCGCGACGTCGATCGTGACGCTGCCGTTGCGCACCGCCGGATCGATGCGCACGACGCGGCCCGTGACGATGCCGTTGTGCGTGTCGATCTCCGCCTGCTGCCCCGTCGCAATCTGCGACGCCTGCACTTCCGAAACCTGAATGACGGCTTTCAGCGGCTCGGGCGCGGCGACGCGCGCGAGCACCGCGCCCGCGGCGACGCGCTGTCCCGCTTCGAGCGGCACTTCCTGCACGACGCCCGCGCGGCCCGCGCGAACACGAAGCGCATCGCACTGCTGGCGCTTGAGCGCGACCAGCGCGCGGATCTGGTCGACGCGCGCGACGGCGGCCGCGACGTCGGCGCCGGCATTCGCGCGCGCGAGACGCAACCGCTGATCCTCCACGTCGGCGCGCACGGCGAGCTGCTTTTCACGCCCGCGCGAGAACTGCAGCGTCAGCGGCGAGATCAATCCCGCTTTCGCGAGGTCCTCGTCCGCCGCCGCGCGCAGACGCGACTCTTCGTGGTCGGCCCGCGCCGCCGCCGCGGCAGCCTGCTGCGCGAGGAGCGCACTCTGCACCTGGCTCCTGCGGTTCTGCAGTTCCGCTTCCGCGGCGCGCAACTGCAACTGCGCGTCGGTCGCGGCCTGCTGCAGCTCGGGATTCTGGATCTCGACGAGCACGGTCTCCGGCTGCACCACCGTGCCCGCGAGCACGAGCACGCGCTCGACGCGGCCGTCCGTCGCCGCCGCGATCCACTGCACGTCTTCCGGCGCGAGAACGCCGGAGGCATGCACCTGAATGGCGAGCGGCCCGCGGCGCACGGTGTCGATCCACGCCTGCGAGCGGCTGAGTTTCGGCGACGCCGGCCGCAATCGCGACCACGCCACCGCCGCGACGGAGACGGCAATGCAGACGAAGGCAACCTGCAGCGCAATCTTCTGCCGTTTGCGCTGCGCAACGTCGACGCGAACGATGTCCATACGATCGCCCGCGATGATGCCGCGTGGCTCGCGCGCCGCGAGGGCCACTCACGACGCGCGCGACAAGCCACTACTGACCGGCGCACGCGGCCGAGCGACGACACTCCGATGCGGGACCACCGCTACGTCACCCGCGCCGCGCGATCCACGCGGCGACGGCCGCCGCGGCAACCAGCAGCAGCGCGATCGCGAGCGTCCGCCAGCGCAGCGCGGTCGACACCGGACGCAAGCCGTCGCCCGTCAGCACGAACGCGGCCCAATAGTGCGGGTCGGCGAGCGCGGTGTTGCTGTGCGCGAAACGCAACTTCGCACGGCGCAGCGCCTCCGCACGCGTCGCACCGAGCTGCAGGTGGTGATAGAAGACGCGCATGAACGCGGCCGTGCTCTCGTCCGGAACGCGCCACAGCGTCGTGACCGTGCTCTTCGCGCCCGCCGCGAGGAACGCACGGCTGAAACTCTCGATCCCCTCCCCTGCCAACACCCGACCGCGCTCGGTGTCGCAGGCGCTGAGCACCGCGAGCTCCAGTTGCGCGAACGGCAGGTCGTACGCTTCCTTGAGGAAGAGGTAATCGGCGGCACCGGCGGCGTTCGCCGGTGAGAAGAGGATGCGCGACTGCTCGATCGCGCCGGAATCGACGAAGGCGTGACTGGCGATGTGCAGGAGCGGCGGCGCGTCCTGCTCGTCGAGATACGCCTTCCGATCGTTCGCGCCGAGGTAGAGGCGCGAGGCGCCGCCGAGCTCCGACGCGACGTCGCGCACCTCGCGCGCGGAGCCGGCCAGGCGCGCGCGCACATCGCGCGGATCGTCGAGCGCGGCCGAGCGGAAGAGCGGGTCGGCGAAACCGCGAAACTGCACCGACCACGGCGCGGCGAAACGACGAATGCGCGTCGCGCCGCGGAGCAGCAGCGCGGCGGTCGGCAGATACGTGACGTCGTGGCGCTCGATCAGGAGGCGCTCACCTTCCGGCAGGAGCTCGAACGGAATCGACGCGAGCGCGCCATCGGTGACGATTGCGAGATGCGTCGCCGCGGCCGGCAGCGGCGGGAGCAGTCCGCGCGCGATCGTCGACGCGGGCGCACGCCACGCGGACGCCGCGCCGCGCGGCAAGGCATCGGCGAGCGCGCGGACCGCGGCGGTGTCGACGGAGATCGCGCGAACCGCGGCGCTCGTTCTGCCGATCGCGATGACGGCGGAGCCTGACGACGACGTCCAGAAGTCGAGGAGCAGCGCGTCGTCCGGCAGCGCGCGCTGCACGGCCGCGAGCTCCACGTGCGCGGGAAGGCGGAGGCGATCGCGCCAGCCGCGCGAGCGCCCGCGCTCGATCAGCTCGAACAACTCGCGCGCGCCGGCCTTCCGTTGCAGACGCAGCGCGATGAACGCGTCGAAGACCTCGCGCTTGTCGTTGAAAAAGTCCGACTTGAGCGACGGAACGCGGATGCCCTCGCGAATCGTTTCGATGACGTCGAGCGCGGCACGCAGATGCTGTTCGGCCGCATCGACGTCGCGCAGCGCGAGCTCGCACCGCGCGAGGCCGTACAGCGCCTTCCACTGTTCCTCGACCGTCTCCAGCCGCCGCGCTTCGTCGAGCGCGGCGCGGAACTCGCGCGCGGCCGCCGTGAGATTGCGGAGACGCAGTTCGGTTTCCGCGCCGTAGAGCCGCGCCTGCAATGCTTCGCGCGCGTTCCCCGAGGCCGTCGCGCGCGCGAAGGCATCGGCGAACGTCGCCCGCGCCTCGACGAGACGGCCGAGGTCGAGCGCGAGGACGATGCCGCGATTCTTCAGCACGCCCAGCTCCGCATCGAGCTGCTCGTCGCGCGCGAACAGCGGCAGCGCCTCGTCGTACGCCGCGAGCGCCTTGTAAGGATCGCCGAGACGGCGATAGACGACGCCGAGGTTCACCAGCATCTGCGCGTGCTCCGCGGGGCGCAGGTTCGCGGTGTCCGCCAGCGCGAGGCGGTACTGCGCGAGCGCTTCGTCATAGCGGCCGAGGCGCTGATCGAGCGTCGCGCGGTTCGCGAGCAGGATGCGGCGGCGGCGCGCGGTCCACGGCGCGGCGCGCTGCTCGTCGAGGATCCGCGCGGCGAGGTCGTACGAGGCCGCGGCGTCGGTGTACCGGCCGACGTAGAAGTCGACGCTGGCGAGGTTCATCAGTTCCTCGACGCGGCCTTCCGCATCGCCCGCGAGCGTGGCAATGCGCAGCGCGCGACCGAGCGTCTCGCGCGCGATCGCGTAACTTCCCGCATACATCTGCGCGAGCCCGGCCTGATTCAGCGATGACGCGCGGCCGCGTCCGTCCCCCAGCGCCGCGTACACGTCGGCGGCCGCTTTCGCATCGCGCACCGCGGCGTCGTAGTCACCCGCGTCGGTCTCGATCGCGGAGAGCTCATCGAGCACCTCCGCCCGCTGCCGCGCGTTCCGCGGCAGCGACGGCAGGAGCGCGCGATACGTCGCCAGCGCCGCGTCCGTGTCGCCCGCATTCACCGCGGCCTGCGCCCGCGCGAGCGTCTCTTCGACGGTCGCGGCCGGTGCGCGCACTGCGAAGCCCGCGAGGAGCAGCACGACCATCGAAAGATTTCTGTTCCGCCGGAGACCTGCGCGTTGTCTCAAGGGAACGAGACCGGGAATCATGCGAAGCGCTCACTATAATGAAACCGATGGATCAGACGCCCTCGCCCGAAACGGACGAGAAGCTGTTCGCAGCCTGGCGTCACGCGAAGCCCGAGCAGAGGCGCGCGGCGGCGGATCGCCTCTTCGCGCGCTACTACGAGCGCGTCGGCGGCTGGTGCTTCCGGCTGACGGGCGAGCGCGAATCGGCGGCCGATCTGGCGCAGGACGTCTTTCTCAAGGCGCATCGCCATCTCGACTCGTTTCAGGGCAACTCGCAGTTCGGTACCTGGCTGTACAGCATCGCGCGCAACGAGGCGATCAACCGCTCGAAACGAGCCGCGCTGCCGATGGACGATTCGGAGGAGGCGCTCCTCGACGTGGCGACGCTGGAGCCGGATCCCGAGCAGCTCGCGGCACGCAACAGCCGCGCGCGCTGGCTGCAGACCTTTCTCGCGCAGACGCTCGACGAGAAGGAGCGGACCGTGTTCACACTGCACTACGGAGACGAGCTGCCGCTCGACGCGATCACGCGCCTGCTGCGGCTCGAGAACAGCAGCGGCGCGAAAGCGTACATCGTCAGCGCGAAGCGGAAGCTCGCGCGCGCCGCGCAGCGAATCCTCGCGCGGGGAGACCGGCCATGAACGATCCGCGGGATGCGTGGCGCGAGGCGCTCGCCGCAACACCCGACTGCCTCGCCCTCGAACGCCTCGGCGAACCATTGACGGCCGCCGAGCGCGAGCATCTCGACACCTGTGCGCGCTGCCAGTCCGAGCTCGCGCTCTTCCAGAGTTTCACGAGCGATGAGGCGACGCCGGAAGAGACGCGTGCAGGCGCATGGGTCGCCGCAGAATTGCACCGGCGGCTCGACGGCGCGGCGAACGTGACCGCGTTCGAGCCGCGCCGGCGCGCGCCGCGGTTTGCCTGGGCAGCGGCCGCCGCGGCGGTGTTCGTCATCGTCGCCGGCTTGTGGATGGAAAAGCGCGAGCCGTCGCTCGGCGACGCCGGCGTCACGAACGTCTATCGCACGGGACGCCTCGACGCGGTCGCGCCGCTCGGCGACCTCGCCGCGGCGCCGCGCGAGCTGCGCTGGAACGCGGTGGCGGGCGCGACGGCGTACACCGTCGAGATCACCGAAGTCGACCGCACGCTGCTGTGGCATTCGGAAACATCAGCAACGCGCATCGTGTTACCGCCGAACGTCGTGGCGCAGTGTGCGCCCGGCAAGACCTTGCTGTGGGACGTCGCGGCGCGCCGCGGCTCCGATGAGCTGGCCTCCTCCGGAGTCCAGCGGTTTCGAGTCGCAGTTCCGGTGCCCGGGAGATAACGTCCATGATCCGCTCCATCCGATACCTCTTTGCCGCCGCCGCGCTCCTCGGCGCAGGCGCCGCACTCGGCGACGGCTTCGCCGGTCTCTCGCTACGCATCCGCGACGAGTCCGCGCCCGCCGGCAGCATCGTGCAGGTGAAAGTCGACGTCACCGAGCCGAAGCCGATCTCGACCGGCAAGGGCAAAGTGAAAACCAAAGGCATCAGCAATCTGCACGGCATCGCGCTCGGCAGCGAAGACCCGCAGACGTACGGGGTCGCGCTCGTCGACGGTGACGAGCTGACGTTCGCCATCCACTCGCCCACCGCGTTGTTCGGCACCGCGGCCGACTATCCGATTCTCACCATCGCCGGCGTCGTCGATCCCGACGCGCACAGCGGACAGACGTTTCCGCAGACGCTCGACGCGGGCGCGCTGCAGTTCCTCACGCCGGCAGGCGTGCAGTATCCGCTCGAGCTGAAGAACGGCACGCTGACCGTGGCGAACGTCATCACGATCGGCGACGTCTCGCCCGGCGAGACGGTCGTCCCCGCGGGCGGCGTCGTGCACATCTCCGGCGTGAACTTCACTCCCGACACGCGCATCCAGCTCTCCGAGTCGCAGGTCGCGGAGACGCGCTACATCAGCAGCAGCCGCATCGACGTCGTGCTCGCGCGCTCCACCGACATGCGCGGCATCCGCGTCCGCGCGCGCAGCGGCAATGCCGAGTCGACGTACTTTGCGTATCAGCGCACCGCGTCGTCGCCGAGCAACGACGATCTCCTCCGCCGCGCGGTGCCGCTCTTCGCGCCCGTGACGTACACCGACGCAACGCTGCGCTTCCCGCGCCCCGCGCCGGCGAAACGCCGGGCCGCCGGTCCCGCGCGCGGCTCCGGACATCAGACGTACGGCTTCGCCGTGCAGAACCTCAATGCATCCGCGGTCACGGCGACGGTCGAGCTGCTCGACTTCGCCGGCCAGCCGTATGCAGTCAACACGTTGACCATCGAGCCCAACCAAACCGTCGTGCGCGAGGCCACCGAGGCGTTCGGTCTGGTCGTCGCGCCGTACGGGATCCGCATCCGCAGTTCCGCCCCTCTCCACATCCTCGGCCTCACGGCCGATCGCTCATCCGGCGGCAGTGTTCTGCCGCTGCCACCAAGCTAACCACCACCGAAACCGAATCGAACGGCGTTCCTCACGGGCACGTCCGCCGGAGGTCTGTCCATGGAAGCCAAACAGGAGATCATCATGAAGAGAAGCTGGATCGTTGCGTTCCTCGTCCTGCTCGCCGCGGCGTTCACGCTGCAGGCCGGTACGCGAGTCATCCCCATCGCCGGCCATCTGCCGGGCGCCAACGGCACGTCGTGGGCCACCGACGTCAGCCTGACGAACAACGACAATGTGGCGCGCTCGGTCGACCTCGTCTTTCATCCGGACGATCGCGCGGCCGTCGTGCGCACCGTGACCCTTCCCGCGAACGGCTCGCTGCTCCTCGCCGATGCCGTGCGTCCCGACAGTTTTCAGGGCGCGAATCCCACCAGCTGGGGCGGCCAGCTCGAAGTCCGCTCGGACGGCAACGTCAGTGCCTCGGCGCACACGTACACGAGCGCGACCGCGGGCGGCACGTACGGCAGCGCGTACGAGTCGTTCGATCCCTCCGTGCTGCCGAACGAAGGCGCGATGAGTGGCCTCATCCAGAGCCGCCGCTATCGCTCGAACGTCGCGTACGCGAACGCCACCGGTGACCTTGCGATCGTCACGTATGCCGTTCGCGACGAGAGCGGCGCGCTGCTGGCGACCGATCAGCTCGCGGTGCCGGCGCATTCGACCGTGCAGATCGCGCTCGCACGCGACGTCGCCTCGACGACGGACGACGCACGCCGGCTCGTCGAATGGATCTCGACGACGCCGCTGTACGCGCTCGCCAGCGTCGTCGACAACCTCTCGAACGACCCGACCAACATCCCGTCCGTCAACGGCGCGACGGAGCTCTTCTTCCCTGTCGTCGGCCGTACGCCGGGCGCGCAGTCGACGTTCTGGAGCACGTCGGCCGCGGTGAGCTCGCGCGCCGATGTCGCCGGAACGGTGACGTTCGCATATCGCGACAACACGACCGGGCAGCTCGTCACGACCACCGCGGATCTTCCCGCGCGCGGCACCGTGCGGGCCGAAGACGTCAACACGTTCGTCGGCGCGGGCAACGGCTCGGGAGCGCTGACCATCACCGCCACCGTCCCCGTCGTCTCCGCCGTGCGCGTCTTCAACACGCTCACCGACGGCTCGACGTACGGCTCGGCGCTGCTCGCGCAGGACAACGCGGTGCGCGGTTCTCTGGTGCGCATTCAGGGCGTGCGCCGCGACGATGCGTACCGCCTCAACGTCGCACTCTCCGGCCACTCCGGCGCGGCGGACGGCACGGTGCGTCTCTTCGATGACAACGGACAGGAAGTGGAGGTCGAGCCGTTCCACGTCGAGGCCGAGGCGATGACGCAGATCTCGCTGAGCCGCGGCGCGGCGCAGGTGCATTCGGGCGAAGTCGAAGTCGAGACGCACAACGGCGTCTCCGTCACCGCCGTCGCCTCGAGCGTCGACAACCGCACCGGCGACACCTCGGTGCATGAGGCGGAACAGGAGAACGAGCGGCATCACGAGCTCGAGATTCGCATCACGCCGCGCACGGCGGCCATCGGCGCACAGGTCGGCTTCTCGATCGGCGACGCCGCCGGCATCACCAGCGTGCAGTGGACGTTCGGCGACGGTACGACCGGCAGCGGCGCGACGACGACGCACGCGTACGCGAGCGCGGGCGAGTTCGCCGTCACGGCAGTCGTGACGCTCGCGAGCGGCGCGATCGTGCGCGATCAGGAAGACGTCCACGTCGTCGCGAACGGCGGCGGCGGCACGAGCACGGGTCCGATCGACTTCACCTGGTCGCCCGTCGCACCGGCCGCCGGTCAGGAAGTCACCTTCACCGCCACCGGCACGACGGCGGGCGGCTCCTTCAAGTGGAAGTTCCCCGGCAACGTGCGCAAGACCGGCTCCGTGGCAACCTTCACGTTCCCGTCGACCGGCTCGTTCGAAGTCGAGCTCGAGCTCGAGCATGACGGCAACGGCGGCGGCGAGGTGACGCACGTCGTGAGCGTCGGCGGCACGCCGTCGACCGGCACGCCGTCGGCGATCGACTTCACCTGGTCGCCCGCGAATCCCGCGGCCGGCGAACCGGTCACGTTCACGGCGACGGGCGGCAACGGCGGCGTGTTCCGCTTCGAGTTCCCGGGCGGCGTGCGCAAGAGCGGCAGCGTCGTGACGTTCACGTTCGCCGGCGCCGGCTCGTTCGAAGTCGAGCTCGAACAGGAGCACCAAGGCAGCACGACGCTGCACGCGAGACACACCGTCAACGTCGGCGGCGGCAGCCCGAACGGTGGCGGCGGCGGTGCGGTCGACTTCGCGTGGTCGCCCGCCAGTCCCGCGGCCGGTCAGGAAGTCACGTTCACCGCGACGGGCGGCAACGGTGGCGTGTTCCGCTTTCAGTTCCCCGGCGGCGTGCGCAAGACCGGCAGCGTCGTGACGTTCACGTTCGCCAGCGCCGGCTCGTTCGAAGTGGAGTTGGAGCAGGAGAAGGAAGGCAGCACGACGCTGCACGCGACGCACGTGATCAACGTCGGCGGCGGCACGAACACGGGCGGCGGCACGGCGGTGACGAGCGTCGATTTCTCGTGGTCGCCGTCGTCGCCGCGCGCGGGCGCACCGGTCACGTTCACCGCAACGTCCGACGTTCCGCCGCCGTCCGGCGCCTCCTTCAAATGGCGCCTGCCGGATGACTCGCGACCGCGCGGCACGACCGCCACGTTCACGTTCGCGGCTCCCGGCACGTACAAGGTCCGCGTCGAGATCGAACAGCCGGGCCGGCCATCGATCGAACGCGAACGAAACGTGGTCGTCGCGCCGTAAATACTAGAGATCGCAATTGACGAAAGCCCTCCGGCGACGGAGGGCTTTGTCGTTTTTGCACTAAAACGGACGGCATACCTACTGCACTGCATTTGCGGAAAGAAAGGTATCCGGATGAAAGTACAGAAGTGGTTGCTTCTCGCAGAACTAACACTATCGCTGACCGTATTCGGTCAGAACTATCACGTCGGCTCTACTTACACGCCTCTCACGCAGGGCAGCGGCGGATGTAGCTGGCAAACGCTGTACGACCCCACGCTCTACAAGCTGCCTTCCGGCGACCTCCATCTGTTGACGCAGGGAGGGAACACGATGAACTCGTGCACCAACATCGACTCGTTCTTCGGAACGACGCGGAATCAGAGCAGCGGTGCATGGAGCGCGATGGGCGCAACCAATTGCCCGGAATTCATGGGCGGCTACACGCGGTGCGGGTACTCGTCCACCGTGCACGGGCCCATCGCCAGCCCGTCCGTTGTACAGGTACCGGGCGATAGCCGGTATTTCATGGCGTTCAGCGGGGGAAACGCCGACTACTTTGACGGAAAGATCTATTGGGCGGTCTCCAATGACGGCATCAACTGGTCCGTGTACAACGTCAATCCGCCTCCGGGCGAGACGTGGACGCCGGTCTTATTCGGTAAATACGCGGGAGACTGCGTGGGGAACGGACAACACCCCAATGGAATCGGACAGGTCCAACTCGCGTACGAGAACGGCTACTTCTACGTTTTCATGAGTTACTACCATTACAACTCCGGCACGCTCTCTCCGGTCGTGTATCGCTTTGATTACAGCAGCGCGCATGCGTATGGGTTTGGGCCATCGGTTCGCCAGGTCTTTCATAACGGAACCTGGGAAAACAACTCGGGCCAGTTCGTCTGGTCGGACGACGGATACGGCAGCGACGGCACCCTGCTGGCGAACGGCGACCATGTCATCGGAATCTACAACTCGATGAACAATTACGCGTTTGGGTCGGGCGACCTGAAGCATGACGACAATCAGGGCTGGTGGGTGCGAGTTCAGGACTGGAGCGGAACGGTCTACTGGCAGACCTCGTCCTCGCTTTCCAGCGGCGTTTGGACTTCGCCGACCGCGATCGGTAATCTACCGTCGAATCTTTATGCCTGGGGTACGGGGTTGTGGTTCGGCAGTCTTTCCGGAAGTGCGAATCGCATGTGGATCTGGATGCCCGTGAACAACTATTCGTGTTCCGGCGGTGACGGACTGAGTCTGCTTCCAGGAACTCTCGACTATCCCTGACCGCTCGAACGTATGAGCGACGCGGCGTGCGGGACCGTCATAACGAGGACGCGACAGCCCGCACGCCAATCACCATTTCTCCCAATTGGGATTTCCGTGCGAGCGTCAGTGCTTGCCGGCTTTCTCTCGTTCTTCCTGCTTCTTCTCCGCCGCTTCCTTCGCCGCGTTCTCCTGCTGTACGGCGACGATTCTCCCGTTCAGAGCATCGACGTTCACCTCGGTGATGTGCTTGGCTGACGTTGCGATGTCGAACGAGTAGATCAATTTGCCATGCTCGTTCTCCAGTTCCTCGCTCTGCACTCTGCCCGGCGCTTTCTTCAGGGCGATGGCTCGCGCCTGCTTCATGGTGATCTTCGGCTTCGCACCCGCGGCGGCGAACATCAGCATCGCCGTCGCGAAAGTCACTACGAGTGTTGCGATGGTCCTGTATTTCATCGGCTCTCCTTTAGAGTGTCTCTTTCAAGAGTTCCAAGATGCGCGCGATCACATAAACAGCCGATGAACGTGACGGCCGGGTCGCAAATGACGTTTGGCGCAAGCATCGGTGTGGCCCCAATCACAACACCTTCCCGTCGGGATAAACGGCAAGAGGCCGCAGAGACGGGAGAAGCCTCAGCGAACAAAGCTCCGCCACAAGAAAACGTTGCGAAGCATGCCGGTCCCCCAACGGGAACCGCGAAAGATGGGATGGCGTCCCCAACGGGATTCGAACCCGTGTTGTCGCCGTGAAAGGGCGATGTCCTAGGCCTCTAGACGATGGGGACTCGAGGGGTGCGGGGGGCGGGCCGGGTGGTGAGCCCGGTAGGGATCGAACCTACGACCAATTGGTTAAAAGCCAACTGCTCTACCACTGAGCTACGGGCCCGCGACTTCAACGAACAAAGCGCGGGCGTTCGCCCGCGAGGCGTCACCATACGGATGGGGTGACCTCCTGTCAACCGTAGCCGGCCGAGGAGCATTTCCGCGTCACGAATCCAGCCGCGTTCGCCGTCCGTAGAGTCGGCGTCACACGAAACGACTTGGAGGAATGATGAAACAGGCGATGGTAGTGGTTTTTCTCGTCCTCGCGGCCACGGCCGCATTCGCGGCCCCCGATCCAGCGGTCGCTCCCCTCGGATACTTCGTCGGGAAATGGCAGTGCACCGGCACCGCGTTCGCGATGGAGGACATGCCGGAGCACGCGACGGCGGCAACGGTGAACGGCACGTGGGCCCTGAACGGACATTGGGTCGCGTTCTCGTACATGGAAACGGCCACGCCGAAGAACGCGCATCCGTTCGCCATCAGCGGCTACATGGGCTACGACCGGCAGCAGAAGGCGTTCGTCCTCGGCGGCGTCGACAGCATCGGCGGCTACTCGATCGAGGCGGGCCCGTGGCAGGGCAACACGCTCACGTTCACCGGCCCGTGGCACATGAACGGGACGACCGTGCAGAGCCGCGACACGTTCGTGAAAGAGAGCGAGTCGCAGATGATGCACACCGGCGCGATCGAGCAGGGCGGCAAGTGGATCAAGACGTCACAGGAGACGTGCAAGCGGCAGAAGTGATCGCGCGAATCGACTACGGCCGCAGATAGCGCCCGTCGTCCTGCTGCCGGAACACCTCGCGCGTCTTCGCATCGACACGCCAGCGGCCGAGCATGCGATGGCTGCACGAGTCGAAGACTTCCATCGTGTAGCCGACGTTGCGGTAGCCGTGACTGGTGATGTTCGTACACGCGGCGCCGATGCCGTAGTAGTCGCGCGAGGTGACGTAGCCGCGCAACACCGCCACCGCCTCCGACTCGCTGATCTCTGCTGAAGAGGACGGCGACGGAGGCGGTGTCGTCTCCACCGGACGCGGGGCGGGCGGCGGCGTTTCACGCGGTGCAGGAGGCGGTGGCGTGATCTCCATCGCGGTCCGCGGCGGTGGCGTGACCGGTACGGTCGACGTTGCCGTCGAAGTCGTCGCCGATGTCGCGACATTCGGCGGCGTCGTCTCCGATTGCGTCTCGGTGAGATCGACGACCGTGCCGGAGTCGCTCGGCGTCGATGACGGCGGCGCCGTTGTGGCCGTGCCTTCGGCGATGGTCTCCGTCGCGACGCGCGTCGTCGTCGCGCGATCCTCGCCGCCGCCGAACGGCATCCCCTTCAGCAGCAGCCACGCGATGAGCAGCAGCGCCACGATCGTCGCCGGCACGATCCACCACGTCGCGCGCGCGGCGCGAACGGGCGGCGTCTGCGCGGGCGTGACGGGCGGCGGCGCAGACGGCGTCACTGGCGGCGCAGCCACGACAGCGCCGCAGCGCGGACAGAACTGTGCGCCGGGCGGAAGCGGCGCGCCGCAGGTTGCGCAATGGATCATGCCGCCACGCGACGCGAAAAGCGTGCCCTCGGCGCGGGCGGATGTTAGATTCCCGCGCCATGAACGATGCGGCGCAGCGCTACGTGAAGCTCGTCCTGGCCATGGGCGAGCACGACTCCGACTATGTCGACGCCTTCTACGGTCCCGCGGAATGGCGCGACGAAGTGCGTGCGGAGAAGCGCACGCTCGACGCGATCCTCGCCGATGCGCGCGCGTTGCGCGGAACGCTCGAAGGTATCGCGCGGCCACAGCACAACGTCGAAGCGCTGCGCCTCGATTATCTCCGCCGTCAGACCGACGCGCTCATCGCGCGCGCGGAAATTCTTCAGGGCGCGACGCTGCGGTTCGATGACGAGTCGCGCGCTCTCTACGACGCCGTCGCGCCGACGCACGGCGAAGATTACTTCCGCGCGCTGAATGCGGCGATCGAAGCCGAGCTCCCCGGCGACGGCGCGCTCGTCGAGCGTGTCGAAGCGTTCCGCATGCAGTTCGTGATTCCGCGCGAAAAGCTCGACGACGTCTTCCGCGCCGCGATCGACGTCTGCCGCGCGCGCACCGCCGACGAGATCGCGCTGCCGGTCGGCGAGACGTTCACCGTCGAATACGTGAACGACAAAGCGTGGAGCGGCTACAACTGGTACCAGGGCAACTTCCGCAGCCTCATCCAGGTCAACACCGACCTGCCGATCTTCATCGACCGCGCCATCGATCTCGCGTGTCACGAAGGCTATCCCGGACATCACGTCTACAACGCCCTGCTCGAGAAGACGCTCGTGCGCGACCGCGGCTGGCCGGAGTTCTCCGTCTACGCGCTGTTCTCACCGCAATCGCTCATCGCCGAAGGGAGCGCGAACTACGGCATCGACGTCGCCTTTCCCGCCGACGAGCGCGTGGCGATGGAAGCGGAGACGCTCTTCCCGATCGCGGGACTCGACGGCGCGCGTGCCGCGCAGTACTACCGCGTGCACGAGTTGGTCGCGCGCACCGGCTACGCCGGCAACGAGGCCGCGCGGCGCTACCTCGACGGCGAGATCGACGCCGGCGCCGCGGCCGAATGGCTGACGATGTACGCGCTCATGGCGCCCGCGCGCGCACGCCAGCGCGTGACGTTCTTCGACCAATATCGCTCCTACGTCATCAACTACAACCTCGGCAAGGATCTCGTCCGCAACTACGTCGAGCGCCGCGCGGAAGGCGACCGCGCGAAACGCTGGAGCGTCTTCGCCGAGCTCCTCTCCTCGCCGCGCTTGCCGTCGCATCTAACGTAGAAACTCGCGGATCGGCGGCACGATCTGCGCGCGGCATTCGATCACCGCGAGATGTCCGCAACCGCGCGCGGTGATGAGCCGCGCTTGCGGAAGCTCGCGCTGCATCTGCAACGCGACGGAGTACGGCACGATGCGATCGGCGGTGCCCCAGACGAGCAGCACCGGCATGCGCACGCGCTGCAGTTTGCCATCGAGGAGATCGCGTCCGGTGAACATCGCGTGCATCGACGCCGTGACGATCCACGCCTTCTCGCGCGAGCGGCGCAGAAAGTCGCGCAGCACGAACGACGGCAGCCGTCCGGCGCGATCCGTCTGCAGCGCGAGGCTCGCGCGCAGTTCGTCAATGCTCCGCGGCGAGAACGTCGTCTCGCGCAGCGACGTCCGGAAGCGCAGGCCGGCGCTGGAGATCAGGACGAGCCGCCGCACGCGTTCGGGATGCGACGCCGCGAGCGCGAGCGAAACCCAGCCGCCCATCGACACGCCCATCACGTCCGCGCGTTCGAGGCGCAGCGCGTCGAGCAGTCCGCGCACGCGCTCTGCCTGCGCCGCGATCGCGTAGTCGGCGGCCGGCGGCTTGTCGGAGTCGCCGTATCCGAGGAGATCGGGGATGTAGACGCGATGCGAACGGAGCAGCGGACGCACGAGCGGCGCCCAATCCTCGGCGCGCATCGCCACGCCATGCACGAGCACGAGCGGCGGACCGTCACCGCCGGCGAGGTAGTGGATGCGATGGCCGCCGACGTTCGCGTCGTGACCGCGCATGCCGATCGCGCAGAGATACACGCGTCGCGCGCCGAAGTAGACGCTGAGCGGGCGAAAGTAGATGAAGAGCGCGAGCGCGACGACGATCGACGCCATCGCCGCGCGGTTCATCGCAGCGACTCGACCGCGGCGCGCACGTCTTCGAGCAGCATGTCGACGCGGTCGCGGTGCGTGCGGTGCGAAACGATCGCGATGCGAATCACGAAGCGGCCGTCGAGAATCGCCGGCGTCAGCATCACGCGCTTCTTCGCGTTGATGCGCGCGAGCAGCTCGCGGTTCAGCTCTTCGGGATCGCGGCCTTCGACCAAGAGGCGAAACGCGGCGATCGTCAGCTGCGGCTCGGCGACGATCTCGATGCCGTCGATCGCCCGCAGACCATCCACCGCATACGCGGTCAGATCGAGCTTCTCATCGAGTTGCTCGCGGAAGACTTCGATGCCGAAGAGCTTCAGCGGCAGCCAGACGCGCAGGCCGCGAAAGTCGCGCGAGAGCTCCGGCGAGATCTCGCAGAAGTCGACCAGTTCGTCCTCCTGCTGCATGTCCGGCAGGTAATCGGCGTGCGATGAATGCGCGCGGCGCAGCGCGTGCGCGTCGCGCACGAGCAGCGCGCCGGTGCCGAACGGCAGGAACAGCGTCTTGTGCGGATCGAGGATCAGCGAGTCGGACTGCTCGAGGCCGCGCAACGTCTCACGTCCGCGGTCCGTGAGGCGGAAGAACGCGCCGTACGCTCCGTCGACGTGAAACCAGAGCGACTCGCGTTTCGCGACGCGCGCGAGCGCCTCGAGATCGTCCACCGCCCCGGTCGGCGTCGTGCCCGCGCTGCCGGCGACGAGGAACGGCGTCCAGCCTGCCGCGCGGTCGCGCGCGATCGCCTCTTCGAGCGCATCGATGCGGATCCGGAACTCCGCATCGACCGGCACTTCGCGGATGTTGCCGTATGGAAAGCCGGCCAGATTCGCGGCCTTCTGAAACGAATGATGGACCTGCTGCGAGCAATAGAGCGTGCCGCGCAGGAAGTCGTCCGGCAATAACGCCTTCCTCGCGGTGACGATGGCGGTGAAGTTCGCGAGCGAGCCGCCGCTCGTGAGCACGCCGCTCGCGCCGCGCGGATAGCCGGCGATCTCCGCAAACCAGCGGATCACGTTCGTCTCGAGCTGCACGAGCGCGGGCGCGGCGGCGCAGACGCCGACGTAGCGGTTCACCGCGTCGGCGATGAGGTCCGCGATCGCGGAGTGAAAGAGCCCGCCGCCCGGCACGTACGCGAGGTAGCCGGGACCGGCGGCCGTGAACGACCGCGGGATCGCTTCGTCGAAGAGGAAGTCGAGCAGCTTTTCGTAGTCGCTGCCATGCGACGGCAACGGCTCGATCAGCGTGCGCGCGTAGTCCGTCGCGCCGTCGACGTTCATCGCCGGCTGCGACGGCAGCGACTCGATGTGCGCGACGATGCGGCGCATGGCCGCATCGACGAGCGTGCGCATTTCGTCCGCGGACGGCTCCAGCGGACGCGCTTCGTTCACCAGATCGAGCACCGCTCCCCTGCCGGCCGCGTCATCTTCGCGCCGGCCGGGCAGTTCCACGCGTCGGCGAACTCCGGCATGTTCTGCACGGTGAGGTTCACGCGCGCGGGACCGGGCGCATGCGGGTCGGTGAGCGCGCGGCGCCGCGCCTCTTCAGGGGCCATGTTTTGCGCCCAGACCTGCGCGAAGCCGAGGAAGAAGCGCTGCTCGGGCGTGAAGCCGTCGATCACCTGGCGATCGTGTCCCTGCAGCGACTTCTCGTACGCGCGCAGTGCGATCGTCGCGCCGCCGAGGTCCGCGATGGCTTCGCCGGTGACGAGCTTGCCCTGCAGATTGATGTTGGCTTCGACGGGGAACGCGCCGTACGTGTTCGCGATGCAGGCGGCGCGCTGCTGGAAATTCTTGAGGTCCGCGTCGGTCCACCAGTTGCGCAGGTTGCCCTGCGGATCGAACTTCGCGCCCTGATCGTCGAAGCCGTGCGTCATCTCGTGACCGATGACGACGCCGATGCCGCCGTAGTTGTACGCGTCGTCGGCGTTCGGATCGTAGAACGGCGGCTGGAGGATGCCGGCCGGGAACGTGATGTTGTTCTGCGGCGGGTTGTAGCCGGCGTTGACGGTCGACGGCGTGAAGAAGCCCCATTCATTCGGATCGTCCGGCTTGCCGATGCGGCCCGACGCGCGGCGCACGGCGAACGTGTTCGCGGCGAAGACGTTCTGCGCGTACGAGTCGTGGCCAATCTGCAGGTTCGTGTAGTCGATCCACTTGTCGGGATAGCCGATGCGGCGGCGGAACGCGTCGAGCTTCTCGAGCGCGGCGCGCTTCGTCTCGGGTCCCATCCACGTGAGCGTCGGGATGTCCTCGCGCAGCGCGGAGACGAGGTTGTCGATGAGCGCGTTCATCTTCGCTTTCGCTTCGGGAGTGAACGCGCGCTTCACGTACTCCTGGCCGAGAATCTCGCCGATGTTCTCATCGGCGGCGCGCACGCAGCGCTGCCAGCGCGGCTGGATTTCCTTCTGGCCGGAGAGCGTCACGCCGCGGAACGCGAAGTCCTCGTTCACGAACGGCGACGACAGTAGCGGCGCCGCGTCGTCGATGACCTTCCAGCGCAGGTACGCCTTCCACGTCTCGACCGGCGCTTCATCGAGCAGGCGATTCACTTCGCGAAAGTAGTCGGGCTGCGCGACGTTGACCGAGCGCAGGTCCTGCAGTCCCGCGGCCGTGAAGAGCGACGGCAGGTCGAGCTGCGGCGCGAGCGTCTGCAGGTCGGCGACCGGCGTGATATGGTAGATGTTTTCGGGATTGCGCTGTTCGACGCGCGCCATCGACGCCTGCGCGAGCTGCGTCTCCAGCGAGACCACGCGATCGGCGTCGGTCTGCGCCTGCGCGGCGGACACGCCCGCGAGCGCGAACATCTTCGCGATGTGCGCCGCGTACTGCTGGCGCGTCGTCTTGAACGTGCCGTCATCGCGCAGGTAGTAGTCGCGGTCGGGCAGTCCGAGTCCGCCCTGGCCGATGCCGGCGATGATCTGCTGGCTGTTCTTGAAGTCGTTCTGCGCGCCGAAGCGGAACAGCGAGTTGATGCCGGCGAGCTTCTCGCGGCGCACCTCGGCCACGACATCCGTGCGCGAGTTGATCGCGTTGATGCGGTCGAGCGACGGCTGAATCGGTCCGGCGCCCTGCTGCTCGATGAGCGTCTCGTTCATGCACGCGGACCAGAAGTCGCCGATCTTCTGCGTGTTCGATCCGGGCGCCGCATTCGTCTCTTTCGCCGATGCCTCGAGGATCGAGCGCAGCGTCGCGCGGTTGCGATCCGCCACTTCCTCGAAACGGCCGAAGCGCGAGTACGTCGACGGCAGCGGATTGGTCTTGCGCCAGCCCGCGGTCGCATAGTCATAGAAGTTGTCGCACGGGCTGACGGAACGATCGATCTGCGTGAGGTCGAAGCCGTGCTCGCCGAGGAGCGGCTTCGGACGCGGCGCTTCCACGACCGGCGGCGCTTTCGGAGCGGTGGCGCAGGAAACGGCGAGAACGAGCGCGAGTGCGGGGATGAGCGGTTTCATGGCCCGCAAATCCTATAACGGCGAACGCGCGCTACATCCTCACAATCTGATTGATCGCGGCCACGATTTTCAGCGAGCGCGCCGAGCGTCCCACCGTGACCTCGGAGAGACCGTTGGACATCAATGCTTTCTGTCCGTGCTTCTGCCACCAGCGGCCGACGAACACCTGTTTGCCGATGCGGCCGATGACGAGCTCGCCGTTCGCGGCACGGCCGCGCGCGCGCAATTCAACCACCAGCAGATCGCCGTCTTCGATGCCCTGATCGCGCAGACCGTCGCCGCGCGCGCGGAAGATGATCTCGCCGTCTTCGAGCAGCGACTGCGGGATGGCGACCTTCTCGCGCTTCGTCTCGTCGATCGGCTCGCCGTGGCGGATCTCGCCGGCGGTCTCGATCTCCGCGTAGTCGGGGCGTTCGCGGAGGATGTCGACGCCGACGGTGATGCCGGGCGGCGGCGTGATGCGGCGCACGGGCATGCGCGGAAAGGCGACCTGGATCAGCGGCGTCGTGCCGTTGGACGCTTCGCGCAGGCCGAGGAGCGATTCCGCGCGCGAGAGGATCGCCTGTGCGCGTTCCGCTTCCGCGCGGGCTTCGCGGATCGTGTCGGTGAGGAGCGGGACGTTCACGTTGCGCTCGTTTTCCTGCGAACGCAAGGAGAGGTCGCCGAGCGGGATCTCCGTCAGTTCCAGGACGTTGGCGACGCGCTGGAGGATGTTGACGGAGACATTCGCGCCCTTTTCGAGGGCGGCGAGATGGCGGCGGCTGACGCCGGCAAGCTTCGCCAGTCGAGCCTGCGTCAGGTTCTTTTTAATGCGTGCTTGCCGAACAGTTTCGCCGAGCATAAGGGCGTCAGACATTAGACACTTAAAAGTTACTTCTCACCAGAGTCGTACGACGGCCAAGGAACACTGTGGAGGAACCGGATCCGAGGGCAGCGAGAGTGCGGCCGCTCAGTGCGAACTCGGGGTGCCGGTCACTTCATGCACGCACACTCTCGCACACGGTGTGACGCCAGAGCACATTTCCACCCCCCGTAGAACAAGGGGGGATTGGAGGTGGGCGCGAAATGGAACGTTTGCGCGACTATGCGCAAGTCAAATCTTTACTGTAGCTTGCGCACTATGTTGCGCCGCAGTGGACGATTTGTGCACTTGCGGATTGACATCCATCCTGCACCTGCCTACTATGCAGAATATTGCACATGGCCACACGCCTCGAATCGTTTTTGAAGAGCAGAGGGATCAAGCCGGCGCACCTTGCGCGGGAGTCGGGATACAGCCGCCAGCATCTTCTGCGGATTCGGATGGGGCGTATGGAACCGACGCGGCGCTGTATTGCCGCCATTGCGGCGGCATGCCGGCGGCTGTCGGGCGAGGAAGTGCGCGCCTTCGAGTTGTTCGATCTGGAAGGGGAAGACGAGTAGCAGCCATTGCAGCCGATCAAGGATAGTCCCGGCCTCGAATTGTTCACAACCCGGCATGTAGCCGTCGTGGAGGGAGACCGGGACGCTGCGGAAATGCTGCACATGTTCTTCCGCCTGATGGAGCTCGAATGCTCGGTAATTCCTGCGAATTCGGACACCAGTGACACGGTCCGTAGACTGCAGCCGGACGTTTTGATTCTCGATCTCGATTTACCCGATCTACGCGCATTGGATATCGCGCACGAAATCGGCTCCGCGGTGCCGGTGATTTTCGTCAGCGATCGCGATGCACTGGATGCCGACGTCAATGTGCCGGTCCTGCGCAAGCCGCACGCGCGTTTCGAGGAACTCTTGCGGCTCTTCGAGATGGTGTTGTTGATGGAAGGCGAATGAAGAATGCAGAACGCAGAATGAAGAATTGAGAAACGCCGCCACCCCGCCTGGCGCGTCTTCATTCTGAATTCTTCATTCTGCGTTCTTCATTCTTCATTCAGCCTTCTGCCCTCTGCCTTCCCCCCGCCCCCCCTCCCGCCTCCCTCCCGCGCTACACTCCGCCGCGATGTCCGCCACCGCGCCCGCCGCCCACCCTCCCTTTCCCCGCCAGATCGGTCTGTGGCGCGGCGTCGCGCTGAACATGATCGACATGGTCGGGATCGGGCCGTTCATCACGCTGCCGCTGATCCTCGCCAAGATGGGCGGCGCGCGCTGCATGGCGGCGTGGCTGCTGGCGGGACTGCTCGCCATCTGCGACGGCATCGTCACCGCGGAGCTCGGATCGCAGATGCCGCACGCGGGCGGCTCGTACGTCTTCCTGCGCGAGTCGTTCGGCCGCGCGGGACGCCTCCTCTCCTTTCTCTTCCTCTTCCAGATCCTCGTCAGCGCGCCGCTCTCGATGGCGTCGGGCTGCATCGGCTTCGCGCAGTACCTCGAGCCGATCGTGCCGCGCGTCGGCGGCCATATCCCCGTCGCGGCGACGCTCATCTGCGCGGCCATCGTCGTGCTGCTCCTGCGCCGCATCGACGCGATCGGGCGCTTCTCGATCATCCTCTGGATCGGCGTCCTCGGCACGATGGCCGTCGTCATCGCCGCCGGACTGCCGCATCTCAAGCTGTCGGCGTTCGCGTTCTGGTCCGCGCCGCGCTTCGACGGCAAAGCCGGTTTCACCGGACTCGGCGCCGCGCTGATCTTCGCCGTCTACGACTACCTCGGCTACTACAACATCGCCTCCATCGGCGACGAGGTCATTGACGCACACAAAACGATTCCGCGCGTCATCGTGATCTCCATTCTCGCCATCGCCGCGCTCTACATCCTCATGCAGGCGTGCATCATCTCCGTGCTGCCGTACGAGGTTGCGTCGAAGTCCACCTCCGTCGTCGCCGACTACATGCGCGTGCTCGCCGGACCGCGCACCGCGCAGTGGGTCTCCGGGATGATTCTCTGGACCGGCTTCGCGTCGATCTTCTCGGTGATGCTCGGCTACTCGCGGATCCTCTACGCCGCCGCGCGCGACCGCAACTTCTTCGCGATCTTCGCGCGCCTGCACGCCACCGGGTCGTATCCGTTCGTGGCCATCCTCTTCCTCGGCGCGGTCACGGCGGTCTTCTGCTGGCTGCCGCTCCGGCACATCATCGCCGGCATCCTCACGATCCGCGCGATCATCCCGTTCATGGCGCAGATCGTCGGCGCGGTCGTGCTGCGCGTGCGCCAGCCGGACCGCCCGCGGCCGTTCCGCATGTGGCTCTATCCGCTGCCGGCCATCGTTGCGCTCGGCCTCTGGGGCTACGTCGTGGTCTCGCCGGACAAACACCTCCGCGTCGCCGCGCTGTACGTCATGGCCGCGGGCGTCCTCTTCTACTTCGGACGTGAAGCGTTGACGCGGCGGGCGTTGCGTACAATGCACTGATGCGTCCGCTTCGCGCCTTTGTCGTTGTTTGTGTCTTCGCCGCCGGCGCGTTCGCGCAGCAGCAGCGTCTCGATGCGAAGACGCTCGACCGCGCGGTCACGAACACGATGCGCGCGTGGAAGATCCCCGGCGCCGCGATCGCGATCGTGCAGAACGACCGCGTGATCTACGCGAACGGCTACGGCGTCAAAGACTTCACGACGAACGCGCTCGTCACCTCCGACACGCTGTTCCAGATCGCGTCGACGTCGAAGGCGTTCACCACCGCCGCGCTGGCGATGCTCGTCGACGAGAAGAAGCTCTCGTGGGACGACCCGGTGCGCGAGCATCTCGAGTACTTTCGCCTCGCCGACGAATGCGCGTCGTCGCAGGTGACGATCCGCGATCTCGTCACGCACCGCACCGGCCTCTCGCGCCACGACGAGCTGTGGGACAACACGCCGCTGACGCGCGAGGACGTGGTGCGCCGCATCGGCTTCGTGCCGCTGTCGAAGCCGTTCCGCACCGAGTACCAGTACCAGAACATCATGTTCATCGCCGCGGGCGAAGTCGTGACGCACGCGTCGGGGATGCGCTGGGACGACTTCGTGAAGACGCGCATCTTCCAGCCGCTGCAGATGACGCGCACGGTGACGAGCGACGCCGACTGGGCCGCGTCCGATCACGCGAACGGCTTCCGCTACGACTTCACGACCGAGCGCGTGACGCCGCAGCAGCCGATCGACACGACCACGATCGGCGCGGGCGGCGCGATCAAGTCGAGCGCCCACGACATGGCGAACTGGATCCGCTTCCAGCTCGCGCAGGGCTTCTTCGACAACCGGCAGCTGGTCAGTGCCGAGGGGCTCGGGGAGACGAAGACGCCGCAGACGGTGATCCGGCTCGATGGGCTCACGCGCGACACGAACCCCGAGACGCAACTGCTCTCGTACGCGATGGGGTGGAACGTGCAGGACTACCGCGGCGAGCTGCTCGTCTCGCACGCCGGCGCGCTCAACGGCTTCCGCACGCACGTCGATCTCCTCCCCCGCCGCAACATCGGTTTCGTGATCCTCTCGAACCTCGGCCGCGGCATGGCCCTCGTCGCGCTGCGTAACACGCTCATCGACATGCTCACCGCGAAGATGGGGCGCGACTGGAACGCGTACTACCTCATGGTCGACCGCAAGGCGGACGAGAAAGAAGCGAAGGAGAAGCTCGATCGGCAGGCCAGGCGCCAGCCGAACACGACGCCGTCGCATCCGCTCGCCGCGTACGCCGGCGACTACGAGAGCCGCGCGTACGGTACGGTGAAGATCTCGCTCGCGGAGAACGGGCTCGTGCTGCGGTGGAATCGCCTCACCATTCCCCTCGCCCACTTTCACTACGACGTCTTCACCGCCGTCTCCGAGCCGGACGACGTCGACGAGCAGGTGGCGTTCAGCAGCGATGTCGACGGGACGGTCAAGACGTTGACTTTCTTCGACGAGACCTTCACGCGGCGTTGAATTCGCCGCACGACTTCACGGCTCGCTGCTGCCGAATTGTTTCCGGTCCGCCTCCAACTGCTCGCGGAAGTACTTCGCCGCCCCCTCGGGATCCGACCAGCCCTGCTCCTGCTCGACGTCCGGTTTCCGTCCGGCCATGACGTCGCGAATGACGGCCGCCGTCAGCTTCGCGGGATAGACGACCGACGCGACGTTGCCTTCCTTGTCGATCACGTACGCCATCGGAATGCCCCAGGCCATGTACGCGGTGAATGTCGCGAGATCGTGGTCCAGCGCCACGTTTGTCGACATCGGATGCTTCGCGAGAAACGCGTCCGTCTTCGCCTTCGGTTCGTAGGTGATGGAAATGATGTCGACCGGCTCGTTCGCGAGCTCGCGCTTCAGCGCGTCGATGTGCGGGATCGCGGCGACGCACGGGCTGCACCAGCTCGCCCAGAACTCGAGCACGACGACGCGCCCGCGGAGCTCCCGCCACGGCTTCGGTTTCGAGCCATCGAGAAACCGCACCTCGAGCACGGGGGCCGGCGTTCCGATCGGAAGCGTCAACGGCTTCGCCGGATCTGCCGCGACATGCAGTGCAACGACGAACGACAGGAGCGCCAACGTCCTGCGAGGCATACGAATCCCTCCCTGCCTAGAGACGTCGCGAAACGCGATTCGTTGGAACGCGCGCTACCGCGCGATCGCCAGCGCCATCGCATCGAGCGCGTCTTCCGCGTCCGCGTCGCTGGCCTGGTGATTCACCATCAGCGAAAAGTAGCGATAGTGGCCGTCGGGCATGGCGATGATGCCGCTCAGCGCGTTGACACCGTTCAACGTGCCGGTCTTGCCGCGCATGCGGTCGTGCAGCGCGACGACGCGGCGATGCAGCGTGCCTTCCTCACCCGGTTGCGCGAGCACCGTCCACCAGAAACCGCGGCGCGCGGGGTCGTTCATCCAGCGGAGGATCTTCACCGTCGTCTCGGCCGCGACGAGATCGTCGGGCGCGAGACCGCAGCCGTCGACGAAGCGGAAGGCGTCGCCGCGCGCGCCGATATCGGACGCGAGCAGCGCGCGCTCGCGTGCGAACGAGCTCGCGTACGTGCCGTCGCTCGCGCGTTTGAAGAGCATTTCGGTGTAGAGGTTCTGGCTGTTCTTCAGCACCGTCGTCAGCAGCTGTCCGACGAATGGCGACGGGATCTCGAGCAGCTTTTCGCCCATCTGCTCATTCAACGCGTGCGCTGTCGTGTTGACGCGCAGCGTGCCGTCGACGGCGATCCCGTGCAGCACGAGCGCGTCGCGCAGCGCGGCGAGCGCGAACATGCCGGGATCGGGGATCGAGTGGCCGTTCGCGCCGTTCTCTTCCCAGGCGATCGCGTCGACGGGCGCGCCGTAGGTCTCGGGCAGGTAGTTCACTTTCCAAGCCGGCGGAATCGTGATGCGGTCGCCGAAGGACGAGACGTCGGCGACGAGATCGCGGACGCGCGTGATGCCGCGCGCGCGGAGCGCATTGGCGACGACGTCGAAGTCGTTGTCGCGTTCATAGCGCCACGAGCCGAGGGAGGGGTCGCCGTCGCCGGAGACGACGAGATCGTCGCCGTCGCGCCAGATGGTCGTGGCGAGACGCGTGTCGGTGCCGAGGCAGTTGGCGATGGTGACGGCAGCAGCGAGCTTGCGGTTGGAAGCGGGCACGGCGAGGAGGCTCGCGTTGCGCGCGTAGAGCACGTGGCCGTTGTCGTCTTCGACGTCGGCGAACCAGAGAGCTCTTGGGAACTTTGCGATCTCGCTGTCGATCGCTTGTCGCAGTGGTGACGTCGTTGTCGTTGCGCAGGAGGTCAAAAGCAGAAGGCAGAAGGCAGAGGGCAGAAGGCAGAATTGAGAATTACGCAAAGCTGAAATCCGCGTAGCTTTCGCCATGGGCGAGATTGTCGTGCACGGCGGTGAGAAACGCATCGGCGGATTGCGCGTCGAGCCGGCGGGCGGCGGCGTGGGCGAGCAGCGTTTGGGCGTAGTCGCGCGCGAGCGGATATGGCGCGAACGTGCGCGACGGCGGCGCGAGCGGCGCGATCGCGCGCTCGCGTGCGATCGCGACGAGCACCGGCTGCACGGACGCAATCGAGCCGTGTTCGGCGACGGCGCGCGCGATGCACGCATCGAGCGACTCGCGCGCATCATCGCCGTCCGACTCGTTCGCGACGAGTTCCCACACCGCGACGCGTAGCAACGCGTAGCGGCCTTTCTCGCCGAGGAGCGGGAGCAAGGCGAGGACGCCATCGACGACGAGGAGCGCGTCGCCGCGGGCGAGCGCGCGCAGCTCGTTCGTCAGCATGGGATCGTGCAGACGCGCGGCGAGCCAGCGTTCACCGCGCAGACGATCGCGTTCCGTCATCGCGGCGCGGAGCTCGTCGAGCGTTTGCGGCTGCGCGTTATCGACGTGCGGCGGCTCGAGGATCGGGGGCTCGCTCCACGGTTGGCGACTCTCCGCCACGTAGACGGCGCACGCGATGAGCAGCTCGCGCCAACGTTCGCCGGTCTCGTCGCGGATCTCGTGCGCGGCGCGGCATGCGAGGAGCGCGCGCTTGGCGTGTTGCGACGGCGCGTACGCGAGCACGGCGAAACGCGCGATCGCGAGCCACAGCTCGTCGTCCGAATGCGCGTCGGCGAACGCGTGCGCGGCCGCGGGAATCGCGTCGAGCTCGCGCTCGATCAGCGGCGCGTACAGCGCGTTGGACATCAGTGCTTCTTGCTGGGAGCCGTTTTCTTGGACGCCGATGTTTTTGTCGCCGCGGTCGAAGTCGTGCTCGTCGTCGCGGAGGCGGTCGACGTCTGCGCCGTGGTCGGCTCGGTCAGCGCGCCGCCTTCGGCTTCCGAGCGGCTGTCTTCCACGTCGACGGTCTGCGTGAGAGCGTCGGTGCCGGTCGTCGCCGGTTGCGGCGGCGCGGGAGCGATCGTCTCGGTCGCGCTTCCGGTCGCGGCGCTCTCGCGCTTGCCGCACGCGGCGGCGGCGACGAGCGCCATCAGAACGACGGGGAGAACGACGACGGCGAAACGCCTGGCTGAGCTCTTCACGGATCCCTCTTTCTCGCGGAGTTCGCTGCTGCGGCTGTCGTCTGATGCAATTACAATGCACCGCCTATGTCGGACCGCAAACGAGTCGGCGTTTTCGGGTGGGGCATCGTCGCGCCGAAGTCGCCGAACGTCGACGCCTTCGAACGCAACCTCGAAAGCTCCGACACGTGGCTCTCGCCGTTCACCGGTTACGGGCAGTCGAACTTCCTGGTCGGTTACCCGGACTTCGATTTCGAAACATACCACGCGTGGTTCGACGAGCGTTTTCCGCCCGCGAAGTTCGCGCAGCTGAAAGAGAAAATGGGACCGATGGTGAAGTACGCCATCGGCGCATTCATCCAATCCCTCGGGCAGAACCCCGGCATCGAGCAGTATCTGCAAGCGCTCGGCACGCGCTGCCACATCTACGTCGGCACCGGCCTCGGCGAGATCACGGTCACGCAAGCCGAGGCGCTCGGGTACGACCGCGCGCTGCGGAAGTGGAACGAGTTCTGGGCGAAGCCGGAACGTTGCAGCGCGCTGCGCAAGCATCTCGAGGGCGAGACCGACGCGAGCGCGCCGGCGAATCCGGCGGACGCGCCGCTCGGCTCCGAAGCGTGGATCGATGCGAAGCACGCGTGGGAAGCGCATTGGGCGGCGAAGAGCGACGCGCTCGCGGAGTATCTGGACGAAGCGCGCGCGATTCACGGCGAGCCGGTGCCGCCGTCGTCCGGCTCCGCGAAGCTCTCCACGATCCGGCAGAAGCTGAACAAGATCCGCAACCTGAATCGCAAATGGGGCTGCCCCGAAGAGCCGTGGGCGGCGGTGTCGCCGAACCTGCTCTGGAACATCGCCAACATCCCCGCATCGCAGATCTCGATGCTCGGCAAGATCGTCGGTCCGGCGTTCGCGCCGGTCGCGGCGTGCGCGTCGTTCGGCGTCGCGACGAAGCTCGCCGTCGACGCGATCCAGCGCGGCGAGGCGACCGCGGTCGTCATCGGCATGACCGATCCGCCGCCGCACGAGATGGTCATCAGCGCGTTCTACAATGCGAACGTGCTCTCCGCCGATGCCGACGTCTCGCGTCCGCTGACGGGACTCAAAGGCACGCACGTCGCGGGCGGCGCGTGCATCTGGATCGTCGGCGACGCGGAGGCGCTCGCCGCGCAGGGCTTCCGTCCCGTCGGCATGGAGATCGTCGGCGTGGGAACGTCGTCGGACGCGCACCACATCATCACGCCGTCGAAAGGCGGACCGCAGCTGGCGATGCGCGCGGCGCTGGAGGAAGTGCAGGCCACCGACATCACGACGTGGGACATGCACGCCACCGCGACGCCGGGCGATGCGACGGAGATCGAGAACTCGCTCGAGCTCCTGCATCCCGACGTCGTCTTCACCGCGCGCAAGGGCACGTTCGGCCACGGCATGTCCGTCGGCGGAGGCTGGGAGCTCACCGCCCAGCACCTCGGCATGGCGCGCGGGAAACTCTTCCCGATGCCGCTCACCGAAGGCGAGCTGCACGCCGACGTGAAAGTGCACACCGCGAACTTCGTGCAGCGCGACGGCTGCGAAGTGCGCCACGGCTACAGCGGGAAGCTGAGCATGGGCGTGGGCGGCATCAACTCGTGCGTCATCTCCCGCCCGTGGAGTGACGGCGAGTTGGAGTAGCATTTCTCCATCGCAACAACTGGAGGAGGAATGGTATGAGACTCAAGACCTGGGTGGCTCTGGGACTGGTCTGCGCGGGCGCGCTCGCGTCGGTCGCGGACGATGCGCCGAAGAAGCCGGCCATGGATCCCGCGATGATGAAGGCGATGATGGACGCGGGCATGCCGGGCGACGCGCAGAAGAAGCTCGACGTCATGGCCGGCGCGTGGGACGCGAAGGTCACCACGTGGATGATGCCGGGCGCCGATCCGATGGTCATGACCGGCACGTCGCAGAACGACTGGATCATGGGCGGCCGCTACCTGCGCCAGAACTTCAGCGGCGCGTTCATGGGCATGCCGTTCGAGGGCGTCGGCTACACCGGCTACGACAACGTGCGCAAGCAGTACTGGGGCACGTGGATGGACAACATGTCCACCGGCATCATGATGTCGAACGGCACGGGGATGTCCGCCGACGGCAAGTCGTGGACGTTCAACGGCATGATGGCCGATCCGATGACCGGCAAGGACACGACCGTGAAAGAGACGATCACCGTCGTCGACGCGAATCACCACACCATGGAGATGTGGACGCCCGGTCCGGACGGGCAGATGTACAAGTCGATGACGATCGAGTACTCGCGCAAGAAGTAGCGAATCACGTGGATATCAAACAAAAGGGCGCGCCGTCAGGCGCGCCCTTGTTGTTTTGTCGATGGTTGCGAGCTTACGAGACGGTGACGTTCGCGGCCTGCAGGCCCTTCGGGCCCTGGGTCACATCGAACTCGACCTGCGCGCCCTCCTGAAGAGAGCGAAAGCCGCGGGACTGAATGGCGCTGAAGTGGACGAACACGTCCTCGCCACCTTCGGTCGTGATGAAGCCGAAGCCCTTGGCATCGTTGAACCACTTAACGGTTCCGGTCTGACGCATGGTGTGGAATCTCCTTTCCTAATGTTGCTGCCTGACAGGAGATCGCCACGGGTGTTGCAAATCCCTTCAGAAGCCGTCATGACAACACGACCACCCCGGAAGGCATTCCGTCATCTCAACTCGCGAGACGAATGACCGCGAATGCCGCGCCCTGCGGGTCGGCCAGGATCGAAAAGCGTCCGATGTGCTCGACGCTCATCGGCGGCAAATGGACCTTCGCGCCCTGCCCCTCGGCGGCCGCGACCGTCGCATCACAATCCGCGACCGAAAAGTACGGCAGCCAGAACGGCGGCGTGGACGGATCGTGTCCCGCCAGCATACCTCCGATGGCATGCTCGCCGACGTGCCACTCCGTGTACTCGGGCGACTCCTTCGCGCGCCACTGAAAGAGCGCTGAATAGAACTGACGCGCGCGCTCGACGTCGCGCGCGTGCAACTCGTTCCAGCAGAGCGCATTCACCTCGTCGCGGACATGCAGGCCGATGCCGCTCCTCGCCTGCCAGATCGCGAAGGTCGCACCCTGCGGGTCCTGCAGCACGGCGGAGCGCCCGTAGTCGGACACGTCGTACGGCGGCGCAACGACCGTCGCGCCGAGACTGTTCGCCTTCGCCACGGTCTCATCCGCGTCGGTCACGCTGACGTACGAGATCCAATGCGGCGGACCCTTGTCCGCGCCCGGGTCGAACATCGCCCCCGCATCGCGCTCCTTGTTGCGGAAGATGAAGTACGAGCCCCACTCGCCCTTGATCTCGGTGACGTCCCACCCGAACAGCGCGGTGTAGAACGCGCGGGCGGCGGCGACGTCGTTGGTGGCGAGCTCGATCCAGTTGAACGTTCCGGGCGGATGCGAGGTGAAGGTGGCCATGAGAAAGGACCTCCTGATTGCCGCGCGATTCTACGACGGCGCAACCGCGGCGCTTACGAAACGTAAGCAGAACGTATGAAGACGCTCGTCCTGATCCACGCCCTCGGCCGCACGCATCGCTCGATGTGGCCGCTCGCCGCTGCCGCTCGCCGGCGCGGCTACAGGGTGATCAACTGGAACTATCGCTCGCGCAGCGCATCGATCGCGGAACACGCGGATGCGTTCGCTCGCGAAGTCGCGCCACGCCTCGCCGATGCCACGCGCGTCGACGTCGTCACGCATTCGCTGGGCGGCATCGTCCTCCGCCGGTTCCTCTCCGCGCACGCGCTGCCGAACCTCGGCCGCTCGGCGCGGCCGAGGGCGCTAAAGGCATAGCCTATCTACACGCGCGGCTGCCCTGAGTGTCGTTTAGAGCAGCCGCACGTATCGCCTGGCTATGCCCTGAGCGCAGTCGGCCGTGCCGGCCCAGCTAGCGTTTCGTGAGGCCGAGCGGCGCGGCTTTGACGAGCGCGTTCGTGCGCTCGATGCCGTGGCGCTTGTCGAGCATCAGCTGGCGGATGTAGTCGAGCAGGCGGCCGAACTCCATGTCCGCGTCGTTCATCATCCGCGCGAGCTGCAGCACCACTTCCACGCCGGCGAGGTTCACGCCGAGGTCGCGCGTCAGCGTGAGAATCATCTCCAGCTTGCGGATCTCGTCTTCACCGTAGAGACGCGTGTTGCCGGCGGTGCGCGCGGGGCGGATCAGCCCTTCGCGCTCGTACAGCCGCAGCGTCTGCGGGTGAATGTTGTAGCGTTCCGCGATGATCGAGATCATCACGTAACCATCTGCTCTGCGGCGAGCCATGTCTGGAATCTCCGGAAAAACGCGCGGCGGGCTAAGACGCCCGCCGCGCTGACTCATTACTTGTTCTCGTCGACGACTTCGGCTTCGATGACGTCATCCTTGCCGTTGCCGCCGCCGGCCGCACCCGACGCGCCCGCATCCGCGTTCGCACCGGCGCCGGCACCCGCCTGCTGATACATGATCTCGGCGAGCTTGTGCGACGCCTTCTGGAGGTTGTCGGTGGCGGAGCGGAGGTTGTCGACGCCGCCCTGCTCCATCGCCTTGCGAGCATCGCTGATCGCGCTCTCGAGCGACTGCACGTCGCCACCGGAAAGCTTCTCGCGGTTCTCGCTCAGCATCTTCTCGACCTGATACACGAGGCCGTCGAGCTGGTTCTTCGCCTCGATTTCTTCGCGGCGCTTCTTGTCTTCATCCGCGTGCGACTCCGCGTCCTTCACGAGGCGATCGACTTCGTCCTTCGACAGACCGGAGGAGCTGGTGATGGTGATCTTCTGCTCCTTGCCGGTGCCGAGGTCCTTGGCCGACACGTTCATGATGCCGTTCGCGTCGATGTCGAAGCCGACTTCGATCTGCGGCAGGCCGCGCGGCGCCGGCGGAATGCCGACGAGGTGGAACGCGCCGAGGAGCTTGTTGGCCGCGGCCATCTCGCGCTCGCCCTGATAGACCTTGATCTCGACCGACGTCTGGTTGTCGGCGGCCGTCGAGAAGATCTCCGACTTGCGCGTGGGGATGGTCGTGTTACGCTCGATGAGCTTCGTCATCACGCCGCCGAGCGTCTCGATGCCGAGCGAGAGCGGAGTGACGTCGAGCAGCAGGACGTCCTTGACGTCACCGCGCAGAACGCCGCCCTGCACCGCCGCGCCGACCGCGACGACTTCGTCGGGGTTCACGCCCTTGTGCGGCTCCTTGCCGAAGTAGTCCTTGACGAGCTGCTGCACGATCGGGATGCGCGTGGAGCCGCCGACGAGCACGACTTCATCGATCTTCTTCGGATCGACGCCGGCGTCGGAGAGCGCCTGCTTCACCGGACCCATCGTCTTGTTGACGATGTCGCCGATGAGCTGCTCGAACTTCGCTCGCGTGAGCTGCATGTTGAGGTGCTTCGGACCGGACGCATCGGCCGTGATGAATGGCAGGTTGATGTCGGTGGACATCGTCGACGAGAGCTCGATCTTCGCTTTCTCGGCGGCTTCCTTGAGGCGCTGCAGAGCCATCTTGTCTTTCGACAGATCGATGCCCTGGTCCTTGCGGAACTCGTCGATGATCCAGTCGATGAGCTTCTGGTCGATGTTGTCGCCGCCGAGGTGCGTGTCGCCGTTGGTCGACTTCACTTCGACGACGCCGTCGCCGACTTCGAGAATCGAAATGTCGAACGTGCCGCCGCCGAAGTCATACACGGCGATGGTTTCGTTCGTCTTCTTGTCGAGGCCGTAGGCGAGTGCGGCGGCCGTCGGCTCGTTGACGAGGCGCTCGACCTTGAGGCCGGCGATCTCGCCCGCGTCTTTCGTGGCCTGGCGCTGCGAGTCGTTGAAGTACGCGGGAACCGTGATCACCGCGCGCTCGACTTTCTCGCCGAGGTAGTCTTCCGCGGCCTGCTTGAGCTTCTGCAGGATCATCGCGGAGATCTCCGGCGGCGAGTACATCTTGCCCTGCACGTCGACGCGCACGTCGCCGTTCGACGCCTGCGTCACCTTGTACGGGACCATCTTCATTTCTTCGTTGACTTCATTGAACTTGCGTCCCATGAAGCGCTTGATCGAGAACACCGTGTTTTCGGGATTCGTGACGGCCTGGCGTTTCGCGACCTGGCCGACGAGACGCTCGCCGTTCTTGGCGAAGCCGACCACCGACGGGGTGATGCGGCTCCCCTCGGCGTTCACGATGACCTTCGGCTCGTTGCCTTCCATGACCGCGACGACCGAGTTGGTCGTACCGAGGTCAATGCCGATGATCTTTGACATAAGTTCTTCTCCTTCTGACAGTTCAGAACGGTTGAGCGTTCCGCTATCAAGTTTCGCTATCTGAGCAAACCTGAGTCTAGCATTGTAAATTCCGAACGTGCAAGGACTACGCCGCGACGAAGTGGGGTTATGATTCGTCGTAACTTTGGAGGATTCTCGATGAGCGATTACCGCTATCAACCGCAGCCGGCCCAGCCGGCGTGGATCGACGCCAGCACCGCGCAGACCGTCGAACGCGAGCGCAGCTTCGTCCGCTCGGTGTACGCGTGGATGTTCGCCGGACTGGCGATCACCGCCGGCGCCTCGCTGTGGGTCGTGCTGTCGGAAGGGATGCAGCAGCTGATCTTCGGCAACCGCGCGATGCCGTGGGTGCTGATGCTCGTGGAGCTCGGCCTCGTCTTCTATCTCAGCGCGCGCATCACGCGCATGTCCGCGGCCGCGGCCGCATCCGCGTTTCTCGTCTTCTCGCTGCTCAACGGGTTGTCGCTGAGCGTGATCTTCTTCGCCTACACGGCGCAATCGATCTTCCAGGCGTTCGCCGTCGCGGCGGGGATGTTCGGCGCGATGAGCGTCTACGGCACCGTGACCAAGCGCGACCTCACCTCGTGGGGTTCGTTCTTCTTCATGGGTCTCATCGGCATTCTGATCTGCAGCGTCGTCAACATCTTCCTGAAGTCTCCCGCGTTCGCGTGGGCGATCTCGCTCATCGGCGTCTTCGTGTTCCTCGGCCTCACCGCGTACGACACGCAGAAGCTGAAGGCGTATGCCACGGCGCCGCAGCTGCGCGAGAATCTCGCCGTCTACGGCGCGCTCGCGCTGTATCTCGACTTCATCAACCTCTTCCTGTTCCTGCTCCGCCTCTTCGGCGGCGGCAGCAGCCGCAGGTAACGTTTCTCCGCATCACGATCGAAAGCGCCGGCGAAACGCCGGCGCTTTTGTTTTGCGGGTAGGGAAAACCACGCCGCGCGTCTCTCCTATCGGTGAACCCACGGATCACCGAGGAGAGATCGATGATCGGAAACTTCTTCACCGAAGTCTGGAAGATCGCCATCGCGAAGGATGCGAAAGCGTCCGCGAAGCGACTGGCCGCCGTCGCGCTGTTGCTCGTCGCCGTCGTCGTCGTGTCCGGCTACTACAGCGCGCGCACGCTGCAGTGGTGGCAAACGCCACAGACCGCGGACGTGAAGGGCGTCGCACCCGATCTCGCGTGGGGGCTCATCGCCGGCTCGATGATCGTGCTGCTCGCGATGATCGGGCTGCAGATCAACGGCCGCATCGGCGGCGCGCTGATCGACGAGCAGAACCTGATGAGCCTCTCGCGCTTTCAGCTCGTCGCGTGGACGGTGCTCGTCGTCTCGGCGTTCCTCACCATCGCCCTGATCCGCGCGTTCTCGGGCGTGAACGACGCGCTGAACATCACCGTGCCGCCGGAGCTGTGGAAGCTGCTCGGCATCACGTCGGCGTCCGCGGTCGGCCGCGAGGTCGTGCACGCGATGAAGAAGGAGAAGCAGCCTTCGAACCCCGACGTCGCCGCGGCGAACAGCGCGGCGGCGATCAACGACAACGCGAAGAGCGCGGCGGAGCAGACGAACGTGCAGGAGATCGAGCTGCACCGCGCGGGCACGCTCTACGGCAACCCGAAGCCTTCCGACGCGAGCTTCGTCGACATGTTCCAAGGCGTCGAAGTCGGCAACACCGCGTACGTCGACATGGCGAAGGTGCAGATGTTCTTCTTCACCATCGCCGCGATCGTCGCGTATGCGTCCGAGGTCTTCACGATGCTGGCGACGCACTTCGCGAATCACCTGCTCACCGCGCCGAAGGCCGCGACGCTCGCGCAACTCCCCGCGATCGGATCGGGCCTCCTGGCGATTCTCACGATCAGCCACGCCACGTATCTCGGTGCGAAGTCGATCGATCACACCAGCACTTCCGCGAGCGGCAGCGCGAACGCCGCGGCGGCGGTCGCCGCGAATGCCGTCATCGACGCTCCGGGCGAGCAGGACATCTGAGGAGAGCTGAGCCATGACCCAACGACGCGGAACCATCGTTCTCGATCCCGGCCACGGCGGCACCGTGAAAGTCGGCGGCTCGTCGCCGAACAACGCCACCAGTCCCAGCGGCGTGCTGGAGAAGAACATCACGCTGCAGATGGCGTTTCTCACGCGCGACGCGGTCCAGCGCCGCGCCCAGGCCGAAGGCCACGACGTGCGCATCGTGCTGACGCGCGAGTCCGACGTGAACCTCGGCCTCGCGCAGCGCGCGCAGGTCGCACAGGCGCACGGCGCGAATCTGTTCCTGAGCATCCACTGCAACGCGAGCGACGGCCACAACGCGCGCGGCGTGGAGACGCTCGTGCGTCCGACCGCGGCGGACAATCCAAATCACGCCGACGACGCCGCGTTCGCAACGACGATCCAGAACGCGGTCTTCATGACCATCAAGAAGGCCGATCCCGCGACGAAGAATCGCGGCGTGAAGGAACAGCAGCTCGGCGTGCTGCGCGATCACGACCTCGGTCCGAACGTGCGCGCGTGCCTCGTCGAGCTGGAGTTCATCGACATCCCCGCCGTAGACGCGCTGCTGAACGTCGGTCCCGCGCACGGAAAGACGCGCGCGGAGATCGCGGACGCGCTCGCCGGCGCGCTCATCGAAAGTCTGCCCGTCGCGTAGCGGCCAGCAGCGGCGCGTGTGCGATCATCCGGCGCATGCGCCGCCTGACGCTCGCGTTTGTCGTCCTCTCGCTCGCCGCCTGCGCCACGACGCCGCCGCCCGCACCGGCGCCGGCCGCGGTCGCGGCGACACCGACCGCCACGCCGGCACCCAACGCCGCAAGCACGCTGGCGCGGCTCGTCGATGCGTACTGGCAGCATCGCCTCGAGCAGGACGTGAACGCCCGCGCGGAACTCGGGCTGCCGATCGAGCATCTGCCCGACTTCTCGTACGCGCACGAGGAGACCGAGGCGACGTTCGCGCAGTCGCTCCTCGCACAGCTCGACGGGATCGATGAGAACGCGCTCGCCGAAGACGACCGCATCACGCTGGCGGTGCTGAAAAACCTGCAGCAACAGACCATCGACGGCCTGCCGCACTTCTATCTCCACTGGTGGGTGACGCCGTACGCGTCGCCGATCCGCGGCATCGGCCTCGCGATCGTGTCGATGCCGCTCGCGACCGCGGACGAGCGCGCGCGATACGTGCGGCTCGTCGGCGAGTACGGAACGTTCCTGGACGGCATCGCGGAGATCACGCGCGAGCAGCAGCGCCGCGGGATTCTGCTGCCGAAGCCGGAGCTGCCGCTCGTGCGCGCGATGATCGCCGGACTGCGCCGCCCGCCGGAAGAGAGCATGTTCGCGCGCGAAGGCGACGCCGCGTTCACCGCGCAGGTGCGCGAGGCGATCGCCACGCGCGTCAATCCGGCGCTGTCGCGCATCCTCGAGATCTTCTCGCCCGCGTACGAGACCGCCGCGCCGGCGGGCGTCGGGCTGGCGCAGTATCCCGGCGGCGCGGCCGCGTATCGCGAGCTCGTGCGCGAGTCGACCACGCTCGATCTCGACCCGCGCGAGATCCACGAGCTCGGCCTGCGCGAAGTCGAGCGCATCAACCGTGAGATGGCGGACGTCCGCACGCAGCTCGGCTTCACGGGAACGAAGGCGCAGTTCCACCAGTTCCTCCGCACCGATCCGCGCTTCTTCGCGACGTCCGCCGAAGAGATCGGCGCGCGGCTGACGTCCTACGTGCGACGGATCGAGCCGCAGATTCCGAAGTACTTCGCGCGGCTGCCGCGCGCGCCGTACGACGTGCAGCGTCTCGATCCCGCGCTCGAAGGCGGCATGACGTTCGGTTACTACGACGCGCCGAAGGCGCATCAAACCACCGGCCACTACTACTTCAACGGCTCGAAGCCGAACGAGCGCTCGCTGCTCTTCGCGGGCGCGCTCATGCTGCACGAGCTCATTCCGGGGCATCACTTCCAGATCGCGCGGCAGCTCGAGGACGAGACCATTCCGCTGTTCCGCCGCCGCTCGTTCCACACCGTCTTCGTCGAAGGCTGGGGCGAGTACTCGGCGTGGCTCGGCAATGAGCTCGGGCTCTACTCCGATCCGTACGATCACTACGGCCGCCTGATGATGGATGCGATGCTCTCGTCGCGCCTCGTCGTCGACACCGGCATGAAGCCCTCGGCTGGTCGCGCGAGCGCGCGATCGAGTTCCTGCGCGAGAACACGCTGATGTCCGAGACGGAGATCCAAACCGAGACGCTGCGCTACTCGGTCGACATCCCGGCGCAGGCGCTCGCGTACAAGATCGGCAGCCTGCGCATGATCGAGTTGCGGCGGCGCGTCGAGCGCGAGCTCGGCACGAACTTCGACATCCGCCAGTTTCACGAATGGGTGCTCGCGCGGGGCTCGATGCCGCTGCCGGTGCTCGAGGCGCACGTGATGCGCGAGACGCATCGGTTCGAGGCTACGCGGCCCGCGTCGAAGTCCGGCTCGACTGCCCCTTCAACAGGCGCTTCAACATCCGCTTCAGAGTGAGCGCGTTGTCGACCGCGTACGCGGAGTCGTCGTTGTCGAAGTAGACGTAGATCGCCTTCATGCGGCGACTCCACGCGCGGATGCGGTCGGCCCACGCGGCGAGCTGCTCGTCGGTGTAGCTCCCCTGATACTTGAAGGCGGTCGGGCCGTGCAGGCGGATGTACGTCCAGTCGGCGGTGACTTCGATCGGCGACTGGTATCCGGCGAGCTCGTAGATGCAGAACGCCGCGTTGTACTTGCGCAGGATCTCGTACACCTCGTCCGTCATCCACGTCGGATTGCGCAGCTCGAACGTGTAGCGATGCTCGCGCGGCAGCAGCTCGAGGAACGTCTCGAGCCGCTCGAGGTTGACCTTCCAGCCCGGCGGCAGTTGCCAGAGGATCGGTCCGAGCTTGCCGCGGAGACGCTCGGCGCGCGGCAGAAAGTTCACGAGCCCACGCTCCGGATCCTTCAGCTTGATCATGTGCGAGATGAAGCGGCTGCCTTTGACGGCGAAGAGAAAATCGGAGGGCGTGGACTTGCGCCACGTCTCGAATGACGACTCGTTCGGCAGTTGATAGAACGTGTTGTTGAGCTCCACCGTGTCGAAGTCGCGCAGGTAGTGCGCGAGCATGTCCGCGGACTTGATGCCGGCCGGGTAATAGCGGCCGACCCAGTGTTTGTAGTGATAGCCGGACGTGCCGATGCGGATCTCTGCCATCTGTCGTCGCTCCAGGCGTGGCGTCGATGCGGCGGTGCGGGATCCCACGCCGCCGCATCGCGTGTGAAATCGTTAACGCTGTGAACTGCCGCTGCTGCCGACGTTCGTGACGGTCACGGTGCCGTTGACGGAGCGCGTGACGCGCACCGGGCTGGCGGACGTGGTCGTCGCGCTGCGACCCGACGCGGTCGTCGTCCGTCCGGACGTGGTCGTCGTGGCGGACGAAGTGGTCGACGCCGTCGTGCCGCGGCTCGTCGCGCGGGCGAGCGCACGCGTGCCGCGCGCCGCGGTGTTGCCGCTCACGCTGCCGGTGGTCGCCGTCACGGTCGTGCCGGTGGTCGATGCAGTATCGGCCGCCGTCCTCGTGCCGGTGGTGGTCGTCGTTGCAGGAGTCGTGGTCGTGCCGATGGTCGTGGCCGGCGCGACGTCGCCGAGCGTCAGGCCGGTGGTGCCGGTCATGGCGCTGGTGGCGATGCCGGGGCCGACGTCGCCGGTGACGCGCGCGGCGTTCGAGGTGACGAGCGCGCCGGTCGGCACACCCGTGCCGATGCCGCTGCGCACCGCCGCGGCGTTCGACGTCAGCAGGCCGCCGAGTCCGGACGCGGCGATGTTGCCGCCGGTCGCGGTCGTCGTCGGGACGATCGTCGCGGCGGCGGTGTTGGTCGCCGCCGTGCCAGCGGTGGTGCCGGCCGCGGTGCCGACGGTCGCGGCCGCGGTCGTCGACGCGCCGGCGACCACGGCCTCGGCGAACACGGCGTCCGCATCGAGTCCGTCACCCGCGCCGCTCGTGATCGCGGGCGTGGCGGGCGAGCTGATCGAGGAGTTCACGGTCACTTCGGGATTCGTGCGGAGCGCGGGATTGATGAACTGCCCGGTCACGATCGCCGGAGCCGACTGCGCCGGACGATTCGTCGCCGGCGACACGGGACCGAGGACGCGGCCGCGGAGCGGAGCGACTCCGGCCATGATCGCCGCGGCTTCGTCGGCCGTACGGCGGTGAATGCTGGTGGCGCTCGCGCCGGAGTTAACGGTGTTGACCGTGGCAGCGTTCAGCATCGACGCGTCGTACGTCGACGACGACACCATCGGCGGCGGCGTGGACGTACCGGACGAAGTGCCGCTCACGCCCGGAGCGGTCGTGCCGACCGTCGGCTCGAGGCCGGCAGGCTGCCCGTTGCCGGGCATGTGGTTGGTGGAACAGCCGAATGCGGCGAGCGAGGCCGAGAGCGAAAGCGCGGCCAGCGCGCGCGCTAGCGGCCGCTCGGATAAGTTTCGTGGATCGAGAGTCTTGCGCATGTTGCCTCCTTCAGAGATGGCGCAGCGAATGCGCAGTTATTAAGAGCAATGCACGTGCCTCTTGCCGCGGCGGGAACAGCCGTTGCTACCCGACTGGGCCGAAGGAGGTTTTCGCATCACATGAATCGCAATCGCACCGGGATCCTCATCGCTCTGACCCTCATCGCTCTTCTGACCGCCGCCGCCTGCGCGACCAACAAGGTCCTGCCGAAGCAAGTCGACAAGACCGCCATGGAAGCGGACGTCCGCGGCGCCATCGCCACCGCCGTTCCGAACAAGACGTTCGCCATCGAAGTGAACGTGCACGACGGCGGCGTGGTCGCTCTGTCGGGTCACGTCGACAGCGCGTCGGACCGTGACGCCATCATCGCCAAAGTGCGCGGCGTGGACGGCGTGAGGAGCGTCGACGCGAGCGGCCTCACTGTAGGCTGACGCACCGGGCTCACACGCGCGAGCGAGGGATGACGGCCAGGCCGCATCCCTCGTCCGCGTTCCTCACCGCAACTACAATGCGCGCGTGTTCGATCTCCGCGCGCGTGGCACCACCGTTCGCGTAGAAGTCCTCGGCGGCATCACGACGTTCGTCTCGATGGCGTACATCATCGTCGTGAATCCGGCGATCCTCGCCTTCGCCGGCATTCCGCCCGGCCCGTCCACCGTCGCCACGATCCTCACCGCCGTCTTCGGCACGCTGCTGATGGGGCTCTACGCGAACCGTCCCATCGCGGTCGCGCCGTACATGGGCGAGAACGCGTTCATCGCCTTTGGCCTCGCCGCGTTCGGCATCACGTGGCAGCAGCGCCTCGGCGCGGTGTTTCTCAGCGGATTGGTGTTCCTCGCGATCACGCTCTTCGGCGTGCGCACGTGGCTCGCGCGCGCGATCTCGCCGTCGATGAAGCACAGCTTCGCCGCCGGCATCGGACTCTTTCTCACGTTCATCGGCCTGTACGAGAGCGGCATCGTAAAGTCCGCGCAGGCGGTGCCGGTGCAGCTCGGCGACGTGCGCAGCGCGCCGGTGCTCCTCGCGATTTTCGGCTTTCTCGTCATCGCCGTGCTGACGCATCGCCGCGTGCCCGGCGCGATCCTCATCGGCATCGCCGTCACCGCGGTCGCGGGCGTACTTCTCGGCGAAGGACACGCGCCGTCGCACGTCGCGGCGCTGCCGTTCACCGGCGCGTACGATCTCTCCTCGCTCGCCTTCCAGCTCGATCTGAACTCGGTGCTGCGCATCAGCTTTCTGCCGATTCTGCTGACGCTGTTCCTCATGTCGCTGCTCGACACACTCGGCACGCTCGTCGGCCTCGGCGCGGCGGCGAACCTCCTCGACGAGCGCGGTGATCTGCCCGACATCGAGAAGCCGATGCTCGTCGACGCGCTGACGTGCGTCTTCAGCGGCCTGGTCGGTACGTCGACCAGCGGCGCGTACATCGAGTCGTCGACCGGCATCCGCGAAGGCGCGCGCACCGGACTCGCGTCCGTCGTCACCGCCGCGCTCTTCGCGCTGTCGCTCTTCTTCATTCCGCTCTTCGAGCCGATGCAGTCGTTGCGCTACGCGTACGCGCCGGCGCTGCTCATCGTCGGCATGCTCATGCTCGGCGCGGTCGCGCACATCGACTTCGACGATCTCACCGAGCTCGTGCCCGCGTTCGCGACGATCGTGATGATGGTGTTCACCTACAACATCGCCAACGGCCTGACCGCCGGGCTGATGCTCTATCCGCTCGTGAAGCTCCTCGGCAGACGCGCGCGCGAGCTGCATGCGGGCAGCATCGTCCTCGCGCTGCTCTGCGCGCTGTACTACCTCTTCGGGCTGCCGCACTGAACGATCAGCGTTCGACGATCATCCGCATGCGGTCGAAGTCGAACGTCACCGCGAAGTTCCTGAAGAAGTCGTGCGACACGAGGCCGCCGATGCGGATGGTCTCGCTCGTCTCCAGCGACGGCGGAAACGCGCCGGCGAATGCGGCCACGTTCTTCACGTGAATCGATCCGAGGCTGACGTCCGGCACGGTGAACGGGGTTACGGTGAGCTTGCCGCCACCGCCGACGCCTTCGACCTGCGCTCCGTCCGGAACGAGTCCTGCTTCTTTCAGGGTCGAATCAGGCGCGAGAAAGCCGCCGCCGGCGAGGCCGGTGTCGACGAGGAAGAGCATCGGCCGCGCCGCGCCGGCGGAGCCGCGCGTGAGAATCAGATGATCGCCGGCGAAGAGAATCGGCAGCGTCGTTCCCACGCTTGCCGCGCGATCCGTCGCGTGCCGCTGCGCGCGCGTACGCCGGCGGAGCACGAGCTCGCCGCGGCGATAGTCGAGCGTCGGGATGAACTGCGCGAGCAGGACCGTGCCGAGGACGCCGTCGATGCGGAGATTGCCCCCGGCGGCCGCGGCGAACCGGCGCGTGTCGAGGAGTTGCAGCGGAACGTTATGGATCGTGAAGCCGCCGAGCGCGACGGAGTCGACGCGGGCTTGCTGCACGGATGACTGCTTTCCGCCGGCGAAGGTGCCTTTGTTCTCGCCGAACGTCGTCGCGCCGGCGCTCGCTCCGATCGTGGGATCGAGGAGGAGCTCCGCGCCGCCGGTGTCGATGAGGAGGTTGACGTCGACCTTGCCGTTCACGCGCGCACGGATGACCGGCAGCGGATCCGACTGCAGCCACGACAGATGCACGACGTCCGCGGCGCCGCTGATGCGATACGGCGCGGGGCCGTGGAAGCTCTCCAGTTTCTTCGCCATCGCATCGAGGCCGATGGCGCGGTACAACGGTGCGGCGTGGGCGAAGTCGTTGCGACGATAGAACGCCTGCGCCAGCAGTTTCGCGGCGCGCTTGTCGTCGGGCGCGAGGCGGTTCGCGGACTTCAGCCAGCGGACGGCTTCGTCGAGATCTCCGCGCAGAAACGCGATGTTGCCGAGGCCCGTGGCCGCGGCGGCAGTGGTAGCGGGAGAGCTCGCCGCGTAGAGTTTCTGCGCGGCGTCGAGGTCGCCGTCGCGGAACTTCGCGTCGGCGCGTTCGAGAAGCGGCGAAGCCGCGGCCACGGCGGCGACGAAAAGCGTGGCAGCGACGTTCGCCGTTCTGATCAGCATTTGCGGACCCACTGTTCCACGAACGCCGCACGCGGCCGAAAGTTCCGCGAGCTCGTCTTGTGCGGGATGTACTACAGGCTCGGTTTGCCACGCTGAATGGCACCGCGCATGCTCGATGGGCGCGCATGAAGATCCTGGTGACCGGCGGTACCGGAGTGATCGGCGCGAGCGCGATCACGGAGCTGCTCGCGCGTGGCCACAGCGTTCGTCTGCTCTCGCGTCACGCGGACGATGACGCGCGGCAATGGGAAGGCGTCGAGCCGTTTCCGGGCGACGTCTCGGATGCGGCCTCGCTGGAAGGCGCGGCCAACGGCTGCAACGCGGTGCTGCACATCGCGGGCATCGTCGATGAGGATCCGCCCGAGCGCACGTTCGAGAAGGTGAACGTCGGCGGGACGCGCAACATGCTCGACGCCGCCCAACGCGCCGGCGCGCGGCGATTCGTGCATGTCTCCTCCCTCGGCGCCGACTTCGGCACCTCCGACTACCACAAGTCGAAGCACGCCGCGGAAGGGCTGGTCGAACGTTCGGAGCTGCGCTGGACCATCGTGCGGCCGGGCAACGTGTACGGCCCCGGCGACGAGGTGATCTCGCTGCTGCTGAAGATGGTGCGCGCGCTCCCCGCGGTGCCGATCATCGACGACGGCGAGCAGGAGTTCCAGCCGATCTGGCACCAGGACCTCGCGAAAATCCTCGCCACGATTCTCGAACACGACGACCTCGCGGGACAGATCCTCGACGCGACCGGTCCCGAGATCACGACGATGAACGATCTCCTGCGCCGCTTCGGCGCGATCACGGACCGCAAGCCGCTGCGCATACCGGTGCCGATGGCGCTCGCGCAGCTGACGACGCGTTTCGCATCGATGGCCGTCGACCTGCCGGTGAACGAGTCCGAGCTGAAGATGCTCGAGGAGAAGAACGTCTCGCGCGGCCGCAACGCCGTCGCGCTTCTCGAGCTCGACACGACGCCGCTCGATCACGGCCTGCGCCTCCTCGCCGATTCGCTGCCGGAAGTCACGCCGGACGAAGGCTTCGGCGCGCTCGAGCACAAGCGCTTCCACGCCGAGATCCGCAACTCGCGCCATACCGCGGCGACGCTGATGACGCTCTTCCGCGACCGCGTCAACGACTTCATGCCGGTCGAGTTCGCGGCGGAGCCGGACGTGCCCGAGCGCGTCGAGCACGGGCAGACGCTAACCGGCGCGCTGCCGTTGCGCGGCAACTTCCAGGTGCGCGTCGAGGTCGCGGAGCCGACGCACGTCGTCTTCGCCACGATCGAAGGCCATCCGCTCGCCGGCATCGTGGAGTTCACGAGCCGCGATCACGCCGGCGCGATCGAGTTCAGCATCGATGTCTGGGCGCGCGCGTCGAACGTCGTCGACTGGATCGCCATCCGCACGATCGGGGCGGCGGCGCAGTCGGCGAACTGGCGCGCGGTCGTGCAGCGCGTCATCGACGCGAGCGGCGGCACGTCGAGCGGCGTGCAGCAGGAGAAGGAGATGCTGCGCGGCGAGGACGCGGAGAACGTCGAGCGGCGCGTGCGCGCGCTCATCGACGCGCGCAAACGCAAGGATGCGCACGAGTCAGTGGCGTCCGAACGCGTGCCGTAGCGCGCTGCGCGCCGCCCAGTAGCCGCACATGCCGTGCACGCCGCCGCCCGGCGGCGTCGAGCTCGAGGCGATGTACAGGCGCCGGTTCGGCGTCGCGTACGGATCGACGCGCGGGAACGGACGCGTGAGGAACTGCAGCATCACGTTCGCGCCGCCGGCGATGTCTCCGCCGACGAAGTTCGCGTTGTACGCCTCGTACTGCGCGGTGTTGATCGTGCGGCGCGCCAGGATGCGGTCGCGGAAGCCGGGCGCGAAGCGCTCGATCTGCCCGACGATCGCCTCGCTCGCGTCATCGGTCGAGCCCTGCGGCACGTGACAGTACGCCCAACCGGTGTGCTGGCCGCGCGGCGCGCGCGTGTCGTCGAACATGCTCTGCTGCGCAACGAGCACGAACGGCTTGTCGGTCATGCGTCCATGAAACACCGAGCGCTCGTGCGCGGCGATCTCCTCGAGCGTGCCGCCGACGTGCACCGTCGCGCTGCGCGAGCATTCGGCCGCCTTCCACGGAATCGGACCGTCGAGCGCGAAGTCGATCTTGAAGACGCCGGGGCCGTAGCGGAAGTGCTGCAGCCGGCGCACGTAGCGCGCGGGGAGCGCGTCGCCGGCGATCGCGGCCAGCTGCCGCGGCGTGACGTCGAAGATCACCGCGCGCGAGTCGGGCACGTCGCGCAGCGAGCGTACCGGATGTCCCGTGCGAATGGTGCCGCCGAGGGAGCGGAGATACGCGGCGAGCGCGTTGATGATCGCGATCGAGCCGCCTTTCGCGGCGGGCCAGCCGATGGCGTGACCGGCGAGCATGAGCACGAGTCCGAACGACGCGGAGCCGACGCGGTCGAGCGGGAGAAACGAATGCGCGGAGCAGCCGGCGAGAAGCGCGCGCGCGTGATTCGTGCGGAAGCGATTCGCGAGACGCGTCGCCGGCTGCAGGCCGAGCAGGCCAAAGTGCGCGAGGAGCAGCGGATGCCGCGTGAACGGCGAGATCGGACGGAGGATCGAGTCGAACATCGCGCCGGCGCGTTTCGCGAACGGCCGCAGCAGCGAGCGGTATGCGGCGGCATCGTCGCCGAGGCGCGCGGCGGTGGCGTCGAGATCGAGCTCCAGCGTCGCAGCGCTGCCGTCGTCGAGCGGATGCGCGATGGCCGCGGGCGAGTACGCCCACGAGAGGCCGTAGTCGGCGAGCGGCAGGTCGCGGAAGAACGGCGACACGAGCGCCATCGGATGAATGGCGGAGCAGATGTCGTGGTGGAAGCCGGGGATCGTCACTTCCTGCGTGCGCGCGCCGCCGCCGATCGTCTCTTTCTCTTCGAGGACGAGCACGGAGCGTCCGGCGCGCGCGAGCACGATCGCGGCGGCGAGTCCGTTGGGGCCGGAGCCGACCACGACGGCGTCATACGAGGTTGCAGTGGCACGTGCGTCGCTCATCACGGTTCAGGAGGACACGATGTCCAAAGACGACGAGATCCGCAAGCATGGTGCCGTGACCGAGTACCGGCCGCACGAAGATGATGTCTCGGGCGGCTCCGACAAATCGGTGCAGGCCGAGGCGCTGGGAGCGGAAGGATCGAGCGAGCTGTCGAACGCGGGCGCGACGAGCGGCAGCGCCGCGGGGCGCATCGAGAACCTCGACCCGAACCCGGCGCCGCACCGGCATGGAGACGAGAAGCCGGAGAACCGCGGCGGACTGACGAACTGAGGGTTTTGGGAAGGGGTTGAGCGGGAGCGCTTTACGCTCCCGCTCGAACTATTTACGAGATCGAGGGTAGGGAAACGGGCGCGCCAGTCACTCCTAAGTCGGAGCTGCCTGAATGGACCTCATGCCACCGCTTCCACAGGAAGGGCGTACCGGCTCGCATGGCGAGCTGGAGACGATCGCCCTCTCCGGGAAGCATCTCGACTATCTGGGGCAACTTGCTCACGAATTGAATCCGGACATGCCGGCGTCGTTCGGTCTGCCGTTCCTCATTCGCGCCTTGCTCGACCGAATCGAGGAGAGCGGAATCGACCTGACGGACGCCTGTAGCGAAGAAGAGATCGCCCGGCTCGCCGCGGGGCGTCTCCGAAACCAGGGGCTGCGGCGAAGTGCTCCGCGTCCTAGCGCGCGACTTTTTTCTTCGAGCTCGTCAACAGCTCGACGATCGAGTCGATCGAGTCTGCCTGAGAGAGGTCGGTTCCGCTCTGGAAAGCCGCCTCGATCAGGCCGCGGATGATTTCGGCGCGGCTGATGGCCTTGCCGTGCTTGAGCCGGATGTCGATCGCCAGGCGATCGAGATAGGCGACGTGACGGTCGAGCAGGACGACCGTGATCTTCGCCCAGGGCTCGGTGTGGACGATGGGACGACCGCGATTGCTTTTTGCAGGGCTCACACGCACTCCTCGGTGTTGGTTTAGACGGCCGGTGTCAGGCGAATGCAGTTTACTTCCTTCACCGGCCGATGTCTATCTTTCCGTACCTGCCTAAGGCCGTACATCGTCAATCACGTACAGCCTTACCACAGACACGAGGCCTCTACTCTGCGAGCTGTTGCTACCGGACCTTTGGGAGCGCTGGAGAGTCGCACTCCAACGCAGCAACATATTACCCGCTCGGTTGCGATTCGCAACACAATTTCGGGTGGACATCCAGCCGGACCGACTTGCGTCACCGTCCGAAGGTGCTGACCACGAGCTCGCGCAGACGCGCCTGGAGCGCCGGCGCCTCGCGCCCCGCCTCGCCGTACAACGAAACCCAGATCGCCGGCCGGCAGCGCTCCTTCCCCGGCTCGATCTCGATCATGAAAAACGCGTTGCCGTGATTCTCGAACGAGCCACTGAGATGCATGGGCGGATTGAGCACGTCGATGACGCCGGTGAAGCGGTCGCCGTTCGCCGCGGTGACGTCGAAACGTCCACCCTCGCGTAATTCCGCGGGCACGAAGCCGAAGGCAGTGAGCATCCGCTGAAAGGCTTCCGGCCGCGAAAGCGGAACGGCATCATGCCGCACGTACGCCATCGTGCGCGGCTCGCCGCGATGGAAGCGGAGGTAATGCCGGAGAGTGGCGAGGAAGGAACGCCACCCGCCCTGCGCGGTCTCGATCAACTCGTCGTCCCACCCCGCGGCCGCGAAGCCGGATTGCACGATGCGCAGGACGGTCTCGCCGCCGCGCGCCTCGATGAAGTAGTCGACGGCGATGCCGGACGGCGGCGGATCGGCGGTGCGCAGATGATGGTTCGGCTCCCACACCTCGATCGGCGTCTCCCAGTCCATCCCGCCGCCGAACGAGCACCAGACCGCGCCGCCCACACCCGGCGTCACGCGCGCGTCGAGCGGGAACCAGCGCTTCAGCTCTTCGCCTTCGCTGACGGCGCGCCAGACCGTTTCCGCGTCCGCGTCGAGGGCGATCTCCAGGTTGAGAGTTTTCGTTTCGTCCGACATCGTCAATCCTCCTTCGTGCGCGCGGGATACGCGCCGATGACAAAGCGGAACGAGCGCCCGCCGGGCGTTTCCGCGTCGTGATATTTCGCGACCAGCCGCGCCACCGCGTTGGCCAGTGCATTCGTGAATTCCGCCCGCTCCTCGGCACTCGCAAAGCGAATGTCGGTCTGCAGCGCGAACGTCGGCACGCGCTTCCTCGCCTTCGCCGCTTTCTGCTGCAGCGCGGCGACGTCGCGGATGGCGCCGGCGGCAAGGGCGATGAGGTACGTGCTCGAGAAGCGGTCTTCGACGGACGTGCCGTCGGCGGCGAGCGCGCCGAGGAGCTGCGGGTCGATGAGGTAGTGCGTCGCTTTCGCGCGCACGATGCGCTCGATGCAGTTGCCGGCGCGGCGCTGTTCGACTTCCTCGAGGAAGCCGGCCTTCTCGAGCTCGCGGAGGTGGTAGTTCACTTTCTGCCGCGGGACGCCGAGCTGTCGCGCGACGGCGCTGGCGGAGCCGGGCTCGCGCAGCGCGTCGAGGATGCGCAGCCGCATCGGATGGAGCATGGCCGCCGCGCTGGCGGAACGGTCGACGAGCTCGAGCGGCATGCCGCCATCGTCTCGCCGACAAATTGTTTTGTCAAGAGCGATTACTTCTTCGGCAGCGCGATCGTGAACGCCGCTCCCCCACCCTCCCCGTTCGCCGCGCCGACGCTGCCGCCGTGGCCTTCGATGATGGTCTTGACGATGGCCAGCCCGAGACCGGTGTGGCCGCCGTCGTGGCGCGACTCGTCGGGACGGTGCGTGAAGAAGCGGTCGAAGATGCGCGTGCGGTTCGCGTCGGGGATGCCCGGCCCCTGATCGGCGATGCGCGTGACGACCTCGTTCCCCTCGGCCGCCACGCGCACGGACACCGTGCCGCCGCGCGGCGAGAAGCTGGCGGCGTTGTCGAGGATGTTCTCGAAGACCTGAATCAAGCGGTCTTCCGAGGCGTCGACGAGGAGCGGACCGTCTCCGGCGACGAGGTCGAAGTGCAGCGCCGGTTCGCGCAGGCGGAAGCCGTCGACGATCTTCGCGAGCAGCGCGCCGAGGTCGATCGTGCGCGGCGCCTCGCGCACGAGTCCCGCGTCGATCTTCGAGATCTCGCGCACCCCGGCGAGCAGGCGTTCCATCCGCGCCACTTCCTGCTCGATGACGCGCACGAAGCGGCGGCGATCCGCGGGATCGGCGACGTCGCCGAGCATCTCGTTCGCGTTGCGGATCGATGCGAGCGGGTTCTTGAGCTCGTGCACGACGTCGCTGGCGAAGGTCTCGATGAAGGCCACATGCGCGTCGAGGCGCCGCATGATGCGCTCCAGTGCGCGCGAGAGCTCGCCGATCTCGTCGCGCCGCTTCGAGCCTTTGAAACGCGTGCCGCGCATGCGACCGCGCCGGTCCAGCACCGCGCGCGCGTCGACGCGCAGCTCGCGCAACGGCTTCACGATCGTCGCGGAGAAGAAGACGCTGACGACGAGCGCCAGCGCGAGCGAAGCGACGAAGACGCGCATCACGCGCAAGCGCACGGCGTAGAGGTCCTGCAGGATCGTGTACGTGCTCTTCGACGTCACGACCGCGCCGACCGTCCACCCGCCCACGACGACCGGCACCATGCGGTACAGCGTGACCGAGCGTTTGTTGTGCGCGGTGATGCGCTTCTCGAAGCCTTCGCGTCCGCGCAGCACGTCGGCGATCTCGGGACCGGTCAGCCGCCGCGCGTTTTCGTAAAAGTCCAACTCCAGCGCCGGCTCCAGCGGCCGGACCCAGCGCAGCACGGGACGCAGCAGAAACGCGCCGACGCGATAGAGCGCGTTGCGCCGGTCGGTGCGCGGCGGACGCTGCGGCGCGAGGCCGACGATGTCCCGCGAGTCGCCGACGACGTTCCCGCGCGAGTCGATGAGCCGCACGCGCACGTCGCTGCGCGCGCGCCGGATCAGATCCTCGAACGCATCCGCATCGAGAGATCCCGCCCGCGCCACCGTCCCCGCGACGAGCCGCGCCTGGTGCGTCATGTCGCGCACCTCGGCCGACTCGAGCCGCTCCTCGTACTGCCCGAGAAACAACACGCCCCCGATGGGCAGAAAGACGAGCAGGAGGTTGAAGGCGAGGAGACGGAGAGGAAGGCGCTTCATGGATGAAGCGAATGAAGAATGCAGAACGCAGAATGCAGAATGCAGAAACGAGAGACGCGGCCGCCAAAGGCGGCCCACCACAATTCTTCATTCTGCGTTCTGCATTCTAAATTCTTCATTCGTCTCTCCACCGGTACCCCAGCCCGTACACCGTCTCCACGCGATCGAACGTCTCGTCGGCTTCCTCGAACTTGCGGCGCAGACGTTTGATGTGGCTGTCGATCGTGCGGTCGGATACGTACGCGTCGTGCGGGTAGCCGTCCTGGTGCAGCTGCTTGCGCGTCTTCACGTGGCCGGGGTAGCGCACGAGGGCGTGGAGCATCATGAACTCGGTGACGGTGAGGCTGATCGGCGTGCCTCTCCAGCGGACGGCGTAACGCTGCAGGTCGAGCTCGAGCTCCCCCAAGCGCACGGGCGCGTCGGCGGCGGGACGCGTGGCGCCGTGGTCGATGGCGGCGCGGCGGAAGAGGACTTTCACGCGCGCGAGGAGCTCGCGCATCGAGAACGGTTTGCAGAGGTAGTCGTCGGCGCCGATCTCGAGCCCGAGGACGCGGTCGAGCTCTTCGTCGCGCGAGGTGAGGAAGATGATCGGCGTCGATTCCGAGACCGCGCGGATGCGGCGGCAGAGCTCGAGGCCGTCCATCTCCGGCATGGTGATGTCGAGGATGACGAGGCCGGGCAGCTTCTGCTGAAACGCGCGCCAGCCTTCGAGGCCGGTCGCGTAAAGCTCGACCGGATAGCCTTCGCGGCGCAGCGCGAAGCCGACCGTCTCGCGGATGTTCTCCTCGTCATCGACGACGGCGACGACGCTGTTGGCGGGGCGCATGTGCGAAGAGTTTACTGTCTCTCGCAGCGCCCGTTCGCGCAGACGTACGCGAGTGGCAGGTTGTCCTTGGCCGCGGTGAGCGCGCCCACGAACGGGAGATCGCGAAGGATGCGATCGCGCGCGGGCCCCGAGGTCGGCAGAAACACGAGCGCGCGCATCGGATCCCACTGCGCCGCGAGCGACTGCAGCAGGTCGACCGTCGGCTTCTTGCGCGCATCGCCGGTGACCACCACGATCTTCGGCGCGACGAGCGACGCGACATACGCGTTCGCGAGCTGCGGCAGCGACGCGCCGTCGCGGCGCAGGCGCGCGCCGAACGACTGGAAGATCGTGGCCGGACGCGTGCGCCACGTCGCATTGCCGGTGAGCGCGGCGAGGCGCAGGAGGTTCTGCGCGGAGACGGCGTTCGCGGACGGCACGTCATCGTCGCGCTCGACGTGCAGCCCGCGCAGCGACTCCGGCGTGCTGCTTCCCGTCGTGTAGCGTCCCCAGCTCGCATCCCAGAAGAGCGCATCCTGCCGTTGCTGGATCGCGATCGCGCGCTCGAGCCACTGCGCATCGTAGCTCGCGTCGAAGAGGTCGAGCAGTCCCTGCACGAGGAGCGCGTAGTCTTCGGTCAGCGCGTCGGCGTGCGGCGCGCTCGCGGCGTCGTTGCGATAGAGCTTTCCCTGCGGCGCCAGCCAGAGCTTCGAGGTGACCGCCCGCGCCGCTTCGGTCGCGGCGTTTGTATAGCGCGGCTCGTTGAACACCGCGCCGCCGCGCGCGAGTGCGGAGATCATGAGGCCGTTGAGGCTCGCGATCTCGTCGAAGTCGCGGAACGGCTCGGGGCGTTTCTGCCGCACGTCGAGCAGTTTCGCGACGGGCGCCGCGAGCGTGTCGCGCAGCTCGTGCAGATGCGTCGGATCGCCGAGCAGCGGACGGTTGCCCGCGTTTTCGCTCATGTGAAACGCAGCGAAGAGTTTCGCGGCGTCGTCGCGCCCGAGGAGCCGCGTGATCTCGTCTTTGGTCCAGAGATAGAAGATGCCGTTGTGCAGTTCGGGACCTTGTCCCGGAATCAGACTCCCCGCATCCTGCGACGCGTCGAAGCCGCCGCCCCTCGCATGCAGATCGCGCACGACGTAGTCGAGCGTGGCGCGCGCGACAAGCGCGAGATCGGGATCGTGCGAGAGCTGCCACGCATCCGTGTACAACATGGCCATCAGCGCCTGATCGCCGAGCATCTTTTCGTACGCGTCCGGCGTGCGATGAAAACCGCCGCCGAACTGGTCGTACAGCGGCGAAACCGCGATGCGCCGCAAACGATCCACCACCCAATCACGTTGCGCGTCGTTCTTCAGCCGATCCGCATTGCGCAGCAAAAACGACAAGGCCATCGCGCGTGGCGTCGTCTCTTTCGCGAGCTCCGGTGCGAGCGCGTCGAGCACGGCCGCGTCGACGTCGCCCGGCGCCCTCTTCTCCCCCAGCGCCCGCGCTTTCTCGACATTCGCGTGCGCTTCCGCATCCACCGCCGCCCGTTCATGCGTCCACCGATTGGTGTTGATGACGAGAAAGCGTCCGAGGGCGTCCGGCGCCAACGCGCCCGCCGCCGCGAACGGCTCGAGGTTGTGCGTGAGCAGCACGTTCAGCGGCCAGCCGCGATTGCCCTGCGCATCCCCCACTTGCATCGATTTCGCGACGGTCGCCAGCGCTTCCGCGATCTCGGGATACTCCAACCGGTCGAGCAGCACCGGGACGGTATACGTGTTCAGCGTCTCCGCGAGCTCCCCGATCGTGAACGCCTCGCGCTGCATGCGATAGACGTCGTACGACGCCGCGATCCCGATCGAGACGAAGAGCGGCTTTTTCTCGCGCTTCGCCCGTTCGAACGCCGCCGGTCCCCACGCCTGCCACGCAACCGGACTCCCCGCCCCGTCGCGCACGTACCGGCTCGCCGCATTCGCAAGCGCACTCGCGGCATTCGGCTGCGTCTGCTGCGCGAGCACCGGGAGCGCAAGCAAGACGAGGAGCACCAGACGACGAACCATCGCCGCGCGCAACAAGAGCGGCCGTAAGGGGCTTCCCGACGAGGAGCGCCTCCGGCGGGCCGGCGCGGCCGGCTGCGCTAAGGGCCTAGCCTATTCGCACGTGCGGCTGCCCTAAACGACATTGACGGCAGCCGCACGTGCGTACTGGCTAGGCCCTTAGCGCAGCCGGCCGCGCCGGCCCGCCGGAGGCGCTCCCGGGCGTTTCTCTTGCACGTCGCCTCGGCATGAAGAAACGCAGCACAGCTCTCGTCGCGGTCGCGCTCGTCACCTTGTTCTCGGTCCAGTGCGGATCGAGTGGCGGCGGTGGCGGCGTCAAAGACTTCAACCTCATCTCCATCGATGAGGAATGGCAGCTCGGGCAGCAGCTGTCGCAGGAGGTCGCGAGTCAGGTCCGGTTCAACACCGATCCGGCGGTCAACGCGTACATCCAGCAGATCGGAAATCGGTTGCGCGAGCGCACGCCGGCGCCGTTCAACACGTTGCCGTGGACGTTCCAGGTCGTGCAGGACGACAACATCAACGCCTTCGCGATCCCGGGCGGCCACGTGTACGTCAACACGGGGCTCATCAAAGCCGCGGAGAACGCGTCGGAGCTCGCGGGCGTGATGGGCCACGAGATGAGCCACGTCACGGCGCGGCACACGACCGAACAGATCTCGCGCGAGTACGGCCTCTCGATCCTCGCGGGACTCGTCCTCGGGCAGAACCCGGGACAGTTGCAGCAGATCGTCGCGCAGATTGTCGCGGGCGGTGCGATCGCGCGTTTCAGCCGCGAGGCGGAGGCGGAGGCGGACGAGCTCGGGATCCGGTTGATGCACGATGCGGGGTACGACCCGCGCGGCATGGCGGCGATGTTCCGCGTGCTGCTCGCGCATCAGCAGAGCGAGCCGAGTCGCGTCGAGCAGTTCTTCGCCACGCACCCGACGACCGAGTCGCGCATCCGCGACGCGGAAGCGCGCGCGCAGCAGCTCGGCCCCGGCGGCGTCACCGACGAGCCGGCGTTCCAGGACGCGCGGCGTCGCGTGCAGTAGCGCGGAGGAGACAAACGTCAGGCCGGCGGCAACGCCGTGCCTGACGCATCCGTCGCGTCGTCGTCCGCGTCGAGGCGATCCATCGGCGCATCCATGATGTAGTCGGCGGAGACGCCGTCGAACTTCATCGGCGTTCCCGCGACGAGCAGGCGTCGCAGGAGCGGCGGCGTGATGAACGTCGTCAGCATCACCATGATCGCAACGGCGCTGTAGAGACCGGGCGAGAGCAGCTTCGTGGTGAGGCCGATCTGGGCGAAGATCAGACCGACCTCGCCGCGCGGAATCATCCCGATTCCGATCACGCTGCGCTTCAGTTCCTTCTTCCACACCACGAACCCCGCGGCGATCTTGCCCGCGACGCCGACGATTGTGAGGCCGAGGCCGATCAGCAGGAACGGCCGCGCGCGCGCGTCGAACGGATTGACGGTGTGCAGGTCGATCGCGGCGCCGACGACGACGAAGAAGATCGGGATGAAGAACTGCGCGACGTCGTGCACCTCGCGTTCGATGTCCTTGCCGCGGTGCGTGCGTGCGAGGACGAGTCCCGCGGCGAAGGAGCCGATGATGATCGCGGAGCCGACGCGTTGCGCGAGATACGCGAGCAGCAGCGCGAAGACGATCGCGGAGAAGAAGAGGCCGCGTGCGACGTCGATGCGGTCGATGAGGCGGATCAGCGCCGGCGCGAGCTGCGAGCCGATCACGATGGCGAGGATGACGAAGCCGAAGGCAACGAGAATCACGCGGCCGACGCCGAGGAACGTCAGCTCGCCGCCTTCGGCCAGCGTGCCGACGAGCGTCAGTAGCACGAGGCCGATGATGTCGTCGACGACGGCGGCGCCGAGGATCACCTGCGATTCGGGATCGCGGAGATGGCCGAGGTCGGAGAGCACGCGCGCGGTGATGCCGACGGACGTCGCGGTGAGCGCCGCGCCGAGGAACACCGAGACCATCACGCGGTAGCCGAGGAGCTGGCCGAGCGCGAAGCCGCCGGCGAGCGGCAATGCGACGCCGACGCACGCGACCGCGGTCGCGGAGCCGCCGACTTCCATCAGCTTCTTGAGATCCGTCTCGAGGCCGATCAGAAAGAGCAGCAGGACGACGCCGAGCTCGGAGAGCAGGCGGACGGTGATGTCGTGCGGATCGACGAGCTGCAGGCCGGAGACGCCGACCACCACGCCGCCCGCGAGCTCGCCGAGCACCGCGGGCTGGCCGACGCGCTCCGCGAGCGTCCCGAAGACTTTCGCGGCCACGAAGATCGCGATGAGCGCGAGCAGAAACTCGGCGATGGTCACGCGCGGCGAGCATACGTCGCTGCCGCGCGCGGCGCCACCGATGCGGAGGCGCGCGTCAGAACAGCTCGACGTCAGAACAGCTCGTCGAGTGGAACGTACTCGCCGATGCCCGCGCCGGGCACGTACTCGAAGCCGCGGCCGAGCGGATCGTCGGTGCGCACCTTCGTGTAGTCGATGCCGAGCGCGGAGTACATCGTGCACGTGATGTCTTCGGGACGCACGTCGCGATTGCCGGACCACTGGTAGTCCGTCACCTTGTCGCCGACGCTGTCGGTCTGTCCGACGACTTTGCCGCCGCGCGTGCCGCCGCCGGCCAGGACGACCGAGTTGCGCAGGTAGTGATCGCGTCCGCCCTGATTGTTCAGCGGTCCGACGGTGCGGCCGAACTCGCCGACGACGACGATGAGCGTGTCGTCGAGCATGGTCTTGCCGGCGGAGAGTCCCGGCATCGACGAGAGATCGGCGAGCAGCGCGGCGAACGCGGGATCGAACTGCGCGCATTGCGAGTACAGCGAACTCGTGGCGCTGTTGTCGTAGATGTCGGAGTGATGGTCCCAGCCGCCGAGCGTGGCCTGCACGAAGCGCGCGCCGAGTCCGGACGAGACGAGGTTGCGCGCGACGACGAGCGAGTCGCCGAAGTCGGACGCGCCGTAGCGGGCGTGCTCGGCATCGCTGAACGAGAACAGCGCGTTGACGGCGGGCGTGTCCATCAGCTGCTTGCCCGCGTCGTAGAAATCGTCCATGTCGCTGGCGCGCTTGCCCAGCGAGTCGCTGCTGCGCGCGGCGTCGAGGCGATGCAGAAAATCCCAGCGCGAGGCGAAGCGCGCGGCGCCGTCGGGATGCTGCAGCGCGGAGAGTCCCGTCGACGCCGTCGTGACGCCGAACGGCGCGTACTTCGCCGGCAGATAACCCGACGTCGGGATCGAGCCGGCGTTGAGCGCGATGAAGCCGGGCAGCACTTCGCTCGGCGTGCGCGCGGCTTGCGACTCGAGCGAGACGACGGCGCCGATGTGCGGCGCGATCGAGCCGGTCGCGCCGCCGGGATTGCGCGCGATCTGCGCCCACGCCTGCCCGAGCGAATGCACCGCCGCCCACGCCAGCGAGCAGCGGATGATGCTGAGGCGCGCGAGATGATCGCTGGTCTTGCCGAGGAGTCCCTGCGGCCAGCGCACGTCGCCATGCGACGTTGGCGCGAAGTCGGCCGGCGTCCAGCTCCCCTCTTTCAGATCCCACAAGTCGGTCTGACTCGGTGCGCCCGCAAGGAAGATGAAGATGCAGCTCTTGGCGCTGTTCTGCAGATGCACGTTCGCGGTCGTGGTATCCGCGAGCAGCAGCCGCGGCTCGAGCACGTCGGCAAAGTACGAGGCGACGAGGCCGGTGCCGGCGACTTTGATAAAGCGCCGACGCGAGAAGCCGTCACCGTGGAGAGAGAACGATCCGTCGCGGTCGCACATGATCAGTTGAAGAGAAACTCGAGGCTGTTGATGAGCGCGAACTGCAGATCCTCGGCACGATCGCCGAGGTTGCCGCTTCGCAGATAGTCGATCGCGAGCTGCCGTTCGCTCGCCGTCGGATTGCGCGACAGCGTCGCGAGGTACAGCTTGTCCGCGATCGTTCCGGGATCGTTCGTCGACGCGAGCACCGCCGACACCGTCGAGCCTTTCGTCGCGCGGCGCACGCGCGTCGTGACGATCGGATCGTTGAGCATCGACAGCGCCTGCGAGATCGACGCGTCGTTCGTGCGTTTGTTCTCGTCGCGATCGCCGCGTCCGAAGGCGTCGAGAAAGCGCCCGTTCGCGGTGCGACGCGATTCCGTCGTGTCGGGCAGCTGCATCGCGCGATGCACCGTCGCGGCGCCGTTCACGTTGATGTCCGGCGGCAGCGCCGTCGCCGTCGCAATCGCATCGAGCAGCGCCTCGGCCGGCAACCGCTGCGGATAACGCCGCGCGTAGTCCGGCACCCACGCTTCCTGCCACGTCGCCGGCGTGTACTTCGCGGAGAGCTGATACGTGCTCGAATTCGCGATCGTGCGCAGCAGCGCGCGCAGATCGTAGTTCTTGGCGATGAAGTCGCCGGCGAGCGCTTCGAGCAGCTCGGGATGCGTCGGCTGCGTGGTGAGCTTCGTGAGATCGAACGCGTTCACCGGCTCGACGAGTCCGAGTCCGAACATCTCCTTCCAGAGATAGTTCACCGCCGCGCGCGCGAACTGGCGGTCGGCCGTGAGCATGCGGCCGTACGCGTCGCGATACGGCTCGCCCGCGCGCGGCTCTTCGCCGGTGAGGAGGAACGCCGGCGTGACGACGTTCGTCGTCGCTCCGGCGGCGGGCGCGCGCGGCGTCTTGTTGCCGGAGTCGGTGTTCAGCAGGTAGCGGCCGTTGGGATTTTCCTCGACGTCGAACTTGCGGCAGGTTGACGTTCGGATTCGCGGGATCGGTGTACGGGCTCGACTTCGCGGTGACGCGCGCGAAGAACGCGGCCATGCGCCAGAAGTCGTAGCGCTTCTTCCCGCGGAGATACCAGTTCACGAGCTCGAGATGCCCCGTGCCGTCGTGGCAGGAGATGCAGAGCATCGGGATGCCGAGGAACTTCTCGGCGGAATGCGCGGCGAGGTTGTCGTAGGTGTCCTGCGGAGGTCCGTTGTTCTGCAGTTGCCGCACGACATAGTTCGGCGTCCCCGTCACGAAGGAATCGCCCTTGCCGGCGAGGAGCTCGCGCACCATGACGTCGTACGGCTTGCCGGCGCGGATCGAGTCGCGGATCCATCCGTAGTACATGTTGCGGCCGACGTAGAACTCGCGCGCGTTCGTCGAGACCTGCACGTTCTGCACGAGATCGCCGAACCACATCGTCCAGCGGTCGACGAACGCGTCGGAGGCGAGCAGCGCGTCGATCTCGTGCGCGCGCTTCGCCGGCGATGGATCGGCGACGAACGCGGTGACTTGCGCGGACGTCGGGATCTGTCCGGTGAGATCGAGCGAGACGCGGCGGAGGAACTCCTCGTCGCCGGCGAGCGAGGTCGGCACGACGTGATCCGCGGTCTGCTTCGCGGCGATCCACGTGTCGATGTAGTTCGCGACCGGCAGCGCGGCGTTCGACGGATGCGCGACGGCGCGGTGTTTTCCCGGCGGCGTGGGCGCGACCTTCTCCGCGTGGACGGAGAGCTGGTGGATCAGCGCGGCGGACGCGGCGTTCGCGCTGCCGAGCACGGCACGCGGGCAATCGGCTGTGGTGACAGGCGCCGCGGCGGGAGCCGTCACGGCGACGGCGGCGAGAAGCGCGAGAACTCGCATGATGCGCTTTGGACAGCGCAGCACATCGCCGCGTTTACATCAGTTTCAGCAGACGCGGCTCAGCGCGGGCGCATCGGGAAGACGCCGCGCAACGCAATGCAGTAATTCAGGGAGAGATACGGCTGCATGTTGTTGTGCGGCATGCCCTGGCCGGCGACGCCGATGACTTGTTCCGCGACCGCGACCGGATTCGTGAGAGGCGCATACAGCTTCGCCGCGCCCGGCACCTTCCCGCCGGGGCGGAGCGAGTTGGGCGCGCTCGACGAGAGGAGCAGCGTGTGCGTATGCGCCGGCATCTCGCGCTCGGTCAGCGTGACGGTGGCGGCGCCGCCCTTCTCGCCGAGGTTGCGGTTCGTGAGCCCCGGTGCCGCTCCGCGGCCGATCGGGACGGCGCCGCGCAGGTCGGGCAAGCCGAACGTGTCGCGGCCGTCACCGCCGAACTGCATGCCGATGATGCTGAAGAGCGCGTTGTGCTGTGCGATGCGCAGCAACTGCCCCTCGCACATCGCCCAGCCATCCGGCGCGAACGAATACGGCATGATGCGGATCTCCGCGATGAACGGTTCCATGGCGCCTCCTCACCCCTGCGGGTAGTAGCCCTGCATGCAGATGATGTAGTTCACGACCTGGAACGGCTGCATGTTCTCGTGCGGTTGCCCGCCGCCGGCCGCATCGAGCGCGTTCGGCACGGGCGCGTTGGCCGTGGCCGCGTAGATGGACATGCTCGCGGCCTCGCCGAAGAGTTTGTTCTCGGGAGTGGAGTCGGTGGCGACAGCGGTGCTGGCGTTGAACCCATGAATGTGGATCGGCAGCTCGGCCAGCGTGAGGGTGACGGTCTCGCTGCCGCCCTTCTGCCCGAGGGCGTAGCCATTGCCCGCGTGCACCGGCGCGCGTCCGCGGAGGTCGGGCAGCCGGAAGGTGCTGTGGCCGTCGCCGCCGTACTTCGTCTGGATCAGCCTGAAGAGCACCGGCTGTTCGCCGATGGAGAGCTCGGCGCCGTCGCAGAAGGCCCATCCTTCCGGCGCGTAGTTGCCGGCGAACATGCGAATCTCACCGATGAACGCGTCGTACATCGCTTCCTCCTGAGGAACTTCTAACGCCTCGGGTAATGCCCGACGAGCGAGACGCAGAACGAGACCGTGAGATACGGCTGCATGTTCGCGTGCGGCTTGTGCATGCCCGCGGGAACGACCGTGCCGGACGCGAGAGCTTCGACGTTTCCATGTTTCGCGGCGATCCAGATCGGCGCGCCCGCGAGCACACCGCGCGAAGGATCGTTCGTCGAGGGCGGCGCGTTGGCGGCGCGCAGACGGTGCGTGTGCGCGGGCATCTCGTACGCGTTGAGGACATGCTCCGCTTCGCCGCCGCTGCTTCCCTGCGGCAGCTCGCGGTCCGGATGAATGGCCACGCGCCCGCGGAGATCGGGAAGCGCGAAGGTCCGCATGCCGTCGCCGCCGAACGTCTTCCCATACAAACTGTAGAGCGCCTGGTTCTGGCTGATGGGGAGGATCTGTCCATCGCAGCGCGCCCAGCCTTCCGGCACGAGCTCGAACGCGAACATCCGGACTTCACCGGTGAAGGGTTCCGCCATCTCGACCTCCGCTCGAATTGTGGTGGGGATCTGACCCGCGACGATGATAGCAGGCGAACGCCGCGCTACAGCGCGGCTTTCACCGCCGCCAGCTTCTGCGCGAAACGCGCGGGCTCGTACTCGTCGCGCTTCTGCACGTCGTCGAAGAGCGCGTCGATCGACTTCACGAGCGCGCCGCGCAACAGACGCGGATCGCGGCGCGTGAGCACGCTGGCGAGGCTCTGCAGCGCGAGCGCGGCCTGCTGCGCGGAATGCACGTCGGCAAGGACACCGCGATCATCGGTGATGGACGCCATGAGCGCGCGGACGTCGCCTTCGTTCCAGCGCGCCGCTTCGACTTTTCCGACGAGCGGCTCGACGACGCGACGCACGTTCTCCGCCGTCGCCGCGACGGCCGCGGAATCGTTCATGCGCGAGACGTTGCGCGCGAGCTGCGCGACGAGCGGATCGAGCGCGTCGCGCGACGACGGCGACACGCGTCCCACGAGCAAGCGCAGCACGGCCCAGCGCTGCGGACTCCACGCGGGCAGTCCGGCCCGATCCGGCCAGCCACGCTCCTGCCGCCACTGGCTGTCCTTGAGATCGTGATGGCAGTTGTAGCAGCTCATGTCCGAGAACTCGGGCCACTTCTCGCCGCGCGCATGACGCGCGAGGTTGTCGAGCGACTCGCGGAACGCGACCACCTGCCCCACCGCCCACGCCGGCACGCCATGCGTCTCCCTGCCCGGCGTCCAGTGCGGCGGCTCGACCTCGGTGAAGTTATCGAGCTCGAACGGCGTCTGCGGATGTCCCGACGCGATCAGCTCGTGGTCGACTTCCTTGCGCGCGCTGCCGACGTGACAGGCCGTGCAGACCTGCGCGCGCGCGGAGATGCGTCGCAGATCGATCATGCCGCGCGCGACGCTCTGCGCGTGCGTCCACCCTTCTTCCGTGTGCTCGGCGCGCCAGCCGCTGGCCGGGCCGTGACAGACCTCGCACTGGATGCCGTCTTCGACGTCGACGCGTCCTTCGACGAGCGACGCGGGAACGTTCGTGGTGTGACAGTCGAGGCAGAGCGCTTCCTCGTACGCGTGCTTGCGCAGGCGCATGTTCTTCGCGATGCGCGCGGAGAGCTGGTTGAAGAGGACGTTGTACGCGCCGGCGTGGCGATCGTGATTGAGCCAGGTGTAGTACTCGTTCTGCAGCACGCGCGTCGCGTTGAGCGGCTGGGTCGAGCCGTGGCAGCCGGAGTTCGCGCAGGACGCCACGCCGGCGTAGTGGCCAGGCGTCGACGACGGCGCGGCGGCTTCGGGCGCTGGTGCGGGCGGCGCGGCGGGCGGCTGCTGTGCGGCGACGGCGACGACAGCGCAGAGTGCGATCGCGAGGCTCACGCGTTTCATTTCGGTTCCTCACTGACGGTGTAGATCGCGCCGTTCCGCAGGTAGAGGCGCTGCATCTCGGGAAGGGTCATCGGGCGCGCGCCGATGCGGTTGAACGTCGAGACCTGATCGCCGCTCTCGTCGACCGCGCGGTCGCGGTCGAGTCCCTTCGAGATCGCCAGCGCCGGACCGTGCGTGTGCCGCACGGCGATGAGGCGCGGCGCGGGACGCGGGCTGAAGCCGGCGTAGCCGGGCGTCCATTCGGGCGACGTGAGTTGCAGGACTTTCAGCCCTTCCTCGCCGTCGGCGACGTACGCGAACGTGCTGGCGTTCGTCGACGCGACTTTCACGTCGTGCGCGTCGTGAATGCCATCGCTGAAGGTCTGGTCGACGAACGGCTTCTCCGGACGCTCGACGTCGACGATCACGACGCCGCGCTTGCCCGCGGCAACGTACGCATACGTGCGCGCGACGTAGACGCTGCGCGCGTTTTCGATCGGCACGCTCGCGGCGATACGCGGATGCGCGGGATCGGTGATGTCGATCGAATGCAGCCCGCGCGCGTCGGTGACGAACGCATAGCGGAACTGCACGCCGATACCGGTGGCGTTCTTGACCTCGGGGAGCGTCGCCACGATGCGCGGCGCCAGCGGCTTGTCGATGTCGACGACGACGAGCGCGTCGCGCGCGCCGATGAAGAGCCAGCGTCCGGCGACGGCGATGCTGTTCGCGCCGGCGAGCGCGCCGTTCGGATTGAACGTCAGCGCGCGGGCAAGGAAGTTGTTTGACGGGTTCGCGTCGGTGAGCGTGTCGACGTCGACCAGGATCAACCCTTCTTCGCGGTCGGCGATGTACGCGTAGCGATAGAGCGGATGGATCGGCTGCTCTTCGTTCTCGGGGATGAACTGCGTCTTGCGCGTCGGATCCATCGGCATCGTCGTCGGCAACGCGACGGCGCTGGCGAACTTCGTCTTCACGTACGTGCGCTGGCCGAGCGGCGAGACCGGCGCGCTGGTGATGTGCTCGGAGAAGTCCTTGTTGTCGACGTTCGCGACGTCGTACACCGCGAAGCCATCCGCGCCGCTGGCGACGTAGACGTACTCGCCGCGCAGCTGGATCGAGCGCGCGTCGCCGGCATCGTGGTGATGCGCGACCTCGAGCTCGCGGTGATTGCGCTCGTGACGCGCGTAGTCGTCGGGATAGACGATGCGCTGCAGCGACGAGCCGATGACCGCCTGCGGCTCGTCCCACCCCGTCACCGCAACGGCTTCGAAGCCTTCCTTGCCGGTCGCGACGTACGCGTAGCGGCCGATGAAGTTCACGAAGTTCGTGCCCTGCAGCAGCAGCTGCGCGAGCCACGCATTGTTGTCGTTCTCTTTCGTGAGGTGGCAGCTGCCGCAGCCCTGCGTCTCTCGCGCGCGAACGGTGTGCGGCACGTGCGCGTTGAAGGCCTGGCTGCTGTAGCCCGACGCGGCGATCGGCGGCTGCTGGATGTAGATGCGGTCGCGCAGCTGATTGGTCGAGCTGATGACGAGCGCGCTCGACGAGCGCACCGGCGCGAGGCGATGTCCCTTCGTCGTGCCGTTCACGCCGAGCATGAAGGCGTCCGTGCGGATGACCTGCGGGTTGTACGAGGCGTAGTTGCGCGTCTCGGTGCCCTCGTAGTGATGCGTCTCGCTCTTCGCGTTCTGCTCCTGCGGCAGATGGCAGCCGGAGCACGACGTCATCCACGACGTATGGCACGCGTAGCACGTCATCTTCGCGTCGCTGTGCGCGACGCCGCCTGCGCTGTTCCGGATGGTCTTCGCGTACGCGGAGCGCGCGTTGTAGCGCGGATGTCCCGGCGTGATGGTGTCCTTCACCTGCACGACTTCCCACTGCAGGTTCGGGTCGAGCATCGAGCGCTGGAAGAGTGTGCCGTTCACCCACGCGAAGCGTCGGCGTCCGAACGGCGTCGTGCCCATCGCGAGATCGGTTCCGTTCGCGGGCGCCGCGGGACCGGACGTGCGCAGGTTCGTGTACGCGTTCGTCGTGCCGTGGCAGTCCTGGCACTCGATCTCGATGTTGTTGCCGTACTCGCCGTACAGCTGCCCGTTCCCGTGCTCGTCCTGCGAGAAGTGGCAGTCGACGCAGTGCATCCCCTTCTCGAGATGGATGTCCTGCAGGTGCACGGCTTTTCTGAACTTCGCGGGATCGTTGAAATCGACGACACGATCGTTCGCGTCGAGCAGGTTCCCCTTGCGATCGCGTTTGTAGACGGCCATGAAGTTCCAGCCGTGGCCGTGATAGTCGGCGAACTGCGTCTGCTTCGCCTTTGCGTTCAGCTCGGAAACGCGCTCCAGAAAATCGACATTCGTCCACAGCCCGCGCACGGCCGCGCCCTCGGGATTGTGATCGAGCGACGCGCGCTTCTCCGCTTCCGTCGGATGGCGCTGCTCCTTCGGCCAGAAGAGCTCCGCGTCGGTCTCGTAGTCCCACATCGTGTAGCCGAGGTACGTGTTCACGAAGGAGTTCGGCTGATGCATGTGGCAGCTCATGCACTGGCTCGTCGGCACGGCGCGCGTGAACTGGTGGCGGATCGGATGACCTTTCTCGTTCTTCGGGATGGTCGGGTCGCCGGTTTGCGAGAGTCCGGTGTTTCCCGCGGACGCGAACGACGCGGAGTGCAGCGGATCGCGGTCGTTCGCGTAGACGACGTGACACGCGCTGCAGCCGGACGAGCGGTAGTCGCCAGGATGATCGTTGGTGCCGAGAAACGAGAGATGCGGATCGTTGAGCCGCGTCTTCTGCAGGTTGATGAGGCCGGGCGAGATGCGCGAGCCGGTGCCGCGTCCGCGATTGCCGAGGCGAATGTCGGGACGGCCGGCTTCGTCGTTCGCGCTCGGGTTGCCGATCTCCGGCGGAATGGTGTTGTTCGCGGAGCCGCCGCGTTCGAACGCGCGCAGGTATTCGCCGGGCTGGAAGATTTCCCAGCGCGGCAGCGGCAGGAGCCGCGGGAGCGCGCCTTTCGCGATCTGCGCGGGCGTGGGCGGCGTCGCGGGCAGGAGGATCTGCGGATTGCCGGCGCGGTTGTACGACTCGCCGAGGAAGGCGGGCTTCTGGCCGAGCAGGCCGTTCGCGTAGCCGACGGCGGCCCAGAAGACGGCGCTCGTCGTCATCGTGCTGCGCGGCACCGCGGCGGTTTCTTTCGCGTGGCAGCCGCCGCACGTCTCGTGCGAGACGCGGAGGTCGCCGGGGTTGATGAACTTCACGAACTCGGGCGACTCGCGCAAAAGCGCGGTGTAGGTGCGCGGCGGATTCGCGGAGGTCTTCCAGAGCGACGGATCGCGCGGCTGCACGTGCGCCGCCTCTTTCGTGCGCGCGCTCGCGTCGCCGCCGTGGCAGTCGGTGCAGCCGAGACGCACCGCGGCCGACGCGTGCATCGGCTCGATGCCGTGATGACACGTGAGGCAGCCGGCGGACTTGGCGTCGGCCTGCGCCTGCGTCTGCGTTCGCAGCGACGGCATCGGCGCCGGCGACGACGTGTCGCGCGCTTGCGCGAGGATCGTTGCAGCGGCGGCCGCGAGCGCGGTGGCGATGAGCGTCTTTCGCATCAGAACTGAAGAATGAGGTCCACAAACGTGTGGTACAGCGGGTCTTTTTTCTCGTAGATGTCTGCGAAGCCGCGGCCGGGCAGCAGCACCGCGGCCCCGCCGACGACGACGATGTTGTTGCTGAGGAACGGCCGGTAGCGAAAGCCGGCGCTGAGATCGGTGCCGAGGTCTTTGCGGATGTTGCCCTGGAAGAGAATCTCTTCGAGCGACTCCGTCGCATCGAAACGGATGTAGTTGCCGGTGAAGATGGCCTTGAGGCGCGGCGTGACGTCGACGTCGAGACCGAGCGTCGCGAGCTGCACGCCGGGGTTGACGTAGTTCGGCTGCCCTTCGTCCTTGCTGCTGCGCAGCGACGGCAGGAGGCTGCCGCGGTCGACGAGCGTGACGCCGGTCGACGCGAAGCGGATGCCGAGGCGGTTGAAGAACGAGAAGCCGCCGCCGGCGAACGCGGGGTTGTCGAAGATCGAATCAAAGCCGCGCGCGGTGCGGTCGCGCGGATTGCGGTCGCCGCTCGCGTAGAAGAAGCCGAGACGCGGGCGCAGCCAGTCGTGATCGTAGGAGACTTCGAGCGCAGCCATCCCCGCGCCGATGCGCACCGAGTCGCGGCCGCGCAGCAGCGGATCGGCGCCGGCGATCGGATTGAGCGAGTCGCGGCCGAAGACAAAGTACGCGGCATGATCGACGTTGAAGCGGCCGAGGTGTCCGAGGCCCGCCTCGCCGACGTAGGTCGCCTCGACGTCGTGCGGCTTGGCTTCGCCGACAGGTGCCGGCCGCACGAGCACGCCGTTGCGGTCGTAGGCGACGGACGCGCCGTCGCGCACGTGGTGGATCGAGAACGACTGCGTGTAGCCGTGGCGGAAAAAGTCCTGCAGGTAGACGTTCGCGACGAGCACCTGCTGGTCGCGGCGCTTCAGCAGATTGAGGCCGCTGTTCGTGTCTTTCTCGAGGCGGTCGAAGAGCGCGAGGTTGTACTGGATGCGATTCGCGCGCAGGTTGCCGAAGCCGCGGACGCCCGCGTTCGTGTCGGAGAAGATGAAGCCGCGGAAGTCGCTCGAGAACGGCTGAATGCCGGCGCGGAACGAGACGAAGTCGAAGTTCGGCGAGAGCGTGCGCAGGCGCCGCTCGTAGAAGAGCTCCTGCAGCGACAGACGACCGTCGCCACGCGTGGTGCCGCGGCGGACGTCGGGTTTGAGGATGCCGTTCTCTTCGACGCGCACGTAGTTCGCGTTCGCGACGAGCGTCATCTTCACGCGCTGCTTGACCGGCTGAAAGGTGGTGTCGCCTTCGAAGAGATCGCCCGAGAGAATGAGGTTCTGAACGAAGAGTCCCTGCGCGTCGCGTCCGAAGAAGCGGAAGCTCCCCGGCCGGTCGGAGCTGACGTTGCTCGGCGTCGGCAGCGTGCGCGCTTCGGAGAGCGTGTCGCTGATGCCGGTCAGCACGAAGAACGTGTCATTGCCGCTGATCGGAAAGTCGCCCTTGAGGACGTTCTGGTTGTACGGATCGAGACGGCCGCGCGAGTGCTCGTCGAGCTCGTACGGCGGCGGTACGATCCGCCAGCGATCGGTCATCTCCTGCAGCGACGGCTCGGGCGGCGGCGGCTCGGCATACTTCGGCAAGGACGGCTCGATGCCCGGCTGGCGAGCCAGAATTCCGGGGAGTTGCACGCGCAGGAGTTGCGTCTCGACGGCTCCGCCGACATCCACCGTGATGTCATACGTCCCGGTTTTCAGCGGAGCGGTCCAGAGCAGCGACCACGTGCCGTCCGCGCCGACGACGGTCTCGCCGCGCGCACCGGCGACCATCACGACGACGCGCGTGCCCGGCGCCGCCGCGGTCGTGCCGTTGAGCGTGAAGGGGATCTCGTCGGTGAAGATGACGCCGTTCGCGAGGAGCGTGGCGACGAGGACCGCGATCAGCTGCACGGCTGCCCTCCGCACTCGGTGACTCCTTCCGGGTGACGGGGGAACTTGAACATCGGCAGGCGCACGCCGTCGACGACGATTTGATCGGCCCAGATCGACTGCGGCGGGAGAAGCTCGCCGGCGCCGTAGTATGAGACGTAGTCGTCCTGCTCGATGCCGTCGCCGCTGACGCCGAGGCCGCCGACGAGCGTCGAGCCGCGATAGAGCGGCGTCGAGCCGGCGAAGAAGACGATTCCGTTCTGATTCGGGTTCGCCGGCTGCGTGCCCTGCGAGCAGGGATTGGCGAGGTCGTGGACGAAGAGCGACTGATACCACGGCCCTTCGCGCGGATCGAAGACGTGAGAGTCGATGCCGGAGGGGAACGTCGGCTGGCCCCCGAATGCAATCGTCCGGTTGCTGACCGCGGTTCCCGCAGGCACCGACGAGCCGATGCCGTGCTGGCTGAAGTAGACGACGTTGCGTGACTTCGCCACCGCGACGTCGACGGAGAAGACCGTCGCGTCGGGCATGCGGTACAGCGCGAGAATCGTTCCGTCGGTATCGGCCACGGCGATGACCATGCGCGCGTAGCTGTTGAGCGGCAGGCGGATGACCGCGCGCGTTTTCTTCGCCGTCGCGATCGCGCGCTGCACGATGGTGTCGACGTCGACCGCGCTCAACGCGGACACGCTGCTCGCACGCGGCGCGACGAGATAGCCGTTCGGCGCGCAGCCGCCGAAGCCCGGTGCGATCGCGTAGACGAGCGTCGCGTCGGTGCCGGCGCTCGTGCCGTCGAGCCGGCGCACGCCGTTCGGCAGACCGTCGTTCGCGAACGTGAGGCGCAGATCGGGGCCGAGGAACGGCAGGCGCACGCCGTCGATGAAGACGTTGCCGGGATCGGGCAGCGGATAGAACGGCACGGGCGCGATGCCGGTGACGAGCGAGCCGAATGCGCCGCTGACCGACGCGAACTCCGCGCGCTGCGAGTCGCCGCCGACGCCGCTGATGCCGATCGCGCCGACGAGCTTTCCATTCGACACGACGCCGCCGTTCGCGTCGACGCGGTACAGCGGAATTCCTCCGGCGTTCACGCTCGACGGATCGGCGTCGTTCGGGAAGACCTTCCCGGTGACGATACCCGGGCCGCAGCCGGACGCGTTCGTCGAGTCGCACGGCAAACCGTTCACGCTGCGCGCCGTGGGCAGACACTGCCCCGCGACGAAGTCGAGGTTCATGTCGCAGCCGCGGTTCGTGTTCTCGATGCCGTACAGCGCGGCGCTGGGCGTGTTCGTGATGCCGGGCGGAAAGTGCACGCCGCTGAGGAAGCGCACGGTGCGCGACGAGAGCGGCGCCATGTCGTGGCTGAAGAACGCGGCCGTGCGCGCAACACCGACGGCGAGATCATCGTCCGTCGCGCTGCCCGCTCCCGCCTTGTGCGCGAGCGCGAGGACGCGTCCCGCGCGGTCGACGACGGCGATGGTCATCGGCACGTCGAGCGCTTTCGCCGCGGCGCGCACGACGGCGTCGACTTCGTTGTCGCGCAACGCCGCGAACGCCGCGGAGCCTTCACTGCACGTCGCGCCGGGAAACACCGGCGGCACCGCGCAACCCGCCGGCTCCGGATAGACCGGAATCGCCTGCGGCACCGGCGCGGGCGTGCCGCCCGTGCGCACCGCACGCACGCGCGCCGCTTCCGCCGACCACGCCACCCCGGCGACGAGGAGTGCCGCGGCGAGGCGTCTCATATCTGATAGATGAACGTGGCCGCGTTATCCCCGAGCACCAGCGTATCGCCGCGCTTCAACTGCACCTCGGTGATCCGCTGCGTCGGCGCCGACGTGAGGAACGTTCCGTTCGTCGAGCCCTGATCGATCGCCCACACTTTTCCGTCGCGCGGCACGATGCGCAGATGGCGCTTCGAAACGCGCGTGTCGGGCACCACGACTTTCGCGAGCGCGGGATCGCGGCCGATGTAGAAGCCCGCCTCGTCGATGATGAAGCGCTGTCCTTCGAGCGGGCCGCCCGTGCAGTTCAGCATGCCGTACCACTGCACCATCTCCGTGCTCGAAGCTTTCGGCTCGTCGAGGTTGACGACCGTGTCTTCGCGGATCGGCGTGACGACCGTGGACGGCGGCGCGGGCGCTTCCGCGGCGCGCGGCGTGAGATCGGGCGGAGGCGGCGCGCTCTGGCGCGGCACCTTGTCCGTCACGCCGTCGGGACGCGCGAGCATCGCCGGCGGTGGCGGCGGCGCGGGCGTCGCTCGCTCGCGCGGCGCGGGCGCGGAACGCTCCGGACGCAACCGCTGGAACAGAGCGATGCCGACCGGCACGAGCACGACCAGCAGCAACACCACGATCACCGCGAGCAGGATCCCCTGCAGCATTCGCCCTCCGCTTCCGAGCCCGCCCATTCCTGCCTGGGCGAGCGATGCCGTCACAACCGGTCTCTGGGTGTGTTGATGATACTCGTGACAGCCCAGGCATGTGCTCGCCGCCTGCATCGTCTTCGCGTTCTGCGCGTGACAGGTGACGCAGTCGTCGCGGTGCGGCATGATCACGTCGCTCGTGGCGACGCTGTTCGACGCGCGATGACAGCTCTCGCACGCGACGTTGCGATGCGGCCCGTGCGAGAAGCGCGAGCGCGTGAGCCACACCGACGCGAGGACCGGCTTCGTCACCGCGAGCCGCGCGCCCGCGCGCTGCACGTCGTGGCACTTCGTGCACTTCGTCTTGATGACCTGCTCGGCGTGCAGCACCGCCCCCGGATCGTTCGACGTCGCGCGCCCCGTCGTGAGCATCCGCCGCACTTCCTCGGGTGACTTGCTCGCGAGGTCGCGGTTGCCGGTGTACATGCCGACGACGAACCCGTAGACGATGCCGGGATCGCCGCCGTGCGGCACTTCCGCGTCGCCGAAACGCGCGTCGAACGTGAGGCGGTGGCAGCGCTGGCAGTGCTTCTCGAACCGGATCGGCGCGGGATCGGTCTTGCCTTTGACGGTGATCTGCTCGTGGCAGCCCACGCATTGCAGGATCTCGCGCCGGCCCGATGCGTTGAAGATGCCGCGCGGCGCGAGATGGAGCTTGTGGTTGAAGCGCAGCGTGTCGCGGTCGGGCAGATAGCGGAAGTCGGGGTGCGTGTCGAACGAGGCGATGTGCGCGATGTCGTCGAAGTCGTAGCGGTCGTCCGCGGCGCGGAACGCGACGAGCTGCGCGGGCGCGGCGACGACGTGTGCGCCCAGGTTCGCGTGACAGCTCGTGCAGCGCGACTGCGGGAGGTTCGCGAGCTTCATCTGCGCGCGATGCTCGGCGTGACACGTCGAGCACGCGGGCGGATCTTTCTCGAGCGTCGCGTGCGCCTGCTGCGCGTGACAGCTCTTGCACTTGTTGTTGTCGACGCTGCGCCACGGCGTATGACACGCGTCGCAGCGATCGCCGATGCCGCCCGCCGCGCGCGCGTGCGCGGACGAGACGTCGCCCGGGCGGAAGAAGCGCTGGTTCTCCGGCTGCGCGAGCGCGCCGATGAGGCCGAGCGCGAGGATGAGCAGGATCGCCGTGAGCGAGAGCTTCGTCAGATACGGACGCGCGAGGCGGTACGCGCCGGCGTAATCGATCTTTTTCGCGCGCACGACGCGCGCGCCCGGCGCCACGACCGCCGCGGCGGCCGCGTGCTCTTCTTCATCATCCACGACGACCGCCGTCGCGACGCGCGTGGTGACGACGCGGAGGAAGAGCGGTTTCGCGGGATCGGCGAGCTGCACTTCGACGCGGAGGTCGCCGATCTCGATGACGTCGCCTTTCGCGAGACGCGCCGACTCGACGGGCCGGCGATTGACGTACGTGCCGGTGATCGAGCCCTTGTCGGTGATGACGTAGCCGGCGCTGTCGACTTCGATGACCGCGTGCTCGAGCGCGACCGCGGGGTTCTCGGAGCGCAGCTCCTGATTCGTGCCGCGGCCGATGCGCAGCACCGGCGCCTGCACCTGCGTGAGCGTCAATCCGCGGCCGGCCGTCCGCTGGATGAGAAAGCTCACCAGACCCTCCCGTAATAAAACACCGCCGCGACGTGCACGACGGCGAAGACGATGAGCGCGATGGTGAACGGCACGTGCACGTAGAGCCACGCCTCGAGCGCGTTCTTGTAGCGCTGGCGATAGACGAGCCGCAGCAGGAGCTCTTTGCGCTGCCGCGAGACGACGAGCATCTGCCGCAGCTCTTCCTGCTCGTCGATCGGCACGAGCCCGAGCAGCCGCGCCCAATCCGAGGTCTCCTGCTGCTTGCGGCGCGCGCTGCCGACCGAGAGCAGCAGGCGCCAGCCCGCGAGTCCGCGCGGCATCGACTGCCGCAGGAGCTCGTCGTAGATCCGCTGGAACGCTGCGGAGCGCCCCGAGGCGATGCGCGCCATCGAACGCGCGAGCTGGTTGAGCTGCTCGGAGATCTCATCGACGGTGAGATTGCTCTCGACTTCCGTCAGCATCCGCGGCAGCGTCACGTACAGAATCGCGCCGAAGATCCCGCTGACGACGACGATCACGACGAGCACGAACGTCGTCACGGCGATGCGATCGTGAAAGCGCATCCCGGTGTGGAACACGAGCACGACCAGCGCGAGCACGCCGAGGTAGATGTGCGACTGCAGCCATTGCTCGAGCGTCCCGAAACGCGAGCGATACCAGCGCTTGCGGATGCCGAAGAACGCCAGCAGCAGAATCAGCGCGGAGCCGCCGATGCCGTAGGCGAGGCCGTAGCGCGAGCCGCCGTGCGGAAACTCACGGCGCGCGTAGTTGATGTAGGACGCGGTGAGCGCGATGAGGAGGAGGACGAAGGTGCGGCGCCAGAAGGGACCTGACCGCGCTACGGCCATGCTGGCCTCCGCTTGAATGAAGAACGCAGAACGCAGAACGAAGAATGAAGAAAGGAGAACCGGCTCCCTTTTCTCAATTCTGCGTTCTGCGTTCTGCGTTCTTCATTCATCGCTCGCCTCGTGAGATCACGATCTCCTCCAGCGTCTCCCGATACTGCTCCGGCGTCAGCCGGATCGCCGCTCCGGTCGGGCATCCGCGCACGCACGCGGGGCCGCCGCTGATGCCGCGGCAGAGATCGCACTTCACGGCGACGGTCTGTTCGGCGCTTGGCTCGGCCTCTTTGCGGAAGAGAGCTTTGATCCAGGAGAAGACGGAGCGCGACGGCTCCTTGTGCACCATGAAGATGTTGCCGTAGGGGCAGTTGCGCTCGCAGTTGCCGCAGCCGATGCAGTTGCTCTTGATGTACACCTCGCCGCGCGGATCGCGCGCGATCGCGTCGGGCGGGCAGTCGAGCATGCACAGCGGGTTCTCGCACTGCCAGCAGGAGTTCGGCGCGAGGAGGTTGTAGAGCTTGATGCCGGTCAGCGAGAGGCGCGCCTGTCCGTCGTCGTGCACGCCTTCGCACGCGCGGATGCAGTTGTTGCAGCGGATGCAGCGGTGCTCGTCGATGAGCAGCGTCTGCGTCCCCATCACCACTTCCTCGCGAATGAGATCGCCGAGGATGTTGCCGGAGCCCGGCGTCCCCTCGGCGATGAGGCCGGCGATGCGGCGCTCCTCGAGCTTGCGCAGCGGCGCCTCGCGCAGATCGGGATGCGCGGCGAGGAACGCGTCGAAGTCGCGCTTCGAGAGCTTGATGAGATCGGACGGAAAGATCGTGGTGACGCTGGCCGTGCGATTCGCGTCGGAGAAGAGCGCCGCCTCGCCGAAGAAGTTTCCCGCGACGAGATACGACAGCACGACTTCCTTGTCGCCCGACTTCTTGGCGATCTTCACCATGCCGTTGCGGATCAGATAGAACGCGTCGGCGTGGTCGCCCTGCTTGAAGACCGGCGCGTCCTTGCCGAACGTCTGCACGACCGCCTTGTCCACGAGCTCGCCGAGGAGCGCCTCGGGAACGCCGGGGAAGAGATAGCCGCCGAACGCGCGCAGGAGGAACGCCTGGTCGACGAGCGCCTTCGCGCGCGGCGCGGACGCGAGCATCTTGAGAATGGCCTTGCGCGGAATCTCGATCATCCGCGTCTCCCCCACCGCGCGCGCCGTGGCGGTGCGGCGGCGGCCGGAGATGAGGCTCATCTCGCCGAAGAAGTTGCCGGCGGTGAGCTCGGCGATGCGGACCTCGCTCTGCGACTGCTCGGGCTGGCGAAAGAGCGCGACGCGCCCGGCGACGATGATGAGGAAGTCGTTCGTGTAGTCGTTCTGGCGGATGATCGTCTCGCCGTCGCGATACTCGCGCACGCGCGTGGCGAGAAACGTGTCGCGCAGCTGTTGTTCGTCGGCGGCGGCGAGCAGCGGCACACGGCTGCGGATCGCGGCGATGCGCTCGCGCACGGAGCCGCTCCAGAACGGCAGCCGCTCCTTGAGCACCGCTTCGTCCGCCGGCTCGACCTCGCGTCCCATCAGATGCTCGACGACTTCCCACCCCTGGTTCATGCCGAGCTTGATGAGATCGCGGCCGCTGGCCGCGCCGATGAGGAAGAGTCCCGGCACGCTCGACTCGTGCACGGGGCTGAGGATCGGCCGCGCGTCTTTCGCGTCGCCGCTGTAGCGGATGCCCGCGGCCTCGAAGAAGCGACGCGGCGGATCGGCGCCGAGCTTGAGGAAGATGAGCTCCGCGGGCACGCGCGTGACGTCGCCGCGCACGGTGAGATCGGCGTAGCCTTCGAAGACTTCGCGAACGGTCGCGTTGTACCAGACCGTCATCCGTCCCGCGGCCTGCCGCGAGAGCACTTCGCGCGTGAGGATCTCGTTCGCGCGCGTGATCTCCGAGCCGCGCACGACGAGGCCGACGCGGTTCTCGTCGGAGAGCGCGATCGCGATCTCGAGCGCGGAGTCGCCCGCGCCGACGACGAGGATGTCTTCATCCTGATGTTCCGCCGGATCGACGAGCCGGTAGCGCACGTGCGGCAGACTGTCGCCGGACACGCCGAGCTTGCGCGGGTTGCCCTGCGTCCCCATCGCGAGTACGACGTTCTTCGCCTCGTAAACCGCGCCTGCCGCGGTCTTCACGACGAAGCCGCTCGTTTTTTTCTCGAGCGACTTGACCTCGGCATTGAAGACGACGTTGAGCTGCTTCTCCGCGACATGGCGCTGCCACGCGTCGAGGATCGACTCGCGCGAGCCGGCCTCGAACGGCAGCTCGCCGCGCGCGGGGATCATCACCGGCTCGGCCATGACGAACTTGCGCGCCTGATAGCTGTCGATCGTGTCGGCGAGATGATCGGTGCGTTCGAGGAGCGCGTACGCGAGGCCGTTGTCCCGCGCGTGCGAGGCGGTGGCAAGACCGGCGGGACCGGAGCCGACGATGAGCAGATCGTAGGAGGTCATCGGCGCGCCGGGCGGGCTACACGACCCGGACCTCCGGCTGCGTGGTATCGCCCGCTTTCCCTTCGCGCGCGACGTTGAACGTCATGATGATCTTGCCGAGGCGAATGAGATCGCCGTCGGCGAGGAGGCGCTTCTCGGTGACCTTCTCGCCGTTCACGAACGTGCCGTTGCGGCTCTGCAGATCTTCGAGATAGAAGCCGTCGGCGCCGCGCACGATGCGCGCGTGGCGCGACGACACGCTGCCGTCCTGAATGACGATCGCATTCGCGGGCGCGCGGCCCATCGTCGCCTCCGCGTCGAGCAGCGGCCACACGCTGTCGGGCGCGTCGTCCGGCGTGAGCGAGCCGACGAGCGTGCGCTGCCGCGGCAGCATGGCCTGCGGCGCCGTCTTCTCCGCGCCCGGATCGGTGCCCGGCTCCGCGCGCATCGCGGCGACGAGTCCGATCTGTTCGAGCCGCTGCAATCGCTCCGCGAGCTCCTGCCGCGGGACGCCGAGCTCCGTCACGAGCTCGACGAACGTCTTTCCGCTCGCGATGCGGAACAACAGCTTGAACTCCTCGGCCGTGAGACTCACCTGCTGCTGCAGCGACGGCGCGTCGATGACGCGGAAGCTCGTCGCGTCGGCGTAGACCGAGCCCGCGGCGGCGCGGCGTTTCGCTTCTTCGAGAAGAGCATCGAGCGGCAGCGCGAGCTTGGCCGCGTTCTCGGGCAATACGGCATCGTCGAGCAGCGTGAACGAGCCGCCGGGCCAGGAGAGCGCGTCGAGCACCGCGTCACGTGCGTCGTTGGCCTTGTTCGACTCCGCGGCCACGATCGTTTCGCGCTCGAAGACGATGCGCGCGCGGCGGCCGGTGGTCTCGAGATCGAGCGTGCCGCGCTGCCCGCGGCGAGACAGGAACGAGAGGAGCTCTGCCGGCGGAAAGTGCCGCAGACTCCCCTGGAGGATGACCTGCATGCTTGCCTTCAGTGTAGCTCAGACGGTCGCGGGTTCGAGGTCGTCGAGCTTGCGGATGTCGACGCTCACCACGCCGTCTTCCGTCGGATTGAACATGCTCGCGAAGCGCGCGCCCCACACGACGTCCTGCACCTTGTACGACGAGCGCGCGTGCACGGTCTGCGAGAAGGTCTCGTCGAAGCCATTGAGCAGGATGAGGAACTCGGCATCGCACTCGCGCAGGTCTTCTTCTGTCCAGTCGCGGAGCGGACTGCGCTCATCGATCGGATGCACGATCGTCCACGCCAGCGGGAAGAAGACGACGTGATCGCGTTCGAGCTCGAGCTGTACGAACTCGCGGTCGGCCGTGCGCGCGCCGGGCACGCGGCGCCGCGCGAGGAGCACGCGCGCCTCGAGCTGCACGAGCTGCGTCGAGCGCTGGTTGACGATGCGGAACATGAACGCGCGGCTGCCGCGATACGGCGCGATGACGGCGTTGCGGCTGAAGACGATGCGCGCCACCGGCCGCGCGAAACGCGCGAAGACGATGCCGGCGACGACGGCGAAGCCGAGGATGCCGACCAGCGACTCGAGCGTGACCACGACGTCGGCGGAGAGCGTGGCCGGGACGACGTTGCCGTAGCCGATCGTGGCCAGCGTATGCACGCTGAAGAAGAACGACTTCGCGTAGCGATGCATCGCGTCGAGATGCTCGGCGCCCTGCAGCGCGCCGTCTCCCAGCGAAACGTAGACGAGGCCGAAGAGCGCGTTCGTGGCGACGTATACGACCATCACGAACGAGAGGAAGCGCGGCCACGACAGCGTGAGGAAGTAGTGGTAGATCGAGAGCGACTCCCACACGCGCAGGCCGGTGCGGCGGACGTTGAAGCTGCCGTCGCGGTTGAGCAGACGCGCGCGGCTCTCGCGCGAGACGACGGCGCCGAAGCCGAGGTCGGAGTTCACATCCTGCGGCGGCGCGGCGGGCGTCAGGCGTTCATCGACAGCCACGTCCGGCATCGTAGCGCAACGCGAAACTGTGCTAAAAACGCGGCATGCTGGATCAGCTCACCGTCGAATCGTTCGAACCGCTCGTGGGAACGAGTTTCTGGGCCGAATTCCCGAATGGTGCGAAGGTGGAACTGCGGCTCGAGCGCGCCGCAAAAGTGATGGAGAGCGAGGCCGCGCAGCTGCCGCGCCATCCGTTCTCGCTCTACTTCATCGGCCCGCGCTCGTACCTGCTGCAGCAGCGCATCTATCACGTCACGCACGAGACCGCGGAGCCGATGGACATCTTCCTCGTGCCGGTCGGCGAGACGAAAGACGTCTATCAGTACGAAGCCGTCTTCGCCTGATCGGGCGGCGCCCAGCGCATGAGGAGGTAGACGCCGTTGGTGTCGACGTTCTCGAAGCCGAGGCGCTGGTAGAGCCGCAGCGCGGGGTTGTAGGCTTCGACGTGGATCGTGACCGGCTTCCCCGCCGCGGCGCCGCGCGCGAGCACGTTGCGCACGAGGCTCGTGCCGACGCCGGTGCCGCGCCACCGCGGCAGGAGCGCGATGTCGACGAGGCGGATCTGATCGCGCCATTCGTCGAGCCAGAGCCGGCCCGCGAGCTCGCCGCCAACCTCGATGATGTTGCGCTCGCAGGTCGGGTAATGCACGCGGTAATGCTCGTACTGCGCGGCGAACTGCTGGTCGAGGAACGCGGACTTCTGCGCATCGTCGAACGGGAAATGCTGCAGTTCCTCTTCGCGTGTCGAGCCGTAGAGGAAACGCATGAACGCGTAGTCGGCGTCGGTGGCGGGACGAAGGGTGACCGCGCCGGCGGCGCGGTCACCCGAAGCGGATGAGGTCACGATCAGACGGTGGCGTAATCGATGCGGAGAACGAAATGCTCGAACGGTGCGACTTCGCCGTTGCGGTCGACCAGCGCCCAGCGCGCGTCCTTGCGCGCGAGCGTGTAGTCGGACCAGCGCGGCTCGCGGTCGTTCTCGAACAGCGGGACGACCGCGTAGTAGCCACGCACGAGCTTCAGCGTTTCAGCCTCGCTCGTGAGCGCGAGCGTGAGCGGCAGCATGCTCGACGACGCCGTGCCCGCGCCACCCACGGCGCGGCGGCGCGTCGGCGCACCGCCGACCGCTCCCGATTCGACGGCGACGCTGAGCAGAACCTTCTGCTCGACGTCGACCGGCGCGATGAAGCTCACCGGCGCACCCTGACTGCCGGTGCGGCGGTTCGAACCCCACGCGAGATACAACGCCTCGCGGCGGTCCGCCCCTTCGAAGTACGGAAAGTGCGTACGCAACTCGACGGTGCGGCGTGCATCCGGAGCCGCGGGCACTCCACTTGCGCCCGAGACCGCGATGCGTGCGCCCCGGCTGATGAAGCCGCCGTCGCCCGAAGGGATCTGCGCCGCCGGAACGAACGCCGCTCCCTCCTCGGCATCAGTGAAGCCGACGGCAAGCCGCTTCGCCACCGCCTGCGATTCGGCGGCGAACAGCTTCGGTCCGAAGGCCGCTGTCGCGGCGGCACACGTCGACGACAGCACGAGAAACTCACGTCTGCCAATGTCACCAGGGCGGCAGGTCGTGTTCATGATGCGGATCTCCAGTCTTGTCTCTCTCTCGATGAACGTGAACGTGAATCAGGTGCGCGGCGGGTAAACGCCCTGCAGCGCGATGTTGAAGTACAGCGTCAGGTACGGCTGCATGTTGTTGTGCGGCTGGTCGCCGCCGGCGGGGGCGAGGGCGTTGTCGGAGAGCGCGACCAGCGCCCCCGGAACGGCCCACTGTCCGATGCCGACGCCGCTCGAGTACTGCTCGTTGACGGGCGACTGATCGGTGCCGTCCTGATACGAGATCATCAGGCCATGGCTGTGCGACGGGATCTCGGACTCGAGCAGCGAGACGGTTTCGGAGCCGCCGGTCTCGCCGAGGTCATGCAGCGACAGTCCGGGTCCCTGTCCCGGATGCATCGGGGTGTTGCCCTGCATATCGGGCAACGCAAAGGTGGACTTGCCATCACCGCCATAGGTCGTTCCGAGCAGCGAGAACAACGCGGTGTTCTGCGACAGCGGCAGGAGCTGCCCGTCGCACCACGCCCACCCTTTGGGGGCGAAGTTGAAGGGGAAGATGCGGATTTCAGCAACAAACGGATCGGCCATCGTTTTCTCCTCTCTTTCGCGAATGCGGCGCTTCCACCAATGGCATCAAGTCGGAGACGGGAAGATGCCGAACAGCGAAATGATGAAGTCCACGCAGAGATAGGGCTGGAAGTTGTTGTGCGGCTGACTGCCACCGACCGCGCTGACGGCGCTCGGGGCCGCGGGACCGCGCGGGGCGTCGGTACCGTACGGCGTGATGGTCGACGCGGCCGTGATGCCGGGCAGGACGCTCGATCCCGGTGACGAACTGGAGGCCGGGTTGCGCGTGGCGAGCAGCGCGTGCGAGTGCCCCGCCATCTGCGCGACGGTCAGCGTGATCTCCTCGGCGCCGCCGGTCTCGGCGAGGATGAAGCCGTTCCCCTGATGAAGCGGAATCCGGCCGCGGAGGTCGGGCAGCGCGAAGGTGCTTTGTCCGTCGCCTCCGTAAGTCGTTCCAATCAGGTTGAACAGCGTTTCGTACTCCGAAATCGGCAGGAGCTGTCCCTCGCAGAACATCCAGCCGGCGGGCGCGAAGTTGCCCGCAAACATTCTGATCTCACCAACGTAGGGCTGGGCCATGATCGCGATTCCTTTCTAAGTTTGCGACGGGAAGATGCCCTGCAGTGCGATGCAGAACGACAGCGTGAGGAAGGGCTGCATGTTCAGGTGAGCCTGCGAGCCGCCGACACTCGCGATCGCCGCGGGCGCCATCGCGGCGAGGTTCGAGCTCGCCGGCGCGTACATGTTGGCCGCCGTCGTCTTGGCGAGCAGCACGTTGTTCGCGGCGGTGTTCGTGGTCGCGTCGATGCTCGTGGCGTTCAGGACGTGCGTGTGCGTCGGGAGCTCCCCGATCGACAACGTATGCGCCTGCTCGCCGCCGCGCTCGCCCAGCGTGTGCCCGCTGCCGACGTGAATCGGCACGCGTCCGCGAAGATCCGGCAGCGCGAAGTTCACGCGGCCATCGCCGCCGAACGTGGTGCCGAGCAGCGAGAAGAGCGGCTGGTTCTGATTGATGGGCAGCAACTGCCCATTGGTCAGAGCCCACCCTTTCGGCGCGAACACGAAGCTCATGATCCGGATCTCCGAGAGAAATGGTTCTGCCATCGATTTCCTCCTGTCTACAAACTTCGATCGAGAACTGCACGCCGCCCGTTCAGGGCAGCGTGCAGTTCGTGAATCCCGTGGTTGCGGAAAGAAGCACCGTCCCGCCCCCGGCGGGATTGAGACCGTCGACGTACGCTTCGACCGCCGGCGACGAGGTGGCAGGGTTCCCGACGATCGCGAAATCGTTGATGGTCGGGTTGCTCCCCTGCTTGCGCAGACCGATGCCCTGAAGCCCGCCGCTGCCGGCGCTGGTGTTGCCGGAGATCGAGAGGCAGACCGCATCGTCGGTCGAGGCAGCGGTGCCGGCGTCGACGCGGATGCCGGGACGCGCACCGGTCAGCGGCGCGGCCACGACGTTGTTCGTAATGGCGGTCTTCAACTGGCCCGCCGCGCCGCGCGCGACGGCGAGAATGCCGTTGCCGTCCGTGGCGCTGACGCTGTTGCCGTTGATGGTCCACGACAGGATCGGCGTGTCGGTGTTGCCAAACGTGATGCCGGTGCCGCCGGAGATGCCCGCTGAGCCGAGCGAGTTGTTCGCGACGATGACGTTGCTGCTCGTATCGACCGTCGCGTGCGCGTTGCCGTTCACGCCGACGAGAATCGCGGCGCCGAGCACGTTCGTGATCGGGTTGCCGGCCGCGCCGTTGTTGTTCACGGCGAAGTTGCCCTGACCCTTGCCGCCGACGGACACGACGATCGCGTTCGTACCCATGCGGCTCGCGGGGCTCAGACCCTTGATCGAGTTGCCGGTGATCGAGACGACGTTCGCCGGATCGCCGTCGATGCCGGCGGTGCCTGCCGGTCCGGCGGCGTTCGCATTGCCGCCGAGGATCTGGATGCCGCCGCCGCTCGGGAAGTTCGAGATCACGTTGTTCGCGAAGCTCGCCTTGGTCAGGCTCGCCACCGTCGAAGCGTTCCCGAGGAGCTCGATGTTGATGCCCGTGCCCTTCGACGCGGCGGTCGTAGTCGCGCTGGTGATGGTGTTGTTCGAGGCGATGACGTTCGCCAGCACGCCGTTCCCGTTGCGAATGTGAATGCCGTTCCACAGCGCGGTGGTCAGCGTGTTGCCGGTGATCGTGACGACGCCGGAGACGTTCTGCTCGTTGCCGCTGGTGAAGGTGTTGAACGCGATGTTGCTGTCGTCCGCACCGCCGGCGGTGCCGGAGCTCGCGATCGAGCCGTTGGTGAACGTGAAGCCGTTCACCTGCGTGCCCTTGACGCCGCTGCCGCCGGTGTTCTGCACGCGCACGTTGTTGAACGACGGCGCGGTGGTGTTCGTCAGCAGGACGCCGTGGCTGGTGGTGTTCTGGATCGTGCCGCCGCTGTTCGCGGAGCCGGTGCCGAGGACCTTGAGTCCGCCCGTGGTGCCGGTGTTGTTCAGCACGATGCCGTTGGTCGCGCCCGCGGCGGACACGCTGGTGAACGAGAGGTTCGCCGCGCCGATGGTGGTGTTGGTGACGCTGAGACCGACGCCCGCGGTGGCCGCGAGCGAGCCGCCGCCGGACGTCAGCTGCAGGCCGGTCGTGCCGGTGAAGAGACCGCTGCCGGCAACGCCGAGCGCCTGCGTCGCGGCGAACGAGTTGAGCGTGCCGATGGCGACGTCACCGCTCGCATTCGTGAGCGTGAGACCCGAAGTGCCGACCGGGTCGACGCTCGAGCCGATGTTGAGCGTGCCGGTGTTGACGGTGTCGAACGCCGCCGTCGACGGATTCGCATCGAAGGTCGCGCCGGTGACCGAGATGCCCGCGCCAGGCGTCGCGCCATCGACGCTGACGTTGGCGAGGCCGGTGACGTAGAACGCGTCGGCAGCGCTGGCATCGGCGGTAATGCCGGAGCCCGCGATCGAGCGGATCGAGGTGTTGGTGCACGAGAAGGTCACCGTGCCGTCGGAACCGAAGAGAGCGATGCCCGTGCCGGTCGACACGATCGAGGTGCTGTCGATCGACACGTCGGTGCCGATCGGACCGAAGGCGCTGATGTCGATGCCCTGCTGGCCGGCGGCGGTGATGCTGTTGCTGTAGATGCGCGCACCCGCGGCAGCGCCGGCGATCGGGCTGGTGACGTCGATGCCGTTGCCGGTCGGCGCGGAGAGCGCGAGACCGGCGATCTCGACGCCGCTCACGGAGCTCACGTCGACCGCGTTGCCGACCGAGGCGGCGATTAGCGGCTTCACGCCGGGCGCGACGAGCGTCGTCGGCGAGCCGTTGCCGTTGAGATTGCGCGGAATGATGAGACCGACGCCCTCGCCCCACAGCTTCTCGTTCGGCTCGAGCGCGATGCCGCCGTTGACGGTGGAGGCGTGCACGAAGATGTAGTCGCCCGCGACGTCGGCGTCGCCGCCGCCGTTGAGCGGCGCGAACGAGTTGAACGGCGAGGCGGACGTGCCGTTGCCGCCCGCGGGAGCGCCGCCGTTCACGTACCAGATCATGTCGTGGATCGTGATCGTGACCGTGCCGGTGGCGCTGGCGGGGATGCCTGCCGCGGGCTGGTCGGTGACGGTGTACTGGAACGTAGCGCTGGTCGCGCCAGGCGACGGCATGAAGGAGAAGCTGCCGTTCGCATTCATCGTGACCGTACCGCCGGCGACGCTGCAGACGTACGGCGCGGTGGTGTCGGCGCAGCCGACGATGCCGGTGACGCTGAACGGATCGCCTTCCACCGTGTCGGCGTCATTGTCGGCAACGCCTCGGCCGGAGGGCGTCGTATCCGAGACATGCGGCGTCGCGGACGGGCCGACGTCGACGCGCAGTTCGGTGTTGCCTTCCGTCTCCCACGTATCGTTGTTCGCGGTCGGCGGATCGTTGACGCCGTTGACCGTGATGACGAAGGTCACCGGCGAGGTCGTGTCGATGCCGTCGGAGAGCGTGACGGTGACATTCGCGGAGCCGAACGCGTTCGGCGCGGGCGTGAACGTCAGCACGCCGCTCGGGCTGATCGCGGGCTGGACGGCGAAGAGCGCGTTGTTGTCGTTGCTGACGTTGAAAGTCAGCGGCTGCGACTCGCCCGGGCCGGCGGAGATGCTCGTCGCCCACGTCGCCGAGTACGGGCCGCTGTCTTCGTTGACCGTCACATTGCCGCCGGCGGTGAACGACGGCGGATCGTTGACGGAGGTGACGTTGATGTTGAAGGTCACGGAGCCCGAGGTGTCGGCGCCGCCGTTTGCGGTACCGCCGTCGTCCTGCAGGTGCACGGTGATGGCCGCGGAGCCGAAGGCGTTCGCGGCCGGCGTGAACGTCAGCGTGCCGTCGGGCGCGATGGATGGACCGGCGGCGAAGAGCGACGGATTGGTGTTGCCGGTGATGACGAAGGCGAGCGTCTGGCCGGACTCGTTGGCCGGGCCGGCGCTGACGGACGTGGCCCACGGCGCGGTGTACGCGCCGCTGTCTTCGTTGACCGTCACGTCGCCGCCGGAGTTGAACGACGGCGCGTCGTTCACGGGGTTGATGGTGATCTGGAACGTGACGCTGGCGGACGTGTCGTCGCCGCCGTTCGCCGTGCCACCGTCATCCTGCAGATAGACGGTTACGGTGGCGGTGCCGAACGCGTTCGACGCCGGCGTGAAGGTGAGCACGCCGCTCGCGCTGATCGCGGGCTGCGCGGCGAAGAGCGCGTTGTTGTCGTTCGAGACGTGGAACGTCAGCGTCTGCGAGCCCTCGTTCGGACCGGCGCTGATGCCCGTCGCCCACGCCGCGGAGTACGCACCGGAGTCTTCGTTGACGGTGACGTTGCCGCCGGCGGTGAAGCTCGGCTCGTCGTTGACGTTGTTCACGGTGATCGTGAACGACTGCGGCGCGCTCGTGTCGGCGCCGCCGTTGGCGGTCATGCCGTCGTCGGAGAGCGTCACGGTGATGGTGGAGCTGCCGAACGCGTTCGCGGCCGGCGTGAACGTCAGCGTGCCGTCGGGCGCGATGGACGGCGCCACGGAGAAGAGCGACGGATTGCTGTTGCCCGTGACGTGGAACGTGAGCGTCTGGCCCGACTCGTCGGCGGGGCCGGCGCTGATCGACGTGGCCCACGGCGCGCTGTACGCGCCGGAGTCTTCGTTCACCGTCACGTTGCCGCCGCTCGTGAACGACGGCGCGTCGTTGACGGCCGTGACGTTGATGGTGAAGGTCTGCGAGGGCGAGGTGTCGTCGCCGCCGTTCGCGGTGCCACCGTCATCCGTCAGATAGACGGTTACCGTGGCGGTGCCGTTCGCATTCGCGGCCGGCGTGAACGTGAGCGTGCCGTCTGGCGCGATGCTCGGCTGCACGCTGAAGAGCGCGTTGTTGTCGTTCGAGGCGTGGAACGTGAGCGCCTGCGCCGACTCGTTCGGACCGGCGCTGATGCCGGTGGCCCACGGCGCCGAATACGCGCCGGAGTCTTCGAGCACGCTGATGTTGCCGCCGCTGGTGAAGGACGGCTCGTCGTTGACGGCGTTCACGGTGATGGTGAACGTCTGCGACGGCGAGGTGTCGTCGCCGCCGTTCGCGGTGCCGCCGTTGTCCGACAGCGTCACGGTGACCGTGGCGGTGCCGAAGGCGTTCGCGGCGGGAGTGAACGACAGCACGCCGTTCGACGCGACGGACGGCTGCACGCTGAAGAGCGCGTGGTTGTCGTTCGACGTCGAGAAGGTGACCGTCTGGCCGCTCTCGTCGGCGGGGCCGGCGCTGATCGAGGTCGCCCACGGCGCGCTGTACGCGCCGGAGTCTTCGAGCACGCTGACGTTGCCGCCGCTGGTGAAGGACGGCTCGTCGTTGACGGCGTTGACGGTGATGGTGAACGTCTGCGTCGCGGAGGTGTCGACGCCGCCATTCGCGGTGCCGCCGTCATCCTGCAGATAGACGGTCACGATGGCGGTGCCGTTCGCGTTCGCGGCAGGCGTGTACGTGAGCGTGCCGCTCGGCGAAACGGCCGGCTGCGCGCTGAAGAGCGCGTTGTTGTCGTTCGAGACGTGGAACGTGAGCGCCTGCCCCGATTCGTTCGGACCGGCCGAGATCGACGTCGCCCAATTCGCGACGCTCTGCGCGCCTGAGTCCTCGTTCACGGTCTGGTTCGGACCGGCGGTGAACGACGGCGGGTCGTTGACGGCGGTGACGGTGATCGTGCTCGTCTGCGGCGCGGAGGTGTCGTTGCCGCCGTTCGCGGTGCCGCCGTTGTCGTGCGCGACGATGGTGATGGTCGCGGAGCCGTACGCGTTCGCGGCCGGCGTGAACGTGAGCGTGCCGTTCGGCGCGACGGCCGGCTGCACGGCGAAGAGCGCGTTGTTGTCGTTGGTGACGGTGAAGGTCACGCTCTGCGCCGACTCGTCGGCGGGACCGGGCGAGATCGACGTCGCCCAGCTCACGACCGTCTTCGGGCCCGAGTCTTCGAGCACGGTGACGGTGGGACCGGCGAGGAACGACGGCGGGTCGTTGACGGGCGCGATGGTGATCGTCGCGTTCGCGTCGTCGGTGCCGCCGTTGCCGTCGTTGGCGCGATAGACGAAGCTGTCGCTGCCGTTGTAGTTGAGCGCCGGCGTGTAGGTGACGTCGGCGGTGGTCGGTCCGGTGGAGACGACCGCGCCGAGGGAGCCGTGCGCAGGCGGGGTGACGATGGAGAACGTGAGCGAGTCGCCGTCGGCGTCGCTGCCGCTGAGGTGCACGGTGACGGCGTTGTCCTCGTTCGTCGAGGCGCTCGTGTCGTTCGCGACGGGCGGCGTATTGCACGTGACGAGCGGCGGCGTGCCGGCGGGCAGCGACGGCGCGGCCGGCGAGCAGACGCCGGTCTGCGTCTGCGGGAAGACGCTCGTGGCGACGCCGGTGGTCGGGAACGACGAGCCGGTCGTGTTCACGGTGCCGCATGCGGTGAGGACGATCGTGCCCTGATCCGCGGGAGGCACGTCGGCATCGGAGCCGACCGGGCGGATGTCGCCGGTGCCGTTGCGCCAGAGGACGTCGCCGCTGTACGAGCGGACGGCGATGTGGCCGCCGGCGCTCTGCTTCTTCGGTTTCGTGTAGTCGCCGATGGCGACGAGGGTGGCGGTGTCGAGCGTGGCCGTGCCGGCGCTGTCGATCGAGATCGTGCCGCCGCGCGTGCCCTTGCCGTCGATGCCTGCGATGAACGCCTTGCCGGAGACGGTGGCGGCGCCCTCGAGCGAGACGACGCGGATCGTGCCGGAGCCGTCCTTCTTCACCTTGCCGCCCGGAACGGAGCTGACGACGAAGAGCGAGCCGGTGAGCGGGCCGTAGACGGAGACGTCGCCGCGCGCGAAGAGATCGACGCCGTCGTCGGTCGCGCCGTCGTTGAGCGCGTCCGCGCGAACGCGGCCCATGCGCGTGCCGGTCGCGCCGAGGTCGCGGCCATCGACGAGGAGGCTCTTGCCGGAACGCACGATCACATGCGCCGGCAGATCCTTGGTCGACACCGCTGCGACGAGTCCTCGGATCTCGATGCCGCACGCATCGAGGGTGACGTTGCCGGCGCCGTTCTTCTCACCCTGCGACACGATGTTTGCGGTGGAGGAGACGACGAGCGCGGGCTCGATGAAGGTCGTGGTGGCGATGGTGATCGCGCCGCCGCTCTGGTTCCCGCCGCCGCCGTTCAGCACCGCGCCGGTGAGGCGCGTGGCGAGGAGCGCGCGGCTCGGACCGGAGAGGACGTTGCCGGCGATGGTGACGACGCCGCCCGCGCCGATGGTGATGCTGCCGGCCTGGCCGCCCGACGCGCCGGCGTCGATCGTGCTCGTCGAGCCGAGCGTCACGGCGCCCGCGGTGATGCTGACGTTGCCGCCGTTCGAGGTGGAGGAGCCGCCGTTCGACGACGCGGAGATGATCGCGTTGCCGTTCAGCGTGAGGCTCCCGCCGGCGCTGACCGAGATCGCGCCGCCGGAGCCGTTTCCTGCGCGGTTCTCCGCGTAGAGCGCGCCGCCCGCGTTGATCGTGACGTTGCCGCTGACGACGAACGCCATCGCGCACGCGCTGTTGGCGGAGGCGCCGTCGTCATTGCAGTTGACGGTGCCGTTCACGATCAGGTTGCCGTCGTTCACGGTGAAGACGCCGTTGACGGCGTGATCGTGGTCGACGGCAGAGCCGTCGAGAGCCGCGAACGAGTTGGTTCCGCTGATCGTCACGTCGTGCGCGAATGCGACCGGCACGGCGATCAGAGACAGCAACGAGAGCAAAAGCCGCAATGACAGGGAACGCATACGGAAACCCCTCCGGATCGCTGCAGGAAACGTTTGTTCGTAACCGTTGGACCGTGAATGAATCGCACCGCCGTTCCGCAAAAAGGTCTCGGAAAGGCGACTTGCCTGCGTTGACTTCGTTATCTCTCTCGGACGATCGCCAGACAATTTAACGTCTGTTCCACCCATGCGCAAGCGTTCATTTGCCGCTGTCAGCGCAGACGTAAAAAAAGGCCCTGCGCGGATCCGCGCAGGGCCTTTTCGATACAGCGAGTAGAGAGATTTACGGAGCGCTGTTGCAGCTCACGAAGCCGGACGTGCCGGAGATGAGCTCCGTGCCGCCGCCCGCGGGGTTGTTGCCGTTGACGTAAGACTCGACGCCCGGAGTCGCCGTCGCGGCCATCCCCTCGATGCCGAAGTCGTTGACGGTGCTGCTCGTGCCCTGCTTGCGCAGACCGATACCCGTGGCCACGCCGCTGCCGGCGCTGGTGTTGCTGCGGATGTCGAGGCAGACCGCGTCGTCGACCGAAGCGGCGTTGCCCGCATCCACGCGGATGCCTTCGCGATTGCCGCTGAGCGGCGCGGCGACGGTGTTGCTGGTGATGGTCAGGTTGGCCTGGCCGGTCACGCCGCGGCTGACGAGCAGAATGCCGTTGCCGTCCGTGGCGCTGATGTTGTTGCTGCTCACCGTCAGCGTGAGCAGCGGGGTGTCCGACGTACCGACGCTCACGCCGTTGCCGCCGCCGATGCCGTTCGACGCGACGGTGTTGTTGGCGACGATGCGGTTGCCGCTGATCGTGCCGGTCATCGTCGCGTAGCCGTTGTTGCCGACGAGGATGACCGTGCCGTCCGTGTTGCCGAGCGGGTTCGCAACCGTGCCGTTGTTCGACACGTTGAAGTTGCCCTGCGAGCGGTTGCCGGAGTTGCCGCCGTTGATCTGGATCATGATCGCGCTGGTGTTCATGCGGGCGGCCGCGCTCTGACCCTGCACCGTGTTGTTGGTGATGTTGATGATGTTCGTCGCGTTACCCGCCGTACCGGCAGAGCCGCCCGGTCCGGTCACGCTGGCGTTGCCATAGCTCACCTGGATGCCACCGCCGCCGGGGAAGTTGCGGATGGTGTTGCTGTCGATGGTGGCCTTGGTGAGCGAGGAGGCGGTGGTGCCGTTGCCGATGCCGATGAGGTGAATCGCGTCGTTCTGCGACGTGGCCGAGCTGGTGGTGCTGGTCAGCGTGTTGCCGGTGATCACCGCATTGGAGATCGTGCCCGCGTCGTTGGTGACGTCGATGCCGTCGTCGAACGCATTCGTCAGCGTGCTGTTGGTGACGGTGAGCGTGCCGGAGATGTTGTTGCCCGACAGCGCGCCGCTGCCGTTGAACGCGATGTTCGACTCGCCGAGGGCGTTGCCGGAGTTGCTGATCACGCCGTTGGTGAAGGTGAAGTTCGTCACCGTCTGGCCGTTGACGCCGCTGCCGCCGGTGGTGTCGATGAACATGCGGTCGAACGTCGGCGAGAGCGTGCTGTTGAGCGAGATGCCGTGACTGGTGGTGTGCTGAATCGCACCGCCCGTGCACGTACCCGCGCTGCTGCAGGTACCGCCGTTCGCGCGCACGGTGAGCCCCGCGGTGGCGCCGGTGGTGTTCAGGATGATGCCGCTGGCCGGACCGCTGGCGGCCGTGCCCGCGTTGATGCTGCGGAACTCGAGGCCGCCGGCGCCGATGGTGGTGTTGGCGACGTTGAGCGCGATGCCCGTCGTGGTGGTCAACGTGTTGACCAGCGCGCCGCCCACGGCCGCGTTGCAGGCCGCCTCGTCGCAGACGCTCACCGTACCGCCGCCCGTCGCCGTGAAGGCGTCGCTCGAGCCGGTCGACAGGACGACGCCGCCGTTGAAGGTCATCGTCGTACCGGTATTGTTCGTGAGCGAGATGCCGGTGCCGCCGTTGTTCGTGATCGCGCCGGTGAACTGCTTGGTGCCGCCGGTGGAGCTCGCAATCGCGACGACGCGGCCGCTGGTATCGGTGATCGTGCCGTTGTACGTCACGTTGGCGTTGCCGGCGTTGATGTTGAAGTCGGTGCCGGTGGCGTTGCTGATCGCGCTGCCGGAGGCCGCGGAGAACGTGCCGAGGACGGTGTCGAGGTTGACGCCCGTGCCCGTGCTGGTGGTGCTGCTGATGACGCCGAGCGGCAGCGACGCCGTGACGGTCGTGAGGTCGACCGCGGCTCCGTTCGTGGACGTCATCGTGCCCGCGCCGGACGTGACCGCGATCTGGAAGCCGGCGCCGGCGCCGGAATTGAACGTGGCGCCGCTGGTGGCGCGCAGCGCCGTGCCGTTGTCGGCCACGATGTCGAGATCGTTGAAGCTGAGGTCACCGGTGACGTTCGTCATGATGAGACCCGCGCCGCCGACGCCGTTGCCGGTCACGCCGATGGTCGTCGTGCCGCCGGAGACGGCCTGGAAGCCGCCGGTCGGGGTCTGGTCGAACTTGGCGTTGTTGATCGAGATGCCGGTCCCGCCGGTGGCGCCGGTGATCGTGTTGCTGGAGAAGTCGGTGATGGTGACGGTCGCACCGCTGCCGTCGATCAGGATGCCGGTGCCGGTCACTCCGATGCCGGTGTTGTTCGCCACGAGGAGGTTCAGCGTATTCGCGGCCGTCGTGCGGATGTCGATGCCGTTGTTGCCGTGAGCGCCTGTGCCCCAGCTGTTGTTCTGGATCGTGAGACCCAGCGTGCCGGTCGCGCCGGCGTTGACGTCGACGTCTTCCGCAGACGCCGTCGTGAAGACGTTGTCGGAGATCGTCAGCGTCGGCGAACCGCTGAACGCTCCGGTGGCCGTGAGATCGACGTCGTTGCCGCCGCTCGCGCTGATGTCGAGACCGCGCACTTCGACCGGCATGGCCGCCTTGATCTGGACGGCGTCGCTCGCCGAAGCGATCGGCGGCTTCGTGCCGGCCGCGACGAGATTGACCGGCGAGGCGTTGCCGTTGAGCGCGCGCGGGATCGAAAGACCGACGCCCTCACCGAGCAGGTGCTGATTCGCCTCGAGCTCGATCGGACCGTTGACCGGGTTGGTCGAGTTGCGCTGCACGAAGATGTAGTCGCCCGCGGCGTCGACGTCGCCGGCGCCGCCTGCGCCGTTGAGAGTCGTGAAGGCACCGAGCGGTGAATCGGAGCGGCCGTTGCCCGTGCCGCCTTCCTTCACGTACCACACCTTGTCAAAGATGTGGATCGTGACGGTGCCGGTCGCCGTCTGCGGCGTGCCGCCGGCCGGCTGGTCGGTGATGACGTACTGGAACGTGTCCGAGGCCGGTGCACCGGTGGGGATCGTCGGCGACGGCTTGAAGGTGAACGTGCCGTTGCTGTTCATCGAGACGATCGAGCCCGACGCGAGGGTGCAGTTGCTCATGTCGGCGCAGCCGACGATCGACGTGACGGTGAACGGATTGTTCTCGTTCGGGTTGTCGGAGTCGTTCCCGAGAACGCCTTTGAGGGTGGTGACGCTGGTCTTGACCACGTTCGGCGTCGTGCCGGCCACGCCGATGTCGACGCGCAGCTCGGTGTTGCCGATGGTGTCGAACGTGTCGCTGCCCGCCGTCGGCGGATCGTTGACCTGGTTGACGGTGATGTTGAAGGTGTCGTCGTCGCCCTTCGCCGGCGCCGGCGTATTGCCGTTATCGGTCGTGATGAGCTGAATCGACGCGGTGCCCGAGGCGGCGGCGAACGGGAAGTCGGCCGTCGGGTTGAAGCGCAGCGTGGCCAGCGACGCGTTCACGTTGGCGAGCGTGCCGCTGATCGTGTAGTCGGCGGTGCCGTTGCCCGCCGGCGGGGCGAACGTGAGGCCCGTCGGCGTGACGATCGTGGTCGTGCCGTTGGTGGTCTTGATCTCGACGGAGATGTTCCCCGACTGCGCGTCCGGATCGGTGATCGAGACGATGTTGCCCGCGCCGGTGAAGGTGAGCGGCGTGTCTTCGTTCACCGACTGCGCATTCGTCGGGACGTTGTTGACCGGCGGGTCGTTGGTCGCGGTGACGCTGATCGTCGACGTCTGCGTGTTGCTGTTCGCGCTGCCGTCGTTGACCTGGAACGTGACCGTGCGCGCGGCCGTCGTCGGATCGTCCGAGGTGTTCTGGTAGGTGACGCTCTGCAGCGCCGCGGCGTACTGCGCCAGCGTCGCGGAGCCGCTGAGGGTCAGCGTCGGCGCGACGTAGTTGCCGGTGATGCCGTTCTGCGTCGTGAAGCCGAGGACGTCGGCGCCGCTCTGGAAGCCGGCGGAGATCGTCACGGTCGCGGAGGTGATGTTCGTCGAGTCGACGTCGGTCACGGACGCCGTGACGCCGAGCGCAGCCGGCGCCTGGTTCTCGGTGTAGCTGAGCGAGCCGCTGACCGTGAGCACCGGCGGATCGTTCGTCGGCGTGATCGAGACGGTCTTGCTGGCGACGTTGGAGAGGTTGTTCACGCCCGCGCCGTCGTTGACCTGGAACGAGATGGAGCGGTTCGTGGTCGACGGCGTGTTCGACGAGTTGTTGTACGTCACCGCGCGGAGCATGGTCTGGTACTGGGCGAGCGTGGCCGTGCCGCTGATGGTCAGCGTCGGCGCGACGTAGCTCGCGGTGGCGCCGGCGAGCAGCGTCGGCGCGGCCAGCGTTTCCGCGCCGGCGTCGAGCAGGTTCGTGATCGTGACCGTCGCGCCGGTGAGGTTCGCCGAGTCGACGTCGGTCACCGTGAGCGCGTTGTCGACGGCGATGGCCGGCGAGTCTTCGACGAACGCGCTGGTGCCGCCGCTGGTCGTGACGACCGGCGCGTCGTTGACCGACGCCACGGTCACGCCGCGCGTCGCCGTGTTGCTGTTGGCGGCGCCGTCGTTGACCGTGAACGAGATCGTGCGCGTGGTGCCGTTCGGATTCTGCGAGGTGTTGTTGTACGTCACCGCGCGCAGCATCGTCTGGTAGTTGGAAAGCGTCGTGACGCCGGTGATGGTGAGCGTCGGAGCGACGTAGCTGGCAGTCGCGCCGCCGAGGAGCGTCGGCGCGGCGAGCGTTTCCGCGCCGCTGTCGAGCAGGTTCGTGATGGTGATGGTGGCGCTGGCGAGCGTGCCGGAATCCACGTCCGTCACGGTCACGCCGTTGTCCACCGCCACCGCTCCCCCATCCTCGGTGAACGCGGCCGTGCCGCCGCTGGTCGTCACGACCGGCGCGTCGTTCGACGGCGTCACGCTGACGCTCTTCGAGGCGACTGCGCTCTGGTGGTTCGTGCTCTGGCCGTCATCGACCTGGAAGTTGATCGTGCGCACGGTGACGTTCGGCGTGTTCGACGCGTTGTTGTACGTGACCGCGCGGAGCATGGTCTGGTACTGCGCGAGCGTGGCCGTGCCGGTGAGGGTCAGCGTCGGAGCGACGTAGCTCGCCGTGACGCCGCCGAGCAGCGTCGGCGCGGCCAGCGTTTCGGCGCCGCTGTCGAGAAGGTTCGCGATCGTGACGGTCGCCGAGGCGAGCGTCGCGGTGTCGGGATCGGTGACGGTGACGCCGGCGTCGACCACGACCGGAGCCGCGTCTTCGACGAACGCCGACGTGCCCGCCGACGTCGTGACGACCGGGACGCTGTTGACGGACGTCACGCTGACCGTCTTCGTCGCGACGTTGCTGTTGGCGCTGCCGTCATTCACCTGGTACGAGACCGAGCGGTTGGTGGTGTTCGGCGCGTTCGAGGAGTTGTTGTACGTGATGGCCTGCAGCATCGTCTGATACTGCGCGACCGTGGCCGTGCCGGTGAGCGTGAGCGTGGGCGCGACGTAGCTCGCGGTCACACCGCCGAGCAGCGTCGGCGCGGCCAGCGTCTCCAGTCCCGCGTCCTGCAGGTTCGTGATCGTGATAACGGCGCTGCCGAGGGTCGGCGAGTCGACGTCGGTGACGGCGACCAGCGAATCGATCGCGACCGCGCCGGCGCCTTCGGTGAAGCTGGTGATCGCGGCAGTCGTGGTGACGACCGGCGCGTCGTTCGTCGCGGTGACGCTGACGGTCTTCGTCGCGACGTTCGAGAGGTTGTTCGCCGCTCCGCCGTCATTGACCTGGAAGGCGATGACGCGAGCGGTGACGTTGGGCGTGTTGGACGTGTTGTTGTACGTCACCGCGCGCAACATCGACTGGTAGTTCGCGAGCGACGTCGTGCCGGTGAAGGTGAGCACGCCGCCGACGTAGTTCGCGGTGACGCCGCCGACGAGCGAGGTCGCCGTGAGCGATTCCGCCACGCCGTCGAGGAGGTTCGTGATCGTGACCGTCGCGCCGGTGAGGTTCGTCGAGTCGATGTCGGTGATTGTCAGTCCGTTGTCGACCGCGACCGCGGGCGAGTCTTCGACGAACGCGCTCGAGCCGCCGGTGGTCGTGACCACCGGCGCGTCGTTGACGGCGGTGATCGAGACGTTCTTCGCGCCGACGTTCGACAGGTTGTTGACGGCGCCGCCGTCGTTCACCTGGAAGTTGAGCACGCGCGTGGTCGTGGTGGGGTTGTTCGAGGAGTTGTTGTACGTCACCGCCCGCAGCATCGTCTGGTACTGCGCGACGGTCGCGGTGCCGGTGAGCGTCAGCGTCGGCGCGACGTAGCTCGCGGTGACGCCGCCGAGCAGCGTCGGCGCGGCGAGCGTTTCCGCGCCGCTGTCGAGGAGGTTCGTGATCGTGACCGTAGCGCTGGTGAGGTTCGCGCTATCGACGTCGCTCACGCTGACGCCGCTGTCGACCGCCACCGCCCCGCCATCCTCGGTGAACGGCGTCGTCGTGCCGGTCGGCGTGACCACCGGCGCGTCGTTCGTCGCCGTGACGGAGACGCTCTTGTTGGCGACGTTCGAGAGGTTGTTCACCGCGCCGCCGTCATTCACCTGGAAGGCGATGACGCGGGCGGTGGTGCTCGGCGCGTTCGACGAGTTGTCGTACGTCACCGCGCGGAGCATGGTCTGGTAGTTGGCGAGCGAGGTCGTGCCGCTGAAGGTCAGCGTGCCGGCGTTGTAGCTCGCGGTCACACCGCCGAGGAGCGTCGGCGCGGCCAGCGATTCGGCGCTGCCGTCGAGGAGGTTCGTGATCGTGACCGTCGCGCCCGTGAGCGTGGTCGAGTCGATGTCGGTGACGCTCACCGAACCGTCGACGACGACGGCGGGCGAGTCTTCGACGAACGCGCTCGTGCCGCCGCTGGTCGTCACCACGGACGCGTCGTTCGACGCGGTGATGGAAACGTTCTTCGTGGCGGTGTTCGAGAGGTTGTTCACCGCGCCGCCGTCGTTCACCTGGAACGAGATGACGCGCGTGGTCGTGGTCGGGTCGTTCGAGGAGTTCGTGTACGTGACCGCCCGCAGCATGGTCTGATACTGCGCAAGCGTCGCGGTGCCGGTGAGCGTGAGCGTCGGCGCAACGTAGCTGGCGGTGACGCCGCCGAGCAGCGTCGGCGCGGCGAGCGTTTCCGCACCGCTGTCGAGGAGGTTCGTGATCGTGACGGTCGCGCCGGTGAGGTTCGCGCTGTCGACGTCGCTGATCGTGACGCCGCCGTCGACGGCGACCGGCGAGCCGTCTTCGGTGAAGGCGCTGGTCGTCCCGGTGGTGGTGACGACCGGCGCGTCATTCGTCGGCGTGACGGAGACGGTCTGGTTGGCGACGGTGGAGAGGTTGTTCACCGCGCCGCCGTCGTTGACCTGGAACGCGATCGTGCGGCTGGTGGTGGCCGGCGTGTCCGACGCGTTGTCGTAGGTGACGGCGCGGAGCATGGCCTGGTAGTTGGCGAGGGTCGTGGTGCCGCTCAGCGTCAGCACGCCGGCGTTGTAGCTCGCCGTGACGCCGCCGAGGAGTGACGGTGCCGCGAGGGCTTCCGCCGCGCCGTCGAGAACGTTCGTGATGGTGACCGTCGCACCGGTGAGCGTCGTCGAGTCGACGTCGGTGACGGTGAGGCCGCTGTCGACGGCGACCGGGCCGGCGTCTTCGACGAACGCGGTCGTGCCGCCGCTGGTCGTGACGACCGGCGCGTCGTTGACGGCGGTGACGTTGACGAGCGTGTCGTTCTGCGCGTCGTCCTGGCTCTGGAGGCCGCCGGCGTCCGTCACGAACCAGTCGATTCCGCGCTGCGCGGTGGACGGGGCGTCGCTGGCGTTGGCGTACGTGACGCTGCGCAGCGCGGTCTGGTAATTCGCGAGCGTGTCGACGCCGGAGAGCTGCAGCGTCCCGCTGCTGAAGATCGCGGTGATGCCCGGGACGGTCGTGCCGCACGCGGGGCACGCGAGGACGTCGCCGGCACCTGCATTTCCGGAGACGAGCACCGCCGCCGACTGCATCGTCGCGGAGTCGGGATCGGTGATCGTGAGCGCCGGCTCGAGCGTGACGGGGCTGCCGTTCTCGGTGTACGCGACCGTGTGGCCGGCGACGAGCACCGGCGCGTCGTTGGTCGGCGTCACGGAGACGTTCTTGGTGGCGACGTTGGAGAGGTTGTTCGCCGCGGCACCGTCGTTGACCTGGAAGGAGATGATGCGCGCGGTCGTGTTCGGCGCGTTGGCGGCGTCGTTGTACGTCACCGCGCGGAGCATCGTCTCGTACTGCGCGAGCGTGGCCGTGCCGGTGAAGGTGAGCGTCGGCGCGACGTACACGGCGGTCACGCCGCCGACGAGCGTCGGCGCGGCCAGCGTCTCGGCGCCGCTGTCGAGGAGGTTCGAGATCGTGACGGTCGCGCCGGTCAGCGTCGTCGAGTCGACGTCGGTGATCGTGAGCGCGTTGTCGACGACGACGGCCGCGGAGTCTTCGACGAACGCGGTCGTGCCGCCGCTCGTCGTCACGACGGGCGCGTCGTTGACCGCGGTGACGCTCATCGTCTTCGTGACCGTGTTGCTGTTCACGTCGCCGTCGTTGACGACGATGCTGATGCTGCGCGCGGTCGTGTTCGGATCCTGCGCGCTGTTCGCGTACGTGATGCTGCGAAGCACCTGCTGGTAGTTCGCCAGCGTGTCGCTGCCGGACAGCGTCAGCGTCGGCGCGCTGTAGACCGCGGTGATCGACGTGCCGGCGGTGTTCGCCGCCAGCGTCTCGGAGCCGCTGTCGAGAAGGTTCGTGATGGTGATCGTCGCCGACTCGAGGTTCGCGTCGTCGACGTCGCTCACGCTGATCGACGGATCGATCGCGACCGGCGCGCCGTCTTCGGTGAACGCCGGAGATGCGCCGCCCGCCGTGAGCACCGGAGCGTCGTTGACCGCCGTGATGTTGATCGTGAAGTTGACCGGCGCGGACGTGTTCGCGCCGTCGCCGTTATCGGAAAGCGTGACGGTGACGTGCGCCAGGCCGACCGCATTCGGGGCCGGGGTGAACGTCAGTGTTCCGTCGGCGGCGATCGCCGGCTGCACGCTGAAGAGCGCGTTCGCATCGTTGCTGACGTTGAACGTCAGCGTCTGCGCGTTCTCGTCGCTCGGTCCTTTGCTGATCGCCGTCGCCCACGTCGCGCTGTACGCGACATCCTCGGGCGACGAGACGTCGCCGGATCCCGTGAAGCTCGGGGTGTCGTTGACCGGCGTGATCGTGATCGTGACGAGCACGACGTCGGAGTCGAGCGAGCCGTCGTGCGCGTGGTAGCTGAACGAGTCCGTGCCGTTGTAGTTCGCGGCCGGGACGTACGTAAAGGAGCCGTCCGCGTTGAGCGCGAACGACGCCGCGTGCAGCGGCGCGACGTTCTGGACCGCGGTGAGCGTCGTGCCCGCATCCTGATCGGAATCATTCGCGAGCACGCCGGGCGCCGGCACGGTGAGCGTGCCGTCTTCGCCGATCGTGTAGGAATCCGGCTGCGCCACCGGCTTGTCGTTCACGTCGGTGAGCGTGATGGTGACCGTTCCGTTGTCCGACTTGTTCGGCACGCCGTTGTCGACGACGTGCACGGTCAGCGTGAACGACGGCGTGGTCTCGAAGTTGAGCGCGGTCGTGTTCGCCACGGTGATCGCGCCGCTGGTGGCGTTGATCGCGAACGCGTTGCCGGTGTTGCCGGCCGTGATGGAGAAGGTGTGGCTGTCGGCGACGTCGTTGTCGGTGACGTGCACGGTGCCGACGGCGGTGCCGTTCGGGCTGTTCTCCGGAATCGAGAACGCCGCGTCGGTCACCTTCGGCGGATCGTTGACGCTGGTCACGGCGATCGTGACCGTCGCCGTCGCGGTGGCGTGGCCGTCGCTGACGGTGTAGGTGAAGCTGTCGGCGCCGAAGTAGTTCGCGTCCGGCGTGTATGTGAAGCCGCCGTTCGCCTGCAGCACGACGTCGCCGTGCGTCGCGTTCGCGCCGAGGGTCACGGTCAGCGGATCGGATTCATCGTCGTGGTCGTTCGCGAGCACGCCCGGAGGCGGCACGACGAGCGGCACGTCTTCCGTGGTGCTGTACGAGTCGGCGTTCGCATGCGGCGCGGTGTTGGTCGACGTCGACACCTTGATGGTGACGTGCGCGACGTTCGAGTCCTTCGAGCCGTTCGAGGCCTTGTAGTCGAAGCTGTCGGCCGTGTTCGAGGTCGGATCGTCCGGCGCGTACGTGAAGCTGCCGTCGGGGTTGAGCGTGACGGTGCCGCGGGCAGGCGAACCGACCGGGCTCGCGGTGAGCGGCGCGCCGTTCGGGTCGCCGTCATTCGCGAGGACGCCCGGCGCCGGAACGGTGAGGCCGGCGCCGTGCGCGCGCGAGTACGTGTCGTCGGCCGCGAAGGGGCTGTTCGTGGAGATGTTCGCGTCGAAGCGGAAGTAGATGAATCCGTCGTTCGGATTCGAGAACGCGTAGATCTTGATGAGGCGCAGCGCCTGCGTGCCGCCCGAGGCGAGCCCTTCGACGAGCGGCGAGATCATGCCCCAGTCCGTGGCGAGCCCGTCGAGCGTGATCATGCGCGGGTCGCCGACGTGCACCGAGTGACGCCGTCCCGCGGGCGCCGTCGGATAGAGGATCGGATCGCCGTTCGGCTTGGTCGTGACAATCTGATTCGCGACGCCGAGCGTACCGTCAAAGTAGAGATGCATGACCTCGGGCGCGACGCCGCCGCTGAAGGCCGAGTACGGGATGCGGGTCTCGATGAGGAGACTGCCGCTGCTCGCGTTAAAGCCGGCCGGCCACGGGGTCGTGCTGATCGTGATCGGCGCGCCGAGCACGCCGGTCGAGCAGACCTGCCGCTGCGTCAACGTCACGGAACCATCCGTATCCGTTGTCGTCACGCGCGTCGTCAACACCTGATCGATGCCGGGGATGGCCCCGACGAAGCAGCCGGTGGCTGCGTTGTTGTCCGCGTCGATCAGGACTCGATAGTCCGAGGTGGCGGCATGTGCGAGAGGTACCCAAACGATCGCACTCAGGATCAAAGCGAGACGTAGACGACGCAGAGCCATCATTGTATAATTCCTTCTTAGGACCGGTGCCCCCCTCAGGAGTTCCTGAGAGACACACTTCACCCCGGGGGAAATGGACGAAGTTCATGATAGCAGTCTTTTCCGAAAACACCGGATAAAAAACTTATTTTGCACTTCAACGGCCTCCGCCGTTGTCTCCTTCCCGACTTCCGATCCGGCCCCCGCTTCCGACTCGCGTACACTCTCGCCCAACCGCACATGCCCGAGCAGCCGACGCCGCTCCACCTGCTCCCGAACGGCCGGAGCAACGCGCGCGACGCGGAGCTGGAGGCGTTGCGCGCGGAGCTCGCGGCGCGCGACCGGCAGGAAACCGCCATCGCCGAGCTCGGCCAGGGCGCCCTCACCGGCGTCGATCCGCTGATGCTCCTCGGCCAGGCGTGCGCGCTCGTCGAGCTCACGCTGCAGGTCAGCCACTGTCGCGCGCTCGAGCTCGCACCCGGCGGCGGCATGCGCGTGCGCGCGGCGCTCGGCGCGAACGAGACGTTCCTCCACTGCGACCGCGACGGCGCGGAAGACGAGTCGATCGGAATGCTCACGCTGCTCGCCGATGGCCCGGTCTCGTTCGCGCGACTGGAAGACGAGACGCGCTTCGAAGCGCCGCATCTCCGGCACTTCCACGGCATCCGCAGCGGCGCGGGCGTGGTCATCCGCACGCAGTACGGTCCGTTCGGCGTGCTCCTCGCCTACTCCGACAACGAACGCACATTCGCCGAATACGAGCTGGCGTTCCTCCGCTCGACCGCGAACATCCTCGGCGAAGCGATCACGCGCGGCCGCACCGAGCACGCGCTGCGCAGTTCCGAGGCGCGGCTGCGGCAGGTCATCGCCACGACGGTCGACGCCGTGCTCACGGTCGACCGCTCGCTGCTCGTGACGGAGTGGAATCGGCAGGCGGAGACGACGTTCGGCCTCGCCGCGCGCGACGTGATCGGCCAGCCGCTGCAACCGTCGCTCTTTCCCGAGGGCACGATGCATCTGCTGCGCGTCGCGTTCGAGCGGCATCGCGCGGGACGGCCGAGCCGGCTGCTGCGGCGGCGGCTCGAGATCCGCGCACGGCGCGCGTCGGGCGAGGAGTTCCCGGCGGAAGTCACGATCGCGCCGGCGGGCAGCGACGCGGACTTCACGCTGACGGCGTTCATCCACGACATCTCGGCGCGCAAGGAAGCGGAGCGACGCCTGGAGATGCGCGAGCAGCGCTTCCGCACGATCGTCGAGAAGAGCTGGAGCGGCGTGGCGCTGGTCGACGCGGAGCTCTGCTTCTGCTTCGTGGGCTCGTCGACGCAACACCTTCTCGGCTACCGCGATGACGAGCTCCTCGGGCGCTCGCTGTTCGACTTCGTGCATCCGCGCGACGCCGAGCGCACGCGCGCGATCTTCGCGCAGATCGTGGCGTCGGAAACCGGCGAAGGCCACGGCGAGCTGCGCTTCCGCCACCGCGACGGCAACTGGGTCTGGCTCGAAGGCTTCGCGCAGAACCTGCTGCACGAGACGAGCGTCGGCGCGGTCGTGCTCAACTACCGCGACGTTTCGCAGCGCAAGGAAACCGAGAAGCAGCTCGAATACCGCGCGTACTACGACTCGCTGACCGCGCTGCCGAACCGGCTGCTGTTTCGCGACCGGCTCGTGAACGCCGTCGCGCACGCGCGACGCAACCGCGTCGGCGTGGCGGTGATGTATCTCGACGTCGATCACTTCAAGCTGATCAACGACGGCCTCGGGCATTCGCTCGGCGACGCGCTGCTGGCCGAGGTCGCGCGGCGGCTGCAGGGCGCGCTGCGCGCGTCGGACACGATCTCGCGCATCGGCGGCGACGAGTTCAGCATCCTGCTGCCGGAAGTCGTGAATACCGAGGCGATGGCGGGCGTGGCGCGGAAAATCCTCGACTCGCTCGCACAGCCGTTCTCGGTCGAAGGACACGAACTCATCGTCACGGCGAGCATCGGCATCAGCTGCTTTCCGAACGACGGCGACGACGCCGAGACGCTGCTCAAATGCGCTGACGCGGCGATGTATCGCGCGAAAGAGCTCGGCCGCAATCAGGCGCAGCTGTTCACGGCCAGCATGAACGAGCGCTACGTGCGGCGGCTCGCGCTCGAACAGCATCTCCATCACGCGATCGAACGGCAGCAGCTCGAGCTCGAATATCAGCCGATCTACGACCGCGCCGGCCGGCGCATCGCGTCGGTCGAGGCGCTGCTGCGGTGGCGCGATCCGAACCGCGGCCTCGTGCCGCCGTCAGAGTTCATCGAGCTCGCCGAAGAGACCGGGATGATCGTCGCCATCGGCGCGTGGGTGCTGCGCACCGCCTGTCTGCAATTAAGGCAATGGCACGACGAAGGACTGACGTCGCTGCGGATGGCCGTCAACATCTCGGCGGTGCAGTTACAGCAGCGCGATCTCGTGACGACGGTGCGCTCGGCGATCGAGGAGTCCGGCATTTCACCGCATCTGCTCGAGCTCGAGATCACCGAGAGCGCGGCGATGCAGAACTTCGAGTCGACGCTGACGGTGCTGCGCGAGCTGCGCGCGATGGGCGTGTCGATCGCGGTTGACGATTTCGGCACCGGCCAGTCGTCGCTCATCTATCTCAAGCACTTCCCGATCGACACGGTGAAGATCGACAAGGAGTTCCTGCGCGAGGTGACGTTCGACGACACCGCGGCCGCGATCGTGTCGTACGTGATCAATCTCGCGCATACGCTGCAGCTGAAGGTCGTCGCCGAAGGCGTGGAGACGGAAGAGCAGTACACGTTCCTGCGGCACTACGCGTGCGATCTGCTGCAGGGATATCTCTTCAGCCGGCCGCTTCCGCCCGCGGCGATCCTCCCCTATCTGGCGCGCGCGCTGCCGCGGCCGCACACGGCCGAGATTCCGCTCGACGACCTGCTGCGCTGATTCGCAACCTCGCACACGCGCCCGCGTATCATCTGATTGTGAGCTCCACGGTCCTTCGCTCGCCTTCGGCCCGCTTCTACGCCGCCGCGCTGCTCGTCATTGCGACGTGCGCGACGCTCGTGCACACCTCGCTCTTCGCGCGCAATCCGGACGTTGCCGCGTGGGGCGTGACGTTCGATCTGACGATCACGCTGCCGCTGCTGTACTGGTTCTTCGTCGTCCGTACCGGCCACGCGCGGCCGCTGACGATCGCGCCGGTGTTCCTCGTCGGCTCCGCGATCGCGGCTCTGGTCGTGCCGCGCGGCGAGCAGCAGTTCCTCCATCAGCTCGGCACGTTCGTCGGGTCGGCGGTCGAAGTCGTGGTGATCGTCGCGCTGGTGCGTCGTGTCGCCGCGTTGCGCCGGAACGATTTCGCGACCGACGATCCGTACGCGCGCATCTCGACCGCCGCACATGCGATCGCCGGCGGACGCATCGGAGACGCGATCGCGTCCGAGATGTCGATGTTCTACTACGCGCTCTTCTGCTGGCGGAAGCAGCCGCGCGAGACGCCGGCACAGACGCTCACGTTTCACCAGCGCAGCGGCTGGGGAACGATCGTCGCCTGCATTCTGATGATGATCGCCTTCGAAGGCCTCGGCATGCACTTCCTCCTTGCGCGCTGGAGCACGAAGGCGGCGTGGGGCTGGACGGCGCTCGATCTATGGGCGGTGATCTGGTTCATCGGCGACTACCACGCGTTGCGTCTGCGCCGTTCGACGCTCGACGAGCACGCGCTCACGCTGCGTTACGGTTTGCGCTGGAGCGTCGCCATTCCGCTCGAAGAGATCGCGTCGGTCGAAGAGATCCGCGGCGAACGCGACTGGAAACGGCGCGGCGTGCTGAAGGTGGCGATGCTCGAAGAGCCGCGGTGGCTGGTGACGCTGAAGACGCCGCGCGTCGCGAACGGCCTCGCAGGCATCCGCAAGACGATCGATGGGCTCGCGCTGCTGCCGGACGACGATGCCGCGATCAATGCCTTACGGAACGCGCTTTCGTCAGACCCTCGATCCGCAGCGCGCCCGTGAGCGTCGCCGTCTCGTTGCCGCTGCTCACGAGGATGACCGCCGAGCCCGGCTCCGCGTCGCGATCGACCGTGAACGTCGCGGTCATGTAGTTCGACTGCCACGAGAAATCCGAGGTGCGGCGGAACGCGGGGTTCGTCACTTCGAACTGCGTCATGCCGCTGGTGAAGCCGTCGCCGCCGACCGCGAGCCGGAACGTATCCCCCGGCTTCACGCTGACCGGCGCGCTGGAGAGGCTGATCGCGTTCGCGTCCGGCTTCGTGCAGCCGACCCAGCGCGGGTTGAGCTGTGAGACACCGGCGGCGCCGAGCATGAGATTGCCGTAAACGCGTCCGTTCTGGACGTCCATCGCACCGCCGTCGAAGAACTTCGTCGGGAACGCGTTCGCCTTCGCCTGCCGCCACGAGCCCTGGAGCGAGTCGGGCAGCATCGGCCCGTCGAGCGGTTCCGCATAGAGGCGGTAACGTCCTTCCGGAATGCCGGCGATCGTGAAATCGCCCGAGGCGTCCGTGAGCACCGTCGCGACCGGCTCGCCGTGCGTGTTGAGGGCGACGACCTGCGCGCCGAAGATGCCGCCGCCGTCACCGACCACGCGGCCTTCGAGCGTCGCGCCGTCGCGCACCTGATCGCTCTTCGGATACGTCGTCACGATGGCGATGCGGTCGTCGCTGTCGAGCACCGGCGCACCGGCTCCCGTCGCGACGTACGGATACATGATCGCGGAGAGCACGCCGGAGTGATCGAGTCCGAGGACGTGACCGACTTCGTGCTCGATCGCCATTTGCGCGTTCCAGTTGCCGTGGAAGAGCGACGGATCGATCTGGATCGCGGCGTCGACGTAGCGTCCGTCGTCGCCGAAGGTGTACGTCGTCAACGCGAGCGCGCCTTGATCGCGGAAGAGATCGTCGGCGAGCGAGATGGTCACGCCGCCCGCGGTGCGCGTGAGCGAGCCGCTGGTCGTCCCGCGCGACTGGAACGAGAGCTGCGCGTCGGGAACCGCGGCCCACGCCGCGAACGCGCGGTCGATGATCGCCGGCGCGTCGGCGTCGGCCTGCACCACACGCTGATCGATCGTGTACGGGAGCGGAAAGGCCGTCGGCGACCACTCGATGGGCGTCGGCGTGCCGTGGATGTCGTAGGTCATCCGCGTTGCCGCAAGTGCCGGAACTGCAAGGAGAAACGCGAGAGTGGCAACGGCCGCGGAGCGGGACATGATGCGTCGCTCAACTGCAACCGGGCTGCCACATTGCGTGTGATAGATTCGCGGCCGGTCCCCTCCGCACATCGTTGCCGCCATTCGACCCGGAAGGAGCTCAGCCATGTCGAGGAAGGTTTACGTTTCAGCCGGCATCACCCTCGCGTCGTTGATGCTCGCCGCGATCGCCGCCGCGTTCTGCGTTCCCACCATCTACAGCCGCTCCGGCACGCCACCTCCCACGGCGAACTGGACCGACACGACGTACTGGACGCCGAACGGCGGCTTCCCGGGCTGCGCGCCGGGGGATGCCGTGCAGGTCGTCCCTTCCTCGCCGACGACGATCGTCGTCAACAGCTCCATCCCGAACCCGATCATCGGTCTCAACCTGAACTGCGCCGGCTGCGTCATCGACGTGCAGCCCGGCGGCTCGCTGACGCTGGCGGGCGGTGCCAGCATCGGCAGCGGCGCCACGTTGCAAGTCAGCGGCGGCACGCTCACGATCGCAAACGTCGGCAACCTCACCCTCCAGAGCGGCGCAACGCTCGCCCTCACGAGCGGCAGCATCGACGTGCAGAGCGGCGGTCACGCCACGCTGAGCTCCGCGCAGAGCCTCAGCGGCGGCACGCTCACGATGAGCGGCGGCCGGCTGACCGTGAACTCCGGCCTCACGATCCAGAACGGCGCGACGCTCGATTTGAACGGCGGCACGATCGATGGCAGCAGCAGCGTCACGAACAACGGCATCGCGCAGGCGAACGGTACGAACAACGTCAGCGCCGCGTTCAATGTCGGCAGCACGGGAAGCGTCACGGTGAGCTCCGGGCAGCTGTCGCTGTCGGGCGGCGGCACGGGCGACGGCCCGTTCAGCCTCGCCAACGGTGCGACGCTCGACTTCCCGTCTGGCACATACACGACGACGCCGAACGGCATCATCAACGGCAGCGGCACGCTCTCGATCAGCGGCGGCACGCTCTCCGCCGGCGGCGTCACGCAACCCGATCAACTGCACATGACCGCGGGCACGCTCACCGGCGCCGGGTTTCTGTCGGTCACGAACTTCTTCGACTGGCGCGGCGGCACGCTCACCGGCAGCGGCACCGCGGAGCTCGCGGGCACCGGCAGCGCCGATTTCTACGGCACCGCGGGCACGATGGTGCTCGACAACAAGACCTTCAACAACTACGGCGTCATCGACTACCAGCCGAGCCCCAATCCGCTGCAGCTCGCGAACGGCGCGCTCTTCGCCGACTACGGCACGTTCGACGTCGAGACCGACGGCACGATCGCCGGCACGACGCCCGCGAAGTTCCTCGTCGCGCCGAATGGCGTCCTCGAAAAGAGCGGCGGCTCCGGCACGATGACCATCGCTCCGCCGCTCGACAACAACGCCACTGCATACACCTTCAGCGGCACGCTGCAGTTCGACGGCGGCGGCACGCACAACGGCTCCTTCAACGCGTTCGGCAGCGGCAATGCGCTGGTCTTCACCGGCAGCGACACGTTCACCAACAGCTCCTCGTTCGGCGGCGACGGCACGCTGACGTTCCGCGGCACGGCGAGTATCAACGGCTACTTCGACGTCGGCGGGACGACCGAGGTGCGCGGCGGCAGCGTGACGTTCGCGGATGATGCGCGCACGAACGTCTTCACGTTCGACGGCGGCAGCACGACCGTGCCGCTCAACGACGCGCTGACGATCACCGGCAGCGGCACGTGGTCGGCCGGCACGCTCGACGGCAGCGGCAGCGTCACCGTCGGCACGAACGCCACGTTCGTCATCGACGCCGCGAACGCCGACGTCACGCTCGACGGACTCTACTTCCGCAACGACGGTACGGTGCAGTACACGGCCACGACGAATAGCCTCACGTTCGCGAACGCGGCGCTCGTCGACAACTACGGCACCTTCGACATCCAGGCCGACCAGGCCATCCACGCGAGCGCCGTGACGCCGATCGCCGCGCGCGTCGCGAACGAAGCGTCCGCCGCCGCGCGTGCGCGGCACCACGACCGCGGCCTCGCCGCCGATCTCGTGTCGTTCGCCAGCGAGATCGACAACAACAGCGGCGCGACGTTCGAGAAGAGCGGTGGCGGCGGCACGAGCGACATCGAGGCCGCGTTCTCCAACGACGGGACGGTCCTCGCCTCGAGCGGCACGCTGAACTTCCTCTCGACGTACGATCAATCCGGCGGCACGACCACGCTCGACGGCGGCGACATCGAAGTCGCGTCGTCGCTCGCGATGAGCGGCGGCTCGCTCACCGGCAGCGGCACGATCGACGGCGACGTCGACAACGGCGGCGACGTCGCGCCGGGCGACACCGGCAGCACCGGCACGATCAACGTCACCGGCAGCTACACGCAGCAAAGCGGCGGCACGCTGACGACGAAGCTCGCCTCCGCGGCGTCGTACGACGTGCTGGCCGTCTCCGGCTCGGCCACGCTCGACGGCACGCACGACGTCACGCTCATCGGCGGCTACGAGCCGGCCAACGCCCAGACGTTTACAGTGTTGACCTTCGCGTCGCGCAGCGGCGACTTCGCCACGCGGAACTACCCGACCTACGCGAGCGGGCACGGCTCGATCACGTCGAACTACACGCCGACGTCGCTCGTGCTCACCGCCGTCGTGACGCCGAGCAGCGCCGATCTCGCGATGAGCATGAGCGGTCCCGCGTCGGTCACCGCCGCCGCGCCGCTCAGCTACGACATCACCATCACGAACAACGGTCCCGACACGACCAGCGGCACGATCACTGTCGTCGACACGCTGCCGATCGGCGCCACCGGCGTCAGCGCGAACGGCAGCGGCTGGAGCTGCGGCGCCGCGACGACCACGATTACGTGCACGACCTCGTCGTCGATAGCGAACGCCGCGCAGTTCCCGACGCTCACGATTTCGATGACCGCGCCGGCGAGCGGCGGCAACGTCTCCAATAGCGCGACGGTGTCGTCCGCCAACGACGCGAACAACGCCAACGACTCCGACAGCGTGACCACGACCGTCATCGCCGAAGCCGATCTGCTCCTCAGCAAGACCGGCCCCGCGAACGCCGTCGCCGGCCAGCCCATCACCTACACGATCACCGTGACGAATAACGGACCGTCGACGGCTGACAACGTCATCGTCAGCGATCCGACCCCCGCCGGTCTCACGTTCGTCTCGAACAGCGGCGCGTGCACGAGCACCTATCCCTGCACCCTCGGCACGCTCACCGCCGGTCAGTCGGCGACGATCACCTCGACCTACTCCTCCGACGTCTCGCTGAACGGCAACGTGACGAACACCGCGACCGTCTCGAGCACGACCGGCGATCCCGACAACTCGAACGACTCCGCGAGCGCGACCACGCACGTGACGCCCACCGCAAACGACGCCGATCTCTCGCTCATCAAGAGCGGCCCGCCCAGCGTCACCGCGGGACAGAACGTCACGTACACGATCACCGTGACGAACAACGGGCCGCTCGCCGCGAACAACATCTTCGTCGACGATCCGACGCCGGCCGGCGTGACGTTCGTTGCGAACAGCGGCGCCTGCACGAACTCGTATCCGTGCGGCCTCGGCACGCTCACCGCCGGTCAGACCGCGACGATCACGTCGACCTACAACGTGCCGGCGAGCTACGCGAGCGGCTCGGTTGCGAACACCGCCACCGTCAGCAGTTCCACGCCCGACACCAACAGCGCGAACAACAGCAGCACCGCGACGACCACCGTCACCGGCCCGCCGCCTCCGCCGGCGAGCGCCGATCTCGCCATCGCGCGCATCGGTCCAAGCCAGGCCGCGCCCGGCGACCACGTGACGTTCACCATCACCGTCACGAACAACGGACCCGCGAACGCCACCGCTGTCGTCGTCAGCGATCCGACGCCCGCCGGCCTCACGTTCGTCTCGAACAGCGGCGCCTGTACGACGCCATATCCCTGCAGCCTCGGCACGTTGAACGCCACGCTAAGCACCGTCATCACGACGACGTATCTCGTCTCCGCGACGACGTCCACGACCATCGTCGACACGTCCACGGTGTCCGGCGCCGAGGCCGATCCCGTTGCATCGAACAACACGCGCTCGAGCACGCTGCAGATCGTCACGTGCCCGAGCGACGTGCCGGTGCTCACCAGCCCCGCCGCCGATGCAGTGGTGACGTCGCCGGTCACGTTCCGCTGGACTCCCGTCGCCGCCGCGACGAGCTACACCGTCACGATTCAGGGCAGCGGCGCTCCGATCGTACTCACGACGTTCGATCCGTTCGTCACCGCCGCGCTGCCGAATGGCGCCTACACGGCGCGCGTCACCGCGATCGGCGACAGCGGCTGCGGCTCGATCACGTCGACGCCGTCGCCGTTCGTCGTCTGCAACACGCCGCCGAAGCCGGTCGTCAGCGTCGTCGGCGAAGCGACGACGGGCCAGACGTACAACGTCACGTGGAGTTCGACCGACAGCAGCGCGACGTTCGAACTGCAGGAAGCGACGAGCGATTCGTTCGACGATGCAGTCACGTTCACTGTCCAAGGCAACACGCGCGCGTTCACGAAGAACGTCGATCAGGCCAAACGCTTCTTCTACCGCGTGCGCGGGGTCGCCGCGTGCGGCCAGAGCGCCGGATTCTCCGCGGCGTCGAGCATCGTCATCGTTCCGCTGCCCGATCCGCGCGGCGTCGATCACAGCGTCGTCGCGCCCGCCGGCAGCACGCACGCGGTGACGTTCCAGGTCTTCGTGCCTGGCCTCCCCGCCGGCAGCACGTCGTTCATCGCCACCGTCGACAAGCCGTGGCTTTCCGTGACGCCGACGTCTGGCATCATCACGCCCGACGGACTCCTGCTCACGATCTCCGCCGATCCGACGTCACTGCCCAACGGCACGTGGACCGGCACGATCTTCGTCGTCTACGGAGACGTCCGCGTGAACGACCGCCTGACGTCGCAAGGCTCGACCACGCTTTCGATCCCGATCTCGATCAGCCTCGTCACGCCAGTCGATCCCGCGCCGCTCACGACTCCAGGCAGCAACGCACTCGTGATTCCCGCGGTCGGCCATCTCGCCGGCGTCAACTCGAACTGGCAGAGCGACGTGCGGCTCGCGAACACCGGCGCGCTCGCACAGCAGTTCCGGCTCTCGTTCAATCGCGGCACCGGCGATCCGTCCGACGGCGTCCGCGAAACGATCGTCACCGTCGATGCCGGCGCGACGATGGCGCTCGACGACATCGTGCGCAACTGGTACGGCATCGGCTCGCTCGGCGATTCGTCGAACGGCACGCTCGTCATCGAGCCGCTGTCCGCCGACGCCGCGCTCGGCGCAATCGTCTCCAGCCGTACGTACAACCTCGCCAGCGGCGGCACGCTCGGCCAGTTCATCCCCGCGGTTCCCTTCCGCGACTTCATCGGCGCCGCGACGCATTCGATCCTCGCGCTGCAGCAGATCGCGCAGAACGGGAGCTACCGCACGAACCTCGGCCTCGTCGAATCCGCCGGCAAACCCGCGAACGTCCTCGTCAGCGTCTTCGACGGCAGCGGCAACCGCCTGCTCGAGGTTCCGGTCTCGCTCAACGCAGGCGAGCAGCGCCAACTCAACGGCTTCCTCGCCGCAAACAATCTCTCACTCGCGAACGGCCACGTCGAAGTGCAGGTCACCGACGGCGAGGGACTCGTCACCGCGTACGCGTCCGTCATCGACAACGCCAGCAACGATCCGATGCTCGCGAGCGGCGTCCGCCTCGGCAGCGACGGCGCCACGCGCTTCATCGTGCCCGGCGTCGCGAACCTCGACACCGGCATCGCGCACTGGCGCACCGACCTGCGCATCTTCAACAGCAGCATGCAGCCGCAGCCGGCGACGCTCACGTTCTTCCCGAACGATCCCGCGGCGCCGCCGTCCTCGCAGACGCTCACCGTGAATCCTGGTGAAGTGAAAGCGCTCGACGACGTGCTGCAGTCCTTCTTCGGCGTCGCGAACATCGGCGGCGCCGTGCATGTGACGACGCCGGCGCCGGCGCCGCTCATCGTCACCGGCCGCACGTACGACGAGACCGCCGGCGGCACGCTCGGCCAGCTCATCCCCGCCGTCACCCCGAGCGAAGCGGTCGGCAGCGGCGAGCGCACGCTGCAGATCCTGCAGGCCGAGCAATCGGTGCGCTATCGCACGAACCTCGGACTCGCGGAAGTCACCGGTCACGCCGCGACGGTCGAAGTCTCCGTCGTGCTGCCCGACTCGAAGATCACGCCGGTCGTCACCGTGCCGCTCGCGCCGTTCCAGTCGACGCAGATCCCGATCCTCACCAGCTTCGGGCTCGACAACATCTACAACGCGCGCATCACCGTTCGCGTCGTCGACGGCGACGGCCGCGTCACCGCGTACGGCTCGGTGGTCGACATGCAGACGCAGGCACCGACTTACATCCCGGCGCAGTAGCCATCCTTCCGGAGACGGCGGCGGTCCACGTCGCCGTCTCTACGTCAGCGCGTCTCTACGTAAGAGCAACCAGGTCGATTTCCACCGCTCCGCCCTTCGGCAACTGCGCCACGCCGACCGTCGTGCGCGCCGGCTTGTGGTCGCCGAAGTAGCTCGCGTAAATCGTATTCAGCGTCTGGAAGTTCGCGAGGTCGGTGAGATAGACGGTCGCGCGCAGTACGCGGCTGAAGTCGCTCCCCGCTTCACGCAGCACCGCCTCGAGATTGCGGAACACGCGATGGACCTGCGCCTCGAAGCTCTCGTCGATGAGGTTGCCGCTCGCCGGGTCGAGCGCGATCTGTCCGGACGTGAAGACGAGTCCGTTCGCTTTGACCGCCTGCGAATACGGGCCGATCGCTTTCGGCGCGGCGTCGGTAGCGACGTAATCCATGTGCATGCAATCCTTTCTGGCGGCGCAGTATAGCTATAATCGCGCGACCGATGACCTACCCTGGCAACCCCTCGCTGGCCGCGGCCGTGCGCGACCGCGTCGCGTCGACGTTTCAACAGACGCTCGCGCTCTACAAGCAGGGCCGCAGCGAGGACGTCCTCGCCGGATGCAACCTCATCCTGCAGATGGATCCGATGTTCGATCCGGCCAAGAAGCTGCTGGAGAAAACGCGCAATCCGGCCGCGCCGATCGACGTCGACTCGCTCGGCACCGCCGCCGCGCCCGGACTTCCGCAGCTCGAGGCCGCGCGCCAGGCGATGGCGTCGCGCGACTTCAACCGCGTCATCCACATCACCGGCGAGATCCTCACGAACGATCTCATGAACGAGGAAGCGCGGCTCCTCGGCGACGAGGCGCGCGAGAAGCTCGAAGCCGCGCCGTTCGTCGAGCAGTTCGCGCGCAAGTGCGATCAGCAGCTCGCCGCCGGCAACGTCGCCGGCGCGCGCATGGAGCTCGACAAAGCGCGCGCGCTCGACGCCACGCATCCCGAGGTCGTGCGGGTGGGGAAAGCGATCGCCGCGCGCGCGAATGCACCCGCGCCGCCGCCGCCGCCGTCATCTTCGTTCGTCGTCGACGACCGCACGCAACAGGCCACGGGGCGCGCGTCGACGCCCGCCGCCGACTTCGGCTTCACGTTCGAGGAAGACGCGAAACCGGCCGCCGACGCGCCGTCGTTCGCGAACTTCTCCTTCGACTCCGGCGCCGCCACTCCGGTCGACGATTCGAACTTCTCGAACTTCTCCTTCGACGCGCCCGCGACGCCGGCATCCGACTCGCCGTTCTCCGGCTTCTCGTTCGACGGCGGCGCGGCGCCGGTCGAGGGTACGCCGCACGAGTTCGACTTCACCACCGCCTCGATCGCGACGAGCGACGACGATCAGCAGAAGATCGCGCAGTTCCTCACCGACGGCGACCGCGCGTACAACGCCGGCGACTACCAGCAGGCCATCGATCTCTGGTCGCGCATCTTCCTCATCGACGTCACGAACGAGCAGGCGTCGGAGCGCATCGAGCGCGCGAAGTCGAAGCGCCGCGACATCGAGGACGAGCTCGACACGCGCCTCGCATCGGCCACGGCCGCGTTCGACCGCCGCGACTTCAACGCCGCGCGCAACGAGCTCGGCGAAGTGCTGCGCCTCGACCCGCACAACGCGCAGGCACACGACTACCTCGACCGCATCGAGACCGCGACGCTCCAGCGTCCTGCCGCGGGGCGTCCCGCCACCGCCGCGGGCAATCTCGCCATTCCGCCGCCGTCGGTCGCGTCGGACGATCTCGACTTCGGGATGTTCGACGACGAACTCCCTGCGACCGGCGACGCGCCGCTGATTCCACCCGATCCCGGCGCGATGGCCGCGGCGCCCGCGGCGGCGAAGGCGAAGAAGAGCGAGCCGTCGAAAGCGCGTCCCGCCGCCGCGCGCAAGCTGCCGATGGGCGCGCTCGCCGCGATCGTGGGCGTGCTCGTCCTCGGCGCCGCGGGCTGGTTCGCGTGGTCGCGTTTCCACGGCGAGGCCGAGCCGCAGCCGGTGGCGACGCAGGCGGTCTTCGCGCGCGCGACCAATCTCGCGAACCACGGCAAGTACGATCAAGCCATCGCGCTGCTGCAGGACGTCCCGGCGACCGATCCGCAGCACGACCGCGCGCTGGTCATGATCGCCGACCTGCAGCAGAAGAAGTCGAAGACGGCGTCGCTCATCGACGGCGTTCCCGCGAGCCAGTACTACGATCAGAAGGTGACGTCCGCGCAGGCCGCGTTCAACGCGCACGACTACGCCGCCGCGAAGGCGGACCTCGACGACGCGCAGAAAGTCCATCCGCTGCCGCCCGAGGTGAAGGCCCTGTACGACAACGCCGCGCAGCAGGTGGCGAAGCTCGACGCCGCGAAGACGCTGTTCGACGAGCGCAAGTACGGCGACGCCATCGCCGCGCTGCAGCCGCTGCTCGCCGCCGATCCGCAGAACCAGAACATCGCCCGGATGATCGTGAACGCGCACTTCAACCTCGGCGCGGCCGCGCTGCAGGAAGAGAAGACCGAGGAGGCCATCCGCGAGTTCGACGAGGTGCTGAAGTCCGAGCCGAACGACGAGCTCGCGCGCCGCAGCCGCGACCTCGCCGTCCACTACAAGGACGAGACGAAGGATCTCCTCTACCAGATCTACGTAAAATATCTGCCGTTGCGGCAACCGACGTAAAACGCCAGCGCGTGGGAGGGTGTGATGCAGCGTTTCGACGAGATCGAGATCGAGCCAGGAGTGGTCGACGACACGGCCGCGCCGCTGCCTGAAGCGAATGACGACGATGCCGCGCCGCGCATGCGCAGGCTCTTCGCGCTGCTCATCGATCTCTCGCTCTTCTTCGCCCTCGTGCTCGCGCTCTCGCCACTGCTGCCGGAGCCGAGCGACTGGCGGCACGTGGCGTCGCTCGCCGGTTTCGTAGTCGTGCTCTCGTACTACTACTTCGTCGGCGCGTGGCTGCTGTGGGGCAAGACCATCGGCGGCGCGATCTTCGACGTGCGCGTGATCGCCGCGTCGGACTCCGCGATGTCGCTGCGCAACGCGACGCTGCGATGGGCGGCGGTGTATCTCTCGCTGCTCACGGCCGGCATCGGCTTTCTCCTCGCGGCCTTGCCTTCGCGGCAGTCACTGCCCGATCGGTTGTCGGCGACGCGCTGCATCGCGGCGTAGCGCGCGCTCACTTACAACGCGACCCGCGGATCGCGCGCGCTCGCCTTCCCCGCCTCGACCCACGCGAATCGTGTCGCCAACGAGCCGGCGAGCGTCGCGATCGCGGCGGCTTTGCGCGCGCCGAACAAACGCAACGCGAGCGGCACGGGTCCGGAGAGCGCGCCGGCGAGGCGCACGAGCGTGCCGCTGCGTCCGCGCGTGAGCGGAGCGTTGACGCGATCGTCACCCGCGTCGAGCGACGCCGCGACGAGCGTCTCGAAGATCGCGGTGCCGAGACCGAGGGCGTTCAGCGCGCGGTCGCGATGTCCACGGAGTTCCAGCAGCGAGACTGCCGAGCCGAGAGCGGACGCGCCGAAGTGCACGGGCAGCAGGCGGACGTTTTCGTTCCACACCGGAATCGCCGTCGCGCCGAGGAGCACGCCGGTGTAAGTCGCCATCACGAGGCCTGTCGCCGCGGCGACGACCGCGGACGCATCGCCGACGACGCGCACCGGCAGATTCGTGCGGCGCTGCACGAGCTCCGCGAACGCGGCGGCACTCGACGCGCTGCCGAACGCGGTGAGCGTCCACGCGCCGACCGACATCGGCGACTGCAGCTTGAACACGCGCAGCATGTTCAGAAAACGCTCGGGACGGCCGAGGTCCGCGACGAGCAGCGGCGCGGAAAGCGTCGCGCCCGCGGCGGCGATCCAGCGCGCGTCGCGCACCAGTGTTTGATCCGCGCCTGTCACCTGCGCGATCGCGCCGAGCGCCGCCGCCGCTCCCGCCGCACCGCCGACGAAAAAGTACGTGGGCACTTCCCACGTCCACACCGGAGGCTTGAGCAGCGGAAGGTCGTAATAGGTAGACATGAATGAAGAACGCAGAACGCAGAACGCAGAATTGAGAACGCAATCGCGCCCCTTTCTTCATTCTACGTTCTGCGTTCTGCGTTCTTCATTCGCTTCTTACCCCCCAGCGCAAACACGACAAGCGCGCCGGCGGCGATCGCCGCCGCGCCCGCGGCCGCCGCGCCCCACGCGTCGCGCAGGTACACCGTCGGCACGACCGGATTCGCGGGCAGGTTGTACTCGCGCGCGTCGCCGCGCACGAGGAAGAACGCGTGCACGCCGCCGACGCTGCTGTCCGTTGGGTTGTAGATCTTCGCGTCCGTCATCCCGTTCGCGTGCAGCTTCGCGATGCGCGCGTCGGCGACCAGCTGCAACTCCTCGAGATCGCCGAAGAGAATCGACTGCGTCGGACACGCTTTCGCGCACGCCGGCTGCTCGCCCGCGCGCTGCCGGTCGTAGCAGAACGTGCACTTGAACGCGCGGCCGTCCGTCGGACGGCGGTCGATCACGCCGAACGGACAGTTCACGACGCAGTAGCCGCAGCCGTTGCAGATGTCGGGCTGCACGTAGACGCCGCCGAACTCCGTGCGCACGATCGAGCCGGTCGGACACGACTCGAGGCAGCCCGCGTTCTCGCAGTGCTTGCAGACGTCCGACGAGAACTGCCACGTCATCAGCCGCGGCGCGTTGCCGCCCGCGCCGATCGTGGCCTCGTGCTCGACGAACTTCACGTGCCGCCACGTCGAGTGCCCGAGCGCGATGGTGTTGTCGTACGAGTTCCCCGAAAACTTCAGCCCATCCTCGGGGACGTCGTTCCACTCCTTGCACGCGACCTCGCACGCTTTGCATCCGATGCACAGCGTCGAGTCGGTGAAGAACCCCGTCACGCTCACGCGACGGAGCTTACACCAGCGTCAATGACGAACCGCACGCGTCCGTGCCGCGAAGTCGCGGACGTAAATGGGGCCGGCGCGCTCGTACACGGCGACGCTGTTCGCGCGGAACGGAAGCACCGCGCCGAGCACGAGACTCGGATCGTCAGCAATCCACGTCGCGGAGCCGAGTACTGACGCGTCACGCCCGACGATCGCGTATCGATTGCGCTCGTACACGCGGAACGTGCCGTCGCTCTGCGCGACGATGATCGTGCGTGCGAATGCGTCGCCGGGCAGGAGCGCGTGCGGCTCGCCGAGCGTCGTGCCGTCCAGCGACAGCGCCGCGCCGAGCAGCGTCGACGTCGTCAGCTCGAACCACGTGACGAGACAGCCGTTCGCGCTGCATGCAATCGCCGGCGGATGTCCACTCGTGAGTCCTTCCTCGGTATGCCGCACCGTTCCGGAGATCGACGCGCCGTTGCGATCGAGCGCGGCCACCGCGATGGTCGTCGTTTCGACGCCGTTCTCGCGCCACACGATGAGATAGCGCCCGTCGGCGAACGTAACCGACGGCGTCGATGGCTGCGCGTCGCTGGCGAATGCGAACACGCCGTTCGGATCGCCGTTCGCCGACACGATCGTCGTCGCGATCTCGCCGTCGCGCTGCCACGCGACGAGCCAGCGCTCGCCATCCGTCGCGATGGCGGGACTCGTGCCGCTGCCGAGGTCGAGGTATGGCGGCAGCGGATGTCCGGACGCGTCGAGGCGTACCGCATGAATCTCGCCGTCACCGCTCCACACGACGAGCGACTGCGTTCCTGCCGCGGCGATCGCCGGTGCGACGAGCGAGGCGTCGCCGTCGAGCACGACCTCCGCGCGGCGGTTGCCGTCGTTCGCGAGGCCGCCGATGTGGACGAGTTCCGCTTCGATCCACGCCACGAGCAGACCGCTCGCATCGACAGTCGCCGCCGGCAACCGTTTCTTCGCGACGGAGACGGACGCGATGCCGCTGTCGGTCATCACGCGTGCACCGCCGATCGAGTACTGCGTGTCGCCTTCCGTCCACGCGCGAAACGTGCGCGTCCGTCCCGCGGCGATCGACGGCGTTTGCGGATGCACACCGCCGGCGGTGCATTGCGTCGCGACGTCCGACGCGCGCGTGAAGCGCACCGTGCAGATGGAATCGCTCGTCGCGTAGACGCCCTCCCACGCCGCGCCGTCCCACACGAGCGAGCGCATACCGTGCACCGCGTCGAGCAGGAATGCGTCGACGACTGCTCCCTGCAGGTCGTAAAGCGCCGCGATCGTGCCGAGCACCGTGTCGTCGAGCACCGCGATCTCGCCCGGCCGCACCGCCGCGACGTCGCCGCGTTCGGGCGCGAGGTAGTAGAGCGGTGCGCCGGGCGCCGCGGCGATCGCCACCGGCGGATGCGTGCGCACGGACGCGCTGGCGTCGCCGATCGGATGTCCCGACGCATCGAGCGAGTAGAGTCCGGCGCCATCGAGCTCGCTCGTGAGCAGCATCGCGTTCTCGCCCGTCCACACCAGACTCACGATGTCGCCGTTTGCGCGACCTTCGCGAACCACCACGCGCGAGCCTTCGACGACGGAGCCATCCGCGCGCACGCGCACCGCCACGAAGAGCGGCAGCGGAAACGGACTGCCGAAGGGCGGGAGCCACTTCGCGTATACGACGAGATAGTCGCTGCCGGTCCATACGACGTGTGCCGAATGGCCGCTGTCGATGACCGTCGCCGCGGGTGTGCGCGGCGCGCCATCATCGTCATACGCGCGAATGTGCACGTCGCCCGGATAGCCGGCGAACACCCGGTCTTCCCAGACGACGAGAAATCCATCCCCCGCCGCAACCTGAGGAACGAATCGCGAGACGTCGTCGCCGGGATCGGGAACGTACTGCACCGTCTCCGAGACGGGAATCTCCGCGGCGTGAAGCACGGAGACGAACGAGAACAGGGCGAGGAGAACGAGGAGCACGGGGGCACGCATGACAACGACGAATACGCGGCGCGCGCGCGGAACGTCGGGTCAGGCGCGCTCGACCTTGCACGTGAGTCCCTTCGATTCGAAGATCCTCACGTTCGGCTCCTCGGAGATCGCGAGGAGGTCGTTGACGACGTCCCCTTTTGCGAGGCCGCTCGGTCCCCAGTGATACGGCAGGCCGACCTGATGCACGCGCTGTCCGGCGACGTCGAGCGACGGCATGCGCGTCGTCACCAGCGCACGCGCGCGGATCGATGCACGCGCCGTCGAGACGATCACGACGTCGCCGTTCGCCACGCCGATCTCCCGCGCCAATTCCGGAGAGAGTTCCGCAAAGAGCTCCGGCTGCAGTTCCGCCAGGTGGGAGAGCGTGCGCGACATCCCTCCTGCCGTATGGTGCTCCGTCAGGCGGTAGGTCGTGAGGACGTACGGAAACCGCGGATCGGGCGAGCTCGCGTAGACGTTGTCATCGCGCTCGAACGCCTGCGCCGCGGGATTCGTCTGCCGCTCCGGATACAGCGGATTGCGCACGTTCGACTCCAGCGGCTCGTAGTGCACCGGCAGCGGACCGTCCTTCAAGCCCGACGGCACCCACAGCCAGCCCATGCCGTCGGGATGCATGATGAATGGCGCGATGCCGGGCAGTGCCTCGTCGCCGCCTTTCTCGTCGTTCGGCACGTAGTCGGGACGCTTGCCGCGCGTGATGTCGGCGACGTCGTGTCCCGTCCAGTCGCCCTTCGCCTCGTCCCACCACACGAGCGCCTTGCGCTCGCTCCACGGCGCGCCGTCGGGACGCGCGGACGCGCGGTTGTAGAGAATCCGCCGGTCGAGCGGCCAGGCGTAGCCCCAGCCGTGGCCGTAGCGTCCGCGAGGCTCGCGACCGTTCGCGCGGTTCTTTCCGTCGTACACGCCGGAGTAAATCCAGCAGCCGCAGTACGTCGAGCCGTCGTTCTTCAACTCGCCGAAGTGCTTGATGTGCGGACTGCCGTGGATCTCGCGCAGCACTTCGTCGGCGTCTTCATCCGCGTAGTCCCACGTCAGCGCGCGCAGTCCCGCGTCGCGCGCCGCGTTCGTCGCGCGCGCTTTCAGACGCCGGCCGAGATCGATGACGAAGTGCAGCTCGCTGCGCGCGTCGCCGGGCGGCTCGACCGCTTTCTCGCGCCACTGCAACAGGCGCTGCGTGTTCGTGAACGTCCCTTCCTTCTCGACGTGCGACGCCGCGGGGAAGAAGAAGACTTCCGTGCCGATCGTGTCGGGCGAGTCCTGCCAGAACGTCGCCGTCTCGATCTCGACCATGTCGCGCACGACGAGCCACTGCAGCTTGCCGAACCCTTCGCGGTGCAGCTTCGCGTTCGGCGAGCCGACCGCCGGGTTCTGTCCCATGACGATCAGCCCTTCGAGCGCGCCGTCCGCCATGTCGAACGAGTACGCAAAGTACGAATGATCGCCGGTGAGGCGCGGCAACCACGCGAAGCCGAAATCGTTCTCGCGCGTCGCGGCCTCACCGTAGTAGGCCTTGAGCAGCGAGATCATGTACTTGTCGATGTTGTACCACCAGCCTTTCGGCGACTGGTTGCGTTTCAGGTACGCGTGCAGGTCTGCATCTTCCGCGACCGGCATCGGCAGATAGCCGGGCAGGATGTCGTACAGCGTCGGGATGTCGGTCGAGCCCTGGATCGACGCGTGTCCGCGCAGCGCCATGATGCCGCCGCCGGGACGTCCGATGTTGCCGAGGAGCAACTGCAGGATCGATGCGGCGCGAATCGTCTGCACGCCCGTCGAGTGTTGCGTCCAGCCGACGGCGTAGCAAATCGCGCCCGTTTTCTCGGGACCGGACGCGCTCGTGTAGACATCGGCGATCTCGAGGAACGCGTCGCGCGGAATGCCGCACGCTTGCTCGACGAGCTCCGGCGTGTAGCGCGCGAAGTGGCGCTTGAGCACCTGGAAGACGCAGCGCGGATGCTCGAGCGTTTCGTCGCGTCGCGGCTTCTCGTCGTTCTGCGATTCGCCGCCGCGGTCTTTTCCGTGACCTCCCGCCTTCGGATCCATCCCCGGCGCGGGCTCCGGCTTCGCACCCTCGTAGAGCCACGTCGTCGGATCGTAGGTCTTCGTCTCCGGGTCCCAGCCGGAGAAGACGCCGCCGAGGTCGTCGGCGTCGCGGAAGTCCTCGCGCAGGATCGTCGCGGCGTTCGTGTAGTGCACGACGTACTCGCGGAACTCGCGCTGGCTACTAATTACATAGTTGATCAGCGCGCCGAGGAAGACCAGATCGCTGCCGGCGCGCAGCGGTAGCCAGTAGTCCGCCATCGCGGACGTGCGCGTGAAGCGCGGATCGACGTGGATGATCTTCGCGCCGTTTTTCTCGCGCGCCTCGATGACCCACTGGAAGCCGACCGGATGGTTCTCGGCCATCGAGGAGCCCATGATCAAAATCGCATCGGCGTTGGCGAGGTCCTGCTGCGCGGTCGTTGCGCCGCCGCGGCCGAAGGAGGTGCCCAGACCGGGCACCGTGGAGCTGTGTCATATCCGCGCCTGATTGCTCAGGCAGACCATCCCCAGTCCCGCGGTGAAGAGTTTCTTGATGAGGTAGTTCTCTTCGATGTCGAGCGTCGCACCGCCGAGGTGCGCGACGCCGGTGGTGTGATTCGCATCCGCGTCGAAGGTGCGGTTGCGCGAATCCCAGATGCGATCCGCGACCATCGCCGTCGCGGTCTCGAGATCGAGCTCGCTCCACGTGCTCGCGTACGGCGCGCGGTACTTCACCTTCGTCGCGCGTCCCGCGTGCGTTACGAGCTCGTGGCTCGCCGCGCCTTTCGGACACAGATGTCCGCGCGAGATCGGCGACGCGGGATCGCCTTCGATGCTGACGACTTTGTTCTCGCGGTGGAAGACGAGCTGTCCGCAACCGACGGCGCAATACGGACAAATCGACCGCGCGACCTGCGTCTCTTCATTCTTCTTGCGCAGTCCTCGCGTCCGCTCGCTCAGCGCCTCGGCACCGGTGCCGTCGCCGCCGCCGCGCATCTGGCGGAGCAACGGCCACTTCAGAAGCAGCTCGGCGAGCATCGCCCCGAAGTCTACTCCCGCGCGAACGACCGCGCGCGCTCGACTTTCGCGACGCGCGTGACGAACTCCGCGTACCAGCGGCCGCGGCCGTTCGCCTGTGCGATGCGATGCTCCGCGTGGCTGCGCCAGTTCGCGATCGCTTCCTCGCTCTCCCAGTACGAGACCGTGATGCCGAGGCCGTCGGCGCCGCGCGCGGACTCGACGCCGAGGAAGCCGGGCTGCTGCGGCGCGAGCTCCATCATCTTCGCGGTCATGTCGCCGTAGCCGTCGTCACCTTCCGTGCGACGCGAGGTGAAGATGACCGCGTAGTACGGAGGCTCGGGCGTGCGCGCGGGAGTCGTCATCAGAAAATGCGCGGGAACTTGCGCGGGTCCGTCTCGCGCATCAGATCGTAGACGCCGGCGAAGATCGTCTCGCGGTTCGGCTTCGACCAGTAGTCGCCGTCGGAGCCATACGCGGGACGATGTTCCTTCGCCGCGATCGTGCGCGGCTCGGAGTCGAGCCATTCGTAGGCGCGATCGCGCTCGAGCACGTTCTGCAGCATGAACGCCGACGCGCCGCCGGGAACGTCTTCATCGATGAACACGACGCGGTTCGTCTTCTTCACCGACTCCGCGATGATGCCGCGCAGATCGAACGGCAGCAGCGTCTGCACGTCGATGACTTCCGCGTCGATGCCGACGGTCGCGAGCAGATCCGCCGTTTCCTGCACGATGCGCAGCGTCGCGCCGTACGACACCAGCGTGACATCGCGCCCTTCGCGCAACACCTCGGGCACGCCGAGCGGCACCGTGAAGTCGCCGACGTTCGCCGGCAGCTTTTCCTTCGAGCGATAGCCGTTCAGCACTTCGACGACGATGGCCGGATCGTCCGCGCGCAGCAGCGTGTTGTAGAAGCCCGCGGCCTGCGTCATGTTGCGCGGCACGCAGAGGTAGATGCCGCGCACGAGGTTGAGAATGCCGGCCATCGGCGAGCCGGAGTGCCAGATGCCTTCGAGGCGATGTCCGCGCGTGCGGATGATCGCCGGCGCTTTCTGCCCGCCCGCCGAACGCCAGCGCGTCGTCGCGAGATCGTCCGAGAGGATCTGCAGCGCGTACAGGATGTAATCGAGATACTGAATCTCGGCGATGGGACGGAAGCCGCGCAGCGCGGCGCCGATTGCCTGCCCGGCGATGGTCGTCTCGCGGATGCCGGTGTCGCCGACGCGGCAGACGCCGAACTTTTCCTGCAAGCCGAGGCAGCCCTGGTTGACGTCGCCGAGCTTGCCGACGTCTTCGCCGAAGATCAGCACGCGCTCGTCGCGGCGCAGCGCCTGTTCGAAGCACTGATTAAGAATCTCGAAGCCGTTGAGCGACGGCGCGTCGGCCGCGTATTCGGCCTTCACTTCTTCGATGCGCAGCGCGGACTGCGCGCCGCCGCTGTAGAGGTGCGAGTCGTAGCGCTCGTCGCCCTCCGCCATGCGCGCGCGCAGCCACTCCGCGGCGCTTTCGTCGCGCGTCTGAATGACCGCGCTGGCGACCGCGCGCACCGCGTCGCGGTGATACGGCGCCTGCGTGCGCTGCAGCTCGCTCTTCAGCTCCTGCGCGCCGAGCCGGTCGAGAATGCCGATCGCGTCGCGCACTTCCGCGTCGATCGGCGCGCGATACGCCTCCCACGCGCGGCGCTGCGCCTCGCGCACGAGGTTCACGTCGTCCTTCTCGAATCCATCCAACTCCTCGGCCGTCGCGATGCCCTGCGCGATCATCCAGTCGCGCATCCGCTTGATGCCGTCGAACTCGTTCTCGAACTCGAGCCGCTCTTTCGACTTGTAGCGCTCGTGGCTGCCGGAGGTCGAATGTCCCTGCGGCTGCGTGACTTCGATGACGTGAATGATCGCGGGGACGTGCTCGTGCCGCACGATCGTCGCCGCGGCGATGTACGTCTCGCACAGCGCGGCGTAGTCCCACGCGCGGACGGTGTAGATGTCGTAGCCTTGTTTCGATTTCGGCTCGCGCTGAAAACCCTTCAGCAGTTCGGAGAGATCGCCCTTCGTGATCTGGTGCTCGTTCGGCACGGAGATGCCGTAGCCGTCGTCCCAGATCGAGACGATCATCGGGATGCCGAGCACGCCGCCCGCGTTGAGCGACTCCCAGAACATCCCTTCCGCGCAGCTCGCGTTGCCGATCGTGCCCCACGCGATCTCGTCGCCATTGCGCGAGAAGCGGCCGCCATCGATGCCGAGCTCGCGGTAGAGCCGCGACGCCCAGCCGAGGCCGACGAGGCGCGGCATCTGCGAGCCGGTCGGCGAGACGTCGGCGGAGACGTTGTAGGCGTCGAGCTGCGACTTCCAGTTGCCGTCGTCGTCGAGAAAGCGCGACGCGAAGTGCGCGTCCATCGAACGCCCCGCGCTCCACGGATCGCGCGTGACGTCGGCGTCGGCGTAGAGCTGCGCGAAGAACTCGTCGAGCGTGGCCGCGCCGACGGCGAACATGAACGTCTGATCGCGGTAGTAGCCGGAGCGCCAGTCGCCGCGGCGGAACGCGCGCGCCCACGCCAGCTGCGCGATCTCCTTGCCGTCGCCGAAGATGCCGAACTTCGCCTTGCCGGTCAGCACTTCGCGCCGGCCGATGAGACTCGCGTGGCGGCTCCGGACGGCGATCCGGTAATCCTCGATGATGCTCTCGCGCGTGAACTGCGTACGCGTGGTCTGGGTCTCAGGTGTCGACACGTGGTTCTCCGCGCGAAATCCTAGCATTTCAGCCGCGATCCAGTTCGCGCATCGCCGTGGCCAGCATCGACTGCACGAGCTCCGGATCGGGACTCTCGCAATAGAGGCGGATGATCGGCTCGGTGCCCGACTTGCGGAAGAGCAGCCACGAGCCGTCCGCGAAGTTCATCTTGACGCCGTCGGTCTCCTCGAGCCGCGCGAACGCGACGCCGAACGCGCCGTCGAGCGCGCCCGCGCGAACGCGCTCGATGAGCCGCGCGCACTGCTCCATCGGACGATGCACGTCGCGGCGGTCGTAATGCAGCGCGCCGAACTCCTTCTCCATCCGCTCGATGAGATCGGAGAGCGGCAGACCGTAGTACGCGACGGCTTCCGCGACGAGGAGTCCCGACAGCACGCCGTCGCGCTCGGGGAGAAACGCGCCGATGCCGATGCCGCCGCTCTCTTCGCCGCCGATGAGGACATCGCGCGTCAGCATGAGATCGGCGACGTACTTGAACCCGATTGGCGTCTCGTGCAGCGTCGCGCCGAGGCTGCGCGCGACTTTCTCGATGAGGCGCGTCGTGGAGAACGTCTTCACGAGCTCGCCCGCGCGCTTCTTCTCACGCACGAGATAGAGCGCGAGGAGCGAGATGACTTTGTGCGGCGAGACGAAGTTGCCGCGCTGGTCGAGGATGCCGAGGCGGTCGGCGTCGCCGTCGTTGCAGATGGCGAGGTCGTAGTCGTTGGCGAGCATCACGTTGCGCGCGGCGTTGACGTTCTCCGGGATCGGCTCGGGATTGACGCCGCCGAAGCCGGGATTCACCTCGCCGCGGATGCCGTCGACGATCGTGGTCTCGATCGGACGCGCGTCGCGCTCGAGAATGCGATGCGCACCGGTGTAGTCGAGGCCGAGGATCTTCGACGGCAGCGACGCGGCGACGCCGTGAATGGGATCGTGCAGGATCGCGAGGCGCGCGTTCTTGAGCAGCGCGAGATCGAGCTGCGCGCGCAGCGCATCGAGGTAGTCGTCGAGGATGTTCGTCTCCTCGATCGTGCCGCCGTCGCGCGCGTCGCGTTGCCCGACGCTCGCGGAGATCGCGGCGTACGTCTCGGGCAGCGCGGAGCCGCCGTACCACGCTTTGAATTTGAGGCCGTTGTACGTCGCGGGATTGTGGCTCGCGGTCACGACGACGCCGCCGAGGACCTTGCGGTGTTTCGCGGTGAAGGAGATCGTCTGCGACGGCGTCGGGCGATCGGAGAGCAGCACGCGATAGCCGGCCGCGCGCAGCGCTTCCGCCACGACGCCGGCGAACTCGCGCGACAGAAAGCGGCGGTCGAAGCCGACGAGGAGCGCGTTCGCATCGATGTCGTCGGGCGGCTTGAGGCCGCGTGCCGCGACGGCGATGGCGTCGGCCACGCGCCGCACGTTGTCGAAGGTGAACGTTTCCGCAATGACGGCGCGCCAGCCATCCGTCCCGAATGAGATTCCGCCGCTCATGCGGCGCGTATTGTAGGTGGGGCTGGCGCTTTATGGCATAACCACATATATTGCTCGTCATGCCGCATCTGCGTACCGCTGTCGCCGCGCTCTTCACGCTCGTTCTCGCAACGACGCTCACGGCCCAACCCACGCACCTCGGCGCCCCCTTTCCCCTCACGAATACACGCTACGGCGCGTACGACGCGCGGCCGCAGCTCGTCGCCAACGGCCGCGACGTCTTCCTCCTCTGGAACACGCTGGACGGATTGCGCTTCACGCGTCTGGCTCACGGCGAGAAGCGCGTCGGACGGCTGGTGTTTCCGGCCACGAATCAGGCGGCGATCGTGTGGACCGGCACGCAGTTCCTGCTCGCGGCAACCGCGACCAATGATCCGTACACGATCTATGGCCGCCTCCTCGACGGCACGACCGGCGAGCCGCTCGGCCCCGCGTTCGTGCTGACGCAGGGCTCCGCGCCGGCGCTGGCGAGCAATGGCCAGAACCTCCTGCTCACGTACCTCTACGGCTTCGAATGGCGATCGCAACTTCTGACGCTGAGCGGCCAGGCGACGAACGACCCGTACGGCACCGCCACGCACGGGCCGCAGCAACTCACCGCCAACGGCAGCCGCTTTGCCGGAGTCGGCATCCACGACGGCGTCGTGCGCGTGCTTCAGTACACGGCGAACGGACTGCTGGAGTCGCAGACTGGCGTCTTGTCCGGGTTCGAGCCGACGGGTGTCGCCATCGCGAGCGGCCCATCCGACGCGCTCGCCGTCTGGACGAACAAGCTGGGCGAGGTGAGCGCGGCGCGCGTGCGCCGGGACGGTGTGGTCGAGCCGAGATTCTCGCTCGCGGAGCCCACGACGGCTTATACCGTGCCGTTCAATAGTCCATCCGTCGTGTGGAACGGCTCGTCGTACACGGTGGCGTATGTCGCCGTGGGCGCGGAATCATACGAGGTGCGGATCGTTCGCGTCGATGCAACGGCCGGCCGTGTCGTCGCGAACGAGCCCACCGCGGCAGTGAACTTCGACACCATGACCAGTCTCGCCGCGGTGAACGGCGCGGTCACGATCGCCTGGAGAACGTACGAGTCGGTCAACCCCATCGTCGTGCGCAATGCGTCCGCTGCCGGCAACGGCACGCCGGCGGCGATCGCGGCGACCGATCAACAGAACAGCGTCGCGGCGTCCTCGGCGGACACGACGTTCGTCGCATGGAACGAGTCGCCGGATGACGAGAACAAACTGCATATCGGCCTGCGGCAGCGTGACGGAAGCTGGACTGAGGGCGTCGTCGCTAACGGAGAGACGCCGCTCATCGCTGCGAGCGACGTTAGCGGCTTCGCGCTCGTGGTACGCAATGCGTCATTTGAATATGTCGTCCGCGTCTTCGACTCGCGGGGACGTCTCACCGGGACCACCGGTCCCTTGCCATTTGAGCCGATGGATCTCGCCGCCAACGGCCGCGGCTACGTCGTGGTCGGATGGGCGGATGACGATGCGCCCGATGGTGTCGGGTTCGACCTCACGCTCAATCTCCTCGGCGCCGAGATCACACCCTCCGGTACGCTTCTCCCGCCGGTCCTTCTCCAGCATACCGTCGACGACATCGTTCCCTTTGACGCGACGATTGCCTTCAACGGCACAGAGCTGCTCGCGGTCTGGAGCAAAACGTACGAGCACTGCGGCCTGATTTGTAACGTGGGAACTTCTCGCCTCGAGGCGGTCCGCCTCACGCCAGCTCTCCAGCCCATCGATGGAACGGCCATCCTTCTCGATGACGAGATCGATTTGGCGGGCGGCGTGGCGTGGGACGGAGAGTCCTTCGTCGCCGTTTGGCAGAGGGGTACCGAGGAGCTGATGCAACGCATCGGAGCCGACGGGACAAAGGTCGGGGCTCCCGTCTCTGTTCTTCAGGACCAACCGCGCTACACGAACGCGGCGATCGTGCGGGCCGTGAGCGGCGGCGTCGGGATCACGCATCACGGAAAGGCCGTGCTGCTCGCGCACGACGGCACCGTCACCCTGCGCACGACGTACGCGGCCGATACTCCCGCGCAATGGACCGCGCTGCCGGACGGCAACGCTGCGCTCATCACGATCGCACCGCGGCCCGATGCGCCGCATCACGGCTCGCGGCGCATCGTGATGCAGATCGCCGACTCGATTCCGCTGCCCGAGCTGCCCGTCGTGCCGCGCGTTTCGGCGACGCCGCACGACGGCCTGATCACCGTCGACTGGACCGCACCGTCGCAGCCCGTGAACGGCTATCGCATCGAGTACCGCATCAACGACGGCACCTGGAACGAAGTCGAAGGGTGGTACGACGCGAACACGCACGCCGCCACGATCCGCTTCGGATTCACCGGCGTCGTCGTCGGCCTGCGCGTCCGCGCGTTCAACGACGCCGGCGTGGGTCCCGCGTCGACGCCCGCGATCGTGCTGCCGACGCGGCGCCGCGCGGTGCGCTGATTCGCTACGAAACCTTCCGCCACACCAGCGGCCACTGGTTGCCTCGTTGCGACCAGTGGCCGCTGAACGAACCATCCTCCTCGTTGCGCACGCCGTCGTAGCTCGCGCCGATCGCCGGCAGCTCGAAGTGCAGCGCGCGCTCGTGGCGCGTGAACGCCGTCACCGGCAGATTCATCGCGCCCTGGTCGATGCTGTCGAGCGTCACGTGCAACGCGCCGTCGCGTTTCGCGATCCGCAGCGCGAGCCGCAGTTTCGTTCCGACGTCGAGCGTCCCCTCCCACACTTCCGGCATGTCGCTCGTGTCCTGTCCGATGCACCAGCGATAGCCGTCGGGATCGAGGATCTCGATCTCGCGCATGTTGTAGAACGTGTCGCTCGGACCTTTGTCGACGCGGATGTTCGCGGCGGCGAGCGCCGCCTGTTCCGCGGCGAGATCGGTGACGCGCAGGTACGCATCCCACACTTCGCTCGCGCCGTTCGGCCGCGGCGTGGCGTCGCCTTCGACGAGACTGAGCATCAGCTCGAAGCCGTCGCGATGCATCATCGCGAAGCACGGCGGCTCGCCCCACGCGTTCGGCTCGCCGAAACCGAGTTGCTCGTAGAACGCGAGCGATCGCTGCAGGTCGCTCACGACCAGCAGCGGCGTGAGGCCGGTGACCCGCGCGCGCGTCACAGCGCACCCGCCAGCGCGCGCACCTGCAGCGCGAGCACGATCCAGTACGCGAGGTAAACGTACGTGTAGCGATTGGCGACGTTGATCGACAAGCGCAGCGGACCGCCGTCGACGACGACCGCGGGATCGTCGGCGTTCCAGTAGACGAATCCGGCGAGGCCGAGGCGCGCGGGATCGGGCGTGAAGCGCGGAATCGCGGGTGGGCGGAACTCGCGCGCGCGGGCGAGCAGCGTCGCGGTGACGCGGCGTCCGCGCGTCGTCATGACGACGAGCCACGCCACCATCAGCACGGGAATCGCGATCGCGGTGATCGTCTGCGTCCGCTCGCGCCACGCGTCCCAGTACGTCGCGCGCACGGCGAGCATCAACAGGAAGAAAGTCACCACCGAGCGCGCGCCGTCGAACGTGCGCATGCCGGCGCGGAACGCTTCGTCCACCAGTTCGAGATACTCGTCCGCGCGATCGGCGGGCAGCACGACGCGCTGCCGCACGAGACGCGCTTTCCACAGCAGCAGGCCCGCGTGCAGGTAGAGCACGAGGAACGCGACGAGAAACATCGGCGAGCGTCCCGCGCGATCGATGACGGCGAGCGATGCGAGTGCGATGGCGGCGTTGCAGAGCTCGAACGTGCGGCTCGTGTAATCGACGAGACGCCGCGGCACGAGCGAGAACGCGACGCGCTCGCCGGACGCGGGCACGCGCCGCTCGCGCGCCGTGAGCACGTACTTGCGCAGCACGATGCGCCGCGCCACGCCGACGCCGAGGAGCAGCGGCATCTGCACGTAGAGGATGTGCGACCACGCGCGGAAGACGACGAGATCCGCGAGCGCCGCGAGCTCGAACGCGATCGACGTCGCGAACATCGCGCGGCGATAGTCACACACGAAACGGTCGCGCACGGCGAGATCGTCGCGGAGCTCGACGTCGAAGAACCAGTCGCGGCCGCGATGCGTCGCGAGGCGCAGCAACGGCGGCAGACCGAGCCAGCGGACGATGGCCAGGAATGCGTAGGCGGCGAGGACGAATGGGTCGAACATCACTTCGCTCCTTTGGTCAGGTCATTGAGCTCGGTCGAGACGAGGTTGAGGATCTCCCGGCGTGAGAGACCGCCGAGGACGAGCTCCGTGAGCGCGGTGCGCAGCGGCTGGCGCAGCTCCGCGCCGGAGCTCTGCGAGGTACGCGACGTCACGACCGCGCCGGAACCGTGGCGCACGGCGATCAGCCCTTCGTCCTGCAGCTCGCGATAGGCCGTGGCGATCGTGTTGAGGTTCACCCCGAGGTCGGACGCGAGCTGCCGCACGGACGGGAGCGGCGCGCCTTCGCGCAGCTTGCCGCCCGCGATCAGCATCTTGATCTCGTCCGCTACCTGGCGGTAGATCGGACGGCGGTCGGAGGGATCGATGCGCAGCAGCATGTCAGTGTATGGTGTCACCATACACTAGACACTGACGCGGCGTCAATCAGTGGCGGCCGAAGCCGCCGGACAGCACCGGCTTGCCGTGCGAGCGCTGCACGACCGTGACGCCGTCGGCACCGCCGACGACGGCGATGTCGTTCTCGCCGCGCACCGGCGGCGGCTCGTACACGGGCGTCGCCAGCGTGTCGGCGCGCGCGGCGGCGATCGGCTCGACGGGCGCGGGCGCGTTCGTGTTCAGCTCGCGCAGATACTGCGATCGCGCCGCGGGCTCGAGCAGCATCGGATCGGCACCGGTCTGATCGCTGACCGGCGGCGGCGCCTCGCGCACGACCTCGACCGGCTTTTGCGCGACGTCCGGCTGCAACTCGCCCTGCACCAGCCGCCCGTATGCACCCGAAACCGGCTTGCGCAGCTCCGACGCGACCGTCAGCGCGACGAAGAAGACCACGAACACGAGCAGCGTGTTCCGGAAGTTCCGCAGCGTCACGAAGCGCCGGTGTTTTCGGCGATCGTGAATCGGAACGATAAGATCCGCTCTGCGGCGAGCCATCTGAGCGGTAATTTGGCAAATTAGCTGCCAAGGATCGAAAAAATGGCCAAAATCGGCATTGTCGGGACAGGCTGGGGCGCGCGCGTACAAGTGCCGACGTTCCGCGAGGCGGGGCTCGAGGTCGTCGCAATCGCCGGCTCGCAGCCCGAGAAAACCCGCAAGACGGCCGACGACCTCGGCAGCCTCACGGCGTACGACGACTGGCGCGAACTCGTCACGAGCGACGTCGATCTCGTCTCGATCGTCACGCCGCCGTCCGAACATCGCGCGATGGCGCTCGCCGCGCTCGAAGCGGGGAAACATGTGCTGTGCGAGAAGCCGACGGCGCTCGACGCGGGCGAAGCGGAAGCACTCGTCGACGCGGCGCGCCAGCGGCCGTCGCAGCTCGCGCTCATCGATCACGAGCTGTGCTTCCTCCCCTCGTGGCGCGACGCACGCGCGCGCATCGGCACGATCGGCGCGCCGCGGTATGCCGAGGTGCGGTACGCGAGCCCGGCACGAAACGATCCGAAGCGCGCGTGGAACTGGTGGAGCGACGCGGCGCAGGGCGGCGGAATCTGGGGCGCGGTCGGCTCGCACTTCATCGACGCGCTGCGCTACTTCGGACTGGAGATCGAAGCGGTGCAGGCGATGCTACGCTCGCTCATCGCGCAGCGGCCGTTCGGCGATGATCTGCGCGAGGTGACCGCGGACGACTTCGCGGCGATTCACCTGCGCTTCCGCGGCGGCGCGGCAGGCGCGCTGACGATCAGCACGGTATCGAGCGCGCCCGACGACGCGGCCACGATCACCATTCACGGCGAGCACGGCGCGATGCGTTTCGTTGGCGAGGAAGTGTTCCTCTCGCGCAACCAGCAGCCGTACGAGCGCATCGGCGGCGGTCCCCTGGAACAGCGTCCCGGCAATTCTCCCGGCGGTGCGTTCGGCACCGGCACGCTGCACCTCGGGCGCGCGTTGCGCGCGGCGCTCGATGACGGCGACCGCGACGCGCTCGCTCCCGCGGCGACCTTCGAGGACGGCCTCGCGCAGCAGCGCGTGCTCGACGCGGCGCGGCGCTCGGCGTCAAGCGGCGGCTGGATCTCGCTGTGAGAGTCTGACGATCGCGCAGACGTACAACGCGAACAGCGCCGGCGCGATCAGCATCGCCTCAACGTTCGCCGCGGGCACCTGCGTGAGCCGCTCGAACGGAACCTCGGCAATCATCGCCAGCGCCAGCAGCGCGATCGCGCCGGTCACGCGCCAGCGCAGCAGCGCAATCGCGACCGGGACGACGAGCACCATGTAGTGCAGCCACACGACCGGCGCCGACAGCAGATAGATGAGGATGCCGATGCCGACGACGAGCGGATCGTCGGCACGGCGTCCGCGCCAGATCGCCGCGCACGCGATCGCGAAGAGCACGAACGCGATCGCATATGACGGCGCGGTGCCGTGCTTCTCGAACAGCGCCAGCGCGGGCGTGACGTTGCGCTCTAGGCGCGTCGGAATGCGGTGCCAGAACTGATTCGCCGCCGCGATCCACTGCAGCCAGACACGCGGCGAATGAAAGTTGATCGACGCCGCGACAAACGCGAACGCGCCGCCGATCGCACCGCCCGCGATCTCGATGCGCAGCCGGTGAAACTCACGCGTCGCGATGCGCGCGAATGCGAGCAGCAGCGCGACCGCGAGCAGATTCGGTTTGAACGCGAGCAGCGCGCCGAGGATCGCGCCGGCCGCGAGCGGCGGCGCCCACAACATCGCGGCGCATGCGAAGAGCTGGAGCGAGTTCACGTTGCCCACGCGCAGATCCGCTTCGAAGCCGCGATACCACAGCAGCAGCGCCGCGAGCAGAAAGAGCGCCGCCGCCCACGACACGCCCACGCGCCGCGCGAGCAGCAGCACGCCGGCGACGAACGCTGCGAGGAGCAGCACGTGGTCCTGCGTCAGCGCGCGCTCGTAGTTGCGGCTCACCCAGCGGAAGGTCGTGTAGAGAAACGGACTGGACACGTTGTCGAGCCGACGCCGCCGTTTCGCGTCGTAAATCCGCAGTTCCGAGCCGCTGCGCAGCGCGCGTTCGTAATACTCCTCGCCGACGCGCTCCTGCACTTCGGGCGCATAGATGTTGTCGACGTCCGCGCGCGCCGGCAGCTGCGACGCGACGAAGTAGATGTAGAAATCGAGACCCGCCGCGCGCTCGTTTTTCCGCCACGTCACGACGAGCGCGTAGATCGCCGCGAGCGCGCCGAGGAGCGTGAGCGTGAGGCGAAGCGTGCGCGGCATCGGCGAGAGTGTATCCCGCGCGCGAACGCTGTGATCTGCGTCAACACGCGCACGCGGCAACGCGGGCAAGCTTGTCCCGAATGTCGGAAATCCGCGAAGCCATCGAGCAATACCTCCAGCACTGCTTCGCGACGGAAACCCCTCCCCGCGTCTCCGACCTCGCCGAGCGGCTCGGCATGACCCGCGAGAAAGTCAGCCGCGACTTCGCCGCCGCGACGGGCGTCGCGCTCTCCGACTATCTCAAGGCGCAGCAACTCGCGCTCGCGCAAAACCTCCTCGCATCGTCGAAGCTGTCGACCACGCGCATCGGCTACCTCTCCTGCTTCGGCACGCGCCGTACGTTCTTCCGCGCCTTCCGCCGCGGCACGGGGATGTCGCCGGATGAGTACCGGCGCGCATCGTCCGCGCACAGTTAACGAAGCGTCGCTGAAACACGAAGGCCGGCGTTGCCGCCGGCCTTCGTTCATTCACTGCGGATTGTTGTTCCCGCCGCCGCCGGACGACTCGCCCCCACCCTCGCCGCCTTCGCGGCGCGGCGGACGTTCGCCGCCTTCACGGAAGTTGCCGCCGCCTTCGCGACGCGGGCCGCGATCGCCGCGGTCTCCGCCTTCGCGGCGCGGGCCACGGTCGCGGAAACCGCCACCACCACCACCCTCACGGCGAGGACCGCGATCGCGATCGCCGCCGCGATGTCCGCCGCGGTCGCCACGATCACCGCGGTGACCGCCGCCTTCGCCACCTTCACGCGGCGGGCGATTGCCACGCGATTCGCGCGCGGCTGCCAGCTCCTCCTCGGTGGGAGGCGGCAGGAGCGGCTTGCGCGACAGACGGATCTTGCCCGTCTCCGGCTCGATGCCGACAACCTGCACTTCCACTTCGTCGCCGAGCTGGAAGAGGTCCGTCACCTGGCCGACACGCGTGTGCGCCATCTCGCTGATGTGCAGCAGTCCGTCCTGACCCGGCAGGATCTCGACGAACGCTCCGTACGGCTCGATGCGCTTGACCGTGCCTTTGTAGTTGGTGCCGATCTCCGGCGAGGCCGTGAGACCTTTGATGATGTCGATGGCGCGCTCAGCCGACTTCGCGTCGGTCGACGCGATCGTGACCTTGCCGTCGTCGGCGACGTCGATCTTGGTCCCGGTCTCCTCGACGATCCAGCGGATGGTCTTGCCGCCCGAACCGATGACGTCGCGGATGCGGTCCTTCGGAATCTGGATCGTGTAGAGCCGCGGCGCGAACTCGGAGAGCTCGGTCTTCGGCTCGGCGATCACCGCGTCCATGCGGTCGAGGATGTAGAGGCGGCCGGCCTTGGCCTGCTCCAGCGCGCGCGCCATGACTTCGCGCGAGAGGCCGGTTACTTTGATATCCATCTGCAGCGCGGTGATGCCGGTGCGCGTGCCGGCGACCTTGAAGTCCATGTCGCCTTCGTGGTCTTCCATGCCGGCGATGTCGGTGAGGATGGCCTGCTTCGCGTTGTCGTCGCTGCTGACGAGACCCATGGCCACACCGGCGACGGCGGCGCGCATCGGCACGCCGCCCTGCATCAGCGCGAGCGAGCCGCCGCAGACGGACGCCATCGACGACGAGCCGTTCGACTCGAGGATGTCGGAGACGATGCGGATGGTGTACGCGAACTCGTCCTCGGTCGGCAGCAGCGGCGCGAGCGCGCGGCGCGCGAGATTGCCGTGGCCGATCTCGCGGCGCGCTGGACCGCGCAGGAACTTCACTTCACCGACCGAGAACGGCGGGAAGTTGTAGTGCAGCATGAAGCGCTGGAAGGTCTCGCCTTCGAAGTCTTCGATCTTCTGCGCTTCCTGCGGCGTGCCGAGGGTCACGGTGACGAGCGCCTGCGTCTCGCCGCGGGTGAAGATCGCGGAGCCGTGGGTGCGCGGGAGGACGCCGAGGTCGATCGAGATCGGACGGATCTCGTCGAAGCGGCGGCCGTCGACGCGCATGTTTTCCTGCAGCATGAGGTTGCGGAAGATCTGCACTTCCATCTCGCCGAACGCCGCGGTGACGGCGGCGAGACGCTCCGGTTCTTCCGCCGGGACGCTGCCGACGATCTGCTGCTTGACGGCTTTGATGGCCGCGTAGCGCGTGTGCTTGCCGGTGGTGAGCATGGCCTGCCGCAGCGCGGCGCCGTGCTGGTCCATCAGCTCCTTGAGTTGCTCATCGGTGAACTTCGGGGTGTACTCGACCTTCAGCTTTTCTTTGCCGACGTCGGTGCGCAGCTGATTCTGCAGCGCGCAGATGCGGCGGATCTCCGCGTGCGCGGCGTCGAACGCGTCGAGGACAACGCTCTCGTCGACTTCACGCGCGCCCGCTTCGACCATCACGATCGCGCTGTCGGTGCCGGCCACGACGAGGTCGAGGTCGGAGAGATCGCGCTGCGCGTTGGTGGGGTTGATGACGATCTGGCCGTCGACATAGCCGACGCGCACCGCGCCGATCGCATTGTGAAACGGGATCTCCGAGATCACGAGCGCGGTCGACGCGGCGTTGATCGCAAGCACGTCGGGATCGTTCTCGCCGTCGGCCGACAGAACGAGGGCGATGATCTGCGTTTCCTGACGATAGCCTTTCTGAAACGACGGGCGCAGCGGCCGGTCGATGAGGCGCGAGGTCAGGGTCTCTTTCTCGGTGGGACGTCCTTCGCGTTTGAAGAAGCCGCCCGGGATGCGGCCGCCCGCGTAGGTGTACTCCTTGTAGTCGACGGTCAGCGGCATGAAGTCGCCGAGCACATTGCCGTCTTTGTAGCAGGCCGTGGCGAGGACGACGGTATCGCCGTAACGCACCACGCACGAGCCATGGGCCTGTTTGGCGATCGCACCCGTCTCCAGCGACAGGGACTTCCCGCCGATCTCCAGTTCTCTTTTGTACGCCATTGATTTCCTTCGGTGGCACGCGACCACTCATCACCGCGTGCTGTTGATTTGTCCGCTTGGGGCCGAATGATGGGATCCGGCCGGTGGGATTTTGCTGCAGGCTCCGAGCCTGAAAAACAGTCGGGGCGGGCCGAAGCCCGCCCCGAAGAGGGATCGCTTTACTTACGGATGCCGAGCTTGTCGATGATCGAGCGATAGCGCTCCACGTCGGTCTTCTTGAGATAGTCCAGAAGACGGCGGCGCCGCCCGACCAGCTTCAGGAGGCCGCGACGCGAATGGTGATCCTTCGTGTGGCTCTTGAAGTGCTCGGTGAGGTAGGTAATGCGGTTCGAGAGGAGTGCAATCTGCACTTCTGGCGATCCGGTATCGGCGTCATGGACCCGATACTGGTTGATGAGATTTGACTTCTGCTCCTTGGTGGTCGACAAAATCCGTCTCCTGTAGAGGTTGAAACCGTTGCCTGAATACACGTATCGCTGTAAGACGCGACACCATAACAGCGGCTCGGGCCGAAATCAATCCCGCCCGCCGCGCTAAAATCCCCCCGTGGCCGCCACCCGCTCCCTCGCCATCCCAATCCCCCACGAGGAGATCGCGGCATTCTGCCGCAAGTGGGGCATCCGCAAGCTCTCGTTCTTCGGCAGCGTCGTGCGCGACGACTTCGGGCCGGAGAGCGATGTGGATGTGCTGGTGGAGTTCAAACCCGATCGGATTCCGGGCTGGGAGTTCTTCGGCACGATCCCGAACGAGCTCTCACAGATCCTGGGCGGCCGGCGCGTCGACCTCGGCACGTTCGACGGCATTAACCGCTGGGTGCGCGCCGGAGTCCTCGGCGAGGCGATTCCCGAGTATGTCGAACAGGACTGACGACAGCGTCTTTCTCGGCCACATTCGCGATCTGTCGCACGTCGTGATGACGCTCGTCGCCGGCGCCACGAGAGAGCGCCTCGACGACGACGTCAAGCTGCAATTTGCGCTGACTCATGCGATCCAGAGCATCGGCGAAGCCGCGCGCCGCATCTCGCGCGCGTTCATCGACGCGCATCCCGAGATCCCGTGGGCCGACATCATCGGCATGCGGCACCGGCTCGTGCACGATTACTTCGCGATCAATCTGGATATCGTCTGGAAAGCAGCCACCGTGTCCGTGCCGCAACTCCTCGAACAACTCGAATCCCTCACCCCGCCAGAACCACCTTCGGCCTGACCTCGACCGGGCCGCCCTCCCGCAGCACGTTCACCACCTCGGCGATCGCAACGAGTTGATCGTGCGGATTGCCGAGGGCGAGGAGATCGCCTTTGCGGACAGGGACGCGCGGGACCATGATCACGGGCTGGCCTTGCATAAGGCGGGCTTGCTGCGGCCAGTCGATGCGCAGCTTCTCGAGCGGCAGGTCGATCTCGGCGAGCGACTGGAAGTGCGGTTTCGCGAGCAGCACGTCGAGGTTCGATTCGGCGGCGCGGTCGTACGGCAGCGCGTCGTCGACGCGGAAGTTGCCGATGGCGGTGCGGCGCAGCGCGGAGAGATGCGCGGGAATGCCGGCGGCCTGGCCGAGGTCGTGCGCGAGTGAGCGCATGTACGTGCCGGCGGAGGAACGCACGCGGAAATCGAGACGCGAGCCGTCGACGCGCAGCAGCTCAAAGTCGTAGATGGTCACGCGCTTCGGCTGCAGTTTGACTTCCTCGCCTTTGCGCGCGAGCTCGTACGCGCGCACGCCGTCGATCTTCTTCGCCGAAAACGCGGGTGGCATCTGCTCGATCTCGCCGCGGAAGCGGTCGACGAGCGGCGCGAAGTCGACGTGGGTCACATCCGTTTCGACCGCTTCGCCCGCGGGCGTGCCGGTGGAGTCGTACGAGTCGGTAGCCCAACCGAACTGGATCGTGCCCTCGTACGTTTTCTCCATCCCCATGAGATACGCCTGCAGGCGCGTGGCCTTGCCGACGCACAGCACGAGGAGGCCCGTCGCGAGCGGATCGAGCGTGCCGGTGTGGCCGACTTTCTTGATCTTCGCGCGCCGCCGGAACGTCTCGACGACGTCGTGGGAAGTGATGCCCGCTTTCTTGTCGACGAGCACCACGCCGTCGACGCTTTTCTTCTGCTCCATCATCCGGCGCGGATGATAGTTCACTCCTCCTCGACCGCGCGCAGCACTTTCAGCGCGCGCTTGCGCAGCGGTCCCATGAGCGGCAGCGAGGAGACGCGCAGGAGCTGCACGAGGAGATCGAGCGACGTATCGACGAGCCGCTGCGTGCGCCGCTGCCCCGGCGACTCGTCGATGATCCAGAAGTAGATGAGGCCCATGTGATACAGCCACAGCATCCGCGGCAGATATGGCGCGACGTCTTTCGGCACCGTGAGATCGGAGCCTTCGATGGCGCGCGCGTACCACGCGATGTTGTCGTCTCGCACTTCCTTCGTTTCCGGTCCGAACGGCGAGAGCGGATCGCGCGGATCGACGCCCGCTTTCAGCAGCGCGGTGAGCAGGCTGCGATGCTCCGCGAACTGCGCGAACTTCGCGTCGATGATTCCGCGGATGCGCTTCTTGATGTCCTTCGACGATGCGATCGCCTTCGCGAACGCCTCCCCCGCCTCCTTGTCGGAGCGGAGGTAGAACGCCATCACCAGATCTTCTTTCGACCGGTAATAGTAGTAAGCCGCTCCCGTCGCCACGCCTGCCTCGGATGCGACATCGCGCATCGTCGTCTCCGCGAAACCGTGCTCGCGAAAGAGACGCAGCGCGCCGTCGAGAATGCGCCCGCGCGTCTCCTCCGCCTTCGCCGTCTGTCCCCGTTCCGTCGTCAAATCGGCAAGCCCTCCGCGCGGCGCCGCACTTCCTCCAGCACGAAGCGCTGGATCTTCGACGCGCCGAAGTCACACCAGATACGCCAGTACGCGGCGGGAAACAAGTCGTGCTGATACCACGTGCGGCGCGTGACGCGCGTGCGCCGCGGCCCGAGCGATTCGATCACGAACTCGCCGCGGATGTTGCGATAGAAGCCGTGCAAATGCGGCGGATCGACTTCGCCGAACGGATTGAGCTCGTGCAGCGGCGGCGGTGTCGACAGCGCGCGCCACGCCAGCCGCTGGCCCGGCTGCCAGACATCGATACGCTCGATGAGCGTGCCGGTCGTAAGCGTGCAGACGCGCAGTCCGCCGACGCTGCCGCGCGCGATGCGCGTCTGCAGCGGACAGGCAATGCCGGCGCGAAAGAGCAGATCGCCTTTGGCCGGACGCACCTCGCCGAGCGCGACGATCGTGCGCCAGACCTCCGCGCGACTCGCGTCGACGACGATCGAGTCCGCGACCGAGTAGACCGGCGACGACGCGCGGCGCACCGACGCCTCCAGCACGATCGCACCGGCGGCGAGCACGAACGCGAGGATCGCCGCGGTACCTCCGCCCGGCACGCGGCGTTTGTGGAAGAAGCCATACGACGTCGCTGCACCGCCGATCACGAACGGGATGCCGATCGGCGACGCCATCAGCGCACAGACGAGACCCTCGCGCTGCATGAGCAGCATGCCGAAGACGACCAGGGCACCGCTGAGCAGCGAGATCAGCACCGAGAAGCCGAGCGTGCGCGGAGCCGTGATTGCGAGCAGCGCCGTCGTGGAGAAGCCGATGACGAACGGCACGAGGAGAAACAGCGCGACACCGTACGAGTACGCGATGTCCGTCGACAGCGCGATCAGGCCGTCGATCACCGCGGCGACGAACAGCGCGGCGACGAAGGCGCTAACAAGTCTCCGGCTGCCGTTCGAGCTCACGGGCCACCTCCTCATCACTGCGTAACGCAAGGATACGTGCAAGCTCGCGGCGATTCTCCGACAGCAGTTGCCACGCGACGCGCGCGAGCGGCCGCAGCGGGCCGCGCGCGAATCGGAACGCCCAAGTGCGATAGTCGGCGAGCGCCCAGAGACAGAGCAGCCACGCCGCGTCGTCGACGTACACCGCGCCTTCGTTCGTGATCACGACGAGCTCGCGCGGGTCGGCGTCGTGGTCGAGATCGGGGAAGAGCCGCCGCGCGCGCTCCGAGCCCGCGGCGACGAATGCCAGCGCGACGTACGCCGGCTGCTGCTGCATCCACGCGCGGACGCGCGAGCAGATGCCGCAACGCGCGTCGTACAACACGTACAGAGTGTCGATCACCACGTGCTCCCTTCCGCGCCGGCGCGCACACGCGCGCAGAGCTCGCGCGCCGCATCGGGCCATTCGGTGAACGCGAAGCGGAAGCCGCGCTCCGCCAGACGCCGCGACACCACGCGGCGGCTCTTGAGCACGAGCTCCGGCTCCGTGCGCAGCAGCCACGCGCCGAATCGCAGCACGAGTCCTCCGGTCGGAATCGCCAGCCGCGTGCCCCACGCCTTCGCAATCGCGCGCAGGAAGTCGCCGTTCGGCAGCGGATGCGGCGCGGCGAGGTTCACGACGCCGCCGACCTCGTCATCCGCGATGAGCCAGCGCACCGCGGCGACAAAATCGCGCTCGTGTATCCACGACATGTACTGCCGCCCGTCGCCGAAGCGTCCGAAACGCAGCCGAACGTGCCGCAGCATCGCGCGAAACGCGCCGCCTTCCTCCGCGCTCATCACCATCGCCGTGCGCAGCTTCACCTTCCGCGTCCTCGGCGTGCGCGCCTCATCGCACGCGCGCTCCCACGCCTCGGCGACCTCGATGCTGAAGCGCCACGCTTCCGGCGTGTCCGGCTCGTTGCCGCCGATGCGTCCCGTGACCTCGCCGTTGTCCGCGTCGTAGCGATGCGCGTAGATCGTGGCCGTGCTCGACTGCAGCCAGACGCGCGGCGGCCGCTTCGCGCGGGCGATGGCCTCGCCGAGGACGCGCGTCGACTCCACGCGTGACGCGAGAATCTCCGCGCGGTGCGCCGCGTCGTAGCGGCAGTCGACGCTGCGTCCGGCGAGGTTGATGAGCACATCCGCGCCATCGAGCTCCGCCGACCAAGGACCGAGCGTCCTGCCGTCCCACAGCACGCCGGCGTGGTTCTCGTCGCGCGTCAGCACGACGACGTCGTGTTCAACGGAAAGCGCACGCGTAAGGATGCGGCCGAGGTGCCCCGAGCCGCCGGCGATGACGATCTTCACGGTCAGGCCTCCACCGGCGGCACGACGTACTGCTGCGGGCGCACGGGCGGACGCGCGCCTTCGATGGCGCGGCGGCGCATCGACGAGAAGATGCGGATGTTGATGAAGTGCATCACGCCGAGGATCAGCAGCACGACGCCGATCTTCGTGCTCAGCCGCTCGATCGCCTCCGCCGCGTCGGCCGGGCGGTCGCTCATTCGCAACGCCAGCGAGACGTAGCCGATGTTGATCAGATAGAAGCCGACCACGAGCAGGTGGTTGACCGAGTCGGCGAGCGTCTCGTTGCCGAGAAACGAGTCAACGAGAAACACCCGCCCGTGCTTCTGGAGCGTCTGCGCGACCCAGATCGTGACGGTGATGCTGATGACCAGGTAGACGGCGTAGGTGGTGACTATGAGCATTGGCTTCCTCTCTTTCGAACGTGTTCAAAAGTAAGGTAAGTCGGTGGCTCGCCAGCGTCAAGGAGAAATTTGAACGAATTCAAAAACTAGACGATCGCCGCAAGAATCGCGACCAGCTCGCGCTTCGCGTCACCGATCGCCATCGGCATCGTGCATCCGCTCGCGGCCGCGTGTCCGCCGCCGCCGTAACGCGCCGCGACCTGCTGCACGTCGATGCCGGGCTTCGCGCGCAGCGAGACGCGCGTCGTTCCGTTGTCGCCTTCCTTCAGCAGCGCGGAGACGAGCACGCCTTCGATGTTGCGGCCGTAGTTGACGATGCCCTCGGTGTCCTCGGGCGTCGCGCCGGCGTCGGCGAAGAAGCGCCGCGGAAGCTCGAGCGTGGCGATCTTGCCGCCGGCGTGCATCTCGAGCGTGGTGAGGCAGAGGCCGAGGAGCTGGATCGAGCCGCGGGTGACGCTCTCGTTGATCCAGAGCGAGACGTCTCCTGGGACGACGCCGTGGCGCACGAGCTCCCGCGCGGCTTCGAACGCGCGCAACGTCGTGTTGTGATAGCGGAAGAAGCCGGTGTCCGTCGCGAGCGAGACGTACATCGCGATGGCGATGTCGCGATCGAGCTCGAGTTGCAGATGATTGCGGTTGAGCTGCAGCACCATCTCGCCGACCGACGGCGCGTCGACGTCGAGGTAGTTGATCTCGCCGTACATGCGATTGCCGAGGTGATGATCGATGTTGACCGCGGGACCGGGCAGCACGTTGAAGCCGGTGCGCTCGACCTCGGGACATTCCATCGTGAAGATCGCGTCGTACGCGGAGGGATAGTCGGGCGGCAGCACGTCGCTCACCGTCACTTCCCGCGCGCCGGGGATGTTGTAGAGCGGCTTGCCGAAGCCGTCGCGCACGACGACGCGCGCATCCTTGCCCATCTTGCGGATGAGTCCCTGCAACGCGAGCCCGCTGCCGAGCGCGTCGCCGTCGGGATTGCGGTGCGAGGTGATGAGGAAGTTGCGTCCGGCGCGGATGCGCTCGGCGACCTCGCGCGCGGCGGCGTCAGGATTCGGTGTCGGGTTCGTCGTTTCCGTGGTCGTCATTCGCGTCGTCGGCATTCGCGTCGGGGCTTTCGGGTTCGGCGTCTTCGCCTTTCGGCGGCATCACTTCGTGGAGGATGGTCTCGATGCGCAGCGCGCGCATGGCCGTCTCGTCGTAGCGGAAGTCGAGCTCCGGCGTGTAGCGGAGGTGAATGCGCTTGCCGAGGGCGTGGCGGATCTGGCCGGCGGCCTTGCGCAGCGCGGCCACGGCTTCCTTCGTCTTCTCTTCCTCGAGTCCGGTCATGTAGACGCGGGCGTAGTGAAGATCGGGACTGACTTCGACTTCGCTGATGGACGACCAGCCGACGTCGACGCCTTTCAGATCGTGGCGAAGGACCGCGGCGAGCGCATCGCGCACGTTCTCGCCGACGCGGGACGTTCTGCGTGTTTTCTTCATTTCATAGATCCGCTTCTTCGTCGAAGTCGAGCTTCTCGTTGATCCAGCCGGTGAGCACCGCGTCGGTGTTCGACTCGACGAACCGCTGGATTGTATCGAGCAACGAGTCTGCCGAGTCGTTGCGGTCGGCGATCAGGGCAACGGCGAGGCGCGCGCGCTGATGCAGATCCTGGAACGCGACCTCGTTGACCGCGACCTTGAAGCGGCGGCGGAGCTTGTCGCGCACGCTGCGCACGACCATGCGCTTGTCCTTGAGCGACTCGGCGTACTCGATGTGCAACTCGAACAGCGCGACGGCGACGATCATGTGAACACGAACGATGAGCGATGAACGCGGAACGATGAACATGAACGATGACCGGTTTCGCCCGGTTCATCGTTCATCGTTCAGCATTCATCGTTTGACGCATCAGCCCAGCGCCGGCTCGAGCTTCTCGATTTTGAAGGCTTCGATCACGTCGCCGTTCTTGATGTCCTGGAACTTCTCGATGCCGATGCCGCACTCGAAGCCCTGGCGGACTTCCGCAACGTCGTTCTTGAAGTGGCGGAGCGAGCCGATCTTTCCCTCGTAAATCACGCGGTTGTCGCGCAGCAGGCGGACGCTGGCCGTGCGCGGGATCACGCCGTCGGTGACCATGCAGCCGGCGATGACGCCGATCTTCGGCACCTTGAACGTGTCGCGCACTTCGGCGCGGCCCTGGAAGACTTCCTGGAACTTCGGATCGAGCAGGCCGACCATCGCGCCCTTGATCTCGTCGACCAGGGTGTAGATGACGGTGTAGAGGCGGACGTCGACGCCTTCCTTCTCCGCGAGCTCGGACGCGTTGCGCTCGGGGCGGACGTTGAAGCCGACCACGATCGCGTCGGACGCCGTCGCGAGGAGCACGTCGTTCGTCGAAATCGCCCCGACCGAGGAGTGGATGACGCTGACTTTGACCTCGCTGGTCGAGAGCTTGCGCAGCGTCTCGTTGAGCACTTCGACCGAGCCCTGCACGTCCGCTTTGACGATGAGGTTCAGTTCCTTGACACCGCCGCTCTGCATGCGCTGGAACAGCTGATCGAGCGACATGCGGCCGCCCTTCTGCTGGGCCGCCTCGCGCACTTTCTCCTGCCGCATCTGGCCGATCATGCGCGCCTGCGTATCGTCGTCGACGACGGCGATGGAGTCGCCGGCGTTCGGGACGTCTTCGAAACCGGTGACCTGCACCGGCGTCGCGGGACCGGCGTCCTTGATGCGCTCGCCGCGCTCGTCGGTCATCGCGCGCACGCGGCCCCACGTGGAGCCGGAGAAGAACGGATCGCCGATCTTCAGCGTGCCGTCCTGAATGAGCGCGGTGGCGACGATGCCGCGGCCGACTTCCTTGCGCGCCTCGAGCACCACGCCCTTGGCGGGCATGTCGGGGTTCGCCTTGAGATCGAGGATGTCGGCGGTGAGCAGGATCATGTCGAGCAGGTCGTCGATGCCCTGGCGCTTCACGGCCGAGACCTCGACGGAGACGACTTCGCCGCCCCACTGCTCGACGAGCACGTTCGCATCCGCGAGCTCGCGGCGCACGCGCTCGACGTTCGCGTTCGGCTTGTCGATCTTGTTGATGGCCACGATCATCGGGACCTTCGCGGCCTTCGCGTGATCGATCGCTTCCTTCGTCTGCGGCATGACACCGTCGTCCGCGGCGACGACGAGGATGACGATGTCCGTCACCTTCGCGCCGCGCGCGCGCATCATCGTGAAGGCCTCGTGGCCCGGCGTGTCGAGGAAGACGATCTTCCGGCCGCGCTTCTCGACGTGATACGCGCCGATGTGCTGCGTGATGCCGCCCGCTTCACCGCCGGCGACATTCGTTTCTCGGATGGCGTCGAGGAGCGAGGTCTTGCCGTGGTCGACGTGACCCATGACGGTGATGACCGGGCCGCGCGGCACGGTGCCGGTGACCTCGGTACGCTCCATCGCTTCCATCTCGACCGCTTCTTCGAAGGAGACGATTTCCGCGTCGATGCCGAGCTCGCGCGACACTTCGAGTGCGAGCTCGCCGCCGAGCGGCTGGTTGATCGAGACCATGAGCCCCTTCTTCATGAAGAGGTGCTTCATGAGATCGCTCGCCTTGACGTCGATCTTTTCGGCGAGTTCCTTCACGGTGACGCCTTCGGTGAGGGCCACGCGTCCGGTGGGACGCTTGAACTCGAGCACGCGCGCGTTCGGCGCGGACTGCTTGCGGGCGTCGCGGCGCGAGGAGACACGCTTCGGCTCGTCGACGTCGGGCAGGACGATGTCCGGACCGATGTCGTCGTTGATGACCTGCGTGCCCGAGAAGGGTCCCTTGGTCAGCAGTTCCTGATCGAACTCCGCGGCGCGCACGGTCTTGCCGCGCTTCTGCGTGCTCTTCTTCTTCTCGCGATCGTCCGAGGTCTCGTCTTCTTTCTTGCGACGGATGATGTTCGCGCCCGGCACCATCGGTGGCGGAGGCGGCGTATTCATCGGACGTCCGCCCGCGGGGCGGAAGTTGCCCGGACCCGTGCCCGGACCGCGCATGCCGCCAGGACCACCGGCAGGACGCGCTCCCATCGGACCGCCCGGACGCTGACCCATCGGACCGCCGGGACGCGGACCGCCAGGACCGGCGGGACGCGCGCCCATCGGCGCGTTGGGACGCGGACCCGACGGCGCGCCCGGCGCGTTCATCGGACGGCCGGTCGGCACGGTCTGCTGGCCGGCGTAGTTCGGACGCGGACCCTGCGGCGCACGCGCGCGCGGACCGGTGGGACCGGTCGGGCGGCGATCGGCGCCCGCGGGAGGCGGCGTGATCGGACGCGGCGGCGTGACGCGCGGACGCTCCGGTGCTGCCGGCGCCGGTGCGGACGGCTGCGCCGCTGCTGCGGCGGCGGGCGCCTCGCGCGGCGCTTCGCTGACTTCCGGCTCCGGCGTTTCGACGGCGGGCGCGGCTTCGGCGGCGACCTTCGGGTGCTTCTCGGGAGCCGGCGGCGCTTCCTTCGCGGCGCGCTCTTCGGCTTCCGCGGCCTCCACGAACTCCTGGATGATGACAGCCGGCTGCGCGGGCGCAACGACCGGCTCTTCCTTCGGCACCTCGCGTTTGGCGCGCACCGGCGGCTGCACGATCGGGCGTGGCGGACGCACCGCTTCCTTCTTCTTTTCGACCTGCGGTTTGTCCTCGCGCATGATGACGCTGCGCGTGCGCGTGGTCAGCTTCTTCCCGGTGATCAACGCCTGAATCACTTCAGGCTCGAGCACCTGGGAGGCGTCGGAGACCTCCGCGCCGAGCGACTGGAGCTGGAAGATGACGTCCTTCTCGGACTTGCCCATCCTCTTCGCGATGTCGCTCACTCGAATCTTTGCTGCCGCCATTCAATCTCCTTGGATCTGTTTACCGCCGGGCTTCGCGCGTCACATGATGAGGGACCCGATCATTCGACCGAGGCTTCTTCCTGCTGCTCGTCGGAAGCCTCTTCCGCCGCTGCATCGTCGTCTTCGTCGCCTTCTTCGGCGACAGCATCGCCATCGCCTTCATCGACCTGCTCGTGCTTGCGCGCGAGCTCGATCATTTTCGCCGCGGTCTCCTCGTCGACGCCTTCGATGGCCGTGAGGTCTTCGACGGAGGCGTTGATCACGGAGTCGAGGTCGTCGTAGCCGGCGTCCTCGAGCAGCTGCGCCCAATCCTCGGGCATGTTTTCGATCTCGGTGACGGCGGTCTGCGCGCGCGTCTCGGCCATCGCTTCCTGCAGCATGGCCGCAAGCGCGTCCGCGACCTCGCCCTTCACTTCCTCTTCGGACTTGATGTCGATCTTCGCGCCGATGAGCTCCGCCGCGAGCCGGACGTTGAGGCCGCGCTTGCCGATGGCGAGCGAGAGCTGGTCGTTGTCGACGATGACGTCGAGGTGCGGGCGATGCGCGCTCTCGTCGCTGGTGACGGAGACGCGGGTGATCTTCGCCGGCGCGAGCGCGTTCTGCGCGTAGTTCACGATGTCGTCGTGCCAGGGAATGATGTCGATCTTCTCGCCGCGCAACTCGCGGATGATGGACTGCACGCGCGAGCCCTTCATGCCCACGCACGCGCCGACCGGATCGACGTCGCGCTCGCGCGACATGACCGCGATCTTCGCGCGCTCGCCCGGCTCGCGCACGGCGCCCTTGATCACGACCGTTCCGTCGTAGATCTCCGGCACTTCCATCTCGAAGAGCTTGATGAGCAGACGCGGGTCCGTGCGCGAGAGCACGACCTGCGGTCCCTTCGGCTGCGTATGGACGTCGACGATGACGGCCTTGATGCGGTCGCCCTGCGAGTAACGCTCCGCGCGCGACTGCTGCGAGCGCGGGATGATCCCCTCGGTCTTGCCGTTGAGATCGATGATCATGTCGCCGCGCTCGAAACGCTTCACGTAGCCGTTTTCGAGCTCGCCCATCTTGTCCTTGAACTCGTTGAAGACCTTCTCGCGCTCCGCCTCGCGGACCTTCTGATAGAGGACCTGCTTGGCCGACTGCGCGGCGATGCGGCCGAACTCTGCGGCATTGCCGCTGAGCACGATCTTCACTTCATCGCCCTGTTCGACCTCGGAGTCGAGCTTCTGCGCCTCGTACGTGCGGATCTGCGTGTTCGGATCGCGGACGACGTCCACGACTTCCTTGGTGATGAACGGCAGGCGGATCGGCGTGCCGATCTCCGCGTTGGAGTCGACTTTGCGCGCGGCCGCGAGCGTCCACTGCGCCTGCGGGTCTTCGATCTCGTTCTCGTCGGCGACCACTTCCTTGACCGCCATGACGATCACGGAGCCGTCGGTGCGGTTGATCTTCGCCTCGATCGGCTCGCGCGTCTTGTAGTACTTGCGCGCCGCGGTCGAAAGCGCATCTTCGAGCGCCGCGTAGACGCGATCCGGCTCGATCGACTTCTCGTAAGCCAGCGCCTTGATGTCTTTGTCGTTGAACATCCCGTTAGATCTCCACTTCCAAACGCGTTTCCTTGATGTCCGCGAGCGGGATCGCGTAGTCCGGATCTTTTTTCACCACCGGATCGGTGACGACGACGGTGGCTCCATCGAACTGCTTGAGCGTCCCGACGATGACGTGCAGGCCGCGGACGGCCTTGCTCGTTTTCACGCGCACGAGACGGCCGACGAACTTCTCGTAGTCGGACGTGCGGTAGAACTTCCGGTCCAGGCCGGGCGACGACACCTGCAGCTCGTACTCGGCCGGAATCGGATCCTCGACGTCGAGCCACGCGGACACCTGCTGCGAGACGAGCGAGCAGTCGTCGATCGTGACGCCGCCCTCCTTGTCGATATCGATGCGCAGCAGGAACGCGTGTCCCTGGCGCCGATAATCGATGTGGACGAGCTCCAGCCCTTCGGATTCGACGATCCGCTGGACCTGCTGCTCGACCCGTTCCGGTAGTCCGTTCATTAGCCCCATCAACAAAAAAAGCGGCCGAATCGGCCGCTTTCGAAAGGTGTTGCTCGAAAGCCGTCGAAGACTAACACAGCACTGCGTTTGCCGACAACAGAGGCTTCCCGGGGACGATTCCCGGAAACGGCTCGCCGGTCAGGGGTCGAAACGCCCCGGCGAAATCCCCTCGCCGTCGACGATGCTGAGCTGCGCGCACAGCTGGATGAGCCTGCGTCCGTCGCGGTCGGAACGGCGGTACGCATCGCACAGCAGCTCGGCCTGATCGTGGTCTTCATTCGCGGAGATCGTGAAGCCCTCGTGCGGCTGCCCGGGATCGTGCGTGCGCTTGCGACGCCAGTGATCGTTCTCGAGCGCGTAGCAGATGTAGCCGGTCTCGTTCGCCACGCGCGCGGCGGGGAGATACGCGGCGCCCGCCACTTCCTTGTCGCGCGCGTCGGCCGTGAGCTGTCCGAAGCGGAAGATCGGCATGCGGTCGATCGAATGCTGCGGCAGCACGCCGCGCGCGTTGAGCTTCTGCTCCTCGAGCGCGCGCGTGATGCAGCGGCCGATGATGGTCTTGAGCTGCGCGCGCGTCGCCTCGTCGAGGTTCTCGAACTCGAGTCCGGAGTGATAGACCGTGAGGCCGTCGGCGCCGACGGAGAAACGCTCCAGCCGCGAGCGGACGATGCGGCAGTCGGTCGCGATCTCTTCCCCCTCGCAGACGAACGAGAGCCGCGCATGCGCGCCGGCCACGAGCGGCACGTGATGCTCCACCCGCGCGCCGAGCACGCTCACGTCGACGAGCACCACCTGCGTCGAGCCGAGCCGCGCGAGCAGAGGCTGCGCCAGGTGCACCCGCTGAACACGGCGGGTTCGTGGGCTTTGCATGCGGCGCAATGGTACAAAAAAGGCCGCGCCTCTCGGCGCGGCCTTGCGTCAACGTCCCGGGAAAGGATCTTAGTGGTGCACGCTGCGGTGCATCAGCGTCTTGCCCGAGCCGTTCGGGTAGATGACGGTGATCGCTTCCGGCGAGAGCGCCTGCATGTACTGCGCTTCGAGCGTCGTCGCGTCACCCGACTTGTTGTCGAGGATCGAGCCGTACGCGAGGAAGGCCGGGCAGCCCTGCGTGCAGCCGCTCGGCGAATCGGGGCTCGGGCGGTTGTTGCGCTGCTCGACGGTGACGAAGAAGTTCGTGCCGGTGATGTCGTTGCCGAACATCTCGCCGAAGCCCTTCTGCACGCTGCCGAGCGGGCCGAGGTCGAGGTGATACTCGCCCTTCTTGCTGGTCGCGCTGGTCGAACCCTGATAGAGCGTGACGACCATCTCGGTCGTGTTGTACTGCGACGCGTTCACGAGGCCGATGTTCGTGCGGAACGTGCCAGCGGCTCCGGCGAGACCGGTCTGGCGGATGCCGGTGATGAAGATCTTGTCGAGACCCTGCGCGCTCTGGAGCGAGCTCACGAAGTTGTACCAGGGAATGCCGGAGAAGAGCTGGCCCGTGGTGCCGTCGTTGACCGAGCCGCCGTTCGGGATCTGATAAATGCGGCTCTCCGCGCTGATGGCGCGATAGTTCGGGCTGTTGCCGTTGTCGTCCTGCGTCTCGGGGCCGCAGTTCGCGCCCTTGAGGCAGCCGTTGAAGATCAGCTGTCCGTAGCCGTTCTGGCCGAGAACCGTCGGGAAAAAGTCCGTGATCTCGCGACGCTCACCGGCCGTGAGCGTGATGACGTTCTTGAACTCCGTTCCCGAGCCGCCACCTTCGCCGATCGGCTGATAGATCACCGACACGTCGACGTCTTCGGTCTGGCTGAGGTTCGACAGATACACGTCCGAGATGAACGTACCGCTCGAACCACCCACGTGACCGGCGACCGGCAAATACACCTGGTCCGCACCGCGGAAGTTACTCGCGGATGCGCCGAACGCGCAGAGCATCATGGCCGCCGCGACACCGAGTTTCTTCATGAACATATTCTCCCCTTTAACACCACGTGATATTGGTCTGCACTGCATCCAACGATATGCTGCCGCCGCATTCTACGCGAATCGCGCGCTGCTGCTCCACATCGTTGTCAACGAACGTATACGGATCACATCCGGAGAACGTCACCCTCGTGAGCACTACGTCTGAGGCCGCCATCACCCCCGCTCACGCCGGTCTCCGCCTCGACCGTGCCCTCGGCATCCTCTTCCCCGAGCACAGCCGCAACTTCCTCGCACGCCTCATCGAAGAAGGACGCGTGCGCGTCGACGATCGCGTCGCGGCCAAACCGTCGCAGCGCGTCGAGGACGGGCAGCGCGTTGCGATCGACGTGCCCGATGCGGCGCCGTCCTCGGCGGTCTCGCAGGACCTTCCGCTCACGATCCTCTACGAGGACGACGACCTCGTCGCGATCGACAAACCCGCGGGACTCGTCGTCCATCCCGCGGCGGGACACGCCGACGGCACGCTCGTCAACGCGCTGCTCTTCCACGTGAAGGACCTCTCCGGCGTCGGCGGCGAGATCCGCCCCGGCATCGTGCACCGGCTCGACAAGGACACGAGCGGCGTGATGGTGATCGCGAAGCACGACGACGCGCACCGCAGGCTCACCGAGGCGTGGAGCACGGACGCCATGCGCAAGGAGTACCTCGCGCTTGTCTACGGCACGCCCGATCCCGATCGCGGCACCATCGACGCGGCAATCGGTCGCGATCCGCGCGACCGCAAACGCATGGCCGTCGTCGCGAACGGTGGACGCCGCGCCGTGACGGACTACGAGCTGCGCGAGCGGTTGCGGTACGTCTCGCTCGTGCAGTGCCGCCTCCGCACCGGGCGCACGCATCAGATCCGCGTGCATCTGAAGCACGCCGGACATCCGCTCGTCGGCGATCCGCTCTACTCCGGCCCGCAGTGGCGCGGCATTCCGGACAAGAAGGTGCAGCGCACGCTCGCGTCGTTCACGCGGCAGGCGCTGCACGCCGCGCGCATCACGCTGCCGCATCCGCGCAGCGGCGAGCGGATGACGTTCGTGGCGCCGCTCGCGCCGGACTTCGCGGCATTGCTCGACGCGCTGCGCTAGGGAACCTGTGCCTTGTACAGAGGTTCCTCAATCCGCGCCGCGGAGCGCATGCCATCCGAGGTTGCCGGCCACGAGATCGATCGCGGCGTGCGTTGCGATCGCGGGCCAGATCGAGCCGGAGAGAAACAGCAGTCCCGCGAATGCGAGCCCGACGATCGCCGTACGCGCGACGTGACGCCAGCCGAGGTAGACGTGCGCGAAGCCGAACGCGAGCGAGCTCGCGAAGATGGCCAGTCCGAGTCCGAGGAACGCGTTCGCATACGTGAGCAGGAAGCCGCGGTAGAGCACTTCCTCGGTGAAACCCGCGGTCAGCGCGATCGCGGTGAACGCGCGGAGCTCGGCGCGCGTATGCGGCAGCAGCAGTTCCGCGCGATGGAAGGACCGGCGGACGAGCGGCATCAGCTCCGGCCGCGCGATGAGCTTCCGCCGCTGCGCGAGCATCACCGCGAGATAAGCGGCGCCGATGGCGAAGCCGAGCGCGAACCGCAGCGGTGGTCCAACCGCGAATCGAAAGCCCTGCCACGCGGCGGCGTCACGCCGCGACACGAAGAGGACGCAGAGCGTGACCGTCCACTGCAGTGCGAGACCGATCGCGTAGTAGCGCAGCCGCGAGCTCGCGGCGGAGGAACGGCCCAGCTGTCGGTAAAGCACGACATCGACCAGCGGGTTGACGAGCACGATCCACAGCGCGAGCAGTTCATTCATGACCGCGCGATTATTCAATAAAAGTTGAATAATCGTCAAATACGCTACATTCGCCGGCGACATGGCCAGGAAGCGTGCAACGCAAACGGTGAACGGACTCGCGCAGGTCCGCGCCCTCTCCCACCCCACCCGCCTCCGTCTGCTCGAGCTGTTCGCGGCGCGCCCGCGGACGACGAAGCAGGCCGCGGAGGCGATGGACGAGTCTCCGACGCGGCTCTACCACCACGTGGCCGCGCTCGAACGTGCGGGCCTCATCCGGCTGCGCGAGACGCGGCCGAACCGCGGGACGACGGAAAAGTACTTCGAGGCCGTCGCCCATCGTTTTCTCGCCGACGAGCAGACGTTCCCAACGTCACGCGCCGGCGCGCGCGAACGCGCCGCGATGGGCATGCTGGTGTTCGATCAAGCGCGCAACGAGCTCGCCCGCGCGCTGGCGACGGCGGACGACGACTCGTCGGAGTTGATCGTCGCCGTGCGCGGCGTGCTCCGCCTCTCCCAACGCGCTGCCCGCGCGCTCCGCGATGACCTCCTCGGCGCGCTCACCCGCACGCAGAACGCGGCGCGCGGTCCGCGCACGCGCGGCACGCGCTACGCGATCACGATTTCGATGGTGCCGGTGAAGGAGGAGGGAGAGGAGTAGCGATCCCTCACCTGCTCCCTACAAAATCGCTCCCGCGATCGTCGCCGTCAGAAAGTTCGCCAGCGTCCCCGCGATCATCGCGCGCAAGCCCAGCCGCGCGAGATCGCCGCGACGCGACGGCGCGAGCGAGCCGATGCCGCCGATCTGAATCGCGATCGACGAAAAGTTCGCGAAGCCGCAGAGCGCGTACGTCACGATCACGAAGCTGCGCGGCGAGAGGCTCGAGCCGACGCCCGGCTCACCGAGCTTGGCGAACGCCACGAACTCGTTGAGCACCATGCGCGTGCCGAGGAGATTCCCGACCGTGATCGCGTCCTTCCACGCTACGCCCATCGCCCACGCGATCGGCGCGAAGACCCAGCCGAGGAGAACGTCGAGGCTCGCGGGGAACCAGGCGAAGTAGCCGTGCACGTAGCCGAACATCCCGTTCACGAGCGCGACCAGCGCGATGAACGCGATGAGCATGCCGGCCACGTTCAACGACAGATGCAGTCCTTCGATCGCGCCGCGTCCGGCCGCATCGATCACGTTGACGTCCTGCTTCGGCACGACCACCTCGACGTCGCCGCCGGTCTTGGTCTGCTCCGTCTCCGGCACCATGATCTTGGCCATCATGATCGCGCCCGGCGCGGTCATGATCACCGCCGTGAGCAGGTGAATGACGTCCACCTTCGCCACAAGGACGTACGCGGCCATGATGCCGCCGGAGATGTGCGCCATGCCCGCGGTCATGATGGTCATCAGTTCCGAGAGCGTCATGTCGGGCAGGAATGGGCGGATGGTCAGCGGCGCCTCGGTCTGGCCCATGAAGATCGACGCCGCGACCGACGTCGACTCCGCGCCCGACGCGCCCATGAAGCGCGACATCAGCTTCGCGAAGAAGCGCACCACGATCTGCATCACGCCGAGGTAGTAGAGCACCGCGAAGATGGACGCGATGAAGATGATCGTCGGCAGCACCTGGGTCGCGAAGACGAAGCCGATCTTGCTGTTCGCGGCGCCGAGGTCGCCGAAGACGAACGTCGCGCCGACCTGCGTGTAGCCGATCAGATTGTTGACGACGCCCTTCATCGTCTCGAAGAGATACGCGAGCAGGTTGAACGCGAGGAACAGATACAGCGAGACGATGCCGAAGACGATCCAGAGAATGCGGCGCGCTTCGGCCGCGATGCGCTTCGCGAGCAAGGCCACGACGACGGCCACGGCGACGAACACCAGCGCGGCGCCAGCGCGCGTGAGAGGCGGCGTGATCGAGGCGAAGAGCGCGGAGATCTGCGTGCCTTTCAGCACGAAGATGGCCACGACGATCTGCAGCGCGAGGCCCCAGATCACGGGGCGCCACTTGATGGCTTTTCGGTTCGTGGACATCGCAAACGCGATCAGCAGAATCGCAAAGAAGCCGATGAGGGCCGTGGCTCGCTCCATCTGGACGCTCCGTTCGTTGGCTGGATTTTTCGGGCAGAACCGCCGCCAGCTTTATGAACGAGGGACGGTCGGCTGTCAACGCTATACTCGCGCGCCATGCTCGAAGCGCTCGACACCGCCGTCTCGTACATCCGCAGCAAGTCTTCGCTCGCGCCGCAGACCGGCGTGATCCTCGGCTCGGGCCTCGGCAACGTCGTCGACGCGGTCGAAACCGATGCCTCGATTCCGTACGGCGAGATCCCCGGCGCGCGCGCGTCGACGGTGCTCGGACATCAGGGCCGCCTCATCCTCGGCCGCGCGAACGGCGTCCCCGTCGCGATCATGCAGGGACGCGTGCATTTCTACGAAGGCTACGAGATGGGCGAGGTGATGTTCCTCGCGCGCGTTCTCGGCCGCCTCGGCATCAAGCGCCTCGTCGTCACGAACGCGGCCGGCGGCATCAACACGTCGTATGTCCCCGGGGATCTGATGCTGATCTCCGATCACATCAACTTCATGGGTGTGAATCCGCTGCGCGGTCCGAACGTCGACGACCTCGGCGTGCGCTTCCCCGACATGAGCGAGGCGTATCCCGAGTCGCTGCGCAACATGGCCAAAGAAGTCGCCGCCGGACTCGGACTCTCGTTGAAGGAAGGCGTCTACCTCGCGCTCTCCGGACCGACGTACGAGACGCCCGCGGAGATCCGCGCGTTCCGTGTGCTGGGCGCCGACGCCGTCGGCATGTCGACCGTGCCCGAAGTCATCGCCGCGTCGCACATGCAGATCCCCGTCCTCGGCATCTCGTGTATCACGAACATGGCCGCGGGCATCCTCAAGCAGAAGCTCACGCATCAGGAAGTGATGGACACGACCGCGCGCGTGCAGCAGCAGTTCACCGCGCTCGTCCTCGGCATCCTCGCGCGCTTCGGCGCATCGTGAACGCTGCCGGCTGTCGACGCGTCTACCGGGCAATGACCTTCATCGGCGTGCGACTCCACGTCGTGGTCATCGTCCCTTCCACGAGCTGACCCGTGTCATCGAGGCGCAGCGTCATGTGCCCGAAGTCGAGCGGCAGGAACCACCGATCGTCGCCTTCGGGCAGCATGGCTTCCCATCGCGTCTGGCCCCAGCGAACGAACGGCGTGCCGTCGTGCAGCCGGATTTCGAACGTAAAGTCTCTCCCCTCGAGCGCGTATCCGCGGAGCAGGCGCGCGTCGAACGGTTTGCCCGGCGCGAGCGAAACAGTCGGCACGGTGTACTTCTCGCGGAAGTACATCGACGCCACATCGCGCGCGATCGTCCTTGCGACGGGAGAATTGTTGTTGGAGAGCACGACGACGCTCAGTTCCGACTCCGGAAAATAGTTGATGATCGCGTTCGCGCCGGGGGCAGAACCGTTCGCCTCCAGGACGTTGCGATCGAGCAGAGTCGTGTTCTCGTCTTCGGTATCCCACAGCGCCCGTTCTTCGTTCGTGAGCAGTGTCGTCGTATACGCGCGTGCAAATCGCATGAGGTCGCGCGTCGTCGAGTACGAAGCCCCGCCGCCGGTTTTCCATGACGTGTCTTCCGGCCCGCAGACGGACAGGACGTCGCTGAACGGCCCCGGCATGTAGCCGTTCGCGAGGCGCGGAACGACGACCGTCGTCGACAACTCGCCGGAGTCGCGCATGCCCGCCGGATCGTAGACGTACTTCTTCACCACGTTCGCGTACGAGTCGCCGGTCACGCGCTCGATGATGTGCGCGAGCACGGCGTAATTCCAGGTCGTGTAGGAGTACTTCTGTCCGGGGACGCTGTCGAGGGGCTCGGACTTGATTGCATCGACGGCGTCGGCGGTCGTGAAGTTCCGGCGAAAGATCCCGCGCCATTTGTCCGAGTCCTGAATGCCGGAGTGGTGATCGAGAAGATCCGCGACCGTGATCTTGTCGGCCGAGGGAAAGTCGGGCACCCACTTGAACAGCGCGTCCGTCAAGGCGAGCTTCTTCTCCCGGACCAGGTGCATGACCACGACAAACGTGAATCGCTTGCTGATCGAGCCTGCCTGGAAACGCGTATCGGGCGTGTTCGGCACCCCGAACTCGTAGTTCGCATTCCCGAAGGCTTTGTTGATCAGTACGTCGTCGCCCTTTCCCACCAGGACCACGCCGCTGAACGCGTGGTACTTCACGTACGGCGCGACATACTGTGCGACCGATCGGTCGAGCTCCTGCCGTGACGGCGGAACGGCGGCGGTCGCGGTGGCAACGGCAAAAAGGAGGATCGCGCACTGGCTGAGCGATTGAACAGCGAAACGCTTGGCGTTCATGGGCTGGATTGTGCGATCGCCGCGGAGTCGCAGCAACGTTCGCGACACGAACTGCTCGACGTCCGAACCAACGTCTCGCATCCCTTCGCTCCGCGGCACGAATCCGCGCGGTTCGGCGCGGCGTCGCGTCAGGGCACGAACTTGTAGCCGACGCGGTGCACGGTGATGAGGTGCCGCGGCTCGGACGGCGTGCTCTCGATCTTCTGCCGCAGCCGCGCCATGTGCGTGTCGACCGTGCGCGTGAACGCCGCGCTGTCGTAGCCCCAGACGTGGTTGAGCAGCGCGTCGCGCGACACCACTTCGTCGGTGTGATCGATGAAGTAGCGGAGGATGCGGAACTCCCGCGGCGTGAGCTCGAGCGGCAGCTCGCCTTTCGTCGCCTGGTAGGTGCGGAAGTCGACGCGGACGTCGCCGAATTCGACCTCGTCGCCCGCCGCCACGCGCGAGGTGCGGCGCAGCACGGCCTCGACACGCGCGAGCAGCTCCATGAAGCTGAACGGCTTCGTGACGTAGTCGTCGGCGCCGAGCTTGAGGCCGACGATCTTGTCGATCTCCTGGCCGCGCGCGGTGAGCATGATCACCGGCGTATGCGCGTTCATCCGCCGCAGCTCCTTGCAGACATCGAGGCCGCTCTTCTTCGGCAGCATGACGTCGAGCACGATGAGGTCGTGGCCGCCGCGCATGGCGAGGTGCAGGCCGGCTTCGCCGTCGGCCGCCATCTCCACCTGAAAGCCTTCGAACTCGAAGCCGTCGCGCAGCGCGACCGACATCGCGGGATCGTCTTCCACAATCAGGATTTTGCTCATGCGAACTCCGTCGTCGTTGGGATCGGCACTTCCTGTTTCGCGGCGAACGGCAGCACAATCGTGAACGTGCTCCCCTCGCCCGGCGCGCTCGCGACCTCGACGCGTCCGCCGTGCGCGCGCACGACGTGCTGCACGATCGAGAGCCCGAGGCCGCTGCCTTTCACGTCGTGCACGAGACCGCTGCCGACGCGATAGAACTTCTCGAAGATCTTCTTCTGCTCGGACGGCGCGATGCCGATGCCGCGGTCGCGGATGGCCACGCGCACCTCGCGTCCGACGTCGACGGCGACGTCGATCTCCTTGCGGTCGCCGGAGTACTTGACCGCATTGTCGAGCAGGTTGACGAGCACCTGACCGAGCGCGTCCTTGTCGAGCGGCAGCACCGGACGCGCGGCCGGCGCGCGGAACGCGATGGCCACGCCGGCTTCGCGCAGCGGCATCGCGAACGCGTCGACGGTCTGCTCGACCAGCGCCACGATGTCGGTCGCGCAGAAGCGGTACTTCTTCTCCGCCGACTCGATCTTGGAGAAGTCGAGGATGTTGTTGATGAGCTGCGTGAGCCGCCGGCTCTCGGCCTCGATGTACTCGCCGTACTCGCGCACCTTCTCCGGCTTTTCGACGCGGCCGAGGCGCATGTACTCGCCGAACACGCGGATCGAGGAGAGCGGCGTGCGCAGCTCGTGCGAGACGTTCGAGACGAAGTCGCTCTTCATCTGCGAGAGGCGCATCTGCCGCGCGACCGCGGCCAGCGCGAGTCCGATCGCGCCGAGGAGGACGATGAACGCGCCGCCCGTCCACAGCACGTTGTTGCGGAAGTTGTACGCCGCGATCTCCTCGGGACTCGCGCAGAGGTCGCGCACGCCCGCGCGCCAGTTCGTGAAGACGAAGCCGAGCGGCTGCGTGATGAACGGACTGCCGCCGGGCATCTTCGGGAACTGCTCGCCGATGCGCAGCGCCATCGGATCGGACGGCATGTGCCGTTTCAGCGCGCGTGCGCCGATCTCCGTCATCGCCCAGCGCGTGCGCTCCGGATCGAGCACGACGCCCGCGACGCCGACCACGCGCCACGACGCATCGACCACCGGCCGCAGGATGATCGCGTGCCGCGGATCGCGCTCGTCGACGCTGAGCGACGGCTGCGCGACGCGCCCGAGCTTGTGCGCGACGTGCCACGAAACCGTGGCCATCTTCACCGCTTCGATCTCGTCGTCGTGCGGCAGGCGCTCGACGGCATTCGCGTCGAAGTAGCCGGTCTCGTAGACCGGACCCTTGAAGCGCATGGCGAAGAACGTGTGCGCGCCGGGAACGGGATGCGCGCGAAAGTGCGCGCCGAGGTGCATGACGTCGCGGAGCTGGAGCTCGGTGAGCGAGAGGGCCATGCGCGCGTCGTGGCGCATGCGCGTCTCGATCTCGGACGTCGCCAGCTCGAGCGACGTACGCATCGAGTTCCGCTCCGCCATCATCGTCTTCTGTTCCAGCGATCGCAGGAAGCGGTACTGCATCACCACGAGCGCGATGAGCGGCACGATGACGACCGGCAGCAGCCAGAAAATCGAACGGCGGAAGAGATGACGCATCGGGTCGGCGGTATCGTCGCACGACCTCCGGACGGCACTTGTCACAACTTGTGTCGTCCCTGTCAGCGGTTGAACGCGTAGGCGACTTTCGCGAAGACCGAATCGTCGTTGACGCCGACGAAGAACACCGTCTGGAACGTCAGCTTGTAGCCGTACAGCGCCGACACGACGCGCTTCCGCTCGTGCTCGACGACGTCGCCCGCATACAGCGCCGCGTTGCGCGTCGTAGTCCCCTGTTGCGCGACCACGCGCATGAGCGACCGCGCGGAAAACGTGTACGTCGCCTGCACGAACGCGGACTGCGCGTCGAAGAGCCGTCCGGCATCGAGGTCGAGCCATTCGCGCGAGGCGGTCGCCTGCAGTTGCAAATGATCGGTCGGACGCACGGTGCCGCTCAGCGACAGATTCGCGCCGGTGCCGGTGCGCCCTTCCGCGTAGTCGATCTTCTCGCCGGCCGCGCCTTCGAAGCGGAGCGCCGGCAGCCAGCGCGCGGGCGCGGCGCGCAGCGAGAACTCGACGAACTGCGTCGTCAGCATGCGTCCGTTCACGCGCTCCTGGTTGTGCGCGCGCAGCGTCACCCAGCCTTCGCTCCCCCACTTGCCCTGAAAGAAGAAGCCGGGAAAGAACTGCGTGTGCACGCGCGCCGCGCCGTCGTACTCGTGCGCGTAGTCGACACCCAAGTACGTGCGCAGGAACGTGATGCCTTTCTTCGGATAGAGGTGCCCGGCGACTTCGACGTACGTCTGGCGGATGCCGACCTGCGGCAGGAAGCCGTCATCCGCGCGGAACTCCGGCGAGTACTGCCGCGCGCCGGCGTACGCGTCCCAGCGCGGCGCGTCGTGCGTGTAGTAGACGCGGGCCGCGTTGCCGCGCGCGCCGTCGGTGTCGCTGAGCAGGAGCTGGCCCGCGACGCGGTCGCGCTTCGACGGCTTCCAGAGAAAGTCGGGGCCGAGGACGCGGTTGTACGTGCCCGACTCGTTCTCGCGCGCGGTCGCGAGAAGTCCGACGAACGACGTTCCCAGCGTGTGCCGCAGCCGTCCGACGAGCACTTCGGATTGTTCCTGCGGGATCTCGCTCGAGCCGTACGGGCCGGGCAGAATCGTCGAGCCGCCCCCGCGGTCTTCGGCGAGGAGTAGCGTGTACGCGTTCGTGCCGCTCTGTCCCGTGGCGCGCATGCCCCACGCCGGTGCGGTGATGGCGCGCGTGTAGACGGCGGTGAGCGGCGTCGCGAGCAGATCGACGCTCTCGAGGAAGAACGCGCGCTTTTCCGGATACGAGATCGCGAAGCTGCTGTCGGTGGCGAGCTGCGGCACATCCGCTTCGATCTGCGAGAAATCGGGATTGAGCGTCGCGTCGAACGTGAGGCGCGCGGAGGGATTCCACTTCAGATCGAAGCCCTGCTCGCGCATCGTCGAATACGGCGTCAGCGTGAAATGGCTGCCGGTGGGCAGTCCGGCGATGCCGCTGGCGACCGCGGAGTGACAGACGAAGCAGTTCGAGTTGCGCGGGATCGGCGTGTTGGCCATGACGTAGCGGAAGTCGCGCGGGTAATTGCGGATGAGCAGCACGCCCCACGTCTGCGGATCGGTCGACGGGTAACGCAGCGACGAGAGCGGGATGCGCAGCTCCGCCGCCCACCCTTCCGGCGTGCGCCGCGCCACGGCCTGATAGACGAAGTCGGGCGAGAAGTCCTCGTCGCCGCTCGTGTCGTTGTAGACGCTGTCGGTCTGCACGCCGCGCGGGTTCACGCGGAACTGCACGGCAGCGCGGCGGTCGTTGGCCGTGTCGATCATCACCGCGACGTAGTCCTGATCCTCGCGCACCTGATCGCGGTCGACGAGCGGCGCGCGGATCTCGCGCGGACGCGGATCGTCGGCGCGGAACGCGACGTACACCGCCTGATCGTCGTACGTCAGCAATCCCGACGTCTTCACCGGCGGCGCGGTGTTGTCGCCGCGAAAGTACTCGACGAACGAGTCAATGCGCGTCGCGTGCGCCCAGCCTGCGTCGGCGAGATCGCCGTCGATCGTGATGGCGCCGCCGGAGCGTTTGGCGAGGTCGATGTGCGCGGGCTCGGCGTGGAGATTCGTTGTCCCTACGAGCAGTAGAAAAAGCAGCGTGCGTCGCATGACGCGACGATGCGCGCCGCGGGCGCGGGCAGTCTGCCCCTCCCGCGTCACACGATGTAAAACGACGTTACGGTGATGAACGGCAGGTGAACGGGTTGACAAACGTCAACTGACAAAGGAGGGGCCGATCGCCATAATGACGCCGTCCAATGGTCGATAAAACAGCACTCGATGGCCTTCGCATCGCCCGCACGGAAACCGTCGCCGCGCCGCGGCGCAAGCCTTGGTGGATCGTCATCCCGATCGTGCTCGTCGTCGCGATCGCGGCGTGGGCGCTGACGCGCGGCTCGAAGAAAGAAGTCAAGGTCGCGCAGGCGCGCGCGATCGCCGCGGCGTCGACGAACGGCGGCGCGGTGCTCAATGCGAGCGGCTACGTCACCGCGCGCCGGCAGGCCACGGTGTCGGCGAAAGTGACCGGCAAGATCGATCAGCTGTTCATCGAAGAAGGCATGCACGTGACGGCGGGCCAGGAGCTGGCGCGCCTCGACGACTCGCTCACGCAGAAAGGGCTGCGGCTCGCGGAAGCGGAAGCGACGTCCGCGTCGAGCGCGCTCCAGGAGACGCGCGTGCGCATCCGCCAGGCGCAGCTCGACTACGACCGCGCGTCGCGGCTCGCCGCGAGCGCGATCTCGTCGAAAGCGGACGCCGACCGCGCGCTCGCCGAGCTCGATGCCGCCAAGGCGCGCCTCGCCGCGCAGAGCGATCAGTACGCGAGCGCGCAACGGCAGGTCGAGCTGCAGCGGCAGAACGTCGACGACACCATCGTGCGCGCGCCGTTCGACGGCATCGTCGTCTCGAAGGACGCGCAGCCGGGCGAGATGATCTCGCCGATGTCAGCCGGCGGCGGCTTCACGCGCACCGGCATCTGCACGATCGTCGACATGGCCTCGCTCGAGATCGAGGTCGACGTCAACGAGGCCTACATCAACCGCGTGCATCCGAACCAGAAAGTCGAGGCGATCCTCGACGCGTATCCCGACTGGAAGATCCCCGCGCACGTCATCACCGCGGTGCCGACCGCCGACCGCCAGAAGGCGACGGTGAAGGTGCGCATCGCCTTCGACGCGCGCGACCAGCGCGTGCTGCCGGACATGGGCGTGAAAGTCGGTTTCATCACCGACGACAGCGCGCCCGCCGCCGCGCCGCTCGTGGAAGTGCCGAAGACCGCCGTCCGCAAAGACGGCGATCAGGATGTCGTCTTCGTCGTCAAGGACGGCAAGGCGGAACGACGCGCCGTCAAGGTCGCCGAATCGGAAGGCGACTTCGCCCGGCTCGCGTCGGGCGTCTCCCAGGGGGAGAGCGTCGTGAGCGAAGGACCCGATCTGCAAGACGGCGACGCCGTCAACGTCAAACCCTAGGCGAAGCCGTCAAACCATAGGCGAGCCCTCGTCGCAGTAAAAACCATAGGCGCCCCGTCGTCGAGGCCTCGGCGACGCCGTCAACAATCAACGCAGGAGAACAACCCAATGCCCAACACCCTGGTCAGCCTGTCCAACGTCGAGAAAGTCTTCCATCGCGGCAGCGAGGAAGTGCGCGTGCTGAACAACCTCAGCCTGACCATCGCGTCGGGCGAGTTCCTCGCGCTCATGGGTCCGTCGGGATCGGGCAAGTCGACGCTGCTCAATCTCCTCGCGGGCCTCGACCGCCCCAGCGCCGGCTCGATCCAGATCGACGGCCAGCGCATCGACACGCTCTCGCGCCGCGAGCTCGCGCACTGGCGCTCGCGCCACGTCGGCTTCGTCTTCCAGTTCTACAACCTGTTGCCGGTCTTGACGGCCGCGCGCAACGTGGAGTTGCCGCTGCTGCTGACGAATCTCTCGTCCGCCGAACGGAAGCGCCACGTCGCCACGGCGCTCGAGATCGTCGGCCTCTCGCATCGCGCCAAGCACACGCCGCGCACGCTCTCGGGCGGCGAGCAGCAGCGCGTCGGCATCGCCCGCGCGATCGTCACCGACCCCACGCTCATCCTCGCCGACGAGCCGACCGGTGACCTCGATCGCAAGACCGGCGACGGCATCCTCGACCTGCTGCAGGGTCTCAACCGCGAGCACGGGAAGACGATCGTCATGGTGACGCACGACCCGCACGCCGCCGACCGCGCGTCGCGCCGCCTGCACATGGTCGACGGACAGCTCTCCAGCGAGATGGCCGCATGAAATACGCGCTGCTGATCCTTTCGAACTTCAAGCGCCACAAGCTGCGCACGCTGCTGACGATCGGCTCGATCCTCATCGCGTTCGTGCTGTTCGCGTATCTCTCGGCGATCCGCCGCGCGTTCCAGATGGGCGTGAGCGTCGCCGGCGCGAACCGCCTCGTCGTGCGCCACCGCGTGTCGCTCATCCAGCCGCTGCCGCAGAGCTACGAGCGCCGCATCGAGCAGATCGACGGCGTCGTCGACGCGACCGAGAACGCGTGGTTCGGCGGCCTCTATCAGGACAAGCCGACCGCGTGGGCGCAGATCGCCGTCAATCCGCCCGAGTTCCTCCAGATGTACCCCGAGTTCATCCTGCCGCCGGCGCAGCGCGAGGCGTGGTTCAAGACGCGCACGGGCGCCATCGCCGGACGCAAGACCGCCGAGAAGTACCACTGGAAAGTCGGCGACAAGATCGTCCTCACGGCCACGTACCTGCGACCGAAGACCGGCGGCAACGCGTGGACGTTCGATCTCGTCGGCATCTACGACGGCGCGAATCCCGAGACCGACACCACCGCGTTCTACTTCCGCCACGACTACATGGACGAGAACCGGATGTTCGGCAAAGGCATGACCGGCTGGTACGGCATTCGGGTGAAGGATCCCAAGTACGCGGAAGACGTCGCGCGCAAGGTCGACGCGACGTTCGCGAACTCGCCGCAGGAGACGAAGACGGAGACGGAGAAGGCGTTCGTCAAAGGCTTCGCCGAGCAGATGGGCAACATCGGCGCGATCGTGCAGGCGATCCTGTCCGCCGTCTTCTTCACGATCCTGCTCGTGGCCGGCAACACGATGGCGCAGGCGGTGCGCGAGCGCATCAACGAGCTCGGCGTGATGAAAGCGATCGGCTTCACCGACGCGCAGGTGCTCTCGTTCGTCCTCGCGGAATCGCTGCTCATCGCCATCGTCGGCGGCCTGGCCGGCCTCGGTCTCGGCTGGATGTCGGTCGCGCAGGGCGATCCGACCCACGGCGCGCTGCCGATCTTCTTCTTCCCGCCCGAGGCGCGCACGCTCGGTCTCGTGATCGCGCTCGCCCTCGGCCTCGTCGCGGGCGCGCTGCCCGCGCTGCAGGCGATGCGGCTCAACGCCGTCGACGCACTTCGGAGAGAGTAATGAAACCGTTCCGTCAACTCGCCGCGCTCATCGCATTCAACGTTCGCACGCTTCGCGGCCGCCTCGGCTCCGCGGGCGCCGCCGTCTTCGGCATCGCCGGCGTCGTGGCCGTGCTCGTCGGCGTCCTCTCGATCGGCGAAGGCTTCCGCCGCGTGATGGTCGTCGCCGGAAAACCCGACACGGCCATGGTGCTCCGCGCCGGCGCCGACAACGAGATGACGTCCGTGCTGCTCCGCGACGACGTCGAACTGATTCGCAACGCGCCCGGCGTCGCAAAAGACGCGCAGGGCAAGCCGCTCCTCTCACCCGAGCTCTATGTCGTCGTCGACCTGCCGAAACGCTCGTCGCACACCGACGCGAACGTGCCGCTGCGCGGCATCTCGCAGGGAGCGTTCGCCATCCGCCCCGAGGTCAAGATCATCGAAGGCCGCACGTTCGAGTGGGGCAAGAACGAAGTGATCGTCGGTCGCGGCGCGCACAGCGAGTTCGCCGGCACCGACGTCGGCTCCGAGCTGCACTTCGGCACGAACGTCTGGAAAGTCGTCGGCATCTTCGACGCGAAGGGCTCGATCTCCGAGTCCGAGCTCTGGTCCGATGCCGCGGTCCTCGGACCGGCGTATCAGCGCCACGCGTCGAACTCGATCGTCATCGCGAAGCTCGCCTCGCCCGCCAGCTTCCAGCAGTTCAAGGACGCGCTCACGTCCGATCCGAAGCTCAGCGTGAAGGTGCAGACCGAGACCGAGTACTACGAGTCGCAGTCGCGCACGCTGCGCGGGCTCGTCACCGGACTGGCGTTCATCGTCTGCAGCCTCATGGGCGTCGGCGCGATCTTCGGCGCGCTCAACACGATGTACACCGCCGTCGCGGCGCGCGCGCGTGAGATCGCGACGCTCGAGGCGCTCGGCTTCGGCGGCTTCGCGGTGATGATGTCCGTCATCGTGGAAGCGCTGCTGCTCGCCGTCGCCGGCGGCGTCCTCGGCGCCGGCCTCGCGTATGTCGCATTCGACGGCTACCGCGCGGCGACGATGAACTGGCAGACGTTCAGCCAGGTCACGTTCGCGTTCGACGTCAACGCACGCCTCATGACGTGGGCGATCGTGTACGCGCTGTTCATCGGACTCGTGGGCGGTTTCTTCCCCGCGATCCGCGCGGCGCGGATGCCCGTCGCAAACGCGCTGCGCGAGCGCTAGCGAAACATTCGCGCGATCAGAAATCCGGCGGTGCCGGCTGCCATGCAGCCGGCCACCGTCGCGGCGACGTTGATGGCCGCGCCGCCGAACGCGCCGTCGCGCAGCATGCGCAGCGTCTCCTCGTTGAAGCTCGAGTACGTCGTGAAGCCGCCGAGGACGCCGGTGACGAGGAAGAGACGCAGGTCGGACATCGGCACGAGCTCCATCACCGCGCCGATACAAAAAGAACCGATGAGATTCACGATCATCGTGCCGTACGGAAAGCCGGGACCGAGCCACGCCACGGCCGCGAGCGCGGTCGCGTAGCGGCCCGCGCTGCCGAGGGCGCCGCCGAGCGAGACGTAGAGAAAGCGCGCGAGCACGTCGCGTATCATGTCATCGGAAACCGATGATCCATTTCTACCACGTGACGAAGCGCTTCGACCGCTACTCGACCGCGCTGTACGACGTCACGTTCCACATCGACAAAGGCGAGTTCGTGTTCCTCACCGGACCGAGCGGCGCCGGCAAGTCGACGCTGCTGAAATTGATCCTGCGGCAGATGGCGCCGACCGAAGGGCAGGTCGTCGTCAACGGCCGGAACCTCAACGCGATGAAGAAGTCGCAGCTGCCGTGGTTCCGCCGCGAGATCGGGATGGTCTTCCAGGACTTCAAGCTCATCGAGCGCATGACCGTGTTCGAGAACCTCTCGTTCATCCTCACGGTGCTCAACGTGCCGCCGAAGGAGCACAAGAAGAAGGCGTACCAGGCGCTGCGGATGGTGAACCTGCACCACAAGCTGAACGCGTATCCGCTGCAGCTCTCCGGCGGCGAACAGCAGCGCGTGGCCATCGCGCGCGCGCTCATCAACGACCCGCTCGTGCTCGTCGCGGACGAGCCGACCGGCAACCTCGATCCCGACCTCTCGCACGAAATCGTGCAGATCTTCGCGGAGGCGAACCTGCGCGGCTCGACGGTGCTCCTCGCCACGCACGACCGCGATCTCATCCGCAGCAGCGGGCGCCGCACGATCCTCCTCGAGCACGGACGCCTCGCCGAAGAGAAAGCGCGCGTCGTCGAGCCGCGGCCCGCGCGCGAAGGCGTCTTCGGCCTCGGCGGCTAACGCCTCATGTCGACGCGCGAGCCCGAAACTCCGTCGAACACGTTTTCGTACTTTTTCCGCGAGGCGGTGCGGCGGATCTACGTGTCGAAGCGCACGAGCTTCGTCGCCGTGGCCATGATCGCGATCTCGCTGTTGATCGTCGGCGTGTTCCTCCTCATCGCGGAAAACCTCAACCGCGCCGCGGAAGAATGGCAGGGGAAGTCGCGCGTCATCGTCTATCTCGAAGTCGACGCGACGCCGGAACAGATCCACGCCGTCGACACCACGCTCGCGGCGATCCCCGATCTCACGCATCGCCGCTTCGTGACGCGCGAGGAAGCGCTCGCGCGCTTCAAGACGTACTTTGCGAACCTCTCCGACGTCGTCGGCCAGCTCGACGACAATCCGTTCCCCGCGTCGTACGAGGCGGACGTCGCGCCGCACCTCGCGCAGTCGCGCGTGTTTCACCAGCGCATGGACGCGCTGCGCGCGACGCCCGGCGTCGATCAGGTGCAGTACGACTGGGAATGGATCACGCGCCTGCGCCGGCTCGTGAGCGTGATCAACGGCATCGGCCTCGTCGCCGGCGGCGTGCTCGCCATCGCCGCGGCGTTCACGATCGCGAACGTCATCCGCCTGACGATGATGCTGTACCGCGAAGAGATCGAGATCATGCGCCTCGTCGGCGCCACCGAGCGCATCATCCGCGGGCCGTTCCTGATCGAAGGCTTCCTGCAAGGCACACTCGGCGGCCTCGTGGCGGTCGCGCTGCTCTACGCGCTCTTCCGCGGCGCGCAGCACGCGCTCGCGCCATCGAGCTCGATCCTGTGGGGCTTTCTGTTCACGACGTTCCTGCCGTGGCAGAAGGTCGCCGCGCTCGTCGCCGGCGGCATGGTCGCGGGCTGGTTCGGAAGCTGGTTGTCGGTTCGCGAGCGAAGCGAATAGCATCGCCCGCGCATGCAGATCGTCGAGTGCGTTCCCAACATCTCCGAAGGCCGCCGCGCTGAGATTTACGACGCCGTCGCTGCCGCCGCGGCGTCGGTCTCCGAGGTCACGCTGCTGAACGTCGATCCCGGCGCGGATACGAATCGCACCGTGATCACGTTCGTCGGCGCGCCCGACGCGGTGCTCGAGGCGGCGTTCCGGCTCGTCAAGAAAGGCATCGAGCTGATCGACATGACCACGCACCGCGGCGCGCATCCGCGCATCGGCGCGGTCGACGTCGTGCCGTTCATCCCGGTCGCGAACGTGACCATGGACGAGTGCGCGGAGCTCGCGCGCAAGCTCGGCGAACGCGTCGGACGCGAGCTGCAGGTGCCGGTGTATCTCTACGAGCACGCGTGCAGCGCGCCGCATCGGCGCAATCTCGCCGACGTCCGCGAAGGCGAGTACGAGGGCTGCGCGCGCAAGCTCGCCGATCCGCAGTGGCAGCCGGACTTCGGACCGAACACCTTCGTGCCGCGTTCGGGCGCGATCGTGATCGGCGCGCGCAAGTTCCTCGTCGCGTACAACGTCAACCTCAACACGCTCGACAAGCGGCTCGCGAACCGCGTCGCGTTCGACATCCGCGAGCGCGGCCGCATGAAACGCGACGCCGACGACAACCCGACCCTCGACGAGCACGGCGAGCCGGTGTGGGAGCCGGGGCTGCTGAAGTCCGTGAAAGCGGTCGGCTGGGTGATCCCGGAGTTCGGCTGCGCGCAGGTGTCGATCAACCTCACCGATCTCGACATCACGCCGCTGCACGTCGTCTTCGACACGTGCGACGAGCGCGCGCGCGAGCGCGGCCTGCGCGTCACCGGCTCGGAGATCGTCGGTCTCGTGCCGCGCCAGGTCCTGCTCGACGCCGGACGCCACGCGCTCGCGAAAATGGGACGTCCGACCGGCGTGCCGGAAGGCGCGCTCGTGCACGCCGCGATCCGCACGCTCGGCCTGTCGGAAGTGAAGCCGTTCGATCCGAAAGAGCGCGTCATCGAATATCGCCTCGCTACGTTGCCGCCGCGTCTCGCGTCGCTCTCGCTGCGCGACTTCGTCGACGAGCTGTCGAGCGAGTCGCCCGCGCCGGGCGGCGGCTCGGTCTCCGCGCTCGCGGCGTCGATGGCCGCGGGACTCGCCGCGATGGTGGCCGTGCTGTCGCACACGAAGAAGGGCTTCGAGTCGAAACACGAAGCGCTCGATCGCATCGCCAATCGCGCTCAGGAGCTGAAGGATCAACAGCTCGCCGCCGTTGACGCTGATACCGCCGCATTCGACGCGCTGCTCGACGCGATGCGCATGCCGAAAGGCACGCCCGAGGAAATCGCGGCGCGCGACGCGGCGCTGGCCGATGCGACGGTCGTCGCGGCGGAAGTGCCGCTGCGCGTGCTCGAGAGTTGTCCCGAGATCATCGACCTCTGTCGCGAGATCGCGCGCATCGGCATGCAGGCGTCGCTGTCCGACGCGGGCGTCGGTGCGCAGGCCGCGCGCGCGGCGGCCGCGGGCGCGTACCAGAACGTCTGCATCAATCTCGCGGGACTCACCGACGCAACGCGCAAGACGTCGCTGCTCGCGCGCGCGGACGCGGCGTGGCAGCAGTCGCGCGAGCGGCACGCGCTCGCCGAAGACGAGATCCTCGTGAAGCTGCGCGAGCAGGCGTGATGGCCGCCGATCCGCGCGACCCGCGCGCCTCGTCGCTGCTCGTGCCGTCGACGACGTTCGACCGCGGCGACTTCGTCCTCGCGGGACTGCCGTTCGACAGCTCGATTCCCGCGCGCTCGCGTCCCGGCGCCAAACACGGTCCGCACGCATTCCGCGAGGCGCTGCCGTCGCTCACGACGTTCGGCAACGGCATCGAGCTCTCCGGCCGCATCTGCCGCGACCTCGGCGATCTCGAGCTGCCGCTCGACTCGATCCGCGCGGCGCACCAGCGCGTGCACGCGTTCGCGCGCGACGTCTTCGCCGCCGGCGCGACGCCGTTCTTCATCGGCGGCGACAACGGCCTCACCGGCGCGATCCTCCGCGGACTCGCCGACGCGCGTCCGAACCTGAAGCTCGGCCTCGTCGTGATCGACTCGCACTACGACGTCCGCGAATACGACGACGAGGACTCGCTCTCCAGCGGCACGCCATATCGCCGCGCGCTGGAGACGCCGATCTGCCACGGCTCGCGCACCTTCATCCTCGGCACGCGCGACTTCGCGAACTCGTCGTACTACGACGCGTGGGTGCGCGAGCAGGGCATCACCACGATTCCCGTCGACTGGTTCGATCTGCACGCGGCATGGGAGCTGGCAGCCGAGGTGCGCGCGAAGCTCGAGCAATCGTCGGATGCGATTTTTCTGTCGATCGACATCGACGCCGCGGAAGTTCCCGGCTCGTCAGCCGCGGCGCCGGGCACGCTCACCGCGCGCGAGACGATCGCCATCGTGCGCCAGCTCGCCGCGTCGCCGAAGCTCATCGGCGCCGATCTCTCCGAGCTCTCGCCGCCGTGGGACGTCGACGGCCGCACGGCCAAACTCGCGGCGCGGCTGTTCCTCGAAGTCTTTGCGCCGTACACTGTGCGGCACAACGTCCAACCGAGCCCCCGGATCGAGAAGGAGTCGAGATGATCCACGCATTGCTGTTGACCGCGAACCTGCTCCTCGCTGACGACGCCGCGACCGCGCAGGCCGCCGCCGCCGTGCGCACCGGGGCCGCCGAGACCACCGCGAACGATGCGCACGGCTTCGCGCACGACGCCGTGCAGTTCAAGTTCACCGCGACCGACGACGGCGGCTCGATGGAGCTCCGCGCAAAAGACACCGCGGACCTCGACACGATCGACGCAATCCAGAAGTACCTGAAGGCGATCGCCGGCGACTTTGCGACGAACGATTTCTCGAAGGCGGAGTCGGTCAACGGCCGCATGCCGGAGGGAGTCGACGCGATGGAACGCCTGCACGACTCGATCTCCTACGGCTACGAAGCGCTGCCCGACGGCGGGCGCATGCGTCTGCAGACGGGCAACGCCGACGCGGTCGCCGCGATCCGCGCGTTCCTCAAGTTCCAGACGGTGGCGAATCGCGCGGGCAACTCGTCCGCCGAGTAACCGCGCACTGTTCGCACAATGTTGACTTGACCCTCGAACCGGTTCCATGGCCTACCTTGCGTACCCATGGAACTGCTGCTGATCGGTGAAGTCGCGAACGCCGCGGGCGTGAGCGTCGACACGATCCGCCACTACGAGCGGGTCGGCGTGCTGCGCGACGTCGCGCGCGACGCCAGCGGCTACCGCCGCTATCCGCCGCACACCGTCGAGCGCGTGCGCATGATCCGCCGCGCGCTCACGCTCGGCTTCACGCTCGACGAGCTCTCGCGCATCTTCCGCCAGCGCGCGGCGGGCAAGCCGCCGTGCCGCGAGGTGCGCGCTCTCGCCGACCGCAAGCTCGCCGAAGTCGAAGAGCGCATCGCCGCCCTCACCACCGTGCGCGCGGCACTCGTCGACACGCTCAGCTCATGGGACGACCGCCTTCGCGACACGCCCGACGGCGCGTTCGCGAATTTATTCGAGACGCTGATGGAGGAAACGAAATGATTCAGGCACTACTGCTCACCGCAAACCTGCTCCTCGCCGACGACGCCGCAATGGCCTCGTGTCCGCTGCACGCGCAGCACATGGCCGAAGCCGCCGCGAATGCGAATGCCGGCGACGCGCATGCGGACGGGAATCACGCCGCCGAAGTCGATCATCGCCACGACTCGTTCGGTATGGCCCACGACGCGGCGCATCACAGGTTCACCGCGACGGACGACGGCGGCACGATCGAGCTGCGCGCGAACGACGCCGCGGACGCGAAGACCATCGCCGCGATCCAGAAGCATCTGCAGTCGATCCGCGGCGAGTTCGCGAAGAACGACTTCTCGAAGCCGCAGTTCGTGCACGGACGCATGCCCGACGGCGTCGACACGATGCAGCGCCTGCACGCGTCGATCATGTATCACTACGAGCCGCTGCCCGACGGCGGACGCGTGCACCTCATGACCAAGAACGCCGAGGCGATCGAAGCGATCCACGCGTTCCTGAAGTTCCAGGCGGTCGAGCACCGCGCGGGCGATACTGCCGCGCAGTGAAACGCCTGCTCGCGCTCCTCGCGGCGGCGGCGCTCCTCGCCTGCCGCCGCGAGACGTTCGTCGAAGCGCACACGCACCTTCGCTTCGTGCGCGTGCCCGCGGGAACGTTCGCGATGGGCTCGCCCGCGAGCGATCCCGGTCATCGCGCGGATGAAACGCTCCATCGCATCACCATCGCGCGGCCGTTCTTCCTCTCCGCGACGGAAGTCACGCAGGCGCAGTGGACGGCGATCATGGGCCGCAATCCGAGCTGGTTCCGCGGCGATCCGAACGCGCCGGTCGAGCGCGTGTCGTGGCTCGAAGTGCAGGAGTTCCTCCGGCGATTGAACGCGTTCGGCGAAGGACGGTTCCGTTTGCCGACCGAAGCGGAGTGGGAGTACGCGTGCCGCGCCGGCACGACGACACCGTACGCGTTCGGCGCGACGCTGACCACGCGGCAGGCGAACTTCGACGGCAAGCGCACGATGCGCGTCGCGTCGTTCGCGCCGAATGTCTGGGGCCTTTACGACATGCACGGCAACGTCTGGGAGTGGTGCGCGACCGAGTACTGCCCGTATCCGCTCGAAGCGTGCGGCAGCAAATACAAAGTCATCCGCGGCGGCAGCTGGTACTTCGGCGCCGACAGCGCGCGCAGCGCGTTGCGCTACACGCACGAGCCGCAACTACGCGGCTTCAGCATCGGCTTTCGCGTCGTTCGCGACAGCGACTAAGTCCCGAATTCCCACGCCACTTTCTTCAGCACGCGATCCACGCGCTCGACGAGCTGCAGGATGTCCTTCTTCGCATGCGCGGCGGAGAAGAACGCGGCTTCGAGCTGCGACGGCGGGAGGTAGACGCCTTCACCGAGCATGAGGTGAAAGAAGCGCGAGAACTTCTCGCGGTTCGACTTGTTCGCCGACGCGAAGTCCGTCACCGGACCTTCCGTGAAGAAGATCGTCCACATCGAACCGACGCGGTTGAACGTCAGCGGCACGGCGTGTTTCTCCGACGCCGCGCGCACGCCGTTCTCGAACTCCGCGCTGCGCTCTTCGAGGTCGTCGTAGATCGACGAGTTGCGCAGCACGCTGAGCGTCGCGCGTCCGGCGGCGACGGCCACCGGATTCCCGGACAACGTGCCGGCCTGATACATCGGGCCGAGGGGCGAGACGTACTCCATCAGCAGCTTCGATGCGCCGTACGCGCCGATCGGCATGCCGCCGCCGATGATCTTGCCGAGCGTGGTGATGTCGGGGCGCACGTCGTAGCGCGCCTGCGCGCCGCCGTACGCGACGCGGAAGCCGGTCATGACTTCATCGAGGATCAGCAGCGACGCATGGTCGTCGCAGATCTCGCGCAGTCCCTGCAGGAATCCCGGATTCGGCGGAATGCAGCCCATGTTGCCGGCGATCGGCTCGACGATGATCGCCGCGACCTCGTCGCTCATCTGCGCGCGCACGTCGTCGAGGTCGTTGTAGCGCGCGATGAGCGTGAGCTCCGCGAGCTCTTTCGGCACGCCCGCGGAGTCGGGCACGTTGAACGTCGCGCCGCCGGAGCCGGCCTTCACGAGCAGCGAGTCGACGTGGCCGTGATAGCCGCCTTCGAACTTGAGGATCTTGTTGCGCCCCGTGGCCGCGCGCGCGAGCCGCAGCGCGCTCATCGTCGCCTCGGTGCCGGAGTTGACGAGGCGCACCATCTCCATCGACGGCACGGCCTGCACGATCATCTCCGCGAGCTCGATCTCCGCCGCGGTCGGCGCGCCGTACGAGAAGCCCCGCGTGGCCGCCTTCTTCACCGCTTCGACGACGTAACGATGGCCGTGCCCGAGGATCATCGGCCCCCACGAGCCGACGCAGTCGATGTACTGGAGATTGTCGGCGTCGAAGATGCGCGAGCCTTGCGCGAGCTCGATGAACGGCGGCGTGCCGCCGACGCCGCCGAATGCGCGCACCGGCGAGTTGACGCCGCCCGGAATGACGTCCTGCGCGCGCTGGAAAAGAGCGTCCGATTGCTTACCCATAGTCGCGGCGGATTATATGAGCCGCAGCAGCGATCTTCCCTCGGGCCACGGGCCATATCCCGACGCGCCGTTGATGTGTCCGGCGTCGCCGATGAAGACGATCCGGCTGCCCCACGCGCGCGCGAACTCCTCGGCGCGCGCGACGCTCACGTACGGATCGATCGTGCTGGCCACGACGAGCGACGGAAACGGCAGCGGCACGAGCGGCATCGACGCGAAGCTGCGTCCTTCGATCGGATAGTCGGGCGCCTCGACGTCGCTCGGCGCGACGAGGAACGCGCCGCGCACGCCCGCACCGCCGCGCTGACGGACCCACTCCGCAACGAGCGAGCAGCCGAGGCTGTGCGCGGCGAGGAGCGGCGGCGCGTCGCAGGCGCGGATCCCGGCGTCGAGCGTGGACACCCATTCGTCGCGATCGGGATGGTCGAAGTCGCGCTGCACGACGCGGCGGAACTCGTCGGGCGACTCGGCTTCCCAGTGCGTCTGCCAGTGCTGCGGACCGGAGTTCCACAGACCGGGAACGGTCAAGACATTGACTATGTGCATAGGACCATCGTCAGTACGCGTTCTCGTGACGCAGCCCGTGCAGCACGGTCATGAAGAGGATCTTCACGTCGAGCAGCAGCGACCAGTTCTCGATGTAGTAGAGGTCGTGCTCGATGCGCATGCGGATGGACGTGTTGCCGCGCCAGCCGTGCACCTGCGCCCAGCCGGTCATGCCCGCGCGCACTTTGTGGCGGAGCATGTAGTGCGGGAACTCGGCGCGGAACTGCTGCACGAACTCGGGGCGTTCCGGACGCGGGCCGATGACGCTCATGTCGCCGACGAGCACGTTCCAAAGCTGCGGCAGCTCGTCGAGCGACCACGCGCGGATCACGCGACCGACGGCCGTGCGCCGCGGATCGTCTTTCTCCGCCCACACCGCGCCGGTCTGCTGTTCCGCGCCGACGCGCATGGAGCGGAATTTCAGGATCTCGAACGGCTTGCCGTCGAGTCCCATGCGCGTCTGGCGGTAGAACACCGGCAGCCCGTCTTCGATCCAGATCGCGAGCGCTACGGCGAGCATCACCGGCGAGAAGAGCAGCAGCGCCGCGGCGGCGACGACGAGATCGAACGCGCGCTTCACGAAACGGCTCCACCCTTCGAGCGGCGTCTCCGAGAGGTTGATCGTCGGCAGTCCGTCGAGGTCTTCGACGCGCGAGCGCAGCGCCATGAACTGCAGGAGATCGGGCACGACGTGAATCGAAACGCAGCTGCGCATCAACCGGTCGAGCAGCGCCATCATCGCCTGCGACGACGCGTGCGGCATGGCCACGAACACGTGGTCGATCGCGTGCTCGGCAACGACTTCCTCGGCGTTCTCGATGCGGCCGAGGCGCGGGACGCCGGCGAGGTCGCTATCGTCGCCATTGCCGTCACCGTTGGCGAGATAGCCGACGATGCGGAAGCCGAGGCGCTCGCGATGCGAGGCCACGCGCTCGAGCACCGCGCGCGCGAGATCGCCGTTGCCGGCGATCAGCACGCGGTCGAGATCCTTCCCTTCGCGATGGCGACGCTCGACGACGACGCGCACGAGCGTGCGTCCGATGGCGGTGAAGATCATCGCCAGCACGAGGAACAGCGCGAGCGTCGCGCGCGAGTAGACCGCGGTCGAGTCGGGGCGGATCCAGAGCAGCACGCCGGAGAGGACGACCGTGCCGACGATCGAGCCGATCGCGACGCCGACCCATTCTTCCGCTTTGCCGCGCGTGGGACGGATGCGATAGAGCCCCTGCACGGCGAACGCGAGCGGAAAGACGATCGTCACGAGCGGGAGGAGCTTTGCGTACGTCGCAAACTCCTGCTGTCCCTTCGTGACGGGGATGAGCTCGAACTGGAAGCGCAGGAACCAAGCGCTGAGCATGGCCAGGTTCGACGCCACGGCGTCGTTGACCAGGTACACCGACGCGAGGGTCTTGTGCTTTTTCTCGATCATCCGCGAACTCGTTCCAGCGCCGCCGCGAACCGCGCGTCGAACTGCGCGCGCGAGAAGGCGGAGGCGTGTGCGCGAATGGCCGCGCGGTCCCACACGCGGGCTTCGACCGCGTCGAGCGCGCCGCGCAGCGACTCTACGTCCGGCCGTGGAAAGAAAATTCCTGTCACCCCGTCGACCACCGAATCCAGCACGCCGCCCTCGCCGAGCGCCACCACCGGAGTCCCGAGCGCCATCGCCTCGAGCGGCGTGATCCCGAAGTCCTCGACTCCCGGCAAAATCAGGCTTTTCGCCCGTGCCAGCCGCTCGATGATACTCGCTCTCGACGCCGGTCCCATGAAGGTCACGCCGCTCCCGCTGCGCGCGCGCAGCTCGCCGAGCAGCGGTCCGCCGCCGGCCACGACCAGCTTCCGGCCGGACGCTACCGCCGCGGCAACCGCGAGCTCCACCTTCTTGTACGGAACGAGCGCGGAAACCATCATGTGGTAGTCGTCGCGCCCCTCGCGCAGCGGCGTCTCGAGGAACTCGTCATCGACATACGGATGCACGAGCTCCGCGTCGCGGTCGTAGTAGCGGCGGATGCGGTCGCGGACGAAGCGCGAGTTCGCGACGAAGTGCGTCACTTCCTTCGCTGTCGCAACGTCCCACCGCCGCAGCCACGGCGCGATCGACTGCGCGGCCGCGCGCCGCAGCATGTTTTTGCGCGGAAAGTAATCGTCGAAACGATCCCAGATGTAGCGCATCGGCGTGTGGCAATACGAGAGGTGCGGCTTGCCGCGCGCGTCGATGCCCTTTGCGACGCAATGACTGGACGACACGATGAGATCGAACTCGCGGAAGTCCCAGCGCCGCACCGCGCGCGGAAAGAGCGGCAGGAGCGTCCGGTAGTCGCGCGCGCGCCGCGCGAGCGGCTGCAGTTCCGACGTATGGATCGTGCGCGACTCGATCTTCGCGGAGACGGAGCCGGGAAAGTGGAAGAGCGTGAAGAGCTCGGCGGACGGCAGCGCGTCGAGGATCGCCTCGAGCACCGCCTCGCCGCCGCGCATTCCGGTCAGCCAGTCATGGACGACGGCGACGCGGCTCATTGCCTGCTTCTTTCTCGCTCTCTTTCAACGCGCAGGCATTGCAGATGTGATCGTTCGCGAAATACTCGTCGGCCGGCACCTGCGCGAGGCACGTCACGCAGTAATGCTTGCCGGTGCGCTCCGGAAGCTCGCGCGGCGGAGGCTCGTCGTGCATTGGCGGAGCATCATAGCGGGAATGCATGCTTGTTGCTGGTGGCAGGAGGCACACGATGATCACCGTCCGCCGCGCCGACGAGCGCGGTCATTTCGACCACGGCTGGCTCAACACGTACCACACGTTTTCCTTCGCCGATTACCACGATCCGCGCTTCATGGGCTTCCGCTCGCTGCGCGTCATCAATGAGGATCGCGTGAAGGCGGGCGTCGGCTTCGGCACGCACGGCCACCGCGACATGGAGATCCTCTCGTACGTGCTCGAGGGCACGCTCGCGCACCGCGACTCGATGGGCAACGGCTCCGCGATCCGTCCCGGCGACGTGCAGCGCATGAGCGCCGGCACCGGCGTACTGCACAGCGAGATGAATCCGTCGGAAGACGAGGGCGTGCACTTTCTGCAGATCTGGATTCTCCCCGAGCGCCGCGGCCTCACCCCCGGCTACGAAGAGAAGCATTTCGATGAGAACGCGCGCCACAACACGCTGCGCCTCGTCGCCTCGCCCGACGGCCGCGACGGCTCGGTGACGATCCATCAGAACGTGTCCGTCTATTCGACGCTGCTCGACGGCGACGCGTCGGTGACGCACGCGTTCGCGCCGAACCGCGCGGGCTGGCTGCAGGTCGCGCGCGGCGAAGTGGACGTCAACGGCACGACGCTCCGCGCGGGCGACGGCGCGGCCATCGAAGACGAGGCATCGGTTACGATCGTGGGACGCGGCGCCGAGGCGCTGCTCTTCGATCTCGACTGATGCTGCTGCTGCCGCGGTTTCTCCTGGCCATGTTCGCGAGCGTGCTGAGGAAGCGCCTCGGCACGCTCGACGAATCGCAGGTCACCTTCACCGCGCTGCCCACCGACTGCGATCTCAACTTCCATCTCAACGCGGGGCGCTTCGTCTCGTTCATGGACATCGCGCGCATCGAGCTGATCGGACGCATGCGGCTGATCCGGCGCATGCTCGCGCGCGGCTGGCGTCCGGTGATGGGCGGCATCGTGGTGCGCTATCGCAAGTCGGTGCTGCCGTTCGAGCGCTTCACGATCCGCACGCGGCTCGTCGGCTGGGACGAGCGTTGGTTCTACCTCGAGCACATCGTCGAAAAGCGCAACGCTGAAAAGGGCGCCGCCGAATTCTGTGCGGTCGCACATGCACGCACCGTCATTCGCAGCAAGCAGGGAACGATTCCGCCGCGCGACGTGCTGGCGATGATGGACATCGCCGAGACGACCTCGCCGCCGCTGCCGGTGTTCGTCGAGCAGTGGCGCGCATCCGAGGATGCGCGATGAAGCGTGCGGACAAAGCGAAACGCATCGGTGAGATTCTTGACGAGCTGTATCCGACGCCACCGATTCCGCTGGAGCATCGCGATCCGTTCACCCTTCTCGTCGCGGTGCTGATGTCCGCACAAACCACCGACGTCCAGGTCAACAAAGTCACGCCCGCGCTCTTCGCCCTCGCGTCGACACCGCACGCGATGGCGAAGCTGAGCGAAGCGGAGATCCTCGGCGCAATTCGCAGCTGCGGCCTCGCGCCGTCGAAAGCGCGCAACATCAAGAAGCTCTCGCAGACGCTCGTCGACGACTACGGCGGCACGGTGCCGCGCGACATGGAGGCGCTCGAGACGCTGCCCGGCGTCGGCCACAAGACCGCGAGCGTGGTGATGTCGCAGGCGTTCGGCACGCCCGCGTTCGCCGTCGACACGCACATCCATCGCCTCGCGCAGCGCTGGCGTCTCTCGAACGGCAAGAGCGTCGAGCAGACCGAGCGCGATCTCAAGAAGCTCTTCCCGCCGGAAGAATGGGGCAAGCGGCACCTGCAGCTGATCTACTTCGGCCGCGAGTACTGTCCGGCGCGCGGACACGACTCAAAGGCCTGCCTCATCTGTTCGTGGGCTACCAAATAACTTACAATCCTCGGCCTCGTGCGGTCCACGATTCTCCTCTTCCTCTGTTCGCTCGTCGCGTTCGCGGCCTCCGCGCGCGAGTTCGACGTGCGCCCGGTTCCGGCGTGGGTCGATCGCGCCGACGCCGACACGACGCTCTCCGTCGCGAAGTCGAACGTCCGCTGGGGCATCTACGACATCCTCGAAGACCATCAGGTGCGCGTCGCCGATCGCACGACGTCGCACTTTCACCGCACCGTGCGCAAAGTGCTCTCGCCGAGCGGCGTGCAGAACGCCTCCGAGCTCTCGCTCGACTTCGATCCGTCGTACGAGCGGCTGACGCTGCACGCGATCACGATCGTCCGCGATGGCAAACGCGTCGACGCGCTGGAGCCGGACGCCGTGCGCGTCGTCGACAAAGAAGAGGATGCGGACGAGGACATCTACGATGGCGAGCGCAGCGCGCTGGTCTTCCTCAAGGATGTTCGTCCCGGCGACGTCATCGACTACGCGTGGTCGATCGACGGCGACAATCCGCTGCTCGACGGTCGCTACGCCGACTCGTACGACCTCAGCTCCGCCGTGCCCACCCGGCGCGTGCGCTGCCGCCTGCTCTTCCCCGCAAATCGCCCGCTCTTCTGGCGCGGCACGCGGCCGCGCATCACGCCGTATGGCGCCGAACAGGAGCTCGTGTGGGAGCGCGCGAACGTGCACGCGCTCGACGTCGAGGACGCGATCCCGTCGTGGTACGAGCCGTGGGACCTCGTGCAGGTCACCGACTTCGCGAGCTGGAACGACGTCGCCCGCTGGTCCGACGCGATGTTCCAGCTCGACGCGCGCTCGCGCGACGCCGTGCGCGCGCTCGCCGCGCGCCTCACGCGCGAGAACCCGAACCGCGACGCGCGCATCACCGCCGCCATCCGGTTCGTGCAGGACGACGTCCGCTACCTCGGCATCGAGTTCGGCCGCAACTCGCACGAGCCGCATCAGCCGTCGGAAACGCTCGACCAGCGCTACGGCGACTGCAAGGACAAAACGTTCCTGCTCGTCGCGCTGCTGCGCGAGCTCGGCCTCGAGGCGTATCCCGCGCTCGTCAACACGCGCCTGCGCGAACGGCTCGCCGATCGCCTCCCCTCGCCGTTCCTCTTCGATCACGTGATCACGCAGGTCATCGACGGCGGCCGCACGTACTGGGTCGACGGCACGATCGCCGATCAGGGCGGCACGCTGCGCACGCTCGAGACGCCGAACGACCGCCGCGCGCTGGTCGTGCGTCCGGAGACGCGCGCGCTCGCGAACATCGTCACCAACGAGCAGGGCTCGACCGTCGTCGAGCAGACGTACACGACCACCGACTACGCGAAGCCGACGCTGCTCGACGTGAAGACGACCTACACCGGCGCCGACGCCGACGACATGCGCGCGTCGCTGGCGCGGATGTCGGTCGAGGACTTCGCGCACGACCGCATCAACGACCTCGCCGCCGATCAGCCGAAGATCGCGTCCGCCGGCGCGCCGAAGATCGACGACGACCGCCTGCGCGACGTCATCGTCGTCAACGAGCACTACCGCATCCCCGACCTCTGGAACGACGGCAACTGGACGTGGTATCCGCGCGTGCTCGACGCGCACTTCGATCGCCCCGACACGATGATCCGCTCGATGCCGCTCGCGTTCGACTATCCGCTCGACGTGCGGCAGACCGTGACGTTCCATCTGCCCGAGCGCATAGACATCGAGAAGACGAAGAGCGTCACCGAGACGCCGACGTTCCGCTACGAGTCGGTCGTCGACAGCGACGGCCGCAGCGTCTGGCTGCGCAAGTCGCTGCGCGCGCGCCGCGACTACGTCGACGTCCATGACGTCCCCGAACACCTCACGCAGATCAACGCGATCTGGGATTCCCTCGGCTACCGACTCTCGCCCGACGGCGCGCGCGTGCAGCGCGAGCAGCCGGTCGCCGCCGCGAGCGCGGCCGCGTCGCCGCTGAAGTGGGGCGTCGGCCTCTTGATCGTGGCGCTCGTCTTCGGAGCGTCGGGATTATTCGCCACGCGCTCGAAGCGTCGCGCCACGGCCGTCGTGCCGCGGGTCGGCTTCCGTCCCGGCGAGGCGCCCGCCGTCGCGGTCGCCGTCGCAGACCGCACCGGCATCGACGCGCATCTCGCCGGTCTCGCCTGCACGTGCGGCACGCGCGCGTGGTCGGTGCCCGAGCTGCAGCGCGCGCGGTATGGCGAGCGCGACATGACCATCGTCACGCGCCAGTGCGCTATGTGCGGTCGCGAACAGAACGTCTACTTCACCGCAGGGTAAACTTTGCGCCCCGCGTAATGCCTTGAAATTTATTTGTCGAAATGAGGTGTTGCGATCGGCACGCGTTGATCTCCGTGCAGTCCAATCACGTACGGTCGTCAGAAGAAGGAGAACCTCGAGGTATGCGTAGCACCGGTAAAGTCAAGTGGTTCAACGACGCAAAAGGCTTCGGCTTCATCACTACCGAGGGAGGCGAAGACGTCTTCGTCCATTTCTCGGCGATTCAGTCGAAGGGCTTCCGCTCGCTCGCCGAGGGAGCTCAGGTCGAGTTCGATCTCGTCCAGGGACCCAAGGGCCTGCAGGCCGCGAACGTCGTTCCCGTCTAATCAACGACAGAACCACAATGGATGAAAGGACGGCGTAGCGCCGTCCTTTTTGTTTCTCCGAGACCATGAAACGGACCCTTTCCCTCGCGCTGCTTTTGCTCTCCTTCGCGTCGCTTTCCGCGTCGGCGTCCGACGTGCTTCGCCAGCAGTTCGTCGCGTTCTACACCGCCGCCGGCGCCGATCGCACGACGCCGCGCATGACCGAGGCGCTGCAGAACCTCGAGGCGGAAACGCGCGGCATCACCGCCGCGGGATTCCTGCGCGACGACGGCAGCTGGTCCGACGTCAATTACAGCGAAACGCCCGACGGCAGCTGGAGCCCGTGGAGTCACTCGCAGCGCGCGCTGGTGATGGCCAAGGCGTACCAGACGCCGGGGCAGGCGTTCTATCGCGACGCGCGGCTGCGCACGCAGATCGACGCGGCGCTCGCGTACGAGAAGAAGTTCTACGGCGCGACCATCATCCCCACCGGCAACTGGTGGTTCTGGACGATGGGCATTCCGCTCGACCTCGGACCGACGCTCGTGCTCATGCGCGACGAGATCGATCCGCAGACGCTGAGCGATCTCACGACCGCGATGTACGTGCGCATCGGCAGCTCGCCGGCGTCGCGCGGCATCATCGGTCCGACACCGACCGGCGAGAACCTCGTCTGGTCCTGCTACACGCATCTCTCGCTCGGCATCCTGAAGAACGACGCGACGATGCTCGCGGCGGTGCGCGACGCGATGAGCGGCGTCACGCGCACGACCACCGGCGACGGCATCCAGAGCGACCGCTCGTTCCACCAGCACGGCGCGCAGCTCTACACCGGCGGCTACGGCGGCTCGTTCGCGAACGACTTCGCGCGCTACGCGCTGCTCACGCGCAATACGCCGTACGAGCTGACGTCGGACGCGCTCTCCGCGTTCGCGGATTACGTACAGGACGGCATCGCGTGGTCGCTGTACGGCAACTACTTCGACGTCTCCGTCATCAGCCGCGAAGTCGCGCGTCCGACGACGAGCGGCTACAACGGCGTGGCCGCGCTGCTGCAGGCCTCGCAGTTCGCGTCCCCGCGCGCGAACGAGCTCCGCGCCTCGGCCGCGAAAGCGCTCGAGACGTGGCACGGCACGATGCCGACCGAGCTCGCGGGCCTCGCCGCGCAGATCGAGAGCGCGCGCTTCGCCGCGGCGTGGCCGTCCGGCCATCGCCACTACTTCACGTCCGATTACACCGTGCACCGCCGGCCCAACTGGTTCGCGTCGATCAAGATGTTCTCCACGCGCACGAAGTCCGGCGAGAAAACGAACGAAGAGAATCTCCACGGCGCGCGGCAGTCGGACGGACGTCTTTATCTCGTCATCCGCGGCGATGAATACTTCAACCAGGACGTCTGGCCGGCGCTCGACTGGACGCGCCTCCCCGGCATCACGGTCGAACAGAAAGCCGACACCGCGAACGATCTCTACGGCCTCGGCACGCGCTCGTATGCGGGCGGCACCGGCGACGCGCAGAACGGCGTCTCCGCGATGGAGCTCGCGCCGCTCGGATCGTCGATGACCGCGAAGAAGTCGTGGTTCTTCTTCGACGACGCGATCGTCTTCCTCGCGAACGACATCACCGCGCTGAGCGGCAATCGCGTCGAAACGATCGTCAATCAGTGGCCGCTCGTAAATGAAACGTCGCAGCTCGCGCGCGGCACCGACTGGGCGCAGCTCGAAAACGTCGGCTACTGGTTCCCCGGCGGCGCCGACGCGGTGCAGACCTCGCGCGAGACGCGCACCGGCACCTGGGCAGCCCTCGGCGGCTCGAGCGATACGACGCCGCACACGAAGTCGTTCGTCACGCTGCGCTTCGATCACGGCACGAGTCCCGTGAATGCGACCGCCGAGTACGCGATCGTGCCGAACGTGACGTCGTCGCAGATGCGCGCGTGGGCGGCCTCGCGTCCGCTTGCGATCGTCGCGAACGACGACACGGTCAGCGCGGTGCGCGACACGCGCACGAATGCGCTCGGCATCGCCTTCTGGCGCGCGGGCAGCGTCGAAGGCATTTCGTCGAGCGCGGCGGCCGTCGTCTACATGACCGGCGACTTCAACACGATGCAACTCTACGCCGCCGATCCGAGCGCGAATGCCAGCGGCTCGTTCCAGCTCACGCTTCCGGGCGCGTTCAACACGAGCGACGTGCGTTCGTCGCGCACCGCGCACGGCACGGTGCTGACGATTCCGCGCAACAGCGGACAGACCACGCACGTGACGCTCACGCGCGTGCCGCCGAAGCGCCGCGCCGTGCACTGAAACGCTAGAACGCACGCTGAAACGGTTCCGCCGCGGGACGCACTATCCGGACAAGGAGGTGCGTTCCATGAAGATCAGGATCGCATTCAGTGTTGTCATCGTTCTCTGCGGTTTCGGCGCGTTCGCGCAGGAGCGCGGAGGCATGTTGTCCAAACCCGCGCAGGCGCCGCGGCAGATCCCCGGCGCGAAGTCATTCGCGCATCCCGCCGCCAGCGAGTGCCGCGCGCCCATCACGTACGTGCAGGACGTCGGCTTCGAAGGAATCAAGACCACGGCCGCGAACTGGAACGCGCCGGCGGGCGGCGGTGAAGGCGGTCTGTTCGACAAGACGCCGATCCTCACCACGCGCGTGAAGCTCGGCGCCGGCACGTGTCTCGACGCGCACTTCAGCGCGCTCGTCGGCAGCCGCCAGACGTACGGCGTCTCGAGCATCACCATGTTTCAGGTGACGCTCACCGCGGCCGGCACGGCCGCGCACCGGCACATGTTCGGGCATTACGAGACGCCGTTCGGCCGTCCCGCGCCCGCGGTGGCGATCGAGGCGGAGAAGGACGTCGACGAGATCGGCGCCAACTTCTTCCAGCGCGTCGGCACCGGGCCGGGCGATGTCCCGCCGGGCACGTACGACGTGAACGTCTGGTGGGCCGGCGGTCCGACCACGAACGGCGGCGCGATCGGCGCGGCGTTCGTGCTGAAGCTGTACCTGCGCTAACGTTTCGCCGACGCCGACTGCGCCGCGACTTCTTCCGAGGTGAGGCCGTAGAGCGGCGGCGTCGGGATGTCCAGCAGCGAGCAGTAGAGGTAGAGCTGCCCGCGGTGATGCACCTCGTGCTCGATCATCGCGCGCAGCCACTTGCGCACGGAGAGCTCGGCGCCGCCCGGAGTCATCGTCCGGCGCTCGAGCTCTTCGTCGGTGAGCGCGGCGAAGATCTCCATCGACTCCGCGTGCATCCGCTGCATGTACGCGACGACGGCGTCGTAGCCGTCGGCGAGCTCGCGTCCGTGGCTCTCGTAGCGGCTCGGCCGGAATTGCGCATTCTCCGCGTACATCCAGCGCTCGATCGCCGCGAGGTGCCGCATGACGTCGCCGAATGTGAACTTGCCCGGCTTGTACGTCCAGTCGATGCGATCCGGCGGCACGACGGCGACGAGGCGCATCGTGCGCGCGCGGATGCGATCGAAGTAGGCGACGAGCTCGTTCATGCGGTACGCAGGCGCCGCGCGAGCTTCCGGATGCCGAGGACGACCAGCAGCAGAAGCACGAGCAGCGGCGCGAGGTAGATGATGAACCAGATCGCCGCGGTTGCAAGTCCTTGCATCGCGGAAACGAGCGCGCGGCTCGCGTCGCGGAGCACGACCAACGGACGCCAGCCGGGCTGCACCACCGGCTGCGCGATGGCGTCCGGCACGAGCTCGAGCGCGATCGTCGACATCGACGACATCTGCCCGAGGTACTGCATGCGGCCTTTCGTGCGCTCGATCTCGCCGCGGATCGCGGTCAGCTGCTGATGCACCTCCAGCACCTCGGATGCCTTGCGCGCGGTCTGGCGGATGCTCGTCATCAGCTCGCGCAGTTCGATTTCCGTCGCTTCGAGATTGCGCAGCTGCGAGGCGAGATCGACGTACTCCTGCGAGACGTCTTCGCTGGACACCGTCTCGTTGTCGACGCGCTTGGCAACGCCGCGGATCGACGCGAGCGTCGGCGTCAGCTTGTCCGCGGGGACGCGCAGCGTGAGCCGCGCGCGCAGCAGCTCGCCTTCGCGCCAGACGCTCGAATCCGCGACGTAACCGCCGCTTACCTCGACTGCGGTCGAGATCGCGTCGACGGCTTTCGCGGTGTCGGCGACGATGATGCGGACGTTCGCGGTGCGCACGATCATGCGCGGCTGCGGCGCGGGCTGTTGTGCGACGGCGGCCGTCGCGCCCTGCGCGGTCGTCTTGTCCGCGACCACACGCAGTGCCTGTGGTGGCGCGGCCTGCGTCGCCACCTCGTTGCTCGCAACTCCTTCGCCTTTCTTGCACGCGGCGAGCAGGACCAACATCAAGAGAACCGGTACGAACTTCCTCACGGCCATTCCTCCCATTCGCACCGTTGGACGCACGGGCGGACGCAGAAACAACCGCGGCGGTTCAGCTCAGCACGTGCAGCTCAGCACGTGCAATACGTCCGCGCGCGCGTGGCGACGTACGCGGCGTCGACCGGCTTGAGCAGCGTCTCGTCCGCCCACGCGGCGACTTCGCGAATCTGCGGATCCGGCTCGCCGAGGATGATCACGCCGCAGCGCAGCCGCGCGCGCGCCTCGCGCAGAAACGCGGCCACCGGTCCGCCGTTGCCGTTGTCGGTCGCGCGCACGTGCACGACCACGACCTCGAAGCGGCGTTCGCGCAACAACGCCACGGCTCCCTCGCCGTCGGCGGTGAACGTGACCGTGAAGTACTCGCGGTCCAGCGCCGCGATCAGCGCCTTCCGAAATACATCGTCCTCATGGACGACCAGCACGGGACAACTGGGAAGCACAGCCATACCCAGGCATGGCGCAAAGGGCGTTCCAGAGACGCACGCGACCGCACGCTGGCGCTAGGGAACCTACGACAGCGTGCGGATCGCCTTCAGCACTTCGTTGTACTGGTCGGTCTTGTCGGGATTCGCGACCATGGCCGCGAAGCACGCGGCGGTGGCGGCGATCTCCAGCGCGCGTTGGCAGTTGCGGCTGAGCGCGGCGCTCATGGCGTCGAGCGCCGCCGCGTACGCGACGCCGCACGTGCGCATCGCGTACGGGAAATCGTCGGAGACTTTGCTCGACGGTAACGCCAGCGCGGCGGTGGCCGGCGTGGCTTCGTGGACGGCCCGCGTTGCATCGCTGTAGATCTTCTTCGTCGCCTCGCCGGTCGAGGCGGAGTCGAGCGCGTACAGCGTTGCGACCCCCGCCGCCGTCGCCGCCTGCATCGTCACGTAGCCCTGCGCCTGGGCGCTCGCGGCGTTGTGGGCGGCCAGCGCGAGCGCCTGGGAGCACTGGAGGTAGAGGTTCGCCATCGCGACGTTGCCCTCCTGCAGCGTCTCGGGCGCAACGGCGTCGGTGATCTGCGGATTCACGACCGTCATGCGCGCTTCCTTCCGATGCGCTTACTTCGCGGCCTGCAGCGTCGCGAGGTCGCTCAGGATCTCGTCGCTGTGACCGGCCGGCGAGACTTTCGTGTAGACCTTGCGGATGACGCCGTGCGGATCGATGAGGAACGTATTGCGCGCGGCGAAGATCGTCCCGTCGTGATTCATGAGCGAGCCGTACTTCGTCGTGACGGTGTGCTCGGTGTCGGCGAGCAGCTTGAAGTTGAGACCTTCCTTCGTGCAGAAGCCCTTGTGCGAGTCGACCGGATCGACGCTGACGCCGAGGATCACGGCGTTCTTCCGCGTGTACTTGTCGAGATCGCGCTGGAAGTTGTGCGCCTCGAGCGTGCAACCCGACGTGAAGTCGCGCGGATAGAAGTAGAGCACCACCCACTTGCCGCGATAGGCATCGAGCGCGACGGCGTTGCCGTCCTGGCTCGGCAGCGTGAAGACCGGTGCGGCGGCGCCGGCCGCGGGCATGGTCGACGGCTCGTCGGCACCGAGAGTCAAAGCAAGCGTTGCAACCACGGCGAGAAACACGAAGCGAAGTTTCATCGGCTGTTCTCCTTCAGGGTTCGGGTGCAACCGTACAATACACGGTCGCCGTCCGGAGAGGAGAACGCATGCGGTTCACCATTTTGTTCGCGGCCGCGCTGGCCGTCCCCTTGTTCGCCGCCGAAACGACACCGGCGCCCGACACCGCAGCGATCCTGCATACGCAGACACAGGAACTGCTCGACGCGATCACGCACGGCACGCCCGAGGTGTGGGACCGCTATCTCGACGAACACGCGGTCGTGACCGCGGAAGACGGCACCGTGGCGACGAAAGCGGCAATGGTGAAGGACATCAAGCCGCTCGCCGCCGGCGTTTCCGGCGACATCCGCGCGATCGACTTCAACGTCGTCGATCACGGCTCGGTGGCGGTGGCGACGTATGTCTCCGACGAGCACGAGACGTATCACGGGCAGCAACTGCACTGTCAGTACCGCTCGACGGATACGTGGGTGAAGACGCCGCGGGGATGGCGCCTCATCGCCTCGCAGGTGCTCGCCTTGCGCACCGATCCGCCGGCGATCACGCTGTCCGCGCAACAGTCCGCGCCGTACCTCGGTACCTATGTGCTCGCGCCCGGCATCACGTACGAAATCCGCCAGCGCGACGGCAAGCTCGAAGGCCAGCGGAACGGACGTCCCGCGGAGTCGCTGCTCGCCGAGTCGCCCGACGTCTTCTTCGTGCCCGGCAGCCCGCGCTACCGCAAGATCTTCCAGCGCGACGCTGCGGGAAAGATCACGGGGTTCGTCGAGCGGCGTGAGGCGTGGGATCTCACGTGGACGCGCACGCCTGCGCCGTAGCGCCTGTTTCATTTTGTTGACCGAGACTTATTAGCGTCAGAAGGCTACAATCCGCGCATCGTGCAGAACGAGCAGCATGCGGAACGCCTTCGGCAGCGTGGTCTGGCGCTGGTGCGTTCCGAGCAGTACGACGACGCGATCACGCTCTACGACGAAGCCATGCTCGTCGTAGAGAGCGAAGAGCTGCGCGAACTGCTGACGATCAACAAAGCGGACGCGATGATCGCGATCGAGCGCGACGGCGCCGAAGTGCGCGCGCTCCCCGGCATCCTCATGCGACGCCGCAACCCGCATCACACGTTCTATGCGGCGTACGCGCTGATGTTCAAGCACCGCCTCACGCGCGACGTGAAGCGGGCTTTGTTCTACGGTGAAATCGCACTCGAAGTCGCACGCGAGATGGACAACTCCATGCGCGTCGTGCAGGCGCTGAACGACCTCGGCGTCCTTTACGAGAGCGATTCCCAATTCGCACGCGCCGTCGAGGTGTTCGAAGAAGCGTCGACACTCGTCTCCTCGATCGAGGATGAGAACGACCGCCGGTACGCCCAGGCGGCGGTGCGTGCGAACAGCGCCTACAGTCTCATGCTGCTCGGCCGTGGCGATGAGGGAATCGCGATCGTGCATTCCGTGATCGACGATCCCGAGGGCGCCACGATTCCGCTCGGAGACTGTTACCTCGGGCTCTGTTTTGCGTACCTCGAACGCGATCAACTCGATCGCGCCGAGTACTACGGGCGCCTCGGTCTCGACGCCGCCGCCGATCCGCGGCAGACACGGAACTCGCTTTATCTCCTGGGAGAGGTTGCGTATCATCGCGGCGACTTCGCCGGCGCGGAGCGCTGGTTCAGCGAGCTCGCGCGCTTCTATCCTAATTTCCCAAACCTGACTCAACTGCTCCTCGCCGTCGACTTGCGCAGCATGATTCATCTCTACCTCTGACATGAAACGACTCGTCGTGATTTTTGCTCTCGTTCTTCTCCCCGCGTTGGCGGGGGCGCAGAACGCCACGTCTGTGCGCAGTCTCGATCACGACGTCCTCCTCGCGCCGAACGGAACGCTTTACACCGTTGACGCACGCTCCGCCGCAGACTTGGCGAACGCAGAAATCGCCGCAACGTCCCTGCTCCAGCTCACGACCACCATCGACGGCCAGAGCACCACGTCCCTCGTGCCCGCGTCGCTCGCCGCCGGCACGCACGCGCTGCCGTCGCTTGCGTTCGACGCCGCGTCGGACACGCTCTTCCTCGTCTGGCAGCACGGCCATGACGACGCAAGCGAGATCCTCATCGCGTCGTACCACGGCGGCGCCTGGACCGATGCGACCGTCGTTTCCTCCTCCGACGCGCAGCGCTGCGACAACCTTCGCGTGGCCGCGGTGCACAGCGACGGACTACTCGTCGTCAACGCCGTTTGGTGGGAGCGGGCTGCCGATGCGGAAATGGCCCGCCTGGCGACGCTCACCATCGACGGCGGCCAGGTCACGAACATCGACCGCCACAGCATGAACGAGCTGTACGAGCAGGCCGTCGGCGAACCGCCTCGGGTCCCGAAGGCACTGGCCGACGTCGATCTCGAGCTCCTGCGCCACCCGATGATCGTGCCGGCGCATGACACGCTCGACATCATCTACGGCGATCTCGCCGCGCAGACGCTCCGCCGCGTGACCGTCGGACTCATTCCCAACATCCGCATCCGCATCCCCGGCGGCCGCACCGGAGGTCCGATCGGCGCGCCCGCGCTGCAGCTCGCCGCGAACAGCCGCATCAGCGTGATCGCGCCGAAAGACGGCGACAACCTCGTGCTCTACCACCTCGACGGCGACGCCATGACCTACTCGCTGTTCTCGAACGGCACATGGTCCGCGCCGCGCTCGATCACGACGACGGACGTCGGCACCGAGCGCGCCACCGACGCGCTGCGCCGGATGGTCATCGAGCGCTAAGCGGCATCTAGCGCGGCTTCATACGCGCGCGCGACGTCCTCGCCGAAGCAGACGAACAGCACGCGTTCGATCGTCGACGGCTGCTCCTCCAGAAAGCGCCGCGTCTCCGCGACCGCGATGCGCGCGGCCTGGTCGACGGGATAGCCGTAGATGCCGCAGCTGATCGCCGGAAACGCGATCGTGCGCACGTCGTGCTCGACGGCCAGCGCGAGGCTGTTGCGATAGCACGACGCGAGCAGCTCCGGCTCGCCATTCGCGCCTCCGCGCCAGACGGGACCGACCGCATGAATCACGTACTTTGCCGGCAGGCGGTAGCCGCGCGTGATGCGCGCCTCGCCGGTCGGGCAGCCTCCGATGCGGCGGCACTCCGCGAGGAGCTCGGGACCGGCGGCGCGGTGGATCGCGCCGTCGACGCCGCCGCCGCCGAGGAGCGAGGAGTTCGCGGCGTTCACGATCGCGTCGACGGCGAGCTTCGTGATGTCGCCGCGATGCAGCTCGAGACTCACTTCTTCCGCCCCAGCTTCACCACGATGTCGTACTCCGTTTTCGTCACCGGCTGGATCGAGAGGCGCGAGCCTTTCTTCGTCACGACCATGTCCTCGAGTCCGCGCGTCTCCTTCAGCGTCTCCAGCGAAATGACCTGCGGAAACTTCGCGACAAAGCGGATGTCGACGAGCGTCCACGGCTCTTCCGCGTCGGGATAGCCTTCGCGGCTCACCTCCGCGAGTCCCGTGACGCCGGACGGATCGGCATTCGACGCGTAGAACAGCACCTTGTCGCCGGCGCGCATCTCGTCACGCATGAAGTTGCGCGCCTGATAGTTGCGCACGCCTTCCCACCTGGTGGTCTTGTCGCGCGCCAGATCGTCGATCGAGTACGCGGATGGTTCGCATTTCATCAGCCAGTACTTCATGCGGCGAATGATATGGCAGCGCTCTTGAACCGGCTTCTGCGGTGCAGTTCGAGAAAGCGCCGCCCGAAGCGCGGCAGGTGCTCGGGATGCCGATCCGCGAGCTCGGCATGTCGCTCGAAGCCTCGCCGGTCGCGGAGCTCGTGGCACGGCTGTATTCGGAGCTCGACGCGAAAGGCGTGCATCACTTCCGCCCGCACTGCTATCTCTCCGACGAATGGGGCTGCCCTTCCGGCGAGCCGGTGATCGGCATCCCCTTCTACCTCGGCGATCCGCGCGTGGCGAAAGTCGAGGACGCGCTCAACGACATCGAAGGCGAGCGCGAGATCATGATGTACCTCCGCCACGAGGCGGGCCACGCGTTCAACTACGCGTACGAGCTCTATCGCACCGAGGAGTGGCACGCGCTCTTCGGGTCGTTCCGCCGCCCCTATCGCGACGACTTTCCGTTCGTCCCTTTCTCGCGCGACTACGTGCGCCACATCGCCGGCTGGTACGCGCAGAAGCATCCGGACGAGGACTTCGCGGAGACGTTCGCGGTGTGGCTCGATCCCGACTCCGCGTGGCGCGAGCGCTATCGCGACTGGGGCGCGATCCGCAAGCTCGACTACGTCGATCGCATCGGACGCGAGGTCGGCGATCTCCCTCCGACGCGGCCGACCGGCGAGACCGACATCACCGTCGAGGAGATGCAGCAGACCGTCGAGGAGTTCTACCGCGACTTCCAGGTCGACGAGACGCCGCTCATCGCCGAGCTCGCGCTCGAGGCCGACCTCACCGACATCTTCGCGCGCCGCGCGCAGCACGGCGTCGAGACGCGCTCCGCCGCGGAGCTCCTCGCCGAGCATCGCCGCGACCTCGTCGATAAAGTCAACTACTGGACTGGTGTGCGCCGCACGCTCGTGCGCGCCCTCGTCCTCGCCATCGAGCATCGCCTCGGCGAGCTGCAGCTCGTCGCCGAACGCGACCGCTCGCGCCAGCAGATGATGGAGCTCACCGTTTACATCACCACGCTCTCGATGACCTTCCTCACCGGCAAGAAGCCGCTGCGCCACCGGAGGCCCGATCGATGAAGGTCGCGATTCTCTACAACACGTTCGAGGGGTACGAGGAGTATCCCGGCGCGAACGCAGAAGCGGCAGCCGAAGCGGCCTCGCCGCGCAAGCGCAAGAAGAAAAAGAAGACGGACATCGAGGCCATCGGCGACGCCTTGCGCGACCTCGGGCACGAACCGACGACGCTGCCCATCGACGGCCGCACGCAGACGCTCACGAAAGTCACGCGCAGCGACGCGGAGCTCTTTTTCAACCTCGTCGAGTCGTATGCCGGCGACGACACGATGGAGATGCACTTCGCCGCGTTCCTCGATCTCGTCGGGAAGAAGTACACCGGCGCCGGACCGCAGGGCTCGTTCCTGGCGATGGACAAGTCCGTCGCGAAGAAGATCGTCCGCTACCACGAGCTCTACACGCCCTACTCCGCCGTCGTGCACCGCGGACGCGTCGAGCACGCGCAGGACATCCGCTTTCCGCTGATCGTGAAGCCGGCGTCGGAAGACGCGTCGAAAGGCATCGACGCCGCGTCGGTCGTGCATTCGCTGAAAGAGCTGCTCGAACGCATCGCCTACGTCGAGGACGAGTTCAATTGCCCGTCGCTGCTCGAGGAGTACATCGAAGGCCGCGAGATCTACGCGGGCGTTCTCGGCAACGAGAATGCCGAGGCGCTGCCGCTCATCGAGCTGGATCTGTCGAAGCTGCCGGAAGGCATGCCGCGCATCGCCGGCTACGAAGTGAAGTTCGATGTGAATACCGAGGCGTACAAAGTGACGAAGTCGGCGCCGGCGCGCGATCTCGATGACGAGACCACCGCGCGCATCCACGACGTCGCGCGCACCGCGTACCGCGCGCTCAAGCTGCGCGACTACGGCCGCATCGACCTGCGCCTCGCGGAGAACGGCCGCGTCTACGTGCTCGAGGCGAACCCGAATCCGTGGCTCGACCCCGCCGCGGAACTGGCGATGGCGGCGAAGGAGAGCGGGCGGAGTTACGAGCGGCTGATCGAGGAGATCGTCGAGAACGCGATGAATCGCAGCCGGTGAGGTAGGGATTCTAGATTGATAAGTATCTCCTTATGTAAATCACTATAGGGAGACTTCACATGTCGACTGCAACACTTCCATCCTTCGCCACCGCCGCATCCGCACAGTCGCTGTCCGTCCTCTATCCGTCTCAGGCCGACGAGACGATCACGATCTCGACGTCGACCGACGCGAGTACGTGGCCGCCGCCGACGCGGTTCCCGGCTTGGCTGGTCTCCAGCGTCGCGCCGTCGGCGACCGTCTGGAACAACACGCTCTACGTTCTCGGCGCCTCCGACGGCAGCGAGAAGACGCTGCAGATCGCAAACAACCAGTCCAACAGCGTCGTCAGTTTGCCGCCCGCAATCACGACCGACATCAGCCCGACGCTGGTCGCGAACGGCAATGCGTTGTGGGCGGTGTTCCGTTCCTCGAGCGGAGACAACACGTTGTTTGTCACGCAGTCGTCCGACGGAACCAACTGGGACCTGCATCAGTTGCCGCCTGCGATCACCACCTCGTCTTCGCCGTCGGCAGCGGTGCTGAACGGCACCGTGTACGTGGCCTTCCGATCGTCGGGAGACAAGACGCTGTTCGTCACGAAATCGCAGGCCACCACCGGCTGGGATCTTACCCAGCTGCCGCCCGCGATCACGACCAACAGCTCGCCGGCGATGGCCGCGATGAACGGCGCGTTGTTCATGGTGTTCCTGTCATCGAGCAGCGACCACACGATGTTCATTTCGAAGTCGACCGACGGCACGACGTGGGATCTGCATCAGCTGCCGCCGACGATGACCTCGCAGGCCGCGCCGACGATCGCGACGTTCAACAATCGGCTGTACGTGCTGTTCCAGGATCTGAACAACAACAACGTCTGGATGACTTCGTCGACGGACGGAGTACAGTGGCCCTCGCTGACCGTGCTCCCCAATTCGATCGCGGTCGGGTCGGAGCCGTGGACACCACCGCTCCCGCCGCCGTAAGTGGGGCGCTACCGCTCGCGGTAGCGCTCCAGCGCGACGCGCAGCACGTCGAGCGCGCGGCGGAGATCCTCTTCCTTCAGCACGTACGCGATGCGCACTTCGCTCCTGCCGAGTTCCGACGCGTAGAAGCCGTTCGCCGGTGCAAGCATCACCGTCGCACCTTCGTGCTCGAAGCTCGTGAGCAGCCACGCGGCGAAATGCTCGGCGTCTTCGACCGGCAGCCGCGCGATGCAGTAGAACGCGCCTTCGGGCTTGTGCAGGAACACGCCCGGGATCGCGCGCAGACCTTCGTAGAGTACGTCGCGGCGATGCTGGTATTCGTCGACGACGCCGCGCGTGTAGTCGTCGCCGAGAGACTCCGCGCCGACGGCGATGAACTGCGCGACGCCGGGCGGCGAGAGACGCCCCTGCGCCATGCGCAGACACGCGTCGTACACCTCGGTGTTGCGCGTGACGAGCGCGCCGAGGCGGATGCCGCAGGCGCTGTAGCGCTTCGAGAGACTGTCGACCACGATCACGAGATCGTCGACGCCTTCCAGCTCGAGCGCGCTCACGGCGCGCGCGCCGTCGTAGACGAACTCGCGGTAGACCTCGTCGGACACCAGGAACAGCCCGTGCTCGCGGCAGAACGCGGCCACGCGCTCGAGCTCTTCGCGCGAGTAGACGGTGCCGGTGGGATTGTTCGGATTGCAGACGATGACGATGCGCGTGCGCGGCGTGAGCGCGCGCGCGAAGACCTCGTTCGGCGGCAGATGGAACCCGTCGCCGCCGCGCGTCGTCACCGGCACGACCTTCAGTCCCGCCATCGTGGCGAAGGCGCGGTAGTTCGCGTAGAACGGCTCGATGACGAGCACCTCGTCGCCTTCATTCGCGCACGCGAGGAACGCAAAGAGGATGGCCTCACTGCCGCCGGTCGTCGCCAGCAGCTGGCTCGTCTCCAGCGTCACGCCGATGCGGCGCTCATAGTAGTGGCGCAGCGAGCGGATGAACTCGGGTGTGCCGGTCGACGGCGAGTATTCGAGCACCTTGGACTCGAGCTGATGCAGACGATCGCGGATGCACGACGGCGTCTCGATGTCTGGCTGGCCGATGTTGAGATGGAGCACGCGGGTGCCGCGTGCTTTCGCGGCCTCAGCCAGCGGCGCGAGCTTGCGGATCGGGGATGCGGGCATCGCGTGCGCGCGCCGCGAGATCGCCGGCGCGCGCCGCGTCTGAAGCTCTTCGTGAAGCTCATCGTGAAGCTTATCAAGCGAGGTCATTACTTCTTCTTGGCTCTCCGTACGGCAGGATGTTCCGCATTCTTTCCATGCGGATCGCTCTGCGCAAGCTCGTGCTTGTCGCCGTTCACGTTCGCGTGCAGCTTGTCGGGGCCGTCGCTCTGCGAGCGTCCGCCGATCTTGTAGTAGTCCTGATTCGGATTTTGCTTGCTCATGCCTCGCTATGGTGCGAACGGGCTGCCAAGGAGATTCGCGCGGACGAACTCCCAGATCGTTCGTTGCAGATGTGCGACGAGCGGCTTCTGCGTCACGCCGTGGCGCGAGCGCGGATAGAGCTGCAGGCTGAACAGTTTCCCTTCCTTCTCCAGCTCGTAGGCGAACTGAATCGTGTTCTGCAGGTGCACGTTGTCGTCGGTCGTGCCGTGCAGCAGCAGGAGATTGCCGTGCAGGTTCTTCGCGGCCCACCGCGGCGCGGTCTTCTTGTAACCCTCTTCATTGTGCTGCGGCATGAGCATGTAGCGCTCGGTGTAGACGCTGTCGTAATCGCGCCAGTCCGTGACCGAGCCGCCGGCGATGCCGGCCGCGAACTTCGTGCTGTGCGTCAGCGCATAGCTGACCATGAAGCCGCCGTAGCTCCAGCCGTTGAGCATGACGCGCGACGCGTCGACGTACGGCTGCTGCGCGAGCCACGCAACGCCGTCCTCGATGTCGCGCAGCTCGCTCTCGCCGGCGTTCTTGTACATCGGCCACGTCGACACCGCGCCCTTGCCGCTGGCCGTGCGGTTGTCGCACTCCCACACGAGCACGCCGTGCTGCGCGAGGAACTGGTGGAAGAGTCCGCGCTGGCCGCCCCACGCGTTGCGCACCGTCTGCGTGTGCGGGCCGCCGTAGAGATGCTGGTAGACGGGATATTTCTTCGCCGGATCGAAGTTCGCCGGCTTGATCATCATCGCTTCCATGACGAAGCCGTCGCGCGTCTTGACCTGCAGAAACTGCGGACGCGGCAGCGCGAGCGCGGCCAGCTCTGCGACCTTGTTCTCGAAGACGACCTGCGCGAGCTTGCCGTCCGCGCGATAGAGGCGGATCTGATCCGGCGTGGCGATGTCGCTCCACTTGTCGACGTACATCGTCATCGACGGATTGAAGGTCGCGGTATGCGTGCCGTCTTCGCCGCTGAGACGCTGCAGCCCGCTGCCGTCGAGCTTCACGCGATAGACGTCCTGGCCGATCGGCGAGCGTTCCGTGCCGGAGAAGTAAATGAAGCCGTTCTTCTCGTCGACGCCGTGCAGGTCGCGCACTTCCCACTCGCCGTTCGTGATCTGGCGGATGAGCGTGCCGTCGGCCTTGTAGTGGTAGAGATGCCGCCAACCGGAGCGCTCCGACTGCCAGAGGAACGTACCGTCGGCGAGCCACGTCGCGTTCGCGATCGGATCGACCCACGCCTTCGTCGTGTCGTGCAGCAGCCGGCGCGTCTCGCCGCCCCTGCTGGCCGCGAGGAGATCGAGCCACGTCTGCTCGCGATCCTGCACCTGATACATCAGCGTCGAGCCGTTCCAGCCGACGTTGACGATGAGGAACTCGCCGCCGCTGTAGCGCGCGTTGTCGACGGCCGTGATCGCGCCGCCGCTCGCCGGCGTGATGAAGAGCTTCGCGACCGGATTCGGATCGCCCGCGTTCGGATACGACTGCACCTCGACGCCCTCGTGATACGGGATGTGGTCGAGGATCGTGTGCCGCGGCACCGGCCGCTCGTCGAGCTGCAGGAACGCGATCCGCGACGAGTCGGGGCTCCACCAGTAGCCTTTGAAGATGCCGCGTCCGTAGATCTCTTCCTGATACAGCCAGTCGAGTTTTCCGTTGAGGATGTCGGCGTTGCCGTCGGTGGTCAGCTGCCGCTCGCGTCCCGCGAGATCGACGACGTACAGATTGTTCGCGCGGACGAACGCGATCTTCTGCCCGTCCGGACTGAACGTCGCCTGCTCCTCGGCGCCCGGCGCGGACGTGAGCCGCGTCGCGGTGCCGCGCGTGAGCGAATAGAGATACAGATCGTCGGCGACGTCGAGCACGATCGCGCTCTTCTTCGCGTCGAACGTCAGTTCGTCCGACGACGCCGCCTCGCGTGCGTCGTCCGCATCGAGACCCGCGGCCTCGAGCGCGCTCTGAAGCTGCGCGCTGTCGAACAACGGCCGGCTCTTGCCGGTCGTCGCGTTGAAGACGCGCCAGCTGATGAGCTCTCCCAGCTCGTCCGTCTGCGGCCAGACGAACGTCGTGTCGTCGATCCAGTCGAAGCCGCTCTGGATCGCACCGCTGTAGTAGACCCGTTTCGCGGGATCGTAGATCGCATCGAGGTCGAGAACCTTGCGCTGCGCCGCGAGCGGCAGCGCGAGCAGAAGAAGCAGGAGCACGCGTTTCATGGCCGCGGAATCTATCATTCGCCCGTGCACAACAAGCTCGCCGCGCTGCCGCTCTTCTTCGTCGCCGCCGCCGCGTTCGCGCAGGTTTCGGAGAAACCGGTCGACGCCGTGATCCCCGTCGTCGGCTCGACGCACGGTCAGTCGAACGCGTTCTTCAAGACCGAGCTGCAGCTGCACAACGCGAGCGATGCCTCCGCCGCGGGCTGGCTGATCCTCCATCCGCAGGAGACGCTGCTGCGCTACGACCTCCCCGCGCGCGCGACGATCGCGTACGACGACGTCGTCGCCGCGATGGGCTCGACCGGCCTCGGCTCGCTGGACATCCTCGTCGACCGCGGCGAGTTACCCGAGGCGGTCGCGCGCGCGTACGACGACCAGCCGGACGGCACCACCGGCGCGACGGTGCCACGCGTTCGTAATACGGAGGCGCTCGTCGTCGGCAGCAGCGCCACGCTGATCGCGCCGCGCGACTTCACGCGCTACCGCTTCAACCTCGGCATCCGCACGCTCGAATCGGGCGCGACGATCGAGTTCGTCGTCCGCGATGCGAGCGGCACCGAGCGCTTCCGCCGCATGCGCGCGTTCGCCGCCGTCGCCTTCGAGCAGAATCCCGTCGACGTGTTCCTCGGCACGACGTTGCAGGCGACCGACTCGATCGAAGTCAACGTCCTCGGCGGAAACGCCGTCGTCTACGGATCGATGATCGACAACGCCACGAACGACTCGAGCCTGCAGGTGCCGCGGCGCTGATGCGGCGGCGCGGCGGCGTGATTACGCCACCGCCGCCGCATTCGCCATCAACTGCCGCAACACGAACGGCAGGATGCCGCCGTGCTCGTAGTAGTCGACCTCGATCGGCGTGTCGATGCGCACGATGACCGGCGCTTCCGTCACCGAGCCGTCCTGGCGATGCACGCGCAGCGTCGCCTTCTGCCGCGGACGCAGCACGCCCTCGATGCCGACGATGTCGAACGTCTCGGTGCCGTCGAGGTTCAGCGTCGCGGCGCCGGAGCCTTCCTCGAACTGCAGCGGAAGCACGCCCATGCCGACGAGGTTCGAGCGGTGGATGCGCTCGAAGCTCTGCGCCACGACGGCGCGCACGCCGAGGAGCTTCGTGCCCTTCGCGGCCCAATCGCGCGAGCTGCCGGTGCCGTACTCCTGGCCCGCGAGCACGACCAGCGGCGTTCCCTCTTCCGCGTACTTCATCGCCGCGTCGAAGATGGCCAGGCGCTCGCCGGACGGATAGTGAACGGTCACGCCGCCTTCGACGCCCGGCACCATGAGGTTCTTGATGCGCACGTTCGCGAACGTGCCGCGCGTCATCACGCGATCGTTGCCGCGGCGCGAGCCGTAGCTGTTGAAGTCCTCGGGCTGCACGTCGTTCTCGATGAGATAGCGGCCCGCCGGTGACGTCGTCTTGATCGAGCCGGCGGGGCTGATGTGATCGGTGGTGACGGAGTCGCCGAAGATCGCCAGCGGACGCGCGCCTTTGATGTCCGTCGCGCCGGCGCGCGCCTGCGCGCCCATATCCGCAAAGAACGGCGGCTCCTGGATGTAGGTCGAGTTGGAATCCCACTCGTACAGCACGCCGCCCGCGGCCGGGATCTCGTTCCACAGCGGGTTCTGTTCGGCGAAGCTCGCGTACATCCGCCGGAAGTCGTCCGGCGTGAGCGCCTCGGCCATCACGTCGCGCACCTCGGCCAGCGACGGCCAGATGTCGCGAAGGTAAACGTCTTGACCATCCTTGCCGCGGCCGAGGGGATCGTTGGCCATGTCGATGTCGATACGTCCCGCGAGCGCGAAAGCGATCACGAGCGGCGGCGACATGAGGAAGTTCGCGCGGATCGACTGGTGCACGCGCGCCTCGAAGTTGCGGTTGCCGCTGAGCACCGAGACGCCGATGAGGTCGTGCGACGTGATCGCGTCCTCGATGCGCGGATCGAGCGGTCCGGAGTTGCCGATGCAGGTCGTGCAGCCGTAGCCGACGGTCTGGAAGCCGAGCTGGTCGAGGTACTGCGAGAGGCCGGCCTTGTCGTAATAGCGCGTGACGACGCGCGAGCCGGGCGCGAGCGACGTCTTCACGACGCGCCGCACGCGCAGTCCCTTCTCGACGGCCTTCTTCGCGAGCAGGCCCGCGGCGAGCATGACCGACGGATTCGACGTGTTCGTGCACGAGGTGATGGCGGCGATGAGGACGTCGCCGTGGTGCAGCTCGGCGACGTGCAGCGGGAACTCGTCGGCGAGCTCGCCCGCGTCGACGCGGTCCGGCGACGGGCGGTTGTTCACCATCTCGTACTCGGTCAGCTCGCTGGTGTTGCGCGTGTCGTGCGGCGCCGGGACGGACTCCATGGCCTGATCGCCGCCGCCTTCGACGTGCGCCTGCGTCGTGGCCACGCCGGCGATCGTCTTCACCTTCCGCTCGATCTCCGACGCCGGCTTGCCGTAGCCGTTGGGCGTCTCGGCCTGCAGCATGTTCGCGAACGTCGGCTTGAGGACGTCGAGCTCGATGCGGTCCTGCGGGCGCTTCGGCCCGGCCACGCTGCCGCGCACGGTCGAGAGATCGAGCTCGAGGACTTTCGTGTACTCGACCTCGCCCTTGCGCGGGATGCCGAAGAGCCCCTGCGCGGTGTAGTAGTTGCGGAAGTTCTCGATCTGCTCGTCGGTGCGGCCGGTGAGCGCGAGATAGCGGCAGGTCTCCTCGTCGATCGGGAAGTAGCCCATCGTCGCGCCGTACTCCGGCGCCATGTTCGCGATCGTGGCGCGGTCGGCGACCGGCAGCGACTCGGCGCCTTCGCCGAAGTATTCGACGAACTTGCCGACCACCTTCGCGTGCCGCAGCAGCTGCGTGATCGTGAGCACGAGATCGGTCGCGGTGACGCCTTCCTTGAGCGCGCCGGTGAGATGCACGCCGACGACGTCCGGCGTCAGGAAGTAAACAGGTTGACCGAGCATCCCGGCCTCTGCCTCGATGCCGCCGACGCCCCAGCCGACGATGCCCAGGCCGTTGATCATGGTCGTGTGCGAGTCGGTGCCGACCAGCGAGTCGGGATACCACACGCCGTCCTTCTCCAGGATGCCGCGCGCGAGGTACTCGAGGTTCACCTGATGCACGATGCCGATGCCGGGAGGCACGACCTGGAAGCCGTTGAACGCCTGCGTGCCCCACTTGAGGAACTGGTAGCGCTGCTGGTTGCGCTTGAACTCGATGTCCATGTTCAGCTGCAGCGCGTCGGCGCGGTTCGAGAAGTCGACCTGCACGGAATGGTCGATGACCAGATCGACCGGCACGAGCGGCTCGATGATGCGCGGATCGCCGCCCTGCCGTTTCGCGGCCGCGCGCATCGCCGCGAGGTCGACCAGCAGCGGCACGCCGGTGAAGTCCTGCAGCAGCACGCGCGCGACCATGAACGGGATTTCTTCGGTGCGCTCGGAGTTGCAGGCCCAGTTCGCGAGCGTGCGGACGTCGTTCTCGGTGATCTTCTTGCCGTCGACGTTGCGCAGCACGGACTCGAGGACGATGCGGATCGTGACGGGCAGCCGCGAGACGGCGCCCACGCCGGCCTGTTCGAGCTTCGGAAGCGAGTAAAAACGGCCCGTTTTGCCGCCGGCGAGAGGAAACGAATCGAGGGTGTCGAAGGTGTTGTGCATCACGGCCGCGAGTCTATTGACGCGCCGTCATGAGGGTCAAGCGAGGGCGGCCCGCCGCGGGCGGGTTCGTCGACGTCTGCTGCACATCGTCACGGCTTCGATGCGAAGCGCGCGAGCAGCGCCTTGAGCGTCGCGCCGGCCGCTTTCTGCGCGTTCTCGTCGCCCGCGTTCGTGTCGACGACGACGAGGACGTTCGCGCTCGGCGCGACGGCGAAGACGGTGACGAAGGTGTCGGCGCTGCCGCTGTAGACGCTGACCGGCTCGAGGTCGCCGATCTTCTGCACGCCGAATCCGAGGCCGCTGCGGAGACGGCGCGTGTGCATGAGCGTGGCGGTCTGCGGCGTGATGAGCGTCTTCGTGCCGCGCAGCGCGCGGAGATGCGCGCGGAGAAACTCCGCGAGATCGCCGCTGCTCATATGGATGTCGCCCGCCGGCGCAATGGTCTTGCCGAGCTGATACGCGCCCTTCGGATCGACCGGCTTTCCTTCCGCGAAGCCCCACACCTCGCGCGGCCAGCCGAAGCCCGCGGTGCGCAGATGCAGCGGCGCGAAGATCCGCGTTTCGACCAGCCGCTCCCACGACATGCCGCTCGCGCGCTCGGCGATCACGGCCACCGTCGAGAAGCCGGCGTTCGAGTACTTGTACTCACCGCGCTTGACGACCGGCGCACGCTTCAGCGCTTCGTGGACGAACGCCGTGCGATCGGCCGGCATCCCTTTGAAGTCGGCGTCGTCGTCGAACGCGGGCAGTCCTGATTCGTGGCTGAGCAGCTCCGCGACGGTCACGTCTTTGTACTCGGGACGGATGTCGTTCCAGTCGGAGAACGCCGCGCCGATCGTGGTGTCGAAGGCCAGCTTCTTTTCTTCGACGAGCTGCGCGACGATCGTGGCCGTGATCGGCTTCGTGCACGAGCCGATGTGAAACGCATCGTCCTGCTTCACCCGCGCGCGAGAGCCCATCTTGCGCACGCCCGCCACGCCTTGCGCGACGAGACCGTCCGCGTTCATGACGGTGATCGACATCGCCGGCAGATGGTTCTTCGCGATCGCGTCCTTTGCGACGTCACTGATGTTGAGAACGGCGGCGAGCAGAAGCGCGTGCATGCCGCAAACGTACGGCCTGCGAAGAGAGATGTTTCGTGCGAGGGCGGCGCGGAGGCCGCCCTCGCTTCGCGCGGCTCAGTTGTGCTTCGGAACCTCAATCGACTCGTAGTTGATCACGGCCCTGCGCGCAATCGTGAAGCAACTCGTCACCGAGCACGTGCGACAGTCGGGACTGGTGACCTCGAAGAGCACGCAGATCGTGATCTTCTCGTTGCAGAACCGTCCTCCGGTGACCGGCGGCAACTGCACGTCGAACGGAAACGATCCGGACACCGGCGCGCTCGGCCCCGCCGCGTCCCAGATCAACTGTGAGCTGTTCGTCACCGGAAGTGCCGGTCCGATCCAGCCGGCGGGCGCCGGCGGTTGCGCCGCCGCGGCATAGACGTCGACCGGCGCCGCGGCACCGCACGCGGCCAGCGAGTAGGAACGCGTGGCGCTGAGGATCGTCGCCTTCACCGTGGTCGCGGAGCCGGCGGTGATGATCGGCGTAATCGTGTAGACGTTGCCGGCGCGCGCCGCGGGATCGCCGAACTGCACGCGGACGTTGTTGTCGCGACAGCAGATCGGATGCGGGCAGTCGCGCACCGTGAGGTCGAGCGGCGGCTGGCAGGAGAGCGGCGGCAGGTCCGCGTGCACGTGGCCGCCGGCCGGCGCGTTCCAATGCACCATGACGCACGCGCCGGTCGCGGGACCGACGATCGTGCCGTTCTGCACCGTCCACGTGTAGTTCGGGTTCGCCGGATTCGAGCAGTACGTCGCCGTGCCCGTGCAGCTCGTCGCCGGACCGGTGATCGTTGCTGCCGGAATGACGATGATGCAGATGTCGTCGACGTTCGACCACGACACCTTGTTGCCGTCGTCGGCGTTGATGCCGTTCGTCGTGTTGATGGTCAGCGTGTCGTAGTCCCGCTTCGGCGTCCAGCAGAAGCGATACGTGTCCCAGTTCGCGGTGAGATTCGGCGTCGTGCCGATGACCTCGCACGTGCCGGCCGGACACGAGGGATTCGTCAGGCTGCCGTTCGACGCGCGGAACTGCACGTTCGCGTAGCCGACCTTGTTGTCGCGATACTTCGCGCAGAACTCGATCTGGTAGGTCTTGCCGGCCTGAAACGCGACGGATTGCATGACCGCCTCGCCGACGGCCTGATTCCCCCACATCGTGATCGAGTTCTTGTCGTGGCAGCCCTGGCTCGTGTCGAGCTGCGGCGAGCCGTACGCCGGCTTCCACGGCGGCACGTTCGTCGCGTTGATGTCGGAGCCGCTCGACGGCAGCGTCGCGTTCACGATGTCGCCGTTCTGCACGACGTTGTTTGCGCAGACGTTCGTCTGCGTGTTGGTTTGTGCGTTGCTCGAAAGCGCCGCCGCCAATAGCAGCAGCGCGGCCACACGGATGATGTTCGTCGCTCTCATGTTCCTCACCTCGCCTTGGTAGTGAGGAGCGCGTGTGTTTCGTTTCAAACCGGCATACACTCCGCGCTTCAACACAAGCGAAGCAGGAGGTACCCCATGGATCCCATTCAGGCTCTCGATGCGCGCATTGCGTCGCGCCATCTCCTCGACCACACGTTCTATCAGCGCTGGAACGCCGGGACGCTGAGCGCCGATGAGCTGCGCGAGTACGCGCGGCAGTACTTTCACTACGCGATGGCGTTCCCGACGTTCGTGAGCGCGATGCACGCGCACACCGACGATCTGCCGACGCGCCAGCTGCTCCTCGAGAATCTCATCGAGGAAGAGCGCGGCCCCGAAAATCATCCCGAGCTCTGGCTCCGCTTCTGCGAGTCCCTCGGACTCGACCGCGAGGACGTGAAGCGCGGGATCGCCAACGATTCGACGCGCGCGCTCATCGCCACGATGCGCGACCTCGCCCGCGAAGGCGCGCTGCACGAGGGACTGGCCTCGCTCTACGCGTACGAGTCGCAGATCCCCGCCGTCGCCAAGGCGAAGATTGAAGGCCTCGCGAAGTGGTACGGCATCTCCGCCGACCGCGACACGGCCTTCTTCCGCGTGCACATGGACGCCGACGTCGTCCACGCGAACACGTCCCGCGAGATCCTCCGTGATCTCTGCGCGACGGACGAGCAGGCGCAGGAAGCGGAGCGGGCGGCGGGCCGTACCCTCGACGCGCTGTACGCGTTCCTCGACAGCGTGACGGCGTAACGAAACGCGACATCGGAAGGACGGCTCGCGCAATCGCGGACCGTCCTTCTTCAATCTCCACGGATTTCCGCCGTGATGGCGTATCCTCGTCAGCAGGCGCTGTACGCGGGACATCGCCAGCCGGTCCGCGGCGGCGCGGCCGATGCGATCCGCTTCGAGATCGAGCATGCGGTCCTGCACGACGGCGCTGCCGCCGCCGAACGGATTGCGCACGCGGCCGCTCCGCTGCTGCACGACCCGCGCGAGCTGGCGGCAGAACATCTGCTGGCCGTGCGCAGTCTCGGGGTTGCATTGGCCGGCGCCGAAGTGGATGTTCGCGCCGTGGGTGAATGCCGTCGCGCCGAGCGACGACGGATGCGAGCCGACATGGAGGCGCACGTCCGCGAAGCTCGCACCGAACGCCGCTTCGAGCGGCTGGCGCACGAGCGGCGGGAGCGCATGGCCCGGACCGTGGTGGAACGCGGCGAGAGCGGGCGGCAGCAGCATCGCCGACGCGTCGTGCGGGTCGCCATCGCCGGTCTCGTCTACGGCGGCTATCGCTGGCTCACCTCCGGTGGAGAGGCGGACGCACTGCGCGACCTCGGACGCGCGGGCCGCCGCGTCGAACAGATCGACGGCCGCAGCCCGTATACCGGGCTTCGCTACACGAACGAGGTCTATGCGGGAAACCGGAGGCATGTCGCCGCCGAGCTGGAGCTCGACGACGGCTACCGTGCTCTCGATGACGCCGGCCGGATCGCGAAGCTGTTCCGCCTCTTCGCGCGCCGCCGCTTTCGCTACAGCATGGCCCCGGGCGGCTTCGACCGCTTCGCCCAGCGCAACGGCGACTGCAAGACGCTGACGGACTCCTTCCAGCTCATCGCCGGGCAGGAGTTCGGCCGATCGCCGTCATTCCTTCTTCCCCACCACCTCCGCGAGCGACCCGCGCGCGATAGCCGACTCCGGATGGAGCTCGGCATTCGCGCGGAAGAGGCGCACCGCGTCGTCTTTCCGTTTGGAAATGTAGAGCAGCTGATACGCGAGCTCGTTGAGCGTGGTGTCGCGCGGACGGATTTTGCGCGCCGCGGCGACGCACGCGTCGATCGTTCCGTTGCACGCGGTGACGACCGCCGCCTCGGCCGCGTTGATCTCCGCGACATGCGCGAGCGCGCCTTGCAGCTGCGCCTCGTCGTGCCACTCGCCGTTCGTCATGACGCCCGCGCGCAATGCGACGTCGTCGATGTTCGCGAGCGGATTGCCGCGGAGCAGCACGAGATCGGCGATCTTGCCGGCTTCGATGGTGCCGAGGTCTTGATCGCGACGGATGAAGTGCGCGGCGCCCGCGGTGGCGGCGCGCAACGCGGCGTACGGCGTGAGGCCGGCGGAGACGAGCTCGCGCAGCTCGGCGATCGCGGAGAAGCCGGGGATGACGAACGGCACGCCGCCGGCGTCGGTGCCGAGGAGGATCGGAATGCCGGCGGCACCGAGCTGGCGCACGAGAGTCTTCTGGAAGACGAGGCGGCGGCGCAGCGTCGGAACTTTCGACGCGTCCCAGCGACTCGCGTAGCGGTTGTTCGCGCGCGACCAGAGATTGCGGATGGCGACGTTCGCGTACGCGTTCTCGGGCCGCGCCAGCATCGCGTCGACGTCGTCGACCTGCAGCCCGATCGTGTCGTAGGTGATCAGCGTCGCGATGAGGCTCGTGCCGTTCGCCTTCATCGACGCGGCGATGCGCTCCTCGTCGCCGTCGAGAACAGGGCTGTAGAGAAACTCCTCCGCGTGCGCGATCGCGTCGGGCCGCGCCGCGAGCATGTCCTGCCACTTCAGGTTGCGCGGAATGTGACCGATGCTGAGGAGACCTTTCTCGCGCGCGACACGCACGAGCTCGGGCAGCGCATCGGCCGCGATGTCGTCGTAGATCTTGATCGCGTCATAGCCGGCCGCGGCCTGCTCCGCGACGATCGCGCGTGCTCGTTCCGCGCCCGGGACGCCGATCAGTTTCGGGCCCGCAGTGAGGATGCGCGGCGCGAGCGGCGGCGGCGCTTTGCGGAGGGCGAGCGTGCTCTCGTCGCCGTCGAGGTTGAACACGGTCGTGACGCCGTTCGCGACGTAGAGCGCGAGATCGTCGCGATCGGTGAGATGCACGTGCAGATCGCAGAGGCCGGGGATGAGATAGCCGCCCTGCCCGTCGATCGTCTGCGCGCCGTCGGGCACGGGCGTCGTCGACACGCTGCCGATCGTCACGATGCGTCCGCGATCGACGATCACCGTCTGCGACGGCGTGACCGCGTCGCTCGTCATCGCGATCACGTTGACGTTCACGATTGCGATCGGACGAGCCTCGAGCGTTGCTGCGAGGAGCAGCAGGAGTGCGATGCGTTTCATGTCGAGTCCTTTAGTGAATGGATTTCGGCAAAGCCGTGAGAAGGATGACCAGCGCTTCGTCGCCACCGAGCTTCGACGAGCCGACGACGATCGTCTCGCCCGCGTCGATCGTGAACGAGGTATCGATGATTGCCCGCTCCGCGGACGGCGCGACGCCGGCAGGCAACGGCGTTCCGCCGCGGCGCACCGGCGTCACCGTGAAGGTCCAGATCGACAACTTCGTTTCGCCGGCCGCACGGAATCCGAGCATGACGTCGTAACGCTGCGGCGGCACGCCATCGAGTTGCACCTTCGTCACGTCCGACGAGCGGATCAGCGCCGCATCGAGCAGCCGGTAGCTGCGGAACGGCAGGAAGTCATGGATGTCGCGAATCGCCTTCTTCGCCCCCTCGGAGACTCCGGTCAGTTCATCGCTGCCATGGTTCGACGCGCGCAGCAGCGTGAGTTGGAAGAGCCGCGTGGGCGCCGCGGAGGCATTCGCACGCGGAGGCGGCGCGGCGGGCGCGGCCGCTTCGTCCGCCAGCAGCGGCGCGCCAGCGCAGAGCAACAGCACGGCGAGCAGGTGTCTCATCGCGTTCCTCACATCCTGAAGTTCGGGTCGAGCGTCCAGATGATCCGCGTTCCCGACTTCGTCGCGTATTGAATCTGCCGCCGCGGCGGCTCCGGGTCGGGACGGCGGACGAGCGCGGCGATGCCCGCGAGCAGTACGAGCGCGGCGGCGACCACCGCGACGCGCCAACGCTGCACGCGACGCGGCGCCGCGCGTTCCGCGAAGAGGCGCGCGCGAGTTGCGGGGTGCAGCGTCTTTCCAGCCGCTGGATCGTGCGCGCGCAGCAGGCGTGTCAGGTCGTCGTTCATGCGAGTCCTTTCAGCAGTTCGGCGAGGCGCTTGCGGCCTTTCGCGAGATGCCACCGCACCGTCGCCGCGGAGAGTCCGAGGGTCGCGGCGATGGCGGCCACCGGCTCGTCGTCGAAGTGATGCAGCGCAATGATCGCGCGCTGCCGCGGCGGCAGCTCCGCGAGCGCCGCCCGCACGCTTCCCGCGGTCTCGAGCGCCGCGCGCGGATCGTCGGCGACGCGGAACGGCAATCGCGCGAAGGCCGCGCGCACCACGCGCCGCCGGTGCCGGTCGCGCGCGAGGTTCACGACGACGCGCATCAGCCACGCCATCGCCTCCTCCCCTGCCGGCACGCGCGCGAGTCCGCGGGCGGCGCGGACGAACGCGTCGTGCACGAAGTCGCGCGCCTCGCCGTCGTCCACCGCCATCCGCAACGCGAAGCGGAAGAGCCGCGCGCTGTAGCGGTCGTACAGCCGCTCGAGCCGCTCCCGCGCCTCGCATTCCGGCAGCTCGCCGGACAATTCGCCGGACATCTCGCCGGGCAGGGCCATCGCCTCGACTCCGCTCTCCACGCCAGGAAAACGCGCCAGCGGGGCAAAGTGTTGGCGGGTGCGTCTCAAGGTTTGCTTCGCTTCTTCGGCCGCTCCGGCCAACCGCGCTGCTGCACGTCGGCGAACGGCACGAGCGCGTTCGCGTAATAGTCGCGCAGCGTCGTCTCGGACGGGTTCCACATCCACGCGTCCTCGAGCGCCGGCGCGCCGGCATCGCCGCCGTCGAAGAGCTCGTCGCGCCATTCCGCCGCGGGCTGGATGAGGTGGCGCAGCGTGAGGACGAACTTCGCGGCGTTCCAGATCTCGAGCGGCGTCTTCTCGCGCATGAGCCACGGACGGCCGCGCCATTCCTCGCGGAGCGCGGTGAGCTCCGCGAGCATGGCGCGTTCGGTGAGCACGTGACGCCGCCGAAACGCGGTCGCGGCGAGCGTCACCGGCGTCACGGGAAGCGCGTCGGAGATCTCGGTCATCACCAGTTCCGCGAGCGCCTGCAGATCCGCCTTGCGTTCTTCGAACTCCTCGGAGAGCGCGGCCGGATGCTCGCGCAGGAACGCGTCGACCGAGATCGGCGCGCCGAACGTGACCATCGCGTACCCGTAGCGTTTGAAGCGGCGGAAGAGGCCGCGGAAGAAGTTGCGGAAGAGATAGTCGAACGTCGTCGCGAGCTTCTCGCGTTTCGTGGCGCGTTCCTCACGGCCGAGAAGCTCGTCGGTGAGCGTGCGGTCCTCGAGGACGCGGTCGTAGTTCACCGCCGTCGGAATGATGAACAGCGGCGACGTGAACTCCGGATCGCGTTTCGCGGTGACGAGGTAGTCGAGCATCCCCAGCTTCGGCTTCTGGAACGCGCCGTCGCGCGAGAGGCCGCCTTCGATGAAGACGCCCTGCGTCACGCCGTGCTTCGTGATCGTCTGCACGAACTTCGACAGCACCGCGTGATACAGCGGCTCGCGGTAACGCCGCCGCACGAAATAGCCGCCGAACCATTTGAAGACGTGATTGAGCGGCCAGACGCGCGCCCATTCGCCGATCGCGTACGAGAGCGAGATGAACTTGAACAGCATGTGCGCGACGAGCACGTAGTCGGCGTTCGAGCGGTGGTTGATGATGTAGACGACCGTCGCGCCTTTCATCCCGCGCTCGTTGAACTCGCGGATCGGCTTGCGCTCGACCACGACGCGATAGAGGAAGCGCATGATCGCGCTCGCCAGCGGCGCGCCGACGCGGTAGTACGCGAGCAGGTTGAACTTCGGCACGATCTCGCGCAGGTACTGGCTTGCCTGCCGCCGCGCCTCGTCGATGGTCACGCGATGTTCGCGCGCGTAGTCCTGAATCGCGCGCACGACCTCGCGGCTGCCGAAGACTTCGAGCTCGATCTCGGCGTGGCGGCGCTTGAGCTTGAAGCGATCGATGCGGATGCGCCGCGCGTGCTGCAGCCGGCGCGCGTGCCGCTTGCCGAAAACGAGCGCGATGAGGCCGAGGACGGCCAGCGCCGCCGCCGCGAGCACGAGACGATTCATGGACGGCCCGAAGTGTACGTCAGGCTTCGGGGCGCAGGCACATGCGGCACGGCTTGAGGTCGCGGCGCCGCGCGTCGTCTTCGCCCGCGAGCACGAGCTGCGCGGACGCGGCGACCTTGCGCAGCGAGATGCAGCCGGCGCGGTGATACGACGTGCCCGTGCGCGAGGCGATGAAGCGCGTGCGTTGCGCGCGCACGGCGCGGAGCTCGTGGAAGTCGACGTTGATCGACACGAGCTTGCCGCGCGGCGGGGATTTCTCGACGAAGTTCCAGCGGCAGTCGCGGCATTCGGCGAGCGCGGCGATCTCGTTCTCGACCTTCTCGCGCACCGCGAGCGCGACCTGCTCGTCGGTGAGGATGCCGAGGAGAATCAACACGCGTCCGAACGCGAGGTCGGTCTCTTCCGCCATCTCCAGCGCCTTGTTGCGCTGTCCTTCGCTGATGATCTGGCTGCGCACGAGCCGCTCGGCGAGGAACGACGCGGGATCGTTCGACGCGCACGAGGAGATGCGTCCGCGCTCGAGATGGATCGCGGTGTGCCGCTCGCCGCAGACGAAGATCACCAGGCCGCTGCGCTGTGCTTCGACGAGCTCGCCGAGGAGCTCGAGCGGCGAGCGGTTGCCGAGCGTCGACCAGGCGTGGCGTTCCGGCTCGAGGATCACATCCCCCGTCGCCGTCAAATGCGCGATCTCCTCGGCAGCCGGCGCGCTGGCCGGCGGCGACGGCAGCGTCGTCGGCCGGATCATCGCGATCGCGATGCGCGGCTCGGCGGGAGCCGGCACCGTTGTGGGAGTCGGATTCACGAGCGATACGCGCGACGCGGCGAGCTCGCTCTCGAGTGCTTTGCGTTTGTTGATCTCGCGGCGCAGCGCGATCGCGACGAGCTTGAGCTCGCGCGCGCGGCTGGCGGCGAGCGTCTTGAGCGACGCGGCGCGCGTGCGCTCCGCTTCGAGCTCATGTTGCGTGCGGGTGAGCGCCTCGCGCAGCTCCGGCTCGCTGTTCGCGGGCGCGGTGAGGACTTCGATGTAGCCGCGCACGATGCCGCCGGGCGCGAACGGCAGGACCGAGCTACGGAGCCAGACGTGCGTGCCGTCGCGGCGCACGCGGAACTCCTCGCGCTCGCAGTGGCCCTGCTCGGCGGCGATGCGCAGCTGATCGCCGGGACGATCGTCCCAGTTGTCCTGATCGCGGTAGAGCACGCGGCGGTTCTTGCCCGCGATCTGCTCGCGCGTGTAGCCGAGGATCGCGGCGGCGCCGGCGTTCCAGCCGGTGATGGCGCCGCGCGCGTCGGTGCGGATGACGGCGGTCTCGGAGAGGCGGTCGAGCACGACGGCGGCGAGATGCTCGGCGTCGCGGCCGCTCTCGACCTGCTTGTGCGCCGGCTCGATGACGTAGACGAAGCTGTCGCCGCTCTCGCCGCCGCGGGCCAGCGCGACGGTGACGTGCACGTCGCGATACGCGCCGCTCTTGTCGATGGTGCGCTTCTCGATGCGGTAGCGCTGCGCGTCGCCGTTCAGCACGCGCTTGATGAACGCGAGCTCGCGCGCGGCGTCGTCGGGATGGGTGATGTCGTTGAGGCGGACGCGGTGGAGCTCATCGCGCGTGTAGCCGAGGAGCGCGCAGCAGGCGTCGTTGAAGAGGATCCAGTGGCCGTCGAGCGCGGCGATGCCGAGGCCGATCGGCGCGACGTCGAACGCGCCGCGCAGACGCTCGTCGCGCGCCCCGGCTGCCCGCGGCTGCGTCCCTTTTCCGGAAACTCGATTGAGGAATGACAACATGCTGGACCTTCGGACCGAAGTGAATATAGGTCGGCTTCGTCACGCATAACCGGCGCCGGCCATGAAAAAGTCGTGAATTTAAGGAACGCTTAGGAATGCGCTGACGCCGCGCGCACGGTGGCGCGCATCTTTTCGCATGACGCTAGGAAAGACTTAGGAATGACGCGTGGTCGCGCCGCCTAGATTCTCCGTAGTTCTGCAACGAATGGTTCAGCAACGAACGGAGGACATCATGACCACACGCCACCGCATCACGACCCTCGCGCTCACCATCGTGAGCCTCGCCATCGCGATCTCCATCACCGCGTTCGGCTCCGCGCGCGTCAGCGCGAACAGCGCGGCGAAGCAGGAAGCGCAGCTCGCGCGGGCCCGCGTCGCGCGCGGCCAGTACCTCGTCACCGTCGGCGGCTGCAACGACTGCCACACGCCGCTGAAGATGGGCGCGAACGGCCCCGAGCCCGACATGAGCCGCATGCTCTCCGGACATCCCGAAGAGGTGAAGATCTCCGCCGCGCCGAAGCACGGCGATCCCGCGTGGATGTGGAGCGGCAACGGAACGAACACCGCGTTCGCGGGGCCGTGGGGCATCAGCTACGCGCGCAACCTGACGCCGGACCGCATGACCGGCATCGGCATCTGGGACGAGGCGATGTTCATCAAGACCATCCGCACCGGCCGCCACTGGGGCGTGTCGCGCCCGATCCTCCCGCCGATGCCGTGGTTCAACTACGCGAAGATGACGGACGAGGACCTCAAGTCGGTGTACGCGTACCTGCGCACGATCAAGCCGGTGCACAACCAGGTGCCCGACGCCGTGCTCGCGCCGCCGCCGCCCGCGCGCCCGGGAGCGTAACGGGCGCCGGCGCTAGAGTTGGTCGCGGAGGAGAAAGAGCACTCCTGCCGCGACCAACAGCAGCACCGCCTGCGCGATGACGCAGCCCGCGCCCAGCCGCCCGCCGAGCACCGCGCCCTGCGCCAACGCAACCGGTTGCCGCAGCAGAATCAGCGCGACGGCGACGACGACGAACAGCACGACGGCGAGCGTGGCCACGACGCGCGGCGGTGCACGGGAAATGCCGGACGGCGGGGCGGCTCACCACGCGCCGCCGTCCGGCAGGAATCAGCCATTCAGCGCCGCGGCGACGAGCTCGCGCAGACCGAACGGCGTCGTCGCGGGCTTCCACAGCGGATCCTGCGACAGATAGGAACTGCTGTCGCCGAGGAGGAGACCGGCGAACGTCTCGGCGACGATGCGGCCGCCCACGGGACCGAGGCGGCGCGTCTTGATCTGACGCGTGCCTTTGGTCGTGTGCACTTTGACGTTCACCTCCTGCGTCTCGGCAAGGACGTACGTCCAGAGCGGACAATTGCCGGCGAACTCCGGACCGCCGACGGTCACGATGTCGCCCTTGATGTCGCCGGCGGCGCCGGTGAACTTGCCGATGCGGATGTGATCGTCGGCGAGCGGCACCAGTCCCATCGCGCGCGCGATGTCCTGGCCGTTCGGCAGCCGCAGCCGCCAGCCGCGCAGGAGATTGCGCTGCGCGAGGTTCGGCGGATTCGTCGCGACGCGCTCGGGCAGTTTGCCGAGCGGATTCACGAGCGACGTGTCGATCTTGTAGGCGAGCTGGAGGCGCGTCGGATCGTCGGGGTCGCGCGGCGAGAGATCGATGAAGAGATTCCAGTCGATCGCCCACGTGCTGATCACCGGCTGGAACCCGGTCAGCGACGGTTTCGTCGGATCGAAGTCGAAGATCGGCAGCGGCGGAATGGTCTCGCTGACGCGATAGCCGGGACGCACCATCGAATGACCGAAGCGGTACGCCGCCGCGGAGAACTCGAGCGGCATGAAGAGGTCGTATTTCGGATGGTAGAAGCGAAGCCGCGGCGGATCCGCGACGATGTTCGTCTTCTTCTTCAGATGCGGCAGCACGTCGTCGAGCACGTCGTGCGAGACGATCGTCGGAAGGAAGTCGTTCAACACGATCCATTGGTAGTGAAAGCGGACCTCGCGCTGCACGCGCTTGAAGTCCCAGTCGGGATGCGCGTTGGCGATGCTGTTGTGGAAACGGAGGAGGAGTCCCTGCAGCTGCGAGACGATCGTGTTCTCGTCGTTGCGCGGATCGCCGATGATGGCCCGTGCGGCATTGAACTTCTCGCCGTCGAAGACGCGGCTGCGCGGCAGATCGCGCGCCCGCGGATTCGTGGCCGCGCCGGTGAGCGCCTCGCCGAGGTTGAACGTGCGGCCGTCCGCGTACAGGTACGGCTGATCGTCGGGGCCGCGGCCGTAGACGCTGTCAAGATCGAAGCGCGGCGTACGGAAGTCGACCAGCGCGTCGGGATCGTTCTGCCGCTGCAGCGAGCTCGCGGGATCGAACGTCAGGTCGTGATCGATGAACTGCCCGAAGTACGTGAACGCCGCGGGAATGCCGCTTTCCTCGTCGTCCGGGCCGTCTTTCGGCGGGTCGAAGTCGGCGACCATCGCCGCCCCGAGTTTGTTGAGCGCGGCCTGCGATGCTTCATCGGTCGGGCCGAAGTCGGCGGGTGGCAGAGCGCGGAAAATGCGGCCGAACGGTCCCTCGAACAGCGGCGAGCTGCGCGAGAGATCGGTTCCGCGGATTCGATTGCCATGGGGACGTGCATGGATCGTCGGTTTCATGGGTCACCTCCAACGGTTGGAGGGACCGGAACCGAGACTTCGCCGTTTTTACGGATTGATGGCCATGCGTCCTCGGCCTACCCCAGCTTCGCCAGCTCGCCGTCGAGATGTGCGAGCGCGTTCTGCAGCGCCGCGCGGTGCACGGCGGACTTCGCGGTCTCGAGCTCGCGGGCGATGCGGCGGCGGGAGAGCTCGAGGCTCTCGCGTTTGCGCGCGCGTTCCGCGTCCTCACCGGCCGCGCCGCGGCGCGTTTCGCCGAACTCTTCGTGCTGCTGCGACTCGACGGACTTCGATTCCCATCCGCGTGCCATGGTTCGATCTTACTCCTCGTATTCGTCCGAGCCCTGGACCCACAAAAATGATTGGATATCAATCAAATCGCGCGGCCTGAGGTCGCGCAGGTCGCGGCGCACGGTCGCGGCGAAGTCGAGCAGGCTCGCGTACGTCGTCCAGTTCGGCTGCGAGCGATAGTCGAAGTCGTACGCGTACTCCGCCGCCGCGCGCTTCGTGACGTTCGGCTTGAGGAAGATGTGCTCCTTCGGCAGCGCGAGAAAGCCCCACACCGTGACCAGCGGCCAGGTGAGCACGCGGGTCTGCCGCCGCGGCAACGACGCCACCGCCTCGCACCAGCGCGCGAAACGCGCCTCCATCGAGCCGCTGCCGTGCAGCCAGTCGTACAGCCCTTCTGCGAACGTCCGCGCGCCGTTCGCGTCGCGCACCGCATCGCGCAACGCCATCTTCTCGAACGAGAAAAGAAGGTTCGTCCGCGACTCGATCTTCACCGCCGTCGCCGCGACGTCGCTCCACGCGCGCTTCCGCAGCAGCGCGCGAAACGCATCCTTCCCCAGCGCCTCGGACCACCTCGCGTGTGCCTCCGCTTTGTAGTCGCGCTCCCACGCGAGATACGTCTCGTCGCGAAAGCCCTCCGGGAAGAAGCGCAGAAACTTGCGCCGGCAGCGCTGCGCCGGCTGCGATGCTCGAGCCGCCATGCACAGGTTGCTGTGCATGCTCCGGGCCGGTTCAGTCGCGCCGGGCGAGGAGCGTCGTCGTCGTCGCGTGCGGACGCGCGGCGAACCCGAGCATGCGGCCGGCGGACTTGAGCGCATTGCCCCACCCGGCCGGACGCAACCCGAACGTCGCCGTCGCGTACGGTTCGACGACGAAACCGCCGCGCGTCAGCATCGCCGCGAGCGTCTCCGGCGAAAAGTAGTTGAGGTGCTCCCACGGGTTCACCTCGCGCGTGACTGCCTCGCCGCGGCGCAGCGCGTCGAACACCGCCCGCGCACGGCGCTCGCTGAAGTCGGGAACACTGACGCAGATCCAGCCGCCGGCGTGCAGCAGGTCGCGGCACGTGGCCAGCGTGGCGCGCGGCTCCGGCACGTGCTCGAGGACGTCGCTCAGCACGATCCCGTCGAACGGCGCGCGGGCGCGGATCTCGTTCATGTCGGAGAAGATCGCCAAACCGCGCGCGCGTCCCGCGGCGGCGACGCTCTCCGCGTACTCGTAGCCGGTGCACGCGAGCGCGCGCACGATCGCGCCGTGGCCGCAACCGTAGTCGAGGATGTTCGCGGTCTCGCGATTTTCGAAGCGCGCGAGCAGCGTCGCCGCAAGCTGCAGCTGATGCGCGACCCACGAAGGCTGATGCGACTCCGCGTACGCGCGCTCCGCGTCGATGACAACGTTGTAGAGCCGCTCGAGCAGCGCCGCGCCGGGCGCGTCCTGCGCGTAGACGAAGCCGCACGCGAGACAACGCACGAACGCGAATTCCGCCGCGGTGTCGATGCCGAGGAGCGAGGGCGCGTCGGGACGGTACGTGGTGTTGCCGTCGCAGATCGTGCGCGCCGCGACCGTCGCGAGCAGGCGCGGCCGATCCTCACCGCAGAGCGGACAGTGCCTTCGCGTCATCGCCGCGGAGAATAACGCGCGTCGCGGCGGAAAGTCGCGGCCGTTGCCGTGACGACGCATCCCCGCGCGACGACGCACATGCGCCGTCGCGCGGGCTCGCATCACCTCACGCGCGCGCTTCGTCGCGCGACTCGGGACGCGCGTTCGCACGGTTCGCGGTGTCCGCGAGCAGCTCGACGATGGCGCGGTTGAATGCGGGGAGATCGTCCGGCTTGCGGCTGCTGACCCAGTTGCGGTCGCGAATGACTTCCTTGTCCTGCCACGTGCCGCCGGCGTTGCGGATGTCGTCCTGCAGCGTCGGCCAGCTGGTCATCGTGTGGCCGCGCACGAGTCCGGACGAAACGAGAATCCAGCCGCCGTGGCAGATGACCATGACCGGCTTGCCGGCGCGGTCGATGTCGCGCACGAACTGCTGCGCCTTCTCCTCGACGCGAATGGCGTCTCCGTTGATGACGCCGCCGGGGAGCAGTACCGCGTCGAAGTCGTTCGGGTCGGCCTTGCCGAGCTCGAGATCGACTTTGATCTTGTCCGCTTTGTCGTGATGTTTGAAACCCTGCACCTCGCCGCCTTTCGGCGCGAGCACGAGGCACTTCGCCCCCGCTTTCTCGAGCGCCTCACGCGGGCTCGTCAGCTCGATCTGCTCGAACCCGTCGGTGACGATGATGGCGATTCTGCGACCTTTCACATCCATGGTGATCCTCCGCGCCCGAGGGTTGCAAAGAACGGGCGCATGAAGCGCTTTTTCGCAGTCGGTGTTCTCCTGGCGATCGCGTGTACGCGGCAGACGCAACCGGAGCCCGCGCAGACGGAATCGCAGACGCCGCCATCGCCACCGCCGACGACCTCGCAAGCCGCGCAGCCAACGCTGCCGAATGTCGCGGGGCCGAAGCTCACGCCGGTCGATGAAGGCAAGCGCGACGCGAGCTTCGCCGCGTATCGCCACCAGCTCCTCGACGCGGTGCATCGGCGCGACGTCGACGCCGTCGTCGCGCTGAGCGATCCGAAGATCCGCACGTCGTTCGGCGCGGGCGGCGGCAGCGCGGCCTTGCGCGACGCGCTCGCGCGTCCCGGCGCGTGGGACGAGCTCGCGACGATCCTCACGCACGGCGGCTCGTTCCGCGAAGGGATGTTCTGGGCGCCGTACGTCTACAGCGCCTGGCCTGAATCCCATGACGCCTTCACCAGCGGCGCGATCCTCGGCGATTCCGTTCCGTTGCACGACGCGCCGAACGGCAAGCCGATCGCGACCCTCTCGTACGACATCGTCAAGCTCGAGCCGGCGCAGCACGGCTGGCGCCGCATCACGACGTTCGACGGGCACTCCGGCTACGTCGAAGACGCGCTCATCCGCAGCCCGATCGCGCTGCGGGCTGGCTTCCTCAAAGAAGGCGAGAAATGGCGGATGAATGCACTCGTTTCCGGCGATTGACGGCACCTGATTTGAAGTAGTGAAGGATGATGGCGCGAACGTCAGCGGTCGCGGCGGAAGAGACACTCGAGCACGGTTCGATCACGTTTCTCTACCGTCCGCGCGTCGAAGAACAACATCCCACCGACCTGGGCGACGTGCAGCGTCTGCTGATGCTGCTCTCGCCGGCCGATGGCGTGTTCGAGCGCCTCATCGCCATCGGCCGCAAACGCGTTCCGCGCGCGAAAGGCCACGATCGCTTCTGGGGTTTCGTCGATCTCGTACTGACCCCCGACGACATGCACGCGGCCCTCGGCGCGCAGGTGTACGGCACGAAGACGCGCGGCCTGCGCCATCTGCCCGCGGCGCAGCCGTTCGCGCAGGGCATGTACGACCTCATGTGGCACGGCGCGCACGCGCATCTGCGCTGGCACGTGCAGCGGAAGCGCAACGACTCCGTCGCCGCGCACCTCGCGCTCGAACGCAGCGGCGATGTGATCGTGACCGTCGCGAATCCCGATCCGTCGCTGTGGGGTCTCAGCGATCCGCCCGATCTCCAGTCGGAGCTCTTCGATGGGCTCGAGCTGCACGTCACCATTCCGACGCCGTTCCCGCCGTCGCTGCAGCAGCGCTTCCGCGACCGCCGCTACGCGCAGCTCGACACGCCCGACTGGCTCGACCACCCCGGCGCGGAGCTGATCTTCGTCGGCGCAGGCGACTGAGGCCAGCGTCGACGTTCAGCGCTCTTCGTTCAGCAGCAGCACGAGCTCCTGCGTGCGCATGTCCGCCTGCGCGCCCGCCGCGAGCCGGTACTCCCCTTCGTGCAACTCGATCGCGCGCAGACGCTCGACGTCGCCGCGACTCACGCCGTTTTCCTTCGCGAACGGGAGCCATTCGGCGGGGACATTTGATTCGAGCTCCTGCTCGCCGAGGAGCGGCTCGCCGGCACAGTTGAAATGGTCGCAGCCGAATTGCTCGGAACACTGCGGGCACGGCGGCGGATCGTCGAAGTCGGCGAGCTCGGAGTCGGTGAGCACGCGCATGACGCCGCCTTTGCGGTCGCGCACGTAATGAAGGCCGCTGCTGCTGCGGGACAGATGATCGAAGCGATCGGTCATGCTCTTCCAGTCCTAGGGATGACGGATCGTAGCGTTAAGATCGGCGCATGCAAAGCCGAATCGTGATGACCGCCAGTGCGCTTGCGATGGGGATCGCCGGTGTCGTCGCGCTGTTCGCGCCGCAGGAGCTGCTGCGCGCGATGAGCATCACCGCGGATCTCGTCCCCACGCTGCTCACGCAAGTCACCGGCTCGCTCTACGTCGGCTTCGCGATGGTGAACTGGCTGGCGAAGAACAGCCTCATCGGCGGCATCTACAACCGTCCCGTCTCCGTCGGCAACTTCACGCATTTCGCCATCGGCGCGATCACGCTGCTCAAGGTCGTGATCGCGCACGCAACGCCCTCGCTCGTCATCGTGACGGCGATCTACACGCTCTTCGCGATCGGGTTCGCGATGCTCGTCTTCGGCAGCGGGGTGAAACCAGCGGAGGCTCCATGACGCGCGCGTTTGCTCTCTTGCGGTCGTTCGTGATGGCGGCCGTCTTCGTGTCGATGTGGACGTGGTTCTTCCCGCGCTGGATCGCGGCGGGCAAGGGCGTCGCGCTCGCGCCGCGCATCGGCTGGCCGCTGATCCCGATGGCCCTCGGCCTCGGCGTCATGCTGCTCTGCACGTGGGAGTTCGGCTGGACGGGGCACGGCACGCCGGCGCCGTTCGATCCGCCGCGCCGCTTCGTCGCGCGCGGCTGCTATCGCTTCGTGCGCAATCCGATGTACGCCGGCATGCTGCTCTGCCTTCTCGGCGAGGCGTTCCTGCTGCCGCCGATCCGCAACGAGTTGTTCTGGCTCGCGGCGATCTTCGCCGGCGCGGTGACGCTCCTCGTACTGCTCTACGAGGAGCCGAAGCTGCAGCGCTCGTTCGGCGACGAATACGCCGCGTACCGCCGGCACGTTCATCGCTGGCTGCCGCGGCTCACGCCGTACACGCCGTAGCCGCGGCTACTTTTTCGCGGCGGTGGCCATCGACGCGAGCACGTGCGGGTCGTTCTGGTTTTCCTTCAGCCACGTCATCGCGCGGCGCACGCGATCCGCGCCGCTCGGATGGTCGTAGAAGAGGATCTCCTCGAGCGGACCGGGATTGAGCTTGCGGTATGTCGAGAGGCGCATGGCGACGGTCGCGAACCCGTGCGGCTCGCGCGCTGCGTTCATGCCGAAGGCGTCGGCCTCCGCTTCCGCCTGACGCGTGATCGTGTTCACGAGCGGCGTGGCGAAAAAGAAGAAGATCGCGAAGATCGCGACGGCCGCGGGCAGCGCTGCGGGATCGGTGCGATCGCCGGCGCCCCAGCGCGAGCCCCAGCGGCGCAGCGCGGCATCGAGCGCGCGGTGGACGATGAAGAATCCGAGGGCGACGACGAGGGTGAGATAGATCGTCAGGCGCATCGGATGATTGAGCACGTAGTGCCCCATCTCATGGCCGAGAACGGCGCGGATCTCGGGCAGCGACGTGCGCGCGAGGAGGTTGTCGTTGAGCGAGACGCGCGTCGTGCCGAGCATCCCGGAGACGTTGGCGCTGACGCGCGTGGTCTGCTTCGAGGCGTCGAAGAGATAGACATTCGTCGCGGGGATGCGGTTCGCGCGCGCGAGCGAGAGCACCTCGTCGCGCACGGTGCCGGATGGTAAAGGTGTGTACTTGTTGAAGAGCGGCGCGATCGCGACCGGCGCGATCATGATCAGCAGCAGGATGGCCACGAACATGATGCCGCTCGCCCACACCCACCACCGCTCGCCGGCCTTGCGCGCGGCGACGTAGAGCAGCGCCACCAGCGGCGGCACGAGGATCAGCGACACGCCGAGGCCGATCGCGCCTTCGCGCAGCCAGCCGCCGAACGTGAGCGTCGAGAGCCCATACTGATGTTCGCGGAAGTAGCCGCTGTAGATCGCCAGCGGCAGCTCGAGCAGCTGCGCGACGAGGAGCCACATCGCGACGTACAGCCACGTCGAGAGGAACGGCCGGCGCGTCACGCGCTGCGCGGCGTCGCGCATGCGGCGGGAGAGACCGCCGAAGAGCAGCAGCGCGGCGACGGCGAGACCGTAGAGCAAGCCCCACAGCTCGAGCCAGTAGCCGCCTTCAAAGTACGCGTCGGACTTCGCGCGCTGCTCCGGCGTCAGCACGTCGAGATATGCCTGCGTCGCGCGCTCGACGTCGAAGTCCGGCCCCGGCTTCGCCGCCTCGGGCACGATCAGGCCCGGCGGGAGCTCGCGGTCGCTGAGCTGCGGAGCGGGAGCGGCGAACGCGGAGCACGCGATCGCGAACAGCAGGAGCAACGCGCCGATGCACTTCATGTCAACGCCGTAAACCTTTCTCGTACGCCTCGTTCTTCTTGCCGAGAAGCCACATGTCGAACCAGCCGACGATGTGCTGCAGGCGCTCGACGCGGTGCCATGGCTGACCGGATCGCGAGAGCTCGTGCGGCTCGTTGGGGAAGCGCACCATCACCGTCGGGCGGTGCAGATACTTGAGCGCGCGGAAGAGCGCCTCGCCACCGGCACTGGGCGGCGTGCGATAGTCGGACTCGCCCTCGATGAACATCATCGGCGTGTGGATGCGGTCGACGTAGGTGATCGCGGAGCGCGAGGCGAACTCCCGCGGGTCCTGCCACGGCGTCTTCTGGAACCACATCGGCTGGAACATCGTGAAGTCGGCCGTGTACCACCACGACGCCCAGTCGGAGATCGAGCGCTGCGACACGGCCGCGGCGAAGCGGTCGGTCTGCGTCACCGTCCAATTCGTGAGCACGCCGCCGCCGCTGCCGCCGGTGACGCCGAGCTTCTTCGGATCGACGAGCTTGCGCGCGACGAGCACGTCGACGCCGGCCATCAGATCCTTGTAGTCGTCGCCCGGATACTTGTACTGGATGACGTTGCCGAATTCCTCACCGTACGACGAGCTGCCGCGCGGGTTGACGTACAGCACGACGTAGCCCTTGGCCGCCATCCACTGGAACTCGTGCACGAACGTGTAGCCGTACGCCGCGTGCGGGCCGCCGTGAATGTTGAGGATGAGCGGGTACTGCTTCGCCGCGTCGTAGTCGGGCGGCTTCTGGATCCACGCCTGGATCTTGCGGCCGTCGAAGCTGTCGAACCAGAGCTCTTCCGGCTCGGTGAGCGTGAGCTCGGAAAAGAGCGCGTCGTTGACGCGCGTGAGCTGCGCGAGCGTGCCTTTGTCGTCGACGCTGAAGAGGTCCGTGATGATGGTCGGCGTCGACACGAGCACGACGGTGCGTCCGCTCGCGCGCGTATACGTCAGCGTCTCGCGGTTGCCGCGCGTCCACGGCTCGATGCGTCCGCTCGCGGCGTCGACGCGCATGAGGTTCGACACGCCTTTCGCGGCGACGGTGACGTAGATCGTCTTCGAGTCGGCGCTCCACAGCGGACGCGGACCGCGGTTCGCGCGCGGCGGATGCTGATCGGCGGCGAGTCCGCCGAGGACGTCACCGTCGAGCGATGAAGTAACGTTGCGCGCGGCGCCGCCACTGATCGCCGCGACGAACAGATCCGACTCGTTGTACGAGCGCGTGGTGTCGCTCTCCCAGCCCGAGAACGCGATCCACTTGCCGTCGGGGCTCGGCTCGAACGCGCCGATCGGGCCGTGGATGTCGGCGACGGTGGTGAGCTCGCCGCCGCGCGCGGGCACGGCGTACACGTTGACGTCGGGCGCGTCGTAGTACGACTCGGCCGTGCGCGTGGAGAGGAAGTAAATGCGCGTGCCGTCCGGGCTCCACGCCTGATTGAATTCGTCGAAGTCGCCGCTGGTCAGCTGCAGCGGCTTGTCGCCGCCTTCGGCGTTCACGACCCAGAGGTGCGTGTTGCGCGACGGATCGGCGTAGCCGTCGTTGTCCTCGCGATACTCCGCCTGCGTCACGACGCGCACGTCGGACTCGCGCTCGCCGTCTTTCTTCGGCTGGAAGTCGTCGGGACGCGTCGTGGCGGTGAAGGCGATGCGATCGCCGGACGGCGACCACGCGATCGAGCTTGCGCCTTTTGGCGTCGTCGCGTCGTTCGTCAGCGCCCGCGGCTCGCCGCCCGCAAGCGGAAGGAGATAGATCTGCGGCGGCTGCGGCTTGCCGTCTTTCTCGACGCCGCGCAGGAACGCGATGGTCTTGCCGTCCGGCGACCAGCGCGGCGCGCTGTCGCGCGGTCCGTGCGTGAGCTGGCGCGGTGCGGCGCCGGGCGTCGACGCGACGAGCCAGAGCGCGGTCTCGTAGCGCTCGCCTTTCTCGTTCACGTTGACGACGACGTACGCGACCTGCGCGCCGTCGGGCGAGAGCTGCGGATCGGCGGCCCACTTGAACTTCAATAAGTCCGTCTCGGTGATGGCGCGTTTCGGCGCGCCCTGCAGAACGGCGGCAAAACAGAAAACCAGCAGGATGGCGATCCGTTTCATTGGAGCTCCGTCAGGAGATATTTCGCGATGGCGGGAATGAGGGTGACGTCGTCGGCGAGGCCGCGCGTGAAGATGACCAGCACGAGTTTGCGGCCGTTCGGCAATTCGATGTACGCCGCGTCGTGGCGCACCTCGCTCGTCCAGCCGGCCTTCGACCACAGCTTCGCGCCTTCCGGCAGCGACGCGCCGATGAACTCCGACACCTGGTTCTCTTCCTTGCGCGGCGGCGCGAGCGGGCGTTCGAGGAGCGTCATCATCGCGTCGGCGGACGGCGCGTGGCGGCGCACGATCCAGAGCAGCAGCGACGCGGTCGCGTTCGGCGTGAGCTTGTTGCGGTTGACGCGGTTCTCGCCGAGCGCCTGCAGCTCGCGGCCGAACGGGCCGAAGCTCCACGGCTTCATCATGGCGTTGACGCTGTCCGTGTATCCGAGGCGCTGGAAACGCTTCGTGATCGCACGGCGCCGCTCGATGTAGCGCGTGAGCGCGCGCCCCTGCAGCGGCGGGCCGGGAGTCGTGCCGGCGAGGATGTCGACGAGATACGCGGTGGCGTCGTTGTCGGAGACGGAGATCATCTCGTGCAGCGCGCGGTCGACGTCGCCGATGTGCTCCTTGTGCGTGGCGAAGACGTCGATCATGTAGCAGAGCTTGATCACCGATGCGGGATAGAACGGCGCGTCGCCCTGCACGTCGGCGCGGCCGATCGTGTTCGGGTTCGTCAGGTCGACGGCGCTCAGCGCGAGATCTTCCGCCTTCAGTTTCGGATACGCCTTCAGCGTCGCCTCCGCAGCCTGGCGCAGTTGCGTGGCGAGGCGCGGATCGACAGGGATCTCGGTGAACTCGCGGTAGTCGGCATGCACCGCGATCGCGAATAGCAGCAGCAAGGGCACGAGCGTGAAGCGCATGGCGCTCATGCTAATCGGATTCAGCCGCGCGCCGTCACGCGCTGCCGGAGATTTCCGAAGCCGAGCCGCCCGAAGACGTCGTCGATGCGCGCGTCGTCGGGGCCGCGGCACACGAGCGCGTCGAGCGTGACCTCGATCGGCGCGTTGCGCGCCACGGTGGCGAGCCGCTTCGAGAGACCGGCCATCTCGACATCCGCTTCGAGTTTCGACGCGAGCGTCATCTCCGAGCGCACGAGGCTGCGCCGCATCGCGGCGACGTTCTCGTAGATGCCTTCGAGCGAGCCGTAGCGCTGCAGCAACTGCGCGGCCGTCTTCGGACCGATGCCGCGCACGCCGGGGATGTTGTCGACGCTGTCGCCCGCGAGTCCGAGGAAGTCGGTCATCTGCTCGGGACGCACGCCGAACTTCGCGACGACGGCATCGGCGTCGAAGCGCAGCTCGCGCGCGGGATCGACGAGCACGATGCGATCGCAGACGAGCTGCGCGAGGTCTTTGTCGGAGCTGACGATCACGAATTCGATGTCGTCGTCGATGCGGTCGATGACGGTCGCGATGAGATCGTCGGCTTCGAAGCGCTCGTCGATGAACGCCGCCAAGCCCATGGCCTGCACGACCTCGACCGCGGGATCGACCTGCGCGTCGAGCTCCGGCGGCGAGGCCTCGCGCTGCGCCTTGTACGGCGGATAGAACTCGTTGCGGAAGCTGCCGTTGAAGTGGCGGTCGAACGCGATCGCGGCGTGCGTGGCGTGCGTGTCGGCGAGGTACTTCGCGAGAAAGCTGGTGAAGCCGTACACCGCGTTGACCGGCTTGCCCGCCGGATCGACGATCGTGCGCGGCAGCGAGAACCACGCGCGAAACAAATACGGGCTGGCGTCGATGAGATGAACCGTGGTCATGCGATGCGCTCGATGGTCGCGACCTCATCGTCGGTGAGCGTGAAGCCGTCGAGCGCGCCGAGGTCTTCGCGCATGTGCTCGGGATCGGTCGTGCCGGTGAGCGGCAGCATGCCGATCTGCAGCGCGAAGCGGAACACGACCTGCGCGGGCGTGCGCTCGGTGCGCGCGACGATGGAGCGGAACGCGGGCGCATGCAGCTCGCGCACGTTCGCCGTCAGCAGCGAGAAGCCCTGATAGACGATGCCGCGCTCGCGGCAAAACGCGCGCACGTGCGCGTCCCAGCCGGTGCGCGCGTAGCAACGGTTCTGCACGAACGACGGCTGCACGCGGACACGCGCGCAGAGCAGTTGCAGCTGTTCGAGCGAGACGTTGCTGATGCCGAGGAAGCGCGTCTTGCCGTCGGCGTGCAGCGCTTCCATCGCCTGCCAGACTTCGAAGTCGACCTGGCCGAGGCCGCGGCCGCGCGACGGACCGTGCAACACGTAGGAGTCGATCTGCTCGACGCGCAGATGCTCGAGCGAGCTCGCGAACGACTGGCGCACCTGCGCGCCGACGCCGGCGTTCGGGTCGTACGGCAGACGCTCGTCCTGTCCGTGCTGATACGTGAACTTCGTCTGCAGGAAGAGCTCCTCGCGACGCACGACGCCGTCGGCGATCGCGCCCGCCATCGCGGCGCCCACACCGGCCTCGAAGTAATGCTTGCGCTGGTTCGCGGTGTCGATGCCGCGAAAGCCGGCGTCGAGCGCGAGACGCGTGAGCTGTTCGGTGGCGTCTTCCTTCCACGCGGTGCCGTACAGAAAGCGAGGGGCGTTCATGGCAGTGCGGGAGGTTAGCATCCCTCGCGGTTCGCGCTATCCTTCCGCATGCCCCAACGTCTCCTCGGCATCTGCATCGCCGCGGCGCTGCTGTGCAGCACCGCTCTCTCCGCGAGCGAAGCCGGCTATCCGTCGCTCACGATCTATCGCCAGGAGCAGCATCACGGCGGCACGCAGAACTTCGCCGCCGCGATCGACGCGCGCGGGCGCCTCTACTTTTCCAATCTCGAGACGGTGCTGATCTACGACGGCGCGTGGTGGTCGCGCGTCGACGTGCCGGGGAACGTCTCGTTCTCCGTGCTCGCCACGCCGCGCGGCGTCGTCGGCGTCGGGCCCGTCGACGAGATCGGCATCCTCGAGCCGAACGCGCACGGCACGCTCGCGTACCGTTCGCTCGTACCGCTGCTGCCGCCCGATCTCCGCGCGAACATCGATCAGCCGCAGCTCTGCGTCTTCCAGAACGATCTCATCTTCGCCGCTCGGCATTTCATCGCGCGCTGGGACGGCCAGAGGCTGCGCGTCCTCGAACGCCATCCCGACGGCAAACGCACGCGCCACTGCGAGGAAATCAATGGCCAGCTGTACGTCGGCGCCTTCGACGGCCTGAAGGTCCTCGGCGGCCCATCGTTCCTCACCGCCAAGCGCATCGACGCGGTGCTCGCCCCCGACCGCATCATCGTGCGCAACGAAGGCTTCGTCCACGCCAACGGCACGCCGTACCAGGACGAGGCGTCCGTGTGGCTGCGCGGCAAAGGCGTGATGCGCGCGCAGCACCTGCACGACGGCCGCTGGGCCATCGCCACGCTGCGCTACGGCCTGCTCCTCATGCAGCCCGACGGCCGCATCGATCAGATCATCGACGCGTCGACGGGACTCCCCGAGGTCTTTCTCTACGACATCGTCGAAGACCAGGAAGGCGCGCTCTGGCTGGCGATGGACAACGCCATCGTGCGCGTCGACGCCGGCTCGCCGGCGACGGTACTCGACCGCCGCGTCGACCTTCCCGGCAGCCTGCAGGCGGTGACGCGCCACAACGGCCGCCTCTACGCCGGCACGCAGCACGGCATCTACGCGATCGATGCGACGCCGTCCGGCGCCCGCGCGCGCAAGCTCCCCGGCCTCGACGTCGACAACGCGAATCCGTGGGTACTACTGTCGACGAACGGCGATCTGCTCGCCGGCGCGTACGGCGGCATCTACGTCGTGCACGACGACCGTCCCGCGGAACTGATCGCGGGCACGAAAGAAGAGACGATCTTCGACCTCGCGCCGTCGCACAGCGATCCGGCGCTGGTGTGGACCGGCGGCGAGAGCGGCGTGGGACGCCTGCGCCACACGGCGAGCGGCTGGATGTTCGAAGGGATTGTTCCCAACACGCCGCCGCACGTGCGCTCCGTCGGCGACGCGCACGGCACGGCGTGGGCCGCGAGCGAATCCGACGGTCTCGTGCGCATCGAATCGAACGGACGCGTGACGGCGTACGGCAAGGGACTCGCGCGCGTGATGCGGTCCGGCGACGAAGTCGTGCTGTCCGTCAACGGACGCTTCGTGCTGGCCGACGCGAACGGCGCGCTGCATCCCGATCCGCGCCTCGCGTCGATCCAGCTCCCGAATTCGAACTTCTTCGCCGGCGTCGACGCCGCGGGCGATCTCTGGCTGGCCACGCGCCCGCCGCGCGTGGTCCGCCTCATCGACGCACATACGTACGAGTCCGAGGCGCACGCGATCGGCACGCTCGAAGGCGACATCGAGACGTTCTACGCCGACGCCGACGGCATCAACTGGCTCGGCACCGAGCGCGGCCTCTACCGCGTCGCACCGTCCGCCACGCACGGACGCACCACGCAACCGGCGCCGCTCATCCATCGCGTCGTCGACGGCAACGACCGCGTGCTGTTCGACGGCAACGTGAACGGCGCGCACGCGCCCGTCACGCTGCGCCATGCATTCGGCCGCGTGCGCATCGAGATCGCGCCGCTGTCGTCGCGCGCGGAAACGGAGTACCAGTACCGCCTCGATCCCATCGACCAGGACTGGACTCCCTGGACCTCGCAGGCCTTCCTCGATTTCACGAACCTCGGCGCCGACGACTACACGTTCCGCGTCCGCACCCGCGGCGCGCGCGGCGCGATCAGCAGCGAGGCGCGCTGGTCGTTCCGCGTCCTCGCCCCGTGGTACGCCACCTGGTGGGCGCTCGCACTCTGGACGCTCGTCGGCGCCGTGCTCGTGGTCGCGTTCATCCAGATCCGCACCCGCACGCTCCGCCGCAACGCGCGCGTGCTCCAGCAGCGCGTCGAGGAGCAGACCGTGCTGCTCCGCCGCGCGAACGAACGCCTCGAAGCGCTCTCGCTCGTCGACGATCTCACCGGCGTCGCGAACCGACGCTTCTTCGACCGCGCCCTGCTCGACGAATGGAAGCGCGCCGAACGCCGCGGCGATCCGCTCTCGCTGATCATGGTCGACCTCGATCACTTCAAGGACGTGAACGATTCGCGCGGCCACGCCGCCGGCGACGAGTGTCTCCGCCGCGTCGCCCAACACATCGGCGGCATCGTGCGCGGCTCCGGCGACGTCGTCGCACGCTGGGGCGGCGAGGAGTTCGTGATCCTCCTCCCCGGCGCCGACGTGTCCACCGCCTCCGCCATCGCCGAACGCCTCCGCGCCGGCATCGCGGCATCGTGCGAGGTGACCGCCTCGTTCGGCGTCGCCGCGCGGTCGGCGGCGGACGATCCGTCATCCCTCATCGACCGCGCCGACCGCGCGCTCTACGCCGCCAAACGCGACGGCCGCAACGTCGTACGGAGTGACGAGGGGGACGACCGGGAGCGCCTCCGGCGGGCCGGCACGGCCGGCAGCGCTTAGTTCCGCGATCAATGACGTTCAGAGCAGCCGCACGTGCATCTGGCTAGGCCCTCAGCGCTGCCGGCCGTGCCGGCCCGCCGGAGGCGCTCCTCGTCGGTTCCCCTACGTCAGCTCTACGACGCTTTGAGCCGCAGGTCGATGCTCGCGTAGCGTTGGTCGATGAGGATGCGGAGCGGGAGGCGGCGGTCGTCTTCCGAGATCCAGACCGTGAGGCCGGGGAACTTCTTCTTCTCGCCGGGGGCGGCGACGACGTGGAACTCGCGGGCGGAGACGGTGCGGCCTTGCCAGTCGGCGGACTTGAGGCCGGCGGGCTCGATGCGCACGCGGTATGGTTTGCCTTCCGCGTAGACATCGGTGACGACGGGCGCGTTGATCTGCGCGGCGTGATCGCGGAGGTACGCGATCGTCGTGAGCACGTCGCGCGCAGCGTCGACGGTGAGCGGCTTCGTCTTCGTCTCGGTCTGGCCGTCCGCACGCTCCTCGAGGCGGGCGATGTTCGCGGTGTAGTCGTACACCGTTTCCTTGTGTTCCGACTTCGAGCCGAACGTGTAGCCGTTCACGCTGGCGAGCGTGCGCTGCGTGTTGTCCATGCGCGAGCGGTACTCGATGTAGTCCGTGCCGCCGGAGCTGATGCGGAGGCGGCTGTCCACGTTCGCGGCGCCGGCCGGCTGCGTCTGCAGCACGCCCGTGCCGGCGGTGGGGAACTTCACGCGTGCGACCCAGGAAAGGGCGCCCCGCAGCTTCCAGTCGTACTGCAGCGTCTCGTTGTTCGGCGCGGCGAATGCGGCGGTCGTGCTGAGCGCGGCGACCGCTGCCGCGGCCAGCCATCCTTTCATTGTTGTCATGCGCCTTCTAACATCGCGGCACACGTACATATTCGCTCAACCGTATGCTTTTACGGCTCCGCGAACGCGCCCGGCGGCACGACCTGGAAGCGCGCGTGCGGTGCGGTCGCGAGCGCCGTTTGCAGCGCGTGCACGGGCTCGTCCTGACCGTCGTCGCCGAGGTCGAACGTCCCGTAGTGCATCGGAATGGACAGCTTCGCGCCGAGGGCGTCGGCGGCGCGTACGGCATCGGCGGGAGAGATGTGCACGGCGCACATGAACCACTCCGGACGATACGCGCCGATCGGCAGCAGCGCCGCGCGTGGCGGGCCGAAGCGTTTGCGGATCTCGGCGAAATGCTCGCCCCAGCCGGTGTCGCCCGCGAAATAGATGACGCCGCCGGGCGTCTCGATGACGAAGCCGCACCAGAGATTCGCGTCGCGGTCGCCGAAGCCGCGCGACGAGAAATGCTGCGCCGGCACCACGTGAATGCGCACCCCGGACGCGAGCTCCGTCGTCTGCCACCAGTCGAGCTCCGTGACGTGCTCGATGTTCTGCGACTGCAGGAACGCCGCGTTGCCGAGGCCGGTGATGATGCGCGGCGCGCGCAGTTGCGCGAGCGTCGGCACGTCGAGATGGTCGTAATGGTTGTGGCTGATGAGCACCGCGTCGAGCGGCGGCAGATCCTCGAGGCGGATGCCTGGCGGGTGGTGGCGGATGGGACCGGCGAAGCCGACCGGGCTGCAGCGCTCGGACCAGATCGGATCGGTCAAGATGTTGACCGATGCGGTCTGGATGAGCAGCGTCGCGTGATTGACGAACGTGATGCGCAGCGCGTCGCCGTCGACGCGTTGTGGCGGCGGCGCCCCGGGCGGCGTGTTGCGCCAGCGATCCCACGGCGCGTGATCGCGCGTGGCCATCCAGCGCAGCAGGTCGAGAAAGCCGGCGTGTCGCGTCGGCGTGAGATTGCGGAAGCGCTTGCCGTCGAAATGGTCGGACGTCGCGCCGCGGTAGCGCGGTGCGGAGAGCGACCAGCCGTAGGCGGCGATGCCGGCGATTCCGGCGCCGGCGGCGCCGAGGAGAAGGCGGAGGGTGCGTCTCATGAGCGTTGTGGGAGCGGGACGAACTCGACGTCGTCGCCGGGGATCTTCGCGAAGCGGCTTTCACGCCAGTCGCGCTTCGCCTGTTCGATGCGCTCCTTCGAGCTCGACACGAAGTTCCACCAGATGTGCCGCGGGCCGACCGGCGAACCGCCGATGAGCAGCGCGCGCGTGCCGGCGGTCATCCGCAACTCTTCGCCGTCGCGGTCGCCGAGGACGAGCATGCGCCGTTCGTCGACGAGGAACAGCGCGAGCTCCGGATGCTCCTCGGGCAGCGGGACGACGCCGTCGGCGTCGAAGGTCAGCTGCGCGTAGACAAGCGGCGAGAACGTGCGCACCGGCGAGACGAGTCCGTAGCCGCTGCCGGCGAGCATGCGGATGTTGACACCGTCAACGCGCGTCTCCGGCAGCACGTCCGCCGCGTAGTGATCGAACGACGGCTCGACTTCCTCGGCAGCGTTCGGCAGCGCGACCCAGATCTGAATCCCGTGCAGCGTCGAGCCGCTCGCGCGCAGCTCGGGCGACGTCCGCTCCGAATGCGCGATGCCGCGGCCCGCGGTCATCCAGTTGATCTCGCCGGGACGGATCGGCTGCACGTACCCGAGCGAGTCGCGATGCACGATCTCGCCGTCGAAGAGATACGTCACCGTCGCCAGGCCGATGTGCGGATGCGGGCGCACGTCGAGCCCGTTGCCGGGCACGAGCTCCGCCGGTCCCATGTGGTCGAGGAAGATGAACGGACCGACCATGCGCCGCCGCACGTACGGCAGCACGCGCCCGACCGTGAAGCCGTCGAGCTCCAGCGCCGCCGGCCGCTCCGGAATCACGAGCTCGATCACTCCAGCCCTCGGTGCTGCGCGATGAGCCGGAAGGGCCGCTTCCAAAACGCGAGCAAGCGCCGCATTGCGCGCGATCCTACACGCTTGCGTCAACGGCGCTCTCGAATCGGGCGGCAGATGTGCACCGCTCGCCCTCGCGATGTCTGCTCCGCTCCGTCTCAGCGTTCTCGATCAGTCGCCGATCGCCGCCGGCTCGACGCCCGCGCAGGCGCTGCGCAACTCCGTCGACCTCGCGTGCTTCGCCGAGGAGCTCGGGTACGAGCGGTATTGGGTCGCGGAACATCACGGCACGCCCGCGCTCGCGTGCGCGAGTCCGCCCGCGCTCATCGGCCCGATCGCGTCGGCGACGAAGCGCATCCGCGTCGGCAGCGGCGGCGTGATGCTCCCGCATTACAGCCCGCTGCACGTCGCCGAGACCTTCAGCATGCTCGCCGGGCTCTTCCCGAATCGCATCGACCTCGGCGTCGGCCGCGCCGCCGGCACCGATCCGACGACGACGTTCGCGCTGCAACGCGATCGGCGGCAGGCGTCGCCCGACGACTTCCCGCAACAACTCGTCGAGCTGATGGCGTACCTCGACGACGACATGCCGCAGGACCATCCGTTCGCGCGCCTCACCGCGCTCCCCGGCCGCCCCGAACATCCCGACCTCTGGCTCCTCGGCAGCTCACCGCAGAGCGGCCTCTGGGCGGCGGAGCTCGGCCTCCCCTACGCGTTCGCCGACTTCATCAACCCGCAGGGCGCCGAGATCGCGCAACACTACCGCGAGCACTTCACGCCCGCGCGCACGCTCAGCGAGCCGCGCGTCATCGCCGCGGTGTGGACGCTCTGCGCGGAGACCGAGGAAGAAGCGCAGCGCCTCGCCGCGAGCGGCCGCATGATGATCGCGCTTCTCCAGCGCGGACAGCTGATCCCCATTCCGCCGCCCGACGTCGCGCAGCGCTTCCTCGAAAAAGAAGGCGTGCCGCTCAGCCGCCGCCTCGTCCTCGGCACGCCCGACACCATCCGCACGCGGCTCGAAGCGGTCGCCGAGGAGTACGGCGCGTCGGAGCTGATGATCGTGACGAACACGTACGATCATGCGGCGCGGCGGCGCTCGTTCGAGCTCGTCGCCGAAGCGTTTCGCGACTAGAAAGACGAACGCGCGCGCCGCCGGAGCAGCGCGCGCGTCGCATCGCAGGTAAACCCGCGCGTCAGTGAATCCGCGTCACCGCCGCCACCACCCGCTCCGCGCTCGGCACGAACGCCTGCTCGAGCGGGAACGACGCGGGCGCGGGCGCGTCGGGGCCGGTCACGCGCAGCACCGGCGCCTTCAGGCTCGCGAACGCTTTCTCGCTGAGGATCGCCGCGAGCTCCGCGCCGACGCCGCACGGTCCCGCCGCCTCGTGCACGAGCACCGCGCGGCCGGTCTTGCGCACCGACGCGAGCACCGTCTCCTCGTCGAGCGGCTTGAGCGAGCGCAGGTCGATCACCTCGCACGACACGCCGTTCTCCGCGAGCACGTTCGCCGCCTCGAGGCACGTCTGCACGGTCTTGCCGTACGAGACGAGCGTCGCATCCGTTCCCTCGCGGCGCACCGCGGCCTTGCCGATCGGCAGCACGTGATCGCCGTCCGGCACTTCGCCCGGCTGGTGGAGCAGCGCGACGTCGGCGAAGAACATGACCGGGTTGTCGTCGCGGATCGCGCTCTTGAGCAGCGCCTTGAAGTCCGCCGCGTTCGACGGCATCACGACCTTCACGCCCGGCGTGTGAACGAACCACGCTTCGAGATTGTGGTTGTGCTGCGCTCCGACGCCCCAGCCGGCGCCGGTGCGCGCGATCGTCACCATCGGGAACGAGAACTGGCCGCCCGACAGGTAGCGCAGCTTGCCCGCGCTGTTCACGATCTCGTCCATCGCGAACGTGAGGAACGGCGCGAAGAGCAGGTCGATCACCGGACGCAGCCCCGTCGCCGCGGCGCCCGCGGCCGTGCCGGCGATGATCCCTTCCGACAGCGGCGTGTTGCGCACGCGCGCCGCGCCGAACTCCTGAACCAATGCATATCCCTTCGTCGCGACCCCTTCACCGAACGCGATCACATTCGCATCGCGGCGCATCTCCTCGGCCAGCGCTTCGTTCATCGCTTGATCTGCAGTCATCGTTCTCATGGCGTTCTCCTTCAGCTCCGCGTTTCGGTTCAGGCGTAGACGTCGGTGGTCAGTTCGGCGAAAGCGGGATACGGCGACGCGAGCGCGAAGTCGGCCGCTTCCTCGACGATGAGGCGCGCGCGCTCGCGGATCTCCGCGATCTCGTCGCCGGTCAGCTCGCCGCGCTGCGCGAGACGCGCCTCGTACGTCGCGATCGGGTCGCGCGCGATCCACGACGCGAGCTCGTTCCTGTCGACGTACTGCTGATCGTCGGGCTCCATGTGGCCGCGCTGGCGGTAGGTGTAGGTCTCGAGGAGGAACGGCTTGCCGGTGGCGCGGATGTATGCGACGGCCTCGCGCGCGGCGGCGGTCACGGCCTCGACGTCGTTGCCGTCGACGGTGATCGCCTCGACGCCGAGCGGGCGCGCCCACTCCGCGACGTGATCGGTGAGCATCGTCTGCTTGCGGTGCACGTACGCCTGCCACTGGTTGTTCTCGCAGACGTAAAGAATGGGCAGGTTCCAGACGGCGGCGAGATTGAGCGACTCGTGGAAGATGCCCTCGCACGCGGCGCCGTCGCCGAAGAAGCATGCCGCGAGCGCGCCGCTGTTCTTCATCGCCAGCGAGAGCGCCGCGCCGGTGACGAGCGAGAGCTCGCCGCCGACGATGGTCGACGTCAGCACGACGCCGAGCTCTTTGACGGAGATGTGCAGGCTGCCGCTCTTCCCTTTGCAGTAGCCCGTGCTCTTGCCGAGGATCTCGGCGAGGACGCGGCCCGGATCGGCGCCGCGCGCGAGGAGATGGCCGGCGCTGCGGTGATTGGTGAGGATGAGGTCCTGCGGCCCGAGGGCGCGCATCACGCCGGCGGCACTCGCTTCCTGGCCGACGGAGGTGCACATGTTCGGCGACAGTCCTTTCGCGCGCAGCTCGGCGGATTTCTCTTCGAACGTGCGGATGAGCAGCATCATCTCGAGCGCCTTCGCGGCGGCGCCGCGCTCCGCGCTCGTGGTGGTGGTCGTTTCGTCAGCAGTGATCGTCACAGGGATCTCCTTTCGTCTTCGAGAGGCAATGTAGAGATCCCGCGGAGGGCGCGTTGCTAAGAGTTCGCTATGCGGATCGGAAAAGATGCGCGGCGACGCGCGCGGAGGCGCGCGGTTTCCTAAGAGGACGCTAAGAAACTTACAATCGCCGCATGACGGATCACGACTTCCGCCGCGGCGCGGGCGGGACTTCCGGCGGCATCGGCACGTTCCTCTTCGGCCTCGGCATGGCCATCGCCGGCGGTTATCTGCTGACGACGCAGGTGACGGTGACGTCCGGCTACTGGCACTGGGGCGGCTACAACGCCTTCGGCCTCTCGCTGATCCCGCTGCTCCTCGGCATCGGCCTGCTGTTCTTCAACGGCCGTTCGATCGCCGGTTGGCTGCTGACGTTCGCCGGCGCGGTCATCATCCTTGCGGGAATCCTGACGAACCTCGAGATCTACTTTCGTCCGACGAGCCTCTTCAACACGATCCTGATGCTCGTGCTGCTCGCGGGCGGGATCGGGCTGATCGCGCGCGCGGTGCGGGCGCAGTAACGCCGTCCCGCCGCCTTTCCATCGCGGTAGAATGACCGCGATCCACCACAGAGGAAGTGCGGGAGGGGTACGCGGATGGCGCAGGCGAATGTGATTCAGGGGCACTTTCCCGGTGCTCTCCCGCGGTTTGTGAACGCTCCCGCCGCGGTGCAGCCGAAGATGGCGGCGGGCGCGGCGTCGTGGGTGCAGGACGCGATCGCGCGCGGCGCCGGAGGAGCGCGGGCCGCGCAGATGAAAGCAGCCGCCGTGTCACGCGTTCCGCAGCCGGCGCGCATCGCCGCGCCGCCGCGCACGCACCTTCCCGCTCCCCCGCAGCCGCATCGCTCCGGCGCCGTGCAGCTGCCGGTGCAGCTCGCGTCGTTTCCGCGCGGCGGCGGGCGCGCGCTGCCGCTGCCGGTCCGGCAGATGCTCGAGCGGACGTTCCGCGCGAACTTCGCCGACGTGCGCGTTCACGTCGGACCGCACGCGGCCTCGATCGGCGCGACGGCATTCACGCATGGCAGCAATGTCTACTTCGCGCCCGGACAGTGCACGCCGTACGCGCTCGGCCGCCAGCTCGCGCACGTCGTGCAGCAGCGCAGCGGCCGCGTCGCGAATCCGTTCGGCGGCGGCGTCGCCATCGTGCAGGACCGCGCGCTCGGCGCGGAAGCCGCGCGCATGGGACGGCAGGTCGCGCGCACCGTGCAGCGGATCACCGACAAGGACGCACGGCGTCACCTCGGCGACGAATGGCTGGACGCGTACGGGCGCTGGAAGGACGAGATCGGCGCGTACGGCCACGAACTCGGCGAAGAGTCGTTGGTCGAGCGGACGCTGGCGGCGATCGAGGAGGTGTCCCATCTCCGCCAGATCCTCACCGCGAACGAGGAGCATCACGGCGTGGAGTCCGACGTCACCGTCGAGAGCCTGGCGGTCGACGCGAAGCACTTGCTCGAACAGTGCGCACTGACGGCCAAGTTCATCCATCAGTTTCCACAGGAAATCGAGAACATCGTCATCCTCTCGAAGCGGAAGTTCGAGCTGAACTATTTGACGATCGCGCAGCAGAGCAAGCCGGAAGGCATCGCCCACCAGGCGGCGAGGATCGCCTTGGTGAAAGGCTATGAAACCAACGGGACGTCGCACCTCCGCAAATCGCATCCGCGCCTTCACTACGCGGTGCACGAGATCGTTCACGCGATGGCCGTGCACGATCTGAAAGCGCGATGGGGCGGCACCGCGTGCGAAGGCGCGACCGAGATGATCACCTTGCGCGTCCTCGCGAGCGGCGGCGCCGACGACGGCGAGCGGGTCTACGTCGAGGAACAGCAGGTGTTGCGCGACGTCATGAAGCAGACCAATCTCACTCGCGAGAAACTGGTCGACTTCTACTTCACGAATCCGGACGCGTTCCTCCAGCACGTCGGCTCACGGTTGGATGAGGAGACGCTCGAGGCGCTCCTGAGCAAATCCGCGGAATCGTACCTGCTGCTCCAGACGCGCAAGAAGTTGGACGTCCTCGAAGCGCCGTCCTTCAGCTTCAAGCCGAAGCCGAAGCAGGAACGCCACTCCGAACGACAGCGGCTGATTCCCCCGCAGCCGAGGCAGAGCAGCGCCTGCTGCTGCTCGTGCTGCTTCCTCACCACCGCCTGCGTCGAAGCGAAAGGGCTGCCGGACGATTGCCGGGAGCTGGAGACGCTGCGCGCGTTCCGCGATGCGTACGTCGCCGCGCTTCCCGACGGCGGCGCGCTGATCGGCGAGTACTACCGCATCGCGCCCGCGATCGTCAGCGCGATGCGCGCGCATCCCGAGGCGCCGCGCCTCTTCCGCGAGTTGTACGAGTCGCTCGTCGCGCGCTGCGTCGCGCTGATCGACGAGGGGCGGGCGGAGGAGGCCATGGCGAACTACCGCGCGCACGTCGAGCAGTTGAAAGAGACGTGGCTCGGCGCGATCGCGTGAGGTTCAGGACGCCGCCGGAACGGCGAAGCGGTGCGCGCATTCACGCGCGCACCGCCGGTGGAAGAGGGGATCAGTAGCGACCCGTATCGACGCTGTCGATGCGCGCGGCGGCGAAGGCGCCGTTGCGCAGCCAGCTGCCGGACAGCTCGACGTAGTCGCCGGGGCGGAGGTCGCCGAAGTCGACGCGGCTGGCGCGCACGGTGTCGCGCATGTCGACCTCGAACGTGCGGCCGTCGCGCGTATCGCGGAGCAGGAGGAACCCGCTGCGATAGTCGACGCGCTCGACCACGCCGCCGATGTTGCCGTATCCGTAGCCGGCGCCGTAGTAGCCACCGCCGCCGTAGTACGGGTCATAGCCGTAGTCGGGCCAGTCGAGGATGTCGACGTTCACGATGCCGCCGCGGAAGATGCCGCCGAGGTGGAGCGAGGCGCCGATGCGAAGCTCGTGACCGCGGCCGAAGCGCGAGGCCGGAATCCAGTACGACTCGCGCGCGCCGTCGAGGTACACGCGGTAGCCGTCGCGCTCGCGCGAGAACGAGCGGACGCGACCCGAATACGTCACGCGGTCGTTGTCGTGGTACACGCGCGCCGCGTTGCCGCGGTTGTACGTGCCGCCGTTGTACACGCCGCGGTTGGCGTTGTTGCGGTTGCCGTTGTTGCGGTCGTAGTTACGATCGGCGCTGCCGCGGTTGTTGCTGCCACGGTTGTCGTACGTGCCGCGGCTGTTGCTCTGGTACGCGCCGGCGCTCGTCGTGGTGCGATTCGCGTCGTTGCGGTTGTACGTGCCGGCGTTGTACGTCCCGCGGTTGTTCTGCACTTCCGGCGCGGTCGCCGTGCCGCGCTCGCCGCGATTCCGGTTGAACGCATCGCGGGCGGCGTTCTGCGCCGCCGCTGCGGTCGCTGCCGCACTGCTGCTGCCGCGGTTCTCGCCGCTGCGCTGGTACGTGCCGCGCTCGCCGCGATGGTCGCGGTTGCGGTCGTTGTCGCGCGCGTCGGCGAAGGCGGTGGTCGTCAGCAGGAGCGCCAGCGCTCCCGCTGAAACTGCCAACTTCCTGTTCGTGTTCATGGTCTCGGTCTCCTTGGACTTGCACAGGAAAAGACACGAGCGGCACCGTGCTTCTTTCCCGTGCAGCACGAGCCGCACGCGCGTGTCACGAACTGCACGGCGCCAAAACATTCCCAACCTGTTCGCGTCCGCGCCGTCAGAATCTTCGAAGCGCACGCTACGATGAATGCGTTGCACTACTCGCCCACCCGCTTCCCCGCACCGGTCGTGCGCGCGCGCGCGGCGGGCTCGTTCGTGCTCAGCGAGACGCGCTACGCCGCCGGCGCGGAGCTCGCCACGCACGCGCACGAGTACGCCTGCCTCGTGGTCGTCCTCGGCGGCACCTTTCGCGAGCGCTGCGACGGAAGCACGCGCGAAGTCGAGCCGGGCGCGGTCATCGTGCGGCCCGAAGGCGAGCCGCATTCGGATCGCTTCACGGATGGCGGCGGACGCTGCCTCAACGTCGAGCTGCCGCCGCAATGGCTCGCACGCGTCCGCGAGCTCGTGCGTCCGCTCGATACTTCCGGCGTGTATCGCGGCAGCGCATTCGCCGTCGCGGGACGGCGCTTGCACACGGAGCTGACGCGCGGCGACGATGTCTCCGCGCTGGCGGTCGAGGCGCTCGTGCTCGGCCTCTTCGCCGACGCCGCGCGCACGGAGCGACGGCTCGAGCAGCGCGCGCCGCGCTGGCTCTCTGGCGTGCGCGCGCGGATCCACGAAGATCCCGTCGCGCACCTCTCGCTCGCGGAGCTCGCGTCGGCCGCCGGCGTGCATCCCGTCCATCTCGCGGCGGCGTTCCGCCGCCATTACGGCGCGAGCGTCGCCGCGTACGTGCGGCAGCTGCGGATCGACTTCGCCTGCCGCGAGCTCGCCGCCTCGGATGCGCCGCTCGCCGACATCGCGCTCGCCGCCGGCTTCGCCGACCAGAGCCACTTCGGGCGCACGTTCAAAGAGGCGATGCACGTGACGCCCGCCGCGTACCGCGCGGCCGTGCGCCGGCGTTGACGCGCCGCGCGCAACGCGTTCCAGCGCCTTAAGCGCGTTCTATCGCGACGCGAACTTCATTCCGTACGGTGCGCGGCGTGAAAACTCTGTTCGCCCTGCTCTTCCTCGCCGCACCGCTCCTCGCGCTGCCGCACGATCCCGCCGTCAGCCGCACGCACGTGGCCTTCATCGAGGCGGGACAACTGTGGCTCGTCCCGCGCGGCGGCGGCGCGGCCGTGCGCGTCACGAACACGCCGGGCGAGAAATCGTCGGCGCGCTTCAGTCCCGACGGCGCGACGCTCGCGTACACGAGCGGCAGCATCTATACGGTGCCGGTGCGCGGCGGGGTGCCCACGCGCGTGACGTTCCTGCCGTCGGAACAACTGCTCTGCCAGTGGACGGCGGACGATCGTCTGCTCTTCTCGACGAACGCGCTCTCGTTCAGCCACATCGAGATGCAGCTCTTCACCGTGTCGCCGCGCGGCGAGCTGCCGCGTCCACTGCCGCTCGCCTTCGGCGCCGACGGCGCCCTCGACGCGAGCGGAACGTGGCTCGCGTACACGCCGCGCTGGTCGCATCAGCTGATCGCGAACTGGAAGGGCTATCGCGGCGGCGCGGCGCCGGATCTCTGGCTGTTCAATCTGCAGACGCGCGAGTCGCGGCGGATCACCGAATGGGCCGGCAGCGACGTGCGGCCGATGTGGCACGGCGCGACGCTCTACTACGTGAGCGACGAAGGCGCCGAAGGACGGCGCAACGTCTGGGCGTACGACACGCGCACGCACGCGCGGCGACAGGTCACGCACTTCACCGAATACGACGTGCGCGATGCGTCGATCGGTCCCGACGCGATCGTCTTCGCGCTCGGCCCCGAGCTGCGGCTGCTCGAGCTGCGCGGCGAACGCTCGTCCGTCGTGCGCGCCACGATTCTGGCGACGCCGCTCGTGCGCGACGTCGACGCGAGCCGCTTCGTCACGTTTCGCCAGGCCGCGAACGGCGTCGTGCTGCTCGAAGGACGCGGCGATCTCTGGATCGCGCGCGCGAACGCCGCACCGCGCAATCTCACCGCGACGAGCGGCGCGTTCGAGCGCGAGGCCTCGCTGCGTCCGGACGGACGCGCGGTCGCGTACTGGTCGGACGCGACCGGCGAGTACCAGCTCTACGTGCGCGATCTCGAACGCGACGCCGCGCCGCAGCCGCTCACGAGCTTCACGAGCGGCTTCCGCTACCGCCCCGTCTGGAGCCGCGACGGCAAACGGCTCGCGTTCACCGACGAAACCGGCGCCATCGTCATCTTCGACGTCGACACGCGCCGCACGACGAGCGTCGATCGCGAGACGTGGAGCGCGGGCGTCGAACCGACCGAGCTCGCCTGGTCGCCCGACGGCGCGTGGCTCGCCTACACGAAGACCGCGCCGAATCGCCTCACCCAACTCTGGCGCTACGACCTCGCGACGAACGCGTCGCAGCCGCTCACCGCCGATGCCTTCAACGCGTCGACGCCCGTGTTCGACGCGACCGGCGAGCATCTCTTCTTCCTCAGCTACCGCAACTTCAGCAACATCGCCTCCGACTGGATCCAGAGCCGCATCATCAATCGGGGACTGGCCACGATCGTCGACGTGCCGCTGCGCGGCGCCGCGCTCGACATGCCGTCCGTCGAACGCCGCGCGCTGCGCCTGCCGACGACAGCCGGCTCGATCGTCGCGCTCTCCGTCACCGCCGATGGCAATCCGCTCTACGCGCTCGTCGATCTCGCCGGCAAGCGCTCGGTGCGCAGCTACGACCTCCGCGCGCGGAAAGAGAACGTCGTCGCCGATGACTCCACGGACCTCGACACCGTTTCGCAGCCGCATGTCGACACGGCGTCGATGACGATGCACGTCGACCTTGCCGCCGAATGGCGCGAGCTGTTCCGCGACGCGTGGCGCGCGTATCGCGACTTCTTCTACGCGCCGAAGCAACCGCTCGCACACTGGGACGCGGTCGCGACGCGCTACGAGCCGATGCTCGCGCGCTGCCGCAACCGCGAGGAAGTGAACCTCGTGCTCGCCGCGATGATCGGCGAGTCGTCCGTCGGCCACGCGTACATCGCGAGCGGCGGCGACATCGGTCCGCGCCCTCCCGACGACGCCGCCACCCTCGGCGCCGACTTCACCGTCGAGCGCGGCGCGTTCCGCATCACGCGCATCGTCGAAGGCGCGCCGTTCGACGACGCCGCGCGCTCACCGTTGCACGACGCACGCGAAGGCGAATACGTGCTCGCCGTCGACGGCAAACCGCTCGACGTCGCGCGCGACCTTCACGCGGCGCTCGTTGGCCGCGCGAACCAGTCCGTGCAGTTGACCGTCGGTCCGAATCCGGCGGTCGACGCGTCGTCGCGCGTCCTCACCGTCACGCCGCTCGCATCCGAGAATGAACTGCGCCGGCGCGCGTGGATCGAGGCCAATCGGCGGCACGTCTCCGACGCGAGCGGCGGCCGCATCGGCTACGTGCACATCCCCGACTTCACGAACGCCGGCTACGGCGATCTCGCGCGGCAGTTCTACGCGCAGCTCGACAAGGACGCGCTCATCATCGACGCGCGCTGGAGCCTCGGCGGCTCGACCGGCGCGGCGGTCGCCGAACTGCTCGCGCGCCGCGACCTCAACTTCGCCGCCGGCCGCTACAACCAGCCGTGGCCGTCGCCGCGCTTCGGCGTGCACGCGGGCGCGAAGGCGCTCCTCGTCAATCACATCACCGTCTCCGCGGGCGAGAACTTCTCGTACTACTTCCGCAAGCTCGGCATCGGTCCGATCGTCGGCTCGCGCACGTGGGGCGGCCTCACGGGACTCAACGGCGCGCCCGCGCTCATCGACGGCGGCGCGGTGAACGTGCCGAACGCGCCGTTCTACGACGAGAGCGGCTGGCTGCTCGAAGGTCACGGACTCGAGCCGGACGTCGCGGTCGAACGCGATCCGGCGAGCGACGCCGACGCGCAGCTCGACGCCGCTATCCGAACATTGCAATCGACGCGAACATCTTCATCGACGCCCACGCCGCCCCGGTGAGCATCGCGCAGCCGATCGCGCACGCGCCCGCGATCGCAAGCCGTCCCAGCTGCAACTGCGCGGCTGGGCGCCGCTGCGCGACGACGAACCAGACGAACGACGCGAGCGCGCCGGCGTACGCGAATCCCGCTTCGAACAACGGCGCGTACGGCCAGATCGGCAGGCGTGTGGTCACATGGAGGAACGCGCGCACGGCGAACGCGAACGTACCCGCGACGGCGATGAACAGCGCGACCGTCGCCAGCGCGGCGATTCGCGCGCCGCGCGCTACCGGCGCGCCGGCGTCCGCGCGCGTGCGGAGGCCGAAGACGCACATCGTGACGCTCACCAGACAAGAGATCGCGCCGCCGTAGACGACGAGCGCCAGCGCCGACGCCACGCCCGCGGCGACGACCAGGATGCTGTGACGCCCGCTGGCCGCGATGCCTCCCATCACGTTCAACAGCGTGAGCCACGCTCCGCCGAGGCCGACGAACAGCGGCACGAGCGTCGCCGGCAGCACCGATGCGCCGATCGGGCCATTGCGCCGCCGCAGCATCAGCAGCACCAGCGGATACAGCAGCAGACCCACGATCGTCAGTTGGACGAACACCAGACGATTGACGCAGACGCTCGCGACGCTCATGTCCATGTCCGTTTAGACGCCTCGACGCGCCGCGCGAAAACTCTTTACGATGCGCGCATGGAATACACGCATTACCCGAAGCAGCTCACGCCGCGCGAGGAGCTCGTCGCGAACGGCGCGCATCTGAAGTGGTACGACCTCGAGCGCGACGCCGGCTCGATCGATCCCGCGCTGCGCGAATCGGCGCGCGAGTTCCTCTGCGCCGAGGCGGACTCGGGACGCCTCGACGTCCGCGGCGACCTCGGCTTCGTCATCCTGCATCGCTGCGGCGGCAGCTTCTACTTCCTCATCGTCTGCACCTGGCGCAACGCGAACGAGCTGTGGGAGACCGTCTACGCGAAAGAGGGCGACGAGCCGTTCGCGCTGTTCCCGCAGGGCACGCACAAGGGCACGTATTGCGTGTGGGAGCTCGGGGCCGTGCTGCACGAGCAGATGGCGTGGACCCGCTACCTCTACTCCCCGCGCGACGCCTCCGCCGTCCGCGACTACCTCGGCGATCAGCGCAGCGGCACGGTCTAGGGAACCTGACGTCAAACCGGCCGCACCGCGTCGTGCGCCTCGTCCCAGATGCGCACGCGATGGCTCTCGTTCAGCGCGAACGAGCCGACGAGGAACGTCATCAGCGCGATGCCGACGGACCAGTACAGCCCCGCGTAGATGTTGCCCGTGCGCGCGACGAGCACGCCGGCGATGAGAGGCAGCGTCCCGCCGAACCAGCCGTTGCCGAGGTGATACGGAAGCGAGAACGAGGTGTAGCGCACGCGCGCCGGGAACGCTTCGATCAGGAACGCCGCGATCGGTCCGTACACCATGGTCACGTACAGCACCTGCACGAAGACGAGCAAAACGAGCATCGTGAGATTCGGATGCCGCGGATCACCATACGTCTTCATCGCGTGATAGATCGGGATGTACGTCAGCGCGGCGAGGAGATTGCCGGCCATCATCACCTTCAGCCGCCCGATGCGATCGGAGAGCGCGCCGAACACGACGAAGAACGGCATCGCCAGCGCGAGCGCGATCGCGACGATGACGCTCGCCGTCACGAGATCGAACTTCAGCACCGTCTGCAGAAACGACAGCGCGTAGAACTGCCCCGTGTACCAGACCACGCCCTGCCCCGCCGTCGCGCCGAGAAGCACCAGCAGCACGAGGCGAACATTCTTCCAGTTGCCGAAGCTCTCCATGAGCGGCGCGAGCGACGCCTTCCCCTGCGACTTGATGCTCTGGAACAGCGGCGACTCCTGCAGCTTCATCCGAATGTAGAACGACATCGCCACGAGTACGAGCGACAGCAGGAACGGCACGCGCCAGCCCCACGCCTTGAAGTCCGCGTCCGTCATCGACTTCTTCACCGCCAGCACGACGCCGAGCGAGACGAAAAGGCCGAGCGTGGCAGTGATCTGGATGAAGCTCGTGTAGTAGCCGCGCTTCCGATCGGGCACGTGCTCGGCGACGTACACCGCCGCGCCGCCGTACTCGCCGCCGAGCGCGAGTCCCTGCAGAAGGCGCAGCACGAGCAGGATCGCCGGCGCGAGCGCGCCGATGGTCGCGTACGTCGGCAGCAGGCCGATGAGGAACGTCGAGAGCCCCATGATCGTGAGCGTGACCATGAACGCGTACTTGCGGCCGACGCGATCGCCGATGCGCCCGAACACGATCGCGCCGAACGGCCGCACGATGAAGCCGGTGGCGAAGAGCGCCCACGTCTTGATGAGCGCCCACGCCGGATTGCCCGACGGGAACATCAGCTCGGACATGACCACGGCCAGGCTGCCGAAGATGTAGAAGTCGTACCACTCGATCATCGTGCCGAGGCCGGAGGCGAAGATGATTCGTCCGATCGGATAACGCGCGCCGTTCTGTTCCGCCATGAGCGAATGGTAGCCGAGCTCGGCCGGACACCTCGACACCCTGCCATCTCTCCACCCTTCCGCGTACACTTCGTTCACGCCCATGGAAGCCGCGGAGCTCTTTCGGGAGCAGCTGCCGCTGATCGACCGGATTGCCGTACGCCTCTGCCGCCGCGCGGGACTCTCCGACGCGGACGCGGAGGATTTTGCGTCCGACGTGAAGGTGGCGATGATCGAGAGCGACTACGCGGCGCTGCGCGCGTTCGAGGAGCGTTCGTCGGTGGCGACGTATCTCACCGTGGTCATGCAGCGGATGCTGTTCGATCAGCGCATCCACGACACCGGGCGCTGGCATCCGTCGGCGGAAGCACGGCGCCTCGGCGCGGCCGCGGTGCTCGTCGAAACGCTGGTCCTGCGCGACCGCCGTCCGCTCGATGAAGTGCTGCCGCTCGCGCGCGGACTCGAGCCCGAGCTCACGCGCGCCGGACTCGAGGCGCTCGTCGCGCGCCTGCCGCAGCGCGCGCCGCGCATGCGCGCGGTCGTGCTCGAAGACGATGGGGTCGCCGTCGCCGCGCCCGACACCGCCGACGCGCGCGCTCTCGCCCGCGACGCGTCGCGCACCGCCGCGCGCGCGGCGCACGCGATCCGCGCGGCGATGGAGTCGTGGCCGCCGGAAGATCGCGTGCTGATCCGATTGCGCTTCGGCTCGAACGTCAGCATCGCCGACGTCTCGCGCATGCTGCGCGTGCCGCAGCGGCCGCTGTATCGCCGTCAGGAAGCGTTGCTCGCGCGGCTGCGCAAGGCGCTCGAAGCCGCGTCCATCGACGCCGCCACGCTCTTCGACGCGCTCGAGACGATCGACGCGCCCGACCTCGGCCTCGGGAAACCGGAGCCGCCGCGGCAGTCCAAGTCGGAAGGAGAGTCTCGCACGTGACGACGCCGCACCCGCCACCCGGAACGCTCGCCGCCTTCGTCGAAGGCCGGCTGACGCGCGCCGAACTGCAGACCGTGGTCGCGCACCTCGACGGCTGCGCCGAATGCCGCGCGACCATCGACGCGGCGAACGAGGCCTTTCACGAGGAGGGCATCACCGCGCAGCCGCCGGCGACGAATCGCTGGTGGCTCGCCGTCGCCGCGGCGGCGATGCTCGCGCTGCTGGTGACGGTGCCGTACGCGCTGCAACGCCGCGCGCCGCTCGCGCGCATCGCCGCGCTGCTGCCGCGTGACGCGCGTCCGGTCGAGGCGCGCCTCTCCGGCGCGTTCCCGTGGGCGCCGTATCGCGGCCCCGAGCGCGGACCGTCGACGCGTCGCGACACCGCGTCGATGAAGCTCATCGGCCTCGCCGGCGAACTGAACGAAACCGCCGAGCGCGCGCCGTCGGCGGACGCACAACACGCGGCCGGCGTGGCCATGCTCGTCGTCGACGATCCGTCCGCGGCGATCGCGCGTCTGCGCGCGGCCGTCGAACACGCGCCGAACGATCCCGCGATCTGGAGCGACCTCGCCGCGGCGCAGGACGCCGCCGCGACCGCGCAAGGACACACGTCACTCTTCAGCGAGGCGCTCGCGTCCGCCGATCGCGCGCTGCGCGTGAACGCGCGTTTCGTGCCCGCGCTCTTCAACCGCGCGCTGATCCTCGAGCACCTCGGCCTCGCGAACGAGGCGGCCCGCGCGTGGCAGCGTTACGTCGACGCCGATCCTTCGTCGCCGTGGGCCAACGAAGCGCGCGAACACTTGCGGCGCGCGCCGCGCGAGAGCGACACGTCGCGCTTCCGCCGCGAGCTGCCGCGTTTCGCGCGCGCGGTCGCCGCGCACGACGACGCCGCGGTGCGCGCGTTCGTCGCGGAGTTCCCGCAGGAGTGCCGCACGTGGGGCGAGGCGGAATGGCTTGGCCAGTGGGCGGATGCGCTGCTGCACGGCGACACGCGCGCCGCGGACGACGCGCTCGCGCTCGCCCGCGCGTCCGGCAACGCAATCGCCGCGCAATCAGGCGAGCAACTCCTGCGCGATGCGGTCGCGACGATCGATCGCGCGAATGCCGACGAACGGCGCGCACTCGCCGACGCGCATGCGACGTATCGCCGCGCGCGCATCGTCTACAGCCGCGGCCAGCCGCGCGATGCCGAGCCGGAACTGCGCCGCGCCGCAAGCGCGTTCGCAGCCGCGCACAGTCCGATGGCGTTCGTCGCGCGGCTCTTCGCCGCATGCGCCGCGTTCGATCAGCAGCAGGACGCGCGCGCGGAGCTCGCCGCGTTGCGCGACGAGCTTCCGCCCGCGTATCCGGCGATGCGCGCGCAAGTCGAGCGGCAGCTCGGACTCGCGGCGATGACCGACGGCGACTGGAGCGGCGCGGAGCCGCTGCTCGATTCCGCGCAGTCCGCGTTTCATCGCCTCGGCGAACGCGGCAACGCGGCGTTCGCCGACGCGCTGCTCGCCGATGCGCTCGCGTCGCTCGGCCGCCGCGACGCGTCGTGGGCGGCGCGCATCCGCTCGTTCGCGGCGCTCGGCACCCAGGGGCAAGCGATCAATCTCGCCGTGAGCCTCGGCGACGCGAGCCGCATGGACCTGCGCGCCGGACACCTCGACCCGGCGCGCGCGCTGCTCGCCCTCGAGCTCGACGCCGATCGCGACACCGGCGACGACGCGCTCGTCGCCGACGCGCTCGTGCGCCAGGCCGTGCTCGCGTCGCGCCTCGGCGATTCCTCGGCGACGACCATCGTCCGCGAGGCCGCGTCCGCCGCCGCGCGGATCGCCGACGCCGCGCGGCGTGCGCGCGCGCTCGCCGACGTCGATTTCGCCGACGGCGCGGTGTCGCTCGCGCTGCGCGGCGATGCGGCGACGCCGCTGACGCGCGCGATCGAGACGTATCGCGCGCGCGCGTTGCCGCTCTATCTGCCCGAGGCGCTGCTGCTGCGCGCGAGGAACGCGATGACGCGCGGCGATACGGCGGGAGCGGCGCGCGATCTCGACGACGGTATCGCCGCGCTCGCGCGACATCCGATCCGCGTCGCCGGCTCGATCGTCGGCACGGGCGTCCTCGATGCGGGCGACGCGCTGTTCGACGAGGCGATCGCTCTCGCGCTCGCGCGCGACGATCGGCAGCGCGCGTTCGCGCTCGCGGAGAAAGCGCGCTCCGGCAACATCGACGTCGTCACGCTGCAGGCTCGGCTGCGCGGCAGCAACACCGCCGTCATCGAGCTCGCGCTGCTGCCGCGGGAAGTGGTCGCGTTCTGCGTGACCGCGAGCTCGTTCGATGTCGCGCGCGGCGATCGCGAGCATCTCTACGACGTCGCGGTGCGGCCGTTCTCGCACGCGCTCGACGCGAGCCGCGCGGTCGTCTTCGTCGCCGAGCCGCCGCTCGACACGACGCCGTTCGCCGCGCTGGAGGATGCGCATCAACACGCGCTCGTCGAACGCGTCGCCGTCGCGCGCGCCGCACGCGCGAGCGATCTGCAGCCGAATACGCCGCCGCGCGTCGCGCATTCGCTCGCTGCCGTGATGCTCCCGAGCGGCGCCGGAACGGGATTCGCCGCATTGCCCGGCGCGGCGAACGAGATCGCGGAGCTGCGGCCGCTCTACGCGAACGTGGTCGAAGTCGAGGCGAGCCGCGCGACGTTTCCCGCGTTCGTCGACGCCGCCTCACACGCCGACGTCGTCCATCTCGCCGGCCACACCGCGGAGGAGCCCGACGATGGCGCCGCGCTCGTCTTCGCCGGACGCCGCGTCCACGCCGCCTCGATCGCGTCGACGCCGATCCGCGCGCAGCTCGTCGTCCTCGCCGGCTGCAACACCCTGCGCGCGCCCGATGCCGCCGACGCCCGCGCGCTCAGCCTCGGCGCCGCCTTCGCCGCCGCCGGCGCCCGCGACGTCATCGGCACGCTCACGCCGGTCGCCGACGCCGACGCGCACGCGCTGTTCCTCGAACTCCATCGCGAGCTCCAACGCGGCGTCGCCCCCATCGACGCGCTGCGCGAAGTGCAACGCCAACGATTGCGCGGCTGGCAAAGCCTCGCGCTGCTCACGAATCACGTGCCTTAGGAAAGGAGGAGGTTGTGGCGATCACAGTGAAGTTCATCGGCATCTGCACGCACTTCAATCGAGAAGAATGGCCACAAGACGAAGGCGAATGGCCGCTCGGCGAGATCCCCCATCGTGTTCTGCTCCCGCAGAAACGATCCGATGAATGGTTCGACGACATCCCTCATCACTTCCCGAGGCTCACGATCGCGCAGGCGGATCTCGACGGCGATCCGCCACGCATTCCGGCACTGCTCACGCTGGAACCGGACGAGCCGGTGTACACGTGGAGCATCAATCGGGCAGCGTTCCGGCTCGCAGGCTCGGGCACACCGTTGCGCGCGGACAGCTGGCGCAAGCTGCCCCGGTTACGTACGCCACAACGTCCCGTCGTCGCCGACCCTGACGTGATGCTCGGCCAGAGAGTCCACGCGCTGTTCGATGTTTACGCCGGAGCGCTGAGCACCGAATGCTACGGCCAGGCGACCGCGGCATACCTCGAAGTCGAGCTGCCGTCGCCGCAGTTGATCGTCGCGCCGATCGATGCTCCCGGACGCGGCGTACCGATCCCGCTGAAGAACAACGCAACGGTCACCATCACGCACATGAGCGACGATCGACCGCCCCACGACAAACCGCATTTCGCACTGCACCTCGGCGTCGCGAAAGCGCTCCTCGGCCACCCGAAGGACTGGTCGTACTCCGTCGATTGCCACGGCGGCAAACCCGACGACGATGACGGTCCGCCGGTCGGCCTCGGCCCCGACTGCTCGAACTCCGGTTACCCGTGATCGCAGCCGCGGCTCACGCCACCGTATCGACGAGCAGCGGCTCCTCCGCTTCGTGGACGCGCTCGAGCACGCCGGGCGATTGGTGGTTGAGGTACTCCTCCTGCGTGAAGGAGTCGACCTCGATCGCCTCGGCGCGCAACTCGTCGGCGCGCCCGAGGTCGTCGCGCTCGGCCTGCGTGATCACGCCGTTCGCGAGTGCGGCATCGAACGAGGCCGCGCCCTTGAGCTTCGGCAGCGCCTTCGCCTTCACGGCCGCGCGCACCTTCTTCTCCGCCGCCTCGGCACGCTTGACGAGGCGGAACGTCTCGTCGAGCAGGCTTAGGTGCTCGAGCGTGTTTTGCGGCATGTAAATGCCTTCCGTGTGGCGTAGGCGCTGTTCGGTGTCGCTGAGGATCAGCGTCGCGATCTTGTGCGTGTGCTGATCGTTCGCCTCGCCGGCGAGCGCGTTGAGGTTCGACCACATGCGCAGCGGTCCGCGGAAGAACCAGCCGAGGCCGGGCACGGGCAGGTTGGCGAAGATGCCGTCGAATGCTTTCTGAATTTCGTACAGCGCGTGGTTCATCGAGAAGTGGACGAACGGCAGGTCTTCCTTGCGCCGTCCTTCCGCTTCGTAGCGGCGGAGTACCGCGGTACCAATGTACATCCACGACAGGATGTCGCCGTAGCGGCCGGTGAGCTTCTCCTTCAGTTTCAGCGAGCCGCCGAGCGCGCCCATCGCCACGTCCGCCATGATCGCGAACGTCGCCGACGCCCACGACAGCCGCCGGTAGTAGCGCGCCGTGCTGCCGCTCACAGGGCTGCCGGCGAGCGCGCCGCGCGTCACCGACAGCACGATCGCGCGCGTGAGGTTGCGCACGATGTGACCCGCGTGTCCCCAGAACGCGCGGTCGAATGCGGCCAGATCGCGCGCGGCGATCGCGTTCACCTCGAGCAGCGCGTACGGATGCGCGCGCAACGCACCCTGGCCGAAGATGATCAGCGTGCGCGTGAGGATGTTCGCGCCTTCGACGGTGATGCCGATCGGCGTGGCGACGTAAAAGTGCGCGAGCAGGTTGCGCGGACCGCGCGAGATGCCGGAGCCGCCGGCGATGTCCATGGCGTCGTTCACGACCTTGCGGCCGATCTCCGTCGCGTTGTACTTCGCCATCGCCGTCACCACCGCCGGCTTGATGCCGCTGTCGATCGCGCCGAGCGTGTACTTGCGCATGGCGTCGAGCAGGTAGTTGAAGCCGGCGATGCGCGCGATCGGCTCTTCGATCCCTTCGAACTTGCCGATCGGCAGGCCGAACTGCTTGCGGATCGACGCGTACGCGCTGATGACGCGCGTGGCGAGCTTCGTCCCGCCCGTGCTCTGCGCGGGCAGCGAGATGCCGCGGCCGGCCGCGAGCGACTCGGTGAGCATCCGCCACCCTTTGCCACAGCCTTCGACGCCGCCGACCACCGCGTCGACCGGCACGACTACGTCGTGGCCCTGCGTCGGGCAGTTGTAGAACGGCGTGAACAGCGGATCGTGACGGCGGCCGAGCACGACGCCCGGCGTCGTCGTCGGAATCAGCGCGCAGGTGATGCCGAGGTCTTCGCCCTGGCCGAGCAGGTTCTCCGGATCGCGTAGGCGGAACGCGAGGCCGAGCAGCGTCGCGATCGCCGCGAGCGTGATGTAGCGCTTGTTCCATTCGAGGCGGATGTAGAGCTTGCCGTCCTCGCCTTTGAAGAGCGTTCCGTTCGACGTGATCGAGCCGGCGTCGGAGCCCGCGCCCGGTTCCGTCAGCGCGAAGCAGGGGATCTCTTCGCCGCTCGCGAGTCGCGGCAAGAGGTACCGCTTCTGTTCGTCGGTGCCGTAGTGGACGAGCAGCTCCGCGGGGCCGAGCGAGTTCGGCACCATCACCGTGATGCACGCGGGCAGCGAGCGGCTCGCGAGCTTGAGGATCACTTCGCTGTGCGCGAGCGCGGAGAATCCGAGTCCGCCGTACTCCTTCGGGATGATCATGCCGAGGAACTTGTGGCGCTTGATGACATCCCACGCCTCGCGCGGCAGCTCGCGGCGCTCCCAGATTTCCCAGTCGTCGAGCACGGCGCAGAGCTCGTCGACGGGACCGTCGAGAAACGCGCGTTCTTCGGCGGTCAGCGTCGGATAGCTCTCGTTCATCAGCTTCCGGAAGTCCGGCTTGCCGGAGAAGAGCTCGCCCTCCGCCCACACCGCGCCCGACTCGATCGCCGTGCGTTCCGTCTCCGAGATCGCCGGCATCGCCGGGCCGAGGATCTTCATCACCAGACGCGAGACCAGCACGCGGCGGATCGGCACGATGAGGAAGACGAGCATCACCGCGGCGAACGCGGCGAGCAGCCAGAGCGGCGCCGACGCGAGGTAGAGGATCGCGCCGAGCGCGAGCGCCCACAGGATCAGCGGCGCGCCGGTGAAGCCGAGCGCCACGACCACCACGAGCGCGACGAGAGCGAGCAGATACGGATTCAAAGCGATCATCATCAACGTGTAACGGCAAACGAAGCGCCAGCCATCCCGAGAAGCACGATCGGCACGAATGCGACGGCGCGAATGACGATCGCCACGAGCGCGAGCCGCGCGCCGCGCAGCGGCGTCAGACGCCGCAGGATGAACGCCGTCGCGACGACTTCCAGCGGAAGAAAAATGAAGCCGAGATACGACACGCCGCCGAGCGCGAGCGACCACGGAAGGATCGCGCACGTCGCGACGTATGCGGGCTCCGACGCGCGCGCCCACCGCGCCGCGACGAACGCCGCGATCCAGCCCACGGCGAGCATGGCCACGAATCCGATGCGGCCGCGGTCGTAGTAGTCGGGCGCGATCTGCGTCCCCGCAAGCGTGCCGACGACGAGCAGAGCGATGGCGAGCGCGTACTTCTTCGTCATGGGCTCATGGTACGCGCTGAAACGTTTCGCAGGATGACTGCACTATTGGGCGTATGGACGTTATTAAGTCCTAAAACCGAAAGAGGAGAACATGCCATGCGTAAGCCCATCCTGATTGCGTTCCTCACCCTCACCGTTGCGGCCCTGACCGGCTGCAGTTGCTCCAGAACCGCGGCGCCGCGCACGATCGCCGACGCCACCAGGCAGTGGACGAGCGAAACCGAGCAGATGCTCCGCGACGAGGCGAACCGCCTCGGCGTCCCGCTGCAGACCACGCCCATGGTGCATTACGCGCAGTGGGGCGCCGCGTTCTACACCGCGCCCGCCGCGGGCCTGGAGAAGGTCGCGCCCGCGGACTTCAGCCGCGGCGTGAACCTCGGCGTCGCCTACGTCGACTCGCCGGGACAGTCGTTCCCCGCCGGCTACTACAGCCTGCGCGCCTTCGCCGATCCGCGCGCGCCCGGCGACGTCGACGGACGCCTGCAGATCATCGACACCGGCGGCAAGGTCGCGGCGGAAGTGCCGGCGACGCTCACGGTCGAATCGATGCAGGTGCCGGCGCAGACGATTCATCCGGTCGACGTTTCCGTTGCCGCGGCGAAGGTGAACGCCCGCTACAACGGCATCCATTGGACGACGTACGTGAGCAACGCGTGGGCGCTGCGCACGAGCGGTCTCGTCGTGCCGCCGCCGGTCGCAACTCCGTAATGCGCGCGAAGACGACGCGCTCCCTCGCGCCACGCGCGAGGGAGCGCGTCAGTACGCGAGCGTGTCGAGCGGCGGGTCGTAGTCGAACGAGCCGAGGAGCAGCCAGCGCCGCGCTTCCGACTCGCGTCCCGCCCGCGCGACGAGCGGCGTCGTGTAATGCCAGAACGGCAGGCGGTAGATCGCGATCGCGGAGCGGCACGAGACGTCGCGCGCGGACGAGAGGAAGCCGCGTTCTTCGTACACGAGCAGCTGATTCGCCACCGCGGCGTTCGAGAACATCACGTGGAAGTCGATGAACCCGTTGCGCGCCTCGGCCCGCTCGGGATGGTGATCGTTGTGCGGCCCGCTGTAGTCGCCCGACTCGTAGCAGATCACCTGGCGGCCCCAGAAGTCCTCGCGCAGATGCGAGCCGGTGACGGCCTGAGCGAAGCGGCGGAAGCTCGCGGAGGTCATCATGTCGTACAGGCCGCTCTCGCGCGCGGCGGCGAGCGCTTGCGACGCGCGCGAGTTGAATGTCGCGGTGCGCACGCGCACGGTCTTCGCGAGCGCTTCCGAGTAGTTCGCCGTCATCCCCGTCAGCGACTCACGCGGAATCGGCGTGTGCATGCGCCGCAGGCACGGATAGAGCGCGTCGTCGAGCAGGCGGATGCAGTCGTCGACGACGCCGCGGTCGATGATGTCGTCGAAGAAGACGATCGGCGTGCGGCGCTTCGCGATCAGGTCCTCGAGTTGCGGCGCGTCCGCGAGCACGCGGCGGCCTTTGCGGTTGAGCAGCGCTTCGAATTCCGACGGGAACCGATCCATCGTTCCGGCAGTATAGCGGCGCTCGCCGCGCGTCAGAACGCCAGCCGCACGTAGCCTTCCGGTCCGCGGATCTTCATGTCGAGCGTGCCGCTGAGCGTCGTCTGCGCGACGTCGACGTTCAGATGAAAGTAGTGATACGCGGCGCCGATGCCGAGCCAGCGCAGCGCGCGGAACTCGAGCCGCGCATCGGCCGTGAGCGCGTGGCCGGTGTAGTCGGAGATCGTGACGCGCGGCAGCGTGGCGACGCTCGCCTCGCCGAGGAGCGACGGCGTGAACGCGACGCGTCCCTGCAGTCCCGCGAGCGCGACGGGGACGTCGGTGTCGGCGGTCTGCTGGATCGTGATCGAGCTGCCGGCCTGCGTCGCCGTGACGCTCGCGTCGAGCGAGAGCGTCGAGGCGCCGAGGGTGATGCCGAGACCATCGCGGTCGGAGCGCCGCGCCCAATACGTGTACGTGAGACTCGCGGACGTCAGATCGAACTGCGTGCCGACGAGCGCGCTGACCGGATAGGTCTGGTTGCGAAAGATGATGTCGCGGTCGATCTGCTGCAGGCCGCTGCGCGGCGCGGAAAAGTACGTCGCCGCGAGCTCGTGACGGCGGAACGGACGCCATTCGACGGCGTAGCGCTGCAGCGTGTGCGAGCGTTCGAGCCCGAGGTCTCGCTCGAAGCCGACGCGCGTCCCTTCGGCATTGGAGGCGTCGGGATCGATGCGCGCGGTGGTGGTGAAATTCGACGGCGAGACCGCTCCAGTGATACTGAAGCGCGGAAACAGCGCGCTGTCCTGCGCCGCGAGCGGGAGAGCGAGAGCGAAGAGGAGAACGAGGCGTCGCATGAATTCAGGTATCGCGCCTGCACGGACCGCCTCCATCGTATGAGCAACGCAGCCTTCACCGCCCTCGGCCTTCGCGACGAGCTCGTCGCCGCCCTCACCCACCTCGGATACGAGGCGCCTACGCCCATTCAGGAGCGCACGATCCCCGTGCTGCTCGAAGGGCGCGATCTCATCGGCCAGGCGCAGACCGGCACGGGAAAGACCGCCGCGTTCGCGCTGCCGATCCTGCAACGCATCGATCTCACTTCGCGCGCGACGCAGGCGCTCGTCCTCGCGCCGACGCGCGAGCTGGCGATGCAGGTCGCGGAAGCCGTGCATTCGTACGCGCAGAAGCTCACGGACGTGCACGTGCTGCCGGTCTACGGCGGCGCGCCGATCGTGCCGCAGCTCAAGCGTCTCGACCGCGGCGCGCAGATCGTCGTCGGCACGCCGGGCCGTCTCATCGATCATCTCGACCGCGGCAGCCTGAAACTCGACGCGGTGAAGCTGATCGTCCTCGACGAAGCCGACGAGATGCTGAAGATGGGCTTCATCGACGACATCGAGCGGATTCTTTCCGGCGCGCCGCAGCCGCGGCAGACGGCGCTCTTCTCCGCGACGATGCCGGCGGAAGTGCTGCGCATCGCGCAGCGCTACCTAGTCGATCCCGCGCGCGTCGAGATCGAACATCGCGCGCTGACCGCTCCCGCGATCGAGCAGCGGTTCCTCAATGTCTCCGAAGGTCAGAAGCTCGAGGTGCTGACGCAGATCCTCGAGCTCGAGCCGAACGATGCGACGCTCATTTTCCGGCGCACGAAGACCGGCTCCGCGGAGCTCGCGGAGAAGCTCGAGGCGCGAGGTTTCGCGGCGGTGGCGATGCACGGCGACATGACCCAGCCGCTGCGCGAGAGCGTGATTCGCCGCCTGCGCGCGGGACAGGTGGACATCGTCGTGGCGACGGACGTCGCCGCGCGCGGGCTCGACGTCGAGCAGATCACGCACGTCGTCAACTACGACATCCCGTACGACGTCGAGGCGTACGTGCATCGCATCGGCCGCACCGGACGCGCAGGGCGCAGCGGCGTGGCGACGCTCTTCATCACACCGCGCGAGCGCCGCATGATGCGCGAGATCGAGCGCTACACGAACACGCCGATCAAGCCGATGAAGATGCCGACGCGCGCCGACATCGCCGCGCACCGCGTCGCGCAGTTCAAGGACAACATCCGCAAGACCATCGGCGAAGGCGATCTCGATCTGTACCTGAGCCTCGTCGAACAGCTCGTCGACGAAGGGCAGTTCGACATCGCCGAGATCGCCGCCGCCGCGGCGAAGATCGCGAGCAGCGGACGCAAGCTCGCCGTCGAGCCGGAGCCGCCGCGCGCGACGGCCGCAACGCCATCAGCTGAAATTGCGGCGGAAGACGATCGCACCGTGACGTTGCAGATGTCGGTCGGCAAGCGCGAAGGCATCCGCCCCGCCGACGTCGTCGGCTCGATCGCGAACGAGGCCAACATCCCCGGCCGCGACATCGGTCCGATCGACATTCGCGACGAGATCACCTACGTCGGCATCCCCGAACGCTTCGTCGAGCAGGTCATCGCGAGCGTGGGCAAGGCGAGATTCCGCGGCCGCGCCGTCAATTTCAAACGCGCCGAACGCGTCCCCCCGCCCACCGCCCCGTCGCGCCGGGAACCGCATCGGGAACCGCATCGCGCCGCTCCGCGCCGCGATGCGCGCGAACCATACGCGCCGCGCGAGTTCACGCCGCGCCGCGACGCGCGGCCGGCGTCGCGCGACACGCGTCCCGACTCCCGCGAACGGCGCGCGCCGTTCGGCCCGAAGGAAGTGTTCGGGCGGCCGCGATACGAGCGCGATACGCGCGACACTCGCGATTCACGCGACGCCCGCGGCACGCGAGGTCCGCGCGGAGCGCGGCCGTTCACGCCGAAAGGGAAGCCGCCAAAGCGGGGGCGTTAGGCGGGATTTGCGGAGGGAGGTTCCGCGAGCCAGAGGTCTGCGAGCCGAAACTCGAGCTCTTCGAACGGCTCCGCGCGCACTAGGTCTTCGCCGCCGAACGCCGCAGCCAAATGCCAGCTGGTTCCCTCGCGTCGATAGACCTCCAACGTCTGGAGTGCGGGATCGACGAGCCACGCGTGCGGCACTCCCTCGCGCGCGTACAGCGGAAGCTTCCGCACGCGGTCGTGCCGGCCGGTGGATGGCGAGATCACTTCGCAAATCCAGTCGGGCGCAATGTCGTACGCGGCGAAATCCTCGTGCGCCGCGATCCGCTCGCGGCGCCAGCCCGCGACATCGGGAACTACGATCTCGGTCCCGAGATGTAGCTCCGGCTCGCCCGCAATCCACCAACCGCCGGGGCCACCGTTGCCGTCGTCATACGCGTCACCAATGCGGCGATAAAGCGCGCCAGCCGCACGTTCGTGCCGCCGCCGCGGGCGCGGCCACGTGTACAACTCCCCTTCCACGATCTCCGCGACGAGATGCTCCGGGACCTTCAGCAGGTCCTCATACGTCGCGGGGCGTTCCTTCAACTTCTGCACGCGGAAATGATACGCGCGTCGCCACCCACGCGCTCACCAGCCCGATCGCCGCGGACGCGGTCACGTCCGACGGCCAATGTCGGAACGCGAGCACGCGCGAGAGCGCGATGGCCGCGGCGAGCACGAGCGCGATCACGCGCAGCGGGATGTTGCGCGAGGCGAAGACGAGCACGCCACCCAATGCGAATGCTCCGACGGTGTGGCCGCTCGGGAACGACGTCGAGGCGCCGGGAGTGTAGTGGGCGGGACCGAGCCAGAGCTCGGGGCGGGCGCGGCCGGCGAGGGGTTTGATGATCTGGGCGAGCGTGCCGGCGGCGAGTCCGGCGAGGGCCATGGCGATGGCGTGCGCGACCCAGCGGCGCTCGCGATACGCCGTACCGGCGACGAGGAAAAAGGCGACGACGAGCACGGGGTTCATGCCGCCGCCGAGGCGGTTGAGGATGCGGACGAAGGCCTCGCTCCAGTCGGACTGCACGCCTTCCGCGCACGCCAGGCCCGCGGCGTCGGCGAAGCGCCAGACGAGCAGCGTGGCGATGGCGCCGAGCGCGAGTCCGATGCAGGCGCGGCCGATGAGCGCGCGATCGAAGCGGAGCGCGCGCACTTGCGTGAGCGGCTCGCGCGCGTCGGCGGCGGCGTCACTGGTTTGCACGATGGCGAGCAGCAGCAGTCCGGCGATGCACCAGAACGCGATGTCCCATGACGGCGCCTCGCGGCCGAGGAACGAGAGCTCGTCGACGGGGAGCGGAGCGCCGAACCAGAGGCGGTTCACGGAGACGACGGGCGACGGCCAGAACACGGACAGCACGAGCAGCGCGACGAACGCGGCGGCGGCGAGGCGGCGTTTGCGCGCCAGCGGATCAGCGCTCATAGACGTCGAACCACTTTCCGATCATCCGCAGCTCGTCGACCTTGTGATAGCCGCGCAGCACGTCCGCGATCGCGTCCGCATCTTTGCGGCGCGCGACGATCAGCCGCGGCGGCGGATGCAGCGCGCGCAGATCGTCCGTGTCGACCTGTCTCGCACGTGCGAGCGCCGGCGGCATGTCCCGCACCCACAAATGCGGACAAACGTACAGCGCCGCATCCTCGGGTGCCACATGCGCGCGCAGCAGGGCATTGACGAGCGGCCGCGTCGACGCGAGGTCGTTCGCGAGCGGCGTCAGCGCGACGGCCGCGTACGCGAACGCGAGCACCGGCACGAGTCCCGTGGCGAACGTCGACATCGTCAGCGTCGAGCGCAGCGTCACGACGATCGCCGCGAATGAAAGCAACACGAGCAACGCGAAGAGCACGCGCACGCGCGGCAGCGCCAGGAGCGCGCCGTCCGGGCCTTTCCCGTGCACGACGAAGCCGGCGATCCCCGCCAGCGCGAACACGCCGAGCATCACGAGATTCGCGCGCTTGCCCCACAGCTCCTCCGCGCCGCGCGCGATCGCCAGCGCCACCGCGGGCAGCATGGCGATCATGTAGACGTCGAGCTTCGACGAGAGCACCGTGTACGGCACGAGCACGGCGAGGATCCAGCTCACGGCGAACTTCCCCCGCTCGTCGCGGCGTTTGTAAATGGCCACGATCGACGCGATCAGCAGAAAGAACCACGGCGCGAGCGTCGCCGGCGCGCGCACGATGTAGAACCACGGCGGCGAACGGTGCACCCATGCGCCGACGGCGCGGCCGACGGTCTGCTTGTAGAAGATCTCGCGCCAGAACGGCTCGCCGCCGATCATCACCGCGGGCACGAGCCACAGCAGCGGAATGACCAATATGATCGCGACGGCGAGCGCGTAGTTGCCGCGCGGCGCGCCGCGGCGGCGCAGCGCTTCGAACGCAAACAGTGCGATCACGATCACGGGTGCCATCGGACCTTTCACCAGAAACGCGAGCCCGGTCGCAATCGCGGCAATCAGCAGCGCGCGTCGTTCGCCGGCGAAGAAACGCTCCACCATCCACGCCGCGAGCGCGAGGAGCGCCGTGAAGCTCACGTCCATGCGCGCGGTCTGCGCCGAGCCCCATAACATCAGCGACGTCCCACAGACGAACGCGGCGAGCGGTCCCGCCATCCGATGCATCAGCCAGAGCAGCAGCACGAATGCGGCGAGCGACGGCAGCACGAACGGCCAGATCGAGTAGACGCCGAACGGATAGGTGAGCAGATCGACGAGCCAGAAATGCAGCGGCGGCTTGTGCGTGAACGGCGTGCCGTTCAGCGTCGGCAGAAAGAACGAGCCCGCGCGCATCTCGCGCACGACTTCCGTGTACTTCGTCTCGTCGCCGACGTACAGCTCGCGCTGCAGCGGCGAGAGAAAGACAGAGACGACGACGATCGCCAGAGCGATCGCGGCAGCGCGCGGCATCGGCGCGGATCATAGGGCAAGTCACTGACGCATCACAACTTGAACGCGCGCCCGAAACCGCCGCCGGTTGGCAAGCGGAGTGCTAAAATTCTGCTCGCGGATTGGAACTTCGAAGGAGGAGACCATCGATGTCGAATCAGACCGCTGACATTCAAAACATTCTCGCCGATCAGGATCCCGAGTTCCGGCAGTGGGCCGAAGAGCATCGCCAATGCGAGCACCGGCTGCACGAGCTGACGACCAAGAGCGACATCACGAACGACGAAGAGATCGAAGAGAAACATTTGAAGAAGCGGAAGCTCCACCTGAAGGACCAGATGGCCGAGCGCATGCGCTCGTACGAAGCCGGCCAGCACGCGGTCGCGTAAGACCCGCGCGGCACGCGCCGGCCCCGCCATCACATCCGCAGTCACAACCTGACATCCGCCAGACGAGCCGCGATTCTTCTCGCGGCTCGTCGTGTTTCAAGGCATTCCGCTTCCCAACGGAACTCGCTTTGCATAACATCCGCGCGATGCGGTTGCGATTTGCGCCCGAGGGATGGATCTTCATCATCCCGGTAATCATCCTGGCGGCGCTGGCGCTGCTGACGCAGTGGTACGTCGCTGCGATCGTCCTGGGACTCCTCGCGGCGTTCCTCATCAACTTCTTCCGTGACCCGCACCGCGCCGGCTCCGAGCGGCACGTCGACGTGCTCTCCCCCGCCGACGGCACGGTCGTCCTGATCAAAGACATCCCCGACGGCGAGATCTGGCCCGGCCTCACGAAACAGGTCAGCATCTTTATGTCCGTTTTCGACGTGCATGTGAATCGCGCGCCGATCACGGGCCGCATCGTTCATTACCGCTACAGCGCGGGCAAGAAGATCCCGGCGATGTCGCACAAGTCGTCGACCGACAACGAGCAGAACCTCATCGTGATGACCGACGGCCGCGGCGCGACGCTGGCGTTCAAGCAGATCGCGGGGCTCCTCGCGCGGCGCATCGTCTTCGACAAAAAAGAAGGCGACGAGGTCGCGCGCGGCGAACGCGTGGGCATGATCAAGTTCGGCTCGCGCGTCGACGTGTTCCTCCCGCCAAACGCGGAGATCCGGGTGAAGGTCGGCGACAAACCGAAAGTCGCGCTGACCATCATCGCGGAGATCCCGGAGTGAAGCCGATGCGGCCGAACTTTCGCCGCGGCATCTACGTCATCCCGACGTCGCTCACCCTCCTCAACATCTTCTTCGGCTTCCGCGCAATCATCTACGCCACGCGCGCGATGGAAGCCGACGTCCTCGGGCACACCGCCGCCGTCGTCGACTTTCTCGAGACCGCGTGCCTCTCGCTTCTCATCGCCGCCGTCTTCGACACGTTCGATGGACTCGTGGCGCGCTCGCTCGGCGCGACCAGCGAGTTCGGCAAGGAGTACGACTCGCTCGCCGACATCGTCACCTTCGGCGCCGCGCCGGCGGTGCTCGTCTACGCGTGGGCGCTGCACGTCTTCGAGAAGCTCGGCGGCGGCATCGCCTTCGTCTTCCTGGCGGCGGTGTCGCTGCGCCTGGCGCGCTTCAACGTGCAGACCGGCAAGACCGACTATCGCTACTTCGTCGGACTGCCGAGTCCCGCGGGCGCGCTGACGCTCGCGTCGATGATCTTCTACGCGCCGGTGCCGGTGACGGACCGCCGCTTCGCGACGATCGTCATGCTCGTGACGATCGCCACCGCGTTCGCGATGGTCTCGCCGATCCGCTACCGCAGCCAGAAAGGGCTCGCGCTGCAGAAGGAGCGGTCGCTGATGTACTTCCTCGCGCTCGCGGCGATCGGCGCGCTCGGCTACTGGTGGCCGCGCGAGTTCTGGTTCGCCGGCTCGGTCGGCTATCTCGTCTCCGGACCGTTGGCGAAGCTCTGGTCGATCGCGTTCCCGAACCGCCGCCCGCCGATCGCGCCGGAGCCGGCGATCGAAACCGGCCTCGCGTGATACAAGGGCGCCGCATGGCGCACCCGAAATCCAGCTCCGGCATTCGCCTGGGCATCGTCAATCCGCTCACGCTCGTCGGCAACGAGATCAAGACCATCCTGCGCGAGCGCGCGTTTCCCTACGACCACATCGCACTGCTCGACGCCAGCGGACAAACCGCCGGCGCGCTGACGGAGATGGGCGACGAGCCCGCCGTCGTCTCGCCCGTCTCCGCCGCGGAGCTCGACTCGCTCGACCTCGTCTTCTTCTGCGGCCGCGCCGAACAGAATCGCGAGTGGATCGCGCGCGCGGAGGAAGACAACTTCATCGCCGTCGATCTCTCGCAGCCGACGACCGCCGAAGACGGCAAGCTCGCCATCGCCGGCATCAACCTCGAGTCGCTCGGTGAGGGCGATCGCGTGCTCGTCTCGCCGCATCCCGTCGCCATTCCGATCGCGCTCATCCTTCAGCAGATTCGCACGCTCGCGCCGGTCGACCTCTGCACCGCCACGGTCGTGCAGCCGGCGTCGGAGTTCGAGCAGGCCGGCGTCGAGGAGCTCGCGCAGCAGACCATCAGCGTCCTCAACATCCACGCGGTTCCGAAAGAGATCTTCGACCGCCAGCTCGCGTTCAATCTCTATCCCGCGCTCGAGCACAACGAGGAGTTCATCGTCTCGCAGGTGCGCGGGCTCACCGATCCGCGCACCGAGCTCGCGCTGCTGATCACGCAGGGGACGATCTTTCACGGCCATACGTTCTCGCTGTTCCTGCGGACGCACGAAGAGCTCGACGAGCCGCGCATCGCCGAGGCGCTGCAGGCGAATCCGGCCATCGTTTTTGCGGAGGGCGATCAGCAGTTCGGCACGATCGACGCCGCGGGCAAGGACGAGGTGCTGGTCGCGGAAGTGCGGCGCGATCCGACCGTTCGCGGCGGGTTCTGGGTGTGGGCGGTCTGCGATAATCTGCGCCGCAGCTCCGCGCTCAACGCGGTGCTCATCGCCGAGAAGGTGCTGTTCGGCACCGGCAGCACGAACTGAAGAGGAAACGCATGCAGGATTTCTACGAACCGAAAGTCGGCGACGTGGCTCCCGACTTCCGCCTGCCGTCGACGCGCGGCAAAGAGACGACCCTCAAGGAGTTTCGCGGCAAGGACGTGATCCTCTACTTCTATCCGAAGGACGACACGCCCGGCTGCACGAAGGAAGCGTGCTCGTTCCGCGATCACGAGCACGATCTCGCCAAAGAGCACGCCATCGTCCTCGGCGTCTCGATCGACTCGCTGGCCAGCCACGACAAGTTCCGCGGCAAGTACAACCTGAACTTCCCGCTGCTCTCCGACGAGACCGCCGACATCGCCAAGATGTATGGCGTCTGGAAAGAGAAGAACATGTACGGCCGCAAAGTGTGGGGCGTCGCACGCACCACGTTCTGGATCGGCCCGGACGGACGGATCAAGAAGATCTACAAGAAGGTCGACACGGAGAAGCACGCCGAGGACATCCTCGCGGACCTCAGGGCGGCGCAGTAGCGGCGGCGCGCGTCACTCGCGCGCGACTTCGATCAGCATCTCCGACGCGAACATCGCCGCGGGCGAGATCACCGGCTCATCGAGCGGCACGTGCGTTCCGTATCGCTCGCGCAGCTTCGCGCGGACGACCGGATTCGAGAGATCGAAGTCGCGGAGATGCTGCAGGCGTCCGAGCTCGACGTTCGCGCCGCGCGCGTAGATTTTCCAGACCAGCTCCGAGCAGTAGATACGCTCGTCCGACCAGCCGAAGTAGAGGTCGTACGGCTTGCCGCGATACGTTTCCGTGACGCGCTGCATGCGCGCGCGGACGGCGGGCGTCAGCACGTTCGTGTCGCGCAGGCGCTTGACGACGAAGTGATGTCCGGCACCGCGCGCGATCCAGTCGCGCAGCGGTGTGAGCTTCACCGGCTGCACCGCCTCGTAGACGAACCACCTCTCGCCGCGCTGCACGACGAGTCCCATGTGGCTGTACGGGCTTTTCGTCGCGAGCTGGATCGCGCGGCTCTGCGACGAGCGCGACTCCTGAAAGATGACGTCGCCGTCGCGGAGCCGCTGTTCGAGCCGCGGCGCCTGCGCGCACGCGAACGCCAGGAGCAGCGCCGCGAGCCTTCGCTTCATACCCGCGCGCCGCGAAACTCGCGCACGCGTTTGCACGCTTCTTCGAGCGCGGCGAAATCTTTCGCGAAGCAGAAGCGGAGCAGGCGGTCGCCGGCGTGGCTGGCGTAGAACGACGGGCCGGGCACCGACGCGACGCGCGCTTCTTCGATGAGCGCCATCGCCGCTTCGCTTGCGTTCGCGAACCCTTCCGGGATCTCGGCGAGCATGTAGTACGCGCCTTGCGGGACGAACGGACGGAAGCCGCCGTCGGTCAGTGCTTCGGCGAGCAGATCGCGTTTCTTCTCGTAGTCGGCGGCGAGGTTGCGGTAGTAGTCGTCGCCGATCTCGAGAGCGCGCGCGATGCCCCACTGCAGCGGCGTCGGCGCGCAAACGTAGAAGAGATCGTTCACGAGGCCGATCGACGACGCGATCTTCGCGTCGGCGGCGACGTAGCCGATGCGCCAGCCGGTCACCGAGAACGTCTTCGAGAAGCCGCTGATCGTGATCGTGACGTCGCGCGCGACGGAGCCCATCGAGAGATGTTTGCGGCCGTCGTAGACGATGTATTCGTAGATCTCGTCGGTGTAGCACCACGCGCCGAACTCGCGGCAGAGCTCCGCGATCTTCTCGAGCTCGTCGCGCGTGAAGACCTTGCCGCAGGGATTCGACGGCGTGCAGACGACGATGCCGCGCGTCTTCGGCGTGAACGCGGCGCGCAGCGCGTCGAAGTCGATCGACCAGTCGGGCAGCTGCAGCGGCACGTACTTTGTCGTGATGCCGAGGACTTTCAGCGTGTTGAGGTGGTAGCCGTAGTACGGCTCGAAGAGGATCACCTCGTCGCCGGCGTTGAGCGTCGCCATCGCGGCGGCGGCGAAGCCTCCCGTCGAGCCGACCGTCACCACGATCTCGCTCGCGGGGTCGACGCGGAAGCCGTTGAAGCGTTCGATCTTGCGGGCGATGCGCTCGCGCAGCACGTCGATGCCTTCGAACTTCGAATACGTCGCTTTCGACGATGCGATCGCGTCGCACGCGCCCTCGACGAGCTCGGGGATCGTCGGCAGATCGCAGATGCCCTGGCCGAGGTTGATGCCGCCGACGCGCTCGCATTCACGGGACATGCGGCGGATGTCGGACTGCACGAGGCCGCGCAGGCGGTCGCTGATCTGATTCATGGACGGAAGTGTACCGTGCGGAGGCCGCCATCACTCGTTCACAGGCCGCGCATCGCCCGCAAACCGTTGAGCCGCAACGCGGCTGCGCTCGCCGCGCGACGGCACCGCTGCTGCACAAGCGCGGGCAGCGAATCGCGAAAGGAATTACTCGTGAGAACGAACAAACTGCTCCTCGCTGCTCTTCTGCTTCTCTGCTCGGCACTGCCGCTCGCCGCGCAGATCAATGACGCGTACGTCATCCCGGCGAGCGCGAATCTCCCCGGCGCGAACAACACGCAATGGGCCACGCGCTTCAGTCTCTTCAATCCGCACGACTATCCGCTGACGATCAGCGTCTCGCTCGTGCCGACCGGCGGCGGCACGCCGCTCGAAGAGCTCATCGACGTGCCGGCCAACGCGACGGCGTTCTCCGACAACCTGCTCTCCGATCTGTACGATGTGGGCGGCGGCGGCGCGCTGCTCGTGGTCGCGTATGCCGAGGACAACCCGGATGTCGACGACACGACTTCGGCGCTGAGCTTCCTCGTCAACTCCGAGACGTACAACAACGCGCCGAGCGGCACGTACGGCCAGACCATTCCCGGCGCCCTCACGGGACTCTTCGACGTCGACACCGACGGCATCACCGCGATCGCGCACGGCATCCGCAACGGCGGCACGACCGGCTTCCGCACGAACTTCGGCGCGCTGAACCTCGGCGGCTGCAGCGTGACGCTCTTCGCCGACATCTACGACGCCGACGGCAACACCATCGCGCAGGCGCAGCCGCTCTCGATCCCGGCGCTCGCGCACGCGCAGGGCAACCTTCCGGTGAACGTCGACGCCGGCACCGTCGAGTTTTACGTCGACGATCCGTGCGCGAACGACGACAACAACTACGCGATCGTCTTCCCCTACACCTCGACCATCGACTCGAAGTCGGGCGATCCGTCGTACCAGTCGCCGCTGCTCATCGCCACGCCGTCGCAGCTCTTCAGCACCGTGGGCGCGTCTTCGACGAATGCCACCAAAGCGAAGAGCGTCGTCAAAACGCTCGACATGTCGTACGCGCGAAAAGTGCGCGCGAAGTCCGAGCGCCGCGGCACCGCGCACCTCACGCGCACCGCGAAAGGACTGCAGATCACGAAGTAACAGCCTCTCGCTTTCGGGGCGGCGCGTGGCGAACGCGCGCCGCTCCACTACAATCGCGCTCGCATGAGCGCAGCCGTTACGCAAACCTCGCTTCCCTTCCCGCTCGCCCGCCGCGGCAAAGTCCGCGACGTGTACGATCTCGGCGACCGTTATCTCTTCGTCGCCACCGATCGCATCTCCGCCTTCGACGTCGTGCTCTCGCCCGGCATCCCGGAGAAGGGCTCGATCCTCACGCAGATCTCGAACTTCTGGTTCCGCCGCTTCACGTCGCTCGAGAACCATCTGCTCGAGACCGACTTCGCGCAGTTCCCGGCGGAGCTGCGGCAGCACGATGAGCTGCGCGGGCGCAGCGTGCTCGTGAAGAAGTGCAACGTCATCCCGATCGAATGCGTCGCGCGCGGCTACCTCGTCGGCTCCGGCCTCAAGGAGTACAAGGAGACCGGCTCGGTCTGCGGCATCCACTTGCCGGAAGGGCTCACCACCGCGAGCAAGCTGCCGGAGCCGATCTTCACGCCGGCGACGAAGGAAGACACCGGCCACGACATCAACATCTCCTTCGAGCGGATGGCCGAGATCATCGGCGAAGACCTCGCCTCGCAATTGCGCGATCTCACGTTAACGCTGTACACCGAGGCGGCGGAGTACGCGCTCACGCGCGGGATCATCATCGCCGACACGAAGTTCGAGTTCGGTCTGCTCGACGGACGCGTCGTGTGGATCGACGAGGCGCTGACGCCCGATTCGTCGCGCTTCTGGCCGGCCGATCAGTACGTCGTGGGCAAGAATCCGCCGTCGTACGACAAGCAGTTCGTGCGCGACTGGCTGGAGACGACTGGCTGGGACAAGGAGCCGCCGGCGCCGGAATTGCCCGACGACGTTGTAGGAAAAACGCGCGAGAAGTATCTCGAGGCGTACCGGCAGTTGACGGGAGAGGAGCTGCGGTTCTGAAGAGCGAGGCGCCGCCTCGGGACCGTGGAGAATCCTTGGACGCTTCCTTGAACCTTACCGGGAGGCGCACAGCCTAGCACAGCTTTAGTAGAAGCGCCACTACTGGTGAATTCCATGCAACGCGGCCGTTGGGTTCTGGTGATTTTCGGCGTCGTCGCGCTCGCGGCGGCGGTGACGCTCACCACGGCGGTGTTCGTGTGGCGCGCGGCGAAGCGCACCGTTGTCAGAGAAGTTCTGACACCAAAAGAGACAACTGTCGATTTGGGGACGCTCGTCACGCAGGTGCGCGAGCTGAACCGGCTGGAGACCGCGTCGATGCGCGTCTTTCACATCGGCACGATCACGCAGTCGTACAACCTCGTCCCCAACGCCCTCGGCGGCGACGAGATCACGTTCCTCGCCGAGGGCGACGTCATCGCCGGCATCGATCTCTCGCAGCTGCACGGCAACGACGTCTGGCGCTCGCCCGACGGCACGCTCAACGTGCGCATGCCGCCGCCGCAGGTGCTCGTCACGCGCGTCGACAACGCGAAGTCGCGCGTGCTGACGCGCAAGACCGGCATGCTGCGCCGCGCCGACGTCGATCTCGAGACGCGCGCGCGGCAGCACGCGGAAGAGAACATCCGCGCCGAGGCGCTGAAAAAAGGCATCCTCACCCTCGCGTCGCAGAACGGCGAGAAGAAGATGGCCGAGCTGCTGCACACGTTCGGCTTCACGCGCGTGCGCTTCGTCAGCGTCCCAGCACCGCCTTCGCCACGCTGATCGCGCGCCGCAACGCCGCGCTCTTGTTCACGCCCTCCTCGTACTCGGCCGCCGGATCGGAATCGAACACGATTCCCGCGCCCGCCTGCACGTATGCGCGATCGTTCGCGAGGACGACCGTGCGGATCGTGATGCACGAGTCGAGATTGCCGGAGAAGCCGAAGTAGGCCACGGCGCCGGCGTACGGGCCGCGGCGCGTCGGCTCGAAGCGGTCGATGAGTTCCATCGCGCGGATCTTCGGCGCGCCGCTGACGGTGCCCGCGGGAAAGCACGAGAGGAACGCGTCGACCGGCGTGCAGTCGTCGCGCAGCGTGCCGTGCACGTCGGTGACGAGGTGCATGACGTGGCTGTAGCGCTCGACGTGACGGAAGTCGGTGACCTCGACGCTGCCGCCGCGGCTGACGCGCCCGAGATCGTTGCGTCCGAGGTCGACCAGCATCAGATGCTCGGCGTTCTCTTTCGGATCGGCGATGAGCGACTGCTCGTGCGCGACGTCTTCCTCGTGCGTTTTGCCGCGCGGACGCGTGCCGGCGATCGGCCGCGTGTCGACGCGCTTCCCCGTGACGCGCACGAGCATCTCCGGCGACGCGCCGACGAGCGTGCATTCGTTCGTGCGCAGGAGAAACATGTACGGCGACGGATTGATCGAGCGCAGCGCGCGATAGAGCGTCAGCGCTTCGGCTGTCGGGAACTCCGTCTCCCAACGCTGCGAGACGACGATCTGGAAGATCTCGCCGGCGACGATCTCCTCCTTCGCGGCGCGCACCATCGACTCGAACTCGTCGCGGGTCATGTTCGCGCGGAACTCGGCGGACGGCGCCTCGCGCGGCAGCGCGAGCAGGGCCACGCGCGCATCGTGCAGGCGCGCGATGGCGCGGTCGAGGCGGCGGTTCGCATCGTCGAGCGTGCCGCCGCGGAAAAGGTTCGCGACGACGTAGAGCCGCTGCTGCACGTGATCGAAGACGACGACGTTGTCGAAGAAGAGCAGCTTCGCGTCGGGGATGCCGAGGTCGTTCGCGTGCGTGTCGGGGATGCGCTCGCTCCAGCCGCCGGCGCCGTAGCCGAAGTAGCCGACCGCGCCGCCGAAGAACGGCGGCAGCTTCGCCTCGCCTTCGACGTGCAGCGGCTGCAGCTCGTCGTTGAGCACGCGCACGGGATCGGCGACGCGCGCGTCGAACGTGAGATTGCGCCGCGGCTCGAAGCCGATGAAGGAGTAGCGGCCGAGGTTCTCGCCGCGCTCGACGCTCTCGAAGAGAAACGCCTCGTCGCCCGCTTCGGTGAGCGCGGCGAAGGCGACGAGCGGCGTGAGCGTGTCGGCGCTCAGCTCGCGCACGACGGGAATGACGTCATGATCCATGTTCGAAGACTCTCATGAAAAGCTCGTGTTGCCTCTGCGCCTGCGCGTGGAGCAACGCCAGTCCGTCGATGCGCGTCCCGGAGTCGACCGACTCGCGCGGCGCGGCGCTGTACGCGGCCTCGATGTACGCGCGGCACAGCGGGATGTCGACGCGTGCGCCGGCGGGCAGCGTGTTGATGATGAGGTCCGCGCCCGACGAGGCGAGCGCGTCGAGCGGCGCGTCGGCTTTCGAGGCGGTGCGGTTGTAGGTCGTGCACGCGATGCCGGCGTCTTCGAGCGCGACACGCGCCGCGCGCGCGGTGCCGCCCGCACCGACGATCGCGGCGCGCACGGGACGCGGCGCGAGTTGCGCGATGAGCGTGGCGAAGCCGTCGACGTCGGTGTTGTCGGCGAGAATGCGCTCACCGAGATTCACGAGCGTGTTCACGGCGCGCGCGCGTAGCGCGTGGACGCCGAGCTCCGCGCCGATCGACGTCGCGAAGGCGAAGGCGTCGTCCTTGAACGGCGCGGTGACGCTGAGGCCGCACGGCTCCCCGCGCAGGAACGCGTCCGTCAGCTCGGCGAACGATTCCACCGATGCGATCGTGTACGCCGCCGAAACGCCTTTCGCGCGGAAGAGCGCATTGTGGATCGACGGCGAGAGGCTGTGTCCCGCGGGATTGCCGGCGACGGCGAAGACTTTCTCCGCGCGCAGGTTCGCGCGGTCGTCACCGTAGATCGCGAGCGCGCGTTCGAGCGTGAGCTGCCCCGGCGCGGCGAGGTTCGTCGCGGCGACGAACGTCAGCGCGGAGCCGCGGAAGGGCGCGAGGATACGCGAATAGAGCCCGCGCTCCGACATGCCGATGACGCTCACGCTAGGCGCGAGTAGCGCGAGCAGCCGCTCGTTGTCCGCAAAGTTCCGCGGCGTCGCCGCGAGCTTCGTGTGCGCACAGCCACGCGCGCGCATCGCCGCCACGATCTGCTCGACGTCGCGCATGCCCTCGTAGTCGTGGTGCGAGAGCACCGTGCGCGCGGGATCCACGATCTCGACGTCCTCGCGCCATTCGACGTCGACGAAGTCGATCCCCGCCTCGAACGCCGCGCGCGCATCCGGCACCTCCGCGCCGCGATACGTAAGGATGAGCGGCTTCGCGGTCGCCGCGCGCAGCGCGTGGAGGTCGAGCGATGCGAAGCTCTCCGCGCGCACTTCGATGCCGTCGCAGTCTTCACGCAGTTCACGAACGACGCGCAGCGCCGCCTCGGCCGTCTCCTCGAGAATCGTGGCGAAGAGCTGCATGTCAGTTCGGCTGCAGCTCGCGCAGCAGGTCGAGCCGCTCGCGCGCCGCGTTCGCACGCCGCGCGTCCCCGGCGCGGCCCCACATGCTGTGCAGGTTCGCGAGCACGCGCGCGATCGTCTCGCGGCCCGACGACGCGCGCAGATGCTCGCTCGCGAGCTGCGCCTTTCCGCCGGTGACCTGCCGCAGCAGTTCCGCGATCTCCGCGACCGTCAGCGTCGTGCCACCGTGAAACGGATCGACGTAGACCTCGTTGAGCTCGAACTGCACCTTGACGATGTAATGCCCCGGCAGCCCGACTCCCGCGACATTGAGGCCGACCGCCGTCGCGACGTGAATGAAGATGATCGACAGCGTGATCGGCAGGCCGAGCCGCCGGGCGATGACTTCGTTGAGATACGCGTTGCGCGGGTCGTAGTAGCTGGCCGTGTCGCCGCGATAGCCGTCGACGTCGAACATCTCCGCGTGCAGATGGCCGAGGCGGAAGATCGGCGGCTCGCCGCCAGTGCCGCGGCGGCGCACGCGCTCCGCGAGGTCGTCGAGCGCGCGCAGCGCCGCGGCGACGTCGGTGCGCGGCTGGTCTTCGAGCGCGATGAGGAGCGCGACGCGGGCGAGGTTGTCGTTTCCGATGTCGCCCGCGGCGAGCTCGCGGAACTGCCGCCGCGCCTCCGCCGGATGGATGAGCATTGCGCGCGCAGTGTACATTCGCGGCAATGAAGGTCGAGCGCAGCGAAGCCATCATCCTGCATACCTGGCCGGCGCGCGAGCGCGACAAGATGGTGGTGTTCCTCACGCCGGAGCACGGCAAGCGCAAGGCGTGGGCGTACGGCGCGCGCGGCATCAAGAGCCGCTTCGGCGCCGCGCTGGAACCATTGGCAAAAGTCCGCATCGGCTACGTCGAGCGCGAGTCGGACGAGGTGCTGCGCATCGAGTCGGTCGACCTCATTCGCTCGCTGTTTCCCGCGCAGCAGAACCTCGTCAGCAGCGTCGCCGCGACCTACATCGCGGAGCTCGTCGACACGTTCGCGCCCGCCGACGATCCCGCGGAGCTGATCTATCGCCTGCTCGATCGCACGACCGAGGCGCTGCTCGACGGCGCGCCCGCGCTCGCGGTCATCGCCTACGCCGAGATCTGGATGCTTCGCCTCGGCGGCATCTTTCCCTCCGCGAAGACGTGCATCGAATGCGGCGGCTCGCTCGCCCGCCCGCTGCGCTTCGACGAGCGCCTGCAGGGCTTCATCTGCGAGCACTGCGCGGGACGCGATGCGTTCGTGGTGAGCAATGAGGCCGCGGACGCGCTCGACGCGCTGTTCCGCCAACCCGTCGCGGAGTTCGTGACGCGCGCGGCGCCGGCGGAAGTGCTGCTCGAACTGCGCTCGCTCGCGGGTCTCGTGCGACGCAATTTCCTCGGGCACGAGCTGAAGTCGTTCGACGTGCTCGCGAGCATCCTCGGTACCGCATAATCGGCGGATGCGAACCGTCGCCGCCGCGCTCGTCCTCGTCACCCTCGCCTCCTCCGCGTTCGCCGCCGATCCGGGTGCGCCGATCAACCGCATGCTCGACGACTGGCACCACGCCGCCGCCGTCGCGGACGAGGCGCATTACTTCGAAGTTATGTCGCCCGACTTCGTCTTCCTCGGCACCGACGCTTCCGAGCGCTGGAACCGCGAGGCGTTCCGCGCGTTCGCGCATCCGTACTTTGCGAAGGGCACCGCGTGGACGTTCACGCCGCACGACCGCCACGTCACGATCGTCGGCGACGTGGCGTGGTTCGACGAGAAGCTCGACAGCGCGAGCTACGGCGACTGCCGCGGCACCGGCGTCGCGCGGCGCATCCGCGGCGCGTGGAAGGTCGCGCAGTACAACCTGACCATCCCCATCCCGAACGACCTCGCGAAGTCGGTCGTGGCGATGATCAGAGCGAAGCAGTCCACCAATTGACGATCGCGTCCGCGAGCTCGGCTTCCTTGCCGCCGAAGCCGTGGTCCGCGTCCGCGATGATGCCCAGCTCGACGTTCGGCTGCGCGCTCGTGATGTCCGCGAGAATCGCGACGCAGCGCACGACGTCGCCGTACGCGTACTCGTCGTGCTCGCCGTAGAGCACGAGCGCCGGCTTGCGGATGCCGCGCAGATAGCGGAAGCGCGGTTTGTGTCCGAGCCGCACGTTCTGCATCGCCTCGAGAAACGGAAAGACGTTGTAGTCGCCGTCGGGGTTGGCCATGTCGTGGAACGACTGCCAGCTGAGGAGCATCGGCGAGAGCGCGCGCGGCACGAACTCCTCGCCGCGGCGCGCGCGGATCATCGCGCGCGCTTTCTCGAGCGCGTTCGCGAAACGCCGCGGGCCGAGCGGCGCGTAGAGCATGCCGGTGTCGTCGCCGCCGCCGAGGAGGACGTAGCGTTTGATCGGGTTGCGCGGCTTGTAGTGATCGTAGACGGCGATCTTGTTCGCGCCGGTGGAGTGGCCGATCAGCGTGATGTCGCGGTAACCGCGGCGGCGCAGCTCGCGGATCGCGCCGTCGATGTCGAAGACGCATTCGCGGATGCGTTCGTGCGCGGCGCCGCCGGCTAGGCTTTTCTTCTTCTTCGCGTTGCGCAGCCGGCGGATGACCAGCGCGCCGCGGTTGTTGAACGGAAAGTACGCGATGCCGGCGTCGAGAAGCTCCCGCGCGAGGACGTTCGTGCGCTTCGACTCGAAGACCGACGAGCCGCCGGTGCCGTGCAGGAAGATCGCGGCGCGCGTCGTGGCGCGTTTCGGTTCGAAGAGGAGGGCGGCCAGCTCGACGCCGTCCGTCGCCTCGAACCTCACGAGGCGGCAGAGGGGCTCGCCACGATCCGGCGCGCGTTCGCGTCCCATCGCCAGAGGTTCTCCTTCGTCAGATGCGTACCGCCGAACCAGACGTCGGGATCGTTGACCGCGAGCGCGTCGACGGCGCCGCGCACGACGTTCTCGCCGGCGGGCGTGATCGTGAGCAGCGCCTTCGGCGGCTGAGCGTCGGCGGATTCGACGATCGTCACCAGCGGCACCGCGCACCACGCGATCGCGCGCAGCTGACGCAGCACCTCGCCGTCGCCGAAGCCGAAGCGCGGCGGCGCCGGATCGATCTGCGGGAAGAGCGTCGCGAAATCGATCGCGCCGGTCGTCAACAGCGTCAACGCGCGGCGCTCGATCTCGCCGAGGCCGTTCGCCGTCGACGGAAAGCGCGAGGCGTGCAGCGTGAGTCCGTCGCGCAGGAAGGGGAAGTCGGGCATGTCGCGCTCGAGAAACGCGTTGAGCGCGAGCGGATCGGCGGACGTGTACGCGCGCCAGACGTCGGCGGCGAGCTTGCTCATCATCGGCGTCACCGCCGCGCGCGAGTCGAAGAGCAGATGCAGCTCGCGCGGCTCGTTGTGCGCGAGCGGCTCCGGACACCACACCAGCGACAGCCGCGCGCCGCGCAGCCGGTTGAGCAGATAGACGAGATGCACGAGGCAGAAGAGGTCGTGCTCGAACCACAACACGATCTCTTCCCCTTTCCCCGCCGCGGCGTCGAGCACCTGCTCCTGTTCGAGCAGTTCCGTCCGCACGCGCAGCAAATCGATCTCATGCGCCTCGGCGAGCGTGCGCGCGCGGGTCTCGATCCACGCGTCATCGGGAACGACGCGCCCCGTGACGAGCGACTCGCGAAACGAGATGTGCTCGCCGTCGATGCCGCTGCGCTTCGCGAGCGCCATCACGATGTCGCCGTTGTGGAAATGGATCATGGACGCCACCGCATGCCGATCCACCAGTTCGTATGGCCGCGCAGCGGAGCGTCGAGCACGCGCGCCGCGCCGAGCGTGAGGTCGAGACCGGGAACTTTGAGAATCGGCAGCGGATCGGAGGCGAACGTCCACTCCAGTCCCGCCAGCGAGAGACGTGTCGCGCCGAGCTCGTGGCGCTGGTAGAACGCGGTGAACGGCAGAAGCGGCACGGTCGATTCGATCCGCCAGCCATCGTAGCCGTTCCCGATCAGCGTCGCCAGCGTCAGCGCGGGATCGATGATGCGATGCGCGGAGACCGAGCGCGGATAGACGGAATACGAGAGACCGCCGACGGTGAGGTCGCCGCTGTCGTGCTGGTAACGCGCGGCCACGCGCATCGCACCTCTGCGCACGGCGACGCCGGCGATCGCGCGGACATGGTTCTCATCGACATCGACGCGCTCGCTCTCTTCGAGCCGCAAGAGGCCGCGCACCTGCTGCGTCACGAGCGACGCGCTCGCGAACGCGAACTCGCGCGAGAGCGCGCCGCCTTCGAGCGTGAGCCGCGACCGCGGACCGCCACGCGTCCAGATGCCGCGCACCTCGACGCCGTCTTTACGATTCGTCTCGAAGAAGTGCGCGCGGATTTCGATCGGCCAGCCGCGCCACGCGGTGACGAGCGCGGCGCCGCGCGGCTCGTCGTTGTCGCCGGCATCGCTGGTTCCAAGCGCGACGACGGCGATCGTGTCGAGCCGCCCGACGACGTCGCCGAGCCGCACGCCGAGCTGCGTGGCGCGCTGCCGCGGCGCGACGTCCTGCCCGACGAACCAGCCGAGCTCCTGCCGCCCGATGCCGTACGCGCGCGGCGCGGAGACCGGCCGCGTTGCGAACGACGTCACGCGCGGCGGCGCGGGCGGCACGGCGGGGACGAGGAGCGCGTCGTACGCGGGCGGCGCGGGCGCGGCGTTCGTCGTCGCAGGCAAGGCGCGCACGACGTAGCCATCGGGATCGAGCGACATGAAGAAGACGCGCCCGTCCCCTGCAGACGGCGGCATAGGCGCGGGATCGAAGGCGCCGCCGCGCGCGCGCGTGAGGACGCGGTCGTCGCCGGCACGCGTGACGCGATGCAGTTCCGCGAAGCCGCCGTTCGACACGGTGACGACGAGCGCGTCGTCATCGATCCATTCGGGCGAGGCGACATCGCCGCTCAGCGCGATCGGCGCGCCGTCGACGACGAGCGTCCAGCGTCCGCCGCGATGTTCGACCCACGCGACTTTGCCGCCGGGACTCACGCGCGGATGCGAGACGATCACGTCGATCGACGGTTCCGTGCGCGGCGTCACGGCGCCGGTGGCGAGATCGACGTTCACGAGTTGCACGGCGCCGAACCGGCTGCGGATCGCGACGGCGGTGCCGTTCGCGAGCGGATCGGCCTCGCGCACGTCGGCGAGATGCGTGACCCGCGTCAGCGTGTCGAAGTCCCAGCGATAGAGGTCGAAGCGCAGCGCGCCGCGCGGATCGCGCACGCGATGGGCGAAGACGAGCGACTTGCCGTCGCGCGTCCAGCGCGGCGAGACGATGTCGCCGCCGTCCGGCATGGTCAACGTATGGACTGCTTTGCGCGGGAGCGGTTTCGTCCGCACCGGTGCGACGTCTTCGGGATCGCTCGCGAGGATCGTGCGCAGCCGCTTCGCAAACTTTTCCTCTTCCTCGTCCGGTGCCGCCGTCGACCACACCACGAGCTGCTGCGGACCTTCCTTCGGCCGCAGGACGATCGCGAGCTCTTTACCGTCGGGCGAGACGGCGGGATCGCCGGTCGCGCGCGAGGTCTCCTGCCACAGCGTTCCCTCGACGAGCGTCGACGCACGGTCAATCGCGATCGCGGAGGCCGTGAGCTCCGCGACGAAGCGTCCGTACAAGCGGTCGGGACGATCGCCGAAGACGCCGGCAAACGCGCTGTCGAACGAGCGCCGCTCGCGCGCGGTCATGCGCGCCCAGAGGTGCCGCAGCGAGTCGGGGCCGCCGCGCTGCTCGAGCCATTCGAGAAACGCGGAGCCCATGAGGTACGCCATCGACATGCCGAGGAATCGCTGGTCGGAGTTGAGCTGCGCGTAGGACGGCAGGCGTCCTCCTTCGGCCCAGCGCCGCAGAATCAACGCGCGCAGCGTGCTGCTCGGGCGTCCCGCACCGGTGAGGCGTCCTTCGACGACGGTGGCGTAGCCTTCGAGCACCCAGCGCGGCGCGTGCAGCACGATTGGATCGACCGGCAGCGCGGCGTGCTCCAGGAATCGCTCGAACGGATTTCGCGACGGCCGCAGCATGTGCACGATGTGCGCGGTCTCGTGCACGGCCAGGATCTCGATCCACGAGCCGTACGCGCCGAGCTGTTCGTCCGGTCCGGGCGGCTCGGCGAAGAAGATCATGCGCGGCGTGTCGAGCAGCGGCCAGGCCTCGCCGTTCGGCGACGCTTCCGGATTCGTGACGATCACGTCGACGACCTGCCGCGGCGCGTAACCGACTTCCCGCGACACGGCGTCGCGGATCGATTCGAGCCGTTCCGCCGCCGCGCGCGCCCACGCTTCGAACGGTTTCGGGTAGTGCACGCGGAAGTGCGGCGTCTCGATCGTGCGCCAGTCCGCGGACGGTCCCTGCGCGGCGAGCGTCGGGCCGAGCAGCAGCGCGAAGAGCAGTGATACCGTACGCAACATGTTCAAGCGACTGGCCTTTCTCCTTGCAACATTCGTGTTCGCGAGCCTCGCCGCCGCAGACCAGCCGAAAGGAACCACGATGCTCGTCATCCACGGCGGCGCGGGAACGATCCTCAAAAAGAACATGACCGCCGAGGTCGAGAAGCAGTACCGCGACGCGCTCGCGGAGGCGCTGCGCACCGGACACGCGGTGCTCGCGAAGGGCGGCACGAGCCTCGATGCGGTCGAGGCGACCATTCGCGTCATGGAAGACTCGCCGCTGTTCAACGCGGGCAAAGGCGCCGTGTTCACGCACGAAGGAAAGAACGAGCTGGATGCCTCCATCATGGAGGGAAAGACGAAGCGGGCGGGCGCGGTGGCCGCCGTCACGACGATCAAAAATCCGATCAGCGCCGCGCGTGCGGTGATGGAGAAGACCAAGCACGTGATGCTGATCGGCCGCGGCGCGGAGGCGTTCGCGAAGAGCGCGGGCCTCACGATCGTCGATCCGAAGTACTTCTGGACGGAGCGGCGCTGGAAGGAACTGCAGGACGAGCTGGCCGCTGAGAAGAAGGGCAAGCCGGTGTCGGAGTACGCGGTGCCGGCGGACAAGAAGTTCGGCACCGTCGGCGCGGTGGCACTCGACCGCGACGGCAACCTCGCCGCGGGCACGTCGACCGGCGGGACGTCGAACAAGCGCTGGGGCCGCGTCGGCGACTCGCCGATCATCGGCGCCGGCACGTACGCGGAGAACGAGTCGTGCGCGGTGTCGGCCACCGGCACCGGCGAGTTCTTCATCCGCTGGACGGTCGCGCACGACATCGCGGCGCTGGTGAAGTACAAAGGACTGTCGGTGAAGGACGCGGCGAACGAGGTGATCAACCGCAAGTTGAAAGCGGTCGATGGCGACGGCGGCGTGATCGTGCTCGACGCCCGCGGCAATTTCGCGATGACGTTCAACACCGAGGGGATGTACCGCGGGTGGATCGGCGCGGATGGGGTTCCCCACGTTGAGATCTATGGCGAGGGCGATAACTGAGTCGGACGCTCAGCGCGTGCGCTCGACGCCTTGCGCGCAAAGCGGGCACGCGTTCGGCGGCCACAACTCGTATGGCTCACGGAGCACCGCCTCGACCGGGATGCGGCGCGCGGCGAAACGGTCAAGACCTTGACTACCGAGGACGAGCAGCGCCGCCGCGGCGACGACATCGGCCCCGAGCGTCGCGAGCTCGTCGTGCGTGGCGCCGAGCGAGGAGCCGGCGGACATCACGTCGTCGACGATGACCGCGCGCTTGCCGCGCACATGCTCCGCGTAGGCGCGCGGGAGTTGGTAGCGCGTGGCGTAAAGCGCGGAGCCGTCGGACGCGGGCACGCGCTCGGTGAAGGCGAAGGTCGCGTGCATCGACGTCGCCAGCGCCTGCGCGAGGAACGCGCCGCCGGTGAGCGGGCCACAGATCACGTCGGGCGCGTACGGCGCGAGCTGCTCCGCGAGTCGCGCGACGAACGGCGAGATGGCGTCCGGCCGCGCGAACAGCGCGTCGAGATCGAGCCAGAGCGCCGCGTGATGTCCCGACTCGAGCGCGAAGTGGCCGTCGCGGCGCGTCACCAGCGCGTAGAACGCGTCGTCGCGCATCACGGCGCCATCGCCCGCGCGACGTCGATCGCGATCGGTGTGGCGAGCTCGCTCGGCACCGCGTCGACGTCGATCGAGACGGCGATGGTGAGGTCCTCGTCCGGGAACCAGGCGAGGTGCGTCTGGAAGCCGAAGACGATGCCGTTGTGCCAGATCCAGCGGCGGCCGTCGAGCCGGTCGATGACCAGCGCGTATCCATAGCCGGGCGGGCGCTCCTCGGTCGGCCGCACGCCGGTGGTCATGCGCGCGTACGACGCCGTCGAGATCGCGGCTCCGGACACGAGCGCGTGATTCCAGCGCAGGAGATCGTTCGCGGTCGAGCAGATGCCGCCGGCGGAGTAGAGGATCGAGACATCGAGGTTCGGCATCGGCACCGTTGCGCCGCTCGGCACGTCGAGGTAGTAGCCGGACGGCACCGGACCGTTCGTGCCGCAGTAGCTCGTGCGGTCGAGGCCGAGCGGCGTGAAGAACGTGTCGCGGAGGAACTGGTCGTATGGCTCGTTCGCGGCGCGCTCGACGATCACGCCGAGGAGGTAGTAGCCGCTGTTGCTGTACGACCAGTGCGAGCCGGGGGCGAAGAGGAGGTTCTTCGAGGCGATGAGCGCGAGGATCTCCCGCTCCGACTTCGTGGCGAAGAGATCCGTGCCGAGGTCGGCGAGGTAGTCGCCGAGGCCGGCAGTGTGCGTGAGGAGTTGCTCGATGGTGATCGCGTCGAAGCGCGCGTCGAGCTCGGGGAGCCAGGTGCGGATGCGATCGAAGACGTGCAGCTTCCCCGCTTCCTCAAGGCGGAGGATCGCGGCCGCGGTGAACTGTTTGGTGACGGAGCCGACCTGGAAGACGTCGTCGTCGCGGCGGGCGACGTGCGCGTCCGTGTCGCTGAAGCCCCACGCCTTGTGAAAGTACGCGTTCCGTTTCTTCACGCTGATGATGACGCCGGGGATGCCCTGGTCGAGCGCGTGCTGGGCGATGGCGTCGATGCCGGGGACGGCCAGCGGCGCGGAGGCGCGGACGGCGTGCTGGCGTGCGGCGAGCGGCGCGGAAACGAGCGAGAAGACAAGGAGAAACGGGACGAGGGCGCGGCGCATGGGAGGAAAAAAGTATAGGCCGCTTGCACGAAAACGAACGTTCGTGCTATTTTTCGCCACGACTTGAAGGAGGCACGTTCATGACCTTCGCCGACGACCGCCACCCCATCGACGACCTCAATCCGAAATTCGTCTTCTTCTCCCCGGTTCGTGACGCGCTGCTCGAGGCGGGGCAGCTGGCCGAGCACGTCGATCACGCCATCATCGCCCTCGACGGACGGGCGCCGGAAGGCGGCAGCGTCACGCTCGAACCGCTCAATCCGGTCTTCGCCGCCGAGCGGCTGCGCATCGAGCTGTGGGTCGACGAGTTGGGCGACTACACCTGCACGTACGGCTTTCTCTGCTCGAGCGACGACGGGCGCACGCCGTACGCGCGCGGCGAGCGGTGCGTGGTCAACCTCGACCCGGCCTCGCACTCCCCCGCCGCGTGGGACAGCGCGTTCCGCCGCGCGCACGCGGCGCTGCTCAAGGATCTGCCGGCCTACGCATGAAAGGCGTCCGCACGCGGCAGAGCATCCTCGAGCGCGCCGTCGACCTCGCGTCGCTCGAAGGCCTTGAAGGGCTGACCATCGGCCGTCTCGCCGACGAGCTGGAGATGTCGAAGAGCGGCCTCTTCGCGCACTTCGGCTCGAAGGAAGAGCTGCAGCTGGCCACGATCGAGGCGGCGTCGCAGCGCTACATCCACGAGATCTTCGCGCCCGCGCTCGCGGAGCCGCGCGGCTTTCCCCGCCTGCTGGCCATCTGTCAGGGCTGGCTCTCCTACCTCCGCCGCGGCGTCTTCCCCGGCGGCTGCTTCTTCGCCGCGGCGTCGTTCGAGGTGGACGGCCGCCCCGGCCCCGTGCGCGACCGCGTGCGGCGCCTCATGGACGACTGGATCGGCGCGCTGGAGAAAGCCGTGCGCATGGCGCAGGACGAGGGTCACATCGACCGCCGCACCGACCCCGCGCAACTCGCCTTCGAGCTCAACTCGCTCTTCTTCGGAGCGAACTTCGCGTACTACCTCCGCAACGACACGAAGGCACTCGACCGCGCGGAGAAGGCGGTGAAGGAGCGGCTGGAACGTTTGCGGGCGGTGAAGACTGGGCGCGGCGCGAAGAAGGCGGCGGCGACGAAGCGGGCGGCGGCGCCGGCGAAGGGAAAGCGGGCCGCGACGGCGACACGGGTGCGGCGTTCACGCGGGTGACGGTCAACGCGGAGATGCGGGGAGAACGCCGCGCGCATCCACCGTCTCCGCACGCACCGCGCGCACATCGTCGAACCGCGCCGCCGCCTCATCACGCGCGTTCGCGTCCGCAAACGCGCCCACCATCGTCGAACCCGAGCCGCTCATCTGCGCCCACGTCGCACCCGCGTCGAGCAGCCGCGTCTTCAACGCGCGCAGGCGCGGGAGCAGGGCGAAGACGGGCTCTTCGAAGTCGTTCGTGAAGTCGGCGAAGCTCGCGTGGTCGTCGCGGCCGATCGGCTCGGAGTAGCGCGTGATGCGGGCGAACGCGTCGCGGGTGAGAACGCGCTCGTCGGGGAGCAGCAACAAGAGCGGCAGCGGCGTGTCCGCGAGCGGCGCGACGGGCGTGAGCACTTCGCCCCGGCCGGTCGCGTACGCGGTGCCGCCGACGAGGAAGAACGGGACGTCGGAGCCGAGCGACAGCGCGAGCGATTCAAGATCCGCATCGATGCCGAACATGCGCGAGAGCGTCACCAGCGTCGCCGCCGCATTCGACGAGCCGCCGCCCAGGCCGCCGCCCGCGGGAATCCGCTTTTGCAACTCGATCGCGACGGGCGGCGCGCCGAGCGCGCGCGCGGCGCGGAGCACGAGGTTCGTCTCGTCGGTCGGAATCGATGGGTCGTCGCATGTCAGCGTGAGGCAATCCGATTCGCGAAAGGTCAGCGTGTCGTGCAGCGAGATCGTTTGAAAGAGCGTCTCGAGATCGTGAAACCCGTCCGCGCGTTTGCCGGTGATGCGCAGCGACCAGTTGATCTTCGCGTACGCCTCGACCTGCATCACTCCGACACGACCTCGAGGTGCTCGAGCTCGATGCGGTCGTCGCCGCGCGCGATCACGATGCGCTTCGCGGGGAACGCCGGCGGCTCGAACGTCACCGCGATCTCGCCGGCATTCGCCGAGGAAAGCCCGCCGGCGCCGTAGGTCACGCGGACGTCGTCGCGCGGCGGGATGCCGAGGAGCAGCATGCCGGTCTCGGCGGGCGTGAGTCCGGCGGCGCGGAGAAACGCGAACGACTCCGGCGCGACGGCGGGATCGGTCGTGATCGCATCGCCGTCCGCCTTCATCGTCAGCGCGGTCGTGCCGACGGGCGTGTACGCGATGAGCTCCATGCGCCGCGCGTCGTGCACGATGAGCTGCGCGCGGAACGACTGCGTCTTGCCGCCGGTCGTCGCGCGCACGTGCATGAGGCTCTTCATGCCGTGGAAGCTCGCGCGCAACGCGCGGAGCTGCTGCGCGGTCTGCTCCGGCGTCGACGACGGGATCGTCGCGACGGGCGTGCCGCTCGGATGCGTGCTCTTGCACGAAACGATCGCGGCCGCAAACAGCGCGGCCGCGAGGAAACGAAGCGAACGCCGAAGGCTCATCGCTGCGACGTTTGGTTGCGGTGCTCGAGCTCCGCGATCTTGGAGCGGATCTTCTCCACTTCCTTCGCGTCGGGATCGAGCGTGATCGCGGTGCGGTAGAGCTGCAGCGCGCGCTCGGCGTCGCCGCGCTTGGCGAGCACGTCGCCGAGGTGCTCGTGCACGGTGGCGTCGCGCGGCAGCAGCTTGGCGGCGTCGGTCAGATACTTCTCGGCGAGATCGAGCTGTCCGAGACGGAAGTAGACCCAACCGAGCGAATCGACGTACGCGCCGTTGTTCGGCTCCTGGGTGACGGCGCGGCTGAGCATGTCGTGCGCGCGGTCGAGATTGACGCCGCTCTCGGCCCACATGTATCCGAGGTAGTTGAGTGTCGGCGCGTGCTCCGGATTCTTCTTCAGCACCTCGAGGAACGTCGCCTCGGCGGACTTGCGGTCGCCGGCGCGCTCGTACACCGAGCCGAGCTCGAAGAGGAGATCGAGATCGTCGGGCTTCGCGTCGGTCGCGTACTTCATCAGCGCGATGGCCGCGGTCGAGTCGCCGGCCTGCACGTACGCCTCGGTCGCGGCGATGGCGTTGCGCGTGCCGAGCTTCACCTGCGTGAGCGCGAGACGCTGCGCGACCGGCTTCTGGTTCGCGCGCGAGAGCGCCTCGATCGTGCGCGCGGCGATGAACGGATCGCTGTCGTACGTCGTCGCGAGCGGCTGCAGCAGCGCCACGGCGTCGTTCCCGCGGTTCAGTTTCTTCAGCGCTTCGAGGGCGATGTTCACCGCCTGCGGATTCGGCTTGTTGCCGAACGTCAGCACGGCCTTCGCGGTCGCGTACGCGGCCTCGTAGTTGCCCTTCTGCAGATCGATATACGCGAGCTGCGTGCGCGCGAGCGCGGCGAGATTCTCAGGGACGTCCTGCACGGCGAGCAACGCGTTGAACGTCTTCGCCGCGTCGTCCCACTTCTTCTGACCGGTGAGGCTGAGGCCGAAGCTCGCCAGAAGATCGGCGTCGTTCGGCGTCGCGGCGAGGAGCTGGCGGAAGATCTTCTCGCTCTCCGCGTACTCCTCGAGATCGTTGAGCGATTCGGCGAGGTAGTACTGCGAGCGCGTGTCTTTCGGATCGGCGGCGGCGAGCGTCTTGAAGCGGTCGCGCGCCTTCTCGGCGTCGCCGGCGCGCAGATAGAAGACGGCCTGCTGCCGCTGCAGGTCGAGGTTCATCGGATCTTCCTCGATGAGCGGCTGCAGCGTTTCGGCGGCTTTGCCCCAGTCGTTCTGCTGCTGATAGATCTCGAGCAGCTGCTGGATGGCGGGGCTGAAGGTCGGATCGGCGGCGAGGGCGCGCTCGAGGTACTGGCGCGACTCGTTGCCGCGTCCGAGCTTCGTGAGGATGAGCGCGTAGTTGTAGTTGAGCGCGCGCTGATCGGGCGCGCGTTCGAGCATCGTGGCCATCACGCGCTCGGCGTCGGCGTTGCGTCCGGCGGAGGTGAGGATCTGCGTGACGGCGAGTCCGGTCGACAGATCGTCGGGGTTCGCCTTGAAGGCGGCCTGCAGATAGCCGAGCGCCTCGTCGACTTTCGTGCGGTCGTTGTTCGAGCGGTCGAGCAGCAGGCGGCCGAGGACGCGGTTCGCGTCGTAGAAATCGGGATTCGTCTTCACGACGGCGCGAAGCTCGGTCTCGGCGCGCGCGACGTTGCCGGCGTCGATGAGCACCATTGCGCGCTCGTAGCGCAGCACGGGATCGGCGGCGTTCTTCTCGATGATGCGGTCGAGGATCTTGAGCGCCTCATCGAAGTGCCCTTCCTCGGCGGCGAGCTTGGCCTGGAGGAACTCGTACGGTTCAGCGGGGAACTCCTGGGCGCGTGCCACGGCGGGAACGAGCAGCGCCGCGAGCAGGACCAGCGAGGAAGCTTTCAGGATTTTCATGTCAGTACTCGATCGGAAGTGAACAGCAGGGCGCGCCCCGCGCATTCTTGAGCCGCAACCGTGCCAAACGCATCGGCGCCTCGCCAGTATTGGACGCACCGTCAATAAACAGGTGTCGAATGTGCTAAAAGCGTGTGAAAGGCCTGTGCGCGCGTGAGTCTGGAGCGGATCGAGATCACCCCGGTTGCCGTGATCGTGGGAGAAGTCCTGCAACAACGCAGGACCGGCTCGCTGACGATCCTCAAGCCGCCGATGCGCAAAGTGCTGTACTGGTCGCAGGGCGAGCTGGTGATGGCGGCGTCGGCGGAGCCGCACGATTCGCTCGCCGATTTTCTCGTGCGCCGCGGCGCGGTACCGGCCGATCGCGCGCTGCAACTCTTCGGCGACGATCCGAACGACGTCGTGGCGCGGCTGCACGAGTCGGGCTTGCTCGATCTCTCCGCGCGCCAGACGCTGCTGCGCGAATGGCTGACATCGCAGTTCCTCCCGCTCTTCTCGCTGGACGAAGGCACGTCCGCGTTCACGGACGAGGAAGCGCTGCCGCCGGAGAAGCGGATCTTCCTGCAGTCGACGGCGGCGCTGATCGTCGACGGCGTGCGCTCGATCACGAACGGTCTCGTGCTGCGGCGCTCGCTCGGCGATCTCAAACGCCCGATCCAGCCCGCGCGCAATCCGCGTTTTCCGATCGAGGCGCTGCCGCTCGGCGAACAGGAGCGCGCGATCGCGGCGGCGCTGCACGAGCCGGTGGCGACCGAATCGTTCCTGCGCCACTTCTCCGCGCATTCGCTCGTCGCGGCGAAAGTCGTCGTGGCGCTGCTCGCGGTCGGCACCTTCACCGCGGTCGAAGAGCAGGTGCGCGACGAGCCGCCCGCGAGCGCGGACGACATGCAGCGCGATCTCGAGCTGCTCGCGGCGATCGGCTCGTCGGACCAGCGCTCGCTGCGCGCGGTGGCATTCTCGCGCCGGCTGTCGACGCTCGATCACTATCAGGTGCTCGACGTGCCGCGCGCCGCGACGCGGCAACAGCTCGTCGCCGCCGCCGACGCGCTCCGCAAGCGCTACGACGCCGCGACGTATCCGGCGATCGTGCGCGACGCGATCCAAACCATCCACCGCCGCGTCGACGAGGCGGTGAACGTGCTCAAGGACGCGGCGCGGCGCGGCGCATACGACAAGCTGCTCACCACGCGCACGGGCGAGTTGCGCGGCGGCGAGATCGCCATTCAGCAGCGCATGAACCAGCGCTCCATCGCCGAGCATAACTTCGCCAAAGCGAAGGAGCTCAGCGCGCAGGGCGACTACTACGGCGCGATCGTGCTTTTGAAACAAGCCGTCCAGTTCCTCCCCGATCACGCCGAGGCGTGGCATCTCCTCGGCGCATGTCAGGAACGCAATCCGCGCTGGCGGCGGGAGGCGGCGGAGAGCTTCCAGCGCGCGCTGTCGGCGGATCCGAATCTCGTCGACGCGATGATCTCCCTCGGCGATCTCTACAAAGCGGAAGGCCTCGCCTCGCGCGCGCAGACGTGCTACGAGGACGTGCTCAAGATCGCGCCCGATCATCCGCAGGCGCGGTCGCGGCTCGACGCGCTGCGCAAGCGCTGACGATCCGCGCGCGACGCCCGCGTCAGCGCTTCTGTTGCGCGAACACGATCAGCTGCCACTCCACTTTGCCGTCTTCCGGCCCATGCTCGTGCTGCTCGCCGCGCGGCAGCAGGTGTCCCTTCGCGACAGGCACCTCCTCACCGCAGCCCGTGCAGCGATAGATGCCGGGATTCGCCACGCGCGTCGCCGGCGCATGGCGAACCTCGAAGACGGCTAGATCGGAGTCCAGAACGTACGGCCTGCGTTTGTACAGCGCCACACCATCTCCCCCGAATGAGACGGACACGGACGCGCGATTTTCGTGGGATGCGCGCGAATTTTTTTTTGCGCGCATCCCACGGGGAAGCAGGCCTACATCAGGTCGCGCATGATCGCGTCGAGCGCTTCCTGGGGAGGACGCGTGCGCTCGAGCGGCAGCGTGGTGAGCGGCTCGTCGACGACGTTGAGCAGCTGCATGAAGCTCTTCTTTTCGGGGCGGAGGTGGACGATGCCGGTGAGCATGTGGCCGTCGCGGACGGCGCGGTGCAGGCGCTGCAGCGCCATCACGTCGTCGCTCGGGTCGTAGTCTTCCTCGAGCTTCTTGAGCACGATCTTCGAGCCGTCGTGCAGCTCGACCTCGCGCACGGTGCCGGCCTCGTAATCGACTTCGATCTGCTCGTACTCGGGCACGAAGCCGATCTGGTGCAGCAGCTCCTGGTGCTCTTTCGCGTACGTGTAGCTCTTCGTCGACGAGTCGTGGTTGTTGAACGTGACGCAGGGCGAGATGACGTCGATGACGGAGAGTCCGTCGTGCGCGATGGCGGCCTTGAGGATGTTCACCATCTGCTTCGGATCGCCGGCGAAGCCGCGGGCGACGAAGCCGCATCCGAGCTCCACGGCGAGCGCGCAGAGATCCATCGGCGGCAGATCGTTGACGACGCCGGTCTTGAGACGCGAGCCTTCATCCGCGGTCGCGGAGAACTGCCCTTTGGTGAGGCCGTACACGCCGTTGTTCTCGATGATGTAGATCATCGGGATGTTGCGCCGGACCATGTGCATGAACTGGCCGAGGCCGATCGAGGCGGTGTCGCCGTCGCCGGACACGCCGATGGCCTGCAGCTTGTGATTCGCGAGGATCGCGCCGGTCGCGATCGCGGGCATGCGTCCGTGCACAGCGTTGAAGCCGTGCGAGCGCTGTAGAAAGTACGCGGGCGTTTTCGACGAGCAGCCGATGCCGGAGAACTTCGCCACGCTCTCGGGCTTGACGCTCATTTCGTAGAACGCGCGGATGATCTGGTTGCTGATCGCGTCGTGGCCGCAGCCGGCGCAGAGCGTCGACTTGCCGCCGTGATAATCCGTCGCCTTGAGGCCGAGGCGGTTCTCGGTCGGAACCGTGGCCGCGCCGATTTTCAGTGTGCTGTCCGCCATGACTAGTCCTCCACCCGCACTTCGCGCTGCGGGACGGCGCCGGGAACGAACGCGACGGCGCTGCCGGTGAGGCGCGCCTCGGCGCGCACGAGCAGCAGCGGCTCCGGCAGCTCGATGGTCGACTCCATCTGCAGCACGGCGTCGGTGATCGTGCGCGCGTCGCACGGCAGTCCGGTGTAGTGCAGGATCTTCCGCAGCTTGCGCTGGTCCTCGCCGGCGGCGAGGCGGATCATGTCCCCCATCTGGCCGTCGCGGTTCTGCTCGACGATGTAGACGCGGTCGTGCGCGGCGATGAACGCGTTGAGCTCGTCCGTGAACGGCAGCGCGCGCAGGCGGAAGTAGCTCGTCTCGATGCCGCGCTCGCGGCGCAGCTGATCGCGCGACTCCTCGAGCGCCCACGTGGTCGTGCCGTACGCGATGAATCCGATCTTCGCGTTCTCGCGGCGATCGACGACCGGCTGCGGCACGAAAAGCTTCGCCGTCTCGTACTTTTTCGCGAGACGATCGACCGTGTCCTTGTAGTCCTGCGGCTTCTCGGAGTAGCGCCCCTGCGCGTCGTGGCCCGAGCCGCGCGTGAAGTACGACGCGAACGGATGATCGGTGCCGGGCAGCGTGCGCCACGCAATGCCGTCGCCGTCGACGTCCGCATAGCGTCCCCACTTGCCCTGCAGCTCCGTGAGCCGTTCCGCGTTCAGCACTTTGCCGCGCTTGATCGGCTTGGTCGGATACGGGAACGGGTCCGACATCCAGTTGTTCATGCCGAGGTCGAGATCGCTCAGCACGAAGATGGGCGTCTGGAACTCCTCGGCGAGATCGAGCGCTTCACTGGCGAACTCGAAACACTCGCCGACGCTCGACGGGATCAGCACGATGTGCTGCGTGTCGCCGTGCGAGAGATACGCGACCTGATTGACGTCGCCTTGCGCGGTGCGCGTCGGCAGTCCGGTCGACGGACCGACGCGCTGGATGTCCCAGATCACGCCGGGCAGTTCGGCGAAGTAGCCGAGGCCGATGAACTCGGCCATGAGCGAGACGCCGGGACCGGCTGTCGACGTCATCGAACGCGCGCCCGCCCAGCCGGCGCCGAGGACCATGCCGATGGCCGCGAGCTCGTCTTCGGCTTGCACGATTGCGAACGTCGCCTTGCCGTCCTCCTCGATGCGGTACTCCTTCATGTAGTCGATGAGCGACTCGCAGAGCGACGACGACGGCGTGATCGGATACCACGTCACGACCGTGACGCCGCCGAACATCGCGCCGATGGCGGCGGCGGCGTTGCCGTCGATGATGATCTTCCCTTCCGTCGCGTGCATCCGCTCGATGCGCCAGCGGTTCTGCCGCGGCAGGTTCGCCTGCGCGTACGCGAAGCCTTTGTCGATCGCGGCGACGTTCGGATCGATCGCCTTCTTCTTGCCTTTGAACTGCTTCGTGATCGCGGTGACGATCTCCGCGCGGTCGATGCCGATGAGCTCCGCGACGATGCCGACGTAGATCATGTTCGTCAGCAGCTTGCGCAGCTTCGAGTCCTCGGCGAGATCGGCGGCGAGCTTCGCGAACGGCACCTCGAAGAAGTGAATGTCGTTGCGGAAGGTCTTGCAGTTGAGCGGCGCGTCGTAGATGCAGAGCGCGCCCGGCTGCAACGCGTCGACGTCTTCCCGCGCGGTCTGCGCGTTCATGCAGACCATCAGGTCGACTTCCTTCTTGCGGCCGATCCAGCCGTCCTTGTTCGCGCGGATCGTGAACCAGGTCGGGAGACCGGCGATGTTCGAGGGGAACATGTTCTTCCCGCTCACCGGCACGCCCATCTGGAAGATGGACCGCATCAGAACATTGTTCGACGATTGCGAGCCGGAACCGTTGACCGTCGCGACATGAATGGTCAAGTCGTTGACGATCGGTTCCGCGCCCGCGCCCACAGCTTCGGCGGGGTCCGCCGCGATCAGGGTCTCGGACACGTTGGTCTCCTTATGTCTCTGGGAAGTGGACATACCGGTGGGACGGAAGATTCCATTTTTCTGGGAGCCGTCATTGTACTCCCACCCACCAAAAAGCGCGGAGAACCGGCCGAAACCGGCTCTGCCGCGCCGAAGAAGAACCAGCCGTCAGCGAGTCAGATCGACAGTCCGACGTCGCCTTCGAGCACCGACGGTTTCAGCCGCGGCCGCTCTCCGTGCTTCCACAGTGCAGCGGTGTGGACGACGCGATACCGCAGCGGCCCGCCGTCCGGTCGTTCGCTGCGCGTGATAGGACGCGGAATGCAGACGAACTCGGTGCGCATCTCCGCCGGAGACAACCGGACCGTCGCGTAACCGTGGCCGCCGAGATCGATGAACTCGAGGTGCGGAGCCACATCGGGGTTCGACAGCGCCCGCGCGCGCTTCAGGTCGAAGCTCTTCGCGTATTCGAGGCAGGAACGCACGCCGTGCCTCAGCAGCATGTTGTGAGTCCAGTCCGGCGGGCCGCCGCCCGGCTTGTCCACCAGAAACAACGGCCGCAGCGGGGAATCTTTCGGAAATCGATGCTCGAGCGCTTCCATGGTGCCGGGGCTGGAGAGTGACGCGCCGACGAAGCTCAGACCGACCGGATCGAATTTTCCCGGCGGAAGCTCGGAAGTCGCGTAGCCGGCCCAGAAGCTGTGGCGATCGCCCGAGACGATGCCGAAGCCTGTGATTTTTGCGTCGCGCACGAGGCCGTAGATCTCCGCGCGCTCCATGTACGCGGCGCCGTAATCACTCGCGCCCATGAAGGCGTACGTGTTGGCCGGCCACGATTCCTTGGTGAGACCCGGGGGCAGGTTTTGCGGATCGGAGCGCGCATCGAGAGCGCCCTGCGAGTTCCCCCAGATTTTCCAGGTCGCCGTCGAGCTCTTGAGCTTCTCTTTGAACCATGCCTTCTGCTCCGCCCCAAGAATCGTCTGCGGCGGCGCGTTCCGCTGCGGATTGGGGACGTGCGCGTCGTTGAAGCTGACTTCCGCGGGCGGGTTGCCGCCGTTGTACGCGCGCCCGCCGTCGAGCACCTGCATGAGAGGTTCGGGAGACATGCCGATGAACTCGTCGCCGCCGAGCTTAGCGAGCGAGGGATCGCTGAACGGATCGGCGTTCCGATAGCTATGCTGGTCCGTGAGGATCAGGTCGAGGTTGCGGCCGTAGCGTAATGCCCGGTAAGCCTTCAGGCTGTTGATCGCGATCAGATTGTTCGGCTCCGTCCCAAGACCGTTGCTGTCGAACTGCGTGATCGCGACGTTCTTCACCGCGGGCGGCCCGAAGTGATCGAGCGATCCGCTCGGCGGAGCGACGCGTGCGGGCAGATACTCGAACCACGCCTGATTCGCCGCGATCTTGACACTCTGGCCCGGCTGTTCATAGCCGCTGCCCTTCACGATGCTTTGCCAGCCCATCCACGAAAATTCGTGGTTGTCCCAGATCGGGATGAACGGCCAGCGCGCGCGCGCGTCCTGAAGGTCGGGATCCGCGAGATAGCCTTTATAGACCGCGCGGTAGCCGTCGACCGTCAGCGGGACGTGGAAGTTGCCACCCTTCAAGCCGTCCGTGAAGCGCGCGACTTCATAGATCGTGCGGTCGTAGCGCGTCTTGACTTCCTCCGGGTATTCGACGACCTCGTAGATGAAATCGCCGAGGTGCAGCACGAAGTCGAGTTGCTTGTCCGCCGGCGCGCGCTCGTCTTCGTAAATCATCCGCCGGTAGGCGTTGAGCTTGCCCTCGTTGACGTCCTGACAGCTCACGAATGCGAAGGTCACCGTGCGCGGATCGTCGGGCAACGGCGCGGTGATCGTGCGGCCGACGCGGCTGCCGTTTCCGTCGGCATCGGTGAATCGATACCAGTACGTGTGCGCCGGCTTCAGTGCGCCGATCAACACGCGCGTGGTCCAATCGGACGCGCTTGCGACCGGTGCCTGCGCGTGCGCAATGACGCGGTGGAACGCCTGATCCTCCGCGACCTCCACGGTCAGGACATGCCGTTCGCCCTCGGTGAACGGACGCCGGGTCCAGAGGATGACGCTGTGCGCGTCGGGATCGCCCGAGGCGACTCCTTGCGGATACAGATCGCGCCGCTCGCGCCAGTTGACGCTCGAGCCATGGGCCGGTCCGACCCACGCGAGCGAAGCACCAAGGGCTGCAGCAGTTTTGATGAAATCCCGGCGGCTGATCGTCATCGTCTCACTCCATCCGTGTTCCGATTTGGGCGTCGGCCAATGTAGCCGGTGCGGCCGGAGTCTCGTCGAAAACCTTCGGTGAAGGTGACGGCCGCGATCGACTAGCGCCGCTTCGCTTTCACGCCGCTGGAGATCACGAAGACGCGTCCGCTGTGATGGCCGTGCACGCCGCTCCAGCCGGACGTCACGAGAAAATCCACCGTGCCATCGCCGTCGACATCGCCCATCCCTTGCGCGTCGAAGCCGAGCGTCTCGCCCGGCACGCGCGAGGTGTACGTGCGCATGCGATGGCCATCGCGACCCGAGTAGAGCGAGATGCGTCCGCCGGAAACCGCGGCACCGGCGTACTGCCACGCGCCGACGATGAGGTCCGCGCGTCCGTCGCCATCCACGTCGCCTGCTTTCGCGGGACACGTTCCGAATCCCTCGCCCGCCGTTTCGCCGGTGAGCGTGAGGAGGCGCGCGCCGTCGGCGCCGGAGTGCACGTAGACGCGGCCCGTGGACGCGCCGTTCGCGGCATTCGACCAGTCGGAGGCGTAGACGTCGGCGATGCCGTCGCCGTTCGTGTCGCCGAGTACGGAGAGGAACATGAGGCCAAGCGCATTGCCGGTGGCGTCGGAGTCGATGACGAACCTCGGCTTGTCGGAGAGCGCGTCGTAGACATACGTGCGGCCGGTCTTGCGCGGACCGGCTTTGGGCGCGCCGACGAGCAGGAACCGCTGCTTGCCGTTCGTCGCGCCGGCGACGGTGCTGCCGAAGCGATCGCCGGCGCGCTCGCCGGTGAAGACGAACAATGGATGTCCATCTTTCCCGGAGTAGACGTACGCGCGTCCCGCGTCAGCGCCCGCGGCGTCGTTGCCCGGCGCGCCGACGAGCACGTCCGCGTAGCCGTCGCCGTCGACGTCACCGCATCCCGAGGCGTGGTTCCCGAACTCGTCGTCTTCCTTCTCTCCATGCATCGTGAAGAGCACCGCGCCGTCTCTGCCTGAATAAACGAATGCCTTCGAGTGGCCGGGTGCGGCGGCGATGACATCCGGAATGCCGTCTTTGTTCGTGTCGCCCGCGGCCTCGACGCCGGTGCCCAGCTGGTCTTCCGCCTCGCCGTCGGCCTTCCAGAGCAGCGCGCCCGATTTCGTCGAGTAGACGTAGATGCGGCCGGCGTTCGTGCCGTTCGCGCCGGAGGTCGGCGCAGACGTGACGAAGTCGGGCACGCGGTCGCCGTCGACGTCGCCGATCGGCCGCGCGATCCAGCCGAATTGATCCTCCGCATGTTCGCCGTCCCATTCGCGGATCACCTTCACGTGCTCGACGAACGGCTGTGCGAAGTCTTCGGGCTTCGGCAGCAGCGCGACGAACCGCGCGTCGTTGTGCAGCGATGCGAGATCGTTGTCCGCCGCGGCTCCCGTGAGGTCGACGCGACGCGATGCCTTCGCCTCCCGCAGCCACGCGATCGCATCGTCCGTCCGTCCTGACAGCGCGTACGCGACGGCGGTGTTGTAGATCGCCGCGCCGGAGCGCGGATCGAGCGTGCGTGCGGTCGCGAGCGCCGTCAGCGCGTCGTCGTACTTGCCGAGGCGGATGAGCGAGAGCGCGAGGACGCGAAACGCGAGCGCGTTCTTCGGCTCGCGCGCGGTCACGCCGCGCAGCACCTCAGCCGCGTGCGTCCAGTCTTTCGCTTGCGCAAACGCGAGACCTTCCTGCAATCCGGGAGGCGTGGCGGGCGGCGGAACGGCCTGCGCGAGCACGGCGGCGAGAACGAGCGCGACGATCGTGAACATCGCTCCGTTCTAGCGGCGCGGCGCGCACCGTCGCTATCACCATCTTGCTCAGTTGCCGATCGCGCGCCGCAACGCGGACGGCGCGAGTCCGAATGTTCTCCGGAAGCGAGCCGTGTAATGGCTATGGCTCGAGTACCCGTGATCGAGTGCGACCTCGGTGAGATCGCTCGTTCGCTCGATGGCCTCGATCGATGCGCGCAGCCGCAGCTGTTCGCGATACGCGTGCAGCGTCATCCCGGTCTGGCGCCGGAACGTGCGGCAGAGATGAAAGACCGACGCGTGCACCCCGGAAGCGACGTCCGCGAGCGCGAGCGGTTCGGCGAAGTGCCGTCCGAGAAACGCGCGCGCGGCGTGAACGAGCTCGGAGTCGGCGCGCGCGTTCGCGGCCGTCGATCGCGGCGACGCGTCATACGCGCTGCGCAGGAGACGCGCGAGCATGCCGACGACGCGCTCTTCGACGTCGAGCGGATCGGCGCGCCGTTCGCGCACGGCCACGAACAGCTCGCGCTGCTCGCGATAGAGCCGCGAGTCCGACGCGACGCGCGCGAAGCGCACCGGCCGTTCGCTCGCTTCGGCAGCGCGCGCATCGTAGCGGCCGACCGCGTCACGCATCACCGCTTCCGACACCGCGAACCAGTCGCAGCGATCGCCGTCCGCGCTCACCGCTTTGCGCCGGTAGAGCTGCCCGCGGTTGTACAGCACGACGACGTTCGGATCGGCGACGAACGGCGTGCCCTCGCGATGTTCGATCACGACCGACGAGCGCGGGAAGACGAAGCAGAACGTCTCGATCGGACCGGAATCGCCGAACGACGGATCGTCGGCCGAGCAGCGGAAGACGCCGATCTGCACCGAGCTCGTCTCGTAGATCGTGCGGTCGATCATGGCGTACATGCTACTGCCGCCGCGCGAGGAACAAATACGTGAGCAGCGCCGTCGCGACGAGGATTTCGCGTTGCTTCACATTCGCCTCGCAGATGCCGAGGGTGCGGCCGCGGCGGAGGACGCGCGCGGTGGCGACGAGCGGACCGCGGTCGGGACGCGCGGCTTCGAGAAAGTTGATCTTGAGCTCGACCCCGGTCAGTGCTCCGCTGAAGCGCGCGTCGCCGCGCAGCGCGTAGACGCCGGCCGTATCGGCGAGCGCCGCGAGCACGCCGCCGTGCACGACGCCGTTCTCCTGCAGGAACCACGGCGACACGCCAGCGGCCACGGACGCGCGGCCGTCGCCATATTCGACGAGCGTGAAGCCGAGCTCGCGATTGAACGGCGTGTCGTCGAACGAACGCATGGGACTCACCGGAGCTGGACGAGAGCCGCGTCGATCGACGCGCGCAGCTGGCGCGCCTGCGGTGCGTCGCCGAGTCGCGGATCAGTGGCGATGAGGACGTAGAGCGCGGTGAGAAAGCGTTCGAGGTTGCCGCGCCGTACGAGCACGCGCTCGTCCGCCGCGTACTTTGGAACGGCGATCGCGTCGATCCACTTCGTGCCCCACCGTGGCGTCGAAGTCCGCGCGCACAAACAGCGAGAGTGCCGCACGCGCGAGCCGCGTCTCCTCGCCGTGCGCGAACGCGACGTCCGCGGAGTCGAGCCTCGCGACGAGCGCCGCGAAGATGCGCGGCTGTTGTTCGGGATCGAGGTGCCGGCTGCGCGCGAGGAACTTCAGGAGGTCGGCGGTGTGCGCGGTAGCGTGGAGCCAGCCGGCGCGGTCGTCGAAGCCGCGGAGATCGCGCTCGTCGTGCAGGTACGCGAGCGCGTGGCCGAGCAGCGCGTCGAACTCCAGTTTCTCGAGAAACGGCTGCTCGTTGTCGAGCGCGGCGACGGTCGAGAGCGCGAGCGCGGAGAACGAGCGGCCGAGCACCGCGCTCACGCGATGATCGTCGAGTCCGACGCGCAGCCTGGCCGTCCACGCGGCGATGAAGGAACGAAGCTCCGCGGGCGTGAAGAGCCGTTTCGCGTACACCCACTGCGCGAGGATCGAGTACGCGTAGTCGTCGCGCAGCACGGGATCCGGCGACGAGAAGTCCGCCGTCAGCTCCATCACCAGCGCGCCCGGCTGCTCGCCGGCCGGCACCGCGAAGCCGCTGTCGACGATCGCTTTCCAGAACGGCTTCGTATGCCGCGCCGCCGCGAACGCGTTCGTCGCGGCGACACTCAGCACGATCCACGCGAGCACGACTCTCATGCCGACCAGCGTGCCGGCAGCCGCAACGTGCCGCTATCAAATCGTTGCGCATCGTCCATAAACTTTCAGGGCGTTCCGTCGTTCAATCGAGTCGATGGACGTGCCCCTCAAACCAATGGAACGGCCGCTCTTCCGCAGCGAGCTCGCGCTCGTCGCGGAGTTCGCCTGCACGCCCGACGAGCCGCTGTACGCCGACTCCGGTCCGTCCAACGCGCACTGCGTGGTCTTTCCGTCGACGTCGACGCGCATCCTGCGGCGCGGCCGTCCGGCCATGCTCGAGAACCCGACCGCGGTGTCGTTCTTCAACCGCGGCGAGGAGTACCGCCGCGAGGTCATCTCCTCGCGCGGCACGTACGCGACGTGGTACACGCTGGCGGACGAGCTGCTCGACGAGATCCTGCGCGACGCGCACGTCCGCGAGCGCTGCTTTCGCGCGCAGCAGACCGTCGTCCCTCCCGCGACGATCTACCGCCAGCGCCGCCTCCTCGGCCGCCTGCTCCGCGGAACGCCCACCGAGGCGCTGGCCGTCGAAGAGGAGCTCGTGAGCCTGACGCGCGAGCTCGTCGCGCGCGCCGCGGCCGTGCCGCCGCCCGCGCCGCGTCCGAACGAGCAGCTCGTCCATCGCGCGATCCGCTGCCTCCTCGTCAACTTCTCCGCGCCCGTGACGCTGCGCGCGCTCGCGCGGCACACCGGCGCGTCGCCCGCGTACCTCAGCCGCGTGTTTCACGCCGCGACCGGACTGACGATGAGCGACTTCCGCCAGCGGCTGCGCCTCGTCTCCTCGCTCGACCTGCTCCCCGCTTATGAGGGACAGGTGACAGACCTCGCATTGGAGCTCGGCTATTCGAGCCACAGCCATTTCACGAGCTGCTTCCGCGCGCTCTTCGACGCGAGTCCGACGCGGTTCATCGCCGAGCTGACGTCAGCCGCTCACCGCGCCGCCGCAAGAATCTGAAAGCGGACGATGCGACGCTTCGCCGACACTGCGCGCATGAAGACACTGCTCCTCGCTCTGCTGCTCGCGCCGGCGCTCCTCGCGCAAAACAGCGTTGCGCAAAGCGGCGACGTGACCTCCGACTACACCACGACGAAGGTCGCCGACGGCATCTGGGCGTTCATCGCGCCGGAGCCGAAGTCGGCGCTCGCGAGCGGCAACTCGGTGGCCATCGCCGGCGACGACGGCGTGCTCGTCGTCGACACCGGGATGATCCCGTCGCTCGCGAAACGGATGATCGACGAGATCCGCGCGAAGACGGGCAAGCCCGTGCGCTACATCGTCAACACGCACTGGCACAACGATCACAACATGGGCAACTTCGTCTATCGCGACGCGTTCCCCGGCGTGACCATCCTCTCGACGCCGTTCACGCGCGAGGCGATGGCGGACTTCGACGCGAAGATCCTCACCGGCTATCAGCAGCGCGGCATGGCCATGGCGGAGAAACTGCGCGCACAGCTCGACAGCCGCAAGAACACCGACGGCACGCCGATGACGTCGGAGCAGCTCGACGCGCAGCGCGCGCTCGTCTCCGACGTCGAGAAGGCGATGCCGCAGTTCCTCACCGCGCGCATGGAGCTGCCCAACGTGACGTTCACCGACGCGCTCACCATCCACCTCGGGCGCCGCGAAATCCAGGTCCGCTTCCTCGGCCGCGCGAACACCGCCGGCGACGCGATCGTCTACGTCCCCGACGCGAAAGTGCTCGTCACCGGCGATCTGCTCGTCGCGCCGATTCCGTTCGCCACCGGCTCGTATCTGCCGGAATGGATCGCGGCGCTGAAGAAACTCGATGCGATGGACGCGACGTCGATCGTCCCCGGACACGGCGCCGTCGAACACGACGAGGAGCATCTGCACGCGTTGACGCGCCTGCTCGAAAGCGTCGTCGCCCAGGTGCAGGCGGCGGTGAACGCCGGCCTCACGCTCGAAGAGACGCGCAAGCGCATGGACATCCGGACCTACGCCGACGCGCTCACGCAAGGCATCGCGTCGCGGAAGCGCCACTTCGCGGAGTACTTCGAGGAGCCGGCCGTCGCGAACCTCTACAAGCAACTCAAAGGAGAACCGACGAACGAATCGCCGTTCGCGCAGTGAGGCTCGCGCCGCAACTCTGGTACTCTCGCCGCGGTCATGGCTCTCCGGTTCCCGCGCGTATCGCTGCTCGTCGCTCCCCTTGTTCTCGTCGTTGCGCTCCCGCTGCATGCCGCGAAACAACGCGCGGTCCGCGTGCCGTCGGATTGCTCGTTCACGCTCATGGCGTCCGCGGATGCGGTGCCTTCGAGCGGAGAGGTGCGGGTCGTCACGGTCGAAGGGGCGAGCGCGACGTGCACGTCGTGGCTGGCGTTCTCGCCGGTCGACTGGATCGTGCTGCAGCCGTCGGGGTCGCAGCTCTTCGTCAACATCGCGCCGAATCCGACGCAGTTGCCGCGTTCCGCGACGCTGCGCATCGCCGGGCAGCCGTATCTCGTGGCGCAGGACGCGAACGTCGTCGTCTCGCCGCCGGTCGAGACGAGCCTCCTCGTCAACGGCCACTTCGACCACGGCCTCGAGCCGTGGGGCTGGCAGGATCGTTATCCGAACGGACCGGGTGAGGCGCTGTGGAGCACCGAAGACGCGAACGGCAGCGCGGCGTCTGGCTCGATCCTCATGCGCAGCACCGGCACGACGCGCGGCTTTCAGCGGCTGCAGTGCGTCGACGCCGAATCGGGCGTGATCTACGCGTACGGCGGCGTGGTGCGCGCGGCCTCGCGCGAAGGCGGGCAGGAGGCCATCGCCGTGCTCGAATACGACCAGCCGGCTTGCGGCGGCGACTTCACGCGCGACAACGAGAACCGCTTCCGCGCGAACGCGCCGCTCACGTGGCAGCGCTACGACTTCCGCTTCCGCACCGGCGCGTCGACGCGCAGCCTGCTGTTCGTGATCGCCAGTCTCGCCGCCGCGCCGCCGTTCGACGCGTGGTTCGACGACCTCTATCTGCGCCGCGAATGACGGGGCGCCGCCGCTGAATGCGGCCGCGCGGAGTTGCGCGAAGCATCCTCTATCATGCGCGGATGTTGCGCACCGCCTGGGTCGCGATCGTCGCGATCATCGTCACGATTCCCTGCGCGTCCCTCACGATCGCCATCGCGCTCGTCCGTTCGACGTCGCCGCTCATCGAGCCGGTGATCCGCTTCTGGGCGCGCGCGATCGTCCGCGCCGCCGGCATCGAGCTGCGCACCGAGCGGATGGAAACGCTCGACCCGAAGCAGCGCTACATCCTCGTCGCGAACCATCACAGCTACCTCGACATCCCGTGCGTCTTCGCGGCGGTGCCGCAGCCGATCCGTTTCATGGCCAAGAGCAGTCTGTTCAAGATCCCGATCTTCGGCTGGGCCATCGGCCGCGCCGGCTTCATCCCGATCGACCGCAAGAACCGCCGCACCGCGGTGAAGTCGTTCGACCTCGCCGCGGACCGCATTCGCAAGGGCAACACGATCGTGATCTTCCCCGAGGAAGGACGCTCGCGCGACCGCGAGATGCGTCCCTTTCAGCGCGGCGCGTTCCTGCTCGCGCTGAAGTCCGAGCAGCCGATCGTGCCGATCGCGATCGACGGCACGTACGACGTGCTCTCCGCGCGGACGCTGCAGGTGAAACCGGGCGTCGTGACCGTGCGCATCGGCACGCCGATCGCGACCGCCGGACTCTCGCTGCGCGACAAGGAGCGGCTCGCGAACGAGTCGCGCGCGCAGATCGAGTCGATGCTCACGGTTCCGCGCTGAGAGCGCGCGCTACGGCGCCGAGATCGCGCTCCAGCAGCGTGCGCACATCGAGCGTGAAACGGCCGTCGTGGATGCGGCCGACGATCGGCGGATCGTTGCGCAGGAAGCGCGTCTGCAGCGCGTTCGCGTCGCCGGGAACCTCGATGCCGATCGACGCGATCGTCTCCGTCGGCGTGGTCCCGCCGCCGAGGGCGCAACGCGTCTCGACGACGCGCACGCGCGTACCGCGAACGAGACGCTCGGCACGCGCGCGCAGTTCCTCGATCGGCGTCGCCAGCATGCGATAGATCGCGATGCGCTCCTCGTGCTTGCCGCTCGCGAACGCGCGCAGCGTCGCGGCGACGACGGCGTACGTCTCCTTCCCCGCGCGCACCGCGCGCATCAGCGGATGTTTGCGGCAGCGCGCGACGATCGCTTCCGAACCGAGAATGAGACCGCCTTGCGTCGCGCCGAGGAGCTTGTCGGTCGAGCAGGTGATCGCGTCGACGCCTTGCGTGAGGAGCTCGCGCAACGTCGCGCGCGGCGCGAAACCGTAGCGCGCGAGATCGACCGCGCGTCCCGAGCCTTCGTCGTAGAGCAACGGCACGCGCTTCGCGCGCGCGACCTCGACGAGCTCCGCGACCTCCGGCGTTTCGGTGAAGCCGACGATGTCGAAGTTCGAACGATGCACGCGCAGGATCGCGGCGGTTTTCTTACCGATCGCGTCGGCGTAGTCGCGGGCGCGCGTGCGGTTCGTCGTGCCGACTTCGCGCAGTTTCGCGCCGCCCTGCTGGATGACGTCCGGGACGCGGAACGCGCCGCCGATCTCGACGAGCTCTCCGCGCGAGACGATGACCTCGCGTCCCGCGGCCGTCGCCGCGAGGAGGAGCATCGTCCCCGCTGCGTTGTTGTTCGTCAGCACTGCGGCCTCGCAGCCGAAGAGCGTGCGGCAGAGCGCGGAGAGATGTTCGTCGCGCGCGCCGCGCTCTCCTGCCTCGAGATCGAACTCGAGGTTCGAGTAGCCGGTGACGATGGCAGCGGCGTCGGCCCAGATGCCGTCGTCGATCGGCGCGCGGCCGAGGTTCGTGTGGATGATGATGCCGGAAGCGTTGATCGCCGGACGCAGGGTCGACGCGAGCGAGGCGGCGAGCGTCGCGCCGATCGCGTGCAGCGCGTCGTCCTCGTTCCACGCGACGGCATCCGCGCGCAACGCGTCGAGATGCGCGACGACGGCGGCTTTCACCGGCTCGCGTCCCCACTCCGCGATCAGCGGCGCAAAGCGTGCAGCGGAAAGGATTCGCTCGACGGAAGGGATGGCCCGCAGGCTCGCGGCGGCGTCGGAATGAGCGGCCCCGGCAGGCGCTTTAGCCATTGTTGCGTTAGTTTAGTCCGAGCCTACCGTGATCAAACAGGACGAGGAGCTCGACAAGCTCGAGGAAGACATCCGGAAGCTGAAGAACAAGTACGACCAGTTCTTCACCGGCATCATCAAGATTCCGCCCAGCTTCGAGCGGCATCAGCTGGAGTCCTACATCCACGAGCTGAGCAAGCAGAAGATGCGCGACAACACGCGCCGCTTCCGCTTCAACACCGTCCTGTCGCGCTACAACCAGTTCCGCGAGATGTGGGCGCGGAAGATGCGCGAGCGCGAGGAAGGTCCGCTCGACTACCGCCGCCGCCAGGCCGCGCTCAGCGCGCCGGAGCCGGAGCGCGAGAGGCACGCGCCGCCGCCGCCGCGCGTAACGTCGGGCGCGGCCGATCCGTATGTAAGGATGACGCCGGGTGCGAACGGCGAACAGATCCGCCAGCTCTTCGACGCGATCGAGCGCGAGCACGCCAAGCTCGGCAAGCTGCCGAACCTCACGCTCGAACAGCTCGCCGTGATGGTGCAGAAGCAGACCGAGATCGTGCGCGACAAGTACCATGTCCACACCGTCGCCTTCCGCGTCGAGACCGTCGACGGGAAGGTGAAACTGAAAGCGAAACCACTGCAGGATTGAGCCCGACCATGAAACGTTTGCTCCCCATCGTCACTCTCGCCGCGCTCGTCGCCGCCTCGTCCGCGTTCGCGCGGCAGGCGAAGAACCCGTACGAGAATCCGTTCTACGCGAAGTACCTCAACACCGGCAGCGCACTCGACGCGCAGATCCAGCGCACGCTCGACGCGCTGCGGCAAACGCCGGAGTCCGCGCCGCTGCACAACCAGCTCGGTTCGCTCCTGGTGCAGAAGGGCTTCCCGCGCGACGCCGAACGCGAGTTCGAGCGCTCCGTCGACGCCGACCGCCACTACTACGCCGGCTGGTACAACCTCGGCCTCGTGCGCGCCGCGAACGGCGACCGCATCGGCGCGCGCCGCGCGTTCTACCGCACGGTCGACCTCAAGCCCGGCCACGCCGCCGCGCTCTTCCAGCTCGGCCTCATCGAAGAGCAGCGCCAGAACATCGACCGCGCCATGCACTTTTACGCGAAGGCGTTCTCGATCAATCCGGCGCTGCTCGACGTCGACGTCAACCCGCGCATCCTCGACTCGCATCTGACGGACGCCGCGCTGCTGCAGGCGTATCCGCAGGCGCATTCGCGCGCGAGTATGCAGTTCCAGGGCGCGCCGGTCGCGGTGCGCGAGCGGACGGCACCCGAGGCGCCTTCGCCGCAGGCGGCGCCGCGCAACGTCGTCACGCCGGGCGCGCCGGTCACCGATCCGTCGATGCAGTCGCATCCGCCGGGACAGGCGGTCGTGATCCCGGTGCCGCCGTCGAGCAACACCGCGCAGCCGCCGCAGCCCGCCACGCAAACGGCGCAGCCGAGGGATCCCGCCGCGGTGCGTGCCGCGCGCGCCGCGCGCCAGGAAGAGCTCCGCCGCCGCGCGGCGACGAAGCCGCCGCTGCTTCCGAAGCCGGCGAACACCGCGCCGGAGCAACCACCGGCCAGTCAGCAGCCGCCCAACACGACCACGAATCCGCCGCAATGAGCGCGCATCTGGAACGCGCGGCGTGCGCTGCACGCCGCGCGTTCCGCATGACCTCACATACAATCCGCGCGTTTTGAAGCTCGCCGACCGCGCCTCGCTTCTCGGGTTCTCCGACATCGTTCGCATCCGCAACCGCGTGCTCGACCTGCGCGCGCAGGGACGCAAAGTCCTGCAGCTCGAAGGCGGCGAGCCGTTCATGCCGACGGCCGACGTGGTAAAGGACGCGATGCGCGATGCGCTCGCCGCGAACCAGACGCGCTACGCGCCGTCGTCCGGCATCCCGCAACTCCTCGAGGCGCTGCGCGCGAAGCTCGCCGCGAAGAACCACATCGAGCTCGCAACCGGCGATCTCATCGTCACCTCCGGCGGCGCGCACGGGCTCTTCTGCGCGTTCCAGGCGAGCGTCGATCCGGGCGACGAGGTGATGTTCTTCTCCCCGTACTGGACGCCGATCCGCGACCAGGTGCGCTTCGCGGGCGGCGTCGCCGTGCGCGTGCCGTGGGACGACGTCCGCGGCCGCGACGACATCCGCGACGTCCTCGAGTCGCACCGCACCGACCGCCTGCGCGTGATCTACGTAAACTCGCCCGCGAATCCGACCGGCGACCTCCTCACGCGCACGCAGCTCGAATCGATCGCCGCGTTTGCGAAGGCGCACGACCTCACCGTCATCGCCGACGAAGCGTACGAAGACCTCGTCTACGACGGCGAGCACGTCTCGATGGCGTCGCTCCCGGGGATGTTCGAGCGGACGTTGACGGTGTTCACGTTTTCGAAGAGCTTCTCGATGACCGGCTGGCGCATCGGCTACGTCGCCGCGCCGCCGCTGTTCATGGAGTTCCTGCGCAAGCTCGTGCTCAACAGCGTGAACGGCGTCTCGACGCCGACGCAGTTCGCCGCGCTCGCGGCGGTCACGGACGATCCACACGCGTTCGACGGTTTGCGCGAGGAGTACCGCCGCCGCCGCGATCTGCTCGTCGGCGGCTTCCGCAACGCCGGCTTCGACTGCCTCACGCCTCCCGGCGCGTTCTACACGTTCCCCGACGTCCGCGCGTGCCTCGGCAACGACTCGTGGCGGGCGATGGAGACGCTGCTCGAGCGGACGTCGATCGCGTCGGTGCCGGGCGTCGTCTTCGGCCCCGAGGGAGAAGGGCATCTGCGGATGTCGTTCTCGACTTCGATGGAAGTGCTCGAAGAAGCGGTCGACGCGCTTCGCGCGCTATAGTCGGCGCGCCGATGCCGATCGAGACCCGCATCGCCCGCCGTTACCTCTGGGCCGCGCGCAAGCAGGCGCATACGGCGTTTCTCTCGTCGATCAGCATGCTCGGCCTCGCGGTCGGCGTGTTCACGCTGCTGCTGTCGATCGCGCTGCTTTCCGGCATGCAGGGACAGATCAAGGCGCGGCTGATCGAGTCGAGTCCGCAGCTGCTCGTCGAGCCCGCGGGACGCAACACGATCGCCGACGCGAACGCGATCGTCGCCGCCGCGCGCCAGCTCGGCCTCACCGACGTGCGGCCGTTCGTCAGCGGCATCGCCTGGGGCGGCAACGAGCGGCTGCGCCAGGGGCGCCCGATGCGCGTGCGCTCGTACGCGCGCGGACACGAGCCCGCACCGGACACGGCGTCGGCGCGCAAACGCGCCTGGAACCCGAACGAGCCGCAGGTCTTTCTCGCGCGCGGCTACGCCGCGTCCCTCGGCCTCGACCTCGGCGACGCGCTCACCGTCGTCGCGCCGCGCACGCGCCTCACGCCGTTCGGCCCCGTGCCTGTGATGAAGAAGTACCGCATCACGCGTCTCGTGCTCCCCGAAAGCGACGAAGCGTCGACCGACGCTTGGCTCGATCCGAACGAAGCCGCCCACCTCTTCGGCACGAACGGCGAGCCGACCGCGATCGAGATGTACGGACAGGCGGATCGCGCGGAGCCGGCGCAGGCGGCGCTGCAGGCGCGCTTCACCGGCGCGCAGTTCAAGACGTGGAAAGAGATCAACCGCCCGCTCTTCCTCGCGCTGCGGCTCGAGAAGATCGTGATGTTCGCGACCATCTCGCTGATCATCTTCGTGGCCGCGCTGAATCTCGTCTCGTCGCTGTCGATGCTCATCCTCGAGAAGCGTCCCTCCGTCGGCGTGCTGCGTACCCTCGGCGCGACGGAGCGCAACATCCTCTCGCTCTTCATGCAGGTCGGCCTGCTCATCGGCCTCACCGGCACGCTTCTCGGCAACCTCTTCGGCCTCGGCGCGGCGTGGGCCGCGAACCGCTTTCACCTCGTGCCACTGCCGCCCGACATCTACTTTCTCAGTTACCTTCCCTTCCAGCTCGACGTCGAAGACATCGTGGGCGTGAACATCGTCGCGATTCTTCTCTCCGTCATCGCCACGTGGTACCCGGCGCGCATCGCCTCGCGGCTCGATCCGATCTCCGCGATCAAGGAGGACTGATGCGCCGGCGACTCGGACTCGCGCTCGTTGCGCTGCTCGCCGTCATCACCGCGTGCGCGCGCGTGCCGGTCAGCGACGAGGTGACGATCGACTTCGCCGATTCGCGCGACGGCGACCTCGTGAGCGTCACCGTGCAGACGGACTTCCTGTCGCAGCCGGCGAACAGCGCCATGCGCACGCGCATCGACACCGCGCGCGATGCCGCGGTGGCCGGCACCGACGCGTGGTCCGCGCGCTTCGCGCGACTCTCGCCGGAATCGGAGCGACTCACGTTCGATCGCAGCCGCGGCACGCTCGATCGCGTCACGCGCGCGGTGCGCATCCCCGCCGACGATCTGCAGCGCATCTTCTCCGACATGAACGTGACGGTGAGTCTCGTCCGCGGCGACGGCTGGCGCGAGCTGACGCTCTATCCCGGCACGAGCTCCCGCGCGACGCGCGAACAGCGGCGCGAGTTCGAGGAGGCGCTGTCGGCGTGGAGCGGCGACGTCGCGCACTACTTCAACGCCGTGCAGCACCTCTACTCGTATCTCGACAAACATTCCGACCGCGCGCGCTACGTCTTCGCCGCGGTGCTCGATGAGAAAGACGAGGCAGGGAACGATCCGATGGTGACGGAGGACGAGCAGCCGCTCGTCGAGAACGTGCGCCACGCGATGGAGACGCTCGCCGACAAGCTCGATGCGAGTGAGGGCCGCGCGACGACGTTCGCCGAGGAGGCGGACCTCGTCTACAACCCCTTCCCGGCGCGCATCGTCATTCACGCGCCGGACAAACAGGAGCTCACCATCGAGCCGGTCGATCTCTTCGCCGGCATCGCCGCGCTGGAAGGCCGCTGGATCCAGCCCGATCCGCTCGCGGCGGTGCTGCGCGACGACAAGATCACGTCCGAGCAGCTCGCGCACGCGGAGCGCCACGCGAACGTCATCGTCAGCGCGACCGAAGTCGAAGACGCGGTGCGCGCGCAGCTCGTGCGGCCGAAGCAGTATTCGCTGCGCTGGCCGGATTGACGATCACAGGTCGCGCGTCATCACGACCGCGGCTTCGCCGTCGGGGTAGTAGCGCGGCCGCACGTATGACGGCTTGAAGTCGAGCTGCCGGTAGAAATCCTGCGCGCCGTGATTCGAGCGCCGCACCTCGAGCGAGATCGTCTTCACGCCGTGCTCGCGCGCGAACGTGAAGCAGCGCGCCATCAGTGCGCCGGCGATCCCCTGCCTTCGCGCCCACTCCGCGACCGCGATCTTGTTCACGTGCATCTCGTCGAAGAGCCACATCGCGAAGAGGTAGCCGACCAGCGCGCCGTCGCGCCGCGCCACGAGATTGAAGCGCCAGTCGGCGGCGAGCTCGCTGTCGAAGAACTCGCGGCGCCACGGCGCCGGAAACGCCTCGGTCTCCAACCCATGCACGGCGTCGAGATCGGCACGCGTCGCGGGCCCGATCGTGAGCGCGTCAGGCATTCTGCTTCTGCTGCAGTTTGACGTCGGCCTCCGCGAGCCGCACGTAGATCGGCGTCACGTCGCGGTAGCGCGCGCCGTCGCCCGCGCGCTCGATCGCCAGCGCGCGCCGCGCGCAGCGGAGCGCAACGTTGTCGCGCTGCAGCAGCTCGTTCGCGTGCACGACGCGCGCATCGGCGGGCGGCGTGCCGAGGTGCGGGGCGAGGACTTCGCGGGCCTCGTCGAAGACGGAGACGTACGACTCGCCGCGGCCCGCGTCGTCGACGACCGCCACGCGGCCGCTCTCGCCGTACGCCAGCGCCTCGTGCGTCGACATCGCGCAGACCGGCTTGCCGAGTGCGAGCGCGAGTCCCTGCATCGTGGCGAGGCCGATGCGGACGCCGGTGAAGGAGCCCGGGCCGCGCGTGACGGCGAAGAGCTCGATCGCGCGGCGGTCGATGCCGTTTTCGCTGAGCAGCCAGTCGATCGCGGGGAGCAGCTTCTCGTTGCGCGAGCCGCGCCCTTCGAGCGCGAGCGCGCCGATCAGCGCTTCATCGTTGATGAGCGCGACGGAGAGGATCGGGAGCGACGTGTCGGCGGCGAGGACGAGCATCGCGCTCACGCCTTCATCTTCAGGTCGACGAGCTCGATGCCGATCTTCTCGGCCGTCTCGCGCGAGCGCTCGTCGCGATAGAACTCGCCGTAGTAGATCTTGCGGATGCCGGCGTTCGCGATCAGCTTGAAGCAGTTCCAGCACGGCGAGGCGGTCGTGTAGAGCTCCGCGCCGTCGACCGAGACGCCGTTCTTTGCCGCCTGCAGGATCGCGTTCGCCTCGGCGTGCACGGTCGTCACGCAGTGGCCGTCTTCCATCACGCAGCCGACGTCTTCGCAGTGCGGTAAACCGCGCACCGAGCCGTTATAGCCGGTCGAGAGCACGGTGCGGTCGCGGACGATCACCGCGCCGACGTGCTTGCGGAGGCAGGTCGCGCGCGTGGCCGCCTGGGAGGCGATGCCCATGAAGTACGTGTGCCAGTCCGCTCGCATGAGGCGCGGGATTCTAGCATCGGTCGTGGAGACGTTTCGTGCGCTCCGAGTGTTATTTGCGTATATGGACGAGAACAAGCCGGAATCGCGGACGAATATGCGGTTTCGCCATAAATCGTGCCGACAAGTGCTTGTTTTTCGAGGGTTTACCTCCATGCCGGCACCTTCCGTAATAGGGCGGTTTTGAGGTTGACTCCCCCGCCCGACTTGACCAGAATACGCGCTCACGAACGGCCCAGTTCACTAATTCGTTCACGGGGAGCACGCATGGATAAGCGCTATTCAACGATCATTTTTGTCCCGCACGCGCGGGCCAAGTTCCGAAAGTTGAAGGTGTCCCACCGGTTGCTCTTCTCGCTGATCTCGGTCGTCACTTCCTCGCTCTGCCTCTCGACGTTCTTCTCGGTGCAGTACTTCACCTCTCTCTCGCAGACGCACGAGCTCTCGAAGCTGCGCCGCGAGAACAAAGAGCTGCAGACCGCCAACGAACAGTTCAGCCGCTCGGTCGAATCGCTCCGCGGCCAGCTCCACACCGTCGAAGACCGCACCCGCAAGCTGGCCATCATCGCCGGCATCACCACGCTCGACGAGACCAGCCAGGGCGGCTCGGGCGGTGTGCGCAACGACGACTCGAACAATCCGTACCGCGACGACATCGACAAGATGAGCTTCCGCTCGCGCAACCTGCAGAAGGATCTCGCGGTGCTCGAACAGAAGTTCGTCGCGCAGTCGCAGCTCCTCTCCTCCACGCCGTCGATCGCGCCCGTGCGCGGCATTCTCACCGACGGCTTCGGCGGCCGCAGCGATCCGTTCACCGGTGAGCCGGGCCAGCACAACGCCGTCGACATCTCCTCCGCCATCGGCCAGGCCGTGCGCGCGCCGGCCGACGGCATCGTGATCAAGGCCGAATGGGCGAACGGCTACGGCAACGTGATCTACATCTCCCACGGCTACGGCTACTCGACGCGCTACGGCCACCTCTCCAGCTTCAACGCCCACCCCGGCCAGCACGTCAAGCGCGGCGACATCATCGGCTTCGTCGGCACGACCGGCCGCTCCACCGGCCCGCACCTCCACTACGAGGTCCGCGTGAACAACAACCCGGTGAACCCGCTCGAGTACATCCTCAACGCGTTCTGAACCAGTCGCTCACGCAAGGAGCGAGGCCGCCCGCGAGGGCGGCCTTTTTTGTTTGAAGGACGTGGCGCTCGCCGTGGACGCTGTTACGGTTTGCCCCGCTCCTGCAGCCGAGCGACCCACTCTTTCCTGTTCTTGGGCTTCGTGAACGTGTCATTCGCACGCTGACGTTCGAGCGCGACGGGCAACGATCCAACCGTCTGCTTGAGGATGTCGACCTTCTTCCCGCCACCACTGGGGATGGCGCGATATTCGATCATCCACGGTCCGTCCGCACATCCACCCGCCGGTGTCCACTGGCCGCTCAGCGTGTCTGCCGTGTACGCGATGCCGTTCGTGCAGCACGCCATCCACTTTGCCGATGCATCGCGCGTCACCAACGCGATCGCCGCTAAAGAGATCACAACAAGCCTCATTCTCATGCTCACACCTCCACCTCATTAGTGCGAGCGAGGGCTGAAGCGTTTCACGACCTGCCGAACGGGGGGCTGCGTTTCCGCCTACGTGTCGACGCGCTCTTCCTCGCCCTGCGCGAGGCCCCAGCGCTCGGTGATGCGCTGGTGCGTGAGCCAGCGCTCGCAGTCGAGCGCGGCCTGGCAGCCGCTGCCTGCGGCGGTGATCGCCTGCCGGTAGATGTGGTCGACGACGTCGCCGCAGGCGAAGACGCCCTGGATGTTCGTCACCGTCGAATGGCGATGCGGCAGGCAGATGTAGCCCGCCTGATCGAGCTCGAGCTGGCCGACATACGGCGCGGTGTTCGGCGTGTGGCCGATGGCGACGAAGAGGCCCTGCGTCGCAAAGTCCGTGACCTCGTTCGTGTTGAGGTTGCGGAGCTTGAGCGAGGTGACGCCGTTCTCCTTCGTGCCGATCACCTCGTCGACGGTCGTGTTGAACACGAACTCGATCTTCGAGTTCGACAGCGCGCGCTCCTGCATGATCTTCGACGCGCGCAGCTCCTCGCGGCGGTGGATGACCGTGACCTTGCTCGCGAATTTCGTGAGGAAGGTCGCCTCTTCCATCGCCGAGTCGCCGCCGCCGACGACGACGATCTCTTTGTTCTTGAAGAAAAAACCGTCGCACGTCGCGCAGTACGACACGCCGAAGCCCTGCAGCGCCTGCTCGGACGGCAGCCCGATCTGCTTCGCCGACGCGCCGGACGCGACGATGACCGCGGGCGCCACATACAAGCGCTGATCGGTCTGCACTTCGAACGGATGCGTGCGGAAGTTCACGTTCTCGACCGGCTCCAGCGCGCGGAAGACCGCGCCGAAACGCTCGGCCTGCTGGCGCATGAGGTCCATCAGCTTCGGCCCGAGAATGCCTTCCGGAAATCCGGGATAGTTCTCGACGTCCGTCGTGATCGTCAGCTGTCCGCCGGGCTGCAGCCCTTCGAGCACGATCGCCTTGATGTTCGCGCGCGAGAGATACAGCGCGGCCGTGCAACCGGCCGGCCCCGATCCGATGATGATGACCTGATAGTCGGTAACGCGTTCCCGTTCCATGCGGCGCGCATTGTAACGCGCGCGTCAGAACAGCTTGGCTTCGGGCTTCAGCGCGTCGAGGAACGCGTCGCCGAGGAGCTTCTTCTGCCACTCGCGCATCGCGGGGGCGTCGAGGGAGCCGGTCGTCGCGACGGCGGCGAGGATGTGGCGCGGTGCTAGTACCGAGCCGTCGATCTTCAGCTCCTTCGCGAACTTGTCGCGCACGCGCTTCAGACGTTCGATGCGGCCTTCCAGCGCTTTGTCGCGGATCCACGGCTTCGGCTCGTTCTTCTCCGGCAGCTCGGCTTCCGGGATCTCCATCGCGCGACGGATGAGGTTCACGAGCTCGCGGCCGTAGCGGTCGACGTGATAGCGCGGCAGGCCTTTCACCGCCGCGAGCTCGCGCAGCGACGGGGGCTTCACGCGCGCGAGCTCGACGAGCGCGTCGTTGCCGAGGACCTTGAACGGCGGACGATCGGCCTTCCGCGCCAGCGCATCGCGCCAGCGGTAGAGATCGCGCACGATCGCCAGCGAGCGCCGGTCGAGCGCGCCGATGTTCTTGACCTTGCGCCACGACTCGCCGTCGTCCTCGCTCTCCTTGTAGCGAACGTTCTCGAGGCGCGCGAACTCCTCGAGCGCCCACTCCCACCGCCCCAGCGCGACCAGTTCCTCGCGCAGCTTCGCGGCGAGCGCGGCGAGATAGTGCGTATCCGTCGACGCGTACTCGAGCATGTCGGGCGGCAGCGGACGCATCGACCAGTCGGCGCGCTGATGCGTTTTGTTCAGCTTCAAACCGAAGTGGCGGTCGAGCAGCGCGGCGAGGCCGATGCCTTCGTATCCGAGGAGCTGCGCGCAGACGGAGGTGTCGACGAGATTGCGCACCGTGAAGTTGAAGTCGCGGTTCATGATGCGCAGGTCGTAGTCGCCGCCGTGGAAGATCTTCGTCACCGCGGGATTGGCGAGCACCTCGCCGAACTTCGAGAGGTTGATGCCCGCCAGCGGATCGACGATCAGGTCTTCATCCGGCAGCGAGATCTGCACGAGGCAGACTTTGTCAAAGTACGAATGCAGCGAGTCCGCCTCGGTATCGACGGCGATCTCGCTCTGCGCGCCGACCCGTGCGAGCGCGGCATCGAGCGCGTCCTGACGATCGATCCACTTCATTCGGCCGCCACCCGTCCGCCCAATCCGATCGACGTCAGCCGTTCGCGAAACGCGGCGAGGTCGAACTCCGGCAACTCCGTGAGACTGCGCAGCGTGCCGTCATCCTCGGCCATCATCAGCATCAGCGCGAGATCCTCCGGCGCCGGGACGCGCAGCAGGCGCTCGCCGAACATCGTCTCGCGTCCCGCCGTCACCATCTTCGCGTAGAGCGCATTCGTGGCGAGCAGCACGAACACGCGCACCTCGCCCTCGTCGTCGCGGAAACCGATCGGCACGAGGTCGAGCTCGTCGGCGGCCTGCAGTTCCTCGCGCTCGACGCGGAAGCCGCGGTTCGACGCCATCATCGCCAGCTGATTCTTCTGCGGCTCGGCCATCAGCACGAGGACGTCGATGGTGCCGGATTCGACTTCGCCGCCGAGCCACGCCGCGCGGGCGATGTTGCCGACGAAGATCGCGTCGACGCGCAGCCGCGCGAGCAGTTCGGCGACCGCGTCGATGGCTCGCGTGTAGCGCGCGTTCGCGAGAAGGGTCTGCACGGCGGCGACAAATAGCACAGATGCGATAATCGTCGCCAGTGAAGGCCCGCCTCCTCGACGTCATCCAAAAGCACTGGGGCTACTCGTCGTTGCGACCTCTACAGGAGGAAGCGATGCTGGCCGCGCTGTCCGGCCGCGACGCGCTCGTGGTCATGCCGACCGGCGGCGGCAAGTCGCTCTGCTACCAAGCGCCGGCGCTGCTGCAGGAGTCCGTCACCGTCGTCGTCTCGCCGCTCATCTCGCTGATGAAAGACCAGGTCGACGGCCTGCGCGAATGCGGCGTGCACGCGGCGCAGCTGAACAGCTCGCAGTCGCTCGACGAGCTCCGCGCGACCGAGCGCGACGTGCTCGCCGGCCGCGCGAAGCTGCTCTTCGTCTCGCCGGAACGCCTGGCCACGCCGCAGTTCCGCGAGCTGCTGCGCATCGCCAACGTGAAGACGTTCGCCATCGACGAGGCGCACTGCATCAGCCACTGGGGACACGACTTCCGTCCTGAGTACCGGCAGTTGCGCGCGATCCGCGAGGAGTTTCCCGGCGCCGCCGTGCACGCGTACACCGCGACCGCGACGCCCGAGGTGCGGCGCGACATCGCGAACGAGCTCAGCCTGCGCGAGCCGCTGGAGCTCGTCGGCGATTTCGACCGGCCGAATCTCACGTATCGCGTCCTCGCGCGCGAAGACGAGGCGAAGCAGGTCGTCGACGTGATCGAGCGCCACCGCGGCGAGGCCGGCATCATCTACTGCATGCGCCGCCGGGACGTCGACTCGCTCGCCGAGAAGTTGCGCCGCCGCGGCCACGACGCCGTCGCGTATCACGCGGGACTCTCGCAGGACGAGCGACGCGAGGCGCAGGACAGGTTCTCGAATGAAAAGTGCGATCTCGTCGTGGCGACGGTTGCATTCGGAATGGGCATCGACCGCTCGAACGTGCGCTTCGTGCTGCATACGGCGATGCCGAAGTCGATCGAGCACTACCAGCAGGAATCGGGACGCGCGGGACGCGACGGTCTAGAGGCGGAGTGCGTGCTGCTCTACTCGGGCGCCGACTTCATGACGTGGAAGTCGATGCTCGGAGACACCGCGGCCGATCCGCAGCATGCGGCGTCGACGCTGCGGCATCTGCAGGACATCGACCGCTACTGCGCCGGCGCGACGTGCCGCCACCGCGCTCTCGTCGAATACTTCGGCCAGTCCTACGACGCCGAGCGCTGCAACGCCTGCGATCTCTGCCTCGGCGAGACCGAGGAGGTGCAGGACGCGCTCGTGGTCGCGCAGAAGATCGTGTCGTGCGTCTATCGCGTGCGCGAGTCGTTCGGCGTCGCGCACGTGGTGAGCATCCTCCGCGGCGAAGACACGGAAAAGATCCGCGACCGCGGGCACGATCAACTGTCGACGTATGGACTCTTGAAAGGCTGCACGCGCCACGACGTGCGCGAATGGATCTACCAGCTGATCGCGCAGGATTTCCTGTTCCAGACGAACGCCGAATACCCCACGCTCCGCCTCGGCAGCCGCGCGCGCGACGTGCTCAAAGGCTACGCGGAAGTGAAGCTGCGGCAGCCGGCGGTGCGGAAGAAAGATCGCGTCGCCGGCTCGGCGTCCTCGTCGCCGGCGCGGCGTCCCGCGGTGGATGACGGCCCGTACGATCGGGATCTCTTCAACGTGCTCCGCGCGTGGCGCCGTTCCGAGGCGGAAGAGCGCGGCGTGCCGCCGTATGTAATCTTCAGCGACAAAACGCTGCGCGAGCTCGCCCGCGCCCGCCCGACGACGCGCTACGAATTGCGCGGCATCTACGGCATCGGCGACGCGAAGCTGGAGGCGTTCGGCGACGCGGTGATCGCGCAGATCGCGGCGCACGCGGAAGCGGCGCCGTAGCGCGGGGCGTCAGCCCAAAAACGCGAGGACCTGCGCGACGTCCTCCCATTCCGTCGCACCGTTGCCGATCGCGACACGGATCCCGTACTGGCCGCGCATCTTCGTGTGCGAGACGAACAGCTTGCCGGTGGCGTTCATGCGTTCCATCAGCTGCATCGTCGCGTCGTCGCCCGCTTTGAGACGGAACACGACCACGCTGAACGACTGCGGCGCGAGCAGTTCGACGTCGTTGCGTTTGCGCAGCTCGTCCGCGAGGCGCTCGGCGAAGCGCACGTGATCGCGCAGCGTGTTGCGCATCCGCTCGAGGCCGTAGTGCTCGAGGACGAGCCAGAGTTTCAACGCCCGGAAGCGGCGGCCGAGCTGCAGGCCGTAGTCCATGTAGTTGATCTCGGCGGTGTCGGTTGTCTTCAGATACTCCGGCACGAGCGAGAACGTCTGCCGCAGCACGTCCGGGCGCTTCGTGTAGAGGACGCTGCAGTCCATCGGCGTGAAGAGCCACTTGTGCGGATTCACGACGATCGAGTCGGCGTGCTCGATGCCGCGCCACAGCCACTGAAACTCCGGCACGATCGCGGCGGAGCCGGCGTACGCGGCGTCGACGTGCAGCCAGCAATGCTCGCGCTTCGCGATGGCGGCGATCTCCGGCAGCGGATCGATGGCGACCGTCGACGTCGTGCCGAGCGTCGCCACGACCGCGCACGGCAGCGCGCCCGCCGCACGGTCGCGCGCGATCGCTTCCGCGAGCATTTCGGGACGCATGCGGAAGTCGTCACCGCTGGCGATGTGCACGATCGCGGTCTGCCCGAAGCCGAGCGCGAGCGCGGCTTTGTCGACGGACGAATGCGCGTGCTCCGAGCAGTACACGCGCAGCGGCGGCAGATCGCGGCCGGTCATCCCTTTGCCGCGGATGTCGAGACCCAACGCTTCGCGGGCCGCCGCGAGCGCGAAAAACACGTTGATCGACGCGGTATCGTTGATGATCCCGAAGAGATCGTTCGGCAGGCCGAGCGCGTCGCGCAGCCAGCGCAAGGACAGCGTCTCGAGCTCGGTCAGCGACGGCGATGTCTTCCAGAGCATGCCGTTGCCGTTGAGCGCGGCGCAGAGCAGCTCGCCGAGGATGCCGGCTTGCGAGCCGGTGTTGCTGAAGTAGGCGAAGAACGCGGGATGGTTCCAGTGGGTGATGCCGGGAACGATCTTCGTCTCGAAGTCGCGCAGCAGCTCGTCGTACGGCTTGCCATCCTCGGACGCTTGCGCCGCGAACTGCTTCTCAATGTCACCCGGCTGCACGCGCGAGAGCACGTCGTAGTCGCGGATGTGATCGAGGTAGTCGGCGATCCAGTCGACCGCGCGGTGAGCGGCGGCGCGGAACTCGTCAGAGGTTGGATCGAGCTTCATGAGGCGCGATTATGACGCGCCTTTTCCGGAGAGCACCGCGGGAATGGTCCGCAGCAGGATCTTGAGATCGAGCGACGGCGACCAGTTGTCGATGTACTGCAGGTCGAGCTGCATCCAGCGATCGAAGTCGGCGATCTCGTTGCGGCCGCTGATCTGCCAGAGGCACGTGAGTCCCGGCTTCATCGACAGCCGCCGGCGGTGCCAGCGGTGATACGACGCCACTTCCTCGGGGATGGGCGGGCGCGGGCCGACGAGGCTCATGTCGCCTTTGAGCACGTTCCAGAGCTGCGGCAGCTCGTCGAGCGAGAACCTTCGTAACCAACGCCCGACCGGCGTCACGCGCGGGTCGTCCTTCGCCTTGAAGACCGGGCCGTTCATCGCGTTGAGGTGCGCGACTTCTTCGCGGCGCGCGTGCGCGTCCTCGATCATCGTGCGGAACTTGTAGAGCGTGAAGCTGCGACCGTTGAGACCGATGCGCTTCTGCCGGAAGACGATCGAGCCGGGCGACGAGAGCCGGATCGCGAGAGCAGCGATCGCGATCACCGGACCGGTGAGCACGAGCAGCATCAGCGAGATGGCGATGTCGAGCGCGCGCTTCGCGGCGAGCTGCGTCTCGTTCGACGGCGTGGTCGTGAACGTGAGGAACGGAACGCCTTCCAGCTCTTCGAGCTCCACGCGCGCGACGCGGTTGTGGAAGATGTTCATCGCCACGCGCGTGCGGATGCCGAGCTCCTCGCAGAGCAGGAAGATCTGCTTCATCTCGTCGAGCTTCTTGCGCGTGACGGCGAAGACGACTTCGTCGATCGGCTCGGGGATCTCGCTCGTTTCGAGGATGCGGCGCAGATCGGGGACGCTGCCGAAGATGCGGTAGCGCGTCCAGCCGTTCGACAGATGGTGGCCGTCGGAGACGAATCCGAGGATCTTGTAGCCCCAGTACTTGTGGCCGACGATCATGCGCGCGATGTCGGTGGCGCGGCGGCCGGTGCCGACGATGAGCACCGTTCGATAGTTGAGACCCTTCGAGCGGACCCACCGCGCCAGCGCGCGCACGCCGATCTTCTCGGCCACGAGCAGCGTCGCCGCCAGCACGCCGAAGAGCACGAACCACGAGCGCGAGAGCTGCCGCAGCGGCAGGAGGTACGCGAGCGTGGCCAGGATGACGTTGCCCGAGATGACGACGCGCACCGTCGTCAGCGCCTCGCGCGTCAGCGGCACGGTGCGATGCGAGTGATAGCTGTCGTAGGTGAACAGCAGCACCGACCAGATGATCAGCACCAATGGGTAGATCTTGAGGTAGTCGGTGAGCGGAAAGAGGCCGGTGGGGAACTGGCCGGGAGCGAGGCGCGGAAGCAGGAGGTCGCGCAGGAAAAACGCGGTGAAGAAGGCGACCGTCGTCAGCGCGAGATCGCTCGCGTAAACGATCCTCGCCACCATCCGCGCTTTCTGCTTCAGCATGCCGTCGTTTCTCTATACGCAACGCGGCAGCGGAACGTCTAGAGGCTCTCGAAGAGCCGTTCGTAGGCGTCCGTGACGCGTTCCCAGGAGTATCGCTCCGCTGCCCGCGCGCGCGCCAGCGAGCGGAACCGCTCGCGGTGCGTCGGGTTCGAGAGCCATTCCTGAAGTGTGCCGGAGAGCGTCTCGACGGGCCGGAGCCGGAAGTAACCGACGGCATCGCCGCCGACTTCCCGGTTCTCCGGCGTATCGTGCGCGAGCACGGCGCCGCCCGAGGCCATCGCCTCGATGAGCGCCGGATGCGTGCCGCCGACTTCCGTGGCCTGGATGTACAGCAGCGCGTTCCGCTGCAGCGTCCGGTAGTCGGCACCGTAGAGTGCGCCGGGGAAACGAACGCGCTCGTTTGCATGGCGCGCAAGCTCGGCGGCAAGCGCGGGTGCGTAGAGCGCCTTGCCGACCATCACCAGCGGCGGCGCGCCCTTGAGACGCGCAAACGCCTGCACCACCTCGAGCGGATTGTTCTCCGGCTCGAAGCGGCTGACGTACAGCACGTACTCGCGCGGACGCAGCCCGAGCCGCGCCAGCACGTCGGAGTCTTCCTCGCGCGGGAACTCCGAGCCGTACGGAATCACGATCGGCGCGGCGCCGTACTGTTCGCGGTAGTAGCTCGCGATGACCTCCGCGTCCGCGATGACGGCGTTCGCGAAGCTGACGGAGAACGCCTCGCCGATCGCGTACACCGCGCGCCCGAGGAGGTTCCACTTGCGGCGGCGGCGCTCGATGCCGTCCACGTTGATCGCGGCCGGGATGCGCGCGGCGCGCAGCAGCGGCAGCACGAACGCGTTCGCGGCGTTGCAGACCAGCACCGCGTCGAAGTTTCTGCGCAGCGCATCGACCGCGGAGAGCCACGCGTGCGAAACCGTCTCGAGGTACTTGTGGCCGATCGCCGGCAGCTCGATGCGATGCACGCCGTTCCATGTTGGTTCGCCGCGCTCGCGGCAGTAAACGAACACCTCGTGTCCGCGCGCGACGAGCCGCGTCGACAGCTCCGCGGCGAACGTCTCGAAGCCGCCGTAGTTCGGCGGCACGCCGCGCGTGCCGAGAATCGCGAGCCTCATCGGAACCACCTCGCCAGCTCGCGATCGGTGACGACACGCCGCGACTGAATCGCGCGGCGTTTCCCAGCGATGCGTTTGCGATTGCGCCAGAGCCACGCGAACGCCGGCAGCGATGTGCGCTCGATCGTCAGCGCCGCGCCGAGGACGACGAGATCGCGCGCGAGCTCGAAGGGCGCGTTGCGCAGCGCGAGGTACGCGCCTTCGTTTTTGAGTCGCAGCAGAAAACGATTCTTCACCGAATGAAAGTTGATCTCGGGCGGCAGTGCGCGCCGCGTCTCCGGCGTCACTCGGCGCACGTGATACGCGACCGCGCGCGGCTCGCAGAGCGCGCGCCAGCCGAAAAGCCGGCCGCGCCACGCGAGGTCCGCGTCCTCGCGGTACGCGAAAAAGTCTTCGTCGAAGCCGCCGGTGTCGCGGAGAAACGACATCCGATAAAGCGCCGCCGCGCCGGAGACGCCGAAGACCTCGCCGCCTGCGCCGTCTTCCTCGATGTCCAGATGCCGTCCGCTGCGCGTCATGCGCATGCCCATCGAGTCGATGCCCTCCGCCGGCTCGATGGCGAAGCCGCGCGCGCGTACGAGCTTGCCGGTCGCGCTTCCGAAGCCCGGCGCGCGTTCGAGCGCGTCGACGAGCATCGCGATGTAGTCCGGCGTGAGAAAACAGTCGGGATTGACGAGCTGCACGTACTCGCCGCGCGCAACTGCGACAGCCTGATTCACGGCCGCGCTGAAGCCGCGGTTCACATCGTTGCGGATGACGCGCGTCGCATGCGCCGCGACGATCGCGGCCGAGTCATCGCTCGACGCGTTGTCGACGACGATCAGCTCCGTCTCGCGATACGTCTGCCCCGCGAGCCCTTCCAGGCAGCGGCGCAGATACGGCGCGCTGTTCCACGTTACGAGGACGACCGAGACGAGTCGTCCCATCGTTCGAAGGCTCTCCTCAGGACGCCGGCGTACGCGCGAAACGCCTCCGCGCGCGCGACGCCTTCCGGGCGCAGGCCGAGCAATCCCGCCGCGCAGCGCAGCAGCATCCCGGCGATGATCGCCCAGCGCAGCGCTTCCGCCTGCGCGGGCCGCAGCCACTTGCGCGCGTAGCGCCACATGTTCGCGTACCAGATGTCGGCGAAGTGCACGAATGAGAGATGCTCGAGGCTCGCGCCGCCGAAATGCCGCGCCTCCGCCGACGGCACGACCCAGATTTCCTTCCGCCCGTTCGCGAGGCGCCGGCAGTAGTCGACGTCCTCGAACCACGCCGGCGTGAACTGCTCGTCGAACGGTCCCACCGCGTCGACGACGTCGCGCCGCAGCAGCAGCGCCGCCGCCGCCGGCTGTTCGATGCGCCGCGGCTCCGTGAGATCGAGGTCGCGATAGCGATACCTTGCCGTCGTGCGGTTCCTCGGGAACACCTTGCCGAGGAGCAGCACCTCGGCGATGAACGTGCCGAGCGTCGGAAGGCGGCGCAGCTGAAACTCGCGCTGCGAGTCGCCGCCATCATCGAGCAGCAGCGGCACCGCGCCCGCGGCGTGCGGATGGCGCTCGAGCCAGTCGAAGAGCTGCGTGAGCGCGCGCGGCGCGAGCTCGCAGTCGGGATTGAGCAGGAAGACGTAGCGTCCGCGCGCGGCATGCAGCGCGCGGTTCGTGCCCTTCGCGAAGCCCTCGTTGCTCGGCGCGCGCAATACCTGCGCGTCGGAGGTCTCGACCAGCGCGAGCGTGGCATCGGTCGACGCGTTGTCGGCGATCAGCACCTCGTAGTCGAGTCCGTCGCACGCGGCCGGAAGCGCGCGGAGACAGCGCTCGATCCAGCGCTCGCTGTTCCACGTCACGATGAGCACGGAGAGGTCGAGCGCGCGCGTGCGCGGCTGCGTGACCGGCTCGTGAAGAGCATCCATCATCAGGTTTGCCATTGCATGATGGCATCGACCAGCGGTTGCGTGACGACCTCCCACGCGAAGCGCGGCCGGATGCGCTCGAGATTCTCTACGCACGCGGAGTGCAGACCGTCGTCCGTCAGCAGCCGCCGCACCGCTTCCGCGACCGCCGCGACGTCCTCGGCCGGCACGACGATCCCCAGACCCTCGCGCGCGACCAGCTCCGCCGCGAACCCGCCTTCCGTGGCCACGACCGGCACGGCCGCGGCGATCGCATCGAACAGGCGCGTGCGGATCGAGTACTCGGCTTCCGCCGTACGACGGTGGAGCATGATAGCGACTTTGCCCGCGCGCAGCCACGCGAGCCGCTCGCCGTACGGAATCCACTCTTCGTTCGCCGAGACGAGCCCGCGCCCGCGGGCGAGCAGCGCGTCGAAGCGATCGTCGCGTCTGCGATCCACGAGATTGCGATTCGGCCGCGCGCGCCCGAGGAAGAGGAGGCGCGCGCGCGTGCCGTGCGCGTTCACGCGGACGATGGCGTCGACGGCGGTCGCCGGATCGAGCCACTCCCACACCCCGCCGCCCCACACCACGATGTTGTCCTGCGGCTTCGCGCACGCACGGGCGTCTTCGAGGTCGATGCCGAACGGCACTTCGATCCAGCGCGCTTCCCCGCCTTGCAGCGTCTCGTAGAACGCGCGCTGCTTCCGCGCCGCGCACATCAGCAGATCCGCGCGCAGCAGCGCCTCGGCGAGACGCCACCATTCCGCGGCGAGATGCACGCGCTGCCGCGGCGACGGCGCGTGGCCGTACAACTCGCGGAGCTCGAGCACCGTCGGATCGAAGAGGTCGTACACGATGCGCTGCGCGCGACGGCGCTTGCGAAAGCCGCGCGCGGGCTGGCCGATGAGGACGTCCGCGTCACGCAACGCACGCCGCGCGGCGTCGCTGCCGTGTTCGACGATGGCGGCGTGCCCGTCGCCTTCGCGCCGCGCGATGAGCGTCGTCGGGAAATGCTTCGCGAGCTCGCGCGAGAGATGCCACGCGCGGATGCCCGGACCGGCCATGCGCGCGCCGACGACGTCGGGAGTGTGAACTACAACCTGGACCATAGGCCTTCGACGACGCCGCGCGGCGAGGTACGGCCGCGCAGCGCGAGCCGCGCATCTTCCCACAGCAGCGCGCGGATGCGTCCGACGCCGCGGTGCAGGCGCGCGACGAAGTAGCGGTTGCGCGTGCGGAGGCGCAGCGCGCGCGCGCCGAGCTTTGCGCCGGTCGCGGAGCCGCGATGCGTCGCCTCGACGAACGGCAGCACCGCGAGGCGCCAACCGTCGCGGCGCAGACGCGCGCAGAGCTCGACGTCTTCGTAGTACGCGAAGAAACGCTCGTCGAACACGCGCGCGCCGAGGGCGGCGCGGCGGTAGAGCGTGGCGGTGGCGGAGACGCCCCACGGCACCGCGAGCGGCGCGCCGACCGGCTGCGCGTGACCGATCTGACGATAGGTGCCGTCGCTGATGTCGATGCCCGCGCCGTCGAGGAGACCGTCCGGGCGGCGGATGAGCGTCTGCACGGCGGCGAGGCGTTCGTCGCGATCGAGCGCGTCGCGCACGGTCGCGAGCCAGTCGCGATCGAGCACCACGTCGTTGTTGATCAGCGCGACGTACGGCGCGGACGTGCGCGCGAACGCCTCGTTCACGCCGCGCGCGAAGCCGAGGTTGGTGTCGCTGCGCAGGATGACCGCGCCGGGGACTTCGACCGGCACGCGCGACCCGTTGTCGAAGACGACGATGCGCCGCGGCGGCACGCTCTGCGCGTGGATCGAGCCCAAGCAGTCGCGCAGCATCGCGCCGCCGTCGAGGTCGAGAACGATGACATCAACGTCTGTCGTCGTCATGGTCCATTCTGTCCAGATTCACCGCGCCGTCGAGACAGCGCAGCGTGACGCGGCCCGCGCGCGGGATCACGACGCGCGCCGTCGTGTACGCGGGAGCCGGCGGGAGGTGATACGCCCGGCCGGCAAGCTCGATGGTCGCGCCGGGGCCGGTGATGTAGTGCAGCGTCGACGGCCCGCCGCGCGCGAGGAACGTCAGCGAGTCGCCGGCGTTCAGCGTCCAGCCGCCGCGATACGTGACGCGCATGACGGCGTAGAGCTCGGGGTACAGCGTGCCGCCGTGATGTTCGACATGGATGTCCTCGAACTCGACGCGCGGCCCCGGCTGCTGCGCGTACGCGAAGCCCGCCGCGAGCGCGAGCGCGAAGAGCGGCACGGCGAGATCGTTGCGCGTGCGGCGCAGCGCGAACGCGAGCAGCACGACGGCGCCCGCGCCGAGCCACGCCGCATGGTTCATGCGGATGAAGCTCGGGAACATGCGCGAGACGTCGGCGCGCGCGAGCGACGACAGCCACTCGCCGAGCGCGTTCTCGCCGTTCGCGATGTGGAAGAGCCGCCACGGATACGCGAGGCCGTGGATCGCCAGCGCGACCGTCCAGAGCGCGACGACGGCGAGCGCGCCGCGCGAGAGCCGCTCCCACTGCGACGCGATGCCGAGCGCGAGGACCGGCATCACGAAGACGACGTAGCGCAGCGGCGGCGCCCAGCCGCCGAACCATTCGGGACGCGGCAATAGATAGAGGATGTAGAGGAGGCTGGCGAGGATGCCGAGGCGAAAGCCGCGCGGCGTGTGGCGCCAGCGCGTCAGCGCGAAGAGTCCGAAAAGATAGAACGGCGCCTGGAACGCGATCCCGCTCATGCCGTCCGCGAGCAGCCCCGCGAGGCCGACCACGTACTTCATCGGCGTCGTCGGCAGGATCTCGCTCCACGCGTGGACGTTCGTCGCGCGGCCGCTGATCAGCCACATCACGACGAGCGGGATCACCACGATGCCGAGCGCGAGAAGTCGCGCGCGCGTGCGCCGCAGCGTGGTCGCGACGACGCCGATGGCCACGAGCACGAAGCGGAGCTTCAGCATCACCAGGCCGAAGAGCGACGGCAGCCAGCGCTTCAGGCGTTGATTGCGCACGCCGCGCATCGCCTCGACGAAGAAGAACGCCGCGGGCACTTCCGGCCAGATGCGCGTCGCGTAGAAGAGCACCGGCGGCGCGAACGCGAAGAGCGGAAACACCGCCCGCGCGGCGTCGTCGGGCACGCCTTCGTCTTCCATCCAGCGGATCGTCGAGCGCACGAGGAGCACGCCGAACAGCGCGATCGTCGCGAGCGCGCCGTAGAGCCCCGCCAGTGCGTAGCCGGGCAGCAGCAGCAGCGAGAGAAACGGCTCCTGCCGCGAGTATTGCTCGCCGTGCGGGCCGCGCGGATCGCCCGGCTGCGGCGCGAGATCGCGGCGCCCGGTCTGCGAGGTCGCGAGCGTGCGGTACTGATTCGCGAGATCGAGATCGCCGTCGTGCGCGAGCGACTCCGTAACGAGCAGATAGAACGGCTCGTCGCCATCGATCGGCGTGCGCAGCATCGCCGGGATCGTGCAGGCATAGACGATCGCGGCGATCGCCGCGGCGCGATTCGCCGACCAGCGCACGTGTTCGCCGCGCGCGAGGAACAGCGCGAAGACCGCGAACGTGAGCACGGCGACGCTGACGTTGCCGAGGTAGGGATCGAAGTCGGGGATGCGGAGATGCAGCAGTGCGGCGAAGAGCCAGAGACCGCCGATCGCGACGTAGCAGCGCACGAGCGTCCGGCCGCGCAGAGCGACGAGCGGGAGGACGAGCAGCGCGGCGGCGACGACGAAGAAACTCATCGCGGCGCGAGCTCGAATCCTTCGACTTGCAGCGACGCGCCGGCCGGCAGCGACGCGTCGGCGGTCACGGTCACCACGGGCGCGCCGCGCGGCAGCGCGACGCGGCCGGCACCGTCGAGCCACGCGTCGTAGCCGTAGCCGCGGAGTTTTCCCGCCGCATCGCGCGGCAGCGGATTGTGCGAGGCGTAGTACGTCTCACGGCGGAGGTAGCCCCAATCGGCGACGTCACCGATGCGCACGGTGAGGTGTCCCGGATCGATGTGCCCGACGACCGCGCCGCGGCGGAAGTGCGGCACGTTGGCGCCGGAGAGCACGAGCGCGCGAGCGCCGTCCGGCACCGCGAGCTGCAGCGCCTGATTCGCGGCCAGCGCGCGATTGACGATGAATCGCACCGGCTCGCGCGACGGCGGCCGCAAAAAGTACGGCAACGCGCGCGCGACGAGTCCGCTCCACGCGAAGAACGTCAGCGCGAAGGCCACCGCTGCAAACGACGGGATCGTCAGCCGCAGTTCCGGCATCCCGAACACGCGCGCCGCCATCGCCACGACGAGCACCGCCAGCGGCAGCGCGAGCGTCCGCAGCGGAAACGCGGGCGTGAAGAACGCCGCCGCCACGCCCACCGCCATCGCGAATGGCGTGCGGCCGAGGACGTACACGATGACCAGCGCCAGCACGAGCAACGCGAGCTCGCGTCCGATCTGCGCGGGCCGCGGAATCCAGCGCAGCAACAGCAGCGCGATCACCGCCAGCACATCCGCGCGCAACGGCGAGCGCACGACCGCGCACGCGAACGCCACCGCCACGATCGCACCGACTGCGAGCAGCCGCACGCCCTCGTCCGGCAGCGCGAGCTCCGCCGCGATCAGCAGCGGCGTCGCCAGCATCAACGCGGGATCCGCAACCCACGCGAGGAGCGTCACCAGCACGGCCACGAACGGCAACGCCGAGTCGATCGGCGTCGTGAAGCGAACGGCGAGATGACAAGCCCAGGCCGAGAGCGCGGCCGCGGCGATCCAGCCGGCGGGCGAGAGCGAGTCTTCCTTCACGAAGAGACCGTGACTCTCGCGGCGGGATCGCGGACGAACTCGGGATCGAACCCTTCGAGAGTCTCGGGCGTGATGGTAGCGCGATAGATGAGCCGGGCGTCACCCTTCAGCCGCACGTCCTCGGCATGCCCGCCGTCGATGCGGAACGACACCTCCAGCACGATGCCGCTGCGCGTGCGCACCGACACCGGCGCCTCGACGCGTCCGAAGAGCGCGCTGACGACGGCCGAGGCCACGACGCCGGAGCCGCAGGACAGCGTCTCCCCTTCCACGCCGCGCTCGTACGTGCGCACGTCGATCGAGTGCCGGTCGCGGATGCTGACGAAGTTCACGTTCGCGCCGTCGGGCGCAAGGTCGCGATGCGTGCGCAGCGCGCGTCCGATCGGCACGATGTCGTGCGGCCAGAGCTCGCCGTTCAGGAACGCGACGTAATGCGGCACGCCGACCAGGATCGAGCTGCCGTGCACCGTCGTCGCGCCGACCGCGAGCGGACGCCGCGGGCGGAACTCGTACGGCGCCGGCAGCGAGAGCGTGACCGCGCCGCCGTCGCCGATCTCCGCGCCGACGATGCCCGCGTCGGTCTCGATGGTCATCTTCCGTCCGGCGATGACGTTGAGGAACGCGAAGCGCGCGGCGCAGCGGGTGCCGTTCGCGCAGAACGCGGCCAGGCCGCCGTCGGAGTTGTAGTAGCGCATGCGGAACGTCGCGCGCGCGGAGCTCTCGACGAGAATGAGGCCGTCGGCGCCGACCGAGAGGGCGCGCGTGGCGATGCGGCGGGTCAGCTCGCCCGCGTCGGCGATCTTCGCGGCGCGGTTGTCGACCACCACGAAGTCGTTGCCGCCTCCGGCCATCTTGGCGAATCCGAGCGCATCTTGTTTGGACGGTTGCACTTGTGCGGCCTCTTCGACACCGGAAGTTTTGCGCGGGCGCACCGGTTTCCTTCCGGCGGTCCTGTATTTTCGCATGACGCGCGCCACCTCGCGCGGAACGTGCGGCGGACCGCAATCGTCGAACGTCCCGGAGGCACCACCTTGAAACGCATCCTGGCCCTGATCCTCGCGCTCGCGTCCAGCGGCGCCGTCTACGCGCAGAAACAGGTCGATCCCGAGCCGCCGCGCCTCGTCGAGAACATCGACGTGCGCGTCATCAACGTCGACGTCGTCGTCACCGACCGCAAAGGCAATCCGGTCCGCGGCCTCACGCAGGACGACTTCGAGCTCCTCGAGAACAACGTGCCGAAGACGATCTCGAACTTCTACGAGGTCGAAGGCGGCACGCCGAAGAACGTCGTCGGCGAGACGCCCGCGCCCGAGCTCGCACCCGGCGCGAAGCAGGAGATCCCCGAGAGCCTCAAGCGCCGCATCGTCTTCTACGTCGACAACCTCTCGCTCGCGCCGTTCAACCGCAACCGCGTCTTCGAGCAGATGAAGAAGTTCGTCAACGACGCCATGCGCCCCGGCGACGAGGCCATGATCGCCACCTACAACCGCAGCATGAAAGTGCGCGTGCCGTTCACGCGCGACAAGAACGCCATCATCTCCATGCTCGACTCGCTCCGCACCGAGTCCGGCCTCGGCGTCGCCGCCAAGAGCGAATGGCAGACCACGCAGGACCGCATCCGCGACGCGCAGAGCTACGACGAGGCCTCGGCGCAGGCGCGCACGTACGCGCAGTCGGTCGAGCACGACCTCCGCACCAGCGTGGCCTCGCTCAACGCGCTCATGTCGACGCTCGCGGGCATCGAGGGCAAGAAGGTCCTCGTGCTCACCAGCGAAGGCTTCCCGATGCAGCCCGGCCGCGAGGCGTACTACTTCATCGAGGAAGTGGCCAAGGACAAAGGCTGGAACAACGGCGGCACGCTGCTCGAGGGCATGACCTTCGACGACACCACGCTCGTGCAGTCGGTCGGGCGCACCGCGAACGCGAACAACATCACCCTCTACACGATCCACGCGGGCGGCCTCATCGGCTCGAACGACATGTCCGCCGAGCGCCAGCAGCCGATCTCGTACGCCGTCACTTCGGCGGCGATGCAGAACACCACCGAGTCGATGCAGCTGATGGCGGAGATGACCGGCGGCGAGGCCTCCGTGCAGACGAACAACTTCGCCGCGGCCTTCCAGCGCATCCAGCGCGACCTCGAGTCCTACTACTCGCTCGGCTACCGCGCCGGCACCGAGCGCGTCGACCGCCAGCGCTACCTCCGCGTGCGCGTCAAGAACCACAAGGACTACACCGTCCGCAACCGCCAGACGTTCGTCGAGAAGTCCGTCTTCGCCGAGATGAGCGACCGCGTCATCGCGAACCTCCTCTACTCGACCAAGGACAACGACCTCAAACTGCTCGCCCGCGTCGGCCGCCCGCGCCCCACCGACGACGGCCTCTACAAAGTGCCGGTCGACGTGCAGATCCCGATGGACTCGCTCACGTTCGTGCCGCAGGGCACCACCGAGTTCGCCGGCGGCTTCGACCTCTACGTCGCCGTCGCCAACAAGAACAACGACATGTCCGACGTCGCGCGCAAGACGCACCAGATCCACGTGCCCGCCGCGGACATGAAGTCGACCTCGGGCAAGTACTACACGTACAGCCTCGAGCTGCTGATGGAGAAGGGCCTCAACAAGATCTCCATCGGCGTCATCGACTCGGTGTCGAACACGACCGGCTTCCGGCGCGAACAGATCATCGCTCAAGATTGAGGAGGCGCGCCTGCGCCTCCTCTTCACCCTCCAATACCTCGGCACCCGCTACGGCGGCTGGCAGGCGCAGACCAACGCGCTCGGCATCCAGCAGGTCGTCGAGGAAGCGCTCGCGCAGCTCTTCGACACGCCGGTCCGCCTCCACGGCGCCGGCCGCACCGACGCCGGCGTCCACGCCGCGGCGCAGCGCGCGCACGCCGACGTCCCCTTCGAGATCCCGCCGCGCGGCCTCGTCCTCGGCCTCAATCAACTGCTGCCGCCCGACGTCCGCGTGACGCGCGCCGAGCCGGTCGCGGACGACTTCCACGCGCGCTTCTCCGCGAAAGCCAAGACGTACGAGTACCGCATCTGGAACGACGAGGTCGCCGACGTCTTCGCCGCCGAAACGCACGCGCACGTCACGCGCTACCTCGACGCGAACGCGATGGACGCCGCCGCGCGGGCGCTCGTCGGCACGCACGACTTCGCGCCGTTCACGGTCGCCGATCCCGAGGTCGCATCGACGACGCGAACGATCGAATCATTGCAGGTCGTGCGCGACGCGCAGCGCATCCGCATCACCGTCACCGCCGACGGCTTCCTCCGCTACATGGTGCGCCGCATCGCCGGCTCGCTCATCGAAGTGGGGCGTGGACGCCTCGACGCGGCAGCGCTCTTCGACGACGCGCGCTGGACCGCGCCGGCGCGGGGGTTGGTGCTCATCGACGTGCGGTATTGAGATAACATCCCGCACCTGTGATCGACGTGCGCAAGCTGGCCGAGCCGGGCTCGATCGAGGAGACGCTCCTCGAACGGATCGACCTCAAACGCCTGCCGCGCCACGTCGCCGTGATCATGGACGGCAACGGCCGCTGGGCACGCGCGCGCAACCTGCCGCGCGTCGAAGGCCACCGCTCCGGCATCGCCTCCGTACGCGAGATCGTCGAGACCGCCGCGCGCCTCGAGCTCGGCGTCATCACGCTCTACGCATTCTCCGTCGAAAACTGGAAGCGCCCGCGCTACGAAGTGGCCACGCTCATGATGCTGCTCAAGGAGTACCTCCGCAAAGAGCTGCAGACGCTGATGGAGAACAACATCCGCTTCACGCCGATCGGCCGCGTCGACGGACTCGATCCGAGCGTGCAGCGCGAGCTTCGCTATGCGGAAGAGAAGACCGCGGAGAACAGCGGCCTCCTCTTTCAGATCGCGCTCAACTACGGCGGGCGCGCCGAGATCGTCGACACCTGCAACCGCATCATGAGCATCCTCCGCGAGAAGGAGATGAGCGACGCGGTCATCGACGAGGACTTCTTCGCCGGCCACCTCTACACCGCGAACGTCGACGATCCCGATCTCCTCATCCGCACGAGCGGCGAGCTGCGCGTCTCGAACTTCCTGCTCTGGCAGATCGCGTACGCCGAGATCCACGTCACGAAAGTGCTCTGGCCCGACTTCCGCCGCCGCAACCTCTTCGAGGCCATCATCGACTTCCAGTCGCGCGAGCGCCGCTACGGCGGCGTCGAAGGCGCGGAAGCGGAGATGTTCATCGAGGCGGACGACGCCGCCTCGTCGTGACGCCATCCTGACGAATGCGCTTCGCCCGCGAAATCACCGCCCTCATCGCCGCGCCGGTCGCGGTCTGGATCGTCGGCTGGAGCCACGCCTACGTCTTCGACGTCGCCGTCGCCGCGATCGGCATCCTGGCCATGATCGAGTTCCTCACCCTCGGCCGCCGCAAAGGCTACGACATCCCGATCCCGCTCTGCGTCGTCGTCACGCTCATCCTCATGACGGCGTTCATCCTCCCCCAGCTCTCCGTCGAACTCGGAGTCTTCGTCGCGCTGCTCGTGATCCCCGCGTGGTACGTCCTCGGCGCGCGTCCGCTCGATGACTCGCTGCCGTCGAGCGCCGTCTCCGTGCTCGCCACGACCTACGTCGGCATGCTCGGCGGCTCGCTCATCCGCCTGCGCAACGACTTCCCCGACGGCGCGAAGCTCGTCTTCTTCCTGCTCCTCGTCGTCTGGATGGGCGACACCGGCGCCTACTACTTCGGCCGCGCGTTCGGCCGCCACAAGATGTCGCCGCGCATCAGCCCGAAGAAGACCATCGAAGGCGGCATCGGCGGCGTCTTCACCTCCGTCGTCGCCGCGGTCATCATCCACTTCACGTTCTTCCCCGCGTTCCCGCTGCTGCACGCGATCATCGCCGGCGTGATCCTCTCGATCGCCGGCATGATCGGCGACCTCACCGAGTCGATGTGGAAGCGCTCGGCCGACGTGAAAGACTCCGGGACGCTGCTCCCGGGACACGGCGGCATGCTCGACCGCTTCGACTCGATCTTCTTCACCACTCCGATTCTCTATTGCTACTGGACGCTCATCGTGCACGGCTTCCGCACGCTGAACATCATGCAGGGCTGACCCGTGCGCGCGATCTCCATCCTCGGATCCACCGGTTCCATCGGCCGCAGCACCCTCGGCGTCGTCGATGCCTTTCCCGACGAGCTGCGCGTGGTCGGTCTCGCCGCCGGCGCGAACGTCGAGCTGCTCGCCGAACAGATCGCGAAGTACCGCCCCGAGCTCGTCTCCGTCCGCGGCGAAGACGACGCGCACAAACTGCGCGCGCTCCTCTCCGACGCACCGGAGATCGTCCCCGGCATCGAGGGCGCGTGCGCGGTCGCATCGATGGCCTCGGCCGATGCGGTCATCGCCGCGATCGTCGGCGCCGCCGGCATCCCGCCCGTCTACGCCGCGCTGCGCAAGGGCAAGCGCGTCGGCATCGCGAACAAGGAAGTGCTCGTCGCGGCCGGCGACGTCATGACCCGCACCGCGCGCGAATGCGGCGGCGAGATCCTCCCGGTCGACTCCGAGCACAACGCCGTGCACCAGGCCATCCGCTGCGGGACGCATCCCGAACTGCAGCGCATCATTCTCACCGCGTCCGGCGGCCCGTTCCTCCATCGCGACCTGGCGACGTTCGACGCCATCACCATCGACGCCGCGCTCGCGCATCCGACCTGGCGGATGGGCAACAAGATCTCCATCGACTCGGCCACGATGATGAACAAAGGCCTCGAGGTCATCGAGGCGCATCATCTCTTCGACCAGCCCGCGGACCGCATCGACATCGTCATCCACCCGCAGTCGATCGTGCATTCGATGGTCGAGTACGTCGACGGCTCGATCATCGCGCAGCTGTCGACGACCGACATGAAGTTCCCGATCCAGTACGCGCTGCTCTACCCCGAGCGCGTCGCCGCGCCGTTCGCGCGGCTCGACTTCGCGAAGATCCGCACGCTCGAGTTCCTGCCCGTCGACCCGCGCCGCTTCCCCGCCGTGGAGCTCGCGTACGCCGCCTGCCGCGCCGGCGGCTCGATGCCCGCGGTGCTCAACGCCGCGAACGAGATCGCGGTCGAGCGTTTCCTCGCCGGAGAACTTCCCTTCACGTCAATCGTAGACATCGTGAAGCGCGTGCTCGACCGCCACGCCGGCGACGTCCACCCGATCGCGTCCGTCGACGACGCGCTGGCGTGGGACCGCTGGGCGCGGAACGAAGCCCGCGGAATCGATGTTGCAGTCCGACGGTAAAACCTTATGGCTCACGCGCAAGACCTCGTCACGAACGCGTTCGCGTTCGTCATCGTCCTCGGATTCCTGATCTTCGCCCACGAGTCGGGACACTTCTTCTTCGCGAAGCTGTTCCGCGTGCGCGTGCTGGTCTTCTCCTTCGGCTTCGGCAAACGCCTCTTCGGTTTCCGCCGCGGCTCGACCGACTACCGCGTCTCCCTCATCCCCCTCGGCGGCTACGTGCGCATGGCCGGCGATTCTCCGGAAGAAAACGTCTCCGGCAATCCGGATGAATTTCTCTCCAAACCGAAATGGCAGCGGTTCCTGATCCTGGTCGCCGGACCGCTGATGAACCTCGTCATCGCCGTCGCCTTCGTCGCCGCGCTGGTCATGGTCGGCTTCGACCGGCCCGTGTCGACGCCGATCGTCGGCGACGTCACGCCCGGCAAGGCGGGCGCCCGCGCCGGCCTGCAGACCGGCGACCGCATCGTCAGCATCAAAGGCGAGCCGATCGAGGATTTCGAGGACGTCCGCATGCTCGTCTCGATGAACGCCGGCACGCCGCTGCACGTCGTCTACCTGCGCAACGGCGTCCGCCACGAGACCACCCTCACGCCCGACCGCGAGGCCGGAGACTTCGGCCAGATCGGCCGCGCGAACATCACCTACGGCGGCGAGGCGCTCGTCGGCGGCGTGAAGCCCGGCTCCCCCGCCGCGAAGGCGGGACTGCAGTCCGGCGACCGCATCACCGCCGTCGCCGGCAAGCCGATCCGCACGCTCTCCGAGTTCGTCAAAGCCGTCACGCCGTTCGACGGCAAGCCGCTCCCGCTCACCGTCGACCGCGCCGGACGCGCAATCACCACCACGCTCGCCTTCGCGCCGAACGAAGACATCGGCCGCGGCATCTATTCGCCGTCCAAGTTCCTCAAGCTCCCGCTCATCGCCGCGCTGCGCTACAGCGTCAACGACAACTGGGAGATGCTCAAGCTCACCGTCTCCGCCCTCGGCCGCCTCTTCCGCGCCGAAGGCAGCGTCAAGGAGCTCAGCGGCCCGATCAACATCGCCCGCATCTCCGGCGAAGCGCTCCGCCACGGCTGGATGAACGTCATCGGCCTCATGGCCACGATCTCCCTGCAACTCGGCTTCATGAACCTGCTGCCGATCCCCGTCCTCGACGGCGGCCACCTCATGATCCTGGTCATCGAAGGCATCGCCCGCCGCGAGCTCTCGCTCCGCGTCAAAGAACGCATCCAGCAACTCGGCTTCGCCGTCCTCGCCACGCTCATGATCGTCGTCCTCTACAACGACGTGATCTCGAACGTGCTGCGGTTCAGGAACGGGTGACCGCCGACGGCGTGAGGAGGCGGGCGAGCTCGCCGCGCACCTGCAGCGATTCGACCGCCTCGCGCGTCTTGAGGTCGACGATGAGGTCGAAGCCGTCGGCGGCACTCCCAAGACACGCCGCGACCGCGCTCTCGACGTCGAACACCCCGGGACGAATGACGTACGGCTCCTGCTTCGGTGGCGACGGCAGCGACGTTCGGGCCATCAGCTGAGAGAGTTCTTCGCGCCGTTTCTCGTCTCCCACGAGCCACGCCTTCAGCACCAGCAGCTTCTCGGGAAACGAGAACTGTCCGTACGCGGTCAGCTGATCTTTGAACGCGCGCTCGCCGTCCGCTTCGGCTTCGATACCGATCTCCTTCGCGGCATCGATGAACCAGGCGTCGAAGTACTCCGCGGCTCGCGTCGGGTCGTGACGACTGCGAAGCTCGAAGCGGAACAGAGCCGTGAGAAAAGGAATGCGATCGCCCGGCAGCAACCGCACGATGCTCTCCGTCGTCGCCAGTAATCCGGTGATTTGGAGGTAAACACGTTGCGTGTTGGTCGAAGGCTTTTCGTCTTCCGCGATCCGCCGCGCGATCGTGCCGAAATGCCGTAGCACGTCGCGGTCGAGACACTGTTCGACACCCACTGCATACACGCCTTCGATCGCGGCCCGCAGGATCTGCGTGCGCAGGTTCTCCGCTGCCAGTGCCGGAGGCATGTCCGGACGGATCAGGATCGAGAAGCGATGCTGCGCCTTGACGCGGCCGCGCGGCGCCTTCGCCTCGTCGAGCACCAGACTGATGATGTGACGACTCCCGCCTGCATAGCGCGCGCTCTCCGTCCGCGGACGAAGGTTCGAGAGCATGGGATGAATGGTGTTCTTGATGAAGGTGGGATCGGCCTTGCAGTCCGCGTGCTGCGCGTTGAGGTCAGCGTTCCGCAGTTCGTCAGAGAAGAGGTCATCGAGGGTCCCCTCGATCGAAGTCTCCCCGGTCTGTTCGATGCGGTCCGCGAAACGCGCCAAAAATGCGCGCATGCAACTGAGCGCCTTTCCACCGAGCGGCGCCACGAGATCCGGAATGGATTCGCGCACCAGCGCAGCCTTCTCTTGATTCGTGAGTTGTGTCGTCTGAGAACGCGCCACGGAGGTCATCACGACCTGCCCCCGCTCCTCGGCAATTCTCACCATCCGCGCTTCGTGCCGTGCATTCAGCTCCGAAAACTTCTGCCGCTCTTCCTCCAGAATGCGAAACAGCTCGTCAACCTGATGTTGCGTGAATTTCGGGGTGCTTTCGAGGATGCTCCGCTTCTCGTCGGCAGTAATGGAGAAGGATCGCGCGATCAGCGCGCGGTAACGTTCATCGTCGAACGTCGTCGACGGATGCTCCGGCACCGGCAGCGCGTCGATGAGCGCGATCTCTTCAGCCTTCACCGCGAAAAGCGGCATTCATCCTCCTGCCAACCTGCGGCACTCCGACCGACAAATTGCGCCGAACGACTATGCGGCGGCTAAACGTTGACAACCTTTACCGATCCTTACGTAACGCTCCGTAAGTCTTGGCAAATCGCGATTTACGGCTGGCCTCCCGGTTGCGCTGAGAGCTCGCTTCCAGGAGACCTGAATCATGACGCTCAACGGGACCAAAGACGTGTTCGATGTCGTGATCGGCGGCTTCATCGCCGTCGTGCTCGTGGTACACGGAATCGAGACGATCATCCGCTTCGCCCTGCGCATCTCGGCCTGGCTTCGCCGGACGATCGACGAGCTCGCACGCGACGTGGACGACGAGATCGATCGCTGGCGCAACGGACCGGGAGCCGCGGCATGATAGCCATCGTTCCGGATGTCCGCAATGATCGTCAGATCGCGCCGAGGATCACGCGGCGCAGCAGGTCGAGCGCCTGTTGCGTCGAATACCACTTCACGATCGTGCGCGGGCCTTGCGAGAAGAGCTTGCGGTGGTGGTGGGCGTCGGCGGTCGCGACGGCGATGTGCACGGTGCCGACCGGCTTCTCGGGCGTGCCGCCGGTGGGGCCGGCGATGCCGGTGATGCCGACGCCGTACGTGGCGCCGAAGCGCGCGCGGATGCCCTGCGCGAGCGCCACCGCAACCTCTTCCGAAACTTCGCCGTGCTCGCGGATGAGCGCCGCGTCGACGTTCGCGAGCGCGCTCTTCGCGGCGGCGGTGTAGCAGACGGCGCCGCCGAGGTAGTAGCGGGAGCTGCCTGAGATATCGGTGATACGCGAGCCGAGGAGACCGCCGGTGCACGACTCCGCGGTGGCGAGCGTTTCGTTGCGCGAGGCGAGCAGCGCGCCGAGCACGCTCTCGATCGTGTCGTCGTCGTAGCCGAAGACCCGCTGGCCGAAGATGTCGAGGAGCTCGCGCTCGCGCGTCGCGAGCTGCGCCTTCGCGGCGGCTTCGTCGCCTTCGCCGATGAGATGCACTTCGATCGCGGCGCTCGTGGCGAGGATCGTCACGAGCTCGCCGGGATGATGCTCGTAGTACGGCTTCAGCTTCTCCTCGACGCCCGACTCGGTGAGTCCCGCGATCTTGAGGATGCGGCGGTAACGCGAGCGTCCGCCGCTCAGCTCCTCGAGCCACGGCACGAAGTACGTCGCGAGCATCCACTCGAGCTCGTGCGGCACGCCGGGAAAGACCCACACGTGCTTGCCGCCGTCGACCTGCAGGTGAAAGCCCGGCGCGGTGCCGCGTTCGTTCGGCAGCCATTGCTGATCGACGAAGACGTTCGCCTGCCGTTTGTTGACGTCCGGCATCTTCCAGCCGCGCGCGGCGAAGCGCGCCTCGATCTTGTCGATGATCGACTGCTCGACGCGCAGCGTGAGACCGAACGCCGCGGCGAGGGCCTCGCGCGTGAGATCGTCTTCGGTGGGGCCGAGGCCGCCCGTGATGATCAGGAAGTCGACGCGCGCGATGGCGTAGCGGATCTCGTCGACGAGATCGCCGAGGAGATCGCCGACGACGGACTTGCGCGCGAGCGCGATGCCGTAGCGTTCGAGCGCGGTCGTGATCTTCAGCGAGTTCGTGTCGACGCGCGTCGGTCCGAGCATCTCGGAACCGATGGCGAGAATGGCTGCATTCATGCGACCGCGCCTTCCAGCTCTTCTTTTTCTTTGGCGAGCGATTCCCACTTGCCGTACAGCAGGTCGATCATCGCCTTCAGATCGTGATTCTGCTGCTGGATCTTCTTCACGCGCTCTCCGTCGCGGAAGACTTCCTGCGAACAGAGCAGCAGATCGTTGCGCTCGCGCTCCGCTTCCGCCGCGGCGATGCGCGTCTCGAGCTGCGCGACTTCCTCGTCGATCTTCTTGATGCGCTTGTCGCGCTTGCGCTGCTCGGTGCGATCGGGAATGACCTTCGGCGCTTCGTCGCGCTTCGCCGGTTCCTCGCGTTTCGGCGGCGGCGCCACCGGCGCAGCGATGGTCATGATCACCGGCGCGGTCAGCGGCTTCGCCGTCCCTTCCTTCGTCCGCGCCACGAGCTCGCTGTAGTTACCGCTGTAAACCTCGGCCAGTCCTTCTTCGACGACGATGATGTTCTCGGCGACGCGGTCGACGAAGTAGCGGTCGTGCGAGACGACGATCAGCGCGCCGGTGAAGTTCTCCAGTGCCTCTTCGAGCGCCTCGCGCGTGTAGACGTCGAGGTGGTTGGTCGGCTCGTCGAGGAGCATGACGTTGCCGCCGGCATACATGATCTTCGCGAGCGCGAGCCGGCCCTTCTCGCCGCCGGAGAGATCGCGCGTTTTCTTGAACACGTCTTCGCCGAAAAACGAGAAGCGCGCCAGATACGACCGCACTTCCTCCTCGGTTTGCGTATGGTCGAGGTCCCACACCTCGTCGATGACGATGCCGTTGGGCTTGAGATCGCCGAGGGTCTGGTCGTAGTAGCCGATTTGCACGTTCTGGCCGTACGCGACCGTGCCGGACAGCGGCGCGATGCGCGACGCGAGCGTCTTGAGCAACGTCGACTTGCCGGAGCCGTTCGGCCCCATGATCGCGTAGCGTTCGCCGCGGCGGATCTGCCACGAGAAGTCGGTCACGACGCGCTTCGCGCCGTAGCCCGCCGAGATGCGATCGATCGTCAGCGCCACCGCGCCGGAACGCGCGCCGCCGTCGAGCGTGAACTTCGCCAGCGTCTCGTCGGTCTCGGGACGCTCGAACTCGTCGAGCTTGTCGAGCATCTTGCGCCGCGACTTCGCCTGCTTGGTCTTCTGGCCGGCGAGGTTGCGGCGGATGAACTCCTGCGTCTCGGCGATGTACTCCTGCTGCCGCTCGTAGTCCTTCGCCATCTTCTCCATCCGCTCGGCGCGGAGCTGGAGGAAGCGCTCGTAGTTGCCGTGGTACTCGACGAGCTTTCCGTGCGCGAGCTCGACGATCGTCGACACGGTCCGATTGAGAAACGTGCGGTCGTGCGAGATGAGCAGGTAGCTGCCCTTGAAGTCCTGCAGGAACTCTTCGAGGAACTCGATGCCCTTCAGGTCGAGGTGGTTCGTCGGCTCGTCGAGGAGCAGCAAATCGACGCGCGTCAGCAGCACGCGCGCGAGCATGGCCCGGTTCTGCTGGCCGCCGCTGAACTCGTGAATCGGGCGCTCCCACTCCGACTTGTCCGAAAACCCGACGCCGGTCAGCACGCGCTCGACCTCCGCGTGCAGCGTGTAGCCGTCTGCATGCTCGTAGTCGTGCTGCAGCTCCGCGTACTTTTCGAGCAGCCGCTCGTGATCCGCGCGCGTGGTGTCGGCGAGGTCGTGCTCGATCGCGCGCATCTTCCGCTCGATGCGCTGCACCTCCGCGAACGCCGTCTCGACGAAGTCGAAGAGCGACAGGCCCGGCTCGGCGTCGAGGTGCTGGCCGACGTGGCCGACCGTCAGTCCCGACGAGCGGAGGATCTGCCCGCGATCGGGTTCTTCCTGCTTGAGCAGCAGGCGGAAGAGCGTGGTCTTCCCCGCGCCGTTGCGGCCGACGAGGCCGACGTGCTGCCCCGGGTTGTGCTGCCACGTGACGCCTTTGAGGACGTCGTGCGGCCCGTAACTTTTCTCGACGTTGTCGAAGCGATAGAGCATGCCGGAGCCTAGAAGTGGAGGAGCGCCTCCAGCCATTCCTGCCGGGCCGGCACGGCCGGCTGCGCTAAGGGCACAGCCTATCCGCACGTGCGGTTGGCCCTCAATGACATTCAAGGCAGCCGCACGTGGGAAAGGACTAGGTCTTTAGCGTTTGTCGGCCGGGCCGACCCGTCGACGCGCACGGCGCTGTTCGATTCCAGCGCGACGGGGAACTCCGCGAGGGCGGCGGCGATGGTGCGATACAGCTGCCCCACCCACGGCGGCGCGCCGTCGTCGATGATCGCACCGCCCACGCGGAGATCGTTCGGCGCGATCACGAGGCGCGTCCGCGCGAGACCGGTATCCGCCACCAGCGTGAAGAGCTGTTCGATCGCGGCGTCCCCCACCGCGATGCAGCCGATCGACAGCGCATTGCCGTGCATGAAGATGTCGCCGCCGAGGCGCGTGCGGCCGTCGCGTTTGGCCATCGCCAGATCGAAGGCGTTCGGGTAGCTCACCTTCATCGAGAGGTGCTAGCTGCTGTTCGGATTGAGCCACGCGAAGCGGTACAGCCCTTCGGGCACCTGGTAGTCCCCTTCGCGCAGCTTCGGGCCCGCATGTCCGCTGGCGGCGAAGACGGGATACGCGCGGATGAAACGCCACGCACCGGCATCGCGTGCCCATACGGCGACGCGGCGCTCGCGCTTGAAGACGAGCAGCGCGAGCTCGCGCGGCGGATACGCGACGCCCGCGTGCGCGAATGACGGCCGCAGCTGCGCGCGCGCCGCCGGCCCGATCTTCGCCAGCACGTCGGCGACCGTGCGCTCGCCGGTGATGCGCATGAGCAGCGGCAGCCACAGGCCGCGGCCGAACACGAACAGCGCGCCGCCCGCCACGAGGAAGAGCAGCGCGAGGACGAGAGCGATCCGCTGTCGCATGCGCATTCGCCAAACCAGTGGACCGGCCGTTATTCTGCGGCGATGAACTTCCGCATGCTGCTGTTCCTCGCCGCCTGGGCCGGCGTCGCGGCCGCGCAGACGCGCGAGAGCGTCACGGTGAACGTCGTCGACGTGCCGGTCTACGTCACGCTGAACAATCAGCCCGTGCGCAATCTCACGCGCGAGGACTTCACGCTCCTGGTCAACGGCAGGAAGCAGCCGATCGATTACTTCGACACGATCGACTTCGCGGACGCGGGCGCGCCGTCGGCGGACCGCCGCGAGCGGCGCCTGTTCCTGCTCATGTTCGATCTCGCGTTCACGAAGCCGCTCGCGCTCGACCGCGCGCGACGCGCCGCCATGGCGATGATCGAGCACGCGCCGCCGAGCGACTACTTCGCCGTCGCGACGTTCACGCCGCAGCGCGGCGCGCAGTTCATCGTGCCGTTCACGAACGACCACGCCGTCGCGACGCACGCGGCGCTCACGCTCAGCGCATCGGAGGCGCACGATCCGCTGTCGCTGGCGGTGTCGCCGTCGGAACGCGCGGCGCTCGTCGCGCCGGTCGTGACCGTCGACACGCGCCCTGACGACGACGAGTTCATCGACCAGCCGATGGTCCTCACGCAGGAGGCGCTCAGCATCGGCGTGACCAACGCGAGCATGCCGGAGAAGCGCCTCATCGAGAATCAGCTCGACAGCTTCGGCGCCATCGCCTCACGCCTCGGCGCGCTCGAAGGCTACAAACACGTCCTCGTCTTCTCGACCGGCTTCAATACGGATCTCGTTTACTCGAACGCGTACACGCCCGACGCGCGCCTCGTGGAATCGCTGCAGAAGATGGTGAAGGCGTTCCACGCCGCGGGCGCGGTGATCGATACGATCGACGTCGGCGGCGACCGTATGCTCGGCGCGAACGAGGGCCTCGCCTATTACGCGCAACAGACCGGCGGTCTCTTCGTCCAGCACGAGAACAATTTCAAGACCGCCCTCAACCGCGTCGTGACTTCTTCCGCCGCCGGCTATCGCCTCGGCTTCACCGTTCCGGCCAACGCGAAGAAGGGCGACAACACGATCGAGGTGCGCATCCGCAATCTGCCGCGCGGCGCGAACGTCTCCTTCCGCCGCGGCTTCTCGACGCACATCAACGCGTCCTCCGGCAACGACGCGCTCCGCATCGCCGACATTCTGCAGAACGACATTCCGCAGACCGGTCTCGCCGCGACCCTATCGTCGTCCGCGGGCCGGCTCCGCGTCGAAGTCCCCGTGCTGGATCTCGTCGCGCAGTTCGGCACGCGTGAGGTCGACGCAACGCTGATGCTGTACATCTTCGACGAGCACGGCGCCGCCGTGCGCTACGACGCGAAACGCCTGCACGTCACCTCCGCCGCGCGCGCGAACGTGGTGGTCGAGGAGCCGCTGACGCTCCCACCCGGCAAGTACGTCTGCAAGGTGATCCTCCAAGCCGGCGATTCCCTCGGCTTCACGCGCGCCGATCTCGACGTGCAACCGCCCGCGCCGCCACTATGACAGCGCGTCTATGACGCATGCAGCACGCGCTACCCTGCCGTCATGCGCCTGGCCGTCAATATCGATCACATCGCCACGATCCGCGAAGCCCGCAAGACCGACGAGCCCGATCCCGTCGCCGCCGCCGTCCTCTGCGAGCTCGCCGGGGCACAAGGCATCACGGTCCATCTGCGCGGCGACCGCCGCCACATCCAGGACCGCGACGTGGAACTGCTGCGCAAGACGGTCGCGACGCACCTCAACGTCGAGATGGCCGCGACCACGGAGATGATGCGCATCGCCCAAACGATCAAACCGCATCAGGTGACCCTCGTCCCCGAACGCAAGGACGAGATCACGACCGAGGGCGGGCTCGATGTGATGCTGCACTCCGGCAACATCGAGAAGGCGATCAACCAGCTGCTCGACGCGCGCATCGATGTCTCCGTCTTCGTCGATCCGTCGATCGACCAGATCCGCCACTGCCACAAGCTCCGCGCTCCTAAAATCGAGATCAATACCGGCAAGTACGCGGACGCGTGGAAAAGCGGCGCGTGGGCGCCCGAGCTCGAGAAAATCGCGACCGCCGCGCGCGCCGCCAAAAAACTCGGCCTCACCGTCTACGCGGGCCACGGCCTGAACTACCGCAACATCGACGGCATCGCCACAATCGCCGAGATCGAGGAGCTGAACATCGGCCACTCGATCATCGCCCGCGCGTCCCTCGTCGGCCTCGAAGCCGCCGTCCGCGAAATGGCCACGTTGATGCGCAACCCGCGCCGACTGCCACGCGGGACGTAGGGAGACCGACCGGGAGCGCCTCCGGCGGGCCGGCGCGGCCGGCAGCGCTTAGGGCTTAGCCGATCCGCACGTGCGGCTGCCGTGAACGACGTTGATCGCAGCCGCACGTGAGTACTGGCTAAGCCCTAAGCGCTGCCGGCCGCGCCGGCCCGCCGGAGGCGCTCCTCGTCGGCTTCCAGCCTCCGTCGGAAGTCGCGGCGGCGTACGCGCGCAGGATCGCGCGAGAACTTGGCTTGTTCGTAGAGGGCGGCGAGCGGAGTAAGCGCGTCGGCGGATGCTTTGTCGCGGGTGCGCAGTTCGCGCAGTGCGTCTTCGACCGTCATCGACGGCGTGATGGCGACGCCGCGTTCGGCGAGGGCGCGGGCAAGGAGATCGAAGACGCCGCGCCGGCGGCGGAGCAGGAGCGTCGTTGCGAGAGCGAGCAATGCGAGTGCGGTGAGAGGTAAGGCGAGAGACGAGGCCGATTCGGTCGCCGTCATCGCGTGCAGGCGGACGACCGCGGCGGCGTCGCGGATCCACGTGAAGAGGTCGGAGAAGAGTGCGATCTGATCCGAGAGACCGAAGGTGAGGACGTAGCGGTCCCAGACGTAGGTGACCGAATCGGCGAGCGCGGCGAAATACGCGCGGAGAGCGGACGGCGCGTCGCTGCCGGGGCGGAGGGAGGGCGGGGTCGAGTCGAACGTCTGCCAGCGCGCGCCGTCCCACACTTCCGTCCATGCGTGCGCGTCCTCGCGGCGCAGCGTGTAGTAGCGCGCGAGCGGGTTGTAGCGGCCGCCGTAGAAACCGCCGGCGATGCGCGCGGGCACGTCGACGGCGGTCAGCAGCACGACCATACCCGCGGCGAAGTACTCGCAGTGGCCGGCGCGGACGTGCAGCAGAAAATCGTCGACCGTCATCGGGTGGTCGGGCGTCGCGGGGTTCGGCACGTAGCGGAAGTTGCGGAGCATCCACTGCTCGATGAGGCGCGCGCGGCGTTCGGGGCGCTGCTCGTTGCCAATGATCCCGTGAGCGAGCGCGGCGATCTCCGGGCGAATGGGATAACCGGTGGGGCGGATGCGTTGCGGGCGCAGCGGCGCGGTTTCCGTGGCGAGGCGCAGATCGAAATTCAGCGTGCCGTTCTGGTACGTGTAGTACGCGCCGCGCGTGGGACCTTCGTAGAGGCTGTTGATGCCCGTCATCGCAAACGTGCCGGACGGGAGATAAAGGCGGCCCTGCTGCGGGCGCAGCTGGATCACCGCGTCGCGGACTTCGCCGCCGGGTTTCTCGACCTGATAGACGCCGCCGTGCGGCACGACCTCGCGCAGGCCGCGGAACGACTGGATCCATTCGCCGCCGTCCCAGTGGTCGTACAGCGTCCCGCGCAGGCGCACGGGCGTGAACAGCGCGGCGGTGCGCTCGTTCATCCAGATGCGCGCGACGACGGTGGCATCGCCCGGCGTCACGCGCGGCTCGCGGAAATCGATCGTCTCGCTGAGCGCGGTCGTCGCGCCGGGCAGCGAGCCGGTGATGCCTTGCATGAACGGATTGCGCACGCGCGGCAGGAGCGGAAAGAGCAGTGCGCCGATGAGCGTCGCGCCGGTGAGATAGAAGAGCGCCGCGCGGCCGGACGGCGCGTCCTCGTAGGTGCGGCCGAGGGAGCGCATCGTTTCCGCGTGGCTCGCGAAGACGAGCTGGCGGAACATCAGGAACGCGAAGCCGATCACGAACAGCACCACCGTGATGTGCGTCGACGTCGCGAGGCTTGCCACGGCGATGAGCGCGGCGGTGAGCATCCGCTGCGCGTGGTTCTGGCGGAGCACCGACTCGCTCGGCTGATACGCGGCGATGAAGAGCACGAGGTGCGTCGACGCCGCGATCGCGCTGCGCGAGAGCACGGCCGCGTCGACGACGTAGAACGGCACGTAGGCGACGGCGATCCAGCGCATGAGGCGCGCGGGGAAGAGATCGGGTCCGCGTCCGGAGGCGACGCGCACGGCGATGCCGAGCATCACCACGTGGAAGAAAATCAGCGGCAGCACGCCGATCGCGGCCGTGAGATACAGCGGCACCGCGGCGAACGTCGGCAGCGCCAGCGCCTCGAGCTCACGCGCTTTGCTGGACACGAGTCCCTCCGGCGGCCGAGAAGAAGACGGTGTCGCGATCGATGGTCGCGTGCAGCGGCTCGAAGCGCGGCTCGAGGAGCGCGAGCGCGCGGAAGAGCGGCGCGGCGGACTCGCCGGAGCGCGCGCGGAGGTCGACGCGCGGCAGCGAGAGCGTGACGTCGGCGCCGCGGCGCGAGGCATCGAGGAGGAATGTCGCCGCGGCGCTGATCATCTCCTCGAACGCCGCGTCGCTGACCTCGCGCGGCTTGTACGGATCGACGACCACGTGCACCGAGCGCGCGGACTCGAGCTCGGTCTGCTTCATGATCCAGCGGCCGAGGCTCGCGGACTTTTTCCAGTGCACGTGACGCAGCGAGTCGCCGCGCGTGTACTCGCGGAACGCGTGGATCTCCGAGCCGGCGCCGGGACGCTGCGAGCCCGCGTCCTCGCCCGCGACGGCGCGGTAGCGTTCTTCGAGTGCCGCGTTCGCGAGGATCTTCGGAAAGACGACCACTTCGCTGGCGACGCGCAGGCGGCGCTTCTTGAGAAAGAAGCCGAACGGATAGCGCGTGTACGAGTCGACGGCGGTGACGCGCGCGAGGCCGCGGCGATGGAAGAGGAACGACGCGGGCACGAGCCGTTCGGCGCGGCGCGGCAGGAGCGGGATCAGCACCGGCGCGGCGAGGCTGTCGGAGACGAGCACGACGTCGCGCACGTTCCAGATGCGCGAGCGGTTGCGGACGCGCAGCGTGCCGTCGGCGGGATGTTCCGCCCACGCCTCGCCGATGCCGCCGACTTCGACGGTGATGCTTTTCAGTCCGCCGCGCGAGGCCATGCCGGAGAGCAGCAGGCAGCCGAGCATGAACGACACGGCGATGTAGAGCGCGTTGTTGCCCGTGTTCAGCGCGGCCACGGCGAGGACGATCGTGGAGAGGATGTAGGTCGTGCCGATGCGCGTGAGGCGCACGACGCCGTTGAACTCGAAGCTCACTTGCAGAGCTCCGACGTGTAGCGCGCCTCCGCGGCGGCGATGGCCGGCGCCGCGAGTCGCGCACGTGCGGCGAGCGTCTCCTCGTGCGCGGCGAACCATTGCGTGAACGCGGCGATCAGCGCCGGGTACAGTTCTTTGCTGTAGCGCTTCTCGAGCGGAATGAGCTTGTCGTCGTACGTCCAAGCGACCATGAAGCCGGCGTCGGCTCTCTCGTCGAGAGAGATGGCGCGATTGGCAACGATGCGGCGGCCGATCTCGTAGGCGAGAAAGTCGCGTACGTCCGCATCATCCACATCCGAAACGAGCGTTTTCAGATGGAACGCGGCGGTGCTGACCTTGTCCTGCCGCGCGAGCTCCAGCGCAACGAGCGCGACGAGCATCTCCCGTCCCTGTGCCGGAATCGCGCCGTTGACGAGGATCGCGGCACCGCCCTCCTGACGGCGCACGATGTTGCGCCACGCACCTTCGATGTCGTCCGGCGCGACCGCCGGAAAAACGAGCGAGAGATACGTGATGTCGAGGAACCGCCGCTGCTCCTCGTCCGACCGACACGGCATCGTGCGCGCGTACGCGAACAGTTCGTCCGCGGGCCGATGGCGGACGAGCTCCTGCCAGTACTCCGCCAGCGCGCGGGAGACCTGCCACGGCCACGGCGTACGCGCGCGCTCTTCGAATGTCCTCGGAAACGGAATCAGCTTCTCCGGCACCTGGAACAGATGTCCGAGGACCTCGATCGTGCCGTGCGGCTGAGGAATGTAGACCGTGGCAAAGGCGCTTTCCGGCGGCATCTGCACGTACCAGCGGCCGTTGGTCGCGTCGCGCGCCGCGAAGTATCGCGGAAGGTACGACAGCGGCAGCGCGAGCGCGGCCTTGCGCGCGACGGCGAGCCGTTCCGCGTAGCCGGACTCCGGCGCCGTGATGAAGTTCCACGCCCGCTCCGTGGAGCTCAGCGCGTACGCGACGATCTTCGGATCCGCGCGCGACGCATCGTCATCCTGCGCGTGCAGCGGCAGCGCCGCGAGGATCACGAAGACGGCCGCGAGCGCGCGTCTCATTTGCAGAGCTCCGAGGTGTAGCGCGCCTCCGCGGCGGCGATAGCCGGCGCTGCAAGGCGCGCGCGTGCGGCGAGCGTCTCCTCGTGCGCGGCGAACCAACGCGTGAAAGCGGCGATCAGCGCTGCGTGCTTCGCTTCGAACAGCGTGTCGTCGTACGGCGCGAGCATGTCGCCGTACATCTTCGCGAGCAGAAAGCCGCCCGTGGCGCGCTCGTACGAACGGATCTCGCTGTTCGCGAGAATGCGCCGGCCGGCCTCGTACGCGACCGCATCGCGCAGCGGCTCCGCGGCGGGGATGCCGGTCATGTAGCCGGTGTAGAACGCGGCCTCGTAGACGTGATCGCGTTTCACCAGCTCGAGCAGCAGCAGCGCCGCCATCGCTTCGCGACCGCGCGGATTGCGGAAGACGTCATCGGCCGACCACTCCACCTCGGCGCCGGAGCGGCGGATGAGATTGCGCCACGCGCCGGCGATGTCGTCGGGAGGAACGTCCGCATGGATGGCCCCGGCTCGCACGACTTGGCGGAAACGGGCCACGTCCACGCGCGAGCGGCACGGCAGCGTGCGCGCGTACGCGTACCAGTCGTCCGCCGTCCGCGTGCGCTGCAGCGTCTGCCAGTACGCGGCTGCGGCGTCGGAGACCTGTTGCTGCCACGGCTGGCGCGCGCGTTCGGCGAACGTCAGCGGACGACCGGTCGACCGCGAAGACACCACATGCGGAGCGAGGTCGATCACCGGAGTGACGTCCGCGCGGACCTCGTAGCTGTGCACGCCATTCGGCCGCTCTTCCGGATACCGCTCCGCCGTCACGCCGCTGGTTTCGAAGTAACGCGGCACTAACGCCGCCAGAGGAAACTTCGTCGCCGCCTCGCGCGCGACCGCGAGCCGCTCCGCGTATGCCGACTCCGGCGCCGTGATGAAGTTCCACGCGCGCTCGGGTGAGCTCAGCGCGTACGCAACGATCTTCGGATCCGCGCGCGGCGCGTCGTCATCGTGCGCGTGCAGCGGCAGCGCCGCGAGCAGCACGACGGCGGCCGCGAGCGCGCGGTTCACCGCGGCACCGCGAGCTCGCCGACGATGCGCGCGATGAACTTCGCTTCCGGCGGCTGCTCGCCGCGCGCGAGCCGGCGATCCTTCATCACGATGCGGTGCGAGAGCACGGGCGTGGCGAGGCGCTTGACGTCGTCCGGCACGACGAAGTCGCGTCCGCTGACCATCGCCAACGCCTGACACGCTTTGAAGAACGTCAGCGCGCCGCGCGTGGAGACGCCCAGCGCGACGTCGGCGTGCGCGCGCGTCGTCTGCACGATCGTCATCAGATACTCGACCAGCGGCTCGCTCACGTGGATGTCGTCGACGCGCGCCTGCAGCGCGCGCAGCTCGTCGCCGCTCATCACCGGCTCGAGATGTTCGAGCGCGTTCTGGCCGCCGCCTTCGCGCAGCAGCTTCCGCTCGTCGGCCGCGTTCGGATAGCCGATCGTCAGCTTCATCAGAAAGCGGTCGAGCTGCGACTCCGGCAGCGGATACGTGCCGACGTGCTCGATCGGATTCTGCGTGGCGATGACGAGGAACGGCTCCGGCAGCGGCATGCGCCGCTTCTCGACCGTGATCGTGCCTTCGCTCATCGCCTCGAGCAGCGCCGACTGCGACTTCGGCGTGGCGCGGTTGATCTCGTCGGCGAGCAGGACGTTCGTGAAGATCGGCCCGCTGACGAACTCGAACTCCTGCTGGTCCTGGTTGTAGATCGTCACGCCGACGATGTCCGCCGGCAGGAGGTCGCTCGTGAACTGCACGCGCTGAAACTCGAGCGACAGCGAGCGCGCCAGCGCGTGCGCGAGCGTGGTCTTGCCGACGCCGGGCACGTCCTCGAGCAGGATGTGGCCCTTCGCCAGCAGCGCCGCGATGCAGAACTGCACGACCTCGGACTTGCCGCGGATGACGCGCTCGACGTTCGCCTGCAACGCGGCGATGCGGTCGAGAGAGCGGGAGATCGGCAATGCTTCGCTGGCCATCGTGATGTTTACGTCGCGCAGGTCGACGAGGTAACGAATTCCGTGCCCGGCTTATTTTAGGAACTTCTGCACGAGTCGGAGCCATGCCGTTGCGGGCGCCGCTGTGACGGATGCGAGTCGTCGCGACGAGGCGATGCGGGATATCGCTGAGGAGCGACGGCGCGGCAGACGGCGCAGCGCCGCCGCAACGGCACGGCTCCGACTCGTGCAGAGGTTCCTCAAAGACAGCGCGCCACCGCGGCGGCGAGCTGCTGCGGATCGACCGGCTTGCGGAGGAACTCGGCGAAGCCGGCGTCGAGCGCGCGGCGGCGGTCGTCGTCGCCGGTCGCGATGGCCGACACCGCGATCACCGGCACGCGCGCCACCGTTCCGACGCGCCGCACGAACGCGTACCCGTCTTCGCCCGGCATGGCGATGTCGCTGACGATCACGTCGAAGCGCTCGCGACGCACCGCCTCCATCGCCGCCGCGGCGGAGCTCGCCGGCGTCGTCGCCGCGCCGGCCTGTTCGAGCATCTTCGCGATGACGACCCGCGCGTCGTCATCATCGTCGACGACCAGCACGCGACGCCCGCGCAGCAGCTCGCCGAACGCCTTCGCACGCGGCGCGCTCGCCTCTTCTTCGCCGTCGCGCAGCAGCGGCACCTCGAAGCCGAACGTCGCGCCGCCTCCGATGCCGGGACTCGAAGCGTGCACCGTGCCGCCGTGCAGCTCGACGAGATGGCGCACCACGGACAGGCCGAGCCCGAGGCCGCCGAACTCGCGCGACGTGCTGCTGTCGGCTTGCCGGAAACGATCCCAGACATACGGCAGGAACGCCGGATCGACGCCGCGGCCGCTGTCGGTCACGTCGACGCGCGCATGGCCGTCGCGCGTCGTCAGCGTCACGCGCACGCTGCCGCCGCTCTTCGTGAACTTCACCGCATTCGACACGAGGTTCCAGACGATCTGGCGCAGGCGCCGCTCGTCGCCGCGCACGAGCACCGCCGGCGCGTCCGCGTCGAACGCCAGCGCGAGCGACTTCGCCTCGGCAGTCGGACGCACGGCCGTGACGACTTCGCCCGCGATCGAGCGCAGGTCCGCGGGCGCGAACTGCAGGTGCAGCGTGCCGGACGCCACGCGCGCGAGATCGAGCAGATCGTCGATGAGCTCTCCCTGCTGCCGCGCGCTGCGCAGGATCGTCTCGATGCCGGTGCGCGTCGACTGCTCGTCGGCGAGGCCGAGGTGGAGCATGTGCGCCCAGCCCGCGATCGCGGTGAGCGGGGTGCGCAGCTCGTGCGAGAGGGTCGCCAGGAATTCGTCCTTCGCGCGGCTCCCCGCCTCGGCTGCCTCGTACAGGCGCGCGTTGTCGAGCGCCATCGCCGCGCGCCGCGCGAGGTCTTCGACGAACGCCACATCGTCTTCACCGTAATGCCGCTCCGACTCGCCCGTGACGAGCACGAGCGCGCCGAACGTGCGCCCGCGCGCGATCATCGGCGCGATGATCGACGAGCGCAGCCCGAGTCCGCGCGCGAGCGCGAGATGCTCGGCGTCGCGCGCGATGGAAGTGAGATCGGCATCCGTGATCGTCTCGAGGAACTGCGTCCTGCCGCTCGCGAGCGCGCGCGTCACCGGGTCGACCTGAGGCGCGGGACGGAAACGGCGGTCCAGCTCGAACGCGAGCTCGACGCGCGCGGGATCGGTGTGCTCGACGACGAGGCGCTGGTACGGTCCGGCGTCGCGCACGATGTCGATCGCGCACCAGTCGCCGAGGGCGGGCACGCACAGCCGCGCGAAACTGCGCAGCGTCTCTTCGTAATCGAGCGACGCCGACAGCACCTCCGTCGCGCGATTGATGAACGCCGCGTGCTCCTCGTGCTGCTTGCGCTCGTGGATGTCGGCGGTGACGCCGATCCATTCGCGCAGAGCGGCGCCGTCGAACACCGGCACCGCTTTGATGGTGAACCAGCGATAGCGGCCGTTCGCCACGCGCACGCGGATCTCGTCCTCGTAGGCGGTGCGGGTGTCGCGCGCCGCGCGCCACAGCGCGATCGTGCGCGCGGAGTCGTCCGGATGCAGGACGCGCGCGCGGCCGCCGGCCTCGAACTCCTCGCGCGTCTGCCCGATGATCGCGCCCCATTCGTCGGACCATTCGATGCGGCCGTCCGACGTCGCGCGCCACAGCGCCTGCGCGGACGGCGCCGACTCGACGAGCGTGCGGTAGCGCAGCTCGCTCCGCGCGAGCCGTTCGTTCGCCGCCGCCGCGCGCTGTTCCGCGCGTCGGCGCGCGCCGACGGCGATGCTGATGCCGGTCGCGAACGAGGCGAAGAGCGCGAGCCGCACCGCGTCGAGCATGCTGTGCACCGCGAACGAGCCGAGCGGCGGCAGGATCAGGAACGCCGCCGCGAAGCAGCAGATCACGATCGACACGATCGCCGGTCCGGTGCCCGCCACAACCGCGGTGGTCAGCACCGCCGCCCACAGGAAGAAGAGCCGCATCGGCGCGAGGAACGCCGCCAGACCGTGCGTGAGCGCGATGGCCGCGGCCGTCGTCACGACCGCGATCGCGTAGCGGATGACGTTGCGCATCAATCGCGCGGCGTCGGGCTCAGAGCTTCTTGTAATCCGGCCCGCCGCCGCCCTCCGGCGGCACCCAGGTGATCACCTGATACGGATCCATGATGTCGCAGGTCTTGCAGTGAAAGCAGTTCGTGAAGTTGAGGAACGGCACCTTGCCGCGCCCGTCCGCCGTCGGTTTCGGCTCGTAGACGCTCGCGGGACAGAAGTGAAAGCACGGATTTCCATACTCTTCCGTGCAGCGCGTGATGCACACCTCGGTGTCGAGGATCAGCAGATGCGCCGGCTGATTCTCCTCGTGGATCACGCCGCCGTTGTAGACGTTCGTCACCTTGTCGAACGTGTACTGGCCGTCGTACTTCACTTTCGCCGGCGGATGCGGATCGTCCGCGCCGAAGTAGCGTTTGATGCGCACCATCCGCTCGTGTCCCGCGTGGCCTTCGAGGCGGTTCGCGACGCCGAAGCCGCGTCCGCCCGTCACCATGCCGAGGCCCGCGTTGATCATGCCGGCGAGCTGGCCGCTGTCGAACGCCTGATGGAAGTTGCGCTGCTTCCACAGCTCTTCCTTCGCCCACGACGCCTCGAAGAGCGTCTCGTATTCCTGCAGCTGGTTCGCGGAGTAGTCGTCGCCGAGGAGCGCGTGGAACGCCGCTTCGGCCGCGAGGATGCCCGACTTGAACGCGAGGTGAATCCCTTTGAGGCGCGCGCCGTTGAGGAAGCCGCCGGAGTCGCCGAGGATCATGAAGCCGTCGCCGTAGAGGCGCGGCATCGAGTAGTAGCCGCCTTCCGGAATCGCCTTCGCGCCCGCGGCGATGAGCTTGCCGCCCTCGAGGATCGCGCGCACCGATGGATGCAGCTTGAGGCGCTGCAGCTCGTTGTGCGGATCGAGCGTCGGGTTCTTGTAATCGAGACCGACGACGAGTCCGATGTCGACGATGCGGTCTTTCATCCCGTAGATGAAGGCGCCGCCGAACGTGTCCATGTCGAGCGGATGGCCGAGCGTGTGAATGACGCTACCCGCGGGATAGCGATCGTCCGGCAGTTGCCAGAGCTCCTTCACGCCGACCGAGTACACCTGCGGGTTCTTGCCTTCATAGAGATGGAAGAGTCCCGCGAGCTGCTTGGCGAGCGTGCCGCGCGGACCTTCGGCGAGGATGGTCAGCTTCGCGCGGATGTCGACGCCCGGCTCGAAGTTGGGCTTCGGCTGTCCGTTCTTGTCGATGCCCTTGTCTCCCGTGCGCACGCCGACGACGCGGCCGTTCTCGACGAGCACGCGCGTCGCGGCGAACTCGGGGAAGAGATCGACGCCCATGTCGCCGACGATCGGTCCCAGCCAGCGACAGAGCTCGCCCAACGAGACGACGTAGTTGCCGTGGTTCTGCAGCGGCGGCGGCATGACCGGCGCGACGATCTTCGACTTCTCGAGGAGATACCAGAACGCGTCCGACTTCACCGGCGACTCGACGGGACATCCGCGCTCGAGCCAGTCCGGCATCAGCTCGGCGATGCCGCGCGGATCCATGACCGCGCCGGAGAGCCCGTGCGCGCCGATCTCCTTGCCCTTCTCGAGGATGGCGATGGAAAGCCCTTCGAGCTTCTTCTCCGCATCGCTCTCGTTGTGCGCGCGAACCAGCTCGGCGAGTTTGTAAGCGGCCGCGAGACCGGCCGGCCCGGCGCCGACGATCACCACGTCGACGTCGAGAGTCTCGCGTTCGATACCCGGAAGTTCGGCCATGCGGATCAGCTCCTCGTGCGCGTAAGTCGCGGGCATTCTATGACGAGGCCACGCGCTCCGAGCCTCTGCTATCCTTCCCCCGCGCGATGACCGAGTATTACGCGCCGCTCGTCCTCCTCTTCCTCTGCAGCGCGCTGACTTCGTACGTGGCTACCGCCATCGTCCGTCAGGCCGCGCAGCACATCGGACTGGTCGACGTCCCCGGCGACCGCAAGATCCACCCGATCGCGACGCCGCGCCTCGGCGGCATCGCCATCATTTTCGGCTTCGGCTTTCCGCTCCTGCTCCTCGCCGCGAACCCGCGCGCCGCCGATCTCGTCTCCAAGAATCTGACGTATCTGTTTGCCGTCCTCGCCGGCGGCTCGCTCATCGTCGGCCTCGGCGTGTACGACGATCTCATCGGCACGAACGCGCAGAAGAAGTTCGCCGTGCAGTTCCTCGCCGCGCTGATCCTCGTCTCCTTCGGCTTCCAGTTCGAGTTCGTCTCCGTCGCCGGCGCGGTCATCCATCTGGGACTTCTCGGCGCGCTGCTGTCGATGTTCTGGGTCGTCGGCGTGATGAACGCGATGAACTTCATCGACGGCATGGACTCGCTGGCGACGGTCGTGTCGATCACCATCGCCATCGCCTTCTGCATCATCGCCGTGCTGCGCCACGACGCGTTCTCGCTCGTGGTGATGATCGCCTTGAGCGGCGCGCTGCTCGGCTTCTATCCGTGGAACCGCCCGCCGGCGAAGATCTTCATGGGCGACACGGGAAGCCTCTTCATCGGCCTGCTGCTCGCCGCCGGTTCGATCGCGCGTCCGAGCAAGTCGCCCACCGCGCTCATCATCGGCGGGCCGATCCTCGCGCTCGCGCTGCCGGTGATCGACACGCTCATCGTGATGCAGCAGCGCTTCACCGGAAAGGCGACGCTCGGCACGCGCCTCAGCCGCGTCTTCACCGCGGATCGCCGGCACATCCACCACATCCTCGTCGAGCGCTACGGCAGCGACGGCAAAGCGATCTTCGCGATCTGGCTGATCACCGTGCTCTTCGCGGCGTCGGCGGTGCTGACCGTCGTCGGCGAAACGAAGTGGGTCGGCTATGGCTCCGGCGCGCTCGCGCTGCTCGTGCTGCTCTTCCTGCGCTATCTGCCGCGCCGGCGGATTTCGTGAACATTCTGCTGCTCGCGCCGGATGCGTACGGCGGCCACGGCGGCATCGCGCTCTATCTCCGCGAGCTCACGCTGGCGCTGACGCGCGTCGCGGAGCACGTGACGGTCATCCCGCGCGTGATGCAGACGGAGATCCACGACGTGCCGCCGAGCGTGACGTTCGTCGCCGACGCCGCGCGCGGACCGGTTGCGTATCTGAATGCGCTGCGACGCGCGCGCGGCGCGGACCTCGTGATCTGCGGACACGTGAATCTGCTGCCGTTCGCGTGCATGCTCGCGCGGCGGCCGCTGCTGGTCGTGTACGGCATCGAAGTGTGGCAGCCGCCGGCGCGGAAGCTCTCGCGTCCGCTGCTGCATCGCACGCGCGCGGTCGTTTCCATCAGCGCCATCACGCGCGACCGCATGCTGGCGTGGTCCGGCTATCGCGGCCCGACCTTCATCGTGCCGAACTCGATTCACGCCGACGAATACGGCATGCGCGCGAAACGCCCGGAGCTCGTCGCGAAATACGGGCTCGCCGGAAAGCGCGTGATCCTGACGGTGGGAAGGCTCGACGCGCGCGAGCGGATGAAAGGCTTCGACGAGATCATCCGCATGCTGCCGTCGCTGCCGGACGACGTCGTGTATCTCATCGCCGGCGGCGGCGACGACGCGCCGCGCTTGCAGCGGCTGGCGATGGACGCGGGCGCCGGCGATCGCGTGCGCTTCACGGGGCTCTTCGACGATCGCGAGAAGCCGGATCTCTACGCGCTCGCGGACGTCTACGCGATGCCGAGCCGCGGCGAAGGCTTCGGCTTCGTCTTCCTGGAGGCGCTGGCGTCGGGCGTGCCGGTCATCGGCAGCAGGATCGATGGCGGACGCGAAGCGTTACGCGACGGCCAGCTCGGGATGCTCGTCGATCCCGATGATCCCGGCGAGCTGCGCGACGCGATCGTCGAGTCGCTCGCGCGCGGCAAGCAGATCCCGGAAGGGCTCGACTACTTTTCGTTCGAGAACTTCGCCGAGCGCGTGAGCCGCGTGATCCGCTCCGCCGGCGGGATCGAACGGATTTCGTAGTAGCGGCGCTGCGCCGGCGCGTCGCGCGTTTCTTTCCCCTTCTGCGGCCGGTGCCACAGATGGACGATCGGCAGATAGCCGAACGCGTAGACGCCGCCATGCTCCTCGGCGCGCTCCCAGAACTCGTTGTCCTCGCCGCCCCAGCCGACGAACTCCTCGTCGAAGCCGCCGATGGCGCGATACGCCGCCGTCGTCGCCGCCACCGAGCCGCCGCGCAGGTTCTGCACGACCGAGGAGTCGACGTCCGTGCGCAACGCGCCGCCGTCGAAGATCCGTCGCGTCTCCGCTTCCTCGAGATAGAAGATGAAGCGCTTGAGATCGATGAAGTGCGCGCCGTCGCGCGCGCGCGCCGCGAGCTCGAATGCGTACTTTGACGGCAGCAGCATGTCGTTGTCGTGCAGTACGAGCACCGAGCCGCGCGCGAGCTGCAGCCCGTCGTTGAACGTCGCCGCGCGGCAATAGTCGAAGTCCGCCGCGACGGGCGTGTGGAGATAGCGCACCCACGACGGCAGCTCGCGCTCGATCTCGCGCCGCGCCGACTGCTCGATGACGATGCACTCGATCCCGACGCCTTCCTGCCCCGCAATGCTGCGCAGCGTCGCCAGGAGATTCGGCAGCCGCTCCACGCCGCGATGCCCGATGAGAAACGTGACCTCCGGCGTCGCCGACAGCGCCGCCGGCGTCTCCCGCATCGCGATCGGCCACTGCGCCAACGCGCGCCGCATCAGCCAATGCCCGGCGGACGGATACACCGCCGGCAGATGCAGGTTCGACGTGAACGCCCACTCGCACCGCACGCCGCGCCCATCCGAGACGATGCGCTCGTCGCGATTGCGAATGCGCGTCCAGTCGCCGCCGATGTGCCGCAGAAAATTCGGCCAGTCGTAAACGAGCGCGCCGGCGCGCTGGCGGAGGGACATGCGGCGCAGATTCTAGCGGGCCCGTTCGACGGCTGCTCGACGCGATCCGGTACGGCCCTCATGCCGAACATATCCGCATGAAAATCGTCGATACGTATCAATAGGGGCGGAATTCGGCAGAGACCACGATTACCCTGCGTGCCGAGGAGGACTTCATGCCTGCAATCCAGAGCGTCTATTTCGGACTCACCCCCGGCCCGTATGAGCGCGATGGCAACGACCCCGCGGTCGCCATCAACAGGGATGACCAGGTGGTAGCCATTCACCGGGCCGACGACAACGGGCTGCATTTCCGGGTGGCGGAGTTGAAGAATCTCTCGCTGAAGTTCGAGGAAGCGCCGGCGTCGTTCGCGACGGGCGGGAATCCGTCGGTCGCGGTCGTGCGCGATACGGTCATCGAAGCGCACGACGACGGCAACGGGAAGGTGTTCTACTCCGTCGGCGCGCTGCAGACGGACTCCGTGTCGGCAGGCAGCGTGGTCGAGTTTCCGAACGATCCCGGCGCTTCCGGCGCCACCCGCTCCACTCCCGCGATCGCGGTGAATACGCACGGCGTCGCGGTGGTGGTGTACGCAAAGAATTCGGATCTGGTCTGGCACGTCGGGCAGCTCAACGGCCGGGCGCTGACCTGGTCCGCGGGTGCGACGCTCGTGACGAACCGCACCAATCCGTCCGTGGCGATCAATGCCGGCGGGCGGGTGGTGGTGGTCTTCGAAGAGGGAGATTCTCTCCGTTACCGCGTCGGCCAGTACGTGGCTCCGCGCGGCCAGACATCCGCCTCGATCACGTTCCATGCGGAGCAGTCGTACGACGACGGCGACAATCCCTCCGTCGCGCTCACCGATGACGGCGCGGTATTCGAGATGCACACTGCCGCGCTCTCCAGGACGCTCTACGAGCGCGTCGGCACCATCTCCGCCGACGGAGCATCGATCGACTGAAAGGACTTCATCAAGAAAGGCACGTTCTCTTACGAGCTCGACGACGGCCAGCGGGCGAGTGTCGCGACGAACGGCTCGTATGCTGTGCAGGTCCATCAGTCGGAGAGCGCATCGACGCTCTTCGGAAACGCCTCCGTCGTGTTCGATCGCGCCAACTGGATGGGCGATCATCGCCAGCAGTTGGGCGACAAGAAGCTGCGCGAGCTCGTCCTCGCCGCGTCCCACGATTCGGCGCAGTACGACTCAGGCGTCGCCCTGCAGGCCCAGACCCTGACGATCGGCCAGCAACTCGCCGCCGGCATCCGCTGGTTCGATCTCCGCGTCGGTTACGCCGACGGCAAGCTCAAGATCCATCACGAGCGTTTCTACGGCGTCGACTTCGCGACCGTGCTGGACGATGTCGGCAATTTCATGGCCAGCCATCACGAACTGGTGCTTCTGAAGATCTCGCACTTCCGCGACTTCAATGCCGAGCGCTTCCGCTCCGCGCTCCTGCTGATCGTCAACAGGCTGGGCCCGTACCTCGTCACCGGCGCTCTCGACAACCGCGTCGCGGCGACACCGATCAGTCGCTTCATCGGCCGGAACGCAGGGGCCGTACTGGTCTTCGTGGACAACAACGACGACTCGGACGCGACCAAAGCGGAGTTCGACTTCGATCCGACGCTGCGGACCTACAAAGTCCTCCGCAGATACCGCGACTGGTATGCGCCGATCCGCAGAACGGCGACCTCACCGTCTTCGACATCTACAGCAACACGTCGACCTTCGAGACCATGGTTCGTGGGACGGACGACGATGCCGATCGAACGCATGCGGTCGCGCGCGACGGCAGCCGTCTTCCCCAGGGGCAGTTCCCGAAGTACCGCCTCTTCGACGGCGTCTGCCGCTTCCAGAATGCAGCCAGCGAGAACGTGCCGTGCGACCTGTTTTTGCTGTCGTGGACGATCACCGTCGGCGGCAGCCCGCCGGTGAACTACAACAAGGAGACCACCAAACGCCTCGTCGACTCGCTGGCGGACCTCCGCGCGCAGCTTCGTTCGAACGAAAACGGCCACGGAAAAATCATCAATCTTCTCTACACCGACATTTCCCAGCAGACGCGCGCGGCCGACGTGGCGCTGGTGCGGAATGGGCTGGTGAGGTGAAGGAGAAACGGCCAGTCAAACGGACGATTGCCCCGAAGGTGCCGCCCCTTCTGCGACCGCGCGCACGATCGCCGCGTCCGGCATCCCCGACCAATGCGGCCACTCGTCTCCCGGCGCCGCGTGCGCACGACGCCGCACGCGGCGCACGAGCTCGGCGAGGGTGGGCGGGAGGTGGAGGCGCGTGAGCAGTCCCGCGTCGCGCGGCGCATCGGGAAACGTCGTGCCGATCCGCGGCGGTCGCGCGAGCGCGTCGCGGAACGCCGCGGCCCACGCGTCGATTGCGCCCTCCTCGGAACGGATGCCTTGCTGCGAGTCGCGCGCGGCGCGTGAGAGCGTTTCGAGTCGCGCGCGGTCGCGATGCAGCGACTCGAGGGCATCGGCGGCGGCGCGGATGTCGCCGACGTCGAACGTCAGCGCGTTCACGCCGTCGATGAAATCCTCGGCTCCGGTGAAGCGCGAGACCACCGGCACCACGCCGTGCGCCATGGCCTCGCGCGGAGCGATGGTCATCCCTTCCCACTCCGCGAAATGCACGACGACGTCGAGCTCGGGATAGACGCGCTCGTACAGCTCGCGCGCCGACAGCCAGCCGTGAAACCGCGCCTCCGGCAGCTGCGCGCGCAGCTCGTCCGCAAGCGTGCCGTCGCCGGCGACGTCGAGCGTGAACGGCACGCCGCGGCGCGTGAGCTCGTCGCGCAGGAGCGGCAAATCGCGCAGCCGCTTCTGCACCTGCTCGATGCGTCCGACGTAGCCGATGCGCAGCGGCCCGTCGTGCGGGACGCGTACGCGATGCGGCGGCGCGACGCCGCCGGGAATGCTCACGACATTCGTCAACGTCGTCAACGCGCGAACGGTCGCCGCGATTCGCTCGCCGCTCGTCACGCACAGGTCGACGAAGTCCTGATACCGCGCGAGATCGACAAAGTACTCCGCCTCGTATGCCTGCACCGTCACCGCGAGACGCAGGCGATGTCCGCGCAACTTCAGCTCGCTGCAGACCGGATACGCGTCGAACATCCGCGCGATGAGCACGACGTCGGGATCGACGGCCTCGATCGCGCGGCGCAGCGCGCTACGGCGGCCGTAGACCGTGCCGCTCGTGCCGTCGACGTCAACGCCTCGCACATCGGGAAAGGCCGCGCGGAACCGCGCCGGATCGTGGAAGCGCGCCCCTTTCGCGAGGCCGAACACCACCTCGAAGCCGCGCGAGGGCAGTCCGCGCGCCAGCGACTCGAGGATCCGTTCGACGCCGCCCTGCAGGTAGTACGACGGCGTGCAGATGAAGAGGCGCGGCACGGCACGCATTGTAAGTATCCTTGCGCCGATGCAGCCGGCTCTCGTCACGACGATCATCCCGGTCTACAACCGCGTGGCCATGCTGCGCGAGGCCGTGGAGAGCGTGCTCGCGCAGACGTACCGGCCGATCGAGATCGTGATCGTCGACGACGGCTCGACCGACGACACGCCCGCCGCCGCCGACGCGCTCGCCGCCACGCATCCGGAAATCCGCGTCGTTCATCAGGCCAACACCGGCGTCGGTCTCGCGCGCGAGGCGGGCCGCCGCGCCGCGCGCGGGGAGTTCATCCAGCACCTCGACAGCGACGACCTGCTCTACCCGAACAAGTTCGCGCTGCAGGTCGCGGGACTGCGCGCGCATCCCGAATGCGGCGTCTCGTACGGCTGGACGCGCGCGCAGAATCCCGACGGCAGCTACGAGCCGGCGCCGACGAAACGCACCGGCGAGCGCATCGAGACGATGTTCCCGTCGATGCTCGCCTCGCGCTGGTGGCACACGCTCACCGGTCTCTATCGCGCGTCGCTCCTCGACGAGGCCGGCCCGTGGCTGAACATGCGCAACGAGGAAGACTGGGAGTACGACGCGCGCGTCGCGGCCCTCGGCGTGCGCCTGCACTACGTGCCCGAATGGATCTGCCATTACCGCCTGCACGGCCTGGGGCAGCTGTCGGCGAACGGGCTTCGTCCCGACGTGCTGCGCGACCGCACGCGCGCGCACACGCTCATCCTCCGCCACGCGCAGCGCGCGGGCATTAGCCCCGAGGTGCCGGAGATGCAGCACTTCTCCCGGGAGCTCTTTTTGCTGGCACGGCAATGCGGCGCGGCGGGATTGGCGGACGAGTCGCGCACGCTCTTCGAGCTCTCGCGCGAGGCCGCGGGCGACGGGCGCGACCGCCTGCAGTACCGCGTCTACGCGCGTGTCGCGCAACTCATCGGCTGGACCGGCGCAGGGCGCCTGTCCATCCTCTCGGATCGGCTGCGATGGTGACGCTCTCGGTCGTGATGTCGGTCTACAACGGCGCGGCGACGCTGGCGGCGACGCTCGACAGCCTGCTCGCGCAGACGTTCCGCGACTTCGAGGTCGTGGTCGTCGACGACGGCTCGAGCGACACGACGGACGTGATCCTCGCCGGCTACGCCGCCCGGGACCCGCGCATCCGCGTGCTGCCACAGGCGAACACCGGCCTCACGCTCGCGCTCGTGCGCGCGTGCCGTGAGGCGCGCGGCGCGCTGCTCGCGCGTCAGGACTGCGGCGACCGTTCGCTGCCGGAGCGCTTCGCGAAACAGCTCGCGCTCATCGGCGAAGGACACGTCCTCGTCTCGTGCGCGACGCGCTTCGTGACGCCGGACGGCGAGCTGCTGTACGACACGCACGCCGACGGCACGGCCGTGCGCGACAGCCTGCTGCGCGATCCACGGAAGCGCGTGCACGGCATTCCGTCGCACGGCTCCGCGCTGTTCCGCCGCGACGACTACTTCGCCGCGGGCGGCTACCGCCCGCAGTTCCACGTCGCGCAGGACCTCGACCTCTGGATCCGCCTCGCCGCGCGCGGCACGATCGGCATCGCGCGCGAGGTGCTGTACGAGGCCACGCTCGACCCGCGCGGCATCAGCGGCATCGGCCATCGGCCGCAGGCGCGGCTCGCGGCCATCGCGGTCGCCCTTCGCGATCGTGCGAACGACGGCGCCGATGACGCGGCATTGCTCGCGGAAGCCGATCGGATCCACCGGCCGCGCGTCACGCCGAAGGGCGAGGCCGCGGGACTCTACTTCATCGCCAAGGTCCTGCGCCGCCGGCGCAATCCGAGGTGGCGCGCGTACCTGCGCCGCGCGCTGGCGAAGAACCCGCTGCATGTGAGAGCGTGGCTGTCGCTGCTGCAGCGATGAATGCGGCGAAGAACACCGCGGCGACGGCAACGATGCGATCATGGCCGCGCGTGTATCGCGTCGCGCTTCTCGCCTCGCACGTCATCCAGTACCAGGCGCCGTTCTACCGGCTCCTCGCCGCGCATCCGGAGCTCGACCTGACTGTGTTCTACGGCTCGCGCGCCGGCGCGGAGACGTATCACGACGCGGAGATGCAGACGACGCTGCAGTGGGACGTCGATCTCCTGGCCGGCTATCGCCACGTGTTTCTCCGCAACTTCGGGCGCGGCGAAGGGTGGGCGCGGCTCGTCAATCCCGGCATCGTCCCGCAGCTTCTCTTCGGCCGCTACGACGCCGCGATTCTCTTCCTCGGCTGGGGCACGATCACGTCGCTCCTCGCGCTCGCCGCGTGCCGCATGCGGGGGTTGCCGGTGTTCGTCTACGGCGACAGCAACGAGATTCCGCGCGGCGGCAGTCTCGCGCACGGACTGCGGCGCGCGCTCTTCGCGCTCGTCGACGGCTTCCTCGTCTCCGGCAACACGAACGCCGATTACTACGCGCATTTCGGCGCGGACCGGCGGCGCTTCTTCTCCGTGCCGTGGGCGATCGACAACGACCGTTTCGCGAACGAGAGCCGCTTCGCGCCGGGCGAGCGGGCGGCGCTGCGCGCGCGCTTCGGCGCGGACGACGACCGCTTCGTCGTCATCTACTCCGCGAAGCTGCTGCCGCGCAAAGATCCGATGACGCTCCTCCGCGCGGTCGACGCGATGCGCCACCGCGCCCGCACCACCGTCGTCTTCCTCGGCCACGGCGCGTTGCGCGACGAGCTCGAGGCGTTCGCCCGCGCGCGCGGGCTCGATGCGCGCTTCCCCGGCTTCATCAACCAGCGCGACCTGCCGCGGCATTACGCGATGGGCGACGTCTTCGTGCTGCCGTCGACGTACGAGCCGCGCGGCGCCGTCGTGAACGAAGCCATGGCCTGCGGCCTCCCGGTCATCGCCACGAGCGCCTCCGGCTCGGCGGGCGACATCGTGCGCGACGGCGACAACGGCTTCGTCTTCGAGGCGGGCGATGCGGCGACGCTCGCGCGGCAGCTCGATGCGCTCGCGGAGGACCGCGCGTTGCGCGCGCGCATGGGCGAGCGCTCGCGCGAGATCATCGCCGCGTGGGACTATGCCGCCGGCGTCCGCGGCGTGCTGGAGGCGCTGAGGTCCACATGTTGACCATCGCCATCCCGACGTACAACCGCGGCGCGGTGCTGGTCGAGACGATCCCGCTGCTGCTCGCGCTGGCGCCGCGCGCGGACGAGATCGTGCTCGTCGACCAGACCCGCGCGCATCCGCCGGAGATCGACGCGCGGCTCCGCGCGTGGGAAGCCGAGGGCGCGATCCGCGTCATCCGACTCGACGCGCCGTCGATCCCGCACGCGATGAACGTCGCGCTCGCGGAAGCGCGCAACCCGTACGTGCTCTTCCTCGACGACGACATCGCGCCGGCGCCCGACCTCGTGGCCGCGCACGCGCGGGCACTGCAGACGCCGGGCGTGTGGGCGGTGGTGGGACAGGTGCTGCAGCCGGGCGAGACGCCGCGGCATTACGACGACGCGACGCTGCACCGCGGCGCGATCCGCGACCTCGAGTTCCGCTTCCATCACGACGAAGCGTGCGACGTCGAGAACGTCATGGCCGGCAATCTCTCCGTCGACCGCGCGCGGGCGCTGTCGATCGGCGGCTTCGACGAGCGCTTCATCGCCGCCGCGTATCGCTTCGAGACCGACTTCGCGCTGCGTCTCGTCGAGGCGGGCGGCCGCATCCGCTACGAGCCGCGCGCGTCGATCCGGCATCTCAAGATCCCCACCGGCGGCGTGCGCGCGTACGGAGACCACCGCACCAGCGCCTCCCCCGCCCATTCGATGGGCGACTACTATTTCGCTCGTAGACACGTGCCGGCTTTCTGGCGCTACGCGCTGCGCCGCCTGCGGCAGAACGTCGCCACCGGCTATCACCTCAGGCATCCGTGGGCGATCGCGCCGAAGCTCGTCGGCGAACTGCGCGGCCTCGCGGCGGCTTTACGTGCGCGGCGTCAGGCGCAACATCAGGGGCGAAGGGAATAGTTGTCCGTCACCGGTTGCTCAACGCTGCGATGGCGCTGATCGCCTACCTCATGCTCCTCGCGGGCTGCACCGCGTACGCCAGCCTCGACTGGCGCCGCGGCTGGTATCTGCTGCTCGCCTGCGGCGTGCTGCAGGATCCGGTGCGCAAGCTCACGCCCGGCACGCCGGTCACCATCTCGTTCAGCATCATCCTCATCTACGCGATGATCCTCTTCACCGCGCGCAAGGAGATGGCCGCGGCGCTGACGGATTTCAGCCGGCGCTTCGCCAACCTCTACTCCGCGACGTTCATCCTCATTCTCACGCTGGCCATCGCGGCGATGAACGGCCTGGTGACGTACGGCGTCGACAACTGGAAGGTGCCGATGCTCGGCCTCTTCACCTATCTCGCGCCGCTCCCCGCGATCATCCTCGGCTACACGTGGCTCCAGCGCGAGGAGCAGCTCTACCAGCTCTACCGCGTCTACGCGGCCATCACGTCCATCGCGCTCATCGGCACGATCCTCGAGTACTTCCGCGTGCGGTCGCCGGTGCTGGGACTGGTCGCGCAGCCGGGCGTCGACTACATCCGCTACTTCAGCGGCATGGAAGTGCGCCTCCTCTCCGGCTTCTACCGCAGCCCCGACATCATGGGGTGGCACGCGGCCACGCTGACCGCCATCGCCATCACCATGGCCCTGCGCTCCGGCGTGCGCAAGCAGGTGCTGATCTGGATGAGCGTCTCCGCGTGGGCGTTCCTCACCTGTCTCATCGCCGGCCGCCGCAAGGCGACGTACTTCGTCGTCGTCTACGCCGCGGTCGTGCTGTGGCGCTACTTCCGCCGCGTGCAGAACGCGCAGGTGTTCTCGCTCGCGGGCGTGATGCTGATCCTCTGGACGGTCATGCACCACATCGCCGCGGGGCAGCAGTCGAGCGCGTACGCGCGCGCCGCCGCCGCGTCGCAGGACGAGATCACGCATCGACTCGAGGGCGGCGCGTGGGCCACGTTCCAGCAATACGGCTTCCTCGGCGCGGGACTCGGCACGGCGACGCAGGGCGCGCAGCACGTGCTCAAGGGCAGCACCGAGCAGCTCGGCTGGCAGGAAGGCGGCCTCGGCAAGCTGGCCATCGAAGTCGGCCTGCCCGGTCTCCTCGCCATCGCGTTCGTCGCGTGGCTGCTCCTGGCGATGCTGATGCGGCTGACGAAGATCCCCGACGTCCCCGGCTCCTCGCAGCTCGGCCGCGTCTCGCTGTTCGGCCTCTTTCTCGCGAACGCGGCCACCTTCACCGCCTCGGCGCAGGCGTACACGGACGCCGTGCTGTCGCTCTTCACGGCGTTCCTCATCGGCTGTCTCTTCGCCACCGCCGCGCTCGACGAGCGTCTGCCGGCGGCGGAGAAGAGCGACGCCGCGCAGCCGCAGCAGTTGACGGCACCGGCGACCGCGTAGCACCGTAGCGCCCGCGTGAGGCTGCTCCACGTCGTCCCGACGTATCTCCCGGCGCGCCGCTACGGCGGCCCGATCGTGGCCGTCCACGGACTCTGCAAGGCCCTCGCGGCGCGCGGCCATGAAGTCAAGGTGTTGACCACCAGCGTCGACGGCGACGGCACGCTGGACGTCCCGCCTTCCGTCACGATGGACGGCGTCGAGGTCCGCTACTGCGCCTCGCCGTTTCCCCGCCTCTACTGGTCTCCGGAGATGCGGCGCGCCCTCGAGACGGAAGTGCCGAACGCCGACCTCGTGCACAGCCACGCCGTCTATCTCTGGCCGGGCGTCGCCGCGGCGCGGCGCGCGCGGCGGCATCGCGTACCGTACGTCATCACGCCGCGCGGCATGCTCGTGCCGGAGCTGATCCGCGCGAAGAGCCGGGCCGCGAAAACGCTCTGGCTGCGCCTCGTCGAACGCCGCGCCCTCGCCGGCGCCGCCGCGATCCACTTCACCTCGCGGCTCGAATGGGACGACGCGAAACGCACCGGCGTGCCGCTGCCGTCGCCTTTCGTGGTGCCGAACGGCGTCGACGTCCCGCCGCGTCCCGACGTCGCGCGCGACGAGCGCATGCTGCTCTTTCTCGGCCGCATCAACTGGAAGAAAGGACTCGACCGCGCCATCGAGGCGCTGCCGCCGGACGCGCACCTCGTCATCGCCGGCAACGATGAGGAACAGCTGACGCCGAAGCTGCAGGCGCTCGCGCAGCAACGCGGCGTCGCCGCGCGCGTGACGTTTCCGGGGGCGGTCTACGGCGCGGCGAAAGACGAGCTGCTCGCGCGCGCGGCGCTCTTCGTGCTGCCGTCGCGCTCGGAGAATTTCGGCAACGCGGTGCTGGAAGCGCTGGCGATGGAGACGCCGGTCGTGCTCTCGTCCGAAGTCGGTCTCGCGGATGACGTCGTGCGCGCGGATGCCGGCGTCGTCGGACTGGAACGCGTCGGAGAGTTGCTCGCGGACGGCGCGCGTCGCGCGCAGATGGGACGCAACGGCCGCACGCTCGTGGAATCGCGCTTCACGTGGGAACGCGTGGCGCAGCAGATGGAAGAGGCGTATTCGTGCTCGATCAGATCACACCGGTCGTCCTGACGCGCGACGAGGAGGCGAACATCGCCCGCACGCTCGGCCAGCTGACGTGGGCGGCCGAGGTGATCGTCGTCGACAGCCTCTCCACCGATCGCACCGTGGAGATCGCGCGCAGCTTTCCCAACGTCCGCGTGCTCTCGCGCGCGATCGACTCGATCGCCGGACAGTCGAACCACGGCATCGCCGCCGCGCGCACGCCGTGGATGCTGCTGCTCGACGCCGACTACTTCGTGACGCCGGAGCTCGTGGACGAGCTGCGCGCGCTCGCGCCGGACCGCGACGCGTACATCATCGGCTTCACGTACGCGATTGGCGGCAAGCCGCTGCGCGCGTCGCTGTATCCGCCGCGCATCGTGCTCTTTCACCGCGACCACGTGCGCGTCTGGCAGGATGGCCACACGCCGCGATTCACGCCCGACGCGGAACCGGGCCATCTCCGCGGACGCATCATTCACGACGACCGCAAAGACTTCCGCCGCTTCCTCCAACGGCAGCGTCGCTACATGCGCCAGGAAGCGGAGAAGTTGCGCACCGCCGATCCGAAGACGCTCAACGCCGCTGCGCGCGTGCGCAAGCTGATCGTCGTCGCGCCCTTCGCCGTCGTGCTGCACACGCTCTTCGTGCGCGGCGTGATCCGCGACGGCGCGGTCGGCCTGCGCTACACGCTCGAGCGCTTCCTCGCGGAGCTGATGCTGTCGTGGGAACTGCTCAGGCCTTCGCGATGAGGAACGCGAACGCGGCGGCGATGACGAGCAGCTCGTACGCAACCATCATCCGCGAACGCGACGCGACGATGCTCCGGCGCAGGATGAGCCACGCGATCGTGACGAACGGCGCGAAGTAGAGCTCGTAGGTCACCGACATCGCCACGACCGGTCCGGCCGCGGCGACCGTCCAGACGCGCAGCTCGTCGATCTCGTCGTTGCGCGGCGTCGTGAAGAGCGTCGCGCCAAACGCGGCCAGGAGCGCGGCGGCCGCGATGGCAAACGCATACGAATGCGACGCCGCGATGAGCGTCGCGACCGGACCGGCCAGATAGTCGTTGATCGTCGCCGTGCGATCCATGAGCCGCGTCGCATACGTCCAGACCGCGGTGAACGGTACCGCGATCGCCGTCGTCGTCAGCGCGCGCTTCCACGGGACCCGCAGCAGCGGCACGATCCAGACGCCGGCCATGACCAGGAGGCCAAGGGGCGCGCGCGGATTCAATCCCTGCACGGGACGCCCGATCGCCGCGGCCGTGAACGCCGGCGGCACCGCGCCGCGCCAGTACAGCACGAGCGCGGCGAGCGGCACGAGCGACAGTCCGTACAGCACCATCTCGCGCGGCATGCGGCGCAGCAGCGCGCGCAGCGCCAGCGCGATCGCCATCGCCGCCGCGGCCTGATGAATGATCGCCGCGGCGGCGAGGATCAGCACCGCCGTCCACCGCCGCCCGCGCTGCGCACAGAGATATGCGACGGCCATGAGCACGATCGCGATCTCGTGGTGCTTCAGTGAAAACGCGTTCGCCAGCAGCGGCGGATAGCAGCCGCTCATCACCACCAGCAGCGCCGCGCGCCACGAGTCGCGCTCCGCGAGCAGCGCCGCCGTGACGCAGACGATGCCGACCGCGGCGAGCGTGGTCAGCGCGCGCAGCATCGCCACGCTCGCGCCGAGCCGCGCCAGCGAGCCCTGAATCAGCAATCCGAGGGGCGGCATCGGCATCGGATAGTCGAGCGGCACGTGGGGAAGGCGCGCAGCGAAGTAGTCGACCGCGGGCGCGTAGAAATGCGCCTCGTCGAAACCGAGCGGCGCGCGCCAGTAATGCAAAGCGCCCAGTGCGAGAAGCACCGCCGCGTATGCGGCTGCCGCAATCCAGACGCGCTTCATTCAGTGCCGCTTCATCAGACCCGCTGGATCATCAGATCGCCCATCACGAGCAGATCCATTTTCGTGCGCAGAAAACAGTCGAGCGCTTCGGCCGGATTGTTCACGACCGGCTCGTTCTCGTTGAACGACGTGTTGAGCACGATCGGAATCCCGGTCGCGTCGCGGAACGCCTCGATGAGATGGTAGTAGCGCGGATTCTGCGCCTCCGTCACCGACTGCAGCCGCCCCGAGCCGTTCACGTGCGTCACTGCCGGAATCTGCGCGCGCTTTTCCTCGCGGATCTGGTAGACCTGCAGCATGAACGGCACGTCGTAGTCGGTCTCGAACCAATCGCCCACGGCGTCGCGCAGGATCGACGGCGCGAACGGACGGAACGACTCACGCCGCTTGATCTTCTGGTTGAGGATGTCCTTCATGTTCGCGCGGCGCGGATCGCAGACGATCGAGCGGTTGCCGAGCGCGCGCGGCCCCCACTCCATCCGCCCCTGGAACCAGCCCACGACGTTCCCCTCGGCGACTTGCGCCGCCGTCCGCGCGCAGAGCGCGCGCTCGTCGTGCACGCGCTCGATCGTGCAGTGCGCCTCGTCGAGATCCGCCTTGCGCGCCGCGACCGCGCGGTCGACCGCGTCGTCGTCGTATTGCGGACCCCAGTACGCGTGATCCATCACGAAGCCGCGCGGCTGATGCAGCGTCTCGTTCCAGACCCAGTACGCCGCGCCGATCGCGCCGCCCGCATCGCCCGCCGCCGCCTGGATGTAGAGATCGCGATACGGCGAGCGATCGAACACGAGCCCGTTCGCGACGCTGTTGTAGCCGCAGCCGCCGGCGAGGCAGAGCGCGGAGAGCTTTGTTTTCGCGTGCAGCGCATTCGCGAGCGCGAAGTACGCCTCCTCGAACATCGCCTGCATCGACGCGGCGAGATCCTTGTGGCGCTGCTCCATCGGATCGCGCGGATCGCGCACGGGGCCGAGCAGCTCGACGAGCTTCTCCGAGAACACGGGGCCGATCGTCGGCGAGCCGCCCTGCCACGTCATGTCCAGGCCCGCGGTGTGATGCGTGAAGTAGTCGAGGTTCAGCGCGAAGCGGCCGTTCTCGACGTGCACGATGTCGCGCATCTCCTTCAGAAACGACGGCTGCCCGTACGGCGCGAGGCCCATGACCTTGTACTCGTCGCCGTAGTGCGGGAAGCCGAGGTACTGCGTCATCGCTGTGTAGAAGATGCCGAGCGAGTGCGGGAAGCCGATCTCGCCGAGGACCTCGATGTGATTGCCGCGCGCGACGCCCCACATCGAGCTCACGAAATCGCCGAAGCCGTCGATCGACAGCACCGCCGCTTCCTCGAACGGCGCGACGAAGAACGACGACGCGAGGTGCGCGCGGTGGTGCTCGACATGATGCAGGGCGGGCTTCAAGGAGTCGAGCCGGAACGTTTCGACGAGCTCCGTTTTGAGATCGCGGATCTTCGCGCGGTTCTCGAGCCGCCGCTTCACCGCGCCGAGGGACGGGCGGTTCTTCACGAGGAACTTCGCGCGCTGGATGAGGCGCGCGTTCGGGTCGCGGTTGACGGCGATGTGGTCGACGTCGTTGATCCCCACGCCGGCCTCGGCCAGGCAGTATTCGATCGCGGCGCTCGGGAAGCCGGCCCAGTGTTTGAGGCGGCGGAAGCGTTCCTCTTCGGCGGCGGCGACGAGCTTGCCGTCGACGACGATCGCGGCGGAGGCATCGGCGTGGTGGGCGTTGATGCCTAAAATGATCATGCGTGCGCGTGCTCTTGGTGAATCGCTACTTCCATCCCGACCATTCTGCAACAAGTCAGATCGCGTCCGATCTCGCGTTTCATCTCGCGGCGCGCGGACACGAGGTCACGGCCGTCACGAGCCGGCAGCGCTACGACGACGCGCGCGCGGGGCTCGCCTCGCGGGAAAGCGTGCAGGGCGTGCGCATCGTGCGCGTCTGGTCGACGCGCTTCGGACGCGGCGGGCTGGCGGGACGCGCGCTCGATTACCTGACGTTTTACGCGAGCGCGTTCTTTGCGATGTTGCGCTCGCGGGATGCGATCATCATCGCCATGACCGATCCGCCGCTGCTGTCCGTCGTGGCCGCACTGGCCGGACGCCGCGTCGTCAACTGGGTGCAGGATCTCTTCCCCGAAGTCGCGGAAGCGCTCGGCATCCGCGCGCCGCGCGTGTTGCGCCGGCTGCGCGACTGGTCGCTGCGCCGCGCGCGCACGAACGTCGTCCTCGGCGATCTCATGGCCGCGCGCGTGCCGAACGCGGTCGTGATTCACAACTGGGCCGACGCCGCGCTCGCGCCGATCGTACACGACGACGCGCGCTTCTCCGTCGGCTACTCCGGCAACCTCGGGCGCGCGCACGAGTTCGACACGATGCTCGCCGCCGCGCGCATGCTGCCGGACGTGCAGTTCGTCTTCACCGGCGGCGGCGCGCAGCTCGATGCGGTGAAACGCGCCGCGGGCGCGAATGTCACGTTCCGCGGTTACGCTCCGCGCGAAGAGCTCAGCGCGAGCCTCTCGTCCGTCGACGCGCACCTCGTCTCGCTGCAGCCGTCGCTCGAAGGGCTGATCGTCCCGAGCAAGTTCTACGGCATTCTCGCGGTCGCACGGCCGGTGCTCTTCATCGGCGCGCGCGACGGCGAGCTGGCGCGGATCATCGACGCGCATCGCTGCGGTTTCGTCGTCGCGCCGGGTGATGCGGAAGGACTCGCGCGCGCGATCCGCACGCTCGCCGCCGATCCTGAGGCGGCGGCGGAGATGGGACGGCGCGGACGCGAGCTCTATCTCGCGCGCTTCGCGCCGGAGCACGCGTTCGCGGCGTGGGAGCGCGTGCTGGAGGCGGTGGCGTGACGCGCGAGCGGCGGCAGGCGTTTCTCGCGATCACCGCGGCGACGATGGCGGTGACGCTCGCGCTGCTGCTGACGCATCGCGACGTACTGCGCGATGCGCCTCCGCCGCACGACGACGTGACGGCGATGGCGCGATGGCTCGCCGCGCATCCGGCCGACTGGCTCGTCGCCGGAGAGATCTCCGACGCCGCGCTCGACACCACGCTGCCGCGCCGCATCGAGCTTTGGCACTGGGCGCACGACGCGGCGAAGTACCTCGCGCCGCGCCGCCCGAACAGCGCCGCGTCGTTCGTGCGCGCGGGGCTCTTCCACTGGTACGAGCTCGGCGCGTCCGATCGGAAGCTCGTGCTCGACGAGGCCGCGCCGCTGCTGCACGATCAGGAGATCTTCGACTCGCTCGCCCGGCCGCTCTGGGAGCTGACGCACGACCTCACGTACCTGCGCCGCGTCGCGCCGCACACCGCGTCCGCGCTCGTGAACCTGCGCGAGCTCGCCGTGGTCAACGGCCGCTTCGCCGACTATCGCGAGCTGCGCGAGGACATTCGCCGCGAACGCCTGCAGCGTTTCGAGGCGACGCAGGCCGGCCTCAGCGCGCCCGATCTCGTCGACTTCGTGTTTCCGCCGCTCGACGCGGGCGACGAGCCGCTCGTGCGCCGCATCATCGAGGAAGTCGCGCGGCGTCCGTTCATGCCGAATCACGTCGAAGGGCGCGCGAGCGAAGTGGCCGACTACGCGGTGCGCCATCACCTCGGGCCGCTCACCGGCTTCGAGCCGCTCATCGACGCCGAACGCGTCATCTACGATCCGCTCCGCGCGCGCATCGCGCTCGCCCTCGGCCGGCCCGACGCCGCCGCGCGCATCGAGCTCGCCGCGGGCGTCGCCGGCGCGCCGGAATGGGTGCCGTACCTGCTCGATCGCGCGCGCTACCAGGCCGCACACGGCAACGAGGCCGACGCAAACGCGGCGCTGGAACGCGCCGCTGCGGTCGCCGTCACGCTGCCCGTGCTCGCCGTGACCGAGGAGCTCGCCGTGCGCCGCGAGGACACCGACGCGGCGAAACGCGTCCACGAACAGCTCGTCGCGCTCGCCGCACAACCGCGCGTCTGGACCGGCGGCTGCGGCACGAACGAAGTCTGCAACTCCGCCTTCGCCGACGTCTACGCCGACGAAGCCCCGATCGCCATCCGCATCGACACCGTGCAGAGCGACGAAGTCCCGCCGTACGTCGAGGTCTACGCCGACGACGCGCTCACCGCCGAAGGCGAGATCCGCGAGCCCCGCACGTTCACCCTCGACCTCCCCGCCGGCGTCCACCGCATCGAGGTGCGCGAGGTGAACAAGCGCACGCGCAACGGCGTGCAGCGGCGCGTGCGCGTCGATTGACGCGGCGCGCACGACGCGACGCGCCGCGTATCATCTCCCCTCGCATGCTGCGCACCATCATCCCGACGGAATACGTCATGCCGCTGCGCGAAGGCGGCTCGCTGCCGGCCATCGTGGCCGGCGACGACGACGGCACGTACGTGCTCAAGTTCCGCGGCGCGGGCCAGGGCATCCGCGCGCTCATCGCCGAGCTGGTCTCCGGCGAGCTGGCCCGCATCCTCGGCCTGCCCGTGCCGGAGATCGTCTTCGCCGAGCTCGATCCGCGCATGGCCAAGACCGAGCCCGATCCCGAGATCCAGGAGCTGCTGCAGAAGAGCGCCGGCCTCAATCTCGCGCTCGACTACCTCCCCGGCTCGATCACCTTCGACCCGATCGTCGATCTGGCCATCGACGCGCAGCGCGCGCTCGCCTCGGCCATCGTCTGGTTCGACGCGCTGGTGACCAACGTCGACCGGACGGCGAAGAACACGAATCTCCTCGTCTGGCACCGCAAGGTCTGGATGATCGATCACGGCGCGACGCTGATTTTTCACCACCAGTGGGAGAGCTATCGCGAGCGCAGCCGCACGCCGTTCGCGGCGATCCGCGATCACGTCCTGCTGCCGTGGGCCGACGACCTGCGCGCCGCCGATGCGCAGCTCGCGCCGCGGCTGACCGCGGAGGCGATCGACGGCGTGCTGGCGCTGATTCCCGACGCGTGGCTGGAGGAGGGACCGAGCCGCGACGTCTATCGCGAGTACCTGCTGCAGCGCCTCGAGACGCCGCGCGAGTGGGTGGAGGAGGCCGTGCGTGCGCGAACGCTTCGCGTTTGACTACGCGGTGATCCGCGTCGTCCCGCGCGTGGAGCGAGGCGAGTTCGTGAACGCGGGCGTGATCGTCTTCTGCTCGACGCGCGCCTTTCTCGACTGCCGCATCGAGCTCGATCGGCAGCGGCTGCGCGCCCTCGCGCCGTCGGCCGACCTGCCGCTCGTCGAGAGCTACCTCGACGCGATTCCGAAGATCTGCGCGGGCGGCGGCGAGGCGGGCTCGATCGGCGCATTGCCGCAGCGCGCACGTTTTCACTGGCTCGTCGCGCCGCGCAGCACGATCATCCAGACGTCGGACGTTCACTCGGGCGTGCACGAGGAGCCGCAAACCGCGCTCGACCATCTGTTCGAGAAGCTCGTGCGCCTGCGGCCGGAGTGACGATGGCGCTGACTTCGACGATCTACAACGCGTCGGTCGAGCTCAGCGACGTCGACCGCGGCGTCTACGAGTCATTCGAGTTGCGCCTGGCGCTGCATCCATCCGAGGCGATGGAGTACATGGCCACGCGCCTCCTCGCCTACTGCCTCGAATACACGGACGGCATCGAAATGAGCGCCGCCGGCCTGTCCGACACCGACGAACCGGCCATCGTGGCGCGCGACCTCACCGGCCGCCTCACGGCGTGGATCGAGGTCGGCGTACCCGACGCCTCGCGCCTGCACCGCGCGAGCAAGCTCGCGCCACACGTCGCCGTCTATTGCCACCGCGACGTCCGCATCCTCCTCGGGCAACTGGAGGGCAAGCGCATCCACCGCGCCGAGGAGATCGCGATCTACACGTTCGGCGCCGGATTCATCAAAGAGGTGGCGGAGCGATTCGAGCGGCGGGTGAAGCTGTCGCTGTCCGTGACCGAGCGTCACGTCTATCTCGACATCAACGGCCATTCGCTGACCACAGTCATCGAGCAGCACGCGGTGGCGTCGTGAGCGCGCGATCGCTGCGACCGCGATCGATATCACCCCACATCAATCGTGCGTGCGCCGCACACGTTCACCCGATCACAGAAGCCATGACGGATATCACCTCATATCCCTCGCGCGTTCGACGCACGCATTCATGCGATCGCGGCGAGCGCGATTAAGGTCGGGCCATATCCATCGTGCGTCGTCGCCTCGGATTCATGCGATCGCGGAGGGGATGGTCGATATCGCTGGATATCGATCGTGCATCGCGGCAACGAATCCGCGCGTGCGCGGCGCGTTCGTTTCTGCATAATCAAGTCATGTCTGCCGATGATCCGCACGATTCCGCGCCTCCTGCGGTCACAGTCGAAGCAGCCGAAACGGCACCGGCACCCGTTGCCGTGGCGACGGAGCTCCTGGCGCCGGTGCAGGCGGCTCCGCCTGCGGTGGCCGAGCCGGAGATGCTCGTCGAGGGATTGCGGCAGCTGCAGCAGCGCATCCCGGGGTTCACGCAATTGTCGGTACGGGAAAAGCGATCGCGCGCACGCGCGGCGAACCTCGATGCGGAGTTCATCGAAAGCGGGCTGCACGCGGCGGAGGTCTGGCGCGACACGCAGCTCATCGCGAAGCGGAGCGGTGAGGAGTTGCGTCAGGAGCAGGAAGAGATCCGCCGGTGGGAAGAAGTGATCGTCGAACTACGGGCCATCCTCGACGGAATCGAGGCGGCGAACCTGAAACGGAAGCACCGCCTCGGTACGGCCATCCTGCAGATTTACCGGATCCTCGGCATCTATTTCAGACGCAGCCGGCCCGAGGACGCCTACATGCGGCCGTACTACGAGCGCATGCGACGCGCCTATCAGGCGACGCAGCAGTTCCGTGGGCGGAAGAAGAACGAGCCCGCGGCGGAGTGACGCGCCTTCGACCGCTCACACCGACGCGCGACGCGCGCGCAAATCGTGATCGACCGTCGCCACCGCCGCGCCGGCGATGGCGGCGAGCGTCGCGGGGTTCGCGGGGATGAAGAAGTTGAAGTCGACGAGGGCGTGGACCATGGCGATGAAGATGCTCGTCAGCGCGGCGGCCTGATACGCGCGCCGGCGCCAGGAGAGCTCCTTCGACGCGGCGCCAAACGTCATGCGCACGAGCGTGATGGTGCCGCCGAGAAGCGTGACCAGAGCGATGACGATGCCGAGCGTGCCGCTCGTGGCGGCGAACTCCATGTAGTCGTTGTGCGCATGGTTGTAGAGGCGGTCGAGGTCTTCGCGCTGTTCCATCGACACGACGCGGCTGAAGGTGCCGAGGCCGCTGCCGAGGAGGGAGAAACGCTCCCAGACGCGCGCGGCGGCGGTGATGCCGACGCGGCGTCCCCCGAACGTCTCGCGCTCGCCCGCGCTCGGCGTGAAGCGTCCGACCGTCCGTCCGATGCCGAGGAAAAAGATGAGCGCCGTGAGCACGACGGCGCCTGCCGCGGCGGCGAGCGTCACGCGCAGCACGCGGCGTCCGGGCAGGAGCGCGCCGCAGCCGAGAAAGCCGGCGGCCAGCGCGAGCAGCGCGCCGCGTGAGGACGCGAGCAGCATCGCGGAAAGGCAGGCGATGATCGAGAGCACCGCGAAGCCGACGAAGAACAGCTGGTGCTCGACGAGCGCGGCGAGCCGACGCACGACCTTCACCCGCGGCGGTCCCGCGTCGTGCCACGCCAGCGCGATGAGGAACACCGCCATCGGCAGCACGATGGCGATGTAGTGGGCGAAGTGGTTCGGGTTCACGAACGTGCCGGTGACGCGGTTGAAGATCAGCCGGTTCACCCAACCCCAGATCGCGTAGCGCTGCATCACCGCCTCGCGCACGCCGTACAGCGTCTCGAACAGCGCGGCGAGGCAGAGCACCGCGGCGAGCAGCATGCGCCGCACGTGATGGCGCATCTGCAGCGCGCAGAAGAGAAACGTCCCGAGGAGCGCCATCATGCGCAGCACCTCGAGCTTCGTCGCGGCGGGATCGATCGTCACGGGATGCGCGGTGCCGCCGCGGACGCCGGCCAGCGCGGCGACGGCGGAAGCGCGCGCCCAGATCACGTCGGATTCCGGCGAGACGATGCGCAGCACGGACGACGGCAGCGGCACGAGCTGCGCGGCGCCCACGAGCACGAAGAGAAATCCGCCGAGGGCCCAGATGAGCCACGCGCGCGTCGGCTGCGCGGTGTTCGTGCGGTCGCGCGTCGCGTAGTAGCGGAGCAGCGCGGCGATCGTGCAGAGCGCGAGCGGCACGGCGATGAGCGGCAGGCGCGCGCCTTCGACGACGGAGCCGAACGGCAGCGGCAGCGCCGCCAGCCAGGCGAAGAACACCACGAGGCACCCGCGTTCCGCAATCGGAATCCAGCGCACGCTCGTTGGCATCGGTTGCCGCATTGTAGCGGCTGCACCGGATCTCCGTGCTAAACTCGCGCGAATTCAGCGCTTAGGCGGAAGGAGCCGTGTGGGAGTGAGCCTTCGCCATCTGGTCCGAACCTTCTTCATCATCATCGCAGTACCGATCCTTGCGTTTGCACAGGACGCGCAACGCATGCGTGATCGCGACCCCGATCTCGCGGGCGCGAAGAAAGTCGCCTCCGATCTGCAGCAGGCGAACTTTCACAGCGGTCCGTTCTACCTCTTCTCGCGCCTGCGCATCGGCGACGCGGGATACAGCGAGGACTACTACGTCCCGACCAGCGACAGCACGGGCGGCGTGTCGCTCACGGTCGAGGCGCCGAACCGGCTGTACTTCGTCCCGCAGCGGAAGATCGTCCTCTCCGCGGAGGTGATCCCCGGATACAGCTTCCTCTCGAGCGGCGACAAACGCGGGCAGTTCAACTACGCGGCGCGCGGCGACGCGCACTTTTTGCTCAACCATCTGTATCTCGATCTGTACACCGCGCAGTCGGATCAGCTGCGCGCGCACGTGGCCGACGTCAACACGCTGGCGACGCTGAAATCGCGCGAGACCGGACTGTCGGGCGAGGCGAAGTACTCGAGCCGGACGAGCGGCATCTTCACGGTGCGCTACATCGACGACAAGTACCCGCCGAACCGCCTGCAGCCGGCCGATCCCGCGCGCGACGTCTCGCTGCTCAACCGGACCGAGAAGAACGCGCGCGTCTCGCTCGTGCACAAGACCTTTCCGCTGACGTCGTTCTTCCTCGCGGCGGAAGGGAGCGAGTACGACTTCAGCCGCGCGACGTACAAGAACAGCCAGCGCCTCTACACCAGCGCCGGACTGCTCTACGACCGCGGCCGCACGTCGATGCGTCTCGAGGCGGGGCCGGCGCGGCTGCGCTTCGACGATCCGACGCAGCGCGACTATCAGGGCATTCAGGGCGCGTTCGCCGCGACGCGCGGCAACGGGCGCTGGACGTACTCGCTCAACGCCAACCGCGACCTCGGCTTCGCGATCTTCGTCGACAACAACTACTTCGTCGCCGACACCGCGCAGGTGGGCGTGGACTACATCGCCTCGCGCCGTCTCTCGCTGCGCGCCAACAGCGCCTACGAGCACGACCGGTTCGACACGCCGGTCCTCGGGCGCCTGCGCCGCGACACCGTCACCTTCAACAGCGTCGGTTTCCTCTACACCCTGCGTCGCATTCGCGCCGGCATCGATGTCGGCTACTACGAGCGCACGACCACGGCGTTCGGAGACGAAGACTCCGGAATACGCTATGTCCTGCACTTGTCGTTTACCCCGTAAGGTCCAAGGTCCAAAATAAAAAAGGCCCCTCTGTGGTTTTCACGCACGACTGACGGTTTTGTCATCGTGGCGGTGACAAGAGGACGGTAGCGTGTGCAGGACTGAAATCGGTCCTGGTCGGGAAGTGTGAGTCCGTTCTTCCCGCTGCCGGCGCGCAGGATGCGCCCGGCGGCGGTCAGCGGACGAGTTTGCGAGAGACGCCGATGAAGCTTCGTGGATGGTTCCTCAGCCTGATCGTGGTCCTGGCGACGTTCGCGTCGGCGCAGGAGCTCCCGATCCTTTCGAACGACTCCCCCGTCGGTCCGCGCGATACGCTCGACATCAAGGTGCTCGAAGACCCGACCATGAGCGGCCGCACGGTGATCAACGACGACGGCTCGGTCGCGCTCAACGTCGTCGGCAAAGTGCAGGTCGCCGGTCTCACCGCCTCGCAGATCGAGGCGCGCCTCAAGACGCTGCTCGAGACGAGCTTCATCACGAAGGCGACCGTCTCGGTGCAGGTCGTCGAGTTCGCGAGCAAACCGATTTCCGTCGTCGGCGCTGTCGTGCGTCCGGGACGCATCGGCGCCACCGGCAACACCACGCTCATCCAGGCCATCACGCAGGCGGGCGGACTCACTCCCGGCTACGGCCGCGAGCTCTACGTGCTGCGCACGGGACGCAACGGTCTCAGCGAGCAGGTCGCGATCGACATCGAAGACCTGATGGTCAACGGCAACGCCGACCTCAACATCCCGCTCGCGCCCAATGACCTCGTGAACGTGCCGCTCGACACGCCGGTCACCGTCTACGTCACGGGCGAAGTCATGCGTCCGGGCAAGGCGCAGTTCCGCCGCTCGCAGACGCCGACGCTCCTCCAGGCCATCGCCGACGCCGGCGGTCTCACCGACCGCGCCTCGCGCAAGATCATCATCAAGCGCATGGTGAACGGGAAGGAAACGACCCTCCGCGCCGACTACAAGAACATCGTCCGCGGCCGGGTGCGCGACGTCGTTCTCCTCGATAACGATACCGTCGTCGTCGACGAAGCTCTATTCTGATAGAGCGACGGGGCGACCATGGACCTGAACACCAGCACGCAGGAAGTCCACCTCTCCCATTACTGGAACATCATCCGGAAGCGCTGGAGCGTCGCGACGGCGATCCTCGTCGTGGTGATGCTCGGCACCTTCCTGGCCAGCTACTTCTCGCAGCCGCTCTACCGCTCGACGATCCAGCTGCAGATCGAGCGCGAGAACCAGAGCATGACCATCGACGATCTGTTCGGCATCCCGTCGTCGGATCAGGAGTTCCTGCAGACCCAGTACGTCCTGCTGCGCACGCGCGGCCTCGCCGAGCGCGTGATCGCCGATCACAACCTGCTGAGCGATCCGGAGTTTTATCCGCCCGGCATCGCCGGCCGCACGCCCGCCGAGATCCACCGCATCACCGAGAGCATGGCCGGCGGCCTGCTCGGCGGGATCTCCGTCGATCCGGTGCGCGCGACCTCGCTCGTCGAGATCTCGTACGTAGGCACCTCGCCGCGCCTCGCGCAGAAGATCGCCGAAGGGTGGGGTGAGTCGTTCAAGCAGCTGAATGTCGAGCAGAAACTGGAGAGCGTCCAGCAGGCCAGCGAGTTCCTCACGCGGCAGATCTCGACCGTGAAGACGGACCTCGACCGCAAGCGGCAGGAACTGCAGGCGTACGGCGAGAACAAAGGCATCGTGCCGGTCGGCAGCGACGGCTCGAACGTCATGGTGCAGAAGCTCACGCAGCTCAACGCCGACGTCATCGACGCGCAGAACCTCCGCTTCGAGAAGCAGGCCGCGCTCGAGTCGACGACGCGCACGGCGCCGGAAGCGCTGGCCACCGGAGATCCGCTGGTCAGCCGCCTCACCGACGAGCTCTCCCGCCAGGAGCGCGAGTACAGCGAGAAACGCACCTCGTACCTCGAGGCGCACCCGATCATGGTCGCGCTGCGCGACCAGATCGAGAAGACGCGCGCCGCGCGCGCGACCGCGGTCCGTCAGGCGTACGAGAAGGCGGTCGAGTCCGCGCGCGCCGTCTACTCCGCCGCGCAGGCGCGCGAGGCCTCGGTGCGCAACGCGTACGCGGAGCAGCAGCACGAAGCGGAAAAGCAGAACGTCGACGCCGCGCACTGGGTCGATCTGCGCATGCAGGTCGAGACGAAGCAGGCGCTCCTCAGCGCGCTCGAGAAGCAGCTCAGCGAAACGCAGGTGCTCGCCCGCATCCACGGCACGACCTCGTCGAACATCCGCTGGGTCGATCACGCGCAGCTCCCCGGCGCGCGCTTCAACCTCTCGATGAAGAAGAACCTGCAGAGCGCGTTTCCGCTCGGCGTGATCCTCGGCCTCGCCGCGATCTTCTTCCTCGAGTACATGGACCGTTCGATCAAGACGCCGGAAGAGCTCGAGCGTATGACGCGCTTCGCCTCGCTGGGCGTCATTCCGGCCGCGGGCACGATCAACAACCAGCGCGGCTACGGCTACACGTACGGCCGCGGTCCCGCGAAGCTGCGTCCGGTCGAGACGCCGGCGGATCAACCGCCGACCGCGGGCGTCGAGCTCATTCCGCACACCGACACGCGCTCGCCCGTCTCCGAGGCCTATCGCGCGTTCCGCACGTCGCTGCTGCTCGCGTCGGCGAGCTCGCCGAAAGTCATCGTCATCACCTCGTCGTTCGCGCGCGAAGGCAAGACCACGACCTCGGTCAACCTCGCCACGGTGCTCGCGCAGATGGGCAAGCCGGTGCTGCTCGTCGACGCCGACCTGCGCCGCCCGCGCCTGCAGAAAGTCTTCCCCGGCAAGCTGAATCTCGGTCTCGTGAACTACCTCGCGGCGAGCATCCCGCTCGAGGACATCGTGCAGCCGACGGAAGTGCCGAACCTCTCGATCGTGCTCTCCGGGCCGATTCCGCCGAATCCCTCCGAGCTCCTCGCCTCGGATCGCATGAAGCATCTCATCGAAGACGTGCGCAGCAAGTTCGCGTACGTGATCTTCGACTCGCCGCCGGTGCTCGCCGTGACCGACGCGATCGTGCTCGCCGCGAGCGCGGACGGCGTCGTGCTCACCGTGCATGGCGGCCAGACGCCGCGCGAGCTCGTGCAGCGCTCCGCCGAGCGGCTGCGGCAGTCGAACATCCCCGTGCTCGGCGCGCTGCTCAACAACCTCGATCTCCATCAGTACGGCTACACGTACCGCAAGAGCTACTACTCGTATTACGCCGACTCGGAAGAAGAGACCGGCGGCGCGCGCGAACGGCAGGCGAGGTAGTCGCGCGTGCCGGGCATGATCGACATCCATCATCACTGCCTCCCCAACGTCGACGACGGGCCGCGCGAATGGGACGAGGCGGTGGCTATGTGCCGCATGGCCGCGGACGAGGGCATCGACACGATCGTGGCCACGCCGCACGTCTTGCGCGGACGCTGGCGCAGCGCGCGGCGCGACGAGCTCGAGGCGCGCATCGCCACGCTGCGCGAGAAGGTCGGCGCCTCCCCTCGCCTCCTCCTCGGTTCCGAGTACTTCTTCGGCCACGACGTGGCCGAAGTTCTGCGCGAGGGCACGGCGATCGTTCCGCTGGCGGGCAGCCGCTACATCCTCATCGAGCTCGCGTCCAACAGCGTGCCGCCGCTGCTCGATCAGCCGCTGTATCGCATGCAGCTCGACGGCTGGATCCCGATCCTCGCGCATCCGGAGCGGAACATCGTCTTCCAGTCGAAGTCGAACCTCCTCGCGTCTCTCATCGACCTCGGCATGAAGACGCAGATCACCGCGGGCAGCTTCACCGGCGCGTTCGGTCCCGAGGCGCGCGTGGCCGCGGAGAAATGGCTGCGCCGCGGACTCGTGCACATCGTGGCAACGGATGCCCACAACACGACCAAGCGTCCGCCGAAGATGCGCGAGGCACTGGAGGTCGTGCGAGCGGTGGCGGGGGACGACGTGGCGGACGCGGTGACGCGGCGCAATCCGGGCGCGGTCATCGAGAACCGGCCGCTGGCGTGGGAGCCGGAGCCGTCGATGGAGCGGAACGGCGGATTTTTGAAGCGGATGCGGGCGTTACTCGGCTCGCGTGCATGAAGGCGAAGCGCTACAATCACGCAAACTACTCGAGGCAAACATGAAGACACGGCTGCTCTACATCGGCATCGGATTGCTCGCGGCGTTCGCGGCGAGCGCGCAGAAGAAGTCGCCCATCGACTTCACGCCCACCACGTGCATTCGCGCGGGCGAGCTCGGTCTGCTGCAGATGAGCGTCGCTGAAAAGGGCGAGCTGCGCGCGTACTTCCGCCGCATCAACACGACCGACTGGTGCTCGGTCGAAGGCGTGAACGAAGGCCCGCTCTCCCGCATCGTGCTGCCGAAGTTCGAGACCGGCGACGACATCGAGTACTTCGTCGTGCTCATCGACGGCCGCCGCGTGGTCGCGCGCAGCCCGCGCATCTTCCGCGCGCATGTCTCCGAGGAGTGCCAGTCGCCCTTCGCCCGCCACGTCCTCAAGATCGCGCTCAGCTGCGGCGACGACGCCACCGGCATCCCGAGCTCGATGGGCGCCGGCTATTCGGTGAAGGACACCGTCGTGCGCGGCAACCCGCCCGTGCCGTCGCCCGACCGCCCGGTCCAGCAACAGCAGCCGCAGTAACGGCGCGCGGTTGTCGCAGAAACGTTCCTCCACGCGGTTTCCGCGCGAGTGCGATTGTTCTACTGTTGTAGAACAATGGATGACCTGGATCCGGCCAACCCGATCCCGCTTTACCATCAGATCGCCGAGGCGGTGAAGTATCGGATCGCGACGGGGCAGTTGCGCGAAGGCGCGATGCTGCCGCCGCTGCGCGAGGCCGCGGCCAGCTGGCGCGTGAACCTCCACACCGTCCGCCGCGCGTATCAGGAGCTGGCGCGGCAGCAGTTCATCGAGCTGCGGCACGGCAGCGGCGCGCGCGTCCTCACGGCGCCGGTTGCCGCGGACGAACCCTTCATCGCCCGCACGATCGCCACCGCGAAGGCGAAGTACGGCCTCTCGCAAGAGGTGCTCGCGGCGCGGATCGCCGCGTGGGGCGCTCCGCGCTCGCCGCGCGCTCTCGTCCCGATCATTCACGTCGTCGAATGCAGCGCGGGACAAGCGGCCGACTACGCGGAGCAACTGCGCGGCCGCTGGAACGTCGACGCGCGGCCGTTCTCGCTGGATGCGCCGGGCGAGCCGCCGCCGGGGCCGATCCTGGCGACGTACTTTCACTACAACGAAGTCCGCGAGCGCTGGCCGCATCGCGTGGCCGGCTTGCACTTCGTCGCCGTGCAGCCCGATCCGCGGCTCGCACGCGACCTGGCGCCCAGGCGCGGGAAGCGGCGGGTCGTCGTCGCGGAAGCCGACCGCTCGCGCGCCGCGAGCGTCGCCGCGGATCTGCCGCAGCTGTTCCCGCCGGAGCGCTTCGACGTCGTCTTCCGCATCGTGCGTGCGATGGACGCGATTCCGCGCACGCGCGACGGCGCGCCCGTCTTCGTGGCGCCGCGGCTCTGGTTCGCGCTGCCCGACGCCGTTCGCGCGCGCGGCGACGTGCGACAGCTGCGGTATCTCATCGTTCGCGAGGATCTCGACCGCCTCGCGCAGACGCTCGGCTGGTCGCGCATCGAACGAGAGGTTGCATGAAACGAAGCGCCGTTCTCCTCGTCATCGTCTGTCTCGCGCTCGCCGTCGCGGCGACGCCGAAACACTCCGCTTTGGATGACGCCGTCGACCAGCTCGTGCGCGACGGCTTCCGCGGACAGATCGCCATCGCGCGCGGCGATCGCATCGTCTACGAGCGCGCCGCGGGCACCGGCATCACGCCGTCGTCGCTCTTCTACGTCGCGTCGATCACCAAGAGCTTCACCGCAACCGCGATCTTCAGGCTGCGCGACGCGGGCAAGCTGTCGCTCGACGATCCGATCACGCGGTTCTTCCTCGACGTGCCCGCCGACAGACGCGCGATCACCATCGCCGAGCTGCTGACGCACACCAGCGGCTACTCCGACAACTATGCCGCCGACGGGTTCGCCGAACGCGACGCCGCGGTAGCGTCGGTGCTTTCGCGGCCGATGAAGCTCACCACCGGCAAGGACTTTCACTACAGCAACGACAACTACGCGCTCCTCGGCGCGATCGTGGAGATCGCGTCCGGCCTGCGCTACGAGGACTACCTCCGGCAGCAGCTCTTCACGCCCGCCGGCGTGACGATGCGCTTCTGGGGCTCGACCACGCCGGCGGACGAGGTGCGCCTCGCCGCATTCAGCCATCCGATGGCCGAGCATCGCCGCAAGCGCAACTGGGGCGATCTCGGTTCCTCGGGTGCGCTGACGACCGCGCACGATCTGCTGCGCTGGTGGCTCGCGCTCGCGAACGGACGCGTCCTGAAACCGTCGACGCTCGCGGAGATGCTGACGCCGAAGCTCGTAAGGCCGGACTCGTCGACGAACATCGCCTCGGGATGGTTCACGACGAAGACCGCGCTCGGGCGCGAGGTCGTGTTCGCGCGCGGGCAGGAAGACGTCGGCCACAACGCCCTGCTGCTGCACTTCACGCGCGAGAACGTCACCTTCGCCATCACGTCGAACAGCGGCGAGTTCCACGACCAAGGGTGGAACCGCGTCGCGGCCGAACGGCTCGAGCCGCTAGTTTTTGCGGATCGCTAGCTTTTGCGGATCGCTAGGTTTCGCGGATCGCTGGAGGTTTGCGGCGCGTGAGCGGATCACGCGCCGCGTTGCGGATGCGCGGGGCGGCGATCAATGCCGGCGGTCGAACTTCATCCCTTCTTCGACCTGCGCGATCGCGCCGTTCACGAGCTCGAGCGCACGCGCGCGATGCCCGCCTTTGTCGTTGTCCGCGCGCTCGAGCTCCGTCTTGGCGGCGCGGAGGTGTTCGAGCGCGGCATGCATGCGCGGCTGATCGGCCGCGGCATGGCCGGCGATGAAGCCGGTCGTGAGCGTCAGGGCGAGAACGAGTCCGGAGAGAATGCGACGACGATTCATGAACTTTCTCCTTTCGAGGCCGCCGATCGTAGGAGCGCCTTCATGAACGCTGCATGACGGCGGATGCCCAAAGAATACGGCGCCAGGGAAGAGAATCGGCGGCAAAACGTCTAATACCGACGATGCCCACCGTCGTCGCCGACGAGCTCCGCGAGCTGTACGACCGTTTCGCGGGGCGGATCCACACGCTCGCGTACTACGCGCTCGGCTCGCACGCCGCGGCGGAAGACGCGGTGCAGTCGGTGTTCCTCAAGGCCTTTCAGAACGCCTCGCGCTTCCGCGGCGATGCCGCGGCGGGCACGTGGCTGTGGCGCATCGCCGTGAATCATTGCAACGACGAGCTGCGCCGCCGCGCGCGTACCGAGGAGGTGCCGCTCGACGCGATCCTCGGCTGGGCGGACGGCGCGGCCTCGCCCGAGCAGCGCCACGCCGTCAAACAGATCGACCAGATCGTCGCGCGCGCGCTCCTCGAGCTCTCTCCGAAACTCCGCACCGTCGTGGTGCTGCGCTACGTCGAGGAAATGCCGTACGAGGAGATCGCGGCGGTCCTCGGCTGTTCGATCGGCACCGTCTCCTCGCGCCTCGCCCGCGCGCTCAGCAGTCTCGAACGCATTCTCCGCCCCCTCAGGAGTTGATCATGCCCTGTCTTCGCTTCGATCTGCACCGCCTCTTCCCGCTCTATCTCGACGGCGCCGCGCCGTCGCGCACCACCGCGCGCATCGAGCGGCATCTGCTCGACTGCAGCGCGTGCCGCGCGCGCCTCGTGCGCATGCGCGACGCGAAGAGCCTGCTCGGCGAGCTGCCGCCGCTCGCGGCGCCGGCGTTCGAGCGCGTGATGGCGCGCGCGCCGCGCGGCGAGCGGCGCTTCTCGTTCGCCGTGCCGAGCGTGCTGCGCCACCTCGCCGCCGACGCGCTCATCGCGACGGTGCTCTTCGCCATCTTCACGCTCTTCTACACGCACGCCGCGTCGGCGCGGAACCGCCAGTTCGACTTCTCGTCGTTCCGCGCGCTCGCCGTCGGACAGATCGCCGCGACGGACGACCCGCACGTCATCGTGCAGGGCGTCGTCTCGCAGACGTCCGGCGACACCGACGAAGGCAGCCATCGCTTCCGCCTCACCGATCCGCACAACCCGAACGCGTTCGTCGTGTGCGAGATCCTCGACGGCGATCCGATGACGCCGCCGAAGCCGGGCTCGCGCGTGCGCGTGTGGGGCGTCAGCCGCTACGACCCGAGTCCGGACCATCGCTGGTTCGAAATCCATCCTGTGCTGAGAGTGGAGGTTCTTCCGTGATGCTCCATCGTCATCGTGTGTTGTTGTTGCTGATGCTGTTCGCCGCGCTGGCGTTGCCGCTCGCGGCGCAGTCTCCCAATACCGCCACGCTCGTCGTCGCCGTCGCCGACCAGGCCGGCGCGCCGGTGCAGGGAGCGCATGTCTCGCTCGTGAACGTTGCCACCGGCGCCACGCGCGAGGCCACGGCGAACAACGACGGCAGCGCGACGTTCCCCGCGCTGTCGCTCACCGGCACGTACAAAGTCACCGTCTCGCACGAAGGCTTCGGCAACGAAGAGCGCGGCAACATCACGCTGCGCGCGGGCGAGACCGCGACGCTGCGCGTGAAGCTGCTGGTCGGCTCGCAGACCGCGGAAGTCACCGTGTACGGCACCGCGGAAGGCGTGCGCGCCGATCCGCAGATCGGCATGCGCCTCGACAGCACGCGCATCGACGAGACGCCGATCCTCGGCCGCAAAGTCACGACGCTGCCGCTGCTCAACGCCGCGTTCCGCCAGGCCAAAGGCACGGGCGATCTCTTCGTCAACGCGACGTACTTCGTCACCGGCGCCGGCGGCCGCCGCCAGACCACGGTCACGCTCGACGGCGCGAACAACGACGAGGCGTGGGGGCGGCAGACCATGATCGCCACCGTGCCGATCGGCGCGATCGAAGAGATGACCCTCCTCTCGAACGCGTTCTCCGCCGAATACGGCTGGACCTCCGGCCCCGCACTGAACATCGTCACGAAGTCGGGCACGAACGCCTTCAACGGCGAGCTGCTCTACATGAGCCGTCCCGGCAGCGGACAGGCCAAGCACTTCTCGACGAGCGGCTTCTGCCCGCCGTCGGTCGACACGTGCACGACGCCGGCGACGCTCGACGCGATCAATCCGGTCGACGTGCCGGACGCGCTCAACCAGTTCTCCGGCTCGATCGGCGGACCGATCGTGCGCGACCGCACGTTCTTCTTCGCGTCCGCCGACTACACGCGCCAGAACCGCACCACGTTCCTCTCCAGCGCGCTCCCCGCGTTCGTGCTGCCGTCGAACGGCGATCTCTCGTACACCGGCCACTATCGCCAGACGCTCTTCGACGGGCGCGTCGATCATTCGTTCACGCCGAGCGAGTCGCTCATGCTCCGCACGAACCTCGACCGCTTCTACGACGACAACCCGCAGGACGCCGTCGGCGGCACGAACGCGCCGAGCGTCGCGCGCCGCTACTCGCGCAAGTCGGTGACGGGGCAGGCGAACCTCACGTCGGTCATCGATGAGAACCGCCTCAACGAGGCGCGCTTCGCGTTCCTCAACGGCGATCCCGTGACCCGGTGGGAAGCGCAGACGCTCTCGACGACGTACACGCGCAGCGGCTCGGTGCCGTTCACGATCGGCCAGTCGCGTCTCTCCGATCTGCACGGCCGCCAGCTGCAGTTCGCCGACACGCTCTCGTGGGCGCGCGGCGATCATTACCTCCGCATCGGCGGAAGTGCGATTCACCACACCTCCGGCGGCACGGGCAGCGAGCCGGGCACCGCGGTCCTCGGCACGTTCACGTTCAAGAACACCACGACCGCGCCGTTCGACCAGCTCACGCTCGGCGACGTGCAGCAGTACACGCAGCCGATCGACTTCGGCATCAACAGCTACGAGCTGTCGCAGTGGCTCTACACCGCCTTCGTGCAGGACAGCATGCACATCGGCAACGACCTCACTCTCGACCTCGGGCTGCGCTACGACCGGCAGACGCTCACCGACGCGAAGAAGAACATCGCGCCGCGCCTCGGCTTCGGCTGGCATCCCGGCGGCGATCCGCGGCTCGCCGTGCGCGGCGGCTACGGCATGTACTACACGCAGATCCGCGCGAACGCGATCGCATCCGCGCTCGTCGGCGGACTCGATGGGTTGACGACGTACACCGCGGTGCCGGGACAGCTCGGCTTCCCGACCTGCCTCACCTGCGTGCCGCTCGCGCTCGATCCGCGCACGCTGCCGTCGTCGCAGATCCCCGCGCGCGACATCACCATCGAGCCGGGCCGGCGCTCGTTCTACGAGGCGCAGTTCGCGCGCTACGGCCTCAACTTCGATCTGCTGCCGAACTATCCCGACGAACTCGTGAATCCGCGCAGCCAGGTCATGACCATCGGCGCCGAGCGCGAGTTCGGCCGCGGCTTCTTCGTCGGCAGCGACTTCGTGCACCAGCACTGGACCGATCTCGATCGCACCGTCGATCTCAACGCGCCCTCCCCGTTCGACCGCACCGCGCCGGGTCAGGTGCGCACGGTCGCCGCGGCGAACGCCACGCGTCCGATCCTTCCCGTCGCCGGCGGCGTGCGCCAGGTCAACGTGCTCATGAACCTCGGCGAGGCGAACTACAACGGCCTGCAGACGCAGATCAGCTACCGCGGCAACCCGCGCCTGCTCGCGTCGCTCAGCTACACGCTGTCGAAGGCGACGAACACCGCCGAGCCCGACGGCAACGGCGTCGGTCCGAACCAGAGCATCATCTCGCGCCTCGGCGACGAGGAAGAGGGACCAAGCCTCCTCGACCAGCGCCACCGCGCGGTGCTCACGCTCGCCTATCGCCTGCCGTACGACATCACGGTCGGCACGCTCACGCAGTACGCGTCCGCGCGGCCGTTCAACGCCACGACCGGCATCGACAACAACGGCGACGGCGCGAACAACGATCGTCCGGTCGTCAACGGCGAGGTGCTCAAAAAGTCCGCGTTCCGCGGCACGCCGACGGAAGACATCGGCGCGTTCGTCGAAGGACGCATTCACGTGCTCGATCGCACGCTCCTGCTGCGCGTGGAAGGCTTCAACCTGACGAACCACGGCAACTACCTCGGCCGCGGACAGACGGTGTACGGCGACACGGGAACGCCGAACGCGACGTTCGGCCAGCTCGTCGCGGCCGGCAACGCGGCCAACGCGCTCCCCGCATTCGCCAACGTCGATCCGCCGCGCATGTTCCAGCTGCAGATCCGCTACGTCTTCTGATTCGAAGCGCGCTGTGAAGCGAAGGGCGCCGAGCGATCGGCGCCCTTCGTGTTTCAGCCGACGCGCACGGCGGAGCCGAGGAACGGGACCACGGACGTGTAGCCGGGCGGCGGCGAGAGCGGCTCGGTCGCGGCGGTGCCCCACTGCGTGATCCCGAAGCCGGCGAGCTCCGCGAAGTCGTAGCGCGCGCCGTCGAATTCGAACGGCGTCGACTCGATGAGCCGCGCGGTGAAGACGTTCGAGAGCACCGTCACCGTCGACGACGTCGCGATCTTCACCGTCGGCACGATCGCTACGCGGCGGAACGTCGCGACGCGGAGTCCCGCGGCGAAGCTCGACGGATCGTCGAACGACGCGCCGTCGCCGCGCTCGCGCAGATACAGCGAGAACGTCCCGCGTTCGTCGAGGCCGATGCTCAGGCCGCCGTTGTCGACGGGCGGCGCGTCGAACGGCTCCGCGGCGAACGTGAAACGCGCGTTCGCCTCCGACTTCGCTTTGCCGTCGAACAGCGGCGCGTCGATGCCCTGCAGGTGCAGAAAGTAGCCGACGTCGAACACCTTTCCGTTCGTGTCGACGTAGAACCGGCCGGTCGCGTACCAGACCACTTCCGCGACCTTGGCCGGATGCGCCATCAGTGCGCTTTCGCCTTCTTCACTTCCTCGGTGAGCGCCGGCAGGATCTGGAAGAGATCGCCGACGACGCCGAGGTCCGCGACGCGGAAGATCGGCGCCTCGGGATCCTTGTTGATGGCGACGATGTGCTTCGACGACGACATGCCGGCGAGATGCTGGATCGCGCCGGAGACGCCCGCGGCGATGTAGACGTTCGGGCTGACCACGCGGCCGGTCTGGCCGACCTGATGCTGGTGATCGATCCAGCCCGCGTCGACGGTCGCGCGCGATGCGCCGACCGCGCCGCCGATGGCGTGCGCGAGGTCGCGGATGTACGAGAAGTTCGTCGCTTCCTTGAGGCCGCGGCCGCCGGAGACGATGATGTCCGCCTCGGCGAGGCTCATCTCGCCGGCTTCCGGCGTGTGCGTGTCGACGAGCTTCACGCGGGCGTCGCCGGCGTCGAACGACACGTTCACGACTTCCGCCGCCGCGCCGCCGCCCGCTTCTTCCGCGGGGAACGCGTTCGGGCGCGTCGTCGCGATCGCAGGCGTGCCGCTCACTTCCACCGTCGCGAACGCCTTGCCGGAGTACACCGGGCGGCGCGCGCGCAGCTTGCCGTCGATCCATTCGAGGCGATCGACGTCGGAGGCGACGCCGGCGTCGAGACGCGCGGCGACGCGCGGCGCGAGATCGCGGCCGTTCGACGTTCCGCCGAACAGCAGGATGGCCGGATTCGCTTCTTTCACGGCAGCCGCAAGGGCGGCGGTATGGCTTTCCGTGGAGTAGGCGCCGGCGTTTGCGACGTAGAGCTTCTTCGCGCCGTAGCGGCCCGCGTCTTCCGCCGCCGCGGCGTCGGTCGCGAATGCGACGAGGTCGCCGCCCGCGGCGTTGGCGAGCGTGCGGCCGATGGAGAGAGCTTCGCGGGACGCCTTCTTCAGCTTCCCGTTCGAGGATTCGGTGAATACGAGAACACCAGGCATGACGATCTCCTAGAGCGCCTTCGCTTCGTCTTTGATGTACTGCAGGATCGCGCGCGCGGCCGCGGCGGCATCGGCGCCGTCGATCTTCTTGCCGCCGCTCTTCTCGGCCGGCAGCTCGAGCGCGACGGTGGCGACGCGCTGGTTGAAGATGTCGGAGTCATTGAGGCCGAGGTCCGCGACCGACTTCGTGTCGATGGCGATCTTCTTCGCGGCCATGATGCCTTTGAGCGACGCGTAGCGCGGCTCGTTGAGTCCCTTCTGCGCGGTGACGACGGCGGGCGTCGGCGTCTCGAGGATCTCTTCCGCGCCTTCGATCTCGCGATGCGCGGTGAGCTTCCCGTCGGCGACTTCGAGCTTCGTCACGACGTTGACCTGCGGATAGCCGAGGAGCTCGGCGACCATCGGGCCGACGAGCGCGTTGTCGGTGCCGACGCCTTGCTTGCCGAGGAAGACGAGATCGTGCGGCACGGTCTTGATCGCGGCGGCGAGCACTTTGGCGATGCCGAGCGAGTCAGCGTCGGACGCTTCGCCTTTCACGTGCAGCGCTTTCGTCGCGCCGCGCGCGAGCGCCTCGCGCAGCGCCTGCTGCGCGCGGTCGGGGCCGAACGTCACGACGGTGACGTCGCCGCCGCCGGATTTCTCTTTCACGCGGATCGCTTCCTCGAGCGCGAATTCGTCGTACGGCGAGACGATGAACTTCAGCCCCGCCTCGTCGACCTTGCGGCCGTCCGCGGCGATCTTGATGCGGGACTCGGTATCCGGAACATGGCTGATACAGACGACGGAGTTCAAACGGGACCTCCAGGTGATTTGCGTGTTTGTGGCCGCGGCTCGAGGGAAGAAATGCCCGCGGCGGGCGGCCGAAGCCGGGCCGCCATTCTAGAGAGGAGGCACGCAAATCGCAAACGGGATCTGCTCAGCCTCACCACCCCCAGCACGTACCCGAAACACGGAGGACAGCAATGCCCTTTTCGAGCAGGCCGCACGAAGCGGACCACCAGCCCATGACCGGACGCCGGAGCTTCCGGACTCTCGACTTCAAACGCAGCACCAAGCCGCGCGACGGAAACGGTAACGGCAACGGGTACGCGAACCGGAACGCGAAAGCCGCCCCACCCGAGGCGACCAACGCCGAGAATTTCTACTACCTCAAACAGATGAACTCCAAGACGCCGATGGTGATCGTCCTCACCGACGGCGAAGAGGTGCGCGGCTGGATCGAGTGGTACGACAAGGCCTGCCTCAAAGTGAATCGCGAAGGCGCGCCGAACCTGCTCATCCAGAAGCACTGCATCAAGTACCTCTTCAAGCAGGAAGAGCTCGTCGAGTAACGCGGCGCGCGTCTGGCTTACCATCGCGGCGTGAAACCGCTCGCGATCACGCTCGGCGATCCCGCGGGCATCGGCCCCGAAGTCGTCGAGAAAGCGCTCGCGTCGCTCGACGTGCCCGTGCGTCTCTTCGGAACGACGCGCAGCCCGGTCCGCTACGGCGAGATCTCCGCCGAATACGGGCGCGTCGCACTCGCTGCGATCGATGACGCGCTCGACGCCATCGCGCGCGGCGAGTGCTCCGCGCTCGTCACCGCGCCGATTCACAAACAAGCGATCGCCCTCGCCGGCGCGACCGTGCCGGGGCACACCGAGCTCCTCGCCGCGCGCGCGGGACTCGCGCGCTACGCGCACGACTACGCGATGTACTTCGACTCGCCGTCGCTGCGGACGGTGCTGCTCAGCGTGCACGTGCCATTGCGCGAGGCCATCACGACGATCGACGCCGACGCCATCGCCGCGCTGGCGCGGCTCACGACGCGCGACTACGCGAAGCTCTACGGCGCCGCGCCGCGCATCGCCGTCGCGGGCATCAATCCGCATGCGGGTGAAGGCGGACGCTTCGGCGACGAAGAGCAGCTCGTCGCGCGCGGCGTCGCGCTCGCGCAACGCGACGGCCTCTCTGTCACCGGCCCGCATCCGCCCGACACCGTCTTCCTCGGCGCGACCCGCGGCAGGTACGATGTGGTCATGGCGATGTACCACGATCAGGGGCTGATTCCGGTGAAGACGCTCGCGTTCGAGCAGTCGGTCAACGTCACGCTCGGGCTGCCGTACCTCCGCGCGTCCGTCGATCACGGCACCGCCTTCGACATCGCCGGCAAAGGCATCGCCGACGCGGCGCCGATGGCGTACGCGATCCGCTGGGCGGCCGAGCACGCGGAGCGTTTCGCGCGATGAACCGCTGGGGCATGCGCATCGTGCTGATCGTGATGCTGCTCGGCTTCGCGCTGGTCTTCTCGATGATGTACCGCCAGCTCGTGGCGATGCAGCAACTGCAGCAGGAGCAGTCGCAGCCGGCGCCGTCGCGGTGAAACGCCATCACCTCGCGGCGCTCGCGCTGCTCGCCACGGCCGGCGCCTGGGGCGCGACGTTCGTGCTCGTCAAGAGCGTGATCCAACGCATTGCGCCCGAGCCGTTCATCTTCTGGCGCTTCACGCTCGCGGGCGCGATCCTCTGCGTCTTCGCCGCGATGCGCGGCCGCTTCACGCGTGCACTGCTGCGTCCCGGCATCACCCTCGGCCTGCTCGTCTTCTTCGGCTATTGGGCGCAGACGCGCGGACTGCTCACCATCTCGCCGTCGCGCTCCGCGCTGCTCACCGGCATCTACGTCGTGCTCGTGCCGTTCTTCCAGTGGCGTACGTCGGGGCGTCCGAAGCCGGCGGCATGGCTTGCGGCGCTGCTCGCGCTCGCGGGCACGTGGGTCTTCATCGGCGGCGGATTCGAAGCGCGTCTTACGTTCGGCGATCTGCTCACGCTCGGCGGCGCGGTGCTCTTCGCGTTGCACGTCGTGCTGTCCGCGCGCTGGAGCAAACACGAGACGGCGACGGCGCTCGCGGCGGTGCAGGTGCTCTTCGTCGGACTGGCCGCCGGACCGCTGGCGATCTTCGCGAAGCCGACGCCTTGGGACTTCCGCGTCGTCGCCGCGATCGTGTTCACGGCCGTCGTCACCACCGCGCTCGCGTTCGCGGCGCTGATGTGGGGACAGGCGCATGTGACGGCGACGGAAGCGGCGGTGATCCTCTCGTTCGAGCCGGTGGCGGCGGCGCTCGTGTCGATCGCGTTCTACGGCGAGCCGCTCACCGCGGCGTTCTTCATCGGCGCGGCGCTGATCGTGGGCGCGATGGTGTTGTCGCAGGTATGATGCCGCGCATGCCTCGCATCCTCGTCACGAACGACGACGGCATCTATTCGGAGGGATTGCGGAAGCTGGCCAAGGCGCTGGAACCGCTCGGCGAGATCGTCATCGTCGCGCCGGATCGCGAGCAGAGCGCGGCCTCGCACGCGCTCACCCTCAACCGTCCGCTGCGCCTCCTGCAGATCGAGGAAAACGAGTGGATCGTCGACGGCACGCCCACCGATTGCGTGAACCTGGCGATCCTCAAACTGTTCAAGGAACAGCGCCCCGATCTCATTGTCTCGGGCATCAACTTCGGCCCGAACCTCGGCGACGACGTCACGTACAGCGGCACGATCTCGGCGGCATTCGAAGGCGCGCTGCTGAACATCCCGTCGATCGCGCTCTCCGCGCTCGTCGGCGCGCACTTCTCGTTCAACCGCTGCGCGGCATTCGCGGCGGAGCTGACGCGCGTCGCGCTCGAGCAGCATCGCGATCCGCGCATCATCCTCAACGTCAACTTCCCGAACGCGGAGTTCGAAGGCGTGCGCATCACCAAGCTCGGGCAGCGCATCTACTCCGAGGGCATCATCGAGCGGCTCGATCCGCGCGGGAGAAAGTACTACTGGATCGGCGGCGAGCCGCCGGTGTGGCATCCCGGCGAAGGCACTGACTTCGAGGCCGTGCAGCAGGGTTTCGTCTCCATCACGCCGCTCCATCTCGATCTCACGCACCACGCGTCCATTCCGCGACTCAAGCCCCTCGAGGAGCTCCTTGGCCAGCACGCCGCGAAGGGATGATCAGGAACGCGAGCTCGCGCATCAGCGCGCGCTGATGGTCGAGCGCCACGTCGCCGCGCGCGGCATTGCGGACGAGCGCATCCTGCAGGCGATGCGCGAGGTGCCGCGGCACAAGTTCGTGCCCGCGGTCGTCGCGGCGAAGGCATACGGCCCGGGCGCGCTGCCGATCGGCGCGAAGCAGACCATCTCGCAGCCGTTCATCGTGGCCAAGATGATCGAGCTGCTCGAGCTGCGCGGCACCGAAAAGGTGCTGGAGATTGGCACGGGAACGGGATATCAGGCGGCGGTGCTGTCGAAGCTGTGCGCGAAAGTCTTCTCCATCGAACGGATCAACGATCTCGCGTTGCGCGCGGCGGAGCTGTTCCGCGAGCTGAAGATCCACAACGCGTCGGTGAAGGTGTTCGACGGCACGTACGGCTGGTCGGACCAGGCGCCGTTCGATCGCATCATCGTCGCGGCGGCGGCACCGGCGGTGCCCGACCCGCTCGTGCAGCAGCTCGCGCGCACGGGGAAGCTCGTGCTCCCGATCGGCGAGGCAGGCAAGCAGCGGCTCGCGCGCGTCGTACGCGTCGGCACGGGCGTCAAGATCGAGGACTGCGGCACCGCGGAGTTCGTGCCGCTCGTCGGCCGCTTCGGCTGGCGCGAGTAGAGGCGATGTCGTGAGAGTCCGGGCGCTGCTCTGGCTCACTGCCATCGTGTCGTCGATCGTCGGCGGCGTCGCGGTCTACGTCGCGCTCACGGTGCCGAACGATCTCCGCGCGGACGCGCTGCTCAAACAAGCGAAGCGCGAGATGGCCGCGGGCAAAGACGCCGACGCGCGCGCGACGCTCGCGAAGGTCGTGCAGCAGTATCCGCGCACCGACGGCGCCGCCGCGGCCACCGTCGCACTGGTGGCGATCGGCGAGCAAGAACGCGGTGAGCTGCAGCGCGCCGTCGTGCAGCTGCGCCGGCAGACGAATCAGCAGACGCTGCTCCTCGATCAGCTGCAGAAGGCGGTGCTCGACGTGAAGAACGCGCCGCCGAAAGTCGTCACGATCACGCAGCCCGCGCCGCCGCTCGCGCCGGCGCCGAAGCCCGCGCCCGCGAAGAAGACCGCGCCGCCGAAAAAGAAGAGCACCCGCAAGCGGCGTTAGCTACAATCGCGCACCATATGAAAGAGACGCGTCACCTGCGGATCCATGGCAAGGTCCAGGGAGTCGGCTACCGTTTCTTCGCCACGCGTGTCGCGCGCCGCATGAACCTCAAGGGCTGGATCCAGAACATGCGCGACGGCACGGTCGAGGCGCTCGTCGAAGGTGAGAAGAAGGACATCGACGAGTGGATCGAGGAGCTCAAGGAAGGTCCGCGCTACGCCGAGGTCACGAAAATCGATCAGGAATCGAAGGAGTACTCCGGACGCCTCGGAGACTTCGACGTGAAGTTCTGATGACCGACAACGACCTGCGCAACTTCATCCGCGACGTGCCCGATTTTCCGAAGCCGGGCATCCTCTTCAAAGACATCACTCCGATGCTGCGCTCGCCGCGGGCGCTCGAGACCGCGTGCCGTCTGCTCGCCGAGCCGTTCCGCGATGCGAACGTGACGCAGGTGGCGGGCATCGAGTCGCGCGGCTTCATCTTCGGCAGCATCGTCGCGCGCAACCTCGGCGCGGGCTTCATTCCGATCCGCAAGCCGGGCAAGCTGCCGTGGTCGACGCGCCGGCACGAGTACGTGCTCGAGTACGGCAGCGACGCGCTCGAAGTGCACGACGACGCGCTCGAGAGCGGCGACCGCGTGCTCGTCATCGACGACGTCCTCGCCACTGGCGGCACGCTTGCAGCGGCCACGCACCTCGTGCGCGGCTTCGATGCGACGCTCGTCGGCGCCGCGACCGTCATCGAGCTGTCGTTCCTCAACGGGCGGGAGAAGATGGGGACGGACACTCCGTTCCACGCCGTGCTGCGGTACTGACGAGAGGAGCTTCTCATGAAGCTGATCGCGGAACTGATCGAAGGGCAGACACTGACGGTCATCGATCCGAGCAGCAACGTGCGCGATGCCGCGCGGCGCATGGCCGAGCGCAACATCGGCGCGGTGGCGGTCGTCACCGACGGCACGCTGGCCGGCATCTTCTCCGAGCGCGACATCATGGCCCGCGTGGTCGCGCAGGGACTCGATCCCGACGACACGCCGGTCGCGATCGTGATGACCAAAGAGCTCGTCGTCGCCGGACCGCACGACGGCGTCGACAGCGCGCTGCAGAAGATGCACGCCATCGGCTCGCGTCATCTGCCGGTCGTCGAGGACGGAAAGCTCGTCGGGATGATCTCGATCCGCGACCTGCTGGAAGTCGACGACGCGCACCAGCGCGCGAAGGCAACGTTCCTCAGCGAGCTCGTGTCGTACTCGCCGGATTACGAGTCGTAGCCGCGCCACGCGCGATCTCTGATCACTTCGCCAGCAGCTTGCGCAACGGTCCCCGCGGATCGTCGGCGCCGCGCAGAGCGGCTGGGCCGGCGGCATCGAGGAGTGCCAGCCAATCCACCTTGTCCGCCGCGACCGGCTTGGGAGCCTCGATCTTCACGGGCGCATCGTAAAAACTCTGCACCGTCAGCGACGTTCCGCCCTGGAACTCTTTCGGTTCGGATCGAGCTCCGCCTTTCGGGTCGTCGTACCGGTTCGGAAACTTCGGACCTCCGAAATCGACGGCCGAATTCTTGTGCACCTTGATCGCCACCGCGGGCACGTCCTTGTCCGCCCACGGAATGAAGCGGTTCGCCTAGATGATGGCCGTGCCGTTCGGTTCCTTCTTGTCCCCGCCCGAGTTGCCGCCGCCGACTTCCATACCGCGCCACGTCTTGTTTTTCGGGTCGGGCGAGTCGGGCGCGGTGAAGCCCCACCGATAGAGCAGATTGTTGTAGACGTGCGCGAAGTTCTTCTCGGCCACGCGCGGCGAGCGCCGCCAGACGTCGAGGAAGACGTTGTTCGCGACCGTGTACTTCGAGTTGCCCGGTTTTCGAGCGGCCTTCTTGGTTTTGCGGGCCACGTCGATGTTGACGGCGCCGCGATCCTTGAAGGACGTGTCCCCGAAGCCGTACTGTCCCGGATGGCTGTCGAAGAAGAGACAGTGATCGACCGTGACGAGGAGGGCCGGGCGGCCGGCGATGTTGTGCGAATCGATGGAGATGTCGAGGTAGCCATCGAATGAGCACTGGGTGATGCGCATGCTGCTCACTTCCCTGCTCGCGCGATCGTTGTCGCCGGGCACCGTCGCCACGAGGTCCATGCCGTCCCTCGTCCCGCTCTTCGTGCCGTTCGACCGGAAGGCGATGTTCTCGATGAGGATGCGGTTTCTCACATCGAGGTTGACGATGAACTGGAAGTTCTTCACGACCACGCTCGCGCCGGCTCTCCCGCGGATGGTGGTCGGATCGCCGCTGATCGTGAAGGTGCGGTCTTGCTTCTTCAGGTCCGTGAAGTCGTACGTGCCCGCCGCGAGCTCGATGATCTTGCCGTCGAGCTTCGACCGCAGCGCGTTCGCCAACTCATCCCGGTTCTTGACGGTGACCGGTGTACCGCTGCCGCCCGTTGCGCCGATGCCGAAGCCGAACGCCGCCGTGGTCATGCCTCTGCTCTCCTTTGATGGAAGAGAGGAAGAAAAGAATCATTTCCCTACCCCAAAAAGGAAGTCCGGCAGAGTCTCACTCCGCGCGCAGCCGCAGCCGCACGCGCGGCGAATCGCCTTCCACGTGCACGCCGGGCGAGAGCTCGAACTCGTCGTCGGTACTGTTCGTGCCGCCGAGGAGGAGGCAGAGGCGCGCGAGCTCCTTGAACGACGCCGCCTCGGCTTCGATCACGAGCTCGCCGTTTTCGCTGCGCACGGCGAGCGGCGCGCGGGCGAGACCTTCCAGCGCCATCATGGCGAGGTCGTAGTTCATGACGCCTCGTCCTCGCCGCGGTAGCGGACGGAGTTGCGCTCGGTTTCCTGCAACGCGACTTCGTAGAGCGTCCCGGGCGACACCGCGGGCGCGAGCTGCTGCCAGAAGGCGCGCGCGAGGTTTTCCGCGGTCGGAATGACGTCGCGGAGAAAGTCGACGTCCTCGTTGAGATTCGTATGGTCGACGCGGTCGATCACGCGCTCGCGCATCAGGTCCTTCAGCGTCTTGAGATCGATGACCATGCCGGTTTCGGGATCGATCGGGCCGCGCACGCTGACTTCGAGCGCGTAGTTGTGGCCGTGGCCGCGCGGGTTGTCGCATTTCCCGTAGGTGCGGCGGTTCCACTCCGCATCACGGTTCGGATTGTGCAAGCGATGGGCGGCCGAGAACGTCAGTCGCGCGGTCACGATCATGATTCACCTTTTCGCCGAGAGCACATTGCATGGATGAGAACGAATCGCAGTACGTCGTCTGCCACAACGGGGTCTTCGTCTTGCCGGACAGGATCGTACAGTCGCTGGCGAGCTTCGTCACGCGTGGATTCGTCTACCTGCGCCAGGACGACGACGTGCTGACGATCTCGACCACGCGGCTCGAAGGCGGCTACCGCCGCGCGCTCAACAGTCGCTTCCGCGTGCAGATGTTCCGCAACGCCACGAAGCTGGCCATCGTCGACTACAAGGAATCGATTCGCGTGATGGGCGTGCAGGGGCGCTAGTCTTCCGATCGCACGTTCACGAGCGGACTTGTGCGAGCGCGGTGCGGATCTCCCCCTGCTGCGCCGTCAGCGTGTCGCGCAGTTTCTGGAAGCGCGGCTCGCTCTGGAGATACCGGAACAGCGGGTTGGCGAGCACGTACGCCGCGGTCGGCTCTTTGCGCTGCGCGGCCTTCTCGAGCGACGTGAGCACGTTGTGCGTGTCGTTGAGAATCGCGTAGATCTCCGCCGCGGACGTCCACGAATCGTCGCCCGGCGTCGACGCGTTGAGCGCCGCCTGCAGCTCCTTCTCCGCGGTTCCGCGATCGCGCTTCTCCGCGGCGACGTACGCGTTGAGAAGGTGATAGCCGTACAGCGGATCGGACTGCGAGAGCCGCTGCACCTCGTCTTCGGCGAGCGGCATCGCGTGACGCAACACCGACAAGCGTCCGAGCTTGAGCGACAGCGCGGGGCCGCGGCCGTTCTCGGTGAGGTCGTAGTACCGATCGGCGGCGACGCCGAGGCGACCCGCGTTCGCGAGGAGATCGGGGGCGTATGCGGCCACCTGCGTCGGTGAGACGTGCCGCAACCGCGCGACCGCGCCGTTGAAGCGCGCGGCATCGTTCGAGGCGCCCGAGTAGCGCGCCACGAGATTGAGCGCCTCGGCATCGTCCGGCGCGTTGCGCAGCACGATGTCGTACATCGCGAACGCCTGCTGCAGATCGCCCGCGCCGAGGCTCGCGCGCGCGACGCGGCGCGCGGCGTCGAGATTCGCCGGCTCGAGCGCGACCACCTGCCGCGCCGCCGCGACGGACGCCGCCTCATCGCCGCGCGACGCGAAGAACTGCATGGCCAGCACCTGCGCGGGCACGAACGTCGGATCGGAGGTCATCGCCGCGCGCAACGAGAGGTCGGCGCGTCCCGCATCGTTGTGCGACTTGGCGACGACCGCATCGGCGAACGCGTTCAATGCGCCGGCGACCGCGTACGTCCGCGGCCGCGCTTTCGTCTCGTGCGCGACCCACTGCACCATCGACGAGATGCCGCTCGCGGCGTCGGAGACGAGCACCGGCGGCGCGGCTTTCGGCCCCGCGAGCGGCACGAGCGTGGGACCGGCGGCGCCAGGCACGAGCCGCGCGGTGAAGACGGCGGCGTCGGGCGCCTGCGCATCGAGGACGCGCAGTTCGGGATAGCTGCGCAGGACTTCGATCGCGCCGAGGCGGATCGTGTCGGCGCGTTCGGCAAGCGCGGGATCGGCGCCGTCGACCGCGAACGGCGCAAGGAACACCGCGCGCGGATGCGCGGCCGTCGGCTGTTGCGGCTGCGGCGCGGCCTGCGCGACAGGCGTCGCGTTCTCGTTCGCGCGACGCTTCCACATCACGCCCACCGCCGCCGCGATCACGAGCAGCAGCACAGCCGCCGCGGCCGAGACGATCATCGGCATGCGCTGCTTTGCGCGCAGCGCGCGCGCCTGCTCGGCCGCGGCTTCGAGCTCCGTCTCGTCGGCCTGCGGCGTGAGCTCGGTCTCCTGCTCCGCCGGCGCCGCTTCCGCCGGCACGATCGTGTAGAGCTTCATGCCGCCGCGCGCGCCCGCGTCGCGAAGGCGCACGCTGCCTCGTCCGAGCTTCACGAACTCCTCGGAGACGAAGAGCGTGTTCGGCGGCAGCTGCGCGAGCGTCTCCGCGCCGCGCGCGATCGCGGGACCGGTGGCCGAGCCGTCGACCATCGTCACCTCGCCCGCGTGCAGCAGCATGTGCACCTGCAGCACATCGCCTTCCTGCTGCGCGGGCTGGAAATCGAACTCCCCTTTGCGTCCCGCCTCGAGCGCCGCGTCGACCGACGGCAGCTCCGCGACGAGCCGCGCGCTGAACGGGTCGACGACCTTGCCGTCGAACAGATACACGGCTTCGCCGAGGACCTGCTGCATCTTCGCGCTCGCCTTCGTCGCGGCGTCCGGATCGTGCGCGGCGAGCTCCTCGTAACCCGCGACTTCGGCGAGAAAGAGGATCGACGCGCGATGCTGCACGTTCGGATTTGACGCCGTGATGACTTTCTTCTCGAGCTGCTGCGCGAACTCGACGGCGGACGAATCGAGTTTCTCGATCGCCTCGACGACGGCGCGCGCGTCCTTGAAGCGCTTGAAGGCGTCGCGGTAGATGCAGCCGCCGATGAGGCTCACGACGCCGTTGTCGACGTTCGGATTGATCGCGCGCGGCGACGCCGGCTGTCCTTCGACGATCGCGCGCGCGATGTCGGGCGCGCTGTTGCCGCTGAACGGAATGCGTCCCGTGGCGAGCTCGTAGAGGATGACGCCCATCGAGAAGACGTCGGTGCGCTCGTCGATGGCGTTGTGCGCGATCTGCTCGGGCGCCATGTACGCGACGAAGCGCGGATCGCTCCCCTTCTGCTGATACGACATCGACGTGCGCTCGCGGCGCAGCAGGTTGCCGAGATTGAGGCCGGCGAGCTTCACCTGTCCCTCGGCGGTCACCAACACGGAGTCCGCGTTGATGTTGCCGTGCAGCAGTCCCTTCATGTGCAGGTACTTCACGACGGACGCGAGCTGGTAGGCGATGCGGTAGACGTCCGCGCGCTCGGCGGCGCTGCCGTGCAGGCGCGTCGCGATCGGCTGCGCGGGCACGACGTCCATCACCATGATCAGGTTGTCGTCGATGGCGGTGATGTCGACGATGGGAACGAGGAACGTGTGGTAGAGCGCCGCCGCCACGCGCACGTCGCGGATCAGTCCGTCACGGCGATCGTCCTTCGGCAGTTGTTTGCTGAGGAGCTTGATGGCGACGCGATTGCCGTTGCGCGTGTCTTCGGCGAGCCAGACCGACGTGCCGAGGCGTTCACCGATGCGATAGGGACCGAGGGGCCGATTGGCGGACATGGTGGAATTATAGAGTTTCGGGGTTGGAGGCTTGCGGCCTCACAACCCCGAAGAGAATGTCCGTCGTAGATGGCGCGGCGCAGAGGCCGCGCGATCGGCGCAGCTCAGAGGCCGCGTTTCTTCGCGCGGATGTTGCGACGGCTGCCTTTCGACTTTCCGCCGCCGCCGCCGAAGCGATCGCCACCGCCGCCGCCACCACCGCCGAAGCGGTCGCCGCCGCCGCCACCACCGTAGCCACCGCCGCCATATCCGCCGCCGCCGTAGCCACCACCGCCGTAGCCGCCACCACCACCACCGTAGCCGCCACCGCCGCCGTAACCACCGCCGCCGCCGTAGCCGCCGCCACCACCGCCCGGCCGGCCACCGCCGCCACCTTCACGGCGCGGACGATCCTCGGCAGCATTGACGCGCAGCGCACGGCCGCTCAACTCGTACTGGTTGAACTTCTCGATGGCCTGCGCTGCATGTTCGTCCGACTCGTACTCGACAAAAGCAAAGCCACGCGGCCGGCCCGTCTCCCGATCCATCGGGAGGAAGACGTCGCGCACGGCGCCGACCTGCGCGAAAAGCGCTTCGACCTCGTCTCGCGTCGTCTTGAAATCGAGATTCCCTACAAAAACTTTTGCACCCACTCGGTGTGCCCTTTCTGCGGCAGGACGGGTTGACGTTTCTGTCGTGGCTCCGCTGCTGCTGCCGGAGAGTGTAGCGCGTTACCTGCTCCAGCGTGTAAGCGGAGCGCAGCAGATCGCGTGCCCATCACGCGTTCGCGCTGATGTGTAACAGCTCTGCCCCACTCTCGACGGTCTGTCCGGCGGTGACGAAGACCTCGTCGACGACGCCGTCCGCCGGCGCCTGAATCTCGTTCTCCATCTTCATCGCTTCGAGAATCAGCAGCCCCGCGCCCTTGCGCACGCTCGCCCCCTGCTCGACCAAGAGGCGCACGACGCGGCCCGGCATGAGCGCCTTCACCACGCCGCCGCCGCCCATGTCGTCCGAGCGTCCGCGGCGCCGCGCGGCGAGCGGATCGACGACGTCGAGCTGCACCGTGCCGTGGCCGAGGGAGATCTCGTGCGTCGTACCGCTGCTGTGATGAAGGAGCGCGACCTGGGTGCCGTCTTCGAGGCGTAGAGAACGCACCGACGCGCCGATGTTCACGAAGTCGGCGTCGAGCCAGCGATCGCCGAGGCGCACGCGATAGCCGCTGCCGTGGCGGAGGACTTCCACTTCGCGCTCGTTGCTGCCTTCACGAACGATGAACTTCACAGCCGCCCCCGCCACGCGTCGCCGCGTCCCGTCTCGCGCCAGCGGGACGGCGTGTCTTCGGGCAGCTTCACGCTCTGCGACTCCTCGAACGCGGCGATGGCCGCCGCCGCGAACGCGGCGTCGAGCTGCGCGTCGTCTTCCGCCCGATGGCTGAAGTCGATCGTCGGCAGGATGCGGTCGATGAAGCCGGTGTCGAAGCGCGCGGCGATGAAGTCGGGATGCTGCATGATGAAGGTGAAGAACGGGATCGTGGTCATGATGCCGTCGACGCGATACTCCGAGAGCGCGCGGCGCATGCGGCCGATGGCCTCGTCGCGCGTCTTGCCGTGCGCGATGAGCTTCGAGAGCATCGGGTCGTAGAACACCGGCACCGTGTAGCCCGCGTAGACGCCGTTGTCGTTGCGCACGCCGGGACCTTCCGGCAGATTGAGATACCGAATGAGCCCCGGCGACGGCGCGAACTTGCGCGCCGGATCCTCGGCGTAGACGCGGCACTCGATGGCGTGGCCGAGCGGCCGCAGTTCGTCCTGCGTGAACGAGAGCCGCTCGCCGCGCGCGACGCGCAACTGCTCCTTCACGAGATCGACGCCCCACACCATCTCCGTCACCGGATGCTCGACCTGCAGACGCGTGTTCATCTCGAGGAAGTAGAACTCGCGATCGGGTCCCATGAGGCATTCGATCGTGCCGGTCGAGTAGTAGTTGACCGCGGCCGCGGCTTTGACGGCCATCGCGCCGAGACGCTCGCGGAGTTCCGCGTCGACGACCGCGGACGGACATTCCTCGACGACTTTCTGATGGCGGCGCTGCAGCGTGCATTCGCGCTCGCCGACGTGGACGATGTTGCCGTGCTGGTCGCCGACGACCTGCACTTCGATGTGGCGCGGTGAGCTGATGAACTTCTCCGCGTAGACCGCGCCGTCGCCGAAGAACGATTCCGCTTCGCTCGTGACGCGCTCGTACGACGAGCGCAGGTCTTCCTCGCGCTCGACGAGCCGCAAGCCTTTGCCGCCGCCGCCCGCCGACGCCTTGATCATGATCGGAAAGCCGGTGCTGCGTGCGAACGCCTCGATCTCGTCGAACGACTTCACCGGCTCGGTGAGCCCGGGCACGACCGGCACGCCCGCGGCCTGCATGCGCTGGCGGCTCTCGGTCTTCGAGCCCATCGCCTCGATCGATTCGGGCGACGGTCCGATGAAGACGAGTCCCGCGTCGCGGCACGCGCGCGCGAACTCCGCGTTCTCCGCCAGAAAGCCGTAGCCGGGATGGACCGCGTCCGCGCCCGATTTCTTCGCGGCGTCGAGGATGCGGTCGATGCGCAGATAGCTCTCGCGCGACGGCGCGGGACCGATGGGCATGGCCTGATCGGCGTAGACGACGTGGAGCGCGGTGCGGTCGGGTTCGGAGTAGACGGCGACGGTCGGGTAACCGAGCTCGCGGCAGGCGCGGATGACGCGCACCGCGATCTCGCCGCGATTCGCAACGAGGACTTTCATCGCGCGCGCATTGTAGCTGTTACCATTCGCCCGCCATGAACGAAGCTTTGCAGCAGCAGCGGACGCAGATCCTGTCGGGTGTCGTGACGAAGCTTCTCGAGGACCTCAAGGGCGGCTCCGGCGACAAGGACCGCCGCCGCCAGGTCGAAGAGTGGATGCGGACGCTGGCCGAGAAGTACCCCGAGTTCAAGATCGAAACGGGACTGCGCGACTACTACCTCGCCGAAGCCGAGCGCCTGCGCACCGACTTCGACCGCGCCACCGACCTCACCGAAAAGCTCGCCCTCGGCCGCAGCATCGAGTCGTTCCTCGACCGCGCCGCCGATTACGACCGCCGCATCAGCGAGCGCTGAGCGCGTCGCGCGCGGCGACGGACGTCTGCGCGGACTTTGCCTTCAGTTCCGTGGCCAGCTTCAGCATGCTGTGACCGCGTACGCCGACGCCGGGAAAGAGATGCACCTTCAGCTCGGTGATCTGCGGACGCGCGACCTTCAGATCAAGCAGGACACGCACGACGAAGCGCGCGTACGAGAGGATCTCGCTCTGCTCGTAGACGCGCCAGAACTCCCGCGGACGTCGCGCGCCGCACCCGTTCGCGGCGCGATGCCGCGTCACCGGCGTCGAGTCGAACGCGAAGACGGAGCGGATGTCGCCGCACGCCGTGTAGGCCGCCGTCTGCGCGAGCCCGCCGCCGAGGGAATGGCCTGCGGTGTAGATGATCGCGTCGTTGCCGTAGTGCGCGTGAATCCACTGCACGAGATCGCCGGTGATCCGCTCGGTCTGCTCGTAATGATCTTCGGTCGGATACCACCAGGAATCGAACCAGCGGAGATTCGAGATCCAGTCCGCGCGGATGTGCGTTCCGCGAAAGACGAGCATCGCCACGCGGGGCGTGCCTTCCGTCGTCACCCACAAGCGATACGTCAGGTCGGGCGTCTGCCGCTTTCCGGCGATCTTCGTGCGCGGGAGATCCGCGTCCGTGCGCTCGACCCATCCGGATGAAGGAAGCAGCGCGATCGCGTCGCGTTCATCGGCCGTCTTCGGCTCGAACTGCGCGAGCGGAGTCGTGAGCGGGGCGTCGACGTAGACCGCGGCGCTGAACGCGGCGGCGACCGGCAGGTACTGCAGTTCGGAATCGACCTGCTGCGCGAGCCGCGCGATCTCGACGTGTTCGTTCGGAACGCCGCCGCGCCGCACGATCGCCGTCGAACGCATCGTGCCGCAGGCGGTCATGCAGAGTGCCAGGAGAACGCTCATCCATCGCAGCATCGTCGTCTCGTCCTTCGGCTGATGAGAGAGACGCGACGCTGGAGTTCCCGAAGGTTCGCCGCAAAACGAAAAAGCTCGCCGTGCGGCGAGCTTTCGATCGGGTTGCTGAATGGTGCCCAAGGCCGGACTCGAACCGGCACGGATTTCTCCACACGCCCCTCAAACGTGCGCGTCTACCAATTCCGCCACTTGGGCAGGCAGTACAAAGAGCTTCGTTACTTCTTCGCCGGCGCGGTCGGAGCGGCGGCGGATCCGGACATGACGGAGCTGCGCGGACGAGCCTGCAGCACCGCGAGGGCCAGTGAGGTGACGACGAACGCGACGAAGAATCCGGTCGTCAGCTTGTGCAGCAGCGTGGTCGCGCCGCGCGCGCCGAACGCCGTCTGCGAGCCGCCGCCACCGAACGCGCCCGCGAGATCCGCTCCCTTGCCCTGCTGGACGAGGACGACGAGGATCAGAAACAGGCTGATGATGACGTGCAAAATGACGAGAAGAACAATCATGGATTCTCCGGTGCGCTGACAGTGAACCGGTCAGGGGTGCGAATTCTTCCCGGAAGGTGGCGCGGTGTCAAGAGCGTTCAGCCGCGCCGCAATCCCGCGTGGATGGCGAGAAACTTTCGCGCGTCGAGGCTCGCGCCGCCGACGAGAAATCCGTCGATCGTTCCGTGCTCGACGAGGTCGTCGACGTTGTCCGGCGTGACGCTGCCGCCGTAGAGAATCGGCGCGCGCGCGTGCGCCGCGGGCCAGAAGCGCTCGAGCGCGGCGCGGATCTCGACGAGCGTCTCCGCGACCATCGCGCCGCTCGCGTTGCGTCCCGTGCCGATCGCCCAGATCGGCTCGTACGCGAGGATCACCTTCTCTCCCGACGCGAGCGCGTCGACCGCCGCGACCTTGATCTGATCGGCGAGAAAGCGCGAGACCTGTCCCGAGTCGCGCACGCGCAGATCCTCGCCGATGCAGAGCACGGGCGTGAGTCCGGTCTCCAGCGCGAGCGAGAGCTTGCGCGCGATGAGCGCGTCGTTCTCGTGAAAGAGCGTGCGGCGTTCGGAGTGGCCGAGGATCACGAAGTCGGCGCCGGAACGGCGCAGCATCGACGGCGCGACTTCGCCGGTGAACGCGCCGCTCTGCTGATCGCTGCAGTTCTGCGCGCCGACGCAGACGCCGGCGCCGCAGGCGCCGAGTGTGCGCAGGAACGGAAACGGCGGACAGACCACGATCGTGACGTCGCCCGGTTCCGCCGCGCCGACGGTGGCCATGTACGCGTCGATCCCTTCCGGCGGAAGGTTCATTTTCCAGTTGGCGATGAGGTACGGCATCCGTCAGGCAGTGTAGCGGTTTTTCCCCTGCCGCTTCGACTGGTAGAGCCGCTCGTCGGCGCGGCGCGTGAGATCGTTCGCGCTCTCGTCGCGCGCGTACTCCGCGATGCCGATGGAGATCGAACAGCGAATCGCGCTCTCGTCATCGGTGGGAATGGTCATCACGCGCATGCGCTGCAGCAGCCGTTCCGCGACCTTGCTCGCGCCGTAGAGATCCGTATGCGGCAGGATGATCGCGAACTCGTCGCCGCCGAAACGCGCCAGCGTGTCCGTCGGACGCAGCGTCTCGCGCGCGGCGCCGCAGAGCTCCGACAACACGACGTCGCCGATGACGTGGCCGAAGCTGTCGTTGATCTGCTTGAAGCCGTCGATGTCGAAGAAGAGCAGCGACAGCGGCACGTTGAACGTCCGCGCACGCTCGATCTCATACGGCAACTGCCGCCGGAAGTAGCGCTTGTTCCAGATGCCGGTGAGATCGTCGGTGTCGGCGAGGTTGGTGATCTTCTCGCGCGCGTGAATGGTCGCGAGCAGCATGGCCACCTGCGTCGAGAAGATCGCGAGGATCCGCCGCTCGTCGTCGGTGAATCCCTTCTCGCGATACAGCAGCAGCACGCCCGCGGTGCGGCTCTCCTGTTCGAGCAGCGCCACCGCCTCGCAGCGGAGGCTGTACGCTTCGCCCGCCGGCAGTTCGTGCGTCTCCGATTTGACGACGACCTCGGTCGTCGCGAACGAGACCGGGATGAGCCGCTCGAGCGTGGCGCGGATCTTGGCGATGAGCTCTTCGCTCACCAGCGCGCCGGCGCCTTCGCGCGTCGTCAGAAAGAGATCGAGGTTCTGCTCGATCATCACCGCGATGCCGACGTCGAACGGCACGCAGCGGAAGAGCGTGGAGAACGCACGGCAGAACAGATCGCCGACCGAGTCGCTGCGGACGACGCGCGAGGTCAGCTCCTGGATCAATGCCAGGACGTCTTTGATCTGTCGATGCTCCTCGCGCAGACGCGCGAGCTCCTGCTCCGGTTGCTCCTGCCCCATCCGCGAACCCGCCGTCATTGTAGTGGGTAATACAATGCGGCCGTGCTCATCGAGGCGGAGTCGATTCCGTACGAACCGGCGCAGCTTCGCGGCGAGCGGCTGCTCGTGCTCGCCCCTCATCCCGACGATGAGGTGATCGGCTGCGGCGGCCTCGTCGCATTGCACCTCGCCGAAGCACGTCCGGTGCGCGTGGTGGTCGCGACCGACGGCGCGCAGGCCGGCGACGCCGCGACACGCGAGGAGGAATCGCGCCGCGCCCTCGCCTCCCTCGGCGGACACGCACAGCTCGAGTTCCTCCGCTTCCCCGATCGCGCCCTCAACGACGCCGCGGCGGAGCCGTTGCGCGAGCATCTCCTCGCGTTCCGCCCCGATCTCGTGCTCGTCCCGAGTCCCATCGAGATTCATCCCGATCACTTCGCGCTCGCGCGCATCTTCTGCGAGCTCGTGCAACGCGGTGAAACGCTCTTCGCCGATCTCGCCGTGACGCGCGTCGCGTTCTACGAGGTCGGGCAGCCGATCCGTCCGAACGCGCTCGTCGACATCACCAGCGTTGCGGACGCAAAGTACGCCGCGATCGCGGAGCACGCGTCGCAGCTCGCCACGCGCGACTACGTCAGCTACGCGCGCGGTCTCAACGCGTACCGCGCCATGACGCTACCGCGCGAGACGAAGTTCGCGGAAGGCTACTTCGTCATCGACCTGCCGTCGCTGCACACGCTGCCGCTCAGCGAGCTGCGCGCGCGATGCGGCACGCCTCCCGCGCTGGAGACGGCGCGCGAGCCGCTGCCGGTGAGCGTCGTCATCCGCACGAAGGATCGCCCGGCGTTGCTGCGCGAGGCGATCGACTCCGTGCGCGCGACCGGCTATCCGTGCGAGATCGTGGTCGTGAACGACGGCGGCGCGGCGCTCGCGCTCGACGGCGTGACGCTCGTGCAGCACGAGACGTCGCGCGGGCGTTCCGAGGCGGCGAACGCCGGCGTGCGCGCGGCGACGAATGCGTTCGTCGCGTTCCTCGATGACGACGACCGCTTCTATCCCGAACATCTGCAGACGCTCGCCACCGCGGCGTTGGGCTCGTCGCATGCGGCGTGGTACACGGACGCGGTGTCGCTCTTTCTGCGGCCGGCGGAGAGCGGCGCGTACGAAGCGCACGCGCGCCTGCGCCTCTTCGCGCAGGACTTCGACCGCGAGCTGCTGCTCGTCGATAACTACATCCCGCTGCCGACGCTGCTCATCCGCCGCGACGATTTCCTCGCGGTTGGCGGCTTCGACCCGGCATTCGATCTGTTCGAAGACTGGGACTTTCTGATTCGCCTTGCCGAGCGCGGCGACTTCCTGCGCGTGCCGCGCGTGACGTGCGAGATCCGCCACTTCGAAGGCGGCAGCTCCGTCGTGCTCGCGGCGCCGGAAGGCTCGCAACGCTTCCGCGACGCGAAGCGGCAGGTGTGGGCGAAGCACGCCGCGCGCATCGACAACGACGTCTTCGCGAACGTGCTCGAACGGCAGAAGAGTCGCACCGGCGCGCTGTACGCGGAAGTCATCGAAGCGAAAGGCAGCGCCGACTCCGCGCACATCGACATCGCGCGGCTCGAACGCGAGAAACAGACGCTCATCGCGCAGCTCGGCGAGTCGCATCACACGATCAACGGCTACGCGCAGCGCGTGCGCGAGCTCGAAGGCGTGACCGCGTCGATGAGCTTCCTCGAGGAGATCGCGCGCGACCACGAGCAGAAAGTGCTCGCGCTCGATCGCGCCACGCGCGAGAACGACGCGCTGCGCCGCGCGAACGCGGAGACGCACGAGGCACTCGAACGCGCGCGCGTCGAGATCGCGCGCCTCAATGGCCTGCTCGAGACGATCTATGGCTCGAAGACGTGGCGAGTGCACACGCTGCTCGAGCGCGCCCGAGGGCGTGGATGACGCGGCTGCTGCTCGTCTGTCCCGAGCCGCTCGGACATGGTCAGCCCGCGGGAGTAGGCATCCGCTTTCTGGAGATGGCGCGCGTGCTGCGCGACGACGGCCACGCCATCACGATGCTCTCGCCCGACGCGGGCACGATCGACGGGTGCCGCGGCGACTACATCAATCCGCCGATCCTCGAACGCGAGACGCGCGCGCATGACGCGGCCATCGTGCAGGGGCACGTCGCCAACGCGCTGTTCCTGCAGGGACAGCCGCTGCCGACGGTCGTCGATCTGTACGATCCGTTTCTCATCGAGAACCTGCACTACTTCGGCGAGCAGGGCGCCGAGGTGTACAACCACGATCATCTGACGCTGACGCATTCGCTGCTGCGCGGCGACTTCTTCCTCTGCGCGTCCGACGCGCAGCGCCTCTTCTACCTCGGCATGCTGCTCGCCGTCGGGCGTCTCAATCCGATGCTCTTCGCACACGATCCGCGGCTCGAGTCGCTCGTCGCGCTCGCGCCGTTCGGCGTGCAGCCGGCACGCGTGCCGGTCGCGCGCGAGCTCGCCGCGCCGGCGATTCTCTACGGCGGCATTTACGACTGGTACGACCCCATCGCCGCGATCGACGCGGTGGCCATCGTGCGCAGAACGCTGCCCGGCGCGACGCTGACGTTCACGCGCCATCCGAATCCCGACATCACGCCGCAGGGCAAGCTCGCGGAAGCGCTGCGTTACGCGAGCGAGGGCGGACACCGGTTCGTGCGCTTCGAGCCGTGGGCCGCGTACGACGAGCGCGCGTCGTTCTTCGAACGCTTCGCGCTGGCGCTGCTGACGTTTCCGTCGTCGATCGAGACGGAGCTGTCGATGCGCACGCGCATCTATGACTATCTGTGGTGCGGACTGCCGATCGTGACGAGCTCCGCGCCCGGCACGAACGAGATCCTCGAACGCTACCGCGCCGGCGCGATTGTCGCGCGCGACATGCCGCAGGCATTCGCGGACGAGATCCTCGCCATCGTGCAGGATCGCGCGCGCTACGACGCGATGGTCGCCGGCGCGCGGGCGTTCGTCGACGAGCATCAGTGGAGCCGCACGCTCGAGCCGCTGCGCGCGTTCTGCCGCGCGCCGCGCTTCGACAACACGAAAGAGACGTTCGCGATGAAGCCGGTGCTGCCGGATCGCTCGCGTTCGATCCTGCATCGCATCAAACGGCGCCTGCGGCGCGCGACGACGGCATGAGCACGACCGAGATCATCGTCGTCAACTGGAACAACCGCCGCGAGACGCTGGCGTGCGTCGGCGCGGTCGAGGCACAGCTCGGCGACGCCGGCGGCGCGTCGATCACCGTCGTCGACAACGGCTCGACCGACGGCAGCGTCACCGCGCTCGCGGCGCAGCATCCGCGCGTGAAGCTCTTCGCGCTGCGCGAGAACCGCGGCTTCACCGGCGGCCTCGCCGCGGCGCTGGCGGGCTCCGATGCGACGAACGTCGTGTTCCTCAACAACGACGCGGTGCCGGAGCCGGGCTGGCTCGCGGCGCTGGTGCGCGCGATCGACGATGCGTCGGACGACGTTGTGTCCGTCGGCGGCAAGATCGTCGACCCAACAGGTCAACAGCTTGACTTCATCGGCGGCGTGCTGACGTTCGACGGCCACGCGTTTCAGAACGGCTTCCGCTATCCCGTCGGCTCTCGTGACGAGCCGCGGTCCGGCGACGAGCTGCTCTTCGCGTGCGGCGGCAACATGATCTCGCGGCGCGCCAAGCTCGCGGAGCTCGGCGGCTTCGACGGCGACTACTTCGCGTACCTCGAGGACGTCGACTTCGGCTGGCGCACGTGGATCGCCGGCGGGCGCGTGCTCTTCGAGCCGCGCGCGCTCGTGCGCCATGCGTCGAGCACGACCAGCAACCGTCTCGGCGATTTCGAGCGCGGCGTGCTCTTCGAGCGCAACGCCCTGCAGACGGCGATGAAGAACTACGAAGACCTCGCCGCGAGCGGCGCGTCCGTCTTCTACACGTACCTCCACCGCCTCCATCACTACGCCACGACCCGCAACGCGCGGGCGAACGAGCTGACGCGCGCGGCCATCGGCGAGCTGCACGCGCCGCGGCGGCCGAGCCGCGCCGGTTTCGTGCAACGCCTGCGCAATCGCGCGATGCGTCCGCCGCTCGCCGCCATCGACGATCCGCTGACGGCGATGCAGTTCCGCGCGCTCGACTGGATCTTCCGCAACGAAGCGCGGCTCGCGGAGAAACGCGCGGACGTGCAGCGCCGCCGCAAGCGCAGCGACGCCGAGATCTTCGAGCGCTTCCCGCTGCATGTCGTGCCGACGTATCCTGGCGACGACGCGCTGCTGCGCGGTCCCATCTTCTCGCTGCTGCGCCCGCGGCTGCGCTCCGTCGACCGCGAGCTGGGCGATATCATCCGCGCGTGAACTGGCACCGGCGCTTCCTCGTGCACGGCGTGTTCTGGCGCCAGTTTCTGCGCTGGGCCGTGCTGCACGTGCCGCTCTGGCTCGAGCCGATCGTCATCGGCTCGTGGTCGCTCTTTTTCCTGCTGTGGGGTCCCGGCCGCCGCGGCGTGATGCGCAATCTCACCGCGATCCTTCCCGGCTCGACGTCGGCCGGCAACTTCCTGCGCACGTTCCGCGTCTTCTGGAACTACGCGTGGACGATCACCGACAACGTGCGCTTTCAGGAGCAGCGCATCAGCCCCGACTGGGACTTCGTCGGACTCGAGCACTTCGAGAACCTGCAGGCGCGCGACGGCGGGGCGATCATCCTCACCGCGCACATGGGCAACTACGACCTCGGCGCGCACATCTTCGCCGAGAACTCGCACCGGCAGATCGTCATGGTACGCGCGCCCGAGATCGATCCGCAGACGCGCGCGTATGAAGAAGCGAAGCACGGGCGCATGCTCGAGGAGAATCTGAAAGTCGACTTCAGCTCGCGCGCGAGCGAGCTCGCACTCGATCTGCTGCATTCGCTGCAGCGCGGCGAGATCATCGCCATCCAGGGCGACCGCGTGACGCCCGGCATCTCGGCGCTGCCGGCGAAGCTCTTCGGCAAAACGACGTCGGTCCCCGCCGGACCGTTCGCGCTGGCGATGGCGGCGCGCGTGCCGATCTATCCGATCTTCATCTTCCGCCTCGGCCGTCGCCGCTATCGCCTCGCGGCGTTCGCGCCGTTCGACGTGCTGCGCACGCGCGACCGCACGGAAGCGTTCGAGCGCGCCGTCGCGCAATGGACCGTCGAGCTCGAGCGCGTGTTGCGCGACGCGTGGTTTCAGTGGTTCGCGTTTCAGCCGTACTCGGAGGAGCTCGGTTGAGGCAGACGATTCGCGGACATGCGGAGGCGCGGTGGCTGCCGTCGCGGCACCGCTATGCGCTGTTCCGGTTGTACGCGTATCTGCGACTGCTCCGCGCGCGTCCCGAGCCGAAAGAGGTGGCGCTGTTCATCGATCGCGATCAGAGCGCGGGCGAGCAGTTCGGCGTGAGCGTCTGGATCCTGCTGATGGTGTTCTGCTTCGTCGCGGGAGAGCTGTTCGAGCCGTGGCCGCTACCGCTCGCGTTCGCGGCCGCGGTGCCGGTCACGATCGTGCTGATCGAGATTCCGTTGTACGCGGTCGGCCTGTTGCTGCCGCTCGTGCGCGTGCCGATCGAGCGCCACGTCGCGATGATCGACGCCGCGTATCTGCTGCTGATCTTCATCGGCGCGCTCGTGTACGCGCGCTCGGAGTCGTGGCTCAGTTTCGTGGCGTGGCAGTTTCTCGGCATCGTCATGCTGAACGTCGTCGCGGCGGCGATCGTGTTTCTCCTGCGCGGCTCGATCGCGCGGCTGGAGCGGAGGTTCGCATCCGAAGGCTGATCCTCGGCTTCGCCGCGATCGCGCCGCTCGCGCTCGTCGCGTTGTGGCCACACTCGCCGCTCGGCGGCATCGCGGTGCTTGCGCTCTCGCACGCGTTGATTCTCTATCCGACGCTGCGGCCGAACGTGCAGTGGCTCGGCGACGTGATCACGCACTTCGATACGCCGCGCAAAGAAGTGTGGCTGACGATCGACGATGGCCCGACCGACGACACGCGCGCTCTGCTCGACTCGTTCGCCGCGCGCGGCGTGAAGGCGACGTTCTTCGTGAAAGGCACGCTCGCGTCGCAGCATCGCGAGCTCGTCGAAGAGATGCTCGCGCGCGGCCACAGCGTAGCCAATCATTCGGAAACGCATCCGGCAGGCAGCTTCTGGTGCTCGCCGCCGGCGCGCATCGCGAATGAGATCGAAGGCTGCAACCGCGCGCTCGCGGAGATCACCGGCGCGACGCCGCGCTGGTTCCGCGCGCCGGTCGGGATGAAGAATCCGTTCGTGCATCCGGCGCTCGCGCGGCGCGGCATGCGCCTCATCGGCTGGACGGCGCGCGCGTTCGACGCGGTGGTGAGCGATCCGGAGGAGATCGCCGCGCGCATCCTGCCGCGGCTGCGCCCCGGCGCGATCATCGTGCTGCATCAGGGACGCGCGCATTCGCTGCCCTCACTCGAGCGCGTCATCGACGCGGTGCACGAGCGCGGCTACGCGTTCGTCATTCCGGACGACGCGCAGCTCCGCGCGTGAAGACGAAGAGATAGTTGTTGAACGGCGAGCCGCCCCACAACGGCGTGACGCCGGCGTGGAAGCCGTCGAATGCGCCGACGATCTCCTCGCGCGCCGGATAGTTCAGCGACTCCGCGCGCATCCAGCGGATCGCGCGTCCGAACGCATCGACCGCGCGCGTGATGCGGAAGCGCCACGACGCGTCGCGCACGCCGGAGCGGATGACGACGATTCCTTCCGGCGCGACGGCTTTCGCGACCTGCGTCAGGATGCGTTTCTGGTCTGCCGTCGGAAAGTATTGAAGGATGTCCAGGATGACGATGTTGTGGCCTTCCGGCAACGCGTCGCGCGCGTCTCCTCGGATGAAATCGATGCCGCGATAGCGCTGCGCCGCCTTGCGCGCGACGTCGATCTTGCGGTCGTCGAAGTCGATGCCGAGGATGGGCACGCCGACACCGTGCTCGCGCAGATAAAACGGCAGCAAGCCGACGCCGCAGCCGAGGTCGAGCAGCGGCTGCGCGTAGTCGCGCACGCGCGCGAGCACGGCGGCGTACGCGGGATCGCTGCGCACTTTCCAACGGACGTACGTGCGGAGCGAGCGGATGTCGTAGAGGGACGCGAGCGTCGAGGCAACGTCGGCCGCGCGCGCGGAAGCCATCACGCCGCGAGATGCTCGATGAGGTCAATCAGCTCGCCGAGGTTGAACGGCTTCGGCAGAATCGCGGCGACGCCCATCTGCAGCAGCGCCTGCGGCTCCACGCGCGCGTGCGCGGAGAGCACGACGATGGGGAAACGGCCAAGGTGGCCGGTCTCCTGAAGGCGCTGCAGAAAATCCCAGCCGTTGACGTCGGGCATGGCGAGATCGAGCAGCACGATGTCCGGACGATGGATCGTGAGCGCGCGCTGCCCTTCCGCGCCGTCGCCCGCGAGCAGCACCTGAAAGCCGTGCTGCCGCAGCGCCGCGGCGAGCATGCCGCGCAGCGGAAGGTCGTCGTCGATGACGAGCACGCGCTTTTTATCGACGGCGCCGACGCGCTTGTCTCTCGTGTCCCGCGGTTCGTGCGTCATGCTCATGGGCGTGCCGTCATTGTACCGACGGATGAGAACGGCTTGCAGAGCGCGAGCCAGCCGTCAGAAGAGGTCGGAGTCGCCCCACGTGTAGTACAGCCCGTCACGCATGCGCGCGGTGGCGTCGGCGAGCGCAAACGGCACGCACATCACGGAGAGATCCTGCGGCTCGGGACGCGTCTCGAAGGCGAGCTCGCGCAGCGTCGCGTCGAACCACGCGGGCCGCGGCGGGAACCATGCTTCGATCGCATCGACCGGATACGACGGCACGACATGGCGCAGCACGACTTCGGCGGCATCGGCAAAGTCGGGATCGAACAGCGCGTCACCCCACACGAAACGGTTCTCGCGAATCCGAAACGCGATCCAGCCCACGAGCGTGCGCCACTTGCGAATCGCGACGACGACGTACTGCGTGTCCGGACAGTCGAGATAACGCCAGCGGAGGTAGCGCGCGTCGCGGCGGACGAGAAAGCGATACGCGGGCGCGACGCGCGCGAAGAGCTCGTCGAATTCCGCGGTCGTCTCGCGCACCAACTCGAGCTGATAGCCACGCGCCCAGCGCTGCATGCGCGGCAGCGGCGCGAGCGGATGCGCGCGAAGATCGCGCACGCGATACATCACCGGCTCGACGCGATCGCTGCGGAGAAAGCGCAGCGAGAACTTCTGGATGTTGGCGACGTTGAAGCCGTAGTTGAACGCGACGCGGCCGTCGCAGAAATGCTCGTAGAAGTGCAGCGCCGTGCGGCCGAGGATGCTGGTCGGGCCGCGGCCGATGTGGCGGATGGCGACGTCGGTCATGGTGTCGCCGATCTGATGCGCGAGGACGTCGCGGCCGTCGATGCGGAACGGCACCGCGTAGCCGGCGTAGTGTCCGACGAGGCGCGCATCGGCGTCGAACGCGAGGCTGATGTGCTCGTTGCCGAACGGGTTCTCGCGATATTTCCAGCGAAAGTGCTCGACGCCCCGCGGCGCGTGCGGGAACGAGCGCGCGAAGAGGTCAAGGATCGCGCGCTCGTCGCGGTCGCGATACGCGCGGATCGTGAACGACGCGCCGCTCGTCGATGCGCTATCGGGCATGCGTGGGCTCGACGGAGCGGATCGCGCGCGCGTTCGCGGACATCCCGGCGCGGCGCTTGGCCACGATGCGGATCGAGCCGGTGCTGACGATGAGCGGATCGGGCAGGAGCCGGAGCATCGCGTTCACGAGCGGCGCGAGCAGCGGATGATGCGACGCGAGCCAGTGCCGCAGGAACTTGTGATCGCGATACTCGAAGTCGGGACCGATGTCGTCGATCTCGAAGCCGGAGTGTTCGAGAAGCTCGATGAGCGCGGAGCGCGAGTACAGCACGAGATGCGTGCGGAAGTTCTGCGCCATCCGCTTCTGCTCGGAGAAGAGATAAATGAGGCCTTCCGTATCGAATGTCGAGAGAAACAGCACACCGCCCGGCTTGAGCAGCTCTTTGATGCGCGCGAGCGCGTCGTGCGGATCGGCCATGTTCTCGAAGACGTGAAAGAGCGTGATGCCGTCGAACGCCGGGCCGGTGTTGACGAACGACGAGAGCGACGCGCAGTAGACGTCGAGGCCGCGCGCGCGGGCGTGGCGCGCCGCGGCGGAGGCGGGATCGATGCCGACGTATTCGTACTCGCGTTCCGCGATCGCGCCGAAGCTGCCGTCGCGCACGCCGACTTCGAGCACGCGCGCGCGCAGCGGCAGCTGGCGGCGCAGCCCGTTGAAGCGGCGCAGACTCGTCTTCTCGCGCGCGGACGGCGAATGCGACTCGTACGACGGCGGCGCGGAATCAGTGTGCGCGCGCAGCACGCGCCGCACCGGCTGGCCGCTCTCGCCGTCGGTGAATTGATTCAGGTAGCGGCATTTGCAGCGGCGGCACGCGCGCACGACGTTCCCCGGAATCTGCGCGCAGCTCCAAACCTCATGCGAGAAACAAACGGGACAGCGCCGCGCCGCACGGTACGCGTTGCGCCGGTTCGCGAGGCGGATCGCGATCGCCGGAGCGAGTCCGCCGATCGCGCCGAACGAGCGCGAGCGCGCACCGTCGCCGACGACGAGCCGCTCGATGCGGAAGCCGTATTTGTTCGCGAGAAACGCGATCTCGAGCTCGACGCCGCGCGAGACCAGCCGCGACTCGGCGACGACGATTTTCGCCGCGGACGAGGAGAACGCGGCGAGATGCACACGCGGATCGGGCACGATCGGCACGAGCAGCGCGCGCAGCAACGCCGATCCGCGGAAATCCGCGCGCGCGCTGGCAAACACGATGTCCGTCGCGCCCGACTCGACCATCGCGACAGCGTCGCCGATCGCGCTCACGGGATACGGCAGCGCGGGATCGACGATGACCACCACGCCGCCGCGCGCATCGCTCACGCCGCGGCGCAGCGCGCCGCCGAACGTCTCGTCCTGCGGCGCGAGGATCTCGAACGTGAAGCCGGTCGTCTCGAGATAGCGCGCGATCGCGTCGAGCGTCGGGCGCGGCTCGCGCTCGCGTCCGCCGCACGGCACCACGACCGAGACGCTGGTCGAGCTCATGCGGTGATTTTATACGTCGCCAGTACGCGCGCCGTGTCGCGCGCGACGACACGCAGGTAGAGCTCGTCATCGCGCAACGCCGCACGTACGTCCGGCGGCAGCACGACGTGGCGACTGTCTGCGAAAAATCCGGCAGCGGTCGCGAAGCTCGCCAGCGGCGATACTTCGACGACCACGCCGTCGCGATCGAGCCTCAACGCACCATCGAGCGGCTGCGCGTCGTGTGCGGGCAGCGGTCGCGCGAAACGTTCGAGAGCACGCGCCGCGAACGGACCGTTCCACTTCTCGAGATACTTCCGCTGCGACTCCGCGTAGCGCGCCGCCGCGGTCTCGCGCTCCTGCCCCGCACTCTGGTTGTAGAGATGCCGGCAACGCGCCGCGGGCACGTACGCGATGCGCTTGCGGTGCGCAGCGACGCGGCGCAGAAAGTCCGCTTCTTCAAAGTAGAGACGAAAGCGCTCGTCGAAGCCGCCGACGGCGTCGAAGTCCGACGCGCGGATCGCGAGCACCGCGCCGGAGAGCATCGCCACGTGCGTCGTGTCCGCAAGCGACCAGAAGGCGATGCGCGCGCGGCTGCGGCGTGCGTCGCGCACGTCCGCCCACGCGCGCGAGCGCGACGCGAGCAGCTCGTCGAGCTTCTGCCAACCGGTGCCGAGGTCCCCCGGCGGCAAGCGCCATTCATGAGCGTCGTCCCAGAAGAGTGCAGGTCCCGCGACCGCGGTCTTCGCGTCGAGTGCGGCAACCAGGTGATCGATGGATTGCGGCGCGAAGCGCACGTCGGGATTCGTCACGACGATGGTGTCGCCGTCGCACGCGCGGCGTCCGTCGTTGATGCCGCCGGCGTAGCCGCGATTCGTAGACGACACGATCAACACATCAGCGATGCCTCGCAATGCATGCGCTTCCGCAGGATCTTCACTGTTGTCGACGACGACGACCTGCAGCGGCGACGACGACGCGGCGCGCGCGGTGCGGATCGCGTCCGCGGCCAGTACGGCGGAACGATAGTTGACGACGAGCAGCGAGATCATCGGCGCTGCCGCACGAGCTCCGCCGCTGGCTCCGCGGCGCTGCCGGCGTCCCAGCGATGATCGATGGTCATGAGACCGATCTCGAAGCGGTCGCCGGTCATCGCAAACGCGGGACGCACGTCGCGCCGGTCGAAGACCGCCATCGCGTGCTCGTCGCCGAGGAAGGCGATGATCTCGTAGTCGCCGCGCGTGAGCGGCACGTCGAGCAGACGCGCGGTGAGCTCGTATTCGGAACGGCCGGAGAGCGGCGCCATGCCGTCGGCGTGCGTCCCGACGGCGAAGACCTGCAGATCGTCGGCGGAACGATGCACGCCGACGATGACGTGCAGCGGCTGCGACGGCTGATCGGAATCGATACGCACGCGCACGTGGATGTCCTCGCCGCGCGCGAAGCGGTCGCGCGGAAAGCCGTTGCGATCGCAGACCACAATGTCGCGAAACCGCGCGGGCGTGGCGCGTTCCACCGGCTCGTCGTTCGCCGGCAGCTGCTTGTCGCGCTCGCGCAGAAACGACTCGTAGTCGTGCACGACGTCGAGCGACGGGCCGAAGCGCATCACGCGTCCGCGATCGAGCCACAGCGTGCGGCGGCAGATCGAGGAGACGTAGTACAGCGAGTGCGAGCAGAAGAGAATGGTCTTCCCCTCTTCCTGAAACTCGCGAATCTTCTCGACGCACTTTTTCTGAAAGTGGCCGTCGCCGACGGCGAGCGCCTCGTCGATGATGAGGATGTCGGGATTCACGTTCACCGCGACGGAGAACGCGAGGCGCATGTACATGCCCGACGAGTACGTCTTCACCGGGCGGTCGACGAACGAGCCGAGCTCGGAGAACTCGAGGATCGCGGGGAGGCGCTCGCGGATCTCCGCCTGCGTGAGGCCGAGGATGGCGGCGTTGAGCGCGGCGTTGTCGCGGCCGGTGAACTCCGGATGGAAGCCGGTGCCGAGCTCGAGGATCGACGCGATCGTGCCGTGGGTCTGCAGCTCGCCCGCGCTCGGCCGCGCGACGCCGCACAGAAGCTTGAGCAGCGTGCTCTTGCCCGCGCCGTTCTGGCCGATGATGCCGACCGTCTCGCCCTGCTTCACGTCGAAGGAGACGCTTTCCAGCGCGGGAAAGACGACGTGGCGCGGCCGCCGCGTCAGCACCTCGATCACGCGATCGATCGGCCGGCGGTACATGTCGTAGTGTTTCGACACGTCGACGGCGCGGACGGCGAGCTCCATTGGCGTCATTCTACGGAGTTGCGCGGAAAGGCGTCCAAAAAGCGAAGTGGCGGGCCGGAGCCCGCCACTTCGAAGACTGCACGGGATGAGGCTTACTGCAGCGGCGTGGCCGCGACGTACTCCGGATCCTTGGTGTGGCCGTCGATGATGGACGCGAAGACCCACGCGGTGCCGCCAGTGACGTCGACGCGCAGCGTGCCGCTGTCCTGAATCCAGCTGAAGCTGCCGATGACGGTCTGGTTCGGATGCAGCGTGACCTCCTCGTAGTCGCCGGGCGCGCCGGTGTTGGAGTCGAGCTGCGTGACGCGCACGACGACGTCGGTGCTGGAGATGTTCACCATGCCGACGTTGGTCTTGTAATCGGCGTTGTTGCGCACGCCGGGGATGACCGCCGGCTTGTTCGGCGCGACGTTCGGACGCGCGGCGGCGAAGCCCGGGATGCCCTGGCCGTACGAGCCGATCGCACCGCGATCGAAGTACGTGCGCGAGAACGTCATCGGGTAACGCTGGTGCGTCGAGAGCGCCGTCACCTTGAGGATGCCCGCGGAGTCGGGAACGCCGCCGCCGAGGACGCCCTGCTTGAGGATGTCGGTGTACTGGAGGAACTTCAGCGGATCGAGCACCGCGCTGGCCTCGGCGCGCTTGGTGCCGGTGCCGTCGAAGTATTCGAACTTCAGCTGCGCGCCCTCGCCGTCCGGATTGAAGATCGTGACGTCGCTGCGCCAATCACCGTCCGGCTGCGTGAGGTGACCCACGCCGGGGATGATGCTCACGCGGTAATCCTCGGAGGCGAGATCGCCGTCGCGGACCGCCTGCAGATACACCGGATCGTTGCTCGCGCCGTCGATGAACGACGCGTACGCGATCACCCACTGCGCACTCGGCACGTCGATCTCGATGCTGAACGGCGCGTCGGACGGCAGGTTCGAGACCTCGCTCGTGATCGGGAACTGCACGAGCTGGAACGGATCGAGGGTCTTGGTGAACTCCTTCAGCTTCACGCGGTGGTCGTCGTAGACCTTCAGCGTGACATTCATCGACGTGAGCGTCGGATTCACGAAGCCGACGTTCGTGCGGTAGCGGACGTCGTTGCGGAGTCCGGCGAGGTAGTAGTTGCCCGGAGCCACCGCCCCGCCCGTGCCGCCGTCGGTGAGCGGAATGGCCGGGATGAACTGGCCGAACGTGCCGCCGCCCTGCGCGACGTTGTACGTGCGCGTCCAGATCATCGGCGCGACCTTCGCCTTGGTGGAGATGACGATCGGGCCGCCGTCATCCTGCGTGGTGAAGTTCCGCATGAAGTCGGAGTAGATGAACGTCGCCTGCGTCATGTTGAGCGTCTGCTCGTGGTGGCCGGAGCTGGCGCTGTCGAAGACCGCCGTCATCACGAGCGGGTGCGCGGCGGAGACGTTCGGATCGGGGTTGTAGATCTGCACGTCGGTGCGCCACTGGCTGCTCGAGAGACCGCCGATGTGCGTGACGACCGGCAGGAGGAATCGGTACTCCGGCGTGTCGGAGACGACGATGTTGCCCGCCGCCTGACCGGTCGGATCGCCCGAGTTGCCGGCGGCGTTGCGCGCGGTGACGCGCACGTTGAACGTGCCGGTGTTGGCGAACGTATGCGTGATCGAGCTGCTCTTGCCGACGGCCGAAGCCTGGCTGCTGTTGTTGCCCGTACCGTCGCCGAAGTTCCATACCCAGCCCGTGGCGTCGATGTCGGAGGTCACGTTGAAGGTGACGCTCGTGCTCTTCGATGCGGTGGAGGGGAACGCCGGCGTCAGCACCGGTGCCGGCTTGACCGGCGCGCCGCCGTCGACGCTGATGTCGACGCCCACGGTGCCGCCGGTGGCATTGGCGGTGTTGTAGACGCGCAGTGTGACGTGGTACGTCGAAGCGGTTCCGGCGAAGGTATGGGCCGGGCTTTGTTCGGTCGACAGAGCCGAGCCGTCACCGAAGTTCCATTCGAATTTGTCGCAGCTCTGGAAGGTATAGAAGACGCCGCGAGGGATGAACTTCATCGACTCGGAGCGACGGCACGTCGAGCCATTGAGAAGCGTGCAGCCGCTCGTCTGGCCCGTGTAGTCGACGATGAAATCGGATTCCGAGACGGCGTGGGTGCAGCCACCGGTCGTCGTATCGGGCACGACGTTGATCGTGACGTTTGCCGGAGAGCTGCCGAACGAGTTCGTGATCGTCACCTGGACGGGGTACTGGCCCGCCGCGGTGTAGGTGTGCGACGGCGATTTCGAGTTCGATACCGCGGTGTCGCCGAACGTCCAGGCCGCGACGTCGCAGGTCTGTAATGCGGTGGAGCCGCGCAGCGCATGGAACGCGATCACCTCGCCCGTCTTACAGTCGACGCCGGGCTGGCAACCCTTGCTGCCGGTGTACGTGAGCGCGATGTTCTGCGGAATCGTGCAGTCGGGCGGCGGCGGCGGTGGTTCCGTGGTGCCGCCGACGACAATGGTCTGATTGACGGTGACCGACGCGCTGCTCGGATTCGAGATCGTGAGCGACACGCGGTAGGTTCCGTTCTTCGAATACTTGTGCGTTGCCGGAACAGCCGTCGACGTCGCCGACTGATCGCCGAAGTTCCATGTGAACGTGTCGCAGTCCTGCCGGCTGTAGCCGAACAGGCCGACATAGAACGTGATGGTCTCGGTCGTCGAGCAACCTGTAATGCAGGTCGGGTCGATCGATACGCTATCGGCCGTCGGGCCGGGGCCACAGAGCGCGGCCGCGGTAGTGAACGACGACTGTGCCGTGCCTTCAAAGATGCCCTGCACCGCCGTGACCTGCGCGACGTAGCTGCCCGCCTCGACGATCGTGGGCTGATACGGATTGCCGGTGTGCGTGTCGACGGTCGCGCCGTTCTTCTTGAGCGTCCAGGTGAACGTCCAGTCGGCGGTCGAGCCGCCCGTGGCCGACGACGCGGTCAGAGTGCACGTCTCGAGCGCGTGCGCGCAACCGGTCTTCGTGACCGCCGGCGACGGCGTCGTCAACGTGAGCGACTGCGTATAGGTGTTGAACTGTTGCGCCGCCTCAGCGAGGCCGGCGGGATCGACGGTGACGGTGAGCGTGACGACGCTGTCGGAAACGACGGCGCTCGACGGCACGACGAAATTCGGGATCGTGCCGATGGCCGAGGAGCCGGTCTGTGGCGTCGTGAGCGCAGTGCCGTTCTTGTCTTTCAGCGTCCACGTCACGGTCCACGTCGTGGCGGTGATCGTGCCGGTCACGCCGGTGACGCGCGGCGTCGCGCCGAAGGTCACGTTCGTGCCCGACTTCGTCGGCGTCTTGAGATTGAAGAGGAACGGCAGAACGTCGTACGTGAAGGTGAGCGTCGGCGTGCTGTAAGGCGTGCCCACCGACTGCAGCGTGATCGAGTCGTACTTGCCGTATGCGCCGGAGAACGTCAGCGTGTGCGAGCCCATCGCACCGGCGGGGAGACCCGCGTCCGGCTTGAGGTTCGTGGCCGTGCCGTCCTGGTTCCAACGCGCGAGGTGGCTTTCCACCGAACCGTCGGATGCGTCAAAGAACGTGTCGCCGGCGACGACCTTCGGCAGTGCGCCGGACGCCGTGACCGCGTTCGTCACGCCGGGCACGAGCACGCGCGCCGACGGGACCTTCAATGGCACCGTGACGCTGTCGGTGAGGGAACTGTCGTTCGTGCCGGTCGCCGTCACCGTACGCGTGGTAATGCCGCTCGCGCTGCTGATGCCGGTGTATTGATGCGTGACCGTCTGTCCCGTGTTGCTCGCGGCGAGGTTCGCCAGGCCGGACTCCTCATTGTCGAAGTCCCATGACACGGGAACGACACCGCCGGTCGTGCCGGTGGCGCTGGCCGTGAATTTCAGGACGTCGCCCGGATACGGGCCGGCGTCGGTCGATTGTGCGTGCGGGTTGACGGTGCCATACGGCGCGCCGGTGGAATTCGCGTCGAGCGCATTGCCGGCGTTGATCTCGTACACGTCGCCGATGCCATAGACGTCGTAGATGAGGTAGGTCTTGCCGCCGGAATCGACGACGTCGACACCACCCATGATCGAGACGTAATTGCCGGCGTCGTCCGACGGCTGCGCGTAGCCGGCGGGCGCGCGATGGTAGTACTTGCGGAAGAACGCACCGAGGTCGACGTAATTGGGGCCCGTTGCATCGACTTTGAAGAGGCGTGCGTCGAGCGCTTTCGCGCCGTCGTCGTAGCTGTTGCCGCCGACGACGACATAGCCCGCGGACGCCGAGATTTTCACGGGATTGAAGTTGCCGTGATAGGCGTCGGGGTAGCGCTGCACGTCCGCCCCCGTTTCCGACATCGTGACGCGAATGAGCGCGTTCGTGGCCGCATTGTTGGCCGCTTCCGCGACCCACAGTTTGCCCGTGTCGTCGAAGTCGAGATCGACGAATTTCTTTCCGCTCGCCGGCGCGATCGTGGTGATCGGAGTGTTGTTCAGGTATCCAGAGTACGTATAGAGGCGCAACTGGCCGTCACCGTTGACGACGGCAAGGAAGCGCGAGTTGTCATAACGAGCCCACGTCGTAATACCGTTCGTCCGGCCGGTGCGGGTGGCAACCAAAGAGGGCGACGCGGGATTCGTCACGTCATAGAGCAGCGCGGTAATCGCATTCTGGTCGCTGACAACGGCGTAATACTTCGAGGAGACATTGAAGGCCGAAATGACGGCCGGATCGATGCTCGCGAAGGTCTGCGACAGAGCCGGCGCCAGCATGCCGCCGCCGGTGGCTCCGTCGTCGCGCACAACACCCCAGCCGAAGACGGAGTACGCGGCGTAGAGGTTGCCGCGATCGTCATAGTCGTAATCGAACAGGCGATCCTGGCCGTCGATGATGACCGTCGTCCAGCCGGTGCTGCGGCCTTCCGGATAGAGAAACTCGTCGAACTGGGAGAACTTCTCGAAGGGAGTCCGTGACGGGAAGACGCTGAACGACTGACCCGTCAGGATGTGGTTTGCAGCCACGAGCGGCGAACCGAGCGTCGTCGTGAAGAACGTGCTGAGGTTATAGGCCGCCACCGCGGAGCCAAGCTGGATATAGGCGCGCGGCGGAGCCGAGCCCCGTTGTGTCTTCGCCACACGGATACGGCCGGCGCGGAGCGTCCGGATGCCGTCGTTCTGAACACTGCCGGTGGAGCTGGAATCGACGATACGGCCGACGAAGCGAACGATCGGCTGCGAATACGGCCACGTGGGCTTTCCCGCATTCGGCTCGCCCGCGGCATTGCTCCCTTTGCAACCCGTGCAGAGCACTGGAGACTGCCGATCACTGCCCGGGAATGGGTACAACTGAGCGTGCAGTGCGGCCGGGAACAAGAGGCAGGCAAGCAGAGCCAGAGCCGCAAAAATACGAGTAACGTTCAAACCGACACCCCCGAGGATGGTTTACCTGACATGTGGACGAAAGACACTGTTATTGTAAGCGTCATCGGTTTCTTTGCAAACGAATTTTTTGGACCCGTCGAGCGCAACATCGCGGATGTGGCGTTCGACCGATACAAAAAAAGGCGGGCCGGAGATCCGGCCCGCCTTTCGGCTACTGCGATGTAGCGCAGACTACGGGGTGGTGTTCGGCGCAGGTCCGATCGGATCGCCGAGAGCGCTGATCGCGCTGCTCTGACCGATGGCACCCGTGCAGCCGTTACCGAGCCACGACGCGTCGAAGTCAACCGAGAAGCGACCCTCGGCGCGCATCGAAACGACGACCCAGTTCTGGCTGGCGACTTCCGCCGGGATTTCCGGCGCGCCCGAGTTGAGGTTCATGTACATCCAGCCGGCGACCGCAGCGGTCGGGTTCGGCGGATAGAGAGCCTCGTCCGAAGCGCTGGTGAGCGAAGTCTCAGGCAGCGTCGGGGCGCTTTCGATCGGCGGCGAGATGACGACTCCCGGAGCGAGGGTCGTCGGGTTCTCTTCTTCGTCGAAGCGGACGAACTCGGTGATGCCGAGCGTCGCGTTCGTCGGGTACGCAGAGCAGGCAGCGGTCGAACCGGTACGGCCTTCACGCCAGATCTTGTAGAAGGTCTGGAAGCCCGTCGCGCCACCGGAGATCCAGCGGGCGGCGAAGAGGGCCGGAAGCGGCTGACGGCGGTCGGCCGTGCCACCAGCCTGATAGCGGCTGTAGAAGGTGCGATCGAAGTTGGTGTCGAGCGCGCCCGGGAGGCCACCCTCAGGAATCGCGCGGATCGAGACGAGCGGGTTGCCCTGCGCGAAGTTCTGCGCGCCGTTGACCTGCTGGTAGTCGCCGATCAGCACGTTGTCGAAGCGAATTTCCGTCGCGAAGTAGGACGGGTCGATCGGGAGCGAGGTCGAGCAGAGACCCGCAACGTCGATCGTCGCGTAACCAACGGCATTCGTGTGCACGCCACCCGCCGTGTTGCAGGCGGGCGTGGTGCCGAGCGCCGGCACGCGGCCGAGCGTGAACGCGCTCTGCATGCGGGTGATGTACGCCTGCGACAGCTGAACCGGGAGGTTCACGCAGGTGTCTTCGTCGACGACCGGGTTGTCGTCAGCCGACAGGTCGCCTTCATTGGATTTGTCGGCACCCGTTCCGGCGTTCGGCGCGATGCGGCCGCGCGCGATGATGTCGTACAGGTTGATGCTCTGGACGTCATAACCGGTCAGGAAGATGTTGAAGTCGACCACCGGGAACGAGTAATCCGTCCACAGGGTGACGTGCGCCACCTGCGGAAGCTCGGACACGTTGGTGATCGTGAACAGCGTCGTCTCACCAGCGCCGGCCGGCGAAACGATGTCGACTTCGAAATACGGCAGCAGCAGCGTGGCTGCCGGCGCGTTTCCGATGTCGCAGCTGTCGTCGTTGTTGGTCGTCGTCGGAGCACCGGTGTCGAACGTGGCATTGGCAACCACGCCCGCGCCCGGAGCTGCGAACGCCGACCCGCAAACGACGAGGGCGGCCATCAAAGCCCAAACGAAAGTCTTTTTCATTTCTATCTCCTACACTTCAAGTTGACTTGAAAACGAACGAAGGTTTGCTCACCCGATCCAGACGATACGATCACCTCCGCGTTCAAAGTTTCAAATCTCTTACAACGAGAGTTGTCGAGCTAATCTGGTGAACTGCGCCTAAAGTATGGCGAATTATTCTCGAAGTCAATACCCTGCGCCACAATTTATGCGATTTCCCCATATCCAGTTGGCCGATTTCGGCGAATATACTCGCATCCCCTCCCTCGTCGCAAGCACCAATGATGGCTATTTGCCCGCGACGCCCTGATTCAGGAACACCTGAACCTTGCCGTTCTTCGGCGCGAGCGCCGTTCGCGAGTCCGATTCGTACATGATGATGACATCCGGACGGCCGTCGCGATTCACATCCGCAACCGTCAGATCGTAGTTCCGCAGCAGCGATATCGGCAGCCCCTCGATGGTGGCCTGCTTGAAGTTCCCTTTCCCGTCGCCAAGCAAGAGCACTGCCTCACGCGGCTCGTTGCGCGTGAAGATGATGTCCTCGTTGCCGTCGCCGTCGAAGTCGCCGTGGCCGACGCCGACCACGATCGTGCCCTTCCAGCGCATGATCGACGTGCGCGTCGGCTTGCCGCTCGTCCACGAGATGCGATCGAGGCCGACCACGTTGTCGAGCGCCGGCGACGGAATCTTCGAAGGATCGAGATTCGAGGGCCACTGCCGGAAGTAGCCGGCCACGATGTCGTCGCGGTCGCGCGAGGTGAAGTGCCCCGACGTGACGCCGTAGTAGTACGAGCGGTACGGGATGATGACGCCGCGGTCGTCCGCCATCGTCCACTTGTTCGCGCCGTCGCTGAGGTAGATGGTGTGAACGCTGTTGAAGTAGACGCTCGAGCCGGCGAAGTCGGGATACTTGTCGCCGTTGAAGTTGCCCGTCGTGAGCCAGTCGCCGCCGAGCGGATCCTGGCGCTGCGAGATGACTTCCGACTCCCACGCCTCGCCCTTCTTGCGGTTGAGGTACGCGCGCAGGCGTCCGAGGTCGCTCGAGATCGTCGCGCCGCGGCCGATCGGCCCTTCGCTGATGCCGACGATGTCGGTCCAGCCGTCGTGATCGACGTCCGCCGCGACGATGCGCCGCGTCGGGAAGTTCGTCGGCAGACCTTGCGTGACTTCGCGGAAGTTGCCCTTGCCGTCGCCGAGGAACACGGCGATGCCGGTGAGATGCACCGCGAACGCCAGATCCATGTGCTTGTCTTTGTTGAAGTCCGCCACGATGACGGAGCCGTAGTTGAAGCGGCGCGGCCACTTGATGTCCCAGCGCTGCCAGTGACCCTTACCGTCGCCGAGGAAGATCGCCGGCGAGGTCGCCTCGCCGCGCTGCGGCGGAAGGACGAGATCAGGATTGCCGTCTTCGTTCATGTCCGCGACGGCGAGCGCGTTGCGCCACGAGCCTTCGGTCGGCAGTCCCTTCGACGACTCCTCGAACTTGACGGTGACGCCGGACTTCGGCGGATCGAGCGGCGTGAAGTCGTTGCGGAAGTCGTTGTAGTACTTCACCGCCACATCCGAGACTTCCTTCGCCGTCCCGTGTTCCTTGATCTCCGCGGCCGCGGCCGCCGCCGGGTTTTCTTCTTCGGGCTCTTCGATCCACGCCCAGACGTACTTTTCGTTTTCCTGGTAGATCTCTTCGACGAAGTTGACGTTGCCGACGGGACGGATCCAGCCCGGCTGCGGCACGGCGCGCGCCCACTTCTTCTCGAAGCGCTCGATCTTGAAGCGACGGCCGAACCGCGACCACACCACGTTCGGATCGGGATTCGATCCCGGATCCGAGATGGTCCCGAGCCGGTCCTGGCGCTGCTGCGGCGTCTCGGGGCGGATGTAGTGAGGCGTTCCGCCGTCGGGAACGGCTGCGGCATTCGCGGTCGTCGTCGCCGCGGGCGCGGAAGAAGCGGGCGCGGTTGCCTGCGCCTGCGCCGGTACGCCGGCGAGCGCGGTCGCGAGCGCAGTCAAAGTGATGACGACCGGGAGAACCTTACGAACTGACATGCTTATCTCCTGAAAAGGATTAGATGAGATCGACCAGCGTCGGCTGCGCCCGCCGGAAAAAAAGAAGGCCCGCACCGAGCAGCGTCGTCGCAACGAACAGTAAGAAGACGAGCGAGGCGGCGTCAGGTAACGGGGAGGCGAGCATGGCGCTGCGGAACAAACCGAGCAGCGCGGTCATCGGATTCCAGAAGAAGAACTTCTCGTATCGCCCGCCGACGGGGTAGAGGATCGGGCTCAGATAGAAAACGATCGAGAGCAGAAAGCCGATGATCTGCGTGAGGTCGCGGAAGAAGACGTAGAGCGCGGCGAGGAAAAATCCGACACCGAGCTGCAGCACGAGCTGCAGCGCGAGCGCGAGCGGCAGCAGCCAGAGCGAGCGGAGCGACATGCCGCGCGCGACGAGCGCCGCGAGGAAGATCGCCAGGCCGACGCATTCGAAGATGAGCGCCGACGCGTTCGGGACGATCACGAGCAGCTCGCTGCGGAGCGGGAGACGGCGCACGACCGAAGAGTTGTCGACGATCGACGTGGTCGAGCGGATCAGCCCTTCGTTCACGCCGAGCCACGGGAGCAGCCCGGCGATGAGAAAATAGATGTAGGTGTCTCCCCTGCCGCCGGCGCGGCCGCCGGGAATCATGAAGGTGAAGACGAACCAGTAGAGCGCGACGAGGCTGAGGGGTTGGAGGACGGCCCAGGCAAGGCCGAGAGCCGAGCCGGTGAAACGCGCGTTGAAGTCACGTTTGATCAGCTCGCGGAGCAGGTGCAATCTGGCGTACGTGTTGGCGAGCCCTTCGGGCTTGACAGGAAGAATCCCAGCCCGCATATTGAAAGTTGCGTCACTTTATTGTTCAATAGCATAAAAGTCAACGAACCACGCGATGAACAGGCCAGCACAACTCGAACTCGTAGGACGGAAGATCCGTCAACTCCGCCGGCAGCGCAAGCTGACGCAGGTGGAGCTCGCCGAGAAGATCGGCATCCATCAGTCCGACCTTTCGCGCATGGAACAGGGCGAGTACAAAGTTGGTCTCGACACGCTGCTCAAAATCCTGCAGTGCTTCGATCTGAGCATCGGAGACTTCTTTGACGAGACGGGGCGGACGAACAGCGTGCTCGAAAAGTACCGTTCGCTGTCTCTGAACGCGCAGAAGGAAGTCGAGAGCTTCATCGAGTTCAAGCGCGCGCAGGAAGACTCGGGTGAGTTCGATGGGGGGGAGGGCGGGGTCGATGCTTAACGAACAAATCCAGCGCGTCGAAGAGCTGCGCCAGCTCGCGCGCACCCGCGTTCGCGCGGGCGAATACGAGGCGGCGCTCGATCTGTACGACGAGGCGCTCACGCTCACCAACGACGACGAGCTCCGCGAGTTGATCACGATCAACAAGGCGGACGCGCTCGTCGCACTCGAACGCACCGGTCCCGAAGTGGCGGAGCTGCCGCGCGTGATCATGCGCCGGCGCAACCTTCGCCACGTGTACCTCGCGGCGTACGCGCTGCAGTACAAGCACCGCCTCGAGAACGATCTGAAGCGCGCGCTCTTCTACGGGCAGCTCGCGCTCCGCACCGCGGAAGAAGCGGGCGAAGCGTCGTGGCGCCGCATCGTTCTCCTCGAGCTCGGGAACATCTACGAGCTCGACTCGCAGATTCCCACCGCGATCGAATGCTTCCAGGAATCGCTGGCGATCTCCGAGGAATCACCCCTCAACGAAAAAGACCTCTCGCACGGATACGCGGTCGAGAACCTCGGCTACTGCCTGCTGCTGCAGGGACGGATCGAGGACGGGCTCGCGTACGTGCACGAGGCGGCGGAGATGCTCTCCGATCCGATCGGCCGCGCCGAGGCGTACATCGATCTCTGCTACGGCTACCTCGAACAGGGCGACTTCGAGAAAGCGCTTCACTACGGTGAGGCGGGTCTCGCCATCGCGAAGGATCAGCGGCAGGTCCGCAACGCTCACTACCTCCTCGGCGAAGCCTGCTACAAGTCGGGCGATCCGGACGGAGCCGACCATCACTTCACGCAGCTCGCGAAGTTCTATCCGCAGTTCCGCAACCTCAAGCATCTGCTCTTCGCCATCGACCTGCGGTCGATGGTGAACCTCAAACTATGAAGAAACTCGCGTTGTTCGCCGCCCTTCTGTTTCTGCCGCTCTTCGCGAGCGCGCAGTCGCCGGAGGCTTTGCTCACCCCGGACGGCACGCTGTACTCGATCGAGACGCAGGCGGCGACCGACACGACCGATCCCACCGGCGGCGCGTCGCTTCCGCTCGTGCTCACGACCCGTCACGATGGCGAGGTCTCGCACCAGCTGGTGCCGGCCACGACGAACGGCGGCCAGCACGAGAATCCGGCGCTCGCGTACGACGCCGAATCGCAGACGCTGTTCGTCTTCTGGGTCCATCATCACGATCTCTTCTCGAGCGAGCTGCTGTTCGCGTCGCTCGACGCGCAGGGCAACTGGAGCGAGACCACGGCGTTCGGCCATCCGTTCGATTACCGCGAAAACCTGCGCATCGCTGTGACCAAGCGCGTCACCGACGATGAAGGCAACCTCTCCGCCGGCATCAGCGTCCACCTCACCTGGTGGGAGTTCGAATCGTCGACCGGCAAGGAAAACGCGCGCTACGCGATGATCGCGATCGAAGGCGGCAAGGCGGTGTCGACCGACTTCATCAACCTCGATGTCTTCCGCGTCGCGCAGACCGATCAGGTCGCGAACGACAACGTCGACGTCTCGATCCTCAAGCAGCCGCTCATCTTCCCCTCGGCGAAGCAGGACAGCGTGCTGCTCGTCTACGGCGACATGCAGACGCACACGTTCCACGAAGTCCGCGTGACGCCGCACAAGGTCGAGACCAACGGACGCCTCCGCGTTCCGGGCGGCCGCAGCGAAGGCGGCTTCCCCGCGCCGACGCTCGGCATGCAGGCCAACAGCACCATGGGCGGGATCTACGACGACAATGACCACCTGGCGTTCTACGTCGGCGACGGTCATGCCGTGCGCTACGCGATTCTCAAGGACGGCGCCTGGAGCGATCCGCGCGCGCTGGCGCTCGACGACGAGCTCACGAGCTCCGCGGCCGTCGACGCGATCCGCCGCCTCGTCAGCGACCACTAGTTCAACACGCGCACTTCGTTGCCGCAACGAAAGCCGGCGCTCTCCGCGCCGGCTTTTTTGTTGCCTCAGATCCTCGGCTTTGCGTGTTTGACCGACGTGATGATCCCCACGCCGAGCAGCAGCAGCGCTCCGATACCGATCCAGAAGCCGGGCACGTCGTACTTGTAGGCGACGAGCGCCAGCGCCACGATCACGATCAGCCAGCCGACGAACGAGAGATTGAACCAGCTCACGGTGGTACCTCCGCGAGCAGAGTCAGCAAGAAGGCTGCCGGAGAAAACAAAAGCCCCGCGCCGTGAGGCGCGGGGCTTCGCGTTCGAGCGATGCGTTGCCGCGATTACAGCTTGTAGACGAAGAACGCGATGAGCAGCGCGTAGATGACGAGCGACTCGATGAGCGCGAGACCGATGATCATCGCGAGACGAATCGCGCCGGCGGCGCTGGGGTTGCGGGCGATGCCTTCGACCGACGCGGCGATCGCGCGCGACTGGCCGATGGCACCGGCGGCGGCGGCGATGCCGAGGACGAACGCGGCACCGATGACGCCCCAGCGGACACCGGGGTTCGTCGCCACCGCATCCTGCGCGAACGCCGAGAAGGACGTCAGCGCCAGGACGACGGAAAACAGGATGTGTTTCTTCTTCACTCTGATTCTCTCCTTTCGAAAAAAGTCCGAACCGTTCAGGTCTGTTGGTTTCGTTGATCTAGTGCTCTTCCGCCGCGACGGCTCCGCCGATGTACACCATCGTCAGCATGATGAAGACGAACGTCTGCAGGAACGCGCCGAAGATACCGAGGCCCATCATCGGCCAGGGCAGCACGAACGGCAGCATCCCCATGAAGATCCCGGTGGCGGTGTGCTCGCCGAAGATATTGCCGAAGAGACGCATGCCCAGCGAGAGGATGCGCGCGAGATGACCGATGATCTCGATGGGGATCATCAGCGGCGCGAGCAGCGGCATCGGGCCGGCGAAGTGTTTGAGGTAATGCCCGAGCCCCTGCGTCTTGATGCCCTGCCAGTTGTAGTAGAGGAACGCGGTCAGGCCGAGGCCGAAGGTCGTGTTCGGATTGCTCGTCGGCGGCTGCAGGAAGAAGAACAGTCCGAAGATGTTCGAGACGAAGATGAAGCAGGCGAACGCGCCGATGATGTAGAGGTACTTCTCCGCGGCGCCGTGGCCGATGACGTCCTCGAGCAGGTCCTTGAGACCGCCGACGATCATCTCCAGCATGTGCTGGAAGCCGCTCGGGTTGTCGCGGCTGATGCGGCGCGACATGAGCGGGAAAACGATGCAACTGATGAGCAGCACCACGAGCGCCATGAGCACGTGGTCTGGCACCTCGAAGCCGAGGAGCGGCTTCAAGAAGTGATTGACCGGCCCGTACAGGATTGAGTGTTCGTGTTCCATGTACCTCTCGAGCTACTCCTCAGTGAAGCTGCGGTAGAGCGAATACAGAGCTTCGCCGCAGATTCCCACCACGATGACCGAGAACCCCAACAACACACTTAAGGCAGTGAAACGAGCAATGATGATCGTGACCGTGAGCGCCACACCGAGGAGAGCGAAGCGCGCAAGGGTGCGCAACATCAGCCTCCGAGCGTGCAGGTGTGCCGCCGGTTGCAGGAGAGTCGTCACGATCTCCTCCAACCAAAGGAAGCTGATGATAGTCACCGCTGCACTGCAAGTCAATCCGAGAAGACCGCGAAAACCGCCCAAAAACCACGAGATTACCGCGAATCCGGCGCACGCCGCGAGCGCGTTTCGCTTGATCCGCCGCAACACCTCCGCGGGTGTCTCGCGCTCGTAAGAGGGGACCTCACGGTGGTCCATCTTTCGACGCGAAGCGGAAAAGGTTGATGAACGCGGCGATCACGCCGAAGAGCGTGAACACGACCGTCAGCCACGGCTTCGTGCCGAACAGCTTGTCCATCCCCCAGCCCCAGCCGAAGCCGAGCGCCATCGCGATCGGAAACATCCAGCCGATGGAGGAGGCCTCCATCATCTGGCGGAAGTCGCGCCCCTCTTTATCGTCCATTCGGCGTCACCAGGGCGGCACGCGCGGCAACGCCGCGACCGGAGATGCGCGCCTGATCGATGAGCGGTGACGGCAGGATGCCGAAGAGCAGCGTGACCACGAGACAGATCGCCGCGACGAAGCGCAGCGTTCCCTGCGCGGGCAGCGCGTCTTCTCTCCCCTCTCGCAGGTACATCGCCATCACCAGGCGGAAGTAGAAGAACATCGACACGGCCGACATCAGCACCGCGATGATGGCAAGCCAGCCGAAGCCGGCGCCGACGGCCGCGTAGAACAGGAAGTACTTGCCGATGAAGCCCGCGGTCGGCGGAATGCCGCCGAGCGAGAGCAGGAAGACGACCATCGCGAACGCCCAGAACGGCGCGCGGCGATGCAGTCCTTCGAAGTCGTCGACGAGCTCACCGGCGTACTCCTGCTGCTGCAGCATGAGCACCGTGGCCCAGATGCCGAGCGTGGCGAAGACGTAGACGACCGAGTATACGAGGATGCCGCGCAAGCCCATCTCGCTCACCGAGATGATGCCGAGCAGCACGTAGCCGGCGTGGCCGATCGACGAGTACGCGAGCATGCGCTTCACGTTGTCCTGCGTGATCGCGGCGAGGTTGCCGAGGATCATCGACAGCGCCGCGACGATCGCGAGCACGTACTGCCAGTCGAGCCGGAAGTGATGCACGCCGACGTAGAAGATGCGCGCGAAGATCGCGAAGGCCGCGGCTTTCGATGCGGTCGACAGGAACGCGGTGACCGGCGTCGGCGCACCTTCGTAAACGTCGGGCGTCCAGACGTGGAACGGCGCGGCCGCGATCTTGAAGCAGAGTCCCGCGCCCAACATCATGATGCCGAACATCAGCGCGTCGTTCGTCACGAGCGTCGCCATCGCGTTCGACACGCCGACCAGACTCAGCGTCCCCGTGACACCGTAGATCAGCGAGATTCCGTACAACAGAATCGCGGAGCTGACCGCGCCGAGGACGAAGTACTTCATCGCCGCCTCGGTGCTCTTCTGTTCGTTCTTGAAGTAGCCGGCGAGGATGTAGCTCGACAGCGACATCAGCTCGAGGCCGACGTAGATCGTCGCGAGATGAATGCCCGACGCCATGAAGAACATGCCACAAAGCGCGAACGCGAGCAGCGAGTAGTACTCCCAGGCCGAATATCGCGTGCCGCGCAGGTAGCCGTCGGAGAGCAGCGTGACGAGCGCGAGAATGACCAGGAACAGCAGCTTGAAGAAGAGCGAGAAGCCGTCGAGCGCGAACATCGCGCGGAAGCCGCGCGACTGATGCACGCTCTGCACGCCCCACGAGCTCAGAAAGACGGCGCCCGCGGTGATCGCGAGGAGCGCGAGCATCGCCCATTTCGCGGAGTCTCCCGATCTGCGGGTCTCGCCGCGCCCGACGACGGGCGCGATGAGCAGCAGCGACGCGCCGAGCGCGAGCACGAGCTCGGGAAGCAGGAACAGCGCGTCGCCCCACGTCATCATTTCTCGGCCACCTCGCGATGCTCGGTCGTGGCCGCCGGCGAGGCTGGATACGTGAGCGGCTGCTTGTCGAAGTACGTCGGCTCGACCTTCTGCACGATGTAGTCGACCGGCTTCTCGAGCACGTCGAAGAGCGGCTTCGGATAGATGCCGATCCACAACATCAACGCGATCAGCGCGAGCATCAGCCCGAGCTCGCGGCGGTTGACGTCGGGCACGTTCGCGTTCTCAGGATTGTCGAGCGGGCCCCAGAACACGCGCTGATAGAGCCAGAGCAGATACGCCGCGCCGAGGACGATCCCGATCGCGGCAATGACGGCGTAGGCCATCGTGCCGAACGCGGTCGAGTTCGCGGCGCCGAGGAGAATCGTGAACTCGCCGATGAAGCCGTTCAGCGCGGGCAGTCCCATCGACGACAGCGCGGCGACGAGGAACAGCGCCGCATACATCGGCATCTGCTTCGCGAGCCCGCCGTAGTCGGCGATGAGCCGCGTGTGGCGCCGCTCGTAGATGATGCCGACGAGCAGGAAGAGCGCGCCGGTGGAGATGCCGTGGTTGATCATCTGCAGCACCGAGCCGCGCAGTCCCATCGGGTTGAGCGCGAACATGCCGAGCATGACGAAGCCGAGGTGCGAGACCGATGAATACGCGACGAGCTTCTTCATGTCCTTCTGCACGAGCGACACGAGCGCGCCGTAGACGATGCCGATGAGCGAGAGCACGACGATCGGCACGAGGAGCTGCTTCGTGGCGCTGGGCAGGATCGGCAGCGCGAAACGCACGAATCCGTACGTGCCCATCTTGAGGAGCACCGCGGCGAGGATGATCGAGCCCGCGGTCGGCGCCTCGACGTGCGCGTCCGGCAGCCACGTATGGAACGGAAACATCGGGACTTTGATGGCGAAGCCGAAGAAGAATCCGAGGAAGATCCAGAACTGCAGCGACGGCGGAATGAGATGGCCGATCTCGTGGAACTGCAGGACGCTGAACGTGCCCGGATTGCCGAGGCCTTTGATGTTGAGGAAGCCGATGCCGCCGTCGTTGAAGAAGTAGAGCGCGAGGATCGAGAGCAGCATCAGCACCGATCCGGCGAGCGTGTAGAGGAAGAACTTGATCGCGGCGTAGAGCTTCCGCGCGCCGCCCCAGATGCCGATGATGAAGTACATCGGCACGAGCATGATTTCCCAAAAGACGTAGAAGAGGAAGAAGTCGAGCGCGCAGAACGTGCCGATCATGCCGGTCTGCAGCATGAGCAGCAGCGTGTAGTACTCCTTCTCGCGGTGATGGATCGCCGTGTACGACGAGACCACCGCGATGATGCCCATGAACGTGGTGAGGAGGATGAGCAGGAGCGAGATGCCGTCGATGCCGAAGTCGTACTTGACGCCGAGCGACGGGATCCAGTCGTACGTCTCGCGGAACTGCCACATCTTCGTGCCCGTCGCGGCGCGGTCGAAGTTGGGCCACAACCAGAGCGAGACAAGGAAGTCGAGGACCGCCGTCGCCGTCGCGAGGACCCGGATCATCCGCGCGTTGCTCCGGTTCACGAAGAACAGGATCACCAGCGCGCCGATCAGCGGGATGTAGGTGATGACGTTGAGAATGCCCATGAACGCACCGCTCCTCACGGTTTCATAAACAGATAGACGACAGCGACGAGGACGACGCCGCCGCCCATGATCAAGGCATAGTTCTGCACGAAGCCGCTCTGCACGCGCCGGAACATCATCGAGCCGCCGCGCGCGCTCCAGCCGACGCCGTTGACCGCGCCGTCGACGATGTAGCGGTCGAAGATCCACGAGCCGTGGCCGAAGAGGACGACCGTGAGATGGCGCACGGCGTTGACGATGCCGTCGACGATCCACCTGTCGAACCACCACATCGCGCGGCTGAGCGCGAGCGTGCCGCCGACGACTGTGGCGTTGTAGAGCTCATCGACGAAGTACTTGTTCTCGAGCAGCCGATGGACCGGCGCGAACGTCTCGGCGAATCGCTTCGGCGTCGACCAGAGCGGATCGCGTTTGTAGAAGCGCCACGCGAGGAAGATCCCGAACGCGGCGACGGCGACGCTGATCAGCATCAGCGTCCATTCGAGCGCAACGGATGCTTCGTGGAACTCGTACGCTTCGCCGCCGATCGGCAGCAGCACCGGCGAGAGCCAGCGTTGGAACGCGGTCGGATGCGAGCCACCGAGCACCGCCGGGATTCCGACCCAGCCGCCGACGATCGAGAGCACCGCGAGGATCGCCAGCACGCCCGTCATCGACCACGGCGACTCGTGCGGATCGTGCGCGTGCGTGTGGTGTCCGTGCGCTTTGTCGCTGTGCTCGTCGCCGTCGAGGAGATGGCGGCGGTCCGGAATCAGATTGTGCCCGCCGTGCGCCGGCTCCGACTCTTCGATCCCTTCGACCTCCGCGCCGCGGTAGCTGCCGTGGAAGGTCATGAAGTAGAGGCGGAACATGTAGAACGCGGTGAGCCCCGCGGTCACGACGCCGAGGATCCAGATCGGGAAGTGGTGGGGATAGGCGTTCGCGAGGATCTCGTCCTTCGAGAAGAAGCCGGCCAGCGGCGGGATGCCGGCGATGGCGATCGTCGCCACGAGCATCGTCCAGTGCGTGCGCGGCATGTACTTGCGCAGGCCGCCCATCTTGCGCATGTCCTGTTCGCCGCCGCAGCCGTGAATGACGGAGCCGGCGCCGAGGAAGAGGCACGCCTTGAAGAACGCGTGCGTCATGACGTGGAAGATCGCCGCGGTGAACGCCCCCACGCCCGCGGCGAGGAACATGTAGCCGAGCTGCGAGACCGTCGAGTACGCGAGGACTTTCTTGATGTCGTTCTGCGCGAGGCCGATCGACGCGGCGAAGATCGCGGTGAGCGCGCCGACGATGGCGACGACGAGCATCGCGTCGGGCGCCATGCGGAACAAGACGTTCGAGCGCACGACCATGTACACGCCGGCGGTGACCATCGTCGCGGCGTGGATCAGCGCGGAGACAGGCGTCGGTCCGGCCATCGCGTCGGGCAGCCAGACGTACAGCGGCAACTGCGCGGACTTGCCGCACGCGCCGACGAAGAGCAAGAGACAGATCGCCGTTGCGATGCCGCCGTACTGCGCGGCGCCGCCCGTCGCGGCAAGCGCGAAGACTTTCGAGTACGTCGCGCTGCCGAAGGTGTTGAACATCAGAAAGATGCCGAGGATGAAGCCGAAGTCGCCGATGCGGTTCGTGATGAACGCTTTCTTGCCGGCGTCGGCGGCGAAGTTTTTGTCGTAGTAGAAACCGATCAGGAGATACGAGCAGAGACCGACGCCTTCCCACCCGACGAACATGACGATGTAGTTCGCGCCGAGCACGAGCAGCAGCATCATGAACATGAAGAGATTGAGGTAGGTGAAGAAGCGCGTGTAGCCCTTCTCGTGCGACATGTAGCCGGTCGCATACACGTGAATGAGGAAGCCGACCCACGTGACGATCATCAGCATCGTGCACGAGAGCGGATCGATGCGGAACGCGAAGTCGACGGCGAAGCTGGCGATGAAGTTGCCGGCGTGGCCGATGCCCGCGGGGATCCACGTGTAGTACGCGTGCTCGAACGGCGTGCCGCTGCGCACGAACGGAATGACGGCGCCGATGGTGGCGACGATCGCGGAGAGCGCGGTCGCGCCGAGCGCGACGGCGTTGGTGACGGTCTTGTTCTTCGGGCCGTGCGGATTCGTGAACGCGCGCGTGCCGTTAATCAGCGCGCCGAGCGCGGGAAGCAGAACGACCAGGAGCAGCGCCTCAGCCATGCAGCGTCCTCGCTTCGTCGACGTTGATCGTGGAGCGCAGCCGGTAGAGCTGAATGATGATCGCCAGTCCGACCGCCGCCTCGCCCGCGGCGATGGTGATCACGAAGATCGTGAAGACCTGCCCTTCCAGCGAGGCGATGTGATGCGAGAAGGCGACGAGGTTGATGTTCACGGCGTTGAGCATCAGCTCGATGCACATGAGCACCGTGATCATGTTGCGGCGGATGATCACGCCGACCAGGCCGACGGCGAAGAGTGTGCCGGACAACATCAGGTACGCCTGCGTGCTGGGCATCGTGCTCGCGAGCGCTAGGCGCTCAGCGCCTCCTTCACTTCCTTCTCCGTCTCCACGCGCTCGAGCATGTAGTCGGGCGCGGTCTCTTCTTCCGCCGCGGAGAGCTCGCGCTTGCCGATCACGATCGCGCCGATCATCGCCACGAGCAGGAAGAGCGACGCGACTTCGAACGGCACGAGATAGTCGGTGTAGAGCGCCATGCCCACTGCTTCCGCGTTGCGGTTCTCACGCTGGCGGTGATGGCGCACGAGGCGGTTCGGATTGGTCGCGTCCTGCGTGAGATAGGTCTCGTCAACGGTGGTCAGCTTCTTGTCGGCGTTTGGAACTTCATCGTGGTAAGTGCCGGGACGGACGATCGTCGCGAAGAGCACGAACATCGCGAGACCGACGCCGATCCCGCCGAGCCAGACCGGCGAGAGCACGCGCTCTTCCGGCAGATGGCGCACGTTGATCAGCATGACCACGAAGAGGAACAACACCATGATGCCGCCCGCGTAGACGAGCACCTGCACGGCGGCGACGAACTCCGCGCTGCGCAGGACGAACAACACCGCCACGCACAGAAACGTGAGCAGGAGAAACAGCGCGGAATGCACCGGGTTGCGCATCGCCACGACGAGGATCGACGACGCGACGGCGATCGTCCCGATGACGACGAAGACGAGCAGCGGCATGCTGGAGCTGACGGCGTCCATCGCTATTTGAGGAGGCGCGTCTCGTCGAGGCGCGGCTTCTCGTCCTCCTCCGGCAGCCCGGTGTAGCGCGGCCGGTCTTCCCAGTACTCGAGCTCCTGCATGTTGAAGTAGAGATCGTTGCGATCGTACGTCGCGAGCTCGTAGGTCTTCGTGGTCAGCCAGATCGACTTTGGCTTCGTGGGGCACGCTTCTTCGCAGAGCGCGCAGAACATGCAGCGCTTCACGTCGATGTCGTAGCGGTCGAGGACTTTGACTTTCTTCTTCTTCCCGCCCTCTTCGATCATGTCGTCGTGCACGTCGATGTAGATGATGTCGATCGGGCACGCCACCGCGCACAGCTTGCACGCGATGCAGCGGTCGTACGAGAACTTGAACATTCCTCGGAAGCGGTCCGTCGGCTCGTTGCGCTCCTCGGGATAACGCACCGTCACCTTCGGCTTGAACAGCTCGCGGAACGTCGTCTTCAACCCCTCGAGGAGGTCGAGCACGAGGAACTTCTGCGACCAGCTAGGCTTCGGATACTCGACTTGCATGAATCCCCTTACGCGGAGCCGGTTTGCGTCCGAGATAGAACACCGTGGCGCCGAGGAGCGCGAGGCCGATCCAGTACATCAGCCGCTCCTGTCCGGCGAGGATGAAGAGGCCGGTGACGAAGATGTTCCCCAGTGCGAGCGGGATCATCCACTTCCATCCGAGGTCCATCAGCTGATCGAAGCGGAACCGCGGGAACGTCGCGCGAAACCAGACGTAGACCAGCATGAAGACCATGACTTTCGCGAAGAAGATGGCGGCGCCGAGAATGCCGCCGAAGAAGCCCATGCCGCGCAGCACGCTCGTGGTGAGGCCGACGCCGAACATGCCGAACGTCCAGCCGCCGAAGAAGAGCGTCACGATGAGGCACGAGTTGACGATCATCATCGAGTACTCGGCGAGCATGAAGAACGCGAACTTCATCCCCGAGTACTCGGTGTGGAATCCGGCGACGAGCTCCGATTCCGCTTCCGGCAGATCGAACGGCGTGCGGTTGTTCTCCGCGTTCATCGACACGAAGAAGATGAAGCAGGCCACGAGCTGCGGGAGGAAGTTCCACGCGTTCGTTTCCTGATAGCGGACGATCTGCACGAGATCGAGCGAGCCGGTGATCATCAGCACGCCGACGATGGAGAGGCCGAACGGCACTTCGTACGACACCATCTGCGCCGCCGAGCGAAGACCGCCCATCAGCGAGTACTTGTTGTTCGATGCCCAGCCGCCGAGGATGATGCCGTACACCGCGGTCGACGTGATGGCGAGGATGAGCAGTAGCCCGACGTTGACGCGCGTGACGGTGAACGCCGGCGGCGGTCCGTACGGGATCAGCGCGAAGACGACGAACGCCGGAATGAGCGGCAGCATCGGTCCGAGGAAGTACGCGATCTTCTCCGCGCTCGTCGGAAGGATGTCTTCCTTCAGCAGCAGCTTCACCGGATCGGCGATGCCCTGCAGGAGGCCCCACGGTCCGACGCGATTCGGTCCGAGCCGCGCCTGGATGAATCCGAGCAGCCGCCGCTCGATCCATGTCATGGCGACGACGATGAGCTGCACGATGATGAAGGCGATGAGGAACTTCACCAGCGGCCAGACGAGGTAGGTGAGGAGAGCCTTGTTCATGCGGCCACCTCGTTAAAAGATGAATGAAGAACGCAGAACGCAGAATGAAGAACGTAGAAAGAGGACGACGCTGCGCGGGTGGCGCACTTTCTCAATTCTTTATTCTGCGTTCTGCGTTCTTCATTCATCTTTTTCACCTGTCCACCTCTCCCAACACGATGTCGATCGTGCCGATGAGCGCCACGAGATCCGAGACCAGATGTCCGCGCGCCATCGCCGGCAGCGCCTGCAGATTCACGAAGCTCGGCGGGCGGACGTGGCAGCGATACGCGTTCTGCGTTTTGCCGTCGGACACGATGTAGTAGCCGAGCTCCCCTTTCGGCGACTCGATGGAGTGATAAACCTCGCCTTCCGGCGGGCGGATGACTTTCGAGATCTTCGCCTTGAGGTCACCCGCAGGCGTCTCGCGAATCAGCGGGATGCATTGTTTGAGGATGCGGTTCGACTGCCGCATCTCTTCCATGCGCACGAGGTAGCGGTCGTACGTATCGCCGTTCTTGCCGACCGGCACTTCGAAGTCGAGCTCGGGATAGATCTCGTACGGCTGCGCGCGGCGCAGGTCCCATTCGACGCCGGAGCCGCGCAGCGGCGGTCCGGTGATGCCCCACTCGATCGCTTCTTCCGGCGAGAGCACGCCGATGCCGACGGTGCGGCGCTTCCAGATGCGGTTCGTGGTCAGCAGCGACTCGTACTCGTCGACGGCCGCGTCGAACTTGTCGCAGAACGCCTCGATGTCTTCGAGCCAGCCGGCCGGCACGTCTTCCGGCATGCCGCCGATGCGCATGCAGTTGAGCGTGAGGCGCGCGCCGCAGTAGGCCTCGAAGAAGTCGAGGATCTGCTCGCGCTCGCGGAAGCAGTAGAAGAACGGCGTCATCGCGCCGATGTCGATCGCGTGCGTGGCGAGCCACAAGAGGTGCGACGAGATGCGCTGCAGTTCCGAGAGAATCACGCGCAGGATCTGCGCGCGGCGCGGGATCTGTTTCGTGACGCCCATCAGCTTCTCGACCGTTTCGACGAAGCCGAGGTTGTTCGTGGCGGAGGCGACGTAATCCATCCGATCCGTGTGCGGGATGCACTGCGGATAGGCCATGTGCTCGAAGAGCTTTTCGGTGCCGCGATGCAGGTAGCCGATGACCGGCTTCGCCTCGATGATGCGCTCGCCGTCGATCTTGAGCAGCACGCGCAGCACGCCGTGCGTCGACGGATGCTGGGGACCGAAGTTGACCTCCATTTCGTGGACGTCGAACATCAGGCCTCCTCCTCCGCGTCGTCATCGGCTGCCGCCGCCACCGGTGCGGGCGCCGGCGCGGCGACCGGTTTCGGCGCGGGCTTCGGCGGCGCCGGTTTCGCGCCGCCGCCGATCTGCGCGGCGGGCGAGCTGCCGTACGCCTTCCATTCGCCCTTGTAGAGGTTCACATCGTTCACCGGCTTGCCGGTCGAGCCGGCCTTCGGACCGCCGCCTTCCGGAAAGACTTCCGGATAGATCCGCGCCCCGGTATCGATTCCGCGGATCGGGAAGTCCTTCCGCAGCGGATGTCCGTTGAAGCCGTCCCACATGAGGATGCGCTCGAGGTTCGGATGGCCGGTGAAGTTGATGCCGAGCATGTCGAAGGTCTCGCGCTCGTGCCAGTTGGCGGTCTTCCACACCGCGGTCACCGACGGCACGTCGCCGTCGGTCCAGACGCGCAGCCGCACGCGCGCGTTGCGGCGGAAGGAGTAGAGCGTGTAGGCGACGCTGAAGCGCGGGCCGGTGTGATTCGGGAACTTCGAGTAGTCGACGCCGGCGAGGTCGACGAGATAGACGAAGCCGTCGTCCTTGAACGTGCGGCAGACATCGGCGATGCGGGCGGTGTCGATGAAGAGCGTGATCTCGCCGACGAGCTCTCTCGCGTCGAGCACGGCGTCGGCCGCGCGCGCCACCGCGGCGGCGACGAGCGGGTCGCGTTTAATCTCGTCGGCCCCGCGCACGGGAGGTGCGGTGGGCGCGGCGGGCGCCGCGGAGGGCGGCGGTGTGCTCGGCGGAGTTGTCTCTGACATTTCGCTGCGGGACTTACACGCCCGAGTAGCTCTTGCCCGCCTCCTCCATCAGAAGTTTCAGCATGTCGAGCGTCTCGGATTCGCCGGGGACGCAGAGAGAAATGTCGTCGGTTTCGCCCTCGGCCAGCGCGTTCGCGTAGCCTTCGCAGTCCCAGCCGCACGCGCCGCAGTCGGTCTGCGCCATCGACGCGAAGAGCTTCGTCACCCAGTTGCCGCCCATCTCGTTGGCGAGAGTCATGCGCTCGGGGAGCGTGAGATCGTCGCGATGGAACGGCACCGCCGGCGACGCGCCGGTTTCCGGCTGATCGAGCGGCATCTCGGGGGCGGCGGCCTGCTGAATGTCGGCCTGCGTGACGTCCGCGGCTTCCGCCGTTTCCGCGGCGGCGGCCGGAACTGCTTTCGGTTTCGGAGGCGCGGCCGGCGTGGGCGCGCGCTTGACGCCGGAGATCGGCGCGGGCTTGAGCTGCGCGGCCTGCTCCGCGCGCAGCGCCGGACCTTCATGCGCGGGCCGGAGCGAGTCGCGGACCGCGGCGCGCGCGAAGTCGTACGCCTCGCCGCCTTTCCGCAGGATGTGCATCCGCTCGATCTTTTTCTGGAGCTCCATCAATCCCCACATGAGCGCCTCGGGACGAGGCGGACATCCGGGAATGTAGACGTCCACAGGAATCAGGCGGTCGACGCCCTGCGTCACCGCGTACGTGTCGTACGGGCCGCCGCACGTCGCGCACGAGCCCATCGAGATCACCCACTTCGGGTCCGGCATCTGGTCCCACAGACGGCGGACGATCGGAGCCATCTTCTCCGTGACGGTGCCGGAGACGATCATGAGGTCGGCCTGGCGCGGCGTAGCGCGGAAGACCTCGGCGCCGAAGCGGGCCATGTCGTGCCGCGGATCGAGCACGGCCATCATTTCGATGGCGCAGCAGGCCAGGCCGAACTGCATCGGCCAGAGAGAAGATTTACGCGCCCAGTTGAAGAATTTGTCGACGGTCGTCGTGAGAACGTTCGACTCGAATCGATTCTCGATCAGACCCATGAAAGGACCTTCCTCTTCCACGCATAGAAATACCCGATCAGGAGAATCGCCAGGAACGCCGCCATTTCGACGGCACCGAACCATCCGAGTTGTTTGAACCTGATCGCCCAGGGGAAGAGGAAGACCGTCTCGACGTCGAAGACGATGAAGAGGACCGCGATGAGGAAGTAGCGGACCGAGAAACGATGGTCGAATGCTGAGGACGTCGGCGCGATGCCGCATTCATACGGCTCGAGCTTCACCTTGTTCGCCCGCGACGCGCGGACGAGTGGAGTGATGATGAATAGTGTCAGTACCGGCACGGAGACCACGATGAGCGCGGCGACCAACAGCACCGAGTAATTTGCCATCCTTGTTCTCGCTGACGACGACCGCCGCTCATTCTAGACGGCGAAAACGTAGAGTCAAGGAATCAGCGGACTCTGGAAGGACCAGCCCTCCATCGCGATCCCTTTCCCCTGCACCAGCACCCGCAATTCCTCGCCGATTCCGTCCGGCAGCACGAGCCGCCGCGCGTCTTCGCGCGCTTCCATCAGCGCCATCCCCTGCTCCGCATTCGACACCGACAGCTCGTGCACCGGCGTGAAGAGCGGATGCTCGGCGATGCCGACGCCGAGGAGAAACGGAGCGAGGCGGTCGAAGAAGAGCGTCGTCGCGCCTTCACGTTCGCCGGCGCGCTCGAGGTCGGTGAAGTTGATGTGGGCGGTGAGGTCCTGCTCGCCCGCGTTCGCGAGCAGATCGCGCGAGACGCGCTGCCCCGCGTACGCCGCAGCGGTGCCGAAGCGGCGCGCGCGCGGATGAAACAGCTTCTGCTGCGGAAAGCCGTAGTCGAACGTGACGATCATTCCCTGCCGCACGAAATGCGCGACGTCCGCGTAGTACGCCTCCCACTCCAGCGAAACGTCCGCGAACTGCCCCTCGGCGAGCTCGATCCCGCGCTCGGCGAAGTAGTGCTCGTACGGACCAGGCGCCTCGCGCTCGACCCAGTCGAGCGTTCCTCCGCGCTCGCCGACCCACAACTCGTGCAGGTGCTCGCCGCGCTGCATGAGCCGCGCGAACGGAAACGCGTCGAAGAGCTCGTTCGACAGGATGACATGCATGCCGTCGCGCGGCACTTGATCGAGCGTGTTGAGAAAGGTGACGCGCGCGTGCTCGTCGTGCACGCGTCCGAGCGCGCGGTCGACCCCGAAAAAGCGCGCATGCGGCGCGTCGATCTCCGCCGCGATCGCGCGGATCAGCCCGCCGTCGCCGCATCCGATGTCCACGATGGAGCACATCGCGCCCTCGGCACGGCGCACGAACTCGCGGACGAGCCTGCCGATCGCGAACGAAAATGCCGGGCTGAGCACGGGCGCGGTGACGTAATCGCCGCTGCGGCCGACCGGGTTTTCGCGCGTGGCGTAGTAGCCAAACTGCGGGTGATAGAGCGCCACCTCCATGAAGTCGCGAAACGACAACTCGCCGTACTGCAATAGGTTACGCAGCACGTCCTGCATCGAGCGCTCGGCCGGCATGGCGCGGCATGGTAGCACCCGACGCGGCGGGCTCGGCCACGCCGCGGATACTTTTTGACGGATCTATGTCGGCCGTGGCACCTCGGTCGCAATCCAGGGCAGACACGGAGGGAACACATGAAACAGTTCATCGCCAGCATCCTCATTGCGCTCCTCGCCGGAACCACTGCCTTCGCGGACGTCGCCACCGAGCGCGACAAGACGAAGAAAGGCGCCGTAATCGGCGGCGTGGCCGGTGCGATCGCGGGCGCGATCATCGGCAACAACCGCGGCCATCACAGCGCGAAGCGCGGCGCCACCGTCGGCGTGCTCGCCGGCACCGCCGCCGGCGCAATCGTCGGCGCGATGATGGACAAGCAGGAGCGCGAGCTCCGGCAGATCGAGGGCATCAACGTCCAGCGCACCGACGAAGACGAGCTGAAGGTCACGGTCCGCAACGAGATCCTCTTCGACTACGACTCCGCGGCGCTCCGCTCGAGCTCCCGCAGCGAGCTCCGCGAGATGGCCGACGTCTTCAACAAGTACGGCGACACGACCATCGTCGTCGCGGGCCACACCGACTCGACCGGCTCGAGTGCGTACAACCAGCGCCTCTCCGAGCGCCGCGCCAATTCGGTCGCGAGCTACCTCGAAGGCGTCGGCGTGCGCGGCTCGCGTCTCGACGCGGTCGGCTACGGCGAAGCGAAGCCGAAGGAATCGAACTCCACCGCGAGCGGCCGTCAGGCGAACCGTCGCGTCGAGTTGTATGTGCGCGCCAACAGCTGATGCCGCCAGTCGGTATCGATCGTGAAATGAACGGGACGCTCGGCAACGAGCGTCTCTTTTTGCAGCACAGGAGGTTTCAGATGCTACGCAAAGGTATGGTTCTCATTCTCGCCACGATCTTCGCCGTCGCCTGCGCGACGACGAACGACACGAGCACGTCGTCGTCGCCGAACAACAACCGCAAGACGAAGCGCGGTGCGGCGATCGGCGCGGTCGCCGGCGCCATCGCGGGCGCGGTCATCGGCAACCAGGGCGGCAACAACCGCACGGGCGCGGTCGTCGGCGCGGCGGTCGGCACCGCGGTCGGCGCGGCCGTCGGACACCGCATGGACAAGCAGGAGCAGGAGCTCCGTCAGATCGAAGGCGTCGAAGTGACGCGTCCGTCCGAGGGCGAGATCGACGTGCGCCTGACGAGCGACATCCTCTTCGACTTCAACTCGGCCGATCTTCGTTCGGCGTCGCGCACGACGCTCAATGATCTCGCGTCGAACTTCCGGCAGTATCCGGACAACCGGATCAACGTGGAAGGGCACACCGACTCGGTCGGCACCGACGAGTACAACCAGCGCCTCTCCGAGCAGCGCGCCGCGAACGTGGCCGACTACCTCATCGATCAGGGCGTGCCGTCGCGCAACGTGGTCGTCTACGGCTACGGCGAGAGCCGGCCGAAAGCGACGAATGACACGGCCGAGGGACGGCAGCTGAACCGCCGCGTCGAGATTCACATTCAGGCGCCGCCGGCGCAGTAACGCACGCGACAACAATGAAACGGCGGACGCGATGCGTCCGCCGTTTCATTGTCTAGGCTGCGATGAGGTAGCGGCATCATGACGAACGAGGAACGCGCACTGCGCACTCTGCTCGCGCGCATCGCCGACTGGGGCGAGGCGCACATCAAGTTCGACGACGCGGTGAAAGACTTCCCCGTGGAACTGCGCGGTAAGCGTCCGGATGGTGGGCCGCACTCCGCGTGGGAACTGCTCGAGCACATCCGCATCGCGCAGTGGGACATCGTCGAGTTCACGCGCGACGCGAAGCGGCACGTCTCGCCGGAATGGCCGTCGGGCTACTGGCCGTCAGCTCCCGAGCCGCCGTCGGAAGGTGCGTGGGACGAGAGCGTCGCAAAAGTCCGCGACGGCATGCGCGCGCTGGCGGAGATCGCGAACGATCTGTCGTTCGATCTCTTCGCACGCATCGAAGGCGGCGACGGCCAGACCGTGCTGCGCGAGCTCATTCTCGCCGCCGACCACAACTCCTATCACCTCGGCCAGCTGGTCATGGTCCGCAAGATTCTCGGCGCGTGATTCGCGCGCGTGCGTCGAGCGGCGGACGCTGCGTCCGCCGCCCGTTTGCGCTTCACGCGTAGGTCATTACCGCGAGACCCGCGTCGAGCGCGAGATCGTCGGCGGGACTGAGCACCTGCTTCGCGAGGCCGCGCAGGAACTGGAACGCGGGGGCCGGCGCGGTGGCGCGCGCTTTCGCGAAGAACTCCACGCGCTCCGGCGTGTTCAGCGCCGGCAGGATCCAGCGCGCGAACCGTCCCATCATCTCCGGCGCGATGCTGCCGACGATGCGCTGCTCGACTTCGGCGAGCTCGTCGTCCGTCAGCGCGATCCACAGCACCGCGTTGATCTTCGTCTCCTCGTCGGCCATGTGCGTGAGCAGTTCGCCCGCGATGCGCGAGAGCTGCACGACGAAGGCGTGGCCGCGACGCGGCGCATCGGGCGCGCTCGTGTCGAGCATCTCCAGCGCGGCGAGCAGCCCCGGCAGGCGCGCTTCCTGATCCTCGTGCTGTTCGTCGAACGAGCGCGCGACGTCGGGCGCGTGCAGCCGCACCAGCGGCATCACGAAGAGGTCTTCCTTGTGCGCGTGACCTTCGAGCAGCTCGAAGACTTCTTTCGTGTCGGCGCGCAGCCGCGCGACGGCCGGCAGATCGCGGAAATCGACACGGCCGGCTTTCTGGATCAGGTCGAACAGCATCACGCGGATGCCTTTGTGGATGTTGCGGTAGAGATCGTAGCGTTGCATGGCGTCGTCCTCCCGTTTCGCGATCGTCGCGTTCACGTTGTTGTCGTCGCGAGCAATCTAGGGCGGCGGCCGCGGCGCGCTTCCTAAGACTTGCCTACCTCGATCTGAAAAGTTCCGCGCGGCGCAAACGGCGGGGCAGACGAAATCCTAAAGAAACCTTAAAATCCCCCGCGGCCATGACTCCCGAACAGGTGCGGTGGTGTGAGGAACGCGGACTCTCGGTAATCGTCGGAACAGCGGACGCGGAACACGTCCCGAGTTGCTGCCGCGGCGCGGCGGTCCGCTCGAAAGACGACTTCGAGACGCTCACGGTGTACGTCCCCGTGGCGACCGGACAGGAGATCGTCGCCAACGTCGCCACGACGCGGCGCATTGCGGTCTCGCTCTCGCTGCCGCGCGACAACACGTCCATCCAGATGAAAGGGCTCACGACCGGCGTGCGTCTCGCGCCCGCGGCCGACGAGCCTTTCGTCAAGGAATACGTCTACGGCTTCGCGGACATCCTCGAGGCGCTCGGCCTGCCGCGCCGTTTGACGCGCAGCATGAACCACTGGCCGGCGTTCGCCATCGACATGTCGGTCGAAGAGGTCTACGACCAGACACCGGGACCGAACGCGGGAGCGCCGCTCGCATGAGGCTCATCGAGTTCTCCCGCTGCTTCCAGGGCGTCATCCCGACCATCATCGCCTCGAGCGACGCGCACGGGATGCCGAACGTCACGTACGTCAGCCAGGTCTATCTGATCGACGACCAGCACGTCGCGCTCTCCTGCCAGTTCTTCAACAAGACGCGCCGCAATCTCGACGCGAACCCGTTCATCAGCGCCGAGCTGCTCGACCCCGTGACGATGCAGGCGTATCGCCTGCGCCTGAAGTTCGTGCGCTCCGAGAAGCGCGGGCCGCTCTTCGAGACGATGGCCATGCGCATCCAGGCCATCGCGTCGCACACCGGGATGGACGGCGTGTTCCGTCTCATCGCGGCCGATGTCTTCGAAGTCCTGAGCGCGACGCGCGTCGAGGGCTTTCTCAACGATCCGGGCGAAGCGCCCGCGCACGAGGAAGTCTCCGTCACCGGCCTGCGGACCGAGTTGCGCGGCCTGCAGCTCGTCTCCGAACGGATCAACCGTGCGGACGATCTCGAGACGCTGCTCGCCGCCGCGCTCGACGCGCTCGACGTCTACTTCGGCTTCCATCACACGATGGTGCTGCTCTACGACAATGACGTGCAGCGCCTCGTGACCATCGCCTGCCGCGGCTACGGCGGCGGCGTCGGCGCGGAAGTGGCCGTCGGCGAAGGTCTGATCGGCACCGTCGCCAGCGAACAGCGCGTCCTGCGGATCACCGGACTGGAGGCAGGACTTCGTTATGGACGTGCGGTGCGGCGCTCGGTCATGAACCGCAGCGGAAGCGTCCGTCCGGAGATCCCGCTTCCCGGCCTTCCGGATGCGCAGAGCGCGCTCGTGATTCCGCTGCTGATCGAGGACCGGCTGATCGGCGTCCTCGCCGCGGAGAGCCGCGACGCGATGGCGTTCGGCGAATGGGACGAGACCTACCTCGCCATCATCGGCAATCAGATCGCCCTCGGCATCGACCGCGCGCTGCAGGACGATCCCGCCGAAGGCGCCGAGCCGCGCCCCGCACCTCCCCCGCCGCCCATCCCGCGTCCCGCCACCGTGCGGCGCACTCTCACCTACTACCGCAACGACGACTGCGTCTTTCTCGACGGCGAGTACCTCATCCGCAACGTCCCGGGCCGCATCCTCTGGAAGCTCCTCGGCGCGTGGAAGAAAGACGGGCGCACCGCGTTCACGAACCGTGAGCTGCGCCTCGACCGCACGCTCGGATTGCCGGAGCTCAAGGACAACCTCGAGAGCCGGCTCATCCTGCTGCGCCACCGCCTGCGCGAGAAGTGTCCGGAGATCCAGATCGCGTCGACGGGCCGCGGCCGTTTCGCGCTGGAAATCGGCGCGGATCTCGATCTCGTGGAGAAGTAAGCGCGGCCGTGGTGACGTAGCGGCGGCAATCCGCTACAATCCGCGCGCCCAAACGACCCGGAGCCACGGGAGAGGCGCGCCCTCGCTGCCTCTCCGAGTCGGGTCCTTCATCCACATCACGGAGGAATCATGAAGTCCTGGTCCATGCGCGCCCTGGTGCTCGCACTGCTCGGCCTCCTCGCGTTCGGCGGCATCGCCTACGCGCAGGATGGTCAGGCGCATCCCTCGGGCGACCCATCGGTCGCGGCGACGGAATCGCAGCTCGCCGGCCAGCCGGCGGAAGCCCGCACCGAGGCGAACCTCATCCTGCCCGATCTCGGCAGCGTCAACTTTCTGGGGATGCCGGGGAACCGGCTGCTCCTCGGCGGTCTCGTCGTGTGCGTCCTCGGCCTGCTGTTCGGCCTCGGGATGTACATGCAGCTCAAGAACCTCCCGGTGCATCGCGCCATGCGCGAGATCTCGGAGCTGATCTACGAGACCTGCAAGACGTACCTCGTCACGCAGGGCAAGTTCATCCTGCTGCTCGAGCTCTTCATCGGCGCGATCATGGTGGTCTACTTCGGCTTCCTGCGGCATTACGACGCGGCGCGCGTGGTGATCATCCTCATCGCCAGCCTGGTCGGCATCGCCGGCAGCTACGGTGTGGCGTGGTTCGGCATCCGCATCAACACGTTCGCCAACTCGCGCACCGCGTTCGCGTCGCTGAAGGGCAAGCCCTTCCCGACGTACTCGATTCCGCTGCGCGCGGGCATGTCCATCGGCATGCTGCTGATCTCGACCGAGCTCGTGATCATGCTGGCGATCCTGCTCTTCGTGCCGCGCGACTACGCCGGCCCGGTGTTCATCGGCTTCGCCATCGGCGAGTCGCTCGGCGCCGCGGCGCTGCGCATCGCGGGCGGCATCTTCACGAAGATCGCCGACATCGGCTCCGACCTCATGAAGATCGTCTTCAACATCAAGGAAGACGACGCGCGCAACCCCGGCGTCATCGCCGACTGCGTCGGTGACAACGCGGGCGACTCGGTCGGTCCGACCGCCGACGGCTTCGAAACCTACGGCGTGACCGGCGTCGCGCTGATCACGTTCATCCTGCTCGCGGTCAGCAGCGCCACCGTGCAGGTCCAGCTCCTCGTCTGGATCTTCGTCATGCGCGTGCTGATGATCATCACTTCCGCGGTCTCGTACTTCATCAACGAGGCGATCGCGAAGGCGCGCTACGGCAACGCGGACAAGATGAACTTCGAGGCGCCGCTCACGTTCCTCGTGTGGCTGACCTCGATCCTCTCCGTCGGCGTCACGTACGTGGTCTCGCGCCTCATGATCCCGAACCTCGGTGGCGACACCACGATGTGGTGGAAGCTGTCGACGATCATCACCTGCGGCACGCTCGCCGGCGCGATCATCCCCGAGATCGTGAAGGCGTTCACCTCGACCGAATCGCGCCACGTGCGCGAGGTCGTCACCGCGTCGCGTGAAGGCGGCGCGTCGCTCAACATCCTCTCCGGCTTCATTGCCGGCAACTTCTCCGCGTACTGGATGGGACTCACCATCGCCGGCCTCATGGGCATCGCGGCGTGGATGAGCGGCAAGTTCCCGACCGGCGACGGCGCGCTGATGATCGCTCCCGCGATCTTCGCGTTCGGCCTCGTCGCCTTCGGCTTCCTCGGCATGGGACCGGTCACCATCGCCGTCGACTCGTACGGCCCGGTCACCGACAACGCGCAGTCGGTCTACGAGCTCTCGACCATCGAGACCATCCCCGGCGTCGAAGCGGAGATCCAGCGCGACTTCGGCTTCCGCCCGTCGTGGGAAAAGGGCAAGGAGTACCTCGAGGAGAACGACGGCGCGGGCAACACGTTCAAGGCCACCGCGAAGCCTGTGCTCATCGGCACCGCGGTCGTCGGTGCGACCACGATGATCTTCTCGATCATCATGATGCTCACGCGCGGCCTCACGGTGGACATGGACAAGCTCTCGCTCCTCCACCCGCAGTTCCTCCTCGGACTCGTCGTCGGCGGCGCGGTGATCTACTGGTTCACCGGCGCGGCCACGCAGGCCGTGTCGACCGGCGCGTATCGCGCGGTCGAGTTCATCAAGGCCAACATCAAGCTCGACACCGGCGCGGAGAAAGCGTCGGTCGAAGACTCGAAGAAGGTCGTCGCCATCTGCACGCAGTACGCGCAGAAGGGTATGTTCAACATCTTCCTGACGGTGTTCTTCTCGACGCTCGCGTTCGCGTGCTTCGAGCCGTTCTTCTTCATCGGCTATCTCGTGTCGATCGCGCTCTTCGGTCTCTATCAGGCGATCTTCATGGCCAACGCCGGCGGCGCGTGGGACAACGCCAAGAAGATCGTCGAGACGGAGCTGAAGGCGAAGGGCACGCCGCTGCACGCGGCTTCCGTCGTCGGCGACACGGTCGGCGATCCGTTCAAGGACACCTCGTCCGTGGCCATGAACCCGGTCATCAAGTTCACGACGCTCTTCGGCCTCCTCGCCGTCGAGCTGGCGGTGGAGATGACGCGCTCCGGCCAAGGCGGCCTCACGCGCGTGCTCTCCGCGGTGTTCCTGCTGATCGCGATGACGTTTGTTTACCGTTCGTTCTACGGAATGCGCATCGGCACCGCCGAAACGGACGCACACTAATCGCATGAAGCAACTTGCAATCGCTCTCTCCCTCCTCGTCGCCGGCACGCTTGCCGGCGGCGAGGTCGTCACGCGCGGCGCCGCCATCGCGAAGGACGCGCCGGTCGTCGCACTCGCGCAGATCCTCGACAAGCCGGAGGCGTACACGAAGGACGCCGTCGTTACCGAGGGCGTCATCACCGCGACCTGCCAGGAGATGGGCTGCTGGATGCAGCTCGCACCGGCGAACGACAAGACCGGCGTTCGCGTGACCTTCAAGGACTACGGCTTCTTCGTCCCGACCGCGAGCAACGGCTATCACGCCCGGCTCGCCGGCGTGACGACGGTCAAGACGTTGACCAAAGAGGAAGCGGATCACCTCGAAGGCGAAGGCGCGAAACTGACGCGCAACGCCGACGGCACCGCGCGCGAAGTCTCCTTCGTCGCGAACGGCGTCGAGCTCACGAAGTAGCGCTCAGACAATCGTCGACGCGATGGTGTAATCCACCATCGCGTCGAACCGTTCTCGCTCCGCGTCGTACACGCGCTTCATCACCAGCGAGTCGCGGTCCAGCGCACGGTCGACGGCCAGGATGCCGTCCAGGTGATCGATCTCGTGCTGCAGCAGTTCCGCGACCGCGCGATCAAGCTCCTTCCACGTCTTCGCCGCGCCGGTCTCGTCGACGTAATCGAGCGAGATCGATTCGTGCCGCGCCACGCGCACGAGGAGGTCGGGAAAACTCATGCAGTCGTCCCACATCGTGAACGTCTCCGCGCTGCGCCACGTGATCACCGGATTGACGATGAAGAACGTGCCGCGGCCGAGGTTCGTCGCGATGAAGCGTTGCGCGATACCGATCTGCGGCGCGGAGATGGCGCGGCCGAAGCCGTGAGTCCTGCGAAACGCGTCGAGCGTCGCCGCGAGCGTGTCGAAGGCGTTCGCGTCGTCGAAGCGCTCGACTTCGGCGGAACACACGCGCAGGCGCGCGTCGCCCAGGAGGAGGACTTCAGCGGGTGCCGTCATGCAGCCTCGCAAACAGCTCCGCCGTCAGGTTTGCTCCCGTGGCGATGAGCACGACGCGTTTGCCGCGAAACGACGCGCGCTGCTGCAGCGCGCCCGCGAGCGCCGCGGCGCCGGACGGCTCGACCAGCAGCTGCGCGGAGAGGATCATCGCGCGCGTGGCGGCGAGCAGCTCGTCGTCGGAGACGGCGATCGCGTCGTCGACGTACGCGAGCAGCAGCTCGAGCGCGAGCCGCGCCGGCACGCGCGCGACGAGCCCGTCGGCGATGCGCGTTTCGATCGGACGCTCGATCGCGCGGCGCGCGTGAAAGCTCTCCACCATCGCCGGCGAGCCTTTCGCCTGCACGGTCACGATGCGCGCTTGCGGAAAGCGCTCCTTCACCGCGATGGCGACGCCGCTCGCGAGCGAACCGCTGCCCATGCCGGTATAGACGACGTCGACGGCGTCGAGCGTCTGCGCGATCTCACGGCCGATCGTGCCGGCGCCTTCGATGACCGCGTCGCTCTCGCCGTCATCGACGAAGAGCAGCTCTTCGTCGCGCGCGAACTGGATGGCGAGTTCCTTCGCCGCGTCGAGATCGTGACCGATGTCGTGGATCGTCGCGCCGAGGAGCGCGATCTTCGCGCGCTTGGTCGGATTCGCACCGAGCGGGAGAAAGATGTGCGCGGGGATGCCGGCCGTACGCGCCGCCCACGCCACGCCTTGCCCATGATTGCCCGTCGATGACGTGACGACGCCGCGCGGCGCGGCGTGCTCGCGGAGAATCGCGTTCAGCGCGCCGCGCCACTTGAACGAGGCGATCGGCGACACGGTCTCGTTCTTCACGAAGACCTCGCAGTCGAGCTCGCGCGAGAGGAGCAGCGACGGCACGAGCGGCGTCGCTGAGGCGTACGACGCGAGCCGCGCCGCGGCGCGCGCGATGTCGATGGTGCGGGTCATCGTAGCGCTCAGCGCATCAGCGCCCCGTCCGCACGCGGTCGAAGAACGACACGAGCTTCGGCGAGAACGCGTTCGTGTCGAGGCGCAGCGCGGCGTTCTGCGTGAGCGCGGCGCGAAAGTCCGCCGTCGCCTGCGCGAGAAGCGCATCGGGCGTGCGCGAGAGCATCGCTCGCGTGTAGCGCGCGATGCCGCGCAGCAGGTATGCCTCCGCGGTCGCGTGCTGCGCGAGGAGGTTCGTGAGCAGCGTTTCTGACGACGCGAGGTCGCCGGCGGCATACGCGCGGAAGGCGTCGCGCAGTTCGGGCGTCGCGGTGGGCGCGGAGGCGTGCGTCGCCGTCGGCGCGGAGGTCAACGCGGGCGCCGGGGTGGCGGCGGGCGACGAGGCCGGCGTCGTCGCGGCAACAGCCGCGGGGGCGGGCGGTGGCGCGGGCATCAGCTCCGCGAGCCGCTTCGTCAGCGCCTGCTCGCGCGCGGCGGCGGCGCGGGCGATGCGCTGGAACTCCGCGTCGTTCGTCGCGGCGGCGAGCTGCCTGCGCAGCGTCTCGCCTTCGCGCGTCTCGATTTGCAGCAAGCGATGTTGCAGCGGCGTACGCGCGGCGGCGACGGCATCGCCGATGTGGCGGCGGTACTGCTGCACGGCGACGTTCGCCTCGACTTCCGCTTCGCTCTGGATGTCGCCCGATGTCTGGCTCGGCGCTTGAGCCTGCGCCGGCGCAGGCTTCGCGGTCACGACCGGTGCGGGCGACGGCGTGGGTGGCGGCGCGGTCGTGGTCGTCGCGGGCGTCGACATTGGCACCACGATCGCGGTCTCGCGCGGCTTCGGCGGAATCGCGGCGGCGGCCGCGGCGCGCGCGGCCTTCTCTTTCTTCGCCTGATCCGCGGCCGTCGAGAACAGCGCGCTCGCCTGCTGCGCGATCTGCTCCGCGCCGCGATACGCGTCGACGTCCGCGCCCGCTTTGCGGAACTGCGCGTTCGCTTCCTGCAGCTTGCGCAAGCCGGCGACATAGCTGTCGGTGCGATCGCCGCCCGCGCCCGCGGCGGCGGCCTGCGCGAGCACCGCGCGGCTGATCGCATCGCCGGCGCTCTTCTTCGGTCCCGACGCCGCGTTGTCGGCGATGCGCTGCTTCTCCGTCTGTGCGCGCGCGACCCAGTCCTTTAGCCGCGCGTAGTACTCCGTCTTCGCGATCGCCCCCTGCTCCTCGGACATGCGCCACTCGCGCAGCGCGCCGTCCGGATCGCCGAGGTTGAACTTCGCGATGCCGAGCCAGAAATGCGGGACGTACGTGACGAGGAGATTCCCCGTGCGGATGTTGATTCCTTCGTTCGGATTGCTCGCCAGCGCCTGCTGCAGCGCGTCCGCGGCCGCGCGATAGTTGCGCGCGTTCACGGCCGTCGTGCCGCGCTGATACGCGTCCCACCACGCGTCCGTCGCCGCGAACAAGGGCATCGCGACAAACAGCAGCAGCGCGCACGTGAGCCGCTTCATCGCGCCGCTCCGAAGTCGGGCAGCGCGGCGCTGGCCGGATCGGCGAACTGCACGCTGAGCGTCGCATCGCGTCCGGCGGCGACGTTCACCGTGCGCGTGATCGGCGCGGGAAAGTTCGGGTTCGAAAGCGTGACCTCGTAGCGCCCCGGCGGCAGATCGACCGGCGCCGGCGTGACCAGCGCGCCGACCTCCACGTTCTCATTGCGGTCGAGATTGCGGATGCTGGTGACGTTCGCCCACGGGAATGCATTGATACCCAAGTGTCCCGGCGCCGCGGCGATGGCAGGCGACGGCACGGCCGCCGCGGCGAGCGGTGGCGCGGCAACGTCGGGCTTCGCATCGCCGCCACGCATCTTCATCCATGCAAACGCGCCGAGCGCGAGCAGGACGAGCACGATCGCCGCGACGAACAATCCGCCGCGCCGCGCCGACGGCTGCGGCGCTTCCTCCGCCGGCGGCACGCGATGCAGCGTGCGTTGCGCGGCCGGTTGCGCGCGTTCGGCAGCGGCGGCTGTCGGGCGTTCCGTGGCGACCGTCGGCGCGTGACTGGCGACGGACATCACCGTGGCGACGTCGTTCGGTTCGCGCGCCGACATGCGCGTCGCGTTGTCGGTCAGCTCCGCGCTCGCGGGCAACGGCGGCGGCGCGCCCGCCTCATCGGAGAGCGACGGCGCGATGCGCTCGATGGCGGTCGCGAACTCGCGCGCGCTCGCGAAGCGGTTGTTCCGATCCTTCTCCAGCGCTCGGAAGATCAGCGCCTCGAGCTCCGGCGGCACGGCGATGCCGGGATTCGTCTCGCGCAGCGCGCGCGGCCGCTGCGAGGCGTGCATCATCAGAAACGCGTGCGGCGTGTCGGCCTGGAACGGCGGCACGCCGGTGAGCATCTCGTAGAAGACGATGCCGAACGAATAGAGATCCGCGCGGCCGTCGATGCGCTCGCCGGGCGGCAGCATGCCGAGGTGCTCGGGCGAGCAGTACTTCCACTTGCCGACGAACATCCCCGTCTTGGTCTTGTTGTCCTCGGCGCCGGAGCCTTTGGCGATGCCGAGGTCGATGATCTTCACGCGCTCGTCGCCTTCATCATCGCGCGTGATCATGAGGTTCTCGGGGCTGACGTCGCGGTGCACGATGCCGGCGCGATGAATGGCGTCGAGGCCGTGCAGCGCCTCGACAGCGAGGCGTGCGGCGTAGCGCGGCGAGAGCGGCCCGCGCTGGTCGATGAGTTCGTGGAGATTGATCCCCTCGATGTACTCCCAGACCATGTAGCGCGAGGTCTCGTCGAGCGTCGAGAAGTCGAAGAGCGTGGCGACGTTCGGGTGATGGATCTTCGTCGCCAGCCGTGCCTCGCGCAGGAAGCGCTCGTGCGCCGCGGGATCGGTGGCGATGTTCGCGCGCATCAGCTTGATGACGCGAATGGCATTGAGATGGATGTGGAGGACCTTGTAGACCTCGCCCATGCCGCCGACACCGAGGCGCGAGAGGATCTGGTACTTCCCATCGAGCGGCGTCTCGAGATAGCGGCGGAGGAACTCGGTGATCGGCTCGCCGCAGAAAGGACAGGCCTTGAATTTCGGATCGACTTCCGATTTGCAATGAATGCAGAAGAAGGCCATGACGTGGGGGTGCGGCTGTAACCGGAATTATATGATCGCACGATGCAAGAGCGGACGTTCCGCGTGCGCACGAGCGCGCGCGAGCAGATCCTGCTGGTGACGCGCGAAGTCGACGACGCGCTGCAAGCGCTCGACGCGCGCGACGGCATCTGCACCATCATCGTGCCGCACACCACGTGCGCGATCTCCATCAACGAGAACGCGGATCCCGACGTCCCCGCCGATCTCGTGAAGGCGCTGCGCGCGATGATCCCGAACGTGCGGTTCGCGCACGGCGAAGGCAACTCGGACGCGCATCTGCTGTCGATGATGATCGGCTGCTCGCTGCAGTGGCCGTATCGCAACGGCAGGCTCGTGCTGGGCACGTGGCAGGGGATCTACTTCGTCGAGCTCGATGGACCGCGCGAGCGGAAGGTGACGGTGTACGTCTCATGACCGCGCAATACGACGTCGTCGTCATCGGCGGCGGCACCGCCGGCCTCGTCACCGCCTCCGGCTGCGCGCGGCTCGGGCGCAAGGTCGCGCTCATCGAACGCGAGGTCCTCGGCGGCGATTGTCTCTGGACCGGCTGCGTGCCGACGAAAGCGCTGGTCGCCTCCGCGAAGCTCGCGCATCAGATGCGTCACGCGGATGCGTTCGGCCTCGAGCCGGTCGCGCCGCGGATCACACCGAAGTCGGTGATGGACTCGATGCGCGCGCAGCGCGCCGCCATCGCGCCGCACGACGATCCGGCGAAGTTCCGCGCCCTCGGCATCGACGTCATCATCGGCCGCGCGCGACTCGTCGCCGCGGGTGAAGTCGACGTCGACGGCCGCCGCATCACCGCGAAAGACGTCGTCCTCGCCACCGGCTCGCGCACCGCGGTGCCGCCGGTCGACGGTCTGCGCGACGCCGGCTTTCTCGACCACGTTTCGTTTCTGCAGCAGGATGACTTTCCGGCGTCGCTCCTGATTCTCGGCGGCGGCGCGATCGGCATCGAGTTCGCGCAGGTCTTCGCACGCTTCGGCGCGCGCGTCACCGTCGTTGAGATGGCCGACACCATCCTCGCGAAGGAAGACGCGGAGATCGTCGCGCGCCTGCGCGAGCTGCTCGAAGCGGAAGGCATCGAGATCATCACCGGCTTCGCGGTGAAGTCGGTGCGCAGCGACGGCGTGAAGAAGTTCGCGCGCATCGAACATCACGACGGACCGTCGCGCGAGCTCGCCGTCGACGAGCTGTTCGTCGCATCGGGACGCCGCGGCAATACCGAGGACCTCGGCCTCGAAGCGGCCGGCGTGCACGTCGAACGCTCGTACGTCGTCGTCGACAAGTTTCTGCAGACCTCGGTGCCACGCGTCTGGGCGTGCGGCGACGTGCACGGCGGGCTGCAGTTCACGCACGTCGCCGCGTACGAGGCGGTGAAGCTCGTGCGCAACCTGCTGTTCCCCGGCAAGTCTGCCGTCGATTACACGGACATTCCGTGGGCGATCTACACCGATCCCGAGGCCGCGCGTGCCGGCATGACGGAAGCGGAGGCGCGCGCGCGTCACGGCGACGGCGTGCGCGTCTTCAAGACCGAGCTGCACGACGTCGACCGCGCCGTCGTCGATCGCGCATCCGCCGGCCTGCTGAAGATCGTCTGCGATGCGAAAGGCCGCATCCTCGGCGCGCACGCGCTCTGCACGCACGCATCGACGGTGATCGAGGAGCTCGTGCTCGCGCGCCGCAATGGAATGAAGGTCAGCGACCTCGCGCAGCGGATCTCGCCGTATCCGTCGCTCGCCGACGGCGTGCAGAAAGCCGCGTCGCTCTACTATCAGGACGTCGCGAACGGGTGGCTGGGCGGCGTGGGTCGCGCGCTGGCGCGGTGGTCACAATGATGCATCGGCCAGAGAATCGTAATCATTGGAAGGAAGGAGCATTCATGAAGAACCTCTCCCTGCTCTCCCTCGGACTTCTCCTGCTCGTCGCCGCCGCCTGCATGACGACCTCGCAGCCGGTGGGGCTGGCGACGCTCGCGCCGACCAGCGGCTCGAACGCGCACGGCACCGTCAAGCTCACGCAGCTCGCCGGGGGCGGCGTGCAGATGAAGATCGATCTCATGGGCGTGCCGCCGGGAACGCACGGCTTTCACATTCACGAGAAAGGCGACTGCGGCGACAACGGCAACGCCGCCGGCGGCCACTTCAACCCGACCGCGATGCAGCACGGCGCGCCGGACATGATGCCGCACCACGCCGGCGACTTCGGCAACGTCACCGCCGAAGCGAACGGCGAAGTGCACACGACCGTGACCACGCAGTCGATCACGCTGTCGGCCGGCGAGGCGTCGGCGATCGGGCACGCGTTCATCCTGCACGGCGGCACGGACGATCTGAAGTCGCAGCCGTCGGGCAACGCGGGGCCGCGCATCGCGTGCGGCGTCGTGACGCTGCAGCAGTGAACGGCTAGCGAACCTACGGCCGCTCGAATCGAAACGCGACCTGATTGAGACCCGGCTGCGCGACGATCCGCGCCTCGGGCGGCGTGGTGCCGGCGAGGATCGCGCGCAGCTGGTCGCCGGTGAAGTACGGCCACAGCTCGTACACGCCGGCCGGTACCGCGACGAGCAGCGCGCTGCCGTCGTCGCCGGTGCGGATCGGAATGCCGGCGCGGTTGCTCATCACCGAGCGGATCATCGGCGAGAGCATGCGTCCGCCGACGCGCAGCGCGAACGCGACGTTCGTCATCGGCGCGCCGCCGGTCGTCTGCGCCGCGACGCGAATCGCCGCGACGCCCGCGGGCACGACCACGCGCAGCGGAGTGCTGGCGTTCTTCGCATCGCCGCTGACGTCGACGATCGCGAACGAGCCGCTGCGCGGCAGCACGTACAGCGTCTTCTGTTCGCCCGCGCTGAGCGTGAACGTGACGAAGCCGTTCGCGTCGGTGTGGCGCTCGTTCTCGAAGCCGCTCTCGTCGACGACGGTCGCGTCGGCGGCCGGCGCACCATTCGCGTCGACGATCTGCAACGTGCGCGCGACGCCGTTGCGCATGCGCAGCGTCACCGACTCGCGCTGTTCGCCGCTGCCGAAGAGCAGCGACGTCGTCGCCGGCAGATGACCTTCGGCTGTCGCGGTGAGCGTCTGCGTGCCGGTAGCGACGCGCTCGAACGCGAAGTGGCCCGCCGCATCCGTCGTCTCGACCCGCTGCGTCGACGCCGCACCCTCGGCATGCGTGTCGAGCTGCACCTCGGCGCCGCTCACCGGCTGATTCGCGTCATCCACGACGTGCCCTTCGAGCGTCGCGTGCGGCAGATCGATCGTCCACTCGATGCGCTGCGCGCCGTCGAGCGTCGCGACGCGCGGCAGCATCGTGCCGTCCGCGGTGATCCAGCCGACGTACTCGCCACGCTGCCACAGCTCCGTCGTCGCGCGGCCATCGTTGTCCGTCGCGATCGACGTCTGCCACGTCTGATTCGACGGCCCGAGCGCAATCGTCACCGGCTTGCCCGGTTCCTGTCCGCGCACGAACACGTTCAGCTCCGCCGGTTCGATCTTCACCGGCAGCTCCGTCGTCTCGCCTTCGCGCACGTTCGTTTCGAGCGCGAGCCGCTGCAGCGGACCGTCGCCGCGCACGACGACGGCGTAGCTCCCCGCCTCGAGCTGCGCGAGCTCCGTTGCGCCGCTCACGTGCGTGCGCGCCGCGACCTCGTCCCACGTGCGCCCGTTGCGGCGCAGCACGCGCAGATCGAGCGGCGCGGTCTCATCGAGCGTGACGTGCAGCGCGCCGCCGGCATTGAGCGCGATGGTGCCGAGGTCGGCGTCGGCGACGACTTTCGGAATTGCGAGCTGCAGCGTCGCGCGGCCGGGCGCGCTCACGCGCACGAAGGGCGGCCAGTCGTTCTCGATCCATGCGCGGAAACGGCCGTCGATGCCCGCGCGCGCGAGCGTCTCGTTCGACGGCGACACGATCGTCGCGTCGCCGCGCGGCTGATTGTCGTCGGCGTTGACGACGATGCCGCGCAGCGACGGCAGCGGTTGCAACGCGAGCGTGCCCAGTCCTTCCGTATCGTTCTTCACGTTGCGCGAGGCGTCGCGAAAGTGCGGGGCGCTCAACAGCAGCGTGCCGGCCGTGCCCGGCAGTGAGAGGCGTGGCAGCCAGAGGCGGCGCAGCGAGGCGATCGCTTTCGGCGTGAGCGTCGCATCGACGTTCGCGAAGGTGAGCGTCGCGCTTTCGGGTGGCTCGTCGCCGAGAACGCGCAACGCGACCGCGTGTCCGCGCCAGTCGCGCGCGTCGAGATCGACCACGCTCTGCGAGGTTGTCAGCGAGCCGAGGGCGAGCTCCGTCCAGGCGCGGTCATGCCAGACGAACGACGAGCCATCCTTGCGCGGCAGTTCGAACCGGCGCGCAGACGTCGTGCGGCATTCGAGCTGTCGCGTGCCGGCGAACACGCACACTTCACCGGCGACAGGAGCCGGCGCCGGCGCGGCGAGGCTGCTCGCGGCCAGCAGCACGAGCGCGGAGAGCAGCATCATCGATGCGCGAAGCTCGTCCCGGCGAAGGTCGAGGCCGCGAGCTGCCAGCGCAGCGCGCGCTGCCGCGGCGCGGGAATGACGTCGACGGACGCCACGCGCCACTGCGGCCGGAGCGGCGGCTCACCCTTCAGCGGCACGTCGGGCACGGCCACGGTCGTGCCGATGCAATCCTGCCAGTAAATGCACTCCCGTCCGTTGCTCATGCACTGCACGTAACCGCCCGGAACGTCGACCACGCAGTTGCGCGCGACGCAACGGACGCAGACGTCCGCCGACATCGGGACCGCGAAAAGCGCCATTACGGCAAGGAACCAATAGGTGACGTATCTCATTCTGGATGCCTTTGAGGAAAGATTACCGTCCGCCCTTAAGGCCGTCAACGCCTCCCGCCCGGCGTCTGCCTTGCACTCGTTCCGCGCATGAAACGCAACGCGCTCTTCCTCTGCGTGCTCCTCCTCGCCGCCTGCAGCGGCGGCCACAGCGGCGTGACGGCCGTGCCGGGCCACGGCGCGGTGGCGGTGCAGGTCGTGCCGAACCCGATCGTCGCGAGCCTGGTCTCCGGCAGCACGTACACGTTCCCGTTCGACGTCGTCGTGCGCGAGACCGGCGGTCGGCCGATCCACGTGACGCGCGTTTCCGCGACGGTCTTCGCTCCCGGCGGCCTCACCCTCGGCCGCGAGAGCTGGGACGCGAGCCAGATTCAGGGCATGGGCTTCAACACGCAGCTGGGCGCGAACGGCGAGGCGCGCTACCACTTCGCGCCGCGCAAGGACGTGCCCGACGAGCGCCTGTTCGGCGGCGTCTCGGCCGAGCTGCGCGTCGAGGCGGTCGACGACAGCGGGACCGCGACCAACGCGTCGACCGTGGTCACGATCACGCGCTGACGCCGCGCTTCACTCGACCCAGCGCGCGATGAAGAGGTTCGTGTCGTGTCCCTCGGGATTCGCGCGATTCGAGCCCCACACGATGTACTTGCCGTCGGGGCTGAAGATCGGGAAACCGTCAAAAGCCGGTGCGGTGGTTACGCGCTCGGGCGTGCCGCTGCCGTCCTTGTTCACGATGAAGAGATCGAACTCGCGGCCGCGCGGGTCGAGCACGTTCGACGAGAAGATGATCCGCTTCTGATCGGGCATGAACCAGGGGCAGAAGTTCGCGGCGCCGTTGGCGGTGAGCTGCCGCGCGTTCGAGCCGTCCGCGTTCGCGACGTACAACTCCATCTTCGAAGGCTTCACGAAGCCGTCGGCGAGCAGCGACTGATACTCGGCCAGCGCCGCGGGATCGGTGAAGCGCGACGCGCGCCAGACGATCTCCGTGCATTGCGCGTTGTAGAACGCGCCGCCGTCGTAGCCGACCGTGTTCGTGAGGCGCTTCACGTCGCTGCCGTCCTCGTTCATCGAATAGAGGTCGAGGTCGCCGTCGCGCACGGACGTGAAGATGATGCGGCCTCCTTTGTGACACCACGTCGCCTCGGCGTCGTAGCCCGGCGTCAGCGAGATCCGCTTCTTGTTCGAGCCGTCCGCGTTCGCGATGTAGAGGTCGTAGCCTTTGTAGACGCCCCAGATGTAGCCGCGCGAGCGGTCGGGCGGCGGCGGGCAGCCGGGATCGGCCGCTTCCGTCGACGCGTAGATGATGCGGTCGCCGTTCGGATACGAGAAATAGCCGCAGGTCGTGCGTCCCTTCCCGCTCGAGACGAGCTTCGTCTCGCCGGTGGCGAGATCCATCTCGTACTCCTGATCGCAGCCGCCTCGCTCCGAGGTGGACTGATAGATGATCTTTCTTCCGTCGGGGCTGAAGTACGCCTCGGCATTTTCGCCGCCGAAGGTCAGCTGACGGACGTCCGTCAGATGCTTCTCGCCGTCGAACGTCTTGTCGAACGGCTTGCCCGCCTTGATCTCGAGCGGCATGACGCCGTGCGCGCCGCTGCCGGGCGCCGGCTGCGCGCCGCGCGAGCCGAGCGTCGCGCGCAGCGGCACGCGCGCGCCGTTGCGGACGACGACCACGTCGATCGTCTCGCCCGGCTTATGATCCTGCAGCGCGTACGTCATGTCGTAGAGGTTCGCGATGCGTGTGCCGGCCATCTCGACGAGCACGTCGCCGCCTTTGATGCCGGCGAGATCGGCCGGTCCGCCCGCGCGGACATCCGCGAGCTTGACGCCGCCCTCGGTCGCATCCATCGCGCTGTAGTCGGGGATCGTGCCGAGGTATGCGCCGTAGCCGCGGCTGTCGCCTTCCATCGCCGGAGCGGAGGCGACGCGCGCGTAGTGCGGCGTGACGTCGCCGCGCGCGATCGACGCGACGGTCTGCGCGGTGACTTCGGCGACGCGCGCCGCGCCCGCGAAGTTGATCGCGTCGGCGTCGTCTTCCGGCGTGTGATAGCGGTCGTGCGTGCCGGTGAAGTAATGCAGCACGGGGATGCGCTTCGCGTAGAAGCTGGTCTGATCGGACGGCCCGTAGCCGTCGCCGCTCTCCGTCATCGCGAGCTTCGCGTCCGCGCCGACGCGATCGACGAGCGCTTTCCACTCCGGCGCGGAGTCGGTGCCGAACGCGACGAGCTTGTCGTCGCGCAGCGCGCCGACCATGTCGAGATTCACCATCGCCACGATCTTGTCGAGCGGCACGGGCGGATGATCGACGAGATACGCGGAGCCGCCGAGGCCGACTTCTTCGGCGGAAAAGAGCGCGAAGAGAATCGTGCGGCGATCGCGCGCGTCCTTCAGCAGCTCGCCTAGCCGCTGCGCGGCGACGAGCACCGCGGCGGTGCCGGACGCGTTGTCGTCGGCGCCGTTGTGGATCGCGTGCTCGTTCGGCTTGAGCGAGCCCTTGCCGCCGTACCCGAGGTGATCGTAGTGCGCACCGAGGACGACCACTTCGTCCGCGAGCTTGCCGCGTCCGGCGAGCAAGCCGGCGACGTTCTCCGCGTCGACGTAGCTCGCGGCGACGTCGACGTTGCCTTTCAGCGTGCGATCGAGAATGCGCGAGCGCGGCTTGAGGTCGGCGTCGACGGCTTTCTGAAATCCGGCGAGATCGACCCACTGCTGCGCGACGGACGTCTTCACCTGCAGCACCGGAATGCCCGCGGCGGATTCGGGACCGTCGTTCACGAGCGCGGGCAGCTTGTCCTTGTCTTCGTCCTGCTGCGGCCCGGTCACGAACACGACCGCGACCGCGCCGCGCTCGCGCGCCTGCATCGCTTTGTAGCGCAGCGCGGACCAGCGGCTCGGCTTGCGGCCATCGAAGACGGAGTTGTCGTCGCGCTCCTGCGGTTCGTAGCGCAGCATCAGCGCGACCTTGCCTTTGAGGTCGATGCCTTCGTAGTCGAGGTAGCCGAGCGGCGGCGCGTCGATGCCGTAGCCGACGAAGGCGATCGGGCCCGCGAACGAGCCGGCGCTGGAGAACGCGAGCGGCGTCCAGTCGTCCGCCGATAATCCTTCGATCGCGTTCTTCGCGCCGAGCGCGACGCCCATCTTCACCGGGAACTTCTGGCGGTACGACGAGCCGAACGCGGGACGCAGTCTCGCGTCGCGCAGCTGCGTTTCGATGTAGCTCGCGGCCTTGCCGATGCCTTGCGTGCCGAGGCCGCGGCCTTCCATGTCGTCCGCCGCGAGCGTGCGGATGTGGCGTTCGATCGGAGGCTGCGGCGCGGCCGCGAGCACGACACTGCAGGCGAAGGCGAGAGCGAGCTTACCAGCCGAGGACATACGCGAATACTAACGGCGCAACGATGCTCGCGTCGCTTTCGATCACGTGGCTGGGCGTGTCGACGCCGAGTTTGCCCCAGGTGATCTTCTCGTTCGGCACGGCGCCGGAGTACGAACCGTAGCTCGTGGTCGAGTCGCTGATCTGGCAGAAGTAACCCCACAGCGGCACATTCGTGCGCTGCAGGTCCTGATGCAGCATCGGCACGACGCAGATCGGGAAGTCGCCGGCGATGCCGCCGCCGATCTGGAAGAAGCCGATCGACGATTCGCCGGAAGTGCGGGTGTAGTACTCCGCGAGCTCGATCATGTACTCGATGCCCGTGCGCACGGTGTGGACGTTCTTGACGTCGCCGGAGATGCAGTGGCCGGAGTACATGTTGCCGAGGGTCGAGTCCTCCCAGCCGGGGACGAACATCGGCAGGTTCTTCTCCGCCGCGGCGATCATCCACGAGTGCTTCGGATCGATCTGGTAGAACTCCGCGATCGAGCCGTCGCGCAGGATCTCGTACATGAACTCGTGCGGGAAGAGGCGCTTGCCCTGCTGGTCCTTCTCGACCCAGTGCCGCAGCACCGCGCTTTCGATGCGCCGCATCGCCTCGCCCTCGGGGATGCACGTGTCGGTGACGCGGTTCATGTGGCGGTCGAGGAGCAGCTTCTCGTCGAGCGCGGAGAGATAGCGGTAGTGCGGCACGCGCTCGTAGCAGTCGTGCGCGACGAGGTTGAAGATGTCTTCCTCGAGGTTCGCGCCGGTGCAGCTGATCGCGTGGACCTTGCCCGCGCGGATCATCTCCGCAAGCGAGAGCCCGAGCTCCGCGGTGGACATCGCGCCCGCGAGCGTGACGAGCATCTTCCCGCCGCTCGCGAGGTGCTTGTTGTAATCGATGGCCGCGGCCTTCAGCGCGGCGGCGTTGAAGTGGCGGTAGTGGTGGTCGATGAAATCAGTGATTGCGCCCATGGCGCGCGAATCCTACAACTTCGCGCGCCTTCAGCGAACGTGTTTAGCGGACGTGCTTCACCGCACCACGATCGGCACCGTCACGTGTCGTTCGTCCGACGAGCCCTTCTTGTGGATGGTCACGCCGAGCTCGCGCGCGTCGTGCGGCACGTTCTCGAGTGCGAAGACGTACTGCGTGACGTCGCCGCCCGCGGGACGGTTCTGCGAGACGAGCTTCGCCGTCGGCGCGATGTCCCACGTCAGCTCGTCCGGCTCGGCGTTGTAGACGTAAAGCGCGAAGAGGCGAGGCTCGCCGGCGCGCAGCGTGGCGCGCGCGTCGGGTACGAACGATTCGCCGCCGAGGACGAACGGATACGGCTGCGGCTTCTTCGAGTCGGCCTTGACCATGATCCAGTCGGCGCCGGCCGCCTGCTGGAAGAAGAGCGGCTGCACGACGGCGACGTCGCCGTCTTTCGCGACGTCGAGGTTGACGCGCTTGTAGCCCTTCGCATCGGTCTCGCCGACGTGCACGAGCGACTTGATCGCGTACTTGCCCGGCGGCAGCGACAGCGTGCCGTAGAACTTCACGCCGCTCGCCTTCAGGCGGTCGCCGACCTTGCTCACGTCGAGCTTCATGCGCTCGTAGATGCGGTCGCGCACGACGCCGTCGCTGTCGAACGCGTAGACGAAGACTTCCGTCGTGGCGAGGTCGTTTTTCGCGTGCTTCACGAGATCGTTGCCGGAGATCTCGAGGATCACCGGCACCTGCGACTTCGTGCCGCCGGTGGGGAACGAGGTCGCGAGCGCGGCGACGTCGATGTCGTCCTGCGGGATATCGTTGAGGATGATCTCGGCGGTGGAGAGCGAGCGTTCGATGGTCGACTCCGCGCCGGCGTCGTAGTAGCCACCGCGGTGCTGCACGCGCGCGCTCGGCACGCCGGTGAGCTTCACGCTCAGCTTGTGGAAGGTGCCCGGCTTGTCGACCGGCGCCTGGAAGCCGAGGACGTAGACCACTTCCTGCTGGTGCGTGAGGTGATCGAAGTCGGCGCCGATGTCGTTCGAGTTGCGGAACACCGAGCCGCCGGTGGAGTTGGCGAGGAGATAGAGGCCCTCGTTGTTGTTGTTGGTCGCGCCGGAGCGGACGTCGTTCTTCACGCGCACGCCCTGGATGTCGACGGTATGCAGCACCGCGTCGGCGCGGCGAAACTCCTCGGCCATTTTCACGATGGCCTGCTGCGCGCGAGCGTTGCCGTAGCGCTGGTCGCTGTCGACCTTCCACAGCTCGCCGTTCTGGATGGCGTCGTTCTCCGCCGCCTCCACGCCCGTCTCGCCGAGGCCGCGGCCCTGGACGAGCCGCGCGTCGAAGCCTTCCGACAACAGCACGACGTGCTTGCGGCCGGCGAGCTTCTGCAGCGAGTGCGCGACCACGCCGAGCATCTCCACCTGCTTGGTGAGACGCAGGCGTCGGTACGCTTCATCCATCTTCGTCTGGCCGCGGACGAACTCCGCCATCGCGTCGGTGCCCGCATCGGCCTGCGTCGCGACTCCTTCCGCGCCGAAGGTCTGCGGCTGCGACTCGGTCACCAGCGGATTGTCCGTGCTCGCGATCTGCAGCGGATCGAGCGCGCGGTAGTGGCGCGGATTGGCAATCGCCGCGGTGAGCAGCTCGCGGTCGGTCGTGAACGTGGTGACGAAGCGGAAGCCGTGGTCGACGTCGACGGTGCCGATGGCGACGAGGTCGCGCTCGGTCACGCTGCGGGCGATGAAGTTCCGCGCGGCCTGCTGCGCACGCGAGACCTTGTTCGGCGTCGAGTACGAGAGGTCGAAGAGCAGGAGAAAGTTGCGGCGCGACGCGGGATTCAGCGGGGAGATGCGTTTCTCCGGCTCGGTGGCCGCGGCGAAGTCGACGGCGTCGAACGACTCGATGTCGCGCCGCACGCCGTCATCGGTGACGACGAAGTTCTCTTTCGTCAGCCCGCGCACCGGCTCGTTGTTGCGCACCACCGTCACCGGGATCTCGACGTAGGTGACGGTGACCTTCTCCTGAAACGGTTGCTGCTGTTGTTGCGCGAACAAGGTCGCGGGGACGATGAGGAACAGCGCGAACAGCCGTTGGATGAGGGCGCGCATAGCGAGTTTTCTCCGTGGACGAGAATCGTAAGCCGATCCGCGAAGATTCCACGGCGGTTGGGAGCGGACGCTACCGGATTGTTACGCGTTCGGCTTGAGCATCCCGTGGCGCAGGATGCGCGAGATCTCGCGGACGGCGGCGTCGGTGTCCTTGCCGAAGTGGTCCTTGACGCCGAAGAGGATCTCCACCGTGAAGTAGTTATAGAAGATGCGCGTGGCCAGCATGACGGCGGAAACGGGCGAGAGTCCCGCCGCGAGCTTCCCCTCGAGCTCCTTCTCCATCCCGTGCGCTTTCATGAAGGAGTTGAAGCGCTCGGCCATGTCGCCGTAGAACTTGCGGACGTGCGTGCCGTCGAACTCCACGACGTCGACGTAGATCAGCGCGACGTACTCGCGATAGTCGCGGACGATCTCCCGCACCGCATTGCCGATCCCCTCGAGGTTCTCCGGGAACGAGCCTTCCGCGAGCGCGCGGTTGAACGGAAAGTCCGGCTGCGACATCGCCTGGAAGTAGCGGTCGAGCAATCCGCGGAAGATGGTCTCCTTGTCGGGAAAGTGGTGATACACGTTTCCTTTCGACAGCCCCGCCTCCTCGGCGATGTCGCGGACGCTCGTCGCGCCGTAGCCCTTGTGCGAGAACAGCTTGAGGGCGGCGTCGAGGATCTGTTGGCGGCTTTTCTCCGAGCGTTCTTCCTGCGTCATGCGAACCGTCGGTTCGCCGATCGAGATCGTGGTCATGCGAGCGTCTTGCGCAGCGTCTCCTTCACGACTTTTCCATACGGCGTGCGCGGCAATGCCTCGACGAACACGAACCGCTTCGGCACCTTGTACTTCGCGATCCGAAGCGTGAGATACGACGTCAGCTCGGCCTCGCTCGCAGAGGATACGACGAACGCCACCGCAACTTCACCCCACGTGTCGTCCGGCACCGCGACGACCGCCGCATCCGCGACGCCGGGATGCGACACGAGCTCGGCCTCGATCTCGGCCGGATAGACGTTGACGCCGCCGCTGATGAACATCTCCTTGCGTCGCCCGGCGATGTAGAAGAAGCCGTCCTCGTCGCGCCGCGCGAGATCGCCGGTGCGGAAGAAGCCGTCCTCGCCGTACGCCGCGCGCGTCGCTTCCTCGTTGTTCCAGTAGCCGCGCGAGACGTGCGGCCCGCGGATCGACATCTCGCCCACTTCACCGTCCATGTTCTCCAGCCGCACTTCCGTGAAGAGCATCGGCCGTCCGATCGAGCCGGGCTTGCGGTACGAGTCTTCGACGGTCATGGTGAAGCAGTTCACGCCGACTTCCGTCATGCCATATCCCTGCTTGAACACCACTCCGCGCTGCTGGTAGGCCTTAATGATGAAGTGCGGGAGAGGTGCACCTCCGGAGATCAGCCAGCGGACGTGCGAGAGATCGACGCTCGCGAACTCCGGCGCGTCCATGAGCATCTTCCAGATGGTCGGCACGCCGAGGACGACGGTGCAGCGCTCCTGTTCGATTGTGCGCCAGACTTCCGTCGCGTCGAAGCCGCGATGCAGCACGATCGCGCCACCGACGGCGAAGATCGGCAGCAGGAACGCGGCGATGCCGCCCGCGTGATAGAGCGGCGTGAAGATGGAGCTGACGTCGTCGTCGCGCAGACCCCAGTTGATGGCGGTGTTGTACGCGTTCCAGTAGAGCTGGCGGCGCGGGATCATCACGCCCTTCGGCTTCCCGGTCGTGCCGCTCGTGTAGAGCAGGCAGTAGACGTCTTCGGGATCGCGCGCTTCGCCGGCGAACGAGGCTTCGTGCGGTGCGTGCAGCGAATGGCGCGGCACGTCGAGTTGCGCGGTGACGTCGTCGAATTCGGGGCCGTGCACGAGCGCCTTCATGCCGCAGTCGGCCACGATGTGCGCGAGCTCGTGCGCGGTGGCGCGCGTCGAGAGCGGCACGACGATCGCGCCTGCTTTGCCCGCGGCGAAAAAGTAGTCGAGGAACTCGACGGAGTTGTGCGCGAGGAGGCCGAAGCGATCGCCGGCCTCGAGACCGATCGCGCGCAGCGTGCCGGCGGCGCGTTCGGCGCGCGCGTTCAGCTCCGCGTACGTGAGGCGTACGCTCGTGGTGCCGGAACGCGTGGCGACGGAGACGAGCGCGACGCGGTCGGGCGTCACGCGCGCGCGTTCGCTCAGAAGATCGAGGTCAAACATGCGAGGACTCGCTCCGGTTGCTGCAGATGCGGGATGTGCGCGGCGCCTTCGATGATGTGCAGCGTCGAGCCGGCGATCCCCGCGTGCACCGCTTCCGTGTAGTCGCGCGGCACGACGCCGTCGTCGGCGCCCCAGAGGATCGACGTCGGCACGTGGATCTCGTGCAGGCGCTCGTCGAGCAGATGCTCGGTGAGCTCCGTGAGGCGCAGCATCGGCGCGTCTTTCGCGCGTTCGAGCAGCGCGTCGACGACCCACGGCTGCGCGACGTACGACGGTCCGTGCACGGCGCGCAGGATCGCGAGCGCCTCGTCGCGATCGTGCGTGAAGAGCGGCGCGCTCAGCGGACGCGAGAGACCGCCCGGCGATTCGAGCACGAGCCGATCGACGCGCTCCGGATGCACGATCGCGTAGAACATCGCCAGCCACCCGCCCATCGAGTTGCCGAGGAGCGTGGCGTGCTCGGGGATGATCTCGTGGAGGCGATCGATCATCAGCGAGAGCGGCAGCGGTCCTTCTTTCGGTCCGCTTTCGCCGTGTCCCGGAAGATCGGGCACGATCACGCGGAATCGCTTCGCCAGCGTGCCCGCGATCGGGAACCACGTCCCCGCCTGATCGTTGACGCCGTGAACGAGCACGAGCGGCGGCGCGTCTTCCGCGCCGCCCGTCCACCAGACGAAGCCGTCGCGCTCGTGCCGCGTGAAACCGCTCGTGGCGAGGAGCGTGCGCGTCATGCGCACGAAGTCGGCGGACGATTTAATTTCCAAAGAGCCGGCTCTCCGCCGCGGGCATGCGCAACGCCACCGCGGCCTGGTTGTAGCCGACGCCGGAGCCGACCAGCACGACGAGATCGCCCGGCTTGATCTTCTTCTCGCGCAGCGCGTCGTCGAGCGCCATCGGAATGCAAGCGGAGCCGGTGTAGCCCCACTTCTCCATCACCGTGTGCGTCTTGCTCATCGGCAATTCGAGGTTCGCCATCACGAGCTCGATGGTCGGCTTGCGGACCTGCGTGAAGATGACGAAGTCGATGTCGCCGACGGCGAAGCCGCCGTTCTCCGCGACGCGGCGCACGAGCTTCGGCCAGCCGTCGTTGTTGATCTCGGGCGGATAGCGTTCGAGCATGCGCACGAGCGTGCGTCCTTCGCGCGCGGCCGCCTCGCTCGCCGGCTCGACCGTGCCGCCGGCCTGAATGAGCCAGCGATTCGCGTACGTGCCGTCTGCGGCGAACGCCGCGGCGACGAAGCCGGGCGCGTCGCCGCGCTCGAGCACCGCCGCGCCCGCCCCGTCGCCGTAGAAGAAGATCATCGGATCGCTCGCGTTCGCGAGCTTGTGCATCTGATAGACGGAGACGACGAGCACGTTCTTCAGCGCGCGGTTCGTGGCCATGAGGCCGGCCGCGTTCGCGAGCGCGGTCGGAAACGACGCGCACGCGCAGCCGACGTCGAACGTGCCGGCGTTCTTCGCGCCGAGCTTTCCCTGCAGCACGACCGACGTCGCCGGCGTGATGTAGTCGGGCGAGTCCGTCCCGAGAATGATGAGGTCGAGGTCTTCGGGCGACTTGTTCGCGCGCGCGAGCGCTTCCTGCGTCGCGCGCAGCGCGAGGTCCGACGCCGACCATTCGTCGGGCGCGTACCAGCGCGTGCGGATGCCGCTGGCCGCTTCCATCTTGTCGACGAACTCCGGCGCCGTCGCGGCGAATCGCTCGCGCAGCCGCGCGTTCGTCATCTCGATCTCCGGCACGTACGCGCCGGTCGAAACGATGTTTGCGTAGGCCATCAGGTTCCCATCACCAGACCGCCGTCGACGGAGAGCACGGTGCCGTGCACGAACTTCGCGGCGTCCGACGCGAGCCAGACGTAGGCGTTGGCGATGTCGTCGGGCTCGCCGAGCTTGCCGAGCGGCGTCCTGGCCGCCATCACGCCGAGCACCTTCTCCGGCATCGCCTTGACCATCTCGGTGCTGATGAATCCCGGCGCGACGGCGTTGACGCGGATGTTGTAGCGCCCCAGCTCGCGCGCCCACGTCTGCGTGAAGCTGATCACGCCCGCCTTCGTGGCGGCATAGTTGGTCTGGCCGAAGTTTCCGTAGAGGCCGACGATCGACGACGCGTTGAGCACCACGCCGCCGCCGCGCGCGATCATGTGCGGCACGACGGCGCGCGTGCAGACGAAGACGCCGCGCAGGTTGACGTTGATCACGGCGTCGAACGTGGCATCGTCCATCGTGGCCACGACTTCGCCGTCCTTCCACTTGATGAGCTGCGAGTCGCGGACGATGCCGGCGTTGTTGACGAGCACGTCGATGCGGCCTTGTTGCTGCAGCACCGCGTTCGTCGCCGCTTCCACCGACTCGCGACTGGTGACGTCGATGCGCGGCTCGCTCGTGACGTCCCACGACACCACGCGCGCGCCCTCACGCTCGAACGCGGCCACGGTGGCGCGGCCGATTCCGGCCGCGCCACCGGTGACGATGATGACTTTGTCCTGGAGGTTGAGGTCCATTCGTTCTTAGAACACGAAGCGCACGCCGAGCTGGAACTCGCGCGCGGGCAGCGTGGAGTTGTAACGGCCGAAGGTCGGATTCGGGACCAGCGCCGGCAGCGCCACCGCGGGATTCGCGTTGTGCGCCGCGACCTGCGCCGCCGTCGGACCGCTGAGATACTGGCCGCCCGACACCGACTGCACATCAAAGTTCGTCTCATTCGTCAGGTTGAACGCCTCGGCGATGAGCTCGAGCTGGCTGCCCGCGACGGCGAACGCCTTCGTCAAGCGCAGCGAGAGCTGTTTGAAGCTCGGGCCGTCTTCGGCGTTGCGCTCGTACGAGCCGAGCTCCGGATGCAGCGGATCGATCTCGCGGTCGGAGTTCTTGCCGTCGGCGTTGTAGTCGTAGCCGAGGCGGTGCGTCCACGGCTGGCCCGAACCGTATTCGAAGATCGGCGCGGCGAGGAAGCCGAGCGGCAGATGGAACACGCCCGACAGCACGACGCGATAGCGCTCGTCGCCGCGCGCGCGGCCGTATTCGGCCTCGATGTTTGCCGGATCGTTCGGATAGCCGGTCGGGAAGTCGGGGCTGAAGTCGTCGCTGACGTTCTTCTTGTTCCCGAACGTCACGGATGCCGTGAGGAGATCGTTCTGGCGGATGTTGCCGTTGAGCGAGAGCACGAGCGCCTGATACTTCGAGTGGCCGTCGTTCGTGTACTCGTTGACCTGGTCGTACTGCGTCAGCGGGCGGAGGCGCGTGGCGTTGCCGCTCCAGTTGATGTCGCGGATGACGATCTCGTCGTCGCCCTTCACGTAGATACCTTCGGCGTCGAGGAAGAGGCGCGAGGCGCCGAGCTTCATCGTGTAGCCGAGCGTGGCCTGCGTCGACTCCGGCTGGTGATAGTCGGGCGAGAGCAGCGTGATGGCAGGCTTCGAGACGATGCCGGTCGTGGTCGGGTTGTTCGGATCGAGCGCGAGCGCGGGGAAGCCGAGGAGCGCGCCGTTGACGCGCGTGAACGTCACGCGGCCGGTGACGCCGTTCGCCTGCCGTTCCGTGAGCGCCGGCACGAGGAGATAGCGGCCGGTGAACTTGCCGGCGCCGCCGCGCAGTACGTTCGTGCCGTTGCCGAAGAAGTCGTAGCTGAACGACGCACGCGGCTGGTAGTTGTTCGTGTCGCGCTTGCGCGGCGTCGTAATCAGCGGATGCGTGAAGCCCTCGTTGTTGCCGTTCGTGTCGAGGTCGTAGCGCAGGCCGCCGTTGATGACGAGCTTCTCGTTCGGGCGCCACGAGTCTTCGAGGAATGCGCCGTAGATGTCGGTGTCGGTCGTGACGTCGGACGAGCCGACGCCGTACGCGTACGCGAGCGGCAGCGTGCGGTTGTCGGTGAGATAGATGAAGAGGCCGTGCTCGTAGGTGTCGAGGCGGAAGCGTTCCTTCACGTGCTGCAGCGACGCGCCGGCCTTGAAGTCGTGCGAGCCGCGGCCGGCGGCGAAGTGGTGATGGAAGGTGTCGCGCAGCTCCCACGTCGAGCCGTCGCCGAGGAGATCGCCGAGGATGTTGCCGCCGGTCTTGAGCGTGTTGCCGCTCGAATACCACTCCGCGACCGCGTCGGAATTCGTCGGCTCTGCGAAGCGGCGCTTGCCGTACTGCAGGCGCGCCTCATTCGACGACGCGGACGAGAGCGACCAGTTGTGCTCGAACGTCGCGTTCCAGTTCTTGCGGTCGAGCGTCTGTCCGTACGACTCGTCGGTGGTCGGATCGCCGAACGTCGAGCCGACGCGGAAGTTGTCCTGCGAGAACTTCTCGTAGACGAGGCGCACGCCGGCGTCCATCTGCGAATTGATGTTGACGTCGCCGCTGCCGAAGAGCAGCGTCTGGTCGAGCGGCAGCCCGATGTCGGCCGCCTGCGACGCGAACGCACCGCCCGGACGGAAGAGCGTCGCGTTGTCTTCGCTGATCTGCTCGAGCGAGGCGAAGTAGAACGCCTTGTCGCGCACGATCGGTCCGCCGAGCGTCGCGCCGAACTGATGGCGCGAGTAATCGTCGTTCTTCTTGAGGTCGCGTGCGCCCTTCGCGCGCAGCGACGCGTCGCGGAAGAAGCCGAACGCGCTGCCGTGCATGTCGTTCGTGCCCGACTTCGTCACGATCGACAGCGCGCCGCCCGACGAGCCGCCGATCTCGCTGTCGAAGCGGTTCGTGATCACGCGGAACTCGCGCACCGCGTCCTGGCTGAAGCGCGCGCGGGCGAGGCCGTTCACCTGATCGGTGAGATCGACGCCGTCGACGAAGATCGTCGACTGCGACGCGTTGCCGCCCGCGCCGATCACCGGACCGCCGGTGATGAAGCGGAAGCCGCCGCGCTCGCGCTGCACGCCCGGCGCGAGGAAGGCGAGGTTCTGGAAGTCGCGGTTCTGCACCGGCAGCGACTCGATCTGCTCCGGCACGATGTTCGTCGACGAGTCGGTCTTGTGCACGTCGACGACCGGCGCCTCCGCGCTCACGGTGATCGTCTCGCTCGCCGACGCCTGCATCGCCGCGCCGATCTTCGCTTCCTGACCGACGCGCAGCGTGATCGTCTGCGCGGCCACGGGCGCGAAGCCTTCCAGGTTGAACTTCACCTGGTAGGTGCCGGGCGTGAGGGAGGGAAAGCGCGCCGTGCCCGAGGAGTCGGTGACGGCAACGGTCTCGAAGCCGGTCTCCGGCCGCGTGACCGTGACCGTCACGCCGGGGAGAGGAGCTTTGGTCTGGTCGAGCGCGACCGCCTCGATCGAGCCTTTGTCGATCTGTGCGAAGGCGGCGGGCGCGGCGGCCGCGAGGAGCAGCAGGCACAGCGCGATCCAACGATGCATGGTGGGGTTCATTTGTCTCCCTCCGGTTTTACCGGCCGACCGGTCGGTTTGTTGCGATTGCCGCGCAGTCTAGGAGCCTCCCCCGCTCCTGTCAAGAACATCCGACCTGCGTCCTCGCGCAGGAGGTGTACGATACGGGGCAACGGTCTCGTCCATGACTCCGAAAGAACTGCGCTCGCGACGTCTCGCGATCGGCCTTTCTCTCGCGGCACTCGCCGGCGAGCTCGGCGTCTCCACGCGCGAGCTCGAACAGATGGAAGACGGCCGCCTGCCGCTGCCGCCGCATCGCGACATCACCGCAGCGCTCGAAGACATCGAGGTGCGCATCCGCGGCTCGCGCACGCGCGACTTCCTCGTCGTCGAAGACGACACGCCGATCCGCAAGCTCTTCGTCGCGGAACTGCGGAAGCAGGGCTGCACGGTCGACGAGGCAGCGGACGGCTACGCGGCGCTCGACGCAGCGGCGATGCGCGACTACCGCATGCTGCTGCTCGATCTGCGGCTGCCGAAGCTGAGCGGCGCCGAAGTGCTCGCGCGCGTCTCGCGCAAGCCGGGTCCGCCCGCGCAAGTGATCGTCATCTCCGCGGCTGGCTCGGGTGACGTGCGCGAGGTCGCGAACCACCGCGCGGTGCACGCGATCCTCAAGAAGTCGTTCGCGATCGAGAACGCGGAGATCCTCTTTCCCGCGCTCGCGGCGCTCACGCGCTGACGCGCGTCACGCGATCCCGCACAGGCCGCGCACTACCGCGGCGAGGAGCCGCGGCTCGACCGGCTTCGGGAAGACGAGCTTCACCTGATCCTCGTCGAGCATCTCGCGCACGTACGACGGCAGCTTCTCCGTGATGACGATGGTCGGGATGATCACGCCGCGCGCGCGCATGTGGCGCAGCACGTCGAAGCCGTTGCCGCCGCTCAGCACGAGATCGAGCACCACGCCGCAGTAGCCCCGCGTGTCGAGCAGGCTCGCCGCCGACTCCGCGTTCGTCGCGATCTCGAGCGAGATGTCGTACCCATTCATCACCTCGCGCAACGACTCCGCGACCGTCGGATCGTCGTCGACGATCAGCACCGAGCTGCCCATTCCGCGTGGCTGTGAGGCAGGAACAGTGCCACGGCGCCGCGCGCTCCTCGGCTACACTTCGCCGCATGGTCGGACGGCTCGCGAATCTCCTCCGCGGATTCCTCGGCCGCGTCGCGTCCGGGATCGAACGCCGCAATCCGGAGGCGCTGCTCGACGTCGAGAAGGACAACCTCCGCCGGCAGATCGCGAACTACAACGAGGGCCTCGCCGCGCACGCCGGTCTCTGCGAGCGGCTCATGACGCAGATCCGCAGGCTCGAACAGGAAGAACGCGAGCTGCGCGCGCGAGCGGCCGCGAATCTCCGCGCCGCGAATCGCAACGCCGCCGCGAGCTACGCGCTGCGCCTGCAGACGACGCGGCGCGAGCTCGCCGAAAACCGCACGCAGCTGACGCACGCCGAGACGACGTACAAAGAATTGATCAAAGCGCGCGACGTTTCCGTACACGCCGCGCAGCTGAAGCTGGAGCAGTTGAAGAGCGGCCTCGACGACGCGCGCGTCCAACGCGCGACCGCCGAGCTCGCGACGCTGGCCTCGGGGACGATCACGTCGATCGGCGGCGCGGGCGACACGCTCGACCGCGTGCACCGCATGGTCGCGGAACAACGCGAGCTCGCCGCCGGCCGCACGCGCTCGCCGCTGCAGATCGCCGAGGTGAGCGTCAGGGAAGAAGAAGAACGCGCGGTCGCCGAACAGGCGCTGGCGGAGTTCGTGGCAAACGAAGGGATATCCATCGAATCGATGGAACCGGTCGCGGACTCCTGACGCGCGTCGAACGAGAAAGAGAGAGAGGAGTCGTCCATGGCCACCAAGCTCGCAGAGCGCATCTATCAACTGACCCCCAGCGAGGGCTTGAGCATCACCGTCTCCGCCGTCGGCACCGGCTTTCTCGTCGTCGCCGGCGTGAACTCCACCGCGCTGTCGTTCCCGGAATCGGGCAGCAACGTGCGCGTGACACCGGAGATGCTGAACGGCCCCGGCGCGATGCACACCATCGACATCCGCACGTTCTTCACCATCGGCGCGACGCCGCAGGCGCAGTACCAGATCATCACCGTCGACGATCAGGGCGCGGTGCTCGACACGACGCTCATCCCGATCCTCACCACGCCCGTGCTGCCATATCAGGCGCTCACGCAAGTCGTGGTCATCATCCAGGAGCCGGCGCAGTGAAGCACGCGACGATCGCGCTCCTGCTGCTCCTCGCCTGCGCCGGCGCGTTCGCGCAGACGGCGCCGCTCTCCACCGACGCCGCGTTCAACGATCTCGTGGCGAAGAATCCAACCGCGCCGCCCGTAGCGGACGTGCTCGATCTCTACCTCGCCTCGCGCGCCGGCGGCACGCAGGCCGTGGCGTCGACGAAAGCGGACTACGTGACGGCCGCGAACAACACGCGCACGGACGTGCAGGTCGGCGCGTCGCCGAACACGCCCGGCGCGACGAGCGCGTCCGAGAAAACGGGCTTCGCCGATCTGCTCTCGCTCGCCGTCGAGCGCGGCGCCGTCAACTCGCAGTCGAACGGCACCGCGCTCACGCTCAGCACCACGCCCTACCTCCTCGGCGGCTTCGTCGGCGTGCGCGACTCGCCGCAGAACTGGCGCGACTACGCCGCGCTCCGCCACATCGCGCTCTCCGCGTCGTTCACGAGCGGCACGTCGGTCGACCAGGGAGACTTCAGCAGCGTCGACTCGGGCGAGGTGAAGTGGACGGTCCTCGGCAACCGTAGCCCCCGCGACATCGCGCTCATCGATCAGTTCCAGCCGCTGATCGCGCCGATCCAGCAGCGCGACCAGGCGAAGGCGACCGCGTGCGCGCCCGTCACGACGATGCCGAATTACACGCAGCAACTCGTCGCGCTGCAGCAGTTCGTCACGAGCGCCGGCAGCGTCACCGCCGGCTCGCTGCGCGCGAAGCTCGACACGATCGTCGGTCCGCAGCTCAGCGTCACGGCCGAGCAGAACACGCAGCTGCAGGTCTGCGCCGCGGCCGTCGCGCTCGCGCAGAGCACCGCCAACGCGGCGACGCTGCAGATGAGCACTCTCACGAACGCGTATCTCGCGCTCAACAACAAGCAGCAGCTCTCGCTCGCCGGCAGCGCGCATCGCGACACGACCATCGACGACTACACGTCGGTGAAGATCCTCTACGCGTACAACTCCGCGCCGAAGCTCACCGTGAACCTCAACGCGGAAGGCGACTTCAACCAGCACTACCAGCACAAGAACCTGCACCAGGTGCGCGCGATCTCGGTCGAAGGCGGCGCGACGATCGGCCGCTTCAACGACGGCCGCTTCGACGCCACGCTCGCCGCGAAGTGGTGGCGCAACGCGGACAGCAACAACAAGAACGTCGGCGTGCTGCAGGTGAACGCGAACCTCTACATCACGAGCTCGGTCTCGCTGCCGGTCGCGCTCAGCTGGGCCAATCACGACGAGGCCAACGTGAAGAAAGGTTTCCAGATCAACGTCGGGCTCGCGTCGCTGCTCGACAACTACCTCACGCAGTCGCTCGACAAGACTCCCTGACGCGACTGCATCGTTCGTAAGACTTTGCGACAACTTCGCACGCGCCGGCAGCGGCGGCGACTAGAATGCGCGCCATGTCCCTCCTGATGCAGCGCAAAGCTCCTGCTACGCTCCCAAAACTCGAAGGTAAAGAAGTACTGGTCGGCCCCGATCCGTCGATCGCGAAAGTGAAAGGCGTGATGTTCGGCGGCCGCAAGCAGTTCCTCCTCGACACCGCCGGCGAAGACGGTTTCGCGCGGCTGCTCGAGAAGCTCACGCCGCGCACGCGCGGCTATGTGAAGACGCCGCTCGCCTCGAGCTGGTGCGAGTTCGAATCGCTCGTCGAGCTCGATCGCACGATTCACGAGACGCTGAAGGCGCAGTATCCGAACGTGCTCGCGCTCATCGGCGCCGCGAGCGCGGAGCTCGGCATCGGACGCATCTACCGCTCGCTCGATTCCGAGGAGCTCGTGCATTTTCTGGAAAACAACGCGCTGTTTCACGATCAGTATCAGAAGTTCGGCAGCGTGCGTTTCGAGCGGACGCCGAACGGCGGCCGGATGATCTACACGAACTATCCGGTGTACAGCCCGATCTTCTGCGGCAGCGCCATCGGCTACTTTCAGGAGTCGATCCTGCGCCACGGCGGCACCGAGCCGAACGTGGTCGAGACAAAGTGCCACTGCCACGGCGACAAGAGCTGCACCTTCGAAATGACCTGGAAGTAGGCTGGCGCGTGCGTACGGTTCGTTAACCGCGTTAACGGCCGTTTCCGCGCTCCCGTTTCGGCAGCCGCGCCAGCAGTTCCTCGGTCAGCACGTCGATCTTCTGGTGCAGGCCGCCGATCTCGAGCTCGGCTTTCAGGTTCACCTCGTACTCCGCGTCCGCGCGCAAACGGTCTTTCGCCGCCTGGCGGTTCTGGCTGACGAGCACGAAGATCGAGAGGAAGATCGCCTCGAGCGAGACCACCATCGTCAGGAAGCCGAACGGATACGGATCGAAGTGCGGGATGCGCGGGAACGTGTTCCAGACGATCCAGACGAAGAACCACGCCGCGTTCAACAGTAGAAACGTGATGCTTCCGCTGAACTCCGCGATCACGTCCGCGATGTGCTCGAGGCGCGTCGAGCGGACCTGCATCTCTTCGTTGATGTTGCGCGAAACGCGGCGGCGCAGCATCTCGTCCGCGCTGCGGATGCGCTGCCCCATCGTCGTCAGCAGGTCGAGCGCGGCGTCGGGATGCTTGCGCAGGAACGCGAGCAGGTCCTCGCGAGCGAGCACGAGCAGCGTCGCGTCGTCGTGCACGATCGCGTTCGCCGTGCGCGCGCCGCCGTCGAAGAGCGAGAGCTCGCCGAAGACCTCGCCGGGACCGCACGAGGTGAGCACGATCGTGTTGCCGCCGTCGTCGCGCACCGACAGCTCGACCCGTCCGCTGCCGACGATGTAGAGCGAGTCGCCGGGCTCGCCGTGCGTGAAAATCTTCTCGCCCGCCGTGAGCTCCTGGCGCGTCAGCACGCCTTCGAGATCGGCGCGCTCAGCCGGGTCGAGCAGCTTGAACAATGGTGCATTCGCGAGAACTTCGGACGTCTGCATCGCGCTGATTCTAGCGTGCTATTCTGCCGCCGCTTGAGCGACGACAAGAAGACTATCGAGACGCCGCTCCCCAAGCTCGACGAGCGCGCCATCGCCAAAAAGTACGGCCTCCGCGAGCTCTCCTATCCCGACTCCGAACAGATCAAGGCGCTGGTCACGTTTCTCACCGCCGCCATCGAATCCGGCCGCTCCGGCCCCGTGCCGAAAACCGCCGTCGTGGTCGTGCTCGACTTCCTGCAGGCCACCGTCAACCGCCAGCACATCACCAAAGGCCCGCGCATGCCGCAGGAGGAGTTTGACGCGCTGCAGACGCCGTACTACCTCGCCGCGCGCGTCGTGACGAAGGTGATGCGCGACCGCGAAGAGGGCAGCATCAAAGGGAAGGTCTACGAGTCGACGTACCTCTCGCTCAATCACTTCATGGAGCTGCTGCGCAGCCTTCTCGATCCCGGCTGCTACTGGCTGCGCCTCAAGGACCTCCCCGCGGGCGTGCGCGACGTGATGGACGGCCTGCGCGCGTTCCTCACCTACTATCCCGAGCAGCGCCGCAAAGGCCGCGCTCTCTGACGTATCCTTCCGGCGTCCATGTCCCTCTTCCCCACGACGCGCCGGAGCGTGGTCGAAGCCCTCGGCAGCACTGACGCTTTCGAACGGGCGCGCGCCCTCGATGCGGTGGTCTCGATCTACTGGCGTCCGCTCTACAAGTACGCGCGCATCGCCCACCGCCGCGACGATGCCGAAGACCGCACGCAGAGCTTTCTCGCATACGTGCTCGAGAAGAACGCGCTCGCGTCGTACGACACCGCGAAGGCGAGCTTCCGCACGTTCCTGCGCCTGCTCTTCGATCGCCATCTCGCCAATGAGATGAAGGCGGAGCGCCGCCTCAAACGCGGCGGCGGCGCGGCGGACCTGCCGTTCGATGAGGCGGAAGCCGAGCTCGCGCGCGAGCACGACCGCGGCGGATCGCCCGAGGAGTACTTTCAGCGCGAATGGGCGCGAAGCGTGTTCAGCGTGGCCGTCGAGCGACTGCGCGCCGGCGCGCGCGACGACGACTTCGCGCTCTTCCAGGCGTACGACCTCGACGACGCGCGCCTGTCGTACCGCGAGCTCGGCGCCCGCTTCGGCATGAGCGAGACCACGGTGACGAACCGCCTCGCCGCGATGCGCCGCCACTTTCGTGAGCACGTGCTCGACGTCTTGCGCGACGCCACCGCCTCCGAGCGCGAGTTCCGCGCGGAAGTGCGCGCGCTTCTCGGAGTGGATGCATGACCTGGCTCTCCGACGCCGCCGTCGCGCGCCTTCGCGATGCGGCGGAGCTCCCCGACTTTTCCGGCACGCGGCGCGCCGCCACGCACGCCCCCTCCCCCTCCCCCTCCCCACCCGGAGCCGCCCCATGACCTGGCTCTCCGACGCCGCCGTCGGGCGCCTTCGCGACGCGGCCGAGCTCCCCGACTTTTCCGGCACGCGCTACGACCTCGTGCGCGAGCTCGGGCGCGGCGGCATGGGCGTCGTCTACGAGGCGCACGATCGCGAGCTCGATCGGCGCGTCGCCATCAAAGTCCTCGCGACGGAAACCGCGAGTCCCGCGGCGGCGGAGCGCATGCGCGCGGAGGCGCGCGTCGTGGCGCGGCTCGAACACCCGGGAATCGTGCCGCTCCATGACGCGGGCACGCTCGCGGACGGCCGCATCTATTACGCGATGAAGCTCGTGCGCGGGCAGCGCCTCGACGAGCTCGCGTGCGGCACGACCGAGCTCCTGCGCATCCTGCTTCGCGTCTGCGAGGCGGTCGCGCTGGCGCACGCGCGCGGCGTCGTGCACTGCGATCTCAAACCGCAGAACGTCATGACCGGTACATTCGGCGAAGTGCTGGTGATGGACTGGGGCGTCGCTCGCACCGTCGACGAATCACGCGTCGACGCAAACACGCGCGTCCTCGCCGGCACGCGCGGCTTCATGGCGCCGGAACAGGAACGCGGCGAGCCGGTCGACGCGCGCGCCGACGTCTACGCCCTCGGCGCGATGCTGCGCGCGCTCCTCGTCGCGCCGCCGAAACTCCTGCGCGCAATCATCGACAAGGCCACCGCCGCCGATCGCGATGCGCGTTACGCGAATGCCGGCGAGCTCGCGGCAGACCTCGTCCGCTACCTCGACGGCGCGCCGCTCGCCGCGTATCGCGAGAACGCTTTCGAACGCGCGGGACGCTGGCTCGCGCGCAACCGCGCGCTCGTCGCCGTCGTCGTCGCGTACCTCATCATGCGCGTCATCGTCCTCATCGCGGTGCATCGTTAGCGCGCTCGTTAAAGGATTTCGCGGCGGCGTTGAACAGGTAGCCAGGAGGAAATCACCATGAACAAAGTACTGCTCGGAATCGTGCTCGGCGCCATCCTCGGCGCGCTCGACGGAATGACGGCGTGGTTCACGCCGGAGGTGCGCGCGGCCATCATCGGCATCGTCATCGGCTCCACCTTCAAAGGCATCATCGCCGGCATCGCCGCGGGATGGTTCGCGCGCAAGGTGCAGAACGTCGCCGCCGGAATCGCGTTCGGACTCGCCGTCGGCGCGCTGCTCGCGTACGGCATCGTGGCCATGCAGGGCGGCAAGTATTTCTGGGAAGTCATGCTTCCCGGCAGCGCCGTCGGCGCGATCGTCGGCTGGGCCACGCAGCGCTACGGCCGCACGCCGAATTCACACGCGGTGGCGCGGGCAACCCTCTAGAATGTCGCGCGCGGTGCAGTCGGAAAAGGGCGGCCCCCGGGCCGTCCTTTGCATTTGGCCCGAGCACTGCACGCGTCGGGTTCATCTGATTTGGAGGTTTGCATGAGCGAAGAGATGCAGTTGATCGATGAGATTCGCGATTTGGATGCCGTGATGCTCGCCGCCACCGCTGGTTCCGACGCGCCCGGCAAGAAGCCGGGCGGCGATTCGGATGGCACCGACGGCGGCGACGCCGACGGCACGGACGGCGACGGCACCGACGGTGAAGACGGCGACGCCGGCGAAGGCGACGGCACCGACGGTGACGGCACCGACGGCGAAGACGGCGACGCGGCCGACGATGACGAAGAAGGAGACGACGACGGCACCGATGGCGGTGACTCCGACGGCACCGACAACGCCTGACGTCGCGTCACGCGGCACGAGTTTCACGGAAGTCATCGGCGCGAACGGCGCCGATGACTTCCTCACGCGCGTCTGGGGCCGCACGTTCGCGCATCTCCCCGGCGAGCGCGGGCGCTTCCAGTCGCTGCTCTCGTGGGATGAAGTGAATGCGATGCTGCAGAAGCACCGCCTCGAGCCGCCGCGCCTGCGCCTCGTGCGCAAGGGAGAGTTCGCGCCGAAGAACGCGTATCTCCGCTACGACGGCGGACGCGTGCCGTTCGTCGTGCCGGAGAAGCTCGCCGAACGGCTGCGCGACGGCTACACGCTGATCATCGACGCGGTCGACGACATGGCCGATGGCGTGATGCGGCTGGCCGAGGATTTCGAGCGGGTGCTGCATGAAGCCGTGCAGGTGAATCTGTACGCGGGATGGCGCGAGCAGCAGGGCTTCAACCGCCACTGCGACACGCACGACGTCGTGGTGCTGCAGGTCTACGGGAAAAAGTACTGGCGCGTGTACGAGGGCGGACGTCCGCATCCGCTGAAAGACGACATCGCGCCGAACAAGACCGCGCCCGACAAGGTCGTATGGGAAGGATTGCTCGAAGACGGCGACGCGCTCTACATCCCGCGCGGCTGGTGGCACGAGGCGTCGGGCGTCGGCGAGGTCACGCTGCATCTCACGTTCGGCATCCACCAGCGCACGGGCGTCAATCTCGTGCACTGGCTCGGCGATCAGCTGCGCGCGTCGACCGACTTTCGCGCGCCGCTGCGACGCTTCGCATCCGATGACGAACGCAGGGAGCAGTTCGCGAAACTGCGCCGCCAACTCGTCGACCAGCTCGACGACGAGCTGCTCGCACGCTACTTCGCGCATCACGACGTACGCGCGCGTTCGCGCGGCTGGGCGAATCTGCCGTGGAGCGTTGCCGATGCGACGGCGCTGCCGCTCGATGCGCGCGTGATGCTCGCCGCACCGCGCGAACTGCACATCGTCCGCGACGCCGACGCGATCCGCTTCGACGCGAACGGCCGCGCGTGGCAGTTCGCGGCCGCGACCGAGCCGCTGCTGCACACGCTCGCGCGCGGTCCCGCGACGGTCGCCGAGCTTTGCACCGCGGCCGGCGATGCGCTCGCGCCCGACGCCGTGCAGCAGTTCGTCGCGGACCTCGCGCGGCAGGGGCTCGTCAACGTGACGGGCGAGCCGGACGCGTGAGGCGCCCGTTCTGCTCCGACGCCGCGCGGTTGCGCGGCGACGACAACATCGCCAGCGCCGCGCGCGTCGATCTCTGGATCCTCGTCGAACTGCCGATCACCTGGGGACGCGAGCCGATGTCCGACGCGGCGATGCCGCCCGCGGCCCGCACCGCGCTGCTCCGCGCCACGCGCGCGATCCAGCGCAGCCGCGTCGTCTTCATCCGCCGCCGCAACGAATGCCTCGGCCCGATCCGCGTCTACGTCGCGCGCAGCACGCCCCATCCCGGCGTCGCGATGCGCGACCTCGACTCGATCGACGAGCTGGCGACCTTCTCGTTCGAGGCGCTGCGCGATGAGATCGCGCCGGTCGCGAAGCCGCTCGTCCTCGTCTGCACGCACGGCCAGCACGACTCCTGTTGCGGCCGCCGCGGCTATCCGCTCTACGACGCGCTGCGCCACTACGACGGCATCGACGTCTGGCAGTGCTCGCACATCGGCGGCGATCGCTTCGCCGCGAACGCGCTCGTGCTGCCGTGGGGTCTCTACTACGGCCCGGTCGAGCCGTCGCAGGCGAACGAGCTCGTAGCCTCGATCGCGCGCGACGAGATCCTCCTGCCGTCGTATCGCGGGCGCAGCTCCGTCTCGCGTCCGGTACAGGCGGCGGAGACGTTCGTCCGCCGCGCCACGAGCCTGCACGCGCGCGACGCCCTGCACTTCGTCAGCCGCGAGTCGCTCGTCGACGGCCACACGCGCATCGAGCTGCGCGACAACAGCGGCACGATCCACGAGGTCACGCTCGAGCACTACACCGCGGTCGAGTCGGCGTACGCCACGTGCCTCACGCCGAGCGCCGCGCCGATCCGCCAGTTCCGCCTCGTCGCCTACGCGACCAGGCAGCCGTAATACGATTCGCGCCGATGCCCAAAGAGTACGACCGCGCGTATTTCGAACGCTGGTACCACCGCCCCGACACGCGCGTGAACTCGCACCTCGAGGTGCGCCGCAAGGTGGCGCTCGCCGTGGCCATGGCCGAGTACGTGATGCGCCGCCCGCTGCGCAGCGTGCTCGACGTCGGCTGCGGCGAAGGCGCGTGGCTCCCGCATCTCCGCGCGCTGCGCAGCCGCATCGAGTACACCGGACTCGATCCTTCCGACTACGCCGTCGAGCGCTTCGGCCGCACGCGCAACATCCACAAGGCCGCCTTCCACGAGCTCCCCTCCCTCGACCTCGGTGTCCACGATCTCGTCATCTGCTCCGACGTCCTGCACTACGTCGCCGAGCGCGACATCCGCCCCGGCATCGCCGCGATCGCGAAAGCATGCGACGGCCTCGCCTTCCTCGAAGTCCTCACGAAAGAAGACGACATCGTGGGCGACCTCGACGGCCTCATGCGCCGTCCCGCCGCGTTCTACCGCAACACGTTCCGCAAAGCCGGCTTCACGCAAATCGGCCCGTACTGCTGGCTCCCGCGCGAGCTGCGTTCGACGGTCGCGGAGCTGGAAATCGTGTCGTAGGCGTCAGACCGCGGCGACGGAACGCACCGGCGCCGGGGCCTCGCGAATCGGCAGCGTCGCAGTCTGCTGACGTTCCGCTTCGAGCAGCGCGAGCGTCTTGCGATACTCGGTCGCCTCCGCCGCACGCGTCACCGTGATCTCGTCGCCGTGATGCTGCTGGACCGTGGTGATGATCTCGTCGATGGTCGCGCGGAAAAACTCTTTCCGTTCATTGATGCGATTCACGCGGCGCTGGTGAAATGCGCGATGCAGCCGATTCTCGAGAGCCGGAGCATCTTCGCTGAACAGGACGGCGTGCACGTCGAACTGAAAAGGCACGGACGCGTCGCCGAGCTCGCGGATGCGGTCCATCGGATCGAGCCGCCGCGTCATACCGATCTTGTAGACGTGCTCACCGAAAGAGCCGACGTTCGAGATCACGTAGACGTGCCCTGAACGCGTCATCTGCGCGCGCGCAATCGCACGCTCCTTGTTCGCCTGTGCTTCCGCGAGCCGCTGCCGCAGTGCGTCGATCTCGCTCAGCAGCTTCTCCTGTTTCGCGCCCACCGCACGCTCGGCTTCTTCCCGCGCCTTCGCGAGCGCCTTCTCGTAACGCTGTTCTTCCCGCTCCGCGTCGAGGCGCGCCTTCTCCAGCTCCCGTTGCGCGATCTCGTCGTCGCGCATCTGCTCGCGGATCCGGCGCTGCTCTTCTTTTTCTTCCTGCAGCTTCTCCTCGTACTCGTGCACCAGCCGGAGTTCCTGCAACTTCAGCTCGCGGTACTCGCGCGTGATGTCGCAACGCTGCACCTCGGCGAGGCTGTTGATGACGTCGTACGCTTTGTTGATCCGCGTTTCCATGACGTGGACGTTGTTGTAGCGGACCTTGGCGATGGCCGCGTCGCATTCGCCATTGAACGCGCGCAGCATCAACTTGAGGGTTTGATTCACCTGCTTGCGACCTTCGGCCTTGCTGCCGTTCACGGTCCACTCGCTTTGGCAGACGGCGGCGCGCTTCTGTTTCAGCATTTCTTTCTGCGCGTCGCAAATGCGCTCCAGCTCTGCCGCGTAGTGCGCTGAGTCCGCAAACGCGTAATGCGGTTTGTAGAAGCCGAACGACTGGAGATTCGCCTCCTCATCGAGGGCCGCGAATTCCGCACGCAGGCCCTGAATGTTCCGCTGGAGCTCAGCCAGTTGTTGCGCATCCGAGGCGGTCTGGTTGCGGATCGACGCGAGCTGCGCCGCGGCCTCGGCGCGCTGCCGCTCGGTCTCAGAGCGCGCCGCGTTTTGCTCGCGTTCGAGCTCAGCGAGGACGCGCTTGCGTTCCGCATCCGCATCGACGACACCGCGGAATCGCTCGACCAGTTGATTTCGCTGAAGGGTTTGACTGCGAAGAAGAACGGCCAGAACCACGACGGCCGCGAACGCGAGAGCACCGAAGATCACGAGGAAGAGAGTCATAGTCGATCCTTGAACGAGTGTTTTTAAGGAGAGCCAATACGATTCTCTTCCCTACCCTCGAGCCAGGCAATTTACGCCCTCCCCCTCCGGTTCTCGGCGCCGCATGTCATTTTCTACACTCGGACTTCGTCCGACTCTTCTTCGCGCGGTCACCGACGCCGGCTACACCGAGCCGACGCCGATTCAGCAGGCCGCGATTCCGCACGCTCTCGCCGGCCGCGATCTGATCGGCATCGCCCAGACCGGCACCGGCAAGACCGCCGCGTTCGTCCTTCCGCTGCTCGAAATGCTCGCATCGCAGCCGCCGCACGTGCGCCGCACGCCGCGCGCGCTCGTCCTCGCCCCGACGCGCGAGCTCGCCGCGCAGATCGACGAGTCGATCGCCACGCTCTCGCGCCACCTCCCCTTCCGCCGCGTCGCGATCTTCGGCGGCGTCGGCGAACAGCCGCAGATCGACGCGCTGCGCCGCGGCGTCGACATCATCGTCGCCACCCCGGGGCGTCTTCTCGATCTGATGCAGTCGCGTCACGTCGACCTGCGCGACATCCGCTATGCCGTCCTCGACGAAGCGGACCGCATGCTCGACATGGGCTTCCTTCCGCAGATCCGCCGCGTCGTCGGCGCGCTGCCGAAAGACCGGCAGACGCTGCTCTTCTCGGCCACGCTCTCGAACGAGATCGAACAGGTCACCTCGGCGTTCCTGCAGAATCCGGAGACGGTCGAGATCGGCCGCCGCTCGAATCCCGCGGACACCGTCGCGCAGGCGCTGTATCCGGTGCCGAAGTCGCGCAAGGTCGAGTTGCTGCTCGCATTGCTGCAGCACGACGCGCTCGACTCCGTGCTCGTCTTCTCGCGCACGAAGCACGGCGCCGACAAGATCGCGCGCAAGCTCAAGCAGGCCGGTATCGAGACCGCCGCGCTGCACTCGAACCGCTCACAGGGACAGCGCGTCGCCGCGCTCAAAGCGTTCAAGTCGGGCAACGTCCGCGTGCTCGTCGCCACCGACATCGCCGCGCGCGGCATCGACGTCGAAGGGATCTCGCACGTGATCAACTTCGACTTCCCGATGCATGCCGAGGATTACGTGCATCGCATCGGGCGCACGGGACGCGCGCAGGCGATCGGAGACGCGATCAGCTTCGTGACGAACGACGACGCGCCGTACGTGCGCGACGTCGAGAAGCTCACGCGCCGCCCGATTCCGCGCAAGCAGCTCGAAGGCTTCGACTACACCGACCGCGCGCCGGCGCCGCAGCCGATGATGCCGCGCACGCAGTCGCGTTCGCAGTCACATCCGCAGGCGCGCACGCAGCAGCGCCCGCCGCAGCATCGCAACCATCCCGCGCCGCACGCGCGTTCCGCGCAGGCGCCGCCGGCTCCCGCGCCGCGCGCGCAGCGCGGCCGCACGCGACCGTAAGCCATGCTCACGCGTCCGATTCCGTCGACCGGCGAAGCGATTCCCGTCATCGGACTCGGCACGTGGCAGACGTTCGACGTCGGCGGCTCGCGTTCCGCGCGCGAGCCGCTGGCGAACGTGCTCTCGGCCTTCGTCGACGGCGGCGGACGCGTCGTCGACTCCTCGCCGATGTATGGCCGTGCCGAAGCGGTCGTGGGCGAGCTCGCGACGTCGCTCGGCATCGCGGACCGGCTCTTCCTGGCCACGAAGGTGTGGACGCGCGGACGCGCGGCGGGCATCGCGGAGATGCAAGCATCCATCGAGAAAATGGGCGGCAGGGTGGATCTCCTGCAGATCCACAATCTCGTCGATGCGGAAACACACCTCTCCACCCTTGCCGCCTGGAAGCGCGAAGGCCGCATCCGCTACCTCGGCGTGACGCACTACACCGCCAGCGCGTACGCGGCGCTCGAGCCGTTCGTCGAGCGCGGCGGCATCGACTTCGTGCAGCTCAACTACTCCGTCGCCGAGCGCGAGGCCGAGCGGCGACTCCTGCCGCTCGCGGCGAATCGCGGCATCGCCGTGCTCGCGAACCGTCCGTTCGGCTCGGGCTCCGTCTTCCGCTCGCTGCGCGGCAAGCCGCTGCCCGACTTCGCGAAAGAACTGCAGTGCGCGACGTGGAGCGAGCTGCTGCTCAAGTTCGTCGTCGCCCATCCGGCCATCACGTGCGCGATTCCGGCGACGTCGGACCTCGAGCATCTGCGCGCGAACCTGCGCGCGGGCGAGGGGCCGATGCCGGACGAGGCTTTGCGCGCGCGGATCGTGCGCGAAGCGGGTTTCGCGTAGTAGCGTTTGCGATGTCCTGTACCTCGGCCCGGAACTAACTCTTTCCGGAATCGCGGGTCTAACCGGCTCGAATGGAAACGCACGACGACAGCGGTTTGGTCGAGCGCGTCCGGAGCGGCGACGAAGACGCCTTCCGGCTGCTCGTCGAACGCCACACGCGGGCGATCTACCGCATGGCCTACCGCATCACCGGCAACCCCGCCGATGCGGACGACGTCGTGCAGGAGACGTTTCTCCGCGCGTACCGCCGCCTCGACACCTTCGATGCGCGAGCGACCTTCACGACCTGGCTGCACCGCATCGGCGTGAACTGCTCGCTCGATCTCCTCGACGCGCGCCGGCGCCGCGAGGGACGCATCGACGCTTCTGACGACCTCTCCACCATCGCCTCGCACGACGCGCAACCCGACCGCGTCGTGCACGGACTCGAGATGCAGCGCGCCGTCGCCGCGGCGCTGACCGGATTGTCCGGCAACGAGCGGACGGCGTTCGTCCTCCGCCACTTCGAAGGAATGCCGCTCGAAGAGATCGGACAAGTCCTGGGGACCCGCATGAACGCCACGAAGAACACCATCTTTCGCGCGGTGCGCAAGCTCCGCGAGCAGTTGCAGCCTTTCACGGGATCACTGGTATGAATCACCTCACTCAGGAAGACCTCATCCTCATCTACTACGGCGAGCCGGAAGCGGCCGTGCACGAGGCGCATCTCGCGCAGTGCGCGGAGTGCCAGTCCGAGCTCGGCCGCCTCGCGGCGACGCTCGACACCGTGACGCCGTACGAGGTGCCGGACCCCGGCGCCGACTATGAGGCGCGCGTCTGGGATCGACTCCGCTGGCGCCTTCGCGGCGAGAAGCGCCGCGCGCGTCTCACGCCTGCGATCGTGAAGTGGACGGCTGTTGCCGCCGTCGCGGGCATGGGCTTCTGCACCGGCATGGTGTGGCGGCGCACGCCGCAGCAGGAGCAGCAGCAGGTCGCGCGCGTCGCCACGCCGGCGTCATCGACCACGACTTCGCCGACGACCACCGCGCCGCATGCGACGTCGCAGCAGAACGCGCCGTTCGCCACGGCGAGCAACAACCCGAACCGCGCCAATGACGCGACCGGCGGCGGCAAGGAGCGCATCCTCCTCGTCGTCGTCGGCGATCACTTCGACCAGTCCGAACGCGTGCTCGTCGAGTTGACGAACCTCACGCCGGGCGAAGGCACGGTGGATATCAGCAACGAACGCGAGCACGCCGAGGCGCTGCTCGCCAGCAATCGACTTTACAGACGCACCGCCACCGATCGCGGCGAGGAGAACGTGGCCACGCTCCTCGGCGAGCTCGAGCCGGTGCTGCTGCAGATCGCCCATGCGCCCGACGACCTCTCGCCGAACGAGCTTCGGCGGATCCAGAAGCGCGTCGCGGCGAAGGGACTCGTCTTCAAGCTCCGCGTCGTGCGCGCCGGCGTGCGCACGCAGGAGCGGATGCCGATTCAGCAACCAAGCGTATGAACGGGAGCACGACCATGAACACGAAAACGATTCTCGCGGCAATCTTCGCCGTCCTCCTCCTGAGCGGCAACGCAACCAAGCTGCTCGCCAACTGGAATGCCGATGCCGAAGCGTACGCGTACGTCGACGCCTCCGCCGAACAAGGTGAAAAAGGCGAGCGCGCCGAACGCGAGAGCGATCTCTACGGCGACGGCACCGACGCCATCGACGACGGCGAGTGGGAAGACGCGATCAAGTACTTCTCGCAGGTCGCGGAGATGAAAGGCAAGCGCGCCGACGGCGCCCTTTACTGGACCGCGTACGCGCTGGCGAAGCTCGGGCGCCGCGGCGAGGCGCTGCAGACCGTGGCCACGCTGAAGAAAGCGTATCCGCAGAGCAAGTGGCTCGACGACGCGCGCGCGCTCGATCTCGAAGTGCGCCAGGCCGGCGGCGAGCGCGTCGCGCCCGAGCATGTCGAGGACGACGAGCTGAAGATCATGGCCATCAACTCGCTGATGAACACCGATCCCGAGCGCGCGTATCCGCTGCTCGACAAGATCCTGCGCAGCAATGCCTCGCACAAGGTCAAGGATCAGGCGCTGTTCATCCTCAGCCAGTCCGACTCTCCGCGCGCGCAGCAGCTCATCTCGTCGATCGCCCGCGGCACGACCAATCCCGAGCTCCAGAAGTCCGTCGTGAAGTACCTCGGCATCCAGGGCACGGAGCACAACCGCCAGCTCCTCGCCGAGCTCTACTCCTCCTCCGCATCGCGCGAGGTGAAGAAGGAAGTGCTGCAGGCCTTCATGATCGCCGGCGACGAGGCGCGCGTCGTCAACGCCGCGCGTTCCGAGAAGGACGCCGATCTCCGCGAGGAAGCGATCCGCACCCTCGGCGTCATGAACGCGCGCGGCGAGCTGGCCTCGCTCTACGCGAACGAAACCGCGCGCAACGTGCGCGAGGCCATCATCGAGGCGCTCTTCGTCGCCGGCGACTCGCAGCGCATGAGCGAGCTCGCGCGCGGCGAGAAAGACGTGGAGCTTCGCGCCGACGCGATCCGCAAGCTCGGCCTCATGGGCAAGCACACCGCGCCGCTCCTTCTCCAGCTCTACAGCAGCGACCCGAGCATGAGCGTGAAGCGCGCCGTCATCGAAGGCCTCTTCGTGCAAGACAACGCGAAGGCGCTCATCGACATCGTGAAGAAAGAGACGAACCGCGAGCTCAAGCACGACGCGCTCGAGAAGCTTTCCGTGATGAACGACAAGGACGCCGTCGACTACATGCTGCAGATCCTCGATCAGGAATAGGAGTAGACGATGAAGACCACGCGCCTGACGTTGCTCCTCGCCGCCACGTTCGCCCTCGCGCTCTCCGCTTCCGCGCGACTCACGATCCCCGCCGGTGCGGCGTGGGTCGCGTGGAAGGTGCCGATGTCCGGCCACGCTTCGATCTGCTGCAACTACGACCGCGGCGGCCGCGGGTGCTGCGACTGCGATCTCGAGTCGCACGGCTTCTCCACGCGCGACGACGTCGCCTCCAGCGGCACGATGACGGTCGTCGCGAAGATGAACGGCGCCACCGTCGAACGGCTGCGTCTCGTCGACGGCGACTGCCCGGTGCAGCGCGCGGGACTACAGTGGCTCTCGCCGACACCCGAGGAGAGCATCGACTTCCTCGCGGAACAGGTCGAGCGCGACGGCAGCGACCGTTCGTCGATGCTCGCCGCGATCGCCATGCACGACAGCCCCGCGGCCGAGCCGCGCCTCGAGGCGCTGAGCGGCGCAAAGTACACGAACCGCATCCGCGAGGACGCCCTCTTCTGGATCGGCCAGCAGGGCGGCGATCGCGGCGCGCGCTTTCTCACGGACTTCATCCGCGACGGCGACAACGGGTCGCTACAGAAGCGCGCGGTGTTCTCGCTCTCCGAATCGAAAGGCGTCGGCGCGACCGAAGCGCTCATCGACTTCGCGCGGCATCATCCGCGCTCCGACGTCCGCCGCGAGTCGCTCTTCTGGCTCGGCCAGAAAGCAGGCGCGAAAGCCGCGGCGGAGCTGCGCCGCGCCGTCGACGAAGACCCCGACGACTCGGTGAGAGAACAGGCCGTCTTCGCCATCTCGCAGCTGCCCGCCGACCGCTCCGTGCCGCTGCTCATCGATCTCGTGAAGAAGAACAAGAGCCGCAAGGTTCGCGAGCGCGCCATGTTCTGGCTCGCGCAGACGAACGACCCGCGCGCGCTGTCGCTGATCGAGCAGATCCTCGTCGCGAAGTAAGGCTAGAACGCGATCCGGAACTCCGCTCCTCCGCCGGGACGGTTCTCCAGCGAAAAGGCGAGGCCGTGGTTGGCGAGAATTTCCTGGACGATCGTGAGGCCGAGGCCGCGGCCGTCGCGCTTGGTGGTGAAGAACGGCGTGAAGAGCTCGGAGCGGACGGAGCCGGCGATGCCGGGGCCGGTGTCGCCGATGGCCAGCACGCCGTCGCGTAACGTCACGAACACGGCGCCGTCGCGTGCGACGGCGTCGATCGCGTTGCGGAAGATGTTGAGCACGACCTGCTCGAGCTGGTTGGGATCGACGTCGAACGCGCGGCGGTCGTCGAGCTTCAGGTCGAGCGCGATCGCGCGCCGCGCGAGCTCGGGACGCAGCAGCGCGGCGACGCGCTCGACCAGCTCGGCGACGTTCGTACGCGTCTTCGCCGGCGGCGGGATGCGCACCACTTCCGCAAACGCGGCCATGAAGCGGTTCAGCGCGTCCATGCGCGCGGAGGCGACCTGCAGGGCGTTCGCGAAGTCGTCGCGGTCCGCCTCGCCGACCTGCGGCGCGTAGCGCAGCGACGACTCGAGCAGCGACCGCACCGCGCCGACAGAGTTGTTCACCTCGTGCGACATCATCCGAATGAGCTTTTCATACGCCGCTTTCTCCGACAGCCGCAGCTCCTCGGTCAGCTCTTCGATGACGAAGAAGCTCTTGGCGAAACCGCGGTCGCGGAATTCCGCGCGCCGCACGCGCACGCGCCGCGCGCCGCGGTTCGTGACCAGGCGCGACTCGCCCGTCGCGACGGTCGCGAGCTCGCTGCGCAGCTCCGGCGTCAGCAGCCGTTCCGCCGCGGGATTCGCGCGCGCGATGTTGCCGTCGAAGTCGCAGATCACGATGCCGGCCGGCGACGCCTCGACGATCTTCTCGAGCAGCTGATGCTGTTCTTCCGCGCCGAGCCGTTCCTCGCGCAGCCGTTCGGCCATGCGGTTGTAGACGTCGACGAGCGCGTCGAACTCCGGCTGCCCCACCGGCGCGAAGTGCGACGTGAAGTCGCGCTCGGCGAGCAGTTCCGCGCCGGTGCGCAGCACGTCGATCGGCACGAAGAGCGCGCGCATGAGGCGCGCGCTGATGGCGATGGACAGCACGAACAACGCCTCGACCGCGAAGAGCAGGAAGCGCAGCTCCGAGACGTTGAACCACGCGTCGATGACGAACCACGCCGCCGCGCCGAGCGCGACGTGCACGGCGATGATGTACGCGAGGATCTTCGCGCGCAGCGTCATTCCGCGCTGATCCCGTACTTCTCGAGCCGGCGGTACAGCGCCGCGCGCGAGAGGCCGAGCGCCTCCGCGGCCCGCGAGACGTTGCCGTCGTAGTGCGCCATGCACTTCACGATCATCTTCTTTTCGAGCTCGTCAAGCGTGATCGTGCCCGCTTCCGGCAGCGCCACCTCGCGCCGGTCGCTCGACGCCGCGTCGCGCACGGCGAAGAAGTCGTCGACGTCGAGCGACGGGCCGCCGCGGATCAGCACCGCGCGGTCGATGGTCTGCCGCAGCTGGCGGATGTTGCCCGGCCACGGCTGCGCGCGCAGCCACTCCATCGCGCGCGGCGTGATCGTCTCGACGTTCGCGCGATAGGCCTCGTTCGCCAGCCGCAGGAAATGATTCGCGAGCCGCGGCACATCGCCCCGCCGGTCGCGCAGCGGCGGCAGATGGATGTTGATGAGATTGAGCCGATAAAGCAGGTCTTCGCGGAACTCGCCGCGCTCGACGAGATCGTGCAGCTGCCGGTTCGTCGCCGCGACGACGCGCACGTCGACCGCGCGCGGGCGGCTCGATCCCAACACCTCGAACGTCCGGTCCTGCAGCACGCGCAGCAGCTTCACCTGCGACGCCGCTTCGAGCTCGCCGATCTCGTCGAGGAAGATCGTGCCGCCGTCCGCGAGCTCGAAGCGACCGCGTCGCGACTCGCGCGCGTCCGTGAACGCGCCGCGCACGTGGCCGAACATCTCACTTTCAAAGAGCGTCGCGGAGATGCCGCCGAGGTTGACTTTGACGAACGGCCCGCCGCGGCGCCGGCCGTTGCGGTGCAGCGCCTCCGCGACCAGCTCCTTGCCCGTGCCGCTCTCGCCGGTGACGAGCACGGACGCGTCGGTGGCGGCGACGCGGCCGATCATCTCCAGCAGCCGCACGATCTTCGGATCGTTGCCGATGAGATTCGAGAAGTCGTAACGCTCGTCGAGTTCCGCGCGCGTGAGGTGCTGTTCTTCCGCCGTGCCGGCGAGCTTCAGCGCGGTCTCGACCGACCGCAGCACCGTCGCGTTCTCCCACGGCTTGGTGATGAAGTCGGACGCGCCGCGCTTCATCCCTTCCACGGCCAAAGCGATCGAGCCCCACGCGGTGATGAGAATCACGGGCAGCAGCGGATCGGCGGCGCGGATGCGCGCGAGGAGTTCGAGCCCCTCGTCGCCGCTCGTCTGCCGGCTGAAGTTCATGTCCTGCAGCACGAGCAAGGGGCGCTCGCGGCTCAATGCCGCGAGCGCCTCGACCGGCGAATGCGCCGACACCGAACGGTAGCCGTGCTGCTTGAGCAGCAGGGCCAGCGACGCGGTGATCGACGCGTCGTCGTCGACGATGAGAATCGCTTCGTTCAAACCATCACTCGTAACGCAGCGCGTCCGCGGGTTGCAGCCGCGAGGCGAGCCAGCTGGGATAGAGCCCGCAAAGTAGCGTCAGCGCGTAAATCGCCGCAAGTGCGCCGATGAGTCCCGTTGTGAACGACGCCGGCGTGACGACGCGGAACGCGCCGAGGATCGGCAGCTGCAGGATCACGACGACGCCGATCGCGCAGGCGATGCTGGCCAGCAGCAGCACCTCGCCGAGGATCTGGCGATGCACGCGGCTGCCGGTCGCGCCGGTGGCGCGGCGCAGGCCGATCTCGCGCGTGCGGCGCGTGACGTTCTGCCAGAGCACGCCCGTCAGTCCCAGAGTCACCATCGAGATGAGGAACAGCGCGATGACGCTCAGCAACACCACCGGCGCGAGATACAAACGCAGCGCGTCGCGGCGCATGCGGTCCATGTGCTGCAGGCGGAACGACATGTCGGGCGCGGCGGCCTGCAGGCGATTGAGCAGCGTCTCCTCGAACGCCGCGCTCGTGCCGGGACGCACGCGCACGATGATGTTGCGAATGAGCCCGCCGAACTTGTGATCGGGCGCCACGCGGCGGAAGACCATGTTGACCGGATCGCTCGTCTCGCCCGCCTTGCGGTAGCCACTGACCACGCCGACGATCCGCAGCGTGTCCTCGGGCGTGTCTTTCCACGTGATCTTGCGCCCGACGACGTCGAGTGTGCCGAAGAGCGACCGCGCGGTGTTCTCGTCGACAACCGCGGGGCGGTACTGCGCGGCGTCGTCCTCGCGGGTGAAGAAGCGTCCGCGCAGGACGTGCAACTGCATCGTGCGCGTGAAGTCGTCCGTCACGTCGTCGACGATCAGGTCGACGTAGTGTCCGTTCATGTCCGTGCCGTTCGAGTCGGTCGAGAAGCCGTACGCCGGCGTGTTCGATCCCGCCGCGGCGACGACCTCGGGGAACGACTGAGCCTCGTGCAGCACGTGCATCATCGACTCGTGCATGTGCGGGTTCTTCTCCGGGTTCTCCTCGTGCTCGAGATCGGCGCGGATGTTCCAGACGTCGTGATAGTCGTAGCCGAGCGGGCGCCGCCAGTTCGTGGCGAAGTTCACCGCGCCGGCGAGCACGGCGAAGATCACCAGCAGCGAGATGAAGATCTCCGCGACGATCAGCGCGTTCGTGCGCTTGCGATTCCAAACGAGCTTCAGCAGATGACGAGTCACTGAACACCTCCACGCAGCGCGTTCACCGGATGCATGCGCGACATCCTCCAGGCCGGATAGACGCCGGAGATCGCGCCGAAGACGGCGGCGATGGCGACGCCGTACAAAAAGATGCGCAGGTTCACGTCGAACACCGCGTACGGAATGAGATCCGCGTTCGTGAGCGCGGAGAGGATGGCCACCGCAAGCGCGAAGCCGAACGCGCCGCCGATGATCGTCAGCACGACGTTCTCGACGAGGAACTGCCCGACCAGAGCGCGCGACGACGCGCCGAACGCCTTCCGCACGCCGATCTCCGACGAGCGCTCGAGAATGCGCGAGAGGTTGATGCTGACGAGGTTCATGGTCGGCAGCGTGATGAAGAGCAGCGCGATCGCGAGCAGGATCAGCTTCACCCGCAGCGGCGTCTGCGTGTTGTATTTGCGCTGATCGCTGAGCGAGCGCGCGAACGCCTCGAACGGCGTGTCGAGACCGACGTTCACGTGGTCGTAGTTCTTCTCGAACCGGAAATGCGTCAGCCGCTGCGCGAACTCGCGCCGCAGCCGCGGGAAGTCTGCGGTGCTGCGCGCGAGCACGAGACCGTTGTACTCGCCGGTCATCTGCGTCGCCCACCCCGCGCGCTTCTGCGTGTGGATGGGAACCCAGATCTCCGAGAACGCCGCGATGCGCGTGATCGGCACCGGCGGCACGACGCCGACGACGCGGAAGGTCTGCCCTTCGACCGTGAACGTCTTGCCGATCGCGGACGCGCCACCGAACAACTTCCGGCGCAGATCCGAGGTGATCACCGCGACGAAGTTGCCGCGGTCGTCGTCTTCCTGCGTGAACGGCGCGCCTTCGAGGAAGTGGAAGTCGAGGATTTTCCAGTACGCGCCGTCGGTGCGCTTGATGTTGCTCTCGATCTTGCGCCCCTGATGAAAGAACGCCGTCCCCGAGAAGTTCGAGAACGCCGACGTCGCCTCGGCACCGGGCAGATTGCGCACGTACTCGTTGACGAAGCCGTAGCCCGGCGTGCCGGTCGTGGAGTACGAGTCGCCGAAGATCGCGATCGTGTAGACGCAGAGCGTGCGTCCGAAGCGCGACTCCGGCGCGCGCGGCGAGAAGAGGTTGTCGAGGATCGCCGTGGCCACCATCAGCACGACGAGCGTGAGGCAGATGCCGAACAGCGAGATGAAGGTGAAGAACTTCCGCCGCTGCAGCACCTTCAGCGCGAGCTTGATGTAGTTGCCGATCATCACGCCACCTGCCGTCCGTCGAAGAGGCGCACGATGCGGTCGGTGCGGCGCGCGAAGCGCTCGTCGTGCGTGACCATGACGATGGTCGTGCCGTCCTTCTTGTTCAGGTCGTGGAGGATGTCCATGATCTCCTCGCCCATGGCCGAGTCGAGGTTGCCGGTCGGCTCGTCGGCGAGGAGGATGCGCGGCTTGCCGACGATGGCGCGCGCGATGGCCACACGCTGCTGCTGGCCGCCGGAGAGCTGCGTCGGAAAGTGCGTGACGCGCGAGCTGAGGCCGACGCGGTCGAGCGCCTCGCGCGCGGCCTTGCGTCGGGCGGCCGTGCTGCCCTTGCGATAGAGCAGCGGGATCTCGACATTGTCGACCACTTTCAAATCGGGGACGAGATGGAAGCTCTGGAAGACGAAGCCGAGCTTCTCGTTGCGGAAGCGCGCGAGGTCGCCGTCGCGCCAGCCGCGGACTTTCTGGCGGTCGAGCTCCAGCTCGCCCGCCGTCGGCGCGTCGAGCAGGCCGATGAGGTTCAGCAGCGTGCTCTTGCCGCAGCCGGACGGTCCCATCATCGACACGAACTCGCCGGGCGCGATGTCGAGGTTGATGTTCTGCAGCGCGAGCGTCTCGACGCGGTCGGTGCGATAGACCTTCTCGACGTTGTTCAACTTGATCATGACGGTTTCTCCTTCGATTACTTGAGGCGCACGCGCGCCACGTCTTTGTAGTCGCTCATGTCGGAGACCACGACGAGGTCTCCTTCGCGGAGGCCGGAGACGATCTGGATGCGGTCGTCGCCGGCGAGGCCGAACTGCGCGGGCACGCGTACGAGCTCGTCGCCGCGCACGACGAACGCGTAGTCCTCGCCGCGCCGCCCGAGCACGCCGCGTTGCGCGGAGAGGACGCCGGCGCGATGGCCGGTGACGGTGAAGACGTCGACGCGCAGGTTGTTGCGCAGCATCGGATGCGACGCGCGGTCGAGCGCGACGGTGAACGTCATCGCGCCGTTCTCGATGCGCGGATCGACGCTCGAGACCGCGCCGCCGATGACGTTCGCCTCGTCGAGCTTCACGCGCGCGCGCATGCCCGGCGCGAGTTCGGAGGCGTGGATGTCGGAGATCGTGGCCACGACCTTGAACGCGGAGAGGTCGGCGATACGCGCGACGAGATCGCCGCGGCGCACGGTCGCGCCTTCGTCGGGCACGACCCACGTGACGACGCCGTCGCGGTCGGCGCGCAGCATCGCGAGGTCCAGCTGCCGGCGCGACTCGTCGCGCTCACGGCGGGCGATGCCGAGGTCGGTCGAGGAGGCGGAGAGTTGCGCGGCGGCGGAACGGCGCGCGCGCACGAGCGCTTCCTCGAGCTGGCGGATCTCGATGTCGCTCTTCTTCGCCGCCGCCTGCGCGGCGAGCACTTCCTGCTGCGTCGCGAGGCCTTCCGCGCCGAGCTTGCCCTTCTGCTGCGCGGTGTACTGGAGGATCTGCGCGTCGAGCCGCTTCTGTTCGAGCTGCGCGGCGGTGTTCGCGACGGAGTCCTCGAGCCGCAGACGCAGTTGCGTGTCTTCGCTTTCCTTCTGCGCGACGCGCTCGGTGAGCCGCGCGGCGTCGAGGCTCGCGGCCGCGGTGTCGAGCTGCAGCAGCTCGTCGCCCGCATGCACGCGATCGCCGGCGCGGTGCACGATGCGCAGCACGCGCGCCTCGACGGGGCTGGAGACGACCTGCTCGACGAGCGGGACGACCGTACCGTTCGCCTGCACCGTCGCCTCGATCGAGCCGCGCTCGACGCGCGCGAAGACGAGATCGTTCCGCCGCAAGGAAGGCCGCAGCCACGCCACCGTCGCGGCGAAGAAGAACGCGACCGCCGCCAGCGCGATGACGACGGTGATGACGCGCCGCATCGTGCGCCGCGTGCGAACGTCCTGTGCGATTTCCCGATCCATCGACGCCGCTCTATCGCGAGCGGCACGCCAACTCGGAATCGTTTGTTTTCATCGATTTACAAACAGCATGCTGTTCAGTTGCGTGACGAGCTGTCCGATTTCGGACAGTCGCGGCCGAGGCAGGCGTGCAGCTTGCTCGATCGCGTGGCGATGGACGAGCTGCAGGATCTGGTCGCGCGCTTCTGTGCCGCGTGGAATCGTCACGATGCGGACGCGCTGGCGCGTCTCTGGACCGACGACGGCGAGCTGAATCATCCGTGGGGCAGGCGCGCGGTCGGCCGCGACGCGATCCTCGGCGTGCTGCGCGAGGAACACGCCGGCAGCATGTCCGCGAGCGAGTTGCAGGTCGTGCACGGCGCCGCGAGCACGACGTCACGGTCGCCGACATCGACGGCATTCTGCGCGACGTGAAAGCGCCGAACGGCCGCCCGTACGATCTCCCGCATCGCCTGTCGGTGATGCTGCTCGCCGACGGCGCCGAGTGGCGCATCCGGACGCTCTCCGCGACGCCGAATCCGCGCGCATGACGCGCGTCAGTCGCCGGTCATCGTGAAGTCGTCGAACTCGAAGCCCGGTCCGACCGTGCAGCCGACGAACGCGTACGCGCCGAGCGGACGCGCCGACTGCCACGCGCGCGCGGGCACGACGTGCACGCGATAATCTTCGTCCAGCACGACCGCGGTTTCGCGCTTGTCGTCACGCACGATGAGCTCGAGCGGATCGCCTTCGTAGAAATGCCACACCTCGTCCGACTGCACGCGATGCCACGCGCTGTGCGTCCCTTCGACGAGCAGGAACTCGATCGTCGTCAGCGCGCTGCGGTTCGCGCCGTCGTGCAGCCGCACCACCCGCTCCTCCGACTTGAACACCTGCCGGTACCACCCGCCCTCGGGATGCGGCGCGAGTCCGCGCGCGTCGATGAGCTGCCGCGCGCGCGGATGCACGTCTAGCGCTCGTTCACGTCGCGATCCGGGAACTGCTGCTCCGGATTGAATCCGTGCGCGAGCTTGTGCGCCGGAGGCGGCAGGTTCGGTCCGCGCCCCGTGCGCAGACGGCTGTGGCGGTAACCGTAGAGGAAGTAGAAGACCAGGCCGACAACCAGCCAGATGCCGAAGCGCCACCACGACTTCCACGGCAGCGCGACCGCGAGCACGACGCACGAGATCGCGCCGAGCACCGGGAGGAACCAGTACGGCCCCGGCACGCGGAAGCCGCGCTCCCGGTGCGGGTCGCGCACGCGCAGGATCATGATGCCGATGCAGACCAGGAAGAACGCGAACAGCGTTCCGATGTTCGTGAGGTCGACCATCTCGTCGAGCGACGAGAACAGCGCCGCCACGCCGACGAAGACGCCGGTGATGATCGTGCCGACGTGCGGCGTCCTGTACTTCGGATGCACCTTCGCCAGCGCCGGCGGCAGGAGGCCGTCGCGCGACATGGCGAAGAAGATGCGCGGCTGTCCCATCTGGAACACGAGCAGCACGGCCGTGTGCGCGATGACCGAGCCGAAGGCGACGACCTTCACCATCCACCCCGGCATCGACACGTACTTCATCGCCAGCGTGAGCGGCTCGGCCTGTTCGCTCGAGAGCGTGTGCACCAGCGCCTGATACGGAATGAGTCCGGTGAAGATGGCCGCGATGACGGCGTAGATGATCGTGCAGATGATCAGCGAGCCGATGATGCCGATGGGCATGTCGCGCTTCGGATTGCGCGCTTCCTCCGCCGTCGTCGACACGGCGTCGAAGCCGATGTACGCGAAGAAGACGATCGACGCGCCGGTGAGGATGCCGTGGAAGCCGTTCGGCGCGAACGGGTGCCAGTTCTTCGTGTCGACGTATTTGAAGCTGACGAACGCGAAGAAGCCGAGGACCACCAGCTTGATGGCCACCATCCAGAAGTTGAAGCCGGCGGACTCGCGCACGCCCCACACGAGCACGATCGTGATCAGCGTGACGATGGCCACCGCGAGGACATTGAAGATGATCGGAATGCCGAAGATGTGCGGCGCCGCGGCGACGACCTGCGGCATGCGCGTGAGCGCGGTGTGGTAGTCGACGGTGAGCCACGCCGGTAAGCGGAACGGCGTGCCTTCGATGAGCGTGTTGAAGTAGTTCGCCCACGAGATGGCGACGGCGACGTTGCCGATCGCGTATTCGATGAGCAGATCCCAGCCGATGATCCACGCCACCATTTCACCGAGCGTCGCGTACGAATACGTGTACGCGGAGCCGGCCACGGGGACCATCGACGCGAACTCCGCGTAGCAGAGCGCCGTGAAGCCGCAGACGATCGCGGTGAGCACGAACGAGAGCATCAACGCGGGACCGGCTCCGGGACGCGACGGATCGCCCGCCGCGGCCGTGCCGATCGTGGCGAAGATGCCCGCGCCGATGATCGCGCCGATCCCGAGCGCGACGAGGTTCAACGGCCCGAGGGCTTTCTTGAGCTGGTGCCCCTCTTCTTCGGTCTCGGCGACCAGCTCGTCGAGCGACTTCGTGCGGAGCAACTGCCCGATCATCGACATGTGCGGCGAATCATGCGGGCGCGACCGCAAACGGGTCAAGCGGATTGCGCGGGCGGCGGAGCGTGACGGCAACCATCGGCGGCGACCTGCGTATGCTCAACATACACAAGGAGTCTGCGATGACGATTCAGACCTACGCGCGGATCATCGGCGTACTGCTGTTGCTCTCCATGATCGCCGGCGGCATCGGCGAGGGTTACGTGCCGTCGAAGATGCTGGCGTCGAACGACGCGGAGGTGACGGCGCGCACCATCATCACCTCCAACGCGCTCTTTCGCGCCGGCTTCGCGAGCTATCTCGTCGAAGCCGTCTGCGACGTCGCGCTGGCACTGCTGTTCTACGTCCTGCTCGCGCCGGTGCAGAAGTATCTCGCGCTCTTCACCGCCTTCCTCGGCCTGATCTCGACGGCGCTGTTCGGCGTGGCCGAGTTCTTCTACTTCGCGCCGACGCTGCTCCTGCGCGACGCCGCGTATCTGAAGACCTTCACGCCCCAGCAGCTGCACACGCTGGCGCTGCTCTCGCTGAAGGCGTACGGCTGCTGCGGCGCGATCTTCATGGTGTTCTATGGCCTCGCCAGCCTCCTCCGCGGCTATCTCATGTTCCGCTCCGGCTACGTGCCGAAGCTCGTCGGCCTCGTGCTGGCGCTGGCCGGCTTCTCGTTCATCGTGCGCAGCCTCACGTATGTCCTCACGCCGGCGTATACGTCCGAGGTGATGCTGCTGCCGATGTTCCTCGCGCTGGTGGTGATGACGGTGTGGTTCCTCGCGAAAGGCGTCGATGCGGGCAAGTGGCGCGACGCGGGCGGGTCGCTCGCGCCGTCGCCGGCGCATTGACTCTCGCGCGGCTTCGCGTACATTGGCGCCGATCAACCGGAGGAATCCAATGTCCGCCATCGAGCGCGAAGCGCCCACCCGTCATCCTGATGTTCGCAACTACATCGGCGGCTCGTTCGTCGACGCCCCCGAGCGCGAGTTTCTCGACGTCACCGATCCGTCGACCGGCGAGGTGATCTCGCGTGTGCCGCTGTCCGGCGCATCGGAGGTGGACCGCGCGGTCGATGCGGCACGAGCGGCGCAGCCGGCGTGGGCGGCCACGCCGATCAAGGAGCGCGCGCAGGTCTTCTACCGTTACAAGGCGCTGCTCGAGAAAAACATCGACAGCCTCGCCGCGCTCGTGTCGGAAGAGAACGGAAAAGTGCGCGGCGAAGCGGAAGCGGAAGTGCTGAAGTCGGCGGAGTTGTGCGAGTTCGCGTGCTCGCTGCCGCAAATCGTCGCGGGCGAAGTGCTCGAGGTCTCGCGCGGCGTCGAATGCCGCGTCGAGCATTACCCGGTGGGCGTCGTCGCGTCGATCACGCCGTTCAACTTCCCCAACATGGTCCCCAACTGGACCATCCCGAACGCACTGGCCCTCGGCAATTGCATGGTGCTCAAACCATCCGAGCAGGTGCCGCTCAGCGCGGGCCGCATCGCGGAGCTGCTGCGCGAGGCGGGCCTGCCCGACGGCGTGCTGAACATCGTGCACGGCGGCCAGCAAACCGTCGAGGCGATCTGCGACCATCCCTTCATCGACGCGATCAGCTTCGTCGGCTCGACGCACGTCGCGAAGATCGTCTACCGCCGCGGCTCCGCGAGCCTCAAACGCGTCCTCGCCCTCGGCGGCGCGAAGAATCATCTGATCGTGATGCCGGACGCCGAGCCGGAGATGACGTCGACGAACGTCGTGGCGTCGATGTCCGGTTGCGCGGGTCAGCGCTGCATGGCCGCGTCGGTGATGATGGCCGTCGGCAAGACCGATCCGATCATCGAGCGCATGGTGCGCGTCGTCCGGGCGATGGTGCCGGGCGTCAACATCGGCCCGGTGATCTCGAAGGCGGCGAAGGAGCGCATCGAGCGCTACATCACCGAGGCGGAAGAGGCGGGCGCGAAAGTGCTCGTGGATGGACGCGGGTGCGTGGTGCCGGGGAAAGAAAACGGCTTCTACGTCGGACCGACGCTCATCGATCACGTCACGCCCGACATGCGCATCGCGCAGGAAGAGATCTTCGGACCGGTGATGGTCATCATCCGCGCGAACGACGTCGATGAGGCGCTGGCGGTGCAGCAGCGCTCGCGCTACGGCAACGCGGCGTCGGTGTTCACGGAGAGCGGCGGCGTCGCGCGTTACGTGATGGAGAAGGCGAGCGCCGGCATGGTCGGCGTCAACGTCGGCGTGCCCGTGCCGCGCGAGCCGTTCGGCTTCGGCGGCTGGAACGAGTCGAAGTTCGGCACCGGCGACATCACCGGCCGCGGCTCGATCGAGCTGTGGACGCGCGCGAAGAAGATGACCACGAAGTGGAACAAGGAAGCCGGCGTCAACTGGATGTCGTGACCGCGCGCAGTCGCGCGAGCAGCTGCTCCGGCGTGGCCTCGAACGTCCTGGCGATGTCGGGCGCGTAGACCGAGTCCTGCAGCGTGCCGCTCATGTCGTCGAAGATCGCGCGCAGCTCCGCGCGCGCGGCACGCCAGCGCGGCTCGGCCGCGGTCATGAAGTAGTACGTCGTCGCGCAGTTCGCGTCCGTGCGTCCTTCGGAGCTGGCGAGGAACACGAGCAGCCGTTCCAGCGCGGCGCGCAGCTGCGCGTCGTCGTCGCTGCCGAACGCATCGTGCACGCCGCGCAGCAGCGTCTGCAGCTCGCGCGATGCGCGGCGGAAGCGCACCGACGAGCGCCACAGCGCGTCGAAATCATCCATGCGCGTGATGATAAAGGACGCGCCGCGGCGGCGGGATCCGCCGCCGCGAGACAGGCGCGCGTTACTGCGGAACGCTGAAGCCGTGACGCAACGCGACGGCGATGACCTTCTGCATGTCGTCGCAGCCGCCGGCGGTCTCCGCGTCCATCTCCCGGAAGAAGTCGTGCGCGCCGCCGGGGCTCGTGATCACGACGAACTTCGCGCGCGGTGACTTGATGCGGTACGCGTGCGTGATACCCGCGGGGATCTGGAAGAAGCAGCCGGGCCTGGCCTCGAGATGCGCGCCGTCGAGGAAGACGTCCGCCTCCCCTTCCAGCACGACGTACGCCTCCGCCCACGGATGCGCGTGCGGCGGCGGACCGCTGCCTTCCGGCCCTTCCATCTCGAAGACCTCGTACGCGCCGCCGGTCTGCTTGCTCGTGGCGAGGACGCGCATCGTGTCGCCGACGACGCGCAGGCGCACGCCGTCGTTTGCATTGCTGACGATCGATTCCATGGTGCTCGTCTCCTTACGCCGTCACTACGGCGCGGAACGAGCGATGGATTGCCGCGGCGCTACGCGACTTCCGCCGCGGGCACGATCTTCGGCTTCGAGACCTTCATCAGCAGATAGTGCACGGCGAACGCGACGCCGAAGCCGACGAACCACGCGTAGTCGTAGAGCGGCTTGAGCGCCGGCACCGCGAGGCCGATCCACGCGAAGAAGCAGCCCGCGAGCGTGGCCACGACCGCGCGCCAGTTCCACCCGCCTTCGTACGTGTACGCGCCGTTCTCGCGATAGAGATCGGCGAGGCGCAGCTCCTTGTCGCGCACGAGCCAGTAGTCGGCGATGAGCACGCCGGCGATCGAGCCGAGCCCGCCGCTGTATCCGAGGAGCCAGGCGAAGATGTAGCCGCTCGGATCGGCGAGCAGGCGCCACGGCATCATCAGAATGCCGACGATGCCGGTGATGAGACCGCCGGTGCGGAACGAGATGTGTTTCGGGAACGCGTTCGCGAAGTCGTTCGCGGGCGAGACGACGTTCGCGGCGATGTTGACGGAGAGCGTCGCCACGACGACGGTGAACATCGAGATCGCCACGATCCACGCGTGGGTGAAGTGTCCGACGAGCTGCACCGGATCCCACAGCTTGTTGATGTCTTCGCCGGGGTAAATGATCATCGCCGCGGAGGTGATCATCACGCCCATCGCGGCGAAGATGGTCATCGTCGTCGGCAGCGCGACGCTTTGTCCCAGCGCCTGCTCGCGCTGGCTGCGGCCGAAACGCGTGAAGTCGGGCATGTTCAGCGAGAGCGTCGCCCAGAAGCCGATCATCGCCGTGAGCGACGGGATGAACACCGGCTTGAACGCCGCCCACGAGTTGAGCTTGCCGGGATGCGCGACGAGATGTCCGAGTCCCCCCGCGCGATTGAGCGCCCACGCGAGGAGCAGCGCGGTCATCACGAGCACGAACGGCGCGGCCCAGTTCTCGACCATGCGCAGCAGGTCCATGCCGCGGTAGATGATGAAGATGTTCATCCCCCAGAAGACGAGGAACGAGAGCCATTCGGTCGGCGTGTGCCCGCCGATCGGGCCGCCGAGGAGCGTCGGCCACGACGGGAGGATCGAGTGCAGAAAGGTGTGCAGCGCCTGGCCGCCGATCCACGCCTGAATGCCGAACCAGCCGCACGCCACGAGCGCGCGCATGATCGCGGGGAGGTTCGAGCCGACCGTGCCGTAGCTCGCGCGCGCGAAGACCGGGAACGGGATGCCGTACTTCGTGCCGGGATGCGAGTTGAGGAGGATCGGCACGAGGACGATCGTGTTGCCGAGGAGAATCGTGATCAGCGCCTGCCACCAGTTCATGCCGGCGGCGATGAGACCCGACGAGAGCATGTACGTCGGGATGCAGTGCGCCATCGAGATCCACAGCGCCGCGTAGTTGTACGTCGACCAGTTGCGCTTCGCGACCGGCACCGGAGCGAGGTCTTCGCTGTACAGCCGGCTCGACTCGATGGAGGCGTAGTCCCGCAGCTCCACGCGGCCATCGGCGTGGCGGATCACTTCCGAGCTGTTCGTCATGAGCCCGGAATTGTAAGGCCGCGCCGAATGGACGTACACTCGTCGCTCTTTCCGCCGAGAGGACCCAAACCCATGCGCGATCTGTCGACGACGTTTACCCGACTTCGTTTCGAAAATCCGTTCTTGCTCGCCTCCGCACCGCCGACCGAATCCGACGCGAACATCCTCCGCGCGTTCGACGCCGGCTGGGGCGGCGTGGTGACGAAGACCATCGGCCTGCATCCGGTCGTCAATGTGAAAGGTCCGAAGACGAAGTTCCTGCGCGCCGACAACGAGGCCACGCGCCTCTCGATGAACAAGCGGCCGTCGACGACGCTCGTCGCGTCGTGGAACTGGGAGCTGATCTCCGACAAGACCATCGACTGGTGGCTGCCACGCATCGAGTCGATCAAGAAGGCGCACCCGACGCGCATCCTCATCGCGTCGATCATGGCCGGCTCCGGCAACGACAAGGAGCTGCATCACTGGCAGGAGCTGACCAAGGGCGTGCAGGACGCCGGCGCCGACGGCGTCGAGCTGAACTTCTCCTGCCCGCACATGGACCGCATCGACATGGGCTCGAACGTCGGCAAGGACAAGGTGCTCTGCTCGGTCGTGACGATGGCCGTGAAGGAAGTGGCGCGCGTGCCGGTGTGGGTGAAGCTCACGCCCGCCACCGCGAACATCGGCGAGGAAGCGGAAGCGACGTTCCGCGGCGGCGCCGACGCGATCTCGTCGTCGAACACGTTCCCCTCGCTCCCCCCCATCGATCCCGAATCGCTGGAGTTCGAGATGAACGTCGAGGGCTACGTCTCCTCCGGCGGCCTCGGCGGCCCGGCCATCCTCCCGCTGTCGCTCGCGAAGATGTCCGAGATGACCCGCCGCTTCCCCGACAAGGCGTTCTCCGGCATCGGCGGCGTCTCCACCTTCGAGCACGCGCTCAGCTACTTCCTCCTCGGCTGCGGCACCGTGCAGGTCTGCACCGCGGCGATGCTCGACCACGCCGTCGGCCCCAATGTGATCAAGATGTTGACCAACGGCATGAGCGAGTTCATGGAACGCCGCGGCTTCAATTCGCTCGAAGACTTCCGCGGCCTCCGCCGCGACCGCGTCGTCGCGCACTCGCAGATCAAACGCCCCGAGACCCGCGAGTACCACGGCGGCTACGACGAGGAGCACGAGGGCTACGCCCGCCCGCTCGTCACCGCCTAGCCCATTCGGAAGGAACCACGATGACCGATCTTCTCGAGAACACCGACACCGTCGCCGAATACAAACAGCACGCGTGGCCCGCCGCGGCGACGTACTACGAAGAGCCGCTCGTGATCGACCGCGGCGAAGGCATGCACGTCTGGGACGAAGGCGGCAACCGCTACCTCGACTGCTTTGGCGGCGTGCTGACGGTCTCCGTCGGTCACGCGAATCCCGATGTGAACCGCGCCATCCACGAGCAGATCGACAAGGTCTCGCACACGTCGACGCTCTACATCAACAAGCCGGCCGCGGACCTCGGCAAGGAAGTCGCGCGCGTGACGCCCGGAAAGCTCACCCGCAGCTTCTTCACGAACAGCGGCACCGAAGCCGACGAGACGGCGATGCTGCTCACGCGCCTCTACACCGGCCGCCAGGAGATCATCGCCCTGCGCCACGCGTACCACGGCCGCACGATGCTCTCGATGAGCGCAGCCGGCCATTCGACGTGGCGCCACGGCGGCACCGCGGTCGCGGGGATCAAGCACGCGTACGCTCCCTACTGCTACCGCTGCCCGTTCGGCGCGACTCCCGACAATTGCGGGATGCGCTGCGCGACCGACATCGAGGACCTCATCCTCACGACGACGGACGGCCGCATCGCCGGCATGATCGCCGAGCCGATCCTCGGCGTCGGCGGGTTCATCGTGCCGCCGAAGGAGTACTTCAAGGTCGTCACCGACATCATCCATCGCTACGGCGGCATCTTCGTCTGCGATGAAGTACAAACCGGCTGGGGCCGCACCGGCGACAAGTGGTGCGGCATCGAGCACTGGGACGTGGAGCCCGACGTGATGACGTTCGCGAAGGGAATGGCCAACGGCTCGCCGATCGGCTGCACGACCACGACGGACGAGATCGCCGCGGCGTTCCCCTCGCTGACGTTCGCCACGTTCGGCGGGAATCCCGTGACGTCCGCCGCCGCTCTCGCGACGATCCGCTACATGGACGAGCACGATCTCCCCCACAACGCCGCCGTCGTCGGCGCCTACCTCCGCGAGAAGCTCGAGGCCCTCAAGGACAAGTACCCGATCATCGGCGACGTGCGCGGCATGGGTCTCATGCAGGCGATCGAATGCGTCGAAGACCGCCAGACGAAAACGCCCGCACCGAAAGCCGTCCTGAAGGTCTTCGAGGAAACGCGCCGCCGCGGCGTCCTCATCGGCAAAGGTGGCCTCTTCGGCAACGTGATCCGCCTCGGCCCGCCGCTCATCGCCACGAAGAGCGACATCGACGAACTGATCGCGGCCTTGGACGCGGCATTCGCAACGGTCTGACCGAGAGCGACCGTTGACCGGGAGCGCCTCCGGCGGGCCGGCGCGGCCGGCAGCGCTGAGGGCTTAGCCAGTACGCACGTGCGGCTGCCATCAACACGCGCAGAGCAGCCGCACGTGCGGATAGGCTAAGCCCTCAGCGCCGCCGGCCGCGCCGGCCCGCCGGAGGCGCTCCTCGTCGGTCTCTCCTCGGGCAGAACCGTTGCAGAGAGCAGCAGCCGTGACTCCGATTGTTTTGTTTGGGGGGCGTTCGGATGAGCGCCATGTCTCGGTGGCTTCGGCGCAGAACGTCCTGCGGACGCTCGATCGTGTGCTCGCGTGGTACTGGGCGCCGGAGGGGAGCGTGCACGACGTGCGGGCGAGTGATGTGATCGAGCAGCAGCGTCCGTTCGAGCTCGACTTCGTGCCGGTGCGGCCTGCGATCTTTCCCGATCTCGAACAGGCTCTCGATACGTTGCCCGTCGAAGAGCCGTTGTTTTTGCTCGCGTTGCATGGGGGCGAGGGGGAAGACGGCACCGTGCAGGCGATGCTGGAGAAGCGCGGGATCCCGTTCACGGGATCCGGATCGGCAGCGAGCGCGGCGGCGTTCGATAAGGATCGCGCGAAAGAACTCGTGCGGGGGCGCGTGCGGATGGCGGAGTCGCGGGTTGCGAGGAACGCGGACGAGATTCGCGCGGCGATCGACGACCTGTTGTCGCGTTACGAGCGGATCGTGTTGAAGCCGCTCGCGGCGGGCTCGAGTCGCGGATTGTTTTTTCTCGGACGTGAGGACGATCGCGAGGCGGTCGCGCGGCAGGTCATCGAACGGAAGATGCCGTATATCCTCGAACAGTTCATCGCGGGGCGCGAGCTCACGGTGGGCGTGATCGATCACGGAGACGGCCCGTTCGCGCTGCCGGTGATCGAGATCGAAGTCGACACGAATCGCGCGTTCGACTACGCGGGCAAGTACCTCGGCGCGGGCACGCGGGAGATCTGTCCGGCGCAGATTCCGGATGCGGTCACGGCAGATGCGCAACAGACCGCGCTCGCGGCGCATGAAGCGCTCGGGTGCGAAGGCTACTCGCGCAGCGATCTCATTGCGGCGGAAGACGGCGTCTACTTCCTCGAGACGAACACGCTGCCGGGACTGACGACCAGCTCGCTCGTGCCGCAGGAGTTGCGCGAGGCGGGCATCGGCTTCCGCGAGTTTCTGGAGAAACAGATGGAGCTCGCCGCCGCGCGCGCGAGCCGGCACGACGGCAAGCGCGCTACCATCATGGCGTGAGCGCCACGCAGCTCGTCCTCGCCCTTCTGCTGGGCCTCGGCCTTTCGGCCTCGACCGGACTGAATACCTTTCTTCCGCTGCTGCTGCTTTCCGCCGCCGCGCACTTCCACATCGCCGGAGTGACGCTCGGCGCGAAGTTCGCGTGGCTCGAGACGGACACCGCGCTGGCCGTGCTCGTCCTCGCGACCATCGTCGAGCTCATCGCCGACAAGATCCCCGCCGTCGATCACTTCCTGCACGCCGCTGGCACGTTCATCCGCCCGCTCGCCGGCGCGACCGCGACCGCGTCCGTGCTCGCCAGCGTCGTCGATCCGACCGTCGCCGCGGTGGTCGGGCTCATCGTCGGCGCACCCGCATCGCTCGGCCTGCACACGCTGAAGGCAGGGACGCGCGTTGCGTCGTCGACCGCGACCCTCGGCTGCGCGAACCCGTTCCTCTCGGTGCTCGAAGATATCTTCTCGTTCGGGCTCTCCATGATCGCCATCTTCGCGCCACTCGTCGTGCCGATCGTGCTCCTCGCGCTCGTGTGGGTGCTGTGGCGGATCGTGAAGCGCGTCCGCCGCCGCACGCCTGCCGTGCAGCCGGCCGTTCCAGGCTGAGGACGAACATCGCATGCGCGCTTCGATTGTTCGCGGTCTCGCGCTGTTCCTCGGCCTCTTCGCCATTGCGAACGTCGCCGGCGATCTGCGGTTCGCGGGCGCGAACGGCAACCTCTGGTGGATCGACCTCCGCCCGTTGCCGATCGGCGCACAGCGCGTCGTGCTGCTCTGCGCGGCCGCCGCGCTGCTCGTGTACGCGTGCCGGCGCGCGGGACACGTACGCCGCGCCGCGAGCGTGCTGCTTGGCGCGCTGGCGGTCGCGGCGATGGTCGACAGCATCCGCTTCTACGTCGCCGTCGCGAACGGCGCGATCGAGCCGCTCGTGCCGCTGCCGCTCTCCCTCGCCGTCGCGCTGCTGCTCGGCTTCTTCATCTTCGTGCGCGACGACGAGGAGCCGGCGCGGCCGCTCGTCGCCGGAATCGCGGTCGTCGTCGCGGTCGTCGTCTTTCCGCTCGCGCAGATCGCGTTTTTCGGCACGACCGACTACCGCCGGCGCGCCGACGTCGCGGTCGTCTTCGGCGCGCGCGCGTTCGCGAACGGCACGCCGTCGCACGCGCTCGCCGATCGCGTGCGGACCGCGTGCGAGCTGCAGCGCGCGGGACTCGTGCGGCAACTCGTCTTCTCCGGCGGGCCCGGCGAAGGCGCGTTCAGCGAGCCGCGGGTGATGCGCCGTTACGCGGAGTCGCTCGGCGTGCCGCGCGAGGCGATCGTCGAAGACGCGGCCGGCGTGAACACGGAGGCGTCGGTGCGCAACACGCGCGCGATGCTCGGCGAGAGACCGGCGCGCGTGCTCGTCGTCAGTCACTTCTACCACCTGCCGCGCATCAAGATGACGTACCAGCGCTACGGCGTCGAAGTCTTCACCGTCCCCTCGCACGACTCCGTGCCGTGGTCGATGCCGTTCAACCTCGTGCGCGAGGACGCCGCGTTCTGGGCGTACTACCTGCGCCGCCTGACGTGAGCGCCGCCGCTACTTCGGCGCTTTGTCGTGGTTGAGGATCGTCACGCGTCCGCGTTTGTCGGGCGTGAGCGGCTGCGGCATCTTGCGCATCGGGTCGATGATGGCGTCGCGGAGCGCGGTCGAGTAGAAGATCTGGATGCGGTCTTTCGGGACGTTCTTCATCACGTCCTGCGTGCCGTCGCCGCCGGCGGCGATGAAGTCGGGCATCGCCACGCGGTAGAGCTTCGCGGGATCGAGCGGCGAGCTGTCTTCGAGGGTGATGCTCGTGACGCGATTGCGCTCGGCGGCGGGCTTGTCGGCGTCCTTCGCCTCGTCGATCGTGTAGCGGAGGCCGCTGACCTGCATGATCCCGCGCGCGCCGCCGGACATCGCCTGCAGGATGCCGGTGACCTCCGCGCCGGTGAGCGCGACGACGGCTGGATAGTTGTCGAAGGGGCTCACGGCGAAGACGTCCGCGTACGTGAGCTCGCCCGCGGGGAGATCGGAGCGGATGCCGCCGGAGTTCATCATCGCCAGGTCCGCGCCGGTCGCCGCGCGCAGCGCATCGGCGAGCACGTCGCCGAGGGGCGCTTCTTCCATGTAGGCGCGCGAAATCGCCGCCGACGTGCGGATGCCGAGCTTCTCCTCGCGCTTCGCGGCGGTGCGGCGCAGATACGGATCGATCACGGAGGCGACGCGCGACACGGGTGCGATCGTCTCGCCGGCGAAGACGCGCGGCACGAGCGTCGCGCCCGCGGGAGCTTTCTTCGGATCGCACGTTTCGGTACCGCTGTAGACGAACGAACAGATCATCGTCAGCGGACGCAGTTCCGACTTCGTCACGCGGTCGTGCTGCGCGTCGATCCAGAGATCGACCGTGCCGAACTCGCGGCTGAACGCGAGCCCCTGCACGGCGGGCACGCCGTTCACGTAATGCCGCATCTGCGCGTGCGTGTGGCCGGCAAAGTACGCGTCGATGGTGCCGGGCGGGATGCGCTGCAGAAACTCCATCGCCTCCTGCTGCGTCTCGCAGCCGGCGAGCACGTGCGGATCGCTGACGTCGTTGCAGCGGCCGCCCATGTGCGCGATCACGATGACGGCATCGGCGCCCTGCGCGCGCAGTTCCTTCGCCGCGGCGACGGCGGCCGGAACGGGATCCGTGAACTCGAGCGACGCCACGTTCGCGGCGGTGGTGGTGTTCGGCGTGTCGGGCGTCGAGAGACCGATGATGCCGATGCGCGCGGCGCCGGCGCGCACGAGCGTGTACGGTCGCGCCCATGACGGCGTCTTGTGCGTCGCGCGGTCGAGCATGTTCGCGGAGAGGAACGGGAACATGGCCAGCTCGGCGTTGCGCTTGATCGTGCCGAGGGGATCCTGGCCGGGCGTGCGCGCGACGGAGTCGGGGCCGACGGGGCCGAAATCGAACTCGTGATTGCCGACGGCGGCGGCGGTGTAGCCGATCGCGTTGTAGCCGCGGACGACCGGCTCGCCCTCGAAGAGGTTCGACTCGAGCGTGCCCTGGAAGAGATCGCCGGAATCGACGACGAGCACGCGGCCGGGATCGCGGTCGCGCAGCGCGTCGATGTAGCTCGCCAGCGTCGGCAGGCCGCCCCACAGCACGCCCGCGCCGCCGCCCGGAGGCGACTCGATGTGGCCGTTGAACCATCCGTGGACGTCCGTCGTGGAGACGATGACCACGTGCACCGGTTCCGCCGCGCGCGGAGGCGCGGAGGCGCATCCGAGGACGAGCAGGAAGAGAACCAGGGGGAAAGACCGTTTCATCGCGCGGGCATTATAGGTAGTCTCTTCCGGGACTCATGCGACGCATGGCGGATCAAGTGGCCGCGAGCGCGATCGCGCTCTTCCACCTCGCCTTCATTTTCTTCGTGCTATTCGGCGGCTTCCTGCTGCTGCGCTGGCCGAAGCTGGTGTGGCTGCATCTCCCCGCGGCGCTGTGGGGCATGCTGATCGAGTTCGGAGGATGGTACTGTCCGCTGACGAAGTGGGAAAACCACTTCCTCCGCGCGGCGGGACGCGCCGGCTACGACGGCGGTTTCATCGCGCACTACATTCTTCCGCTGATCTATCCGTCCGGATTGACGCGCGGGCTCGAGATCGCCATCGGGGTGGTCGTGCTCCTGGTCAACGCCGGCGTCTACGCGAAGGTATTTCGTTAACGATGACAACTGTCGCAATTCCACAGCATCCGGTCTCCACGACCGACAAATCTTTTTCCGACCTCGGCATCTCGGAGCCGATTCTCCGTACGATCGAGGGATTCGGCTTCCTCAATCCGACGCCGATCCAGGCCGCGGTCATCCCCACCGCGCTCACCGGCCGCGACGTGATCGGTCTCGCGCAGACCGGCTCCGGCAAGACCGCGGCGTTCGTCCTGCCGCTCGCCGAGCGCCTCACGCACGGCCAGGGCGTGCGCGGTCTCATCCTCGCGCCGACGCGCGAGATCGCGCTGCAGACGAAGGCGTTCCTCGATCTCTTCGGCAAGGAACACGAGCTGCGCACCGCCTGTCTCATCGGCGGCGTGAAGATGAAGCCGCAGTTCGACGAGCTGCGCGCGCAGCCGGACATCGTCGTCGCCACGCCGGGGCGCCTGCTCGATCACGTGCAGCGCCGCAGCGTCTCGCTCGACAAGATCGAGATGCTCGTCCTCGACGAGGCCGACCACATGCTCGATCTCGGATTTCTCCCGCAGATCCGCGACGTGCTGCGCCGCCTCTCCCGCGACCGCCAGACGATGATGTTCTCGGCCACGATGCCCGACTCGATCGAGATGATCGCGCGCGACTTCATGCGCGATCCCGTGCGCGTCGACATCATGCCCGAAGGCGCCGCGGCCGAAGGCATCACGCACCGGCTCTATCTCGTGAAGCAGGAAGACAAGCGCCCGGCGCTGCTCGCGCTGCTGCAGCAGGAGCTCGGCTCGACGCTCGTCTTCACGCGGCGCAAGGTCGACGCGGAGTGGCTCTTCCACATCCTCGAGCGGCAGGGACATCCGGTCGCGCGCATTCACGCCGACCAGTCGCAGGGCAAGCGCGTCAGCGCGCTCAAGACGTTCCGCGAAGGGCAGCACCGCATCCTCGTGGCCACCGACATCGCCGGCCGTGGCATCGACATCCCCGGCATCGAGCAAGTCATCAACTTCGACATCCCGGAGAACGTCGAGGACTACGTGCACCGCGCCGGACGCACCGCGCGCGGCCGCGCCCTCGGCATCGTCTCCACGATCGCGACGTGGCAGGACCTGCCGATGGTGCGCAAGATCGAGGAGACGCTCGGCGAGAAGGTCCCGCGCTGCGCCGTGGCCGGCGTCGAGGCGTGGGAAGAGCTCGAGAAGAAGCCGGCCGCGCGCCGCAATCGCGTCTGATTTTTTCGCGTCGCGCGCAAAGGAAAACGGCGGCCTTGCGGCCGCCGTTTTCGTTGCTGCGTGAAGTTGCGGATCAGCGGAGCGTGAGCTTCCATGCGGCGAGCGCGGCGAGGCCGAGCGCGAGCATGAGCAGGCCGAGCTCCGACGCGGTCGGGATCGGCGTTGCGACCGCGGCAGCCGCGACCGAGAACGTCGTCGGATCGTTCGTGCCGCCGGCCGCCGGGCTGTCGCTCGTGGTCGTCGCATCGTTCGTTCCGTCGCCGTTCGTGTCGTAGCTGAGCGTGGCCTGGTTGCTGATGGTGGCGCTTTCGTGACCCGGCTCGATCGTCGCGACGATGGTGATCGTCACGTCGCCGCCCGCGGGCACGCTGCCGTTCCACGTCACGGTGTTCGTGGCGACGGTCGCCGTGGCCGTGCCGGACGTGGCGCTCGCGCTGACGAGCGTGAGCTCGGCGGGGAGGATGTCCGTCAGCTCGTTGCCGGGGTTGTCGCCGGAGGCGATGTTGCCGGCGTTGTGGATGACGAGCGTGTATGTGACGTCGGTGCCGGTGACGAAGCTGCCGGTCACGGTCTTGGTCACGGTCTCGGACGCGCCGGTGGCGACGAACGAGGTCGGATCGGACGTGCCGCCGACGCTCGGATCGTCGGTGACGCCGTTCGACTCGTTCGTACCGTTGTTGTCCGAGTCGTAGCTGAACGATCCCTGGTTGCTGATCGTCTGGCCTTGCGTGCCCGGATCGACGGTGGCGTTGATGGTGATCGTGACGCTGCCGCTGGCCGGGACCGCGCCGTTCCACGTCACGGTGTTCGTGCCGACGGTGGCGACGGCGTTGCCGGACGAGGCGCTGGCGCTGACGAGCGTGAGGCTCGCCGGCAGCACGTCGGTGAACTCGTTGCCGGGGTTGTCGCCGGCGGGAACGTTGCCCGAGTTCGTGAGGGTGATGGTGTAGGTGACGGCGCCGCCGACCGCGGTCGAGCCGCTGCGCGTCTTCGTCGCGGTGACGGTCGCGCCGTTCACGGTGAAGTTCGTCGGGTCGCTCGTACCGCCGACGGCCGGATCGTCGCTCGAGGCTGTGGTCTCGTTGGTGTTGTCGCCGTCGGAGTCGTATGCGAGCGACGCCTGATTGCTGACCACCGTGCCCGATGCGGTGCCCGGATTGACGGTGGCGTTGATGGTGATGGTGACGCTGCCGCTCGCGGGCACGCCGCCGTTCCACGTCACCGTGTTCGAGATGACGGTGGGGGTGGCGGTGCCGGACGTCGCGCTGGCGCTGACGAGCGTGAGGCTCGCCGGGAGAATGTCGGTCAGCTCGTTGCCGGGGTTGTCCGTCGTCGCGGCCGTGCCGGTGTTGTTGATGGTGATCGTGTACGTGACCGCGCCGCCCGGGCTGAACGTGCCGCTGACCGTCTTCGTCGCGGCGAGCGTCGCGCCCTGAACGGTGAAGCTCGTGGCGTCGTTCGCGCCGCCGACACTCGGATCGTCCGTGGTCGTCGACGACTCGTTCGTGCCGTCGAGATCGGCGTCGTAGTTGATCGTGCCCTGGTTGGAGATGACCGTTCCCGGCGCCGCGGCGTTGATGGTGGCGGTGATGGTGATGGTTACGATGCCGCCGGAGGAGATGCTGCCGTTCCACGTCACGGTGTTGCCCGCGGTGGCCGCGGTCCCGCTCGTGGCGTTGGCGCTGACGAGCGTCAGGCTGGCCGGCAGCGTGTCGGAGAACTCGTTGCCGCTGTTGTCGAGCGTGGCGCTGTTGCCGCTGTTGGTCAGCGTGACGGTGTAGGTGACGGTGCTGCCGCTCTTGAACGTGCCGGAGGCAGTCTTGGTGCCGGTGAAGTTGGCGTTGCCGACGGTGAAGTTCGTCGGATCGGTCGCGCCGCCGACGCTCGGATCATCCGTGGAGACCGTCGCTTCGTTCGTGCCGTTGTTGTCGGCGTCGTAGAAGGCCGCGCCCTGGTTGCTGATGACAGTGCCCTGCGTGCCGGCATTCACGGTCGCGGTGATCGTGATCGTGACCGTGCCGCCGAGCGGGGCGAGCGTGCCGTTCCACGTGACGATGTTCGAGACGTTGGCCGCGGTGCCGCTGGTGGCGTTCACGCTGACGAACGTGACGCCGGAGGGGAGAGAGTCGGCGAACTCGTTGCCGGGGTTGTCGCCCTGGTTCGCGGTGCCGTTGTTCGTGAGCGTGACCGTGTACGTGACCGTGCCGCCGACGCGGAACGTGCCGCTCACCGTCTTCGTGGCGGTGACGTTGGCGCCGGCCACGAATGCGGCGACGTCGAAGTGCACGGGCGTGACGATCAACGACCACGTGTTCAGCGTGCCCGAGTCGGGAGTGGCGTGATCGGCCGCGAGCACGTTCCAGGTGCCTTTCGTGCTCGTGCCGTCCTGATACGACAGCGTGCCCTTCGGGTCGCCCGGAACGCCGAAGCCGGTGATCCACGACGGAGAGTTGTAGATCGGAACGTAGCTGCCGGTGTACGGCGCCTCGGTATCCGGCGCCGCGAACATGTCGCCGGTGCCCTCGTCGTCGATGACCATGTTGGTGAGGTTCGCGCCGGCGCTGCCGAATTGATCCGGCGCGACGAGCAGGCCGATGAGGCCGATGACGTCTTCGCCCACCGCGTTCGGCGAGCGGAGCATGAGATTGAGGTCGCCGTCGTAGGTATGCGTGAGGCTGTCGACGCGGAAGTCGACATCGGCGATCTCGTAGTCGTCGGTGATCGTCATCGGGCTCTTCGCGCCGAGCTGGTTGCCGTCCGGAATGGCCACGTTCGGCGTGGTGCTGTACGTGACCGGCGCATCCGTGCCGTTGCGCGTACCGACGCGGACCGTGAAGCTCGTGACGGTCGTGCCGAGGTTGGACGTGACCGAGAGATCGAAGGCGAGCGTCGAGCCCGCGGTGACGGACGGCGCGACGGTGAACGTGAACGTGTCGCCGGTGGCCGAGCCGAGCGGCGCGATGGCGCCGTAGGTCGAGGTGTTGTCGTAGATCGTGACGCCGGGCGTCGACGAGGTCAGCGTCGCGGTGGCGCTGGTGACCGCCTTCGTGGCGCGGCGCCACGGGTTGGTCAGCTTCACCGTCATCTTGATCGCTTCACCCGGATCGATCGCGCCGTTGTTGTTGTCGGCGCTGTCGTCGATGGTGACGTCGGTGGACTTGTCGACGACGTCGAGGTACGGCAGCGACGTCGACGTGTGCACGGCCATGTGGCTGGAGAAGAACGACCACGAGAGGAAGAACGGCGTGTACGCGCCGTAGCCGAGCTCGCGGTCCGCGAACGCGCCCCAGATCGAGTCTTCGTTCGCGCAGGCGTTGGTCGCGCAGTCGGCGTCGAGGATCGCGTCGCGCGCGTCGGTGAACTTCGGATCGACCGGCGTCATCTTCAGCGCGTCGGTGACGAGCTGCAGCGACGTCTGGTTGCCGGTCGGCACGTCGCCGTTCGCGCCCGCGGGGTCGGCGATGATGCGGCTGCGCATCTCCCACAGCGTGAGCGCCCAGACCTCGCCGATGTTGTGCACTTCCATGCCGCCGGCCGAGTTCGGGCTCACGGGCGACACCGGGATGCCGCCGCTCATGTCGTTGGTGACGTCGTCGACGTCGGCCCACGTCAGCGGATCGACGTTGTTGGCCGTCGAGTAGCCGAAGCGGCGGATGCCGTAGACGTAGTTGTCGAGATACGCGGTGCTGATGAACTTGTAGGTCGCGTACGCACCGGCGGCGTAGCGTCCGTTCGGATCGTCGGCGTTGGTGTTGTTGAGCAGGGAGAGAGCGAAGAAGTCGCTCCAGCCCTCGCCCATGCCCGCGGCCGGATCCCAGTTGAGGCCCGCGGCGTCGCCGACGAGACGGTTGCTGGTGCCGTGCGTGAGCTCGTGCAGCACGACGTCGGCGTCGAGGGCGCCGTCGCGGTCGATGGTCGGTCCGGTGAAGCGGTACATCTGCATGCGGCCCGAGGTGCCGTCGGGGAAGGTGGAGAAGTTCGCGTTGTTCGTGCCGCTCGCGTCCTGCGCGTCGCCGAGCACGCGGTCGCCGCCGGCGCCCTGGCCGCTGAAGTTGGTCTGCTGGAAATTGCCGGCCGCTTCGTCGAAGCCGAGGCGATAGAGTTTGTCGTGATACCAGTTCGTCAGATAGAAGAGGTGCGTGACGGCGCCGCGGCGGAACTGGTCGACCGCGGCCGTGCCGCTGCTGCCGTTACCGGTCGCGGTCTGGCCCGCTTCCGGATTTCCACCCTGAGGCGGCGGCAGGAAGTTCGTCTGGAAGTCACGCGGCGCGGTGCCGAGGAAGTCACGGTTGCGCGCGTTCGCATCGGGGTTGCCGGTGGGACGTCCGTTGCCGTCGAGCACGCTGCTCGCGACGGTGTCGCAGACATCGGCGGGCGTGACGCGGTCGAGGCAGGTGAGCGTATTGTTGCCGAGCGTCTGCGATTCGTTCGCCGTGCAGACGCCGCCCGGGCAGTCGTCGATCCAGCCGTTCGGGCTGGCGGTCGCGTCCATCGCGGTGTGCATGCTGACGATCGTCGGCGGGATCGCGGCGGCCTGCGTGCCGCTGCCGACGGCGAACGCGTTCGGCGACGCGGGTGCCGGGCTGTCCGCCGGCGTCACGCCGTCCGCCTGCACGTACACGCGGAAGCGCGCGTCGTGGAGCGAGGCGTACGCGCGCACGTTCTTGCGCCACAGCACCGCGCCCGTTTCGGCGTCGACGACCGCGTACCACGCGGCCTCGCCGGTGGTCGTGACGTACAGCGACCACGCCGGCACGACGAGGCCCGGCGCGAGCGGGAAGAGCACCTGACGCGCGCCGACCGTGCCGGCGATGTAGTCGTCGTCGACGGTCAGCTCCGCGTGCGTCGCATCGACGGCGCCGAGGGTGATCTTCGCCGGGGCGATCGTCTTCCCCTCGATGCTCATCAGCGCGCGGAACGCGTCGCCGGGAGGCATGTAGTTCGCGCCGGAGATTCCGCCCGCGAAGCTGCGCGCGTGCGGCACGAGGCGACCCGCGCCCTGCATCAGGCGCCCGTTCGACGTGAGGATGAAGCGCGTCTCGCTCTGGAAGATCGGACGCCCGTTGATCTGCTGTTCCATGCGCAGCATGCGCAGGCCGCTGTAGCCGCCGGCGCTGTCGCCGAGGACGACGAGGTCATCGACGTCCGACTTGGCGAGGCCGAAGACGTCGCCGTGCTGCGTGAGGAAGTTCCGCACGATGGCCGTGCTGGTGCCGCCGGAGGCCGGCGTCAGCGAGCCGCGCTCGTTGCGGATCATCTCGATGCCCGCCGTGTACGGCGAGACGCGGACCGCGAGGCCCGGGATGCCGGTCGTGCGCAACGCCTGCGCCGCGGTGTTGATCTGCCCCGCGAACGTACGCGCCTGCGTGAGACCCGTGCGCGCCGCTTCGAGCCGCGCGTTGAGCGCCGTCTCCGCGCCCTGCGGGTAGTTGACGCGCGCGTCGAGCATGCGCAGCGTCTTGATGGGATTCGTGCCCTTCACCGGTGGCTCGGGAGCGACCTGCGCGAAGACGGACAAAGCCGAAAAACAAAACAGCACGGGCAAGGTGCGCCACATGGCGCGAGTAAAGCGATTCACGCAGACCTCCTAGACGAACAGGGAACCGGGACGTGGTGCTGGACGAAGCTGGACGATTGGAAGACGGCAGCGTAGTCGTCTCGCCGCGAGTCGTCCAGTTATTTCTGGACTAAACCGCGGATTCGCGCCGGATGCCGAAGAGCGCGGCCAGTTCGCGCTCCCATTCGTCGTCCGCGACCGCGCGCTCTTCGCGCACGCCGCCGCGCGTCGTAATCACGCGGCCGTCGGTGATCGTGAGGCGTCCCCATTCGGTCGGCAGCGTGCAGATGCGCCGCTTCGTGAACGACGACTGCGGCGACGTCTGCTGCCACGCGCACATCTCGGCGAAGGCCTCGAGCGGCTGCGGCTCGAGCGTGAAGCGGTACTCGGGGAACCACGCGTCCCCGCGCTGCACGAGCATCTGCCACTCAGCGTCGTTCTCGATGCGGCTTTCGCCGCCGCCTTCGATCCGGAACACACCCGCCGGATCGCGCTGCGGCCCGCGTTCGTCGAGCGCGAGCGGCAGCAGAAACGAGTCGCCGAAGCCGACGTCCGCGAGCCAGCGCGTGCCGTCGCCCGCGCGCACCATCAGCGCCATGTGATCGAACGGCGGACCGAAGCCGCCTTCCGGCGTCACCACGCGCCCCGACAGCATCGCCACGTCGAAGCCGAGCGCGCGCAGCAGCGCGCCGAACGCGCCATTGAGCTCGTAGCAGAAACCGCCGCGCCGTTCGTGAACGATCTTCGCGAGGATGCGCTCGAGGTCGGGCACGATCGTGCGTTTCCAGTGAATGTCGAGGTTCTCGAACGGCACGCTGCACAGATGCCGCTCGTGCAGCGCGCGCAGCACGTCGACCGTGGGCTTCCGCGCGCCGTCGTACCCGATGCGCCGCAGGTACTCCTCGATCATCTCCTCATTCACGAACGAACCCCGTCGCGCCGATCGCTTCCGCTGGTTCTTTCGGCGTCGCGCCGCGCCGCCGGCTGGCGTCGATCAGCGCCTCGTTCTCCGCCGGCACGGCGATCTGCTTCGCCATCTGCGCCCTCGCGCTGGCGAGATACACCGTCACGCCCTTCTCCGCGTAGACCCGCTCGATCTCCGCCGCGTCGGCGTCGATGACGATGTAGTCCTGCAGCCGCGTCGAGTAGATCGCGAAGTGCCCGTCGGCCTGCTGTTCGATGCGCCACGCCATTGCGGTTACGAATTGCTTTACGAGCCGTAGCGTATGCCGATTCGCCACGCGCGCGGCTGCCCGAGGGTGACGACCGGCGTGGCGCTCGCCTCGACGCGCGCGTTCGTCACGTTCTCGATCGCGAACGCGAGCTCCACGCCGCGCGCGAGCGGATGCGACGCGAGCAGATCGGCGACGAGGTACGAATCGAGCGGCAGCACGTTGAAATCGTCGTCGAACTGCGCGCCCGACCAGCGCGCCTGCAGCGCGAGATGCCGCCATCCGAGCTGCGCGGTGGCCTGATTGCGCGCGACCTGCGGCACGCGGTTGCCGCGCAGCGCGCCGTCGCGCACGGACGCGTCGACGAAGAGATAGCCGAGCGACGCGCGCCAGTTGTCGCCGAAGCGCCAGTCGCCGTCGAGCTCCGCGCCGTTCGAGCGCGTGGTGCCGAGGTTCTGGCGCTGCCGCGTGATCGTCCCGGCGGCCTCGGAGAGCGTGACGTTTGCGATCGCGTGGCTGACCGTCATCGAGAAAATCGTGAGGCGGAGGTTGCGCGCGCGCGCGCCGAGCTCGAAGCCGGTGACGTCTTCGGATTGCAGCGACGCATTCGGCAGCGTGACGACGTTGCCGACGCGGAAGCCGCGATAGAGCTCGTTGAGCGTCGGCGCGCGAAACGCCGTGTATGCCGATGCGGAGAGCGCGAGTGCGTCGTTCGCGCGCCACAGCAACGTCGCGCGCGGATTGAACTGCCCTTCCGTGAGACGCCCGCCCGTGCCTTCGTTGCGCCACCAGTCGGTGCGCGCGCCGGCCGTCAGCGTGAGCGCCGGCGAGAGCGCGAAGACGTCCTCGAGGTACGCGGCGGCGATGCGCTGCGTGCCGCCCGCGGCCACGCGCGTGGTCGTGCCGTTCGCGGCGAAGCGCAGCTCGTCGCTCGTCCCCTCGGCATACCGAACTTCCGTGCCGGCGACCACGACGTGGCGGTTCGCGAAGCCGCGCGTCCACTGCGCGGTCGCGCCCGCGCCACGCGAGGGAACGCTCTGGTCGATCGTCAGCCGCTCGGAGTTGCGGTCGTTCGCGATCGCCGAGAAGGTCTGAAAGTAATCCTGGTCCGAGCCGTACGCGCGCAGCGCGAGGGTGCCGCCGAATGCCGCGAAATCGTCGCCGCCCGCGAGCTGGCGAATGGTCGTGTCGTTCGTCTGCCGCGGCGTCCCGTTGTTGCGCGACTCGCGGTAGTACGACGCGCGCGCGAAAAGGCCGTCGCGCCGCAGCGCGCCGTCGAGACTCGTATGCCGCGCGCCGGCGTCGACGTCGACCGCGCCGCGCTGCTCCGCCGGCACGAGCACGTAGCCCGCGGTCGTGAGCAGGTCCGCATCGAGACTGGCGAGCCACGCCCCGGCCTGCCGCGCCGCGAAGAGCGAGGTCGTCGCGGTGCGCTCGGAGCCCGCGGATGCGTCGATCGCGAGCGCCGGCGACGCGCGGCGGATGAACTGCACGACGCCCCCCATCGCGCTGCTGCCGTACAGGTCCGACGCGCCGCCGCGCAGCACTTCCGCGCGCTCGACCGCCGCGCGCGGCACGCGTCCCCAATACACCCACCCACCGAACGGATCGTTGAGCGGCACGCCGTCATCGAGCACGAGCGCCCGCGACGCCCCGCTCGCGCCGACCCCGCGCAGCGACACTCCCTGCGACGTCGGATTCGCAACGCGACTCCCCGTTCGGCGAAACAACGTGAACCCCGCCACCTGCCGCAGCGCGTCGTCGAGCGTCGGCGCCGCCGTCGCGTCCAGATTCTCCTTCGACACCACCACCACGCTCGCCGGCGTATCCGCGACTCGCGTCTCCGTGCGGGTGGCGGTGACGGTGATGGAGGCGGAAGCGGAAGCGGACGCTTGCGCGAGAACGAACGCTGCGGCGAGAAGCGACATCGCCGATCTTTGCTTGCAAAAGCTGAACGCAGAACGCAGAACGCAGAATTTAGAATTGAGAAAGGGAGTCTTCCTTTCTACGTTCTTCATTCTGCGTTCTGCATTCTTCATTCATGTTCGATTTCTCTCCCGCCTGGTTCCTCCCCCACCCTCACCTGCAAACGGTGTGGGGCCGGCTCGCGCGTCCGCGGAAGCTGGTGAGCTTTCGCCGCGAGTCGCTCACGCTGCCCGACGGCGACGAGCTGCTGGTCGATCATCTCGACGCGCCGGTCACTGCACCGGATCCGTTGCACTTCATCCTCATGCACGGTCTCGAGGGCAGCTCGTACTCCGTCTACATGCAGGGCATCCTCGCCGTCATCGCGCGGCACGGGCATCGCGCTACCGCGATCAATTTCCGCTCGTGCGCGCGCGATCCGCGGCAGCTCTCGCGCTCGATCCCCAATCGCCGCCCGCGCTACTACCACTCCGGCGACACCGCCGACTTCGATTTCGTCCTGCGCACGCTCGCCGCGCGCAACCCCTCGCAGCGCTTCGCCGCCTTTGGCGCGTCCCTCGGCGGCAACGTCGTGCTCAAGTGGCTCGGCGAACATCCCGGCCAATTGCTCGTCGCCGCCGCGTCCACGCTCTCCGTGCCCTACGACCTCGGCGCGGGCGCGCGCCACATGGAGAAAACGCGCGCGGGCCGGCTCTATCTCGCGCAGTTCCTCGTGACGCTGCGGAAGAAAGCGATGCGCGCCGACATCATGCCGCTCCTCGACCTCGACGCGGTGCGCCGCGCGCGGACGTTCGTCGAATTCGACGACATCGCCACCGCGCCGCTGCACGGCTTCGCCGACGCGAACGACTACTACGCGCGTTCGAGCTCGATTCATTTTCTCGATCGCATCGATACGCCGGTGCTCGCGCTGAACGCGGAGGACGATCCGTTCCTGCCGCGTGAGATCCTGCCGCGCGCGCGGCACGCGGCGTCGGCCGCCGTCGACTTCCGCACCACGCCGTGCGGCGGCCACGTCGGATTCGTCGGCGGACGCGCGCCGTGGAAGTGCGAGTATTGGGCGGAGGAGTTGGTCGTGCGATGGATCACCGAACGGACAGCGTGAGCGCGGCGCGGCGCGAGCGGATCGTCTCCGCGTCGTTCGCGCTGTGGGGCCTCGCCATCGCCATCGCGCTCGCGCCGGTGTGGCTGCGCCCCGCGCCGCCGGGACAACTCCCCGGTCTGGCCACGAAGCTCGGCTTCGACGCGCACGCACCGTTCCGCTTCGTCGCCGGCCTCATGCTCCTGCCCGCGCTCTTGCCGCTGCTCCTGCGTCCGCTGACGCGCGTGCTAGTACGCGCGCATGCATGGGCGACGAACGCCGTCGCCGCGTCGGTGCTCGTGACGCTCTGGATCGCCACGATCAGCCAGGGCATTTGGTGGACGCTGATCCCCTGCGCGATTGCGATCGCTCTTTGCGCCGCGCTCGGCCGCCGCGAGCTCGCCTTCACGCGCACGGACTTCATCCTCCTGCCGGTCTTCCTCCCCGTGCTCCTCGGCATCATCGACGTCGCGCCGAATCTCTCCGTCGACCGCGCCGTGCTCGTCGCCGCGCTGCTCGTCTTCGCGCTGCGCGTCGGCGTCGCGCTCGTGCCGTCGCCGCTGCCGGTCGCCTGCGCGTTCGCGCTCGCGCCGCTCGGCCTTCTGCTGCAGACGAGCTTCTTCGCGCGCGACCAGCGCTACTTCGGCTGGCACGCGCTGGCGCTGGCCGCGGTCACGCCGTTCGTGCTGCGCGTCCTCCAAAAAGACAAGCGCTGGTGGCGCCGCGCCATCGTGCTCGTCGTCTATCCGCTCGCGCTCTACTGCTACGCGAACGCGATGAGCCAGCCGACCGCCGAAGGGAAGTCGCGTGTCAACTCCTTCGAGGACTCGCACGAGATGCTCCCCGCGTCCGAGTACGCGCGCGGCGAGCGCCCGTACCGCGACATCCTGCCCGCGCACGGCCTGCTGCAGGACGGCGGTCTCGACTACCTCATCATGAAGGCCGCCGATCCCACCGTCGGCACGCGCCTCCGCATCCGCCTCTTCCTCGGCAATCTGAACTGCGTCGCGCTCTACTTCCTCGCGCTCGCGATCACCGGCTCCGCCGAAGGCGCGCTGCTCAGCGTGATGCTCTGCTTCATGACCGGCGCGTACACGATGAACGTGCGGCTGCTGCCGCCGCTGATCACGCTCGTGCTGCTCGCCTCCGCCGTGCGCCGCCGTCGCCCGCGACTCTTCCGCGCCGCGGGACTCGGCACGGTCGTCTGCGGCGTGATGAGCATCGACTTCGGCTTCTACACGTTCGTGACGCTCGCGTTCGCGCTGCTGCGCTTCCGCGACCGCCGCGCGTGGCGTGACGCCGCGATCGGCGTCGCCATCGGCGTCGTGCCGCTCGTCGTCGGTCTGGCGATGTACGGCATCCTCGGCGATTTCATCCGCGCGACGTTCGTCGAAGTCCCGGCCGTCAGCTCCGCCTACACGTTGACGCTGTTCACTCCGCCAACCGCCATGGCCGCGAACCGCGCGTTCCCCGACGTCCTCGCGGCCGTGCTCGACCGCGAGTCGTTTCACTACTTCTTCTGGTGCGCCATCGTCGTCTTCGTCGGTGTCGCGCTCGCGCGACGTCCGTCGCGCCGCTACGAGCCGCTGCTGGTGATTTCGATCTGGACCGTGCTCGTCGCGATCTCGTACGCCGAGCGGCATCATCTCTACTTCAGCCTCATCGCGTCGCTCTTCGCGGTCTTCGTCGTGATGCGGCTCCTGCGGCGCCGCAATCCGCTCGCGTTCCCCGCCATCGCGGCGCTGATCGTGCTCGCCGGCCCCACGACGCACCTCGGCGTCCTCGGCTGGATGCGCCACGCGCGCGGTCCCGTCGAGCCGAACTTCATCGAGCTGCGCGAGCCGCCGCGAGCGCGCGGCGCGTGGTGGCATCTCTCCGACGCGCAGGTCGTCGAAGCGACGGCGAAGTACATCCGCCTCTCGCTCGCGCCGGACGAGACGTTCTTCGACTTCACGAACCGCGGCTTCCTCTATCACCTCTTCCGCCGCGACTGCCCGGTCCGCGAATACGAGGTCGCGTTCTACGAGACCGAGGCCGGGCAACGCGAAGTCATCCGCTGCATCGAGACGAACCCGCGTGTGCGCGCCGTGCTGCTGCCCGGACACGTCGTCGGACGCCACACCGTCGACGGACTCACCAGCGCCGAACGCGCGCCGCTCGTCTGGCAGTACATCCAGTCGCATTTCCATCCCGACTTCGAGGAGGGAGACGTGGTGTTCTGGAGACGCAACTAGGCCGCGGCGCTCTGCTACGATCCCGCGCGATGACCACGACCCTTCTCGCGCGCTTCGGAGCGTTCGTCGCCGAGCGCGAGCCGTTCGCCGCGACGCAGGCGATGCAGGCGCTCGAACGCGTCGTCGCCGAACGCGGCACGCCCGACGCCGCCGCGCTGCGCGATGCACTCGAAGCCACGCTTCCCGCCACCCTCGGCGAGCTTCCCGAACCGACGCCGCGCGTCACCGCCGATGAACGCCTGCGCCACGCGCGCGAGTCGTTCATCGACGCTTGCGAGGGCTTCCTCCGCCGCGAGGCGATCGCCGCGTCGCTGACGCGCGACGAGAAGCGCGAGATCCTCCGCGGCATGCTCCTCACCCGCGCCACCGACAACCGCCTCAAGCAGTTCTTCACCGGCGGCGATGTGCGCTGGGGCAGCGCGTCGTTCCAGGGCAAAGGTTTCCGCTCATTGGGACAGGAAGCGATCTACGCCGCCGCGATCCGCCTGCGCCGCGAGCCGTCCGGCGATGTCATCTCGCCGATGATCCGCGACCTCGGCGCCGTGCTCGCGATGCACAACGCGCCCGAGACCGTGCGCATGGTGCTCAGCGCGCAGATGGCCAAAGCGGGTCCGCCGATGAACGGCAAGGACCTTCACGTCGGCGACTGGGCGCACGGCATTCTCCCCGCGATGGCGCCGCTCGGCAGCCCCGCGCTGACCATCGCCGGCGTCGCCATGGCGTTTCGCCTCCGCAACGAGCCGCGCGTCGCCGTGTCGTTCATCGGCGAAGGCTCGACGTCCCTCGGCGAATGGCACGAGGCCATCAACGCCGCCGCCGCGCGCAAACTCGCGGCGATCTTCTGCATCCAGAACAATCAGACCGCGCTGTCGACGCCCGTGCGCGAGAACTCCGCGGTGCGCACGTTCGCCGACAAAGGCATCGGCTACGGCGTGCCCGCGATCACGATCGACGGCACCGATCCCGACGCGATCGCGGCCGCGTTTGCGTGGGCCGCCGAACGCGCGCGCGACGGCCGCGGCGTGACGCTCATCGAGCTGATCGCGATGCGCATGTGCGGCCATGCCCATCACGACGACATGCTCTACCTCGGCAAGGACGCGCAGCCGTCGTGGTCGTATCCGCCGCTCACCGAAGCGGGCTACGCGGACCGCGAGGCGTACGAGTACTGGTGCGGCCGCGATCCGATCGTCACGTACGCGGCGAAGCTCGAGGCGGACGGTCTCGTCGACGCGGGCGAAGTCGAACAGTGGAAGCGCGAGATCGAAGAGCTCGTCGAGACCGAGGCGCGCGCTGTGATCGACGCGCCGTGGCCGGAGGCCGCGGACGCGGGTGCGGGCGTGCTCGCGAACGAGCCGCGCCGCGCGCGCATCGACGTGCTCGACGAAACGTGGCGGCAGGAGACGTCGCGCAACCTCGCGCTGCCGCCGCTCGATGAAGGTCCGGCGTTCGACGCGAAAGGGAAGACGTTCCTCGAGGCGGTGATGCTCGGCGTCGGCGACGCGTTGCGCGCGGACGAGCGCGTGTTCGTCTACGGCGAAGACGTCGGCGGCAAGTACGGCAACGCGTTTCTCCTGCTGCGTCCGCTGCTGAAAGAGTTCGGCGACCGCATCTTCAATTCCGTGTTGTCGGAAGGCTCGACGATCGGCGTCTGCGTCGGTGCCGCGCTCGCCGGCCTGCGGCCGATCGGCGAGATCCAGTTCAACGACTTCGTCGCGACGGGATTCAATCAGCTCGTCAACAACGCGGCGAAGCTGCGCTACCGCTGGGGCGCAGAGATTCCCTTCACCTTGCGGATGCCGTGGGGCGGACTGCGCCACGCCGGTCCGTACCATTCGCAGAATACCGAGGCGTGGTTCTACCGCACGCCGGGACTGAAGATCGTCACGCCGTCGACGCCGTACGACGCGCGCGCGCTCATGCTCGCCGCCGTCAACGATCCCGATCCGGTGCTCTACTACGAGCACATCGCGCTGTACCGCGATCCGAAGGTCAAGCAGTCGCTCGCCGACGAGCCGCCCGCGCCGCTGCCGATCGGCAAGGCCGCGCTGCGCCGCGCCGGCGACGATCTCGCGATCATCTCGTACGGCGCATACGTGCACGTCGCCATGCGCGTGGCGGAGACGCTCGCGAAGGACGGCATCGAGTGCGCGGTGCTCGACCTGCGCAGCCTCGCACCGCTCGATCGCGAGTCCGTGCTCGCCGTCGCCCGCCACTGCAGCCGCGTCCTGATCATTCACGAAGACACCCGCACCGGCTCGATCGGCGAATCGCTCGCCGCGATCATCCAGGAGGAAGCGTTCGAGTTCCTCGATGCGCCCGTCGTCGTGATCGGCGCGCTCGACACGCCCGTGCCGTATTCGCCGCCGCTCGAAGAGGTGTTTCTGCCGAGCGAGGAAGAGGTGGAGCGGGCGGCGCGGAGGCTGGCGGCGTATTAGACGATCGGGCTGCGTTCGACGTGATCGGCGTCGACAAGATCCTGTGGCCGTCCTGCGGCACGCTTGTTCTTCACGTAGTCCGCTTTGCCGATGACCGCGCAGCGGATGCCCCAGAAATCCGCCTCGATGCGATTCGCCCACGCTTCGTCGAAGGTGAGGCCGCTGATCTTCGTGACGAGATCGATGCGGTACGGCGCGACGCCGAGTTGAAAGGTCGTGCCGGGCGTTGCGAGATCGCCGAGCGTCAAATCCGCGAGCGACGCGCCGAATGCGAGCAGCGCTGTCCACACGCGTCGCGCATTGTCCGGCGTCGCTCGCACGCAGAGGTCGAGATCTTTCGTCGCGCGCGGCTCGCCATAGGCGGCACGCGCGTAGGAACCCACGATGAGAAAGTCAGCGCGCGCTTCGGACAACGCGCGCAACATCTCGGCGAAGTCTCGATTCACTCCAGCCGGGCTCCTTGAACGACCACGCGTTCTTCGTCAGCTCCCAAACGAGCTCCATGCGCGCGCCGTGCGTCATCGAGATGATGAACTCGTCGTACTCCGGCTCTTCCCCCAGCCGGTACTTTTTCACCGTCACGTTCCGCCGCTCAGCCACGCCCCGAATTGTACTGCGCGCGCACCCACGCGGCGTCCTCCGCGCTGAGCGCTTCGCCCACCGACGCGGCGGCGGCAACCTGTCGCGGATTGCGCTGGCCGAGGAGCACGCACGCGGTCGGGTTGCCGGTCAGCAGCGCGCCGGTGACCGCGTGCAGCACGGGCTCGGGATGCGAGGCAAAACGCTCGCGCATCGCGGCCGCGGCGGCGCGGTAGCGCCCGATCGCATCCGCGTCGCGGAAGTCGCCGACCGTGCTGCGGAAGTCGCCTTCCTCGAACGTCACGGGATGCTCGTACTTGCCGAGGAGCAGGCCGTGCTTCAGCGGCGAGAAAAACGCGACACCGAGATCGTGCGCGTCGACCCACGCTTTGAGTCCGCTCGACTCGTAGTCGTCGTCGACGAGATTGCGGTACGGCTGCACGACGTCGGGATCGATGCGCTCGATGACGCGCATGAGGCGCGACGCGTTCCAGGCCGAGAGGCCGATGAAGCGCACTTTCCCCTCGTCGCGCAGGCGGTGCATCACCTCCAACGCGGGATCGAGCCATTCGTCATTCGGTCCGAAGTCCGAATGATGGAAGTAGTAGAGATCAAGCACGTCGGTGCGCATGTTCTGCAGCGAGCGTTCGGCTTGTTCGCGCATGAAGCGCGGCTCGTAGGCGCGGTTCGCGGGACCGAAGATGTAGCCGACCTTCGTGGCGATGAAGATCTCGTCGCGCGGCACGTCGTTCCACATCGTGCCGATGAGCTCCTCGGCGTGACCGTCGCCGTACGCATCCGCGGTATCCCAGTGCGTGATGCCGGCGCGGTGCGCGGCGAGTAGCGCCTCGCGCGCCTGCGCGTCGTCGTGGCCGCTCCAGCCGACGGAGGCGCCGCTGTCGGTGACGCGCGGACCGCCGTGACCCCAGGTGCCGAGGCTGATGGCGGGGACGTGAGCGTTCGTGCGGCCGAGGCGGATGGTGCGCATGGGCGGAATCATACGTTTGTTAGAATCGCGCCATGCGGCATGAGCACTCCTGAGCCGCGTCGCATCCTCATCGCGACGGCCGCGCTCGACGCACCAAGCGGCACCGACCTCTACACGCGCGATCTCGCCGTCACGCTGCAACGCCGCGGCGTGCAGCCGGTCGTCTACGCGACGCGCGTCGGCGCGCTGCGCCGCTCCGTGCGCAACGCCAGCGTGCCGGTCGTCAGCGACGTCGCCGATCTCGCCGCGGCACCCGACGTCATCCACGGCCACCATCACCTCGAGACGATCGCCGCGATGGCGCGTTTTCCGGGCGTGCCCGCACTGTTCGTCTGCCACGACGCGATCTCGTGGCACTCGATCCCGCCGCGCGGGCCGCGCCTGCGCGCATACGTCGCCGTCGACCGCAACTGCCGCGATCGGATGATGTTCGAGCACGGCATTCCCGAGCGCGACATCCGCATTTTCGCGAACGCCGTCGATCTCGAACGCTTCCCGCGGCGCGGGCCGCTCCCCGAGAAGCCGCGCCGCGCGCTCGTCTTCAGCAACAGCGCCGCGGAGAACACCTTCGCCGCGCCGATCCGCGATGCGTGTGCGCGCCGCGGCATCGCCGTCGATCTCGCGGGCGTCGCCAGCGGCAACGTCATCGTTCCCGAGAACGTGCTGCGCGACTACGACGTCGTCTTCGCGAAAGGACGCTCGGCGCTGGAGGCGATGGCCAGCGGTTGCGCCGTCGTCGCCGCCGATCTGCGCGGCATCGGAGGCATGGTCACGACGGAGCGGCTCGACGCGATGCGCGTGCTGAACTTCGGACATCGTTTGCTCGACACGCCGACGACCGTGGAGAGCGTTCTCGCCGAGCTCGATCGGTACGATCCCGCGGACGCCGCGCCGGTCACCGATCGCATCCGCGCGAGCGCGGGCGTCGACCTGCTCGCGCAGCAGTACATCGAGCTCTACGAAGAGCTGCTCGCGTCGCCGATCGACGTCGATCCGCGCGACGACCTCGCGGCGATCGGCGCGTCGCTCGCGCACGTCACGCCGCATCTGTATGCGCAGGCGCCGCGCGCGGCGAGTCCGTGGCGCGTGCGTCTGTTGAACGCGCGCGCGCTGCGCATGCCGGTGCAACTGCTCCTGCGCGTGCGAAGGCGGCTGCGGGGCTGATGCGCATCCTTCTTCCGTATCTCAAGCAGCAGTGGCGCGCGCTGATCGCGACGTTCGCGGCGGCGACGGTCGCGCAGTTGCTGCAGCTCGCCGACCCGCAGATCCTCCGCGTGATCGTCGACAAGTACGTGCAGCACGTCGGCGCGATGCCGCGCGACGTCTTCTTCCGCGGCGTGCTGCTGCTCATCGGCGCCTCGATCGTCGTCTCGCTCCTCGCGCGCCTCTTCCGTTCGCTGCAGGAGTACACGATCAACACGATCGCGCGGCGCGTCGGCGCGAGCCTCTACGCGAAGAGCGTCGCGCATTCGCTGCTCATGCCGTACAGCGTCTTCGAGAATCAGCGCAGCGGCGAGCTGCTGCACACCATCCAGCGCGCGCGCACCGATGCCGAAAGCGGCATTAGCGGCGCGGTCCGCCTCTACCTCGGCGGGCTCGCGATCGTGGCGGTGACCATCTACGCGTTCACCGTGCATCCGCTGCTCGGCGTCCTCCATGTGGTTGCGGCGCCGGTCGTCGCCATCGTCACCATCACCATCGGCCGTCCGATCCGCCGCCATCAGTTCCGCATCACGCGCGAGAGTGCCGCGCTCGCGGGCACGGCCACCGAAGCGATTCGCAACATCGAGCTCGTGAAGAGCCTCGGCATCGAGACGCAGGAAATCGGGCGGATGACCGACGTCAACGACCGCATCCTCGCGCTCGAACAGCGCAAGCTGCAGCTCATCCGCCTCTTCATGTTCATCGTCGGCAGCCTCATTCACGTGACGCGCGCGGTGCTGCTCATCGTGATGCTCTGGCTCGTCTACGACCATTCGATTACGACCGGCGAGTTCCTGTCGCTGTTTCTCTACTCGAACACGATCTTCATGCCGCTGGCCGAGCTCGGGACGGCGGTGGCGCGTTACCAGGAAGCGCGGGCGACGTTCGACACGCTCGACACGGTGCTCGATCAGCCGAAGGAAGAGCGCCCGGCGGAAGCGGCGGCGATCGGCCCGATCGCGGAGGTCGCGTTCGATCGCGTCACCCTCGTCTACGATCCGTCGCACCTGCCGGCGCTGCACGACGTCACGCTCACGCTGCGCGCCGGCGAGACGGTCGCCTTCGCGGGGCCGTCGGGTTCCGGCAAGTCGTCCCTCGTCAAGCTGCTGGTCGGGCTCTACACGCCGACGTCCGGCGTGCTTCGCGTCAACGGCCACGATCTCGCCGGCGCCGACCTCGACGCGTTCCGCGCGCGCATCGGCCTCGTGACGCAGGAGACGCAGCTCTTCGCCGGCACGCTGCGCGACAATCTGCAAATCGCGCGGCCGAACGCGACGGATGAGCAGTGCCTCGCGGTCCTCGAACGTGCGGCCGCGAGTCCGATCCTGACGCGCGGCGGACAGGGACTCGACACACGCATCGGCGAAGGCGGCATCAAACTCTCCGGCGGCGAGCGCCAGCGCGTCGCGATCGCACGCGCGCTGCTGCGCGATCCCGATCTTCTCGTGTTCGACGAGGCCACGAGCAACCTCGACTCGATCACCGAACGCGCGATCACCGAGACCATCCGCGTCGTCTCCGCGGACGCGCGCCTCACCGTGCTCGTCGCGCATCGCCTCTCGACGATTGCGCACGCCGACCGCATTCACGTGCTGCGCGCCGGCGCGATCGTCGAGACCGGCACGCACGCCGAGCTCCTCGCGCGCGACGGACTGTACGCGTCGTTGTGGCGGGAACAGAGCGGCGTGAAGGCGTTCGCATGACGTGCGCCTTCTGCACCGACCCGTCGCGCACCGGAGTCGTCGTCTACGAAGACGCGCACGCGTGGGTCATCCTCCACGAAGACCGTTCCCCGCGCGGGCATCTCATGCTCGTGGCAAAAGCGCACGTCGAGAACCCGTCGCAGCTCGACGAAGACGCGTGGCTGCACCTCGCGCGCCTCTGGCATCGCGTCGAAGGCGAGCTGCTCGCGCTCACCCGCGCCGATCGCGCCATCGCCCTCAAGCTCGGCATCGCCACGCCGCACCTGCACGTCCATCTCTATCCGGCCCCCGCATCCTGGACGCGCGCGGACGTCTTCGCCGCGTTCGACGGCAAGTCCGCGCAGGACGACGACGGGCTGGTGGATGCGTTGCGCGAGGCGCTCGGCCGCGCGTCGCTTCACACTTGACTTGACACGCGCCTCGCGCTGAATGAGCATTCATTCGTCCGATGGTCCGCCACGCATCCACCTCCACCACCGCCCTTCCGGCCGCCGCGACGGAGCCGTTTCGCGGGACCTCGAAGCGCGAGCGCATCCTGCGCGCGGCGATCGACGTCTTCGCGGCGCATGGCTACTTCAACGCGAAAGTGGCGCAGATCGCGAAAGCCGCGGGCGTCGCGGACGGCACGATTTACCTCTATTTCGACGGCAAAGAAGATCTGCTGATCACCATCTTTCGGGAGCACACGCGCAATTACCTCCGCGCTCTCGAACAGCAGCTGGCGAACATCAACCGCGCCGAGGAGCGGCTGCGCATCGCCGTGCGCCACCATCTCGAAACGCTCGGGCGCGACCGCGCGCTGGCGATCGTTTCTCAAGTCGAACTGCGGCACAGCCTCAAGTTCATGAGCCTCCTGTCGCAGGAGGAAGTGGCGGACTACCTCAACATCATCCGCAAGATCGTCGAGCAGGGGCAGGCCGAAGCCGCGTTCCGACGCAATGTGCACTCGCGCCTCGTCGCCAAAGCGATCTTCGGCATCCTCGACGAAATGGTTACATCCTGGATGCTTTCGGAAAAAGAATACGACCTCGGCGCGCAGGCGGAGGCCGTGGCCGATCTGATCCTCACCGGTCTGCTATAACGGCTCGCGCAGATGCGCGAACGTCTCACTCGGCGCGACTTCACCTTCCTCGGCATCTGCCTCGCCCTCGCGGCGCTCTCCGTCGCGCTCATCGTCCGCTACTTCGACTCCGCGTTCCCGCAGGCATCGATCGACTTCAAGTTCGACCGCAATGCCTCGCGCGCCGTGGCCGAACGCTTCCTCGCCACGCAGGCGCTCGCGACGAAGGACATGAAGCACGCGGTGCGCTTCGACTCCGACGACGCCGCGCGCATCTTCCTCGAACGTTCTCTCGGACTCGCGCGCGCGAACGCGCTGACGCGCGGCGCCGTGCACATCTGGTCCTGGCATCACCGATGGTTCCGGCCGCTGGTCGAGGAAGAGCTGAGCGTCGACGTCGCTCCGACGGGCGAGATCATCGCGTTCGCGCATCGCATCCCCGAAGACCGCGCCATGCCGTCGACGCGCGATCCGCGTCTGGTCGTGCTCGCGTTCCTCCGGCAGATCCACGTCGATCCCGCGGCGCTGCGGCTCATCGAGCAGAGCCGGCGCGATCTGCCGCATCGCGTGCAGCGGATCTTCACGTTCGAGTCGATCGGAACGCGGCCCGCGAACGCCGCGTACCGCCACACCGTCACCGTCGACGGCGACCTCGTCACCGGTTACGCGCAGCGCGTGAAAGTGCCCGACGCGTGGCTGCGCTCGTACCGCGAGCTGCGCTCGAAGAACGGCGCGGCCGGCTCGGTCGACCTCGTGTTCATCGCCGCGACGCTCATCGCCGCGGTGGTCGTCTTCATCGCGCGCCTGCGCCGCGGCGATCTGCGCCTCAAGTTCCTCCTCGGCATCGGCGTGGCCGCGATCGTGCTCGTCGGCGGCTCCGCGCTCAACTCGCTGCCGTCGCGGCTCGCCGACTACGAGACCACGGAATCGTTCGCCGGCTTCGTCGGGAACCTCGTGCTGCTCGACGTCGTGATGCCGAGCATCGGAACGGCGATGTTCCTGATCGTCATCTGCGGCGCGGGCGAAGTGCTGTACCGCGAGCGGCAGCCGCGGCAGCTCGCGATCCCGCGCCTCGGCACGTGGAAAGCGCTCGATTCGAAGCGGGTCTTCCGCTCGCTCGTCCTCGGCTACGCGCTCGTCGCGATTTTCGTTGCATATCAAGTCATCTTCTACGTCGTCGCGCAAAAGTACGGCGCGTGGGCGCCGGCGGAAGTGCCGTACGACGACCTTCTCAACAGCGCCGTGCCGTGGCTCGCAGTCGTCTTCGCGGGATTCTTCCCGGCGTTATCCGAGGAGTTTCTGTCGCGCGCGTTCTCGATCCCGTTCTTGGAGAAGCTGATGCGCTCGCGCGTCGCCGCCATCGTCCTGGCGGGCTTCATCTGGGGCTTCGGCCACGCGACGTATCCGAATCAGCCGTTCTGGATTCGCGGCGTCGAAGTGGGCATGGCCGGCGTCGCGGCGGGATTTCTCTTCAGCCGATTCGGCCTGCTGCCGCTGCTGATCTGGCACTACACCATCGACGCGGTGTACACGGCGACGCTGCTCTTCGCCAGCGGCAACGCGTACTACATCGCGTCGGCGGCGCTGGCCAGTCTCGTCTTCGCGATTCCGCTGCTGCTGTCGATCGCGCGCTACGTGCGCAACGGCGGATTCGCGCCGGACGACGACCTTTCGAACGACACGCTGCCGCTGCATCCGCCGGCCGCGGCCGAGGTGGTGGAAGCGAGCGTGGCGGCGGCACCGTTCCCGCCGGCGGTGCGCGTGACGCGCCTGCGACTCGTGCTCTGCATCGTCGTCGTCATCGCGGCGGCCGTCGCGTTTGCGTTCGCCACCCCGACACCCGACGACGCGATCGACTACCGCATCTCGGAGCAGACCGCGAAAGACATCGCCACCGCGCATCTGCGGCGGCTCGCGCCGGGACCGCTACCGAAGCGGATCATCGCCACGCCTGTCGAAGGCTTCCGGTCATGGGATCCGGGCTCGTCGCGCGAGGAAGGCGGCGTGCCCGGCGACTTCGACTCGATCGCCGCCACGTATCTCGTTCAGCACGGACTGAGCGCGCGTCAGCTGGTCAACGTCTTCCGCTATCGCATCGAAGCGGCGAACTGGGTGGTGCGCTTCTTCACGCCGATGCAGAAGGACGAGTGGTTCGTCGAGGTCGATCCGCGCATCGGCCGCGCCATCGGCCATCATCGCTATCAGGACGAGCGCGCGCCCGGCGCGCAGTTGCCGCAGCCGCTCGCGCTCGCGCTGGCGGAGCGCGCGTTCGTAACGTACGGCCTCGATCCGCGCGCGTTCGTCTTGAAGGAAGCGCTCAGCTTCCAGCAGCCGGCGCGGCGCGACTGGCTCTTTCACTTCGAGGAGCGCACGCCGATCGCGGCGCAGGCGTTCCGCCGCGTCTCCGTGCGCGTCGCAGGCGCGCAGGTGACGCAGTTCAACAAGCACATCCACGTGCCCGACAGCGTCTATCGCGAGGCCACGACGCGCACGCTGCTCAACGTCGTGCTGTTCGCGATGAAGCTCGCCGGCGCGATCGCGATCCTCGCGCTCGTCATCGCCGGACTCGTCACCGCGTCGCGCAAACACGGCCTGCCGTGGCGGCGCGCGCTGCGCTGGACGGCCATCGCCGCGATCGTGCCGATCGCGACGACGTTCGCCGGCTACGAGCAGATGCTCTTCGGCTACAGCACGAGCGTCGCGTGGCCAACGTTCCGCGTGGCGCTGGCGACGGACGTCGTGATCTCCGTCGCGAAGCAGCTCGGCCTCATCTTCCTGGCCATCGCCGGCATCGAAGCGGTCGCGCCGTACGCGCTCAGCCTCTTCACGCGCGAAGGGCGCGCGCGCTTCGGGCGCAGCGCCGTCGTGGCGGCGCTGACCGCGTTGTCGATCATGGTCCTCGTCGAAGTCGTCTCGCGCGCGATCGCACACGCGTTCCCCGCCGCGGCCTCGGTCGACTTCAGCGTTCCCGACGAACTCGGGCTGCCGCTGCCGGCGCTGCTCATCCTCGCGCGCGCAGCGCTGCTCGCGCTCGCGGGCTCGGCGGCGGTCGCACTCTTCACGCACACGGCGCGGCGATACACCGCGGTCATCACGCTCGTGTCGGTCTTCTGCGCGGCGGTCGATCCGCTCGTGACGAGCGCGCAGGCGCCGGTGATGCTGGCGCACGCGCTCGTGCTCGCGGCGCTGGTGTGGATCATCGCGCGCTACGTCCTGGCCGCGAATCCGCTCGCGTGGCCTCTCGCGTTCTTCCTCGGCAGCACGCTCTCCGGCGCGGCGCTGCTGCTGCAGAACCAGCGCGCCGATCTCATGGCCAACGGCGTCGCGCTGCTCGTCATCGCCGCGGCGGCCGCGGCGTGGCTCGCTGCATCGCGCGACGGCGCGCCGAGGAATGAGCATGCCTGAGTCGTGGGCGTCGAGGCGGATGCGATGGATGTTCAACCTCGTGCCGGCGTATCGCGGCACCGGCGCGCGCGTGGCGTACGTCGCGAGCGACTTTCGCGAGCTGCGCGTGAAGCTGCCGCTGTCGTGGCGCTCGCGCAACGTCGTCGGCACGATCTTCGGCGGCTCGCTGTACGGCGCGGTCGACCCCGTCTACATGCTCCTGCTGATGAAGAATCTCGGGCCGGAGTTCATCGTTTGGGATAAAGCGGCCTCGATCCGGTTTCGCAAGCCTGGCCGCACGACGCTGTACGCCACGTTCCGCATCGACGAGGCGGAGCTCGACGCGATCCGCGCCGCCACGGCGGACGGGCAGTCCGTCGACCGAATCTACAATGTCGACCTCGTCGACGCCGACGGCGTTCCGCACGCCTCGATCGAGAAAGTCGTCTACATCAAACGCAAATGAACCTCGGCATCGCAGGATTCACTTACGAAGATCTCGCCTCCCACGAACGCCGCGCCGACCTCGCGCTCGCGTTCGACCGCTTCGTCGAAGAGCAGGACGCGGAGCTCTTTCGCCGCTTCGACGCGTATCGCCTGGCCATGCAGAACGGCATCGCGCACGGCGGCCTCTCCGCGCCCGACGCCTCCGCGCTGCTGATCGCGACCGGCCGCTACCTCGGCGCATTTCTCACGAGACTCTTCGCGATCGGCGAGGACGCTCAGGCGCTGCGCGACCGAGCGCGGCGCGACAACGAGGTCGCGCGCTTCAAACGCGAATTCGTCACGAAGCGCGTCGCGAAGATTCAGAATCCGAGCGGCGCCGCATTCGATCCGGTGCCGCTCCTCGGCGATCCGAGCGACGATCCAGAGCTCGCGCTCGCGCTGGCCGCGAATCGTCTGCTCGATCTGGAGAAGGAGTTCCCGCGCGGCGCGAAAGAGCTCGCGCCGACGGACGACGCACGCGCGGCGCTCGCGGAACTGGGTACTCGCATCGGCGCGCCGGAGCCGTTCGACGCCGCCGCGCTGCACGCGCTCGTCGACGCCTTCGCACACTGGACGGCCGCGCAGTGGAAGGCAGGCCGCTTCGACGGCTGGACGTCCTTCCGCCTGCCGCAGCCGCTCGTCTTCGACAAGCTCGTCGACACCGAAGCGGTCGACGACGTGCGCTTCGGCGGCGACGCGCATCACTTCCGCCGCCGCGACGGCTTCGGGCTCACCGACGCGCGCATGACGCCGCGCGAGATCGCGGACGAGGCGAACTACTGCATCTACTGCCACGAGCGGAAGAAAGACTCCTGCTCGCACGGCTTCGAACAGCCGAACGGCACGTACAAACCGAACCCGCTCGGCATGGCGCTCGAAGGCTGTCCGCTCGACGAGAAGATCGGCGAGATGAACTTCCTCCGCGCCGAAGGCGACGCCATCGGCGCGCTGGCGATCGTCATGATCGACAACCCGATGTGCCCCGGCACGGGCCATCGCATCTGCAACGACTGCATGCGCTCCTGCATCTTCCAGAAGCAGGACCCGGTGAACATCCCGCAGGTCGAGACGGGCGTCCTCACCGACGTCCTCTTTCTGCCGTGGGGCTTCGAGATCTACGCGCTGCTGACGCTGTGGAATCCGCTCGACGTGCGGCGTCCGCTCGCGCTGCCGTACAACGGCAAGAACGTTCTCGTCGTCGGCCTCGGGCCGGCCGGCTACACGCTCGCGCACTACCTCGCGAACGAAGGCTTCGGCGTCGTGGCCATCGACGGTCTCAAGATCGAGCCGCTCGACGAGGCGCTGCTGCGCGGGCCGATCCGCGACGCGCGCACATTGTGGGACGCGCTCGACGACCGCATCCTCGCCGGCTTCGGCGGCGTATCGGAGTACGGCATCACCGTGCGCTGGGACAAGAACTTCCTGAAAGTCATCCGCATCGCGCTCGAGCGCAAACAGAACCTGCGCGTCTACGGCGGCGTGCGTTTCGGCGGGACGCTCACCATCGAGGACGCGTTCGACACGCTCGGCTTCGATCACATCGCCATCGCCGCCGGCGCGGGCACGCCGACGATCGTGCGGATGAAGAACAACCTCGTGCGCGGCATGCGCCAGGCGTCGGACTTTCTGATGGCGCTGCAGCTCACCGGCGCATTCAAGAAAAACTCGCTCGCCAATCTGCAGGTGCGCCTGCCGGCGATCGTGATCGGCGGCGGCCTCACCGCCATCGACACGGCCACGGAGCTCTTCGCGTACTACCCGGTGCAGGTCGAGAAAGTGCTCGAGCGTTTCGAGACGATGTGCGCGGAGTTCGGCGAGGAGCACGTGCGCGCGGGATACGACGCCGAGGAGCTCGCGGTGCTCGACGAATTCCTCGGGCATGGGCGGGCGGTGCGGGACGAACGCGCGCGCGCGGCGGCCGCGAACGAGTTGCCGGACTTCATTCCGCTCGTGCGCGGCTGGGGCGGCGTCACGATCGCGTACCGCAAGTCGATGCTCGACTCGCCGGCGTATCGCCTCAACTACGAGGAGATCGACAAAGCGTTCGAGGAAGGCATCGCGTACGCGGAGATGCTCTCGCCGGTCGAGGCGGTCTCCGACGCGTACGGCCACGTGCAATCGTTGCTCTTCGAAAAGCAGATCGTCGAAGACGGCCGCTGGAAAGACTCCGGCACGATCGTCGAGCTTCCGGCGCGGACGGTCATGATCGCGGCGGGCACGAGCCCGAACGTCATCTACGAGAAAGAACATCCGGGCACGTTCAAGCTCGACCAGTGGAAGCAGTTCTTCCAGTCGCACGCGCTCGGCGACGGGCTCGAGCTCATTCAGGACGACGAGGCGGCGCGCGAGCGCGGCTTCTTCACGTCGTACCAGCATCCGTCGCGGCGCGAGAAGCTCATCAGCTTCTACGGCGACAACCATCCGACGTACGCGGGCAACGTCGTGAAGGCCATGGCCTCGGCGAAAGATGGATATCCACGCGTCGTCTCCGTCTTCGCGCACGAGCTGCTGACGATGGATCGTTCTGTCGATGCGCAGCGCGCGCGCGACGCGCGGTGGCGCGAGCTCGTGGCCACGCTCGACGACGGCCTCGTCGCGCGTGTGCACGAGGTCAATCGCCTCACGCCGACGATCGTCGAAGTGGTCGTGCGCGCGCCGTTCGCCGCTCGTCACTTCCAGCCCGGCCAGTTTTTCCGGCTGCAGAACTTCGAGGCGCTCGCGCCGCGCGCCGGCGGCTCGTCGCTGGCGATGGAAGGCATCGCGCTCACCGGCGCGTCGACCGATCCCCAGCGCGGACTGCTCTCCGTGATCGTGCTCGAGATGGGCGGCTCGTCGCGTTTGTGCGCGCTCCTGAAGAAAGACGAACCGGTGGTGCTGATGGGACCGACCGGCACGCCGACCGAGATTCCGTCCAACGAGACCGTGCTCCTCGCCGGCGGCGGCCTCGGCAACGCGGTGCTCTTCTCGATCGCGCGCGCTCTCAAGGACAACAACTGCCGCGTCGTCTACTTCGCCGGCTACAAGAAAGCCGCCGACGTGTTCAAGCGCGACGAGATCGAGGCCGGCACCGATCAGGTGATCTGGTCCGTCGACGCGGGCGAACCGATCGAGCCGCGCCGCGAGCAGGACCTCGGCTTCGTCGGCAACATCGTGCAGTCGATGCTCTGGTACGCCTCGCAACCGCGCATGTTCGACCTGCGCGACGCGCGGCGCCTCATCGCCATCGGCTCCGACGGCATGATGCGCGCGGTGAAAGACGCGCGTCACCACGCGCTCGCGCCGTTCCTCGACGCCGCGCACGTCGGCATCGGCTCGATCAACTCGCCGATGCAATGCATGATGAAGCAAGTCTGCGCGCAGTGCCTGCAGCGCCACGTCGATCCGGTCACGGGCAAGGAATCGTTCGTCTTCAGCTGCTTCAACCAGGATCAGGAGCTCGATCACGTCGACTTCGTGAACCTGCGCGCGCGGCTGCGGCAGAACACTGTGCTCGAGAAGCTGACCAATTTGTGGCTCACGCGCGTGATGGCGGACGCGCCGCACCTGTAAACTGGCGGCATGTCCTCGTCCTCCCCCGCTCCCGGACAACAACAGTGGTATGCGGGGCTGCCGCCGAAGGGCGAGCGCGACCTCGACGCGGACGAGCGCGCGCATCTCGCGACGCTGCGGCGCGAGGCGCGCCGCGAATGGATCCTCAACCATGTGGCCATCGCGGCGATCCTCGCCGGCGGCGTCGCCGCGGCGTGCTTTCCGCAAACGCGCACGTTCGCGCTTCCCGTCGTCTGGACGACGATCCTCGGACTGCGCTCGCGCCGCGCGCAGTCGCTCGGACGCATCCGCGCGTTTCTCGCCGCGTCGCTGCGCGATCTCGAGCGCGGACGCGTGCTGATCTGCGGCAACGATGAGGTCGCAATCGAGGTGCTGCCGGAATCCGACCTGCTGTGGAGCGTGAACGGCGCGCGCAAGTACGAGCGCGTGTTCGTCGCGCGCGGCGCGACGGCGGTCGTGCCCGATCACGCGGTGATGGCCGCGAACTTCCTGAAGCCGGTGAACGAGAACGTGGCCGCGCACCAGCGCCGCCTCAGCGACGACGAGCTCGGCGAACTGCGGCGGCACATGCCCGCGGTGACGTTCCAGCGCGCGCTCCTGGCGGTGCTCGGCGTGGCCGCGATCGTCGCCGGTCTCGTCGGCGCGATCGACATCCACGGCGGAATGATCGTGCTCGCGGCGCTCGGCGGCTTCATCGCGTGGCGCACGATTCCGCCGCTCGTGAAGACGATGCGCGCGCGGATGAGCATCCGCCGCGACGTCGCCGAGCGCTACGCGGTCATCGTCCGCGCCTCGGGTGCCGACACGACGATCGAGTTCCTGCCGCACTCGGGGATTCTGTGGACCGAGGATGCGCAGCCGGCGCGCTGGCGCCGCGTCATGCAGTCGTGGTGAGCGCGTCCGCCACCGCGTCTGCATGCGAGAACACGCACGCGTGCGCGCCCGGCACCTCGGTCGTCGGCGCGGCATCGCGATCGGGAATCGGATCGCGCACGCCGGCGAGAAAACGCGCGTCGCGCGGCGGCGCCGCGGCGATGTCGGGCGCGTAGCGCAGCCACGTCAGCAGCCAGCGCGCGACGCCGGTGCGCCAGTACGCGGCGACGACATAGCGAAAGAGCGCGAACGGCTCGCGCAGTGCGTCGAGCGCGAGCAGGCCGAAGAGCCGCGCATTCGGAAAAGGGCGATGCGTCCAGAGCGCGCCGATGCACACCGCCTCGCGCACGACGTCGGGCCGCAGACGCGCGAGACGCGCGACCGCGTTGCAGCCGATCGAATGACCGACCCACACCGCATCGCGAATGCCGAGCGCATCGCTCCACGCCGCGAGGACGCGCGCGTGTTCGTCCGGCGGCATCGCGCGCGCGTTCGCGCTCTCGCCGAAGCCGGGCAGATCGGGCGCGATCGGATTCCAGCCGCGCGCGAACAGTTCGCGCGCGAGACGGCCGAGGTACGCGCTCGACATGCCGAGGCCGTGCAGGAGGACGATGTCGCGGCGATGTCCGGCTTCGCGATGGGCGATGCCGTCGACGAAGCCCGCGATGCCCCACGTGAAACGCGGCGGCGCGGGCGCGTGCATCAGACGCGACTCGACTTCATCGAAGAACGCGAGCGCGGCGTCGTTGAATGCTTCCGGCGCGTCCCACATCGGCACGTGCGCCGCGCGCGGCAGCACGACGAGTCGCGAACCTTCGATCGCGCGCTGCATCGCCTCGCCATACACGAGCGGCACGAGCGGATCGTCCTCGCCCCACACGAGGAGTGCCGGCACGCGCAGCGCGTGCAAGTCCTCGCGCAGATCGCCGAGCAGCACGCGCGTTCCCGCAACTGCGATCGAGGCCGGGCCCGCGCGCAGGAAGTCGGGCACGAGCACCCGCGCGATGCGTGCGAGGCGCAGCGATCGGGGAAGCATCCGCACGTGTGGACGCGGATCGAGATGGAACGGCAGTCCCGTCGCGGAGACGAGCAGCAGCGAGCGCACGAGCTCGGGACGCGCCGCGGCGAGCGCGATCGCGAGCTGGCCGCCCATCGAGTGTCCGACGAGATGCACCGGCTCGCCGAACGTCTCGAGCCAGCGCGCGAGCAGCGCCGTCGTCTCCTCGAGCGGCGGCAGCACCGCGGGCGTGCCGAGGAAGCGGCGATTGCGGCCGAAGCCGACCAGATCGACCGCGGCGACGAGATGCCGCGCCGCGAGCGCTTCGATGTTGCGCGACCACCAGCGCGTCGAGCCGCTCAGGCCGTGCAGCAGCACGACCGGCGTGCCCGCGCCCACGCGCGTCTCCCACAGCGCGTACGGCGGAAACGCGAGGCGCGCCGTTACCGCCCCAGCCTCCCGTGCTCGACCATCAGACAGCGGTCCTGCACGACTTGGATGCCCGCTTCCGCGAGACGCCGAGCGGCCTCGTCGTTGCGAATGCCGAGCTGGAACCAGACCGACTTCGGTTTCGCCGCGATGATGTCGTCGACGTGCGGCGGGATGTCCTGCGGGCGGCGGAAGACGTTCACCATGTCGATCGGACGCCCGATCGCGGCGAGCGAGCGGAAGACCGGCTTGCCGAGGATCTCCGTCACCTCCGGGTAGTAAACGGGAACGGGGATGATGTCGAAGCCGGCGGAAGCCATGTGCTCGGGGACGTAGAACGCCGCCTGTCCGGAATGCGACTCCGGCTTCATGCCGAGGACCGCAATCGTTTTCGTGTCGCGCAGCAGCTCCGCGATGCCGCGGTTGTCGGTGACGAGGTTGGCCTGCCAGTCGGTCATCGTTTCTCCTCTGAGGCGCGTACGTTATCAGAGCTTTTTTCGGCGATGTGGAAAGAAGCCGCGGGATGCGCGCGTTTACCAGCCGCAAAGGAACCCAGTCCCATGAACAACGGTCCGGTCGTCGTCACGCGCACGTCGCGTTTTGTTGTTGCCGTGTTCGCTTTGCTCGTCGCGGGTGGCGCGTTCGCCGCCGATGCGACGCAGCAGTATCTCGTCGCCACGAAGCACGCCTTCAAGACGGGCGGTCTCGCGGAAGCGATCCGCGACGCCGGCGGTACCGTGCGTCCGCGCAACGTCGTCGGTTTCCAGACCTTCGACGGCTTCGCCGCCGACCTCACGCCGGAGGAAGTCGCGGCGCTGCGCAACTCGGCCAGCGTCCGCTGGATCGAGCCGGTCGTCGAGCGTCACGCCTTCAGCGCGATCAAGAACAACACCGTGCAGACGGTGCCGTACGGCGTGGCGATGATCCATTCGCACGAGGCGAACCTCGGCCATCGCAGCGGCGTCGTGAACGTCGCCGTCGTCGACACCGGCATCGACTATCGCCATCCCGAGCTCGCGCCGGTGTACATGGGCGGCTACAACTTCGTGGCCAGCACGCCCGATCCGATGGACGACGCGGGCCACGGCACGCACGTCGCCGGCACGATCGCCGCGGCCGACAACCAGAGCGGCGTCGTCGGCGTCACGCCGGGCATCCGCCTCTGGGCGGTGAAGGTGCTCAACGCGCAGGGCAGCGGCACGAACTCGCGCATCCTCCGCGGCCTCGACTGGGTCGTGCAGCAGAAGCAGACGCTCGGCGGGAACTGGGTCGTGAACATGTCCCTCGGCGGCGCTTCCGCGAGCCAGGCCGAAGCGGAAGCGTTCCAGCGAGCCTCCGACGCGGGCGTCATCGTCGTCGCCGCGTCGGGCAACGACTCCACTGCAGACACGCCCGCGCCGGTCTCGTATCCGGCCGCGTATCCGAGCGTCTTCGCCGTCGGCGCCGTCGATCAGAACTCCGCCATCGCCGACTTCTCGAATCAGGGTCCCGAGCTCGCCGTCGTCGCGCCGGGCGTGCACGTCCTCTCGACGGTGCCCCTCGGCACCGGCACCGCGTCGTACCTGCGCAGCGGCAACGCGGAGAAGTTCGCGTCCGCGCTCGACGGCGCGCCGATCTCGACCGTCACCGGCCAGTACGTCTACTGCGGCCTCGGACGTCCCGAGGATTTCCCCGCCGATCTCTCCGGCAAGATCGCGCTCATCCAGCGCGGTGAGCTCTTCTTCGGCGACAAGACCCGCAACGCGAAAGAGCGCGGCGCGATCGCCGTCGTCATCTACAACAACGACGACTCCGCGATCTCCTGGACGCTCGTCAACGACGCCGACCCGACCACGAAGACGTACGCGTGGCCGCTCGCCGTCGGCATCACGAAAGCGGACGGTGAGGCGCTGAAGGCCGCTGGCACCGGCACGATCACCATCGCGAACGAGACCGACGACTACGGCTACCTCAACGGCACGTCGATGGCGACCCCGCACGTGACCGCCGCCGTCGCGCTGCTGTGGACGCTCGCCCCGAGCGCGACTCCCGCGCAGCTCAAGACCACGCTCCTGCAGACCGCCACCGACCTCGGCACCCCCGGCGCCGACACCGTCTTCGGCGCGGGCCTCATCGACCTGAACGCCGCCGCCAACCGCCTCGCCCCCGCCGCATTCGGCCCGTCGCGCCCGACCACCGGCCGCCGCTTCGGACACCGCGGCTGATTCTTCGCCATGAACCCGAAAACGCCGGCCGCGAGGCCGGCGTTTTCATTTTGGGGGGCTAGAATCACGCGATGGTGAAGGAGCAGATCGTTCGTCGCGATCCCGACATCATGGGCGGAGAACCGGTGTTCGCCGGCACGCGCGTGCCGGTCTACAACCTGTTCGACTATCTCGAAGCCGGCGATTCGCTCGATGAGTTCCTAGAGCAGTTTCCTTCCGTGAGTCGCGAGCAGGCGGTCGGCGCACTCGAACTGGCGAAGGACGCGGTCATCGGCAGTTGAGACTTCTCGTCGACGAGTCGCTGCCTGTCGCATTCGCGGCCGAACTGCGCGGCCACGACGTGACCACCGTTCGCGCGCAAGACTGGCTCGGCCTGCGAAACGGCGTGTTGCTCCGCGCCGCCGTGGATGCCGGGATCGAAGTCTTCATCACCGCCGACAAAGCTCTGCGCCATCAGCAGAACCTGGCGGACATCGGCATCGCCGTCGTCCTGATCACGCGCGTGCGGAACCGCATGTCCGATCTGCGTCCGCTCGTTCCGCACGTGCTCGCGGCAATCTCGCGAATCGAGCGCGGACGACTCCTGATCGTTGAGGGCTGAACGCGCGCCTTCACGGCCGCACATCCAAATCCCTCGCATCGCGCAGCGGCGCCGGCGCCACCTCACTCTCGTGCGCGAGCAGCACGCGTTTCGCGCCGGCGTCGCCGCGGAGGGCGAGCAGTTCGTCGCGGTAGCGGGCGGCGAAGAACGCGGGGACGCCGAGCGTTCCGTCGTAGCTGCTTGCGGCGAGTGGCGAATGCGTCGCGATGAGCGCGCGCAGATGCATCGCATCGACGCCAGGTTGGTCGCAGACGAGCAGCAGCACGTCGCCTTCGCACGCGGCGACGCCGGCGCGGATGGATGACGCGATGCCTTCGGCGGCATCCGCGTTCTCCACGATCGTCACGTCGAGCTCGCGCAGCGCATCGCGGATTTGCAGCGCGTTCGCGGGAATCACCACGATCGTCCGCGCGACGGCACGCGCGACGCGCGCGGCGCCGCGCACGAGCGGCTCGCCGTCGACTTCGAACAGCTGCTTCGGACTGCCGAAGCGGCGCGAGAAGCCGGCGGCGAGCACGATCGCGGTCAGGGGCACGCGGCTTCCGGCTCGTGGATCGGCGCGCGGCGTTCCTGCAGCGCGCGCGCATCGCGTCCGTGCAGCACGGCCTGCACCTCCGCCACGATCGACAGCGCGATCTCCTCGGGTGTCTCCGCGCCGAGGTCGAGTCCGATCGGTCCGCGCAGACGATCCGCGTGCGCGCGGGCCGCGTCGCTGACGTGCGCGAGCAGTTCCTCGCGGCGACGTTTCGGCCCGAGGATGCCGACGTAACGCACCGGCGACGGCAACAACAGCTCGAGCAGTTCGACGTCGTGCAGGAAGTTGTGCGTCATCACCACCGCGGCATCGAACGCGTGCACGTCGACGTCGCGCGCGGCCGCGGCGAAGCGCGTCGCATCCCAGCCGAGTTGCTGCGCGAACGCGACGAGCGGCGCGACGTCCGGACCGTTGCCGAAGATCGCCAGCGCGCGCGGCGGCTCGATGACTTCGACGAGCAGCTCGCGTTCGCCGAGACGCGTGGTCCAGACCACCGGCTCGCGTCCGTTGCGGCGGAACGCGTCGATCGCCGGCGGATGTGCGGCGTCGAACGGCTCGACGAGCAACTCGAGCGTCCCGCGGCATCCGAGGCCGCTGCCGAAGACGAGATCCGCATCGCTCGTGCTGTCGTACGTCACGACTCGCGGCGTGAAGTCCGCCAGCCATTCGTGCATGCGCTCGGCGAGATCGCGTTCGATGCAGCCGCCGCTCACGAGTCCGCACGCGACCGCACCATCCGCGAGCACCGCGCGCGCGCCGGCGCGGCGATACGTCGAGCCCGACGTACGCAGCAGCGTCACGAGCACGCCGCGGCGGCCGTCGCGCATGATCGCGCGCTCCGCGTCGAGCACTCGATCGAGCTCACGGCTCACAACAGTTTCTCCAGCGTGATCGGCAGGTCGCGCACGCGTTTGCCGGTGGCGTGATAGACGGCGTTCGCGATGGCCGGCGCGACGCCGACGATACCGACCTCGCCGATGCCTTTCGCGCCGATCGGATTGACGTGCGGGTCCTGCTCCTCGAGCATCAGGATCGTGAGGTTGCGCACGTCCGCGTTCACCGGAACAAGATACTCGCCGAAGTTGACGTTGGTATACGAGCCGAAGCGGCGGTCGAGGTGCGTCTCCTCGAGCAGCGCCATACCGATGCCCTGCACGATGCCGCCGAGGAACTGACTGTGCGCCGTCTTCGCATTGAGGATGCGGCCGCCGGCGAACGCGCTCACCATCCGCCGCAGCCGCACGAGACCGAGGTCGGGATCGACGCTCACTTCCGCGAAGTGACAGCCGAAGGCATGCGCGGAGTAATGCGCCTCCTCGGGGTCCGGCTTCGCGTCGACACGCGTCTCGACATCCGGCGTGTAATGCGCGTGCAGCAGCGCGGCGTAGTCGTTCGCGTTCGCGATCTCGTCGCCGCCGTTGAGCGCAACGAGCTTCTGCCGCAGCTCGCGGGCGACCTGATAGACGGCGGATCCGACGCTGGCCGCAGTCATCGAGCCGGCGGAGATCGGCGCCTGCGGCAGGTTCGTGTCGCCGTACTCGAAGCGCACGCGTTCCGCGGGAATGCCGAGCGTTTCCGCTGCGAGCTGCGCCATCACCGTCGCGGTGCCCATGCCCATCTCGTGCGAGCCAGACGACACGACCACCGTGCCGTCGTCGTTCATCCGCGCGCGCGCCGAGGCGGGCGAGCGGTGCGACGGATACGTCGCGCTGGCCATGCCCTGGCCGACGAGCAGGCGACCGTCGCGCATCGAACGCGGCTCGCGTTTGCGGTCCGCCCAGCCGAAGCGCGCCGCCGCGCGCTCGTAGCACTCGCGCAGCGACTTGCTCGACCACGGCTTGCCGTCGCTCGGATCTTCCTCCGCGTAGTTGATGAGGCGGAGCTGCACCGGATCGATGTTGACCGCGTACGCCAGCTCGTCCATCGCCGACTCGAGCGCGAACATGCCGGGGTTCTCGCCGGGCGCGCGCATGTACGTCGGGCTGGAGACGTTGAGATCGACGACGAGGTTCTCGGCGCGCATGTTGGGCGTCGCGTACATGACGCGCGTCGGGCGCGTGAAGCGCTCGTTGTAGTCGCAGACGGCGTTCGACTGGCTGATGCCCTCGTGAATGATCGACACGAGCTTGCCGTCGGACGTCGCGCCGAGGGCCACGCGCTGCTCGGTTTCGGGCCGATGGCCGTTCGTGAAGAAGAGCTGCTTGCGCGGCAGCCAGAGCTTCACGGGACGCTTCACCTCGCGCGCGGCCAGCGCGCCGACGAGCACGTGCGGCCAGGTCGAGCCCTTGCTGCCGAACGCGCCGCCGACGAACGGCGAGACGACGTGGACGTTCTCTTTGGGGATGCCGAACGCGTGCGCGATGGTCTGGCGCGACGCGAAGATGTTCTGCGACGAATCGTGCAACGTGACGCGATCGCCATCCCAGGCGACGACAATCGAATGCGCCTCGATCGGATTGTGATGGTGATACGGCGTGCGATACGTGCGATCGATCTTCACCGCGGCGCCGGCGAACGCGCCCTCGGGATCGCCTTTCACGAACGGCGGCGCCTGCTGCGCGCCTTTGTCCTTCGCCTCGTGACGCAGCGCGTTCATGTCGGTACGTCCGGGACGCGCGTCGTACGTCACCTCGACGAGCTCCGCGGCGTGCGTCGCGTGTTCGAGCGTGTCGGCGACGACGACGGCGATCTGCTGGCCGAGGTAGTGGATCGTGCCGTCGCTGAACGGCGTCGCGCGCGGCTCGGCGAAATTGCCGGAAGGCTGTCCGCCGCCTTGCTGCTGCCCTCCGGATTGGCCGCCTTGCTTCTGGCCGGATGTACCTCCGGAGGCGCCTCCACCAGTGCCGCCACCGGCCGCGCCGCCGCTCGCGGAACCGCCGCCGCCGGTCTCGCTCTTGCCGCCGCCCTGCGACGGCGGCGGGTTGAGCTTCGACGCGTTGACGTGCGAGAGCACGGCGAGGACGCCCGGCGCTTTCTTCGCCGCGGTCGTGTCGATCGCGCGGATCGTTCCCGACGGAATCGTCGACGAGACGACGACGGCGTGCACGAGGTTCGGGAGGTTGTTCTCGGCGGCGTAGCGCGCGGTGCCGGTGACTTTCGCGCGACCGTCGACGCGGTCGCGCCCCGCGCCGATCATCGGAATCTCGCTCATGCGGCACCTCCGGCGAGATCGCCGAGCGCACGGACGAGCGTGCGCTTCGCGAGCTCGATCTTGAAGTCGTTCTGGCCGTAGCCGCGCGCGTCCTTCAGCTCCACATCCGCGGCGGCGCGGAAGACGTCTACCGTCGCCGCTTTCCCGATGAGCACCGCCTCGGCGGCACGCGCGCGCCACGGCTTCGTGCCGATGCCGCCGAACGCCACGCGCGCGCCGCGGATCGTGTTGCCGTCCAGCGCGAGACCGACCGCGGCCGATGCGAGTGCGAACTCGTACGACGAACGGTCGCGCACCTTGAGATACGACGAGTGCGCGGCGTGCGGCGCGTCCGGCAGGAAGACCGACGTGATGAGCTCCCCGTGCGCGAGGTCGTGCTCGAGATGCGGCGTGCGTCCGGGGAGCAGATGGAAGTCGACCGCGTTCACGCGCCGCTCGCCCTTCGGCCCGTGCAGCGTGAGCACGCCGTCGAGCGCGGCGACGGCGACGGCGAAGTCGGACGGATGCGTGGCGATGCAGGCGTCCGACGTGCCGATCACCGCCTGCATGCGGTTCTCTCCTTCGCGCGCCGAACAGCCGCTGCCAGGATTGCGCTTGTTGCACGGCGTCCAGATCAGCTCGCGAAAGTACGGGCAGCGCGTGCGCTGCATGAGATTGCCGCCGATCGACGCGGCGTTCCGCAACTGCGGCGACGCGCTGAGGAGCAGCGCCTGCGACACCGCGGGAAAGCGCTGCTGCACGAGCGGATGCGCGGCCACGTCGGACATGCGCGCGAGCGCGCCGATGCGAATGCCGCCGCTCACCGCTTCGATCGACGCGAGCGGCAGCGCGTTGACGTCGACGACGTGCGCCGGCCGCTCGACCGTGCACTTCATCAGGTCGATGAGGTTCGTGCCGCCCGCGACGAACTTCGCCGATTCGCGCGACCCCGATTTCACCGCCTCGGGCACCGTCGACACGCGCACGTAATCAAAGGGATGCATGCGCGCCTCCGTTCTTCTCCGCGTCGCGGATCGCGGCGACGATGTTCACGTACGCGCCGCAACGGCAGATGTTCCCGCTCATCCATTCGCGGATCTCGTCATCGCTGCCGGTGTGCCCTTCGCGCAGCAGCGCGACCGCGGAGCAGATCTGCCCCGGCGTGCAGTAGCCGCACTGGAAGCCATCGTGGCGGATGAATGCGGCCTGCACCGGATGCAGCTGGCCGTTCTGCGACAGCCCTTCAATCGTGACGATCTGCTGGTGCTCGTGCATGACGGCGAGCGTGAGACAGGAGTTGACGCGGCGGCCGTCGACGAGCACCGTGCACGCGCCGCACGCGCCCTGATCGCAGCCTTTCTTCGTGCCGGTGAGATCGAGCCGCTCGCGCAGCGCGTCGAGGAGCGTCGTGCGCGGGTCGAGCCGCAGCGCGTGCGGCTTGCCGTTCACATTGAGCGTGACGCTCACTGCATTCGGCCCCGCGTCGTGCGCCGCCGCCGCTGCTTTTTCTTCGCCGAGCAACGGAGCGACGAGCGCGCTCGCGGTCACGACCGCGGAGCCGATCAGGAACGAGCGACGCGTCGCATGCAGCGGCGACTCCTGCGGCGGTGCCGCCGCTGCATCTTCCTGCGGCGCGTCGTGGTCATCGGGCGGAGTCCAGCAGGGCGGCAAGGTCATCGGTGACGTCTCCTTTCGACGTCCAACGCGCGTGCAGTGCGCGCGCCACCATGCCGTCCCGCGGACTCTACGGACGCGCGGTCACGAGCTGTTCGAGCCGCTCCTCGCGATGCACGCGACCCGTGCGCGAGTCGGTCCAGTCGAGCACGACTTCGAACGCGTACGAGCCGCCGAGCAGCGCCTTGTCGATCGTCACGCCGTAGAAGCCGCGCTTCTCTTCCTTCAGCGTGACGGTCTCGGCGTCCGACGGCAGCAGTTGCGCGAGCTGCGCCGGCGTGAGCGACGCGAGCGCGCGCTCCGTCGCCGACAGCGGATCGCCGTGCGTTTCGGGGCGTTGCTTCACGACCTTCACATCGCGCAGCACGGCCTCGAGCGTCTTCCTCGGACGCAGCACGCGCACGCGCACCGCGCCCGCGGGCAGATGCGTGAGCGGCTTGCCGTCGTACGAGAGCTCCGCGCGCAGATGCATCTCCTGCCCAACGCCCGGGTGCGGCGGATCGAGCGTCAGCCGGTAGTCGAGGTGCCGCTCGAGGAAGAAGACGTTGAGCGTGTACGGGATCGGCGCTTTCTGATCGAGTAGCTTTCCGCGCACGCGCACGCTCCACGTGCCGACGTCGGACGGCCGCAGATCGAACGTCTGCAGCGACGCCTGCGGCAGATGCTCGCCGCGCGTCGGCGTCGCGCGCTTCGTGCTGCCGGGACGGAAGACTTCGAGCTCGAGCGCGTTGCGCAGCGGCGGCGTCCACTGCAGCGAGAAGACGACGCGGCGCGCCGACTTGTCGACGATCACCGGCTTCGCGGCGGTCGGCCCGAGGCCGGCGAGCGAGGCGGACTGGCGCGTCGCGATCGATGCCGTGTTGCCTTTGAGACTCGACACGAGCGTCATGCCGAACGCGTCGAACATCGTCGTCGCGTTGACGCTGATGTACGAACGCCCCGCGGTCTCGAACGAGATGTTGCGCAGCAGGTTCTCGTCGACCGCGGCCGGCGTGCCGAAGCCGATCGTCTGGATCGGGATGAAACGCTGACGCAGCTCCGCCGCCAGTCCCGCGACCGGCGTGAGGCTCAGGAAGCCGCTCGGCGCCGCGGTGATGAGCGGCGCGGTGTTCTGCATGCCGTCGGTGACGACGATGCACGTGAGGTCGTGCGCGGGATCGTTCTTCCACTGCTGGTGCGCGGCGTTGATGCCGGCGCCGATCGACGTCGATGCGCCCGGCGTCAAACCATCGATCGCGCCGGTCACCGCATCCCACGGTCCCGGCGCCGCCGACGAGCCGCGCTTCACGAAGAAGTTCGCGGGCGGCACGCCGCCGGCGAGCGACTGCGGCGTGGCCGTGCTGTCGAAGAGCACGACGCCGATGCGGTCTTCCGACCAGTCGCCGCTGCCGGTCGGCGCGTCGATCTGCCGCCATTGCGCAACGAACGCTTTGGCGGCCGACTTGAGAATGGCCGCCTTCGACGTCGGGAAATTCGGTCCCGCGTCGGGCGGCGGATCGGCCATGCTCCCCGACTTGTCGAGCACGAGGATCACATCGAGCGGCAGACGGCCGCGATTCGTCGCGCTGAGCGCCGGCGCGACGCCGTCCGCGGCGGGCACGATCGTGGCCGCCATGTCCGCGACGCGGCGCGAGACGTCGGAGCATTCCGCATTCGGCGCGCCGACGACGAAGGAGCTCAGGCGGTACTCGACGACGTCCTGCGCGCCGGAGAAACGCAGCGCGATGTTCTTCTCGGTCGCGCCGGCACCCGCGCAGAAATCTGCGCCGAAGTTCGAGAGCGGGCGGTAGCGGATCATGACCGCGTTGCCGGGGCCGCTCGAGAACGCGATCGAATCGCCGGCGACCGTCTGCGTCGCGCCGAGCGCGATCGTCGCGCTGCCGCCGACGACGAGCTGCGCGCCGGCGGGCGCGGCGTTCAGGCCGAGGACGATGCGGACTTCGCCGATCTCCTGCGTCGCGTCGAACCGTTGCGGAATCGTCAGCGTGAAGCTCTCGCTCGCCGCGCCCACACGCGGGAAGAGCGCGAGCACCGTCGCGGCGACGGTGAAGATCGCTCGTTTCATCTCATCCTCCTCGATTGAAAGACGGATTGAATCATGGACGGCGAGCTGGACGGCGTGACGTTCGCCACATTCGCGGCAGAGCGCGGTAGCATTCATCCCTTGCGACAGCCCGATGCCCTCTCGATGCAGGAGCGGATCGACCGCTTCGACTGGTCGCAGACTCCCATCGGCGCGCGCGAGGCGTGGCCGCAGAGTCTTCGCACGTCGCTGAGCATCTGTCTCGCGTCGCGGTTCCCGATCCTGATCTGGTGGGGCCCGGAGCTGATCAAGCTCTACAACGACGCCTACGCCCAAATCCTCGGCACAAAACATCCCCAAGCCCTCGGCCGCCCCGGCCGCGACGTGTGGCCCGAGATCTGGCCGATCATCGGCCCGATGCTCACGCAGGTCATGCGCGAGGGAAAAGCGACGTGGTCCGACGATCAGATGCTGCTGATGGATCGCCACGGCTACGCCGAGGAAACGTACTTCACGTTCTCGTACAGCCCGATCGTCGACGAGAGCGGCGGCATCGGCGGCATCTTCACGGCGGTGTTCGAGACGACGTCGCGCGTGATCGGGCAGCGCCGCCTCGACACGCTGCGCGAGCTCGCCGCGCGCGCGAGCGTGGCGCGTTCCGTCGAGGAAGCGTGCCGCAACGCCGCGGACCTGCTCGAGGCGAATCCGCACGACGTGCCGTTCGCCGCGATCTACCTGCGCCGCCCCGGCAACCGCGCCGAATGCATCGCCGCGGTCGGACGTCCACCCGTGCATCCGCCGTCGCACTTCGACTGGAACGAGCCGCCGGAGATCTGGCCGGGACGCGCGATCGCGCTGCCGCTCAACGTGCCGGGCGAGGAAGAGACGACCGGCCTGCTCGTGGCCGGCATCAGCCCGCACCGCGCGCTCGACGACGACTACCGCGCGTTTTACACGCTCGTGGCCGGCCACATCACCACGGTCATCGCGGACGCGCGCGCGTACGAGGTCGAACGGCAGCGCGCCGAGGCGCTCGCGGAGCTCGACCGCGCGAAGACGGCGTTCTTCTCGAACGTCTCCCACGAGTTCCGCACGCCGCTCACGCTGATGCTCGGTCCGATCGAGGAGCTGCTCGCGGCCGATGAGGTGGATGCCACGACGCGCGACCGGCTCGCGCTCGCGCACCGCAACGCGCTGCGGCTGCTGAAGCTCGTGAACACGCTGCTCGACTTCTCGCGCATCGAGGCGGGACGCATCGACGCCGCGTACGAGCCGACCGCGCTCGCGGAGCTCACCGCCGATCTCGCCGGCGTGTTCCGCTCCGCCATCGAGCGCGCCGGGCTGCGCTTCCTCGTCGATTGCCCGCCGCTCTCCGAGCCGGTGTACGTCGATCGCGAGCTGTGGGAGAAGCTCGTCCTCAACCTGCTGTCGAACGCCTTCAAGTTCACGTTCGACGGCGAGATCGAAGTCGCGCTGCGCGAACACGACGACCGCGTCGAGCTGACCGTGCGCGATACCGGCACCGGCATTCCGGAAGACGAGCTGCCGCATCTCTTCGAGCGCTTCCATCGCGTGAAGAACGCGCGCGGCCGCACGTTCGAGGGCAGCGGCATCGGCCTCGCGCTCGTGCAGGAGCTCGCGCGCTTGCACGGCGGCAGCGTGCGCGCGGAGAGCGTCGTCGATCGCGGCACCACGTTCACAGTGAGCATTCCGCGCGGCAGCGCGCATCTTCCGCCCGAGCGCATCGGCGCGCCGCGAAAGCTCGCGACGTCCTCGGTGCGCGGCGAGATGTATCTCGACGAGCCGCTGCGCGCGCTCGAAGCCGCGCCGGAAACCGCACCGGACGTTTCACAGTTCGGCGGCGAGCGCGCGCGCATCCTCCTCGCCGACGACAACGACGACATGCGCGAGTACGTGCAGCGCATCCTCGGCCACACGTACGAAGTCGAAGCCGTGGCGGACGGCGCGGCCGCGCTCGACGCCGCGCGGCGCAAGCTCCCCGACCTCGTGCTCTCCGACGTCATGATGCCGGTGCTCGACGGCTTCGAGCTGCTGCGCGCGCTGCGCGGCGACGAGCGCACGTGCGGCGTGCCGGTGATCCTCCTCTCCGCGCGCGCCGGCGAAGAGTCGCGCGTCGAAGGACTCGAAGCGGGCGCGGACGACTACCTGATCAAACCGTTCAGCGCGAAGGAGCTCCTCGCGCGCGTCGACGCGCACGTGCGCATGCAGCGCATCCGCCGCGACGTCCAGCGCGCGCTCGCGGCATCCGAGGCGAAGTTCGCGACCGCGTTCGACCGCAGCCCGCTCGCGCTCACGATCACCTCCGCCGCCGATGGCCGCCTCATCGACGTCAACGACGGCTTCGTGCGCCTCACCGGCTACTCGCGCGCCGAGGCGCTCGGACGCACGCCGGAAGAGCTCGGGCTGTGGATCGATCCCGAAGTGCGCGCGGCCGGACTGGCGCGGATGCGCGCGGGCGAGCACATCACCGACGTCGAAGCATCGTTCCGGATGAAGGACGGCAGCCAGCTGACGTGCATGGTCGGCGCGGCGCTGGTCGACATCAGCGGGCGGCCGTGCATCCTCACGTCCGTCGTCGACATCACCGATCGCAAGCGCGCGGAAGAAGCGAAGGACGCGTTCCTCGCGACGCTGTCGCACGAGCTGCGCACGCCGCTCACGTCCGGCTACGGCTGGGCGAAGCTGCTCGCGCGCACGCGCGATCCGCAGATGCTCGACACCGGCCTGCGCGCGATCGAGGAGAGCTTCGCCAATCAGATGAAGCTCATCGACGATCTGCTCGACGTCTCGCGCATCGTGTCGGGAAAGCTGCACGTCGACTTCCAGCCGCTCGACCTCGGCTCGGTCATCGATGCCGCGGTGGAGATGGTGCGGCCGTCCGCGGAGGCGAAGCAGATCGCGCTGCGCGTCGGCGCGCGCGACGTCGTGCCCGTCTACGGCGACGCGACGCGGCTCAAGCAGGTGTTCGGCAACCTGCTCGTCAACGCGATCAAGTTCACGCCGCGCGGCGGCGCCGTCGACGTCGCGCTGCGGCACCGCGACGACGGCGGCGCGGGACACGCGGAAGTCGTCGTGCGCGATACCGGCGAAGGCATCGACCCGAAGTTTCTCCCGCACGTCTTCGACCGTTTCCGCCAGGCCGACGCGTCGTCGAGCCGCAAGCACGGCGGCCTCGGCCTCGGCCTCGCGATCGTGTCGTCGCTCGTCGAGGCGCACAGCGGCAACATCCGCGCCGAAAGCGAAGGCATCGGCAAGGGCTCATCGTTCATCGTCACGCTGCCGCTGCTCGAGCACGGCTCGCGCGTCGCCGCCGCCGAGACCGCGCATACGCCGCGCGACGCGCGCGAGCTCGCCGGCACGCGCATCCTCGTCGTCGACGACGACCCTGGCGCGCGGCAGCTCATGACGCGGGTGCTCCAGTCGTCCGGCGCAACCGTGCTCGCGTGCGCGAATGCCGCCGACGCGTTCAAGGCCGTGAACGAGTGGCGTCCCGACGTGCTCGTGAGCGATCTCGCCATGCCGCACGAAGACGGCTACGCGCTGCTGCGCCGCCTGCGCGAGCATGGCAAACGGCTGCCCGCGCTCGCGATCACCGCGTACGTGCGGCCCGAGGACGAGGAGCGCGTGCGCGAGGCCGGCTTCGCGCGCCACGTCGCGAAACCGTTCGATCCCGACGAGCTGCTGCGCGCGGTGCAGGCGCTGCGTTCGTGAGATGACGTCTCCGTGAGACGATGACGTCGATGCGACGTCACGTCTGTTCCGCGCTCGTCCTGCTGCTCGTCCCGTTCGCCGCGCATGCGGCGACGGTCAAGAGCATCCGCCGCCTCGACGGCTCGCGCATCACGCTCGACGCGGCGTCGAAGTTCGCGCGCGAAACGCTCGCCGCGCAGCACGTCACCGGCGCCGAGCTCGCGGTCCTCAACGAAGGGCAGCTCGTCTGGAGCGAGGCGTTCGGCATGCGCGGCCTCGATCCCGCGCTGCCGATGCAGCGCACGACGACGACGTGGGCGGCGTCGATCACGAAGAGCGTCTTCGCGACGTACGTGCTGCAGCTCGTCGAGCGCGGCGAATTCGATCTCGACGTGCCGGTCGCGCGACAGCTGGAGAAGCCTCTCGACCAATACGAGCCGTATCACGAGTCGGCGTCGCTGCTCGTCGCCGATCCGCAATGGCCGCGCGTCACGCCGCGCATGCTGCTCGCGCACACCTCGGGCCTGCTCAACTTCGCGTTCCTCGAGCCCGATCAGAAGATGCGCCTGCACTTCGCGCCCGGCAGCCGCTACTCGTACTCCGGCGAAGGCATCAACCTGCTGCAGTTCGTCATCGAGCAGAAGAAAGGACAGCCGCTCGCGACGCTCATGCAGGACGCGCTCTTCACACCGCTCGGCATGACCCGCACCGGCATGGTCTTCCGCAAGGAGTTCGAGGACGACATCTCCGATCGCTTCGACGCGGACGGCAAGTTTCACGCGAAGACGCGCCGCAATCCCGCGCGCGGCGCGGGCTCGATGACCACGACCGCCGACGATCTCGCGCGCTTCCTCTCCGCGCTCTTCGGCGGAACGATTCTCAAGCCCGCCACGCGCGCGAAGATGTTCGAGCCGGTGATTCCGATCCGCACGCTGCACCAGTTCGCGCTCGCGGAGAACGAGCCCGAAGGCGCCGAGGCGAAGAATGTCGGTCTTGCGTACGGGTTGGGATGGGGACTGCTGACGAAGACGACGTTCGGAACGGCGTTCTTCAAGGAAGGCCACGGCGACGGCGCGCAGAACTACGTCGTCTGCTTCGATCGCCATCAGACCTGCATGATCCTGCTGACCAACAGCGACAACGGCGAGCTCGCGTTCCGCGCGCTCCTCGAGCGCATTCTCGGCGACACCGTCACGCCATGGGAGTGGGAAGGCTACACGCCGGAAGCGATCGCCGCGGCGCGAAAAAGCGGGAACTGAGTCTTCGCGGTTCCGTGACGCGGGCGTGCCGCGTCCAACGGACAATGAGAATCACCATGCACGCACGCCTGGCAGTGTTCCTCGCGGCCGCCGCATTGTCGTTGCCCGCGCTCGCGGCCGATCGAACGACCGAGACGCTGTTCGCGAAGGCTCGCGCCGGCAGCGCTCTCGACAGCTGCTCTTCCGGCGCGTCGAGGCCCAGCGAGATCGTGTGCAACGCGGCCGTGAACGCCGGCGATGCGGATGCGGTGATCGCGCGGCTCGCGGACGAGCTTTCGGTCTCGCGCGAAAGCGCGAACGCGATCGCGCCGGCCGGGCTCCTGCTGCTGCTCGACGACGTCGACAAGCCGTCGGACGCCGCGCTGCTCGACGGCATCCGCGCGTCGCTGCGCCGTACCGCGGAACGCGAGCCGCATCGCGCGCCGCTCATCGCCATGCTCGCGGAGCTCGCGAAGTTCGCGCCGAAGGACGATCATCTCGCCGAGTACCGCGCGCTTCTGCCGCTCATCGGCGACGACGCGGAGCTCGCGATCGCCGCCGTCGACGGCGCCCTGTACGCCAACGACGACGTCGTGTTGTTGCTCCTCGCGCCGGCGTGGTCGCGCGCGCATGACGCGAAGATCGCAACGGCAATCGGCGAGTACGTATCCGAAGACCGCATCCACGCCGCATTCGGTCCGCTGCAGCTGACCGAGCGCGGCGTCGCACTGCATTTGCCGCCGGCCGGCATTCACGCCGACGTCGCGCCGCGCATCGCCGGCCAGTTCCGCGCGCTCGCCACCCTTGGCCTGTCGCAGTTGCTGCTCGATTCGTTCGACGCGCTGCCGGCGGAATTGCGTCCGCGCGTGCTCGCGCAGAGCGAAGCCGACGGAGTCGCGCTCGATCTCGCCGCCGCGGCGCTGCTCGAAGGAGAGCCGGAGCTCGCGGCGCGATTCGTCGCGATGGCGAAACCCGCGCGCGACGACCACGACGAGGCGTGGCGCAGACTGATCGCCGCGTCGATGCCGCAGGCGCACGACGACGCGTTCGAGGTCATCGCTGCCGTCGCGGCCGATTCGTTCCCCACGCCGATCCGCCTGCGCCTCTTCGCATCGTTCGCCGAACGCCACGGCTATCCCGCGCTCGCCGCCGAGATCCTCGGAGAGCTCTGGAACTGGACGATCGAGACGCCGATCGCGCCGCCATTCCGCGAGACCACCGCGTTCGTCGAACACCGCGCCGCCGAACTGCACGCGAGCGATCGCGCGCACGCGCAGGAGCTGACGCACGCCGCCAATCCCGCCGGACTCGCGCGCTCATCGCTCGCCGACGCGCGCCTCGTGCCGTTCACCGAACATCATCTCGACGAGCTCGCGTCCACCGCGACCGCGCCGGTCGTCATCGACTGCAGCGACGCCGCGCGCGTCGCCGCGACGACGCATCTGCCGCCGAACGTCTCGCCGCTACGCATGGAACGCCGCGGCAACGAAGTCGTCGCCGTCACGATCTCCTCCGCGGTCGATCCGATCGGCGAAGTCGGCCTCGGCGGCTACTGGATCCTTCGCTCCACCGACGGCGGCACGACGTGGACGCCGTACTACACCGGCCTGCGCGAGAACATGCCGTACGTCGTCGCGCGCGCATCGACGCTGCCGCTCTTCGACGGCGCGAGCGATCGCCTGCGCATCGAGGTCGACGTGAAAGAGCTCGACACGAGCTCGATCACGTTTCCGCCGGTCGGACTGCGCCTCAAACGCGAGGAGCACGGCCTCTTTCTCGAGTTTCCGCTCGCGGAGCTGACGCGCGACAGCGACGGCGACGGTCTCACCGATCTGCTCGAAGAGCGGCTCACCACCGATCCGCGCGACGCCGACACCGACGGCGACGGCATGGCGGATGGCGTCGACGCACTCCCGCGCGTCGCTGTGGCGGCCGAGGCCACGCCGGCGGCGGAAGTGCTCGCGGCGGTGATCAAAGACTTCCGGCTCGGCGCGGGACGCATCGTCGTCGGCGTTGCGGACGACGCGACCGCGGCGCAGAACGCGTGCGAGCTGCGCACGAGCAACGTGGCCGATGCGGTGCTGTTCTTCGTCGGCGACGCCTCGCTCTTCGCGCCGCTCGCGGCCGGCCGCCGCACGATCGTGCTGACCGCCGGCGAGCTGGACGCGTATCAGCAGAAGTTCGGGCCGACCTACGCCGCGCACATCCGCCACTTCGCGATCGACCCGAGCGGCACCCGCGCCGTGCTCGAGCTCAACAGCGGCTGGGCGGCCAACACGTATCGCGTCACGAAGAAAGACGGCAAGTGGACGGCGCAAATCATCGGCGGCTGGATCAGCTGAGCGGCACGGGCTGGATCGGTGGTAGCACTGCGACCGAAATAACTCAAATGAATGCAGCAGTTTACGAAATATGGCATTCGCAATGCTTCCCTTTCCCCGTGCCTGGTAGTGACACTACCTGGCGTGTTCGAGGTGAGACGCGATGCCTTCGAAGACCCCGACTTTCGTCCTGCCGTCGCCGGTTCGTCCCGGCTCCGATCCGAACGGATCGCTGCACGTGCGCATCGCCTCGAGAAGCTGTCTTTCCGCTCGGAACCTCACCTGCCAGTGACCGAGCGGAGAACGGCCGGATGAGGGATGGCTCTCATCCGGCCGTTGTTGTTTCGGACGTTGTTGTTTCGGGCGCGCGCCGCATGCGCGCCGACCGTTCGTGACGCCGCCGTGCCGTTCGTGATGCCGCGGTGCGCCTCGTGTTTTCGCCGAAAGATCGCCCTTCGCCCGCTTGTCTTCTTGTGCGTAACGAAGGAGATCAAGATGAAAAGCAAGGGAACAGCAAAGTGGAACGTGGCCGGCGCCGGAGCGCTGGCGTTGCTCATGTCGACGTCCGTCTTCGCGGCGCCCGCGCCCCGCGGCGGTTACAACGACAACGGTCGTTACAACGACAACCGCGGGTACGACTCCCGGAACAACGACTCCCGCGACAATGACCGTCGCGACAACCGCGGCTCGTACCGCGGCCACCGCGAGAACGAGCGCATCAACGCCCGCGGACGCGTCACCGCGATCACGCGCCAGAACGGCGGCTACCTCGTGCAGATCGACCACGGCCGCGACTGGTACTGGATCCCGCAGGCGCGCATGCGCAACCGCGGCCGCAACAACCTGCGCGTCGGCGTCTCGCTCTCGCTCGGCGGCATCTTCCGCGGCGGCCGCATCGAGATCGACTCGCTGAACTGGCTCCGCTGATTCGCAACTCGCGATGATCCGCCTGCCGTGCACCGTCCTCCAGCGGTGCGCGGCAGCGGCCTGTTTCGTGGACGCGCTGTCCTCGCGAGAGGAGCTTTTCACGCGCTCGAAAACCACGCGCAGAGAGCGGGATGGTGGCTCAGCCGTCGCATGCAGACGCTGCAGCGAACGAAGGAGACCATCGATCCATGAAACGTTTCTTACCTGCAGTTGCCGTACTGCTGTCTCTCACCGCCGCGGCGCCGATGTTCGCGCTCGACTCCCCGGACCGCGACGGACGCGAGACGCGCACCGACCGCCGCGACCGCACCAGCGTCATCGACGACGTGATCCGCATGACCCAGGCGGGCGTGGGCGACGACGCCATCATCAAGTTCGTGCGCGACTCGCGCGAGCGCTACGTCGTCGACGCCGACGTCATCATCGCCCTCACCGACGCGCACGTCTCCAAGCCCGTCCTCGACGCGGTGATGGACTACGCGTACGACCGCGACGAGCGCGGCGACCGCCACACCGACGGCCGCACGTACTCGACCGTCTACGTCCGCCCGTACTACGACCCGTGGTATTCGGCGTATTCGCCGTATTACTACGATCCGTTCTGGTACGGACCGCGCCTGTCGATCGGCTTGGGCTTCGGGTTCGGCGGCTACCGCGGCGGACACTACTACCGCCCGGGCGGCCACTTCGGCGGCGGACACGGCGGACGCGGCGGACACCGTCACTAAACGAGAGAGCGCGCGGCACCGCTTCAGAAATCGCGGCCGGCAACGGCCGCGATTTCTTTTTGCGCGCGATGCTCTTGCGCGCGCCGCCGCGTTGCACCCACACTTGCCGCGATGGCGAAGTCAGAGCAGACGACGATCGAGATCGCCGGCCGCGAAGTCACGATCACCAACCCAAGCAAGCTCTTTTTCCCGGAGGCGGGCTACACGAAGCTCGACCTCGTGCATTACTACGCCGCGGTCGCCGAAGGCGCGCTGCGCGGCATCGACAACCGTCCCATCGTCCTCAAGCGCTACGTCAACGGCGCCGATCACGAGCCGTTTTTCCAGAAGCGCGCGCCCGATCAGCATCCCGACTGGATCGAGACCGTCGAGCTGTTCTTCCCCTCCGGCCGCACCGCGCGCGAGATCGTGATCCGCAACGCCGCGCAACTCCTCTGGATCATCAACCTCGGCTGCATCGATCTCAACCCGCATCCCGTACGCGCCGACGATCTCGACCACCCCGACGAGTTGCGCGTCGATCTCGATCCCGGCCCCGGCGTCAGCTTCGAGGACGTGCGCCGCGTGGCGCTCGTCGTCCGCGACGTGCTCGACGAGCGCGGCATGCGCGGTTGGCCGAAGACGTCCGGCTCGCGCGGCATTCACATCAACGTGCGCATCGAACGGAAGTGGACGTTCGATCAGGTGCGCCGCGCCGCGCTCGCGATCGCGCGCGAAGTCGAGCGCCGCGTCCCCGACCTCGCGACGAGCAAGTGGTGGAAGGAAGAACGCCACGGCGTCTTCCTGGACTACAACCAGAACGCGAAAGACCGCACCGTCGCGTCGGCGTTCTCCGTGCGCCCCACGCCCGACGCGCGCGTGTCGATGCCGCTCGCGTGGGACGAAGTCGCGACGTGCGATCCCGCGCGCTTCACCCTCGCCACCGCGCCCGCGTACTTTGCGGAGCACGGCGACGCATCCGCCGCGATCGACGAACGCGCTGACTCGCTCGAGCCGCTGCTCGCGCTCTCCGCCGAACAGGAAGCCGCGGGACTCGGCGACGCGCCGTGGCCGCCGAACTATCAGAAGCAAGCCGGCGAGCCGCCGCGCGTCGCGCCCTCCCGCGCGAAGAAAACGTCCGCGAAGAAAACGTCCGCGAAGAAGCCGGCCGCGCAGAAACCAGCATCTGCGAAGAAGTCGTCGTCATCATCGAGCACGGGACGCCGCGTCTCGAAAGAGCCGCTCATCACCGTCGCGAAAGCGCAGCACAAAGACGAAGCGCTCGCGGGACTCGAGCGCTGGAAAGCGCGGCATTCCGAGGCCGCGGAGAAGCTCGCGGTGGACGACGTGCTCGTCGACGCGATGCGCGGACGCTCGAGCACGTGGACGCGCATCCGCGTGAACCTGCGTCACGTGCCGGAAGAACTGCGTCCCGCCGAAGAAGCGCCCGATCCCGATTACGATCCGTGGGCGTCTCAGCGCGCGGCGCCGAAGACGCGCTCGAGCTCGTAAGCGGGCGTCACCTCGAGCTGATCGTAGCGGCAATCCTCGGGGCGCTTGTCGAAGCGCCAGCGCAGGAAATGCGCTGCGTGGCGGAAGCGCGTGCCCTGCATGTGGTCGAACGACACCTCGCACACGCGCTCGGGACGCAGCGGCTCCCAGCTCAGGTCTTTGCCGCGATTCCAGCGACTCGTCGCGCCGGGCAAGCGCTGCCCGTTCACGTTCGCTTCCTGCTGCGCTTCCGCCCAGTGCTGCCACGGATGTCCTTCGAGCGCGTTCTCGCGCAGCGGCGCGAGCTCTTCGACGAGCTTCTTGCGCGTCGCCGTCGTGAACGCCGCCGTGACGCCGACGTGATGCAGCTGCCCTTCGTCGTCGTACAGGCCGAGAAGCAGCGAGCCGATCATGGTGCCCGGACCATTCTTGTGCCAGCGGAAACCGGCCACGACGCAGTCGGCGGTGCGCGAGTGCTTGATCTTGAACATCGTGCGCTCGCCCGCGCGGTACGGCGAGTCGAGCCGCTTCGCCATCACGCCGTCGAGCCCCGCGCCTTCGAAACGCTGAAACCAATCCTCGGCCAGCGCGCGGTCGCGCGTCGCGGGCGAGAGATGCAGCGGCGCGGCGACGTTCGCGAGCACCTCTTCAAGACGGCGGCGCCGTTCTTCGAGCGGCACTTCGCGCAGGTCTTCGTCGCCGAGCGCGAGCAGATCCCACGCAACGAACGACGCCGGCGTGTCCTTCGCGAGCAGCTTCACGCGCGACGCCGCGGGATGAATGCGCAGCAGCAGCGCCTCGAAGTCGAGTCCGTTCGCGCCGACGATCACGATCTCGCCGTCGAGCACGCAACGCTCCGGCAGCGCGGCGAGCAGCGGCTCGACGAGCTCGGGAAAGTAGCGATTCATCGGCTTCTCGTCGCGACTCTGCAGCGTGAGGTCGGCGCCGTCGCGGAAGACGAGCGTTCGGAATCCATCCCACTTCGGCTCGAACTGCCAACCATCTCCTTCGGGCAACGCATCGGCGGCGGCGGAGAGCATCGGAGCGAGCGGCGGCGCAAACGGCAGCATCGCGTGATGGTACACGGCGCGACGCGTCGCGTTCACGACGCGATGCGCGTGACGACGCCGGTCGTGCCGTTGACGCGCACGCGTTCGCCGTCCGCGAGAATCCCGAGCGCGCCGCGCACCGCCATCACCGCCGGAATGCCGACCTCGCGCGCGGTGACGGCGCCGTGCGACAGCGGTCCGCCGCTTTCCGTGATCACCGCGACCGAGGTGTGGAAGAGCGGCGTCCACGCCGGATTGGTCGTGCGCGCGACGAGCACGGCGCCGGCGGGAAAGCGTCCGAAGTCGTCGACGCCGTGCAGGCGGAACACCTGTCCCTCGGCGACACCGGGCGAGCCGGGCAAGCCGCGCAGCACGTCGCCGGCCGGCGTTTCGTCGGCGACGTCGCCGAGCGCCCACGACGGCGTGCGCACTTTGTTCGCCTCGTACTTTGCGCACGCATCGTTCGCTTCCGCGGTCGCCGCGGCGTCATCGGTCGAACCGTCGACGAGCTGCGCGATGGTTTGCTTGCGCAGGAAGAAGATGTCTTCCGCGCGCGCGAGAATGCCGCGCTGCGCGAAACGCGCGCCGAGCTCCACGATCGCGGCGCGGAACGGCACGGAGAGCCGCGTCGTCTCGTAGTGTTCGAGGTCGTCGAGCGCCGTGTACGCGCGCGCGAGGCGCACGAGCTCGAGCGCGAAGTAGCGCAGGTCTTCCGGCACGCGCGCGCCGAGGCTGCGCTCCGCTTCCTGCTGCCGCTCGCGCAGCGCGACCTCGCGCGCGGCGGGATCGCCCGCGTCGTCGCGCTCGGCCATGAGGCGCAGGTTTTCGAGCACGACCCACGGCTGCCCGATCCACGTCGGGTGATACGTGTCGAAGTCGACTTCGCGATGTCCGTGGTTCGTGAGGAACGTCTCGAACGCGCGCGCGAACTCGGGAAACGCGCGCAGCCTGCCTTCGTTCCAGAGCGCGCGGCGATCGCTCTTCGCGAGCAGCTCGCGCAGCGCGGCCTCGCTGCGGATCGACGCGGCGAGGCGCATCAGGTCGAGGTTCACGAGGTTCGTCTTCGTGTCGCAGAAGCACGTCAGCGAGTCGTACAGCGCCGGACCTTCCGCGCCGGCGACGAGCATCGCCAGTCCGTACAGCATGCGGTGGAGAATGCCGTGCGTGATCGAGATGGCGATGTTCGGCAGGAAGTACCGCGTGCCGGTCTCGTTGATCGACTGGATCTGCCGCCAGAGTTGCGCCTCGTTCATCGACGCGAGATCGGCGGCGCCGTGCGCGCCGAGGCGCAGGAGATACCAGTCGAGATCGCGCGCCCACGCGACGGGCAGCTGCACGACCCACTGGTAACGCTCGCGGATGACCGGCTGCAGCGCGCGCAGCGCGTCGAGCGAGTCGAACGCGACCTGCTGGCCGGACGTGAAGAGCTTCACCGCGGTCTCGTTGCCGTAGACGTAGTGGTCGAAGAGCTCGAACCAGTGCCCTTCGAACGGCGGCATGCCCATGAGGCGCAGCGAGTGTTCGAGCGACGCGTGAAAGCCTTCCACGACGAAGTCCCACGTCAGCGGCGTGACGACGTTCGGGAAGCGCTCGGCGGACTCGCCGCGCGTCCAGCGCGCGGGAAACTTCGTGATCGGCCGCGATTGCAGCAGGTAAAGCGAGCCGCCCGCGAACGCCCATTCGATGTCCTGCGGAAACGCGTAGAAGCGTTCGACGCGGACGACGAGCGCGCGCAGTTGTTCGAGCTGTGCTCCGCTCAGCGACGACGCGCCGCGTTCGTCTTCGGTGAGCTCGACCTCGCGCGTCGTGCCGTCGCCGCTCGCGACGATCTTGCGCAGCTTCGCGCCGATCGAGCGCTCGCGCACGGCGCCGCTCTTCTTGTCGAGGATGAACTGATCGACGTCGCCTTCGCCGGAGACGACCGTCTCGCCGAGGCCGTACGACGCGTTGAGCACGATCTCGCCGAGGTTGCCGGTGATCGGGTTCATCGAGAACGCGACGCCGGCAACGTCGGCGTGCACGAGCGACTGCACCACGACGGCCATGGTCGCTTTCGCGTGATCGAAGCCGCGCGCCTCGCGATACGCAACCGCGCGGTCGGTGCAGAGCGAGGCGAAGCAGTTGCGCACGGCGTCGAGCAGCTGCTCGAACGTGGTGATGCCGAGGAAGGTGTCGTGCTGACCGGCGAACGCGGCGCCGGCGAGATCTTCCATCGTCGACGAGCTGCGCACCGCGACGGCGCCGCGCGCGAGGAGGGCTGCGGTGGCGTCGCGCAAGGAATCGGCGAACGCCGCGTCGTCGGGCATCGTCGCCGACGCGCGGATGATGACGCCGGGCGGGACGTCGAAGCCGGCCTGGAAGAGCTTCGCCAGCGACGCGCCTTTGCCGCCGCTGACGGCGAGTTGCGTGGCCGCGGGATCGTCGAAGGGAAGAATCATCGGTTCTCCTGTCGTCTCATGCGCTTCATGCGCGCGAGATCGCGTCGATCAGCGCGCGTCCGCGCCGTTGCAGCTCGCGCTGCAGGCCGCGATGCACGAGGAACGTGAAAAAGGTGCGCGCCCGCCGCGCCGCGCGGGCGATGCGTTCGCTCCACCGGATCGAATAGACGAGCGTGAACGGCGCCGCGAGCGCGTACAGCAGCGCCCACCGCCAGCCCGCGAGCGCGGCCACGATGGCAATGCCGAGAATCGTCACGAGCGGAAAGAGCGCGAAGCCGTAGAAGATCGCGTTCGACGCCCAGTGATCGAGATCGATGGAGGTCTTCTTCGTCACGACGCGATCGGCGAGGAACGCCAGTCCGTGCTGCACCGCGCCGATCGCGGCGATCGCGCCGCCGGCGAGCAGCAGTTCGAGCTCACGGATGGTGAAGAAGAGCGCCTGCAGCGGATGCATGGATAGCCACACTTCGTGCGGCGCGATGCCGAGGCGCCGCAGCTCGCGGCGATACGCGCGCAGTTCCGCGACGAGATCGACGACGTCGTCGCGGTTCGCGCGTTCGTACGCGTCGCGCAGCTCCGCGATGCGTTTCGCGCGCGCGGCAAACGTGCTCGATTCGCGATCCAGCGGACGCGGATTCTCGGCATTCGTCGCCAGCAGTTCCGCCGTCCATCGCAGCCACAGCATCTCGCGCACGCTGCGGAACTGCGTCGCCAGCTGTCCGACGCGCGCCTCGAGCTCGTTCGTCAGCGCGTGGATGTCGTCGAAGGCGTCGGCGTCGATCGCGTCGCCGAAGCGCACGATGACTGACGAACGAAAGCGCTGCTTCGCGTCGTACTCGAGTCCCACCGGCACGATCTTCAGGCCGATGCCGCGGCAGCCGAGCGCGATGCGCGCCGCGCCCGTTTTGAATTCGCGCATCGACGCGTCGGAGTGGCTCTGCCCTTCCGGGAAGATGCATACCGCGCCGCCGCCCGCGAGCCGCGCGCGCACGGCCGCGAACGAGTCGAGGTTCTTCGCCACGTCCACCGCGTCCTGCCTGCGATAGAGCGGCACCGCGTCCGCCAGCCAGATGATGGCGGCGAGCAGCGGGTTCTTCTTCAGCGTGCTCTTCGCGGTCAGCGACACGCGCCGTTGTATCGCCGCGGTGATCACGAGTCCGTCGACGAGGCCGTTGGTGTGATTGGCGACGACGAGCAGCGGCCCGTCCGCCGGCGGCGCGCCTTCGATCTCGATGGCGTCGAAGAAGAGCGAAGTGCCGGCGCGCGCGAGCGCGCGGAAGAGCGTCATCGCGCACGCTCCGTCGCCGTGAAGGCGAGGAACGCGATGGCGAGGCCGGTCAGGATGTCGATGACGTAGTGATAGCGCAGCACGATCGTGGCGACGGTGATGAGCAGCACCATCGGCACGTAGGTCATCCCGCGCAGCGGATTGCGTTTCAGGTCGAAGAGACACAGATACGCCGACGCGCCGACGTGCAGGCTCGGGAACGCGCCGTGGTTGCCGCCGGTGGCGACGACGGAGTCGAGCACGATGCGGTGGAAGCGGCCGCCGTGCAGCGGCGCCGCGAACGCGTACCACTCGACCGGCCCGCGCGCGGGGACGAAGAGATAGCCGAGGTACGCGAGCGTGTAGGTGATGGTGAGGCCGAGGAGGAACGCGGCGCGCTCGGGGCGCGGACGTCCGACGCAGCCGAGAAAGATGGATATCCACAGATACGGGATGAAGAAGCCGTAGATGAACGAGAAGAACTCGAGGTTCGCCGGCGTGACGAAGTGCTGCGCCACGAGCGCGGGATCGTGGCCGAACGCCAGCACGCGGTCGACGGCGGCGAGCGTCGCGTCCTTCGCGCCGCGCATGGCCACGAACGCCGGCTCGGCCAGCGTCGAGTAGAGCGTCATCAGCACCGCCACGAGTGCGAATGCGCGGATGCCGTCATGCCGCCGCGCGAGCGCGGCCGTCGCGAGGAATGCGATGAACAGCGCCGCGTGCAGCGGCAGCGCCTGCGGCGCGCGCAAGGCGAACGTCGCGCAGATGATGGCGAGCAACGCCGCGACGACTGTTTCGCTGAGGCGGAGGACCGATCCTTCTCGCAGCAATTCCGGAGATTATCGCCGCGAACGCGGCGCGCGCGAAAACGCGCGCGCCGCTCAGAACACGCCGGGCACGAGGCGCTTCGTGCGGCGCATGTAGTCCTCGTACTCGCGGCCGAACTGCTCGACGAGCGCGCGCTCTTCGACGCGGATGCGATACGCAAACGCGAGCGTCACCGGCACGACGACCGCCGCGACGCTCAGCCAGTCGCCGAACGACAGCGCGAAGCCGTAGAACGACAGCAGCGCGCCGGTGTACGCCGGATGCCGCATCCAGCGATACGGCCCGTGCTGGATGATGGTCTGATCGGCGCGCACGGCGACGTCGACGGTGAACGATTTCTTCAGCGTCGCAATGGCGGCGACGCGCAGCACGACACCCGCGAGGAGCAGCGACACCGCGACGGCGAGGATCGTGCGGCGCGGCAGCGCGATCGGCGAGAGCTGCGCGTACGCCAGCCACACCGCGAGCGCAATCCCACCTCCGATCGCGAGCCACAGGAGCGACAGCGAGCCGCGATCCTTACGCGTCGCGCCGGTGCTGCCGGAGCGCTTCGCGATCGCGAGCACGATCTCGCTCACGCCCCACAACATGAAGATCCACTGGAAGGTCATCGCTTCACGATCGTCCCTTCCTTCATCACGAACGACACGCGCTCGGTCGCGGTGATGTCGGTGAGCGGATTACCCGGCACCGCCACGACGTCGGCGAGCTTGCCGGCGGCGAGCGAGCCGAGGCGGTCGTCGACGCCGAGGAGCGCGGCGCTCGTCCCGATCGTGCGCAGCGCGGCGGCGGGCGACATGCCGAGGCTCGTCATCAGCGCGAACTCGCGCGCGTTCACGCCGTGGCGCGAGACCGCGGAGTCGGTGCCGAACGCGATCTTCACGCCGCTCTTGAGCGCGTTGCGGAACATCGTGTCGCGCGCCGCGATGGCCGCGCGCGCCTTGTTCGCGACGGCCGGCGGAAGCCCGTCGAGCTTCGTCTTCAGCGTCTCCGCCGCGAGCAGCGTCGGCACGAGATACGTGCCCTTGTCGCGCATCATCGCCAGCGTGTCGGGCTGCAGGAACGTGCCGTGCTCGATCGAGTCCACGCCCGCGGTGATGGCCGTCTTCGCCGCCGCGTCGCCGTGGCAGTGCGCGGCGACCTTGCGCTTCCACGCGTGCGCTTCCTCGACGATGGCCGTGATCTCGTCCTTCGTCAGCTCCGGCACGTCGACCGGATCGGCGAGCGACAGCACGCCGCCCGAGGGCATGGCCTTGATCACGTCCGCGCCGTATTTGATCTGGTAGCGCACCGCCGCGCGGCACTCTTCAGGACCGTTGCAGATGCCGTCGATCGGTCCCGACTGCGGGATGCCGAGCGACGGCGGGTAGGCGTCGGAGTCGCCGTGGCCGCCGGTCGCGCTGATCGCGTGCACGGCCACGAGCATGCGCGGTCCGACGATGATGCCGGCGTTGATGGCGTTGCGCAGCGAGACGTCGATGTACTGGTTCGAGCCGACGTCGCGCACGGTGGTAAAGCCGGCTTCGATGGTCTTACGCGCGTACGTCGACGCGAGCAGCGCCTGCTCCGGCGGATGGCGCATCAGCCCTTCGAAGTATTCGCGGTAGAAGTTGTCGCCCGACTCGAACGAGAGGTGCGTGTGCGCGTCGATGAAGCCGGGCAACAGCGTGACGTCGCCGAGATCGATGACTTCCGCGCCGGCCGGCACCGCGCCGCCGATCGCGCGGATGCGCGAGCCTTCCACGACGACGAGTCCCGGCGCGACGACGTCGTTCGACGTGCCGTCGAACATGCGCGCGGCCTTGAGCGCGATGACATGCGGCGCCGCGGGAGTCTGCGCCGGACGTTGCGCGAACGCGGTGAGAGCGAGCGAGAGCGAGAGGGCGAGCGCTGCAATTCTCATGGCGGGAAAGTAGCACGCCGCGCCTCTTCGCGCAGCGCCGCCCATTTGCCGCGCGCGGGCGGCTTGAGCGCGATGGCGCGGTCGATCTCCCCGAGCGCGCCCTTCGCGTCGTGGCCGCGCAGCAGCAGCTCGCCGCGCAGCGCGTGGCTGTCGCTGTCGCGCGGATCGAGCGCCAGCGCGCGATCGACGAACTGCATCGCGTCGGCGTCGTTACCGCGCAAGTACGCGACGTCCGCCGCCGTGTAGAAGATCTTCGCGTCGCTCGCGTTCTGCTGCCGCGCGCGGTCGATGGACGCCTGCGCCGCGCGCAGCGCCGCATCCGCGGACCGATGCTGCGCGAGCGCGTAGCGCGCCGCTTCCGCCTCGATCGACGCCGCGACCTGCAGCGTGTCGCCGCTGTCGGGACGGATCGCATCCGAGCGGCGCACGTTGGCGCGCGCCTCGTCGAGCAGCGCCGTCGGATCGCCGCCGTTGCGCGCCGTCCACTGCGCGCCGGCGAGCAGGAGCGAGGCGGTGTAGAGATACGAGTTCGCGTGCTGCGGATTGATCTCCAGCGCGTGCGCGAACGCCGCCTTGCCGCGCTCGAGCCATGGGCGCGGATCGTCGCCGACGTCGAGCGCCCACTGCGCGCCGATGACGCTGGCGATGCCGGCGTTCGAGTACGCGAAGGCGAGCTTCGGATTCAGTTGCAGCGCCGCCGCAAACGTGTCGTTCGCCTGCTGCACGGCCGGTCGCGGATCGCGTCCGGCCTGCAGCGCCGCGCTGGCGCGGTCGACGTGCACGGTGCCGAGGTTGAGCAGCGCGACGGAGAAGCGCGGATTGATGGCGATCGCGCGCTCGAGGCTGTGCGCCGATTCCTCGTACGACGCGGTCGGGTCGATGCCGTTGTTCGCTTCCCATTCGCCGCGCGTCATGAAGGCGAGGCCGCGGTCGTTGAAGCTGTTCGGCCACTGCGGATTCGCGGCGGTGGCGCGGTCGTAGTACACGATCGACTCGTTGAGCAGCGCCAGCGGATTGCCGCCTTTCTCCCCCAGCGCCTCCGCTTTTCTGCGCAGCGAGTTCGCGAGGCTCATGAGGATGTTCGCGTTGCGCGGTTCGAGCGCGACGGAGCGCCGCAGGTTCGCGATCGACGCGTCGTACAGCGGAATCGCATCCTCGCCGTGCATCGCCGCGTAGCGCGCGCGGATGAAGAGCGCGGAGCCGAGCGCGAGGAACGCGGCGCCGCTCTTCGGGTCCGCGGCGACGGCGTTGCGTCCGAACGCGATGGCGCGGTCGAGACTGGCGAGCGGCGACTGTCCCTGCGACTGCTGCCAGTCGGCGTAGCGCTGGAGGAGCAGCGCTTCCTCGCGATAGCTCGCCTCGAGATCGCCGCGCGTGGCCGTCGCGCGCTCGGCCGCGGCGAGGCCGCGCTGCAACATCTCCGTCGGATCGCCGCCGCGCGCGATGGCCACGACCATCAGCCGGAACGCCTGCTCCGCCTCGCCGAGCATCACCGTCTCGTCGCTCGACGCGATCGCTTCCGCTTCGCGATACGCATCGCCCGCGCGCGTGTAGCTCGCCACGGCGTCGTCGACGGCGCCGCTGTTGAACTGATTGGTGCCGCGCTCGGTCCAGATGTCGCCTTCGAGCGTCTTCGCCTCGTACATCCACGGCACGTCCGCGAACGCCTGCCGCGCCCGCGCGAGCGCGGCGTCGTAGCGTTTCTCGTAGAACGCGATCAGCGCCTCGCCGTACGCGGGCGACTCGCCGGCCGCGCTCGAGCTGCGCCGCAGCCAGCCGAGGGCCGCGTCGCGATACTGCTGCTCGACCTGCTTGCGCCGCGCCGCGCGCGCGTCGGCGTTGGCGATGCGGTCCGCTTCCTCGAGCTGCTCCTGATACTGCGCGCCGATGACGCGGCCGAGCGCGTACGCGACTTCCGGCGCGCGGTAGTCGCCGTTCCAGGCGGCCTCGAGATGGCGGCGGCCGAGGTCATATTCGCGCAGCGCGAGGTAGCCGCGGCCGATCGCGTAATGCGCGGGCGCGGCCGACGTCGCGTTGAGCGTGCGCATCTCGCGCTCGATGGTGCCGATCGCATTGCGGATGCGGCGGCGCTCGCGCTGCACGTCGTGGAGCGGCAGCATGTTCGCGTAACGCGCCACGGCCTCGATGCGCTCGATCTCCTGGCCGAAGCGCTGCGCGGCGCGCTGGCGTTCCGCGGAACGGATCGACGTCGTCACCGCCCACGCCATCGACGCGAGCACCGCCACGAACGCGATGCCAAGGAGCGTGGCGATGACCGGTTGCTTGCGCGCGCGGACCATCCAGCGATAGACGAACGTCGTGCGCCGCGCGGCGATCGGCTCGCCGTCGAGGTAGCGGCGGAGGTCTTCCGCGAGCGCGCGCGCGGAGTCGTAGCGGCGCTGCGGATCTTTCTCGAGGCACTTGAGGACGATCGTTTCGAGGTCGAGCGGAATCGACGGATCGAGCGCGCGCAGCGACGGCGCGTCCTCGTTCATCACCTTCAGCATCACGGCGACACTGGAGTCGGCGACGAACGGCGGACGTCCGCTGAGCAGATCGAAGAGCGTGGCGCCGAGGCTGTAAACGTCCGTGCGGCGGTCGATGCTGGCGCGCTCGCCGCGCGCCTGCTCCGGCGCCATGTACGGCGGCGTGCCCATGATCGTGCCGATGGTGGTCATGGTGTCCATCGACGAGTCGCGCGCGAGCCCGAAGTCGAGCACCCACGCATGCCACCCGCCCTCGGGGCTCGCCTCGACCATGATGTTGTTCGGCTTGAGATCGCGATGCACGAGCCCCGTGCGATGCGCCGCGTGCACCGCTTCCGCGACATCGGCCAGCACCGCGACTTTCTCGTCGACGGACATGCGCGGCGCCGCGTCGGCGAGCGTCTCGCCGTCGATGCAGCGCATGGCGATGAACGCGTGCCCGTCGGCGACGCCGGCCTCGTAGACGTCGCAGATGTTGTCGTGCCCCACCTGCGCCTGCGCCCGCGCCTCGCGCAGAAACCGCGTCAGATGCTCGCGATTCGTCTCGCGCAGAAACTTCAACGCGACCGCGCGGTTCAGCATCGGATCGAACGCGCGATACACCTCCGCCATCCCGCCCGCCCCGAGGAGCACGCCGATCTGATACCGCCCGACACTCGCCGGCATCCGCCGCTCGTCCTCGAACGGCAACGCCGCGCCGTCCCCGCCCGCCCCGAGCCGCTCGGTGTCGTCGAAGCCCCCGCCGATGGAGTTCATGGGATGGGGGCAGTATGAACCTTTGCGACCCGAAGCCGCACGCATCAGGCTCCCGGCACGGCCTGTCATGCCGCAATGGCTGCGCGGAGGTTACACCGCGCCCCTCACCACGGCGCGTAATACCCCTCGGGCGCAAACACCTCCGCGTCTTTGCGGCCGTTCACGTGCACGGTAACCGGGCGCCATTCGTTGGCGCGCGTGCCGGGGTCGGTGCGGACGAAGGCGAGGAGTTGCGCGCGCAGGGCGGACTCGATTTGCGCGTAGAGGCGCGGGAGCTCGGCGAGGTTGTCGAGCGTCTGCGCGGAGCCGCCGGTGGCCCGCGCGATCGACATCAGCTCCGCGTTCGGCGCGTCGAGTCTGCGCTCCGCTTTCGGCGGCTCGCTCGACGCGCGCAATCGCGCGGCGGTGCCGGGCGTCGAGGCGATGACGTGGATCGGCACGTAGACGCGGCGCGCGAGCTCGCGCACGTCGGCGACTTTGTACTCGCTGGTGATGTCGAGGCCGTCGGTGAAGACGATCATCGCGCGGCGGCCTTTCACGCCTTCGAACTGCAGGAGGCCGAGGACCATCGCGTCGTGGATCGACGTGAGGCCGTCGGGGCGCAGCGTCATGATCTGGCGGCGGAGCTGCGCGACGTCGGAGGTCGCCGGCTGCACGAGGCGCGCGCGCGTGTCGAAGGTGATGACGAACGCGCGGTCGCGCGGGCCGAGGATCGACTCGAGGAAACCGATGGCGGCTTCCTGCACGTCGAGGAGCGAGGCCTGCATGCTCGCGGAGACGTCGATGAGCAGTCCGATCGTGAGCGGCGTTTCCCCGGCGGAGGCGATCGATTCGACGCGGCGCGAGCGCGTGCCTTCGCGGACGACGATGTCCTGCGCGGTGACGGCGGATGCGTTGCCGTCGCGGCCGGCGATCGTCATCCGCAGCTCGACGAGCTGCACGTCCGCGCGGCCCGCGGCGCCGCCGGCGTTGAGGAGCACCGCGTCTTCCGACGTGCGCCCATCGTTCAGCTCCGCGACCGCGCGCAACACGCCGACTTCGCCGTTGTGAATGGCGACGTCCGTCTCCCACGGCGGCGCCTGCAGCACCGCGCGCTCGGCATCGTTCCACGACACGACGAGCCGCCGCAGCGTTTGCGTCGGCGGCACGCGCAGGTTCATGGCGACGTGCACCTTGCTGCCGTCCGCGGGACCTTCCCGCGGCGAGACGAAGTGCAGCCAGAACGTCTCGCCGGCGTCGTTGACCGCGCGCTCGTCGCGGCCGATCGCGCGGCCTTTGCGATCGACGGCGACCGCGCGGATGACGTGGCGTTCCGGCACGTCGCCGAAATCGAGCGTGGCCGAGAACGGCGGCCGCGTCACGCGCGCGGCTTCCTTGCCATCGATGGAAAACGCCACGCGCGCGACGGCGGGCGAGCCGACGTGCGTGCGTACGAGCTGCCGGCCGCTGACGACCTGTCGCGACGGCGGCAACACGCGCACGGCGCCGGCGACGCGCATCCCGTTGCGCAGCTCATCGAGCGCCTGCCGTGCGTCCGCCGCGCGCGGCGCATTCGGGTCGAGATGTTCGAGCGCCGCGGTGAACGCGCGTGCGGCAGCGTCGTTCGCGCCGCGGGCGCGCTGCAGCGCGCCGATCGCGAGCCACGCATCCGCGGCGATTTGCGCATTCACCGCCGAGGCGGCGAGCGGCTGGAGCAGCGTCAGCGCGTCCGCGACTCTGCCTTCGTTCGCGTCGAAGATCGCGCCGATGACCAGCGCCGCCTGCTGCGTCGCGCGATCCTGCAACGCCTGCGCGCGGGCGAGCGCCGCACGCGCGTCGGCGATGCGCCCCAGGCGTCCGAATCCGTTCGCGACGGCGAGCTCCGCGGCGCCCGGGTCGTTCGCGTCGAAGAGCTGCGCGGCGCGCTCGAAGTCATTCGCGACCGCGGCGACGGAGTCGAGGATGATGCCGAAGTCGGTCGTGTCGGGGACGATCGGCCAGCGCGCGCGCAGCACGCCGCGTCGATCGAAAAACGCGACACCCGCGTCGGCGGACTGCCACTGCCGCGCCGCCTCGCCGGCCTGCGCCGGCAATGTGACGACGACCACGGGCGGGAGGCGGCGCTGGATCGCGGGATGCGGCAGCGTGGCGCTCGCGAACGTGCGGCAGCGGCTGCACGGGCGCGTCTCGAAGAAGACCACGATCGGTTTGTGCTCGCGCTGCGCGCGGTCGAGCGCGTCGCGCCAGAGCGCATCCGCCGCGCGCACGTCGGCCACGTCGACGAGATGCACCTCGTGTCCGTCGATGGCCAGCGTGCGGCGCGCCTCGCGTTGCGCGTTTTCGTCGCGCAGCACGACGTCGATCGTGGTCGTGCCGCGCTCCACATGCACGTCGAAGCGCCGCGTCACCGCGCCCGCGGGCGTCGTGCCGCGCGGCGCGGTGATGCGCTGCGGCTCGTCGAGCCGCGTCGTCTGTCCGCGCGCTTCCGCGCGCACGGAGAACGTCGCGGCGAGCACGCCGCCCTCCTCGACGAACTGCAGCTCGTCCGCGGGGATCGCGATCTCGATCGGGATCACGGACGCATCGCCCGACAGCTTCGCCGTGCGCGGGGTCAGTGCGAAATCGAGATCGCGAGTCGTTGCGGCGTCGAGCTCACGCTCCTGTGCGGAAAGGGAGAACGCGGTGAGCACGAGAGCGAGGGCGAGCGAGCCACGCATGGCGTGGCATCATGGTAACCGCCTCACATCGGACGCGTGTCGGCGACGTGCAACGAGTACGTTGCGAGCCGCTCCTGCCGCGCGCCGCTCACGCCGAGGACGATCATCTGGTAGCGGCCCGGCGCGAGGAAGGCGGCGGGGACGACGACCTGGAACGTATCGTTCGCGGGACGCGGCAGCGGCGGACTGCTCCAGATGGGATGCGCCGGCGCGTCTTCGCGCACGAGCTCGAGCCGGTACGACGCGAAGCCCGGCGGGTTGATGAGCGAGGTGTACAGCAGGAACGTGTCGCCGCGCGCGAGGAGCGTCACCGGCTGCGCGGCGCCGCGCTCGCCGTCGGGGAGCAGTTGCTGTCCGTCGATGGCCACGCGCGGCGCGAGCCCGGCCTGCCGCGCGCGCGTCGACTGCCACACGAGACCGCCGAACGCCACGACCAGCGCGGCCGCGAGCGCGAACGACGTCCGCCGCCAGAAGCGCAGGTTCGACGTCGACGCATCGCCGTGGATGCGCGTCTGCAGCGAGCGCCACTGCACGTCGAGATCGCTCTCCGAAAGATAGCCGGGGTCGCCCGGCCGCGCGTCGTCGACGGGGAACGGCTCGGTCATCGCTCGCACGAGCTCGGGATACGCGATGAGCAGTTCGCGGACGCGCGCCTCCTCCTCCGGCTTCAGTTCGCCGCGCATGAACGCGAACAGTTCTTCATTCGTCGGCGGCGCGAGCAGCCTTCGCCGTTCCGCCTGGACCTGCCCGTGAATTGCCTGCAGTTCCGCCTTGGTGATCATTCGTCGTCCTCCGGGAGGGCTTCTCCCAGTGTGCTGCGCAAGGATCGTTTGGCGTCCCGGATGCGCGACTTGACGGCATCGACGGTGATGCCGAGCGTCCGCGCGATGCCCTCGTACTTCGCCTCGCTCAGCCAGAGCTCCATGCACTGACGCTGCCCTTCCGGCAGTCCGGCGATGGCCGCCCAGAGGCGTGCCTTGCGCAGTTGTGATTGCTGCCGTTCGGCGAGGTCGGGGCCTTCCTCGACGCGCGGCTCTTCGCTGGTCAATACTTCATCGATGCTCTGGACGTCGGCGTTGCGCTTGGCGGTCTTGCGCGAGCGGATCCAGTTCAGTAATTCGTTGCGCGCCGTGGTCTGGATGAAGCCCCACTCCGCCTCGCCGCGGTACTGGTCGAAACTCTCGTAGATCCGCGTGAACGTCGCCTGGGCGAGGTCCTGCGCCTGATCGTCGGCGAGCCCGTAGCCGCGAAAGAAGCGGTATACGCGCGCGTAATACTTCCGGTACAACGCCTCGAAGCGCGCGTCGTCGCGGTCTCCGTGTCTCCTCCGCATCATCGCCTGCTCTCGATTCCGCGAAACGCGTATCGTATGAGAGTCTTGAGAGCTTCCGCGTTCATCGCCATCGCTGCCGTCCTCTGCAGTCTATCGATCGACTGCACCAAGTCAGACACGAATGCGCGCAAAGAGTGGGGGCTCGAGCCGCGCCTGAGCGTCGAGGTCGACTGGAGCCTTGCCGACCAGAAGGATTGCCGCCCGATCCGCACCGAGCAGCAGGCGGTCTCCGTGGCCATTGCCCAGACGGCGTGCAGCGACGCCGGCATCGCGGCATTGAAGAATTTCGCCGACCGCGACGCCACGGCCATGAGCGATCTCGCCGCCGCGTATTACATCCGCGCGCAGCGGCAGAACCGGCCCGCCGATTACCTCAATGCCTTCGACGCCGCGTTTCACGCCGCGAACGCGATCCCGCCGCCGGCCGCCGCGCGCTTCAATCTCGCCTTGTGCGAGGAAGCGCTGGGATTAACGACCGACGCAATGGCGATCTTCGGCGCGCTGCAGAACGAGGACGCCACCTCCCGCGAGCGTCTGCGGCGGCTGCAACAACAGAGGGACGAACAATGGTCGCCGCGGTGGCTCCACGCCGCGCTGCGCGCCGGCGACCGCCGCGCGGTCGAGCGCATCGTCCGCCTGCATCCGTCGAGCGCGCTGCTGTACATGGAAGACGAGCTGCTGCCCGATCAATTGCCTTATGCGCGCACGCTCGCCGACGCATGGACGCGGATCACCGGAAATCATTACGCGCGCGACGAGATCGCGGCGGTGGCGTCCGCGAATCCGGCGCAACGCGCGGCATTGAAGGCGGGCTACGCGGCGCTGCGCGACGGGCGCATTACGACGTTTCCCGGTATCAACACGTATTACGCGGCGGCGGTCCCGCAATTACAGCTCGGCGGCAGTCCCGCGGCTCTGTACGCCCGAGGCGGGCTGGCCTTCTCCAAGAAGGACGTCGCGGCGATCGAGGCCATGCGCCGCGAGACGCACGCGCGGGGTTACGCCAACATCGAGGCGTGGCTCACTTCCGGCGCCGGGTATCAGCTCTGGCAACAGGACCGGCATCTCGAGGCGCTGGCCCATTATGACGAGGCCAGCGCGATGTACCGGCGGCTGCACGATCCGGAAGGTCTCACCGCGACCGCCACGCGCCGCTTCGGCATCCTGCGCGTCCTCGGCCAGTCCGAGCGCGGCTGGAGCGACGCGCTCGCCACCGTTCGCAATCGCCGCTTCCTCGGACAACCGCGCGACCGGCACCTCGTCCTCGGTGAATCGGCCGCATCGGCGCTTGCCCTCGGCCATCCGCAAGCCGCACTGCAGTACGCCAATGAAGGCGTCCGCTTCGTCCAGCAGATGTCCGTCGAAACGCCGCCCGACCGGCTCGTGGCGATCGCGTATCTGCAGACGAACATCGCCATTGCACTCCGCCGGCGCGCCGACTATCAGCTCCTGACCGGCCACAACCATGCCGCATTGCAGGATCTCGCCGAAGCCAGGCGGCTCAGCGCAAGAGATCCTTCTCCGCAATACCGCGTCGCGCTCGACGCGCGCATTGCCGAGGTGGAAGCTCAGGCCTATGCACCGCGCGATCCGCGACGCGCCGTGGCCGCGTTCACGTCCGCCATCGATCTCTCGCGCGGCCTCGAATACAGCGCGTTTCGCGCGTCCCTTTATGCACAACGCGCCGCGGCGGAACGGCGCGCCGGGCTGGAGCGGGAGAGCGAGGCCGATCTGCGCGCGGCGCTCGACCTGCTCCATCAGGAGGAAGCGCGCGTCCTCGAGAAGCGCGTCCGCGGCGGGGAGGACATCCTCTGGAGCGATTACTTCTCGCGCTTTGAGGACGCGTATCACGTCCTCATCCGCGAGCTGATCGAGACGAACCGGCAGGCGGAGGCGTTCGTCTATGCCGACCGCTCGCGCGCGTTCGAGCCGCTCAATCTCGCCTTGAAGCTCGCGCCGCCGCCGAACGCGCCGAGCCAGCTCGACCTGCCCGCGCTGCAGCGCACCTTGCCGCCCGGAACGTTTCTCATTGAATACACGGTGATGGAGGACCGCACGTACGCGTGGGTCATCAGCCGCGACGCGTGGCGATTGCTCCCGCTCGGCGTGCGGCAGCGCGACGTCGAGCGCTGGAACAATGCGTTGTCGCGCGCGGTGCCGACGCGCGATACGACGACACTCGATGCCACGCTGTTCGCCGCATACGACGCCTTGCTCGCCGAGCCGTTGCGCGCCGTGGCACAAATGACGAACGGCGCCGCGCGGCTGGTATTCGTGCCGGACGGACCGATGTACGGATTGCCGTTTTCCGCGCTGCGCAATCCGGAGACGCGCCGCTATGTCATTGAAGATGCTCCGGTCGAAACGGCCGGGAGCGCGGCACTGTACACGCTGTCGGTCACGCGCGACGCGCAATTACCGCGCGACACGTCGGCGCTGCTGATCGGGAATCCGGACGGCGCGCATTTGCCCGGTGCCGAGGCGGAAGTGCACGCGATCGCGCAATCGTATGCAGGGGCGGTCGTGCGGACGGGAGCGGACGCCACGGCGGACGCGTTCATTACAGGCGTCCGCGACGATGCGATCGTTCATGTCGCCGCGCACGCGATCGTCGACGCACAGACGCCTTCCAGTTCCTCATTGCATTTCGCGCAGACGCCGGGACAACCAGGCGCTCTCGACGCCGCTCATCTGCTGTCGCAATTGAAGCCGGGGCGCGCGCGGCTGGTCGTGCTCGCGGCGTGCAGCAGCGCGGCCGGTATGCCGGTCGGCGCGGAAGGCGTCGGTCCGCTCGTACGGCCGCTCATCGCCAATGGCGTCCCAGCCGTCGTCGGGACGTTATGGAACATCGGCGACGCCACAGTGGAGCCCCTGCTCGTGTCTTTCCATCAGCACTACAGGATGGGCGACGACGCGGCAGTGGCGATGCAGAAAGCGCAAATCGAACTGCTCCGGAAAAACAACTCCTCCGGCCTCCAGTCGGTGCTCGTGTGGGCTCCGTTTCAGGTGATCGGCCATGGCTCGTCACCGTTCGCGCCCGCGCGGTAAACGAAAAAGGAGAACAACCGTGGGTAGTTTCATTCTGCACATCGTTTTCAGTGGTCTCATTGCATTCATTCCGTCGCAGAACGGGACGGAAATGGACGTCGTGCTGCTCAGCGCGGGCGATTGCGCGCAGCATTACCACATGTCGGACGGCACCGCGTTGCCGCCGCACAAACCGCTCGTCTTCGCGCGCGGCGGCAGCTGCACGGGCGATTGCCCGACCAACGACAGCGCCATTGCGGCGTTCATGTATCCCGATCAGTCGTCGACGGCGGCGCTCGCGTCGCTCGAGGCAGCCATCGATGGCGGCGGTGCGTGGCTGCTCGACGCCTCCGATCTCACGCTGCGCAAAGGCAGCACGTCGGCCGCCGATCTGCCGTCGCTCACCATCGAGACCGGCGACCGCGCGGTCGTCAACGGGGTGACGTCCGTCATTCCGACGACGGCCACCGAGCGCCGCGACTTCTCGTGGGTGGCCGCGCTTCAGTCCATCTGCCCCGACTGCACGTTCAAGTCGGCGCTCACCTCGTCGACGCCGCCCGAGGGGCTCGTGGTGGCGCGCTTCAAACTGCGCTCGGGGAACCTCTTCACGTACTCCGTCGCGCGCATCGGCAGCGACGTCACGCCCGTGAACTTCCGCCGCCTCGACGGCACCGGCAGCGTCTCGACGTACTCGCAGGCGATCGCCACGTGGGTCGGCGCGGACATCGAGGTCACCGGCGACAGCATCGATCTCGTCGAGACGAAGTTCGACGGCGATCCGGGACGCACGATGCACCTCACGCCCGACGAAGACGGCAAGATCGAGCTCGCGGTGGTGAACCTGCCGTCGCGCACGCCGCCGCTGACGACCGGCAATCCGTCGCCCGCGCCCGGCAAGCACTTCGAGCTGTACTACGACCTCGCCGACAACGCGCCGGCGCGCGAAGAGCGCCTCGTGCCGTTCGCCGGTCCCGCGTCCACCGTCGGCTCGTATCCGCAGGTCAGCTGGGCGACGATCCACCCGACGACGGAGCTCTGGTCCGATCTGCTGAACGGACTGCGCCTCAACGTCGGCCGCGGCCCCGACGACCGCATCCTCTGCCCGCCGACGCACTGATTTCGTTTCCGCGGTGCGCCGCCCGGCAACGGGCGGCGCACCTTTTCGAAAGGATCAACCCTTGGCGCGCACATTCCTCCTCGGCGCACTCCTGATCCTCGGCGGCGCGCAATGCACCGCGAAGCGCTCGGCCGCGAACGCCGGCCAGCACGTCGCGGCGGCCCGGTCGCTTGCCCAGCTGTACGACGCGTCGCGCTTCCACGCGTGGCACATCCGCGCGAACGCCGCCGGCCGCGACTGCCGCGTGCTGCTCCTCGAGACCGGGATCATCCTCGACGGCTCGATGATCGAAGCGATGCACTACGGCGCCGGCGAATACGACGCGTACGGCGGCGGCGTGAAGCGCTTCCTGCGCCTGCACGAATTCCGCGGCGTCGCCTACAAAGACGTCTCCAAATGCATCTGGACGTACGGCGACGTGACCCAGGACGAAGCAGAGAGGCTCGTCAAATGTCGCTGAAGCACGCCTGTTTCGCGCTCCTCTGCGCCGTGATCTTCGCCCACGACGCGGCCGCCGCGCCGCACAAACGCGCGCTGCTCGTCGGCATCAACGACTACTCGGCCTCGCATCTCCCGTCGCTCGGACCCGCCGCGCCGGAACGCGACTGGCCGCCCCTCGGCGGCGCGGTCAACGACGTCGAGGCGATGCGGCAGTTGCTCGTCGCGTTGCGCGGCTTCGCACTGCAGGACATCGTGACGCTGACCGATGAGGCGGCGACGCGCGCGGCGATCCTGCGCGCGATCGAAACGCAGCTCGTCGCGACGGCGGCCGAAGGCGACATCGTGTTTTTCTACTACGCGGGCCACGGCTCGCAGGTGCGCAACTCGCGCTCGGACGAGCCGGATCATCTCGACGAATCGATCGTCCCCGCCGACTCGCGTCGCGGCGCGCCCGACATCCGCGACAAGGAACTGCGCCGCCTCTTCAACCGCGTCCTCGATCGCGGCGCGCGCCTCACGGTGATGCTCGACGACTGCCACAGCGGCTCCGGTGCGCGCGGACTGCCGACCGGCGCGGTCGCGCGCGGCATCAAGCCCGATCAGCGCGACGTCGCCGACGGCGCGGACGCGGGACCGCGTCCGGAGTCGCGCGGCGCCGTCGTCATCGCCGCGTCGCAGGACTTCGAGGACGCGCGCGAGAAACGCGACGACCGCAACAATCTGCACGGCGCGTTCACGTGGGGCTGGATGCGCGCGATGCGCGACGCCGCGCCGGACGAGTCGGCGTTCGAGATGTTTCTGCGCACGCAGGCGCGCCTGCGCACGGAGATGCCGTTTCAGGAGCCGGTGTTCGCCGCGACTGCTTCCGCGCGCAACACGCCGTTCCTCGGCACGCGTGACGAACGCCGTAGTGCACGTGGCGACGAACGCACGCGCGTCGCGGTGGCCAAACTCCTCGCGAACGGCAACGTGCTGCTGCAGGGCGGCTGGGCGAACGGACTCTCCGCCGGCAGCGTGCTGCGCGTGGCCGGAGATCCGCGCACGCGCGTCCGCGTCACGGCGCTGGTCGGACTCGGCAATGCCGAGGCGCGTGTGGAAGAAGGACGCGTCGACGCCGGGACGTTGCTCGAACCGTCCGGCTGGCTCGCCGCGCCCGCGCGACCGCTGCGCGTCGCGCTGCCGCAAGTCGCGCTGGGCGAAGTCTCGATCGGCGGACTCGCGCGCGCGCTCACGCGCATCGCGGCGCAACGCGGTCTGCGCTGGATTCACGATCCCACCGCCACGACGCCGCAGTACGTGCTGCGACGCGGTAACGAGCAGTGGGAGCTCCTGCGCCCGCGCGGCGCGTCAACGGCGTTCACGCCGGATACCGACGGCGCGGAGAACGCCGTGCGCGCGGTGCCGGAAGGCGCGTCGCTCTTCGTGCAGCTGCCCGCGCCGCAGGCCATCGTCGAACGGCTCGCCATTCCGCCGAACGATGTCGCGAACGATCCCGCCGAGGCCGACTACATCCTCACCGGACGCTTCGTGAACGGGCGGCTCGCGTACGCGTGGATCCGCCCCGGCGTCACGCGCGCGGATCGCCGCAAGTCGGGCCTGCCGGTGCGCAGCGCGTGGACGAGCGACGCGGAGACGCTGCGCGACACCGCGCTCCGCCTGCGCCGCATCGCCGCGTGGCAACTGCTCGACTCGCCGCCCGCGGCGCGCTCGCCGTATCACCTCGCGTTGCGGCGCGCGCACGACAACGCGCTCGTGCACGGAACGAGCGTCATGGGACACGAGCGCTATCAGGCGGTGCTGCGCGGCGTGAATCTGCCGCCGCGCGTCGACGGCCGCTTCGTCTACCTCTTCGTGATCGACAGCCGCGGCCAGAGCATCCTTCTTTATCCGCGCGCCGCGAGCGGCTCGGTGGAGAACCGCTTCCCGATCGACCCGTCGGTAGCGCCGCCCGCCGAGATCCCGCTCTGCGCTTTCGAGGTCTCGCCGCCGTACGGCGTCGACACGTACGTGCTGCTGACCACCGATCAGCCGCTGCCGAATCCGTCGCTTCTCGAATGGAACGGCGTGCGGTCGAACGGCACGCGGCCGTCGACACCGCTCGAAGAGCTACTCGCGTCGCTCGGCAGCTCCACGCGCGCCGTCGTCACGCCGTCGAACTGGTCGATTGAGCGGACGACGTGGGAGTCGACGCCACAAAAGCGAGGCGGCGGTGTCTGACGGCGCATGGGCTTTTCGTACCGCAAGAGCGTCTCCGTCGGTCCGTTCCGCTTCAATCTCTCCGGCTCCGGCGTCGGCATGTCCGTCGGCGTGCGCGGCTTCCGCGTCGGCACCGGACCGCGCGGCAACTACGTGCGCATGGGCCTCGGCGGCGTGTCGTATCACCACACGCTGCCGCGCGCGCATGCACCCACGCGCGTCGCAACGCCGGCGCTCTTGCCGCTGCAGACGAGCGGCCCTGACGCGGCGTCGCTCGCCGACTCGTCCTCGATGCAGCTCCTCGAACAAATTCGCGCGGCGCGGAGCGCGACCAGAATCACGCTGCCGGTGATCGTCGGCGCGTTTCTCTTCTTCCTCTACGCTGCTTCGACGGGATCGGCCGATTTCATCTTGTTCGCGTTCGCCGTCGGCATCGCCGCGATCGCGGCGGCGAAGTACAGCGACGTGCGGCGTAGGCACGTCGTCGTCCTGTACGACCTTCAGTCGCAGGCGGCGGAGGCGTTTCACCGCCTGCTCGAGTGGTCGCAGGCGCTCGCGGTGTCGGAGCGGCTCTGGCACGTGGAGGCATCGGGCGGCGTGTACGACTGGAAGTACAACGCCGGCGCGAGTCCGCTGGTGCCGCGCGAGCTCACGCGCATGCGCTTCGCCGCACCGCCCTATCTACGCACGAATGTCGCGATCCCCAGCCTCGCCCTGGGCGCGCGAACGCTCTATTTCCTACCCGATCGCCTGCTCATCGACGACGGCCGCAGCATCGGCGCGCTCGCATACCGCTCGCTCGAGCTCAGCGTCACCGAGTCGCGGATGATCCAAACCCCTCCCGCGCCGTTCGACGCCCTGGTCGTCGGTTACACCTGGCGTTACGTCAACCGCGACGGAGGTCCGGATCGCCGCTTCGCCAGCAATCCGCGGCTGCCGATCTGCCTCTATGACGAACTGCAGCTGCGCAGCGCGGGCGGCTTGCAGGAAGTCGTGCAGGTGTCGCAATCGGGGATCGCAGAAGGATTCGCGGCGGCGGTGCGATTCCTCGGCGGCGTCACGGCGCAGACGCAGGGCAACGGTATCGTGTGAGCTCCGTGAAGCGCTGGACGTTCGTCGCCTTCGCCTGTCTATCGGCCGCATTCGGCGCCGCGGAGTTTGCGGGACAGCGCTCGGTGACGCCGCTCTCACTCGTCGACGCTAGCACGTCCGCGCCGGCCGACGGCGGCCGCGCGGCGGCGCTCTTCGTCGGCATCCGCACCTTCGACCGCGGCGCGTTGCGCGAGATCCCGTACGCCGTCGACGATGCGATCGATCTCGCGTATCTCTTCGCCTTCGATCGCCGCGTGCGCCTCGTGCCGCCGCAGCGCATCGTGCTCGCGCTCTCCGGCGCGCCGGACAAACCGGAGTCAAGCAACCGGCTGCGCGAGTTGATCCGCGCCGGCGCGCGCGTCGCGAAAGCCGAGCCGCACCACATCCTCGCCCTCGCCGGGCAGCAGGCGGCGATCGCGGGCAGCCACGGCTTTCTCATCGTCTCGTTCGCGACGCACGGCTTCGTCCGCGGCGGCATCCAGCACGTCGTGGCGGCGTCGGGACAACCGGTGTCGACCGCGGCGCTGCTCGACGTCATCGCCGCGCACCGCGTGCCGCGCTCGCTCATCCTCATCGACGCGTGCAAGCAGCGCATCGCCGGCAGCCGCGGCGTCGACGCGCTGTCGTACGCGGGGATGACGCTCGCGAAGCAGATGCCGCGCGTCCACGGACAGGTCGTGCTCTCGACCGTAGGCGCCGCATACGACGATCCGGACCGGCGCAACGGCGTCTTCACCGCCGCGGTGATGGAAGGGCTGCAGTGCAACGCCACGACGTTACGGAAGCGCGTGACCGCGACGACGCTGCACGCGTACGTCGAGCGCAGCGTGCGCAAGTGGATCCGCGACCACGTCGACCACGCGATCGGCTCGGCGACGCAGATCAGCCTCGACGGCGAGGCCAAGAACATGCCGCTCGCCGATTGCAGCGTTCCGCCTCCACCGCCTGTCATCGTGGTTGCGAGTGGACATACGCTTCGCACCTTTCTCAAGTCGCCGCGCAAGCTGCTCTGGCGCAACGACGTCGAGGCTCCGATCACGCACACCGCGCAGGCCGACGGCACCATCGTCGCCGGCACGCGCAAAGCACTCATCGGCTTCGACCGCATCGGCACGCGCGTCTGGACGATCACCGGACCCGAGCCGCTGCGCGAGCTCACCGCGGGCGATCTGTTCCGCAACGGTCATCACCATTTCGTCGCGCTGTGGGGTGGGCACATCGCCATTTACGATGCGGAAGGAGGCCGCGGCGACACGTGCGAGGCGCCCGAGAAACTGCGCGCCGTCGAGATCTACCGCGCCGGTCCGCACTACGCGCCGCGCATCGCCGTCGCGGGCGCGAACCGCGTGCTCGTCTACGATCCCAAGAAGCTGCGCGACGCGAAGCCGCTCTGGTCGGGACACCTGATGCCGCGCACGGAGACCATCGCCAGCCTGCACGTCGCCGATCGCAATCACGACACGAAGTTGGACATCGCCATCACCACCGCGCGCGGCGCGACGCTCTACGTCGACGTGCAGGGAAATCCGGTCGGCACGGCGAAGAACGGGCTGCGGCTGAAGCTCGACGCGCGCAAATGACCGCTCAGCAAATGACGCTCAGCGCTCCACGCCGTCGAACGCCTCCTGCGCCGCCTTCTTCGTCAGCACGCCGACGAGACGCTTGAAGTCGGGATCGGGGGCCGTCGCTCCCGGCGTGTAGCGCAGGCCGATCGCATCGACGTTCACCGCCGCCTGAATGTCCGCCAGCGTCGTCAGCCCGCGCTCCATCGCGCCGTGCACCTGATCGAGGATCGACTGGTAGAGCTCCGCGGTCAGATCGAGATACGCCTCGTCGTGAAACGCCGGCCCCTGACCCGGGACGATCACGCGCGCGTCGAGCGCCTGGAACTTCCGCAGCGTGGCCAGCCACGGCGTGATCGCGTACGAGTTCGTCGTCCACGGCGGCGGTCCGTCGCCGCTCTCGGGATGCACGAGCGCGTCGCCGGTGACGAGGATTTTCTCCGCGGGCAGAAACAGCGCCGTCGATCCCGTCGCGTCGCCCACGACGCTCATCAGCCGGAACTCGCGCTTGCCGCGCCAGAACGTGAGCTCCTCCCGATACGTCAGCGTCGGCAGCACGTGCGGCACCTCGGCGCTCTCCTTCGCGAACGCGTCGTACAACGCGATCTCGTCTTCGAGCTGCTTGCGCTGCGCGTCGCTCGTCGCGTTCGCGAGGTCGGCGCGCCGCCGCGCCACACCCTTCGCGATCGAGCCGGAGAAGAACGCGTTGCCCATGCGCTGCATGTACGCGCGCGTCTCTTCCGTGGCGATGATCTCGACGCCAGGATACGCCTTCGCGAACTCCGCGTTGCCCATCCAGTGGTCCATGTGCCAGTGCGAGTTGATGATCGTGCGCACCGGCTTGTCCGTGATCTTGCGAATCTCCGCGATGACCATGCGCGCGGTGACCGGGCGCGTGCACGTGTCGAACACCGTCACGTCGCGGTCGCCGACGACGGCCACGACGTTCGTCGCCGTCCACAGATCGAGATCCGACGGCGCGCGGAAGAGATACACGCCGTCCGCCAGCGTCTCTTTCGTGAGTTGCAGATCGGCCGCGGACGCAACGGCGGCCGCGAACATCACCAGAGCACAGACGACGAATTTGCGCATCCGCTCACGATAGGCGCACGCGCGGCGAAGCGTTTGTAGCGTTCCTGTGACGCGGCGCCCGAGCCTTGCGCCCGGACGCCGCGTTCGTGTTGAAACGATCTACGGATGCATGGCGACGGCGTCGCTCTGCGGCAGCACCTCGAGCAGCCGCTTGATCTCGCTGCGCTTCGCGTTCGTCTGCGTCGTCTGCGGCATGTACGCGTTGAGCAGGACGAACGTGAAGATCTGGTTCGTGCCGGTCAGCGGCGACGGCGCGCCGTTGCCCGACGCCGAGCCGTGACAGGTCATGCAGTTGCTGGTCTGGAAGTACGTCTCGATGGCGTTGTTGCCGAAGATCTTCAGATCGATCTTGTTGTTCTGATCCTTGATCGGCGGGAAGACGTAGCATTCCTTCGCGCCCGACGGGCAAGGGTTGAGCGTGTGCACCATCTCGTAGTACTGCCAGACCGTGCCGCTCAGATTCTTCTGCCACGTCTGATTGACCTGCTGCACTTCGCTCGGGATGTTCTTGACCTGGCAGATGTCGTCCGGCGTGTTGTTGCCGTTCCACGGAATGTTGCCGGTGACCTGCGGCGGCTTCTTGTTGTAGTTGCCGCCGCAGTTGCCGTTCGGCGTGCCCAGCTTCGCGAGCGTCGGCGCGATGCCGTTCGGTGCGGCGACGTTGTCGACCTGCTGGAAGCTCGCCCAGAACCACGTGCCGCCCATCGACGGTGTGAGTCGAAGGATATGCATGCCGATGAGGCCGAACAGCGCCGGTCCCTGGCAGGTCTTGCCGTCCGGCTGCATGAAGTAACCCCACTGCGTGTAGTAGCGCGGGATGATCGCGGAGTCGGTCGAGGGATTCAGCACGCGCCACGTCGCCTTCACCTCGAGCGCGCCGTACTGCGCGTACGACGGCAGCGGCGGCGTGATCTCGGTGCCGTTCTTCGGGAACGGCTGCAACTGGCCCGACTTGTTGTACGCCGCGACCTGATTCGCGCCGAGGTAGTAGCCGTTCTGCTGGATGTACGCGTACTCGGAAGGATCGACGCGGATGTCCGTGATCGTGTACCACCCCTTCTGATCGACGAGCGGATTGCCGGTGGCCTGATTGATGTAGTCGCGCACGATCGTCGCGGTCTGGAACGTCGAGCCGTCGATGTACATCGGCTGGAAGCCCGGCGCGACCGGATTGGCCGGCGTGATCGCCGCGCACGCGGACGGGATCGAAACCTGCTGCGTGTACGTCGATCCCGGATCGGCGCCCTGATCGAGCATGATCGTGCTGAGATCGCGGTACGTGTTCCACACCGTCGGCACGATCGCGCCGTTCGGTGCCACCGCGCCGATGACGGAGTTCGTGTCCGGCTGCGCGTTCTGTCCGCCTGACGACGGCGAGAGCGCCGGCCAGTTGAGCGCGACGAAGGTCTGCCAGCCGAGGTTGAGGTAGTTGTTCTGCGGCGGATTGGGCGGCGGGGTGGGACTGACGTCGACCGGCACCTGCCACGAGTTCGGCGGCAGATTCACCGTCGTCACCACCGCCGGCTTCGGCGCGGGCGGCGGCGCCTTGTCGACCGCCGGCGACGGCGTCTCTTGCTTGCAGGAAAGAGCCCCAACGAGGAAAACGAGCGCGGCCAAACCTCGGATTACACGTCGACTCATCACGTCTCCTTTACGTTCCACAACCATGGAGAGTCGGGAAGCGGGCGAGTCCCTACCTTGGGGCGTTCACGACGCCGCGCTGAGCGCGATCACGGCGAGCACGACGAGCGTCAGACAGAGCACGCCCGCGGCGATCGCGCAGCTGAGCAGGCCGTCGGTCGCCGGCGTGGGAGCGTCATTCATTGGTGGAGATTCACGCTGACGCGCAGCGTGCGCGGCGCGACGACGCGCACGATCGCGTCGGAGAGACTGTCGAAGAGATCGCGCACACTTTCCTTTTGCGCGAACGGCTCGGCTGCGTTGCGCGCTAAACGCCGGCGCCATGTGAACGAGACGGACGCGTCGAATCGCCCAGGCGGCGTACTGCACGGAATCGTGAATCGCATGCGCGCCGGCTCCTCGCGGTCGCCTGCCCGTTTCTGCAGCGACTCGTACGAGGTGCCGGTCGAGCCGCGTCCCGCGGGCTCGATCCAAGCATCGTTCGCCGGACGGCGCAGATCGCATTCGGTTTCGATGGATGCGTCGCGATCGAAGCACTTCGCGCCGCACCGCGGCAGATCGCGCGGACGCACGCGCGACTCGGGGATCGTGAAGCGGCAGCCGCGGACGTTCGACGCCGCCACCGCGTTCGCATCGAAGATGACCTGCCGCTCGAAGTCGAGACGGCTCACGATCTGTTCGGAGATGTGCTGGCCGAACGCGTGGTCCGTCGCCAGCAGGAGGATGAACAGCTCGCGTCCGTGCGAGGCCTTGCGGAAGACGTGCGCGAGCAGGCGCGCGCGCATGGCGCTCGGCGCGTCGACGGCGAGCACCGCGTTCTCGAAGCAGCGGCCGAACAGCGAGCCCGCCAGCGGCGTGCTCGGCAGCGGCACGCCGCCGCAGACCGTGGCGTCGGTCGACGCGCGCGGCGGCGTATCGAGCTCCATGTCGGAGACGACGATCGCGGCTTGCGCGCGGCCGGTTGCGAGCGCGTCGCCGAGTTGCTCCGCGGCGAGATGCAGCGCGGTGCGGTTCGCGGTGGGATGCAGCGCCGCGCGCGCGGTGGCCAGCCGCGCGATCGATTCGCCGACGCCGTACTGTTCGACCGCCTCCGCATGCGCGGAAAGCAAGACACCGCTGTCGAGCGCTTCGACTACCGGCGTGAGATCGTCGGTCGCTTCCGCGCCGCCGCCATGCTTGCGCGCGACCGCGAAATCGCGCATCGATCGTGAGACGTCCCAGTACACCTGCACGACTTCGCGCGCCTGCGCCGCCTCCGCCTTGCGTCGCGCGTTGCCCGCGGCCGGAATGACGACGCTCACGGACGGCCGGCATTCGACGGTGACGGCGCGTTCTTCACCTCCACCGCACGCCGTCACGACGAACCAGACCGCGAGCAGCAACGCAGGCTTTCTCATGGATTCTGCAACTCCCGAAGAATCGAATGCACGGTGTCGCGGTGGCGCTGTAGCTCGCGCTGCATCGTCTCGTTTGCGCGTTCCAGTTCGAGCTGCCGCTGCCACGAACGCCGCGCCGCGGCGAGCGTGAACGCGAGCAGCACGACGACGGCGACCATCACGATCGTCGAGATCACCCGCGCCTCCCCGCGGCGCCTTCGGTCGCGAGCTGCACGGAGACGACGACGCGGCGATCGCCTTCCCAGCCGAACGGCGCGATGCACCGTGAGCCTTCGACGGGACGCGTGTCGCCGAACGAGCGCACGGCGATGCGTCCGAGGAACGCGCGCCGCTGCTTCGGCGATAGCCAGACCGGATCGCTCTCCGCGCGTTCGAGGAGGCGCGCGTACACGCTGAACGCGCGGTCCGCGCCGAGCTTCTCGTTTCCCGCGCGCGTGCCGACGCAGTCGGTATGTCCGTCGACGTGAATCGTGATCGCGTTGAAGGAGCGCGGATCCGCCGCCGCGAACCGCAGCGCGTTCGTGTAGAGGCAGCCGGCCACGGCGTCGGCGGACGACGCGTCGAGCGGCACGGCCTTCCCCTTCTCGAAGCGGATCACGTCTTCGCCGACGGTCACGAAGCAGCCGCTGCCCGGCACCTGTCTGCGGCCGGTCGCCCGCGCGACGCAGCTCGAGAAGCCGGCCAGGAACGGACTCGCATCCGCGCACGGATTGCTGTGGCTGCGGAGGACGTCGAGCTCGCCGCGCGCTTCCGCGAGCGCACCCTTCGCGGCCGCGAGTTCCTGTTGCGCCGCCGTCCGCTGCTCGTCGCTGAACGCGACGGCCGCGAGTCCGCCGATGAAGAGCATGAACGTGAGGTCGGCCCACGAGATCCAGTAGTTGACGCCGCGCCCGAACATCGTCAGTTCTCCTGCCCGTTCGGCAGCAGCTCGAGGAGCTTCAGCCGCACGCGGCCGAGGCGCTCGCGTTCCGCGGCGACCTTGCGCATGTCGGTGGCGACGAGCGACGACGCTTTGCGCACCGCGGTCGCGGCTTCGGTGAGCGGCGTGAGCAGCGACGCGTTCGTCTCGTCCGCGTCGCCCAGCCGGCCCAACGCCGTGGTGACGGACGCGACGAGCGACTCCGCCTCGCGCGTGAACTCCGCGGCGCTGCCGACAACCGACTTCGCGCCGCGGTCGAACGCGGAGGCGAGCGCGTCGAGCGAGGAGACGACGTCGTTGAAGCGCGTGCTGATCGCGGAGACGGAATGCTCCGTGAGCTCGAATTGATCGCGCAGCGTGCGGAATTCGCCGGCCAGCAGATCGCGCGCGCGGCGGATCTCGTCGTCGTGAATCGTCTGCAGCGTCGCGCGGAACTGCTCCTCGACCCGCGTCACCGACGTGGCGATGAGTCCCGCGGTGCGGTCGATGACCTGCTGCGGTAACCGCACGATCTCGCTCACGAGCTCGCGCCGGTGCTGCTCGAAGAGCGCCGCGTCCTCGTGCGTGAGTGCGTCGAAACGCGCGTTGAGCGACTGCACGATCTCGTTCAGCTGCTCGACCGATTTGCGGAAATCGGTGAGTCCCTTCGCGAGCTTCACGCGCACCGCGCCCGACTCTTCGTCGACGCGTTCCGACGCGGCGGCGGCGAGCTGCTGATTCGCTTCGTGGAGCGCCTGCAGCTGGCTGATCTGCATCGAGACGAGCTGTTCGATGAGCTCCTCGACGCGCGACGTCCGCGACTCCGGCGCGACCGCGGATCGCGTCGCCGGCGTCGGCTCGCGATTCGCGTCGTCGAGTTTCTTCCGCCGCAGCGGCTCGAAGATCGTCGCGTTCAGGTGATGCGCGTCGCGCGTCAGCGCCAGCGCGCAGAGGATCGCGTAGCCGGTCGCGACGAACGCCTTCGGCGCGACCGACACGATGCCGCCGCCGGTCGTTCCGGCGCTCGCGTAGAACAGCAGCAGAAACGCGGACGCCGCCATCCCCGTGGCCAGCACGGCGCTCGACGCGGTGGCGAACATCCCCTGCACACGCTCCGCGGTGCTGCCGATCAGGCGATCGACGTCGGTGATCGAGAGGTCGCGCGATGCGAGGCGCTCCGTCAGCTCCGCCTCTTCGTCCGCGCGCCGCAACAGCTGCGCGCGCAGGATCACCGCGAGCGCGAGCTCGCATGCGAGCGCGGCGAGCCCGCCCCACTGGCCGGCCGCGACGCGCAGGTACAGCGCCGCCGCGACGACGACGGCGAGCCACGGCTCCCAGAAGAGCCGCCGCGCCGGAGGCCGAGGAGCCTGCAGCGAGAGCACCGTCATCGCGAGAACACTCCGGCGTGCTGCACTTCGAAGTCGTCGCCGCGGCGCGTGAGGCGCGGCAGCGATTCGACGCGGCGGATCTCGTCGTTCACGCCGAAGTCGGCGCGGTTGAACCAGTCGTTCGGCAGCCGCGCCGGCTTGACGACGTTCGGGACCGCGTACCACGTGCCGCGATGCTCGACGATGAACGCGATCGGAGTGCCTTCCCCCGACGGCGGCCAGACGGTGACGTGCGCGGCGAGAGCGTCGGTGCTCGCGCGCACGGCGTCGAGCGTGGTGGAGTTCTGCTGCACGATGCGGTTCGCGAGCGCAAGCAGCTGCGCGGCTCCGTCTTCCGCGGAGACTGACTCAGCGTAATGCTCGGCTTGGCGCTCATCGCGGAACACGCTGCGCGATGCCGGCGGCGGATTCATCGCGCGCGGCGGAGCTGCATCGAAGTTTTGCCGCGGCAGCCGACGCACCACTTCCACCGGCACATTCACGATCGTCGAGCGCAGCGACTCGATGCTCTTCTGCAGCTCGCTCTTCAGCTGCGCCAGCTCTTCGCGCCGCGTGTCTTTGTCCTTCGACGCGCGGCCGCGGTCCTGCGCCGCGTGGACGCTTTTCTCGAGCGCGCGCAGGCGCATCGTCAGCGCGAGCGCGGTGAGCACGATCGTCAGCGCGAGAACCGCGAGCGCGAGGATCACCGGCATCTGGTTCATGCGTGCACCTGCAGCAGCACCTGGCGCGTGTACGTTTCCGCGGCGATGGCCAGCGGGCTGGCGACCCAGACGTTCACGCCTTCGAGCACGGCGCCGTCGTGTTTGTCGACGCCGGTCGAGCGCGTGGTGAGCGCGATGCGCGTGCCGTCGCGCACGGCGGCGACGATCTCCTCGCGCGCGCCGGTCAGCTTCGCGATGCGCTGCAGTCCGTTCGCGGTGATGCCGACGGCGGGCGTGTTCGCGCCGAGCCCGCGCAGCGGCTCGTCGTCGCGGCGGACTTCGCCCGCGACGCTGACTTCGATGCCGTTCACCGCCGCCGGTTCGAACGCGACGAAGTCGCCGCGCGTCGCGCCGCCGTGCAGGATCGTGCGGCGCGCCAGCAGCTCCTTCGGATTGCCGGGCAGCGTCGGATCCTCGTAGCGGCTGTACGCGAGTTGCGAGCCGAGGGCGCGCGCGATGTCGGTGAGATGCAGCGCCATCTGCTCGTCCGGCGACGCCGGCAGCGACCAGCCCATGCCGAGGAGTTGCACGTGCACGCGGCCTGGCTGGTCGCCGCCGGTCCAGTAGCGCCAGACCGAATCCATCCAGAGCGCGGTGAAGCGCTTCACGACGTCGAAGTAACTCGCGGCGATGCGCGACGACGCTTCGTCGAGCTGCGGCAAGGAGCCGATGCGCAGCTTGCGGCGATACTCCGCGAGCTCGGTGCCGCCGAAGTCGCGCGTCAGCCATTCGACGAGCGAGTGACCGCCGATGCGCGCGCTCTCAAAGACGACGTTGCGCGCGCCGCCCCTGCGTCCGCGGCCGAAGTGCTTCGCGAACAAATCGAGCGTTCCGCCGCCGAGGTCCGCGATCACGATCGCGTCGACATCGGTCGCCGGCGCTTCGATCGGCGCGATGACTTCCGACTCGTACGCGAACCGCGACTCGAGCTGCAGTCCGGTGCGGCGGTGCAAGGTCGCGATGACGCCTTCGATCTCCGCGACGAAATCCGCCGCGCGGGCGCGCTGCCGCAGCGGCATCGTGAAGATGACGGAGAGCCGGCGGCTGTGCACGATGCCTTTGCTGAGTGCGGCGGCGATGCACTGCTCGAGGTGGTGGACGAGAAACGCCTCGCGATACGCGCGCTCGCGCGTCCACTTGATGTCGAAGAGCAGCGACGTGCCGTCGCTCTTCCACTGCCAGTCGTCCTGATCGAGCAGGACGTGATCGCCGTACTGCGGCCGCGGCGGACGCGCATCTTTCGCCGATCCGAGATAGACCAGCGCGCTCGGCGCGCGACGCTTCTCGCGGATCGTCGAATCCACCGGACGCGTCCCGTACCACTGGAACGCTTCCAGCGCGCTCCCCTTCCACACCTCGGCGGTCGCATCGGCGCCGGCGGCGAGGAGATCGAGCACTTCCGTTTTCTGCGCGCCGTCGATCGCGACGACGGTTGCCGATGTGCCGAAGTCGACGGCGACGCGCTGCGTGGCGTCTTCGAGGTGCTGCACCGCGCGCTCGATCTTCACGAAGCCGACGTCGTGACGCTCGAGGTCGAACGAGAGGCTGTGCGGCACGTTGCCGTCGGTGGCGAGGTAGTGCAGCGAGTGCCGCTCGCTCAGCGGCGCGGAGAGCGTCCACGCCTTCGCCTGCGCGTCGTGCATCACGGCGTACACCGTCTGCGGGCTGTAGCGATGCTCCGGCACGTCGAAAAGCACCGTGAGGCTCGCCGACGGACTGGCGACGGCCGCCGGCCAATGCAACAGCAGCGGATTGATCGCACGCACGCGCGACGCCGCGTACGACTCGACGAATGTGCGGTCGTGGACTCTCACGCTGACGCGCAGCTCCTGGCCGTGCTCCTCGCTGCGCACGTCAACGACGCCCGACTTGAGCAGCGGGACGTACTCGCGCCGCAGCGGCGTCAGCCACTCCGTCCGCTGCTCGTTGCGGAAGCAGCCGACGTTCTCCGTCAGCAACTCGCCGGCGACGGACGTGACGATGCGCGCGGTCGCTTCGAGCCGCCACGCGCATCGCGCGTCGGTGTCGACGACGATCTCGCCGAAGAGGCAGTCGCGCGCCGCCGGCGGCAGCAACTCCGAGAAGACGATGCTCTTCGTTTCGCCGCCGCCGAGCCGCGGAACCGGGAGCGCGATGCGCGCGATCTCCTGCACCACCGCGCGCACGGCCGGCGACATCTCCGCGGGCGACGGCTGCGGCGTGAGCACGCCGAACGCCTCCGCCGCCGCGGCTACGCAGTCTTTCGCGTCGGCACTGCCGGCGGCGGCATTCGGCAGCGGCAGCGAGACCGGCTCCGCGATGCCGGGCCAGCGCACAGTCACGCTCTGCGACGTGAACTGCTTGGTCACGCCGGCGTAGCGCGAGGTCGCGAAGAGCAGCACGTCGAGCCACGCCGGCAGTGCGGCCGTTCGGCAGCGCGCGACCGCGGCCGTGTTGCGGCACCACGTCGCGAGCGACTCGAGCCGCGACGCCGCATTCCACAGCGCGCCGATCGTCGCCTCGTCGTTCCAGTAGCCGTTGACGAGCGGCAGGCAGACGAACTCGCGCGAGAGCTCGCCGATCGGGATGCCGCGAAACGAGAGAATCTTTCCCGTCGTGAACGGCAGCGATTTCGGTTCGACCGTCAGCTTGTTCTCGACGAGCAGGTTCGCGAGCAGCAGCCAGCGCTTCAGCCATTCGCGCGGACGGTCGCCCTTGTCACCGGAGACGAGCACTGGACGCCGCACGCGCCCGTCCTCGACGAGCAGCGCCGCGAGCTCGGCCTTCTCCTCGCCGTTGCGCGCTTCCCAATTGCGAAAGATGTCGCCGAGCGTGAGCTCCACCGCGTCCGACGCCGGCACTTTCGATACGTCGACGTCGTCGACGGTCACGAGCTCGCGCACCTGCGCCTGCGTGATCGGAACGACGTTGCCGCCGGTCACGCGGCTGGCATAACCGATCTTGCGGATGAGCAGCGCCGCGGTGTCGCTGTCGGCCGCGACGGCTTCAGCCTTGCGCTCGGTCGTCTGCGGCGGCACGACCGGAACGTCCTTCCAGAGATCGTACGGACGATCGACTCTGCCGTTGACCCAGCCGCGCAGCGTCGCGAGACCGCGATGAATGCGCGGCACGACGGGCAGCTTCTCGTCGGAGACGCCGAGGTTGCGCAAGGCCGCGCGCTTCGCGGCGAGCGGACCGTCGATGCGCTGGCGGTCGGTCTGATCGAGCGCCGCGATCCGGCCGCTCAGCGACGAGAACGGCAGCACGAATCCCTGATAGCGACCGCGCAGATACTCCGATGCGAGCGTCAGTCGCCCGACCGCTTCGACGTTCGACTCGACGAGCTCGCGCAACGTCAGACGCGGCGTGATCCGCAGCGACTTCGGCAGCGCAACGACGTCGCCCGCGAGCGTCGCCGCGGGCACGTGCGTGCCGCCATTCGCATCGCCGGCGAAGAACGACAGCGCCGCCGCGGCCGCATAGTACGGAATGGTGAGGTTGCGCTTGCGCGCCTGGAACGCGCCGCTCTGGCATTCCTCCTCCGGCGCGCGCGAGACGGACGGATGTCCGAACAGAATCGTGCGCACGGCGCTCGAGCCCGAATGCGCCGCGTGCCACAGCGCGGAGTTCGCGTTGCTCTTCTGCACCGATTCCGAAAGGCGGTTCGCGCACAGGCCCGAGAGGCGGAACCATTCCGTGGCCATGAGCGCCATCAGCCGGCCACCACCGCTTGCCGCCGAGAGCCGCCGCACGAGCGCGGGCGCGAAGCCCGCGCCGGTGCCGCCGACGCCCGACCCCGCGACGACGATGCGATTCGCCGGATCGCCGGCGAGCGCGAAGATGCGCGCGAGCTGCGGGTTCACGCCGTCGCCGCGCGTCACTTCATTGAAGAGCCATTCGGCCATCATCGCGCCGACGCGTGGCTGCGCGTAGAAGCCGGTCGTCACGTCGACCTCGCGCTGTTCGCGCAGCAGCAGCGCGTCCGCCGCGTTCGGACCGAACGACGCGCCGAGGCGATTCACGAACTCGTACATGCGCCGCGAGTCGGCGAGCTGCGAGTGCACCGGAAGCGGGACGCATTCGAAGCTGTCGCCGGCGAGCAGACCGAGCGCGTTGAGCCGCGCGCGCGCCTCCTGCCACGCTGATGGCTGATCCGTGTCCGCCGCCTGATCGGCGTCGACGAGAATCATCTGAACGTTCGGAAATTCTTCGGTGTAGATCTCGTACGCGAGCGCGATGAAATCGGCCACCGCGAGTGCGACGTGCTGGCCGGTGCCGCCGACCGCAATGAGGTAGTTCGCCACGATTCCGTCCTTCCTATGCGACCGTGTCCGCGCGGCGCGCGAGCAGCCACGGGATCAACGCGAGCGCGAGACAGATCACGAGCGCCGTCCACGCGTGCACCGTGACCGGCTGCCATTCGTCGACGACGCCGGCGAGGCCGCGGCGGATCTCGTAGCGCGAGCGCACCTCGAAGACGATGAAGAGGATGGCCGGGACGAGGAACAGGAGCGCGCTGACGATCATCGGCACCGTCTGCGGCGCGCGGCTGCCGCGCAGCACCGGGAACTGCGCCTGCTCGCGGCGGACCATGCGCACGTGGATGATTCCGCCGATGAGCCACGCCAGCAGCAGGAACGCGATCGGTCCGGCGTTCGCGGCGATGCGCACGAGGTGCGTCCACGCGGGCGGCGGCGCGGCGGAGGTCGACGGAATGCCGCCTTCGATGACGGACGTCGTGGTGGTGGTCGTCGACGTGGTTTGCACCCCGTCCGTCCCCGTCGCGTCGACGGTTTCTTCCGTTTGCGTCGTCGTCACGCGCGCCGCGTTCGACTGCGCGCGCAGCCACGGCACACCGAACGCGAACAACAACAGCACCGCAGCGATCCAACCGCCGATCCATCTCCGCATGCGTTCCCCTTCGGAAGTGCAGAGACACGGCGCGGATTTTTTTGTGGCGTGACGGACGCGCGGCTTATCTTGGTTGGATGCGAATCGCCGTCGCCGGCCCGCCGATGTCGGGGCGGTCGGAAGTCATGAAATGCCTCGCGCGGACGTCCTCCGCGACGGCGAGCGACTTCGTGTCGATCCAGCGCGGCGTTCATCGCGTGCAGCTCGCGCGGGTGCTGCCCGGCAACCGGTACTTCGAAACCCTGGATGCCGCGGCCACAGATGCCGCGGCCGCGGCGGCAGTCGAGTTCTATCGTGCGGCGGACGGCGTGCTCTTCGTGCTCGACGCGCAAGTCGCGAGGCACGCGCACAATCTCGCGGCGCTCACGCTCTTCAACGCGGCGGCGGATCGGCGTCCGATCGTGTACCTCGTGAACAAGCAGGACCTGCCGCTTACGCAAACGCCGACTGAGGCCGCGGCGGCGTACGCGATCGCGCCGGAACGATGCATCGGTGGCGCGGCGAAAGAGTGCGCCGGCGTCGATGCTGCCGTCGACGAACTGCTGACTTTTGTGGGAAATCTTGTGGGAAAACGAGAACGCCGGCCTCACGGCCGGCGCTAAGTCGTTGATGCAGATGGAGCCGATGACCGGACTCGAACCGGTGACCTGCTGATTACGAATCAGCTGCTCTACCAACTGAGCTACATCGGCGTAAGGAACCACCGGAACAGCGTGGGCGCGCATTCTATTCACGGAGCGGCGGCGTGTCGAGTACGATGGCGCGGCGCCTGCGCGCCCTTAGCTCAACGGATAGAGCAGCGGTCTTCGGAACCGCTGGTTGGGGGTTCGAATCCCTCAGGGCGCGCCATCGAAAACGGCGGCTTCTTCATCTTGAGCAAAGCGGAACGCATCCTGCTCGCGGCGGCGGGCGCGGCTTCGGTCGTGCTGCGCCTCGTCGCGCTCTTCCGCTACCGCTTCGACTCCGACGAGCAGCAGCACCTGCACGTGGCGTGGGGATGGACGCAGGGGCTCGTGCAGTATCGCGACTACTTCGACAACCACGCGCCGCTCTTTCATCTGCTGACCGCGCCGATCCTCGCGCTGTTCGGCGAGCGCGCAAACATCCTGCTCTGGATGCGCGTGCCGATGCTCGCGCTCTTCGCCTTCGTGGTGTGGGCGACGTATGCGCTCGCGCGGCGGCTCTACGACGCGCGCGTGGCGGCGTGGGCGGCGGTGCTGCTCTCGCTCTTTCCGCCGTTCTTTCTCAAGTCGCTCGAGTACCGCACCGACAATCTGTGGAACGCGTTCTGGATGGCGGCACTGGTCGTGCTCGCGCTGAAGCCGTGGACGCCGCGCTGGACGTTCCTCGCCGGCCTGCTCCTCGGATGCGCGATGTCGGTCTCGCTGAAGACGACGCTGCTCCTCGCGACGCTCGCGGGTGCCGCGGCGATCGTGCGCTGGATCGAGAAGCGGGGCGATGCGCTCTCGCCGCTGCTGCCGTTGCTGGGCGGCCTCGTCCTCGTGCCGGCGATCCTGGTCGTGCTCTTCGTGGCGCTCGGCGCGTGGGATCGCCTGGTGTGGTGCGTCTTCACGTTCAACGAGAACATCGTGCTGACGCGGCGCAGCGTCTGGATCGGCCGCGTGGCGTGGCCGTTCGCGATGGCGGCGCTGGTTTACGCGGCGATGCGGCTGCGTCCGAAGACGCACGACTCCGCGCGCTTCTTCTTCGCCGTCGCCATCGGCGTGTACGTCATCACGCTGGGCGGCTTCTGGGTGCTGATCTCGCCGCGCGACCTGCTCTCGCTCATGCCGCTCGCGGCGATCTTCGTCGCGGCGATGCTCGTGCGCGCGCGCAATCCGCTGCAGGCGTTCGCGATCGCCGTCGTCGTGCTGCTGCTCGCGCTCGTGCACTACGCGAATCAGTTCCGCAACGACACGCGCTGGCACACGACCATGATGGCGCAGGCGCTGCGGCTCACGCATCCCGGCGAGCTGCTGCTCGACCTCAAGGGCGAGACGATCTATCGGCGTCGCCCGTTCTACTACGTCCTCGAGAACATCACCCGCGCGCAGATGGCGCACGGCCTGATCCCCGACACGCTCGCGGCGGATGTGATTCGCACGCGCACGCACGTCGCGCAGGCGGACGGCCCGATGTGGCCGCCGCAGGGACGCGCGTTCCTCAGCGCGAACTTTCTCGACATGGGACGCCTGCGCGCGTCGGGACAATGGCTGCGCGACGACGGCACGTTCACCATCGCGGTGCCGGGCGAGTACACGATCGTCAGCGAGCGCGGCGAAGTGCGCGGCACGCTCGACGGCACGCCGTTCACCGGCGCGCGTACGCTCGCGAGCGGCGCGCATCGCTTCGCGGGACCGCGCGAGAAGCTCGCCGTCGTCTGGGCGCCCGCGATCCAGCGCGGACACTCGCCGTTCCATCTGCGCGATCGCGAGTTTTAGCGCGCTCGCGCGGACGGCATGGGATTCCGCTCCAGCTTGCGGCTCGCGTACGAGGCGAAACGCGTCGCGTCATCGAGCGCCCAGTCCCACTTCTCCTCGAGCGTGTTCTTCACTTTCGCCGCGAGCGCGATGGTGTCGATGGGGCGCTCGCGCTCGCACGCGTCGACCGCGTCGCGCAAAGCGTCGGGCGTGATGTGCAGCGCGACGAGCGCGAGACCTTCCATCGAGACCTTGATCTCGCGCGCGGCGAGCTGCTGCGCGAGCGTGTTCATCGCGCGCGTGCCGTACCACGGAAAGTACAGCGCGCCGTCGCCGCGGGCGATGAAGTTCGTGTTTGCGAGCGCGAAGCGCGCGAAGTTGCGGCGGCCCTCATGCAGGAGATCGGCAGCCTCGGCATCGAGATACACCGGCGTGTCGTCGCTCGTGTAGATCGCGAGCATCTCGCGGCGCACGCGGTCGTGCACGTCGGGACCATCGCTCGGATCGAAGATGGGGAGGCGGCCGGCGGCCGACGGCACGAGGTCGATGACGCGCTTCTCCGCGTCGACGGCGACGATGCGCCAGCGCCGGCCGGCGAAGATGAGGAACGAGCCTTCACTGACCGGATTCACGATCGGCAGCGTGCCGAGCTGCCGGCCGCCGCTCACGAGGCGGTATTCGTCGGGACTCTTGAACGCGCTGTAGAAGTCGTGATGGTTGACGACCTTCTCGCCCTTCTCGTCGTGCAGCAGCAGGCCGTCGCGCTCCCTGCGAATCAACTCGCGCGTTTCGAGTTGCTCGACGAGCGACGTGAACATCGCGCGCGGGACGTGGCGGAACGGCCCGCTCGCGCAGAGCAGCGCGTACGCGTCGGCGGCGGTGATGCCGCCGTATTGCGCGATGAGCGAGAGGAGCTGCTGCACGAGCGTCGAGCCGTGCACCAGTTCCGCGAGCGGCGGCTCGACCCATTTCTCGAGCATCAGGTTCACCATGGCGATGGTTTCAACGAGCGTCGCGCGGATCGCATCCTGCGGGGCGGAGCGATCGGTCACGGTTTCTTCCTGAATGTAGATGCGCAGGATGGCGGGCTCGCCGCGGCGTCCGGAGCGGCCGAGACGCTGGCGCAGTGCGGCGACGCCGGGAGGAACGCCGATCTGCGCGACGCTCTTCACCGCGCCGATGTCGATGCCCATCTCCAGCGTGCTCGTGCAGATCACGGTCAGCGGACGCTCGCCGCGCTTGAGCTGATCTTCGACTTCGAAGCGCAGCTCGCGCGAGAGGCTCCCGTGATGCGCGAAGAACTCCTGCGGCAGTTTCGCCTCGTTGCACATGCGCGCCAGGCGGTCGGTGAGTCCCTCGACCCTGCCGCGCGCGTTCGCGAAGACGAGATGGTTCGAGCCGCGCAGATGCTCGAAGAGATGTCGCGCGATCGACGCGAGCGTGGGATCGTCTTTCTCTTTCTTCGTCTCGTCATCGGCATGCAGCGGATGGCGAAAGCCGTACAGGCGCAGCTTCACGCCGGTGCCCGCTTCCTCCGATTTCACGATCGCGGGCGCCTGCGCGCGATCGTTCGGCGGACGGAGGAAATTGGCGGCGACGGTCATGTCGCCGAGCGTGGCGCTGAGGCCGACGCGCCGCACGCGGCGGTGCAGCACGCGTTCGAGCCGGTGCAGCAGCGACTGCAGCTGCATGCCGCGCTCGCTGCCGATGAAGGCGTGCAGCTCGTCGATGACCACGAAGCGCAGCGCCGCGAAGATGCGGCCGACTTCGCTGCCGCGGCGCACGAACAAGGCTTCGAGCGACTCCGGCGTGATGAGCAGGATGCCGTGCGGATCGCGGATGAGCTTCTGCCGCGCGCTCATCGTGACGTCGCCGTGCCAGCGATGCACCGGAATCTCCAGCGACTCGCAGAGGCCGTCGAGCCGCCGCCACTGATCGTTGATGAGCGCCTTCAGCGGGCCGACGTAGAGCACCTGCACGCCGGGCGCGGCGTCGCCGACGAGCGTCGAGCAGATCGGCAGAAACGCCGCTTCCGTTTTGCCCGCCGCCGTCGCCGCGGTGACGATCGCGTCGCCGTCGCCGCGCAGAATCGTCTGGATCGCGAGCTCCTGCACGTCGCGCAGCTCGGACCATTGCTGGTCCCAGATCCAGCGGCGCACGCGCTCGTGCAGCAGCGCGAACGACGACGACGCCTCAGATGCGGAAGGTGGCAAGGTCGTCGTCCTCGTCCTTCGCTGTGCCTGCTGCCGGCGCCGCGTCGTCGACGATCTCGCCTTCGAGATCGGGGTTGTGCTCCGGCGCGATCGTCACCGCGCCGAGGAGCTCGCGCCAGTCGGCGTGCGCGTTTTGTTCGAGCACGGAGAGCAGGCTCACGAACGCGGTGACGGTGTTGCGCGGAGTGCGAAAGTACGCGTCGCCGATGCGCGTCGAACAGTGCTGCATGAACGCCTCGAGCGCCTCGTCGGGCACGAGATGCTTCGCGGCGTCGCCGCACGCGTAGACGTTGCGGATGTTCCCGAGCAGCACGTAGAGGTCTTCCTTCGTCAGCTGCGCGAGCGAGAGCACGGGGCCGCTGTAGTCGACGAAGCCGTTCGCGGCGAACTGGTTCTGCGCCAGGCGCGATTGCAGCGCGGAGTAGCTGTAGAGGCCGCGGCGCGTGTCGAGGAGAAACTCCGGCGTGCCGCCGAGGAGGACGCCGAGGCCTTCCGCGCTGCCCTGCAGCACGTCGTTCAAGATGCGCAGGATCTGTTCGTAGTTGCTGTTGCGCGCCTGCGCGTTGGCGAGCTTGTAGAGGTTCACGAGCTCGTCGAGCACGACCAGAAACCCGGCGTAACCCGCGAGACGCACGAAGCGCGCGAAGAGCTTCAGCTGATCGTAGACGTTCGCGTCGCTGACGACGGTGCGCACGCCGAGCGACGCGCGCGCGTCCGTCTTCGTCGCGTACTCGCCGCGGAGCCAGCGCAGCGCGGCGTCTTTCAGTTCTTCGTTGCCGCTGTCGTGGCCGCGCCAGTACGCCTCGATGACCTGCGCGAAGTCGTAGCCGCCGACGAGCTCCTGCAGCGATGCGAGCCGCGCGCGGATGATCTCGTCGACGCTGCGTCCGCTGCCGCGCGCCTCGCCGAGCGCGCTGCTGACGAATTTCTCGACGACGCTCGCCATCGCGCCGCATTCCGGCTTCGAGCGCGTGGCGAGGTTGCGCATCAGCTCCGCGTACAGCGAGCGCGCCTGGCCGCCGGTCGCGTGCAGGCGGCGGTCGGGCGAGAGATCGGCGTTGATGGCGACGAGGTTGCGCTCCAGCGCGATGGCGCGAATCAGGTTCAGGAAGAACGTCTTGCCCGAGCCGTACTCGCCGATGATGAAGCGGATCGCGGAGCCGCCCGCGGCGATGCGGTCGATGTCGCCGAGGAGCGCCTTCACTTCGGCGTGGCGTCCGACCTGGATGTGCTGCTGCCCCGCGCGCGGCACGACGCCGGCGCGCAACGACTGGATGATGGCTTCGCGGTGCTTCGGTTTGATCGCGGTCTCGCTTTGCGTCATGCGATGAGCTCCCTGGCGACGTTGGTGTTGATGGTGAGCGGGTCTTCGTCTTCCCACACCGGCTCGCCGGCGGTGGCGTACGCGTAGTCGTTGATCGCCTCGAGCGCGCCGTCGGGCAGCAGCGCGAGCTCGCCGGCGAGATGCTCGACGTCGTCGCGCGACCACGAGGCGCGCTGCGCGAGACGCCGCAGCAGTTCCGACTGCGCGGCGTCGAGCGTGCCGATCGCGTTCGCCTGCGCGGCCTTTGGCGCCACCGGCGCGGACGTTTCCTCCTCCGCGAACACCTCGGCGAGGAGCGACGACACCTGCCGCGTTTCCGCGAGCTTGAGGCGCACGCGGTTCATGTCGATGGCCGTCGCCGGCGCACGCGGCGGAATGGCGAAGCCTTTCGCGACGGCAGGCGACGCATCGACGGCGACCGGTTCGTCGTCGGTCGCAAGCGCGGCGTGGAGGTCGGCGTAGAGCGCGGCCGTGTCGAGTCCGATGAGCGCGTAGAGCTTCTCGAGCATCTTCATCTCGCGCGGATCGACGACGTCGTCGGTCGTGGCAACGGTGATGAGCAGGCGGCCGATGTGATGGCGCGCGTCGGTCGTCAGCGCGGCGAGATGTTTCTTCAGGCCGCTCGTGCCGGGCTTCTCTTCGAGCAGCCACGCGAGATGCGCGGCGAGGCGCTGCCGTTCGCCCGCGGAGAGTTGCAGCGTGTCGGCGATGTGCTTCTGCAGGAGCGCGCGCTCCACCGCGGAGACGTCGTCGTCCGCCGCGCTGACGATCGCGCCGAGGCGCATGCAGAGCATCGCCAGCGCATATTCAACGGATGCGACGGACGGACAATCCGGCAGACGGCGGAACAGAATCGCGCGGCCGTTGACGTCGAATGCAGGACCGCCGAGGCGCACGTCGGGCTCGATGCCGTAGCCGAGCTTCTCGAGCGCCTGCGCGAGAAACATCGACTCGCTCTTCGACACTTTGCCCGGGCGCGCGAGCCGGACGAAGGGCAGAAGCTCGCCCGCGCCGAGCAGCGCGAGCCCGTCGCCGTCGAGTCGCGAACGCACCAGCGACGCGAGCGACGCCGCGTCCGCGGACGGCGTCGCCTCCACGAGGTCCTCGGGTAACAGCGCGAACGCCGAAAGCGACTGCCGCCCTTGCGGGTTGCGGCCGAGAAAGCGGCTGAAGGGATCGAGCGCGTTCGTGCATTCCTGCGCGAGCGCGATGAGCTTCGCGATCGGACGCGCGAGCTGCGTGATGTCGGGGACGCGCTGCTGCGTCACGACGAGCGTGTCGAGCGCGCTGCTCGCCGCAGAGTAGGTCGCGTCGACGTACGTCTTGTTCGGCTTGACCACGAGCCCATCGCCGAACTGCGTCGCGTAGCGCACGTGAAAGAGCAGCTCGAATTCGGCGGCGCAGCGTTTCATCGGCGTCGTCCGCGCGTAGGACGCGCGAACCCAACGCAACGCGAGCGCGGCGGGGATCGGCTTGTGCGCGACGGCGAGCTCGCCTAGGGCGAGCTTCAGCCGCTGCGACGGACCGTACGTGTAGTCGTCGTCGCGTCCACGCAGCAGCGTGCGCGAGCGCGGCTCGATCGTGGCAATCAATTCCAGCAGCGCCCGCGCGTACGACGCGAACGAATGGCTCGTCGTCGCGTAGAGGTCGAGCAGACGCGCGACCTCGTGCGCGATCGCGAGCACCTCGTCCGCGTCCGAGCCGCGATCGCGCACGTACTCGCAGACGCGGCGTTCGAGGCCGTAGAAGAAGACGAAGACGTAGCCGATCGAGATCTCTGGATCGTTGCGTCCGCCCGCGAGCCACTGCAGATACGCACGGCGGCTGGATGGCGAGAGGTTCGTGTACGACGGCCAGTACGAGACGTCACTGCCCGAGGCGTCGGCGTTCGTCGAGTCGACGAGGAGCGCGGGATTGATGAGCGACGGCTCGACGCCGTAGCCGTTCAGCGCGCGCAGCTTGTTGCCGACGTAGACGAAGTCGCCGGTGGCGAAGCCGTGCACGCCGGCGCTCGTTCCCCGCGGCAGCCACTCGCCAGTCGTCGCGGCGCGCGGTTGCGTTTGCGGCGGCGCGACGACTTCGGCGGCCTGCCGCGCGAGCGCTTCGAGCTTGCGCTTCCGGTCGATCGACGCCTGCAGGATGCGCTCGAGCCGCGTCGGTGCGGCGGATCCCCTTGCGATGTCCAAGAACTCCCCCCGCTTTGACGACACGCTTCCGCGCGAAAGGTGGCGCGCGCCACAAGCGGTTGCGCGGCGTGTCGAAAGCGGGCATGCGGCTCTTCGGCAATGACCTCGTTCTCGCCACCAGCGACCTCACGAAGTTCGTGCGCTGCGATCACGCGACGTTCCTCGATCGCGGCACGCTCAGCGGCAGCGTCGCGCCGCTCGCGTACCGGCCGCCGTCCGCCATGGACGAGCTGATCGCGCGCAAGGGCGAGGAGCACGAGCGCGCGTACGTCGACAAGCTGCGCGCGGACGGCAAGCGCGTCGTCGCGATCGAGCCCGCGCCGTGGACTCCCGAGGCGCTGCGCCGCGCGGAAACGCAGACGCTCGCCGCGATGCGGGCCGGCGCCGACTATGTCTATCAGGCCGCGTTCTTCGACGGACGCTGGATCGGTTACGCCGATCTGCTGATGCGCGTCGAGCGTCCCTCGCCGGCGTTCGGCGCGTACGGCTACGAGGTCATCGACACGAAGCTCGCGCGCAGCGTCCGCGCACACTTTCTGCTGCAGCTCGCCGACTACAGCATGCATCTCGCGCGGCTGCAGGGCGTCGCGCCGGAGTCGATGCACGTCGTCATCGGCACCGAGGAGCGGCAGTCGTTTCGCGTCGCCGACTTTGCCGCGTACTACCGGCACGTGCGGACGTCGCTCGAACACTTCGTCGCGAACGGCCGGGCGCCGGCGCCGTATCCCGTCGAGTTCTGCGCGCTGTGCGACTGGTGGGCGCATTGTTCCGCGCACTGGCGCGCGGTCGATCATCTCTCACTCGTCGCGAACATCCAGCGCGCGCAGGTGACGCGGCTCGAACGCGGCGACATCCACACGCTCACCGCGCTCGCGGAGTCGCCGCTGACGACGCGCATCGCCAAGCTGCCCGAGGAGTCGTTCGTCACGCTGCACGAACAGGCGCGCCTGCAGTTGCAGCAGCGCCGCACCGGCGAGCACACGTTCGAGCTGCTGCCGCGCGAGAAAGACCGCGGCTTCTTTCGTCTGCCCCGCCCCTCCCCCGGCGACGTCTTTCTTGATCTCGAAGGCGATCCGTTCCTCGGCGACGGCATCACGTATCTGTTCGGCGCGGCGTGGGAGGAAAACGGCTCGACGCAGTACCGCGCGTGGTGGGCGCATGACGCCGCGGAAGAACGCGCGTCATTCGAGTCGGTGATGGACTTCCTCGTCGCGCGGCTCACCGCTGAAGCGGGCGCGCACATCTACCACTACGGCGGCCTGGAGAAGTCGTCGCTCGAGCGGCTGATGGGACGGCACGGCACGCGCGAGGCGCAGCTCGACGATCTGCTGCGCCGCGAGGCGTTCGTCGACCTCGCGTCGATCGTCCGCCAGGGGATGCGCGTCTCGCACGCGAGCTACGGCCTCAAGAAAATCGAGACGTTCTACTTCACGCGCAAGTCGGAAGGCGTCGCCGACGCCGGCGGCGCCGTGCTCGCGTACGAGCAGTGGCTCGAGACGAACGACCGCGCGATGCTCGCGGAGATCGAGTCGTACAACCGCGAAGACTGCGTCTCGATCGTGGAGATGCGGCGCTGGCTCGTGTCGATCCGCCCCGACGACGTGGCGTGGAAAGAGCCGCCGCCGGCGCAGGAGCGCGCCGAGGATCGCATCGCCGAGGAGCAGCGCAACGACGCGCTGTTCCAGGAGCTCGTTGCGCGCGGCATGCCGCTCCTCGCCCAACTGCTCTACTACCACCGGCGCGAGGAACGGCCGGCGTGGTGGCGCTGGTTCGACCGCCGCACGAACATGACCGACGAGGAGCTGATCGCCGACAGCGAATGCCTCGGCGGACTCGCGCCCGATCCGAACACGCCGGACGAGCCGGTCAAGAAGTCGGTCATCGTCACGTACACGTTTCCGCCGCAGGAGCACAAGCTCGATCCGGGCGACGCGGTGCACGACCGCGCGAACTCCGCGGGCACGATCGAATCGATTGACGACGCGAAGGGCATCGTGCGCTTGCGGCGCGGACCGAAACTGAAGGACCTGCCGCCGCCCGACGCGCTCTTCATGAAGCCCGACATCTCCACCGCGCCCATTCGCGAAGCGTTGCAGCGCTTGGCAACGTCGATCGTACGCGACGGCGATGCGACGACGTACCGCGCCGCGTACGACATCCTGCTCGCACGCGAGCCGCGCGTTCGCGACGGCGCGCTCGGCGACGACGTCACGAGCGCCGCGCAGCGGCTCGACGACTCGTACATCTTCGTGCAAGGACCTCCCGGCTCCGGCAAGACGTTCAACGGCGCACACGCGATCGTGAAGCTGCTGCGCGCCGGCAAGCGCGTCGGCGTGACGTCGAACTCGCACGCCGCGATTCACAACCTGCTGCATGCCGTCGAAGACGTCGCACGCGCGCAAGGCTACTGGTTGCGCGGCCTCAAGAAAGGCTCCGACACGCGGACGCGCTTCGTCTCGAAGCTGCCGAATCCGATGATCGAGTCCACCAGCGAAACGAAGGAGTGCGCCGACCGCGCGATGCAGCTCGTCGCGGGCACCGCGTGGCTCTTCTCCGACGACGCGATGGATGCGTCGCTCGACTATCTCTTTCTCGACGAAGCGGGGCAGATGTCGCTCGCGACCGCGCTCGCCGTCGCGACGTCCGCGCGCAACGTGGTGCTCCTCGGCGATCCGCTGCAGCTCGCGCAGGTTTCGCAAGGCTCGCATCCCGACGGCGCCGCGTGCTCGGTCCTCGAACATCTCCTCGGCGACGACGCGACCGTGCGGCCGTCGCGCGGCATCTTCCTCGAGCACACGCGGCGCATGCATCCCGACGTCTGCGCGTTCGTCTCCGAAGTCGTCTACGAGTCGCGGCTGCATTCGCACGAGAGCTGCGCGCGGCAGGCGGTGACGATCGACGGCGCGCGCGCGACCGGCCTGCGCTTCCTCGCCGTCGCGCACGAAGGCAACACGCAGTCGTCCGACGAGGAAGCAGCGCGCATCGCGGACGAGATCGCGCGCATGATCCGCGGCGCATTCACGAACAGCGACGGCGCGACGGCGCCGCTGCGCGCGACGAGCTTTCTCGTCGTCGCCGCGTACAACGCGCAGGTGCGGCATCTCACGCAGGCGCTCGCCGCGCGAGGCCTCGCAGACGTGCCGGTCGGAACGGTCGACAAGTTTCAGGGCCGCGAGGCGCCGGTGGTCTTCTTCAGCATGGCCACGTCGAGCGGCGCGGAGCTGCCGCGCGACATCGACTTTCTCTTCAGCCGCAACCGGCTCAACGTCGCGATTTCCCGCGCGCGCTGTCTGGCAGTCGTCGTCGCGAATCCGCGGCTGCTCGACGTCGCGTGCAAGACGCCGGAGCAGATGAAGCTCGTCAACGGCTTGTGCCGCTACGTCGAGATGGCCACCGCGATGTGAGCGCTACGTATAGCGCTACGTGTACAGGCCGCCGCTCACGTTGACGACCGTGCCGGTGATGTAGCCGGCCTGCTCGCTCGCGAGGAAGACGACGGCGTTCGCGACGTCTTCGACCGTGCCGAGGCGTTTCAGGGCGATGCGCTCGGCGAGCTTCTCGCGCGCGTCGTCGCCGAGGGCGTCGGTCATCGCGGTCTGAATGTAGCCGGGCGCGATCGCATTGACGGTCACGTTGCGCGAGCCGATCTCCAGCGCGAGCGCTTTCGTGAAGCCGATGATCGCCGCCTTCGAGCTCGCGTAGTTCACCTGGCCGGGATTGCCCATCAGGCCGACCACCGACGAGATGTTGATGACGCGGCCCCAGCGAGCGCGGATCATCTTCTTGACCACTTCCTGCGTGACCGCGAACGCGGAGTCGAGGTTCGTGCGGATGACGTTTGTCCACGCCTCCGGCTTCATGCGGATGAAGAGATCATCCTCGGTGATCCCGGCGTTGTTGACGAGGATGTCGACGGCGCGCTCCTTTACCAGCGCGGCCACGCGTTCGCGCGCGTCGGGCGCGGCGATGTCGAGCGCGACGCCGGTGGCGTTGCCGAGCTGCGCGGCGAGCTCGTTCACGCGCTCCGCGGAGCGCGCGGCGCAGAGCACGTGCGCGCCCGACTGCGCCAGCCCGCGCGCGATGGCTTCGCCGATGCCGCGCGAGGCGCCGGTGACGAGAGCGGTCTTTCCGGTGAGATCGATGTTCATGCGAGAAATGCCTCGAGCGACGGAACGTCCGAGACGTTCACGAGCTCCACGTTCGGATCGATGCGTTTGATGAGTCCCGTGAGCACGTTGCCGGGGCCGATTTCGACGAAACGCCTCACGCCCATCGACACCATCTTCTGCACCGACTCGACCCAGCGCACCGGCGACGCGACCTGCCGCAGCAGCGCATTGCGCACGGCCGTCGCGGTGCCGATCGGCGACGCGTCGACGTTCGACACGAGCGAGGTCCAGAGGTCCTTGAACGGCGCGTCGTCGAGGATCGGCCGCAGTCGCTCTTCCGCGGGCTTCATCAGCTCGCAGTGGAACGGCGCGGAGACCGGCAGCGGCAGCGCGCGGCGCACGCCGCGTTTCTTCGCCACTTCGATCGCGCGCTCGATGCCGGCTTTCGTGCCGGCGATGACGATCTGTCCCGGCGCGTTGATGTTCGCGACGGAGACGATCTCGCCCTGCGCCGCTTCCTCGCAGATCGCGCGCGCGTCGTCGACGCTCGGGCCGATGAGCGCGGCCATGCCGCCGGTGCCGATGGGAACCGCGTCCTGCATGAACGTGCCGCGCGCGTGGACGATCTTCGCGGCGTCCGCCGGCGTCAGTCCACCGACGCTCACGATGGCGCTGTACTCGCCGAGCGAATGCCCGGCGACGAGATCGCGTCGTGCGGCTCCGCGTTCTTCGAGCACGGCGTGAATCGCGCTCGACACGGCGAGAATGGCCGGCTGCGTGTTCTGCGTCAGCTTGAGCTGCTCGTCGGGACCTTCGAAGCAGAGCTGCGAGATCGAGAAGCCGAGGGCGGCGTCGATCTCGTCGAAGACGCGGCGCGCAGCCGGGTATTTTTCGGCGACGTCTTTCCCCATGCCGGCGTACTGGCTGCCCTGGCCGGGAAAGACGAAGGCGGTGTTGTGTTCCATGGCGCGCGGATGATAGCGCGGCCCGCGGCTTCCCGCGCTTACTGGGCGAGGATGGCCGACGCGTGCTCGCGCGTGTGCAGGTCGCCGATCTTCGCGCGGATCTTCGCGTCGACGCGGTTCGAGGCGAACTCGCGCGCGACGCGGATGGCGTTCTTCACCGCCTTCGCGTTCGAGCGGCCGTGCGAGATGATGCAGCCGCCGTTGACGCCGAGGAGCGGCGCGCCGCCGTATTCGGAGTAGTCCATCTGCTTCTTGATGTCGTCGAACGCGCCGCGGAGAATCAGCGCGCCGGCCTTGCGCACCGGCGTGCGCGTGACTTCGGCGCGCAGCATCTTGCTGACCATCTCGCCGAGGGCTTCGCCTGCCTTCAGCACGACGTTGCCGATGAAGCCGTCGCAGACGATGACGTCCGCGTTGCCGTTGAAGACGTCGCGCCCTTCGGCGTTGCCCATGAAGTTGAGTCCCGTTTCCTTGAGAACGCGGAACGTCTCTTTCGTGAGCTCGTTGCCTTTGCCTTCTTCCTCGCCGATCGAGAGCAGGCCGACGCGCGGCGCCTCGATGCCGAAGATCATCTGCGCGTAGAAGTGGCCCATGACCGCGAACTCGCGCAGATACGCGGGCTTCGAGTCGACGTTCGCGCCGACGTCGAGCAGCACGGTATGCCCTTTCGCGCTCGGCAGAATGGCGGCGAGCGCGGGGCGGCTCACGCCTTCGATCGTGCCGAGGACCTTGTACGCGCTGGTCATCGCGGCGCCGGTGTGGCCCGCGGAGACCATCGCATCCGCTTTCCCTTCGGCGACGAGGTTCGCGCAGATGCGGATGGACGAGTTGCGTTTGCGGCGCAACGGCGCGAGCGCGGTGTCGCCCATCTCCACGACTTCGCGCGCGTCGGCGATGTCGATCGCGGACGACGGATTGCCGCCGGCGAAGGCTTTCAGTTTCTCCGCGATGACTTCTTCGCGGCCGACGAGCGTGATGGCCACGGGGGACTCGCCGGCGGCGAGCAACGCGCCTTTGATGATCTCGTCGGGCGCGTTGTCGCCTCCCATCGCGTCGAGCGCGATGCGGACGGCAGGCGTTCCGTCAGCAGCCATCGCGTCGAGGAACTAGAGCGCGTCCTTGACGGTGAGGACTTCGCGGCCCTTGTAGTACCCGCACTTCGGGCAGACGCGGTGCGGCTCCTTCGCCTCGTGGCACTGCGGGCACGTCGAGAGCGACTTCGCGTCGAGGAAGTCGTGCGCGCGGCGCGAGCGGGTTCTCGCCTTCGAATGGCGTCGTTTGGGATTCGGCATGGTGATGACTCCTGATTGAGGTTAAACGTCTTTCTTCTTCGACAGCTCCTCGCGAATGCCCTGCAGCGCGCCCCATCGTTCATCGACGATGGAGTTCTCGCACGAGCACTTCTCGCGCGAGCGGACGGCGCCGCATGTGGGGCAAAGGCCGAGGCAGTTCTCGTCGCACAGAGGCTTCATCGGGATCGCCAGCTGGACCTGCTCGAGCGCGAACTCGCGCAGCGGGATCGTTCGTTCCGTGTAGAACTCAACGTCCAGCTCTTCCTTGTCGGTGATCTCGATCTCCTCGTTCTCCTCGGAGACCTCGAGACGAGGGCGGAATCTTACGTGAAAGCCGGAAGTGTTCGCAAACGGATACGGCTCGACGCAGCGCGAACACTCGAGGTCGGCCGTGACGACGGCGGTGCCGTCGGCGACGTACTCCCCTTCGAGATCGCCCTTCGCGACGGTCGCCTGGATCTCGACGCGCGCACCGCCGGCCGCCTCGTCGCGGTCGAGCTCCGCGGGCGGAACGTCGTACGCGCCGCGCACGGTCTGCGACCCGTGTTCGTCGATCTCGTCGAAACTGATGATGTCGTTCATGTTGCGTCCGGCTGAGCCGAAGCCGTAACTGGCCGGGAGGCCAATCTATTTCGATGCAACCCGCACGCGCAGTTCCTCGACGCCGCCGTTGACGGAGTCAGCCGCCTCGATCGCCTCGGCCTGCTCGAGCGCGCCGATCCAGCGGCGCAGGTCGCGCGCGGCGCGATGGATGCGCGGCGCGGCGAAGCGCAGGCCCGTGTTGTCGCCGAGCTTTCCCAGCAGCGGAACGAAGCGTTTCGGGTCGATCCGCAGCGCCCAGCCGTTGGCCGGCCACGTCGCGGGGACGAACGTATCCTTTAAATACAGGGGAAGGCTGGTGCGGTCGACCGCGACGAGGAGCTCGCTGCCGGTATCGCGCGTTTCGCCGACGAGCTCGGCCGCGCGGACGATCGGGTCGACCGCGGCGCGCGTCTTCTCGTTCGCGGGGATGACGATGACGCCGTTCGGGCGCGGCAGCAGCGTGCCGGCGTCGACGTCGTAGAGCGCGATCGAGCCGCCGTCGTCGACGAGCGACTGAATGTCGATACCGAGGAGCAGCCGGCGGACGTCGCCGAGAATGCGCGGCGGCGCGGCGAAGGTCGCGGAGAGCAGCGCGCCGCGCGGGAAACGCGCGACCACCGGCGCGTGCGGCGCGCTGTTCGTCTCGTCGGCGTTCGCGCGCGAGACCACGACGAGATCGCTCGCGGCGACGCGCACCGACGAGACCGCCGGACGCGCGATCGGCGGAAACGCACCGCGCCCGCCTTCGCGCTGCACGATGAACACGTCTCCCTCGGGCAAGCCGCTCGCGAGCTGCAGAATCGGCGCGAGCGCGGCGTCGCCGATCATCGGCTCGACCGGAGCATTCATCAGCAGCAGGTCGCCGTCCCAGCGCGCGTCGGCATTCGTCGCGAACGAGAGCCACGCGCGCGCGAGCCACGCGCGCAACGCGTCGAGGCGCACGGCGTAGCTCGTCCGCTTCTCGCTGTGCCACAGCACGACGTCGGCGCCGCCGAGGAGCCAGGGCGGCGGGGTGGACTCGGCGGAGGTCCAGCGCTCGACGGCGTCGCGCGTGACCGGATTCGCGAGCAGCTTCGCGCGGAGCACCGCCGCGCGCGGGATGTACGCGAGCGTGTCGGCGTCCGCACCGGCATGCGCGAGGAGCGCGCGCTGCGCGTTCGTGAGCGGCATCCGCAGCGGCGCCGCGGCGTGCGGCGTCGTGAACGCGAGATACGCGGCGAGCCCGCCGGCGATCAGCGCGAGAACGATCAGAATGATGAGGGCGATGCGCATGCTGCTACGATCCCGCGCCGATGTCGCTGCGCGGAACAGCCGTGGTCGTCGTTCACACTCTACGCCAGGCGCTCGCCGATCGCGCGCGCCGCGCATGGGGTGCGGCGTCGCGCCGCGAGCGCAAGCTGCGCATCGGCGTCGACATCCGCCCGTTTTACGAGCCGCTCACCGGCGTCGGCTGGTACCTCCATCACCTGCTGCATGAGCTCGCGAAACACGACGACATCGAGCTGCTGCTCTTCGGCGACGCGCGCGCCACGGATCTCGGGCCGCATCTGCATGCTTCGCTTCCTGCGAACGCGAGGCTCTGCACGTTCGATCTGCGCGGACAGAGCATCGGCCGCTTCGATCGCCCGCTCACCGCCGCCGCGTACGTCGCGTGGCTCGCGCTCGCCGGCTGCGACGTCTTCTTCGGCGCGAACTACTTTCTGCCGCGGCTGCACGGCGCGGTCGCGCGGCGTCGCGTGATCACGATTCACGACCTCACCTACAAGCGTTTTCCCGAGCTGCTGCAAAAGGAGACCCTCGACAATCTCGAACGGCAGATGCTGCGCGAGATCGCCGTCGCCGACGCGATCGTCTGCGTCTCCGAGTCGACGCGCCGGGATCTCCTCGCCTACTACGCCGTCGATCCCTCGCGCGCCTTCGCGATCCACTCCGGCCTCGGCGCGCTCCCGCCCGCGGAGCCGGTCGACGGACTGCCCTCGCGCTACATCCTCTTCGTCAGCACGATCGAGCCGCGCAAGAACCTCGGCACGCTGCTCGATGCGTACGAACGCATCCGCGCGAGCTATGACGGCAAGCTCGTCGTGGTCGGCAAGATCGGCTGGAAGTCGGAAGCGATCGCGCGACGATTGCGAGGACCCGGCATCGTGCACCTCGACTATCTGCGCGCGTCGCAGCTGGCGACGGTCTATCAGCACGCGGAGGCGTTCGTCTTTCCGTCGCTCTACGAGGGCTTCGGCTTTCCGCTGCTCGAGGCAATGGCGCATGGCGTGCCGTCGATCGCCGCGCGGAGCTCGTCGCTGCCGGAAATCGGCGGCGACGCGGCGTTGTACTTCGAACCGACCGACGTCGATGCGCTGACGACGCTGCTCGCGCGCGTGCTGCATGACGACGCGCTGCGCGCGGAGCTCGCGACGCGCGGGCGCGCGCGTGCCGCGGAGTTCCAGTGGTCGCGCGCGGCGGACGAAACGTTGGCGGTGCTGCGGCGGGCCGCTAGACTCTGACGAGTTGAACGTTCTCATCGACGGCCGCCCGCTCGTCGGACATCGCACCGGGATCGGCGTGCACACCGCCGAGATCGCGCGGCGGCTGCCGGACCCGCCGCTCATCGCCTCGCACGCGGAGATCGCGGATCGCTCCGGCCTCGAACGCTGCACCTTCCGCGTCGACCCGATGCCGCTCGGCGTCCTCTGGCAACAACTCGCGCTGCCGCGCATCGACGCGGACGTGCTGTGGGGACCGCACGGAACGCTGCCGGTCGCGTGGAAGAAACGGTCGGTCGTGACGCTGCACGACTTCACGTCGATCACCATGCCGCACCGCCACCGCGCGCAGACGATCCTCTCGTTCAACCTGTTCATCGGCCGCAGCCTCGAACTCGCATCGCGCATCGCGTGCGTCTCGCGCGCGGTCGCGGACGAGGCGATGCGCGGCTTCGGCGTCGACGCCGCGAAGCTCGAGCTCGTGCCGAACGGCGTCGACGACTTCTTCACGCCTGGCGGCGAGGAAGAGAATTACGTGCTCTTCACCGGAACGCTCGAGCCGCGCAAAGGCATCGACGACCTGCTCGCGGTGTGGCGCTCGCTGCCCCGCCCCCGCCCCCGCCTCGTGCTCTGCGGCGACGCCGGCTGGAAGACGAAGGTGGCGAACGACGACGGCATCGAGCGCACCGGCTACGTGCCGCGCGAACGCCTGCGCGCGCTGTACCGCGGCGCGAAGGCGTTCGTCTACCCGTCCCACTACGAGGGCTTCGGCATTCCGCCGCTCGAGGCGATGGCGTGCGGCGCGCCGGTGATCGCCACGCGCACCGGCGCGATCCCCGAGTTCGCCGGCGACGCCGCGCTGCTCGTGCCACCGGGCGACCGCAACGCGCTGCGCGACGCGCTCACGCGCGTCCTGCGCGACGCCGCGCTGCGCCGCGACCTGCGCGCGCGCGGACCGGAACGCGCGCGGCGGTTCGGGTGGGAGCCGAGCGCGCGAACGATGGCGGAGCTACTGCGATGCGCGTAGGCATCGACGCGCGCAAGATCGCCGACTTTGGGATCGGCACGTACATCCGCGGCCTGCTGCGCGGGCTCGTCGCGCTGGAGCGTGGCGACACGTACGTCGCGTTCGCGCCAGCGGACGCGGCGCTTCCCGACGGTGTCGAGCACGTCGTCGTCGATGCGCCGCATTACTCGGTGCGCGAGTTGCTCGTCGTCGGACGCGCGGCGGAGCGCGCGGGCGTGGACGTGCTGCATGCGCCGCACTACGTCGTCCCGTTCACGCGGCTGCCGGTCGTGGTCACGATCCACGACCTCATTCATCTGCACCAGCCGCTGCATCCGCTGGCTCGCGTGTACGCGCGGACGATGCTGCGGCGGGCGGTGCGGAAGGCCGCGCGCGTGCTCACAGTGAGCGAGAGCGTGCGCCTCCAGCTCGAGCGCGAGCTCGGCGCGCGCGAGGTGGTCGTCACGCCGAATGGCGTCGACGTGCCCGCCGGCGTCGCGTCGCCGGGCCGCGACTTTCTCTTCGTCGGCAATGACAAGCCGCACAAGAACGTGGGCACCCTCGTCGAGGCTTTCGCGCACGTCCGCCGCGAGTTGCCGGACGTGCGGCTCGTGCTTGCGGGCGCGCCGTTCGCGCGATTCGCGCATGTCGACGGCGTCGTCGCGCGCGGCCGCGTCAGCGACGACGAACTGTTCGCGCTCTACCGCGGCGCGCTCGCGCTGGTGATGCCGTCGCGTGAAGAAGGCTTCGGACTTCCTGCCGCGGAAGCGATGGCGTGCGGCACCGCGGTCATCACCTCGCTCGCGCCCGCGCTCGTCGAAGTCACCGGCGACGCCGCGCTGCACGCCGACGCGCGCGGTGCGCACGTGCTCGCGGATGCGATGCTGCGCGTCGCGCGGGACGCATCGCTGCGCGCGCAACTAGCCGCTCGCGGCGTCGCGCGCGCGCGCGTCTTCACCTGGAAACGATGCGCGGAACGCACCGCGGAAGCGTACGAAGAGGCGCGAAAGCGTGGAACATCGTGGAACAACGGGTGAGAATTACGATTTCGATAAACAAATCGCTTGACAATATGGATTAACGATCCTACTTTTGATCAGTACATGATGATCGCCTACTGGATGAAAGATTCAGTCAAGTCGCAGGTCGTCATCACCCGTATCTCCACTTCCCCGGTTCCCCCGCACATCGGTAACGAGTTTGCCGGAGCGATCCGGCGCGTTATGCCAAGAAGCGCGACCGGGAGGTCCCGTACGGCATGAAAGGTGGTGAGCACTAATGGCAGCCTCGAAGAAGGGCGGTTCCAAGTCTTCGTCGAAGAAGTCCAGCGGCGGCAGCAGCAGCAAGAAGTCGTCGAAGAAGAAGTAAGCGATCATCACCGAACCTTTGGGGAGTCGTACTGAAAGGCCGGCGTAAGCCGGCCTTTCTTTTTTGCTCTCGCAACTTTTCGCGCCGTCGCCGCGTAACTGACATCATGCGCATCCTCCTCGCCGCCACCGTCTCGCTCCTCCTCGCGTCGTCCGCCTTCGCCGTCGACGTCGAACACCGCTTCCAATCCACCGTCCCCCGCGGCCAGGTCCAGCGCGTCCTCATCGACGTCCCCTTCGGCACGTTCACCGTCCGCAACGGCACCGCCGATCGCCTTGCGCTCTCCGGCATCGCGTCCCGCGACTACGACGGCCAGCACGAACGTGACTGGGCGCAGAAGGTCGTCGACGACACGTCGATCGAGTTCGTCGTCAACGGCGCCCAAGCCACCCTCCGCCGCAAGTTCGGCCCGCAGGCCGACAGCTGGCGCGCGCGCAAGTTCACCGGCATCGACGTCCGCATCGAGCTCCCGCCCGGCGTCGACGTGGAGTTCGCCACCTCCGCCGGCGAGATCGACGTCGACGGCAACTTCGGCGATCTCGAGATCGGCCTCCGCGCCGGCGAGATCCGCGTGAACGTCCCCCGCGACTCCGTCCACGAGCTCAACGCCTCTAGCCGCATCGGCGAGGTCCACGCCAACCTCGGCACCCAACTCGTCGACCGCGAAGGCATCCTCCCCGGCCGCACGCACTTCGTGAACCCCACCGGCGGCCGCTCCCACGTGAACGTGCACACGACCGTCGGCGAAGTGAACGTGACGCTGAGTCGCTGAGGGACGACGAGGAGACGACGAGAGGCCTCCGGCGGGCCGGCGCGGCCGGCAGCGCTAAGGGCTTAGCCTATCCGCACGTGCGGCTGCAGTTAACGTCGTTCACGGCAGCCGCACGTGCGTCGCGGCTAGGCCCTTAGCGCTGCCGGCCGGGCCGGCCCGCCGGAGGCCTCACGGTCGACTCCCCAACGTATCTCTCAGCGTCGGCACGCGTCACCACCTCGCCGCGCAGTTGCGCTTCGAGAAGGGCGCGTTTGAGCGCGCCGAGTTCGGGGCCGCGTGGGACGTTCGCGAGTTGTGCGATCTCGTTGCCGGTGAGGAGCGCGCGCGTCGTGAAGTCGGGGAAGTCGAGCGCGTCGTCGCGGCCGAGGGCGCGGAGGAGTGGCGGCAGCTGGCGCGCGACGGATTCGCCGGCGTCGAAGAGGGCGATGCGGTCGTGATGGTCGACGAGGTGCTGCAGGGCCAGCACGTCGTGGAGCAGCGCATCGCTCCAGCGCCAGCGTTCGGCGGATGCGCGCGGATCGTCGACGAGCAGCGCGAGGGCGGCGGCGAGGGGGACTTCGTCGGCGTGGAGTGCGCGGAGGTGGAGGCCGAGGGGTTCGGCGAGAGCGGTGGCGTCGAAGAGTGCGACGGCTTTGCGGAGCGCGTTCGAGGACAGGATCACCGTCAGCTCGTAGAGCACGCGCTCGGTGGCGACCTCGGTGATGCGATGCGCGCGGGAGCGGATCGCGGCGATCGTCGCGTCGTCGATGGTGAAGTCGTACTTCACGGCCATGCGGATCGCTTTCAGCGTCCGCAGCGGATCGTCGTCGAAGTTCTCGGGGCGAACCATGCGCACGGTGCGCGCGGCGACGTCGCGCTGGCCGCCGTGCGGGTCGAGGAGCTCATCGGCGCGAAGATCGACGGCCATCGCGTTGATCGTGAAGTCGCGGCGCGCGAGATCGGCGTCGATGTGGCCGTCGAGGAGCGCGGCGAAGTCGTAGATGTGATTCGGGAGCACGACGCGGTATGCGCTCAGGTGCTCCTGATTGCCGAGGCGGATCACGCGCGGGCTGACGCGACGCGCGGCGGTGAGAGGGTCGAGACAGGCCACGTCGGCGTCGGCGGGCGTGCGTCCGAGGAGGAGATCGCGGATCGCGCCGCCGACGACGTAGGAGTCGTCGCTCAGATGCGCGAGCGCGGGGAAGAGTTGCGTGAGCTGCTCACGCCAATTCGTCATCGAACGTCATTGTGCAGGACGCCGACGCCTTCGATTTCCACCTCCACCGTCTCGCCGCTTTGCAGCGGGCCGACGCCAGCGGGCGTGCCGGTGAGGATCACATCGCCGGGCACGAGCGTCATGATGGAGGTGATGAACTCGACGAGGAAATCGCAGGCGAAGATCATCTGCGACGTGCGGCCGTCCTGCCGCGTCGCGCCGTCGACGCGCGTCGTGAGGCGCAGATCGGCAACGTCGAGATCGTCCTCGATGCAGGGGCCGAGCGGGCAGAACGTGTCGAAGCCTTTGCCGCGCGTGAACTGAACGTCCTTCTTTTGCAGATCGCGCGCGGTCACGTCATTCGCGCAGGTGAAACCGCGCACGACGCCGCGCCACTGCGCCGCCTTCACGTTCTTCGCGGTGCGTCCGATGACGATCGCCAGCTCGCCTTCGAAGTCGACGCGCTGCGACATCGCCGGACGCACGATGGTCGCGCCGGGATCGAGCAGTGCGCTCGGCGGCTTGAGAAAAATGATCGGCTCGGACGGCGCCTCGTTGCCGAGCTCCTTCGCGTGATCGGCGTAGTTGCGGCCGATGCAGACGATCTTCGACGGCGTGACCGGCGCGAGGAGTCGCGCGCCTTCAGGAAGCTCGGAGGATTCGGAGATGCGGCCGTTGTGCTCGAAGCGATACGTCTTCACGACTGGCGATCATAAATCAGCCAGAGCCCCGAGAAGCCGCGCAGCAGCCGGAAACGCGAACGGTAGAGCTGGTGCAGGATCGGCCGGTTCGAGTAGTAGACCGCCTCCTGCAGGAAGTCGCCGAACTGCTCGTCGAGCTCTTTCGCGAGGTCGAGGCTCTTCTTCGCGCGCGCGAGCAGCTCCGGTTCCGGCCTCACGCCGGCGGCCATCGTCGTGGCGAGGATCGTCGCCTCTTCGTCCACCTTGATCCGCAGCGCCGCCGCGCGCACGAACAGCATCCACAGCTCCTCGGTATCCTCTTCCGCGTCGGGCGGCCGGCGCTCGAAGAGCTTCTGATACGCGGCCACTTCCCACGCCTCGAGGCGCAGCTCGCGCGCGGCGGGCAGCTCGATCACTTCTTCGGGTGCGATCTCGACGGAGAGATAGTCGAGCGCCGACGCGATGCGCACGAGCTGCGGCAGCAGCGGATCGTGGCGTCCGAAGCGCTCGCTCATCGTCTCGACCTGCTGCTGTTCGTCGAAGAACGCCGGCGGCAGTTCCTCGACGTCGTCGTCGATGCTGGCCGAGTCCTGCGCGAGGCCGCGGTCGAGCTGCGAGAGCACCTCGCCGATGCTGGTCTTGAGCTGCGTCACGAGGTCGTGCTTCACGTTCGACTCCGCGCGCAGCGCGTCGAAGCGCTCCTTGTATTCGCGGAACCGGCCGATCGCTTCGGCGAGCTCGGGGTTCGTCTCGCCGAAGTTGCGCTCGATCGCGTCGCCGTGCGCGAGGAGCTTCTGCGAGTCCTCGAGGATGCGCTGCTCCTCGATTTGATAGAGCTCGATGAAGCGGTTCTTCGCGGCGACATTCAGCTCGACGACGGCGAGGAGCACGTCGGGGTCGAAGTAGAGATCGCCGATGCGGTGCTTGAACGTGCGCGCGTTCTTCAGCAGGTGACGGTCGGTCAGGTCCTCGAACGTCGTGGCCTGCTGCATCTCGTCGCGCATCGAACGGATCGCGCGGATGATGCGCAGCACCTCGTCGCGCGGCGCGGGCGCGGTGCGCATCGCGGAGACGAGGGCGATGACGCGCTCGCGGAACTCGAGCGACTCGCGCGAGATGTAGGCGCCGCGCTCGGGCAGCAGTTCCTCGCCGATGCGCGTGAAGAAGAAATCGAGCTTGTCGCGGCGGTCGCCTTCGACGGCGTCCGCGTAGAGATAGAACTTGATGAGGAAGTAGATGATCTCTTCGTCTTTGAGATTGAGCTTGTCGAAGAAGCGGCGGACGAGCGAGGTGGCGATGGCGTCGTCGGCGCCGAGGAGCGCTTTCGTGGCGTCGTCGAGGGCGCGTGCGGCGGCATCGAGGGCGTCGCGCGCGTCGGCGGCTTCGGCTTCATTCAGCTTCCCGCCGGCCTTGCGGATGCGTTCGTAGACGCGCTTGAAATCGAGCTGATACGGCGCCGGCCGGTCGAGCAGATTGCGGAAGATTCCCGTCGCGAACTGGTGGTACGTCCAGATCGCTTTGAAGCGATCGGCGACCCTCACGTAGCGTGCATGGAGTGCTTCGACGTCAGCGACGGACACGTTGAAACCCGATGCTATGATTCTGGCACGAATGGCACAGACGACGTTAATCTCTCGTGAACAGATCGACGGGCGCGTGGCCGAGATGGCGCGCGAGATCGAAGCGGAGTTCGCCGGCACGGAACTGATCGCGCTCTGCGTGCTCAAAGGAGCGATGTTCTTCTGCGCCGATCTGGTGCGCAACATGACCATGGACGTCGCGCTCGACTTCATCCAGATCTCGAGCTACGGCAACCAGAAATACTCGTCGGGCGTGGTCACGATCCTCAAGGAGCCGCAGCTCGACATGCGCGGCAAGAGCGTGCTGATCGTCGAGGACATCATCGACAGCGGCCTCTCCATCCGCGAGGTGCACAACTACATCGAGAGCCGCGGCGCGGCGAAAGTGAAGACCGCGGCGTTCCTCGACAAGCCGAAGGCGCGCAAGGTGCCGTTCACGCCCGAGTACGTCGGCTTCAGCATCGACCCGCAGTTCGTGATCGGCTACGGCCTCGACTTCGCGGAGAAGTACCGCAACATCCCCGAAGTGCAGGTTTTGTCCGATTAGCGCGCGAGCGCTGCCCGCGCTTCCGGCGCGATCACATCCACCCACTTCGTGTACATCGCTCCCGACGGATGGAGTCCGTCCGGCGCGATGAGCGTCGTCTCGCGGCGCGAGACCGGCGTGATGTCCGCATAGTGCGCGCCGGCGCGTTGCGTTTCCTCGCGATTGATTGAGTTGAAGCGATCGATCTCGCGGCCGATCTTCGCGCGGTCGCGGCCTTCGGCGAACGGCGTGATGCCCCAGTCGGGAATCGAGACGACGACGACGTGCTTCGCGTTGCCGCCGGCGAAGCCGATCGCGCGCTGCAGCAGCGCCGCGAACTCGCGCCGGTACTGCTCCGTGTCGCGGCCGCGGTATTGATTGTTGACGCCGATGAGCAGCGTGACGAGCTCGTATGGACCGTGCGGCTTCGCGGCGTCGATGGCGGCGTTCAGCTCGTCGGTCGTCCAGCCGGTCTTAGCGATGATCTCCGGCTCACCGAGCTTCAGCAGCGCCGCGAGTTGCATCGGAAAGCGTTCCGACGCCGCGACGCTCTCGCCGATCGTGTACGAGTCGCCGAGGGCGAGATAGCGGGCGTGCGGCGCGGCGGGCATCGGCGTGCAGCATGCCAGAAGAACGAGGATCGCGGTGGCGCGCTTCATTTCATGTAGCCCGTCCACAACGCGATCGCGACGACGACGGCGAGCACGTAGCGGTAATAGATGAAAACGTGCGTCGTGTGCGTGCGCAGGTAGCGCAGCAGGAACCAGATCGACGCCCAGCCGGAGACGAAGGCGACGAGGATCGAGACGACGATCGGCGTCGTGCCGATCTTCGCGAGCGCGGCGCGTTCGGAGAAGAGCTCGTACACGCCCGCGGCGGTGATCGCGGGGATGCTCATCAGGAACGAGAAACGCGCGGCGTAGTCGTGCGTCATGCGGCGGAAGAGCGCGGTCATGATCGTCGAGCCGCTGCGCGACGAGCCGGGGATGAGCGCGATGCACTGCCCCGCGCCCATGATCGCGGCGTCTTTGATGTTGAAGTCCTCACGCGTGCGGAAGCCGCGGCGCCGCGCGTACGCTTCCGCGAGCTGCAGCAGCACCGCGATCGTCACGAGCTGGATCGTGATGACCCACGTGCTGCGGAAGACGCCGTGGATGAAGTCCTTGAGCAGCACGCCGAGGACGAGGATCGGGATCGTGGCGACGATCACGTACCACGCTTCCGCGGAATCCTGATCGGCGAACGGACGCCGGGTCACGAGGCCGCGGAAGAAGCCGGCGATGAGCCGCAGGATGTCGCGCGCGAAGTAGATGATCACGGCGACGATGGTGCCGAACTGGATGACCGCGGAGACCGCGGCGCCGGGATCGCCCCAGCCGAGAAGCTCGGGGACGAGTTTGAGGTGCGCGCTCGACGAGATCGGAATGAACTCGGTGAGGCCCTGCACGAGGCCGAGGACGATCGCTTCGAGGATGGACATTCACATCTCCCAGATCACGGGCAGGATCATCGGTCGCCGTCCCATGCTTTTGCGGAAGTAGCGTTTCAGCAGCGCGCGCATCTTCTCCTGCAGCAGATCGGAGTCGCGCAGCTCGTCCGCCGGACTTTCGTCAAACATGCCAACGAGCAGCGTGCGCACCTCGGCGAGGATTTCCTGACTCGCATCGACGTGCACGAGACCGCGCGTGATGATCTCCGGATCGCGGATCAGGCGCCCGTTGTTGTCGACGGCGACGACCACGATCACGAACCCGTCTTCGGCGAGGTGCTGGCGGTCGCGCACGACGACGTCGGGCACTTCCTCCGCTTCCGAGTCGATGAAGACTTTGCCGTGCGCGACGCGGTCTTCGAGGACGTGGATCGCGTCGCCGTCCAGTTCGGCGACCTGGCCGTTCGTGATCACGACGCCGTGCGGCACGCCGACCGCTTCGGCGAGACGCGCGTGGTGGATGAGATGCCGCAGCGTGCCGTGCATGGGGATGAAGAAGCGCGGCCGCGTGACGTTCAGCATCAGCTTCAGCTCTTCCTCGCACGCGTGGCCGGAGACGTGGACGTCCGGCTGCTCGTGATGCACGACTTCGGCGCCGCGGCGATAGAGGTTGTCGATGACGTGCGCGACGGCGCGCTCGTTGCCCGGGATCGTGCGCGCGGAGATGACGACGAGATCGCCGCGTTCGATCGAGACCTGTTTGTGCTCGCCGACGGCCATGCGCGCGAGCGCGGACGATGGCTCGCCCTGCGTCCCCGTGGTCATGATGACGAGGTCGCGCGGCGCGAGTTCGGGGCCGGATGCGCGCGTCTCGCGCGGGAACTTGAGGTAGCCGAGGCGCTCCGCGGTTTCGACGTTGTCGACGAGCGAGCGGCCGACGAGCAGGACCTTGCGGCGATGCTTGCGCGCGAGGTCGATGACCTGCTGCACGCGATGGATGTGCGACGCGAACGTCGTCACGAGAATGCGGCCTTTCGCATTCGCAAAGAGTCGATCCAGCGCGCCGCCGACGCTCTTCTCGGAAGGTCCGTGTCCCGGCACGAGCGCGTTGGTCGAGTCGCTGACGAGCAGCAGCACGCCGTCTTCGCCGTACTGCGCGAAGCGCGCGAGGTCGGTCGGCTTCGCATCGATCGGCGTGTGATCGATCTTGAAGTCGCCGGTATGGATGATCGTGCCCACGGGCGTCGAGATGGCGTAGCCGACGGCGTCGACGATCGAATGCGTCACGCGAATGGCCTCGATGCGGAAGTCGTCGATGGTCACGGTCTCGCGCGGCTGGATCTCGCGCAGCTCGATGCCTTCGATGCCGAACTCCGCGAGCTTGTCGGCGACGAAGCCGAGCGCAAGCGGCGTGCCGTAGACCGGCAGCGGCAGCTCGTCGACGAGAAACGGCACGGCGCCGATGTGGTCTTCGTGGCCGTGCGTGAGGAAGAGCGCCTTGACCTTCGACGCATTGTCGAAGAGGTACGTCATGTCGGGAACGATGACGTCGACACCGAGCGTGGCGGCGTCGGGGAACATCATGCCGCAGTCGACGAGGATGGCGGTGTCGCCGAGCTCGTAGACCATGAGGTTCATCCCGATCTCGCCGAGGCCGCCGAGGGGGATGACGCGCAACGAGGAACGAGGAACGATGAGCGATGAACGATCGTCGCTGGTCGCGTGCTCGCTCATCGGTACCTGTTCATCGTTCATCGTTCAGCAATCATCGTTCACGGATAGATCCTGTTCAGCATGCGCGGATACGGAATCGTCTCGCGCAGGTGCGGCACGCCGCTGATCCATGCGACGACGCGTTCGACGCCCATGCCGAAGCCGGAGTGCGGGAAGGTGCCGTACTTGCGGACGTCGAGGTACCACTGGAACTTGTCGACGGGCAGGCCGTGCTCCTGGATGCGCTGCAGCAGCAGGTCGTGATCGTGGATGCGCTGCGAGCCGCCGATGATCTCGCCGTAGCCTTCGGGCGCGATCATGTCCATGCCGAGGGCGAGCTCGGGATCGTTCGGATCGGGCTGCATGTAGAAGGCTTTGATCGCGGCGGGATAGCGCGTGATGATCACCGGACGGTCGTACGAGTTCGCGATGACGGTTTCCTCATCGCCGCCGATGTCGTCGCCGAAGTTCGCGGGCATGCCTTTCGACTTCAGCAGCTCGATGGCGTCGCGGTACGTGATGCGCGGGAACGGCCGCTTCACCTGTTCGAGCTTCGTGATGTCGCGCTCGAGCTCTTTGAGCGATTCCATCTGCCGCTCGAGCACGCGCCCCACGATGTACTCGATGAACTCCTCGGCGAGCGCCTGCAAGCCGTCGAAGTCGAGGAACGCGACTTCCGGCTCCACCATCCAGAACTCCATGAGGTGCCGGCGCGTCTTCGACTTCTCCGCGCGGAACGTGGGACCGAAGCAGTAGACCTTTCCGAATGCCGCGGCCGCGGGCTCGAGGTAGAGCTGCCCCGACTGCGAGAGGTACGCCTTGTCGCCGAAGTAATCGGTCTCGAAGAGCGTCGACGTTCCTTCCGCGGCGTTCGCGGTGAGGATCGGCGAGTCGATGAGGACGAAGTTGCGGTCGTAGTAGAAGTCGCGGATCGCCTTCTCGATCTCGTTGCGGATGAGCAGCACGTGATGCTGCTTCATCGAGCGCAGCCAGAGATGGCGGTGATTCATGAGGAAGTCGGTGCCGTGTTCCTTCGGCGAGATCGGATACGCATCGGCCAGGCCGATGAGGCGCACTTCCTTCACGTGCAGCTCGACGCCGCCGGGCGCGCGCGTTTCCGAGACGACGTTGCCGGTCACGGCGAGCGTCGACTCCTGCGTGGCGCGGTCGGAATCGTTCCACGACGTCTCGTCGACTTCCTTCTTCGAGACGACGCACTGCACGACGCCGCTGCCGTCGCGGACGATCGGGAACTGCAGCTTGCCGGAGCTGCGCTTGTTGTACAGCCAGCCGTTGACCGTGACGGTCTCGCCGACGTACTGCGGTAAATCCTTGATTCGAACGGTGGTCGTGGCCATGAGGCGGCGGATTCTATCAACGTTCGCGCCGCCAGCCCGCCGTCCGGTCGCCGTCCGGTCGCCGTCCGCTCAGGGGAGCGGACGGGCGAGCTGGATGGCCGGATCCTGCGAGGAGTTGTCGGTGGTGGAGGCGTAGACGATGGCCGTGCCGGACGTGACTTCGACGAGCACGGAATCGTCCGCGGCGACGGCGACGCCGAGGAGATCGGAGGCGGCGACCTGGACGAGCGTGTCGGCGTCGAACTGGCGATCGACGCGCGTCTTCACGTTGCCGCTGCGATCGCGAAGCGTAAGGTGCAGCGTCGCGTCGTGACCGATCGCGCGGACGCCGATGTTGAAGCGCGACGTGCCGAGGTCGGAGGGCGCGAGCAGAATCGCACGGTCGGAAACCGTGAGCGCGTCGCGCACCGGATCGAGCGACTCCGTCGCGAGACCGACCGTGCCACACGGCGACGTGCTGGTGATGCGCACGACCGCGAGCGGCAGCGCGCCGACTTCCGCGACGACATCCGCGGTGCCGATGCCGGCGGACAGCGCCGCGTCGTCGAGCACCTTCGTCTCGTGCGGCGCGAGCGTGTACGGAACGGTGGCCGGCGTGCCGCCGGTCATCAGATGGAAGACAATGCTGCCCGACGCCGCGGCGTCGCTGTCGTTGTGCAGTTGGAGCGTCGTGCGGAAGAACGAGCCGAATGCGCCGGGCGTCGCGCCGGCGACGGCGATGTACGCGCGCGTTTCCGTGGCGGCCGCATCGTCGTTGACGATCGTCACCGTCGCATCGCCGGACGCGATCGTCGCTCCGTTCGCGCCGGAGAGGCGGACGTGGAACGTCTCGTCGCCTTCGACCGCGGTGTCGCCGACGATCGGCACGTGAATCGCGCGCGACAGCGTGCCGGCGGGAACGACGACCGAGCCGGACGTCGCGGCGTAATCGACGCCGGCGGTCGCCGTGCCGTCGGCGGTGCTGAAGTCGGCGGTGACGTCGGTGGCGCTCGGCGCGCTGAGCGTCACCACGATCGTGGCGTCGCTGAGACCGCGATCGCCTTCCGCGACGCGCACGTCGCTGATGCGAAGCGCCGGCAGCGTTGACGGCGGCGCCGCGTAGTCGTCGTTCACGATCGTGGCCGTGCCACGTGCGCGCGCGATCGTCGCGCCCGCGGGCGCGGAGAGATCGAGGGTGAAGGTCTCGTTGGCTTCGACGTCAGTGTCGCCGACGACGCCGACGGTCACGGTCTGCGAGGTCGTACCGGGCGCGAAGACGAGCGTGCCCTGCGTGGGCGCAAAGTCGGCGCCCGCCTGCGCGCTGCCCGACGTCGTCGTGTAGTGCACCGTCACCGTCTGCGTCGTCGGAACGCTGAGCGTCACGGTGAAGGTCGCGGGCGTGGTACCGGCGCTGCCTTCGAGGACGGAGACGTCGCTGACGGAGATCGCGGGCGTGACCGCGCCGTCGTCGTTGAGAATCGTGCCGGTCGCCTGCGCGCGGATGATCGTCGCGTTCGTCGCGCCGGAGAGTTGCAGCGAGAGCGTTTCGTCGGGCTCGATGTTCGTGTCGCCGATGACGGGGACGTCGATCGTCTGCGCGGTCACGCCGGGCGCGAACGTGAGCAGGCCGCTCGTCGTGGTGTAGTCGCTGCCGGCGGTCGCGGTGCCGTTCGCGGTGGCGTAGCTGACGGTGACGGTCTGCTCGCTTGGCGCGGAGAGCGTCACCGCGAACGAGAGATTCGAGCTGCCGCTGTCGCCTTCCGCCTGCGATGCGTCGGCGATCGTGACCGTGGGACCGCCGTCGTCGTTGACGATCGTGCCGGTTCCCGTGGTCGTGGCGATGGCGGCGTTCGTCGACGACGACAGCGTCACCGTGAACGTCTCATCGCCTTCGTTCGCGAGATCGCCGGTGACCGGCACATCGACGTTCTGCGAGGTCACGCCGGGCGCGAACGTGAGCGTGCCGCTCGTCGCGCCGTAGTCACTGCCGGCGACGGCGCTGCCGTTCGCGGTCGCGTACTGCACGGTCACGGTCTGGCCGCTCGGCGCGGAGAGCGTGACCGGGAACGAGAACGTGGTCGTGCCGCTGTTGCCCTCGGCCTGCGAGACGTTGCCGATCGCGAGCACCGGCGCGCCGTCATCGTCGACGATCGTGCCGCTGCCGCTGGCCGTGCCGATCGTGGCGTTGACCGGCGACGAGAGCGTGACGCTGAACGTCTCCGCCGGCTCGTTCGCCGTGTCGCCGTTCACCGCGATGACGACGTTCTGCGAGGTCACGCCGGGCGCGAACGCAACCGTGCCGCTCGTCGCGACATAATCGCTGCCCGCGGTCGCGCTGCCGTCCGCGGTCGCGTACTGCACGGTGATGGTGCGCTCGCTCGGCGCGGAGAGCGTGACGTTGAATGTGAAGTTGCTCGTGCCGCTGTTGCCTTCGGCCTGCGAGACGCTGTCGATCGAGAGTACCGGACCGGCATCGTCGTTGACGATCGTGCCGGTGGCGCTGCTGACGGCGATGGCCGCGTTCGACGGCGTGCCGAGCGTGACGGTGAAGGTCTCGTCCGTCTCCGAGGTGGTGTCGCCGGCGATCGGTACGTCGATCGTCTGCGACGTGACGCCGGGCGCGAACGTGAGCGTGCCGCTCGTGGCGGTGTAGTCGCTGCCCGCGATTGCGCTGCCGTTGTTCGTCAAGTAGTTGACCGTTACGGTCTGTTCGCTCGCCGCGGACAGCGTCACGACGAAGGGCATGTTCGTGAGCCCGCTGTTCCCTTCCGCCTGCGCCGTCCCCGCGATCGAGAGGGACGGCACCGGATCGTCGTTGACGATCGTGCCGGTGCCGGTCGCGGTGGCGATGGCGGCGTTCGTCGAGGCGGAGAGGTTCACCGTGAACGTCTCGTTCGCTTCGTTCGTGGCATCGCCGGTGACCGGCACGTCGACCGTCTGCGTCGTCACGCCCGGCGCGAACGTGAGCGTGCCGCTCGTCGCGCCGTAATCGCTGCCTGCGCCCGCGGATCCGTCGGCGGTCGCGTAATGGACGGTGACGGTTTGTCCGCTCGGCGCGGAGAGACTGACGGGGAACGTGAACGTGGTCGAGCCGCCCGTGCCTTCGGACTGCGACACGTTGCCGATGACGAGCACCGGCGCGGTGTCGTCGTCGACGATCGTGCCGGTCGCGGACGCGGTGCCGACGCTCGCATTCACCGGCGCGGAAAGCATGACCGAGAACATTTCGTCCGGCTCGCTGGTCGTATCGCCGATGACCGTCACGGTGACCGTCTGCGACGTCACGCCGGGTGCGAACGTGAGCGTGCCGCTGGCGGCGGTGTAATCGCTGCCCGCGATCGCGCTGCCGTTGCTGGTCAAGTAGTTGACGGTCACGGTCTCTTCGCTGGCCTGCGACAGCGTCACGTTGAACGTGAACGCGGACGTCCCGCCGCTCCCCTCCGCCTGCGAGACGCCGCTGATCGAGACGACGGGACCGGAGTCGTCGTTCACGATGGTGCCGGTCGCGTTGCCGTCGCCGATGGCCGCATTCGACGGCGCGCTCAGCGTCACCGTGAACGTCTCGTTCGTCTCCGCCGTCGTGTCGCCGCTGATCGGGACATTGATCGATTGCACCGTCGCGCCGGGAGCGAACGTCAGCGTGCCGCTCGTGGCCGTGTAGTCGCTGCCGGCGACCGCGCTGCCGTTGGACGTCGTGTAGTTGACCGTGATCGACTGCTCGCTCGGCGTCGAGAGCGTCACCGCGAACGGCATGCTCGCCGAGCCGCTGTTGCCTTCCGGTTGCGAGGCGTCGTCGATCGACAGCAGCGGCGGCGCGTCGTCGTTCACGATCGTGCCGGTGCCGGTGGCCGTTGCGATGGCCGCGTTCGTCGATGACGACAACGTCACCGTGAACGTCTCGTCGGCCTCGTTCGTGAGATCGCCGGTGACCGGCACGTTCACGGTCTGCGACGTCACGCCCGGCGCGAACGTGAGCGTGCCGCTGGTCGCACCGTAGTCGCTGCCGGCGACGGCGCTGCCGTTCGCGGTGGCGTAGCTCACGGTGACCGTCTGTCCGCTCGGCGCGGAGAGCGTGACCGGGAACGAGAATGTCGTCGTGCCGCTGTTGCCTTCGGCCTGCGAGACGTTGCCGATCGCGAGCACCGGCGCGCTGTCGTCGTCGACGATCGTGCCGGTCGCGGACGCGGTGCCGAGCATCGCATTCGACGGCGCGCTGAGCGTCACGGTGAACGTCTCGCTCGGCTCTTTGGTCGTGTCGCCGACGACCGCCACGGAGATCGACTGCGACGTCACGCCCGGCGCGAACGTGACCGTGCCGCTGGCCGCGGTGTAGTCGCTGCCCGCGACGGCGCTGCCGTCGGAAGTCAAGTAGTTGACGGTCACAGTCTGCTCGCTGGCCGCGGACAGCGTCACCGGAAAGACGAAGCTCGTGCTGCCGCTGTTTCCCTCGGCCTGCGTGACGTCGCCGACCGACACCGCCGGAGCAGCGTCGTCGTTGTCGATCGTGCCTGTGCCGGTGGCGGTGCCGATGGTGGCGTTCGTCGGCGCGGACAGCGTCACGGTGAACGTTTCGTTCGTCTCGTTCGTCGTGTCGCCGGTCACCGGCACGGTGATGTTCTGCGCCGTCGTGCCCGGCGTGAACGTGAGCGTGCCGCTGGTGGTCGTGTAGTCGCTGCCCGCGGTCGCGCTGCCGCTCGCCGTCGCGTACGCGACCGTCACCGTCTGCCCGCTCGGCGCGGAGAGCGTGACCGGAAACACGAAGCTCGTACTGCCGCTGTTTCCCTCGGCTTTCGCAACGCTGCCGATCGACAGCGACGGCTGCGGATCGTCGTTGCCGATCGTGCCCGTGCCGGTGGTCGTCGCGATGGTGGCGTTCGTCGGGGAGGAGAGCGTCACGGTGAATGTCTCGCTCGCCTCATTGAGCGCATCGCCGAGGACGGAGACCGGAATGGTTTGGACGGTGGTGCCGGGCGCGAACGTGAGCGTGCCGCTCTGCGCGGTGTAGTCGCTGCCGGCGATGGCCGTGCCGTTCACGGTCGTGTAGTTCACCGTCACCGTCTGCGCGGACGGATTCGACAGCGAGACCACGAACGGGAAGCTCGTCGTGCCGGAGTTCCCTTCCGCCTGCGAGACGCCGTTGATGGAGAGCGCAGGCTGCGGATCGTTGTCCGCGATCGTCACCGTCTCCGCCGCCGGTGCCGCGAGCGTCGCGTTCGACGGCGCACTGAGCGTCACGTTGAAGAACTCGTTCCCTTCGAAGATCGCTTCTTCGAGGATCGGAATCGTGAACGACTTCGGTGTGAAGTCGCCGGATCCCCACGTCAGCGTGCCGGAGGTGGCCGTGTAATCGGCGCCCGCTTGCGCCGTGCCGTTGCTCGTCGAGTAGTTGACGCTTGCCGTGCCTTCGCCACTGCCGCGATTCACCGTGACCGTCACCGACCCCGCACCCTCGGAGATCGTCGCGCCGGCAGTGGAGAACGAGATGGAGCTCATCGCTCCCTGCTCGAGCGAGCCGATGTCGATGCGTCCGTTGTAGACGCGCTGCAGACCGCGCTGGTCGGTGCTGGGCGGCGGCGTGAAGGACGGATCGCCGGCGTCGAGCACCGGGCTGCCGATGTTCGGCCGTTGGGTGAACGTCGGGCCGCCGTTGTCCTGCAGCGGTCCGAGACTGGGATCGACGCCGGTGATATTGCCCGTTCCGGTGAACGTCGCACCCGAGGTGTTCTCGAGCAGCGAGTAGTTCATGGTTACGTTGGAGGCGCCGCTGGCCATGTCCGGGCTCGCCGGCGCCGTGCCGTTGGCGACGATCGTGTTGTCGATCGTCATCGGAACCGCGGTGACGCTCAGATTCCCGCCGCTCGTGCCCGCGCTGTTGCCGGTGATGGTCGACTCACCGATTGCGATCGACGCGGTCCCGCCGAAAGGCCCCCTGTCGAAAATGCCGCCACCGGTCGTGCCGGCGGTGTTGTTGGCAATCGTGGAGTCTTCGATCTCCAGCTGTGCGCTGCCTTTGTAAAAGAAGATGCCGCCACCGGCGCGATTCACCGAGTTGCCGCTGATGGTGCTGCGCTGGATCGACAGTTTCGTGCCGGCGCTGCCTTTGTAAAAGAAGATGCCTCCGCCGTTTCCAGCCGCGGTCGGCGCGGTGTTTCCGGAGATCGTGGTGTCGCTGATGGTGACGTTCGCGCTGGCGTTGTAGAGAAAGATCGCGCCGCCGCGGTTCTGGGTCGTGTTGTTGTTGATCTGATCGTGCGACAGCGTGATCGCGCCGCCGCTCCGATAAAGGAAGAACGCACCGCCACGGCCGGTGGCCGTGTTTCCGGTGATGACGCTGTGATCGATGGTGAGCGTTCCGCCCGCGGCCGTCGTTTTCACGCCGAAGGCGGCGCCCTTTGCGACGCTCGTGTTGTTCGTGATCTGCGTATTGGTGATGCTGGCGGGCTGGGTGGTCGACAGGATGGCGATCGCACCAGCGCGCGCCGCGAGGGAGCTCGCGGAGTTCGACGTGATCACGGACGTGTCGACGGTCAGCGCTCCGCCGACGTTGTAGATCGCGGCGCCGCCAACGACGCCCTGGACGGTGTTCCCGCTGATCGTGCTCGAGCGAACGGTGAGCGATCCGCCGACATTGGCGACGCCGCCGCCCGCCGTCGCCGCCACACCACCGCTCAAGGTGACGCCGTTCAGCGTGACGATCTCGCCCTTCGCGACGATGTTGCCGCCGGTCGCCCCTCGGCCGCGCGTCGCCGTGAGTCCGCTGATCGATACGGTGAGCGCGGTTGCGTTGTTGTAGATGTAGAAGACGCGGGAGTTGCTCGCCGCGTCGATGGTCAGCGTGGAGGCGCCGGGACCGGTGAGCGTCGTCGAATCGCTGATCGTCAGCTGCGTGCCGCCGAGGGTGATCGTGCCCGCGAGCGCGGTCAGGTTGATCGTGTCGGCGCCGCTGCCCGCCACGCAGTCGCCGCCGGTCGTGTCGGCGTTCGCATTCGCGTTCGCGAGCGCCTCGCGCAGCGTGCATTGCGCATCGCCGGCGGTCGTGTTGTCCGCAATCGAGTTGACGGTGATGGTCGCCGCCTGTGCGCCGGCGGCGGTGAGCGTCACGGCGCCGGCGGCGATCGCGGCGGCGAGGGACCCTGACGGCTTCGAGTCACGGAGCACCGAGCGTCGCGCGCCGATCTCCGCAGATCGCCGGTCGAACTGCGAGGAAGGGCGTTGGTCACGAGGTTTCAGGGAAGGTCTCCGTTTCGGCCAAAGTTGGAAACTATGGGATTATCGGAGCGGAACCCCCGCCTGTCGATGCTTTTTGCCGGAGCTATGCGGTTACCCATTGAATTCCTTCGACTTCCCCTGCACTTCGACGCGGCGCGACTGGCGGCGGAGGTGTCCGCGTTCGCCGAGTCGGACTGGCGTCCGCATCCCGAAGGTCATCCCGGCAATTTCGCGCTGCCGCTGATCGCGGTCGGAGGCGATCCCAACGACGATGGCGTGAAGGGCGAGATGCGCGCGACGCCGCACCTGGCGCGTTGTTCGGCGCTGCGGCAGTTGCTCGCCGCATTCGAGGCGCCGATCGGACGCACGCGGCTGATGCGCATCGACGGCAATGCCGAGGCGACCGCGCATGTGGACGTGAACTACTACTGGCAGACGCGCGTGCGCGTGCACGTGCCGATCGTCACCGATCCCGCGGTGCGCTTTCTCTGCGGCGACCGCGAGCTGCACATGGCGCCCGGCGAGACGTGGATCTTCGATACGTGGCGCCTGCACAACGTCATCAATCCGAATCCGACGCGGCGCATTCATCTCGTCGCGGACACGGCCGGCTCGCCGCGCCTGCGCGCGCTCATCGACGAAGGCTGGGATCCGTTTTCCGGCGCGCCTGCGCCCGAGGCAACCACGATCGCATTCGATGAAGCGCGATCCGCGGAGCCGCGCATGGAAGTCCACAACTTCCCGGTGGTGATGGCGCCGGCGGAACAACATGCGCTCTTCGAGATCTTCGCCGCCGATCTCGACGCGAGCGCCGCCGGACGCGCGCTGCGCGACGAGGTCGTGCGCTTCCTCGACGCGTGGCAGTCGCTCTGGCGCATGCACGAGGCGGCGCCGCGCGGCTGGCGCGCGTACGCCGAACTGCTCGAGCTGACCGAGCAGCGCATCGCGCGGCACCTCGGCGCGTGGATGCTGCCGAACGGCATCGATGCCGCGCAGGCCGTGCAGCAGATCCTGCTCCGTCCCGCGCTCAACACCGATCTCGCGCGCCGCACGGCGCCGTCGATCGCGCGCAGCCGCAACGCATTCGATCGTCCGATCTTCATCGTCTCGTCGCCGCGCTCCGGATCGTCGCTGCTCTTCGAAACGCTCGCGCAGGCGCCGGAGGTGATGACCATCGGCGGCGAGAGTCACGCGCTCATCGAAGGCATCGGCGCGCTGCATCCCGCCGCGCACGGCTGGGAGTCGAACCGGCTGACGGCGCCCGATGCGAGCGAATCCGTCGCGGACGATTTGCGTGCGCGCTTCGCCTCCGCTGCCGTCGACCGCGACGGGCGCGCGCCGGCGACGCATCGCTTCCGCTTTCTCGAGAAGACGCCGAAGAACGCGCTGCGCATCCCGTTTCTGCGCGCGCTCTTCGCCGACGCGTTCTTCATCTATCTCTACCGCGACGAGCGGGCGACGATCAGCAGCATGCTCGACGCGTGGCGATCGGGACGCTTCATCACGTATCCCGACTTGCCGGGATGGGAAGGACAACCGTGGTCGCTGCTGCTGACGCCGGGTTGGCGCGACACGATCGGCCGGCCGCTGGCGGAGGTCGTCGCGCGGCAGTGGATCGCGGCGACGACGGTCGTGCTCGACGATCTGGAAATGCTGCCGCCGGAATCGTGGTGCGTGGCGAGTTACGACGCGCTGATCGAGCAGCCGCAGGAAACGATGGAGCGGCTCTGCGACTACGTCGGGCTGCGCTGGGACCGCACGCTCACGGCGCCGCTCCCGCCGTCGCGGCACACGCTGACGCCGCCGGATGCCGCGAAGTGGCAGCGCAATGCGACGGAGCTCGCGCCACTCTTGCCGCTCATCGAGCCAGCGGCGGCGCGTGCGCGCGATCTCTTCGCGTCCGCGCCGCGGCAGCGCACGATGCCCGCATCGGCGGCGCGCGCGCCGGCCGCGAATCCAACGTCGGCCGATGCGCCGCCGCAAAACGCGACCGACTTCCGCAGCGTGCACACGACGAACTTCCCGCGCTTGCTCGCGGAGCTGCGCATCTCGCTCGCGGTCTCGACGTATCAGAGCGGCCGCGTCGTGCTGCTGCGCGCCGACGGCGAGCGGCTGAACACGCACTTCCGTTTTTTCGCGAGCCCGATGGGACTCGCCTTCGACGGCACTCGCCTCGCGATCGGAACGCTCGGTGAAATCTGGGACTACCGCAACGTCCCGAGCGCCGCGGCGCGCCTGCATCCCGCGCGTCACGACGCGTGCTTCCTCCCGCGCAACATGCACGTCACCGGCGACATCCGCGTGCACGAGCTGGCCTTCGCGGACGACGGCGAGCTGTGGCTCGTGAACACGCGCTTCTCCGCGCTCTGCACGCTCGACTCCGAGCACAGCTTCCTGCCGCGCTGGCGTCCGCCGTTCATCAGCAAGCTCGCCGCGGAGGACCGCTGCCACCTCAACGGCCTCGCGATCGTCGATGGTGTGCCGCGCTACGCCACCGCCCTCGGCGCCACCGACACCGCCGAAGGCTGGCGCGAGCGGAAAGCGAGCGGCGGCATCGTCATTGACATCCCGACGGGCGAGCTCGTGGCGACGGGACTCGCGATGCCGCACTCGCCCCGCCTCTACAACGGACAGGCCTACATCCTCGAGAGCGCCGCCGGCACGCTTGCCACGCTCGACCTGCGCAGCGGACGGCGCGAGACCATCGCCCAGCTTCCCGGCTTCACGCGCGGACTCGCGTTCGCGGGACCGATCGCGTTCGTCGGACTCTCGCAGGTGCGCGAGCGCGTCTTCGACAACATCCCTCTCGGCGAGCGGCTGCGCGCGGACGAGCGCTCCTGCGGCATCTGGGCGATCGATGTCCGCAGCGGCGCGATCGTGGCGTTCGTGCGCTTCGAAGGCTCGGTGCAGGAGATCTTCGACATCCAGGTGCTCCCCGGCATCGTCTTCCCCGATCTGCTCGAGCCGGGTGCCGATCTCGCGCAGAGCTCCTTTGTGTTGTCCGACGATGCGATCGCGCAGACGTGAGCGCGCTCAGAGCTTCTCGATCTCGCCCGTGATCGCGCGCGCCTCGCCGTCGATCGACGTCAGCTTCGCGGCGAAGCGTTCGATCTTTTCGGACTCCGCGGCGTAGAAGCGCTGATACGGCTCGAACGCGGACGTGATCGAGCGGAGCATGCGGTCGATCTCGGTGCTCGACTCGCGGTCGAGCGACTCCTGCAGTTGCGTGCGCAGTTCCTCGATACGGCGGCGGAACTCGTCCTTCGCCTTGCTACGCTTGTACGGAAGGATGAGGAAGCTCGTGACGAGCAGCATCGTCGCGGCGGTGAGGCCGGTGACGTCGACGGCGGTGCTGCTGACGGCGGTCGTGAGGAGATAGCCGAGTCCGAGCGCGCCGGCGCCGAGGCCGAAGGAGTGGAGGACGGCGCGCATCGCGTTGTCGATGATGCGGCGCGATTCGACGTTCACGTCGTACGCGGCGAGGCGCTGCTCCGCGTTCGTGCGCATGCGCGCGTAGACCTCTTCGCGGTTGTACGCGAACTCCCGTCCGACGCGGCCGACGATCTCCTCGTTGCGCGCGTCGGATTCGGCGCGGCGATGAAACGCCTCGACGGTGCCGGACCAGAGCTTCATGTTCTCGCGCACGATCCAGTCGACCGCTTCCTGAATGGTCGCGTCGATGTTGCCTTTCCAGCCGGCGAAGACCTGGCGATCGAACTCCTCGCGGAAGCGCAGCGCGTCGCGCAGCATCATCACGTGCTGGATGCGGACGTAGCGTTCGAGGAAGTCGATGCCGCGGCGCTCGAGGTCCATCATCAGGTTGTCGATGCGGATGACGAACTGGCGGAAGTTCGACTGCAGATCGGCGCGCGCGCGTTCGAGCTGGTCGTTGATCGACGTGATGCGCGCCTGATCGGCGGCGAGCACTTCACGCCGCGACTCGATCATGCGGAACTGCTTGCGCGAGAGGCTGAGGATCGTCTCCAGCGGCGCGGCGAGCTTGAGGCGCACGCGTTCTTTTTCGGAGAGCACCTGAAAGATGTAGTCCTCGAGCGCCTCGAAGCGGCTGCGCGTCCAGTCGCGCGGCGGCGCGTTGCCGAGCTTCGCCTCGAGCGCGAGCTTCGCCGCGGTCGGATAGATCGTCGGATCGAAGCCGAAGATCGCGCGCGTGTTGGTCTTCAGGTAGTCGAGCACCTGCGCGATCTCGTCGTCCGATTTCGTGTCGACCTTGTTCAACACGAAGACGACCTTCTTCCCCCACTCGCGGATGTATTCGAGGAAGCGGCGCTCCGACTCGGAGAGCGGCCGATCGATCGACGTTACGAACAGCACGAGATCCGCGCGCGGGATGAAATCCTCGGTGATCTCCTGATGCCGCTGCACGATCGAGTTCGTGCCCGGCGTGTCGACGAGCGTGATGTTGCGCAGGAAATCGACCGGATAGAACTGCTCGGTCACGTAATCCGAAATGCGCTTCTGCGAAGCCTGTTCGCCGTAGCGGAGGATCGAGATCACGTCATCGACGGGGATCGGACCTTCGACGCGCAGCTTCGCGCCGAAGAGCGCGTTGATCAGCGACGACTTGCCGGCGTTGAACTCGCCGACGATCACGATCGTGAAGAGATCCTCGAGCGTCGCCAGCAGTTCCTCGACGCGCCGCCGTTCGTCGCCCTGTTCGCGTTCGAGCGTCTCGCGCAGTTCGACGAGCAGCCGCTGCTCGCGGCGCAAGAGCGACTGCACGCGCGGATCGACCACGGTGTCGAAGATGCCCGGCATCGCGCTCAGTATCCCTCACGCGGGACTTTGACAAGGAGCGACTGCGGCACGCTGGTGATGACGAGCGGCGTGTCGAGCACGAACAGCTCGCCGTCGAGTCCGACCGAGAGTTTCTTGCGCGACGACTGCAAACGCATGCGCGTGGTGCGGAACGAGCGGAAGCCGGGCGCCTGGTGCACGCGTCCCGCGAGGTAGCGCGCGATGTAGCGCGTGAGGCGCAGCCGCGGCACGTGCGGCAGCCAGTAGACCGAGAGGCGTCCCTCGCTGAGCGTCGAGCGCGGCGCTTCGATTCCGGCCCGCGAGAGGTCGTACGAGTTGTTCGACACGATGAAGACGTGCGTGCGCAGGACCTCGTGATGGTGCTCGGACTCGAGCGTCGCCGTGACATGCGGATACTTGCGCAGCGTGACGTACGCCGCCCACAGGCGCGCCTTCCAGCGCGGGTAATCGCGGCCGCGCTCCTCGCGCCGCGCCACGAGCTCGGGATAGAGACCGATGGACAGGTTGTTGACGAAGTAGCGGTCGTTCACGCGCGCGGCGTCGATCTGGCGCTTGTCGCCGGTCAGCGCGACCTCCAGCGCGGCGCGCCAGTCGAGCGGGATGTCGAGATCGCGCGCGAAGTGGTTGTACGTGCCGATCGGCAGCACGGCCAGACACGCCTCCGTGTTCACGAGCGGCTGCAGGACGTGGTGCACGGTGCCGTCGCCGCCCGCGGCGATGAAGAGACGCGTGCCGCGGGCGAGGTGCTCGCGGATCGTGCGCGGGATGTCGACGTCCGGCGCGAGCGCGATCACGTCGACGTTCGCCTCCCCGGCCGCCGCGCGCAGCGCCTCGGCCTCGGCAGGCGGCAGTTTCGCGCCCGATGAACGATTCAGAAACAGCACGCCTTTGACTGGCAATTTCAGCTCACGCCACGGCGTTGAAAAACGCCGGAAATACGCGGAATCTCATGAAAAAACTGTCCTTCCTTCTACTGCTCGTCCCGCTTTTGCAAATTGGCGTCCCACCGGCCGCGCTGGCGCAGACGCCCGCACCCTCGCAGACGCCGGGCGCCTGCACGCTCTGCGTCGGCCAGCTCGGTGGCGACGGCGTCGTCGCGCCGGCGCTCGTCCGGCTCGATGAGAGCAACTACGCGACGTATGCCGCGGCCAATGCCGCGAACGTCGCCGTCGTCATCGACTACAAAGCCGCGAACGTCGACGACGTCGAACAGAAGACGAAAGCGATCGTCGACTGGGCGAAGGCGCACGGCCCGTTCGACGCGATCGGCGTGCATATCGACAGCACCGATCCGGCGCTCGTCGCCTACGCCACGAAACGGCTCTCGGTGATGGCCCAGGGACAACAGGCGGCGCAGCGCATCCTCTTCGACAACCGCAACGCGATGTATGCGAACGTGAGCATGGAGCTGCACGACCACTCCGAGTTGATCGACGCGTTCGAGAGCGGCGCCGGCTCGTACTTTGACGCGGTCGTCGTCTATGCGCAGTACGTTCCGATCACACTGGCAACGCTGGCCGAGCACGATCCTTCGAAGAAGATCTACGCCGTCACCGCCCTGCAGTCGCCGAATCCTCTGTTCGATCTCGCGCAGGCGCTCGCCGCCGGCGCGTCGCGCGCGTACGCATCCGGCCCCGCCGACGCGCGTGCGCTCGCGCAGTTCAACCGCACCATGACCGGCGACTGGGCGTTCGACTCGACGTCCAAGACCGCGGTGCTCGATGCGAAAGGCAACAGCATCGACATGCCGGTGCTCACGTTCGTGCGCGGCGAAGACCTGCGCACGCTGCTCGTCGCACGCGGCGACGCCGCGTCCGCGTCGATCCTCGCGCTGCCGGGCGAGCGCTACACGACGCCGCGCCGCATCGACGCCGCGGGCGAGCGCGCGATCACCGACACGGGACAGAAGAACGGACGCCTGCTCGTCGGCACGCCGGCGACGACCGCGCCGTACGCGGTGCTCGTCGAGCACGCGGAGAAGCCGGAGCACAACGTCACGAAGGAATCGATCAGCGTCGCCACGCAGCGCGGCATCTCGGTCGAAGAGATCATCCGCAACCATCAGGCGTACCGCGCCTATCAGGACACCCTCGTGCCGCGCACGATTGCGCGCAACACGACCAAGCTGCGCTTCGACATCGGCAGCGGCGCCGACGCAATCGAGGCCACCATCGCCGGCGACTACTTCTCCGACCCGCACGGCAGCTCGGACTGGGTCTGGCAGGACTTCTACATCAACGGCGTGAAGTGGAAGTACGGGCGCATCCCCGAGCTGCCGCTCATCCAGCCGGAGAAAGTCGCGCAGCTGCCGCTCGACATCCATCTGACCAACGACTACCGCTACGAGCTCGTGCGCGAGACGGAGCTGAACGGCTATCACGTCTACGAAGTTCGCTTCGAGCCGCCGCCGAATGCACCGGCCGACCTACCGTTGTACCGCGGCACCGTCTTCATCGATGCGCGGACGTGGGCGCGCATCCGCGTCGCGACGGTGCAACTGCATCTCACGGGCGAAGTGCTGTCGAACGAAGAGCGCGTCGACTTCGCGCCGTTCGCGAGCGTCACGCACGAGCCGCTCAGCGCCGCCGACGTCGCGAAGTCCGATCCGCGTTTGATCGTCTGGCTGCCGTCCGACGTGCACGCGCAGCAGGTGATCTCCGCCGCCGGCCGCGCGAGCGTCGTCGAGCGCGCGACCGACTTCACCAACTACCGGCTCGATCCGCCGGAGTACGACCGCCTGCACGCCGAGGCGTCCGCGTCGGAAGCGCGCATGGTGCGTGAGACGCCGGAGGGCATGCGCTACCTCGAGAAGCGCGGCGACGGCACGCGCGAGGTGAAGGAAGGCTTCGACACGTCGCGCCTCTTCATGCTCGGCGGCATCCATCACGACGCCGGTCTCGACTACCCGGTCGTCCCGCTCGGCGGCATCGACTACTTCAACTTCAACCTGCTCAATCGCGGCATTCAGACCAATGTCTTTTTCGCGGGCGTGATCGTGGCCGCGAATGCCACCGATCCGAACGTCGGCAACACGCGCACGAACGTCGGCGCCGACTTCTTCGGCCTCGCGGTGCCGTTCCAGAACACGATGTTCCGCAACGGCGAGGAGCAGCCGTCCGAAGCGGTGAAAACGCTGCCGGCGTCGCTCACGCTGCGCGCGGGACATCCCGTCTTCGGCTTCGGCAAGATCGACGCGTCCCTCGGCATCGCGCACTTCACGTATCAGCGCGCGGAAGACACCGCGGCCGACTTCGTCATCCCGTCGGACACGTTCGTCTTCTCGCCGTCCGTGAGCGCGCAGTACGCGCGGCACGGCTACAGCGCCTCCGCGTACTACGACTACAACCGCCGCAGCGAATGGGAGCCGTGGGGCGCGCCGGGCATCTCCGAATACGACCCGGCCCAGAAGTCGTTCGCGCATTTCGGCGCGTCGATCGGCAAGAGCTTTTACCTGCCGAAGTTCCAGCGTATCGGCGTCGACGTGAACTATCTCGACGGCACGCGTCTCGACCGCTTCTCGAAGTACGAGCTCGGCTTCTTCGGCGCGCAGCGCGTGCACGGCGTCGAATCCGGCTCCGTCCGCGCCGAGCGCGCGATCCTCGGTCACCTCTCGTACGGCTTCGTCTTCTCCGAGCAGTTCCGCATGGAGGCGTTCTACGACCACGCCGTCGTCGACGACGCGAGCGCCGGCTTGCGCCGCGAGCCGTTCCAGGGTCTCGGCATCGCGGGGCAGACCGTCGGCCCGTACGGCACGCTGCTGCGCCTCGACATCGGCAAGACCATCGGCCGCAACGCGCAGGACGGCTTCGTCGCGAACGTCGTCTTCCTCAAGCTCTTCTAGCTCCGCAAATGAAAAAGCCCGGCGCAACGCGCCGGGCTTTTTCGCGTCTCGAGTGTTGCGCGCGAGCTAGTTGTTGTTCTCGGTGTAGAAGTAGCTCGAGCCGATGATCGTGCGCGTGCCGCGGTTGTCGACCGCTACCGCCGTGAGCTGGTGGCGCGAGTTCGGAAGAATGCGCGTGTCCATCTGGAACATCCAGCCGGAGTTGAGCGATCCGGTGATGAACGGGAACTGATCCTCGACGTCCGTGCGCGGGAAGCCGTACTGCGCGGTGCCGACGAACGTGCCGTCGACGAACAGCTCCACGCCGATCACGACGTCGGCCGGTCCCTCGGTCAGCGCCCAGCCGCGGAAGACCACCGTGCCGCCGACGTAGTCGAAGTTCGCCGGGAACTCGATGAATCCCTGCGCCGGGAAGTGCAGCGTCGATTCCGCGCACTGGAAGAAGACCGGGATGCCGTCGGCGTTCGGGATCTCGGAGAACGTGCCCTCGCGATCGCCGACGCGAACGGAAAGCGTGTGATTGCCGGGGCGTACGCCGAGGTTCAGCAGCGCGCCGACGTCGAGCGTGAAGAGATAGCCGGAGCGCGGCGCGTCGGGGAACGACGGGTAGTACTTGGCGACGTCGAAGCGCGGGAGGCCGTAGCAGTTCGCGAACTCCCCTTCGACGACGCCGCAGTTGTTGGTCGAGAGCCAGCGCACGCCGTCGACGAGGAGCTCGGCGTACGCGACGCGGCCGGTGTTCTCGCGCGTGCCGAGGTCGAGTGCCCAGCCGCGGACCGGCGTGATGTGCGCGGTGGGACGGATCGGCGGCGACACGATCGGGCCGCCCTGATCGCCTTCGCCGCACAGCGTGCCGTAGAGCACCGCGTCGCGCTGCGGCTCGTCGATGAAGCCGAACGGCTTGAGGAAGTTGTCGTTGTTGATGACCTGTACCGTGCGGCGCCCGATGAGCGCCGGGACGCCATTGCGATCGGTCACGCGCACGGTGAGCGTGTGCGGGCCGTTCTCGATGCGCGTGGTGTCGACGTTCGCGACCCAGCCGCTGAAGGCCGCGGCGGGAAAGTCGGGATACGTCGCGGCGACGTCGGGACGCGCGTCGCCGTAGACGGCGCCCTGCAGCACGCCGTCGTCCATCAGCACCTCGACCTTCTGCACGCCGTCGAGGTCCGCGGCCCAGCCGTTCACCGGGAACGCGCCGGACACGTTGTAGACGCCGTTGCCGTCGGGGATGTCGACGAAGCCGAACGGCGGCTGGTTGATGCTGTTGTTGACGTTGATGACGCGGCGGCCGAGGAAGTGGACCTGGCCGTCCTGCGTATAGATCCGCATCTCGATCGTGTGCGGACCGTCGGTGGTATGGAAGCCGGTGATGAAGCCGGGGCGGGCGGTGTGGATGCCGGGCCAGTCGGGGAACGCCTGCTCGACGTCGATGCGCGGGAGGAACATCACCGCGTTCTGCTTGAACTGGTCGTCGACCCAGAGCTCGATGCGCGAGATCTGACCGGGATCGAGCGCCCAGCCGCGGACCTCGATGATGCCCGATTGCGTCTTCGCCGGATCGGGGCGATCGACGTCACCGGTGAACGTAAATGTCTGCGCGAAAAGTGCCGGCGCGGACAGCGCCGCAACAAAGGTGAGTACCAGGCCGCGGGTAACCCATCTCCACATAACCCCAACCTCCAACCCGAAGATGACCTTGGTGTCAGCGGATCACGCCGACGATCTACGCCGCTCGATTCGAGAAATCAAATAATCGACGCGAGTTTATACTACGGCAGGTGAGTTCGCCAAACGTCAGCAGCACAATCGACTTAGCCGACATCCGCGCCGCCGCGGAGCGCATTCGCACGCACATTCACCGCACGCCGCTGCTGCCGAGCCGCTCGCTTTCGGAACGCGCCGGCGTCGAAGTCCGCCTCAAATGCGAGAACCTCCAGCGCGCGGGGTCCTTCAAGATCCGCGGCGCGATGAACGCGCTGCTGCAGCTCGATGAAGCGCAGCGGAAGCACGGCGTCGTCGCCTTCTCGTCCGGCAATCACGCGCAGGGCGTCGCCCTCGCCGCACGGACGCTCGGCATCCCCGCGACGATCGTGATGCCGGAGAATTCGGTGGCGTCGAAAGTGGCGGCAACGGAAGCCTACGGCGCGACAGTCGTGCAGGCGGGCGTCACCGCCGCCACGCGCGACACGATCGCGCGCGAGATCGCCGAGAAGAACGGCGCCTCCGTGATCCCGCCGTTCGACGACGAGCGCATCATCGCCGGCGCCGGCACCGCGGGCCTCGAGATCGTCGACGAGTGGCCCGATGTCACGACCATCATCACGCCGCTCGGCGGCGGCGGACTTCTCTCCGGAACGGCGCTCGGCACGACCTCCGTCCATCCATCGATCGACATCTACGGAGTCGAGCCCGCCGCCGGCAACGACGGCCAGCAGTCGTTCCGCACCGGCCGCATCGTGACCATCGAGCCGCCGAAGACGATCGCCGACGGTGCGCGGACGCTCCACATCGGCGAGCGCAACTTCGCCATCATCCGCGAACGCGTCCGCGACATCGTCACCGTCGACGACGACGTTCTCCTCGAGACGACCAAGTGGGCGATGTACCGCACGAAGCTCGTCATCGAGCCGACCGGCGCCCTCGGCATCGCCGCACTCCTCAACGGCGCGATCAAGCCGCGCGGCCCGGTCGCCATCATGGTCAGCGGCGGAAACCTCGACTTTTCGATTCTGTGTTGAATGAAGAATGAAGAACGCAGAATGAAGAATGAAGAATTGTGGTGGCGCGCTGCGCGCGCGCGTTTCTCAATTCTTCATTCTGCGTTCTGCGTTCTTCATTCGCTTCTCGCCTCATGACCGGCTCCCTCTTCGATACCGCGCCGCCCGATCCTCCCGTCCGCGCTGACGCGCCGCTCGCCGAACGCCTCCGCCCCTCCTCCCTCGATGACGTCGTCGGCCTCGACGATCTCCTCGGCAAGGGGAAGTTCCTCCGCAACGCGATCGAGAACGACCGCATCCCGTCGATGATCTTCTGGGGTCCGCCGGGCTCCGGAAAGACGACCCTCGCGCGCATCATCGCGAAGACGACCCGCGCGCGCTTCGTGACGTTCTCCGCGACCTCGAGCTCGATCAAGGACATCAAGGCGCTGATGGAAGAGGCCCGCCGCTCGCGTCAGACGCGCAGCGCGAAGACGATCGTCTTCATCGACGAGATCCACCGCTTCAACAAGGCGCAACAGGACGCGTTTCTCCCCTACGTCGAAGCCGGCGACATCGTCCTCATCGGCGCGACGACCGAGAATCCGTCCTTCGAGGTGAACTCGGCGCTGCTCTCGCGCGCGAAGGTCGTCGTGATCCCGCCGCTCGAACGCGAACAGGTCCTCGCGATCGTTGAACGCGCGGTGCACCACCCCACCGTCGAGAAGTTCGGCATCGAGCTCACGCACGACGCGCTCGACTTCGTCGCCGCGACCTCCGCCGGCGACGCGCGCCAGGCGCTCACGAGCCTGCAGCTCGTCGCGGAGACCGCCTCACGCGACGACAGCCCGATCGACGTCGCGAAAGTCAAAGAGATCCTGCAGCGCCGATCGCTCATGTACGACAAGTCGGGCGAGGAGCACTACAACATCATCTCCGCGCTCCACAAGTCGCTCCGCAACGGCGACGCGGACGCCGCGGTGTACTGGCTGGTGCGCATGCTGGAAGGCGGCGAGGACCCGCTCTACATCGCACGCCGCCTCGTGCGCGCGGCGTCCGAGGACATCGGGAACGCGGATCCGCAAGCGCTGGTGTTCGCGATCGCGGTCCAGCAAACCGTGCACTTCCTCGGCATGCCGGAAGCCGGCGTCGCACTCGCCCAACTCGTGACCTATCTCTCCGCGTCCCCCAAGTCGAACGCCGCCTACGTCGGCTACGGAGAAGCGGTTCGGGAAGTCCGGCAAGGCGACAATCCACCCGTCCCGCTCCACATCCGTAACGCTCCGACACGCCTCATGAAGGACGTCGGTTACGGCCGCGGCTACCAGTACGCGCACGACTACGAGGAGCAAACCACCGCGATGGAGTGCCTCCCCGATTCCCTCGCCGGCCGCCGCTTCTACGAACCGAAAGACGCCGGCGCCGAAGCGGCGATCAAGGAGCGGCTCGAGCGCATGCGTGGCGCGCGTCGGAGGTGACGAGGAGATACCGACCGGGAGCGCCTCCGGCGGGCCGGCGCGGCCGGCAGCGCTAAGGGCCTAGCCTAGACGCACGTGCGGTCGCGGTGAACGTCGTTGACTGCAGCCGCACGTGCGTACTGGCTAAGCCCTTAGCGCTGCCGGCCGCGCCGGCCCGCCGGAGGCGCTCTTGGTCGGTATCCCTCGTCGACTCAGTACGCGCTCGCCGGCACGCGCTCGATCGGCGCCGGCTTGCGGTCGTCGCCGATGTTCACGTAGACGACCTGGGCTTCGGTCACGGTCACGCGTTTCGACGGATCGCCGGAGCGGATGGCCTCGACCACGACTTTGGTCGTGATCGAGGTCGTGCCGATGCGGAGGGTTTCGGTCCAGAAGCTCACGAGATCGCCGACGAACACGGGCTCGTGGAAGACCACCTTGTCCATCGACACGGTGACCATGAACTTCAGCCCCTGGCGGCGCGCTTCGATGGCGCCGGCCTGGTCGATGTACGAGAGGATCACGCCGCCGAAGATCGTGCCGTGCGCGTTCGTGTCGCGCGGCATCATCAGCACGCGGATTGCGGGCTCATCCCACTTTGCCGGCGTGTCCCCCACGCATCAACCCTGCTGCTGTTGCTGCTGCGACTGCGACGAGGCCGGTGCGAGCACCGCGTCGTTCACTTCGACCTTCGATGCATTGCGCAGGCGCTTCACGAGCGAGCCGCGGAGATTGCGCGCCTGCTGCGAGCGCAGGTTCTCGATGTAGCTCGGGCGGTTCTGCGCGACTTCCTGCGGCGACACCTTCTTCTGCTCGAGGATCTGCAGCGCCACCGCGCCCTGATCGGTGGAGATCGGACCGATCACGGTGCCGGGCGCGCCGGTGAGCGCCGCCTCGACCACCGCGGACGTATCGCCCTGCAGGCCGGAGACGCCGACCTGGCGGTTCACGTTGCCGTCGCGGGCGGGCGTGTTCAGTTTCGCCGCGAGCTGATCGATCGACGTCACGCCGGTCATCATCGACGCGAGCTGCGACTTCGCGAGCGCGCGCGCCTTCTCGATGCGCGCGTCTTCCTCGACCTTCGCGCGGATGTCGGCGAGCGCCGAGACGCCGGCCGGCCGCGTGGCGGTGAGATATGGGATGGCGATGCCGCGCGGCGTGCCGAACGGCTGGGTCATGTCGCCTTCCTTCGCCGCGAACGCCCACTGCGAGATGACGGGGTTCGCGCCGATGCCCTGGATCTGGTCGCCGCGGCCGAACCAGCCGCTGTCGTTCGACGTCACCTTGTCGTTCGCATACGCGATGAACGTGTTCACGTCCTTCGGCTTATTGTTCTTGAGGATCGTGTAGATGCGGTTGATCTCCGCGCGCGCCTGTTCCTTCGCCATCTCGTCGGCGGCGCGGGCGGTGAGCTCGGGGCGCACTTCCTCGAAGCTGCGGTAGCCGCCGGGGCGGCGCGCGAGGACCTTCACGATGTGATAGCCGTATTCGGCGGAGCGGATCGGATCGCCGATCGTGTTCAGCGGCAGCGAGAAGATCGCGCGGTCGAACGGCTCGACCGTCGTGTCGCGCTCGACGAAGCCCATGTCGCCGCCGTTCGAGGCGGACGACGGATCTTCGGAATTGGCCTTCGCGAGCGCCGCAAAGTCGGCGCCGGCGCGGAGCTGCGCGACGAGCGACTGCGCTTTCGCGCGCGCGGCGGCGTCGACGGCGGGCGGCGCTTTCGGATCGACCTTCACGAGGATGTGCAGGACGTGCGCGGCTTCGGGCGACTTGTACTCCGTGTCGCGCACCGACTCGTAGCGGCGGCGCAGCTCGGCTTCGGTCGGCTGGACCTGCGAGCGCAGCTTCGCGTAGTCGGCGAGGAGATAGCGGAACGAGCGCTGCTCGCCGTGCGTGTACTTCGCCTGGTTGTTGCGGTAGTACGTCTCGACTTCGGCCGGCGTGACGGTCACGTTCGCGGCCTGCTGCGCCGCGTCGACCACGACGAACTTCACCTTCGCCGCTTCATTCGCGCGGCGGTACTCCGCGTCGGCGGCTTGCGGCGAGACGACGACGGAGCTCGTCAGCGCGCTCTCCATCTTCTGCAGCGCGATCTCGCGGCCGAGCTGTTCTTCGAACGCGGCGGCGCTCGGATAGCCGAGGGGTCCGGTGACGTAGCGCGTGTACAGCTCCATGCCCACGAACTTCCCGTCGGGCGAGAACGTCGGCATCGCCAGCAGCTTCTTGCGGACCTCTTCCGGCGTGGCGGTGAGGTGCAGGCGCGCGGCTTCCTGCTCGAGGAGGCGCTGGTCGATGAGCGCGTCGAGCACCTGCTTGGGGATGCCCATCTGCTCGGCGGCCTCGGGCGTGAAACGTTCGCCGTACATCTGGCGATACATGTCCTCGTAGTTCTTCAGCGCGCGGTAGTACTCGCTGGTGCTGATCGTGTCGCCGTTGACGCGCGCGGCGAAGTTCTGGTCCGTCTGGCTCGCGCCGACGGCGCGGCCGAGGCCCATGTCGATGAACACGAACCCGAAGACGAATGCCGCGACGACCGCGAGGAGAATCCACTTCAGCTTGTGAAAGCTGTCCCGCATTGACTTGAGCATGAAGAAAACGACCTTTCGAAACGCCTGGAAATCTGAGCCGAAGTTGCAGAAAAAGCGGCGCAGTCTACCTATTCCCGCGGCATAACGCCACGGATGCTATAAACTCCCGGGCCGTCCCCGATGGCGAAGAAGACGGCGAAGCGGTCGAGCGTAATCAACATCGACTGGTACCTCATCTCGGTCGATCGCCTCAAGCAGATCGGCCTGGTCGTGCTCCTGCTGCTCCTCGGCGGCGCGGGCTTCTGGTACTGGCACAATCAGAAGGCCAATCCGAAGTCGAACGCCGAGTCCGCCATCGCCGATGCGCGGCAGGCGCTGAATGCTTTCGCCGCCTCGCCGGAGTTCAACGCGCACCGCAACGAGTTCGCGCGCGCGCAGCAGAAGCTCGACGAGGCGAACGCACACTTCACCGCGTCGCGGTTCGCCGAGGCGCAGGGCGCGGCGATCGAATCGCAGACGATCAGCAGGACCGCGCGCAGCGCGGGCGCGGAGTCCGAGAACGACGCGCAGTTCCTCACCGTCGAAGGCGACGTCAAGTTTCAGAAAGCGTCGTCCAGCGACTGGAACGACGCCGAGCCGCGCACGCCGCTCTTCAACGGCGATTGGGTGAAGACCGGCGACCGCGCGTCGGCCGAGCTCATCTTCTCGAACGGCTCGCTCTACACCGTCGGCGCGAACGCGCTGCTCGAGATTTACGCCGGCGTGAATCCCGGCACCACGAAGAAGACCAACGCCGTGAAGATGCGCGTCGGCTCGGTGGAAGTGGCGACGTCCGACGATCCGTCGACCGTGCGCACGCCGGGAACGCAGGTCGTCGTCGAGTCGGATTCGTCGACGCAGGTCGGCGTCGATCGCACGCAGGCGACGTCGGTCGTCAGCGTACGCGGGCAGGCCGCGGTCACACCGGAGGCGGGCGGCACGAGCGTGCGGCTCGCGGCGGGCGAGAAAGTCAACTCGACGCCGGTCGGCGCGATCTCGGAAGTCAGCAAGTTCGCACAGCCGCCGGCGCTCGTCGGTCCCGGCGACAATCAAACCTTCCAGCTCGGACCGGGACTCAAGGTCGAGTTCACGTGGGAGCCGCAGAGCGGCGCGACCGGATACCTCTTGCAGGTCTCCCGCTCGCGTCTCTTCGCGACGCAGGAGATCAACTCCCGGCGGCAGAAGACGACCGCGTCCGCGCGCGTGACGTCCGAAGGTGCGTTCTACTGGCGCGTGGCGTCGGTCGGCGCCGACGGTACGCCGGGACCCTTCTCCACCTTCCGGCGCTTCCGCGTGAGCGGCGGCGGCAAGTCGAGCAGCACCGACACGACGCCGCCGGTCCTGCATCTCAAGGCGCCGTTCAAGCTCGGCGGACAGTTCTACATGATCGCGGGCAGCACCGAGCCGGGCGCGACGATCTTCATCAACGACGAGGAAGTCGACGTCGAGAGCAACGGCTCGTTCCAGAAGCTGGTCAGCTTCAACAAAATCGGACGCAACGCGGTGGTCGTGAAAGCCGTCGATCCGGCGGGCAATCAGACGGTACAATCGCAGTCGGTGCTGGTGGAGGAGTAGCCGCCCGGCACTGCCGCCCTCCCTCTGGTGAGCGTTTTGCACCGCGGCCGCGCAGGCCAAACTCAAGCAAGGACACAAACACTCGCATGGCTGTGAAATCGCTTCTCTCGATGTTCTCGAACGATCTCGCGATCGATCTCGGAACGGCGAACACCCTCGTCTACGCGAAGAACAAAGGCATCGTGGTGCGCGAGCCTTCGATCGTCGCGGTCAACAAGATCAACAACAACGTCGAAGCGGTCGGCAAGGAAGCGAAAGAGATGCTCGGCCGCACGCCCGGCAACATCGTCGCCATCCGGCCGATGAAAGACGGCGTCATTGCCGACTTCGAAGTCACCGAGAAGATGATCAAGTACTTCATCGAGAAAGCGCATGGACGGCGCTTCCTCGTGAAGCCGCGCATCGTCATCTCGGTGCCGTCGGAGATCACGCAGGTCGAAAAGCGCGCGGTGAAAGACTCCGCGCTGCGCGCCGGCGCGACCGAGGTCTATCTGATCGAACAGGCCATGGCCGCGGCGATCGGGGCCGGACTGCCGATCACCGATCCGACCGGCAACATGATCGTCGACATCGGCGGCGGCACGACCGACGTCGCCGTCATCTCGCTGGCCGGCATCGTCTATTCGCGCTCGGTGCGCGTGGCCGGCAACGAGATGGACGACGCGATCATTCAGTACATCAAGCGCAAGTACAACCTCCTCATCGGCGAGCGCACGGCCGAGCAGATCAAGATGGAGATCGGCTCCGCGTTCCCGCTCGACGAAGAGATGACGATGGAGATCAAAGGCCGCGACCTCGTCGAAGGCGTGCCGAAGACGCTCGTCGTCAGCGACGAGGAGATCCGCGAGGCGCTCTCCGAGACCGTGGCCACGATCGTCGAAGCGGTGCGCGTCGCGCTCGAGCGCACGCCGCCCGAGCTCTCCGCCGACATCATGGACAAGGGCATCATCATCGCCGGCGGCGGCTCGATGCTGAAGAACCTCGACAAGCGCCTGCGCGAGGAGACCGGTCTGCCGGTCACGCTCGCCGAGGATCCGCTCGCGTGCGTGGCCCTCGGCACGGGGCAGATGCTCACCGACTTCAACCTGCTGCGAAAGATTTCCATCGAGTGAAGGGCGTGGGGCATGGCTCGTCCATGCCTCGCGTCTCTCTGGCCCGAATTCTGCTGAACCGGCTCGACGAATCATGGCCGTACCCACTGACGTCATTCCACGCCGGCCGACGCTGCTGTTCATCATCGTCCTGGCCGTGCTCTTCTTCCTCATGAGCGTGAGCTCGCAGACGCGTTACGTCGGCGAGACGCGCACGATGTTCGAGCGCACGGTGATGACCATCTTCTCGCCCGTGCCGAAGCTCGTGAGCCGTGTCGGCGGAGTCGCGCAGGACATGTATCACGGCTATCTCGACATGCGCCGCGCGGTGAACGAGAACCTCGAGCTGAGGCGCAAGGTCGCGTCGCTCACGACCGAGAACCTCAAGCTGCGCCAGTCGGAAGGCGACCTGCGGCGGCTGCGCAGCCTCCTCGCCTACTCCGAGCAGTTCAACCTGCAGACGTCGATGGCGCAGACGATCATGCTCGACACCGCGGGCCGCTTCAAATCGATCATCATCGACAGCGGCTCGGCGGACGGCGTGGAAGTCAACGACGTCATCGCCAACGCGAACGGCCTCGTGGGACGCGTGGTGCTCACGACGCGCGACCTCGCCAAGGTGCAGCTCCTCACCGACAACAACTGCTCGATCGGCTCGCTCATCGAGCGCACGCGGCGCCAGGGCGTCGTGCGCGGCAGCGGCACCTCCGCGCTGCAGATGTTCGACATCCCGTCGCTCTCCGACGTGCAGGCGGGCGACGTCGTACTCACCGCCGGCATCGACGGCATCTATCCGAAAGGCATCCCGATCGGCACGGTCGTGCGCGCGGACCCGGGACAGTCGCTCTTCAAGACCATCACCGTGCGTCCGTCCGTCGACTTCGGGACGATCGAGGAAGTGATCGTGATCCACACGCACAAAATCTCCGAGAACGTGATGAGGTACACGCCGTGAGGGCGCTGCGCTTCGCGGTCGGGCTGCTCATCGCGCTCACGCTGCACTCGCTGCTCGACCGCTTCTATCCGAACGCGCTGGCGTTCTTCAATCCGTACATCATCCTCGTGACGTACTACGCGATGGGCGGCAACATCGTCGGCGCGATCTTCGCCGGCATCGCCGCGGGCTTCGTGCAGGACGCGTTCTCGAACGTGATGTTCGGCCTGCACGCGTTCTCGCTCACCGTCTGCGCGTACATCGTGGCCTACATCAACGCGCGCCTCGTGCTTCGCGGCACGCTGGCCTTCGGCGCCTGCCTCGGCGGTGCCGTCATCGTCAACGAGCTGGTGATCTACCTGCTCGTGAACATCCTCGTCCGCCAGAAGATCGAGATGTTCGAACAGGGGCTGCTGGTGAAGACCATCTTCACGCTGCTGTTCGGCATGCTCGTGTACCAGCTCCTCACCTTGTTCCTGCGAGAAGAGCCGATCGACGCCACGCGTCGCGCGGCCTGGTGATCCGATCCCATGCGCGTCTATCGAGACGATCAGAAGTTCCTGCAGTTCCGCATCAACGCCGTGATGTGGGGCATCGTCGCGGCGTTCGTCTTCCTGGCCGGCTCGTTCTGGTTCGTGCAGGGCGTGCAGGCGGAGAAATATCGCGGGCTCTCCGAGGCCAACGCGATGCGGCAGATCCAGATCCCGGCCAAACGCGGGCTGATCATGGACCGCCACGGAAAGATCCTCGCGGACAACCAGCCGGCGTATTCGCTCGAGATCGACCGCGTGGTCATGAAGCCGCTCGCGAAAGCAGATCCCGCGCGCAAGGCGAAGCTGGTCGCATTCCTCTCGACGGTCCTCGGCACGCCCGTGCCGGAGCTGACCGCGCGCTACGACAAAGAGGCGAAGGAAGTGCCGTTCACGCGGCCGTTCCCGATCGCCGAAGACCTCACGATGTCGCAGGTCGCGTCGCTGCAGGCCGAGTCGATCGCGTTCCCTGAGATCAACGTCGTGCCGGTGCAGCGCCGCAACTATCCCTACGCGACGATGGCCGCCCACGTCCTCGGCTTCATCGGCGAGGTCGGCGAGAAAGAGCTCAAGCAGAACAACGAGCTCGCGCAGGGTGACCTCATCGGCAAACGCGGCGTCGAGCTGATGTACGACCAGTACCTGCGCGGCCGCGGCGGCGCGGAGTATTGGGAGTACGACGCCGACGGCCGCCGCCTCAGCGAGTACATCCCCGCGCGCAAGCAGCCGGTGCCGGGCGACAACATCTATCTCACGCTCGACTTCGAGCTGCAGCGGCGCGCCGAGCAGTACTTCGCCGAAAACGAGATGGTCGGCGCCGCGGTCGCGCTCGATCCGAAGAGCGGCGAAGTGCTGGCGATGGTCTCCTCGCCGGCATTCAATCCGAACGTCTACTCGAAACGCTTCTCGCCCGACGTCTGGAAGACGATCACCAGCAACCCGTTCAAGATCGAGCTCAATCGCGCGATCCAGGGTCTCTACTCGCCCGGCTCGGTCTTCAAGATCGTCATGGGCATGGCCGGACTCTCGGAAGGCGTCGTCTCACCGGGCACCGAGTTCGGCTGCGGCGGCAGCGCGGTCTTCTTCGGCCGCCGCTTCCGCTGCTACAAGCGCGAAGGCCACGGCACCGTCAATCTCGCCCGCGCGATCAAGGTGTCGTGCGACATCTACTTCTACAACGTCGGCGCGCGGCTCGGCGTCGACAAGATCGCCGAATACGCGCACAAGCTGAGCTTCGGCGAGATCTCGCACATCGATCTCGACGGCGAACGCCCCGGCATCGTGCCGTCGACCGCGTGGGCGACCAACAAGCAGCACCGCAAGTGGTATCCCAGCGAGACGATCTCCGTCGCCATCGGCCAGGGGCCGCTCATCGTCACGCCGCTGCAGGTGGCAAACATGCTCGCGGCCGTCGCGAACGGCGGCAAAGTGTTCCAGCCGCACGTCGTGCGTTACGTCGACCGCGTGCAGCCGAACGGCGAGTACAAGCGCTTCCGCGTGCCGAGCCGCGTCATTCACGAGGTGACGCTCGCGCCGAACGCGCTGCAGTCGGTGCGCGAGGGACTCTGGAAAGTCGTCAACGAAGAAGGCGGCACCGGCGGCAACGCGCGCATCGACGGTCTCGATATCTCCGGCAAGACCGGCACCGTGCAGGTCATCGCCCAGCACGGCTGGGTCAAGACCGAAGGGCTGCCGTTCCGCTACAAGGACCACGCGTGGTTCGCGTCGTTCGCGCCGCTGAACAATCCGCAGATGGTCGTGGTCGTGTTTATCGAGCACGGCGGCCACGGCGGCACCGACGCGGCGCCGCTTGCGAAGCTCCTCTACGAAGCGCGTTTCCGCGACCAGGTCACCGGCGCGCGCCTCGATCTCTCCAATCCGCAGACGCTCGAACAGATCAAGGAAGGCGAGCTGCCGCTCCCCACCACACGATGATTCTCGGCGAACGAGTCCGACCGAATGTCGACCTGAACTTTCTCGGCACCGCGATCGTCATCGCGTGCATCGGCTGTCTGCTCGTCTACAGCGCGACCTACTACGGCGATCCCGCGCTGGGCATCTTCAAGAAGCAGATCCTCTGGATGGCCATCGGCCTCGCGCTGATGATCACCTTCATGGTCGTCGACTACCACGTGCTGTTCGACGTCGCGCCGATCCTCTACGGCATCGGAAACCTGTTACTGGTCTACCTGCTCGTGTGGGGCAAGGTCACGGCGAACGTGAAGTCGTGGATTCACATCGGCGGCTTCCAGTTCCAGCCATCGGAGTTCATGAAGATCTTCACCGCGCTGATGCTGGCGCGCTACTTCGACTCGAACGACCGCGCCTATCTCGATGCGCGCTCGTTCCTCGTGGCCATGGGCATCATCGGTTTGCCGGTCGGCCTCATCATCATCCAGCCCGACTTCGGCACCGCGGCAACGTTCTTCCCGCTTTTCGCCGTCGCGCTCTTCTTCGGCGGCGTGCGCGCGCGCGTCTGGATCGCCATGATCCTCATCGCGCTGATCTCGATTCCGGCCGGCTACTTCTTCTTCCTCAAGCCGTATCAGCGCGAGCGCATCATGATCTTCCTCAACCCCGAGCGCGATCCGCTCGGCTCGGGCTATCAGGTGACGCAGGCGAAGATCGCCATCGGCTCCGGCGGCATCCACGGCAAAGGGTTCAAGCACGGCACGCAGGCGAAGCTCGAGTTCCTCCCCGCCCGCCACACCGACTTCATCTTCGCCGTCCTCGGCGAAGAGTGGGGCTTCATCGGAGTCGTGGTCGTGCTCGGGTTGTATTTGTTTTTAGTCGTCCAGGCGCTCTCATTCGCAAAACATGCGAGAGACCGCGGGGGAACCTTCCTCGTGATCTCGCTGATCTCGTTCATCATCTTTCACGTGATGATCAACGTGTCGATGCAGATCGGCATCCTGCCGACGACCGGCATTCCGTTGCCGCTCATCTCGTACGGCGGCTCGTCGACGATGATGTTCTTCATCGCCATCGGCCTGATCCTGAACGTCGACATGCGCCGCTTCGTCAACGCGCCGTAGTCAATGCGACGTGGCGTTGCCGAAGCGCGACGCGCGACGCTGCTTCTTCGCGTCGTCGACGCTGAGGAAGTGCGGCTTCGGCAATGACACGCGCCGCTGCGCGACGTCCTTGCCGGCGAGGTAGTCCGCGATGATTGCCTGCACGTCTTCGTTCGGCTCGAGGTCCTCGTGTCCCGCGTTGTCGACGATGAGATGCGTCGCGTTCGGCATGCCCCAGCGCACGGCTTCGGCCTGATACGGCGGCGTGTTGCTGTCGAGCGTGCCGCTCATGAAGAGCACGGATGCGTTCGAAACGATCGGCGCACGGAACGCATCGCCGAGGTCGATCGATGGGAGCGCATTGCAAGCGTCGGGGAAGGGGAAGTTCACGGCGTTGCGGAACAGCGACAGCGACGCCTCGCGCTCGATCTCGCGATCGCGCGCGGCGGTGGCGCCGGCGGAGCAGCGCATGCCGAGGACCATGAGATCGACGCCGGCGGCGCGCTGGTTGTAGCGCTTCTCCGCGAACCACTCGAGGATCGACGGATCGCCGCGTTCGATCGTCAGCAGCAGCGCGGGAAAGAACGGGAAGTCGTTGCCATCGCCGATGTCGGCGACGAGAAACGAGCGCAGCGTGTCAGGGCCGACGGGAAACGTCACGAGCTCTTTCGTCGCGCGATCGGTGACGGTCACGTCGATCGGCTTCTTCTCGAGCTTGTCGAGCACGCGGCGCAGCAGCGCGGCCAGGTCGGGAACGTCGCGGCCGACCGCGGGATCCCCGGCGGCGAGCAAGGCGAGCTTGCCGAGCTGCGTGTCGAGCATCAGCGGCAGCTTGCGCATGTCGTTCGGGCCGGCTGTGCCGAGGAGCACCGCGCGATGGATGTTCGCGCCGTAGTCGCGAATCACCGAGAGCGCGAGGTACGTGCCGTAGCTGTGCGCGAGGAGCGAAACCTTCGGAACGCCGAGCGCCTGACGCAGCTCGTCGACGTCGGCGGCGCTCTCGCGCACGTTGAACGCGGAGACGTCGATGCCGTTCGACGCGAGCTCCGCGACGCACGCGCGCGTGCGCTCGGCGTAACGCGCGACGGCCGCGGGAAGCGCGATGAAACGCTCGCGCGGCGGAAGCGGCGTCGCCTTGCACGCGACGTGTGGCGTCGACAGGCCGATGCCGCGCTGGTCGAGCAGGATCACATCGCCCACGCGTGCGAGCCGCGCGAGCGACGGCAGCGCGTACGGATTGCGCGCCGCGTCGACGCCGGAGTTGCCCGGGCCGCCGGCGAGATAGACGATCGGCGGATTCGCGCTGCCGTCGCCCGCGCGCAAGCGGACGAACGCGAGCTCCGCGCTGCCGGCGTCCGGATGCGCGCGATTGAGAGGAACGGTGAGATGCCCGAGGTCGGCGTGGAGGTCGCGCGCTTCCGGCGGCAGGGCGAACGGCTCCCAGCGAATCGCGGCGGACATGGTGCAGGCGGCGAGGCAACAGACGAACAGCAGCGCGTTTCTCATGAGCACACGATGGCGCGCGAGGAGGCGCCGCGTCTTTCACGGGATTAACCACGCGCGATCGTGGCGAGCGCGCACGCCAACTCTCACTCGCCGACAACGCCGCGACGCCCACTCGATTCCGCTCGCGGCACGACGAGGTCTGCAACTCCGCATTCGCAGGCGTACACCGCATCGAAGTGCGCGAGGTGAACAAGCGCACGCGCAACAGCGTGCAGCGGCGGTGCACGTGGATCAGCGACGCGAGACCACGATGGATATACCCGCATATCAATCGTGCGCTCGCTGCACGCATTCATGCGACCGCCGAGTCCACGATGGATATCGCCCCATATCAATTGTGCGTTCGCCGCACGCGTTCATGCGATCGGCGCGGCCACGATTGATATCAACGCACGTCAATCTCGTGCTCGCCGCACGGATTCACGCGACCACCGAGTCCACGATGGATATCGCCTCATATCAATCGTGCGTTCGCCGCACGCATTCATGCGATCGCGCGGCTACGATTGACGTCGGTCGATATCCATCGTGCGTCGCGGCAACGAATCGCCGCGAGCGCGAAACCCTCCTGCCTGCATCATCAGCACAGGTCCGGCGATGATCCGCACACGCGCGATCCAGTGCGGGGGCGCGAACCAACTCTCATCTCACTCCCCACAACTGCGCCTACCTCCTCCCACCTCACCGCCCAACCCACGCGCGATACAGCGCGGGCGACACGCGCATCTGCGCCGTGAAATGCCGCGTGAGATGCGCCTGCGACGAGAAGCCGGCGTCGAGGGCGATCTCCGCGATGGGCCGCGCCGTCGTCGCGAGCTGCCGCGCGGCAACGTCGAGGCGCAGCGCGCGCACGTAGCTGCCGATGGTCGTGCCGAAACGGCGCGGAAACGTGCGGCAGAGATGCACCGGATGCACGTTCGCCGTCGCCGCGATCTCGTCGAGCGTCAGCGGCGACGCGAAATGCGCGTGGATGTACTCGCGCGCGGCTTCGAGCCACGGCATCGCGTCGCGCCGCATCCGTGCGAGCGCGCTCGCGGCGAGCGTCGCGAGCTCGTCGACGTCGAGCACGTCGTCCGCCTGTAGCAACGCGAGCCGCCGCACGAGGAGCGCCGCCGCGCCGTCGACCTCGTGCGAGCGCGGGGGCAGGCCGTCGACGCGCGCGGAGAAATCGACCGCGAACACCGCGCCGCCGTCCGCGCCGAACGTCTCCGACTGCGACTCGCCGGCGGGATAGAAGAACACCTCGCCGCACGCGCGCGTCCGCGCGATGCCGCCGGAATGCTGCCGTCCGTCGCCGCGCGCGATCAGACAGAAATACGCGCAGTCGTGCTCGTGCCGCGGCGTCGACGCGTGCGGCGCGAAGGAGCGGCGGCGAAGGCGGAACGCGCCGGGCATCGAACGATTGACGCCGCGGCCGCGAGAAAGTTCGCTCGCGCTGCGCTTCAGCGGCGCAGCTTGTCCAGCTCGCGGCGGTCGCGCTTCGTCGGACGTCCCGCGCCGCGCTCGCGCAGGATGCTCGTCAGCGGATCGAGCTTCGGCTGCTCCGGCGACTGGTCGAGGTACATCGTCCGCGCGGTTTCCTTCGAGACGTTGCCCGCCGGCATCGCCTGCACGACGACGCGGCGGAAGCGGTCGCCGGAGTAGAACTCGACCACGTCGCCTTCCTTCACGGTCGCGGCCGGCTTGCAGCGCTCGCCGTTGATCTTCACCAGCCCGCCCTTGCACGCCTCGGTCGCGTCCGCGCGATGCTTGAAGAGGCAGACCAGCTTCAGCCACAGGTCGATGCGATGTCGTTCCATCGTAAGAGTCGTATAATCAGCGCCTTCGGAGGAAATGCATGATCAAGGCGGACATCGTCAACAAAGTCGCCGAGACGTCGGAAATTTCCCGGATCAAGGCGGCGCAGGCGGTTGATACCGTCATCGAAGGACTGCGGAACGCGCTCGCCCGCGGGCAGCGCATCGAGCTCCGCGGCTTCGGCGTGTTTCAGGTGAAGCAGCGGAAGAAGGGCATCGGACGCAACCCCAAGACCGGCGTCGAGGTGAAGATCCCTCCCGGCAACACGATCCGCTTCAAGCCGGGGAAGGAACTGCGCAACCTGCTCTGATTCGGTTGCCGCTTGTTCACCGGAAGGTGAGCAACATCCTTTCGCCCCAATCGTCCAAACAAAGGACGAAAGATGTGCTCACCGCATCACCAAACCCCGTGATGCACAAGCCCCACCTCCCCATCCTTCCGGCCGCCGGTGCAACAGGCTGACACCGGCGGCCCACCCCGCCTTACAATCCGCGCCGCATGAGCGTGCAGCCCGAACAGACCGTCCTCGTCCTCGACTTCGGCTCCCAATACACGCAGCTGATCGCCCGCCGCATCCGCGACAAGCGCGTCTACTCGGTCGTGCATCCGTTCGATCTCGCGCCCGAGAAGATCCGCGCGATCGCGCCGAAAGCGATCATCCTCTCCGGCGGTCCGCAGTCGGTCTACGCCGAATCCGCACCCTACTGTTCGCGCGAGATCTTCTCCCTCGGCATCCCCCTCCTCGGCATCTGCTACGGCATGCAGCTCACCGCGTACCTGCTCGACGGCCGCGTCGAACCGGCGACGGAGCGGGAGTACGGCCGCGCGCAGATCGACGTCGACGCAAACGACTCCCCGCTCTTTGCGAACACGCCCGCGCACCAGCGCGTGTGGGCCAGTCACGGCGACCGCATTCTCGCCGCGCCGCCAGGCTTCACCGTCACCGCGTCCTCGCCGAGCGCGCCGATCGCGGCGTTCGAAGATCGCGCGCGCGCGTGCTACGGCATCCAGTTTCATCCCGAGGTCACGCACAGTGAGGCGGGATCACAGCTGCTCGAGAATTTTCTGTTCGGCATCGCGGGCTGCGAGCCGTCGTGGGATCTCGGCGACTTCCGGCGGCGCAAGGTCGAAGAGATCCGCGAGCAGGTCGGCGACCGCAACGTCATCGCCGCGGTGAGCGGCGGCGTCGACTCGTCCGTCGCGGCGCTCCTCGTCGCGGAGGCGATCGGCGATCAGCTCACGGCGATCTTCGTCGACAACGGCGTGCTCCGCAAACACGAGGCGATGCAGGTCGTCTCGCGTCTCAGCGAAGGCCTCGGCATGCACATCGTCGCCGTCGACGGCCGCCAGCGCTTCTACGAAAAGCTCGCCGGCGTCGAAGAGCCGGAAGTGAAACGCAAGCGAATCGGCAACGAGTTCATCGCCGTCTTCGAGGAAGAAGCGAAGCGGATTCCGAACGTCGAGTTCCTCGTGCAGGGCACGCTCTATCCCGACGTCATCGAGTCGGTGTCGATCAAAGGACCCTCGGCCGTCATCAAGACGCATCACAACGTCGGCGGACTTCCGGAGAAGATGGGCCTCAAGCTCATCGAGCCGGTGCGCGAGTTGTTCAAGGATGAAGTGCGCCAGCTCGGCATCGAGCTCGGTCTCGAAGAGGAATTCGTCTGGCGCCATCCGTTCCCCGGCCCCGGACTCGCCGTGCGCATCCTCGGCGAGGTGAACGCCGAGCGCGTCGAGGTGCTGCAGAACGCCGACGAGATCGTGATCGACGAGATTCGCAGGGCCGGCCTCTATCGCGAGATCTCACAAGCCTTCGCCGTACTCTTACCGGTGAAGAGTGTGGGCGTCATGGGCGACGAAAGGACGTACGAAAACGTCCTCGCCATCCGCGCCGTGACGACCACGGACTTCATGACGGCGGACTGGTTTCGCATGCCGCACGACGTGCTCGATCGCATGGCGCGGCGTATCGTGAACGAGGTACGTGGCGTGAATCGAGTGGTTTACGACGTGTCGTCCAAACCGCCCAGCACCATCGAGTGGGAATGACGGCTCGTCGCCAATCCCGACTTCCGGCGTTCGCGCTAAAAAATTTTCCGCCCCTGACCCCTTCCGCATTTGCTACCGCGGACCTATAGTTACTCATCCGCGTCTGATCGGACAATTCAAGCAGGCCCCCATCGCTGACGGCGTACCCGCAGGCGCGAACGACTGTCTTTTTTCGTCTTAAGGAGGAATGTGATGAAGCGCTCTCTCAAACTTGGTACCGCATTCTTATTCACGCTCTCCATCGCCGCTCCACTCTTCGCCGGTGACACGGCCCGGGAGATCGCGCGCCCCACCGCGGGCGGCAGTTCGATCCAGTGGCAGGCCAACGCGTCGGGCGTCGATCACTATCAGCTGATCGTCGTCACGCCGAATCACGACACCTTCTCGCGCGACTTCGCCGCCGGCACGACGCCCTCGTTCCGCCTGCAGGACATGGCCGGAAAGCCGATCGCGGACGGCGCGTATCACTACGAGCTGCGCGCGATGCCGCAGGTCTCCGCGTCCGTGCGCCAGCAGCTCATCGACGCGCGCGCAAACAACGACGATGAGGCGATCCACCGCATCATCACCGCGAACGGCCTCGGCAACCCCGCCGTCCAGTCGGGAACGTTCACCGTCGTCAACGGCTCGATCCTCGATCCGAACATGCAGGAGCCGGTCAGCCGCGGGCCGCAGCGCCCGATCGCCTCGAACGGCAGCGGCACCACCGCTCCGGCGTCCGGCAACGCATCGCATCCGTCGCTGACGCCGGTCGTCAACGACAACGTCATCGCCGATGACCTCATCGTGCAGGGCTCCGGCTGCTTCGGCTTCGACTGCGTCAACAACGAGTCGTTCGGCTTCGATACGATCCGCCTCAAAGAGAACAACCTCCGCATCAACTTCGACGACACGAGCACGTCGGCGGGTTATCCGAACGTCAGCTGGTCGCTGACCGCGAACGACACGACCAGCGGCGGCGCGAACCGCTTCTCGATCGATGACGTCACGAACTCGAAGACGATCCTCAACATCGAAGCGGCGTCGCCGACGAACTCGATCTACATCGACAGCACGGGCAAGATCGGCTTCCGCAACTCCAACCCGCTCCTCGACCTCCACATCACCACCGGCGACACGCCGGCCATCCGCTTCGAGCAGACCAACTCCAGCGGCTTCACCGCGCAGACGTGGGACATCGGCGCGAACGAGGCGAACTGGTTCGTCCGCGACCTCACCGGCGGCTCCAAGCTCCCGCTCCGCGTCCGTCCGGGCGCGCCGACGAGCTCCATCGACATCGCCGCCAGCGGCAACGTCGGCATCGGTACGGCCTCGCCGAGCCAGTGGGTGCACGCATACAAGGACGTCGACGCGAACCTCATCTCGCTCATCGAGAACCCCAGCACCACCGGCACGAGCGCGAACGCGGCTTTCCAGGCCAAGAGCGACACCGCGACCGTCAGCTTCCAGGCGCACAGCAGCGCGCGCACGCTGAGCCGTTTCGGCAAGACCCTCGGCGGCTGGGCTGAGTTCCTCGGCTCCGCCGGCAATGGTCTGATCGTCGGCACCGCGAACGCGACGAACCTCGTGCTCGGCACCAACTCCACGAATCGTCTCGAGATCGGCGCCACGGGTGGCGTGACCGTCACCGGCAACTTCACCGTCACCGGCGGCACGAAGAACTTCGCGGTCGTCGATCCGGCCGACTCGAAGAAGGCCATCTACTACGCGGCGCTCGAAGGCCCCGAGGCGGGCACGTACTATCGCGGCACCGCGAAGACCGTCGACGGAAAAGTCGTCATCCAGCTCCCGGGTTACTTCTCCCGCATCACCGAGACCGAGAGAATGACCGTCCAGATCACGCCGGTCGGCGCTCCGGGTCAGCTCTACGTCGCCGAGAAGACGCCGGAAAAGGTCGTCATCAAAGTGGCCGACGGCGCGCCCGATGCCGAGTTCGACTACTTCGTACAGGGCATCCGCAAGGGCTATCTCGACTTCGAAGTGGAACGCGAGAACAACCTTCCGAAGTAACCAACCGCCATCGTGTTTTGCGAACGGCCGCCGGATTCCGGCGGCCGTTTTCGTTCACGCGCGACGCTGCAGGAGCACTTCCCATCCGCCGACGAGGTTCCACCAGCGGTCGCGCCGCGCACGCGGCGAAAGGCGATTCTCGAGCGACGCCGGCATCTTGAGCAGCGCGGCAGCGATGGCGCGCAGCGGATCGGCGCGCAGCGACGCAGCGACCGGTGAAGGTCGCGACGCGATCGTCTCGAGTTGCCAGCCGAACGTCGTGCCGACGCGGTTCCAGAAGCCGCTGCCGAGATCGTGAACGTGTGCCGGATAGCCGAGGTCGAAGGAAGGCCAGACGCGTACCAGCGGAAGCGCGTACGGCGTCCGCGCGTAGAAGAAACCGCGCACGCCGATGTGCGCGTACAGCATACGGAGAACGCGCTGCAGTTCGGGGATGTGCTCGAGCACCGCGCTTGCGAGCACGAGATCGAACGTCCCGTCGAGCGGCGCCTCGGGTGACTGATGACGAACCGCGATCGTCGCGGACGTTCGCGGCGGCCGCTCCGCGAAATCGACCACCACGATCTCCGCGAATCGCGCCGGCCCATGCGCGATCGAAGTCGCTGCGACCGCCGTCGCAACGCTGCCGTCGCCGCCGCCGAAGTCGAGGATCCGCACGCGCTCGCCGAATGCAGCGCGCGGCAAGGTGCGCACGATGCGCCGCGCCAGCTGCGCGGGGTTCGCAATCGTCACTTCGCGTTCGTGGCCATCGTAGTAGGTCGCGTAGTAGCGCTCCAGCACCGCGGCTCGCGGCATGTGCGAGGCAGACGCGCCGCGGCAACGCGGACAGACGAGCAACACGACGTCCGGATCTCGCTGCAGGCGAACCGATCCGCTCCGAGTCTCCGTCGCGCCGCAGATCGGACACGCATCCGTTGCGTCGATGAGCTCTGTTCCGGAGAGATGCCGCCGGCGTGTGCGCACGAGCTGCATCGATTCAGCTCGCGCGCAGGATGAAGTGATCGTACGGAATCGCCGCCATGTCGCTCATCAGCCAGCTCTCGACGTGCAAAAAGTACGGCGTCGCGAGCGCGCGATATCCTTCCGGAGTGCGCACGTTGGCGCCGCGGTCGAGCGCCGTGAGGAGACGGGCGATCGTTCGCTGCCGCGCGTGCACGACGCCGTCGCTCGACACGAACGCGCCGCCCGGCCGCAGCCAGCGCCGCGCCGACGCGAGCAGCGCGTGCGCATCGCCGTCGCTGAGGTGATGCAGGAGCGATTTCGCCACCACGATGTCGAACGCGGCCTCCTCGAACGGCGCCGTTTCGCTCGTGCGCGCGCAAAAGAACGTGCCGCGCGCGCCGTATCGCGCGCGCGCGGCCTCGATGTAACGCGGATTCGGATCGAAGCCGACGTACTCGACGCCGGCGGGCAGATAGTCGAGCAGCGAGCCGGTGCCGCAGCCGGCGTCGATGAGCCGCGCGCCCGCGAAGGGCCGGAGAAACTCTTCGACGAAGCGCGCGCGCACGCGATCCGCTCCGAGCATTTTCTGAAATCGCTCGTAGACCGACGGCCGCTCCAGCACGCGATACAGACCCTTAGTGCGGTGCATCTTTTCCGCTATTCTGGCATCGGCGCATGAGCACCGCAGCTGAAAGCCTGGCGATCGCTTCGTCGATCCCGTTCAACCGTCCGTCGCTCATCGGAAACGAGATGGAGTACGTGCACGACGCAATCGCGCGCGGCCATCTCTCCGGCGACGGCGTTTACAGCCGCCGATGCGAGGCGGTGCTGTCGCAGCTGCTGAACGATGCGCGCGTGCTGCTGACGACCTCGTGCACGCACGCGCTGGAGATGGCGGCGCTGCTCCTCGACATCCGGCCGGGCGACGAAGTCATCGTCCCGTCGTTCACGTTCGTGTCGACCGCGAATGCCTTCGTGCTGCGCGGCGCGCGTCCGGTCTTCGCCGACATCCGTCCCGACACGCTCAACCTCGACGAACGGCTGCTGGCAGAGGCCATCACCGAACGCACCCGCGCCATCGTGCCGGTGCACTACGCCGGCGTCGGCTGCGCCATGGACGCGATCGTGCGGATCGCGCAGCGCGCCGGCGCGGAGGTCGTCGAAGACAACGCGCACGGCCTGTTCGGCACGTACGACTCCCGTCCGCTCGGCACGTTCGGCGCGATGAGCGCGCTGAGCTTCCACGAGACCAAGAATGTCTTCTGCGGCGAAGGCGGCGCTCTCGCGATCAACGATCCGCGCTTCGCCGCGCGCGCCGAGGTGCTGCGGGAGAAGGGCACGGACCGCTCGCGATTCTTTCGCGGCGAAGTCGACAAGTACACCTGGCTCGACGTCGGATCGAGCTACGTGCCGTCGGACCTCCTCGCCGCGTTTCTCCTCGCGCAGCTCGAACGGCACGAGCGCATCCAGGCCGAGCGGCAGCGTCTCTGGCTCCGCTATCGGAACGCGCTCGCGGAATGGGCCGCGGCGCGCGGCGCGGAACTGCCGCACGTTCCCGAGCGCTGCGGCTCGTCGCATCATCTCTTCCGCATCCTCATGCCGTCGCTCGGCGAGCGGCAGGCGCTGATCGCGCATCTGCGGCGCCGCCACATCCAGGCGATCTTTCACTACCTTCCGCTGCATCTGTCGCCGATGGGCGCGCAGTTCGGCGGCCGTCCCGGACAGTGTCCCGTCGCCGAATCGGTGAGCGAGCGCATCGTGCGGCTTCCGCTGTTCACGACGCTCACCGCCGACGAACAAACGCGCGTCATCGACGCCGTTCTCGACTTCTGATCGGCTCTTTCCGATCAGCCGGTCCGCCGGCGCACGATGTACGTCGGCTTCGCCTCGGTCGTTTCGACGATGCGGATCAGGTACTCGCCGATCAGTCCGACGCTGAAGAGCAGCAGACCGCCGATCAGCAACAGCGCCGCGAACAGCGACGTCCAGCCCTGCGCGTGCACGTGATTGACCAGACGGCGCTCGATTGCCCAGGCGGCGAGGATGAAGCTCACCACCGCCAGCGACGCGCCGGCGTACGCGACCGCGCGCAGCAGGAGCGAAGAGTTACTGATCAGCAGATTGCTGAAGTGCCGCACCAGCTTGCGCAGCGTGTAGCCGCTGCGTCCCGCGGAACGTTTCCCATGCGTCACTGGCACGCCGACGAGATCGCGGCTGACGTGCAGCATGAGCGCGGGCAGGAAGGGATGCGGCGTGCGGATCGACAGCATGCCGTCGACGACCGTGCGGCTCAGCAGGCGGAACGAGGTGAACTGCACGTCGCGCGGCGCGCCGAGGATCAGGCGGTCGAACATGCGTTTGACGCGGCTGCCGATGCGCCGCGGGAGCGAATGCTCGCGCGTGGCGAACTGGCCGATCACAATGTCGCGGCCGGCGTGCGCGAGGAGCAGCGGGATGTCGGCGGGATCGTGCTGCAGGTCGTCGTCGAGCGTGACCACCACGTCGCCGCGCGATTCGCGCAGCCCGCATAGCGTCGCCGCCTGCTGGCCGAAGTTGCGCGACAACTGCACGGCGCGTACGTTTGCACGCGTTTCGGCCAGCTTCCGGAGCGCAGGCCACATCGCCGGATCGCGCGAGGCGTCGTCGACCAGAATGATCTCGTAGTCGCCGCCGCGCGCGGACAGGACTCCCTCGATGCGCGACGTCAGTTCCTCGATCGCGGGGCTGTCGTACACCGGCACGACCACCGACACCAGTCGCGGCTCACCCGCTGGTTCACGCATATACTCGAAAGCCTCGGTCCCATGCCGAAACGCGTCGCGATCCTGCAATCGAGCTACATTCCATGGAAGGGATACTTCGACATTATCCACGACGTCGACGAGTTCATCTTCCATGACGACGTGCAGTACACCAGGCAGGACTGGCGGAACCGCAACCGCATCAAAACGCCGGCCGGAACCGCCTGGCTGACGATCCCGGTCGGCGGCGACGAACGGCGGCGGATCTGCGACGTCCCGCTTCCGGCGAACGACTGGATGCGCGCACACCGGCAACGACTGACGGCCGCGTATCAACGCGCGCCGTTCTTCGCCGCCTTTCGCCCGCTGCTCGATGAGATCTACGGCGGAAGCGCTCGATCGCTGTCGGAGCTGAATCAACACGCGATCCGCACGATCGCGCAACAGCTCGGATTGCAGACGCGCTTTCTCGACACGCGCGAGCTCGCACTGCAGGGAAAGAAACAGGAACGCGTGCTCGAGATTCTGCGACAAACCGGCGCGACGACGTACGTCTCCGGTCCCGCGGCGCAGACGTATCTCGATGCCGATCGCTTCGCCGCGGAGACGATCGAGCTGCGTTGGAAGGATTACGCCGGCTACCCCGAGTACGAGCAACTCCATCCGCCGTTCGTGCACGAGGTGACCATCCTCGATCTGCTCTTTCACACCGGGCCGGACGCGCCGCGCTTCATCTGGGGCTGGCGCGGCGAGAACGCATGATCGACGGAGCGGTCTTTGTTTCCGGCGCCCAGCGATCCGGTACGACGCTGCTCGAGAAGCTGCTCGGGATGCAGCCGCAGGTCTCGATGCTCTCGCAGCCGTTCCCGTTCCTCTTCGTCGAAACCAAACGGGCATTCCTCGGCACGCTCGATGACGGCGGAGGCGACTCCTATCCGCTCGGTCATCTGTTTCACGAACGCCGCTACACAGCGGCCGGTTTCGCGGCATTTCTCGCATCGTGGCGAACGAACGCGGAAACACTGGCCGCCCAGTTCGCGGCGATGCGAAGCTACTCCGGCCAGTACGCGCGGTTCGACACCGAAACGGTCGGCACCGCACTCGCGTCGCTGCCACGCGACTCCGACTTTGCCGCCGTGATCTCCTCGCTCGCACGCGCGCTCGCGCCGGACCCCTCCGCGCCGTTCTGCGGCCTCAAGGAAACCGTGAGCGAGGAGTACATGCCCGCACTGTGCAGCCGCGGTTTCCGCTGCGCGATCATCATTCGCGATCCGCGCGATGTCCTCGCGTCGCTCAATCACGGACGCGGACGTGAATTTGGCGGCGAACTCAAGCCGACGCTCTTCAACATTCGCAACTGGCGCAAGAGCGTCGCCATCGCGCTGTCGCTCGAAAGTGAGCCGCGCTTTCACTGGTGTCGTTACGAGGACCTCGTGGACGACCCGTCCGCGGAGCTCGCGCGGCTGGGCGACCGTTTGGAGCTCGGCACCATGCAGGCGCGCGAAGAGCTCGTCGATGCGGATGGGCAGCGCTGGCGCGGGAACTCGTCGTTCGCGGACCACGACGGCGTCTCCGGCGCCAGTGTCTCGCGCTATCGCGATACGCTGCCGGACGACGTGGCGCGGTACGTCGAAGCTGCGTGCCTTCCGGAGTTGCGGCTGCTCGGCTACGAGAGCTCGCTCGGGGATACCGACGCGACACGCGTCCTGCGCGCGTTCCGCGAGCCATACACGATCGTACGCGCCGGCTTCGACGACGATGCGGCGACGCCGGCGAACGCCGCGCGCGAGATCGAGCGCCTCGAACGCGTCTCCGCATTTCCGGACGGTGAGTCGCGATTCTGGTTCCTGTCCGAGACCGCGCATCGGAAACTCCGGGAGGGACCGCGGCGGTGATCGCGTACGAGCGCCGCGCGTCGGCGATCCTCTTTCACCTCCTGCGCGGATTGGGCGACCCGCGGCCGTTTCTTCTGCCGGCGAACGTCTGCGCCGTCGTGATCGAGACGTTCGCCGCGGCGCGGCAGCCCTATTCGCTCGTCGACATCGAAGAGCTTTCGCTGGCGATCGACGCGCATCGCTGCATCGAGCTCGTACGCGCGGAGCCCGGCGCCTACGCGGGCCTGCTCTTCGTCCGCCCGTACGGAAGCGAACGTCCGCCGCTCGCGCTGTTCGACGCGTTGCGCGCGCTGCGCTCCGACTTCGTCCTCATCGATGACCGTTGCCTCGCGCGTCCCGACTTCGACGGCACCTCGCTCGTCCCTCCCGCGGATGTCTCGCTCTTCAGCAGCGGTTACGCAAAGTACGCGGACCTCGGCCGCGGCGGCTTCGCGTTCCTCCGCGAACGGCTGCCGTACGCGCGTGACGCGCATGGTCCCGCGTGGCTCGACCTCGCGCCTCCCGATGACTCATGGGACGAATACCGTCGTCGCGTCTCGCGCGCTGTCGACGCCGCCGCGGCGCAGAAGGAAGCGCTGAACGCGATCTACCTGCGGCGCCTGCCGGCTCACGTCGCACTCGACGCCGAGTTCCAGCAGTGGCGTTTCAACCTGCGCGTGCCCGCCGCCGAACGGCTCGTCGAACGGCTCTTCGATGCGGGACTGTTCGCCAGCCGCCACTATGCGCCGCACGGCAAGTTCGCCGTCGCCGCGCGGCTGCATGCCGAAATCGTGAATCTATTCAACGACCGCTACTTCGACGTGGAGCGGGCGACGCGCGCGAGCGACGTGGTGCTCCGTCATCTCGACGCGATCGGCTGACGGCGAACCGCCAGCGCGTCGACACCGCAGGCCGCGAGCAGGATGAAATGCGGGATGAGCGGCACGCGGAAACGCCAGTCGTAGTCGAGCACCGTCAACGCGAAAAAATACGCGTACACGCCGATCCAGACGAGCAGCGCCGCGACGTACGCGCGCCGCCGGCGATCGTCGCCGCGGATCGCCGCGATCGCGCCGAAGATCCCCAGCGCGTACAGTGGGACGAAGAAGACAGCGTTGGTGAGGTTGTGCGCGCGCGAGTAAGCGGACGACGTGAACTGAAAAAAACGCGCGAAGCGATCGGCCTCGATGGTCACGTGATCGGCGGCGGTCTTCGGCGGCGGACGAAAGGTTTCCTTGCGATCGTAGACGACTTCGCCTGTCTTCTCGCGGCCCGAAAACTCCTCGAGCTTCGGCCGCACGAAGCGGAACGGCCACCGCGCCGGCTCGTAGACGACCGCCGTACGGACGATCAAGGCCGCGGCCGCAATGCCGAGGATGATCGCCGCGGCCGCGCGCACGGAGAGCGTGCGGCGCACGAGCACGAGCTCGGCGAACAGCACGAGCGGAATCAGCAGCGCGCCGGGCGGCCGGCAGAAACAGGCGATCGCCAGCGAGATCGCGAGCAGCCACGGCCGCGGCGGTGTCGCGGGCTCGAGAATGCGACGCGCGACCAGCGCGAACGGCACCAGCGCCGCGGCGCAGAACATGAGGTCCGTGAGCACGAACGGCAGCCACTGCACGAGCTCGTAGCAGCCGAGATACGCCAGCCACGCCACGAGCGGCGCCGCCGCGGATCGACTGGCGCGCAACGCAATCCCGACCAGCAGCACGGCGACGATGCCGCTGCAGATCACATTGAACGCGACCATCAGCGCCATCCAGTGCACCGGCGCCGCGACGCGCGCGCCGGTGAGCAGCAGCAGATACAGCGTCTTGGTCCACCGCACCGCCGCCGTCGTGAACGTCTGCGACGGATCGCCGCGCAGAAACCCGTCGCTGAGCTGGATGTACAGCGTGGTGTCCGGCGAGGCGAGCGCGCGCCCGCGCGTGGAGAGCGCGTGCACCACGACCGTGGCCAGAAATACGAACCAGCGCTTCGCCAGCGCGCGACGGATCATCCTCTCGAAAAAACGGGGCGCGGTCGGAAGAACCGCGCCCCGTCGGGAGCAGTGGTCCCGGGGCCCTCTCCCCCGGACCTTGTTGGTGCACATGAGGGGTGCACCGGCACCGGAACGAGTCCGGTTTGAATCAATGCCTAATCGCTCAGATTGCGAATCACCGTCGGAATGTCGAGATCATTGCCGAAATCACTCGACGCCATCGGGCCGAATCCTCCCGAACCATCGGCGCGGGTGAAGCCTCTTCGAAAAAAGGGTGGATCGTAAATCTCTCCCTCGGCGCCGATCTGCGGCGGCGCGGGCTCTTCGTGCTGCGCGGCGATTTCCTTCGGCGCGAACGGGCGGTACGGCACGGGCTTCTCCGCCTGCGCCGCGGACGATGACGACGTCGACGCCGCGCGCGCGTGCGCGGATGACAGCGATTCACCGCGCGCGTTCAGCAAGCCTTTCGTGGCCGCGTCGAAGCCGGTGGCGATGACCGTCACCTTCACCTCGTCGCGCATCTTCGGATCGATGACCGTGCCGAAGATGATGTTCGCTTCCTCGTCGGCCGCTTCCTGAATGATCGACGCCGCCTCGTGCACTTCGAAAAGCGTCATGTCCGGGCCGCCGGTCACGTTGATCAGCACGCCCTTCGCGCCTTCGATCGACGCTTCCTCGAGCAGCGGCGACGAGATCGCGCGCTGCGCGGCCTCGACGGCGCGATGCTCGCCGGACGAGACGCCTGTGCCCATGAGCGCCATGCCCATGCCGTGCATGATCGTTTTCACGTCCGCGAAGTCGAGGTTGATCTCGCCGGGAACGGTGATGAGATCGGAGATGCCCTGCACCGCCTGGCGCAGGATGTCGTCGGCGATCTTGAACGCGTCGGAGAGCGACGTTCCCCGCTCGACGAAGTTCAGCAGCCGTTCGTTCGGAATGGTGATGAGCGTATCGACGGTGTCGCGCAGCGCGCGGATGCCGTGTTCGGCCTGCACGCGGCGGCGCTTGCCTTCGAAGCCGAACGGCTTCGTCACGACGGCGACCGTCAGCGCGCCGAGCTCCGCGGCCAGCGAGGCCATGATCGGCGCGGCTCCGGTGCCGGTACCGCCGCCCATGCCGGTGGTGATGAAAATCATGTCGGCGCCGCTGAGCGCCTCGAGGATGCGATCGGTGTCTTCGAGCGCGGCTTCCTTGCCGATCTCGGGATTGGCGCCGGCGCCGAGGCCTTTGGTCAGCTTCCCGCCGATCTGCAGCTTCACCGGCGCGAGCGAGGCGCGCATGGCCTGCAGGTCCGTATTCGCGACGAGGAACTCGACGCCGCGAATGCCTGCCTGGATCATCCGGTTGACGGCATTCCCGCCACCCCCACCAACCCCGATGACCTTGATCTTCGCGCCGAGGTGCAGCTCTTCATCGAGCGTGACCGCCAGCGATCCGTCGCCAGGTCGTTCGTCAAACGTGATCATTTACCGTCTCCCAGGATAGTAAGCATTTCGTGTACGACTTTCAAACAATTTTCACGAATGAAAAATCATGTCCACGCAAACAGCGATTTGAACGAGTCCGCGACTTTCGCCAGACCCTTGCGCGGGCGCTTCCGCACGCGCGACTGATCTTTGAGTCCCCACAGCAGCAGCCCCACCGCCGCCGCCCACTCCGGTCCGCCGACGGTGTCGGAGAGACCCCCCACGCCGCGCGGCACGCCGCGGCGGGCCTGCTGGTCGAACACCTGCTCGACCATCTCCACCATGCCGTCCATCTCCGCGCCGCCGCCCACGAGCACGACGCCGGAGCGGATCTCCTTGTCCAGTCCCACTTTCTCGAGGTCGCGGTAGACGAGCTTCGCGATCTCCGCGGCGCGCGGCTCGAGGATGCCGGTGAGCTCCTGCCGGCTGAGGATCTTCGGCGCGCGTCCGCCGACGGTCGGCACTTCGATCGGATCGTCTTCGGTCACGAGCGACGCGAGCGCGCAGCCGTAACGCTTCTTGATGCGCTCCGCGTCTTCCATCGGCGTGCGCAGCACGACGCTGATGTCGCTCGTGAAGTGTCCGGCGCCGACCGGCAGCACGTTCGTGTGCACCACGTTGCCTTCGAGGAAGACCGCGTAGTCGGTCGTTCCGCCGCCGATGTCCATCAGCAGCACGCCCATCTCGCGCTCGTCCTGCGTCAGCACGGCTTCGGCCGCGGCGAGCTGTTCGAGCACGAGCTCGTGCACGGCGATGCCGGCCTTGTTGACGCACGTGAGGATGTTCTGGTCGTGCGTGCGTGCGCCGGTGACGATGTGCACGTTCGCCTCGAGGCGCGTCGCGGTCATGCCGAGCGGATCATGAATGCCGTCCTGCCCGTCGACGACGAACTCGCGCGGGATGACGTGCAGCAGCTCGAGCTCGGCGGGAATGGCGATCGACTTCGAGGCTTCGATCACCCGATCGATGTCCTCGCGCCCGATCTCCTTGTGCTTGCCCATCACCGAGACGACGCCGCGCGAGTTCACCGAGCGAATGTGATCGCCCGCCACTCCCACATACGCCGATTCGATCTGCAGCCCCGCCATCACCTCCGCTTCATCGACCGCCTTCTTCACGGCGTCGATCGCCTGATCGAGGTTGATGATGTTGCCGCGGCGCGTGCCTTTCATCGGCGAGGTGCCTTTGCCGATGATCTCGACGTGACCGCGGTCGTTGATCTCGCCGACGAGGGCGCAGACCTTCGAGGTGCCGATGTCGAGAGCGACGATGTACTTGTCTTCAGTTCTGGACATGACTTGTCTCCAACGCTTTCACAATGACGCGATCGGCAAAGCGCAGATCCGCGTATTCGATGTGGGGCTGGTTCTCGGCGCGCAGGATCGCGTAGAGGCTGCGCCACTTTTCCGCAAGACGATCGGCGTCGGCGTAGACGAACGCGCCGAGCTGGCGATCGAACAGCGCGAAGCCACGCGGCGGAATGGGCCGCACCTCGGAGACGCGCGCGTAGAGCTCGCGGTCGCGCGCGCGCAGCTCGCGCAGCATCGCGATCGTCCGCGCGAGCTCGTCGCCCTGCGCGTCGACGATCACCGGCAGGTCGTCGTCGCCCACCGACGGCGCGAGCTCCGCGAAGCCGGTGCCTTCGTCGTCGACGTAGAGCAGGCGTTCGCCGTCGCGCAGCAGCGCCACCGGTGCGCGCTCGGTGATCTTGATGCGCAGCGTGTCGGGAATGGTCTTCTCGATGTCGATGCGCTTGACCCAGCCGAGGTGCGCGAGATCGCGCTGCACGCGGGCGATGTCGATGCGGAAGAGATTGAGGCCGACGTATTGCCGCGTGACGCTTTCGATGGCCGCGCGCGGCGTGTGCACGACGCCCGCGAGCTCGATCGTGCGCACGGCGAACCGCGCGCTGGCCTGCGTCTGCCGCCACGCCCAAAGCGCGGCGGCGGCGAGCACCGCCGCCAGCAGCGCGTTGCGGATGATGATCGCTAGGCGCTGCACCTGAATGCGGCGCTGATTGCGGCGCAGGCGCGCAACGTCGGTGGGGCGGAGGAAACGGGAGGCGGTGGTGTCGAAGTTCACGCGACGCCTCCCCTCACCAACTCTTCCGCGACCTCGTGCACGTCGCCCGCGCCCATCGTGATGAAGATGTCGTTCGCCTCGAGGCGGCGGCGCATCTCGTTGACGATCTGCGCGTTGCTGCGGTCGAGGAATTCGATGCCTTTCGCGCCGTCGGCGATGAGGCGCGCGGAGACGCCTTCGACCGGCTGCTCGCGCGCCGCATAAATTGGCGCAACGATCGGCACGTCCGCGATCCGCAGCGCCTCGGCGAACTCGCGAGCGAAGTCGCGCGTCCGCGAGTAGAGGTGCGGCTGGAACAGCGCGACGACGCGGCGTCCCGGATAGCCGCGGCGCGCGGCTTCGAGCGTCGCGCGGATCTCGGTCGGATGATGCGCGTAGTCGTCGACGACGATCGCGCCGAGGTAGTCGCCGAGAATCTGGAAGCGCCGGTCGACGCCGAGGAAGCGGGCGAGCGCGGTGGCGATCGCGTGCGGCGCGATGCCGAGCTGCAGACCGACGGCGATCGCCGCGAGCGCGTTGCGCACGTTGTGCTCGCCGGGCACGAACAGCTTGAAGTGGCCGACGCCTTCGATCTCGAACGACAGCCCGCGCTCGGCGAACTGCAGATTCGTCGCGCGCAGCTCGGCGCGTTCCGAGAGACCGTAGCGGACGACGGTGCCGTCGACGCCGTCGAGCAGTTCGGCGACGAGCGGATCGTCGACGCAGCCGATGATCGCGCCGCCGGGCTTCACGCGGCCGAGGAAGATGCGGAACGCCTCGACGATGTTCTCGAGCGACTGGTAGTACTCGAGATGATCGGCCTCGACGTTCGTGACCACCGCGATCTCGGGGCGGAGGTGGTGGAACGTGCGGTCGTATTCGTCGGCTTCGACGACTAGGAAGTCGCTCGCGCCGCTCTTCGCATTCGTCTGGAAGTTGCGGACCATTCCGCCGACGAGCATCGTCGGATCGAGTCCCGCCTCTTCGAGCACCGTCGCGATCATTGCGGAGGTGGTGGTCTTGCCGTGCGTGCCCGACACGCCGACCGACCGCTTCGCATTGACGATCGCGCCGAGAACCTCGGAGCGTTTCATGATGCGCACGCCGGCGATGCGCGCGGCATCGATTTCCGCGTGCTCGCCTTTGACCGCGGCGGTGACGACGACGAGGTCCTGTCCCGCGACGTGCGCGGGATCGTGACCGATGGAGACGGAGATGCCGCGGCGCGCGAGGAGGTCCGTGGCCGCGGAACGTTTGAGGTCGCACCCGGAGACGGAGATGCCGGTATTGGCCAGGATCTCCGCCAGGCCGCTCATGCCGATTCCGCCGATGCCGACGAAATGGATGGCGCTAATTCGATCAAAATTCATCCTGAACTGATCTCTTGAAATTCTAAATTAAAGTGCCGCGATTTTCTCGATCAAATCGACAATTCTTTTTGTTGCGTCGGGAACGGCCAGCGTCTTCGCCGCCTCGCCCATCCGCCGCGCGCGCTCGCCGTCGGCGGCGATGCTCTCGATCGCCGACGCGAGACGCTCCGGCGTCAATTCTTTTTCCGTGATCACCACCGCGCCGCCGGCCGCTTCGACGACGCGCGCGTTGAGCTCCTGATGGTTGTTCGTGGCCGCCGCGAACGGGATGAGCACCGCGCCGCGCCCGACCGCCGCGAGCTCGCCGAGCGTCATCGCGCCGGCGCGGCAGACCACGAGGTCCGCCGCCGCGAGCTCGTCGACGATCGGGTCGAGATACGGAACGACGCGCGCGTCACTGAACGCGGACGTGCGATACGACTCGCGGATCCGCTCGAGATCGTTCGGCCCCGTCTGATGGACGATGTCGAGCGTGTCTTTGAGGCGCGCGAGAAACAGCAGCGCGCCGGCCATCGCGTCGTTGATGACGCGCGAGCCCTGCGACCCGCCGAAGATGAGCAGCCGCTGCTTCGCGCCGCGCGGCGGGCGCTGCGCGCTGAAGAACTCCGCGCGGATCGGGTTGCCGGTGACGACGGCATCGGCGCGTTTCAGTCGCGGCGCGGCTTCCGCGAACGCGACAGCGGCGGCGGTGACGAAGCGTGCGACCGCGCGGTTCGCGACGCCGGGAAACGCGTTCGCGTCGTGAATGATCGTCGGCACGCGGCGCAGGATTGCAGCGAGCAGCACCGGTCCGGACGAGTAGCCGCCGACGCCCATGACGACGCTCGGCCGATGTTTGCCGATGAGACGAAACGCCTGAATGAAGCCGAGCGGCAGGCGGGCGAGGTTGCGCAGCAGATCGAGTCCGCCTTTGCCTTTCAGTCCGCCGACCTGGATGAACTCGAGCGGAAAGCCCGCCTTCGGCACGATCTGCTTTTCGAGTCCGCGCTCGGTGCCGACGAAGACGACGCGGCGCGAGGCATCACGCGCGAGAAATTCGCGCGCGACCGCGATCGCGGGATAGATGTGGCCTCCGGTCCCGCCGCCCGCGATCATCAATGTCTTCACGCCCGTCACGCCCATGTCGATGTCCTTCAGCCGGATTGTTGTGAGAAGTTGAGGAGCAGCCCGACCGCGATGAGGCTCGCGATCAGCGACGAGCCTCCGTAGCTCACGAGCGGCAGCGGCAAGCCTTTCGTCGGCAGGAGGCACAGCGCGACGCTGACGTTGACCAGCGCCTGCACCGCGATCATCAGCGTGCAGCCGAGCGCCGCGTAGAACGCGAAACGATCCTGGCTGTCGCGCGCGATCCGGAAGCCGCGCCACGCGAGGAACCCGAAGAGCGCGAGCAGCGCGATCGCGCCGAGGAATCCGAGCTCCTCGCCGATGATCGAGAAGATGAAGTCCGTGTGCGGCTCGGGCAGGAAGAAGAGCTTCTGTCGTCCGTTGCCGATGCCGAGTCCGGACAAGCCGCCGGTGCCGAGCGCGATGAGCGACTGCAGCGCCTGGAACCCTTTGTCCAGCGGATCGGCCTCGGGATTCAGAAACGTCAGCACGCGCTCGCGGCGATACGCGGCGCTGAGCGCGAAGTAGCCGGCCACCGGCACGAGCGCGATGCCGATGAGCGCGACGTAACGCCACGCGATGCCGGCCGCGAAGATCATCCCCGCGGCGACGAGCACGAGCGTCGTGGCGGTGCCGAAGTCGCGGCCGAGCAGAATCAGTCCCGCGAAGAGCGCGAGGATGAAGCCGACCGGCAGGATGGTCGTGGTGAGGTCGTTGATGCGCTCCTCGCGCCGCGCGAGGAACGACGCGAGGAACAGCACGATGGCCGGCTTCGCGAACTCCGACGGCTGCAGCTGAAACCACGGCAGCACGATCCAGCGGTGCGTGCCGTTGATCGGCGACTGGAACAGCGCGACGATGAGAAAAAGACCGATCGCGCCGAGGCCGGTGTAGAGGACGCGGCGATCCTGCAGCAGCGCCGGGTTGACGTTCATCAGGAACACCATCGCCATCGCGCCCGCGGCGAGGAACACGAGCTGCCGCATGAAAAAGTACGACGCGCCGTGGCCGAAGCGCTGCGTGGCCAGCATCGCCGACGCGCTGTAGATCATCACAAGGCCGATCACGACGATGAGCGTGGCGGCGCCGAAGAGCGAGGTGTCGAACGAGAGCTTGCGACTCATAACGCTCTCACCAGTTCCTCGAAGTGCTCGCCGCGATGTTCGAAGTTGCGGTACTGATCGAAGCTCGCGCACGCCGGTGAGAGCAGCACGGTCTCGCCGGACTTCGCGTTCGCGCGCGCCCACGCGACGGCGCGCTGCATGTCTTCGGACGGCACGATCGCGCTGGAACCTTCGAGCGCTTCGCCGATGCGCTCGGCCGCGTGGCCGATGGTCAGGACCGCGCGCGCTTTCGCGGCCACGAGGTCGCGCATCCGCTCGAACTCGCCGGCCTTGTCCTTGCCGCCGAGGATGAGGATCACGCTGCCGTCGCCGAAGCTTTCGAGCGACTTGAGCGTGGCGTCGACGTTCGTCCCTTTCGAGTCGTTGATCCAGCGCACGCCGTCGAGCTCGCGCACGAGCACCATGCGGTGCGGCAGGCCCTGGAACGTGCCGAACGCGATCTGCACGTCGACGTCGTCGACGCCGGCGGCGCGCGCGGCGAGCCACGCGGCGAGCGCGTTCTCGACGTTCGCGGTGCCCTGCAATGCGAGCGAGGCGCGCGGAATGCGGCGCGTGTCGCCGCCGACGGAGAGCACGAGCTGATCGCCGTCGAGCCACGCGCCTTCGTCGACGCGCTTCGTCGCGGAGAAACGCCAGACGCGCCCCGGCGTCTCGCGCGCGAGCGAGCGGCGCTCGATGCCGTTCACGATGGCCACGTCGCCGGAGCGCTGGTTGCGGAAGATCCGGTATTTCGCCGCGGCGTACGCGTCGAAGTTCGGATAGCGATCCATGTGATCGGGCGTGATGTTGAGCAGCAGCGCGATGTCGGCGTGAAAGGTATCGACGGATTCGAGCTGGAACGACGAGAGCTCGAGCACGTACGTGCGCGCTTTGTCGGGATCGAGCGCGGCGATGAGCGGCTCGCCGATGTTGCCGGCCACGATCGGCTGGCGTCCGGCGACGCGCAGGATCTCGCCGATGAGCGCGGTGGTGGTCGACTTTCCGTTCGAGCCGGTGACGGCGATGATCGTGCCTTTGAGGTTCCGGTACGCGAGCTCGATCTCGCCGATGACCGGAATCGCTCGCGCGGCCGCGTGCTGCAGCAGAGGAATGGTCATCGGCACGCCGGGGCTGAGCACGATCGAGGTGATGCCGTCGAGCAATGCGTCGTCGTCACGTCCGAACTCGCGCGCGACGCGCGGGTCGAGCGGAAACGGCAGATTCGGATGCGCGCTCACGTCGGTGAGCACGACGTCGTCGCCTCGCTGCGCGAGGTAGTTCGCCGAGGCGACGCCGGACTTGCCGGCCCCGAGTACGAGGATCCGGCTCATCGCAGTTTCAAGGTCGCGAGGCTCATCATCGCGAACATGATCGCGATGATCCAGAAGCGCACGACGACTTTGGTTTCTCTCCAGCCCGACAGCTCGAAGTGATGGTGCAACGGCGACATCTTGAAGATGCGCCTGCCGGTGAGCTTGAACGACGCGACCTGCAGAATGACCGACAGCGCCTCGACGACGAACAGACCGCCGACGAGCACGAGCAGGATCTCCTGCTTGATCATCACGGCGAGGCAGCCGATCGCGCCGCCCAATGCCAGCGATCCGACGTCGCCCATGAAGATCTCGGCGGGATGCGCGTTGAACCAGAGGAAGCCGAGCGAGGCGCCGACCATCGCGCCGCAGAACACCGCCAGCTCGCCGGTCTGCGGCACCCACGCGATGCGGAGGTAGTCGGCGATGCGCGCGTGGCCTGCCGCGTACGTGAGCACGGTGTACGTGACGGCGGCGATGAGCGTCGAGCCGATGGCGAGGCCGTCGAGACCGTCGGTGAGGTTCACCGCGTTCGACGCGCCGACGAGGATCACCATCACGAAGGGGATGTAGAGGAAGCCGAGGTTGAGCACGACCTGCTTCACGAACGGAAACGTGATCGCGGTCGAGTAGTTGTTCTTCAGCATCGGCAGATACGCGATCGCGAGCGCGGCCAGGAACGCCACGCCGAACTGCGCGGTGAACTTCTCCTTCGGCGTGAGGCCGAGGTTCCGCTTCTTGATCAGCTTGCGATAGTCATCGACGAAGCCGATCGCGCCGTACGCGAACGTGACGAAGAGGATGATCCAGATGTACGGGTTGAAGATGTCGGCCCAGAGAATGGTCGGAATCAGGATGGCGACGTTGATGAGGATGCCGCCCATCGTCGGCGTGCCGGCCTTCTGCTGGTGCGACTTCGGCCCTTCCTCGCGGATGTACTGACCGAGCTTGATGCGGCGCATGCGCTCGATCAGCCACGGGCCGAGGATGAACGAGATCATGAGCGCGGTCAGCGCGGCGAACGCCGTCCGGAACGTGATGTAGCGGAAGACGTTGAAGCCGACGAAGTGCGTCCGCAGGCTGTACAGCAGGTGGTAGAGCATTACGGCGCGCCCTCCAGCATGGTCACGATCTTGTCGAGGCCGACGCCACGCGAGCCTTTGATCAGGACGAGATCGCCGTCGCGGATCTCGTCCATGAGAAACGCGCCGGCGTCCTGCGCGTTGCCGAAGTAGTGCAGTGCGTTTTCGTCAAATCCGGCCTCGCGCGCGCCTTCGAGCAGCGCGCGCGTGCGCTTGCCGACGCCGAGGACGACGTCGACGGCCTTCGGAATGCCGCGTCCCGCGTCGCGGTGAAACTGCAGCTCCTGTTCGCCGAGCTCCAGCATGTCGCCGATGACGGCGATGCGGCGGCCGCGCGTTTCGGCCTGGGTCATGAGCTCGAGCGTGCGCTGCAGCGCGTACGGGTTCGAGTTGTACGTATCGTCGTAGATCGTCGCGCCGCGCCACTCGACGATGACACCGCGGTGATACGCGGGCTTCACGTCGCGCACGCCGCGCTCGATGCTCTCCCACGAGATGCCGATGGCGCGAGCGGTGGCGATGGCGGCGAGGAGGTTGTCGAGGTTGTGGCGGCCGGGCAGCGCGAGATCGAAGTCGCGCGCGGCGCCTTCGGCTTCGAGCGTGAAGCGCGTGCCGAGGAGGCCGCGCTCGCGGATGTTCGTCGCGCGATACTCGGCCTCGTGCTCGACGGCGTACGTCACGCGCCGGCCTTCGAAGTCGCGGCTGATGCGCACGACGTGCTCGTTGTCGTTGTTGATGATGATCGTGCCGCCGGGCACGACGTTCTCGAGGAGCTCGCGTTTCGCGGCGGCGATGCCTTCGATCGTGCCGAAGAATTCGATGTGCACCGGCGCGATGTTCGTGTAAACGCCGACGTGCGGGCGCATGAGGCCCGCGATCTGCGCGATCTCGCCGGCGTGGTTCATCCCCATCTCGCTGACGACGACTTCCGCGCCGTCCGGCACGTTGTCGAGACAGAGCGGCGCGCCGATCTGGTTGTTGAAGTTGCCCCACGACTTGTGCGTGCGGCGTTCGGTCGCGACGACCGTCGCGATCATCTCTTTCGTCGTGGTCTTGCCGGCGGAGCCGGTGATGCCGATGACGAGAAAGTCGGAGCTGTCGCGGATCGATTTCGCGAGCTGCTGCAGCGCCTCGGTCGTGTCATCGACTTTGACGATGCCTTTGCCGGGCGGCACGTCGTCGGGCACGCGCGACACGACCGCACCCGCGGCCGTCTGCAGCGCCTGCGCGAGGAACTGATGTCCGTCGAGGCGCTCGCCTTTGATTGCGAAAAACGCGGCGCCGGGTTTGACTTCGCGCGAGTCGATGACGACGGAGCTCGACTCGACGTCGCCGCCCTGCACGAGCGTGCCGTGAACCATCTCCGCAAGCTGAGAAAACGGGATCTTCATGCGTGTCTCTTTTTCAGCGCGAGCTCGGCTTCCTCGCGGTCATCGAAATGGATGACCTGATCGCCGACGACCTGATACGTCTCGTGACCCTTCCCGGCGATGACGATGACGTCATCCGGCAGCGCCTCGGCGATGGTCTTCGCGATCGCCTCGCGGCGGTCGGCGATGGCGAGGTACTCCTTGCCCGCGATTCCTTTGGTGATTTCCTCGATGATGGCGCGCGGCTCTTCGCTGCGCGGGTTGTCGCTGGTGACGATGATGTTGTCGGCGAGGCGCGCGGCGATCGCGCCCATCTCCGGGCGCTTGCCGCGATCGCGGTCGCCGCCGCAACCGAAGACGAGCGAGACGCGGCGCGTGCCGGCGATCTCGCGCACGGCGTGCAGCAGTTTCTCGAGCGCGTCCGGCTTGTGCGCGTAGTCGACGATGACGGTCGGCCCGTTCTCCGCGGCGACGCGCTCGAAGCGGCCGCGCACGGATGTGAGGTTGCGAATGCCTGCTTCGATCGTTTCGACCGGAATGCCGACGATGAGCGCCGCGCCGATCGCGCCGAGCCAGTTGTAGAGGTTCGGTAATCCGAGGAGCCGCGACGCGATGCGGATGTCGCCGCGCGGCGTGACGACGGTGCCGTGCAGACCGTCGACGGAGATCACGAAGCCGTCGGCGGGATGGAGGTCCGCGTCCGCGTTGCGGCCGAACGTCATCGCCACGGGGCCGAGCTCATTCGCGAGCCGGCGGCCGTACTCGTCGTCGATGTTTACGACCGCGGTCTGCCGCGAGCGGTCGATCTGCGTGAAGAGGATCTTCTTCGCGGCGAAGTAGTCCTCGAAGTCTTTGTGAAAGTCGAAGTGCTCGCGCGAGAGATTCGTGAAGACCGCCGCGGCGAAGTGGATGCCGTACGTGCGCTTGAGCGCGAGCGCGTGCGACGACACTTCCATCACGGCGTGATGGACGCCGGCGTCGACCATCTTCGCGAACCATTCCTGCAGCACGACGGCGTCCGGCGTCGTGCGGTCGGCGACGAGACGCTCGTCGCCCGCGCGGTATTCGATCGTTCCGATGAGGCCGACCGGTTCCGAGCCGGCGTCGAAGATCGACTCGACCATGCGCGAAGACGTGGTCTTGCCCGACGTGCCGGTGATGCCGACGAGCGAGAGCTTCTCCGCGGGACGGCCGTAGAAGTTCGCGGCGAGCAGCGCGAGGGCGGCGCGCGGATCGTCGACGACGATCGTCGCTTTCGCGCGGTCGTCGACCGCGTCCGTCGCCACGATTGCGGCGGCGCCTTTCTCGATCGCCTGCGGGATGAACGCGGTGCCGTCTTTCGCCGTGCCGGGAATGGCGACGAAGAGCGCGCCGTCGCGCACGAGACGCGAGTCGGGCGTCACCGACGTGATGTCGACGTCGAGCGCGCCTTGCGCCGCGCGCACGGGTGCGTCGCGGAGGAGCTCGGCCAGCTTCATGCGCCGCTCTCCGCCGACAACATGAGCGTCAGCCGCCGATCCCCCGGCAAGGCTCCGCCCGGCTCCGGTTGTTGTGATGTCACCACGCCGCTTCCGATGGCCCGGACCGTCAGTCCGCTCGCAACCGCCCGGGCGATCGCCGCGCGCGCGTCGAGACCGCGCAGATCGGGAACGCCGGAGGTCGCGGATGCCGCCGCCGGATGTTGCGAAAACGCGGCCAGCAACGGCGGTTGCAACTCGATCGAACGCGCCGGAATCGAAGGCGCGACGCCGAGGTAGCGGAGCGTGCCTTCGGCGATCTCGCGGAACGCCGGCGCGGCCACGGTGCCGCCGTAGTAAACGCCGCCGCGCGGTTCGTCGACGACGACGAGAATCGCCAGCCGCGGCCGGTCGGCGGGGACATATCCGACGAACGATCCGACGTAGCGATCGTTCGCATACGTGCCGTGCACGAACTTCTGCGCCGTGCCGGTCTTGCCGGCCGCGACGTGCTCCGCGAGCGCGGCGAGCTTGCCGGTGCCGCGCGTGACGACGTTCTTGAGGATCTCGTTGAGCACGGCCGCCGTCTTCTCCGACATCACGCGCACCGGCGCGTGGCGCGGCGGCTCGTAGACGGTCTTGCCGGAGTCATCGACGACGCGCTCGACGATGCGCGGCTCGACGAGCAGGCCGCCGGTGGCGACCGCCGCGGCGGCGCGCACGATCTGCAGCGGCGTGACGCCGATCTCCTGGCCGATGGCGATGCTCGCGTTCGACACCGGCGTCCACTTGTCGGTGCCGCGCAGGATGCCGCTCGCCTCGCCCGGCAGCGGAATGCCGGTGCGCTGGCCGAAGCCGAAGCGGCGGATCCATTGATAGAAGCGGTCGCGGCCGAGCTCGAGGCCGACGTGCGCGGTGCCGACGTTCGAGGAGTTGACGATCACGTCTTCGAACGACAGCAGGCCGTAGCGATTGCCGTCGTGCTCGTGGATGGTGACGTTGCCGATCGTGATCGAGCCGTTGCCGCAGTCGAGGATCTGCGACGGCGTGACGATGCGCTCCTCGAGTCCCGCCGACGCGGTGATGATCTTGAACGTCGATCCCGGCTCGTACAGGTCCTGCACGTTGCGGTTGTGCCACGCGTTGCGCGGCGCATCGGCGAAATGATTCGGATCGAACGGCGGCCACGACGCCATCGCCAGGATCGCCCCGTCGTTCGGGTCCATCACGATCGCGGAGCCGCCCGACGCGCGGTACTGGCGGATGCTCTTCTCCAGCGCGCGTTCGGCGATGAACTGCACGACCGAGTCGATGGTGAGGACAACATGTTGGCCATCGCGCGGCCGGTTCGCGCCGTCGCCGCCGACGAGGTACATCCCCTTGCGCGCGTCCTTGAGCAGCGTGACCTTGCCGGGCGTGCCGCGCACGTACGCGTCGAACGAATGCTCGATGCCGGCGAGCCCGTCGCCGTCGAGTCCCGCGTAGCCGACGACGCTCGCGCCGAGCGGACCGCGCGGATACGAGCGCCGGTGCGCCTCGAGGAAGTAGATGCCCGGAATGGCGAGCTTGCGTACGCGCGCGGTGACGTCGAGCGGCAGCTGCCGCGCGATCCACGCGAAGCTGCCGCCGGAGCGGAGCTTCACCTCGACCTCGCGCGCGGTGAGACCGAGGCCGTCGACGGCGGCGAGCTTCTTCGCCGCGTCGCGCTTGTCGCCGACCGCCTGCGGATCGGCGTAGATCGACTCGGCGGCGACGCTCTCGGCGAACACGCGGCCGCGCGCATCGAGGATCGAGCCGCGCACCGGATTGAGCGCGAGCGTCCGCTCCTGCTGCGCCTTCGCGCGCGCGACGTAGTCGTCGTGCTTCACGAGCTGAACCTGCACGAGCCGTCCGACGACCACCACCGCCCACGCGGCGAGGAGCGCGAAGATCTGCAGGAGACGGCGCTGCGAGGTCGCCATCAGCGGACTCCGGGCGGCGCCGCTGCCGGCGCGGGAGTCCGCGTCGCGTCGCGGCTGACCAGCACCACCGCTTTCGCGTCCGTGGCGGCGAAGCCGAGCGCGGAGGCCTGCTGCTCGACGGCGTCGAACGACGTCAGGCGATCGAGCTCGAGCTGCAGCGACTTGTGCGCGGCCTCGACGTCCTTCAGATCCTTCTGCAGGCGCGTGGCCTCGTGGCCGAGACGGATCACCTCGAGGTTCTGCCAGGTGAAGAGCAGGAGGAAGAGACCGATCGGGATGCCCAGCGAGAGGACCGCGAGCAGCTCACGAACGCGCTTGCGATCGCGCTCGCGGACGATGTGGGTGTTGTCGATCGGTTTCTTTTGCGTGTACATGACCGGGAGCCGCGAAAACGTGAGACGCGAGATCGTCAGTCGCCAGATCGGCGGATGCGAAATCGTCAAACAAGGGTGAAGATCTGCCTACAAGCACGGCGCGACGAGCCATCCACGCACACCCACGCTCCACGCTCCACCCCTCCCGAGCTCCCCACACCGCACACACGCCCAACCCTTCCCCAACCTTCACCCTTGCTCGACGACTTCGAGCGAGGCACTGCAGCACTTCACAACTTCTCCGCCACCCGCAGCTTCGCGCTGCGCGACCGCGGATTCCTTTGGATCTCCTCTTCTGAAGCAGTGACCGGATGTCTGGTCAACGTCTTGACGATCGCCTTCGCGCCGCACCCGCACACCGGCATGTTCGGCGGACAGGTGCACTCCCCTTCCAGCCGCCGGAACGCGCGCTTGACGATGCGATCCTCGAGCGAGTGGAACGAGATGATCGCGACGCGCGCCTTCGACTCCAGCGCGCTCACCGCGTCGTCGACGAAGCGGTCGAGTCCGACCAGTTCCTCGTTCGTCGCGATGCGCAGCGCCTGGAACGTCAGCGTCGACGGATCGATCTCGTGCGGCCGTGCGCGTTTCACGCTGCGAATGACTTCCGCGAGCCGCGCGGTCGTCTCGATCGGCGCCGTACCGCGCGCCTCGACGATCGCCCGCGCGATCCGCCGCGCCATCGGCTCCTCGCCAAAGTCGCGAAGGACATTCGCGAGCTCGCGCTCATCCATCGCGTTGACGAGATCCGCCGCCGTCCTTCCGTCGGAGCCCATGCGCATGTCGAGCGGCGCATCGGAGCGGAACGAGAATCCGCGCGATGCGTCGTCGAGTTGCATCGACGAGACGCCGAGGTCGGCGAGCAGGCCGCTGATCTGCGGCGTGCCGGACTGCTTCAGGATGTCAATGAGCGATTCGTGACGTCCGCGAACGAGCGTCACGCGATCGCCGAAACGGCTCAGCCGCTCCCGCGATCGTTCGAGTGCCTCGGGGTCGCGATCGATCCCGATCAGCCGGACGTCCGGATGGCGCTCCAGCAGCGCTTCCGTATGTCCGCCGAGACCGACGGTCGCATCGACGATGGTTCCGTCGTTACGGCTCGGCTCGAGGTACTCGAGAACAGGTTCTAAAAGAACAGGGTCGTGTTTCATGGCTGCTGAATCAGCAGCAACCTACACACCGTGGAGCTCCAGCTCCTTGAAGTCTTCCGCGGTCAGCGGCGTGTCCTTCAGCCGCTGCTGCATCTTCTGATCGTTTTCGACGATGAGATGGTCCTGACTGCCGAGGACGACCACGTCGTCGGCGATGCCGGCCACGTCGCGCAGGACCTGCGGCACGAGCACGCGTCCCTGCGCGTCCATCGTGGCGACCTGCCCGAAGTAGTTCACCCGCTCCAGCATCTTCGCCTTCGCCTGCGAGGCCGACGGCACCTTCGCCAGGCGCGACTGGAACTCGAACCAGACCGCGAGCGGATATACGAGGGCGCGCTCGCCGTCCATCGAGGTGATGAAGCAGTCGTTGCCGTAACGCTCTTCAATGATCTTGCGGAAATTCGCCGGGACTTTGAGGCGCCCCTTCTCGTCGATCTTCGCGGGGCTGTGCCCCATGAGTACGTTCAGTTCCACGATCGGTAGAGCCTTGAAACCGGGTCAAATCCGCTTAAGAGATGCCTGTTTTTACCACCATCACCCACTGCTGTCCACAAATTTCCACGAGCTGAATAAAAAAAGCGGCGGCACTGTCGAGGCCGCCGCGACTCTGCCGCACGTAGCGTTTCGTCACTTCATTGCGCTTTTGACTTTCCCGAAAATGTCCTTCCCGATCAGCTGGTCCGCCGCGCCGAGCACCTTCTGGATGGTGGCGAGGATGTCCTCGCTGCCGCTCCAGTGCTGGCGCAGCACCTCGGGGTCCGTATCGCCGAGCATCTTCTGCAGGAGATAGACGGCGAAGACGAGATCGTCGGCGTAGCCGATGCCGCCCAGGAGCGCCTCGGGCATCAGGTCGAGCGGAAAGACGAAGTAGGCGATGCCGCTGCCGAGGAGCACTTTGTTCTTCGCGCTCACGCGGGCGTCGTTCACGAGACGCCACAGCAGCATGAAGATGTCGGGGACGAGCAGCAGGTACTCGCCGGTCTTCGCGGCGACGTCGCCTTTCTTCTCGAGATAGCGGCGGATGGCGGTGCGCACGCGATCGTAGTAGCGCTCGGCGCGGTCCTGCGACATGCCGCCGTGCGCCTCGCTGCTGTCGCTCATCATCGTGTCGAAGTCGTCGTCCGGCGTTTCACCCGCCGTCGTGTCGCGGTTCGTTGCCATTGAAACCTCCGTGTGGAATGTCGGCGCCGCCTCGGCCGAGGGTGACGGCGAGGCCGCCGTCGATGATCCAGATCTTCTGGATGTCGGCGGAGACGAACGGTGGCAAAAATCGCTCCAGCGAAACGACGAGCGTGGCGGGATCTTCGAATGTGGCGACGCCTTTCGGCAGCCGGTCGCGCACGAGTCCGATGAGGAACGCGGGGATCGGAATCGGCCCCGCGGAAATGCGCGCGAGCGGCACGCGCACCGTGGTGCCGCTCGCCTCGATCCGCGTGATGTCGACGCGGAACGGGATGCTGATGAACTTGCGGATGCTGCCGTCGACGCGCAGCAGGCCGTTCGCGAACGTGAGCTCGAGGCGCTCGAGCATCGGCTCCGACACCGTCATCTCCCGCGCCATGGCGGAGAGTTTCGCGCCGTCGACGCGCACGTCGATCGAATCCCATTCGAGGAAGCGAGGCACGTCCGTATACTATGCCGGCAGTGCCGAAACGCACCGATCTCCACTCCATCCTCATCATCGGTTCCGGTCCCATCGTCATCGGTCAGGCGGTGGAGTTCGACTATTCGGGAACGCAGGCGTGCAAGGCACTGAAAGACGAGGGCTACCGCATCATCCTCGTCAACTCGAACCCGGCCACGATCATGACGGACCCGGAGTTCGCGGACCGCACGTACATCGAGCCGCTCACCCCCGCGACGCTCGAGCGCATCCTCGAACGCGAGAAGCCGGACGCGATCCTGCCGACCGTCGGCGGCCAGACCGGCATCAACCTCGCCATTGCGCTCTATGAGAACGGCGCGCTCGAACGCCACGGCGTCGAACTGATCGGCGCGAACTACGACGCCATCAAGACCGCGGAAGACCGGCAGCTCTTCAAAGAGAAAATGACGTCGATCGGCGTCGACGTGCCGCAGTCGGCGTACGCGGCGACGATCGAGGACGCGGAACAGTTCGCCGCGCGCATCGGCTATCCGCTCGTCATTCGCCCATCGTTCACGCTCGGCGGCTCGGGCGGCGGCATCGCGTACAACGTCGAAGAGCTGCGCACGATCATGGCGCGCGGGCTCGACCTCTCGCCCGTGCATCGCGTGCTCGTCGAAGAGTCGGTGATCGGCTGGAAAGAGTTCGAGCTCGAGGTGATGCGCGACCGCGCCGACAACGTGATCATCGTCTGCTCGATCGAGAACTTCGATCCGATGGGCGTGCACACCGGCGACTCGATCACGGTCGCGCCGCAGCAGACGCTCACGAACGACGAATACCAGGCGATGCGCGACGAGGCGAAGCGCATCATCCGCGCGATCGGCGTCGAGACCGGCGGCTCGAACATCCAGTTCGCCGTCGACCCGAAGACCGGACGCCGCATCTGCATCGAGATGAATCCGCGCGTGTCGCGCTCGTCGGCGCTCGCGTCGAAAGCCACCGGCTTTCCGATCGCGAAGTTCGCCGCGAAGCTCGCCGCCGGCTACACGCTCGACGAGATCCCGAACGACATCACGAAGAAAACGCCGGCGTCGTTCGAGCCGTCGATCGACTACGTGGTCGTGAAGATCCCGCGCTTCTCGTTCGAGAAGTTCCCGAACACGCCGCAGCATCTCAGCTTCTCCATGCAGTCGGTCGGCGAGTCGATGGCCATCGGCCGCACGTTCAACGAGGCGCTGCAGAAGGGACTGCGCTCGCTCGAGATCGGCGTGGCCGGCCTCGAGACGCGCGGCCACGCCGGCGAGCGTCTCCCCGATCTGCTGCGCACGCCGACGCCGGAGCGCATCTTCGCCGTCGGCGACGCGATGCGCGCGGGGATGTCCGTCGACGAGATCCACGCGATGTCGTTCATCGACCCGTGGTTCCTCCGCGAGATCCGCAAGATCGTGGAGCTCGAACGCAACGTCGCCACCACCCCGCTGCTCGCGCTCAAGCGCAACGGCTTCTCCGACCGCCAGCTCGCGAAGCTCACGAACCGCAGCGAGACGGACGTCCGCGCCGAACGTCACCGCCTCGGCATCCGCCCCGTCTACAAACGCGTCGACACCTGCGCCGCCGAGTTCGAAGCGACGACGCCGTATCTCTACTCGACCTACGAGACCGAAAACGAAGCCGCGCCGACCGACAAGCGCAAGGTCGTGATCCTCGGCTCGGGACCGAACCGCATCGGCCAGGGCATCGAGTTCGACACGTGCTGCGTGCACGCGTCGTTCGCGCTGCGCGCGAGCGGCTTCGAGACCATCATGGTCAACTGCAATCCGGAGACGGTGTCGACCGACTACGACACGTCGGACCGCCTCTACTTCGAGCCGCTCACGCTCGAAGACGTGCTCGAGATCGTCGAGCTCGAACAGCCGGAAGGCGTCATCGTGCAGTTCGGCGGACAGACGCCGCTCAAGCTCGCGAAGCAGCTCGCCGACGCCGGCGTGCCGATGTGGGGCACGTCGGTCGACTCGATCGACATCGCCGAAGACCGCGAGCGCTTCGGCGCGCTCGCGCGCGATCACGGCATCCTCGTGCCCGCGCACGGCACGGCCATGAACGAGCAGGAGGCGCTCGCCGTCGCGGAGCGCATCGGCTATCCCGTCGTCGTGCGCCCGTCGTACGTCCTCGGCGGACGCGCGATGGCCATCGTCTACGACGCCGCGGCGCTCACGCGCTACATGGCGCAGGCGGTCGAAGCCGCGCCCGGACATCCGATCCTCGTCGATCACTTCCTCGAAGACGCGATCGAGATCGACGTCGACGCGGTCGGCGACGGACACGAGGTCGTCGTCGCCGGCGTGATGGAGCACATCGAGGAAGCGGGCATCCACTCCGGCGACTCGACGACGGTGATTCCGCCGTACATCATCGGCCACCGCGAGCAGGACAAGATCCGCCGCCGTACGATCGAGCTGGCGAAGGCGCTCAACGTCATCGGCCTCATGAACGTGCAGTACGCGATCTACCGCGGCGAGCTGTACGTGCTCGAAGTCAACCCGCGCGCATCGCGCACGGTGCCGTATGTCTCGAAGGCGACCGGCGTCTCGTTCGCGAAGATCGCGGCGAAAGTCATGGCCGGCGAGACGCTGCGCTCGCTCGGACTCGTGCACGAGCCGCGCGTCGACGGCTACTTCGTGAAAGCGCCGGTGTTCCCGTTCAACCGCTTCCCGCGCGAGGACACGCTCCTCGGCCCGGAGATGAAGTCGACGGGCGAAGTGATGGGCAGCTCGCCGAGCTTCGGCGAGGCGTACGCGAAAGCGCTCCTCGGCGCGGGCACCAAGCTGCCGCTCGAAGGCATGGCGTTCATCTCCATCAACGACAACGACAAGCGGCCGCACGTCGCGCACCTCGCGCGCGAGCTCGTGCACCTCGGCTTCCGTCTCATCGCCACCGCCGGCACGCGCGAGTTCCTGCTGCAGAACGGCGTCGAGGCGGAGCTCGTGTGGAAAGTGCACGAGGCGCGGCCCAACATCATCGACCGCATGATCAACGGCGAGGTCGCGCTGGCGATCAACACGCCCTTCGGCAAGTCGGCCTTCGTCGACGACACGTACATCCGCCGCATCGCGCTGCAGATGAACGTGCCGTGCATCACGACGCTCACCGCCGCGACCGCGTGCGTCGAGGGAATCCGCTCGCTCAAAGAAGGCGTGAGCACGCTCGCGGCGCTGCAGGAACAGCACGCCGTCGTCGCGCGCTGACGTGTTACCGTAATCGCGGGATCCGATCCATGCGACGCGCCTTCCCGCTCGCGGTTCTTCTTGCCGTCTGCGCGAGCCTTTCCGCGCGCGCGGACCTCACCGACGCGTGCTGGTCGCTCGTCTACCGCCAGCCCGCCGCGGGACTCACGGAAGCGGACCGCGTGATCGCGGCCACGAACGCCGCGCACGATGACATCCACCGCGCCGACGCACACCTCTGCCGCGGCGCGGCGCTCGAACAACTCGGGCGCCCGATCGAAGCGCAGCAGGAGTACGAGTTCGGGATCAGCGAGGGAACACGCCTGCACTACGACCCCCTCGTCGCCGCCGGCCTGCGCCTGCGCGGAGAACTGCGCTACTACCGCGGGCTGATGAACGACTCGCTCGCGGACTTGCAGCGCTCGTATCGTCTCTACACCGCGCTGCAACGCGCGAAGGAGGCGCGCTCGGCGCTCGAATCGATCGCGAACGTCTACGCCGACGCGCGCGTCGGCGACTTCGACCGCGCCATCGAGTACTACGAACAGATCCTGCGCGAGAACCCGTCGCCGTCGGATGAGGAGCTGTCGACCGGCTACTTCAACATCGCCTCGACGATGGAGCGCAAGGGCGATCTGAAGGGCGCGCTCGTCGAGTACCAGCGCGGCCTGGAGATCGATCGGAAGCGCCACGAGCCGGGCGAGGTCGCGGTCGATCAGCGCGCGATCGCCTCGCTGCTCGGCCGCCTCGGACGTCCCGCCGAGGGACTGCGGTATGTGAACGCGGCGCTGGGCTATTTGGAACAGCAGCACGCGGTGGAAACGGCGGCGCAGGCGCACCTGACGCGCGGCGGTCTGCTGCGGCGTCTCGGCCGCTGGAGCGCCGCGCTCGACGATCTCGAGATCGCGCGCAAACGTTTCGAAGAAACGAAGAACGCGCGCTTCCTCGAGAAAACGCAGGAAGAGCGTTCGCTCGCCTTCGCCGGCGCCGGGCGGTGGCAGGAAGCATTCGAGGCGCAGGCGGCGCAGATGGCACTGCGCGGCGAGCTCGAAGAGAAGCTGAAGGAAGAGCAGACCGCGCGTCTGCGCGTGCAGTTCGACTCGGAGAAGAAAGAACAGGAGAACCGCGCGCTCCTGCGCGAGAACGAACTGCGCGATCAGGCGCTCCGCGCGGCCACGCGCGTGCGGCAGCTGCAGACGATCGTGATCATCCTCGGCACGCTCGTCATCGCCGCCCTCGCGTACCTCGTCGTCAAGCACATCGCCAACGCGAACCGCATGCGCGTCATGGCCATGACCGACGAGCTGACGAAGCTTCCGAATCGCCGCCACGTGCTGATGGTCGCGGCCGACTCCGTCGCGTTCGCGCGGCAGCACGCAACGCCGCTCTCGCTGCTCATGCTCGACATCGATCTCTTCAAGCGGATCAACGACCGCTTCGGTCACGACACCGGCGACGCCGTGCTGCGCCGCGTCGCGGACGCCGGACGCGCGTCGCTGCGGCGGCGCGAAGACGTCATGGGACGCACCGGCGGCGAGGAGTTCATCGTCGTGCTGCCGCGCACCGACGCGCAGTCCGCGCTCGACGTCGCCGAGCGGCTGCGCACGTCGGTCGAGGCGATCGACTGCAGCGATCTGCATCCGGAGCTGCGCGTCACCATCAGCATCGGCATCGCCGCGTGGACGTCGGGCGAAGCGGTCGACGCGCTGCTGAAGCGCGCGGACGAGCTGCTCTACCGCGCCAAGGAGCGGGGCCGGAACCGCGTCGAGATGGAAGTGGCGTTCGCGTGAATCAGGCGTGGAGCGACGAGCGCTCCACTAGGCGGTAACGTTCAGGTACACCGCCGTGTGCGCGAGCTCGGTGCCGAACTGATTCATCGCGCGGACGGTGTACTGAATGCGCTTGCCCGCGGCGGCCGGCAGCGCGCCGCCCGAGAGCTGGCGATGCGGACGCGCGCCGCCCGGCTTGCGCGTGCGGAACACGGCCTGCGCGAACGGCGACGGCTTCTCGAACTGGATGACGATCTCGTCGATCGTGACGTCCGCGCCGCCGATGTAGCGGAAGTCCCACTCGATGCCTTCGGTGGCGCGCAGCGAAATCTCCATCGGATTGGCGATGACGTAGAAGCGTCCCGCGCCCTGTTCGACGTCGACGCGCACGGGCACCGTTCGCACCGCCGGCTGCGCGACATCCTCGGGACGGATGAGACGATCCGACGACGCCGGCGGCGCGGCGATCGCCGACGGCGCTTCCGCGCGCGGCGGCGCGGGGATGAACGAGGCCGGACGCGGCTTCTCGGTCGACAGCCACGCCGCGGCGGGCACGCCGTTCGAGTGCACGCGCGGACGCGCGCGGCGTCCGCGTTTCTTCTCCGGCTCCGGCGCCGCGGCGGGCGGCGTGGCTTTCACAGGCGCCGGCGCAACAGGCGCGGGCGGGGCGGCGGGCTTTGCCGCCGCTTTCGCGGGTGTCTTCGCCGCGGCAGCTTTCGGCGCTGCGACTTTCGGCGCAGGCGCTTTCGGTGCAGGAGCTTTTGGTGCAACAGGCGCTTTCGGTGCAGCCGCTTTCGGTGCGGCAACAGGCGCTTTCGGCGCGGGCTTCGCGGCGGCTTTCGGCGCGGCGGCGGGCTTCGCGTCCTTCGCCGGCTTGGCCGCTTTCACCACCTGCTTCGCGGCCTTCACGGTCTTCGCGACGGCCTGCTTGACCTTCTCCGCGGCTTTTTTCGCGGGAGTGGCTTTGGCTTTCGGCGCCGGTTTCGCGGCGGGCTTCGGCGCCGCTTTCGAGACCGGCTTCGCGGCAGCCTTGGCGGGCGCGGCGGTCTTCTTCGGGGCAACGACCTTCTTCTTTGCGGCTTGCGCGGCGCTTTTCACCCGCGCCACGACCTTCGAGGCCGCTTTTTTCCCCTGCGCCTTAGCCATTAACGTTCACTCCGCCTGCCGGCCCTGAAAAATGGATGGCGCAATATAGCAGCGCCCGGCCCCTACGCCAACGGCATTATTTGAAAACACCCGAGACGGCGAATCCGCCGTCGACCGCGATGCACGCGCCGGTGATGTACGACGCCGCGGGCATGCAGAGGAACGCGGCGAGCGACGCGACCTCCTCCGGCTCACCGACGCGCCCGAGCGGCGTCGACGCGAGAATCTTCTCGAGCCGCACCGGATCGCTCAGCACCGGCTCGGCCAGCGGCGTGCGGATGTACCACGGCGCGATGGCGTTGACGCGGATGCCGTCCGCCGCCCACTCCGCCGCGAGCCCGCGCGTGAGATGCGCGACCGCGGCCTTCGTCATCGCGTACGGAATGCCCGTGCCGAGGTGGCGGAAGGCGGCGACGGAGACGACGTTCACGATGCTCGCGGCGCCGCTCGCTCGCAGCGCCGGATGTGCGAGCCGGCAGAGCTCGAACACGGAATCCATGTTCGTCGTGCGCACGCGCTCGTATTCGTCGAACGCGTACTCGTTCATCGTCTTGCGGATGTTCGTGCCCGCGTTGTTGACGAGGATGTCGAGGCGCTCGATGCCGTCGAAGATGCGCGCGCGGTCGCTCGCGACGGAGACATCGGCGCGAATCCCGCGCGTGCGCGGATGCGACGCCTGCCACTGCGCCAGCCGCGCCTCGTCGCGCGCGACGCCGATGACGTTCGCGCCGTGCTCGAGCAGTTCTTCCGCGATCGCGAGGCCGATGCCCGCGGTCGCGCCGGTGACGAGCGCGGTCTTACCCTCGAGCGACCAGCGAGCCGATTTCATCGCGCAGCACGTCGCGCAGCTCCGCGGCAATGCGCCGGATCTGCGCGTCGTCTTCTCCTTCGACCATCACGCGCACGAGATTCTCGGTGCCGGAGTAGCGCACGAGGATGCGCCCGCGTCCGCCGAGATCCTGCTGCGCCGCCGCCAGCACCGCCTGATAGCGCGGCAGCGAATCGAGCGTCGGCTTCGACGCCACTTTCTCGTTGAGCAGCAGCTGCGGCATCGGGTCGAACGTGTGCAGCCGCGAGAAGCGCTCGTGCATCTCGCCGAGGATCGCGCCGAAGACGAGCGCGGTATGGATGCCGTCGCCGGTCGTGTGCACGGTGCGGTCGATGATGTGGCCCGACTGCTCGCCGCCGAGGATCGCGCCGCGTTCGAGCATCAGCTCGAGCACGTACTTGTCGCCGACCTGCGCGCGACAGAGCTCGATGCCGTCGGCCTGCAGTTGCTGCTCGAAGCCGAAGTTCGACATCACCGTCGTGACGACGCAGCCGTTCGCGAGCGCGTCGCGCGCGCGGAGGTGTTTGGCCCAGAGGTAGATGATCTCGTCGCCGTCGCGAATCTTGCCGGCGTCGTCGGCGAAGATCGCGCGGTCCGCGTCGCCGTCGAACGCCACGCCGTAGTCGGCCTGCTGTTCGACCACCACTTCCGCGAGCCGCTCCGGATGCAGCGCGCCGGAGCCTTCGTTGATGTTGCGGCCGTTCGGCGCGTCGTGGATGACCACCACTTCCGCGCCGGCGCGGCGAAAGACTTCCGGGCCGATGCGATACGCGGCGCCGAAGCCGGCGTCGAGCACGACCTTTTTGCCGGAGAGCGCGCCCGGCGGAACGCCGGAGATGAGGAAGCGCTCGTAGGCTTCGATCAATTCTTCATTCTCCGGCAGCGGTCCGTCAGAGATTTCGACGCCGTCGCGCCGCAGCGCGCGCAGCTCGTCTTCGATCTCTTCTTCGATCGCATCCGGCAGCTTCATCCCGTCGTGACCGAAGATCTTGACGCCGTTGTCCTCGAACGGATTGTGCGAGGCGGAGATCGAGATGCCGGCCGCGGCATCGGTGGTGCGGCAGAGATACGCGACGCCCGGCGTGGGGATCACGCCGACCAGCACCGCCTCCCCGCCACCCGCCCGCATGCCCGAGGCGAGCGCGCGTGCGATCTCCGGACCCGACTCGCGCGTGTCCATGCCCAGCAGCACGCGGCCGCCGTTGAGGCGATGCGCGAGCGCCTCGCCGAGCGCGAACATCGTGGCCGCGTCGAGCGGATATTCGTGCGCCTTCGCGCGGATGCCGTCGGTGCCGAAGAGCGTTCTCATTGCGTTTCCGTCGTTTCGGTTTTTTCTTCTGATTTCGGGAGCACTTGCGGCGGCGGCGCCGGACCGACTTCCGCCAGCACCGGCACCGTGACCTGCGCGGTGGGCGGCGAGACGACGCGCACGAGCGGCGAGTCCGACACGACGGCCACGTTCTGCACGAAGGTCGCCGTGCGGCCGGTCATGATAATGCGTTCGGTCGCCACTTCGCTCAGTTTCAGGATCTGCGAGACCGGCCCCGACACGAGCGCGAGCGGCGGATCCGTGGTCGGCTCGCCGACGAGGTAGCCCGACGGCGGCTGACCGACGAGGAACGGCCGGATCGGCACCGCGCGCTGCCGCACGCGCTCGATGCGGAAGCGCAGCTTGTTCGGGACGATCGAGAACGCCTCGATCTCCGCCGGCACGTTGATCGCCTGCGGCCGGATCGTGATCTCGACGTCGCCCGGCAGTTGCACCCAGCTGAGATCGACCGGCACCTCGAGACTCGCCGTCGCCAGCGCACGCAGATCGGACGTGCGTCCGCGCACGCGCACGGCCACGCTGCTCGGGATGTCCGTCGTGATCACGAGATCGTTCGCGAGGCCGACGAGCGAGATCGGCGCGGTCACGATCCGTTCGCGCGCGCGCTCGCGCCGCGGCGCGGAGACGTTGAACCAGACGATCGCCGCGAGCAGCAACGCGATGAACTTGAGTCCGAGGTTCTTCATCCGAAGCGCTCCGTCAGCTGCTGCCGCAGCGCGTCGCGTTCCACATGCTCGGTGAGCGCGCCATCCGCGCACACCGCCATCGAGCCGTTCTCTTCCGAAATGACGATCACGAACGCGTCGCTCTCTTCACTGAGACCGATGGCCGCGCGATGGCGCGTGCCGTGCGCGAGCCGCGGGTCGGGCGTCGACGTCAGCGGCAGAAACGCGTTCGCGGCGACGACGCGGTTGCCGCGCACGATCACCGCGCCGTCGTGCAGCGGACCGCCGGGCGTGAAGATCGAGACGAGCAGCTCCGTCGTCACGAGACCGTCGACCGGCTTCGCACCTTCCTCGTACATCCGCAGCGTCTGTCGCCCTTCGATCGCGATGAGCGCGCCGATGCGTTTCGCCGCGAGCACGTCGCACGCGTTGAGGATCGCGTCGTGCGGCACTTCTCCCGCCCGCGGGCGGAAGAACGCCGCGAACGGATTGCCGACCATGCGCGCGAGCGCCCGGCGGATTTCCTGCTGGAAGAGCACGATCACGGCGAACGGCAGATAGAAGAGGATCTGCCGCGAGATCACCTCGAGCGCGGGCAGGTCGAACGCGCGCGCGACGAAGAACGTCGAGCCGAGGACCATGAGGCCGAGGGAGATCTGCATCGCGCGCGTGCCGCGCAGCAGCGCGAGGATCGAATAGATGATGAACGCGACGATGACGATGTCGACCGCGTCGCGCCACGTGAAGTTCAGCGACAGCAGGCGATCGAAGACGTTCACCGCCGCCGCTCCTCGATCGCGTGGAGGACCTTGAGGAAGTCGACGGTCTCGCGCACGTCGTGCACGCGCACGATGGCCGCGCCGCCGCGATACGCCGCGGCCGCCGCCGCGAGCGAGCCCGACACGCGATCGGGACCCGACGCGCGTCCGGTGAGCTGTCCGACGAAGGTCTTGCGCGACGCGCCGATGACGAACGGCGCGACCATCACCAGCTCCTGGCAGCGCGCGAGCAGCTCGAGGTTGTGCTCGTACGTCTTGCCGAAGCCGATGCCGGGATCGACGAAGATGCGCGACGCTTCCACGCCCGCCGCGACCGCGTCGTCGCGCCACCGCGCGAGCTCGCGCGCGACGTCGGAGACGACCTCGTCGTAGTGGATGTTCTGCTGCATCGTGCGCGGCTCGCCGCGCATGTGCATGAGGATCACCGGCACGCGCTTCGTCGCCGCGAGCACGCGCATCTGCGGATCGTGCCGCAGCGCGCTGACGTCGTTGATGAGGTTCGCGCCCGCGTCGAGCGCCGCCGCGGCGACGCGCGCCTTCCGCGTGTCGATCGAGATCGGCACGTCCGTGCGCTTGCGCAGGTCCTCGATCACCGGGATGACCCGCTCGAGCTCGACCTCCGCGGACACCGCCTCGGAACCGGGACGCGTCGACTCGCCGCCGATGTCGAGAATGGCCGCGCCGTCTTCCGCCATCCGCAGTCCGGCGTCGACCGCGCGCACCCGCTCGTAATGCACGCCGCCGTCCGAGAACGAATCGGGCGTGATGTTGAGAATACCCATGACGCGCGGGAACGAGGAACGATGAACCGTGAACGATGAACGCGGGCCGGGCATGCTTTCCGGGTCATCGCTCATCGTTCATCGCTCATCGTTTCGGCTCACACGTCGCGTTCTCTCGTGATCCGCGCCCCCAGCGCGTTGAGGCGGTCGTCGATCCGCTCGTAGCCGCGGTCGATCTGATGGACGTTGTGGATGATGCTCTCGCCCTTCGCGCAGAGCGCCGCGAGCAGGAGCGCCATGCCCGCGCGGATGTCGGGGCTCGAGATCTCGCCGCCGTGCAGACGTCCGCCGCCGACGATGATCGCGCGATGCGGATCGCACAGGATGATCCGCGCGCCCATCGAGATGAGCTTGTCCGTGAAGAACAGCCGCGACTCGAACATCTTCTCGAAGATCATGACCGTGCCTTCGGCCTGCGTGGCGATGACGATCATGATCGACAGCAGGTCGGCAGGAAACAGCGGCCACGGGCCGTCGTCGATCTTCGGCACCGCGGCGCCGATGTCGTAGCGCACGCGCAGCTCCTGCTCGCGCGGCACGCGGATGTTCTTCCCTTCGACGCGAATGTCGACGCCGAGCTTCTCGAGCATGTAGCGGACGGCGTACATGTGCTCGGGCACGGCGTCCTCGATCAGCAGCTCGCTGCGCGTGACCGCGGCGAGGCCGATGTACGAGCCGACTTCGATGTGGTCGCTGTTGATGTGGAACTCGCCGCCGTGCAGCGACTCGACGCCGTTGATGCGGAGCGAGTTCGTGGCGATGCCGTCGATGTTCGCGCCGAGGGCGTTGAGGAAGTGGCAGAGATCCTGGACGTGCGGCTCGGCCGCGGCGTTGTAGATCTGCGTCTCCCCTTCCGCGAGCACCGCGGCCATGATCGCGTTCTCGGTCGCGGTGACGGAGGCCTCGTCGAGGAACATCTTCCGTCCCTTGAGCGCGCGCGCTTCCATGCGGTACTCGTGCGCGGAGACTTCGATCTGCGCGCCGAGACCCTCGAGCGCGAGGAGGTGCGTGTCGACGCGGCGGCGGCCGATCGCGTCGCCGCCCGGCTTCGCGACGGCGACCTGCCCGCAGCGCGCGAGTAAAGGTCCGGCGAGAAGGATCGACGCGCGGATTTTCTTCGAGAGTTCCGGATCGGGGTTGCAGCCGATGTCGCCGCGCGAGGTGATGCGGACGACGTTCGCCTCGACGCGCTCGACGGATGCGCCGAGCTGCTCGAGGATCTGCAGCATCACCCGGACGTCCTGAATGTCGGGGAGGTTGCGCAGCACGACCGGCTCGTCGGTGAGCAGGCACGCCGCGAGGATCGGCAATGCCGCATTCTTGTTTCCGCCCGGCCGGATCGTCCCCTCCAGCCGGCGGCCGCCTTCGACCACGAATCGTTCGAGCGCCATCGGCGCGGATTGTATGGCACACGCCGCTCCGCGCGCGCGACGGCGCACGCGGAGCGGGACCGGATCGAGGTCAGCGCATCACGCAGGAGGCCGCGGCCGCTGCCGGCTGCGCGGCGTCGTTCGCTTCCGTGGCGTCGTTCGACGCCATCGGATCGTCGCAGATCGGATCGCACTGCTCCCAGTAATCGTTCGTGATGGTCCAGGCGCACGAGATGATGCCCCAGTAGCTGTAGCTGCCGTCGCAATCCCAGATCTCCTCGCCGATGACGTCGGTGTACGTCGGCTGCGGGCTGATGATCACGGGACAGTTCGGGTTGCCGTTGATGTCGTAGAAGCCGATGTGCTCGCGCACGTGGCGGCGCGGGTAGTAGCACGCGGCTTCGGCGGACGGCGGTGCGACGAGGGCGACAAGGATGGCGAGAGCGAGAGCGGCGAGGACGAGTTTTTTCATTGAATCTCCTTACAGCAGGAGAGACGGAAACGAGGAAATCCCTACCCGCCGCGGTCTGCTACCATCCGTCCATGCTCGTGGCCCCTCTCTCCTCCGGAAGCGCCGGAAACGCCTATTGGCTGGAGAGCGACGGGACGGCCATCCTCGTCGACGCGGGCCTCGGTCCGCGCGAGACGAAGAAGCGGCTCGAGACGGTCGGCCGCGAGATCGAGCACCTCGCCGCCATCGTCGTCACGCACGAACACTACGATCACATCCGCGGCGCGGAATCGCTCGCGCGCAAGTACCAGGTGCCGATCTATCTCACGCGCGGCACGCTGAACGCCTCGCGCATCGACGCGGCGGAGACGAAGACGGTCGTCTTCGACAACGACACGAGTTTCACCATCGGCGAGTTGCAGGTGCATGCGTGCAAAACGATTCACGACGCCGCCGATCCCGCCTGCTTCGTCGTCGAGGCGCGCGACGGCACCCGCGTCGGCATCGCCAGCGACCTCGGATACGTCAGCCAGGACGTCGTGCGCCATCTCAGCGGCTGCGACGGACTCTTCTTCGAGTCCAACCACGACCTCGACATGCTCCGCACCGGCACGTACCCGTGGTCATTGAAGCGCCGCATCATGTCGCGCTTCGGCCATCTCTCGAACGACGATTCCGTCAACGCCGTGCAGCGCCTCCTCGGCGCGGAGCTCAAGACGCTCTGCATGATTCATCTCTCACAGAAGAACAACCACGAGTCGATCGTCCGCGACATGTGCACGCGGCTTCTGCGGAGAACCGGCGCGAGCATCGACTTCGCCATCGCCAAGCAGTTCGAGCCGACGGGCGTGTTCGACGTGGCGCGCAGGCGCGAGCGGAAGGCGCCGCTCGGACAGATGTCGTTGTTTTGAGAAGCTGAATGAAGAACGCAGAACGCAGAACGCAGAACGCAGAATTGAGAAACCGAGACCGGTCTCTTTTCTCAATTCTTCATTCTGCGTTCTGCGTTCTTCATTCATTCTTCTAGAATCCCCCTCCATGCACGCAACCGTGACCGTCGAGCTCAAGCCGTCCGTCCTCGATCCGCAGGGGAAAGCCATCGAACACTCGCTGAGCTCGCTCGGCTTCGCGGGCGTGGAAGATGTGCGGGTGGGGAAGCTGTTCCGAATCTCGCTTGCGGAAAGTGGGCAGACACGGGAGAACGTCGAAACGCAGCTTCGACAAATGTGTGAGCGGCTTCTCGCAAACACCGTCATCGAAAAGTTCTCCTACACTCTCGAGGAGTAACTCCCGCGCTCTCGTGCTGCTCACTGCCGCAACGCTGCTCGCCGCGATGCAGCTCTTCGCGCAGACCACCCTCACCGCCGTTCCCACGAAAGATCGCAAGATCGTGAAGCGCTGGGCGCTGCCCGGCGATCCGCGCGGCGTGGCCATCGGCGCCGACGGCACCGTCTACGCCGGCCTCGCCGAGCCGCAGGCGGTCGTCGCGATCAATCCCGCCACCGGCGCCGTGAAACAGCGCGTCGTCCTCGACTCCGCGGAGATCGCGTCGACGAAAGAGCTCGTGACGCTGCGCACGAACGCGGACCGCACGCGCCTCTTCATCGCCAACGGCAGCGACGAGAGCGCGAGCATCCTCTCGCTCCCGAATCTCGCCGTGCTGCGCGAGATCACCACCGAAGGCGAAACGATCCGCGACGTGCTCCCCGATCCGCAAGGCCGCTACGTCTATCTCCTCGGCCGCCGGGTGCACGTTTACGACGGCAACGCGGAGAAAGAGCTGCGCACGGTCGGCGCGAGCGATCCGATGGCCATCGCCGTCAGCGCGAACGGCAAGTACCTTGCGATCGTGGCGACCGAGGACTTCGGCAACGCGAAGGCGACGAGCGTCGCGCTGTACGAGACGGCGTCGTTCGCGGAAGTCGCGCGCGATCCGCTGCAGACGACCGAGACGATCGAGGCGGCGATGTTCGCGAACGGCGACCGCGCGCTCGTCGCGTTGAGCCGCGAACATCTGTACGAGAAGCCGCTCGTGTCGCGTCCCGCGCCGTCGATGGAACGGCAGAACGGCGAGACGCGTGTGATGCGCATGCGCATCGACTTCGGCGACCTCGTGAACAGCGACCGCGTCTGTCTTCCCGTGGGAAGCGGACCGCAGATCGCGGCATTCGCGGGGAATGACACGAACCTCGTGTACGCGGAACGCCGCTGCGACGCGAGCGGCGCGTTCTTCGGCTCGCAGCGCGCCGTCACGCCGGCGTCGCTTTACGGCGTGAGCGCGTACGCGATCGCGTTCGACAAAACGAAAAGCACGCTCGTCGCCACTGACCGCGCCGGCTTCCTGACGATCTACAACCTGCCGCATCCCGCGCTCGCGCACTAGAGCCGCGCGGTGAACGTCTCCCGCCGTAGAATCCGCATATGAAATTCGGCGTCGTCGTCCTCCCCGGCTCGAACTGCGATCACGATGCGCTGCACGTCGCGCACGACGTTCTCGGCGCGGACGCCGAGGTGCTGTGGCACAAGGAGACGAGCCTCAAAGGCGCCGACTGCGTGATCGTGCCCGGCGGCTTCGCGTACGGCGACTACCTGCGCGCCGGCGCGCTGGCGAAATTCGCCCCGATCATGGAGCCGATCCGACGTCACGCCGAAGCGGGCGGTCTCGTCCTCGGCATCTGCAACGGCTTCCAGGTGCTGACCGAAGTCGGTCTGCTGCCCGGCGCGCTGATGCGCAATCAGCACCTGCGCTTCCTCAGCCGCGACGTCATCCTGCGCACCGAGGAGATCGACACGCCGTTCACGAACGCATTGACGGAAGGGCAGATCCTGCGCATGCCGATCGCGCACGGCGAAGGCAACTACTTCGCCGACGACGCGACCCTCGACGAGCTCGAGCGCAACGGCCAGGTCATCTTCCGCTACTGCGATGACGAAGGGCGCCTCACCGCCGAGGCGAATCCGAACGGCAGCGCGCGCCACATCGCCGGGATCTGCAATCGCGGCCGCAACGTGCTCGGCCTCATGCCGCATCCCGAGCGCTGCGCGGAATCGATTCTCGGCAACGCCGACGGCCTGCAGATTTTCAAATCGATCGCGGCGTCGTTCGCCAGCGTCTGAGCCTCCGCGAGGGATTAGAATTCGCGGGCCATGGCACACGAGATCGATGCACTCCTGCAGGAGACGCGTGAGTTCCCTCCCTCCGAATCGTTCCGCGCGCAGGCGAACATCCACGATCCCGCGATCTGGGAGCAGGCGAAGGCAGACCGCGAGGGCTACTGGGCCGGCTGGGCCGAGCAGCTCGACTGGCAGACGAAGTGGACGCGCGTCCTCGACTGGAACCCGCCCGACGCAAAGTGGTTCGTCGGCGGCAAACTGAACGCGTCGTACAACTGCGTCGATCGCCACCTCGCCACGCGCGGCGACAAGCCCGCGCTGATCTGGGAAGGCGAGCCGGGCGAAGTGCGGCGCATCACGTACCGCGAACTGCACGGCGACGTCTCACGTTTCGCGAACGCGCTGAAAATGCTCGGCGTCGCCAGCGGCGATCGCGTCGCGATCTACATGCCGCTCATCCCTGAAGCCGTCGTGGCGATGCTCGCGTGCGCGCGCATCGGCGCCGTGCATTCGGTCGTCTTCGGCGGCTTCTCCGCCGACGCGCTGCGCGACCGCATTCAGGACGCGCAGGCGAAGCTCGTCATCACCGCGACCTCCGGCTATCGCCGCGGCTCCGTCGTGCCTCTCAAGAAAACGACCGACACCGCCGTCGCCGAATGCCCGTCCATCGAGCACGTGGTCGTGGTGCGGCGTCGCGATGAAGACGACGCGACCCTGAACGAGCGCGAGGTCTGGTACCACGACGTCATGGCCGGCGCGGACGCGGAGTGCGAGCCCGAGTGGGTCGACTCCGAGCACATGCTCTACATGCTCTACACCTCCGGCAGCACGGGCAAACCGAAAGGCATCGTGCACACGACCGGCGGCTATCTCACCGGCTGTTACGCCACGTGCAAGTGGGTCTTCGACCTCAAGGACGACGACGTCTACTGGTGCACCGCCGACATCGGCTGGGTCACCGGCCACTCGTACGTCGTCTACGGCCCGCTCGCGTGCGGCGCGACGGTGATGTTGTACGAAGGCGCGCCCGACTGGCCGAAGCAGGATCGCTTCTGGGACATCATCGAGCGCCACAAAGTCTCGGTCTTCTACACCGCGCCGACGGCGATCCGCGCGTTCATGAAGTGGGGGCCGCAGCTGCCGCAGGCGCACGACATGTCGTCGCTCCGCCTCCTCGGCAGCGTCGGCGAGCCGATCAATCCCGAGGCGTGGATCTGGTATCACAAGTACATCGGCGGCGAGCGTTGTCCCGTCGTCGACACGTGGTGGCAGACCGAGACCGGCGCGATCATGATCACGCCGCTGCCGGGACTCGTCGCGACGAAGCCCGGTTCCGCGACGAAGCCGTTTCCCGGTATCGACGCGGAGATCCTCGACCAGCACGGCAACCGCGTCGAGGTCGGCGGCGGCTATCTCGCGATCACCAGTCCGTGGCCGTCGATGTTGCGCGGCATCTACGGCGATCCGGAACGCTTCCGCCAGCAGTACTGGTCGAAGTGGCCCGGCGTCTACTTCACCGGCGACGGCGCGAAGCGCGATGCCGACGGCTACTTCTGGCTCCTCGGCCGCGTCGACGACGTGATCAACGTCGCCGGCCATCGCATCGGCACGATGGAAGTCGAGTCGGCGCTCGTCGATCATCCCGCGATCGCCGAGGCCGCGGTCGTCGGGATCGCGCACGAGATCAAAGGCACCGCGATCGCGGCGTTCTGCATCGTGAAAGAGTCGGAGCGCGCGAACGCGCTCGCCGATCCCGCGAAGTTCGAGCAGGAGCTGAAGGCGCACGTCGCGGAGAAGATCGGCGCCATCGCGCGGCCGGAGAAGATCCTCGTTACCGCCGATCTTCCGAAGACGCGCTCGGGCAAGATCATGCGCCGCCTGCTGCGCGACATCGCCGAAGGCCGCGCGCTCGGCGACGTCACCACGCTCGCCGATCCCGGCGTCGTGGCCACGCTCAAGGAAAAGTACGAGGAAGAGGCCTGACCAGAACCGTCCTCATCACCGGCGGCTCGCGCGGCATCGGCCGCGTCACCGCGATGCGCCTGCTCGTCGACGGCTGGACCGTCGCGTTCACCTACAGCGCGTCGCGCGATGCCGCGCTCGCGTTCGAGGCTGAAGCGAAAGGGCGCGCCGCGGCGTTCGAAGCCGACATCCGCGATCATGACGCGAACCGCCGCGTCGCCGACGGCGTCATGGCGCGCTTCGGCGCGATCGACGCGCTCGTCAACAACGCCGGCATCCGCCGCGATGCGCTGCTGTACAACATGACGCCCGAGCAGTGGGACGAGGTGCTCGACACGAACGTGCGCGGCGCGTGGTCGATGACGAAGGCCGTGCTGCCGCTGATGATGCAGGCGCGCCGCGGCGCGATCGTGAACGTGGCCTCACTCTCCGCGCTGCACGGCGTCGTCGGACAGACGAACTACTCCGCGGCGAAAGGCGCGCTCGTCGCGATGACGCGCTCGCTCGCGCGCGAGACCGCGCGCAATGGCGTGCGCGTGAACTGCGTCGCGCCCGGACTCGTCGAGACGGACATGATCGCGGAGCTCGACGCCGAGGTGAAGCGGGAGATGATCCGCCAGATCCCGATGCGGCGCGCGATCCGCCCGGACGAAGTCGCCGCCGCCATCGCGTTCCTGCTGTCGGACGACGCGAGCGGAATCACCGGGCAGGTGCTGGCGATTGATGGTGGCGCGTCCGCATGACCGAGCCGTACTTCTCCATCGTCATCCCCACCTACAACCGCCTCGACATGCTCCTGCGCGTCCTCGACGCGCTCGACGCGCAGCGCGATGCGCCGCCGTTCGAGACCATCGTCATCAACGACGGTTCGACCGATGACACGGAACGCGCCGTCTCGCAGCGAGCGAACGTCACATTTCGCACGCAGCCGAACGGCGGCCCCGGACGCGCGCGCAATCACGGCGTCTCGCTCGCGCGCGGACGGTTCGTGGTGTTCATCGGCGACGACACCGTGCCCGAACCGTCGTTTCTCGCCGAGCACGCGCGCGTGCACCGCGACGCGAACGATGACGTGCTCGTGGCCTGCCTCGGCTACACCGGCTGGCCGCACGGCGAGCGCGTCACCGCGTTCATGGACTACATCAACGACTACGGCCTGCAGTTCGGCTACAAGCTCATTCGCGACGGCGAGGTCGTGCCGTTCAATTTCTTCTACACGTCGAACATCTCCATCGACCGCGCGCTCCTAGCCGCGCATCCGTTCGACACGACGTTCCCCGCCGCGGCGTGGGAGGACATCGAGCTCGCCTACCGTCTCGACGCGCTCGGCCTCAAGATCCACTACAACGCGCGCGCGATCACGCGGCACTATCATCCGATGACCGTCGACTCGTTCGCGCGGCGGCAGTACACCGTCGGCAAATCGGGCGCGATCTTCTTCCGCAAGCATCCCGAGCTCGGCGGCTTCCTCGGCGTGCACGAAGTCACGTCGCGTCCGTTCGCCGACGAAACGCGGCTCGCGAAACTCCGCCGCCGCGCGCGGCTCGGCGAACGCTTTCGCCTCCTCGCCCGCTCGTCCGTCTTCGAGACGCTGATGCGCGAGCACTACCTGCGCGGCTTGCGCGACGGCCTGCTCTCGCCCGCCGAATAGCGCCACGCCCCGAGTAGAATCCGCGCGCCGATGTTCATCACCTTCGAAGGGCCGGAAGGCTCGGGCAAGTCGACGCAGATCCAGCGCCTCGGCGAATGGTTCCGCGCCGCCGGCCGCGCGTGCGTCGTCACGAAGGAACCGGGCGGCACGCCGATCTCCGATCGCATCCGCGCGATCCTGCTCGACTCCGCCGCCGCGGCGATGGATCCGATGACGGAGCTCCTGCTTTACGCCGCCTCGCGACGGCAGCACGTCGTCGAGATCATCCGTCCGTCGCTCGACCGCGGCGTGCCGGTGTTCTGCGATCGCTACACCGATGCCACGGTCGCGTATCAGGGGTACGGACGCCTGCTCGATCTCGGCCGTCTCGAAACGCTGAATGAATGGGCGACCGGCGGCTTGCATCCCGACCTCACGCTGCTCTTCGACATCGACGAGGAAACGGGACTGGCGCGAGCGCACGCGCGCAACTCGACCATGACCGTCGATGAAAGCCGCCTCGAGATGGAAGACCTGCGCTTTCACCGCCGCGTGCGCGAGGGCTATCTCGCGCTCGCGCTGGCCGAGCCGAAACGGTTCGTAACCGTCGACGCGCGTGGGAACATTGACGAAGTGTTCGCGCGGACGCTGGAGGCGGTGCGCGCGCGCGCGCCGCAACTACTCGCATGACCACCACCGCTTCGCTGATTCTCGATACCGCGCGCCGAGGCGAGCTGCATCACGCGGTCATCCTCCACGGACCGTCGCCGTCGCTGCTGCGCGATCTCTCGATCCGCATCGCGAAGACGCTGAACTGCCTCGAAGGCACGACCGGCGACGACTGCGCGTCGTGCCAGCGCATCGACCGCCGCACGCATCCCGACGTGCACGTGCTCGAAGTCGGCGGCGACAAGAAGCTCATCTCCATCGAACAGGTGCGCGAGCTCGTCGGCGAGGCGACGCTGCGCCCGTACGAAGGACGCAACAAAGTCTTCATCATCGATCCCGCCGACGCGCTCAGCATCCCCGGCGCGAACTCGATGCTCAAGACGCTCGAAGAGCCCGCGCGTGATACGCACTTCATCCTGCTCACGCGCTCGCCCGATCTGCTGCTGCCGACGATCAAGTCGCGCGCGCAGCAGATCCACGTCGGCGACACCGCGCGCGCGCTCACGGGTCCGCGCGAGTCCATGCGCATCCGCCAGGTCGCGCTGCTCGACGACGGCGAAGAGCTCGCCGGCCACATCCTCGACACGCTGCATCGCTACGCCACGCGCGGCGAAAGCGCGGCGCTCCTGGCGCTCGCGGCGATCGTCTCCGATCACGACGACGTGAAAGACGCCATCGCGCTGTTGGGGGCGATGTTCTGCGACATCGCCGCTCTCGATCCGCGCGAGTCGCTCGATCCGAAGAAGCTCGCCGAGATCCGCGAGCACATCCCCCGCGAACGGCTCCTCGCCGCCGCCGACGCGTCCCTCGGCGCCATCCGCTGGCTCGCCGTGAATGCGGACGTGCGTCTCGTGGTGGAGCAGGTGGTCGCGGCGCTCGTCTGACCGCGCCTCGCAACCCCCATAAAAAATTCGACCCCGCCGTTTCCGGCGGGGTCCGACGAACCTTACTGGATGGTGGGAGCGTTAACGCTCGGGGGTGTGATGGTTAGGTCGGTAAGATTCAAGGAAGAGTTCAAAGAGGAATGCTGCAAACGGCGAGGCGGTACAACAGAAAGCGGTTCCCGCCCTCCCATCCAGTAAAGCAATCTTCATCGTTGGCGCGTAGTATCTCACACTTTGTGAAACTTTTCCCAATGTAACTGGAACGTGACAAGCCGCTGATCTTTCGAGAGATACGCGTTGAATTCCAGTCCATCGTTTGCGGAAAGCAAAACGAGCGTTCGGTTCGAGAACGGTTCGCGGGTTTCCGGCTCGGGAACGTCATGGTTAACGATGTTAACGGAGAAAGGGCCGCCGCGATTCCTCGTCTCAGCGCGACGCCGGCTCGACCAGCGCCGGCACCGGAGAAAGCGACCGCGAGAGCGAGATGTGCCCGCCCAGCGTCTCCGCGGGCGCGCCGTTGACGAGGATCCGCACGCGCCGCGCGTCGGGGAAATTGGCGGTCGCCGTCTGGACGAGCGAATAGACCGCCAGCAGTTCTTCGTGACTTCCCGTTCCCCACCCCTGCGTCAGGGTGGCTCCGCCGAGATCCACAAGGACGGTGCCGCCCGGCAGCAGATAGACGGCGCGCACGACCGTATCGCGCGGCAGCACGCGCCCCGTCGTCCCGCGCCGCGGCCCCTTCACCAGCTCGCGGAAGACGACCGGCAACGCCGCGCCGGGACTCTCCGGCAATGCGACGTCGCGGTTCTCACTGCCGAGGAGCATGCGCGGGGACTCGTAGTAGAGACGCACGTTGCGCATCGCCACTTTGTTCGCCGCGTTGAGATTCGACGTGAGCGTCGACTTCTTGCGACATCCGCCGGCGACGACGAGCATCGCCAGCGCTACGACGACTGCGCGCTTCACTCCGATTCCGTCCTCGTCGTCGTTCCCGGAGTCGTCGTGGTCGCCGGCGCCGTGGTCTTCGGCGCCGCGGGCGCTGGCGCCGTGGTCGTTGTCGTAGCCGGCACAGGCGTGGTGGGCCGTGGCGCCGCCGGCGCAGGTGCCGTCGCGGTTGCCGGCGTCGCGGGCGCGGGCTGAATGACGCCGATGCGCGTCTCGTAGTCGGTCTTGTATCGCACCACCGCGCGCGTCAGCGCGTCCACCATCAGCTTCTGAAACTCGTCGCTCTTGAGCTTTCCCTCTTCCTCGGGATTCGTGATGAAGCCGACTTCGACGAGCGCGGCCGGCATCGTCGCGCCGACGAGCACCTTGAACGGCGCCTGCTTCACGCCGCGGTTCTGCACGCCGGTCGCGGCGTTCATCTCTTCCTGAATCGCCTGCGCGAAGCGGCTCGACTCGTCGAGATACGTCTGCTGCGCGAGGTCCCACAGGATGAGATTGAGATCGCTCGACGCGCCGCCGGCCACGTTGCCGACGCCGGACGCGTTCTCCGACTCCGCCGCTTTCTTCGCCAGCTCGTCCGAGGCCTCGAGAGAAAGGAAGTACGTCTCGGAGCCTTTCGCGCCCTTCACGATGGCCGCGTTCATGTGCACGGACAGAAAGAGATCCGCCTTGTACTGATTGGCGATCGCCGTGCGCTGATCGAGCGAGACCACGCTGTCGTCCTCGCGCGTCAGCATCACGCGCGCGCCGGTCTTCGCCGCGAGCGAATCGGCGAGCTTGCGTGCGACGGCGAGCGTCACATCTTTCTCCATGAGACCGCCCGGTCCGATGGCGCCGACCTCGCGTCCACCGTGACCCGGATCGATGACGATGGTGTGGATGCCCGGCAGTTCGACCGGCTTCGAGCCCGGCTGCACCGGCGGCACGACGCCCGGCGCGGGCGTCGCCGCCTTGCGCAGGTCGAGCACGATGCGCGGCGGATTCTCGAGCTTGTACGCGTCGCCGACGACGTCCGGCGCCGTCAGCGCGATCTGCAGGTCGCTCCCGGCGAACGTCATCTTCGCGATGTACGGATCCTCATACGTCTGCTCCGCGAACGGCGGCCGCACCGGCGACTTGAAGCGCACCGTGTACGCCTGCTGCGCTTTGACGATCGCGTATTCGGCCGGCGCGCTGAGCGTGAGCACGATTTTCGAGATGCCCTGCACGTTCGCGACGGAGACCTGCACGCCGACGACGTCGCGCTGGATCGGCTTCACCGTCAGCGCGTTCGCCGCCGCATCCCACGTCACATCCATCGACGCCGTCTTCGCCAGCAGTCCCTGAAAGAACTGCCACGGCACGTACGGCTTGCCGTCGACGGCGATCGGCGGCACCGGCATCTCGATGAGGTCATCGCGCACGACGCCGAAACGCGAGTCGGGACCGAATGCCGCGGTGACGTTGCCGAGCGTCGCGGTGTAGCCGGTCGAGTCAGGCTTGAGCGTGCCGCCGAGTCCCGCGACGACGTCCGCCGCGCTCACATACGTCTGCCCTCCCTGACTCACGACGCTGATCGGCTTGTCGCCGTTGGGCGTGCGCAGCGTCGCCGAGCCGGAGGTCTGCGCGAAGAGAAGCGACGCGAGAGCAAAGGCGAGAACGACGCCGGCGAGGAGGAACCGTTTCATGATGAACGCGGCCGCGATTATCGCATGGGGCGCATGTTAGTCTTCGGCCGATGCGACGCACACTCGCCGCCGCGCTCCTGCTCGTCGCCGCGGCATGCGGCGGCAAGAAAGATCCGAGCTCGATCTACGAGCTCAGTCACGATCCGATCAGCGTGCGCGGCTGGATCGTCGACGTCGCCGGCGCGAAACGCGGCGAGACGATCGAGACGGAGATCGCGCGCCGCACGCAGCTGTTCCAGTCGTCGTCGCTCTGGGTCGAGAACGCGCAGTACGCGTCCGGCGGCATCGCCGAAAACGGCGCGTTCATCGTGCTGGACGTCCCGCCGCAACACGCCGTCGTCGGCATCAGCGCCCCCGGTGCCGAGAACGCGCAACTCCTGCTCGAAGGCGTCCCCGGCAACGCCGACGTCTTCATCCCCGACGTGCTCCTCAAACCGGGCGGCGCGACGGTCCTCGATCCCTCGAAGATCCAGATCCGCCTCCCCGCCGAAGTCGACAAGCCGACGCCCACCGGCAAGACCGCGAAGATCGCCGGCTACGTCGTGCCCATCATGAACACGCCCCTCGCGCAGCTCACGGACCGCCGCGACTACCCAAGCCCGCCAGGCTATCGTCCGGTCGCGACGGTGCGGTGAGCCGACGGGGACCGACGAGAGGCCTCCGGCGGGCCGGCGCGGCCGGCTGCGCTTAGGGCCTAGCCTATCCGCACGTGCGGCTGCTCTGAACGTGCGTGCTGGCTAGGCCCTTAGCGCAGCCGGCCGCGCCGGCCCGCCGGAGGCCTCTGGTCGGTCCCTATCGCCTCACCCAACCAGTTCGCAGAACTTGCGCAGGTCGATGTTGCCGCCGGAGACGACGGCGACGACGGGGCCGTCGGATTCCTTGAGCGCGGCGGCGACGCCGAGGGCGCCGGCGCCTTCGGCGATCACGCGCATCTTCGAGGCGACGAGGCGCATTGCGTCGCGCACTTCATCGAGCGTCACGATCGTCGAACCGTCGACGGTCGTCTTCATGCGTTCCCACATGCGCGGGAAGATGCTCTTGCCGCCGGCGCCGTCGACGAACGACTGCTGCCAGCCGTCGAACACTTGTGGTGCGCCCGCGGCGAATGATGCGGCGCCGGGCGCGGCGGTCTCCGGTTCCGCGCCGAGGACGCGGACCTGGGGCGCGACGGCGCGGAGGGCGCTGCCGATGCCGGCGATGAGACCGCCGCCGCCGATCGCGGCGATGACGGTTTTTACGTTGGGAAGATCTTCGAAGATTTCGAGGGCGACGGTCGCATTGCCGGCGACGAAATCGTGATCGTCGAATGGATGCACGAACGTCCCGTCCATGCCGGGGAACGCGCGCTCGTCCATCGCGCGCCAGCATGCGTCGAACGGCGCCTTGACCAGTGTCGCGCCGAGCGCGCGCATCCGCTCGATCTTCGTCTCCGGAGCCTTGTCGATTACGACCACGCTGCACGGCACGCCCGCGGCGCGCGCCGCGTACGCGACGCCTTGTCCCGCGTTGCCCGCGCTGATCGTCCAGACGCCCTTGCTGCGTTCTTCGGGGGACAGCAGCGCGACCGCATTCGCCGCGCCGCGCAGCTTGAACGCGTTGATCGGCTGCAGATTCTCCAGCTTCAGCCAGATTTCCGGCGCGCCGTCGATGCCGTGCAGCAGGCGGACGAGCGGGGTGCGCGTGATCACGCCGCGGATGCGTTCGCGCGCGGCTTCGATCTCGGCGAGAGTGACGGGACGGACGGGCGGCGCGGCGTTCGGCATGGCCGCCGATTCTATCGCCCGGGCATGCTTCATGCCGCAGCGAACGGCGTCATGACTGAACGAGCCAACGTCAACGTCAACGATCCCGAACGCTGGATCTCCGTCATCCTCGGCAGCGCCGTCGCCGCCTACGGCTTGAAGTCGCGATCGCTGCGCGGCCTCGCCATCGCCGCCGCCGGCGGCGCGCTCGTCTGGCGCGGCGCCACAGGCCATTGCATGGTGTATCAGACGCTCGGCGTGACCAGCGTCCCCGACGCGGAGGATGACAGCCACGTCAGCGTCCCCTACGGCAAAGGCATCCGTGTCGAAGAGTCGGTGATCGTCAATGCCCCGCCTGAACGCATCTACGCGTTCTGGCGCGACTTCGCCAACCTCCCCCGCTTCATGCAACACCTCGAATCGGTGGACGTGCATGACGACAAACGCTCCCGCTGGACCGCGCGCGGCCCCGCCGGAACGACCGTGTCGTGGGAAGCCGAGATCATCAACGAAATCCCCAATGAGCTCATCGGCTGGCGCTCCGTCGACAGCAGCCAGGTCGACAACGCCGGCTCCGTCCACTTCACCCCCACCCCCACCCGCAACGCCACCGAAGTCAAAGTCATCCTCCGCTACGATCCCCCCGCCGGCCGCCTCGGCGCCCGCGTCTCCAAACTCCTCGGCGACGACCCCGCGCTCAACGTGCAGGAGGATTTGGGGCGATTGAGAATGATTCTTGAAATACCTTAATTAAGCAGTTAGTCAATTCGGAACCGCCTTCGCCCGTTGCTTCTCCAGCTGAGGTACACGTTGCAGGCGACAACGATCGGACAAAGCGCCTTGTCCATCTTGAGATGGACCGGCGGCTCGTCGGGAGGCTTGACACTCAAAGCGCTATCAGTCCGACAGCAAACGTCTTATAGCAAGCCAACGTTCCGTCCGTCCCACCTTCTTTCACTCAGCCGCTCGCGGCCTTCAAGTGCGGGCCGAGGTGACTACGGCGGTGCGACCGGCCGATGCGTGACACCTGCAACTACGCACACGAAGCCGCAGCCTGAGCGGACAGTCACAACGTCGCGGACGCGGGCGGCTGCTGCGTAGCGAACGCCGCACCGATTCGGAGACGCGTTCACTCCGAAACGATGCGATCGGCTGGCAGTCGTGTACGCACACGTAAAGATAACCCAAACTAGCCTCAGGCGCGGCCACTGAAGAGCGCAGCGCGGGCAGCCAGTCGATCGCGAAACTAGCGGCTCTCGTGCACGTGTTCGCTTCGACGCGGAGCAGCAGTCGCTTTGCACCTGTAACTTACCGGCAGCGACCTGAGTCTACGCAGCACACGGGCCGTCCGCACAACGTCCCTTGGTGTAAGCCGCTGCGGGCTTGAGGTGCGCGGAACGCCGCGCCGCGGCGAGCGCGCGAAGACGCATATGCGCGTCTGCGGCCGGCGTGCTGCCGTGCATATTTAGATGATGTAGCGGCTCGGCCGGCGGGCCGGACGGCCAGCCCGCCGACGGCTTCACACCAGAGTTAGCCCGCGGTCATGAACATGGTCACTCATATCGAGACTCCAAACGTCCGCCGATGTGGGCGTAATACCTTCGGGCATCAGAACGAGCGCCCCCTGACGACTACTGCTTGGATCGGAACGAACCGTGCCGCCTCGCCGTACCTACCATTGTGTGGCTTTGTACGCCGGCAGGAGCTGCAACGCAGAACGTGTCATCTGTGCAGCGCCTCTTCGGAGTTTCCCTGCCACCAAACCACAACGGGTCGGACGGCAGCTGAATTGGACAGCGATGCTGATGCGTAGCAAGTCGCGAAACACCTGTGTCGCCATCGAGTCGGCGGAACGAGCCCTTGGTGACACAGCCGAAGACACCACAATGTTGACGCCACAGCTGCGTGCGCCTAACGGATCTCACACTAAGCTGCGTGGCCAGGGCCCGCGTGCCGAAGTCACAGCGGCGGGCTGGCTGCCGCGACTAACGAGGCTTCGGCGGGAGCGAAATGCAGCCAGCGTGACGCCGCGACGATCGTGATCGACCGAGGCGGCTCGGCCGCCGGGCCGAAGCCGGGCCACGCCAGCTTCAGTGTGGAGTTAGCCGGCGAGCGTCTGAAGCACCGGTGACAGAAGTCATCTGTCCCGTGCCACGTTGCGGCGAGCCGGCAACGATACGCGCGCTGCTACATTACGCGTTACTGGTTCGGTATACGCACGATAGCCGACACTGACCGAGGACGGCTCCCTCTCTTCGTCATGCAGGCATGGTGGGGCGTAGACGCTCCGCTCAAACGGCAAGAACTGCTCAGCGCGGCAGTGACAGTTCCACTGCGAGTCATCACTTGCGCGGTTCACCCGCGATCAGCGACACTCCTTAAGCGCAATTGCACGAGCTTCACGAGCCGCCGAAAGGCCACGGCGGAATCGTTCTTGGCAGGCCGCACGCGCCTCATCGTTATCCGGCTCCGCGAGCATTAGGCATTCTGCCAAATTGTCAAACAGCTTGCCGATACGCGCCTGATAGGCGGCATTGGAGGCTTCAATACACGGGTTTTCAGACATCTCGCCTTCTCCTTTGTCGGCTGCTCGACGTGACAGCACTGGGACGGTTATCTGCGGAGTGCGCTAAGCTGCTAACGGAAAAAAGCAGACGCAGCGCCAGACTGACTGCTTCGAAAATGGTCGCTTATCAGAAGATGATAGCGCGATCGCGGCGCCCTGCAAGTGCAACTTGATTCCCCGGCTTGCCCAAAATGGCTCCGGGTGGGAACACGGCCGGCGTCCACCCTACCGTCTCGCTTCGGAGAATGCGACGCCGACGAACGTCGCAGTGCGCCCCCCTTCCCAACTTCAGACAGATGGCGTCTTCCGATTCTGGCTTCTGAAGGGAGAGGCCTCTTCCGACACTTCGCAGTGCCGAGGGTGCATTTACGCTGAGCTCATAGGAAACGTGCCGGCGCTCAGATGTTGATTCGTCCGCCTAACGTCCCTGGTGTAAGCCGCGGCGGGCTTCGCGTGGCCGGACAGCCGCCGCCGAGCACGCGCGACGACGCATTTAGGCGCCTGCGGCTGGCGTGCCGCCATTCCTGTGGGCGATCATTTAGGCGGCTCGGCCGCCGGGCCGGACGACCAGCCCGCCGACGGCTTCACACCAGAGTTAGGCCGCGCGATTCACTCACCAACTGCACCACGCGGTACCGCGATCGAGGTGATCATTGCGTCGCACATGAACCTCAAACGATTCTTCAGCATCGCGTCTCCTTCTGCCCGTGTACGTTCGCGGATTGACCAAGCGACCGCGGATGGCTTGCTGCACTTGAAATGCCGCAAATGCAAGCGGCGCGACGCCAGCCGCGTCGCGATGACCAAGGCGACTCGGCCGCCGGGCTAACGAACGGCGCGTGGTCAGGTCCACCGTGAGTTGGGGCTGCGGTTAGCGCGGCTTGAGAGCTCGCTGCTTCGCGAGTAGCTCGGAGAATAGCTCTGCCGGATGCCCGTCGGCTCCAAGAGTCGGTTTGAGGACATTTTCAAGCTCGAATCGGGCCTCTTCGCCTGGAATGGATGCAACTCTCTCAATGGCGAGCCATTCCGCATGTTCGAACACCGAGTCGTAGCTTTGATGCTCTGCCAAACCACTCTGGACGGCGGCGGCGAGCTTCGCGAAAACCGATAGCGCGTGCAGATCCTTGAGCCCGGCCATGAGTTGACCGATTTTCTGCTGAGTCGATTTATCCGGGTAGTGGCTCGGATTCTCTCGCGCGATCGGCTCGAGCTCGGCGAGGACGAGGGTGGCCTGCTTCACAGCGGCCGCACGAGTCGCGACGTATGTTGATGGTGCGGCGAACGAGACCAACGAGGCAAAGATGCTGCTGACAATCAAAATGCCGCGCGACGCTGCCTGCATTATCCACCTCCGTCAGCCCAACGGCTCTCACGGTCATCTGGTCCGCGCACCGAGCGTTGATAATACGAACGAACTCGCCTAGTTCCGTGAAAGAGACCACCAGTAACCGACCACCACTCGATGCCCCGCGACGATCTCACCGGATCTCGTCCGAACGAATGATCCGGGTCGTCGTGGATACGCGCGATGCGGTCGACGAGGACGGAGCAGGTCTCCTCGGAAGACTCGCCGTACTTCCGACGTTCGTCCATGCCTTTCGCGGATCGCACAAGGAGCTCACCTAGTCAGCTTACCGCATCACCTGACGTGTTGCAGTTCGTTCACTGCCGCGATTCCCGCGCAGATCGCTCGGAATGGCGATTTGTTGGCCTACAGCCTGCGCCATTCTGCCCAAGGGTGCCTGCGTAGCTGGTTCTGCGCGTTGCGGTGCAAGTACGCGGAGCGTCATGGAAAGGCGTTGCCACGGGAAGTATGGCTCGTCGGCCTAACGTCCTTGGTGTAAGCTGCACGGGCGGTCCCCGCGTGCCGAAGCCAGAGCGGCACGCCGCTTGCCGCCTTTGACTTTGACGCGGCTGCAGGCGGCGTGACGCCGTCACGCTTGCCGCGCGCGAGGCGGCTCGGCAGCCGGGCCGTGCCAGCTTCACACCAAAGTTAGACCGCCGTCCATTCCGGACCGCTCGAGCCCTCGCCCTCGAAGAGCGCATCTAGTGTGGGCACATCGCTGCTAAATTCGAATAGGTTCTGTGCGGAAATAGCCTTGTACGCCTCCGCTACAAACAGCGATGGCAGTGCGAGCGTGATGTTCGTGTTATCGAATCCGGCATGCAGCAGTCCGACAACTTCCGGACGGTCCTGACGGAAGATCGGTGAGCCACTCTCCCCACCGAGAGTCATGATGTCGATGGTGAACCCGTGCGGTGTGGGACAAGGGAATGGAAATACGCTTGCGATCACTCCCTGGCGGAGTATCGGTGTCATTTGATTGATGTTGCCGTAGATCACCATGGCCTGAGCGCCGATCGCGAAACCAGCGGTAGCTACGGGTGTGCCCACCTCCCAAGACCAGTGGTCAGTTGCGAGGGTCACCGGTTTCAGGCCGCGGACCTTCAGTTGCAAAAATGCCGCGTCGGGCAGCGGATCGCCGTACCACTCCTTTTCGGCTTTGAACGCGCCGATCATTTGGTAGTGGATGATGTCGACGGGTGCTGCGTTTAAAGCGTGCCCACCGTTCTCTTCGTAGACGCCGCCGTAAACCAGAGCGAAGGCCGCTGGCTCACTGGTGTTGGGCGCAGACGGCAATGCGAGAAGTGCCTCGGCGACGTGTCGGTTCGTTACGACGATGCCACGCTCGTCGATCACAAAGCCCGTCCCGATGATTTCAGGGAATGGCGGCGCTTGCCCTCCCTTCGAGCGGGCAAATTTCGACCCGAACGCAACGATACTCGGCGATAGTGTTCGGAATGTCGTGATGAGATCGGCCATAGTGGCAGTAAATCACGCATTCCGCACCGTCGGCAACAGGTAGGACCCGTCGCTCCGCACCGGGCTTTCGGCCGGTCTAACGTCCTTGGTGTAAGCTGTGCGGCCGGTCCCGCGTGCCGAAGCCGCAGCGGCGCGCCAGTTGCCGCGCATGACGTTCGAAGAACCGAGTCGCGTTCTGCAACTGGCGTGACGTCGTCACGCTGGCGACGCAGGCAGCTCGGCTGCCGGGCCGAAGCCGGGCCGCACCAGCTTCACACCAAAGTTAGCCGGCGATGTCGAGTTAGGGCTGATTCTCACTGTCGATCGCCTAATGAAGCTGCGACATTTGAGATCGGCACCGTTGGGGTGTGCCCTCGCTCAACCGGCACACCCATTTCGAGATCACGGCAGTACGCCGCGACCGGAGAAGCGGCTAATCGCAATGCCGACGAAGTATTGACGGACTTTCTGCAACAAGGGACCGGTTCGTCCATCTTCGAAAGACGTCAGCACCTTGAAGCCGGCGGCTGGGTCGGACAGGTACCCCACGGAAACTTTGTAGAGACGCGAGGTGCGCGGAACATCTTCCGCACGGTCGGAAAGATCGTTTAGAGTCCACGTGCCGGAGAGACCGAACTCGTAACGCATCCGCTCGAGTGGTTTCTTCCAGCGCTCAACCATCATGCCGCGTTCCATCAGAACCAGTGAGGAGCCAACGGACCCTAGGCGGCTCGGCCGCCGGGCCGGACGGCAGCCCGCTGGCGGCTTGACACCAGAGTTAGCCGCCGGTCGCCACTTGGCCGGCCGCCGCCTGCCACGATTTGTGGCTTGTTGACTTCTTTACCGCCGTGCTGCCAAACTGCGCGGGAAAGGATAACTGCTATGACTGAAGAGCAGGAACTGCCGGTCCTGGACCCGTTCGACCTCTC